>JAESFN010000010.1_pt1 | contig 1589187 bp, 1188 predicted proteins | sample 9269411 | NCBI WGS metagenome assembly JAESFN01 (sample SAMN14505399, study PRJNA617100) | algae metagenome | isolation source: Iphinoe sp. HA4291-MV1 and co-occurring heterotrophs from trail next to... | place: USA: Maunawili Falls, Hawaii | collected 2009-07-25
ACGTGTATGTAAGCAATGAATCTAATTTGCCGGTTTATTTTGACAACCTGGTGGTCACGCATACCCCCAGCCCTATTCTGGAAGAAACACACTATTATCCTTTTGGGTTGCCCATGGCGGGGATCAGTAGTAAGGCGTTAAAGTCAAGTTTCAGTGAGAACAAGAAGAAATTTAACGGGATAGAATTTACGACAGCTCTTGGCCTCAGCCAATATGATGCGTTTTATCGTAATCTTGACGCACAAATTGGAAGATGGTGGCAGATGGATCCAAAGCCTGATGTGTCAATAAGTTCGTATGTATCAATGAATAATAACCCAATTAGATTCAGTGATCCATTAGGAGATACTATCAGAATTGAGAAATCGATAAGTGAAAATAAGCTCTTGATGGATGCATTTAATCGGTTCGCATCGACAAAATCAGGTAAGAAATTTCTAAGTCAGTATGCAGCAAAAGGTCAAACTATAGCCGGACATACATATACGAGGGATGGAGTATATAGTAAAGGTGGGGCCGATATTAATTATAGCGCTAAAGTGATGGAAAATGGTGCTTCCGGGAGAACCACAGCATCTGTGGATGACAATGGTCGAGGCCAAGTAAATATTTCGCTTAACTCAGGCCTATTCAGGAGTGAGAAGCTCTCGATGGGATTAATTGCACAAGCGGCGGGTAGTTTGTTCCATGAATCACTTATTCATGGAGATTTGCGTGGTCAGGATTTTTTAGATAATAAAAAATTTGATTATAGCAATATAAGTAATGAGGTTAAAAAAGCTGCCGGAGGAATGCAAGAACACTATCATCATTACAAAGTTCTACTTGATGTAAATAATCAAGGGTACAATAATAACAATCTTTGGCCACGAATTGCTTTAGAGGGAATAAGGGATGTGTTAAGAGGTTTGGGAATTAAGCAAACTGATCAAGAAATCAATAAGGAAATGTGGGATTATAGGGGTGGCATTCAATTAAAATAAAAAGACATGGTCAAACTATTGATGTTTATGATGTGGGGTATACTTCTTTTGAGTTGTGATAGCAGCCACAATCGTACTGTTTCGTTTGAGGAAATAGATTATTCGTATGATAATGGCTGGGACGATGCTTTTTCCCTACGTGTAAATAAGAACGGGAAATGTATCATTGCAAAAGGCAGATGGGAGAATAAAAAATATTTCATAAATGATATTGGTGAAAAAGATCTTCAGAGGATAGATAGCGTTTATAGAAATGTATTGACGTGTAACCTTGATACCATATATAGTAGAAGTGTAGAAGATGGAGAAGCTTATAAGATTGTAAGTGGGCTAAAAAGCTTTTATGTATATGGAGGAGGAGAGCCTGTATGTTTGAAAGAACTTGGCAATATACTTCATATGCTCACCGAGGCAAAGTTAATTCCCTTTGATACAGTGATTGCATTTAAAAGCCTGAATTCATTTTATCCTCCAGAAATTAAAATTGATAGTTCTTCTTTTTTGCCTAGGGGAATGTGAGTGGCAAGGATATATGATATAGAAAACAGGTTTTGGATCTTCTTTTTCTGATAAGCAAGGATGGAGAGATAATATGCTTAAAAAAGTTGATTCATGGTCGCATGAGTTTTTCCTTCATGGTGATTTAGTACAAAACCACATTCCACTGTCTATATATGGTATAGTTGCACTCAAACCGGCAAAAGCTATATCCCAGGAACCTAATATAAGGAATACCATTATTCAAATATTCAGCTAAAGCTGTTCTTTGTGCAGCTGAAATATTTAAGTTGATAAAAGAATGCGGATCAGGTAAGTCTGGTTCATGTTTCGATTTCCAAAAACCAATGCCTTTGGGAATTATAATGTCTTTAGGATAACTTTTCATGTAGGTTATTTCAGTTCTTCCCAATATACATCAGTTTTATGCAACCTAATTTCATGGGAGAGCTGTTCTGGGGGGCATTTTATTGTACAATAACAGTGCTGCCGACTTCACCACCTGTTGGCAATGATACGTTTATGGTTCGTTCATTCACTTTCACTTGCAGGGAGCTTAATTTCTGTGTGGGGTCTGATACCGCTATGGCGGAAACGGTTGCTCCATTTGCTTTGATCATCACAATACAAGGCTGATTAGTGGCAAATGTTAACTTATCGTTGACCTTTATGCTGCCCGCTTTGTAAAAAACAACCCCCGTTCTCCCAAGGCCGGCATGTTCTACAGCCTGTATCGCCGGCGTATTGACGAGTATCTTTATTGCTTTTTTGCTATTGTATTCCTTTGCCGCTGCGGCGTTTATGTTGGGTACTACAATGTAGGAATAACCGGCGTTTTGTGGTTGGATACCATGATCCAGCCATAGGGTAAATACATTTTTCTTGACTGTTTCTTCCGTAGCCCAGGCCTGGTGGTTGATCTGCCGCCAGTTGCCGGTGCGTTCCGTATTGCTGATGTTCACCTTGGTTGGATTTGGGAAAAAATAACCTACGCTGTCATGCAATACCCAGGATATATTGGGTAGGGCGTGGGAGCCAGTTTCGAGGATCGTCCCTGGTTGGCTACCGCTTCCTTTTACCATTACCTGGCCGTTCAACAGGCATTGATTAAGGGTGGTAGCTACGGGCAAGGCTGTATCTGCCTGGATACCTGTCCCGAGGCATACGATTTCCTGGTCAAAGAAAAACCAGGCTTTATGGGCTTTGAGGGGATCATGCACACTGGCAAAATCAAAAGCCGCTACACCGTACCTACCATCACTCACAGCCCCCGCAAAATCGGTACGTCCTTTTTTAGCCAGTTGCCTCCAATGAGGAAATTGATCTGTTTGTACAATGGTAGCACCGGGTATCTTGCGCCAGTCCCATACAGGAAAGATATTGAAGAGCTCCTGCCCGGTGCGGGACAGGAATAAAGAACCATCTCCATAATAATGGTTTTTAATGCCTTCCTCATTGTGGGGCTCCTCCATATTGTTGGCGCGGGCGGAATGCATACGAACTGACGCATAATAAGCCGGACGCTCATGGGTATAATAATGGGAATGCCAGAAGTAACGATCTTTGGTAAACTGCGCCTTTGTTTTGCCCTGGCGTATGCTGATGATGGAGGCCAGTTCATTAGCGCGGTAAGAAGACGCCTGCAGCAGGTTTTGCGGCAGGCTGATATCTTCCGCCTCCAGCGCATTCCTGCGGCTGATATCGCGGTTCATAGCGCCCGGATCGGGGTAGGTAGCATATACCATGGACTGGCAAATGCCATCCAGGAAATAGTCGATTACGAGCTTCAGGGAGCTTTCGGGAAAGGAGAATCCGGCTCCCTGGATCTTGGCTGCCCAATAGGCGAAGGAGCTGGCATAGTTGCTGCCATAGGTAAGGGTAGATATCACGTTATCTGTGCGGTGGTGAAAGCTCATGTCGGGTTGGAGTCCACGGCCATTGCTGATCTTGATATCGGCCGCCATGGCCTGCAGGGCCTTTCTGAGGGTGTCGGCATTGCCCAAAAACAAACCTTGTTTGGCCAGCATGCCGGCAATGGGCATCAGATCGCCGCCGGGCCGTGCGCCAAAGGTTTCCATATTGGCGCGGTGGGCAATCTTTAATCCTTCGGTCTTTTGTTTTTCGGTAAGCCCATCGTCCATCACCAACAGGGTATTGATCATAAGATTGGGGGTACCCATTTCATTCCACCACCAGTTATCACACCTGAAATCATGCGCCAGCCAGTAGTCAAGCGCCCCGGAAAAGGTTTGCTTTACAGCAGCATTGCCATAATGAGGATTGCCCTGTTTTTTATAGGCGCGGGCCAGCGCCAGCATATTGTCGAGGTGGTCCTTGTGCTGAAAGCCGGTACGGGAAACATCCTGGTAGTTGATGCCGGGCCAGGTACCATCGGGCCGGATGGTAGTAATGAGTTGTTGTATGGCTTCCTTGTTCACAGGCGGCGCCAGCAGTTCATCCACCACCCGCTTTTTAATCAGACCAGTATTTTGTGCCTGGCCAGGGAAATGGGTAGCCAGGATCAGCAAGGCAATCGATAAGCGGGTGATGAGTAGACGGTGCATGGCAATGGTTTTAAGAGCAGCCCTGAAGCGCTATTTGGGAGCAATGATAAAATTGATCTTGTCCTTTGTTTTAGGAGTAATGACCTTGAAAGTGATCCGGTAAATGGTATCGCCCCATTTGTCCATCACGCCTTTATCTTCTACCGCTGTTAACGGTACTTTCTCAACGGCTACACCCAACTGTTTGGGATTGTATCTGATGACAAAATCCCTGGGCGTAGCATTTTTAGGGGCATAATGGATGGTTAGCTCGCCAGGGGTAGTGATGGCAGCAGGGTAACAGGTCATGAGGTTTTGCACGATGCTATCGGCCCTGGTGAGTAAAAGGTTGTCTTTCACTTCTACGTTGCTTCCACGGTTTAAACGTATGGTACGTTGCCAACTGGTAATGCCTGCTTTTTCGGGATATGATTTAGCAATATCCAGGTTCAGTTCGGCAAAGCCCTTGTCTTCTTTATACGAGACGTTGCTTGCTTTGAATTCCGCCCCGGGCGATTGGTTCACGCCATTCACGGTAGGGGTGTTGTGGTATTCGGAGCAGTTGTACCAAATATCATAACGGCGGCTGCTGAATGTTTTGCGGGTATAGGTACCGCTACCCACATCGATGAGCAGGGGCAGGCCATTGTAGTATACGATGTAGTTGCCAATGTCGTTGTGGTTATGGCTTTCGTCATTATGTCCGCCCTTGGCAGCTACAAAGAAGCCGTCGGTACTGCCTTGTTTGTCGCGGGCCATCATTACCTGTATATCAGGCAGCCATACACTGGCCGGTAAGGGAAGGCCTTTAGGCGCGTTGTTGAACTCCTCCTGCATGAACAGGGAATAGAAATTGCGGAAGAAATGGTATCGATCGATGGTGCCATCATTGGGATGGTGGTAGTAAGCGCCAAATTGAACCATATTGGTATCCTTAATGTCCTTGCCAAAGCGGTAGATCATATCGGCGGACATGCCAGGGGTGGGGGAGGCATCGGCAAAATTGACAAAGTATTGAGGGCTTATCTGGGCGCGGTAAATGAAGCGGCCCATATTCCTGATCTTCTCATTGTCCAATACATAACTGAAAGCATTGTTGGAGGCCAGGTTGAGCATGGCGATATTGTCGTACAGCGAGGCTGCTGCCGCGCCCCAATAGCCGGGGCCTTCATCACAACCGCCATCCTGCGGATAGGGGTTTACAAATTCATCAAGCACCCATAATAGTTTAGCTACTGCGGCAGTCCGTTTGTTATCATCTTTTTCCAAGAGCAATACCGTATTGAGCCAGTTGGAGCAGATCCAGGGATTCCAATTGTTGGGTGGTCTGCCATTGGCATTCTTTGTCATCCAGCCATGTGGTTTGGTCATGAGGGGCTGAAAGATGCGGTAATTGGTTTCAAAGTAAATGCGTTTTCTCACCTGTGGGGATACGGCATCGAGTTGAGCGCCTACCAGGTAATCCACCCAAGCCAGTAAGGTGCCTGTTTCGGCGCTGAAGAGATCAACGAAAGGGGCTGATACATCTACCAGTCCTGAAAATTCTTTGGTTTGAGGTAAGTGGGCCGATGCTCCCCAGAAAGACTCTTCACAGATAGACCATACGCCATTGATGATGGGGTCGATAAAGCGGCCTTTGTTCTCATACACTTCTGCCAATAATAGGGCGCCCAGGGAAGCGCGTTTTTCATTGGCAATGGCCTGGTAATCGCTGCGGTTGCCGGTACGTTCTATCAGTAAAGAAGTGGTTGCAGGTATGGATGGCCATTTGTAGTTAAGGAGGGTATTGGCCTTATCGAGGCAGGCTTTCATAGTCGCAGCATCTGCTTTGGCCCATCCTGCACGGTCGGTAATGCGGGGAAAGGGCGTCCATTGCGATTGGGGGATCAATACGGACTTCAATTGAGCCGCGGGATACTTACCGCTCAAGAGGCTTTGCTGGGCCGCCAGGTGGCCGCCAAGCAGCAGGGTAAGCAGGAACCAGGTTAATTTTTTCATACAGGGCATTGCTGGTGATGGAATGAATTTATTGTTGTGGCCAGTTGGCAAGTGGCGAAATGGCAGGGACTTTACTACCGCTTGTGTTGCCCGGCTTAAGGGTAACCGTAATGGTTGCTTTGGTATTGGCCGGTAAGGTTACTTCAAAGCCTGTGAGCGTGGTGCCGGGATTGGGGGCATCATAGGTATTGGGCGGATCGGTAGACCATGTTTTCATAGTAACTGTACCCGGTGCATTTACTTCAAGCTGTACCTTTTTTCCGTCTTTGGTCAGTTCGGCTGTGTGGTTGCCGGTAATGTTTACCGTGGCGGGTGTGAGTAAGGTCCACCGGATGGTGGTAGCTTCATGGAGCGTTTCCACTTCATCCTGCACCAGTACATAGGCTTTATCAACAATGGCAATGCCGCGTTGTGCTTTTGCCAGGGCGCCCTGGTAAACGGCTGTCATATCGGTGGTAGCCTGCATAAAGGCTGGTTTGGCCGAAGAAGCGGTAATGGGGGCATAACCTTCTACGCGTTGGTGCTGATTATTCACCGTAAGGGTATTGTGTACCAGGTTGGTGAGCCGGAAAACGGTCCAGCGTTGGGCATCCTGGGTTCTTCCAAACAATTTGATGCCTTTGGATTCCAGGGATTCATAATCCTGCATACCAAAATCCATGGTCCAGCGTACGCCATCGGCATCCATTACAAAGGAACCTATGTCCATGTGGGCATGGTTCACCGATACAGAGCCTCCCTTCATACCTACAAAGATGGCATTGGGGTCTGTCCAGGAGGTGCGCATCAGGGCCACGGGATTCTTGCCTTTACCTACCCAGGTAGTGGAGGCTGGAGCATTTATTTGATTCATGTGCACACCAGCGCCCCATAACATAATGGCAGGCAGGAGGCGGTTGCCTGTCTGTGTTTTGGGATCACTGTTCTGCAGCCAACTCTTCTCTACCCAAAGCAGGGAAGGTTTTTTTTGTTTGGCGGCGAACCAAAACATGGCAGGTTGTAAACCACCACTACCACCGGCATCGGAGTAGTTAAATGGTTTACCAGTGGGGCCGGTCATATTTTCGAGGTAAGCAGCTGTTTGCAGAAAGCCTGGTTTAGCGGAAAGGCCGAAGTCTTTCCCCAATAGTTTTTCGATAGCGCTGATGAGCATCACGTTGAAGCTGGTTCCATATCCCCAATAGCCATAACCTTCGGGATAAGCCCCATCGGGCGCATAATCGGCCATGGGTTTTACAACGGTCTCAATAGCGCGGTTGATCATTTGTTTGGCCAGTGCGGGCTGGTCCTCATAAATGGCAATAGCGCCATAGCTGATGCCGGCATTGCATACCTGGTTCCAATTGTGTTCTGCTTTGAGCCAACCATTGTATTTGGCGTCAAGCGAAGGTTCGATCCCTTTTTTGAGGATGGCTTCCCGGATGGTTTGGCGGGAGGTGGGGGACAGCTGGTCATTGAGCCAATCGTATCCAATGGCCATGGCCATGGTCATTTCGGCTACATCCAGGAAGTGCGAAGGGTTCCAGTCGCTGAAAGCGGCAATGGCCAGCATTTCCTGTTCGGCCCTTTGGAGGTAGGCTGGTTGTTGTGTAAGCCGGTAGGCATACGACAGGAAAAAGAGGCGGCGGATGGCCTCGCGTGATTTATCGAGCAGGCGGCGGCCGATCTGTATGCGTTGCAGTACAGGTAGCTTGATGATGGCATTTGATTCGGTGAGGATGGCCTGGTGTATACCATTCCAGGTCTTATCGCCTGCTATGGTTTTTTGAATGTTTTGCTCTTCTCCCTTGAACAGCAACAGGCGGGGATGGGCTGGCAGGGTAGTGGCTGTGCCTATATAATCGGTTTGGGCGCTTGCCGGGGCCGATGACAAAAGTAGCAGGGCCAGGAGGCCGGGTAACAGACGTACTAAGTGCATAGCAATCGGGTTTCAAAAGGAAATTAGACATTCTACGGCAAACCAATCTTGTGGTGCCGGGGTATATATTTACGAAAACGTTTCAGTAAATAAATCAGATGAATCTGAAAACGATTCCAGCAATTTTCATCAAGTTTGGTTAAGCCCTTTATCTCAAACGATTGCTTATGCTACGAAGTATTCCGTATATGAACAATCTGCTATTCGTTCATGGTGCGTACTGACCAGGTGGATACGGTTAACTGTTTGTACTGGAAACGATTTCAGTAGTCGATGCAACAACTGGGATAAGTGATTGTCGTTACTGTACCACTTGCCAATATGAAAAAGAAAATTGCCAAAAAGAACTCCATTCAACATATCGCTGCAGCCTTGCAGTTATCCCCGGCTACCATTTCGCGGGTATTGAACAATCATCCGCATGTACATGAGACAACGCGTACCAAGGTGATGACGATGGTAGAACAGGTGGGGTATAAACGCAATATCATGGCTTCGGGTTTGCGTACCAATAAAACGCATACCATTGGTCTCATCGTTCCGCGTATTTCCATGTTTGTGCATACGGAGATCATTACTACCATCCAGAATGGATTGCATGTGCATGGGTATAACCTGATCATCTGCCAGTCGAACGATTCCCTGGAAATAGAGAAAGACCTGGCGCAAACGTTGTATGCCTCGCGGGTAGATGCGGTAATCGTAGCTTGTACGCTGTTTACCTCCGATTTCAGTCATTTTGATATCCTCACGCAAAACAATATTCCGGTGGTGTTTTATGACCGGGTGCCTGTAAAGCCTTACCCGGCTTGTATTATCAAGGGTGATGATTTCAGGGGAGCCTACCTGGCTACTTCGCATTTGATAGAGTTGGGCAGCCGGCAGATAGCGTATATCTCAGGCCCTATAGGCTGCAATATATACATCGACCGGTATGCGGGATTTGAGCAGGCGATGCGGCAGCATGGGGTGCCCATAGAAAAGGACCGGGTATTTTATCATGAATTAACGGTTGATAATGCCCGCAAGACCCTGCACCAGTTGTTTGCCCGCAAGCCCTACCCGGATGCGATACTGGCGGCCAATGACCTGACAGCTCTGACTGCGTTGACCTTTGCCAAAGAAAAGGGTATTTCGGTGCCGCAGGAACTGCGTATTGTGGGTTATAGCAATGATCCGCGCTCATCGATCGTTACGCCTTCGATCACCACGGTAGAACAATTTCCCGGGCGCATTGGTACGGTGATCGTGACGGAGCTGATGAAGTTGTTGAAGAATGACCGCCAGATGGTAGCTATTGATGCAGTGCCCATCATTACACCGGTGGAGTTGATCAGGCGGATGTCGACATAGGGCACAAGTACCCCCCGCTCTAAAGAACGGGGCAAAGGGCTTGGCTGCATACGCCATTCGGAGAAGGAATTAAGGATACTGAATTTAGAATACAGAATAATACAGTCTATGAGAAAATTAATGGTGGTTGTGCTTGCCTTGGTGTTTTCGCTGGGTATGCAGGCGCAAGTTTCAAAGAAGGCAATGCAACAATTGATTGATGAGAACATGCGGTTTGCTGCGCAACAGTATAAAGTGCTGGCATCAAAACTGCCGCCAACGGTGATGCCGCGTAGCTATACTGCCGCCAAGGATTCGCTGGTAACGAGCAATACCAAGTGGTGGTGCAGTGGTTTCTATCCCGGTACGCTTTGGATGATCTATGGTTATACCAAAGATGAAGCCATTAAAACAGAAGCCTTAAAGCGACTGGCCATCCTGGAAAAGGAAAAGACGTATACGGGCAACCATGACCTGGGCTTTATGATGTATTGCAGTTTTGGTACGGCCTATGATATCACGAAGGATCCTGCTTATAAAGAAGTGATCTTTACGGCGGCGCACTCACTGTCCACCAGGTACCGCCCCTCCATCAAGGCCATTCAATCCTGGGATTCGAGCAAGAACTTTAAGTGCCCGGTGATCATCGACAATATGATGAACCTGGAATTGCTGGAATGGGTAACGCAGCATGGTGGGGATAAGAAATATCATGAGATTGCTGTAACGCATTCCAATACAACGCTGCAACACCATTTCCGGGCAGATAATAGTTCCTATCATGTGTTGGATTATAACCTCGCTACGGGTGGGGTATCGCGCAAAGTAACGCACCAGGGTTTTGCCGATGAATCGGCCTGGGCACGCGGACAAGCCTGGGGACTGTATGGCTATACGGTGATGTACCGGTTTACCAAAGATGCCACGTACCTGAACCAGGCGCACAAGATCGCAGCATTCCTGTTGAACCATCCCAACCTGCCGGCTGATAAAGTACCCTACTGGGATTTCAATGCCAGGGATATACCGCAGGCCAAAAGAGATGCCTCTGCAGGTTCGGTTATGGCTTCGGCCCTGCTGGAACTGGGACAATACAGTAAAGGAAAACAAAAGACGGAATACGTAGCTACCGCCGAAAAGATATTGCAATCATTGGCTTCTCCTGCTTACCGCGCCCCCCTGGGCAGCAATGGCGGTTTCCTGTTGTTGCACAGTGTTGGATCACTGCCCCATCAATCAGAAGTGGATGTGCCGTTGACGTATGCTGATTATTATTTCATTGAAGCGTTGGGACGGTATAAGAAATGGTATTTGTAGGGCAAGCTGTGAGCTCCCGCTGGGGCGGGGCAAGTTGTGAGCTACGAGCTGCGAGCGATTACCGGTACTTGGTCACCTGCTGGTAGAGGCGCGTTGGATGATGGTGGATTTGAAAATGAGGCTTTCATTGGTCAATTGGGCATTCTTTTTTTCGAGTACTGTCAGCAGCCTGGAAGCTGCTTCTTTCCCAATATCAAAAGCGGGTTGTGCGATGGTGGTCAAAGAGGGATTGAGGTAGGCAGCTATTCGTAAATTGGAAAAGCTGATCACTTTTACATCCTGCGGTATGCGTAGTTGAAGGCGCCCACACACCTCATAGGCAGCCATGGCATACCGTTCTACAGCGGCGAAAATACCATCCGGCTTTTCGCGTACAAACATTTCCTGTACCAGGGCAATGTCTTTTTCTTCATCATTGGAGCCTTCCACGATCAGGGATTCGTGGGCAGGTAATTGGTGATCGGCCAGGGCTTTGAGATAGCCCTGTTTTCTTTTATTACCAATGGACAACTGGCTGGAAATGGCCAGGTGGGCGATCTTTTTACAGCCCTGTTCTATGAGGTGCTGTGTAGCCAGGTAGCTGCTTTCGTAATCGTCGGTGGTCACTTTCAGCGTCTCTATTTCTTCACAAACCCGGTCGAAGAAGACCATGGGCAATCCTTTATTTTGAAGGTTCTTTAAGTGCGTATGATCGGTGGTGGTGCCCGATACAGAGATGAGGGCGCCATCAACCCGGCCATTGAATAGTTCGCGGGCAAAGGCTATTTCGCGGTTCACATCTTCATGCGTTAAATAGATGAGTACATGATAACCTTTTTGCTGGGCGACGCTTTCAATGCCATTGATGGCCAGGGTAAAGTAGTTGTTGGCTATTTCGGGAATAATAACGGCAATGGTTTTGCTTTTGTGCTTGCGCAGGCTGCTGGCATAGGGGTTGGGCACATAATTGAGTTCATTGGCCAGGGCAACCACCTTTTCCTTGGTTTCCTTGCTGATATCGTAGCTGTCGCGCAAGGCTTTAGATACGGTAGCAATAGAAAGGTTCAATAATTGGGCAAGTTTCTTGATATTAACTGATTCCATGATAATAGCTGAGCTTTAGCAGCCGTAAGCTAAGTATCTTTTTGCTATACTGGTGTGTACTAGTGGGGATGTGGATAAGATATCGTGTATTTTTAACGCTTTTTACATTATTCAATATTGACATACCCCCATTTCTGGTCATTACCAACGCCGCCTAAGCCTTTTATTTTATGCACCGGGATCAATACCTTGTTACCTTGTAGTGGATACATGCCTTCGCCAATTGCCAGAAAGTTATCCTTTGTCAGGTCTATTAATGTTTGCCTGCGCATACCTTCACCATTCATATAGGCCACCGCCAGTACGGCATTTTTATATACATTGGAGGGGATGGATGGTTTGGTAATATCCCGCTGCAAATTGCTTTCCAGGTCATTGTAAAAGATCAGGAGGGTATTGTTATAAGGAAAGGCGGCATAGGAATCGCCAATGGTGCTGCCTGCACTGGTCCTGTATTTGGGAATGGAAGCTACTTTGGCTTGTGACCCATCGAGGATGGCGTAGACCAGGCTACCCGAGGTTATAAAATTCGCTCTTCCAGTCCAGTTTGATTTGCGGTATTCTCCTACCAGTGCGATACGCCCATCGCTCAAAGCAAAGCCCTGCATCCCCAGGGGATCGATGCCATAATTCTTCGATTTCGTGCTGCCCCATCCGTCTTTATCCAACTGCTCTACCAAGGTATTTTCAAACGGGATGGCTACAGGTTTTGTAATAGAAAGGTCGGCTGTATTGATGGTTTGCTGAAACAGGCCATTTAATTTGCCTGGCTGGGTGGTATAGCTACCTGCAATATGTATCAGTTTATCCTTGCGGGAGCTGACCACGAATGACTGGTAGATGGAACCGGCACTTAATTGCTGGTTGTGTTCCTTCACTTTTTTTCCTTCCTGGTAGATGGCTATTTTCCTTGCACTGGTAGCTGTCAGGCTATAGTTTGTGTATACCCGTCCTTCGCTATCCATGCACGCGGAAAATTGGGAGATTGCATCAGTGCCCTTTACAGTTTCATTCATTTTCCACGTTGGATTGAAACTATTGTCCAACACGCAAAAGGAAAACTGGTTATTGAGGTCATTGGCCCAATAGATGAGCAACCGGCTTCCATCGGGGGCATCCTTCACAACGATATTGGTACTGGTATAAACATCCCAGGATTTAATCAGTCCGGTATTGGCTTGGGGGATGGCCAATAACTCTTTTTCGGTCAGCACATTCAGGGATGCGGGGTCAATATCAGCCATCATCAACCGGATGTTCTCTTCTTCTTTTTCATACAAGAAATACAATAAGTACAACTTTCCGTTATGTGTACCCAGGTAGGGTGGAAATGGGCCTGCTTTTTTATCCTCCTTAAACAGTTCCTGTTCTTTCATGATTTGCATGGTGCTATCATACCGGCGCAGTCTCATGCTGTATTTTACCTTGTGCAATTTGAATGTAAAGCCTAATTGAAATTTATTGCCAAAGTTTTGGGCCAGGGAATAAAATTCATGACCCAGCTTGCGGTAAGTCATGCTGCCATCGGATCTGAACGTTTCCGATACCTGGGAAGTAAACTGTTGTGCAAAATGCCTGGCAGGAAGCAGGAGGCTGACAAGCAGGAAAAGAACTGGCAAAAAAACAGGACGATTTAATGCATGCTTCAAAGGCAAGGCATTTTTGGAAAGGAAGGTCATTTAACTAAGGATTATGCGGGTTAACAGGTAATCCACAAAACGGAGAAGCTCCTTTTTTATTGCCAAACGCTTGTCAGTACGCATTTTCAAATAAGACATTCGACTTTCCTTCGGGTTTCATTAATACCAAGTTAATACCATGTTCGGTCCTGCTTCGACTCAGCTCATCAAATAAAACCTTTAGTAAATGCGCATTAACCCTTAACATGAGTCGAACGAGAGATGAACAAGGGCCGACAAAGGGGTAGTCAATGGCCTCAATTTGACCGGATTGTGGACTCCAGGCAGCTATTGTATGATATTTTTTCGTAATTTCAGGAAGAGGTCTTTATGCATGAAAAAGCGCTTACAACATATTGAGCTACCGCCCCTCCTGGCCGCTTTCAGGAAAAACTACCTGGCAGCTACTGAGGTGGAAGCTACCCTATGCGGTATTATTACCTGTTACAAGATGTATGGTGCCTATTTTATCCGCACTAAAAGTTCACTTACCGGCAAAAGGGTGAAGCGCGACAAACGCTTTCGCCGTACCATGCACAATGCAGGGATATTGGCCAAAGCATCGGAATGGGTAACACCAGTGTATAATAGCCTCACAGAAGACTGGCGATGTCACGATTTGTACCGTAAACTGGTAGGACTAGGCGTAAAGCTATTGCACTCGGGGGCTACCAAAGAAGCAGTGCGACAAGCAATCTGGGAGGAACTGGCACGGCTGGGCTATCGGACAGAATGGCCCAACTGGGAAATGCCTCCTGAACTGGCAAAGTGGGTGGAGAAAGAAGCAGCACGAAGCAGGAAGACTGAAGCCGCAGGTAGGAAAATGGCAAAGAGAAGCAAAAGGGTAGAGGTAGTCAATAGGAAGGGATTGGTTTGGGTGGTGAACTCAACAGGAAAACTGGTGTTGGAGGGACTGACTTCTAATGTATATTATCTTTCAAACAATACTTTAGGTTTTATTGCATCTGGTGTTACCTGCCAGGAAGAAGAAGTGGCGATGCCGCCGCCATTCCTACATTGTCGCCATATTTCATTCTGTAGCTACCAATAATCCTTTTACAATAGATCGGGGCACTACTATTTTTTGCTTGTATTTGCTGTTGTTGGTGCCATATACGGTGGCCAGTATAGTTAAAGTGTCTTGATTGATGGATTCCAGGATCATTTCCTTTAGGTAGATCTTCTCTGTCTTATTTGTGCTGATACCTTCTACATACTGATCGGCCAATACGCCGTGGTCAACGTACAGTTGCCAGTGTTCCATGAATTTTATGGGTTTGTTGTTAAGAGTTAAGCTGACTGTATCCTTTGTTGCAAGCAATTTTCTAATTTCCAAACCACTTACGCTGTCATGCACGCTGTCGGCATCACTTGCTTTGAAATCTATCCTGACGTCTTTACCTACCAAGGACGAATCTACTACATGGATGGATAGGTAACTGATATTCCAGGCGCCTTGAGAAAATGCCAGAGGACTGTAGGTGACAATTAGTGCCAGGTAAATTAATTTCTTATACATGTATGGTTGATGCATTTCGTTTTTAGCTAGTCTTATCGCGGATTAGTCATGCGCCTGTGATTCGACTATTTCAGCGTTTTAAAAATGCCAGGATGGCTTCGGAAAATTGGGGCGTGGAAGCTGCATTGTTGTGATTACCGGGCACAGGAGCAAAAGTTGCATGTGGAAATAGGCGGGACAGATCGGCGGCTGAGCCATTGTCGCTGTCTTCTGTACCGCAAATCACCAGGACAGGTTGTTGTACGGTGGCCAATACTTCTTTAGGAGTGGATGGTTGTTCTTTTTGCAGGAGGGCCAGGGCAGTTTGATCGAGGCCGGATTTTTTTACATAGTCTACCACGCCTTTCAGTTCGGGAATGGAATCGCCGGAAAGGGCCTTGTAAAACATGATGCGGCGGGGCCAGTTGGGATTGGTGAAATCGGTGCCCATACCACCGAGCACGGCTTTTTGCACCCGCTTGTCCAATGCCAGCAGTCGGGCTGTTATGATGGAGCCACGTGAATAACCAATTACCTGGTATTGCTTAATTCCCAACTTCGTAAGCAGTCCCATAATATCTTTTGCTTCGGCATCATTGGCATAGGCCGCAGCTTCATGAGGCTTACCGGATTGACCATTACCGCGCAGGTCGAGGGTGATGACCTGGTAACCTGCTTTTTGTAAGTCGGTGTAGATTGCTGCCCGTTTCCAGGTGGTACTATTGACAATAAAGCCATGTACCAATACGACGGGTTGGCCGGTTCCTTTTACTTCGTAATATATTTTGGTGCCATCAAAGGAGGTATAGAACCCTGCTGAGTCGGTCTGTGCGGTGAGCAGGAGGGTAATGAGGAGTAGGGGGAACAGGAGCAGGCTTTTTTTCATGATGGGGAAGTTACGGAAAATAGGGCAACTTGATCTAGCGGGACCAGAGGATAAAAAAAGATCGCCCCCTGCTTTTAACAACGAGGAGGCGATTGCTTTGTTTTCACGGGAGCGTGATGCGTAGAAAACGGATCACGCTTAATTATTTAATAACAACTCTATTTGGAGTTTCAGTTTCATTTCCACATCGGGGCCTTCAAAGCCAATATTGCTGAACTGTATATGGCCCTCCTTATTAATTACGTAAGTGGCGGGGATTAAATTGAATTTGAATTTTTCGCCCACTTCGGGATCGGTATTAAAGAATACAGGGAAGCTGTATTTCTTGTTGCCATTCCAGCCCTGGGCATCGGCCATGGTATTGCGGGCGCCACTGTTGACGATCATGAATTGTACGGAAGGATTGTCCTTGTACCTTTCGTACAAACGTTGGATATAGGGCATTTCCTGCATACAAGGCACACACCAGGTGGCCCAGAAGTCAATGATCACCACTTTGTTTTTCCATACTTCCGGTGCAACAGGCTGACCTTTCAGGTCAACAAAACTGAAGGCAGGTGCTGGCCGGTTGATGCGTTGGGTTTTCACCTTGTCCAGCATCTTTTTTTCACGCAGGGCCTGCAGTTGTTGCATCTTTGCGGTATTGCCGGTTTGCTGGTAAAAGAGGGACACATTGTCAAGGGTTTCCTTATCGTCGCTTTTTTGCAGGGCGGCTTCCATATGGGTGTTGGCATTGCTGATACTTCCTTGCTTCAGGGCAATTAGTCCCAACATGGACAGGAGGTTGCCGCCGGCTTTATTGTAAGCAGCCTGGCGGGTGCTGTCGTCCACGAAGGGAAATATATAACCTGTTTCGGGGAAATACCGGATCACGCCCACAGGAAACTGATTGGTCAGGTTGAGGGCCTGCTCAGTATACCCACGGGCTGAATCGAGCGCCAGTTTATTGTTGAGCAGGGTCTGGGCAATGCCTTTCAAGGTTACGGGCCAGTAGGGATCATCTGTTTTGCGGGCCGTTTTACGGGCATGGTACAGGGCTTTGCTTGCATTTTTGCGGGCTGCATAGATGTAGAACAAGCGCTCATGCATTTCCCCGAATGACTTTTCGTTTTTAGCATTTTCCTTTTTCAGTTCCTTCTCAAACAGACTAATCTGTTCCGTCGTATCTTTTTCTTTGGCAATAAAGCTGGTGTACAATTCACGTCCCAGCTCAGTATTGGGATACTTTTCTCTTACCACTTTACGAATAGAATCCAGGCGACTGTTTTCGCCAATGATGAGGTAGCCCATGGTTACCTTATTCATATTGCCGGGAACGGTAGGGGCCTCATAAAATTTGGCGGCAATGACTTGTAGGGCCTGTTGCCTGATCTTTTCTTTCTCTTCTCCAGCGGCCTTACTCATTTTAAATTGCAAGAGCCTGAGTTTTGCTTCATAATTGTCGGGATAGAGATTGAGCTCTTGTTGGTATTGTTCGGCTTGTTTGGCGCCCAGTTCGGGCGATTTACCCATTTGGGCACTGAGGCTATAACCCTTGTACAAATGACCATCCCGTACCGGATTTTGACCTGTATAAACCGCCAGTTCGTAATGGCTGGCAGGAGTTGGTCTGTCGATGGTTTCTCCACTTTGTAAATAAAAGGTAGCAAAAGTGGCATAGCGCGCCAGGGTGAAAGATGTGGTCCATAGGTTACCTTCTTTCTTGAGCGATACGCGATAGGCAATATCGTACAGGTTGGAATAGGAAAATACCAGGGTGATGGCGCTGGCATTGGCCGGAATAGTAGCGCCGGGCGCCTGGGGATCGTAAGTAATGGTAACGGTTGATCCGCGCTCAGGGAATTGGGGTGTTATCTTTACCCTGTCCTGCGCCCGGAGGCTTGTGCAGGACAGGATAAAAATGAACAGGGTAGCTATAAGGCTGGTTAACTTATTCATTATTTATAACCTTCATTTTGTTCGAGGTAAATATTGGTTCTGATGGCATCTGAAGGAATGGGATACAGGGTATCGGTAGCCTGCCAGAACTGGGGTTTGATGGCGCCCAGTACAGCGGTAGATCGGTTGGTGCGTTTGAGGTCGAACCAGCGGTGGCCCCATTCTACAAACAATTCTACTTTGCGTTCCTGTTCTACTGCCAGTAGTAAAGCTGCCTTATCGAGGTTTACGGGCAAGGCAGATAAACCAGCGCGGATACGGATGGAATCCAGGTCGGCCCTTCCTTCATTGAGTTTGTCCTGTTGTATTTTGGCTTCAGCGCGGATCAGGAACTGCTCGGCCAGGCGCATTACCATGGAATATTCGGTAACGGTAGTGACGTTGACAGGGTTTACCCGTATTTTATACTTATATGGATAATAAACGGTAGCCCCTGTTGATAGTTTGAGCAACCCGGTCCATTTGGCCAGGCGTTGGTCACCGGTTTCGAATTTCCTGATGAGGTTCAGTGTATCCAGGCGGAATAAAGGTGGTGAAGTGGGGGTGGCGGGGGTGGAGGTAAAGCCTTCCCAGGTATTGCGGCCGCCAGCGGTATTGACCGGTTGTAGTTGCCAGATGGCTTCGCGGCTATTGGCAAGGAATACGGCGTTGAGGTCTTTTAACAGGGAATACAGGCCATTGTTAATTACTCCTGATGCTTCTGTTTCGGCCAGGGACCATTGTTTGGTGTACAGGTATACCCTTGCCAGTAAGGCGGTAGCAGCCGCTTTATTGGGCCGCACGCGGTTGCTGGAAGTATAGTTATCAGCCATCAGGGTTTTGGCCCTGGTAAGGTCTTTAATAACGGTGTCGTAAACGATGGCCGTTTTCTCACGGGGCTTCACATTGTTTTCGAGGTACTTAGTATTGGTGATCAGGGGTACATCTCCATACATATTCACCAGGTAAAAATGCAGGAAAGCCCGCATGAAATAAGCCTCACCCAGGAGTTGATTTTTAACCGCCGGGGTAAGTGTTGTGGCAGCTGTAAGTCCTTCTATACAACTATTGGCGTGAAAAATATAGGCGTATTGATCCTTCCACATGCTTTGCGCATACTGGCTGCTGGGCAGTAAGCTGTTTTGCCTGAAAACATCATAATTGGCAAAGGTGGAAGAATAGTACAGGTCATCGGCCTGCATGGCTGTGAGGTAGTTCATGAGCACATTGGCATAATAATAATTCAATGCGTTCATGCTGCTGTATAATCCCACCATGGCAGAGGTAGCTGTTTTGTCGTCTGTAAACGTCAGTTCAGCTGAGAGTTCGTTTTTAGGAAAAGGGGTGTCTACATACTTTTTGCAGGAAGCAGCAGCCACCAGGGATATACTGAGTAATATTATTTGGATGCGTTTCATTGTCATTTAATTTGGTCTGTTTTTGACACTTTTTGTTATTGACCTTCTCACAGGATGAGCCGCCTTAGAAAGGCGACCCACGCTGGTTATCCTTTAGAACGAAAATTGAACACCTGCAGTCAGGGTCTTTAAAGGCGGCATTGCCAGTCCCTGTGTTTCGGGGTCGAGCCCATCATAATTGGTAATGGTGAGCAGGTTTTGTCCCAGCACATATACGCTCAGGTTATTCAGCTTATATTTCTTTACAAACTTCGACAAGTCATACCGAAGGGATACATTCTTCAATCGAATATAGGAGGCATCACCCCATACGGCCGAGGATAAACGGTATTGGTCATAGGCTACATTTCCGGAAATGGTAGATGCCTTGGGTACACTGGCTATATCGCCTTGTTTCTGCCAGCGGTCCAATGCGCTCAGGTCTTTATTCTTTAGTACACCATAGAGTGTAGAAAGATAACCATAGTTAATGCCCGGGCCTTCCTGCTTTACAAACTGAAAGAGGAAATCGAGTTCAAATCCTTTATAGCTAAAGGAGTTTTGAAACCCACCATAATAATCGGGCATTGTTTTGCCCAATATCACATAGTCATCATTTTCAGAGATGGCGGGGTTATTGTCGATGTTCAGGAAGGTGGCTTTGCCGGTTTTGGGATCGATTCCGGTAAACTGGTATCCTTTTACGATGGTGAGTGATTTGCCGATGACATGGGTTTTGGCATAGCTGGTGGATTCAATGCCAGGAAATTCCTTCAGCTCATTTTTATTGAGGGTCATGTTGAAGGAAGACTTCCAGCGGAAATCCTTGTTTTGGATATTGGTAGTGGTCAACTCTATTTCCATACCAGCGTTGAGTACTGTGGCGGGTAAATTGGCGATATAACTGCCGAAACCTACCTGTGGTGAAAGAGGATATGCCACCAATTGGTTGGTGGAGATATTGCGGTAGAAATTGGTGTTGAGTAATATCCTGTTTTTAAAGAAGCCCAGTTCAAGTGCTGCTTCCAACTTGCGGTTCTCTTCCCAACGGTAATTGGGATTGGCCAAACGGGTAATGGTGAGGCCGGGGATACCATCATAGGGGAAGGAAGTTGTAGCCCAGGTGTTGAGGTATTGGTAATCACCAATGATGTCATTTCCGGTGGTGCCGTAGCTTCCGCGGAGTTTACCAAAACTGATGACACCAGTGGCAGGGAAAAAGGATTCGTTGGTAAACACCCAGGCAGCGCCCACAGCGCCAAAATTACCAAAGCGGTTGCCGGGACCAAACCGGGTTGATCCATCGCGGCGGAAGGTGGCATTGAGGATATATCGTTCGTCCCAGTTGTAGTTAACACGGCCAAAGAAAGAGTTGTACCGGTAGAAGCGGTAGGTGCTTGGACGGGATGTTAGTTTGCCTGCGGACCTGATATCTTCCAGCAATACATCGCTGGGAAAGTTTTCTGCCAGAAAATTTTCGCCTTCTTTTAAACTCTCCTGCCAGGTGGCGCCTGCCATCAGCGACATGGTTCCTTTGGCAATGGTTCGTTTGTAATCGAGCTGCGGTTCTATCACATAGGAGGTGGCAGTGGCATTGCCAAAGTAGGAAAAGCTGCCGGAAGTAACGGTGGGAGACAGGGAGATATTGGGGTATACCTGTGTTTGGTCCATGGTGGTACGGGTATAACCCAGGTTTACTTTGGCATCGAGGCCGGGAATAATGTTGTAGCGGAGTACACTGTTGGCTACCAGGTTATTGGTACGGTTAATGGACCTGCGTTCCAGGTAGGCAGCAGGGTTTTGTTCGGTCTGGAACCAATAGTATTTGCCATCGGCATCGTATAGGGGATAATTGGGCGCCAGGTTGTAGAAAGAAGTGAGGTCGCTGGGCAGTGAATTATCTTTTGCACTGGAGTAATTGACAGAGGCGCTGATGTTGAATTTACCATTGAGACCGGTGTGGTCTACATTGAGGTGGACAGCGCCGCGTTTATAGGCCAGGTCGTTTGGCAATACGGTGGTTTCGCGGCGATAAGTACCACTTAATAAAAAGCGGGTTTGTTCATTGCCCCCGGATACGGAGCCCTGCACTTCGGAAACGCTGGACGAATGGCCCATCATATAATCCTGCCAGTTGGTGGTTTTGTTTTGATCCCAAAGCAAAAGGTCGGGCGCATTGGCGAGGGTAGGGGTAAGGCCATCATTGGCAAATGCTTGCTTGCGCATTTGAATGTAGTCGGGTGTACTTAGCATATCGAGCTTATTGACCACTTTGCTGGCGCCGGTATAGGCATTGAAGTTATAGCGGGTAGCACCAGCCTTTCCTTTTTTAGTGGTGATGAGGATCACGCCATTGGCGCCTCTTGAACCATAAATAGCGGTGGCATCGGCATCTTTCAAAACACTGATGCTCTCAATATCGGCAGGATTGATGGCGGCCAGGGGGCTTTGGTTGCCATTGGCGGAAGTAAACTGGTTGAGGGATTCGGAATTATAAGGTACTCCATCAATGATGTATAAGGGTTCGTTGCCTCCTGCAATGGAATTTTGACCACGCAGCATTACCCTAAAGCTGGAGCCAGGTAAACCGTTGGAAGAAGAAACAAAGAAACCTGGTACGCGACCCTGTAGGGCTGCCAGCGGGTCCATGACGGGCTGGGATGCAATGTCGCGGCTTTTAACGCCGGATACAGAGCCGGTATTGCTGCGGCGGATGGTAGTACCATAACCAATCACCACTGTTTCATTGAGCTCATTGCTGGCTGGTTTCAATTGCACCTGGAGGGTGTTGCTGCTACCCACTTTTATTTCGAAAGGCTGGTAACCAACGGAAGAAAATACCAGTACCTGACCCGGGGTTGCCTGAACGGTAAACTTTCCATTTGCATCGGTAGATGTGCCGGTAGTAGTTCCTTTAATGGTAATGCTTATGCCTGGTAATGGGTTGTTGTCGGCATCGGTTACGGTGCCGGTAATCTCTTGTCTAACGGGAAGAGCGGTTGTTATGTCGGTGGCAATGGATTTGGCAGGAGCCGGGCTAATAATGATGGTTTTACCTTCAATGGAATAATCCAGTGGCTGGCCTTTTAGTATTTCGCGTAGAAAATTTTCCAGTGGCTGGTTAACGGCATGGATGGTGATGGGTTTTAAACCCTCTACCAGTTTATAATCATAGAAGACCACATAGCCGGTTTGTTTCTTAATGGCGGTAAAGGCCTTTTCCAGAGGGGCCTGTTTGTCGGAAAAAGAAATGGTTTGCGCCAAGCCGGCAGCACTTACCTGGAGGAACGCAAGAGTCAATAATAAAAAAGTCAGTTTCATCACTAAGAACGTTTGTTTGCTGAACAAGCCCCGCAGGCCGGATTGCCGGTTGCGGACCTGATCGAAAAGCGCCTTTAATTGCATACTTTCGTAATGTTTTGGTTTAACAATAAACAGTCCATCAATCCCGGTGTAAACCGGGAATTGTTTAGCCCGCCCCTCTTTGGTGTTATGGCGGGTCAACGGTTAGCCTGAACGATGCCGGGAAGTGCCGCGAACACTTTCCGGTTTTTTATGCAGGGATAACCTTGCTAATTCGCTGGCAAGATGTAACCTTCTCCCGGTCGGTAACCGGGAAGGGCTTTGTCGATGTGCTTTCTTAGGATAGTTTGCGGGCTTGCAGGTGGCGTACGGGATAAAGGTTTATGAAGACAATACAATCAGCTTTTTGTCTTCGATGGTACATTGTACGCCCATTTTACCCAGTATTTTTATGACCTGTGACAGGTGCAGGTTACGTTCTATTTCTCCTCCAAATAAGCGTCCAGGAACAGGACCCCGATAAACCACTTCCACATCATACCAACGGGCTAACTGCCGCATCAGGGTAGGCAGGCTGACCTTATGGAAATTGAACAAGCCATTTTTCCAGGCTACAACAGCTTCTGCATCAATCGTACGTATGGTTATTGGAGCGGGTTGATTGGAGCTTGCGGATAAGGGGAGAAGGGCTTGCTGGCCGGGTGCAAGCAGCTTAGAACCTCCGCTAAGGCGGGACAAGTCCTGTGTTGTGGGCTGCGGGCCTGTTGAAGGTGTTATTTTGATCTTACCTTCCAACAGTGTTGCCCTGATGGCGCCTTCATCGGTATAGGCATTTATATTGAAGTGGGTTCCCAATACTTCAACCTGGGCCTCGGGTTTGCCACCGGGAGCAGTCAGCATGTCTATCAGAAAGGGTATTTTATTGCCTGCCGGATCCTGGACAGCATTGATCTCAAAGTAAGCTTCACCGGTGATGGATACTTTTCTTTCTTTAGGGGTAAAGGCGGTAGGGTAGGCAATGGAGGAGGCAGCATTGAGCCATACTTTACTACCATCGGGCAGGGTCAATTGAAACTGGCGACCACGCTGGGTAGTCATGGTATTATACACAACGGCTCCTTGCGCTCCTTCGACAGGAGGGGTGTAAATGAGCTTGCCGCTATCGGTTTTTATGACTTTGGTATTTCCTTCCACAGCCAATGTACCATTGGATGCGCTGTCGAGCAGGATGGTGGTGCCATCGCTCAGGGTCAGTTGTGCGCCATATTTACCGGGGGCGGCATCATAAACGGGGGATGGCTGCCGCCCCGTACCGGTAATATCTTGCGGGCTGCTTTTGTGCAGGGTAAACCAGGCAATGGCTCCGGTAAGTAGCAGGCAGGCTGCTGCCGCTACCCAACGATAGCGTTTTAAGAAATGCACTTTGGGGCTGGCAGGTTGAATGCGTTCCCTGATCTGGTGCAGGATACGCTCCTTTTCTCCAGGAGGAGGCATGCCATCGCTGCCTTGTTGTAAAAGCTCATCGATCTTACCGGCCAATGGGCTGTCGGCATCCCTGATCAATTCCAGGAATTCGGTCAGTTCTGCTTCGGGCAGTACTCCTTCGCGGTAAGCTTTCCAAAGTGTTTCAAATCTGTTCATACGATGTGCTATTGGTAAAGACGTATTTTAAAGAGGCTGGTATGACAAGGCTTAAAAATATTTTTCAAAGGAAGCATTCCATTAAGGACAGCAGTAGTAAAATACCCTGGGCATGGTTGGCCAGGTAGGCGCGTATGGCTGCCAAGGCCCGGGCCATATGGGTTTTGATGGTGCTTTTGGAAAGTTGGAGGTGTTGGGCAATTTCATCCTGGCTCCAGCCATTTTCACGGGTAAGGAGGTACACCTGTCGTTGCTGGCCAGGCAAGGTATCCACTGCTTTGCGGAGCAGGGCTTGTGATTCCTGGTACAGGAGGCGCTGATCGGCTGCTGTAGGACTTTCCCTGAACCAGGCCTGTAATTGTTCGGTAAAAGGTGTTTCCAGGGTTTTGCGGCGGAGTTCATCCAGGATATGGTTGCGGGCAACGATGAAGAGAAAATTGCGGAAGCTGTCTTTTTGAGGCAGTTCCTCCCGCTTTAGCCATACCTTAATAAAGATCTCCTGCACCATATCGCGGGCGGTTTCCCTGGACTTGGTAAGGGTAAAAGCGACCTGGTAAATGGGATCCCAATATTGGTCAAAGAGTTGTTCAAATGCCGGTCCGTTTCCGGCAGCTACGAGCTGTAGTAGTTCTTTCTCATTGTATAAAGATGTGATAGGCACGGGTTCCTGAACCTGGATTTATTATTGGGTGTAATAGATACGGTATGGCAGGATAGGGTTTGTGGTAAGCGGTAAAGATAAGCAAAAGAAGGTTCTGGAAGGAGATAGGTATCATACAAAAGGCACCCACAATAGCTATTTTGCGGGCGCCCAAACAGGTAGTGGATACAGGGGGCAGGTAGTTTTGAGTAATTAACTCCCGGCGATTTGAAACTTTGTTTTATAAATTTTATTCCATCTTGCTTTGTTGGGTGGTTCAGGAAGTTCAATGGTAGTATTCTCCTCCAGCATTGCTTCAAAAGTTGGCTTTTCAATGGTAAGGCGCTTATTCAGCGGTGTGCTTTTTGCCTGGCGTAGTTTGTCAGTGGTCTCATAATATTTCTGCAATAGGCTGGCCCATCCTGTGGCTTTATAAAACTTATTTTCTTTGTTTTTTAAAATAGATATGTCTGCGTGCTCTTGTACTATGGGGAAGGTAATGGTAATTCCATTGCCACCCAATGCTGCTTCTGTACCGGGGATGGTTTCTTTATAATTGTTGCCCAGGTAGCCGGCAATAATGTTTTTTTGTATTTCAAAAAGCAATTCGCTGATAAGTTGTTTAGGAACAGTTTCCTTTTCCGGCAGGAAGTATCGGAGATTCTCAAGAAACCAGGGTAGGTCAATATTAAAAACAGGGTAGATTATATCCCGGGCTTTCATGGTTTCTGTTTTTGCATAGGTATAGTCTGTACACAATTTGCGTGCGGCCATGATACAGGGGGCGTATGTTTGAATATTTTTTTCTAAAAGGGTGCATAGCTTTTTAAAAGTGGTGATGAATTTTCCTGCTGTTTTATTATCAAAAATGGCACTGGTTTTTACGTTTGTAAAAGAAACACCCATTTGCCTGAATTCGGGGACAGGTGAATCGTAGTCTGCATAGTTTTTGAAATAAAAAATAGCAATGATCAGGTTGGCAATTTCTTCCGGGGATATCTGGGGGCGTGTGATGATTTTACTGCACAGCTCAAGATATCCGACACCAAGTGCGGGTGTTTCATCGGCAGATGCTATAAAGTTATGGGCTGCTGCTGAGAAAGCAACGGCATTTTCAATTTGCTGGCCCCAGCAGCAATCGAGGCAAACAAAACTCAACCCTTTCTCGCCAAATACTTCGCAGAGACAATCTGCTAATTTAGCATAACTCAATGACGTTCCATTTTTGCGGCTATATATAGCCATTGCCAATGATTGATTGGCGCTTGTTCTTGCAAAACCCCTGTAATTGCCCTCGTAAGCCCAACCAGGTATTTTTTTAGCCAGTACTTCATCCACTTTTTCATCGCTCCAGTTAGGCTCAATCTTAAACAGTTTCTCGAAAAATCTTCCTGAACCAATATCTCCTTCTGCCGCCCCGCCATGGCCTTTGTAAAAGAACCCATAATTATCAGCAGGATATTTTTCTTTAATAAATTTCAGAAGACGCTTTAGTACTGCTTTATTTGTCAGGTTATCATCTTTTGTATTTATGACTGGATGGTCAATAAAAAAGCCATTTTCTTTATTGGCTTCATAGATAGAAGGCAGACCAAACGGTTTGGAAAACTTATTTCCTTTAAAACCATCAAAGATGATCAGGAATTTAATGTCGCTGCTGGTTGCTGCTGCGTATATTTCCTCGATGGCTTTAATAGATTCGTTAAAAAGGTTGTTTTCGGCATTGACCAAAAACATTATCGTCCATTTATATGGCGTGGCCATGGTTGTGCGTTTTATTAATTAAATTTATTCCAAAACTGCAGGATGGGATACAGGTGTTTTAACGGTATTTTATTGGTGTTTGCACTGCATGCAAATGCATTTGGCCAACAGGCAGTATTCCATAATTACTCTTACGAACAAGGACTTACTACTTATAATATCAATAAGGTTGTGCAGGATAAATTTGGCTTTATCTGGCTGGCAACGCAGGATGGCATATACCGTTTTGACGGGAAAAATTTTACGGTGTTAAAGAATTATACCACCGATAATTATCCTATGCAGGGGAATTTTTATTTTGATATTGCTGAAGGTGGAAATAATGATATGTATGGTGTTTGTTTTAATGGGGGGATAGATGTACTTGGTGTCAATGATCTGTCCATAAAAAGTATCCGGTCGAGCTTCCCGAGTCTATGGTTTAAAAGAGTATTTGTTGATAAGAATCAAACTGTTTGGGTGGGTGGGAAGGATTTTCTGGCATATAAAAAACAAAAAGATACTGCATTTTCCGTGGTTACTAAACTGGATGGTTTTAAAGATCCGGTAGACGTAAGCTGTATCAAGCCTGTTACCGACAATCATGTAGCTGTTATTGTTAACGGGTATGGGATGTTGATCTATGATATCCGCGAGCTTCGTTTGGTTGACAGTTTGCGAAATTTTGAAGAGAGATCAACTCATAGGTATGGTGAAATGAGGGATGTGTTAATTGACCAGGATACGGTATTTGTGGCTACTGATAAGGGGATTTTTAAAGGTAGTTTTGACGATGGGAACTGGACAGCTGGAAAATTCTATCCGGCGAAGGGTTTTGAAAATTGTATTGTTAATTGCTTTGTGAGGGATCGTAAAGGAGCTTTTTGGATTGGGACCAATGCCGGGTTGATAGAAGTCAATATTCATAGCGGGCAACAAATTTGGTATAAGGCCAATACCAGTAAAAAGCGTTGGTTGCTGGATAATGCTATCAATCACTTACTGATAGATAACCAGGAAAATTTGTGGATCAGTACAGGTAAATCATTACAAAGAACGGGTTTGAGAGGCAATTTTATCCGGCACTTTTCCGGAGAGGATACAGCAAGCGACCGTATGGATCATGTATATACGCTGACTAAGAAAACTGAGTCGGCTATATTCGCTACTGGCACGGATGGGTTGTTCCTGACAGATCTGATAAGTGGGCGAACTAAAAAGATAGCCGGATCTGATGGGTTGGGGGTAGTACATCATATTGAACAATTTGAACCTGATTTCTGGATTGTATCCTGCGATATGGGGGTACTGGGCTATAGCCCTACAGAAGGAGTACTTTCAACGGACCTGCTCATTAGAAAATATCCGGAATGGAAAAATTACAAGCAATACTATTTCAATAACGTGTGGCAAAATGGTGATGTATCGTGGTGGGCGAGTGAAGAGCAGCAAGGGTTGATTAAATGGGACCGTTCGGCACATAGCATCAGGCAGTATAAAGCGGGAACAGCGCACTCGGCGGGGTTGCCAGAGAATCATATCCATAACCTGAAGTTGGACAGGAAGGGCCGCTTATGGTTGCTGATGGATAATTATATTGTACAATTTGATACGAATAAGGATTCGGCTATAAGCGTGATCAGGTATACAAGGGAACCAGGAGGACCTAATGCTGGTGTTTATTTTGATCTGTTTGATGACGGTAAAACGAAATGGATAGGCACTTTTGGTGGCGGATTGAATGGATATAATGAGCAGGACGGTAGCTGGACCTATATTACAGAGCGGGAAGGGTTGTGTAACAATAGTGTGTATAGCATTTTGCCAGAGAAAGACAGTATTATTTGGGTGAGCACGAATATGGGTATATCCAGGGTTAATTATTTTACTGCCAGCTGCACGAATTACTATTTTGAAGATGGTTTACAGGATAATTCTTTTGATGAAAAAGGAGGGTTGGCTATTGGGCGGAAATTATATTTTGGCGGCATCAATGGATTTGCAGAAGTTGACCTGGATAAATATGAAATGGCAAACGATTCTTTTCCTGTCTACATCTCTAAGGTGGAATATTACCGGGGAAAGGAAAAGGTTACGATCAATAGTCTGCAATGGAATAAGCTAATACTGCCGTCAAATACCAATTTTATAGCTATTTATTTGTCTGCATTGACATTTGCGAATAACCATAAAATCAAGTTCAGTTATAAGATTGAGGGATTGCACAATGATTTCATAGAAGCTGGCGAGGAAAATGTAATTACACTGAATTCAATTTCCTATGGCGAATACCAGGTGATTGTGAGGTACAGGAGAGAAGATGGTTCATTTGTTGATAATGTGTTGGTATTAAATCTGTATATACAACCAAAATATTACCAGTCAGTATGGTTCAAAGTACTGGCAATAGTATTGGTTGCTTCGGGTGTTTATGGGTTGTACAGGTACCGTATTAGTCAATTGAAAGTACAGGAGAAGATAAGAAGGCAAATTGCGGGTGATTTGCACGATGATATTGGCAGTACGCTTAATAGTATTAAGGTTTTTAGCAATGTAGCTTTAATGGACCCGGAGAAAGTTGAGTATTTATTGCGTATCAAAGAGTCTACGCAAAACGCGATTACTGGAACAAGGGATATCATGTGGGTATTGGATGATAAGCTTGATACTTTGGCAGACCTGATTGACCGTTTTGAGCAATTTGCCCAGCCGCTCGCGGCTGCCAGCGGAATTAAACTTAGTAAAAATATTGATCCGGTCTTGTTGTACCATAAGCTTAGGAAGGAAGAAAAGCGGAACCTGTTCCTGATCCTCAAAGAATCATTTAACAATTGTATAAAATATTCAGAATGCAGTTCTTTTAGTTATTCAATTTTTTCCTCAAAAAATAAGAACCTGGGAATAAGGATTGTGGATGATGGAAAGGGGTTTGACGTAACGAAAGCGAAGAATGGAAATGGCCTGATCAACATGAAGGACAGGGCCAGGCAAATTGGGTATGGATTCCTGGTGAGGTCGGCGAGTGGTAGTGGAACGGAAATTGAAATATTCAGGCAATAGGTTACATGTCTGACCAGTTGGCCATATCCGTCAAAATGGGGCCCAATGCTTCACCTTTGGGAGTGAGGTGGTAATTGACCTTTACGGGTACTTCGGGTATGACCTCTCTATAAATTAGTTTATCTTTTTCCAATTCCTTCAATTGTTTGCTCAAGGCCTGGTCGGAGATATTGGGCATTTTATTTTTCAGGAGGCTAAAGCGGTTGGATCCTTCTGAGATCAGTATAAGAATAAGGGCTTTCCAACGTCCCGAAATGATGTTCAGGGCGGTATTGACACGGCAGTAGCTGACCAGGAATTGCCGGTTAACGTAATTGGCAGAGGTTTCTTTTCTCATGACCCACTCAATTTTTTTTGATTAACTCATAACAACGAGAGCTATAGGTTGGTTGGCTAAGGGGAGTCAACTTTGGAAAAAAATATAGCATGAAGGCAATTGTATTGACTGGTTTTGGCAGTGCCGACAACTTCCGTTTGGAAGAACAAGCTACTCCTGTACCTGGTGCTGGTGAAGTGTTGGTGCGGATAATGGCAGCGGGATTTAATCCCATTGATTACCAGATGCGGAAAGGCTTGCGGGAAAGCGCCTGGATGCGCTCGCCGATCCTGGGCCGGGAGTTCTCTGGTATAATAGAAGGCATAGGGCCGGGTGTAACCCACTTTCAGGCAGGGGATGAGGTGTTTGCTGCCTCGGGTAGCATGGGTTCCAATGGCACATACGCAACCTATATTAAAGTGCCTGCTTCAATATTGGCTTTAAAGCCTGCAATACTTGGCTTTGAGGAGGCGGCAGCTATTCCGGTAGCTGGATTAACTGCCTGGCAGACTTTCACCCGGTTGGGCATCGGGATCGATGACCTGGTGTTTATTACAGGTGGGGCAGGGGGGGTAGGGGCCTTCCTCATCAGGTTATTGAAAGCTCATGGCATACACCAGATTGTAACAACGGCGGGCAATCGCATGTCCCGTGCAGCATTGTTGTCGATGGGTTTGAGCCATTCACAGATCATGAATTACCGGGATGACCATTTACGGGAAGCTATCCTGGCTCTTTACCCGGGCAGGTCCATTGATTTTTCGGTCGACCTGGTTGGAGGACCTCTTTCGCTTGTTGCTGCTGAGGTATTGAAGTTTCAGGGTGTTTATTCGGATATCACTTTCCTGGCTCCAGAAGCAACACGGGAAGTGCTGTTTGAGCGTGGGGCAACTATTGTCAATATTGCTAATTATGCTTATTCCCTGGCGGGTAAAAAAGAATGGTTTGGGGAGCAATTGGGGGTATTGGGGCAGTTGTTTGACAAGGGAACTATATCGGCGCCACTTATACAGGTGGTTGGCGGGTTTGCTGCCGAAACGGTGAAAGATGCACATCTTTTGATGGAGCATAATCAAACATTTGGGTGCAAATTGGTGATGCGGGTGGGGGAGTAAATTCGTTTGTTAGCATGGTTGAGCATAGAATATGGAATGAATATACTTAAATAATTTAATGTGTTATGCTGAAGGTATCTAAAAAATAGGGTGAATGGTCGAGGCCCTTGTTGCCCGGCCCATTTTTTTGTCTAACTTTAGAGCACTCAAAATGAAAACCTTATGGCCCTTTTTAAGCTTACGGTAAATGGTAAAGAGCGGCAGGTAGATGTAGAAGCTGACACGCCTTTGCTATGGGTGCTTCGGGATAGCCTGCACCTGGTGGGTACAAAGTTTGGTTGTGGTGTAGCACAATGCGGCGCCTGTACGGTGCACATGAATGGTGCGGCTGTTCGTTCCTGTATCCTTCCTGTCTCGGCAGTTAAAACACCCATCACTACTATTGAGGGGTTGTCGGAAAACGGCGATCACCCGGTACAGCAGGCCTGGGATGAAGTGGATGTTCCACAATGTGGGTATTGCCAGGCTGGTCAAATGATGACGGCTGCCGCCTTCCTCAAAACCAATCCCCATCCAACGATGGATGAGATCACCAGCGCCATGCACGGCAACCTGTGCCGCTGTGGTGCTTATCACCGCATTCGTGAAGCCGTATTAGTAGCCAGCAAAAAAAAGTAAAGTATGGAAGCCATCAATAATACCAGCAGAAGAGACTTTCTAAAATGGTCCACCTTCACTGCAGGAGGACTGGTACTTGGTTTTAAGTGGACAGGAGCCGACGCACAGACAGCCGCTGTGTTTGCACCGGGCCTGGCCGATGCTGAAGTAGCCATCAACCATTACCTGACCATTGGGACGAATGGTATCGTAACGATATTTTCGCCCAACCCCGAATTGGGGCAGAACATTATGACCTCGTTTCCAATGATTGTGGCGGAAGAATTGGATGCGGACTGGAAACAGGTGAAGGTAGTGCAGGCGCCACTGGACAGCCGGTTCGACCGGCAATTGACAGGAGGTAGTGGTGCAGTACCGCATAGCTGGCCTTTGCTGAGAAAAGCCGGGGCAACAGCCCGGTTTATGCTCATCGCTGCCGCTGCTCAACGCTGGGGTGTACCTGCTGCGGAATGTACAGCTGAAGAAGGTTTTGTATTGCACAAGGGCAGTGGTAAAAAGCTGGGCTATGGTGAGCTGGCGGAAGATGCTGGTAAAATACCGGTGCCTGCTACGGTAACGCTGAAAGACCGCAAAGACTTTAAACTGATTGGTACGGCTGTAAGGAATGTTGCCAATAAGGATATATTGACGGGTAAGCCATTGTATGGACTTGATTTTTTCCGGGAAGGTATGTTGTATGCCATGATACAACGGCCACCTGCTTTTGGTACCAAGGTAAAATCATTTGATGCGGCAGCTGCCAAGGCCATGCCGGGCATTATTGATGTGGTGCAGGTAAAGAATGGAGTAGCTGTGGTAGGTAAATCGACCTGGCAGGTAATGAAGGCGAAGAAAGCATTAAAGATAACTTATGAGAACAGTGGCAATATTGAAAGCACAACGGATCATGACCGGATATTTGCCGACCTGCTGAATAATGGAAAAGCCACGGTACGCCGGAAAGACGGCGATGTGGAGGTGGCGTTTAAAGGAGCTGCCAAGGTGGTGAAAGCAGAATATCAATGTCCCTTCATACCGCATAATCCACTGGAGCCAATGAACTTCTTTGCGCATGTAAAAGAAGACAGTGTTGAGTTGATAGGACCCTGTCAGATTCCGGGGGGAGCGCGTACGGCGGTTTCCAAAATGTTGAATATTCCTGAAGATAAGATTACGCTGGAGCTTACGCGCCTGGGTGGTGGCTTTGGCCGCAGGCTGTACAATGACTATGTAACAGAAGCAGCGGAAGTATCTTCCCTGGTGAAAGCGCCTGTAAAGGTGATCTGGAGTCGGGAAGATGATATGACGGGAGGGACTTACCGTCCGGCGGTGCGCTACCGCTTTGAGGCAGCATTGGATGCCAATGGCTTTATGGTAGGTTATAAGTTGCGTGGTGTGGGTATTAATTCCGGCAATCCTACACGGGAAAGTAATTTCCCTTCAGGAGCTGTGGATCATGTTTTGATCGATTCGGTAGAGCATCAGTCGCCCATTACTACGGGGGCCTGGCGTGCGCCCATTACGAATTTCCTGGCCTATGCAGAGCAGGCATTTTTAGATGAAGTAGCGCAGGCAGCAGGGAAGGATCCCATTGCATTCCGGCTCGAATTATTTGAGAAAGCAAAGGCCAAACCCATTGGTCAGATGAACTATAATGTAAACCGGATGATCGATGTTACGAAACGGGTAGCTGAAAGATCAGGTTGGGGCCAGAAGAAAGGCGTGATCCAGGGTTTCAGTGTTTATTTCTCACACCGATCTTATGTGGCGCAGGTGGCAGAGGTGGTGATGGAGAAAGGTAAACCTGTGGTGAAGAAGATATTTGCGGTGGCCGATTGTGGCCAGGTGGTCAACCTGGGCGGTGCACAGCAACAGGTAATGGGCGCTATTGTAGATGGTATGGGGCATGCCTTCTTTGGTAAACTATCGTTTAAAGAGGGTGCTGCTGAACAAAGCAATTTCCATAATTATCGCCTGATAAGGATGAAGGAGATCCCTGAAGTGGACCTTTTCTTTGTGGATAGTGGTTTTGATCCTACGGGATTGGGTGAGCCAGCCTTGCCGCCTACGGGTGGCGCCATTGCCAATGCCATCTTTAAGGCCACAGGCAAGCGTATTTACCAGCAACCCTTTATGGATAGTGAAGTATTTAAGGGTGGCAGTGGAAAGAAGACCTTTTAGGTAATTGATTGTTTCCTGAATGTTGAATGCATGACTATTGAGCAGCTTTATGATACCTTGAAAGCGCGCAGCAGGCCGGAAGATATTGCGGAAATGATCCTCTCTTTAAATTCCAGTGGGCTGAGTATTGTTGAGAAAACCCTGTTGGAAAAAGCGGCTGCAGGTTCTCTTAAAAGAAATCTATCGGGCTATACTTCCATGATGCAAACCTTTGCTACTGCTATTGGTGCAGGGAAACAGGTTGCTACAGCCATTGAAATATTTAAGCTGGATAATATTGAAGCGGCAGGCTATGATGATTATGACCAGATAGAACAATTCATACAAGCCGTATCGCCCATCATTCAAAAACCGGTAGGGCAAAACGATTTTAAAGTTGACCGGTTTAATAAGGAACAACGGAAGATGCGTGGGCTTGACTTGTCGAAACGCAACTACAATAAGAAATGGCGTTTGCTGAAGCGGCTTGAAAAAAAGTTACTGACCTTTGCCAGGGAAGTCAGGAAAAATGAATTTCAGCAAATTGCCAAGCATGGTCTGGCGCATCACCTTGATCTTGAAAACTTCTCTAAAGATATTGATAGTGCTTGTTTTATTGCCTACTATACTGCCCGGTGCAATCTCAGAAGCCAATTTACGGTAGCAGGTCAACAACGTCCTTTTGATGAGATCAGCGAAATGCTTTTAGCCCGTTGCACGAATAACAGTAACTGGTGGGCAATAGCGCATGTATACACCAGTGGTGAGGTGCTATCGCATTTAACAGATGAGCAAAAGGGGCTGCTATTGGGGCGATGGACAAGTATATTGCAGGATATTGCTTTGTTGCTGGAAGAAATTTGGAAGTCCAGTGATATTAATAAGGAAACAATGATCGTTAAGCGGGGTAATGACTCTACTACCTGGAACAATACAGCAGGTGCCTGGAATAAGGGCAGGGATAATTGGATGAACCTGTTGTATGGTATGGGTATGGAGTATGTACTTGACGAGCTTTGCTTTGGAAAGGTGTTAAGGCTTATGGCGGCCGATGTGGCAGCCTGGCACCAGTCAATAGGCGGGAAACTTGATCCCAATACGGAAGTATGGAATAAACTACCCTTACCCTGGGAAGTTTTTGCGGGTAAGGCGGTTTGTACGAAGCAGCTTGTGCAACAATATTGTACATTAGCAGGTATAGATGCTGAGAAAACCGGATGGATTGCGCCGAGAATACATGGTGTAGTTGATTTTACACCTACTCCCGAACTGGTGCACGGGGTGGCTGTATCGAATCCATTTTTAGCAACTGTTCTTAAAAAACATAAATATTTTTCGGGCAAAGAGGTAAAACGCCTGTTCCCGGAAAAGAATTAGGTGGGTTAATTCAGTGGTAGAATACCCGGCTCTTTACCGGGCAGACGTAGGTTCGAGCCCTACACCCATCTCTTAACGCTGATCTTTATACTTCTTAACAATTGTAAAGAGGCGGGAAATAGGCTTCCTGCAACTTTGTTCCATTACTTAACATTAAAAACAAATGAGTATGGCAACAAAGGTTTTTATCAATCTGCCTGTAAAAGACCTGGAAAAATCAAAGGCATTCTTCCTTAAACTTGGATTCACTTTCAACATGGATTTTTCTGATGACAAGGCTGCTTGTCTGGTACTTGGGGATAATATTTTCGCTATGTTGTTGGTGCAAGAGTATTTTACCTCCTTTACTAAAAAGCCAATTGCGGATACGCAACAGCATGCGCAAGTACTGATTGCTTTGGATGCAGACTCCAGGGGCGCAGTGGATCAAATGATCGGCAAAGCGATTGCTGCGGGTGGTACTACCTATGCCACACCGCAGGATGAGGGCTGGATGTATCAACATGGTTTTGCCGACCTGGATGGGCATCAATGGGAGTACCTGCACATGGATGTGTTGCTCATGTCGGCCCCGAATTAGTAGTTAAAAAAGTGTAGTATGGCTTACACACCGGACAAGGTGAAATTGATGGCACTTTGTCCGGTAGCTTTATCATTTCTAGACCAGCAATTCCCTTGCTCGTTCAATATCGGCACTACGATACAAGGCTTCGGGGATTTGTGACAGGGTAGAAGGGTGCACCTGCTGACCAAGGCCATAGAATTGCTGGAAACTCATGATGAGCGGGCGCCATTTGTCGGGATCAACGCGGTTGTTGTGGCCCTCCATGAGTATGGAAGGGTGCAGGTATACGCGTTGTATACGCATTTCAAAACTCACAATACGGCCTGCCTGCAATGGCTCATCTTCGCCCACGCGGTGCGTTGCTACCAGTTTGGCTTCCATTTGTACGAGACATTCTGCCACACGGGGAGCCAGTACCGTTTCTGATGGAGCGGGTGTAAGACCTGCTGTTTCAAATTTCTCTTTTTCGTATCTGTATCCCTTTTGTAATTTGCCTGCAGGAATGGGGTTTCTTCCAGTTGTAAGGGCCAGCCTGTTTACAGCGCCTACCATTGCTACTGAGGGAAGGTTCAATACGCATTCGCCGGTTCTATTGATATTTTGGACTGTTTGAGAGGCTGTTCCCAATCCCAGCATACAACGCCATCCCAGCCAGAAGATGGAGGACATGGGAGCCAGGTTATAGGATTGATCTTCATTGACAGTACTGATCAACGCAACGGGTGTTCCGAAATATAAAATGGGTGGTTCGCTTTTGATATGCATACCACAAAACTATCCCGCATTCAAAAGTTGTAAAACCCGATTCTTGCGTTTATGGAGTAATAGTAGTTCTTCCTTTGGCCCATATTACACGGATGGTTTCTTCGTCGCCATGCCCATTCGGTACTGCTTCACTTTTGTTATTGGCATCATACCAGCGTTTGTTGGTGAGTCTGGCGGTTTGCCTGCTGCCTGGCATTTCCAGGTGCCCATTGGGATCGTTCATGGCCAGCCAGTCATAAGCATAGCGCAACCAATCCTGCCGGTAGGCGGTGGATTGTTTGGCAAACCAACTGATCTCGTCATATCCCCATACCCAATAGGGACCCATATTGGGCTGACCGGGTTGTTTGCTGGCGCCGTAATTGTCCAACTCTACCAGGTAGGGCAAGTGGTCACAGGCCCAGCCACTGGGCGTAATGCCCCCTTTGCTGCGGCCATAGAGGGCATCGGTATAACCTACTTTTAAAACAGCCTCTTCGGGTTTGTCGGGTGTTTCCATGATCCTTAAGGGGAAAGCATGTACATCCATCAAGAGCTTGCCCTGACGCAGAAAGCCACCACTGGGTACATGTGAATCGCAGATGATCATTTTTCGGCGTGCATGTTTGGCTGCATAAGCGCGTATGAGGGCCAGCACTTCGGCATAATGATCCAGGTTGGGATCATTTTTATTCATGAGTTCCACCTGTCCAAAGTGAATACCTTCTATACCCACATCAATATAGGAAGCGGCGAGGAAGTAGAATAATAATTTGGTTTCGGGCCGGCTGATATCGGGTACGCCGCTTTTACCCCAATGGCGGTTCATCCTTCCATCGGCATACAAGATATCGGCATAACGAAAATTCCTTTGTTCTATGGGCATACGCAGGGCTTTAAAGGCCCAGGCAGGAACTGGTACCTGCTCAATTTCCGGGGTGACAATCTCAAAGATGCAGGCCTGGAGAATGATCTCCGGATCGGCGCGGTGTACTTTGGCAGCCAGTTCTTTTTCAAGGACCAGGTTTTGCATCAGTTTGGCTTCTTCGCCCCATTGGCATACAGCACGGCCAATAAACTTAGCGCCAATATGGGTGATCATGCGCAGGTTATCGTCAAAATTGCCCTCACCGGTTAGCATCCTTTGCATGGTGATAGATCGTTCGAGGTAGTTTTCCAATACTTCGCGGGATATCTTTTTACTGAATTTGTAGCTGGGAGAAGATGGTTGGTAAAAGCCAGAAATACTGGCAATAAGGACGGAAGCAAGGAGTAATCTTACTGCAATAGTCATATGATCCATGATTTTTGATGGAAGATGTTATTGGCAGTGAGCACAATATACTGAAAATGTGCAGAAAATGGGATGTTTGAAAAAAGTAGCTGGCTATTGTGATATTTCCTGCTGCTGTGCGAATAATAAGGAATGCAAATATGTACATTTAAACAACATCAATTTTAGCAGGATGGCGTTGCAAAGAAATGCCCAAACTTTCCTGGAAGTCATGGATGCGAATAAAGGCATCATTTATAAAGTGGCCAATTCGTATTGCAGGAATGAGGACAGCAGGAAAGACCTGATCCAGGAGATCATGCTGCAATTATGGCTATCCTTTCCCAGGTTTGATGAGGAGTACCGGATCACTACCTGGATGTACCGGATTGCGTTGAATGTTTCCATTTCGTTTTATCGTAAAGAGAACCGGCGGGGTCAGATCAATCATCCGCTGCCGGAGGAAATGTTATACCTGAAAGAAGAAGACAATGGGGGAGAGGGGCAGGCGGCCATCAACCATTTGTACAAATTTATCAGGAAATTAAAAGAGATAGACCGTGCCATCATGCTATTGTACCTGGAAGGCGATAGCCAGCAGGAAATAGCCGAGGTGCTGGGACTTACCACAACGAATGTGTCGACGAAGGTGTCGAGGATCAAACAGCAATTAAGAAAAGAATTTACCAACGTACAAAATTAAAGATATGGAAGATGTAGAGATCATGAACCTGTGGAAGTCGTATGATAAAAGGTTGCAGGAATGCCTGGTGCTGAACAGGAAGAATACAGAAGAGATCACCCGTATGAAGGTGCAATCTTTCCTGTATTCTATGAGGCCGGTTAAGGTATTCACGATGTTGGTGGGTATTTTATGGGTGGTGTTAATTGATCTGTTGATCATTAAGCTGTTTCCCTATGCCAACCTCTTTTTCCTTATTTCGATGGGTATCCACGTATTGCTCACCAAACTGGCCATTGGTGTTTACCTCTATCAATTAATACTTATTCATGAAACGGATATCAGTGAGCCCATCCTGGCCACGCAGGAAAGAATTGCCCGGTTACAGTCTTCCACCTTGTGGGTAACGCGGCTGCTGTTTCTTCAGCTGCCGGTTTGGACTACCTTTTTTCTGTCCAAGAAAATGTTTCCAGAAGGGAATGTCTGGCTTATCCTGATGCAGGTGCTGATCACAGGAAGTTTTACGTATGCCGCCATTTGGCTGTTTACGCATATTAAATACGAGAACAGGAATAAGAAATGGTTCCGCCTTATATTTCGTGGAAAGGAATGGGATCCCATGCTCAGGTCGATGGAGCTACTGGACGAGATCGGTGAATACAAAAAGGAAGGTTGAAACCTGTTGCAGCCAGCAGGGTCATTGGCCGTATAACAGTTTATCCAAGGACCATTTTCCACCACCTTCCAATATGCTGGCAATGCATAGGCCTAATACGAGCAAATGAAATTCATAGCCTTCCTGGCCGGCCGGCAATTTGCCAAAGAAGTTCATAAAATAGCCATTCTTGAAATGGACCCTCGCAATAATGCCAATAAAAAGTAAGAAGATAGCAGCAGCAGCTAAGCGGGTGCCTATTCCTGCCAACAGCATAAAACAGCCAGCACATTCAATAGTAATGGCGGTGACAGCCAACAAGGGCGACATGTGAACTACCCTGGTCATGAATTTCATTTCACCTGACAGGCCGGGGCCATTGAACCATCCAAACAGTTTTTGCAATACATGCGGGAGGATTACCAGTGCAATGGTAAGGCGTATGACCAGGGGTGTCCAACTGTCTTTGGTCATAAAAAGCTGGGTCATCAATTCTTTGTTCATATATTATTTTGAAACAAAGTTGGGGCAGGGGTAAGGTTCAACCTTGTGAGTAATATCAAAAAAGAGTGGTGACAAATATCACAGCAAGGATCATTTGCGAGCGGCTTGACTGCGTATCCGGCTCAGGGTTTCCCGGGTAATACCCAGGTAGGAGGCAATGTGTTGCAGCGAAAGGCGTTGTTCAATGGCGCCATAATGTTGCAGGAATTCCTGGTATTTTTCCTCGGCCGGTTTCTGTAACATCAGTATCCTGCCTTGCCAGACTGCAAATGCATGTTGTAGTACGATGTGGAAATACCTTTCGAGGCGGGGAATCTCTAAAAATAGTTTTTCCAGCGTGTCTTTATGGATATACAATACAGTCGTTTTTTCGAGCGCCTGGATATTGTAAATAGAAGGGGTCCCTGTTAACAGGCTATAGCGATCGGATATCCACCAATTCTCAAAGCCAAAATGAATGGTCTTTTCCCGGGCGGCCTGGTCTACTTCATATTGACGAAGCCCTCCCTCGACAACAAAGTAATCATGCTTGCAAATATCCCCCTCCTGTAAAAGATACTGGTGCCTGCGATATTGTTTGTATTGGAGGGCATCGAAGAAAACCTGCTGTTCCCGGGCAGGCAGGCTTACATACCGGGCTATATGTGCTTGTAATAATTCGTACATAAATAAACATCAACTGGCTGTTTGTTCCCTAACGGATTGTTCAGGCAATTTCTGTGGCATCCTTGTCGAGATTTTTTACCAGCTGTAGGTAACGGGTCATTTTTTCATCTAAGGCAGTAGGGTAGGTATAATTAAGGCGGTTGGCCAGGTGCAGGCCCATCTTCCTTACCAGGTCGTTGGCGGCAAAAAGCGATCGCCAATTGTCCTCTATGCCGGCGCCTGCAAAAGTTTGCTCTACCTGTTCCCAAATAGCGGGGGAAAGGAATTGTTTGAAAAGGCGTCCGAACTTGTTGGTGGTCACTTGCCAGTTGTGCTCACTGGCAATATACCATTCAATGATCTTTTGGAGGTAATTGGCCCTGATCTCATGTTCCAGCATAAACTTGGCATAAAAGATATTGTCGCGCCATAAACATTTGGCCACATAATGGGTATCCCACCAGTAATCATTTAAAATGCGCTGGAATTCCTGTTCGGTAGGCTGGCTGATCACTACCGACTGATAGGTGGGCGCATTTAATCCGGCAGTTAATCCGTCTTTATCCAGTAATACCTTGTGACCAATATCCCAATCTTCGTACAATTCAGGGTTGTTGACCTCCTCCTTAAATTTATCAACTGACCATAACTTGAAGTCGATCTTGGAATAATCGTCATAGAGGACCATGCGCATGGCATGGAGTCCATCGAAGGCTTCTTCATTTTCAACGATCTTGACCATAACGGGGCCAAATTGTTCAAGCCAGGCATCACTGGCCAGCATCAATGGCAGGTTGGTGGTTATCAGTTCTATATCGAGGTCGCTAAAAATATCAGAAGGTGCATTGGGATTGGTGAGGGAGCTGGTGAGGAGCAGGACCCTGATATCGTTGTTGGATGTTGCCCATTCAATGATCTTCTTTAGTTGTTCATCTCTGCTTTTCATGTACTGGTTATTTGGCCGGTGCAAATCTCCGCAAATTAATTGGATCGGGGATAGGGGTGGCATATCAATTGCATCTTTTGCCCCAGAGCACAGGACGTATAATAAATAAAAAGTATTTAATTTCCCTGAATAAGTCATTTATTAAATAAATCTATAGGTATGAAACGGGTAATAATTGCAGTGGATTTTAGTCCGGTCGCACAAAAGGTAACAGAAGCCGGTTATTCGGTAGCGAAGAGCATGCAGGCTACGGTGGCATTGGTGCATGTGGTAGCCGATGTGTCCTATTATGCGATGGAGTATTCTCCCTTGATGGGTTATACGGGCCTGGGGGGAGACAATGCACGGCAACTGGCTGTGGACTTGAAACAGGAGGCGCGCAATTTTGTACAGGCTACGGCGCAGCACCTTGGCGATCAAAATATAGAAACATTTGTATTGGAGGGAGATGCCGCAGATGCCATTCTTGACTTCTCCATAGATTGGAAAGCGGACCTGATCGTGATGGGAGCTCATAGCCGCGGTGCCCTGGATATCCTGGTGGGCAATGTAACTTCGGGGGTATTGAAGAAAACCAAGGTGCCTGTATTGGTTATACCAGAGGACTGAGGCGGTGGCACTGTGGACATAAATAAGCAATAAAAAGGGGCAGTTCGGATAAATGAACTGCCCCAACTAATTATAAAACAGATCGGTTTATTGTTTAAGTAATTTGATGGTATAATGCTGTTTGCCTGTATTACTATAGATCTTTGCCATATACATACCTGCGGGAAGGTTGGCCAGGTTAATACTAGCGCCGGATGATGTGTTGTTTAAGGTTTTGCATGATTTACCCCGTACATCAAAGATCTGAACATTCAATTTGGTTATACCCGCAATCTGAAAGTTTAACTGCACCTGGTCTCTCACTGGATTGGGACTAAGGCTAATGAAATGGGTATTGTCGATATTGATGATGCCGGTGAGTATGAAATTGAATTTTTCAGATGCTTCGCTGGTACAGCTATTGGTGGTTACTTTAACTGAATAGTCTCCATTTTGTACAGGTGTATAGGCCGATGCGGTGGCGCCTGTAATGGCTACTCCGTCAAAATACCATTGGTTTCCGGTGGGTGCGCTGGAAGTTAAAACCGCATTGCTGTGGGTAATCACGGGTTTAGCAGGAATGGGGTTTACTGTTATTGACTGACTGGCCGAAGGCAGGGTGCTGATATCCTGTTTTTTGGTGGTTACCGTATATGCACCGGTGGCTGTTGCCTGATAGGTGACACCGGTAGCGCCATTGATTGGCTGGCCATCTTTGAACCACTGGTTATCGGTGGCAGCCGAGGATGTAAGCAGGATGCTATTGCCTGCACAGGTAGTAGCGCCTCCGCTTAGGGTAATAAGGGGGCCGGGAAATTGTGCAAAGACAAAACCGACACTGCTTACCAGGAAACCGCTGAAACCTTCTACGTTAAAAGTTACTTGCCAACTGTTGGCCGTAGTATCCCACATAATGTTTGCATCAACCGGGTCGATCACTTTTACTGTATCGCCGGTGTTGCCGGGTTGTCCTGTTGCACTAAAGCCATGGTATTGGTAGATACGCAAATTGGCTTTTCCTGCGGCATCTGTTGGGTTACGAGGCAGATCGGGACCATGTGCCGGATGGAAATTGAAATTGTCAAAATCCTGCTGGGTGAAATACAACTTCAAGGTAGCGGTTGCTGTAGCGGGATTTTGCAATGGTTCTATATCATAGTGCCGTTGAACATAAGGTGTTCCATTGAGTAATGAAACAGCTGACTCAATGGTTACTTTATTGGTGATGGGGCCTGTTACCGGGTTACTGCCAGAAGGTGTAATTGTAGCTTCTGCTACCTTGTTGCGCAAGAAGGAGAGGGACCCGTTATCGGGGTTGGTAGTTACCAGGTCAGGTTTTCCGTCTCCATCGAAGTCGCCGGTGGTCACACTATTGGGTGATTGAGCGACTGCATATGCTGGAGTGAGCTGGAAATCAAATACAACAGGAGAGCTATTATTTTTTAACAGCATAACGGCTCCTTTTAGTGAGCGGGATAACAGGATATCGGGTTTGGCATCTCCATCCATATCTTCTATCGCCAATCCACGAAGATCGCCTGGTAAAGGTACCTGGTATTGAGGCCCGGCCACCATATAAATAGTAGGGCTAATTGCCTGATTCCTGAACAAAGAGATTGTTCGGTATTCATTGTTTACCAACACCAGGTCGGTTTTTCCGTCTCCATTCATGTCCTGTGCCGCCACCCAGGAAGGATAAACACCTGTTGCCATTTCTGTAGCTGCTTCATAACTCATGTTGCCTGTTGTGCTGATATTCCTATGGATTCGTATATGCGGACCAGAGGATGTAGCGCAGGCTATGATGAGCTCAGGTTTATCATCCAGGTTGAGGTTGCCAAAGGTTAGCGTTTGTGGTGACGGGGCACTTATTGACATCCGTGTCCCAAACGAAATATTACCGGGTGTACTTGTATTCTTGTAGATGTATACGATGCCTGGGTGGGGTATTATTACTGCCACATCGGGCTTTCCATCACTATCTACATCGGCAATGCTGACCCAACTGGCCCCGAATTCGGTATCAATGTCCAATGGTGTATCAAAGCTGATGTTTCCGGATGTACTGGTATTTTTAAGTATGCTGAGTTTATGGCTGCCAATGCTGGATATGGCCAGGTCAAGTTTTCCATCGCCATCCAGGTCACTGGTCGCAACACCAGAGAGGTAGGTGCCAATCGGATAATTCTGCCTGGGCTGGAAGGCAATAGTACCTATGACGGAGGTATTTCTAAAGATAGAAAGATCTCCTTTGTAGTGATCGTGTACAACTGCCAGATCGGGTTTGCCATCACGGTCAAAATCTGCTACGCAGGACATAGTGGGTTTGCTACCTGTCGTTTGCCGTAAGGTTGTTGCAAAAGAGGAGTCTGAAAAACCAACTTCTCCACCAGGAAAAGTTTTTCGGAATGAGAGTCTGGAATAACCGGTGAGTCCACCGGTAGTAACAGAAACAGGTAGCGAGGAAGTTCCCGAAGGCACAGTAACTGTCAGTGTTGAGATGCTGGCATTGGATATATTGGCTTTGGCTGTACCAAAGTATACCGTATTGCTGTCGGCAATGGGATTAAAGTTGGCGCCGGTAATGGTTACTGTGGAACCTACGGATGCCATATTGCCGGGGGTAAAGTAAGCAATGGCGGGCAAGCCTGTATAGGTGAACCCATTTAGGCTAGCTGTCCCGCGGGGTGTTGTGATTTTAATAGCACCTGTGGCGCCTGTATCGACAATGGCTGTTAGTACGGAATCTGATACAATGGTAAAGGAGGTAGCTGGCGCTGTGCCAAAGTTGATGGCTGTTGCGCCAATGAAATTCCTGCCCTTTATGGTGATGGGTGATCCTTTCCCGCCTACCTGTGGAGTAAAGCTGGTGATCAAAGGGCCTGTATAGATAAAGCCTGCTGCGCTTGCAATGCCCTGGGGGGTAGAAATGCTTATGTTCCCAGATTGCGACATATCGGCTACCACTGCTTTCACCGTACTGTCATTTACTACCGTAACAGCGGTGGCGGTCTTTACGCCAAAACTAACTTCGGTGGCGCCGGTAAAATTCTTGCCATGTATCACGACTGTGTCACCACTTGCAGCGTTTGTGGGTGCAAAGGAATCTAACCGGGCAATGGCGGTGCCGGAGAGATTTTTATAGATATGCAGTTTTCTGCTAAAGAATGATCCCAACACGACATCAGGACGGTCGTCCCCATTCAGATCTCCTATAGACACTGTATAGGGATTGTTGACGAGATAAGTATAATCTTCTGCCTCATTAAATGACAAGGATCCGCCATTGGATGTATTTCTCAACAAGGTGAGCCTGCTCCTGGTTTGATTGGCTACTGCCAGATCGGGTTTCCCATCTCCGTTGATATCACCGGCAACTACACACATGGGCCCGGCAGTACTGGGGTCGGGATTAAATTGACCAAAATTGGCGGGTGTATTGAAAGAAATAGTACCGGGCATGCTGGTGTTTTGTAAAATAGAAACCGCATATCCTGCCTGATAAGGGGCTATGGCAAGGTCAGCCTTACCATCATTGTCCAGATCGGCAATATGCACATGGCGTGGATTAAGGCCGCAGGGAAATTGGCTGATGGAGAAGGAAATACTGTTTTGCACAGAAATATTTCTGAGTACAGTAATGGTATTGGTACCAGGATTGGTGACAACAACATCGGGCAATGCATCACCATCTATATCGCCTACGGACAGGTGATAGGGAGTGGCGCCTGCAATAATGTCCAGTTTATTCTCAAAAGAGAGGTTGCCTGGTGTGCTTTTATTTTTGAATACAGATATGGTATTGGTTTGAGAGTTGGCTACTACAATGTCCGGTTTCCCATCGGCATTAATATCGGCAATAGCAATCCCATAAGGGGAAAGCCCGGCTGGGTAATCGGTCTTAGGCGCAAGGGAAAAGGTGCCGGGCGTACTGGTATTGCGAAATACCGAAATGGAATTACCGTATCCGTTGGCTACAGCGATGTCGGGTTTGCCATCTCCATCCAGATCACCCAGGTCAAGATGATTGGGGCCGAATGCTGTGGCATAAGTTGTTTTGTCGGCAAATGAAATGGTATCGGCTACACCGATATTCCTGAATAAAGAAATAGAGTTGGCCACCACATTGGTATTGACCATTGCTATGTCGGCTTTGCCATCACCATCCATATCTTTCAGGTGGATAGAAAAAGGGGGACCTGCTGATTCATATAGTTGCGCAGGCGCCAGCGTATTGGGAGAGAGTGTATCGGTACCATTGAAGGTGGTATTGAACATTTGCAGCGAACTGCTTGTACGTTGATTGGCGGTAACGGTAATGGGGTCATAGGTGGCTCCTGTGGGCACGGTGATAGTTAACTGTTGTTTGGTTGCAGCAGTTACCGCGGCACGGGTGGCGCCAACATACACCAGGTTACCTTCGGCAACGGGATCAAAATTTTTACCGTTGATGGTGACGGTTGTGCCTGTTGGTCCCGATAGGGGCGAAATATGTTGAATGAATGGAATAGTATTGCTGAAGTTCAAATTGGCATAGGCTATGCCTGTAGGGGTGGTGACCTTGATGGGGGCGCTGGCTTCCTCTCCTATAGTAGCTGTTAAAGTACTGTCATTTACCACGGTAAAACTGGCAGCAGGGTAGTCGCCAAACTGTACGATGGATGTACCTGTAAGGTTGGTTCCTTTAAGGGTAAGGGTAGTTCCTGGTCCGGCCTGCATGGGTAATACGGACGTAATGACGGGGCCGGTATATACAAATTTAGCCAGGGAGGCAGTCCCGCCCAGGGTAGTAAGGGTAATTGCGCCGGTAAATCCACTGCCGATGATGGCTGTGCTCAGTGTATCAGATACCACATTGAAAGAACGTGCCTCTTTGCCGCCAAATTTAATGGAAGTGGCGCCTGTGAAACCCTGGCCTTTGATGGTGACTACGGTACCTGAATCGCCCGATGCGGGTAAAAAGGACTGGATAACAGGGGGGGCTATAAATACAAATCCAGGAATGGTGTCGGCTCCGCCGGGTGTCGTGATGATGATATCTCCTGATGCGCCGTTGCCAACGCTGCCTGCTATCAGGGTGTCACCTTGTCTGGATGTATAACTCGCCCGGACACCGCCAAAACTAAAAGTATAGGTATCTGTGAAGCCTGTTCCCTTAAGGGTTACAAGCTGTCCCTTACCTGCAGCGGCTGGTGAAAATGATTTAATATCGGGTCTGGAATAATAGATAAACCCTTCACGGGTAGCTGTTCCATAGGGTGTGGTCACGGTGATGAGGCCACTGGCGCCTGTGCCCACTACAGCCGATAAGGTACTATCGGTTAAAATGGTGAAGGAAGTTGCCGGAACGCCTCCAAATTGTACAGCGGTACAGCCTCCCAGGTTTTTGCCCTGGAGGTAAACATTAGCGCCGGTTCCTGCTTTGATGGGGCCATTATTGATGATCATTGGCAGGCCTTTCTGATTGTGGTAAACAGCAAAGGCGTCGTCCCCTGCACTGCCAACTGCGAGGTCGGGCCTGGCATCCCCATTGAAATCGGCTATTTGTACATAGGAAGGGGAGGTGGGAGCCGGCAATATGGCCGGTTCACTGAATGTAATATTGGAATAGCTGGTATTGGTATAAATACCTATATATCCTGCACTGGCCGAGTCAAAAGTCACGGCCAGGTCGGGAAAGCGATCTCCATTAATATCACCGATAGTAGTACTATACAGTTTTCTGCCCGACCCTTCCGGTATTACCAAGATCGATGGCGTGAATGAGAAATCAGTGCTGTTGCTGTTATTCTTAAATACCTGCACAGATCCTGAGCCCGAATTGGTGACCACCAATTCCGGTCGGGAATCTGCACCCAGGTCTCCAATAGCAATATGACTTACCTGGGTTCCTGTGGTGTAAACAATGGCTGGTGCAAAACTGATGTTGCCACTCGTGCTGGTGTTGCGGAATATAGCAATTGAGTTGGCACCCCAATTGGCAACGGCCAGATCAGGCTTTTTATCGCCGTTCAGATCGCGCATCGCAATGAAGTAAGGTTTGTCTCCGGATACAACATCCACCTTCGGACTGAAGGTTATATCGTAGGTGGAACTGGTATTCCGAAATATTGAGATGGTATTCGAATCATGGTTTGTTACCACCATATCGGGCCTGCCATCACCATCCAGGTCACCCACGGAAAGGGAGGTGGGGGTAGTACCTGTGGTAAAATTGAGGCCTGCATTAAATGACCAAAAACTGTTGGGGGCAGTGGTATTTCTGTACACGGACACGGTATTGGAGGCCGAATGAACAGCAACAATGTCTGGTCTTCCATCCCCATCCAAATCACTGGCGGCCAGGTGATGAGGTCTTAATCCTGAAAAAAAAGAGATGCCGTCTGTGAAAGAAAGCGCCTGCAGGGATGAGTTATTTGGAAACAAGGCAATTTTGTGTTCGTTGGTGCTTCCGGTAACAATATCTGGTTTGCTGTCTCCATCAAAATCATGGGCTAAAATGGCCCGCGGATAAGGGCTGGCTGCTTTGGTTAATACAGGTACCAGTGAATTGGAGGTAATAATGCCAGCACCGCCAAGAAAAGTAAGCCTGAATGGTACGGCGCTATAAGCAGTCAGGTTGTTGGTAGTAACTGTAATGGGGGCATAGGTAGCGCCCGCCGGAACGAGCACCTTGAGGAATGTGGATTCGGCCATTACAACTGTTGCTTTTGCAGCTCCAAAATAAACGGTATTGCCAGTAATACTGGTGCTGAAATTGGAACCGTTAATAAGTAGTTCTTGGCCCGCATTCGCCGATATTGGAGAAAAGTAATCGATTACGGGCGGTTGTGCCTGCGAAGTCCGAAAGACAAAAACAAAAAAAGCCAGTAATGGCAGTTTAAAGGCATTCCTGTAAGCAGTTGTTGGATATTGGAAGTGCATATAAGGTTGGGGGTTAGGAATTATTGACAACAATATATTGCTAATCGAATGGAAGTCATAATATATTGTATCGTGATTCATAAAAAGAACTGAACTATATAAAGCATCCGGAACGACAGGCTGCTTTATATGGCGAATATTATATATCATAAAAATGCACAACTTAAGTAGGCATATCCTCCAATGTCTACTAAAATGATCCTACCCGGATACCTGTATGAGCAATAAAAAAGCATCCGGTAGGATGCTTTGATAAATAGTTATGGTGGTTGTTGGTCTATTGCCCTTCTACCAATTGTTTGATCTGTACCAGGATGGGATTCCAGCCTTCGCCATTGTTCCAGGCTTCCTGGTACCTTCTTTCTCCTTCGGCTACTTTGGCATAATCGCCCTGGGTAACGGTAAGTACGGTGTGACCGTTTTCGGGCGCCAGTTCGTAGGTAACGGTCAGGTAGTTCTCAGAAGTATCGTCGATGCCTGAATGAGGATCAATGGTGGTATAGGACAGGAATTTACCGGGTTTGATCTCTATGATATGGCCTTTTACAAAGACCATTTCCTTGCCTTCATATTCACCTTTCCATTCCAGGCTGCTGCCTGGCTTCCAATCGGAAATGGTTTCACAACCAAACATGTATTTTTTAGTTTGTGCCGGATTCACCAGGGCATCCCATACGGTATCGGCAGGCGCATTGATCGTAATTACGTTTTTAACAAATAGTGGCTGACTCATATTGTATTGTTTTAAATGACCCTACAAACCTAGGAACAATAAAAGTGGAGGGATTGCATTTTACGGATTATTTCTTGCGGAAGCGGGCGTAATACCAAATTTCTTGCGGAAAGCATTGCTAAAATGTTGGGGAGTGGCATAACCCAGTTCATAGGATATTTCTGCGGCTGTTTTGCGGGTGTCCTGCAGGTAGCGGTGGGCGAGGTGCAGGCGTTGATCGGCCAGGTAACCAAATACGGTATTGTTGAACACTTCTTTGAAACCGCGTTTTAGTTTGTATTCATTGAGGCCTACGATACGGGCAATTTGTGAGAGATTGGGCGGGTCCTGCACGCGTTCATTTATGAGGTCGCGTACGGCAATGAGCTTTTCTTTGTCAGCTTTGTTTTTGATGAACTGTACCTGGCGGGTATTTTCATAAGCCTCGGCACAGAGTACCAGCAGTTCAATACTTTTAGACAGGAGGAAGAGTTTCTTCAGGTCGTCCTTGTATTTGCAATGAATGATTTGTTGCAGTACCTGCTGGATGGGGGAGTCGATAGCGCCCCATTGTTCGGACAACATGACATTTTCACCGGCCAGGATGGCTTCGGCAAAACGTTTGAGGGAGTCATTGGCATTTTGGGTAAACTGGATGAACTGCTCAGACGAAAATTGAATGCCGAAGGTTTCCAGCACCAGGGTCTTATTAAAGACGGTTATATCAAACTCTTTGGAGTACATGATATTGTGGTGTCCGCCAATAAGGTCATAGGTTTTGTCGAGCTGTTTGTAGGTAAAGGCATAATTGCCTTTCATGCCAAAATGCATGCGTACCACATCTTTTACGCTGCTGCCGCTAAAGCTGGTAAGTGCTTTAAAGGTATTTACAGCATGACCCAATATGATACCATCACAATCCCAGGTAATGCTGGTCATGGTGCCCTGTTCATTCGTAACGGTCTTCCTTTCTTCCATAACTGGAGTAAAGGTACTGCTTATACTGCACGGCCCATGAAGGGATCAGTTTTGCTATGCCTGCCTGTTTCTACCCGGCCCGCATACCGTTTGCTATAAGCGGTGTAGCCTTTTACAGTAAAGGTAAAATCATACCAGCCGTGACTTTTGGTGGTATCGATGATGGCCACGCTTTCGCGGCCGGGTTGAACGATCACTGTTTTACTGGCTGATTTATAAGCGTTATCAGTAATGATGACGGTTTGTGGTTTGGAAAGCCCGTTGGCAAAGGTCAGGATCACTTTGCCTGAGAATTGGGATGGGTTATTCTGTGCCGGCTCATAAGCTGTGCGTATGAATACGGCTGGTTCATCTTTGCTGCCCATAAATTCCCGGAAGAATCCATTGGGGCCATATACCTGCAGGTGGTAGATGCCTTTTTCAAAATCGGATAGTTTCCAGTTGTCGGTCAGGGCGCCTCCGGCAGCTACGGTATAATCCCAGACCCTCACCTTTTCTCCTTTGAATAAGCCGGGTGCATAGACCTGGAAAGGGGCGCCAGCGGCTTTCTCTCCAAACCGGTAGTTGGCAGCTTTCAGTACTATATCGAACGATTGCTTGTCGTCATTAATAAGCCCTTCAGCATACAATTCATAAGGCAGGGCATTGGCATTGCGGATACCCTTTTCCTGGTGGGGCATGAAAGGTAGGACATCCGCATTTTTATTGGCCAGGGCTATCTCCTCTTTGGTGAGTTGGCGATAGTTGGATGGTGGCGCTTTAAACTGCGCTTTGTGAATGCTTTCAATGAAAGGTTCCCGAGCAATGGGTGCGGGACTTATGATGGTTTCACCGTTGTAGGGCCTGAATACAGAGGTGAGGTCGCCGCAAATGGTACGACGCCAGTTGCTGATATTGGGTTCTGTAATGGGACGATTCAATTTATGGGATAAGAACCTTTCCAGGAACTGGAGAGAAGAGGTATGGTCAAATACCTGGGAATTAACCCATCCTCCCCGTGTCCAGGGCGAAGCGATAACCAGGGGCACACGGAATCCCAAACCAATAGGGCTTTCGCGCATGTCATCAGCATCGGATGATTGCTGGCTGGCAGTGGCATATTCCACACCAGTAGAAATACCCTCTGTGGTGAAGCCGGTTTCCTTTTTGGCAGGATGTGGCGCTACAAAAGGCGGCACATGGTCAAAATAGCCATCATTCTCGTCGTAGGTCAATACCAGGATGGTCTTTTTCCATACTTCGGGATTTTTGGTGAGTATGTCCATCACCTCGCTGATGTACCAGGCGCCATACCAGGCAGCCCCGGGGTGGTCGGAAAAGTTTTCCGGCGCTACGATCCAGGATACAGTGGGCAGTTTGCCTTCATTAACATCGCTGCGGAATTGGTGGAGGATATCGCCCTTGGGCAGTTTTACCTCCCGTTCTGTATCGCCATCCTTGTATTTCAAGGTGTCCAGCTGGTGGTAGTAAGGATCATTTTTATTGGTCGTAAATGCCTTTTCGTGCAGGTTCTTTTCCCGCTGGGACAACTGATCATACTTTTCGCGGGTATATAGTTTTTGATCTTCCTGTGCACTGGCCAATTGCTTTTTGAGGTCGGCTATTTTTCGTTTGGCCCTTTCTGCTTCTTTGGAACCTGCGGTCAGGGTGGGCAACAATTGCTCCTGCTGGCTGAGGGCGGTTGTTAATTTACTGATGGCTTTGGGCAGGTTGTCAATATACCCAGCCGATAGTTTCACATTGTATTGGGTGAAAAATTCCAGGGGGTTATCAGTAAAATTGGCCAGCCAGGCATCTTCTTCACCTTCCAGGCCTACCCCTACGCTGATCTCATTCTGGTATACTTTCCAGGATACGCCATTGTCTTCCAGCCGTTCGGGGAAGGTGGTCCAGTTGGCCCAATTGCCATAATCGGCATCGCCATTCCACACGCGGGCCAATACGTTTTCGTGTTGTTTTTCACGGATGGTGCCGCTCCAAAAGTACAGGCGATTGGGGGTGGTGCCAGTCAGGGAGGAGCAGAAGTTTTGATCGCATACGGTAAAAGCGTCGGCCAGTGCATAATAAAAGGGGATGTCCAGCCGGGTATGGTATCCCAGGGTGAGGGGCATGCTTTTATAGGCGGCATAGCCGGAAGGCTTGGCCTGCAGCCAGCGATCGTATTTACCATTATTACGGGCGTCTACCTGGTTGCTCCAGCTATGGGGCAGGGAGTGCATCCAGGTGGCCTTGGTGTTCTTGATATCGAGGTGAAAGGGGGCGTAGGTTTCGCCGGCTGTATTGGTTTGCAGCCATACTTTATTGTTGTCGGGCAGGGTAATGGCACGGGGGTCATTGTATCCGCGAACACCCTGCAGGGTGCCGAAAGTGTGGTCGAAGGAACGGTTTTCCTGCATCAGGAATACGATGTGTTCTGCATCGAGGAAGGTGCTGCCGGCGGCCGGGTTGATGGCCATGGCTTTGGCAATAGAGGCGGGTAATACCTGCATCAATCCGGTGCCGCCTGATAAGATAGATGCTTTTTTAAGAAATGATCTCCGGGTTTCCATATTGGGTTGGCAATAATTTATTGAATGGTTGGTGTCCAAAAGTAGGCGATAGGGATCGAATACTTTCGAGGAAGGTAAGATTTAAAATGAAGGTAATACTGTGCAAACGATAGCCCATCAATTTATTATAAGCGTTTTGGGTAGCAGGTGCCGGTCATTAACCGACCTGGTACAGGGTATAGGGGTGTCGAATATCTGTCGGACCGGTCAGGGTATTTTTAAACAAATTGCGAAATATGGCTAAGTATTCAGAATTATATTCGGAATAGTTGTAGTTTTACGGAAATTAATTCTGTATGACGATTGAACTGGATGATATTGATCTGCAAATCCTGGACCTGATGCAGGACAATGCCCGTATTTCGAATGTAGACCTTGCCAAGCAATTGTCGATGGCGCCCTCGGCAGTATTGGAACGGGTAAAAAAACTGGAGCAGAAAAAAGTGATCCTTCAGTATAATACAGCAATTAGTCCTACAGCGCTTAACCAAAAGCTGCTGGCTTTCATTTTTATCAAGACAAAGGAACTGGAGTCGGATGCAAAAATCGCCACTACACTGGCGCGGATCCCCGAAGTACAGGAGGTGCATATCATTGCCGGTGAAGATTGCTTCCTCGTAAAAGTGCGTACGGAAGATTCAGCCTCGCTAATGGCCATGATGCGCAAGTCGATCAAAAGAGTACCTAATGTATTGTCCACCAAAACAACCATCGTGCTGGAGACTGTGAAAGAGCAACAACAATTGGTCATTCGTAAAAACTAACTTTATGTCATTAGCCGAAAAACAAAAACAAGCCTCTCCTTTAATGGTCATTATAGCCTTTGCGGTATTGTATATCGTATGGGGCTCTACTTATTTCTTCATTGCCAAGGCAGTTGCCTATATTCCTCCTTTTATCCTGGGGGCCTTTCGCTTCATAACTGCGGGCGTGTTGCTGATGTTGTGGTGTGCCTTCCGAAAGGAAAAGTTATTTAATCCGGAACAAATCAAACATGCTGCCATCACTGGTATTTTGTTATTATTTATTGGTAATGGTGCGGTGATCTGGGTAGAGAAAACGCTTCCCAGTTCGCTGGTAGGGGTATTGGTGGCTTCTCAGGCCATCTGGCTGGTATTGTGGGATAAGCGCAACTGGAAAACAAATCTATCCAACCGCAGTACGGTGACTGGTCTGCTGATCGGTTTTGCCGGTGTGGTGATGTTATTTATTGAAAGTGCAGGTGGTATGGTTTCCCAATCGGGCAGTATGGCTACCATCGTAAGTTTATTGATCTTGTTGGTGGGTATGCACAGCTGGTCGGGCGGATCGATCTATTCCAAGCATCATTCCACAGGATCTTCTACTGTTAATTCGGCCTGGCAAATGTTGATTGCCGGGTTGGTATTTATACCGGCTGGCTTTATCAAAAATGAGTGGTCCACTTTTCAATGGCAGGCTGTGCCGGCTGAAGCCTGGTTGTCGGCCTTGTACCTGGTAGTGATGGGATCCCTGGCCGGGTATAGTGCCTATGTGTGGTTGTTGAGTGTTCGTCCGGTTACCCAGGTAAGTACGCACGTGTATGTAAACCCCGTGGTAGCTGTATTGCTGGGTGTATTATTTGCCGGTGAGCATATGAGCTGGTTGCAGATCGTAGGACTGGGCATTATTCTTGCCAGTGTGCTCTTAATTAATTTATCCAAGTATAGGAAGCAAAAGCCAGTTAATGAACCTGTTAATCCCGTCAAACCGGAAGGTAAAATGGTGTTGGCTGGCACGGGCAAGCAGGCAGTTTGTACGGATTGTTAAGGGATAATCTTCCATAATACATTACCCGGTTCTTACCGGAAAGGGTGGGTCGCTCCTGTATAGGGATGCGACCCATACTGTTTTTTACCTGCCTCCTGACAGCATATAGGCCATGACGATATTGCGGATGTCGTTGACCAATTGGTTGCGGTGGAAAGCATTGGGCTTACAATAACTATAGTTTTTGAGAAAGCCCAGGTTGTTTTCACCACCCAGGGCCATGAATTCAGGTAATAGTATGCAATAGGATCTGGAGGCTTTGAGGCGTTTGCCTCGTACATACCACCTGTTGCGTTTCCAGGTAATATGGGCCAGTTGCAAATAGCCGCCTTCTCCCTTATTGAGGGTGGTGCCAATGGTCAGTATGCTGTCCAGCTGGTTGCCGTACAACGACATGGCTACCATAGGACCGCCAAAAGGCAGGGAGCGTAATACATCATATTGGGTAATATCGCCACTCAGTTCATCATCTACCCGCAGGGAGCCACTGTTATACAATGCTGCATCAACGGAAGGGTCGGCAAAGATCAAGGAACGGCCGATCAGTTCGGTATAATTGGTAGGGTGGTTGCGGATGGAATGTTCCCGGCCATCCAGGGGTACGGTGGTGGTCATCAGTTTCTGCTGTGGATCAAAATCGTTTTTCCGCATGATGGAATCGGCCAGCTTTACCCATTTGTTCACTACCTGGTTGGTAGTTTCATCAAAGGGAACTGTTTCATTGATCAATTTCAGGTCGGATTGGATACTTACCTGTTTGGTGGCGGGGGTATAACTGATGGTGTGGATGTAAACCGATTTGGCATTCGCGTCGGCTTTACACACGTTGATCTTTCCAGCTGGGATCTTCATGTTCTCATGCTCATGGCCGCCCATTATGAGGTGCAGGCCGGGTGTCATGGTGGCAATGGTAGAATCTACATCTTTAGCCAGGTGGGTGAGGCCCAATACTACATCGCATTTATTTTGTATACTGTCGACAACGCGGCGGAAGGTGGACATTTCATCAGCGTAGGCTACATAGTCATTTTTATTAAAAGCAATTGTACAGCCAACTAAACCAACACGGACAGACTGCCCATCGGGAAAAGTAATAGTGCGAATAGTGCAAGAAGGAATGGTGGAGGTTTGGTTGTTTTGTGTTTTGGTAAAGGGTTGGCGACTGCCGCCCGAAACCTGGTATACGTTGCTATTGATCCAGTCGAACCCGGATTCATTGATGCGGCGTTGCAGGTCGGACTGGGCAATATCAAACTCATGGTTGCCAAAAGTAACCAGGTCAACGCCTGTACTGTTCATCACTTCTACCATGTGTTTACCGGCAATTTTTACATCAGCGCCGGTAGCAGGATCTTTGTATTTGAGGGTGCCTATAAAGGAGGGGCTTAGAAAATCACCTGCCAGTACAGTCATGAGGTTGGGGTCTCTGGCTTTTAATTGATTCCTGACATGCGCTACCCTGGCCATACCACCTTCCTTACCGTTGGATAAAGGAGATATTTCATACACATCGTTGAGCTGCAGGATGGTAAAGGTGTGGGCTTTTTGTGCGGCCTCCTGTGCTGTTGTGGAGGTATTGAATAGGAGGAGAAAGAGGCTGCCGAGCAGCCAGGTATAGCTATAGTATTTCATATTTATAGGAATAAATAAGATAGATGATCTGTATCGAATAATTATATAAACATGCCGGAAGCGAAATAGTCATCGGGAGCAGGCATGGGTGGACAGAAATAATAACCACCATCTATTGTTTCCAGTACACCCTTGGCATACATGGCGTCGATGCCGGTGCCTGCTTCGGGGAAGCCGGCATTCATTTGCCACATATTGGTAACATGTTCAAACTGGTGTTGCAGGCTCCGCATGAAGGCTACAAAATGTAATCCGTTTATAAATTCCCCCTTTGTATTGATACCCTCAAAGAAAGGGTAGGGCCTTCTGAGGAAGCGACGGTCGGTATCGGCAATGCCAAACAGGTCGGTGCCTGGACGGCGTGGTTGCACTTTACGTATGTGGGCGGTAAAGGGTGTTTTGCCGGGCTCGGTGGCGCCCCCGAAATCGGGCGCTTCGTCTTTGGGGTAACCGGCTGATGGGGACAAGGGCTTACCGGTGGCTTTCTCGCGGCCGATCATGCCCTCTTGTGTGGCGGTAGAGAAGGCCTCCCAGATGGGTAGTTTTTCCCTGATCTTGCGGTATACCATATAGCTGCCATTGACGCACCAGGAAGGTTCAGGATCTTTCTCATTCACAAATACCAGTTTTTCCAGTTCGCCTTTGATGCGCAGGTTGTCAATACCATCGTCAAAGCGCAGGAACTCGCGCCTGTCGGGCCGGCCAAATCCCTGTTCCACATCTTTGATATGGATGATCTTACTCCCGGCGGGATAACCGTATTTGGCGCAGAATGCCGGGTTTATTTTTTCGGTAAGGTCTCTTACTACAGCGGTATTGACATACGGATGATCACTGCATATCATGAACAACAGGTCGCTGGTATTGGCGGCTGCCTGGAAGTCGGGTGCATCGCCGGGAAAGCCGGGCATGGGCTTCAGGAAGGCAGGTCGTTGGGCATGAATGCCGAAGCGGTCGTATCCTGTATGGTCTACAAATAAAGTACTGCCCAGGGCAAGGGTTACGGTAACGCGGTAAGTAACTGGTATGTCTTTCTCAGAGAAAGGCAATACATGCGATTGGGATGGTTTGGTATCAACATACCAGTGAAATCTTTCGGTAAGCAGTTTCAGTAATTGTTGCAGCTGGGTTACATCGTGCGACAGTACATCGGCACGAAGAATGGCCACAAACTTCTGTGGGTCTACCCGGCCGGAATAATAGATGCCATAGGTTTCTTTATCGGCTTCGCTCCATTCGGCATCTGGTTCAAATGGCCAGAAGGGATCGGCAATGCCGTGTTGGTAGGGCCAGTCCCAACGGGTTACGGGCACAGGATGCTTGAGATCGGGTATGCGTTTAACTTCCTTCGTTGACATGAGTTGAAATGTTTAATGGGGAAGAAATACCGGGCGGTGTTGGTGTTGGGCTTTGTGGTCGGGGAAGAGGGTAATGAAAAACTCTGTCCATCCGCCCATGCGTACCCGCAATAGTTCATATTGCTCCGGCGTCAATGCTGCCAGGTACATGGTTTTGGGATTGGCAGTGGTGATGGTCATGACATTACTGCCCTGTCCATTGGCAAAGGACTGGAGTACTTCGGCCAGCTTTTGTTGGGGGAAGTCTTCCGGTATATTGAAATCGGAGGGGGCACCATCACTCAGGTGATGGACAGCCTCATTGGTATAGCTTTTTAAAGCATTGGCCAGTACGCCGGTGCGTTGGGGTTCTACCTGCAGGTCCTTACCAGCTTGTCCGGTAATGGTGTAAGCGGGCTGATCGGCATGTATGGGGGCAGGCGAGAGATCGGAGGCAATGGGGGCAAATGCCAGCCGGCCATCGGGTGTAGCGCCTGCAAAGGAGCCGCCAAATACATATTGCTCAAAGGTGCCTACGCCGGGTGCAAAGAGTATTTCAAAAGGACGTCCCGGTATATCATAGCGGGCTTTGAGGGCATCCCAATCGGGCTTGTGGAGGGGCGCCTGCCGCGCCTCTTCCATGCACTGGTAAAAAGTTTCAATAAGTTGCCAGCTTAAGGTATCCACTGCCTCATGGCCATAGCCAAATTTAGGTTGTTGCAAACACAGGGTCCTTATCTGGGTTATGCGGTCTTTATTTAATTGCAAGCCGGTAACAATGGGATTATTGCCCCAATTGGAACGCAGGCAGCTTACCAGCTCCTGCAGGGAAAATTGTTGTTGTTCAAATACAAGTGTTTTGATAATGTATAGGGAGTCGGTTGCGGTGCTGATACCTGTCATCAATGGCGAAAACAGGTGATAGCGGGCGCCTCCGCCGGCCAGGTCCCTGCCCGAGGCAATACAACCTCCAATAATGGCCGAAAGGAGTGGGGAGGGAGATACGTCCTCCTTAATACCATATTGCACGAGTATGCCGTGCAGGAACTTGTGACAACCCATGGAAATATGGCTGCGCAGGATATCCCAGAATTGGGAGAAACTCTTAATGGCGCTTGCCTGGGGAGTACGCCAGCTGCCCTTCATTCCCCGAAGGTAGAGGGGGCCTGCCATGGAAAAGCCGGCGCCACTGTTCAATGCTTTTTCCAATACATCGAGGGCGGCCACAAAGCCAAAGCTGAATTCCGTTTCACCGGCAAACAGGGTTTCATAGCAGCCATCGCAGGCATAGTTGCGGGCGCTTTTTAGTTCCACCGTTCCGCCTGTTTTAAGTTGGAGGGCTGGTATGATCTTGTCGTCATTAAGTAATACAGGATGGGCGCCGCCACTCAATAAGGCCGCAGCTGCCAGGTCCAGTACCCGGGCCGGTGTTTGTGTATGTACCCGCAGATCGAGGGTGGGACTGTTCAGCGGCAGTCTTCTCGCCGTTTCCAGGCAGAGGTAGGTAATTTCATTGGTGGCATCGGTGGCTGTGGGTTCATTATCGGCTATTACACCGCCAATGGTTACCTGTTGCATCCATTGATTGGCCAGTCCGCCCTGGTCGAAATTACTGGCGGAGCCGGTGCCCAGTAAGGCGCCATCGGATGAGGTGAAGCGGTCTTCCAGCAGGCGGGCATTTAGGACGGTCTTTTCATCCAGTTTGATCCACAGGCATTCCAGTACTTCCCGCGCCTGTTCTTCGGTAAGGGTACCATCTGCACGGTCTTTCTTATAGAAAGGATAGAGTAGCTGGTCCAGGCGTCCCAGGGGAACGATCTCGCCGGAATAATGGAGGGCGCAATGCACCAGGTAAATACACTGTACAGCTTCGGTAAAGGTGCGGGGCGCCAGCCGTGGAGTATGATCCAGTCGTTGGGCGATGGTTATGAATTGCTGATGTCTTTCGGGTTCATCCTTGAAGAGCTCGGCTTTCTTACGGGCCAGTGTAGCATAGTTGGCCGCGTATATCAATACGCCTTCCAGGGCCAGGATCACCGAGGTATAAAATGCCTGCTTTTTTTTGTCCGTCGTTTCTGTGATCTTTTGCCGGCATTCTGCGATGATATGGTCAATACCATGATCCAGTATGCGTTGGTGATCGGGAACAATATGGCCAAAAGGACTCCATTCGTTCAGGTACCTGATCTCATAATACAGGGCTTCTTCTTCGGTCAGGTAACGCATGAGCTCTTTACCCTGACCTACTGAATAAGGAGGCAGCGATCCAATGATGAGCTCATCGGGATGCACCTGCATGAGTCCCTTTTTTACTGCTACGGTAGTATCCGACAGCTCGGTGAGCATGTGTTTGATGGCAAGTCCCTTGCGGATGGCAACAGGTTGGCTGCGTATGGTGTCCAGTTCGGCGCCTGCATACCGGTCGAAAAGATGGCCCAACTGGCCCCAATCGGGCCAGGCTGGTTTGTTTCTCCATTGCTCAAACAGGTATTGTAACAGGCGATTGGTTCTGCATCCCAGTTTGTCGGGATGGCCAACTGGTAGATTTTCCTGCTGCTGCCAGAAGGAAAGGATATTGTATTGCATATTGCTTATGGGTAGTAGATGAGATTAGGCAAATAGTTGACGTTCTGCTGTTTTGCGTACATTCTTTCCATAAAAATTATCAGTCCACTTATCGTTGGGGTAGAGGTAGGCGGTATCCACGGTGGTTTTGTGGGCCAGGCGGTTGGCAATATCGCGGAAGAAGAAATGGTGCCATAGGCGCATGAATTCGCCCAGGTAAATATCGGCCACCAGGGTATTGCCTTTTATGAGCAGCATGTTCTCATCGTTGTTCTTAGTCGAGGCATCGCTGAAGTTGGCCGATCCGCTTACCAATAATGGATCATCGCTCAGTGGATCTACCAGGAGGTATTTGGTATGGAGGTATTTTACGTTCTTATTGAGGTTGCTAAGTTCCTCCTTCAGCCAGCGTTGGAAGATAACATCTCCCACGGCCTTTGGATTTAATACAGATCCCAGGGCTACAAAATTGTTCCTGTTATCAATGAAATCGTTGTAGGTATTGCCTTCTTTTTCCAGGATGAGGTAGCGGAAGTTCTTTTTGTTCTTAGCCAGGAATCCGGCGATGGTCTTATTTACGCCGAAGGCAGCGGTAAAGTTGATTGATTTGTTGGCGATATTGACCTGGTCGGCATACCAGTTCAAAGCGCCCAATGAGGAACGTGGACTGAAAACATTGGTAATCCCTTTTTTGAGTTCTTCCGGATCTGGGTTGTTCTCACTGTTCCAGGGGCGCAGTTCTTTGGCATCGGTATTAGCGGCCAGTTGTTCCCAGTATTCCAGGTAGCGGGCGGCTACTTTGGGATCACGAACAATGTGTACCACGTTGGACTGACCGAAGATACCTCCTTCTGTGAAGTTGGTAGAGCCGGTTAATACCTGAACGGGTTTGCCTTTATCCAGCAGAACAATAAACTTGTTGTGGGAGATATAGGAAGCGTTGGCCGTGCGTTTGATCATGAGTTTGCTGATGCCTGCCTTTTTGATCATGACATTGCTGGTTTTTTGTGGCTGTGGCTGGCGGCAATCGTACACGATCTTAACATCGGCGCCACTGGTTGATGCTTTTTTGAATGCTTCCAATACGGGCAGGTAGCTGAATTCATATACGGCGGCTCGTATGCTATAGCGCTTTCCTTTTGCCTGTCCAATGTATTTGAGGATGGCTTCCAGGGCGCCACGGGACAGCCAGTCATAGGCTTCCTTACCCACTTCTTTGGGTTTCTTATCGCCAAACTTGCGGGTATACGCCTGGCTACCAGCTACGCCCCGGTTAAAGTAAATAGCATGGGTGCCATTGTCTTCATTTTCGGTTTTGATGGTCAGTTCGGCAGGTGTACCGTATTCCAGGTTTTTTGGAGTACCGTATACAGGTACTACTTTATACACATAGGTATGATTGGCTTTGGCGGTATAATCGCCCCATACAAATCCTTGTACGGGGTGTTGTTGGGTTGAGATGAGGGTTCCGGGAGTGGGGTTGGGTTCGGTGTCTTTGAAGGTGCGAAAACCCAGGAGCCAATACTGCTCTTTTTCTGTTTTATCGGTGCGGTGTATGGCAAAGCCCAATAATCCTTTACGGGCCTGTGCGGTGGCATCCATGCCTAACAATACTACGTAGGTGCCGGCTATACCATGAACGGATACGCCCTTGCCATTGTTAACTTTCTTTCTCATACAGCGTGTGGATTTAGATTGTAATCGTATAGTTAACATCCTTACTGCCTGAAGCAGCTGGGATCTGGAAACATGTCAGGAAATTTGACAAACAGGTGCAAGTACTAATCAGAGGGTTCTTTGGCTGGGTGCAGATAAAAAAAGCAGGGTAGGTCTAAACAGTTGCAAGGTTCTAAATTTATCTTACATTAAAAAAGGTATAAATACCCTTTTTTATATACTACTCAATGGTTAATGTAAAACAAACACCCGGTAATTGCAGGCCTGCTGCAATCATCCGGGTGCTGTTTTTCCTGTTGGTTGTGTTTAATTGGCTGCTCTCAAACAGAAGCCCTGTATGTCGTTATTGTACCGTCCGATACCATGTGAGTTGACAATGGTGCGGTCGTAGGCGTCAATGCGCACATTGTAACCGCATTTGGGCACACCCGCGGTGCTGATCACGAAGGTGCCACTCTTACCCGTACCAGGTAAGGTACCGCCTGCGTAGCTAAGGCTGTTGCCTCCCGTACCATCTACATTCACTACTGCGCCTTTATTGGGCGTTACGCTGATGGAGAAGGAATGGGCATGGTCATCCAACATAGAGTAGGTACCACTGATGCTGGTGCCTGAAGTGAAGTCGGCACAATCTCCGCCGCCAGTTATGATATGGATAGATACATCAGGATCTTTATCGTCCACAAGGAGCGTTACAGATCCATTGGGGTCATCGTAAATAGTAGCGCCATTCCTGGCCTGTATGCGGATAACATGTTTGCCAGGTATATAGGCTCCGTAACGACCCAGCAGATCGGCTACTATATTGAGTGAAGCTGTTTCGATATATGGTATCCATCCGTCGCTGTCGGGATTAAGATAATGGTCATCAAATCCGCCGCCTGTATTAACGGTCGTAATGACCTGTTGATCCAGCAACGGTTTTTCGGTCTCGCCCGGCCGGGTAACCAGGAAACGGTATTCCATACCTGGCGCTGCATAGAATATATGTCCAATCAATTCGATGGTGCCATAGAATGGGCTGTTGAGCGCTCCACCCAACGAACCTGCCGATCCGGTAGTGGCCAGTCCGGTTGCATCATTGATATCTACTACCACCATACCACCTGCTTTTTCCAGTACCACAGTGGTAAGGCCCGTAGTAACCCCCTTAGGTAATGGTTTAATTTCCACTGTACATTCTTCCCAATCGCCCCAGGGAGCTACATAATCCGGATCATTGGGGGTAGGAACGATATTGTATGACAGGATGCCTTTTACTTTGGCTTTTCCTACCTGGCACCATTGTTTGCGGTATTTATCCAGCTTTACACCCAGGGAAACATTGTACCACAAGCCGGTGGCCGGAATGTCGGGAATGTCATGCACGCTACAGGATTGGGTGCCCATGTATTCCCAGCCGGTACCAAAATCCATATAAAAAGCAACGTATTCCTTGCCTCCCTTGCTACAGAGATCGCCATTGTAGCCGGTTTTCTTTTTTATCTGGATAGAAGCATGCAAGGCATCCATATCGCGGTTAAGGCTTACGCAATGCAGCTCTTCATAATCTTTATTGAATTTGGTCTTTTCATATATCCCAAAGATCTCTGCGAGGTTGAAATTGGGCAGGAGGGAACTGAGCACTGCGTTGTTGTCGAGGGAGGCCTGCTTCGAAAGTTCAAAGATGGTTTTAAGTGCAATACGCCCTTCATGTACCTCAGCGCCGTATGCCTTTTTCAGATCAGCGGCTGATGTGGTTAGTTCCGCCAGTGGTTTTACAAACTTTACCTTTTCTTTCAGGTCAGGCAGGAATTGCTTTTCAAATTCAGGGGTATAGTATTCCGGTCCCAGTTTCAACTTTGTATTCAGTTCGAGGGTGCTGAGGATATAACACCAGATGGAGTTGCTGGGATGGATCTGTATAAATGCTTCGTGCACATCGCCCCAGACAAAGGGGAAATTAGGATCGCCTGCGGTGGGAACAATATTCCAGGAAAGGATGGCCCTTACCTTGGGAAGCACTGCTTTACTGCGGCAGCAGCTTATTTTATCGGGATTGAGGTTGATCTCTACATGGTAGCAAAGGTCATCGGTAAACGGGTGATCATAAACACCCAGGTCGGCCAGTCCCTCATCTACCCAGGTGCCATTATTATTATAGTCAACAAAGAAGCGTACATATTCCCGGCTACCGCCTGCGCAGGGGCTGCCGGAATAACCATTGGGTTGCTTGACCTTGATCACTGCACCCAGTTTGGCTGTTTCTGGTTTGTAGTCAATACATTCCAGTTCTTCATAATACTGTTTGCTGCTACCCAGGTCCAGCACAGGCTGAAACTTTTTGGCTATGACCTTGTCATTGACAGTGCCAAAATAATTGGGGTTTTGTAAGAGGAGGAGGTGCGTTTGTTTGCGCAGCGATACCAGCTTTTCGGGCTCAATAGCTAATTTAGTTGCCATATTTATTCAGTTTTAGTGTGACAAAGGCAGGTGAATACCCTGCAATGGGTACTATATGGCGGCAGGAGAATAATGAGTACCTGGTGCTTTAATAACCGGAAACCTTAATGAAGGAAAGGTGAAAGAGGAGGAAATAATAAAAAGTCGGTATATAATAGTCGTGCAATGGAAAGAAAAGGAAACAAGGGGGAAATGTTTTTTTAGCCCCGGTTTTTTATTACTTTCACTTTTTATCGGTCATGCCCCGACCAACTAACTAGCCAAAAGGTCAAATTGACAAGAAAGCATTGGCGTTTTGTTTCCCTTTATTCAGTGAAATACGACAAAAGCTTGTACAAAGCAAATGGCCCTAAGAAGCAGTACTGAACTTATCCTATTTATTATGGTTTTTCCCTCCCTTATGGAACTTTATTTACTGAAACATCAGTCATCCTTAAATATGAGCCAACAGGTAAATTGCAAAACCTGCCCTGGTGGTGTTGTGTTGGGATACTGTTGGATATAGCAAATCTCCAATTGTTCACTTTAAAATCAGGTTTATGAGCACAAATGGATTAACCGCAGCCGAAGCAGCGCAGGCAAACAAAGCAGCGCCACCCGCTCCCAAGGGCTACGCCAGCTGGTTCAATGTCGATTTCAAGAACATTATTTTTGACCCTTCCATTCTACATCGTAAGGAAGCGATAGAAGGGTATTATATCGGTTTTATTACCGCGTATAATACCATCAAGGGCAGGAAGTATTCTGTGCTTTTTGAATGGACAGAAGTGGCCAGTAAATTGCCTAATTGCAAGGATTATACTTTACATGTGTATGTAACGCCGCCGCCAACCCTCATTAAAAGGGGGACCACCACAGCATCTGCCCTTGCTGCTACCGAAGCGGTAGCACTCCGGGACGGTGGCGATGAGATAGATCCACCAACACCTCCTAAGCCACCGCCACCAACCATGTAATCAGCACAACATATTAATAGGAAAAGGCGAATAGGAAAAGCCCCGGCCATACAGGTTGTATGCCGGGGCTATGTGTTTTTTATTGACTAACTTTAGCGGCGATGTTAAAGCATGTTCTTCTCCTTTTCTGCGCATTTTTAATCATAACGGGGCTTCAGGGTCAATGCCCCAACAGGGATTCCCTGTGGCGACAGATCAATCAAATCAAGGATGATTACGAGATACCAGCCCTGGAAGCGCGGGGGAAATTACTGCAAATAGAAAACAGGATCAGGCAATGTGCCTACTGGCAGGATTCAACGCGGGTATTATTGCTGCGGGCCATTGCCAATACCTGGTTTAGCCAGGAAAATTACCTCGAAGCGATCAGGTACCTCCAACAGTCCATTGCACTTATAAAGCGTGTTCCCGGTAACCCGGCCATCAATGAGCGGGAATTGGTACGAGTGTATTATTGGTTGGCTGTTTCCTACCAGCTGATGAATAACGTACCGGCCAGGATGAGGAGTCTCGACAGTTGTATCAGTATTGGCAACCGGCTGGGGCAGTTGGATCGTTCTTACCTGGCAGCCATCTATGAAAAGGCAGAGTATAGTTATGACCTGGGAGATTATTATCACTGCAGTGAATATTCGGAAGACTGTGAAAAGATGGCATTCAAATACCTTCCTTTTGCAGATAGTGCAGATAGTGCTGCTGCCGTTTCCTACGCACTCAGCAGTTTTGTATGGCGGGTAAATTCCTATATCCGTTTAAAACAGTATGATAAAGCAGAGGCGCTATTAAATACCCTGACAAAACAAAAAGGTATCAAAAGCATGTATGCTTACCGTGGTACTTTTTATGGTACCCAGGCCGAAATGGAGGTGCATAAGGGCAACTTTGAGCAGGCCATTAGTAGTTTCCGACTGGCGCTTGCTGTTGAAAAAAGGCCCATTAGCCGTAAACAGTTGTTGAATACCATGGCTGCTGAGGTCTATTTCAGGCATTACAAGCAGTATGATAAAGCCATGGCCCTGTTCAAAGAGGCGTTGGCCTGCAAAAATAAGGACAGTACTAAATACAAGGAAGATTCCATTGAATCTTTGAGTATATGGTCCAATATCGCCGAAATAAAAACGGCACAAGGCGCTTTTGATGAAGCCTTTACTTGTTTCCGCAAAGCCCTGGATCACATTAAGCCGGGTATTAGCATAGCTGCCCTAGTAAGCAGTCCACCAGCCGAATTGGTGAGCCAGAAAAAGATCCACTACCTCACCGGGCTGTTGATAGAGTTGGGAAATACCTGGCGAAAGAAGTATGCACGTACGCGCCAGGCTCAAGACTTGCGCAATGCCATCGAAATATACAAGGAAGCCGACCGGTTGGTGAACCGCATCAAGGGAGAACAAGCCAACCTCAATTCCAAATTATTCTGGCGTGGCAATAGCCACGGTCTGTATGAACATGCCCTGGAGGCCTGTTATACTTCCGGCAACCTGGAAGATGCGTTCTATTTTTTTGAGAAAAGCAGGGCTGTATTGTTGAATGATCAACTGGCTGATCAGCGATGGATGGGGGAACAGGATATCCAGCAGCAAACCCAGGCTATGAAAACGATCAATAGCCTGACCCGGGAGCTAAATAATAACAAGCTTACAGAGGCTGAACGTGCCAGGAAGGAAGAAGAAAGGGCGGAAAGTCAATTGCAATTGAGCAGGCTCAATAGTTCGATCAAAGCACGTAACCCCTTTTATTACCAGAGTTTCCTGGATAGCAATTTCATCAGCCTGCAACAGGTCAAGCAAAGCATCTTGCAGGATTATGGTGCGTTGGTAGAGCTTTTTTCCGGCGATAGTGCCGTGTATGTCATGGTTATTGGCGCTAAAACGGCGCAATTACGGAAGGTTGATAAAAAAGCCTATGACAGCCTGGCCAATTTATTTGTAGAATACATTACTGAATATCGGAGGCAGAACAGCGATTTTGAGGCTTTTACCGGTATTGCCCATCAATTGTATCAGTTGATCTTTCCGCAGGGCGGGCTGCCGTCGGGCCGGCTCATTATTTCACCGGATGGGCAATATTTTCCTTTCGAAGCCTTGCTTACCAGTAAGGACCCGGCATCGTGGTTGTTAAAAGACCATGCGATCAGCTATACCTATTCGGCCCGGTACCTGCTGAATGATTTTACCGCAGCAGTCAATCAAAAAGCCAAAAGTTTTGTAGGATTTGCACCGGTTGAATATACGGGCACGCATTTACCCGAGTTGTATGAAAGTGATCAGTCGCTGGAAACCCTGACGCGGTATTTCACTGGAGGAGATAATTTTATCGGGAAAAAGGCTTCCAAGAATAACTTTCTGCAGCATTTCACGGATTACCGGATCATTCAATTGTACACGCATGCTACGGATAACAAGGAAAAAGGGGAACCGGTGATCTACTTTTCCGACTCGCTGTTGTACCTGTCGGACCTGGTGAGCGAAAAAAAGCCTGCTACTGGTCTGGTAGTTCTATCGGCCTGTGAAACCGGAACGGGGAAGTTATACCAGGGGGAGGGTGTTTTTAGCTTCAACCGGGGATTTGCTGCATTAGGCATTCCCGCAGCCATTACGAGTCTTTGGAAAGCCGACAACCAGAAGACCTATGCATTGACGACCTTATTTTACAAGTATCTCTCGGCCGGAGAGCCGGTGGATGTGGCCCTACAACGGGCCAAGCTGGATTTTATGACGGACTCCAAAGCTAATAGTCTTCCCTATTATTGGGCGGTACCTGTGCTAACAGGCAAGATAACAGTCATGCCTGAGCAGACGCCTTTTGCCTGGTGGCTACTATTGCTGGTCATTGTGGCGGGTGGGGTAGTATTGATGGGAATATACTACTGGTGGCGTAGCCGCCCTTTCCGGCAGCGAACCGCCATAGAATGAGGTTTATTCGGTAACCGGTGCTATTTTTCGTAACAATTCCTTAATGGCGATTATCTGCTTACAAATAGCCTGAATTTCGCATGGATGTTCCAACAGGTTTAGCCCGTTCAACTCTTCTTCCAATTGGCTGATCCTGGCCAGGTGGTACTCCTGTTTGGTTTCCCGTGAATCGTAAGGCACCGTATCGTCAATCATATGCATTTTTTGCACTTTCATAGAAGATAGTCTTATAGCTATGTTGGTTAATGTTCCCGATTTGTTCATAGTCCTGTTTTGGTTGCTTGAAAATGGGCTATAAAGCCCCTCGCTGAAGCGGGGGCTTTATGATATAGCACTGCAAATCCCTGCCGCGCAGTTCTTTTATATAGGCTTGCCAGGTTTAATGGCTCTACAGGTTTAGCGTAATAACGGAATGGATCCGTGGGTTTTGACCAAATAAAATGTGTACCGGTAACAGCTTGCATCCTGAAAATGACAAAACTGTTACAAACGGTTGTACGGTTTAGCAAGGAGTGGATAAGTGCTAATGGCCGAGGGTTAGTGTCGTTCAATTTATTAGTCGTAGTACGGTTATTGCAGGGAAACATCCTTACCTAATTATTTTTGGGCATATTTTTGTTATATTACATACAACTGCCACATTTCTATAATGAACGAGTCTAAACATTTACCCGCTGGAGATCTCCGGATCATCGAAAATCTTACACGTGGTGGTATTTACAGAAGAAAAGGCGAAGAGGAACTATTCTCCACCTATATGTATTTCATACATGAAGGAATGCGTAAGTATCCCCTGACAGAAGATGAGTCGTTTGACGCCTATTCAGATACTATTTTATCGGCCATCGAAAAGATCGCTGATGGCAGTTTTGAAAGGGCTTCCTCCTTAAAAACCTGGCTTTATAAAATATTTCATAACAAAAGCGTTGACCTGTTGCGCAAAAAGACGACTAATAAGAATAAGGTGCATCAAACGGTTTCTATCACAGACATGTTGGTTCATGTATCGGATGCCGCCAAATCCATCGTACAAAAGCTGGTAGATCAGGCAGATGAGAAACTGCTGAAGCAAAGACTGGCCGAAGTAGGAGATACCTGCCACCAGTTATTGCAGCTGTCGGCAGAAGGCCATTCTGATAAGGAAATAGCTTCACTGATGGAATACAAAACAGCCGATGTGGTAAAAACCAGCAGGCTCCGTTGCCTGGAAAAATTGCGCCGATTATACAATCCGACATAAAGGTCACATGAAACACCTGGAATACATAGACGATTACTTTAAAGGAACCGATCAGGCTTCCCAGAACAGGCAATTTGAGCAAAGGTTACTGGATGATCCCAGCTTTGCCGAAGAAGTAGCTTTTTACCTGACTACACAACGATTGTTGCAGGAAGAAGCCAGGGTTGAGAAAATTGAACGTTTCAGGAAGTTATATGAGCAACAACCAGCCTCCACGCCATTAAAAGTGGTCAAATCACCCCGCCGTTTATGGTATTATGTAGCGGCCGCAGCCGTGATCATCGGGCTTATATTTACCATTAATGTGCTGGTGCCACCTACCAAACAACAAATGGCTGACCGTTACATCAGTCAACAATTGAATGACTTAGGCGCATCCATGAGCGGTCTGGAAGACAGTGTTGAAAGAATACGCAGTCTCTATAATAAAGGACGCTTTGCGGAGGCCCTTACACTTTCTGAGGCCATCATCAGTTATGATGCCAGCAATCAAAAAGTACTGGAATACGCAGGCGTTACCAACCTTCGCTTACAACAATATGATAAAGCCCTGGCCTGGTTCAAACAACTGGCCTCCTACAAAGGGGTTTCCAATAAAGGCATTTTTTATCAGGCACTTACCCTCATAAAGCGCAATAAACCCGGCGATCTTACACAGGCCAAATCATTGCTGGAACAAGTAGATCAATATGACCTGGAAGGCCGGGAGTTTGCCAGGGAATGGCTCAGTAAATGGTAAAAAGGGCCGCCGTCAGGCCAGCGAACCCGCCGGTTTCAACAGCCCCTCCTTCGGACCATAAATCCCTGCTGCAATTTTTTCAACAAATCGTTTTGGAAAGAACCTGGGAAAAAAGCTATGCAGTTTATTGTTGGCACCAGGAATAATCTCTGCTTTTCGATTCAACAATCCGTTGACTGCAATAAGGCCCACTTCCTCCGGGCTCATATTAAACCGCTCTGCCGTTTTTTTGGTGGCCTCACTTATATTGGCCCTGTTCACAAAATTGGTGTCTGTACTGCCAGGAATGAGGCAACTGACAGAAACCGGTGAATGGCGTAACTCAAACCGCAGCCCCCGGGTAAAGGATAATACAAAGGATTTGGAAGCCGCATAAATTGTTAAGTAAGGCACGGCTTGGAAAGCTGTTGTGCTACCCACATTTAGCAAATAGCCCTGGGCATGATTGCGCAGAACAGGTATATAAAGGTGAGAAAGGGAGACCTGCGCTTTGATATTCAGGTCGATAATATTGAGTTGATCCTCCAGTTCCAGCTGTTCAAAAGCACCATTGAGCCCATAACCGGCATTGTTTACCACTACCGTCAGTTCATTGTGCCAAAAAGTTGTCCAGCTTATCAATTCCCTGCCTGCCTGGGGTTTTGTGAGATCCAATGGTAAGGTGTGGACAATTACATGGTGTTGGGTGCTTATTTCCTGGGCTGCAGTGGCAAGGCCCGATTCATCAATATCTGCCAGTAACAAGTTGTAATTCCGGCGGGCTAATGCAGTGGCGATACCTTTGCCGATTCCTTTGGCTGCTCCGGTAATTAATGCATAAGGCATGTTGGATGGTATTTAGTTTGGTTGATAAAAAGGTTTTCAGGCATTTACGTCAGATAGTTTCTTCTGTTTTCTTTTCAGCACTACGGGTAGTAGCTTACCTGTATAACCAGAAAATTTTAGTTGGGCCAGTTTATGATAAAAGGGTGTAGGGCTGTCTGCATGTTTGGGTTGATAGGCGCCGGTAACAATCGGTATATACATTACCCTGCGCCGGCTTTGGCCCCCCATATGGGGTGACTGCTGTACGCGATGCCACAATCGTCCATCATGAACAGTAAGGTCGCCTGCTTCAATATCGAATCCTATTTCCTTTTTATCGGGGTTGTTATCGATGAAGTATTTTTTCCTGAATAACAGGCGAAACAGGCCTTGCTCATGGGTGCCGGGTAACACCCGCAGTCCGCCATTTTCATAGGCGCAATCATCCAGGTGAAGCCCTACATTCAGCATGGGTAATATCCGGGAGCCTAAAAACAGGTCACGGGGGCTATCGGTATGCCACCCCATTTGTTTGAACTGGCTAAATGGCGTATTTACATAGTGATTGACAACCAACCCATCTTTCTCATTTTCTCCAATCCGGCCTTCATAGGGTGCCAGCAGGTCTATTAAGGTTTGCAGCCGTTTATCCTTCAGGAAATCTTTTAACACCTGGCTATAATGAGAGGCAAAGGCGAAACGCTGTATGATGGTTTGGCCGTATTCGTCCCGGCCAAACTTGAGGGGGATACCATTCACCTTTTTGATGTCATTTGTTACCAGGTATTCCTGTACACTATTGATCTCCTTAAGAAACTGCCTGACAGTATCTTTATCAATAAAGTTTTTAAACTGGATAAAACCATGCTGGCGAAAAAAGGAAAGGTGGGTGTTGGAAATTGATTCTTCTAACCGGAAAATGCGATGCGCTTGCTTTTTCATGTGTAGTAGTTGTAAGTGTGAATAATTAAGTACTACAATAACCACGCAGCGTAGGGTATACACTGTGAGGTCACCGATTGCATCGCAGATAATAAGAGGGGGAAGGGCCAGGGAGGTTATTGGATACTGGTCATTCCTGGTAACTGTTGTTCTGAGTTTGTGGAAGGGCTTTTGCGGGGCCTGAAATTCTTGTAGTTCTATCTAAAAACAGGGTGATCTCTTTTTCAATCACCTCAAATTCAAGCAGAAACCCATCATGCCCATACAGAGAACTGATCACACTCAGCCTGGCGCCTGGGATATGCCGGGCCAGGTATTGTTGTTCTGACACGGGGAACAATATATCTGTTTCAATACCAATTACCAATGTAGCGGCTGTAATACGCTTCAATGCTGTAGCGGCATCCTGCCGCCCCCTGGCTACATGGTGGCTATCCATGCTGGAGCTGAGACGATGATAGCTGAAGGCATTGAATCGTTGTGCCAGTTTTTGCCCCTGGTAATGTTGGTAGGAACCAGCCTTGTAATGGTTTAGTTCATAGGGTGGTTCATCGCTTTGGAACAGGTCATAGGTTTGATAATGCCGATAGGAGAGTAAGGCTACACTACGAGCTATTTTCATCCCATCCATGCCTGCTTCGGGCAGATTTTGTGGCCATGAAGGATCGGCTTCAATACACCAACGCTGGGATGCATTAAAGGCCTTGCCCCAGGCTGAGTGCCAGGCATTGGTAGCAATGGGTATGATGTAATCAAAAGCGTCTGGCTCATCAATGGCCCATTCCAACAGCTGCTGACCGCCCATTGATCCGCCTATACCAATATGGATCTTATCAATGCCCAAATGATGGCGCAGCGCCTGGTACATTCGTACCATGTCGCGAATGGTGAGTGCGGGAAAATCATGGTAATACAAATCCTCACTTCCGGGTTTCCTTTCAAGCGGTCCCACACTACCATAGCAACTACCAGGCATATTTACACAAACAATAAAATGATGTGCAGGGTCAAATACTTTGCTTGCACCTACCAGTCCAGACCACCAGTCCGCTGCATCGCTGTTGGCGGTCAGTGCATGAAATATCCAAATTACGTTATTGGCCTGTGCCTGGCGGGTACCATAGGTATGGTAGGCCAGGTGAAAGCCCTGCAAATTACTGCCGCTTTCCAATGTAAAGGGAGTGCGGTACTCAAATACTTTATAATCGCTCATGTACAATCACTGCGTTAGGGATAAAGAACCATCCCACACAGCAGGGTGCGGGATGGGAAGTGGCACCTTCTATTATGATACAAGTTCTTTGGCAAATACTTTATCAATTGCCTGTTCAAAATCGGCAATGATATCACTGATGTGCTCAATGCCTGCACTTACCCTTACCTGGTTGGGCAGCACGCCGGAAGTGATCTGCTCTTCGGTACTCAATTGTTCATGGGTAGTAGATGCAGGATGGATGACCAGGGTTTTGGCATCGCCTACATTGGCCAGGTGGCTTGCCAGCTTCAGGGAATCGATCAATTGGCTGGCTTTTTCTTTACCGCCTTTGATACCAAAGTTCAGGATGCCGCCAAATCCATTAACCAGGTATTTGCGCGCCAGTTTATGATAGGGACTGCTTTCCAGGCCTGGATAATCTACAAACTCTACCAGGGGGTGTTTTTGCAACCAGTTGGCCAATGCCAGGGCGTTGTCTGCATGTCTTTGTACCCTTAGCGACAAGGTTTCCAGCCCTTGGATCAGGAGGAATGAATTGAAGGGGCTCAATGAAGGACCAAAGTCGCGCAGGCCTTCTACTCTTGCCCGGATGGCAAAAGCAATATTGGGTAAGCCCAGTGGATTGCCTTCTCCAAATACATCCCAGAATTTTAAGCCATGATAACCTTCCGACGGTTCAGTGAATTGCGGAAACTTGCCATTACCCCAGTTGTAGTTGCCTCCATCTACAACCACACCTCCAATAGAGGTGCCATGACCACCGATCCATTTGGTGGCCGATTCTACCACGATATTGGCTCCATGCTCAATGGGGCGGAACAAGTATCCTCCGGCGCCAAAGGTATTGTCAACCACCAGGGGCAGGTCATACTCTCTGGCCAGTTGTACAAACTTTTCAAAATCGGGGATATTAAGGCGCGGGTTGCCAATGGTTTCCAGGTAAATGGCCTTGGTGTTTTTGTCGATGTGGCGGGCAAAATTATTGGCATCATCACCATCTACAAAACGGGCTTCAATCCCCAGGCGTTTAAAAGCCACTTTAAACTGGTTGTACGTGCCGCCATATAAATAGGAAGTAGAAACGAAGTTGTCTCCTGCCTGCAATATATTGCTCAGGGCAATGAATTGGGCAGCTTGTCCCGAACTGGTGGCAATAGCTGCTACACCACCTTCCAATGCTGCAATCCGCTGTTCAAATACGTCGGTTGTAGGGTTCATAATGCGGGTATAGATATTGCCAAACTGCCGCAGACCAAACAGGTCGGCTGCATGGGCTGCATTATCAAAGCCATAAGAGGTGGTTTGGTATATGGGTACGGCTCTTGCCTTGGTGGTAGGGTCAATCTGTTGACCGGCATGCAATTGTAACGTGTCAAAATGCCATTGCTGACTCATAACGATAACTATTTAATGATTGATGGAATAAATAATAAGGGATCAATAATGCAAACAGGAATTGGACGGGTGCGTGTATCAGCAGCAACAACCCATCATAGACTGGTAGCTACAACAACACGAAGAATGATATGTTAGTACAGGTAGCAGGGGAGAATCTGTTTAGTCCACAAGATAGGTGGGTTAATAGATTCTTCCAAATTAATTTTGGTAGCGCGGTGATAAAGGTAAGTTACAAGAGAGGCATGTGCATGTTGGTTTTGAGCTTAATGGGTGACTACTTGAGTAAATAGATGGATTTCATGAGTTGGGATCGCAGATTATGCGGATTGGATGGATTGCTGAGGCTTAAGTCTGGTATCGAATCAGGAATACTGGCTACTCACAACTCAGTACTCACAATTCAATTGGTGGTAAACCCTGTTTGCGTAATTCACGTTTGTAGTGTTTGATGTATTTCTTGTTACTCTTGGCGCCCACGCTGGAACCGGCTCCGCTGAGCAGCATTTTGATCATGTAATTAAATATGGAGCGGTCGCGCAGGCGTTCAAAGTAGATGATGCCGGTTTTATGCGTGTTACGACTTTTGATCACAAAGGTATTGGCAATGAAAGTGATCACCTTTGTCATAAAGCCTTTCTTTTTTAGTTTTCCTGCCTGCAGTATTTCTACATTTAGTTTGCTGTATAACATCTGCATTTCTCCATACGATAAATATTCCCTGCCAACTGCCCGCAAGGTAAGGGTGTCCAAATAGCCCGACCTGATCCTTACGGAAGCCAATGGTTCTACCACTTTATTTAGAATCATCAGGTTGGCCGGCCCCACCTGGGTGGTCATCAAAAAGGCGGCCAATGAATCGGTGTAGGATTCATGCAACTGTAGCTTAACATGGATGGAGTCGATCATGTACGCATCGGCCCTCAGCTTCAGACTATCATTCTCCCGCAGGTTGCGGCTCTTTATATTGGATAATACTGCCTGCAGCCTCGAAATGTTGATGACGCCCGATTGGTTGGTCTTTTCACTCAATTCCTCATACTGTACCTGGCCATTGTGTACCACCACACTGTCTACTGTAATTTTAATAGGTAAGCGTTTGATCATATCAACCGGTAAGGACCTGATCACATTGGGTTCCCGGGATGGCCTTTTATCGCGGTAAACGTTAATGTTGGGTTCATACACCGACAAAGCGCCGATACGGATCAAGGTATCATTCCAATAACTGTCCAGGTCTGGGCGACGGATGGTGATGCGCCCGGTATTCAATTGTATGTAATCGGTTTGGTAAGGATGTGCCGCTATGTATTCATCCCTGGTGGCTACCGGGGTGTAGGTAAAGGAATCAAGGGATAACAAATGTTGCCGGTGATGGTAACTTAGCCGCTTCCAGCGAACATCATTTTGGGTGGTGGTGTAGTTGCCCGAAAGATCATGGAGTATAAATCCAGGACTGTTATTCAACCATTCCCTGGCTGATTGTTTTGCTTGTACAATAAGTTGTTCCAGCGTTAAGGATGCCAGGTGAAGTCGGTCACTGTCTTTCCCGATATGATTCAGCTGCATTTCCTTAAGTGCCAGCTTTTCAACAATGGTTGACCAGGGTGTATTATGTGGTTTATCCAGGGAAAGCCGGGTTTTGATTAACACCAATTGAATACTTTGTGGTTGCAGGAGCAAGAGCTTTTCGGACTGCCGTGTAAAAGATACGGCTGTTCCTAACAGGCTGGCTTTCTCAATGGTCAAAGGTTCTTTGCCCTGGTGCCGGATATTGGTAAATATCCAATGGTTATTGGCCAGTTGGGCGCCCCGGTTCCAATGGAGGCGAATGGTATCTTTTTCCTGTTGCTGTTCCAAATGCAGGGTAGGCTGTTCAATGGATAGCGTTTGAATGTCAATGGGAGGCAAGGGATTGGCAGCAGGGGTGTTTGCCAGGGAATGCCCGGCTTGTTTGTTACCAAGTTTTACTAAAAAGGTGGGTTCTTTCAGCATGATCTCCTTCGCTTGCAAGTTGCCTTCCACCAGGGCTGCCAGATCAGCTACCAGCCTTAATTCGGGAATGGCAGCGGTAATGGAGTCATGGGTTTTGTATTGGGCAAATCGCACATTGTGCAACCGGGAAGGGGCGTCCTCTGCCAACACAAACGAGCCCGTATTCAGCGTCAGGTTATTACCAGTATACTGCAGGTATTTTCCATCAATGGCTACGCCAGTGAGACTGAGGGGCTGGTCATTTTCCTTTTTAGCATCCTGGATAGCAAGTGAATTAATGAACGTATGGGCGGTACTATGAGGTGCGGTAACAGATAGCTGTGTATTCTTGCCCTGCACCTGTTGTACATGAAAACTGAGGGGCCGTGCGCTTGGGTTCGTTGGCTGTTTTGGCTGCTCCTTAATGGTAATGGTGGCTGCTTTCCAGCTTGCCTGGTCAATGCCAATATGATCACTGCTGTCATCAAAAGACAATCCTGCCATCTGCAATCCTTGTACCTTGATGGTCATCTTGCCGGCATAATCATGTATGGTAGCATCGGCAGCGGTTAGCTGAGTGCCATTGCCCCTGAAGCTGCCATGACTGATCATTGCTTGTAGCTTTTTCGTTTTGATACTTCCTTTTTCAAACTGCAGGGAGTCTACTGCATCGCCCACCATAATACTTGACCGGGCTGCCAGTAATTGATTGGTATTTACCGTGAGGCTTACCTGTTCCAGTAACAGGCGGGTATGGGGATTGGGCTCGAACGAAACCTCTCCATCGATCACGCGGATCCTTTCCAGGGACATGACATTGTCGAGGGAATCCAATATGGAGTACAGGGAGAATTTTTTACCCGGCAGTGCTCCACTGCGTTTTACATAATGGATCTGTGGATGGTGCAATACCGCCTGCTTGGCCTTAATGCGGCGGCTGAAGATCAAGTCTTCCCAGGAAAGACTATCCAGTTCAAATAAGGGCAGCTGGTGATGCCGTTGAATAGGCGCCTTTGGCATGCTCTTGATAGAGAAATTATTCAACAGGATGCGGGAGTTAATGATCCGTATACTGTCGAATGTAAACTTGTAAGTACTGTCTTTATTAAAGCTGGAATACCCCCGGATGGCCATATCAAACCTGCCCACTGAAACAGGGTCAGGAGCTGTATGGTCGATAACCAGGTCGCGCATCTCAAAATCATCACCCTGGGTGTGGAATTCTGCCGAACCTCCGTTCTGAATGGTTTCCACGGTTGTGCTGATATTCTTTACTCCCATGTAATGGAGGTAAGTATTAATGCCCAGGTGGCGCAACAGGGTATCTATACGAACGGGCTGCGCGTTATTCCTACGTGTTTTCTCGACCATCACCTTCAGGTGGAGCTTTGGATTGATCGCATACATGGAATCGGCGCGGATAATATTTTTTTCATACAAAAGGGGGAAGTCGATATTGGAAAATTTGAGCTTATCAAAAAACAGGCTGATGGCTACATTCTTTTGCCGTTTGCCCACCGACAATATGGAACAACTATCCAATACTATGACACGATCCTTTACATTGATCCTGAAATTGCTGAAGGTCATCCGGTAACGGCCATCGGGGAAAGTGATGTCCTGGTGATCGGTATTGAAAACAATGTCCTCACTGAAATGAAATGCCGAGGTGTCTTTTTTATTGCCCCCTACCTGGATATTGTTGCTGTGGAAATGGATATTGGAAATGGTTACCGGTACCCAATCAGCCCGGGCCTGGTTGTTGAGCGAAAAGCGGCCATTTTCAATGCGGAAGTGGCCGATGGAGAATAGCGAAAGGGCCTTGTTGATGGAGTGGTAGAGGTCGCCAATTTCGTGGGAGAGGGAACCGCGCTTTTTTTCAAGCGTATCAGATTTCATAACCCGGATATCGGGGTTGTTGATCAGCAGGCTGTCTATAACCAGTTCGCGACGGAAGATGAGCGGCGCCAATGCGTGGAGCTGGAGGCTGATCCTGCTTACCGAAATACGATAGGCCGTTTTTTGGGTAGCGGAATCGGTATTATAGATCACCGCTTCCTTGAGGTTGAGGCGTCGCTTATCGAAATTGTAGGTAACGCTTTTCACCGATAGTTCAACTGTGCCGTTGGATTTACTGCGTACAATATCACGGAGAATGGTTTCTGCATGGTGTACAAGCCACACATAGGCCACCGCCACCAACACCAGCAGTATGCCCATGACTATACCGGCAATCTTCAACAGCTTCCGTGCCAATGGTTTAATGGCCATATTGTAATATACGCCATTTTATGCTTTCGTAAGGGTTTGGTTATCTATTCCTTGATGATTCCTGCCAGGTCGATGATCGCAATATGCGTTTTCTTATCCAATGTAGCATTGTCTGCTGAGATGACCATACTGCGGTCATCAGCCGACCAAACCGGATGGTTTGCATTCCATTGATAATCTGTAATACGGCGATTGCCCGTGCCATCGGGACGGATGATAAATATAGCGTAGGTGCCATTGGGACTACCGGCGGTAGATTCATAGGCAATCCATTTTCCATTGTGCGACCATTTGGGCGCCCGGCCCCTGGTAGTAGTCAACTTTCGTGGAGTACCATTGGGAAGGTCCATGATCCAGATGGCATTGAGGTTTTGGTTGTAGGGGTTGGAGATATTGGCCCGCTGTCCCGCAAAAACCAGTGCCCGGCCATGTGGTGCTACATCCGGCATGCCGCAACGTACTGAATCGAAATTGGTGAGGGGTAGGGCATTACCGCCATTGAGGGGTACTTTCTCCAGGATACCTCCTTCCTTGCCTTGATAGGCTACCACCACCACTGTATCCTTTCCATTGAGCCAGGAAGGATATAATGGATCGCCGGTGAGGTTGCTGGTGGTGATGGTGCGTATTTGGGTACCCTGGCTGTTTACTATACAGATGTAACTGGGTTGTTTGGCCACGATGCCGGTAAAGGCGATTAAGCTGCCAGGCCCCAGACTGGGCCTGGTTTGCTGTCCTGCAAAAGGACCGGTGAAGGGTTTGGCTTCTCCTCCTGCAATGCCTACCTGGTAAAATTTATATCCAATACCTGGCAGGTTACGACAAAAGATCACTGATTGTCCGTCGGCGTTAAAGGCTGGCCAGTAGTCGGCTGTATCGAGTGCCTGCGTAATAAAACGAGGGACTGGTAGCGGCTTGTCCTGTGCGGTAGCCCTAACGGAAACGAGGGCCAGCAGCAGGAGTATACGGTATGTCATAAGTTGTTTACTTTAATAACTGTTTAGTATCTGCTATTAGTTTTACAATGCTTAGACTATCGGTGGCATCATAATATCCGCGGATACGGCGCTGTCCGTCCAATAGGGCTACCTTCTCAGTATGGATAAAGTCTTCCTCCCTGCCAGCTAAGGATGAGTCTTCCACTGCCAGGAAGTATTCCTGCCGGGCAGCACGATACAGTTCCTCTTTGTCGCCCGTCAAAAACTCCCAGTTAGATCCATCAGCGTGTAGCTGTTTTGCATAAGCTGCCAGGGTGGCTACGGAATCCCTTTCCGGATCGACTGTATGCGACAGGATAACAAACTTCGGTTGGCCTTTAAAGGTTTCATATACCTGGGTAAGGTTCTTGTTCATGATCTTACAAATGCCCGGACAGGTGGTAAAGAAATATTCCACTACGGTTACTTTCCCTGCCACATCCTTTTCGGTGACCTGCTTCCCCTGCTGGTTGGTGAAGGAAAAACTACCAGCCACATGATCGGGATCGCCTAAGACCGGTAAGGTATCCTTTTTAAGGATGCTTGCTCCAACGAAAAGCAACAAGCCAATGATTGAAATACTTACAATGAGTAGGGTGACTATTCTTGAAAGAGGTGTCATAGTATGTTATTTACTAGCTGATGCCGGCAGGCTGATCTTGATTTTCTCCCATTCCATATTGATCGTTCCCGAGGTGTCAGATAAACTGACTACGGAATAATTCAATCGGGGAACGTTCTTATCGGACTGGATGGGCGTTACTTCAAACCGGGCCACATCTTCCTGTTGATTGTATTGATCGGTCAGGTGCTGATCAAAACGGGTGTTTAATATAACGATCCATTTGTCTTTGCCGGGGATGGTGAAGAAGGCATAGGTGCCTGCTTTGATGGGTTGCCCCTGGATAGTAACATCCCTCGAAAAATTGATGGAGGTGGCGCTATGGGCGCCGGTAACCCACACGGCTCCATAAGGAACTAACCCTCCCCAGATAACGCGGTCTCTGGTAGCGGGGGAATGATATTCAATATGCACGTGTGATTTGCCGATATTGGCCATGGCCATCCTGGCAGGGCTGCCTTTCAAGGTATCCTTTTCAATGTACCCTGCATTTACACTATCGGCATAATCCGGGGCACCGTTATTGGCCTGCATGCCAGTTGCAGCATGGTGTTCATGGCTACCGGCATTGTCTGGTTGCTTCTTTACTTCTGCATTACCACAGGAGTTCAGGACTAGTAGGGCCAGGGCTGTTCTTACAAAAAGTTGCATAATGGTATTTTATTGTTCGGAAAATCTTCTATCAGCAATAAATGCCGTATCATTCAATGTTTTCAGGAAGGCCATCACCTGCACCTGCTCTTTCTTTGATAGTCCAATGCCCAACGAGTCACGCCGCTTTAACTGTGCATCGAGGTTGGGCGTAAGTTGTACATGCCGGGTATAGTGTTCCAATACGGCATCCAGCGTCAGGAAGCGGCCATCGTGCATGTAGGGGGCTGTAAAACCCAGGTTTCGCAATGTAGGCACTTTAAAGGTGTACTTATCAGCTTCCCGCAAGGTCACTTTAAACCTTCCTTCATCGTTGTTGCTACCGATACGGATACCATTGTTACGGAACGATTCATCGGTAAATAAGGGTTCCGTATGGCAGGTACCGCATTTTTGCTTAAAAATAGTATATCCGGCTTGTTCCTCTTGCGTAAAGGTGGCGCCTTCCTGCCGAATGACCTTGTCATACTTCGAATTTGAACTCACCAGCATGACCATAAACTGCGAGAGGGCCTTCATAAACCTTTCGCCATCGATCCCGGCTGTGCCAAAGGCTTTTTCAAACAAAGCAGGGTAATCGGGATGCGCGCGTAGTTTGTTCAACACATTGCCCATGGTTTCATCCATTTCTACCGGGTTGGTAATGGGAACCAGGGGCTGCAGGTCGAGATCGAATACGCCGCCATCCCAAAAGAAACTTTTACCCCAGGCCAGGTTGATCAGGGCCGGTGAATTGCGGCTGCCCAGGCGGTCATCAATACCATGGCTCACATCATGACCATGCTGGGTAAATCCTGCCGCCTGGATATGGCAACTACCACAACTTACCGTATTGTCTCTTGATAGCCGGGGTTCATAGAATAGTTTCCTGCCCAACGCAAACTTTGCTTCCGTAAGTGGGTTGGTGGCAAAATGGTAAACCGGTTCGGGGAAATTGACCGGTTTATCAAAACGCAGAAAGGCATTCCTGATATCCTTGCTGTACAAGGTGAGTGTTGCACTGATGAGCAGCAGGCCAATGATCCACTGTTTTTTGTGCATGCTATTAGTTTTCAGTATGATCGTGGTGAAACATGGTGGTATAATTATCGGCTATCCGGGCGCTGAATGCACTAAACATCACCGTGCTGTTATTGGCAATGCGAACAGGGGAGGGGCCGGCAAATACTTTGGCAATATCAACAAGGAGGTGAATATTGCTTTTGCGGCCGCTTTTTACCCTGGCTATGCCGCCATTGGTAAGATCAAGGGTAATGGTCCTGATATTATTGATGGTGGGCGCTGAGTAACCACCAAATCCACCGATATGGTAGCGGAATTTACGCTGTCCACTCGGGTCAAGGGGCGCCTGTGGTGATATGCCTTCCATTTTAAAAAAGATATAACCGCTGTTCCATCCCCAGTACATGCCATCGTCCATACTGCCCGAAGGGTCAAGTGCTCCTTTGCGTTGATTGATATCCATGGTGCTGCGCAGGCTGTCTACTCCCAGGACAAAACTGAGGGAACTGTATTCTCCTTCGGGTATGTTGAGTTTGGCAAACCTTGCTTCGGGGACGCTTTCCCTGATCAGGAAATAACTACTGTCCTGGGGGACGGTGTATTCCGTTCCATCGGCCTTTTGTAGTTTGATATTACTGACAAAATATTGCAGGTGTGACACCGTGAAAGTATCTCCGGCAGCATTGGTATACATACCTGTATTGAGTTGAAGCTGTTGGTCGCCTACGATATGATCAAATTCGATACTAAGGGGCGCTTTAATCTCCTGGTGAAGGTTGCTGTGCTTGCTAACTTTTTCGGAGGATACTAGCATGATCATGAATATAATGGTGGACAATCCAAACATGGTTGACAGTTTAATTTTGTACGTTTTGAAAAATAAGATGCCAGGCCCGGTTCACGATGGTGAAGGAGCCACAGGTTAAAAAGCTTTTCCAGACGGATGCGCTTATTTAAAAAGATAAGTCAGGGCACGCAGTATATGTTCATGCTGGAGGTAAACCATGCCCAGCACTACCAGCCAAAGGGCCAGGGTAACGCGCAGACGTACCTTTCTCAGCACAGACGGATCGTGCCAGTTGTGTTGGCGAACCATTTGTGAAATTTGATTGGAATAATAATAACAGGGCTGCTGAAGCAGGCCAATAGAAAGGTTGATACACTAGGCTATAGAAGCGGGCGGATGGAAGACATTGCCCTTGTAACCTGTCGGAAATGCACCAGGAAGAAAAGCGGCAAAGGAATGAGCATTGAGTATGGTAATAGAGAAGGTATATTGTTTGATCTCTTCGCAATAGTCGGCTGGCGGCATGGAGGTGGCGCCTTTTTGATTTTGTGCGTCGCCTGTTTCACTGGCTTTGGCCAATTGCTTTTTCAACTGGCATTTGCCACTGCAATGCATGGCTGGCTTGTTCTTGTTTACGCAAAGGGTGCTAGCGATATACTCCTTATTCAAGGCATATTCCAGGTAGACGATTGGCATGGCCAGCATCTTGATCAGCATCAGCAATGCGATATAGCCTATTGCAATATGGTGAACGAATTTCTGCATGAACGACGCAAAGGTACGTGCGGAACGATCAAATACTACAAAACCGGCTATTTTTTTAGGGAGTTTGGTAGGTCTGGATTATTGTCTGTCTGGGAGGTAATAACTTTCCGTATCCTGGCAGATATTTCATGATTTCTGCATACATTCGGAACCCAATGTATTGGAGATAAGCCCAGGCGCCGTTTGATTGTACTTGTGGCATTTCAAACAGGGATTGGCTTTAGTAATTTTCCCAAATAACCGATAATGAAACAAGTTGCCTTGCTATTTATTACCATGCTGCTGCTGAATAACTCGTATTCACAATCTACCGCAGCAGGGTATTATATTACTCAGAAAAATGACACGGTAGTTGCACAGATCAAACTGCGAAAAGGGATTTTTGGTCAAAGCTTACATATTTCCCTTAAAGAAGTTGAAGTGGTTGACAGTCTCTATAAAGAAACGACATTCAAACCTGAGGATATCAAGGGATACGGTTTTTTGCAAAAAGGAGTTTATGTCAGGTTGGTATCCAAGCCTATTAAAGACGGTTCTTACAAATTCCTTTATCCTGTCGTAACGGGGCCTAAAACCAGCCTTTACCAATATTCCGAATCTATTGCTGGTTCAGGAACTAACTTTGCCCAGAGTAAAGTGTTTTATACTTTTGAAAAGGCAGATGGCACCTATTTGTTCCTGCGCAATATGCTGAATAAGAAGTTTAAAAGTGAATTGAAAGCGTTTTATAGCGGCAATACAGCGGTGCAGGAGTTGATCGATACGAAGTTGAAGTATTGGTTGGACATGCAGGCGGATCTTGTGGAGATTATGAAAGCGGCGAATAAACCTTAAATTGTTAAATTCCCTGCTTATGAACTTTAGCCAGGAAAACGAGGTTTTTAGCTGTTGCATTAAAGGAATGGAAGAAGAAGGTAAGGGTAGCCCGGCAGAAGCATTAAAGTGGTTTCAGCAAGCCTGGGATAAGGCAGGAAGTGATTTTGAAAAGTTTACTGCTGCTCATTACCTGGCCAGGCAACAGCCAGATGTGTCAGCAAAATTAGAATGGGATCAATTAGCCCTGCAGCATGCCCTGCAAGTTGAAGATGAACAAGTAAAAGGGGCATTGCCTTCCTTATATCTCAATATTGGTAAGTGTTACGAAGACCTCGGTGATCTTCAGCGTTCAAGATTTAATTACGAAGCTGCCAACTCTTATGCTCATTACCTGCCCGAGGAAGGGTATGGTAAAATGATTCGGAGTGGCATAATCAAAGGACTTGAGCGGGTAGGAATTTGAAAAGTATAAAAACAGCATATGTCAATAACAAAGGAATCTGAACTGATTGGGATGAAAAAGGCCAGTGAGGCTGTAGCCCACACCTTAAAAGCAATGAGGAACTATGCTCAGCCTGGAATGAGTACAAAAGAATTGGATGAATATGGAGGTAATATATTAACCGGAATGGGGGCAAAATCAGCTCCTTATTTAACTTACGGATTTCCGGGATATACCTGTATTAGTGTTGACAATGAATTTTGTCATGGTATTCCCTCTGACAAACGGATCTTACAAGAAGGCGATCTGATCAATATTGACGTTTCAGCAGAACTGAATGGTTTTTGGGCTGATAATGGCGGATCATTTGTACTGGGTAATGATATTCATCAACATCAACAATTGGTGAATGCATCCAGGGACATTTTAGAAAAAGCCATCCATCATATCCGGGGAGGAGTAAAGATTGCTGATATTGGCCTCCTGATGGAAACAGAAGCTAAGAAGAGAGGCTTTAAAGTCATTAAAAATCTTGGAGGACATGGAATAGGGAGGGGATTGCACGAAGAACCAGGCGATCTGCTCAACTATAAAGACCGGTTTGACAGCAGGCGATTTAAGAAGAATTCTGTTGTAGCGATAGAAACCTTCATTGCTACTACCTCTACTTATGCAACAGAGCTTAGTGATGGATGGACGATGGTGGGTGATAAGGGCGGCTATATGGCGCAACATGAGCATACGATTGTAGTGACGGATGGAAAGCCGCTTATTCTAACCGAAATGAATGGCATATTGAATTAGGGAGGGGGCTATTGCCCCCTTTTTTTATAGGCTCTCAGGGCAAAGAAATAGGCCACGAACATGATGCCAACGCACCATGCCATAGCCACCCATATTTGATTCCCTACGGGCTTATTGGACAGCAATGCGCGTATGGCTTCTACAATAGCTGTCACCGGCTGGTTTTCGGCAAAGGCACGAACGCCCGACGGCATTGACCTGGTTGGCACAAATGCCGAACTAATCAGTGGTAGGAAATGAATGGGATACGCAATGGCGCTGGCGCCATCTACTGTTTTAGCCGACAAACCAGCAATGGCCGCAATCCACGTCAGCGCCAGGGTAAACAGGGCGAGAATACCCGCCACGGCAAGCCATTCCCCTACACTTGCTGGTGAACGAAAACCCATCAGGAGGGCTACCAGAACAATTACAACTACCGAAATTACATTGGATACCAGGGAGGTCAGTACATGACCCCATAATGCAGCAGAACGCGCAATTGGCATTGAATTGAACCGCTCAAATATACCCCGTTGCACATCGGTATACAGACGGAAAGATACATAACCAACACTATTGGCTACGGCAATCAGGAGGATGCCAGGCAATAGGTAATTGACATACTTATCCGTGCCAGCTTGAATGGCGCCACCTAATACATACACGAACAATAGCATCATGGCAATGGGCATGATGGTAACGGTGATAATGGTATCCATGCTGCGGGATACATGGCGCATGGAACGCCCAAGCATAACACCCAGGTCCATGAAAAAATAGTTCTTTATCGTTTCCATTTATATTGCCTCCTTTTTACCAACTATGGTTAGAAATATCTCTTCCAGTGTCGGTTGTTTTTCAATGTATTCAACCTTTGCGGGCGGAAACCGCTTTTTCAGCTCCGCCAATGTGCCACGTACAATGATCCTGCCTGCATGAAGAATGGCAATTTGATCAGCGAGTTGTTCAGCCTCCTCCAAATACTGGGTCGTCAGGAAAACGGTGGTGCCATTATCAGAAAGTTCTTTCACTATCTTCCAAACTTCAAGACGGGCCTCGGGATCAAGTCCGGTGGTTGGCTCATCGAGAAAAATAAGGGGTGATGCGCCCACAAGGCTCATGGCTATGTCGAGCCTGCGGCGCATACCACCCGAATAAGTAGCAGCCTTACGATTGGCAGCGGTAGTTAACCCGAAGCGGGTAATTAATTCATTCGAAACCTGGTGCGGGTTTTTGAGGTGCCGCAGCCTGGCTATCATGACCAGGTTTTCCCTTCCAGTCAGTATTTCGTCTATGGCAGCAAATTGTCCTGTTAAACTGATCGACTGTCGTACGTGACTGGGTTTTGAGGATACATCAAATCCGTTTACGATGGCTTGCCCGCTGTCTTGTTTCAATAATGTGGTCAGTATCCTGACAATGGTTGTCTTACCGGAGCCATTTGGACCCAGCAGGGCGAAGATGCTGCCCTTTTTTACCTCGAAATCCACTCCTTTCAGGACATGAAGATCTTTGTAGGACTTTTGCAGTCCTATTACTTGAATAGCATTGTTTTCCATAAAATTCCTGCTTTATATAATTGTCGCCTTCGACAAATCGACGCCAACGCCTTTGAGTGCAGCATAGGTTAGCTTATCCACCCTGGCGCCGTCGAAGTTGATGGTTTGGAGTGCACGATAATATTTATTGGTCAGGGCATACGATGGACGGAACGATACATTTTTGAGTGTGGCGCCTTTAAAGGTAGCTTCATTAAGGGCCGCTTTGTCAAACCTGACGTCAATAAAGGTCTGCCCGTCAAAACATACCCCCCTTAAATCGGAATATTTAAAGCCCACGCCGTTAAAGCTGCAATTTTCAAAGACCGTTTTACTAAGATCGGACCTGGTCAATAATACGTCGATCAGTTGGGTATCGGTGAAGCTTGCCCCGCCGAGTGCGGACTTACTGAATTCGGTGCGTACCAGGATCGTTTTGTTGAAGCTCGCTTCAGTCAGGTTACTGGTGGAGAGGATACAGTCAGTTAAATTCGTTTCGTCGAAATTGCCTTCAGATAGATCACTGCTCATAAATGAACTGCCTGTTAAGTCAGCGCCTGCAAAATTGGACCCCGTCAACACACTTCCATTGAATTTCCTATTATGTGCTGTCACACCCGCGAAATCGCTTTGGGGCAGGTTACTCCCGTCGAAATTCGTCAACAATGGCTGTGCAGGTGTGGGAGCGGTGGGAGAGGCCGCTTGCGCCGGTTGCTCCCTATCGTCAGTGGGGGCCGTAGCCATAGCAATCGCTTCACTGTCTATGGATTGGAAGTTTTCTGAGAAATAGTTGAGGTCTACACCTACAATTTCCGCGAGCCGGTTAAAGGTGATAATATCGGGAATTGATTCTCCACGTTCCCATTTACCCACTGCCTGTGGACTAATAAACAACAGTTGAGCCAGTTGGGCCTGGGACATATTCACCTTCTTTCTTGCCTGGGTAATTTTGCTGCCAATTAACTTAGCTTCCATGGTACTGTCTTTTTTGTTTTTGACAAGACAAAGATACCTGGCCTCCAAATCAGAATAGCTAAAAGGAGGGCACCGATTGGTTGTAATGGTGCTACTTGCCGTTGTTTTTTAGCAACTGGCAGTTGTATTCGTTGAAAATCAATAAGAAGTTTAATAAAGGAATAGAGTGGCTACAAGTTAATTGACCGTAATTCCCGGCATACCTGTTCAATTTCTGCTTCTGTATTATAATAATGTACAGATGCACGAAGGATGCCATCCAGCCCTTTGCGATTCATATAGTAGAGCGTGGATTTGGCGAAGCCGATATTGACATTGATATTTTGGGCTGCCAGTTTTGCTTTAACGGTTGCTGCCGGTATACCGGATATGGAAAAAGTGACGATGCCACAAAGATCATCGCCCTGATCGTGTACGGTAATGCCAGCTATTTCATGGAGGCGTTGTCTGAACAAACGCGCCAACAACTGTATACGTTGCCATATCCGATCAATGCCTATGTTCAATGCATACTCCACGGCCTTCTGAAGTCCCAGCGTTACAGCGGGATTTTTTTCATGCCATTCAAAACGCCTGGCATCCTGCCGGACCACAAAATCCTGTTGATTCACACTGCTAATGGTGGCCCCATCAAAGAAGGACAGTTTTAGCTTATCCAGCATTTGCCTGCGTACATACAAAAAGCCGGAACCACGTGGCCCGCGCAGGTACTTACGTCCTGTTACAGCCAGCATATCGCAGCCGATGGCCTCTACATCTACCGGCAATTGTCCCACGGATTGACAACCATCTAATAAATACACAATCTGATGTTTCCGGGCTATTTCACCGATTGCGGCTGCGGGCAATACATTGCCTGCAGTTGAGGGGACATGTGTTATGGCAATCAGCCTGGTCTTGCCGGTGATGGCAGCCTCCAGGGCATGGACAGAGAAATTACCCTGGGCATCATTGGGTATCATTTTAATGATAATGCCGTATTGCTTTTGAGCATTCAGCAGGCCCAGTACATTAGAAACATATTCCATTTCAGAAACGATCACTTCGTCGCCCTGCTGAAAGTCAAGTCCGTTAAAAGCAATCTCCCACGCGGCGCTGGCATTTTCTACCAGGGCTATTTCATCAGGATTTGCATGAATAAGTTGTGCAATCAGGACGTGTGTATGGTTCAGCTGCGCATAGTATTTGGCTTCTGTTTCATATCCGCCATATAACGCTTCCTCCCGCAGGAAATTAACCATGGTATCTACCACACTGTCGGGCGGTAAAGAAGCCCCTGCATTATTCAAATGTATACGCTCAGTGGTGCCAGTGGTTTCGGTCCTGAATGCCTGTATCTCAGCTTCACTAAAGTGCTTTGCTTCCATAAACGAAAATATTGGGTTGAAGAATATTCGTTGCAAAGCAACAGCTTTTGTAAATGCTGGAACAGAGGCAGATTTGGGAATTTTTACTGTATCAGATCATTCATCCTAAAGTGTAGGGGTAATCAGTTTCCAGTGTCCCTCGGAAACGACTTCGATGACGCCGTCGGTCACTTTGATGGCAGTCTGATCGTCAATCGCATAAGATGACATGGGTAGTTGGACGGCCAGCTTTTCCAGATTGGCCAGGGAGTTTTCCGGAAACCACTCATGATCTAAATGCGGATGCAACGCAAAATCAACCAGTCCCAGCGATTTATCACTTTCGGCTGGCAGTGTATGATCACCGAACGTTGTTCCAAAGCGGGTCATGATCATACTCCCTGCGCTCAGGCCTACGTAGACGGTCTTGGATAATAGCGACGGCAAGAGATTGGCCATTCCCGATTGCTCCATCCAATAGGTGAGGTACTGGCAGTCGCCTCCACCTACCAGCAAGGCATCGGTCTCTTGGAGCAGCGGCACCCAAAGTTCTGGTTTGATGCTGGGCAGCGCGGTAAGTTCCAGGATTCCCAGCGACTTCCAACCCATTTCACAGAAGGGGTCACCAAGTGATCCACGTATCACCCTTCGTGCTATGTCCCCACCACCAGGCAAAGCGTATATAGCGGTGGGAACGAAAAATGCACTTGCCTCGGCAACGGGTTTGCCCAGGAGGCCAACCAGTGCATGGTGGATGCTGGCGTTGCTGATGCCGGCGGAAGTGAGCAATAGCTTCATAATTTTTACTTTGACGGTTGGACTGCATACATTATACCCGGTTCACCCGGGCAGCCTGAATCATCAAATGCTGTATGTATATGCTACTATGCCTCCCGGGAAAGCCTTGGTTTCAATCAGCTTCAGGTCCAGCTGTTGGGCAACACCTGTGAAGAACGATAGGCCTTTTCCTAAAATCAAAGGGTGAACAGCCAAATGGTATTCGTCTATCAGTCCTGTTGCTATCAGGTTCCGCATAAATCCGGCACCTCCAATGGCGCAGATGGGTTTACCTGGTTCGGATTTGAGTGTTTTTATCTCTGTGGCAAGGTCACCGTCGAAAACCCGTGCTTCGCTCCAGGAAGCAGCCGCGGCCGTCTGCTCTACGTTAGGAACCGGATTGATGCCTTTATATCCTTTTTGGGTAAATACTCCCTTGGGGATCTCGTTCATAGGCGCAGCAAAAGGACCGGTTGCAGTAGGCCAATAAGGGGCCATATTTTCAAACGACTTTCTACCCATGATGATCAGACCTGCTTCCCAACTTCGCTCAACACCCCAGGCCCTCGACGTTTCATCTGAGTTTTTGAAGATCCATTCTGTTTCTCCATTGGGACCGGCAACAAAACCGTCGAGTGATATCGACATCTTCATGACTAACTTTCTCATAGTTTAATTATTTGTTCTCCAAAACTAAGGTGTCATTTTCGAGATAAAAGTGGCTGAATGCGACATTTAAAGGGGGGATCGCGTCCTGCACGATGAACTAATTAGGAGAGGCGCCTATTGATTTGCCGTAATCACTTCAAAACTACGCACCTTATCCATTCTATATGCTTTCGTCGCTTTAGTTTTAGGGTTACTAATAAAAAAATATTCTTTTGTTTTCCCAATATAGATAAGATTGCTAGAGTCGATAGTGTCAATTATTTCATTGCTATCTAAAGTGACGCTTATTTTTTCAGGTGTAGAACTTTTTGCCAAAAGAAAACCTGCAATCGTTGGTAATGCATAGGTGGATAAACCTATTGCTGTAATAATGCCAATTAATCCATCTAGTCTTAAAGACGAACCATCTTCCTTTTTCTTAATGTAATAAATAGTAGCGATAATCATTCCGATTGTGAATATTAATAGGTATATAAATATCAGAGCGTCTCCCAAAAAAGGTAGACTCTTACTTATATCTGTAAGAAAAAAAGGGATTGTAAATGCCGCAAGAATAAGTACAACAATTAGCCAAGGTCGCTTTAGGATTCTAGGCTTCAGAAATAAATATAGCCCATATGCTATACTAAAAATCAATAACATTGAAATCCATATCCACTTAGCAAAGATCAACGTTAAATCCTCAAGTGTTAGGTAGGATGTGATATTTACGTTATAATAATTGTAATAGCCCTCACATGCAAAATATGAGGCAATAAGCGATAGCGAAAAAAGTATAAGAACATTTTCTTTTAGCTTTTGTAACATAGAACATTATTGATTAAAGTTTAGTACCGGAAGTGTCTTGATTATCGATTGAATTTACCAGTGAGATGTTAAGATAGAATATTGTAAGGGAATGGATTTGAAAATATGAGTTCCTTTTTGCCTAATCATCATTGGTGTAGAATTTCAGTAAAGTAAAATTGGGGAGAAGTTCAAATGCTAAGTTTTCAGCAATTGGTTTGCTATATCCACAAAAATGGGCAAGTCAGATAAGGATAATAGAAGAATAATCCTGAGCCTTAGCGGTATTACAGAAATACTCATTTAATAAAGGAGCCAGAATTGCTTTTTCCCTAATTTGAAGGAAAATATTTATCTTAATCCAATATCTTATCCCATCCAGGGGGTAACAAATGGTCCAATCCGTTGATATAACCACAGATACCTTAAACGGCTGAACTTATGAACGCACTCCGCAAATGGCTGCCAGTACCGGTGTTATTGCTCGTAACGCAATGGACAGTAGCCCAGATCAACGATACCATACCTGCCGTGGTAGAACCACAGGTACAGGATAACCGCGTGAAATTCACTTCTATACTGCGCCCACTGCGTGGAGTGGCCGGGGCGCCAGCTCCTTTTTATTCCTACTTCTGGGAGTTTGGTGATGGGACCTACAGTTTTGAAAAAGAGCCGGTACACACTTACCGGGATACAGGTGATTACCCCATCCGCCTTTGGGCCACCAACAATTATGACGATGGTAAAAAACCACCTACCCGCCTCAAAAAGATACGGGTAGAGAAAAAAGCCATGCTGGCCGCCAATACGGCGCCTGCCTTCTTCAAGGGCACAGGATCGCTGGAAATGCTTGCCAACCAAATGCCCCGGCCCGGAGAAGACATGGTATTGCTATTGGGTTATCGCAACAAGCCAGGCAGTCCCTCACAAACAGTCAGTGGTTCGGTCATGTTGCTGTACAATGAAAAACAGTTTGGGCAAAACAGCTTCGATATGGCAGATGCCAGGAATTATCACCGGGAGCAAAAGATCGGGCTCGATTCGCTGCTGGCCTATGCCCCTGCCGAAGAATGGAATATACCCGGGAGCCAGGAAGAAAAAGCTGGATTATTCACCGCCAGTGCAGCCATGGGGATGCCTGTAGCCGGCAAGCCGCAGCTAAAACAGTTCCTGAAACAACAAATGGAAACCTACCGGCAGCACCATATCTGGCGGGTACAGGAAGTAAAGCAAGGCGAAGAGCAATTCATGTTCCTTACGCTGAATACCCTGCCCGAAATGATCAAGGATACGAATGCGGTGGTTACCATCTCCGGTCTGTTCATACCGGACGATGCTTCCATGGATGTGGAGCAGTTTAACCTGGAATTACAAATTGTAGCCTCGCATGATCCCAACCGGATCATGCTCAGGAATCGCCGCCTGAATTACCGTTTTACCAGCAAGAACAGGGAGAATATCTACAAAGTACAATTTCAGAATACGGGCAAGGGACCAGCCAAAAGGGTAGCCATTACCATCACCATACCGGGTATGCTCAATACAGGTACGGTAGAACTGGTGGATATGAAACCGGCCTGTAAATGGTGCGATTCGGCCTATGCCAATCAAAGCTGCATTGATACAGTGCTTACAAAAGACAGCATACAATTCATCTTCAAGAATATTTACCTGCCAGGTACGCAGCAGGAAGGTATCAGTGACCCCGATTCGACCATGGGCTTTGTACGGTATAAGTTGCGTTTTAATAAAGGGATGAAGAAAATTCCCTTTACCAGCAGGGCGGCCATTGTATTTGATAAGAATGAACCAGTCTATACCAATCGGACAGTAGGCCGGTTTAAGAAGGGACTTTCGCCGGGTATTATCATTGGGTACAATACCATTCCAGGCAATCGGCCCAGGGATATTATGCCACAGAACTATGTATTGGGCTTCACCTTGTCGGAGTATAAAGCTTATCGCAAATACTTCCAGTGGGAGCTCTACCTTCAAAAATCGCGCACGTATGAATCCTATGAGGGCCGCCGGCAGGGTGGGGATACCATTATCAATGGGGTAGGCTACAAAGTGCAATACCGTGACGTGTACCACAAACAAAAGGTATTGTCGCTGGAAGCCGTGCCCCTGCATTTTCGCTATAACCTGAACTCCTATATGGTAGCCGGCGCTGGCGCCCTGGTGGCGGTAGATGTAGAACGGTCGGTAACACCCATTGTAGAATCCTATGTGCAAAGCCCCAATGGCACGTTGGGAATGCTGAAGGGTAATGCTGGAGCCCGGCTGGAATCCTTTACCAATTGGCGTGGGGCCTTGTTTGCCGATGTGCAGGTGGGCATCGTTCGTGCAGGCCCTGCAGCCGGTATCCGTTTCCTTCAATACATGAACCCCTCACACCAGCGTATCTTCCTGTATGCAAGCTGGAAACTGTAGGTGATGTGCTGTCAGCAGGAGTACTTGAATTGAGCAGGGTAGTGGGCTGGGTTGTAATAAAAGCCTATTTTTAATGAAATTACAACCCTGATGGTGCACTGCCTGTACAAGGTAGTTATACAGCTTACCGTTTACTGCTTCTTTTTTATTCATTCATTTGCCTGGAATGATAGTACCCGGCTTCCCGCCCCACTGCAAAAGCAACTGAAGGACCTGCAACAAAAGGACGACCTGGAGCACTGGCTCTATGCCCGCATTGATTATGTGGATGCAGCTCCCTTTGAGCGCATCGGTTTCCTGATGGAAACGCAGCAAATTGCCTGGAGAAGTTATAGTACTTACGACGAACGGGTTGCCTGGTTCAATCTACTGATCCTGCAAGGGTATTACCAATTACAAACAGGCAATATCCTTTCCTCCATCAATGCCTATGAAACGGCCCTGGCTTTCTATGAAGCCTATCCTTTGCCCGATGCAGATAATATAGCTTATGTGCTGAAACCTTTGGGCAATAACTACACCCGACTGGCTGATTACAATACGGCTTTGTTTGTGCACAGTAAGATACTGGCCCTGGCGCAGCAACGCAACGACAATCATGAGCTGGCCGCCACCTATAACAACATGGCCATCTGCGCCCGCTGGAAGGGGGATGAGCCACTGGCCTTGCAATACTGTAAGGCCGGCATTGCCAAAGTTGATCGGCGTACGCCCTTGTATGGACTGCTGCTGAATACGCTGGCTGATGTATTGACCGAGGAGCGCAGGTATGACACGGCCCGGCTGGTTATTGAACAATCCCTGCATTTATTACAAACTTTCAAACATGATACGGATGCTTTGTATTGGTACGGCAGCAGCCTGCAGGTGGCCGCCCGCATAGCCCTTCTGCAAAACAGGTATCCGGCTGCTATGCAATATGCCCGGCAGGCCTTGCAGTTGTTTAATCAGTATTACCCGGCAGCGCGACAGCGGGAAAAAGCCAAGGTGAATGTATTACTGGGTGATGTGGGTTTAAAAACAGGTCAACCGCAGGATGCTTTACAATACTACCAGCAAGCCCTGCAATGGCTAATGCCGGCCTGGAAGCCTGCTTCCATAAGTGCTGTACCTGTCGAGGAACTGCTGTACAGTGAGAATACGCTCACAGATGCCTTAACTGGCAAGGCCAATGCCTTGCGCCAATTGGATAAACCGGAGATAGCCCTGGAGCATTACATGGCGGTATTTATGGCTGGTAGAAAATTGCGGTCTGCCATCTTTTATTCAGCATCCTTATTCCAGGAATTGGAGTTGACCAAACAACGTGCTGAAGCTGCCATGCAGTTGGCCTACACACTGTGGAAGGATACACATCAAAATAAGTACGCAGAACAATTGTTGCTTATTGCGGAATTGTCCAAGGCGCAGTTATTGGCTGATGAAAGAGCCGCCCGCTCGGCACAGGCCAAAGGTGGGCATACCATGGACAGCATCGGTAAGCGCGCGGCGCGATTACGGGATGCTGTTATCTACTACCAGCGTGAACTGGCAGCGGCTCCCGGTAATAAAACGATCCCTGACCTGCTGCAAACGGCGGAATACGAGCTTTCGGTGCTTAATAAAACAGGCCGGGTTCCCGAAGGAAAAGATACGGGAGAAGCGAAAATGATCAGCCTGGTGCAATTACATCATTACTTTCAGCGCATTCCCCTGCAGGTAACAGTACTGGAGTTCTTCGCCGGTATGGACAGTACCTATATCATTGAAATAGATAACAAGGGTGTTCGGGGCGTGAGGTCCATTGGACATAGTCATGTGCTGGAGTTGGAAGCGGGGCGATTCATGCGGCAGTGGTTTATGAATGGACCGGCCGCTATGATCAACGAACCCCGTGTATTCTATGAGCAATGCTATCACCTGTACAACAGGTTGTTTACAGACTACGTATGGGACAGTGCCCGCCGGTATTTACTAATTCCCGATGGCATTTTCAGCTACCTGCCTTTTGATGCGCTGGTAACGCATGCGCAATACAGCCACAATTATAGCGCTTGGCCCTTCCTGTTTAAGCGGGCTGCTTTATCACAAGCCTATTCCCTGCAAACCTGGTATCAGCAGCAAGCGACTGTGTACAATACCCATAGCTTTGCCGGCTTCTTTGTATCCAAAGGCAAGGGGCAGGCCCAACCCGCCCTGGCGGTCAGGCAGGAATACCAATCCCTGCAGGCAATGGTGAAAGGAAGTTATTACCTGGATTCCAATGCTACCTGGAGTCATTTTACCGACCAGGCCAATGGTAAAGGCATTGTGCACATCAGTAGTCATGCTGTATCTTCTGTACAGGATTCCTTCCCTTACCTGCAATTTTATGATCAGCCTTTTTACCTGTTCGACCTGCGGTATCGCCATTTTTCACCTGCACTCGTGGTGCTGGGGGCCTGTAAAACAGCCGATGGGAAATGGCTGGACGGGGAAGGTGTGAATAGCTTAAGCCGTGGATTTACGGCTGCGGGAGCAGGTGGTGTCATTGCTGGTTTGTGGAATGTAAATGACGAAGCGGCCATCGGCATCATACAGCAGTTCTACCAGCAATTGGACCAACCTAAAGATCCGGCGCTTGCCCTGCATGATGCCAAACGGCAATGGCTACAGGACCATGCCGGGAATGCTACCCTGCAATTGCCTTATTATTGGGCAGGCCTGGTATACAGCGGGCACTTACAGCCCGTGAGGCTGGAGCAACAACAGGCCAGGTGGATCTGGTATGCAGGCGGTATTTTACTTGTACTGACTACTTTCCTTGCCTGGAAGCTTTGGATGAGGAAAATATAATTATCTTGCCGTCAAAGTCAAAACCCAACACACCCTCAATGCCCCGTACCGCACGATTTACGTGCTTATTTGTTTACCTATACCTGTTATTTACAGTTATTCCTATATACGTAAATGCGCAAGAAGGGCTTGAAAACAAGCGTAGCCGCCATTATACAACGGCCAATGATATTTATTATGATTCTGTTGAATTGGATGGAGAGAAAGTCCTTTTCCATCAGAAGGTAAGAAGGCCCAACGCAAACTTTAGCCTGGAAGAATACCTTAAGTCACCGGCGGCCAGGCGTACTACTGCCAATAATACCGCTTCCAGAATAGCCGCTTTTACCATCACCACCACCACCGAACCCGCCACCTGTAATATTAAAAAAGGAAAGATAACTATTCAGGCAAGCGGTGGTACTGCGCCTTATACTTACAATATCGAGGGGTCACCCTGGCAAAGTAGTGCTGTCTTTTACATGGGTGGACCTGCACCTCTTACTGTAGGAGCAAAAGATGCTACCGGGGCAACAGTTTATGCCAACGTATTTGTTGATAATTTGGTCCCGGTTCCCGATTTATTTGCCCGCATGCAGGTCAATCCTACCGGTTGTGCCACCAGGGATGGTGTAATGGAATTATTTGCAACGGCCGGTACGCCACCTTATCGATATACCTTTGATTTTAACAGTTATCAAACCTCCAATGTTTTCAATAATATAACCGCGGGGATTTATGAGCCCATAGTACAAGATGCCATGGGCTGCAAAAGAGCGTATTGGTTCTTGTCAGCAAATGCCACTGGCTGCAATATATCGATGGGTTTCGCATATTCTCAGTCCACTTGTACCAATACAGGTAGTGTTACGCTCTATCCAAGAGGTACGACGGGCCCCTATACTTTTTCTAGAGATGGCATCCTGTATCAGACTTCCAGCGATTTTGTTAATCTTGCCTCAGGTATGCATACTTTTTATGTTAAAGACAATGCTGGCAGTGTGAGCTTGTTTAGCATCGTTATCAGTCAATTTTGTGAGATCGTCCTCCAGGCCACTGTTACCGATGCTTCCTGTGGCAGTAATGACGGTGTTATCGTGGCCAATGCATCCAATGGCACTGCACCTTATCAATATTCCCTTGACGGTGTTAATTTTCAATCATCCAATACTTTCTCAGGTTTAATGCCGGGCAATTATACTATAACAGTGGTGGATGCATTCGGTGGAATAAAAACTTTGTACACAATTGTGGCAGATGACTGTCCTGCCGTAACTGCCACTACTGTCGATGCCGCATGCGGGGTTGCCAATGGCATCATTACAGCTACCCCTACAGGGGGCATAGGTCCATTTGAATACAGCATTGATGGAGGTCTCAATTACCAAAGCAGCAATGTTTTTACCGGGATGGCTGCCGGCACGTATACCGTAACTATTAAAGACAGCCGTTCGTTGACTGGTACTACACAGGTGGTGGTGAAAGACCGCTGTATTAGTGTTACTGCGGTAGGTGTCAATGCTACCTGCGGCGCCAGCAATGGGCAGATCACTGCTACAGCTGCCAATGCCCTTCCTCCTGTGCAATATTCGCTGGATGGCAGTACATGGCAGTCCGGGAATAACTTTACTGGCCTGGGTGCTGGCACCTATACCGTTACTATAAAAGATTTTGGGGGACTTACGGCTAGTACTGTCGCTGTTACCATCAGCAATACGCCTGCTCCGGGCATAACAGCCAATAGCACTCCGGCAGCCTGCAATGGTAAAGGAGGGACAGTAACTGTGCAGGCTGTGGGAGGGACTGCTCCTTTTCTTTATTCTATCAATGGTGTTAATTTTCAAAGCAATAACCTGTTTCCTAATATAGATGCCGGAGTCTATTCGGCATGGATAAAAGATGCCAATAATTGTACCGCCAACACCCAGGTGCAGGTAATCGTCGATCCAACTACAGCCCCGCGGTTAGCAGCAACTGTTACCACCGCTACTTGCCGTAATGATGACGGCATTATTACGGCCCAGGTAACCGGAGGCAGCGCTCCTTTTCAATATTCCCTGAATGGTACTTCCTGGCAACCGCAACGAGCTTTTGAAAAGCTACCTTCCGGAAATTATACCCTGTCTGTTAAAGATGCTAATACCTGTATCGTTACAACGCCAGTTGTAATACCCTTTACCAACACCCTGACTGTGGAAGCAGGCAATAACCTTACTATTTGTGAAGGAACAAGCGTAGTATTGGCTGCCCAAACGAATGTACCTGCTGCTGCTATTTCTTGGACGCCCGTAGCCGGGCTGGACCAAACCGGTGTACTCAATCCTGCTGCTTCGCCAACAGTTACAACCAAATACTATGTGCGGGCTGGGGTAGGGCTTTGTCAGGATATTGACTCCTTGATCGTTTTTGTCAACCCTGCTCCGGTTGCTTATGCAGGGACCGATACCACAATATGTGCCGGAAAGTCAGTGAGGTTGTATGGCAATGACGGGGTTACTCATCGATGGTCGCCCGCTACTTACCTGGATGATCCCCATATGGCCAATCCTGTTGTTAACAAGCCTGCAGTTACTACTACCTATTATTTATCAATAACCGACGCCAACAATTGCCGTTCATTGAAAGAAGATGCGATCACTGTTTGGGTTACACCACCCGCCGTGGTTTATGCTGGCAAGGATACCAGTATAGTTGCCAATCAGCCTTTGCCACTACAGGCACAGGATATCAATAAAAGTGGATTTACTACCTATACCTGGTCGCCTGCTAGTGGGCTCAATAATCCCCAAATTGCCAATCCGGTAGCCAGGCTGGCCAATAGTGTTACCTATACAGTGGTAGCTGCCACGCCCGAAGGTTGTGAGGGCACCGGCACCATCTCCATAAAAGTATTTAAGGCGGCCGATATCTATATGCCTAATGCATTTACCCCCAATAGTGATGGCCGTAATGATGTCTTAAAAGCCTTGCCTATTGGTATCAGGCAATTCCAACACCTGGTTATATATAACCGCTGGGGTGAGCAGGTTTTTTATACCAACGATCCTGCTGTGGGATGGAATGGCAGCAATAAAGGGATACAACAAGCAGGTACTTTTGTGTGGAAGGCTGCTGGTATCGATTACCTGGGCAATGCCATCCAGCGCAAAGGTGTGGTACTGGTGATCCGCTAAGCGGGCCTGCCACTTATTTTACCTTACCGATCATCTTTTGCACATCCTGCATTTCTGCATCTGATAATAGTATGTCGGGCCTTAATTCATTGTCAGCCTCCTTTCCTTTGCCGGCTGGTCTGATCCATTCTTTTACACCAAAGCGCAACTCTATTTTGGTATTCGGCAATTTGGTATTGTACATCTCTCCAAAATGATTGGGGTGACCATTGGCTGGTACCTGCCCGATAAGCGGCGCCATCTGGTTGTCTTTGATGAGTGTGGCAAACAGAATGGCACTTGAAAAGGTATGTTGGCCTATCACTACCACCACCTTGCCGGTGAAAGGGTGCAACACCTCATTCGGTGTAGTAGTGGTAGATGCAAAATGGATCGTTTCTCCGATTGGGGTATTGGCATATTGTTCATTTTTCATACCCCAGGATTCATATAACTTTTGATAATCCATACTCCGTTTCCAATTACACTGGTAATCCTTGTAAGGCTTTTTATAAAAATGGTCAATCAGGTAATCTCCAACGGCCGAATTGCCGCCTTCATTATTGCTAACATCGATCACCAGTTTTTTGATACCCGCCTCATGGATCACCTTAAATATGCTGTCTATTTTTGTCTGTACTGCCTCCATCGTGAAAGCCCCTGTTTTCTGGATGTCGAATGAGCAGGCATTGATGTAGCCAGTGCTTCCATATTGTTGGTAGCTGATCCTTTCCTGGCAGTTGGTTTTGCCCGCTAGCCCGTCGAGAAATACATTCCAGTCTTCCAGTGTAACGCCGCTTACTGTCATGTTTTTGGAGGTGTTTGTCCCAATGGTAAAACTGGTGGAAGCCCCTTTGTTAGCCCAGCCAAAGTAGTAACCAAATCGGCGCAATGCAGCCGCTTCCCGTTGGTTGGGATAGCCACTCACAAAATCAGTACATTGTTTTATCCAGGTGGCAATAGGGATATTGTTAATGGCTCGTATGGTGGTGCCGGGAACAATGGGATAATTGCCTGCCAGCACCTCGCTCACGATATAGTCCTTGCCTCTTTGTTGCAGCACAAATGGCAGGAATACCGGCTCCTTGCCGAACCTGTTGTTGAGCAAAGGTTGCTGCAGGCCGATATAGGCATGTTCGTCCGACAGGTGGGCAATCGCCGGTTTTACCATACCCAGAAAATCTGTAGCGGTGGCCGGTTGGGTAAGGCTTGATTCAATACCGGCAAATAATTGCTCATATTGCCGGGCTGAGAATTCGGTATAGGGATTGGCATGTACCTGGTATAATTGCTGCTTTAAATAGGCGAGGTCTGCTTTTAGTTGGGTAGGGGAGAACAGGCTGTCTTTCATTGATTGTTGTGCATAGCCGGTAATTGTACCCAACTGAAATAGTAAAAAAAGCCACTTTGTTTTCATACGGAATAACAATGAGGGGTTAGTGTTTAAGTTACCCCGGAAGGTCGGCAGGGATTTTGATATGTTGCATGAACGGAATAATTTTAGGTTATCCTCTACACCCCTCCTTTTTAATTAACTAAAAAAAAACAGCAGATATGTACTATTTTAAAGCTGCCCTAATGCTGGCATTAAGCTTCGGTGTGATGACCGTTTGTAAGGCTCAACAGATCAAAGATGGAGAAACTGTAGACCTCAATGGGCTTGCTGTTACCTACAGAGTGATCAGTAAAGAGCAGGTCAACGTAAAAGGACAGACCTTCGATCGTTATAAAATAGTAGCTTCTGTACAAAACAATACGGGCAAATCCTTCAACATCCGGCTTGCCTCAGCTGGCCTGGGCTCCTCGCTGGTAAATACAGAATCAGGTAGTCTTGTAGAACTTAATTGCGTGAATGCAACCGGCGCCAGGCTTACTTCCAAATTTCTGAAAGTTCGCATGAAACCGCACCAGGTTGCTGTGTCCTATTACACAAAGAATAGTGACTGTAAGACTATTGAATCATCTACAACGATAACTGCCGGATATTATCTCGATGCCGGACAAATGGCGGAAAACGACGCTATTTTTATTGTTCCACAGGGGGAGACCCCAAACGTGAATGTAAGGCCCCTGAAATAACGGGAGGCTGGAGGTTGGCTCCCGACGGCTTACACCGGCTTATGGGAAAGCGATCAGCATAAAATTTGTGGTGCTGCTTTTGGTTTTTTTGCCCCATTTTTGTGTATGCCTCGTCCTCACCCTGCTTATCCTTACCACTGGTCAATAGTTGCCATTTTATTGATAGCCTCCATACTGCCTGTACAGCTAATAGGGCAACAAATAGCATCCCCTTTGTACAATGGCCGTCATTTTACAGATGAAAACGGTCTTCCCCAGAACAGCGTAAAAGCCATCGTGGCCGATAAAGAAGGATTTATCTGGCTCAGCACCGAAAGTGGCCTGGTACGGTATGACGGACATCGTTTTATTACCTACGACCAATCGGTGATACCCTTACATTCAAACAGGATGGGTTCTTTTTACATCGCACCCGGGGCGCCCGGCAATGAGGACCATGATGTTTTTGCGATCAGTAATAAGCTGGATCACCTGCAATTAAAGCATGGAACTGTTGTCTTCAATAATGAAGGGTATCAAAAATACCTGGCGGGCATGCCTTTTCTCCGGGAGTATAAAGAAGCCAGGGCTTTTATAAACCAAAGCTTACCCAATGGATTCAAAGGATCACTGACCAGAGAGATCTGTATCTTACCCGATGAAACAGGTGGCTTTTTCGTTTGCACGCCCGATACAGTAACCTATTACCAGGGTTTGAAAAAAAAATACTTGCTGGCCTTCCATACACCTGATTTCTGGTCGTATTTCCGGCTAAACAAGGCGCTCTATTGGGTCGATGACAGAGGCCGGTTTACTGAAATTGAAGCTGGTCATGCCAGCAGGGCAATGCTTACGGGTGATATCCTGCACCATTCAGCCTACCGGCAGGGTACCCGGAACTTTGAAATATATTGGAGCAATGTACTCAACCAGGCTTTTCTTTACCTGGATAAAAACCTCTACCTGCTCACCACCGGTCCAGCGGGTGAACTGACCACCCGGCTCATACTCACCGGCTTTGATTGTGCTACCAACAATATTATTTCCATTTATTATGATCAGGCCGCCCAGGCAGTTTACCTGGGCAGCGGTAACAAAGGCTTTTTTACTTTCTCACCCCAGCCATTCAGGACGCTGCAGGTGGCAGGCAATGATAAAGACAATGTCTTCTATGCGCAGGCGGCCTGGAGTAAAGACCAGGTGTTGACGAGGCAGGGTAATATATTGGGGTTAACTGGCACTGCTGAATTACCTCTCCTGAAACAATTGCTTGATTGGGATAAATACAGCTTGTTGATCAGTCGTAGTGGTGATATCTGGACGCGTAAGGGCGATAGTATTTACCTGCTGGATAAAGGGGGTAAAAAGATCAGGAATACATGGGATTTGAAAGGTGCAGAGCCACAATTATATGAAGGTGCCAGCGGAGGATTGTGGGTAGGAGCCAAGGGACAGGGCTTATACAGGTTTGATTCGACGGATAAAGGGCCTGTCTTACGTCCGTTCTTATCCAATATTGATTTCTCATCCATATACAGCCTGCAGGAAGAAGGGGACAAGTACTTATGGATTGGTTCCGAAAAAGGAGCATACCGTCTGCACCTGCCTGATGGGCGGTTGGATACCATCAAAGGATTGGAACAAGCCAATATCCGCAGCATCTATATCCCCCAGCCGGGTCAGGTGTGGATCACCACCTATGGAAATGGTTTTTACCTATACGATAATCAGCGGCTTACCGGGTTTCCACTGGACAAGGGCGGCTATTTGTCCATGGCCCATTGCTTTGTAGAAGACAGTTTGGGTTATTGCTGGATACCTACCAATAAGGGCTTATTCCAGGCGGCAAAAAAAGACCTGCTAAGCTATGCCCAGGGAAAACAGCAAACGGTTTTTTATCTGTACCATGCGCGGGAAGAAGGGTTTAATACCAACGAGTTTAATGGTGGATGCCAGCCCTGCGCCATCAAACTGGCCAATGGTTACATCTCCCTGCCTTCTTTCAATGGCCTGGTATGGTTTTCTCCTGCCCACCTGAAAACGGAACTGCCCGATAAAAAGATCTTCATCGACAGGGTAGAGGTAGACCAGGCTGTCCTGGTTACCAGGGACACCCTGGAACTTTCGCGGAAATTCAAATTGTTGAAACTCTATGCTTCCACGCCTTATACGGGCAGTAGTGTGAATATCAATATGGCCTATGCCTGGCTCAAAGCAGGCGAAGATACTTCCTGGATAACGATGGGTAATGATATGATCATTACCCAGTCTTCCCTGCCACATGGTGTTTATGCCCTGGTGATCAGGAAAGACAATGGGTTTGGCAGTGATAACTATAGTTATAAGACGCTCGCCATCATCATTCCCCCTGCATTTTATGAAACCTGGTGGTTCTATGGTTTATTACTCCTGTTCGTCTTATTGCTCATGTGGTTATATGGTCGTTTGAGGCTCCATTATATCCAGCGTAAAAACAAACAGCTGGAAGCCCTGATCAATAATCGTACTGAGGAGTTGAGTAAGGTATTAGCCTCCTTATCCATTTCCGAACAGAATATCCGCCAGCAACTGCATGTGCGTGATATCCTGTTTGCGGCTATTTCACATGATATTGGCAGCCCGTTGAAGTTCATGTCCATGATGGCCGAAGAATTGCGGGATAACCTGGAGTTGACGGATGTGCCGGATAAAACAAAGAAATATGCCGATGATATTTTCAAGTCGGGCTATTATATGTACCACCTTACGCGTAACCTGCTGCAATACCTGCGTGTTTCGGACGGAAAGAGTGCCCTGGTATACAAGGAGTTTGGCCTGCGCCAGGTTATAGAGCATAAGATCGCTATTTTTCAGCCCATCGCACATGAAAGAGCTGTCTTGTTCAATAACCAGGTGCTTCCTTCCAGTACCTTGTACCATGATCCCTTGTTGCTGGAAGTGGTATTGCATAACTTAATCGACAATGCGGTGAAGGTTACCCAACGGGGACGTATTACGATCAGCTTCCGGCTTATTGATCAACAACCCCGGCTGGTGATTGAAGATACGGGGCCCGGCATGCCGGCTGATGTAGTAGATTATTATAATGGAGATTTCCTGGCCAATGGAAAGCAAACCAGGATGGACCCTGTACACGGAGGCTTTGGACTGACGATCGTCAGGGAATTAGTATGGCTCACGGGTATAAAGATGCAGATTGAGACCAGCGAAAAGGGTACGGCTATTCACCTGGTATTTAACCATACATCCTTTTTTTCTCTACCAGGTCAATAACATTGGTGACCTCCAGTTTCTGAAATACTTTCATTTTATAGGTGCTCACGGTGGACACATGCAGGTTCATGGTGCGGGCTATTTCTCCAATGGTATGGCCTTGCAGCAGGTATTGCATGACTTCCGTTTCCCGGTCTGATAAGGATTCAAGGGGATTGTTATTCGCCTGTTGCCCATGATGTACATTCTGCAATAACTGGCGCCTGATATTGGCGCTTACATATTTCTCATTGTTCAGGATACAGCGGATGGCGTCAATGATCTCCTGGTTGGGTGAGTTCTTCATCAGGTAGCCATCGGCCCCTTCCCGCATATAGCGCAGGGCATACATCCTTTCATCAAAGCCCGAGAATACCAGGATCTTGATGTCGGGCTGCTTCAGGCGCATTAAAGGGATCATTTGCAGGTTACTGCCATTGGGAATATTAATGTCCAGTATTACCAGGTCATACCGTTCCCTGCCCAATCGTTTTAAGGCTTCATCAAAATCCTCCAATTCATCAATGGATACATCCGGCGAGATGTGGTGAAGGATACGGGCTACGCCATAGCGGACGATAGAGTGGTCCTCAATCAATAGTGTTTTCATAAGAGGGGAGCTTGGTTAGTTTTGATCAACCACAAATTAAGTAAAAATCGTACTATGAAAAAATAGTACGATTACTATACCAGGAAGCTAGGATTATTATGTCAGCCCCTCCGGCCACCGGCTAACTTTATATCACAAAAAAACATATCCTATTGTAAACACAGGCTGTTTTTGTTAGCCCTGGTTGTTTATCATTAACCAATAACAAGTCCCTTCCATGAAAAGATGCCGCTCCCTGATCAGTACCCATGGTATTGCCATCACCTGCTTATGTATCTTCCTGTTTGTATTACCTGTATCCAGCTTGTATGCTACCGATTTTGTGGTGACCAACGGCAATAATGCCGGGGTGGGCTCCTTGCGACAGGCCATTACAGATGCCAACGCCAATGCCGCGGTGCCGCATAACATTATGTTTACGGTGTCGGGCGTCATCAACATCACCTCCTCGCTGCCCACTATTACCAGGCAGGTCACCATTGATGGAGGGAATACCGTCACCATCAGCGGGCCGGGGGCCAATAACCTCATTGCACTTTTTGTATTGGGTACCGGCGCCAATGGCAGTACCATCCGCAACCTTACCATGCGGAATACGGGATTGGAGCCTATCCGCCTGTCAGTGGCCCTGAGTGGCATTACCATCGAAAATATGGTGCTTACGCAAACAGGGGTGCATTATATGAACCGGGGTATCCTGGCCAATGCAGCAGTATCCAACCTCACCATTAAAAATCTTACGGTAACAGGGCTGGAAGATAAGATGCAAGGCATCTATTTTGGGGGCAATGTGACCAATGTAATGATCGATGGCTATAAACTCTCCGCCGGCGGCGGTGTAACAGCCCGGGGCATTCATGTTGTGGGAGTGGTCAATGGCCTTACGGTTAAAAACAGCATCATCGACCTGGATGATCCCGCAACCAATGATGATGGTGATGTGGGCATCTCATTTACCACCACGGCCAATAACGTAACCATCGACAGCTCCACCTTTCGCGATAATGAAGTATATGCGGTGTATTGCGGTGGCACCACCAATAACTTCAATATAAAGAATACGCGTTTTGACAACCTGGACGGGTGGACCAGGAACAAGTTTGTTTATTTCAATACCAACTGCACCAATCTTACGATCGATAAGAATGTCTTCAATGCCAAATACCGTACGGGTACTGATGACGGCGATTATGGGCTTTATCTAAATGGTGGCACCAACCAATCTGTTAATATCACCAACAACCAGTTTATTGATGTTGATACCATGGGGATTTTCATAGGTGACGAACAAACTGCCAATAACCATGACAATGTTTTGATAAAGGGGAATACTTTTATCCGCAATGGCAATGGTTATGTTGTTTCGGGCGGTATTACCTTCCTGGCAAGGAATACCACTTCCGATGGAGGACCTGTACTCATTACTGAAAACACTTTTTCGGACAATAATGGGGTGGCCATCATGGTACGCCCTGGTAATACGACTTCCTACGTGCTGCCGAATTTCACCATCAGCAAAAACGTTATTTACAATACAAAGTCGACAAATGGAACGGTACGTGTACAATACGTGGACAAGGTCATCATAACAGAGAACAGCATTTACAATAACCAGGGATTAGGTATCGAGTTGCTGGCCGCGGGCAATTGCGGATATGAAGGAGCCACCTATACGCCTCAGATACTTTCCTCGGTGGAAACGGCTGCAGGTGTTTATACAGTTACGGTGAAAATGCCCACCACCTGTGGTGCGGGCAATTGTTCATTGGAATTGTTTTCCAATGAAGCCGGTATCAAAGGGGTAGGAGGGCAGCATTATGTAACGACCAGAACTGGCTTGGGCTCGGGCAACCGGGTACTGACGGGCATTACAGGTGCTTTTCCTGAGATCACTGCAGCGCCCTATGGCACCTGGTCGGCCACACTAAGGGTTACCAACAACTGCGGCACCTCTGAGTTTGGCAACAAGAAAGCCATCAAGGCCAATGGACCGGCCGGCATCAGCAATGGCATCGGTTTATGGTTGCGGGGTGATGATATTTCTGTGGCCAATGCCGAACCTACTGCCAGCGGGCAAACCATTACCGGTTGGGAAGAGTTCAGTGGAAGTGGCAGCCCCTCAGCTACTACGGTGATCAATAATCCCCTCACTAAACTCAACGGTATTAATTTCAACCCGGTGGCCGATATGGATGGCGATGGGATCCGGGGACATCTCGCTGGTGGGACTACCTGGATGAGCACTCCCACCACTACCACGGTAGCTGTATTCAATCCATTGGCTACTACTGCCAGTGGCGACCGTATTTTTTGTTTGTTCTCACAAGCAGCTTCCGATTACAATACCAATGCCGCACAGATAGAGTTTTACCGCAATGGTAACAACCTCAATTCATACCGGGGCAATACCTTATTAAACCCTGCCATTCCCGGTACTACCGGTGTCAAGGCATTCGACAGGCCGGGCGTGTTCTCCTCCGTTACCAGCGCTACCAACCATACTTCGTATTACAATGGCAGCAATATGGGCAGTGGCAATTACAGTAAAGGCAATCTGGCCATCAGCCAGTGGTTTGTAGGTACCGGCTGGAATACCACGGATGCCTGGAATGCCATGTCCGAAGTGGATTTTGCCGAAGTATTTACCTATAACCGGGTATTGACGGCACTGGAGCTGCAAAAGGTACAATCCTATATGGCGCTCAAATATGGGATTGCCATGAAACAAAATTATATACTCAGTGATGGAACGCTCATTTGGGATATAACCGCCAATGCCACTTATAGCAAAGAAATAGCGGCATTGATCCGCGATAATGTATCGGTATTGTACCAGAAACAAGCCGGGGCCTTTCATTCCGATGAGGTGATCAGCATTGCGCTGGGCAATGAACTGGCTGCGACCAATAAAGACAATGAAGGATCCATTGATAACAATATGTCTGTATTCATGTGGGGCAATGACAGTGCGGCTACCACGTATACCCAGGCATTTACGGCCGGCACTTACAGCAGTTCCCGTATGCCCCGCAAATGGAAAGTGCAGAAGACAAACTGGGTGGATAAGGATATCACGATCAAAGTAACAGGCGCAAAGGATAATAATTACTTACTGATCAGTACGGATCCTGCTTTTGGCACCATTAGCCAGGAGTTGAAGCTCAATACGGATGGCACCATTACCCTGTCGACTGCCTTACTGGCCAATGGCGTTTATTTTACCGTTGGCCGCCAGCAAAAGGCGCCGGGTGGTGTATCAAATGGACTGGATGTGTGGGCGAAGGCTGATGAAGGGGTGACCAAATCGGGTACGAATGCCATTAGCTGGGAAGACCAGGCACCCGCCATGCGTTTATGGAACAGGGTAAATACCAATGCACTTACCTGGGGCAGTACGGATATGAACTACAATCCGGCCATCCGCTTCCCGGGTCCTGGAGCACCAGCCAATTATTTTGTCTGGAATCCCCAATTCACACCTACCTATACACAAGGTGAAATATTTTCCGTTCAATCTTCTGCCATCAATAATGTGGAAGGGTTCCCCTGGCAATTAGGAGGCACCAGCGGCACCACGGTATTATGGTACCGCCATACCAGTGATAATATGTACCTGCACTGGGGCACTAATGCCCGCCGGAACTTCTCCTTTGCACCGAAGAATTTAGCCTTGCCGGTGATCCTGAATGTCAATACGGCTGCTAATTCCTGGACAGCTTCGCTGGATGGAAAAGTGATGAGCGGACCAGCTGCCTATCCTTCCAGCTTTGCGCAGCAAGGTACCAACAATGCCATTGGAGTTGCCTATGGCTCGTACTTCAATGGACCGGTTTCGGAAGTGATCCAGTATAAACGTAAACTCACAGCTACCGAGCGCCAACAAGTGAACAGCTATATGGCCATCCGGTACGGTATTACCCTCGATCAAACCACACCTACCAATTACCTGGCCAGTGATGGTATTACTACCATGTGGAAGGCTGCTGACAATACTGGTTTTACTTCCAATATTGCTGGTATCGGGCGCGATGAGATCGGGGCCTTATACCAAAAACAAAGCCGTAGTATTAATACAGCTGCAACGGGCAACCTGATCGCTGTGGCTGTAGGTGAGAACATAGCCGCCAGCAATGCGGAGAACAGTGATACGATCGTCAATAACAAATCATTCCTGGTGTGGGGAGATAACAATGGCGCCATCTCCTATACGGCAGGTGTAACGGGTAATAATGTTACCCTGCGGATGCCAAGGATTTGGAAAATCGATAAAACCAATTGGGCTACCCGCAATATTACCATCAAACTACACAGCAATGTGGCCAATACTTACCTGCTCATTAGTAATGGTGACCCAACCTTTGCTACAATTGATCAGGAGTTGCTGATAAATCCGGATAGCACCATCACCATCAGTAGTGATCTGTTGCCTGATGGTGCTTATTTTACCTTTGGCAAGCAGATCGTGGGACCAGGTTATGTGAATGCCGGCGTACAGGTATGGCTAAGGGCTGATGACGGTGTTTCGAACAACAGCAACTGGTTCGACTACAGCGGTAATGACGCCGATGCCGCACAAGCAGTGGTTGCCAACCAACCAGCGCTTACAACGGCGGCCACCAATTTTAACCCTGCTTACCGTTTTAATGGCACTACCCACTTCCTGGATGTGCCTTATAAGGCCAGCTTCAATGGAAATGTAACGGTGTATACAGTACATGCACATGCCACTGCCAGTGGTTTCCGCACACCTGTTTCCAGCAGGAATTCAAGTGGCAGCGTATCCAAGGGCTGGAACTATTACCGCAATGTAAGCACCCGCGAATTCTGGACAGGTACCAATACGGCCTCCTGGTCAATGTTGACAGGTGGCGCCACTACGTTGAATGTACCAGAGATCATCGGTCTTGACGCCACCTTGGGATCGGGCAATGCGGTAAAGCATATTTATTCCAATGGCCAAACCGTGGGCACAGTTACCAATGGTACCTATATTACCAATGCTACAGCGCCCCTGCGCATCGGCGCCATCAGTGATGGGCCTACACTTTGGTGGAATGGCGATATTGCAGAGACCATTGTATACAACCGGGTACTGGCCGCCAATGAACGGAGTCATGTAGAAAGTTACCTCGCCCTGAAATACGGCATTACCCTCAATCAAACAGTTGCTACGGATTATGTAGCCACCGATTGGGACGGTACTACCGGTACCAAAATGTGGACGGCGGCTAAAAATGCTGGCTACAATAAGAATATAGCAGGTATTGGCCGTGATGACAAGACCAATTTATTCCAGAAGCAATCCCGTTCTGCCAGTGATACCATGATCACGATAGCTGCAGGCAGCACAGTAGCTACAGACAATAGCGCCAATAATGCCAATATCGACGACCTGTCATTCCTGGCCTGGGCCGACAATGGTGGCGCCGCTACCTTCTCAGTAGCAACCGTGGGTGTGCCCAATGCTACCTTACGCATGGCCAGGGTATGGAAAGTAGACCAAACCAACTGGTCGGACCAGGATATTACGATCAAAGCGGCGCAGGGTGGCGACCGTTACCTGCTGGTGCATGCTACCGATCCGGCTTTTGGTGCAGGTACTACAGAGTATGCCATCAATACAAGTATGGGTACGGTAACCATCAATACGGCCAACCTGCCCGATGGAGCCTACTTTACACTGGCTACCAAAATTGTAGGACCGGCTTGTGTAAACAATGGAATTGCCGCCTGGCTGCGGGCTGATTATGCGGCCAATGCCAATAGCTGGGTAGATTTTAGCGGCAACCAGGTCAATGCCACGCAGGCTACTGTAGCCAATCAACCGGCACTGGCCGCTGGTGCGCTCAATTACAATCAGGCGCTTACCTTCAATGGTACTACAGATTACCTGCAGATTCCACAGGCTTCCATAGCCGGTAAATTTGCCTTTGGCAATACGGCCCGTACCTTGATAGGAGTGGGCGTAAATACTGTCACCGCCGATCAGTTACTATTTAGCTATGGTACTTTTGCTGCCAACCAGGCTTCCGGTTTGCGGGCCAATGGTGGCCGTGCTATATGGGAAGGTATGGGTGCGCCCAGTGGTATTACCGGACCGCTCAATTCGTTCCCTGCCAATAAGCCGGGAATTATTGCAGGCCGTTATACAGGTGGCGCAGCGGGTACTGCCTCCTTATACAGCAGTGGTACCAATAGCATTGCCAGCGGTACCATGAACTGGGCTACCACTATTTCGGCAGAAGGTGCACAGATTGGTAAATATGTGGGGGAGAATCGTTGGTGGAATGGCAATATAGGAGAAGTGATCGTATACAACAGGGACCTGACCAATGCTGAATTCCAGCGGGTAAGTTCCTACCTTGCCCTCAAATATGGTATTACATTGAACCAAACTGTTGCTACAGATTATATCGCCAGCAATGGCACCACCAAAATGTGGACGGCTGCCGATAATACCGGTTTCAATAACCGCATTACAGGTATTGGCCGTGATGATTGTACTGATCTGTACCAAAAGCAAAGCCTGAGTGTCGATGCCGGTATCGTGGCCCTGGCCATTGGCGATGCCTTGCAGCCATCAAACGTAGATAATACCAGCACCATTGACAATGATGATGCTTACTTTGTATTTGCCGATGATGGTGGGGCTGTCCTGTACAATACGCCCATTAGTGGCCTGGATAATCTGACAGCACGAATGGCGCGTACCTGGAAGGTCGACAAGACCAATTGGGCAGATGCGGGGATCACCTTTAAACTTACGGGTGGTACCGACAAAATATACATGGTAGTAAGCGCTGATGCTACTTTTGATGGAGCTGACGCAAGCTATCAATTGGATGCAGCTGGTAATGTAACAGTTCCTACTGCTGATATACCGGATGGTGCTTACTTTACTTTTGCCAAGGCCCTCAATGGTCCGGGTTTTGTGAATGTAGGCGTACAGTTCTGGTTACGTGCCGACGACAATGTATCAACCGTTGATAACTGGCTCGACTATAGCGGTAATGATAATAATGCCACACAGGCTACAGCAGGCAATCAACCCGCAGCTGTTACCAACTCAGTAAACTTTAACCCTGCCTTTGATTTTGATGGTACGGATGATTATATGGATTTCGCTACCAATGCAGGTATCAGTGGAACGAATCCGTTTACAGTGGCCAGTGTGACAGTGAGAAGCGCAGTGGGTACTACAGATGCCATACTGGCGCAACAGGGCAATACGGCCGGTAACCTGCTCGTTCAGCACTCAAGCGCCAATCAATACGCCATCGGATTAACAGGTACTGGTTCTGTTATTAGCACCGGCACCTATCCAACGGCCGATATCCCGTATCTATCTTCCGGTACCAGGGCCAGCAATTTGTTCAGCCTGTACACCAATGGCACTGCCGATGGATCCGGTACGCAAACCTATTCTTTCAGCACCGCTAATCTCCGGATTGGTAACCGTGCCACAACGGCAGACATTCCATACAATGGCCATTTCAACGAAGTGGTGGTATACAACAGGGCCTTATCAGCCATCGAACTGAGGCAGGTGCATTCCTATATGGCGCTCAAGTATGGCATTACCATGGCTGGCGATTACATCGCTACAGATGGCACTACCAGCTACTGGACAGCTGCCAGCAATACAGGTTACCTCAATAATATTACTGGCATTGGCCGCGATGACAATACCCGGCTCTATCAGAAACAAAGCCGCAGTGTCAACACAGCTGCCAATGGCAATATGGTAGTGATGAGTGTGGGTACCCTTGCAGCTACTAATAAAGACAATACAGGAACTATCACTGATGACCTGAGCTACCTGGTATGGGGCGATAATGGGCTCAGTGGTACAAAGGCTACAGAGTATCCCACCACCCTTGATCCGGGTGGATGCAGTAAGATCACGCGCTTGCAGCGGGAATGGAAAGTGCAGGAAACGGGCGATGCAGGTGATGTACAACTGCAGTTATACCTGGCAGGACAGGTACCTACCAGTACGGCCAAGAGCGATATTAAACTGCTGATAGATGATGACGGCGATTTTGGTAATGGTGGTACTACCGTTACAGAAGCCACGGCATATGATGAGGCTACGCAGGTAGTTCGTTTTGATAATATCAATTTTACCAGCGGGCAGTATTTTACCCTGGTGACCGATTTGACCAACCAGGCGCCCGGTGGTGTGATCTCCAACCTCTATACCTGGTATAGGGCTGATAAAGGTGTAACTGCCGCCACTGGTGTAAGCCTCTGGGCCGATCAAAGTGCTGTTCCAAAGAATGTAACTGGTGCAGCAGGCGCACAGCCTTTATACAATACCAGCAGCAACCTGATCAACTTCAATCCCAATCTCGGTTTTGATGGCACCAATGATGCGTTGAATGTAACTGCTATCAGCCATTCAGCTGCTGCCAATGGGGAAGATTTCTTTGCAGTAGTGTTGCCCAATACATTGGCGGGCGTGCATAACATCGTAGGCCTTGGAACAAGTGCCAGTTCTTCAAATACTACAGAGCTTCGTTTCAATAATAACCTGCTTCAATATGGCGCAGGAGCCGGATTTACGACTGTTACCAATACCGCCTCCTCTAATGGCATCGCACAACTGGCCAATGGTAACCGCAGTAGTGCAGGCGCTGCCAGTCTGCTGCTGAATGGCAGCACCGTAGCCTCCGGTTCCATTGCTCCCATGCCGACACTTGATTACCTGAGCATTGGATCAAGAAGGATTACAGCTGCCAACAGCCAGTACTTCAACGGCCGCATAGCAGAAGTAGCGATTTACAACAGGCTGTTGAATCTCACCGAGCGTCAGCGGGTAGCCAGTTACCTGGCAGTTAAATATGGTATTACCCTGCCGCATAATTATGTAGATCCTGCAGGAACGGTGAACTGGGATGTAACCGCTAACGCCGGTTACGGCTTCAATATTACAGGTATTGGTCGTGATGATTGCAATGGGTTGCACCAGAAGCAATCAAAGAGTGTGAATGCTGCCGAAGCGTTGGTAACCCTGGGAAATTATGTGGGGATTGCAGCTACCAATACAGGCAATGCCAATAACCTGGACAATGGCACTTACTTATTGTCGGGAGATGACAATGGCAACCGGACTGCCTGGACGGCCACTGGTGCGCCTTTGAACAGGCAACGCCTGGCCCGTACCTGGAAAGTACAGGAAACAGGTAATATCGGAACCGTAACTGTACAGGTACCTGCCAATAGCAGTGCTGCCGGGGTGAAACTGCCCCTGGAAAAAGATGGAGTAGCTTACCTGCTTGTAAGCACTTCCGGTAATTTTGTAACGGATGTAACGGAAGTGCCCATGACGCTCAATGGCGCCAATTGGGAAGCGGCTGTCGATTTTGCCAATGCGCAGTTCTTCACCTTCGCTACCAATGATGCCTGCGTATCCGTGGCGCCTGTTTTAACTGCTTATGGTGCGGCAGCTACCACTGCTACAGATAAATGTTATGTAGATGGCTGGATCTTATTCAGGGATCCGGTTGATAATACCAAATATGTAGCCGGTATTTATGATCCGGCCGGCTTGATAGACCGTTCCAAAATAACAGCGAAGGTAGATGCTGTTACACCTTTTGCAGATCTGGGTGAGGGCAATGCCACCCAGGCAGTGCGGTTGATGCGCCGTATGCTACAGGTAGATTGCGCCACCTGTTTTGATGCCGTGGCCAATCCCACGCCTGGTTTTACGGTGCGTATGTTCTATGCCCCTGATGAAAAGGTAGGTGCCGAAAATGTAGAGACCAATAACATGGAAGCTATTAAAGCTGCCAATGGCATTACCGATCCACACGTGTTTAAGTGGTTCAAAGCAGCTGGCAAAACCACGGCCGATGTGGTGGCGGGCCTCAACCCCGCGGGTATAGCTGCTGGTGGTCAGGAGTGGTTTGATGGTGCGTTGGCTACGGGACAAGTGAATGGAATTGACTATGTAGATTTTGCCAACGTACATGGCTTTTCCACCTTTGGCGGTATCTGGGCGGTTAACATGCAACAAGTGCTTCCTGTTACCTGGCTCAATGTACAGGCTATTCCTGCAGGCAACAATACCATCAAGGTTAAGTGGGCGGTAACCGCACAGGTCAACAATGCGGGATTTGCTGTAGAAAGAAGCCAGGATGGTTTGCATTTTCTGCCTGTGGCTACCGTAGCTCCGCAAACCGCTAACATTGGTATGCCTGTTCATTATGCTGCTGATGACAATACAGTAATGCCGGGTGTGACCTATTACTATCGGATCAGGCAAATGGACCTGGATGGCAGAGTGGGTTATTCTAAAATAGTAACTGCAAAACTGAACCCCGACAGGATACAATATGTTCAGATCAAACCCAACCCCATTGCAGGTACCCTTCGCTGGGAAGTATATATTGCTCGTGCACAATCTTTGTCCGTTCGTATTATGGATGTGAAGGGTAGGGTGTTACGGGAATTAAAACTGCAGGCACAGGCCGGAGGAAATCAGTATTCGCTGGATGCAGGCGCATTGAGTAAGGGAGTTTATCTGCTGCGCACCGAAGCGGCTGATGGCTCCGTCAGTACCGAAAAGTTTATTGTACCTTAAGTATAGGACGTGCTAAGGGATCATAAAAATGGTGACCGGAAAGAACCGGTCACCATTTTCGCTTTTGGAGTGTGCTTAAAACTGATAACCTAAGATTTTTTAAAGGTGACACCTTTTGATATCGCAGGTAGCGATGGTGTCACCTTGTTGTAAGTATCCCTTCTTCCCTATAACTTGATCACTTTAATGGTCTTGATCCGTTTTCCCTGCCGCGCTTCTATCATATAAAATCCTTTGGCATAACCTGCACCAAGGGTGATCACCTGACCTGGAGAAAGATTGACTCTTGTTTCAATCAGCCGTCCTATATTGTCGTGTACGTTGATGGTTACTTTCTCCAGTTTCTCCGGACTGTAGATATACACCTGGAAGGTGGTATAGCTGGGCACCGGCTTGGCAACCACATTGAAATCCTGCACGGCTACCGTATCTGCCGCCATGCCTGCCTTGCGGGTATTGGTAAAGGTGGTGATGATCACTTCGTCGATCACGCCATTGCAGTTGTCGTCTTTGCCATTGATGATCTCCGGAGCGCCGGGATAGATCTTGGGATCATAGTCATGGCAGTCGCCACCGAGCAATACATAACCTGCTAATGGAATGGCTGACAACCTGGAGCCTGCATCACGTCCATAACCGTCTTTGTCCACATCCTGGTAGTAACGCAACATCGGTAAGCCTTCATCAGCCTGTCCATTACAGTTGTCATCACGACCATTGGCCAATTCTGGTGCACCGGGGTAAATGGTGGCGTCAAAGTCGGCACAGTCTCCATTCAGCAACACATAACCAGAAAGCGGTATGGCCGATAATTTGGAGCCTTCATTACGTCCATAACCATCTTTGTCTACATCCAGGTAGTACCGCAGCATGGGCAATCCTTCATCTACCTGGCCATTACAGTTGTCATCCCTGCCATTGGCCAGTTCAGGAGCGCCGGGATAGATCGTGGCGTCAAAGTCGGCACAGTCTCCATTCAGCAGTACATAACCATCCAGTGGTATGGCCGATAGCCTGGAGTTTTCATTACGCCCATAACCGTCTTTGTCTACATCTATATAGTATCGCAGCATCGGCAATCCTTCATCTGCCTGGCCATTACAGTTGTCGTCTCTGCCGTTGGCCAGTTCAGGAGCGCCGGGATATATGGTAGCGTCAAAGTCGGCGCAGTCACCACCTTTTAATACCCAGCCGGGTATCGGCGTGGCCGATAAGCGGGAACCTTCGTTGCGACCCCAGCCATCTTTGTCTACGTCATTGTAATACCGCTGTATACCGCAACCTTCATCCACCAGCCCATCACAATCATCATCTACCTGGTTGTTACAGATCTCTGTGGCGCCCGGATGTATGGCCGCATTGTTGTCGTTGCAATCTGTGCTGTTGAGTACATAACCGGTTGGCGGGTTGCAGGTGGTGCCCTGTTTGGGCGATCCCAGTGCGCCGAAGCCATCGCCATCGGCATCCAGGTAATACGTGACCGTAAACCCTTCATCTGTTTGCCCGTCACAATCATCATCCACCCCATTGCATATTTCCTCCTGGCAGTTGGTGAGCGATGCTGTTACTTCGGCTGTCTTTTTCAACGCTTCCGTATTGCCCACCTGGTCTGTAGCCAGGGTGAAGAATCCGTAGTTCATACCCCGGGTACCAGTGAAGGGGGTAGCATTGCCCGTGATATTATCCTTGTAAAGTGTAAATGGACTGTTGTTTTCCGATACATACAAGGCATATTCCCGGATACCGGTGCCCCCGTTATCATCCTGGCCCGACCAGTTGATGGTGATCGTATCCTTATTCACCTGGGCTGCCAGGGCCTTGCTGGTGGGGGCTACAGCGTCAATACTGTTGACCCAGGTATTGGTGGGTATTTCCTCATTGGTGTCAAATACAATAATGGCTTTGGCGCTCACCGTATCACCGGTGGCTACACTGGGTTTGGTATTGATGAGGTAGGTTACATACCCTTCACCTGGTTTTTGCAGCGTATCATTAAAGCGGTTGATGGCCGTATCATTCACCGGCAGAATGCCCACCAGGGCATCTTCCGGCGCACGGCCGGTGAGGGGATCAATGGATTTGAATGACCAGAATATTTCATGTTTTGTAATGTCGATTCCGGCAATCACATCTACAAAGATCTTCAGTGAATCCCTTACATCCAGCCGCGTGGTATAAAAACTGGTATTGTCTGGCACCGGGAAGGTATAATGACCAAATCCAAAGCTGCCCAGCCGCAGGCTGTTGATATTGATGCGGGGATCAATGGCCTGGCGGATGAAGATGTTTTGTGCCGGGGCAGTGGCAAACTGTGGATTGTTCTCAAACCGTATCCGGAAGGAGAGCCGGTCTTTGGCAGCTACCCAGCGTTTGTCCAGGTAGCCATGTGGCCCCAGTATATCATTGGGGTCTTGTGAATGCACCCGTCGGATGATCCATTCCAATGGATTGTCTTCGTCGGGCAGCGTAGAATCGCCCCCCTTGCCATAACCGCCATCCTGGTTACCGCCCTTGTCATCGCATTCCGATTGGGCAAATACCGCAGGGGATATACAGAAGGTCAGCAGCGTTATGAGGATCAGTATGGTTACATTGACATGTTTCATGTGTCAATTTTTATTGTATGTATTAATGTCCATTACCAGCAATTATTATTCATGTGATGATGCTATTTGCTGGGCATATAAACGGATATCATCTTCGCCGTATAAATAGGTGCCTGGACTGTTTTGCATATCAATAGCTTCCAGGAATTGAATGGCATCCCAGATAATACTTTCTGCCTCTTCCGGTTCATAAATAAGCTGCCCATCGTCTTCCATTTTTCTGGCCTGCAATGCCCAGACCGATGCTTCCTCCCTGGTGATGGTTTGATTGATCATTCCATTAAGCATTGCTTCAATAGTGGTCAGGCTGACTTTCATAGTTACCATTGTTTTATAAAATTTCCGTTCTCATCAAACATATAATGTGTCTTGGGACCTCCTGTCTCCGGACGAACGATCCTGACGTTGCCATTATGGTCTATGGTTTCATGCCAGGTCCTTTTTGCTCCTGTGGCAGGATCCCATTCCCTAACTGTTCTGCTTCCAGCCATATTGCCTGGAGTTTTGGGTGGCCTGGTCGGGCCATAATAACGGGTCCTGCCGTTTTCTAAATCCTTATATCCTTTCTGCCCATATTTTTCCAGTTGCCTTAAGTGCTCACGTAACCTTGCTCCATTGCTGGCCAGTTTGGCGGCACCTCTTTCTGCTAATTTCCTGGCCTCCCTTCGCGCAGCTATTTTTAGTAATTGCTTCGCCCCTAATTTAAGAATGCCAACGCCGCTGAATAGTTGCACGCCAATTGAAAGCCCTTTTCCGAATAGGTAAGACCAACTGCATTTGTCTATCTGCGAGTCAGGACCGCGTAATAGTTCCGTACCTCCCCAGGTCATTTCATCGGCAAAACCTGCACCCACATTCATTACATCATCCCACAAATCAGTACCCATGGGGTCAAGTCTGCTGATGGGGTTGTTGTTGGTATATGCGTAAAGGCCCATGCCATCCACATATCCCAATGGGTCACGTTGTAAAAACCTGCCCTGGCTGGCATCGTAATGCCTCGCCCGGTAATAAAATAAGCCGGTTTCGGGCTCATACTGACGACCGGTGAAGGTATGGGTATTACCAATGGCCGAGCTGGTCAATACCATATAACCCTTGTTGTAAATGGTGGGCTTGCCAAAGGCATCGTATTCGTAGCGTTCGGCTACAGCGCCGGTTGCATCCGTAATGGCCATTACCGAACCCAGCGTATTGGTATGGAAATAATAATCCTGGCCATTGCGCTGCATGGAAACAATATCATCTATCCAGGTGCCCCATACATAGGAGGCTTTAACACTGTTCCTGCCATCCAACTCTTCAATCACCTGCAGTCCGTCATAAAAATAGCGGGTGGTATCTGTGCCGGCAATCTTCTGTACCCGTCGTCCCAGTGCGTCGTATTGATAGGTGGCCACAGCACCGTTGTTTACAGAAATAATTCTGTTCTCGGCATCATAGGTATACGTATGTGTACCATCGCCGGTTACATTGCCATTGCCATCATACAGCAGGTTTACCGGACTGCCGGTGCTGATGCTGCTGTAGCCATTCATATTGTTCACCGTATAGGAGGCTGTTTGCCCATTCATCTGGGCCGAGGTACGGTTCCCTACCGCGTCATAATTGAACAATGATGGGTTGCTCCCTTTGTTGTAACCGGTAAGCTGGTTTAGCTTATCGTAGGTAAATTGCTCCGATTGAGCAGCCCGGTGCCGGAACTGGGTGGTGAGCGGATTGTTTTCCTTGTCATACGTTAGCCCCAGGTCAACAAAGCGGGATGGGTTATAACTCAAATCAGTTGCCTGTTTATTACTGTTGTATACAATATTGCCACTGGTTTTATTACCAAATTGCCGGCTGGTGATCAGTCCTGCGGCGTCGTAAGTAAAGCCAGCCAGGAGGGTGCCTGCGCCATCTTTAATGCCCGTTAGCTGGTCGCGTCCATCGAATGATCTTTCAATGATCCGGCCATTGGGGTAAATGATCTTTTTGATGCCCGCAGCTACATTGTACACATAACCAGTTATGCGGCCATTGAGTGTTTCACTCGATAAACGGTCTGCCGCATCATACGTAAAGGATACCTGGGCGTAAGGGTTGCGGGCCGATATCAAATGCCCCGTTGCATCATAACTTAAGGAGTCAGTATATACAGGATATTGCCGTAGTACAGGCCGGTTCACTTTGTCGTATACAAATTGTATGAGTTGACCTTTGTTGTCTGTACGGCTAACTACATTGCCAATAGCATCGTAGGTGTATAAAACCTTTGTATTGTCGGCGAAAAGCTCTTCCGTATTCCTGTCTAATGCATCATATTTATAGGCGGTGGTATTGCCTTTTGCGTCGGTCAGCGACATTAAATTACCGGCTACGTCGTAGATGCGGGTAGTAACAGCTCCCAAGGCATCTGTAGTGGTAAGCAACCGGTCAAGCGCATCAAAGGTCCGTACCATATTGTTGCCATTACGGTCCGTTTCCTTTACTACGTTGTTGTTGGCATCATACACATAGAGCGTGGTGCTGCCAATAGCGTCTGCCGAGGAAGTCAACCGGCTCAGCACATCGTACTTATAGGTGATCGCATTGCCCTTGCCATCGGTGGCTGATAACCGGTTACCATTGGCGTCATACGTATAGCTGGCAATGGGCCCCAGTTTGTCAGTCATGCCCGTAACCCGGTTAAGCGCATCAAACTGGAAATATAAAATATTGCCACCGGGATAGCGAACCACTACCCGGTTGCCATTGCCATCATAGCTGTATTGTTTGGCTTCCCCTGCCGGGTTAATCTCGGCGGTGAGGCGATTCAGGTGATCGTATACATAACCGGTGGTTTTGCCATTGGCATCGGTAGCGCTTACCAGGTTGTTCATAGCATCATATACCATACTGGTTGTATGCTCCAGTGCATCTGTTTCCCTGATCAGGTTGTTGTGGGGATCATATACATAGCGCGTGCTGTTGTTGTTAGGGTCGGTAATGCTTAAAGTATTGCCATTACCGTCATACGTGTATTTGGTGACGCCGTTGGCAGCATTGGTCATGGTGAGCAGCCGGTCAAGTATGTCGTAGGTATAAGTCGTTGTATGGTTATTGGGATCGGTGACGGCCGTCATGTTGCCCCATTCGTCATAACTGGTCTTGGTAATACCGCCATCGGGAGCCGTCATGGTGATGGGGTAGCCATGTTGGCTATAGGTATAACTGGTGGTAAAGTTCCTGGCATCTTTTTGCGTCAGCCGGTTGCCCTTGCTGTCGTAGGTATATTGAATGACCTGGTTCAGTGCGTTGGTGAGGGAAGTCAGGTTGCCTTTGCCATCATACGCCAGGGTGGTTTTATTACCATTCTTGTCCGTAATGACGGTTATTTTACTCAGGATGATATCCCAGGTAAAACGCGTGATCTTACCTGCCGGGTCGGTTTCTGTTAATGGGTTTCCCTTGGCGTCGTATGTATACAGGCTGGTATTTCCATTGGCATCTATGACCCGGTTAATATTGTTATTGGCGTCATAACTGTAACTGGTTTTGAACCCACAGCAATTCCCTTCTTTATTAACCAGCCTGCCTTCCGCATCAAATTCGTAGGTGGTGATAAGGTTCTTGTCACCATTCTTTTCGATCAGGTAAGTCTTACGCTGACCGGCATTGTAACTGATGCTTTTTTCAGACTGACAGGAAATGAGTTTACTCACGGCCCGGTTGCCATTGTAGGCAATGTTCACCGTATTACCATTCCAGTCAGTCATGGCCGTCATCAGGCGGCCGGGACCGTAGGTGTAGCTCGTAGTATAACCGCCTGCATTTTTAACAGCTGCCAGGCAGCCGGCACTATTGTATTGGTAGGTAATGACTCTGGCCGGATTGCCTGCGGCCGATTTGACTTCCGAAAGGCGGTTATTGGTCCAGGTAAAAGTGACGGACCGGTTGGAACCATCGGTAATACTGATCAAATGGCCATCCGCATAAGCCATGGTAAGCGTATTGCCATTGCGGTCCTTTACACTGGTGAGCTTTTTATGGCCGGGATCGTCAAAGTAGTATTCTGTATTGTCCTTAGTAACCAGTTTGAACTTGCCGGGTGCATATTGCAGTAGTACATCAAATACCCCCTTGGGTGCCAGGTAAGCAATTGCATGGATGACATATTTATCCCTGCGCCCATCGCCCTTTCGGAAGGTGAGGCCGCTGCTGTCGGAGGTATAGCCCAGGTTATACTTAAAGGTCCAGCCATACCCATAGCCATCATCTTTGGTGCGGTCGGCACTGTTGTACGCAAAGGCCATATCCAGCGATAGGCCGGGCCCAGGTATTTGTAGGTCCGTGCGTTGGTAAAATAGACTGCCGGTATAACTGTTTACCTGCAGCCCGGCGGGTCCGCTGAAATTAGGCCGGGTTATATTTTGTGAAAAAGCAAGTTGTACAGCTGCCACCAGGGGAAGCAGCAACAGGATGCGCAGGGCCTTCAGTTGCGGGCCCTGCGCGGAGAGTGTTGGTATCAAAAAACGCTTCTTCATAAACTTGTTCATATTTGATGTTGCCGGATATACTGTTTACCGTATCAGCCTGAAGCGCAGGTTGGAACCTGTTTGCGACAGGGTGAAGATGGTGATGGAACCGGTAGCACCCGGTCGTAGTACATCCACAGGGGCATTCAATTCTTTAAATTCAATGTATAATTCAGTTTTACCATTGATCATGTCGGCCACCATGCCATCTGTTACAAAAGAAATGGGGTCACCACCCACACTGATCAGGATACGGGTGGGCACGGGTATATCCACATTGGCCGAGTTGCCGAAATTGATCACCATGGGAAACACCCGGCGCGTACGGGTAGCTTCGGGATACTGTACATCCACATCCATCAGCTGATTGACGCCCACATTCTTGATCGTGCAATAGAATCCTCCGCCCGTACCACCGCCGCCTGCCAGTCCACCACCCGGACCATTCACGATGCTAAAGCCATCGGGCAGGCTGGTAGAATCTTTATTGGCCTTCTTCATTTTTACATCATACAAGCCCACCGGCATACCAGCCAGATTGAACGAAGCAAAGAGGGTAGTGCTGTTGACGTAGGTAATGGTATGTGCGGGTGTCGAACCCAGCGTGGCATCCTGCAACAGGATCTGCATGCCTTGCTCAAATTTGGCCCCACTGATCTTCACCGTTACCGAACCGGTATTGCCGCCTTCTTTGGCTGCAATGGTCAGTATCTCGAAATTAATCTTCTTGGCCAGTAGGGTGATGGGTTGTGGTTGGCCACTGTTCACCGCGCCATATACCAGTATATAATAGCTACCTTTTACCGTGGCAGGTATTACAATTTCCTGGTTGGGCTTGAAGGCATTGCTGTACACCAGGTCATACGTAGTACGCGTAGGTACATCGCCATATTTGATGTACAATTCATTGGCCCCTTGCAGGGAATCGCTTTTCAGACTTACCAGCAACGTCTCACCCGCCAGTGAATCAGGTATTTCCAACCGGTAATACAAGGATTCATTTTGGGCAAGCTGATTGGTAGCAGGGATATTCAACTTCAGCTCGGGTACATCCAGGCTCACTGTTTGTATAGAAGCCTGCGTGTTATTGCCTTCATTATCCTCAAAAATATTGTCGGCCAGGTCGGTGCGTACGAGTGCATAGTATTGGCCGGCTGATAAGCCGGTGACCTTTATCTGCTGGCTATGTTGTTCCGATCCTTGTGGCGGCAACTGTATATGTGCATCGGAGGTGTACAGCAATAGGTCCTCTTTATTCCACACCGTATCTTTTGACAGGTAGATACCTTCCTTCAGTTTGCCGGTGGCGGCGTTGGCGCCCAGGTTGCTCAGTGTCCATTGTATGGTAATAGGACCGCCGATGGATACTGTAGCCGGTAATGCCGTAACATCCGATACAATAAGGTCCGAAGGAGCCGGCTGCAGGATGAAGATGGTGCCACTGGCTGTATTGTTGTTCTCGGCTTCATGCTCATACACTCCATTGTTGTTATCCGTCTGGAACAGGATATAGTAATTGCCTGCGGCATCCCTGGGCAGTGTAATATCCAGGCTGTCCTGGTAAGTGCCATTACTGGCCAGATCACCTTTGCGGGCATAAGAAGCCAGTACCTTATCACCGCCATCTACCTTGTTGTCGGCCGAGAGGTAGACCCTTTCTGTCCAGCCTCCTTTGGTAGTAGCGCCCGGTCCCTGGTTCAGGATCGTCCAGCTGATATGGATGGGCTGTCCGGCATCACCGGTAGTAGGATGTTGGAAACTGGTTACCGTCAGGTCGGCCGAAGGCGGCAGGAAGATATTGATCGGTTTTGGAGTAGGAGTGGGTTGTCCATTCTCCGTATACGTGATCGTTTTATAATTGTCCTTTAAGTTCTTGTCACGGTTATAGTTCTTATGGTCGGCCACCATCAACAAGTAATAGTTGCCCGAAAGCCCATTGGGTACTGTGAAGCTAAGCTTATCCGAATACGTTTCGTTGGGGTGCAGTGGACTGTACAATACCGCATCCGTAATAAAGGCATCGCCGGCATCAAAGATTGTATCCTTTGATACAAAGATGCCATCATACCAGTAATCATAGTAATAACCCGTCATTCCACCCTTATTGATCACCGACCATGCTACTTTGGCGGGTTGTCCGGCTATGACCGAATCAGGTAACGATACCTGAGTAATGGCCAGGTCAGCATGTTCGGCATGCATACCATGAATGGCCTTGCTGCGTAATACATTATTGGTGTCGGCCTGGTATTCATAAATACTATTCGTTACATCCGTGCGAACATAGAAATAGCAATTGGCCATGTTGACGCCAATATTGCGCAGCAGGTTCATACTGATGTACAGCGAGTCGACGATCTCATAGGATTCATTGGGTCCCAGGTACTGCGTTTGGGTGAACGATTGCAGCGTAAAGGCCTTGCTGTTTAATGCCGAGTCTTTCGAAATGTACACCTGGTCTCTCCAGGATGCGCCGCTGATGGGCGCTGCCCCCTTATTGGCCACCGTATAGCGGATGCCTATTTTTTGTTCCGAATGCAGTGTGTCGGCCGATAAGGTGACCGAAGTTACCTGCAAGTCGGCCCAGGGCGAAAGGGTGATGGCCACGGCACCACTGCTATCGCGGTTGTTCCCTTCGGCATCGCCTTCAAAGATGGCATTGCTATAATCCGTATCAATGAATACATAATAAGTGCCTTGAATACCTTGCGGCAATTTGAGCGTTTGCTGTTTTTGGGCGCTGGCGCCGGGATCGAGTGGATTGCCATAAGCTAGCTGGCCTGCCCGCAGGGCCGTTGCCGCATTAAAGGATGGCGTGGGCGACAGCCAGATGATATCTGTGCGCTGTTGACTGGGTATCTTTCCATTACCCTGGTTCTTCACCGTCCATTCAATCATTACGTCATTGCCCGATGATCCCGTGGCTGGCGCCACTACATTGTTTACGATCAGGTCAGGCGTTTGGATTAAGATCTTGCTGCGCCGCATATTGTTCGACTCATTCGTGTATTCAAACACATCGTCACTATAATCTGTAACCACAAACCAGTAACAAGTATCTTTAAATCCACGGGGAATGGCGATCCTTTCCTCATTGCTGTAGGTCTCCCCATTATTGAACCCCGGGTAGGGGGTAGGTGCTACGGTGGCCAACAGGGTAGCGCTATTCCGGCTGAATACCGAATCTTTGGAAAGATAGATGGCATCGCGCCAGCGCCTGTCTTTGGCACGGGGCGCTGTAGCCCCCTGGTTCTGTACCGTCCAGTCTACCAGTACCAATTCACCTGTAGAAGCCTTTTCTGGGTTATTTAAGCCCGTTACTACCAGGTCGGGCGGCGGTGTCAGGAAGATATTCAAAGCATCACTGCGTCCCGTATTGTTGCTTTCGGCAGTAAATTCAAATACCTGGTTGCCCGCATCAGTCACTACATAGAGATAATGCTTGCCAAATAACCTGTCGGGCAGGGTAAGCGTAATATTTTGCGTATAGGAACTGTCGGGCTTCAGAATGCCGCTATGGCTTTGCGCAGCTACCTGCACGGCAGCTGCTTTATCCAAGGTGCTATCCGGGCTCAGGTAGACCACATCATACCAGGACAGTTCTTTGTTATTGCCCGTTCCCTTGTTGATTACCGTCCACTGTAACGTAATGGGTTCGCCCGAAAATGCATCACCCGTTGTCACTACATTCGTTACCCGCAGGTCGGGTGGGGGTGTCAGGTTGATCACCAGCGGTATCACTTTTACATTGTCTGTTCCTGCTGCTTCACCCAAACGCTGGTCGTAGTTGGTTTCTACCAGTATGTATTGCTGTCCAATAATATTGCGTGGCAGGTTGCCCCTGATAACACTGTTATAGCTTTGGCCGGGTTGTAAGGCGCTCACATTGGCCCTGGCACCCAGGTAAGGGTCGATCACTTTATTGAGGATGGTATCGGCCGACAGGTAAATGGCATCATACCAGGTAGTAGCGCGGGTACTTTCCTTGCCATTGTTTTTGATCTCAAAGGTTACGTCGATAGCGGTTCCTGTAAAGGCCTCATCCGGGGCATCGCCATTGGCTACGATGAGGTTGGGCAATTCGCTGATGATAAAGTGTTGCGTGGGACTGCTGGCTTGTGCGCAGGCATTTTTGCCCACCACTTTCCAATGGTGTTTTTTACCGGCAGCAAAGACTGGCAGGTATTGCTGCCATATCACCGTACCTATCTGGTCAATATTGCTAATGGTGGGGTTAATAGGTTCGGTGGTGCTATCGGCCCATACATAGAGGTCGTACACCAGTGCATTCACTCCCGGCTGCCAGGAGCAGGAGATGGGGAATGCATTGATCACCGTGCCATTGGCCGGAAACAGGTTGGTGGGCGCCGTGGGTGTCAAGGTGTTTGTAACAGTAATTTCGGCCGTACGCACCGGTGTGGTATCTGCTCCGCAATTGGTAATGGCTTTTACTGTGAGCGTATACGTACCCAGCGTGGTCCAGTTCACCGGTACGGAAGCGCCGGTAGTGGCCAATAAGTTGCCGCCGCCTGATAGCGTCCAGGAATAAGTGACCCCTTGTACAGGTGTAATAGCGTAATTGGTAGTGCCCGCACAGGCTTCTTTAAAGCCCTGGATGGGGGAAGGCTGAGGCGCCGCAATGCAGAAGCTGCGGTCTACCGCTGCCGATTGGTAATTGCCATTGCCGGGCTGCGATGCCCGCACCACTACCGTACCTGCACCCAGGGGTTGCAGGTAATTATTACCAGTAATACGCGCATAACCAGTTACCACGGAAAACTGTACCGGCAGGCCCGAAGTACTATTGGCACTCAGTGTAAGATAGTTTTGTCCATAAGGCTGGTCAGGTACCTCATTAAAGGTGATTGACTGAAATGTTTTTGATACTGTAAACTCATGGATCACGGGTGTAGCTGCCAGGTAATTGGCATCACCGGGCTGACTGGCGCTGATCACTACCGTGCCAGCTCCTGTAAGCTGTACCATATTTTGAATAAGGATGGCCGGGCCACTTACGATGGCATAGCTAACCGGTAATCCCGAGCTGGCCGTTGCCTGCAAGGCAAATGGCGGATCGCCAAAGAGCTTATTGGTGAGTACCGGGAAGTTGATCGTTTGCGTTAACTGTTGATCCGCAAATACGATGGCATTGGAAGCGGGTCCGCTGCCACAACCATTCGTAAACTTCAGCGTATACGAGCCGGCATTGGCTGCATAATAGGTTGGCCCGGTTTCGCCGGCAATAGCCGTATCATTTCTGTACCATTGGTAATTGGTGGAGGGTACGGTAGCATTGAGGGTGCGTCCATTGGCCGTAATCACCGGTGCTATATTGGGAGGCATACCTACTGTTATGGTCATTAATGAGCCTGGCCCATCACCGCACTTGTTATAGGATTGCACATATAACTGGTACCTGGCCGGAATGGTCCAGTTGATGGTAGCTACACCGCCGGTAGTATCCATATCGGCAGCGGGCAGAATAGACCATTTGTATTGTACGCCCGGCTCAATATTGGTCGGTGTATAGATCTCTTTGCCAATGCAGGCCTGGGATTTGCCTGTGATGCCCGGCGCATGGTCCGGTAGCCGCAACAGCGTAATGGCCTTATCGCTGGTCACCGTATCTGCCGGAGCCGTGGTAAGGAGGCGTACGCGGTAGTTGAACCCTGTTACGGCATTGGCCGGAATAACAGCTTGTATGGTGCCCGAGCTATTGGACGTGAGTGTGCCCAATGTAGTAGGGTTGCTGAAGGACCCGTTTTGATCCGATCCCTGCAAGGTAAATACATTAGATGCGCCATACAATGCTGATGCGGTGAAGGACATGGGCACCGTGCTGCTGGCACATACGCTATCCGGTAATGCACCCAACGTTAACGTGATCGCATCCGGCGGATCGACCTGGAAGGCTGCTTTATTCACCAGGCTCCAACTGCCCTTTGCATCCTTTGCGCGGATGAATAAGGTATATTGCCCCGGTTGCAGGGTATCTACCCGCACCAGGATGGCCAGGTTATGGATATCGGCGCCGGGCGTAACAGCAACGGAGGTGGCCTTGCCCAGTCCCGGGTCTTTGTTGATATAATATTCCAGGTACGTCAGATCGGGTTTGGTATTGCCCGTTACCGAAGTGTCCACACCACGTACAAACAGCCAGCGGTTCACCATACTCCAATTGCCCACAGCATTGCGGCCACGGATATAGAATGAGTGGATGCCGGTGGAAATACTGGTAGGGTCTACATTCACCACCAGGTTTTTAAGGTCGATTCCAGGGGTGAGCGCAACAGCCGTTGCCTGGTTGAGACCGGGGTCCTGGTCTACATACCATTCGAGGTAGCTTATATTGGAAGGTGGTACTCCGGCACTTTCATTATAAGGTTTTACAAACAGCCAGCGGTTTACCAGGCTCCATTGACCATTGACGTCCTTGGCCCGTACATAGAAGGAATGGATACCACCGGTGAGCGTGCCGGGATCAACATTGATCAATACATTGTTGAGGTCGGCGCCTGGTGTTACCGACAGGTTGGTAGCATTACCCAATCCGGGATCTCTGTCCACATACCATTCTACCTGCGTAATATTGGGTGCCGGGGCATTGCCTGTTTCATTATAAGGTTTTATAAACAACCAGCGGTTGGTGAGGCTCCAATTGCCTTGTGCATCCCTGGCCCGTACAAAGAAAGCATGAATACCCGCCGTAAGATTGGCCGGGTTGATATTCACCAACAAATTGCTGATGGTAGTACCGGGTGTGAGGCCCAGGCTATTGGCCTGGTTGGGGCCAGGATCATTGTCTACATACCATTCTGCATACGTAATGTTAGCGGGTGGCGTTTCTCCGGATTCAGTATAGGGTTTTACAAATAACCAGCGGTTGGCCATACTCCAGTTTCCATTGGCATCCTTTGCCCGTACATAAAACGAGTGTATGCCCGCTGTTAAGCCGGCCGGGTTTACATTGATCAATACATCTTCAGGCATATCTCCCGGCAATAAGGGCACTTGATGGCCCTTACTGTAACCGGGATCATCGTCAATGTACCATTCTACATGCGTTATCATGGCCGGTGGGGCATTATTGATATTGCCATAAGGCTTTACAAATAACCACCGGTTATTGAAACTCCATTTGCCGGTGGCATCCATGGCCCGTACAAACAGGGAATGGATACCACTGCCCAGGCTGGCAGGGTTGACCTGTATAGGCAGGTTATGGATGGCTGTATCTGGCGCAAAGGAGAGGGGCGTGGCCTTGCCATACCCCGGATCAGTATCAATATAATACTCTATCCGGGTGATGCCCGCTTGGGCGTGGGTGTTGTTGGGCGCCGCAAGGAGCAGGAGCAAACAGCAACAGACCATGCTGCTGAAGCTTGCCCGCAATAAGTTGCGGCAATATCCTGCCCGTAGATGGTTTATGTATAAGACCATACTATTCATGTCAGGAGGTTGACGGAAATATTAATTGTTGCTGCGCACGCTTACCGTAATGGTATACGGGTTGTTGCTGGCAGTTTGAGAGGGTGCGGAAAGCTGGTAGACGGCTGGTATGGCCGGTATACCACTTAAGCGATATGTAAATCCGGCATCACCGCCAAATACCCCGGCATCAGTAGCTGAACCATTGCCGTTAATGCCTGCATTGATGGCTGGGCTGCCTGCTTTCAGTTGCAACTGGTTATCGGCTGCAATGCTGCCACCATTCCAGTTGGCAAACACATTGGTGAGGTTGACACTGAATACATTTCCATTGCCCGTTGGTACATTGGCGCAGGAGGAAATAGAAAAGAGATTGTTTTGTATCACACTGCCCGAAGAACTGACACACTGACTATTGATAATGTTATTCCTTACGATAAAGGAATTAAGATTGATGCCCGAACTGGTAACAATATTATTGGTAAAAAGACCGGTGGAGTTATCCAGCGTAATGGTAATAGAGTAAAAGATATTATTGGACACCAGCAGTCCACTTACTTCACCATAATCATAGAGGCCGCCACCCGATAAAAAATTACTGTAGACATTGATGTTGGAAACAGCAGGCTGTTGACCGGTAGCCCAGTTATAGCCCAGGTACAGGTACGAGGTTATCCTGCACCGGGAGATGGTGATATTACTAGCTCCTATATAAACGACATCCAGGTTGAGCCCCTGCGCAGAGGAACCTTCTGAGCCGGGAGAGAAATAAAGATTCACGGAATAATCGGCCAGGGCTGTAGCCTGTAAGCCGGGGTTTTTGTTCAGCATATAGCCAAAGCCCAGGAACGTAAGTTTTTTGGTTATCGTCACCGCACTGCCATTCAGGTTATTGTTCTGGTATATCTGGATGGTATCACCATTGGTGGCAGCTGTCATCACCGTATTGTCGAAGGTGGCAAAATCAACACCGGCAACAGGTGTACCCAGATAACCAACACGAAGGATCTTTGCCTGGGCGGTGGATAGGCCAATAAGGAGCGTCATCGCCAGGATGGCGAATAAGGGCTTAGTCATATTGTTAGAGTTTAATGATTCCTAAATGTGCATAGGATTACTGGCCGGCTATACATGCCGGATATATAATAATAAGGAGCCCGATCAGGAAGATGCTAATGGATTTTCAGGAAATAGATCAAACGTGGGATAGAATGTTTAGACAGGGTTGAATTGAATCAGTACGGTGAAGTAAAGCTATTTCGTTTTCTGAATAATGCAATATTAAATGAAGTTTATTTTGACGGTATTGATCAAAATGGGTCATTCCCCGGTAGCCCTTTGGGTGTATTACCGGATACCCTTGGTGGATTCCCTGGTTACTAATACAGAAGGCACTACAATGGTCTCCGCCTTTAACCGGTCATGGCTTTTCTTCAGGCTATTGAACAATACTGCAGCAGCCATTTTGCCCATCTCAAAAGCGGGTTGCGTAATGGTGGTTAGCGATGGATTTAATATAGGTGCAGTAGACTGGTTGGAGAAGCTGATTACTTTAATAGCTGTGGGGATGGTTATTTTTAACTCCTTACATGCGAGGTATACACTGGCGGTTAATTTCTCTACAGAAGCAATGATCCCATCCGGCCGGTCCTTTCTTTGTAACAGGGATTTGATGATGGCAATGTTCTGCGTATCATCGTTGGTACACAATACCAGGTCCTGATCCTGGAAGCTGAGCTGATGCGCCGCCATTGCCTGCTTGCAACCTTTGAGCCGGTTTTGACTGATCGATAGCGATTCGGAAATGGTGAGGTAGGCAATGTGTTTACACCCTTGTTCAACCAGGTGTTGCGTGGCCAGGTAACCACTTTCTTTATCGTTGGTCGTAATACGGGTGGTGGCCGTTTCTTCGCATACCCGGTCAAAGAATACCACCGGTATGCCCCGCTGCATCATTTCTTTGATATGCTGGTCGTCCGAAGTTTCATTCGATACAGAGATCAATACCCCATCTACCCGTCCACTTTGAAAATCCGTCAGGATGGCTTGTTCCCGCTCCAGTTGCTCGTGGGTAAGGTAGATCAATACATGGTAACCCTTTTCGCGGGCGATGGATTCGATACCATTAATAGCTACCGAAAAGAAACTATCCGCCACTTCGGGCAATACCACCGCGATCGTCTTGCTTTTTCTTTTGCGTAAACTGCTGGCATAGGGATTGGGTACATAATTGAGCTTCCGGGCCAGTGCCAATACCTTTTGTTTGGTTTGCTCACTGATCTCATGACTGTCGGTAAAAACTTTTGATACAGTTGACACGGAAAGCTGTAATTCCTTTGCCAACATTTTCATACTTATATTGGGCATATCGTCTTGAGTATGACTCAAATGTAACCATTTCCCCGCAACCGGTTTCGTAAATAAATATGGTTTATCATGCGTGTCAGAAAAGATTTCGGTGCAAATTAGTGGAGCGATCCCGCCTTTATTATCCATTAAATTATTTGCCGTATGACACCTGTCAACAAATTATCTGAAGCCGAACTGAACCCACTGCAAAGCCTGGATGAGTGGGAAGACGATGTACTGGAACGATATCCTGATCCGGAAGCGATTGCTACTGCTAAAAAAACAGAAGAATACCGCAACTACGAAACACCGGTGCGCGATACCGTACGGGAATTTTACCGGCTTAATCATACCTACCAGACCTATGATTTTGTACAGGAGAAAAAAGCCAATTACCTCCAATTCAATAAAAAGGAAATGCCCGTATGGGATGCCTTCCAGTTCCTGAACCAACTGGTGGATGACTCTGATCCTGATACAGACCTCGACCAGTTTCAGCACCTGCTGCAAACATCCGAAGCCATCCGAGCCGATGGCCATCCTGATTGGATGGTAATGGTTGGCCTCATGCATGATATGGGTAAAGTACTTTGCCTGTTTGGTGAACCCCAATGGGCCGTAGTAGGTGATACCTTCCCCGTAGGATGTGCCTACTCCAATAAAGTAGTATTCCCCGAATTCTTTGCCAACAATCCTGATTATTCCGATACCAGGTTCAATACCCAGTTAGGCGTATACAAACAGGGTTGTGGTTTGCGCAACGTAGATATGTCATGGGGGCATGATGAATATGTATACCAGATGATGAAAGATTACCTGCCCGAGCCAGCCCTCTATATGCTGCGGTACCACTCCTTTTATGCCTGGCACCGGGAAGGCGAGTATGACTACCTGCTGGACGATCATGACCGCGAAATGCTCAAATGGGTTAAACTGTTCAACCCGTATGACCTGTATTCAAAGAACCCAACACCGCCCGACTGGAATGAATTGCGTCCTTATTACCAGGAGCTGGCGAATAAATATTTGCCCAAACAATTAAAGTTTTAATATCTTTTAGATAGAAAGTATGTGGCTGGTGGTAAGTTGCCACTAGCCACTTGTTATTCCCCATTTGCCGTTTTCCCGCTAACTGCCATATGAATAAATTACAAACCGCAGACTATATTGTCTTCCTGGTATATTTTGTCCTGGTATCCCTCTATGGGCTATACATTTATACAAAGAAGAAAAAAGCCACTACCGATTCCAAAGACTTCTTCCTGGCCGAAGGTTCCCTTACCTGGTGGGCCATTGGCGCCTCCCTCATCGCTTCCAATATTTCGGCTGAACATTTTATAGGTATGTCCGGTTCGGGCTTTGCCCTTGGACTGGCCATCTCAACCTATGAGTGGATGGCGGCTGCTACGCTCATCATTGTGGCGGTATTCTTTATACCCCTCTACCTGAAAAACAGGATCTATACCATGCCCCAGTTCCTGGCCAAGCGGTACAATGATAAAGTGAGTACCATTATGGCGGTGTTCTGGTTGCTGGTATATGTTTTCGTTAACCTTACTTCCATTATATACCTGGGTGCTATTGCTATTACTTCTATTACCGGTATTGGTTTTGGCTGGTGTATAGCAGGGCTAAGTATCTGCTCGGTCATTGTGACCTTGGGTGGCATGAAAGTGATTGGTTATACCGATGTGATACAGGTATTGGTATTGATTGCCGGTGGTTTGATCACCACTTACCTCGCGCTTACCTTATTGTCGGAGAAGTTTGGCTATGGCGCCAATGTAATGAAAGGACTGAGTTTATTGCGGGAGCAGGCCGATTCTCATTTCCACATGATCTTCAAACCCGATCATAACTATTATAAGGATTTGCCTGGCCTGTCGGTACTGATTGGCGGTATGTGGATCAATAACCTGGCCTATTGGGGATGTAACCAATACATTACCCAGCGGGCCCTGGGGGCCGATCTGAAGACAGCCCGTAATGGAATACTGTTTGCAGCATTCCTGAAGCTGTTGATCCCTGTGATCGCTGTATTGCCTGGTATCGCCATGTATGTAATGCACCAGCATGGCATGTTCCAGCAGGAGATGCTGGATGCAACCGGTGCTGTAAAGCCCGATCATGCGTATCCCACCCTGATGAATTTATTACCGGCCGGATTAAAAGGAATGGCTTTTGCCGCATTGACGGCTGCAGTAGTAGCCTCATTGGCCGGAAAGACGAATAGTATTGCTACCATCTATTCATTGGATATTTACCGTAAGTTTTTTAATAAGCAAGCCACCGAAAAACAGGTGGTGCGTACGGGCAGGTGGGCTGTAATTATATCCATGGCCATTGCGGCCATTGTTGCGCCAGCCCTGCGCTCACTGGACCAGGCTTACCAGTTCATACAGGAGTATGTAGGTTTTATTTCACCCGGCGTATTGGCTATATTCCTGTTGGGGCTGTTCTGGAAAAAAACTACCGCCGCCGCCGCCCTGGCCGGCACCTTATTGACCATACCTGTGTCTACTTTATTGAAATTTCTCCCTTCGTGGACCGGAGGCGCTTTCCCCGATTATCCGTTCCTGGACCGTATGACCATTACTTTTATCCTCATCATCATCGTTATGGTATTGATGAGTTACCTATGGCCACGCAAGGAGGGTAGGGAAGAACCCGTGATCATTGAACGGTCGATGTTTAAAGTAACGCCGGCTTTCACAGTAGGCTCTGTGATCATATTGGGGATATTGGCGGCCCTGTATACGGTGTTTTGGTAAGATGAAGGTGAGAGGCCTCACAATCCCCGCTTCCCATCGGCCCAATAGGCCGCTGTATGGATTTGCCTGGGAGGTACTTCTTTTAAAAGCAGGTACCTCCTGAACCGGCTCACCGACAAGGCCCGCCCTGCCAGGTAGAAAGTGGCTCCCTTCCAGTTGTTCCAGCAATCAGGATGCATCTCATCCATCCATTCAATGGCCTTCACCGCTGGTGCAGCCATCGATGAACATACATTGTCTATCATGATTTTTAAGCTATTCAGCGCTGTTTCCTGCGTTTGCTTTAGTTCCAATACACCAAAATATTCATGACTACAAGCCAGGGCCGTCGTCTTGTACCAATTGAACAAACCAATTGATGTTTCATCACCGAAAAAGAAATGGTGCTTACCCTGCTCATTGTATTTTAAGGTGCCCTGGCCGGCCCTGAATCGCACTTCCTGCCCAATAGATAGGTTGTCTGCCCATTCACTACCGGGCCCATTGCCATGCAGGTAAAATATAACGGAGCAAAGGCCCTGCTGTTTATTGAAGGAGGAAAGCGTATAATGTCGGAAATTGGTATCATCTACCCTGAATTGGACAATCTTGCCGGGTAAAAAGTTTTCATGATCAAACTCTCCCTTGAAGGTGACTTGTTTTAGTTCATCGGTGATCATGGTTGTGTGGGTGACAACCGCATGACGCAACCAGGGGTTGGCTACATACATCATGGAATCAGCCAGCCATTTAGGTATTTGAGGCATTAGATGGTGGTATTTGTAAACGGAATATTAATTTTACAAAACTATCAACCCCTTCATTGGTTATATTTATACGAAACGGATAAAAGTTTACACCAAACGGATTTTATGCAAGTCACCGTTAGAGATGGTCTGGGAGTAGATTTTACTTTGACCGATACTTTTTACACCGATCACATTCATCAACCCCTCGTTACCGAAAAAAGGGAGGTCTTCAGTTTCCCATTCGGGGATGCAGAATTGGTAAGGATAGCATTTTCCGGCGTTTATATTGTTTATGGTGATATGCAGTTAATTGGGACCCGGAAACTGCATTTTGAAATGCTGGATCACCATGACCTCGTAGAAATGCATTTCACCCTGGCCGGTAGTGGTATGATGATGGATGACCTCAATGGCGGACAATACCATTTCAAAGAAAATGAACACAATATGCACTATATGCCCAATTTTATGGGAATAGGGGATTATGTGCAGCACGAACGCTACAAGTTTTTTGAAGTACACTTTACCACCGAATTTTTCCTGCAACTGGCCCAGTCGGGCAGTCCGGGTTTAAGGCGTTTTGCCGAAATGATAGAAAATGGGAAGATCACCCAGCTCAGCCGGGAGAACCTGCCCATATCATTTAATATGCACCAGTGTATCCGCGATATGATGAATTGCACCTGCACTGGTGGCCTCAAATTGTTGTTCCTCCAATCCAAATGCATAGAATTGCTTTCCCTGCAAGCCCAGATGTACGAAGATGCATTGGGTAAAACTTCCTCCCGTATTATCACCGGTCCTCAGGATAAAGACCGCATCCTGTATGCCCGTGAATACTTGTTGCAGCATATTGTAGAACCGCCTTCCCTCACCGAACTGGCCAAGGTAGCTGGTATCAATGAGTTTAAATTGAAACAGGGCTTTAAGCAGGTGTTCAACAATACCGTATATGGCTACCTCAGTGATTACAAGCTCGACCAGGCGCGGGAATTATTATTGCAGGGTAATATGGCCATCAAAGAAGTGTCCGACAATTTGGGCTATTCCTCCGTACAGCATTTCAGCAATGCCTTCCGTAAGAAGTTTGGTTTGCCGCCGGGTAGTATGAGGAAATAAGCTGTAACAAGGTGTTAGAGTTCAAAAATGGGCGCCACCAGTTCAGGTTCTTCTGGCGGCTCATTGGCAAAAATAAAAAGGCTATTGTCTACCAGTGCATAGTGTTTTACTTTATACAACAGCAGGTTATTTAGTATCCCTACAAAGTCGCCATAACGGGTGTCATTGGCCATGGTAACCTTCAATACCGAATTGGTATCATTGGTAAAGGTGAGCCGTTTAATTTCACAGTTGATAAATTTGAGTGCCTCGTTATGGATATAATATTCATACTCATCATAACCCAGGTTGGGCACTTGCACCTGGATGATCTTCTTTTTTTTAATATCCTCTAATACATTGTACCTGGTATAGCGCCTGATATGCGGATTATTATCCTTCGTTTTTTCGTCGGAAGGCAAGAACATCCTTAAGCTGTTTTGTGGTTTGGGCCAGGGAAATAAGAACAGCAATAGCAGGGGCAATCCGAGCAGGCTGATCAATCCGGGGGTATAGAATAGTTTGGGCAATTTCATATTGCTAAGATGCTGAAGGCAGCCGTTTCCATACCTGGGCGTTTCCTTGTTGCAGTCCTGCTGAATCCACGCCGGGATCAGGTAATATCCACTGAATAGACTGGAATCATTGCACTGGAGTCCACTGTGAATTGCACTGGGATATAGGGGCCCAGTGCAATTCACCATGAATCCGGGTGCTTATTAGTAGAGGATAAGTAGTAGGGAATCAATGGAGTAGGAGGTCTATTGGGATGAACTGTTCAAATAGTCAGTGCAATAGTCCGGTTGAAAATGCCGCCTACGGCATTGATTTGCAAGCTGGTACAGCAATCTGCCGGTATAGAATTTCCGTACATGGAGCTGATAATAGAGTTTTCACACCAACGCTCAAACACCAAAATGGCCAAAAAAAACAAGTCTAACAGGAGGAAACAGATCTATAAGGATGCAGCTTTTGAACGGACAAGGGAAAACATGTCGGAATTTGGACGGGCTGGTATGGCCAACCGTTTGCTACGTAATGCCCTTTCGGAAGTAGGGAAGAATTTCAGCGATCGTTATGTATCGGGCAGGTTAACGAAAAGAATGCTCCGCATTATCCATAGCGATCCCATACGGGGCAGGGGAGACCGCCTCGTTACCCCCGAAGCACTGCCCATGCTGGAAGGCTTCAATTTCAACCGCAACAAATTACTCGCTGATACTTTATACGCTCCCTGGTACCTCTACCTGGACCATGCCGCAGGATTATTCAGGATACATATCCCTTTTTTCGACGCCATTACAATGATCGATATAAAAGCGGATGCTGCAGATTTCTGCCTGGTTGCCTTCGCTACCGCCATTGATTTTGAAAAACGGGATATGGTTACTGCTACGCAGCAAAGCCAGCCGATCAGCATGAATGATATATCTACAAAGTCAATCAATCTTACTTTAAATATCCCACCGGGTAATCCCCATCCGGTCATGCTGACCCTTGGCGTTGAATTTTATGGTGTGCATATTCCCGAGGCGCCTGAGCCTACCCGGTCTTTTAATGCCATGGCTGTTATAAAGGTGGTCACCGGATAACAATCGATTGCAGGTAATGGTGTTCACCGCAACACACTGCTACTTTGTAAATGCCGGTACCAATGCGGGCCGGTAAATTAATGGTGTGTGTAGAATAATGATCAGCATGCGCCAGGAGGGTTTTGAACAACAACATGCCACTGAGGGTATAAAAATAAACCGTGAAGATCCCACGTTCTATATTGTACAATTGAAGCCAGAATCGTTTTTCTGTTACCAGGCTGGGATACAAGGTTATGCGTTGAGTTACCTGTAAAAAACGTGCAGCAGGCAGCATTGGCTGTTTCATAGGAGGTCGATTGTAATGGTAATACTGAACGGCGATAAATGTAGTCCGTTTTTAAAAGACACACAATAGTAGAGTTTTGACACTACCCGGTATTTTTACCAACCCGTAATTGTCCGAACCTTCCAAAGTGAACAGAAATCATTATTTTGCTGCTTAATCAAGTGACTGCCAACCCGCAAACATATAATGAACACCGGCTATTGCAGGAGCTACAACAGGGACATAGCCAGGCTTTCCTGGAACTGTACACTATTTACCATCCCGCACTCTACCATTACGTCTTACGGTTTGTAAAATCACCCGCCATTGCCGAAGATGTACTACAGGATGTATTCCTTAAAATATGGGAGATCAGGGAACGCATCAATCCCGAGCTCTCCTTCAAAGCCTACCTCTACCGCATTTCACGCAACAGTGTTTTTAAACTCCTCAAGAAAATTGCCGGTGATGAAACCCTCCGCCTTCGCGTGATGCAGCAATTCCAGCAAAGCGTCTCCGATGCTGATCTTAAAGTATGCTGGCAACAATATGAAGGTATTTTGCATACCGCTATTGCCCGGCTCTCGCCCCAGCGTCAAAAAGTATTCCTCCTTTGCAGGGAGGAAGGCAAAACCTATGAACAGGTGGCAGCCGAACTTAATATCTCCCGCCATACAGTAAAAGAACACATGGTACTGGCCATGAAGTCTATCAAGGAACACTTTGAACAATATGGCAATTCGCCACTTGCCTTCATGCTGCTATTGTTTTTTAACGATCGGACTTAAAGATTACTAGTCCGAAAGTCCGAAAGCAATACTGTTTTCGTCTGCCCGTCTTCCGGACTTTTCCGACTTACTGACTTTTCCCAACTTTTTTTTCCAAACCATCCCCCCTCCCAGGTCATTTTAGGGTATTATAGTTGGCACACATTCATTTTTGCTTATGGAAAAGGACCAGAACTACTACAGGCAACTGCTACACCAGTACCTGAACAATAACTGTACACCTCAGCAAGTGGAGGAGGTGCTGCAATACCTGCAGCAGGAGGGCACAGGGCGCCTTGTATTGGAACACATGCAGACGGAGTTTGACCAGGCTATGGAATTGGAACAGCCGGTGGTACCCCTTCATATCAGTCAAAACCTGCAAAGGCGGTTAACTGAACAGATCATAACGCAACCAATCAGGCCTCTCTATAAACGCCTGCTTTTCAGAATAGCGGCGGCTGCCATCCTGGTCATATTGTTGGGCGCCGGCACTTACTATCTTTTCTTCAACCATAGAAAGGTGCAGGAAACAGCGGGCACACCAGTTACAACAACGCAGCCAACCACTTTACCAGGCAGAAACCGGCCCTATATTACCATGGCCAATGGACGGCAACTGGTATTGGACAGTGCGGGCAATGGCACCCTGGCGCAGCAAGGCAATACACAGATTGTACAATTGGCAGACGGGCAGCTGACTTACCGGGCCGATTCCTCAAGTACAACCGGCAATATACCACCCACCTACAACACCCTCACCGTACCCAAAGGTGGCCGCATGATTACTTTAATCCTGGCCGATGGTACCAAAGTGTGGATCAATACCGGCTCCTCCCTAAAATACCCCACCGTATTTGCCAGTCATGAAAGAACGGTAGAGCTAACCGGTGAAGCTTATTTTGAAGTAACGCACAACAAGGATAAACCCTTTGCCGTGCATACACCAAAGGTTACGGTCAATGTATTAGGTACCAGCTTCAATGTAAGTACCTATGAAGACGATGAGCGGCACGAAGTAGTACTTGTAAAAGGAGCCGTGAAACTGATGAAAAATGAGCGCAATGAATCGACAGGCCCGAAGAATGTCTCGCGGCTGCTTTCCCCCGGTCAGCTCGCCAGCTATTCCACGATCACCGGCAGCCTGGCCATTGTCAACGTGAATACTGATGTCTATACCTCCTGGACAAAAGGCTACCTGATTGTACAACATACACCCTGGCAACAGATCGTCAAAAAACTGTCCAGGCATTATGATGTAGCTATTAATACCGAAGAGCCTGCCTTTAAAGAAGAAACTTTTTCTGGTCGCCTTGATCTCCATGCCAACCTCGAAGATATGATGAACCTGATCTGTACGGGAACGCCGTTTATCTATCTACCCACAGAAAGAAAGCTGGTTCGCCGGTAATGAAAACGCTATAACTAATAACTAAATCAACCCTGCTAACGTATGAGAAAGCTCCCTGTGCTGCGCTGCCATCCAAGGCGCCGGCAACTGTTGCTCCTGAAAGTAAAATGCACCGTCTTTTTATTGTTGATGGCCTTGCTAAGTGTGGCCGAAAAAACCTGGTCACAAAGCACCCGTATCAACTTGCAATTGCGAAAGGCCACCTTGCCGGAACTTTTTGATGCCATTCAAAAGCAAACAGACTACCTGATCTTTTACCGGGACAACCTGGTTAAAAAAGAAAAGAACCTGAACCTTGATTTCGATGTAAGGAACACGCCCGTAGTAGAGATATTGGACAAAGCGCTGGATAAAACCGACCTCACGTATAAAATAACCGGCCGGCAGATCATCATCCTGCCCAAAGAAACCCCGCTTGCCGGCAAGCTGCGGGATTCTCTGCTCACCATCAGGGGCCGCGTTTACGATACCAAGGAACCTCCCGGTATCCTTTCTGATGTTACCGTTATCGTGAAAGGTAGTACCGTAGCCACCAGTACCGATGCCGATGGCTATTTTAGCATCAAGGCTAAAAAATATGATGTACTGGTATTTTCCAGGGTCAGTTTTAAAAGCTTTGAATACGTGGTGTCCAAAGCCGATAATTCCCTCAATATCTCTTTGAAAGAAGAGGTGGGCGATCTGGAGAAAGTGGTCGTAGTCGGATTGTCTGAACAGAAAAAGAAACACATTGCCAGTGCCGTAGCATCACTCAATGTAGCTTCCAATATTACCGGTAAGCCCATTACCACCTTGTCCCAATCATTGCAGGGCGGTGTAACCGGTTTACAGGTTACCCAAAATTCCGGCTTGCCGGGCGGCGATGCCGCCACCATCAAGATCAGGGGTATTAGTACCCTGGGTAATTCCAATCCCCTGGTATTGGTAGATGGTATACCCATGGACATGAATTTCATTGATCCGGTAACCGTTGAAAGCGTTACTGTATTGAAAGATGCGGCTGCCGCTGCTATCTATGGCGCCAGGGCTGCCAATGGTGTAATAGTCGTAACTACCAAACGCGGTGTGCCTGGTAAAGTAGCTGTCATCTATGATGGCTATGCAGGCATTCAGAGCCCCTCCAACCTGCCCAAGCTGGTCAATGCGCCCACCTATATGACCATGTACAATGAGGGACAGTTAAATGCCGGCAAACAACCCACTTTTACGCAGAACGATATTGACAGCACCATCGCTGGCGTAAACCCGGTTAAATACCCCAATACAGATTGGATAGACCTCATCATTGATCAACGGGCACCCATTACCAGCCATTCCCTTTCCGTAAGTGGGGGCAACAATGTGGCCCGCTTTGCATTGACCGGCAATTATCTCTACCAAAAAGGGATGATGCCGGTAAACAATACCACCCGTTTCAACATCCGCGCCAATACCTCCGTCACCCTTAGCAAAAACTTCGTGGTGAACCTGGACATGCTGGCCATCAAGCGAAATACCATTCAGCCCAACCGCCCCAGCGGTTCCAATGGCAACAGGCTGCTGGAAGATGTATACCGCGTACCACCCACCATCCTTCCCAAATATCCCGATGTAAATGGCCGGCAGATCTATGGCCGTTATGTGGATATTGTGAATCCACTGGCCTATGCCGAAAGAGGCGGCGCCCGCAAATATGAAAGCGGCCAAACCAGTATCAACCTTCAACCCAAATGGCGTGTAATGCCCAACCTCAATGTACGGGGTCAGTTCAGTTTCAGGTTGAACAGTGATATCAACCGCGATACGCGCGACAGCTATAATTTCTTTGATTACTATACCGGTCAGCTCTTGCAAACCTGGACCCTCCAAAGAACTACTTCATCGGCCAGGACCACCTACTATTATCTGGGCGCCAATGCCGATTATACCCTCAACCTGGGCGATCACCAGCTATTTGCCATGGCCGGGTATTCACAGGAAGAAACCAACTCAGGCGATTGGGATGTATCGTCAATGATATCGGGTTATGCCAAACTCAATTATTCCTTTCAAAGCAAATACCTGCTGGAGGGAACCATCCGTACCGATGGTTCATCTAGGTTTGGCCCCAATAACAAGTATGGTTATTTCCCTTCCGTTGCCCTTGGCTGGAATGTACACAATGAGCATTTCTTCAGAAACGTAAAACTGGTTAATAACCTGAAATTACGGGCTTCCTGGGGGCAGTTGGGTAATGAGAACATTGGCCTGTATAAATACCAAACCCTCATCAGTTCTTCCAATGGGGTAGAGAGCACCTATGGCAATCCCAATATTACCTGGGAAACGGTGAACATGCTTGACCTGGGTGTTGACCTGGGCCTGTTCAAAGGCAATAAGCTGGAACTTACTTTTGATTACTATGATAAGGTAACCAATGACATTATCCTCAATCCCTCCCTTCCCCTGGTAGGCGGCTTTGAAGGAGAGGTGCCTGTGAATGCCGGTAAAGTAAGGAATAAAGGATGGGAGCTATCGCTCAACTACAACGAGCAGATCGGGAAAAATATCAGCTTATCCATTCGTCCCGGCGCATCTTATAATACCAATACGATCCAAAGCCTCATAGCAGGTCCTTATATCAATGCAGCGGGTACCAGCATCGACCAGGTGGGTAATCCTATCGGAAGTTTATATGGCTATAGAACCGCTGGTTTATTGCAAACCAGCGACTTCGATAACAATGGAAATCCGTTAATTCCCGTATTGCCCAATGCCGCACCTGGTGATATAAAATACCTGGACCTTAGTAAAGATGGTACCATCAATGCCAAAGACCAGCAACTGATCGGCAATCCCGTTCCCCAGTTGAATTACTTTTCCAATTTCCGCATCTCCTATAAAAAGCTGGACCTGGAGTTCCTGTTACAAGGTACCAGTAAGAGCGATGCAGTATTGCTGGATATGTTTGCCCTGCCGTTGGACATGAGCAAGGATGGGGGCGTGCCTACCCAGTATTATTCCAATAATTATTGGACACCACAGCGTACCGATGCCCGCTTTCCACGCATTTCAACAGCGCCTGCCAACAATAAGCTGTCGTCCGATTTCTGGTTTCAGAATGGATCATACCTGCGGGTAAAGTTTATACAGCTGGGTTACAATTTCGATGCGGGCTTTGCCAAAAAAGCGGGTATCCGTACCATGCGCCTGTATGCCAATGCCCAGAACCCCTTCACGTTTACCAGGCTGAAATTGACCGACCCCGAAAGCCGCGGTAACCAGTGGACCTATGGCGTTGTGAAAACCTTTACCCTTGGCGTTAATGTTCAATTTTAATTATTAGCAACATGAAATACACAATACAAATCATATTGTTATCAGTAGTCACACTCATGGGTGGTGGCTGTAGTAAATTCCTGGAACACGATCATCCCACCAGCGTATCGGATGAGGTATGGTGGAATACCCTGGCCGATGCTACCAATGCACTCAATGCCGTTTATGTAGGTATTCCCGATGGTTCTTCGGGCCGTCAGCTGATGTTCCTTTCTGCCCTCAGTGATGAAGCCGTGGCCCGGCAAAGCACCCGCGGTGATTATGAATCCTATGTAAAAGGCGTACACAATCCCACCTGGGATGTAGGTGCCGGAATATGGGAAGATGATTTTAAAGATATCCGCCGCGCCTGCCGCTTCCTGGAAAATGTAGACCGCTGTTTTATGGAGGAAGACCTGAAAGCCCGTTACAAATATGAAGCGAGGGCTTTACGCGCGTACTACCATATGGAATTGCTCATGTTCTTTGGTGGCTTGCCCATTGTTACCGCCTCTACCACCCCCGCCGACAGTTACCTGAAAAGAAATACAGAAGCAGAAGTATATGACTTTATTGTAGCCGAACTGACGGATTGCGCCAACCATTTGCCCGCTACCTATACCAATGCCGATCTGAAAAGGATATCCGCTGGTACCTGCTGGGCATTAATCAGTAAGCTGGGTTTGTTTTATAAAAAATACGAAGTAGCCAGAGATGCTGCCAAAAAGGTGATTGACCTGGGCGTATATGAATTGTACAAAAGCAGCAATCCCCGGAATAGTTATGCTGACCTGTTCCTGTATACCGGTGAGGTCAATAAGGAACGCATATTCTTCCGCGAAAATACCGGCAGCGGTGGTCAGTGGAATACCTTCGCTCCCCTGGGCGTAGGCGGTAAAACAGTTGTTTCGCCTACTGCTTCGGTTGTCAACAACTACGAAACCAAACAAGGTAAAACCATTTGGGAGCTGGGCCCCGATTCGGCAAAGATCTACCAGAAAGATCCCAATTATAAAACCAACCGCGATCCAAGACTGGCAGCATCCTTGCTGTTACCTGGTCAAACCTATTCTTCGTATGTACTCAAGCCCTTTGATGCGGCACAAACCAACCTGGACCGGATAGGCGCTCAAAATGCTACTGCCACCGGCTTCTGGGTCAATAAATACCTCGATCCCAAAGACCGCAATGCCGCCGCCGCTGCCCGCACGCTGGATTATATGATCATCCGGTATGCCGAGATACTGCTCAATTATACGGAAGCCCTCATTGAACTGGACCAATGGAATAACCCCGATGTGGTGAAGTACCTGAATGAAATCCGTTCGCGCGCTACCATGCCCAATGTGGATGTAACGAAATACAATTCACAAGTAAAGCTGCGGGAACTGCTGCGCCGGGAAAGGCAGTCCGAACTGGCATTTGAAGGTCCCCGCTTTTTTGATATCCGGCGCTGGAATATTTTGGGCGATGTAATGAATGGGCAGGTATATGGCGCCATTGACCCCGCTACCAATGAACCCATGAAAGTGGAAGTGCGCACCTGCAACCCCAAACGCGATTACCGCTGGCCCATCCCTCAACGGGAAATACTGGCCAACCCCAAGATGGAACAAAATGATCTCTACTAAATATATTATACTATGAATAGAAGAAGCCTGTTAAAAAACTTAAGCCTCACCCTCGGTGCGGCGGTGATCAAAACCGATTCCATGGCCCGTTTGTCAGAGGATGTATTTGCCTATGAAAACCCGGTCAATCCTTTGCACAAACGGCTCGACAAGCCGGTGACGGCTATTACCCTGGGCGCCGGTGGCCGTGGTAATGTATATGGTAATTATGCCGTCAAATACCCCGATCAGCTAAAGATCGTAGGGGTAGCCGAACCCATTCCACTCAGGAATGAACGGTATACTACTAAACACCAGATAGCTGAAGCCAATCGATTTGATACCTGGGAGCGGGTGTTTGAACGCCCAAAATTTGCCGATGCCATCATTATTACAACTCCCGATAACCTGCATTATGCCCCCTGTATGAAGGCATTGTCCATGGGGTATGATATCCTGCTGGAAAAACCCATTGCACCTACTGAAAAAGAATGCCGGGATATCCTGGCCCTGGCCAAAAAGACAGGCAGACTGGTAGCTGTATGCCATGTGCTGCGTTATGCCCCTTATTTTGTAAAGATGAAGGAACTGATCGCACAAGGGGCCATTGGGGATGTGATCAGCGTACAACACCTGGAGCCCATTGAGCACCTGCACATGGCCCATTCGTATGTGCGGGGCAACTGGCACAACTCAAAAGCTACCACGCCCATCATCCTGGCCAAATCCTGTCATGACCTGGATATCATCAAATGGGTGATCAATAAACCCGCCCGCCAGATCACTGCCATGGGCGATCTGAAATGGTTTCGCAAGGAAAATGCACCGGCAGGAAGTACTGCGCGTTGTACCGACGGCTGTGCCGTTGAGCGTTCCTGCCCTTACTCCGCCATCAGATCTTACTACGATAAAAAGCAACGGTTGGGTGTTTTCGATCTGCCTGATGATAAGACCAAACATCCGGAAGCGATCATGGAAAAACTGAAGACCACCAACTATGGCCGTTGCGTGTACCGCATGGAAAATGACCAACCCGACCATTATATTACCAATATCCGTTTTGGCGATAACGTTACTGCCAGTTTTTCCATGGAAGCTTTTACGTCGTATGGTGGCCGCAGAACGCGCATCATGGGCGCCATGGGCGATATGGTGGGTGATATGACTGAATTGGTGATCACGGATTTCAGGACGGGCAAGCAGGTGAAACTGGTGCCCAAAGCTGATGATGTGGAAGGGTACAAGAACAGCGGCCACGGCGGAGGCGATTGGTTGCTGGCCCGTGATTTTGTGCAGGCCGTGGCCCAGCAAAATCCCAAACTGCTTACCTCCACCATTGATGAGTCCATTGAAAGCCATATCATGGGATTCATGGCCGAAGAAAGCCGTACCAGGAATAAGGTCATGGACATTAAAATGTAAATAGGCATCAAAGGTGGGTCACCCTGCAGCCAGGACTAGTTGCGCGGTAGGGTGGCTCACCTTCAATCAAGGGTTACACCTTTTTCTTTTTGGCCAATTGAACACATAGATCAGTAAACCTGGTGGAAGCTGCGTATAAGAATAATAACTTTATTACAAAGAAAACACCATGACCAAAAGAGACCTTACCCTCATCGGAATTACCGTCCTTGTGATGTGTGTACCCATGGCCATCATCGCCCATCAATACCAGCAGCCTGAAATGAGTTCCACTATTCTCGATTGGAATGACATGAAGGTTACACCTACTAAAACTGGTGAGAAGCGGCAATTGTTCCAGGCCCCAACACCCACCCTCGATGAGCTGGAATGCCATATTACGACCCTGAAACCCGGCGAATCGCCCCACGCGCCGCACAAACATCCTGATGAGGAACTGATTGTCATCAAGGAAGGCACCGTCCAATCAACCGTCAATGGATTGGTAAAAATAGTGGGACCGGGTTCCGTGATCTTCCAGGCTTCCAATCAACTCCATGGTATCAAAAATGTAGGTACTACCCAGGCCATCTATCATGTGATCAAATGGAAAACGGCAAAAACAGGAAAGTAAGGTAATCGAGCAGCCAAATACGGGGAATAACTTGTCCTATAATGGGGATTGCCTTAATACTGTTATCTTAGCCCCAACGGTTCCTGTACCTTGTTCGTATCTTCAGGCACCGGCCCCCGACAGGGTAGGCCGGCCAATGAAATGGGGCTGCTTATGTCGAAATTTTCTACTATTTGCAACGATCAGCGGGATTCTCAGGTCATTACAACCATGTATCGGAGTGTCGTTGTACTGCTATTGATCTTATTGTTGTCCAATCATTTAACCGCCCAAACCTGTACTACACTGGGGCAAAACCCGTCTTCGGCGTTCCCCGTCTGCGGTTCTACTGCATTTAGTCAAACTACCGTGCCGCCCTGCGTTACCCATAACCTGAATGTGCCCGGTTGTGGAACCGGCGGTTATTCTGATAAAAATCCTTTCTGGTACCGGTTCACCTGTTTTACATCCGGCACCCTGGGATTCCTTATCACGCCCAACGACCTGGGCGATGACTATGACTGGATGTTGTATGATATTACCGGTCGTAATCCCGATGATGTTTTTACCGATAACAGCCTGATCGTTACCGGCAACTGGGCCGGTACCTATGGACTTACCGGTGCTTCGGCCACTGGTGTAACCAATATTGAATGTGGTTCCAATCCTGCCGATAACAAACCCACTTTTGCCAAAATGCCCACCATCATAGAAGGGCATACCTATTTGTTGCTGATCAGTCACTTCGACGATGTTTCACAAAGCGGGTACAAACTATCTTTTGGCGGCGGTACGGCCGTGATCACCGACCCCAAGCTGCCAGCCCTGCAAAGCGCCAGCGCTGCCTGTGGCGGTACCATTCTGCGTATCAAGCTCAATAAGAAAATGAAATGCAATAGCCTGGCCGCAGATGGAAGCGATTTCCTCCTGGCCCCCGCAGCAGGCAATATTGTCTCCGCTGTTGGTATAGGCTGCAGTACTGGCTTTGATATGGATAGCGTGGTGCTCACGGTAAATCATATCATCGCCCCCGGCAAGTATGATATTATCATGCAAACAGGCAAGGACATAAATACTTTAAAAGATAATTGCGACCGTGAAATTGCCGCTGGCGAACGCATTCCTGTGGAGGTATTTCCCATTGTGCCAACGCCGATGGACAGTGTCAAACCGGTGGTTTGTAAACCCGATGTTTTGGAACTTGTCTTTAAGAATAATATCCGCTGCAGCTCCATTGCCCCCGATGGCAGTGATTTTATCATCTCCGGGCTGCCGGTAGGCATCAAAGGCGCCTCCGGTACCTGCACCAATGGCCTTACCCCCACCATTAAAATACAGCTCACGGCTCCAATACAGGTGGCTGGCAACTGGAATATCCAACTGAAACGTGGTAGTGATGGCAATACCATCATTGATGAATGTGGTATGGAAACACCATTTGGTAATGTACCACTTACTACCTACGATACGGTGAATGCCGACTTTACCTACAATGTCTTATGGGGTTGCAAAAAAGATACCGTGGAATTCTTTCATCCCGGCGCCAATCATGTTAACGCATGGCGCTGGAGTTTTGAAGGGGCAGGTACCAGCCTGTTACAAAATCCTGTAATCGTTTTTCCCACCTTCGGCAATAAGAAAGTAAGCCTCATTGTAAACAATGGTGTTTGCAGCGATAGTGTTGAAGGCACTGTTGTACTCGACAATGCCATGGATGCCCGGTTTGGTTATCCGGAATTCCTGTGCCCCGAAGACCAGGCAGTATTTACCGACAGTAGCCTGGGCAAGATCATTAACTGGGAATGGACCTTTGGCAATGGCAATACCAGCCTGCAACAAAAGCCCGAGGCCCAAAGGTATCAACGTCCGCCGGCCCGTTCTAAATTGTATACCGTAAGGCTGGTTGTTGAAAATGATAAGCATTGCTTTGATACTGCTTTTCACCAGGTAGAAGTAGTGACCTCCTGTTACATCACCATACCCAATGCCTTTAGTCCCAATGGCGATGGCAATAACGATCTCCTGTACCCACTCAATGCCTTCAAGGCTACTGACCTGGAATTTAAAGTGTATAACAGGTATGGGCAACTCGTATTTGAAACCCGTGATTGGAAAAAACGTTGGGATGGAACCCTCAATGGTCAAAAACAACCCAGCGGTACTTACGTATGGATACTTACCTTTATTCACCGCGATACCAAAGAAAAAATAGTCCAAAAAGGCACTACCACATTGATACGGTAGTGATTAGGTTGATAGTACGTCTACACCTTATATTGATACTCCCTTTCGCATTATAAAAAATCCCACTAAGTGGGCATTGTCCGTTATCGTAAGAAGGTGCAATTTTACACCCGTCAGATAACCCTGCCCATCTGCCCACCATAACTGCACTGCACAATCAATCATTTTGAATGGGGACGCCGAAAACCAGGAAGAGTAGGCATTAATTGTTAAACGTAATTTCTTTATGGCAACAAAGGGAATTGAGTGGGTAAATAATTACCACGGACGGGCATCAGACTTATCAAACAATGATAACAATGCCCAGGGATTTTTCAACAAATTAGATGGAACCAAAGATTTTGAATTTGGAGATGATCTGGCATGGGACCAGGACTTTGAGCAATCGGGAGTGGGATCACCTTCAACAGGTACCGATACTTCATTTGTAGACAAAGTGGACATTGTGTTTTTCTCCGGTCACGGTTCAGCTTCCGGTTGGCTGTTTGGTGTAGCCAATCATGATGATGGCAAAACAAAACCATCCGAATTGGGACTGGGCGACTCAAACATTGAATGGCTGGCCGTGGATGCCTGCCAGGTGCTCGACTTCAACAATGTATTTACCAGGCTGCGGGGTGCTTTCAAAGGCTTGCATTACATACTTGGCTTCCATACCATTTGCCATGATGTAAAAGACAGGGGCGAGAAGTTTGCCCAAAAACTCAACCAGGGTCAGCTCGTAAAGAATGCCTGGATCAATGCCTGTGCCGAAACAGAAGGCAGCAGTACCGAATGTGCCTACCTGCGTGCAGATAGTTCCGGCACCGACACCTTCAACGATCACTGGCATGGTAAAGGATTTGTGAGCAACGATCCAACCGGGGCCGTAACCTTATTCTATTTAAAAACTACTTGTTAACCCTTTTCTAAAATCTTTATTATGACCAACAGTATTTTTCAAATAAATGCCAACCTGCCCAGTGCCGGTAAGGACATTACCATCTATTCTACCCAGCAAACAAGGGAGATGCGCGATAAAAGCATCGACTACCGGGCAGCCAACCTGCGCAACATATTTGGCCTGGAAGGCGCCATGAAAGACCTGGGTGATAAACTCAGCATTACCGATAAAAACAGGTCCATCAACCTGTATTCCGCCAGTGATTCCTTCTGGTTTCAGGATGATGACTTTTTTGCCAGCGAAAAAAGACCGGCCGAAAAACTGCCGGATGAAAAAACAGCCATTGAATTGGCCACCCGTTTTTTTAAATCCAATGAATTATTATTACCCAGTGCTGCCGTACACTCCGTTTCTTATACAACGGTAGCTGTAAATGGCCCCGACTCCGATAAAGTAGATGAATACAATACCGAAGTGCATGTGAACTTCAGGCATAGCCTGGAAGAATTGCCCATATTCGGTCCAGGCGCTAAATCAAGGATAAGCCTGGCTGGTTCGCAAACCACCTCTGGTGTGTACCAGTTTTGGAGAAATCCCCAACCACTGAAAGAAAGAAGAGAGTTGTTGAATCCTGAGCTGTCGCTCGAAGTGTTTTTGAGGAACTTCCGCTTTGCCCAACTGAAGACTGATGCGGCCAAAGCTACGGTAGATAATATGACGTTGGGGTATTTTGCTTTGTCACCCACAGCCGTTCAGAATTATTTACTGCCCGTGTACAGGGTCACCGGTACTATTTCTACAGAGGCATTACCCGAATACAACTTTGATCATTATATCGTGGCCGTGAAATATACAGAAGCCGATGTGCGGTCAATGGGCGTTAGCATCGCTGGTGTGAATGCTATGGTATTTTAATGGATCCAATTTCCTATACCAGGGATGGGTTGCCCCGTAGGCGATCCATCCTTTTGTGTTATGTAATTATTTAGTGTAAGAACATAAAGAAGCTGCGGGAAGCTACCTGTAATGCATTGTGTAACAAACGGAGCGCCTTGCGCATGTGTTGCTCAACCGTGTTCTCGGATATATTCATCTGCCGGGCTATCTCTTTGTTCGAAAGTTCTTCTTCACGCCGCAGTTTGAAAACCTGCCTGCACTGTTGTGGTAATTTCAATATCTCCTCACGCAATTGATTTTCCAACTCCCGGGTATTGACATAATCTTCTACGCTATTGACCTGGTTGTCGGCATACTGTCCGGCAACATAAACTTTGTATTGCTCCTGCACTTTAATGTGACGGTAATGATCCAGTATCCGGTTTTTCAACATCGTATAAAGGTAGGCCCTAAGAGAGCCAATGGTGTGGGCGGCAGACCTGTAATGAAAGAATGCCACAAAAACGCCTTGTACCAGGTCCTGTGCCATCTCACGGTCATTGGTTTTTTGCAAGGCAATGGACAATAAAGTAGTGGCATAGCGGGCGTATAATTGTGCAAATGCTTCCTCATCACCTTGCTTCCAAAGCAGTATCAATTCCTGGTCGGTAGGATAAAATGCTGTTTTGATGGCCTAATCGTTTTAGTAGGACAATATTAAGGCTTTTTCCGAAAAATCAATATCGTCCATCACCCCTCATTCATACAATCCCCAAATGGAGGAGACCCTTTAGTTACTTTCTGAAAAATATTTTCCGGTACAGTAACGGTAGGCATTCATTGGTCCGTCCTATACCTGGTGACCATGCAGGTAATAACATTACCCAATGGCATTGTAAATAATAATTCAATGGATGAGAACCGGTTAAAGTATTTGCTGGAACGATACCAGGCCAATGAATGTACACCTGCAGAACAGGAAGAGCTGGACGAATGGTTTCATACCTGGAACCCTGGAGCCGGCGGGATGCAAAAATGGCTGGAAGAAGCCGGTAGCGCCCATGCGTTGTCGGACGAACTCTATACTGATTTCAGGAACCGGTTGATAGCGCCGGCAAAACGCAACAAGCGGGTAGGGTGGTATGCGGTGGCCGCTGCCGCAGCCGTGCTGGCAGCTTTTGTCGTGCTATTTTATCCAAAACAGCAACCAGCTCAGCCCCAGGCGCAACACGATTCCCAACAACAACCGGCCTATACCATCAGGCCCGGTGGCAATATAGCGGTACTGACACTGGCTGATGGCTCGGAGATCAAGCTCTCCGATTCGGGCAGTGTGCATATTGCTACGCAAAGTAATATGGAGATCAGTAGGCTACAGCCAGGCAGCATCACTTACCGTTCCCAACAAGGGCCGTCTGCTAATCAACCTGCCGCCTATAACACGTTGACCACGCCACGAGGGGGTAAATATTCATTGACCCTTGCCGATGGTACCCGGGTAATGCTGGATGCCGGCTCCTCTATTGCTTATCCTGTTGTGTTTACCGGCAAAGAGCGGCGTGTGGAGATCACTGGCCAGGCTTATTTTGAAGTGGTACACAATGCCAACCAGCCTTTCCGGGTGCGTGTAAATGGCCACCTGGTAGAAGATTTGGGAACAGCTTTTAATATAAATGCTTATGCTGAGGAACAAGCTGTAAAAACGACACTGGTTGAGGGAGCCCTGAAAGTAATAAAAGAGGATCAATCCCTTGTCCTCAAGCCAGGCCAACAGGCCATTGTAAAGCAACATATCCAGCTCAATAAAAAGGTAAACATCCAGCAGGAAATAGCCTGGAAAAATGGGGAGTTTAGGTTTGAACGAATGAATGTGCATGGGATGATGCAGCAGATCGCCCGGTGGTATAATATTGAAGTATCCTTTGCGAATGAAGTGGATCAAATATACCTCACAGGTATTTTCTCCAGGAAAGAAGAATTGCAGAACATACTGGAAGCACTGGAGGCTACGGGTAAGATCGCTTTCCAGGTTGTTGGTAATAAAGTAATTGTATCCGTTCCTTAATAGCAACATTTTAACACCAAATACTAACGCTATATGAATCTTCCTACGCAAGGAGGTAAGCTACACTATTGCCAGTCCATACGTCCGAAACTGCGTGTTTGCTGTATGTTGGTCATTGCCTTATTCATCAGCAGCCGTACGATTGCACAAACAATAACCTTAAAAGGAGAAAACTTACCGTTGCGTACGGTATTTGAAGCTATAAAAACCCAGGCCGGTTATTCGTTTGTATATGATGATGACCTGATCAAAAAAGCATTGCCTGTTCAGCTGAATGTTTCAAATGCCACCGTATCTGAAGTATTGGCCCGCTGTTTTAAAAAGCAACCCTTTACGTACGAAGTGAAAAACAAAGCAATCGTACTGAAAGAAAAAGGGCTGCCACCTGCAGATATATCCCCTGGTACAAGGCCTGTTGAAGCAAAAGGCGACCTTATTGCCACAGGTACGGTGTACAGCAATTTGGGAGAACCCCTGGTTGGAGCTACCGTATCGCTGAAAGACAAATCGATTTCTGCCAACACCAATAATGCCGGGAAATTTTCTATTACGATCCCTGGTAGTAGCGGGATATTGAAAATAAGCTATGTAAATTATACCACCCATGAAATAGCCATTACCCCTACTACACGATTCCCCATTGATATTACCCTGCAATTGCAATCAAAAACGGAAGATGAGATTGTAGTGATAGGATATGGAACACAAAAAAGAAAATACCTCACAGGTTCTGTGGCCTCTGTTGGGCCAAGAGAGCTACGCCAAAGCCCGGTAGCCAATATCAGCAATGCGTTGGCTGGTAGGTTGCCCGGTCTTATTACTGTACAAAACAGTGGTGAACCCGGAGCAGATGGAGCGAATCTCTTTATCAGGGGATTGAGCACTACTACGGGCAATAATGGTCCCATCATTTTGGTGGATGGTATACAACGTTCCTTTGGCGATATTGACCCGAATGAAATTGCCGACATCAGTATTCTTAAAGATGCCGGCTCTACCGCTCTATTTGGGATCAATGGCGCCAATGGTGTTATTCTCGTTACCACCAAAAGGGGAACGAATTCCAAGCCCAGGGTAAATGTCACCTTCCAGAACGGATGGCAAAGCGCTACTCGATTGCCTGCCTATGCCGATTCGTACGATGGTCTTACTTTATACAGGGAAGGACTGATCAACGACGGTTTGCCCGTAGCCATTCAATATACCGATTCTGTATTGAAGTATTACCGCGATAGAAGCATGCCTGCTTATGAATACATATATCCCAATGTTGATTGGGTAGATGCCATGCTCAAGCCCTATTCCTTAATGCAACAGGCCAATATCAACGTTTCAGGGGGTAATGAGTTTGCCAGGTATTTTGTATCCATGGGGTATTTGAGGCAAAATGGCCTCTACAAGTTTGAGGAAGAGATAGAAAATTATAACATGCAGGCGATCACCAACAAGTATAATTTCCGGTCCAATATCGATCTCCAGATAACGAAAGAATTAAGCATGGAGCTTGGACTGGGGGCCATTGTGCGCGACCGGAATTACCCGGGCACATCGGCTTCCGATATTTTTAGTGCTATTAAAAGCACGCCTGCCTGGTGGTATCCTGTTAAAAATCCCGATGGAAGTCCCTCTGCATTCAATACGGTTCCCAGTTCACCCTATACACGCCTCACCCAAACAGGTTACCAACGGAATTTTGAGACCAACCTGCAATCCACAGCAGGTTTTAAATGGGATATGAAAAGGATATTGGAGGGGCTCAGCTCAAGGGTCCGCTTATCTTTTGACAATAGTAACTTCCGCAATGTAAGCCGGGGTCTTTCAAACCGGACTTTTCTTTACCGGTTAAAGCCAGGCGTAATACCAGATACCGTTACCGACCTTGCCGCCAGTGGCATATACCAGGTAATTAGTAACGGAGATGGCATCCTGGGTTATACAGTGGGCGCCAATGGAAGCAGGCGAACAACCGTGGAAGCCTACCTGAATTATGATCGTACTTTTGGAGATCATACCATTCAGGCGGTTGCCGTTTACACGCAATCATCTTTTTTTAATTCCGTAGCCGGCGGAATAGAAAATGCTATACCGGGCCTTCCCTATAAAAACCAGGGCGTAGTTGGCCGGGTGATGTATAACTATGATGGTCGTTACACCGTCATGTTTTCAGCAGGATACAATGGCGCTGAAAACTTCCCGGCCGGAAAGCGATTTGGTTTATTTCCCGCCATTTCTGCCAGTTGGGACCTGGCAAAAGAAGCGTTCATAGCTGATCATCTTCCCTTTGTGGATCAGCTAAAGTTAAGAGGCGCTTATGGTGTTACCGGGTCCTCTGCTTTACCCGGCGCAAGATTTTCCTATTTAAGTCAATGGAACTCCAATAGCGGCGGTTATCAGTTTGGTGTTAATCGCGATGGAGCCAGCTATTCGGGCGCTTATGAGGTAAGGATCCCCAATACCAACCTGACCTGGGAGAAAGGGTATAAAACAGATGTTGGGCTGGATGTAGGAATGTGGAAAGGTGGATTGAACCTCACTGTCGAGTATTTCAGGGAAAGGCGGGAGGATATCCTGATCACTTCTGAATTGGTGCCTGCAACGATTGGTTTGTTCAACCCGCCGGCGCTGAATGCAGCCATTGTTAATAAAAGCGGTATTGATCTGTCTGTTGAACATAGAAAAGAGTTCAAAAAGCATGGCTACAGTATCCGGGTTAATTATTCTTATGTAAAGAATAAGGTCATTGATTACAGGCAACCCGAGTACAAAGGCAGGGAATGGCAAAGAAGAACCGGTACAGAGGTAGCATCTATATATGGATATACTGCACTCGGGCTTTTCAGGGATGAGGATGATATTGCCAAAAGCCCTTCACAGTCGGTATTTGGTGCGACTAAACCAGGGGATATTAAATACAAGGACCTGAATGGAGATGGTTTGATCAATTCATTGGATGCAGGTTTTTTGCCCGGAAAACGGAATCAGCCCACCTCCATACTAGGAGTGAGCTTTTCATATCATTATGGCGGTTTTGATTGCAGTGTGCTCTTCCAGGGCGCCTATGGCGGATCTTTATTGGTTACCGGGGCGGGTGTATTTCCTTTTTCAAGATTTGCCGGCGTACTGGCTGAAGTAAAAGATAATCATTGGGTAGCCTCCAACCCCGACAGGGAGTATAAATATCCCCGTATGTCTTCCCAGGACAATACCAATAACCAGCAGAATTCAACCTTCTGGACCTATTCCAGCAATTACCTGCGGTTGAAAACAGTTGAATTGGGATATAGCCTGCCCAAATACTGGCTGGCAAAAATTGGGATTGGCAATGCCCGGTTGTTTATCAATGGCATTAACCTCATTACCTGGGACAAGCTGAAGATATTTGATCCGGAGATATCCAATGAAGGTACCGGCACTTATCCCCAACAAAAGGTGATCAACATGGGCCTTAATTTTTCTTTCTAATACTATATCAAACTATTATACTGATGATACGGAAATTATTGTTTTACGGTCTGTTGTTGTGTTGTCTGACAACAGGGGCCTGCAAAAAATACCTGGATGTGGTACCCAAGGAGGTCGTTACCGAAAAAGATGTTTATTCAACTATTGTTACCGCCGAAAGAGCCTGGGCCGACCTGTACAATACCTTGGGTACCCATTCTACCAATATCACCAGTGGCATTAATGTTTCGGCCTGTACCGACGAATGTAAAAACCATTGGGAGAATGTGGTGGAATTGAACTTCAACTCCGGGGCATGGGGAGCCACCAATAATGCACTGGGTAATTGGGAAGGCGCTTACCAAACCATACGCCGCATCAACATATTCCTGAAGAATATTGATAATGTACCCATTCCAGCGGACCGGAAGGATTATTACCAGATCAGGCTTCCCCAATACAAAGCAGAGGTCCGTTTTTTGAGGGCCAAATTGTATTTTGAACTTTTCAGACGCTATGGGCCTGTTCCCTTAATGGGTGATGAGGTAATTGATGTGAGTGCCGAAATACCTGCAAAGCTTTTCGTAAGAAACCCGGTTGATGAATTGGTCAACTACATGGTGTCGGAGTTGGATGGCATAGCGCCTGCTTTGCCGCTCGATTATCTTGACAATGTGGGAGAAACCGGTCGTATTACCCGGGGAGCTGCCATGGCATTAAAAGCTATAACCCTGGTGTATGCAGCCAGCCCATTGTTTAATGGTAATACCGCGTATGCCCAACTGAAGAATGCAGACGGATCACAATTGTTCCCTCAAACTTATGATAACGAAAAATGGAAGCGGGCCGCAGATGCTGCAAAAGCTGTTGTAGACCTGAATATCTATTCCTTAAACAATCCCAATCCTGCTAATCCAATTGATAATTATGCCCGCCTGTTTTATTCGCGGGAATACAAAGAAACCATTTTGCCCTTGCTTTGGGGTGGAACAAGGGACCTGGATCAAAGCCTCCAGCCCAATGGCCAGGATGCACAATCAGCCGGGGGACATGGAAAATTCAGTGTACTGCAGCAAATGGTGGATGCGTATGAAATGAAGAACGGATTGCCAATCTCCGACCCCAATTCTGGCTACACAACAGCCGGCACCTGGAATGGCCCGCTTTGGGATGGAAAAACATTCAGGCAGGCGAAAGGGATTTCCAATATGTATAAGAACAGGGACCCCCGTTTTTATGCCTCCATCAATTTCCAATATACCTTCTGGGATTCGGCCAATCATAGAAGGCCACTTAGGTATGCGTACTTTGGTAATAATGGAGGTGCCTCCGAAGGCTGGCCCAAATCGGGGACCAATTGTGAGACAGGGTACAATTGGAGAAAATGGTGCGATCCCAATGTAAACCTGCGGGGTAGTGGAAGCGCCAACAGGAACTTCCCTGTTATTCGCCTGGCAGATATCTATCTTATTTATGCAGAAGCCATGAATGAATATTTGAGCGCTCCCGACCAACAGGTATTTGATGCCATTAATAAAGTACGGGCAAGAGTAGCTATGCCGGGGCTACCGGTTGCGGGAACAAATGACAATACGAAGGAGGGCATGCGTCAAAGGATCAGGAATGAACGGCGTGTAGAGTTTGCATTTGAGGGGCAACGTTTTTGGGATGTACGCAGGTGGCTTATTGCCAAAGAGGTAGATAATGGCCCGGTACACGGATTGAATGCGCGCCCAACTACTGCCGAGCTGCAGGCCACTGGCCTGGCTACTGGTAGTGAGGAGGCTGGCGTAGCCGTTTTTTATAAGCTGGTTACTGTACAAACGCGTGTATTCCTGGACCGCCATTACCTGATGCCCATACCGCAAATTGAAATTGATAAAAGCCTGGGGAAATTGATACAAAATCCTGGTTGGTAAGGGTTGCAAATAATTACCGCAATGGTTTGCGTACAATCAGCATCATTCTAAATTGTACATTTGGCTGCTGCCCATGGTGGCAATGACCTAATTACAAGTTCCATATGATGCACAAATTGCTCCGGCCTTCCTTTTTTTGTATTGTTATGCTGCTAGCAGCTGTGGTGCCGTCCCAGGCACAGGTGACTATTCACCCGGATTCTATTCGCCCCAAAATGCAATGGTTTGCCGATGCCAAACTGGGTATCTTCATTCACTGGGGTATTTATGCTGTGAAGGGTGTAGATGAAAGCTGGAGCTTTTTTAATAAGAAGATCAGCCACGCCGATTATATGAAGCAAATGGAAGGCTTTACTGCCTCCCGGTACAATCCCGAAGCATGGGCCGCCCTCATCAAGGAAAGTGGCGCCCGCTATGCCGTAATGACTACTAAGCACCATGATGGGGTGGCCCTTTGGCCTACCGCGGAAAATCATTATAGTGTAGTTAAAAATACACCTGCCCGCCGGGATGTATTGACGCCCTTTTACAAGGCGCTGGACAAACAAGGTATCAAACGCGGGGCTTATTTTTCCCTGATCGACTGGAGCCATCCCGATTATCCCGGCTTTCTGAAAGACAGCGCCCGGTATAAGATGAGTGATGATCCCAAGCGCTGGGAACGGTTCACCAAATTTTACCAGGCCCAGATCAATGAGCTCAACCTGGCCTATCATCCCGACCTGTGGTGGTTTGATGGCGATTGGGAGCATTCCGCTGCAGAGTGGGGCGCTGCTACCGTGCGCAAAAGCATCCTGAAAGAAACGCCTGGCGCTATCCTCAACAGTCGCCTGCAAGGATATGGCGATTATGAAACGCCCGAACAAAATTTTCCCGTTACCAGGCCAGCCTACAATTGGTGGGAACTGTGTATGACCATCAATAACAACTGGGGTTATCAACCTCAGGATACTGCCTGGAAAACGCCGTATGAGGTGATCACCATTTTTGCTGATGCCATCAGCAATGGCGGTAACCTGCTGTTGGATATTGGTCCCAAAGAAGATGGAACCATCCCTCCCCAGCAAGTACATGTCTTGAAAGAACTGGGCAAATGGAATAAGAAACATGCTCCCGCCATCTTCAATACCCTCGGCGGTATTTCGCAAGGGCATTTTTATGGCCCTACTACCTTGTCAAAGGATTCTGCTACCCTGTATTTATTCCTGCCGGCTAAAATAAATGGCCAGGTCATGATCAAGGGACTGAAGAATAAGATCAAAGCAATAGAAGTAGTAGGAGGTGGGCAGTTGCTGCAACACAAAATAGTAGGCAAAATATCCTGGAGCCCGGTACCCGGTCTGGTATACATTACCGTTCCACCTGCTGTGCAGGATGAATACATGACCGTACTGGCTGTGAAACTGGATGGACCCGTACAATTGTACAAAGGGCGTGGCGGACTGCAATAGTTGGGATTGTTTGGTATCTTTCGGGTAAATTATACCAATACCTATATGACACCAGCAACCAACATAAGGGCCATCATTACTGGCGCTACCGGCATGGTAGGAGAGGGCGTTTTACATGAATGCCTGTTGCATCCCCTGGTGGAGGCCGTATTGGTCATTAACCGCAAACCTTGCGGAGTGGTGCATCCCAAGCTAAAAGAAATTATCCATGCCGATTTCTTCGACCTCTCGCCCATTGAACAACAGTTGAAAGGATACAATGCCTGTTATTTCTGTCTGGGCATTTCCTCCGTGGGTGTGAAGCAGGAAGATTATTATAGAACTACCTATACCCTGACAATGCACGTGGCCGAAACCCTGGTGCAGCTCAATCCTGATATGACCTTTTGTTATGTATCTGGTGCAGGCACCGATAGTTCTGAAAAGGGTAGAGTAGCCTGGGCCCGGGTTAAAGGCAAAACTGAGAATGACCTCATGAAGTTGCCTTTTCATAAAGTATTCCCTTTCCGTCCGGGTTTTATGAAGCCGACCAAGGGGTTAAAGAATGTCTTGCCTTTTTACAAATACATCATTTGGCTATATCCGCTAGGTAGAGCCATTTCGCCCAATGGCTTTTGCACTTTGCGGGAAGTAGGATTGGCCATGATCCATTCCGTCGAACTCCCCGACAACAGGAAGATCATCACTGGCCGGGATATTATTGAGCTGGCGAAACAGGGGTAGGGATACCTCGTCGGATTCAAACGATTGCGCATTTTTTGCGGAATAATATGAATATATGTGAAAAAAAACGCAGCTTTGATAAGCTGCCACATTTGTGGGCACACTTTAATAACTGCAATGAGGCCCGACTTGCTTTATGATGAAAATGCACTGCTGCGTCGACTCAACGATGGCGACCAGGCCGCCTTTACTATACTATACCGCCATCATAGTGAGCCGCTTTACTACAATATCCTCCGCCTCGTCAAGATCAGTCAGGTAGCCGAAGAAATGGTGCAGGAAATTTTCACCCGCATCTGGCACAAAAGACAGGAACTCGCCATCGAAACCAGCTTTGCCGCTTACCTCCACAAAGCAGGACAAAACCAGGTGATTGATTTTTATAGAAAATTACAACGCGACAGGGCTTTATACAATCACTTTAAGACAATCGCCACCGGCAATTACTCCCATATTGAAGAGCAATTAACCTACAGCGAAAAAGTAGTGGTATTGCAAAAAGCCCTCGACTCCTTACCTCCCCAGCAAAAGAAAGTCTACCAGCTATGTAAAATGGAAGGGTTCTCCTATAAAGCAGCTGCTTCCGAATTGGGTATTTCGCCTTTTACTGTCAAGGAATACCTGACCAAGGCCCGGCATACGGTGCGCCTGTACTTTCAAAATCACCCCGATCTGTTACTGATCCTGTTCCTGACCGCCATTTCCAGGGCACACTAATATCCATTCCTCGCAGGCATATTTTTCTTTTTAAAAAATATCCTCCTGTCCCCCCCCTTTTTTTTCTGCTGTACGTCTTCCGGTTATAATATTCATGCAACTTGGAAAAGCAACAGCCCGATTTTCATAGCCTGTTTGATAAGCTGATCAAAAACCAGTGCTCTCCACAGGAGGTAGACCAGCTGATGGACTGGTTAAATGACCGGGAACAAAAAGGAGCGCTCGAACGCCGCGTATACGAGGAGTTGAGCCGTCATTACCCCGCCGCCCTGGCTGATCAGGCCGTAAAGAACCGCCTGGAATCGGGACTGCAACAGATACTGGCTTCCGAAAATGAGTCAGGGCCGCTTGTACAAAGACAAAGGGGGCTGCTTGTCAAAACCTGGCGTTGGGCGGCAGCAGCAGCGGTATTGCTGATACTGATCACCACCACCTGGCTATTGTTGAACAGGCGCCCGGAACCGAAAAAAGAGATCGCAGCCGTACCTGTAAATACCCACGATGTACAACCCGGTAAAAACAAAGCCATATTGATCCTGGGTGATGGCCGCAAGATACTGTTGGACAGTGCCGCAGCAGGCCGCCTTGCCTTGCAAGGCAATACACAGGTGGATTATAAGAACGGACAGGTATCTTACCATGAAGGTCATCAGCAAGGGCCGGGTGAGCTATTGTACAATACGTTGTCAACCGCTAATGGAGAAAGTTATTCCCTCACCCTGGCCGATGGAAGCCGTGTGTGGCTCAATGCCGCTTCTTCCATTCGCTTTCCCGTTGCCTTTACCGGTAAAGAAAGAAGGGTGGAAATAACCGGGGAAGTCTATTTTAAAGTGGCCAAAAACGCCAACCTGCCATTCATTGTAACAGCCAGTGGCATGGATGTGCAAGCCCTGGGAACTGAATTCAATATCAATGCCTATTCCAACGAGCCTTCAATAAAAACCACCCTGCTGGAAGGGAAAGTAAGCGTAAAGTCAGCGTCCACTGACCCCAGCGCCCAGGCTTCCCTGATCCTTACACCCGGACAGCAGTCGCAACTAGATGCAAACAATCACCTGACCTTCGAAAAGGATATTAATGTAGATGAAATAATAGCCTGGAAGGAAGGTGTGTTCCATTTTGAAAGCGCCGATCTGAAAACCATCATGCGGCAGTTTGCCCGCTGGTACAATGTCGAGATCGTTTATGAAGGTGCTGTAAAGAACAGGAAGTTCTTCGGAGTAGTGAACCGCAACAATACTTTAAAACAAGTGCTGGAAATGCTCAAGGACAATGAAATTGTCTACAGCATCGAAGGCAAAAAACTAATTGTAAAAGCCGGATAAAAAAAAGCTCCTGCTGAAACAGGAGCCTGGTTCAGATAAATTAACAAAGGGCGTCGAAACCTTTTTATTAACAAACCTAAACAATGCAAAAGTATGCAATTAACTGCTATTGTTCCTAACCATAGCTGGTGGGGGGGACATTGTACCAAAAAACTGCTTCGGGTTATGAAATTGTCTGCCATTATCTTACTCACTACCGTGCTGCAAGTGGCCGCAAGGACCGAAGGGCAAACAATCACCCTCCGTGTCAAAAATGAGCCCGTCAAAAAAGTATTGTTGCAGATCCAACGTTCCACCGGCCTCGATCTCCTCATCGATGAAGCCCTGCTGGATAAAGCGGGCAGGGTATCCTTTTATGTAGAGAATATGCCTGTCATGAAAGTGCTGGACCTCTGCTTTCAAAGAGAACTCGTTGACTATTCAATTGTGAATGGCCGCATTGTGATAAAAGCGGCCTTACAGGATAATACAAAGATTAACATCAACAAACCATTGCCGCCGGTCATCACCATCAGGGGCAAAATAGTAGATGAGCAGGGAAACCCTTTATCAGGCGCCTCCATCAAATTAAAAGGTTCTGCCAAAGGCACTTCTTCCGATGGAAGTGGCAACTTCTCCCTCGATGTGCCCGACCAAGTGGGCGTACTCGTAATATCCTTTGTAGGATACCAAAGTATTGAAATACCTGCTTCGGCTGCTGGCGAGCTCAGGATAAGTCTTAAGCGCGAAGATGCCAAAGTAGAAGAGGTGGTAGTGGTAGGATATGGTACACAAAAGAAAGTGAACCTCACCGGTGCTGTTGCCTCAGTAGATGGTGATGTGCTGAAAAGCAGGCCCATCGTCAACCTCGGGCAAGGCCTGCAGGGCTTTGTTCCCAACCTCAATATAACCCTGGGCAATGGTTCACCCGGCAGGGGAGCTACCTACAATATCAGGGGCACTACCTCCCTGAATGGTGGTGGACCGCTCGTACTGGTTGATGGCGTGCAGATGGATCCCAACCTCATCAATCCGGCCGATGTGGAGAACGTAACCGTATTAAAAGACGCAGCTTCTGCAGCCATTTACGGCGTGCGGGCAGCCTATGGTGTTATCCTCATCACCACAAAGAATCCTAAAAAGAATGCGCCCCTGCGCCTCAATTATTCTACCTCCTATACCTTCACCAGGCCTACCCGCATGCCCGAATACGCCAACTCCCTGCAATATGCAGCCATGCACCGCGAGGCCGATTACACAGGCAGTATCTCAGGAGGTACCAGGGCAGGGGAGCCCATCACCTTCCTGGATTCGACCAATATTGCAAAGTATTTTAATGATCCCGTCAATAATTCCTCCGTATATGTGGACCCCGGCAATCCATCCAAATACCGCTATGTAGGCAATACCGATTGGATCAAAGAACTGTATCCTGGATGGGCGCCCATGATGGACCACAACCTCTCCTTGTCTGGTGGCCAGGGCAAAACCGCGTATGTAGCTTCCCTGGGTTATTTTAACCAGAAAGGCCTGTTGAAAATAGCCAATGAAAAAGTAGAACGGTATAATGCTGGTCTGAAATTAAATACTGAAGCCACTTCCTGGCTCGATCTCAACTTCAGGATTAGCCTCAACCGCACACAAAGCGACAAGCCCAATGTAGCCAGCCATGGCGGACTTTCCACCGGTTGGATATCCGGCGACCTTCGGCCTACCATGCCCGTGTACCACCCCGATGGCAATTATTCAGGGCAGGGCAGTTATACCAATATGGTGGCATTGGCTCAGCAAAACGGAAGGATCAAAGAAGTAGCCAATGACCTTTGGCTTACCGGCGGGCTGGTACTGAGACCATTTAACCATGTGCGCGTAACAGCCGATTATACCTGGAATGGATATAGCCGCAACTATACACAGCACTATAAAGAATACAAAGAGTATGGTGTGAATGGTGTATTGCTGGGTACATTCCCCTGGACCACGCCAAGCAGGGTGATAGAGATCAATAACAATGATTACTACCAGGCCTTTAATGCGTATGCCGATTACGAAAATACTTTTGCCCAACACCATTATGTAAAAGCAACAGTCGGTTATAACCAGGAATTAAAACAGTTTAAGAGCTTTACTGCTGCTGCTAAAAACCTCATTGACCAAACGGTACCGGCTATCAACCTCAACAGCGATATCCTTCCCACCGTGGGCGGAAGCGCCGGCGAATGGGCCTTGAACGGTACTTTCTTCCGCGTCAACTATGCTTATGATGGAAAATACCTGTTGGAAGTGAATGGCCGCTATGATGGTACTTCCCGCTTCCCGCGGGGTAAGCGATATAGCTTCCTGCCTTCTGTATCGGGCGGTTGGAGAATATCAAAGGAAGCGTTCTTTGAGCCCCTGCTGGGTGTAGTGGACGACCTGAAGTTGAGGGCTTCCTGGGGTACCCTGGGCAATCAGGCTGGTGATGTATTGGGCAACTATCCTTACCTGGCTACCATGCCTGTGGGAACAGTAGCCCATGTATTCAGCAACCAGCTCGGCGTATTTGTAGGTGTGCCCGGATTGATCAGTCCCGATTTCAGCTGGGAAAAAGTGACCACCCAAAACTTTGGACTGGATGCCGCCTTTTTCAAAAACAAATTAACCCTTGGTTTTGATTGGTACATCAGGGCTACCAAAGACATGATCGTGGGCGGTACGCCGCTGCCTGCCGTATTGGGTACCAACTCACCCAACCGGAATGCAGCCGACCTGGAAACGAGGGGATGGGAACTAAGTGTTGACTGGAAAGATGCCATCACTAAAGATTTGTCCTACGACGTAGGTCTTGTGTTGTCTGATAACAAAGCGAAGATCACCAAATACGACCTCAACCCTCAAAAGGTAATTCTTAGCCGTTATCCGGGCGAGAATATAGGGGAGATATGGGGCTTTGTGACCGATGGCTTCTTTCAAACCGATGCAGAGGCCGCAGCCGCCAACCAGGCTCAGCTGTGGAATGGTAAATGGCTCGCTGGTGATATCCGGTTTACCGACCTCAACAAGGATGGCAAGATAGATTTTGGCAAATCCACCGTTGATTCTGCAGGCGACAGGAAAGTGATTGGCAACAGTACCCCGCGGTACCAGTTTGGCTTGAGCCTATCCGTAGCCTGGAAGGGTATTGACCTCACCTTCTTCATTCAGGGTATCTTAAAAAGAGATGTGGTATTGGGTGGAAGTCCGTTTTGGGGTTATACCAACGAGTGGTCCATTCCCTGGAAAGGCCATATAGACTCCTGGAGGCCCGATAATACCGATGCCTATTACCCAAGGTTGCGCTTTGGTGGCGGCGGCAATTTTCAAACCCAAACCAAATACCTTCAAAATGGCGCCTATGCCCGCATGAAGCAAATGACCATCGGATATACCGTGCCCCAGCAATGGCTCAATAAAGTAAAGCTGAGATCAACAAGGATATTCTTTACCGCCCAGAACCTGTTTGAAATAACCAGCCTGCACAAAGCCTTCGATCCCGAAATATTGAATGGGTTGGATTATCCTTTGAACAGGGCAGTTTCCTTTGGACTACAGCTGGGCCTTTAACCAATTCCTTTATGCTTACAAATAATAAGATCATGCGCAATACTTTAAACTATATAAAACTGTTGTTACTGGCAGGTGTGGTGTTGTCCTCCTGCAAAAAAGAGGACTTCCTCGACAGGTTCCCCCTGGATGCGATCAGTGAACCCACCTTCTTTAAAAATGAAGCAGACCTCAAACTTTATTGTAACCGCTATTATAGCCTACTCACTACACAATCCTTTAGCATTGATCAGAATTCGGATATCATGGTGCCAAGGACCGTTGATGCCTTGCTGGGTGGCCAGGTCATTGTTCCTGCATCAGGTGGCGGATGGACCTGGACCAATGAAAGGGGATTGAACTATTTCTTACAACGGTACCAGCTTGTGACAGAAACAGATGCCGTAAAGAACAGGTATGCTGCCGAAATACGCCTGTTCAGGGCCATTAGCTACTGGCAAAAAGTAAAACGGTTTGGAGATGTACCCTGGATCAGCAAAGACCTCAACGATCAGTCACCTGAATTGTACAATCCAAGAGATCCCCATAAAAAAGTAATGGATTCTGTATTGGCCGATCTTGATTTTGCTGTGGCCAATCTTCCTGAAACAGTTACTGGTGTGGATGCCGACCGCCTCCATAAATTTGCGGCCCTTGCTATCAAATCGAGGATCTGCCTCTGGGAAGGTACTTTCAGAAAATACCATGCGCTGGGCGATGAGGCCAGGTTCTTACGTGAAGCAGCCAATGCCGCTGAAGCCGTCATCAATGCCGGCAAGTATGATATTTACAGCACCGGCAACCCTTCAAGGGATTATTACAACCTCTTCATCACCGAAGAGTTGAATGCCAACAAAGAAGCCATTATGCCCCGGCGATACATCAAAGACGTGCTGATGCACAATATCACCCGGCAGGTAGGTGAATCCAATATTGGCTGGAGTAAGAGCTTTGCCAAATCATTTCTGTGTACAGATGGCCTGCCGGTTTCCTTAAGTCCCTTGTACAAAGGAGATGACTCCCTCGATGCAGAAAGAGTGAACCGTGATCCCCGCTTCACACAATTGATCGCCACCCGTGGTTTTGTATTCCAGGTAAGCCTGGCCGGTGTGAGAGATACTATCTCATTGCCAAGGATAGGCACCAATGTTACCACCACCGGTTACCAGATCATCAAAGGCCGGTCTTCCGACATCACCCAATGGAATGCCAACCAATCCACCTTAGACCTTTTTATTTGTCGCTATGCAGAAGTTTTGCTCAACTTTGCCGAAGCAAAGGCCGAACTGGGTGAATGTGATCAGGCAGTGTTGGATAAAACGATCACCAAGTTGCGCACAAGGGTAGGTATGCCTGCCATGACCATCGCCGGCCTTGTAAAAGATCCGGATTCCGAATTTCCTGCACTGTCCGTATTGATCGATGAGATCAGGCGCGAAAGGAAGATTGAACTGGCGGCCGATGGCTTCCGCTTTGACGACCTGCTGCGCTGGAAAGCAGGCAAACTCATTGAGAATCCTGCTACCATTCTTGGTATGAAACTGCATCCTGCTGTGAAGGCACAATACCCGCCGGCGCAAGTGAGTGGTATACCACTTGATGCCAACAATTATATCCGCGTGTATTCCAATTTCACCGCCAGGGTATGGGATAATAAATATTATTTGTATCCTTTGCCTACCCAGGAACTGGCTTTGAATCCGAAACTGGCTCCCCAAAATCCGAACTGGTAAACGATTTTTCATAGGCAGTTAGTTTTGGTTATTTAGTACATACAAAGGCCCCTTTCAAGCAGTGGGGGCCTTTTTTTCAGAAATGCGTAAAACAAGATAATAGTTACCATGAATAGGAAAACGAAGCTCATAACAGCATTGACTTTATTAACGATGCAGGCGGGTAGGGCGCAGCAAAAAGCAAACTACACCCTCATCCAATCCGGCGATACAGAAATAGACATCATCGCCAAGGCGGCCAATATCGTTCCCTCGCCCCGGCAATTGCGCTGGCAGCAACTCGAATTGACTACCTTTTTCCACTTTGGTGTCAACACCTTCACCAATAGAGAATGGGGTACCGGCAAAGAAGACCCTGCGATCTTTAACCCCACGGCGCTTGATGCCGCCCAATGGGTGCGCACAGTGAAAGAGGCGGGCTTCAGGCAGGTGATCATTACTGCCAAACACCATGATGGTTTTTGCTTATGGCCTACCAATACAACCAGCCATTCTGTAAAGAGTAGTCCCTGGAAAGCAGGTACAGGAGATGTGGTAAGGGAAGTAGCCAATGCCTGCAAAAAATACAAAATAGGCTTTGGTATATACCTGTCGCCCTGGGATATGAATGCTTCCGTATATGGATCAGATGCCTACAATGACTTTTTTGTGGCCCAATTGACTGAGCTGCTTACCCAATATGGGCAGGTAGACGAGGTATGGTTTGATGGCGCCAATGGGGAAGGCCCCAATGGGAAAAAGCAGGTATATGATTTCAACAGGTATTACAGCGTCATCCGCAAACTACAGCCCACTGCCACCATTGCCATCATGGGGCCCGATGTACGATGGGTAGGTACTGAATCGGGCAAGGGACGTGAAATGGAATGGAGTGTGGTGCCAGCTGACGAAAGCATGCTCCGGAAAATTGCCGATGAATCTCAAAAGGACCCGGCATTTGCGCCCGCAGGAGATAAAACAGCGCAGGACCTCGGCAGCCGCGAAAAGATCAGGCACGCCAAAGGCCTCGTTTGGTATCCCGCCGAAACAGATGTTTCCATCCGGCCAGGCTGGTTCTATCATCCCAAAGAAGATGAAAAAGTAAAATCTCCCGCAAGACTACTGGACATCTACTTCAGCTCCGTGGGATACAATAGCGTATTGCTATTGAACATTCCCCCTGATAAAAGAGGACTACTGGCCGATAGCGATGTGAACACCATGAAGGGCTTCAGCCAACTTATGGAACGTACGTTCCAACAGAACCTGGCCAAAGGCGCGGTCATCAGTGCTGCCAATGGAACCAATACCAAAGCCCTGCTGGATGGAAAATACAATACGTATTTTACTACCAGGGGCAGCGACACGACGACCAGCATTGAATTGACTTTGCCCGGTGAGATCACCTGTAATATATTGAGCCTTCAGGAAAATATTACCATTGGTCAACGCATCGAAAAATTCAATGCTGAATACTTCGATGGTGTTGAGTGGAAAACCTTTGCTGCCGGCACGACCGTAGGCTACAAGCGCCTGTTGCGCTTTGATAGCATTAAAACCAAAAAGATCCGGTTGAATATTTTGTCGTCAAGACTCAATCCAACCTTGTCAGAACTGGGCTGTTTTTATCTTCCTGCCAATCACTAGGCAGCTAAGACAGTAGTTATAGAATTTATCGTGTCATCCATTGCCCGATAGCCGCAAGAGCATCGCCGGGCCGGGAGATTATTGAGTGGGCGAAGCAGGGGTAAAGTACTGCAATCGTTTGCGCACAAAAACATACTTGCACGCTTCCAGCTAAAAACTGCACGCTTTTTCGTCAAAACTGCGCACTTATAGGTTTGTACTTTTTTGGAAGGATCTTAAATCCTTACTTCGTTATGATGAATTCAGCCATACCGTAGCGTATAGGTATTGAATTCATCAGCATCAAATCGTAATCCCAAATCATAACCGTCTATGAGATGCACCTTATTGCTTATCCTGATCATTAACTGTGCCTGGTACTCGTCTTTTAGCCAAACCCCTAAAGTCATCCCGGGATCTCCGGAAGCTGCAAACCTCGGCAAATACATTAATTATCCCGTCGATCTAATGACTGGCATTCCTGCGGTCAATATTCCGCTTTACACCATTGAATTGCGTGGGGGATCCTTCCCTATAAGTTTGAGTTATCATGCATCCGGCATGAAACCCGATGAAATGGGCACCTCCCTGGTAGGAGCGGGCTGGTCGCTGAGTGCGGAACCACTTGTGTCGCGAAAAATTAATAGCAAGCCCGATGAAATCGGTGGAGGGTACCTGAATAACACGGATATCATGCAGGGCAATACCTGGGATTACTTTAGAAAAATAGCCAATGGATCGTTTGAGGAAGACGCCGATAAATTTTATTATAAACTACTATCTAAATCGGGTAGCTTCTACCTAAAAAAGAATACCAGCGGCTCACTGGAAGCCAAAACAGTACCTCTCACAGGTGTAAAACTGGATGGCGCTTTTACAACCAGTGCAGGCTACAACCAACTGAAGTTGTATGATGAAGATGGAAGTATTTATTATTTTGGGAATAATAACAATGGCTATGGTGCCCTGGAAAGTACCTATCCCCCGCAGGGTTACCGCAGTTGTTGGAAGGCATCTAAAGTAGAATTGCCCAAAACTGCGGAAACAATACAGTACAAATATTATAATGCTTTTCAATATTCAAAATGGATCAAAGGGAACAATATAAGTGTTGAAACTTTTGAAACATACCCGATAAAACCATGGGATTGTGTTACGGGTAGTCCAGCACGAATGGATGCGTGTTCAGACCCCTGTACCGGATATTGCGCTCCTTACAATCGATTAAGCCCCATTGTGCTTGATGATGTAGACGGTACGCAAAAGTATTTACGGCTTAACGCCAATAACCAATTGGAAAATGAACCCTGTCCCCTGGATTACCCCACTTCTTCTTACCAATATTCAAATGTTGAACGACGGCTGCTGAAGGAGATCATTTTTCCAAATGGACGGATTGAATTTACAACAATTTTAGTGCAGTACCAGATGCTGCTGAGTTCCATGGTTGTTTATAATAATAGTAATCAAAAAGTGAAGGAGTTCAAATTTTATTATACTCCTGCCAAATTATTGAAGTCTATTGAAATGCACGGGTCAGATGGTGTAAAGCAACAAGCCTACCAGTTTGCTTATCACAACCTGGCTAATACTGATGATTTTTACTATTTGACAGATGCTATTGATACCTGGGGCTATTATAATGGTCGGATAGAGAATGTGGGCCGGGTTCCTGTACAAACCATCAGTACCATTAAGGAAACTACTTCTCTTAACGGTCCAATTCAGCAAAATGTTAATATAACAATTGGAAATGCATTATATCGGGACCCTGATGAGTACTATGCAAAAACAGGGATGCTCAAAGAAATCGTTTACCCCACAGGTGGAACCACCCGCTTTGATTATGAGTCAAACCAATATAGGATCGATGCCGGCCCTGTTAACACTGGTGCCGGTTTACGAATTAAATCAATTATACACAAAGACGGTGCAACCAGCCAGGAAATTAAAAAGACCTATAAGTACGGGCAAAATGAAGACGGGGCTGGTATATTGAGACTTTTACCGGATATCAGTGACTACGAGTATGAATATAAAACCTGGTATTACCCGGATGGAGGAGAAAATTCTGGATGTCCTGGCTGGCATGTTGAATCTACAACTAAAAATTATACTTCCGGATTGTTTGACTTATTCTATGATAACGGTGTGTCTGTAGTATATGACAAGGTAACAGAATATATCGGCGATGTACAGTTTAATATTGGAAAAACAGAAAATTTTTATGAAATAGATAACTACAAGCCATTCCGGTGGGCTGGTACCGATCTGGTGATGGAACATCCTTATAGTGGACTGACAGGGAGGCTTTTTAGGACAATTGATTACAAAAATGTAAATGGTGTTTATTCCCAGGTTAAAAAGAAGGAATTTGTTTATAATGCTGCAAATGGCGGTGATGCAGCTATAGGAAGGAAAGTTTATAGCAAAATTCGATTTGCAAATTTAAGTGAGTCCACTGAAGGATACCTGCAGTTGGTTTACCCAACCCTCATGCCACAGGTGTATGACCAGTACCAGATTGCTATTGTTAGTCATCATTCTTTTTATGAACAAATATTACAGGAAACCGAAACATTATTTGCGGGATCCGAGGAGCTGATTACTGTTAAAAAATATAAATACCAGAATGCTACTATGCCTTCACTGGTAACCTCCATTGAAACAACCAATAGCAAGAATGAGCTGCAAACGGAATCTTTATATTATACAAATGATATCGCGGTAAATGGTGCATCCCTGGGTATAGCCACTCCCATTATCAATACATCCCAGCAACTCAAGCAAAACAATGTGTTGAATTACCTGGTTTACAAAAAGGATATAAGGAATACTGATCAAAAAACATTGATCAATACCCCAAACCTAGAGGCGAATATTGTTAAGGCAGAATCTTTTGTCAATAATAACCCGGTTAACTCCGTTGATTTTACTTATGATGCAAACAAAAGGCTGGTTCAACAACAAGCTGTTAATGATGTGAAACTGAGCTACCTGTGGGATTATTCAGGGCAATACCCTGTGGCGGAGATCAACAATGCCACAGCCTCTTCCATTGCTTATACCTCGTTTGAGACTAATGGAACAGGTGGCTGGACCCTGGCCGGATGGGTGGTTGATGATGTTACCGCTCCCACCGGTAAAAAGGCGGCGATGGTTGGCAACGGCATTATAAGAGGTGATTTGTCTCCTGAAGTTATTTACAGAGTATCCTATTGGAGCAAAAATGGCATGGTTACCGTAAGTGGCAATATTGCAGGTAATGGATTTCCCAGGACTGGTCCCATGGTAAATAACTGGACATACTATGAACACAGGATCACCGGGGTTAATGGAGCAACCCTTTCAGGTGGTGGCTTGGTCGATGAACTGCGGCTTTACCCGGAAGGAGCTCAGATGAATACCTATACCTACGAACCGCTTGTTGGCATGACCAGTAAATGTGATGCCAATAACCGGATCACTTATTTTGAATACGATGCATTTGGCCGGTTGTCGGTGATACGGGACAAGGATCGCAAAGTGATCAAAAAAATGGAATACAAACTCCAGTCTCAATAAATGAAGTCATCTGGAAATACATTAACCTTAACTGTTGAAAGTATAATCACAGAATATGCCTGTCAATACTCCTAAAAATATTTTTGCACTGCTATCTACATTTTTTGTATCACTTATGGTAGTTGGCCAGTTGCAAACCAATAAACCCAGCAGCAATTCGACCATTCCAACAGTATCCCCTGTTAGTATTTATATGCCAGCGGGATATACTGGTACACCTCCGGTGAATTATATACGTACCCGGGAAGCCATGGGGCCATTTAATGACCCGGCGGCTCTTGATGCAGCCGGCTTCCAGGATGTGAAGCAAAATACTGGGTATTTCGATGGCCTTGGCCGCCCCATTCAATCTGTAATGAGACAGGCCACTCCGGGTACTACTCCCAAAGACCTGGTTGTCCCAATAGATTACGACGCTTTTGGCCGGGAAGTTTATAAGTTTATGCCCTATGCGGCCAATGCCAGTGATGGATTGTTTCGCCCTAACCCTTTTCCTGAGCAAAAAGCTTATCTCGAAGGCCAATATGCCAACCCTGCTGAAAAAGTGTTTTACAGCAAAACCAATTTTGAATCTTCCCCCCTCAAAAGGATAGAAAAGAGCATGGCGCCTGGTAATAGCTGGACTGGAAGCAATGTAGGCGTGGAACATAAGTATCTTTTCAATATTGTCACTGACTATGTGGTAAAATGGAATATCACTAGTAATGTGTTGACATATACCGGAAATGATGTAAATACCAATATACCTACAACCGCTTCCGGTATTTATTATCCTCAAGGTGAGTTGTTCAAAAATGTAACCCTTGATGAACGTTCTAATGCTATCGTGGAATATAAGGATAAAGATGGAAAAGTGATTCTTAAAAAAGTGCAGGTGGGTAGTATTGCAGTCGATTACAGTGGTTATACTGGCTTTCTAAATACCTACTACATCTATGATAACCTGGGCAACTTACGTTTTATTTTGCCTCCTAAAGCAGTGGAAGCCATCAAGCCCGATTGGACAATAACAGGCCTTACTACGGTAATCAATGAGTTATGTTTCCGCTATGAATATGATACTCAAAACAGGATGATTGCTAAGAAAGGCCCTGGAGAGGGTTGGACTTATATGATCTATGATGCCAGAAATAGATTGGTTTTTAGCCAGGATGCCAGTCTTCGGCTCAAAGGACAATGGCTTACTACCTTATATGATGTTATAAACCGCCCCTTAATTATTGGTATCACGAACTGGTCAGGTACACCAACGACTTTGCAATCAACGGTGACCAATCAAACCATTACTCCTGTCATACCCCCTGGAACTTTGGCTGATATCAATTTGCCCCCCGGTTCGTACAGTAGTGCTGAAGTAGCCTCCAATTCTATTACGATGGGGAATGGCTTTGTTGGCAATCCCGGATTTTCGGCCAGTATCATTTCTGAAAATATTGGTACTGTAGGAGTTGAAGGAGTAACGATAAACAAGTATCCTATTCCTACTGGGGCCTCTTTTACAGCACTAATCATTACGTATTACGACAACTATGACTGGACAAATAAAACCTATACTGCCAGCTACAATGGACAGTTAGATGCAGGTGCCAGTCCCTATATTAATTCCCATGCAGAATCCCTACCAGGCACAGCTACTTCCCGTACCATGGGACTGGTGACCGGCACTAAAACCAGGATACTGAGAGATCCCAACAACCTTGCTGCAGGCCAATGGCTCACTACCGTTAATTTTTATGATGACAAAGCCAGAGTGATCCAGACCCGGGCTGACAACCATAAGACCATAACCGATCAGGATATCCTTACTACCCTTTACGATTTTAGCGGTAAAGTGCTTTGTACCTATCTGGTTCATACAAATCCAGATGCAGGATCGGGTATTACCAAGGTAAAAACTCGGTATTATTATGATCATGGTGGCCGTTTACTCAAAACCTGGAAAATTCTTAATGATGATGAGCAAAAAAAGACACTCATTGCCAACAACGAATATGATGAACTGGGCCAATTGAAGAAGAAAGAATTGGGTAAACAAAAAGATCCAGTAACTGGCAATTATACCGAAGTTGGATTACCAATTGAAACTTTAGACTATACTTACAATGTGCGTGGCTGGCTCCAGGGTATGAACAAAGCCTATGTAGCCGACGCAGGAACGGGTGACCGAAAGTTTGGGATGGAACTGAATTATGACTGGGGCTTCCAGGCCAACCAGCTCAATGGCAATATTGCTGGTGTAAAATGGCGTAGTGTAGGAGATGGGGAAAAACGCTCCTATGGCTATAGCTATGACCCTGTAAACCGTTTACTGGGAGCCGATTTTGCCCAGCATAATGGTACTACATATGTTGAGAATAACGCTGTTAATTTTGATATGGTGATGGGTAATACCACTCAGGGATTACCTGCTTATGATGAAAACGGCAATATCATCGCCATGCAGCAATGGGGGCTGAAATTAAAAACCAGCGACAGGATCGATAACTTGCAGTATAGTTACCACCCGAACAGCAACAAACTACGGGCTGTGAAGGAAATTGACCCAGGAGCTGTGGACCATAAGTTGGGCGACTTCACTGATAGAAATCAAACAACCGATGATTATGGTTATGATTTGAGTGGTAACCTGATTGCTGACCTTAACAAAGGAATTGGCAGCAACACAGGAATTGATAAAGAGGCAGGGGGGGATGATATAATTTATAATCACCTCAATCTGCCTTGGCAAATTACGTTCCCAGGCAAGGGGACTATCACTTATACTTATGATGCTATTGGTAATAAACTGCAAAAGAAAGTAGTAGATCAATCTTTGAATGGAAAAACAGTTGCCATCATTACCGATTACATTGCGGGTATGGTTTACGAAAGTAAAACTACAACGGGCGGTACCCTTCCACTAACACCGGAGGATAATTATCAGGCCCGCCTGCTATATTTAAGTCAGGAGGAGGGCCGTATTCGCTATGTCCCGGCCGAAGGAGCTATCCCTGCTTCATTTGTCTATGATTATTTTGTAAAAGACCATTTAGGTAGCGTACGCATGGTGCTTACCGAGGAGCGGAAGCAGGACATTTATCCAGCTGCTACTCTCGAAGGTAGCTATTCTGTGGATGGAATGCCCAATGCTGTCTATAAAGAAAAAGACTACTATAATATCAACAATACTTATGTTGTTCCAAAGTCGGAGGCCTCGGGAATTACCGACTACCCCAATAAAAACGGTGGTCCTGCGGCATTGGATGCACCAGTAAATAATAACCCCAACAGTAATGTCACAGCCGTTAGCCAAAAATTATATAAGCTCAATGCCAGTTCTAATAAAACAGGCCTGGGCATTACGCTTAAAGTAATGGCTGGCGATCTGATCAATATATATGGAGTATCTTACTGGATCAATACCGGTGGTAATTTTGCCGATAAGAATGTGTTGCCTGTTGCAGGGTTGCTAGATGCATTTTTGGGAAGTCCTTCCATGATTGGCAAAGGTTTGGCGACTGCAGCTCTCAACACCACTCCCTTTTCTGATGCGGTCGCACCTTTCCTTACACGTTCTGATAATCCAGGTTATGCGGCTCCCTGGGCATACATTAACTGGATATTTCTGGATGAACAGTTTAATTATGCAGGTGGAGGATCTGATAGGGTAGGAGGAAGCGGATCGTTTAAGCCCCATAACAATATCCCTACTCTTGCAGTACCCAAAAATGGTTATGTTTTTGTATATTGTAGTAATGAAAGCAATTACCCCGTATTCTTTGATAACCTGCAGGTAATTCATACCCGCGGTCCGATACTGGAAGAAAATCATTATTATCCCTTTGGATTGACCATGGCAGGGATATCTTCCAGGTCCATTGGTAAGCTGGATAACAAGAACGAATACAATGGCAAGGAAAAACAGGAGCAAGAGTTTAGTGATGGTAATGGGTTGGAATGGTATGACTATGGGGCAAGGATGTATGACCCGCAGATTGGGAGATGGCATGTAGTAGATCCCAATAGTGAGAAATATGAAAGCGTCACTCCTTTTAGCTATGCCTATAATAACCCGCTTTTGTTTATTGATCCCAATGGAAAAGATAACGTTGTTTACATTTATGCTGTAGATAATAGCCTGACAAAAAAGGAATTAAATGAAATCGCAAAACAATCTACCGCAAACTTTCAAAAAATGGGGCTAAAAACAGAGGTCAGGGTGTTCAAAGGAAAGGATTTTGATATCAGTAAATTGGATAAGACAGACGCTGTTGCAGTTATTGGTACTCGCCAAAATGTTATGACAGCAATTAAAAAAATGGACCCTGGATTTGTCAAAGAATTGGAATTGCAGAGATTTGGTATGACAGCCTTATCAGGACAAACAATGCCAGAACTTACACAGGATATCGGAAATCCTTCAGATGGTGCCGGAAATAATATAACAGCCATTGGCACTGAGGCTTTACGCGAAACAGCTCCGGATTGGAAAGCCAGCGTTGCAGAATCTGGCGCATTTATAATCAATCATGCTGCGGGTCATCTTTCGGGCTTGTATGATGGATTGCCAGGGGTAAAGTTGGTGGATAGGTTTACTGGTGAAGCACTTTCTACTCATATTATGAGAGATGGTAACTATATTACAAATTTTATTAAAAATGGAGGACTGAAATTAAGTGATTTCATAACGGCCACTGCAAATACACAAGCATTTTATTTACGTGATAAGGCATTCTATAGCAGTCCTATACATGCAGCATATATACAACGTTTTGGCCATAACAATCCAAATGCAAAACTTCCAACTGAGAAAAGTGACTAAATGGGTATTAATGCTATTGTTTTGGGTGATGTCTCTGGCTTGTAGGAATCAAGCCCGCTGGCATTGTAACGAGATCAATAGGCAATCTGTTTCGTTTTTATTTAACAGTATTAGTGTGCCTGCTAAATTTGTTATAGTTGACACGGTACAGTTTGGTAGTAAATCTTTGTTATATAATAAAGTTCTAAAATCCACTGATGGGTTGAGTTTTGTTTGGATTAGTGTTAATGATTATGGTATATACCCAGACGTGAAATTGGACTTTAATTATTTAAGAAGGCAAATGAAAAATAAGGTAAAATCCTTAAATCAAAATAAGGACCTATTAATCACTGAAAATGTTAGAAAAGTCAATAACACAAAAGTCAGTTTTTTAAAATCATGTGTTAAAGAAAATAATACAACAAAATACTTAGGGCATATATTTTTTATAAGCCCTAAGTATATACAAATTGAAATAGTTATTCAATTGAATGGTACAGGTGATGATACTGAGGAAGCTTTAAATTGTATTTTTAGTTCACTGAAAATAAATTAGCTGGTAGGAGCCGCAGGGTTAACAGTCTGTTTAGGATAACGGCACTATTGCAGGAACAGGCTCCTTTACCCACTCTCTGACGAACATAAAAATAAGGCAGTTGTAGTCCGGCATGGACATGATGGGGCTGCACGTATTTCCCTCCAAACTGTACACTTTCCAGCCAAATCCACTCACTTATCGGTTTGATGCTGGCGGGCTGGCTATTTATGAAAATCCGCTGTATATTGCCTGCGAAATTTCCCCTGTATGACTTCCTTTTTCCGGTTTGTATTGAGTTCAATCCTTCTTACTGCGGCGTTGGCAGCAAATGGTCAAAATGAAAAGAAAGATTATGTTATCACTGTAACCGAGGATACCATTTATGGTAAACTTAGAACAGCCATAATGGGTCATCCGAGACTCATTACAGAAAATGATAAGATCACCTGTGATCCTGAAAAGATCCAGGCATATTACAAGGCTTCCAAAATGTGATGCATAGAGCTATTATATTACCCAATAAGGAAAAGAGCCAATGGGCGCAGATATTGGAAGATGGAGTTATTCAGTTATACTTTGTCGTGGTAGATCGGAGTACAATGAGATCCAATGGGACCTTTACCAATTCTTCCAGTACCTTCTGGTATGCATCCAAAGTTGGCTTTGACCTGATAGAAATTAAAACAACTGAAATTTGGGGTAGCCGCAAAAAACGTAAAGAGGGTTTGAGGGCCATATTAGAGGACGATGCAGTGGTACTTAAAGTATTTGACGAAATGGAAGAATACTCTTTTGAGAATGTCCGGGAAATAATTTTGCTTTATAATCAACGTGCAGCTAAAAAGGGGCAATCAGCAAATACTGCTGCGCAGTAGGCAATTACCAAATGGTATCTGATTAGCATAGGTGTTCGGTGGCGACCAGTGAGTGAGCACACTTGTGCCTGATAGTTTATCAAACTTCTGGAATCTAAAAGTATGTACAAGAATTTGTTGTTTTTATTGCTGTTATTATCTTGTCATCAACATCTCAGTAAAGAGCGAAAGGAAATTATGCGGCTCATTAGTAGCAATACCGCGATTGAGATTGTTGAGGGTTATTATTGGGTAGGGGAAACAAAGGATACCTTTTTTGTAAAGGACATCTTTATTGAGCCTGCCGATCCAAGGATATCACATCACTTAAACTTTAAAGGCATGTCCGTTTATCAGGCCAAAATGGGAGCCATGAGAAAAATAACTGGAGTAGACCCGCCTGCTCAGATTACTAATAAGCCCGATACCGCCCTTATTAATTTCTATTTGCAGGTTGCAAAGGAAAAACAACTTTTAAGATAAATTGGTATTAGAAAATGGAGAACCGATACTCGTTCACCGCCTACGGCATATAAAACATTCAATATATGTCGAAAAGCTATAGAGCACTTATAGAACTGCTATAGAGCAACTATAGAGCAGTTATAGAGGCTACCTGCCGCCCCACATGGTAGGAGAGTAGGAGGACAATAGCCAGGTGATAGTAGTAAGGTGTATGGTGGGGACGAGACAAGTGGTATTCCAATAGCCTGGGGATGGTAGTGTAATAGGGGGGGTATTGCCTGGGTATTGCCTACGTATTGCCTAACCATTGCCTTGGAGGGGTAGAATTCCTCTAGAATACCCCGGGGATTCGCAGAGAGTAGGTAGGCCATCAGGCTACCAGTCTCAGACAATACCGGTACCAGTACGCTACCATCTAGTCCGGTTATGTTGTGTGTTGTGTGTGTCATATCGATCAGTTTGATGACACAAAGCTGGCGGGTTTGCACGAACTGATTTACGAAGTGCTTACCAACTTCGTAGAGATTTTTTTCTGCAACAGGAAATAAAAAAACGCCCTGATTAGAGCGTTTTTATGCTAAAAATTGGCCATCTATTCAATGCAGTAAGTGATTTACCGGATATAAACAACCCAATGGGTAGAACTTTCCAGGCTTCCCGTCTCCTCAAAACTGCGAAAACGTAGCCTCATTGATCTCCTTGCGCAACTCCGATAGTTTAATCGCATAAGCCTGGAGTTTCTTTTCTTCTTCCGTTTGTGGCACCCATGCAGGCACAGGAACTGTTTTACCCTGGTCATCCACAGCCGCAAAGACGATCACACAATGGGTGGTCTTGGTTTCTACCTTGGTACGGGGATCAATGGCTTTAATATCTACGGCAATATGCATACTGGTTTTGCCGGTATAAATGATGCGCGCCTGTACTTCTACAATGCTGCCAATATGAATGGGGTTGATGAACCGGATGCCGCCTACATACACCGTTACACAATACTGACTGCTCCAGTTCACAGCGCAGGTATAGGCCGTTTGGTCTATCCATTTCATCACCGCGCCACCATGCACCTTTCCACCAAAATTTACATCCGAAGGCTGACTCAAAAAACGAAACTTAACAATAGGGTCCGTCATATAGGCTCTTGTTTAAAAGCGTAAGGTATAAAAAAAGGCGGTGCGCCTAAAACCCAGGCACTAATCGCTAATACCTGGCACGTGATGCCCGAATCCGGCCAGTGCAGGATCGTTACCGCCCGTTCTATGTCGGGTTTGTACAATTTTCAAGCGCTGTATAGGCCAGATTTCTGTCGTTCGTCATTATTTACCTTTTATCAATTCCATCAATTAGAAATTCCTTTAATTTCGGCGCAACCTAAAACACCTGCTTTATTATGAAAGTAAAGTTCCACCCGCTCCTGGTGCTTTTGGTATGCCTATGCATGCAAGCAAAAAGCCAGGTTCTCCTACCCATTAACACCGTCGTTTCTGAAAACTTTAATGCCATCGGCGCTTCCGGCACGGCTGCTTTGCCAGCCAACTGGAAATTTTCAGCGCCGGGCAATGGGGCAGCTGCTACCTGGAGTGCCGGTACAAATACCGCTGCTACTACGCAGGCCGCTGCCAGCGGCACACCCACCACAGGAGGCGCTTACAACTGGGCAACAACAGCCGGCACAGATCGAAGTATTGGGTTCATGAGCAGCGCTTCCTATGCCAGCCCCAGCGCCATCATGGGCTATTTCCGAAATACAACCGGTAGTACCGTAACTACCGTTACCGTAGCCTTTTCGATCGAACGTTTCCGGATCAATACCGGTAATGTCAGTGTATCCTTCTTTTCATCGGCCGACGGTAACAGTTGGACAGCACGCAACGCCGGTGATCTTTCTACCGCTGTTTTCCTGCCGGGCGCTAGCAGTTATACCTTCAGCAATCCATTGCTGGTGACCAAAACGGTAGTGATCACGGGCATCTCCGTTGCCAACAACGCCGATATCTATTTTCGCTGGGTATTCAATACCTCCGGTACCACTACCTCACAAGGTATTGGCCTGGACAATGTAACCGTATTTGCCGGCAATGCCACTCCCGCCATGTCGGCCAAACTAACGGATCACCTTACCGGTGATGTGGCCCATGACGGACAGGCCAATGCGGGTGATAAACTAACCTATGTTGCTACGATCAAAAATACCGGCACTGGCCCTGCTACAGGTGTGAACTATACCAATACCATCCCCACCAATACAACCCTGAATGGTGTTGTCAGAACTTCGGCCCTGGCCAGGGATGATCAATATACCACGCCTGCCAGTACCGTGCTGAATGGTACTACCGTATTGGCCAATGATTACGGAATGCCATCCGTTGCCATGGTATCCTTTGGGCCAGTTGGCAGCCCTGCTACCATCGCCAATGGTTCCAATACCATAACGACTGAAGGAGGGGGCACGGTTTTAATGAATGCCAATGGAACTTTTACCTATACACCAGCGGCTGGGTTTACCGGGGTCGACCGGTTTGCTTATATAGCCGGCGCTGGCATGCCACCCAACAACGATGCCATCGTATCCATTACCGTAGGCAGCGCCGTCAGTGCAGTTAACGATAGTTATTCGGTAACCGGCAATGTAGGCATTACCCTCACGCCTGCCGCAGGCATCTTCAACAATGACCTGGGTGATAATAAAACCTTGCTTAGTGTAAATGGCAGTGCCGCCAATATCGGTACCCCCATTGCAACGGCACAGGGTGGAACCGTAACGGTGAATGCCAATGGCAGTTTCTCCTACGATCCGCCTGCCGGTTATGAAGGCGCCGATCAATTTACTTATGCTATTGACAATGTCTTTTCTACTCCGGCTACAGGTACCGTTACGCTCAATATCAGCGGCATGATCTGGTTTGTCAACAATACTGCCGCCACCAATGGCAGCGGTAAACTAAGTTCCCCTTTCAATTCGATCAACAATTTCCAGGCGGTCAACAATGGTACCGGCAACAATCCCGCTGCCAATGACAATATATTCCTGTATGAAAGTGGTACGAACTATGATGGTTCCATTACCCTGCTCAACGGGCAAAAGCTTATAGGTCAGGATGCTGCCGCTACGCTGGCTTCTATTACAGGGCTTACCATACCATCCTATGCAGTAGCATTGCCGGCAACCGACAATGCCAATGCTACGCTGGTTACCCTGGTAGCAACGGCTGCAGCCACCAATACCATCAATCTCAGCGCTGCTGCCTCCAATACCCTCCGTGGTTTTACCATTGGCAATACAACGGGTACAGGTATCAACGGAACGAGCTTCGGTACACTTACAGTAGCCGATGTAGCCAAAAATGGATCGGGCAATGCCATCACCGTCAACGGCGGCACCATCAATGGTACCTTCACCAATATCACCAGCACCAGTGGAACCGCCCCCTTGTCATTTACCACCATCAGTGGTGCTGTAACCGTCAACACCGGTAGTTTGACAGGCAGTACGGGTACCGGTATATTCATCTCCGGATCGGCAGCCAATTTCACCTTCACCAATCTGCTCATCACCAATCCTGCCGGTACTGCTTTCCAGCTATCTGGCGGCAATGGCACGATTTCCCATTCAGGCGCTATTTCCAAGAACAATGCCGGTCGTTTGCTGGATATTCAATTACGTAGCGGTGGCAGTGTTACCATCAGCGGCAACCTGTCTTCTACCAGCACGGCAACGGGTATCCTGATGCAAAGCAATTCAGGCGGCACCATCACCCTCAGCGGCGGTACCAAAACGATCAATACCGGGGCCAATAAAGGAATTACCCTCACCAATAATACCGGCGCTACCATGGCAATAACCGGTGGTGGCCTGGCCCTTACTACCACTACGGCCATCGCCCTGGATGTTAGCGGCGGTGGTACCTTGACCATTACAGGAACCGGTAGTACCATTTCAAATGGCAACGGCGGCGCCATATCAATCCTCAATACCACCATTGGAGCCGGTAATGTTAATTTTCAAAGCATTGCCTCTAATGGAGCCACCCATGGCATCCTGCTCAACAATACAGGAGCGGGGGGCCTCGTAGTAACAGGTACCGGATCGGCCGGTTCTGGAGGAACCATTCAGAATTGTGTGCAACGGGGAGCCCGTTTCCTTATCGCTTCCAATATCTCTCTTTCCTACATGACCTTTACCGGTAATGGAACCCTTAATATCGATGCTGCCGCTACAGCCGGCGATGCCCTCAATGGTACTAATACCAATGTGGCGGCAGGTATTGACCTGCAAACCGTAAGTGGTTTCACCGCCAACAATGTAACCATTACAGGGGGCGTACAGATCGGGTTGAATGGCAAAGGAGTTTCCAACCTGGTGCTTACCAATTGCAGCGTACAAAATGCGGGCAATGAGGTACTGGAAGATGGCGTACAACTGGTGAACCTGTCAGGCACCTGCTCCGTTACCAACTCTACCTTTACGGGCAACTTCCACCGCCAGTTTGAAGTACAGAATAGTGCAGGCAACCTCAACCTCACCATGAGTGGCTGTACGTTCGACCACCTTTCCTATGTTTCCACAGGGGGACAGGGCATGTTGCTGGTGGGCCATACCAGCGCCACCATCGTAGCCTCTATAAAATCCTCGCTCTTTAAGAATAATTTCGGAACAGCCTTCACCGGGCAGGTGATTAACAATGGCAATGTGAATATCACGCTGGGCAGTAATGGACTCGCCAATACACCCGCCGAAGGCAATACCTTCACCGATAATTCAGGGGCTATCCAGATGCTGAGCGATAATGCAGGAGTATTGAATTATGGCATCGGAAATAACGTGATCACAGTTTCTGCGGTGGTGACTTCCGGTTTTACGCCTGTCACCTTCCGTAAAGGCACCAATGCTACGGGGTTTGTAGGTGGCACATTCGGGTATAATACGATCGGCAATGCTGCTGTTGCTAATTCCGGTACCAATAGTGCTGGTACAAACGGGCTGAGCATTACCAACGAAGGACTGAGTGGCGGCATGAATATTACCGTGAGCAATAATACCATCCAGCGGGTTGCTCAAAGAGGAATGGAAGTGTTATTGCAGCTCAATGACAATCTTAATATAGCAGTGCTCAACAATACCTTCCAAAATCCCAACCCTTCAGCTGTACCAGGCAATAGGGTGGGCCATGCTATCTTCATGCAATCGGGCACTGATGCAGCGGATGCGGGCACCCTTTGCGCAGAGATACAAAACAATAACCTCACCCCTGGCGCCTGGGATGATATTACCTCCGGCAATATTCGGGTACGCATGTTTCCCGGTGGAGGCAGTGACAAATTCAGGCTGAGGAATTTGGCAACTGGTACGGCCGCAGCCGTGGTTACGTTCCTGAATACCACCAATACTGGTGCAGTGACTTCTGCTACCACACCTTCAGCCTATCTTACAGGAGCTGCTGCCTGTTTCTGATCACCAAACCTTAAAAACACGGAACAATGAACTTCAATATATTCTTACCACGAATGCTAAAAATAACCGCCCTGGCAACTGCTTTGTTAGGCTGTCAAGCCCTTCAGGCGCAAATGAATCCTTTGGTCCTGGGTACCATACCCGCAGGCGACAGCATACTGGTATACTACGACGTAAACATCAATAATCCTTTGCCAGGTGGTACCACGCAGCTCAGTAACCAGGGCTCGGTGAGTGGTGGTGGCTTTACCACCTTCCTTACCAATGATCCCAGCACACCGGCAGCCAATGATGCCACCATCACTTTGCTCAATGTTTTACTTCCTGTAAAGCTGATCAGTTTTACAGCCCAGGAGAAAAACAATACCATTGTACTGAATTGGAAAGCGACTGCCGAATCGCAACTCCGCCGGTATGAAGTGGAGAGAAGTACAGATGGCCGCAACTTTACAAAGATTGGTGAGGTGGCTGCCCTCAATGCCAGTGGCAATGTTGATTATTCCCTGGTGGATCCATCACCCAATAATGGCATCAATTATTACCGGTTGCGGGTGGAAGACCTGGACGGATCAGCCGAATATTCCCATATCCTGCGCCTAACTTTGTATAACGGCGGTGTACAGGTAATTGCCATCTATCCCAACCCGGTGATCAACCATTCTTTTGCCCTGCAGTTTAGCAATGTGCCGCAAGACAATTACCGGCTCGAAGTGTACAACAGTGCCGGCAGCCTGGTATTTAGCCAGTCCATCAAACACCCGGGCCGGTCATCTACCCAAACCATTCAAATGGGCCCCGTTCCGTCGGGCGTTTATCACATAGCCATCAAGGGCGCCACCCTCAGCTTTACAAAGAAGGTGACTGTGCAATAGCAATTATCGACGAACAGATTAGTGCATACAAAAATGCCGCCTCACAATGATTGAGGCGGCATTTTTGTATATATAGCTCGTAGCTTGTTTCTACAGTTTGATCAGCTTCACCGTTTGTGTATTATTACCTTGCTTCACTTGCAGGTAGTACACACCTGACCTGTAATTAGCACCCAGGTTAAACAATCCATTCGCTGCCAATCCCGTCCTTGATTCTATTGTTCTGCCTGTATTGTCTGTTACCAGCATACTCAATGGTTTCAGGGAAGTACTCAACGTGAGCACATAGAATTGCGTGGGCGATGGGTTGGGGAAGGCTTTCACTGTAAGTATACCATCGGGGAATGGATCATTGGGTATATGGGGTACACTTACATTCACCTGTTGTGAACTGCTATTGCCCGCTGAATCCGTTGCCGTAATGGTAATGGTGTATACACGGCCATTGCCAAATACGCCACGCTCAGCCCGCAGTTTCACATGGTGTGCATCTACAATTACCCAATCAGGCGCCAGGTTACCATACAGACCGCCCGTTATTGGCTCATTACTGCTGACCGAAAGGGTAGTGTTCACAGCACCGCAATTGTCCGTAGCAACATAATCAACAGTTACGTCTTTCATCTGGAAATTAGGCGGCCATATCTCTACAGGATTTGCCGCTGCATTGGTGATGAGCGGACTTTCTTTGTCTTCTACTTTTACCGAATAGCTGAAGCTGGCTGCATTGCCTGCATCATCCGTTACCGTCCAGGTAACCAGCGTAACACCGGGTTGGAATACCACTCCCTGCAAGCTGCTGGCAGTAACCGGCGCCTGGGGTAAGCCCTGGTAAGTGAGCGTATAAGCATAGGTAAGTGCATTGCCACAACCATCGGTAGCATGGATATCCAATTGTGTGCCGGCAGTAAAGTGGCAGGCTGCTGAATCCGCAGCAAATACTTTCACCGCACCATTGGTGAGTGTGCTATCCAATGCTGTGATCAATGGCGCAATACTGTCTTTAATAGCAACGGTCAATGAGTAGTTGCCCGTGTTGCCTGCCGCATCTGTTGCCGTTAAAGTAACGGTAATATCACCCCGGCCATGAATGAGGGTACCTGCTGCGGGCGATTGCGTTACTACAATACCGGGAATAGAAGTTTGTCCATTCACCAGCGCCTGGGTAGTGTAATCGGGCAATACGACAGCACAGGTGTCATCTAAATTGATCACTTGATTACCTGGACCTACGATGGCCGGTGGCAGGTTGGAAACAGTATTGGAAAGCGCACTTTCATTGTGGAAGTGGTCCAGTGCCGTTACTGTATAGTAATACGTGGTGCCCGGCAGGCCTGATTTATCAGTATAAATGGTGGTATCGATATTGGTAATGGCCAGGATATTGTTGACATTATTGATATCTATGGCCGTATCTTCTGAACGGTAGATCACAAAGCGAATGGCCTTGTCCAGTTCAGTGGCAGCCGTTGGTTTTGTCCAGTTTAATACCAGGGAATCACCCGGATATTTTACAGCTGTTAAAGTAGCAGGTGCGCCCGGTGCGATGCTATCGCGCCAGGGCATCCTTGGTAGCAAGGCTGGCTTTTGGTAAAAGAACAACCGCAGTGAATCACGGAAACCCAGTTTGGTTGTACTCCGCATACTGCTGGTATTGTAAATGGCCTGCCCTTTAATATTGGGATAGAGCGGGTCCCTGTTCATGCGCATTTCATTCGGGATCATGGAAGGGTTGGCCCAATTGACACCCTGTGCAGGATCGTTGACCTTATAGCCAGCCATGCCAATATAGATATGCCTGCCATTGGCCTGGTTATTCCACCAGGGAACGATGGCAGCATAATTGGCCCCCGGTTGCCCGATGTACCAATATACCTGCGGTGCGATATAATCCACCCATCCTTCCTGCAGCCATTTCTTCGTATCGGCATACAGCGTGGTATAATGTTCCAGTCCACTGGTAGGTGTACCAATAGCAGGATTGGTGCTGTTGCGGTAGATGCCGGAAGGCGATACGCCAAACTTCACCCAGGGCTTCAATACCTGGATCGTATCATTGAGTCTTTTGATGAGCAGACTTACATTGTCACGACGCCAATCGGCGCGGCTGGTAAAACCACGGGGATCCAATGTAAAAGAAGAATCATCATTGTAAGGTGTAGTACCTGCCGGTGCAGCAGGCGGATAGAAATAATCATCAAAGTGGATACCATCCACCGCATACCGGTTTACAATATCTACGATCACACTGGTAATATAATCCCGCACCTCATGTAATCCCGGATCCAATACCCGCAAGATACCCTGGCTCAACAACCAATCCGGATGCAGCTTGGCTACATGGTTGGCGGCAAAGCCCGGCAGGTTGGCCGAGTTGGATACTGCCCGGTAAGGATTGATCCAGGCATGGAACTCGATGCCCCGTTTATGACATTCGTCGATCATGAATTGCATGGGATCCCAATCGGGATTGGGTGCTTTGCCTTGTGTGCCCGTAAGATCTGCCGACCAGGGTTCAATGGCACTGGGATACATAGCATCACACTGACTGCGTACCTGGATGTACAGCGTATTGAGTCCGGTGGCTTTGTGGTGTTCAAGAATGGTGAGGAAAGCAGCGCGTTGTTGCGCGGGTGTTTGTGTACGGTTGGGCCAGTCAATATTGGAGAAGGTGGCAATCCAGGCGCCACGCATCTCTCGTTTGGGAGGCACTTGCCGGCCAAATACCAGCACACTCATACATACAAGCAATAAAGCGAGTAAAGGTTTTTTCATAAACGGTTAATTTTGCAGGTTTGTGCTCAATTTACTAAAAGAGGCTGCAATGATGTGCAAGATTGGAGGGGTGTGGATAGAAAAATAACCTGCAAAAACACGCATGGGTATGCGCTGCGTTAGTATGCATTCAGGGAAGTTTGACAAATGTCTAACAGGAGTTAAACACTTTCAGCCAGCTTCTTCGGCACATGGGCGATATATCCATCCAGCTTAACATCTTCCAGGAACTTATTGGAAAACAGTTTGGCTGTTTTTTCATTGAGCAGGGCGCTCCGGTATTCCATCCAGGTAGTTCCTTTGGGGCCATACATGTGCTTTACCAGGTCAGGAAAGGCCCAGTCGGCCCCTTTACCCCAATGGATCGTAAAGGGGATATGATTGGCTTGTAATACTTCGATGGTACGTGTACAAAATTCTGGTAGGCTGATCATTCTGCCACTTTTGCCTTTCCAGATCACCCCATCAATTTCGAGCATACAGGTGACCGGGAATTGTGTAAAGGCAAGTGTTGCCCTGGATTGCTTAACAAATCGCATGGCATAAATGCCGGGTATGGGCCCTTCCTGGCGCGCCAGGTTGGTGAGTAGCTCCAACGCTTTGGGACTGTTTTGATGGTCAATGCCTACCGCAATGGCATAGGCTGGCCCCTGATAAGGCGCATCCCAGAATATCTCGGCCAGGGTACCTGTCGCTTCAAGGTCTACCGGGGGCAATACAGACTTTTGTAATAATTTAATGAGTTTGGGAATGCTGTCTTTGTATTTCTCCGCTATTTTGGTAAACAGGTAAATGAGATCCCGGTAGATAGCTGTCTTCATCCGGGGCAGGGGATCGGGATATTCAGCCGTATATGTTTTTTTATAGATGGCCTCTACTACATATTCCGGATCATCCACATAGGGATTAATAAACACCTTGTAATGAAAAGGACGGTTGCCTTTCCCGTTGGCGCCTGTTTCTCCGGCGATTGTAAAAGGTGAATTGGCGAAGTCCATTGTTTTGGCCAGCTCCAACGCCAGCTCTTTATGGATCTTTTTTACATAACGTTTCAACAAGTACCGGTCTTCCGTTTCCATCACCACCCCATGAATAAAACCAAAGGAACCCAGGCTTACCAATGCCGCATTGAACAGTCCGTCATTGCGTATCACGCGGGCCTTGATGCGATTGGCAAACAGATCGGTCAGTGCGGGTTCTGTATGCCTTTCCAGGTACACAATATCTTCCGGATTGGGGCCAATGATCAGGTTGAGCCCTACCACACAATCCTGCACCGAACCTACATCCAGTGCCGAACCATGTACGCCGGTGGAAATGCAACCAGCAATCGTTTGTCCATTGCTGGCTCCCGTGGCTTTTAAGGATTTACCATGATCAAAAACAAATTTGTGCAATTCCTTGATCACATTGCCACACTCTACAAAGAATAGGTTTTCCCGTTTGAATGAGGAGGCTGGATGAAATTCATCTTCCTGTATCGCTTTCTTCAGGTTCATCTCGCCATTGAAATGCATATTGTCCTTATGATTGGCAATATGGTTCATCGACCAGGCCGAACCGTAAGCCCTGAAACCTTCCTGCTTATTCAGCGCTTCTTTGAGCAGCCTTTGTATTTCGGCCGCTGCATCGTTGTACCGGTCCATCAAAGAAGGCATATTGCCCTTGCCTTCCAGCGATGTTTTATACAATACCTTATTAGGGAAGGGACCATTTTTATGCAAGGTATCCCAGGTTCCCATTTCATGTTTCGTGGTAGTAGCCATAAGCCAATGTTTTGTGGATTCGTCCTCCTGAATTAATAGTTGTCGAAGCAATAGATTGCCGACTGCCGATTGTCGATTGCCGGCTTCCTATTCACTGTTCCTTCAAACACACATACTTGATCCTCACTTTCCGTCTTTTTCCAAAAGTGATGGCGCTTAACAGCACACCCCCAAACGTAACCCGGTATTCTACCGAATAAAATCCACCCGAAGGGCATCTTTCTATGAGGTAAAAATCGCCCTCTGTAAGTTTTAAGGAGATGGTGGTATCCAGTACATGTACCTTCTTACCCCGGTAGAAGTCCTCCGACATATTCAAGGGATCTGGTTCGGGCGTACCTTCCCGGTTAACGATACGGACTGAATAGCAGGACGATAATAGTAGCAGGGCTATGATTGGCACAAATAAGAAGGCAGGGAACTGTTTCCGTGTATTAACCCTTGTATGCATGTTGTAGCAGTTTTTTGGTAACTGTTATAGACGACAGCCAGCTATGGCCAGATGGATGCTTTAAATATCCGGAATATTTTAATATCAAAATATACCACAAATGGGGTAGTGGCAGGTAAATAGGCGGTGTGCGGGGGTATTTTAGACAGTCTTAAACCGTATCTTTATGGAAAGTAGTAGTCATGAAACATGTTTCCATCATTGTGCCCGAAGGGCAGAACAATGTAAGCAGTATTGTAGGCCCATTTAAAATACTGAACAAGGCCAATGCATATTGGAAAAGCCTGGGCAAGGAGCCTGTTTTTCGCGTACAGGTGGTAGGACTGTCGAAGACGGTAGAATTGTATGATGGCCTGTTTACCATCAAACCCCACGCTTTTATTGACGATATTACCCATACCGATCTCATTATCATTCCTGCCCTGAGTGGTGATTTTCCGGCTAAATTGCCAGTCAATGCCGACTACTTCCCCTGGATAGTCAGGCATTATGCAAAAGGAACCGAAATAGCAAGTATTTGCACCGGGGCCTTTATCCTGGCTGCTACCGGTTTGTTGGATGGCCGGCAATGTTCCACCCATTGGGCTGCCGCTGAGGTATTCAGGAAAACATTCCCCCTGGTAGAATTGATTACGGAAAAGATCATTACCGATGAGCAGGGCATTTATACCAATGGAGGCGCTTTTTCTTTCCTGCACCTGATGATCTATCTGGTAGAGAAATACTATGACCGGCCTACCGCCATCTACTGCTCTAAAATATTCCAGGTAGATATGGATCGTTTTAGCCAGTCTCCATTCACCATTTTCCTGGGACAGAAAACACATGATGATGAATTGATCAAGGATGCGCAGGTATACATGGAGAAAAATATGGCCGAAAAGATTTCTGTCGACCAACTGGCCGCAGGCCTTAACATCAATCGCCGCAGCTTCGACCGCCGGTTTATTAAGGCCACCAACAATACACCCCTCGAATACTTACAACGTGTAAGGATTGAAGCCGCCAAGCGCTTATTGGAAACCTCTCAGCAGTCTGTCAATGAAGTATTGTATGAGGTGGGTTATGCCGATATCAAAGCATTCCGGGAAGTATTTAAGAAGTTCACCGGTTTATCGCCATTGGACTATCGCGGCCGCTACCATAAGACCCTCAGTACGCCCGAATTGGTCCATCGGCATCATTAAGTGCGTAGTACATCTATTGATGTACTACCTTACCGTCTTTGATCACCATACGTACATCGAATAGTACTTTTTTGAATTGCCCTTCCAGGTCGCCATTGAAGATGACCATGTCGGCCTTGGCGCCTTCACGCAATACACCCAATTCGTTTTTCCGGCCCAGCGCCTGGGCTGCATTGGCAGTGGCTGCTTTCAATACATCCGCAGCGGGCATACCTTCCTCAAAATAAGCCGCCAGTGTTTGTTTAGCTGCATTGCCCCGGGTACTCCTGAGATCAAAATAAGCGTCTGAACCTGCTACAATGAGCACCCCTTTCTTCCGGGCCCGCGTTAGCCTGTCGGCAAGTGGTTGTAGCATCTTCTTGAGCTCGGCCGTATCATGCGTTGTTTTATGTTGCGCTTCTTCTGCATCAATCACACTTTGCAGCGAAGGGTCAGTAGCTACCAGGTAAACACCCTGGCGGGCCATTCTTTCCAGCGTACTGTCGGCAATATCGTATCCATGTTCTATGCCGTCCACACCTGCTTCCAGCGTCTTTTGAATGAGGGCATCCCAATTGGCATGCGCCGTTACTTTCAAACCGTGTTCATGCGCCGTTTTAACAATGGCCTTCATTTCATCCAGGCTTAATCCCATCCGTTCGCCAAAAGCAACGATCTTGATCACATCTACCTGGTTATTGACATGTTCCTTCACTGCCAGTACTGCATCCTCCACACCATTGATCACCCGGTATTCAGATTTGGTTATTTTCTCGTGCTCTTTTACCGGTAGCTGGTAATTTTGTCCGTCCATGGCACTCAAAATGGGACCTGAGATCAGCATACGTGGCCCTTCAATATAACCCCGTCTGATGGCCAGTGCTACTTCCCGGTCGAGGTACTGACCCGAATTGCCCAGGTCGCGAATCGTAGTAAAACCCGATTCCAGGTACGAACGGGCGAAGCCCGCAGCCCGCAATACACGGATCTCGGAAGAGCGAAGCAATACATCCACCGCAATATTTTCATCTGTTTTTTGCAGCATTAACAAGTGCGTATGCGCATCGATCAATCCGGGAGTGATGGTGGTATTGGGCAGGGAAATAACAGGCGTGCCTTGTGGTACCTTCAGTTTGCTGCCCACCGCTTTGATCTTATTGCCATCCACCCATATTTCCTGGTCTTTAAGGAATACATTCTTTTCGGCATCGTACAATTTGCCGGCTTTCAACACATAGGCGCCGGAGGCAGGTACCTGGGCTATCATATTCAGGGAAAATAACACCAGGGAGAGTAGGGTACAGGTCGCTTTCAACATACAGGTTAGTTTTGCTCTTTTCAAAAATGACCGTGAAAATAAGCAAAACAACCCTTACAAACTGGCTAATTTGTGCACCGTTTTTTTATGACGCAAACAGGTGATCTTACCGGATACATATCCCAGGGCAAGCGCCAATGGATAATCGCCTATCCAATGCACATCTGTATTGATCATGGCCCAGCCGGTCATACCGATCAATGTATAACCCACATAGCCGATCCATTTTTTCTCCGGATAGTTCGTGGTTAGTACGGTTACCGTTGCCATCATGGTAGCCAGGTGGCCGGATGGAAAAGCATCAAAATTGGGTGTATTGCTTTGGTAGTCCTTAAAAGAAGGGAAGGGATGCCAGGCGCCACCACGCTCGGTGCTCACAAACGGGCTTTGCCGGCCCGATATGCGCTTTAATACCTGGGTGGTCAATCCCATCGTGATAAAGGTTTCAGTAATATCACTGGCGGTTTGCAAGGCCCGGTAGTCTTTATGGATCTTGCCAAATATATACAAGCCTCCTGCCAATAACATACTGGTGCCACCTTCGCCCAATTGATAAAGCGCCGAATTAAGGTTGCGCGGTATTTTGAAAATCTTGGTATCACCTGCTTTCAACAATACCTTATAGTCTGTTTCCCGTACCAATGATATTTTGTCGGAAGTCCGTTTAACGCCATCCAGGATATTTTGGTCCAATGGGATCAATATGGCCGTAGAAGCGGCTACCAACATCAGCCCTTTCAGGTTTTGCTTTCTAAAAGGAGACTGGGCTATTTGCCACAGGTCATTGGGCACATGTTTGATAAAACCCCATTTCTCCGGACGCTCATATTTTTCTATCACCCTGGTATTATAAAGTGGAGGCATGCTGTCAGTGAAATTTTGTGCCCCCGCCTGGTAAGCTGTGCCCATTAACCAAAGAAAAAAGAGGATCAACTGTTTCATGCTAAATTCCGTGTTCTTTTAAAAGTCATAATTAAACCGTAAAGAAGTGCCATAAGCCGTGCAAACCGGTGTCAGACTCACATGTGACAATTTTCTTTTTTGTAAACTGTTCTTGAGGATCGTGCGGTTCAGCCGCTTTTCATAATTCTTTACCACTGCCGTTCCACAAAGGTAGCCCAATAATCCACCTGCCAGGATATCCGAACCCCAATGCCGGTTTTCCGTCATCCGGCTAAGGCCCACCAACGTAGCCAGGGAATAGGCTGTGATTACTGCCGCAGGCCGGTCCTTGTACCGGTGCGCAAATACACTGGCAATGGCAAAGGCCGTGGTTGTATGTCCGGATGGAAAAGAATTGAACTCTACGCCATCGTCCAATTGACGGTCAGCCGGCCGGAAGATACGCCCGGGACCGGTCCAATGATTGTACTCATCAGGTCGTGTGCGGCCAAAGGCTGTTTTGAATACCATGGCCCATAGGCCCGAAGTTATATACGATTGAGAAGCCAGGATCACCGTGGTCGTTAAATACTCGTTATGGGTTATCATGCCATAGGCCCCCGTACCACCAAGCAGCAATACCCCATGCAAGCCACCCAGGGTGGTAATGAGGGGACTGGTGTTGTGGATCAAAGGGAATTCTTGTTTGGCCAATCGCAATTGCCGGTTCAGTCGACGGTCCTCTTGCAGGATGGCCGAACCGATTACCGTAATGGCCACTATCGCTCCGGATGATACCTTTGTTTTGAAAGGAGCTGTTGCCTGGTATTGCAGGTTACTCCCCAGGTCATTCATGTATTCCCGGATGCCATAACGTGGCTGGTCAAGGCTATCAGGGAAAATTGATACATCAATTGTGTCTACAATTCGACTATAATCGTTGGCTTTTACTCCCTGTATGCTGCATACAGGCAATAACAATAGAAGCCATTGCTTTAGCTGATGGGTCAATGGTATCACGTTTTAAAGGTTACCGATATAAGTGAGAAAAGACAGATACCCCTATCGATACCCCCATCGTTTTACGATGAACAACATTTTATTAACAAATTCCAGTCGTTGACCGGTGGGTATGCCACCTTGGTAGGAGACAGGGATATTAAATAATATTTGCAGAGTAGTACAGAATAGGATAGATTTGCCCTAAGTGATTGCCATATGGAGGATGTATACAAACAGATCTACGAAATGGAGGGTGTTAACAGCCTTTCCAAACATGAACAGTTGGTGAATGGTATCCTAAGTGCCATTCAAAACAAAACCTTGTCCCAGGGCGATATGCTGCCCTCCGTAAACCAGCTCATCAATGAGTTTGGTTTTGCCCGTGAAACCATTGCCAAAGCCTATAAGGACCTCGTAAAACGCGGTATTGTAGAGTCGAAGAACCGGGTAGGCTTTTTTGTTTCCAACAGCAATATTAAACAACACCTGAAAGTGGCCCTCGTGTTATTTGCCTTTGATGCTTTCCAGGAAACCTTCTATAAGGTATTCCGGTCAAAGCTGGGCAAAGGAGTTCACCTGGATGTGTTCTTTCACCACAATAATATTGATGTACTGGACAGCACCATCCAGAATATCCGTGGTCGCTATGGCATGTATGTAGTGGCGCCCATACCTCATCCCCGTACAGCCTCCATCCTGGAAACCCTGCCGGCCGATATGTTCCTCATGATCGATCGCTATGAAAAAATATCCGGCGATCATTCCTATGTGGCCCAGGAGTTCAAAGAAGCTTCCTACCAGGTCTTTACCGAGCTCAGTGAAACCATTAAGAAGTATGATGCCATGGTCTATTATCACCGGCCTGCCGCTGATACTCCCATTGAGATACTGCAGGCATTCAAAGCCTTTGTAAAAGACCAGGGCGTGAAACACGAAATAAGGACCGAATACATCCCCGGCACCCTCGAAAAAGGCAAAGTATACTTTACCATCAACAATACCGAACTGTGGAGTATGCTGAAAGATTGCAAGGTCATGAAGCTGAAACCCGGAAAGGATGTAGGCATTCTTTCGCACAATGATGAAGTGGTAAAAGAACTGATCTTTGACGGCATCACCACTTATTCGGCCGACTTCAGGGTCATGGCAGAGAAAGCTGCTGAGTTTGTCCTGAAGCGCAAAAAGATCCAGGAAATTATCCCTACCGTGCTCATCAGGCGCAAATCGCTCTGATGATCTGATACATCATGAACCTGACAGGATTTATCTGCTTTTTACTGTTCCTGGCCTTTGTGGCTACCATTGCTATTTTCAAGACCAGGAAGATTCGCCTCAATACCACCGTGGCCTACTTTATGGGCAACCGTACCCTGGGCTTCTGGATGGTAGGCTTTTCCCTGTTCCTCACCAACCTCAGCAGCAACCAGTTTGTAGGTGAGAATGAATTTGTGTATACCACCGATATGACGGTGATGGCCTGGGGCATGAGCTCCATCCTGGCCATGCTCATTGTGGCCGAATTCTTTCTGCCCATCTACTTACGGATGGGGGCCATTACCACACCCGACTTCCTGGAACACCGTTTTGGGCCGCGCCTTAAAAAGATCGTATCCCTCATCTTCCTGGCCAGTTATCTGGTGACCTTAATTCCTACGATTCTGTACGGTAGCGCAGTAGCATTGAATGGTATCTTCCATATTGATGAAGCCCTTGGCATCTCTTATTTTTCTGCCATTTGGTTATTGGTTGTCCTGGTAGGTGTTATTGGCTGCTGTTATACCGTGTTGGGTGGATTCAAAGCCATTACTGTTTCCGACCTGGTACAAGGCGCCGGCCTGCTGGTGGGTGGATTGGCCTTGCTTTGGTTCAGCCTGCGTTACCTGGGTGAGGGGAGTGCCCTTACCGGCATTCAAAAGATACTGGGATCAAAAAAAGAACACCTCAATGCCATTGGAGGCCCCCATGATCCCATTCCATTCGCCACCCTTTTTACCGGCATGTTCCTCATCAACCTGTACTACTGGGGCATGGAACAATACATCATGCAACAAGCCCTGGCCGCCAAAAGCTTGTCGCAGGGGCAAAAGGGCATGTCCCTGGCCTGTGTAGGCAAACTGCTCTCGCCATTACTGTTGAATGTACCGGGCCTGATTGCTGTACAGCTCTATCCCGGTCTTACCAATACAGCGACTGTTTTTCCCAAGCTGGTAGGCGATGTATTACCGCCTGTGATGACCGGCTTTGTAGCCGCCATCATATTCGGCGCAGCCATCAGCACCTTTAATGCCGGTCTCAATAGTTCGGGTACGCTGTTCATCATGAACCTGTACAAGCCCTGGCGCAAAGGAGCAGCCAATGACCGTGAACTGGTAAAGGCCGGCCGGACGTTTCAGCTGAGCATCACTTTCATTGCCATGTGCTTTTCGCCGTTTATCCTCTATTTCGATGGCGGTTTTTATCACTATATACAAAAGATATCCAGCTTCTTCAGTGTGCCCGTATTTACCGTGATGATCGTAGGTTTTGTAACAAAGCGGGTACCGGAATGGGCGGCACTTACCGGGCTGGTATTTTTCATGGTGGTCTATACCCTTAGCCAGTTTGTATTTGATGTACAGCTGCATTACCTGCATGTACTGGCCATTCTTTTTATGGTGACAGTACTACTGATACTGGCTCTTAGTAAATGGAAACCACGGCCAGATGCTTATACCGCCCGTAACCTGGCGGTGGTCGACATGAAGCCCTGGCGCCATCGTTATTGGTTTTTCCTGGTATTGATCGTGTTGATGGCCGGTGCTTTTACCTTGTTTTCCAGGGCCGGTATTGCTCAATAATATAACCCATTACCTCAGTTATAAATCCGTAAGACATGCAACTGACATACGCCTTTAAAAAATACCTTGCTTTCCTGGCTGTTCTCTTTTTAATAGGTGCTCAGTCTACGGTGTGTAAAGCTGGCGACAGGTCCGATAGCGACACGCTCATCATCATTCCATTTGGAAAGAAAAATGAGATCCGCTATTCCATCTATGATGGCGCTTATCATGTTGTCTATGGCGGTCAACGGGTTATTACAAGTGCAGTGGCCGAATACAGGGGTAATGTATCCATTAAAAGTAGTGATGCTACTACCCGTCGATATTCAAGCAGTGTGATTAGCGATAATTGGGGAAAAGGAAAACTTCATGTATTTGAACAAACCACCAATGGCCTGCGCTTGCAGCAATTGTTTTATGTTTATGCCAATCAACCCTTCTTCTTTACCCAGGTAAGGGTATATGGAAAAAATATTGCCGCCAATTATATTTCACCACTGACTACTACTGTGCAAGTGGAAGGCACTGGTGATAAACGCGCCCTGGTAGTACCTTTCGATAATGATATGTGGGCTCGTTTTGATGCACAACCGATCGATAAGGCTGATTATACAGGCAGTGAGGTGACTGCTTTGTACAACAATGATACGCGTCGTGGTTTGATCATTGGCTCTGTAGAACACACCGTTTGGAAAACAGGCATCAAAGTAGGGCACAAGAATAATAATACCCTGACACTCGCCGCCTATGGTGGCCTGGCTGATAGCACCATCACGCACGACAAAATACCACATGGAAAAGTGGCCATCAATGATACCCTTTGCAGTTCACCCTCCATCATGGTAGGCCTGTTTGATGATTGGCGCACCGGCATGGAACAATATGCCGTAGCCAGTAAGCAAGCACAGCAACGTACCCTTTTCAAATGGAACAAAGCCACGCCCATGGGTTGGAATAGCTGGGGCATGATGCAAACCAGCCTCAGCCTGCCCAAAGCCAAAAGTGTGATTGATTTTTTTAATGATTCCTGCAAGGGTTTCCGCAACGAAGCCGGCACTTTGTACATTGACCTGGACTCTTACTGGGACAACCTGGTGAAAGGAGGCCTGCAGGGTGATGTAAGCGCCCTGCAACAATTCGTGGCTTATTGCCGGGAGAAACATTTTGTACCGGGTATTTATTGGGCGCCCTTTGCGGATTGGGGTAAATATGACCGCACCATTGAAGGCAGCTCGTATACCTATCCTGCTTCCTGGATCACACAAAAGGGTATTCCTGTAGAAGTGGATGGCGCCCGTGCCATGGATCCTACTTATCCCGGTACGCGTCAGCGCATTGTTCATTATATCAATAAGTTTAAAGAGCTGGGATTTGAAATGATCAAGGTCGATTTCCTGGGACATGGCGCCATGGAAAATGATCACTTTTACGATCCTGCAGTCACTACCGGTATGCAGGCGTATAAGGTGGGCATGGAATTCCTGGACAGTGTGTTGGCCAATAAAATGCTGGTCTATGCTGCTATATCACCTACCATGGCTACCGCGCCCTATGTACACATGCGGCGTATTGCCTGCGACGCCTTTAGTGCCATTGACAATAGCGAATATACCTTGAACAGTACAGGTTATGGCTGGTGGCAAAACAAACTGTATGATTATGTGGATGCCGACCATGTAGTGTTCAACAAAGAAACACCGGGTGCCAACAGGGCCCGGCTGGCATCAGCATTGGTAACTGGCACCCTGATCACCGGAGATGATTTTTCGGTAAACGGTCCCTGGAACCAATCTGCCAGGCTACTGTTGCAGAACAAAGACTTGCTGGCTATTATACAACAGGGCCGCGCCTTCAGCCCGGTAGAGGCCAATACAGGCCGCAGAGCCCCGGAAGTATTTGTGCGCACCATCAACGGAGCAACTTACCTCGCCATTTTCAATTACGACCATACGCCCCGTAAGTTCAATATTACACCTGCCAGGATTGGGCTGAAAGCCGGAAGCAGGTGGCAGCTAATGGAGCTGTTTTCTGGCAAACAATCCACTGCCAATGGTCTTTTTGAGGTTGAACTCCCCGCTGCCGATGCGGTGATCTACCGTATAGCAAAATAAACCTGAAGAGCCCGTAGAGCTTGTCCCGCAACAGCGGGATGACACAACCCCGGTGGTGCGCCTACAGCGCACTAAACTTTTTATATACGTATTCTACAAAGCGATAGCCCCTAAAAGGGGGATCCCACCCACACACTGACAGTTCACCTTCTCTAAAATAATCCCCCAAATTATTTTGGCCGACCCAAAATAAATCTATATTTGTAGTGGTATAGGATAGGATAGTACAGATAGGGTGATTAAGGCTCCCGTATCTGGTCGTAATTCGAAAACTAACATTGCTTTATTATGCTTAACAACATTGCTTGCCGCATTGGGCGACCCTTCGTCCATCCGCGCAACCCCGTATGGCTACTTCCAGCCATTGCATGCATCTTTTCCCTGTTTATTTCTGTACAATCAAAGGCCCAATCGGCCGAAGGATCACTGACTGGTACGGTAGCCGACAGCGCCAATGCGCAGCCCCTGGCCGGCGTATCGGTGGTGATCAAAGGCACCAAACAAGGTACCAGTACCGATGAAAAAGGCCGTTTTTCATTAGACATCTCGGGCAACCAGGCCCTGCTCGAAATTTCATTCGTAGGCTACCGCTCGAAGGAAGTACTGGCCCGCAAAGGCCAGCCCATCCGGATACAACTGGCCCTGAGTGCCGATACCACGGGCGATGTGATCGTGGTAGCGTATGGCCGGCAGAAAAAACAAAGTATGGTGGCCTCCATTACCTCCATCAATCCCAAAGAATTGAGAGGGCCTACCAGCAACCTCACCACCATGCTGGCGGGGCGCATATCGGGTGTCATCGCTTACCAGCAAAGTGGTGAGCCGGGCGCCGACAATGCAGCCTTCTTCATCAGGGGGGTGGGCACCTTTGGCGCCGGTAAACGCGATCCCCTGATCCTCATTGATGGTATGGAATCATCCAATACCGATCTGGCGCGTCTCCAACCGGATGATATTACCGGCTTCTCGGTATTGAAGGATGCTGCGGCAGCCTCCCTCTATGGTGCCCGTGGCGCCAATGGCGTGATCCTGGTCACTACCAAATTAGGTGTTGAGGGCAAAGCCAGGTTCAACGTACGCCTGGAAGCCCCTGTTTCTACCAATACCCGCAATTTCAAGTTTGCCGATAACATCACGTACATGAAACTGGCCAATGAGGCGGTACTCACCCGTGATCCGTTGGGTGTATTGCCTTATTCTCAAAATAAGATCGATCATACCGCTGCAGGCGATGATCCCCTGCAGTATCCCAACAACAATTGGATCGATGCGCTGATCAAAGACTACACCGTTAACCAGAAATCAAACCTCAACGTAAGTGGAGGTGGTAAAACTGCCCAATACTATATTGCCGGTACCTATAATATCGACCGGGGCATTTTGCGCACAGTACCCGGCAGCAGCTTCAACAGCAATATCAAGCTCCAGAACTACAGTGTACGTTCCAATGTAAGTATCAACATCACGCCTACTACCAGGGCCATTGTACGTACCTCGGGACAGTTTGATGATTACAATGGTCCTGTTGGCTACCGTGATAATGATGGCAATTGGGTAAATGGTGGCAGGGCTATATTTAACAGCGCCATCTGGTCCAACCCGGTGATGTTCCCTGCCTTTTATCCGGCCAGCTATGCGCCCTTCCTCAACCACCCTTTATTTGGTAATGCTTTCATCGGTAATACCACCAGCTTGTACAGTAATCCTTTTGCCAGAATGGTGTCGGGCTTCCAGCAATACAATACCTCTACGCTCAATGCGCAGATCGAGGTGAACCAGAACTTCAATTTCATAACGCCGGGCCTATCAGCCAATTTAATGGCCTTCACACAACGCTATTCGTTCTTTAATGTGAACCGGAATTACGCACCTTTCTATTATACACTATTGCCCGATCCCAGTGGCAAGCTGACGGTATTAACACCCCTGAACAAAGGACAGGGTACAGAATACCTTTTTTACTATCCGGGCGATAAGATCGTGAATACGGTAACCTACGCACAATTCTCGGCCAATTACAGCCGCACCTTTTCCGATAAACATGCGGTAAGTGGTATGCTGATTGGTATCATGCGCAACTTCGTCAATGCCAATGCCGGCGACCTGCAAGGCTCACTGCCTGCCAGGAACCTGGGCCTGTCAGGCCGGTTCACCTATGCCTTCGACAGTCGCTACCTGGCCGAAATGAATTTCGGGTACAATGGTTCCGAACGTTTCGCTTCCAATAACCGGTTTGGATTTTTCCCCTCAGCAGGTCTTGGCTGGGTAGTCTCCAATGAGCCTTTCTTTGAAAAAGCGAAAGATGTGGTATCCAACCTCAAATTCCGTTTCACGTATGGATTGGTGGGTAATGACCAGATCGGTAATGCAAAAGACCGATTCTTCTACCTGTCGAACGTAGATCCCAATAACCTGGGCCGTGGATTCCATTGGGGCAATAACCAGAACTATTATATTCCCGGTTATTCCATCGGCCGTTATGCCAATTCCTCGATCACCTGGGAAAAAGATGTGATGACCAACTATGGCATGGACCTTTCCTTTGCCAATGGCATCAATGTAACCGTTGACGCATTTCAGGCAACACGTTCCAATATCCTGATGGACAGGAATACCATTCCTACTACCATGGGCCTGGAAGCTGCTGTACGTGCCAACATGGGCAAGGCATCCCGCAAAGGGGTGGACGTTGCCATCGATTATTCCAAAACACTGAATAAAGACCTGTGGATACAGCTGCGGGGCAATATGACCTATGCCACCAGCAAATTACTGATCAACGAAGAACCCAATTACCCGGACAACCTGAAATATTTATCCCGCGTGGGCTTGTCGCTCAACCAGGTGTATGGCTTACTGGCCGAAAGGTTGTTTGTGGATGATATCGAAGCGGCCAATTCTCCCGTACAAAGTTTTGGTGGCAATAAACCCATGGGTGGTGATATCAAATACCGCGATATCAATGGTGATGGACAGATCACAGGAATGGATGTAGTGCCCCTGGGTCATCCTACCAATCCTGAGATCACTTATGGTGTTGGTTTCTCCATGGGGTATAAATCGTTCGACCTAAGTGCTTTCTTCCAGGGAAATGCCCGCGTATCCTTCTTTATCAATCCGTATAATATTTCACCCTTTGTGCTTAATGGCGGTTCACAAAACGGCCTGCTCAAGGCCATTGCCGAAAGCCATTGGTCCGAAGAGAACCAGGACCTGCATGCATTGTGGCCCCGCCTGGATTCACGGTTCAATGACAACAATTCACAAACCTCCAACTGGTGGTTACGCAATGGGGCCTTTGTACGGTTGAAGACAGTGGAGTTGGGATATACCCTTCCGTCAAAATTGTTACGCCGCATGCACTTTACCAATTTCAGGATCTATGCCAATGGACAAAACCTGTTTGCCATCAGCAAGTTCAAACTATGGGACCCTGAAATGGGTGGCAATGGATTGGGCTATCCTGTACAGGCGGTATACAACTTTGGGATCAACTTTGGATTTTAAAACCAGCAACAATGAAAACAAACTATTATATACCGGTTCTACTGTTGATGATTTCAACAGCAGCCTGTAAAAAGAATTTCCTCGATGTGGTGCCGGATAACGTCGCCACATTGGACAATGCCTTTACCATGCGGGCAGAGGCGGAAAAGTACCTCGCAACCTGTTATTCTTACCTGCCCAATGATGGCGACCCGGTATCGAATGTAGCCTACCTGGGTGGTGATGAATTTTGGCTGGCCTATCCACCGCTTAGCCTGACAGCTGTGAATTGGAATGTGGCCCGTGGCAACCAGAACGTGGTGAGGCCTTATAGCAATATCTGGGATGGTGATTGGTACTCGGTAGAAAACTTTGGTTACGATAACCTGTTCACCGGTATCCGTACCTGCAATACTTTCCTGGAAAATGTAGGCGATGTAAAAAAGATACCTGATCTTACCAGCGACGAAAGGACCCGTTGGCTGGGAGAAGTGAAGTTTCTCAAGGCCTACTATCATTTCCTGCTGCTGCGCCAGTATGGACCCATTCCCATCATGGATAAAAGTATTCCTGTCAATGCGCCCCTGGAACAAACCAAGGTAAGGCGTGAGACGGTGGATTCCGTAGTCAATTATATTGCCGGTTTGTTGGATGAGGCCGTTACGCAATTGCCCGTAGCTTTACTTACACCCTCTACGGAGCTGGGACGCATTACGAAGGCCATTGCTTTAAGTATCAAAACAAAGGTATTGGTACTGGGCGCCAGTCCGCTCTTCAATGGCAATCCTGACTACCTGACCTTTAAGGACAAGCAGGGCAGGTTATTGATCAATACAACCTATAGTGCAGAAAAATGGCAGCGTGCGGCAGCAGCCGGTGCAGCCGCTATCAAGGCTTGTGATGAGGCCGGTATCTTCCTCTATAAATTTGTCAATACCACCGGCTTCAACCTTACACCGGGCACCATTACCCAAATGAGCGTACGCAATGCGGTATGTGAAAAATGGAACCAGGAATGGATCTGGGCCAATTCTGAATCCTCCACCTGGCAGTTGCAATACTCTTCCATGGCACATATAGATCCTGCCAATTCAGGCAATTCCAGCATCTATGGCACCCTGGGGCCTACCATGCAGGTGGTAAGGCAGTTCTATACTAAAAACGGTGTTCCCATTACAGAAGATAAAACGCTGGACTTCTCCAATACCAATCAATTAAGAACGGCTACCAATGCCGAGCGTATTGATTTTGTAGAAGGATACCAGACGGCCCGAATCAACTATGACCGTGAGCCCCGCTTTTATGCAGACCTTGGTTTTGATGGCGGCCGCTGGTACATGCAAAACAGCCCCAGCCGTACGGATGAAAATACCTGGAGTGCGCAGTTAAGACTGGGACAGTTTGGCGCAGGGGTGGCGGTAACCATCACCACCTATTATCCCAAGAAGATGGTGAACTGGAAATTTGCTTACCAAAGCAACAACAGCAGCCATATTGAGGATTATCCGTTGCCCACGATGCGCCTGGCCGATCTGTACCTGTTGTATGCGGAGGCCTTGAATGAAGCAAATGGTCCTTCGGAGGACGTATACAAATACCTGAACCAGATCCGTGAACGGGCTGGATTACCAACCGTACAAAACAGCTGGACCAATTTCTCCAATAATCCGGGCGCTTATCTTACCAAAGAAGGATTGCGCACGATCATCCGCAATGAACGCAATATTGAATTGTCGTTTGAAGGGCATCGTTTCTGGGACCTCCGCCGTTGGAGAATGTCGGGCACTTTGCTCAATGGAAACGTAACGGGTTGGGACAGATCAGGAACTGCCGACAGGCCCGACCTGTTCTATACACCTACCACGTATTACAATATGCGTTTTGTGGTGCCCCGCGATTATTTATGGCCCATCAGGGAGTCGAACCTGCTGGTGAATGAAAACCTGGTACAAAACCCGGGCTGGTAATGCCAATTTTAAAACGGCTTGTAAACATACAAATATGAAAAAGTACATTCTAATAATAGCTACTTATTGCGCGCTTGTAGGAGCGTGGAGTTGCACCAAGGAAGATCCCAATGGTCTTAAGGAAGGCAATTCCAATCCGCCTGGCCTTGTTACCAATATGCAGGTTAAGAATGAACATGGTGCAGCAGTCATTACCTATACGTTGCCGGGTGATGCAGACCTGCTCTATATAAAAGCAATGTATACCCTGGCCAATGGCACCAAACGGGAAGTAAAAGCCTCTACCTATACCAATCAACTCAGGGTGGATGGGTTTTCTGATACGTTGAAGCATACCATTCAATTGGTGGCGGTCAACAAAAGTGAAGTAGCTTCCGCACCCGTAAATGTAACGGTAGAACCCCTGGTATCGCCTATCCGGCTGGTGTACCGCAACCTGCAGGTAGCGGCTACGGCTGGCGGCATACGCATCAAATCGCTCAATGAATTCAGGGGTAATGTGGTGATCGTACCCTTAATGGATAGTATGAGCAAAGGGGAGTGGATAAGCCTGGAAAATATCTACACCAGCGATTCCATCATTGCCACCAGCATCCGTGGCCTTACACCAACACCCAAGAAGTTTGCCTTCTTCGTACGTGACCGCTGGCTCAATACGACCGATACTTTATATGTAACGCTTACACCAGCCAAAGAGATATTATTGGACAAGTCGAAATTCTCCTCCTTCGTTTGTGACAATGATACCAAGATGTCATTCAATACCACCGTGGAAATGATGTGGCAGGGATTACTGAACAATGAATGGCCTTGCACTTATACCGATGAAAGTTCGGGCGTACCAACGACCATTACCTGGAGTGTGGGACCGCAGCCTGTTAAATTAACCCGGTTCAACCTGCTTACCCGTCGTGAAGGTAGCTTGTACTATTCCAAAGGCAGCCCGCGCAGGTTTGAAGTGTATGGCTCTAATGAGCCAACGCGTGATGGCGACTGGAGCAAATGGACCAAGATACTTACCTGTGAAGTGATCAAGCCTTCGGGTTTGCCACTGGGACAGGAAAACGGAGCCGATGGAGCAGCAGGAGCCTCCGGATTTACATTTGATTTCAATGAGGATACACCGCCCTACAGGTACTTGCGTCTTAAGTGCCTCCAAAACTGGATTGGTTCTTATTTCATTGAAATACAGAATATGAATATATGGGCTACACAATAGCTGTGAGGCGTGAGCTTCGAGCTACGAGCCTTTTGCTTCGAACCGGCTTTCTTGTATTCACTCGCAGCTCGCAGCTCAAAGCTCGTAGCTGGTTTTGTAAAAAAGAAAAACTTAGTTCATGAAACAGTACATTGTCAATATAAGTATGACCACCCTTTTTTTACTGGTCATCGCTTCCTGCAAAAAAATGGACGATTATAAAAAGTTTGCAGAGGGGGGAGAGGTCTCTTACCCTTCTACTTTCGATTCACTGAAGGTGATCTCCGGCAATGGCCGCGTTATGATCACCGGTACCCTGGCAGGCGACCCCAAGGTGACCAAGTACCGGGTTTTCTGGAACAGTGGCCGCGATTCACTCGAAGCGCCTTTTGCCCGCTCGGGTGGGGTAGACACGTTGAAACAGATCATCGGTAATTTACCCGAAGGGCCCATCACCTTCACTGTACGTTCTTACGATGCCAAAGGCAATAAGTCCATTCCCATGACGGTTACCGGAAATGTATACGGACAAAGTTTTCAGCTGTCCGTCAACCAGCGGGGCAACCGGGTGGTATTGAGTACCTCCTTCGCTGCCAATGGATCGGCCACTATCAAATGGGCCAATGTGGATGCGTATATCGGCGTATTGGGCATGAAAGTGCATTATACAGATGGGGATAATAAAGTACGGGACACCATTGTACCTGCCCAGCTGATAGATCAGCAAACCACCATACCCAATGTGGGTGTTAAAAATGCACTGTCCTATACCACTCTTTATTTACCCGAAAAACTGGGTATTGACACCTTTACCGTGGTACAGAAACAATTAGCTGCTTTTACCGAAGTCATATTACTCAATAGCGTGAAGCCAGTAGCCAACCTGGAGAATGATGGCAACCGCTGGGCTACCCTGCGCGACTGGGTAACCAATGCAGCCGCCAAGAACCACAATGGTTATGGAGGAACGGAGAAAGGCAATGATGCCAAAATATACTTTGAAGCAGGATGGGGCGCCTCGGCCATTCAAAACGGCAAGATCCACCAGGTGGTTACCTTACCGCCCGGCAAGTATAAGTTTGAGGGATCAGTGGACTGGTTTTATAAAGGCTCCAGGAACGATACATACCTGGTGGCCATGGCCGGTACCAATGGTTTGCCCAATGTAGACAACCTGAATACGGCCATTGGCTCCGCCAAACTGGAAAATGGCTGGTGGTGGTGGGATACCACATTTGAATTAACACAAAAAACTACGCTGTCGCTTGGGATGGTTTTGTATATGAATGATGATGGCGAAGCCACCCGTTTAAATAGTCTTAGGTTATTCATCGTAAATTAATATTGTAATTGTTTCATAATGTGCATCAGTAAGAAAGGCGAATGGTCGTTATCCGCAGCGTTACCCTACCCGCATGGGCGGGAGGGTGCTGCGGCAGACCTACAGAACAGGAGGTATATCGTTTGGTTATTATTGGGTTTGCTATGCTCCTCGATGCAGGGCATGGCACAAACGCCACTTCGTTTGTGGTATGATAAACCAGCCACGCAATGGGAAGAAACTTTGCCGCTGGGCAATGGCCACCTGGGCATGATGCCCGATGGAGGTATCCATACCGAGCATATCGTCCTCAATGATATTACCCTCTGGTCGGGCGCCCCACAGGATGCCAATAACAAAGAAGCCTATAAAAAACTGCCCGAAATACAAAGGTTGTTATTAGCAGGCAAGAATGATCAGGCACAGGCGCTCATTGATAAAGATTTTATTTGTACGGGCAAAGGCTCCGGCGCCGAACCCTTTGGCTGTTACCAAACCCTGGGCAATCTCGACATCACCTATCACTATAAGGATGTACCCCAAGGTGCAGTAGCGCCGGTAAACTATTCACGGCAACTATCACTGGACAATGCACTGGCTTCCTGTTCCTATGAGCTGGCTGGCATTACCTACAAAAGGGAATACTTTACCAGCTTTGGCAATGATGTGGGTGTGATCAGGCTTACAGCCAGTAAACCTGGTATGATCAATTTAAGTATCGGCCTGGCGAGGGAAGAAAAAGGAGCCGTAAGCATCCAAAACAATAGGTTGACGATGGTTGGCCAACTGGAAAATGGTACCGATGGCAAAGGCATGGAATACCAGGCGCAGGTGGCCCTCCGTTTGCAAGGTGGAAAACAAGGAATGGAAGACAATAAGCTCACTGTTCGTGATGCTACAGAAGTGATCCTGTTCTTTTCGGCCAAAACCAGTTTTAAGGATACTGCTTTCCGGCAACATGCGCAGCAATTGCTCGACAAAGCCATGGCCACTACTTATGCTACGCAAAAACAACTACACCTGCGCAAGTATCAACAACTATTCAACCGGCAGCAGGTGTACCTGGGGCCGGGCGGATCGGAAGGGTTGACTACGGATAAAAGGCTGGATCAGTTTTACAATGCGGCCATACCCGATAACCAGCTCACCGTATTGTTTTATCAGTTCAGCCGTTACCTGTCTATCAGCAGTACCCGGGTAGGGTTATTACCACCCAATTTACAGGGCTTGTGGGCCCACCAGGTCCATACCCCCTGGAATGGCGATTATCACCTGGATGTAAATGTGCAAATGAACCATTGGGGTGTGGAACCGGGTAATTTGTCTGAACTTAATTTACCACTGGCCGAACTGGTGAGCAGCCTGGTGCCACATGGCGAACGGACGGCCAAAGCCTATTACAATGCAAGAGGTTGGATAGCCCATGTGATCACCAATCCCTGGATGTTTACCGAGCCGGGAGAAAGCGCCTCCTGGGGCGTATCCAAATCAGGCTCTGGCTGGCTATGCAATAACCTGTGGGAACATTACCTGTTTTCAGGCGACAAGAACTACTTGCGTAAGATATACCCGGTACTCAAAGGATCGGCGTTATTCTATTCCGATATCCTGGTCAGAGAACCTAAAACTGGGTGGTTGGTTACATCACCTTCCTCATCACCCGAAAACCATTTCTTCATGCCCGATGGCAGTGGTAAACATGCTGCTATTTGTATGGGAGCTACCATCGATAACCAGATCATCAGGGAGTTGTTCAATAATGTGATCACCGCTTCGGAACAACTGGGCATGGATACGGCTTTCCGCCGTCAACTCAAAACTACCCTGGCACAGGTTCCGCCACCCGGCCGCATAGCCCCCGATGGGAGGCTCATGGAATGGCTGGAGAATTACCAGGAAACCGATAAGGAACACCGCCATATATCGCATTTATATGGGCTGTATCCGGCCAGCCTGATCACACCTTCACAAACACCAGATCTGGCAGAAGCCTGTAAAAAGTCGCTGAATGTGCGCGGCGATGATGGTCCAAGTTGGGCCATTGCCTATAAACAATTATTCTGGGCGCGCCTGCATGATGGCAACCGGGCCTATAAACTATTCAGGGAGATCATGAAACCCACCCGCAAAACGGACATTAACTATGGCGCAGGTGGTGGCGTATATCCCAACCTGCTATCGGCAGGACCTCCCTTCCAGATAGATGGCAATTTTGGCGCTGGTGCCGGCATTGCCGAAATGTTATTACAAAGCCATGAAGGGTATATTCATTTGATACCGGCTATTCCTGATGCCTGGAAAGCCGAAGGAGCTGTAAAGGGAATGAAGGCAAGAGGCAATATCACGGTGAGCTTTGCCTGGAAAGCGGGTAAAATAATCAGCTATTCCCTCAGTTCGCCCACCAAACAGAACGTGCAACTGATGCTTAATGGAAAATTGATCAAAGTAAATACACAACCAATACAGTAAAATATCATCTGTAACCACGTACCATGAAACGAACGCGCGCAATTGGATGGATAACTACCGCAATGGTATTATCCTTTGTAGGGCAAAGAACCCAGGCACAGCAAATTATTATCCCTATTGAAACGAAAAACAATGCCCTGGTATTCCAAACGGATGTCAACCGGAATGTGGGCATTGTTTATATGGGCGCCCGGCTGGCCAATAAAAATGAATATGGCCAGGTAAACGCCATGTACAAACAAACCAGCGATTATACGGGTGTAGCCAATGCGGCTTATGCTACAGCAGGTACCAGGAGCCTGTTTGAGCCAGCCCTGGCTGTTACACATACGGATGGCAACAATTCACTCGACCTGCAATATGTACGCCATGAGAACAAGCAGCTGGACAACAATACTTCACTGCTGGCTATTTACCTCAAAGACCCGGTATACAATTTTGAAGTAACGCTGTATTATAAATCCTGGTTCAATGAAGATGTAACAGAGCAGTGGAGTGAGATCAGGCACCAGGAAAAAGGCAATGTACTGTTGAATAAATATGCTTCGGCGGGCCTGTACCTCAAGGCCGGTAGTTACTGGCTCAAACAATACCATGGCGATTGGGCCCGCGAAATGCAGGTGGAAGAGAGCCGCCTTACGCATGGTATCAAAACCCTGGATTCAAAACTCGGTAGCCGGGCCAACCTGTTCCAGCCTCCGGTATTCATGGTGTCGCTTGATAAGCCGGCTACGGAAGATGAAGGAACAGTATTGTATGGCACCCTGGAATGGAGTGGCAACTTCCGCATCGACCTGGAACTGGACAACCGGGATAACCTGCGCATCATGGCTGGTATCAACAATTATGCCTCACCGTATACCCTCGCTCCCGGTGAAGTATTTACTACGCCTGCTTTTTTATCGGTACTCTCTACCCGGGGTAAAGGAGAAGCCAGCCGGAAACTGCACAGCTGGGCCCGCAATTACAAACTACTGGATGGAAAGGGAACCCGGCTAACGCTGCTGAATAACTGGGAAGCGACCTACTTTGATTTCAATGAAGCCAAACTGAAGGAACTGCTGAAGGATACGAAGAAATTGGGGGTAGACTTATTCCTGCTCGATGATGGCTGGTTTGCCAATAAGTATCCCCGCAACAGTGATCATGCCGGACTGGGCGACTGGCAGGAGAATAAAAAGAAACTGCCCAATGGTATTGCATCCCTGGTACAGGAGGCAAAAGCCAATGAGGTGCAATTTGGTATCTGGATAGAACCCGAAATGGTGAATCCCAAAAGTGAGCTCTATGAACAGCATCCTGATTGGGTAGTGAAACAACCCAACCGCCCGGAGCATTATTTCAGGAATCAACTGGTGCTTGATCTTAGCAATCCGGCTGTACAGGACCATGTATTCAGGGTAGTGGATGGATTGTTTACGAAGAACCCGGCCCTGGCCTATATTAAGTGGGATTGCAATGCGGTTATCTACAATGCTTATGCGGCACGCCTGGGCAACCAATCACATTTCTACATTCAATATGTACAGGGATTGTATACTGTGCTGAAGAAGATCAGGGCCAAATATCCCACCGTGCCCATGATGTTGTGCTCGGGTGGGGGAGGCCGGGTAGATTATGCAGCCTTGCAGTACTTCACCGAGTTTTGGCCCAGTGACAATACGGATCCATTAGAGCGTATTTTCATGCAATGGGAATATTCTTACTTCTATCCGGCTATCAGTACGGCAGCACATGTGACCGATTGGGGCAGGCAGCCCATCAAGTTCCGTACGGATGTGGCCATGATGGGCAAGCTGGGCTTTGACATTGTAGTAAGTCATTTGAATGAACAGGACCTTCGCTTTTGCCAGGAAGCCCTGGCTACTTACAATACTTTTAAGCCCATCATCTGGCAGGGAGATCAATACCGCCTGCAAGATCCGAAGGAAAATGCCGTTGCCGCCCTGATGTATGTGGATGCTGATAAAAAAGTAGGCATCGTATTCAATTACCTCGTCAGCAATCGTTATGATGCTGGTAGCCTGTTGCCCATCCGTTTAAAGGGATTGGATGCCACGAAGAAATATACCCTCAAAGAGTTGAACATCTACCCCGGTACCAAATCATCCATCAATAGCACCCAACAATATACCGGTGAATTTCTGATGAAGGTGGGCTTCAATCCCGATGTAAAAGCTGGAAGGAATAGTGTGGTATTGGAATTGAAGGCTGTGGACTGATCGAACCAATTAGCTATAATACAGCGCCCTGCCTGCTTATTGCTGGCGGGGCGCTACAGTTTTATGCCTGGCATCGTTTTTCTGCAAACAGGGTGGGATTGGAGTTAACCCAAAATATATTTGCGCAACCGGCGGGTTGCACTTATATTTGCAACTGTCCAGTTGCGCAACTAAGAAGGTATACCATGAAACACGATGTATTTCACGCTATTTCTGACCCCACCCGCCGTGCTATTCTAAGTCTGATCGCCTTACAGGCCATGACGCCCAATGCGCTGGCCGGACACTTCAATAGCAGCAGGCAGGCGGTGTCGAAACACATTAAAGTCCTTACTGATTGCAACCTGGTTAAACAGGAACAAGCAGGACGGGAAATTTATTATCACTTCAATCCTAAGAAAATGAAAGAAATAGTTGACTGGCTGGCGCAGTTCCGTCAGCACTGGGAACTCAAGTTTGATCAATTGGAATCTGTATTAAAAAACTTAAAAACTAAATAACCATGATTGCAAACAAGCAGCCGGGTATCACTAAAAACCTGGCGAAAAAACAAATGATCGTTGTACGGGAATTTGACGCACCGCTTGAACAAGTATGGGAAGCGTGGACAGATAGTACGTTACTGGACCAATGGTGGGCGCCCAGGCCCTGGAAGGCCAACACCAGGTCAATGGACTTTCGGGAAGGTGGCGCATGGCTTTATAATATGGAAGGGCCAGACGGTTCAGTGCATTATTGCCGGGTAGATTTTCAAAAGATAAATATCCATAAGAATTTCACTACCCAGGATGTATTTACCGATGAAAAGGGCAATACCAATACAGCATTTCCTGCTATGCAATGGTATGTCAACTTTAGAGCTACCGAAGCGGGTACTACGGTAACTGTAGAGCTCAATTTCTCCAGTGAAGCTGATCTGGAGAAGATCCTTGAAATGGGCTTTGAGCAAGGCTTTACCATGGCCCTGGGCAATCTTGATGAATTGCTGGCGGCATAATGCTTATCGATACCTACAGTTCCAGGCCACCCGGTCTGGAACTTTTTTATGGCATTGACACCAAATTCAATTAGTATTTTGTTAAGGGGATGCACAGGTTTTGCCGGGAGGGTTCCAGACTAGCCTTGTTAATTCTTTGCCCAATAAATATCGTAGTAAATATAAAGGCCGGTTGCAAAGCAGGCAGAGGCAACATAATTGGTATTGAAGGTGGACCGGGCAATGAGCATTATTGAACCAATAAGGAGGTTAATGGTACCTGCAAAATTGTAGATAAAACTGTACCTGAGTTTCCTGCTCTTCACGGTTCTGTATAATATGAGCCCTATTCCTCCAAGGATAACCAATGTAAAACATTCCTGGTATAGGCCTATAATGGTATTAATCCAGTGGTCGTTGTGCAGGTAATCTGCAATGCGGATCAGCAATGCCACGAAAGCGCTGGCAAAAATAATAGAGAATATGGAATACAAGTATCGGCGGTTAGGGTGCATGGGGATGTATCGGGTGTAGACTAAGAATGGGGGACGGGAAAGATTGCAGGAAGGCTACACCTTGATCTTCGATATCGTTTGGCCAATGGATTTGGTGGGTTTGTCCATATCCTTAATGGCAAAGTCGATAGCTGCCTTTATAAGTTGCTTTACTTTCTCATTCCGGTAATCGGCAGACTGGCTGACAGGGATATGCCGAATGAGGTTGCCGGTTCCTGTTAGCAGTTTATGTGGGTCTTTGAGCAGGGTGCCTTTATTAAAACCCAGGTTCAGGTGATTGGTATAGATGGGTAACATACAAAAAGCATCACTTAATTTGTCAGAAATAGAGAATACGGCTGTCAAAGCATGGGTATGGTACACCATTTCATTGCTGTCGGGATATAACTCCAGGACATAGGCCCGCAAGTCTTTAAAAAGATTAATGACAGCTTTCTCCTTTAATTCCAGCAGTGCCAGAAAATCGGGATGTATGGGTCTTACTTTTGCCATGGTGTGCAGTTTGGGTGAATGGCAAATTGTTGGAAGGAATTTTTCATACTGAAAGGTTGTTTGTTTTGGTTAAGATTAATTGGAGAGTACCTGGATGGCCTCAGCAGTAGAAGCCACAAAGTTAATATGTTTGGTCTTATTGCTTTCGTACATGAAGTCCCGGATACTTTTACCTGTACATTGGGCAAAATTGCCTACCACTGCCAGCCTTACCCGGTAATTGGAGAACTTTTGCAACAGCTCCCCTGCAATCCCTGTTTTCAGGTCAAAGAATTCGGGGGTAATATTTTGCTCATGCAGAATGATCCGGTCAACTTCCTGGTAATACAAATTGCCCAACAGGTCCAATCCATCTTCCGCGGTATGAATGATGATACCTTCTCCTGTAACTTCAGCTATCCTGGTATCGCTTATTTGGTGTGTTTCAATATGCATTTGGTAAAAGAGTGGCAGGCTGTTTGGCGGCTAAGGTCTTATTTGACGGCCTGCGTATTTCGAAAGTACTCTTTTATAGGCGTTTAAACAAGAAACCCCACCAGGTCAGGCGGGGTTTCTTGTTGATTGGTCTTTCTGAATCGGTATAAACCGACCATACTTATGGCAAACTCATGGTCTGAATACGCTGAATACGTAATCGGTCTGTTGGGTGTGGCAAGTATAACATTGGTTTTTAGTAGTTGTGTTTAAAAGTCTTTCAGTACGGCTATCTCCTTTAAATTCTTCATACCCCCAGCCACCAGTGCTGGCATATTTGAGGCTGTCTTTAACCATGACATCCACATGGTTCCGGCCGGCCTCCAGGGTATTGCCATTTTGCTCTTTCATGTCCAGTACATCAAAAACCAGGATGGCGCCATCAGGAAACTGGCCGGTGGTATAGCCCTGCATGGCGAGGGCATTGGCATAAATGTGGTGGAAGCCGCCGCTGAAGCGGAAATTGGGATTGGAAGGACCGATCAATCCGGTTTTTACGTGTGTCCACATCCTGTATCCTTCAGGATAGGGCACTTCGGGGTCTTGCCCCTTTTGCATAAAACTAAAACTGCCCAGGCTAATAAAAGAGGTCAAAAGCAGTACTGTGGTGGCGCTTTTGCCCAATAAGGTGTTTTTCATGGCTTAACGCTGGTCGGGTGAGTAATGAAGATATTGATCACTCCTTAGCCCGGTCAGGAAAATAGACCAGCTACAGTTTCCGTGGTACAGAAACTATCATTTATTGTGTATATTTCGGTCCAATAGCTATTGTGCCATGCGTATCCAACAGATCGTCCTCTTTCCTGTATTTATTTGTCTTTTGATCTCCTGCCAGCCAACCAATGAGCAATTGTTGAATAAAGCCAACCAATTCTCCAGAGATAGCAATTTTGATAAAGCCATCGAGATATATACGTCAGTCATAAAAAGTAATGACCAGCTACCGTTGGCATGGTACGAAAGAGGACTGGCTTACCAGGCTACCAGGAAGTATACACTGGCAATGGCAGATTATAATAAAGTGCTGGCGCTTAAACCGAGTGATATTCCCTACGTTGATGACGCCCTATTCCAACGGGCGCAGGTTAAGTTTTATGTGGATAGTCTTGAAAGCGCCTATGCAGATCTTGCGCTACTGATTGACAAGAGCTATAAAAAAGCCAGTTGCCTGCTTTGGCAAGGCGCCATCTATGTTAAAAAAGGCGAAAAGGCGGCTGCCTGCCCATTCTTTATAAAAGCCAAAGAACTGGCTGCTACGCCCATTGAAATACAACAGTCGAACGAAGCCGCCAGTGTTTATTGCGGAAAATAGATAGCACAGGCTTTAAAGCTATGTTCAGCGCTTCCTCCTGGCAGTTAAATACTGCCGCACAGGCGTATCATACAACTTCATCATCAGCCAGGCAAAGCCCACCAATACTAAAGTGCCGATGCTAATGACCAGCGCCAATTGAGCAGGACCTGGTTTATGGCTGGTGTTATAGCTGGCGAATATCCACATGGCTGCATAATGGGTCATGTACAGGGGATATGATATTTTACCAAAGAACACGCATAGTTTCCTGAGCCAGGGTTGAAGTGTGGCGCCCGCACCCAGATAGATCAGCAAGGGGAAATAAAAGACCACGACCAGCGGTTCAGTCAGCCAATTCCATTTGCTGTAAGGCATAATAAAAGCCAGCGACAACAGGATGGATAAAGTAATAAAGCCAATCTTCGTATTCATGATCCAACCTGTGCGGAATACGAGCAGTCCGGCCAAAAAGGAAAAGCTAATGCGTGCACAGCCATCCCAGAAAGTGTCGTAGCTCCAGCCTCCCAATAAATTGCCCGCCCGGTAGCAAACGATCCAGAGTACAATGGCAGCCAGCAGGGTGAGGATGGTGAGCAGGCGGCGACTGATCTTATGCAGGACCAGGGCATACGCAATATTGGCTATGTATTCCCAAAACAATGACCAGGCGGGGGCATTGAAGCTAAATAAATTAAAATACCGTGAGGCCATGATGGGGAAGGGGATCAGCAACAGGGAGGTGAGGGTAAGTACAATAAGCTCGAAAGGAGTTGCGCCGGGCGGTTGACTGGCAAAAGGATCCAAAAAATAACCTGCCAATCCTAATACAGTACCCAGGATCACCAGGGGATGTAAACGAATGAACCTCGACTTAAAGAATTCCCGTATCCCCATTTTGGCCATCCGGTCATCATAGGCATAACCTATTACAAACCCCGATAAACAAAAGAAGAAGTCAACCGCCAGAAAACCATGGGCAATAAAGTTTTGGGTATAGTCGGCAATAACGATTTCCATAAAGTGAAAGACTACAATGGCCAGGGCGGCAATGCCCCTCAACCCGTCGAGTATTTCAAAATGCTGTTTGGTCCTAAGCAGGTCGGGAGCAGCTGGTTGAGGCTTGATCATGGTCATGGGTAGGAAATCGTAAAGGTTAAAAAAAGCGCGCTAAAGATAGCGCGCTTAATTTATACTGATCGGAAAAGGTTTCAGATGGGATTTATCTTTAATGGTTATTTAATTGGTTGCAGGTTATCCTCCTGGTCGGCATCCAGTAAATAACCCAAGGGATCAACAGCTACAACTACCGGTTTTTTATTGACCACCAGGGTCAGCAAGGTACTTGCCTGGGTAAAATGGTGCGGCGCCATGTACAAGGGTTGGGTGTACTTGTTCCATTGATTGGCAGGGGTATCATACAAGGCTATAGATATCCTGTCATCGGGCACCAGGTTGCGTGACTTTCCACCTGCTTCATCTGCTTTTTCAATATGTACCTTTACCTGCAGCTTAAACTGTCCGTTCGACAGGCTATCACAGCGAACCACTTGCACATTGTTGTTGTAAACGATTATTTGCTTGAATACCTCCTCCACCTGTTTGGCCTGTGCCGGTGTAGCCACCACCTGCAACTGTTGGATCAGCTGCGCCGTAGTAGCCTTCGTGTGGGGATAGCCATTGGTAGCCAGGAGCTGCCGTAAGGCTTTGTTCATACTGTCCTCACCCAGGCTTTCCTTGAGGGCGTATAAGGCCAGTCCTCCCTTTTGATAATAACCAAAGTTCTGGTGGGTTTGCGCCAGGGGCAATTCCTGTTCGCTGGTCATATTGCGCAAGGCGAAGTACAGGTTATTATCGGCTTGCAGCAGTTTACGCAGGTAATACTTTCCATAACGTTTTTCGGCCGTCATAAACTCGGTATACTTGGCCAGTGATTCCGTGAGCACCCCCCGGCCAGGTACATCCAGGGGCGACAAGGCATTGGCCCACCACTGATGACCCACTTCATGCGCGGTTAGGGCATAGATATTGTTGAACCGGGTACTGTCGGTGAGGTTACTCATGAAATTGATACGCTCGGCACTGAACACCACACCGGGATAGGCTGTAGCAGCGCCGGGATAATGGGGTATCCAGGCCAGCGTCAATTGTTTGAGGGGATAGGGGCTGAAATGGTCATTGCCATAATCAATCGCATCTTTCATGCCTTGTAACAAAGTTGGCAGGTTTTGCGTTTGTCCGGGCTGGTAATAGATACTGAAGTCGATGCCCTTGTACGTTTCTTTTTGCAGGGCATAACGGGCCGAACTCAATGCCAGCATAAAGGCAATAGGCTGTTCCGTCTTAAAATGAAAGTAATGGCGGTTATTGACTGTCCATTCCTTTTGCAGGGTGCCTACGGTTACCACCTGTTGATCGGCGGCTGTTGAAACCACGGTTTCATATTCAATCCGGTGGTAGGCGCTGTCGGCCGGTGGTACAACAATGAGGGGCGGTAGCCCTTGTTCCTTGCGTACAATCGGATCACCATTTTCAAAACGGTCATTGTATCCCAGGTAAGGCAGGTACTTTTCCAGCTCAATATAACTGCCATTGCTTACTACGGAATGCTCGGCATTAAAAGGAGAAAAAGCCGACCGTTCTACGTCCATGGAAAAGGGTAGTTCCATTTCCTGCCCGGGCAATAAAGGCTGCTGCAGGGTATAGAAATACTGCTTATACAGGGCGTCGGCTTTTTCCAGTCTGGCATGGGGTACGGAAAAACGGACGGTTGTTACCTCTGGGTCTACACCCAACCAGATGGTAGCAATGGGTTGGGCCGATTCATTGCGTAGACGGTAATGCCCTTGTACGGTATATTTCCCCTCGGCAGGGTAGAGGTCTACACTGTCGCGGATGGCAATGATATAGGGTTGTGGTAAATGGGCCTGGGGTTTATAGGTCTTTTCGTAAGTGGCCATCCAACTGGCTTCCTGCTTAGTACCCCTTGCACTGCTGATGAGTTGGATATTGCCATAAATATACATACCACTGCCAGCGCATAACAATAGGGCCACAGCCAGGGCGAGTTTGCCCCTGATACCCCATTGAATGCCCATGGTGCGCATCCGCTGCCATAAAGTAGTATGAGCGCTTCCCTGCCACAAAGCCATCGCCAGCAAAGCCAGGATGCCTGCAAAAGCAGCCCAGTACAAGAGGTACCAACGTACAGCACGGGTATAGTGGCCCAATCCATCCATGAGTGAGTATTCCAGTGTAGGTAAAGTGGCATAGCGCACAAGGGGATGCTTAATGCCTAGCCTGCTGCCAAATATGATGACGAGCATCACCACCAGACTGAATAAGATACCCAGGAACTTATTGGGTACAATGGTTTGTATGAAAACGATCAGTACGGCAAGGAGCAATAAGGGCAGTCCATTGTAATAGTATAAGCTCAGATAGGTACCCCAATCAATATGGGTATAACCGGTATACAATTGCATGCCGATACCGATGCCGATATTGGCGGTGATGAGTATGGCTATCAATACACCCAGGGTGGCACACTTGGCGCCCCATAAGGAGGCATTGGATACGGGTGTGCTGAACACAAGGCCCTGCATATTGGCGGTACGTTCCCGGCTGATCAGCTCACTGGCATAGAAGATCAGCAGCAACAGGGCGGGCCTGGTAGTAATGAACTCTTCTACTATAGAGCCGGTATACGCGTAAAAACGAATGCCATAAGGACCATTGATCACTTCCTCTTTCAGGTTTAAGGCATAGAGGAATATCCATAAGGCCAGCATAACCAGGAAGGGTATATGTTTGAACAGGGAAGCTGTTTCCAGTTTCAATTGCGTCCTGAAGCAGGCCCAATGATAGGCCAACCCGGTAGGATAAACACTGACTGGATGGTAAGGGAGCGGCTTTGCGGCAGTGGCCGTTTCCTGCTTATGGCGTCTGGTAGATGCGGTGGGTAGCCGGAACTTGAAAGCCCGGTAACTGATGGTGAGAAGACCCAGGGCGAGGCCTGTCCACAATAAGCGATTGGCCAGGAAAGCGCCTTGCAAGGGAAACAGGTCCGTATTGCGCCGGGTAACCGTCCAGGCGCGGGTATCGGTCAGGAATGCGGATATGCCAAAGGGGTCCAGCAGGTAGGGCATCAGGCCAGGATCATTGGTTTTTAAAGAACTGGCCATTAAAGGAGAATTGCCCAGTATGGAGCCCAGGAAATAGAAGATGAACAAAGCTACCCCTGTCATATATACGGCGCGCATGCTACGGGTAAGCAAGGCTACGCTGAAAATAATGCTGCTGCAAAACAATACATTGGGCAGACCGAAAACAAAGAGCGGCTGGAGGAAATAACTTAATTGATAAGCCCCCAACTGATCGGGATCTGCCGTGAAGGTGCCCAGGAAGATACCTCCCAGGGCCAGACTAAGCACGATGAACACGGCCATCAACAAACCCATTAACCGGATGAGGAAATACGGAAGGCGTTGGAGTGAACTGGAAAAAATAAGCCCCTCCATATCATAGGCGCTATCTCTCAACACCACATTGGCGCAAAATAAGGTACTCACAAAGATCACAAACAAGGAAAGGAAGCTGGTGATATAGGTAATCACATAGGGCGCATTCTTGTGCAGTTCACTGCCGCCGAAATTGCCCTGGGCAATCAACATACCCAGGCATACAAATAAGATGGCAGCCGCACGGAAGCTGACCTGTTTGAAATGGTAACGCAATTCAAAAGATGCCAGGTGCCTTAACATACCACTTCCTCCTTTTTGGAACTTTGTGCTCCGGACAAAGCGGTAAAATAAACAGCCGAGAGATCGGGATGGAAAGGCTCAAAACCAGTATCAGGTTGAATGCCGGACAATACCAGCACCTGTTGTTTGCCGCCCATCATGCGTGTGGAGATAATATTTAGGGAAGATTGATAAGCCTGCAGGGCTGCTTTGGAAACGGTTTTGTGCCATACCTGTCCTTCCAGGGCCGTAGTCAGTAAAGCGGGTTTGCCTTGCAGGATCACTTTGCCACCGGCCAGAATGGCCATTTCGGGACAGAGGTCATGCACATCTTCCACGATATGGGTGGAAAGGATCACCACCACCTGTTCACCGATCTCACTCAGCAGATCATGAAAGCGGTTACGCTCCAGCGGATCGAGGCCGGCAGTTGGTTCATCCACAATAATGAGCTGTGGATTGCCCAGCAGGGCCTGTGCAATGCCAAAGCGCTGACGCATACCGCCCGAAAATGTGCTGACGGCCTGCTTGCGCACTTTGTACAAATTGGTTTGCTGCAACAAGGCCAGTACCTGTTCCTTGCGTGCTTTGGCATTTGTGATGCCTTTTAAAACTGCCAGGTGGTTCAGCAGGTCTACTGCTGCTATTTTGGGATATACCCCAAAATCCTGCGGCAGGTAACCCAGCTGCCTGCGTAATTGCAGGGGATGCTGGTGAATATCCTGCCCATCCAGCAATACCTGTCCACTATCGGGCACCTGCAGGGTTGCCAGGGTACGCATCAGAGACGATTTGCCGGCGCCATTGGGGCCCAGCAAACCAAACATACCATTGGAAATAGTAAGGGAAACATTGTTCAGGGCTTTGACCCCATTGCCATATGTTTTGGAAAGATTGCGTATTTGTAGTCGCTCCATACTTTTTATTTTTAGGATAAGACTGCAAAGTAGCGGGGCTATTCAGGCCCATCAATTATAGATGAGCAAGGGTAGGGGATTCATGATCAACGTGCTATATGGGCTGGTATGGGTAATAGATGACCAATATCATGAAAAATGGTACGTTCATCATTAATATTTGTACAGGTTGCCGGACCGCTGTTCTTTTAACCTTTGATTGAATCAATTATGAAGCGATGGACTGAAAAATGGGGGATACTCACCAGGCATTATGAAACCCTGTTGTATATAGGGTTGTTGTGCTGGGTGGCTATTTCCCAGGTGTTGGAAGAAGGGTCGGGCAGCTGGGGTGATTACCTGCGCTTGTTGTTATTGCTGGTGCTGGTACTGCTTCCCGTGCTGGTATTTTCGTGGTACAAAGTGCAATGGAAACAGTCCTTATCCAGCGAGGGGTACCTGCTGCGCTGGTTCCTTTGCTTTGGCCTTTACCTGCCACTCGTTATGTTTGGTATTAGCTCCCTGGTAAAACCCGGCAGCGTATACCAGTTTCTCCTGGTGATTGGGGCTGGTTGTTGTTTATTGTTGGAATTGCTGTTGGTAATCAATACCTGGTACCAGCAACGCCTGCGCCAATGGAAATGGATACAGCGTCTGAGCCTCGAAAAGTCCATCCTCATCAGTATTACCTTTATCTCGCTGATATTGGCCGTTATGGGTGTATCCAGTATCGGCAACCCGAAATATGACATGCCCGATCGTTTATTGCTGGGCTTTGAATTTAACCTGGTAAGGATATTTACCCATTTGGGCACCTTTCTCAGCTTCACCATCCAGTTCCTGCTGATGTACCTCTGCGGTTATTTCTTTTTTTTCATCAATAACCGGGTGCTGGTACCAAAGATCTTAAAGCCAAAGGGATTGATCCTGTACTGCCTGGGTGGATTGGCCATGGTGGGCATTACGTATCCCCTGGTGGCGCAATTGCTCACGATGCTACCTATTAACCGGGTGGTAGGCATGATCTTTTCCAGCAATCCATTTCTAATGGAGAATGGGTTTGGGGCCATCATCATTATCCTGTTGAGCCTGCCCGTAGTGCTGGCCCTGCAATGGGGCAGTCAAAACAACCGCATTATAACCCTGGAAAAAGAGAAAGCTGAAACAGAGCTGGACCTGCTCAAGCAACAATTGAATCCGCATTTCTTTTTCAACACCCTCAATAACCTGTATTCATTAAGCCTGGCCCAATCACCGCAAACGCCCGAAAGCATCCTGCAGTTGTCAGAACTCATGCGCTATGTGATCTACAAGGCCAAAGAACCCACCGTGCAAATACAGGAGGAAGTGAAGTACCTGGAAGATTATATGCAATTGCAGCAGATACGGTTAAAGCGCAAGCCCGATATTCAATTCAGTAAGGACGTCAAGGCCGATACGCCCTCCATACCACCCTTATTGCTGATCGTATTGGTTGAAAATGCCTTTAAACATGGCATTGAGCCGGCAGAGGAAAGGGCGATCCTGCACCTGACGCTCTATGCTGATGCCCGCCGCCTGCATTTTACCTGCATCAATTCCTTTGAGCCGGAGGAAGAAAAGCCGACGGGGATTGGACTGGCCAACCTGGAAAGAAGACTTTCTTTGTTGTATCCCGGTAAACACAGGTTGAAAACGGAAATAGAAAATCATACATTTAAAGCCGAACTGGAACTGGACCTCTCATGAAAATACGTTGTTTAATAGTAGATGATGAGCCTTTGGCACATGCCGTGATCCTGAAATACATGGAGGATATTCCATTCCTGGAAGTAGCAGGGCAATCTTACCTGGCCACCGAAGCGCTTTCTTTTTTAAGTACCAACCAGGTTGACCTGATCTTCCTGGATATCCGCATGCCTAAACTGAGTGGATTGGATTTTTTGCGTACGCTGCAACAACGCCCGCTGGTGATCATCACTTCGGCCTTTGAAGAGCATGCCCTGGAAAGCTTTGACCTGGAAGTATGTGATTACCTGCTAAAGCCTTTTCGCTTTGATCGCTTTCTAAAGGCAGCCAATCGTGCACTGGCCATGTTTACACTCAAAAAGCAAGCAGCCGGGACCACTGCCATGAACACTGCAGTTGCACCTGCAACCCCAACGCCCACAGAGCCTGGACGGATCTATATCAAGTCGGACAAGAAACAGATACAACTCGACCTCGATGAAGTATATTACCTCGAAAGCCTGGGTAATTATGTAAAGGTGTGGGGCGAACAAAAATACCACCTCACGCCCCGTACGCTGAGTAGTTTTGAAGAACAACTACCCGCTGACACTTTTGTGCGCATCCATAAATCCTATATCCTCAATAAAAAATATGTGCATTATATAGAAGGCAATAATATCCGCTTAAAGAATGGAAAAGAGTTGCCGCTCGGCAAGAGTTATAAGCATGTGGTGAAGTTATTGTAATGGTGAAACATTTACAGCAATGCGAGTCAGCCTTCAGGTGTTAGCTTTTAGCTAATTCCAGTACCATATCTACCTGTTATGACATAAAAGTTGTCTTTTTATATAGTCATAGCATCTAAATTATCCATCTTATGCATAAACGTAGTATTACTATTTTTTTAATTGGATAATTCATTTAATTTCACATCCTCATCATTGTTACTGGCTATCCTACCCGGATAGCTCTTTTTTCTCCTCACTTTCTGATTAGTGGCACACTGCTTCGAATTGCTGGCCTATCCTTTCAACCTGGTATTATTATTTTTTAACCTTTTCAATTTTACTGTATGTCTACTCTTACCAAGGAGCAAGACGGCATTGCCGTTACCTCAATCGCCGCGCCTTTTACGTTCCTGCCTCCCGGCAATATCAATGATTTTCCAGAGAATTCGGGTCTGCACAAGGAACTACTGGACTTGTGGAATCAAAACCTGACGGGCTTTACCAATCAGGCCATTATCGGTAACACCTGGAATAGTATCAACACACCACCAACCCCCAATTATTACAATCCAGCCACCACTACCCCAATCGGCACCGTTAGTGGAGCCGGTGTTCCCTGGATTCCCTTCCCCGGCAGGTTTACTACCTATTATGGTCCTAATTCTACCACTCCCCTGGGCGATGAGCAGATGTGGGAGTTGGCTGATACGGGTTACTATACAGATGACAGCGGCAATAAGGTGACCTTCCCGCAGATCACTTCCGTGCCTTGTACGGCCTTCCAGCCTCAGGCTTTTCCGAGTAATGGACCCTGCGGGTGTTCGGGTGATGCAACTGATATGATTCCCTATGGGCCTTATGGGCCGCGTGGTTGGCAGGATGAATACTGCGAATGGTCAGTAACCCGCAATGACAAGAACGAAATTACACGGATTGATTTTACCTGTGAAAACCCAGAATACTGGAATACGCTATGGTTGGTAGATCCGACTAAAGTGCGGGATATCTACAGGACTACACTGGGCAATCCCAATATTCAGACGGAAGACTTACAACTTTACAGTGGCGGTAAGGTAGTAACTGATCCTGGCACCAAACGCCCAGCCTACAATCCATTGAATAAATGGAATACAGGACCTGTTACCAGCCCTACCGGCGGGGGCGCCATGCACCTCACCAGCACCCCCAATAGTTTACAAACAGAAATTGGCCTGGGTGCTGCTGCCACCGTTCTACGTACTCCTGTGTCAGGCCCCAATAACATACAAACCCTGCTATGCAGTGCCCAGTATGGTCAGTATGGTCGTCAAAGTGACCCCCATATCGGCGCAGGTATCAATGGATTTGCAGCTAACGGCAATGCCGTAACCCTCTTCAATCCGCCGGGCCTGTATATGCAATTGCCTGCCAACCTTGATGCCGAATTTACAATTGATGGTGTAAGTGAAATTGCCCCTTATTTTCAAGTAACCCGCGGCGGAGAACCTGTGACGGTAACGGATGACAAGGGTAATAGCGTAACCTATTACCTGAACCTGCACCTCACCGTTGAAGCACCGGCTGGTATGCCTGCCCTGAGCAACATGATGATATCCAATGTAGGTCCTCTTAGATGGGCCAGCCAGATAGCCCAGAAAATGACCATGGCCATCCTGGCATCTTATTATCCCACCAGCAAGCAAACTCCTTTGGCTTGCTCTGCACCCGCTACCACCAATTTGCACGCACAGCCTCTCCAGTTGTTCCATCAGAACATTTTCGATGCCATGAACGGTACGCCCATCCCCAACCCGGTCAATTTCCCCATGACACTGCTGAGCAATAGCACTTTTGTGCCACCGATGGTGAGTAGAACACCAACACATGGCCCAATAGCAGGAGCGTATATGACGCTTACCTATTTACCTATTTCCTTCGATGATGTTCAGCCGGGACATCCCGAAACCTATCCAACGGTCACGTTCGATGATCCGAATGTCACCGGTACTGTGAACGGCGTAGAGGGTCCCATTACCTATGCGGTGCCAGGCAACAGTTATCCGGGGCAGGTACTGGCTTTGAACATTTTGGTTAAAATTGCGCCAGGTACAAATACCGGCCTGAAAGGTATACGCGTAAAGGATGCTAAGGAAACAGGCGTAGGCCCCTTTATGCCTGCCCTGTTGAATATAACAGCATAACCCATTCATTCATCAAAAATCTAACTTATGAAATACAGGCCTGGCCTGTTCAAGAGCCGGTTGCTGATCCTCGCAACCGGCCTCTTGTTGCTGGTGTACCTGGGCTCCTTTGGAGTAGGTAAATGGCAGCAACACACTTTAACAGGCATACAAAAAGCAGCATCGCCGCCCATTAAATATTGTATTACCTCCGGAACGGATACGGTACCCTTTACCGGCGTGGTTCCAAGAGATGTAGGCGGGCGGTATATACCCAGTGCCAATAACCAGATAGACATCAACAGCCTCGCCTGGTGGGATTTTGTCGCCCTCAACTGGAGCACCGCCGGCGAAAGTTATTTTGGCAAGCCGTATGATACGCTGAACCCGGTAATATGGGAAACCTATATCACCGAAGAACAGTTATTCCCGCCGGGTGGATCTGCACCGCCTTCCTGGAACGTCCTCACTACAGCCAAACAACGGGTCATGCTCAATGGCAGGCAAACCTTCACCAACCTGAAAGTGTTGCATGCCGATAGTAAATTCTCAGATGAGTTCCTGAGCCGGGGTTTTGATTCTACCATTATTGATAGCAATAATTCAGGGCAGCCCGCTCCCGGAAATGCACCCAGTTGGCTGGGTGCACAGAACAGCACCAATGTATGGTACGAGATCAGGCTCAACCGCGATATGTACAATTACGTAGTGCAGAACAAGTTTTACAATGCCAATAACCAGTTGGCCTTTGTTCAAAAGGGTACCCGTATTAACCTGCCCTTTGGCATAGCCAATACAGATACCGTGGGCGCCCAGGAGCTCAAAGCGGCCTGGATGGAAGTGAATAATATCAAGGACCCCAAATGGGCCCGCTATAAGCTCACCAAAGCCGTAGTGCAGGATATGAATACCGGGCTGTACCGGCAAACGATACTGGCGCTGGTAGGATTGCACATATTACACAAGACGCAATCCCAACAAAGCTGGGTATGGGCCACTTTTGAACAGGTAGACAATGTGCCCAATCCGCAGGCACCTGTTTGTGATACCTGTCACTACAACTTTAATGATCCAACCTGTACCAGTTGTCCGACCAATCAACATCCTGATTATTACCTCAAGCCGGGCGGGCCGGGGCCCAAACCCATCCAGGTAAAAAGGATCAACTACCTCGATCAGCAGGCTACCTCCATCAACAACACGATCAATAACTTTATTAAAGTGAATTATCCGGGATCAGTGTGGCAGTATTACCAGCTGGTAAATGTGATATGGTCGCAGTCAAGTCCCAATAACCAAACCAGTTTGAAGAGGCCCCTGTATACCAATTACCTGAGCCTGCCCAGCACTACGGTGGCCAATACTACACTGGAAACCTATGCGCAAACCACTACTTGTTTTACTTGCCATAAGAATGCTACCATTGCAGGTTCGGATACTTATGCCTCCGATTTCAGCTTTGCATTGGGAGCTGCTACTTCGCCGGCCTTGTTGAAGCAGAAAAATGCCAGGCTGCGCATGTTGCTAAAAAGGTAAACAAACATCTCTTTTAATAGGAGCAAGATCAACGCGCCCCGTTGTTTCGTCAACTGGGGCGCTTTTGTTTTATTAGATGAGCCGCCCTTTAGGTAAAAGGTGGGCCACCCTGCTGCGCTGCAGGGTGACTCACCTTAAAATATTCAATGGAGCTCTACCTCTACAGGTATTGTTCCAGTTCCTGGTATAGTTTGTCTTTCTGACTGGGTGCTTTGGCATTGGCCTGTACGATCTTCCCATCCTTGATGATCAAATATCGCGGAATGGCCAATAGCTCTTTATTGCCCAATACCTTGTGCAGGTCTTTATTGAGCTTATCAGAAGCCCGTAGATGCAATCCTTGCAGGTTGTAATATTTGATCATGGTTTTCCATTGCAGGTCCACCTCCTTTTTATCAATCGACACATAGAGCATTTCTATTCCCTTGGTAGATAAGAACGACTTAAGCGCTGCGCTGTGTGCAAACTCTTCTTTGCAGGGACCGCACCAGGTAGCCCATAGATCCACGAAAACGATTTTTGCTTTGAACCTGGCAGCCAGTTGATCCACCGTTTCAATGCTTTCAAAGTTTTCCAGCAACGTCTGCCCGGCAGCCAGCGTTGCTTTACGTGTATCCAGGAAAGCTTTTACTTTCTCTACGCCAGGGGTCAGCAAAGGTGTATAACGGCTACGGGGATATTGCTTTGTAAAAGAAGTATACCAGTCAGGGATCACGGAAGGGAAGCGGTTCTCCAACACTTGTGTATGGATCAGCGATGCGAGTACATATTCCCGCAAGGGCTCCTGTTTATAATGTTCCAGCAGTACATGGTGGGCAGCTGTTTGGTAGGTGTCCTCGTCCTTGGGCGTCTTGTATAGCCCCTTCTTTTTCAGCAGAAAATAATCCAGGTACCAATTGTTATAAAAATTATAATAGGCAGGGTAGGTATCGGTATACATGGATCCCTTCTCAAATACATTGCTGATGGCCTGCACATCCTGCCAGTAACCCTGGATGGTCCTGATCTTTGCGGCATCATAGCGGGCACTGTCTTTATTAAACTCCAGTGCTCTTACCGGTTTCATGAGCAGGGCGCCTAAGACTGCTGCATAATAATTCCTGAACAGGTTTTCGGTATAGGCAAAGAAACCTGCATCCATCTTACCCTGTTTATGCAACTGATGGAAAGGTTGTATACAGCTGTCCAACTCCCGGTGGATCCTGGCGCGGTTATTTTCAAATATACTGTCCTCTTTGTAGTAGCGTATGGCCTGTGCCTGGTAACCATACGCATCCATATTGAGTTGAAGCAGGGCCAGTTGCGCTTCCTGGTTGGGGCCTTGTACAGTAATGGGATTGTTTTTATTGCTTTGGTCAATGGTAACCGTATATTGTTTGCCTGGCTGTACATAGAGGCGGTACAGCTTTTTGTATATAAAGCCATATACACCCGGTACTTTTTCCTGATTGGGTAGTACCAATACTCCGTTAGCATCGAGGGTATCCGGAATAGGAAAATCTTCAAAATACTTACCCTCAAAGGGCTTTATATATTTAACAGGCTTTTCTTTGCCGTCTGTTACTTTAAAAGTAATGGTAGGGGACTGTTGAGCAGCGAGGGATACAGCAAAAAAGATAAAGGGTAATACGGAGTACACATTTCTCATATATGCAGAATTAAGGATAATGCCTGCACAATATACAGCTACATTTTATTGCCCTCAAAACCGGTGCCTCCCTTTAAGCACATTTTAAGAATAGTGATATGTGCTGCCGGAAGCTTTAAAAGGGTAAGCCCTGGTGCACCAGTTCACGCCAACGCAGCCAGGATTGTTTATCCTTCACCCTGTTGAGGGTATAGCTCCAATGGCTATTGCCCACCAAAAAGTTTTTCTTTTTATCCAGCACAAACAATACATCATCTGCTTTCATCAATAGCAGGCTCGCAGCACCCATATTGAGCCGGTACACCATTGCCTGTGGCCAGGCGGGCGTACCTTTCTCAATGGACCAACTGCCGGCGCCGCTAAGCGTGCCCATGCCGTGTATTTTGTAAAGGGTAGGACGTTGCGTAACCTTGTCAACATACAATTCCAACGCCAGCTTGCGTTTAATACATCCTTCCAGCGGGGGCATCCCCAGTTCTTCCAACAACTCCTTACAGGGTGTCCGGCCTTCATAATAGGCCAGGGTGGCCGAACCGGGTGGGATAGTGTCTTGCAGTATCTGTGCATGAACTGCAAGCATCGCAGTGGTCAGGAGCAGGAGTAGCCATGTCTTTTTCATAAAATGATTATTGCGTGATCCGGTTAAGGGTATAGCTCTGAAATGGGTCACCCCGCATAAAGTGGCCCCGTTCATCGAGCAGGTGAAGCAGGTTGTCATTCAGCTTTACAAACCGCAGGACTTTGGCGGGATTGGCAGCATCCAGCTGATAGACCACAAAACCGGCCAATACGCCTGTTCCCTCATGAATACTCCACTTGCCGGTAGCTTCACTTTTGGTGCCCGGCCGTGAATAGTTGTTATCCGGCAGAATAAAGTAACTGTTACCACTCAGCCGGAAGGTGGTTGGCTGTTGGGACACCCCATCGCGCAGCAAGGTGAGTTCCCATTCTACCTGGGCGCAATCAGTATTGGCAGCAATATGATGCAGCGGCCTGATCAACTGGCCACAGGGCGTAGTGCCCACAAATACTTCCTTCACCCCATGCCCGGTATCGGGTGAGTTAGCCGTGCAGCTGAACAGGGATAATGCGAAAAGAGCAGCTAATAGCAATGACATAGTATAAGAATTACTTAAACCTACCACAAAAAAGAAGGCAGCACGGTGTTACTACACATGGTGCTGCCTTTTCTTGATGAAATGCTATTTCCCTTGCTTAGTCACGCCCGGGACCCGTATTGGGGGTATCGGTCTGAAGTTCGCTAAAAGTATATCCTTTGGGCTTGCCAAAATTGTTCAGCAATCGTTCGGAGAATATCTTGGCCAGGGTATACAAGGACTGCATGGGATTGGCCCCTACAGAAGTGGGGAACATGCTGCTGTCCATCAGGTACAGGTTGGGGATCTCTTTTTTTGTTTTATAGTTCCAGATCCGCTGGTTGGTAGAAGCTACCGAGGTATCCGCACTGAGCCCCATTTTACAGGTGGCCTGCAGGTGGGCAGAGGTGAGTATCGTGCGGTTGGGAATGAACTGGAGGTTCTGTTCTACCAGTTCCGCCTGCTTGATATTGGTGAGGTATGTGCCTACCATGGGATTGAAATCCTTCGAACCCAATACATTTTCATTGGTGGGAATGATCACTTGTTTGGCCCCTGCCAGGAACATCATACGGATGGCAATACCCACCCCAATGCGGAAACGCTGTTTATCACTATCACTCAGGTTATAATTCAACACCACGCCCCCGGTACTGTTGATCGTCACGGTGTTGGTATCAGAAGGCGTATCCACCAGCATCACGCCAAAGCCCACCGACTGGTTGAACTGCGTGATGAGCTTGTATACATCCAGGCCGCTGCCTGGAATGAGGAGTGCACCATAAGCCGGTAAGGCACCCATGGTTTCAAAGATGAAGCCGGGTGATACACCGAAGGCTTCCAGGTAGGTGGCACTATCGAGTCCTTCCAGCAGGTTGATGGTTTCATCAAACAGGCCGATCAGCGGGAAGGATGGGTGCATGATAAGGCCCTTGCCTATACGTGGATTCTGAACCGCAGCCTGCGTTCGGCCACTGTTGAGCAATATCCTGGCCGACCCGATTGTACCTGCCGACAGGATCACATTTTCGGCATAAATAGCTACTGCAGTGCCCGGCAGTACCTTCAGGCCACAGGGATCCACCACCGTATTGCCAAAAGCCGTCCAGGGAGTTTGGAACCATAAAGACGCACCGGCAGCTTTCACGCTCCCATCAGTACCCGTAGGAGTAAAGAACAATTGCTGTACGGATACATCGGGTATCACACTGAGCGGGTTGGTTGTCTTTTCTGCTGCCGGTAGGATCAGTTCCCGCGCGCAATCGCGCTTTTGTGTTACGGGAGATGGCGATAAGAGTTGCGGGAAACGGTTGAGGTGATACAAGGAAGGATCAACGCCAAATGCATTGGCGCCATCCCATAGGGCGCGGTTATCGCGGTTCAATTCCGATTGCGTCACTGCCCGGGTGCCAATGGCATTGCGCACCCATTGATAAGCCGCCGAAATACGTGCCTGGGTATAGTATTTACCATCCAGCCATCCCTTATCGATCCAGTTGGCCAGCCGCGCTTGAATGGTTGATTCCAGTGGTGAAAAGGCCAGGTCGATATTCACCGTTGTCCCGCCACCCATGGCCTGGCCGCTGCGCACGATCACACTGTTGTTGGCGGTGGTCGCCGTATCATTGGCAAACATAAGTTTGGAATAGCTCATCGTATTCATAGAGCCCCATACCACCCAGGGGCCTTGCTCTACCAGTACTACTTTCTTACCGGCTCTTTGTAATTCACTGGCCATGGTGGCGCCGGCAGGGCCACTGCCAATGATGAGATAGTCAATAACCCCTGTTTTAGCTTTGATGGTTTTGGTAGCAGTGTCAAAAGTTAACCAGCTGGGTGGGATCTTGGGATAGTTAATCTGTGAATACAAGGGCGTGCTGCTGATAAAGGTTACCGGCTCCTGTATACCGGTAAGGGGTACCGCCAGGGGCAGGTCCCAGATCACAGATAGAAATGCTTCCCGGATGGTCATGGCGATCTGTGTGGACAAGGGACCTGCTGTACCTTCAAAAAAGAAGGCCAGCACCTTTGTTGCCTGGTCCATATTCAGGCCGCCCATACCATTGGGTACAGTAATGAACGACTTGATGGCAGGATTGGTGGATTGCTGGAGTTGCGGGTAAAAAGGCAATTGGCTCGGAATGGTGAGCAGGGTTAGCAGATCGAGTAAAGGGTTTTTACTACCGCTGACCTGTTTCCAGAAACCGGCCTGTACCTGGGCTGATATGGCTTTTATTTCGGGCAGGACCCTAACTGGAATGGGCAACTGGTTGATGGGGAACCACAAATTATACAATACATCAAAGGTCGTATTGACGGGACTCAGCGCGTTCGCTTTGGACGCTGCTTTCTTTTTAGCTGATTTGGCCATGGCATGTATATTTTATATGATTGAAGAATAGATAAAGCAATAGATGCCCTGTAATGGGGGATTACCGGGAAAAACAACGGCAGGGTAGCTGACTATTGGTTGGAGTGTGTGCTATAGGGTACCTTCGTCATGGAGGAGTGAGTGGTTTGCCAGGTACAGTATCGAATTGGAAAGATACAACAAAATACCTGCGTACATATACTGGAAAAGGGGCGTTGTTGTACCGGTTGTGGGTAGTTGAAGGCACAAGTCACCCGTTTACCTGCCACCTACCCATATATTTACCTGCTATTGCTTCAGTTATGTATATTAGGGCCCTTATTGCACCCAATCATCCATTCAAAAAATAACAGCTATTTATCATGATGCGCACCTTGTTGCTCGCGTTATTTCTTTTTCCCCTTATCACTTCAGGACAGTCAATGAAAACCTCACTCAAAGAGGTGCAGGCAATCAAACAGGCGAGGCTGGATACCATGGTGTCTGTCATCAACATCGTGAAAGGAGATGTGGTGGCAGATATAGGAAGCGGCAATGGCTATAACCTGGTGAGGTTGTCCAAATATTTTCCACCCGTGAAGTATTATGCGGAAGACATTGATTCGGCCAGGTGCAATAGAAAGAACTTTGCCCAAATGATCAAAAACTTCCAGGCGGATATTGCGCTTGACAGTTTTGTGTTTACCTATGGCACTACCAGCACCACAGGACTCCCGAGGCAACATTTTACCAAAGTATTGATGATTGCCGTGGTACATGAGTTTGATGAAAAAGCATCCATGTTTGCAGATGTTCGTTCGCTATTGAAGCCGGGCGGCTTTGTGTTTATTGAAGAGCCGCTGGTACTGAAAACGGTACCAAAGGACAAAGGATGCAACAATCCCTATTTGACAGAAGCCGCCTTGAAAAAGATTTTTTCGGAAAATGGACTACAGATTGTAGAAGAGAAATATATAAAGGATATGGGCAGTAATAAGTATAGGAAGATCTTTAAATGCACTGTACAGGCACTTCAGCCGGCATAAGCCAGTGCACCTTTAGTACCCTTCGACAGGGCGACAGTTTAATTCAACAATATTGTTTATTTGCTCCATGCTAACAAGGCTTAGTGGATGGCCTATTCCCTGGTGTTTTGTATCCGGGTGCCTGCCTATTTTTAATCTTTTACCCGTATCAGGCTCAATTCACAGCGCATGACAAAGATTACATTACTGACTGGCTTTCTTTTGTCTTTTTATGGCCTTACCATAGCCCAGACTCCAACCAACAATAAAAGCAGCTGGGTATATCCCGGTGCCAATGGTAAACTGGTATACAAAACCACGCCTGCCGGCGACCGGATCATGGATTTTTCACAGGCCGGTTACCGGGGAGGAGGGGTGGCCTTGCCCAATGTACCCCTGAAACGATTGGTAAAACCCTCCGGGCAGGATGATACCAGGTTCATCCAGGAAGCCATTGATGCGGTGAGCGCTTTGCCGCTAGACAAGGGATTGCGGGGTGCAGTGCAACTGGCGCCGGGTGTATTTACCTGTTCCGGTACTTTGTACCTCCATACCAGTGGAGTGGTGCTGCGGGGCAGCGGCAGCGGCCAGGGGGGTACAACCATTCAAATGACGGGTAGCAAGCATACCGCTATAGTGATGGGTAAAAAAACATTCGCCGCCGATCCCAACAATGAACCGCCCTTGCCCGATGAGGCTTTTACTGCTGCACAAACAAATATTACCGCCAGCTATACACCTGCCGGTACTTACACGCTTACCGTAGCCGATAGTAAAGGATTTGCCAAAGGCGATGTGATCACCATCAAGAAACCGGTGACCGATGCCTGGGTGCATTTGATGGTGATGGACAATTTAACCCGGGATGGAAAACCACAAACCTGGATTGCCGGCAGCAGAAGTCTGTTAATGCAAAGAACCATCACCGCTATCAGGGGCAACCAGCTCACCATCGATCTGCCCCTGGCGGATGGATTAGACAATAGCTTGTTTACCAGTAAGCCGATTACGGTAAGCAGGATGCGCCCTGCCGCAACCATCACCGAACTAGGGGTGGAGCACCTGCACATTCAATGCCCGCCACTAGAGAGCGCCTATGGTAATGCACCCTATGCGGGGGTCAGGATTGGCAGCAATGACAGCTGGGTGCGCAATGTGTATTTTGAAGAAACGATGAACACCACTGTGCTGGCTGGCAGCCGCAATACCCTGGAGCAGGTAAGAATTACCCATACTTATCCCAACCTGGGGGCATCCAAACCGGCTGATTTTAGTTTTGAGGGCAGTCAGAACCTGCTCAATAAATGTGAGGCTACGGGTGGCAATACTTATTTTGTGTGGACCAGCAGCCTGGTACCCGGCCCCAATGTAATGCTCAATTGTACCTTCAGGGGTCATGGAAGCCGGATACAGCCCCACCAGCGCTGGGCTACCGGTTTATTGGTCGACAACTGCACCATTGCCGATGGGGGCATTGATTTCATGAACCGGGGTGTAGCAGGCTCGGGCCATGGCTGGACGATGGGATGGGGCGTAGCCTGGAACTCGATTGCCAAAACCTATATCATCCAACAACCGCCTGGCGCAGCCAATTGGGCCATTGGTTGTATGGGCCGCCGGGAGCAAACCGCCCGCTTATTTGACAGCAACCCGGTGCTGGAAGAGGGTTACTTCGATTCACACGGAAAACCGGTAGCGCCGCAGAGCCTTTACCTGGCACAATTAACAGAACGCCTGGGAACACAGGCCGCCCGGAATTTGGGGTATACTTCCAATACCGCCAACCAGTTCAACAATAAGCGCGTGAAACCAACACTCCCGCAACCAATAGCCCCCGATCCGGAACTGGGCGCCGACCTGGCCTTGCACCGGCCCATCAACGCCAACCAGATGCGACAAAACCAACGCTCCTATGCAGGTGAGAAAGCCGTGGATGCAGACGCGACCACTTATTGGGCTACAAATGACAGCAGCCAGCGCGCCACGCTCGAAATTGATATGGAAGGCCCCGTCATGATCAATGCTCTCAAACTGGTAGAAGCCCCCGGTAAAGAGCAGGCACTGGCCTATAAAGTAGAAGGACAGGTGAACAGCGACTGGATCGTATTGTCGGAGGGTACTACCATTGGCCAGCGTAAGGTGGACCGGTTTCCCGCCGCCCTGGTATGGAAAGTGCGCCTGACCATCCTGAAAGCACAAAACTATGCGGCTATTCAGCAGGTAGGATTGTATTATGATAAAAGGTAAGCAGGGGCTACCATCGTTTGGGTTTCCGTATTATATTTGATCAGTACGTGCATACCTATACCCAAGCTGAACATACCCATGACGATCCAAGTTGAAAACGGCCAGGAGATTATTGATATCTTATTCGATGGTTTTGTAACCTGCCTCAAGATCAGGAAACCCATAGCACTTGACTGGTACGACCAGGGCGGTACTGTAGCCAGATTTTATTCCTTTGCACAGGATTTTGAGCCCATTGCCATCAATTTTAACCAGGTGCTGGTGGATGGCGACGATCACCAGGTGTTAAGTGCCATTCAGGACTTTCTCCAGCTATTCCGCTCCGGGCAGTACACGGTTTATATTGACAGGGATAAAAGAGTTAAATATCCATTTGAATTGCATACCGGCTATTATGAATCAGCGCAGGGGCAGGATCCGATTTACAACTATTACAATCACGATAGCCCCAACCTCATGTTTACCCAACCCGTTGAGCGGATCAACCAAGAAAGGGTACGGGAATATGAACAGATGATCCTGGCAGGGGGGAGACCCAAGGCTGTATTGTTTAAGGCTGACTTTAACGATGAAGGGACCTATGAAGATGGTTCTAAATGGGTACGTTCCTATGATAGTCCCTTATTCATACTAGATGGCCACCATAAGATGCTGGCGTATAAAAATTTGCAGATAGAGGCCGAATATGTACTCATTTTCAGGGAAACCGTTGGGCAGGAGGAGATAGCCAACAGGGGGCATCGGCTCTATTTCGACTACGAATACTTCTTGAATAATGCTGCCCGTCAGCACATCATTAGTCATGCTCCCTTGCTATGCGTTGATAATAGCGAAGCCGCTCTGCAGTACAATATCGAGTTGGATAATTATTTGCGTACTGCCCGGTATATTGAAACAGAAACCCTTAATTTGTTCAGGAAATCCTGGCTCAGTAAGGATAGTGAGCACTTGGCCTGGCTACAGGACAGGCTCAGTATACTGAAGCTTCGGGTAGGTGACAATCAAAGCTTTCAGGCAGCTTATCATGGAATCCATCCCCAGTATGCTGTGCCCAGCTGGTTTTATATGAAGATCGAAACGATGCAGGACTACCAGCTTTGGCTGGAAAAGCTACTGGAAAGCAGCTTCGATGAAGTAAACAACACCATCAGACAATAATCAACTAATTGATCGTCTATGAAGGGTTTCAACAGTTCATTCATCCTCCGCGTGGCGGTAGCCATCATCCTGCTGATGCACAGCATTCCCGGTATTTTCAACAATGGCATCAATGACTTCGGCAATCTCTATTTGAACCAGTCTGGCTTTTCGCCCCTCGGCGTGCCCATAGCCTGGGCCATCAAAATATCGCATATCCTGGCGGCCCTTTGTTTCCTGGTCAATAGATATGTCAGGCCCGCAGCCCTGGTAACCATCTTTGTGTTGATCATAGGCATCATTATGGTGCATTTCAAAGAGGGCTGGTATGTGGTAGGCGCTGGCAGGAATGGGGTAGAGTTTAATTTCCTATTGATCTGCGTTCTGATCACCTTTATTTTCCCTGTTGGGGGACATAAAGCCCGCTGATATTTTGTTACTTGGTGTTTTCATTACAACCCTACTATAAATTCCCAACCCAGTATGAAGTTTAGTCACAAAAGATCCTGGACCTGTATGGAAAAAACACTGGCCGCCAAGCTACCCGCCCAGGAAGCCTGGAACAAATTCATTGATTACCATGAAAAGTCGGTCCCCAAACCCTACTGGGCTTCTTTGAAAAAGATAAATGTAAAGAAGGAGGTAGCAGAATTGGCGACCTGGATGCAGGCATTGGCCACTAATTCTCCCATACCTACCCGGACGGTAGCACTTTGGATAGGCATTTTAATGCTTCAAGTCGGAAAAAAGGAGCGACCTGGTATTTATTTGATAGGAGCAAACTCCTATAGCGATAAAGACCATGACTGGGCATGTAACGCGAAATACCTGCCTGAAAACAGGTATGCGTTGTCACGTAATCTAAAAAAGATAGAGACTGCCATCAGCAAGGACAAAGTAGATAATTTGTTCCTTGGCTGGATCTTACCATTGGCTTATTGTGCCTTTTTATTGGACGAGACGATCAGGACAAAACTCGATAAAAAACTGTTCCTTAAAAGAAAGAAGAAGCTACATGTAACTGTAGGTCATGATGATGGCGACTATGTAAACGTGTCACCTATTGAATAGTATGCATTCTAACCTACCGCATGCTTTTGCTGCCTGAATGCGAGTATTCGTTTGGCACAGTCCGCAGCACAAACCAGTCCGGCAGTTCCCATGATCACATCTTTTAATACCATTCTGCCCGGACCCGACAAGTAAGGGAATCCATGATTGGGCGTGGCAAAATCACCGCCCAGGTTGGGTACATATACTTCGGGCGTAGTGATGAGGAAAGAAAGGGTAATGAACGACATGCCTGCTGTGAGCAGTCCACCCCACATTCCAATACGCGGATAAAAAATACCCAGCAAGGTAAAGAGGCCAATGAGAACGATCACCGCGCCCAGCCCATAAGAAAATCCATAGGTACCGTTGGCCTGGTGCCATTCGATGTTTTTAGCTACTACTTTTCCTTCCGGGTTTTTATGGCTGGTATACTCTGGCGACGGATTGTGATAGAAAAAACTCATGAAAGGACTATTGGCCACAAAGGGCACAATGCCATCCGCCTCGTATTGGAAGGCTTTGAGTAAGCCGATCCAGGCCATGACAATAAAAATGGAGATCCTGAGCAAATGAATAAAGCCTCTTTCTGCCCTGGCTAATTGTTCCAGCATACCTTTCAATTTTTATTCAAAATTGATGCAATGCCAGCCTTATTACCATAGACAAACCCGGAAATCAGATGGACGATTGTGCCGCTATGGATATGCCCACCGTTTCACGAAAAAGGGTAGGAGCTATGCCAGTATGTTTCTTAAAGTAACGGCTGAAATAATGTTCATCATCAAAGTGTAGTTGCGCTGCTATTTCTTTCATGCTTTTATAGGAGAGGTGAATGAGTTTTTTGGCTTCCAGTATTACCCGTTCCTGTATGAGGAAGGAGGGTGATTTCAGAAAATAGCCTTTGCATTGCTTGGAGAAGGTATTGGGTGTCATACCCAGTTGTTGGGCATAGAAGGCGGGGGTACGTTGTTTTATATAATGTTTCTCCAGTAAGGCTTTGAATTGTGCAATGGGGTGGTGGGCCGTGTTTTCTTCCAAAACAGGAATTTGTAGCGCCTTGGCCTTACTGCAGGTAGCCAGTATCAATTGCAACCAGGAGCGGGCGATTGCCTGCGACCAGCTATCGGCCTCTTTTAATTCCGTCTGCAGCCGGTCCATCAGGTGGTTAATGGTGGTAAAAGCCGCGTCCTCCAGGATGATAAAAGGTTGGGAGTAGATATTGTTAAACAGTAAGCCATTGCAGGCCACTTCCTTTTTATGGTGCTCAATACAGTAGTAATCGGCATGAAACCATAAGGAGCGAATAGCAGCAGGAGCTTTAGTCTTTAGCTGCACCAATTGCCAGGGTGTAGTGAACAAAACCACATTGCCTGCCAGCGGATAGCTGGTAAAATCCACCTCGATCGTTCCCTTTGTTTTAAAGAGACTGATACCATAGAGTGGTTGAGGGCCGGTTTTATTAAAAGCGGCAACCTTCGTATCCCGGATAATGCAAAGCTGATCGGATTTGTTGTGGTCCATAGTTTTCGTGCGTGCTTATTGTTCCAGCAGTATTTAACTAATGGCTGCCGGAAAAGTTCATCGGCGCCATGGTACCAGCATAAAATAGGCCCGGTTTCGATTGAATATGTTAACTTTAGAGAACATTAAACCCACTGCGTACCAGTTCTTGCTCTTCAAGACCTTCCTTGCAGACCACTTTGACTAACTTTTGAGAACCGCCTTTTTTACCGTTCCCGCAGGATCATGCTAATCACACCTTATCATTCCGCGTACCTATTGTATCAATACCCTTGATTATTTCACCATATAAATCATCTCAACATGACAAAGTCACTGTTATGCATTGCTCTTTATGGTATCCTTGTGTCCTGCAATAACAATAAGCCTGCCGACACCCATGCTGTCGTCAGGGATACCCTCCCCAACACGGGTACCAGTATCCCCAAACAAGCCGAATTTGCTGATGCCCGCTATGTAGACATGGGCAAAAGTGCCCTGGCTCAATTTGCAGCTGGTGATATAGACGGATGGATGAACAATTATGCCGATTCTGCCATGTACCGCTGGTCGTCGGGCGATAGCCTGAAGGGCAAAGCGGCTATTGCTGCCTATTGGAAAGAACGCCGGATGAAAGTGATCGACTCCATCGAGGTCGCCAATGATATCTGGATACCCCTCCAGGTCAATACGCCGCAGCGCGGACCAGATATTCCCGGTGTTTGGCTTCTAAACTGGCACGAGGTCCACGTAAAATATAAAAATGGCAAGCGGCTCATGTTCTGGGTGCATACCGATACCCATTACAATAGTGCCGACAAGGTCGACCTGGTGATTCAATACATTGACCGGGCGCCGATCAATAAGGCATTGGGGGTGCAGTAACTGGTTTAATCTTAATGAATCGAAAATGCCTGCTCCTTGTAGGGTTACAGGCAGAATTGTATATTTGGGGAGATAGCATTAACAGCTATCTCCCTTCTCATTAACCGAACCTGCCATGAATAAAATACCAACGCTTATCCTTCTATTCTTTACTGCGCTTATGGCGAATGCCCAGGATGTAGATGTGGTGAAGACCAGTAACCGAACCGATCTTACCCCGGCCAAGGACTTTGCCTTTATCGAACCCAGTACCGATACCACCACCTATGGTTTTGTTGCTACCTACACAGCGACCGGCCGGAAAAAACAAGCCAATATCACCAACCTGTTTTACAAGATTGCTGTGAAGGCCAAAAAGGATGGCGCCAATTGTTTTAAGTTGAATGATTATCACTACAACGACTCTGCCAATGAACTTATGTTGACATTGGATACCTACTACTGGAATGATTCCATCCGGGTGGTCAACTTTGAGCATCATGAAAAGAACGGCATTTACATCTTCGGTGGTGAAAGGGTCAATGATGACAACACCCTCACTTTTAAAGTGGATGATGAGAAAAAGACCATCCCATCCGGCACGTACTACAAGTTGGCAAGGATAGACGGTAAAGAAGTAAAGATTAGTAAAGGCGGTTTCTCGGGTATGACGATGTGGCTCGGCAAAAAGGGTGAAGAACCCACTGTTTTCTTTACCATGACGGGATTGGGACTGGGTGGCGGCCCAATGCCGGCAGGCGTTATTGGCATGTCCTTCAATACCGGTCGGATACAAAAGGTGCCCGGCGATTTGGGACATTTGTTGACAATGATACTGAAACCGGCAAACAAGGACTAATGGAAGGTTCACAATATGAATTGCACACAGAGGAACAATGTAAGCCTTGGGAACGCTACCTGTTCGCTTATTCCTACTTTTCAGACAAGGCTATTGCCATCTGGCAGGGAGAATCAGTGAAGCGTATTAAGGACAAATCTAAGATGCCTGGCTATAAGCAATACACGCAATGGAAAAGGCAGAAGAATGAGATGGCGGTCTTTACATTGTATGCTTATGCCGACTTTGCTTTTCCCAAATCATTTGATATAGTATTTGAGTTGGATAATCCAGCCAACTTTATTCATACTCCTTATCTGTTGACGATGGCAGTACACGAGGCCTGGGCCCCGATGGATATGGTGGGTTGTGGGCATAAGCATTTGTGCATTTTCAAATTCGATAACCAGGTGCCTGACATATTTCAAATACTCCACAGAGAAAATCAACGGTCTTCCACAGTGCCCAAGGGGCAAAAGAGGTTGGGATTTTGTAATAGCAGGGATTTTGAGGAGATAACGGCCAGAATTGAAAAACGGAAGCAATTACAGGCCCAATATGGCCCCCAATGGTGGGAACATGATGACGGTGAATAATGCATTACTGTAATCTACTTATAATCAACTTCTTATTAAACAATAAGGCAAAAGCACTGCTTACCTCCCCGCTACTGTATCCAGTCCCTTTTCACTAAAAATGCTTGAATAGTACTAGCTGAAATGCAGGCGGGTACTAGCTTAGCTCACTAAGAAGCCTCTAATAATTGCACTGGGATACACTGAAAACTGCACTCCACCAGAGAGAGCCAGTGCAATGATGTGTGGGCTTCAGTGCAATTAACAGTGGATATTGCAGCTACTCAATATAAGTACCACCCGGATACAACATAGCTATCTTAGATAGGGCAAATAAGACATTCGACTTTCCTTCGGGTTTCATTAATACCAAGTAAATACCATGTTCGACTCTGCTTCGACTCAGCTCATCAAATAAAACCCTTAGTAAATGCGCATTAACCCTTAACATGAGTCGAACGAGAGATGAACAAGGCCCGGTAAAGGGGTAGCCAATGGCCTCAATTTGACCGGATTGTGGGCTCCTGACAGCCGTTGTATACTGTTTTTTCGTAATTTCAGAAAGCGATCATACGCCATGAAAAAGCGCTACCAACATATTGAGTTACCGCCCCACCTGGCCGCTTTCAGGAAAAATTACCTGGCAGCTACCGAGGTGGAAGCCACTTTGTGCGGTATCATCACCTGCTACAAGATGTATGGCGCTTATTTTATCCGTAGTAAGAGCTCCCTTACCGGCAAGCGGGTAAAGCGCGACAAGCGCTTCCGCCGTACCATGCACAATGCAGGAATATTGGCCAGGGCATCGGAATGGGTAACACCGGTGTACAATAGCCTGACAGAAGACTGGCGCTGCCACGATTTGTACCGCAAGCTGGTCGGACTGGGTGTAAAGCTATTGCACCAGGGAGCTACCAAAGAAGCTGTACAGGAAGCAGTGTGGGAGGAACTGGAGCGGTTGGGCTATAGAACAGAGTGGCCTGCATGGGAAATACCTCCTGAACTGGCGAAATGGGTGGAGGAGGAAGTACAAAAAAAGAAGGCAAAAGTCGAGGGCATGAAGTCGGCAAGGAGAAGCAGGAGGGTGGAGGTCCACAGTAGGAAGGGATTGGTTTGGGTGGTGAACTCAACAGGAAAGCTGGTGTTTGAGGGATTAACTGCTAATACGTATTGCCTTTCAAACTATATTATTGATGCTACCGCATCCGGAGCTACCTGTCTGGAAGAAGAAGTGGCAATGCCGCCTCCTTGAGGTAATCAATTAAAGACGAAAACTTGTTGAAATAAATGTGAATATGAGTACTGCAACTAAACTGGACAAGCAAATTAATGATTACTTGATTCAGCTTAATGATAAGCAGAAAAGGGCTGTCTTGACTTTGGTTAAAACTCTTGCAGAAAAACAGGAAACTGATCTTTGGGAGGATTCTGAATTTATTGCTGAATTAGATCGCAGAACAGCTGAATTCGAAAGTGGAAAAGTAAAAGGGCTTTCATTTGAGGAGTTGGCTACAAGGGTAAGAGATGCTTACAAGGCTAAAGCAAAGCCTGAAGTCGATGGTTTGGAAAATGACTTTAGTGATGAAGATATAAAGCTATTTGAGGAACGCAGGGCCAAGAAATTAAGCGGCGAAAGTGAAACCTATAGTTGGGAAGAAGTCAAAGCCATCATCACAGGTAAATATTGACATCAGAATATTATAAGCTACCAAATGCCTGCCATATTTGTAAGGCAGGCATTTTATCTTCCGCAACAGACATGTAAGTCATTCACAAACAATCCAGCTTTTTTTGAATGGCCTGCCGCTCGGCATCGGTACGGGTGAGCAGGAGCGCCTGCTCAAAATGTTGACGGGCCTTCTCATTGTTGATACCGGTATAAAGTTCACCCAGCAGGATATAATAAAAGTGATGGCGGGTTAATGACAGCTTTTCGGCTTCGGTTATCGCTGCCGGCTTGCCCTTTACTTTTGATAGGGCATAAGTACGGTTGAGGGCCGCCACGGGCGAATACTCTATTTGCAAAAGCTGGTTATAAAGTTGTAAAATGCTTTCCCATTTTTCGGCACTGTCCTGCTTGTGGGTGTTCCAGTAAGCAATGCCTGCTTCCAGGTGATAACGGGAAAGTGTATCACCCTGGGCGGCACAGCGCAGAAAATAACCACCCTTACTCACCAGGTCGGTATTCCAGCGATCGGTATCCTGTTCATCATAGAGAATTAGTTCACCCGCGGCATTGGTACGCGCATCAAAACGCGATGCATGAAAACACATCAAAGCCAACAGGGCATTCACCGCCGGCTTATTGGTGCCGGGATGCTCCACCAACATGGTACACAAACGCATGGCCTCAAAACAAAGCTCCTTACGCAAGGTATGGTTGGGCCCCAGGCTATAGTAGCCCTCATTAAACAGGAGGTAAATGGTCCTTAATACAGTAGCCAGTCTGTCGTCAATAGCCGCAGCGGGCGGCAGGTCAATGCTGATCTTTTCTTCCCGCAGCTTTTCCCGCGCACGAAACAACCGCTTATTGATGGTTTCTTTATTGGAGAGGAAGGCATCGGCTATTTCTTCAATACCAAATCCGCACAGGATGCGCAGGGATAACCCGATCTGGGCTTCAGCCGGAATAGCAGGATGACAAATAGCAAACATCATTTGCAGCTGGCTGTCGTTGATATTCTGTGGCGACAGGTCAATGTCCTGCTCTGCAAAGCCTGCTTCGGTTGATCTGATCTCCGGAGCGATCTTTTTATCAAATACAGCATGGCGCTGTAAATGGTTCCTGGCTTTGTTTTTGGCTACATTGTACAGCCAGGCCACGGGATTAGCAGGAATACCCTGCACACCCCAGGTTTGCGCTGCCGTGAGAAAAGTATCGCTGGCCAGGTCTTCGGCCATTTCTATTTGTTCAAACCCGAAATGCTTACAGAGTACGGAGACAATCTTCCGGTATTCGGTCCTGAACAAATGCGGTATCAATTGACCATTATCCATCATAAAGCCTATCCGACATTGTGTACTTTCACTACTTTTCTCACCTCTACGCTATTGCCTTTGCCTTGCAGGATGGGACAAGCCTGCCCCATGGCCACAGCCTCTTCAAAGCTATCCGCCTTTACAATGATAAAACCGGCAATAGACTCCTTGATCTCGGCAAATGGGCCATCGGTCACTACATTATCAGGCTTCAATACCTTGCCTTCGGTACTCAGGCCGGTACCGCCACCAAATTTATTCTGAGCAGCAATGCCACCTACCCAGTCCTGGTACTGTTTCATGTATACCTGCAGCTGTTCGGGCGAAGGCTGGGCTTCGCGGGTAAGCAGGTCCAGTCGCATCAGCAATAAGTATTCATCCATGCGTATTGGTTTTAAGTTTTTTAGTTCAGGGTGAGCCGCTCTCCAGGTCTGTAGCCGGAGGCTACAAAATAGCCTCACTCGCCAGAGGCGAGCGAGTGCAGGGAGGCGGCTTCGACGGGCTCAGCCTGACATTGGCGGCTACTGATTGTAAATGTAGTCTAGTTTTTCCGGGGCTGGTACGAAAGCAGTACCACGCCACTGTTGAATACCCGGTGGTGGATAAGTTGCAGGTCCAGCTGGTCACTGATCCCCTCGAATAGAGACGTGCCCTGGCCCAGGGCCACCGGATCGATCATTACCTGGTATTCATCGATCAGTCCGGCACTGGCCAGCTGGCGTACAATGCTGCCGCTGCCCAAAATGGTGATGTCTTTTTTAGATTCCTTTTTGAGTTGGGTAATGGCTGCTTCGAGGTTGCCCTTGATGATCCGGCTATTGTTCCAGCTAGCTTTTTGCAGGCTACTGGAAACGACGATCTTTTCCGAGGCATTCATCCCCCTCGCCATTTCGGGCATGGATTCCAGGGCCTGCGGCGTGGGCCAGAAGCCGGCCATCATTTCATAGGTTGTACGGCCAAAAAGGAGGATGCTGTTGGACTGCAGGCCTTCATTCGCATAGTCGCTTTCCTCCCCGCCATGCTGGTGCCAGCTGGTATCGTTATTAGCGCCTTTGTAATAGCCATTAAGGGTGAGGAACTGAAAGGATGATAGTTTGCCCATGTTATAGGTTTTAATCGTTAAATAATCGATGTATATACCCATAACAAATGGGGTGCCCGCGATTGGACACCCCAGTCAAACTATTTTTTGCCCCTTAATAAGCACTCACTTCCAGGGTCTCTTCTTCAAATACCTGTTGCAGCCTGTTTTGCCAGTTGTTCAGTTCCTGCTCCCGCTGTTCAGGGGATATCCTGGCCGGTCCGTAAACGATCTGGGGTTGTAACACACTAAAACCGGTAAAACCGAAAATACCCCGGTGGATGGGCTTCAGGATATTGTGCATATCGCCATGGAGGCCGTTTTCTTCGTACGCATTTTCGGCGCCGCCTGTGGTGAGGGAAAGGAGGGCCTTTTTGCCCGTGAATACGCCTTTTTCATATATTTTGCCACCGCCATAAAACCGGCCCATGGCAAATACACGGTCCACCCAGCCTTTCAGGATGCCGGGCATGGTGAACCACCAGAGGGGGAATTGCCAGATCATCAGGTCACACCATTCCACTTTCTGCTGTTCGGCTTCAATGTCTTCTGCAAAACTGCCGGTTTCGGTAGCATGCAGCTCCTCCAGCTGTTGTTTGAAAAAAGTGGTGTTTTGCAAGCGGGTAAAATTCTGACTATCGGATACGGGATTAAAGCGCATGGCATAGAGGTCGGATGTTTTTACTTCATGACCAGCTGCTTCCAGGGCCTGGATGGCTGTTCTAAACATGGCGCCATTCATACTTTGGGTTTCGGGATGCGCCAAAAGGATCAATATTTTCATAATAGTCCCTGTTTTAAAAAAAGGGAAGAACAAAACTAAGCCGCTTATGGTTACTTTAGCAGCCGGTAGCCAATTGTATGGCACACACAAAAATGTAAGTAATGGGAAAACGAAAAACAACCTCCACCAATGCGCTGAACCGTGAAGCATTGATCGATTTCTGCGGTATGATCTATGCGGTGGATATATTGGGCGGCCGATGGAAATTGCTCATTTTATATAAACTGGAAGAAAAAGTACTGCGCTTTACGGAAATAAAAAAACGAATCCCCAATATTAGTGACCGGATGCTGACGCTGCATTTGCAGGAATTGGAAAAGAATGGGCTGGTGATCAGGACGGTGTATGCCGAAGTGCCTCCAAGGGTGGAATACAGGCTGTCGGACAGTGCGAAGGAGTTAATCCCCATCTGGAAACAACTGGAACATTGGGGTATAAGTCACAAACAGATCATGGAACAGGAAAACCTCCTGCCGGAGCTACAAACGCAATAGGGGGTGTTTAAGCAGACAAAGGAACGGAGAAAGTAAACCGCAGGCAGCCGGCGGCATTTTTTTCAATGTGCATGGATTCATTGTATATCTTTTCCAGCCTGAGCATGGTATTGCGCAAGCCAACCCCTTTACCTTCCATTAACCATTCAACCGGTCCGATATATCGGGCGCCTGTATTGCTGATGCATACCTGCAGTTTGTTGTCCAGCAGGCGGCATTGGATCTTGATACAACCTCCATTAACCGCCGGCCCCACACCATGTACCACGGCATTTTCAATTAGGGGCTGCAAGAGCATGGGCGCAATTTTGGCCTGCATCACCTCCTCACTGGCATCGATCTGCACCTGCAACCTTTCGCCAAAACGTTCTTTTTCCAACTCCAGGTAGGTCTTAATAAAATGAAGCTCCTCACAAAGCAATACTTCATCTTCCTTGGTAGCCTGCAGGGCATACCGGAAAGTATCGGCCAGTTTGGAAATCAGTTCGCGGGTTTGTTCCTGTTGCGGGGGAATGCTGGCATTGATCCGGTTGAGGGTATTAAAGAGAAAATGAGGCTGGATCTGTGCTTTCAACACCTGCACATCGCTATGATCCGCAAGGCGTTTATTGGCTGCTGCAACAGTGTGTTTGGCTTTGGAAGGGAATGCTGATGTGCGCTTGATGAAAAACTTCACCAATCGAATACTTAACCACCAGCATGAAAAGACCAGCATAAACCTGAGGAGCAAATTGATGAAATCAGTCACCAGGTTAAGGGATGGAATACCGGTGCTAAAGAACAGTAATGTAATCAGCAGTAAACTAACAACCTCAGCTATGTGCAGCAATCTGTATGTTATAGTTTTGCCGGCCATTACAATAGTTATACTTTTCTTCCCGAGTAATATCATGGTACACTTAAATCTTGTACAAAACTATTGACCGCGTATCTTTAATTTCGCAGAACAAATACCTGTATTTGAAATTGAGTAGTACTACCTAGAAGGGTAGGAAAGAACCAACACAAGAGAACTTATTTATGACAAGTATAAGCCTGGTAGACGATCACCCAGCTATTTTAAACGGATTGCGCATGATCCTGGCCGCTTTTCCCCAGGTAAAGGTATTGGGTGCTTATACCGATGGAAATCAATTAATGGCTGGATTGGCAGCCACCCTGCCGGATGTGGTGATCATGGATATTCAGTTGCCGGGAGAAGATGGGATCAGCCTGTGTAAAAAAGTGATAGCAGCCTGGCCCACGCTGAAGGTGATCGTTTTTACCAATTGCAACGAACGGCATTATGTAAAAAGTATGTTCCAGCATGGAGCTTCGGGCTACCTGTTGAAAACGGCCGATGCAGCGGTCATTATCGCAGCGATCGAAGCCGCCATGGCTGGTGAACAATATATTCATGAGGAACTGAAAGAATACATGCTGCAGCAGTTAATACCCGGTAAAAAAACAGACCGGTTTGCTCCCTCACTTACCAAAAGGGAGAAAGAGGTCATCGCATTGATCGTTCAGGGGCTCAGTAACCAGGAAATAGCTGCCCAATTGTTCCTGAGTGTTCGTACGGTAGAGAACCACCGGTTCAACCTCATCCAAAAGCTGGATGTAAAAAATACAGCCGCCCTGGTAAAAAAGGCCATTGAAATGGGACTGGTAGCGTAACCCGCAGTAATGTCCATAGGGAAATCCAGAGAGCGGAACCCAGCATTATTTTATCACCCGCTCTCTTTCTTCCCTCGATCCGTTGTTTTGCTTTCTAAGACCCTTGGAATTGTTACTGCCCCATGACCGGGTATAGGTAAGCCGGAAAACAGGGCGGGTCCGGGATTCCAGGTCCAGGCTAAAATGATTTTTAAGAGAAAAGGCTTCCTGTGTAAGCGCGCCGAAATAGTTATTGATGTTCATCGTCATAAATACATCAGACACGGACAACAGGAAGCTCCCTTTATTGTTTTTCAGGTCTTTTTTAACTCCCAGGTTTACCGAACCAAAGCCATCCACTTTTTTAGAGCCATCATAAGAAGCTCCATTGTACCATCCCGACAGTTCGGCCGACCAGCTTGACGACAATTTAAAGTTCTCCGAACCATATACATTAAATCCAAAGTAGCTTTTCTTCAATTTCTCGGCAGTATGTTCCAGTTTAAACTGACGGAGTCCGCCGGCAAAGCCGTAATTCATATTCCACCAATCAGCCACCTTGAATGGCAGGTTGGTTTGGAATGTAATGTTGTTTTGATATTGGAGATTTTGCGGGGAAACGTACATCAGCTTTCCCGACGGACTGGCAGTCAACTGGTATCGCGCAATGGGTTTGTCGTCCCGGCTAAAGAAAACCGAGAAAGAATACTGTTTGTAATTGTATCCCACCCGTATAATATTGGTAATGGTTGGCTTCAATAAAGGATTGCCGGTAATGACCGATGCGGCATCATTATAGGTTACAAAGGAAGCCAGGTCGTTATAGGAAGGCCGGCTGATCCGCTGGGTATAGGATAATTGCAGTTCGGAATGCTCATTCAACTTTTTGGAGAAGGTGATATTGGGAAACAACTTACTGAGTTTCCGGTCTATATTAGCGCCTCCTTTAGAAGAGCTGTCCATTTTAGTACGCGAATATTCATACCGGGCGCCAATCGTCATCTTTACGGTAGCACTGAAATCGATATTGGCCGATGCATACAGGGCCCCGATCTGTTCTTTAACGACCATGTCATTGTTGGTGCCATTCCGGTTCACCCACTTATTGTCTATCAGGCTTTCAATACCCGATACACTGGAACTGCGGGTATAGGTGCCCTTGGCACCGGTTTCCAGTTTTACTTTTTTACTCAGCTGCTTGCCATAATCGAGCTTGACAACACCCACATGGATATCGGTATTGGCAAACCCTTTTTGGAAAGGGGAGAAGATGCTGTCATTATTGGTGACAGCCGGCTTGCCATCTTTGCCGGTAAAATAACTTTCAATGGTGGTAGGATTGTTGTTCTTGTAGTATAGATAGTCCAGGTCGAGGTTGAATGTTTCTCCTTCCCGTATCTTCTTTTCCAGGTTGATGCTGCTGATGAGGTTATTCCATCGGTTGGTGCCGGCAATACGGGCATCCATCACCAATAAAGAGTCGGGCAAAATGGTAAACTCTCCATGGTTGGTAATAGTGCTGGCATTGTGGCTATTGTTGTAGGTAATATTGGCGCCAATAGTTGTTTTGGGATTTAACCGGGTACCCAGGCCAAGGGTTACATCATGGCTGTTTTGTGTGGGCCAGGTAGTGCTCCAGTAATTCACCGTTTCGGGACCTCCTAAGATGGGTACATCCTGGTAAGCATCGGCAAACCAGGTATTGAACGACTTATCGTGCGAGAAGGTATAGGCCAGGTAGAGGTCCAGGTTGGTTGTGCTATGGGAAATATTGGCGCTCACCGTTCCTTTTTCCCTGCGTCCATAACCAGCTGTCACGGAGGCATTGCCATAGGTGCCTGCCCGCTTCACTTTCTTCAATACAATGTTGATCATACCTGCACTGCCCTCCGCATCGTACCGGGCGGGCGGTGTTGTCAACAATTCTATTTTTTCAATATTGTTGGCACTCATGCCATTGAGGAGAGATACTACTTCTGAGGATGAGAGGCGCAGTAATTTGCCGTTCAGCATCACCATTACCCCGTTTTTGCCATTTAGTGCAATGCTATTGTACTGGCGGTCAATGAATACACCCGGCGATCTTTCCAGCACCTGCAAGGCCGAGCTGCCCTTGCTGAGGATGCTGCTTTCCACATTCACCACCATACCATCGGCCTGTTGCTGGTACAATGGTTTATTGGCTTTGACAACGATGGCTTCCAACTCTTTGGATTCCCTGTCCATTACCTGTGTGCCCAGGTCTTTGTTTTTGTCGGTGGTTGACAGGATGAGGGTGGCTGAATGATAGGTTTGAAATCCTATGGCGGTAAACCGGATAATATATTGTCCGGCATCGACGAGGTTCATTACATATTCGCCGGAATCATTGGTAATACTGCCTTTTTTAAGGCTACTGTCTTGCAGGTTCAGAAGCAGCACATTGGCCCCCGGAATGGGCCTTGCGTCGGCTGTCATGATTTTTCCAGTAATACTGGTTTGCCCAGCCGCGAGGATGGGCAAAGCCAGTATTGAAAGATAGAAGTACAGTTTTCTCATAGTAAGGTGGTTAATGATATTTGAGCAGCGTTGAGCAAGTTGTGGAGGATAGCGCAAAGTGCGAAATCTAAATGACAACAGGGGCCATTTAATTGATGAAATACATGGTTTGCACAGGTCTGAATTATATAGGTGATTTGGGTATTGATACCTGATAAATTGTTATAATTTTGTATATTCATAGCAGATAGTATGAGCTCATTAAACCTTAGCACATGAAATCAATAGCCTATCTACATGACCTGCCTCAAAGCGGGTGGTCGCGGTACAAACTGTACCATATTCCTTTCTGGTGTTTGTATCATTATATCTGGTGGACGGTGGCCATGGGCGATCCCTTACAATCGGCAAAAGCCATTGTGTTTTCACCCTTCACCGCTAAGTTTGTTTTCTATGTAGCTGTTCAATCAGCAGTTGTTTATTTTAACCTGTATTTCCTGATGCCGGTGTACCTGGAGCGGAATAAGATCGCTAAGTATATTACCTTCCTGGGACTAAGTTTACTGTGTGCGGCTGCATTGATCATTCCCGGTTATTATATTACTGCCGGGCTGGCCGGTAAAAGTATGGCTGAATTGTTTGGCGTTCATACCAACTATTTCACCCACTTCTTTATTACCAATGCTTTCCCTTCTACTGTGGCAGCCATGACACTGGCCATGAGTATCAAACTCACGAAGAATTGGATACAAACAAAAAGAAGACAACAATTGCTGGAAAAAGAAAAACTGGAAACTGAATTGCAGTTCCTGAAGTACCAGTTCAATCCGCATTTTCTATTCAATACCATCAACTCTATTTTCTTCCTCATTCATAAGAATCCCAATATGGCATCGGCCTCACTGGCCAAGTTTTCTGAACTGTTGCGGTACCAGCTCTATGAATGTAATGATACCCAAATAGCATTGGACAGGGAGATCACGTATTTGGAGAACTTTATACAACTGGAGAAATTACGGCAAAACGACAATGTAGCCATTACGTTGATGATCGACAAACAGCAGGTGGGGCACCTGGCCATTGCCCCCTTTGTGCTCATGACCTTTGTAGAAAATGCTTTTAAGCATGTATCAAAGCACACGGATCAACCCAATTGGATCAAGATAGACATGTCGGTGGATAAACGCCAACTGCATTTCTCTATTTCTAATAGTACAGGCGATTATACGTACAGTGATATAGTGAATTATGGAGGGATTGGTTTGAACAACGTGCGGCGCAGGCTCGATCTGTTGTATTATGGCAATTACCGCCTCAACATACAAAGTGAGCAGGATAGTTTTACGGTAACGTTGGATATGGAGCTGTCGGAGTATGTAGTTTTTGAACGCATCAAGAAAACAGCCTAAGCCCTGGCACCTGCCATCAAAGGCCATTTTAAATAATACAGCATGTTAAACTGCGTGATTGTTGATGATGAACCGCTGGCCCGGGAAGGAATGGCGAATTATGTGAAGGATGTTGCTTTTCTGCAACTGGTGGATACCTGTGTTAACCCGGTTGAGTTGGGGAAATTGTTGGGTGAGCAAAAGATTGACCTGATCTTCCTGGATATACAAATGCCCAAAATGAATGGCATTGACTTTTTACGCGTGGTGCAAAAGCCGCCCATGGTGATCATTACCACGGCTTTTCCAGGTTATGCGTTGGAAGGATTTCAGTTGAATGTACTGGATTACCTGTTAAAGCCGATTACGTTCGACCGCTTTCAGAAGGCCGCTAAAAAGGCCCATGACTATTTTGAATTGTCTACCCGCGCCGCACAGGCGGATACCAATAAAGGACAGGAGGCGGAGGATTATTTCTTTATCAAGTGCGGAAACAAATATGAGAAGATACAATTTGCCGATGTCCTCTATGCGCAAGGGCTCCAGAATTATGTAACCATCTATACCACGAAAGGAAAATACCTCACGTTGCTGCACATGAAAAAGCTGGAAGAGAATTTCGATCCCCAGGCATTCATCCGCGTGCACAAGTCCTTTATTGTCTCCATTAGCAAAATAGAATCCATTGACGGCAATGAGCTGGTGATCTCCTCCCACCGCATACCCATTAGCCGCAATTACCGCGACCAGGTCATTAAACAGGTAGTGAATAACAATCTTTGGATCAAGTAGGCTTTGCTGCTTAGTGGACCGTTTTGTCCATATTGGCCAGGTGCCTGCAATAGATCAGGTCTACCAGGTCGGCCAGCCTTTGCACTTCAAACAGGTCGGAAAGGGGAATGTGCAGGGAAAGGTCTTCCAGGGTAGCTGCAATGATCACGGCACGGTCAATGGAGCTGGCGCCAAATTGCCTGAATTCTTCCTGGTACAGGAAGGCATGGTTACTTAATTCCGGAAATACCTCCCGGGTATGCTGTATCAGCAGTTGAAAAATATTCTCTTTTAACATGGCTGTATTATTTAATGATGAGTGTGGATTATAAACTGTTTCTGTAAATAGCCGGCAGTGATAGATCGGGCCTTCTTTTTAATAGCTGCAGGTTTTGCAAGCCACCCTGTACCGGGTCCATGATGCCAAACAGGGCAGAGCCTGATCCCCTGGGAATGACCTGCCTGCCAATGGAAGCCAGCATGCCCGATGGGCTGCAGTCAATATAGAAATACTGGCCCCTCGATTCCAGTAGCCTGATGGCATCACTGAACCTGATCTGTTCGCGCATGGTTTGCCACCAGTAATAAGGACTCAGGTGGTAGAGTTCTCTTGCGTGGACGCCTGATATAAAAGATACCAGGGGTTTGGTACTTACCAGATGGCTGGCACATGCCAGGAAGCTGGTTTTGGCTGCATCGATCAGGGGACTATGCAAAGCCTGGTTGACAGGCATGACCTGGAAAGGGATATGGTTTTGGGTGAGATAGGTTTTTATTTCCTCCAGGGCTTTGGCATCGGCTGATAAAGTAAAATGGCCACAATAATGAATGGTAACCAGTGTAGCCGCTTCCACGATTTCATATACCGGGCGGCCGGCGTCACCTGTCAGCGCATTTTCCAATACCGTGATCATGCCTCCTTTGGGGCAATTGTCTTCCAATGCTGCAGCTTGTCCAATTACAGCCGCCAGCATATCCAGCGGATCTACAGCGCCACCAACGGCAGCGGCTACTGCTTCGCCCAGGTTATTGCCCAATACATGGGTGGGGTGGATATCGTATTCTGCCCGCAAGGTCACCGCCAGGGCATATTGAACCATATAGCAGGCGGGGTTCGACACCCGGATACTATCAGTAAGCGTTGCCGTATGGTGGTAAATATGTTCAACAATGGATTGTCCGGTCAGCCGGTAGGCTTCTGCATCCAGTTCCAGGAGTGTATTCCTGAAAGTCGTGCAAGCGTCATACAGGTCTTTTCCCATGCTATAATACTGACTGCCCTGTCCATCGAAAAGGAATACAACTTCAGAATTTTTCTGCATGAATAATGATTTAATGGTTATATTAAGCCATCTCAAATGCGTTCATCATGAAATGGTTGGAAAACAGCGGGGTTATTGAATTAAGGCGAACAGACGGTTTTTATACTGCCCACTACAGTATGGTCAATGATCCATTGACGACGCTGACATCCTATCTTTCTTTGCTACACCCAATAGAAAGGAATTATTATGATGCGCTAAAGGTTGATCTGCGCCGGTACAGCTACCTGCTGGGGAGGCTGGCGGCTAAAACGGCAGTGTCAACGGCGGCGGGCAGGCAAGTGGCTGATATGGCCGCATTCCATATTGACTTTGGTGTTTTTAAATTTCCGGTAGTAAAGCATGTTCCCCATACCAATATCCAGGTATCCATCACCCATTGTGATGAGATGGGCATTGCCCTGGCTTTCCCGGAGGAGCATCCCCTGGGTATTGATATAGAAAGGGTGGATGCCGGTAAAGCTTCGGCAGTACTGGCATTGCTTACCCCGGCCGATCATGCGCAACTTTCGAAGTATGGCATGGACAACCCGGCAGGATACACCCTGATATGGACCGTAAAGGAGTCTTTGTCGAAACTCATTAAAACAGGTTTGACAATGGATGCGTGGATGATGGAAGTAAAGTCTATCGAAAGGATAGGGGATTATTTTATCAGCACCTTTAATCACTGGCTGCAATACAAGGCTGTTTCATTCTTCTGTGGCGATTATGTGTGTTCCATTACACTACCCCGGAATACCACTCCATTGGCTGACCAATTTCTACAGCACTGCCGGGATGTTTGTCAAAAACACCATTAACCGCCAGGTTATACAATATTCTATACGGCGTAGATACAGCTATCGCTATGGAAAACAACAGTTCGTATGAGGGAACCCCTGGTAGGCAATCGGCCAGGGAAATGGAAGATGATGTTGCCTATCCAAATATAAATTTATCGGCGTGCAAAAGCAAATTATTTTTGTGTGCAACCCTTCCCCCGCACAGGATTACCCGAACCTGCTTCATTGTATCAGGTTCCTTTTCAACGCGTACAACAAGAGGCCGCCAATCGTTTTTACGTTGGCCTTTTGCCGCATCTTATCACGTTTCAATTCAACCGACCTTTTGGACAGGTTCATCCGGTCGGATATCTCATCGGTATTCTTTTCTTCCTGGAGCAGGTTGAGGATTTTGAGCTCTTCATTGGAAAAGTCTGGCAATAAATTGGTTACAGCCTTTTTTCTTTTCAGCACATAATGCTTTAGCAAGGGATTGTTGAGCAGATTGGTATAGAATACTTCATTATTATAAGCGGCCTCAATGGCTTTTACGATCTCTACGATGTCCATGGTCTTGGTCAGAAAACCATTAATGCCGTATTCAAGGCATTGGGCTACATACACTTCATCAGAAAAAGCGGTTAAGATAAGAATACGTGTGTCGGGATAATGGTGGTGAATGATTTTCAGGGCTTCGATGCCAGAGAGGCGGGGCATATTAATATCAAGCAGTAGTACATCGGGTTGCACATACTGTAGCTTTTCAATCAGATCGGCCCCATTTTCGGCTACAAAGATCACGGACAGGAAATCGTAAACGGACAGTGCTTTCTCAAACGCCTGCCGAACAGCGGTATGGTCATCGGCAATAGCGATTTTAATGGTTGGTGTAGTCATTGGTGGTAAGGTTTAACAGTTACATGAGCTAACGGTTGTTTTTGTAATATGACAAAAACGAAATGAACAGCATGTTGTATTTGTTAAAAGTACTCAATTTCCAGACCAAAAGTTTCACTAATATTGATTTAGTTTCCTGATTGCATAGCCTCTTGAACGTTGTTGTTGCTTGTAAACTGATCCTAGACCCTTTCATTCGAGAACTTAATTTACCCAAATCATTATTGAAATTGCCACTGTGGTACCCAGTTCTGGGTATTCAGTAGCGATAGCTCTACCCCTTTCCCAACCGTTCACCGTTTCCACGAAACGTAAGCGTTTGTATTTGCCTGCTATCAGTTTACAGTAATCATTATCCCTTACATATGACCAGCTTTAATGCGGGATGGTATTTGCTATATACCAAGCCCAAACACGAAAACCGTGTAGGCGAATCTTTGTCTACTAAGCAAGTTGATTATTACCTGCCTTTACAAACAGTAACGCGTATATGGGTAGACCGGGTCAAACTGGCACGCGTCCCCATGTTCCCATCTTATGTTTTTGTTAACTTAAAAAGCCAGGGCGATTATTTTGAAGGACTCAACGCCAGTGGGGTAGTACAGTATGTAAAATTCGGAGGCCACAACGCGCGGGTATCCGACCAGGTTATTCATGATCTGAAACTGGTGGAAGCCTATGGCAAAGGGGTGGAAGTGTCTTTCTCCAGGTTTGAGCGGGGGCAACACCTGACCATTGTTGATGGCCCTTTTTCGGGCATGACCTGCGAGGTAATACGGTATAATAATAAAGACAAGGTGCTGGTAAGACTGTCCTTACTGCAGCGAAACGTACTGATGGAGTTGCCCCAGAGCAAACTGCACAGCCTGATCTGACAGGAATTTTATCCATTCAAAATACTGGTAAACATGCAATACTTACCGCTTACGGGCGCTCAGCAATGGCTCATGGGCGAACTGCTGCGATACAAGCGGCCAGGCTGGGTATGCCTGGAGTTTATGGTGAAGACCAAACAGGTCATGAACGAATTTGCCATGAAGGAAGCGGCCTGGTACCTGGTGGCCAGGTATGAGAACCTGCGGGTAAAGATCTACCATAAAGATGGGGAATGGGTACAGGAACTATTCCCTTTAACGGAATCGAATATTTATGGCAGGTATGACCTGTCGCAGGAAAAGCCCGATGAACAGCCTGCAAAAATGCGGGAGATCTGTATGAAAGAAAGGGATTGGTTGTTGCCCGGGCGGGGCAACGTGATCCGGATCGTGTATTTCAAATTTTCGGAAAAGGAGGGCCGTATTTGGTTTTGCGTACACCATGTGGTGTCTGATTTTGTATCGATGCTGATCCTGTCGGGCGATTTTATCACGGCCTATAATACCATCCTGCAAGGGAGAGAACTGAAGCGGCAGGCCGTTACGGATTACCGCAGGTGGATGTATATACTACAGGGATACGCCAGGGATGTATTGTTCCCGGCACAATATGAATATTGGATCTCCCTGCCCTGGGAGAAAGCGAAACTATTGCCGGGCGACTATCCTGAGCAATATGGCCGGGCCGAAGTGGTTGACGAAGCCTTGCGCAGCAAAAGATGGCTCAGCGCCTATAAGACCTGCCACCAGGAGCTTTCGCAACAGGATACGCTCAAATTGCTGGGCAGGTATGGATTGGAGTTTGAGGGCATCCTCATTGCCGTTTTCTTTATGGCCATGTCCACCCACCGGAAGGTCGATTGCCTGGACATTGCCGCTTCTCATGCAGGCAGGAACCTGCTGCCCGCCGATTATGAGATCAATGAAAACAGGCTGATCGGTTATATCGCCCTCGTACGGGTGCTTTTATTAACCAATCCCGGTTATGGCAATACGACCAGGGACGTGCACCATGTAGCGGAACAGATCAAAAACATACCTGGTGGAGGAACAGGCTATTCGATGGTGGTGGATTATATCAAACAGGATGGGTTAAGGCAGTCCTACAGGAACCTGCGCAAGAATCCCCAGATATTTTTCAACTACCTGGGGGCTACCAACCGGCAAGGCAATAATGAGGAGTATGAAATAGTGAATGAAGATATAGGTCAAAACCTGTACCCGCCCGAGATCAAAGACTCCATTTTTGAATGCAGTGCCGCCGTTAACCAGGGTAAGCTGAGCATTACGCTTACCTACATAGAGACCTATATGAAAGAAAGTACCACTACAGGCATCTTACAGTTAATGGCCAGTATGTTACAAACGCTCGTTAGTGAGCAGGAAAAAGAAAAAGCTATCTGAACCGCCCATAAGCGCTATTTATGAAAGTAATTTTTATGTTCTCCGGTCAGGGTTCCCAATACTACCAAATGGGAAAGAAATTATTTGATACCAATGCCGTATTCCGGGAAAAGATGCTGGAACTGGATGAAATATCAAAAGCAGTGCAAGGAGAATCTGTTGTAGGAGCCTTGTACGCTGCCGGCAAGAAGTTGTTTGATCCCTGTACTACGCTACATCATACCCATCCGGCCATTTTTATGGTAGAAATAGCTTTGGCCAGGGTATTGATCAGGGAAGGGCTGCAGCCCGATCACCTGGTGGGTTTCAGTCTGGGTGAATTTACGGCAGCAGTACTCTCCGGCGCGCTGACTGAAAGGGCTGCCCTGGAAATGATCATTCAACAGGCGCAGCTGGTACGCGACCGTTGCGTGGAAGGCGGTTTGATAGCGGTGTTGCAGCACCCCGACCTGTATCATCAAACGCCGGTTATCCGCAACAATAGCGCGCTGGCTTCTATCAATGGGCCAGCTCAATTTGCCATTGCGGGAGAAAAGGGTGCAATGGATACGATTAAGCAATTCCTGAAAGAAAAGGATATCCTGCACCAGGAACTGATGGTGGGGTATGGATTTCATTCACCGGCTATTGATGCTGCCCAGGCTGCCTATACCCGTTATTTGTCTACACAAACGATTGGTTTACCCACGGTGCCTGTATTATCAGGCCTTACGGGACAGCCGGTACAGGCATTTGCCCCTGGTTATTTCTGGGATATTGTACGGCAGCCTACCAACTATGTGGAGGCTATTCAAACTGTAGAAAATACGCTGGGCCGGGAGCATCCATTGATGTATATCGACCTGGGGCCGGCCGGTTCATTGGCCAACCTAGTCAAATACAATATGCGGGAGGGGTCCACCTCGCGGGGATTCCAGGTCATGTCGCCTTTTCAGCAGGAATTAAAAAAACTGGAAGAAGTGATCAGCTATCACCGGGCCAATCAACCGGTAGCGCCTGCTGTACAAACAGCTAAGAAAGATAAACTGGTGGCCTGGTTATTCCCCGGACAGGGATCACAAAAGAAAGGTATGGGTGAACACCTGTTTCCCGCTTTTCCGGAGCTTACAGATAAAGCCAGTGATCTATTGGGTTATTCCATTAAAGAATTATGCCTGGACCCGGCCAACAGGAACCTCAACCTTACGCAGTATACACAACCCGCCTTGTATGTGGTAAATGCACTGGCTTACCTGCAATTAAAAGAGGAGGCAGGTGAGGTGCCGGATTTTGTAGCCGGTCATAGTTTAGGTGAATACAATGCGCTGTTTGCTGCCGGAGCGCTGGATTTTGAAACGGGCTTGCGGCTGGTACAAAAACGTGGCGCCTTAATGGCCATGATGAAAGATGGAGGGATGGCCGCTGTAAAAGGATTGAGTGAAGAAGCTATCAAAGATGTCCTGCAACAGCATGGACTGGATGAAATAGATGTAGCGAATTACAATTCGCAGAACCAGATCGTATTATCGGGGCCGAAGGAATTGATCAATAGATCGGGGCATTATTTTGAAGCAGCAGGCGCCAGCCTGTACTTTGTGCTGAATGTAAGTGGGGCTTTTCATTCCCGGTATATGCTGCCCGCCCGGCAGGAGTTTGAATTGTTTTTACAGCAATTCCAATTTGCGGCTCCCAAAATCCCGGTTGTTTCCAATGTAGAGGCGGCCTTGTACCGCCAGGATAAAATCCGTTCGCTGCTGGCCGATCAATTGATCAAACCGGTGCGATGGACAGACAGTGTACTGTTCTTATCCAACCAGGGCTCCATCACTTTTAAAGAAGTGGGTCCCGGCGATGTACTTACCAAACTGGTCTTTGGCATTCAGCGCGACAGGGTGGCCCCAGCCCCTTTGGGGGCTGCCGCTTTGTAGAAAACGTATCCATGTTTTTTTTGTGCGCTGTAGGCGCACCACCGGGTAGCGTCGCCTACGGCTCCGCCTGAAACACGCAACGATGTTGCTACAAACCTGTTGCTCCTAGCGGAGCAATAAAGCCCGGCAAAGCAGCGCGGTCCCGCAGTAGTGCGGGAGCCCACCTTTGTGCCTTTCAAAAACATATCCATTCCCCTAATCTTTCAAGCAAACAAATGCATCATTCTGTTGCAGGGTCTTCCGGACTACGGAAGCCCGATATAGCCGTTATTGGTATGTCGTGCAGGTTTCCCGGCGCTTCCAACTATGAGGAGTTTTGGGACAACCTGCAAGCGGGCCGGTCGGGCATTGAAGAAGTGCCCGCCAACCGGTGGAACTGGCGTGACTATTGGGGCGATCCCGCCACGGAGAAAAACAAAAGCAATAGCAAGTGGGGTGGCTTCCTGGAAGGGGTGGCCAATTTTGATATTGACTTCTTTGGCCTCTCGGCCCGGGAAGTAGAAAGAATGGATCCCCAGCAACGCCTGATGTTGGAGCTTACCTGGTCTTGCCTGGAAGATGCAGGCATTCGTCCGGCTACGGTTTCGGGCGAACATGTGGGGGTATTCCTGGGCGTCTTCAATTTTGATTACAAGGAATTGCAGGAGCGGGGTGGACAATTGTCTATTGAAGCCCATCATTCTACCGGTACTGCTTCGGCCATCATTGCCAACCGGGTATCTTATTATTATAATTTCAAAGGGCCCAGTGTGCCCCTGGATACGGCTTGCTCCAGCTCACTCAGTGCCATTCACGCAGCCATTCAATCCTTACAACTGGGCGAAAGCAAGCTGGCCCTGGCCGGCGGCATCAACCTGTTGCTAACGCCCACCCGGCATATCTCTTTTTCCAAAACGGGGATGTTGTCGCCAACAGGGTCCTGCAAAACATTTGATGATGGGGCCGATGGATATGTACGGGGAGAAGGAGCAGGATTGATCTTATTGAAACCATTGGAACAGGCCCTGGCCGATAAAGATCCCATTTATGGCATCATTAAGGGCAGTGCCGTGAATCATGGCGGCAAAACCTATTCTTTGACGTATCCCAATCCCGATGCACAACGGGATGTGATCATGGCTGCCCAACAAATGGCCGGTGTAACGCCGGATACGATTGGCTATATCGAAGCGCATGGAACGGGTACGCCTAAAGGCGACCCCATTGAGTTCAAGGGATTGGTCAATGCCTTTCAATCATCAGATCCGGAAGGATCCAGGCTCAATAATTACTGCGCGTTGGGATCGGTAAAGACCAATATCGGTCACCTGGAAGCGGCAGCAGGTATTGCCGGCGTGATCAAGGTATTGCTGTCTATGCAGCACCAGCAACTGCCGGGCTTATTGCATTTTCAACAACTCAATCACCGCATATCTTTAGCCGATACCCCTTTTTACCTGGTCACTTCATTAATACCCTGGGAGCCGTTGATCACACAAGACAATACGGTACTGCCCAGACGGGCAGGTGTTAGCTCTTTCGGATTCGGGGGTACCAATGCGCATGTGGTGTTGGAAGAAAGGCCCGTTGAATTAGTGCCAGTAGCCGGTGAGCAGCAGGCGGGAAAACCACCTTATTACCTGGTTTGTATATCGGCCAAATCAACCGGGCAGTTGTACCAGAAAGAAAAAGAATTGGCTGCCTGGCTGAGTAATAGAACGTCGCCCATTGAATTGGCCGATCTGTGCAACACCTTGTCCATAGGCCGGGAGCATTTTGCCAAAAGAACGGCGCTGATCGTTCAGAGCACAAAAGACTTACAGGAGAAGTTAGCACAACTGGCCAACCAGGATGAAGTACCCGGATGTTTCAGGAATGTATCATTTCCCAAACAAACAACAGGTTCATCAGCGCTGTTGGGTGAAATAGAACAACTGATCAGCCACACCTTATTATCAAATGATACCAGCCAGGAAACTTATTATGAAAAACTGGAGGTATTGGCCGAACTGTATTTAAAAGACTACCTGCCCGATTGGGAAAAGCCCTGGCTGGGCAGTGAGGGCCGGCGTATAGGAATGCCTACGTACCCTTTTGCAAAACAAGCCTTCTGGGTACCTGAACAAGAGGTGGCCATTCCTAGTGTGGTCAATCCGCTATTGGGTAACCAACAGGTTGGTACGAATGGCCCGGTGTTTACAACCACCTTAACAGGACAGGAGTTCTATCTACGCGACCATATTGTCAACAATAAACGCGTGTTACCCGCAGTGGCTTACCTGGAAATGGTGCGGGCTGCTGTACAGGCTATTGCCAACAACATGCAGCCAATGGGCAATGCTCATTGGGTGTTGGAAAATATCAGTTGGAACCAACCTATTATAGTGACCGACCAACCTGTGGCGGTACATACCAATATACAACAGGTAGAGAAGGATGCATTTTCATTCCGTGTGTATGGTGAACCTGGCAACGTCCTGGAAACAGCGCCTGTTTACAGCAGTGGGGCTGCCCGCTTCAAAGCGCCGGCTGAACAGGCTGTACTAAACATTGAACAACTCATCGCCCAATATACCACGGCTCCCACGGATAAAACGCGCTGTTATGAGGTATTACAAACGATGGGCTTTGACTATGGACCGGCACATCAATGCCTGGAAGCAGTCTATACCAGTGCCGGCCGGTTGCTGGCCCTCATCAGTTTACCTGCTTCAGCAAACAATACCTTATCAACTTATACTTTACAGCCGGGCATCATGGATGCAGCCTTGCAGGCTTGCCTGGTGGGTGGACAGAACGATCATTCGACATCATTGTACCTTCCGTTTGCGTTGGATAGCCTGGAAATTATACAGGCCACTACTGCCCGGATGTGGGCGGTGATCAACCTGCCTGTTAAGGGAACCTCTGCGGCCATCAAACGATTCGACATTGACCTCTATGATCATCAAGGCCAGCTTTGCGTGCGGATGCAGGGATTTACTTTTAGGTTGGCTACACCGGCTATAACGGCAAAGCCTTATTTACTGCTCACACCCGATTGGAAAGAGCAGGCTGCCGCAAAGCAACCTGGTGTGCAATCCCCTGCACGCTGCCTGGTTTTTTTGTATGGCGCGCCCGCAGCTGCGGTTACAACTTTAAAACAGCAATTGCCCGGTGTGCAGGTCACAGCACTACCCGTTTTGGAAAATGATATGGCGCAACAATACCTGGAGCATACGATCCAGGTGTTTGAAGCCATCAAAGCGCTGTTGAAAGAAAAACAACCGGGTAAACTATTGGTACAAGTAGCGCTCTTACAGCAACAGGAACCTGGTGTTATGGCTGGCCTGGCTGGATTACTCAAAACTGCCGCGCAGGAAAACCCTGCTTTTATGGGCCAGGTGATCACCGTGACCCGGGAAGCAGCATTGTTGTCCAGCCTGCAGGAAAATGCTGATGAAGGAACAGCTAACCGGATCAGTTATAGGGAAGGAACCAGGTATACCAGTGGATGGAAAGAATTATCTCCTACAGCACTTTCTGACTCCATGCCTTGGAAGACAAATGGCCACTACCTGATCACGGGTGGAGCAGGAGGGTTGGGTATGATCATGGCCCGCGAAATAGCGAGCCGGGTCAATAACCCGCTGCTCATTTTAACCGGTCGATCGGTACTGGATACTGCTAAACAAGAACAGCTTAAGGAGCTGACTGCTCTGGGCGCACACGCTATTTACCGGCAGGTAGATATAGCAGACAGAACAGCGGTGGCCGGTTTGATACAATACATCAACGAACAGCATGGCGGTTTGCAAGGCATACTACATTGTGCAGGTATTGTACAGGATGAGTATATCATCCGGAAAGATGCCGACTCTGTAAAACAGGTATTATCGCCCAAGGTATTGGGTGTTGCTTACCTGGATGAACTGACGCAACACCTGGCGCTGGATCACTTCCTGCTTTTTTCTTCTATCGTTGGCCCATTGGGCAATAGCGGCCAGGCGGATTATGCCGCTGCCAATGCTTACTTGGATACCTTTGCCGCCTGGCGCAATACCCAGGTAGCTGCGGGAAAAAGGCAGGGACATACACTGTCTATCAACTGGCCTTTGTGGAAGGAGGGGGGCATGCAGTTGGCGCCGGCCATGGAAGCGGTGTTGTTACAACAAATGGGCATGCAGCTGCTGGAAACAGCCGATGGTATAACGGCGCTGTATGCAGCCATGCAAGCCGGTGTATCGCAAGTGTTGGTGGCGCCCGGCAACAGACAGGTATTGGAAGCCAAATACCTGCATATCCCTGCCAGTAACATACAGGAGATTGCACCCGTAAGTGAGCTGTCTGCTACCACGGCCATTGAATACTTTACCACCTTATTGTCTGTCACTATCAAACGGCCCGTTGCGCAAATTGATGCCGAGGCCGCCATGGAAGCTTATGGTATTGACTCCATCATGGTGATGCAAATGACCAATCAACTGGAAGGGGTATTTGGCACCTTGCCCAAAACCCTCTTTTTTGAATACCAGAACATCAAAGAACTTACTCAATATTTCCTCGACCACCATGCGGGCAAATTACAGCAGCTGTTAGCGCCAGCACAACCAATAACCGGGGAAGCGCCCACTGTTGCATTACCCAATCAGCCACCTGTTTTTACGCCTGTTGAACAGCCGCAACAAACTCTTGTACCTGCTGCGGCCCCAACTTCGGGGCCGCTGGATATTGCCATTATTGGGGTGGCGGGCCGTTATCCGCAGGCCGATAACCTGCAACAATTCTGGGACAATCTGCAACAAGGAAAAGATTGTATTACGGAAATACCTGGCGATCGCTGGGATTACCACTTGTATTATGATGCGGATAAAGAACAGGAAGGCAAGTCCTATAGCAAATGGGGTGGTTTCATCAATGATGTAGACAAATTTGATCCCCTGTTCTTTAATATTTCTCCTTCAGAAGCGGAACGGATGGACCCACAGGAGCGATTGTTCCTGCAATGCGTATATGAAACCCTGGAAGATGCCGGTTATACCAAACAAAACCTGGCTGGCCAAAAAGCTTTTGGTCTGGGCAACCAGGTAGGGGTATACGTGGGGGTGATGTATGAAGAGTACCAGTTATTGGGTGCTGAAGAAACCATGGAAGGCAGGCCGGTCGCTTTATGGGGCTTACCCTCCTCCATTGCCAACCGGGTGTCTTATTATTTCGATTTTCACGGGCCCAGTATGGCCATCGATACCATGTGTTCCTCTTCCCTTACCGCCATTCACCTGGCTTGTGAAAGTATTGTGCGGGGCAAGAGCGAACTGGCCATTGCCGGTGGGGTCAATGTTTCCATCCATCCCAATAAATATTTGTTCTTAAGCCAGGGCAGGTTTGTTTCAGGCAAAGGCCGTTGCGAAAGTTTTGGTACTGGTGGCGATGGTTATGTACCGGGCGAAGGAGTAGGGGCGGTATTGTTGAAACCCCTGGCCAAAGCCATTGCCGATGGCGATCATATTTATGGGGTGATCAAATCAACCGCTATTAATCATGGCGGCAAAACCAATGGTTATACGGTACCTAATCCTAAAGCGCAGGCAGGCGTCATCAGCCGGGCTTTTCGTGAAGCTGGCATAGATGCGCGAACACTCAGTTACCTCGAGGCACATGGTACCGGTACCTCCCTGGGCGATCCCATTGAAATACTGGGCCTCAGTAAGGCCATGAGCGGTTATTCTACCGATACGCAATTCTGTTCCATAGGTTCTGTGAAGTCCAACATAGGACACTGTGAAAGTGCGGCCGGCATTGCGGGTATTACCAAGGTACTGCTGCAATTAAAACATCAAAAGATCGTACCCTCTCTCCATTCAACCGTATTGAATACGCATATTGATTTTACCAATAGCCCTTTTTATGTACAACAGGGGCTTACCAACTGGGAAAGGCCGGTACTTACGCGTAATGGTGTTACCAACACCTGGCCACGTTGCGCAGGCATCTCTTCATTTGGAGCAGGGGGCGCCAATGCACATATCATCCTGGAGGAATACATTCCGGCGATGAGTGAACCAGCCCCTGTACAAACTTGTTCGTCTCCTTTCCTTATACCGTTATCTGCTACCGATGAGAACAGGCTGATAGCACAGGCCAGGCAAATGCTGGCCGCTATAAGCCTGGACAATACTTATTGGAACCTGACCGATGCAAAACTGCCGGCAATGGTTTATACCCTGCAGGTGGGCAGAGAGCACCTGCAGGCCCGGCTGGCACTGCTGGTGACCTCCCTGCAAGACCTGGAAGATCAACTGCGCCGTTTTATCAATGATCCGCAAGCGTTTCGTGCCCTTGCAAAAGGTTATGATCAACCAGTAAGCAGCTGGCTGCAGGGTGCTAAGATCGACTGGGCTGCACCTTATAACGGCCAGGCGGTGCAAAGGATCAGTTTGCCTGTTTATCCCTTTAAGAAAGAGCGGTATTGGATTGGACAAGCAGGCCGAAAGCAAACCCGTAGTGCTACTGGTGATATACCAGTACAGCTACATCCCTTGTTGCACCAGAATATTTCTGACCTGGGTGTACAGCGTTTCCGTATTCACTTTACCGGTCAGGAATTTTACCTGCGTGATCACCTGGTACAGGGCAGGGCCATCCTGCCTGCTGTGGCGCAACTTGAAATGGCCCGCGAGGCGGTACAACGATCTGTTCCTTCCTTTCAACCAGGCACTCAACAGGTAAGCTTACAACATATTGAATGGACGCAACCCCTGGTAGTAGGCACTGAAGGGCTTACAGTACATATTGAATTGATGGCTGACGAACAGGGGGTGATCTATTTTGAAATAGTGGGGCAAGTTGATGAAACAGGAGAACGTGAATTGTATAGCCATGGACAGGCCATTATTACCAGTCTTCCCGCCAACAACTTGCTTGTTAAAGAAGACATCAGCCACTTACAACAAACGAATCATAAACGGCGGTTGACCAAGGAAGCCTGTTATGAAGCCATTCATACAACCGGCTTGCAGTATGGTCCATCGTTGGCCGGCATAGAAGAAATATACGTGGGTGATCAGCGGCTACTGGCGCGCATTGCCCTGCCGGCTATAGAGATGAAGGAGCAGGATCAGCTGGTACTGCATCCTGCGCTGCTTGACCCGGCCTTACAGGCTACCCTGTGTTGGGAATTGACCAATGGCGGTGAAGCCATTGACACCTATTTGCCCTTTGCCATGGAGGCGTTGGAGCTATACGCACCCATTCCTGCTACGGCATGGGCATTGATCACAGCTAATACTACAAACCAACCCGGAAAAAGGGTGTTGAACATCACCTTGTTGAATGAGGAAGGGTTTACCTGTGTACGTATGCAGGATGTAGCCTTTGCACAACCGACTTCCGGTGAGTCAGGAGGTGCGAGGACCACTACAGAAACCCTGTTGTTATTGCCTGCCTGGGAAAGGAAAGATAATACAGACACTACCAATCATAAGCCATACAAGAAACAGGTGGTCATGGTGTGTGGGCTGCCTGCTATTGACCATGCGTTAATAGCTGGCATGCCGGATGTAGCTTTGATAAGGTTTGCTGCAGCAACAGCAGCTGGGTTTAGTGACGCAACCATTGAATTGTTTGAACAAATAAAAACCTGGTTATCTGAAAAACAATCCATCCTGGTGCAGGTATTGGTACCGGCCGAAGGGGAAGGGCAATTGTATGCAGGTATTGCCGGACTTTTAAAAACAGTACGTAAGGAAGCACCTCAGTTCCACTTTCAATTGATCCGCATAGGGAAGCAGGATACAATAGCCGGGATCCGGCAACGATTAATAGCCAATGAAGGCTCCCTGACTGATCAGGAGGTCCGTTACCTGGATGGTCAGCGACAAGTATTGCAGTGGAAGATTGCGGAAGCGCAAACCGGGGGCAAAGCGGCTCATCCCTGGAGGGAAGGCGGTGTTTACCTCCTTACCGGCGGAGCTGGTGGATTAGGATTGCTCTTTGCACATGAGATCGTTCAGCAGGCAAAAGGGGTAACGCTGGTACTTACCGGCAGGTCATCGCTCGACCAACGCAAACGCCAGGAGCTGGCTGTTCTGGAGCAGGCAGGTGCAACGATTGATTACCGGAAAGTAGATATTACTGACCGGCAAGCGGTACAGCTCTTAATACGATCTATTAGCCATGAGTATGGTTCCTTACATGGTATCCTGCACAGCGCCGGGGTGATCAGAGACAATTACCTGGTCAACAAACCAACTGCCGAATGGCAGGAAGTATTGGCGCCCAAGGTAGCCGGTATTCAATACCTGGACCTGGCCAGCAGGGAGGTATCACTTGACTTTTTTGTGCTCTTCTCTTCTGTTACCGGCGCATTGGGCAATGCAGGACAGGCTGATTATGCTACGGCCAATGCGTTCATGGATGAATATGCACAATACAGGAATGAATTGGTGGCCAAAGGGGAAAGGAAAGGTCATACGCTTTCCATCAACTGGCCCTTGTGGCAGGAAGGAGGTATGCAGGTGGACCGTGAAACGGAGCATTATTTGTACGACAGCTTTGGCATGACACCACTGGCTACGCAACCGGGCATTACAGCCTTGTACCATGCTTTATCGCTGGGCCAACCACAGGTGATGGTAATAGCAGGTAACCGGAACAGGATAACAGAAAAGATCCTGTTGCCCGATGCACCAGCTTATCAACCAGCCGGCACAACTGCATTGGTTATTGACAGCCAAACAGAAGAAGCGGCGATACAATATTTCAAAAAACTCTTGTCATCGGTACTCAAACTACCGGTTGATAAGATCAGGGCGGATACAGCGATGGAGGAATACGGTATTGATTCGGTGATGGTGATGAAGATGACCGCCAGGCTGGAAAAAACATTCGGCCCCTTGTCAAAGACCTTGTTCTTTGAGTACCGCAATATCCTTGATCTTACAAAGTATTTCCTACAAGAGCATATAGCACAACTGGCAACTGTATTGGGCTTACCGGTGAGTGCGTCGCCGGTAGCCCAGCAGGCGCCAGCATCAGCATCTGCAGCAGGCATTGTACAGCCCATGCGTAACCGGGCATGGCCATTGGTGAAAGGCAATAGCCTGGCCCTGCCAGCGGTAAAGCTTGTTAAAGACATTGATCCACTCGATATAGCCATTGTGGGTGTATCGGGTAAGTATCCGCAGGCCGAGAGCCTGGAAGCGTTTTGGGAAAACCTTTGTCAGGGTAAAGATTGTATTACGGAAATACCGGCCGACCGCTGGGATTATCGCCAATGGTATGATGCGGATAAAAGCAAAAAAGGAAAGACCTATAGCAAGTGGGGTGGCTTCTTAAAGGACGTGGCCAGCTTTGATGCGCTCTTCTTCAATATATCACCCCTGGAAGCCGAATTGCTGGACCCCCAGGAACGGCTCTTTTTGCAATGCGTACAGGAAACGATTGAAGATGCCGGCTACAACCGGCAGGGATTGGCCGCCAACGACAAGGGACTTCCCGCCAATATTGGTGTATATGTGGGCGTGATGTATGAAGAATACCAGTTGTATGGGGTACAGGAAAGCAGGAAGGACCAGGGGCTTGCCTTGTTTGGCAACCCTTCTTCCATTGCCAACCGCATCTCTTATTTCTACAATTTTGATGGGCCCAGTATGGCGGTGGATACCATGTGTTCCTCCTCATTAACTGCTATTCACCTGGCTTGCCAAAGTATTCAAAACGGCGAATGCAAAGCCGCCATTGCGGGCGGGGTTAATATCTCTATACATCCCAATAAGTATTTATTGCTGGCGCAAGGCAAATTCATTTCCAGTAAAGGACGTTGTGAAAGCTTTGGCGCTGGTGGCGATGGTTATGTACCTGCCGAAGGGGTAGGTGCGGTACTGCTGAAACCTTTAGCGCAAGCCTTGCAGGATGGAGATCATGTATATGGGGTGATCAAGGCTACTGCCATTAATCACGGTGGCCGCACCAATGGGTATACTGTTCCCAATCCACAGGCACAAGCGGCGGTCATTAGCAAAGCCTGTAAGCGGGCTGGCGTTGACCCGCGCACCATCAGTTACCTGGAAGCGCATGGCACAGGTACATCCCTGGGTGATCCCATCGAGATCACGGGATTGAAAAAAGCCTGGCAGGAGTTTACGCAGGATAAACATTTCTGTGCGATCGGGTCGGTCAAGTCCAATATTGGTCATCCTGAAAGTGCGGCAGGTATGGCAGGCCTCACCAAAATATTACTGCAGTTAAAACACCGGCAATTAGTGCCTTCCTTACATGCCAACCTATTGAATCCGCATATTGATTTTGACAATAGTCCATTCATTGTTCAGCAAACCCTGTCGCCCTGGCAAAGACCTGTTATTACCAGTAATGGACATACCAGGGAATACTTACGCAGGGCAGGCATCTCATCCTTTGGAGCCGGCGGCGCCAATGCCCACCTGATTATAGAGGAACTGGACGAAAGCCTGGTGCCTGTACCTGTAATGCCGGCTGTGAATGAAGCAGGGGATTTACAGGAACCAGTCCTGATTGTGTTATCGGCCCGGAATGAAAAACGGCTGCAACTCATGGCGGCCCGGTTGGTACAAGCTCTTCAGAAAGGAGGTTATAGTAATCTACATTTACCGGCTATTGCCTATACGTTGCAGGTAGGCCGGGAGGCATTGGATACCCGGCTGGCCTTGCTGGTAAGGTCTATAGAAGAACTCAACCAAAAGCTGGATGCTTTTGCGCAGCATGAACAAGTGGCCGATGAGGTATATTACGGTAAAGTAGAGCGCGACAATGGCGCACTGGAAGCCCTGGCTGCCGATGAAGACCTGCGGGAAGCGATCAACAAATGGATTGAACGGAAAAAATACATTCGCCTCTGTACCTTTTGGGTAAAAGGCTTGCAGGTGAATTGGCTGGCCTTGTACAATACCAGTACCCTGGCCTCCCTGCGCAGGATGAGTTTGCCTGCTTATCCGTTTGAACAGGAACGTTATTGGGTGCCACAGGCACCGGAAAATGAGCTGCTGCTGCCTACCCATTCTATTACACCGGCAGCACCCATTGTGGCATCTGCCAGCACCTTATTATTGCAACCCATTTGGCAGGAGCAGCCATTGACCGTAGCGCCGGTTGCCGTGCAATACGAACAACACCTCATTTTCATGGCGGGTTTGGATAGCAGCCCCTGGCTTTCAGCTTTACAACAAGGTATGAGGGGCGTGCAGGTGATCAATAGTTATGCACCCAACCAGGATATACAAAGCAGCATTGAGGTTTCTTCCTTACAGTTGTTTCAACTAATACAACAGCTATTAAAAGAGCGGCCTACCCAAAAAATATTGATCCAGGTAGTAGTGGATGCCGGGCACGCTACGTTGACCGGGTTGTATGCCTTGTTACAAACAGCCCGGCAGGAAAACCCGTTGATCACCGGTCAGCTGATCAGGATAACACCGGATATCAGTACAGCGGGGCTGGTTACCCTGCTGCAGGAAAACAAACTCTCGGGCAAGCAGGCGGCCATTCATTATACACAACAATTGCGGTATGAATTAGGCTGGCAGGTATCTGCTGCCGGAAAACAATCCCGCCCCTTGTGGAAAGAAGGAGGACGGTATTTAATAACCGGCGGAGCAGGAGGTTTGGGACTCATCTTTGCCAAAGAGATCGTTGAACAACTCTCTTCTGGCACGGTAGTTCTCACTGGCCGTTCGCCCGTTGCAGGCCGCCAGGCACTACTGCAACCCTTACAAGGAAAGGGTGTTACGGTATTGTATAAGCAGGTGGATATAACCGACCAGACAGCGGTTGCCCAATTGATCGCCACCTTACAGGAGGAGTTGGGTGGACTGGATGGTATTATCCATAGTGCCGGGATCACACATGACAGTTACCTGATTCATAAAACAGTGGAGCAATGGCAGGCAGTAACAGGTCCTAAAATAGCAGGGCTGGTTAACCTGGACAAGGCTACACAATATTTACCGCTTGACTTTTTCATGGTGTTTTCCTCCATTGCTGGTGCATTGGGCAATGCGGGTCAGGCCGACTATACTACCGCCAATGCCTTTATGGATGCTTATGTGCAATACCGTAATAAACTGGTAGCAGTTCATCAACGGCATGGTCACAGTCTTTCCATTAACTGGCCTTTGTGGCAGGAAGGTGGTATGCAGATCGACCAGGCAATGGTGGCGCAGCTGGAACGTAAAACGGGTATGTTGCCACTGACAACTGCTGCCGCGCTACAAGCCTTTTACCAGGCGGCAGCCTTGGGTGTTGTTCAACTCATGGTACTGTATGGTCATAAAAATAAAATACAGGAAACCCTTTTGCTTGCGTTTACCACCAGGGGGGCTACGGCACCTGTTGATGGGATAGTAACGCAGGCCGTACAATATGATAAAGCCACAATACGCAAGGTTACCATCCAGCAATTAAAGAACATCTTTGGGCAGGTGGTGAAATTAAGTCCTGCCCGTATTGATGAGCGGGAGGATTACCAGGCGTATGGGCTCAATTCGGTCATGATCGTACAGCTGAATCAATTGCTGGAAAAAGTATTTGGCGATCTGTCAAAGACACTGTTCTATGAATATCCCCATTTATCGGCGCTGGCCGATTACCTGGTGCGTGATCATGAAACAGCTTGTATGCAATGGGGTGGACTTAACGTGGAAGCTACACCCGCTGTACCAACCATACAGGATAATAACAACAAGTCTACTGTTCCTGAACCCGTACAAGTAAAAGTATCGCCTGCTCAGGAAGAAGCGCATGAACCCATTGCTATTATTGGGCTCAGCGGACGATACCCCCAGGCTGATACGCTGGCCGATTACTGGCAGCACCTGCAGGCGGGGAAGGATTGTATTACAGAGATTCCAGCCAACCGGTGGAATATGGAAGGGTTCTTTGAGGCCGATAAAGAAAAGGCCATTGAAGCCGGCCAGAGTTATAGTAAATGGGGCGGGTTCCTGGACGGCTTTGCACATTTTGATCCTTTGTTCTTCAATATATCTCCCCGCGAGGCCAATACCATGGATCCGCAGGAACGGCTTTTCCTGCAAGCATGCTGGCAGGCCATGGAAGATGCAGGTTATACCCGGGAGCAGATAGCCAAACAATATGAGGGGAAAGTGGGGGTATTTGCCGGTGTTACCAAAACGGGTTTTGAGTTATACGGACCGGCGCTGAACAAGCTGGGTGAAAACAGTCAGCTGCGAACCTCCTTTAGTTCCGTGGCCAACCGGGTATCGTTCCACCTCAACCTGCATGGTCCCAGTATGCCGGTAGACACCATGTGTTCCTCTTCTTTGACGGCCATTCAGGAGGCTTGTGATCATATCCTGAAAGGAACCTGTTCGATGGCTTTTGCGGGTGGCGTGAATTTATACCTGCATCCATTGAATTACGTAGGTCTTTGCGCACAGAGTTTCCTGGCTGCAGATGGCCGGTGCCGCAGTTTTGGAGCAGGAGGCAGTGGTTTTGTACCGGGCGAAGGGGTAGGCGTAGTATTATTAAAACGTTTATCACAAGCCATTGCCGATGGCGATACGATACAGGCTGTTGTAAAAGGCGCCAGCGTGAACCACGGAGGTAAAACCAGTGGTTATACAGTTCCCAATCCCGTATTGCAGGCAGCCTTGATCCGCGAAGCATTCGATAAGGCCGGTGTGCCTGCCCGCGCCATCAGTTATATAGAAGCGCATGGCACCGGCACTTCATTGGGTGATCCCATAGAGATCACGGGACTCTCTAAAGCATTTCAACAGGACACTGCTGATACACAGTTTTGCGCCATTGGCTCGGTGAAGTCCAATATTGGCCACCTGGAAGCGGCTGCCGGTATTGCCGGTATTACCAAGATCATACTACAAATGAAACATGGCTTGCTGGCACCCAGCCTCCATGCGGAACAACTGAATACCAATATCAATTTTAGTAAAACACCTTTCTCTGTACAGCGTATCCTGACAGCCTGGAACCGGCCCGTTTGGGAAGTGGCCGGCAAGCAATTCACAGCGCCACGCATAGCGGGCATCTCTTCTTTCGGCGCCGGAGGATCCAATGCCCATGTAGTGATTGAAGAATACCAGCCGCCAGTTGAAAGCAGCGCCTTTCCGAAAGAAGTACTGACAAGCATACCATTGATCGTTGTACTATCGGCCCGTACTGCCAACAGGTTGAAAGACCGCGCCACGCAATTACTGGTATTTATCAATCAACCTGGTTTCAAAAAGGATCATAGAACCTTACTGAACCTGGTATATACCTTACAGGTGGGACGCGAGGCTATGGAAGAACGCTGGACGGTGCGCATCCATACCTGGAATGAACTACAACAGAAACTGGAGTCATTGATTACCGGTCAATATAGTAATGGACATGCCTATTCCAACAATTTACAGGAACAATGGTCCGGCGGTCAACAGGTAGCCTGGCAGGAGCTATACACTTCCCTGAAAGGTACGTCCTGGTATCCTGTCCGCATGAACCTGCCTGTTTACAATTTTGAACCTACCACGTACTGGTTGCCTGGCCTGCTGTTGAATCAACGTCTAGTAACAGCGCCAGCAATACCTGCTGCAGCAGCTTCTAAAGAATGGCTGTTGACCACGGAAGCGTGGGTGCCGGCTGAACAAGCAAAGCAAATTGACTGGAACAAACAGCTGCAACAGGTGGCAGGCAAACAGGTTTATATTGTATACGAGCAGGAGCAGGAAGCCAACCAGCTAATAGCCTTACTGGAGAAACTGCAACAGTCGGGCGGACAAACCTTCCATATCCATAAACTGTCAGTACAGCAAATCAGTGTACAGGCATTCAATAATAGTAAGCCGGATATTGTATTGTTACTGGGACCGGGAAAAACAACTATTCCATCCGTTCATCCGGAGGAAAAAGCATTGCAGGGCGTATACCAGCTTACCCAATGCCTGATGCAGGCTGCCTGGGATGAACCGGTACAACTATACTATTGCTATGAAACAACTGATGCCAATACCCGGCTGGAATTAACGGCTCTTTCGGGTTTCTTCCGGTCGGCCATGAAAGAAAATCCCCACCATGTTTGGAAGTCGGTAAGACTACATGAGCTGCAGCAAGTGGCTGGCAAATACCAACTCCTGGTAAAAGAATGGTTGGGTGATGGAGTGCGAGCCACTGACACCAACCATTTCACAGCTATTCAATACAAGGATGGACAACGGTATGTACAGGAGTTGGTTGAAACCACCCTGCCCGCAGCTACCAAACCTGCATTCCGTCAACACGGTCATTATATCATAGCGGGCGGCATGGGCTATGTAGGCAGTAACCTCCTGGAAATACTGGCCACCAAACACCAGGCCCACCTGGCTATTTTGTCGCCCGGCCCTTATGATGCAGCGAGAAAGCAATTGTGTGACAAGTGGCGGCAGGCAGGCGCAACGATACATTACCATGTGTGTGATATTACTGATACGGCAGCGCTGCAAGCCACCTATGCCCAGGTGAAACAGGAATTGGGAGACATACATGGGGTGATCAACCTGGCCAGGAAACACGATAGCAAAAGCATTATGACCAAGACATGGGATTCTTTTTACCAGGTGAGCCAGGTAAAGATCAGGGGCACCATCAATCTGGATATACTGACCCAGGATGAAGATCTTGACCTGTTCATGCTCTTTGCTTCTATTGGCGCTTATGGCGCCCGTGGTGATGCAGATTATGCTTATTCTGTTGCTTTCCAGAATGCATTTGCCAGCTACCGGAATACCCTGCAACAGGCAGGTAAAAGAAGGGGCAAGGCCATTTCCCAATGTTGGGGCCCGTGGGAGGAGGATCGCTTGTTTCCCGAAAGCCGGAAGAAGATGAAGGCGCTGGGTCTTGACCTCATCCGTATGGATACTGCTTTCCCCTTGATCGAAGCATCTGTATATTTTCCCCATTCCATATTGGGCCTCTGCTGCATTTTGGATAAGGAAAAAGTAAAGGAAGTATTGGGTATGCAAGCTGCCCAGACCGATAAAACATTCCCTGTTCATGAACCCACGGTAGTGAATACTATACAGCCGCAAACACCTGTACATCCTTATGAGTCATTGATCATACAATGGGAACAACAAAAACGGGCAGGGCAAAGCATTACGCTGCATTTGATACAACAATCCATTACAGTAGAAGAAATGGAGCGTATGGATACCGGCCTGGTAGAAAGGGTATACAGTTTGTGTTTTGACAATGATTCATTACCTGCCTATCAACCGGTCCTTGAAACACCAGCAACAACCGACCTGCTGCCCCTGCTACGCAAGGCGGCTACAGAAGTATTGCAAACAACCGATATAGAAGATGCAAAGCCATTGCAGCATTATGGGCTCGATTCGATCATGGCAATGCGTTTATCAACCCAGATTGCCAAAAAACTCAACAGGGAAGTAATGCCCAAATGGCTTATTGAATTTCCCACCTTACAAGAATTGGCGCAACACCTGGCCGACCTGCCACAGGCGGTTGTATAAGAACTCAATATAAAACTTATCACTATGAAGTCTATAGAGTATTTACTGAACATGCAGTCCAACGATGCAATGGAGCTTACCAAGGCTCCTGCCCGGGATGTAACCTTTAGCTTTCTGTTCTTTTCGGATGTAAGGAAGGATGTAACGGATGCCACCAAGTATGCTTTCATGAAGGAGGTGACCTTGTTTGCCGACCGGGAAGGATTTGAAGCGATCTATATACCAGAACGGCATTTTTATGAGTTTGGTTCTATCTATGCCAATTCGGCCATCATGGCTGCCCATCTCATACCCCTTACCAACCGCATCCGTTTCAGGACGGCCGGCGTGTCCCTTCCCTTGCACCATCCTGCCGAAGTAGTGGAATGGTGGGCCATGAATGATATCTTATCCAACGGACGTATTGACCTGGGATTTGGTACAGGATGGAATAAACCCGATTTCATATTTGCCCCTGATAATTATGAAGACCGCAAACAGGTTTGCTGGGACCGGATACCCATTGTACAAAAGTTATGGCGCGGTGAAACCGTCCTGTTTCCTGGTCCGGGTGGAGAAATGGTTCCTGTAACCGTGTATCCCCGTCCGGTTCAAAAAGAGTTGAATGTATGGTTGCTGGCTACCAAGAGTGATGATTCATTTATCCAGGCCGGCAAAATGGGCTACCATGTATTTACCATGTTGTATGGCATGGACCTGGAAGCGATGGGCAAAAAGATAGCCCTGTACCGCCAGGCACGTAAGGGGGCAGGTTATGACCCATCTACCGGCATTGTATCGCTGATGCTGCATACGATGGTACACCGCGATGAACGTACGGTATCAGCAGCGGTGGAGCGTCCTTTTAAACAATACATTAAAAGTTCGATGGAGGCGCATGTAAAGGCCATGCAGGATGGCAAGCAGGAAACCGGTGAAATTGGCGCCGCCGAAAAGGATCAGATATTAGACTATGCCTATCACCGGTACTTCAGCACCGGCGCCATCTTCGGTTCTGTAGAGGATGGACGAAAGATCGTGGACCAGGCCATTGCGGTGGGGGTAAATGATATTGCCTGCCTGGTTGATTTTGGCGTAGACTATGATCTTGTCAAAAGTTCGTTGCCTTACTTAAAAAAACTGGTATCCCACTATCAATAAATTACCGGAAGTACCCTTACCTATAAAAGCATTGTTATGAACGTGGAAAACAAGCGGACGGCGCTGCTCGAAAAAATGAGAACGGCAGCAGCACCGGTGAACGCTAACAAGGATACAGCGTCTGAACCTATTGCCATTATCGGCATGGCCGGTTATTTACCACAAAGTGAAAACCTGCAGGCATTTTGGGAAGCGCTGGATGAGGACCGCTCTTTAATAGAAGAGATTCCTGCCCACCGCTTCAATATGGACAAGCTGTATGATGCTGCCGGGAAGGACGCTGATAAATTCCATACCAAATGGGCTGGCCTGCTGCCTGATATCCGTCAGTTTGATCCTGCCTTCTTTGGTATCTTACCTTCGGAGGCCGACCTGATGGACCCGCGTAAACGCCTTCTGCTGATGGCGGCTTACCATGCATTGGAAGATGCCGGTTATGCACCCCGTTCATTGAAAGCAACCACCACCGGCGTTTTTATAGCTGCTGAAGAAGATGAATACCGGCAGTGCCTGTTGGAAAACGGGGTGGACATGAAAAATGGCAGCGGCAGTTCTTCCTCACTTATTGCCAATCAACTTTCTTACTTCTTTGATTTCCGCGGCCCCAGCGAATACATCAATACCATGTGCTCTGGCGCAGCCGTAGCTATTCACCGGGCAGTAAAAGCACTACGCGCTGGCGAAATAGATTATGCCCTGGTAGGTGCTGCTAATATTTTATTGCATCCCGATCCGTTTATTTACCTGTCCAGAACGGGGCAGATGAGCCCGCATAGCTCGGTGCTTTCTTTTGGTAAAGAAGCCAGGGGATTTCTGCGGGCGGATGGCGTAGGAGCGATCGTATTGAAACCCTTGTCGAAAGCCATTGCTGATAAAGATGGTATCTATGCGGTGATCAAACACAGTGCAGTCAATTATAATGGCCAGGGGGGACTGTCGATGGCGGCGCCCAATATCCCGGCGCATACGGACCTTATCAGGACCTGTTACCAGGAAGCGGGTATTGATCCCCGAAGGGTAGGGTATATAGAGGCGCAGGGAATGGGCAACCCCGTGGCAGACATCGCCGAGTGGGAAGCATTCAATAAAGCCTTGAAAAGCCTGGCGAAGGACAAGGGGCTTCAGTTGCCGGAAGGGGGATGCCGGGTAAGCACGTTGAAACCCATGATGGGCCATATGCATTCGGCCTCGGCCCTGGGTGCCCTGTTCAAGATCATCCGGAGTTTTGCCACCAATAAGATCCATTGTATACAAGGATTTACAACAATCAATCCCGATCTGGAACTGGAAGGTCAACCCTGCCGACTGGCTACCACCACCGAAAGTTGGCCGGAGGAAAGCTGGCCGAGGCTGGCGGGTATACATTCCCATGGCTCCGGCGGCAACAATGCACATCTGCTGATTGAAGAATATAAGGCGCCTGCTCAAACCACGACAATGGAAGGCGAACCGGTAGTGATTCCCATATCTGCCACTACGGCCGAACAATGTAAAACGATGGTACACAACCTGGCCGCTGTGGTAACAGCCAATCCCGGTTACTCACTGGCATCTTTTGCCTTTACCTTGCAAAGGGGCCGGGATGCATTGCCTCACCGGGTAGCCTTTGTGGCTGCCACCCGCCAGGAATGGCTGGCCCAGGCAAAAGCCTATGGCGAAAGAGTGATCAGGCAGGGAATATGGCAGGGAGCAGTGACTGAAAAAAAGAACAGCATGCTGGCTGATGATGCCGATGCTACTGCATTGGCCAAAGCCTGGGTAGAAGGAGTGGCTATCAACTGGAATGCTACTCCATTTACGCAACCAGTACAACGGCTGCACCTGCCGGTATATCCTTTCAACTGTAGCAGTTACTGGATGCCGGAAGCGTCGCAAACACCCACAACTCTGGAAGTCCCTTCGCCCGCTATTGCTGTCAATGAACAAGTAGCGGAGATGATACGGCAAACCCTGAGTTACTTCTTAAAAATACCCGCTCTACAAATTGATATTCACGAAGAGTTCAGCGCCATGGGCTTTGACTCCTTGCTGGTGACCAATCTTTCCAAACGATTAAATGACCAATATGGATTGGTGATAGAGCCTGCTGTTTTCTTCGGACACAATACAGCTGCTAAACTCATTGCCTACATCAGTAAAGAGTTTGCTGGCCGATCAGTTCAACCCCAACAAGCGAGCAGCACCACCACATCAACCGGGCTGACTGTTAACAAGACGACGCAGGACATTCCTCCAGCCCCTTCCACTGATAAAGACCTGATTGCGGTGATTGGACTGGCAGGCAGCTTTCCTCAGGCTGCCAACCTGGATGCCTTTTGGAAAAACCTGCTGGCCGGGCAGGATTGTATTGAAGAAATACCTGCCGGGCGCTGGGCAGTGCAGGATCATTTTATACCCGATATGGAAGCAGCCGATAAGGCAGGCAAGAGTTATGGTAAATGGGGCGGCTTCCTCAACGACCTGTATTATTTCGATCCCTTGTTCTTTAATATCGCACCTTCAGAGGCTGCCGGGATGAATCCCAAGGAACGGCAGTTTTTGCAATGCGCCTGGCATGTATTGGAAGATGCGGGTTATACACCCCAATCATTGGCCCATGAGCAGGTAGGTGTATTTGCGGGTGTTACCCGGAGTGGTCTGGACCCTTATAAGGTCTCTATGTTTCCCGTAGCCAACCGGGTATCGTATACCATGAACTTCCGGGGGCCTAGTATGCCGGTTGATACGGCTTGCTCCTCATCATTGGTAGCTATACACGAAGCTTGTCAGCATATTCATGCCGGTGAGTGCACGGTAGCCATTGCCGGTGGCGTACATGCCTTCCTGGGTCCTTCTCATTATGCTGCTTTATCCGGATTGCACATGTTGTCTCCTGATGGTCGTAGCCGTTCCTTTGGCAGCGAAGCCAATGGTATGGTGCCCGGTGAAGGAGTAGGCGCTGTATTATTGAAACCTTTACAACAGGCGCTGGCCGACAGGGATCATATCTATGGCGTGATCCGGGCATCGGCCACGAATCATGGTGGTAAATCAAATGGTTTTACCGTGCCCAATCCGGCAGCCCATGCACAACTCATCACACATACACTGCAGAAAGCACAGGTCAATGCACGGGATATTAATTATGTGGAAGCGCATGGCACCGGAACCTCACTGGGTGATCCCATTGAAATAAGGGGGCTACTGGATGCTTTCCGAAATGATACACCGGATGCACAATACTGTCCCATAGGTTCAGTAAAAAGTAATATCGGTCACCTGGAAGCAGCTGCGGGCATTTCGGGGCTTGCCAAGGTACTGCTACAAATGAAAAAGGGCAGGCTGGTTCCATCCCTGCATGCACAGCAGTTGAATCCGCACATCAACTTTGCCAACACCCCTTTTTATGTACAACAGGAACAAAGCGATTGGTTACCTGTGGATAAGCACGGTAACCGTATTGCCCGCATGGCCTGCTTATCATCATTTGGTGCGGGTGGTTCCAATGCCCACCTGGTGGTAGCCGAAGGGCCATTGGTCAACAGACCCACTGCAGTGCCTGATAAGCCGGTTCTCCTTGTATTATCGGCCCGTGAACCTGCTTTACTACAAGAACAGGCCAGGCAGTTAATGGCATTTGCTGATGCGAAGGAGATACAGCCACATCTGTTGCCCGATATGGCCTATACCTTACAGGTGGGCAGGGTAGCATTGGACCACCGGCTGGCACTGACTGCCGCAACGATACCTGAATTAACCAATAAGTTAGCAGCCTTCCTGTCGGGCCAAAGCAATGGAACCTTGTATTATTATGGAAACAGGAATCAATACAAGGGGATTACCTTGCTTACGGCTGAACAAGAAGCGGATTTACCGGAGGCCATCAATGCTGGTCATTATACTACATTGCTGGAAGCCTGGGTAAGGGGATATGCTTTTGACTGGCATAGTTTGTATGCTGTTAGCAACCAGGACGGATCACTGCCGCATCGCATTAGTCTACCAGGTTACCCTTTCCTTAAAGAATATTTTGGATTGCCCGATACTGGTCAGCAATTGGCTGAAGCCAATACAACGCCATCCTCTGTACTGCATCCGCTGGTACACCGGAATGAATCTACTTTTGCCGAACAGCAGTTCACGGCCCGTTTTGCAGGTGACGAGTTTTTCCTGCGGGATCATGTGGTGCAAGGAGAAAAGCTCTTGCCCGGAGTGGCTTACCTGGAGATGGTAAGAGCAGCCATTACGATGGCAACCGGCCATCAGCCTGATAACGATAAAAACTGGCAAGTACATCTGCAGCATGTAGCCTGGATACGGCCTGTTGCAGTGAAGGAGACACCTGCTGAATTGACCATACAGCTGGAAGCTGCTGAAAACGGGGCCATCAGCTTTACCATCTACAGCCAAGACGCAGCAAGCGCAACGGAGGAAATACGGGTACATAGTCAGGGCACTGTTTGCCTTACAGAAGCCGGAGAAGACACTCCTGCGCTTGATATTCCATCGATACAGCAATTGGCCAATCGTCAAAAGATAATGGCCGCACAATGCTATACATTGTTTGATCAACTGGGCATTACCTATGGCCCCGCCCACCAGGCCATTGACTATATACAAACAGGTGAGGAAGCAATATTGGCCCGGCTCACCATTCCGCCAGCTATTGCCGGTACGCTGCAACAATATTGGCTGCATCCCAGCATGATGGATGCGGCTTTTCAGGCCATCATGGGTTATATGGTGGCTGGTAAGGCTGGGCAGGATAAGGATCCTTCTTTAGCAGTGCCTTTTGCGCTGGAATCACTTACGGTGTATGCACTATGTACCGCCACCATGTGGGCATATATACGCTATCACCTGATAGATAACAATAAACCCGCGCTCATTAATAATTTATCCTTCGATCTGGACCTTTGTAATGAGGATGGACAGGTATGCGTGCGCATGCAAGGTTTTGTATCACGGGAGTTTCAAAAAGAAAACCGCCACGGCTTACAGCCAGTACTTTATTTACAACCAGCCTGGGAAACAGCGGCGACTGCTGATAATACGAATACGATTGTGTATGATGAGCGGGTGGTATTGTACGCAACCGGATTGCTGGAAGCGCCGGTAGCCGGCAATGGCATTCGTTACCTGGCTTATCAACCGGTAGACACCGGTATGGCAGATCAGCTGGAGCAATTAACGCTTATGCTCTTTGCCGAAGTGCAATCATTGCTGCGCGCCATGCCTGCCGGTAAAGTACTGGTGCAGGTATTGCTACAGGCAGGTGAAGCAGCCTCTATGTTGACCGCCATTGCTGGTTTATTGAAAACTGCCCGGATGGAGAACCCCCGATTTGCCGGACAGGTGATCCTGGTGGAGGAGGGTACGGATACACAAGCCATCCTGATCGGTTTACAGCAATGCAGTCAACAACCCGAAGACACACTTATACACTATGCCAGGGGGCAAAGAAAAGTACAACGGTTACAAACTTATACGCCTGCTTCTACAGAAGTAATCATTCCCTGGAAAACAGGGGGTGTATACCTGATCACAGGGGGCGCTGGAGGTCTTGGTTTGCTGCTGGCGCAGGAAATAACCCAACGTGCCCAGGGTGTACAACTCATCCTGACCGGCCGTTCGGCTTTAGCGGTTGATAAACTGCAACAGCTGGAACAGCTTAAACAGAGCGGGGCACGGGTGGAATACAAACAGGTAGATATTGCCCAGGCAGGTCCTGTTGACCAATTGATACAAGCCATTATACAAGAACATGGCGCATTGCATGGCGTCATTCATGCTGCTGGTATTATCCGCGACAATTTCCTCATCAAAAAAACAGCAGCAGAAGTCAAGGCGGTATTGGCAGCCAAAGTACAAGGATTGATCAACCTGGATATTGCCACCCGGCAAGTACGTCTCGATCATTTCATTGTCTTTTCATCTGTAGCAGGCGTAATGGGCAATACCGGCCAGGGCGATTATGCGGTGGCCAATGCTTTTATGGATGGATTTGTACACCATCGTCATCAACTGGTAACTAGAGGACAACGGTATGGCACTTCTGTTTCCATCAACTGGCCTTTGTGGAAAGCAGGAGGTATGCAGGTAGGAGCAGCCGTTGAGACGATGATGAAAGATACGCTGGGCATGTTGCCAATGGAAACAAACACCGGACTGACAGCCCTGTATACAATGCTGGCGGCCGGCCATCCACAAATGATGGTGGTAGCAGGCCATTTGCCTGTATTACGTACTACTTTCCTGGAACAAGTGCGCAAAGCACCCACTGTTACCCAACAACCTGTTGGTGAACAAGTGACTGGTTTGAAAGAGAAAACCATTACTTACCTCAAGAAATTATTATCGGGTGTGATCAATCTCTCGCCCGACCGCATCAATGCAGATACAGCGCTGGAAGAATATGGGATTGATTCGATCATGGTGATGAAGATGACCACTGAACTGGAAAAGGTATTTGGGGTTTTGCCTAAAACCCTGTTCTTTGAATACCAGCACATCAGTGAACTCAGCACGTATTTTCTTTCCTCCCATGCAGGCAAGTTAATGAGCTTGCTGGGAACAGGCCTGCAACAGCCTGCAAGTGCACCAAAGCCCATTGAACAGCCTGCTGTGACGCCTGTGGCCTTTAAAAGAAAAGCCCTGCCTGTAGTGGCAGGCGCTACCCACAAAGCGTCCACTCATACCGAAACGGATATTGCCATTATTGGCGTATCGGGTAGTTATCCCCAGGCAAGGACCCTCCGGGAGTTTTGGGACAACCTGGTACAGGGTAAGAACTGTATTACAGAAATACCGCCAGCGCGGTGGGACCATGAACTGTACTTTGATGCAGACAAAAACAAGGCTTTCAAAACGAATACCAAATGGGGCGGATTCCTGGAAGGAATGGATGAATTTGATCCGCTCTTCTTTAATATTTCACCACGCGAGGCGGAAGTAACCGATCCACAGGAGCGGCTGTTCCTGCAATGCGCTTATGCTACGCTGGAAGATGCGGGCTATACCCGTCAATCTTTATGGGACAATGCGCAGCAGGGAAAAGTAGGCGTGTATGTAGGTGTGATGTGGAATGAATACCAGCAACTGGCGGCCCAGGAAATGGCGCAGGGACGGCCGATGGTATTATCCTCAGGTTCTGCCTCCATTGCCAACCGGGTATCTTACTACTGCAATTTTAACGGGCCCAGCGTCGCGGTGGATACCATGTGTTCTTCATCATTGACGTCCATCCACCTGGCTTGCCAGGGTTTGCGCCAGGGCGATTGTGCGGTGGCCATTGCAGGCGGGGTGAATGTATCGGTACATCCTTCCAAATACCTCATATTGGGTTATGGTAAAATGGCTTCTTCCAAGGGGCTTTGTGAAAGCTTTGGAGAGGGTGGTGATGGTTATGTACCATCCGAAGGCGTAGGAGCTGTGATGTTGAAACCGCTGTCGCGTGCCCTTGCCGATGGAGACCAGGTCTATGGTGTGATCAAGGGATCGGCCCTCAATCATGGTGGTAAGGTAAATGGCTACAATGTGCCCAATCCAAAAGCACATGCCAAAGTGATTGACCAGGCCATTACTGCAGCAGGATGGGACCCACGCACGATCAGTTATATTGAAGCCCACGGCACCGGAACAGCCCTGGGTGATCCGATAGAGATAGCCGGACTGGCCACTGCGTTTGGAAGTAACGATAAACAGTTTTGTGCTATCGGTTCCGTAAAGTCCAATATTGGTCATGCCGAAAGCGCTGCCGGTATTGCCGGTATTACCAAGGTATTGCTGCAAATGAAGCATGGAAAGCTGGTGCCTTCCCTGCATTCAACGGTGTTAAATACAGCTATTGATTTTGCCAATAGTCCCTTCCGGGTACAGCAAGAACTGGCCGAGTGGAACAGGCCAAGGCTGGCGTTGGAAGGTAAAGAGCGGGAATACCCCAGAAGGGCCGGCATATCTTCCTTTGGTGCAGGGGGCGCCAATGCGCATATTGTTATCGAGGAATATATACCTGCCTCCCTTGCTAATGCAACGCAGAATAACCAGCCAAGCCTGCCGGTTGGGGTGCTGTTATCGGCCAGGCAGGAAGATCGCTTGCAGGAAATGGTGCAGCAATTGCTGGTACATATCCGGAACAATGCTTATACGGATAAAGACCTGCCCGGTATGGCCTATACCTTACAAACCGGCAGAGAGAACATGGAAGAAAGGCTGGCGGTTGAAGTAAGTACAATACAAGAACTGGATACCAAACTGCAGGCCTACCTGAATGGAGAGAAAGGTATTGAAAACCTGTGGCAGGGAAAAGCCAACAACCATCAGGCCATCTTATCGTTTGTGGTATCGGATGAAGACATGGGGCAAACGCTTGATACCTGGTGCAGGAAAAAGAAATTCAAACAACTGCTGCCGTTATGGGTAAATGGGGTGGATATCAATTGGAAGAAATTGTATACAACAGGAGATCATTCCAACTACTACTTGCAACGCATCAGTTTGCCCACGTATCCATTTGCCAGGGACCGTTACTGGCCCCTGCCTTTGCAGGGTACGCCAACGGCTGCAACAGGCGCCACCACAACGACTGTATTGCACCCCCTGGTACATCAAAACACTTCCACGTTTGCTATACAACAGTTCAGTTCCACGTTTACCGGTGAGGAGTTTTTCCTGAAAGACCATGTGGTGAATGGAAAGAAGTTATTGCCCGGGGTGGCTTATTTAGAAATGATCTATGAAGCGATGGGTATAGCCGGCGGCCGGCAAGGACAGGGTATTGAAGTAGAGCACCTGGTATGGCTGCAGCCTTTTAGTGTGAATGGACACCCTGAAAACATTCGCATCGATCTGTTACCACAGGACAATGGCGATATCAGGTTTGATATACATAGTCATCCTGATGCAAACGAAACAAATCCCCGCACGCATAGCCAGGGTATGGCACGATATGTCGATGCTACGGAGGTGGCCAGGCTGGACATTCAAGCCCTGCAAGGGTCAATGAAACAGGGAAAGCTGGAAGCGGATGCATGTTATGCCTTATTTGCCCAAATGGGTATTGTATATGGAGCAGCACAGCAGGGTATACAATGTATTTACAAAGGACAGGGGCAAGTGCTGGCCCGGCTATCCATTCCAGCCGGGGTGGCCAATACGCTGTCACAATATGCCTTGCATCCCAGCTTACTGGATGCAGCACTGCAAAGCGTTATTGGTTGTATGATCACACCGGGCGCTCCAATAGTGCGCCTGCCGCTGGCAATACCCTTTGCCATCCGACGGATACAAATACTACAGGCTTGTACGCCGGTGATGTGGGCCCATATCAGGCATCAGCAGGCACCAGGTATTGACAGTGCAACACCCGTTAGCGGTGGGCTCACCTTCGATATTGACCTGTGTAATGAGTTGGGAGAGGTATGTGTACAGATCGAGGGGTTTACCTCACGTGAGCTGGAAAAGCAGGCACTGGTTCCTGCCGTACCAACCACTTTGTTATTGGAACACTATTGGCAGGAAAAGAAAATAAATGAATCACACCATACAACCAGTCATACATCCCAAATACTGGTGTGCATAGAAGAGGAGGAACTGGTCAGGCTGGCACAGGAACAATTACCTGACACCAGGATCATTTCCTTACCAGCCAGGCAGGCAGGCGCTTTTGAACAATATGCCCTCGCCATTTTCGGGGAAGTAAAAAAATGGTTACAGGCTAAACCCAAACATCCACTGCTGATGCAAGTGGCGGTGTCTGTAGCCCGTGAAAAGCAGGTATTGATGGGCATCGCCGGATTGTTGAAAACAGCTGCCCTGGAAAACCCTTTATTCAACGGACAGTTGATTGGTATGGAACCAGGTACTGATAGCAGTATCCTTATTTCCCGGATCAGGGAAAACCGGAAACAGATTAGTGATACGGTAATTCGATACCGGCAAGAAAACCGGGAAGTGTTTAGTGTAAAAAACTACATGCCTGCATTGGACAATGTCACCCCCATTTGGAAATCAGGCGGCGTGTACCTGATCACCGGTGGTGCAGGTGGGTTGGGGTTGATCTTTGCAGCCGCCATTGCGCAAAGCACCAGGGACGCTACTGTTGTACTCACCGGCCGATCGCCCTTGAAGGACGAGGCAACAAATACCATCAACAGGTTACAGGATACAGGTCTTCGCATCACTTACCGGCAAGCCGACATGGCCGATGAAAAGGCCGTCAATAAACTGGTACGGGGTATCGTACAGGAGTTTGGCCAATTGAATGGTATCGTTCATTGTGCCGGCCTGTTGCGGGATCATTATATCCTGAAACAAACGGAGGAGGATATAAAAGCAGTACTAGGTCCCAAGGTAGCAGGAACAGAATACCTGGACAGGACCACTAAGGACCTGCCACTGGATCTCTTTATTCTTTGTTCCTCCACAACAGGCGTTACCGGCAATGCTGGTCAGGCTGCCTATGCACTGGCCAATGCTTTTATGGACCAGTATGCTGCTTACCGGCAAACGCTGGTGCAAACAAATCAGCGCAGTGGTAAAACCTTATCGGTGAACTGGCCCCTGTGGCGCGAAGGTGGTATGCAGGTGAGCGCTGAACAGGAAAAAAACCTGTTTGATCAATATGGTATGATACCGCTGGAAACCAAAGCGGGCATCGAGGCCTTGTACCAGGCCATGCGCATGGATGCCAGCCAGGTAATGGTATTACAGGGTGATGCCGTAAAACTAAAAGCCAATTTTCTGGAAGTGGTTGAAAAGGAGTCTACAGTTACAGTGGCTCCATCACCTTCGATAGATAAGCCCGACCAATCAACAGCATTGGATTACTTTAAGCATATCTTATCGGCGGCCATCAAGTTGCCAGCCATACAGATCAATGCCAACAAGCCGATGGAAGAATACGGTATTGATTCGGTGATGGTGATGCAAATGACGAATGAACTGGAGAAAGTATTTGGCAGCTTGTCCAAGACATTGTTCTTTGAATACCAAAGCATCGGTGAACTGACCAATTATTTCCTGGAAACCCATCCCGGCAAATTGCATGAGCTGCTGGCAGTTGCAGATGCACCTATAGCAGCCAATAAAGGCAAGGAGGTAAAAGGAACAACTGTACAGGTACCGGCTCATCGTTTTAAAGTTACCAATCCGGTACAGGAGAAAAAGCAAGACAACAAGTCCGACAGTCAGTCACTCGATATTGCCATTGTAGGGCTTGCAGGCAGTTATCCGCAGGCGCCGGATATAGCGGCCTTTTGGCAGGTATTGAAAGAAGGCCGCAACTGTATTACTGAAATACCTGTTTCGCGCTGGGACCACAACGTCTATTTTGATACCGAAAGAAATCAACCCGGCAAAACCTATAGTAAGTGGGGCGGTTTCCTGCACGGCGTAGAAGAATTTGATCCCTTGTTCTTCCATATCACGCCCAAAGAAGCTGCTACTATGGATCCCCAGGAACGCCTGTTCCTGCAATGTGTATATGAAGCGATGGAAGACGCGGGGTACACCAGGCAAACGCTGGGCATAAATACCAGCACTGGTGTAAAAGGAAGTGTGGGTGTATTTGCAGGGGTGATGACAGAGGAATACCAGTTATATGGTCCGGAGGAAACAGCCCTGGGCCGTCCGCTGGTATTGTCAGGCAATTCGGCCAGTGTAGCCAACCGGGTATCCTGGTTCTGCAATTTCAATGGCCCCAGTATAACACTTAATACGATGTGTTCTTCTTCGCTCACCACTATCCACCTGGCTTGCCAAAGTCTGCAACTCGGCGAATGTGAAGCGGCTATTGCAGGAGGGGTCAATCTTTCTCTGCATCCCAATAAATATGTGGGACTTGCCTATGGAAAATTCCTATCGGGCAAGGGCTTGTGTGAAAGCTTTGGTGCTGGTGGCGATGGCTATGTACCCGGCGAAGGGGTAGGGGCAGTAATATTGAAACCCTTGCACCGCGCCCAGACGGATGGCGATCATATCTATGGTGTGATCAAAGGAACGGCCATTAATCATGGGGGTAAAACCAACGGATATACCGTGCCCAATCCCATTGCACAAACGCAGGTTATTAATAAAGCCCTGCAGGTGGCGGGTTTTGATCCACGCAGTATCAGTTACCTGGAGGCGCATGGTACCGGCACCTCCCTGGGCGATCCTATTGAGATTGCCGGTCTCAACAAAGCATTTGGTAATGTAGGTAAACAATATTGCAGCATCGGTTCTGTCAAGTCCAATATTGGTCATGCCGAAAGTGCTGCAGGTATTGCAGGGTTAACGAAGGTATTGCTGCAAATGAAGTACCGTCAATTGGTGCCCTCCCTCCATGCCGATCCACTAAATCCACACATTGACTTTGTGAATAGCCCCTTCAGGGTGCAACAGGAATTGGCCGAATGGCAACAACCTGAGGTGACCATCGAAGGGAAACCCACGCAGTTTCCTAGACGTGCCGGTATCTCCTCTTTTGGTGCCGGTGGGGCCAATGCGCATTTACTCATTGAAGAATTTATACCAGTCAATATAGAGGTTGTTGGTACCGAAGCAGGTTTTGCAGCACCCCAACAGGAACAGGTGATCCTGCTTTCGGCCAAAACAACAGTACAATTACAACAACAGGCTGAGCGCTTGTTGAAGTGGGTGCAAGGGCTATCGGATCATTCCGGTATGCAATTGGCCAACCTGGCATTTACCCTGCAAGCGGGCAGGGAAGCCATGGAAGAACGCTGGGCCACGCAGGTAAGCTCGTTTGCACAACTGGAAAATAAACTCCATGCACTGATACATGATGAGCAAACTACAGCAGGTGTATACAAGGCCACAATACAGGCGGCTTACGAAAACTGGGAACAGGATGGTTCACAGGATGTATACTATAGTCCGGACCAACTCATGGAGTTATGGGTAAAAGGAGCCACCATCAATTGGGACCAGTTGCGCCGGGATGGTAACAGGCCAGTGCAACGTCCACAAAGGATCAGTTTACCGGTTTATCCATTTGCTAAGAAAGTTTGTTGGTTCAGCAAACCTGCCAGGACATCCTTCAATGGTTTGTTATTGCATAAGCAATGGGTGCAGGCATCACCTGCGGCTGCGGATGTTGTTTGCAGGCAGGTACTTATCCTGCATACCGGCCAAAGCAAGGGAATAGCCCAATTGATACAACAACGGGTTGAAAAAGCACAATTGCTTGATATGGATGATGCGAGCTTGTTGTCGCAAATAATTTCCCGAATAGATTGGAAAAGTATTGACGGTTATATTGACCTGCTTGGCATGGCCAGTGAACCTGTAATCAATGAATGGATACCCTTGTTGCAAACCTTGATTGAACAAGGAAAAAAAGAAAGCATACAGGTAATGCACATTAGTCAGGGACTTAGCAGTTTTCAAAATAGTAATAGCAATCCTGCCGGCGCTTTAGCCGCTGGTTTGTATAAGATGCTGGGCAGTGAATACAGTCATATTGTATCCAGGCAGGTAGATGTAGAAATGGGTACGCCAGCATCCTTACTGGTGGAGCAGGTTGTGAATGAGTTGTACTGCCGCGACGAAGCGGCATCGGTTTGTTACCGGGCAGGCAAGCGGTATCACCCGGTTATGCAGGAGATAACAGGTACTGCAAGCACCCAACACCTCTCTTTCAGCAAGCAGGATATTGTTTGGATCACGGGCGGCACCAGGGGATTGGGGTATTTATGTGCACAACAGCTGGTGCGTCACTATGGGGTAAAACGCCTGGTATTAACCGGCCGGGAACTACTGCCTTCCAGGAACGAATGGGACCAATATATCAACCAGAACAGTGCCCTGGCACAAAAGCTAAAAGGTTTACTGGCATTGGAAGCATTGGGAGTGGAAGTGAAAGTGCTGGCCACTGACTTAGCCAATGCACAAGAAATACAGGAGCAACTGGATGCAATAAAAAGCACCGGGGGACCTATTGCCGGCCTGATCCATTGTGCTGGTATTGGCGACCAGGAGAATCCAGCCTTCATCAAAAAAAGCATCCCCGGTATACAATCGGTATTAGCGCCTAAGGTACAAGGCACGTACAATTTGTATCAATGTTTTAAAGAAGAACCCTTGCAGTTTTTCCTGTTGTTCTCCTCTGTATCGGCGGCTATCCCTTCGTTGGGTGCAGGTCAGGCTGCGTATGCCATGGCCAATGCCTGGATGGATCATTTTGCCGAAACAACCTCCGCTGCATTTCCCATTACCAGCATACAATGGCCCAATTGGAAAGAGACGGGCATGGGGGAGATCCGATCCAAAGCCTATACCAATACCGGCTTGCAGGCGCTCACGGATGAGCAAGGGCTGCAATTGCTGGACAGGATATTGCAGGAAAAAAGAGGACCGGTAGTAATGCCTTGCCTGGTTGATAAGGCCCCTTGGCAACCAGGTGAATTGTTGCAGGTGAGCCGCCGGGTTAAAATAGCCGCCATGCCACCTGCCAATAGTCCTCTGGTAACACCAACCATACCAGCCACTATGTTAACTGCCCAAGTGCAGGAATGGCTCACGGCCTTATTTGCCCGGGAGCTCAATATGGAAACAAGTGATTTGAAAGCAGATAAACCATTTCCGGATTATGGTATTGACTCTATTTTGATCACCCAATTAATACAACCAGTGAAGAAAGCGCTGGGCGCGGATATTGATCCTTCAGTTTTGTTTGAATACCAAACCATCGGCAGCTTTGCTGCCTGGCTGGGGGAGACCTATCCCGGTGAATTTGAAAAGCTCTTACTAGTTACAAAACAAGCACCTGCTCCGCCACCTCCTGCAGCTATAACAGCTGCCCGCAGTAATGATATTGCCGTGGTGGGTATGGCCTGCCGTTTTCCGGGCGCACCTAGCCTGGATGCTTATTGGGAGTTGTTGCAGGAGGGAAGATCAGCTATTAAGCGTATACCAGCTGATCGCTGGCATACGCCACAGTCCTTTTATGCGGGTTTACTGGATGACCTGCATCATTTTGATCCGGGCTACTTTATGCTGCATGAAAATGATGTTAAGGCAATGGACCCGCAGGCACTACTGGCACTGGAAGAAAGCCTTGCCTTGTTGTACCATGCCGGGTACACAGCCGCCAGCGTAAAAGGAAAGTCTATTGGCGTGTACCTCGGTGGCCGCAGTCGCCACCAGCCGGGCGCCAGCGCGTTGGAGCAAACCAGGAACCCCATTGTGACCGTAGGACAGAACTATCTATCGGCCAATATATCGCGCTTCTATGATCTGCGTGGACCGGCCATGGTAATCGACACAGCCTGTTCATCTGCGCTGGCGGGTATGAAGATGGCTATACAGGCTTTGCTGGATCATGAAATTGAAGCGGCCATGGTAGGTGGCGTGAATGTATTGCACACAGCAGAAACACACCAGTTGTTTCAGCAAAGAGGCATCCTGAATAAGGGTAAGGATTTTCACCTGTTCGATCAACGGGCTGGTGGCATCGTGCCGGGCGAAGGTATTGGTATGGTATTGTTAAAGAAGGTGGAACAAGCCCAGGCTGATGGCGATACCATCTATGCGGTGGTGAAGTCTGTCGCCATCAACAACGATGGGCGTACTGCCGGGCCTGCAGCACCCAATATTGAGGCATTAAAAGCAGTGATGCAAACAGCCTTGCATAAAAGTGGATACACACCACAAGACATCCATTATATTGAAGTAAACGGTTCGGGTACGGAATTAACGGACCTCATTGAAATGAAAGCGATCCAGGCTGTTTACCGCAATGGCCTTTCAATACCCTGCAACCTGGGATCGGTAAAACCCAATATCGGCCATCCTTTGTGTGCCGAAGGCATTGCAGGTTTCATCAAAGTAGTACAAATGTTACACAGCAGAAAGCTGGTGCCATTCCTATCGGGCCAGCAGTCCATGAAATACTTTGACTTTACGGCTTCTCCCTTCCATTTTTCCAGGGCAGTGGATCAATGGCCGGCAGGGCCTGCTATTGCCGCCCTCAATTGCTTTGCGGATGGCGGCACCAATGCCCATGTCATTGTATCAGCCTGGGAAGAGACCACTACCGCCAATACAACAACCAGGCAACCATTGGCCGTACCCGTATTAAACCGCCGCAACCTGCAGCAACCTGTATTGCAGGAATCTATTTGGGAACTGTTTAATTAATCGCCCTTACCATGATCAAAGACAAGCTGGTATTCTCCTTAAAAAATCCTGTAATAGCCGGGCATTCAGTACATGGCCAGGCCATCCTGCCCGGACTGGCGTATATTGATATTTTACTGCAATGTTTCAGAAAACATGGCTACGCTTATGAGGAACTGGTGGTAAAAAATATTACCATCCACCATCCGCTACTGGTTGAAAACAAGGGAACGACCCAACTTACCATTGAAGCAACTGCAAGTACACCGGGTAGCTGGAAAGTAGCCCTACAGGGAAACTTGCTGTATGCGACAGCCGAGGTTAGCCAGGTGGGTAAACAAGTATTGACTGATACCCTCGACCTTGCTGCCATCAAAAGCCAGGCGCAAAAGCAGTACCCTATATCCGAAGTATATGAACAATACCAGGGAGAGGGGTTGCTCCACAGCGGTTTAATGAGGGCCGAAGGCAGGGTGTATGAAACGGCTGCTGGCTTATTGTTCAATGCCTTGACCGGGAAGGATGCTGAAACTACGGCCAACTACTTCCTGTTTCATCCTGCGTTGATCGATGCCAGTGCGGTAGCCACCAGGGGCTTATTTGATCAATTGCAGGGTAATACTGGTAACCTTTTCCTGCCATTGTATTATGGCGCTTTCCAGGGTGCTGCCTCTATTAACCAGCATTGTTATGCCTGGGTACCGGTATCTGCAATAAGCCGGAAAGGAGAACTGATCACCCTCACCATTCACTACTATAACGAAGCGGGAAGTAAAATAGCTGAACTGACCAACCTTACATCCAAAATGGTAAGGCCCGAAGCAGGTATTGGCAATGTCCGCCCACAGGCGGCGGTCAATCCGATAAAGCCAACCACTACAGCAACCGGTGGGTCAGCAACTTCGCTCATTGATTATTTAAAACAATTACTGGCTACTTACCTCAACACGGATAAAAATACGATTGAAGAAAAAGCAGGCTATTATGAAATGGGGCTACACTCTGCCAGCTTATTACAAATAACAGCCGACATTGGCCAAAAGCTGGGTATTGATCTGCCACCTACCATTTTATTTGAATACCCCAATATAGCTTTATTGGCAGCTGGCCTCAGCAGTGAATATGCACTTTCTACTGTTCCTGATGGAACACCGGTTTCCAGTCAGGCCACTGCTGCCGCTACTACTCAAGCGGAAACAATATTATCAGACGATATCGCTATCATAGGCGTAGCAGGCAAATACCCGCAGGCAGATAACCTGCAAGCCTTTTGGGAGAACCTGCAGGCAGGCCGCAATTGCATCACAGAGATACCTGCTTCGCGGTGGGATACCACTCAGTATGCTGGACTGAAATCACCTACCGGTAAAAACATTTCCGTATGGGGTGGTTTTATCAATGATCCGGATTGTTTTGATCCCCGCTTTTTCAGGATCTCGGCGCGGGAGGCGGAACTGATGGACCCGCAGGAGCGCTTATTCCTGGAGACTTGCTGGGCGGCCATGGAAGATGCGGGTTATACACCTGAAACATTGGTCAACCATCCTGGTAAAACGGGCAATGGCAAAGTGGGCGTATTTGCCGGTGTGATGCACAAAGATTATACGTTGATAGGCAATGATGAAACGATGCAGGGCGATCAACAGCCCTTGTCATTAAGCAATGCCTCAATTGCCAACCGGGTATCTTATTACTGCGATTTTAACGGACCCAGTATGGTAGTAGATACCGTGTGTTCATCGTCGCTCACGGCAGTTCACCTGGCCTTACAAAACCTTCGGTTGGGAGAATGCGAAGTAGCGCTGGCCGGAGGCGTTAACTTATCCCTGCATCCGGCCAAATACCTGACGTATGGATTGATTGATATGCATTCCAGTGAAGGGATATGCAGAACCTTTGGGAAGGGAGGCGATGGCTATGTATCGGCCGAAGGGGTAGGGGCCATTGTATTAAAGCCATTAAAAAATGCGGTACGGGATAAGGACCAGGTATATGCAGTGATCAAAGGAAGCAGTGTGAACCATGTAGGCAGTGTAAGCGGTATTACGGTACCCAGCCCGGTAGCACAGGCTGCCATGATCAGGGACTGCCTGGATAAAACGGGCATCGATCCCCGCACCATCAGTTATATGGAAGCACATGGTACCGGTACCTCCCTGGGTGACCCTATTGAAATTCAGGGATTGAAAAAAGCATTTGCCGGTTATACCACCGACAACCAGTTTTGCGCCATTGGTTCGGTGAAGTCCAATATTGGTCATGCCGAAGCTGCTGCAGGGATCAGCGGGCTTACCAAGGTATTGCTGCAATTCAAATACAAAACACTGGTACCCTCCCTGCATGCCACGGAGTTGAACCCCTATATCGACCTGGCACATTCACCTTTCTTTGTGCAACAGGCAACGGTACCCTGGAACCGGCCAGTAATTGCAGAAGATGGTAAAATGGTAACTTTTCCCAGAAGGGCTGGCATCAGTTCTTTTGGCGCCAGTGGCGCCAACGTGCATATCCTGCTGGAAGAATATGATTATCCGGAGGATGACACATTCAATCAACAAAACGAAATAAATAATACACCGGCTTATATCATCCCATTCAGTGCAAAGAACAAGGAACGGCTGGTAGAAATGGTGCGCAATATGCTTCACCTGCTTAATACCAGCGCTGATCCATTGCCAGCGCTGAGGGATATGGCATATACCCTGCAAACAGGCAGGGTAGCCATGGAGGAACGGGTAGTTTTTGTAGTTAATAGCATACCTGACCTGACCCATCATTTAAAGGGTTACCTGAACAATTCGCCGCTGGATCATTGCTTTGGGGGCAATATCAGAAAGGTTGCCACGGAAGCTACCTTGCCGAAGAAAGAAAATGTTGTTGCGCATGCCGGCAATAACACGGCACCAGACCTTATTGCAATAGCAAAGGACTGGGCGCAAGGCGGTGAAGTGAATTGGGCAACCCTGTATGCAATACCCGGACAACACCGGGCAGGAGCGCCTCGCAGGGTCAGCCTGCCTGCTTATCCCTTTGCCCGCGAATCGTATTGGATAGGGGGTAAGGCTGCACCGAAAGAGGCAGTGATGAATACTTCGCGTACAGCATCCGTGAATAGCACTCCTACAGTAGCCAGTACCTTATTGGTGTCTGAAGAGAAAGCGCCTCCCGCAGCAGCGCCTGTCAACAACCTGTTGTTGGAAAAAACAGTATACCAGTTAAAAGCCTTGTTTGCGGGCATTGTAAAATATCCTGTTCACCAGATCGATGACCAGGAGGCGCTTGAAAATTATGGCATTGATTCGATCATGATCGTGGAATTGAACAAGCAACTGGCGGTAGTTTTTGGAGAGTTGCCCGCTACCTTGTTTTACCAATACCAATCGCTGGGCGCATTGGCTGGGTGGTTGGTACAGGACCATTATGAACAGTGCATCAGCTGGACGGGTGTTCGTTCGCAACCCCCATCCCCGCTGCCTGCAAAAACGGATAAGCCAGCTAAAAGGGCCGTTGCCACTCCTTCCACCGACGCCATTGCCATTATCGGCATCAGTGGGCGTTATCCGCAAGCGGGTAACCTGGACGAATATTGGGATAACCTGCGGGTGGGGAAAGATTGTATTACAGAAATACCTGCGGACCGCTGGGCCATGGATGATTTTTTCCATGCGGATAGTGAACAGGCCGCTGGCCTGGGTAAAAGCTATGGCAAATGGGGCGGCTTCATTGATGAGTTGGCAGGTTTCGATGCCCGGTTCTTCAATATATCACCCAAGGAAGCACGCGGTACTGACCCACAGGCCCGGCTTTTCCTGGAAACCTGCTGGCAGGCATTGGAAGATGCCGGGTATACACGCGCAACGCTTAAAAAAAGATACAACGGCAATGTGGGTGTGTATGCGGGTGTTACCCGCACGGGGTTTTCCTGTTATGCGGATGAGCTGATGAAGCATGGTCAATATGTGATCAATGCAACCAGCGCCATTGCCAACCGCGTATCTTATTTTCTCAACCTGAGAGGGCCCAGTGTGCCGGTAGATACCATGTGTTCTTCTTCGCTGACCAGCGTTCATTATGCTGTAGAGAGCTTATTAAAAGGGGAATGCGCCATGGCACTGGCAGGTGGGGTCAACTTATTGCTGCACCCGTCGGATTATGTATTGCTGAGTGCCAATAATTTCCTGTCGACCGATGGCCGGTGCCGCAGTTTTGGTGAAGGAGGTACGGGTTATGTGCCAGGAGAAGGCGTGGGAGCAGTATTGCTGAAGCCACTATCGAAGGCCATTGCCGATAAAGACCATATCTACGCAGTGATAAAAGGCAGTAGCATTAATCACGGGGGTAAAACGAACGGTTATACGGTACCCAATCCTGTAGCACAGGGCGACCTGATCCGTGATGCACTCAATAAAGCCCAGGTGAATGCAAGGGCCATTAGTTATGTGGAAGCACATGGTACGGGTACGATGCTGGGCGACCCCATCGAAATTGCAGGTCTCACGCAGGCATTCAGTACTGATACCAGTGATACGCAATATTGCGCCATCGGATCGGCCAAATCCAATATTGGCCACCTGGAAGCAGCTGCCGGCATTGCCGGTATTACCAAGATTGTATTACAAATGAAACATGGCTTGCTGGCGCCCAGTTTACATGCCGCCAGCCTGAATCCCAATATACAATTTAACCGGTCGCCCTTTGTGGTGCAACAGTCCTTGTCGGCCTGGGAACGACCGGTAACTACCATCAACGGCATTCGGAAGGAATTGCCCCGGATAGCTGGTATCTCTTCTTTTGGGGCAGGTGGCTCCAATGCGCACATGATCCTGGAAGAATATATGCCGGGTTAATCTTTTTCTCTATTGACCATTCACTAATTGTAATTATGATTTCCTCTTTTATACTACTCCTTTCCGCCAGGAATACAGACCGCTTGCGGGAATATGCCAAACTATTGCTTTATGCCTTAAAGCAAGGGGCCTATACCGAAGCTCAATTGCCGGGCATTGCTTATACCCTTCAAACCGGGCGTGAAGCCATGGAAGAAAGGTTGGCTTTTTCCATCAGCAATTTACCTGAAGGGATCACCCGCCTGGAAGCCTTCCTGGCAGGTGTACAGCTGTCCGAACAATGTTATACCGGCAATGTGAAGGAATACAAAGAAAACCTGTCGGCCATGTTACAGGAGGCAGATATGAACGCCATGATAGCGGGATGGTTGCTGAACAATAAGCAGGACCAATTGATGACAGCCTGGTGCAAGGGATTCCCCATTGATTGGGAAGGGCTGTATACGAATGCCGCCGGTGAGAGCGATTACCCGCAAAAGGTAAGCCTGCCGGGCTATCCGTTCGACAGAAAACATTACTGGATATCCGAACAACATACAGGCCCCATATTCAAGACGGCCAATGCAGTCAATGCTATGCAGGCTGTTAATCAGCCAGCAGCACCAGTTGTTACGCCAGCTGCCTCAAAGCCTGCCCGTGTAGAAGAACCTTTTCAATTGATGACCTATGCAGAAGGATGGCAGGAAAAACAAATAACAGGGGCAACGGCCTCCATTAAACGGCTGGTGTGTTTCGCCAGCGAGAGCAGTTGCCAGCAAACCTTCCTGGCTACGCTGCAACAGCTCGCCCCAACTGTACAAGTAATATTTGTGACATTACCTGGAAATGCAGCTAAAGGAAGTAACCCTCACTATACCATCACCCAAAAAGCAGATGGCGCTGACTATGCTGCGCTCTTCGGTAAGATCATCCAGGAACAGGGGGCTGTTGACGCCATCGTATACCTATGGCCGCTGGAAGATGCAGGACTATTGAAGGACTATGATATACCGGTAGCTATACTGCAAGGTATTGCAGGCAGGAAGATCGCCATAAAGCAAATCCTGTTGGCTGCACAATGGATGACCCAACAGGATAGTATTAACCTTGACCGTTGTTATGCTGAATCCTGGATCGGATTTGAACGGTCGCTGAAACTGATATTACCGGGTGTGCAGTTAACCGCTGTGTATGAAGAAACCGTACAGCCAACAATAAACATATCGGATTGGACAAAGCGTATCTGGGACGAGTTGAACAGTACCGACAAAAGATCGGTATTGTATAAGCAAGGGATCAGGCATGTGCAGCAGGTGCAAGCTGTTGCCTTGCAGGCGGGCGATAAGCTGTTGACAAGGGGAGGCACTTATTTGATCACCGGTGGGATGGGTAAGCTGGGTCTTTTGTTTGCCCGGCACCTGGCCAAGCAATATGCAGCCAACCTCATATTAACAGGGAGGTCGGCCCCCGGAACCGCCGGACAGCAAGCGATACAAGCACTGAAACAACTGGGCAGCCAGGTTTTCTTTTTGCAGGCGGCTATTGATGATACTGCTGCTATGCAGCAGGGCTTGCGTGAAGCAAGGGAAATATTTGGCCCTATTCATGGTGTGATCCATGCTGCCGGCACCATGGATACCCAATTGCTGCCCGACAAAACAATGTCAGCTTTTCAACAGGTATTGAACCCGAAGGTGAAGGGCACGATCTTGCTGGATGAACTATTGAAGGATGATCCGCTGCAATTCATCAGTTACTTTACTTCTTCTGCAGCCATCCTGGGCGATTTTGGGGCCTGTGATTATGCCATTGCCAATCGCTTTCAAATGGCTTTTGCACATAGTCGGGGACAACTGGTAACAGCAGGCCATCGACACGGAAAAACGATTGCCATCAACTGGCCTTTGTGGAAAGAAGGAGGTATGGACCTGCAGGAGGAAGAAAATACGCGGTTGTACCTGAAATCAAGCGGACAACGTTACCTGGAATCTGCAGAAGGGATTGAGTTGTTTGAACAACTCATCACACAACCAGCAGCACAATTATTGGTTATAGCCGGACAGGAAAGCAAAGCCCGGCGCTTCCTGGGTATAACATCAGCCAATGAAGTAAAGCTACCAACGGCACCTGTAACAACTAATGTACTTCCACCCGCTAAGCCAAAGGGTAGTCACCTTAAAATGGCAGATGCATTGGAACAGGACCTGATCACTTTGGTGAGCAGGGCACAGCAAATACCCGAAGCTGAATTACTGCCCGATGATAACCTGGCGGATATTGGATTTGATTCCATCAGTCTAACAGAGTTGGCGCGATTGCTTGGTGTGCATTTTGGAATTAGCATGGCGCCCGCTATCTTTTTTGGTTACTCTACCATCCGCAAGCTAACTGAATACTTCCTCAAAGAACAGGCGTCTGTAGTGGAAGCCTTTTACAATAATACTTCCAGTGAAATATCTGCCCCCGTTGAAGAAACGGCAATAGCAATGCCTCAAGCACCAGTAATACCGCCGCCCACTATTGCTCCGGCGCCTGCAGCAAGATCAGTACGAACCGGCTCCTATACACCGGAACCTATTGCGGTAATTGGTATGAGTGGCCGTTTTCCGGGAGTGCGTACGACGGCGGAATTGTGGGAGGTATTGGCATCGGGGAAAGATGTAGTAGAAGAGATACCACTTGAGCGGTTTGACTGGCGGCCTTATTATAGCAACGATGCCAATGCGACTGGCAAAACCAATTGTAAATGGAGTGGCCTGGTACCCGGCGCCTATGAATTTGATCCTGCTTTCTTTGGCATATCGCCTAAGGAAGCGGAAACGATGGACCCAAGACAACGCTTACTGCTGCAGGAAGCCTGGAATGCGTTGGAAGATGCAGGTTATGGACCTGCACAGATCAACAATAGCCGGGTGGGCCTGTTTGTAGGAGCCGAAGAAAGCGGACATACGGTGCCGGCTGCCGATGCGGCACTGACCTCTACGCACAATGGTATTTTAGCGGCCAGGTTATCTTATTTCATGAACCTCTCTGGTCCCAATATGGCCATCAATACGGCCTGCTCGTCGGGACTGGTAGCCACCCACCAGGCCTTTCAAAGTTTGCAAACGGGGGAATGTGATACAGCACTGGCAGCCGGTGTGAACCTTATGTATTCACCGGAATTGTATGTGGGGATGACGCAGGCGGGCATGTTATCGGACGATGGAAAATGTTTTGCTTTTGATAAACGGGCCAATGGCATGGTGCCGGCAGAAGCGGTGGTGGTAGTGGTGTTAAAACGTTTGTCGGATGCACAAGCCGATGGCGATGCTATTTATGCCACCGTTGAGGCCAGTGGTATCAATTATGATGGGAAGACGAATGGTATTACGGCCCCCAATGGATTGGCGCAGGCCGCCTTATTCAAATCGGTATATGAGCGATTTGGCATCCATCCCGGGTCGATTGAATACATGGTCACGCATGGTACTGGTACGCGCCTGGGTGATCCGGTAGAAGTAAATGCCCTGCATGAAGCATTCAAAACGTATACAGATAAGCAATCCTTTTGTGCAATTACCTCGGCCAAATCGAATATCGGGCACAGCTTTGCGGCTTCGGGCCTGGTCAATATGGTGAACCTGGTACAGGCATTCAGGCATGAAGCCATTCCCGCCAGCCTGCATTGTGCAGAAGCCAGTGATTATATCAACTGGCAGGATACGGCGTTTTATGTCAACAGTCAACAAAGGCCCTGGTCAGCTACACCGGGCAAAGAACGCCTGGGCGGCATCAGTGCCTTTGGCATGAGCGGCACCAACGCACACATGGTCTTGCAAAGCTATACGGCCGCAGACCGGCAACCTGAACCCGAAGGCAGGTTGCGCCTGCTGGTATTGTCGGCCAAAACACCGGCCGCTTTACAGGCAAGAGTGAGCGGCTTGATGCAAGCATTGGAAAATAATGATACTGCTACTGCCCGGCTCTCCGATATCACCTATACTTTATTGGCAGGTCGTCATCATTTCAAATACCGCGCAGCCTGCATCGTGGATACCAGGGCAGGAGCCATTCAATTGTTGAAACGCCTGGATGGCAAGCAAAAGGCATCCCGGCTTTTTCAGGGAGAGGTGCTGCGTGATTTCAAAGAACGCTCTTCCATTAGCCGGTATATTGCCAACCTGGCCAGGCAATGCAGTATGCCTGCAAACGATGCAGCTGCATTGGAAGAGGACCTGGCCGCACTGGCCGACCTTTTTTGCCAGGGATATGATATACCGGCCAACTGTTTATATGAGAACAGTAATGCACGGCGTATTCATTTACCGGCCTATCCATTTGCCCGGGAGGAATACAGGATACAAACACCGCAGGTAACTACCACCAACCATCACCCTGTTGTTGAAGACAGGGGGAACAACCTGAAAAAGCAGGAAACTAATGATCATTCGCTGATGACTTTTGAGGAAACCTGGCAGGAAACAGCCATTACCTCTAACATTGCTGCCACCGCTATCAACACCCTGGTTTGTTTTCTGCACGATTCCGCCAACCAGGAGCTCATCAGCGATCAACTCCGTTCTCTCCATCCACAGGTAAATCTATTGTTTGTGGTGGCCCCAGGTAGCCAGGAAAGCCAAACTAACCAGTGGCCGGTATATTGGTTGGAAGGCAAGGACGAAGCTGCTTATAAGGATGTTTTGCGCCGCATCCAACAAGCACATGGCATACCCGATGCTATGTTATACCTGTATGCCCTGGAAGATAGCAGGTATCACCTGGATTATTTTCCGCTGTTTGCCATTACGCGGGCCATTTATACCGAACAACTGACGGTGAAGCAATTCATGGTGAGTGGTAGCTGGCTGAAAGGATCGGTTGACAGTGCTTACCTGCAATCGTGGACGGGCCTGGAACGTACGGCCAGAACAGTGTTGCCCCAAACCAGGGTCAGTTGTGTATTGTTTGAGGAGGATACTGCACCACTCAATATGGGTCAATGCTTCAACAGGCTGGGGCAGGAGTTGCAGGCATCAGGAAACAATACGGTACTATACCGGAACAATCAACGGTTTACCAGTCAGGTACAGGAATACACTTTATCAGCCGGCCAAACGCTGCTCAAACAAGGGGGTACCTATCTCATTACGGGCGGTTGTGGCGGACTTGGATTGATCATTGCCACGCACCTGGCAAAAAGGTATAGCGCTCAATTAGTACTATTAGGCAGATCGCCGCTGGATGCCTCCAAAGAAACGGCCTTACAAGACTTGCAGGCACTGGGCAGCCAGGTACTGTATGTACAGGCCGATGTTAGTGATGAAGTGGAACTACAGACAGCCATAACAAGTATCCGGAATCAATTTGGTCCTATACAAGGCGTGATCCATGCGGCGGGTGTTGCAGGGGATAAAACAATCTTCAACCAGGATTACGGGCAGTTTGGCCAGGTATTGCAACCCAAGGTGCTGGGCACCGTGGTACTGGATCGATTATTGGCGCAGGAGCAACTGGATTTCATGTGTTACTTCTCCTCCGGCACGGCCATTTTGGGCGACTTTGGCACCTGTAACTATGCCATTGGCAATCGTTTTCAAATGGGGTATGCACATTACCGCCATGAATTGGTGCAGGCAGGACAAAGGCAGGGTAAAACAGTCGTGATCAACTGGCCTTTGTGGAAGGAAGGAGGCATGCACCTTGATGAGGATACGCTCACGGATATCTTTCTGCGGTCAACAGGACAAAGGCTGTTACATACAGCAGAAGGCCTGGCCTTGTTTGAACAATTGCTGGCGCAGCCAGCTTCGCAGGTACTCGTATTGGCAGGCAAGCCGGACAGGCTGCGACAAATGCTGGGCATTAATCCGGTAACGGAACCTGCTGTACAACAGGACCCATTGGAAGCAGCGCCTGCGCGCAGCTTGCGGAAAAAAGAAATGAATGACCTGGACATTGAACAATGCATTGAATGGGACCTGAAGAACCAGGTACACCAATTGCTAAAAATAGCCGCCCATAAGATTGATAGATATGAAAACCTGGTGGATATAGGCTTTGATTCCATCAGTCTTACACAACTGGCCAAGTCGCTCTCTGCGCACTACGGCCTGGAGCTATTGCCTGCTGTGTTTTTTGGTTATCCTACTATTGAAAAGCTGGGCGCTTATTTATGGCAGGAACATAAAGCCTTTATGCAAGGAGTGTATCGTAGCACAAAACTAGTGCCTGCTGTACCTCAAGCAACTCCTGGTGATGTAGCCGACAGATCAACACCTGCCAATACATCCAAGGCGCCTGTCATGCCAGTTGTGTCAGTACCTCCTTTACCGGGAATACCAGAACCCATTGCCATCATTGGAATGAGTGGCCGGTTTGCCGGTGCGCGGGATATTGAAAGCATGTGGCAGGCATTGGCCGGTGGGCAGGATGCGGTAGAAGAGATACCGCGGGAGCGTTTTGACTGGCGGCCTTATTATAGCACGGGCAATATGGAAGGGGGCAAAACCAATTGCAAATGGAGTGGACTGGTGCCCGGGATTGATGAATTTGATCCTTTGTTCTTTGAGATACCTCCTAAACAGGCGGCCACGATGGATCCGCGTCAACGGTTGTTGTTGCAGGAAGCCTGGAAAGCATTGGAGGATGCTGGTTATGGCGCCGAACAGTTGAAGACGAATAAGACGGGCATGTATGTGGGCGCCGAAGAAAGTATGTACGCAAGCCTGGTAGGTAATGAAGGCAACCTGACAGGTAATAACAATGCGATCCTGGCGGCCAGGCTGTCTTATTTCCTGAACCTTTCAGGGCCCAATATGGCCATCAATACGGCCTGTTCATCAGGGCTGGTAGCGGTACACCAGGCCTGCCTGAGCCTGCGCAGTTTTGAATGTGATACAGCCATTGCAGCAGCCGTGAACCTATTGTTCACGCCCGAACCCTATATCGCCATGAGTGAAGCGGGCATGCTTTCACCCCAGGGCAAGTGTTACAGCTTCGACAAGCGGGCCAATGGCATGGTGCCCGGCGAAGCGGTGACGGTGGTGGTATTGAAACGGTTGTCGAAAGCCATCGCTGATGGTGATCCTATATATGCCACCATTGCAGGCAGTGGACTGAACTATGATGGTAAAACGAATGGCATCACGGCGCCCAGTGGCCTGGCCCAGACCAATCTATTAAGATCAGTATACGATCAATGCCAGGTAAACCCTGCCCATATTGACTATATCGTAACCCATGGCACGGGCACTCCGCTGGGTGATGCGGTAGAGATCAGCGCCTTGCAGGATGCATTTAAGCCTTATACCAACCAACAATCGTATTGCGCGCTGACCTCCTCCAAAACCAATTTTGGTCATACGCTGGCAGCTTCGGGTATGGTAAGTATGATTGGACTGGTGCAATCATTCCGCTACAATACAATACCAGCCAGTCTGCATTGTACCGAAGAGAATAACCACATCAACTGGACGAATAGTCCGTTTTACGTCAACAAACAAAGTAAGCCCTGGTTGTCGGAACCTGGAAAAGAACGGCTGGGTGCCGTAAGTGCCTTTGGCATGAGCGGTACCAATGCACACCTGGTGTTGCAGAGTTATACCGCTTTGCCTGCCCATACGGATAAACAAGAGCCCTCCACTCATTTACTGGTTTTATCAGCCAAATCACCCGCCGCCTTAAAAGACAAGCTACTGGAACTGGCGCAGGCCATGGCATCCGGCCCGCTGGCTCAGGCCAAACTCACCGATATAGCCTATACTTTATTAACAGGCCGGCATCACTTCAGGTACCGTTGCGCAGCTGTAGCCGCTACGCATGAAGATGCTATCCGGATGTTGCAACAACTGGCGCGGGAAGAAAAAGACCTGCACTTGTTTTATGGTGAAGTGCTGAATGAAAGCAGGAACCAGTCAACCATAAAAGAATACATCAATAACCTGGCGCGGCAAATCCACCAGCAGCCTGTCAATGGTGCGGAAGAAGGGTTGGCCATATTGGCCGGTTATTATTGCCAGGGATATGAACTACCGGCAGCGCTATTGTATGAGCCGTTTGGAGCGCAAAGGACCCATTTACCGACGTATCCATTTGCCCGGGAAAAATATTGGGTAAAGCAATCGCCAGCCAGTTCACCTGCCGCAGTACAACAGGTTACCGCGGTAGCGGAAGTACCGCAGGTGGAGGAAGTCACAATACCTGCAGCGCCTGTGCCCGAAAAAAAGGCCAGCAATGGTAATGGCCATGCCAAAACCAATCAATACCTGGTGGACCTTTTATCAGCGGTTACCGGACTTCCCACAGGCATTATTGATGCAGATACTTCCTTTACCAGTTATGGTATTGATTCTATTCTGATCATGCAGTTAAAGAACAAGCTGGAAGCGGTAGCGGGCGAATTGCCCACCAACCTGTTCTTTGAATACACGACGATCCGGTCATTGGGTCAATACTTCATCAATGAACACCCTGGGTTATTGAATGAAACAGTACCCCCCACCAATGTGGCCGAAACCTTACCCGATGACCTGGTAGCGGTTCTTCAACGTGATCCCCTTGCCCTGCACGATTACCTTACTACTACCATTGCGGATGCACTGGGAATTGCCAAAGGATCGATGGAGCCAACGCTGCGGCTGGAATATTATGGAGTGGATTCCATCCTGATGGTACAATTGAAGAACAGCCTGGAAAAAGTATTCGGCAACCTGCCTGCCAGCCTGCTGTTTGAATATCCCACTATCCAGGACCTGGTGGCCTATTTCTCCGGAGCCGCTACAGGCTCTCCCTTACTGGTGACAGAAGAACAAAACAATTAACAGCTAAAACATAAACCTGCTTGTATGAAAAGTAAAACGTTATCCAACGAAAGGATAGGTCAGGCGCCTAATTACAACAAGATTGCCTGGGGAATCGTATTGGGAATGGCCTCCCTGCTTATTTTGTATTATCTATGGACCAGGGGATTTGTTTATTTCAAATACTCAAAAGAAGTATATACGGATTACTTCTGGTACCGGGCGCCCTGGTTGCTGGTGCATGTTATTTGTGGAATAGTAGCCACGCTGATCGGGCCTTTTCAATTCATAGCCCGTTTTAGAACACGGTACCCGCAGTTGCACCGCAATATGGGTAAAACGTATTTGGGCGCCATCGTTATTTCTACGTTTGTTTCCTTTTACCTCGTATCTACTGCCCAATTGGGCGTAGCCTATGCCACCGGCCTTGCCATGTTGGGAATCGTTTGGCTGGGTACCTCCCTGATGGCCTGGGCTTCCATTGTGAAAGGCAATGTAAGGATGCACCGGGAGTGGATGATCAAGAGTTATGTACTCACCTTGTCATTTATTGGCTTCCGGTCGGTGGAAGACCTGCTGACGAAAATGAACATCAGCAATTTCGTTGACCGCAAGATATTGATGGCCTGGGCCTGTTGGGCCATTCCCTTCTTTATTACGGAGCTTATTCTTCAGGCACGCAGAATCTCTATTGCACAAAAATAAATAGCAACCATACTTATGTCTAACTCTGATATGCTCGGATCGGTAAAGGTCCGGAAGCTCATCTTTATGCTTGGCTGGCCGGCAGCCCTCAATTTTTTGGTGGTTACGATCTATAACCTGACGGATGTATTTTTTGTAGGCCGTTACCTGGGTACGGCACAAATAGCCGGGGTAGGGGTAGTAGGCGCTGTGATATTCTTATTGTCCTCTTTTGGTTTGGCCATTGGCGTGGGCGGCTCTTCGGTCATTGCCCGAGCATTGGGAGAGCGCAATAAGGAGAAAGCATCGTTTGCCTTTATGAACGTGAATATGCTGGCCTGGACCATTCACGTAGTGGTGGTCGTACTGGCGTGGATCTTCCGCGAACCCATCCTGACCTTCTTCGGGGCCAAGGGCGATATCTTTCCCCATGCCCTGGCCTATTACAAGGTATTGTTGTTTGGCGTTCCTTTTCTTTCCTGGTCCATGCTGGGCAATCATATCATTCATACCATGGGGCATGCCAAAACGGCCATGCTGAATGGGTTGTTGCCTACCATCGTCAATACGGCTTTAAATCCCCTGTTCATCAAAGTATTTGACATGGGAATTGAGGGTTCGGCCTGGGCTACGATAATCGGTTATTCACTGAATGCGCTGCTGGTACTGCGCTTTTTTAGTGGCCCCAAAAACGAGATCAGGATCGCGTGGGAATATGTGAAGGTAAAGCTATCATTGCTCCGCGAAATGGCCGCCATTGGTGGCAGTGTATTGTTGGATGTTTTTACAGCCAACCTGTTTGTGATCGTACTGAACCAGATACTCTTCAAATACCAACAGGAAGCCGGGGTGGTGGTTATCAGTATTATCCTGCGCATCAATCACCTGTTCCTGATCCCGGTGATTGGCCTGGAGGCCGGTATCAGGCCCATTATCGGATACAATTATGGCAGCCGACAGATGCACCGGGTGCGGCAGGCCATTGTAGGCGGACTGCAATATGGGCTGCTCATCATTTATGGCCTGTATGTAGTGGTAGTATTCACCAGCCCTTATTTCATCCATTACCTGACGAAGGACGCTTTTATTGCCGCCGAAACCCTGCGTGGCCTTCGGATCATCTATTCTTTTTTCCCCTTCATGATCGCACAGGTTGTCGCCTCTTCTTATTTCCAGGCGGTGGGGCGGCCCAAAACCGCTTTCTTTTTGACGGTGCTTAAGAACATTGTTTTATTGATCCCCTTACTATACGTCTTCGCTTACTGCTTCGGCTACCAGGGTGTACTCTACACCTTCCCTGTGGTAGATATCATCAGCGCAGCAACAGCCTTCTGGCTCCTCCGGAATGAGCTGCTGTACAAACTTGCCAAAGGAGAGCCTGCCAATTGACCTGTCACCTTATACCATATCACCTATCTAAAATGAAAAAATGGAAACTTACATCAAACCAAAATCTAAGACGGATCTTTCATTGACCAACCAACCACTGACGCCAAAGAAAATCTTTGCCGAAAAAAGAGCGCTGATCGGAAAGAAGTTTGTAAACCGCCGTATGCTGCTGCTTGTATTGTTATTTAGTTTTGCCTATGTTTTATTGCATGTGCTGGTGATTCGTCATTTGCCTGTGTATGCCATTGTACCTATTGAGATTGTCATTCTTGTAATGGTATGGATCAAGTTCTACCAAATACTGTTTGACCTGAAGTTATTGTTCTTCTTCAACAACACGTATGATGCCAAGGCCGCTTTTCCGGCTGGTAAAGAATATCCCACGATTTCGTTTATTGTGCCTTCGTACCACGAACCTTTCCTGGTAGCCAAAATGACTTTCGACTCGATTGTCAAAGCACCCTACAAAGGCCGGAAGGACATCATCATGGTGGATAATTCACGGGATACGGACACAGAAGACTTCATATCGCTTAAGAACTATGTGGATACGTATGCGATGCTGCATCCGGAGGAGAATGTAACAGCCCGGTTTATTTACAATACAGAGAAAGGGAAATTAAAGCCCGGCAACCTGGACCTGGGCTGGCTCAATGTGGAAGACAGTGAGTTTGTAGTGATCCTGGACATAGATTCTACCTTACCCGCTCATGGCAACCTATTGGAAAAAGCCGTAGCGGAGTTCATAGCAGATGGGAAACTGGGTTTCCTGCAATTTACCATCCGGGCTACCAATAACCACTTCAATGATCTTACCCAATCCGTAGCCGCTTCGCAAAACCTGCACCGGATGCGGTTGGTGAGCCGGAGTTATGGCGGGTATAAAATATTTGAGGGACACAATGGTATGTGGCGTTCTTCTGTATTGGAAGTAATCGGTACCTGGACAGATTATTACAAGGGCAATATCATGGTCACAGAGGACATCCTGAAATCGTCGCTGGTATATGCCAATGGGTATTATGGCAAATCCCTGAATATCCCTACAGGCGAGTGGGTGCCATGCTCGCTGAATGCGCTGGAAGGGATGTGGATGCGGTGGACCTATGGCACCTCACAGGTTTTATTCAAATACTTTAAGCAGATCTATTGCCGGTATGTATCGGTGACGGAGAAATTTGATATCACGTACCATGTATTGAATAACCTGCTGAATGGATTTGTATTTCCCATTGCGCTCTTATTCCAATGGTTTATGCCGGGCATGGCAGCCAACCTGTTTCTGCTGATCGGCTATGTATTGCCACAGGTAGTGGGCATCTTTACCATTTACTTTACTTCGGTTACAAAGCTCGATGCGCCTTTTTTCAAAAGGATACGGTATGTGTATTCAGCTTTCTTTTTGGTAGATACCTTCATCATGCTTACGCAGCTCAGGAGCACCATTAATTTCCTGGTGGGTGTGCCGCAAGGCTGGAAGGTGACGGCCAAAGGGGTAGAAAGCCGGTTTAAATGGAAAGAGCTGTTGTTCAGTAAATCATTTCATATCCTGCTGGCGTTGACCGGCATTACTGTTTGCCTGGTGAGTTGGGTGGTTCATTTTAATGCCAGCTTAAACCAGCTTTGGCAATATGCATTGTTGTTGTTTATGAGTATCAACACATTGCTGTGTATTGCGCTGTTTGGAAAGGACCGTCATGAAGAGCAACACCAGGTTGGCTCAGCAGTGATCGATGGTCCTTCGGCCAATACGATCGACATGCAGGAGTACCAATTTGATGTGGCCTGATATGGTACTGGTATATCCCCTGCGTGTGCGCCGGGCAACGCTCATCAATTATACGTACCTGGTGGTGCACCGGAGCAGCCGGGAGGCGCTGCTGATCGATCCCGGCGCAGAGCCCGATGTAATATTGGAACAGATAGCCCGCTCTCATTGCCAGGTAAAGGGCATCCTGCTTACGCACCATCACCAGGACCATACAGCACTGGCCTCCTTCTTTGCTCACTGCTTCCAGGTGCCGGTATACATGAGCAGGATTGAGCAGGAGTTTCATGGCTTTACCTGTGACGGGCTACAACTCTTTACACCCGGCCAGGCATTGAATATTGGCGAACTGGCTATTTTCCCCTGGCATACACCAGGCCATACGAAGGGGGGAGTTTGTTACCAGGTAACGGATCATCTTTTTACTGGTGATACCTTGTTTCCCGAAGGATGTGGTATGTGCTTTGGGCTGGGGAGCGACCCTGTTGACATGTACAATAGCCTGCAGCAATTACGCCGGCATATTGATCCTGCCGTACGCATCTATCCGGGCCATTCCTATGGCACCGATCCGGGTGTAAGTTTTGGATATATCCTCAAAAACAATATTTACTTCCATCTAAAAGAAATAACAGCCTTTGTAGCCTTCCGGATGCGGAAGCATCAACGGGGCTTATTCAATTTCAAATAATCAATCACCAGCCAAATACGCCAATTATGAGAACCTTATTAGGGAGTCTTGCCCTCCTATGCCTGTATTGCTCTTCGATGGGACAGGCCCGGCTTACCGGTAAAATTGCCCAGGCCGATGGCAAGCCACTGGCATTTGCCAATGTATACCTGTTAAAGGTCAGCGATACCAGTCTGGCCAAAGGCAGTATGGCCAACGACCGGGGTGAATATGCCATAGAAGTGGTGAGCAATGGTCACTATTTTTTACAGTACAGCGCAGTAGGTTTCAAAACCTTTAGCTCACCCATCTTTGAGGTGAGTAGCAATCAGGGCGATAAACACCTGGACCTGCAGGTCATGGAAAAGAATGTAGGTGAAATGGATGCCGTAGTGGTACGCGCCTCGAAACCGCTGTTCCAACAGGATATGACGAAAACAGTGGTCAACGTACAAAGCAGCATCCTGTCCAAGGGCAGTTCGGTGCTGGGAGTCCTGGAAAGATCGCCCGGGGTAATGATCGACCGGCAGAACAACCGGATCGTACTCAATGGCAAAAGCAGTGTACTGGTAATGATCAATGACCGGGTATTGCGTTTATCGGCTTCAGAGATCAACAATATGCTGGATGGCATGAGCGCCAACAATATTGAAAAGATCGAGTTACTGCCGGTACCTCCGGCCAAATACGATGCAGAAGGCAGCGGAGGGGTGATCAATATTGTGGTGAAGAAAGATGAGAACTATGGCACCAATGGATCGGTGGCCTTCACAGCGGGTTATGGTTTGGGCCTTAAATCGGTAGCCGGCTTTAGCCTCAATCACCGGAAGGGGCCGCTGAACCTGTATGGTTCTTACAACTGGTCGTACGACAAATCATCCTGGAAGCTGACAGCCAGGGGAGGTTTTCAATTTCCGTATGATGATGGAAAGGGGCACCGGGCTTCGGACTTTGTGAATGAGCGCAATTCTACCCGGCAGGTACACAATGCCACAGCGGGCATCGATTACATGATCGATAAAAAGACCAGTATTGGCGCCAGTTCCATCCTCTCGTTTAATACACTCCCTTCCAAAGGAATTACCAGGGCTACCTATACGATTTATGGGGATTCCCTGTTGGTGTTGGGTGCCGATATGACGGAAAAGAACAAATGGGTGACGATCATCAACAATGTGAACCTGCAAAGGACACTGGGCAAGGATGAAAAGATCAACCTGGCGGTTGATTATATCTATTATGAGAACAACAATCCTTCTTCTTATGTCAACTTTTTCCGCAACAAGGACGGGAAGGATATCAGCTCGCAGGACCCTGCCTTTTTTACCCAACAAAAGATCACGAATAAAACACCGATCAATATTTGGGTATACAGTGCGGATTATGAAAAACGATTCAGTTCGCATGTGCGCTTGATGGCAGGCGTAAAAGCCTCCGAATCGCGCCCTGAGAATAATATCGACCTGGTTAATATGTATAATGGCGAATGGCAGAATGCTGCCGGGATCACCAACGTCATGAACATGAAAGAGTCGATCAAGGCTGCCTATTCTTCGGTTGAACTGGAATACAAAAAAATCAAGTTCAATGTGGGGTTACGGTATGAGCATACCAATACACAGGTAGCCTATAAAGTGGCCGGGAAGCAGGGACTCGACCGCCGCTTTGGCAATTTATTCCCTTCTGTGTTTGTTCGCCGGGAACTTTCTGACAATGCCAGTTTGCAGTTTGCTTACAGCAGAAGGATTGCACGGCCGCCTTTTGCCGCCATCGCCCCCAGTGTAACGTTTAATGACATCTATTCCATTTACCTGGGCAACCCCATGCTACGACCAGCCATTACGGATAATATACAGGGCACTTTCCAGTATAAACAATACTTGTTTTCTCTGACTTATAGCAAGGACAAAAACCAGTTTATCGAGCACCAGCATATAGAAAGCCCATCGGACAGCAGTTTCCAGATTGTAACGCAAAACCTGAAGTACCAGCAATCGGTGATCCTGCAATCTTCTTTTCCTTTAACGATCACTTCCTGGTGGAAGACGTATAACTCCATTTCATTGGGCTGGAAGGAAATTGTAACGGCCTATACGGCTGCACCCAATTTCACGAAAGAATACCCGGTCATCAATATCTGGATGGGGCAGTACTTTACCCTTCCCGCTGGTTTTGCAGCAGAGCTTACGGCTTTCTTTTATTCCACGGACTATAGTGGCGCGTACAAACGCCGGGGATTTGGATCGCTGGGGGCAGGGTTGAAGAAAGACCTGAAAAATAACAAGGGTAGTTTCCTGTTGTCGGCTCCTGACCTGTTTAGCCTAACGCATTACCGTTTGTTTATGGAACCTGGATTAGCACCTTATCACCTGACAAGTAATATTGACGGGATACCGGAATCCAGACGGAGTTTTGTAATTAAACTTACCTATACCAAATCATTTGGCAATAATAAAGTAAAGAGTCAGCGCCAGGTAGACAGTGGTTCGCGTGAAGAGCGCGACAGGATCAGAAAGGATTAATATTATAGTATGTATTTAGCCAACAGTTCGAAGGCCTGCTTGGCCTTCCTGGCTCCATAATTACCCTGTGTAAAAACCACTACCAGGTTCCGCCGATTGACGATCATGATGTATTGCCCGCCATTGCCTGAAGCAAATATCACTTCTTCCTGTTTGTTGTTGGTTTTAATGGTTTCACGGTACCAGTAATAGCCGTAGAAGGTTGGTTGAGGTATGGCCAGGGTGGTTCTGCTCATTCCTACAAAGGAGCAGTCCGGAATAGGTATTGTGGCCTGGGTGGACTCCTGTATCCATTTGGCCGAAATGATCCTTTTGCCTTTCCAGGTACCTTTGTTGCTTACCAGCTGGCCTAGTTTTAACATATCCAGGGGGCGTATATAAAATGAACCTGCAGTCATAGCGTTGCCTGCCGGATCAATCGTCCAGCGATAGTGTGTAATACCAAGCGGATCAAATAAGTACTTTTTTGCAAAGGCGGTGACCGACATACCGGTGGCTTTACTGATGATACCGCTAATGATCATGGGAGCGCTGGAAGTATAGGCCCATACGGTTCCGGGCTGATCTTTGATGGGTAGTTCGAGTGAGAACTTTATCCAGTCAGAGGTTCTCTCCATCTCGCTTTCACAATCTTTGGTGCCATCGAATTCCTCACAATCAAAACCCGCCTTCATTTCAAGCAGGTCTTTAATGGTCAATGCTTTTTTACGGGTATCTTTTCCGAGCAAAGGTGCATAAGCCGGAAAGAAGGGCAGGACAGGCTGGTGCACATCTTTTACAAACCCCTGGTCGATGGCAATGCCCATCAACAGGCTCGTAATAGATTTAAAAGCAGACCTGGTATCGTGCAGGGAATCTTTGTGGTAACCATTGAAGTAATGTTCATACAGGAGACTGTCGCCCCGGCTGATCAATACGCTGTGCATACCGGCATAGTCATTGTGCTCAATTTGATTGGTCATGGCTTCCAGTCCCGAAGATGGTTTGGGCTGTTGCGACTGGCAATGGGTAACCAGGTTGATCAATAAGAGCAATACCAGGGAGGTGTTCAACTGCTTCATGGCTGGATAACAGGTTAAGGAAGGGTAAATTACTCATTTTCGTTGCTTGGTTTGCCAAAGCCATTGCAAGAAGCTGTTAAATATAGAACTGATACCCCCGGAAATGATAAAACTGCTCCTGTTGTAGTGTTGAAATTTGGCTGACCTTTACCCTCCACAAACAGGAAGTTATGCAACAGGTCTATATCATTGGCGCCGGAGCAGTAGGTAAAGTATTGGCTGTATGCCTGGCACTCAACAACCAGCAGGTAATATTGCTGCGGGGAAGTGTAGATGGGCAGGAAAGTTATCAGGAAACGATCCAGGTAGAGACAGAAAATGGCCTGCTGGAGGCTACAGTTGAAGTAAGCAGTCTGAGTCATTTTCCTACGTTAAATGGATTGATCGTATTGACCAATAAATCGTTTGGTAATGCCGGGTTGGCAAAGGCCCTGCAGGGCAAGACGGGTAATTCGCCCATTGTGCTTTTGCAGAATGGACTGGGTGTCGAGCAGGTATTTGTAGACCATGGCTTTCCGCAGGTATACCGCTGTGTATTGTTTATGACCAGCCAGGTAAAGGATGCCAGCAGGATCAGCTTTAAACCGGTAACGGCTTCGCCAATAGGTTTGATACAAGGAGATGCACAGCAGGTGGATCCAATTGCTGCACAACTCAACAGTGTGCATTTTGGCTTCCGGGCAGAACACGCTATTCAACCCATCATTTGGAAAAAAGCCATTGCCAATAGTGTATTCAATTCCATTTGTCCACTTCTCAATGTCGACAATGGTATCTTTCACCGGGACCCGGCCGTAATGGCCATTGCACAACGGGTAGTGACAGAATGTGTAGGCATTGCCAATGCCAAAGGGGTGGGCCTCACGGTAGCAGAAGTAATTGAAACGGTGCTCATGATCAGCCGCCTGTCGGATGGTCAACTGATCTCCACACTACAGGATATTAACCACAAACGTCCCACCGAGATAGACACACTCAACCTGGCTATAGTACAAATATCTACCGCCCTGGGTCTGGAAAACACGGTAACAGAAACCAGGTTACTGGGAGAACTGACGAAGCTGCGATCGGAACTAAGCCGGTTGTAAGCTTCCGGAATTAGATTGTCAGCCTGAGCCCGTCGAAGGCGGTTTCGACAAGCTCAACCCCGATATGGCGGGGTAAACTCTGACAGAGGGTTGTTAATTGTTTTCCCTCACAGTCTGACCTTATCGTTTTGCTACGACCTCATATTGTCCCACCTCAGTACCATCATCCTTCAACATTTGCAGGGAAAGTTTTTGCTGACCGGCATTTACCCTGATCAGCGTGCGCTTACCCTCATTGGGGCCGCCGCCAATGATCAGCGGGTAGTTGTGCTGTCCTGCTACGGGCGGGTGTACGCCATAGGTATGCGTATGGCCGGAGATCACAATATCAACTTTGTATTTATCAAATAGGGGAGAGAACAATTCGCGGCAGTGCATGGCGCCATGTCCGTTGCCTGAATAATGGGGAGGGATATGCATCATCACCACGCGGTATTTGGCCTTTTTGAATGCCTTGCTTTGCAACTGCTGCTCTAACCAGGCCGCTTGTTTAATGCGGTACGCGTCAAAATCAACAATGCCGGCATATACAGGATGGGTATCTTCTTTGTCTTCACCGGTATCCAGGGCAATGGCGTATACGGGTCCCCACTGGAAACTGAAATACTGTCCACCGGGATTGGAGAAATAATCTTTCAGGTTGCGGGCATACTTGCCGCGGGTTTCGTGATTGCCCCGTACAAACAGCATCGGTTTGTTGGATGCAAATGCAGCGGTACAGGGGGTGAGCAAATGATCAATGATCTGCTGTTCATCAGTCTGGTAATCGAACATATCACCATTGAGGAACACAAAATCATAGGGATTGTCTTTATTCAATCCCATGAGGTGACCAAAGGAGGCGGGCCGGTCATGAATATCATTGAAGATCAGCCAGCTTAATTCCCTGGCAGTGGGGTCAATGGTGGTAAATGAGAAGGCATTGCTTTGAATGCTTTCTCCATAGGTCAGTTTATAAGGTTGAAACTCTTTGATATCCTTTGATACGACGCGGTAGTTGTAGGTTTTGCCGGGTTGCAAACCTTCTATCACGATCTCATGTACACGGTTATACGCATTCACCAATCCTTCGGTTACGGCATGGGCTTTCTTATCAAAAGCACCTTGCTCACCATATTCCACCCAGCTATAACAGGGCCTTGCAGTGATCCAGCGGATGGTCATGCTGTTGGGCGTCATGGCCTGCAGGTAGGGCTGTGCCAGGAACACATGTTCTGCTTCCACCGTTGCTGGTTTTTCTTCCTTGGCCAATACAGAAAAAGGGGCCAGGGCAGCCGTACTGAGGGCCGTAGCTTTTGTGATGGAACCCAGGAATTTTCTCCTGTTCAGGGAATGTTTTGGTGATTCGCTCATAAGGGTCGTATAAATGTTATAGTTGCTAAAAATAACAAATTGGTCCACAGGAAAAAGTGGACAATCGTTTGCACGGAATATTAATATACTGTTACTGCTATTCTATTACCAGTTTCCAGTATTTGCCATCATCGTCTTTGGCAAAGAGGGTGTTTTTACCGGCATGGGCAAGGCTGTAAAAGAAGGTCTTGGGTTTGGGCGGGATATAACCCTTTATGACCACCTGGTTGTCTTTGATGAGGCCTACCAGTATTTGCTGGTCCTCCCAGGTATCGGGATTGTTGACACAGGCAAATTCCTGCAGGTTGGCAGCAAAGACAGGTACGCCTGTCAGGCTATCTACCATACCGGTGGCCTGGTTGACGAGGTAATAACGTTCATTGTGTAATTCGACCTTTCGGATGAGGGAGATCTTCGTACCCCTGATATCGCCCAGGTAACTGAACTCACCCATATCCGTATCGACATTGATATCTGTAAATACTTTATAGGTTTGATTGGTGAGCGGGATGATCAGTCTGCCCGGTTGTTTTTTGATCTGTGGGTTGAGGACCAGGTAAGGCGGCCGTACCACGCTGTCGAATTGTTTTTTAGTGCTGACGCTGAATTGACAGGAAAGCTTCTTTTGAGCCCATGCCGGCACAGACAATACCAGGCAGATGGCCAGTATATGCAACAGTTTCATAATGTTTAGGGGTTGGGGTGTCCAGCGCCCAAGATAATACCTTTTGTTGGGGGGCGCAAGGGCATGCATGCAACACGGAAAAACTGCTTACCAATTCGGGAATAAATGTATAGAGATCAGCTTTGTGTAGGATTGCCGGATAACTTCGCGCGCAAATTTTCACTTAGCCATGAAGTTACGCTCCTCATTAATCCTGTGCTGTTTCCTCTTCTTTAGCTCCCTGGGATACGGACAGATCATCAAAATAAGCGGTTCTGTAGTTGATCTATACAGTGTGGTGCCCTATGCCAACTTACAAATAGCCGGCAGTAAAACGGTGGCAGCCGATGCCAGTGGGCGTTTTGTGTTGTACCATAGTCATGGTCAGGCAGCCGACCTGAAAGTTTCTGCAGCCGGTTATACTACGGTGCACCTGCATTTGGCCGGGGTGAACCAGGATACCACGATCAAGGTGCTGCTGGAACCTGTAAGCAATACGTTGACTGATGTAGTGATCTCGGCCACGCGCCGTCCGGAGAATATCCGCAATATTGCCGCCTCGGTAACGGTGATCCCCCGTAAAAAACTGGAAACAGAAATGGCCATCAATCCGGATCTGACCACCATCCTGGCCAACCAGGTGCCAGGTTATGGACCTACTGCCCAATCGGGCAGCAATGTAGGTCAGAATCTGCGGGGCAGGCCCATGCTGGTAATGGTAGATGGCGTAAGTCAATCATCCCCCCTGCGCAATGCAGAAGTAGACCTGCGGTCAATTGATCCATCGGTATTACAACAAATAGAAGTGGTGAAAGGGGCTACGGCCATTTATGGCAATGGGGCAGCCGGGGGATTGGTGAACTACGTAACACTGGTACCAGATACGACCACCAGCTTTGGTGGTAAAACAGATATACAGCTCAATGGATCATTGGTAAAATTGAAGAACTCGGCAGGTGGCCGCGTCAACCAATTGTTCTACGGCAAGGCGGGTAAGTTTGATTATGTAGTAAGTGGTACGGTAGAACAAACAGGAGAATACAAAGACGCCAAGGGCGACCTGGTAGGTCCCAATTACAGCCTGGGTGAAACGGATACCTACAATGCCTTTGCCAAACTGGGTTTTGAACCGAGCAAAAACCAACGCCTGCAGCTTACTTACAATTACTACAGCAGTTTACAACATAGCAATTATACGCTGGTGAATGGGAAACTGGCAACTGGTGAAAAAGCCACAGGCGTATTGGGCAAGCCATTGGGTGTACCCACAGGTGCCAAATACAACCACAACCTGCACCTCTCGTACAAAGTAGCTGATCTTTTCCTGCATACCGACCTTACCGCGGATGCGTATTATGAAAAACGCGAGGATGTATTTTATGTATCCCTGGGCAGGTTTGACGGGGGCGATGGTCAATCCCTGGCCAATAATGAAAAGAAAGGCGCCCGCCTGTTCCTGAAAACACCAGTATTGAATGAACCCGGCATCAAGGCCAGCCTGGCCTATGGGTTGGATTATATGCGCGACAAAACATCGCAGCCGCTGGTGGATGGCCGGATATGGGTGCCCACGATGGATATGACGAACCTGGCACCCTTTGCACAGGCCAGTGTGAACCTGCTGCAGGACCTGGTATTTAAAACAGGATTCCGCTATGAAGATGTAAGCATTGATGTTGACGATTACCAAACCCTGCGCATTACCAATGCCAGCGGTGCTACGGTCACCCCTTCTTTTAAAGTAACCGGCGGTACGTTGAAATACAATACCGGCCTGTTCAATGCGGGATTGCGCTACAATGGTATTGACTGGTTCAGTCCCTATATCAGTTTCTCTCAGGGCTTTTCGGTGATGGATATTGGGCTGGCGCTACGGGATGCCAAGGTGAACAGCATAGACAAGATCAATACCGATGCGGTGAAAGTAGACAACTATGAAGTGGGTTTTGAAAGCCGGTACAAGGGATTGGTATTTACCGCCGCTGCTTACCGCAGTACTTCCAAACTGGGTATTGAAGTAGTGTATGATGCTGCTACCGGTTTATTCAATACCGCCCGTAGCCCGGAAATGATCTATGGTTTTGAGGTGACGGCCAATTACCGCGTACATCCCACGTTACTGGTAGGTGGTACGTATAGTTATACGGAAGGCAAACGGGATATCAACGACAATGGCAAGTACAATGACGATGTGGATCTGTACATGAATGGCCGCCGCATTGCAGCGCCGAAAGTAACAGGCAATATTACGTATACCCCCATACAGGTATTGGAGCTTGCTTTGAATTATACGGGCATTATGAACCGCAACCGATTTGCTAAAAATACAACTACAGGCATCTACAATGGCAATGAAGGAGCGGTAAAAGCTTACAATCTTTTCAACCTGGCGGCCAGCTATAAGGTGAATAAGAATACACGATTAAGTGTGGGTATTGAGAACCTCTTCAATGAAGACTATTTCCCTGCCCGCGCACAATGGTTTATGCAACCCGGCTTTTATTCAAAGGGCAGGGGTACAGCCATAAATTTTGGTGTGTCTATAAGGTATTAAGAATAAAGTATTTTCTCCTACAAAATCCTTCCGTCTATCTGGCGGAAGGATTTTGTTTTTTTAATTAGCCGTGAGCTGCTTACCCCGATGGACTTATACAGTAGCGGGTGCTTTTGTATATTTCACCTGGGTTCTGTACAGGGCTGGTGACACAGCGGTTTTATTCTTAAAGAAGCGGCTGAAGTGATAGCTATCGGCAAAACCCAGTTCATGGGCAATGGCTTTTACCGGCTTGGGAGTTAAGTATAATTCCCGTTTGGCCTCAGCAATGATGCGGTCAGCAATAATATCCGTGAGGGTTCTGCTAAAATGGTGCTTCACCAGCCTGGATAATGCCTTGGGCGTTATATTGAGCAAGCCAGCATAGTCGCCTGCACTGTGCTTGCTGCGGTAATTGACCTCAATCGCCTTTTTCAATTCCTGCAGCATGGGCTTTTCAGTGAAAGCCGTGGACGATTGCGGCGTACCGGCCGCCTGCAATTTGGAACGGGCGGCCTGGATAAGGAATACTTTGAGCAGGGATACCAATAGATCATGCTGGGCCAGCGCTTCCTGTTGCATCTCCTCGCGCATGTCTTTCAATACAGCCAATAATTTTGCGGCAACAGCTTCCTCGCACCGGTGAAAAGGGGACTGGTAGATATTGTTAAATAGGATACCATCGCAGGCCACTTCCTTATCGTGTTTATAGATACAGAAAAAGTCGGGCTGAAAATTGAGTACAAAACCTGTACAGGTTCCCCGCCGGAAGGAAAAAGGCTGGTACAGGGAGAAATACAGCAGGTCGTGTTGCGCAACGGGGTATACACCTGTTGCGGCCTGCACCTCACCTTGTCCGCCTGTAACCAGGATGATGGTATAATAATTCAGGCGCCGAAGGGTATCGGATTGTTCCTCATCAGCCAACTCTGTAACCCGGAATGCCAGGGCACCATTGTGTGGATTGAGCAATGTAAAAGATTGTGGGGCCATCCCTGCAAAAGTAATCAACTCAGCCTTCTTTCGCTTTCATCAATCGGCAGGTCGTTGATGCTGGCGTATCGCTTCCTCATCAATCCTTCCTCATCAAATTCCCACATTTCATTGCCATAGCTGCGAAACCACTGTCCTTCGTGGTTGTGCCATTCGTATTCGAAACGCACAGCAATGCGGTTGTCCATAAAACTCCAGAGCTCTTTTTTGAGTTTGTAATCCAACTCTCTTTCCCATTTGCCTTGAAGAAAGGCTTGTACGGCTTCCCGGCCGTTGACAAATTCGGACCGGTTGCGCCATTCGGTATCGGGCGAATAGGCCAGGGAAACTTTCTGGGGATTGCGGCTGTTCCAGGCATCTTCTGCCAATTGTACTTTTTGGAGGGCGGTGGCCAGGGTAAATGGAGGCTTAATCATATATGCTACTGTTTTATTTGATTGAAAATGATGGTACAAAGTTGGGGTAAGGGCGGCAAAGGGGAAATGGCAAACCTTCGCCAAGGGATGGATAATTTTCCCATTTTTCCGAACTTAGTGGCTTATTCAATCCGGATCAATGACCCACCATACAGCAGAACAATACCCAAGGATATTCCTGTACCGCCGCCTGGTGCAGGCCAAGCTGTTCATTGATGCACATTATGCCGACAAGATCGACCTCAATAATATTGCGGATGAAGTCTATTCTTCCAAATTCCATTTCATCCGGCAGTTCAAAAGCATCTACCATAAAACGCCCCACCAATACCTGATCGCTGTACGGATGGAAAATGCGCTGGAAATGTTAAAAGCAGGCAAATCGGTATCAGACGCCTGCTATGGAGTAGGTTTTGAAAGCCTGGGATCGTTTAGTACGCTGTTCAAACGCATATACCGCATCACACCATTGGCCTACCTCAAACAGCAGCAGGTATTGCAGTCGCAGATACAGGAATCGCCCTTTAGCTTTATACCGGCCTGTTTTGCCCGGCAGAGTGGCTGGCTGTAAAAACAGCAATTTTAGAGAAATGGGATCTTCCCGCCGCGCATTTCTTTGTGGCAAATAATAGTCATGAAAACAGTATTTGACAAAGCCACGCGCGATGAGCTCATAGCCAGGATTGAGCAGGTATCCGAAAACAGTGAACGGCAATGGGGCAAGATGACGGTATTCCAGATGTTAAAGCATTGCACAGTATGGGAACGATGGATCCAGGAAAGCAAACCCAACAAACAGTCGTTTATGGGCATGATCTTTGGCAAAATGGCCTTGCGGGATATGCTGAAGGAAGGGAAACCCCTGCCACGCAATACGCCCACCAGTAAGCCCTTTAAAGTAACAGGCATTGGCAATGTGGCGGCACAAAAAGCGGAATGGATCGGGTTGATAGAACAATACGATCATTATGTGAACCACGGATTTGTACACGATTTCTTTGGCAAAATGACCACAGAACAGGTGGGCTACCTGGCCTATAAGCATACAGACCATCACCTGCGGCAGTTCAATAGTTAAACTTAATAATAAACACATGATCACCCGTTTCACGCATGTAAGCATCTATGTACTGGACCAGGCCAGGGCGCTTGATTTTTATACGAATAAGCTGGGATTTAAAGTAGTGACGGATGTACCGCTGGTGCCTGCCGGCAATGGGGCCCGCTGGCTAACGGTTTCGCCGCCCGGACAGCCGGAGCTGGAGATCAACCTCTCGGTCATTACAGAAGGGATGTGGTATACCAAAGAAACAGCCGACAGTCTGCGGGAACTGGTACGCAAAGGCACTTTTGGCTGTGGAGTACTTACCTGCGACGATATTTATGCCACGTACGAGGAATTGAAGGCCAAGGGGGTTAAATTCATCAAAGCGCCACAAAAAGAATTTTACGGTATTGAAGCCTTGTTCAAAGATGATTCGGGCAACTGGTTTTCGCTGGCACAACTGGAGAAGTAAGGGTGGTTAATTTGTCAGGTTGAGCTTGTCGAAACCGGCTTCGACAGGCTCAGCCTGACATCGTGGATTAAGGAGACCCCACCCAATAAAAGAACAGGCGCATGTGGCAGACTGGCTGCTCATGCGCCTGTATTGATTCCCCACAGATAACCGGGTTTTGTCTTATTTTTTATCCGTATCAGGCGCCTGGCCGATCAGGTCCATAAACTGGTCGAGCTTGGGTGTGATGATGATCTGCGTACGGCGGTTTTTGGATTTACCGGCCTCGGTATCATTGGAAGCAACGGGATTGTATTCACCCCGGCCACCGGCAGTCAGGCGTTTGGGATCTACATTGTAATTGTTTTGCAAAGCCTGCACTACAGAAGAAGCCCGCAGTGTACTCAGGTCCCAGTTGTTGCGGATATTGGGCTTGTTGATAGGTACATTGTCCGTATTGCCTTCTATCAGCACATCATACTCCTTATAATCCATAATGATCTTGGCAATCTTACTCAACGTCTCCCCGGCTTTGTCGGATATCTCATAGGACCCCGACTTGTACAGCATATTGTCGGCCAGGGATATATATACCACCCCTTTTAAGACCTGCACATCCACATCCCGCATTTCTTCGCGGCTCAGCGAGCGGGTCAGGTTATTGGTGAGTACCATATTGAGTGAATCGCTTTTGTTTTTGGTATTCACCAGGTGCTGGATGTATTTGTTCGATGCATTGATCTCATCTACCAGTTTAGAAATATTCACATTGCCCTGGTTGGCCGAATTAAGGCATTTGTTGAGGGCCGATTGGAGGGAAGCCAGGGTTGCTTTTTGCCCGGCGATCTGTTCTTCCAGGCTGCTCACCCGGGCAGTAGCGCCTGCCAGGTTTTGTTGACAGGTTTGGTACCGGCTGCCCAGGTCGCGGGTAGATTCGTGGAGGGCATCGTACTCACTTTTTAACGCTGCAAACTTTTTATTGCTTACACATCCTTGTTCCAGCATGGCCAGCATCAGCAGGGCTGATGACAATAGAATCATTCTCATATTGAAATGGTTAAAATAATGATTGAAAAAGGATCCTATGGAATGAGGAAAAAGGGGAGGAGGTATCAGGGAGGGTTGTTAAATGGGAAGATAGCTTCTTTATGTCAACCTGTCTTATTGTGTTAAATAGACGGGGTAATAAATGGATTAATCCTGCAACAGTTTAGACAATTCCATACAAGGTAGCAATGCGGTCCGCGACCGGTTTTCTGGCATCATAGATCGATCGCTAATGCGGACGGTTATATTTTCGTTGCTACTTATCCGGAAGCATCTAACGTTGGTGCTTATTTCGTATGTTTGGTTATTATCCTTTTACGCAGTGAATACCTGGATAGATTCGTTTCCGGGCATTCCGCAACCTCTCCTAAAGCATTTACCGAAACCTGCAGGTAGCTGACCTGCCCTTTTACCAACCGCTTGTAATTAATTATTAAGTAATGACCTTTCACAGGATATCATTCTGTACGGTATGTATGAACAGGACGCAGCACCTGAAGGAAACGCTATTGAAGAATATCCAGGATAATATCAAGTACCCGGCAGTAGAATTTGTGTTGTTGAATTATGGATCGAAGGATGACCTGCATGAATGGGTGACGCGTGAGATGGGTGAATACCTGGCATCGGGGATATTGAAATACTACAAGGCCGATTTTCCGGAGGTATTTAAGATGAGCCATTCCAAGAACATGGCTTTTAAGCTGGCAACGGGGGATATTTTGTGCGGACTGGATGCCGACAATTTTACGGGGCCGGGATTTGCGCATTATATCAACCGCTTATTTTCAAAAGACAAGAACATTTTCCTGGCCCCACCCTGGATTGGGCCCGACAAGAAATGGTGGGATGTGCAGGGGCGACTGTGCATTTGGAAAAAGGACTTTTATGAATTCCGGGGATACGATGAAGGGATTGTGGATTATGGGTATGATGACCAGGATTTCAAATACCGGATGCTGCAGGCCGGTCGCCGGAAACTGACCGTACGTACGCCGCGTTTTTTGCAAGCCATTGAGCATACGGATGAGCTACGAATAGGAGGTGGCATCACCTCCAAGCTGCTGGCTGGCCTGTTGTTATGCCCCCGGAGCTTCCGGGAATGGGATTTGGTGTACCTGCGCACAGATAACCAGTATGAAGGGTTCCGGTTATTGGCCAATGGCATTACCATCAACCAGGCGGGTGAGCCTTCCTGCGATCCGGATAGCAGGCTGCTGATCAGGCTATCAAACTTCGCCACTGGTCATTACAGCAAGGCAACTGCCGGCATAGCGCTGCACCCCAATAAAGGGGCAGAATGGGAACTATTGTCAGGAAGGAATCCGCAACAACTGACAGCTACAGACGGTCAACTGTATTATCGCCTGCATGCCGGCAGGTTGCAGGACCAGCTATTGATGGCGCGGGCTTGTTTTATGGGTAAAATGAAGTTGATGGAGAATAAGGCCAACCAGCAGGCGATCAATCAACAAGGGTTTGGCAAGGGCCCCGTAACAGTGAACCTGTCCAATCAGCAGGTGCTATTATGATGGTAATCTATTCCGCTTTACAATTATTTATCAACCTTAAAACATACGAATTATGAGTAACATTCCTTCCAATCTGTTGTATACCGCTGACCACGAATGGGTATTGGTAGAAGGTTCTACAGCCACCATTGGCATTACCTACCATGCCCAGAAACAATTGGGTGATGTGGTGTTTGTTGAAATGCCCGAGGTAGGTAAAAAACTCGTAAAAGAGGAACCTTTTGGCACCGTTGAGTCTGTTAAAGCTGTTTCGGAATTGTTTGCTCCCCTGACCGGTAAAGTAACGGAGATCAATCAGGAATTGGGCGATACGCCTGAATTGGTGAATGAAGATCCTTATGGAGATGCCTGGATGGTCAAAATGACGATTGACAAAAAGGACGAATTGAAAGAACTGATGAAGCCTGACGCTTACGAAAAGCATATCCAACAGGAGGCATAACCTTTTTTGATTTCACAGATTGAAGAACTTTGATGGGAGGGCATAAAAATAGCCCACCGGGTGGGCTATTGATTAGGATATCAGGAAAGGCGAATTATTGGTTTTTCCAGTTGATCAGCTTCATGCAAAGGGGTAGGAGTCCCAGCGATACCGCCAGGAAGATGCCTACGCGGATATAATTGAGCGTGCGCCATAGGTTGGCCTTGTTGACCAGGTCTATGCCTCCTTCACCAGTATTGGCTATTTTTTGGAAAGCGATGACATTGGGGGCGAAGTAGGCGAGCGTCCAGATGCGTACAGCCATGTGGAGGACGAACAGGATGAGTAAGCCATTACGGACCGGATCTATTTTCCAGCAAAAGATGATGGCCAGAATGAAGGTGATCTCGTGCAGCGAATGGATAATGATCCAGAATGTCTTTAAGTCGGGCCCATAGGGCGCTTTGAGTACCTGCAGGGAAGCCGGCGGGGCGGAAGTCCATTTGGGTACGATCACGGCTGTTTCAAACAGCTGCGCGCCATTCATGAGAAAATAGGCGAGCGTAGTAATGAAAAGCCAGATCTCGGCCCGGCTAATGTAGGCGGTGGTAAGCGTATTCATGTGGTATAATTATTATTCGTTCATGGATTCAGTAATGCCTTGCATAACTTTTACGGCGCCGGTGAAGTAGCGTTCGATGATGGCTATTTCGTCTTCAGTAAAGGAGTTGACCAGGGCCGTCGTTTGCTGTTGCAAATTGATGAACAGCGGTTCCAGCATCCGGAGGGCATTGGGGGTATTGGGCACAATGAGCACTTTGCGGCGGTCGGATTTATCGTACTGCCGTTTGACCAGTTTCTTCTTTTCCAGGCGGTCTATCAGTCCCGTAACGGCCCCGGTGGTAAGTCCCGTGAGTTCGGCCAGTTCCCCGGCGCTGAGCTCCTTTTTCTCCATGATCAGTCCCAGGTATTTATGGTCCGTTCCCGAAAGCCCTGCTTTGCGGGCGATGGCTTCATGCATCAGGATGGAGGCATCGGAATAGGCCCGACTGGCTGTTCGGAAGGACTGAACGATCTGGTCGGATGGTTTGGTGCTCATGGCGTAATTTGTATTAATTGGTAATTATCTTATTTGCTAAGATACTTACTTTTATGAGATATCAAGTATTGGGGGATGTTAATTTTGGGGGAAAGGCCGAAAGTGGTATCCTTTGAGTACAGCAGGCCTCCCCTGGAGGTATGGTATACTGGAGGGTACCAGGTCCTGCATAAACTATACGGGGTCAGTAGTTGTAATTTAGGGGTCAATTGTCATAAACAGACATTCATTGAATGGGAGATCATAGGAACCTGAAAGTAGAATTTATGAAGAAAATAGGATTTTTATCGTTTGGGCATTGGGCTAATCATCCGTCCTATAAGGCCCGTACCGCCAGTGATACCTTGCTACAATCTATTGATTTGGCGGTAGCTGCCGAGGAAATGGGTTTAGACGGCGCTTATTTCCGGGTGCATCACTTTGCGGCGCAGTTGGGCTCTCCGTTTCCCTTGCTTTCGGCCATCGGTGCCAAAACAAGCAAAATAGAGATTGGAACGGGGGTGATTGATATGCGTTATGAAAACCCACTGTATATGGTGGAAGATGCCGGCGCTGCCGATTTGATTTCGGAGGGACGGTTGCAGTTGGGTATCAGCAGGGGTTCACCGGAGCAGGTGATCGATGGGTGGCGTTATTTTGGATATGAGCCGGCCAAGGGAGAAACCGACGCCGATATGGGTCGCCGCAAGGCATTGGAGTTCCTGGATAAGCTAAAGGGGGTGGGATTTGCCCGTCCGAATCCGAATCCCATGTTTCCCAACCCACCCGGTTTGTTGCGTTTGGAGCCGCATTCGGAGGGATTGCGGGAACGTATCTGGTGGGGGGCTGCTTCCAATGCTACTGCTGTGTGGGCGGCCGAAAACGGCATGCATTTACAGAGTTCTACCTTAAAATTCGACGAAAGTGGCAAGCCTTTCCATATACAACAAGCCGAGCAGATCAGGTTGTACAAGGAGGCGTGGAAAAAGGCGGGGCACCAGCGGGAGCCGAGGGTGTCTGTGAGCCGGTCTATTTTTGCTTTGGTGAATGACCAGGACCGATTATACTTTGGACGTGAAGCCAACCGGGGCGATACGATTGGGATGATTGAAAAGGACAAACAGGCGATTTTCGGAAGAAGTTATGCTGCGGAACCTGATCAACTCATCAAAGAACTGGCCACGGATGAAGCTATCCAGGAAGCAGATACCCTGCTTTTGACGATACCCAATACCCTGGGCGTTGAGTACAATGTACATGTATTGAAGTCTATTTTGGACCATGTGGCCCCGGGATTAGGATGGCGATAATTGGGAATAATCGATTTGGAAATATGCTATTTTTTTCCCTAACGCACTGAAACAAAATAATTTCTGTCATTTTTTTTGGTTGAATAAGTTGAAATACTACTTTTGCGCCGGAGAGATGGCAGAGCGGTCGAATGCGGCGGTCTTGAAAACCGTTGACTGTCACAGGTCCGGGGGTTCGAATCCCTCTCTCTCCGCCGCAAAAGCCTGATGATCAATGGATTGTCAGGTTTTTTTGTTTTAAAAACTCAATGATTAATGAGATTTAATACGGAAACTAACCTTTAGCAATTCCATTTCTGAATGTTAGACTTACAAATAATACCAATTGATCTACTGGAACAATACAAGATTGAGGTTTCAGAGGAAGGATTACAATCCAAGTTTAATCAGCTTAAAGATGCTCCACTTTCTACAGATGGATTTAGTTTCTATACATCAGTAGCCTCGGTATATTCCAGCAAAATTGAGGGAGCGACTATTGAATTGGATTCCTATATAAAGCATAAGCGGTTCCACATTGAATTTCAGCCAGATTATATCCGTAAAATAGATGATCTATATCTGGCCTACGAATTTGCCTCGGAACGGAGACCAGGGAAAGAAATGATTGCGCAGATGCATGCACTTTTTACCAGGCACATCTTATCCACCAATTGGCTGGGAAGATTCAGGAATCAGAATATGTTTGTGACTACAAAAGACGGACGTATTGAATATGTGGCTGCCTCTCCTTTTGAAGTAGCGACTGAGATGGACAAACTATATGCTGATCTTGAAACATTGCTGACAAGCGAATTAACGATCCTGGAAACATTCTTTTTTGCCAGCATGCTCCACCTTGTATTTGTGAAAATACATCCATGGAACGACGGTAATGGGCGTAGCGCTCGCTTGTTAGAAAAATGGTTCCTTGCCCAGAAATTAGGAGAAAAGGCATGGTTCGTTCAGTCCGAGAAACATTACTACACAAACCATGAAACTTACTACAATAATATAAGGGCATTAGGTCTAGAGTATCCTACATTGAATTACACAAACGCGTTATCGTTTTTACTAATGCTGCCGAAGTCTGTAACTGATCAAGAATAATTAATAGAGGAATAAGTATCATGTACTGGACCAGCAATCTTAAATCCGACACAAAATTCATTTGCATTCACGATAATGTATTTTATATCGCCAATCCTAAACCTACTGCATTAGATTCAGTAATCACTGATTTCAAATACCACAATACACCGCCCACCATTGGTATGGGAATTCCCTTTAATTACATTCATTCCATCCGCCTATATGAAGGGAAAAATATGATTGAATTAAACTTCAGGGACTCTACCGAGGAAATCATCATTTCGGATCCTGTCAAAAAGGAAGAAGTTTTTGTTCATCTGCGAAATGCCATTCCAGGATTCAAATATTATGTGGACACTTATTCAAAACTGCGAGCTGGAAAAAAGCCACTCATCGCTATGCTGGTGATTATAGGTCTATTTCTATGGTCTTTCTTTATTGCTTATGAAACGGAGCATGGGACATTGTACGATGTAGAAGGACAGCATTATCATTCAATCGCAGGCATCATATTAGTACTTGCCAACTTAGGCACACTAAACCTGATTTTAATTTTCGGAATACTTCTAGTCATAACCTTGATTATCTTTTTCAACAAGATTAAACAACCTACTGTAGTCAGAGTATTGACAAGATAGAATTGGGTTCCTTCTATGCTATTGACCCGGTAGCCCACAGCAATATCTTGTACCCGCAGTTTGAACTATCCGGAAATTCCGGATAGTTGCCTCTTTCTGTAACTCATGGTACATACCACCAGCGAAACATACCCTTATCCCATTCCACACATGCCTGCCTCTAATCCCCAGGGATCACTGGAGCAAATCAGCAATAATCCCGCACTTTAACCCTTAAACAACACCATCCACAAGAAATATACTACCATCCATTCATTGCCATTTCATGTTCCTATAGTTCTCCTTTACTTTGCAGTCTTTTATAGCTTAAGAACTGAGTATTAAACAATAAAAGCAGCCGCCGGAAGTTTAATTACCAGGTTTCTACTTTACAATATTGAATGTATTATTATGGCTACACCTACACAGCGTCTTAAAATTGGCGAAGGGAAAATAAGCGGTTATTCGTCAATATTCCTGGGTTTGCTTTCCCTGACGGGCGTTATTTGTTTTAAGTATCCGGAGTGGCTCACCACACCGCAATTCAGGGAAGTATACACCGGGGAGTCCATTAAGATAGTGTTGACGGCAACCATCATCGCCTCTTTTCTCTTTGCGCTCGTCAGCTTTGTACTGAGCAAACAAAAGAAATGGGCGATGACAGGATTGCTGATCTGTACCCTGGCCATTGTTTTCGGAGGCTTAGAAGTACAGGGGAGGTCAGTTGAAAAGAACAGTTGGCACCTGGGCGTTGACTGGTTATTGCTTGACCTGTTGCTGATGGCCGTGATCTTTGTTCCGATTGAAATGGTATTCCCCAAAAACAGGCAACAAAGTAAATTTCACGAAGAATGGAGGACCGACCTGCTCTATTTTGTGATCAGTCATTTATTCATTCAGTTCTTTGGGGTCATCACCCAGAAGCCGGCGAAACTATTCTTTGGATGGATCGGTCTGTCGGAGGTGCAGCATTGGGTGCAACAGCTGCCTTATGTGATTGAGCTTTTTTTCGCCTTCCTGATCACCGACCTTTTTCAATATGCCGCCCATCGCTTTTTCCATTCGCATACCTATCTGTGGCGTTTTCATTCAGTACATCATTCCACTAAAAACATGGATTGGCTGGCCGGATCAAGGACCCATTTCGTGGATATCTTCGTCACCCGGTCCATGACCTTTATTCCCTTGTACGTTTTTGGGTTTTCGGAGATCACTTTTAATACCTATATCATTTTCATGGCCATCCATGCGGTGCTCATTCATGCCAACACGCGGATCAATTTTGGCTTCCTGAAATATATCATTGCTACTCCCCAGTACCACCACTGGCACCATTGCGAAGACCCCAGATACTATGGGAAAAACTTTGCCACCATCTTCCCGTTTATTGATAAGATCTTCGGCACCTACTACCTGCCGGGCAATACCTGGCCCGAAGGCACCGGACTGCGGGAGACGCATTTCCCCAAAGGGTATATGAAGCAACTGGTTTATCCGTTTACCAAAAGCCCTTTTGATGAAAACTTGGATATGGAGAATGAGACCAGGCGATAGGGGTAAAGTTAGTCCCACATCCACAATGGCTATTGTCCTAACTTTGCTTCCACAAAAAGCAGCATCCAGGTTAAGTACAATTTAGTATTACGGACACAATGGAACCAAATTCGCAAGAACTCTTAGCGCTTCGCCCTTATCTGTTTAAGATTGCCTATAACATGACCGGCATGGTGGAAGAAGCGGAAGACATTGTGCATGACGTATATGAAAAGTGGCTGCAGGTAAACCGGGATGAGGTAGTAAGCCTGAAGGCTTACCTCTCACGAATGGTCGTTAATCGAAGTATCAAGCGTTTGAATGAATTGAAGGCTGCACGGGAGCATTATACAGGCTACTGGTTGCCAGAACCGTATATTACCTTGGATGTAAGCGCTGAAACGCCATCGATCGACTATGGCTTGTTATTACTGCTTGAAAAACTGAATCCCCTGGAGCGGGCAGTCTTTATTTTGCGGGAAAGCTTTTCTGAAAACTACGACTTCATAGCAGACCTGGCAGGCCTGTCAGAAGAAAACTGCCGGCAATTGTTGCATCGTGCACGTAAAAAGGTCCATGCTACTGATGCCGGGCAGGTAAACCCGGAGAAACACCGTCAACTGACCGAAGCCCTCCTGGCTGCCCTGATGCAGCAGGACCGTTCGGCGCTGGAAGGCATCCTGCGCCAGGACATCGAGTTATACAGTGATGGAGGCGGCAAACGGGCGGCTACCCTCAAACCGCTTTTTGGATTTGATAAGGTCTTGAAGTTTATGCTGGGTGTGGTGAAGAAAGAAAACGACAACCACCAAACCTATACCTATAAAGCAGGCTTCTTTAACGGTCAACCCGCGGCCCTTTTATATTCAGAGGCATCAGGTCAATTGGATACAGCCCTTGGGATCGAATTTGACGAAGGGGGCATTTCGCGCATTCATATTATCCGCAATCCGGACAAACTCTGCATCCGCTAATTATTTTTAAAACAACCTGTCACAAAATAGCCATTGCAGGATCCATGGTATAAATCAAAATGATTATCATGGATGCTTATTTACCACCGGTTGAAAAACCCCAGGGCTTTCTTTGGAAAATGATCTATTCCTATGCCCGGAAGAAATTTGGGAAAGTATTGACCCCGCTTAAGGTCATGTCGGTACGTATGCCAATAAGTTTTGCTTTGTTTTCCATGAAGATCAGCAAACTGGACACCAAGCTGCGTTTGCCCGCAGAAGCTGTTATGCTTGTTCGTCAACAGGTTGCGCGTTTGAATTTATGTCTTTTCTGTATTGATATTTCCCGGTCGAAAACCATTCAGGCCTCGATGAACCAAGCCAAATTCGATGCCCTGGACGATTATCAAGCAAGTACACTCTTCTCCGAAGCAGAACGGGCACTCCTGGATTTTGTAACCCTGCTAACAAAAGAACGGCGGATGGACGAAGATACCTTTGCCAGGCTGGCGAAGCATTACCCCGAAAACGAGATCTGTGAGATTGTTTGGATTGTAAGCACCGAATTTTATTATAATATGGGGAATATCGCCTTGAATATTCATTCTGATATGCTTTGTGATATCAGTAAAAGAAAGAAATAGCCTGGTATCAGTGGCTATGCAGGTCGCTTCCGCCGTCTCCTGGTGGGGAGCCGTCGCAATTATTTATTCCACAGGGTATAAAAAATTCAGAGAGCGCACCTGTGCCTTCATGATTAATTGCAAATACGCCAAATGAGCAATAAAACCTGCAAAATTCTCTACTGCAGCAGGGCTTATGACATTCAATGGTTCCCTTGACTGTAACGGCACAAGCAAAATAGATCAATTCTTGTGATGTATTGGGCAGCGTAATTGTAAATGCCTGCTTAATACCCAGCTTATTCAATACCGGCATTAAACGTGCTGTCTGATGCGGATTGTAAAAGGTAAAATAACAAGGAACTATTATAGTTTCTGATTGAGGATCATGCCATCTTCTTATGAGTTCGCACTTAGGACAAAGGTACATCGTGTCATTGGGTGACACCTTGAAAGAGTTTTCATTTTGCAACACATACGCTCTTGCATCTTGTGGGCTGGCAAACAGGGAGTCTGGAATTAATAAAAATCCCTGGCGGGTTAGCTCCAGCTCAGCAAAGGTTTTGGGTGGTGTGTTCTTTTTATTGGAGTCAATAAAAGCAATGGAGGCACCGCCTAAAAATTCTGCAGGTATTGCTTTGTAGTTTTTGAGTGGACTTAGTGGATCAGGTTGATCATTCAACTGAGCATGGTGGCAGGAAAAGCTGATAACGAGTAGGAGAGGGCATAGTAATACCAGTCCTGAAAACAATTTGCTTTTCATAAATAGTAGTTTTGGTTACGAGAAAGTAATTCTGTAAGTCCGCACTTCCATTTTTCCTTGTTTTCCTGATTCGAGATTACGACAATCCAACAAACTGCAGGAGGGTGATTTCACCTATATCGTCAGATTGAGGTAAGAGGCTGGTTTTCACGAGAATTAGGGATTTGTGCCGTCCTTTGAAACTTTTCTCCTTTTCGGGCTGATCTCCTGGCTTTACCAGCAGCGCTACCAAGGCGGTTCTTTTGGCCCATGTGCAGGCAGTTTCCGTTTATATACTGATGGTTAAACAGGCCTCCCAATTCGTTTTAACAGGAATGAGCGATCGGGAGGAGTTGTTGTCCTTTAATAAGGACAGGGAGATTCTTAGTTGTCAGGCAAAACCAAGTCGGTACAGGTGGGCCTACGGGAAACCGGAAAAAATATTCCAAAAATTGATGCTAATTGCGAGTGGTTGCAGGATGGCTTGGTAGGTGGTGATAGATGTTGATTTCCAGCAGTGAAGTTCTTTTAAAGCTGTAGGGTTGTTTAACTTTTGGGAGAAGGTTTTGGGAGGGTTCGGTTGCTTTCTGCATTTTTGTCCGATCGCGGGAAGGAGTTGCAACTAACCTTTCAAGGTGGCTGGTATTTTTCTTGGGGCTTTAATCAGACCCTGGGGGCTAGTCTTATAGGCATGATAACATAAAATACCTGTGAGAGTTAGAAGTGAAGTCGCCGTCGCAAAGAATCGAACCAATAGCGCTTACTATGTCTATTTCAATTGATTATATTTTGATTAATTTTATTTAATTAGATTCCCCTATGATACTCTACAAAGTTACCTTAAAAGGTTTTCGAAACTTTATGGATTGTACTATCAAACTGAATTTCAAAACCTTGGTTATTGGCGCAAATGACATTGGGAAAACAAATTTGTTCTGGGCAATCAGACTACTCCTTGACAGGGGGCTTTCAGACTATGACCTTGAGCCCCTTGACAGTGATTTTTACGCCTATAAGGAAACGCATTCCTTTGAGATTAATCTTTTCTTTAAAGATGTAACGGAGGATTGTATTTTATCTAGGCTAAAAGGGAAAGTAGGAGAAAAAAATGAACTATGTCTATCTTATAAGGCCCTTCGGGATAAGTCCACCGGTACCAAAAGTTATTCCTTGTATGCCGGCCCAAATACCAGCAAACTAGAAGAAATTCAGGAAAGGTATTATTTAAAAGTACTTAATGTCAAATATATAGGTAGCCGGAGGGATTTGAACCCATATGTGAGAAGAGAAAAGACAACCCTTTTTCAGCAGGCAAAAGAAAACAGAACTAATGAACAGGAGAAGGCTGATGACAAACTTTATCAAGAAATCTTAACCAACCTCAAGTCCGTTGACACTCAGATTCCAAAGTTGAACTTTATCGCCACAGCAACAAAGACGATTAATGAGGAGCTGAATAAACTATCTCTCCACCATGTCAAGCAGAAGATTGTATTTGATGCAGCAAGCTCCAATGTAGATAACTTCATTAATAATGTATCCATAGCTTCCCATACTAACGGCCAAAATGTGGTGGTTGGCGGAGACGGTCGCTTGAATCAAATCTATTTAGCTCTATGGGCTTCTCGCAATGATCTTACAGAGGAAACATTAAAAGAAGTAACATTATTTTGTATTGAGGAACCTGAGGCCCATTTACACCCTCATCAACAGCGAAAGCTTGCGGATTACTTAAATGAATCTTTGAAAGGGCAGGTACTGATTTCTTCTCACTCACCGCAAATTGCTTCTGAATTTAGTCCAAATGCTATTGTGCGTTTATTTACCAAAGAAAACAAAACAGTAGCAGCTTCAAATGGGTGTTCGAAAATTATTGATGAGGCCTTTGAGGATTTCGGATACAGAATGAGCATCATACCAGCCGAAGCTTTTTTTTCGGATGTAGTATTTTTAGTAGAGGGGCCTTCAGAGGAACTTTTCTATAAGACACTTTCTATCCAAATAGGTATTGACCTTGACATGTTGAACATCAGCATATTAATGGTTGACGGAGTAGGTTTTGGAACTTTTATTAAGATTCTCAATAGCCTGGAAATTGGTTGGGTTCTTCGAACTGATAATGATATATCCAAAGTGCCCCATAAGGCGTATTATCATTTTGCCGGGGTAAACAGGTGTGTCGGATTTTATAATGATTACTTAGAACGTGACAAAGTTACAGATGACTTAATTGCCCGCCATAAAGCGCACTTAGAAGGATTCACTACAAGCACGCCTGAAGCTGTGCATTTAAAAGCTGCGAAAGCTATTATCAATGATTTGGAGAACTATAACATTTACCTTTCGGAAAAGGACCTGGAAAATGACCTTATCAATAGTGGGATAGAAGATGAGGTCATACAACATTTTAACAACAAAAGCAAAGCCGAAGTTATTAAGTTCATGCAAGAGAAAAAAGCCATAAGAATGTATGATTTTTTGAAGAAAAGAAAACCTGCTCTCACTGCACTTAAAGATTGCACAATCGCTAAGCCCTTATTACGCTGTAAGAAACTGGCAGAACAAATTCAGAATGGGACCAACTAAACAGCAGCAGCTCATTCTTGAGCATAATGAATGTGCCGTTGTTATTGCTGCACCAGGCAGTGGCAAAACCTTTGTAATTTCCAATATGATCAAACAGAATTTGCTCAATCTTTTGGATCATCAAGGAGTCATTGCCATTTCTTATACAAATAAAGCTAGTAATGAGCTAAAGAACCGGAGTCTTTCCAATGGAGAAGATCCATGTTCATCTTTTTTTGGCACAATTGACAAGTTTACGATTGCAGAAGTGATCATCCCATTCGGAAAGCAAATTTTTGGCATTCCTAAGGAGCCCTTTCGTATAGTAAAACTAAATGAATTACCAAAGAAAGATGCTGAAAAATTGCAGAGGCTAATGGCAGACAAAAAAGCATTCGAACAACTGATTGAAAAACTGGGATATTTATTTTTGGATGGGATTATTCTCATAGAATGTGTTGGTTTACTGGCAAATTATATTTTCACTGTTTCCCGGGCTTGCAAAGCATACCTTAAAGCCCGTTACACTCATATTTATATTGATGAGTATCAAGACTCTGGAGCCGATCAACATCAGCTCTTTTTAAGTATTAAGGATTTGGGAATTAAGGCCGTCGCTGTAGGTGATCTGAACCAGTCAATATATGAGTTTTCCAATAAAAACCCGAAATATTTGAAGGAGTTGACTGAGAATGAAGACTTCAAATATTTTAAACTGGATAAAAATCACAGATGCGCACCAGGAATTATTAATTACTCAAATTATCTGCTGAATCCAAAGACAGAGTTAATACCAGATGAAGACTGCCCAGTAATCTTCAAAACGGTTGAGGGTGGAAATGAAGAGACCGCAATGTGGATCGACAAATCCATATCAGCATTAAAACAGATGTTTGATATATCAAAAAACAACAAAATCGCCATTCTTACTAGATATAGCAGAACTGCATCTGCTATTGACAAGAACTTGACAATTCCGCACCGGTATTCGGAAAGTAATGAACTTGATAAGAGCATGAATGTCTGGGCGTCAATATTTTCCGGCTTGTTGTCTTTTATATTTGATATTAATTACCGTTTTATTGATATCGTTGAACAGATTACTGATTATGACCGTCTTTCAAAAGCTGAATTGAGGCGGCTAAACAAGCTTAAAAAAGGCATAGAGGATTTCCGGGGGAAGCCACTGAAAGAGTTGATTGCATTGAAAGGTCTTTTTTGTGAGGTTGTCAAAATAATTGCACCTAATTCGGTTCATCAAGAGTCAGTTTTGCTGCTAGAAGACGTTTTGAACAATGCAGACATGCTGAAAAATTATTATCCGGCTGATGAAGACGATATCCATATTTTAACATTACATAAGTCAAAAGGAATGGAATATGACCTGGTATTCCATTTGGATTTACATGAATGGGCGTTACCAGCCAAACGCCCAGGACCTGGTAACGATTTCAACAAGCCAGTGTTTGACAACTACCAACAAGACCTTAATCTACATTATGTTGGGGTTACTAGAGCAAGAAAGGCCTGCGTGTTAATTTCAAGTACTAAAAGAGTTAATAATTCGGGGCAGACTAAAAATGGAACCCCTTCGGAATTCCTAACTATTAAGGGAATTGAAAAGCTAAGGTACCGCAAGAAAAAATAGAGTACTTGCCCTCTGGCCCGAAATTGCTACTACTTTTTACAAAGGGAATATAAGAAATATGACCTTTATAATAAGTTCATACATGCTAATTCCGTGGCGCTAAGAGTTAACCCGGAAGCTATTGAATTCTTTTTGTTCAAGTTTACAAGAAACTATCGTTAATTTAGAAACCAATAGTATTAAACAAAAATGGGAAAAGCTCCAAAAGTACTAAAGGATAAAATTGAAGATTGGCTTGCAAAAGGTGGCTACCCGCTTGAAATGCAGGTTTGTGACGCTTTTTCGCGTAATGGCTTTGAAGTAGCACCATCTGACTTTTATCTTGATTCCCAAACAGGCATCACCAGAGAAATTGACTTAGTAGCTAGCCTCACTACTGATTATCATGGCTTTTGGGTATCGTTTACTTATGTTGTTGAGTGTAAAAATAGCCCTGATAAGCCATGGGTTGCTTTTGAAAATAGCAATTTCACAATTGATCATGGTACTACATATTTAAATCAGCCCTCCAATAAGCTAGGCAAAATTATCCTGGGAATCATTTCACAAAAACACAAACATGTATTTAAGAATTTATTTTTCCCTTCAAACATAGTCGCATACTCATTAGTTTCGGCTCTTGGGAGTGAAAACGACCACGCATTTAAGGCCATGTATTCAGTAACCAAGGCTACAAGCCATAGAATTAATGGTACTTATGATAGAGAGAACCCTAAGTGTGAGATTTTCATACCGCTAATTGTATTAGGAGCGAATCTATTTTCCGCAAAACTAATACATGAAAAAGTAGAACTCAACGAGCAAAATAACATATCTGCATTTTGGCGAAACAACATTCTCCCCCCTTATTCGATGATTTTAGTCAACACTTATGACAACATCGGTAATTTAGTAGAAAAATCAAAGAATGAATTGGATAGATTAGCAAGTACTTTAAAAGGACACCGAGAACATATTTTAAGAGAGATTAAATACGCAACTGGAGTGAATTTTTTTCACTGATAAGTTCGGAACAATCCGCTACATCAGGGTTTATTGTAGGCTGCCGACAACTGATTGACTAGCACTGTTTTCTGATTACCCACCAGTTTAATATCCTTTACGAGGTTCAGTAATGATTGAATCCCGTTCTCTAGATTATTGTCATCAACAATACAATATTCTTCATTTCTGGGTCTATTTATCTTAATCAATAAATAAGACCGTGCATGCGAAACACCCGATCCAAACAAATAGGTTGTGATTGTAATAAAATCATTGCCTACTGATTGGTTCTCCTTCCAATAATAAGTTCTTGAAATTACCTGTTTCCTGGAATTTCCTTTAATGCCTAATCTGGCCTGGGTATTTGGTAGCTTATTTAAATATTGCATGACCAGGGTATCAATTTTACTTACCGCCTGAGCCCTTGTTAACGATGGAACGATGAATAAAATGAGAAGAAGCTGTTTCATTCATTTCTATTGTACTGCAAATATTCTCCACTGAACCACTCTAAATTTCGTGTCTACTTTTTTCTTCCCGGAGAAATTAGGGAACCATTCGCGTATTGAGTAACGCTTTTAAGCCACTTTAAATACATCTCTTCCGGCATTTCCCTATACCCCAGTTCAAACAGTCGGATATACAGTGCTTCTATTTCCTTGTAAGTTTGGGATGCTACCGGGTCATTTGCATCCCGTTGTTTTTCATACAGGCGCTTGATCGTCTCCGCCTTCAATAAGAGCGCCTGAACATTTACAGGATGATACTTCAATACCAGGTCACAACATTTTAATATAAAGCCATCCTCATAATTATGGGACTGAAATTCGTACCCTTTAGCCAGGTCCAATATACAAAGGGCAATCGCCTGCTGATTACTGAGGGTATCCATGTAAATCCCATTCTGGATTGCTTCCAAGGGAATATAACCGGAGGCAGAAATCCAGGCATCAACAGGAAAGGTACCGCTGGTAAGCTCCGTATTATACCAACCAGCTCCTTTGCTCCTGTTTTTAATGTACACATGATTAGGGGCCAAAGAAAGCCAGCAGGTAGCACCTAATTCATCAGCCAATATCTTGTAGAGATAGGGCAAACTGTGGCAATTTCCTTTTCCCGTGGCCAACAGTTTTGAGACGAACATATTACTCCAGTCCTTCCGGCCGGAAAAGTCTGTAAAATCATAACTGTATGGAATTGTATGAAACTCCTGTTTATCGCTTGTTAATATTTTTATCGTATCCTTTAATAATTTATAAATAGCGTAGTTTTTATGAAAATTGGCGCTGTCGGGAAACTTATAGCTATTGCCAGGATTTGAACTGATCCAGCCCCTTACCAGGGTAGTAAGTAAATTCAAATGCTTATTGTAGGTATCCTCATTGAAGTTTTGGGGGCTATATGCGTCCTCTACACAAAAAACAGATTTCTTAAATAAACCATATTCAGGATTAACAACATTCTCCAATATTTTATTGTAGGCCGCATTATATCTGTCACTAATATCTGATTGTGCTTTTGTCAGGGTAACCATACAAAAGCAGCAAGTGAAAAGAATGGCAAACTTTGGATATATAAAACCCATACCTGGTAAATTCAAAAGGAAATATTTTTAGTTACAATCAGTTTATATTTCTTTTCCTTCTTATTATAAAGGAAGGAATACGCTCTACCACCGGCATATAAGAATTTCACATCTGCATCCCCTTTTTTAACCACAAAATCCCCCACCTGAATGTCTATACTCCCCTGATCCACCTGCATAGGGAATAGTTTGAATGCTATGAATGAACTTTTATTAGTTAAAATATCTTGAACATTGTCATTTATCTCGATCAAAGGGTGCCCATTTAACATGTTTGGAAAATTGGCTACTACCTCATTAATAATAAAGACAGTGTCTGTTGGCTTGAATTGGCTACCATCCCTTCCTGCACTTTTTGAGTAATTGGCAATATGGGATTTCAGCGCCATCATATAAATATTAATCGTATCATTTTGCGATGGTAGCGGGCTCGATGCAAAGGCAATAATAAATAAAGTAATGACCGTTTTCATCAGCTTGAGTAAACTCAAAAAGATCATTTAGCAGGAGGAGTAAATTCATTACTTTTTTTTGCTGGCATTTCTGTTGGGTTTTCAGGAGGCACTATTCGCATGACACTATCTCGAGAAAAGATATCATATTGTAACACCGGAGCGTCGAATAAACCACTTACCGGGCCTGAATTCTTTCTCCGTATTTGATCAAACTGCTGTTTGAGCGATTCGTTTACGGGACGAAGTATTTCCACGCCATTGTATAATATAAATACAACGTTATTAAGTTCTTTAATTTCTGCGGGATAAGGAAACTGAAGTGTATCCTGTAAGGTCCTTACAGGATATGCTGTTATCCGGACATTAATAGGATTTCGTGCTAAATAAATAGCAAAAACCCTTATGCTGTCAGCTTCACTAATTTCTTTCGAAAATTCCATTAATTGTTTATCAAATATTTTATTCCCTGTAATTGCCAAACTATCTGTATGATATCCAGGTGCATTTGCCCCATCTTTGCCCTCCTTACATGCTGCAATGCACAGACAGAATACCACTATGCAATTAATAAACAATGTTGCTTTCCAGTTCATTTGACCTTTTTAATATTGGGAATAATTACAAATCCATCCTTTAAAAAATTATTCAAAGTACCAACCGGAGTTGGCCTTGGATTTGACGGTGTTGCAATATAAACTCTTTGAGGCCCAAATACAATCCCTTTGATTCCAGTATTCTTTATTTGAGCCTGGTCCTCAGGACTGTGTGATCCTACCGCAAGGGGGGAACTCCAAGGGTGGGTATGGGCTGTTGCAATCGGCTTAATCTTAGTACCATTGAAATCGACAGTCAGGTTCTCGCCTTTTCCGGAAGCTTTATATACTTCAGTCTCTGCGGTATTGTGGTTATTTTTAAACTCTTTCCCTTCATGCGTTTTTCCCTCAACTGGTAATACAGCTACTCCATCCTTTGTAACAAACGCGAAATTCTCTTTTTCGTTCTTGGCATCACCAGGGTTACTATTCTGCCACATAAAGTTATAGGCTTTTGTTTCATTGGTAAAAAACGCACTCCCATCCTTATAATAACTGGCATCTTTTTCCTTAAATGACTTCCCCATATATTCTACATCTTTGCCGTACTTGGCTACGGCTTCTTTCTCATTAGTAACAGATCGATCAAAAACCACCTTTTCCTTGTTCAGGCGAACCCAATCTTCAGGCTCCCGCCCATCCTGGTCGATAAAGCGCAAGGGGTTGTCTTTAGCGAAATTATAGGGACTCCATTCGTGAAATTTATCCGCCAACGGATCAACCGTATACCACCTGCTGGAACTGGTGTTGTCAGATGCCTTTTTAAAGATACTATCCGCATTGAGCAGCAAGACGATCATTTTCCGATCCGTATGAAACAAAACTGACCCGATACGCTGGACACTGTCTGTATCGAATACTTCCACAAACCTATCACCATAGGCAGTAACGATCTTTTGTTTTTTGCCAATGGATTCAAAGGGGTTGTAATCGTTGGGGTTTTTCTTCTTTTTCTGTGCCTCTGCTCCCAGGAGCCCGAGGAGCAACATAAGCACCAGAAGCAATATTCTTTTTGGGTAATTCATAGTAATTGGATGAGCAGTTTATTGGACAGTGTTTTTTATGTTGATCCGTGGTTTAATTTTCTTCATATATTCCACTTCCCGCCGAAGGCGCTCCTGTAATTCCCGGCTCTGCTGCCTGGTCTTCTCCTGCTCAATAGATTTCAGCCATTTTTGATAGGCCTCCGCAGGCATATCCTGATGGCCCATGGATTCGACCCTGGCAATAGCCTCATGCATGTCCTGATAGGCCTTATAGGCATCCGGAAACCGGGGCAATTCACTCACCGGCGGCTTGCCTACAGCCAATACTTCTTCACGAAACAGGAAGACCTTTAGATTGGCATCTGTGATCAAGGCAGCCATATTGTGGGGATCCAGTTCAATAATGCGCGCATGTATACTCGCGGCAAAATCATCATAACTGAATTTCCAAATGTAGCCACCCAACAGATCGGCCAGGCATTGAGCATAGAGCTGGCGTGCGGAAAGCGTGTCCAGGTATATCTTATTCTTTAGGGCTGTAGTAGTGATAAATCCCGACTGTTGCAACCAATAATTGGATACCAGTTTACCGCTGGAGGTTTCATAATTCAATAGCCGCCCCCTGGCGTCCCGGAACCGGATAAAGGAATGCTGAGGCGCCAAAGACAGCCATGCCTGGGCGCCCAATTGTTCGGCCAGCATCAGATAGGCCAGTGGTATGGAATGGCATTGGCCTTTACCCGAAAGCAACAGTTTGGTTACGAATAGCTGCCGGTGGTCTTTCTTGCCCAAATAATCTTCAAAATCATACCGGAAGGGATTTATGGTAGTAAGGGCCTGGCTCCTGGTATCCTTGTATTGAATACCAGTATGGAATCTTTTCTGAATATAATAATGGAGTGCAGCATTATTGGCAGTATCCATTTTATCGGCCTTCATCCGGAGTCGTATGTAAGCTGCTTCCTGCTGTAATCGATCCTGGAGTTCTTTGAAAGCATATTTATTCTCCAGGAATGCATTTTCTACGATGAATACCGCCCGGGTAATCGAAAAGCTATCGGGATTAAGCTGTAGCAATTGCTGATAGGCATCGCGGTAATATTTTGAATATTCCAACCATTCCCTGTGCTTCCGGCGAAGCTCTACGTCCATTAGATCACGTTGCATCTCCTCTTCCAACTGCCTTCGCCTATTATAAGCATCCACTTCGGCGAGAATATCGCCCTGCTGGGCAGTTGGGGTGTTTCCCCAAGGACCATTCATAATCCTTGGATGGGAGTAAGAGGGCGGTTGTGGTGGCTTTATCCCTTGTAGCAATGGCGACTGAAAAGAAAAGGAGGTACTGGCACCAGGATTCGAGAATGGCCTGTTTTGAGCCTCCAGGACCTGCATAGGCAAGCAGATCGACAGCAATAGCATGGGCAATTTTCTCATTGCACGTTGAGCATTAGTCGATTGATAAAAACTGGTTGGTAAATACGAACTGAGCAGCTAAGGGATGCAATAGCTAGTAATGACAGGCAGAATAAATAGTCAAAGAAGACGTACGTAAACGGATGATCCCTGGATTTTAAATTAACAGGTTTATTTTCACGGCTTGCCAACACCTGGATATTGAAAATGAAACCAAGCGGTAGGTAGTATTCCATTTGAGACCTGGTATGGGTGTTTTGCTGAGGGGGTATTGCCTGGGTATTGCCTACGTATTGCCTAACCATTGCCTTGGCGGGGTAGAATTCCTCTACAATACCCTGGGGATTCGCAGGGAGTAGGTAGGCCATCAGGATACCAGTTACAGACAATACCGGTACCAGTACGCTACCATCCAGTCCGGCTATGTTGTGTGTTGTGTGTGTCATAACGATCAGTTTGATGACACAAAGCTGCGGCATCTGCCAGGCCCGATTCATATAGGTTGGATATAGTAAATGATGGTTTCTTTTTGCAACAGGGCATAAAAAAACGCCCCGAATCGAGCGTACCGGTGCGATCCTGACAATAACGCGGTCCGGTAGGTTGTTACTAAACCAGTTTAATGATCTTTTAATTGCCAGATGCGTAAAGGGATCATCAGGACAGTTCAGGATAGTACAAAATTCATTATATTGTGTTTTATAAGTACTTTCCTGAGGTATCACCAAATCAGTTACCCAACCAATAAACATTCTTGTCAATATGAAAAGATCCCGTCGTCATTTTATTCAACAGACCGCATTAGCCGGCGCTGGCATACTGACTGCCCATGCAGGATTTTCCGCACAGAGTTACAGGCGTATCATAGGCTCCAACGACAGGGTTCGTGTGGGTGTAGTAGGTTTTTCAGACCGGCACAAAAGCTCACATATTCCCTGCTTCATGAATCATTACAAGGAGTTGAATTTCGATGTGGTGGCCGTATCGGATATCTGGAACAGAAGGAGGGAGGAGGGCGCTGCCACCTGGAAAGAAAAAATGGGTCATGATGTAGTGGCCTGCCGCAACAATGAAGAGTTATACAGCCGAAAATTAGTGGACGCCGTATTCATCAGCACCGCCGATTTTCAACATGCCCTGCATACCATCGAAGCGGTAAAAGCCGGCTGCGATGCCTATGTAGAGAAGCCTTTTGCAGAGACGATGGAAGACAATCGGGCCGCCCTGAAGGCCGTGAAAGCCACCGACCGCATCGTGCAAATAGGTTCGCAAAGAAGAAGCGGCGCCAATTACCATGCCGCCAATGAGTTCATCCGCTCCGGCAAGTTTGGCCCCATCACGATGGTGGAGCTGACCTGGAACGTGAACCAGCCCGGCCGCTGGCGCAGGGCTTCCCTGGTGGAGCAATGCAAGGAAGCAGATACAGACTGGAAACGATACCTGATGAACAGGCCTTATGAGCCCTGGGATCCACGTAAATACCTCGAGTTTCGTTTGTTCTGGCCCTATTCATCCGGTTTGCCCGGTCAATGGATGAGCCACCAGATCGATACCGTACATTGGTTCAGCGGACTGCAACATCCCCGCAGTGTGGTGGCCAATGGTGGTATTTACATGTGGAAGGACGGCAGGAAGAACTGGGATACGATTACGGCCGTATTCGATTACGGTCCTGTAAACGACCTGACCAGCGGCTTCCAGGTTACTTTCGGCAGCCGTATGCACAATGGTGATGAAAGACCTACGGAGATCTATTATTCCAATGGCGGCGAACTAAACCTCAACACCAACAAGGTATCTCCCAGAGGTGGTCTCACTAAAAGATTTGCTGATGAAACCAAAATCCAACCCAACCTGTTACCCGAGACAAGCCTGATGGAAGCCGAACCCGTTATCGCTTCTGCCAATACGGGCGGTGATAAACTCACCAGCAACCACGTACGCAACTGGATGGAATGCATTCGCAGCCGCAAACAACCCAATGCACCTGTAGAAGCCGGTTATAGTCATTCCGTGGCCACCATTATGACCAATGCCGCCGTGCATACCGGGCAGAAAGCTACTTACAATGAAAAGACACAAGAAGTAATGGTAGGCGGGAAGCCTTTTAAATATTAGTCGGGAAGTCAAAAACGATTCTTACTATGTTATCCATATCAAAAAACACTTTCCTTTCTATCTTAGGTCTGGCAGTATCTGCTGTGGCTGTAGCTCAAACAAAGCAACCTGTAAATGTTATAAAGGTTAATACTGAAAACAAGATCAATGTCCTGATCGGTTCAAAACCTTTCACGAGCTTCCTGTTTCCCGATTCACTGGAGAAACCTGTTCTTTACCCGGTACAAGCCTCCAACGGAACGGTCGTTACACGGGGATTTCCTTTCAATCCCCTGCCTGGTGAACCTACTGACCATCCGCATCATATCGGTATCTGGTTCAACTTTGAAAATGTGAACGGGCTCGATTTCTGGAATAATTCCTTTGCTATTCCGGCTGATAAAAAGAACAGGTACGGCTGGATCAAGACGGACCGCATCCTGGAAACGCAAAGCGGCAATACGGGTGTATTGTCTTACCATGCCAACTGGACCAACCAGGCCAATGATATCCTGCTGGAAGAAACGACACGGTTTGAATTCAGTGGTACTGACCATGAACGTATCATTGACCGGGTAACAACTTTGAAAGCCAATACTACCGTGTTGTTCAAAGATGCGAAGGATGGTATGCTGGGCCTGCGTGTAGCGAAGGACCTGCAGATACCCACCAAAGAAGAAAAGAAATTTACCGACGATAAAGGCAATGTGACGGTAGTAAAAGCGGAGGCGGTTTCCAATGGTAATTATGTAACCAGTGCAGGCAAGGAAGGCGATGCTGCCTGGAGCACCCGGGCCGACTGGTGCAAGTTGTACGGAAAGATGGGTAAGGATTCGATCAGCATTACCATTATCGACCATCCGTCCAATATCAATTATCCTACCTTCTGGCATGCCCGTGGTTATGGCCTGTTTGCCGCGAATCCGCTGGGTGAAGCGATCTTTACCAATGGCAAGAGCGCTAAAAACCTGCAATTACAAAAGGATGAATCAGTGACTTTCCGTTACCGGATCGTAGTGAGTGATGGGAAGAAAACGCCATCTGCGGCCCAGCTTAATCAACTGGCAAAGGAATTTTCGGTCTGGAAGTCCCTATGATAATGCCATTGCTGAACGGCTTAATGGAATTCTGAAATCTGAACTGAGTCTAGATGAAACATTTACAAACTACAGCGAGGTGGTAAATGCAACACACAATACCATTGACCCGTACAACCGTGTCAGGCAACATATGAGTTGTGATTACCTCACACCTGAAAAGGCTCACCTCACGCAGGGTGCCTTGCTGGCAAAAGCTTCCCCATTGCCTTGAAGGCGTAGGCATTGGTTCCCGCTCAATATAAGAAACATAAGCTCCGCTTTAAGATTACCTGAGATGTAATGACCTTGCTGAGATACAGGTGGTCAGCCGCGGATATCTTCGATTGGCTCGCCCCCAAATACGAGGGTGTGAAACTGCCTGCTGAAGCACCTATAACGGTATTGCGGCTACTTAATCGCCGGGCAAGGCCAGGTTTAAGACCTATTCCCAACGGTCTATTTAAAAATATCCCTGCTGAACGGCCCTCTTTTGAATTGCTCGAATGGCGAAGGCCGGATAAGCAATTCAGGTGGGAGCATCATAAAGAGAATCAATATAGTTCAACGAATGCTCCAACTTTTCAATTTGACCTCTTTTCATAGCTGCTTTAGTTGGTGGCTTTCATACGGTCTTACCAAACTTTGTAATGGTTAAGAAATCAACCTATTCGTTTTAATAGGAATCAGGCTTTCTGATTGAGCTGTCGTAAATCCTGCCAGAGAAGAAGCTCCTTATGCGGGTTTTGAAGTGTTTTAGTTTCTGTGTTTGATCTAGAGGTAATAGGTGTTTTTGGATGCCAGGAAGAGTTGGCGGAACCCCGCAATCTTAAGTAGCGGTTTGTCTGAGAAGCCAGGCGTTTTCTAAAAGCGGAGGAATGCGATCTGAAATCGGGATATCTAGCTTTTGTGATCGTTTTGCGGTTTGTGAGCCTTACCTGAGGCCAGAAATGGGCATGCTTTATGGATATCATCGGGTAACGAGGGCTTGTTTCATAGATTCTTGCATAGACAAATGATTTTAGTGAGTCATATACTCCTCCGGAATAGGCAAAAACAAGCTAAGTATTCTTAGCCTTCAGGGAAACCGGAAAAATTATTCCGGGAAAAGATGCTATTTGCTGGCTTGGGAAGGGTTCATTGCTTGGGGTCGAAGAACTCGATCTCTATGAGCAATGTGGCGAGCTGGCCATTTGTATCTAACGCCAGGCATTACTAATCTTACAGAAAACGCAGAATGTGACGTTAGGATTGGAGGAGAGAATTGGGTTGATTTAAATCCTTGCGATGGCTTATCCTTGATATTAATCAAACGGCGTGCCTCTTCGGAAATGACCACATTCAGACAAGGCAGGAAACTGAGCTTATAGGCAGGATAATACATATATTGTCTGTAGCGTTAGAAAAACAACCACCCCCGCGATGCATATGGATGGTAAAACTTGATACAAATCGGAGATAACCAGCAAAGAAACCAAGGTATTTTTAGCTAATATGGCCGAAAAACTCTCGAAAACATGGCAAACTAGTACGCTGCTACTATTTTCCTGACTGTGATCTGAAATTGCCAGTTGCCAACATAACTGTATTTCGCACCTTTATGATAGATTACGTCAAAGAGCCCAGATCGTCTTCAATCCAAGCACCCTTTTAAGCAAGGAACTAGAATTGATTTACCATCTAATTTCTATACATATTGCAAATTAATTCTACAAAACATTAACTTAGAGTATTTTGAATGACCACATACCATTAACAAGGCTAACAATCACTAGAGTCTTGACCATTCAAATACTTCCCATGAATCAATATGAGACATTATTAGGATACGTGTTAAAAAATGGAATCTCGAAGCAAGATAGGACTGGAACGGGGACAAAAAGCATTTTTGGATATCAAATGAGGTTTGACTTGGCAGAAGGCTTTCCACTAATAACTACTAAAAAAGTCCATTTAAAGTCGATTATTTACGAATTGTTATGGTTCCTACGAGGAGAAACTAACATCAAATATTTAACAGATAATGGTGTTACGATTTGGAATGAATGGGCCGACGAAAACGGCGAACTTGGACCTATATATGGGTATCAATGGAGAAAGTGGGAAACTAAAGAAGGATATCATATAGACCAAATTGCCAAAGCAATTGAACAAATCAAAACTACTCCAGACTCAAGGAGAATAATAGTAAGTGCTTGGAATGTTGCAGACATTGAAAAAATGTCACTACCTGCTTGTCATAGTTTCTTTCAGTTCTATGTAGGAGACGGTAAGCTTTCCTGTCATTTATACCAGAGAAGTGCTGACCTATTTTTGGGGGTCCCGTTTAATATTGCCTCATTTGCAATGCTAACAATGATGTTCGCTCAAGTGTGCAATTTGGCGTACGGAGATTTGATTCATTCGTTTGGAGACACACATATATACAATAACCATGAGGAGCAAGTTAGGCTTCAATTGACGAGAACCCCACGACCATATCCATCATTAAAGATTAATCCTGAGGTGAAGGATATTTTTCAGTTTACATATGATGACTTCAAATTAGAGGGTTACAACCCTTATCCATCCATTAAAGCACCAATTTCAGTTTAACCCAATATGAGGACTTCTAAGGAGCGACAAGAAATTAACTCAGTTATCAATTCATATATAGAATTGTATAAAAAAACAAAGGAACCAATTACGGTAAGCTTTAGATCTAAACTGAAACACCTCAACAATGCAGATAGATATAGCCATTTAATACATTCCTACCCCGCCAAACTATTAATGCATATACCTTACTTCTTTTTGAATAACAACATCTTTTCTCAAAAAGGTGATATTGTATTAGATCCATTCTGCGGAACGGGCACAGTCCTTTTGGAATCAGTAATAGCTGGAAGAAGAGCATTGGGGGCAGATGCAAATCCACTTGCAAGGTTAATTGCTAAAGTAAAAACCCAAAAATATGACTGTAAAAAGCTAAGAAAAATCTTAACAAAAATTCTATACAGAAGTAAACACTATAAGGAGGTTTCGATTCCTGACGTTGTAAACGTGGATCTTTGGTTTCCTAAGAACACACAAGCAATATTAGCCAGGCTATTGAAAGCTATCAAATCATTGAATGATGTAAATGCACAAGACTTCTTTCTTACATGCTTGTCAAATTGTGTAAAAAAAGTCAGCTACGCAGACCCCCGCGTCTCCGTTCCTGTCAGAATCAATCCTGCAAGATTTCGTGACAACCCGGACAAATTCATCGAAGTAAACAATCTTTTATCCACTATTGAAAACTCAAATGTATATTCAAAATTCAAAAGAATCTCACTTACAAATATTGACCGGATTGATCGGCTAACGAAAAATCAAGCCCATATTCCTAAAGCAAATATTATTTCAAAAGATGCAAGACTTCTTACTAAACATCTGAACACTTCGCAACAGCTTGATTCCGAAAGTGTTCAGTTAATTATAACATCGCCACCGTATGCAGGGGCACAAAAATATATCAGATCTTCTAGTCTAAATTTAGGCTGGATTGAGCTCGCCAAAGTCACAGATCTGGTGTCTTTAGATAAGGAGAATATAGGCCGGGAAAACTATAAAACCAATGAACTAAATATCCAACGGACAAGAATCAAAGAAGCTGATCAGTTAATACAAAAGATAAGTAATATCGATGTGGTTCGCGCCAAGATTATATCCCAGTATTTGATCGATATGAAAAGTGCGATTAATGAATCAATACGAGTACTTAAAAAAGGAGGATATCTCGTATTGATAGTAGGGAATAATAAAGTATGTGGGCAAGAGTTTAATACCCAGGAATATCTGACAACTTTTATATTGAAAAAGAAACTGAAAGTTGTATTTAAACTGATTGATGATATAAAATCATATGGGCTTATGACGAAAAGAAACAAGACCGCAGACATTATTTCCCGCGAGTGGGTTTTGGTATTTCAAAAATAAAACTATGGAAAAGGAGGTTTATATTGAACGACTGTACGAAAAAATCAAAGTACTAAATGAGACACTTTGGGAAGATAGAGTTAGAAAACAAAACATAAAAAACTGGTTAAATAATTTTACTACCGACCAGGAAAAACTCTTAGCATTACACCTGCTTTCGGAGTTCATCTACTTTGGTAGCGTACAAATGCGACAACTTTTAAAGTCCTTATATCGGGATCTATACCGATACCCCATTATTGAAACTATTCGAAGGAAAAACAGTCATTCAATTGATAAGAACATTATCGAGAAAGAGTTTAAGGAGATAGAGAGAAAAACTCGTTTTTTCGGTGTGGGCAACCCGTCTGAAAGCGGAGCGCACTTACTATACTTCTTTCGTCAAGAAAATTGCCTTTCAAAGACCTTATTTATAAATACAAATGAAATAATTCACTACAATAGTGGTACTCCTAAATTAAAGCACCCAGACTTAGATTATTATATTTTCATTGATGACTTTTGCGGAAGTGGGTCCCAAGTAACGGGCGATACAGGGTTGAATAATACAATTCAACATGTTCGCAAACTTAAGCCATCTGCAACTATTTTTTACCTCATGCTCTTTGGGACTTCGGACGGATTGAAAAATGTATCCAATTCTAAAATGTTTGATCATGTAGATACAGTTATTGAAATTGATGATACTTTTAAATGCTTTAGTCCAAATTCTCGACACTTTGATCCCAAAAATCCTCATATTAATAGGTTGGATTCACAATCAATGGCATTTGCCTATGGATTGCCCTTAATTAAAGACATTATCCAAAAAGAAATAGGAGTAACTCCAAATCTAGACATAGTCTCCAAGAGAAATGCTTTGGGGTTCCGTGATTGCCAGTTGTTACTAGGGTTTCACCATAATACGCCAGACAACTCTCTTCCAATTATCTGGTATGATGAAGACTCAATATCTTGGATGCCTATTTTTAAGCGTTATAATAAAAAGTATAATTTTTAAATGAATAATCCTTTCAATATAACCAAGGCGGTAGATTATACAGACAACGACATCATAAGATACTGGGTCGACTATTCCGATGGCGGATTCCAAAACCTATTAAAACCCACCTCTTTGATGCCAATGTTGATCTTAGGAAGTAAGGGCAGTGGCAAAACTCATCTAATGAGGTTCTTCTCGTATCAGTTGCAGAAAATAAGACATAGTGAAAAACTTCTTGATGGTATTGTAGATGATGGCTACATCGGGATTTACCTAAGATGCAGTGGTCTAAATTCTGATCGTTTTAAAGGGAAAGGGCAAAGCAATGAAACGTGGAGTTCAGTATTTGCATATTACATGGAACTTTGGGTAGGTCAACTACTTTTAAATATTATAAATGATTTTAAGATCGACACAGACCTTCAATACCACATCTGTGAAGACATAAAGGCTCTTTTTGAATCCGAATCAGGAGTGACATCAGGCAATTTGGTTAGCTTGGTAGGAGAAATTAAGAATTTACAAAACAAGGTTGACTATTCTGTTAATAATTCAGCAATCACAAGAACATTGGCTGGGTTAGAAATTCTACTAAGTCCAGGAAAGTTTACAACAGGCATACCTAAAATACTTGTCAATCGAATCCCATTGTTAAAAAACATTGTTTTTGTCTACCTTATCGATGAATTAGAAAATATCAATCTTGACCAACAAAAATTGATTAATACCCTTTATCGAGAAAAGGAAATTCCTGTAACCTATCGGATCGGTGCACGACTGTATGGTATTAAAACTTTCGAGACCCTTGGCGGCGGTGAGGAAAACAAAGAGGGTTCTGAGTATGAAAAGATAGAATTAGACTCTTTTTACAGAGAGAATGACGAGAAGTATGAGGCGTTTGTGAGGAGTGTTTGTTTTAATAGGCTTACAGAAGGTGGTGTAAGTCTTTCACAGCCAAATGAAATCGATAATCATTTCGAGCCATTTGACATCAATGTGTTTTTTGAAAAAATTAGAAAAAGTAAATATGCAGAGAAGCATTGGGAAAAACTTAGAAAAAAGGTTGAGTCAAATGGCAAATATGATGTCTCTCAAGTGGAAGAAATAGTAATGAATCTTAGCTATTCGAACGACTTGCTAATTGAACGAACGAATTTATATCTATTCTACAAGGACTGGAACTCACGAGTTGATCTAATTACTTCCTCAAGACAAATTAAAGCAGAAACGGCAAAACTTGGTCAGTCTAAATCAAAAACTGGAAGGCACAGTAAAGCCCTGGACTATTTCAAGTACGATTTCATTGATCAAATTTCTAGAGATGCAAGAGAACGCATCAGATATGTGGGCTTCAAGACGTTTATAAAAATGAGCTCTGGCGTTCCCAGGAATCTATTAAACATATTAAAACATACATATCGTTGGTCGTACTTTAGCGATAATATCAGGCCTTTTGTTGACGGAAAGATAAGTATTGAGTCACAACTTAAAGGCGTAAATGAAACATCTGAATGGTTCTTTGAGGACAATAGAATTCCATCAGAAGATGGGAAAGCTGCATTTGTATGCATATCTCGAATTGGTAGAATGCTCCAGGATCTTCGATATTCTGATGTTCCTCCAGAATGCTCAATTTCTTCCTTCAGTATTCAATATGAAGCTGGTGACGAAAAGGTTACCAGAGTTCTCGATACTTTGGAAAAATACTCCTTTCTCCTCTCAACCGACATGAGACGTGATAAAAACACAAATGCGAAATTAAGAACTTACAAATTAAACGGAATTATAGCACCTAAGTGGGAGCTGTCAATTCACACACGAGGAGTGATTACAATATCGGCTAAAGAGTTACTGGCAATTTTTGAAACAGGTGAAGAAGGGCATTTTGTGCAAATCCTAAATGAGAGACTGCTAAAGTATAACGCTCCATTTTTCACATATGACTCACCCACACTTTTTTAAAAATGGACTTTACATACTTCTACAAAACGAAATACTCTTTGCCTTCTGCTTTAAAAAGCCATAAGGAGTATGATGTATTCTTATCTTGCTATAGCAGCTCTGAGCGTTCCCAAGCAATCTTGAACAATATAAACTCTAAAACCTCGCTGTTATTTCTACTGCCTGAATACCACGATTTAGAGGTAAAAGATAAAGCTATTAATTGCTTCAAAATAAACCTGATTGAAGAAGAGGCTGTAATATTTAAAGACTTGTTTTCTCACTCAACTTTAACAAAGGGCACAAAACTCTGCATTGACCTTACAGGTTTCTTCATCCCTCATTTACTTTTTTTGATCAACTATCTACACATGAATGGTTTCAAGTCATTTGACGCAATCTATTCGGAGCCCAATACATACAACAATAAGGAACGCACACTGTTTTCAAGTTCCTTTCATACTGCAAGGCAAATACAAGGATATGAGGGATGCCACGTTCCTGACACTTCAAACGACATCTTAATTATTGGATCAGGTTATGACAATGCACGAATAATCGATGTTGCTAACAACAAAGCAAAGGCTAGAAAAATTCAAGTATTTGGATTTCCTTCGTTACAGCCTGATATGTACCAAGAGAATGTCCTCCAGGCATATAAGGCCGAATCCGCGTTAGGAGGAGATAGCTTTATCGACCTCGCAAATAATATTTATGCTCCGGCCAATGACCCATTTGTTGCAGCACAGTTAATTATGGAGTTTATCAATAAAGAAAATGCTAAAAGAAGTATAACCAATTTATACTTTAGTCCAATTTCCACTAAGGCACATGCGCTAGGATTTGCGCTGTATTATTTTTGGCAAAAAAAGACACCAGCCTCCATCATTTTTCCATTTTGTCATGAACACTACACCGACAACACTCGCGGCATTGGAAAAATTTTCATATACACAGTAGAAATGCCATAAAGTCAGAAGAGTTTATCATTAACATTCTAATTTGTGCATTAAATTAGAGGTTGCCTAGTGCCGCCCATCAAAAGCTAATCGTTATTACATCCTAACCACACCTTATAATCGGCTATGTTTACTAATTAATTTAGAAGCTGACATCTTGATCTGACTTTTGGGGATTGATTTAAAGTCTGGTTACTTAAAATTAATCCCAACTCTCATATCAAATCTTGATTATTTTCTTCACACACGACACCACTGAGTCACCCACCAACATTTTACAATAAAATAAGCCAGGCCTTGTTAACACAAAGCCTGGCCTACCTGGATCAAACTATAAGATAGCGAAGCTACTATTGGATGATTGTTATTATAAGGTAGCGCTTCTTTGAATGGTAACGTTTCTCGCGCGCATCACCGTGTTACCGCCTGGGCCAGGCGTACCTGATGAACCTTCCATCTGAAGGTCAATAATTAAATTAAGCGGCTCATTAACGAAGTTTTGACCCGTTTGGTTGGATACATTCACCCCATCGGTCCAGTACTCGATATTTACGTTATTGGTAGTACCAATTCTTGTCAAATAGGCGGTGTAGGTATGCCAGTTACCAGGATTTGAGATCGTAGTGCCAACACTCGACCACTGGCCATTTTGATTTTTATACGTATTTGTCCAATTGGTGCTACTTCCTTTAAATTCCATAATATCGCTTTCCGGTGGCCATTGGTTTGCCCCATTTAACCAGAAGGCAGGCCAGGTACCTTTTACGGAAGGGCATTGAAACTCCCCCGAAACACGCCACTTTGGCCAGGCCGCGCTTACAGTCACCTGTTGTTTGGCATAGCAGGTATAGGAGAAATAGTGGATGCTGGGTTTGTCGGACACAGTACCAGGATAGGCCGTGATGGTTAATACACCGCCCGAATTACTCATATTCTGGGTTCTCATACGGGCAGATCCGTTGTGATCTATTGCCCCCCATGGATAGAAATCGCCCCAGTAAGTACTGAAGGAATTAAAGGAGCTGGTGGGCAGCACGGTTACCCAGCTAACAGCGTTTAATTGTACGTCATCGGTTGGTTGTTCTGGAACCGGAGGGTTGTCTGCAGCTTGTTTCGTACAGGAGGAACCCATCATAACTAAAAGAAAAACAATAAGGAGTAGGCTTAATTTTTTCATAATGGCTTTTTGAATTTGGTTTAATTTGTAGCATCCCTGTCTCACATGAAATGACCAGGCAAACCAAATCTCCATTAATATCAATGGAAGCAGGGGGGACGTATTCGTAAATTTTAGGGTCATTTTTATCAGCCTGCCAGGGCAAACCTATCTAAATTTTATAGGAACGGATTTGTGGCCATTACGGATCGCCTCAACCGTTATATAAAAAGGAGCTCCTGCTTGGAAGAGTAGCCATGGGGCAGACGTAGGAAAGCGGTTTCCGCTTACAAGGCCGGAAATGACAACCCAATAGCGAGCCAATCATTAGCTAATAGTAAGACAATAGTAAAACGAAGAGGATCAAATGCAGTCGGGGCGCGGACATACGCTCATAAGAGGTTGAACGGTCCTCGCCCGCAAGGAGATAAAAAGAAAATATAAGCTGCTGCAATTCATATATATCCAAGATACAAAAAATCTTTTTGATCCTCGTTTTTTCCTATGCCTTTTCTTATCTCTCCTCAAAGCTCGTAGCCTTGTCCCGCCTCCTGGGAGCCCGAAGCTGTTTTTCTGACACCTCCTTGCCCCGCAAGAATGCAGCATTGGAACGAAGCAGCAGTAGATCGCTCCGAAAGGAGTCGCTTCTGGTCTTCTTTGACAGACCATTTTAGCATTTTTAGTCATATTCTACCAAAATGGTCATTTCCGGACAGGCGTGATTTGGAAAATGAAAAACAAGGGACGAGATTTGGGAAAGACCATGTGCAACATGGCACAAAAGAAATGTCCAATCCCTATTCATAACTATTAAAATCTATCCTTTATGGCAAAGTATGAAAGTATGATAACCATACGCGGAACGATCGATGACCTGACGTTTCGCAATACCGCGGAAGGCAAAATTGTGGGAAAAAAGACGGGGCCTACACGTGAAAGGGTTTTAACGCATGAAAATTTTGAACTTACACGTACAAATGCCCGTGAATTCGGGCAGGCAATCAAGGATGCCACACTATTGCGCCGGGCGCTGGGCAGTATACTGGATGGAATACGTTGTACTACACTGAATGGTCATGTGAACGGATTGCTTCACAAAGTGGGCCAGGCCGATAAACAGCATCCCTATGGCAGTCGGTGTGCGGCAGCCGGAGATATTGGATTGCTGACGGGCATTGATCTCAACAAAAGCCTTTCACTGGATACTATTTTGCGGGAGCAACCCGCACATCACCTCGATGCTGCCAGGGGCAACATGCAGGTACAAATCGCTCCCTTCATTGCCTATAAGCGGAAGGGATACCCAAAAGAGGCTACACATTTCCGTATGGTGAGTGGTGGCATTCTGATAAATTTTAGCAATGACAGTTATTCCAACAATATCCAAAGGAGTGAATTGCTACCGCTTAGCCGGAAAACCCCGGAAGTGATTTGCCTGGAGCATCAGTTGAATGGTAAACCGGACGATGCAATGCTACTGGTATTGGGCATCCAGCTTTATAAGCTGGTAAATGGAAATGAAGTATTGGTAAAGGGTGGGGCTGTAAGGATACTGGAGACTGTACGGGTACCGGAGGCACGAATGCCTGCAACACGAATGGAAGACGAACGACACAGCGCCAACAATACAGTAATGGTCCATCAGCGCAATTTGCCGGATGTTTGTAGTTTAGCAGAATGCGATCTGGAATTGACATATTACTGGCCAGCCCCCCGGATTGGAAAAACAGCCGGATTGGGTTGGTCACCAATCATGCAGCCTGTACGGTAAACTTCAAACCAACCAGGCAGGCCCTCCTGGAGGCCGGATTTAACGTCACCAGGTTGTTTTCCCCGGAACATGGACTGGATACGATCGGCGTAGATGGAGCGGAAATGCACGATGGGATTGATCTATTGACAGGGCTTCCTGTTACGAGCCTATATGGGAGTAAACTGGCGCCTGATCAACAAGATCTCGCCGAACTGGACCTGGTACTATTCGATATGCCCGATATCGGCTGTCGTTTCTATACCTATCTATGGACAATGACGCATGTGATGGAGGCCTGTGCGGTACATAAGAAGCACCTGGTAATTGCCGATAGACCCAACCCCTTATCCGGTAGATTCGACCTGGCAGAAGGCCCTCTGCTGGATGAGCAATACAACAGCAGCTTTATCGGCAGGTGGAACATTCCGGTTAGGCATAGTTGTACACTGGGCGAATTGGCCCTTTATTTCAAGTCAACCGGAAGTTGCAAGGTCTTGCGGGAAAATGCACCTGCTTTTAGATTGGACATCATCCGTTGTGCCAACTGGGACCGGACAATATTTTATCCCCAACTGCATCATTCTTTTGTGCCCACTTCACCGGCCATGACTTGCTTTGAGTCAGCACTTTTTTACCCGGGGCTGGGACTGCTGGAGGCCACCAATATCAGCGAGGGGGGAGGAACCGCAACTCCTTTTCGCGTTGCCGGCGCTCCCTGGTTGGATGGCCCCCGCATCGCTGCACTTATTAATGACCTACATCCGAAGGGGGTATTTGCCCGGCCAGTCAGTTTTCATCCGTCGGAGGGGAAATATGCCGGGCAAAAATGCAATGGACTTATGTTTCATGTTGCTGATCCGGCCGTCTTCAGGCCGGTAGCATTTGGCTGGTTGCTGATACGCCTGATCAAAAACGTCCATCCTGACTTTTTTGCATGGTCTCCTTATCCTACGTATGTAAATCATAGAGGAACAAGGCACCTTGATCTGCAGACAGGATTAAAAGACGCAGCATCCCTGGTTGCCGGATCTGGAGAAAATAGTACCGAAGACATTAGTCGCTACACAGATCCCGGCGATTGGCGGGATAGGGTAGCTCCTTATTTACTGTATTAGCATAAGCAGACAACTGTCTGGCATACTGGAAAATAGCCATGGATTACCCGGGAAAATGATAGCCGGTTTGAAGGCCTGATTTTTTTGCACTAATATTATAATAACCGGTATATTCTCGTGAACCTGAGACCCTCTACCATCATCCTGCCTTATACAACTGCTTTTAACTGCTCAACATAATAACCAAAACCTGTCATTATGAATCTGGATAAGCTATTACGGAAGAAGCCGCTGGAGGCGTACCAGGATGATATTAAGACAAGTCAGCTGACAAGAACCTTGGGTAAATGGGAATTAACCGCCATCGGCGTAGGCGCCGTAATTGGTGGGGGTATTTTCGTATTAACCGGCGTAGCAGCCAACCAATATGCCGGCCCAGCCCTGGCCCTCTCTTTTGTACTAGCCGGCATGGGCTGCCTGTTTGCAGCCTTTTGTTATGCCGAATTTGCCAGTATACTGCCTGTCTCTGGCTCGGCCTATGCCTACTCGTATGGAACGATCGGTGAATTCTTCGCCTGGTTCATCGGCTGGAACCTGATCCTGGAATACATGATGGGGGCCACTACGGTAGCAGTCAGCTGGTCGAAATACTTTGTCAAACTCCTGCATTTATCAGGTGTCAACAATATACCATCCTGGTTATTAAATGATCCCATTACGGCCCGGGAAGAAGCAGCAAAACTAGGCGTTGCAGCCCCGACCTTCTCGATCAACCTGCCTGCCGCCCTGATCGTTTGGGTGGTAACTTATATTCTTGTCAAGGGCATCAAAGAATCTGCCAAAACCAACAACATCATTGTTTCGCTGAAGGTAGCGGCGGTATTATTCGTGGTGGTAGTGGGTGTATCGTATATCAACCCGGCCAACTGGCATCCTTTTATCCCTGAAAAAGTGGTAGATACTGCCGGCGTTAGTCATTATGGTCTTTCCGGTGTACTTACCGCTGCCGGTATTGTATTTTTTGCTTTCATTGGATTTGATGCGGTATCCACGCAATCGCAGGAAGCGGTGAATCCAGTAAAAGACATTCCCTTTGCCATCATCACCTCCCTGATCATTTGTACGGCTTTGTATATCCTGGTATCGCTAACGCTTACCGGAATGACCGATTATAAAACACTGGATATGGGCGCACCGGTCGCCTCGGCCTTCAGTTCAGTAGGCCTTAATTGGGCATCCTTCCTTATCACGATCGCCGCAGTAATTGGATTGATCTCGGTGATGTTGGTCATGTTGTTGTCGCAAACCAGGATCTTCTTAAATATGTCGAAGGATGGATTATTGCCACCGAAGATGTTTGCCGCCATTCACCCACGTTTTAAAACACCCTGGAAAAGTACGATCCTATTGGGGGCCATCGCCTCGCTGATAGCAGCCGTAACCCCCATTGAGAAAGCCACCAAAATGACCAGCATCGGTACGCTGTTTGCCTTTGCCATGATCTGCGCAGCCGTATTGGTTCTTCGCAAAAAACAACCCGGCCTGCACAGACCCTTTAAAGTAAAATACCTGCCGCTGGTGGCCGGTCTGGGGCTGGGCTTTAATATCCTGCTGATGTTTAGTTTAGATGGGGCAACCTGGTGGAGACTGCTGATTTGGAGTATAATAGGCATTGCCGTCTATTTTCTATACAGCGCCAGGCATAGCAAACTGAATAAATAGCAGGGGGGGCGAAGGCTGAACCGCTACCTGAGCTTTACCGAAACTTTATCAAGGGTATAGTAGGTAAAAATACCAATACCGCCTTTGACATTGGATTGTATGGCTTCAGGATTCAACAGTGGATCAATAAATGCACTGTAAGCATTATCTACCGAATTCAAATATTCGTAATATTCCTTTTGTATATGAAACAACCTCACCACAACAGAATCCGCCCCGACTTTATAGTTAGCCAATGGCATCACGCATGATGCATTGCTGCTTTGACTTTGATCATACAACAAAGATTTAGTAAGATCAGTCTTGCCATTTTTGTAATTGGCAACAAACAGTTTGAAATACTTTGAAGGGTCATTCATTAAGTCGTGATGCACGACTATATGGTCATCATTCAGCTCGACCTTCTTAATTTCAACCGGGCCAATTATCTTCGTTGATGCCTGCACTGATCTTCCGTCTTTTAGAACGATATTAAGATTAAAAAATGAGTGAGATCCTGCTTTGATGGTGTCCGGACACCCATAGTTTACAACAATACGCCTGTCGCTTTTCCTGTACAGGATATTTCGCGCAATCCATGTACCCGTGTCTGTACTTATTTTAACCTGGGCATTCCAAATGGCCAATAACACAAGATCATCCTTCAGTGAGTTACTCTCAGTCAGTGTAAGTTCCGCTGGGTAATCCGGTGTTAAATAGCCTTCCACCACAACACTTCTTGCGTTTTCGGGTATTTGCACATCTATATCTGATTTAGAACAACCTGGCATAAGGTAGGTGAAAACCGGCAATAATAAGAGTAGACGCTTCATGTTTGTTAGAATTCGGCCTGTATTGATAAAAAAGGGACCAAAGGAAGGATCGATTTTGTCTTGGCTTGCAAATACCTGTCACCATTCTCCTTTTTCCTGGTGGTGAAATAAATGAAATAAGGGTTTTGGTAGGAATACATATTGTATATTCCAGCAGTCCAGGAGTATTTGACTTTTTTTAGATTAAAAACATGTTTTACGGACACGTCCATTCGATGACTCAAGGGCATTCTGTAATTATTCCTTGCTGTGTAAACAGGAATAGCCCGCAATGGCCCACCACCAACGTCAGCATTTTGGTGCATATACAAACCCGTAGGCATGGTAATGACGCTTCCGCTCTGAACATATTGTGACAAGGAAAAGGTCCAACGGGGTTTAAACTGCCAGAACAACGAAAGATCAGCTTTATGGCGGATATCGTATGGCATGGAATATTCCTTGCCCTCATTAATACCAGGGAATCGGCCGGTAGATTTTCCATAGGTATAATGCCCCTCAAGCTGCCATTTGCTGCTATTATAATAGATATTCAACTCAACGCCAAGTGACAATCCAGAGCCTTGCGCAGTCTTAAAATCAAGGGAAGAGAAGTAATTCTTGTCTAAAAATTCAGTTTGATTCTTTAGCAGGATATAATACAAAGAAATACTGACTTTTATTTTTCTGCTCAGTACCCGGCTATAGGTGGAAGTGAAGTGCCAGGCATCTTCCGGTGGTGCATTTTGAACGGTAGGGTACCAGATATTGATGGGCAATTGTACGCCCGTTGGCACATACAGATGCGCGTACTGCACTTGCCTGCTAATGTTGAATGAAATGCCTTGCTGATACTTACTGTAAATAATGTTTAACGTCGGTACGATGGCGCTATAATGCCTGTCAGACGAGTAGCGATTGACATTTGCGCCCAGTCTTAGTCGAAGATCATGAGTCACCCCTATATTGCTGAAAAGGTAGGCTCCCCAATAATTCGCCGGCCTGCTGATCGAAATGCGTTTTTGAGTACTATCCGCATCATCAAGTGTTAAAGAGGTCATATTTAATTGATAACCTTTCAGAAATACACCATAATCAATAGCAACACTTTTTGAGGCCACCCAATGCATGTCGGCTGTTACGCCGGATTCACGAATTTCATTTTTAAGCTGGCGGCCAATACTCTTGTAAGAAGCATCCGCCATATACCTGGATATTCCCGCATTAATTTTCAAGTCCAGCTTACCAGATAGTTGATATTGCCAATTTAAGCCAATTGTCAGGTTCTTCCATACCGCACTGAGATGAAGCTGGGAATCATCCATACCCAACTTGTCGCCGGAACTGAGTGTATTTATTTTAAACAAACCAGCCTTGCTGTTGAAAATGACCGTATTGTTCCAGTCATAGAAGCTATACAAAGGCAACGGCGAATAATTTTGCTTATCCTTATTGAAACTGTTGTAGGTTTTGGATATCAGGTCAAAATACGACCGCCTTATATTGCTGATTATGCCGAGTTTATTTTTCAATATAGGAACCTGTACCCCTAATCTGGAGGTCAGTATGCCCAATTCAGCTTTTGCATGCAGGCTGTCCGGTACTTTATGCATTGTTTCCAGTAAAAGATATGAACCCAGGAAGCCATTGAATTTCGGATGAATATTGTCTTTTACCAATTGAATTTTATCAAATGCATCTGCATTTAAAGGAGGATAAATACCCAGCAAATGGTTGCCGCTGAAAGTATTGATACCATCCAGCAAAGTGGCCGTATTGCCCGAATTTAATCCCCTTACAAACAAGCCACTGCTAACTTCAGAAGTATGGATAATACCTGCTTGCTTTTGCAATGCCTCGTAAATGTTTGCTTCGCCCAGTGCACTTCCTTTTCGAACAATGTCATCGTGGCTCAGTTCAATGTTGGCAGTAGGGGGGAGCGATTTTCCTGAAATAATAGTAACCCCTTTAAGCGTATCGTGCTTAAACAACAGCGACACTTGAAAGCTGGTGTCTTTTGAAAAAGAAAAAGTAGTTTCAAAAGGAGCAAATGAAAGATGAGTAACGATGAGCCGGTAGACTTCCCTGGGCAGGGAATGAAAAGAAAAGCGGCCTAAACTATCTGTCAGCAACAGATATCGTTTTGTACCAGCTAATTCAACAGTAGCATTTTGTACAGGCTGTTGTTCATAATAAACGCGCCCGGTAATATTTACCTGCGCCTTCACGCAGAAAACGCTCAAAAGCAGTAGTATAAGAAAAGTAGGGGTGCGCATTTTGCTCTTCACGGGGAAAAAAGTAATATAAAACTGCCGTAAACGAGGCTGTTCGTTTACGGCAGTTGGTATTGTAATCAGCCCTGCCTATTAGTTGGGTCTTGTAATATAGCTGGCAGTCAGCTCCAGACGTATACTACCACCATCATCTTCGGTAGTGGCCGCATTGCCAATAATGGTTTGCGGATAACCAAACGTATTAAAGTCTTTGTACTCAATTGATCCAAACGTAACGCTATTGGCATAAGTAATCCGTTTAGGTGCATTGGCCAGGTTGTAGGCGCCTAAGCCTGGAAACAGCGATCCAATTGTATTGCCAAAGAAGTTTTTGTAGTTCGTATATTCCAGGGTTGCAAACAGATACAAACCAGCCGGGCGAACGACGCCTGGCCCATAGGGATTTGACGGATTTCCCCAGGGGTCAAACGGGCCATGATAATAAGAATACAAAGCACTCTGGTAGGTATATATTTTAACAGGATTTCCCTTGGCATCAAACTCTGTCTTCATCATTTCGGTAGTGGTCCCCCCCTCTAATTGCTTTACGGATGCCAATTGCCCGGAGGCAGTATATTCGTAATTCATTGTCCGGGCGGCCACGTTATTTCTGTATTCTACTGCCTGCGATACCTTTTTTGCAGCATTATAGGTAAAAGTAACATGACGCAGCTCCGCAGCATTCGTTACTTTACTGATCAAGCCATCTGCGTTTGTTTCAATCGCATAATTGACTGTAGATGTAACATCTCCCGGATTCCATTCATTTGTCTTTACAAATTTGGCATAGGCCGTGTACCAGAAACTGGTAGAGCCAGCTACCGGAATGTTACTGTTAGTTATACCGTAAACTATGGTTTCACTATAATAGGAATAAAAGCTAGTCAAGGCTGTGGAAAGTTTTAGAACATTTGTGTACTTGTGATATATAAAGTTGGTTCCATTTTGATAGTTGAACACATACAATGTGTACAATCCATCGGTCCCACCTTCAGTAAAAAATTGCCCTTTGTTGATAGTGAAAATCACCTGTGTTGCGTATTCGCTCGACAAGTAGGTAGAGTTATAAGCTATTTCTTTTTGTGTGGCATATCTCTTCTCAGTCGCACCGGAAAGTTTGCCTGCGGTATAGGTTTTAATCACTTCCCTGGCCTTTCTGATCTGACCGTCAACAATCTCACTTGATTTGGCCGTAAGGGCGTCAAAGGTGGTAGGATCGTATGTCATTTCCAGGTAAGGTGCGGCGCCTGCATAAAGAGACGCAATAAGCTGCTTGCCATTGGTGTCGGAAAGCAGTACCGCAGACAGGGAGCCATCTGTACTGGTAACGATCTGAAAAGACGATTCATTGCCGTTGGTAAGTTTGATCTTTAAAATACCTGTCGTCTCATCATACGTGATAGAAGCGATGCCCACACCATCCTGACCGTTGGAGCCTGTTGGGCCGGCAGGGCCGGTGTCTCCTTTAATTCCTTTCGGAATAGGGGTGACTACTTTCTCTCCCGTATTATAGATTATAGTCATATTGGTACCGTCAAATGTAATTGCGGTAACCGTTTTGCCTTTTTCAAGAGCTTCAAGCCTTTGTTTAAGTGCTGAAATCTCTTCGCTGTCAGAGTCCTTTTTGCAACCAAACAGGATGCCGCTAAGCGCGAGCGACAGCCAGAAAGCTTTCTTTGTCATCTTTGTTTTTTAAGGGTGAAAAATGAGCATTACATACATGAGATCCTTTATATAACCACTCACTCAGATTGAATGCATAGCAAATGAAAATAATTTAAGATCACAATTCAATTTAACGATCGTGTATACAACAGCGTTCTTTCATTTTTATTGTTTAATGTATGAGGTAATATTGTAAGAGCTCTTTGGTTTTGCAAGATTAACCGAACAAACGGAGATGGAAATACGGGAACCCGTATGCGGCACAGAGAAGATTGAAGCACATTGAGCAGTCCGGACGGCCCCGGAAACTATAAAACATGTAACAGGTCTGGTTTATTTGATGGAGAGTAACCCTCTATTTATCATGATGTAGCTGTAGTGAAAATATGTCAACTTTTTACTACCGGGTAATAATTAGCGCTCCTGGCATGGGCCGTTTAGCCCGGCGAAAGCAAAGTAAGGTGGGCCCCTCACGTTTACCTGGATAATTTTAATTACGACTAATAAGTAGTAACTTAATATACTCAGGCCAAAACTATGTCCTCTCCATTATACAAAATGCAGGTGCTGCTATTCGTTTTGGTTGTCATAACCCATACAGCTGATGCCCAGCAGCGAAGAGATACTCCCGTAAGGAGAATTGGCCGGTTCAATCGGATCATCCGCCCCTTGCAACAAGGCAATACAGCACCCATCGTCCATGCAGGCCCTGATATGACCATTACACTGCCCACCAGTAGCGTAATGCTCAATGGCAGCGCCACAGACAAGGATGAGAATATCCGGACATACCGGTGGAGGGTTCTCGATGGTCCAGAAGACGCCCGGATATTGTCTGTCAATACACCTCAAACAAATGTGACCAACCTCCGGGCTGGTGTATACCGTTTCATCTTATCTGTCGAAGACCGTTTAGAAAAGGTCGGCCGTGATACGGTGACCATCACGGTAATACAAGCCCCCTTACCACCCACCGTCAACGCAGGCCCTGACCAAACCATCACCCTGCCAGTCAATAAAGTAATCCTCAATGGCAGCGGCTCCGATCCCAGGGGATTTCCCCTGATCTTCAGGTGGACCAAATACATCGGTCCCGGCAATCCCGTTTTCACCCATCAAACCACCCCACAGACTACCGTCGAAAACCTGCAGGAAGGCGTGTATCAATTCATCCTGGCCGGCTTCAATAACCGCAAGCAGCAGGCCAGGGATACCGTACGGATTACCGTCAATCCACAAAAGAACCAGCCGCCCAGAGCAGATGCAGGGGCCGGCAAAACCATCACATTACCCCTCAATACCACCACCCTCAATGGCAGGAATAGCAGCGATCCCGATGGCGATACCCTCACATTCAGGTGGCGCAAGCTCAGTGGCCCGGGCAATATCACCATCGTTCCACTCGATAACGCCATTACCCGCATCTCCAACCTGGACCAGGGCGTATACCGGTTTCTTTTAACCGTGGCGGATGGCAGGGGAGGTGTCGATACGGCTTCAACAACAGTTACCGTCAATACCCCCATTCCCGTTCCTAAATCACCCATCGCCGATGCCGGGCCTGATCAGGAGATCCATGCCAATGATACCATCACCCTTACCGGTAGCGGAACCGATGAAGACGGCCACATCGTCGCTTATGAATGGAAAAAGATAGCCGGTCCACCACCATACCATATCGTTTCAACTACAACGCCAAAAACGCAGGTGTATGGACTGCAAGCAGGCGGATATACCTTCCAACTCACTGTTACCGATAATGATGGCTTACAGGCCACGGACAGTATGAGGTTGAAGGTATTGGCTGTTGCAACAACCGATACCGCCGCTACCGATACCATCAAAATACTACCACCGCCACCTGTTCCACTGTCCGAGGACAAAACGCCGGCCTGGGTTTCGATCACTGCCGGCATCCTGGCATTGGGCGGCGCCACTTTCACCGGGTACTACTTTTGGTGGAGAAGGCAAAGAAAAAAACTGATCGTTTATTTCATGAACCCCGAAGAGGAAGCCCTCGCACATGAAATGATGCCCGGTCACCATAAAACAGAAGGGTTTATTATAGGGAATACCACGCGCGGCAATATCCGTGAAATGGAGAAAAAAGGCCTTGCCTTCCGGGTATTGAATACCTCCACCCTCACGGTCAATACGCCCGGCGTAACCCGTACCTACCAATATTCTTTCAAGAAAGGAGCGCCACAACTGCAATCAGTATCCCGTGATTTCCCCGGCCATAACTACATCAATATTCTCCGGAGCCCGGAGGCCTTGCCATATTCCCCGGCCACTTTGCCGGCTTTTTACCTCATTACACTCGACGGGCCGCTGCTCGATGTATTCAGCAAAGCACTCGAAGAAATAGGCATCTCCATTGTTCAACGCATACCGGAAGACAGCTATATCATTTATGTAACCAACAGCGAACAGCTTGACCAATTACACAACAATGAAGTATTCCGCTTTATCCGCATCATCAATGAATATACTGCAGAAGACACCGGGTTTATCATTCGCAAAGACCGTTATGTAAATACCTTTCAGGCGGGCCCTGATGCCGCTTTCACCATTGATCTTGTTTTACACCGGGAAGAAGATGCCGGCATCGTCAAAGATTTCCTCGGTATGAACAGGATCGAACGGATCGATGAATACCGGAATATCATCCGGATCAGCATGCGACCCCATACCGACCTGCCCATGCTGCTGGCCTCCAACAAATACATTCAGGCTATCTATGAACATATACCCAAGGTATGGTACAACGATATCGCCAGGCAAATGATCGGTATTGATGCCAAAGAAAACAACCATCACACTGTCTTTACCGAAACCGGCAAAGGGCAGGTCATTGCCGTAGCAGATACAGGCGTCGACGCAAACCATCCTGATCTGCAAAACAACGATCTCCAGGCAGCGGCCTGGGGCAGGCCCGGCGATACTTCCGACCCCCATGGCCATGGCACCCATGTGGCAGGTACCATTCTGGGCGATGGCAGTGCCTCCCATGGAGCTATTAAAGGCATTGCTCCTGGCGCCACCTTGTTCTTTCAATCCTTACTGGATGATAAAGACCAGCTTGTAGAGCTCGATCTGAGATTACCCGATCTGCTGCAACAGGCTTATGACAACAAGGCCAGGATATTGAATCTAAGTTGGGGTGGCCCCACCGAAGCCTATTACACTCCTGACTCCACCATGGTCGACGAGTTTGTATTCGACCATCCCGAAATGCTGGTGGTGGTGTCGGCTGGCAATGAAAGCAAAGAGAAAAAAGATGAACAGGGAAATGATATCACAGCAACAGAAACAGTAGGTTCACCAGGCACCAATAAAAATGGCCTCACGGTAGGCGCCAACAATAGTATCCGTAAAAAAGACGACCCGGAATCCATGGCCTGGTTCAGCAGCAAGGGCCCTTGTATACCCGAAAGCCGTATTAAGCCCGATATTACAGCCCCGGGTACGCATATCCTTTCCACCAGGTCGGCCCAGGCGCCCGATAGTAACTTCGAAAATTTTTATGATAATGACGCTTATATATTCCTGTCTGGCACCAGCATGGCTACCCCCGTCGTTTCGGGCGCTGCCGCCCTTGTACGGGAATATTATATGAACAGGGAATACGATACACCCAGCGCGGCACTCATCAAAGCTACTTTGCTCAACGGTACCCACCGCCTCACGGGAGCTAATGCCATGCTGGGCAGCACTATGATCCCCAACAACAACCAGGGATTCGGCATGCTCTACCTGCCAGATTCCATTCCCAATGAAGGGTCCCGCTTTCAACTCTGGTTCCGCGATGCTTACAAGGACCCCGCCATGATCATGCACAAAGGCGGTGAACGACGCATGTTCCAATTGCAGCTGAAGGCCAAAAGCTGGGTAAGGGTATGCCTGGTGTATATCGATAATCCGGCCGTGGGATTACAAAACAACCTCGACCTGATCATGGAACAGGAAGGCACTATTCAGAAATGGACAGGCAATGCAGGCATCAATGCGAATGAACCGGGCCACTCCCCCAAAAAAGAAGACTTCAGGAACAATATTGAGATCATCCGTATAGCGGAGGCCGAAAGCGGCCACTATAACATCAACATCGTGGCCACCAACCTGGTGCGCAAGATAGATTGCGTATATGCCCTGGTAGTCACCACCGGCGATATGGACAGCTCATTAACAAACATCGAACCATGATGAAGCTGCACGTTATACAAGCCAGGTTTGGCGATTGCCTGCTCCTCGAATATGGAGAAGGTTCCAACCATGCCTTTATGCTGATAGATGGCGGACCTTCCCACAACTATGATGAGCAGCTGAAACCAGCCCTGCTTCAATTATTGAATGGACACAACAGCCTTCATGATATTGTTGTGAGCCATGTAGACAATGACCATATCGTTGGCGTGCTCGACCTGCTTACCGCCCTACAGAAAGAGCAGGACAAAGGCGGCACACCTTTCTTATCCGTTGGCCAGCTCTGGTTTAATACCTTTGGCAATACCATTGGCACGCAAGACATTGAAAAGAGGATGGGTGATATCAACAAAGTTGCCGCTGTGAATGGTGTGCAGATGCAGGCAGCCAGTGTGGCCCTGAATGGCATCAAAGAAGGAAGCAGGGTATTGCTGAGAACCAAAAACCTCAACATACCTGTTAATGCAGATGCGCCCGGCGGTTTCTACCTCGCCGCCAAAAACAATCCTGTCATCAACCGCTCCAACCTCGCCATCACGGTCATAGGACCTACGGCCGCCAATCTGAAAAAACTACAGGAGGAATGGGAGGCATGGGTAAAGAAGAATGAACAACAGATAGCTGCCGGAAAATATACCCGGGAAGTGGCGGCCAATCTCGATAGGAGTGTGCCCAACCTCAGCAGTATTGTCATACTGGTAAAAGGGGAGGGCAGGAGTATCCTCCTTACCGGCGATTGCCGCAGTGACCACTTGCAGCAGGGATTGATCGAAACCGGTTTATCGGCCGATGGCAGGTTCCATGTGAACATACTGAAAGTACCGCACCATGGCAGTATGCGCAATGCCAGTAAAACATTTTATGAACAGGTCACCGCTGATACCTATATCATTTCTGCCGATGGCACCAATGGCAATCCCGATACGGATACCCTGTCCTGGATATTGAAGCCTGCCCTCGCAGCCGGCAGAAAAATAAAGCTCGTATTCACCAACGAAACTCCCTCTACCACCGCCTTCCTGCAGCAATACCCACCCGTCAATTGGGAGGCACAGTTCCTGCCAAAAGACGCAGCCTATTTAACACTGTAAGGGGTATTGAAAGTAATATAGTATCAAAAAATATATTCACCGGTACCTCAGATCGCTTCAATAAAATTGATCGTGATCCCATTCAGGCAATCATCCTGGCATCCGTTGGGTACATAGCCGGCCAGCGAGAGCATTCCATTATTCCGGGCTTCAAAATAAGTAGTGGCATCACTGCGCTTGCGCAACCAGTCGTTTTTAGCCTTCTCATATATTACATCCAGTGTAACAAGATCAGCACCTGATTGATGCGTTGATAACTGACTTTCCGTTTCTGTCCATTCCTCAAATATTTTGGTCACTATGCCCGTAGGCGTGTGGGTTACTTGTTTGGATAGATATGAACGCCCTACCACCTTACCGTTGCGTACGGTAATAATGGTTTTGGCGCTATGCCCGGTCCAGGAGCCATACGATACTTCGTAGCGATAAGAATTATGAGAAGAGTCTTTAAATACTTTCCATTTATGGAGACTGCTGGCATAATCAGAACTGTAGGCTAAATTATCTTTCTTACAGGAATCGAACGCCGCTACAGATAAAAGGGCAATCAGGTAATAAACAGGTTTCATAAAAATGATTTGTTCAAAGCAAGACTGATCCCATTGTCCTTCATTCCGTTGCATAGCCGCCACATTTTAATACCTGTTCAGCATTCCCTAAATGTATACTCCACAATTCCCAACCTCTCAACCCGGCACACAAACGCATGCAATAATCAAAAAGCCCCCAACCCAAGGTTGAAGGCTTTGTTGAATGCCCCTTGTCCTGAACGATCCAAATGAAAGAGATATACTTAATACATGACTTACTGCTTCACAAATGTTTTCACGCCCAATACCGTCTTGCCATCCTCGACAGATAGGTAATATTGCCCCTGCATCAGCGTCACCACGTTCAACGTGGTCTTTCTGCCCGAGGCAAGGCGGTAGTCCTTCAACATTACCACGCGTCCCTGCCCATCGGTGATCTTCAGCAATACCTGGCTGGCCGGCATACTTCCCTCAAAAGTTACCTGCAACTCCTTGTCTACCGGGTTGGGCCATAACCTGATAGCAGTATTCCCTTGTTCGCCTAGCGTCACCATCCGGATATCGGAATACCGGAATTGCTCATTGAGGTCTATCTGCTTCAGGCGGTAATAATACCGGATGCCGCCCACCACATCCCGGTCTATCCATTCGTAGGTACCGCCGCCGGTGCCCTTACTGGCCACATACCCCAGCTTTTTGAAGTTCGACGGATTACCCTGCTCCGCACGTTCGATCTCAAACCCCTTTGCATTCAATTCCTCGTCGGTAACCCATTGCAATTGGATGAAGGACTGTTTGGCCAGGGCATCAAAACGGGTGAGGTGTACTGGTAAAGGAACCAGGGTAGCACTGCCCATCACCGCCGGAGAGAAATCAGCCAGGCTCACACCCAAATTGGGTTCCGTAGTGAGGTCAAATCCAACTGCCGCTACTTCAAAGGTGCCCACACCACTGCCCGTCATGGTATTGCGAACCGACAGTATTTCTGTCCAGGTATTCAATGTCCAGTTGCCCGGGAAAAGAAAGGGCGTTTGGTCCGCATAGAATGCCTGGAAATGATAAGCTCCCTGTGTTTTACGTACGCCCGATTTGGCAATATGGTAATCCGTAGCCAGTGTGCTCACGAGGTCTACATTGTAGCTGGCCAGCCAGCGCAGGCCAAATACCAGGTCGGTTACATAATCCGTCGTGGTTGGCACAGCACCTGCAGTCACACGCATTTCCACACCTACCATGCCACCGCCCTTGTTCACCGCCCTGATCTCGTAGGTCTGTGCCGGCAAAGCCATCGACAAGGCCAGCACTATGATCAATAAAAACAATTTATAGTTCATCACGGGTTAATTTATCAGTTGGGTAATTGTTGCGTTACAGTCCTGTTGGGAGTAGGCAGCCCTACCACGCCCAGCACCACATTCTTATCATTGGCCGCGCCATTGTAGCGTACGGATCCATCCATATTCACATCGGTACGGTGATAGATGATCAGTACATTATTGCTCGTGGAGATTCCTACCTGCGCCAGCACCGCATTCTTATCGTTGTTGCCGCCATTGTAGCTCACCGTACCATCGCCATTCGCATCGCCCGCCCACAGGGTCATCACACCGCCCTGGTTATTGCGGGCATCAGTACCCCAGGTGGCCGTAGCTGGCGCGGTAAAGTCGATCGTCGTGGCCGTACTGGTATTGAGTGCTACCGGCGCTGCGGTCATCACACCCAGGTGGTTGCGGTGACGGACAGCGATATAATAATTGCCATTGGGCAGATTATTGAAATACACCGGAGAGACGCCATCCAGGTCCACGATGCTGCCATCACGGCGCAGGAGTGCCGATCTTGCTGCCACTACCTGCGTAGGATTAGCGGGGTTGCGCAGCTCCAGCCATATCCAGTCTACCAGTGCCGTATTGCCCGTGATTGCCAGGCGGGCAAGCGGAATGCTGGCGGCTGGTGTACCCACACCTGTAAACCCAAGGGCAGGGTAGGGATCAGTAAGCGGTATCAGTGTTTTCGCCCGCAAACTATCTGTCATCAAACCATTGCCTGCGATATAAGGTCCTTGCAGGAAGGCCTTGGCTGATACAATCAGTCCGCCCGGCGCACTGCCAACGATCACTTTCACCACATCCGTCGCAAACAGGTGCCCATCACTCACGATCAGCAGCAGGTCAAAGCTCTTGCCCTGGTCGGCAGCGCTCACCGCAAAGGAAGGATTGGCCACAGTGGAATCGCTGAGGGTAATGCCTTCCGGTGCCACCCAATGGTACGTGAGCACATCGGCATCCGGATCAGTTGAGGTCGATCCGTTGAGCACCACGGTAGCCGGTACAGTGACATTGATATCGTCACCCGCTTTGGCAATGGGCGCCCGGTTAGTCGACAACACCGTCCACGATACGGTTACCATGCCATCACCATTCTTGCCACTGCTGTATTTACTGAAGGGCCTGGAATTAAAGGTCAGCTGATAGGTGCCCGGTGTAAGGCCCGCTGTACGAATGCCCGATATATTGTATACGGTATCATTCAAAGCTGTAATGATCAATCCTGTTGTGGGCAACGCACTGCCATTTCTTGTGAGACGCATGGCCGTATCCAGTCCCACAGGGCTCAGCAGCTTATTGGTAAACTTCAGCGGAATGGTATCCACCTGCCGCGTCAGGGCGACGCCACCGGCAAATTGCCATTGTGCTGCCAATGCTACAGGGTCTACATACAATTGTATAGTAGCGGTATCTATTCCACCATTTGCTCCCGTAGCCGTCACGCGTATACCGGTATTGCCACCATTCTGCAAAGTAACCGGCACACTGACATTACCTGCTACTACATTGGCTGTTGTATTCAGCACCACAGCGCCTCCCAGGTCGGTTTGAGCAATCGTCACCTGCGAAGCATCGGCGCTCAGGCTAAACAACACCCGCAGGGTATCACCCGATGTAATGCCATCCGTATTGGAGAAGCCCGCATCAGGCGTTACCCGCAGGTTGCTGATGGTGATCAGTGCCGACCGATCCACCGTCCAGTTCACTGTTTGTATGCCTGTTCCAAAATTGCCCAAAGCGTCTTTCACCAGCGCCATATTGATGCTGAAACTATAATTACCATCGGGATAGGTGAGCATACCAAAGTTGCCCGCTGTCCAATGCCGCAGGTCGGTATTCGACAACTGCGCAATATTCAGCGCCTGCACCTCGCCATTGCGTTTGAGGCTCACTGCTGCCGTATTGAAGCCTACCACCTCCTCATCAAATTCTATCGTCACCAGTGGTATATGCTGTGCATCCAGTCCACCCGTTGCCAGGGTTTCCAGCTTCACCAGCGTTGGTCCGGCATTGTCCACTGTCAGGGTAATGGATTGAGTAGCCACACCCGCCACATGATCGGCCGATTGTATATTCGGCAGGTCTACCGTCAGCACATAGGCGCCCGGTGTGGTCAGGATAGTACCCAGACCTGATAGGTAGAACAATTTATGATCCGCCCGCACGCTATCAATCACCAGGCTGCCGCTTTGCAGCACACCTGCTTTTGTAATGGTAAAGCGTGCCGCCGTCACCGTAGCCACATCCACCGGCAGGTTAAAGAGTACGTTCAGCGTATCGAAGGCTTTCGCCGTATAGCTGGCCGGTATCGCCAGGAAGGCTTCCACCGTCGGCACATTCAGGAACTGTGTCCAGGTTACTTGTTTGCCTGTAGCCCCCTTGATGCCATACAGGTCTGCGATCTCCGCCGCCTGTGCCGTAAAGCTATAGAAGCCATTACCTGTAGTTACACCAGCCAGGTTTACTTTATAAGTTACCGAATCGATCTTCGTGACTACCACACTATTGTCAATGATATTCGGTCCGCCCTGGAAGGTCAATGTCAGGTCATCCTTCGTAAAGCTGGCCGCATCAATAGCTTTATTGAATACAACTGTCAGCTCCTTCACCTGTGTGGCTGATACCTGTGCAGGAGCACCATTAATGCTCACAATGGCCGGTATATCCAGGTTCTTCGGTTTCCATACCAGGGTATAGGTCACCGCGGCCTGTGTAGAGAAGGTGTCCACAAAGTGGAACTTGTTTTCATACACCGGGGCCCTGCTCACCGGTAAGGTCACAAACGTGAGCCAGGCATTGTTGAGCGGGATCACCTGTCCGTCACTGCGCGTTACGCTTGCCAACTCATACAATTTATTGCCCGGGTCATCCAGCTTGATATAATTCCAGCCCGACACAGAAGGCGTTACGGTAAGTACATTGGTAAAGCCGGGGCCTGATACAGGACTATTGAAACTGCCCGAGGCGGCCGGGCTTACTTTCGCCGTCAGATTGCCTTGCGAGAAGTAGATAATATCCGGCACATCATTCACATCAAACAGGTCATTCACCAGGAAGTCGGTAATACCATCATCCAGGCTGCCATAGGCTTTTATACTCCTTGTCAGCTCATGCAGTTTTATTCCTTTTACCAGGCTCAGCTCCGGATTGCCAAAACTGTTCGCATGGACCACATTCGCCTCATAACTTACAAACTTGCCCAGTAAAGAGCTGGTGAAGTACCACTGGCCAATTCTTGTAGAGAGCGCAGGTACGGTACCAAAGTTGATATCCGTTACGCCCATATTCTTAGGCTGGCCTTGTAAATTGGAACCGACCAGGTTGAAGTTGATGGCCAGTCCTTTCTCATTCTCGATGATCTTCGGTTGCGCAGAAGAGATCATCATATTCACCGCTGGCCCATAGCCCTGGTTCTCTACCATTACCGCCAGTTCAGCAGGAACGGATGGTTCGATTTCCGGTGTGGTCAGCGGATCATCACCCAGTATATTCCGTTGCATAAAGTAATGCAGCATCAGGTTCGGGCTTGGGTTCACCGTCAATGGCACTTTTGAAAGCGGCATATCCACCATGGCCTTTGCATAAGGGTCCCAATACCGTACCGTGCCGCTGAAATTGTACACCTTGGGTACCGTAGGCGCCGCACCCGGCTCTGGTATGAACAGGAATTTCACACTGCCTCTTTGTTGCGAAGCGATGATACCGGTACCTGTTACATTCGCCAGGTTGGTCAGGCTCTTGGTTTGTATCTCAAACAGGCCATTGCTGGGCACTCCATTCTCATCGGTGATCTGGAGCGTCACACTCAGTGAATCCATGGCATCCGTGGGATGTCCGTTGAATATTTCCAAGGTGCCTTCAAAGGCTTCCCGTGTCATTGTCAGCGTTTGGCTGAACTGTACTTTCACAGAAGCGCACACCGTTTGTTTGCTTTGTTCTTCCAGTATCCGGTCAAGGTCGGCACGTACTTTTCTATACATGTCATCGATCGACTCATATCCCCGGTCAATAGAAGTATTGTGCGCATCCACCAGCGAATCTGAATAGCTTTTCACCTTCATCCAGTTGATGATATCAGGATACTGCGCATTGGGCGTCAGTATCCCCTGGCTGCGTGCATATACCGAAGTATTCCACCGCGCAAAGAAGGCTTGCAGCAGAGCAGGAGAGATATCATAGCCCGTCATCGCTGCCAGCACCGTAGCCTGTTTGTCGGGGCGGATAGAATCCACATTCGTCAAATAACTACCAATCAGTGGCTTCAGGTCCCGCCAGGCGTCATTATGTACAATATCCCCTAAATACAGTTCTGACCAGCTCTCACGCAAATCATAAGCATGCATCACAAAATCAATATCATCCCTGATCTGCAGGAACACCGCATTCAGTTCATCAGCCGCACTGCGTGCCCCCGTCCTATTCATCATGCGGCTGCCTACAGTTGTACCTGCGCAGCTCGTTATGGCCTCCTTAATGCTCATCGGGCATTTGATCCAGTCGGGTGTTGGGTCAGGTGTAAAACACTGAATATAATCGATCAGTTCACCATGTACCAGTTTCGTTTTCGCTACACAGGTCATGATACCACCCACGCCACCGTCCGGCACGCCGCAGTCAAATGCTGCATCGATCATATCCAAGATACACTTCATACAGCTCGACTTCTCATCGGTATACGCAGGTGTATTCCCTGAACCACCACCACCGCCTGGCAGTTCACAGTATAGGCAAGGGATATTGAAATAAAGACCATTGCCGCCATAAGGCAGGCTGCCGCCACCTACTAAAGGATCTGTACCGCCTCCGGGAGGTCCAGAGCAGGTACGGCCCGTATAGTTGATCAGCGTACCCACTTTTTGCCACAGGCCGGTAGACAGTTCACACTTGTACACATACAACACAAAGGTGTAATCAGAGCAGGTAAAGCCACCACTGCTGCCACGGGCGCTCAAGCCCAGGGCTGCCAGCGAAGTGCCCATCTTGCCGCCTGGCAATGGCACCCCACGCCGCTTCATGATCACCGGTATCTGGATGCTTTGCTGGGCAGCCAATGTACCCGGCACATAGTTGGTCACAAATTCATATTCCACATCCTGCGTGGGCAGGTTCAGCTGCACATTCTCCGCCGCAATCAAGCCATGGTTCGTCAGGGTTACATTGAACGCATAGGTTTCCGTACCCGATAAAGCCGGCATATTCTTCGGCATATCGATCGTCACCACTGGCATCGGCACATTCGTCTCGAATTGCGTGGTGAGCGTAATATCATACTGGTCCTGGATAGCCGTAGGCTCTACCGTCCAGCTGAAGGTGATGGCCTGGTAATTCAGGAACACCGTGGTAGCTGTGGTATCGCCCGGATTGATCGTGATGGTACCATTATAAGGTAAATGCTTTTCTTTCTCTACCACAATGCGGTGCTTGCCTTCGGGGATATTGCCCACCGCAAACACACCAGTTGCATCGGTATTGCCTTCCGCATATACTTCACCCGTAAAGTAATTTTTGACCTGTACATGCGCACCGCTCACCTTCGGAGCATCCGCCGCATAGAAGGTGAATTGGTTTGTCACCGTCACTTTCACCGCGCCTTTTGATTCTGCTTTCTTCTCAAAGCTGAAAGGCACACTAAAACTATTGCCATTCTGTGCAGCGATGCCAATACTGCCCGTAATGGGATAATTGAAAGGCACTTCCGGCAGGGCTTTGAACTTCAGCACCACGATGGTGGTATCACCCGGGGCAACAGCTGGCAGTGCAAGCGGCGTTACGCTGCTCAGCCAGCTTACCTGTGGCAGGTTGATATTAATGGTACCCGTACTGCCCGCTCCCTTGTTCACCAGCATCAGCGTAACCAGGCGCTCACCAATACTTTGGGATACGGTTACATCGATCTTCGTCCTATCCGAGACCACATAGGCCTGGGGAGCCTGGCAGAAGTAGAACACACTCGCGGGTTGTACAATGCCTTCCGCAGCCACTGCCTGCAAATTGACCGCCTCAAAATAATTGCCGGCTGTTAAAGCCTTGCCCACTACAGTATAGTGCAGGTCTGCACTGGCATTGCCCGCCAGTACAGCAATTGTATCATAACGTATCACAGCCCCATTGGGCAGGCTCACTGCCTTCAACGTAAAGTTGCTAAGTGATTGATTGCTCAGGTTCTTCACCGGCAGGTTGCCACGCAGGGTATCATTCAGCATTACTTTGTACTGTGCCGGATTATTGTTGTTGATCAGTACACCCAGGATATCAAAATTATCCTGTTCAACTGTAGCGCCCAGACCGGGGAAGCCCGCACCCACAATGTAGTGGCCCGCTTCATTGCCCAGTGGCACAAACTGTGTGGTATAATGGCCGGCTGCATCGGTAGTAGCAATCAACACGCGGCGCAGTCCGCTGGTGATCACATATATTTCCACCTTCGTGTTGGCAGCCACGGTGCCATTGGTCTTTGTAGCCACACCCGTGACCGGAATATTCACGCCTTTCAGGAAGTAAGCGCCATCCACCACAGCCGTAGCCGTATAATCAGGACTAATCACCACATTTACCGGCTGGGAAGTATTGTTGGTGATCAACAACTCTTCCATGTCCTGGTCGGGGTTCACAACATAGACCAGTTTCCAGTTGCCCGGTAGGTTGGGCATCTGCACCGCATTCACCACCTGCGCACTTTGACCCGCAGGAATCGAAGCAGCGATGACATCTTCTGACACCAGTGTATCGGCCAGGTCAAACACATCATCTTTGGAGAGATACCCGCGCACCTTCACACCGCCGGGTGCCGTGGAGAAACCTGTATTCGTCACCGTCAGCTGGTAATTGAAGATGCTCATGGCCTGCACGGTCGCATTCGTCAGTTTCGCCAGTGGCACCTGCAGGTCCGGCTTATTACGGTCAGAAACCATCACCCATACCGATCCTGTAGCAAATCCATTCGCCGTAGCATGGAAGTATACCTGTTGGTTACCATCCGCTACATTATCATTGATCGTCGTTACTGTTACATCTACATACGCCTGACCAGCAGGGATCACGACAGATGGAGGCACCGTAGCTTCATTCGTATTCGAAGAAGTCAGGTTCACCAGCATACCAGCCGTAGTGACCGTATTGCGCGTTAACCGGATGGTGCCTGCATTGGTCAAGCCTTCCGGCAAGGTCAATACCGGTGCTGTTAAGGTCAGCGTCTGTCCGTCATTATCACTGATTGTAATATTCGTAGATACAGAACCAGCCGTTGAAGGTGGCGCACTGCAACCGCAGCTGTTTACAAACACAGCCGCCGTAATCGCAACCACCCGTTCACCATCTGCCAGGGTATTATCGATCACTCCTACATTGAAAGTCTTTTCATTTTCATTGGCTGCCAGGGAGATCGTCGCAGGCAACACCAACGTATTGGGTGCACTGGCCGACAGATTCACTGTAAAGGCAGCAGTGGTACTACCCGCCGTACGGCGTAAGGTGGCCTTGGTGGCATAAGCACCCGCGCCCTCAGAAATAGAATTACTGAGCAACACCAACTCCAGGTTCGGCAGGTCATCATCCTGCACCGTGATCGTAGCACTCGTTGCCGTATGATTGGCCGCACCGGCATTGATAATCACCGGTACTGCAATCTCTGGTATATTGTCCTGCGCCAGCGTCACCGGCACATCCACAAACAAGGCGCCCGCAGGTATGATTACAGAAGCCGGTACCGGGAAGCGTGCCTGGTTATCCGAAGTGAGGAAAACGGTCAGCGGAGCTGCAGCCACCAGGTTGGTATTCACGCGGAAGTTCACGGTATTGCCTTCCATAATGGTGGCAGGCAGGTTGGTGATCGTCAGGCTCGCCTGGTCATTGTCCAGCACCTGTAGTTTTACTTTCCCTGCTCCATAACCTGCAGCGGTAGCTTGTATACTATCATTCAGGTTACCATCCAGCGTTGCATTGTCAGGAGCCGCCACAGTAAACGCGGTACCGGCCTGACCGGCAGGAATCGTCACTGTAGCAGGTAAGGTAAACCGCGTTGGGTTCGATACCGCCAGGTTCACCGTCAATGCTGCATCAATAGCCCCCGTCCTCTTTACAGAAGCCGTCACCGCAGGGCCGCCTTCCGTCAGTTGGTTCGAAGAAAGCTCCAGGCTCAGCAGCTTGCTGGTGCTCCACGGAGTTGATTGCACGCCCGTATTGTTAGCCGTCGCCCCCGGAGTTTCCTGCACAGTAGCGCCCGGTATCAGTTCCACCACAAATACACCCTGTCCACCAATATCAAACAAAGCAGGGATTGTTACCGAAACACTACGGTTCACCAATCCGCCCCCGGCAAGCACTGCCGCATTCGTATAATTTACTGATTGTATCAAGGTCCTGTTTCCTCCAGCCGCCGATTGCATATAGATACGCTCCGTCCAGTCGGAAGGAGAGGAGCCCGTGCCCACATTGGCCACTGTCCAGTTGATCGTTACTACATCATTAGGACCAACTGTCGTAACACCAGACGACACACTTTGCACTGCCAGGTCAGGTGTTTGTACAATGACAAAGGTGTCTATCACCTCCGCAGCAGCCAGCCAATTGCCATTACCCGCCTGGTTCACTTTGATCACCACAGTGCCCGCATGCACGATCGTAATGGTATCGCCCGCCAGGGTAGCAATGCCTGCCGGGTTGGTTATCAGGGTTAAGGCCACTGGCAAACCAGAAGAGGCATTCACCATCAGTTTGAATGGAGCGCTGCCCACCGCTTTATCCGGCGTAGCGCCGAGGGAAATGGTTTGAGTCGCTTTTTGTATCGTAAGGTCTGCACTGTCCTTGCCTGCATAATTGGGATGATTGATGGTAGCTACCACCTTATAAGTACCCGCATTCGCCGGAGCCCCGGGCACACCATTGAAGGTGAGGCTTACTGGCAATCCCGCAGGATTGGTCGTGATGGACGGCGTTCTTTGCGAGCCATTGTACACCTGTACCAGGTTGCCAAAGCTCAGCGTGGCAGCAATTGGCGTCACCACAATGCTGATCTGCGTGGTGGCTTCATTGAAGTTCTCATTGCCCGCCTGGAAAGCCCGCACCACAATAGTGCCTGCCCCATTGATCACCAGCGTGTCATGCTTCAAAGTACCCGGACCACTCAATACGGTATACGTAATGGGGAGCCCCGATGTCGTAGTCGCCTGCAGCACCACTTCACCACTGCTGCCATAAACAATATTTGGTACAGCTGGGAAAGTGATCGTCTGGTTTTGCCGCTCACCCACAAATACCACCGGGTTCGATTGGGGTCCCGCACCGCAACTATTGGTATAGCTCACTGTATAGCTGCCTTCATCTGCTGCATTCAACGTACTGCCTGTAGCGCCGTTGATGGCAGCACCATTCTTATACCACTGGTAAGCCAGCGCACTGTCTGCCGGTGTATAGGCCGGCGTGCTCAGGGTACGTCCGCTGGTATTGACCACCGGCTTCGTCTGCGGCGCCCTGCCAAATACAAACACATTAAAATTCACAGAAGCACTACCACAGGTATTGGATACAGTGAGGCTTAATACATGGGGACCGCCTGCCGTCCAATGGGCTACTGCCGTACCGGCCGTGGTATCCAGCGTACCGCCGCCGTCTACCGTCCACACATATTTATAATCAGGTCCACTGAGGTTATTGACCGTATAGGTTTGATTACCCACACAGCTATTGGCAGCACCGTTGATGCTGAAATTGGCTGGTGTGCGCATGATGCGCAGGGCCGTAGCATTGGCGCCACTGGTATCATTGGGCGAGTTGGCAATCACCCGGATGCGATAGGCAGTACCGGCGCCTATACCGGCGGGTATCACCGCGTCGATCGTGTCCGACCCACTGCCAGTAAGCGTGCCGATATTCGTAGGATTGGCAAAATTGCCGTTCACATCCGAAAGTTGCGCCGTAAATATATTGTTGCTGCCAAAAGCCGCATTCACCGCAAAGGGTACAGCCACAGGGCCGCCGGCACACAAAGGACCGGTAATGCTGCCAATGGTAATGATCAATTCAGTAGGAGGCTCTACCTTGAAGCTGCCCAGGTTGGTAAGGCTCCAGGCCCCCTTGGCATCAATGGCGCGCAGGTAGAGTTGGTGGTTGCCGACAGACACGGTGGCCATGTCGAGCGCAAAGCTGATATTGTTGAGGTCGATGCCCGGTGTCACCGGCACATTCGTGCCATGGCCAAAACCAGGATCTGCATCCACAAAATATTCCAGCTTCACAATATTGGAAGGCGTATTATTGCCCGCCACAGCAGCTTCTTTGTAGAAACTGCGGTTGTTTGTAATGGCCCATTTACCATTTGCATCTTTAAAACGTGTATACAAGCGGTGGAAGCCCGCTGTAAGCGTGGTTATATCCGCTGTAAAAGCAATAGTCGTCAGATCAATGCCCGGTGTTACAGGTATATTGATACCGCTACCAAAACCAGGATCAGTATCAAAATAATATTCACCCTGCACTACATTGGGCAAGGTGCCGGAAGGCCCCGCCAGGTTCTCTTTGTAGAAGGTCCGGGTATTGGTATGGCTCCAGGTACCATCGGCATTTTTAAACCGTACATACAAACGGTGAAAACCGGCCCCATAGCCGGTAATATCAAAGGCAAAAGAAACATTCGTAAGGTTCAGTCCCGGTGTTAAAGGAACCCCTGTACCCTTGCCAAAACCAGGGTCGGTATCTACATAATATTCACCGGCCACAATACTCGACAGGGCCCCGTTTGCTGTCGTAAAGTCTTCTTTATAGAATGTACGTACACCTGTCAGCGACCAGCCGCCTTTCGTGACCGGTGTTCCATTTTCTGTTACCTGGTAAGGGGGAATAAATCCGCGTGTATACAGGCGGTGGAATCCCGTCGTCAACGCATTGATGTTTACCTGGAAACTGGCCGTCACATCAGCGCCCGGGGTTACCAGCACCGTAGTGCCATTACCGATGCCGGGATCTGTATCGATAAAATATTCAATCTTCGTTACAGATTGCGCCTGAACATTCGTCCACACACACAATACCAGGATGAAAATGGCAATGGTATATTTATACGCCTGTTGTAGTAAGGTTCGCATATTGATTGTTGGTCAGAAAGGACCCGTTTTACGGGTTATCAATTGAATGACAGGACCACCCCAAACGGGCATCCCCATCCCTATTTAGATCAGTAAATAATTGTCAGGCTGAGCTTGTCGAAGGGCTGTCGAAGGCGTCTAAAGGACCTTATCGAAGCCGCTCGTTGCCTATATGCCTCGATGCCTTGTTGCCTTCCTAATTCCCCGCCGACTTCACTTTCACCTTTACGTCAATCGGGTCCGTATTGCTGCCGATCGGTTGTATTTCAAAGGAGTAGATAGCCGGCATAGGTGGCATACCACCCAGTACATAGATATTCTGACCGCTGTACATGCCACAGTCAATGGGATTCTGCGCCGTACTACCATAGCCCGCACCGATGGCCGGTGATCCTACCTTCAGTTTCCATTGACCTTCTGCTGTTGGGTTGGTTGATGCACCCACAAACACATTGGCCATGATCACATTCTCCTGGTTGCCATTGGCGGTGCCAAACTGAGAGGCGCTGGCCATATTATTAGAGTAGAGATTACCTGTACCTTCAAATTGCCCGAATACCATGATATTGTTGGTGAAATTGCTGTTGCTGGCGCCCACTTTACCACGCCGGAAGATATTGTTCTGTACCAGGATGATCGCGTTTGCATGGGCAGCCAGGCAATAGGAAGTAGTGGCATCGCCTCCCCAGGCTTCAAAAGCAATGAAATTATTAGTGATCAGTACACCCGTAGAAGCATAGTTCACCACTATTTTTACACCGTAGTTCTGTGAAATGATGACATTATTAACGGGAATATTGCTGTTGTTGCTTCGATAATACAGATTGATGGTACCAATAGAATAATCTGGTGTAGCGCCATTGGCATTAGAAAATTTATTGCGGCGGATCAGGATATCGTCTGCAAATACATTAATCCCACTGGCCAGGAAATCGAGCCCCATGACTAAGGACCCTTCCGATCCCACATTGAACGCAATACCACCTACTTTGCCTGAATGCTGGAGCGCCTGGCTATTAGGATTTTCATCGAGAAAAAAACCCGGCCCCAGTATAATGAGTTTTTTGCCAATAGTGGCGCCTCCATAAGAATAAGGCGAACCTTCAATGTGTAATGTATCGCCCGGAGCAGCGCCGTTAACCGCACTCTGCAGGTCGGTAAAATCGGCGGCCACACCACCGTTGTTGTTTACCCGCCAGATCTTTGCCAGGCTGTCTTGACTGTTCAGTAAAAGGCACAGTAATGCCAATAGAGTAGTTGCTCTTCTCATAATTGAAAAAAGTGAAGGTTAAATAATAGAGACTTTAGAAATTGGTTGTCGATCCAATGGTACTTTAATAGGAGAGGACTTTCGATAGGGCTGGAGCAGGGAACTCCGCATCACCTACACCTCATTTTCTACAGACTGCAAGATAGTCCGACGAACAGGAGTAGCATATCGTACTTTTAGGGGATATTTTGAGGAAGGTCAAGAATTACCAGTTAGTGGTATGGGTAGGTAAGCTCAACCACTCAAACTTACCATCAGCCACCTCCAGCACCTCCTCACCTTCCTTCACCGCTTTGAATGTCAAGGGCATCGAGCCCGTTGTCCGTGGAGACACTTTACTATCTGAATAGTGGATATGTAAAACATACTGCATCTTTCCGGCCTGGTCAAAAAACACATCGCCATGGCCCGGTCCATTGTGGCCAAGGGTATGCCGGCTGATGATGGGATTACCGGCATATTTCTTCCAGGGTCCGGTGGGAGAGTGGGAAGTAGCATAACCCACCGCATAGTCCTTATTGCGGAAATCATTGGCCGAATAGATCAGGTAGTAAATGCCTTTGTGCTTCAACACCGTGGGCCCTTCCGCCACCGGCCAATCAGCCTTCGCCGTATTTTCCCAACCTTCGGTACTTGCAATACATTCCTTTTCGGTGCCGGGAATAATATCCGATAGATCGGGTTTCATTTCGGTCACAAAGATGCGGTTGCCGTTTTGTAGTTTAACATGGTATAGGTACACCTTTCCATTTTCGTCGAAGAATATGTACGGATCGATCTGCTTGCCTGTGCCACTCAAGGCGCGCAGGGTATCCTGCCTGAATGGCCCGGCCGGACTCGATGCCTTGGCAATAGCGATCTGTTCGTTGGCCGTATAGGCCATATAATAAGCGCCCTTATAAATGAATACCTGTGGTGCCCAGAACCCGCCGGTACCAAATGCATCGCCGCGTTTTAGCGCCAACCGTCGGCTGCTGTCTTCCGGCAGCTTCCAGTTTTTCCCGTCAACAGACTCATATACCAGGAAGCCCTGGCTACTGCTGGTGCCATATAAATAATACGCTCCTTTATCCTGAAGGATGGTTGGATCGGCGAGAAAGAGGGAGGGCTGCTGCGCAACAGTTAACTGGCCCAATAACAATCCTTGCACGAATAATAAAGCCTGCAGGATAGCTTTAAGTTTACCCATAGGCAGCTAATATAGAAAAGATTCCAGACCCTACCGGAAAACAGGTATAAAAAGGCGCCTAACTCATTGATTCTTCTCTGCTTATAATTTTATTTTCATTCGCATCAAACGAAAGCAACTGTATCTTTGTCAAAGAAAAGGTTACCCAAAAAAATCACGCACACGAACAGATCACACATTTCAGTATGAATAAATAACAGGATAAAATATGAAAACACCCTCACTATGCCTGGTGGCTCTACTAACCCTTCAGGCCTTCCTGGTACAGGCGCAAAAGACAATTAGCCCTAAAACTCCCTTCGACCAGGCAGCTGCCGAAGCCATGATCGGCAAAGACGGTACCTGCACCATCAAGGGCATTGTGTCTAAAAAAGGCAACTACCTGGTGAGACTGGTAGAGTTGTACCCCTGCACCGATTATTTTCTCGAATATCTCGAACTCAAAAAGAAGGACAAAAAAGGCAAGAAAGCGATCTACCTCTCAGACCAAGCCTATAGTTACCGGATTTTGACCATGATCGGTGAAGACGGCAGCTTTGAGTTCAAAGGACTGAACCCGGGTAGGTATTATCTCCAAACAAGGGTTGTACAAACCAAGGTAGGCAATGGTGAAAAGCAGGTGGGCACCGAAACCATTACCACCACCAATGGCCACGGGGTGGTGGTGGGACAAGGCAGCCGGGCCATCATGGAAAAGACCCGCTACCTGTACCAGACCGACGAAAACCTGACGAAAATTGTAGAGATCACCGCCAATGGGCAGGTGATTAATTGTACCCTCTAAAAATTACTGAACATGACCACTAAAATAATGGCAGCTTGTGCCTTATTCATGACTTTATCAATAGGCGCCAGGGCGCAGGTTGTACGTATTCCGGATGCCAATTTCAAAAAAGCCATCATTGAGCAAGGCGTCGATACCAATGGCGACGGACAGATCCAGGTAGAGGAAGCGAAGAAGGTGACCATATTGTACGTCCCCAAGGCCGATATTGTTTCACTGGAAGGCATCAAAAGTTTTGTCAACCTGGTGGATTTTGGCTTTCACGAAAACAAAGTGAAAACGGTAGACGTCTCTGGTTTGAAGAAACTCAAGTTTATATATGGCTTTGACAATGAACTGGAATCAGTCATCACCAAGGGTTGCGACAGCCTGGTGAATATCAGTTGCCACAAAAACAAACTCCGGAGCATCGAAATCGCCCACCTGAAAAAACTGGTCATTTTAAGCCTGGGCTGGAATCAATTTACCCGGTTGGATGTGAGCAATATGGCCGAATTGAAACAGGTAGAACTTCATGATAATCAGCTCCGGGAAATCAAGTTCAACAACTGCCCCGAAATGATCGATTTCTGGGCCTCCAGAAATCAAATTGCACATCATCTGGACTTTACCGCCATGCCCAAGCTGCAATTTTTAAGAATTGAGGACAACCCGATTCCTTCATTGGATATCCGGGGGCTGGCCAATCTCACAACATGCAGGTGTTATAATTCCAATATCAAAACACTCAACTTAAGCGGCACGATGAAACTAGAGGACCTTAGTTGGTATTAATTAAAAATAGGTACGGATTAAATTTATAGTGAACGTCCGGTTTTATGCAATAAGGTCTTCATAAAATACAATCTCCTGCGGGTGCGTGGGCAGGTACATGATCTCCTTGGGTCCCGTGCTGAGTTTGTGTATCTCCAATAAGGATATTACCTTTTTATAGTTGGCCAGTTGTTTGACACCCTGTTGATCCAGGTATTCAATGTCAAATTGTATTTGAGGCTGGTCGTTAATAGACGTACCAGTCTCTCTATATTTCACAATCGTTCCGGTTGTTCTTATCCCATCCAGGATCATACGGAGTGGTTCGGCCGGATTTCCCGTTGCTTTAACAAGAAGGCCCAGCAACCACCCAATAAATACAACTACCGCCAGGTTAATGAGCGGCACCAGTATCCAGGGGTGGTAGATCTTTAGAAAACGCCAGCCATTTCCATTGCTTTCCAACAAATAGGAAAAATAAGGATACCCGATAGCTATCGCAAGCAGTAACAGCATGATCAATGAATAGGCCAATACAGTGCCTTTTTCCATGGATACGACGATGCTATTGGGAACAAATACCGCATTTTTACCTGCTGTATTGACACGCATTTCGATAGTATGGCCCACTTCAAACCGTTTTTCATGGGGCCTGCTATCGTTCAGTTGATAAGGAATTTCTACCACAGCTCCAGCCAGGTTATTGAATGCAAGCCGGAGGTCCATTACCGTGGTATCATGAAGCGTGCCTGCCTGCCGGCTATTGGTAATGGTGGTCATTATAACCTTGCCTTCCTGGGCGGTTTTCTCCAGCTTCTTTTTATTTGTCCAGACCAGCTTGATATAATAACGACTGCACAGGAATATAACGACCAACCATATAAAAATACCCAGCCCCAGGTAGAAATAAGCCCAGTCATCATTTTCCAGCGGTGGTTCTTCCAGGCTGCCCTGGGTATAGTACACAATAACCGGAAGCGCCACCGTGAAACCAAGTGTATACCAGAACCAGAAAGAAATTCCCGTGAATAGCTTTTTCATAGATGCAGGGTTTAAGGTTTTACCGTTTGAATGTGGGTGTTTCTGCCAGTTTAATACCATTGTCCTTCGCGTACTGGGTTCCCAGATCGTATAACTTATTGTACTTTCCCAGAAATGCCTCATACGATTTATTATCCAGCGCCTGCATAGCGGCGACTACCTGTTCTTCAGGCGCCTTGTTGTCGATCATTTTGGCAATGGGCAGGTAATCCGCCCGGTAGCTCTGCAAGGCAAACTGGAATAGATCTTTTGATGCATTCAGCAAAGCCTCCGTTTCTTTGGTTGGCAACAGTTCATTCACATTTTTCAAATAACCTTCTACCCGCTGGATGGCAAAGTTGATCTGCTGTGTATAGTTAAATGGATCGGTGCCGGTGGGTGTGGATCGCTTACTATAGCCCAGGGCAGTAATGAAATAATCACTGCCAAAATGCGAAACGGCATTGGCATTCAAAGCTGCGGTGTCAAAGTATTTTTCAGGTGAGGCAGGCATTTTGCAGGCCACCAGGGTGACCATCCAGCCTATGAGAATTGCCTGTAGGTATTGTCTTGTTGTCATATAGAACTAATTAAGTTTTGACGAATTCGAGTATAGGTGTCAGAATTTGTTCCACATAGGCAGCTTCCCTGGCCATGCCCTTTTTGCTATTACTAAAGGTGTCGCTGATAATATAGTTTTTTACGAACTGGTGTTTTTTCCGTCCGATGGAGTAGGCTTTTGAACCATATTCATCATTGGTAATAATGGTCATTTCCTCGAAAGCCATTAGGCGCCTTTTGAAAAGTTTTCCATATAGCTTATAAATCGATCTGGTTTCTTTATCGAACAGGAAAACGACACTGGCATGGAACAGGTAATCGAAAACAATATAAAAAAGGAGGATACCTCCGAGAATGATAACTATTAATAAGATGTCGCTGGTTAACAGATGATGGATGAATGGCAGGAGGCAGAAGATCAGCAGGAACAGGTATACAAATAGCCTGATCTTCAGCAGGTAGCTGAAATAGGGCCGGATACTTAGTTGACCGGATGTTATCTTTAATTGATACCTGTTCATCCGTTATTTTCTTTATCTCCATCCATTTCAATACCCATAATCTCGCTCACCTCATTGACGGCAGTCTGAGCTGGCCTGGTGCTAAAAAGTCCTACAACTACCGGCACCTGACGTTCCCTGCCATCTTTATCAAACACTAAAAAGGCCGTACTGTCCATCGTAATAAACTTAAAAGCATAGCTGCTGGTGAGTACATAAAACCGCAGAAAATCCTCAAAGTGATAGGCTACCTCACCGCTCAAAGCATTGTTTTTGTGGGTAATTGTTCTTGTCCTGGTATCGATGGTCAGTTTTTTGGTGGATTTGAGCAGGTTAATCAAGGCAAACACCAAAAAGAAGGCGGCTGCCCAGGGCCCGATCTTTTTCTCTGGCGGGATCAGAAAATACAAAGCGGCTGCTATCGCCACACAAATCCCGAAGCGCAGGGTGGTGGTAGACGATTTGGTCTTCAGGTGAAATTTGGCTCCCTCCTGGGTGAAGTAAGTGTAATGAGGCATGGTATTCCTTTTTTGCAAATGTTGCCAGGAGGTGGCCGGTTTCCAAAACCTGGTAGCCTACGGTTCGTCTACTGCTTGTAGGCAGGCGTCTACAATATGTCTACAGGCTTGCTTAAAACATTGAACAACAACACAATGCAATGTTTCAAAATTATTCCAATGGAATAGTCCAATACTAAATGCATTCCTTTTTATTGTAATTTGGCGGCATGAAATCCTATCTCGCTGTAGTTATTATTTGCCTTGCTACGGTGATTCCCTCCAAAAATTTTGCACAAACAGTACTGTCAGACAGCCTGCGGGAGGTTATCGACAATCATCAATTGAGCGACGGGGAAAAACCAACCTTATTGAACCAGTTGGCAGAGATCTACCGGATCAATAAAAATTATAAGGCGGCGGAGGCCCGGGCCAGGCAAAGTGCTTCCATCGCGCTCCAACAACAAAACTTTACCGATGCCAGCAAGGCTTACACCTTGCTGGTGGATATCAGGATCAATTCCCAGCAATATGAGCACCTCAACCAGGTCAGTGACTCCGCCCTGGCATTGGCCAAAAAAGCCAATAACCCCGTTGCCATGGCCTACGGGTATTATGCCCAGGTATTGCTTTTCAAAATGCTGGATAATGGAGAAGAGGTAGTCCGGTTTTGCAATCATGGTCTCAAGGCGCTGGAAAAGGTGGATGACCCTTTTATTGCTGCCAAGCTCTATTACCGGCTATATGCCGTTTATTCAGGTTGGAACAATGTGGCCCGTGTAAACAATTATGCCCGGAAAGCCACTGAAAATGCATTGCGTACAAAAGATTACAACCTGATCAGCAATAGTTATATGGCGTTATCCATAGCCCATGAATATAACTTCAATGCAGCTAAAGAACCAGCACAACTAGACAGCACTTTTTATTATTTGAACAGGGTAGAAGCGCTGTACCAGCAATATCCCGGACAGGTGGCTAATGTTACCTATGCGATTGCCTGCATAAACCTGGCCAACTGCTACCTGAAATATTATCCCGAAAAGGACATGGCCGCGGAAGCAAAGGGCATCCAATACGCCCATACCGCCGGCGAACTATTAAAGCGTGTTACCAGTGGAGAGGAGATAGCGGCCAGCAGCCTGGGCATTTTAAGTGAGTATGCCGGCAGAAAAGGAAATGCCGCACAACAGGAAGCTTACTTGTTGGAAGCTTACAGCACCATGAAAACCCAACAACCGCCTGTTTATTATCACACGATGATCAATATCGTGCAGGCCCTTGCATTTTTTTATGAACACAAGGGCAATTCCCAAAAAGCATTGGATTTTCAAAAAAAGGTATCGGAATATACCAGTAAGAATTTTGACCAGAAACAGGCGCTCAATGCCCAGAAGCTCGAAATTCAGTATGAAACAGAAAAGAGAACCAATGAAATGCGGGTATTGAAAGAGCAGGAAAAGAGCAGGAGGTTACAGAATTACGTATACGGGTATATTGCCCTTGCGGCCATGTTGGGATTGATATTGATGTTCCTGTTTTATCACCTGAAAGTGCGCAATGCCAGGCAGCGGGAAAAGCAACTTTATATGGAAAAGGCGGAAGCTTCCCTGCAGATTAAACTACAACAGGAAGAACAGGCCCGGCTAAAAGCTGAACAACAACTGCTGGAAGTACAACAGCAACAATTAAAAAAAGAGGTAATGGCCAATGTGCTTCAACTGGAGCATAAAAACCAGACGTTGATTAACCTAAAGCACAAACTGGCAGAAGGCGAAAAGGTCAATATTCAGCGGATCATCAAAGAAGAAATGGTGCTTGACAATGACTTTGAACAGGCAAAATTGCAGGTACAGCAGGTGCACCAGGATTTCTTTCACCTGCTCAACGAAAAAGCCCAGAAAAAACTTACCCAGCTGGACCTTAAGTTTTGTGCTTATCAGTATTTAAAAATGGACACTGGTCAAATTGCCAAACTGATGAATATTGAGGCAAAAAGCGTAAGGATGTACCGCTATAGGATCAAGCAAAAGTTAGGTCTTGATAAAGACGATGACCTCAATAGCTTTCTACAGCAACTGGGAAAATAGCACCCTCACTTCTTATGATTTCAGAATGTCCACGATCTCCTGAAAACCCCTTGACCGGGCATGTTGCAAGGGGGTAATACCGTCTTTATCGGGAATGGTCAGGTTTGCACCGGCGTCTTTCAGTATCTGTACAATTTGCTGGTACTTTTTACTACCATTGCCCAATACAATAGCCTCCATCAAAGCTGTCCACCCCAGCCGGTTAACGTGGTCAATGGGAAACCCCTGGGTATTAGCCAGGAGTTGCACCGTTTCTACATGCCCGCGCTCGCAGGCAGGGATCAACGCTGAACCATTGTAGCGGTTGAATACATCAAACCGGGCCCCATTTTCCAGGAACAGTTGCACCAGCTTGGTTTGTCCGCTGGCCCCGGCATACAGGAAGGGGCTATCCAGGTTATCTGCCTGCTGATTGACATTGGCCCCCTGTTTTACCAGCAGCCTGGCCATGTCAGTCTGCTGGTTGACCGTAGCGATCAGCAACAGGGAACGCTTCTGGTTATCCATCGTATTCACCTCAGCACCATTTTTCAAAGCCTGTGCAACACCTGCGGTATCGTTCTTCGTGACCAGGTGTATAATGTCCTGATTCATATTTTCCTCTTTTTCTGTTTGTGTTAGGGTGGATGGGCGGCAGGAGGTAGCCGATAAGGCCATCGCTATAAGGATGGTTAAGGCTTTCATGATAAACCGGTTTAATAAACAATGTTTCCCTGGTAGATCAAAGATTTTACGGGAGCAATTCTGGCCACTGCTTCTGCGGAACAGCTGGCATCAACCAGTACCAGGTTGGCCGCATCACCGGCTTTAGGCCATTGCTGCACGCCTTTGTCATCCAGGGGCACGGGGCCTGCGGTGGCCAACTTCAACATCCTGGACAGCCCCAACTCCGTAGCCTGTCCGTAAACCTGGGCCGCTAGGTTGGCCTTTTGCAGTACACTGCCTGTACCAAAGGTGTTCCAATGGTCGATGATACTATCATTGCCCGTCATCACTGTAACCCCGTGTTTGAGCAGGGTAGGGATGGGCATGATCAAACCGGCAAAGGGTATCGTGGAAATAATGCCTATTTGAGCTGCACCCAGTTTTTCGGCCATTTCCTGCTGTTTGGCTTGCTCCAGTTTTCCCAGTACAAAGCAATGGCTCAGGAAGGTTTTGCCTTTCAGGGCGGGGTTTTCATTTACTTTTTTAATCAGGTATTCCACCGTTTGCAATCCTGATGCTCCCGATTCGTGCAGGTGGATATCAATACCCTTGTTGTGGTCCAATGCCAGCTGCACCGTGAAGTCAATCGTTTTTTCAATAGCGCCATCAATGCTGAAAGGGTCCAAACCACCGATGAAATCAATATCCGTTTGGGCAGCTTCCTTCAGGTAGGGAGCGGTATCCGTATAAAATACCCCGTGTTGTGGAAAGGCCACCAACTCGGCGCCAAAACCATTCTTCTTATTCTCCAGGGCTTTTTGCAGGTGACGGAGAGAATCCAGTTTGGAGGTGGGTTCTATGTTGACGTGACTACGTGCAAAGGACGATCCTTTGGATTGCAGCAGTTCGATTAGTTTTTCGGCTTTAAAGGTGGAGTTTTCCAGCATGCCGGGCAGTATCTGTTGCTCCAGCGCAATCATGCCCTTTACGCCGTTGGTTCTTTTGCGGACGGCTTGCCACTTGTCGCCATAGAAGGTTTTGTCAAGGTGGATGTGCATATCCCGGAAGGAAGGCAGCATCAGCATGCCTTTGGCGTCGATGGCCTTGGCATTGGGTTGGTTGGCGCTTATGCTTTTTATCTTGCCGTTTTCGATCTCAATAGAAAAAAGCGCCGTTTTGGTGGCTACCACTTCGCCATCCTGAAATTCAAAACCGGTTTCCAGCCGAACGTTTTTCAGCGAATAGCTTTTATAGGTATTACTTACTTGTGCGATTGTTTGTGGTCCCTTGTCTTCTGCCAACAACATGCCCGGCAGCAATGCTGCACCGGTAATTCCCAGCGTAGAGTTCCTGATAAAGTCCTTTCGTGTAATGCCTGCTTTTTCCATTTGATTGGCTGATTGTAGTATTTATCTATTGCAATTGCTGACCAACACAAATTTACCCTGAAAAATACTTATGAAAGGTGTGGCATTTATGCCAATCCTTGTAAGATTTATCACTTTTGGAGGATCTTTAGAGGGTGTCAGGTTTGCGCATGGCTTCTATCAGCAGCTCTACCATATGGTTTAAAACAGCATGTTGCTTTTCATCAGTTAATTCATCCAAAGGAGCAGCAGGATCGTTGACATACTGAATATCCTGCAGTGGATAGACTCCATCTTTGATACGGGAGACAGCGATTGGGAATATGCGAACGTTTTGTTTGGCCGCTTCTTCTATGAAATAAGCAAGCTCCTTCGTAGTAATATAGTTTGAGTTAATAAAATTATTACTTACCAAACAAATAGCCACCCTGGTTTGGGATAAAGCAGTTTTGATAGCAGTTTCCCAAAAATCACCCGGCATAATCTCCATGTCGTCCCACACCTTTATACCGTGAAATGTTTCAATGGGCGCCAGCATCAGTTGTATTTTATTAAACCAGTTCCTGTCTTTGTGGCTATAACTAAGAAAGACCTGGTGGCGACCGCTTGTTTGCTTATTAAACTTTTGGAACAAAGCGATGTTTCGCTCACGGGCCATATCAAGCCCAATGTCTTTTTTATTGGAAGGCGCAATGTTTTCTACCCGTATGAATTTTCTCAGATCTCCCTGACACAGATCCAACATTTTTTCCATCTCCTTTTCCCCGGCCAAAATGAGTGCCCTGATACGTTCATTTGAAATTGCGAAGTCTTCTGCTTGTTGGTTACCACAAGGTATAGACACAATAATGCTGGTAGGCATTTGCCGCAAACTGAAGGCATCATTGCCGGCAGCAGCCGACTGGATCATGGAAGTAATGAATCGTGAAAAGTTATGGTTGTTACCATCTGACAGGTCGGCACTGTTTTTCAATACGACGATGGGTTGCCCTTCACTTTCGGCGGCAGCCACCCAGCCCGGACTTTCTGATGCCACCCCGCCATCTATCAGCAGCATATTGCCGATGGTAACAGGCGCAAACATAGGCGGTATAGCCGTTGCGATAGATAACAATTTCGAAGCTTTCCAATCCGGATTGGTATCCCTGTTAATGCTTAGTAATTGCTGTTTATGCAGATCAAGCGCCAGGGTGCTATAGGGGATGGGGAGATCCTTAAGTTCCGGGTCTTTCCCGGCAAAATCCTTTAATAGCGCTTCATAATCCGGAGGGTTATACACCGCAAAGGGATAACGGACAATAGCAAAATATTTATGCCATACCCGCTTGCGTAAATACTTCTTAATGGGATAGGCTAAAACCTTTTCTTCTACCTGCTCAGGCGATAAGCCCAGGCAAAAAAGCATACCGATAACAGACCCCATACTACTGGCAGAAACGCCACTAACGGTATAGCCGGCTTTCAATAGCGCTTTATAAGCGCCGATATAGCTATAACACCTTACCCCTCCGCTGCTGCACAGCAGGTGTACTTGCTTAGGTGACATATTCACTGGTTTATAATGGGTATAATATCCGCTTTTTTTTGTAAAGCCGGCTAAAAAAATAGTCAGTTGTGTATTTTATGCAGATTGTAATTCCTGCCCTTCTATCTATATGTTTTAATTGCCTTTTTTATTCTCTCCCACAAACCATGATGCCAGCCAGGCGGTGAACGTGCCAAATAACCCTACACCCACCGTCATAAGGGCCATGGCAATGATACGCCCCTCTAAAGTCACTGGATATTTATCGCCATAACCAACCGTGGTAATGGTGGAATAGGACCACCAGATAGCATCTTCGGCGGTTCGTATATTGCTGTTGGCATCAGTTTCCACCTGTAAAATGGCAATAGAAGAGAAAATGATCATTAATACAGCTATAATAGCTGCTGCCGTTAGGGTGCCTTTTGTACGTTTTTGAAATATATGTTGCACCAGGAGTCTCGTTGAGCGAAAAGCCCGTAGAATCCTGAACAAACGAACTAACCTAAAAGCCCGGCCTACCCGCATAAAATCAAAAAGTGGAATACTCGACACCAGGTCGATCCAGCCCCAGCGCATGAACCTTAATTTATTTTCGGCCTGAATGAAACGTTTGAAGAAGTCAAAAAGAAATATAACGCAAATAATATTGTCGGTGATCAGCAATACCCGCGCTACCTCAACCGGTAGCTTTAGAAACGTATCGAACAATAAGGCAAGTAGTACATATACCGACAATACAATGATCAAGAGGTTTAAAAAACCTAACCGTTCTTCTTTGGAATTTTCTGCAATGTTCATTTTGAGTTAGTCTGGCAAAGCCATGGTTTAGTTTATCATAGTATTGAACAACATGGGGCACCTACTCATTCAGTACCATACCAGTCTTAATGTACTTATCAATAATATAGCCTGTAATGGGGTTTAAACGCCGGCCAATCAGCACCGGATGTTCACCAGCGGACGTAAAATACTCTAGCTTTTTATTGAATTTTAAATACCAAACCGCTCCAATAGCACGCTTGGTAATAGTGTCGGGCTGAGTGATCCTTCTAAAATTCTTCACCAACAGGGTATCTAAAGCCACCACCAGCGTATTGGGCACTTTTTGATTGCAAGGTATCGGCTGATAATGATCATCTGCCCAGTACATACAACCTCCGTTTCCTGTAGACAGCATCGCTTTCTCCTTTTTATCCCATGTCTGGAAACCTACAATTCCCCCTACCAACATTAATAAACTTGCTGCCAGGGCATTCCAATAACGCCATGGGGGCAGGATGCTGACCACACTTTCAGCCTCTGCCAGAACAGACGCTCTGCTTTGAATAGGCGTTTTCTCATCGTAAACTGTTTCCTGATCAATTGGTTGAGCCTCCTGCTTTTCAACAAGCGGCGCGTCCGGGTAATCCTCCTCCGACAGGATAAGGGTAATTGGTGATCCTATAGTTGTGGCAGGAGGATATCGTTTCCCCAAAATAAATGGCCTGTCCTTAAAATCTATTAACCAGGCCAGGAGTTCGATATTCTTTGGCTCAGGGCTAAAAATCCCTCCGGTTCTCATGTATCTAGCCAACGGCCTGAACCAATCGATATTACAATTCCGGATCGCCTCCAGGCAAGCCTTTTGGTCACCGCTCTTTCCAAAAAACTCCCTGATCACCGGCTCATCTTTTCTTTGGAATCGCTCCGAACACACGCGTTCACATTCCTCTCTAAGCCTGGCAGGACTGGGCATTCTCAAACTCAGCGGTGATTTACTGTCTGATTTCTTCTGAAGGTAAGCCTCCAGAACAAGACTTTCATAATCGCGGAACATAGTTGCTATGATTAAGATGACATAAACGGAATTATCGGATTCGGGCCGGCATTCCCGGAATCAAGGCCGGAAGAAAAGGAAATACCGGACATATCGGAACGACTTGCAGTTCAGCCCCTTACCTCAATCTATCTTCGTTCTGTCATCAGCCAATCACCTCAATAGCTAAGAGGTACACTGTACAGAACTGATTTCACTCCGGGCAAAGTAAACGGAAGCCGATAACTGGCTTGGGAAGCGATTAAAAGCTTCCGTGATCTACGCTCATTCTTCCCAAAACAAGTAAGAAGCGCTTCTTCACTAACCAGCAATCCGCAGCCGGATGCCCGACAACCGGCTGCCATTTATTCAACATTCAAACTTTCAAACAATGTTATCTTTTATATTGGCTTTCATCCTGGCATTCGTGTGCCCCAGTCACACCAACACAAACCATAATCCCAATAACGGCCAGGTTACCACCATGGATGGTGGTGATGGCGGAGACACAGGCGGAGAGAACAGTCCCATTCCTCCCAGGCCTCCAAAACCATAACGTTTGAACCCGTAAGGCAAGCCATCGCTTGCCTTACTTTTTTCTTAATGCCAGTCAACAATTCTTTACTGATAATAGCTAAATTCTCTATTTTTAAGTCAAATAGCCGTTAGTGCGAGTCTTTAACTTCTTCCTACCAATACTGCTTGCCTGCCTTTGTGCCTGTAAAAATAAGCAAGAGCCTAAAACCGACTTACGGTTTTCCGTATTTGACAAAGCTGATTCCTTCTACATTGCTAATAAGTACGATTCCGCTTTCTATTATTATAACGCCATTGCCACCAGTTCAACAGACAGCCTGGTATTAGGTACTGCATATACAAACATGGGTATCATACAAGATCTGGAGGGAGACTATTTTGGAGCCCAGGAGAGCTTAGTAACATCTCTCTCATATCTTGATGAACGCCAGAAGGCAGATCGATATTGCCTGCAATCGACTTACCACGAATTAGCTGTCAGCAACCAGCACCTGAAAAAATACCATAAAGCCATCGATTACTCCCAAAAAGCACTTCCACTCATTGACAGCAACGACTTCCGGATCAGGGCGTTAAACACACTGGCGCTGACCTATCAAAAAATGGGTAGCTATTTACAGGCAGAGAACATATACCGAACCATTCTTAACACTATTAGCAACAATCCAAAAGAATATGCCAGGGTATTATCGAACCTGGCCAGGACCCGCTGGCTGCTGGATAAGGATTATAATGCAGCCCCTGACCTTTTTCGGGCATTGGCCATTCGGGAAAAGGAAGAGGATAAGTGGGGGCTGAACGCAAGTTACGCGCATTTATCAGATTATTACACCGACACCCACCTGGACTCGGCCTTGTATTACGCCCAAAAAAGAGATACCCTCTTACAAGAACTTAACGGAAGTGACGACCAGTTGGAAACACTTACCATACTACTTCAACTTAGCCCCCTCGGCCTGGTTAAACAATACGTTGATCGATACCATTACCTCAATGATAGCATCCAAACAGCTCGTAATGCGGCTAAGAATCAATTTGCCTTGGTTCGATATGAAGCAGAAAAGAGTAAAGCCGATAATCTTCAATTGCAAAAGAAAAATGCGCAGCAGCAGGTGAAATTTTGGTCTGCCATTATATTTTTTATAGTAGCCGCAATTATAGCTCTTGTCTGGTACCGAAAATGGAAGCAAAAGCTGGAATTAGCATCACGCCTGGCCCTCCAGGAGCAAGCGATCAAAACTTCGCAGAAAGTGCATGATGTGGTAGCGAATCGGCTTTACCGTATCATGGCCGACATCCAACACAAGGAAACGATCCATAAAGAACCCCTGCTCGACGAGATCGAAGACCTGTATGAGCGCTCAAGAGACATCTCTTATGAACGGCCGAAAGTACCACACCAGGACTTCCAAAATAACATCTCCGTGATGTTAAAAACATTCGGCAGCCAAAACACCAATATATATGTAACGGGCAACAGCCAGTCGCTCTGGGATCGTATCTCTCCCCAGGCGCAGCAGGAAGTTGAACAGGTGCTACAGGAACTGATGGTAAATATGAGGAAACACAGCAAGGCCGGAAATGTAGTAATGAAGTTTGAATCACAGGACAATAGAATTTATATACACTACAAAGACGATGGAGTAGGGCTGCCATCGAACTTTAAATATGGCAACGGCCTTACCAATACGGGAAACCGTATAAAAAGCATTGACGGCACGCTTACATTTGAGGAAACAAGCAAAGGACTGAAGATCCTGATTACCATTCCAACCGCCTCAACATCATGATTACAAAGGTATTAATAGTCGAAGACCATGAAATCGCCAACATCTCAGTTCAGAAAACGCTGGCAGACCTGGGTATCACCGAAGTAGAGCATGCCTACTACTGTGACGATGCACTGGACATGATCACCCAACGAGTGGGTACCGACAGGTCATACGATCTGCTCATTACTGACCTGTATTTTGAGCCTGATGATCGAAAAGTTAACCTGTCAGGAGGAACTGACCTGATTACCGCTGCAAAAAAAGCGCAACCTGACCTTAAGATACTGGTATTATCTGCTGAAAATAAAGCTGGTATCATTGAGATGCTGTATGATCAATATGATATTGATGGCTATGTACGCAAAGCCAGAAACGATGCCAGGGATCTGAAGCTGGCGATCAGTGTGCTGGCACAACACCAGGAATACCGCCCCCGTCATATTAACCAGCTGATCAACAGTAAAAACACCTATGAGTTCTCTGATTATGAGATTACCATTATATCATTACTGGCGGAAGGCATGTTGCAAAAAGACATCCCCGGTTACTTACAGGAAAACCAGATAAAACCAGCCGGGCTTAGCAGTGTTGAAAAAAAACTAAACCGAATGAAAGAAGCCCTGAGTTTTACAAGCAATGAGCAACTGGTTGCTTTCTGCAAGGATCAAGGCATCATATAACCAGCGCAGATTCTTTTCAGCGATCGTACTATTTACGGTTTCCCATAAAAAGAGAAGCTCTTTCGTGCCTAGTTTTAATGAATCAAAAACTATAGCTCATGAAACAGCGATATTATGCCAATCCACCTATCCTTGAAAATGCTGCTTTTTTCGGCCTTGGTTACCAATGGCTGCAACGATAATCAAAACCTTGTGTATGTGTGCGATAGCAACAATGCCAAGAGATATCACTTTAAGACAACCTGTCGCGGCCTGGGGAATTGTAAACAGGCTGTTATTGCCATTTCGAAAGAGGAAGCAATACGCAGACATAAGACACTTTGCAAATGGGAGGACTAAGTAGTCCACAAATATCAAAATCTGACCAAAGCGTCCTTACCATAACAATACCTCGCTAAACGAACCGTTTTTCCATAACACTAAAACTATTTTTAATTTCCAAAATATTATTACCTTTCAGGCAGGCCTTCCTACCAGGAATAACCAAAGAGCCTGGCAACACAACGATATTTTGCAACCAAACCGGGAAAAGGCCCTTTCAATCTCCCCAACCATCTTCACAGCTATCATTTAGAAGCCAAAAGCCTCCATAAAGGTTTACCTCTAAACGCATAAACAAGTGAAAACACTCATTAGGCTATTCAGGAAAACTGCCCTTGTCTTCGATCTTCGACGACCCCAGTTCCGTCGACTGGACTTTATAGACATTGTTTTGGAAAACAAACTGTTATTACTCCTTAGCTGGGATATTGCCCATGCTACCAAAATACGGATCAGGCCAGGCAAAGCTTATTATCGAAACACGTGTGGTGCAGCCATTTGCAAACTGCCCATGGGAGCTGAATCCGTCGATATACGAATCAATAACCTTTGGCGTGCCACCACCATATCACTACCCTTGAAACGGATAACAGTTGATAAAGAAGTACTCCATTTCCTTAATCAACACTTTGTGGCACCGCCCTTTACCGTAACAGCCATTCAACCCGCTCTAAGGCTCAAAGATCAATCAATAGTCAATTTAATTCCACAGGTCAACCTACCTACTATAACAACCTGTATAAACATATCCATCAATCACCAACAACTCTCTACTTATGTCTCGTGAATTTTACCAAAGCCCAAGACCTTCAGCGATCATGCGTCTTTTTTGGAAAGCCGCAGGCGCCGATCGATACATCCTTGAAAGAAGCACCTACGGCGACCAGGTAAAATACCTATGCCTGGGAGGGATCATCATTGCAACAGGGCTCATGGCCGGCCTTGCAGGAGGATATGCCTTTTACACCATTTTTGAACCCCGGGGTAATGCGATCAACTCGTTTAAAACAGCAGCCGATATTGGAGGAAGTTATAACTCCATTGACCCGGGAACAATGGTAAAATCAGTCATCTTTGGCATTATCTGGGGCCTGATCATTTTCAACATCGACCGGTTCATTATCTCCAGTACGGGCAAAGGAGATGGTACAGAAGAAATAACCTGGAAGGAATTCAAGGGGGCGCTCCCCAGGCTATTTATGGGAGCCATCATAGCCCTGACCATATCCAAACCCGTCGAGATCAGGATGTTCAAGACCGAAATAGATATCAAGCTCCATGAAAAACAAATAGAACAGCAACAATCCTACAAGGCCAAGACGGATTCCATCTTCAATAGTGAGCTCGCCAAGAAAGATCATGAGATTGCAAAAACAGAAACCAACCTGGCCACCATGCGAGAGCGCTACAAGGAAATAGAAGGACAATACATAAATGAGGTGCGCAATATTGCGCCAGGACCCCGGGCAGCGGCCATTCAGGCACAGATGAATGCACTGGGAGCGGATATTAAAGTATTGGAGAAAGATCCGGAGTACGTAAGGGTAAAACAGGAAAAGGACGACATTGAAAAAAGGCGGGAAGCTGCATTAACACAAAGTGAAAAATATGCAGCGGGCCTGGATGGGCTGCTGGAACGTCTCAAAATCTCACACGAAATATCTGGCACCTTAATTTCCTTATTCATCACCCTGTTATTTATGGCCATTGAATTGACCCCCATATTCTTCAAACTCATGCTCATTAAAAGCCCCTATGATTACATGGAGGAAAATATTAAAGAGCTCATCAAGGCCGAAAATGGAATAGAGATCCAATACAATTATTACCAGGACAAACAAGGTCACGAAAGGGATAAAATCGTACATCACCAGGTAATCCGGTTATTAAAGGAAAAAATAGCGCTATTGGAAACCCAAAGCCAGTTAAGCGACACTGCACTGGAACAATGGAGGGAGAAAAAGAAAGAACATATTCGGGAAAATCCCGGGCAGTTTGTAAATGAACATCAACTGCAGAATAATGGCACCTCCCTATGAGACAAAACCCACATACCTCCTGGATGGTATCGCCTAAGAGCTTTATTGGTTTGCTTGGTGGAGAATATGGACTCATGCGGGAAGGAGGAGTACTTAAACGCTTTTATATATCCTCCTTATTGATCGTTGCAATTATCATAACAACAGGTGTCAGCATCTTTTATGCAATTACACTACTGTTTCACTCCGTATTAGTAGAGACGCTACTTACCGTTTTCTTTTGTCTGCTATTTGTGTGTATTTATGTTTTTCTACTTAACACATTTGCCAAAGAGAAGAGCGCAGGCAGAACACTTTTCAATGCATCCAATCTAATACGCGCCGGGTTTATAGCATTTATGGGATTCCAGGTGGCACAACCACTCATGATCTTGTTATATATAAACAAATTAGAACACAAGATCGAGACATACAAGCAGCAACTACTGCTAACCCATATAAAGAAAATAGACGCATTGACATATGATGAGATGGAACGCCTGCAAAATAGCCTCACCTATTACTTTGACCAAAAGGAAAACTTCGGCACTTCGATCTATGATGAAGAGATCGCTAAGAAAAACGAAGCAATAAAGAAGATACAGCATAAAGCCACCTTATTTAAAACAACTGCGCAACAAACTATTGAAGGAAACAGTTTTTTCCTTTTCCAGGTATCGAAAGTAAACCGGGATTATCCGTTGTCCTGGTTGTTTACTTTTTTAATTGTCGTCTTGTTTCTATTGCCTGGCTACCTAATTTATTCAATATCCAGCCAAAACGAATACTACCTGCTAAAAAAGGCACAGGAGAGAAGCCTGGTATTAAATTCGTATAGCTATTTCCTGATGTGGCATAAAATACTGTTTAACTCGAAAATAGAGGTTTTCAGCAGGTACGAGGACCCTCCATTTAATAAAATACGCAAACAACCATTGGTCAAGGCCACCAACTCGGCATTCCTCAAAAAATACCTGGGCATCGGTTAGATCATTGAAGGGTTATGGACTATACAAAAAACTATTACAGTATACTTGGCGTAAACGAAAAGGCGACTCCAGAGGAATTGCGGGCCGCCTATCGTCATTTGGCCCATTTATGGCACCCCGATAAAAATCCAGACAAGCCATTGGCCGAAGAACGGATCAAAGAGATCAATGAAGCCTACAAAGTCCTGAGTAATATGATCACACGACAGATCTATGATGGTTACAGGGATCAAAACAGGCAAACAAATCATCAGCCAGGTCATGCCAATACCAACGGTAATACGTTTACCCAGGAGCCGGTCACAAAAACAAAAACTAAAACCTACACCGTCACCAGGGAAAAAAAGATTTATGTAGGTGGTATCATTGAGGTGAAATTTCAAGGGGAACCTGAACTGGTCAACTCTTATGCACTGAAATGGGAACAACAATTTACCATTTTCCCTACGGAGGTATTGGTTACGCTCACCTCTTCTAATATTTATAAAAACGCACCTCCGGCAGATTTCCAGGCCGGCTATTCTACGGCAGACCTATTTGCGACACCATTAAAACAGCCCATTAATTGCCGGGTACAGACGGGAGACCAGGTAGAATTTTACGAGTTGGACCTGTATGATATTCGTGTTAAAGATCCGATACTAAAAGACATTACAAAACATGGGGAATGCAGCTTTGGCACCCTGGAAGGGCAATTGTTTGGTTATGTATTGTACCAATATGATGAAACCGTAACAGAACAATACACTGAATATGCAGGCCCTACGGGTCAGGTAGAAACCAGGGAAGAATCGGGTACTGTTTTTCTACGCCAACAATTTTATGCGCCTCAGGGTGGAACGATGTGGACGGAGTGGAAAAGGAAGACAGGTTACGAAACTAAAGAACGTTCAACATCTTCCAGTACCGCTGAAAAAGGGTATCCCAAAACTCCCACCAGGCATTCAGAGGTATCCTGGCTTATTTGGCTTATCATACTGATTGTACTCATTGTAATCTGGCCACCACTCTTATACGCCATCCTGTTCATTATCGGGTGGATGCTCCTACTATTTTTGGTCAGTTGGATCACTACAGGGTTCCGTAAGCTTTTACCCGTTATTAGCCTCGTATTAATTGGTAGCATTATTGCATTTGCCATAAGGTCCTATTCACACAAAGCTGACCGGCCATACCGGAAGCCACCAGGAACCGGACGTATCAGCACGACGAAAACAGTGGTCCATAACCGGGAAAAGCAAGCAGACTCCTTAATAACCCATACCATTCACTGGCAAGACAGGGATAGTTCACAATATGAAATAAACATATCGGTTCCCCTGTCGGCGCTTCGCTGGTCTACAGCCGCCCATGGGCAAATGGAAGAAAAGGAATATGCATTGCAAGGTATGGGTGCAGTTTACCGTTCTATGTTGGATACAGACCAGGCCTATTTAGAACCAATTGCAATGGCGTTTGATTCATTGGCTAAATCGAGGTCATTGAATAAGCAGCAGGAAGCCTCCATGATCGTATCCTGTATTCAATCCATTCCCTATGCACTGGTTGTAGACAAATCATGCACCGCCAGTTATTCAGATGACTATGTTAACCAAATGCTTGCACAATGTGAAACAGACTGTTGCAAAGGGTATTCAAAATTTGGCGTGCAATCGCCGGTTGAATTTATAGCGGACCTGAAAGGGGACTGCGATACCAGGGCATTGCTATTGTATGCCCTGCTTGGCAGGTTAAACTACAACGTAGCGCTTATGACAAGTAATTATTACAAACATGCATTGATAGCTGTAACCCTTGACCAGGAGGTAACCGATAAGGTCGTGGCGGCCCAGATCAAGGGAAAACCGTATTACATGTGGGAAACAACAGCCCCGGGATTTGGCCCGGGAAAGATACCGGAAGCAATCTCCAATTTAAACCACTGGCAAATAGCATTAATTCAATAACAACCATAATATGAAAACATTGTTGCCCCCGCAATTGGGACTCTCGTTTCTCCTGATCCTTGTACAAACCTATCTGCTGGTCTACTTCGCCCTAATGCTTATGCGGGGTACTAAATTATTGAAACGGCCTTATAGTGGCATGGAATATTCAGAAGCATTATTGTCTGCAATCATTTTACTGGGCGTTGTTTCGCTATCTACAACGAATGTGGGCGGACTATTCCAAACGGTCAGGTTTTACAGTGAGGGAGACTTAATGCTGGGAAAAGCATCTTACCAGTTTTTCGCCCGTACCTTTATGATCATCTTGTTCTTTTGCTTCACATTTATTGGGTTGATTTACCTAAACAGGCGAATCTTTTTTCCGGGTCAGCTTCAATCACCCAGCATTTCAATAAACCTGCTGCATTGTTCAATAGCCATTGGATTGGCGATCATCTGTTGGCTTACCGCCAGCGAATTGATCGGTAATATGGTGCCTAAGATCATCAATTTCCAATAGAAAATGAGACCACTGGTTTTCACATTCACCTGACAAAATCGCTATCCGGGCAACTGTGCTTCTGACAATTGTTTATTTTTGGGCTTTTATTCCTGTACCGCTGCCTGTAAATAAAACAATGATGAAGCGACACCTGCCTGTTTTGATGGCCTTGCTGGTCTTTTATGGTACGGCTATTGCCAGGCAACCAGGCAATGGCCAACCTGCTGTCTCCAAAACCAAAGCAGCTTTATTAGAACGCCTGGCCCGTACCAGGGCCGATACCAGCCGGGTACATACCCTGTTCGCCCTCGCTAAATTACATTGGACCAGTGAACGAGATCTTGATAGTGTCGTGAGCTATGGCAACCGCTCCATGACCCTGGCCCGGCAGTTAAAATACGAGGAGGCACTTAATGAAAGTGCCAATCTGCTTTGCCAGGCTTATACAAAGAAAAATGAATACGACAAGGCCAGAAGCCTGTTAACACAAGTAAGCCAGGAACAACAGGCACGTTTACTGATCCGCATCGGCGAGGGATTCCTTTTTCGACCCGACCTGAAAAAACCTGCATTGGATACTGCTTACCGGTATTTTAACCAGGCACTGGAGTTGGCCCGGACAATCAGATCAGTTACCTGGAAACACGAAAGCCTGATTGCACTGGGCAAGTATTATTTTGCCGCAGATCAATTTCAACAGGGCAAAGAAGCTTTCCTGGAGATCATCCGTGATCTGCAACAAACCAAAGAACTGTCCAAAGAAGCGCATATCTGGTCGGAACTGGGTAAATATATGCCCGATACAGATAGTACCTACCGGTATCAAATGTGGGCCCAAAACAATTCGCTTCGATTGTATCACCAGTTGAAAGATACAGGGAACCTCTATTCCGTAATGGAGGACATGGCCGCCATCAATATCTTTCATTCCCATTTCGATACGGCCAAAGCACAATTTCTGCAGGCCCTGCAGTGGCGCAAACAAAAAGGCAGTAAAAAATTATATCCCAATACACGTGCACTTGGCTGGATAGCCTATGCCACTGGCCAACCTGAGGAAGCACTCCAATGGGCGCTGACAACGGAAAAGAACCTCCGGGAGCTGGATTTATCCCAACTTTCTTTTCACGCTATCGACAAGGCATTGCTGGGCCTCATCTATACCGATGACGGACAATATCAGAAAGCATTGTCCAATTTTCTCGAAGTAAAGGACCCACCATTTTACTTCCTCTATTTCCTTGCCTGGAAAATAACAGGACTATATATCCGGTTGGGCCAGCCGGAGAAGGCGCTGACCTACCTGCAAAACTTTGAATCAAAGCACCCACCACAAAACCCCGATCAGCAGGAATTCATTGCCGCCAGCAAAGGCGATATTTATACCGCCCTCAATAAACCGGCACTGGCCGGGCAGTATTACCGGACGATGATTGCCCTCGATGGGAAAGCACAGCAATTCAAAGTGCGGGAGATCTATGGAATGCCCTTCAATGTATCAGGCCCCGAAGCGCATTATAAAATGGCCCGCTATTATGTGGAGCAACGGCGTTATGCTGAAGCGGCGCCCTTCCTGGCCAATGCCACCAGGGCCAATGCATTTCCCGGCTATCAGTTGTATACTGCCAACCTCCGCCGGGATATCCGCCAATTGCAATACAAAGTAGACTCGGCCGCTGGCAATTACCAGGCAGCACTGGAGCACCAACTTCAATACATGGCTCTCCATGATTCTATTTCAAATGCCACCAAGATCCGGCAATTCCACCAATTGCAGGTACAAAACGAAACCCAACAAAAGGAAGCGGCTATTCAACAAAAAGATGTACGGATAAAGTATTTGGAAGAGACGGATCAGCTGCGGCTGAATAACCTGCAACAGGCGCGTTTTATACGCAATATTACCCTGGGCGCCATTCTTGTATTCCTGGTGCTCGCAGCTTTATTTTACCGGCAGTACCGGCAAAAACAACGCGCCAGTCAATTGGTATCCGTACAGAATATACAGTTACAACACCTGTTGAAAGAAAAGGAATGGCTGCTGAAGGAGGTACATCACCGGGTCAAAAATAACCTGCACACCATCATCAGCCTGCTGGAATCACAAGCTGTATTTTTGGAGAATGACGCGCTCAAAGCCATTGAAAGCAGCCAGCACAGGATCTATGCCATGTCCCTGATCCACCAGAAGCTGTACCAGGTGGACCAGGTCAAGACCATTGACATGAGCCGGTATTTACCTGAATTCATCCAGTATCTCAAACAAAGTTTTGGCACTTCCAACAAGATCATTTTCCGTCTTGAGATTGAACCGATATCACTGGATGTATCTGTAGCCATCCCCATCGCCCTTATCCTCAATGAAGCGATTACCAACGCTATCAAATATGCTTTTCCAGGCGACCGCACAGGATACATACAAGTGGCCATGTTCCAGGCGGGTGAAGAAACTGTATTGGAAATTGCCGACAATGGCATCGGTATTGATGAGAACATTATTAACCAAACACTTAATTCACTGGGCGTAGAACTGATGAAGGGATTGAGTGAAGACATTAACGGACGGATTGAATTTATTAACCAGGATGGAACTAAGATATCTGTCCGGTTTACCACCGAATCTATTTTCTATCCTACCTTGCCAGCCGAAAAAGAAAAGGAGGTATATGCATGAGTGCCCGCATCATGATCGTAGAAGATCAGTTCATAGAAGCCAATAATTTAAAGCATAACCTGCTGGGGGCTGGTTATGAAGTGTGTTCCATTGCCCGGTCTGTGCCCATTGCACTTACCATCCTGGAAAAAGAAATGCCTGACCTCGTACTCCTCGATATCTTTTTGCAGGGTCCACAGACGGGTATTGACCTTGCCCGGATACTGGAGAAAAAAAATATTCCCTTTGTATATCTTTCCGCCAACTCAAATAAGGACGTACTGGATGCGGCCAAAAGCACCAAACCATACGGTTTCCTGGTAAAGCCATTCCGGAAAAACGATGTATTGGTGATGCTGGATGTAGCCTGGTACCTTCACCAGCAAAAACAGGAATCCGGGATGGGAAAGCGGCAAGCAGCCAACCCACAGGCTCTTGCAGCCTTTGACAGCATGGTTGGCAGTGGGCCTGCTCACCAGGAGTTGTTAAAACACATCCACCTGGTGGCGCCATCCAATACTTCAGTACTCATCATTGGCGAAAATGGAACAGGTAAAGAACGGGTAGCGCAAGCCATCTACCAGGCTTCTACACGCCATGCGCAACCGTTCGTGACAGTCAATTGCGGAGCCTTGCCTGCCAACCTGATCGAGTCGGAATTATTTGGCCATGAAAAAGGCGCTTTCACAGGCGCTCTCCAAAAACGAGTGGGAAAATTTGAGCAGGCCGATGGCGGAACTATTTTCCTGGATGAAATAGGGGAGCTGCCTCCTGACGCACAAGTGAAATTCTTGCGGGTATTGCAGGAAAGAGAAATAGAAAGCATCGGTGGTCAGGTAAAGAAAGTCAACGTACGAATTATCGCCGCCACCAACCGCGACCTGGAACAGGAAGTCGCAGCCAACCGTTTCCGCGTAGACCTTTATTACCGGCTCAATGTATTTCCCCTATACCTGCTTCCTTTGCGTGAACGAAAAGAAGATATTTTGCCCCTCGCGCAACACTTTTTAGCCATCCATGCCCGGCAGGCTGGAAAAAACTTTACAGGCTTTACAAAGGGGGTTATACATACACTGTTGCATTATAGCTGGCCCGGGAATGTACGCGAATTACAGAATGTCATGGAGCGCACAGTATTGTTGTCGGAAGGCCCGGAAATCAATACCCTTCCCTTGAAAACAGTGGACCGCCCGTCAGAAAACACCACCACCATATCAAGTAAGACGAAGACCATGGTGGAGAACGAAAGAGACCATATCATTTCGGTGCTAGAAAAATGCAACTGGAAGATCTCTGGTAAAGGAGGTGCAGCCGAATTACTCGATATCAATCCCAATACACTTACTTCACGGATCAAAAAGCTCGGTATTGAAAAACAGATCAACGTCCGCAAAAATGAAGGATAACTTCCTTTATTCCCTGTACCTGTTTACTGAATACAGTGACTAATTTTCAGGCTTTCACGAAATATCGTAAAAGGCTACACACCCGAAACAGGCTACAAAACTGATAATCAACCATTTGACGGATTGGCATATTGTTGGAAACCAATAGAGCAAATCAACAATTCTAAAACGTCAAATTATGAAAATTGTAGTCATCGGGGGTTCAGGCCTCATTGGAAGTAAAGTAGTAGCTAATCTTCGCCAGTGGGGACACGAGGTGATCGCTGCTTCTCCTGCAACAGGTATCAATACCATTACAGGAGAAGGATTGGCCGAAGCCATGGAAAATACCAATGTGGTAGTGGACCTTGCTAATTCTCCATCTTTTGAAGATAAAGCGGTTATGGAATTCTTTCAGACAGCGGGACGTAATTTGCTGGCAGCGGAGGTCAAAGCCGGCGTAATGCATCACCTGGCGCTTTCCATAGTAGGCGTCGACAAGATGCAGGAAAGTGGTTATATGCGTGCCAAGCTAACGCAGGAAAACCTGATCAGGCAATCCGGGGTTCCATACACCATTATCCGGAGTACACAGTTCTTCGAGTTTTTGGCAGGTATTGCCACCCAGGCTACCGAAGGCAATGAAGTACATATCTCAACCGTTCAATTCCAACCTATTGCTGCTGATGATGTAGCCGCTTTTGTAACACAGGCTGCGCTGGGAACCCCCATTAATGGCCTCATGGAAATAGCTGGCCCTGATCGTTATATTCAGTCGGATCTGGTTGCCCAATACCTGCAAAAAACAAATGATCCACGTCAGGTAATCTCCAATGGCAAAGCACAATATTTTGGTGCACAGATCAGCAATACCTCTTTGGTTCCAGCTGGTGAAGCTAATCTCGGTGCTATTTCTTTTGAAAAATGGCTGCCGGCATCTATGCCCAGGGTTTAACGCCCCCGCCTGAAGTCCCCCTTTTTGTCCCATTAGGGTGCATCATTCACTAATCAACATCAATTTTATGATCCTTCATTATTTGCAAATGATTGCAAACAAACTCCTCATTCCACCTGATGAGCATTCCCTGATCCCGCTTCATGAAACACGCAATAATACCTATGAAGGTAGTGAGTTCCTGGACGATGCACTGCGCATAGAGGACCAGTCAGTTGTTTATTTCGAATTATCATAAACTGACATTTTATGTATTTAAAGAGCTATATACCTGACGTATTTTCTATGTTATCGGCAGTTGCAGGCCAGCTAGAGAATTTTCATGATCCGGTAGACCAATACCTTGACCATATCGGGAAGCGGGAGGTATTGAATGGATGCTGGGAAAAGCTGGGTATTAGCCAGGTTTTGCCCAACAATTATCAGCCTGATCACTCAACAACCATTATCAGATCAGGAGAACGGGCAGTAATGAATGATATGATCCAGGAAGGGATCAGCAGGCTGTTCAGCAATTGCTCGATCATCCGGTTTGCAGATTGGTCGAAGACCGTTGATGCTTCCCGCATTTGGTATAGCTTATTTGTTGACATCATCAGGCCCCTTAACAAACGGGATATGGAATTCATATTTCAGTTGGGCGACGTCTCAAAAAAGCTGGTATTCGAGATTGATGAATTCCTGGATATCATGGGAGACTATGCTTCCTACGGACGGATTACCCTGATGCTTGATGAACAGGAAGCAGATACATTATGGGACCGGTTGAATGGCAAGGCATCCTATGCTACTAGTGCAGGTTTTAGATCACCAGGCACCAATGAAAAACACCTGTTCCTCTTCAATACCATGCGTATAGATGTATTATTGGTCACTGGCAACAAGCGCACCGTGATGTTATCCAGGGATGGGCATTTTCAGCTACCTGGCAGACCTTTCAACAAGGCCATTATGCCAACAGACAGCAGTGGTTATTTTAATACTGGTTATCAGCTCGGGTTGTTAATGCGCCTGGATATCCTGCTTTGCGTTGCACTGGGGCTGGTTGTTGCAGGCGCTTATTCAGAACAGATGACAATGCCGGATTCAAGTGAGTTATTTACCTATGTCCATAATTGGATGACAGCCTTACAACCTGGTTGGGTAGAAGGCAAACCATCAACGGTCATGAATACCTAACCCTTCAATTTTCATTTCAATCATCACAAATAAAATACAATTTATGTTCAAGATCAGACTATTACTTGCGGGCGCCCTGATGGCCACCGTAGTATGCTTCTTGCTGCCACGCAGCGTAAGCGCCCAATCGGGAAGCAAAGCTGTTAAAAACGTGGTAATGGTTCATGGCGCTTTTGCCGATGGCTCCAGTTGGTCCAGGGTCATTCCGTTGCTCCAGGCCAAGGGCTACCATGTTATTGCTGTGCAAAACCCACTTCTTTCTTTGGAAGATGATGTGGCGGCAACCAGGCGGGCCATCGCATTGATGGATGGACCGGTATTGTTGGTGGGACATTCTTATGGAGGAATGGTGATCTCAGCAGCCGGCAATGATCCTAAGGTCGCGGGATTGCTCTATGTATGTGCATTAATTCCCAATGAAGGCCAATCCGTTGTTGATGTCACCAGTGCATTTCCGCCGGCGCCCGGCTTCGCAGAATTTAAACAGGATGCTTCAGGTTTCTTAGCGCTTTCTTCCAAAGGGATCAATACAAATTTTGCACAAGACCTGACTACTCAGCAGAGGAGTGTATTGTTTGCCACCCAGACACCCTGGGCTACAAAAGCCACCACTACAAAGGTGTCAAAACCTGCCTGGAAAACCAGGCCATCCTGGTGCATCATTGGTCTTAATGACCTGATGGTATCTCCCGATCTGGCCCGTGCGGAAGCAAAGATGATCAAAGCCACTTCAATGGAGTTGAAATCAAGCCATGTACCCATGTTGTCACAACCAGACAAAGTAGCGGCCTTTATCATGAGCGCTGCCCGGAGTTTGTAGGACGACCTTTATTTAAGAAACGCCTTGCAGTTTCTACACATCATTTATTCATTCACAATAAATATATAAATTCAAAACATCATGAAAGAGTTCTTAATTGCGATCCACAGAGATCTGACCAGTAAAAATCCAGTCCCCACTCCAGACCAAATGAAGGAAGCAATGAAGCCTTACCAGGATTGGATTTCAAGTATAGCAGCCAGCCAACACCTGGTTGCTCCTCCCAAAAGATGGGATGTGGACGGAAGGGTTATTACAGGTTCCGGCATGGTACAGGAAGGTCCCTATGCTGAAAAGAAACATTCAATTGGTGGTTTATTCCTGATTAAGGCAAAAGATTATGATGAAGCAGTGAAAATTGCCCAGGGATGTCCCATCATTAAGTATGGCGCTGTTGTTGAAGTACGTATGGCCATTCCTGCTGCATAGGGATTGGAGTTGTTCGAAGCGACTGTCTGCCCTTGGTGGACAGTCGTTTCATCATAAGTGGCAATCCGGCCAAATCACCCCACCATTATGTCCAACTGACACCCCCTTTACCGGCATACCGGACTGTAGCTTTGTGTCACAATAGCCAATTAAAATAGATTATTATGACACGTTACTATTCAACCCGGATCATTATCGGGTTAGGTATCTTATTATCATTTTTTACAGCCAGTGCACAAAACAATAAACCGGCTGGCAAGTTCCACAAAATTGAAGCTTTACCAAAAGAGATGGAAATTCGCCTGGCACTCAGTGCTCTTCCTCCACATCTAAGAGACAGTGCTACGGTGTATGTGTTAAATGTCGATAAAGGGTTTGAAACTGCCCGTAAAGGCACCAATGGATTTCACTGTTTTGTTAGTCGCAATGGCGATGATGCCATGAGAGGGGCCTGGTCCATGAAGGATTACCGGGATGATATCCTGTATCCCATCGCCTTTGATGCCGCCGGTGCCAAAAACATTATGCCGGTATTCTTTGACATTGCCAGGATGCAAGCCGAAGGAATGGCACCTGATGCAGTAAAAAAGACCATTCAGGAACGTTTTAAAAAGAAATTCTATAAAGCACCGGAACGGGCCGGCATCTCCTATATGTTGTCGCCCATTCTAAGAACGTACACCAACCCCGACGCCGATGACAATGTGGTAACCGCCAGCGTTCCACATGTCATGTACTATGCCCCCAATGTAACCAATGATGAAGTGGGTGGTAGTAAACCTGCACCTGGTGCCAAGTATCCTTTTTTAATTCTGCATGGACCACACGGATACAATATTCAGTTTCTTGGACAAGTAGAAGCTGAATCGGTAAGGAATGAATATAAGGACCTGCTGGAGCAGCTCTGCAAAATTAATGCAGCCTGGTGCCTGCCCGCAGCAACCGCCCAGGCGCCAGCCAGCCATCATCATTAAAGGCGAAAGGTATCAATTCAGCTTGGTGATATTCCAATAGGTCAGGGCACCACCTTCCAGGACCAATTGGCCTGCGCCGCTTCTTTGTTCACATTGTACCTGCAATCGATCGCCTACCGACAATTTCAAAGTAACATTGAGCTCCTGCGTTCTGCGTGTGGAGCTCACATTGTTATATTGTGCCAGCATCACATTTTCGGCAACTACATACAACCCGCTGGCACCAACACTCCTGTACAGGTAAGTCTCAAAATATTTATCCCCTGTGAACGCTCCGTTAATACCCCATCCAATATGAACAGTTATCTGGTAGAGGCCATTCTCCGGGCAAGTAAATATACCGCTTAACGCATCGAGGCCGGGAAGGGTATTATACGTATCCGGGTCATTCACAAACATGAAATTCAATGATACCCTGGTATTATCCGGTGCCCCTTCATTTTGTGCCAGCCCAACCCTGATCCCCCTGGGTGCATTCGGAACATTCACGGTTTGCCAGGTAGGAGCAGCAAATCCATTGGACACCAGGAACTGGCCTGCCGTACCGGGGTTGCCATTTATTTTAAGCAATCCATCGATCCGCGCATTGCCTGCCACCTGCAATTGCTCCACAGGTGCAGTTGTGCCCACCCCCAGATTTCCATTAGGTATAATGGTCAATGCTTCGCTCAATGTTGCAGTAGCATCTGCTGCGCCATCATTAGCAGTAACATACAACGATAAATTCCCATTCACCGGATTTAAACCCACCAGACCACCATAACCGTTGTTGATGAATTTCCGCCCGGCATTGTAATAGGTATTGAGGGCAATACCAGGGTAACTGGTTTCAATGGCTACGCCGGTTGTATTGCTGCCAAACATGGCATTAACAGCCCCGGCTTTCCGGTCTACCACCAGGCCCGCTTGCAGGGGGGTGGTAGTACCAATGCCTATATTTCCGGTCACAGCCGTGTTGGGATACATATTATTGCCATTCCGGTACCAGTATTGTGCATCCGGTGTGATCAGTTGTTTCCAGTTAGGAACAACCGGTATAGAACTGGCATTGTAATAGAATCCAGGTGTGTTATCAGTTTGAAAAATAACCAACCCTTCCGGTGGATTCGTAATCGCTGCACGCTGTGCGAGCGTCATGCGTGGAAACAGCACGCCTCGGGTAGTGCTTTCCATTTCAAACAACGAGGCATTGTTGATGGTGGCGGGATTGTCGCCCACTTTTACCTGTGCCATCAATGGGATGGACAATAATATCGCCAGGCATGTAATAAGAAATCTCATATTGTTGACGGGTGTTTGTATTAATAAGCAATGATGATCTGTCGTACAATCGTTTCATGATCGGTATCAATACGCAGGGAATAAGCGCCCGCAGCCAGCCTGCCCAGTTGGAGTTGGTTCACTCCTTTTTGTAAAGGGAAAACGGCTACAGTTTGTCCGCTGGCGCCCAGCAGGGTGGCTTTTGCTTTTTGATAAACGATATTATCCGGGATCTGAATAGTCAAAGTGTTCCTGGTAATCGTGGGATAAACAAGTACCTGGCTCATGGGATTGAGATAAAGGGTGATGATGCGGGAGTAAGATACAGTACCATCCAGGTCAATGATCCCCAACCGGTAGTAATGCTTGCCGGCAACCAGGTTGGGATGGGTAAACTGGTATACATTGGAAGCATTGTTTTGAGCAGGCACTTGTCCCACAACAGCAAAGCTGCTTCCATTCGTGCTGTGCTCTATGGCAAACCTGTCCACATTCATCTCATTCGACGTTCGCCAATCCAATACTGCATTGTTATTACGTATCGTTCCTTTAAAATCAGTGAGTAACAAGGGAAGCGCCTGTCCGGGTTCCTGTACAGAAAAGTATCCCAGGTTGCTAATGCCTGTCCTGCGTTGAGAATAGGTAGTAGTACCCGTTGCAGGCGTGGCGGTGAAAATATCCCACATGGTAACAAAACGCGAAACGGCTGAAGTATTCCTGTTGAATCCTGGCAGTTCATCAGTAACCACCCAGGAGGGGGAGAGCGTAAGGTTATTACCACCGGCCACCGCATCCTGTATATGCCAGCTTGCATCCACAGCATTGTTGGTGGCTGCATTGCCGGAGCTACCGCCTCCCAACAAATGCTGCATGGCTGTTACGGAAAAATGATCCGCTGTACCGGCTTCTTTTATAGTAACAGGATTATAGGTTGATTGATCATAACCCACGGGGAATTCAACATCGGTGTTACCTACGTTATAGCGAACCAGGGAACCGCTATTGCCCGTTACGAAGTAGTGGTTGGCATCCTGCCCATTGATATTGCCGGCAATCCCGATCGACTGCACACCGGTGATCAGTTTACCGGAAAGGAAAGAAAAGTTATTCCTGACCAAAAGGTCGCTTATCCTGAGTGTAACATGGTTGGGGTTATCAATCACCAGGTTGGGCAATGAAAGGCCGGTGAGGGTAAATACATCACCCGATCCTCCCTGAATGATTTGCCCTGTTGAGCCGCCGGTAAGGGGATTGGGTTGTTTAAAATAGAACTGGCCGCCTATGCCCGAAAAACCGCTCCCAAAGGCACTTTCGTCCTGGAAGAGGGCCGTCGATTCATGGGTCCATATTTGTCCATAAAACCGGACCTGGCCATTAAACGTCCTGAAATTACCGCCAACTGTTGTATTGCTATAAATAGCTACCTGGGCATTGTCATGCACAGTAAAGTTGGCGCCGTTGTGGATCTTGAAGCCTGCCTGCCCCATGGAGAACAGCGTAGGCAAAAGAAATACAGGCAGTAGTATAGTCCTGGTGGCCATTGAATGGTATTTTGATCGTTGCCCGGCGAAACTACCAGCAGGCGACCAAACCATTCCGGCCATTGAGTATCTGGCTTAAAAAGGAAAGAATACGGTTTAGGAGTTCTGGAATCCGGTTATAGGGAAGAAAACCTTTCCATAAAACCGGCTTTCCTTCTCCGGGAAATTTCTACCTGCTCACCGTTGGAAAGCAATACATAATCAACTACCCCGGAATGATAGGATTCCACGTACCGGAGGTTGACCATGTGCGACTGGTGGACCCGGAAGAACTTTGAGAGACCTGGCATTTCCTCAAACTCTTTGAGTGTTTTGGCGACTACCAGTTTGGGTTTGTTGATAAAGAATAGCGTGCAATAGTTATTGTCTGATTCAATGCGGATAATATCATCCACATCGGCAAACAAGAGGCCATTGGCGGTAGGGAGGGACAATTTATGTAGGGAAGTATTCTTTTCTTCCTTTTGAGCAGCTATTGGCTTGTGGAATTTGCCAATCGCCTCGTTCAGTTCTTCTATGCTGATGGGCTTCAGCAAATAATCCAACGCCTCGCCCCGTAAGGCCTGCAATGCATATTTATCGTGGGCGGTAGTGAATATGACTTCGAATTTTCTTTCAGGAAAAACCTGCAACACATCGATCCCATTCATATGGGGCATTTCCACATCCAGGAAAACAAGATCGGGTTGTTTTTTGGCCAGCAAGGCCAGCGCTTTCCTTGGATCGGTTTCACTGGCAATTACTTCCACCTGTTTTGCAAACCGGTTCTTCAATATGGCAGCCAATGCATCAATGCAATGTTGCTCATCGTCGATGATGATGCATTTAATCATGGGCTAAAATTAGGGGTAAATTGAGAATTACTGTTGTCCCTACAGGTTTTACGCCTTCATAGTTGTCGTGGATCTCTACAAAAGCCGGGTTGTTCTCTTTTTGTAACCATTTTACCCGTTCACTTGAAATGTTCATGGCCAGGGAAGGTTGTTTGGGAGTACCTCGTTTTTCCTGAGCGGCTTTCCGGCCAATGCCATTGTCTTGGATGATGCAGTACAACAGGTTGTTCTTTTGCGTGATCCGTATGTCCAGGCTACCCCTTTCTTCCTTTTCACTAAGGCCATGCCAGATAGCGTTTTCAACATACGGTTGCAGCAGGAGAGGAGGTATTTTAACGGTATCCGTGGGTATATCTTCGTCCACCTTCACATGGTAATCGAACCGTTGATTCATGCGGCGATGTTCCAACTCCAGGTATAATTTCAAAGCATTGAGCTCGCTGGAAAGCGGTATGAGTTTTTGACGGGAATTCTCCAGTACCAATCTAATGAGACGGGCAAACCGGGTAAGGTATTCCGAAGCGTCATCCTGGTTGTTTTCCCAAATGTATTTTTGAATGGAGTTGAGTGAATTGAAAATGAAGTGGGGATTCATCTGGCTGCGCAGGGCTTTCATTTCCAGCTCTGCCAGTTCCCGGTTCATACCGGTCTTTCTCTTTTCTTCTCTTTTGATCACACTTACCCGCCAACCCGCAATGACCACTACCACGCCTATGAACAGTGACAATACAGCAGCCCTGAACCACCATGTTTGCCAATAAGGAGGTACGATGGTGAAAGTGTACGTGGCGGCTTCCTGGTTCCAGTAGCCCTTACTATTGGCCGCCTGCACCTGGAAGGTATAGGTGCCTGGTAGCAGCTCGTAATACGTTGCCGTTCGGCTGGTAGCTGTATTCCAGTCCTTTTCCAGTCCAGCCAGTTTGTACCGGAAGCGGATGCCGGAAGGATTGCTGTAATCGAAAGCGGTAAACGTGAAACGCAGGATATTCTGTTTATAATTGAGGCTGGTGCTGACTTCAGAAAGCGGGTAGGGCAGTGCATTTACCTGTACAGATTCAATCAACGGTATGCTGGTCGAAGGCGTATTGACAGACTCCACCATATTGAAATAGGAAAATGAATTGCGGAACCCGGCAATCAGTTCCTCGTTAATCCTGAAGGGAGGCACAGTAGAGTACTCTTCAGTATAAGGATTGTTGGCAGCAATGATCCTTGATTGTTGGGTGACGATATCATAATCGATGAGACCCGCATTACTGGAGATAAAAGCATGGGGATATTGGACCATGCTGCCAAAACACTGCGGGTTTCTATTGTTGTCAAAAGTTTCAATATTCCGGAAGGTCGCTTTCGAAGGATCGAAAATACTCACGCCATTACGTGTAGAGCACCAGATCAAACCTTTATCGTCTTGGGAAACATGGAATATAAAATTGGCATAGGTGGTATCAGTGCTGGTCTTGTTGATGAATACCTGTGTCTTGCCGGTCGCTTCATTGTAGCCCACCAGTCCGCGTTGCGAACTGGCCCATACCATACGGTGTTCCTGGTCGTACAAGCCATTGTGCAATGCTCCCGAAAAGAGGTTATCCTGTTCCCGGGCTGGCGCAAAGGCCGGGATTATTTCCTTCTTATCACTGTTGTAACGGTACAATCCTTTTTGTGAAGCCAGGTAAACAATCCCCTCACCGGCCGGTATGGCATCCTTAAAATTGAATTTTCCAGGAAGTAGGTGGAGAACGCCATTGGCACTCGTTCCGTCTTGCTCGTTCCATAACAACAAACCATTCTTTCTTACCAGCAACCAGTTATGATTGGCCAGCTTCACCATATCATAGACAGCTTCGGGCCAGCTGTCGATTAATTGGTTCCCGATCTTTTTATATTGTGCCAGTATTTTTTTTGATTTCCAGTTGAATTTCAAGAGGCCCTGCCCCAGGCACAATATCCAGGCTATTTCGGGTGCTACAGGGTCTTGTATGATATTAACAATATAATTATCAGTAAGCTTGGCGTCATTAAAAAGAAACAGGTGGGTTTTGGGCGATGATTGGTTATAAGGATTCAACAGGCTGAGTCCTGCTTCGGTGCCGACCCATAATAAATTGGAAGCGTCGAGGTAGAGTTTGGATATATTATTGGCCTGCAGACTAAAGGGATTGGACGGGTCGTAAACCAAAGACTGCAGTTCCTGGTTGCGCGTAAGATCGAACAACACAATCCCTCTGTCGAAGGTAGCAAGCCATAATACGGAGTCGCCCGTGAGTGCCGGATAAAAGAGCGCATCGTTGATATTATAATGCCCGGCATTGCTAATAGGAACCGCCGGCTCATCCACCGAAGGCGTTTGCCATAGGCCTTTGTTGGTGGCGATGATGATCTTGTTCCCCCATGGCTTTACGGACCAGATATGCAGCAATACACCATCTTTCTTCAATGCTATTTTTTTATACCGGTCTGTCCTGACATCATAAATAAAAGAGCCATGGGTAACACTGTTTATCCAAAGTGTGTGGTCATTGAGAGGGAAGATACCTGTTGGATCGAACACCCGTTGCAGGGATGTCGTAAAGACCTTATTGGTGCTGAGGTCAACACCGGCCAGGCCAAGGTTGGATATAAACCAGAGGATATTGTTGTGTACCCGCAATCTGAATGCATAGTCGATCCTTTGGGAAGAATCGGTGTGCGGGCGGATGAATTGATCTTTTTGTGGGTCATACCAGGCAAGTTCTCTGGCAGTGCCTACCCAAACCCGGTCCTGTTGATCAACCACTACTTCATCTACGTAATTATCCAATAGTCCATGGTGCTGGTTATTAAAATTGGTAAAGGGCGTGTATTGATAGCCGTCGAATTTTATCACCCCATTACAGGCTGCCCATATATATCCTTTTTTATCGCGGGTGACTGACTGGATATATTGATTGATGAAATGATTCCTGGCATTGTAATTTTCGAAGCGCAGGTCGGCAGGCAGGGGAGGGGTTTGGGTGTTGCCGGCAAACCAACCACAGATAAAAACCAGGAACAATGTAAATGATCTTGTTGGGTGCATAAATAGTAGGCAGTTAATCTTACAACTGGCTATTGCAACTGCCAGGAACGCCTAATATAAATAAAATTCCCATGATGTCGATTAAAGGAAGCTCAAAAAGCCGGACTCTTGCCGGAAGTGCTGTATACGGTGAAAGATCAGGTAATTGGCATTGTGCTGGTTGTCGGCCCCACCTTCCTCATCATCAAATGCAGTCCTTATTACAGCAATGATATCTCCACCCTCAAACTGCCAATCGGCATATTGAAACCCATGTTGTGCAGTATTGGCGCTCTGCAATACAATGCGTTGCACCGTCCAGTGGCAGAGATCGACCGAGCTACAAAGGGCCAGGGTATTCCTTACCCGTTCCTGGTTATCGCTCTCATATTCCGGCGGCACATAGTTCGATAAGGTCCAGTAACGCTTCGATAGGGCATCATACCGGATGCTGAACTTTTTACCCCCGCCGGGAAATTCGACAAAACCGGTAGCGGGATCAAAGCTGGTCGCACTACCATCGGCAGATACGGTAGTAATAGCTGCCCGCTCGCTGCCTTTCTGTACAAAATGTACGCGCAGGATATTTTTGATAGATTGATCAGGCGCCACCACCACATTGCCTTCCTTCCAACCGCCAAACCTGCCATCGAGATAAGCAGCATCATAGGGTAGAGGATTGGTAGAACCCCAGTTGGCAGCATTGAGCAGATCAGCATCCACCGGGACATGCATTACCATGGCCTGAAAACTCTTACCTCCTTCTTCCATTGCCCCCCTGATATCTTCCACCGCCCGCCAGAGACGGCCCTGGTATTCAATAACCGGTGTAGGCGCACAATGATAGCGGCCCGTACGCAGGAGGCCTTGCAGACTATCCACCGGTGTGGTCCAACTGTACCCGCCATCGTCAGAACGCCGGATGACCAAGTCGCCGTACGCCCTGGTGGTACCCAACAGATAGACTTTGCCCCGGTGAGTAAAGAGTTTGGACCAGAAGGCGCCATTCAGCTCCGCAATAAGTTGCCAGGAATTCCCCTTGTCATCGGAATGAAAGATCCTGGCGATGCCTGCTTCCTTCTCATTACTGTTTATGCCAAAATAATCATGCGAAGCCAGGTAGCTGCCATCCGGCTGTATACAGATACTGGGAGAACCGATAAACCGTCCGGATGATTTGGGGGAATGGTTAATGACAATACCCCGTACTTCGAACAAATGTTGCGTGATGGCCATAGGCTTGATAGAAATGGCAACAAAAATAGGGGAGAATCTCTTTCATCAATACAAACAGGCAGCCTCTGGATCAGAAGCTGCCTGTTTTTGTGTATTCCTGTAAGCGGATGAATGCCTTTACTTATTGTTTTATCCAGGAGTCCTCGTAAGCATTTTTCATCATTGTGGTATAGAAGGTAAAACCATTATTCAACGCATTGGTAAAGAATACCAATTCCACATCACCAGGGAATTTCATGATCAGCGTTTGTAGTCCTGGATCGGGATTATCAGCCTTGTCATTACCATTTACATCATTCATCAGCGCGCCATCCTTTCCAAAAGATTGCCCCTTGCTGGTATTGGGGCCATCTTCTGCATCCAATCCATAGCGATTGTCCAGCAAAGTCTGTTGTTGCGCTTTAGTAAGGATCTTTTCGGAATGGAATACATAGGCCATTACTTTGGCTACCTGGTAGGCAGACATATAATAACCACCGCCGCCAGCTACCAGCTTCCAGTCACCCAGCGTTTTACCAGCCGTAGCAGGTGTTGTTTCATTGTACATGAGCGTCACCGTAGACCTGTCTTCCGGCGTGCAAAAGACCATACCGGCTTCAGCGGGAGTGAACACTATGTTTTGCATCAATTGCGTATAACGAACAGCCAGGTAGTCGGCAAAAGTAGCAGTGTCTTTATTCGATAGGTTGAAGGACTCTGTATTGAGAGCACCTGCCTTGTCATTAATAAAAGAAAACATGATACGGAAAAGGGCAAAATTCACATTGCTGTAATTATAGCCCTTGGCTTCATTGACCACACCAGCAGCGATACAGGTTTTGAGGGAATTATAATCCGTACCATAACGGATATCATCCGTCGTAAGGCCTGCTTTATGGGTTAGGAGCTGGTGAAAAGTGATCGATTTTACCTTATTACCCAGTGCCCACGACTTGGGCAGCCATTTGTAAATGGAATCCTCCAGTTTGATCTGCTTATAGTCCAGTAACTTAACCGCACCGACGGCAGTTAGCCATTTGGTTACACTGGCAATATTCATTTCTTTGTATATACTGTGCGGGATGGGGCCATCCTGACTCATACGGGCAAAGCCGCGGGCGGCACTGTCGGTCCATTGCCCCTTGTGGTTGATCATAAAAGTGTAACCGATACTTCTATTGCCCAGGGCAGTAATAATATTTTCCTTGAACTTTTTCGAGCTGAAGACCTTATCATTCGATTTGAGGTCATCGATCTTATCTTTCTTACAAGCTGTAAAGACCGAGGTAATCACCAGGGCAGTGGTAGCGAGATAGTGCATTTTTGTTTTCATTGTTGATGGCTTTTTGATTTGTGGTATCAAAACTACCATGCAACACCCCTCATCCGGGTAGCGGTTTAACGGATGGGGCATTTCACTTTACGGAAGCAGATAGCAGTTTAAGTGGTAATTGCCCACAATTCTATTTTACGGTAAAAAGCCTATCTGTTTCATGATGGCGGCATTGTCTATCAGGTTCCAGGTCTCGGCGATGAGGCCTTCTTCATTAAATAGATGCAGGTCCCAAAAAGTAGCGGTAATCTGTTTGTTTGTAGGAGCAACACCCATGATAGGCTGGGAGTGAGTAGCTATGGCAACGCTTCGGCCCATAACCCAATTGTCTTCTGCCACCACCTGCTCAACCGAAAGTGTTAAATTGCCCCAGCTATTGTGCAAGGTCTCAAAAAACTGTTGGATAACCTGTCTTCCTTTTTCGGCAGGCATGGACTTCACGATGTGATCGGTAGCGTAAAAGGCCAGGCAGCCGGGAATATCTTTTTCATTAAAGGCTTTTTTGGCCGCCTGGTAGTTGGCCTTGTTCCTGGCAGCCTTAGCGGTGTTATTTAATGTATCCATTATGAATAGGTTGTGTGCAAAAAGGTTATTGATTGGAGTTACAATCGTAGTATAAAATACGATTTTTCTCTACCTTTTGAACAATTCTCTACTTTTAAAAAATAACCACGCGATTACCCTGGAATATGCTTTTTCTCTATCTTCGCGCCCCGGCTGCCGAAACAGGCAGCACCAGGAGAGATGCCAGAGCTGGTTGAATGGGCCGCACTCGAAATGCGGAGTGTGGGAAACTGCACCGGGGGTTCGAATCCCTCTCTCTCCGCCTTTTAAGTTTTTTTGCCGGATTTCGAACTTTCGGGCGAAAATGCACATTTTATACCCTATTTGATCGAGAATTCATACCTAAAAAGTTCGAATCCCACTTTTGACTTTATATTATACCTACCCTCATCCGTACATGACCTGACGTCCCTTGTAACCGTTAAATATGATTCGTTATACCTCCCCATGAATAATAGATAATCAACTTTGATCATTTTAAAGTAGACAAGGATGAAACGCAAGAAATTTATTCTCAGCACGCTGGCGGCCCTTCCGCTGGTTTCATTTGCAAAACTCAAATCCATCGTTACTATGCAAACAGATAAGCCATTCAAAGTCAGTGCCGGTGAAGCGAGATTTGGCACACACTACAAAATGAAAGGTGTAACCCTGAATACGCTTGATATAAAAATTTCAGGCAAAGACACCAGTAATACAATCGCTGTTTTTGAGCAAGCCGGTCAAACGCCGAATGGCGGCCCGCCATTGCATTTACATATAGATCAGGACGAATGGTTTTTTGTCACTGAAGGGGAATACCTATTTCAATGCGGTAGTGAACGATTTCACGTAAAGGCCGGTGATACCATTTTTCTGCCACGCAATATCCCCCATGCTTTTATACAGCTTACTGAGAAAGCAAAGACAGTTGTCGCATACATGCCGGCGGGAAAGATGGAAGATTTTTTTGCTGTTACAGATAAGTGGACTTCTCTTCCATCCAAAGAAGAAATAGCCAAAGTATTTGCTGATCATGGGATGAAGGTGGTGGGTGGCACCCTAAAAGCTGAGTGATGCGAGCGAAGCGGAGGCAATCCCTATTAGCTTATTGCTGAATATTAATTTAAGAAGAATTTTCGCAATGTTTCTGCGATAACCAACGGACTTTCGTCATTATCAGCTGCAACATGACCAAGTTTTTCAAATTCTATACGTGTGTGATGCGGTATAGACTTTTCCAGGCTATCTAAGGCAACGGACAGGTAATGCTGGCTTTTAGTGCCACCCAACAACAGTACATCAGCCTTGAGGTCTTTAGCCTTTTCGATCAGTGGCAGTGAATCATTGACCACTTTACTGTCATAGTGGAAAGTAGGGATCAATTCGGCCAATGCCAATTCAGCTTCATCCTTCTTCTTCTTTTGAAGCTTTATCAGGATGTTGATCAAAGGAACCGTTATAAAAGCCGGAAGTACGTTGAGAAAGGATTTATCTCCTGGGTCTCCGGTCCCTTTCAAGATGGTTATAAACGCCTTTCCTAAATTCCCTTTGTGCATGGCGTTGGCATAATCAGCCTGTGTCTTTTTCAATACTCCATTATCTACCGGTATGGGTGGCTCGTATAACGCTATTCTTTGCAATGTTTGCCCCATTAATGCAACTTGCAGTGTAATGATCGCTCCACTGCTCAATGCAAATATTTGTTTGGCGCCAGTCGTATTTATTAACATTAACAGGTCTTCCGCCTCGGTTAACAAATTATCCTGCTCCTGGTAAGGGTCACTTAAACCACGCCCGCGCCTATCAGGAACATATACTTTAAAATCCGTCGAGAGCGCCTTGGCAAGCATTGTAAAATTCAAGGAGGATTGGAGCCCTCCATGCAGTAAAATAATTGCGGGGCCGTTACCAATGGATCGGAAACCTATTCTGGTACCATCAGGTGCTCTTACAAAGCCTGTTTGAAATTCATTTATAATAGACATACAACAAAATTATTGAACATGCACAACCAGCAAGCAGTGCTTCCACCCGCAACAAAACTTTAGTAGTTTGCAGCCATCCTACTGCTGTTTAGGTTGAAACAATTTAATGGTATAATCCAGTAATTGTTGATTTCCTATTGCCCCATGCCCCGGAACAACAATTTTTACGTTGGGATATTGCTGTTTGACCTTTTCAACAGTATTAGACCACGCGGCCACATTGGCATCTCCTAAAAACCCCTTATTGGCATCGATCTCTTTGATTAAACAACCTCCAAATAGGATATCCTCGCCCGGAAAATAACCTACCACATTGTCTTTCGTATGTCCTTCTCCCAAAAACTTAACAACAACATATTGCTTACCCACCTGGAGAAGCAGAGAATCTTTGAATCCGTTTTGCGGAACAGCGACCCTATTGGCACTGGCAAGTTTTATGGTTTTAACATTTGCATACGAAGCAATTCTTTCCTTGTGAAACGCTTGCAGGCCACCCAAACAATCGTTGTGAAAATGAGTAGGAATAATGGCGTTTATCTTGCAATGAAGTTTTTCTTTTATCCATTTGATCAACTCCACTGAACCTTGATCGTCAGCTGGTGTGTCAAATACAATAGCTTCCTGGAGATCGCTTACAACCAGGCCATTACAGGGAACATTTCCGAATTCCTGCGTTTGTAAAAAAGTGGTGTGCACAAAAGCCTTTGGGGATATCTGGGTTACAATTAAAGTTTCAGATTTGTAAACCACTTTGGGTTCGAAGGAGGTGTTTTCCTGAGCGCTTGCAACTAAATTGGTCAGGAAGCATAAAACGAAAAGGACTGTCTTTGTGGTGAGCTTCATTTTGTCTGGCTATTTGATTGAATGGGTGGTACTGAAAAAGTACTGGCGAAGTTGGGGAGAAAAAGTGAACTTTAACTCAAAACCCCACCAGGCTTCCTCACTTTATTTACTAACGCACTACCATGCCAAATTCAATAATCCTGCCAGACAAAAAACTTGTCTAGTTGCCCGGTTGCTGGCAGATAGGCATTGTCCGATACCCATGGACTTACCCAGGCTTCCAGGGAAGATAATTTTGAGAAACTGATTAGTTGCATGTATATTTGCAACCAGTTGGTTTCCCTCCAGGTATCAACCTATTCAATCATACAGAAATGACCATTTAATGAGAAGAGATATTTTTCAGGCAATTGCTGACCCGACCAGAAGGGCCATCATCACTTTAATTGCGGTACAGGCAATGACCCCGAATGCTATTGCCGAGCATTTTGACACGACAAGACAAGCGATCTCAAAACACCTGCGGGTATTAACGGAATGCGAATTGGTGAAACAAGACCACAAGGGCCGTGAAATTTACTACCTGCTGGAGGTTGATAAAATGAAAGAGATCGATAAATGGCTGGAACAATTCAGGAAGATCTGGGAAAGCCGGTTCCTGCAATTGGATCAACTTTTATTAACCATTAAAAAGAAAAAATAATGACACACAATCTGCAGTTCGACTTCATTGCTGATAAGACAAATAATACGCTGACGATTAGACGGGAGTTCTTAGCCGGCCGGCAATTGGTTTGGGATTGTCATACCAAAAGTGAAATGCTTGACCAGTGGTTTGCACCTGCACCATTAACCACTAAGACAAAATCAATGGACTTCCGGGAAGGCGGTCACTGGCATTATGCCATGGTGGAACCCAATGGCACGGAATATTGGGGATATACTGAATACGTGAAAATTAAACCAATAGACTACTATACAGCCCTGGATGCATTTAGTAATGAGACTGGCGAGATCAATAAAGACCTGCCCCGCGCAGAATGGCTCGTTACGTTTACCGACAAGGGAGAAAACGCTTTGGTAGAAACGGTTGTAACCTATAAATCGCTGGCCGACCTGGAAACGGTGATCCAAATGGGCATGGAACAAGGAATGATAGCAACGCTGGAGAAACTGGACAAGCTGTTATTATCGCTCAAAAAATAAAACAGATACAAAGCACCACAGATAAAAAAAGGACCTGCAAAATTGATGCAGGTCCTTTGCTATTTAACAGGCACAAACATGTATTTGTTCGAAAGTTTATTTTTTATTTATCCGCTGTTTCGGCCCTGCAAAATCGCTAATTTGGACGCTTTCCCACCTAACCAACACTGATCCATATGAGCACATACGTACTTGGTTTTCAGGAGATCGGCCAATCAACAATCAATACAGTAGGAGGCAAGGGCGCCAACCTGGGCGAACTATCCCGCATTGATGGGATAGCCGTGCCAGCAGGTTTTTGTGTTACCACGGAAGCCTATAAAAAAGTAACTGGCAACCAACCGGAGCTTAGTAAGTTATTGGAGGAATTAACGCAGGTGAAGACAACGGAGCGTTCAGTCATCAGCACCATCAGTGCAAAGATCCGTATGGCCATTGAAAGCATCCCCCTTCCAATGGAAATTGCAGGGGAGGTAACCAATCACCTGACACAGTTTGAGGAACAGGATGCCTTTGCCGTAAGGTCCAGCGCTACGGCCGAAGACCTGCCCACAGCCTCTTTTGCGGGCCAGCAGGATACATACCTGAACATCGTGGGTAAGGAATCCATCCTGCAGCACATCAGCCAATGCTGGGCCTCCTTATTTACCGATAGGGCTATTGTGTACCGTATGCAACATGGTTTTGACCACCGCAAGGTCTACTTGTCGGTGGTTGTTCAAAAGATGGTCTTCCCGGAGGTGGCGGGGATCTTATTTACAGCCGATCCAATTACTGGCAATAGAAAGGTTGCATCCATTGATGCCAGCTTCGGATTGGGAGAGGCGCTCGTATCGGGATTGGTCAATGCTGATCTGTATAAAGTGCGTAAAGGCCTGGTAATGGACAAGAAGATAAGCAGGAAGCAACTGGCTATTTATGCTTTACCAGACGGCGGTACAAAAGAACAGTCGATTGAACCAGGGCTACAGCACCAACAGGCGCTGACGGATGAACAGATAATACAATTGGAGGGCCTGGGTAGAAAGATCGAGGCACATTTTGGCCAGCCCCAGGACATAGAATGGTGCCTGGCCGATGGTACATTTTACATAGTGCAGAGCAGGCCCATCACCACTTTATTCCCTGTGCCGCAGGCAAATGACCAGGAAACCCATATATTCATCTCTGTCGGTCACCAACAGATGATGACCGATCCGCTGAAGCCATTGGGATTGTCCTTTTGGCTGGCATCTGCCCGTGGCCACATGTACACAGCCGCCGGCAGGTTATTTGTTGATGTGGCGCCCATGTTGGCTACCACTGCCGGCAGAAAAGGAGTAATGGATACGCTGGGAAAATCCGATCCGCTCATCAAAGATGCACTGTTGAACCTCCTGGAACGGGACAATTTTATACCAGCCCCACCTCCCGATACCTTTCAGGAGGATCAGGAACCATCCGGTCCCGGTAAAAGCAATCCGGCTATTCCACCCCATGCATCCATCGGGAGCGATCCGGCAATTGTGGCAGAACTGATCCAACGCAGAGAAACTTCCATTGAGGCATTACAACAAGCGCTGCAAACGAAATCAGGCATAGAGGTCGTTGATTTTATCATCGAAGATCTCCAGGATTCAAAGAAACAACTGTTTGACCCACGGAATATGGGGGCGATCATGACATCGATCAACGCCGCTTTCTGGATCAATGAAAAAATGAATGAGTGGCTGGGTGAGAAGAACCCAGCTGATACCCTGGCCCAATCCGTATCCAACAATATTACTTCCGAAATGGGTTTGGCCCTAATGGATGTGGCAGATGCGATACGCCCGCATCCGGCAGTCATAGCCTATTTACAACAAGCCAAAGGAGATGCTTTCCTGGATGACCTGGTTCATTTGGAAGGAGGGCCGGAAGCCCGGGCTGCTATCGATGCTTTTCTCAACAAATACGGTATGCGATGTGCCGGAGAAATCGATATTACCAAAACACGTTGGAGCGAAAGACCAGGCATCCTGATTCCGCTGATCCTTGGCAATATCAGAAACTTTGAACCGGGCGCCAGTAAGCGGAAATTTGAGCAGGGTTTATTGGAAGCCTCAAAAAAGGAACAGGAGCTAATAACCCGGTTAAAACAACTACCGGACGGAGAACAGAAAGCGGCAGAGACAAAACAAATGATCGACCAGATCAGGAACTTCGCCGGGTACCGGGAGTATCCCAAATACAGCATGGTTAAACGTTACTTCGTGTATAAGCAAGCTTTATTAAAAGTGGCTCAACAGCTTGAAGGGACTAATGCAATACAGGATAAGGAAGATATTTACTACCTCAACCTGGAAGAACTCAGGAGCATTGCAGCAGGTATGCAAAAGATCGATTACCAGCTTATCAACGAACGCAGGGAGGCCCACCAACGCTATGAAAAATTAACCCCGCCAAGAGTGATGACATCGGATGGGGAGATCATTACCGGCGCTTATAAGCGGGAAAACATTCCCGCCGGCGCCATTGTTGGTCTGGCAGTTTCTGCCGGTGTGATAGAAGGCCGGGCACGCGTAATTGTAAATATGGAACAGGCCGATCTGGAACCGGGAGATATATTGGTCACGGCATTTACAGACCCCAGCTGGACGCCCTTGTTTGTATCCATTAAAGGGCTGGTGACGGAAGTAGGAGGATTGATGACGCATGGCGCCGTGATAGCCCGTGAATATGGACTACCGGCTGTTGTAGGGGTGGAGCAGGCCACCCGGCTCATCAGAGACGGGCAGCGCATCCGCGTGAATGGGACAGACGGTTATATAACCATCCTGCCTTAACCTCATCACGAAGGTCGCATGCTGATATGGATCGTATAAAAGGTCATATTGACAACATAAGGCGCCGTTTTAGTGCCTCTTATCATATAATACGGTGCGGTAAACGTCATACCATTGGAGAAAGAGGGCATATCACCAAAGGCCGCGTTATAAACAGATAAGGTACCATTCAATACATTGTTATTGGGAGCACTTTCTTCAGTAATAACGTAAGTGCCCGCAGGACCCGATAAATTAATAGTATTGTTATAGTCAAAACCGGCAAATTGAGCGGCGCCATAAGCCGGCAGTTTCATGGAAGAAGGGCCAAAGGTGCATTTCATTCCGGAAAGATCCAATTCCATGGGCACACAGGTTTCATTGTAGAAAGTAATGATCAATGCCGCGCTGCCCTGATAGCCTTGCGTATTGGATCCGTAGGGATATTTCACCCATATATCCCAGCCATTCAGCTGCCGGTAAAAATCATTGGGGTTGGTACCATAATTCCATACCTGGCTCATCACATCCGCATTGATCACGGCAACCCATTGGCTGGTAGTACCATCCAGGTTTTTGCCATAAAAAGTAAGTTGATCTTCCTGCAGCCCATTCCCCGATGCATTATGAAGATAACCATTGATATAAAATTGCGTATTAGCAGGTATGAGGGTCTGCAATACCTTCGTGGCATAACCAGCCAGCATTTGCTGCACCATCACCGGCGTCATCGAAGCAGGCCAATAGAGCGAATCAATGCTACCTGTATTTTTGATCATGTCATACACTGCACTGATCTTTCCCCAGTCGGCCAGTATCACCATCTGCATCTTACCCAGCATACTCCCAATGGTCTCAAAAAGGTTCAACAGCGATTGCTGCAGCTGAAATACACTGAGTTCGTAATTATAGGCATTTTGTAAGGCCTGGCTGTATTTATTGTTGGCAGGGGTCTTGTTTTGCATCACAGATTGTGTAGTGGAGGACGCACCCGATATCAGGTTGGCCAGGACCGGGAGCCCGTTTTTAATGAACTTCTTTCCCATGGAAAGCTCTTTACCAGCCTCCGGGTCTCCCACCAGTAATCCCGCCGCATTGAGCCCCGTATATAGTAATCCTTCAAACATATCCCATATCCAGGCTTTCCTCTTTTTGGGAGGCGCCACCGGCGTACCCTGGCCATTCGGAAATGCACAGGCCGTGATCAGTTCCGACACCAGCAAAGCCTGTGCCTGCGTCAGCGATTCATGGAAGGTATTGGCTTGTGTAAAAAACTGCTGGATGGCGATCACCCGCGTAAGTTCATTGCTTAGCTGATTCACCACATTCAACCAGGCCACCGAGGGGACACCAGTGGTATCAAGAGGAACCGGCATCAGGTGAATGGCCAGTTGATAACTACTCAGTGGAGCTGCCAGGTTTTGATATTGTGTCCGGATACCGCCAGGCAATCCTAAGTTCTCACAGATCTGGTCATACGCATCTTGTTCATCTGCCGAACCCGATGCCGGTACCGGAAAGGTTACCGGCGGTATCACCAGCACAGTCTGTAAGGCCTGCCCGGGAGCAAAATCCCAATAGGGCAGGTTGGTATCAGAAGGCGAATAGGCCGTGGTGGAGAGCGTGTAGGTAGCGGGCGTGGTGGAATTGTCCACTATCAACGTTAGTGCAGTACCCGTCTGCTTATTGATGAGGACGCCTTCCTGGGTCGCCTCCCACAATTGAAAGGCCTGGTAACCAGTTGCACGCAGGCTGGCGCATACATTGGGGCCATACGTAGTAGCGCCTGTAAGAATAGCCGTATTATTTTTATTGGTAACCGGTGTACCTGCCATACCCAGCACAATATCATTGTTCACCGAACTGGCAATATAGCCAGGATAAATAAATACCCAGGTGGATAAGGCAACCTCACTGCCTCGTTCACCGATCGTTATATTATACGTGTCCGTCGTACCTGCTTCCTGCAATTGCAGGAACAATCCCGGCACCTTGCCCGATCCTCCCTGATTACGGATGGTAGTAGGTTGGTTGTAAGCCGGATTCACCGGCGCTATATACCAACATTGATTGGGGTAGGAGGAAGCAGGTGATTGGCTGGTGGTCATCCCAACATAGGAAGAGGTACCCAGGTACTGCGTATAAAGCGCCAGCTGTAAACTGGTATTCATCAATACAGCACTCTGAAAATTGTAGGATTTGTTAATATGGGTGAATGGCATTTTCCAGGTTTCTCCCCAGGCCCATTGCTGATTGGGAGCGCCGGCCGGCGCCATTCTCACATCGCCATTGCTATTGCCCGTCAGGTACAATCCGGTATTCACGGCACTCACGATCGAACCATCCAGTGTGAACCGCCACAACTGATTGATACTGGCGCTTCCATAGGGCAGGATATTGCCGCCCAGTGGCGGCTGTATACCAACAGCTTTCCAATCATCAGACACGGTGAGCAGGTAAGGAGAGGTAGTCGCTTCATTTTCATTGACCGACTCAATGGTAAACCACTGCCCTGACATATCCGGCTCATAGGTCAGAATATTCCAAACATTTGGGCCGGTATTGTTATTGGCACTGAAATAATCATAAACAGTCACCTCGCCATTCGTCATCGGAGGATTGATTGCTGAGGCCGGCTGGGAAGGGTCAATGGATTTCAACACACTTAGATACTGTGCCGTTGTTCCATTGCGGGCAGCCAGCATCCCGTTGGGCATCACACACCAGTATTGTTGATTGACATTGGCACCTGCAACCGGAAGCTGCAGCGTGGCGGGGCCATTGGTATTGGCCGTAAGCACCAGCGTTTGATCGATGGCACTGATGAGCGAGCCATCCGGAGTAAGCTGCCAGAGCTGCGTAAGCGCTCCGGACTGCAGCTGGTTGATTTGAACAGGCGTGGAAGCAACCGGGCTCCCGCTGGCCACGGTTAACACATACGCAGGCCCGGGAGGCTGTTTGTCATTTTGGTTGAGCGTTGTTTGCAGATAAAACCATTCTCCACTAACGGTGCTTTGTGCCGGAAAGACATACCACACTGAATTGAGCCAGGCCCCATTCGTGGTCCAGGTGATCAGGGCCGAATGGATTTCGTTGTTGGGAACATTAACACTGAGCGTGCCCGTTGCAGCACTGGTAACTGTCAGGAAATTATTGACGGCTGGATCAAAGGTCCAGGTCTGAAGGTCCGTGGGCGCACCATTTTTAGGAGAGAAATTAAGGGGACTATTACTCTTGCCGTTCGTACTGGTAGAGGTCAGGATGGACGATTCTGCAGGATCATTGGCCTGTGAAATACTTCCGTCCGTATTAAATCGAAACAACTGATCGGCAATGCCAGGCGACCAGGGGCTTACAAAAAACTGGTTGCTGCTGCTATTATACTGGATCACCAGGGGATTCGTTGCCTGCCCCGGTTCTCCTGATGTCGGCAAGGCCGATTGTATATAAAAGCTATTGGGGGGAATGATGGTGGGGGGTAAGAAGATCCACACCTGGTTCACAGCATTGTTGGCAGCATTCATAGTAATAAGTCCCGAGCCATAATTACCATTACCGCCATTATAACCCACCGTTTGATTGGGTGGTGCTTGCCAATATTGATCCGAATTGGAATTGTAAATAGTATAACCAATTCCCCCGCTGGCGGCTTGTATTTCCCATATTTGCGTGGCATCACTATCAGATAAGGCCACCATAACCGTTTGCCCATTCACAATACCAATCGCCAGTTGTAGATTATAAGGCCATACGATCCGGCCTTCCGGTGTAAGCTGCCACATCCCATTAAACACATTGGGTCCGGGTTGTGCCCCCCATAAGGTCACAGCCCCCCCGCTAAGCGAACCGCCGCATATCTGAGCTTGATTAAAAATGTATTTTGGACTGGCAGCTGAAACGATCATTAAAGGAATACCATAGGTGGGAGGAATACCGTACTTGTCCAAATGCATGTAGTCTTTAAAGGTCAAGGGACCCGGAGCAGGAATGTTTGACATAGGTTGCTTTTTAGCTTATGGAATGTGGACTGTTTGCTAAAATAGCTTTGTCTGGGAAACAGGTTGGTTGGATCTTACAGGCAGAATGAATCCAAATATAACAATTAATCCGTTTTTCTAGCCCGCCAGCATTTTGTGTAGTAAGAATTTTTCTTTCATTTCAATGACGTTCTGCACCTCCAGCTTTTCAAAGGCCCTTCTCCGGTAAGTGCTAATGGTGGTGATATCGAGGTTCATTTTGCCCGCTATTTCTTTTGTACCCATACCAATGGCCAAATACTCCATTACTTCCAGTTCCCTGTTGGACAAACCATCAATAGGATCCTGAGCAGTTGCGGTAAGGGCATTTTTCAACAGCGTCTCTTTCAATTCTGCACTAAGATACACCTGGCCATTAACGAGACAGCGGATGGCCTTTTCCAGTTCTTCAATACTATTTTGTTTGCAGAGAAAACCACGGACCCCTTTTTCAATCAGGCGCCTGGCATAAATATGTTCTGCATTCATGGAATAAACCAGGATATTGGTCTGGTGGCTACATCTTTCTATATGGTCTATAACGGATAAGATATTCCCATCCGTCAATACCATGTCCAATATGGCATGATGTACCCGTTCCCGGGAAAGGATTTGTGCTACCTCTGTGCAGGTATGTACTTCTATGAATTGGTATTTTGTGGGAAAACGTTCCAGCAGCATCCTGATCCCATGCCGCACAATTTGATGGTCATCAGCAATTAAGACAGTTTCCATTTGATACATGGATTGGTGGTACAATTTGGTTGGGACATGGGCAATTTAACGCATTTATACCATTTTTCATTAATCTTTATCCCCCTTCCGCCATCCTTCTCCATTGAAGCGTAACAGTGGTCCCTTTATTTTCAACGCTTTCCACGATCATGCTGCCATCAACCAGCCGCAACAGGTCTTTGATGATGACATACCCAAATTGGTATTTGGATGTTTCACTCATCGAATACCCCGCCACAAAAGACTCCATGCTGTTTAATTTCATCACCAGGTCTGGGGGCATACCGGTGCCGGTATCCGTAACGGTTAACATAATCCATTCATCGGTACTACCAACCCAAATGCGGATGCTTCCCTTTGCCGTATATTTCATGGCATTCATGGAAAGATTATAAATAATAACACCGATGGCCTGCCGGTATTGAACCACCTGTGTCTGTGCAGGAATATCCATTTGAAAATGGAGCCCCTTTTCTTTCGCCAGGGTAGCCGGGATCTCAACTGTCTCTGTGACCAAAGCTTTCAGGTCAAATTGTTCCGGTGTCATTTTTACCGACTGGTGATGAAACTTGATCCAGTTCAGGATGTTTACCGACAGCGATTCCAATTCCTGCGCCACATTAGCAATAAAAGTAGCCGTATGGTAGGAGGGATCGGACTCCAGGAAAGCCTCTCTCAATCTTTTACTCATATACCCCATGAACTTAAGGGGACTGATCATATCATGACTGATGATGCCGATCAGCCTGGCCTTGATATTATTATCTTCTTCCAGCCTTACCTGCTGGTTTTGTAATTGTTTAAGTTGCGTTTCGAGTTGCTCACTTTGTTGTGCCAAATGTTGGGTTTGAATAGTAACCAATTCCTGCAACTCCTCCCTTCGTTTTGCAATCCTGGCCGTTCTCCACATCACCAATCCCGCTATTAGCGCTAAAAAGCCCAATGCACAAAGCAAATAAAACCACCACAACTGGAACCAGGGTTTTAATAGGCGAAAACTTATTTCGGTCATCGCAAACTGATCCGGCTCAAATCCATTCCTCACCCGCAGGTATAAAGTGTAGTGGCCTGGCTTTAGTCCGCCAAACTGGAGGGTATTATTTTGAATGATATCCTGTGTTTCCCATGCTGAGTTATAAGGCTCGAGCTTATAAGAGAAGTAAATATTCTCCAGGTTGCCAAAGTAAGGCAAGGTGAGCTTGAAACGCAGGTTACGGGCATCGTAGGGCAACTCCTGCAGGTAACCATCGTTGGGTTCATGCAACGTCGAATCTACCCAAACTTCATCTATAAAGATCGGCCCTGCCGGTGGGGTACTATGAGGCCGAAGGGGATCAAGAAAAGCTACCCCGTTCATGCTGGGAAAGGACAACTGTCCTGTACTCAGCTTGATGGCACAGGGTTGGCAGCCGCCATTAAATTCCGTATTAAAAATGCCATCTTCCTTTCCAAAATACTGGTAGTAGATCTCCGGCAGGTCTTTTTCCCAGGCAGTAGTGAGTGCCTGCAGGCTTGCCTTAAACAATCCATGATTGGTGCTGATCCAACAGTACCCTTTATCATCCATCATAAAGCAATGCGCGTAGGCCAAATACCCGTTCTTATCGAGGGGCATCTTTTTTACTTTTCCTTCCTTATAAACGTAAAACCCTTGTCCATAAGTCCCAATGAACCGGTAGTCGCCATACTTGAGCAGGCCCCGGGTTTTAGCGCTGAGCCCGGGAATAGCAATCGTGTCAAGGCCTGCCGGTTTGTTAAGCGAAAAGAGCAGTAGTTTTTCTCCGGCAATGGCCAGTACACCCGGTTTCCATTCAACTGCAGCGTCCGGCGCCAGAAAGCCCCGGATATTGTTGACATCGTTGGGTACTTTGTAGATCACCTTTAATTCGTTTCCCGTGATCTCTGCTATCAACAGATCCGTAATAACGTATAGACGCCCGCTCATTTCCGCAAATACCATTTTGTGGACACCGGTATTGGTGGGAATTTTTATACTTCGGCCATTGCGGTGATCATAGTGTACAATGGTATCTGCTATGGAGTACCAGCTATCGCCCAGCCCATCCCGGAAAACATTGCTATGCGGAAACTGAAAAGGAGGTGGGGTGGTGATCAATGCTCCCTGCGGGGTGAAACTAAGACCGGAAGCGGTCGTTACTTTGCCTGGCATGATTTCGACCTGGGCATATTCCTCCTTGCCTGCCTCTATGCCAGGTTCGGCCCGGATGGTACGGATATACGGTGTTTTGATCACGTAAAGGCCATTTGTTTCGCTGCCTAAAAAAAGGAGCCCCTGCTCTTCCCAAAGCTGGGCAATCCCAATTTGACTGTTTGGCGGGCAGCAATCCCGGCATACCAACTCCACGTGCAGACTGTCGTTCTTGCCCGTCAGTTTCCAGACATTGGTTTGGTCGGTCAGGAGGGGGGCTTCCATGCCCGGCGTCCATAAAAGGGAAGGTCCTTTGTGTTTCCAATCGTTGCCGGGAGGCGCCCCATGGAGACGAACAGCTATGCCTTTACCAAGACTGTCGTTGTACCAGATCATATCAAAGATCTTATGGACAAAATAGGTTCCCTTATTCACCCTGGCCATGGCAAAGTAGCCAGGAAATTCCTGCAACCTGTTTTGAGCTGCCTGGTAATGATAAGAATTGCCGAAATGCGAAAAGGAGAAACTGCTGCTGTCGCCAGGCATATCCCGGAATATCACCGAGGGAGGGAGAAAATCGGAAGGTTTCAGCGTGCGTAATTTTGCCGCGACTTCCTCCGGTGTTCGCCTGGAATAGGCGCCGTCTTTGGATCGGAAAGGCGAGATGAAAAAAGTGTCCGTAAAAACGAACGCCGGACGAGCACCATTGATCTTGCTCACCAAAAAATTATTATCTCCGAAAAAGATCGTGCCTTCCCTGTTCTTGGCAATAAGGGCTATACGACTGTTGGTCAAGCCATCCTTGCCGACTGCAAAGCTGGTAAAATGTTTTCCGTCAAAGCGAACCAACCCGCCATTCGTGCCTATCCATAAAAAACCGTTCTTTTTATCGAGCTCAAAGTTTTTAATTCCATTGCCCGGCAGGCCGTTCTCATTGGTATAATGGTTAATGACATTGTTGTGCTGGGCAGGAAGGGAAAGTGGTTGAAATAGCCACAGCAGTAGCAGGAGAAAAAGGGTAGGGAATCTTGTCATTGTGCAGAAAGTCATAATGGGAATGGTTGCAATTTACAAAAAACTCCGGCCATGGAAATGGCCGGAGTATGTACTTAAGGCTCGGAAAACCTAATTTCCAAGTATTTTGAACCTGTAAAGGTTAAGGCTTTATGATCGTGAAGCTTTTCCTTTCGGCGCCGTTGATCACCTGTAAGATGTAGGAGGCTTTGGGTAAACCCTGCAGGTATACCCTACGCGCTGTTCCCGCGCCAGTGATGACCGGGTTCATCCTTTGCCCCCAGGTATTATACACCTCAATGCTGGCGCGTTCATATCCCTGCGGCAAGGTGACCTGAACATGGTTATCGGTTACCGTGGGGTACACTTTTACAGTTTGTAACTGGCAATTGTTCTTTGTGGTAACCACATTGCTGTAAGTGTATTCCTCATCGATGTCAACCATTTTCAGGCGATAGTAGCTGGTTGGCACACCCATTGCTTTGTCGGCCCAGCTATAATCAAAAGCATCGGTAAGGGGAAGGGCAGCGACTTTATTATAAATGAGCCCGTCATGACTTTTCTCTACCTCAAAGCGGCTAAAGTTGACTGCATCTGCTATTTTCCAGTTGAGACGTACCTGGCAATCTATCTGCTTTCCTGTGAAACTGATGAGGGTTACCGGCAAGGTAGAAGCCAGGCTAACAGTTATTTGGTCGCTGATAGAACAACCGTCGGGGAAACCAACAGACACACTATAGGTACCCACACCGGTGATCACCAGCGTATCTGCCTTGCTATTATCGTTCCAGGTATAATTTGAAGAGGGTGAGCCAAAGAACCCAGTCGTATGCAGCGTAATGGGGAAATCAGCGGGTGCAACAGCCCTATCCGGGCCCAATCCCAAAATAGGCGCCGCTCCGTCATACGGTGCAATCGTCCAGTTCACGTTGTTGCCCAGGTCGGTGCTGTGCTTTTGAGCATTGAAAGGTGCTGCGCTTCCAGCGGCTGTTATTCTTTGCAGGCGCACATAATCGAAGTTGACGGGGTCTCCGTTCTTCGTAAGCGTAGCATTGGCAGATGCGCTGGAACTTACAATTTCTGTGGCACGGCAAGGGGTGCCACTGCCATACCAGGCATCGTTGATGGTATTGTTGGTGCCGGCCGTTAAGGTATATCGGTTGCCCGGAAAGAATATCAAAGTGTCCATTACATTGCCGGTACCGGTAATAACGCCGCTTCCTTTGTATTCCACCCGGCCCAGGATATTGTTCGCTCCTACGATGCCCACGGTTGAGGTATTACGGGTATCAGTAAAGGTGAGCCTGTTGATGGTAGTCGAATTCATAGAGACATCTGTAGTAATAATGCCGGCTACGTTTACGGTATCGTACTGCAGGCCGTTGGCCTTGAAGTTGTTGGTATTAAGGGTAGAATTGGCGGCATTCAGCGTATGATTGGCAATGGCGCCTATGAAACGCCAGCCGGCGGGGGCAGTAACAGTGGAATTACTGATATCGATGGCGAACACATTGTTGATTGCCGCCACATTGTCGAGCTGCGCTATCGTAAGCCTGAGCCCTGAAGCATTCAGCGCGCCATTGTATATTCCGATAGTGGTTTGAGCGTTGTTGTAATCGTTCAACACAGTGAGGCTGCTGCCTGGTTTGTCGATACTAAAATCGAAGTCGCCCAATGTATTCCCTTTCAGGAATGCAGGAGTGGCCCCTTTGGCAGTCACCAATGCATTTAAGGTAGCTGTAGGATTGAGGACGATACTATCACCCCAGATCTCCATGTTCCAGGAGACAGATTTATTCCAGATGGGCGCATTGGCAGCACCTGCCCAGTTGAGGTTGCGGCTATAGGCATTTCCATTGTTCACAGTAACAGTTTTGCTAACTGCCGTAAATCCGCTTCCTGCATCGAAAAACACATTGTCATTCACCGTGGGCACACAGGCTCCGGGCGCACCTCCGCTGGTAGCACTCCAATGGTTGGCATCATTCCAGTCGCCTGAACCACCTACCCAATAACGGGGGCTTCCTGCAGCGGAGTTGATAGTCCAGCCAGTATTACCACCTGCATCGGCGCCGCTGAACGCAATGGGTGTCATAGCACCTGTTGCTGCTATGTTCTGCAGGTACACATTGGCTATGTGTATCTCCGCGGCGGGTTGGAATGCGAGGGTGGAGCTGGTACTGCTACGGATTTCGGTAAGACCGCTGCAGGGAACGGCTTCTGCTTTAAAATACTTGTTTATGGTATTAGTGCCTACCAGGACATAGTTTCTTGAGCCAGCCAGGATGAGTGAGTCGATATTGTTGCCGGTATTACCTATAAAACCCGCTCCTTTATATTCCAGGCGACGGATCGTATTGCCATTATTGATCCTGCCCAGAGCGGTAGGGGCCGTATTCGTAAAGGTGAGCTGTCCAAATGTAGTACCGGTGATACTAAAATCATTGGTAGTCTCCCGGTTCACCTCGGTAAGATCTACCCAGGGATAATTACTGTTGGGTGCATTAACCTGGAACGTGGCGTTTGAAGTAATGCGAGATCCGGTAGCGTTGATGGTCTTATTGCTCCCCAGGTATATCCACCGCAGATTGGTGGTAATCGTAGCATTGCTGATATTGAGGTTCCGGACCGTATTAACATTGCTGTTGAAGACCCAGCAGGTAACAGTTCGTCCTGCCATATTCAGACCGCCACTGAGGTATTGGATGCTTCCCTGGTTGGTCGTGTTGATCCAATCGTCCAACAGCGTTACCGAACCGCTGCCGGTTTTGGAAATGAAGAATTGAAAGGCACCTGTGCCACCGCCATTGGTAGTAAGCGTAACAGCATCGCTGCCATAGAATTCGAGTATTGCGCTCATGGTAACGGTGGGCTGCATGGTGGCTGACCCATATACCCTGAATGAGGCGGTGGAGGATTCATTGAAGGTCGTAGCTCCTACGCCGGCAGTCCAGGTAATATCCTTACAAAAGCTACTGCTACTGGTGGTAACCGTACGGGTTGCGAGGCCGCTATTGGCATCGAAAACTACATTGTCGTTCTTGAATGGAATACAAGCGCCACCTGCGCCGCCGCTGGTGAGGCTCCAGTGGTTCTTATCGTTCCAGTCGCCGGCGCCGCCTACCCAATAGAGGGTGGTACCGGTGCCGGATGGCTCTGTGATCGCGAAGCCGGCATTGCCGCTACCATCGATACCATTTACAGCAATAGGCGTAATGGGGCCGGTGGCTTTCACGCCGGTAAGGATCACGTTGCTGATATCAACCAGGGCGCCCGATGCAAAATTGACGGTACCGGTAGTGGAATCACCATTAATCTCGGTATAGGCATCACAGGGCGCTCCGGTTACATTGAGGTATTTATTGATATTGAAGGTGCCTTTGAAAGTAGTGGTACGATTGGGCGCGAGTATCACGCTATCCACCGTATTGGTGTAATTGTTGCTTACCTGGAAGCTGTTGAGGGCTGTAATTTTCCGGATCACATTGCCTGTGCCATCTATGGAGCCACCCAGGGTAAATAGAACACTGCCTACCGTATTGTTGGCCCCTATGGAGCCTTCCCTGTTAAAAATGAGGGTGTCTACCGTATTGTTAGCCCCAATATCTGAGTATATATTGCCGGCTGGTGAAAATGTCAACGACTTAAACGTAGAATTGCCGATGATGATGGTATTAGGTCCGGTCGCATTGGTAGCCGTTACTTTGTTATAAGTGCCGCCATCGCTTACAAAGGTACTGGTATACAAGGTTGAGCCTGTTGCGTTATGGGTTTTATTAAGCCCTGACAACCGGAATGCCGAATTGCAGATCATGTTGGTATTCGTCATTTCCAGGGTACGCGTATTGTCGTTCTGGCTATTGAACTGGAAAAGCGTTACGGTTTTGCCGGAGATGTTGAACGTGCCCGCTGTGAGAGTAACCCCCAGGGTGCCTTGGCCATTGATGGTTGTCGGTACGATCAAGTCATCCGATAGCGCGAGGTTGCTGCCCGGTTTGTCGATATTTAAACCGAACTGGTCTAATACACTGCCATTCGTAGTGAGGGTGGCCGGCGTACTTCCTGCCATGGTGAAGATAGCCCTGTAACTAGTGGTGTTGTTAAGCACCAGGTTGCCGCTGAGCTGCACAGTCACTGTAGCGCTGCCAATGATGAAAGGGCTATTGGCCACCGCTCCCCAGGTCATGTTGTTACAAAACCCGTTGGCATTGAGCGTTACGACCTTAGAAGCTGCCGAAAAGCCGCTGTTCGCATCGAAAAACACGTTGTCTGCCGAAGAAGGCACGATGCTGGGGATGGAGCCGCTGCTGCTACCCAGTCGCCAGTGATTCAGATCGCTCCAGTTGCCTGCACCGCCTACCCAATAGTAGTCGGCCGCCTGAAGCTGGACAGATAATAAAACCGCCAGAATTAGTAAAATTCTTTTCATTGGGATGATTAATGAATGGTTAATAGATATCAGACAATAGTTCAAAAGAAGTGAAGGTAGCGTCGGAGGGGAAAGTGACTTGTACAATAACTAGAATATGCTTGTAGTAATAATTGTACAAGCATTTTCAATGATATCTACAACCGATGCGAACGATTTGTATCAATCCGCTGATCCACAAAAGGATGGAATAGGAATAGGGGAGGGTCATTTTAATTCATAAATCAATACTGTTACCGGTCCCAGTTGAGCAGATATACCTTTGACCGATTCTTTGTTGGCATTGTATTCACCCAGGTAGCTGTTGGCCAGCACATACAATTGGTTACCGCGGATGGCCGCTGTAGTGGGATCATGAAACAAGGCATTACCTTTGTCAATGACCTTTTCGCTTACAATGCCATCTCCCGCCTGGTTCAGTGCATATTGCACCACTGCATTGTCTTTATTGGTCGGCGCTCCGTTGTACACCCCAATGATGGAATTGTTCCAAAATACCAATCCGTCAAGATTGTAAGCCTGGGTAGTGTCTTTGTATCCTTTTAAGGGAGTTAATTTTTTGGTGGGAAGGTCCAGCTGCATCAAACCATGGCTATAGGTAGCCAGGTATACTTTCCCTTTCTTATTATAGGTAATGCCATTGGGCCAGGCTATGAGTGAATCTTTCAGGAATAAGCTGAGTTCCTTTTTGGCTGGATCTACCTGGTAAATCGAAGCACCATAGGTGTCCGTAATATATACCTTGCCATCCGGGTGTAGTATCAGGTCGTTGAACAGATGCCGTATGGTATCTTTAATAAGATACATATGGTTCACAGCCCCTGACTTTAAATCAAAGGCATGTACATTGGAAATATACCACTGATCCTGCTTTTGATTGGACACCACCCATAGTAGTTGGGTTCTCGCATCTATCTTCATGCCCAGCCCCTCCAGAAAATCATCCTGCCCACTCCTGATAAAATCCCGGTGCGATCCATCGGCTTTAATGGCATAAATTTTCTTCAAGGCAATACTGCTCACGTAAACCGTTCCAGTGCCCGGATCAATGGTAATGCCTTCCGGTATTACCTCATTTTCGGTTTTTGTAGTGATGACTTGCGGCTGGGATTGTGCAACCCCGTTGAGCAGGATGAGTAGCAAAATGATGCTGGATAAGGCTTTTTTCATGGCTGGCTGGTATATTACTGCCAAGATAACAAATTAATCCTGCCGGACAATGCCGGCAACGCCGCCACCGTTAGCCCCCACAGTACAAAGAAAAAAGCCCCGCTCCAATGAGCAGGGCCGATATTCGTATAGTAAGACAAGCGGTATATTGTACCTTCCGGATACCCACAGACCTCCGCGCAGACAAGATTGCCCGCAACAAGACCGCAGGTTACCGGCCTGGCGCTGATCATTAAAAACCAACAACCAAAACCTGGACCCAACGCTTTCTGTTTGCTAACGTGTTGCCCTTTGCCTGGTAGTCGACGTTCACCATAACCATTGACCACACGTATCAGAAAATTCCTCCAGTGGCAATAGCCCTCAGTTGACAGTTGAAAATAACCAGTCAACCGCTGATCGCTATAACCCAACAGCGAAAACAAAATCCTAAAACCTGAATACCAACCGTTAACCGCTAATTCCTAAAAGCTAACCGCTAACAGCCTTTCTTCAGCAAGTGTTGCACAACACTTCATCGTCATCTTCAACCATACTTAGGGGCCCCGTCCATATGGTCGATCGCTTTGGTAACTGTTCACCACAAACATACAACTCGCGGATACCCGTTTCCAACACCCCATTGCCGGTTTATGTCGTTTTGGTATAAAATCGACGTCATTTACGTCGATTTTATGCGGTTACGACAAAAAAAGACCGAATCGACAATCACATAGTTGGATTTGGCATATTCTATGTGGTATATTTAATAAGCGCCAATAGGACATAGGATAGCAGCAACAATCTGCCAACATTAGCAAGAAAACAGTAAAACACGAACTAGCCAGTATCCAGGAGCGCTTCAGAATAGCTTCTCCATACCTTCCCCATACCTTCAGTATAGATAGAGTATGTTAATAGCAACAAACACCCCAACTGCCACTTTTTGTAGAAACTGGCTGTTGGGGTGCATTGATTATTGAGAAGGCCTGGACTACTGACATTCCACATTCACCAGGTTGTATCCATGGCTGTAAGGCGTTTTTATCACCATAGAAGGCAACAGCGTATCATCAGATAGATTATATGCTTTTTTCAACAGTGCTAACCCGGTACTATCCAAATTGCCTTTATTCCAGTCATCATAGATAGAAAATTCTATCGGCTTTTTGCATTTCTCCGGAATATAGTACACTTGAAGCCCATAGCCGTTGACAACATAAGTGTCCAGGATCGTTGGGGAAGGGATGGTAATTTTCCCGGTAGGTAGGGTAGTATTAAAGCTGGGCGATTGATAACTGGACCTGGGTTCGCCCAACCTGGCAATAATTGCCTCTCGTGACAGATTTAATAAGGCCGGCACATCAAACTCCACTTTAATTTTATTGGGATCCCTTTCTTTACTATGATCCGCCCATTCCGAGCAGGAGGATAACAAAACACCAGCAACAAAAAATAACAAGACCAGGTTTAAAGTTTTCATGATAGAGAATGGTTTTGAATGTATTATGGAACGGGTATTGCTTCGGGTTATTGTATTTAACGCATTCCTCACAGGCAGAAGTTGACTTTGCACCGGGTAGTGCTTTCGGAGCCGGTTGCGCATGTCCTGCCCCCGGAATACAGCCTGCAAAAAAATATTTGCCCCAAGCTGTCTAATCCGGTAAACTCATTCGTCATTCGTTTTTAACAATTCAAATTTCAATCCAATGGGAAAAGTGATCAGCCTGATCAATACCACGCCTGATGGCTTTGTGGACAGCCACTATGTGACCCCGGATGCTGAATATTTTGAGTTTATCCACGAACTCCTGGCAGAGATACAAACCATCGCTTTTGGCCGCATCACCTTTGAACTGTTCCAGCAGCTATGGCCGGCAAGACTTGAACAGGAAAGCACACCCCACTGGCAGCGAAAAATGGCGCAAACACTCCATGACATGCCCAAGCAGGTGTATTCATCAGCATTAATGTCCACTACATGGCACAACTCGGCCATTGTAAAAGCAGTAGACATGGATGCCATTAACCGGCTTAAACAGCCCGGTCAAAAGGGCCTCATAACATTCGGGAGCCTGCAATTGGTAGCCGCCCTGACCGAACAGCAACTGGTAGACGATTACTACTTCTGCATCCAGCCATTGATGGCTGGTGGCGGAAATCACCGCCTGTTCAACAGCATCGCGTTGAATGCACCCCAACCTTTGCAGCTGCGTGCTGCCAGGGTACTGCAGTCCGGCGTAGTGATCATGCATTATGAACTAGCTGGTTGATCAGATTATCTAATAAATAATTGCCATGAAGAATAATTGTTTCATTACAGTCCCGCTGATTGCCTTGCTGTCATGGTGGTCCATGTATAGCCAGGCACAGCAGCCAACCAATGCCAACCTGGAAGAAGTAAAAAAGGCCATTGCAGCAAGCCACCGGATGTATTTCCAGGCTTTCGCCAAAGGAGACTCCTCCCTGTTGATCAACTGTTATACAAAAGATTGTTGGATCATGCCACCTAACGCCCCGGCCCTATGCGGTATTGACGCTCCCCTTGAGTTTTTCAAAACAGCCTATTATACCTGGGGATTCAGGAATGGCAAATTCATTACCGTCGATCTGTATGGGAACGGGGTGGATTTTGTGACTGAAACAGGATTCTGGCAATTATGGGATGCCAATAACAAGCCCCTTGACAACGGCAAGTTCCTGCTGCTATGGAAGAAGACCGATGAAGGGTGGAAAATATTCAGGGATTCATTTAGCAGCGATCAGGAGAAAAGAGATTAACAAACACCTACTTACCATGGAAAAGTTTATGTTACGCCCTATTCAACAACTGTAACCTATATTTTCAACGATAAAAATAAATACAATGAAAGATTTCTTATTGGTATTCAGAACAGATTATACCACCATGCCCAAAAGATCACCCGAAGAAATGCAGGCTTCTACCAAACGATGGATGGATTGGATAGGCGGCATCGCAGCCCAAAACAAACTGATCGACCGGGGCAACAGACTGGTGCCCTCCGGTAAAGTAGTAAAGTCCGACAATGTGATCGCCGATGGACCCTATACAGAGATCAAGGAATCCATTGTAGGGTATAGCCTGGTAAAAGCAGCTTCCATAGAAGAGGCGGCTGAGATGGCCAAAGGCTGTCCTATATTGAAGATCGGCGGCAATGTAGAAGTGCGGGAGATCGATCAATTGTAGACCTTTTTTGATTAACCTGAATGCCTTTGTACTTTTACAAAGGCATTTATCGTATGAAGGAGGAGGAACTGATACCGCATTTATTCAGAACAGAGTACAGGAAAATAGTGGCTGTACTCTGTAAACTATTTGGCATCGACCATATTGAAGTGGCCGAAGATATCGTCAGCGACACCTTCTTCTCCGCATCAGAATTATGGGGTATAAAAGGCCTGCCTGACAACCCCACCGCCTGGCTCTACACCGTTGCCAAGAATAAGACCCGCGATTATTTGCGGCGCCACGCTTTGTTTGCCCGCACAGTCTCAAAAAACATACAATATGCAACCGCCTCCGCCGAAGAAATAGAGATCGACCTGTCTGTTAAAAATATCAACGACAGCCAGCTCGCCATGATCTTTGTGGTTTGCCATCCCTGCAATCCGCCGGAAGCACAGATAGGACTGGCCTTAAACCTCCTTTGCGGCTTTGGCATAGAAGAGATCGCCAACGCCTTCCTCACCAACAAAACTGTCATATACAAGCGCCTCCAGCGGGCCAAAGAAAAACTGCGGACAGAGAACATTAAAATAGAACAGCCAGCCCTGGCTGAAATAAACGACCGCCTGCCTTCCGTTTTAATGACTTTGTACCTATTGTTCAATGAAGGATACTATTCATCCGGGCAGGATGACACCTTGCGCAAAGACCTATGCATAGAGGCCATGCGCTTAACCTATTTACTGATTGAAAACGAACCCGTCAACAAACCGTCTGCCAATGCCTTACTTTCCTTAATGTGCTTCCAGTCATCAAGATTTGACGCCAGGAAAAACAAGCAGGGTGAAACTGTTTTGTACCAGGACCAGGACAGCAGCCTCTGGAACCAGGAATTGATTGCCCAGGGAGAATACTTCTTAAACCAGGCCTCCGAGGGTACCACCCTTACAAAATATCATGTAGAAGCCGGTATCGCTTACTGGCATACCATTCAATCTGACACCAAAGAAAAATGGGAACAGATCCTGCAGCTCTATAATCAGCTATTATTTATTGAATATTCTCCCATTGCAGCCTTAAACAGAACCTTTGCACTAGCCAAAGTACATGGAAAAAAGGAGGCAATTATCGAAGCAGAAAAGATCGGGCTTACTGATAATCATCTGTACCATTCCCTATTGGGAGAACTGTATACCGGCCTGGACAATACCAAGGCCATTTCTCACTTCCAGCATGCCTTGACACTGGCTAAGTCATCCGCCGACAAAGTAATTATCTCCAACAAGATACTGGCATGCAGCAAGGGAAATAACGACTAACAGCGTATTACCTCCAACGACCTGTTTCCTCCAACATTTCACCCCTCCAAATGCCGGATTCAAGCGTCACTTCGTCCACCCGACGGATTCATGCTTCCTACGCAGCTCCCTATGTTGCTACTTTACATCCTCAAACAATCAATAAAAATAAAAACATGAACAAGCAATCAATCTTTATCGCCGGCACTATTGCTACACTTGGCCTCGTCACCGTGATCTTCTCAGCATTGGGTCAAACACAACAGGCAGGAATTAAGCGTACAGACCTTCAACGGCACGACCTGAGTGCACCAGGCCGGGAAGTGATCCAGGCCAAAGTTGACTTTGCACCGGGTAGCGCTTTCGGCATGCACGCACATCCCGGCGAAGAGATCATCTATGTGACAGAAGGGGAGTTGGAATATGAAGTACAAGGCCAGGGGATCGTGAAATTGAAAGCAGGTGGGGTATTGTTCATTCCAGCTGGCACCTACCATGCAGCAAAAAATACGGGCCGGGTACATGGAGCAGAATTGGCTACCTATGTGGTAGAAAAAGGAAAGCCGTTGATCGTACTGGCTCCTGGTAAGTAAAAGGGGGTAGGCCCGCGGCCAACTTCCTTCAAAAAGTACGACCTTTGGCCTCTTTTGAAGGACTATGAAGGTTTGTATTGCAGAAAAGCCCAGTGTGGCACGCGACATTGCTGCCATCATCGGCGCTAAAGAACGGAAGGAGGGCTACCTCGAAGGCAATGGGTACCAGGTGACCTGGACCTTTGGGCATTTCTGTACCCTGAAGGAGCCGCACGACTATACGGACCAATGGAAATACTGGCGCCTGGAAGACCTGCCCATGATCCCTTCCAGCTTTGGCATCAAGCTCATCGAAAACGATGGGGTTCAAAAACAATTCAAAGTCATAGAACAGCTGGTGAAGCAATGTGAGGAAGTGATCAACTGTGGGGATGCCGGCCAGGAGGGAGAACTGATCCAGCGATGGGTACTACTCAAAGCGCAATGCACGGCGCCGGTAAAAAGATTGTGGATATCCTCGCTTACAGAAGATGCCATCCGGGAGGGGTTCCAAAAGCTGAAAAATGCCGAGCAGTACGACAACCTCTATGCAGCAGGTAGCGCCCGGGCCATTGGCGACTGGCTGCTGGGCATGAATGCTACCCGTTTATTCACCAAGAAATTTGCCCAGGCCAAGACAGTACTTTCCATCGGAAGGGTGCAAACGCCTACGCTGGCCATGATTGTAGCCAGGCAAAAAGAGATCAATGCCTTTGTATCGGAAGAATATTGGGAGTTAAAAACCGTGTACCGGGAAACGGAGTTCACGGCTACCATCGACCGGATCAAGGTACTGGACCGGGCACAAAAAGGATTGGCCTACCTGCAGGAGCATCCTTTTGAGATCACCTCCTTTGAGAAAAAAGAAGGCAAAGAAGGCAACCCCCGTTTGTTTGACCTTACGGCCTTACAAGTAGAAGCCAATAAGAAATATGCTTACTCGGCCGATGATACCCTGAAATACATCCAGAACCTGTATGAGAAGAAACTGGTGACCTACCCAAGGGTAGATACCACCTACCTGTCGGAAGACTTGCATCCCAAGATTGCGACGATCATGCAGGACCTGACGCCTTATGCAGCCTTAACAGCACCGATACTGGCCAACCCGATCCCGAAGTTAAAGACGGTTTTCGATGATAAAAAGGTAACGGACCACCATGCCATCATTCCCACGGGTGTTTATCCCTCGGGACTTGGAGCAGAAGAGAAACGTATTTATGACCTGGTGGCCCGGCGTTTCATTGCCGCTTTTTACCCGGAATGTAAAATATCCAATACAACAGTATTGGGCAAAGTGGGCCAGGTGCCCTTTAAAGTAACGGGCAAACAAATACTGGAGCCCGGTTGGAAAGAAGTCTATGCCAACGATGTGGTAGCTAAAAAAGAAGGGGAGGAGGAAGAAAAGATATTGCCGGTATTTGTGGCAGGGGAGACCGGCCCACATACGCCCAGGATACACCAGGGTAAGACCTCACCTCCCAAGGCTTATACAGAAGCCACTTTGTTGCGGGCAATGGAAACAGCCGGTAAACAAGTGGATGACGAGGAAATGCGGGAACTGCTGAAAGATAATGGCATTGGCCGGCCCTCTACCCGTGCCAATATAATTGAGACCTTGTTTCGCCGCAAATACATCGAGAAACGTAAGAAGAACATTTTTGCCACGCAAACAGGTATTGACCTCATCGATACCATTCAAAATGAACTCCTGAAGAGTCCTGAATTGACCGGCATCTGGGAACGCAAGTTACGCCTCATCGAAAAGGGGGAATATGCGATGGAAACCTTCAAGCAGGAGCTGATCCAGATGGTGATTGATCTTACCACTGAAGTGAAAACCGCCTCTTATAAAGTGATTACCGTGGCGCCCGATCAACCGGCTCCAACAGCGAAAGAACAGGAAGAAAAGCCTAAAAAGGAATCCAAACCAAAGGAACCAAAAAAGGCAGTGGTGATAGAAGAACAGCAATGCCCCAAGTGCAAAGCCCATCCATTGAAAAAAGGTAATACCGCCTATGGATGCGCCAACTTCAAGGTGTGTGGATTCAAACTACCGTTTGAAGTATTTGGGAAAAAGTTGTCTGACAAGCAGCTTGCCGATCTATTGACCAAGGGTAAGACCGGCAAAATGAAGGGATGGAAATTGTCCGGTACCGGAGCGGAGGTGGAAGGCAAACTGGTTTTGAATGCTGCTTTTGAACTGGAAATAACACCTTAATAAAAATGCCGCCCCGGCACAACCGGAACGGCATACCCGCACAGGCAGGGTATATGGAGTTTGAGTGTTACTAGGAAGCTACAGCAACTTGAGGTACTTCTTCTATAGCTATTTGTTCTTCATTTTCTTCTATCGCTTCGGGCTGCTGTTCAGTCACGGTCTTTTTCTTGCCAATCGTAACAAAGGTGAGACCGAAAGTAATGACCAGCAGGAGGGTGCTGATCCATACCACCTCCTTTACTCCGAAAGCAGTAATAATAAAACCACCCAGCAGGGTACCCAGGGTTACACCGGCATTTCCGAAAGAAACCATCAGGCTGGCCGCCAGTTCGGGCGCTTCCGGCGCCTCAGAGGTGGAGCGGGTTTGACCGATCAGGAAACCACCCGTATGAATGAATCCCCAGATAGAAATAATAATGGCCATGGGTACAAACAAACCACCAAAGGTGTAGGCGGCAAAATGGATCAGGATGAGTGAAAGCAAAAATACCCTGGTAGTAAGCAGCACATTTTTGCTGAGGGCGATACCGGTCAGCCAGTTACCCACAATACCCGTACCTCCAAACAATAACAACATCAGGCTGATCTGGCCACCGCTCATGTGTGATATCTTTTCCAGGTATTCGGCCAGGTAGCCATAGGAGGCAAACATACCGGCAATCATGATCAGGGTCGCCACCAGGTTTACCCAAAGTTGCCCATTGCGCAGGATGACCAGCTGGTTTTTGGTGGATCCTTTTTCGGTAACCGGCATGGAGGGTACCAGGAAAGCCAATGCAGCAAATGCGATCAGGTTAATAACGCCTGCCAGCAGGAAGGATGCCTGCCAGTTGAACAGATCGGCTATGTAAGTAGTAATGGGTACCCCCAATACGGTTGCTATACTCAATCCTCCCAGCACTACCGAAACTGCCTTGGGCGCATCTTTGGGCTCTACTTGTTTGGCTGCCGCTACGGTAGCCACTGCCCAGAATACAGGATGAAGAAATGCCGGTAATATACGGGCAAGCATCAGCATGGCAAAACTGGTAGAGAAAGCTGACAAAATGTTGGACAATACAAAAATGCCCAATACCATACACATGATCACCTTCCGGTTGATCTTAGCGGTCAATAAAGTTGTAAATGGACCAGTTAATGCAATGGTAAGGGCAAAACCGCTCAGGAGCCAGCCCGCTGTGTCAATCGAAATATTGAACTCCCTGGCAATGGCAGGTAATATGCCAATCACCCCAAACTCTGTCGTAATAATGCCGAAGGCGCCCAGCGCCATGATGTAAATGGATCTTTTCATAAAAGAATTGCAGAATGGTTCGATAAAATAAATTAAATGCTGCAACAATGCGCCTGCCCTGCAGGAAGACATCGTGTTCTGTTGTAAAACAGGCAATAAAATCGTTGGGAAGGTGGTATAATAGCAAACGGTATTATATCCGCCAGTCTTAAAGCACCGTAGCCGATCAGCTTTGTGAATTGCGATGCAAACTTACATAGAAACATCGAAATGTATCAATATGTTTTTAACCAGCCTGCTTTCTTTTAACAAATCCATAATTGGCAAGCCCAGCCCCCCCGCAGAAAAATAAAATTTCACCGGCCTGTATCCAGGTTCTATTTTTACATCCTTTAGTTAACAATCCCGGAAACATGGAATATTCAAAGAGTTATACAGTTAAAGACGAGCATATAGATGTCCAAAACATCATGGACGGTTTATACTATCCTTTTTATATGGAGTATTGCCGCCATGATTTTATCCGTGAGGTACTCGGCTTTGATTTTGAAGCGGAAGCCCATAAAGGAGTTAACATGGTGTTGTCCAAATACACACTGCAGTTTGTACGGTCATTAAAAAGAGGTGATCAGTTTATTGTTACCTGCAGCCCGCTATTGGATAAGAACAATAAGGCTGTACTGCATTTCAAACAAACCATTTTGTTGAATAATAAAGTGGTCACTAAAGCTGTATTCTCCGGCACTTGTGTAAAAGCCGGCGGTGGCAGGCCCTTTTTACCCGATAACTTAGTGGAGAAGCTATCGGGTGTACCGGAATGGGACGGAGAGCTATAACGCTTTCAGGGAAAGGACAGTAACGGTAATGTAATAGCGTGGAGAGCTAACTGATCAGCGTTTAGGGTATTTTATGTACCTTAAGGTCAAACCAACCGCATGAAATTTCCCGCAACCCTTAGCTCCAACTGGGCCTGGTGGCAAAGAATAGCCTTCCGTTTCTTCTTTCTGTTCTATTGCATCTTCCTGGGGCCCTGGGGCCTCCTGGGCGTAATACCTGGCACTGATTTTATAGTACGGAACTTTTACATTGCCTATAGGGCGACTGCTCTTTTTTTCAATACCCATCTTTTTCATATCCCTCCGGCTACGCAAATACCGAATGGAAATGGCGATTACCCGGAGCAGTGGATGGAAGTTTGTATGAGCGTTACCCTCGCTCTGGCCGGTACCCTTATCTGGTCCATCCTCGATCGCAGGAGAAAAAACTATACCGTACTGAATTATTGGTTCTGCCTCGGCATCAGGTACTTTATCATTATGACCGGTTTTCTTTATGGTATTATCAAGTTGTTTTGCCTGCAAATGCCATTTCCCAGTATCAGTCAGATGGCCACACCCCTGGGCGACTACCTGCCCATGCGCTTCTCGTGGATGTTTGTGGGATATTCCACTACCTACCAGTTCTTCTCGGGGGCTATAGAAGTAGTAGCTGCCATCCTGTTGCTTTTCCGCAAAACAGCCACCCTGGGTGTACTGATCGCTACCGGTGTTTTCTTCAATGTGATGATGCTGAACCTGAGTTACGATATACCCGTTAAGATCAATTCCATTTCGATGGTGGTAATATGTCTTTACCTGCTGGTACAGGAAATGCCTAGGTTGTACCGCTTCTTTGCGCAACTGCAAGCAACGCCAAGCCCGGTGTTCCTCCAGCCATTCGAATCAAAACGAGGCCGAATCATAGCCGTGTCTGCCAAATGGATCTTTGTGGCCCTGGTACTTTATACGCAACTGGAGTATGCCCTTCCAGCAGCAGAACGCCGTTCCGCCGTCACCAGAACCGTACCGATCCCTACCGGTATGTATGACGTAGTACGGCAAACTGTGCTGGGTGATACGATCGATATAAGCCAGCCCGATTCTTTAAGCTGGCAGAATATAGTTTTTGAGAAGAATGACGACGGGAGCATTAAAACAAGCGATAAACGTTTCCGTCAGCGCTATGGACGGGGTTACTTTAACGCGAAATTTGACAGCGCTACACAAGTTTTATCTTTAAGAAGGACCTCCTCGGACTCCAATTTTCTTGCACGATTCAACTACCACATCAAAGACAGTACATGGGTCGAGCTTACGAGTTACCCCAATAAGGACGCTATGTACCTGTTACTGCGCAGAAGGCCCACATCTTTTCCGCTTTCGGAGCGACCCTTTCATTGGGTAAGTGAAACCAACCGGTAATTCCCCAACCCGGCAAAAGGGATCCCGTAGCACCAGGGGGAAAAATTAAAAATTATCCCGGGGCCTTGCCGGAATCCGGTTTTTATATTAGCTTTGAAATACAAAGTACTTTTACATGAAGGAAGACCAGCATTATATAGAGGATATTGCGGAGATGCGTTCCATGATGGAACGTAGCTCTAAATTCCTGTATCTATCGGGGTTGTCGGGTATTATGGCGGGTATTTATGCACTCGCAGGCGCCTGGATCGCCTATCAGTTCTTTTCTTATAATCCGGGTCAAATCCTTTCCGCCACAGTAGATCAGGGAAGTATCTCAGCCGATCTGCTGAAAGTCCTGTTCCTGGCTATTTTGGTATTGGTGCTGGCCATCGGTACTGCAGTATTCCTTTCGGCCCGGAAGGCCCATAAGCGGAAGGAAAAACTCTGGACCTCAACCGCCAGGCGATTGTTGCTTAATATGGCAGTGCCGCTTGTTACCGGCGGATTGCTGCTCCTTATCTTTATCGCCCAGGGAATGACAGGCCTGCTGGCCCCTTTTACCTTGTTATTCTATGGACTGGCGCTGTACAATGCCAGTAAATTCACCTACGACGAGGTAAGAAGCCTGGGGCTTATCGAAATTGGCCTGGGACTGCTGGGCACCTGGTTTGTTGGGTATGGGCTCTTGTTCTGGGCGATTGGCTTTGGGTTGGTCCATATCATTTATGGCATTTATATGTATTACAGGTACGAAAGATGAGCATGTTAATAGACGGTTTACACAAGGCATTTGAACGCAGGATCAGGCTTGGCATCATGTCGATACTGGCTGTTAATGATACCCTCGATTTTAATTCCCTGAAGGATTATTTTGAGATCACTGACGGCAACCTGGCCAGCCACCTCAAGGCGCTTGAGAATGAAAATTTTATTGGGGTTAAAAAGTCATTCATTGGCAAAAAACCAAATACCAAATATTTCATGACAAAACCCGGCAGGAAAGCATTCAATGACCACCTGAAAGCCATGGAAAAACTAATCAATTCACAGAAATAGATATGAAACCTACTTCAACGATACGGTGTAAGGAACAGGCTATAGAGGCAGCTGTACGGTTTAGTACAGGCTGGAAGGGAGGGAACTATTTTTTTGCCTTTACACTTTGTAGTACAAAGTTCTTTTAAATATAATTAACCAAGCCTATCACCAGGTCATAAAACCATACAACATGAAAGAGCATATTATCAGGCATATAAACGACCCAAAGGAGCTCGAAAACCTGTACAGAACCAATAAAGGGCTCTTTAAGCGGGAGTTCAGGGCCCTGTATCCGGAATTAAAAGGCGCTATCCTGGCCGAATTCTGGCACGAAAGATTGGACCATCCCGGAAACGAGATCGCCTGGGGTACAGGCAAGGATCTCTTGTTTGTGCTCATTGCTTCAGTGATAGCAGGATTGATCGCCAAACTGCCGGTTGTTTTGCCGGTTACCGAAGAGTTCTTTTATACCCGCAATGCCGGGTTTATCATTTTCCCGGCATTGGCAGCTTATTTTGCCTGGAAGAATAAATTACAACCCGCTAAAATGGTAATTCTGGCCAGCCTTACCATTGTCTGCTTGCTATTTATTAATTCACTCCCTGTTGCATCCAAAAGCGACACCTTACTCTTGTCATGCATCCATTTGACCATCGTACTTTGGTCGGTCACAGGTTTTGCTTTTGTAAATGACCACAACAACAACGTTGAGAAAAGGCTCAGCTATTTAAGTTACAATGGCGACCTGGTTGTAATGACTACGCTGATCGTAATAGCCGGTGGTATCCTGAGTGGCATGACCATTGGGCTTTTCTCGCTGATAGGCTTTCAGATCGAAAAATTCTATTTTGAGAATATCGTATTGTTCGGACTTCCTTTTGCCCCCATTATAGGCACTTTCCTGATCCAAACCAATCCGCAGTTGGTAGGCAAAGTGTCACCGGTGATCGCTAAAATATTCAGTCCCCTGGTATTGGTGATGTTGGTCACTTACCTCATTGCCATCATCTACGCTGGTAAAAACCCTTATGATGACCGGGAGTTCCTGCTGATCTTTAATGCCCTGTTAATTGGGGTCATGGCCATCATTTTCTTTTCCGTGGCCGAATCATCCCGGGCCACCAAAAGTCAGGGTGAGCTATGGATACTGACCTTGCTTTCTATTGTAACCATCATCGTAAACGGCATCGCCCTTTCGGCTATTTTATTCCGGATTTCTGCAGGAGGCTTTACGCCCAACAGGGCAGCGGTATTGGGTAGTAATGTGCTGATCTTAATTAACCTGTTGCTGGTTACTGCACAACTGTTCAAGGTGCTGAGGGGAAAGGTTGGCGCAACGGGCGTAGGTAAAGCCATTTCCCTTTTCCTGCCAATCTATTGCCTGTGGGCAGCTATTGTAACCTTTTTATTTCCCTTTCTATTTGGATTCAAATAAAGTATAGCCATGAAAATAGATATCATCATTGCGTATGTTCAACGGTATGAATATGGGCATGAATGGGATTTTGTGCCTCCCATCACGGGTATTCACCTGGCTGCGATCACGCCTGCAGAACATGAGGTGCGCGTATTTCATCAGCAAACCGATAAGATAGCGTTGGATACCGATGCGGATGTAATAGCCATTTCTTTCTTTAGTGGATTTGCCATGGCAGCCTACAAACTGGCTGTGGCCTTCCGCAAACGGGGAAAGATCCTGGTGGCCGGTGGCCCGCATGTTACCTATTGCCAGGATGAATCACTCAATTATTTTGATGCGATCGTTACGGGAGAAGCAGAAAACGTGTGGCCTCTTATGTTACGGGATATCCGCCTTGGCCAATTAAAACGGGTATATAGCGGAACACCCTGCGACATGACCAATTTACCCACACCCAGGTATGACCTGTTGCCCGGAAACTTTTTCATTAAGAAAGTGATCCAGGCCACCAGGGGCTGCCCATTTTCTTGTTCCTTTTGTACCGTTCCTTCCCTGAATCCGGGTTTCAGGTTAAGGCCAGTGAAAGATGTAATACGGGATGCCTCCTATGATCAATTCAAATTTTGGTGGCAAAAGAAGGTGGTTTGGTTCTGGGATGATAACCTGACGATCAAGCGGCCCTATATCAAAGAATTGCTGCAGGAGATGATCCCCCTGAAGAAATGGTGGCTTACCCAGGCCAGTATGGATATTGCCAAAGACCCTGAATTGCTGGACCTGATGAAAGCCTCCGGCTGCATTGGTGTTTTTTTAGGGATTGAATCATTTGGTGTCGAATCGCTGGCTGATGCCAACAAGAAACAGAATAAAATTGCCCACTACAGTACGGCAGTAAAGGCGATCAGGAAACGGGGCATCGCTGTAATGGCAGGCTTTATTGCAGGGTTTGACCATGATGATGAACAGAGCATCATCAATATGGCCAATCAGTTGATGGAGATTGGCATCGACGTTCCGTTTCTAAGCATTATGACACCCTTCCGGGGAACCCCCATTTATACCACCTTGAACCGCGAAGGACGGATCCTGGAGCAAAGGAACTGGAACTATTACAACGGCTATAATGTAGCATTTATACCGAAAAAGATAAACGAGACGCAATTGCTGCAAGCCCATAGGGCTTTGTGGAAAAAGTCATTCTCCCCCTTGTTTGCTTTTAAAAGGATCGTTCGTGGGTTCATCACTTTACGGTGGGGGGCCTTTCTACTGTCACTCTTCATGAATTCGTTTTACTGCTTTAAGCGGGTATACAGGAATTATCCCATCGACATGACCAAAAGAGATGACCTCAACCAGTTCCCGGTCTTTACAACTAAGACTAACCAGAAAAGCTCCGTGGCACCAGTTGCCAGTTTTAACTAAACCCTTCCAATTAACTCAACCTACCATGCTATATGAAAAGTAAATCCATCTTTACGATATCATTGACGCTGCTCCTTGTTAGTACAGGTTACGCGCAAACCATTGACAAAGCCAAACTCGATTCCTTTTTTGACCGCCTCCTGGAAAAGAACAAAGCAATGGGCAGTGTAACCATTGCCCGCAACGGCCAGCCTCTTTACACCCGCACCATTGGCTATAGCCAGATCAATGGATCAGAAAAGAAACCGTTGACCACAGCCAGCAGGTTCCGGATCGGATCGATCACCAAAATGTTCACAGCTGTGATGATCCTCCAATTGGTAGAGGAAGGGAAATTAAAACTGACGGATAAGCTGGATCAATTTTTCCCGCAGATACCCAATGCACAAAAGATCACCATCGAGCAGATACTCTGGCACCGAAGCGGCATTCATGATGCCCTGTTGGATAAGAAATTATACCCTTTCCCATCCACGAACGCGATCACGAAAACAGACATGCTGGCCACCATTGCCAGGGGCACGCCTGATTTTGAACCAGATACCAAACATGTTTATAGCAATGCAGGCTATCATGTGTTGGGGTTCATTTTGGAAAAGGTAACGGGCGCTCCTTACGATCAGGCACTCAAAGAAAGGATCACTTCCAGGCTGGGGCTTAAAGACACCTATATGACGACGGCAAACATTGATGTGAATAAGAACGAAAGCCTTACTTATTTCTACCAGGGAAATGAATGGAAACAAGGCCCTGAAACACACCCCAGCCTCCTGTTCAGCGCCGGCTCCATTATGTCGACCCCAAACGATATGATCCAATTTATCCAGGCATTGTTTGACCTGAAATTGATCTCAAAGGAAAACCTCCAGCTAATGAAAACCATCAGGGAGGGGGATGGGTTTGGTATGGAGCCGTTCACATTTGCAGGCAAAACCTTCTATGGACACACAGGCGGGGTAGACAATTACGGTGCCTGGCTGGCCTACCAGCCAGAAGAAAATCTGGCCATTGCCTATACAACCAATGCGAAGCGGTGGCCCGTGCTAAATATCCTGAATGGTCTTACCGACATCTATTACAATAAGCCATTTCAGATCCCCGCTTTCGCAACCATTGAGGTGAGTGGGGAAATACTGGACAAATATGTCGGTGTGTATTCAAATCCCGAAGCACCTGTGAAATTTACGATCACCAGAGAAGCTACTACTCTTTACGTACAGGCGGGCAAAGAGTCTGCCACGGCACTGGAAGCACTGGCAACCGATAAATTCCAAATCGAAGGGGCCGTCGTCATTGAGTTCGATGCCGCCAAAAAACAAATGACAATAAAAAGGAGGGGAGGAGAACGGGTTTTCACCAAAGACAACTAATCATGCTACCTGTAAACTGATGCTGCAAATTCAAATGGAGATTACCAATGCCATCAGCACTTTGGATGCGCTGTCCTGAGACGCACACGCATTAAATAAATTAGCTATAACCGTTAGTATTGAACCAGCGGTCATGACAAGTATATTAACTACTTACTAGCTTGAACAAACGTTAGTGGGTTGCAACCACTTTTTTGCCGTCCATCCGGCTAACCCCTGATTTTCAATAGGCGGAAGGGCATTTGGCGCCCCAAATCCCCGAAATACCACACATATACCAAATTGCAATACTTTCCCTTTCCCGGGACCAAACATAAATATATTTTTTACCAACTGTTACCTGCTGTTTAAAAGAAGATTATAAAAACTTCTTAAAATTTTCGACTTAAATTATAAGTAAACACATACTTTTCTTGTGAAAAGATTATATATTTCCGTTGTAACAATTTAGTAACAGTTCTCCAAACCAAAACGCACATGAGAAAAAAACTGCTTAGTTTTTTACTGGCAATGCTATGCTTTGCAATGGCCGGTAAAACACAAGTTCTTACCATCTCAGGTAAGATTCAAGACGATAAAGGAGCACCCATTCCTTTCGTCTCTGTTGTAATCAAAGGAAAAAGAACAACAGGTACCTCTTCAGATCAACAGGGTAATTTCAAAATCTCAGCCTCGAAAGGTGATGTACTGGTAATAACCGGCGTGGGTTATGCACCAAAGGAAGTAAAGGTGGGCAACGATGCCTCGTTAGAAGTGTCGTTGACTGCTGTGAAAGACAATTTATCAGAAGTAGTGGTAACGGCCATGGGTATCAGACGTACTGAGCGGGCTTTAGGATACGGGGTATCTAAAGTTGATCCCAGTACCATGTTGCAGAAATCAGAACCGAATGTATTGAACACCCTCGCGGGTAAAGTACCGGGTGTAGATATTCGTGCCGGACAGGGAGCGCCGGGTGCGGCATCCCGCATCCAGATCAGGGGTGTTGCCTCTTTCGGTGGTGGTGACCCGCTGATAGTAGTAGATGGGGTTCCGTACAGCAATTCCATCGTTAGTACCTCCAACGCATTTACAGGTGGAGGTACCTACGGTTCCGGTATCAACAATATCGATCCCAATGACATTGAATCAGTGAACGTACTGAAGGGTGCAGCCGCAGCTTCCCTGTATGGCTCCCGGGCTGCCAATGGGGTATTGCTGATCACCACCAAATCGGGCAATCCTAAAAAAGGCGCTAAATCATTGAACGTAACCTATAGGGCTGGCTTCAGTATTGAAAAGGTAGCCGATATTCCGGAATTCCAAAATAAGTACGGCGCCGGCGCTAATTTCAGAGCCCAGGGCTCCAATGGATCCTGGGGTGCTAAATTTGGAAGAGGGGTTATTTATGATGCCGGTGGGCAGGTGCTCGGCACTTCCGCCTCGGGTATCGACTCCATTCCTTCCACTACCTGGGCTACGATGAATGCCTCTTACCCCGAACTCTTCCCCAATGGAAGGGCAGCGTATAAAGCTTATCCCAATAATGTGAAAGACCTGTTTACCACGGGCAACCTGATGGAACATTCTGTGGGCCTTAATGGTGGTGAGGGCAAATCACTGTTCAGCGTTACCTTGTCGCATCTTGACCAAAGTGGCTACATTACCAACTCCAGCTATCGGAAAAGTAATGTGAGTGTGGGCGGTCAGACGTCTGTAGGTAAATTGACCATTGGTGGTAACGTCTCTTATGCCCGGTCTAAACAAGTGGGCGGTTACATTGGTCAGGCACAAAGTTTCCTGTCACAGTGGGGCCGTACCTATACCATGGCCAGGAACTGGGATATTGCCGGTTATCCATCAGAAAACAGGGCAGGAGACCAGATCGGATTCAACGACGGTCAATACACCAATCCTATATGGGGCGCCTACCACAATACGATCACCACTTTTGATGACCGTACCGTGGCAAATGTTCGGGCCTCTTACAAATTCAATAACTGGGTAAGGGTCGACTTTAATGGTGGTATTAATAGTTATGGACTTTTCAGGGATCAGATCATTGATAAATCTTCTTATGGAGGTGCTGATAATCCTGCTGGTAACCTTACCGAAGTAGAGAACAGGCAGCAAGAGATCAATGGTAAAATACTGGCTGTTTTTACTCCGAAAATAAACAAGGACTGGAGCCTGGATGTGAACCTGGGTGTTGATGTCAATGAAAGGAATACCCGCAGCCAGGTGCAATACGGGGCCGACTTTGTGGTAAAGGGGCTATATAACCTTAGAAATACCCGCCGCCAACGATTTGATGGTGATAGTAGAAGTAAAAGAAGGCTGGTAGGTCTCTTTGGAGATGCCTCCATCGGGTATAAGAACTTTGCTTTCCTTACCTTGACAGCAAGGGAAGACCTCACTTCTACGCTTCCTTATGCGAATGCACAATATTTCTATCCCGGCATTTCTACATCGATTGTTTGGTCGGATGCACTTAACCTTAAATCGACCTGGTTCGATTATGGTAAGATCCGTGCAGGTTTTGCCCGGGTAGGTAAAGATGCAGATCCCCATAATACCGAAGCTATTTTCGCATTGAATGCCGCGGGTTTTGCCGGTCAACCTCTTGCAACAAGAGGCGGTACCGTCTTCGATCCAAAACTTACCCCCGAGTTCACCACCGAGTTGGAGTTGGGTACGGATATGCGTTTCTTTAATCAACGAATTGGCGTAGAAGTAACCTGGTACGATAAAAAGTCTACCGACCTGATCTATCCAATCACCCTTCCACAAACAACCGGTTACGGTAGTTTCTATACCAACCTTGGCGAGATCCGCAATACAGGTTGGGAAATAGCCCTTGATGTAACCCCGGTGCGTAGCAAGGACCTGCAATGGAATATACGTGGTATTTACACCAAGAATACGAATACAGTAGAGAAACTGATAGAAGGACTCACCCGGAGCCAGTTGGGAGGTTTTAACTGGATAGAAGCCGGGAAACCTTATGGCTTTTTGCGTGGAAGCTATTCTGCCCGTTCGGATGATGGACAATTGCTGATCCATCCTATTTCAGGTATGCCTTTAAGTGACCCAACTGATGGTATGGTGGGAAATCCCAATGCCGACTTTAAAATGGGTGTCACCAACACACTTACCTATAAAGGATTTACCCTGAATGTGCTGGTGGATGCTACAGTAGGTGGAGATTTTTACTCCGAAACCATCAATGGTATGTTGGGTAGAGGCGTAACCAGGGATACGGAGAACCGCGAAAAAAATGCGGTGATCACAGGTATCTATGCTAATCCCAATACCGTTACCGGTGCAGATGGACTGCAACACTATGTACCATTGCTCGTAGGCGGTAAAACAGTGCCCAATCAAACCCGGGTAACGACCAATGACCTGTTCTTCACTGCCGGTACAGGTGCCAGCTTTGCCACCAATGGAGCATTTGAATATGCGGTGTTTGACGGTACCGTGTACAGGTTAAGGGAATTGAGTCTGGGTTATAGCTTGCCCCAAAGCCTGGTAAGCAAACTCAAATTGACAAATGTTACTTTATCAGTAAATGGCCGCAACCTTTGGTACGTAGCGCCCAATGTACCCAAGTATACCAACTTCGACCCCGATATGAACAGCGTGGTAGGAAGTGGTACACAAGGTGTAGAAACCGGTGGTGCCCCCAGCTCCAAAAGGTTTGGTATTAACTTAAACGTAACCTTCTAATATCACCAGAAAATCATCAATAATGAGCAAAAAATATTTTATATACTCTTTTACAGCCTTATCCCTGCTATTGGCTACGGGAAGCGGCTGTAAAAAATTCCTGGATGTCAATAAGAACCTCAATGATCCTACGCCAACTTCGGTACAATTATCGATGGTATTGAGCGCTGCAGAGCGGAATATTGCCAACAACATTTCCTTAGGTTCTACCCTGGGTAATAACCTGTCGCTCTACACGCACCAGCTCACAGGCCGTATTGGGGCCGACAGGTATGGGGCAGGCGAGGCCGGATGGAATGGTTTGTATGGCGCCATTTCTAACCTGAATGTGGTCATTAAACGAGGCGCTACCGAAAACCGTTTTGTGTATGTAGGTATTGCCAAAATTCTCAAGGCCTATACCATCAGCATGATGGTGGATGTGTGGGGCGATATCCCTTATTCCGAATACGACCGGTTTGAGGAGGGCATTATGCAACCCAAATTTGATAAAGGGTCCGAGATCTATCCCCAGCTTTTAAAGCTACTGGATGAAGGTATTGCGGATATCAATAATCCGGCTGTGAACCCTTCCAAGCCAGCAAGTGATGATTTTATCTATAAAGGCAGTGCTGCCAACTGGATCAAAGCGGCCAATACCATCAAGCTTAAACTGTATACGCAGGTTAGATTGGTGCAGGATGTAAAGACCCAGGTTACAGCCCTGCTGGCTGCGCCCAATAGCCTGATCAATTCGCAGGCAGAAAGCTTCATGATGCCTTTCGGTCCACTCGGTACTACCGACGACCGGCACCCGGCTTATGGTGATTATACCGCTACCCAACGTGGTGGCCAGCTTTTCAGCCCCTGGCTGTATGAGATCATGAAGGGATGGAACCCCAATATTCTGAATGGGCTTGCTGATCCCCGCATCCCTTATTACATCTATAACCAGAAATCGGCTCCAGGCGGATCCAATCCAACGCCTGAAAACTGTACAGAGTACCGTGACGGTGGTTTCATTACCATCATCTTTGGTTCTTCCGGACCTTGTCGCGATGGTTCTAATAGCCAAACCTATTCCCTGATGGGTATTTATCCTGCAGGCGGCCGTTATGATGATGGCGCTGCTAAAAGCATTAACGGCCTTGGTGTAGCCAATGCAGGCACCGGCGCCCGTCCGCATGAGTTTATTACTTATGCCGACCGTCTGTACCTGGAAGCAGAGTTGATCCTTGCAGGATTGGCGCCCGGCGATGCACGCGCTGTATTCAGCAAGGCATTGGACGAGTCATTTAACCAGGTTGATAATATCGTGGCCAATTATGTAAAGCCAGGTTCTGCAGGTGCTCCACAAACGGTTCCAGTGATTGCCACACAAGCTGCCACCACCACCTACAAAGCTGGTGTACTGCTGGCTTACGATGCAGGTACCCCAGACAAGAAGCTGGAATACGTAATGACAGAGAAATGGATCAACCGGATTGAAAACCCATTGGATAACTATACAGACTACCGGAGAACTAAATTCCCCGTATTGTTTGCAGCTGCCCCCGAAGGCTCCGTTACCAGTGTAACAGGCCCCGATGGAAAGATTACACCGGTATCCAATGACCGGAAATATCCCTGGTCCATTCCTTTTAGTGCGGCAGAGATTGGATTGAACAAAAACGCACCGCCACAAAAGGCCCCCGAAAACTATAAAGTATTCTGGCAGCCTTAATCGTTTTATCACTTATTAAAATGCAGATCATGAAATTTAGGAAAATTAATATACTGACCACGCTTGCCCTGGCAACTGCTATTAGCTTCACCGCCTGTTCAAAGGATGATGGTGCGATTCCCAAAAACGTAGGCATCGAAGATGTTCCTGTTGTAAGCACCAATATGGAGGCAGGTAGTTCAACCTCTATTACATTTAGCAATCTCGCCGCTTTCCAGGGCAATTTCAAAGTATGGATGTATTTTGCCGGTGCCACCCCACCTACCAAAATTGATGTGGTTGGCAGGAAAAGAAACGGGACTATAGGTACTACCAAAGTGTTTAAAGCAGATGTGACGACTTTACCACTCAATGTAACGTTTACTGCGGCAGACCTCGCTACTTTCAATGGCGGCCCATTGGCACTGAAAGACACCTTCGATTTTGCACCGGATATTTATGTGGGCACCAAGAAATATGAAACCTGGCCGGCTGTTGGAGCTGGTAATGGTTCTGGGGTAACCGGTATGTCGATCATTGGGTTTGGCGAGTTTGTGCGCTACATAGTAAAATAAACCGCATAACTGTCTATCGTTCAACAGAACGTGTCACCAAAAAGGCGTGTATCACTGGTTGATACACGCCTTTTTTATAAGGACGTTTTAGACGCAAAAGGCCGCTTTGGGTAGAATTGCGTACTTTTGCAGCATGAATCATTGGAAATCCGTTACAGAGCAGGAAGACTTTTACACCCTGCTGGAAAACTCAACCGCTAAACCGCAGATCATTTTCAAAGACAGTACTACTTGTGGTATCAGCGCACATGCTAAGCACAAATTGCAAACGGGCTTTGATGTAATAGAAGGCAAGGCCGATTTTCATTACCTGGACCTGTTGACTTACCGGCCTATTTCCAACCTGGTAGCACAGGAGCTGAAGGTTACGCACCAATCACCCCAGATCATTTTGATCAAAGACAAACAGGTAGTCTACACGACTTCGCACAATGCTATTGATCCAATGGTGATTGCCCGGCATCTATCGTAATACGTGAATTATTGTTTGTTCCCTACGTCCTTTAAGAAGGAGTTTAACATTGTCTCCTGCTCTTTACGGGCAATCTTTTTCTGTACCCTGCGCCAGGCAAAAACTAAAACAAGACCGAGATAAAGGAATAGCTGTGATCCTATCAAAAAACCAACACCCTCCGGTCCTGTTTCCAATTCCTTCCTGATCACTTTCCATTGCACAATGGTCATTAAAATATTCCAAACTATAAACAGGATGCCTAATACCAGGTAGATGGTTCCCCGAATCTTCAAAGTGTGAATTTTGCAGGAAAGGTACAAACTGAGCGGCATATTGTAGCCCTCACTCAGATAAAGTGAATCAGGCCTTTTTTGCAGTCACTACACGCCCTTCATTATCTGTAAGGGTAAATGCTATGATCATCGTGTTTGCATTTTCCAATATAGTAAACTGGTAAGTAGCTTCCCGGGCATAGTTAAAATGTAAGTCTAAAAAGTAAAGACCATTGTTGCTGTAAAGTTGGTAGGCACCCACTTTATCTACAGTCGGACTGCGCCAGGAAAAGGTGTGACTGGTTCCGTCTGTCCGGAACTCCAATATTTCTCCTTCCTGGGAGGTGCTGAACTTTCCTGATAAATGTAGATTAGACACCATTGCAGGTTCTTTCTCAATTAATTAATGAATATATCAGCAAGTTAGGCTAAAAAAAATGAGAAAATAACGCGCTTTTGCTCCTACCGTTGCCGGGCAAAATGGATTAAATTACGGGTATTAAAAAACCAATCCATGATGTCCCAATCACGCAGAGATGCACTCAAAAAAATAGTAGCCGGCAGCGGCATTGTACTCTTATCTCCCAATAGCTTATTCGCTACACCACGAAAGAAAAAAGACCGGCTCGGTATAGCGCTGGTAGGTCTTGGTTATTATAGTACAGACCTATTGGCGCCCGCCCTACAGCAAACCAAACATTGTTACCTAGCGGGTATTGTTACCGGTACACCAACTAAGGCTGAAGCCTGGAAAAAGAAATACAATATTCCAGATAAGAATATCTACAACTACCAAAGCTTCGATAGCATTGCCAATAATCCTGATATAGATGTGGTCTACGTGGTATTGCCGCCCTCCATGCACAAGGAATATACGATCCGGGCGGCCAATGCAGGCAAACATGTGTGGTGCGAAAAGCCCATGGCCATGACAGAAAAAGAATGCCAGGATATGATCGATGCCTGCAAGAAGAATAAGCGGTCCCTCGCCATCGGCTACCGCTTGCAGCATGAACCCAATACACAGGAATGGCGACGGATCGTTCAACAACAATTACTGGGCAAGGTCAAGCAGGTGAACTGTGCTGCCGGTTACCGGGATAACCGTACGGATCACTGGAAACAGAAAAAAGAAATGGGTGGCGGGGTATTGTATGACATGGGCGTTTATTCCATCCAGGGCGCACGCCTGGGCACGGGAATGGAACCAATAGCAATTGTATCAGCCACCACTTCTACCACCCGTCCGGAAATATATAAGAACGGGCTTGATGAAACCACCATAGCCAGGCTGGAATTTCCCGGGGGCGTAATGGCAGATATCAAAACCAGTTTTGGCGAAAACATCAACTTCCTCGACATCACTTGTGAGAAAGGCACTATTAAAGTGAACCCTTATTCGGCTTATAATGGACAAAAGGGTACCAGTCCGCTGGGGGCCTTTGAACACGCTTACCAGGTGCCCTGGCAGCAGGCAAAGCAAATGGACGATAATGCCCAGGCCATCCTGCAGGGAAAACCGATGGTAGCACCCGGTGAAGAAGGGCTGCGCGATATCCGGATAGTAGAAGCCATTTACCGCTCGGCCGCCAGTCAGCAACGGGTCCGTTTGTAGGGCAATTATATTACCGTATTAATCTTTAATAAACTTTACCTGCCAATCATTCATCACCCCATAATACAATCCTCCGGCAAGGCCACTCACATCAATCGTATTTAAACCTGCCCGCAAAGCAAGGGTTTTGACCAGCTTGCCATTGGCGGCAAATAGACTCATGCTACCTCCTGTAGGCACCTGGATATTGATATGACTGGAAGCCGGATTGGGATAAACTTTGATATGGCCGCTTGTTGTTTGTGAAAGCTTCAGGATACGACTGTATTCACTGCGGTCGTCAATATCTACCTGTTTCAGTCGATAATAGGCAGTTGGTTCCTGTTGTACTGTATTAAAGACATAACTGCTGTAACTCCCTTTGGCAGCCAGATTACCCAAGGACTGGAATTGCACACCGTCCGTACTTTTCTGAACAACAAAGTGGCTAAAGGTTGTTTCTTCTGCTGTTTGCCATTGCAATTGAGCAATCGTATTGTTGAGGTTGCCTTTAAAACTGATGAGCGTTACCGGCAACATGGCACTGCTGAATTCATAGGCGCCGAAGTCGATGGCCCTGCCTGCAATACGTGGATTGCCCAGTACATCGGTAAGGCCTAAGCCAAGGCCGGTAGTGTCGGGCGTGCCGGCATTGATGCAAGGGCTGCCTGCTTTAAGCACCAACCCATCATCGGCCGTATACCATATACCATCAGCTCCGGCAGGATTGGCTATATCCATAAAGGGTGGGGTAGTGGCTTCTACATTCCCGGTGCCGGGCAGGGTGGTTTGGGTTAGGCTGTATTTGATGTCCAGGCTACCTGATTCGTGCCAGATATCACTATAACTGCCCGCGGTATTGCCATAGAAAATACAATTGGCGGGAAGCAGGTTTGAACTCCAGTTATCGATGGCGCCACCACCACCAGCGGCAGTATTATTGACAAAGGTGACATTGATCAGTTGGTTGGTGACATTGGTATTAGCGATCGCGCCCCCATCGCCGGAAGCAGTATTCCCTGCAAAAACAGAATTTTGAATGACGTTTGCCCGTGTTCCACTTGCGTTATAAATGGCGCCGCCATAGGCCCCGGTATTGTTGGTGAAAATACAATGGCTGATGAAGGGGGAAGAACCGGCATTTAGGATAGCCCCACCACCGTTACTACCTGAATTGAGCGCCTTATTGCCAATAAACTGACAGTTGGTAATGATGCAATCGGAACCCCGGTAGTTGTAGATGCCACCACCACTACCACCACCAACAGAAGGGGACTGCATATACGTTTCATTGTTGGCAAAAATACAGTTGTTGATGGTAGTCAGGGCTGCATGGTTGTAAATACCGCCGCCCCATAATGCACGCCCACCGGTAATGGTAAACCCGTCCAGCAATGCCGAGGGATCAAGCGCAAAATTGTAGAGCACGCTGTTGTTATTGCCCTTTAAAATACTGGGATAGGCGGCGGGGTTGCGTTGGGAAAAATTGCCGCCACCGCCGGGAAATCCGCCATACATCTTTACATGCTGCACCATGTTGAATGAGTTCTTGGCGGAAGGCTGGTAAGTTCCTTTTGCTACGTAGATGTTTGCTACGTTGGTACAGCGGTTGGCGGCAATCAATGCTTCATTCAAGGTTTTAAAGGCCGTGGCCCAGCTACCACCATTACCTGAGGCAGCTATACTGCTGTCGACATGCAGGGTAGTGAATGGCAGGCAGGCTTCTGTACTTTCATACGCCCCTATATCTATCCTTCCACCCTGCACCCGGGCGGCGCCACCCATGTCGGTAGCGGGCAAGGGCAAGCCGCTGATATTGGGCGTACCCAGGTCAAAGGCCGGGCTGCCTGGCCTTAACCGTAACCCATCATCGGCTGTACCCCAGATATTATCAGCACCAATGGTAACAGCCGGGTTCACAAACAAAGGATCCACCTCCCAGTTGAGCAGGTACCCACCCTGGATAATATTATTGGAAATGGCCCCTAAGCTGTGGTCGGATGTCGTTTTAAGCTCGGTTGTACTACCCCAAATAATACAGTTTTTAATCTGGGAGGTTCTGGACCCATCAAAATAAATGGAGCCAGGAGCGTTATTACCGGTATTGGCATAAAAAGTACAATTGAAGATATTGGTCACCATATTCCGGTAATCAACATCCTGCGCCCAAATGGCTCCTATAGAATAGCCTCGGTTGCCTATAAACAGGCAATTGATAATGTTGACGCCATCGGCATTGAAGTTACTTACGCCGCCCGCCCGTTGGTAAAAGGTAGAACTGGTATTGGCCTCAAAGATGCATTTGATAATGGTGGTAGAAGCTTTTTCATTAAACATCCCACCACCAATATTATCCTTAAACACACAGTTGCTGATGGTAGGTGAAGCCAGTAGATTGTACATCCCGCCGCCGCTGCGCGCATTGCCACTAATAAGGAAAAAGCCATCCAGCACAGCCAAAGCCGTGATGCCATTGCTGCTATTCTTGATCACACTAGCCCCATTGCCTTTGAGAATGGATCGATGACCAGCCAGCAGATCACGTTCGGTCAGGGTGGTTTCCGTACCTGCAAAACCACCGTAAATTTTTACGCCTTCCTTCATGCTGAAGGATTGGGCAGCGGCTAACTGGTAGGTGCCCTGGGCCGCAAATACACTGTCGCCCGCAATCGAATTGTTAATGGCTGCTTGCAGATCAAGTGGATTGGCCCAGGAATTGCCTGAGGCAGAAGTCGGGGCACCGGGCACAACAAATCTTTTCGTTTGAGCCAGTGTGGTTACTGAAATACCAAGCAGGAAAAGATAGGATAAGGTGATCCTTTTCATAAAGTAGGGCATCATATAAACAGGGATGTATGTTTGGAAGGAGCAAAGCTACAGGAGGGATAAAACAGGCTTGTAAAATGGTTTGTCCTGAATTATAAATCAGGACAAATAGAATTCAGGGAGGTTCATTCAACATTTGATCCATGAATTTGTGGAATTGTGCTGGTCAATCAAGTCGATTTCCAGCAGTTTTACCATATTGATTTCATCAATAAGCAGGAGTGGTGGCATCACCGCTCCTGCTTGTTATAAAAGGGCAATGCATGGAAAAATGGAAGCAAGCCGGGAACTGGATTCGGATGGCAGTTATATTACTGACTATCTGCAGCATGGGTACAGGCGCCGGGGCGCAATCGACAAAGCCAATCAACAGCGAGGCATTGCGGGAGCGGATCAACCTCGACAAAGGCTGGCGCTTTATGCGGTATACGGGCGAGGCCGATAAGCTGGTATATGATGAATGGCCCATGGTAAGCAACCGCAACGACAATATAATAGCGGATACCCGGGCCAATGAATCGGGGGCGGCAGTAGCAGCAGCTCATGTATTGAAAAAATGGATATTACCCTCAGCCAATGATTTCATTAAAGACCCGGCACAACACCACCAGCGACCGGCCGGTCATCCGGGTCATGATTTCCCCTTTGTACAAAGTGATTTTAATGATGGGGGCTGGGAGGCGGTCAACCTGCCACACGACTGGGCCATCAAGGGGCCTTTTTACAAAGAAATCAATGCCATAGTAGGCGGTGGTATGGGAAGGCTGCCTGTACAAGGAGTAGCCTGGTACAGGCGTAAGCTCGATATACCAGCCAGTGACCGAGGCAAATCGATTTACCTGGACATCGACGGGGCCATGTCCTACGCCATGGTATGGCTTAATGGGCAATTGGTAGGTGGCTGGCCGTATGGGTACAATGCATTCCGGCTGGACCTTACACCTTATATCAAACCAGGAGGCAGTAACCAACTGGCTATCAGATTGGACAATCCCCCCAATTCATCCCGCTGGTATCCGGGCGGGGGCATTTACCGGCTTGTATGGCTCACCAAAGTAAATACGGTACAGGTAGCACAATGGGGCCATTTTGTGCGTACCAGCCATGTATCATCCAGCGCTGCCACTATTGAACTGGATGTATGGATAGACAACAAATCAAAAAGGGAACAGCAGGTGGCCTTGGTGACGGATGTCTTTGTGGTGGATGAGCAAGGAAAACGCAGCGGGAAGAAGGTAGCCAGTTTTCCCCATAGTACAGCAAGGGTGGGAGCGGGCAAAAAATGGAAGTCGACCCATTCACTCACCCTCAACAACCCATTGTTGTGGGGACCACCACCCACCCAAAAGCCGCAGCTCTATCAGGTTGTTACGCACGTTTATGTGGGCGGCAAACCAGTGGATATATATGAAACCCGTTTTGGTATCCGGTCGCTGGAATTCGATCCCCAACAAGGGTTGCTGGTAAATGGTAAGGCAGTTCGTATACAAGGAGTCAACCAGCACCAGGACCTGGGGGCATTGGGTGCAGCCTTCAATACCAGGGCAGCCGAAAGGCAATTGGAAATATTGGCCGACATGGGTTGTAATGCCATCCGGTTGGCGCATAATCCACCTGCCGCCGAATTATTGGACCTTACCGACCGTATGGGTTTCCTGGTGATCGATGAAGTGTTTGACTGTTGGGAGCGGGGCAAAACACCCCTTGATTTTCATTTGATCTTTGGTGATTGGGCGGAAGCCGATACGCGGGCATTTATTCGGAGAGACCGAAATCATCCCTCCGTCATTGCCTGGAGTTTTGGCAATGAGGTAGGGGAGCAATACACGGAAGCAGCAGGTGCGGCGGTTGCCAAACGTTTATACGATATCGTGAAGGAAGAAGACAGTACCAGGCCAGCAACGGCCTCTATGAACTATGCCAAACCAGCGATGCCTTTCCCGCAGGTGATGGATATAGTAAGTCTCAATTACCAGGGAGAGGGTATCCGCGATGCACCGGCCTATGCCCATTTGAAGGGTATCCGTACCAACCCTTTGTACCCGGCTTTCCGGCAACAATTTCCAGGCAAAATGATTGTCAGCAGTGAAACGGCTTCAGCCCTCAGCAGCCGGGGTACCTATATTTTCCCGGTAACCAGTGGCATCAGTGCCCCGGTAAGTGATACAACGGGTGGTGATCCACACAATCAATATGTGAGCGCCTATGACCTGTATACTGCGCAGTTTGGGGCTTCGCCGGATAAGGTATTTGCTTCGCAGGATAAGCACCCGTATGTAGCGGGTGAATTTGTGTGGTCGGGCTGGGATTACCTGGGTGAGCCAACACCTTATTATTCGGCCCGCAGTTCGTATTCGGGTATCATTGACCTGGCAGGATTTAAGAAAGACCGCTTCTATCTATACCAAAGCCGCTGGCGGCCTGAACTACCGGTAGCCCATATCCTGCCGCATTGGAGCTGGCCCGACCGGGCGGGGCAGGTTACCCCCGTACATGTGTATTCGTCGGGTGATGAAGCCGAATTGTTCCTCAACAACCATTCCCTTGGCCGTCAAAAGCGGGCGGCGGGTGAATACCGTTTTCGCTGGGATAGCGTGCGGTATCATCCAGGTTTGCTGAAAGTAATTACTTATAAGGATGGAAAACCCTGGGCCACGGCATTTACCGAGACTACCGGACCAGCTGCCGGTTTGCAACTGGAAGCAGACAGACAGGTTATTGGAGCTGATGGAGAAGACCTTTGTTTTATTACCCTTCGGGTAGTTGATCGGGAAGGCAGGCTGGTGCCGCAGGCAGGCAACCTCATTCAGTTTACCCTGGAAGGGGCCGGAGAACTCATTGCTACTGATAATGGCAATGCAGCCGACCTGGTATCTTTCGCCTCATCAGCGCGGGCAGCATTTAGTGGATTGGCACTGGCCATTGTACGGGGCAAAGCAAAAATGCCTGGCAATATTGTCATTACGGCCAGCAGTGAGGGACTTGAAATGGGGCGAATAACGATCAGGAGCCGGTAGCGCTGCCTGTTGCTATGCTAGGTGGGTACGAATACCGGAGTAACTCCGGGGAATAATGATCATCAGCTATTGTAGTAGCCAATGATTGCAATAACCGAAATGAAACCAATAACCATCGCTGCCTGGTAATAGCTCCAGAACATGCCCATGGTATTTTCCTTTTCATAATTTGCAATGCAAACAATAAAACCGACTACCGGGATCCAGTATATTAGTTTGTTGTCCATATCCTACGTATTCCTTTAAAGCTACGTAAGATATGGACAACAAAAAAAACTATAAACGCAGCTTGATGCCGCCATTCACTACAAAACCGTCCACCGGGGCATAAATATCCCTAAAGACAGGATTATCAATGGTACCGGTATAGATGGTATCAAACCGGGTTTGCCGGGTATTGCTGAAGTTCTCGAAATTGATGAAGATGGAAAAGCGCTCCCAGAGCCTTTCCGCCATCAAACCGGTGATCCAGTAGGATTTGCCAAAACTGCCATCACTTAGCTGCTGGCGACTGTAGTAATAGGCTTCCAGGCCAATCTTCCACTTGTCTTCCATTTCATACATCAGCACATTGTTGAGCCGGTGCCTGGCCGTCAGTGGCAACCATTGTTTGCCGTTGAAATGCGTATTGGCATCCGTGTAAGTATAACCTACAAAGAGTTTAAAATCGGCAAAGGTGAGGCGGATATTGGTTTCCATCCCCCTGGTATCAATATAGCCGGTGGAGTTTTCAAACACCAGTTTACCACTACTGGCATTGATGAGCACCAGGGGCCTGTTGAGCCGGGTGTAAAAGAACAGGTGGTTGAGGGTAAAACCTACCTGGCCCAGGTGCGTACGGTAGTTAATATCCCAATTACCGCCCACGGAACGCTCATTGCGTGTTTGGTTGATGTTGATGGGTTGTATGTGCTGGAATTGCCTGCGTTCGGCCTCCTCCGTAAAAATAGTAGGGCTCTTGTAACCAAAGCCGCCGCCCAGGCGGGTGGTAAGTGCTTTTGTTATCTTGTACAGGGCCGATACCCTCGGCAGTAATTCAAACCCATACTCATCCACATAATCACCCCGCAATCCTGTTTCAAGGGTAAACTGTTCCGTAACAGTCCAGGCATTTTGGATGAATACGCCCATCGTATTGTAATGATAATCACGCGAGGGATTGGCAGCCGGTTGTTTTTCGTGCAGGTCATCCGTGAGCAGGTTGACGCCAGCCACCCAGTCGGCCTTTTCACCCTTGCGGTTCCAGGTCAGTTCAGTAAACGAGGATTGCTGCAGTGCTTTGAAAGCATAAGCAGGAATGGCTATGCTGCGATCAAAACGGGTATAGCTGTTCTTTAACTGAAGCGTGGCATGTTCATTGAGCCGGTGGGCTATACCCAATTGTGTCGTGATGCGGTCGGTATTGTTCTTTTCATAGTAACCCGTACCACCGTGTTTGATGTAGTTCATATTACCACCGGTACGGTCTTCCATGATATAACTAATACCGATATCTGCCGTTGTTTTACTCCCATACAGGAAGAGCCGGGGATTGATGGTGTAACGCTCAAATTTGGGAATTGCTGTGAGGCCGATATCGGCGGGATCAAAAGGCGCATTGCTGTTGCGGGATCCAAAAACAGTCAATCCTACCTTGCCGTAGCGTTCACTGTAAAAGCCGCTCAGGTCAAGCCCCTTGGCTGATGTACCATTGGCCAGGAAATTAAGTTCTCTTTTCTTTCCCGGCGTTTTGGATACGAGGTTCACCAGGCCGGCAATAGCACCACCACCATAGAGCGTAGAGGCAGCGCCTTTGATCACTTCAACCTGCTTCAGGTCCAGCGGCGCGATCTGCAGGAGCGACAAGCCGCCTGAAAAACCTGCATACAGGGGATAACCATCGCGCAGGAGTTGCGTATAGCGGCCATCCAACCCCTGGATACGGATGCCCGAATTGTAGGAGGTGGCAGAGGTTTGCTGCGTTTGGATACCCGTGCTTTCATTGAGCATCATCCGGATATCGCCGGGTTTCATATTGCCCTTTTCCGCCAGTTCTTCGCCCGAGATCACTTCCGTTCGGGTGGGCAGGTTGGCAATGGTGCGGCTGGTACGGGTAGCTGTTACTACTACTTCTTCTTCCTCCTCTTCTTCGGCTGCTTCCAGTTCAATGGTCATGGGTTCCTGGCTGGACAGCGGGAAGTCAAGTATCAATTGCTTTTCTTCAAACCCGATATGACTGATGACAAAGGTCTGCCGGCCGGCAGGTATATGGGTGATGACCACCTTACCAGTTGAATCGGCCAGGATCGTTTTGTTTTGTTCTTTCCAGGTAAGCGTAGCGGCTGATAATGGCGCCTGTTCTTCGCCTCCTTTGATAATGGCTGTAAATGTATATTGGGCCTGGGCTGCCGATACAATGCAGCACAGGACAATGCCTATAAAAAGGTATTTCATGTAACGGTTTAATTAATAATCAAAAATGGTTCGCGGAAAGGTTCATTCACACGAATCGCGGGGGCTGGAAGAAAGGAGCGTTATAACTGCTTAATTGCAGCAGGTAGTAAGATTGATGGCTGATAGAAAGACCAAGTGAAACCGCCAGTTCTACACCGGCATGAAGGGGATCGACTGATGGAGCGCAGGTGCCGCAGGCAAAGAAGGGAGAGCAGGCGCCTTCACTTTTATGGGTATTGTGTGCGGAGGTTTGTTCCTGTTGCGGCTCATCAGCACAATCGTCCTCAATACAGCAGGGACAAAAGGTGCCAGTCATGGTGATGAGCAGTAGCAGGAAGGTAAACCATTTTTTCACGGGCCGAAGATAACTCAAATTTGATTATCTTATTTAGCCTTAAGAACCGCAGTGATTGTGTGACTGCTTCCCTTGCTTGTTTTAAAGATATAAGTAAGCACCATTTTGTTACCAGATAACTCTTTCAGCGTATGGGTTTGGGGCTTATCGGTATCGTAATGGTGTACCGTGATCTTTTTGGCAGCGGCATCGTAGGTCCAGGTGCCGGATTCCATGACCTGTTCATCGTCTTCATCGCATTTCTTGCGACCCTGGTCTTTCATCAACTTTCCATCGGCTTTATACATTTCGCCATCATCCAGTTCGCAATCTTCCATCATTACCCGGATATCATTATCCGGCTTGCCATCCATATTGAGGTCAATGGCAGGTACGACCGTTGAGGATTCAAGGATCCAGTATTTGCCGGTAAAAGGGGCTTGCTGGTTGTTGGAAACCGGCTTTAGGAAAGAGGCGGTCACCAGCACGATGGTCAACACAGAAAGGGCACGAAATAGATGTATTGTTTGCATGGGGCAAAAATAACCAGGCAGGCGGGGATGGTATGATGGCGGGCGTCGCATGACAGAATAGGGCGACGAAGCGGCAATTTCAGGCCCCGAAATGTATATTGAAAAAGGTGGGCTCCCGCATTTTTGCGGGACCGGGCTGCCACGCCGGGCGGCAGTGCTTGTCCCGCCTCGCGGGAGTGACTCACCTTATTTAAAAAGAGGTGCCCCCTCCAGCCCCTAATGGGTATTTATCCGCATTTCGTAACCAACTTTTCCGCATTGAGTAAACCAAATGGCTGCAGTTGGTGCACTTTTGCGCACTCAATTGATTGACAATGAACCAAAAGGCTTCGCCCGCACCTGCTAAACGACTGACTTTTAAGAAGTTGGCAGGGGTCTTGCACCTGTGGCTGGGCCTGGCATCGGGCCTGGTGATCGTCATTGTGGCACTGACTGGCGCGCTTTATTCCTTTCAACCAGAGCTGTCGGAAGCCTTTTATTCCTACCTGCACGTACAACCTGAAGACCGGGCATTCGCTCCCGTTTCCACCCTCAAAGCGCAAGCCGAGGCACAAATGCCGGGTAAGGCAGTAACCCGTATTGGTTTTGCAGGCCGCGATCATTCGGTAGCCGTAAGTTTCAACGATAAAAAGAAGGGCTATTATTTCATTGTATACCTCAACCCTTATTCCGGCCAGGTATTGAAAGTGAAGAATATGGACCGGGAGTTTTTCCGGCAGGTACTCAATGGGCACATGCACCTGTGGCTGCCCGACCCGGTAGGCAATACCATTGTGATCTATAGTACACTGATCTTTGGCCTCATCCTGATTACGGGCATCGTTATCTGGTGGCCCCGCAAATGGACGAAGGCCATGCGCAAACAAAGCTTCGCCATTAAGTTAAATGCTTCCCCCAAACGGTTGAATTATGACCTGCACAAAGTGTTGGGTTTTTATGCCGGCTGGATCATGTTGTTTGTAATCATTACAGGGTTGGTATGGGGGTTCGATTCCGTGCGCAATGCAGAATACTGGGTATTCAGCGGCGGTAAAACTTACCCCGCGGCTGATAAAATGAAATCCACCAAACCTGCCCAGCCTGGTACCGGCAATCCCCTGGACCAGATCGCCAGTCAGGTTAGTACCCGATATCCTGATGCGGCCCGGGTGCAATACCTGGTGCCTGCCAATGCTACAGGTGTGGTATCGGCACGGATATACCCGGAAAAGAAGCGGTTTTTCAATGGCGACCTCCTCGTATTTGATCAATATACAGCAAAGGAATTACCAGCAGGTGCACGCGGTAAATATGCCGACGCCAATGGCGGTGAAAAAGCCAACCGGCTCAATTATGATATTCATACCGGCGGTATTGGCGGCCTTCCACTGCGTGTAGTTGTTTTCTTCGCCGCCCTGATCACCGCCTCACTGCCCATTACTGGCTTTTATATCTGGTGGGGTAAGAAGAAAAAGCAATCAAAACCCGTCATGAAACCTGCCCGCAGGGTAGTACAGCCTCAGGAGGCAGCGCTAAGTATATAAAAAAGAAAGCCTGAAAGTCGGAAAATCTGCACGACTGAAATTTCAACTTGCTTTAACGATCTGCTTTGCCCCAACTATTATTGATCCTTGTTTTTATTCTTTATAAACCTGGTTTATGATCCGATCTTATTTGATGTTATGGTGCTTATTGTGTACTACTTTATTGCTTACAGCCCAGGAGCAGCCCGGAGGCTCCATACGCGGTAAAGTGCAAACGGAAAAAGGGGAACCCCTCGCACATGTTACAGTTGCATTGAAAGGTGGCGCTACCACTACCACCGATGTCACCGGCGACTTCCTGTTGCCACGGGTGGCAGTGGGAAAGCAGGAACTCATCATCAGTGCAGCAGGATTTGCCACGCGCAACTTAACAGTACAGGTACAAGCAGGTAAGGAAGCAAAGGCCGACCTGGTGCTGCAGTCAGAAGGTTTTCTCAATGAAGTAGTCGTTACAGCGGGCCGTAAACTGGAAAGCATCCGGGAGGTACCTTCATCTGTAACGATCATACAGGCCAAACAGATCAGGGAACAGGCTTCTATCAATCCTTCTATCACTTCAATATTGGGCAATACAGTACCAGGGTTAGGTACCTTCACCAATAAGGCCACCAATTCAGGTCAAACACTCCGCGGCCGTTCAGTACTGGTACTGATCGACGGTATCCCTCAATCCACACCGCTCATGAATGGCAGCAGGGACTTACGTTCCATTGATCCAGCCATCATTGAAAGGGTAGAGGTGATCAAGGGAGCGACCTCCATCTATGGAAATGGATCGGGTGGTGGTATCATCAACATGATCACCAAAAAGCCCGATGGCAATAAAGCGATCAGCGGAGAAACGAGGATCGGTGGTGATGGCAATCTTTTCCATAGCAACAATACATTGGGATACCGGTTATCGCAAACCTTACATGGCACTATCAAAAAGTTCTCGTATGTGTTGAGTGGCGTTTACCAGCGGAGTGGTGCACAGAAAGATGCCGATGGCAATGTGATTGCTCAACCGGATGGATTGAGTGAAACAAGGCTCTTTAATGGATTTGGCAAATTGAGTTACCAGATCAACGACCATCAATCACTGACTTTTTCTTATAACTTTTTCCGCAGTCGCCAGTATACCGAATACGTAAACAAGGCAGGCAAATACGGCGTATCACCTGCTATTGGCGTACCGGGTGTAGACCCTGGCGCTCCGGCAGGTACGCCTCATAGTCACAATATGTACCTCAGTTATCGGGTAACCAACCTGCCGGCCAGCAGTAGCCTGGAACTGTTGTTGTATGACCACAAATTCCAATCGCTGAACCGCTATGTGGAGAAATCCAATAGCTGGTTTGGTCCCGGACAAACCTATATCCAGTCTTATAAACAAGGCGTGCGGGCCAACTTCAATACCCCCTGGAAAAGCAAATTGCTTTCAGGTGATGTGACCTATGGTGTGGATGTGCTGAAGGACCGCACCAACCAGGTGCTTACAGATGGACGGGTATTTGTGCCCGATATGAACATGTTGAATTTCGCGCCCTTTGCGCAGGTGAAGGTAGATTTCAAGGAACTGGTGCTGAAAGGTGGCATCCGCTATGAAAATGCCTCGATCAAAGTGAAGGATTTCAATACCATTGCCAAGGGACAGAATGGAGAGGGCAGCATCTTTGTAAAAGGTGGCAAGCTCAACTACCGGGCTACCATGTTTAATGTTGGGTTACGGTACAATCATTTTGCAGCATTCAGTCCCTTTGTAAGTTTCTCCCAGGCATTTGGCTTAAATGAACTGGGCAGGGTATTGCGTACCGCCACTGAAAATACCCTGGACCAAATACAGACCGACCCGGTGATCACCAATAATTATGAAGCGGGTTTTAGCAGTCAGTGGGGCCTCGTGAGCTTTACTGCTTCTTATTTTATCAGCACTTCTAAACTGGGCGCCAACCTGGTGGAAGAGAATGGCATTTTTGTTACCCAGCGGGAGCCGGAAAGGATCACCGGTTATGAACTGGTGGCCGAAGTACGCATTACCAAAAAACTGAAGGCCGGTGGTAGTTACTCGTATGTGGAAGGCAAATCAGAAAATGCCAGTGGCGCCAAGGTATACATGAATGGGGAAAGGATCGCGCCGCCCAAGGGTACTGGTTTTATCAACTACCAACCCATCAGCGCCCTGAACTTACAGCTCTCCACTGTTTATACAGGCAGCCGCGACCGGTTTGCCAAACGCAGCAATGGCGTGTATGGTTTGAGTGAAGGCCCCGTAAAGGATGTTACTTATTTTAACTTCAATGCAGGCTACAATATCAATTCCTCGTTCAACCTGGCCGTGGGTATTGAAAACCTCTTTAATCAATCCTATTATCCGCCCCGGAGTCAGTACCGCGTACAAGACCTGGAATATGTGCAGGGCAATGGAGCAAGGCTGAATCTGAGTATAGGGTATAGGTTTTAGCCCCATTGCATGGGAATTGTGGTCGGATGGGTATTTATCCGTAGGGGTATTGCCTAACCATTGCCTGGGTATTGCCTACGTATTGCCTAAACACCCCTGTTTTACTAAGGCTATAGGTAGGCAATTGGTAGCCCATCCCTTGGCCATCTCCAAGCTGAAAGACTACAATCAGGCTACCAGGATACACAAGTGCAAGATACATGAAAACCACCCGGCACCCAAAACACCTCTTTAAAAGCGATTAGAAACCTACAGCGCCCCTTTTACGCGCAATCCAACACCTACCCTCAGCGAAGATTTACAAACCCCGGAAAGCCCCCTTTTCGACCTTATACAAGACATGGCTTTTCAGACGGGGATCGGCTACCAGTGGGTGGTCGAATAATCCCACCCGGCTCATGCCGATCTTTTGCATAACGCGTTCAGAACGCAGGTTGATTACCGCAGTAAACGAGTAGATGGCGGAGGCGGCTAATTCCGCAAAACCATACTCCAGGCACCGGAGGGCGCCTTCGGTAGCAAAGCCCTTACCCCAGGCAGTACGCTGCAAACGCCAGCCAATCTCGATGGCAGGGCTAAAGGAGGCTTCAAATGACACCATTTGCATACCGATAAATCCAATAAACGTCCCGGTAGCCAGCTCATCAACAGGAAAAAAGCAAAAGCCCCTGTCGGCATAATGCTTGCGGAACCGGTTTACCGAGGCTTCGGTCTCCGCCCTGGTCAACAATTTGGGGAAATATTCCATGACCACAGGATCTGCACATAGCTGCGCGAAGGGATCAATATCCTCCTCCCGCCAGGTCCTGAATCCCAATCGCTCCGAACTGAACAGGTAATTTTCCATTGCTGTTGATGATGAGGGACAAAGATAGGGGAGGAAGCTGTGAGCCGTAAGCCACGAGGACACGCCTCCTCAAATTTGGGACAGGACATCATTGTCTAATCCCGGGAAATTTGTATCATAGCAGAAATTTATTTGGCGCCGGCACAACCCCTACTATGGAAAAGTTTGAATACAGTTTTAAAACCGCGCACCCTCATGCGCAGGCATTGATGGCAGCCGATTTTTATTGGGATCCTGGTGCAGAATCGGGGCCATTTGGGAATAATAATGGCATGGATGCACCCCAGGCCTTCAGGCAATGGAGACTTGTGAATATATCAGGCAATCCAATTGATTTTTTAAAGGACTTGATTATCGAGTGGCAATATCCACATTTTGACTGGTATGAAATGGATACGGCAAAGATTGAAGAATATCTACTATTGAAGCCCGACTATGATGAACAAGGAATGCAACAAAAAATACAGCAATTCAGGGAGGCTCTGAAGCAATTACCTGATTTTTCCTATGGGCCACTTACCGATGAACAAATAAGACAGGTTTTTATTTTAGGAGCAAGACAAATGGGCGGTTTTTACTTGATAAGGCAAGACAATGCCATTATTGGTACTGCTTTCGCACAATTTGTATTGGAAGGTAAAATTGACCATGAATTAAAGGAATTGTCCATTACTGCTATCAAAAGACAATTACTGCCCGTTCTCATAAACAGCAATCCGGAAGAATTCATAGAACAAAGAAAGGAAGCACTGACAAAAATGATGACCGTGATCAATATGGTGAAATAATTGTCCGATTTAGAAAAAAAACAGGTCCAATAAATTATTAATAAGTTCTGTTGATGGAGGTATTCGAATTAGAGTTTACAGGAAATGGTAATACCTGCACAGCTCAGGTTGAACTATCGGGCATTAATGATAGCTGGAATGCACGTGCTACCATTCAAGGACATCCGTCCATCAAGCACCTGGATATCAAGTTTTGGTTAGGGAATTTTTTATATCCAATATTTTCCAGCAAAGCTGATGCAATGTTCTTTGAGCCATTGCTGGAAGCCATTGATGCAAAGGCAAAACTGTTATTACCAAAGGAGTTTAATGAGGGCTGAGGTTTGATCCCAACTTTCACAAGGATTTATAATGACATCTGCTAAATTACGTCCGCGGTGCGGACGCAATTGGGAACATGCAAAAATTACCTGTATCGCGGATGCGCCCGTTTACGTGGTAATTACTCCGTAATTACCACGTTTGCATTATTCCTTAGTATTGTTTCCTTTACCCTGTTCCATAATAATGTGTTGTGTTCAGAAACATGAAAATAACGGCTGCGTTCTACCCCCTCGTGGTCTAAGTAAGTTATTTCATATCCCATATCTCTGTCGTAGACCTTGTCGTTTGAACTGCTCACTACATCGCTTCCCGAATCCCGTACAATGCTGATAATAGCTGTATAGGGGACTTTTTCCTCGTCCCATCTAAAACGATCTATATATAGATATTGGTCATCGTAGCTTACAATTATTGATCTTCGATAACCTATGAGAATAAGGATACCTGCCAGTATTCCTGTCCATATAAGATCAGTCCAACGTTGTATGGTAAAGATCTGAATAAGGAGTATGGCTCCAACGAAAATGAGGGGGAATAGCTTGCCATTGGATGTAGTGGAAAACCGGGTCTTCATAAAGCAAAGGTTACAAAAACTGTGCTTAAAGAGAAATTTAGGAATTCACAAAAAGGCAAAAAACTACTGCCAGGATGGATTTGATAGGGAAAATCCGTATACTAGCAGTAATTCTATAGTTTCAGAATAAATGAAGAAGTTCTCCATTACGATTATTGTTTTAATTAATTTAAGCTTTAGCTTCTGTTTTTATGGACAGAACAAGGCTGCTGAGATCGGAAATCCCCCATTAGATACAATAAACAGCATGGACAAGTTGGAGTATAACTTAAAGACCACGCACCCCAATGCGCAGGCATTAATGAAATATGGCTTTTATTGGGGCGTCACAGAAGAAACCGGTCCCATTGGAAATGATGATGGATGGGGGCTGGCCAGGGATTCAGGCAATGGAGGGTGATGAATAGATCTGTGAACCCCATAGTTTTCCTAAAGGAATTGATTGCCAGCTGGCAATATCCTTATTTTGATTGGATGGAAATCGATACCACGAAGATCAAAGCTTATATAATATCAAAGGCAAACATTGATTAAGCCGGCATTCAGCAACAAATACAGCAATTAAAGGAAGTTCTTAAGAATTCGCCGGGCTTCTCTGCCAAAGATAACAGCGATGCGTTTTTAAGAGAGGTCATTTTATCATCCTCCCAGGACCTGGGCGGCAGATTTTTGTTGGGACAAGACAATGCCATCATTGAAATCGCCTTTGCTCAATTGGAAATTGAAGGCAAGGTTGACAGCGAATTAAAATGTTGGTACTGCCATCAAAAGACAATTGCTGTCAGCGCTTATTAACAGGTACGAAAGCCATTATATAGAAAAAAGAAGGCAGAAGTTGACAAAAATGATGGCTGTGATGGGTAAAGCAAACTGATTGAACGAATTGAGCCATAAATGGACCTTCATATTCCGGAAAACAAGACTTCTCAATTAAAATATATAATGCGCTTAGGCTTGCCGAATATCGTTGACATCATTCAAATGGAAGCTGTATTGGATGCGGGCAAATGGCAAATGGAGAAAGTACGATCCGGTACCCGAGGTAGACAGTCTGCGGGAGTTTGTACGACTGGCGGAGGAGGGTGCGCATCAGATTCTTAAAGGATAAACAACCCGAATGGTAACAAATATCTTATTTTGTAATTACAACGTTCGCTTTGTCCTTAAACATTTCAGCTTTTGCTCTGGTCCCCAATAACACGTTATTATGAAAAAGGAATACGTGTTTTATCCCTGCATTATGAATCTATCCCTAAACCTTTTGAATATTCCCTGTCATATCACTGTTTCCCTTTTTCTATAGCGTGCTATAATTTGGTTAGCACTAAAGTATAAGCCGTTGTAGCGAAATCTTTTAACACTTGCTTGAAAGGCTAATTCAGATAGAAAAGGGTGAAAAGACGGTAGGAGTTTATGGTTAAGTCATGTAATTTGAACAACTTCGGGAACAAGCCCCCTTTGTTTAAATTAAGTTTTCGAATATTCATTATCCATTTTTTATTAGCTATAGCGCCTTATTGTCAGCGTATTACACAAAGAATACATGTTGTAGTCATTGTCATACTTGTCCACTAGGATATGGATTAGATCAGAATGGATTATTTATAATTAATTGGTATACATGTAGTTAGAAACTTCTCTGTGAAATAGTTGTTTAAAATCAAATTTTAGACCATAAATTTTGTAAAGGCTTTGCTAAGTAATTGTAATATTTATCTTTGTTCCCCCAAAAAACCTTATTAACACCTGTGAATATTTTATTAATGGCAGAGGCGATACTTGTGTTGGCGAAAGAATCAAAGGAGATTTATCCCTCTGATTTTGAGGCTTGTTTAGAGACTTCTCTGGTGGGTGTCAAATTGAACGAGATCGAAAAGCTTACAATTGATTTTAGAGATATAAACTATCTTGATATAGTCTCGGCATTAAATATTTCAGCATTTATTCAGCAGGTGGTTAAGATTAATCTTGATGTAAAGACATCTATTTATTTACCTACAAACGAAAAGGTCTTATTCTTCTTTAAACAGTGGCGTCTTGACGAAGGATTTGCAAAAGCCGCCAAAGTTGATTTCTTTATTGATTTGTTGACAGAAGAATATAAGGAAAGCTACAAAGAATATTGTAGTAAGATAGAATCTGAGAAAGTTTCATATAGTGAGAGCTACGGCAATATTTCAGATTTGAATGAGATTAATGCTAAATACCACAATTTATGCACGAGTAAATTTTTTGGGATTCGTTCCTTTGATATAATGAATGCCAATAACAGAGCGATTGACACAGGAATAATTAATGACGAAGTCGCTAGATGGGATATGGGTGATATAAAGGAGGTATTAAATTTTACGCTACGGGATATCGATGGACATAGAAAAGAAGGTTATATCCCAAGTAATGTTATTTTTGAATGCCTTACTAACTCTTTGCGACATCCGAATGGTGATATGCTTCAAGTTGCATCCAGGCACATTGGACCCAATGTATTGAGGAATGAAAATATGCCATATTTTACAATGGCATTTTGGGATAACGGAACAAGTATGATTGATGTACTAAAAGAAGGATATTCAGAACATAACACAGTGCGTGCTGAGCTTCCAAGTCACGAAAATATAAGCTATCCTCACTTTCAAGTACGCTTATATGAAAACTCAAAATTCCTAATGGAAACTTGGGTAGATTCTCAAATCGGTCCAGATCAAAAATACATGAATGAGTATTTTGAATATTATTGGTTTCTCGCTGCTTTTTTCCCTGGCGTATCATCGGACCCAAGAGGGTTGACAAGGCTTGAGAATAAAGACATGAAGCCAACGCAATCTTCTGATTCTAGTGTATATAATCATCCAGGGATGGGGCTATATTTATTACTTAACACCGTTGTCGACATATTTAATGGAAAAATTCTTGTGAGATCTGGTAATTTTTTATTGAGTATCCAAAAACCATCCGAAAAAAAGGGTAAAAGGTATGCATATTCTGCACAGGTAAAGCGCCTTAATGGAGCGATTCCTAAGTTTAACGGTAATTTGATTGCTATTCATTTACCGCTATGGAAAAAACAATAATTTCCGATGCATGCCAAAGGTCTATCCTGTTATCTTTTCTTATTATTCTAAATACCCAAAGAAGGTACAAAGTGACTATAAAAGCTTTTTTTATTCAATTTGCAAGGAAGTAGGGATAGATGTGAAGATTGAAGATGTAGAAATGGGAGATTTTTTGGTTCCTACGCTCCTCGATTTACCACAAACTGTAGATATTGAACAACTGGATCAACATATTGCAGCGTATGCAAGGATTTTGTCGACGACCCTCCAAAATAAACTTGCCGACAAAGATATTATTGAAGAAAATAGTTCTCTAGGGTTGTATGGATTCAAGCAAGATTCTCCACATTTGATTCTTTATTTTCAATCTTCCATTGCAATACCTCCAAAATCACTCGCCAACCTTTTTCTTTTTCTTAGGCAATTATTGGCTAATTCAGGGAAATATTCTCTACTTAATAAGAAGGTTATTGTTGTTTTGCCTACTGATCTGCCAAGTCGAAATGAGTTCGTATACTCCAATAACATTGAGGACGAATGTGAAAAAGGACAAGTTATTCTTCTAGATAAAAATGGGGATTCGGTAAACAGAGATACTAACCTGGAAAAACTCTTTTTAGTGTATAAGGATATTTTGAAAGATGATCCTTTGAAACTACTTGAGGCTAAGCTTATTGGGAGAGTAGGGCATTTTCAAAGGGAATATAAAGATGGAGGAAAAATCGTTAAATCTTGTCATCTTTTCTTCTATGACGGTGGAAAATGTATTACCGAAGTAGAGGACTTACTCAGGCAAAAGATGAAAAAAGTTTTTAAGCACATAGTCTATCATTGTCCAGTATCACCTTGGCTGGAAAGCGCTATACAAAATTTGAAATTATCCTTAAGCGAAGGGCTTGATATCTATAATATTTTGGATAAGAATGATATCGAGCGAATTGTGAATTTACAGCATGGTTTGCCAGTACTTTTTGTTGTGGATTTAATTCATACAGGCAATAACTTTATGACTCAATTGAATAGGATAAAAAAACTTAATCCTGATTTGAAAGTTGAAAACGTAAGTATTCTGTATTCCGGGCCCAAAGAAGATGGAAATCGTAAAGAAGTCACCATAGATCATAATTTAGTTAGTTATTTTTTGCATGTTAAGCAGCAGACTTTTCAACAAGGTGCTTGTGAGATGTGTAAAACCTATCATATCCCTCCGGATTATATTAATGTAGAGAACCAATATGCTCGTTTGCAAACCTATTTTTATTGGAAACTTTCTGAAATTTATGATTATTTGTATGACTCAGAAAATGACACTCCTAGTTATCGGTCATCAATAAAGGTAATTCCAAAATTTAAAGATTTATTGGCTGATTGTAGCCCATACATAGCGAGTAAAATCATAAACTATTTTGAACAAGATGAGAACCTTAATCCTGCGAATAGTTATACTTTTATTTGCCCAGATGAGGAGGCTATTGCTCTTATTGGGAAAAGCCTAGAGTATTTAGCTGATATAAGTGTTATTTTGATCCCTAAAGCAGTTACTCAATTAATTACAGATCAAACATTTGAAAAAGATAAAGTTATTGAACTTTACAAGGATGAAGAATGGCTTCGCGCGTTGATTCACTTTGAAACTAAAAGCCCTAATAAGTCGGTTTTTATTATAGATGAGTTCACTGTTACTGGAGAAAAGCTTAGGCTTTTGGCGAAACTTGTTGAGTATTTCTCTCTACAAGTTGCTGGATACTTTCCTTTTATTCTTTACAATGAATCATTAAGCTTGTCTGAGAGTGAAAAGGTCCATTCGTTATATTCCTTTAATCTGCATTTGTCAAACCCCATTTAAAATTGATATGAAATACAAGGAAGACTCCAATTTTTCATTTCAAACTGTTTTGACACTTATTGATAACGAGTTTCGGAAAAAGCCATCTTCTGAAGATGCTAAAAAAAGGCATCGCAATAAGATTCATTTTTTGATCGATGACTTATTAACTAAGTCTCGACAAATCAATTGGGATAAGGAGCGGATATTTCAAGTTGAAACGATTGACTCCATTCTTACTAGTAATGATAATTATATGGCTCTTGATGCGAAGCAAGATACAGAAGATGCATTAGTGAAGGAATATCAATCGTCATTTTCTTTAATGCAGGCTCAAAAAATTAGCATTGATATTGAGATTGACCGATTGGTAAGGAAATACAAGTGTATATATATTAGTGTTCTTGTTCTTTACCTGGTTTTCAATGTTTTTTTGGTTGTAAAACTGGGTTGGGAGGTCATGGAGCAGTATACATATCTTTGCGGCATTGGGTTCCTTGTGTTAAGCTATTGCTATATTGTATATAAGGGAAAGGATTTTAATCCAGTGGAATATTTTCGACTAAAAGAGGATGCTATTCGTAAGAAGGTATGTACGTTGTACTGTTTTGATGCGAACCGATATGCATACTTAAAAGAAAAGGTACAGGAATTAAGTGCAAGTGGCCAATTGCTCTCTTAAATGAGGTTTTATTGCTAGAGATATCCAGTAATAGGCCGCCACCCAGTTTAATGATATCATATATAACTTACCTGTTCCCAATTGTGTCCGCACCGCGGACACAATTGGAAGAAAACGCTTGTTAGTGTTTGGCTAGTTTGCTATTGTAATGCCTTTATTCACCCTAAACCAATCAAACTCCACATACCCACCTTCGGCAACCGTCGCCCAATTAAACAACCCAAACCGGTACCCCATAAAATGGGGTAGGGTATATTCCATTTGTAATACCTGGCCAATGGCGGTCCAGGTTTTGCCATCCAGGCTATAATAGAAATATCCTTTATCAGTACGGTTGCGGAAATCGCACTCGGCTTTGAGGTAGATGGTATTTTGATCCAGGGGAATCCGTTGTTGTTCTTTTGCGGCGCCTGATTCGGCATTCACTACCACCAGCCACTTTTTACCGCCCTCCATTTTTACACCCACCCAAGCATACTTCTTTTGCAACAGGGCCAGCCCGGCACAATCACCCTCTTTCATATTCGATACATCAAGGACAGTGGTGGCAGCACCGACCGGACCAAATGTCCGTTGGGTAAGCATATTGCGGGCCAGCAGGAGGGAAGTATCTACACGACCGGTAGTGAGCCTTAACCAGCCCGGCCGTGCAGTAATTGACCAATGATCCTTATCAGGGTTATGGTTCCACTGCCATACCAGGGGCAGGGCAGGGTCTTTTTTACGGCGTGCAAATTCATCAGAAGCCACAATGCCCGGTATCAGTCCCTTACTGGCGGGCAGGCTCAGGGTATCAGGTACTTTACCATCGACGCCAATTACAGGCCAGCCATCCTCCCATGTCATGGGCACCCAATACGGAATGCGCCCCACCGCTCCATAATCGCGGAACAGGTAAGCAAACCAATCGCCCTTTGGCGTACTGATCATACCACCCTGCGCTACTCCCTTATCCTGTAAGGCCAGCCGGCCTTCGTAGGGGCCGTTAATCTTATCAGCCCGGTGAATAGTAACAGTACGCATGCCCCCGCGCGGCCAGCAGATATTGAACAAATAGTATTTACCATTGTGCTTAAAGAGTTGGGAGCCTTCAGCGGGAAGACCAATATTACTACCCGCCGGAGCACTGGCATTTTCAATAACCACCTGCGGTGTTGTACCCGCCTTGATACGGGAGAGGTCGGCCTCCAGTTCGGCCAGCATCAACTTACCGCCTCCATAGATCATATACACCCGACCATCATCAAAGAACAGGGAATGATCATGCATCATGGGCTTGAAGGATATCTTCTTCCAGGGGCCTTTTTCTATATTGCTGGTGGAATAGATATACGTTTTACCAGTGGTACCCGCAAAGGTGGACACATAATACACACCTTTGTGGTAACGCAGGCTACTGGCCCAGGAACCACTGCCATACGCCGATTTACCATTGTTGAGGTTCAGGGCATCCACACTGTCCAGCACATCATATACATAATTCACCAACTGCCAGTTGACCAGGTCCTTAGACTTCATGATGGGTACGCCCGGACTCATGTGCATGGTCGTACTGCTCATATAATAGGTATCATCCACACGGATCATGGATAGGTCGGGCACATCAGCATAAATGATGGGATTGCTGGCGCGTTGTGAAAATGCATTGCCTGGAATGATAACAATGAAAGGGATAATCCAGGTAATGGCTACAATCAAATTTTTCATAATGTGCAGGCTGGCAGGGTGTAGAATAGTTATAATTGTTAAAAATACAACTATTAAAGAACAAATACACCACACACAAAGCCTGGCTCCCTACTTGTGGCCAGTAGGAAAGCAGTGAATCTAATTCATTGGGCTAAAGCCCAACCATATTTATAGGCTCTTTTACTCCCCGCCCTGAAGGGCGGGGCAATACCCTTTAATGTCGAAGCGATACCCTTTAATGTCGAAGCAATACCCTTTAGTGTCGAAGTAATACCCTTTGAAGTCGGGGAAAACCCTAAAGAGCAGCACAAAAAGTTACACTTCAGCCACCACGGGAGCAACTTTTGCAGTCTCGCCAACAGGCAGTTTCGTTTCCTGCTTGTTTTGCTGTGCCGTAGCTCCCCGCCATTTCGAACTGAGCAACAAGGCCAAAACACCCAGCGCCAATACCCCATAAGCCATACCCAATGTAGCCTGGTTGGTGATAGAGAGTGTATTGGCCAGCAGAGAACTGAGTATGGATGTTACCACGGCAAAACCGCCACCTACCAATCCACCAGCCTTACCCGCATACTGGGGAAAGCGGATGAGGCAATAAGACATCAGGTTATTGAAAATAAAGCCAGCCGAACTGTGCAGGAGAAACACATACAACAGCAGGGTAAACAAGTTGTGAAAATACAGGGTAACAGGTATCAATATAGCCACCGCCGCCAACTGGATGGCACTGGCCAGGAGCAATTTTTTGAGAAAGTGGCGTTTGATCAGCATCCTGGAGAGTGTTCCGCCTATTAATACAGATACGCCGGAAAACAAAGCACAATAACCGGTAACAGTCGGCGGGTATTGCATGCGTTGCTCAATCAGGAAGGGACTGCCCATACCATAGATCAATATGGTGGCATAGGAAAAGCCAAGAATAACGAGACCGGCCGTAAAATCCCTTGCCTTGAGCATGTGGGTATAGCTGGCCAGGATAGCCCCTACGTTAAAAGGCTGACGGGCTTTCAGAGATTCGCCGCCGATCCACAATTCGATCAGGAAAAAGAACAAACCAAAATAACCCAGGAAGGTGAAGTTGGAAGCCCAGCCCCAGGTAGTTTGAAAGAATCCGCCCAGAAAAGGAGCCACAATGGGAGCAATGGACCAGATAATGGAAAATAAACTGGTGTATTTTTTCAACTGCTCACCAGCATACAGGTCTACGAACATGGCCCGTTTACTCACCGCGATCACGGCTACAGTAATCCCCTGCACCACACGCAAAACATAGATCAACTGCAGGTTATTGGTCCAGGCAATCATAAAGCTGGCCACACTAAACAGCAGCATGGACAACAAACTAGGCCGATAACGTCCGTAGGTGTCGATGAGGCCGCCCACGATCAATTGGGAAATGCCGTAGCTGACAATAAAGAGGGTAAGGGTAAACTGAATAGCGGCAGGAGTAGCGTGTAACCGGGCCGCCATATCGGGCAGTGAGGGAATGTACACATCCATTGCAAAACCGGATAGGGGGATCACGCTCAAGGCGACAATGGTATTCCACCCCACCCGGGATTCATTGATTCGTTTCATGGCTGACTACTTTACTTTTTTTAGATCGTAAAGGTAGTTTGCCCTGCTGTGCCAGCCATTATACCATTCAAAGGGATGCTTATACATCTCAAAGGTGGCTGGCAGGCGCCGATAACTGGGCGGCCCGGAATTCCATGGGCGTTTGGGCAGCAAACTGCTTAAAGTATTTATTGAAGTGGGAAGGATACTCAAAGCCAAGCGCATAAGCGATCTCAGCAATATTCCAATTGGTATTGCGCAGGAGCGCTTTGGCTTCTGTCATCACACGTTCCTGGATGATGGCGCTGGTGGTCTTGCCCGTATGTTTTTTCACCATGCTGTTGAGGTGATTTACATGCACGTGTAATTGGTCGGCAAAATGCGCGGGAGTCAATAGTTTCAATGATTGTTCGGGAGAGTCGACCGGGAACTGCTGGTTGAGGGTGGTTAAAAAAACATTGGCCAGCCTGTCACGTACCAGTGCCGGCTGGGAAAGGTGGTGTTGCTGGAGGCGGATACCGTCATGTATAACGAGTTGCAGGATATGACGGATCATATCATACTTAAAGGTATAGTCCGACTCGCGCAGGGACTGCATTTCACTGAATAAGAGCTGTAGCCGGTCCCGGTCTTCAGGGGTGAGTATAATGACGGGATAAAGGGTTGGATTGAACAAGGCGCTGGCATACTGTACATCAGGGGGAAGAAATCGTTCTATAAAGGACTTGTTGAACAGGCAATGGTAGCGTTTTACAGGATTGGCCTTGATCTCAATAGAGGCCGGTACGGAAGGGTGGGTGAAGATGAGACAGGGCTGATCCAGGCGTATTTCCAGGTCGTTGTACAGGAGGCTGCCGCCGCCTTTGCCCATATTGGGGCTTAAACATATCTTGTAATAGTCCCTCCTGTTAAAAGGTGTCTTAGTTGTGACGTTGGTGGTTTCCCGGATATTAAAATGTGCTTTCGTTTCTGCACCCGGCAAGAGTTCGGCCGGCACACTCAGGCCTCTCCTTTCATAGAATTGCCGCAGGCTCTCAGTGGGTATTTTCTTATCCATATAGTACTTATATAATTCAAAGGTAGTAATTTTTAGGAAGGTGCCAAGATGACAAGGCAACAAGGCACAAAGGCTACGAGAAAGGATTAGGCTATCCAATCAGCGCTTCCTCGTCGGCGTAACCAGCTTTCCGCAAACGGTTGTGTAAATCCTACACTCATTATTGGGAAAATTTGCGCACTCGGTTGTACAGCCAAATCAAACGTTTGCATAACGGATAGGCAATTTTCAACATGCATGAGTAGCCGGTTTAACTTCTAAATTCAGCAAAGATTTAACAGAATAGCAGCATAAAACGGAATTCATCAACACTGCTATCAGCCAAACAAATAAGCTTATGAGATTACAATCGCTCATGCCAGCGAAAAGCATTGCTTTTTGCGCCGTACTTGCTATTTATTGCCGTACCAATGCCTACTCCTTTTCCGGCAACCAGGCGCCTTCCAAACCAACCACCATTAAGACGAAAGATACCATCCCCCATAAGGATACTATTATAGTCAATGGGCCGGTACCCAAACAGGTGACTGCACAGCCATCGCTCTCCAGGGATGGAAGTGTCAATATCCGGCCGCTGAGCTATACACCCTTTATAACAGCGCAACAGTATGTAAAAGGCAACCTGGCTGGTGTATATGTACAGGAACCATCAGGCGAACCTGGAACAGAACAAAACATGTTCGTCAGGGGTATCTCAATGCCTTTACTCAGCAAAAGAGAACTTTTCGATAACCAGGCGGCCGTGTACCTCAATGGCATTCCGCTGGCTACAGAAAATCCTTTTGCCTACGAAATTCAGCAATACGATTTCAACCGCATTGGACCGGCTACGAACCTGCTGGCTACGCTCAATATTGACAATGTAGAATCGATCGAAGTGATCAAGGACCCGGCCAAACTGGCGCTACTGGGCCCGGTGGCTGCGAATGGCGCCATCTGGATCACCACCAGGGCCGCCAAATCGGGCTACCGCCAGATCAATGTGAATGCCTATATTGGTTTTGCACCACAGCAAAGGGTGACTGCCATCAATGGTGTTTATGAAAACCAGTTCCGCCTGCCTTTCTATGACAGGTACGGTACGCTGGCCGACCGCTTCAACTACCCCGCTTACCTGAAAGACTCTTCCAATGCGGATTATTATGGCCGCTCCAACTGGACGGACCTGTATTATAAGAACCAACCGCTGTACAACCTCGACCTCAGCCTGACAGGCGGATCGGAAAGGGCCAATTTTCGTTTCTTCGGGGCAGGCTCACGCAATGCCAACTCTGCTGACGCAACGGCACTGCAGCGTTACAATGCCTCCTTTTCAATCAATGTATTGCCACTAAGCTGGGTGACGGTTTCTTCCATGATCAATGCTGCACATATGGTCCGCCACCGCAACCGCAATTTTGTAGACCGTCTCGCGGAAGCACGTTACCTGCCTGATGTTTCGAACCCACTACCGCCCAATAAGAATGTATACAGTGCTTACCTGTCCGAGTTTGATGAGAATGTAAAGGATGACAACAAGACCACCTCGGTACAGGGGTATTTCAATATCATGGCGAAGATGAAAGGTGTTCGCTACAATGGCGGCATTTCATTTGACTACAATGAAGGTACCCGCGATGTTTTCTATCCCACGCAATTGCTGGAAGGCAACAACTTTTTGAGTAATTACTTTGGCTTTAACCAGCGCTTTATTTTTAACAATACGCTGGGTTACACCTTTACGATTAACAAGGATAATAAATTAGACCTGGAACTGGGGCAGAACTACCAAACCACGCTCAATAAGTTTGAGTATGCCTATGCCTACAATGGGCCCAACAATTTCATCAAGCTCAATATCGTAGAAGGGGATATCAATAAGACGAACTACCTGCGGTCAAATGGTTTCGATGTCTTTTATCATCCATCAAATCAGAAAGCCGCTGTAGCTTCTTTCTTTGGCAAAGCTGTTTGGAATTATAAGGAGCTGCTGGATGTTACGGCGGTAGTACGCCGTGATGGTTCTTCGGTAATGCAGCAGGACAATCGCTGGTATACAGGTTTTGGGGTTTCGGCTTCTTACGACCTGTACAAAGCGCTGTTGAAAGACAGCAGGATGCTCAGCTCGCTCCGTGTTGCTGCTTCCTTTGGCAGGAATGGTAAACTGTTGTCGGATGACCGCTTTTCCGGCGGTCCCAACTACCGCTCCGATCTTTCCTGGACAGGCGCTCCTGCCATTGGCAGTTTTGCAGGCCTGCCCGGTATTTCCCGTCCTTATACCGCCGGTTGGGTAGGCTATGGCATCCCCTGGGCCTATGTGGAGCAGGCTACTGCAGGTGTGGAAGCAGGGCTGCTGCAGGACAAACTGCATGTAAGACTGGATGTATATAGCAAAACGGATAAGGATATGCTGTTACCGGTACCAGTACCGGCAGAATACGGATATAAATCGGCTTATGCACCCGGTATGGATGTCAACAACAGCGGCGTGGACCTTACCCTGCAGGCGGCTGTATTGGCTGCCGGTAAGAACAGGCCCGGCCTGAACCTCCATGCCAACCTCAACTACAATAAGAATGAACTGAAAGCCCTTCCCAACGGACTGCAACAAGTAGTGATCAACGACCACCTGCTGCAGGTGGGCAAGCAGATCGATGGTTTCTGGCTATACAGGAATGAAGGCATTTACAACACGAATGCGGAAGTGCCGGTTAAACCAGGCACCTCACAGCCGATGACCTACCAGGGTGTGGCGCTCAAAGCAGGTGATGCGCGCTGGAAAGATGTGAACGGCGATTTCACCATCAATGAAGACGACAAAGTACTGGTGGGTAATTCGCTGCCTAAACTGACAGGTGGATTCGGCGGTAACCTGGCTTATGGCTCCTTTCAACTCGACTTCCATTTCTACTTTGCGCTGGGTCATAAGCTGCTGAATAAATACGCGGCACAGCGGCTCGACTTTATCAATACAGATGCTTCTTCGGGTATTGATGGAGTAAAAGAGATCACGTACTGGGAAAAGAAAATGGACCTCTCCGGTTATCCGATGTACAATCCCTGGAGCAATACTATCCCTTACCGGCTTGACCAGGACCTCTTCCTGGACAATGCTTCTTTTGTGAAGCTGCGGTCTGTAACCTTGTCCTACAACCTTATTACCGGTTGGAAAGGCAAAGGCAAGAGCCAGGTATTCAAGGAGGCAACGGTATATGCAACGGGCGCCAACCTCTTTACCATTACCTCTTTCAAAGGCGACGATCCGGAACTGGTACAATACAATGGCCTGTATACGGGTGCAGGATTGCCGATCCAGCGTTCCGTTATCCTTGGTTTAAAATTAGCGTTATAATCTTTCAACATCATAATCTCCCAATAGTATGACCGGGAAAAAAATAATAACAGTATCACTCACGGCCCTTCTGTTTACTGCTTCTGTGCCGTTCAGCGCCTGCAACAAACAGCTGGACATCAACTCCACGCGCCAATCGGATGAAGCGAATAGCTGGAAGAGCATCGACGATGCCCGTTCGGGTTTGATGGGCATCTATGGCCTGTTTCGTGCGGCAGTGGCCGACAACAATACGCATTGGTTAATGGGCGAATTGCGCAGTGGAGATTTCACAGCGCTGAAACGCCCCGACCTGAAAGCGATCATCGAAGGAAAGCTCAATGCTTCTTATCCCGTCATTGAAAGCATTACCAACTGGCGTCGTTTTTATGCCGCCATCAATGCCTGCAATCTCTTCATCGAACGTTCGGGGGAGGCCATGGCCGATAAACGCTATACGGAGGTCAACCATAAGATCGATGTGGCGCAGGCCCGGGTGTTGCGCGCTTTCATGTACTATTACATCGTTCGCATCTGGGGCGATGTGCCCCTGCTCACCAAATCATACGACAATGGCAGCTTTAAAGCATTCGGACGCAGCCCCCAACAGGATGTACTCGGCTTTGCAGTAAAGGAGATCGAAGATGCAGCGCCGCTGCTACCGTATGTATATGGCAACGGCGATCCTGTATTGCCCGGCCTCATATACCATACAAAAACCTACAATCAATGGAGGAATATGCTGATCAATAAAGTATCAGCCTATGCCATCCTGGCCCATATTACCGCATTGCAGGGCAACTACTATGCAACGGCCGGTTATACCGACTTCGTGATGCAGCACTACAACAAGATCGGTATCAACTACCTGTCTGTAGCAGACCTGACAGGCAAAACGGGCATCTTCAACGAATTGGCAGGTGACCTGGATGCGGATCAGAACCAGTTCATCTCCTTCAACTTTATCAAGGGAATGGGTGAATCTTCCGTATCGGGCCATATAGAGCAACTTACGCTGGCAGCCCCACTGGTATCGAAACAATTGCCAGATATCTATATCACCAACGATTCGCTGGCATCGATGTTCCCTACCAGCAATGGACAGGACCTTCGTTTTGGCACGGATACTTCCAGTGTAGACCAGGGCACACCTACGCTTTACCGCAATGCCTACATCACGGGCTATGGTGAAGAGATCCCCATCTTCAGCAAGATCAAATCGATCAATGGCGGTATTGCAGGGGAGCAACAATTCAATGTATTCACTTCCGCCATTCTCTTTACCCGCCTGGAAGAGATCAGCCTACTGCGTGCAGAAGCCCTCGCCGTGCTGGGTCATGAAGACGATGCGGCCATGCTGCTCAACAATATCCGCTCCAGGAGAGGAGTAAAGGCATTTGATGGGGCGGTGCCGGGCGCCGACCTGGTGAGGGAGATCTTTGAAGAACGCCGGCGGGAGCTGGTAGGAGAGGGCTGGCGCTGGTACGACCTGGTGCGCTACAACAAGATCAAAAAGAACAACCCCGCCTTCAATAACCTGATCAGCCAGGGTGGCATCTATTGGCCCGTAGCACGCGAAGTAATGAACAACAACCCCAATATAACACAGAACAATTATTGGAAATAGCTGTCCGGAAAATCACTACACCAAAAAGAACCTGTACATGAAGATCCATCAACCATCATTTTTACTGGCCGGCGTGGTCGCACTGTTGTTGCTGGCCGGTTGCAAGAAAGACGATACCTACTATAATTACGATAAAGAGACCAGCGTATTCAATGGCAATAGTTACCAGTACCTGCAATCAGGCGGCGGTCTTTTCGATTCCATGTTATTGGTGATCAACCGGTGTACCGGGCTGAAAGATTCCCTCGTGCGCGGCAAGGTCACTTTGTTTGCCATCAACAACAACAGTTTTAACCTGGCCATGAAAAACCTCAACCTGCGCAGGGCAACGATGGTGCCGGCACGGCCGCCGCTTTCGCTGGCCACACTCGACTCCACACAACTGGACACACTGGCCTGCCGCTATATCCTCAACGGCGTTTATGCTACCGACCGGGTGGTAGGCAATGCCGATGGTATCCAGGCGCCGGCCATCAAGTATGGCTACCACATGAACCTGCTTTACGAACGCGTCAATGCTGCCGGTTACCAGGGTGGTGGGCCGCAACAGTTGTTCTTCAGCGATCCCAAGCAAACACCTTTCGAGGTATTTTGGGTGACCACCAAAACACAGATCGTGAACGTGAAAACCAACAACGGCATCGTTCATGTGCTCTCTTCCGGCCACGATTTCGGCTTCGGCAATGAATTCGTAGAAAGAATGAACCGGTAATTCCATCACCCATCAACAGCCAAAACAAACGACTTATGAACTATACTCCATGGCGGCTTTGCCTTTACATCTTTGCTTCGGGCATCCTGGTCACCGGTATCGGCGCCTGTAAGAAACTGGTGCCGGAATACCGGGAAGCACTCAGCCTTGATGCCGGGTTTTCGCAAACCACTTTCGAGCCGGTAACAGGGCGCACCACGATGTACTCCAACGTATTTTCCAATCCCAACAACAGCTCTTCTTATCCCATCGATTTCAAGATCGTCAATGCCCGTCGTTTTAGTGGCGAGGCAGCGCCGGAGCTGACGGATATCTTCCCCGTACAGGTGTGGAAACAAGCCTATACAGGCAAAGAGACTTCGCTGGCAGAGATAGACCAAAAAAGAGCTACAGAATACCACAATGTATTTGAAGTGAGAAAGCATTCGGGCGACTTTGTCATGTGGTCTTCTTCCAATTCAAAGATATTGCGCTGCCAGGCCGACTCGGGCTATATTTTTGATATTGAGATGAGCAATGGAGGCGGCCGTCGTTACTTCCGGAATATGCGGCTGATGCCTTACCGGGAAAGGCCTTATGAACCTTCCAACCTCAATGCCATCACCGGCCAGTCGGTAGCCAATGGCATTTATCCATCTGTTACCAGCAATATCAAAGGCGACTCTACCAACCAATACCTGTCATCGGCTGATATCGATGTGTATATCCGCAAAGCCAATGACGGCAAACCGGGTGGCAATTCCGTTTCCTTTATGTTCCTCAATAAATATTTCCTGCCCATCAACCCCGACAAATTTGCATTGACGGACTGGAACAACCTGTTGCATGGATTCAATATGCAGAAAACAGCTACCCGGGTTACGTATGATGTAGCCTTCCCCATGCCACTGGTACAACTGCCTACGCGCTTTACAACGGCTGATGGCAGAAGGTGCAGTGTAAGATTCTCCTGGTCGCGCATCGGCTTCGGCGGCATGCAGCAACTGGCTGTACTGGGCCTGGACTTTGCCATCTATGAAGCAGGCAACTGGGAGATCGTGTTTGCATTTAAAAAAGACAACCCCAAATTCACCAATGACTAATCCAAACACTTTAACAAAGAAACTCAATACCAACGTTATGAGACCATCCATAACTATCTTCCTGTTGTTGTTGCTGTGTGGCCTTAGCCCATTGGGAGTATTGGCACAGGAAAAGATCAAAGTACAGGGCGTGGTGACCAGCAAGGTCGATAATACCACCAAGGCGGGTGTAACCATCTCGGTGGGCAAAAAGGTGATCGGTACCAGTGATAAGGATGGCGCTTATACGGTGTCCGTAGAACCCGGCACGACGCTCATCTTCACCTTTAGTGGCTTTGGTGCAGAGAAAAAACTGGTTACGAAGACAACTATCCGGCTGGATGTGGTAATGGCGCCCAAAGACGAGGCCATGACAGAGATCGTGGTATCGGGCTTTAAAAGGGCCACCCGGGAAACGACTACCGGCTCTACAGTAGTGATCAGCGGCAAGCAACTGCAGGATGTACCCGTTTCCAACGTAATGGAATTGCTCCAGGGTAAGGTACCCGGTTTGAATATCCAGAACAATACCGGTTCACCCGGCTCCATGGGTACCATCAACCTGCGTGGTGTCTCGAGCACACAGGTAAGCGCCAATGGTTTTCTGACACCCACTTCGCCGCTATTCGTTATTGACGGTGTGCCGGTGGATGCCAATAGCAATTATGAATATGGATTTCAGGGTGGTGGGCCCGGCATTAGCCCCCTGGCATTGATACCGCCCGAGGATATTGAACAAATGGAATTCCTGAAAGATGCGGCAGCCACTTCACAATATGGTTCGCGCGGTGCTTACGGCGTGATCATCGTGACCACCAAACGCGGCCGCTCCAAAGTACCCATCGTTTCTTACTCCGGTTCTTTCTTTGTGAACTATGCCCCACCGCAACGCAAGGTGATGGGAGGTAATGAAGAACGCCGCGCCAGGATCAGCCAGATACTGAATTACGACACCTCGTATGCCAATGCGATGCGCCTGATCAATTCCACCGCTTTCCTGTCTGATTCACTCAATCCTTATTACAACAATTCCACCGACTGGCAGAGCCTCTTCTTCCGGTCGACCAGGAACCAGTCGCACAACGTGAATATTTCCGGTGGCGACCAGTCCTTCAACTATAAGACCAACCTCAACTATTATTCAGAAGAAGGGATCATGCGCAATACTGGTTTTAAAAGGTATACGCTTGGCATGGACGCCCTTTATCAGCCTACCGAACGTTTCCGCATGGTGACCAACCTGAAGGGATCCATGGGACAGCGCAACAATGGTAGTGGTCTGGGCCTGGAGCAGGTGGACATCAAGAAAGCATCGAACCTTTCTTCACTGTTGTCGCCTGCTTTTTATGCCGACTTCAACCAGGCGGCAGCGGGCAAGGAAGTAAAGGATGATAATAAAAGCATCAATATCTCTACCTCCCTCGATATCCAGTATGAGCCGATCAAAGGGCTGCGCCTGTCGAACCTGTTCACCTACAATATCATTACGGGCAGTTCCAGCAAGTTCAGGCCATCATTCATCAACGACAATATTCCTGAATATTACAGTTACAACGACAAAACGTATACCTTGTACGACCGGTCGGCCATCAATTATATCCGTTCCTTTGGCCGGCACAACCTGAATGCGTTTGCATTTAATGAAATCTCTTCTTATGGTTTCCGGGCAAATGCGATGTTGCTGTCGCAAACGGCCAATGACCAGATAGAAGGCCCGGTAGGGTACAACTGGCTCCGTACAAAAGGTGGTACACTCAACAATGCCAAGGATACGCGGATACATGGTTATGGGGGAACGATCCAGTATAATTTCGATACGAAATATGTGATCGACTTCAGCTACCGCCTGGATGGAACATCTACCAACGGACCTTCTACAGGCTATACGCAGAATCCTTCGATCAGCGCCCGCTGGAACTTCAACCGCGAGAACTTCTTTGCCGATAAATCCTGGCTGAGCTATGGATCAATCCGTGGTAGCTGGGGTAAGAACATCATACCTACGGGCAGCATCTTCGATGTATTTGGTACTTACCGCGTAGGCAATAATTACAATGATGATCCTACAGTATATATCGACTGGGGCAATATTCCCAATGACAATTTCAAACCGGAAACCAAGACCAAGTTTAACCTGGCTACCGAAATAGGCCTTTTCAACAATGCCCTCAACGCTACTTTCGAAACCTACTATGAGTCGATGGACAATGAGGTGGTGGATGTAAACCTTTCCACAGAGAATGGCTTTACAACCATCAAATCAAACGCCCGCAGCAAGGTGAACTACGGTTTTGAGTGGATGGTTACCGGCCGTATGTTGCCACAGGGCAAACCGCTGCAATGGACCCTTTCGGTGAATGGGGCGGTCAATAATGTAGTGCTCACCCAACTGCCCAATGGCGGACGCCAGCTCATCCAGCCATTCACAGATAATGATGGGGTGAAGGTACCCCTCGTATACCGGCTGGGCAAAGCGCCTTTCTCCAACCTGGTATTACACAACGAAGGGGTATATGCCAGTACAGCCGATGTACCGGTAAATCCACAAACGGGCCTGCGCCTGCAGAACGGCCGTAACTCCGGCGTCTTCTTCCAGGGTGGCGATCCCATCTGGACAGATATCAATGGTGATTATGTAATCGACGAGCAGGACCTGGTTTCGGCTGGTAACCCGATCGCCAAAATATACGGCGGTATCTATTCGATGCTTACGTACAAAAACTGGACGCTTACCATCAATGCCAGCTATACCCTGATGAGGGACCTGCTGAATGTAACGCAGGCCAAAACCTTCCAGAACTTTTATACACCCACCTTGCCCAATGCACTGGTACCGATCAGTGAATATGATTTCTGGAAACCAGGTACTGATAAAACTTCCGGCAATGTGGCCAAATATCCCAATCCGTTTGATTTCAGAAGGGCAGGCGCGATCAATCCTTACCGGGCCGATCAGACGCTCTTTATGGAAGACGGCTCCTACTGGAAGATCAACAACATTACGTTCAAATACAATTTCAACCGCAACTGGACGAAAAGAATGGGCATAACCTCCGCCAATGTATACGTAACGTTCAACAATGTGTACACCTTTTCAAATTACTCAGGACCCGATCCCGAGCTGGTCACAACACTGGGCAGGGACAATTCCGGTGGCTACCCCAACCGGAGAAGCATGGCACTGGGAGCCAATATCCAATTTTGATAAAAGCTGTATAGCATCAACGAAAACAAGTAAATGCAGAACATGAAAAAGACGCTCATCCTTTCCATTACCATACTGACGCTGCTGGTGGCAGGAGCCGGTTGTAAGAAGTTTCTCAACCTTGATCCATTGAGCAACCAGTCGGGCAATAACTTCTGGCAAACAGAAGCGGATGTTGACAATTATACCAATGGCCTCTTTGAATTATACAGGGCCGCTACTTTTCGCAACAATATGAAGGCAGGAGGAGGCTCCGACGAATTTCCTTTCTTCGCCTTTAGCGGAGATATGCGTTTTGCACCCATTTATGAGCCTTCCAATAGCAACTGGTATCGAACCTATATACAGTTCCTGCGCACCAACAACCTCAACCCCATCGTAAGAGGTTCGTATAACTGGATCGGCAATAACTGGTCGGATATATTTTCCACCGACCGTTTCATGAACTGGGACCGGCTTTTCAAGGTAGTGGCCGGCGCCAATATCCTGGTGCAGGAGGTTGAAAAGGTGAAAGTGCTGACACCTGAGAAGAAAGCCAAGTACAGGGCCGAGGGGGTGTTTATGCGCAATATGGCTTATTTCACCATGGTGCGGGTGTTTGGCGATGTACCTTACTATACCAATGCGTATAATTCGAAGGCCCTGCCCAGAACGCCCATGGTGGAGGTACTGAAGAACTGCGTGGCAGATATGGCCGCCTATGAAAAAGACCTGCCCTGGACGTATGACGATGCTGCCCGCCGTGCTGTGCGCGGTATGCGTGGAGGTGCATTGGCCCTGCTGATGCACCTGAATATGTGGCTTGCTTCTTTCGACGGCGGAAATGCCACCACGCACTACAATGCAGCCATTGCCTTTGGCGAAGAACTGACCAAACAGAATGGCGGCGCTTATGAGCTGATCCCCTATACCAACCGCCAGTTCCGTACGGTATTCCGGGGCCGCTCCAAGGAGGGGTTATTTGAAATGCCCCAGAACTCCAACTATGGTGAAAGCTTTGGCTGGTCCTTCTATTCAGATCATATTACCCGGTATCGCATCAATGCTACCGAGACCAGGAACACCTATCTCTATTACGAGCAAAAATACCTCGATGAGATCTATCCGCCCGGCCAGCCCGATATCCGCCGCAGTGAGTGGTACCAGGATATCTATTCTACACTCGGAAGGTTTTGGCTCACCAAGTACAGCAATATATTCCAAACGGAGAACAACTCCAGTTATGTAGACGATAGCCAGATCGTATTCAGGCTCGGTGAATCCTACCTGCTGCTGGCAGAGGCTTATGCAAATGTGGACCGCGCACCGGAAGCCATCGTTGCCCTGAATATCATCCGGTCAAGGGCAGGCGCTACGGTCTATTCCGGTCAGCCTGGCGATGACCTGAAGAAGGCCATCTGGTACGAACGCTGCAAGGAGTTGATCGGGGAGGGACATTTCTCTTACGATATGATCCGCACCAAAAATGTACTGGATCCCAAACTTTCCTTTGGCAATTCCATATCGGTAGAAGATTATAAGAATGGCGCCTGGACCTGGCCCCTCAGCAATGCCGTGCGCGCCAACAATCCTTCCATCACCTTAAATAACTACTGGAACTGATCCGGCTCAACAACAACATTATGAACGTCACCAATAAAATACTACCGTTTGTCCTGCTGCTGCTTGTATTGGGCAGTTGCAACAAAAGCAATTACCAGGATGGAGGCACGCTGGATCCCACATTCAAAGGCTCTACCATGGATTATCTGGGTTCACGGCCCGACCTGTTCGATTCCCTCAGCAAGGTGATCCGGCTGGCAGGGCTTGAACAAACACTGAAAAGCGAGGACGTGACCTTCTTCGCACCACCGCAGCAGACCATCGAAAAGACGATAAAGATCGTCAACCTGCTGTTGAAACAGTATGGCAAGGATACTGTCTACAACCTGCGCCAGATAAAACCGGCGGTATGGAAGAAAATGCTGAACCGCTATATTTTCAAACACAAAAAGTCACTCACAGACTATCCGCAGGTCGACTTTCTGAACGTGCCTGTATTCCCCGGTCAGTCTTATATTTCTTATGGAGGTGATATCATGAACATTGGGGTCAAGTATGGTGATGCCGGTGGTGTGCAATATGCAGGGGAAAGGAGCCTTTACCTTTCGTTCATATCCTCCCTGTCATCGCCCACCACTTCCTGGATCAATGCAGCTGTGGCCACCAGTAATGTAACCACCAACAACGGTTATGTACATGTACTCAGGTTTACCACCAACCTCAATATTACTTTTACCGGGAATTTGATCGTGCTCGACTTTGCCGATCATTATTTTGGATTTGATCCGTTCCTGTTTTACAACGACGCCCTGGATTATGGTATCGATCCATAAACAGCGCACAACAACTAACACATTCAAAGGAAGCTTATGAAAATATTGCATCAACGATATAAGAAAACAAACTGGCTGCTGCCTGTACTGGCCCTCTTGTTACTGGCAGGCTGCAAAAAAGTGGACGATCATCGTGTACAACTTTATCCCGATGGTCCGAAGGCGCCAATCAAATTCCTGGATGGACTTCCTTCTCCTTCCCAGGGAAGGGCCGGTACCATCGTTACTTTCAAAGTAATGGGCCTGAAAGGAAAAGAAAGTAAATTCAAATTCCTCATCGGCCAATTGGAAACAGAAGTGATGACTGTGGGCGACAGCAGCATATCGGTGCGTATCCCTACTGATGCCATCACCGGCGGCGCATCGGTTGTGTTTGATAACCAGTATTTCTTTGGCCCCGAGTTCCGCGTACGGGGCAACCTCCTCATCGATCCTTCTTTTGTAGCTTTTAATGGCGCCCGGGGACCGATCCTTGATATTGTGGAGGCCACCAATGTGACCGGCTCTTACATCATTGCCGGTTCCTTCAGCAATTACAATAGCCTTTCCAGCCCCGCTGATCCGATCCATGATATTGCCAAGATTGACAAAACCGGCACGCTTACATCCTCCAATAAAATGCTCACCCGCACCGGTACAGAAGGGGGCGTTATTTACTCACTTACCCCATTGGCCAGTGGCAATTACCTGGCAGGTGGTTACTTTTCCAAATACAATGAGCGGGGAGGTATCTATTCTGTTACACGCCTGTACCAACGCGCACAGCTGGATACGATGACCGTTGAGCTGGTCAATCCTGATCCGATCAACAATCCCAATGATAGCAGGGATACCGTGGCAACTTTCAATGGTGGCGTAAATGGCTCCATCTTCTATGCCTATGAGACCGACGATAACCAGATCATTGCGGTGGGCAATTTTACCGAATACCGTAGTAATTTCTATAAAAGGTCTACCAAGGCCAACAAGGTATTCAACCGCGTATTGATGAACCAGGTGCTTAAAATGAATGCCGATGGTTCACTGGATTCCAGTTTCAACTATAACCTCACCCTGCACAAAGGCAATCCCGGAGGTAATGGTCCTGTGGTAACCGCCATCCGTATATCGGGCAACCGGATATTGGTAGTGGGCGCCTTCACCACCTTCAACGGGCAAACGGCCAACCGGATCGTTTGTCTGGACGAGTGGGATGGCGCGATCAGTTCGGATTTCAATACCGGATCGGGCGCTGACAATGTGATAGCTACTGTGACGTACAACGAAGAGACCGACCGCATCCTGCTTACCGGTAATTTCCACTCCTTCAATGGCATTGCAGCCAATGGCGTGGTCATGCTGAAACCGGATGGCAGTGTAGATCAGCAATTCCAATTGCGCAGCACCACCGATGGTAAGGTAACCTATGCTGCACAACTCAACTCCGGCGATGTGATCATAGCCGGCAACTTCCAAAAGTACGATGACAAAGTACGTCCTGGTTTTGCTTACCTGGGCAGTGATGGCAAGGCCATTACGGGTTACAACAATACCGGCACCTTCAATGGAAGGATCTTTAAAATGATCGAAAGGACCACCGACCTGGGCTATCCGGGTGTGATACTGGTAGGTGATTTCAACAAATTCGACAATACCGACGTCAACAATATTGTATACCTGGAGATCAGGAAGTAAACCAACTACAGACATTCAATTTAATACCATGCGTGCACAAAAGATGAAATACAGCAGCCAGGGCAAAAGGGGATGGGGACCCAGGGTCTTGCTTTGCTTCCTGACGGCAACGGTTGCTTTTATTGCCTGTAACAAAACATTCGACAATACGCTGCAGCAGGATTATGGCGCAGATGGTGGAGCGGGTAAGAAACAAAAAATGCTCGTGATCCTCGTAGACGGAGCTGTTGGCGGGGAAGTACAGCGTGTACAGGCGCCCTACCTGACGGTATTGGCCGACAATGCCATTTACTCCTTTGATGGGCTCACCGATACCCGCAAAGATCCCGTGACGAATGCGTTGGGATGGACCACCCTCTTTACAGGGGTTACTGCCGCCAAACATAAGGTAACAGGAGAGGATTTTACCGGTAATGACCTGGCTACCTATCCTTCGCTGTTTACCCGCTTAAAACAACAAAGGCCCAACTGGAGAACCGTGGCACTGGGTGCTTCCGCCAGCTTTATACAGAACCTGGCAGCCGATGCTACCGATAAAAAAACACTGGCCAGTGATGCGGCTGTGAAAGATGCAGTAGTGGCAGAATTGAAGCAAGGAAATGCGGACCTGCTGGTGGCCCAGTTTCATGAGGTAGACGCAGCAGGCATAGCAGGAGCGTACAATGCGGATAATGCAGGTTATAAAGCTGCCCTGCTGAAAACAGATGAGTACATCCAAACCATTGTCGAAACCCTTTCTCACCGGGACAGTTATGCACTGGAAAACTGGATGGTGATCGTTACCTCCAATAAAGGGTCCGTGCTGGCTTCCGATCCGGTAGCGGCTGACAAACTGCCTTATGATGACTCGCGCCGCAATACCTTTTTCATTTGCTATGCGCCCAATATGAAAGTATCGTATAAACCCGGTTCCTTGCCTTTTTCAGGAACGACGCCTGTATACCAGGGTGGCTCAGCTGCAGCTACCAAAGCTGTTGGCAACAATGCCGGTAACCTGCTGGATATTGGCGCTTCCGGTAGCTATACGATCGAGTGCAAGGTGAAAATACCTACAGGCAATTATTACTACCCGGCCATCCTTGGGAAAAGAGCTTCTTTTACCGGACAAGTGGTAGGGTGGGTCTTTTTCCTGGAAGCTGATTATTGGATGATCAACTTCGGACAAGCTTCTACGGGCAACCGGCAGATCCGCGGCGCTTCTATTTCAGACGGCAAATGGCATACGCTGACGGTGACCATCAACCAGCAAAATGCTACTACCCGTCGCGTAGAGACCTTTACGGATGGTGTATACTGGGATGGAGGCATTAGCGATGCTACGCGCAATATCAATTCGTACGGCAATCTCAATAGCCCGGCGGGCTTCAATATCGGACAGCTGGCATCTGATAACGTAACAGGACTGGCCAATTACAGCATTACGGATGTGAAAATTTATGATACTGCTTTTGGCCGTGATTATATCCTGGCCAACAGTTGCAAAACTTCTCCTGCTCCGGATGATCCTTACAACCGCAGGCTGGTGGGCTATTGGTCCTGCCGGGAGATCTCCAACCTGGCCACTCCATCAGGCGAAAAGAAAGTGTTGGCTGGCATCTCCGGTAAATACAAAGCAGGTGACCCCGCTTATCCTGGTTATACCAATGATAAACTGGCCCTTTTCCTTAGCGGCAATTACAGCACCAACAGTTTTGTGGAAGTAGTGAACAGTATATGCCCCACGCCCGATGCCAATTCCTTTAAGGTGGTTCCCAACTCGGTGGATATGGTGACGCAGGTATTGGCCTGGATGGGTGTGAACCCTACAGCCTCCTGGGGGCTGGATGGCAGCACCTGGTTAACTTCTTTTATGAATTTATAATAACGAAACAGTAGAACTATCGATATGAACAAACAATTATTACTGATAGCCTGCACTGCTGTATTGCTGGCGCATTGCGTCAAGAACAAGGAAACTTTTAAAGACGGCAGGGATGAAGGCGGCTACCCGGCGCCTTCCATCACCGTGGATACCAACAGTTCGGTGATCGACGTGAGTAAATATGCACAGGCGCGGGTATTTCCCGGGTTGGTATGCAATACCGAAACCCGGCTGAAGAACCTTGCGGTGACGATGAACCTGAATTTTAATTATGTGAAGGAGCAACTGCGCATCTCTACACCACCGGAGCCTCAGTTCAGCACGGGTCTCTATGCAGCGCCGGGCGAACTGGTGACCATCGATGTGCCGGCCGATTATAGCTTATCGATACAGGTAGGCGCCTGGTCGGATAATCTTTCTACTGTATTGAATGCCCCCCGTGATCCGTTGATCTATACACGTATGCAACTGGCGCCGGGCCGCAACTATGTACGTAATTTATATGGCGGCCATATTTACATCTTTGCGGCGCGTCCTGTAGCCACACCCGTAACACTTACTTTCAGTGGTGCCGTCAGGTCACCCGATTTTGAATTGGGCAAAACCACCAATGCGCAATGGACAGCCGCTATCAGGGCTTCCTGTGTGCCTTACCTGGAACTGCGCAGCAAGAATATCTGTTTTGTAGTACCCCGCGATTATTGTGTAACCCGCAATATACAGGACCCTGAGAGCATTATGAAAGAGTGGGACAGGGCCATCGACCTCGATTATTACCAATGGGAAGGCCTTGCTGAAAATCCCACGGATGCCGTTGACCTGGCGCCGGTATTACCCTGGCGCGTAGTGCAGGATATCAAACCTTCCTTAGGATATGGCCACAGCGGTTTTCCGGTGGTCACCTACAACGACTTTGGCTGGTTTGATGAATTTACCAACCTCACGGCTATCAAAAAGGGATGGGCCTGGGGCACCTTCCACGAGATTGGGCACAACAACCAGCAAGGTGACTATTGGAGCTGGGCCAGTTTGGGTGAAACTTCCAATAACCTCTTTTCTTTTAAAGTATCCCATCGCCAAAGCATAGAGAAGAACGACCCCGCAGCCTGGCCTCCTTATCACCCGGCTGTTAATTCCATGTTCCCACAGGCATTGGCGTTTGCAGCCGCTACGGGTACGAAGAACTTTGATGGCACGGATGCGCGGATCAATGATCCCTTTGCCCGCATTACTCCCTTCGTACAGGTATTTGATAAGATACCCGCCAATTGGGGTTATCCCGGTCAGCCGGATGGCTGGGCTTTCATGACGGAGTTGTACAAAAGAGCCCGTCGTGAGGTGCGCCCTTCCAACAATGACCAGGATAAAAGGGATTTTGTATATGAAACCCTCTGCGATTTCACCAAAACAGACTGGAGACTGTTCTTTGCCGCCTGGGGAATCAATATCAGTACCGTCTCGCTCAATACCATTGATGCAAAAGATTACCGGCTGCTCAGCCAGGAGATCTGGAAATACAATCCCATCACACGCACGGGTGGTGATACCTATGCCAATGTGTACAACAGGGCTAACTGGACCGTTACTGTCAATTCCCTGAACGCCGAAGGCGGAGGTAAGGATGCGGTGAAGGATGGCAATGTAACCACCTACTGGCACAGTGCCTATGGTCCTACTGCGCCGGTAATGGCCACGATCGACATGGGATTCAAACTCGATATCAAAGGTTTCAGGTTTACCCAACGACAGGGTGGTGGCCGCAATATCAAGAACATGAAGGTGGAGATCAGCAAGGACAATATCAACTGGACTCCGGTAGATGGAAGCCCGCTCTTATTGCAGAAGATCGATGCACAGCAAAACTTTACCCTGCCTGCAGTAGTACGGGCAAGGTATTTCAGGCTCACGATCAGCAGCCCGGCCGATACCTACAACCCGGATGGCACACTTAATACCAGTTTGGCAGAGGTTGACGTGATACAGCCATAGACGAAACAAATTTCCTTTACTTGAATCATACATGAATATGAACAACCGGAAACTCATTACAGGGATCTCTTTGCTGGCAGTAGCCCTCACAAGCGTACTTATGATCCCGGCCTGTAAAAAATATGACGATCCGCCGCCCTTCTTCGAGCAGGGTGATTCTTCTGTGGTGCTTACCACCCGCAAGACCCTGGTGGTAGTAATTGATGGGGGTGTGGCAGATGCGTTCAGAACCATTGCGCCGCCTACTCTTACAGCTATGCTCGACCACAGCAAGTACACCTATACCGGCCGCACGGAAGATGTATCTACCGATGGCGCCTCCTGGAAATCGTTGGCTTCGGGTGTATCACAAACCCGCCACGGTATCTCAGATAGTTCATTGGTATTTACTGCGCCGGTGGGTGGCCCTCAGCACGAGGCGCCAGCCAACTATCCTTCTTTCATGCAGTACATCCTAACCTCCAGCCGGGCCGATATCGAAACCACCGTGATCAGTCCCTGGGGATACATGATCAATAAGCTGTTTCCTGAAGCGGAGAAGCCCATTGCAGTAGCCAATGATGCGGCAGTAAAGGACAGTGCCGTAGCCCGGTTAAAGAATGGCAATCCCGATCTGATGATCGCTCATTTCAATGGCATAAATATCGCCGGCCGGGAATTTGGGTTTGATGCAGCGGTGCCGGAATACAAAGCAGCGATCCTGAAAGTGGATGCTTATATCGGCGAGGTGATGGCAGCACTCAAGGCCAGGAAGGAATACAATAAAAAAGAAGAATGGCTGGTAGTAGTAACCACTTCGCATGGCGGTATAGGCAAACAATATGGTGGCGGTTCGGCAGCAGAGACCAGCGTATTCACCCTGTACTACAATGAGAATATTAAAAAACAGGAGCTGATCCGCGGTGGCTTTGCAGGTGTACAATTATCCGGCAAGGATGCCACTGCCATTAGTGCTTCGCTGAAAGATGGCAATGCATACAATCCTGAAAGGAGCCAGCAAACGATACAGATCAAGGTAAAGGGAACAGCAGGTTATTATCCGCACTTCTTCTCCAAAATGCAACGCTGGCCCTCTACACCCGGCTGGTCCTGCTTTGCATCAGGAACAGTATGGTCCATTTCCGTCCGGTCTACCACCAGCGGCGAGCGCCGGATACAGCCAGGTTCTCCCAATGTGTTCAACAACCAATGGCATACGCTAACCATCGTATTTGCCGACAGTGCTTCCAAAAAATGGTTGCGGCGGTATACGGATGGCGTACGCCATGACCAAACAGACATTACAACCATTTATGATAATAGCGGTTCTGTTACCACCACTTCACCCATTACAATAGGCTTTGGCGCTGATCCTACTTATGCCGGGGTGAACTTCTACTCAGCTGATGCGATGGTCTTCAACACGGCGCTGAGCGACGACGAGATCAAAAACAACAGCTGCCTGAAAGATGTGAGCAAACATCCTAAATATGCCAACCTGGTAGGCTATTGGCCTGCTGCGGATGGTTATGGTGGACAGTTTCTCAACAAAGCACCCGGCCAAACGAATAACTTTGCACTAAAAGGCGGTTATAAATGGGATGGGCTCACCGATGTGCCTTGCTCGATAGACGCTCTTGCTCCCAACCAGATAGCCGTGCAGCCGGCCAATGTGGACATTGTATCGCAACTCTTTTACTGGATGCGTATCAATATCCGTAGTGACTGGAGCCTGGATGGCGGCGCCTGGATCAAAACTTTTGAAAGGGAATTTATTAAACTATAAGAAAGGCGAGTCAGTAAGAAAGGTGGACAAGCTCTGCAGCGCGGCATAACAGCGCCGCAGAGCTTGTCCTGTCTTGAAGCAGTGATTCACCATATAACAATGACGATAAAAATGATTCGCAGAAAACTTTCCGTACTCAATATTTGCCTGCTGCTTACGATTGGTAGCCTGGCCCAAACTTATTATCCACCATTATCCTCCGCTGTCAATCCCGCTCCCTTTGTGATCCCGGCCATGCGGGCATGGAGTGGGGCATCGGGCAGTTTCGTTTTGCGCAATACAGCGCGCCTGGTAGTTGATCCCGCTTTTGCGCGTGAACTACTGCCGGTAGCCCAAACATTCTCGGCCGACCTGAAAGCCGGTCCGCTCAGACAGACTTTTGCAGTAAAAACAGGTAAACCCCGCCAGGGTGATATCTACTTCACCCTACATCCACAGGATACAACGATCAATAAAGAGGGCTATCGGTTAGCCATTGGCGACGTGGTCACCATCGATGCCCGCGCGCCCCTGGGCGCTTTGTGGGCCACACGCAGCCTGCTGCAGGTATTGGAGCAGGATAGTGCCTACAGGCACCTACCCAAGGGGCAGGCCATCGACTATCCTCAATATGCCGTACGGGGTTTCGTACTGGATTGCGGCCGTAAGTTCTTCACCATTGATTTTCTCCGCCAGTATGTAAAATTCATGTCTTATTACAAGATGAATGATTTTCACATACACCTGAATGATAATGGCTTCAAGGATTTCTTTGGCGGCAACTGGGACAGTACCTATTCGGCGTTCCGTCTTGAGAACAATACCTATCCCGGATTGACAGCCAAAGACGGCAGCTATACCAAAAAGGAATTTATTGAATTGCAGCAACTGGCCAGGTCCTATGGGGTGACCATTGTGCCCGAAATTGACGTGCCGGCCCACTCACTGGCTTTTAGCAAAGCCGTGCCGGGAATAGGCAGCAAGACTTATGGCATGGACCATCTTGACCTGGACAATCCGCTTACCTATACTGTCATCGACCAGGTTTTTAAAGAATACCTCGAAGGTCCCAATCCGGTGTTCATAGGAAAGGAAGTACATATTGGCACCGATGAATATTCAAAAAAGGAAACAGAGAAATTCAGGGCATTTACAGATCACTACATCAGGCTGGTGGAAGGTTATGGTAAAAAGGTGCGTATGTGGGGTGCGCTCACACATGCCCAGGGCAATACGCCTGTGAAGGTTGAAAATGTATCCATGAACTGGTGGTATAATGGGTATGCCGACCCAAAGAAGATGATGGAGCTGGGATATGATGGCATCAGTACACCCGATGGCTGGCTGTATATAGTGCCGGCTGCCGGGTATTATTATGACTACCTGAATAGCAAAAGACTTTACGAAAAATGGACGCCGAATATGATCGGTGACCAAACATTTCCGGAGGACCACCCGCTGATAAGGGGTGGCGCATTTGCGGTATGGAACGATCATGTGGGCAATGGCATCACCGAAAAAGACGTGCACCACCGGGTATTTCCTGCCATGCAGGTATTGTCGAAAAAAATGTGGTGCGGCGCTGATACCTCCATGCCTTATAGCCAGTTTCTGGAAAAAAGCAAACACCTGGGCGAAGGGCCAGGACTTAATATGATGGGAAGGGTAATTAGCAAAGACTCCCTTGTATTGTCGTATGATAAGGTATTGCAGCTGAAGGGCGGTAATAGTTTTATTCAAACACCCCTTAAAGGCATAGGGTATGGTTATACCGTAGGTTTTTCGATCAACCCCGCTGAAGACAATCCCGATAATGCCGTATTGTTCTCCTCGGCAGATGCGGTGGTAAAATTGAAGCAGTTATCAACGGGCCGGCTTGGCTTTTCAAGGGAAGGCTATGATTACGTTTTTGACTACCAGGTACCCGTAAAGCAATGGACCCATATCACCATCACCGGCGATCATAAAGGCACCAGCCTCTTTGTGAATGGGGTGCTCAAAGAGCGGTTAGAAGGAGCCAAACACCATTTTGCCAATGGCAAACAAATTGCAAAAATCCAAACTTTGTTTTTCCCGCTTCAGTATATTGGCGACCCGCAACATGCTTTTAAAGGATCACTCGACAATATTAAAGTCTTCAATTGTATATTGACCGATGATCAGGTCAACACCCTTGGTAAGAGCCGCAATCCCTTGCGTCACAAGTAATTAATGCAAAGTCCATAACATTATCATTTTCCTGCAGATGTTTTGCCAGGCCACCTGGCAAAACATTCTTACCCTCATTTTGGCAATTCGTGCTATAGGTGTCAGTGTGACAATTTTATTTTTGTGCGTTGTATATTGTGTGCTGTCCATTTGACCAACTGATAGTTAAGGCTCTGATAATTGCTTATTAAAACGCTAAAATGATTGCTTATGAATTTTGACACCCCCTGGGCCGGCCATCTCCCTGCCGGCCGTTTACCCCATCATGCTCCTCTTTTTTATTGTAGCAGCCAGTAGTTCTTCGCGTAAGCGATGGCTTTTTGTTGCCTGAAGTTGGGCCACCCGGTGTGGCCAGCCTTCAGTAAGGCGGTCTGTTACAGACCCTGATGGTAGTCTATTGTCCTCATATTTAACTATTCAACAATACCCCTATTCAAAATGATCCTCACGAACAAGTCATGGAAAAGGCTTTTGCTGTCAGCGGTAATGCTGTCGGTTGGCCTTGCCTTAACGCCCCTGCGGGCGCAGGATGCCCGTGTGGTGCAGGGAGTGGTGCTGGACGAAAAGAAGTCGCCCATACCCGGTACTACCGTGCAGGTAAAGCAAACCAATATCAGTACCAGTACCGGCAATGATGGCCGGTTCACCCTGCGTGTCCCAGCCGATAAACAGGTACTCATTTTCAGTTATATCGGCAAGGTGGCGCAGGAAGTGAATATCCGCAACCAAACCAGTGTGTTCGTCACCTTAAAAGACAGTGTGATCGGGTTGGAAGATGTGGTAGTGGTAGGATATGGACGGCAGAAAAAGGAAAGTGTGGTAGCTGCCATTACCCAAACCACCGGTCCTGTGCTGGAACGGGCAGGCGGGGTATCGAATATCGGTGCAGCGCTCACGGGCAATGTGCCGGGCCTTATTACGGCGCAAAGTACGGGCCTGCCGGGTGAAGAAGACCCGCAGATCATCATCCGCGGCCGCAGCACCTGGAACAGCAGCAGTCCCCTGGTATTGGTGGATGGCGTAGAGCGCCCGATGACGAGTGTTGACATCGGTTCGGTAGAATCGGTAACGGTTTTGAAAGACGCTTCCGCCACCGCGGTATTCGGATCCCGGGGCGCCAATGGCGTTATCCTCATTACCACCAAACGGGGTAAAACGGGTAAGGCTTCTATACGCGGTACAGTAAATACGATCATGAAAGTGCCTTCCAAACTGCCGGGGAAGGCTGATTCTTATGATGCCTTCCGCACCATCAATGATGTAATTGAATACGAGTTGGCTTTAAAACCAGCCGGCTGGAACAATTATACGCCGATGGACATCATCAACAAATACCGCAATCCGGCCAACCTGGCAGAATCAGAACGATATCCGAATGTAGACTGGGCCAAGGCGCTTTTTAAAGATTATGCCATGTCACAAAACGCCAACCTCAATATCAGTGGAGGGACGCGTTTCGTAAAATACTTCACCAGTGCCGATTTCCTGCATGAGGGCGACCTGTTCAGGATCTATGACAATAACCGGGGTTATAAACCCGGCTTTGGTTTCACGCGCATGAATGTGCGCACCAACCTCGATTTCCAGCTCACACCTTCCACACTATTTAAGGTAAACCTATCAGGGTCCTATGGTTCGCGCAAAAGCCCCTGGGGCTTTACCGGGGGTGAATACGGTACCTGGATAGATGCCTATACAACCGCACCCGATGTATTCCTGCCCCGGTATGCCGATGGCTCCTGGGGTTTCTATGCACCCAATGAAGGCAGGGCCGAGAATTCAGCACGCTCCTTATCAGTAGGTGGTATCCAATACCAGACCACGACACGTATCACTACGGATTTCGCATTGGAGCAAAACCTGGATATGCTGGTGAAGGGATTGCGCTTCAATGGTACCGTGTCAATGGACAATACCTTTATTGAGCGCGACCGTGGGGTGAATGACCTGTACAATGGGGTGCAGCGCAAATGGATCGATCCGAATACGGGCATAGCTACTTATAAAGAAACACTGGACCCACCCACTTCCTTCGATTTCCAGGAGGGAGCTAAATGGTCACCTGCCGGTGGCGCCATTACAGGCAACCAACGGAGGTTGTTTTATCAATTGCAACTCAACTATAGCAAGACGATAGCCCGGAAACATGCCATCACGGCAATGGGTTTGCTGAACCGGAACATTACCGCCAACGGCAGTGAGATACCCTCGTACCGGGAAGACTGGGTATTCCGTACCACCTATTCGTATGATGGAAAATATACCGCTGAATACAATGGGGCTTACAATGGATCGGAGAAGTTTGCCCCCGATTACCGATTTGCCTTCTTCTCTTCGGGTGGGTTGAACTGGATCGTAAGCCGCGAAAACTTTATGAAGCATATCGGCTTCCTCGACCTGCTGAAGTTACGTGCCTCTTATGGGCAAACAGGTTTTGACAATGTAGGATCCCGTTTCCTGTACCTCACAGAGTGGTCGTATGGCGGCCGTTCCAGGTTGGGCATGAACGGTGAGCAGGCCGAGCAAAGTCCTTTCAACTGGTACCGCGAGAATACGGTGGGGAATCCAAACGTGCAGTGGGAACATGCAGAGAAATACAATGTAGGGGCCGATATTGAATTGTTTAAAGGGCTCATCAAGGCCAAGGTGGATGTATTCCAGGACAAGCGCAGCAAGATATTGATGGGTACGCGTACTTCAGTGCCTTCTTATTTTGGCGCCAACGCACCAGTGGCCAACCTGGGTAAGGTAAACTCAAAAGGATATGAGTTGGAACTGCACATTAATTATGTCACAGCGCGCAACCTGCGGTTGTGGGCCGACCTGAACATGACGCATACGCAGAACAAGATCATAGATGGTGACAATCCTTCCTTATTACCGGCTTACCAGAAAACCGATGGCCGTCAGATCGGACAGACTGTTTCTTATGTGAGCCAGGGTTATTACAATACCTGGGATGAACTGTATGGCAGCGCCATCCACAATACGAATGATAACCAGAAGTTGCCCGGCAACTATTACATCGTTGACTACAATGGCGATGGGGTGATCGATGCGCGGGATGAGATTCCCTATGGCCATAGCAACTGGCCGGCGAATACCTACAATGCCACCCTGGGTGTGGACTGGAAGGGACTGACCTTCTTTGTACAGTTCTATGCTGTTAACAATGTAACACGCCAGGTGGTGTTGAACAGCTTAGCGGGCCAGAACCACGTGGTATTTGATGAAGGCAGTTATTGGTCAAGAGACAATTTTAATGGAGATGTGCCCATGCCACGCTGGCTCTCTACACCCGCCGGTTATTACCGTGGTACCCAATACCTGTTTGACGGATCGTATGTACGGTTAAAGAATGCTGAGCTGGCTTATACATTCAACAGCGGGCTGGTAAAAAGGGTAGGGCTGGCCTCACTCCGCATTTACCTCAATGGCAACAACCTGGCTGCCTGGAGCAAGATGCCGGATGACCGGGAATCGAATTTCGCCGGTACGGGCTGGGCCTCACAAGGCGCTTACCCTACTGTAAAACGTTACAACCTCGGCGCTAACATTACTTTCTAAACATGACTGTTATGAATAAATATATTAAGACTTTGCTGGCGGCCTGTGTGGTAGCTGGTTTGTGGAACCTGGCATCGTGCAAACGGTTCCTGGACCGGGAGCCGCAATCGATCGTATCAGCAGCCAATGCCTTTAAAGACTTTACGAACTTCCAGGGCTTTACCGAAGAGCTCTACCATTGTATACCTGATTTTACAAATGCTTACTGGACCAATTGCTGGAATTGGGGAGAAGATGAAATACAAGGTACGGCACAGAATTTCCACTTTGTGATCAAGATCGACAATGGTGATTTCTGGGGCTGGCAGGCACAGTATGATGGCTGGCAGGCGGGATGGATGGACCGCAACAATACCAGCACGAATGACGACAGGTTTCAAAAATCGCTATGGAAGCTGGGTTGGTATGGTATCCGCAAATGCAATATGGGCCTGGAGAATATGGATAAGTTGACGGATGCCACGCAGGAGGAGAAAGACCTGATCAAAGGGCAACTGTTGTTCTTCCGGGGTTGGTTCCATTTTATGTTCATCCAGTATTTTGGCGGCTTGCCTTATATAGATAAAGTACTGCCAGGCGATCAGAAGTTGACACTGCCCCGATTGAAATACAGCGAATGTGCCGATAAAGCGGGAGCAGATTTTGCCGAAGCGGCCAAGCTATTACCCCTCAACTGGGACAATACCACAGCCGGTAAACGTACCCTGGGCAAGAATCAATTGCGCATCAATAAGATCATGGCATTGGGCTACCTGGGTAAGAATTACCTGTGGGCCGGCAGTCCGTTGATGAACTATGTATCTACGGGCAACAAGACGTACAATGCGGAATATTGCAAGAAGGCTGCTGAAGCATTGGGAGAAGCATTACAACTGTGTGAGGTAGGAGAAGCGCCTTATAAGTTGATGGAGTTTTCAAAGTATGCGACGAATTTTTATACCACGGGACAGAATTTTGCCATGCCGGGCGGTACAGAAGCGATCTTCCGTGGTCCTTATTACGCAGCACACCAATCCACCTACAATACGGCCAAGCAATATGGACCGGCCAATGTGCTGGTAGATGAAGCCGTTACTTTTGCACCCACTGCCAATTATGTTGATTACTATGGCATGGCCAATGGCTTGCCCATTAAGGATATTACCAAGGCTGATGCCGAATCGGGTTATGATCCCAATTTCCCCTGGAGAAACCGTGATCCCCGTTTTTATAATGATTTCGTATACGATGGCGTGAAATGCATTCAAGGGGTAGCGCCAATAGAGTCGGACCGTTATGCCAACCTGTTTACCGGTGGCAGTTACCGGGATGTAAGTACGGGCAGCCGTACCGGCTATTTACTGTACAAGTTCATCCCCATTACCTCCAACAAACATGACAATGGTTATTCGTACGACAAAGGATTGAATATCCACGTGCCCTATATGCGACTGGCCGATGTATACCTGATGTATGCCGAAGCAGTTGCGCAGGGAACGGGAACACCTGCCGGCAAATCATCCAACTATGGCCGTACTGCAGTGGAAGCACTTAATGTATTGCGCGATAGGGCGGGGGCAGGGCATATAGCAGCTCAATTCACAGGCTCGCTGGATGCCTTCATGCCCGAAATGCGCCGGGAAAGGGCGGTTGAACTCTCCTTTGAAGGACACCGCTTCAACGACCTGCGCCGCTGGTTGCAATTGATCAACGCTCCTTATACCTTGAAAAAATCAGTGGAGTTTGACAGGGCCCCCGGCTTCAACAATGCCGACCCGAAAAACAACCGGGTACTGAACCTGCGGGAAGTAACCATCCTCGAACGCAAGTTTACCGAAAAGCATTACTGGTTTCCCTTAAAAAATACAGATGCCAGTATGTACCTGGAGTTTCCCCAGAACCCGGGTTGGTAGAAGACAAGCTGCGAGCGGTGGAAAACGAGCATTCTTAATTATTTAATCTTGAGTTGATGAAACAAATAAAAATACTAATAGTGTTGGGTGCGCTGGTAGCAATGAGGCCGGCAGTACAGGCACAGGATAGCACCGCAACGGCGGCCCCTAAAACACCGGACAACCGGGTGCAGGTGGCCTTCCGCAAGGTAGCTGCCAATGACCTGCTGGGCGGCGTATCGGCAGTAGATGTAGCCGGGCAAATGAAACAAAACTATATGACCTATAGCCTGGAGAATATGGACGCCTGGGCCAATGGCTTTAATGGCAATAGCATGTGGGGCATGGGCAGTTACCTGCTCGTAGTAGATGGAGTGCCCCGGGAAGCTACCAATGTATTACCCACTGAGATCGCTCAGATATCTTTTCTAAAAGGAGTGAACGCGGTGGCGCTCTATGGCAGCCGTGCCGCTAAAGGCGTAGTATACATCACTACCAAACGCGGACAGGAAGGTGAGCAACGCATCAACATACGGGTCAATGCTGGCATGCATGTACCCAAGGCTTATCCCGAATACCTGGGCTCGGCAGAGTATATGACCTTATACAATGAAGCAAGACGGAATGACGGGCTGGACGAACAGTATACGGCAGCCACTATTTATAACCATGCTTCGGGCAAGAATATTTACCGTTATCCCAATGTGGATTATTATTCGGATGAATACCTGAGTAAAATGTATAGTCGCTATGATGCCACTGCCGAGATCACTGGTGGCAATGAAAAAGCCCGCTATTATACCAATATCGGCTACCAGACATCCGGCTCACTGCTCAATTTTGGCGAGGCGATCCGCAATGACCGGTCCGACAGGCTGAACCTGCGTGGCAATGTAGACATCAACCTGAATGATTATATCTCCTGTAATGTGGATGCTTCGGCTGTCTTTTATACCGGTAAGGGAGTTAATACCAATTACTGGGGCAGCGCCGCTACTTTGCGTCCCTATCGTTTTGCCCCCCTGTTGCCCATTGATATGATAGAGCCGGAAGACGAGGCTTCGCAGGTATTTGTGAAAAACAGCAATAACCTCATCAACGGAAAATACCTGTTGGGCGGTACACAGCTCGAACAAACGAATCCTTTTGCGGCCATCTATGCCGGAGGCAATAACAAATATACCAGCCGGCAATTCCAGTTCAATACGGGTGTTAATGCCGACCTGCGCAATGTGTTGAAGGGGTTGACCTTCCGGGCCACTTTTGCTGTAGACTACAATACTTCGTATAACCTGGCTTTCAATAATACCTACGCCGTGTATGAGGCCAAATGGAACAATTATGCGGGACAGGACCTGGTGAGCAACCTGACGCGGTATGGCCAGGATGCCACCACGGGTGTACAAACGGTGAGCAGTAACTGGTATCGGCAGACACTATCGGCTACGGGCCAGTTCAATTATGTGAACACCATCGGGGATAAACATAACCTCTCGGCAGTACTGCTGGTGAATGGCTGGCAACAAACAGAATCGCAGGTATACCATGCCACCAGCAATGCCAACCTGGGTTTGCAACTGGGCTATAATTACAAGCAAACGTATTATGCCGATTTCAGCGGGGCGGTGGTGCACAGTGCGCGCTTACCCGAAGGCAAACGGCAAGCTATTTCACCTACCGTATCATTGGGCTGGCGCCTGAGCAACGAAGGTTTTCTGCGCGGCAGCAAGGTGGTGGACGATCTTAGGCTGACTGCTTCGGCCGGTATTTTGCATACGGACCTCGACATTTCAAATTATTACCTCTACCAGGGCACCTATACCGTATTGGGCAGTTGGTATGGCTGGAAGGATGGCAGTGGCATCCAGGCTACCGAATCGAGAAGAGGCGATAACAAAGAGATGACCTATCCCAAACGGGAAGAGATCAGTGTAGGATTACAGGGTTCTTTCTTTAACGGGGTACTGAAAGCAGAAGGTAATTTCTTTGTGAACAAGATCAAGGGCAACCTGATCCAGGCGGGCGCATTATTCCCCTCCTTCTTTACCACAGGCTGGCCGGTTTCTTCTTTTATTCCTTATGTAAATTATAATGACGACAAGCGGATTGGTTTCGACTTCAATGTCAGCGTACATAAAAAGCTGGGTGCAATAGACTGGATGCTGGGCGTGGTAGGCACATATTATAAAACCACCGCCATCAAACGGGCAGATGTGATCGACGAACCTTACCAGGACCGCAGGGGTAAACCACTCGATGCCATCTGGGGGCTGCAGAACCTTGGTTTCTTCAAAGATGCGAACGATATCAGCAACTCGCCTTCTCAAAAAACATTGGGCGGCCAGGTGAAACCCGGGGATATCAAATACAAGGACCAGAATGGTGATGGGATAATTGATAACCGGGATGAAGTGTACCTGGGCCGTGGCGGCTGGTATGGTGCGCCAATGACCCTGGGCATCAACCTGGGTGCCCGGTGGAAGCAATTGTCCTTCCTGGCAGTGGGTGTGGGCCGCTTTGGCGCCTATGGCATGAAGAACAGCTCTTATTTCTGGGTAGACGGAGAAGATAAATACTCGATCGTAGTTCGTGACCGCTGGACACCAGCCACGGCAGAAACAGCCAAATATCCCCGCCTGACCACTTTCAACAGTGATAACAATTTCCGTTCCTCCGATTTCTGGCTGTATAAGACCAACCGTTTCGACCTGGCCAAAGTGCAGGTATCGTATGACCTGAGTAGTGTGCTGGGCGCCAAAAAGTTTGTGAAGGAACTGGGTGTATATGTAAGTGGGTTCAACCTGCTGACCATATCGGCCGAGCGCAAGTTGATGGAAACCAATGTTGGCAGTGCGCCGCAAACCCGCTTATATAACCTGGGAGTGAAAGCCTTGTTCTAATCAAGTGCTGATATGCCTAATCAAGCAATGTATATGAAAAAAAGTATCATGATCCTGTTGGCTTCGGTGGTCTTGCTGAGCAGTTGCAAGGACCTGCTGGAGCCGGCTATTGAAAATAACCGCAACCTGGACCCCAACCAGTATGTTCCCAATGATGCGCGGTTTCCCTTTGGCATCCTGCTGAATGGTTATAACCGGATACCCACCAACAGCTGGTCGTTTAATGAGGTGGCTACAGACGATGCAGTGACCAATGATCAAACGAATGGTTTCCTGAAGATGGCGAATGGCCAATGGGCGGCCAATAACAACCCGGTGAGCCAGTGGAACAATGCTTATGCTGCCATTCAATACATCAATATTGTATTGCGGGATGCCGATACCGTACAATGGGCAACCGATAAAGTAGTGAGCGATCTGTTTGCCATGCGGGTAAAGGGAGAAGCTTATGGTTTGAGGGCTTTGTTCTATTATCATTTGCTACAAACTCATGGAGGTATTGGCGAAGGCAGTGGACTGCTGGGTGTGCCATTGATACTGGACGTATTGGGTACCAATTCAAATTTCAATCAACCGCGCGCCACCTTTGAAAATTGCATGAAGCAGCTCTATAGCGACCTGGCACAGGCGGATGCACTACTGCCGCTGGACTTTGAGAATATTCCCAGTGCAGCCCAGATACCGGCCAAGTATGGTTCGGTAACGAAGGTGCAATATGACCGGGCACTGGGTGCAACCTTCCGCGGTTTACTTACAGGCCGTATCGTGAAGGCCATCCGCGCCAAGGCGGCCCTGCTGGCAGCGAGCCCTGCTTTTGGCACTGGCAACAGCACCACCTGGGCCGATGCAGCCAATTATACTGCCGAAGTATTGAACCTGAAAGGCGGCTTATCGGCACTGGCGCCGAATGGGCTGAACTGGTATTGGGATAAAACAGAGATTGCAGGACTGGCCGATGGCATGAACCCGGCGGAGGTATTGTGGAGAAATAACCATGGTGATAGCCGGGACCTGGAACAGGCCAATTTTCCACCCACCCAAAATGGTAGCGGCCGCATCAATCCCACACAAAACCTGGTAGACGCCTTCCCGATGCTGAATGGATATCCCATCACCGATCCCGCAGCCAGCTATGATGCAGCCAATCCTTATAATAACCGTGACCCAAGGCTCAAGTTGTTTATCCTGGTGAATGGCGGCACAGCCGGCCCGAATAATACAGCCATCAATACTGCGGCGGATGGTCCACTGAATGATGCGCTGAATAAAGTAGAGACATCCACGCGTACGGGTTATTACCTGCGCAAACTGCTTCGGCAGGATGTGAACCTCAATCCCCAATCGCCCAATAACCAACGGCATTACAAACCGCATATCCGGTATACCGAGCTACTGCTGAATTATGCCGAAGCCGCCAACGAAGCATGGGGGCCAATGGGTACAGGCAGCAATACTTACTCGGCCTATGATGTGATCAGGGGCATCCGCAAAAGGGCAGGTGTAGGCAACACCAATAATGATGCTTACCTGGAATCCGTGAAGGGCAATAAGGACCAGATGCGCGAACTGATCCGCAATGAACGCAGGTTGGAATTGTGCTTTGAAGGATTCCGGTTCTGGGACCTGCGCCGCTGGAAGCTGAACCTCACAGAAACAGCGAAAGGCGTTAGCATCCGCAACAATGTGCCTTCCTATATGAATGTGGAGCCACGGCAGTTTCAACCCTTCATGATCTATGGTCCTATTCCTTATGGCGAGATCCTGAAGTTTGGCCTGCTGGAACAGAACCAGGGATGGAGGTGAGGACGCTGGCGAATGAGAGAGCATTGAAAATTGAACATTGAACATTTAGAAAATAGCAATAATGAAAAAGTTTCTTATACCAATCATCGGGGCACTGGTACTGGGAGCCTGCAATAAAAAAGCGGAGTTTCCTGACTATGATTACCAGACGGTGTATTTCGCCTATCAATACCCGGTGCGTACGATCACTTTTGGGGAAGATGTATTCAATACAGACCTGGACAACCAGGGAAAATGTAAGATCATGGCCGCTACGGGTGGTGTATACTACAGCAAAGAAGATCTAACCATCCCGGTCATGGTGGACAACAGTTTGCTCGGCAATGGGCTCTTGTTTGGGGCAGGGCAAGCAGAGGTATTGCCCATGCCCGCCAGTTATTTTACCCTGGCAGGCAACAGCATCACCATTCCCAAGGGGCAACTGGCCGGCGGGGTGGAAGTCCAATTGACAGCTGCTTTTTTCAATGATCCCAAAGCGATCAAAAACACCTATGTGATCCCCTTGCGGATGACGGGCAAGTCGGGTGCCGACTCGATCCTGAATGGAAAGGATTTCACACTGTATGCCATCAAGTATGTCAACCCCTGGCATGGCAATTACCTGCGCCGGGGTAAAGATGTGGTGACAGGTAGTGTGAACCAAACCATCGTACGGCATAAACCCTACGTTGAAAACGATGAGGTTAATAAATTGAATACAGTAGGAATGAAAGAATTGGAGTTCCCGCTGGTATTGAAGAACAAAGACGGCATCAATGTAAACTGTCCACTCCTGTTGCGGTTTGATGATGCAGGGAAATGTACCATCACAGCCGCCAATGGCAGCTTCACCGCCAGCGGCAACGGTCAGTTTGTAAAGAAGGGAGAAAAGAACAGTTGGGGTGGCAAGGACCGGGATGGACTGTACCTCAATTACCAGGTTACATTGACTGATATGCAGGTAGCCTCCACGGATACGCTCGTAATACGCGACCGTGCAGTAACCATGGAAACCTTTACGCCAGTAGGCAAGTAATACATTCTGCCATCTTTAATCTTTGTTTAGTTATGAACAAACTACATACCATCGCAGCGGGCTTTACAGCATTGACCCTGCTGGCCGCCTGTAATAAATACAAAGCGCCTGCTTTCGCAGTCAGCAAGCCGGAACCAGTAGCCACGCAGGAGGATATAGATGCTTATCCTGCCTTAAAAAGTTATATCAACCGGGCTGCGCATCCCAATTTCAAATGGGGCGTAGCATTGGGTTTACAGGAGTACCTGGATAAAGGTGTGAAATACCGGTTGGTCAATAACAACTTTGATGAACTGGTATTGGGTTATGAAATGAAACATGCTGCTGTGGTGCAGGCGGATGGCAGCCTGAGCCTGGCCAAGGTAAAAGACCTGCTGCAAAAGGCCAGCGAGGCCAATATGACCGTGTATGGCCATACACTGATGTGGCATGCCAACCAGAATGCGGCTTACTTAAAGGGGCTCTTATCGCCGCTGGTAGCCACCTCGCCCGCCTATGCCAATGACCTGAACCTGGCGGGCCTCAAGGATAAAAGTTTTAATGGCTGGTCCCTTGCCAATCCCGGCGCCGGTATTACCGTAACTGATGCAGATGGCATGGGCGCCGGCACCAAAGCGATCAGGTTGGTATCAACGGCCAGCTCCTCGGCAGCTACGGACCTGCAACTGATCACACCCCAGATCACAGTGAACAAAACGCATAAATATGAAGTGGTCATGTACATCAAATCCGATATTGCCGGAGAGGGCCGTATCTCCTTTGAAGGATTGAATAACAATATGCCGGCCATCGACTGGACAAAATCAGGTACCGCTACCGCCACTTTCAAAACAGGCATATCCTGGAAAGAGATCCGCTTTAACGTGACTGATTTTGCCGGTGATAAGATCAAACTGCGTTTTGACCTGGGGTATAAACCAGGCGTTACCTACTATATTGATGTAAACAACCTGTATGTATACGATACCCAGGGCACACCCGCCATCAATAACCTGGTGGCCAATGGCGACTTTGAAACCGGTAGTGGCTGGGGCGGCTGGGGTGGCAGTAGCACCCGCGGCGTAACGGCCGACGGGATGGGTGTGGGCAATAAAGGAAAAGCCTTTTTTGTAACCAATCCCACCAAGACGGCCAATTACTGGGATGTACAAACCAGTTATCCTTTTGCGGCCAACCTGAACAATGCCGAGCAGTATGAACTGAGTTTTTGGGTAAAGGGTACGGCTGCCGGCATCATCCGTCCGGAGTTGCAAAGTTCCAATTACAGCTCCAACGGATTTGGACAGGTACCGGTAACCACAGACTGGAAGCTGATCACCATTTCCACCACTACTACGGCTGCCGACCGGAGCCGGCTGATCTTTAGTTATGGAGAATTTGCCGGTACAGTATATATTGATGATGTGGTGCTCAAAAGCAGCAAGGCCACAGGCGGCGTGACCACGATTGCCGAGAAAACACCCGTAGAAAAAGCAGCCATCCTTACTGAGTCGCTGGAGAAGTGGATCAAGGGCATGCAGGAGGTGACTAAAGCTTCGGTCAAGGCATGGGATGTTGTGAATGAACCCATGGACGATGGCAAACCCTATGAATTAAAGACGGCCGTTGGCCGTACGAATATTGCTGCCGATGAATTCTTTTGGCAGGACTACCTGGGTAAGGATTATGCAGTAACAGCCTTTAAACTGGCCCGGCAATATGGCAATGCCAGTGATATACATTTTATCAATGACTATAACCTGGAATACAACCTGGACAAATGCCGTGGGCTAATAGAATACGTGAAATACATTGAAAGCAAGGGCGCCAAAGTAGATGGCATTGGTACACAAATGCACATCAGCACCAGTACGGATAAGCAGAAGATAGAAGAGATGTTCAAGTTGCTGGCAGCCACCGGCAAACAGATCAAAGTATCGGAACTGGACATGGGCGTAGGCGTAAAGACCACCGCCGCCACCGCCGAACATTACAAAGCACAAGCGGAGCTCTACAAGTTTGTGATCGATAAATATTTTGAACTGATCCCGGCCAAACAACGGTATGGCATTACCATCTGGAGCCCGCTGGATAGTCCGGTTGGTTCCTACTGGCGTCCCGGTGAGCCCATTGGCCTCTGGAATGAATCTTATGTGCGTAAACTGGCTTATGCTTCCGTAGCAGAAGCGCTGAAAGCGAATACCAAATAAAGTATACATGAAGAGATGTTGTTTTGTATCCTATATGGCTATTGCATTGTTGACCGGCTGCTGCATGATAGGCAGTATATCGCAGGCGCAATCTATTACCCTTATCAATCCGATACTCAAAGGTTTTTATCCCGACCCCAGTATCGTGAAGGTGGGAACAGATTATTACCTCGTCAATTCTACCTTTTCCTTTTTCCCGGGCCTGCCCATTTTTCATAGCAAGGACCTCAAGAACTGGAAACAGGTCGACAATGCCATCGACCGCACCAGCCAGTTACAATTCCTGAAGCAACGTACTACCAGGGGTTTGTTTGCCCCTGGCATCAGTTACCACAATGGTACATTTTATATTGCCTGTACCAATATTGATGATGGCGGCAATTTTGTGATCACCGCTAAAAACCCTGCTGGTCCCTGGACTGATCCGGTATGGTTGCGCAAGGTGCGGGGCATCGATCCCTCCATTCATTTTATAGATGATAAGGCCTATATCATTTACAACAGTGATCCGCCCGAAAACAAATCATTATATCCGGGTCATAGGACCATACGTATGTATGAATTTGATCCACTGGCCTTGCAGGTAGTGGGAGAGGAACAGATACTGGTAAATGGTGGCGTAGACATCAGTAAGAAACCCGTGTGGATAGAAGGACCCCATTTGCTGCAACGCAATGGCTGGTATTATCTCTATGCCGCCGAAGGCGGCACTTCTGTCAATCACTCGGAGGTGGTATTGCGCAGCAAATCCGTATGGGGCCCTTATACGCCTTACGAAAACAATCCCATCCTTACCCAACGGGGTTTACCAGAAGACCGCAAACATCCGGTCACCAGTACAGGTCATGCACAGCTGGTAGAGGGCCCCGATGGCAAAACCTATTCCATCTTCCTGGCCTGCCGGCCCTATACGGGCGATTACTACAATACGGGAAGGGAAACCTTCATTGCGCCGGTAGAATGGATCAATGATTGGCCCGTCATTGATCCCGCACATAAAGAAGTACAGTATTACTACCCCGCCAATTTCCCTGAAGTAAAACAACCTGGTGCGTTGCCACAAAGCGGCAATTTCTCTTACCGGTTGAAGTTTGATAAAGTACTGGATCCCTCCCTTTTATTCCTGCGTTCCTGCGATAGCTCTTCCTTTTCGCTGAACAAAAAGACAGGCTTAACGATGCAACTGAAGCCAGCCACGGTCATGGAGCTGGGCGTACCTTCCTTTATAGGCAAACGGCAACAACACCTGTATGCCAGTGCCGAAACGGCCATGGATTTTACAGCAAAAGCCGAAAACGAAAAGGCGGGATTCATGGTGTATTATGATGAGCACCATTTTTACTACCTCTGTAAGTCCATCGCCAACGGCCAACCCGTCCTACAATTGTTCAAAGGCAAGGAAGGGGATAAGGGCATGGAATTAATTACTTCAAGTCCTTTGACAGGCAAAGGCGGACAAGTGCAATTAAAGATCGAAGCACAGGGAGATCATTATGATTTTCACTATGCTGTCAAGGCCAATAACTGGATCAAACTGGCAGGTGGACTGGATGCCAAATATCTAAGTACCCGCCTGGCAGGTGGTTTTACGGGCTGCTTTTTTGCTTTCTATGCCACTTCATTGGGCATGGCGGTAAACAATGCCGCCAGTTTTAAATACTTGCAGTATAGTGGTAATGATCCTATGTATAAGTAAGTCTTTTATAAAGGTGAGTCACCCTGCCGCGCTGCCAAGCAGGGCTGCAGGGTGGCCCACCTTTTTCTACAAGGCGACCCACCTGGCCCAAGCTACATCAATTGGCAGTGGGACTATCGGATGTGTGATGGCCTTGCCTGGTAGCAATGACGTTATAGAAAGCAGGTTTGGGTTTGTTCTGCCTGTCGAACAGCAAGGGGTAATTGGTTCGTCCCCGGACAGGGAAATTGTTGAGCCAGGATTGGGCATCATTGACGCCCCAAAAGGTAACACGGCTTATTTTATCGGCGTGTTTTACAAACAAACTGAACAGGTCTTCATACGCTTTACCCAATTTTAACTGTACAGAATCGGGCAAGCCCTTGGTATAAGGGTCCATGCCAGGCCTTTTGCCATCCGCTGTGCGACCGATATCAGCGGTATTGTCCTCCCAGGGATTGGGCAGTACAGTGAGGTCCAATTCGGTGAACATGACTTTAATGCCCAGGGCCGAAAATGCCTGGATACTTTCTTCGATCTCGGCCAGGGGCAGTTTGTTGATGCGCCAGTGGCCCTGTATACCCACACCGTCGATTCGCACACCGGCAGCCTGTATTTTTTTGATGAGAGCCAGGGCGCCAGCCCGCTTATTAGGTTGCTCAATATTGTAATCATTGTAATACAGCTCGGCATCGGGTGCACTTTGCTGTGCCAGCCGGAATGCTTCTACGATGTAATCATCACCCAGGTATTGTAAAAACACCGTATTGCGCAGCGTACCGTCTTCATTCAAAGCCTCATTCACCACATCCCAGGAAAACACTTTTCCCTTGTAACGGCTGGCCACGGTAGTAATATGACTGGTAAAGAACTGCCGTACAGAATCCGCATTTTTCAATCGCCGTACATACCCCGGCAACTGGCTATGCCAAATGAGGGTATGGCCATTGACCTTGAAATTGTATTTAGCTGCATACACCACCAATTGATCAGTAGCTTCAAAATTATACCTGTTCCACTCAGGACGAAGCAAGGATGCCTTCATCGCATTTTCAGGAGTAATGGCATTGAACTGCTGGGGTATCATTTTGGCAATGCCTGCATCCTTCTCCCGCACTTGCTCCGTATTGAGCGCAGTGCCTACCAGGAAATCATTTTTAAAGATTGTTTTAAGAGAAGGCAAGGGTGCATTGTCCTGGCCGTATAAGGAACAGTTGGTCAATGATATTATGGCAACAAGCAGGGCAGGGGTAAGCACAGCAGGTATTTTCATACTTATAAAAGTCGAAAAAAACATACATATCCCCAGACTACCACAATGGTCGATTTGTATCAATTTCTCCTAAAAGGCGACCCACCCTGCTGCCCTGCATGGCAGCGCTGCAGCGCTTGTCCCTCTTTGCAGGGTGGCCCACCTTTGTTCCAGGCAATCCTTAATTATCACTATTGGGCTGGCTCTTGCGCATGCGTGTAATAAATTCAGAGGGCAGCATATTGAATTTGTTCTTGAATGACCTGGCAAAATAATTAGGCGTGGAGAATCCTACCTGGTAGGCAATCTCCGCAATGGTCATATCACTTTTCTCCATGAGGCCGGCTGCTTTATCCAGCCGGTAAGAACGGATATATTCCACCGGCGTTTCACCCGTCAGCTCCAGCAACTTACTATAGAGTGAGCTGCGGCTCATGCCCACCTCTTTACTCAAAGTCTCTACCGATAGTTGTGAATTCGTCAGGTTCTCTTCCAGGTAACTAACGATCTTATTCAGTAATTTCTCATCGGCCGATTCAACTTCAATAACCGGCGCCTGCACTTTGATCTGCCTCGTATAGGTATTCTTGAGCGTGCTATTGAGGTGAAGCAGGTTTTTGATACGGGCATGAAGCACCTCAAAGTTGAACGGCTTGGTAATATAATCATTGGCCCCGGTTGACAATCCGGCCAATTGTTGTGCTTCCGTTATTTGAGCGGTGAGTAGTATCACCGGGATATGACTGGTCCTTTTATCCCCTTTCAATTTTTGCAGCAATTCGATGCCATCCATTTCGGGCATGGTAACATCACTCACAATGAGCAGTGGATGATGGGCAAGGGCTTTCTGCCAACCTTCTTTTCCATTGGAAGCCTCTATTACTTTATAATTGTTCCGGAGATTGTCCTTGAGGTAATACCTGAAATCCTCATTGTCTTCCACCAACAATACCAATGGCAGATCAGTGGAACTGCCATTAGCTGCTGTCATCACAGGCATGGCACCTGCCACAGCTGTTGTTTCTGGTAGGTGAGCCGATGCAATTGGCAAAGCTGGTGAGCATTCCTGTACCGGCTTAGCTGTAGGCTCCAAGGGTAACTGTATAATAAAACAGGCGCCCTGGCCGGGTTCACTGATTACCTCCAGACTGCCGCCCTGCATTTTAACGAACTCCCTGGTAATAGATAGGCCGATCCCCGATCCCTGGTTCAATACAGCCGTACTGCTACTGGCTTGAAAGAAACGCTCAAATATTAACGCCTGCTTTTCTTTGGGAATGCCTACCCCTGTATCAATCACTTTAATCGTTACCCATTGGACAGATGTATCATCAGTAACCTGGGCCGGTTGCTCCATTTCTACACGTACCGTACCACCCTCCAGTGTAAACTTAAAAGCATTGGACAGGAGGTTAAAAAGAATACGTTCCATTTTATCGTGGTCAAACCGGGCTTCCAGCTTTGATATGCTGCTGGCAAATTCAAAATGAATATGTTTTCTTTCGGCAAAGTCGCGGAAGGAATCGGATGCATCTTTTACAAAGGATACCAACTCACCATCCGTCAATTGTAATTTCAGTTCATGTTCTTCCAGCTTCCTGAAATCGAGCAGCTGGTTAACAAGGTTGAGCAGTCTGCGTGCATTCCTTTTGACCATGCCTAGTTTGTCCAGGTTGCTGCCTGCTTTTTCTCCGGCCATCAGTTGCTCCACCGGGCCCATGATCAATGATATCGGTGTTCTGAAATCATGACTCAGGTTGGTAAGGAATTTGATCTTTAAACCATCCAGTTCCTGTTTGCGTTTGGCTTCCTGGCGCTCCTGCTCCAGCAGGAACTTCTTTCTGATACGCCTGATACCCTGGCGGCGACTAAATAGCAACAGGCCACCAATGAAAGCTATATACAACAGGTAGGCATAGGTAGTACGCCAAAAGGGTGGATGTACCACGATGCGGATCACTTTGTCTTTTGCACTCCAGACGCCATCGTTGTTGCTGGCTTTTACATGAAAGAGGTACTCGCCCGGATCGAGGTTGGTATAGGAAGCCGTATTGCTGGTGCCGGTATAGTTCCAGTCTTTATCAAAACCTTCCAGTTTATAGGCATAATGGTTTTGCCTGGGGATGGTATAATTCAGCGCCACAAAACTCAGGGCAAAGTTTTGCTTATAGGCCAGTTCAATATTTTCGGCCATTGAAATATGGGTTTTGATGGGCGCTTCTTCTCCTGCCAATATCGATTTATTAGAGATCCGCAGGTCGGTCAACAATACCTCCGGCACATGCTGATTGATGGTTAAGTTGGACGGATCAAAATAATTGAAGCCCTGTAATCCGCCAAAGATCAACTCTCCGCTGGACAGCCGCAAGCCCGAACTATGTACAAAATTGTTGTTCTGTACCCCATTGTAATGCGTATAGTTCCGGAACTTTTTGGTGACCTTGTCAAAACTGCTGATACCTGTATTGGTAGTTACCCATATCTGCCCTTTCACATCTTCCACGATCTGGTAGATCGTGGTGTTTTGCAATCCATCCTTTTCGGAGAAAGTAATAAACGCTTGTCGCTTTTTGTCAAACAAACTAAGCCCTGCACCATAGGTACCCACCCAGAGATTGCCCTGGCTATCGTACAACATGGATTCAATCTTATCACCCGGCAGTTTACTATTGCTTTGCGTGTAGACAGTCCACCGGTTATTACCAGGTTCAAACAATGCCACGCCGCCGCCATGGGAGCCGATCCAGAAATTACCTTCCTGGTCTTCTTCAATAGCCCTGGCGTAGCCATTAAAGGGCAGCAGGTATTCATTGGCAGCACCGGGTGCAGGCTGATTTGTATACCGTGCAATGACCTTGTTGTTTTTGAGCACATTGACACCCTGCCCATTGGTACCTATCCATATATTCCCCTTGCGGTCTTCTTTAATACAAAAGATATCATTGCCGCTGAGGTCATCCGGCCCGGAACCTTGCATAAAATGCTTCCCTGCGCCAGTGGCCGGGTCTACCACCATCAGGCCTTGTCCGTAGGTTCCAATATACAATTTGTTGTCCCTGCTTTGATGTAATACCAATATCGATAGCTTGCTGCTGTAATTCACCGGCAACTTCCAGGCAACAGGTTTGATGCGGTTGGTTGTACGATTGAATTCATATAGGCCACCACCATCCGTTCCAAAATAAATGAGGCCATTCCTGTTTTCGGCAAAGGAGCTGACGATGGAGGTATTACATCCCTCCTCCCGGAAAGCACTGCTGAGTTTGAGGTCGAACAGGTTCAGGTTTTTGTCGTATTTGTTGATCCCTCCACGGAAGGTGCCCAGCCAATAGATGCCCTGCCGGTCGATATAGGCACAACGGATGTATTTACTGGTAAGGCTATGGATATTGTTTTCTTCTGGCAAATAGGTGGAAACCGTGAGGGTTTGGGTGTTGAGTATGTTCAACCCCTGGGAAGTACCGATCCACAAGTGACCGCCGGGATCTGACTCCATGCAATTGATCTCATAGCTGTTTAACCGGGAAGTATAACCATTGAGCTGGCCAAGTGAATTGAACCCCGACCCATCAGGTCGCAAGCGGCAAAGTCCGGCACTGGTGCCAACCCAGACATGCCCCTTACTGTCCTCCGTAATGGCCCTGATCTTGTTGCCCATCAGGCTGAACGAGTCCCGGTCGTCATGAATGTATTTTTTAAAGCCAGTGGAAGCCCCGGTATATAGATAAAGGCCATTATTGGTGCCGGTCCAGATGCGTTGTTTGCTATCGGCAAAAACACATACCGGAGAAGCTGGCAAGGGATTGGTTTCGGAAACAACAGGGAGTTTGAGCCTGGATAGAGAATTATTGGACGGGTCAAATACAAACAAGTATTCAAACTGCGCGATCCAAACCTTTCCCGAAAGGTCACTGCATATACTCATGATCACCGCATTGCCGGGCAGTTCCTGGGTATGCGCCTGCAGGGGATAATGAACAAAGGCATCCCGTTTACGGTCGTATTTACTCAAGCCACCGCCACTGGTGCCAATCCACAGGTTACCGTTCCGGTCTTCATGCAATGCCAGTATTTCATTGGCCCGCAGACTGTTGCTATCGCCTGTAATATGGCGGTATACTGTAAAATTCGTTCCGTCGAACTTATTCAATCCATCATCCGTAGCAAACCACATTAGTCCGTAATGGTCTTTCAGGATCGCATTGACCGAATTGGATAAAAGGCCATCCCTGGCCGACAGGAAGGTAAATTTTATAGGATCCGATTGTGCTGAACCTGTGTGCACAAGCAGCAACAAGCAACAGAGCACCGCAAGGATATATTTACTCATATAGCTAGCCATCGTTAAAGTCAGGAAGGAGGTTGACCAAACCGGTGGTTTTCATAGCAAAGCGGACTTCATTTGTACAGATCGAATGTAAGAATGAAATCGGTTACATCGATGCCGGATGAGCACAAAAATTGTTCACAGCAAAGACTAAAAATCCAATCCTGGCCACCAACGACATAAGTGTCATGAATTTCAACAAATGAAGCATATCCCGATACGTGGTCCTGCTACATTTGTTTTGTGTTAATATGACGTTTATTTTCAATCCATTATCAAAATAATGGCTCCCTAAAAGCGATTTTGCCATGGCCAGTACTATTTTAGTGAATGCAAAGGAAAAAGAGACCATCCAACAAAAGCTCCATGAATGCCTGTTTGGTCAGGAGCGCGGGCTGATCCTGAATGTGGACCTGCTGGCCAAATTGATGCACATGAGCCGTCCAACGCTGTACCGCAAAATGAAAACCATCACCGATAGAACGCCTAATGAACTGATCAATGAGGCCCGGCTAAAGCGGGCCGCTGAATTATTGGCTGGCGGCGAATACCGGGTATTTGAAGTAGCCCGGATGGTGGGATATACTACCCAAAGCAGTTTCGGCAAATCTTTTCTTAAACAATTCAAAGTAACACCCGCCACCTACCAACGCAGGAAAAAGATCATGGATGCGGCCTGATAGCAGGTAACGGGGGAATCCATTGCTTACTATTATGAAACAATTACTCGTATTGCTCCTTGTTATGGCCAGCAGCGGCCTGATTAGCGCTCAGTCATTGTTGAACCCGGCAGCGCCAGGATTTGATGTTGAACGCAGCAATATTGCCCATGGCAAAATTGATACCGTATCCTACCAGTCGGCCACGGTGGGCGTGGCGCGCAAGGCCCTGGTATATACGCCACCGGTCTACTCGCCTCAAAAGAAATACCCCGTTTTGTACTTGCTGCATGGCATTGGTGGTGATGAGAAAGAATGGCTGCATGGCGGCAAGCCGCAGGTGATCCTGGACAACCTGTATGCTGATGGGAAAATTGAGCCCATGATAGTGGTATTGCCCAATGGCCGGGCCATGAAGGACGACCGGGCAACCGGCAATATCATGGCGCCTGATAAAGTGCAGGCATTCGCCAATTTCGAACAAGACCTCTTGAATGACCTGATCCCTTATATTGAAAAGCAATACCCGGCACTTACCGGCCGCGAAAGCAGGGCCATTGCCGGTCTTTCCATGGGCGGCGGCCAATCGCTCAATTTCGGACTGGGCCATTTGGACAAGTTTGCCTGGATAGGTGGTTTTTCCTCTGCTCTCAATACCAGGAAACCCGAACTACTGGTACCCGATGCCGAAGCCGCCAGGAAACAATTAAAACTATTGTGGATTTCCTGCGGAGATAATGATGGGTTGATCAATTTTAGTAAACGCACGCACGATTACCTCCTTGAAAATAAGGTGCCACATATTTACTTTATCGAACCGGGTGGTCATGATTTCAAAGTGTGGAAGAATGGCCTGTATATGTTTTCCCAACTCCTGTTCAAATAAACCGGGTTTACTTCAAATAAGCCTGTACTGTTTTTTTGTTCTGCAGGGTATTGACATCGGGCTGCGATCCTCCCACCGACACCAGGACTTTACCGGTAATGGTTTTTTCCTTGCCATACTCATCAAGCATTGCAAGGTCAGCCAACGGAATATGGAATTGAATAATTTGACTGGTGCCTGCCTTCAGGAAGATGCGTTTAAATCCTTTTAACGACCGGATAAGGCGGGGATCATTTTCCTGGGTGCTGTATACCTGTACCACTTCTTCACCGTCCATTTTTCCGGTATTGCTAACCCGTACACTGACAGTTACCTGCTGGCCATTTTTTTGTACCCTTAATTGATCGTACTGGTAATGGGTATAACTCAATCCATAACCAAAACCATATTGGGCTTTGCCCTTGAAATAACGGTAGGTACGGTTCTGCATGGAGTAATCATTAAAATCAGGCAGGTCCTCATCACGCCCATAAAAGGTGACGGGCAACCGGCCGGCGGGATTGTAATCACCAAACAATACATCCGCAATGGCTGTGCCTGCAGCTTGTCCGCCATACCAGGCATTCACAATGGCCGGTAGATGTTGCGCTTCCCAGGGAAGGGCAATGGCACTGCCTGTCATCATCACAAACACAACAGGTTTGCCTGTACCGTGTAAGGCCTTTAATAATTTGGTTTGAACAGCGGGCAGTAAAATGGAAGTTCTGTCACCACCATTAAAGCCTGGATAATCCACCCGCATTTCTTCGCCTTCCAGTTGGGGAGAGATGCCACCTACAAACACAATGGCATCAGCATCCTTTATACGGTTGGCCAGGGCAGCAAAATCAGTTTTAGCAAAATGGCCTGCACGTAACCGTACATTGGCTTTGCCTTCGCCCTGGAAATATTCCAGCACCAGCCGATAGATTTTACCAGCCTCGGTTTTCAATTGGTAGTTCCTGGCGCCCCAGCGGTTGCGGCTCCAGGCATTGATCACCTCTTTTCCATCTACCAGCAGGCGGTATCCATCGTCTGCATCGGTTTCAAACGTAATACTTCCGGTTTCAGTTGCTTTAAAATCGGTGGAATACCGTACAGAGAAATTGTAAGCCTTTAAAGTATCTACCACCAATTGGCCTTCCTGCCAGTGCTGATCGATCATGGGTTCCATACGTTGTACAATGGGCTGTCCCTGAAGATCGCGGTTATTGTAATAGGCAGCTTCAAATCCCTGCTGTCCCTGCCAGCTATATTGACCGGAAACATCGGCATACTGTAACAGGGTATCATTGGTAAAATTGACTGCCTTTTCATAGACGACTTCTACGCCGCTGCCCAGTTTGTCTTTAATCCCCTGCAATGCTGTTACGATATGCGAAGGGGTACCGTTGTAATTACCCAATACGGCAATGGCATTATCGGCATTTGGACCGATCACCGCGATCTTCCGGATGTTCTTTTGTAAGGGTAGCGTATTCTTTTCATTCTTCAGTAAGACGATTGATTGCTGCGCCATCTTTAACGCATGGGCGCCATGAGCCGCTTTCTCCAATACCGTTTCGGGTGTTTGGGCCCAGGGCACCAGCGAAGGAGGATCAAACAGTCCCAGCCGGAACCGGATCATAAACAAGCGTTTCAGGGATACATCCAATCGCTTTTCGGTGATCTTACCCTGACCCACTGCCTGCACCAGCGCTTTATAGGCATCCGTTCCACAATCGATATCTGTGCCATGCAATACTGCATCGGCCGCTGCACTGGCGGCATCAGGATGGGTTTTGTGGTTCTTGAAAAAATCATCAATGGCCCAGCAATCGGAAGTAACATATCCGGTAAACTGCCATTGGTTGCGCAATATATCTACCATCAACTGATCACTGCCACAGCAGGGCTGACCATTAAAAGCATTGTAGGCGCACATCACACCGGCCACCTGTGATTTGGTGACCAATTCTTTGAAGGCCGGCAAATAAGTATTCCACAAGTCGTATTTGGTAGGTGTAGCATTGAACACATGGCGGGAAGGCTCCGGGCCACTGTGTACCGCATAGTGCTTGGCACAGGCCGCCGCTTTCAGGTATTTGGGATCATTGCCTTGCAATCCACGCACAAAGGCACGGCCCAAACAGGCTGTTAGAAATGGATCTTCTCCATAAGTTTCCTGCCCACGGCCCCACCGTGGATCACGGAAGATATTGATATTGGGTGTCCAGTACGTTAATCCTACATACCGTTGTCCGCTTTTGCCTTGCCGTACTGCCTGGTTATAAACAGCCCTTCCTTCCAGTGCTGCATAATCGGCCATCTGCGCCAGCGAAGTAGTGTCAAAACTGGCCGCCATGCCAATGGCCTGTGGAAATACCGTTACCCGGTATGGCGTGCGGGCCACCCCATGCAATACTTCATTCCACCAGTCATAGGCCGGGATGCCCAGGTGGGGAATAGCAGGGGTGGAGTTGAGCATTTGCGCTACTTTTTCCTCCAGGCTCAAACGGCCTACGAGGTCATTCACCCGTTCTTCAAAAGAAAGGGCTGGATTTTGAAAAGGGTAATTATCGGCAGCGGGATTAAAATAACGGGCTGCAAATACCAGGAAGCTGGGCCAGTTAGGCCCTGTCGTATGACCGCCTGCATGTTGCCGGAAAGCAATCTCCCCATTGGTCAATCCTGTTTCCTGCTCCGGCATGTCTACCGTGCCCAGGTCTTTTTTCCCCAACAGCTTATATACCGGTCCGGCATACACGCCTCCCAGGAACATGCCTTTGGCATCTACCCAGCGGCCTTCCACCGTGGGCGAGCCAACACTGATGTATACCGGACGGGGTGCACAAAGTGCCACCAGTTCATGCGCATCCACCGGCAGGTCATTGGGCGTTTGCGGCCCTGCATACTTAATGAAATTGCCGGCAAACCAATGGTATTCGCCAGACGCCGCCAGGTTCTCCACCTGCTCACCATATACCCTTCGCAATATCTTAGCCCCACCTGCACCGGAAGAACCCACAAAGGCTATAGCCAGCCTTGGTTCATAAGCCATGGCTACAATGGTGGCCTTGCCATAGCGCGATAAACCTTCTATGCCCAATCGTTTTGTATCTACAGCCTTGTCTGTTTCAAAATAATCAATGGCCCTGCTGGCGCCCCAGGCCCAGGCCCGCAAAGCCCCCCAGTCTTCGGGTTTGCGTGGCTGTCCTTTATTTACCAGTCCAATAATGCCCTGTGTAAGTCCCGCACCATTATCTGCCTGATAACTGGTAGGCACAATGATGGCATAACCCCATCCCTTAGCCAGTATTTGTTGCTGCCAGGTGGGCGGTGCATTTTTAGCAGTATCCCGTGGTGCATTAAAACCGGGTGGGAATACAAAGCCAAACTCCATGATCACCGGCACAGGCCCGGTAGCATCCGCAGGTGTAGTCAATGTGAGTTGAATAGCTACCTGTATGGAAGGATAAGCGGAATTGTCAACATGCCCCAACAGTTTTTTAACGGTCACCGGAAAGCTGCCATTCATTTCATGTTGTGTACCCGTTACTTCCCATCTTACCTTGGGTACCTGGGCAGGCACCTTACCGTATACCTCCTGGTCAAAATCCGCTACTATTTCAGGACGTCTTTCTTTCCACCAGGTATTGGCATCCTTTACCGGTTTACCATTTTTAAGCACCAGGGGATCGGGTAGGGTAGTATAAGGAGAAGCTTTCGATTCGTCGATATTGGCTGCATTGGGCGCTTGTGGATTGCCCGATGGGCCCGGTCGCGTGCTGCTGATCTGCAAAGCTGCCAGCATGTTTTTATAATCCAGCTGTGTAACCTTGTTGATGCTGTCGCGCCGCAAACTATCAGCAGGTGACATTCTTCCAAATTGGGTATAGCCACTTTGGGCCAACATCACAAGGAATACAAAAAGGGGAATTATTTTTTGCATAAAGCATATTTAGCATGTGCATCTTTCACATGGGGCTAAAGCCCCAATAATATTTCTCTTTTTGTTGTCCCCGCCCTAAAGGGCGAGGCAATACTTGTTCTTCCAAGCAAGCGTATTGCCGACTGCCGCCCCTCATCGATCCGTTCTGAATGGCGAAGCCGGCAATCCTTCTTTGTTGTACAAATTGGCATGATCGGGATTGTCGGCCCAGGCATACCGCACATATTGTGGATTGGTAATGCCCTCCTGCCATACCACCACCTGGTTGCCTTCGATCTTTACCTTGGCCCATACAAATTTTTTATCGGCTCCCGCAATGGCAAAACTGCCGGGCGCTTCACCATCCCTGGTAATGAGCCCGCTACCGGTGTGCGTAAAACGGATGATGATCCGGTTGTTGTCGATGATGGCCGTATCAAAGAGCGGCCCTGAAACCACCAGGTGTTGGTCGCCATAGGCAATCCGCTGCGCCCACAGGGCCAGTCGTTCGCCCACATCCTTTTTATTATCGGGGTGGATATCATTCCATTCTCCCAGGTCAATGGCTACTGCCATGCCCGTATTGGGTACTGCAAGTGTTTTCAACTGCGCTTCCCTGGTAGCTGCCCACTGACTTTCGGAAGGCAGGTATTGTACGTCCATGAAATTGGGCAACTGTACATATAGGAATGGCAATTCACCCTGTCCCCATAACTTGCGCCAGTTGTTGATCAGCGCAGGCATAAGGGCAGTATAAGCTGCGGCATTAAAGGTATTGGCTTCACCCTGGTACCACAGAAAACCTTTAATGGTATAAGGCGTTGCCGGAGCCAGCATGGAATTGTACAATGCCGTTGGACTATTCTGGGCCGAAAACCCAGCACCGCCACCCACCTGGGGAATAAATACTTCACCCACTTTGTATTGCCAGGTGCCTTTGAGATCAAGCGTATCCTGCCCGGCACTGATATAATACGGTTTGTCCGGTACAAATCCACCCTTGCCACTATTATTGGTGACGCGCACCACGATAATGTTTTTGCCTGCCTGCAAAATGCCAGGCGCAAGAGCATACCTTCTTTGCGGATATTGGTACCCGGTATTTCCGACCTGCTTGCCATTCACATATACCATATCCGCATCCACAATACGGCCCAGGGCCAATTTAGCCGGTACATTCACCATCGATGCCGGGACGATGATCTCGCGCCTGTACCAAACTACGCCATCCAGGTCGCGGACACCCTGGTCTTCCCAATAACCGGGTATATTGATCGTTCGCCAGCCGGTGGGCTGATAGTTCACATCAAACCAGGTTTGGCTGCCCGTTAAACCCTTATCCTGTGAAGCAGGCCGGTTGGCATTGGCAGCAAGTGCCTTGCGGGCAAAGCCATTCGTATAAGCCGTGTCTTTATTCTTTTGAATAAGGCTGTTGATATCCGGAAAGCTGGCCAATCCCTCTTCACTCGTCCATGCCTGGATGGGCGTGCCACCTACACTGGCATTGATGAGACCAATGGGCACCTTGTACCGGTCATAGATCTTTTTGGCAAAAAAATAAGCCACGGCCGAAAACTGTAACACATCCTGCGCAGTAGCAGGCTTCCAATAACCTGTGGGCAGGTCATCATGCGGCCCTTGCAGATCGGTCATCGTGGGTATCCAGAAATGCCGGATATTACCATTGTTGGCACTGGCAATGTCCTGCTCATACAATTCCCGGTGCAGGATCATCTGGTGCACCATATTCGATTGGCCGGAGCAGATCCATACATCACCGATCAGGATATCTTTCAGCTCCAGTTGATTGCTGCCCTTAATGTGCATGGTATAGGGACCACCTGCCGGCATGGGCGGCAGGAACACCTGCCATTTCCTATCAGGTCCCGTTGTTACTTTATAGGTTTTGTTGTTGAATTGTATCGATACCTTTTCCCGGGCGCTGGCCCATCCCCATATCCTTACCCGGGTATCTCTTTGCAATACCATACTGTCGCGCACCAATCGCGGCAACCTTACCTGGGCAATACTGTTGTCAATAAATGCAACGAATAGCAGAAAACTTACCAGTAAAAATGATCTGTTCATAAAGGCAAATACAAATTGAATGTTACAGAAACCATCAACCAATGGCATAAGGCTTCCGTTGTGGCCTCGACAGCATGCGGTTGGCTTCGTCATCATTGTTTTTAAATCGTTCTTTTTCCGGGTCCCAGTATACTTTACGGTTCAGCTTCATGGCAATATGGTGCAGCAGACAGGCCGAACAGGACCGGTGTGCTTCTTCTACAGGAGCAATGGGGGCTGTTTTGTTGCGGATAGCATCCAGCCAATTGCCATGATGATCCTTGCTGATGGGTAAATGAAATTCATTAGGGCCAATGACCGAACTAAGGATGGCGGGATTACTGGCATCGATCTTTTTAGCTGGCGCACTACTGGCACCAGGATCAGAAGCAGTGGCCTGGTAATCGCCCCGCGAAACAAACAACCAGCCTTCTGTACCTTCAAATTTGATCCCGTTCGGAAATTCATTGCTCACCACCATCTTTACCCCATTGCTATACATTGCATAGGTAGTGAACAGGCCATGTACATTCCACAAACCTTCTTTGGGAAAAGCAGCATTGCCCCAAACCTCCACCGGCCCCGAGCGCTCCATGCCCATACCCCAATGCGCTGAATCAATATGATGGGCGCCCCAACCCGTGATCATGCCAGCGCCAAATTGTTCGCAGCGTAACCAGCCCGGCCGGCCATAACCTGCTTGCGGATGCACCCGGTCTTCCGTATAATACACTTCGGGCGTGGAGGCCAGCCACATATCGTAATTGAAATGCGCAGGCACTGGCATTACCTGCGTATTACCTCCCGGAGGATCGCCTGGAAGACCCACATACACGGTTTTCAATTGACCGATCCTGCCATTGCGTACCAGTTCGGCGCCATAGCGGAATTGTTCTGCTGAACGCTGCTGACTGCCTATCTGAAATACCACACCCGTTTGTTGCACCACATCACTCATGATACGCCCTTCCTGTACAGTTAGCGAAGCAGGCTTTTGCATATAGATATGCTTGCCCGCCCGCGCAGCCTGCACGCCAATCATGGCATGCGTATGATCGGGCGTACTGATCAGTACCGCATCAATATCTTTATTGTTCAACAGTTCACGGTGGTCCGTATACAGTTGCACCCCATCAAATGGTTTCCCGTCCCGTTTGGTATAAAATTCATTGACCAATTGCTTACTCTCCGTTGCCCGTTTCTTATCCAGGTCGCACACTGCTACGAGCTGCGTACCTTCCTGCCTCCACACACCCGGCATGTCATGCCCGCGCGAAATGCGGCCCGTACCAATAGCTCCAACATTAATGCGGTTGCTGGGTGCATATTTGCCCAATACACGGGCCGGTACAATAGAAGGAATGCTGCTCATCAACACCGTGCCGGCAGCAGCCCTGGCGCCGGTATTGAGGAACCTGCGCCTGGAAATAGATTTCGGTAGTTTGGTATTTTTCATAATAAGGTTTTTAGTACGAATGGTATGGTCTCATCGAACCGGATATCCCACCGGTGGCTGGGCAAAGTTGCGCCAGGCGCTTTCGGCAGTAGCGGCATCGAGTTGACCATTGAATACGATCAGCCGGTACCGCAACTGATAGGTTTTACCCGGCAACAATAACCAGTCCTTATCCTTGGTAGGCGCAAAATTGAAAAACATATCTCCCCGCTGATTCGTATTCTTTACCCATATCCGCATCGGTTCAGGATGGTTGTAATTGGCAGGATAGGAGAGGAAGGCCACTCCGCCCGAATCGTTGCCCGGTAAAGCCCCTTGCACAATACACCACCTGGCCTTGCTGCCATCTGTATTGTCGCGGTTCTTTCCTTCCGAAGTAAGTACTGTACAATTATCATTGTTCCAGTAACCCGTAGTACGCCAGCCCATACCTGCATACCGGTAAGCCAGGATATGAAAAGGACTTTCAGTAGCACAATTCAGTTCCGAAGTAATATCCACGATATAATACCGGCTTGCTGCTGGCGGTTGGTATACCCGGATGGTTTGTAATTCATGCAGGGCTACTTTTTCACCACCCTCTTTTTTAAACACTACATGCTCCAACAATCCTTTGAACTCTGAAAATACCGGTCCATTGGCGGCAGCTACCAATTGGGCAAAACGTACGGTGCCCTGCCTGCCTTTGATATTCCAGAAGTCGACCGTATCCCCATCAAAGTACACGTGCGTCCAGGGATTCCAGATGCCATAATGGTGATAATGATCCGGCGCCTGTATACGTGTTAGCTCTTGTCCATTGGGCGTATACAAAGGATGAATAAAGCCGCTGCGTTTGTAATTGGTATCAATACCTGCCGGCGGATAAACTGTTTTGTAATAAAAGTTCAGGAGTTTTTGATGGCCGTTGAGGAAAGTGATTTGGCCACTATCCTTATGGGTTACCAGTTCCGGGAAGGCTGTCCCTGGTGCTTTGATCAATTCATAGTGTCGTTTGGAGGGCCCTCCGGCTGGCACCTGCAGGTACAGCCAGCGGTTCGCTTCCTGCTTTACCTGGAAGGGAACCGCCACCCGCTTATTACCCTGCACTTCTACCAGCGATAAAGCCGAATCGTGTACAAACGTAAATTGGTCCAGGTTAATGCTGGCCGCCGACTGCAAGCCTACCATACCCTTTGGCTGTTGAATGGTAAATCTGCCAAGGGTTTGCGCCTGCATGACTACGGGTGTCAACAGGCAACAGGCATACAGGAATAAGCTGGTCTTTTTCATACAGCGTGCAATGGTTTATCAGTACTACTTAATGGGCGTAATGGTTTGTATACTACCATCCTCATTGTAATGCAATTCCGTCACCTTCACATTGCGCAAATGGGTTTTGCCTGATAATTGCACATCATGATAGAACAAATACCACTTGCCATCCTTTTCAATGATGGAGTGGTGATTGGTCCATCCTTCTACCGGCTTCAATACAATACCCTGGTAGGTGAAGGGACCATAAGGATTGTCGCTGGTAGCATAACAGATATTGTGTGTATCGCCTGTAGAATAAGAGAAATAATATTTGCCCTTGTATTGGTGCAACCAGGAACCTTCAAAAAAGCGGCGGTCATTGTCTTTTTCTTTGTACGCATTACCTTGCGCATCTACCAGTTTGATCTCCCGCACCGGCTCTGCAAAACTTTTCATATCGGCAGTTAGTTTTGCTACACGGGGCAAAATAGCTGGCTCATCGGGTTTACGGTTGCCTGCTGTAGAATCGTATTGGTTATTGTTCCAACGCTGCAATTGTCCACCCCAGATACCGCCAAAATACATATAGAAACTACCGTCCTTGTCTTTGAACACACAAGGATCAATGCTGTAACTTCCCTTGATGGGCTCTTTCTCTGCCGTGAAAGGTCCTTCCGGTTGCTTGCTGGTAGCTACACCCATGCGAAATACATCCTGCTTATCCTTTACAGGGAAATAGAGGTAATAGGTATTATTGGCAAAAGCTGCATCGGGTGCCCACAACTGACGGCCTGCCCAGGGAATATTCCTGATATCGAGCGCTACGCCATGATCCGTTACCGGACCACCTACCGAATCCATGGAAAGGATATGGTAATCCCGCATATCGAAATGACTACCCAGATCGTCTTCCTTAGTACCAGTAGAAGTATCATGCGAAGGATACACATAGATACGTCCATTGAACAGGTGCGCCGAAGGATCGGCCGTATAAATATGTTTCACCAATGGCTGCGATAAGTATTCTTTAGCAGGCGCAGCAGTTGCACTGGTATCAGTACCGGCTTCCTGCGTAGCTGGTGCATTGTCATTACAACTTACTGCTGCCACCGAAAAGAGCGCCATCGTAATAATCAAAGGGTGTTTCCTGAAATGCATATAAAGCCTTTATTGGTTTAAAAATGAATTAATTGATGTATGGTTTTGCCAGCGCTGGCGGCCCCAGGTAACTGCCTCTTATGACCCGGGTACTGATCACTAATTTCTGCAGTACCACTCCCGGCGATAACAGCCAGTAACGTAAGGTATGTTTGCCGGGTTTGCGCAACCGGTGTTGTGACATTTTTACGATCGCATTGTTGGCCACCCATCCTTCCCAGGTGCGCGTATCATGATCCTCTTTGTTAAGCGTCATGACCTGCGGCTGTTCATCATCTATCGAAAGCGCATATTTCAGTCCCCCATCATTATAAATATTTAAAGTAGGAGAGAAGTATAAATAGAGGTTGGCCACACCGGTATCTTTCAGCGAAACCACGTATTGCAGGTGGGGACTATTGCCAGTGGCAGTAGCTATGCTGGCCGTTACCGGGGAACTGGTCACACCATCCCCTTCGCGGCCAATATCCGGAATCGTTTTCCAGGTAATACCATTTCCATTCACCGCTTTGGTATATTGACCGGCAAGCAGGGATACCGTAAGCTCAGGAGCGACTGTAGGTGCAGGTACCGTATTCGCTACCTGACTTGCTTTGCCTGCTGCATTGCTATCGACATAGGTAACCACGGGCATCACATTGTGGAGTGGCTGTTGCCAGTAGGTATAACCAATATGCGTTTGGTTCATGAAATGGTTCCATTTGCCATGCGTCAGTTCTTTGTTGTACCGGATCGTCAACAGCGAGTCCTGCAGGTAGCAGTCTTTTGCTTTACCGGCCCACTGATTGGCCTGGGGGTCTTGCAGGGCAGCGCAACGTTTATTCTGTGCTACGGCATAGTACAACTGGTGCAGGTTCGTAAGTGCTTTTACCGGGTGCAGCACCAATTGGAAATAAGCATCCTGGTATTGGCCCGGCAGTTCTTTGTTTATTTTTTCAGCCTGAGCCAGCAAGCTCGTCCAGTCTGAGAGTACCCGGTCAGCTTCTCCATAACTATCCAGCTTATACGTATTGGCATCCAGCAATTCCGGTTTGCGCCTGGCTGCATACAAGGCATATTTCCGCAACAGGTTGCCAATGGGAGCGGCATAGGCGGGGCCAAACTGTTCACCCGCCCACTGGGTATAATAGCTTGCCAGGTTATCCTCATTCCAGGCCCTGGCATTCCAGGCATAATCCAGGAAAAAAGAGATGGGAAACTCCATGGGCTTCAGATCGCCCACATTCACGATCCATACTTTATTTACCCCATGTTCATAAGCCAGGTACATTTGTTCCCATACCCGCGCAATATTGTTGGTGTTGAGCCATTTGTAATTCCGGGGACCACCTACATAATCAAAATGATAATAGATACCATAGCCACCACTGCGCGGTGTTGAGCCCGGCGCCGGCAAGCGGCGGATATTGCCCCAGTTATCATCACACAACAACAAGGTCACATCATCGGGCACCCGCATCCCTTTATCATAATAATCCTGTACTTCTTTGTACAAGGCCCACATTTGCGGGGTTTGTGCTGCCGGTTTGCCGGTTACCGTTTCTATGATCTGCCGTTGGTCTTTTACAATCCGTTCCAGCAATTCCGTGGCCGTTCCCTGCGTCATGGGCATATCGCCATCACCGCGCATGCCCAACGTAACAATGCTTTCATGATGGCCCATATTTTCGATGCCCTTTTGCCAGAAGCTCCGCAGCACCGTATCGTTCTTGGTATAATCCCACTGTCCCTTGCCGTACCGCTTCCATTCCTGCTGTGCCCGCAGCATGGGTTCATGGTGTGAGGTACCCATTACAATACCCCATTTGTGCGCCATCACCGGACTCAAGGTATCATCGTCATTGAAGGCATTGTCCCACATGGCTGGCCATAGGTAATTACCCTTTAGTCGCAGCAGCAACTCAAAGATCCTTTCATAGACCAGGTGGTTTACCCGTCCATATTTTTCCTTTGCCCATCCCGAAAAAGCCGGCGCTTCATCATTAATAAAAATGCCCCTGTATTGTACGGTAGGCGAACCATAGGTATAAACACCAGCCTTTACATATACCGCTTCTTTTCTTTTGGCTGGCACATCGGCCCACCAATACCAGGGTGATACCCCCATTTGCCGCGACAATTCAAATACCCCGTAAGCAAGGCCCCGTTTATCACTACCCGCTATTACCAGCGCCCGGTCAACCCCTGGCAAGGGGTTCATCACCGTTTGCAGTTGGAAGGCTTCCCATTTGCCTTCAATAGCCCGCAGGTCAATTTTTTTATTGGCCACCAGCTGCCCCAGTAAAGCTGAATTTCCAATCGTTCCCAGGATGATCAAATTGCGTGTTGCCGGTTGAGGTGCATGTACAAGGTGGGGAATCCTGCTGGTTACAAACCCAATATCTTCCTGCAACAGCGAAGCCGCTTTGGCCACCAGCCAATCGTCCTGCTTATCCACATAGATATAGGTGCCTGGCGAGGAAACAGGAAAATCCTTCCCGCCATCATGCAGCGTTACAAAGCTTTGTGCCTGGATGCCATGGCAACCTATAAATAAAAGGAACAGGCAGGCAAATCGTTTCATACAAGTGCAGGGTTATTTTAAATAATGACACTTACTTCTTTTTCAACGAAGACTCCCGTATTACCAACTCCGACCGCAGGATGATGGTATTCGTACTATCAATAGGGGAGGTGCCATTCAAATGATTGATCAGGTGGCGGGCCGCTACCTGTCCCATTTCATACCCTCCATAATGGATGGTAGTGAGGTTGGGCTCAACGACTGTGGATACCGGGTCGTTATTAAATCCTACAAAGGCTATATCCCCTGGTATCCGGATACCTGCCCGCTTCAACGCCAGCATACAACCCACGGCACAACTATCGTTGGCTACAAAAATGCCATCCGGCAAAGGCTTCATCTTCAGGATCGTTTTGGCAGCTTCGGCGCCTGCTTCCTGTGTGAGGTTGGTAATGATCGTTTGTTCATCCTTATATTTCAGTTTGCTGTCAGCCAGTGCATCTTTAAAACCCCGCAGCCGGTCCTTGTATACGTTTTGCCTGGGAGGCGCGGTAATATGTACCAACCGCTTACAGCCTTGTTCAACCAGGTGCTGCGTAGCATTGTAAGCAGCCTGCCGGTTATCAATCAGGATACTGGTAGAATGCTCATGCTCCATTACCCGGTCAAAAAAGATAATGGGCGTATTCTTTTTGAAGAAAGGATCAAAATGATTCAGTTCAGTAATATCATAGGCCAGCGATACCAACAATCCATCCACCCGGCTGTTGAACATGGTTCTGGCATTGGCCGCCTCTTTTTCCGCCCTTTCCGACGACTGGCTGATAATAAGGGAGAAGCCCTGCTCATTGGCTACATTTTCCACGCCGGCAATGACCGAAGACATGAAACTACTGTTCAACCTGGGTACGATCACCCCAATGGTATTGGTCTTTTGACTGCGCAGGTTGCGGGCAAAATGATTGGAGCGGTAACCGATCTCACCCGCCAGATCAAAGATCCGCTTCTTCGTTTTCTTACTCACCAACGGGTGGTCCTGCAGGCCCCGGCTCACAGTAGCTGCCGAAATATTCAGTTTTTTGGCAATGTCATAAATCGTTACTTCTTTGTCATTTGTCATACAATCGCTTGCATAAAGGCAATATGGCTAAATTAAAGTAGTTTTCCTGAATATTAATACAATCGGTTGCATTCTTTTGAAAATCGCCCCTTTTTATTTGTCTATTTGACACGAACAGCAGCCGATTTTTATTGAGCTGGCACCTCTTAAAGCCCTCTTTTTTTGCCCACCGGTGTAGTTTTACAGAATGCTTACCTTTATTAGTAAGCTATCCTGCCAAAACAAACCAGTGCTTTCCTATGTTTATGCTGCCTATTTTCGGATTTGCCTTCCTGGCTATTGCGCTTGTCTTTTACCTTAAACTCTGGAAAATAAAGCGCAACGACATTGAAACTGAAGGCGAGATCGTGGATGTACTACGCAGAAAAAACTCCAGGTCAACCTTTCCCATCGTCAAGTTCCAGACCGTGGGCAATACCTGGATCACCAGGGCGCCCGACTTCTTTAGCCTGGGAAAAGCCCCCCAGCGGGGAGAAAAGGTCAAAGTGATCTACAATCCCCATAATCCCAATGATTTTGTTGTACGGGGTAAATCCGGCACGATTGTTCCGTATTTAATTCTTGGCATTTTCTTCCTCTCCATTTGGGGCATTCTGTTATGGCAAGAAATTGAACTATAACCATCCTATAAAAATTGTACTATGACCATGAAATGGATTCCTAAACTCCAGGGACAATCACCCTGGTTTGAAATATACCGTTTAAATGACCAGACCTACGCCTTCAAAGAACCCCACCACGAAGAAGAGGTGATCTGTTACCTCATCATGGGTCAGCACCAGGCCATCTTATTTGATACCGGTATGGGCATTGCCGATATCCGTGCCGAAGTGAGGGCCATTACTCCTTTGCCCATCGTTGTAGTCAACAGCCATTGTCACTATGACCATATTGGCGGCAATCACCTGTTTGAAGAGATCTGGAGCTTTAAACACCCATTTGAGAACAACCGCATTGAACGAGGTTATACCAACGAGGAATGCATGACCTACCTCACCGAAGGTTCGTATAACAATCTCCCTGCATCTGTTGACCTCACCACCTTTTCTGTAAAAGGTACCCGCATCACCAAATATTTGCACGCGGGCGACCGGATCGAATTGGGTGGCCGCACTTTGACGGTTTACCCTACACCGGGTGAAACACCAGGCGCCATTTCTTTGTATGATGATTTGCACCATATCTTTTTCACTGGCGATCTGTTACATCCGGGAGGTATGTGGCTGCATCAAAAAGAATCCAGTTGGCACAGCTTTATACAATCCATCCACTTCCTGCAATCCTGGTCACACCCCCTGCAACACCTTTCGCCCGCCCACAATGAATACTTTGTAGATCCCGGGTTTATAGATAAAGTAAAACAAGGTATTGCTGCAGTAGAGAACCATACCAACCAGGGAGTACTGAAAGCTGCGTTTTTAGCCTTCCCCTTTGAGGGCTTTTCTTTTTATTTACCCAGGGACCATAACAATTAAGGCCCCAAAATTGTATATTGGAAAGTACCCAACCCTCAGCCCCATGCGCACCCATCAACTGATCGTACTACTCCTTGCCCTGACCCTGCCCGTATTGGCCGGCGCTCAAATACCCAACCCCGTAAAATGGGCGTTCACGTCTAAAAAGATCAACAACAAAACCTGGGAAGTACAAATTACTGCCACCATACAGGCCAGCTGGCGTTTATATGCACAGGAACCAGGGGAGGGGCCCATACCCACCACCTTTAAATTCACCCAAAATGACCTGGTGACCATTACCGGAAAAGTGAAAGAGAGCGGTAAGCTACAAAAGGGTTATGACCGGAACTTCAGCACCGACCTCAAATATTACGAAAAACAAGTTGTATTCATACAAACGGTGACCCTCATGTCACCTGCAGTTACCGAAGTCAAAGGATCAGTGGAATATATGACATATAACGCTAATGAGTGCCTGCCGCCGAGGAAACAAGAATTTAACATTCCAATTGGCGGAAAATAACGGATTGCATCAAACTTTTTTCCTTACCTTGTAAGCGCCCAATAGCCTATAACGGAAACCAACAAGTATTTAATCATTTTACCTTCATCCAAAATCGCTTGCGCTTATGAGAAAGTTATTACTTCTCCCATTTCTACTATTATGCCTGCTTGTAGACGCCCAACCACCCGGTTATGTTCCTGGCACACAGGTTTGCTGGACTATCAACGGTTTTCCACATGGATACTTTAAAGCCGCCGGCAATGGCGAGCGCCATATCCTCCTTTCCTTTACCGGCTGGGGAGAGACGGGTTGTGGTAACTACCAGCAAAACGCTCCACAGAACCTGCTCAATGATCTGGGTCGCAATTGGGATGGCCGTACCGTACGGGCTCCGGGTGACACTATTGTATGGGAAATACTCACCTTGCCCAATTATGCCAGTTACTATTTGCCTGACTATGCCAGGGCAATAGATACCTTTTTTAAGAAAATTGTCCCTATTGATACCAGCAATCATAAACTCTTCCATGTTTCCGGCCTTAGTTTTGGCGTGGGGCGTTTCTGGGGATATTTATATAACGATCAAAACCACAACAGCCCCTACCGGCATATTTTTTCTACCACTATCAGTTTATCAGGACAACAGATCAACTCAACCTTCGTCACCAGTGCATCCCGTGGCAGACGCAATTTTGTATGGGTAGGAGAGGATGACAATGGACAAACACATCCCAACGCTTCCTTGTACAATTTCAACAATATGGCCGAACCCAAACGCTGGATGCTTCAACATAGCGTACCGCCCTCTTCGGCCGGCCACAACAGCACCACCTGGGATAGCTGTCATTCGCTTAAAGGTGTTGACACCATGACCAATACCTGGTTGTGGATGGTTACCCAACCCGGTACACCACCCGTTCAACCACCATGCCCGGGTTCTGGTGGCCCTGCTGGTTATGTACCCGGCACACAGGTTAGCTGGACCTATAATGGTCGTTCACATGGTTATTTCCGTGCAGCAGGTTGCGGCGAAAGGCATATCCTTGTTGCCTTCACCGACAATACCAGCCTCGACAGCACCAATTACCAAACGACTTCTCCGCAAAAACTGCTGCAGGATGCCGGCATTAACTGGAATGGACGTACCGTACGTGCGCCTGGTGATACCGTTATCTGGGAAGTACTCACCATTCCTTATACCTCAGGTTACTGGCTGGAGGCCTATGCCAATGATATCAACTATTTCTTCGGCAATATAGCCTCCATTGATACCGCCAGCCGCAACCTATTCCATATAGCAGGAGTGGGCCATGGTGTGGGCAGGATGTGGGGCTACCTCACCAATGACCAAAATCACAACAGCCCTTATCGCAATATTTTCTCTACCACCATTGGCGTATCGACTACCTGGAGTAATATTTACCCGGCCATCAGTGCCTATAGCGTAGGCAAACGCCATTGGGTATGGCATGGCGCCCTGGATACCAGTCCCTTTCCTCCTTCTGCATCCACCGATCATTACAATGCCCTCAATGGCGATAAGCGCATCAACATTCAGGCAGGTGGCGGCCATAATGACATTACCTTTGATAGCTGCTTCTCGCTGGCAGGGTCCGATAGCAGCAACAACCGCTGGTTATGGATGGTAACGCCCCCAGCCAGTGGCTTACGCAGCATGATCACCAACAACAGTCCTGCAAAAGCCGCCGCCCCTTCAGGTACCGGCGAACTGAAGGCCTGGCCCAATCCCGCCAATGGCATTACGCGCCTGAGCTGGAATGGAAAACCCGGCATTGCTTATCGCATCACCGTAGCCGATCAGGCAGGCAGGGTACGACAAGCGGCCACCGGCATTCGCGGCAGCACCCACAACCTCGACATGTCGGGTTATGATAAAGGCGTACATTTTGTACGTGTAGAGGGTGGGGGAGAGCAGTTTATGCTGAAGCTGATCAGGAACTAATTCATACCCACAACAACAAGAAATAGAACGGGGCCGCAAAAGACAACTACCAGGAAGTCTTTTTGCGGCCCCGTTTGATTGTATCTATAGATACGAGTCTGTTATTGAAGCGCACCAAAATGGGCCTTTGCCTGTTGAACAACCTGGCAAACCCAATCATAGCCGTCAACTGCGCTCAGTTTTTGAGTGAGTTGCGAAGGGAAATTATCAATACCAATCAGACAGCCTCCAATTTGGCCAGCCAGTGAGGCATTCGTATCTGTGTCGCCACCAGCTTCAATAATACTTTGATACATATTACTCATACCAACCTTTCTGATTTGCGTAGCAGCAAAGATGGCCAACGGCACTGAATTAACGACATACCCATTACTGCCCAATAGACCCACCCCTTTGATATCCGCATGCGGCAATTCATTGATCTCTATAAGCCGGTCACGCACCCGGGTATCTGGTAATTCAGGAATGATGAGATCTAACAGGTTAATGTCGCCATTCCAGGCACCGGATAGAATAGTTTTAATGGATAGATAGATGGCCAATGCGCCAACATAGGCTTCCTCGTTTCGGTGAGTGATCCTGCAGGCATCCCGGATATGTTCTCGCGTAATGTCAGGAAAAAAAGCGAAGGGGGCGATGCGCATGGCCGCACCATTACCGGCTGCAAATTCTCCGGATCGTCCTACCTGACTCCAATGGCCACCTTCCTGTAGTTCGGTGATTGCTTTCAACGTACTGGCTCCCAATCCTGTCAATCGCCTTTCCCGGTAGTACTGTACAATACTGGCTGTCAAATAAGCCGGATCAAACAGGCCCGGCTTGCAAAGTGCCTCACAGGTGGCCATATTCAGCTGCGTATCGTCTGTAAATCCCCATTGCCGTACAGGCTTCGGTTGCCCACCCAGATAATAAGTTGTCGCAGTATTGCTTACCGATTCATTTTCATAACTACTACCCCAGGCATCGCCAATGGCGCCGCCCAACATACACGCTTCAAACTGTTGTTGCAGTGAGCTACTTTCCATGCAATTTGCGTAATTGATCAAAATAAGGGAGTATCCGTTTTTGCTCACCCAACAAATAATCATCCGCAAAAGAGGATCCGCAATCCTGGTTATTAACCTGGTGGATCAGCTTTCCTTTTTCAAAATAACTCCTGTCTTCCTCTATCGTCGATTTCTTCATATCAAAAGTTTGATCGTCTTTATTCTCTTTCATGGAGGCCGAATCGTAGGTGATGGGCCTGTTGTACTTCAGTGTCTTATCAAAAACAAACGACAACTGTCCATTGAGCAAGTAATATTCCGTCAATTGTTGAAAGGTTTCTCCATAATGGCGGGCGATGATCTTTTCTAAATTACCATTTGAATAATAGAAGATAGCTTCTCCTCCTTCAGTTGATTCCTCCAGTTCAATCGTATCAGTTGATGTCCACTTAGCAATTGAATTAATCCGTTTAAAATTCTCACGGATTGGCTTCAGCCGTTCAACCCGGTATTCATTGTACACCGTATCTGCTTCCTGGAATGTCTCTTTTAAGGCGACCTTCTCTACAGGCAAAGTATCTGACTTGGTATTTATAGCCTGTTCAGCGATTGCACCTGTTTTTTGTGCCCCCTGATCACAGCCTATAACCAGCATCCCGGTAAATACCAGTAATGAATAGTGTAATTTCATGGTTCCAATATAATCCATTTCCGGTGCTTTTATTAATTTGCACCCCGATGAAAAACATCCTCTTACCCATATTGATTACCCTGACTTATTTCGCACAAGCCCAGGATGAACCCTATTTCCGGGATATGCGCTCCTGGACTATCTTCAGCCATGATTCCATAGACCGGTATATTTTTGCCGATACCGCCTATATCCGAAGTTCACCCGATACCAAACAACCGCCTATTGATACCCTCCTGGCAGGCGATAATATTACCATCACTGGCGCCACTACCATTGCTTTGACCATTCGCGGTATTAAAGGCCCCTGGTTGAAGATCAGCTATGCTAAAAATGGAGCATCCCGGTCCGGCTATATCTGGCAGGGACTAATAAGCTGTACGCCATTACGCCGGGGTGACCTCAAATTCGTATACGGCATTGAACGCAGGGCGGATAGTATTTCCGGTACCGGCAAAAACAAGGATACCCTGCGCCAATACCTGGTGAGGCTGAAAGTGGTGCAAAATGGCCTGATATTGGCCAGAGCAGCCATTATAACTCCTGATGATGAAAGTTCCAATTTCAGTGGCGGCAAGATCATGAGCGGTATGGGATTGACCAACGTACAACACATGATCGTACTCACCTTCAGTGGCGAAGCCTGTGGCATTCCCACCTACGATTATTACCTGGCCTGGACCAAGGATAACCAGTTGGTGCGCTTTCCCGACAAAACCAATATTGGCGATGCCGGCGCTTTTTACCACTCCGAAACATTCACCTTTCCCAATGAGAAGAATGGCCGGCCCGATATGCTGCTATGGGACCTCACTGTGGAAGAAGCTACTGATAAAGTAGATAAACACGGAGATAACATCATGAAAGTGACCAGTAAGAAAAATGCAGCCTATACCTGGGATGGCACCACTGGAAAGATTACCCCCGTGAAGCTATAGTTAAGGCTTCCCCGTTTGCAAAAAGTTCTGCAGCAGTTGATTTACCTCATCGGGCTTTTCGAGGTTGAGCATGTGCGCCACCTCTTTGACCTTTAACATCCTACAAAACCTATCCAACAGCCAGTATCTTGGCACTGCCTACATAGGGCGCCTGCCGTACATAATCAGCCGATTCCATGATACCATAACAAATACCTATGGAAAGTACCAGTGTAAAATCGGTATCGGGTGGGAAAACACGCAACGTAAGTTCCTTATCAATAGCAGGAGCTCCTTTCGAAATAGGATACCAATCGGACCGGAACACCTCCGTAGGAATATTGTCATACCCTAGATGAGAAGGAAAATATTTGACCTTGTCGAAAAAGGTCATTGCAACTTCATTGCCCGGTTCCATATTGTAGGTTTGATCCTTCCGGCCATCAGGATAAACATCTGGCACCACCCCCCAGGTAATGATCACCCTGAACATAGCATAATGAGCGGGAGCAAATAAATTGATAGCAGGTATCAGAGGAGCGATCTGCACCCTGGCCGTACCTGTTTCCCGGCTGAGACTATAATCCACCGGACAGCGAAGCACTGAGTCAAAAAGCGTTTTTTTATTGAGGGAGAACCCTTTGATCACCAGTGGATTTTCCGATAACCGGATGGTACGCTTACCCGGCTCGCCCGTGGTATCCAATTGCTGCACCGGCATCAGCAGAGCGGCCAGCGGTCCCGAAATATTGTAGTCTGCCATTGGCAGTTGTGCATTCAGCACCTGGCGTATCCACCTGCCTGCCGTGGAACGGCCACTGAATTCGGCAATGTTGCGCCTGACCTTGTGACAATCCGGATCGGTTTTAATCTTTTCTTTGGTGAGACCACCTTTCTCACGTACAACAATTCCTTCCACACCCCTCATTTTGTAAAAGGAAAGCCCGCCAAGGCCCCCTTCCAGGCCATTTCCAAGAACACCTTTCAATTTAGCCATAGTAGTAAATTTTTTGTGGTTTAGAAATGGGGAAGCCCATAGTTGCTTCCCGGTAAGCTGTAAGCAAGTTAATATTTATTTTAATAATATTAAATAATTAATATACAAATATTTCAGATATATCCCGCATTTAAAAGGTGTTGTACATCTCTGGGTTATCTCTGTAATATCTCTGGAATATCTCTGGTATATCTAAAAAGGTACTATAAGTCTGGTATGCGCTTACTTTGGGAGAGAAAGTTCGAGGCCATGTAAGTCCACTGGCCCAATTATTTTAGAATTGTAACTTGCAATCATCCACAACCCGCCCCTAACTCATTGAATATGAATAGTAAACTACTAAGAAACCTATGCCTTACTTTTGGACTTTCCCTGTTTTGCACCGGAGTTATTTATTACTGCTGGTTTTACGCGCAGCAAAGGGGATTTGAGGAAGGGCAGGACTTGACCATTCTCCTGGCAGTGGGGGCTTTGTTTAACAATGCACTCATACTCTTGGCCAGTTTGCCGGTTCTCCTATTAACAAAACAAGCATTCTTCCAAAACCGTAGGACCCGCTGGTTATGCTATTTTGGTGGGCCTGTTTTACTAACCCTCTTGTTCACTATGGTGATCATGAATGGGTGGGAGGGCAGGCTGCAATTTTTGATCGCCGGACTTTCGTTTATTGGCATTCATACTTACTTTTACTTGCAATTGCCCAGCCCTTCTTTTCGGGATACAGTTGAAATGGATGCCAAACCAACACAAGACAGTAATCTCAAAATTAGTCCCGGTACAGGCAACCCGGTCACACCAGCTTTGTTATTACAGGAGGTAAGTAAAATACTTTGGCAGGTAAAAGAAAAGATCACTGATGAATCTGATGTACTCTGGACCAGCTATGACACGCCGCAACAACTGCGGCATGATATAGAACAATATTTATCTGAATTACGGGTGGATTGCAAGGAAGGACTTGAAAAATGTAAATGGCTTTTTGCCCCCACCGGTACCTTGCAGGAGCACTCAATGTCAAACGGCTGGGCTGAAGAATACATCAGCCTTGCTTCACAATTTGACAGATTGTATGATGAATTAAAAAAGCACCTGTAATATCGTAGTCCGGGAAGGGAGGTCTTCAGTTACTTATTGATCAATCATATTTAGCATCTTCGTGATCAAACTCCATTTCAAACAGGTAAAATGCCGAAAGAATAGTATAGGTGTCAGTTATATTGGTATTGATTGCACCCAAAAAATTAAGGTACTTTGTATTGTTTGTTGGCTGCCAATCCGGGGCATCTATTTTTAATGCGAATTCGGCAAATTCATCCCCATAGTCCTGGTACATCTCAAATCTAAAGTGTCCCAATGTTTCCCGTTTAAACCAATTAGTACTGATACCAGTACTCGTCCGGTTGAAAGTATATCGTTTATCGGCAAGATGAATGACGCTTTTACTCAACGGATAACCCATTGCCCCCTTAGTTGAATAGCCAAGCTTGTATTCTCCCACCTGCTCATTGGTCTTTTTATCGATCAATACATGCCTGGTCTTTTTGCGGGATTCCCGTAATTCATTTACCATAATTTCCTGGTCCCCAAAAACCATAAAACAAGTTTTATGATAAAAATAGAATTGACCGGCAATTTCATGTTCCCGGTTATGTACCTTATACAACCTAAGTTGATCCTTCCTTTTAACCGCTGTAGTAACGCAGTCATTCAGTATCACTTTTTCAAATGTAATATTCACGGGGTATGTATTATCATCTTATAACGACTGAAAATATGAAATATTTCCAGGCAAGTAGCATGGTGGGAACATTCCCACTTACCGGGAACATTCCCGCTAAAACTTAATCGCACAATTGATGCCGGGTAGAAAGCTGATTAGGTAGTTTTAAGCTGTCCAACAATGAAACTACATGAACAAGCGCTTGCCGGTTATTGATAAACACCAGACACCCTGCCGTCCAACCAGCAATACCCAACCCGCCATTCCTTTCACAGCACTGCTGGTCTTATGCTGGATCATGCTGCTCTCCCTCCATATAATGGCGCAGGCGCCTGCTACCTATACGCTGACCTGGGCCGATGAATTTAATTCAACGACACTGGATACCACGCAATGGAAATACCGGGTTGGCGCCAGTGGCACCAGTTACCAACGCCCGGAAAATGTTGTGATGGACAATGGCAAAATGCGCATCAACCTCAAAAAAGAACCCTACCAGGGCAAGTCCTATACAGGTGGCGGCATCATCACCAAATTGCCGAGACGCTATGGCTATTATGAAGTAAGTGTAAAGATCGACGGCGGTTATGGCTGGCATGAAGCATTCTGGACCACCTGGCTCTGCGGGTTTGATGATCCCGACACGGCCTGGCGTTCATTGCCCGGCCGTACAGAAATAGATTGCCTGGAACATTATGCCGGTCATGCCAACAATTACTTTACTTATGGCGCCATAGAATGGGCGCCCCACCATGGCAATATCAACCGCGATTACCAAACGGTGGTACCCAACCTCGCCACCTCCTACAATACATTCGGGTTTGAATACACCCCCGACTACCTCAACTACTTTTTCAATGGCCGTCTCCTGAAAACGATCGACATGCGCAACAGGCCATCGCACGATTTTTACCTATGGCTCAGCACCATCGCTACCAAGGCCGATGCCACGGATTCGGGAGCTGTATTTTTTGATTACCTGCGATGCTATAGCATTTCACCGGCCAATTACGCCATCCGCAAAGTACCCTTTTTGCATTACCTCGACTCCCTGCGCGGCACGAGCCAATCGGCGCTCCTAATGCCATCCATCAAAGCAGCATCCCGCACTAAGAAAAAAAAGTTACCTTTTATGGATGAAAGCCATCCTTTTTTGCCTGCTGCTGCCCCTGGGCCTAACCGCACAATCATTGTCCGATACGATTACGCGAAAAATTGATTCCATCTTCAAATACTATACGCCTTCCTCACCGGGTTGCGCCATTGCGGTAACGCAAAATGGGAAGGTCATCTTTGAAAAAGGCTATGGCATGGCCAACCTGGAATATGCCATCCCGGTAAAGCCCACCACGATCTTCCACATCGCTTCCGAATCCAAGCAATATGTAGCGTTTTGCATGCTCCTGCTGGAAAAAGAAGGCAAGCTCTCGCTGGATGATGATATCAGGAAATACCTGGATTATGTGCCCAACTTTGGCCCTACCATCACCATCCGCCACCTGATACACCATACCAGTGGCCTGCGCGACCAATGGCAATTACTGGCCAATGCAGGCTGGCAACTGGATGATGTAATTACGCAGGAACATATTGTCAAACTGGTGGGCAAACAAAAAGCGCTGAACTTCAATCCGGGAGAGGAATGGATGTATTGCAATACGGGTTATACGCTGATGGCGGAGATCGTATACAAAGTAAGTGGCCTTACCTTACGCCAATATACAGAAAAGAACATATTCCAGCCGCTGGGCATGAAGGACACGCATTTTCACGACAACTACACGGAGATTGTTCCGGGCAGGGCCTATTCCTACAGTCCGCGACCGGGCAACCAATACCAGCATGCGGTCCTGAGTTATTCAACGGTAGGCGCTACCAGCCTGTTTACAACAGTGCTGGATGAAAGCAAATGGCTGCACAATTATGAAACGGGTACGGTAGGAGGAAAGGAGTTGGTGGAAAAGATGTACCAGCAGGGGCTGTTGAATGATGGTCGTAAACTCAACTACGCTTTTGCGCTGAACATTGGAAAATACAAAGGATGGAAACAGATTGGCCACGGAGGGGCAGATGCAGGCTTTCGCAGCTTTGCCTGCCGCTTTCCTGAAAAAGGACTGGGCATTGTGGTATTTAGCAATTATGGTCCGGCTGATGTGACAAGATTGACCAACCTGGTAGCGGATGTATTCATTACGGAATCCAAAGAAGAGCCCGCACCGGTTGAAACCTTTGTAACGGACACGGTACTCCTGAAAAAACTACCGGGAAGGTATTATACCGAACGGGGTGAACTGGCCGAACTGGTTTGGCAAAAGGGGCAATTGCTCAGGCGCAACCTCAACAATGGCACTACTTCCGAATGGAAACTCATGGCACAGGGCAATGGCAGGTACAAGCTCAATGCAGGCGCCACGCTGTTGCTGGATGAGAACAGTAAAATGCCTGACTCCATCATGGAATTGAAAATAGAAACCCCTACCAATATCCAATTATTCAAAAGGCAACCTGCCACGCCAACTGCTATTACAGCCGCCTTTGCCGGCAAATATTATGGCGCCGAAACAGAAGCATTTTATTATATAACTGTTAAGGACAACCAGTTAACGCTGGAGCACCGGAAATTCAGCAGTGTCCCTTTAAAATACATTGCTCCCGATCAGTTTACCTGTCCGCATTGGTGGATGAACCATATCCGTTTCATCAGGAATAAAAAAGGCGCAATAATTGCCTTTGAAGTGAATGCCGGCAGGGTACAACACCTGGTATATGAAAAAGTAAAGTCCTAAAGACCTGGCGCCCCGAATTGACCACAGATTTAAAATTACCTAATGTAAAACCCCTTCGCTTTGAAGAACACATATACAGTAAGTTTTTAGTTTGCTGAAACCACTTATTATTGTCATGGAATTGGTCAACTCTCCCCGTACACCAATCCTTTCCTTATTTAAGCTGTGAGATAAAACCAGGTCTTCCTGTTGTGGCAACATAACCAGGAAGATTCGGCGCTATATATACCATTAATCATTAAACCTATTCTTTATGCATCTTGAACATGCCGTTCAGGTGGCTGCCGCTGCCTGTACCTTGAATCGTATTCAAAATGAATACCTGGAATTGAAAAACAACAGGACCACCTTTTCAATTCATGAGCTGCTCAGCTCCGAGTACTTTAACTTAAATCAATTCTGCACAACATTTACGCCGCATCCCAATGCACCGGGCCTAATTGCCAATGCCAGGGAGTACAGTGAACGTTATGGTATCTGGCTGCCTAACGCGGAGCAGTACATTACCTGTTGCATGTATTTATTTCCCCATGCACCCTTGTACCGGATGTATCCCATTGTAAAGAACTGTGCTGTTGATTTTTACCTCAATGATGTGATGGGGCGCGAGGTGTACCCACGCCTATCGCAAGCCGAAAAAAAGATGGCAGATGCTTTAAAAGACCGGCTGGTCAGTGTCACCCTGGACCTGCAGGCTGATAAGATGCCGGGCCTGGTGGAAACAGCCAACCTGGAAATGTTGAAAGAGATTGCCGAAACTTCTACCCCGGAATGGTTTGAACGGTTCCTGGGATTTTACAATTACCACCTGGAAGTAGCGCATACCGACAGCAATGCTGCGGCGCATGGCCGCGTTCTTACGGTGGAAGAGTACATCGAATTACGGTGCCATATATCGGGTATGCCGCATACGGTTGCCCTGATCGAATATGCCGATGGTTTTCTCAACTGGCATATCCTGCGCGAGATTGGTGTGTCCGAACTATTGAATCAATTGAATTGGGCGGTGGCACTGATCGGCTGCCTGATGAATGATATCTTCAGCTTTGAAAAAGAGGTCATTGACAACAATTGCGACTCCAACCTCATTGCCATTATTGCCCTGAATCACCCGGTATTGAAGCTGGCGGGCGCCATCCGGCAAGCCTCGAAAATAGTGCAGGACCTGTTGATCGAACAGGATTACCTTACCCGGAAGATCAGGGAGTCGGTAGCCACTTCTACGCTGGCGCATCCCAAGGTAAAAGACCGGGTATGCTCGTATCTGGAGGGAATAGAAAGATGCATTCAGGCTGCCTGGAAATGGCAGGTATATACGCCCCGATACAAACGGGCCGGGTCTATATGGATGGAAACAACTTTAAAAACAAAGGCATAATCCCTATGGTACAGAACAGTTGCGCCTTATTTGATAAGGCGTAACTGTTGCTCGATCATATTGCGGAGCATGCTCAGCCGGAGGGGCTTTTCGAGCAGACCATCCACCCCTGCATGGATAAACATTTCTTTGCTTTCCCTGAACAGGTTGCCGCTGACAACTATGATGGGAATGGAATTATATTTCAGACTGCCCCGCATTGTTTTGACGAAATCGAGTGCCTCACTGAATTTGGGAGAAAAGGAATCCAGCAGGATCACATCCGGCTGCCACTGTTCCAACTCCTGGTATGCCTTTTCGATACTGGTGGCTATTGAAACCTGGCAACCCAGGATACGCAGGTCATTTTCGAGCCACCTGGATTGTATCTTGTCATCATCGACGAGTAAGATGGTAGGATTGTCTTCCAGTTTGTTGATGGTATCAGGCTCTTCGGGAAGGAAAGAGAAATTAGCTGCGGGTGCATTTTTGGCCTTATACAGGGGTAAGGTGACGGTAAAACTGGTCAACTCATTAGGTACCGATTCAAAACTGATGTTGCCGTTCATGCTACGTACTTTGGCATGAACAATGAAAAGTCCCAGTCCATTACCGATCTCATCACATTCATGCCTGCCTTTTACAAAGGGTTCAAAGAGGCGGTCCCTGATCTCGGGTTGGATACCTACCCCTTCATTGGTAACCTTCATTTGCCATTCGGTACGGAATACATCTAAACGCACGATGATATACGAATTTTCCCTGGCATACTTGATGGCATTGGTCAATAGGTTAATGAGTATCTGGCTCACTTGTACGGGGTCGATCTTAAGGGTCTCGGGCATATCTGTACCCAAAAAGAGACTGATCTTGATGTTTTTCCGGTTGGCGGCCAACTGGTAAGTGTTCACAATGTCTGTAAAATACTCCTCTACCATGACCATCCTTAAAACGGGATATTCCATTTTACCATCCTCAATTTCAGAAAAGGAAAGTGCTTTATTGATGAGGTCATTGGCATTGTCTGTAACCTTCAGCATCATAGCCGAGAGTTGATCTACCTCTCGTCCTACCAGGGCATTGTTCGCTACTTTGGTTTTTAACATATTGGCCACCTGGCGGCACAAAGCGAGGGGGGATTTCAGGTCATGGGTGACCTGGTTCACGTACAAGCGGTTATTCCGATGGGCCTGGGTGAGTTTTCTGACGGAATCATTGCTGGTAACATAGGGTTTGGATACAAGGACGATCAAAAGCAGGATCCCTCCCAATGCCAATTCACGGAATATAAGTCGTGTCTGAGGATCTATTGGTAAAGGATCAGCCCATCCAAACTGGTTGACTGCTTCCAGGAATATAAAGGACAAAATGGATAACCAAAAACAGAACTGGCGCGTCCGGTTTTGTTCCTGGGGAAACAGGAGGTAAATGATAGATATCAGGAACAATACCATCGGCAATAGCTCAACGAAATTGCCCAACAGGGAACCGAAATAAAGGCAAGCGGAACATTGAGAAATATAGGTAGTTAATGCCGCCCTGTCAAACTCTTTCCGGGAACAAAGCCATAAGGCCAATACAGTCATTGAAAACTCAATAATAATCGGAATAATCAGAAACAAGCTGAAATAAAAAACAACGAACACGGTTCCTATCGACAGGATCAAAGCTGCCAGGGCCAGGTTGAGCTTGTTAATGAATACTGCCCGTTTGATCTGTGCCTCTTCCTGAAGTCCTGCTGTTCCCAGGTTAAGTAATTGCTTCAGCATAATAGTCGTTTTAAGTAAGTGACAGGTTAGAAATACATACAGTTTTAGGGTACAACAAAGGGTATTACAATATGGGCGCCGGGCCGAACACAGAGATCGGTCGACCAACTACCATCATGTGGTGTACCTGTCTAACGGACTAGTTACTAAAATGTGAAACTGAGTTGGTCGGGTATATACGTTGCTACTATCAGGCAAGTATAAGTAGAAAGCTTGAAACCAAAGTTATATTATTTACCCACAATATACATACGCTTGCCATAAAATCACATTGTGGGTGAATCTGGGGCCATTTCATGGTAATTTTTAACCGCAACCCTAAATAAAACGTTTAAAAGAACCGGTTAACCATGCATTTTATATATTTACCCCAAACCGCACCTTTACTTTGTCCATGACCACATGGGTATAAAAATGCTTTAAATTGGGATTGTCCATCAGGTACTTCCGGGTAAAGGCCTCAAAATGTGCCATATCGGTGACATTAACGATCAAAACGAAGTCATAGGTTCCCGTTACATAATAACATTGCGACACTTCTACGCAATCCAGCATCAATTGCTTGAACTGATCGATGGAAGCGGCATTGCCTTCCTGCAATACCACATCCACTACGCAAACAATACCAATACCGGTAGCCGCCGGAGAAATGATGGAGACATCGGCTTCAATGATCTTTTCTTCTCTCAATTTCGCAATCCTCCTTTGAACGGCACTGGGGCTCAAACTGGCTTCCTTGCTCAGTTGCTCGGTCGTTAGCCGGTTATTCTGCTGCAGCAGGCGCAACAACTTTTTATCGTACTCATCCAGCTCGTGCATAATTATCCCGTTTATCGGGTAAAAATAGCGGAAAACCTGCGTCGTTTGCCCCAAAACGCGCAGATTGTTCAATACGCCGCCGCTAATTTTACACCCTCAAAGCGCCAATAAAAAGCGCTTCTCCAATAAAAGTATAGCCATGAATAACAAAGCACCATTTCAACTCCCGGCAGGCAGTGTATTTACGCCGGAAGCAGTACAACAATTCAGGAAGGAAACAACAGGCACGCAGCATGTCATTCACCTCAACAATGCAGGCGCCGGGCTGATGCCCGATGTAGTTACCCGGGCACAGGTGGAACATATTGAACTGGAAGCCCGGATAGGGGGGTATGAGGCTGCGGCCCGCAATGCACAGCTGATACAGGCATTTTATGAACAGGCGGCCGGGCTCTTCCATACCCAACCCACCAATATTGCTTTTACGGCAAGTGCCACCGACTCGTATACCCGCGCCCTGTCGTCCATCCCTTTTGAACAGGGCGACCTGATCCTCACAGATGCAGATGATTTTGTATCCAACCAGATCCAGTTCCTCTCGCTGCAAAAAAGATGGGGCGTACAGATCATGCACATCAACAATGCGCCCATTGGCGGGGTAGACCTGGACGACCTGCGCACCAAATTGCATCAGTATCAGCCCCGGTTATTGGCCATTACGCATATACCTACCAACTCGGGCCTGGTGCAGCCGGTGGATGAAATTGCCGGCATCTACCAGGAGTATACTAACCGCTATCCCGGAAAAACCTGGTATATACTCGATGCCTGCCAGTCGGCCGGACAATTGAAACTGGATGTACAAAAACTGCACTGTGATTTTTTGAGTGTTACCTGCCGCAAGTTCCTGCGGGGACCACGGGGCACAGGCGCCCTGTATATTTCGGATAGCGCCTTGCAAGCCGGCCTTGAACCGCTGTTTATTGACATGCGGGGAGCTACCTGGACCGGGAAAAGCAAATACGAACAACAACCCGGTGCCAAAAGATATGAAGACTGGGAATTTGCCTATGCAACGGTAGTAGGCACCACCGCCGCTATTGAATATTGCCGTGCCATTGGTGAAGATCGGATCTGGCAACAGGTGCAACTGATGGCCCATACGACCCGTCAAAAACTGGCAGCCCTCAATAAGGTCAGGGTATTGGACCGTGGTCCGCAGCAAGGCGGGTTGGTCACCTTTACGGTGGCAGGGGGCGATCCCGTTCACATAGTTAGTGAGCTATTGAAACGCCAGATCAATGTAGTACCCAGCTATCGAGCCTTTGGCCTGCTTGACTTTGATGAAAAAGGGGTGGAATGGGCCATCAGGGTTTCCCCACATTACTATAATACGTTGGATGAAGTAAATACCTTTATGGAAGCCTTGCAGGAAATTATCACTCAAGAATAGTTGACAACACCCATGGCTGCAGCAACAGGCAGAAAAGTCGGTGAATGTCGGAAATACCCAGGTAAATTGACCTATTTACACCCTTTTTACTAGAATTTTTAGCATAGTTTTGCTGCGACTTAGATCCAACTCAACACAACACTATGCGCACATCCAACAAGGCAGCCATTGGCTTTATCTTTATCACCCTGCTCATTGATGTAATGGGATGGGGGCTCATTATCCCGGTAATGGCCGACCTCATTGCACAGCTCAAACACATTCCGGTCAACCAGGCCAGTACCTATGGGGCCCTTCTATTGTCGGTATTTGCCATTACACAATTTGTATTTGCACCCGTTATTGGCAACTTAAGCGATAAATATGGCCGCCGGCCTATTTTGCTGTTTTCTTTATTGGGTTTTGGTATTGATTATATCATCCTGGCATTGGCTCCCACCTACGGGTGGTTATTTGTAGGTCGTGTGATAGCGGGTATTACCGGCGCCAGCTTTACTACGGCTGCTGCCTATATTGCCGATGTAAGTACGGACGAAACGACACGGGCTAAAAATTTTGGGATGATTGGCGCTGCTTTTGGTTTGGGCTTTGTATTAGGCCCCGCCCTGGGCGCCTTACTGGCCACCTGGGGAATACGGGCGCCTTTTTGGGCCGCCGCCGCACTTTGCCTGCTCAACTGTTTATATGGCTATTTCCTGTTGCCCGAATCATTGAAAAAGGAAAACCGCCGGCCCTTCGAATGGAAACGTGCCAATCCCTTTGGTTCCCTGAAATTCCTGACCCGCCACCCGGAGATCGGTGGACTGGCATTTAGTTTTTTCCTTATTTACCTCGGTAGCCAGGCGGTGCAGGGTAACTGGAACTTCTTTACGATTTACCGTTTTGGATGGTCTGAGAAAATGGTGGGTATTTCCCTGGCGGTGGTAGGTGTGTTGGTAGGCGCCGTACAAGGCGGTTTAACCAGGGTCATTAATCCCCGGATCGGTAATGAAAAAAGTATTTACCTGGGGCTATCATTATATACTCTTGGGCTGGTGCTTTTTGCCTTTGCAACCAATACCTGGATGATGTTTGCCTTCCTGGTACCCTATTGCCTGGGTGGTATCTGCGGTCCTTCTTTACAATCCGTTATTTCGGGCCATGTACCGCCCAATCAGCAAGGCGAATTACAGGGCGCCCTGACGAGCCTGATGAGCCTTACCACCATTATTGGTCCCCTGATCATGAATGGCACATTTGCTTACTTTACTACAGATAAAGCTCCCTTTCATTTTCCGGGTATCCATTTCCTGCTTGGGGCTGCTTGTATGCTGGCCAGCATTATTATTACCTACAAGGTACTCAGCAAGGAAAAGAAAGAACATCCTGAATTAAGAGAAGTGATTGCAGGTACGGGGCATCATGCCGATACACCGGTGCATTAACGCAACTATTAAGCACATACAATAAAATGTCGTTGAATTAAGGAGGACGGCTTCGACAAGCTCAGCCTGACATCCTCCTTAATTCAACGACATTAATATTTTCTATTTAGCTATTCAACCATTGTTTACTCTGGAATATTGTACTCGCGACAGATCTCCTCATAACTGCGCTTGGCCATCCTTGCACCTGCTTTACCACCCGGGATGATGATGTACCGGAACTGGTGGGTGACGGCTATGCTGGCATAACTATTCTTGTCGTTCACAAAACGGATCTGCAGGTTGCCCGGCGATAACCGCGCACTCCAGGTATCTGTAGTTACGCCACCCTGGTTGTAGGTAAGCTGAATGGGCAATTGCTGCACTACATTGACAGGCCACACCGATGGGTTATACCCCAGCAATTTGCCAAAAGTATGGATCGTGCCACTGTCCAACACCTGCTGTGTAATGCCCGGTGCTGCTTTGTTGTACTTGAATCCCCATACACTGAAAACAGTATCCTTGACATACGATGGAGGTGTAAACCACTCAGAATAGATGACATTGGCGGTACCAGTAGCACCAGTAGGGCCCGCAGGGCCGGTATCGCCTTTCTTGCAACGCGTAAAAATTACAACCATGGCCAGGGTACAAACCAGCAGCATGCAAACTTTTTTCATACAGGAATTAACTTTTGTTAGTGTTTGAAATACAAACAACAAAGCTATCCGGCAATGATGTCCCATCCTATAACTCAAATAGGCTATTCCGTCTCCCACAACCGGAGTACCAACAAAAAAATCACCGGTGAAGGCCGGTGATCAAATAACAGGGAGGAAAAAAATATCTATTAAGAAAACAAGCTGCTCAGTTGTTGTTTGCTTTGTTGTAACCAGTTCTGGGTAGGTTTTGCACCTGTTTCAAAATGATCGATCGTACGGATCTTAACGCAAATAGCCACCAGGTTCAGGTTATCACCTTCATTGCCCGTGAGTGCATTCACTTTCGCTGCATTATCGACGATAGTAGCGGTACCGGCAATCTTAATAAAATAGGGGACGCCTTTTTTGAAGAAATCCAATTTAGCAGGTAACTCCTGGTCAAATTCAGTCAACGCCTGGGTAGGTCGCTGGATCAGGAACCAGATACGGTTTTGCTCATCCATTTGTACATTGTTGATCACATGTACAGGCAACTTCAGCAATGATTCATTTTCGGTAATAAAGAGGGCAGATCCCAATGTCATGATCTGTTGCTTGATCAGGTTAGCAGATTCCAATGTCTCCGGTTGATTGTAAAATGTGGTACGCATAATGTCCTTGTCTTTTTAACTGTCCAGGTTAATGTTTTTGAAGTCCTTTTGTCCGTGAACATGCCAGACAAGACAATGGCCGTACCAAAATATAAGCAACTACCAATCAGCTGGTTATACTTTTAAAATCGAAATACTCCTTCCCAATTCCGGAATAGTTTTCCAAAACAACCGCAGATTAAGGGATTTCAAGGGATTGCGCAGATGGAGGAGCGGCCAACGGCTGCGAGCAGTTTGCCGACTGCCGATTCACGATTGCCGTCCTCAACCTTCTTTTCATTTCGTTGTTCTCATTGCTCAAAACCGTTACTTTACAGTATGAGTGTATTGCAACCCGCCCGCAAGCAAGGCAACAAGTTCCTTAATCCTGTGCCAACCGCTGTTGCATCCACCAATATCGGCAAGATACTGGGCGCCTACCTCTTCAATAAAAATGAATCTTTTCCCAAACACCTGCCGGGTCCTTTTCATACGGATACGGGGGTGTATGCCACAGCACCGGCATCGGGCCTGCGCATTACGTGGATAGGTCATTCGTCGCTCCTTATAGAGATCGATGGCCTGTGCCTGCTGACCGACCCTGTATGGAGTAACCGCGCTTCCTTTTCTTCCTTTTTCGGACCCAGGCGTTTTTATGCGCCGCCCATCGCGCTCAAAGACCTGCCGCCCCTGGATGCCATTATTATTTCGCACGATCATTACGACCACCTCGATGCGGCTACTATCCGGTGGTTTGCCCATGGCCGGGTGCCGTTTTACTGCTCCCTGGGCGTGGGGCGCTATTTGCAGGAATATGGGGTAGGGGCCTCGCGTATCACAGAAATGGACTGGACCAGCCAGGTTGCTATTGGCGATAAGGCCACGTTGACGGCCCTTCCTGCCCGGCATTTTTCGGGCAGGGGATTGCTCAACAGGTTCCAAACCCTATGGTCATCCTTCGCCATCCGTACCAGCCGGCACCATATTTACTATGGTGCAGACTCAGGTTGGTATACAGGTTTTGCCGAAATAGGACAAACTTATGGTCCATTTGACCTTACGATGTTGGAAATAGGCGCCTCGAATTCTTTTTGGCCCGACATCCACATGGGCCCGGTCCGTGCGGCCGAAGCCCACCTGGCCCTGCGGGGAAAACTCCTGATGCCCATTCATTGGGGAACCTTCAACCTGGCCCTGCATGCCTGGAAAGAACCCATTGAAACGCTGGTCAAAATAGCAGGAGAGCAACACATCCCTCTTTTTGCACCACAGCCCGGCGAACCAGTCACGGTTACAGGAGCGGCCTATATAAATCCCTGGTGGGAAAACGGCTAGTAGCTATTTACCACTCGCCATTCTCCTGTATCTTTGCCGCCGCAGGGAAGTCAGCATTTTATCCTTTTTAAAATATCATCTTGAAGCATCTCAAGGCCATTAATAAATATTTCTGGAAGTACAGGTGGAGACTGGGATTGGGTTTTCTTTTTATCGTAGTATCCAACTACTTTGCTATCCTGGCGCCCCAGGTGACGGGTTATGTATTTGAAGTGGTGCAACGCTCATTGGGCGCAGGGGTGAAAGACAAGTTTCACCCCGAATACGATTGGCTGGTAAACTGGTTCATTCGCTTTGCCGAACAATACAAGGGTATATCGGTGGTGGCGCTTTGCGGTATTACCATCCTGGTATTGGCCCTCATACGTGGCATCTTCATGTTCTTAATGCGGCAAACGATCATTGTAATGAGCCGCCACATAGAATTTGATCAAAAGAATGAAGTTTTCCAGCATTACCTGAAACTGGATACCAACTTTTACAAAACACATAATACAGGCGACCTCATGAGTCGCATATCCGAAGATGTGAGCCGGGTACGTATGTTCACCGGTCCTGCCATCATGTACCTGATCAACCTGGTGACGCTGATTGGGCTGGCCCTTTTTTACATGATCAAAAAAGATGCATTGCTCACGCTCTATGTGTTTGCCCCCCTGCCCATACTGGCCATTACCATTTACCTGGTCAATAACATCATTCATAAGAAAAGTGAGCATATACAGAGTCTTTTATCCGACCTCACCACCAATGCACAACAGTCGTATTCCGGTATCCGGGTTATCAAATCCTTCGTACAGGAAGATGCCATGTATGGATTCTTTGAAAAGAACAGTGAGGACTATAAGCGCAGCGCTATCGGATTGGCCAAAATGGAAGCTATTTACTTCCCTTCCATGACGCTTATCATTGGTCTCAGTACGCTTTTCACCATTATGATCGGGGGTGTTTATGCTATCTATGGCAGTCATGGTGTGGGTATCAGTACCATTGCCGAGTTTGTGATGTATATTAATATGCTCACCTTCCCGGTGAGTGCTATTGGATGGACGGCCAGTATGATACAACGGGCAGCGGCCTCTCAAAAAAGGCTCAATGAGTTCCTTGACACAAAACCTGTCATTAACAACCCGGCACAGCCAGTCAACACTGTGTTGGAAGGACATATTGTATTTGACAAGGTGGATTTTGTATATCCCAATACCGGTATCCAGGCGCTGAAGCAGTTTAACCTGTCCATTCGCAAAGGGCAAAAAATAGCCATCATCGGTCATACCGGCTCGGGCAAAACCACCATTGCACAATTGTTGCTGCGCATGTATGATCCCACTGCCGGCAATATCTTAATTGATGGGGTGAAAGTGAGTGATATGGACCTGCAAAATCTGCGTAAGCAGATCAGCTATGTACCGCAGGACGTTTTCCTGTTTAGTGATACCATTACGAACAATATCAGTTTTGGATTGGGTGAAACGCCCGAAGCCAGGATACAACAAGCTGCACGCTATGCCAGTGTGGAAAAGGAGATACAGGGTTTCCATGGAGGTTATGCCACCATGGTTGGTGAACGGGGTGTAACGCTGAGTGGTGGACAGAAGCAACGCATATCCATTGCCCGCGCACTCATCAAAGATCCGCAGATCGTAGTATTCGATGATTGCCTCAGTGCGGTAGATGCGAAAACAGAAAAGGAAATATTGGGCAACCTTAGTCTATTCCTTAAAGATAAGACCGCTATCATCATTACGCATCGTATTTTTACCTTATTTGACTTCGACCTGATCGTGGTTATTGAAGAGGGTACCATCCGGGAAATGGGCACACATAATGAATTACTGTCACGTAACGGTTACTACACTTATTTGTATGAGCAACAACAACAGGAGCGCGAAGAACTGACTGACGAAAATTGATCATACAATTTATTTTGTGTCATTCACTAATTATATGCCCGGAAATTTTGTCGGTTCCAAAACAATATTATATTTGTGCCTGCTTTTTTTGTGAAAATGCCAATTATTAAACTGCAAAATTCAAATGACTGTGGCGTACGAAAACAATGACAAAAGAATGGAAAGCGTTTACAGCAAACGCATCAGGGCCGGGAAAAGAAGAACTTATTTCTTCGATGTGAGAGCTACCCGCGGTAACGATTATTACATCACCATTACAGAGAGTCGTAAAAAATTCAATGAAAATGGTTATGACAGGCACAAGATCTTCTTGTACAAAGAAGATTTCAACAAGTTCCTGAAAGCATTGACCGAAGCGGTGGATTATGTAAAAACTGACCTGATGCCAAACTTCGACTTTGACGCCTACAACCATGATCAGGTGGCCGAAGGAGAGGACATTGCAGTAGACGGTGAAGGTGCAGAAGAAGTGATCGTAGTAGCCCCCGTAATTGCAACAGCTGCTCCCGCAACCAACGGCACAACAGTGGCTGATGCCGGTGATGAAGTGGACAAATGGTAAAAACGAACTTAACTACTATATCAAAGCTCCTTTATAGGAGCTTTTTTTATGCCCCTCCCCAAAGAAGGAGGGTGGATCCTCCCGGAAAACTACCGGATGATCCACCCTCGTTGATTACTTTATTCAGTCTTTCCCTTTTTCTGGCAGGACCTTTACCCGGGGCCATACGTTTATTTGGTCCTGGTTCTCCCGGCCATCGACGGGCATGATTGCTACTGACTTCATGTCAGGTACCAGGCAGGGCATATTATCCGGACGAAGGGTATACACCTTACCCCGCAAAGTCTGATGTGAATAAGTTCCAGCCATTAATCCGCCCTTACTCAACCTTTGCCCATCCTGCAGTTTCCTGAACTGATCGATCCGGACGGTATCCAGGTTAGGCAATTGCTGGCTATAGGCCACCGCGGTTACCGGCAGCAAAACGGCTAAAATGATACACTGTTTCATATGCTGGGCTTTTTGAGAGGATGCACCAGCACCCGGAATTACACAACTATTGCCGCATTTTTTTCCAGGCATTGATCAACCCATTGGTAGAAGCATCATGCCCCTTCACCACGGTCTCATTTTCCAGCTCGGGCAGTATCTTATTAGCCAATTGTTTACCCAGTTCTACGCCCCATTGGTCGAAGCTGAAGATATTCCAGATCACCCCCTGCACAAAGATCTTATGCTCATACAAAGCAATCAATTGCCCCAGGGTATAAGGCGTGATCTTTTTGATCAAAATAGAATTGGTAGGCCGGTTGCCTTCAAACTCTTTGAAGGGGGTCAGGGCTTCTATTTCCTTTTCTGATTTGCCCGCCTTTTCCAATTCTGCTTCCACTTCTTTGCTGGTCTTCCCATTCATCAATGCCTCTGTTTGTGCAAAGAAGTTCGACAGCAACTTGGCATGATGATCCCCAATGGGATTATGGCTGATGGCTGGCGCTATGAAATCGCAGGGTATTAATAAAGTGCCCTGGTGTATCAATTGGTAAAAAGCATGTTGCCCATTGGTACCTGGCTCACCCCAGATCACGGGGCCTGTAGCATAGTTCACGGCTTTTCCTTTCCGGTCCACGCTCTTGCCATTGCTCTCCATATTGCCTTGCTGAAAATAAGCAGCAAAACGGTGCATGTACTGATCATAGGGCAGGATGGCCTCGGTTTGTGAACCATAGAAATCGGTATACCACAAACCAATCAGCGCCATGATCACCGGTACATTCTTACTGAAGGGGGTAGTGCGGAAATGATTGTCGGTAGCATGTCCGCCCTTGAGCAGCTGTTCAAAATTATCATACCCGATGGTGAGTGCAATCGACAGGCCAATGGAGCTCCACAAGGAGTAACGGCCACCTACCCAATCCCAGAAACCAAACATATTGGCTTTATCAATACCAAATTTGGTCACTTCTTTTTCGTTGGTAGAAAGGGCTACGAAATGTTTGGCTACATGCGCTGCCTCTACCGCTGATTTCAGGAACCAGTTGCGGGCCGTGTGCGCATTGGTCATCGTTTCCTGGGTAGTAAAGGTTTTGGAAGCGATGAGGAAGAGTGTCTCTTCGGCATTCACCTTCTTTAAGGTCTCAACAATATGTGTAGCATCTACATTTGATACAAAATAAACCTGCATTCCTTCCAGCCAGTAAGGCTTCAACGCTTCAGTGACCATATAAGGCCCCAGGTCGCTGCCACCAATACCGATATTCACCACGTAGCGGATCTTTTTACCGGTATATCCTGTCCAGGCGCCACTATGTACCCGTTGGCAAAAATCGCGCATTTGCTGCCATACTCTTTGTACATCGGGCATCACATCCTTGCCTTCGGCATGGACAGGCTGACCCGAGAAATTGCGTAAAGCAGTATGCAGTACAGCCCTGTCTTCTGTAGCATTGATGGGATCGCCGGAGAACATGGCACTGATCGCCTTATCCAGCTCACATTCTTCTGCCAGGTCCAGCAGCAACTCCAGTGTCTTTTCGGTGATGCGGTTCTTTGAATAATCGAACAATATATCTTCCAGTTGCAAAGAGAACTTATGGAAACGTTCCGGGTCTTCTGCAAACAGTTCCCGCAAATGGGTGCGGTTCATCTTCTTATAATGGTCTTCTAATTTACCCCAGGCCTTGGTACGATGTGGTTTAATAGTTGGTAGCATAATTCATTTAATTGGTTTCAAAAATAACGAAGGGTTTGAATATTACCCTTTACAAAATCGTAAGTGCTAACCTGTAGAATGTTAAAATACAGGGCCGAACTGTTGTTTGCAAGCATAAATAAGATTTCCTTCATAGAGCGCCTTTTCCTTTTGATCTATACAAGGCTTGCCTGACCCTCAACCGTCGACCTGCTTATACTACGGTTTTTACAGGTGTAATTGTTATAAAAGCTCTTTATGTTTAGTAGCATTGGGTGACCCCTGGTCGCCCTTTTTTTATGCTGTCTCCTGTAGGCTACATACTTTCAATCACCCGCACCGTATGCTCCACCATTTCACGGGTAATATCCAGGTGCAATACCAGGCGTACCTGTGTAGGAGCAATGGCAATGGCCAGGATATTGTTTTCTTTGAACTTCGCCACGATGTCGGCGGCAGAACGGCTGCCTTTTACCTCAAAAATGACAATATTGGTTTCTACGGGTAGAATACCACCTGTAAAAGGGGCCCTGGCCAATGCAGCTGCCAGCAATTGGGCATGTTCATGATCAATCGCCAGCCTGTCTACCTGGTTTTCCAGGGCATATACACCAGCTGCCGCCATATAGCCAGCCTGCCGCATGCCTCCACCGAATACCTTGCGTATCCGCCTGGCTTTTTTGATAAAAGCCTGTGGGCCGATCAGGATACTACCAACAGGGCAACCCAGCCCTTTGTTCAAACAAACGGATATACTATGAAAGAGGGCGCCATGGTCCCGGGGAGATTCTTTACGTGCCACGAGGGCGTTGAACAACCGGGCGCCATCAAGGTGCAATTGTAATTGATGGTCATCACAAACTTTCCGGATTGCCTGAATGGCATCCAGGTCATAACAACCGCCGCCGCCGCGGTTGGCCGTGTTTTCCAGGCATACCAGCGAAGTACGCGCCTTGTGCACATCATCCGGGTTAATGCCCTGCAAAACCTGCGCGGCAGTCATCCGGCCATGATTGCCATCCAGCAGTTTTACCTGGGCGCCTGCATTGAAGGCTATACCGCCTCCCTCATACTGGTATACATGCGCCGTACGGTCACAGATCACTTCATCGCCGGGCTGGGTATGTACCTTGATGGCTATTTGATTGGACATGGTGCCGGTGGGACAGTACAAGGCGGCCTCCATTCCAAACAGGTTCGCCGCCAGGGCTTCCAACCTGTTCACAGTAGGGTCTTCTCCAAAAACATCATCCCCCACGGGGGCGTTCATCATCGCATCCAACATACCAGCGGTTGGACGGGTTACGGTATCTGATCGCAGGTCAATTATCATAGCTTATAAAGTTAGTTGCGAATGTACAGGAGATTGCATAAAAAAGAGAACCGCTCCGGTAATTTCCGGAGCGGCATCCAACCTATCAGGTTTTGAGTGATCAGCAATCGTTGGTTATCGTTTTAATACCTTAAATACATGTTGTTCGCCATTCAATGTTACATGCAGCATGTACATGCCTGCTACCTTACCAGGAATGGTTACCGGCAAATAGTGAACGCCTTTGTCCATCGTGCGTTTGCCTGTAAGCCCCTGCACTTCAACCCGACGACCGGCGAGGTCATACAAGCTGATCTCTGGCTGATCGTTTTTCTGTAATTGCAGCATCAGGGTCGATTCATTGGTAGATGGATTGGTGTACAACTGGATGGCTGTTGTATTGCAACTGTTCACCGTCAGGATGGTTGAATACAAGGTGCTACCATTGTCCTGGGTTGTTTTCAGGCGATAATAGAGGGTACCCGGCAGCGGAGCCTGATCCGTCCAGCTGAAAATATCGGTTACATTATCCTTCACGGTCCCAACCGGTGAAAAATTCACTTTGTCCTGACTACGTTCAACCGTAAAATCATAGGCAGTAGGAGTCAGGGAAGTCCACCTTAATTGTATCGCCTGGTCCTTACAAATACCAGCAAACGATTTTAACTGAATGGCAAGTATGGTATTGGCCGAAACTGAAGCCAGTGTAAAGTAAGGCGTACTGTTAAAAGTACTGGCCGGTACGGTAATAGTAGCTATACCTGCAGCTGCATTGATGGTAATGGTGGGCGTATTAAGAATAGTAGCATTCGTAAAATTGCCATCGGCATCTACCAACAACCGCAGATCGCCGGCATTTAATGGATTATAACCGGGTGTAATAGAATTGAAATCGAACTTCAGTTTAACATCTGTATTCGTAAAATTGGTCTTTTGCACCAACCATTCACGCGGGATCCTGCAACAGATACCAGTTGGTTTTTCCGGGTTGGCAGGAAAACCACCTACTGGCGGGGCATTATTACTGCCCACCATGAAGTAGGACTTGTCGCCCGCGGTAAAACTACCGGTATTGGTGGCCTGGTCTACTGTTTCAGAAGCGCCTATATAAATTGCAAGGATATCCTGCTGGACAGAAGTGCTCTTAGACTGCTTTTGTAACTGGGCGCCATTATCATCCCTGGCGATACCAATGATATTATTGTTGTAAGCGGCGTTGGTGGCTACGTTCCATACAACTGCACCATCGGAGTTGCGGTAATTATGGGATAAGGTAACACCATATTTCACCGCCAGGTAGCTCTGTACCTTTTCACGGGTAGTAGTACCATGAGAAGCATTGGCATAGGTAATAATTTCTGCTATACCGCCGTCATAAAATTCCAGGTTACCTGTACGTTGATAGGCCAGGGCATTGTTCAAATTGGCCGTAGTACGTCCCGATCCATTGAGTACTCCAATAGAAGTGCCCGCATTGAAAGTCTCCCGCCGGTTGTAGTTATAATCGAAGGTCAACATGCTTGCCTTATCTGTTGTCCATATATTATTGATGATCAGATCGCTCATGTTCCAGCTGTCATTTACAGCATAACTACTGCGCACATCAAAGGAGTTGAATTTATTCATACCCGCCTCACCGGCAAACAGGAACTTACCCGGAGCGCTCAGGTTTCCTACCCCAGGTACGATCACGGCATATACTTCATAGGGGTTATTGCCGGTAGATAAAATACCACTGGTGTTGATATCCATATAATCGGCAGCAGCAGTGCTTTGTGCAGCCGCATCAAAATCAACCACCGGGTTATAATTCATGTTGTTGGTGCTGTTGTTCAAATAGGTAGGCTGGTTGGCTGAAGTTGCATTGGTAGCATGCCGTGCATTGCCTGATTGATCGTTCCAGGTGGCTACCTTTCCATTATTGGTGGTGGTAGAAGTACCTGCATTGGCTTTTACCCAGAAGCTGGAACCTGTAATACCACCGGGGGCAGCGCTACAATCGACAATGGTTCGCCAACCACTGGGGTTGGTTATAGTGGGGGCATAAGCCGTTCCTGACACTGTAATCTCCGTGCAGCGGGCATCCAGGGTTTGGGTAGACACCGCAGTGGGGGATACATCATAAGTGATCCAGAAATAATTGGTACCTGTAACGAGTCTTTGCGATCCATTCACGGTAATGGTCCCCGTAGCAGGTGTTATGGTAACGCCGCCCAGTTCATTAGCGGGTGCAAACCCTGTTGCATTGCCCGAATAATAAACATGCAGCCCGGTCAAATTGGCTACATTGGTAGTAACAATGTCAAACTTCATTTGGGTCAGCGCGATGGGGGTTACCGTACCCCGCGTCAGTATCTGTACGCTGATGATTGCCTGCTGGAGGTTATTACATTTGGATACATTGCCCGTAACCTGGCCTGTTGTAGATGAAACGTAGAACATATTGTTGGGGGTCCAGGTGTAGGTGTCCCCATCATCAGGCTTCCGGTAATTCCAGTTGGTTTCGCTACCATACGTAGCTGTTGCAACAAGACTAGCATCAATAAGGACGGAATAAAAGTCACTTATCGCTCCGCCACCGCTTAACCCAATAGAGGCTGAGGCATTATTGGGTGTTCGGGTAGTTGGGTCATAAATGAATTCAATGACGTTGGTGCCTTCGTAAAACTTTACCTGGAAATTGATAATGGAGTTGGAAGCCGTTCTGCTCCACCGAACATTGGCCCATTGCACTGTCAATATCCGGCTACCCGCCGTGCCTGTTACCTGGTAAGACATACCATTGGCGGGCACCAACAGGTCATCCCATAATGGTGCAACGATGGGGCCATTACCGGTGGTAGAAAGGTTATTGGTGGGCATGGAGTTGGTGGTATTGTTCCCTAAACTGATAAATCCATTTGAACTTACCCTAAAATCAGTATAGGCGCCGCCAGCATAATAAAAGGTAAAACCGAGGAAAAGGTTGGTTGAGATCACATCATCGGCCGCCGCTGTATTAATGACTGTCCCGGCAATTGCATTGTAGCTACCACTGGAAGTAGAAAAGGTAAAGCCGATCTGGGCGTTGGTGGTTAAACTGTTAAAGCAGCTCGTCAAGGTCAATAAGAATACAAGCCTCCACCAGCGTAGAGATTTTTGCATGGGAATTTGGATTTAGGGTTTCCTATAGTGTAGGGGTCAACTACGTTACTTGCTACTTAAACGATTTTCTTCCACGCAGATTGTTCCTGCATGGCAAAAAATAATAAAGTATGATTGATCTATATGTTAACCAATCTGGTTGAAGCCCTTAGGAAGCCCATGAAATCCACCTGCAAAATGCTGTTCAGTAACGCCTTTTTATTAACCCTTGACTATAGTCAAACCCGCATCCCCACTACAAAAAGAATGAAGCAGTTCTACGAAAGGTATTACCGGGCATACCCAAGCGCAATTTGGTTGTTTTTACACTATAAGACCCTGGGGTTCTTTTTTCTTTAAGCAGGAAAATGCGCGTACTTTTTTTAGTCCCAATTGGTTAACGGGGTGATAGCAGATAGGAGGGAATGAGGAAACGAAAGAACGCAAGCAATGAAAGACCATTCACTTTTTAACTAAACCGGTAATCTTAAGGAGAATATAGATATTATAACCGGGTACAAGGGAGGCCCAGCCGGGCTGGCCTGCCTTTTCAAATATATGCCACAGCAGGGCTATTACAAATACAACAACAAAAACCTGGAGGGTTAAAGTAAGTAACATAGCGTACGGATTTAGTTAAGTACAATATACTGGCCCCTACCAGCTTTTGCAAGCAATCCATACCCATTTAATTTATTGTGCTGTAGTACACAAATACTCTTACCTGGTACCGCGAATTCTATCCACACGTACTGCACATATTGACCTCAGTCAAGAAAAACGAATTGCGCAAGCCGCTATTCGCCATGCCTTACCTCATACAATTCCAGTGGTAAACCATCGGGGTCGGCAAAAAAGGTAAAACGTTTGCCTGTGAATTCATCCGTCCGGATGGCCTCTACCATTACTTGCTGATTGATGAGCCAGTTCACCGCCACCTCAATATCCGGCACCGCAAAGGCAAGATGCCTCAGGCCACAGGCTTCCGGTCCACTGGGACGGGGTGGGGGATCGGGAAAGGAAAACAACTCTATGAGGTAATGGCCATTCAGGCAAAGGTCCAGTTTATAAGATTGCCGGGCGGCCCGGTAAACTTCCTGCAGCACGGTAAAGCCCAGTATTTGGGTATAGAACTGTTTCGATCGCTCATAGTCCGAGCAGATGATGGCAATATGATGTACTTGTTGCAATGCTAACATGGTACGAAGGTAGGGAGCTGACATTAAACTGAATTGCCTTCGGTCAACGCTTCCTGTATTTTTTGCCAGCGGCCTTCCGGCAATTCCTTTTCAGCATTATTGAAAAAGGAGGTAAAAACAGGGGAGATGGAGGTTTTCTCAATAGCCCTTAACCAATCAATGATCTCGGCATTATTGGTGCCGCGGATGATCCATTTACTGATTGCAGCCAGGTCTTTGGGAGCTAATTTGGCCACAATGGCTTTTTCCAACCCCAATAATTCCGCATCATTGTAGTACCGCCACAATAAACCATTGAGCAGGTTATCTTCCCGGGCCAGGCCATCCAGGTTACTAACCAGGAATGCAGTAAAAGTTTTGAGGATGGTTTTACCCGCAGCCGTTTTCTCCGCTGTACATACGGCATGGTGATAAGCATTCATCACGCCACGCATCCTTTGTATCTGTACCGCATTGGATTGGAATTGTTGTTTGAACCCGGCGATCAGGTTGGGATTGTATTCCACCATGAAGGGAAACATAAAATATTCAACCTGCAGGTCATGCTGTGTGAAAAAATACAATGCTTCGCTGATCTTTTCCAATGCCTGCCTCGCTTCCTCTTCCATGGCAAAATCAGTTTGTTGTACTGCCATGGCTGTTTCATATAAAAAAGCCCTTAACCCCTTGTGTACCTGGTTGAAAATATTATAGCGTTCCATAGTATACGAATTTGCTACTGATCCAAATATCAGTTATTGTAACCTGGATTACCAACCTATATGGGATGAACTGTACCAGTATTTGCATGATATGCCACAATTGCTGACCAGTCTATTGCCACCCTTTCCGGTATCCGCGTACCAGCATAAAAAACGGGGCCCGAAGCCCCGTTGAATACTGTACTCATTAGCCTGTTCCTAGGAGGCCTGGCGCTGCACAAAATCTTCCAGGATAATATCCGTCACCCCATCATGTTTTTTAACACTCATCTTCGTGGGATAATAACCGGCTTTCTGAAATTTCACGGGCTGCGGTATGGACCTGCTGTAATTGACCGTGGTATCTATAAACGCCTTGGTGATCATGGGCTCCATAAAGGTCACCTTGCCATCATAACTGCCATAGATAAATGTTTGCGTAAAGATCTTTCCACCACTCAACTCACCTGATGCAGGATCCAGCCAATGCATCCCCATTTTGGGAACACCGGGCGCCGGTGCAATATGGCCCGCTGGCAGGTAAGCGGCATCCGGAAACTTATTCATCTTGTTTTCATCGGTAGTAGCTTCTACTTCGGCCGGAGAAACAAAATAGTAATGGAAATCAAAATGCGGTAACATATACATCGGGCCTTCGTGGCCACTCGGATTCCAATCCAGCAATACGTGGTTGAAAGCGGTACCATTTTTTTCATGCAACGAAAGTACCAGGTGGTTTTCGTGACCAGTATGGTTGGAGTTGATGGGCACACTTGCGAGGGCCGCATCATTAATGGAAATAGCCAGTTTTTCAGGGCTGCCATCTGCCTTCAGTGTCGACCAGGTCCAGGCCTTGCCATTGTACAGGGTAAGTACATTTCCTTTTAGCATACCGTCATCGTCCTTGTCTTTTTTACACGCGGTAGCCAATGCCGCCACTGCCAGGCAGCTTAAAAACACTTTTTTCATTTGATAATAATTTGTAGCGATTAAATGCTGTTGAGATAATTTTGACAAAGTTGCCACACGCCCGGCCGCTTACAAATACCGGGGTGGGTGAAATGCAGGAACACCTGTATGAGTTGTCGATAATTTTACCAGGCCGGTCACCTGATATGAACAATCGTACTTATATTTGATGTGTACTTTAACCCCCTCATCGTTGTTGAAATATTTTCATTTCTTCCTTGTGTGTATCCTGTGGAGCCAGGCTTCCCTGGCACGCCAGGTAATTGCTAAAAAAGGAAGTCAGGCTGAGTTCCTGGCTGCACCCACCGCAGCTGTGCCCGATGCCCGTAAATATGTATTTTCCCGCTACAGTACTTTTAATGGCCTCGCCTCCAACATGGTCAATAACCTGGTGCAGGATCGAAGAGGATATATGTGGTTGGCCACACCCAATGGCCTGCAACGGTATGATGGCAATAAATTCATCACCTACAAACACCAACACAGCAACCCGCTCACCTTACCCGATGACAATGTAGGTCGCGTGTACATGGATCAACAAAACAGGCTGTGGATACTTACTGCCGACAATAAAATAGGCATTTTCGATACGGAGAACTTCACTTACCATCCTGTTAATATTGCGTGGCAAAAAGATACCCCCACCGTATTTGTTGCCAAGGCCCTGGTAGAAAAAGGCGACGGTAAAGTGTTGCTGATGATGGGCTGGCATGAGGTCTATGAATTTTCAGCCGCCTCCAATAGCTTTGTCCTCAACGATAAAATAACTTATAAACCTGCCAGCTGGAAGCGCCTGACATTTTTCCAGGACACCCTCACCGGCCGTTCCTGGATCGGCTGCGATTCGGGATTGGTGATGTATGATCCACGGACAAAGCACATCAATTACCGCGGGCACAATCCCGACAATAATAAGTTGATCGATGCCATGGCTGATGTCATGAATATCCACATCACGTTAATTGACGAGTCGGGCCATGCAGCCATTGCCAGCTGGGACCAGAAAAAAGACGGTGGTCCCCGATTACATTATTACAATGGTAAAACAGGAGAAAGGGGGAAACACGACATTACTAAGGAATTATATGGCGGAGGATACGGTGAAATACAAGGCATATTGCAACAACGCAATGGTCGCCTATGGGTATTGGGCCTGCCATTTATTGCCGAATATGTGGGCGGGAAACACGCGCTGCAAGGCTTGCGCAATGAACACAAAGATGAACAAAGCCTCAGTTTTGATGTAGCCAACTTCATGTATGAGGACCATGCACAGAACCTCTGGGTATGTACCAGCAATGGCCTTTTTCTGTTCAATCCCGATGCACAGGTATTTAATGCTTATAATTTATTACGGCCCGATGGCGCCGGGGTAGTGGACGGTCCTTCCAAATGTGTGCTGGAAGTAGACAGTAACCAGGTATGGGTAGGCACCTGGGGGGTGGGGCTCTATGCCTATGATAGAAATTTCAAGCCCATTAACCTGCCTGCATCCATGAAGAAGTATGAAGCTCCCTATGCTATCTGGTGTATGCAGCGGCAGCGCACCACCGGCCTTGTGTGGATGGGCGTGCAGGATGGGTTGATGATTGTTCATGACCCGGCCAGTGGCCAAACAAAGGATTACTTTTTTGATGCAATTTTTGAACGCCGTACTATCCGGCAGATGGTGCAAGACAAACAAGGCAATCTCTGGTTTGGTACACAAGGAGGGCGCGTAGTAAAATGGAGTTATCAACCTGGCAGGGATATAAAAGATGGTTTTACGCAGGTACTCAAATCAGCACTCATATTAAAGCTGTTTGCAGATAAGGATGGTTATATATGGGTGGGCACTTTTGGCCAGGGCTTGCTGAAAATAGACCCTGTCACCAATAAGGTCATTGAACACTATGGAGCAAAGGGCCTCAAGGGCAAGCGTATGTGGAATGATAGTCCCAGCGATATGGTGCAGCTCAATGACAGTATCCTGGTGGTGGCCGGACATGGTCTTTCGCTGTTAAATGTGCGGACTGGCAATATTTCCTTTATCAGCACAGATCAGGGATTGCCCGCTAACAACGTGATGTGCCTGGCAAAAGATAAACGCGGCACCCTGTGGCTGGGTATGATCAGTGGCATCTGCCGTGTGAACCTGGAGAAAATGACCTTTACCTATTACGACAGGCGGGATGGCATGCCGGCTGATTATTTTGAATGCGATGATGCCCACCACCTGAAGGATGGCCGTATCCTGTTTACCAGTGCACACAACTTTGTGGTCTTTGATCCGGAAAAGATGGTCAAAAATATGCCTCCACCCGATGCAGTGCTCAAAGACATCAGGTTGGCCAATGTGTCTTTGTCGATGGATTCGGTGAGTAAACTCTTTGCCATTCACCTGCAGCATGATAAAAGCTCCATTAGTATCGAATTTGGCGGCTTCAATTATACCCGGCAGGACAAGGTTGATTTTTACTACCAGCTCGCAGGGGTTGATAAGGATTGGGTACATGCCGACGACCGTCGCCAGGCCATGTACAACTATCTCCGGCCAGGCAATTATGTCTTCAAAGTAAAAAGCAAAAATGCAGATGGGGTGGAAAGTACAGGCATTACCACCCTGCGCATCAGCGTAGAACCTCCCTTCTGGCGCACCTGGTGGTTTTATAGTTTCCTGGTATTAATGGCCATTGGTATCCTGTATTGGATAGACCGGGAACGTATGAGACGTATCCGTGAACTGCAGGCGGTACGAACACAAATTGCCAGCAACCTCCACAGCGATATCAATACCACGCTCAATAATATCAACCTATTGAGTGAAATGGCCAAGATCAAGGCCGATAAAGACCTTACGCGCTCCAAAGAATACATTGATCAGATCAGTGAGAAAAGTCACAATATGATCATTGCCATGGATGATATGTTGTGGAGCATTGATCCACAGAACGACGGCATGGAAAAGACCTTATTACGGATGCTGGAGTATGTGGATGCACTCATCAACCGGCATAACGCCAATATTGACATCCTGGTAGAGGAGCCGGTACGGTCAATACAACCGGATATGAAAGCCAGACATGAAATGCTGCTGATCTTCAAAGAAGTATTGCGGAATATGGTACAGGAGGGCAGGAACAACCATATCCTCATCAACATTGACCTGGTAAAATCAAAACTTTCCTTAAAGGTGCAGGATGATGGTTTTTACAATAGTGAGGCCGAACTGTTCCCGGCACAAACACTCGACGTGCTGACTAAACGCACAAGCACCATTCACGCCGAACTGGATATCCAGGTCGACAAGAATGGCGCTTCTGTTATTCTGCTCGTTCCGGTAGGTTAACCCTTCAACAAGCTTATTTCCCCATCCACTTTTTAAAATCACTCACCTTCTCCCGGCTTACGATGGCTTCTTTATCAACAGCCGGTTTTAAATGCAGCAACAGGCGGTTGCCAAAATAATCGTGTATCTGATCTACACTGTCTACCGCAATATAGAAGGCCCGGCTAATACGGAAATAGCGCTCGGGGTCCAGCATATCTTCCATTTCATCCATGGTATAATCCACCACAAACTTGCGGTTATCATAGGTCTTGAAGAAGTTCAGGCGTCCATCACTGAAGAAGTAAGCGATCTCCTCTACCTCAATGGAGACCAGTTTCTGGGCATGTTTTACCAGGAAGCGTTTGCGGTATTCTTTGGGTTGCAGTTTTTGCCGCAACTCTTTCACCAGGCTCTCTACATTCAGGTCGGTGTGTGAACTGCCGGCTGCGTAGAGGTCTTTCATTTGCCGGTATTTATTGAGCGCCGTTTCCAGGTCTTCCTTTTGAATAGGCTTCAGTAAATAATCAATACTATTTACCTTAAATGCTTTCAGTGCATATTCATCGTACGAAGTAGTAAATACGACCGCACTTTTAACGGCCGTCCGGCTGAATATCTCAAAACTTTGCCCGTCGCTCAATTCAATATCCATCAGGATCAGGTCGGGAGAGGGATTGTCCTGCAACCAATCGACCGTGCTTTTGATGCTATCGGTAACACCAACCACTTCGGCCTGGGCGTCAACACCGGCCAATGTCTTCTGCAGTTTCTTGACTGCCAGCTCTTCGTCTTCTACGATTAGAATTTTCATGTATAACCTTTTATGGGTTGTTAATGTATTTGTTTTTGAACCACACTTATTTTCTTTTCATATCCACTGTCCCAGATCAGGGGCAGGATCACGGTAAAGTTCCGGGTATCGGAAAGCACCTGGAATCCCGGATGATCCAGCAACTCATATTTCAAGCGGATATTGGCCAGGCCAATCTTATTGGATGGGTCCTTGATGGTTTTAGGCTGCAGGTTATTATTTACCGCCAGCTGGTTGCCTGCCATGGTAAATATATCGATCACCAGCGGCTGCTGCCGGGACACCACATTGTGCTTTACTGCATTTTCCACCAGCAATTGCAGGCTGAGGGAGGGAAGCAGGTAATTGTCATACCGCTTGTCTACTTCCAGCTGGATCTCTATTGCATCCCCATGTCTTGTTTTCAACAACCGGTAGTAGGACTGGATGAAACGCAATTCGTTTTGCAGGGTGGAAAGCCCGTCTTCATTATTCCGCAGCAGGTAGCGGTATACCTTGCTGAGCTCATCCAGGAAACTTTCGGCCTGGACCGGGTCTTCAGAGATCAGTGAGGAAAGGGTATTGAAACAGTTAAACAGGAAATGGGGGTTGACCTGGCTTTTCAGGGTGTCGAACTCATATTGAATGGCCAACTGTTGCACTTCCTCTTTTTCGGCCAGGCTGGCCTTCCATTGAATGATCACATATTCTGCCTCCCAGGAGGTAGTGGCGATCAGCGTTAATGCAACTGCCAGCAGGATGGAGGTTTTGAACTGATGGGTGTCCAGTACATAGCCCAGGAAATGAAAATAGTCGTATCCGTAAAACAGACCGGCAAAGGTGATGCTGGTAAGAATGATATGGGCAACAGCCAGTATGATCAACCTGAGCAGTGTTTGTTGCAGGCCTGGCAACCGGATGCGGAGCCAGTGCATGCTCACAATATGCAGGTACCAGGAAACAAAACCCTGTGCATAGATCAGTGTGAAGGAATACAACCAAATGGTACGGTCATGCCATATCCGGTCGCCAAACAACAAATGGTTCAGCAACACGCTGAGGACAGGCATCAGCGTGAAAAAAGTAATCCATTCTACCCGGGAGGGTTTCATCCATGCTTTCATCATGTGCCGGTTGTTGCTTCCTGGTCGATCAATGGAATATGGATCACCCGTTGCTTTTCGGTATACCGTATCGTCACGGTTTGACGGCAAAGCAACCGGTATTTGTTAATGATATTGTCCAGCCCGGCAGGTTCCGATTCCTGCAGGCCTATCCTGATCTTTTGTTGCACATTGTGTTGTATCTGCAGCCATTGGTCACCCAGGGAACTGATATTGATGGTGAGTGGACTGTCCTTACTTACCATATTGGCGGTAAAGGTATTCTCTACCAGTAATTGCAGGGTGAGTGGTGGCATCAACAGTTGTAGCTGATCCTCTTTGATCTGCCAATTGATATGGATCCCATCGCCATAGCGCACTTTCAGGAGATAATAATAGCTATGCAAAAACTGCACTTCCGTACCCAGGGGCACCAGTCTGTCGTCGCTGCGCAGCAGGTAACGGTATACCTTGCTCATTTCGTCCAGGAATTTTTCTGCTTCCGCCCTGTCCTCACTGATCAGGCTCGACAGGGAATTGAGGCTATTGAACAGGAAATGCGGGTTCATCTGGCTTTTAAGTCCCAGCAACCGGCTTTGCATGTATTCCTTTTTCAGTTGCTGGGTTTCCAGCATCGTCTTTTTCCATTTTTCAAAACTATCCACGCCTTCGTGCAGGATGGTCACAAATACATTGAATATGGCCGCCGATAGCAGGGTCCATTGATACCGTACCTGGTTCAATTCATAATTGAGGAAATGGAAATAATCATACCCCCAGAACAGGATGGTAACGATGAGTGCATTGATAATGATAAACAGGAAAATGGAGATCAGCATCCGTTTCATCAGGTCCCCATCCCTGGGAAAACGGTTGCGCAGGGTAACAGCGATCCAGGTAAAGAAGAACCAGAAGGAGGAGAGGATGAGAAAAGTGCTCAGACCGGCCCACACAAATACCCTTCCTTCTGTAAAAAAGCGGTTGCCAAAGATCAAGGTGTTGTATACCAACACAATGACAGGCACCACCGCCGCAAAGATCCAGAGGTCTTTACGGGTATATTGTGGCAGTGTAAACCTTTTGAGGGGGGTGTGGGCGTCTACTGTCATTACTATAACAAATTACCATCTTTTGTAAAGGGCAAGTTAAGGGGTTTCTATAGAATGGGGAATCGGGAGGATGAATTGAGGATTCCTGGGCGTGAATTGGAGGGGGAGATGCAAGCTGCGGGCTCCCACTACCCATCATTCCTACACTTGATCCGTAAATTCTACCAGATCATACGCAACACCCTTTCCGGGCGGCAGCCTTCCCGCCATCTTTGTGGCAGTAATCAATGTTCATTAATCATTAGTATAGTCATGAAAAAACAACACACCAGGAAAAGCTGGCTGGTGCTACAAGGCCTGGTATTGACCGGCGTAGCCGTTTTTGCCCTCCATGCTTTATTGTCATTCAAAGCCCTGAACCGGTATGCTGATCTTTGGGACCAGTTGGGGACCAGTAAACAAAGCGGCACCAACAGTATTAAGGAGAGCTTTCTGAATGGGTATTTCTATTACAGCGGCCGCAATATTAAGCATATCCTTTCCGGCGACCGGGCGGCAATCGCGAAGGACCTGCTCAATTATTCAAAGGAATATGTCAATTCGGAAGAATTCGCTAAGGCTTATGAGCGTCATCGCCTGGGCAATAAACCCATGGAACCAGCCCCCGCCATTGCCGGCGATTCTATTCGCAGAAAATTTATCAATGATATTAAAAAGGGGATAGAAAGCACGGAGAAGTTCATGAAGACCTCCAATGATGCTGAGATGAAAAAGACCATGCAGGAATCGCTGACCATGCTACAAGCCACGCTGAAGGATTATGAAGATCCCAATAGCCAAACGATCAAGATAGCCATTGAAGGAGAGCAATACAATTATGAATTCCGGATGAAGGGATATAAAACAGCCCTCAAGGCCTGGGAGGAGAAATTCCCCGTGAATGTAAAGCCCATGATCAAGGTGCGCCTGCAACAATTGCTGACGCTTACCAAGGACGTTGATTTCAATGCGCAGCTTACTGATCGTTTTGGCAAAAAGGTTTTTGTGAATAAAGACTTTGAACGCAAACCAACCGAATGGAAAATGGCCTTCCGTGCCGGTAAAGAGGTGACTACCACGGTACAGGCTTTTGCCAGGCAATGGCTGCAGGAATTACAATAAGTCCCTCACCAATAAAGACATTTTACATGAAAAAGATATTTGTAGCAGTCATCTTGCTACTCCCGGTCACGGTATTTTGCCAGGGGTTCATGGATCGCTTAAAGAAAAAAGTAGCCAACAAAGCAGAGCAAAAAGTAGAACAGAAAATTGAAAAAGGAATTGATAAAGGTGTTGATAAGGCTGAACAGGCCGCCAAGCCGGGCACTAAACCGGCTGATACTGCTGCTGCAGGTAAAGCAACAGCTTCAACAGCAACGGGCCCTGCCACGGCAGGTCAGGAAGCGGCGCCTGCACCTATTGCCCTAAAGGCTAATTCCAGGTTTGACTTTGTGCCCGGCGAACAAATTGTGTATACCGAGAACTTTGACCAGGAAGCAGTGGGAGAATTACCCACGGGATGGAATACCACCGGCACGGGTGAGGTGGTAACGCTGAATAACTTTCCGGGCAAATGGTTGCAGCTGCACCAGCGTAGTGTATACCTCACCAGCAATGAAAAGGAGTTCGGAGAAAACTATACGGTAGAGTTTGACATGATCCTGCAATTGAAATACAATGGTCATTTTTATCCCTATTTATCTTTTGGATTCATTGGTACCAATGGTGAACCTGCAGCAGGCAATGAGTTTTTGCGCAATTACCGCAAATATGGTAGCGTGGAAGGCATCTTTTATCCGGCAGATGGGGGTCGTTCCAAAATGGACATGCGCACCTTTAAAACAGGCCGTGTGTATTATGATGGCGACGACCAGGTAGTAGGCATTCTAAGTGATTATTTTGGCAAGCCATTGCATATTGCCATCCAGGTGCAGAAGGAGCGGATGAGGATCTGGGCCAACCAGGAAAAGGTATTTGATGCACCCAAGGCCATTGCACCGGGCAACCTGATGAACCAACTGATCTTTGAGGTACATACTTCCAGTTACAAGGAAGGGGAATATGGCATGTACCTGTCCAACCTGAAAGTAGCCAAAGGCATTCCCGATACCCGGCACAAGCTGGTGGAAGAAGGGAAATTCAGCACCACGGGCATCCTCTTTGATGTGAATGCCGATATCATCAAACCTGAATCCTATGGTGTGCTGAAAGACATTGCCAGTGTATTAAAAGAATTCGGTGATTTGAAGGTGAAAATTGTGGGGCATACGGATAGTGATGGTGATGATCAGAAGAACCTGCAATTGTCGATCAAACGGGCGATAGCGGTAGCAAAAGCCCTGCAGGACAATTTTGGTATTGATGCAGCCCGGATGGAGGCCGACGGAAAAGGAGAGGGCAGGCCTGTTGGGGACAATAAAACCAAAGAAGGCAAAGCCCTGAACAGGAGGGTGGAGTTTATTAAAATGTAATGATACAGAACCGCTAAGCGCCTGTAGGGTCCTCCTTACAGGCGCTTTAGTAATTATATTTTTTTGTTATTTGTTTAGGTATTTCCTACCTTCATCATCTGTTCATGCGGGTGATACCCGCTTCGTATCTTCTCAAATCAGGCCCTTATAAGTAGCAGCTCCCCGGCAATAAACCGTTTACAGATCTTCGTTCACTTACTCAGCATGATCTGCATTCAATAATTGTAACCACTTCCTTCCAATGATCGCTTTTGTTAAAGCGATGGCATGAGATCATAACACCATACTTTTCAAGTAGCATTTCATAACCGTTAAAATTCAATTTTATGGGAGTTATTGCATTCTATGAAGGGAACGAAGCTTCCCAGGACCTGGTGCAAGCTGTGGAAGATGAACCAGGCCAAAACTTCAGGCCTGTGAAAAGGGAAGAGATCAGGTCTTGCAAGCTACTATCTGTGCGCCCGGGCTGCGAGATCAGGGTATATGATTCACCGGATGGGAATACCGGAGATGACTTCAGCATTATCAATGTAAAAAGATGCAACCCCGAATATGTGGTGGGCAGTTTTGCGCGCAGCTATGAAGACGATTACGTCCGGGTAACCTTTGTGAGGAACAATGGCCTCGACGGAAAAGTTTCAAGGATAAAGATCAATTAATATTTACCATTAAAATGTAAACCTATGGGGGTTATCTCTTTTTATGATGGAGACAATGGCTCGCGTAACCTGATCCAGGAAGTGGAAGATATGCCGGGTCAAAACTTCAGGCCCAGGAACGATGAGACCTTCAGGTCATGCATCTTGTATAGCGTACGCCCCGGCTGTGCAATCGCTTTGTATCATTCGCCGGATGGCGACAAGAACGATGATTACTGCATTGTAAATGTCAAAAAAAGCAGTCCGGAATATACCGTCAACTCCTTTGAGCGGAATTATGAGGATGATTATGTAGTGGTCTCTTATAGCAAAATTGCCGGTGTGTACGGCCAAATATCCAGGATAAAGATCAATTAATATTCACCATTAAAACTTAAAGCTATGGGCTTAATCGTTTTTTATGAAGGAAACAATGGCACTGAAAACATTGTCCAGTCGGTGGAAGACACGCCGGGGCAAAACTTCCACCCAATAAATAACGATGTCATCAGGTCATGCAAGCTGTATGATGTCCGTCCGGGTTGTGAATTCACTTTATACGATTCACCGGATGGTTCTATGAGTGATGATTTCACAATCGTCAATGTCAAAAGAGTAAGTCCGGAATATACCGTCAACACTTTTGAAAGGAGCTATGAGGATGAGTATGTAGTGGTATCTTATATCCGGAACAATGGATTGGATGGCAAAATATCCAGGATAAAAATAAACTAATCAACTCAATCATTCCGGAACCCTTAGGAAGAACAACGATCATTTGTGTAGCGCTAAGCCATGCATACCCATGGGAGCATGGTTTAGCGTTTTTCTATATAATAAATATCAATAATACACCAGTAGAGCACTCCAACCCATGAAAATCTTTAATGTGTGTATTGTCTGGAAAAATAATTAAGTGTATAGATTACCATTCCTGTGCAGTATGGTAAAAAATGACTACTTTACTCCATCATTGATTTTTATTGTTACAAACTACAAGCTGTTTTTGATCCCACTCTTTTGAAATCATGATCCTTACCCGCCATGACGGCCTGGGCGATAGCCCCCCACCATTTCCCTGCCTCATGAATAGATGATGTGTAATTCTACTGACCAATCAGCGTAGACCGTTCAGCTAAACGAAACGCACTATTACTTAACACTTACCAGGTGCCCGGATTTCCTGTATCATGATGATCAGTTGATCAATGGATCAACTGGCACTAAACCCCTTACACATGAGCAAAACATCTACGGAAAAGGAACTGATGCAACGTTTCCAGCAAGGAGACGCACTCGCTTTCAACACTATTTACAACCGGTATTATTCTTCACTCCGCTATTTTTCCCAACGGCTTACCTGTCGTAAGCGGGAGGCAGAAGATATTGCTATTGAAACTTTTGTCAAACTGTACCGCCTCTGCGGCAATTTTGATAATGTAGCCAATATACGGGCCTTTCTTTATGTTACCGCCCGCAATGCCTGCTATGATTATCTGTCTTTTGCCCATCGCAGGCCTGCTTACGAAAAGGACCTGGAACAGGTTTTTGCCGAACAGGAAGTGTATCCCCTCCAGGAAGAAACTACTTCCCACCATATACAGCGGGCTGTATTTGAAGCCATGGAGCGCCTGCCCGAAGAATGTGGCAAGGTATTCAAACTGGCGTATGTAAAAGGATTGAAAACTGCCGATATTGCCAGGCTACTGGCCATTCCCGAACAGGCTGTCCGGGGCCATCGCCGCCGTTCCATCAAACTATTACGCATTGCTCTCTTCGAGAAACGCCTTCCCGAAGCCGCCCTCATTTGTTTGAATATGGTACGAACAAGTTCTCTTAGCCATGTGCGGGATGCTGTATCGGCCTATGATGACAATAGGTGAACTAAAAAATGGGTAATTAAGATGGGAGCTGGGTCGCAGCAGGAGGGGGGAGTAATCCACCGCTACTGCCGGCCCCGCCTGGTAAGGCATTCCAGGGAGTGTTGAATAACGGAGCCGGCGGGGGTAGCTGATGGAATCATTGATTGTCTGGAATACAAACCAATCAGGCTTAACCAGAGATCCTATTCTTTTACCTGTAAAAAACAATCTTGTATCTGCTCTTGCTCGCGAACCTGTAGAAGCCGCTACATCCCGCCTGATGGGTCAGGGATACAGGAAAGCAGGGAGGTAACGGCCCTTCAGCAGGTTACCGGTATCATGCCTATATCCCTGGCAGATTGCGGGGAAATGCATTTGGACAGAAACCTTAACCGGTTTGTTGTTAAAACAGGGAATACGTTATCAGTATATGTTGCCTGACCGGATAGTTATTGGATAGTAATTCATAAGGATACCTTGCCGGGAGGCAGTAGGAAAAAAGAAACCGGTTATGAAATCCCCCAAACCGGTTCCAGGTGTGTTACAACGAAGTTGATGACCCGGACTATCGAACTTCTGCCGGGTCCGAAGGGTTCTTCGGGAGCAGAAGGGTCAAGCATCAGCAACATCCATAAACTACAGTTTACATTCAAACCTGCTTGCAAGTTACTGCCACTCATTTGTCATATCTGCACAAAAAGTTTTCCTATCTGCACAAATTTTAGTGCCATTTGCAATCATCCATAACGGTTATAATTACCTTATAGTCATACAAATACAGCGTTTACAGATCGTCGTATAGACAAAAAAAGATATAAGAGGAAGAAAAACACGGGTTTAAAATGATGGTAGAATAGCCATAGCCTGCTGTCCGGTTACTGGTGTTTATTTCGCCATTGGGAAGGAGATATTTTAAAAGCTTTTTTGAAGGCTGCACTGAAACTGCTAATGGTATTATAACCTGCCAGCGCAGCAATCTGTTTGATCGGTCTGTCCGTATCTTCTAATAGTTTCCGGGCTTTTTCCATCCGCATTTGTACCTGGTAGGTATAAATGCTGACGCCGAATAGCTTTTTAAAGCCATACTGCAGCTTGGTGCGGTTCATGCCGGCTTCGATGGCCAGGTGTTGAATGGTTGTGTGTGGCAATTGCTTATGGTTAAGGATGTCCTTCACCGCTCTAATGCGTTGGACATCCACGTGCTTCAGCTTAATTTTTTTTGCGCTCATTTCCGTTATTTTAGGCAAAGACTATCCATAGCGTATCGCCGGGAACCCGTTGCTACGATGCATTTCACAGGACAGAATAATTTCAAAAAGGCATGTAAATATTGCACCATCACGCCATAGATGTGAAATCTGCGCAGGTACTCATTTTGCTGTAGAATACAGACTCAATAACGGTTAAGTCCAATTTGCTGAGGAAACAAAGCCAAAGCAGTAACATGGCCTTTTCCAGGCCATACCATGAAATTCGTGGTGGCTAAGGAAAGGTTTGTCTTTATAGGGGCGGTTCGCCTACCTACAAAGCGGTTACACTTAACGATATTGAATACTCGTTGTAACTGTTTGGGGTAACGCAAATATAGCCGCTTTGATGAAAAGATAAAAGGCATGGCTGCAGTTATAGTGCAGGGGCACAAAATTTATGCGCATTTAATGGAAAACCCCTACCCATTGCATACATATTTACACTTGATATACAACGGCTTATAAATAGGCCACCAGCAGTACGGGGCCCCGAAACAATTTATTATCGCATGATTAGCTTTGACTAACGCAGTTCATATAATCCCGATCTGTGCCATGAACTTCTCCCGGTAGGTTTCGCCTACCGGCAGGTATTGCCCATTGACGATCACCTTGCCACGGTCTAAAAACTCAATTTTATTGCGGTTGATAATGTAGGACTTATGAATGCGGATAAAAATGGCTGGGGGGAGGGTGGCCTCCATCTTTTTCATGCTTTCCAGGGATAGGATCTTACCTCCGGGGGTGTGGAAAGCAATATAATCCCGCAACGCCTCAATGTAAAAAATAGCATCCAGGTTGATCTTTTGGATACGGTAATCGGCCCGTATAAAAATATGGTCCACCACTTCCTTTGTTACCGCCGGCTGCTTTTGTTCCAGTCTTTCCCGGGCTTTTATCACTGCCATCATATACCGGTCGAAGGAAAAGGGCTTCAACAGGTAATCCACCACATCATGCTCATAACCTTCCAGGGCATAGTCGCTATAGGCCGTGGTAAGGATCACTTTGCAACGGTTGCCAATGATCTTCATGAACTGTATCCCACTCAATTCGGGCATGTGGATATCCAGGAAAACAAGGTCGGCTTCTCCTTTCTCCACTACCTGCAAGGCTTCCAATACATGGGTGGTTTTGAATACCACTACCAGTCCCGGTGTTCTTTCCACGTATTGTACCAATAAGGTGACGGCCAATGGCTCATCATCTACAATTACACAACGTATAGGAGGTATATTACTCATTACTCAATTCCAGGTTGATGGTGAAATGATCGGCAGTATCATCTATTTTAAGGGAATGTTTTCCGGGATACAGCAATACCAGTCTGCGTTGTACATTTTGCAAGCCAATGCCACCTGCTGCATCCTTTAAGCCATGCCCCTTTTTATTAATACAATGAAAGTAGAAACTCCGGGGGCCGCCATGAATTGTAATTTCCACGCCCTCCTTATCACCTGAAAGATCACCATGTTTAAAAGCATTCTCCACAAAGGGGATCAACAACAGGGGAGGGACCTGTACCGCAGCAATATCGCCTGTAACATGCATCGGCGCATGGATAGGGTGGTCGAACCTTATTTTCTGCAAGGCAATGTACCGGTCGATATAATCAATCTCCTTTTGCAAAGGCACTTTTTCGCTGGCATCATACAGCATGTACCGCAGCAGGTCCGACAAGCTAAGGATGGCTTCCTGCGCACCAGCCGCATTCTGGTACATGAGGGAATAGATATTGTGCAGGCTGTTGAACAGGAAATGGGGATTGATCTGTGAGCGCAGGAAAGACAATTCGGATTGACGGTTCTGGATCACCAGGTCTCTTTGCTCCAATTCTTTGTGCTGGGCATAACGGATAAAATAAAATACGATGCCATATACGGTATACAGGGATACATAAAAGATATTCTGGAGAAAGAAGGACTTAAGCCGGATATCCCGCCCCATCATCATTTCTTCGATCTTATAACATACATAAAAGATACAGGGCAGGCTTACCAGGATAATGGCAATGGCCATTATGATCTGGCGTGGGTAAAAGAACAGGAGCAGGAGATAGGGCACCAGGGCAAACAAAAAATACAAGCCTATTTCGATCACGATCACCGGCAAATCGGGTATGACCCACCATTGCAGGCGCCCGTTTACGAGGTCGGGCAGTCCATAAGCCACATGCAGCAGGATGTACAAAGCCACAAAGATCATGAACAACAGGAGCAATCTTTTTCGCATCGGTCAAAGGTATTATTTATTGCCAATCGCCTGTCAACAGGCCCTTGTTGTTTGCAGAGGTGCAGCCCTCGTTTGTCGATTCTGATTGCATACCGCCGCTGACGGGTCTAATTTTCCATCATCAAAAAAACGGACCGGCAGCCAGGTGCCCCAGCGGACAGGGTCACTCTACCAGGTCCAATAGCACTTTACCGGTTTCACGTCGCTAACCGGTAAAGGACGTTTTCAACAGATAGCATTGAAGTGGAACGAGCCTGGCTGACCGGTTATTTTTCCCAAAAAACATGTATATGAATAATCCTTCAACCGGGGGCAAAGCTTCCGGGCCAATGGCCCTGCGCATTCCCCTGCCGCAACAAGCGCCAGCCGCAAAGGCATCCGCCCGGCAAGCAAGCTCCCGCATGAATCGCCCTACCCGGCGCAGCCTGGCCAAATGGTGGCCGGTACTGTTGTTATTGATCACCGGCATCGTGGTGTACTGTCTATACCGAATTCCGCGATCAGGCTTTAGTACACCTTTATCTGTTCCCTTTCAGCTATCGGGCAATTTTGGTGAGTTGCGCAGCAATCATTTTCACATGGGGCTTGATATACGTACCAACGGAGAGGAGAACCTATCGGTATATGCGGTGGCAACAGGTTATGTGAGCCGCATCCTGATTGAAGAATATGGATTGGGCAAGGCGGTATTCATTACCCATCCCAATGGAACGACAACGGTATATGCACACCTCAACCGTTTTTACCCGGCACTGGAAACAGCCATAACAACTGCCCAGCTAAAAGCCCAACAAAGGGAGCAGGACCTACGTTTTACCGCCACTGATTTCCCGGTGCGCCAGGGACAATTCATCGCGCTCAGCGGCAATACAGGCGGATCAGAAGCGCCCCACCTGCATTTTGAATTAAGGAATACGCGCAATGGCAATAACCTCAACCCGCTTTTACATGGTTATAAAATGGCCGATGATCAACCTCCTGTACTGAAGGGACTCTATTGGTACAACAGGCAGTACAGTACGTATCGTATGGCGGGCAATAGCATCACCTTATCCGGGAATGCGGGCAGTTACAAAGCGGTGAAACCCGTGATCAAAGTAAGATCGCCATTCATTAGTTTGGGCATCCGGGCCGAAGACAAGAGTAATGACAACCGGTTCCGCTTCGGCATATACCGGATAGAGCTCAGGATGGACGATTCATTGGTACACCAGGCCGAGTTGGATGATTTCTCCAATGCCGATAGCCGCTACATCAATGCCACGGTAGATTATACCCGGTGGATACGTACCGGCATTTATGTGCAACACCTATCCCTACTGCCCGGCAACCATTTTCCTGCCATCAAAGGCCCTGGTATCCTGGACCTTTCTGATGGGCAGGTACATACTATTAAGATCCGCCTGTATGATGCAGACAACAACAGCAGCACTTTCGAAAACAAGGTACAATACAGTGGAGCAGTTGAAGTGCCCCCCGCCCTGGTGCCAGGCAGTTTTAAGTTAGTTCCGGGACGGGCGAACCGGGTAAATGGCAAACAGTGTGCTGTGACTTTCACCAAAGCAGCTTTTTATGATACTGTTTTTTTTGAGTTGAAGGAACAAGCCAATACCGGTGCAGGCAAGGCATCGGCACTGGTAAGCCTCCACAATGGTACCGTGCCGGTACATGATGCATACCAGGTAACACTCAAGGCCTCACCCTGGATGAATGACCGGCTTAGAAAGAAAACGGTGATGCAATTGAACAGTGGTAAAAAGAAATATACTGCCCGCGGCACCTGGCACAACAACTGGTGCACAGCCTCCTTTAATGTATTGGGCAACGTACAGCTGTTGATCGATACCCTGCCACCTGTTGTACAATGGAAAAAAGAACAGGGCGGACAGTCAGTTACCAGTGAAAACAATAAACTGAATCTCTTATGCACGGATGAGACAGATGGTGTAGCCAGCTTCCGTGCCGAATTAAATGGGCAGTGGTTGCTGTATGACAGGAAGGGCAATGAATTTACCGTAACTGTTCCTGCTGATTGTAAACCCGGGAAACACCAATTAGCTATTACTATTGCCGATGTAGCAGGCAATACCACCCGGCAGGTAGTTAATTTTATTAAGGATTAACCAAACACTTGAAGGTGGGCCACTCTGCAGCGCCGCATGTGCCGGGCGGCAGAGTGACTCACCTTTAAGTTATGAGCTATTGAGATTTCTTCCTGGCCTCTTGTTCCATTGTCAGGAAGTTTTCCAGTGCATCGAGCTTTTTAGACCAGAATAAGCGGTATTGTTCTGCCCACTCGCTCACCTCCTGTAGTTTGTCCAGGTTGGCCTCACAAAACCGTTCCCGCCCCTGCTGCCGGATTACGATGAGTCCACATTCCGTCAGTATCTTGATATGCTTGGAGATAGCCGGGCGACTCACTTCAAAATTCTCAGCCACACCATTCAGTGTCAGGGTTTGCTGCGAAAGCAAGCCAATGATCTGCCTGCGCGTGGGGTCTGCAATTGCCTGAAAAACATCTCGTCTCATGGGGATATTATTGTAGTAACCGTTTGGTTACAAAAATACCGGAAATTAGGTCAGCAGGCATAGTTTTTCCGGTATCCTGCCCGAAAAAGGGGCAGTTCGACCGCTTGAGAGCCAGGTGGGGTAGCAGGCAGGTATTTGCTTACTCCTTGCCCCGGGCCCTGGAAACGATCCAGGCAATGGGTAATCCTATACATACCATGAGGATGGACATGCCAATGATGATACCCGAGGTAGTGAATTTTGCGGCTGGCGTACTGCTCAGCGGCACCACCACCAGGTTCATGGCGATCCATACCAATACGCCATAACCCAGTCCGGTTACGACCCAGTTGGTGCTGATCTTCCTGATCAGGGGCCAGGCATAATAGAAAATAGCAGCAAAAATGAGGGCAATTAAAAAGTGGAACAGCAATCCCAGGATGGGCATTAGCGTCTTATCGCCATAGGCGATCTCTCTGCCAAAAACAGCACTGGCAATATAATTCAGGATCGGGAGGGGGTTCTTACCCGTTTTGATGCTATAACTTACAAAAGCACCCGTAATATCCAGGATGCCGGCCAGCAATCCCGCCTTTAATATTATGGGAAATGACGGCTTACCGGAAGTCAGTCCGGCTGCTGAAGTGCTAAGTGCAGTGTGGGTGGTCTTGGTCATGATGGTAAAGGACGGGTTAATTGTCCGCTTGCAATAAATTTACCGCCATTTGGTGCTGACTATCCGGGAGATATACGTACGACGGACAACACCCTCCTGAAAGAGGGTATCATACCACGGTCAGCACAGGGTAGCCGAAAAAGCGATTAAGGATAAATAATCAGTAACTAATAATTTTCTGAAGATTGCCTGTATGAAGAAATTTTTGCTCCTGGTGGTGGGTACCTGCCTTGCCCGCCTGCTCACTGCACAAACATCGGATGAACAATTCAGGATGCCCTTGCGGGAAGTGCTGGCCGATATTGAGCAACGGTATGGCATCAAGCTGCAGTATACTGAGGAAATGGTAAAGGAAAAATGGGTGAACTATGCCCGCTGGCGCTACCGGCCTGATGCGGAAACCACCCTGGCCAATGTGTTGTCGCCCCTGGATATGGCGGTAAATAAAACAGGCGACAAACGCTATAAGCTGAAGTATTTTGAATACCACCGTCTCACACCAGAAGAAGGCAAGGCGCGGTTGGACAACCTGGCTGCCCGCTACAACAATGCCGCGCAATGGGAACTCAGAAAAGATTCGCTGATACAATGCATGTGGCAGGCCTTGCAATTATCGCCTTTACCAGCTTCCCCCGGCAGCAAGCCCCTTCTTGTTAATAAACGTATGATGAATGGCTACAGCATTGAGAACATCGCTTTTGAGGTATTGCCGGGTGTATACATTGCCGGCTCATTGTATCGCCCGCTTAAAGCAAAGGGGAAGCTGCCTGTAGTGCTTTGCCCGGATGGGCATTGGGCGCAGCATCGCTACCGGGCCGATTGCCAGTATCGTTGCGCCACCCTGGCGCGGATGGGCTGCCTGGCCATCAGTTATGATCTCTTCGCCTGGGGCGAATCGCTGCTGCAGTTTAAAACCGAAGACCATCGCCGCGCGCTGGCCATGACAGTACAGGCCCTGGGTACGATCCGCATCCTTGACTACCTGCTGACTTTAAAAGAAGCAGATAGCAGCCGCGTGGCCATTTCGGGCGGATCGGGTGGCGGCAGTCATACCATGCTCATCACTGCACTGGATAAACGTATCAGGTTAAGTGCTCCCGTAGTCATGCTCTCGTCTTATCACAGTGGCGGCTGCCCCTGCGAAAGTGGTATGCCCATTCACCTCTGTGGTGGTGGCACGGCCAATCCCGAAATTGCTGCCATGGCAGCACCGCGTCCGCAGCTGGTGATCTCGGATGGAAAGGACTGGACGGACCAGGTACCCAGGACCGAATTTCCTTACCTGCAAACGATCTATGGGTATTATGGAAAAGGCGACCAGGTTGAAAACGTACACTTACCGGAGGAAGGCCATGATTTTGGCATTCATAAACGCCAGCCTTTGTATCTTTTTATCGCCAAACATTTTAAATTGGACATTGCTGCATTGCTGGACGCTGCTGGTAAAATAGATGAAAGCCAGGTGACCATTGAACCGGAAGCAGCCCTGCACGTATTTGGCGCCAAAGGCGAAAACCTGCCTGCCAATGCGATCAAAGGATTTGATGCTTTGAAACAACTGTTTGAAAAGAAGTAGCCGATTGCCGATTCACGAAAAAGTTCCATATGACCCGACCCATGTTCTTGTGCTTACTGCTATTGATCACCACGATCAGCTTCTCCCAAACCTATGATCTCCGTTGCGAACACCGGGCCGATCCCCTGGGTATTGACCGGACAGCACCGGTGTTGAGTTGGAAAATAAAAAGCGACAAAAGGGGGTTTATGCAATCGGCTTACCAGGTATTGGTTGCAGACAATGCATCGCAGCTGGCAAGTAATGCGGGCAATAGCTGGAATAGTGGTAAGCAGCGCTCTTCCAACTCCATCCGCATAGCCTACGGGGGCAAGGCGCTAAAACCTGCGACCACTTATTACTGGAAAGTACAGGTATGGGACCAACACAACAAAGCATTGGCCTGGAGTACAACAGGCCAGTTTACTACCGGCTTATTTACCCCCGCCGATTGGAGAGAAGCACAATGGATAGGATATGAAGACCTGCCTGATAACCTGCGGGTAATACCCGGCATACATGGCAATGGTGACAAATTGGGAGAGAAAGGTAAACAGCGGCCGGTAACACCTTTGTTCCGCAAAAGCTTTCACCTGACTAAAAAAGTAAAAAGCGCCCTGGCATTTGTCAGTGGATTGGGCCAGTATGAATTGAGCCTGAATGGCAGCAAAACGGGCGAAAGCTTTATGGCCCCGGGCTGGACCTATTATGATAAAACCTGCCTGTATAATACTTATGACATTACTGGTCAATTACAGGCCGGTGAAAATGTAGCAGGAGTAGTTGTGGGCAATGGGTTTCACCACATCAACCGGGAGCGGTACCGCAAACTGGTTACTGTTTTTGGTATGCCTAAAATGATTTGCCTGCTCAGGATCACTTTCACCGATGGCACCGTTCAAACCATTATATCGGATCAAAGTTGGCAAACAGCCCCTTCGGCCATTACGTACAACAGTATTTATGGAGGAGAGGATTATGATGCACAACAGGAGCAGGCAGGATGGAACCAGCCAGGCTTTAAGGAAGCAGGCTGGAAAAATGCTTTGCAGGTAACACCCCCGCTGGGCCAATTGGTAGCGGAAAGGGATTACCCGGTGAAGACGATGCAAACATTGCCCGCTAAAAAAGTAACGCAACCGGTAGCTGGTACGTATGTTTATGATTTTGGACAAAATGCTTCGGGTATTGTTGAATTAAAAGTTCGTGGTAAAAAAGGGCAAACAGTCAAACTCATACCTGCAGAACTGATCAATAAACAACAATTGGCCAACCAGCAAGCTACGGGCGCTCCTTATTATTTTAGTTATACACTAAAAGGAGATGGGGAAGAAGTATACCGTCCTTCGTTTTCTTTTTATGGTTTCCGCTATGTACAGGTAGAAGGCGCCGCACCCGATACAGCTGCCGGGGCTCATGATCTGCCAGCCATTATCAACCTCACCTTACTACATACCCGCAATTCGGCGCCAGCCAGTGGCTCGTTTGTTTCGTCCAATACTTTATTCAACCGCATAGACACCCTCATACAATGGGCCATGAAAGGCAATTTCCAGAGCGTGGTAACCGATTGTCCACACCGGGAAAAACTGAGCTGGCTGGAACAGGATTACCTGATGGGTGCTTCATTGAAATACAATTTTGAAACATATAACCTCTACAACAAGCTCATCCATGATATGATGGATGCCCAATTACCGGATGGCCTGGTACCAGACATTGCCCCGGAGTATGTAAAATTTGATGGGGGCTTCAGGGATTCGCCCGAATGGGGTAGTTCGGCCGTCCTATTGCCCTGGCTGCAATACAAATGGTATGGCGATACGGCCATCATCCGTCAAGCCTGGCCCATGATGAAAAATTATGTGGCCTACCTCAAAAACAGATCAAAGAACCATATCCTTTCGCATGGTTTGGGCGATTGGTACGACCTGGGGCCCGGCGATCCTGGCTATGCGCAATTGACGCCCATGGGCCTTACAGCTACAGCTATTTACTATTATGATGTAGCCTTGCTCAGAGAAATGGCCCTGCTGTTGGGCAAAACCACCGAGGCTACTGTATATGCGACCCAGGCCCGGGAAATTAAGTTACAATTCAACATAACCTTTTTCAACACCAACACCAGGGTTTATGCCACCGGCAGTCAAACCGCCATGGCCATGCCCCTGGTTGTTGGACTGGTGGAGGATGCATACAAAGCAGCGGTATTCAATAACCTGGTAGATTCTATTAAGGCCACTGGTAAAAAACTCACTGCTGGTGATGTAGGTTTTCATTTCCTGGTACAAGCGCTGCATGAAGGAGGCGCTTCCCAGCTATTGTACGACATGAATTTCAGGGATGATGTACCGGGCTATGGCTATCAACTTAAGAAGGGCGCCACGGCTTTAACTGAATCCTGGCAGGCATTGGAAGTGGTATCCAATAACCACCTGATGCTGGGCCATATCATGGAATGGTTTTATGGTGGGCTGGCCGGCATCCGGCAAACGGACGAATCAGTAGCCTTTGATCATATCCTGATACAGCCCGAGGTAGCAGGTGATATTACGCATGTAAAAGGAAGTTATGAATCCCTGTATGGAACCATCATTAGTGAATGGAAGCGGGAGGGAAGACTTTTTACTTTGAATGTAACCATCCCAGCCAATACCAAGGCCACGGTTTATATTCCTGGTGCAGCCGGGAAAAGGGTCATTGCCAATGGAGAACCCATGATGACGAATAAGATTTACAATGGCGCTGCAGTAGTAGAATTGGGGTCGGGGGAATATGAGTTTGTTGTCAAAGAACATAACAGGTAGGATATACTATTTAGCTTACCTTCGGCTACATGGATACCTCCGGCAGTAAATTGGTTCACTTCTTTCAACACTCCGGCTACTTCTCTGCACAACAGGTGGACGATATCACCCATTTGTTTGTAAATAAGGAAGTAGCCAAAAATGATCTGCTGTTGCGGGAAGGTCAAGTATCCAATGAATACTTTTTCCTGGCGGAAGGGATGTTGCGTGCTTTTGTGTATGATGTGGAAGGCCGGGATGTGACAACCAATCTCATTACACCTGGCAATATTGCTGTTGAAGTCGCTTCTTTCTTCAACCGTGTTCCTTCCAGGGAAAATATCCAGGCCATGACACCTGTACAAGGCTGGTACATTACCTACGAACAACTGAATCATTTATTCCATGCCTTCCCGGAATTCCGGGAGTTTGGCAGGTCTATATTGGTAAAGGTATTAACGTCGCTTAAGAACCGCACGTTATCCATGATCACCGAAACAGCCGAAAAGCGGTATGAAAACCTGCTGCAATCCAACCCGGCTATCTTTCAATACATCCCTTTAAAATACATAGCTTCTTACCTGGGCATTACAGATACTTCACTGAGTCGCATACGGAAGGAGTTTACTAAACGCTGATTTATCAACAGGCAGGAAGTTGATAGGTTTAAAAGTTGACAAGGTGAAAAGGGCAGGGGTATTTCTTGTCAAATGGCAAGGTTTATCAGTAGAATCTGTTCTTCCTTTGTGTGGTAAATAATTCACCGCCATGGAACAGTTGCCCCTTTATATTCCCATCGTATTCGTTGCCACCACACTACTTACCTTGTTTTTTCTGTACAGGAGCAGCTGGCAGTCAATGCGCCTGATGGTTATTGCTGGTGTGTGGCTGGCTTTGCAAGCCGGTATCGGGCTATCCCGTTTTTATACCCATACCAGTGTTATGCCGCCGCGTTTTCTGATCGCCATCGGGATTCCCTTATTGGCGATCTTATTGGTTTTCCTTACCAGCAAGGGGAGGGCCTGGATGGATAGCTGGGACCTGCGTTGGCTCACCTGGCTGCATATTGTACGGATCCCTGTTGAGTTGGTTTTGTTCTGGCTCTTTCTATACAAACAGGTACCACAACTGATGACCTTTGAAGGTCGCAACCTGGATATCCTCTCGGGCATCACTGCACCAGTCATTGCCCTCCTGGCCTTTGGTACGTATAAAACAAGACGTGGCCTGTTATTGACCTGGAACTTCCTTTGCCTGGGCCTTCTAATAAATATTGTTGCCCATGCTATCCTGGCGGCCCCCTTTCCTTTTCAACGGCTTGCCTTCGACCAGCCCAATGTGGCAGTGCTGTATTTTCCCTATGTCTGGCTGCCCGCTTTCATTGTACCCGTAGTTTTATTGGCCCACCTGGTAGCCATCAGGAGGCTGTTGCTTAAAACCGAACGACCTTTGTAATAAAACCGTACAGTTGGGCCAATTGCCCGGCACCTAACATTCTGATTTTCAATGCTGCTGCAAGATGGCATCTTTTTGGGTTCCTATGGGACGTTCTTATACTGTAACCCAACAATACGCCCTGCATGTTCAGCAATTATTTCAAAATAGCCTTCCGCAACCTGCTAAAGCACAAACTGTTTACGGGTCTCAATACTTTTGGCCTGGCCACCGGTATGGCCTGCAGCATCCTCATTTTCCTGTGGGTGCAGGACGAGCGCAGCTATGATCAATTCAATACGCATGCAAAGGATATTTACCGTGTTACAACCAGGATATCCGGTATCGACGCGGCTGTAGTGCCCGTTCCCTTTGCCATTGAAATTAAAAAAGAATTACCTGGTGTGGAACGGACTACGCGGTTGTCGTTGTTGCAAACCCTTGTTACGATTGGCAATAAAAAGTTTGATGAGAAGTACGCCTACTATGCCGATAGCAACCTGCTGCAAATGTTCTCCTTCCCGGTATTGAAAGGAGACCAGTTAGCCAGCCTGCTTACGCGGCCCGATGGTATCGTATTGACTGAACAGACAGCCATTAAATATTTTGGCAATGCGGATAAAGCCATTGGTCAAACGGTGCATGTAGACAATGATTACAAGGGGAATGACCTGGTGGTAACGGCTGTATTGAAAGACATTCCTTCCAACTCACACCTTCGCTTTGACCTGTTACTGCCCATCCAATTGTATGATAAAAACCTGAATGAACAGGAAGCCTGGGGCAATTACGATGTATATACCTACCTTCAAATGGGTAGTCAATTCAAAGCAACACCTCAGTCCCTGCAAACGCTGCAGGCACAATTGGATAATATCCTCAAGAAAAGAGACAATACCAATACGTCCAGTAATTTTTTCGTCCAACCACTTACGACTATACACCTGCAATCGAACCTGCTGCTGGATGTAGAAGGCAATGGCAATAACCTGCATGTCACCATCTTTTCGCTGATAGCCATATTTATCGTGCTGATTGCCTGCATCAACTTCATGAACCTTAGTACGGCGCTTTCGGGACGGCGTGCCAAAGAAGTAGGCTTGCGTAAAACGGTAGGCGCTTTGCGCGGACAACTGATCATCCAGTTTATTTGCGAATCGGTACTCTTGTCATTCATAGCCCTGATCCTGGCCGTCGCCATCGCCACTTTATTGCTGCCGGTTTTCAATGAGCTGGCAGCCAAGTCCATTACACTGGACCTGTTGAACATTACCATGCTGCTGAAGTTGCTGGGCATTGCAGTAGCCACCGGGTTGATTGCCGGCAGCTATCCTGCCTTTTTCCTATCCTCCTTTCAACCAGCCAAAGTGATCAAGGGTGTAAAAACACTGCATGGACGCAAAACGTTCTTCCGGAATGGACTGGTAGTTGTACAATTCTCTATATCGGTGATCCTGATGATCAGTACCCTCGTTGTATATAAGCAGTTGCAATTTATCCGGGAACGCGATATGGGTTTTAACAAAGAGAACTTGTTGTATGTACCCATTCCACAAGTCGGTGATATTGGCAAAAACACGATGGCTTTAAAAGCTGCTATTGACAAATATCCTGCCATGGGCACCTACACGGTATTGAGCCACCTGCCTACCTATTTAACAACCGGCACCACCAATGTGAAATGGGCAGGCAAGGACCCCAAACAACAAACGATATTCCCCCAGCTATGGGCCGACGATAATTTTATAAAAACCTTCGGCATGCAAATGCTGGCGGGTAGGTTTTTTTCCAAAGACTTCCAGGGTGACGAGAATAACTATGTAGTGAATGAAACTTGTCTGCATGCCATGAACCTAAGTATTACACGGGCCATTGGGCAAAAGATAACAATAAACGAAAAGCAGGGTGAGATCATCGGGGTGGTAAAAGACTTTAATTTCAAACCCATACAACAGCCCATTGAGCCCATTATACTAAAGAATGGCGCCCGCCCCAATTACCATGTCAATGCGCATTATGTAGTATTCAAAACCACCCCGGCCAATTTACAGGCAAGTCTGGCGCAATTAAAAATTGTGTTCCGCGACGTGCTGTCAGATCATCCTTTTTCCTTTGGGTTTATAGATGAAGACCTGTCCAAATTGTACCTGGCCGAGCAACGGATGGGCAAACTTTTCAATGTATTCTCCGTTTTATCCATCATTGTATCCTGCCTGGGTTTATTTGGACTGGCCACTTTTGCCACGCAAAAACGCATCAAGGAAATCGGGGTACGCAAAGTATTGGGCGCCAGCGAAGCTGGTATCGTAACGATGTTATCGAAAGACTTTGTGAAGCTGGTATTGGTATCGCTTATCATAGCCTTCCCGGTAGCCTGGTGGGTCATGAATGCCTGGCTCAACAACTTTGTATACCGCATCAACATCAGCTGGTGGATGTTTGCCCTGGCAGGTTTCCTGGCCTTGTTCATTGCCTTCCTGACGGTGAGTTATCAATCTATCAGGGCAGCCATCAGTAATCCCGTAAAGAGTTTACGCAGCGAGTGATAAACGCCCTTGTAAATAAGCAACAACACTTAATACGCTTAATTTAATGATATGATCTCCTATTTTTTCAGGACCACTTTACGCAACCTTTGGAGAAACAAGGCGCACAGTGCGCTCAACATCTTTGGCCTGGCCATCGGTATTGCCTGCGCAGGCCTGATCTTTTTGTGGATGGAAGATGAAGTGAATTATGATCAGCACCAGGCGAAAAAGGACCGGCTATACCGTGTATTGGAACACCAAACCTATGATGGCAAGACACGTACCTTCTGGGCCACCCCCGGCTTACTGGCCGAGGCAGTGAGAGCCGAGATACCCGGCGTAACGGAGGCCTGCAGGGTAAGCGGCAGCAGGGCCACCTTATTCAGCCTGGGTGATAAGGCCATTTATGAAGCCGGTGGTTATGCGGATCCTTCTATATTCAATATGTTTACCTGGGAGTTTGTACAAGGAAGTGCCAGGGATGCCTTTAAGGAATTATACGCCATCGTGATCTCCCAAAAGATGGCCAATCGCTTCTTTGATCCGGGTACCAACGTCATTGGCAAATCGATCAAACTTGATAACAAACAGGATTATGTGATTGCGGGTGTTGTAAAAGACCTGCCTGCCAACTCCACGTTGCAAATGGATTGGATCGCTCCTTTTCAAATTCACTTTAATCAAAACAAGGAGCGGCTTTTGAAATGGGGCTCCAATAGTATTGCTACTTATCTCGAACTATCGCCACAGGCCGACCGGTCCAGGGTGGACCAGCAATTGGGTGGCATGATCAAGAAACGGCTTCCGGAAACCAGTACCACTCCCTTATTATTCAGCATGAACGACTGGCGCCTGCGCGACCAGTTTGAAGATGGCAAACAGGCTGGTGGCAGGATTGAATATGTGCGCATGTTTACCGTTATCGCCTGGATCATCTTATTCATTGCCTGCATCAACTTTATGAACCTGGCCACGGCACGCAGTGAAAAACGTGCCCGGGAAGTAGGCGTGCGTAAAGTACTGGGCGCCGGCAAACAAAAACTGATCCTGAAATTCATTGGCGAATCCATTGTAATGGCCAGCCTTGCCGTGGTACTGGGATTGATCATTATTATGCTGGCACTGCCGGCCTTCAATACGCTGGTAGAAAAGGACCTTACACCCGGCCTGGATCAGCCTTTGCACCTGGCAGCGTTACTGATCATCGCATTGCTATGTGGAATAATTGCCGGCAGTTACCCGGCGCTTTATCTTTCCTCCTTTAACCCGGTCTATGTATTTAAAGGGATGAAAATAAAAGGTGGCAGCGCTTCCTTTATCAGGAAGGGACTGGTAGTAACACAGTTTACCGTGTCCATTGTACTCATCATCAGTACCATCATCATTTATCAGCAGATACAACATGTTAAGAGCAGGGACCTCGGCTACGACCGTAATAATTTGCTGGTCATCGATGCACGGGGCAATATCACCCAAAACTTTTCCGTCATCAGGGACCAATTGATAAAGACAGGCGCGGTTGAGAATGCGGCCCTCAATAGTTATAACCTGATGGACATTGGCAACAACACCTCCAATTTTACCTGGCAAGGTAAGGACCCCAATAAAAGCATCCTTATATCTTCCAGGGGCGTAAGTCCTGAGTTTATTGCCACAGCAGGGATGCAGCTGTCAGAAGGCAGGGATTTTCAAACGAATGCGGTGGCCGACAGCACAAATGTCCTGATCACAGAATCCTTTGCTGCCATGCTGGGGAAGGGTAGTGCCATTGGTAAAATCATTACCTATACCGGCGGCTCTGACTACCATGTTGTAGGCGTGGTAAAAGATTTTATCTATGGCGACATGTATACCAAGAGCGACCCCGTGCTATTCTTTATCAATGATGAAATCGCCCGGTCATTATACATACGCATCAACAACAAGGCTTCCATTCATGAAGCACTCACTAAAATAGGTGTGGTTCTAAAGAACAATAATCCAGGGTATCCATTTGAGTATAAGTTTGTTGACGACCAGTTCAATGAACGTTTCAAAAGTGAAACGCTTATCGGAAAACTGTCCCGTGTGTTTGCTGCCCTGGCCATCATGATCTCCTGCCTTGGATTATTTGGCCTGGCCACCTATACAGCCGAACGCAGAACAAAGGAAATTGGTATCCGCAAAGTACTGGGTGCCAGTGTAACAGGTATTACACACTTATTGACCAAAGAGTTTCTGCAACTGGTATTTCTTTCGGCATTAATCTCCTTCCCGGTTGCCTGGTGGGCCATGAACCAATGGTTACAAAGTTATTCCTATCGTATTCAAATGCAGTGGTGGGTATTCCTGGTAGCTGGGCTACTCGCAGTACTCATTGCGATGCTGACCATCAGTTTACAGTCGATAAAAGCGGCGCTGATGAACCCTGTAAAAAGTTTGAGAAGTGAGTAACCAATATTATCTGTTCGACTGCAAAAAGGCCCCTGACCAATTGTTCAGGGGTTTCTTTTTTTAGCACACGCTTCATTAACCAATAAATAACGTGGTAATAAAATCATTTTCCTTTCTGTCCTAAATACACGACGAAGCCAATTTATTTGACAATCTAATTTTGCAACAAGATTGAAAGAACTGCTGTAAGCCTTGCCTGTACTACATCACAGACAATCAGCAATAGCATTCCCGATCGCATCATCAGTTAATTAATTATACCATGGACTACGTAGAACTACTTTTATTACTTACGCAGGATTGCTTTTTTTTGGCAAATACCACGAAGAGGTAATGGATAGATTTTGATGGTTATCATAAATTCTCCTTAATATTGTTTCCCCAACGACATCTGAACCTGGTTAAGGCAAATCCGTTTCTCCCTGACTGTTACACCATATAAGCACTGATTAGTAGGTTTCTGCAAACTCCCTTAAAACAACAATTCAATCAAATGATTGATAATGCATTAAAGTTTGTGGCTGCCGAAGTAAACAGGTATGTTGTCCGGAAGATCAATCCACAACAGGACCCTAGCATAACCAAGCTGGTAGTATTGGGCAATATTACCAGGGCGCAAGACAATGACAGTGCGCCCAATCCCAATAACCCGGTAGCCGGCAAAGCGGTACTGAGCCTCGTTAATATTGAAGAAGACAGGATATCCAAATCGCCGCAGAACTTTGTCAAAGTAAATGACAAAGTAGAGTACCGCAACCCCAAAATATTCCTGAACCTGTACTGCTTATTTGCCGTAGCCAATACCAGTTATGATACGGCTTTGCAACACTTATCCCTCATTATACAATTCTTTCAGCACAAGAATGTATTGAACCACCAGAACAGTCCCGCCGCTTCGGAACCGAAGCTCGATCCGCGGATAGACAAGCTGGTATTCGATATGATATCGCTGAATTTTGAACAGGTCAACCATCTCTGGGGTACGCTGGGCGGCAAATACCTGCCCTCGGTATTGTTTAAAATGCGACTGGTGACGATTGAAGATGATACACCGCAACAACAAGCCGATCCCATCTTTAATCTTGCTATCAACGACTACAATAAGAATAATTGATTGCCATGGTGAACCTGAAACATGCACCATTTTTTACGGTTTCTTTTCTGCATGATTTTTTTACCAATAAAAAATGTCCTGACATTGAATTGGTACCTGCTACGGATTGCCTGGCCTTGTTCAAGGGCCTGGATGTACAATGGCGCCGTGCCGGTAATGAGTTCAAGACCTGGATCAGTGTCAATGAATTGGGGGGGCCATTTATCAATAACCCGGCCAATACGCCGCCGGATGATACGGTATACCGCAAGTATTATGGAAAGCAGCTCTTTCGCTTTTATCTGAAGAGCGGGAATGCTTCTTTTTCCAACTATTCCAATATAGCACCCACCAATGATCAGAAATATTATTTCAGTAACCTGGCCGCCAATGACCGCAATGGCGTATTGTATGCCAGCAAGGCCATAGCAGACCATGCCAATGCAGTGAATTATCTACCTGGTCAACTGGTAATGAAACCCGCTACGGATGAAGTGTATGAGGCCATCACCAAACATACCAGTGCCGCCCTGGCCGACCTAACGGATGCCAACCTGTGGACGGCCTTACCGGGTGCAGGTTACCCCACCAGCAAGGACCAGGTGGCTTACAGCGGAGGGCTCTACTCCTTTACTTTACCAGCCCCGGTAACCCGTGCAGAGATCAGCATTTATGGTTTTGATTTCAATACGGTAACACCTGGTTATACAGTGGCCATTGGCGAACCTGAGCTACAGTATTTCAATGCAGGAGAAGCGCAAAGCGTCATTACTGTAAAGTTATCGCACCTGAAACCGGGCCGGTATAAAATAACGGTCAATGCTACTTCCAAAGAAGTATACTATGATCCTGCACTCCAGGATGAAAGCATACTGGGTGTTATGGAAATATTCAATCATTTACCGGCAGCCAATGTGTATGCTTTCCTGAATGCGGGTGAAGTGATACAGCCCCGGCAATACACTGTTCAGTTTCCCACCAGGCGGGTGCTGTGGAAGTATACGCGCAAGGATGGTAAGCCCAAAGCCATTACCGACTTAGGCCTTACTGCCTGGGCCTTTGTACTGCACACCAATGATTTTGTATCTCAAAAACCAATCCCATTGGCCGAAGCAGCCTTGACTACGCTGGAATTAACATTCAACACACCTGATTATAAATTGTCGCCATTGCCCAATCCACCATATAACAGGCTGGGCACTTTTAACCAGGCGGGTTATGATTATTTATGTTCTGAAATGTATTTAAACTATTAAACAATAAAATCTCCTGATTATGGCCTCCACTTACAAAACTCCCGGGGTATATGTAGAAGAAATATCCCTTTTTCCTCCCTCAGTGGCGCAGGTTGAAACAGCTGTGCCTGCTTTTATCGGATACACGGAGAAGGCTTTTAGAAATGGTGAATCGCTCACCAGTAAGCCTACCCTCATTTATTCTTTGAGCGAGTATGAAGCATGGTTTGGCGTAGGTCCCAATGTGAGCTATAATGTTCACCTGGACACCAATGATGCCATTACGCATGTCATTCCCTCGCAAACCTTCTTCCTGTATGAGAGCCTGCGGATGTTTTACGAGAATGGTGGCGGTAAATGCTATATCATCTCGGTAGGAGCTTATGGCGGCGGTGCAGCCAATATAACCGACCTGAAAGGAGGCCTGGGGCCATTGGAGAAGGAAGACGAGCCTACGCTCATTGTATGTCCGGATGCAGTATTGACGGATGATGGCCTGTATGATTTCCAGCAGGCAGCCCTGTTGCAAAGCGCCCGCCTGGGCGACCGGTTCGTGATCTGCGATCTGAAGAAATCGGATGACCTTGTCGCCTTACAATCGAAGGTGAGTGAGTTTCGCAATAAGATCGGCATCAACAACCTGAAATATGGTGCTGCTTATGCCCCGTATGTTTATTCTTCACTGCCTAAGATCATCAAGTACCGGAACCTGAACCTGTTTCGCGGAGCGCCTCCGGGCACGGCCCTTACGCTCGATGCATTGACCTCCGACAACAATGCCATCCAGTTGATCTATGACCTGGGCAATGCCAAAAAAGCAGGCGATACACTGAAAGGCTATATAGCTGTGGGTGCTCCCGGTATCCTTACCGGTACCAGCAAATCCTTTGAAGAGGAGTTCAAAAAGTTGTTTGATAATTATGCTACAGACTTACCTGCCAATAAACTGGCCCGGTTAAAAGACCTGTTCAATTTCATACAAAAAATACTGGTAACGCTGAATACCTTCCAGGGAGCCCAGCCTGCAAAGGTGGCCAGCACACCCAATCCTGCTTCCAAGACCAGTTCAGTAGCCTTTGTACTGAAGGATGATGTGACGGGTATTGTTGGCAGCAGCGGGGCCAAAACAGTTTTCCAGACGCTGATCAAACACAGCAATGCAGCCAAGGCAGCATTGGCAGGCGATGAGTTCTTTACTGCCGGTGCCGATCTGACCACAGCGCAGACCTTCCTGGGTCTCGTTCCTGCCGATTATGCCACCACCATCGACGCTGCCCTGAATGTAGCTTATGCAGCCATGACCTCAGCACAGCGGTATGATGAAGGCAAAAAAGCAGTAAGCGCCGCCTTCACCTCTTTCATTTCTTTATTCTATGCCGTGCAGGCTGCTGCTGCAGGGTATGAAAATACACTGGATACCAGCTTGTCCAATTCGTTGGGTATCTATAAATCCATCTTGTCTAAAGTATCTGTTTCTACTTCCCAATTGCCCCCCAGCGGTACGGTGGCCGGTATCTATGCACTGGTTGATGACCAACGTGGTGTATGGAAAGCTCCCGCCAATGTGAGCCTCAACTCGGTGGTGGGTCCAGTGGTACAGATCGACAATGCACAGCAGGATGATATGAATGTGGATGTAAATGCCGGTAAATCGGTCAACGCCATCCGCGCCTTCACGGGTAAGGGCACCTTAATATGGGGCGCACGCACGCTGGCAGGCAATGACAATGAATGGCGTTATGTATCGGTACGCCGGTTCTTCAACATGGTGGAAGAATCTGTTAAGAAAGCTTCCGGTCAGTTTGTATTTGAACCCAATGATGCCAATACCTGGGTGAAAGTGAAAGGTATGATCGAAAACTACCTCACGGTATTGTGGCGGCAGGGAGCCCTGGCAGGCGCCAAAGCCGAACAAGCCTTCTTTGTAAAAGTAGGATTGGGGCAAACCATGACAGCGCAGGACATACTGGAAGGGAAAATGAATATAGAGATTGGCATGGCAGCTGTTCGCCCGGCAGAGTTCATCATCCTGAAGTTCTCGCATAAAATGCAGGAGAGCTAATGCTGAATGCTAAACTCTTCCCATTAAAACAATCGAATCAACATTCAATTCAAGATCATTCTTAAAACAACAATATCATGGCAGAATATCCATTACCAAAGTTCCATTTCCAGGTTGAATGGGGTGGCGATAAAATTGGCTTTACTGAAGTAACCGGACTGGAAGTCACAACTGATGTGATTGAATACCGCGATGGCGCCAGCCCGGAATTCCATAAGATCAAGATGAGTGGTATGCAGAAGTTCACCAATATCACGCTTAAACGGGGCAAGTTTGCCAAGAACAACCAGTTCTTCAGCTGGTGGAATAAACAATCGCTGAACAAGCCCGACCGCAGGGATCTCACTATTTCCCTGCTCAACGAAAACCATGAACCTGTATTTGTATGGAAGGTAAAACAAGCCTGGCCCATTAAAGTAAATGCAGGCGACCTGGGTGCAGACAAGAATGAAGTGATGATCGAAACCCTGGAACTGGTACATGAAGGGCTGACGATGGAAGCGATACCGTAGGGGAGTCGGTCCCACAAGTTTGCGGGATGAATCGGCAATCGGCAATGCACTTGCTTCGATAAACTGCTCGCAGCTCGAAGCTCGTGGCTTGCAGCTTGTATTCCACCAGCGACTTACCACTAGCCCTGTAGTTCTAATACCTAAGTTTAATTAATAGACAACCTCTCAGCGCAGTATGTCCATCTTTGAATATCCCCCGGTAGGGTTCCATTTCAATGTGGCTTTTGAGTTGTTTCCCCAAACGCCCAATGATTTCCGTTTCCAGGAAGTGAGTGGGCTCAATGTGGAAATGGAGATGGAATCTTTTAAAGAGGGCGGCAATAACCGGTTTACCTGGCAATTGCCGGTACGCTCCAAATATGAGGACATTACCCTCAAGCGGGGCATGTTTATGGGCTCGGGCATTGTATTGTGGTGCCGCAATGCCCTGGAGAATTTTGATTTTGTGCCCATCAATATCATGATCTCCCTGCTCAACGAAGACCATCTGCCACTGATGAACTGGCACGTGATCAATGCCATTCCTAAAAAATGGACGGTGAGTAATTTCAATGCCAGTGAGAATGCCGTTGTTGTAGAATCATTGGTTTTATCGTATCAATACTTCCAGGTATTGCGCATTTAAAAATACTGTTATGAGCATTGAAGTAAAAGAGTTGCATATCAAAGCGGTGGTCGCTCCCGAACAGTCACCCCGTGATGAGAAGGCCAGTATTGCCCAATTGGATAAAATGAAGAAGGAGATCCTGAAGGAATGCCTGAAGGAGATCAGAACCATTATGAATGAACAAAAAGAAAGATAGCTATGCTGGAAATGGGTAAAATAGAAAAGCTGTGGATAGAATCCTTCCTGGACAATGAGGCAGGTTCACAACCCCGCAATATTGAGGGGAGTACCAAGTTCTATGCACTGGTGAACCCGGAGAACTTTACCCGCAAATATGCCATTGAATATGTGGACCAGGCCATTCCCAATACCACGCAGCAAGCGAAATACTTCAGGACCAAACCCGAAGAGTTCAAGCTGGACCTACTTATAGATGGAACGGGGGTGGTAAGGGATGCAGGCATCATCAATATTGGCGTGGCCAATCCATTTGAGGATTCAGACAATGATGTATCAGCCCGGATAGAGTTGTTGAAGAAATTCTGCTACAGTTATGAAGGAGAGATCCATCGTCCCTGTTATATCAAGATATGCTGGGGTACGGCTGATGGTTTGTTCAAAGGCATCCTTACCTCGCTGGATATTGATTACAAACTGTTTCGTCCGGATGGTAAACCCATCCGCGCTATGGCGCATATCAACCTGTTGAGCGCGCTGAATCCTGCAGAGGCAGTACGGCTGGAAGACAACCGCTCACCGGATATTACCCATCAGCGCATCTTTAAAGCAGGCGACCGGTATACGCTCCTGGTCAATAAAATATACAATGACCAAAACTATTACATCGATGTAGCCAGGGCCAACAAGATGCCTGGCTTCCGGAAAATAACACAGGGAACGCGCATCAATTTTCCACCTATTAAATAATAGCAATCGTGGCCGTTGCCAGGACCATACCAACAAGTCAAAACCCTGACACTACCAGTGTCACCATCAAAGTGGGCGGAGAAGAACTGCCCCGCGAGATAGGCATTGAGGAAATTACCATTCACAAGGAGATCAATAAAATACCCTGGGCCAGGATCAGGATTGCAGATGGCGATCAATCCATCGAAGATTTTGAGGTGAGTAACCAGGACAAACTAATACCCGGCAAGGAGATCGAAATACAATTTGGCTACCGCGCTGACACCAAAACGGTATACAAAGGCATTGTAACGCATCACAGCAATTACATAGCCCCTAAAAAATCGGCGCTGCTGATAGAATGCAGGGACAAAGCTGTGAAACTTACGATTGGCCGCAAAAGCAAACACTACAATGATCTTAGTGATAGTGATATTGCTGAAGAGATCATTAATCAATATGGGCTCGACAAAGAAGTTGAATCCACGAGTATCACGCACAAAGACCTGGTGCAGTATGACCTGTCGGACTGGGATTTTATCGTATCCCGGATGGACATGCTCGGTGTACTCTGTGTAGTGAATGATGGAAAGATCACGCTCAAGAAGCCTGACCTGGGCGGCACTTCGGTATTGGATGTACTGTTTGGCGCTACGATCATGGAATACATCGCTGAAATAGACGCCCGCCACCAGGTAAAGGGACTCAAGGCCAGTTCCTGGGACTATACGAACCAGGAATTAAAAGAAGTGGATGGCAATGAACCATCCATTGGAGAAGAGACGGGTAACCTGCCAGCCAGTGACCTGGCCGATGTAATAGGGCTGGAGAAATTCCTGCTGATCAATTCGGGCAAGCTCACTGAACAGGAATTGCAGGCCTGGGCGGATGCCAAATTGCAAAGGCAACGCCTGGCCAAAATAAGGGGCCGGGTAAAATGCCAGGGGTTCCCGGATGTACTACCCGGCAATTTTATTAAACTCAATGGCGTGGGAGAGCGGTTCAACGGACCTGTATTTGTAAGTGGTGTAAGACACCTGTACAAGGAAGGCGACTGGACCACGGAAATAAGTTTTGGTTTGTCGTCCGAATGGTTTGCCGAAACTGTCAATCCCTATCATCCCCATACGGCTACGGGCATGATGCCGGCACCTCAGGGGCTCATGATCGGGATTGTAACAGATATAGAAGATCCGGATGGAGAGTTCCGGGTGAAAGTAAGGGTACCGGTGATCAACAATACGGAGCAGGGCATCTGGGTCCGGGTAGCCATGCCCGATGCTGGGAATGAGCGGGGATTGTTCTTCAGGCCCGAACTGGATGATGAAGTGATCGTAGGCTGCCTGCACAATGATCCCCGGCACATGGTGATACTGGGTATGCTCAACAGCAGTGCCAAAGCTGCACCTATCACCGTGACCAGTACCAATGACGAAAAGGGATATGTAAGCCGGGAGAAAATGAAATTCATTTTCAATGACAAGGAGAAGTCGATCAAGATAGAAACACCGGCTGGTAAAAAAGTAACGATCAGTGAGCAGGACAGCGTTATTACGATCGAAGATGAGAACAGCAATAAGATCACGATGGACAGTAATGGCATTACCATTGAAGCCGCCAGTACGCTGACCTTGAAAGGAGGTTCTTCTGTAAAAATAGAAGCGCCCAGTATTTCGGTCAACGGCAGTGGCACCACGGAGATCAAAGGGGGAATGGTGAAGATCAATTGAGTCGTGAATCGGCAATCGGCAGTCGGCAATTAGAGAATCGGCAATAATTAGTAAATAATAATCAATAACCAAGTTATGCCCGCAGCAGCAAGAGCAGGAGATATGCATACCTGTCCGATGGTAACCGGAACGGTGCCCCATGTGGGAGGACCGGTGATGCCACCCGGCGCCCCTACGGTATTGATAGGCGGCATGCCCGCCGCGACGGTAGGAGATATGTGTACCTGTACCGGACCGCCTGATACGATCGTGAAAGGTTCGGGTACGGTATTGATTGGCGGAAAACCAGCTGCCAGGATGGGTGACAGCACGGCGCATGGAGGCAGTATCATATTGGGTGAGGCTACGGTAGTGATTGGAGGATAATTCTAAATTCTAATTCTTGTCTTATGTCATTTTTAGGAACCGGGTGGAGTTTTCCACCAGCATTCGACCGGCAGTTGGGCCTTGTGCAAATGCTCAGTGATGAAGTGGATATCCAAAGCAGTCTGGAAATACTGCTGAGTACGCGGCTGGGAGAGCGGGTAATGCAGCCTACGTATGGTTGTAACCTGGATGAACTGTTGTTTGAACCGCTGACCACTACTTTGAAAACTTATATCGCCGACCTGATCCGCACGGCCATCCTATACCATGAACCCCGCATTACGGTGAATAAGATCGACATGACGGATAGTAATGACCTGGAAGGACTGGTGCTGATCAAACTGGAATACACGGTCAAGGCAACCAATAGCCGGTATAATTATGTGTATCCGTATTATAAGAATGAGAAGGGTTGATTGGTTGACAGGGGGATTAGGTTGAGAAGTTGATAGGTTGACAGGTTGAAAAGTTAACAAGGTAATTGGGGGTTTGCTCACGGCCCAAAGCGCGTAGCTCAGGGATTTGGTTGAAGCAATCCGAAACACAAATCACGAAACCAGAAATAAAAATGCCTGATTGTATTTCCATCAATCCATTGCAGCGTTCCGGCACCAGCCAGTATAAACGGGTGCTGCAGGCTTTACTGCCAGGCTATGCTCAGGTAGATGAAAGGGATTATGCCGACCTTATCCTGTTTGCGAGGAATTACGCTTCTTACCTCAACTATTTCGATGCCTCCAACAAAAAGAATGGGGACTGGCTGCCACTGATGAAAATGGATATCAGTGTATCATTGGCTACGATTGCCCGTCAAAATGCCGCCCCCTGGTTTACCTATGTACAGGAACTGTACACAGAGATACAACAAACGAACAACCCCGTTCTGCTGAAGCAATATTATACTTCCATTTATCATTTGATAGCCACCATCATCTATCAGCTGGATGAGCAACTGCAATCCTTGCCCAAGGACTTCGGTTTCACAGAATACCTCAACATCACCATCAGTTCGCGCCTGGCAGAGTCCTGGTCTAAACTGAAAACGTATTATACAGAATCAGGGAAGCCGGCCAATGATATGATCAATGATGCCGCGCCCTTATCTCCCCCCGAAACACCCATCCAGGTACAAAGGATCAGCAGCCTGGTGATCAATAACCTGAGCCCTGTGTGGACCAGTTTTCCTTTCATACCACCCATCAACGGCACTACCCCCGCACAGCGGATCAAGAATACGGTGAACCACAGCATTTTTAAAGGGTTGGTAGAAGGGTTGTTGAAAACCTATAGTGCTGTTATAGACAATGCCGGGAAATACCTGGAGGAAACGATGAACGATTTTCCTGCGCATACGCCGCACTATGCGCTGTACCTGACCTTCCTGAAGCTGTTTCGCGTAGCCCAGGAGCATGTCAATAAATTTACCGACCGTCACCTCTCGTTTTATTATAAGGATATCCTGCGTCTGCAACTGCTGGCAGCGCAGCCCGACCAGGTACACCTGTTGTTTGAGTTGCAAAAGAACATTGCGCAACACCTGCTGAAAAAGGATACTGTGTTCAAAGCAGGCAAGAACAAAGCAGGGCAGGACCTCTTCTATGCGCTTACGGATGATATGGTGATCAATAAGGGCAAGGTAAAAAGCATTAAGTCGACGCTGGCTAAGGCAGCAGCAGGTTATACCACTTTAATTGCCGCACCGGTTGCCAATTCAAGTGATGGCAAGGGCAAGGACCTGAGCACGCCAGATAAAAGCTGGCCGCCTTTTGGCGATGCGGAAACACAAGACACTGCCCTTACCGGCTTTGCTATAGCCCATCCGCTTTTGTACCTGCGCGAAGGGTTCAGGACGATATCCCTTGCCTTTACTTTAAATACCAATGCGGACAATGGGCTCGGCATCTCCAACCACCTCACCGTTAAGTTATCTGGCGAAAAGGGATGGATTGAAGCACCGGTAAGTCTGGCAGGCGTTTTCGGCAACACCTTGAACATTATTTTTAGCGTGGGATCGGATGCACCGGCGGTGATACCGTATAGTGAAAAGATCCACCAGGCAGGTTATACCACGGGTTTGCCGGTGGTACAACTGTTCCTGAAGAACAACAAAGGGGAATCCAATTATATCGACCTACTCTCCTCGGTATTTGTTTCGAAGATCGGTATCACTACGCAGGTTAATGGCATTAAGAACGTGGCCATTCAAAATGAAATAGGCCCATTGGATACTGCCAAACCTTTTCAGCCTTTTGGGCCTACGCCCCATTTTGGATCCTCCTTCATCATTGGCAGTAAGGAGGTGTTTCTGAAGAACCGAAAAGCCGTGGTGAATGCCACGCTCAATATTGAATGGGATAAGATTGACCGGTTTGACTGGAACAAATATGTAGCATCAGAATTCGTGGACCGGAAAGTACGTATCAAATACCTGCAGAATGGCGACTGGCAGGAGAATACGGGTGACAGCACGCATGAACAAACGATCTTTGATCATACGGACCCTACGATTGAAGGGATCAAGTACCATTGCAACAACAAGGAGAGTCTGGCCATTAACCTGCCCAGCTTCAACAATACCTTTTCTTTTTCGCCCAATGAACAATATTCCAGTAGTGCCGAAAGTGGTTTTATGAAGGTGGAGCTGCGGGGTGATTTTGGCCATTCGGATTTTGTAAAACGCTTTACGCAGGCCAGTATCCAAACGCCGGGTAATTTACCGTTTGAACCCTATACGCCGACGATCAAGGCCATGACGCTGAGTTATTCGGCCTCCTCGGAGATCGATCTTACCCAGGCTACCCAGGCCAGCTTTAATGATCAAAATGGTTACTTCTTTCATATCACGGCCTTTGGGCATGCGGTGCAACACCGTTCCATCCTGGGCGCAGCAGCCGTCATTCCATTGGCGCCCCCCATCAAAAACAAAGGTGAACTGTACATTGGTATTGAGCAATTCAAAGAAAGCCAATCGCTGAACCTGTTGTTTAAAGTATCCGAGGGGAGTGCTGATCCGGCATTTGACCGGCAGCCCCTGCAATGGTCTTTCCTGGCTGCCAATAACCAATGGGTAGCATTTGACCATTATTCGGTGGCGGATCAAACGAATGACCTGACCAAAACGGGCATCATCCGTTTTGCGTTTCCGGTGACGGCTACCGCTACCAACACGCTGATGGGAGAACAGCTTTTCTGGATCAGGGCGGCCACGACGGGACCAGTAGCAGCTACCTGCCACCTGATAGATATCCAGGCACAAGCGGCCACGGCTGTATTGTTTGATCAACACAAAGCAGGGGTGGTATATACGGACATTTTACCGGCCGGTGTGATTGCCAAACTACTGATCAGCGACTCGTCGATCAAAAGTATTAAACAGCCTTATAATTCTTTTGGCGGCAGGATACAGGAGCCGGCCAATCAATTCTATAACCGGGCCAGTGAACGCCTGCGGCATAAGAACAGGGCGATCACGATGTGGGATTATGAACGAATGGTATTGCAGCAATTCCCGGAGATTTATAAAGTAAAATGCATCAACCATACCAAGATCAACCTGGCCGGCACAGGAGACAATGAATTGTGCCCCGGTAATGTATTGGTAGTGCCCATACCCGACCTACGGGGTAAGAACGCCGTCAATCCCTTAAAGCCACAAACGAGCATCGGTACGCTGGAGGATATCAAAAAATACCTGCGCCGGCATATATCGCCTTTTGTGAACCTGCAGGTAAAGAATGCACGGTTTGAGGAGATACAACTGAATTTCAAAGTAAAGTACTATACAGATGATGGTGCTTATTACAGCAACCTGCTGATTGCTGAATTGGAGCAATACCTGAGTCCCTGGGCATTTGGGGGCACGCAGGAAATAGAATTTGGCGGCAAGATCAGTAAGAGCAAGTTGTTGGATTTTATAGAAGAGCGCCCTTATGTGGATTACCTCACCTGTTTCAAAATGTACCATATCGTAAACGGTGTTAAGTCGGGCGATGTGGAAGAAGCAGTAGCGACTTCCTCGCGTTCGATCTTCGTATCGTATGCAGGTGATGAAACACTGGGTATTCCCAAACACTACATTGATTATTTAAACCCGGATTGTAATTGCTAATGGAAACAGCCATCTACATACCCAAGGGCCGAAAGCTGGAAGATGCGGAAAACTATGCGTTACTGCGCAGCAAAGGCATGGAGTACATTGAAAAGCTGTCCAGCACGCTGTGGACGGATTACAATACCCATGATCCCGGCATTACGATTGTGGAAGCCCTGTGTTATGCCATTACGGAACTGGGCTACCGCACCAGCTTTGATACGCGGGACCTGCTGGCCACTGCGGATGGCTCCGTCACCAAGGACCAGGCTTTCTTTACGGCCCGTGAGATCTTTACTACCGAACCGGTGACAGTGGAGGATTATCGCAAGCTGCTGACAGATATTATTGGCATCCACAATGCCTGGTTATTTCCCCAGGCCAATGTAGAAGAAGTAAAGGCAGCCGGTGGCCTGATACCCAAAGCAGAAGTGCCTGTATACCCGCTTTGCGCCAAGGACAGCCTGGTGTATGATCCTACAGACCATATCGCCATCGATATCAGGGGGCTGTACAATGTGATGCTTGACCTGGATGCCACAGATGAATTTGGCGACCTTAACTCGGGCAATATCATCTATACGTTTAGTGAGCCCCAGTTACAAAGGGTGCAGGTAGAGATCGTATTACCACGCTGGAATGAAGTGGACCTTGACTTCATGAAGGACATCAACGATGGGGTGATCACCATTCAAAGCATTGCGGTTAACAAAAAGCCGCATTACTGGGAAATAGTAGTGACCTATAGTGACCTGCGGAAATTTACTTATTATGTAGTGATCGCGCTGCGGCAAAAGGTAAAGGACCTGGAAGTGCTGATCGAAAAGCGGTTAAAGGAAATAGACCTGGAAGATCCCAGCAATACACCTGATCCTACCTTCCCCTTGCACAAGTCGTTCTTCCAGCTGTACTACAACAAGCTGCAGGAAACCATCAGTTTGCTGAAGGAGGCCAAAACCACGCTGCATGCACACCGCTGCCTGTGCGAGGACTTTAAGCAAATTGATACGGTGATACCGGTGCCCATTGGTTTTTGTGCTGATATTGAAGTGCGGCCCGATACAGATATTGAGCAGGTACTGGCCACGGTATACTTTCAAATTGAAGAATACCTGAATCCCGATATTAAATTCTATTCCCTGCAGGAGATGGTGAATAAAAAGATCCCTGCAGAAGACATCTTTGAAGGCCCCAAACTGGAACATGGGTTTATTGATACGGAAGAATTGATGAATACGCAGTTGCGCAGCGAGATCAGGGTATCGGATATCATTAACCTGATCATGGATGTGGAAGGGGTGGTGTCGGTGAAGAATGTATTGCTGAGTGAATATGATAAATTCGGGCAGCCCATACTGCCCAGTCAAAAGTGGTGCCTGCACCTGCAGCCCTACCACAAGCCCATATTGAAAGTAAATTTCAGTAAAATACTGTTCTTTAAGGATAACCTGCCTTTTAAAGCCAATGCGCAGGAAGCGGCCGATATACTGTCGGTATTGAGAGGCATTAATGAACGGGCCAAATTGAAAGGGCATGCCAACGACTGGCCTGCACCGGAAGGCAATCCCTATCAACTGGATGATTATTACAGTGTGCAGTATGAACTGCCTCAAACTTATGGTATCAGCAAAGATGGTCTGCCTTCTACTGCTTCGCCCGAAAGAAAAGCACAGGCGCTTCAATTGCGGGCTTACCTGCTGTTCTATGACCAGCTGCTGGCCAATTTCTTTTCACAGTTGCACCATGCCAAAGACCTGTTTAGCCTGGATAGCGCCCTGCAGCAAACCTATTTTACGCAATACCTGACGGATGTAAAAGATATTGGGCAGCTGTATAAAAAGGTGAATGACCTGCGCACGGGATTGGATGTTAGCTTGCAGGATGCACTCAAAGCACCCTTAGCGCCCGGCGCTTTACCACTACAGGATGCTGCCAACAATAACCAGCATTACGAATTGATTGAATCGCTGGATACGTTTTACGACCGGCGCAACCGTTTCCTGGACCACCTGCTGGCCAGGTTTGCGGAATCGTTCAACGAATATGTACTGATGTTGTACACCATTACGAATGGTGAAAAGATCAAGAAGGAGAATGACAAACTCATCAAAGACAAGATCGCTTTTCTGAAAGAATACCCGGTAGTCAGTGGTGAAAGGGGCAAGGCCTTTGATTACCTCGCTGCCTCGTGGAATACCAACAATGTAAGCGGATTGGAAAAGCGGGTATCCCGGCTCACGGGCATTGCCAATTACAACCGCCGTGACCTGTTTTGCTACTTTAATGCGGAGATCATCAATGAGGGCACGGTACTCAATCCCAAATATGTGTTCCAGGTGGTTGACCTGATGGCCAATATATACCTGGTATCGGTACAGCAATATGACCATTATGAACAAATTGAACTGATCATTAATAAAGTATACGATAGCCTGACGCACCGGGAACGGTATGTGCTTGACCAGGTATCGGCCTCCAAATACTTTGTACGCCTGCAGGATGGGTATGGAAAAATGATTGCTTCCAGTCAAAGTTATTTCACCAAAGAAAGCACGGCCAAGGCGCATATAGAAGACCTGCTGGTGGATCTGGCGCCCCCTTGTGATCCGGAAGGAATGTTCCTGGTAGAGCATTTGTTGTTGCGGCCGCATTTCCCGGTAACGGTTGTTGCACCACAAACGAAAGAAGAGAAATATAAGCTGTTGCAGGTATGCCTGGGTGAGGACTGTGATTTTTGCGGGGAGGAAGATCCTTATTCCTTCCGTGCCTCCGTGATACTGCCTTACTGGCCCGAACGATTCAGGGACCTGGACTTCCGGCGCTTTTTTGAAAAGACGATGCGTACAGAAGCACCGGCACATCTGTCGCTGAAGATCTGTTGGGTGAATTATACTACCATGCAAAAGTTTCAGGAGGTGGTTAATCGCTGGCTGGTAGCCTTGCGGGATTATGAATCGGACCTGATCAAAGACAATACCACCAAACAGGATACCCTCCGGGAGACCAGCAATAAGATGGTGGAATTTCTGGCCAATGTACACAGTGAATATCCGGAAGCCCGCTTACACGATTGTGAAACGGGGGTTACCAATCCGGTGACACTGGGCAGTACGGTGTTGGGAAGTTTTTGACGGCAATCGTGAATCGGCAATCGGCAGTCGTTTGCTTCGAAAGGTGCTAATTGAGCATTAAACATTGAACATTATTATAAAAAGCAAGATATGGGGACTTTCAATTTTTATCCTGAATTTGTAGCCGACCAGGTGTTAACAGCCGACCACCTGAATGAGCTGTTTGATTACCTTGATGAGCAGGACCGGCTTACGCGGCGATGCCTCATCGGTATTGGCATTGTATGCGGACTGGAAGTAACCTATACGGGCGCCAATATTGGCATCAGCCGGGGCGCAGGGGTCACCTCGAAGGGATATTTGATTGATTTTGCCGGCGGCACCTATACGCATTTCAGGCCCTACACGTTGCCGCAGAACCCGGAAAGTCCGCCTCCTGCAGAAAGCATTATCAACCCTTTCCCTTATAACAGCTTTACGATGTATGAGCTGATCGCTGCACCCGAAGCAGGTGATACAGCCATCAGTGCCAGTGCGGCCTTCCTGGCCAATTATGCCGTGGTACTGTTTATCGAAATAAAAGCAACCAATCTTAAGAATTGTACAACGAATGATTGTGATGATAAGGGCCGGCAAATAACGATCACGCTGAAGCCCCTGCTGGTAAAAAAGACGGACCTCAACCATCCTGCTTTCAAATGCAATGATGACAGTGATCCCAATCTCTCGGCCGGCGACCTGGAAGCCGGTAAAGCAGCTATGCCCGAAGTAATTTTGCGCCGTTATAATGTTCCGGTGCAACCGCTTACCAATGCAGAAGCGGTATTGAAAGCATTTCATCCGCTCACGCAAGGGGCCATCCAGGTAGATGTGGTATCGGCCTACTCATCCTGTTACTTTACTTTTAAAGGACTATTGGGCATCAATACGCCCAATCCGTTTGGCAACCTGACCACTATTTTGGTGGACCTGATGTCGCAAACACAAGGAGCCAACATATTGTATTCGCAATACTTTTATGATTTTGTGGACGACCTGGCCAAGGCCTATTATGAATTCCTGGGCGAAGCCACTTCCATCATTACGGCCTGCTGTCCCTGTGATAAATTATTCCCTTATCACCTGGCACTGGGCGAAGCCAACAAAAACTCGAAGGGGTCCTTTACTACCTATCGCAATTACTTTATTTACTCACCCTTGTTCAATGACCAAAAGAACAAACTGGCGGCCTTGCGCTTATTGTTTGATCGCATGGTAGAAATGGTGAAAGGATTTGATCTGAACCGTGCCATAGAAGCAGCTAAAGTGCCCATCAAAATAACGCCCAGTTCGTGGAGCCGTACGCCGCTTTCACAAAGGGCCATTCCATTCTACTACAAACCAGTTCCCTTGTTTGAAAAGTGGAATTATGAGAAAACGAGGTATGGCAAACAAAAGCAAAACCTGTCCTACAGTTCCGATACCTGGAATACACCACCGGCACTGAATTTTGTAAAGGAACCGCTGTTGTATGGTATTGAACCCAACGACTTTTTCAGGATCGAAGGGCATGTGGGCAAACAATATACGGAGGCCCTGGGCGCCATACAAAAGATACGGGATGAGCATAGTCTGCCTTTTGATATCGTACTGGTAAAAGCCGGTGAGTACAAAGAAGGGGATATTGACCTGACGAAACACAGCTGCCAGCTCAATGACCTGGAAATAGCTTATGATATAGCAAGAAGGGAATGGGAAGCGGTGATCGGTCAAACCATTGAATGGCTGAATGAGAACCAGGGACAGGCCCGGAAATACATCAAGAATCCTAAAAATCAACTGGCCATCTATATCGGCAAACTGCAGGAAGCCAAAACCTATATGGTGGATGACCTGCCAGCCTTCATTGCCCAATACACGGCCTTTATGTCGCTGTATGAATGGATTGAACTGGAGTCGGAAAGCATCAGGGATACGTTAAGTGACCTGATTGAAAGTCCACCGGAGGGCACCAACCTCATTTTCGTGGAAGACCTGATCGATCATTTTGATGAGGTGATGATGAGTGTGAAGAAAGGGCCCTTCAGGGCCTTGCAACAGGAGTTTAAACGCCGATTGAAGACTATCTATGCCAGTCAGTTCCTGGATTATTATGCACAAAAACATCCGGGACTTGATCATAAGTCGGGGGTACCGCGTGGTGGCACGTTTATATTGGTATATGCGCAGGAAAGGGCCTCTGTCAGTCTACTCAATGTGGCGCCTGGTACGGTGATCGCCGATTTTTACCTGCCCTACCTGTGTTGCAGTGATTGTCCACCTATTGCCTATGTGATACAGGATGTAAAACCTGATCCCGTACATCCTACGGTGAACATCGTGCCCAAGGAATTTTGTAACAATGATGATGCGATATACGATGTGGTTTGTTCGCCGGCAGGTGGTGTATTGACAGGCCCCGGTGTGCAACCTGGCACCTTCAAATTCAAGGCGTTTGGATTGCCTGTAGGGGATAAGTTATTGACGTATACCATCGAAGGGCAATCAGCCACCGTGCAGATCAAAATCTATGCACCTGCAGTTGATCCTGATTTTACCATTGTGGCTACGGAACAGGCGGACCATAGTTTTAAAGTACAATTAAGTCCGAGTATTACCAATGGCAGCAAATATGAATGGTATGTAGACGGTAATCTTAGCTATACCACTATGTTGGTGGAAGACACCTTTACATTCCCGGAAAAACAGCGGCTTTTCACCTTTGAATTACGCATTACCAATGGGCCTTGTTCGCCCAATGTGGTGGCAAAGGAAATCATCCTCACCAAGAAGGATGTGGAACAAAATATAAAACGGAATGCCTGTCTGCAAGGGGAAATACCATTCGTTGATGTACCGGCAGATAGTAAACTGGAAGTGCTGGATGCCGGAGGGTTGACCATCCAGGATAACCTGATCATTCCAAAGGCGGGTGAGATAACCAGTACCAAAACCTTTACCATCAAATACAAGGTAACGGATAAGCTGGGTAATGTGGTGATCACCAACCTGGAGTTGACCATCATTGTAGTAGAGCCTTTCTTTAATATGAAGTTTGAAAATATCCCGGGGGCAGAGTCAAGGTATATCCTGACGGCATTGACTCCCAATTTGAGCTTTGCGCAATGGGAACTACTGGTGAAAGGTGTGATCACCTTTACAGCCAATGGCAGTCCGGCACTGCTGCCACAACACTTTACAGACATTCAGGATGGTATCCTGTCGTTGTTCATAAAAACTAAAACGGGAGAAACGGAATGTTCTGGCAAGATCAGCATTGATCTGAACCAGGACGTATTCCAAAAAATAAAGTCATCACCCAATGGGCTTAACTTTCCCAAGTAGGGGAACCCTGGATTGATGGTGGAAGTAGTTTATTTAATGTAATGCGTCTAAAGTTTGTAATTAGTGAGTGTTCAACATACCATACATCAGCAATTCCTGGAGGTGGAATTCAAGGACCGCCGGGAAGGCATGGGTCTTCAGGACCAGTTGGCCACGCTTTATAAGGAGCGGGTGCTGCCCTTGCTGGATACCATACTGAGTGATTTTGACCTGGAAGGGCATACGATACAAATAGAGGAGATAGCGCTTGATCTGGGTACGCTTTCTTCCAAAAACTGGGAACAGGAATTGGTAGAGCGGTCGGTACAGCAATTCAAATCGGCCTTACAAAGGAAGTTGCTCACCACCTGGCCCCGGCCGGTAGGGCAGGCTTCTACCAGCTTTGCCGCAGCAGATGTAACGATAGAAGGTGTACAATGGTTACCTGAAGCTGTCTTTCATTATACCAGGCTGCTACAATTCCTGCGTACAGGCAGTTTGCCGGTGAGCAATAGTAAAACCAGTCTGCCCGAAACCTTTATGGTACTGTTGAATAAAAAAGGAGCCTGGCAAATCAGCAGCAACCGGGAGGCCCTGTTACAACTTTTGCTTACCGACCAACAGGCATTGGAGCGATTAATACGGCAATGTGGAGAATTGGCGGAGGAGATCATGTATTGGTTGTACGAAAGGCCTTTGTATGAACTATCCTTTTATCATCCTTTGTCAGGGATAAGTGATCTTGTTTTCAGGAGGTCGTTGCAATATAGCCTGGCATTGATCAGGATGGCACAAGCAGGGCAGGGACTACCAACGGCACCAAGTGCACAGGCGGGGCAGGTGCAGGACCGGGAAGCGCTTGCGATGACAGCGCCCTTCAAACTATTATCTACTTTACTGCCTGCCCGGGTAGATGCGGTGATACGACAAGTAGTGATCAATGAGCTGGGGTCTTTGGCAGCCATTCTATTGGAAACGAGTATTGACAATGCAGCATTGTCCGCGCCCGGGACGCGTAGGGAGGGAATAAGCAATGAGGAATCGCCCAGGAAGACAACCGGGGAACGTAAGGATAACAAAAAAGAGCAGCCAACGGATCCGGCTGTTACTACTTTTCATATCCAAAATGCGGGCCTGGTGATCCTGCAGCCCTTTCTGGGGACCTATTTTACACACCTGGGACTATTGAATAAAAAGCAACAATGGGTGAGCCGGGCAGCACAACAACGGGCGGTATTGTTATCGCAATATCTGGTAACGGGTGAAGAAAAGATACCCGAGTATTTCCTGCCACTCAATAAGCTGTTCTGTGGCTACGCATTGTCCAGCACGCTTGATGATGAATTGGTATTGACCGGATCCGAAAAAGAAGAATCCATCAGTCTGCTCAATGCAGTGATCGCCAATTGGGGGGCTTTAAAGAATACGGGCATTGACGCCTTGCGCGTTTCATTTCTGCAACGGGCGGGTAAATTGATGCATACGGAAAGAGGATGGCAATTGCTGGTAGCGCAAAAATCGTATGATATATTGATGCAATCGTTACCCTGGACCATTAGCCGTATTAAGACACCGTGGATGGAGGAGTGGTTGTTGGTAGATTGGGTGTGATCACTTAAAAATAATTATGTTTTCATCCGCCGATAAAACAACGAGGCATAGCCAGGTACAGCACAAAGGGGCTGAACCAGCTGCATTCCTGCAAAGGAAGGCGGAGCCTGCGTTTTTTGGCGGTCAGCAAACGGAGCAGCAAACGTTCTTTGCGCCGAGCCCTTCGATCCAGGCCAAACTCAGCATCAGCATGCCCAATGACCCGCATGAAAAAGAAGCGGATAGCATGGCCGAGCGGGTGATGACAATGCCCGAACCGATGGCGGCACCTGCTGCAGCCGCACCAGCGGTACAGGATACGGACAAGGAGGTACAAACCAAAGAAGAAGAACAGGTGCCGGCGCAAGTCCCTGCATTGGAAATATCGCGCCGCCTGCAATGCAAGGAGGACAAAGAAGAAGAAAAGAAAGTACAACCCAAATTATACGATAGTATACACCGCAAGGAAGAAGAGAATGGGGTGGAAGTAAAAGAACCGGCTATTCCGGAGTTGCCCACGCTCATTTCTATCGACCGCAAGATACGTGGGCCTTGCAGTACGACCACGATATCCAGGCAGGGCAGGGCCCCGCCAGTACCTCACCAAAGTTTTGAAGGTAGTTTGCACAGCACCAAGGGTGGTGGTACACCCATGGCCGACTCCACCCGTAATTTCATGGAAAACAGGTTTGGGGCCGACTTCAGTGGTGTGCGCATCCATACGGGTTCAACGGCTGTTGACCTGAACAGACAGGTGCATGCGCAAGCATTTGCTCATGGCAATGATGTGTATTTCAATTCCGGCAAGTATGCCCCACATACACCGGAGGGTGGCTTATTGCTGGCGCATGAATTGACGCATACGCTGCAGCAGGGCGCCAGTAAAACATTATCTCCATCGGCCATTGCAGCCAAACGGCAAACGATCTACCGGCAGGCAGCAGATGCCTCGCCACCGCGTATTCCCAATCTTACGGCAGCCGTCAACATTGCCAAGGGCGAAACGGGCAAAGTAGATGCCGGTACGCCCGGTCCTGATGGATTCAGGACGGGTTGGCAACGCCTGGTCGACTATTTCCAAACCTCCTTTGGAGCAGAAAGGATATTGGCCGAAGGCGCGCCTTATAAACCGGGTACGGTGAATATAGCGCATATCAAAAAGCGCACGATCATAAAGGGCATGAAGCCCAATCAGCCTGATCCCACGGTACGGGAGAACAGGGATGCTATGCCTAGCTGGTGTGGCATATTTGTATTTTGGGCCCTCAACAAAGCAGGACTGCCCATGCCGAAGTGGGTATTGGGCAAGGCGCCTGTTAACAAGGCCTCCGCTTATCCACGTGGCTATGCACCCCGGCCGGGAGATATAGCTTACAGAGATAAACTCTCCCACTTTGCGATGGTGGAAAAAACCGAAGGCACGGATGTATATACCGTGAATGGCAATACGGCCGGCGAGAATAACCTGGGCGGCCAGATACAGGTGAAGAAACATGCGCTGAAAGACTGGACGGCCTTCTTTGATCCGCTGTATGGCATTGACCCCGATAAGGTCTCTGCACCGGCCGCCGCCGCAATGCCCAAGAGCTTCCGTGAGCTGCAACGGGAAGTATTTGCCAGCATTCACCGCAAGGAAGAGGCGGGAGAAGACATGAGTGCCGACAGCGGTACAGAACAAACCACGGTACAAACCAAACCAGAAACCAGCAATTGGGAAGTAAATGCCGCCGGCCAACTGCAACAAAGCACACCGGCCCTGGTTCAACCCAAACAAGACAATACAACCCCGGCAGAACAGGAACCGGGAGACAAAGAAAAGCATGGCCCTGAAGGGCCCGCCCCTGTTTATGCCATCAGCCGGATGATGGATACGCGTGGCCCGCCGGTACAACCGGTGCAGGGTGTGCAGCCGGTTGGCCCCATACAACGGGTGGCCAATCATGGCGGCGGAGACATGATCCAATGCTCGCTTATTGACAATGCGCTTACCCATATTAGCGAGTTCTTAACTGATATACCGATCACGCTGGATATTGATGTGGCCAAACGCTGGCTGCTGGGCAAGGCGCGGCAGTTTGCCTCTTATATACCAGGCTACAGGGCGCTGGGTGTGATATTGGGTTATGATCCTATTACGGGCGCAGAGATTGCCCGCAATGGCCGCAATTTCATTGAAGCGGCATTGGACATCATACCTTTTGGCAACCTGCTGAAGCAAAAACTGGAGGAGTTGGGAGCCATTGAACGGGCGGCCAACTGGATCGATACGCAACTGGCCATCGTAGAAGCCATTGTACAGAATGTACGCAATGAGTTCAATGATGCCTGGAATGCCTTAGGACTTACCAGTATCCTGGATGGGCCTACGGCCATCCTGCGCAACCTCGGTGGCATACTGGAAAGGGCCATCAACAATATCATCAGCTTTGCGGTACGGGCAGCCGGGGAGTTGCTGAGCATGATCAAGGAATACCTGCTGACGCAGCTGGTGAACTTTATCAAAACACAAACCACGGCCTATCCCTTATTGCGGGTAATACTGGGCAAGGACCCGGTAACGGAAGAAGAGGTACCACGCAATGGCGCCAATATCCTCAATGCCATACTGGAACTATCGGAAGCAGGCAGGGAACAACGAAGACAGATGCAGGATACGGGCACCTTCGACCGGGTGGCCGCCTGGATAGATACGGGTATTGGTATTTTCAGTGGGGCCTATGACCAGATCATTAATGGCTTCCACAATATCTGGAACCGGGTAAGTATTGAAAGCCTGATGGACCCTGTGGGTACGTTCCGGATGATCTACAATGAATTTGCCGCACCAGTGGGAAGGGTACTGCAATACATGGCGGATACGGCCATTATGATCCTGCGCTTCATTAAGGAAGTGCTGATGCGCCGGTTATCGGCCTGGGCGCGTACGGTGAGGGGTTATCCATTGGTGACGGTGATACTGGGCAAGGATCCATTTACGGATGCAGCGGTACCGCGCAATGTAGAAAATATTATACACGGGTTCATGAGCCTGATGGAGGGTGGCGAAGAGCAGTTTAATCAACTGCAGGAAAGTGGCGCCATAGGGCGAACGGTGGCGCGGATCAATGCGGCGGTGGCGCGGCTGAACATGACGCCCACCTATATTGTGAACCTGTTCATCTCGCTGTGGAACTCGTTCAGTATTTATGACCTGGCAGATCCGATAGCGGCCTTCCAGCGGATCATTGACCGCTTTGGCGAACCCATTGCTCGACTGATCGCTTTTGTGGTAGAGATCGTGCGTATTGTGATCGAAGTGATCCTGCAGGTGATGAATTTCCCGACGGACCTTATTGCCAATATCATCACCAGGGCGATGCAGGCCTTCCAGATGATCAAACGTGATCCGGTGGGCTTCCTGAAGAACCTGCTGCGGGCCATTAAGCAGGGCTTCATGCAGTTCTTTGACAATATACTTACGCACCTGATGACGGGGCTTACAGGCTGGCTGATGAGTGAACTAAGGGATGCGAATGTGCCGGCACCAGCTGACTTTAGCCTGCGCGGTATTATCAGCTGGGTATTGCAGGTATTGGGCATCAGCATGGAAGCCGTTTGGACCAAACTGTCGGAACACCCCCGTATTGGTCCGCAGCGTGTGGCCCGCATCCGCGGCCTGATCAGTACACTGGAGGGCATCTGGACATTTATCCGAGATGTGCAGGAGCGGGGTGTGGCAGCGATCTGGGACCGTATACAACAACAACTGACCAACTTATGGGATACGATACTCAATGCCATTAAGACCTGGATCATTGACCGCATTATCAATGCCGTGGTAACGCGCTTATTGAGTATGCTGGATCCGACGGGTATCATGGCTGTGATCAATAGTGCGATTGCCTTGTACCGGGCGGTGCAAAGCTTTATGCGGTACCTGCGGCAGATGCTGGAGATCGTGAACTCGTTTGTGGAAGGGGTGGTGGAAATAGCCAGTGGTAATACGAGCCGTGCGGCCGACTTCCTGGAACGTACGCTGGCGCGGGGCATGCCGATCGTGATCGGCTTCCTGGCCAACCAGGTGGGCTTGAGTGGACTGGGCCGCCGCATTGGTGAGATGATCACGGTAGCGCGGGGACTGGTAGACCGGGCGATGACCTGGCTGGTGAACCGGGCGGTGGATACGGCCTTTGCGGTACTGGACCGGCTGCTGGCCATGGGCAGGGATGCTATTGGCGGTGGTGGTACACCGCAGCAACGGGTTACCAATGCCGTTAGGGACGCCCAACGGGTGATCAATGCACTACCCGGTAACAGGGTGGGTCAGGTAGTGGCAAGGCCACTACTGGCGGCCATCCGGTTGCGCTATGGATTAACCTCGCTGGAAATGGTACGACGCGAAGGAAGGCTGCATGTAGTAGGGGTACTGAATCCAACGGATGGTTTACCGCTCGATAAAGAGGAACAAACAGATGGGGCTGCCGATACGGGTGAAGGATTTGTGACGCCGGATGGCAGGCGGTTCTTTATCCAGAATAATCCGGGCACCATGGGCAGCTTTACGGTACCGGGCAGGTTGATACAAAACTTTGTGCCCCGCCCTGGCAATGATATTGCGTATGTAGCGAATGTGCCTACCATTCCGCCGAGGGAAAACCCCTCACCGCTCACGCCTGTCAGCATTGCACAATTGTACCAGGGAGGTGCCTTTGACAATGCGGAAGACCTGAAGAGTCGCTTTGCGCTTATTATTGGCGTGAATGGCTACCAGGACCTGAAAGGGGAAAAGGAAACGCAGATCAGTGCGCAGGTAAGTGGCTTTAACTGGACGGAGTATACGGTGGGTGTGATGGGTATGTCGTGGTTGCCACGGTGGACGATGGTGAGAACCGTCAATGGGGCGCAGCAGCAGGATTCCGGTGTTGCCATCAGTGTGGTGCGCGAGGCGTACAATACGTTACCCAATAAAGCGGCGGCGGAAGAATATGAGCGGTCGAAGATCGTGCAGCGGGCCATTCCGTATGGATTGATCCGGGATGCCATCCGGGCGCATGCCTTTACGACGCAAGCTACTGCTGCCCTGCAGGGCTGGAGCCGTACGGTATACCTGCATACGGGTGACCCGGATGCGGTGAATCTGCGGGCAGCGCCGGGGGGCATTGATGAGAACGGGTTGCGCCAAAAGGCATCGGCATTTGCCAATGGGCTGTTTGACCGGTATGACCAGATCATCCGGGAATCGGAAGAACGGGCCGGTGGCATACAGCCTGCGATTGTATCGGGCGGCTATGAGTTCAGGCTGCAACTGGAAGGCGGTGATGTAACGATCAACCAACAGTTGACCTACCTGGCCAATGCACTGGATATTGCGATCCGGGAACGCATTGCCCGTATCAATGCAGCGGTGGTGTACTTCCCGGAACCCAATACGGCTTTTAGAATTGATACGACCATCCGTCCAACACGCAAAGGCGTTTCGTTGTTTGGCGCCCGCTCACAGGAAGGTGCTGCGGCTGTACGGCGCATTTTGCGCACAAGGCCTACGGGTGAAGTACTGTTTGACACCAGGGCCCGGCTGGCCACGCGCAGTGACCGGTTTGCGGTGGGATCCGAAGGAGCTGGTACGTTTGGCCATGAAGATGGCATACTGGATCGATTGACGATACAGGGTATCAAAACCCTTATCTCGCAGGAGCAATCGCATGCTGATGTGGCCGACTTTGTGCGACGGATCAAAGACGCCTATCCGCCACTCAGGGATGAGTCGTCTGCTTTAACGAGAGAGTTGAACAGTCTGTACCGTAATTATGTAGCTATTGCCCGGGTAACGAATTCGGATACCCTGGAGACGTTGAGGTCAGAGCTGGCAAGGGCGGCGCCGGACTATGACATGACCAATATCAGCGGCATGATCCGCGATAGCACACCGCAAAAGTTAACGCAGATCAAACAGATTGCAGAAGCGATCGGCAGTACGATCGCTGCATTCATCAGGCGATTCGTATAGACGGAATCCATAAAACAGGAACCTATGCATAAAGAGGCAGATGAACTTTTAAGAAGTGATGTGGAAGCATTTAATGCCTGGCGGATAGCGCATCCGGAGGAAGTGATCGATCTCTCGGGCCAGGTATATGATGGTTGTGCACTGTTTGAGGCCTACCTGTTTGGCATCAACTTTACGGGATGTAGTTTCAGAAACGCCAACCTGCAGGAATGCGTGTTGTCGGGTGCGGTGCTGGATAAGAGTGATTGCAGTGGCGCCAATATTTCCTTTGTGCAGTTTGGCCCGGCAGATTTAATCGGCATCGCGGTGCTGAACAAGTTGGCTAATGGAACCGGAAAGGCAGCGCAGGTACTGTTGCAAGGTGCCAGCCTACGGGGTGTTGTTTTTGCGCAGGCCGATCTTTCCCATAGTTCGTTCCGGGAAACAGATATGGAGGGAGCTGATTTCAGGGGGGCTGTATTGGAGGGTGCCAAATTTTTCCATACCAATTATGAGGCTGCGCACTTTGATGACAACGCGGGAGATCACGCGCTTTTTTTGCCGGACAATGTATAAAATCAACCAGTATGAGACCAACCTATATCCGCCGTATTCGCCGTAAACCGGCAGTGTCAAAAGACAACGGGGCCTTTCGCAAAGAAGCGCAAAAGGAAAATACCTTCTTTGGAGAGGCTGCTGCGGAACCTTTCTTTGCCTCTACTTCTGTACTGCAACGGAAATGCGCCAGTTGCGCCAATGAAGAAAATGAAATAAGCCGGATGCCGGAAAAGAAGGAAGAAGAAGAAAAGAAATTACAACGCAAGGAAGAGAAAAAGGAAGAAGATAAACCGCTGCAACGTATGGCGGGCAAGGAAGAGGAGGAGAAAAAATTGAACCGTAAAGAGAACAATGAAGGTGGAGTGGAGGGAACCACAGGCGAGTATATACATGATATCGGGGGAAAAGGGGCCGCACTAACACCTCAAACACAGGTTTTCTTTGGTAGCCGCATGGGGTATGATTTTGGACATGTACGCATCCATACGGGTGCAGCGGCTGCGCAAAGTGCCAAAGATATCAACGCACAAGCTTACACGTATCAAAACCATATTGTGTTTGATGAGGGTAAATACAATGACCAATCGGCGGAAGGTAAAAAGCTGCTGGCGCATGAGCTGACGCATGTGGTACAACAGGGGGATGCCGGAACAGACAATGGTAACGCTGTATCGAGACGGTTGAATATTACCACTCCCTATCCAACAACTGATGACTTTGAACCTTCTTCCCAGTTCCGCCAGCAGAGCAAGGCGCTGGGGCGCTGTGACAGTGTACTGAATGGTACTACGCAATTACCATCGCTGGGTGCACAAAACTTTGAGAAGTCGCTGGTAAAGCCCGACCTGGACGAAAGAAACCTGGGCAATATTCCCCGGCCGAACCTCAGCGACCCGTCGCTGGATAAGGTACGGGCCAATAAAGAGGAGCTGGCGTATGGTGCTTATGGCAAAAAGGTACAGTTGGTACAGGAAGCGTTGATTGCCTGGGGCAAGGGCCTGGATGAGCCGGTACAATTATTACCCAAATATGGGGCTGATAAAGATTACCGGGGAGAAACCAGGGGAGCGGTTGTTTTCTTCCAGGAAAAACATCCCGGCCTGGCGGTAGACGGCATTGTAGGCGACCTTACGCTGGCAGCCCTAACGCAGGAAATGACCCAGCTTACGGGATCGATCTTCTCGATTAAATCGGTTGGGGTGAATGATTTTACAGGGCTGATCCATATGCCGCCGCCATCGGCCAAGTGGACGCCTATCGTAACCAGCACCAATTCCTTTTTCAACAATTCCATTGATCCCTTCGATCAGGCTCAGCTGGCCGGACAGTTTGCCAAGTGCAATGTGAAGTTTGTCAGTCTCACCTTCCTGGATGCCGGTGGGGTGGTACCTGCCGTCCTGCAACATGAAAGGGTGCACGAGAAAGACCAGTTAAAGACGATCAATGATCACCTGTTGAAATGGGATGTTGACCTGAGTGTTGCACAGGTCATCAACTTCAAATTCAAGGCGGCCAACAGGACGGAGGCGGATAAAAAACTTTATGTGTTGCTGGGTATTCCCAATCCGCTGAAGTTGTCGCAAAACATCATGAATGAGTTCAAGAAGGATAACAAGAACTTTCACCAGTCGGCCGCAGGGCAGGGTATATCTACCAGTCTGGGTTTACCTTCCTGTACGCGGGTGGAATTTACTTTTAAGAAGTAAAATGTAAAAGCTATGAAACGTACTTATTTACGCCGGTTGCGGCGCAAACCGGCTACGAGCAAAGACACTTCTGTATTTCAGCAGGCGGCGCAAAAGGAAGCTACCTTTTTTGGAGAAACGGCAGCACCTGCCTTTTTCCAGCCGGCGACAGGCATACAACGTAAATGTGCCAGCTGTGAGGATGAAGACAAGCAGGTAAAGCGGCAGGCTGACAAAAAAGAGCAGCCACGCATGGACGGGGTGGCTGCCGGGGAATACCTCAACAATCTGCAAGGCAAGGGAGCCTCTTTACCACTGCAGGATCAGCAGTTCTTTGGCAGCCGGATGCAGCATGACTTTAGTGATGTAAAGATCCATACGGGCACAGAGGCAGCACAAAGTGCAGCTTCCATCCATGCACAGGCCTATACTTATGGCAATCATATTGTATTTAATGAAGGTAAATACAATACCCAATCGGCGGAAGGCAAGCACCTGATGGCGCATGAGCTGACCCATGTGATACAACAAAGCCAGGGCGCGCAAGGCAGTACCAATGCTTCCGTACAGCGCCAGGCTACCAGGCAGCCAGCAACTCCCAGGCCGGCGGCGGTGGTTTGCGACCGGAACGTGGTGGCTGCCGTACGCCAGGAGGCGCATATCAAAGCACAGCAGGCAATGTTCAAACTCAGGGGCAACCATCCCACACTGGGTGAGCGGCAGCAACGGGAGGCTTACTTCCTGGCGAGGCGCATCATTTCGCACACGCTATCTCTTGAACAGGCTACGGACATTGTAGAAAAGATGGTGGGCGCCTTGTCATCGAATGAAAGAGTAGTATGCGGACCGGAGATCAACGAATGTTCGCAATGGAATGCTTATGTGGAAGGTAATCGTCCCCCCATGCATACCTGTAACAAATTCTTTAACATGACGCATGACGACCAGGTAAAAACCATTTTACACGAAGCAGCCCATGCCGTGGGTATTGGAAATCCCAGCTCGGAATCCTATATCTTCGGATTTGACTGCGATAGTCCCACCCTGGGGTCATTTGACACGGCCGATAGCTGGGCTTATTTTGTACTCTGTGCTTCCAGGCACTAAGTGGGGTAGGCCATCACCCATATTATGCTTAAATTACACCAATACCATTATTTTGCTGTACACCATTCCAACCCATACCGCTTCTTCTTTTGGCATTGAATCGGCCATTGCTGATCTGCGAACGATCATTGCCCGCAGGCTGCAAACGCATTATGACGGAACGAATATTGACCTGATGGCCTGGATAACACAAACCTGGGGGGACCGGTTATTTAAGTCAGACATTGCACGGCACCTGCCGCAAGCACCCACGGCTGAAGAATGGATCATCCTGATACTGGCCCTGACACCGCATATACGGACGGACTTTTTTGAAGGACTGATTGCGGAACACCTGCCCAATGGCGGTGAATTTGCGGAGTTTGGTGGCACCAAGGGACAACATCACCGGGGTGTATTGCCCACCGGTGAAACAGCGCAATTTGTAATTGCCGGTATAGACCTGGAAAAAAGGGTAGGGGTGCAACACCTTTTTGATCCTACGCATTATTTTTATCAGCAGGATATATTGTGGCTGGAAACTGTGCGCGAAGGAGAACCCCTGATGAGTGGCCGCATTATCCTGTCGCCGGAATGGGTACATTTTTTATTGACGGGACAAACGGCTAAGCCCAAGTTCAGTGCCGACTTCCCTGCCAGGCTTACCACTACGCGTATGGACAAGAGTGACCTGGTGCTCCATCCTTTTACAGAAGAACAGATTGAAGACATACGCCGTTGGCTGCACTTCCATCCGCAACTGGCAGCGGATACGAATCTCTCGCGCAAGCTCAATGCCGGCTACCGGGTATTGTTCTACGGCCCTTCGGGCACCGGCAAAACACTTACGGCTACCCTACTGGGTAAGGAGTTTGGTAAAGATGTATACCGCATTGACCTGTCGCAGATCGTATCCAAGTACATCGGTGAAACGGAAAAGAACCTGGGTAAGATCTTTGACCGGGCGGAACACAAGGACTGGATCCTTTTCTTTGATGAAGCAGATGCCTTGTTTGGCAAACGGACCAATGTACAAAGCTCTCACGACAAATTTGCCAACCAGGAAGTATCGTTCCTGTTGCAACGCATAGAAGATTTTCCCGGTCTGATGATCCTTGCTTCCAACCTCAAGAGCAATATTGATGACGCTTTTCTGCGTCGCTTTCACTCCATCGTTTACTTTCCCATGCCCAATGCGCAGGAGCGCCTGAAACTCTGGAAATACTCAATGCCCTCTTCCATTAGCAGCGGGCCCGATGTATCGCTGCAGGCGATTGCCGAAACGTACGAGATCAGTGGCGCCTCCATCATCAACGTAATTCAATATGCTTCACTCAAAGCACTGAGCCGCGATCAGAAACTGCTGCTACAGCAAGACCTGATCGATGGCATTACCCGGGAACTGCGGAAAGAGGAAAGGGGGATTTGAGGAGTCCGGAAGACGGGAAAGTCGGGAAGACCGGAAGACGAATACGCCCTATTTCCCTGCCAGTTAATGGTCAATAGATACGGTTGTCCCGGCTGTTTTTGTCAAAACTTCCCTTTTTCATCAAGTACGCTATTTTCATAGCCTATGTACGGCAAGTCTACGGCTGATCTACGGCTGGTCTACGGCTGAAGGTATGCTTACCTGGTGCTTGTTTGTGCCTGTCTGACGGTTGTTCATCCTTTGTCCCCTGCTGCTATGTCCTTTTGTCACTTCCCTTGTATACAACAAATTTACTTCATTCAATCAGGCATACCAAGTGCGCATGACCGTTGGTGACCATTTATGACCATTGGTGGCCGAATTGTCCGAAATGTCCGGGGGAGACCGGAGAAGGGCGAAGGGCATAAGGAGCGGAAGAAGTGAATTGAATTCATTGGGCTAAAGCCCAACATTAATTATTGTCTTTTTTGTTCCTCGCCCTAAAGGGCGAGGCAATACCCTTTGAGAGGCCAACTTTAATTACAATCCCTTTGTGTCGCTTGCCCCTAAAGGGCGAGGCAATACCCTTTGAGAGACCAACTTTGATTGCAATCCCTTTGTGTCGCTTGCCCCTAAAGGGCGAGGCAATGCCCTTTGAGAGGCCAACTTTGATTGCAATCCCTTTGTGTCGCTTGCCCCTAAAGGGCGAGGCAATGCCCTTTGAGAGACCAACTTTGATTGCAATTCCTTTGTGTCTCTTGCCCCTAAAGGGGGGCCATCTACTGGCTTCAATTGATTTCCCGGTCTGGTGGTGAATAAGGATGCAGATATTGTTTTTTTAATACCTGATTAGGTACATTCAACCAATATGAATAAGAGATTTCCTACTGCTATGAACTTCAAATAAAAAGCAGTATTATGCAGCATGACAAAACCCCTGTTCGGAGATATTAACCCCGCCTGGAGCAATGCATTTAATGAAACCTATGTTAAAGGCAACCCTGCCAGTATGCAACTGGCTTTACAAAAACTAAAGGATATTGGCTGTTCACAACTGCAATCGGCCAAACTGTTGATTGCTTTACTGGGCATGAGCTTGCGGGAAGCCGACAAAATTGTACTGCATGCGGAAGCCTGGAAGAATGAAAAAGCAGCTAATATAGCAGTACGGGAGGAGTTCGCTAAATCCCTGGAGGAAGATAATGCTGGAACTGACAAGGATGAATGAGGTTACTAATATAAGTTGTTCCCCAGATGCGGGAATTATGCATCAGTACCTGGCCCGGCTGAAAACACTGTCTACCCAACAGTCAAAGGATATGGGAAGTCTAAACTAAACTCATGTTTGATTCACCATGGCATGTTAAGGTTGCTTTTCTATTAGAGACAAACGGTTCATTCGAGGAATTTTGGGATATATTGGTTGAAATGAAAGAAAAGGGCATTTCACAAGACCAAACATACGCCTACTTCATAGAAATAAGAAATCAAACTATTATTGAAAAAATGAGATTCATGAGGTCCGAATACTCGAACTCATGGATATTATTTCGGGATTCTGTCAGCCCGAATCGCGCGTTTGGTAATGTGGCCAGGTGGTATAATTTAATATACAGCTAGCTGCCTGATAACGCGCACTTTATTTTTGTTGTCATTCAATACAATATAATAAATTCCTGGAGCCAGCTGTGCAACAGGCAATTCATCTCCACTATTCATATTTAGACGAATGGACAATTGCCTTCCCCGTCCATCAAACATTGAAGCATTTAACTGACGTACTCCTTCAATCCTGAAAATGATCTTAATTCTTTCGTGAGCAGGGTTAGGAAAGATGTAAACTTGTGCTCCATCATTATCTGGATCGTTAATACCAGTCACGATTGGAATTTTGAACTCAAATTTATCTGAGAAAGGACCTGTACATCCATTCTGTGTAACCTTTACGCTGTACACACCATCAGCAGTAGGCTTAAATTGTTGGTTGGTTGCTCCAGAGATTAATGTAGTAGTATCGATAAACCACTGGTTACCTTGGGTAACAGATGATATAAGGCTATCGCCTGCTCCTTTCAGAATAACTGGTTTGGCTGGCAACGGTTTCACAGATACATCAACCGTATCATAGCCAATGCATCCACCAGCATTTCTTACTGTAAGAAAATACCTGGTTGTTATCTGGGGGGCCGCTAAAGGATTAGCTACAGAACTGGTAAATCCGGCCGGTTGGGAAGTCCATTGATAAGTGTTGCCCGTACCGGCTGCTCCTATGATAACACTACTGCCTGCACATATTTCTTTATCCGGGCCCGCATTGGCGGACAAAATATTTACATTCACATCAACCGTATCATAAGCCACGCATCCAGCAGCATTCCTTACTACCAGAAGATACCTGGTAGTTACCTGCGGTGCTACTACTGGATTGGATAACGAGCTGGTAAATCCGGCTGGTTGTGATGTCCACTGATAGGTGTTGCCCGTACCCATTACTCCTATGGTAACACTGCCGCCTGTACATATATCTTTATCCGGACCCGCATTGGCAGTCAATGCATTTACTTTCACATCAACCGTATCATAAGCTATACACCCAGCAGCACTCTTTACTACCAGGAAATACCGGGTAGTAATCTGCGGCGCTACTATCGGATTGGCCACAGAGCTGGTAAATCCAGCAGGTTGTGAAGTCCATTGATAGGTGTTGCCCGTACTGGCTGCTCCTAAGGTAATACTGCTGCCTGCGCATATTTCTTTATCGAAGCCTGCAATGGCAACTACACCATTGACCTTCACATCAACCGTATCATAAGCCATACATCCAGTAGCATTCTTTACTGCCAGGAAATATCGGGTTGTTGACCACGGTGCTACTACTGGATTGGCCACAGAACTGGTAAATCCGGCAGGTTGTGAAGTCCATTGATAAGTGTTTCCCGTACCGGCCACTCCTATAGTGACACCACTGCCAGTACATATTTCTTTATCCGGGCCTGCATTGGCAGCCACCGCATTTAATTTCACATCAACAGTATCATAGGCCATACATCCGGCGGCATTCTTTACCAACAGGAAATACCGGGTTGTTACCGTGGGCGCTACCAAAGGATTGGATAATGTGCTGGTAAATCCGGCTGGTAGAGATGTCCACTGATAAGTGTTGCCCGTACCAATTACCCCTATTGTAACACTGCCGCCTGTACATATATCTTTATCCGGACCCGCATTGGCAGTCAATACATTTACTTTCACATCTACCGTATCATAAGCCATACACCCAGCAACACTCTTTACTGCCAGGAAATACCGAGTTGTTACCTGTGGCGCTACTACCGGGTTGGCCACAGAGCTGGTAAATCCAGCTGGTTGCGAAGTCCACTGATAGGTGTTACCTGTACCGGCAACTCCAAGGAAAACATTACTGCCTGCACATATATCTTTATCCAGACCCGCATTGGCAACAGGAACATCCAGAACGTTTACGTCCACCGTATCGTAGACTACACAACCGGCCGCATTTTTTACTGCCAGAAAGAACCGGGTACTAACCTGAGGCGATACTAAAGGATTGGACACCGAGCTAATAAATCCGGCAGGCAAAGACGTCCATTCGCAGGTATTTTCATAATCCGTTACTCCAATCGTGAGATTGGAGCCACGACAGATATCTTTATCGGGACCAGCAATAGCAATAGGCGCACTTACTTTCACAACAACTGTATCAAAAGCCATACATTCAGCAGCATTCTTTACTACCAGGAAATATCGGGTTGTTACCGTGGGCGCTATTAAAGGATTGGCCTCTGAACTGGTAAATCCTGCCGGCAAAGATGTCCATTGATAAGTATCACCCGTACTAGTAACTCCAATAGTGGATGTTTTACCTGAACAGAGTTCTTTATCGACGCCTGCATTTGCTATTGGGATGCTCAATACCTTAATAATAACTGTATCGCGGGTTACGATGCCGGAAGGGTTCACTAAGCTAACGTAATACGTAGTGCTGGCAACAGGGTTTACAGTAACCACCGGCGTAGTGGCAGACAGACTTCCATCACTGGATTTCCAGTTATAGGTATAGCCATTAGGGTTGCGGAGCCCTAATGTAACAGGGCTTCCAGCACAAATCAAGGTATCGTTTCCTGCTTTCGGATACCACGTAATATTGCCACAAAAATCCGGATTTATCCTGGCATAAAATGCATCCTGGCTACTTGTTGGGTAGACCATATTTCCGAATATTGAATGCTGCCCATTTCCTCCATTCCAATAATCGGTATATCCACCGATTAATAGGTTTTTTTTACTATCGGCAAACAAACGGGTGGGCATCGTGTGACCACCGGCGTTTAATCCACTTGTGTTTATCTTTATCAATTTACCACTGGTATCATATTTTGCCAGGAAAAATTCTGATTCACTGGTCGTAAAGTTTGTTATGTCGCCGCCGGTGGAGGTAAAAGTGTATTGGTAGAAGGGGGATCTCATATCAAACACTGTACCCGCTGCGTATACATGATCGCCGTCGCAATACAATGCCGATCCTCCACCATAATAAGCATACCGGCTACCTTGTGTCCAGATTGTTTTACCAGTGGGGTATACCTTCATGAGAAAGTAACCGCCATAGCTGGCAGGCGTTGTGGTACCGTCGGTATTTTGGATCAGGAAACGCTGAGAGGCATCCGAGCATCCGCTGGCGCCCGTGACATAAACCATACCAGATGGTTCGATGGCGATAGCTTTAGGCGTGGTGGAAACATCTGTCATTCGCATATTCCACAATAACTGTCCCTGGCTATTCAATTTCAACAAGTAACCAAGTGAACTGCCAGTGCTGCCATAAAGGGTAAGCAGACTATTAGCCGCATCATATATTTCGACTCCCCCTTCATAATATCCGGAAATGTAGGTATTTCCAGATGCATCGATAGCTGCATCCGAAAAGGCACGTCTTTGGTTGGGCGCTCTATTCTTCGCTTTGACACTCCAGTTATATTTTCCGTCGGTACTGATATTCAGTATGAAATTATTCTGATTATCATTTTCATACACACTATTACTAAAAGACATGATCGGTGTGATCAGCCCATTTTGGTAATAGGACAGATTAGCCAGGCAAGAACCGATGACCACCAATTGATCATCCCGCAAGGTAATCCTGACTGGATAGCCTCCCTGAACTGGATAGCCTTGATAATTGAGCGAGGGGTCAAAAATGAGGGTATGCCAGATGTATTTGCCTGCTGCATTAACTTTCAGTATAAAACCACTGGCTTTATCGTAGGTAGGCAAACTCGTAGCATTTTTAGGAACAAAGGTCATGGAATCGCCATCATTGAAATGAAACCAGGCAGCAGAGTAACAAAAACCGGTAATATAGGTATTTCCGTCATTGTCAGTTACAGAACCGTTGATATTACCACCGACAATGTAATCCACCCAACGCAGTATACCATCCCGCGTATATTTAGCGACGTGGGAAACACTATTTCCGTTAATTTTTTTATCGATGCCATACCTGCTTTTGATGAGCGGATTATTTCCTATGCCGCAAATCGTGTAACCATCATTGGATTCCCTGCTCATATCGTTCAATACACCTTGCAGTTCGTAAGAATCATCATCAGCAGTATTGTTGGCATAGCAAACATCCTCTGGAACGGGTGCATTGTATACAAATACAGCTTTGCCAATTAATGTATCAGTACAACCATAACTACTTGTACTGATTAGCGTCAAACTCTTTTGCCCACCGTTCGCATACGCTATACCAGCGGGCTTGGGGGAAGTGGAACTCGAAATGCTGGCATTGTCTGAAAATATCCAGGCAAAAGAGCTCGCTTCTGCTGAATAATTGGAGAAGTTGACGGGTTCATTTACTGCCACGTTTACCTTGTCAGCAGCGAATACTGACCTGGTATGTTCGACTGTTACGCGTATGCTCTGTGCCAGCTTTCTAGTGCGGGAGGTAGAAAGATAGGAGCGCGTTGCCCATATGTTATAAGTACCGGAATTGGTAAGCGGCAAACTTGTAAACCTGAGTTCCCCACCGGTTCCTTTGGCATTTCCCAGTGCTATGCTTTTATTGGCATCCCACAATTCATATCGGACATCCGCCTCAGTATTTTGAATGATTACAATAACTGGTTCTTCTTTACAAAGCATAGTATCCTGTACTTTCACCTCCTGGTCGATCCTGGGCTCAGCAAGGAACACAAATCCACTCTTTGAACCACTGGCACTAGGATTAGTAATTTTAACATCCCCGCTCGCACCAATTCCTACCTCTGCATATATTTCCGTAGTTGACTTTACCCTGAAATAGCGGGCAGGTACACCGCCAAAACTTACTGAATTAACGTTGAAGAAATCATTACCCCTAATAGTAATTGCTGCATTGGCATAGCCTACTTCGGGAGAGAATGATGTAATGGTGATTGCTGGACTGAAATCAATATAACGTTCCAGCGTATCAGAATCAAGGTTATTCCAAACAATCAGCTTGATGGTATCTCGTAATACTGAGGTTGCATGAAAGTAGGAGGCGTGATACGATCCGCTCAGGTATTGACCATTCTTAAACCAGCTGTAATTATAGCCCGGCTTTGAATAGTTAACAAGGTTCACCATCCCTGTACTAACAACATTACTTACATCGGTCCCAAAATACGCTTTGGGCCATGTAGCCGTTGCGCTTCCATCTGTAGTAAGTAACAAACGACCGCTGACGCCACCTGCCCAACCTATGTTACTATTTAAAAAAAACAAGGAATAAAGCCCGTTGTTTTCACCCTGTGGTGCCTTGTCGGTTTTGCAGGGTTCCCATGTTTTACCACTGTCTGTAGTTTTTAGAACATAGGGGGAGTAAGGAGCTAAAAAACCTGTACTATCATTAATAAAATATAAGTCATTCCCATCAGCCGGTACCACGTTACGATCGTTCATCTTACTCCACAGAGCACCGCCATTCGATGTCTTGTATACTTGTGCCGAGCTAACATCAGAAGCATAGCCAACAAGATCTGAAATAAAGTATACATTATTGAAATCGGGATAAGTATTATTCGCCGGGGGAGGCTGGTTGACCCAGGATATTCCTCCTGTGGTTGTTTTGTACAGCTTGTCACCTCCTGTTGCATAGGCCGTACCAGGAGAAGGGCAACTGAGTTTTCTTAAAAACTGATTGGGAGTATTCAAAACAGGTACCCAGGTTTGCCCCCTGTTGGTTGTTTTCAGTATTTGCTCATGATGAACAGCATACCCCACTGCTCCATTACCTGGAAACTCTATATCAGTAATACCTTCATTGAATATTGAAGCATTCCAGTTGACGCCCCGATGAAAGACCAGTTTCCAGGTTTGCCCGCCATTTGACGAAAAAAGTATTGAAGGTTCGGTACTAAATTCTCCGTATACGAGTAAGGAATCGGCAGAAAATGCGACTACCCCACGTGGCGAAAAACCAAAAGTAAGTCCCACGGCATAACCATTGAAGTTAGTATTGGCATAACTAATGGTTCGAACAATAAAGTTCTTGCCGCCATCCTGCGTATAGCCGACAAATTTTTTAAAGGCAACATAACCGGTAGAAGAATTGATGAACGAGATACCTGCGACCTGGTCATTAGGATCAGCACTTTTGTAGATTTCCTTGAATTGAGAAAAAGTCGATTGAGGACCAAAGTAAAAAAACAGTATTAAAACAAATCGGAAAAGCAGTTGTTTGGTTGATAGCATGATTTAGGGCAAAATATCCGGCGAAAGTACTGAAAAAATGGAAATGAGCGCCTTTAATAATTACAACTAAAAAGCATGCAAATCCACAGATCATATTACATCTTCCAATCATTAAACACCCAAACGCATGCATAAGACCGGGATGTATACCTGCACCAGTTGGTGCAATTAAATTCATTAATATGAAATTAATTCTATATTGCCTGGTCTCTATTCTATTATTATAGGATTGTGACCCATGAAGACCATCAATTCAAGTGTCCGAATTTAAGTCAGACACATTGCAGTATATCGTAGCATTCAACACCTGGTAGCACAACTAAGCATGCAACAAAGGAAGGGCATTAAACAACAGCAAAAAGCCTACACAAATGATGAAGACTTTTTGCGTGTCATCAACCATACAAACCACAATTGATCGAAAGGCTACCTGGGTCGTTTTATTTTAACCACAGCGATAATGATCCCCAGGCCACTTACTACCGCGGCACTTAAAAAGGCGGTCCTGAAACCGGCATTGAGTGCTGCAGTTTCTGCCAATCCGTTGCCGGAAGCTGTTTTGGTTGCGGCAGCAGCAATCACTGCAATGATGGCCAACCCCAAGGCGGATCCCACCTGGTAACTGGTGTTTACAATACCGGAAGCCAATCCGGTCTCTTCGGGCCTGGCACCCGCCATAGCTGCCATGGTACAGGGTATATAGGCCAATGACATGCCCAGGGCACCCAATATGGAAGCCGGTAGCACACTGGATACAAAGGACCCATTGTGTGGCGCATTGGCAAAGACCAATAAGGAACCGGTAAGGAAAATAAGGCCGGCCAGTAAGTTGGCCTTCACACCATATTTAGCCACCAGTTTACCGGTGAAGCCCACCATAACGATCATAATGGTAAGGGTCATCGGTAGCAGTGCCAGTCCACTGTTGAAGGCATTTAATTGCAGTACCTGCTGTAAATACAGGTTCAGAAAAAACCACAAGGGAATCCAGGCGGCCGCTAATAAGGCCATGACGATATTGGCAGCGGATAGATTGGGCGCCTTGAAAATAGGCAGGGGCAACAGTGGTTGTTGCTTTCTTCGCTGCAGGGAAATAAACAGGACCATCAATACAACGGCTACAGCCAATAACCCAATGGTTTGAAAAGAACCCCATCCGGCATTTTCGGCTGATACAATGGCGTATACCAATAGTATGAGGGAGGCAGTCGCCAGTATGGCCCCTGACCAGTCGATCTTCCCGCGGGTTTTACTGCCAGCCGATAAATAAGTTTTACAAAGTAATAGCACCACGAGCCCCAGGGGAATATTAATATAGAATACCCACCGCCAGTTCATCCATTCGGTGATCACTCCGCCGAGGAATACGCCTGCTGATCCGCCTGCGGCTGCCGAAGCGCCCCAGAGGCCAAAGGCTTTTCCCAGTTCTTTCGGGTCGGTAAAGGTGGTCATCAACAGCGTCATGGCTGCCGGGGCAATCAGGGCGGCGCCTAACCCTTGAATGGCCCGGCCTGTATTTAATGATTCAGGCGACCAGGCCGCACCTGCCAGCAAAGAAGCCGCGGTAAGGATGGCAAAACCCCACATGAAAATTTTCCGGGCGCCCAACAGATCGGATAACCTGCCGCCCAACAATAAGATGCCGCCAAATAGTACTACATAAGCATTAAATATCCACTGAAGTCCGCTTTGTGTATAACCCAGATCGTTTTTGATGGCAGGCAATGCCACGCCGATGATGGAAGTATCCATGATGACCATAAATTGAGCCGTGCACAATAGTGCCAGGGCTATCCATCTTCTCTCGAAAGCTATCGTTGAAACAGTATTGGTTGTTTGCATAAATTGTTATTTGTGGATGCATGGCAATGAAGCATCCCTCCCTTGAAATGATTTTTACCTGAAAAATCTATAATTATTGATATATAAAGTTGCTGTCTTCATTACCTGCAGGTAGCCGACAGCCGTCAAAAATAGCATGGGTGGTGGGGCCCCGGGTTACACAATTACGTAAGAGATTTATATTATTTCCGGTGCCTTGTATTAAATTTGAGGATGTCGTTTATTAAATCACTCACCATCGACGCCGGGAAGCAGCACCCATTTCCTTACAATATACCAGCGATTAAGTACGCCCAACATATTACACTCAATGACCGGATCACCATTTTTGTTGGTGATAATGGGTCTGGCAAATCCACCTTGCTGGAAAGCATCGCCCTCAGTCTTAACCTGCCTTTGACGGGTGGAGCGATTGGTGGGCATGCGGGTTTTGAAGCAGCCAGGCTATTAAAGCCATTTGTTCAATTGGAGTGGAAGAGGCAAACCAATAAAGGTTTTTTCTTCCGGGCAGAAGATTTCAGTGATTTTATCAATAGTGTTGAAAGGGAGCAGGAGAAGATCAAGCGGGATCTTGCGGAATTAAAAGGAGAGGTAGATGATGCCATAATTGAAAGGATGAGTGAGACCATGAACTATTCACTACATGCCATGCGGGAAAAGTATGGTGAAAACATGCAGGCCTACTCCCATGGGGAAGCCTATCTGACCATCCTGCAGGCAAGGATACTCAATAAGGGGATCTACCTTTTGGATGAGCCCGAGGCGGCCCTGTCGCCCTTAAAACAGCTGTCGCTGATGGCTTTCATCCTGCGGGTTTTAAAAGATAGTACCGCCCAATTTATCATTGCCACCCATTCGCCCATATTGATGGGTATACCGGGTGCTACGATCTATGAAATACGGGAAGACGGGATGCAAGCGGTGGGGTATAAAGAAACGGATCATTACAGGATCACCAAAACCTTTCTGGACAACCCGGGGCATTACCTAAGGCATTTGGAGTAAGGAACGCAGACTACGCAGAGACGGATGGATTGCGCAGATTGGGAGCGTTTAGGGAATCCTGGGTACAAGCATGTAAGAAGAAGGTCAAAAACCAATCAATAGTTATGAACAAGTTACATTTTTTATTTGCTGTGATACTTGGAATAGGATGTACTCAAAACCAAGAGAAAAATAGCGATCCATTAGTAAAAACAGCGGATACTATTGTCGAGGCTAACAAGGCTACTTTAGATGAAAACAACATAAGTATAGTAATTGACACCTTAAACAAAGAGGAAATAAAGTTCCTATCGCAACTTTCTAAGGAAAACGAATCCTTGCTCATCCACGAAAAGGTTGAAAGGTATTATTCATTAGACAATAAAAACTCACCTCTATATAGCAAAATGATTATCCCCGAGGCAGTTTTACAGGCCAAAGGATATGTATATTTTGACCTCACCGCCAATGGGAGAATTACGGATGCAAACTTCGTTTATAATTATAGCAGGGGCCAGGCATCCACTGGATCCGGAAGCATAATAGGAGCTAACACTACAGACTATGTACACACCATCAAGAGTTGCGGTGTTACGGCCTGTATCATCCAGGTATTTCAGAATGGGGTAAAAATATTTGAAAAAGACAAATAGGAGGGCAATACATGCGGAGTTTGATCGGGCAGGGCTGTTTGAGATTACTGAGGTGAATGAGAACTATCCTTTCTATTTAATTAAATGCAGGAAAAACTTATGATCACCGAAAAACTATTTTCAGCATATATAAACGGTAACCATGCTGATGCCTGGAGAGCAATAGCCTTTGTGAAATACCGTGACATCCAGGGTTCAGAAAGGGCGATTATTGACAGGATAATAAAAGAAGCATTACTGAGAATTGAAAAAAACATAGACATTATATTAAGCATCTTGCACAACGAGGGTTTTGAGTATATGAATTTTGGCAATATCAATCCTCTAAACCAAACATCTTCGAGAAGAGATTCAGAAGAATTTCTATCCAAGGTAAAAGAGATTGTTGCAAAGGAGGAGTATGCAGGAATGGAAGGTCATATCCCCTTGTTTTATGCCTCCTTTATTAGTCACTTTAACACAGTCGACTTTAGGGGAAGATTCGAACAGCACAATATTAACATTCTCCTGGATGCATTATTTATATATCCTTTTACAAACATGGAAGAATTAAAATCCACTGTTGTAAGTTGTGATTTTAAGGAGGAGGAATATATTGGATGCATGTTTAGCCCTGACCAATTCACAAAGGAAGACATCAGCGGTGGCAGCGGCCCCTGTGTAATAATTGCAAATGAATTGTTGGTTGATAATTTCGTAGCTAACTATACAGAAGATTTCGACTTTACTTTTCTTGAATACATCAGGTTCTGTTTTTATTGGAGCTGTTTTCCTAATTTATATTGGGCAACTGAAACAGAAAGAGAACCATTTGTAAAAACAATTCAAGAGGTTAGGGAAAAATTGATCCCATTTTAGGGGTGGGGAAGTAAAAAAATGATACAACTAGTTTCAATGAAAGCAATTAATGAAATAATACAAAATGCAGACCCCACAATGGATGATCTATTTACGGCTTTTGAAGCAGTAAAAAACAATGGAGATGTAGTTGCAATAAAGTTGGACGGCGAAAGAAAGGAGCGTCATTACACCTTACTTATCATGTTTAACCCCGACAAGAGAAGAGAGATGCTTCGAGTCGATCAAGACGATCTTAAATTTGCCATGAGACAAATTCTTAAACTTTATATTGGATAACCAAGTGAACGAAAGGGTACAAGTACGCCTGGCACTGAACCGCGCTGCATACCTGCGTCGATTTAGCATATAATATATTACCAATGAAAAGATTAAATAAGGTATTGCTTCTTTTGATTTTGCTTACTATAGTGAATCAAGCGAATAGTCAACAGGTTACTAAAAATCTATCAGGAAGATGGAAGTCAATTGAAACCTTTGATGGTAAAACTATGGAAATAATATTTTCAGCTAATGATAGCTCATACACTGAAATAACATTTGACATTGAAGGGAAAGAAAACAGTCGACATAAAAGAAAGTATCGGATTATAAACAACAGCACTCTTGTACTCGATGGCGAGCTAAAAAAGAACTATTCCAAAATAAGGTTTGTGAATAATGATACAATCAGATTTCAGTACGCCACTAAAAAACTTAGAGAGGACATACCGCTACGTTTTTTATTTACTTTTAAACGATCCAATAAGTAGAAAAGTTATAATATGAAAGGATTCAAGTATACAGCCGCACAAGAGCCAACTGGATTCAACACAAAAGTTTTACATAAATGAATAATATTTCAATTGCATTAAAAGTATTTGAATTTAACTTTAAGCATGAGTACATCGATGAATTACTTGGCTTAGCTCCTACGGATATACACATCCAGGGAGAGGATTATTTTATCGGCCCGCCACATAATCAGTTAAAGAAAACATACGAATATAATTATTGGGAGTATAGAATATTTATTGAGAACAATTCCGTTTGGGTTAAAACCATAATAGACCAATTTGTTGAAGAGGTTATTTTTAAGAAAGAGAAAGCGATAGAAAAAATAAAAAACGATTGCGGAATGGAACTTTATGTTGGGATCAACTTTTCTGTTAAGGAGGGATTAGATAGCTTCCACTTTGATCTTCCAATATTAAGGCTTTTAGCCAACTTAAATATAGAAATAGATATTGATCAGTATTTATCTTCAAAATAATGTTTGGGCGGCAGGGCAGTCTACAACTTGCCACCAGCTTAAACCTCTTAAGGGCTGGTCAATTAAACTACCCTCAAAAAACTGCCGCATTATTCCCTAATTTTGACAGCCTGACAATTCAATCCCATCTTAAATAATATTTATGGCCAACGAATCGGGAAAACCAGAATTCTGGGAAGCGGCATTTGCAGACAAGCAGGAAATGTGGGGCATGGAGCCAGCTAAATCGGCAGTAATAACGAAGAACCTATTTCTGCAATACGGGGTGCGTACGGTCCTCATCCCTGGTATTGGCTATGGACGCAATGCAGCCATCTTCAAGGACCATGGCATGACAGTGACGGGCATTGAAATATCGAAAACAGCCATTGACATGGCCCACAAACACTATGGTGCGGATATGATCATTCACCACGGCTCGGTAACGGATATACCATTTGACAACAACCACTATGACGGCATCTTTTGTTACGCGCTGATCCACCTCCTGGACAGCCACGAACGGCAAAAACTGATCCGCGATTGTTACCATCAGTTATCGCCCAACGGCACCATGGTATTTACGGTTATCTCCAAAGAAGCGCCCACCTATGGCCAGGGCACGCTGATCAGCCAGGACCGCTATGAAATGTTCGGCGGGGTTCAATTATTCTTTTATGACAAGGCCTCGATACATGCGGAATTTGACGGAGCCGGACTGTCGGAGATCACGGAAGTAACGGAGAATTACCCCTTCTACCTCATTACCTGCCGGAAAGCAGGGTAGGACGATTATTACCACCCGAAAAGGACGCCAATGAAATAGAAAAAGGACCACCACTAACTTATGCCGGGCGATCCTTCTTTGTGCAGGGTTTAAAAAGGCCTGTCCAAACTACTACTGGTCCAGGTGCCTGGTGGCGTCGATCCTTAACCACAATAACCCGCTGCACAATACCAGTACACCTATCGCCATGATGGGCAGGTTCCAGTTGCCTGAAATGGCCACCAGGTAACCAAACCCCAGCGACATCACGGTGGAGCCGATTTGTCCAAACATGTGCATACTACCCGAGATAGCGCCTGCATGTTTGCCCCCAATATCAGCGGCCACGGTCCAGGATACCGGCAGTGTAAAATCTTTGCACAACAAACCCAGAGACAACAAGGCAATACAAGCGGTATTGCTTTGCACCAGAGCCGCCCCGATGAGACAGCAGCCCGACAGGACCAACCCCGTCAGGGCCACGCTTCTTCGTCCCCATTTTACACCCCACTTTTTGCAGAGGTAATCGGTAGAGAACCCGCCGAGCAGACAACCCAGTGCGCCCAATATAAAGGGCAGGGAGATGAGCCCGGTTTGCTGTATATCGAACCCTCTTCCCTGGCGCAGGTAGCGGGGCATCCACGACAAATAAAAATACGCGCCAAACATATACAGGAAGTACATAAGCATCAGCAACCACAGGTTTTGATTGGCGGCCAGTTTGCGGAAGGAGAGTAGGGAATGGACTTGTTTGACCTTCCGGGTCTGTTCAATGACGGCCACTTCTTCGGGCCGGATGCCCGGCATGTCAGCTGGGTTTTCGCGGAAGAACCTATACCATAGAATGGCCCACAAAAAACCAATACCGCCAAAAATAAAGAACACCATACGCCAGCCCCACTGCTGCATGACGGGTATGATGATGAGTGGCGCCAGGGCGCCACCCAGGCGGGTAAACATCCAGATGAACGATTGCGCCCTGGCCCGCTCCATGGCCGGGAACCATTTTGACACCGCAATAGCAATATTGGGAAAAGCGCCCGCTTCGCCTGCCGCAAAGAGAAAGCGGATGACCAGCAACATGGTAAATGTAGCGGACAGTCCGGTGAAGATGGTAAACGCACTCCACCACAGCACGATAAACAACAACACTCTTTTGGCGCCAAACCGGTCGCCCCAAAAGCCGGAAGGAATCTGAAAAATACCATAGGCAATGGAAAAGACAGCATGCAGCCAGCCGAATTGTTTTTCTGATAACTGAAAGGTATCTGATATACCGTGTTCTGCTACCGAGGCGGCGGTACGATCCAGGTAAGTGATAATGGCCAGTAAGCACAGTACGCCCAATACCTGGTAACGTTTTTTGAATACCTGCTTTTTAGTGGCCGCAGCGTTTGTTGCAGACAGGGAGATGGGTACAGCAGACCCTGTTTCGGTTGACCGGGTTGACATGATTAAATAGTTTGATGATCTAAAACCCCAAGCGAATGGCCGTATAATAGTAAGCGCCCATAAATCCAAACTGGGAGGTGAACCGGGTATAGGGTGTTTGTCCGGAACTGGTCAACGCTACCAGGTTGATCTTATCAGGATATACATTACCAATGTTGTTGGCGCCCATACTCCAGGACAGGCGGGAAGTAATATTCCAGGTAAGCGAAGCATCGGTAATGATCTTGGCGCCGAAGGTTTGGTCCTGCGCCGGATTGGATTGCCGGGCGGTTACTTCACCAAAACGGGTAGCGCGTAGCATGGCTTCTATTTGCTTGTAGCGGTAATTAACCGAAGCAATGAACTTGTCTCTTGGCTGTGCCACTTCAATAAGGCCCAGCATGATGCGGTCGATCATATTGCTCCCCACTTCTTTCAGTTTATCGGGCGTTCTGATAGTCCCTTTGAGGCTGGTTTTATTGAGCATGAGGGAGGCACTGAGGTTCAGTTCCTGGTCCTTACCAAATTGTTCCTTGTAATGCGCTACCACATCCAGTCCCCGGGTCCTGGTATCAAGCGCATTGGAGAAGAACTGTACCAGTGCATAACCGGAGCCATTGAATACAGGGGCCAACTGCGGTGAAGTAGCATCCAGCTGGGAGGAGATCACCACCCGGTCTTTGATATCGATCTGGTAGGCATCCACCGTGACCAGCAATTTATTGCGCAGGTTGAAGGTGAGCCCGGTATTGAAATCGAGTGAGGTCTCTGCTTTGAGGGCACCCACACCCAGCTTTTGCACATAGGGGTTGTCATTGCGCAGGTGGCCAATCGGATAGGCATCAAATACATTGTTGACCGTTAGCCATTGTGCATCGGAATTGCTGCTGTAATAGAGCTGGTGCATGGAAGGTGCGCGGAAACCCCGGTTGACGGATCCCCGGATAGAAAATGCTTCCGTGAGTTTGTAGCGGGCCGACAATTTACCCGAAACATTGGAACCAAAATCGCTGTAGTTCTCAAAACGAAGGGCCGCACCTACCAGGAATTTTTCGGTGATATCACTTTCCGCATCCACATATACGCCCAGGTTGGTACGGCTGCGTTGCACGGCATTCACATCGGCAAAACCTTCCCGGCCACTGGCGCCTACATCGGTATTTTGTAAAGGTCCTTTTTTCCAGGAGGCGTCATCGCCCTGCCTGATCTGGTAACGCTCGATCCGCAACTCCGATCCGAACGACAAGGTAAGGTCAGGGCCATTGCCTGCCTCCCCAAAGGTTTTGCTGAGGTCGGCATTGATGCTGTTTTGACTGAAGATGAGGTTGCCGCCAAAGAAACGGGTAGGGGAGGCATCGCCATAGGAAGGATTGACTGTGGTATTGGAATAGAGGGCAATATGGTTTCGGCCAAAGGTATTGCTGAAATCCATGTTCCAGCCGCCTTTGCTGCGTTTGCGGATACCGGTTGAATTGGAAATATCCTGCAGCGTAGCGGGGAATACCGGTGCGTAGCCATTGGGATAGATATTCAATACCCTTCTTTTGGCATTGGAAGGGGGACGGAAAAATCCATAAGCCGTTACTTTCTTGTGCGAATAGCCACCGAATGAGTAGATGACCCAATCGTTTTTCAAGGGCAGTTCGGCATTGAGGAAGGCAATGCCACTCGTATTTTTAGAGGTGCCGTATTTGGTGCCTTCGATCTGCCGGTTGAACTTTCGGGCGGCAATGATGGAATCATCGGTGGCCACATTGCTGTTGTATACCCTTCCATTGAAAGGCGTTGACCGGTCGGTAGGATCGTTGTGGTGGAACTGGAAGGTAGCATTGACAAATCCACCTTTGTTGCCCAGGGGCAGCCCAACGTTGAGTACCTGTTCATACGTAGTGCCGTCGCCTTCTTTGGTGCGGCCATAATGGCCCGCCAGGCTGCCTCCGGAGGCACTTCGCTTCAATTGCAGGTTGATGATGCCGGCAATGGCATCCGACCCATATTGGGCGGCAGCGCCATCGCGCAGGATCTCCAGGCGGTCGATGGCACCTGTGGGGATCACATTCAGGTCGGTACCTACTGAGCCGCGGCCTACCACATTGTTGACATTGAGGGCGGCTGACTGATGACGGCGTTTGCCATTGACCAGTACCAGCGTCTGATCGGGACCCAGGCCACGCAGGGTAGCCGGATCAACATAGGAAGTAACATTGCTGATACCATGTTTGGTAGAGTTGAAGGAAGGGGCCGAAAAATGGATCATTTGCGCCAGCTCTACCTGACCGGTACGCTGGATCTCTTTGGCCGTGAACAGGTCTACCGGTACGGGCCTGCCTACATCTGTACGGGGTCTTCCCCTGGAACCGATGACGGTGACACTGCCCATATTCAGCGTATTTGTTTTGAGCAATATGTGGATGTGGGCATGCTGACTGATCAATATTTCTTTCTTTTCATACCCGATGGATTGAATGACGAGGATATCACCTGGTGATGCCTGTATTTCAAATTCCCCGGCATCATTGGAGGCCGTAGCCGTCTTTTTACCTTTCACCGTAATGGTTACACCGGGTAGTGGCAGACTGTCCGTAGCCGAGCGAATGGTTCCTTTGATCGGATCGGGTCCCGGTGCGGGTGGCGTGGTAGCCACCGGTGCAATAGCTGGTGCGCCGCCGTTAGGCTCTTTGGGTGGCGCAGGAGCAGGGGTGATGGTGATCTGGCTGGCGGAGATGAGCTGCCAGGTGAGCTTGAGTGGCTTGAGCAGGTTGTTCAACTCTTCATCCAACGCTACCTTGGTCATCAGCGTAAAGCCGGCCACCTGCAGGTGTTCCACTGTTTTATCGGCATACACAAAGCGGACCTTGTATTTGGATTCCAGCATTTGCAGGGCTACGGTGAGCCTGACATTGGTATCGAATGCATTCCGGGAGATCTGGAGGACTTCCGACCGGCGGAGGTTGGCCAGCTCCTGGGCATTGGAAGCGGGAGCGGCAAACAATAGGAGGGCGATTGCCAGCAAGCCGGCAACAAAGCAATGCTTTTTCATAATGGCAGTTGGTTCGTTATTGGTTACTAATACAGGCAGTCCGGGCAGGGGTTTATTAATTGCTGCCAGGGCCGATGATGATCGTATTGTTTTGTTTGCGTACGGATGTTTGCAACAGGTTGGCCAGTGTACGGATCACCGTTTCTTCATTGGCCAGTTCAATCGTTCCGGAGAACTTTACCGTTTTCAGGCTGGCCACTTCTATCTTATAGGGCGTGCCAAAATAATCTTCGAGGTGATGGCAAACCGTTTCAAGGGTGGTATTTTCAAAAACGTACAGTCCTTTCATCCAGGCCGTATACAGGTCGGCCGACACCTTCTTTCTTTCTGTGATGCCCTGCTCTTTGACGAAGCGTACCAGCTCACCTGGCTGCATCAACAAGGTTTGTTGGGCTTTGGGTATGGTGACCTGCACTTTGCCCGATTGCAGCACGACGCTGGCATTGTGAATGTCTTTTACGTTGAAGGTGGTACCCAATACTTCTACTTTCAGGTCTTTTGTTTGTACCACAAAAGGGATCCGCTGGCCATCTTGCCGGTCGATATGCCGCACGTTGAAAAAGGCTTCGCCGGTGAGCGTTACTTTCCGGTTGTTCCTAAAACCCGAAGGACTGTACTCCAGTGTGGTATTGGCATTGAGTGTAACGGCGGAGCTATCGGGCAGCCACACTGTTTTTGTTTGAGCATAGGGCGTAGTAATGATCATCTGCTTGCCGGGCAACAGGAAATAGAGCAGCCCTGCCAGGGCCAGGCCAATCAATATGGCTGCGATGCTGCGGGCCGGTGTAAACAGGCGCCGTACCCGTGCAGGCTGTTGTGCCCGGATGGTGGTGTCGATCCTGGATTGCAACTGCTGGTAGAACGCTTCCGGAACGGGTGGATTGGCCGGGGTCAAACCACGGACCAGCAGCACTGCCTGTTCCAGCAAAGTGGCATTGGCAGGATCTTGTTGCTGCCACTCTTGCCAGTGTTCGTCCAGTTGTTCATTGGGATGGTTGATCCACTCAATGAATAAGGGATCGTTCAACAGTTCGTCCAGTCTTGAAAAGTCGCCATTGTTATCCATGTCATACAATTAATATAGCCGGTAGCCAGGAGTATAGAGACATGAACCGGGCGGATTACCCCATGGAAATAAAAAAGTTTTTAAAATAGTGATGATCAGGTCAGCAGGCAAAGGAGGAGGCTCCATTCGCGGGGGAATACTGCGCGGAGCGTGGCCATGGAGCGGCCCATCAGTTTGTAGGCAGCTTTGACACTGAGGCCCATCTGGCCGGCGATTTCCTCAAAGGAAAGTTCTTCATAAAAGCGGAGGTAGATGATCTCTTTTTGCCGGGGGGTGAGTTGGCCTACCAGTTCCTGCACCTGGCGGGCAAGGAGGGCCTGTTGTTCGTCCTGGAATACCTGTGCATCGGGCGAGAAGCTCAGCTCGAAGCGATAATCGGCTTCGGGATCTTCGATATGCGTGGTGCGCCGGTCGCGGGAGGTTTTGCGCAGGAGCGTATTGCGGAGCGCCCGGAACAGGTAGGCTTTCAGTGAACTATTGATGTGCAGCGTATCCCTGTTTTGCCATAACCATACAAAGAGATCATGGAGGCAATCTTCTATGAGGGAGAGATCGGGATTGAATTTCAGTCCATAGCGGGTGAGGCTTTTGACATACTGGTTGTAAATAGCCGTAAAAGCAGTGTAATTGCCTGCTTTTAGTTGATGGAGCAATGTATTGTCGTCCAGGGGAGAATGCATAAACCAGCTTTTTCCGGGGCCCACACGATGGATCCTGTACACCTTGGAAGTAAAGATGCGGAAAAAATTGCATTCTTTCAATATCAGGACCCAGGGGTGTTAGCCAGACTGCTTTACTGAAGAACATGCTGCCATCTTTTGTCAAAAAGGATATCGACCCCCTTAATTAGCAGTCGAATACTATTTTTGCAGCAAAATATTTCCTTTATTTGAAGCGAAACAGTGATGGTACATAAATATGTTTTACTGAAAACAAGTTGGGGAGTTGTAATCTATATAGGTATTCAGGAAGTAATAAATCCTGTAATTGATGAATCATCGATTCCTGTTGCAGATGGAATATTTGTCCGGATTTCTGATGATTCAATGGTAACTTCAAAGGAAGTGGTAATATATATCCTTCCTGCATTTAGAGATCTTGCACATGAAATACGAGGTAAGGTTACACCCAATACCGTCTGTTTTGACCTTTACCAAATTGAATTTCACCTTGCACACTACCAGGAAGAAGGTTTGTATTGTGCTATTCAGGAATGGATTGCAGCTTATTATCAACTTCAGATTAATCCTATCAGGGTTGAATATGATAAACAGTTGAATAAATATATTTTTGAAATTCCCAACAACAAGGCAGTGTAAATGATGGACGACATACCGGGCGGGCCTGTAATGCCTGCCCGGTATGTCATCCTACTTTGCTTTTATAATTTTATCGCCTTGAGGTAATCGACTTTGTAAGTCGCTTCTGCAGCAGCGCCTTTTACGATCTCGAAGCCCACTTTATCGAGTGTTTTGATGGGGCCGGCTTCCATGGTGGCCACCAGGTTGTTGTTGATATAAAACTGCAGCTTACCATCAGCCAGTGTAACCTTTAATTGATTGGACTCGTTCAGTGCGCCTTTGATGTGCGAAGAAGCTGTCCAGGGAACCAGGTTGGTATTGGTAGTGTTTACCTTCTGGTATATACGGAACTCTTTATTGCCTACCTGGAAGGCGAGGATATAATTCTCATCAGCTACAGCAAAGAGGAGGCCTGCTTTGTCGTAATCATGGCCTTTGACGTGTGTCTGTTTAATTTCAATCGCCTGCTTCGCATGCCCGGCAGTAAAAACATTGGTGGCAGCCCAGGTTTTATAAACAGCGGCCGCACTACCGGTATGGGTCAAGACAAAATGGCCATCTGCTATCGACTTTGTAGCCGATCCACTGGTACCTGCTTTCCATATAGCTGTGGCTCCATTGTCGAAATTATCCTGAAACACGACCTCTTCGTTCTTGCCTCCCTCATCATCGCCTTTGTCCTTACTGCAGGAGGAAAGTATTAGTGTACTCATTGTAAAAACAGCGACCGAAAACTTGGATAAACTGGTGTGCATTCGATTCATACTTCTAGTGTTTTGATCCCGTCTTACCAGGATAGGTTTGAATAGTTATTGATTAGGTCCACGCATTGACAATTTTGATGCCAGTTTTATAACCCGGAAGCTCAAACTATACAAGGTGTATAGGTATTTTAGACAAGGATCGTATAGCTATTGTGGTAAAGAGCAGGGCTTTCTTCGGGTTTCATTAATACCAGGTTAATACCATGTTCGGTCCTGCTTCGACTCAGCTCATCAAATAAAACCCTTAGTAAATGCGCATTAACCCCTAACCATTACCGAATCTGGGGCGAACAAGGGCCGGCAAAGGGGGGGGCCAGTGGCCTTACTTTGGCTGGATTGCAGGCTTCGGATGGGGATTGTATCCGATAGTTTTTGTAATTTCAGGAAGCGATTTTCTGCATGAAAAAACATTACCAACATATTGCCTTACCGCCTCACCTGGAAGCTTTCAGGAGGAACTACCTGGCAGCTACCGAGGTGGAAGCCACCTTGTGTGGTATCATCACTTGTTACAAAATGTACGGCGCTTATTTTATCCGCACCAAGAGTTCGCTAACGGGCAAAAGGGTGAAACGCGACAAGCGCTTTCGCCGCACCATGCACAATGCGGGTATACTGGCCCGGGCATCGGAATGGGTAACGCCAGTGTACAATAGCTTAACCGAAGACTGGCGCTGTCAGGACCTGTATCGCAAGCTGGTAGGGCTGGGGGTGAAGTTATTGCACCAGGGAGCTACCAAGGAAGATGTACAGCAAGCTGCCTGGGTAGAACTGGCGCGGCTGGGTTATCAAACCGAGTGGCCTACCTGGGAGATGCCTCCTGAACTGGCGAAGTGGGTGGAGGAAGAAACCAGGAAGTCGGTCCCGATTGCTATCGGGAGGGAAGACCGAAAGTCCGGAAGTGAAAAGCCTGAAATGCTGTTTTCACTAGATGATACTAAAGAGGAAACTGATGGTATTGTTCATAAAAAGCCGGTGCAGGCCTGGGTGGTGAATTCAAGCGGAAAGCTGGTGTTGGAGGGGCTGACGTCTAATGCATATTATCCGACATTTCATACTATTGGTTCTATTGCTAGTGGTTATACTTTGTTGCAGGATGAGGTGGCGATGCCACCGCCGGTATGACAATGGCCGTGCTAAGTGGTCTTCAATTACCTTCCAATTATTTATTATACGACATTCTTATTTCAGGTAGTTCCGGCATTGCCGGAGCTGTCATGTATGATCTGTTTTTAATGGGTGCTGTTTTGGCGCCCTTTTTTGTTGCTGGCGCATATATCTCTTAGGAAATAGGATACATTTGAATGATAGTTGCTGCCCCAACTGAGGCTAAACCCCTAAACATGAGTATTGCGTTATTAACAGCCACTTATATCCATCAATTTCAAAAGGCATTCCCCACGGGTTGTCGGCTGATTGGGTCAAGGAGCTAATTGATGATTGGCCTTCGGAATAACCCAAGTACTCATTACTAAGGTCCTATACAAGGATACTTTCGACAATTTCAGATCCCCAAATAGAGTAATCATGAAAGAGGCAGATAAAGAAATTTTGGAAATCGTTCGATTAAGATGCATGCAGGAGGAACTAAATAATGATGTACAATATAGCATTCAGGATTTAGAACTCTTAATAGAAAGACATACGCAAAACAGGTATCATGAAGTTGACTATAAAATATTGTTCAACACAAAGGCATTATTTAATATTGTATTGGAAAAAGAAGATGCGGACAATATAGTCTATTTTCTTTTTTACCTACTTTTCAACTATCCTGATCGGGCAGCACATACAGCTTATGCGATTAAAAAGTGCTATAATTACAATATTCTGGAAGGGTGTTATAGAGGAATTAAAATCTACATGCAGTCAGACGACTTTGCCACCATCAATTTAATGGAGGGAATTATCAACAACTATGCAACTGAAGAACTCCCCCAGCATGTTTTAATCTTATTTGAATCTGTCAAACTAAATGGGTTGCCCTATTCAAGAGACTATGTAAATAAAATTAATTGGTAAGGTAGAAAATAAGATGAAAACCTATTCAATAGAAGTGATCTAATTTCAGTAATAAAGAGATATGATTATAGTTAAAGCCCTAATAAAACTGTACGAAGGAAAATCAAAAAGGCAAACACCTTTCAAAAGCGGCTATAGGCCTCTTTTTAATTTCGTACCCCCAATGAAAACGTCTGGACAAATTACCCTGCACAACAGGCAAGAGTTTCTGCCTGGCGAAGAGGGAATTGTTGAAATCACCTTTTTAAGTTCAGATTATTTGGGAGATAATTTTGGCGTCGGAACAAGATTTACGTTTGACGAAGGGCAGCAGCACATTTTAGGGGAAGGTGAAATAAAACAAATTGTACAATAAGGGAATGGGCCATATACCCCACAAGCCAACTTGACTACTCCCGCCACCACTTACGCAATCGGTTGATCAGCCAATTTTTCAAAATAAACCCGCGGCAAGGGGCCATTGCCCGTCAATCTGTTCTATCTTCCGTCCGGTAAATGGATTCGGTGACTCATGAACCGGGGTATGGTACTAACTGCTTTCAAACGATTACACAGGACTGCACTGCGATGCTGTACATGCATGTACACGCTGGTTATTATTGTGCTCCTGCTAACAAGTTCCCTCCCAATACTGGCACAGGACGCCTCACTCAAATTCAAACACCTCGGCATTGCCGACGGCCTCTCGCAAAGCTCGGCCTACTGCCTCTTCCAGGATACGAAAGGATTTATCTGGATCGGCACCACAGACGGCCTTAGTCGCTATGACGGCTACAGCTTCCGCCACTACAAATACGACCAGGGCAACCCGCACAGCATCGGCAGCAATGAATTGCAAGCCATCGGGCAAGACAGCACCGGCAACCTGCTGGTAGGTACCTCGGTAGGGCTTGACCTATTTGACCACCGCACAGAACGGTTTTATCCCATCCCGGTACAAGGAGAAGAAAAAACGATCCGCTACGTTAAAACGATATTCACGGATAGCCGCGGCACCATCTGGGTGGGCACCGCCCGCGGCCTGGCCATCTATGACCAGCAAAAGAAAATACTGATCCCACACACGCAGACCGGCATCACCACCCGGCAGATAGTATACAGCATTGCCGAAGACGCACAACATACGTTGTGGATTGGCGCAGGGAACAACGTCGTGCACTATGATCCGCTCAACAATCGATCGCTTGCTTTACCGCAAACACTGCTGGATCACCCGCAGTACAAAAAAAGTGCAGTCTTCTTCCTCGCACTCGATTCAGCGCAACACTTGTGGATAGGTACGGAAAGGGAAGGGGTACTGTGGCTGGACCAAGGCAGTGGTGAAGTGGCCAGTCTGTCAACAGGCAATAGTCCCTTGGCGGTGAGCAATGACATGATCCGCGCCATCGGTTTTTACCAGGACCATACCTGGATTGGATCGCGCAACGGTCTTTATATTGTGAACAGTCAGCGGCAGGTGATCAAACACTACCAGGTAAATCAATATGACGCTGCCTCGCTCTCGGGCAATTCGGTATTGTGTTTCATGCACGACAATGCAGGCAGCTTTTGGGTAGGCACCTTCGCCGGCGGGGTAAGCATTGTACAACCGGGCAATAACAACTTTAGTTATATCAACGAACGGGTGGGCAAGGAGGCCGGCCTCAACTACCCGGTGGTGAGCACGATACTGGAAGACGGCCGAAACAAACTATGGATTGCCACCGAAGGCGGCGGCGTCAACGTATTTGACCGCAGCACGGGACAGTTCAGCTATATTCATCCGGACCCCAACTCCAATCACCGGGTGAACCAGGAAACGATCAAAGCGATCCAGTTTGACCAGCAGGGCAACCTGTGGATCGGTACGCTGGAAGGCTTGTTCTATTATGAAACAGCCACGCGCCGCACCCGGCGGGTGCTGGTGCGTGAATCAGAGAACCGCCGCATGGATGAGATGATCTACGCACTGGGCTATCGGGATGGGGTGTTGTGGATAGGCAGCAAGGGCGGCCTGTTTAAACGACTGGCCGATGGTACGCTGGTACGCTACCGACACAAAGCGGCCGACAGTACGAGCATTATATCGGACAATATCAATGCGCTGACGATGGACCGCGCCGGCGGGGTATGGATTGGCACGGAACTGGGACTATCCTGGCTGCCGCCGGGCAAAGACCAGTTTGTAAACTACCTGCATGAATACAGCAAGGTGTTTAATAAAAATGCGATCCTGTGTATTTATGAGGACGGGCATGGCAATATCTGGACAGGCACACGGGGTGGGGGATTGAAAGTATTGAACCGGCAGCAACAGCATTTCTATACGCTGGACGCACAATGGGGACTGGCGGATGAAATTGTACATGCCATTATGGAAGACCGGCAGGGCAATTTATGGATGAGTTATAACCAGGGCATTGCCCGTATTACACCCCGTAAAACAGCGCCGCCCTATAAGACAGACGAAATACAAGTCACCAATTATTCGGTCAACAATGGATTGGGCACCAATGAATTTGGACCGGCGGCCATCCGTACAGCATCGGGTCAAATTATGTTTGGCGGCATGAAGGGAATTGTGGCTTTTCAGCCGGAAGCGATGGTGTTGAACAAAGTGCCACCACCAGTAGTGATCACCGACCTGCTGATCAAGAACAACCCGGTCAGTATTGGCGAAGGCAGTGTATTACAACAAAGCATTACGTATACGGATCATATTACTTTAACATACGACCAGGCTTATTTTTCCCTGCACTTTGCGGCACTCAATTACATCAATCCCCGCACCAACCAGTATGCCTATAAACTGGAAGGATTGGACAATGATACGCAATGGCATGAAGTAGGCAACCAGCAAACAGCGGCTTATACCAACCTGAGTGCAGGGACCTATACATTTAAAGTGAAAGCAGCCAATAATGATGGCTACTGGAATGAACAATGCACCACGCTGCACATTACGGTGTTGCCGCCCATCTGGAAAACCTGGTATGCTTACCTGTTGTATGCGCTCATCATTGCAGGACTGTTGTACCTCTTTAATTTCTATTCGGTAAAGACCACGCAGCTCAAAAATGAATTGGCCTTACAGGAACTGAACCGCAGCAAGGACCAGGAGTTGATGCAGCGCAAGCTGAGCTTCTTCACGAATATATCGCATGAGATCAAAACACCGCTCACACTGGTACTGGCGCCATTGGAAAAACTGATGGCCCTGGTACAGGGACGCGACAAAGAAACAGCGCAACTGCAACTGATGCAGCGCAACGGCCAACGGCTGCTGCGGCTGACGAACCAACTGCTGGATTTCCGGAAGTTTGAGGCCGGCGGTATGCCGCTGGAAGTAAGTGAAGGAGATATGAATGCTTTTGTTCAGGAGATCCTGCAATCGTTTGAAGCCTATGCGAAGCAACAGCAGGTACAATTGTCCTTTGAAGCTCCGACTACACCGGCCTTGTGTTGGTTCGACGGAGACAAGCTGGAGAAGATCCTGTACAACCTGCTGTCGAACGCGTTTAAGTTTACCCCTGCCGGCGGACAGATACGGGTGACGCTGCAAAATACTGGCACGCATTGCACCATGATGGTGGAAGACAATGGCGCAGGCATTGCCCCCGAACGGCTGGAAACGATCTTTGATCCCTTTCACCATTACAACGATACGGGCCGCCGCATAGCAGGTACGGGTATTGGTCTCACCTTTACGCGGGGGCTTGTACAACTGCACCATGGCACGATCGAGGTCACCAGTGTGCAGGAAGGTCCTCATCAAAAAGGACATACGCGGTTTACGATTTGCATTCCGGTGGATGCCGCCAGCTATGCAGCTGCTGAACAAAAGAGAACGCCGGTGATCATAGAAAGGCAGGTTGCTTTGCCTGCTGACCAGCTGGACACGAGCAATGGTTTAGCACCCAATGAGGGGACAGACTCCATTAGGCGGCTTCGAAAAGCTCCATTAGAGCAGGGTGATGCCGCCAACCAACGGGACTTGGAGGGTGAGCCGCCCTTAAGTCAGGTTCCAGCATCTCATTCCCGCGATGGCGGAGTAAACGCTGACAGTCTGCAGGCAGAACCGCTGCCGGTACTGCTGATCGTGGAAGACAATGAAGAAGTGAATGCATTGTTGCGGGATCATTTTGCCAGCCGGTATACAATCCACCATGCCTTTAGCGGTGAACAAGGTTGGGAGATTGCTATTGACATCCTGCCCGATATTATTATCAGCGATGTGATGATGCCCGGCATGAGCGGCAATGAACTCTGTCACCAGCTTAAGAACGACCTGCGCACCAGTCATATTCCCATCATCCTGCTCACAGCCCGTAGCGGTCTGCATGCCCAGCTGGAAGGACTGGAAACAGGCGCGGATGATTACATCACGAAACCCTTTCACCTGGCACTGCTGGAAGTGCGGGTACAAAACCTGTTGCAATCGCGTCGGTTGCTGCGGGAGCGTTTTAGTCGCGACCTGACACTTCAACCCTCCGCCCTGGCCATTACCCCGGCCGATGAAGTCTTCCTGGACAAGTTGATGCAGCACATAGAAGACAATATGATGGAACCCACGCTGCAGGTAGATGAGCTGGGCAAGGTGGTGAATATGAGTCGGACCACATTGTACCGGAAATTGAAAGCCCTTACCGGCCTCTCGGCCATTGAATTTATACGTGATGTGCGCCTGAAACGCGGCGCGCAATTACTCCAGCGAAAAGAATACACAGTCAATGAAGTAGCCTATATGGTAGGTTTTACAGATGTGGATTATTTCAGGAAATGTTTCAAGCAGCAGTTTGGGAAGACGCCGAAAGAGTGGGGGAAGGGAGTGGAGGGTTGATAAGTTGACAAGGCAGTCGTGGTAGCAACAACAAAGCCAGAGGCTTTGAAATAGGCGTCACCAGCCAGAGGCTGGCGACTGGGGGGAAGCGCCAAATTTCGGAGTGAATTCAATTCCTTGGGCTAAAGCCCAAACTTATGTATTGGCTCCAATGTCCCCGCCCTGAAGGGCGGGGCAATGCCCTTTAGTGTCGAAGTAATACACATTTGAGTTGAGGCAATTCTTTTAGAATTCTACAAAATTCAATTGATTAAATTGGGCTAAAGCCCAAATTTTATTTGCCTTCTCTTGTCCCCGCCCTGAAGGGCGGGGCAATACCCTTTAGTGTCGAAGTAATACACATTTGAGTCGAGGGCCTAAAGGGCGGGGCAATACCTTTCGAGTCGCACCAGCTACCCTCGCCCTAAGTAGCAGCCTGAAAATCAGCGTGTTTGCATCAAATGACGGGTAATTTTGCACGATTTGACCCGGTAGTTTGGGGATGGGTAAGGGTATTTTTGGAGGGACCAAAATGATTGCACGATGGCCTCCCCCGCAGTACCCACCATTAAAGATATTGCCCGTCAACTGAACGTGGCCACCTCTACGGTGTCGCGGGCGCTGCACAATGACAAGAGCATTGGCCTGGGCATGCGCCTCAAAGTGCAACAGCTGGCCAAAGACCTGGAATACCAACCCAACCAACACGCCATCGCTTTCCGGGGACGCAAAACGCATATCCTCGGCCTCATCCTCCCCAACCTGCGCGAGCATTTTTTTACAGAAGCCATCAGTGCGGTGGAGAACCTGGCCATGCAACACCAGTACCAGGTGATCATCGGTCAATCGCAGGACGATGTGGCGCGTGAAAAACGCATTGTAGAGGCTATGAAAAAACAACGGGTCGATGGCATCCTCGTTTCGCTGTCGAAGCATACGGTGAATTACGATCATTTCCTGTCGCTGCAAAACCAGCAGATACCAGTGGTATACTTCGACCGGGTACCCAACCGGTCGGATGTGCACAAAGTGCATTTTAATATGGAAAGCGGCACCCGCCAGGCCATTGAATGCCTGCTGGCGCGCGGCCACCGCCGCATTGCACTGCTCAACGGGCCAGAATGCATGCCCAGTACGATCGAACGCACCCGCGTCTATAAAACCATCCTGAACAGTCAAAAGATCAGGATCGACGCGGACCTTATCGCTTCTACTGACCTCACGCGCGAAACCACTTTCCGCGCCCTGGAAATATGGCTGGCCCGCAAGCCCCGGCCTACGGCCATCCTGGCCATGAATGACTATGTGGCGCTGGATGTGATCCAATACATGCAACAAGCCGGTCTGCAATTAAATAAAGATATCACGGTGATCAGTTACGCCAACCTGCCCATCACCAATTACCTGCAATACCCTCCACTGGCTTCAGTAGAACAGTATCCCTACCAACAAGGAGAAAGGGCGGCTGCACTGCTGCTGGAACTGGTGAGCGGCCACCGCAAGGCCACGGCCCCTACCTGCCAGGTGATCATTGAAGGCAAACTGGTGATCCATACACCCGGCCCCTGATCCATGCCCCAACCATTGAACCTATCCCATCTACCTTATCCGCTGCGCGCTACTGTAAACGTCAACATTAAACAATCAACCAAAACCGAAACTGTATGCAACACTCCGATCGATCTGTTTTGCGGCTGTATCCATCAGCTGCGATGCTTTCACCCTTGCAAATTGTAGCCATATGATAAAACAACACCTCCGGTGGATACTGGGTGCCTGGTGCTGCCTGGCGCTGGTATCGTGCCAGAAAAAAGACGAGGCAGGGGATACCTCTTATATCCGCCGCTATTGGAATGAAATGGCCAGCAGCAACTTTGAAGTGCCTGCGACCCGCAGCAGTGAACTCAAAGCGCGTTTCTTCCTGAACCTCATGACAGACCATGTATTTTATTATGACATCCTGCTGGAAACAGGTGGCAAAGAGGAAAGCATTACGGGTGCTGCGCTGTATACCGGCACAGCAGCCAGTAAAGGGACCTTGCTGGCCGACCTGAAACCTGCCATCAATGGCAGGCATGTTAAAGGCAGTCTGCAATTGACCGCCGAACAGGCAGCACTGCTGATGGACCAGCCCGTATTCCTCAACGTTACCTCAGCTGCCAGTCCGGCCGGCCTGGTGCGCCTGCAACTGGACAAGAACATTGACTGGAGTACCGACCTCGCGCTGACCGGCGCGGCGGTAGTACCTGCGGTGAATACCACCGCCAGCGGAAAGTTGGTACTGCGCATTACCACCGATAAGGTAGTGCATTACCAATTGTTTGTTGATGGCGTAGAAGCCGGCGATGCGCTGGCCCAGGCACACCTGCATGCAGGCGCTGCCGGCGTCAATGGCGCCCAGCAATGGGCTCTGGCTACTGTTCCCGCCGATTACAATACGGTGAAGCTGGCGGCCGGATTGCCCGACGCTACGCTCAACCTGTTGAGAACGGGGGTAGGGTATATTGATGTTCATTCTGTCAACAAACCTGCCGGCCTGCTGCGTGGACAGCTGCGATAGGGTAATCTTCATTTTCCAAAACATTCCCAACAACCATGTTTATCCATACAAAATATACAAGCCCGTTGGCGGGTGGGCGCGGCCGTTGGCTGGTGCTGGCCCTGGGCCTGCTGGCCGCACCTGGCAGCTTTGCCGGTGTATACACGCCACAACAGGTGCAAACGGATACGAGCTCCCGGCCCTTCAACGGCAAACTGACTGATGGCGATCAACGCCCGTTGGCCGAAGCCGATATTACCAATACCCAACGTCACGTGACGGTACAAAGCAATAAAGCAGGTACGTTTACCATTGCCGCTGCGGCGGGTGATGTGTTGGTGGTGCAGCTGGAGGGGTATATCCCCGCTTCGTATGTCGTGACCGGCAAAGAAACAGGCACCCGGTCTTTTGTTATTCGCGAGCAAACCCTGTCATCCATCAACAGCCTGCCCATGCCTGCGGGCATCCGGCGTGCCGACCAGGTGACCAGTTCGATTGACGTGATCTATCACCGCGAGCTCATCAAATCGCCAGTGGTGGATATCACCAATGCCCTTTCGGGCCGGCTAACGGGGCTACATACCACCCAGCAGGGTGCTACGCCCGGCAGTGAACAGGCCAGCTTGTTTGTACGCGGATTGGGCACCCCACTGATCGTGATCGATGGTATTCCCCGTCCTTATACCTTGCTGAACCCTGCCGAAATAGAAAGTGTGACCTTGCTGAAGGATGCGCTGGCCGCTAACCTGTATGGTATGCGGGCTGCCAATGGCGCTTTGCTGATCACCACCCGCAAGGGCGTGCCCGGCAAACAAACGCTTTCGTTTACGGCACAGTACGGCTTGCAGCAATCCACCAAACGACCCAAATACCTGGGTGCTGCACAATATGCCACGCTGTTCAATGAAGCACTGGCCAATGATGGCAGGCCTGCCCTGTATACCCCCGCCGACCTGGATGCTTACAACAAGGGTAATGACCCCTTTGGCCATCCCGATGTGGATTGGCAGAATACCCTGCTGCGTGATAAAACCAGTTTTGCCCGTTACAGCGCTGATGTATCTGGTGGCGGCAAAGTGGCGCAGTATTACCTGGCGCTGGACCATGTGAGCCAGCAAGGTATTTTTATTACCAGTCCTAAGAATACATACAATACCAATAATGATTACAAGCAATACAGCATCCGGTCGAACGTATCGATGAATGTGAATGCCAGTCTGAAGGCCTTCCTCAATGTATTTGCCTTGATCAGGAATGGTACCCAGCCCGGGGCAAGTACCAACAGTATGTTTACCACGATGAATACGGTGCCCAACAATGCTTACCCGGTATTCAATCCGGACAGTTCTTATGCCGGTACCAGCGAGCGCAATGCCAACCTGCATGCGATGGCGGTGAATTCGGGGTACAGCCAGACCTATAACCGCAACCTCTATGCGGATGTGGGATTGCAGCAAGACCTGAGCAGGCTTACCAAGGGACTGTGGATACGGGGCAAGGCTTCCTTTGGTACGGACCTCACGGAAATCATTCTCCGTTCGAAGACCTATGCCACGTATAAAATGAATGTAGACGCTATAACGGGCGATACCACCTATACCAAGTTTGGCAATGATGGTACCCAAAGCAATTCGGGCGCCATCAGTACACAAACCCGCAACAACTTCTGGGAGGTAGCACTGGGTTATGACCGCACGCTACCCGGAGGCCATACCCTGGCAGGCAGGGCGATCGTAAACAGTCAGCAATACAGTGCCGATGCCGACCTACCGTTGCAATACACTACCTATTCTTTTACGGGCGCTTACAACTACAAGAACCGGTATGATGTGGAGATTGCCATTACGGGTCAAAAGCAGAACCGCTATCCCGATGGCAAGGACCTGGGCATATTCCCCGCTGCGGGGCTGGGCTGGACAATCAGCAATGAAAGCTGGTTTCCCCAATGGAAACCACTGAATAACCTGCGCCTGAAATCGAGCTACGGACGCGTAGGCTTTGATGCGGCCACCTATTTTGTGTACAGTCAGTATTATGAAAGCGCTACCGGTTATACCCTGGGCGTAGCGCCTACGGGCATTGGCGGCGCTGCTGAAGCCTTGCTGGCCAATCCCAATATTACCTGGTCGAAGGCCGACAAACTCAATATAGGCCTGGAAGCGGTGTTGTTCAACAACAAGCTGCGGGCTACGCTGGAACATTACCGCGATACGTATTCGGACCTGTTGCAGGCACGTGGCCGTTCACTGGCTTTCCTGGGCACTACCTGGCCGCGGGAAAACATTGGCAAGAACCTGAATGAGGGATGGGACCTCGCGCTGCAATATGAGGATGTGGTGGGCAATGTGAAATACTATGCGGGCCTTAAACTGGGCACGCGCCAAACGGAGATCGTTTTCATGGATGAGGTAGACCGTAAATACGACTGGATGAAACGTACGGGCCAGAAGGCTGACCAGGTATATGGATATGTAGCCGATGGCTTTTATACCGCTGCCGATATTACCGCCAAGGTACCTACCCTGGAAGGCTATACGCCGGTACCGGGGGATATTAAATACAAGGACCTCAATGGCGATAACGTGATCAACCGGTATGATATAAAGGGCATTGGTACCAACCGGGCTTTTGTGAGCGGCGGCCTGCAGGGCGGGGTGGAATACAAGGGCATCAGCTTCAGCTTCCTGCTGCAGGGTACTGCCAACCGCGACCTGCTGTTGAATTCTTCAGATTATGAGTTTCAGTTGTTGCCAGCCGGCGGTTATGGCCAGGCGCAGGCGCATCATGCTGGTCGCTGGACGCCCGCTACGGCTGCTACAGCTACCTATCCCCGGCTTACTGTGGGCGGTAATGTGAACAACCAAACTGCCTCTACTTTCTGGTTACGCAAGGGCGATTACCTGCGCCTGAAGAATGTAGAGCTTGCCTGGTCATTGCCCCTGAAATGGGTGAGGACTGTTAAGCTCAGCAGTGCAAGGGTATTCCTGAACGGCTTCAACCTGCTCACGTTTACAGAAGTGGACCGCCTGGATCCGGAATATCCTTATGCTACGGGTTATCCCAACCAGAAAGTTTTCAATGCAGGCATTAACCTCAAATTTTAATCACCATGACCTCCATCCATAAATACATCCTGCTGCTGGCCTTTATTGGCATTGCTGCCGGTTGTAAAAAATCAATTGAAGATTATCCCCAGGAACGCTGGGATGAAAATGTAGTATTTGACCCGCGTGATAGTGTGGGTAACTATGCCCGGCAGTTTTTGATGAATGTATATAGCTACCTGCCCAATCACTATGCAGGCATTGGCAGCAATGCACTACTGGAAGCGGGTACAGACGACGCCGTATACCGTTATCCCGGCAATACGGCCGAAACTTTTGTCAATGGCCGCTGGGCGCCCTGGAATATGCCGGATGATGTGTGGAGCAAAAATTATACAGGCATTCGCCGCGCCAACCTGTTCCTGGCTAAAATTGATATTGTACCGCTCAAGACGGCTGGACAGAAAGATGAGTGGAAGGCCGAAGCGCGGTTCCTGCGGGCTATGTTTTACTTTGAGTTGTTGAAACGCTGGGGTGGTGTACCCTTGCTGGGCAATAATGTCCTGGAGCTGAATGGCCCTGTGGATTTTGCCCGTAACACCTATGATCAATGTGTGCAATACATCGTATCGGAATGTGATGCCATTAAAAACCAGCTGCTACGCGAAAATGTAATAGCGGATGGAGACTGGGGCCGCATTACCCGTACCGCTGCCATGGCACTGAAGGCCAGAACGCTGTTGTACGCTGCCAGTCCACTCAACAACCCCACCAATGATGCGGGCAAATGGCAACAGGCGGCGCAGGCTTCCAAAGACATTATGGACCTGGGCTACCATGCGCTGACTGCCAATTTCACCAACCTGTTCCTGACGCGCCGTACAACGGAGATCATACTTGGTTATCAAGCCACCAACAACAACCTGCTGGAGACCAATCATGGTCCCATTGGTTATTCGCAGGCCGGAGCAGGGGCGGGCCTCATGAACCCTACCCAGCAACTGGTGGATGCTTTTGCCATGAAAAATGGTAAGGCCATCAATGAAGCGGGATCGGGTTATGATGCGCAGAATCCGTACAACAACCGTGATCCCCGCCTGGCGGCTACCATTATGTACAATACAACGACCTGGCTCAACCGGCCGGTGGAACTGTTTGTAAGTGGCCGTGATTATGACGGTACGCAAACGGGTTATTATATGCGCAAATTCCTGGGCGCCTTTACAACGGCCACGGGTTATACGGCTACCAATCACAATGCGATGATATTCCGGTATGCCGAGGTATTGCTCAATTATGCGGAGGCGCTCAATGAGGCCAATGCAACTGTACCCGAAGAGGCCTACAAGGCACTGGAATCCATTCGCCAGCGGGCCGGCCTGACGCCTTTTGCGCTTACGCGGGGGATGACGCAGCTGGCATTTCGCCAGCTGGTACAAAGAGAAAGAAGGGTAGAGCTGGCGTTTGAAGAACACCGCTTCTGGGATATCCGCCGCTGGAAAACAGCACCCGCCTTGTTGAACCAGGCTACGCTGACAGGGGTAGCGATCACCCGGAATGGCACTACCTATGTGTACGATTACAACCGGCCTGTGCTGACCACCACCGCCTGGGATGATAAAATGTATCGTTATCCCCTACCCATTGTTCAGGTAGAAGCCAGCAAATTATTAATCCAGAATACAGGCTGGTAAACCACCCTGTCAACATTCATCAATACAACTTATTGCCATGCATAAATTAATAACCTGGTTGCTGATACTTAGCTGTGCAGCCCAGGCAGCCATTGCCCAGGACCGGGTGATCAAGGGCACGGTAACCGATGGCGCCTCGCCAGTGGGGGGCGTTACGGTAGCCGACCAACAGAACCTGTCGAACTCGGTAGTGACGGACGATAATGGGAAGTTCTCCATCGTTTTAAAGAGTGCCAATAGCAGGGCGCTGGTATTTACCAGTGTGGGCTATCTAACCTATACGCTTGAATTGAAAGATAAGACCACGGTGAATATAGCCCTGCAAACCTCCTCAACGGATATGAATGAGGTAATGGTAGTGGGTTATGGCCGCAAGAAAAAGATCACCAATACCGGGGCGGTGAGCACGGTAACGGGCACGGAGATACGGCAAAGTCCGGCTGCCAGTTTGCAGAACTCACTGGCAGGCCGCCTGCCCGGTTTCTTTTCGCAGCAACGGAGCGGCCAGCCCGGCAGAGATGGTGCTGAATTCTTTATTCGTGGGGTGAGCTCGTACAACTCCAGCGCCACGCCACTCATCATGGTGGATGATATAGAAGTGACCTCGGATCAGATAAAGGATATTGACCCCAATGAAATTGAGAGCCTGTCGATCCTGAAAGATGCCGCTACTACGGCCATCTATGGGGTGAAGGGCGCCAATGGGGTAGTGGTGATCACCACACGCCGCGGTAAGGAAGGAAAAACCAAGGTCAACTTTCTCAGTGAAGTGGCGATGCAAAAGCCCACGATCTATTTTAATTTTCTGCCGGCCTATAAGGACCTGCTGCTGATGCGCGAAAGATCGCTGGCCAGTAAGGAGAACCCCATGCTCACCTTTCCCGACCTGTATTCGGATGAGGCCATTCAAAAGTACAAGGACCAGAGTGATCCGTACAGTTACCCGGATGTGAACTGGATCAATGAGCTAACGAAAAAGAGTTCACTGCAGATGCGCAATACGATCGATCTCAGCGGGGGTACCAAGAATGTGAAGTACTTTATTTCGGGTACTTATTTTAACCAGGATGGCGCGATGAAGAACTTCAGCAAATCGCAGGGCTACAACAGCAATTATTATTACAAGCGTTACAATTTCCGGAGTAACCTGGATATCACCGCATCGCCCAGTACCAGTTTCCGGTTTGACATGGCGGGCCGTTTTGGTGAAACGAATGAACCCTATATTGCGGATGCCAATATGAGTGGCGGCGCCTGGCCTATCTGGCGCCAGATCATGTCGGGTGTATTGCCTTCGTATGGATATCCCATTTACAATCCCAATGGCTCGTATGGGGCGAGGGGCGGACTGGCCATTAACCCGGTGGGTGTGCTTGCGCTGAATGGTTATGAGCGTACGTTTGACAACAACTTCAACATCAACCTGACGGGCAACCAGAAGCTGGACTTCATAACGCGCAACCTGGCGCTGCATGCCACGGCGGCCTTCATTAGTTATGCGGTAGACTATAAATCGCTGACGCGTAATAATTTTCCGGCCTATGATTACAACAGCGCCACCGGCGAATACACGCTGTACAACAACAACAAAGAGTTGTACCGCATTCCACCATTAACGGCCGCCAATGCTACGGCAGGCGGTACACAACCCAGCACCAACAAACGGGTGAACCTGCAGGCCTCGCTTACCTGGAACAATCATTTTGGCGACCATAATGTGGGGTTGCTGGCCTTGTACAACCAATACTCTTATACCACGCCGGGCAATACACCGGCCTTTACACCCGAAAACTCCCGGACGTATACCTCGCGCTTTAACTATGACTACAAGGAAAAGTACATCTTTGAATTTACGGGCGCTTACAATGGTACCGACCGTTTCAAAGGCAATAAACGGTACGGATTTTTCCCGGCCGTGTCGCTTTCCTGGAACGTGAATGCGGAACCCTGGTTTAAGCCCATTAAACTGATCAATAATTTAAAAGTAAGGGCTTCGTGGGGTAAGACCGGATATGACGTCATCACCGGCTTCCAATACCTCTATGAAGAAGTGTATGGCCGTACCAACAGTGGCAATTACGGCAGCAACTATTCTTTTGGGGAAACACCTATTTCGATGCCTTATATCACGCCCAGTTCACTGGCTAACCTGGATATACGCTGGGAAACGGAAGAACAAAGCAACCTGGGTATTGACCTGCGGATGCTGAAAGGAAGGGTAGGCATCACCTTCGATATATACAGCCGCTACCGGTATGATATCCTGGACAGGCCCAAGAGTACGCCTGCCTATTCGGGCCTTACGGGTACGCTGCCTGCGGTGAACCTGGGCCGGGTACGCAACAACGGCTTTGAAGTGGACTTATCCTATAATGACAAGGTAGGTCCGGTGAACTACTTTGTAAAGGGCAATTTTACGTATGCCAAAAACAAGATCCTCTTTAGTGATGAGGTGGCGCCCACTTTTGCGCACCAGGCGTTGACGGGCCGTCCCATTGGACAGTTTGTAGGTTACAAGTGGACGGGCCAGTTCTTCCAGGACCTGCTGGATATTGACACCAGTGCCAAACCAGATGGATTGGTATTACCGGGCTCTTTGAAGATGGTGGACCTGAATGGTGACCGCCGTATTACAGAAGCCGACCGGACGTATATAGGCAATCCCAACCGCCCCAATACCATTTATGGCTTCAGCCTCGGTGCATCCTGGAAAGGACTGGATATATCGGCGTTGTTTCAGGGAACGATGGGCAGCAGTTTTTATACCGACATCTTCAACCTGGGGGTGAATGTAAAGACCATGAATGTGCACCAACGTCGCTGGACACCTGCTACGGCCAATACAGCCGAATTTGCGCGGCTGGGTGAAGGCAGTGGACTGGGTTATTCCTTATCGGACTATTGGTTGCGGTCGGCCGATTACCTGCGCCTCAAGAACGTCGAGATCGGCTACCGGCTGTCCAGAAATATTACCCAACGGCTGCGGGTGCAGAGTATCCGGTTCTATGCCAATGGCCTGAACCTGTATACCTGGTTCAAGCTGAAGATCTACAATATTGACCCGGAAAATTCAGCCAGCTCCAGTACAGCTGCACTCAACAGTTATCCTCAGCAAAAAGTATTCAATGCTGGTCTCAGCGTCACCTTTTAATTGTTAACAAACATGAAACGATCTTCCTATCACCTGCCGCTGGTCATCCTGATCACGATGATGACCATGGTTGCCTGTTCGAAAAAGGGATCAGACTTCCTGGACCGTTCTGATGCAGGCACGATCAATGAAGCCATTACCTTTTCGGACAGTATACGCACCATGGAATTCCTGACGGGTATTTACCAGGGGGTGCAAAATAATTACAAGCAAACCTTTTTGACCAACTACGGCAGCATGGCCGATTGTACGGATGAAGGGGATGTGATGTGGACGGGGAGTGGCAACTTTCCGGTACCCATTAACCAGGGCAACCTGAGTCCTACCTATGCCTGGGTAGTGAATGCCTGGAGCTACTGGTACTCGCGTATCCGCAACAGCAGTATCTATTTGAAGAATGTGGGCAAGACCCCGCTGTCGACCGCCATGCAGCAACGCACCGCCGGTGAAGTACGCTTTTTGCGCGCTTTTTATTACCACCAGCTGGTACGCTTTTATGGCGGCGTGCCGCTGGTAGGCGATACCTTGTATAAACCGGAGGACATGATCAGGGGGCAGCGCAATACCCTGGCCGAGTGTATTACCTATATTACTTCCGAACTGGATGCAGCTGCCCAGTTATTGCCGCTGGCTATGACGGGCGCCGATTATGGCCGCATCACCAAGGGTGCTGCCCTGGCCCTGAAAGCGCGTACACTGCTGTATGCTGCCAGTCCGCTCTTCAACGGTGGCTACAATGGCAATGATGGCTTTACGGCCAGCCCCGAACAGTTGGCCCTGGTATCATATCCAACAACCGATGCCAACCGCTGGAAGGCTGCCGCCGATGCTTGTAAAGCAGTGATGGACCTGAACCAATACAGCTTGTTTGAAGACAATACCACGGCACCCGGCTATGGCTTTTATAAAATGTTTCACAACCGGGTGAATACCGAAGCGATCTTCCAATTGATGGACCCGCCCAACAATCGCCTGGAAACCATGTGGCTGCCACCTACGCGTGGTGGACAGGGCGCCTCGTATCCCGGACAGCAATTGGTAGACGCCTTTCCCATGAAAGATGGTAAGGCCATTACTGATGTGAGCAGCGGATACAATCCCGTTAATCCCTATGTAAACCGCGATCCCCGTTTTTATTATACCATCCTATACAATGGCGCCCTGTTCAGGGGTACCAGCACCGTAAACCAATCGGCTGTATTCACGTATTTCAATGCTCCTTCTGACGGTATGGGTACCAGTACGTATACTACGCGTACCGGTTATTACTGCCGTAAGATGCTGAACAATGAATCGACCGGCAACACGCAGCGTTGCATACCCGAAATACGGTATGCCGAAATACTGTTGAGTTTTGCCGAAGCCACCAATGAGTTCAGTGGTCCTACGCAGCAAGTTTATGATGCGATGCATGCCATCCGCCGACGCGCCGGCTTATCGCCTTTTGAATTGCCCGCCGGTCTTAGCAAAGAAGCGATGCGGGAATACATCCGCAATGAACGGCGCATTGAACTGGCTTATGAGAACCAGCGCTATTTTGATGTACGCCGCTGGAAAATTGCCAACCAACCCGAAATCGTGATACTGCGGGGCATTAAATGGACGAAGGAAGGCAGCAATTACAAACGGGAAGACATTGTAGCGGATCCCCGCGTTTTTACGCATCCCGCCAATTACCTGTTTCCCATTCCTTCGGCAGAGATTGGCCGGCAGCCGGCATTTGTGCAGAATCCGGGCTACAATTGAGGAATCGGCAATCGGCAGCTTATTAATCAACAAAACAAATATCAAAACAGCTTTCCTTCATGAACAGATGTACCGGATTAGTGTTGGGCGGATGCTTATTATTTATCCAATCCCTGTCACAAACAAGCCGTACCCGGCTGGAACTACCCTTTAACGAACAATGGCAGTTCAATAAAACAGGAACGGAATGGTTGGCAACAACCATTCCGCATACCTGGAATCAGGTGGACATGCAAACCACCAAGGAATTTTACCAGGGCATGGCCCAATATAAAAAGGTATTTACGCCCGATACCGCCTGGCGCAACAAACGGGTCTTCCTGCGCTTTGAAGGGGTGGGGGCGGTAGCCGACCTGTACGTGAATGATAAATTAATTGGTCAGCACAAAGGGGGTTACAGCGCTTTTGCATTTGAGATTGGTCCGGTATTACAATGGGGCCAGGAGAATACCATCCTGGTAAAAGCCAACAATGAGGCACGTGAAGATGTGATCCCCATCAATCACCGCCTGTTTGGCGTATACGGCGGTATTTACCGGCCGGTGCAACTGATTGTAACGGATAAGCTGCACATTGCCGTAACCGACAATGCTTCACCAGGCATATTCATCCGACAGCCGCAGGTATCGGCTGCCAGCGCTACTATTGAGGTGACCAGTAAACTGGACAACAAAAGGGGCCGGCCCGAAAAAGCCACACTGGAAACCACCATCAATGATGCCAACGGAAAGCTGGTAAAGCAAGCTGTGCTACCCATACAGGTATCGCCGCAAGGCTTGCAACATTATACCCAGTCGCTTACCCTGGCGCGGCCTCACTTGTGGCAGGGGCTGGATGATCCGTATCTCTACCGCCTTACCGTGCGCCTGAAACAAGGTCAACAGGTATTGGATGAGCAAACCCAACCACTGGGCATCCGCAAGTTTGAGTTACTGGCCCGCAAAGGTTTCTTCCTCAACGGCAAACCTTACCCGCTGCATGGCGTATGCCGCCACCAGGACTGGTGGGGATCTGGCAGTGCGCTGACCAATGAACAACATGCGGCCGACCTGGCCACCATCAAAGAAATAGGCGCTACTACCATCCGGCTGGCGCATTACCAGCAATCGGAGTATATGTATGCCAAGGCCGACAGCATGGGCCTGATCATCTGGGCCGAGATACCTTTTGTCAATGCAGTGAGTGGCAAGGAAGGCGATAATGCCAAACAACAACTGGTAGAACTCATCCGCCAAAACTTCAATCATCCTTCCATTTATGTATGGGGCCTGCACAATGAGGTATATGGTAAGAGTGCAGCTGATTATACCACGGTACTTACTGCCGCCCTGCATGAAATAGCCAAGACAGAAGACCCGGACCGCTATACCATCAGCGTGAATGGTTATGGCGCCATGGAACGCTATGAGAACCAGGTAGCCGATATACAAGGCATGAACCGCTATTACGGTTGGTATGAAGGCAAAACACCCGACCTGGAACAATGGGTGGTACGCTTGCAGGAGAAATACCCCGACCACAAAGTGATCTTATCGGAGTATGGGGCAGAAGGCAATATTTACCAGCAGGATGAACATCCGCCTGTAAAGTTTGATCCGGTGAACAGTCCGTACTTCCCCGAACAAATGGAAACGCGCTTTCATGAGATACAATGGGGTATCCTGTCCAAACAACATTACCTGGGCGGCACCTACCTCTGGAATATGTTTGATTTTGCCGTACCCCTCTGGAACCGGGGCGGTATCCCTTCACGTAACCTGAAAGGCCTGGTGACCTTTGACCGGAAGATCAAAAAAGATGCTTTCTATTGGTACAAGGCCAACTGGAGCAAGGACCCGGTATTGTATATTGCCGACCGGCGACTGGTACAAAGAAAAAATGCCCGCACCAGTATCACGGTCTATTCCAATACAGGCACCCCTGCATTGACCTTGAATGGAAAAGCAATCCGGGATGCCAGGCAGGGTACTACGCCGGTACACTTTATATTTGACAGTGTGGAGCTGCAGAAAGGGGTGAATAAAGTTGTGGTTACTGCTGGTGGATCTACTACCAAATTAAGAGATGAAGTGGAGTGGATGTTGGAGTAAGGAGTCGGCAATCGACAGTCGGCAATCGGCAATACGTTTGCTTCGAAGAGGAAACGCAGATTACGCAGAGGTGGATGGATTGCGCAGATTGAAAACGGCTCGCGGGTTTTTAAATTGAGCATTGGTTATTGAATATTGGGTAAATAGTAACTAATTGTAGGTTTATCGACATGAAACATATCACTAAGCATATTGGAATTGTTTTGATATCCCTGCTGGTGCAGCAGGGAGCAATGGCGCAACAAGCGGTACAACGCAAAGCATTACAATACGGTGCACAATATACCGGCAAGCGGAAAGACAGCGCGATGGCGAAGTTCCGTACCAACCGATTTGGGCAATTCATTCATTGGGGATTGTATGCCATACCCGGTGGTATATGGGAGGGTAAGACCTATAACTATGCAGCGGAGTTCTTAAAGTCCAGTGCTAAGATCCCATCCGCTACCTGGGACTCCCTGATGTACCAATTCAATCCCACGCAGTTCGACGCAAGGGCCTGGGCCAAAATGGCGAAGCATATGGGCGTAAAGTACATGACCATTACTACCAAGCACCATGAGGGCTTTTGTTTATGGCCCAGTCAGTATACCGATTTCCATGTGGGCAATACACCTTTCAAAAGAGATATATTGAAAGAAGTGGTGGATGCTTACAATGCCGAAGGCATTGATGTGAATTTTTATTATTCTGTGCTGGACTGGCATCATCCCGATTGGAAATACGATATCAAAAATGCGGCAGATCAAACGCAGTTCCTGCGCTACCTTGATTTTGCCTATAACCAGTTGAAGGAACTGGCTACGCGGTATCCCACCGTTAAATGTTTTTGGTTTGACGGCACCTGGGACAATAGCATCAAGAAAAATGGCTGGTGGACCTGGGAAGTGGAGAAGATGCTGAAACAAACCATACCCGGTGTGATTGTGAACAGTCGCCTGCGTGCTGATGATTATGGCGCGCGGCACCGTGATTCCAATGGAGAGCTGATGGGCGATTATGAATCGGGTTATGAACGCCGCCTGCCCGATCCGGTGAAGGATGTACAAGTGTCCCAGATCGATTGGGAAGCCTGTATGACCATTCCGGAGAACCAGTGGGGGTATCATAAGGACTGGGGCTTATCGTATGTAAAAACACCGCAGGAGTTGTTGGAGATGCTTACCCTCACCACTTCACTGGGTGGTAATTTCCTGCTCAATTTTGGTCCACAGGGTAATGGCGCCATCCGTCCGGAAGAAAAACAAATAGCCGCAACTATTGGCGACTGGATGAAGGTAAACGGAGAAGCGATCTATGGCGGCGATTATGCCGGCTGGAAAAAACAGGACTGGGGTTATTATATTCGCAAGTCTGGCACCAACAAAGTGTATATGGTAGTGTACAACCAGCCTTTCAATGGCATTGCCCGCATCCAGGTGCCTGATAAAGTAAAGATCACTAAAAGTTATTTGCTGGAATCCCCATCACAATCCCTGCCTTTAAAAGAAACCCAGAAGAACCAGTTCAACCTGTACCTGCCTGCGGTGAAGAAAGCGGGACCCTATATCATTGTGTTGGAAACGGCGAGCGGTGAGAAGGAGGGAGCAAGCTACCAGGAGGCGAAGACGTAGGGTGGGGTAGTTTGGGAGTTGAAAAGTTGACAGGTTGAAAAGGAGCAGGGGAAACTATGAAATAATCAGTTAGTGACTGATAAAAACGTTATAACTTACTGCCTTCAAACTCAATTGATGGCAGCAAGCGTACCCCCGACTATTTATGTATTGGATTATCCCTTAGAAAATTTACCCCGGGAGCAATTCCAGGTATTGGCTGTGGAAGCTGCCCGGCAATTGAATTGGGATATCCGTCAACTTAGCCAGGCAGGTATCATTCTGCATACGCAGGGTAGCTTGCCGGCCCCGGAAGTAGAGCTCAAGATCAGGATAAGCGATACCACGGCGCATTTCCAAAGCAGGGCTACCGGCACAGAAGCCGTAGAGGAATCCTATATTCAGGAGATCATCATCAGCCTGCTCAGAACCATGCAGCAGCTGACACCCACACTTACTTCCGCAGAACTGGCTCAAAAATATGCGGCACTTAAACCTGATTTTGTAGCGCCAGGAAAAGACGAGCTCTTTGCGCCACCAGCTACCAGGGGACAGCAGATGCGCAATTTGTTAGGCGCTTTCAAGCCCACCCGCGGTAATTATGTTACGCCTGTGTTGGTGATCATCAACGTCCTTATTTTCATATTGATGGCCATTGATGGCGCCCATATTATGCAGCCGGATAGTGAGATACTCATCAAATGGGGCGCCAATTTCAAGCCCATGACCCTGGATGGCCAGTGGTGGCGACTGATCACCAGTTGCTTTGTTCATATCGGCATCTTGCACCTACTGTTAAATATGTATGCCCTCACCTATATTGGTGCGGCATTGGAGCCATTCCTCGGACCAGCACGGCTGCTGACTGCTTATTTATTGACTGGCATTGCGGCCAGTACCACCAGTTTGTGGTGGCATGATCTATCTGTCAGCGCCGGTGCATCAGGTGCCATATTTGGTCTGTTTGGTGTGTTCTTCGCAATGCTAACGACCAACCTGATCGAAAAAACGCAAAGGAATGCCTTGTTGAAAAGCATTGGCTTATTCATTGTGCTCAACCTGGCTATTGGCTCCCAAGGTAGTATTGACAATTCAGCGCATATTGGTGGCCTGGTGAGTGGCGTGCTTATCGGTTATGCTTATATGCCTGGTCTCAAAAAGCCACGCACCAAAACATGGCAATACATAACGATGGCCCTTTTGACGGTATTGGTAGTGGGCGCCTCCTTTGCTGTGTACAAGCGATTGCCCAATGACCTGTTGAAATATGATAACACGATGACTGAGGTAGCAGCCCTGGAACAAAAAGCCATCGATGCCAATTCGCTTCCGGAACAAACGCATATCTCAGAACAAATGGCCGCCATAAAAGACAAGGGTATTCCTGCCTGGAAAGAAGGAATAGCTCTACTGGAAGGAGCCAGCAAACTGGACCTTCCCAAGCAGTTTCAGGAAAGGAACACCTTGCTGAAGAAATATTTTGAGCTTAGACTTAAAAGTTATGAATTAATATACAAAAGACTAGTCGCTAATAATAACCAGTACGATACAGAGCTAAGTACCACCAACCTGCAAATTGAAGAACTCCTTAAAGAGCTGAAACAGGGGGAGGCAGGGAAATAGAATTAATGACAAATTACCATGACGCCCCTAGCTATCATAGCTACTGTTATTTTTATTTCGTTTAATATCCCGATGGCCATCGTTATGATTAAACTTATTAAAAATAACCGAAAGCCCACTTTTAATGTACAGGAGCAAAAGCTTCTTAAACAGGATACCCAGAGAAAGCTTAGGAAGATTGCTTTTTTATTTCTATTAATGATTTTAACGCTATTTGTTCTTTTTTTTACAAGCCACCTTGTCTCGGGATAGAAATGAAGACCTTATGTCAGCGGTCTTTTTTAATGATATTTATTGAAAGTCGCCAATAGCCTCATACCTTCTCTCTATTGGAATAAGGCTATTCGCCTCTTCTAATTTTCCACCTTGTATAGCAGCCCTGATCTTTTTTGCATCATCGGTTATATCGTGTATGCCAACGATCCATTCATTTACATACAACGAGGTTGCTTCCGGAGAAAGACCAATCTGGATCGTCCTATAATTCATTTTCATGAGGTACATATCCCGTTCCGGGTCCCATTGTATCACAACAGGCGCATCATCTTTCGCTTTTTTCCAATCCTCCTTCGTTTGATATACCCCCATTTTAGGATGTGATAAGCAGGAATTGTTCAATGCCCATAGAAATCCTTCATGGGTAATATCGACGCCCAATATCCGTTCCTGGTTTTCTTTGGTGGCCCATCCCGATCTGTACATCATCCAAAAGAAAGAGGGCTTGATCCAGGTGGTGCGCTCCATTTTAAAAGGAGGGGAGACAAAACGCTGATGTTGGATCGCAGCATCGGCAATGGCATGGTTAAAGGCCTGGTAAACCCGGATGGTCTTATCGGTATAGAAAGCTCGTATCTCCCTCGGTTCGGACATAATCGGTTATTTTGTTCTTTATACTAAACTAATTCAAGCTCAATATAGTTCGTTTTGAGATTGCTCACCCTGGTTATGCCCAGCCGGGCTCATTGATTTTGACAATTACTCAAATGTGTAGTAGGGAGCGAGCGCGAATTGATTATATTGTAATAATTAATCACCTAAACCTTTTTTACTATGCCTATTTCAGTCAGGTGGAAGCACGTGTTGCTCGACCATACTGTTTTTATCGCCAGCGGTACCTACCGCGTAGCCCGTGTACCGGGCGGAATAAACGCCTTTCCGGTTCCCGAGGGCGCATCCGGTCAATGGGATTCGCCACAAAACCAATGGACGCCAAGAACCAGCGGTTCTGCGCCTGCTTATTACCTCTACCATGGAAAACAGTTCAATTTTGGTTTTTGGTCAGTAAAAGTATTCCGCGATGAATCTTTCTATGGCGGCAACACCATTAACGACAATGCTTTCTTTCTTAATTACCCGGCGGGCATTTTTCGCCTGGAAGCTACCGCCATCTATTATTGGGATTTTGCTGATAAGGGAGGGGGACATGGGGTGTATATCGATGCCTTTGATGATACCAGGCAGGAATTTATTGCAGATGATTTTGTGGATGTGATTCCGGATGATGCCAAAGGACAACTCACAGCTGAAGCTAACAATGGGTACCTGGATACCAATAAAATACCGAGCTCTGTGATCCGCGCCAGAAGTCCGATGGGCGATAATGTATACAGGCAATATGCCTTCAGTGCGTGGACCAATGAACAGGACCTGAGCCGTTTTGGCGCTGGTACTGTTCCTGTAATTGACGGCAGGGACATCCGTGTTAGCCAGGGCAGTGTGATAGCAGCATTGGCCCATTACAATCCGCTCGCGGGTGCACCCATCAACCCGGTAGTAATACCGCACGAGGGAGGACAAATCATTGGTATACCTGCTGATGGCACCTTCCTGTTTATACCACATGGCGGGGTACCGCAGGTGGTGGGTCCATGGAATCCGTTGACGTTTACTGCACAACTGGCAAATTTGACAACCCGGATGGAAAACCTACAAAAGAAGATCGACCAACTGGAAAAGCCTCATTAAATGGCTGTATAATAGAAAACCCTTCTGGTCGTTTGGCTGGGAGGGTTTTTAATGTAAAGACTGGTCTTTGTACATTACCGGTGAAGAATGTATTATTGCATTCATAAATTGACTACATAATATGGCCAAAATGACGGTGGTAGACTTTTGGTTCGAGACTTTCGAAGCACCTAAAGACGAGTTTTGTTGCTCCTTAGCTATTTATTACACTTTTGACAAGACCAATATTGAAGAATTAGAAATTGACGACCTAGCCTATTTCAGCATCCTAATAGGCACCCCCAAAGGTCTTGGCTCCTATTTTGAAAGGATACGAAATGACAGCAAGGATATCATTTCTTTTATACCTCATATTGCAATTGTTGATGTATACGATAAGGAGTTATTAAAGACAGCAATGAAAACAAAACTAGAAAGTATTGTAGGAAAAGATGAGAGCGAGGTAATAAAGAAGGCCATGATAGATTTTGACTGGCAATACCAGGATGACGAGTATGAGTTTAATAAATTATGAAGCAATAACGGTTACGGGCATCAATTAGGGCACAAGTACCCATCCGCACCTTTCAGGGCTGTATACTTGCGTCAATACTTGATTCCAGACACGGAACCAATAAATAAACTATCATGGATTTTTTTAACTGGATTGAAAAGAATATAAATGACTTAAAGTCAGACCACCTATTTAATAAATACTTTGATGGAATAGAGCTCGAAAAAGGCGAAGAATCGTACTATCTGACCAATCCGGAAAAAGGGTTAGGCCTCGTCACCGATCTTGATTTCGTTGTTAATACAATTCATTTATTCTCAGGAAACACCTTAGACGACAAAACCTTTTTGGGACTAATACCTTATAATTTGTCTTTCGCCATGTCCCAAACTTCAATCCGGTCCATATTTGGAATACCTGATAGGCGGGGCGGAGGTTTCATACATTTAACCAGCCTTATCCCCATTTGGGATAAATATTATTTTTCCAATCATAGTGTACACCTGCAATATTCCACTAGTAAAGAAAGCATTGATATGATAACACTTGCGTCATTAAAGCTTGAACCCTACTTCGATGGCAATTTGCACTAATTGCGCAAATCCTCATCTACACTTTTCAACACTGTATAATTGCACCAAGCAGCAGAAGAAGAGAACCCAACCTATTGGGCTAAAGCCCAACCATATTTAGAATCTATTTGTTCCCCGCCCTAAAGGGCGGGGCAATACCCTTTAATGTCGAGGTAATACACATTAGAGTCGAAGCAACTCCCTAAAGGGCGGGGCAATCCCTTTGCTTCGCTATCATATTCCACAATTGCTACGGCAATATCAACCTGATAGCATTGTTCTTCTTCATATCGGTGCTGAGGCCCAGGGACTGGCTTTGGCGGCCCCAGCGGATACGCAGTTCGGCGGTATTGGGTGGGATAGAACCCAGGTTATCGGCCATGAACAACAATTCATTCTCCCCCTTCTGCAAGCGGATAGGTATCTTTTGCAGGGCATTCTTAACGGGAAAGCCAGAGGCAATCCACTTGCCATTGAGCCGCAGGGAAATGCTATCACCATCCTGCACAGCACCATCCCATAACTCCAACACAATATCAGCGGTATCCACAGTAATGGCTGCCACAGGTTCAGTAGTCCTCGTTTCCACCAATTTGTTCAAAGTAGTATTGTTGACGGGCCGGTAATATACATCAGCTACAATAAAGGTGGCATACGCATTGGACCGGTTGCTGAAATTAAATCCATACTCCCGCCCATCGGTTTTCATGTACAGGAAACCGGTATTGGGCGGAATGCCGCCATAGTTATCGGCAAAAAAGGTAAAGATGTTACGGCCGGTATCCAACCGCGTCTGCAGGGACCTATTGTGGTCATTCACCTCATCCCGATAGAGGAGGGGCTTGCCATTGTGCAACAAGGTAACGGTATCCTTATCATATTTTTCCTGGTCTTCCAGTTTCATCATGGCCAGGCTATCGGTGGTCACAATGCGATCGTATATTCCCAGGTAAATACCGTTGGTTTCGGGATGGAGAATGCGTCGCACGCTGGAATCGGCCAGGGGTTGATCATTCAGTTTCTTTAAGGTGATGCTATCTCGGTACAAAAATTCGCGCAGGTTGACCTTGCTCTGAACGTAGATATCGTCATCATCATACAGGCCCCGCATCCAGAAGTCGGCCTTATCTATCCACTTGCGGTTGACCACCAGCTGCTTGTTGCGCAGATCGAATGTACCATTGAGGTACCACATCCAGATACCCAGTTTATAAGGCTTCTCCAACAGGGGATACTTGCCACGGCTGATGCCCAACTGGCCATCATTCTTGCGCACCAGCAGCATTTCATACACACCCCTGAACTCGCCATATTGCAAATTGATCTTAGCTGGATACAATTGTCCATTGTCGGGCACACCGATCTGCAGGTTCATGATCACGGAGGTGGAAGATCCCGTCCGGGGTTTGCGGACCATTTGCCAGGTGCCGGTCCACGGATCGGACTGGGCCTGGATGAGGTTTGAAATAAGGCAGGCCGCCAAGAGCAACGAGGATACTTTATTCAACACATAGCGATGGGTGGTAAGGTAAGGATAGCACATAATTGAAGGACAAGATACAGCCTCCTGACCGGAAAGCTGGCGGCTGTGCACAAAAGTTCAGTGGCCAGGGTTTGTTGCCCTGCCCCGCTTGGTTTACTTTCGCGGTTCATGAATATTTATACCACCACCGGCTCCGTGATCATTACCTGCCACAAACGCACCATGCCCTACCTGGAACAGGAGGTAAAAGAATTGGGATATACGATCGACGACAGTTTTGTAACAGGGGTTAAACTGAAAGCCACGGTGAATGAATGCATCCGGCTCAACCTCAACCTGCGTTGCGCCAGCCAGGTATTGTACAGCCTGAAGGCTTTTAAGGCGGTCAATGCAGACGATGTGTACCGGGAGCTGGTCAACTACCCCTGGGAAGACCTGTTGCCGGAACCCGGCTATTTTTCGATTACGAGCAATGTCCAGAACGATACGATCAACAATAGCATGTACGCCAACCTGCGGGTAAAGGATGCCATCATCGACCGGATACGGGATAAGCGCGGTACCCGTCCGGCTACAGGATCGGCACTCACGGGTGCGGTGATCCACCTGTTTTGGAAAAATGAGGAAGCGGAAGTATTTGTAGACACCTCGGGAGACTCGCTGGCGCGCCATGGCTACCGCAAAATACCCGGTCAGGCGCCTATGCTGGAATCGCTGGCCGCTGCCACCATTTATGCTTCGCGCTGGGACCGGGTAAGCGCCTTTGTGAACCCCATGTGCGGATCGGGTACGGTAGCCATTGAAGCGGCCATGATAGCCACCAACCGCCGGCCCGGCCTGTTCAGGACCAATTACGCATTTATGCACCTGCAGGGATATGATGAACAGGTATACCTGGCAGAAGACGCCCGGCTGGAACAGCAGATCACAGAAGTACCGGGCCTGCGCATCATTGCTACGGATTACAGCGCCCGCGCGATAGAAAATGCCCGTAAGAATGCAGTAGCCGCCGGTGTAGCCAACCTCATTGAATTTTCGGTATGTGATTTTGCCGATACAACAGTACCGCCCAATGTACCCGGCATCTTTTATGTAAACCCCGAATATGGCGAACGGCTGGGAGAGGTAGCTGAACTGGAAAAAACCTATGCCCGGATAGGCGATTTTATGAAACAAAAATGCGGGGGATATTTCGGTTATGTATTCACGGGCAACCTGGAACTGGCCAAGAAAATCGGTCTAAAAGCCACCCGGCGCATAGAATTTTATACCAGTATCATTGATTGCCGCCTGCTGGAATATGAACTGTACAGCGGCAAACGTTCTTAAGCTTACCGTTCACACAACTAATTTGTAAGGCAGCGGGTCAATCAGTAACTTGCCAGCTACCTAAACAAACCTTTGTGCGAAAATTCATCTCCCGGGCCTTATGTATTAACTTATTGTTATCTGTTACCTTATCAACAGTTGCCCAACAAGCTCCGCCGCCCAAACGCTGTGGCGCCAGTGAACACCTGGCCGAACTATTAAAGCAGGACCCATCGCTGAAGTCAAGGATGCAAGCCGATGAGGAAAACCTCAACCGCCAAACGATCCTGAAGATACAGGAACGCAACAGCAACAAGGCAGGCGCCAGGCTCAATGCCATTGTCACCATCCCCGTGGTAGTACATATCCTGTTGCCCGACCCACAAGTCATTACAGATGCCGATGTAAACTGGCAGATCAATAAACTCAATGAAGATTTTGGTGGCACGAATGCCGATAAGGTCAATGCCGGTGTGTTTGCTTCCTCCTTTGGTCAATCGCAGATCAGGTTTTGCCTGGCGCAGCAGGATGCAGCGGGCAATCCCACGAATGGCATTGATCGTGTTTCCTCCACCGTTACCTGGACAGATGTCACGTCCAACAATGTAAAAAACCCGGCTACCTGCGGTGTACGGTCGTGGGACCCCAACCGTTTCTTTAATATCTGGGTGGCTGTTGCAACCGATGGTACGCTGGGCATCGCCACTTTCCCCAATACCGGGCTACCCGAAAACCAGGGCATTGTACTTACGCTGAGTGGATTTGGCAACAACCCCGCTTATACGCATCCCGCTTTCAACAAAGGCCGTACGGCGGTACATGAGGCCGGGCACTTCTTCTATGCACGCCATATCTGGGGTGATGGCGGTGGCTGTCAATCGGATTTCCCGGCAGTATCGGGCCTTACGGGTTTTGTGGATGATACACCCACGCAAAGCGGGGCTACTTCGGGCTGCCCTACAGGCGTAGTAGATGCTGGTTGTCCGGGTTCTACTAATCCGCCCGGCAAAATGTACCAGAACTACATGGATTATACCAATGATGCCTGCTATTGCATGTTCACGCTGAACCAGGTAGCGCGCATGGAAGCGGCGCTTACTTTATTCCGCTCCAACCTGCTTACTTCGAATGGCTGTCAACCTCCTGCTGCAGTCCCCAATGATATTGCCCTGACGGCCATCCTGCGGCCTACTGCCGGCGCCTGTGGCGCTACGGGCAACAGTACGTTTTGTTCACCACAGGTAACACCACAAATAAGCATCAAGAACTATGGCACCACAGCATTGACCAGCCTGGCCGTGAAAACGCAGGTTGACAATGGTACCATCGGCACCTATAACTGGACAGGCAACCTGGCGCCGCTGGCATCCACCACCATTACGCTGAATACACTGACTGCCACCGGTGGAAACCACAACCTGAAAATATATGTAAGCAATCCCAATGGAGCCACTGATGGCAGGAACAACAATGATACGCTGAATGCGGCCTTTACCATCCTGGCGCCTACGACCGGGCCGGTAACGGAAGGTTTTGAGTCGGTGACATTTGCTCCGGCAGGCTGGCAGGTGATCAATGGCAATACAAACAGCCTAACCTGGGAACGCACCACGGCAGGAAAAAAATCGGGCGCTGCTGCTGCCCGCCTGCGCTTTTATGACTATGACAATGGCGATGCACAGCAGGATTACCTGTTATCGCCTGTACTGGATGTACAGGGAGCCGATTCGGTGATCCTGTCTTTTGAAAGGGCTTATAAACCCTATAGCACCGACCCTGATTTTGCGGATAGCCTGGCCATCATGGTATCATTTGATTGTGGCGCTACGTACCGGGAAGTATGGAAAAGGGGTGGAGTGGGTCTGTCTACCACCACTGGCACCAGTACGGCGGGCTTTGTGCCTGCAGCGGCCGACTGGCTCAATACACGCATTGACCTGAAACCTTTCCTGGGCAATGCCAGCAGTGCCATGGTGGCCTTTAAAACCGTCAACAGCTTTGGCAATAACCTGTACATAGACGATGTAAATATTGCAGTGCATACCACCTACCTGGATGCAGCCATTACAGGCATCACAGAACCTGCGCAGGTCATTTGCACCCGCAACTTCCAACCCTCCGTTACCTTAACCTCCCGCGGTACAGATACCATACGGAATGTGAAAGTGTTGTTCAGGTTCAACAACAATGAATTGGATTCCGTACAGTGGACGGGCAAGCTGGGCAAGGGACAATCGGCCCAGGTAGCCCTGAAGAACCTCAACGCCGGCTTCACCGGCAGGCATACGTTGACGGTATACACCAAGCAACCCAATGGGCAGCCTGATCCCTTTCCGGGCAATGATACCAGTCGCCTGGTATTTACAGTGAGCGATCCGCAACCTGCTCCATTGACGGAAGGTTTTGAATCGGCTGCATTCCCGCCGACCAACTGGGCTACCATTGCAAACGGCAATGCCTATGGCTGGGAAGCTACCAACCGCAGCGCCAGTGAAAGAAGCAATGCAGCCTGGATCAGGAACTACCGCTTTGCAGGCAATGGCAAAACAGATGACCTGTATACGCCACCCGTGCGGGTAAACACCTTCGACTCGGTAGTGGTACGCTTTGATGTGAGCCATGCCTTGTCTAAACCGGCAGGCGCCACGACTACTTTACTGGATACACTGGAAGTATTGCTCACAAAGGATTGTGGTAAAACTTATCAAAGCCTGTATAAGAAATGGGGCGTCGCTTTACAAACCAGCGGTACACCCGGCCAGCCGGTTACGTATGCAGTAGGCGACACGCTGGGACATGTACCTACCCGGGTAGGCGAATGGAGGAAGGAATACATCGACATCTCCTCATTCGTTACCAGCAACAATCCATTCCAGGTAGTATTCAGGAACAGCAGCGTCAAGGGCAACAATATTCTCCTGGATAATATACAGATCATCCCGGTTATCTTACCGGCCCGCCTGAAAGAACAGGGCTATATGATAGCTCCTAATCCGTTTGAACAAAGCTTTACCATCCGGCACCTGGAAGTACCAGTAAAACTTCAGGGTATACAGATAGTGAATATCATGGGACAAACGGTATACAAACGCAGTTTCAATGGCGATGCCGCTGCTCAGATGAGCATATCTATTGGCAGTGGTGCAGGAGTGTATATTGTACACATGAAATACAGTGATAAAACGATTACAGAACGACTGGTGAAGTTGCGGTAAGAGGGGCTTGCAAATCATGGGATATCTGTTATCTTTAGGATTCATGATACCACTTGACCGGGAAGATATACAGATCATCAGCCGAAACAGCAACTGGGATAAGGCCGGGGTAGAACAGGCGTTGCAGGAGCAGGTATACAATAACAAACCTGCCTGGCAAAAATTCCTGCAATGGCTGTTCATCAGTCTGGGTATAGGTTTTGCCACAACCGGTATCGTTTTCTTTTTTGCCTGGAACTGGGCCTCCCTGCACAAGTTTGTCAAAATAGGATTGATCGAGGCACTGGTCCTCATCCTTACCCTCCTGGCTGTATTTTCCAGGCTATCTGTCAACTTTAAAAATATACTGCTTACCGGTGCAGCTGTACTACTGGGCGTACTGATGGCTGTTTTTGGACAGGTATACCAAACAGGCGCCAATGCCTATGACCTGTTCCTCAGCTGGACGCTGGCCATTACCCTCTGGGTGGTGGTGGCCAATTTTGCGCCTTTATGGCTACTCTATATCCTGTTGATCAATACCACCCTTTCATTATACGATCAGCAGGTGGCCAACCACTGGCCGGAGACCTTACTCTATATCCTGCTATTGATGGTTAACAGTGGCTTCCTGCTATTCTTTATATGGAATGGCAAGCAAAAAAACAACCATCAAACCCCTTCCTGGTTCCTCACGGTCCTGGTACTGGCATCGGTATCGGTGGCTACCCTCGGAATGATCCAGGGTATATTTGGCTACCGGAGCATCACCTTCTTTGTGCTGATCCTGTTGGTGGGGCTTTTATACGCTGCCGGATTTGTATATGGCCTCCGGCAAAAAAGCCTGTTCTACCTGGCCATCATTCCTTTCAGTATGATCGTGATCCTGTCGGCCTGGTTCCTGAAACTATCCGGAGATGCGGCGGCCTCTTTCCTGTTTATCGCACTGTTTATTATTGGCAGCGTTAGTTTCCTGGTAAAGCAACTCATTGATCAACAAAAGAAATGGAACCATGAAACAGGTGCCTGAAATAAAAGCCTTACTGGAGCAGGTACGCACTACTGCAGGCCCTTCCTTCCGGGTGGATGAAGAGGCGGTATTGCAGGAATACCAGCAACTCAATGCCAACCGGTCGGGCATTGCCATCAAAGTACTGACCATAGGGGGTGGCTTTTTGGCTTCCCTGGCCTTATTGGGATGCTTCTTCATTGCGGGCATCTATGACTCGGGCCCCGGATCGGTGGTGACCGGTCTGCTCTTTTTGGGCGGGGCTATCTGGATCAGCAAAATCTACGACCAACTGATCCTGGATACCACAGCTGTTTGTCTGTACTGCATGGGTGTTTTTTTGTTCATCATCGGATTATTGGTAGAAAATATGAATAGCAAGATGATCTGCCTGCCCTTGATCCCCCTGGCCATTATCACCTTGTTCCTTGTACAAAACTATATACTATCCTTACTGGCCGTATTGCTGTTGAATGGAGCCATCATAACACAGCTATTGTTAAACAACCAGCACCTGTTGCTGTCGGTCTATACAGCCATTGTGACGGCAATACTTACCCTATATATCACGGGAGAAGCCCAATGGATCAATGCCGGAAAAAAAAGCGCCCGTTTGTACCATCCCGCCAGGTTGGGACTTACCCTATCCCTGCTGGCCGCACTGGCCTATATTAGTAAAAACAACTTCATTCCAGCTGTTACCGCCATAGCAGCCATCCTGTATATAACACCACCGGTATTAACCTTATTGGGTATACAGGAGGCAGGAAAAAGGGCCGCGGTTTATATTGCCCTGGTATTGATACTGGCGCCTACACTGTTTGCCCCTGCCATTGCCGGTGCTTTATTGCTCATGCTACTTTGTTTCAGGGTGAATTACAAAACCGGATTTGTGCTTGGTATCCTGGCGCTCGTATACTTTGTGTCGCAATACTATTATGACCTGCAATGGACCCTGCTCACGAAGTCCTTAGTACTCATGGGTTCGGGCCTGCTTTTTGTCCTGGTTTATTTCCTCACCCATAAAAAGCTGGGCCAACATGAATAAATACAAACTCCTTATCCTGCTGAACCTGGTGTTGGTACTGGCATTTTTTCATTACTCGGTGATGAAAAAGGAAACCCTCCTTTCGGAAGGTAAACTGGTATTGTTGCAACTGGCCCCGGTAGATCCACGCTCACTGATGCAAGGGGATTACATGACTTTGCGGTATGCGATAACACGGGAAACAGCAACAGATGAAATTCCCAAACGTGGGTATTGTGTGATTGGCCTCGATTCTGGCATCGTAGCCAAAAAGATCAGGTTACAGCCACATAGGACGCCCCTTCAGGCCAATGAATACCTCATTGAATATACTGCCGGCAAATGGGAGCTTAATATTGGCGCCAGTTCTTATTTTTTCCAGGAAGGACAAGCCGAAAAATATGCGAAAGCAAAATATGGCGGCATCCGGATCGACCAACAAGGCAATAGCCTGTTAATTGGTCTTTATGATGAACACCAACGACTGATCCAATAAGTTGCTTATTACTCCAACTCATTACCCTCCCTATTTCCTACTGCGCCCATCGACGGCTGAGCTTTTCAACAAACCACTTTGAGCTTTATAACAAAACAGCGAGGGCTGTAATGGAGCGAGCTTTGTGTTATAAAATTTAAACACGATGACAAAAGTTTGGTTTATAACAGGCAGCTCCCGCGGATTGGGCAGGAGCCTTACAGAAGCCGTATTGGCCAGCGGCCACCAGGTAGTAGCTACAGCGCGCAAACCGGAGCAATTACAAGACCTTGTTGCGCAATATCCCAACCAGGTGTTGGCCTTACCGCTGGACGTTACCAGTAAAAAGCAGATCGGTGAAGCCGTAGCAGCGGCCATACAGTATTTTGGTCGAATTGATGTATTGGTCAACAATGCCGGCTTTGGTATTATAGGCGCTGCGGAAGCCTTTACAGACGAGCAGGTGCGCAGTCAACTGGAAGCCAACCTGTATGGTCCGATTGAAATAACGCGTGCCGTATTGCCTTATATGCGCAAGCAGGGGGCGGGGCGTATCCTGCAGATCAGTTCCATCGGAGGACGGGTAGGCACAGCAGGCTTAACCATGTACCAGGCAGCCAAGTTTGGCCTTGGCGGATTTAGTGAAGCCCTGGCCAGGGAAGTGGCGCCACTGGGTATTTATGTAACCGCTATTGAACCGGGCGGATTCAGGACCGATTGGGCAGGCGATTCGATGAGCTATGCGCCACAAGTGGAGGGATATGAAAACACGGTGGATCAGATCAAATATATACTGAGCAATAAGGGCTTTGAAGCCATGGGTGATCCCCGCAAAGCGGCCCGGGTAATGATTGACCTCATCGCTCATCCGGCGCCACCTGTACACCTGGTATTGGGCAGTGAAGCCGTAGCCATTCTTCAACAAGCCGATGCCCTGCGGGCCGCCGATCTGGAAAAATGGAAACCGGTAAGTATATCCACCGATCACGACAACGCGGTGAACTTCCTTGAATCTGAAAATGGGAAGCAACTGATGAAACTAAAAGGCAACTAAACTAATCTCCCCTGAACACCAGCCACCCGGCTGGTGTTTATACCTTAATTTTGATCGTACATGTCCACATCCTTAAGCAATACCAGGCGTCCTTCTATTTTATATTCCTGTTATGCCCTCAAAAACAGGGAGGGAGAGCAGTTTGTACCGGACCATGTATTTGGATACCAGTTATCCGGAACGCTTACGCTTGATAACGGGCATAAAAAATATAGCTGGGCGCCTGGTGAGTTCAGGTTTGTGAAAAAGAACCACCTGGTGAAGTTCATCAAACACCCGCCCGAAGGCGGTGAATTCAGGTCACTGTCGGTGGCCCTTGACCAGTCCACCCTCCGCAACTTCAGCCTGGAATATGGCTATAAAGCAACCGACCACAAGGGCCGGGGAGATGCGGTGATACCATTGCATCCACATGTACTGTATAAAACCTATATGGAATCGCTGCTGCCTTATCAACAAGTGGATCTCAATGGCAATAAGGAGCTGTTATCACTCAAGTTAAAGGAAGCGCTGCTATTGTTGTTACAGGTGAACCCTGAATTGAAAAACACCCTGTTTGATTTTACCGAGCCCGGTAAAATAGACCTGGAAGCCTTCATGTATAAGAACTTCCATTTTAATGTGGAACTAAAAAGGTTTGCGTATTTAACGGGCCGCAGCCTGGCCACCTTCAAAAGGGATTTTGAAAAGATATTCCAGCTTTCGCCCAGCCGTTGGTTATTGCAGCGGCGGCTGCAGGAAGCGCACTACCTCATCCGGGAGAAAGGGGCTGCCCCTTCCGACATCTACCTCGATGTGGGTTTTGAGGACCTTTCCCACTTCTCTTATGCCTTCAAAAAAATGTATGGTATCGCGCCATCCAAAGTATAAGCAAAAAGGCCAACCTTCACCAGGAACCGAACTTCCAAAATTTGCACAAGGTTACTTGCGCATGAAATACAGCGTATAGTCTCCCTTCATTTCGTGGTATATGTCAAAACCCTGGCGCTGGTACCAGGATACGTTGGAGGGGACAGAGGTTTCCAGGTACACGGAGCGTTGCAGGGCCCGGCTATCGGCCATGATCTCCTGTAACAGGCCTTTGCCGGCGCCCTGGTGCTGGCTGGCAGGCGCTACCCCAATAAACCATAGGTAGTAAATAGATTTATCCTGCCTTACCTGGTTGATGCGTGCCTCACGGGCCATTACCTTCCGGAGATTGCCGGGACCGATGCTCCACAGGGCCAGTTTCAGGTCGAGCCAACCCGTGTACAAGGTAAATCGTTTTTGATCGGGCAGGAGGACCAGCGCACAGGCTTTGTGATCATCTGACAGGAATACACGGCCAAACCGATAGCATAGGTCAAATGAATATTCCATCAGCCGCCTGATGCGCTGTACCCGGTGCCGGTCTTGCGCCACTACATAATTTACGCTTATGTTGTTGTCGAATGCCTGGGTGAGGATGTCAACGAACTGTTTCCTGTTTTGCTGGCTGGCCTTGATCATGATTTATTGATAAATAGTAGAAGGATTCAAAAATAAACATCCTGCCTGTATCCCACCCATTAACTTTTTAACTTGTCAACTTCCTGAAGTACCTTTCAGCAGCTATGATCATCGTAATACAATGTATGGACAGGGTAGGGCTGGTGGCCGCCATTTCGGGTGTACTGGCCCGGCAGCAATTGAACATTGTTTCCCTGCGGGAACATGTAGACAAAGCAGAAAACCGTTTTTTCCTGCGGGTGGAAGTGGAGCAGGAATCAAGTGCCGTCCATATAGAGAAGCTACTGCGCCAGGTGCTCCCCCCTGAAGCCGTGATCATGGTAAACCCCTTGCCCGAAAAAAGGGTCGTGATCCTGGTCACCAAAGAATACCATTGCCTGGCCGATATGTTGATACGCCATTACTTTAAGACCCTGCGGGCTTCCATACTGGCAGTGATCGGTAATTATGATACCCTGCAGGATATTTGTCAGCGCTTTGAAGTGCCCTTTCATTGCATAACGCATGAAGGCAATTCCAAAGAAGCCTTTGAACAAAAGATCAGTACACTCATTGAGCAGTATGCCCCCGACTATATTGTGCTGGCCAAGTTCATGCGTATCCTGTCGCCCGGATTTGTGGCCCAGCTGCCCGGCCGGATCATCAATATCCACCATTCTTTCCTGCCTGCCTTTGCCGGGGCCAACCCCTACCGCCAGGCCTTTGAAAGAGGGGTAAAGCTCATTGGTGCTACGGCACATTTTGTAACCAATGACCTGGATGAAGGACCCATCATTGCCCAGCAGATCATACCCGTTACCCATTCGCTTACTGCAGCCGATATGATGCGCGCCGGTAAGGAAATAGAAACAGCTGTACTGGCCAAAGCCTTGAGGCTGGTATTTGATGACCGGGTATTTGTATACAACAATAAAACAGTGGTATTTGAATAGAGTAGGGCAGCTTATGCAATAATTATATACCTTTGGCCCGCAGTTCTTTACTTTAATGATCGTTTTCAGGTTAATACGCCTTAGCGGCTGTATTATTAAAAAGGAACCATGTGTAATTCATGGGCTGTTGCGCAACTGTAAGGGAGCTTATCCTCCTAAGCCAGATACTTGCCAGGAAACCGGACGAATGCTTTCGCAGTTTAGAGCAGAAGTCAGAAGCAGTCCCATACCTCATAAGGCTGTTTCTCTCTTATTCTTAAATTCCGGAAGCATACTCATAAACGTAAAGGCATTATTTATTTAATGTTTAACCTAAAAGTTTTTGCGTATGCTGACAAACAATTTGGGCTACCCACGTATGGGCAGCCATCGCCAACTCAAAAAGGCCTGTGAACAGTACTGGACAGGCGCCATTTCAAGACAGGAATTATTCCTGGCAGCTAAGAAGATCCAGGAACACAATTGGAACCTGCAAGTAGCAGCGGGCATTGACCTTATTCCCTGCAATGATTTCAGCTTTTATGACCAGGTGCTCGACATGTCGCTGCTATTGGGAGCAGTACCTACCCGTTATGCCCCTGTGGTAACGGAAGTAAAAGACAATACGGAGATCGACCTGTATTTTGCCATGGCCCGTGGCTATCAAAAAAATGGCCTGGATATCAAGGCCATGGAAATGACCAAGTGGTTTGATACCAATTACCATTACATCGTTCCTGAATTTACTGCCCACCAGGAGTTCAAAATATTCTCCAATCGCCTGTTTAGTGAATGCAGTGGAGCAAGACATATTACAGGCCAAACACCCAAACCGGTATTGATAGGTCCGGTTTCTTATTTGTTGCTGGGCAAAGAAAAGGATGGTACAACCGCTTTTGACAGGATTGACCTGATCAAAAAGCTGGTGCCTGTATACATAGACATCCTCAACAAGCTTAAAGATGATTACCGGGTTGACTGGGTACAACTGGATGAACCCTTCCTGGCCATGGACCTCACAGAAAAGCAACGGCAAGCCTATGTATATGCCTATGGAGAAATTAAGAAACATTGTCCCCATATCAAAACACTGCTCACCACGTATTTTGAAGGGCTGCAGGACAATACTGCGTTAGCAGTGAACCTGCCGGTATGTGCCTTGCATATTGACCTGGTGCGGGCACCACAACAATTAGCAGCCATACTAAGCAGTGTGCCAGCCCAGCTTACTCTTTCGCTGGGGGTGATTGATGGTAGGAATATCTGGAAGAATGATTACACCAAATCCCTGTCGCTTATAAAGCAGACCATTGATACCCTGGGTGAGGAGCGGGTAATGATTGCGCCTTCCTGTTCTTTACTGCATACGCCTTTTGATCTTGAGCTGGAGACGAAACTGGATCCGGTGATCCGGAACTGGATGGCATTTGCCAAACAGAAATTGCAGGAGATCAGGGAGCTGGCCGCCATTGTAAAAGGCGATACAGCCTTGCTGGAACAGAACCGGCAGGCCATTGACGATCGCCGTAGCTCCCCCCTCATTCACAAACCTGCGGTCAAACAACGGGTGACAGCCATTACAGCTACGGATGCTGAACGCAAGAGCCCCTTTGCCACCCGGCAACAGCAACAACGCAGCTTGTTCCAGCTTCCTTTGTTTCCTACTACCACCATTGGTTCTTTTCCGCAAACGGAGGATATACGGCAATTAAGGGCGCAGCTAAAGAAAGGAGAACTTACACAGGCAGCTTATGACCAGGCCATAGAACAAGCTACCATCGCAGCCATTCGCTGGCAGGAAGAAACAGGGTTGGATGTATTGGTGCATGGTGAGTTTGAGCGCAACGATATGGTGGAATATTTTGGTGAACAACTGGATGGGTTTGTTTTCACGCAATATGGCTGGGTGCAAAGTTATGGCAGCCGCTGTGTGAAGCCACCGGTGATTGTGGGTGATGTGAGTCGCCCCCGGGATATGACCGTTCGCTGGAGCAGTTTTGCACAGGCGCAAACCACCCGTTTTATGAAAGGGATGCTCACCGGTCCGGTAACGATCTTACAATGGTCATTTGTACGGGATGATCAGCCCCGTTCTGTAACCACCAACCAGATTGCCCTGGCCATCCGGGATGAAGTGGTGGCATTGGAAAAAGCCGGCATCAGCATGATACAGGTGGATGAGCCCGCTATCCGCGAAGGCTTACCCTTGCGTAAAAAAGACTGGCCGGCTTACCTGCAATGGGCGGTACAGGCATTCCGCTTATCGGCCAGTGGTGTAAAAGACGAAACACAGATCCACACGCACATGTGCTACAGTGAGTTTAATGATATCATTGAACATATTGCAGCCATGGATGCCGATGTGATCACCATTGAAACCTCGCGTTCACAAATGGAACTGCTGGAAGCCTTTGCCCACTTTCAATATCCCAATGAGATAGGGCCAGGGGTATATGATATTCATTCACCACGGGTACCCACGGTAGAAGAAATGGTAAGTCTGCTGGAGAAAGCAGCTGCTTTATTACCTGCGGGTAATATCTGGGTGAATCCCGATTGTGGATTAAAAACCCGCAAATGGCCCGAAACTAAAAAAGCATTGGAGTATATGGTAAAGGCTGCTGCTGTGGCCAGAGCCGGCGTAGGGAAGGAGGTGGTAGCTTAAATTCATGAATCGGCAGTTGTTGGACCATTGGGCTAAAGCCCAAACCTATTTACTGTCTTCGTTGCCCTGCCCTAAAGGGCAGGGCAATCCCTTTACTTCGCCATCATGATCCACAACACTAAAGGACTGGCAACAGGACAGGGCAAAGCACTCGAAGCAAAAGATTGCCGATTGCCGACTGCCGATTCACGTATATTTAATCAAACATTCGACCCATGGAGCTAGAACAAAGAATAGAACAATCGGAGACCAGGATATTCAAAGCCGTATTTCCGAATACGACCAATCATTACGATACCTTATTTGGCGGTACAGCCATGGCCCTGATGGATGAGGTAGCTTTTATTACGGCAACCCGGTTTGCCCGTAAGCGCATGGTCACCGTATCGTCGGACCGGATTGATTTTTCGCAACCTATTCCGGCCGGCACCATCATTGAATTGTGTGGCCGGGTAAGCCAGGTTGGCAATACCAGCCTACAGGTACGCGTAGATATTTTTGTGGAAGAAATGTATTCCATGCAGCGCACCAAAGCGGTTAGCGGCAGCTTTACCATGGTAGCTGTAGACGAAGCCAAAAAGCCCGTGAAAATTTTGTGAGTTGTGAGTTACCTCAAAATTTATGTACCAGGCCCAATCCAACTGCCCCCTGTTGGTAGGTAGGCATCACGACTGTATTGGGGTGTTTGTTTTTGAATAGGTTTCTTTGTATCATGGGATACAACCAGTAGGCCAACCGGGTAGAGGCAATACCCACACCGGCACCGGCTACTACATCACTGAACCAATGTTTGTTGTTGTACATGCGCAGGTACCCGGTAGTAACCGCCACTGCATAACCAGCCACACCAAACCAGGGACTCTTGTCTTTATACTCCTGGCGCATGAACTCGGCTGCCACAAAAGCATTGGCCGTATGGCCGGAGGGGAATGAATAAAAATCTGATCCATCGGGCCGCTGTTCACCACTGAATTTCTTGATGGAAAATACAGCACTGTTGGAGATCAGCATCGACATGCCATACAGAATGGTCCTGTCTTTGAAATTATGTTTTCCCTTGATGCCTGCTGCATTCAATCCATATACAGCCAGGGCAGGTGCATATTGCAGGTAATTGTCAATGGAGGTACGATTATGTGGATGTTCGATAGCTATCTCTTGCTTGAGATTTTCGTTTAAGTCCTTTAACTCATGGTAGCCTAAGGAGGTAAGTCCATAAGAGATCAGGGCTGCCGGAATAATAAAAGATTTTACCGGGAAGGCATTGTTAACCACCGGGGTATTCCAGTTAACCCGTCTGGGCACCGTATCGGTGGCCTGGATAGCTTTGCCGGAGCTATCCGTGTATTGTGCAGTAGCAGGGGTCAGCGCGCAACAGGTGATCGCTGCTGCTGCCATTGTTTTGTACCAGTATTGCATGAATTAACGGGGGGCTTTAATTATTGCAATAGTAAACGTAAATTTTAAAGAAAAATTGAAGCAACAGGTTCCTGGCTGACCGTAATGGGTAAAATGGGATAATTTATGCATGTATGAAAGACAATAAATCAGTCTTTTACTTCCCCTTTTTATCATGCAGCCTTTTGAGTTCCAGCCTATTACCCAGTTACAGAAAACAGGTTCAGGGAGGCAGTTGAGGGGGGCTGCTACCTGGCTGCCACCCAGTTAAAATAATCTTAATATTGTTTCAAACGTGAGCCACCCGGTCAATTAGTGGGAAAAGGGCGATCTACCCTAAAGCTGCCAATGCCAGCCTGACAGCCCATCTAGCTGGGGCATTGTTTTTGTGCTGCTACCTTCATGAGTCAGGCATTTGTAAAGGAAAGTGAAGAGCAATGGCTGCATGAAATTGCACCCACCGTGAATGCATTGATCCTGTACCTCACGCGGGAAAACAATGGTATCAGGGTATATGAAAAGAGCAACCGGCCTGATCCCAAAACCGGCAAGGAAATCTATTTGATGAGTAACGGTTTGGAATACACCATTGTTCAGGAGGGGCACTGGAGCATAGTATAACAATTCATCATATCAGTCAAATCCCCTGAAACCTCGTTAAATATTCCATCCATAACCGAATTTTTCCCTACTTTTAGACGCAATACTTCTTTTCGTTAAGATGGAAAGGTAAAAAAGAACGGGTTTTTTACTGGTTCGAATAGAACGAAAGGAGTTGGAAGCAAAGACTTCCGATGTACCAGGTTAAGGTTCCGGCAGGCCACGGCCATCCGGAAAAATAGGCTGTCCCATGCCAGATTCCTGTTAGTTCATTATCTTTAGTACGGAATCCTGTTTTTATGTGATGGGTTATTGCTTCCCTCTTCCTGATGCAACGGTTTACAGTCAGGCTTTTATAACCCGGGCCTTCGCTACTTCGTCCTTTTTAAAGTGATTCCCATTGCCTGGTTACGGTTTATGAATAGCACCCTGTTGGTCTGATCAACTCTTTTATTTCACTGGAAACTTGTAATGACCTGTTCATGAAAACAGCGGGAGACGCATTAATTCACCTATTCCAACAAGGCGTAGAAAGCGCCTTTGCAGAGATCTATAACCTGCACTATACAGCTATCTATTATTATGCCCGGCATTTTGTGCCCGATGCACAGGAAGCCAGGGATATCACAGCCGAAACTTTTGTGAAGCTGTGGAAACTGCGTGCCAATTTCGACAATATCCATAAGATCAAAACCTTCTTACACGTTACCACGCGCAATGCATGCATCGATGCATTACGCCACCAAAAATGGAAGGCCGGCAAACATCAGCAACTGATACAATTACTCATGGAAGACGATGAGTCCATGATCGCCCGCAATAATTCGCCCATGGCAGCCGCCACCAGGTTTGTCAACGGATTGGTGGAAGGCGAATTACTTAGCCGCATATACGAGGAAATTGAAAACCTGCCTCCGCAGCGTAAGATCATCTTCAAACTATCCTTCCTGGAAGGCATGAAGAATGCAGCTATTGCCGCCCGGTTGAACATAAGCGTGCAAACTGTACAAAATCAAAAAACCATTGCACTCAAGTTTCTTCGCCTGACGGTATTAACGCAAAAACTGGCGTAAGCCTGGCTGCAGTTGACTTGCACGGTAAGGCATACAAGCCATGACTATTCTTTTTTGCTTTTTTTGCCAATTACGATGGTTCAGTACACCACCTTATTCGTTATATACAGGATTCCCTTGCTTATAAAGAATGCAGCTAATTGGCCTGGGAGATTAACACTCATTTTTTTTCTATACTGTAACCATGCATTTGACTATGCATTGACAGTATAACTCATCCGGACTTATTCAGTCTGGCATTTATATCCCGGCCTTTCCCGTTTAGGCCGGGATCTTTTTTTAACTCCCGGCGGTATCTTCAGCCTGTCTTTTCGTTGTATATAGAATATCCTTCCCTTGATCTGTTGCCCTGATTCTCTCCTTCATTACCCGATCCCCACGGGAGAGCAGTTTGGAAAGCTAAGGATGGACATTAAATGGAACTGCTATCTATCAAAACCTATTCCCATGAATAATATTGTAAAACGGAAGGCCGACCTCATTACCCGGTACCTCAAGGGCGCTTTGGATTCAACAGAGCAGCAGGAGCTGGAAAACTGGGTAGAGGAATCGGAAGAAAACCGGCACTTGTTTGAATCACTCACCAATCCTGCCCATTTGCGGCAGGCCTTGAACAGGTACGATGAAAAAAGGAAAAAGATCCTGGACAAGATACAGGCTTCTATTGCCCTTAACCAGGTTCAACGGACAAGCTGGTGGTTTCAATGGCGCGGCCCCCTGGCCATGGCTGCATTGATTGCTGTACTGATCGCAGGCGCCTGGCTGTTTTGGTATAAAAGCGCCAGCTCATCTTTAGCCGCAGCCCTGCCTACCCGGTTCAGGAATGAAGTATTGCCCGGTGAGGACAAGGCCAAACTAACCCTCGACGATGGATCGGTCATCATCCTGATCGATACCGTCAACGGCGTACTGGCTTCAGAAGCCAACGGACGCACCAAAGTGTACAAAGAGAATGGCTGGTTATCCTATCACAGTACCGAGGCAGGTGATAGCCTTTACTATAATACCATCCGGGTACCCCGCAAAGGGCAATACAAGGTATTATTGCCCGATGGCAGCAGGGTATGGCTCAATGCGGGGTCCAGCCTGCGTTATCCCGTTGTATTTGGGCTGAATGAGCGCCGGGTGGAGCTACGGGGTGAGGCCTATTTTGAAGTAACAAGTACACCTGCCACCATTCCTGCTATCAGCGGCCCCCTTCTCCATCGAAAAAATGCTGTTAACCTGCCCTTTATTGTAAGCCTGTTCACCATTACCGGTGCTGCCCAGGTACAGGTATTGGGTACCCGCTTTAATGTAAAAGCCTATACAGATGAACCCCATGTTCAGACCACCTTGCTGGAAGGGTCCATCAAACTGCGCAAAGGTCCCCATGAACTTTTATTACAGCCCGGGCAGCAGGGCCGGCTGGGAAACAATGGCCAGGTAACCATCCTCAATGATGTCAATACAGGGGACGTTATTGGCTGGAAGGAAGGTCTGTTCAGGTTTAAGGATGCCAATCTTAGAGAGATCATGAAGCAGGTAGAACGCTGGTATGATGTAGAGGTGGTTTATGAAATGACCGTACAGGATCTGTTTACAGGCAGTATAGAAAGAAACACTCCTTTATCCCAACTACTTCAATACCTCGAACGGAGGGGTAAGGTTCAATTTGCCATTAATGGCAATAAAGTGATCGTAACCCGGTAAGCGGATAGTACAACCATTCACTTTATTCGTTATCTAAATAGCACTCTTTTGTTGATCTGACCCGGCCCTGTCACGCCGGGTACATTAAGGCTATCTGCCATGGAAAACAACCTCATTAAAAGAAAAGCTGAGCTTATCCTCAAATACATGCAGGATGGGATGTCGGATATGGAGCAACTGGAGCTGGACGATTGGGTAAGCGCCTCCGGAGAAAACAGGGCCTTCCTGGAATACCTGGTCCAGTCAGGCCATCTCAAACAAGCACTGCTGGATTTTGCCGGTAATAAAACCAAAACCTGGGAACAAATTGCGGCGCTTATTGCCCAACAGCAACCAGACAATCTTACCAATAACCTCCTTAACTGAAGTCCGTTTTATTGACATAACTCAAATAAAAGGAACGGACAAACGCTCCTCATTTTCACCTAAGGGTTTCCCTCTAGTTTGATTTAAACATTTGTGACTAAATCCGCAAAAAACAACAAAATCAAATAGGATTGTTTTTTGTACGCTAGGCATATAAGGTTAGATTTGATGACTCTCCTTATAACGGTAATGGTCGACAGACGAATTAGCAACAAACTCTCTACAACCAATTGCCCGACCCTCTGATAGCATTCCTGGCATAGGCCTGCTTAATAGTGATGGACTACTGTTTTTTACACAGTTCAATGTTATTGACATGCATAATTCCAGATTCCTGATGCTCACACATGACAGCTTGCGCCGCATGGTTGAGCAAACCCTATACGCTGATCTGAACCTTATTGCTATGCGTCCATTTATTGAAAAACAATTGTGCAGTCCGCTCGATCCGGCAATCCGTTATACCCCTTTCTTTTATGGGCTATTACCGGGTGACCACCGTGTATTTTCTTTAAGGCCATTTTGTATTCCTATAGACCTTCCTGTTATTTACAACTGGATCCATGAATATTGCAGCATTCCTGGTCAAAACCCTTTTTCACCAGTACAACAATTGCTGGAAGCTTATCACGATCTGTTGACGGCTGATTATTGCCAATCCCTGGTAGCTGAAGTAAATGGCACGCCCATTCTTCAAATTGATATTGTACGCGCCGACCAGGATGAAATAAGCCTGAAGGAGGATATCCAGGCAGGAGACTATTGCATTCACTTTTTGTTTTCACCGCATTTTGATGAACCCATGAGCTATTTTGCCAATGCGCTTAATAGCTGCCTGTATAGTTTCTTTTCATTTCCGGGTATTAGCCGGGTATTTTGTAAAGCCTCTGCATCGGATAAGCGATCCAATTTCCTCTTGCAGGAGGCCGGTTTTGTATTGGATAAAACAGTGCGGGATTATCCTGGTAAAATGAATATTTACCGGCATGACCATGTGCCAACAGTTACAGGTTGATACCAATCAGCCTTCAAGATAAAGGCGCCACTGGCGCCCTTGTTAAATACAGTTTCCATTAGCCTTGAGCCTTATTCTATCCTTTCAACGCCCCTTCCTGATTCAAACCGGGAAGGGCTTTCTTTTTTCAGGCTTCTATAGCTAGTTTATACCCTTTACCATGCACATTGATCAGGCTGATGCCCGGATCTTGTTGTAATTTCTTCCTTAGCCGGGAAACAAACATATCCAGGCTGCGCCCTACGATGACGCCTTCATCTTCCCACACTTCTTTTAACAACCGGCTGCGGTCGATCACTTCATTGGGAGTGGCTGCAAATATTTGCAGCAGTTTTGATTCTTTGGCGGTGAGGGAAATGGGTTCTTTATTCAATTCCAACAGTTGCTTATCGGTATAAAACAGGTAGCGGCCAATAGGGATCACATTAGTCGGTAGGGGGACATCCAGGACTTCGGGTACAGGGATTGCTGCAAGCATGGGACCGCCTTCTTTCCGGCGCCTGGAATACAGTAGCCGGCCAAGCAAGGATAAACATATGGCTGCCAGACAGGCGCCCAGCAGATACCAGGAGGAGGTAGCAGCCGTGGAAGCGGGAAATTGCACCTTAATGGCATAACATCCTTTCACCTGGGCTCTCCCCGAACAGGGTATAATATTGTTGGCAGTGTCCTTGTTGATCGAATACCCAAAGATCACTTCCTTACTGGTACAGGTAATTACCTCCACGAGGTAGGTAGGAGGGAGGTGGTGCTGTTTCACCACCCGGTCAATCACCTTTACCAGGGTATCGGGTATGAAGGTAAAGGGACTTTCAAAGGTCAGTATGTATTCATGACTGCCGGTTTGTTTTACCGGCAGTACCCGGGAAGAAGCATCGCCCACATGCAACAGGACCTGGTGGCCAATGTTGCGGATCATGATCAACTCCTTTGACTGGTCATATACAGGGAGTTCAGCCTGGTCATGGGTAACCGTCCAGGAAACTATGACCACCAGGGCCAGGGATACTGCCAACAAAGTCTTCCAACGCATGTGTAAAAATAACCTATTCCTGCTGTGCCCCATGGCCTTTTGCACAGATTTTACAGTCGTTTACATAGAATTTACAGGCCTTTTACCACTGCCGGGTGGACTCCGGTCTAGGTTTGCAGAAACAGGCAAAGCGCCTGTTGCTCACCTAAAATTTCACCCATTATGCGTACGCAAACATTGTTATTGGCCTTTCTCCTGCCTGGCACATGGCATTTTATCAGCTGCCGGGAGACAGTAAAAGCAACGGTACCCACCGTAGAAGTCACCGGCACTCCGGCGGCGCCCGCCCCCATTCCTGCTGCGGCAATCGGTTTTGCCTTGCAGCCTAAGGAAAGTATTTTGTACTGGAAAGGAAATCCGGTAGTTGGTGGCGGACATGCCGGCACCCTGAGAGCCGAATCGGGCAACCTGGCACTTGATGCCAGCGGTAAATTGGTGGGCGGCTTTTTTGTACTCGATATGAATAGCATCCTTTGTACCGACCCGGGCAATAAGGGACCGGAGGATGGACTGGTCCAGCATTTAAAAGATCCTGATTTCTTTGATGTGCCCAAGTTTCCCAAAGCCTTCTTTACCCTGCTCAAAGCAGCAGGCGGCGCCAATGACAGCAGCTTTACCATTACTGGTCAGCTCAATATCAAGAACAAGGTCAATGAAATTACTTTTCCAGCCACCCTGGTGAAGACCGGAGATCATATTCAAGCCAAAGCCTCCCTCATCATCAACCGGGTTAAATGGGGCATTACCTATCAATCGGCCAATTTTATCAGTAACCTCAAAGACAACGCCATTTCTGATTTTATACCCATTACGCTGGACCTGCATTTCAAGCAGATGCCCTGAGCAGATGGAAGCCATGCATGTTGAAGATAGTAACACAAACCCCTTCCCGTCAACTGGCGGGAAGGGCCTCACAAAGCAAAAGGCCGGTATGGAAATACCAGCCTGTACTACTTAACTGTGTCACATGATCAGGATATAAACCCTTCGTCACCGCTTACCGGTCCCACCACATTTTAGTTGATAATTCATCCGGACCCTGCACCTGTACCGCTTCGGCATAATGCGCCCCATTGAGGTCCTTTTCGGTAGTTGGATAACACTGGCGCCGGGGTATCTGCCCACCCGCATTTAAAGGATCAAGGGCAGGCGATAATACCGGATAGCCCGTTCTTCTCCATTCTGTCCAGGCCTCATAACCGTTGTTCATATAAAAGTTGATCCACTTTTGGGTATGAATGCGGTTCAGTTTGGCATCAAAAGAAAGGGAATTGATGGCTGGTATATCAATGGCAGCCTGTAACCTGTAATCATTTTTTTGCTGGGCAGAGATCACCACTACTGGGTTGACGGAAGTAGCCGCCCACTGGTCCATGGAAGCATTGATGCCTTTTTCATACCAGGCAGCTACCTGTGTATCGCCACCAGTGATCCATCCCCGTAAGGCCGCCTCGGCCATGGTAAAACACAACTGCGCATAGGTAGTTAATTGCAAAGGGGCATTTTGTGCATAGATGGCCCGGCCCAGCAAACTGAAATCGGACACATCATAATAAGCATTCTCCCCATAAGGCAATCCCGCATAAGTACCCGTGCTGATCGCTGGCCGGGCAAAGATGGGCAGGCGCGGATCATTGAAGTTTTTGAGCTTATCGATCACCGTGGCCGACGTACCATAATCATAGCGGCCCTGCCGTGTATAGTTGGTATACCAGGGGCATTCAAAATTGCTATTACTAAGGTATTTATAGATCGCATTATCCGTATTGGTTGTCATGATACCCCCGGCTACGGCTTCCAGGAAGGCCGTTTTGGCTAGTGCAGCATCTTCGGTCTTTGACATGCGCAGTGCAATGATGGCGCGTAAGGAATTGCCCCAACTTTTCCACCGGTTAAAACTCCCATCAAATAAAGGATCATTGGGCAAACCGGCGGATAATTGTGCTACCCCCTCTTTTAGCTCTTTTAACAGGTCATTGTAAATAGATCGTTGCGTATCAAATTTGGGTTTATTGTTCACCGGTCCTTTAAACGCCTCTGAATAGGGCACATCACCCCAGCGATCGGTGACATGCAACATTAAAAACGCTTTCATGATCCTGGCATGTCCCAATTGATTGTCGTTGGAACCATTATCCAGGATGGCCCTGGTATTTTTAGTAGCCGGGTCGGTATTCAGGTTGATCACCGTTTGCAGGTCCATCAAAGGGCCTGCATAGATCGGATCATAATTAAATATCTTATTGAAATAACGCGACTCCTGGGTGTAAATAAATTCGGCCATGTGCTGGGCATACAGCGCACCGGCAGCCCCCTGGATACCCGACACATTAATGACGGCATTGCCAAACAGGAATTTGGTGCTGGGCACCTGGGGTGCATTGGGACTGATGTTCAGGTCGCCAAAATCTTTTTTACAGGAACTAAACAGGCTAAGCGCAAGCAGGACCGGAACGGTAAACCTTGTATATCGTATAAACATAATCCAGGTTTTTGACATTAGAAGTTTAGTTTAAGATTGATGCCCATGGAACGGGTACCGGGCAGTTGACCGCCTTCCAGCCAGGACTGCTCCAGCTCGGAAGGATCGATGCCCTTTACCTTGCTGTACAGCAGCCACAGGTTTTGCCCGGCCAGGGAAACTGAGCCTCCCTGTATGCCTGTTTTACCGAATAAGGATTTGGGCAATTGCATACCAATGGATAGCTCCCGCAGCTTGATATAGGAAGCATCATATAGCCAGTTTTCCCATACAGAAAACAAAGCCCCTTCATAAAGGCCCTGCGTCTCTACATATACATCATTCTCTTTTAGCGTATTTACATTGAGACCACTTAGCAGCACACCGCCACCATTGGCTACCGGGTCACGTTTGGGTTTACCCTTGTCGTTTAGTCCCGCGGTTTCAGCAGCCAGTCCCGAATAAGAATTGAACATTTTGGTGGTGGAGATGAACAGGCCGCCCTTTTGGAAGTCGATCACAAAAGACGCAAAGAAATTCTTGTAGGTAAGCGTGCTGGAAAAACCGCCGGTATACTTAGGCAAAATAGTACCCAGGTCAAGGTTGTCTTCCGTTACATAAAAGCCATCATCACCAATGAGACGGCGGCCAGTTGCCGGGTCTTTCTTAATGCCATTGCCTACGATCAATCCATAAGGTTTTCCGATCTTGGCATTGAGTGATACGGCCGGAGAACCCACAAAACCAAAGGCGATATTGGAACCATCCAACGAAGTCTGGATATTATCAATGCCATAAGCCAGTTCAATGACTTTATTGCGGTTAATGCCCAGGTTGAAATCAACCTCCCAGCTCAGGTTGCTTTGCCTGATGGGCGTACCGCCAATGGTAAACTCATAGCCATAGTTGCGGATATTGCCCGCATTGATGAGCTGGGCGGTATAACCCGTAGAACCCGGCACACTGACCGGCAGTATCTGTCCCTTGGCTTCCCGGAAATAGTAGTTCACATCCAACCGCACCCGGTTCTTCAGGAACTTCAGATCAAGCCCTGTTTCATAGCTGGTTGACAAGGTAGGCTCCAACTGGTCATTGGGACGTTGGTTGGGAATGGTTTGGGTAGAATAGGTAATATTACCATTGCCCACAGGTTTTACATAATTCACGCCCAGGGGAAAGGCCGACTGTGTATTGTACGGACCGATATCAGTACCCACTTTGGCAATGGAAGCCCTGAACTTACCAAAGGAAAGGAGGTCCTTATTGCGGATCAATTCAGAAAACACAAAGGAACCTGAAACACTGCCGTATACATAGGAATTGTTGCCTTTGGCAAGGGTAGAAGATACATCATTGCGCAGGCTAAGGTCAATAAAGGCCATATTCTTATAGCCCACCGTAGCATAGCCATACAGGCTGTTGATCTTGCGGGTACTGATAAAATTGGTGGCATTTTTTTCATTGAGCGAATTGCTCACATTGTATACATTGGGAATGATGAAACCACCATTGGTCGCCACCGACACATTGTTGTTCTGTTGTTTCATCAGCTCACCAAAGGCTGCGGCAGTCAACGAAAAGTCATTGATCGCTTTCTCATACTCAATGGCGCCCAGTACATTCATTTCCCTGAATTTGGATTCAAAGGCCGTATAACGGGCGGTATTGATGGTATAAGAGGCCGTTCTGCTATCGCCATTGGTGTTTACAAAATTGCCCCTCAGGATGGCCGACACTTTTAATCCATCCAGCAACTTATAACTGGCATTGGCGCTGCCATATACCCGCTGTATATAATTGCGGGAGGTATTTTCATTTACTTCCGTATAAGGATTGTCCCAATACTTGGCCGCCAGGTTGGTAGGAGAGGAGATATTCCAGGAGGTATACGTGCCATCTTCCCGTTTGTACCTTTTTAATTTATGCGTTTCAATATTCCGTTGAAACCATTGGTTGAAAGAAGCGCTTGTTTGCGTATTGTATCCTTCCAGGGGTACATTGGACAGGTACTCATACACATAATTAACATTGAGCCCAATCCTGAACTGGCTGGTAATGTCCATCGTATTGGTCAGCGTTACCCAATTCTTCTGTTGTTTTGAATTGGGTACTACGCCTGTCCTGCTCAGATTGGTGAAGGACACCCGGGTGTTTGATTCCTGGCCTACTTTGGAGAAGGCCACCGTGGTGTTATTGGCAATACCAGTTTCAAAGAAGTCCTTTACATTGTTGGGCTGGGGGCTGAAGGGCTTTAGTTTTCCGAATTCTGGATCAGAGGGGTCCCAGGCATACCAGGGAGCATGGAGGGTGCCATCCATTTTTGGACCCCAGCTTTCGTCCACATCATAGCGGTAGTATTTAGCGCCATTCAGTGGGGCCAGGTTGGCCGGCATGGTAGCCGGATTGTAATTAAACGTCAGCCAGTTTTGCGAAACACCTCCGCCATACTCATTCTGGTAATCGGGCAATATGTATACCCGTTCTACCGTAGTGGTATGGTTCAGGTCAACGCCAATGCCCTTTTTGGTACCTTTTTTTGTGGTGATCACTACCGCGCCTTCGGCACCCCGTTGTCCGTACAAGGCTGTAGCGGCGGGGCCCTTGAGGATGTTGACCGATTCCACATCATCGGGGTTGATGCCATCGGCATTCACAATCACCCCATCAATCACATAAATGGGGTTGCCACCGCCCAGGGTATTCACCCCACGCAGGCGGATACTGGAAGTTCCGAATTTGGCACCGGAACCTCCACGTATCTGTACACCTGCCACCTTTCCTGCTAAAGCCGTATTGATATCTGCCAGCTTGGTGCTGGTGAGTTTGTCGGCTGTAATTTTTTGGTTGGCATAGCCCGTCGACCGCTGCGTGCGCACCACACCCAATGCTGTTGTGACCACCACTTCCTGCAGTTGGCCAGGAGCCGGCTTTAAGGTAATATTCCAGGAGCTGGTAGCCGATACCGCCAGTTCAACCGGTTGGTACCCTTGTGAGCTGATGAGGAGCACCGCATTGCCGGCAATATTGTTCAGGGAGAATTTTCCACTGGCATCGGAAGAGGTTCCTTTCGATTGCCCTTTTAAAGTAATGGAAGCGTAGGGGACCGGCTTCCCCTCTTCATCTTTGATCTGACCGTGAATGTTTTGTTGCGCCTGTAGGGCTGTGATAAGCAAGAGGCCTGGCAATAGCAGGCAAAGCATTTTTCTCATGTGAATTTAGTTTGATTGAATAAACCCGTTCCGGATCTATTGGATCAACTAAAATAATCAGGTGCTGCACAGCCAAAAGGGGTATTCAACAGGCAAACACAATGCTTCAATCAATAGCCACCAACCGTATCACTAATACGCTTATTTACACTTTACGGGAGTTCGTTTACACTTAGAGGAGGTACAAAGAGAGTGGAAAGGCTAACTACAGATCAGGGTGATCCCGCCAATAGGCGGGACTGAAAGGGCGACCCACCCTAAAGTTGTATTAGCGGGCATTGTCCTGGTCCAGGAGGGCCAGCACCAGCTCTTTATAGCTGCGCCCAATGGGGATCTTGAGGCCGTTTACCTCTACATCGGTGGCAGTAAAGGCTTTTATTTTATTTCTCGATACCAGGAAGGAACGGTGCGTGCGCATAAACTCCTGTTTATCCAGCTCCGCTTCTATATCGGCCAGTTGATACTTGGTCAGGTATTGCCCTGATACGGTGACGATGTTGATGTATTCTTTTTTACTTTCAATGTACAGTACTTCGGCTGTATAGATCCTGATCTTCTTCTTATTGATATTGATCAAAAAGCTTTTTCTTTCGGATGTACTGCTGCCAATAGCAGAAGTGGGTATCGCCTCTTTCCGTTTATCCCGTATCTTATTGACAGCGCCAATAAAACGGTTAAAGCTGATGGGTTTTAACAGGTAATCCACCACATTCAATTCATAGCCGTCGAGCGCATATTCGCGGTAGGCCGTGGTAATGATGATCTGCGGGGGCGATTTGAGCGTTCGAATGAAGTCAAGTCCTTTCAGCTTGGGCAAATGGATGTCCAGGAATAGCAGGTCAATATCGCCGCCCTTCAGCAATTCCAGCGCATACAAACCATCGCTGCAAACACCCTTTAACGTAAGAAAAGGGATCTGCCGTACATAATCCTGTAGTACTTCTGCCGCCAACGGCTCATCTTCTATGATCAGGCAATTATACTTTTCCATACGTATTCAAATTTACATGAACCACCGCCTTAAAAACCTGGTTTTCCTTGCTTGTTTGCAAAGATTGCTCACCATACAGCAATTCCAGCTGGCGACTGGTATTGGACAACCCGATGGCATTAGCCGAACCATTGGAGCCCGGTTCCTCAAAACTGTTTTCCACCACAAATGAAAGCTGCCCCTTTTGTACCACCATATCCAGGTGAATATAAGAATCAAAGTGGTTCTCACCGGCGCCATGCTTAAACGCATTTTCTACCAGCGGCAATAACAACAGCGGGGCAATGGGTTGCTGCGGATCATCAATGTTTTTGGTAAATACCAGCGACAACTTATCCGTGTACCGTATTTGCTGAATGGCGATATAGTCTTCCAAAAAACCTACCTCCCGCTCAATCGAGATCGTATGGCTGCCGCTCTCATACAGCATAAAGCTCAGTAGCTCCGACAGTTTCAGTACCACATCCGGGGCCTGGTCGCTTTTTTTGCGGGTGAGCGCATAGATATTGTTCAGCGTATTGAACAGGAAATGGGGATTGATCTGGTTCTTTAATAGCTGCAATTCCGTAGTGAGTTTTTCTTTTATTAGCGCTTTTTCCCGTTCCTTGGTTTCCTGTTGATAGGCTACAAACCGGGTAGCCATCAGTAAGGCTGCGGGAAAGGCTGTTTCGATCATGATGCTCAGGAATTTCCGGGGCTCTACAAATACCCCCTCGCGCACCACAATATTCTCATATATAAATGGCAATACCAATTGACGGGCCAGTACAATGATGGCACAGATGGCCGCACAATAGGGCAGGAGGATATAAAGTGCATTGACCAGTTGGCTATTTCTTTTTTGTACTATTTTAACCAGGGCGATATACACCAGGTAATAAGCAAAGATGAGGTGCGGCAGGATGTAAAAGAAAGCACCGGCAAAAGCCCTGGTGATGTACTTGGTCTCCGTCCAATCCTGTACAAAATCCTTCAGCCACATGTATTCCAGGTAGCCCAGCAGCCACCAATACAGCGTCCAGAAAAGGATATGCCGGAAAGGTTTGTTCATAGCGCCAAAAATCGAATAAATCGGGCACTGTACACAAAAAACAAGTTGATAACATCCAGGTAGCGGCCAACAACCAGAATCTGTCAACGAATGGCAGCCGGGTTGCCCATCATTTACCATAAGCGCCAGTGCAAAACAGGCCAGCTACCACCAGCAGTTTTCCCCGGCAGGTAAGCGGGGAATAATTTTGGTGATAATTTTCAGCCCATGCCATATCTAACAGTTGCCCGTTCCATCATATTGCTCAGGATTGCGGTGGCCCTTATTTTTTTAGCCCATGCCCTGGTACGCATCGGCAATCATACCATGGAGCGGTTTGCCGGTTTCCTTGACAACAAGGGTTTTGTGTATGGCACCATTGTGGTATGGGCCATCACCGTTTTTGAAATTGCAGGCGGTATTTTACTAGCCCTGGGCTATTATACCAGGACCATGGCCATCGGGTTTATCCTTTTACTGATCATGGGAATTATCCTGATCCATTTTTCCATGGGCTGGTTTGTAGGCGAACATGGGACTGGCGGTATGGAATACAGTTTTATATTGATCATGGCCTTATTGCCGGTGATTGCAGCTGATAAACGTTCCCCTCAGCTACCATAGCAGCAACACCTACCTGTTACTGCCATCATGAATGGCGGCCTGCCGTTGACGCCAGTTGTCCGCCAGTGTTTTGGCAGAGGGCGTACCTATTGTATCCAATGCATACAATGCCCCTTCACCTACTGTTTTGTGTTTATACCAGGCTATGTCAATTCCAGTGGGTGAGTTATCCTCCAATAAGGCATTCAACCGGTTCAGGGCTTTGCCATGCCCCAGGATACTGATGTAGAGCGTGGCCAGGTAACGGAATCTGGCATTTTCATGTTCCGACATACCCATCAACTCCTCAAACGTAAGTTGGTTTAATACTTCGGCATACATCGGCAGGGTCAATAGTATTTGCAGGTAATCTATTTTATAGATCAGCAGCAGTAATTTATCAACTACTTTTCTATCCGACTGGCAAAGCATATTGATGGCGTCAAGGGCGGTTTGGACCAATTGCTTATTGGAAGAATGCAGGTGGGTGATAAAAACATCCAGTGCACTGGCAACCTTCAAATAACCCAGCACCTGGATGGTAATGGGGGTCAGCTCATCTTCCTGGTGCCTTAAAAATGGGCTTACCATATAGACATAGTATTTTTTAAATACGCCTATCGAAGCAATAAGCAGCATTTTTTGATGCACATCGCCCGTCCGGTTAAGTTGGTCATTGATAATATCGGCGATTTCCTTTTTCTTGTTCTTAAAAACCTCCAGGGTCAATGCTTCAGCCAGGGGAATATCATATAGGTAGATCGTATCCAGTATAAGCCTGGTTTCATTACTGATATCCGCTACCTGGAAGATGCTATTCCTTGACAGGTCTTCCAATACGCCCGTTTCCAAAAACTTGAGCCTGACAGCCCGCTCTTTACGTTCATACTCATATTGGGACGTTTCACCAGGGCCAGCCTTGCCTTTCAACATATCTGTAAACAAGGTGGCAGGCTTGATGGGAAGCGTACCCGGCACCCTCGGTACTTTTGAATAATTGTCATACCAGGAGCTAAGGCGGTGAAAGATCAATTCAACCACCAAATCAGCATCCCCTTCTACCGCAAAATGGGCAGCAAAATAGTATTGGAGTTGATCATTGGTATCAGCAGGATCAAACCCGGTGGCGGCCAGTGATTGATAAAGACCCAATATCACTTTTTTCGCCTTCAGCCTGATGAGCGCTGTAAGGATACTAACCTGTAGTCCGGGGTATTGTGTAAAGAGGCCCGGCAGGCTGGGAATAATACTTGTTTCCTGCAAAGCTGCCAACGTACCGATCAACGCCTCCAGGTTGCTGCTATCGCCTTGATGAAACAGGTCAAGCAGGGCAGGAACTGGTTGCCGGGATCCCACTTGCCCTATAGCAATAATGGAGGCCTTTCTAATGGCTGGCACATCCCGCTTGAGCTGTTCCATTAAAACATCCAGGTATTTCTGCGATTGGTTATAAGCCAGTGCAGGAATTAGCTTATGGCATACTGCTTTATTGTTGTCATCCCTGATCAGGGCAATGATCGTTGACTTTTTGAATTTGACCAACGCCCGCATTACATCATCTGTGAGTTTTTCCTCTTTCAGGCAGGACAAGAGAAAGGGGATGGACTTGTTAGTAGCTTGATTAAAAAGTACCCCTAAACAGATAGCTTTCAAATTCAAGTCGTACCCTGGCGCCTTTTGCAGGATGATGGATTCCGATTGCTTATCAGGATATTCCTCCCAAAAAGCCAGGGCACGCGGCAGGTAATGTTGATCATTGGTTTCAATGATCCTTCTGATCACCTCCTTTGTTTTTCTTAAGTCGCCCCCACGTAGTTTGATCAAATTCTTGTATTTCCGGAAACTCCAGCGGGAGTCCAATAAACCCTCCACTGCCAATACCGGATCCCGTTTGCAAAGTAGGGGAAAGACTATCCTGACCATCCCTTCATGGCCAGCCATGCTTTCTTTCAATTCAAGGTTAGTAAAATTGTACAGGTCATGCACGAGGAAATGCATTTTATGCAATTTCATATCCTTCATGCCTTTCAATCTTTCCAGGATCATTTCCACCCTGGTCTTTTCTTCCGGTGAGGCCCGGTTTTCAAGGACCAGCTTGACCTTGTCAGCATATTTGGCAGCAGGCATCATTACATACTCCTTCATTTTGGCTTCATTTTGCCAGGCCGATAAACGTTTGAGGTTATCTGCCAACGCAACCAGGGAGGCATTGAATACAGCGGAATCTACCGGGTAATTATCCAGGGCCTGCAATAAAAGGGGCGTAGCAGCAATATCCCTGATGTCTTTCAGCTTTTCGATGGCCAACTCATTTAGTTCCCCGCTGGTTTTCTTGATCGCCTCCAGCAGTGATTTGGCGGCTGTTACCGTACCAATTTCACCCAGGCCCGTCAGGCATTCCAGGCGAATACCTTTATCGTTGTCATCAATCATCTCCAGCAGCACATCACAACTGGCATCTTTCAATTTGCTGATCTGCATAATGGCCGAGGCACGATCGGCCACGGCAGCCTTCTCCAGCAAAGGCAGGAATTGCCGGATGGCAAAATAATCCCTGATCCTGCGATGAATGAATTCGAACTCTGCCATGCTCCTTTTTAACAGGAGCGTCCGGGTACAATATTGCAGAAATCCCCTGAAGGCCCAGGGAAGTTTTTTCTCCACCTTTAGCCTGCACAGGAGTATCCTGCTGCCAATAAAATGAATCCCTTTTTGCCATAAGGAAGCCCCATAAAACCATAGGGCAATCCCTGCCACCAGGGCAATCAAAAAGGAGTAACCCGGAGCAACAAAGCGCACAGTAACCGCACCTAAAAAAGCAGCTAGAAAAACGCCCAGGGTGGGGTAAATCAATTCCTTGGCTAAAAAAGCCAACAGTGCAATGGCCATCGCCATTTGAAGGAGCAACAATACCATGAGTCCTGCATCATGAAAAACCAGGAAACCGGCAATAGCCGCGGAAATTGCATACGCATTGTGTCCGATGAGGTCCCAAAATGCAGGCGACTCATCGGTGATGATGGCAGCATTGATCAGCGCAGCCGCCATATACAGGAAGATCCATTGATAATAATTGCCCGTTTTAAAATAGGACAGGAACAAGAAGGGTAGGGCGATGACCGCCAGGACGATGAGGTGCTTCCACCACGGGGCCGATCTAAGCGCCAGGAACCATTTCTGTACCTTCAGCGTGCCTATGCTGTATACAATGGCCATCAACCCCACAGCAAATACAAACAAGACAATAAATATACTGCCCTCCCAGGCGGAAAACATAAACCCAAAGGGGATATACAGGATGGCCATAACGATCATGATCACGGGCCAGCCAATTACATATCCGGTGACATAAAACGGCTTGGTCTCCGGGGCATTGTCCAACCTCATATAACTTATATAGTAATAACCAGCTGTAATGACCAACGCGTACCCGGCCAATATAAGTGGCGGGTAATAAGGCATGAATAGTGCGGCCAGTAATCCCAGTGAACAAAAGAGCAGTACACCATTGACCGTTTGAATATACCCTTTGGGCTGGATCACCTTGTTTTCATCACCTACTTCTTCCTCGGATAAGTAATCATACAGTTTATTGGATGAAAAAGAGGAGATGGACCGTTCGCTTTGCAGCTTGGCTATCCATTCCAGGTAGCGGTACAGGCAGGACAATTTTTTTTCCGGTACCGGTATATTCATAAAATCATCATGCAGGTGTGAGTCGGGCAATCTTTTGCCCTGCTCCCGTTGCACCATGGCCTTCACATAGGCATCAAACAGCGCTACCCGTTTTTTGGTAATGGAATGCGTTTGTTGAGCAAGCACCGTTTTAAAATCCGTATACCGGCAGGCCAGGGCCATAATGCTAAGGTCTAAGGGCGATTTGGCCATTTCCTTCAACTCTTCGTCGTTGTCCAGCAGTTCCTGCAGTTGGGGGGCCTTGGCAGCATCCAGGTATTCTTTGATCTGCTGCGGTGTTAATGGATTGATCGTCACCGCCGAATCCAGTTTAAGCTTCACCTTGGAGGTGTTGACCAGGGCCTCATAATCGGCCAGGCGGCTGCATACCAGCAGTGAAATGGTGGGGTAGTGGGTGATAAAGGCATTGATCTTGTCAACGATCAGGTTCCTGATCGATTCATCGGCCTCATCCAGTCCATCCAGGAATAAAATGATCTTTTCTTTTTGCAGCCAGGAATGCACAATGGCGCGGTTTAGGCCCGACCGGTGCAGACTGGCCGTGGTTTTGACTACCCATTCGTCCAGTCCCATCGTCATCAGTTCCTCATCGGCAGCGTTGCTTTTTTGCCGCCTGAAGAAGTTCACCAGTCCTTCGTTTTTCCGCCACTTGGAGAGGTTGATGAGGATGGGGATTGCGCTGGATTCATCTTTGACCGCTTCTTCAATACAATGGCTCACACAGTTCAGTACCGTGGTGGTTTTGCCGGCTCCCGGGGCGCCCAACAGCAGGATACTGAATTCTTTTCCTTCGATGAGCGGGGTGATGGAATCGATGATCTTTTCTTCTTCATGAATGCCCTGCAACGTAAAGTGAAAGGCGGATATCAGTGAGTTGGATTCTTTCAGTTTCAGGTCAACGTACCGTGCGTGGTGGATCGAGCTTTTTACCCGGTTGCCAATGTCTTTCTTCATCAGGCTCAGGTAGGCTTTGCGGGCTCTTTTTTCCTCATCCGTGGTAAAAGTTTTACGGGAGGACATAAAAATGTTCTTAATGACAACGGCCAGTACGGCTAATACGATGATGACCAGCACGAACAAGAGCACCGTAATGACATTGTTTTTAGGTAGTCCCAGTTTTTCCTGCAGGAAACCCACTACCGCATTGGAGGAACTAAAGGCATCGCCTGCGGTGGCCAGGATGCCGAGGGCCAATCCAATGGCTGCCGCTATTTTAAGAAAGAATCTTTTGGACGAGTAAAAGCTCATTTCGTTGTTGACTGCTGTATCGGGTTAATAAATAGGTACGGTCCAGGGCGCTGGCCCCGGTTGAAGTATGATCAAATGGTGGTTGGGATGGATCTGGAAACTAAAGAGTACGAATGCGCCACGTAAACAGCCTGCTTAATCCGGTCAGGTTCAGAGGAATTGGCTTCAGGACTTTAAATTATCCAATTCTTTTGAAATATGGAAGGGTGGGAAGACGGTATTGGGATTTGTTTGATTTTTGTGGCCCATGTCCCGCTAAAAAGGCGGGACGATTGGGGTGGGGTGCTGCACATTCCCTTCAGGATCATGAACTTTATGACGGAATTCCTGAAAAAAAGATGATTAGGTTTTGGCTGCGATAGTACAAATGCGTAATATTGCACCCCCAAGCAAGAGCCCAGATGGCGGAACTGGTAGACGCGCTAGACTCAAAATCTTGTTATCGAAAGGTAGTGCAGGTTCGATTCCTGTTCTGGGCACGAAAGAAGGTTGTAAACACTTGATTTACAACCTTCTTTTATTTTAGGGGTGTCAAAAAGTGTCACATTTTCCCGCTTATTCCCACCATTTACGACACGCAAATGACACGCACTATGACACGCAGTTTTTTCGGGAATCCCACTGGAAAAAACATCTTCTTACGCGGCACTTTGACATCAAAATTTCATGTCTCCAAAGCCGCAAATGACACGCAGTTTTTAGTTCGCCAAAATGGCTGTAACGCTGAAGACTTTCTCTCCCTTACTGGCTCATCACTTCTTCACTGTTTATTTCACTTCTTATCGCTATTCGATTTTATTCGATTATCACCACCTGGCATGCCCGAAACGGCATGTTCATTGAGCATCTTTTCTACCACCCTTAAATCCGCTATCCTATGACAATCGGACAAAGGCCCAACAGAAAGGGCGATAAGATTAACTTCTTTTATGACAATGGTCGTGGGAAAGGCAACCGGCCTTCCGCTAATGTTTGGATATGGGCACATCCAAAGACCCAGGAACAAAAGAATTTTAATAAAGAGGCCTTGAAGATCATCGAGGTGAAAAAGAGCCAGAAGACCATTGAGGCGCAGGCTATCGGTACGGCCGTCATACCGGCTCATAAGTTCAAAGCGAACTTCATTGACTATTATGAGGAATACATTAAGCTCAACGCACGGGACGGAAACAGGCATTTATCCTGCTGTCTTTCAAAGTTGAAAGAGTTTATTGGCGGTAGTTTCCTGGCCCCTGTAACCATCACAGAGAACTTCTGTAAGCGTTTTCGGCGCTACCTGCTGGATAACCTGACCGGTGAAACACCAGCCAACTACTTTGCCAGGTTCAAATGGGTGGTGGATGCAGCCAAGGCTGATGGGTATTTTCTGATCAGTCCCACGGAGAAGGTTGCGGCGGTTGGCAACCCCAGCATTGCATTAAAGGAGGTGCTGGAGGTTGAGGATTATCTGGCGTTGTTGCGTACTCCGTACCAAAACCAACAGGTGAAGTTGGCCTTTTTGTTTTCCTGCTATACTGCTCTGAGGTTTATTGATGTAAAGCGATTAAGATGGCGTGATATAGCTGACGGTGTACTGACTACACGAATCATTCAGAAAAAGACAGGCAGACCTGTAACGATAACCCTGCACGCTGTAGCATTACGAATACTTGAAGCTGCGCGCAAATTGGCGCTCAATGCCGTTAAGCCTGACGATCTTGTTTTTTCCCTGCCAACGGCTAACGGGTCGAATAAGGACTTGCTGGACTGGGTAGAGAGCGCTGGGATAGAGAAGCATATTACCTGGTCTTGCGCCCGGTTGAGTTTCTCTATCCTGCTGCAAGACCTGCGGGTGGACGACGCAACCGTGGCGTACCTGATGGGGCACACCACGACTAAGCAGGTGCAGACGAGCTATAAGCGGCACAGGCCAAAAAATCAGGAGGCGGTAATTGCCCTACTGCCGGAGCCAGAAGATGACTGCCTGGTTTGACAGGTAAGGCGGCAAGGCATCTGCCGCCTTTTTCGTGCATTTTGATGTCCACAGGCTGTGAAAAAAATGAGGTTTACACAAAAGGATAAGGCGAAGTAATTAGCATTTTATATTTTTATTGAAATAACCGTCTATGGAAGAAGTATTCGTCAGCGATAAACAAAAATTTTTAAATGAAGAATATCCCTTTGAAGATGTTCCTAAATTGACTGATCAATTTCGTTGCCTTCATTGCGGGAAAGTTATCACTGTAGGTGATTACAAAGTATTCAAAGATGAATCAGGTGAGCAATACATCTGCTGTCCCAATGCACCTGAATGTAATGGAACTATAATTGACTGGATTGACGTAGACGCAAATCGGTAGATCAAATCCTTGAGAAAGCAAAAATCTACATATTCAAACTGAGACAGTACCTAAAAATGTTAATTTGTGGAACTACAAACGGTAAAGTATGTCCCAAATCTGCCCATTTTGCCTGAGACCGATAGAAGAGAACTCCAAAGACCATATTTTCCCTCAATTTCTTGGCGGGTCAAGAAAGATAAATGCCTGTAAGGAGTGCAACAACACCTTTGGCCACACATTTGAAGGTAAAGCCTCTGTGGCACTACAGGCGCTGCACGTTTTCATTTCCAGTTGGGGGTTGCCACTAAGAAGTGTTGACCCTATTTGGAAAGGTGCGCATACTGAAGATGGCAAAGTGTACGATTTGGCGATTGGGCCGACAGCGGTTACCCCTTTGCTTGGAAAGCCTGTTATAGAATACGATGAGAACGGGGACATCATTGCAGGTCAGTATAGAACAGAGAAGCAAGCAAAACAGGCCGCTGAAAGCCTGCTTAAAAAGGGCAAGGCTAAAGAGGTCCGTATTGAGCAACTTCCACCTGCGACGCCTTCACTGGAAGGTCTTGGGATAGTTATAACTTTGGGGCCGGATTTAAGGCGTACCGTATTGAAGATGTGCATGGGGGCAGCGACGCTTTTACCGGACTATGATCATCAGGAAACTGGTGTAGCGAGAAAGTATCTGAACAACGTCGAGCTACCTATGGAAAACAACATTCCAGCCTACGACCAGTACCCGCAGATTGACGAGCGGAGAAAACCGTTATCGCATGTGATTTATGTAGAACGTGGTGAGAGGTATGTATCAGGATTTGTACAGTTGTTTGGTGTAATACAGCTTTACTGTCATCTGGGTGACAGCAGTAAAGATGGCGCCCGAACTGCTTTGATTGCCACGCTTGACCCGGTGAATGGTGATGAGACATTCACAGAAACACCACTGCTGAATTTGGAAGTACCACCTTACAATATCTTGCTGCATGAGTACCCGAGGTTGATGGGTGGATGGTTGGCGAAATTTGGAACGGAGGCTGCTGCCAGGGGAGCAACACACCCGCCTGATTTGAAGATGGGAGAACTGACCATTAGCTAAGTGATGGGAAGGGCGAATCGTACTTTACAACTCAAAGTCTTTTAGCAGGTCACCGAAAAGGTCTTGTATAGTTGGAGGTTGACGCCTTGTGACGAACAGGCCAGAAACCTCAGCATCTGGAAATTCATCTAATATCACCGATCTGGCCGCGCAAAAGCTGGCACCGGTTGTCACCATATCATCTACCAGCACGATCCGGTTACGTACACCCTTCACCTGGTTGTAGTCAATTGCCATGTTACCGGCGATTTCGTCGATGTCTCTTTTCTTACTGGATTCATGCAAACCATCCCTGTCTTCTATCGTGTACAGCATGTCTTTGTACTGGTACCCAGGAAGGTTAATGCGGCTCAAAATCTGCGCAATACGGTCATCATAAAGTTCGTGGTCTTTTGTTTTAGACGGCGGGATAGGCACGAAGGTTATTCCACTGAGATCGCCCAGTGCAGGTATGGTTCTTTGCAGGTTTGCGGCAATTTTTTTAATCTCTTCCGTCTTCCAGTAATATCGTTTAGTGCCCTTGTGCAGCGGGGAAATTTTTAGATTGCTGATCAGTTTGTTGCCGTCACTGTGCGACCACGTCTTCCCAGAGGAATAAGTCTCCAGGAAATAGCAGTCATCGTTTTCAGTGAGGTGATGATGATCTGGAAGCAGTAGTTCATCAATCTTTATCAGGTTCATCGCTGGCTTTTTGGGGTAATGCGTTAATGATGTCTTCGTACTCCTTTACCCTGATGGCACCTTGTTCCAGGAACTTTTGTGGCCAGGTAATGTTTTTATTTTGGAAACAACTGTCCAGGATGAATAGTTTCCGCTTTTGAAAAAGGGCTGCCCTGGCTTGGGTGAGCGTACCTGATGTTTCACTTGCCTCTATGATAACAGTAGCCTCGCTCAAAGCAGACATTGTTTTATTCCGTTCCGGGAAAAAAAGCCGGTTTCCAATATGGCTTTGCTTTTTGTAGCGCTCAAAAGGTACCTGGCTTATTAACAGGTGTTCCATTGCAATCTTCTTCTGTAGGTCTACATTCTCTCTTGGATATGCCTGGTTTATCGGAGTTCCTATTACAGCAATAGTTCTACCTTTCTCAGCAATGGCAGTGCTCAACGCTTCTGTGTCGATACCAGCAGCCAGGCCCGAAACAATTGTAAAATCATCTTTGACCAGGAGCTTTACCAGTTTGGCGGTGCGGAGAAGCCCCTCCCTCGTCGGCTTCCGGGTACCAACCACGGCAATTCTCCGGGTGGTTAAGTAATCAAGATTACCTGAGAAGTATAAAAGCTCCACAGGCTCCCGTGCATCTTTCAACTCCCGTGGGTAGTCAAAAGTACCCTCGAGCAGTATGTTGATCTTGTACTCGAGCTTGTTGTTACGGATGGTATCCTTCAACAATGAATAATAGCTTTCGATCTCACCTTCTGTTACAAAGTCGGAAGGTCTACTGCCATGATGCGACGCGAACAGCTCTGAAAGCCACTTGAAGCTGGTTTTTTCCCTGCCCCATAAGGCTTCGTATGCTGCAATTTCCCGGAGCGGTGATATAGGCTTTGTGTTCGTCATGGGTGGTATATCTGCTAATGAATTTAGCGAAAAACATCTAAATCAAAACACTGATTGATAATCAATTGTTTACAATATAAAAGACTTAACAATTTGGTAACATTGAAATCCTACGACCAGGATATTTATAATAATAAGCGGTCATGAACTGCAATAAAAACAAAAAAAATCAAAAATATGCAAAACATTAAAATCACAACCTTCATGGAAGAAGGTACAAAGAAGGTTCTCAGTATTATCGTAGCCCCGCAGAAATTCCTAACAATTGGAATGGCGACGGTAGCATTAGGCCAGGCGGTAGCAAAATACCAACAGGATTGTGGCAGGCCGTACATAACAACCTATGATCCGGGAAATCCGTTCGTTGTGTACATTATACATGGTATCAACGAATAAAAAATTAAGGATGGCAATACTTCGGTGGGGTTGCCATCCTTTTATTTTGTTTGGTCATTCGGGTTAGTCTTTCGCAAAGTTGTATATTAGTGAATATACCCCTATTATGTCTGACGAAATGAACTTCGACATGCCGCCAATTGCCCGGCAAGTTCTACAATTTGTTATCGACCCCACAAACCAGCACGTTGATACACTGTATGACATCATAATTGAAACTTCGCTTTTTCTTATGCATGCATTGCGCGAAAAGGAGTTCAATAGTCAAGCCCATTTAGAGTCTGTGATCCTTTTCAACATGAATGCGATTAAATGCCTGTCTATTAAAAAATCACTACAGTCAGTTAGCTTTGATAGCCCAAATGATCTTGTACATCTTGGCGAAATCGCTGACCCATTTTCGATTTGGCCTCTTGTTCGATGTCAATACGAGGCATTTTGTGCGTTCAATCATTTATTCTTAACTCCTACATCTATTGAGACAAAAGAAATTTTATATAAACTTTGGGTTACCTCGGGATTAAAGTACAGGCAGGCTTTTCCTGGTGAACAGCAAGAGACAATTGAAAAGAGAGCCGAAGAAGCGGAAAGGATCCAGCTTTACGAAAACGAAATTCATGCGACTGCCTATTACAGAAATCTTCCTGTCGACCAACAGGAAAGACTGGACAAGTTTGAAAAAGATAAAATCTGGCAAGTCAAGTTAGGAGAACAATCAGTTGTGAAATTAGCCTGGCATGAAATGTTTGCGAATGCTGGTACCAAACAGACCCTTTTTTCAAAGTACTATGCTCATTTATCTTTAGCTACGCATCCTTCTAATGTATCAGTGTTTCAATTCAGGGACTTGTACGGCGAAGGTGAAGATGTTAAAATGGCATACAGTGCAGTTCGCTTTGCCGCCAACACGATGGCCTTTTTTATTAGAGACTTATGCGTGGAAATTCCTGAATGCCGACAAGCATTCAACCAATTGCCTTTGCTGAATCAAATTACAATTAACATGATCAACAGATCAGGTCGTGCCCCTGAGTACACAGTAAACGGTGCTGAACATCATATCTGATTTTACTTATTATTTTTACCTGACAGCATACGATCAAGGTCTTCTTTCTTAAAATAACCATTGTTGTTTTTGTACACAGAATATTCTTCACACTTTTTTGCAAACTGCGTCCGGCCCAGATTACAGTATATCAATGCCTCTTCCGGTTTAAGAAATGGCTTGAAACAGATGGCAATTGCCTTCATGGCAATAAGTTCTTCACGCTTTATCATAGGAATGATTTTATTGAATGTTTATGCAACGGCAGGAAAAATGTCAAGTTGCCCGCCCTGATTAAACCTACCCATCTGCACAGCTTTACCCTTCTCCGGCACCTCTATCACCACATCTACATCATGTTGAAAACTGTTTTCACCCCGGAAATTACCTGCTTTGGTGGACTGGAAAATGTAAATAAAGGATTTATTAGGATACCTGGCTTTCAGGTTCCGTAGTTCTTCCGGTGTCAGTCCTAACCGGCTTACACTATCAAGGAAAATAAAGTCATAGACAGTAAGATCAGGCTGTAGCTCTCCTGTAACAAACAGATTGGGATGCTTTACTGCATTCAGCTTTTCCTGTAGAGTATAGTCCAAGCCTTCCTCTTTAGCTACATAAAGCACTTTACCGTGATTACGGGCCAGATAAGCTGCGAAGTCAATACACAAATAAGATTTTCCCATTTTCGGCTTACCGAATACCATTACTGTAAAATTACCGGAAGGGTCACCGATCAACTCCCGCCACTTGCCAGTAAAACCGAGGGTTTCAAACTTCATTTTTGCAAAGTCCATGCTGTTTACCACAGCTTCCGGTGGCAGGGCTTCTCCTATGTTTTCATCCACAGCGATGCCATCCAGACTGCTTATTCCACATTTTTCGCCACCACAGCCACACCCGCAGCCATTCAAGGCATCGTGTATGCCATTTAATACCGCCTGGTGAATATGCAGGGTATCGCTTTTTTTGGCTGATTTCGTGAAAGTGCGCAGTGATTGCAACACCCGCTTCATGCGTTCAATATAAGGGTCATTGGCAGGTACCTTTTTCTTATTGATGGCACCGGCGATCAGGTTATACAGTCTTGCGGCTTTTTCTTTTGTGATATGTTTACCCTGGATACCTATGTATCTTTTCATGTAGGCAATGGATAGTCTTATCCTTTCTGAACCTGCAATACCCAATAGTTCAGCAAGGGTAGCTTCATTAATCTTAATATCAATAGATTTTCCCATTTTATTATAGGTATTGATCAGCTTGTCCTGTATATAAGCTATTTGCTTGGCGTACGAAGAGGTTTTACGAATACGCTTTTCGAGGATAGCTTTTTGTAGAGCATTAATAAAATTGAGTATCTGTGCATTGGTCTTTGTCTTGTCATGCAACAAGATGAACCGCTTGATAAAGCGTATTTCTTCTTCAATTTTTTCAACAGGCTTTGCATGACTGGTATCTACCTTAGCTTTTCGGGATTTAGGAGCAGATTTTTTAACATTCTTTGTAGCAGTTTTCCGGGACTTGGCCGCCTGTTTAGGCTGATCGGTCAATATTTCGTCATAGATTTTTTGCAAAGAGAACTTGAATTTTACAGACTGCTGCTTTATCTTATTAATGTGTATTTCATTGTTGCGGATATGAGCCTCAAAATGCCCGTTGGCTACTCCCATGTGGCTTTTATTAAGCTGTGCCATACTTTCTCCCCGAAGCACATAAGGCCGGATAAAATTCTTAGCGATCTCCTGCGCATCTTTTTCCGTAACCTCAGCGTTTGTTTTTTGTGAAGCAGGTTTCTTTTTTACAGGAGCATTATTGTATAGCGTCGATAGATTAGAAAGGTATTGATCAACCGTTGCCTTTATATCTTTATCAGAGTTATAATAGTCCCAGGTAGCATAATTATCGGTTACTTCTTTTACAAAATCATACGCCTCTTGCAAATTTGCAGGCAGATCAGACCTGTTGATCTCCTTTATCTTTTCAAAATAGTTGTTTGTGGTAAACATAGGATAATGCTTTACTCGTCTGTATTTAATTTCATGCGCAAGGCTTTTGCCTTTAATGCCATCAGCCTTATTTTATCCACCTGTACCGGTTCTTCCACTGGGGGATAAAGCTGATAAATTGAAGCTGCTATAATGGCATCTGCTTGTGTCAGTACAGGGAGGAACCTGTTTTTAGTTTCATCATCCGCTTCATGGCAAGCCTTGCTGGCAAGATGAAACCGAAATATTAATTCCTGTAAGGGTTCTGGCAGGTCAGTAGTAGATATGCCTGCTCTTAATAATTCCCCAGTAAACATTGCAATATTTTCCAGCTTAATTACCGTCATTGTTAAGTTTTTCCCCTAATGCTTTTATCGTTTCTTCAATATCCTTTATCGCCTCATCTTCGGAAAAAATACGGCCCATGTAAACACGGTTGGGTGCCAGCTTTGCAGTACTGGTATAAGTAGACTGCTCAATAGTTCTTATCAGGTTTGTTCTTTCATTAAACCCTACCCCAATATCAGGTGGAGCCTGGGTATCAAAATGCTCATAGGTACTAATGACACCTTTAAAGCCATCATAGCGATAAAAACGAGGGTCAGAACTGAGCAAGGCAAGCAAATTGGCATCTGTTTTTTCGTCATACTCTTTAACAGGAATAATGGAAGCATATACCGATCTCTTAAATTCATCAGGAGAGGTACCTACTACAATACTGATTCTGGTGTTTACATGCGCTTTTTCCAATAATTGCGCAACAATAATGGCACTCACCCCGCTGTATATAAAATCTTCTGCATTTATGGAGGCGGAACCACCAATAGCCAGGTATATTTCTACAGCCCGGTTTTGTTTATTCTGTTTGGGATAATAGGCATACACCTTTTTACTGGTCGTCCTGATCTTAGGGCTACCATCTGGCTTTTCTTCCCACCGTTCAATAACGGGCGTACGATCACTGATGAGCCGGTAGCTTTTATCTACCTTTTGTACTTCCTCCTGCTTAACTATCCTGGAATGAACCGGGCTATAAAGCTCTTTCAAACGATACATACCCATAGCTGCGCGGTCAAAGAGAAAAATACCCAAACCCATTGCGTTGTATTGCACTTTCCTGGCTTTTATCCTGTCTCTTACAGAAAGCGCCACCCGATCATTCACCTTTTCATAAATGGTTTTGATCAGCTCTGGGCTCTTGTAGGTAGTGATGCCTGCCTGCAATTCCTCAAATGTTGTTCCTTCACCAAACCAATTCGTATCCCACTCAATTAATTGGTTAATGCTTTCTTCCGAATACTCTTTTAGATAACGTCTATTATGTCGTAGTCGGATCATGCTATCATTCACCCACTGCCGATACTCCAACAGGTTATTAAAATCTTCTTTTATATACGCCTGCAACATCAGAATACCATTTTATTTGTTGGAAAATCGCGGTATTCATATTTCTGAAAAAGTTCAGTGTAGCGGATCTTATCTTTAATATTTTTCTGTTGCACTACAGTAAAAGTAGAGACATAACTATCCACGGTACTTTTAAACGTTTTCCCGTCTTCTGGCCTAACACCACTTTTCCCCTTTTTACGTTGCATCTCCAGGTTGTAGGCATCTCGTGCATTTTGCATAAAACGAAGTGATAACTGTGCCTCATATTTCAGTTCTTCTATTACGGAACGTATTTTGTCGCAAATACTCCAAACCATATCGTTCTGTAAAATTTCCTGCTCGATGGCGGGGTTCTTTTCAATAAAATAAACACTGCCGGAAAACCGGTCAAGTAAAGAGAGGTCTTGTTTATTGTTCGCGCCATAGGCGACGCTTTCTTTATCAGGATAGATATTGCCAGTAGCAATACAGCCGAAGCCGGGGTGTTTGGCAAAACTTTCCTTCCGCGAGTTAAAAATTACGGCCCCAGGTAGTTTTGTTTTTGCCAGCGCATCATTGAACAATCCTGCGGTATTAGGATCAATCTTGGGCAATTCGTCCAATATCAGCACATAACCGTTTATCCACGCTTCAATGAGTTTACCTTCTACATAGCCGTCCATAGTTTGGCCACCTATGATTTCTGTGGGTGTCGTCCATTGGGAGCAGTTAATAGTAGTATGCTGCCTTCCAAGCGCCATTTTTGCTATCAGGTTCTCCGCGAGGTAAGTCTTGCCGGTACCAGCACCACCAACCAGCATAATATTATTACCCATCACTATATCATCAACCATCTGTTGAAAGCTGGTAATCTTTGGCTTGGCAAATGCCGTAGTCTGTACATTGGGCAAATCATATTTAATAACTACAGGCGTTGCAGACAAACGCCTTTGCAATGATTCGTCCAGATTATCAAAACGGATGGTTACTGTATGCAATGCCTCATCCACAGCTTTATTAACAGTAGCCATGCTGACATTGCCATTGGTAGATGTTTGTTGCTTTTTCAGTGCATCAAACAAGTCATAAAACAATTCCTCTATGGCCGCTTTTTTTGCTGGTTGTTTGATGGCAGATGTATTTTTAGGCACAGTAGGTTGTACGGCTGATGAAGTGTCCTGTAAAAGCTCCATCTGCTCTACCAGCAATTTATCCATCTCCAACGCAGTTTTATTCTCAACAGTGAAACCCTGGCTTAAACGCTCCACCATGCCGTACCGCTTTTGGGTATCAGCATCCTGATCATTGATAAGGTGTTTATATCGGGTAATGTTATACATGACAGGCGTTATTTAAAATCCAACACAGCAGTATCATTTTGTAAAGCCCATGCTTTTTGCCGGTACCGCTGTAGCTTATTCAGACTGATACCCTCTAATGGCTGGGCTTTTCGTTTACGTTCCAGTTCCACTCTTAATTTGAGAAGCTCTATTTCCGCTTCTGCCTCCAGTTCCAGTAAGGCTATTTCGTCGGGTTGCGTAGTTACAACAGGCTCCGGTTCGGGAATCAGCATCGAGGTGTGATGTGTTGTTATAGGACTACTATCTTCATTGATAGCAATAATCCGGCATCTTATGGAGGTCCGGTTAAAGGCATTTTTAAAGCCATCATCTATAGGTTCACTTATGTATGCATTCATTTTAGTAAGCAACTCACGGAAGACCGTTTCTTTCTTAAATTTTCGGAAAAAGACGCCTTCAACAACGATAGCAACCAGCCGGCCACCAGGACGTAAAAATTTCAATGCGTGGGTTACATGGTCAGCATCTTGCCCATTTTCAAAGGGTGGATTCATCAGAATGCGGTCGAACTTAGCAGTGTCAGGTGTGAGTTCAAGAAAATCATCTCCCAATAGCGTACAACCTTTGAGGCTTAGTATTTCCCGAAGCGTTGAATTGATCTCAACAGCATACAATGCAGAGCGTTGATCGGGGAACAATGCAGCTACAGCATCCAGTATATCGCCCTTTCCAGCAGAAGGGTCAAAAATGGTATGTGTTTCGTTCAAGTCAGCCAGTTGCAGCATCCGATTAATTAAATCCGGCGGTGTAGGATAAAAGCCTGGTATATTCCGACGAAATACATCATCCTCCAGCTTCTTTATCTTGTCCCGCCTTTCCCTTTCCGCTGCCAGTGCTGTATCGGAGTGATTTGCCATTAACAAGGTATGCTGTGCCGCTGCGTTACCCCATTGCTCTATGCTGTCAATACCTAACCTTACTAATTCTTCTTTGCTGTTTTCAAAGCTACTGGACAAATCCCACCCATTTGTTGTAAACCTGCCATGCCTCAAAATCAACTCTACCTGTCGTTTGGTACGGATAGCCTTTAGAAGTGGATATTGAGTTATGGCATTATGCAGGTGTGCCTCTGCCAGAGCAAACAAAGCACTTTGAACCTCTTGCAGTTCCTTACCTTCTTCCCGCATACCCGCTGCTACTCTTACCCTTTTGGGAGTAGGCGGTTGCTTAGAGGTAGCAGAATTTATTTTTTCGTCTATGGCCTTTTCCATGCCATGAGCCAGGTCTTTTAACCGTTGTGCTACCGCAGCACTGTCATACGGCATGGCAGTGGCGTCTTCTTCTTCCTCTACAGCCCTGTTAAAATACTTTTTGAAGAATAACAACCCTTTCCGCATCATATTAGCAAGCGGGTATGAGCTATTTTCAAGCTGCTTTTTATTATAGAAATTCTGGGGAGGGTCTGTTTTCAAAAAGAACTCTGTAAATTCCCGTAGTTGGTTATATTCTTCCTGGTTACGAACACGCGCCCAAAATTGTTGTTTTATATATTGAGTAGTGTCCACCTCCACTGTTTCATTAGCCCACTTTTTAGCCAGTTCCCGTGATTGGGTATTATCTATGGCATACCATAAGGTTTGCCGTTCGGAGAACTGAAAGCCATGATCTCTAAGTATCTGCCGGGTAGCTTCTGTTGGCCGCGCAGTACCAAAATGAATCTCAATCCCGTCCGGAGCCTTTTTGCCGCTTTTGGAAGTACGAGTAGTGTTAAAGGTAATTTCAGGCTTTTGGTAGACAATCTCGCCCAACCACTCGTCATCCTGTGAAGTAGAGTGAACAGCTTCGCCAGGAAATGCACCATATACCAGTACATCTCCTTTGATAACAATCTTTATGTTATGTGCGAAGCTGTTCATCTCGGTGTTTTTAAAAACAGATTAATCACTGATCTTTTTACCCAACTTACGATGATGCGCCAGTATGGCTTTTTGTAAGGCCGGAGGCAAATTTTTCTTCTGCTTGGCCGTAAGCCGGAAAGTATCATCAGCGTCGTTGAGACAACCACGATTCACCCGTTTTTGTTTTTCGGCTTTACCATCCCGACTTAGCACACTTCCGGCCCTCGAACTGCCTCGGGTACTTAATAAATGTCCAGCTTCACTAATACGATAACTGGGTCTACATTTTTGGGTTTTATTCTTTCTTTTCATAGATGTGAGATTTATTAATCAGTGGGCGGCAAGTAGGGCAAATTATTTATCCGGTAAGTATGTCAAGTCATACCGTTTATCCCAAATATGTTCCATGCGGATATGACCACCTGACCAATCTGTAACAGTAATTTTATGCTGCGGAGGTTTTGTACTTACCCGTTTGATAGACCAAACCGGTTTCGCCGGGTCTGCGCCAGGCAAAGCATAGCCATAATAAATGATGTGCGGGCATGATTCATCTATGCGACTGGCTTCACTCATTGAACCAGATTGATTAACAGACAACACGCTTTTAATATCAACCAGCGATTGTTTGATGGCTACCAATTCGGTAAGGCTTAGTTCCTCGTACTTATTGCCAAAATCCAGCATAGACTTGATTGCATCCCGCAAGGCCGCTACATTGGATAGCCCGGCAGGCTGTGTTACTTCACTAAATTTGACATAAACATTTTTCAGGCTGTTTTCCCAAACAACAATACACACAGTATCATCCCGAACTATTTCAATAGTTCTGATCTGGGATTTTGTTAATAGCAAAACACCGTTTTCACTGGCGATACGGATGGTTGCACCGTCACTGGTAATCTGTGTAGGCATGGTTGAATCAAGGATTTTGACTGAGTACTTCTTTTATGTCGGTCAGTAGAGATTTAACGGAAGTAAGCAATGTGATCTGGTTATCCTGCTTTATCAATAGCGTTTCATGAAGCACTTTACTACCAGTTAAAACAGTGCTAATAGCATCAAGCGTCGTTATCTGCGTTTCCAGTTTGCCAGTTTGTACTTGCTGATTATCCAATGAAGTGTCATGCAGTCCCTTAATGACAGTGAGAATATTACCCAGTGTAGTAAGTTCTGCTACCTGCTTTCTGAGTTCGCTGGTTTGTTCCTGCTGACCTGTCAGGATCTTTTCATTGCCTTCTTTGGTTTCAAGCAACCGGTTATTGATCGCCACCAGTCCATTCACCTGCAATTGCTGAAAGTTCAGGTCTATTTGCAGGGTACTATGCCAAAGATTGAAAAGTTGTTTGATCTCTTGCAACTGGTCTATCTGTGATTGCAGTTTGATCAATGCGGCTTCTTCGTAACCATTAGAATTGTCCAGCATGTGGGCGATGGCATCTCGTAAAGCAGCTACATCTACCAACCCGGCAGGCTGAGTAACGTCTGCCAGTTTAATCAGGATTTCATGGAGGGGGCCATCGCCCTGGCTAATCTTGACAGTATCATCCCGGACAACTTCAACGGTTTTTACCTGCGACTTAGCCAGCATGAGTACGCTGCTGTCGGTTACCAGCCGGATAAAGGCTCCGTAGCTATATATCTGCACGCTCATAGCTTTTGCTTTTTAGTTGTTTCCAGCAGGGCCAGTTCACCAACGATAGCGCCAATAAAACCACCAATCATAACATACGGGACTTCTGATTTGCCATTTGCTTTGGCATACCAGTAAAAGGCGAGTGAACTGATAAGCGTGGTGGTAGCAATAACTGTCCTGTCCCTGCTTTCCATGCAACAATGATTAATGCGTTATTTCAAAGTGTGATAAGTGAACAAGCCACCTAATACCACCAGGACGGCGCCCAGAAAGCCCTTACCTCTTTTTTGCCGCCGGATAGTCTTGCGCTGCGTATCGTTCTCCTGTAGCAAAGCTGTTTGCTGGTCTAATGCTTTATGGTAGCTTGTTTGCAGGCTATCATACTGATATTGCTGCCAATCAATAACACTGTCCTGTAAGGACAATTGCCGTTGCAGGTTGGTTGTAAGGTCCTCATAGATGCTGTCTTTGGTATTGCTAAGGACAACTACCTCCTGTAACGTAGTAGCGAGACTATCGCAGTTCTCCAGTTTAACAACTGTGTCAGTAGTCGAATAGTGAACCGTCAACAGATCGTCGATAGTTCTTTTGAGGGAACGGTTTTCTTTTTTGGCAACCGTTAATGCTGATTGTGTTTTAGCAGCATGAGCTTGTAAATTGTCATTGATCTGTTGAATAGAATCCAACCTTTCAGTCATAGCCTGTTCTTTCCTGGCCAGTTCCTTGCGTAAACGGGCTGGATCGTCGGTGACTACTTTGGTGGTTTTAACAGACTCATCGTTGCAGGAGAAGAGCCGGGTGAAGAACAGGAGTACGATAATAGCTACAACTCCTGTAAGTATTAATTTGAATTTTGTTGCATTCATAAGAAATAGATTAAGTAGTGAGTAATTTATTGCTGCGGTGGTTTGGTGCAGGGGCCGTTATCAGTCATTTTCCTTTCAAAGCTGTACCCGAAGGTGCCTGCTGCTATTAAACTGGCGAAGGTGTAAAACATGCTGTCCGGCACCTGCTTGCCAAAAAATTGCTGTCCTATCCAGCTAACGATCAATGCCAGTAGCAGGATAGCAATAACCAGCTCACGCAGACTGTAACTACCATTCTTGTCTTTCATTAATTCCTGGAGAAAGGCATGTATCTTTTTCATGAGGTGTTTTTTTGAATGAGGCGATAAGTAAACAAGGACAGACCGGCTGCGATGAGCAGACCGATCATGCTCAACACTAATTTTTTTTTGTGATCAGCTTCCCGGCGCTGTCAAACTCCGGTATACTGCCATCCGGTAGCCCGGACAGCAGGGTGTAAGTAAAGCTGTTACCATACAGGTTTTTGTGCCGTTCTGCGAGTTGCAGGAACAGGGAGAAATCTTCTGCATTGGAAAAGACCTGGCAACCGGCGGAGTAATTGTCAATGGTTTTGGTGGTGCCATTGGCCAAAGCCCGGTGGATATTAATACCGAATAGTCCCATTTCTTCACGACCGGTATTGTAGTCTGCTCTACCATCCCTGTTAAAATCACGCACCACGGTAACCGGTCTTACCTGTACCAGCGCGAGGTATTTGCCCCGGTGCATACCGAGGGCATGACTACCGACGTACTGGCCGGGTTTTAACACGGCTGTTCCCTGTTCGTTCAATGGATTTTTAAGCCAGTAGGTACCGGGGTCGGTGGTAGCCCTCCAGCTAAAAGCTGCCGGTTTACCCGTGTTATCGGTAAACAGTACGTTCAGGCTGTCATTAAACACATTGGGGATGCTGGTATTAGCCCTGATACCAATAACGTTCAGTTCAAAAGGGCGCGTAGCTATCCTGTACCCCCGTTGTGCAAGGGCATTCAGTAAAATGGTTTCCATATAATCGGTATTTAGTAAATAAGGGGTAGCAGTGAACGAAGGGTGAACAGGTTACTGCATTTGGGCAGTTTACGGTGCAACCAGCGCGGCGTATGCTGTACCAGCCAACGGGAAGCCGTTACAATTGGATTGGTGGAAGCCGTCTGGTTGAGATCAGCGGCGTACACGATTTTGGCATCGGGATGTGTTGCCCATAGATCAAGCAATAAGGAAAACAATGCACTACTATCATGGGCATAACTTTCACTGCCTACGTAGACGACCTCGATGCAAGCTGCTTTATGTTCCAGTGGCTTTAAGGGAATGGTTTTCCCGGTCACCGTTACGAGATAGTGATAGTACTTTTTGCGGTGGTAGGATAACGCTGCCCAATCGGGAACAGGCAGGATATGTACAATGATGTGACTGATCAATAAGTTTTGAATTTTCATATAGTTGATTTGGGTACGGAATTATTACAGGTACCGGATGCTTTTGGTAGCCACCAGGAAGTACTTGCCATTGTTTTCAAACAGGGTATAATCCAGTTTACGACTTACTTCTGCACCGAGTACCATACTGGCCGGTACGCCCATATTCTCCGTGGCATTGATCCATACGTTTGTTGCCTCTGTAGTTACAATGGGCCTGCCATCGAAACCACTCAATGACCATTTGTCGCCATCGTATTTAAGGCCCATGCGGATGAACTCATACCGGATTTGCTGCTTTTGGTTTTCATTGCTGAAAGAACTAAGCAGGCCGTTGACTAAGGTTTGCCGCACGCCCCTTAACCGGTTCTCCACGAAAATGTCGCTTACCTGCCGGTAATCCTCCTTTGTCTTCATCTGTTTAAGCAGGCTGAGGATGGTGTTAAAGTCACCGGCTGCGGCGGCAGTCAGGAACTTGCCTGCCAGGGCATTTTTGTCGGTGGTACCGGTGCTGCCCTGTACCACGACATAGTAGGTACTCTCATCAATGGTGGCGGGTAATCCTGCCTTTGCAAGCGCCGCCACGGTCTCTGACCCAAAATCACCATCTGCCCCATATTTAGGTAATATGCTGGCCCCATATTTGGCAATCAGCGCCTCCTGTAAGGTTTTCACCAGCGTACCTTTGCTGCCTTTCTTTAGTGGAAAGCTGCCTGCCGGGACAGTAGCGGTTTTAGCGGTACTGCTTTTGGTAGTGACTTTAGGAACCACCGGCAACGGGGCAGGAATAGGCTGCGGACTGGAATAAGATGGGTAAGCGGTGGCCGCAGTAGTAGACGGTAAAATTGTCATTAAATCATTGTTTGCAGCGCCGGATGCTCTTGCTGCTTTGCGCTTTTTGTAATACTGCCAGCCGAGATAGCCCAGGATGCCAGCCGCCCCCACCGCAAGCGTTGTCAGTATGATGTTACCCTTAGCCTTCTTTTTAGGAGGCTGTTTGCGGTTCGGGGACGGCTTGACCTGCCTGGCTTTCTTGCCCTTTGCACTGGTTTTCATAGGAACAATAGCTTATGGTTTATCAGTAATAATTTTTATCATGGGGCCGTATTCCCAAAACTCCAATTCACTTTTCAGGTCACTGATCAGATCATTGCCAAATTCTGCGCTGTACATAGCTGCCACCTGTTGGAAGGCTGCCTGTGAGGGAATTTCCAGGAACACGGCGCGTATGGCATCTTCATCGGTGCCGGGGAATAGCCCGTACGACCAATCGAAAGCGGCTTTCAGTCGCCTGGCCCATGCTTGGTATTGCTGCGGAGTAAGAGCTTGAGCGCCCGTATTGCTATACCGGTCGGGTTTAGCGCTGATAATGGAAAGCATCTCATCATACTCACTGGTGGTCAGTTCGTCCTTCATGTCCCTGAGTAAACTTTCATTATACAGCCGTTGGTAGGAATCAATGACTGCCTTAAAATCTTCCTTGCTGGCAATTTTGCGCAAGACCTGTCGTATTGCTTCTTCATCCGTGCCAGGCCAGCCATCGTTTTCAAAAGCCATCTTTAACTGTTTGGCGAACGTGGCGGCATTGCCATCTTCCAGCGTCATCCGTTCCTCGATGTTGGAGCGGGACTTCCTGATCGTATTCTTGATAAGGATAAAAGCACCGCCCAATACAACAATACCGAGCAAGCCATACTGTATTTTTTCCCGTGTTGTTAAATCACCTGTGTGAACTGAAGCCATAACAATGATGGTTTAGGTGAAAATGTTATACTTCTGGCTGATGGCAGCAATTCTTGCTTTAATGGCCGGACTAATCTGGTCAATGATGCGTTGTGGCGTATTCTCACGGAATTGCATCACATAGGCTGTATCCAGCAATTCCTGCCTCGTCATTTGGTTAAGGATAACCATCCATCGCGGCCATTCTTCCGCAGGAACCTGACCAAGTATTTCCTGCTTTAGCTGGTGGTTCGATTTCCATATAAGAAAATAGCCGCCCACGCCAATACCTATGCCGCATATAACCAGCAGCAATACTTTCGCATTTATCATACGCCCAGGTATTTTTTGGCCATTGCCGTTTTAATGGGATCATTTTTTACTATATGCGCCAGCTTTGTAAGCTCTTTTGCCGTCAGGTTAGCAGCAAGGATAGCCAGGGCAGCTATTTTCTCAGTGGCTTCTTTTTCCAACAAGGCCGGGATACGGATATTGTAATTATATTCTTTCATGGTATCGGATTGATAATGATAAATAGGGTTATACAGTGGCAGCGGGTGTAGTTTGCAGACCTAACGCGGATAGTACTACTTCAATTTTTTCCGGTGCTGCCGCCAGCGCATCCAGGATGGTAAAAGCAGCGACCATTTGCTGCTCGTTAAATCGCTCCTGCATTTGTGCGATCAGGGTAAGCCGGTTGCGGGTCTGTTCATCTATTGGCTCGTTATCCGGCTGCTTCTCAAAGCTGACAGTGGCCGGGGTTTCTTCCGGCAGGGCAGCCGGTAATTCTTCGGATAGATCCGCACCCAACAATCCAGCTAATGCCTGTCCCCCGGGTATTTTAGCTGCATGTTGTTTAACAAGGGTTTTTAATACGACGCTGGCTACTTCTCCCAGTGAAACGGCATGGGTGTAGCGTTGCGCTTCCATGTCCTTGATACGCTTTTGCAGTATCTCTGCATATTCCTCCGATTCTGTAAGCTGCACCTTTGTTGCCTTTAACTGCTCTTTGAGTTGTTGTAACTCATGTTCCCGTTCACGCTCTGCCAGTTTATCGGCAATCACCTGTTCTATTTCTCCCAACCCGTTGTTCGACTGACTGCTTCTTACTGCGGTATCGCTTTGTAAGGCGAAAGAATACCGGGTATTGCGGTTCGTACCGGGGCCGTCAAAAACGAGGATGCTGATATTGCGGGTATTGTCTTTAATTTCCTGTTCATAGTCATCAAACTCTGTCATATCATCGGTGCGCGATACTACCCGGAAACCATCAATCATGATCTCGTAATCTTTTGCGCGGCCTTTTTCCGCTTCCCGTTGCAGGTAACGTTTAAGGCTGTCTATTTTATGCTGGTCAAATTTGTGTTCTATCAGGGGCATGGTCGTTTGTTTGAATGATGACCTGGATAAACTGAACGTGCTGCAAATAGCTGGCATAATTCTCTACCTCAATAATGCCCTGGTGTTCGTATTGCAGTTCGTTCACATTGTCCACGGTTAAATCGTGTATCCCGTATTCGCTTTGTACCCGTACCATTACCGGTGGTTGTATGAGTAAAAACACATGCACATCGGCATGAATGGTAATTGCCTGTTTGGGAAGTAGTACATAATGTCGCAGCCGTATATAATACTTGTCAGCAAATCCCAGTTCTGCCATTCTTCCCCGCAGGTATTCCAGCGCCAGCGCCGTTGTCATAGCTTCTTTCTTTGTGTATACAGTGTAATACTCACCCGGTAGCTGACATTTTTCCGCAACCCTTTACCGAGCAAATCACGGTAATTGCCATAAAAGCTGTTACAGGACGGTAGCTGGAAGGTCTCAGGGCTGGTTAGCCCACGCTGTGCCAGGCCATTGGTCAGCAAAGCATTGGTTTGTGAGAACCCTGCCTGGTATGCTTGTAGTCCCAGGTCAGCTTTTAAGGCCGCAGCCGGTTCCAGCCTCACAATGCTGTTATAACAACCATTTGGTTTGCCGGTGGCCTGCAATTGCAGTAGTCCCACCTGCCCGGTACCGCTTACCTGCGGTACATCTATCAATTGCACACTCGTAATGATACCGGTGATGGCCGTGACATCACGCGGGATATTTAACTGGAAATATTGTTGTTCGCCCGCGCGATTGATAATGAGCGTATGGACAAGAATATCTCCCCTCATAGTTCTTTTTGTTCACAGTCCAGGTAGATGCTGATACGATACGGCTCAAAAGCCAGCCGGGTATCGTTACGGTCTTTGTATTCCACCTTCACAATGCCATTGCCTACCGGCAGGTTACCAGTATTGTAATAGCGTTGATTGGGCGATATATTAATACCAGTCATGAGCAATTTGCTTTCGTATTCTTCCGGGAATACCTCTTGTTTATTGACCTCGATCTTTTGCGAACCCCGGTAATACAGCATATCTTCTTTATCTGCCGTCAGCAGGATGCCTTTGATAAAAGTGATGGTCTTGTCCAGCTCAAAGGACTGCGAGAACACTTTATCGGCTGAAGTAATGGCTATGTCGAAACGTTTTTTAACAATGCTGCTCATAACAAGAGGTTTTTAAAAATGCAGCAGGTAGAAACCTGCCGCCTGGTGGTTTTCCAGGGGATAGGACAGTTGGCTACGGGGTCGTTATCGTGCCATGCAGTCCTGCATACAAGAATGTATTCGCAGGGATTCCATCCGTACTGCCTAACTCGATGGTCAACTCTATCAAAACATCATCGACTATCAAACGAGGATTGGATAATTTGTAGTAGCCCAGTGGAACATAGTTGTAGTTCTGCGTCCGGAAAATGTAATTGGAAGTCTCCGGAACGATCTGCCGCTTGTTGTATTTAAGGTTGAACTCACCATTCAGTAGGGCTGGAAAGTTTTCCAGTCCTTTGTAATCAGCAGCTATAATCTTATCCTTTGTGGTGTCCACTGCGGTTGCTGCCAGTAATACGATTCCTGATACCAATAACGCCTGGTTCTTGGGTAGTTTGGCATTGCTGATATTACGCAGGCCCACTTCCTTATCGTCCTGCGTCTCCCACATCTTGATCGTCTTGCTGTTTACCGGTTTAATGGAATACACCATTGTATCTGCTAAACGTAAATCGCCTTTTACAAGTGCCTCTTTGATGTTAGGGGGAAGTTCAGCAAAGAACTTTTCCATCTCAGCGCGGGAACCTTTACTGGGCGCACCGGCACTGGAGAGTTTATTAATCGTCCGCTGGCGTTTTACGGGGTTCATGCGTTTAAGCTCACCAATCAACTCATCACCATCAGGGCCATCCAATCCAAGCAATGCCCCCTGGTTGTTGTATTCTTCGATGGCGGCTAATCCGTCAAGTCCTAACATAGTAGTACAGTTTATAAGTTTTAAATAGGGTATCGGATATTACAGGTTGTAGTCGGACACATCGGATAGCTCTGCCAACGGCCCCTGCATACCAGGCAGGCCATCATCATCAGCAGCACCCATACGACTGCCATTCATTTGGAGGCGGGCCATTGCACTGTTTTCAATCTGTTCCTCCACATTGTTCAGCGCGGCAAGCCCTGCTACTTCATTGGCGTAGTTGAAATATTGCAGTTCACCAAAACCGGCTACAGGAGCCGTGGCTTTCTTTTTAATGATTTTGTCTAAATACAGTTTTTGGGAAAAGCTATCTTTAAAGGCCATCACCCGGTCTTTAATACCTTCCATGCCATCATCGGTACCATTGACTGTTTTAGTCTGGAAGCCATTGGCGGCCATCATACCGATACCGGCCAGGCTGATCAACCGGTTACCCATAAAGTGGCCCAAACCTGTTACTCCTATACCGATGGCCAGGGAAGGCTTGCCGATGGCTGAACCTACCAGCCCGCCACCGATCACCCCGATCAGCAGGTCCTTACCAGTCTCAATGAGGGTGTTTTTCAGGCTGCCTTTGGTCTCAAGGCCATTTGCCATTGCTGCGAAGCCGGCCTTTTCTGCTTTTTTTGCGTAGCTGTTATTGTTAGCCATAGCATGTATTTTATTATTTTGAGGTAGTACCGTAGGTTATAGCAGTGCTACGGCTTTCTTTTTTCCTTTTTGATTTTTTTGTGATGCTGGCTGCTTTTTGGGTGCACCCTGCAGGTTACCGCCTGCTGGTTTGCTGGCGGGTTTCAGCAGCTTCATACCAATGGCAATCACCGCAATACTGCCCACGCCAATCATCGTTGGCAGCAGCCATTTTTTATTTTTCTGCCAAAACCCTTCTTTGCCGGCTGGCGGCGGTGGTGCCGGGGTGTCCGGAGCTGCTGCATTCATCGTAGCAGGAGCGACAGCAGTTACCATTGCGGTGTTATCGTTTACCGGTTCCGCAGGTTCGGCATAGTCAGCACTGTAAGTAGGGCTGCTTTCAGGTGCGATACGGGCTACTGCATTGGTTTCAATCGGTGTTTCTACTGATGGGGAAGCATTTGAAGGTGCAGAATTGTTTGCCGCAGGCGTTTCCATGATCTCTTTATCTGCCGCTGCTGCTTCTCCTTCGGAAAAATCTTCTGCTCCTTTTTGACCGCCACTAAATATGGGGCCGATACTTTTGAGGATTTTAGCGATGGCTGCTACAGCAGCAGAAGCAGCAGCTACAGCAGCACCGGTGGCCGGTTCGCCCAGTTCACCAAATCCCTCAAATCCTTCCATGTCCCCGATATTCTCGTCGTAATAGATCTCCGGGCCTAAAAGCTGGGCAAGCGGGGTATTTTTATCCATATACAATACAGCAGCATCATTAAAACCAATTCCCTGTAGGGCTACTTCCTTGTTCTTGTTGCCCTTTCCCTTCAGGATGGCCTTCTTTAGATTTACCGGCTTACCACCCGCTGTTTCAAAAACGCTTTCCATCTTGTCCTTCGCCTTCACCAGCTTTTGGTACTTATCCGGTAGTATGCCTCTCTTGGTCGCTTCTTCCGGAGTTAGGTAGGCGTATTTGATACGCTGGGCCACTTTGAACAGATTCAGTTTCATAGCGGCCAGGAACCCGTTGCGGAGCAGGATGGTCGCCGGGTTAATTCGGTTGATCTTGCTAAGGACTTTCTTGAAAAAGCCTTTCTTCTTCTTTTTGGCGGCACCCAATGCGCCCATACTGTAGCCTTCGAATACAAGGTCATTGCCTCTGTCTCCCAGGCCCGCACCATGCAGGCCGTCTAAATATTGCAAGTCCATAGTAATGTCTTTTTTTTCACTGTAAGGAACTTCGTAATCAAACTGGTCGGTCACGCAATCAATGATGATATTCCTGGCGCCGTCCGGCACAATGGGATAGATATGCTGAAAGTGGTCGCGCTTATATTTGGTGATGCGTAGCTTATGTGGTATCCGAAGGTTGGTAAGGATGCTGCTGATAAATGTGCTATAGCAATCACAATCCACGCCGGTCTTCCTGTCCCGCCATGTCCTGCGGGGACTGCGTATCTGTTCCAGCCCGTCATCATCTTTTTTATAGGCCACGTTCTCGTACACAAAATGCCATATATTATAACAGGTCTCCTGTACCGTACGGGCAGACAACACACGGGCAATACCTGCTGTCTGAGATAAAGTCTTACCCACCACCTTATGAATAAATGAAATGGTATCATCCAAGCTGGCATTCTCCCTGACTGTTTTGTCCTTATTCATTGCTGCCGGAAATAGGTAATCATACTCCCGACCTGATTTGATATGTCTTTTGGTGGCTGCCTGCATGTACTTACTTTTTCAACGTGATCTCTTTTTTCTCTTCATAGGGTATCTTTGACCAGCCCAGGTCGATGGTGGTAATGATCTGTACCGTGAGCGCTACCGCTTCTTTATTGTTCAGCGCCTTGATAATGTCGTAAGCCACCGAAAAGAAACTAAGTGTGCCGATCTCTACCATCATGCTATCAATCACCACCTGTCCATAAGCCGGTATCTCGATGTCTTTGTTAATGACCTGGCTGCTACCAAGCGTAGTATCCTTATGGCTGATCTTGATATAAGGGAACTTCACTTTAAAACTGGCTGCCGTAGGGTTCTTCAGGACGGCATTTACTTTAATGGTCAGCCCTGTCCAGCTTAGTGAATGAATGGTAGCATTGGGAATCACTTCAAGCTGTACCGATGCCCGGCGCATGTTGGCGAAGTAGCTGATAAGAGCTACAACGCCTGCGCCGATGGCCGTACCCATTATGATCTTATTCAGTGATGCCATTGTCGCCTTTTTTGGGTTTCCGGTTACGGGATGGTTTGGAAGGCTTATTTTCTTCCTGCTGCTTTTTCCTGCGCTCAAAATATTCACCGGCGAGTTTGAAGCCGAGCCAGATAGCACCACCTGCCAGGGCTTTGAGGGCATAATCTAATAAACCCGTCATATCTATGTTGGCCAGCAGGATGGTGCCTGGCAATAAGACATTGTTGAAAATAGCGCCCTGGTACTGGGCTGTGTCCGTCCTCATGGTTCGTGGTTTTTATAGTTGATATTGTATTACTCCGTTTCCATTCCATCGGGTAGTCCGAGTTTATCAATGATGACCAGGACTTGCTTTACGGTATAAAAATGACCGATTCTTTTGCCGATGGCTTCCTCAAAGGGTTGGAGCCATTTTTTAAAGGTGACCTTATTCACCCGGTAGAGCCTGGCCAGGTCCTGCACCGAATAGGCGTGCAAGGGCATACCACTACCGGATTTGCCGGTTTGGTGTGTCATACACGTTGTTTGGTGGACAGACTTTGTTGTAAGATGATATGTCCCAGTAGTTGCAGCAGGCCATATTGTTTTAGCCTGGATAGTTTGGCATGGAGCCGGGAAAGCACAACAGGGGTAGGCTGGTGCAGGTATTGACAATACCCATCGGCCAGTGTAGCTACGCCTTCGAGGTAAACAGGCCGTACAAGGCGGCTGCTTTCCATGAGCCGGGCAATGTCGCTGGTCATGGCATAGCCGTTTTTATGAGCAGGATTGAGCCAGACCACGGGAGGGTCTATTGGCAGGGCTGATGAAGCTGCCAAAAGCCGGTTGTACAGCAATATCCGCTGACAGTAGGTGATGAAAGCAGCTTTCGTGTCCTGGGAAAGCGATAAATAACCGGTAATAAACTCCTTGCAGCGCCGGATGGCGGCAGGTTTTAGTTTTTCAAAGGGCCATAGCGCGGCCCGGGAGAGTTGCCAAGCTGCCAGTGCATATACCGGTAAGCCCGGACGTATGCTGTTGTTGGAGGCCGATTTTTCGAGTAGGATAACTTTTGCCATGTTGCTGTTGGATTGTGAGAACAAATATCCGACAGCCCTGTAGCGTAGGTTGGCGATTGCATTCGATCATGTACGAACGTGATCGACTATATTCGATTGTCAGCGATTTTATTCGATTTTCTACGGAGAAGGGAGGGGGTTACGAGGTGTTACCTTGCAGAAGCCATAATTTATAGGCCCTAAAGAATAGTCTATTTGCTGGATGTTAGTTCATGCAGTTTATAATACATCTCGTTTACTGTCATTTGAATCCTTTGAATATTTTCACCCATTTTTTTCTCCAGAAAATTAAGTTGAGCGCCTATTGATTCGCATTTTCTAAATGTTTTATCGGATAGTGTAGCGATCTTCAGTATCAACTTATCGCCACATGCTTCATTTAAGGAGGTCTGAAGTTGCCTGGAATTTTCGTTGATACTTTTGTCAATTTGCTCCAGCTTTTCAGTGATAGTACTACTCATACGGTAGGCCCTGAATAGAAATTCAACCAGATTTATATAGGAAACTTCTTCCTTTGGAGCCTGCTCAATGGAACCATTATTCTGCCAATCAATAATGGCCCGGAGCAAGTTGATGAGTTGGCGGGCCACTGCCATATCTGCTATATCACCAGCGAGGTACCCCGAAATGACTTTGTATTCACAATTCAGCGTAAGGGCGGCTTTCATGTGGACTTGATCTGTTATCTGTGGAAGAAGGCTTTTAATCTCGTTAGCTAATTGATTCCTTTCTTCCACCTCTTTAATATCTATTCTAATATTTTGAACTTTTCTTTTCATGCTCTTGGTTTACGATATTATAAGTATAAAATCAGACTTATGGCAGTATTCTCCTTTGATCGAATTTTAATTAATTAGGATAAAAGGAAAGGGTACAGATATAGGATACAGACTAAAAACGGGTTAATTTCCCTTTTTACTTGGAACACTTTTTCGGATAGGTATTTTTTGAGATATTGACTTATCCTTTAATAAGCTAATGATCGTATCAAGTCGTTCATCTAATATTTCTTTACGAATCATCGAATCATCGGAAATTAATTTCACTGTTTTAGTAAGTGCATCCAAAATATTAATCATCCGGTTAATCACTTGATGGACGGCTACAAAATCCTCTAATTGTGCTGCCTTGACTATTATCCTGGTTTGAAGAATAACAAACAATTTATTGCCAACTCCCACATCAACAATTTCACCTTCCAAATACTTTTTAAGAGTATCATAGTCCTGTGATAATTGAAATGCGGCTGTTTTAAGTATTTCATCTGTAACCTCCTGAGCAATTTCTTTAAACATAATTGCCAATTGTTCTTTTGGTAGTTCCATAGAATTATCGTTTAGTGAATTAATTAAAAAAACAGATATAAGTAATAAGGAAATTATTACCGATCAGTACCAATTAGTAAGGAATTGTATTAGGTAATATATTAGGACCACAAACCCACAAAATGCGGACTATTATATCCAGTATATTCATTTACTCAAATGCTTTTTATTCATATTGATTACTATCCTTGACAAGGATTGTGTACAGATTAAATTCTTGTTGATTTTATTTGATTATAGATGTTTGCATCCGATTTTCAATTATAAAAATCGATTATTGATAAGGATTCAAGATCACACTGGCTGCATCCGCTACTTCAGAAGGAGTAAGAATTAAGAAATTAGGTAAAGTAATTAACTTGGTACGGCCACCAGTATTAAATCCCCAGGAATTTAGCCAATGCCCACATATACGAATTTGTGTGCTTCGGCCATATTTTTCACCCTCATAAATAAATTTGCTCGGTATAATATAGGAACGGTCGCTAATTGAAAAATCTCTTAGCCCCACTTTACCCACCAGTTTCCTTAAAAGTGGTTCATTATAGTTCAGTATACTTAAAAGCGACATAATATTAGGCATGAGAGATTCGATGAGGTTATTAGCAAATTTTTCAGAATAGTCTTCTGGATAGACATCTATATCCTGACAGTTTTCCATAGTTGAGTTGAATTTTATTATTAACAAAAAAAATACAATAAATCAGTTAATAAATCGAATAGAACAAGCATCAGAGTAATTATATCATCCTTGCTGATATTCCCTGTATCAGCCGCTTTCTTTGATTTGTTTTTTTGAGACAACCGTATTGTTAGGTTCTTTGTATTGGGGTTTCTACAATGTCGGATTGTTGAGATAGTGAGCTGCTTCGATAAGTGCTGCTAACAATTGATAATAGTACAGTAAATCAGCCTGCTCATCTTTTTTCCTATAAAATGCCTGATTCGTGAGTGCAGCTTCCATACAATGCCATAGCTCGGTTCTTAAATAGTTTAAAGGATAAGTATTACACAGAAAGCGAATTATTTGCGTTTTATCGGCTAACAATTGTTCTGGAATCACTTCTTCTTCCACATACACCTGTAAAGAATTTTTTAACTCCTGAAGGGAAAGATCATCCGTACCTGGCTCCCAATCTTTTTCGCTATAGATCGCATAAGTTGTATGAAATAAAATAATAAGCCATTCATGGAAATGAGGTAGGTTATTTTTATAGCCAGCACTTTTATAAATTCTTGATTGGTTTAATCTGGCAGCCAGTAGCATTTTGGCACTTGCTATTTTTAAGTCTTTTAATTTGACATTATTAAATACAGATGTAATCACGAATATGGGGCGCTCTTTAGCCTCATACTTCAGAAGATTATTCTTGAATTGTACAAGCGTACCCATAAACTGATAGTTTAGTTACGGTTTTTGTGTCGACGGTAATGTCATAGGCTTTTTATTTGTGCAGTCAACTTCAATATTCCTTTCCGATGAAGTACGAGAACTGTTTCGAGGGAGATATTTAGCGCATCAGCTACCTGATACTTTGTATATCCTTTATAGTATATTAATTCAATAACCTGTTTCGGCCCATCTTCAAGCTGCTGTATCCACTTTCCGTATCTTCCAGCAAATAAACTAAGTTGATCAGGGGTGGGCCAACTTTTCATTGAACGCATAATTTCATGACATATTCGAGTCGAAATATTAAGCATCCATGTAAAAATTTTACCTTTACTTCGATCATAGCTCCCAATTGTATGATAGACTTGAACAAAAGCCTCCTGTAATATTTCGGCAGCAAGTTCCTTGTTAGCGACTATCTCAATAATTCTTCCATGCAGGGAAGGGGAATAACTTTCATACAAAAAAGAAAATGCTTCTTGATCTTGTTCATACAACAAGTCAATCAATAGCTGGTCGTTCATAGAATAGCTATTCATATAATAAAAATTAGGTAACTGGATTAATTTCCTCTGTTTCGATGATCTTAATTAAACCCTGTATTTTCTTTAAGCGCAAATTTTCTTGACGTAATAGCCTAATATGAAGTTTGCACGCCTGTAAATCTTCTAATTGATTAGCAGCTTCATAAAAATATTCCCCATTGATACCAAACAGTTTGCCCAAGTCCAATGCTTCATCAAGTGAAAGGTGGCTGAGTCCTTGTTCAATCTCTAAATAATATTCTATTTCAACTTCCATAGCATCAGCAATCTGCTGCAAACTGAACATATTTGTTCTTCTGAAATAGAACATGAGAGTATTGACCATCGAATGTAGTTTTAGGTAAAAGGGGTATTTTGAATAATGCTAATCAGAGGCAATAAGCAAGTGGCATGGATAGGAGTAATCCATTTAGTAAACTGAAAAAGCAATAAGAACAAGATGGTAAAATGGGGCAGGCTTTGATAAAGGCAGAAAAAAAGCGCAGGCCGCATCTTACACCGTCTCAGAGGCACAGCCATGCGCCCAGACAACAGGTAAGTGGGCCCACGCAATAGTAATAGCATGGGCTTTCACTTAACCGCTCGTTGTCTTAGATAATGGCTGTTTTCTGAGACGAGACGTTAAGCGAATGCTTCTAATAAAATCAGAAGGATCGCAAAATTAGTTTATTTCCTTATGGTCATACTGACCATGCTGCTAAAATAGGCCATCAATCTTAAATATCCAAATTTTGGTTATTTAATGTCCAAAATTTGGATACAGCCTTGTGATATGAGGTTAAAATCTTTTGGAATCTTTGAGTATGTCAGAGAAAATTGGAGAGTTTATACATCGAAAAATAAAAGGAAAGGGACTGGAAGATAAACAGGTGGCGGGCTTCCTGAATATATCTCCTTCTACATTGCGGAAAACTTACCCTTTAGAGGATATGTATATTAGCAGAATTATTGAGTTCTGCAAATTATTGGGAGAAGACATAATACTTGAATTTTACTACGGTAAAGAACCGTTAAAAAGTATGCGAGAGAAAGAAATTCAGGAGGGGAATAAAAAGGTCCAGGAGCTATCTGTCATAAATGAAAATCAAGAGAAAACTATTAAACAGTTACAAGATCATATCGAAACACAGAAAGAACTTTTTATTGCATTGAAAAAGGAAATTCAACGGTTAGAAAGCCTGGCAGGGAAATAGCTTTATAACAAACTTCTGCATTATAGCTCCAGAGACTTAACTGTAATCACACCTACAAATACAATACCCTACTTTGGGTATTTCTTCAATCGGTTAGTACACACGGAAACGTATAATTGAATTTTTAACTGTTTATTGGCAGTAAGGAGAAACCAAAAAAGTGTCTATAAGAATATAATTGCTATTTTATTTAACAATTGTACTAAAGTGCATGTTATATAAAGAAATATTAAATACTTCGTTTGTATTATACCGATGTTATTTAATAATTCCTGGTTAACCTGAACCCAAATTCTGTAGACACTCTATGATTTATCAGCTTGAAGTTTTCGATAAATGGATAAGAAAAGATATACACCCTGAAACGCTGAAGAGTATTCCTGAAAATGAATTACGCCAATATGCTGATTTCGCTATTAGTGAGAAGGAATCTATCTGTAATTATTTTAGAGATAAAGCCATCGGCAAGCCTCCTGTTCCTACGACTAAGTTTATACAAGCCCATCAAGTCGGGGTTGCAACACTTACAAGCGTAATTGTAGATTATACAAAGTCCGGCAGATATGAGTTTACATCAGTACAGCAATCCTTTTACTTCCAAATTTGCTTATTACTCAACGAGATTATTGAATTTATACGCCAACATCTTCCGGAGTACTTTGATTTAAGTTTGCCTATCACTTATACACAAGCAGAGCTTGCAAGATCGGAGCTAAATCAACAGTTACAACAACTAATGGAACTTGAACAAAATCCAATATTGGATAGGGTATTATTTCGCATGACTACGCTTTTTGTTCGTCAATTTCTTGGAGAAGAAAAACAAGTAAGCTATTTAGAATTGACATATTTTAAAGAACTTGTTAGCCGTCTTCGGGGACTATTGGATTTAGATAATACTGCAAATTTTACTTATGAAATACATTTAATATTATTTCAACTGAATTTCAATTTTCCCAGGTATGTATTATATTATACCTATTGGTTGGATTCTCAGCTTTCTGCCATTCCGGAAAGAGCTAAACGATTGGATGAGCTTTCTCGCCATCTTCATGCCATTGAACAAATAAGAACTAAACCTGGATTTACTTTATTTCCTGATCTTCCACCACTGGCAGAGCAATTACTTACTTCTATCAAAACCACTTATCAATATTTATTGGCAGAGGATAAGCCTGTCAATCATTCGATAGTTGAACAAATAAGCATAAAGTCAAGTGGCCACCTGCCGAAAATACAATTGTCCATTTCGGTGCCATTATTGGCACTATTCCTGAAATTATTCATTAAAGCAGGAATTATCATAAATGAAAACAAAGCAGATGTATTCAGAATTATAGCAGATAATTTTACAACACTTAAATCTGAAAAAATATCTTATGACAGCCTGCGTGGCAAATACACCAATACCCCACCAGTTGCTTTTCAACAATTACGGGACATTCTTAATAAGATGCTTGAATTATTAAAACAATTCTAAGCGTTACTACTTAGGTACGTCAAAAAATACCTAAATCAACTCTTTTGTTATCAATAACTTGGTAGGTTCAGAACCCTTTTGGGACTGTTTCAGGGGTTAAAATCGCATTAATTTATTGTACGTTTTTAACCTAAACCATACCTCATGAAACCGATCATCCGTGAAGTAAAACCTTATACACATAAAGAGCTATCCAGCTACTACGGTGTATGTAAACAAACGTTCTCCAAATGGCTAATACCATTTCAGCCGCAAATTGGAGAAAGGAAAGGGCATTTCTATTCAGTAGAGCAAGTCAAAACTATTTTTCGTTGCTTAGGAATGCCTTTTACTATGGATGATGGAGGGTAATAACTTTACTGTTCAGCATTTGTGCAGAATGGACATTTCTCGCTTATTTCCTTTTTTGATAGAAAACCGTTGGGTCAATAGTGATACAGGAAAATGGATAAAAGCAGGTGCAGGAAATAAGAAAACCTTCGTTTGGTTGATTACAGCGCGGCTACCTCCACAGCCATGTTGAGGCCCAATACTGTTGTCAATGTAGCCTTAAACGCTTTCCAATTGAAAATCTCCCCAGATCGTGTAACGGCAGTTAAGGATGATACTTTTCTTCAACATGAATGTCCCTTTTTAAACGATCTTTAGTTTTATGGTTATGCTTTACATTGACCACTTTCATTAACCATTTTACCAGTTCCACCTTGCATTTTGATCTGCATTGAGCAATCTGTGGAAAATGATCTTGGGGGGAGTAGTGTGAACTCTATCCTTTAAGATTTTTACCTTCGATTCTATGCCTTTAAAAGCAATGTCATTCAATACAGCAGACAGAATATTTGGTTTGTATGCTCAAAGACTCATTGATCTCGACAAATTGGGTGAGTACGAAAGGTATGGGCACTCTGACCTGGGGGGGGTATGATGTAATCGACCTTGCCAATGCGATGAAATTGTTAACCGCATACCGGGTATTTATTACCCGAAACCCTGATGATAAAAAAGTACTGGAATTAACGAAATATGCTTCCGAAGAATATGCTGCTTTAGCAGGCTATGATTTATATTTTGTATCAGACGAAATTACACTACAGTTAAGGAAAATTGATGCAACCCGTGAAGATGCACTCATCGAATATGTTCGTATATCTTCTTTGAAGAAAATCAACCCAATTAACGAGGCTTTACAACATCTCGAAACGGGTTCATCATTTCTACGTTATTGCCTTGAAATAGGTGCATTTGATGCAAATTACTGGGGGAAAATCTACAATAGAATTGGCATTACGTGGGAAACCAGTAATGAGAAAGACAGGATTTATATATTGATTAAGCACCATGTCAACTTTATTCCAAGAAGTAATAATTAACGGCTTGGCTATAAGCCTCGTAAACACCTTCACACATGAAGAATATGGGGACCTGCAGAAGAACAAGGCGATAAGATTGTTCTGATAACAGAGTGTTATTTGAGTACTTGTTTTATTAATTCGCAAAAAAGCAAAATAACGACACGCAGCCATTGTAAAGTAAAATATCCCCTATATTTGCCTTGACAGAGGAATCTGTAGGAAAGTGCGTAACACCGGCACTGGTGTGCTTTTTGGACACGCATTTGACACGCAAGGTTTATAACTTGCTCATTCTCAGGCCAGGTTCGATTCCTGTTCTGGGCACGAACAAAAAAGCCCCCGAAGTAACTTCGGGGGCTTTTTTGTTGGCGATATTCTTGGCAGGTACGATCTGGTCTGATTTCCAGTTACCACATATAAGAAACCCGGCTATTAACCGGGCTCTCTGTGTTTTGATCTTAGCGTGCTTTTCTCTGCGCTTTTGCTTTCTTTTGTGCTGAGCTTTTCTTTTTAGTAGGCTTATTCTTCCTGGGCTCGGCTGTCTTTTTCGACATACAATTTAATTTATGATTATTGAATTATTTACTCATGGCTGCAGGGTATTTTTCCCGTTTTGTCCTGTTGTTCTTTTAAAAACGGCAACTGTACAGCCAGACAAGTAAGCAAAGATATATGCAAACACCCAAACATCACCTGCTGTCCTTTGTGTCGTTCCTGATTGCTTTCATAGGTGTAATAGGAACAAAATTGGTAATTAATGCGTGCAAATCTAAACAACATTCCGCCAATATGCCAGCTCCATTAATTCACTAATAGCAACGAGATCATGCAAAGTCTGGTTCGATAACTTTTCTGTTTTGGGCACAAGGCACCAACCCACGAAGCAAAAGACCGTATTAACTCCAGGTTTTTAGTTATCTTAATACACAAACCAAAGCTGCAATGAAACGCTCTTCAAAACAGTTTACTTTTTGACTTGCTTTTTTAGCTTTTGCGATAACTCTTTAATGACGGCAATTTTGTCATTTTTAATTCGCTTCCCAAGTTCTTTCCGGGGACAGTTTTCATGGTACTTAGCCCCCCAGTCCATGATCTCTATTACAATGGGCAACAAGTCGGCGCCTTTTTGCGTAAGCCTGTAAATATACTTTGACTTGTTGGTTGGCGAAACCTCCTTTACCAAAATGCTTTCTGCTTCAAGAACCTCAAGACGGTTGACAAGGATATTCGTGGCAATCTTTTCCTCCGACTTTAGAAATTCGCTGTAAGACGCTTTGCCCCGAAGCATGATGTCTCTGATTATAAGCAAGGACCATTTATCCCCCAAAATATCAAGGGAACAACTGATTGGGCAATCTGATCTTTTTTTATCCATAAAATTAAAGCTGTTGCATTTTGCAATAACTTTTCTATATTTACTTGCAATATGCAACAACAAATTTAAAAATAAACTTCAATCTAATGAACAGCCAAGCTTCAACCAGGCAATTACTCGAAACCTATTACCTGGGTTTTGCGGAAAAAGCAAATTGGGAAAGCGTTATTGCAGATGACTTTCAATTTGTTGGAGGAGATATGACCAAAACAGCCCCCTCTATTGGAAAACAGGCCTACATTGAAGTCATTAAGCGATTTTCGCAAGTTTTTACCGCAATGCGAGTAAAGGAAATGATTATTCAAGGCGATAAGGCTTGTGTAATAGGGAACTATGACTTCAATTTCCCCGGTGGACAAACAATAAATGGAAACGTTGCAGAACTTTGGACAGTGGAAAACGGCAAATTGCAATCGCTGACGATCTACTTTGATACATTGACCTTTGCCAACAGCACAAAAAAATAAGCAACTTACGATATAACACTTGCTGACAATGTAAAAGAACCTTAGCACTGGAAGGGCAAATAGTATTTCGATCAATATGGGCCTCAACTATTTCTTGTAAATAAGGGAAAGCGACAGATTGATGTTTTGCCAAACGAGCTAATTCTTCAAGGTTATTGTCTTTATAAGCCGTCCATAGCCCTTGTCCTACATGTAAGTCAGCATCACTCAACAGAATTCTATCGGCAAAACAAACCTGAAGCTGACTTCGGGGCAATGGGCCGCACAAAGAAATCATAATATTGCCTTAACAAACGATAACTACTTTCGCGTTCATTTGGCAACTCTATGGAGTTTTTAGAGGATAAAGAATTATGGACCAGGGTAAGGCAGGGCGATACGGCTGCTTTTTCTTTACTGTTCGACCAATACTGGGAAGACATGTTCAGCATAGCCTGGCGGCGGATCGGCGACGAGGGTCATGCCAAAGACCTGGTACAGAATATTTTTATACGTTGCTGGGAACATCGCCAGGATATCGAGGTCACAAATAGCCTGGCACCTTACCTGATGACAGCCCTTAAATACAGTGTGGTACGTCATATCTATAAAGCCGCCCGTAAAGGCGTAACAGACCTGCCATTATCAGTCTACCAAATTCCGGAAGAGGAACAACCCTTCTTAAGCGACTGGGAGAACTTTCAACAAGTGCAGGAGGCCATCAATGCAGAAGTGGTAGCTATGCCACGACGTATGCAACAGGTATTTCGCCTGCACCAGGAACAACAACTCTCCATAAAAGCCATTGCTTTACAGCTCTCCATCTCTGAACAAACGGTCAAAAACACCTTTCATACCGCTATCACCCGCCTGCGCACACGTTTGAAATCGTTCGATACCTTCCTGCTCTTCCTGTAACCTAACCCGCTCAGGGCTTTACAATTTGGTAACATACAACGACTAGTACCCGGTACTGAAACCGGTATTTAATAGTAAATGTCCTTTCATGCCTTCGTTACGCAGCAGACTAAAACTATTACGACAATACCTAATCAATCGCAATGGTCACCGGGACCACATCATCGACCAGTGGTATTCCTCTGTGGTTGACGATCAACCCATTTCGCTATGGGATCAGGAAGGCAAAAAGAAAGATATCCGGGATAGCATCTATGCTTTCGTATTTGATCATATCCGCAACCATACCCATGGCCGGGTAAAGCAGCTGTCCATACATAGACCGGCGGTTTGGCTGTCGGCTGCCGTCGTTGCCGGATTACTATTTGGCGGCTACCTGCTTTATCAATCCCTCAACAGGGTAGGGGAGCTATCCTATATTATAGTTAGTGTTCCAGCAGGCAAAATAAAGGAGGTGTATTTACCCGACAGTTCACATGTATGGTTAAAATCGGGCACAACGCTGCGCTACCGGAGTGATTTTAATAGCCATGAGCGGCAGTTGACACTCCAAAACGGTGAAGCATTCTTTGAAGTACGCAAAGACCCAACCCGTCCTTTTATCGTATCTGCCAACCACCTGCAAACCAGGGTGCTTGGTACTGCCTTCCTGGTACAATCGTATCATGACAGACCCACCACCCAGGTATGGGTAGAGCATGGGCGGGTGCAGGTGAACGACACTGCACAGGTGCTGCAGGTACTCACCCAACATCAGCGATTGTCGTATGACCATACCGCCAGGCGATACCGTGTAGACAGCCTTTACTGGCAACAGGCACTCGCCTGGCAACAGGGCGTGCTGATGCTGAAATCGGCCAGCTTCGATGAATTGGCCGCTCAGTTTGCTGAAATATACGGTATACAACTGATCACCCACTCAGCTGTCATCCGAAGGTTATCGTACGACGGAAAATTCTTTATCAACACGCCCCCCGACGATGTGCTTCAGTTAATGACAGCCTTGCATCATATCCGTTATAAAAGGGAAGGAAATCATATTCTTTTTTACTGATCGAATTACAACACATGAAATCTCAACAACCGTTACTTCGGAGCTGCAGGCAGCGACCGATGCCAGGAATTTATTGCCTGCTGTTTTTTGTACTGTGTTCGGTGATCACCTATGCACAGAACAACAACCCAACCACTTTGTCCATCAACTTTTCAGCCACCACGCTCGACAAGGCTTTGGAACAGCTAAAAGATCGAAGCCCGGTGAATATAGCCTATGATGTAACAGGGCTCGATGTCAAAAAGATCAATATTGCAGCACGCTCCTTTACCAATGCCCCGTTGACACAAGTGGTGGAATACCTGTTACGCAATACGCCATTCACTTACCACCAGCTGGCAGGGGGTATCCTGATCAATCGCGCAGAGAAACCCGTACCGGAGAAGAAGGAAGAAAAGCCCACGGGACTGAAAGGCCGTGTGGTGGATTTCGAAACTTCGCAACCGCTGCCCGGCGCCACAGTGAGGGTGGTACAAAATGATAAAGCCGTATTAACGAATGAGCAGGGTTTCTATGAAATACGCAACCTCCCTGCGGGGAAATATACATTGCTGGTCTCCTATGTCGGATACCAGGAAACCCAGATCACCGGGGTCGAGGTGTTGAACAACCGTATCGTTGCGTTCGATATCAAAATGCAGGCAGGAAAGGTCCTGAGCACCGTAGAAGTCAGCTCCGGAGCCCGGAAGGTCAAAGCAGTAACCCATAGCACCGATCGTCAGCTATTGGAAGAAATAAGATCATCAACAGGTGTGGTCTCGGGTATTTCCAATGAGTTCATCAATAAGACGGCCGACCGGAATGGGGCCGAGATCGTGAAAAGGATCTCGGGAGTTACAGTTGTGGACGACCGGTTTATTGTGATCCGCGGCATGAATGAACGCTACAACCTCACCTATCTCAATGGCAATGTGGCCCCCTCTACCGAGTTGTTTGGAAAGGCCTTTGCCTACGATCTGCTGCCGTCGAGTGTGATCGACAAGATATTAGTGTATAAATCGCCGGTTGCCGACCTGGTGGCAGATTATGGTGGTGCGGCTTTGAAAGTCTACACCAAAAATACCATGCCGGTAAAGCACCTCGATGTTGGCATTCAACTGGGGCACCGGCCGGGTTCCACCAACACGACCATCAATAGTTACAATGGAGGTAAATACGATTTCCTGGGTTTTGATGATGGGACGCGACGCCTGCCCGCTTTTGCCAGGGATGATTTGCATACCAACCTCAATAACAATGGCCTTAAACAGGCCAATATGGTGAATGCTTTTTCCAGCACATTGGATTACGGTACAAAACACAGTCTTCCTGATGTACAATTGTTCCTGAATTACTACAATATGTGGAAGCTGGGCAAAAAAAGCCGGCTTTATAACCTGACAACTGTTAACTATACCCATGAAACACGGAGTTATACGTTATCGCAGCAGTCAGGAAACACGTATGCCTTTGGGGCCGATAGTGCTATTGGATTTAATTACGGCAGTTTAAACAGAATTAAAAGCAATCAGCAATCCGTTGAGATCGGCAAGATCAATGTGCTCGAAAATATAACCTGGAAGTGGAATGATCAGAACAGGATCATGCTGCGTAATTTTTTCGTGAACGATGGCCGTAACTTTACCGGCATCACTGATAGCCGGCTCAATGCCGCCAAACAGATGGATTCGCTCCTGTTGCGCAGAACCCGGCAGATTGTATTGTCCTTTCAGCAGCGCACTTTATACTCGGGCAATCTTGGCGGGCTGCATCAGTTCAAACGACACCTGGCCAGTGAACTGGAATGGAACCTGGGGTTTACCTTCAATCAGCAATTGGTGCCCGATCAACGTATATCACGCTTTGCCAGTATACAGGGCAGCCCGTATATAGCGCTGGGATCTAATACCGGAGCCGTTGAAGACCAGTTGCCGGGGATGATCTCCCGCCAGTTCACCGTTAGCCAGGAAAAGGTATACAATGGCTCTATTGATTATGTGCTGCACATCGATAAACATTTGTCTTTGAAAGCAGGCACTTATCAAATGTATAAACTGCGGGATGTGAGCCGCCGGCTATTTCGTGTAAACCGGGGAGGTCTGCAACAGGATGATAACGGTACAACAGAGGGTACCCCACCGGGATATATCGATGGATACGGCCTTTCGAACCAGCGACTCACCCATTTCACGCAGGGAGATCTGCATGCCATCTGGAATCCAGCGAATTTCCCCGACGACAATACGGGTCTTCGTTTGTACAATATTACCCAGCCTACCGACAGTTATGTGGCGAGTGAGCAGAACAATTCCGCTTACCTCATGGGCGATTGGAAGACGGCCAACGAAAAGTTGATCCTGAATGCCGGCCTGCGTGTGGAATACGACCGCCAGAAGGCTGCCAGTGCTGCTAAGAACGAAGGGCAGTTGATGCTCTCCTATGCCAATCACCCCTTAACATCCTGGCTGCCTTCTGTAAACGTTAGTTATTTGCCACATGCCAACCTGGTGATCCGGGCGGGATATGGCCGTACTATGAACCGGCCGGAGTTCAGGGAAATATCAGCCTATAATGATTACGATTTCTCCAACAACGAATTGATCTATGGCAGTTCGGAGGTGGTTTCGGCTATGATCGACAACTTTGATCTTCGGGCCGAATGGTATCCCCAAAGCCAGGCAAACAATGAAGTGATAAACCTGGGGTTCTTTTACAAGGGTATTCAACATCCTATTGAAAGGCTGCGCAGCGAGCTCACCATACCGGATGCCAGCAATTTCACCATCATCAGTTTTGGCAATGCTGATCGTGCCAGGGTGTACGGCATAGAAGGAGAGTTAAGGAAAAACCTGTCATTCATCAACCACCCATTATTTAAAAGATTCTCCCTGGTACTCAATGGCGCCTGGATCAAAAGCAGTACCGTGCAGATCGTTCGTAACGGCTATTTGCGGGATACTGCTTCCGGCAGACCATTACAGGGGCAGTCACCCTATATTTTTAACAGCGCCTTATTTTATGAACATATCGGATGGGGCACCAAGATCGGTTTGATCTACAATGTAAGCGGCCCGCGCCTTTATGCCAAATCGGTGTTCAACCGCAATTCCAATATTCAACCCGGTAACCAGGAAGTGACGACAAGGCCAGACCTCGTGCAATTACCGGTTCATCTATTGGACCTGGCCATTACCCAGCGTTTGATCAAATCGCTGCAGGTGAAATTCGTGCTGCAAAACATACTCGACCGGCCCTCTCGTATTATCGAAGACCATAACTATAACCAGCGGTATGATAAGGAAGTACCGGCAAAAAGCCTGGGTGGCGTGGACTATTTTACGGGTGATAATATTTACAGCAGCTTCAAACCGGGAAGATTCTTTCAACTGCAATTCACCTATTCATTGTAAAAGTGCTTTACTACCTATCAATCATCAGCTCAAATATCTGTATATGAGAATATTACCAGTAAGCTGCCATTTCATCCTGATATTTTATATGGTACTTACCAGTTGTAACAAAAAAGTATCCCCGAATGAAGCAGCATTGGCACCTTCGCCGGGCAAAATTGCCTATGTGAATGTTTCGGAAGACCTCTTGCAGCAATTAACCTACGCACAACCAGCGCGCTATTGGAGCCATGTTTTGGTAGACAACGGGGATACCAGCTATGGGGTCAACGGCCGGCCGCTTAATTCAACTTTTGCTTTTTTCAATGCAGAGTATCCAACACAATATCCAACCGATAGATTCAACATCACGCAGGATCAACCCTGGTTGCGCTATTCATCCATCGATGCAGGCAAACACCAGTTCATACTCACTGACACAGGCCATCATGCGGTGATCAAAAGCACCTTCGAGGTTACTGCGAATGAACCTATAACCCTGTTCTTTGCAGACAGCCTGGGTAGCTACCATGCTTTCCCCGTGAAAGATGCGATACAACCTGCTGCCGGCAAAACGGGTCTGCGATTCATTGACCTGAGCCCGGACGCTGGAAAAGTATTCTTCACGATCAATAATGAAACAGCTACCGGATTTCCTGACACCTTTCAATTCGGAAAGATCAGTTCGTTTGTAACCTATAACAGATCGGCCAGGGACACCATGCGACTTCGTTTTTACCAGGCAGGCGACTCTTCAACCGTACTGGCCCGCAGCACACTTTATACGGAACCAGGCCATGGTTATACCATCCTTTTAACCGGCTACCTGCAGTACGCTTCTTATAGCAATCCGGTAACCGGTCAGTATATGGGTATATCGCCCAATTTGCGGGTGATGCTTTATAAAAATTATTAGACAGCATTCTAAAATAATTATATGCCACGAAGACTATTGAACACCTCACTTATTACGTTGATTTTGGTCGCTGCTTTAGCAGGGGCGTGCAATAAAGTAGAGGACCATGCGGATATGATACAACAACAACCCTGGTTAGTGAAGGTAGCCGGCCTCAATCTTTTTGGGATCGGGGAATATAAATATGCCACCCGCTACCTGGTGGGAGATACGGCAACGCTGATGGGGAAATTATTTTTGGACCAACCCGGCAGCAGCATCGAAATAGGGTCTGTTACCGCCGATATTATTCAAAAAGCCCGTATTAAAACGTATTCAACAGATCAGCGTACAGGGTTGCCCGACTCGCTGGATGTAGTACGTTTTCTGATCACGAAACAAATGGGCACCGGCACCAATATTCCGCTCAGGGTGCACGCCAACGGCATTACCATCCAGGGAGAGCCGCTCACCATCAAAGCTTTATTTCTCAGCGACCGACGCACCGACACGACACTGGTAGTGGAGCGAATGGCAGGCTGGCTTCCTGACAATCCGCAAGACTTTGCCCCTAGAGGAACTCCCTTCGTACACAACAGCAGCGTTTCGGATGCTGGTGTCCTTTACTTCGACAACCCCTATGGTATTTATGCTGTAAACGGAGAACAGGTTACGCCCTTAATCCGCCAGGGCGACCAGCTTACCGATCAGCAAAAGGCTCTTTTTCAGATCGATGCAGTGATCTCCAGCGTGATCTCTACGGATGGCAGTACGCTTACTTTTTCCAGTGTTGTATTAGAAAATATTCCGGGGGCCGACACTTTGTACATTACCCGCTTGTGCCAAATGAATACCAGCACCCGTGCAGTTACCACCCTCAACCGTAGTCAGTTCTTAAAGGGGCACGCCAATTACCAACAGGCTACCGGCCCCTATAATGGGAAAGCCGACCAACTTCAACTGAGCGCCGCCTTGCTACAAACCGACGTACAGGGCACTATCTGGTTCGTGAACACCTATTTCCCCGCAAACAATACCCCTGGTGATGAATTCAACAGTACCATCATGTTTTATAATAAGGTAAAAGGTGGTTACGTACCAGATGGCGGATGCCTCTTCAATATCTGCAGACTGAGCACCGATGGAAATGTACAATCATTGCTTAATTACAAAGGCTATTCGCCCATCAGTACGCCCTATAAGGTGCCGGGCATAACCCTGAGCAATAGCTGGCAGCCAGATATCTTATTAAGCAGGGATGGTAATTTTATGTATGGCTTCCAGTTTCCTCAAGGCGGGTTCAACCTCGACCTCAATCAATACGATGTTGCAGGGAGTCAGATCACCAATACCATCAAGGCCTATACGCCCTATTTCTCCTTTATTTCGTATGACTCTGTACCAGATACGAGATTGGCTTCTAATTCTTCCTTCATGTTAGCATCCACGGACTGGCCCTTGTTCAGGCGTTTTCTGGTATTGCCCAATAACGACATCCTCTTTGCCGATGAGCACTCGTTATATGCTTACGACTTTCAACATATGAGCGCCTACTGTTATGCAGGAACGGAGATACAATACAATAGCCAGCAGGTCAACAAGACTGGCAATGCGAAATATGTCGACTTTGATGGATACTACCAGATCCGGTTTTGCGGCATAGACAAAAAGAGTACCGTTTACTACTGTATGGGAGGTTCCACTGACGGAGTTGCCACCAACAATTATACAGAAGGAGTTCAATTCTATAAGCTGATCTCAAAGAAGTAGGTTGAAGCTGTAGCTCCCCACAATTCCCTATAACCAATACGCCCCGAACGAAATTCGTCCGGGGCGTATTGTTCACTCAACCTGGTTGTTTATTTCGGCAATGTCCCAATAGAATCACAGGTCGGGATTTCTTTCCAGCCCTTTGCAGGCATGGAATCCAAAGAGAAACAGGCTGGCACTTTGAGCTTATACAATGTATTACAGTTGTCAGGATCTTTGGAAGAAACTTCAATAAACAAGAGCGTGCCAATTTTCAGCACAGGAGGTCCCATATAAGAGATTACCGTAGTATATTTTTTATGGTTATAGAAATAGCAGCATACGTACTCTAACCCTGTTTGAGGACTATTCTCTTTAAAAATACTTCCCAGAACCACCATCCGATTCTCTTTCCGGTCAGTTTTCAAACTGCGACCCCATAAATACATACCTAGTGTTGAGAGTGCAAAAAACAATAAAAAGCCAAGATTCACTTTTGCATTATAGGTCATTCTCCGAGTTTTAGAATTTTATTCTTTGCCTGATCAACTGTAACATCAATAAGATCCCTTCCTGTGGAATTCCAATTGTATGCTGTTTCTGCATAATTTTTTAAAGCAAATTTAAGATGACCAAATACCAAATCTTGAGCAGTTTTTGCTGGATCCTTTTGGTACTCACCCGTTGCAAACGCACTCTTTAGGCCCCCTGCCTGAGTGTAATCAGTGAGCCCATTCAAAACCTCACCGCCCCATCTAACTGCTATGTTTTTCGTGAGTGTATTGATCACGGTCGAAACCAATACGTCATGAGCATCTACCTGACTCAATTTCCCACCATTTGCGATCAATTTTTTCGCTACATTCCTCATGTATTCTCCTGATGCTTTTTCCACAAACCGTACTGCTAATCCACCACCTTTCCTCGCAACTTTAAGGTATTTTGCGTATTTCAAGTACCGCAATTTGCCGATCCATCCCATTGGTAGGAAGTTCGATGCAATATCCAGTGCTAAAATATCCCTTTCCCTGTTCAATTCGTGTACCTTTTCAATGAAAAGCTGGGTATCGTGGTATCGGTACATCCAATTTCTGAATTCTTTGGGAGCCTCCTTGATAAAAGCATCTGATTTTCCATCCCTGTCATACTTATTTCGAAAGTGCCAATATTTTCGCACCATATATTCTGTCGAGTATCTTCCTCTTACCACTACAGCATCCAACACTTCCGCGTGGCTTCCATTACTCGTCCGGCTATACCTTCTCTTTTTCCCAGGGTCCGCTTCCAGTCCCAAGGGATCATTAAAGTTTAAAGGCGAGTTGAAACCAAAGGAATAAGGCGACCACTCCCAATAACCATCCGTCAGTTCATCAATTTGTCCAAACCTGCCGATCTGCGCATCATACATCCGGTTTACTGCATCATACCAGTCAAGCCCCGAACCATCTCCAAACTCCATCGACTGCAGCTCATTACCGCCATTGTATTTGTACTTATTCGCCAGCTTGCCCATGGCTTTTGAACTGATGCCTGTCATCAGCAATCCAAAAGGGTAGAAGTGATTTTCCTCTACTATAGGCCCGGTGTGGTGGTTGACCATTAGGTTGTCAAAGAATACATCCCAACCCTGCGATTCATTATTAACATAGATATACAGGTATCCATTTTTATTAATCGTCGACAAAGCCTTTGGCATCGTGTTGATCTGGTTAGCCGGGTAGTTACCTACAGGGATGGCTCCGCTCTCAGATTGAATAAAATTGAGTTGCTCATCCAGGAATACCCAGTTCAGGTAAGCTTTGGGTTTACCCGAAATATCACCATTGTTGTTTTGAACAAATGATTGCAATGCCAGATAGGCCGGTCCGCCATTCGCAGTAAGCTCTGTCAAGGTACCCTTACCCACACCGCTGGTATTAACAATTCCGGTGGCCAGTGCAGACAGTACATCGGCAAATGAGCTATTATTTCCGGGAGAAGACTGGTCCTTATAAAAACTCCTGACGCCGATCTCGATCTGATCCCCACTCATTACTTTAAGCACAATAGCGGGCCCTGTCTTATTGCCACTGCCATTCGTTTTTGCGACATAATCATTGGGAGTGGTAAGCGGTGAACCATCTACCGGGAAATTGGGTATAGAGGCCTTCGAAACAGCTGTAGTACCGATATTGGCAAAAAGTTGTTCTTCCTGGGTACGGCTTACCAGCTCCATAGATGCCAGGTATTGGTTTTTCCTGACCTCATCGGTCAATACCATCCGTACATTGCCAAGATTATCCCTGATAAAATAGTCAAAAACAAAATTGGCTGGTGTCGATCCCTCAGCAGGTAAGTACCTGATCCTGCCTGCCTCAGACAATATCAACTGCAGTTTGGAATCGTAATTGTCTGCCGGTCCCGGAGGCGGTGTACCACCAGTAGTCGTTTTCGACTCGTACACCATTCCGGCCAGGTAATCGGTAGTAGTAACCACTCTTTTGCCTGCAACAGAAATGTCCTCTGTAATTTTTTGAAGTTTGACCCCCGATGCATCATAGATATAGGTAATATTGCCTTTTTCAGTACCGGCATCATTTTTCAAGGTGATCTTCCAGGGCAGGTTCAAATGATTGTAAATGACCGCTCCGCCCGATGCTTCCTGATCAATCCCTGTCACCCCATTCATCTTTTTGTTCATGTCGGTAATCAGGTTTCCACTCTTGTCATAACCATAATCATTGGCTCCCTGTGCAGTAGTATACCTGTCTGTAAAATCTCCCAGCTTATGATCTGTGGCGCCCGTACCTGTTTCAGCAACATTTTTCAGTTTATTGCTGTAGTCAAAATAGCTATAGATAAGGTCGTCAATCTTTGCGCTGCTATTTACCTTTAACCCCCATTGCTGCATTGACCTGGTGTTGCCATTTTCGTCGTAAGCACTGCTACCATTCAAGCCATCACCCAATTGCACGTCGAACTTGATAGCCCCATTGTCTGCAAACGTTGCTCCGCTAAATTGTGCAAAATCTGCCCCCAGCAAACGGTTCAGCTTGTCATAAGTAAACCCATAAGACCGTCTTTCTCCATCTCCCCGGCTCCTCCATTTTACGCCCGAGATCATGCCATTGTACAGCTGATTTTCAAATCCCCAGTCATAATTAAATTCCATGCCAAACCAATTGCTGGTAGGAGCAGTCACACCATTCGCAAAATCTTTGTTAATGCCCCGTATCCAGCCCTGGAGATTGTACGTGTAGTTCAGCGTTTCAATGGGATCTGTAGTGTATAAATTCGTGCTCGCATCCCTCTTTTGCCCCAGTTTCGTAGCTACTAACTGGCTAAGTTCATCGTATTCATTCGACACAATGGTGGTTGATTTCGTGGGATCATCATTAAGCATTTTATTGGTTTCTAGCAACCTGCCGCCCGGATCAAATTTATTGATGGTCCTGATCTTAACCATTCCAGGCGTACCATTGGAGGTAGTGTGGACTTGATATGAACCAATCAGCTTACCGGTAAAATCATATCGGTTTGTAACAATGTCCTGCCCTTGTTTGTGGTTATCCGATTGTTCCTGGATAACACGCCCTTTGTCGTCGTAATAATTGACACTGGTTATCCAGGTACCCAATGTAAGATTATTGGGGTCCAGCATAATTCTCGTTTTCGTACCGGTAACCATTCCCTTTGTTTTGTTGGATGCCTGAAGGGGAATATCCTCCGGGTACAGGTTGGTATTTTTGGAAAGATCCCGGCCAATATCTGTTAGTTTATCGTGATAGGTGGTAACAAATGGCTTTCCGGCTACCCAGGAATAATTATCATAATAGTTTATAACCAGGGGAATAAAAGTTGCCCCACTGGGTACGGGATATTTATTGACAGTTTGGCCTTCCAGTACGATGTCATTCCCTCCATTGGCTGACAATATCTTAGCCGAAAAGTCACCTGTAGTGATAAAACCTGCATTCAAAGAAATAGAATTGGTGGCTACATAGTCGCCGGCCGTAGGTGTTGAAAGTGGCAGGTCTGCCAAAGTACCAGGTGGAATAACAACATTACCCGTAATGGCCGAAACTTCCGATTGAAGACTGGTTGCACTTCCCGTGTATCCAATGATACCAGTAATCACCTGGCGGTTATGTACATCATACAGCATTGTGAGCCATTGATTTTTTGCACGCAGATTGGCATCCTGGCTAAAAACAAGCCGGTCATCAGCGTCATAGACCATATAGGTCCATCCAGCCCCGGGAACTTTTTTAGCGACCATCCGGTCCTGACCATCATATTCATACCGGTAACAAAGCTCATTGATCACCGTTGGATAATTGTTGAGGTTCCAGGTTCCCCTGATCGCCTCCACAGCTTTGGGCGAGATAACGAATCGAAGATTGCCAACCTGGTCATAAATATGATAGGTACATAAGAACCCGGCGTAACCCGAATAGTCGCTCGAAATGGCGCCAGCTTGTACCTTGGAAAGGATCACCTTACCGTCCTTGTCTTTGTATTCAACTTGTGCATTCCCACTCTCATTGATCGTAACCAGCTTACTGAGCATCCCCTCCGTATAATAGGGAATTGTTGCGGACGGTGCCGGAATATTAGTGGCCACATCATTGTTGGCATAAGTCAGCGGCACACTCCCGATATCCCAGTTAACCACCTCATCAGTGGAGGTATTCGTCATAAACAGGTTTGAATTGCCTCGACCACTTCCTCCCCAGCTATTTCCGGGCGACATCACTTTTACTTGCCTGTTGAGCGGTGAATTTTCATACTGCGTTTGGCTATAAAAAACTTTCTCTCCCGGGTTGGCATGTTTTCCTTCCAGGTAAGCCTTCTGCTCCAGGAAGGGATCATTCCGGAATAACCCATTGGATGAGTTGGAGATATAGGGCAAAAACTGATGAGTCTGTCTTCCAAATACATCATAGGACTGCGGCGATACCAGGTCTTTCGGATTGGATCCTGGCGAAACCTGTCTTGCTACAGTTTGTATAGGACGTCCCAACCCATCAATATAAGTCGTCAATTGGCTGGCCTCTTTCCAGGTTCCTCCGGTTAGATCACCAACATTGTTTAGGGGCGCCTGGGCAGTCCAGGATCTTACATAACTGTAGTTCGTAAGCCCGGTATGCCCCTGGGGTACGAATACATCAGTAACCACCGGGATGGTTGAATTATTGGGTTTATTGGACTGTTGCGCCCATCCTGTTGCAAACAGCAACAAAGCGGGGATCGTTATTTTAAAGCGATGGTATATAGATGATAACATGTCTATTCTTTAATGGCTTTAGAATGGGTTTCTGCTAAGGGATGGACTGAGCATATTTGTAATCAAAGGTTTTTAGCACCTTGTTGTCATGGTCCCTGATGGCTTTGAGCCGACCTGCATCATCATATTCATAATAGATATTGACACCCCTGCTATCTGTCATGCTGGTAACACCAAGAGAAGGATTGTGTGTATAAGTCTTGATCATTGCATTGGCCAGCCTGGCATCCGTTCTTAGCGGAGCAAGAAACTGGACTACCTGGGCATCCGTAGGATTGCTTTGGGCAAAGCTTGCCATGTTGGTTGATCCAAGTATAGCCACCACATCTTCATACTTTGCATTGCTTATTTCGGCAATGATGAACTGGTGATTGTAACTCCATATGAACAGCCCGTTGGCCGAATGCTCATTTTTCATTTCCCGAAGCGTCAATTTTACCGGGTCGTAATAAAGGCGCTCCTTACGTTCATAATTCGATGGAATGGTAGCGGCTACTGTGTAGGGAACAGGCGTCGTAGGTTGAGAAGAGCTCCATTGGTAGCGCTCGGTGGTGATACCATTGTCATCATACCTTAAGATAGAGCCGGTTCTTGTTTTTCCATTGACCCATTGTTCTTGCTGTACAGGCAGGGAAATAATATTCTTGGCAGCAAGATTGGAATAATCCAGGTCGGCTGTGTACTTATACCTGGTTTCAATATCCTCCTGACGGCTGTTTTTCCACTTTTCCTTCGCCAGGTCGAACTTTGCATTGTATTCATAAGATTTTTCAGAAACAATCTGCTTTCCGTTTGCGAGGTAATCAGTAACGGTTTGCCCGGTAAACAAGAACCTGCCTCTTGAAACGTAGTAATTGTAATAATAAAAACGTTGGGGATTGTCAGCTGTATATATCCAACCCATGTTTGTTGACTTATAAGCCATATACCAGTCCGGTTCAAAATCTATCATCTTTAATGTTTTGATCCGGTTTTCCAGTATGGGCTCATATTGGTAGGTTGTTTTTCGTACCTGTGAATACATATTATCGACGAATGAATAGTCGATCGTCTGGGAAAGACGTTGTTTCTTCCAGGTGGGATAATTAATAAATTCATACGGGTATTTTACGCTACCCTTGGGTTCATAATCTCCTGCAACAGGGGTATAATAATACTCAGTCTTGCCGTTCGTATTGGCTGAGCCCGGATCCACCACCTTTTCTGTCACCTTTTCATAGGATACCGGACAACCATTGTTCATACCCAACTCTACCTGGCTTTGGGCAGTAAACCAAAGAATTTTTCTCAACTCTTTATTGGAAGGATCTCTGGCATACAGTTGTTTATTGATATAAAAATTTTTATTGGGATCAGTGATGAGTTTCCCTACCCATTTTCCGCCTACCAGCTCTCCGTATTCATAGCTCTTTTTGGTAGCAGCTTTATTTTCTGCGTTGTAATTCGTAACACTCATCACCCGGAGGCCTCCGGCCTGGGTAGGAACAACCTGTTCAGAAGTCGTAGTACGCCAGTAATTATAGGTTATCCCCACCTCAATAAACGGGCTATTGCACATACTGTAATTAGAACCCGTTACACCATTGGTATTGGCATCAATACGGTACCGGTGCCCCTGAATGATAGTAATTGGAACGTTATAGGTTTTAAACTGGGTCCTGTCTGTGGGTGAATGGCTAAAGTTATAAACGCCATTACCATCCAGGTCTGTAACTGTTACAGTCATGCTTTGTCCCCCATTCGTATTTTGAAAATCGCTGAAGTACACGTAAAGGGAACCCAGGACAGCACTGCTGTTCAAAGTTTCTGTGACAGTATGTTGCACAATATTATGAGCTGGAATATTGGGCATAAAATCAGGATCGCAGGTTGCAAGCCGGTTAATGGCAAAGGCCTTGAATTGCCTGGTATCTTCTACCATGTTTTGCTGCTGGAACTTATTCAAATAGTAGTTGGACTCATACTCATACAGCGTATAACCTCCCGTTGGGTAGGTTATTTTGGTCAATATGGCTGCTTTCATGTAGTTGAAGTCCGTATTGCGGTTTTCTCCGGCATAAACAATCCCTGTTGGACTGGTGGTATAAAAGGTCAATGGAATAAAACTTACATTGCCTTTTCCATTATAATATCCCCAAAAGTCTTGCGCGGTAGAATACTTGGGCGGTAATGGGGTTGGATCATAATCAAAAGCGTATTGATTGATGAACACATTGTTTTTGTCAAAGAATTGAACGCCATTTAGCCGGAGGCTTTTGCGTTGATAAGCCGCAATAGTACTTCCAGGGTTTATAGCCCCACCAACGGCTGTTCTGTCAAAGTAATCGGTATTTTGAAAGGCAACACGAGACTGAACAGCTCCCTTACTGTCATAAACGATCATACCATTGATCCTTACTCTTTCATATTGGTGTCCCCCGGCATTTAGAAGATCCACTCTATCAGAGACACTTGTAAACTCAATGCTTCCATTGCTGTGAATGATCTGATAGGGAATTTGCTGGGTGGTTATACTGCTCGACACATCCGAATAAACATATCCATCAAATACCTGACCTAACGCATCAATTTTTGATTCTGTAATATTGTCATTAAAAATATAACGTGAAGCATTGGTAATACGGTTGGACGTTATAATGCCTGATCTGTATTTAAAGGAGATGGTTTCAGCTCCATCGGCAGAAATGATCTCCGTCAGGAACCAGGCATTGGTATACATTTCGGTGGGGGCATGGAAATCCGGTAAACCATTACCTTCCGTGTCAAGATGATTATAGACGTTGTATGGTGTTTCTATGGCCAATGTTCCATCCAGGCTTTTTCCAAAGCGGTAGGTATTTCCCTTCCTGTCTTTCACAATGATAAGGTTAGTATTCAGGTCCACCTGGTAAGACAAGGGTTCTTGATTAAGGCTAACAAATTGTCCGCTGTTATTCGCACAAAATTCATCAGCAAGGCCCTGGGCCGCTATGGTAAACAGGTCGGGCTCCAGGTCTTTGGTGTACAGTTCTTTCAAATAAGCACTATTACTTATGGTCCCCGCGCCCTGCAAGTCGTCTATTGAATTATAGGTTGGCAGCGTGCTGCCGGTTGTAAGGAATCCTGAGTTCTCGTCGGGCTTTCCCCTGACTATCCGGGTAATAACACCTCCGCAATGGAGTATCCAGCCAAGACCCACAAAGGAAGATTCCTGGTCGACCTTAATGCCACTGGCATGGTACGATAAGGATACATCAGCTCTTAACCGGGTGCCCTTAATCGTATGCAAAGGAATATCGATACTGGGTACGCCTGTAGAATTATCGATGGCGTATTCGCCGTATTTTCCAAGATTGGAAACCTCCGGTGAATGGACTGAAAAATTAGGTAGATTCAGCGCTCCGTTTTGAGATAAGGCCTTCAAAGTAGTCACCAAAAGGATCATGGTGAGCAATGACAATTTATTCATTATTCGATTTTTTGAGGTAGGCAATAACAACTCAGTGCCTTGCGTGATCAGCTACGAACACCGCAAAACAGCAAGTAAAATATCAGTCCTTATGGTCCGGCCTTATTTGGGTAACTGTATTATCAAACAGGGCTTCCAACTAAAAAATGGGCTTCTTCCAACTGGGGAGATCAATGGCAGGGTGACTTGTGTAGGTTTACATTTACTCATGAGCCAAGTGGTTTAGGATTTAGTATTAGTGATTAATTACCTACGAAATAATAGGATATTTGATCACGAGACAAGGACAAACCCATAGCCGTGCAGATTTTGACCAAAAGTGTGCAGATTTGGCCAATAAGTGTGCAGCCCAAATATGAATTATTCAACTTATTTGAACAGAATAGGCGCTGGAAGGATTAGAAAGGGGCTTTGTAAAACGATTTCGTGCCGGATAGGTTACTTTCGTCCCGTAAATACGCTGCATGACAAGGGAAGAATCGATTAAAGAGTATTACTTCAGGATCAATAAGAGTATTGACTATATCAAGGATCAGTTGCATGAAGACCTGTCGCTCGACAAACTGGCCGGTTTATCGAACTTCTCCAAATTCCATTTCCACCGCATCTTCAAATCGGTTACAGGTACTGCCCTCAATGACTTTATTGTCCGGGCCAGGATTGAACGTGCCCTGTTTTATCTAAGTAACTATCCCACTAAACCGATCAGGGAGATTGCCCTGGAATGCGGATTCAAGGATGCAGCCACCTTTTCCAGGAGTTTTAAGACCCATAAGCAGATCAGCGCCCAGCAATGGCGATTGGACTATCAACATAGCAAGATTTGCCAAGCAGATAGCAACGAAGGCCATGCCACCCCAACAATAGAAAACTACCTTGCCCATAAACTATTACAAATGGAAATCCGTAACAAGGGCAGGGAAGTACCCACCAACATCCAAATCAGTGAACTTCAGCCACTGCAGGTGGCTTATGTACGCAACCTCGATGTACACATCCACGACAGCGAAACCTTCGCTAAAATGTTCGACCTGTTATTTGAATGGGCTGCGCCTAAACGCCTGATCAATTTCCCCGAATCGAAGGCGCTTACGGTTTATCGCAGCAACCCCAACTTATCGGGCCATATACAGGCCGATGTATGCTTAACGGTACCGGAAGGCACAATAGGAGAGGGGTTGATAGGCACCACTACCATCAGCGGCGGGTTGTATGCGGTTGTACACAAGGAAGCATCATTGGAAGAATGCTTTACAACCTGGGACTATATCTTTGATGTGTGGTTTGAGCAAAATGGCTACCAACCCGATCACCGCAATTTCTATATCAACCACCTGAATGATGCCAAAGCACACCCGCAAAACCTGCACATCTTCGACATGTGTATTCCAATAAAACCTTTATAAGTCATGACAGCCCTGGAAGTATTTTTCCGGGGCTTTTTATTGATCGGTTCCTCACGAAGTCCTGTCCATTTTCCTTTCGTTCAAAGCGGTGATCCGCTTTTTTGTAAAAACGATGGCCACCGATCTATCCTACCCGTAACAGCCCCTGCCGTTAGAGCACTTAGCTTGGCATTTAAAAATTTTCATTTATCTTTGCAACTAAGATACTTTTTAAGTCAAATAATTAACTTTATCACAAAGACATAAAAGCAACCACTATGAAAGGGAAGAAAGTACTAATAGCAGGGGCAGGCATTGCAGGCCCCGCATTGGCCATAGAACTCATTGGACAAGGAGCTGAAGTCAGCATAATCGAAAGCCGCAAAGAGAACCAGCTGCAGGAAGGGCTATTTATCGGCATTTCGCCCAATGGTCTGAATATCCTACAAGGATTAGTCGATATATCTACAATCTACGATGAGTACTGTCCTGGAACTTTACATTTCCTGAACGCTAAGGGAAAGTGTATCGCCAGCCTTGACACCTCCTATCAACTTGAACGGTATGGAATAGAAAGCATACAGGTCAAAAGATCGGCCATCACCCGTGCATTGCATGACAAGCTAAAATCCCTTGGCTGTACTATTACGTATGATTGCCGGCTGGAGTCCATAGAGGAAGCCGGGGAAAAGGTCCGTGTCCGTACGACAAATGGCGTATTGGGCGATTTTGATCTGTTGATCGGCGCAGATGGTATCCATTCAAGATGCCGGGAAATTACCTTCCCGCAGAGCCCCAAGCCGGTCTATACAGAGCTATTATCAACCGGTGCGATTGTAGCAATTCCGGATTGGCAGGATGGAAGCGGAGCCATCAATATGACATTTGGGGAGCGGGCATTCTTTGCCTTTGCAACATCCAACAAAGGCGAAGTGTGGTGGTTCAATAATTTTTATCAAAAGAAAGAACCGGATCGCAGAAAGTTCGAGCCCGCCCTGCAGCATACTATTAAAACGGAACTACAGGCGCTTCATAAAGAAGACCATCCCAGGATTGGGCAGATCATTGCAGCGACACCCGAATTATTTGCCTATCCCATCTATGATATGCCGCCATTAGCAAAATGGCATACAAAAAACATCTGTCTGATCGGCGATGCGGCGCATGCAATTTCGCCCCATACCGGCCAGGGAGCGTCACTTGCCTTAGAAGATAGCGCTGTCCTCGCCCAATGCCTGGCACAATATCCAGATGCTGCGCTTGCATTTTCCGCTTTCCAGGAGTTACGTCAGAAACGGGTTGCAAAGGTCGTGGCACAAGCTAGAAAAATTGGGAAATCTAAATCAAAGGCCAATCCGCTTGCCACCTTCTTCAGGGATATCTTCCTTAAGTATTTTATAAACCTGGAAAAGAAAAAAATGGATTGGATATATGCCTACAAGGTGAAGGCTCTTGAAAAAGCTATTGGAGAAAAAGTCGCCATGTGACATGTGAAATGGTGCGATGCGGTGGGGCTAAGGGTTCCTTATTTTTGTATTTTTACAGCAGTACTTTACCGAATCTACACCTTGCGCAATCTTTATGAAATGGATTACCCGGGAGCACCCCAAAATTGATCGTATTGCCTGTCCGTGGCTAATACTACGATTTATTGATCCTGAAGCGGAGATCATCTATTGTCCCTATGACCAGGTTGTTCCCAAGGCAAGAGCCTTAAACGCTATCCCATTCGATGTTCCAGGTGTGGAATATACCCATTATGACCAGTACTGTACCTTTGATTATTTCATCCAAAAACACCACCTCACCGATCCGGCCATTCAGGCTATGGCTCCCATTGTTCGAGGTGCGGATACAGACAATCATCAATTGGCCCCACAGGCTGCCGGACTTTGGGCAATAGCTGCGGGACTGGCCTATAATAATAAAGACGATCAGCAATTATTGAAGCAAGGGCTGATTATTTATGATGCACTTTATAGCTGGTCGAAGCACCTGCAACAGGAAAAACACACCCAGCAACCATTTGAGCACCTATTGCTCAATGTATTCAACCAGTACCTAAAAAACAAACCCGGTAATGGAAAGAAAATGCCTGCCTGGGCCCAGGAATTAAAAGATATCATTCAGGACCATATTGATACCAGCCTCAGTTTAAAAGAACTTTCTAAGGACCTGGATATTAATCCCTCTTATTTGTCCAGGGAATTTTCAAAACACTTCGACAACCTTTCGTTTGGTGATTACATCCGCAAACAGCGGATAGACAAGGCAATTGATTTGATGACTAACCAATCCTACTCCCTTACTGAAATTGCCTATCTGACTGGTTTTTCCGATCAAAGCCATTTTACCAGGATCTTCAAAAAGCATACTGCCCTTAGCCCCTCCGAGTATAGAAAAAAAATGAAAGAATAGTAAGTTTTGTTCAAGGAAGTAATGCCTGTTCTATTTAAAGGCCCCCTTTACCATTAGCATTGTGGTTCGAAAGGAACTACAAAACATTTGAAGTAACGCTAATGAGATCAACAACACCCGCGCACCACCGGCAGCAATTAGAACCCATTAAAACCCTGGCCTTTCTGGTACTGCTCCTGTTCAATCTGAAGGCTTCTTCCCAACAAACAACCACATCATATCCAAAGATCACCGGATATGTTGGTGTATTGCATCCTCTGGCAACATTTGCTGTGGGCGATAAACCACATTATAATTTTGATGGCACTTACGTTGGCGGATTGCCCACAGGTATCAATATCTGGAAGAGCGCCAAAATAGGTTTTTCGATGGAATTTGTTCCCTTCGTACGTGCTGGCAATGGCAGCAGTAAAATGAGCAACTTCCTCTTTCACCCGGGCGTCTTGTTTAGCCTGGGGCATGGCTTTACCCTTGCAACGAGGGCCGCCTTTGAAACCTCCGGTCGCTATGGCCTAACGCCTGTATTGAATAAGATCGTCAGGAAAAACAAAGCCAGCAGCTATTTTGTAGCTGTTCCTCTTCCGGCAAGATTTGGTAACGATCAACCATCCTCTATAGGAATTGGGTTTCAGTTTGGGATCATCTTCTAAAATAAATTCATCATCATGAAACAGCCCATCTATACCATACGCCAACTCGTGAAGTACTTTCTGAAACTCGGCACTATAGGCTTTGGAGGACCAGTAGCCCTGGTGGGCTATATGCATCGCGACCTGGTGGAGAAGAAACAATGGATCAAGGAGGAGGATTACAAAGAAGGCCTGGCCCTTGCCCAACTGGCCCCTGGTCCATTAGCAGCGCAACTGGCTATTTACCTGGGCTATGTACATTACAGGATATGGGGTGCAACTTTAGCGGGCATCGCTTTTGTCGCGCCCTCTTTTATCATGGTATTGGCAATTGGCTATGCCTATGTCAAAGCCGGCGGGTTGCCCTGGATGCAGGCAGTCTTTTATGGAATAGGCGCAGCCGTTATCGGGATTATCGCTGTCAGTAGTTATAAACTTACCCGTAAAAGCCTGGGGACAGACTGGCTCCTATGGGGCATTTTTGCAGTATTGGGCATCACTACTTTCATCCTGGAACAGGAAAATATTTGGCTGATCCTGGCCGCAGGTGCAATCACCTGGCTGTGCAGGACAGCCATTGGAAAAGGAGTTAAGCTGAACGGGCTTTTTCTTTCTCCCATCCTGTTGCAGATGGCGCAAAGTCCCTGGCTGGATGATAAAGCGATGAAGATCGGATGGTTTTTCTTCAAAGCAGGCGCTTTTGTATTTGGAAGCGGACTGGCCATTGTGCCGTTTTTATATGGTGGCGTCGTAAAAGAATACCAATGGCTGAATGAGCAACAATTCCTGGATGCGGTAGCAGTAGCCATGATCACGCCGGGACCGGTAGTAATTACTGTTGGGTTCATCGGATACCTGGTGGCCGGGTTTGCCGGCGCCTGTATTGCAGCATTGGCCACTTTCCTGCCTTGTTACCTGTTTACCATAATACCGGCTCCTTATTTTAAAAAATACGGCAAGCACCCTGGCATCAAAGCATTTATCGATGGAGTTACTGCTGCTGCAGTAGGGGCCATTGCAGGCGCCGTCGGCGTGCTGGCAAAGAGGCAATTCACGGGCCTCATTCCGGTATTAATGGCCGTAGTAGTAGCCTTGTTGTTAATACGATTTAAAAAACTGCCGGAACCGGTGATCATCCTTGCTGCTGCATTAGCAGGACTATTGCTGTTTAAGTAATAAGCTGGTATTGTCCCGATCTTTCTCATGATTAATAATTAGATCAATACCTGATTTAAGATTTCTTCAGATTCAGGCTATAACTTTCCTGCTCATGTGTACAAACAGCAGGAACGGATCATAACCCAAACATTCAAAATATTCAGCATGAAGTCAATTTATGTCCTGGCAACTATTACTACCACCTTCCTGATTGCCTGTAATAACCCGACGACCATTAAAGCCGGGACATCATCCAGTGATAATAAGAAAGACACCATTTCTTGCCCTCCCGGCAGCAGTCAACTGGATGTGGCAAAGATTGAACAGGTAACAGGCATGAAAGGCGTGTCAAAAAATGGAGAATATAAGATCACAGTTCCCCAAAACGACCTGAACGTAGTGGTAGACGGGTTTAAGATCATCCCGGCCATGGGACTCGGCAGCTGGGCCTGCTTTACACCCTGCGGCGATAGTGTGGTGGTCATGGGTGATATGGTGCTTACAGAAACCGATCTGGCGCCCGTGCAACAGGAAGTGGTGAAACAGGGGTTTACCATTACAGCTATTCACAACCATTTTGTACGCAACCATCCCAATGTGATGTATATGCACATTGATGGGAGAGGACCCGTTGACAAGGTGGCCACCAGCGTAAAAGGCATATTCGACAAAATAAAAGCAGTGCGTGGACATGATCCCAAAGAAAGCAAGGCCGATAGTGTGGTCAACACGCTATCCATGAAGACGCTGGATTCTATTATGGGTGCTAAAGGAGAACTGAATAAAGGGGTGTATAAATATACCATTGGCCGGCCCGATGTTGCCCTGCAGGAGCACGGGATGCCGGTAAGCAGCTTTGGTGGTTTCAATACCTGGGCAGCCTGGCAGGGAACACCCGAAAGTGCGGCTGTGGCAGGAGATTTTGCCATGCTGGAAAATGAAGTAGAACCTGTGATCAAAACACTGGTGGAAAATGGTATTGAAGTGGTGGCCGTCCACAACCACATGGTGCATGAGCAGCCACGTATTTTTTTCCTGCACTACTGGGGTATTGGACCTGCTGAAAAACTTGCCAAAGGGTTCAAGGCAGCCTTGGATCAAACAGGTAAAGCCGCTGCTCATTAAGAGCAACGTGTCCATCTCCTGCTACCAATAGCCATCATCGCCCGCTCTATCATTTACAACGCATTCGATAACCTCGGCTGATTCAAACGGTTGCCGGGCTATCAGCCCAATACCAAAGCGGCAGTGCTGATCGTGGAAGCGAACGGCCTTCGTACCAAAAGCGTACAGTAAGTATTTCCATATTAAGCAGCTTACAACTGACTACTAATGAGTTAGCAAATTGGCACAGCCGTGGACTACTAGTTGGCATAATAATCAACAAATGAAAAAGCTTCACCTGTTCCTCCTGATAATGGCAACCAGTCTGGCGGTCTCCGCACAACACCCCTTTACGGTCACTTATCCGCAGCTCACAGCCTACCAGGGTATCTATGAATACATCAACCATACCACACTTAAAATAGCCGCCTCTCCAAAAGACACGCTGCTCTATGCGGTGATCGGTGAAAGCATGTATCCGCTTAAACCTGCAGAGGAGGACCTGTTCCTGGACGGAACAAACAACAAAGTTCATTTTTACAGGAACAAAGAACATACGGTAACAAGCTATTCGGTGGGCAAGGATACTTTCCGGCTGCTGGACAAAAATGTACAGTTTCCAGCCACTATCTGGTATCCAAGACCAGAAGAAGAACGCAAAAAAGGATACCGCTACCAACAACCTGCCGCACTACCGGATGGCTTGCCAACAGGGGATGCTGCTGCAGCAGGCCTGGACGCAGGATTACTGAATGAGATGATGCAAAAGATCATGAACGGCACCTATAAAAATGTGCACAGCATATTGATCATTAAGGACGGGAAACTGGTATTCGAAGAATACTTTTACCAGTTCACCAAAGACAGCCTGCACGAACTACGTTCGGCTACCAAAAGTTTTATCTCTGCGCTTACCGGTATTGCCATCGACAAAGGCTATATCAAAAGTAAAGAAGAGAAAGTGCTGTCCTTTTTCCCGGAATACACCTTGAATAACATAACTGAAAGCAAGAAAAGGATTACGGTCGAAAACCTGCTGTCCAACCAGAGCGGCCTGGATTGTGATATCAGCAATGATAAGTCGGAAGGCAATGAAACGAAAATGGATTATTCGCCCGACTGGGTGAAGTTTACCCTGGACCTGCCCATGATCGATACCCCCGGCGGCAAAGGCATGTATTGTTCTGGTAATCCGGTGACACTGGGACGTATCATCGAGAAAACGACTAAGCAATCCCTGCCAGACTTTGCTTTACAAACCCTCTTTCGTCCCTTGGGCATCACGCACTTCAAATGGCATTTTAAGCCCGATCAAAGCAGTGCGGAAACCTTCTGCCAGTTGAACCTGCGTCCCCGGGATATGGCCAAATTCGGCCTGTTGTACCTCGATGGCGGCAAATGGAAAGGTGAACAAACCATTTCTAAAGAATGGGTTGATCAATCGCTGGCCCAACACGCTACCGTACAGAACAACAAATACGGCTACCTGTGGTGGATCAAGTACCTGAATGTATACGGAACAAAGTATTACAACCGGGCTGCGCAGGGCAATGGCGGTCAAAGGATCAGTATCTGGCCCGAACAGAATATGGTAACGATCGTAACAGCGGGCAGCTACAATAGCCAGTCTTCGTCCGATGAGCTGATTGCCAAATACGTATTAGCGGCTTTTAATAAGAAATAAGACTAGCTACTCACCTGCAGGTACCCGAAATTGCCGGTACTAAACTGCTCTGCTGTATAACATACAAACAAAACGGAAGAGGTAGTGGGGATGCTGGCAGTAAAAGCGGAATCATTGCTACTGCTGTCAAAGGTCATGGGATAACTCACCGTAGTACCATTGGCAAAGGTTACATTGGCCAACACCTCAAAATCGCCCGGCGACCAAAAACTGTTGGATTTACCTACCGTTACCTGACAGCCGCACATCATTTTTACCAGTACAGAGAGCGTACCATTGGGCGGTGTAACCGGGTTGGGCTCCAGCAGGAGACCCGCTACCGGAATGAGGAAGGTATAATTTGTTTGCCGGGGTACCAGTACCACCTGTTGTTCCACTTCCAGCGTTTGTCCGGTAGACCTGGGTATAGACGCTTTGATGGTGGCACTGATATAGGGTGCATTGGGCACGTTGACGTTAAGGGTGCCTTTTACGGTATTGCTATCAGCAGCCAGGTAATTCGTTTGGTACCCACCCTTTGTTTGTAAGGTAAGAATGGGCAGGGCATAGGGACTGCCATTGTAGAACAGCTGACCGATCTGGCCATCATCAATACCAGGGGCGGCCGGATCATACGTAAAAGAATAGGTTTGACCTTCCAACAGCAAAAAGATACGGATCTGCGTATTATTATAAGCATTCGGGCCAAGGAACTTACCGCCCAGCGCCTGCAGGTATACTGTAATAGATACTGGATTCATATAAAATAAATTAGTTGAAGAATAGATTACCGGTATGCCTACCTACAATTTACAGCTAATACTTTACAATATTCTATTGACAGGATAGTACCGGTTATATCCTGATAAATGGGAGTGCCCACTTTTTTGTCCTGATTTATAAATCAGGACAATCTACTCCCGCACAGGTCTTTTCCGGGGCCATCATTTGATTAGTTTTACCCCCTGAAAAAAGGCCCGTTTTAACCCCAGCCCCTTATGTTGAAAACGACACTGTGTATCCTCCTGCTCATCATTTCCTGTTGCGCCCATGCTACGATCCGTTATGTAAAAGCCGGCGCCTCCGGCACCGGGGCTGATTGGCTCAATGCCAGTGGCGATTTACAACTCATGATCGTTTCCAGCAGTGCTGGCGATGAGGTATGGGTGGCAGGCGGCGCCTACCAGCGGCCTTTCGGCACGTATTACTTCATGAAGCAAGGGGTAAAGATCTACGGCGGTTTTGCCGGTACGGAAACGGCGCTTTCCCAGCGCGACCTGACGCTTACCGCCAACACCAGCACCTTGCAGGGCAATGGAAGATCCGTGGTATACAATAATAACATTGGGCTTACCAATGCTGCCGTGCTGGATGGATTTACCATTACCGGCGGACAAACCTCCTATGGCGGAGGTATCTACAACTTCAACAGCTCCCCCATCATTGCCAATTGTATCATCAGCGGAAATACCGGCACCACCATGGGCGGTGGCGTTTATAATAGCAACTGTTCGCCTCTTATCATCAACTGTACCATCAGCAACAATACATCCGCATCCGGTGGTGGTATCTGTAATGACGATGCCAATACCCTCATCACCAACTGTATTATCAGCGGCAATTCATACAACACAACGGGAAGAGGCGGCGGCCTATACAATAGAAATACAGCAGATCCCATTGTTACCAACTGTGCCATCACCGGCAACACCAGCCAACAGGGTGGGGGCGTTTACAATGTAGGTTCCTCGCCCAAGTTTACCAATTGCACCATCAGCGGCAACCTGGCTACCGATGGAGGGGGCATGTACAATTCCGGTGCTCCTCCCAGGCTGCGCAACAGTATCCTGTATGGCAATAGCAGCGGCATCATCAACGCCATTGGTTCCACACCCGATATACAGTGGTGCCTGGTACAGGGCCTCGATGGCACCGCCACCGGCAATACAGCCGGGGGCACCGATCCTTTGTTTGTAAGCCCCCTGGCGCCCGGGCGCAGCACTGGTGGAGATTACCGCCTGCAACCCTGCAGCCCCGTCATCAACAAAGGCAATAACAACTATTTTGGCACCGGACAACCCTTTGACCTGACATCCATCACCACCGATGTGGCCGGCAATCCACGCATCTATAACAGCGTCCGGGTAGATCTGGGCGCTTATGAATTTACAGGCAGTAATACAGGCGGCCTGTTACTGGCCACCACGGGTGATGCTGCAACAGCTACCATTTCCGTTGGCGTTGCCACCACCGCCATTACAGCGGCCTGCCGCGTAGTAGCCATGGTATCGTCTGATGCTTCTGCTACTACCGTTAGCGGTGGGGTAGATGCCAAAGTATGGGTAGAAAGTACCCAGCCTGCCTATTATGTAAAACGTCATTATGAAATAACGCCTGCGGCGAATGCCGCTACGGCCACCGGTAAGGTAACCTTGTATTTTACCCAGGCAGAGTTCAATGATTTTAATGCCGTCAATACGGTACAGTTGCCAACCGCCGCCGGCGATGCCACAGGCATTGCCAACCTGCGCATTCAAAAACATGCCGGCACCAGCAGTGATGGCAGCGGACAACTGCCTACCTATACAGGCTCCGCCACCACCATTGATCCCGCAGATACAGATATCATTTGGAATGCCACCGGCAACCGCTGGGAAGTAAGTTTTGATGTAACGGGCTTCAGTGGCTTTTTTGTAAAAACACAGTTCTATCTTTTACCCCTGCGTTTATTGAGCTTTAAAGGCAATAACCGGAGCAGCTACAACCAACTGCAATGGACCACGGCAGAAGAGATCAACACCCGCCATTTTGAACTGGAAAGCAGTACCAATGGCAGCGCCTTTACCCGGATCGCCACCATTCCTGCTGCAGGTAATGGCAACAATACGTACAGCTATGATGATCCAACAAAAGTTACCGGCAAAACATTTTACAGGTTGAAGATGATAGACATTGACCAGCGATCTATCTATAGCCAGGTAATTGGGGTTACAAATAATAACAAGGGCAGCATCAGCATCTATCCCAATCCAGCCACAGCGATCACCTATATCAATACTGGCAATTCCTTATTAAACACCCAGGCCACTTTACATGACGCCAACGGCAGGCTACTGCAAACGGTATTGATTACCACCAATCCTCAACCCATTTCCCTGCAGCACCTGGCTAAAGGAGTGTATGTATTACAATTTGCCGACGGCAGGGTAGAGCAGCTGATCAGGTTATAGATTGATATTATAGGAATGTTTATTCTCACACATTACAAAGGTGCTGTGGGTACTTCCAATGCTCTTCACGGACCCCAGTTTATTAAAAACAAAATCCTGGTAGTGTTTCATGTCCTTTGCCAGCACTTTCAATAGAAAATCAAAGTCGCCGGATATATTGTAACATTCTACCACCTCATTAAGCTTCAGAATGTCTGTTACAAACTGGTGACCGATGCTTTTGTCATGCTGTTTCAACTTGATATTGCAGAAAACGATCAGGCCATAATTCAGTTTCTCTGCATCTATCAGGGCAATATACTTTTTAATATAACCAGTCGCCTCCAGCCTTTTTACCCGCTCAAAGACGGGTGAAGGTGAAAGATTGATGCTCGCCGCCAACTCTTTCATGGTCAAATTGGAATTCTCGCTCAATCGCTTCAGGATCTTGAGATCAATAGTATCCACTGTTTCGTTCATAGACATAGAATAATTTCCTGTTTCAATGATTGTTTCAATACAGTTGCAGTAAAATAATCTGCTAAAATAGATAATTAAAGGATTTTATTCCAAAGATTATAGCTTATAGCAGTGAATAAATCTAAGATAATACATTTGCTCAGAATTTAGTGGGTCAATACCACTGAATACCAAGCAGCTTATCACAAGCAGTTTACCTGTCAATTAATCAAACTTCTAAAAATGCTAACGCAAAACCTGGGCTATCCGCGCATTGGCGGACAAAGAGAACTCAAAAAAGCTTGTGAACAATATTGGGCAGGCAAGATCAACCTGGACGAATTACAACAGGTGGCCCGTACGATCAAAGAAGACAACTGGCAAACTCAATTAAAGGCGGGTATAGACCTCATTCCCTGTAATGATTTCCCTTTTTATGACCAGACGCTCGACATGAGTCTCCTCCTGGGCGTTATTCCACAACGCTATACACAGGTACTGGAAACTAATAATATAATCGACCTCTATTTCTCCATGGCCCGTGGTTATCAGAAGAATGGCCTGGATATCACAGCTATGGAAATGACCAAATGGCTGGATACCAACTATCACTACCTTGTTCCTGAATTCACGGCGAACCAGGAATTCAAAATCTTCTATGAAAATGTTTTTACTGAATATAACAGCGCCAGGCAGTCGCTGGGTCAAAAAGCCAAACCGGTACTGGTAGGGCCTGTCAGTTATCTCCTGCTGGGCAAGGAAAAAGAACAGGGCTTTGATCGTATAGACCTTATCAAAAAACTGGTGCCGGTATACGTACAGATCATCAACCGCCTGCAGCAGCAAGGTGCAACATGGATCCAACTGGATGAACCTTACCTGGCACTTGATCTTTCCCAAAAGGAAAAGGAAGCATTCGAATATGCCTACCATACGATTGCCGAAGGTGTAGCCGGTATAAAACTGTTGGTGGCCACTTACTTTGAGGCGCTGATGGACAATACCCAACTGGCCGTCAACCTCCCGGTCACAGCATTACACGTAGACCTTGTACGGGCACCCGAACAACTGGACGAAGTGCTGGCGCTGATCCCTGATCAACTGATACTCTCACTCGGTGTGGTAGATGGACGCAACGTATGGAAAAATGATTATCAAAAATCTCTTGGACACATCTATAAGGCAGTGCAAAAATTAGGGGCCGGCCGCATCCTCATTGCTCCTTCCTGCTCACTCCTGCACAGTCCCATTGATCTGGACCTCGAAACTTCCCTGGATCCTGCAATCAAAAACTGGATGGCCTTTGCCAAACAGAAATTGAACGAGGTGAGCGAGTTGAAACAGATCGTTGAAGGGAATCCGGTGTTGTTGCAAACCAACCAACAGGCGATTGATAGCAGGCGCACCTCTAAAAAAGTACACAAGCAGGTAGTAAAAGACCGTGTGGCTGCCATTACCGAAGCCGACGGTCAGCGCAAAAGCGCCTTCCCGGTACGCCAGCAGCTTCACCGGGAGCGTTTCAACCTGCCTCCATTCCCAACTACTACCATCGGTTCCTTTCCTCAAACAGATGATATCCGCCAGTTGCGCGCCAGGTTCAAAAAAGGAGAACTGACTATTGAGCAGTATGATAAGGCCATCGAGCAGGCTACCATCGACACCATCCGCTTACAGGAAGAACTGGGACTGGATGTACTGGTGCATGGCGAATTTGAACGCAACGACATGGTAGAATATTTCGGTGAACAACTGGATGGCTTCCTGTTTACCAAAAACGGTTGGGTACAGAGTTATGGCAGCCGTTGTGTAAAGCCTCCCGTTATTTATGGAGATATCAGTCGTCCAAAAGACATGACCGTCCGCTGGAGCCGATTTGCCGCTGCGCAAACCAACCGGCCAATGAAAGGCATGTTGACCGGACCTGTTACGATCCTGCAATGGTCGTTTGTACGTGACGATCAGTCCCGTGACATCACCACCAAACAGATTGCACTGGCTATTCGTGATGAAGTAGTGGCCCTGGAAAAAGCGGGCATTGGCATCATTCAGATCGATGAAGCCGCCATCCGGGAAGGATTGCCCTTGCGCAAAGCAAAACGTCCCCATTATCTCGACTGGGCAGTAAACGCATTCCGTGTTACTGCCAGTGGCGTGGAAGACAAAACACAGATCCATACGCACATGTGCTACAGCGAATTCAATGACATTATTGAACACATTGCCGCCATGGATGCAGATGTGATCACCATTGAAACCTCCCGTTCTCAAATGGAGTTGCTGCAGGCCTTTGCCCACTTTGAATATCCCAATGAGATCGGACCTGGTGTATATGACATCCATTCCCCCCGCATACCCGGTACAGCAGAAATGGCATCCCTGTTGGCTAAAGCAGCCAACCTGCTTCCGGCACGTCACTTATGGGTAAATCCGGATTGTGGTCTTAAAACCCGCAAGTGGCCGGAAACCAAAGCAGCGCTTGAAAACATGGTGGCTGCTGCCAAACAAGCCCGTGAATTAATCCACTAAACGTATGTTCTTACAGAAGATCAGGTCCGGCCAGTCGGGTATACTCACCTATGGCATCACACCGCCTAAGAAAACAGAAACAGATCCACAGCGTATGGCAGCAATCGCCCAAAAGACCATTGCCCGGATCATGCCACTGGACATTGATGCGCTGATCGTATATGATGTGCAGGATGAATCCGCCCGCACTTCGGACGAAAGGCCCTTCCCGTTTATCACCGCACAGGACCCTTTTGAATTTGCCAGTAACTATCTCCGGGAGCTGCACCTGCCTAAGATCATTTATCGGCCTGCCGGAAAGTTTTCCAGGGAAGAACTATCGGCCTGGCTGGACGACCTGCACCAGCACCGGTTTTATCCGGTCTTCGTAGGCATACCCGCGCCTGGTTTTGCAGTAAAAACAACCCTGCCGGAAGCGTACCAGGTTTGGAGTAAACACAAAAGTGCCTCTGTCGTTGGCGCTGTCACCATTCCCGAAAGACATGCAGTCCTGCAAGACGAGGACAAACGGATCCTTGAAAAAGCAACGCATGGCGTTTCCTATTTCATTTCTCAATGCGTGTTCAATATTGCTTATGCACAACGCATGATAGAAGACCTGGCGCATACCTGCCGCAAACAGGACGCCCGGATCCCCACCATCCTGTTTACACTTACTGCCTGTGGCTCCGTAAAAACCTTGCAGTTCATGGAATGGCTGGGTATTCATCTTCCGGACAATATCCGGAAGGACCTGTTAAACGCTGAAAACATGCTGGACAGGTCGGTGGCCATTTGCCTGGAAATTGCAGCAGCCATTATCACCTTTTGCACGAAACATTCCATCCCGTTTGGATTCAATATTGAAAGCGTAGCCATCAGAAAGGAAGAGATCGAAGCATCCATTTATATGGTCAACCAAATTGGAGAGATGCTGGAAGAGCAGGGCATTCGCAAAAAAGCGGTTTATCAGTAACACCTATTTTTTACTACCGGGTTAAGAAAGTATCACACCTACTACAAATTGAGTATTTTTTAGCCCTCTTCTACGGACGAGCTTTGTCTGCATATACCACAACGATATGACAAAGCCGCTTCTTTCTTTCGCTTTCCTGGCACTGTTGACCAACATCATGTTGGAAGGATGCGCTCAAACCCCCAGGAATAAAGAGGATGATGCATTGAAAAAAGATAAGCAGGCGAACCTGCCTGCCAATATGTACATCGTTCAACCAGTAACGACCTCCAACGCCAGGGGCGCCAAAAAAGCATATTCACCTTCACAACACAAAAACAATATGGAAGACTTAACAATCGGAATGGGCCATTTCTTCTCCTATGCCTTACCTCCGGGTTGGAAAAAAGGGGAGGATGGGCAGTTTGCCCTCACGCTGGTAGCGCCGGATAACAAGGCCTATACAGTAATGGTAGGTAATGCAGGACTCATGCCTGGTTATGCGCCAGACAGGTTTGTCTACGAAAAACTCATGGCATTACAACCCAGTGGGCTTACACTCAGTAATGCCACCCCCAGCAAACCCGTTACCGGGTTCCAGGAAGCCTACCAATTCAGCGTATCTTATCAGTTGCCCAGCGGAAGCTATAGGGGAGAGGCCGTGTGTCATATTTCCAATTATTATGGCGGATGTGTGATGGCGATGACAGCAGCCTTGTCCGAAAGCACACAATGGTCATCGTATGCAAGCTGGCTGCCACCCGTATCGCGCCTCATCGCTGCCACCAATGGAGCGGCATTTGGTATGCGGGGCATCATGCAGCAAAACCTGCAAAACTCCATAGCCTTTGGAGAAGCCATGCAAGCCTATAGGACATGGTCGGCTAATAAATGGCAGGAAGTGACGGATGACCGCAACAGATCGGTAGACAATCAAAACTATCAATTCCGGGAAAACCTGGGCGCCATCAATACCTGGTCCAATCCTTACAATACCAACAGTCCCATTGAACTGAGCACCAAATATCAATACTACTGGATGAATCAACAGGGGACGATTGTAGGCAGCAACGATGCTTCAGCCAATCCCAATCATGGCAGCACATTTGAATGGCAGCCATTGAAAAGAAAAACCAATCCTTAATAACCCTCAAAACATCCACAATACAGCTCATTCCGCCAAGGGTCTGCACAAGCCGCCACGCTTCTATATCATTCCGTATCACAGTCCTATAGCATAACGTAAATCTATATATTATCACCAATCCGGGTGCTGCAGATTTACGTATTTCCCCCTTAAACCATTCTGCTATGGGAGTTTTCCATTATCCTCGTATCAACGTTAAGGGCCTGATTAAGGTAAATGTGGCAACGGCCAATAACGACGACTATTCCGGCAATGTTTTTCTGCATGGTACACCTTATGCACCTGGCCAACCGCCGGTAAGGCTGGCCGATTCGGTCAACGTTCAGCCCGTCACCTATGGCATGTCGGATGACGAATGGACGAAATGGGCCATCACACCATTAACCGTAGGCAACCCTCCCAAAAAACAAAAGGCCCTCCTTAATAAAGGAGAGGGCGTGGGGGTTTCTCAAGCCGATGCCAATCCGCAAATATTGCCAGGCGAATGGAATTTTTATGGCGATATGGGCCTCACCATGCTAGGCGTGGAGGTAATAGGTACTGTCGACCCTGGCAATCTCATTCCTGCCTCGCTAGACCTCATGGGGAGCATGCTCAGTTTTAATAACCGCCCGGGTGGTACAGTTCCCAATCCCGCCCCTGGCGCGGGCGTAACCACGGGCGTGATCACGGATGTAAACCCGGAAGATTCGAACTGTTCACAGATATTTGCCGACTTTCTGTCCCTGGAAGCCAATGGCGCCTTCCTCTTTTCGGGCAAGCCCACCAAGGGCATCACACGCTGGCTCAATTTACAGCGCAATATCAACCTCAACGGTCCCAATGGTGCTGCGGCCACTTTTCAGATGTGTGTACCACTTGCTGAACTGCAGGGACAACCGATCCTGCAATGTCTGCCGGCGGCCTCACCCGAAGGGGCTAAACTGAAAGGCATTGTTTTCCGCTATACCCTGTATCGGGCACTTCAGCAGATCAATAAATACAATAATGCACCCAACGCAGCATGGATACAGAAAATGACAGGCCTCTATGCCAACCAGGGATTGAATCCTGATTATTGCGAGCTACAAGGCACCATTGCCCCCTGGTTTGAAGGAGAACCGGAATCCTGTCCGGTAGGCCGCCTGCTGATACCGCCGCCAACGGGCGGCACCATTCCCCTGCCGCCGGGTTCCATTGGCAATGATATTGGTAAAGGGCCGGTATTCAACCTCTGCCCGGCAGTAGCCTATATCAATACCCAAACCAGCACCTTGTCCATCGACTTTTCCGCTACCTTTCCGGACATTTACGACGGGGCGCCTTATGATCCGCTACAAACAGGAAACAATCCCACATGGGATTTTGGAGAGGTCTTCATCAAGTTGTCTCATAAGTCTATTATTGCACCCTTCAAAGAGTACATTCCCTTTTCGGATTACATTCTCAATGATGCTACGGGGTGGGTAATCGATTTCCCCATCGACCTCAAGAATCGTAATATACAGCAATGCCTGCAGGAGGGCATTTTCACTGTTGAAAGTGCCAAATACGGGACATTGCTGCAGGAAACACCCTATTTCATTCTCTCCGATCAATCGGCCCTGTATGCAGAGCAGGACGCCTCGCAGACGCCCACCAGTCTATTCCGCAACGACGGGCCAGACCTCGTGACCACCTCCTTCCTGGTATACAAACAGGGTAAGCTCTTAACAAACGCTGATCCGGAAAGATTCAACCTGTACTATTATGATACGACCCCTAATCAGGACTGGGCTTCTAGTGCACCCATACCTTTAATGAACAATTACCAGGCTGGCCAGCCCATTAGCATAACCGTAAGCACACCGGGCAACCGGCTCATTACCGCTTTACTTTCTACTGACCCTGTTGCTCCAGGCCTATACGGTGCCTTCAACTCCACCAGTTCCCCGATCATCAATATCCGCATACTGCCCTACAACGATTACAGTAAATACTATCTGCCCCGTCAAAACCCTGGTGATCCTCCTGTAGGCAATAACCTGCTCACCTTTGATGTGATCTATAATGAAGTATTGCGCAATTATTACCTGCTGTACCCCGCCATGAGCCAGCGTATACCGCTCAATGATCCGGATGAATGGAATGATGCGGAAATGGCGGGCCGCCTTATGAAACGTATCAGCCTGCCCTTCTGGGGCACGGCAATGACCATGCCCAGAACGAGGGACCTCTCCCAATCGCGCCGCGAATTACTCACTGCCTGGTGCTTAAAATTCTTCCAAAATCCATAATTGTCCACTTATGTTAACCATCCGCAAGTATGTAGTTTTCCTGGCTGCCATCCTGGCCATCAGCAGCGCCTGCGCGCAGCAGGCGCCTTTTACTGTAACCGTTACACCCTGGGACAGCAGCTTTGCCGTTGGCGTGCAATCTTTTGCCTGGGCCCAGTACAATGGTAAATTGCTCCTCGTAGGCGGCCGCACCAACGGCTTTCACCGTACCTCCGATAAAGAACGCACCTTTCCCACACGATACGATAACCAGCAATTCTGGGTACTCGATATTCAAAACAAAAAAAACTATAGTGCCGGTATTCCTGCAGCCTATAAACTGCCATTAAGGACCACCAATATGGAATTTTACCAGGATGGCAATACCTTGTATTTCGTTGGGGGCTATGGATCCACCTGCGACACCGATTCGGCCTCCTGCTACCAAACCTTCTCCAACCTGTCGGCACTGAATGTGCCAGGGCTGGTAAATTCGATCGTAGCCGGGGATACCAGCAACCTGGCACAATACATTACCACCACCACCGATGAGCGGTTGCGGGTAACAGGTGGTTCGCTGGAAAAGATTGGTAATTATTTCTACCTCATTTTTGGTCAGAATTACAACAGCATTTATAAAGGTGGTATAACAGGTATCTATACAGAACAGATTCGCCGGTTTACCATCAATAACAGCGGCGGCAAATTATCCATCAGTAATTACGATGCCATTGTTACCCCGCTAACCTACCAGGACCTGTCGCAATTCCGCCGCCGTGACCTGAATACCTTTCCCACCATTCTGCCGGATGGCACCCTGGGTATCGGTGCATTGGGTGGTGTATTTACCAACCAGGCCGGCCCATATCCCAATCCGATTGCCATTTCTGCCCCCAATGGAGGTCTCACAGCAGCTATTGATACCGGCTTCCAACAAAAATTTTGTCTGTACGATTGTGCACGTATGCTGGTATACGATCCCGTTGGCAAAAATATGTATACCACCCTCTTTGGAGGTATTACTAATTACTATTACGATAACCAGGGGAATATTCAGCCCTCGAATATCGACAACTTCATGCCCTTCTCCAATCACCTGAGCACCATTAGAAGGAACAGCGCTGGCAAGTACACCGAATTTCCTCAATACACACCCGCGCTGCCGGGGTATATTGGTTCCAATGCCATTTTTGTTCCGGTATCCGGGGCTGCCAGTTATATGAACTCGCCCCTGATCATTGACTATACCAAACTGCCCTTTGGCGCACCAGCACAGGTTGGATGGATGATTGGTGGCATTACGGCTACAGCTCCCCAATCGAGCGAATTCAATCCCACCTTTGCGACCAAGGTCATCTATGCCGTTTACCTCGCCAAAAGCAATGTCCGCGACAGGATCAAAAACCAAAACGTGATCAAGCGATTAAAGAAGAAAGGATAAAAATAAGTACACCTCACTGTTATGCGCAAAATGGGGATCACCATAGCCATCATATCCACCCTCATCATTGTGGTGTTTCTCTGTTTTCCAGGTATGGAAGAACGCTGTGCCGCCTGGCTTGATCAATACAAAGCCCATCCCCATTGGTTTGCCATCGCCAGCTATTGCCTGCTCAGTTCCGATATCTATTTACCGATCCCTTCCAGCATCATCATGTTTGCCAATGGCGCTGTATTTGGAATACTGGGCGGTACCGCTTTGTCCATGGCAGCCGTGCTAACCGGTACCATGGTGGGTTTTTGGACAGGCCGTTTATCGCGCAGGTTGGTACAACGCCTCTTGCCCGCCAATCAGCAGCGGGAAGCAGACAATTTGTTTGAGCAATATGGACCATTGAGTATCATCATTAGCCGGGGCATACCCGTATTGTCCGAAGCCGTGTCCATACTCGGTGGCTTGCGGCAAATGACAGCCGGGCGTTTTCTGCAGCTCAATATCCTGGGTTATTTGCCCGTATGCCTGCTGTACAGCATCTTCGGGCATTATGCTACCGGGCGGCAAGCATTTTTATGGGCCTTTGCCAGTTCCATTTTGATGGCTTGTTTGTATTGGGTGGCCGGACGTTTCCTTGTTAAAAGATGAAGCCCATGGTCGTATTAATTATTTCTGTATTTCCTGATTAGAACATAAGTTCATATTTTGTACTCACTGAGACAAGAAGAGCCCCTTCAATAAAATAAGCTGAATAACCAACGTACCCTGATGAAAAGTTCGTACACTGAACAAGCCAACAACCTTGCCGCTGCCATTGACATTGCCATCAAATCATTTCAGACAATTCCTCCCAATGGCTTTGAAGAAAAAGACGTAAGACATATTATCAATGTCTACGAAGAATGGAAGAACAACGCCCTCAATCCTGCTCCCCAATTTAAGAAGATCCAAAGCCTGAAGTACCTGATCAACAATGCATTCACTGTCTTCCAGGAGTCTAGTGGAAAAACGGTCGATTTATTTTGGCAACAGATCAAGGAAAACAACCTGCCTTACAAAAGAGAGAACAAACTCATTAAAATACTCAAAAGAAAAAGAATAAAAGACGAACAGGAATATGACTTTGTCACCGATGTAGTAACGCCTTATCAACAGGAAGGCCTCATCAGTGAAGAAGAGGCTTCTCTGCTACATAAATTTATTGGAGATTTTGAGCAACGTAAAACCAAAGCCACTAAACCCCAGCAGTAATTTATCTATCTACCAATTCCAACAACTCGCTATTTCTCTTTACTGTAGGCATTCCAAATCCCCGTCAAATCCTGGATGATCAGGATATCTTTCACCAGTCCATTTTCAAAAGTGAAGATGGCAGTATAGGGACTTCGATAGTTTTCGCCGTTCTTTTTTACCGTATACGCATCATCTCCCAGGATGATCACCCGGTTGTCGGTCTGGATGAATTCCATGGGTACCTGCTGTTTAAATTCCGCTACGCCTTGTAAGATCACATTGAAATAGTTGGCCACTGCTTCCTTGCCTTTAAACTCCCCACTGATGGGTGTACCGGGCGGAATAGTCGCTTTGAATCGTACATCCGGCGCAAGGATATTGATGAGCGGTTTGAAATCCCAGGTACGGTCTACTTCTTCCATGACCGCTCTTAAGATGAATACATTTTTCATCGGGTGTGTTTTATACCTCAAAGGAACGCACAACACCCATAGCCATTTTTAATCTACATTAAAAACTACGTATTGGCCAGGTTGGCCCGCAGTACACTTAAGAATTGTTGGGTAATGCCGAGGTAAGAAGCGATGTATTTCAGTGGGATCCGCAGTTCCAGGTCGGGAAACTTTTTCCTGAACTGGAGGTATAGCTGCTCAGCCGTATCAAATCGTCCCTGGATGATCCGGCGCTCCTGCGCAATGAGCGCATTTTGGTAGCGGATGCGGAAGAAACGCTCCAATTTGGGGATCTTCTCAAAGAGCATATCCAGATCGGCTCTTGAGAGCTGGAGCAGTTCAGCATCTTCCAATGCCTGCATGAACAGCGTAGCAGGTTTTCCGGTAAAAAAACTGTAGATATCATTGGCCCAATGGTGGCGATCGGCCAGGTAAGTAACCCTTTCTTTCCCATTTTCATCCACAAAATAGGCTGCCACACATCCTTTCAAGATAAAATTCTTGTGTTTGCACACTTCACCTTCCCGCAGTAAATAGTCCTTTTTCTTCAGCCGGGTGGTAATCAGCCGGGATTCTATGCAGGCTATTTCCTGTTCATCGAGGTCAACGATCTCCAGGATATTTGTAACGAGTGGACTGTATTTGTTTTGATCCTCTTTCATCACGTATATGGTGTTAATTGTCAACCTGTCGACTGCAAGCCCTATCAAAAGTAGGCCATCCTACAACCCAACAAAACAGTCCGGTCCCACTATATTATAGGATGACCAACCATTCGTCTAAAGGGGCTTGTCTCAATCCCTGGCTGGATAATGCCGGTCGAGTAGCTACAAAAATTACTGATTGCCTTAGCTAGGCTGGAATATAGTTCATAAATTGTAGTCATTACAGGGATAGAGGGTGTTGATCCCAACCAGTTGTTTAAAGTGTGATGTACAATTAAAGACTGATTCTGTAATAATCTGGCATACAGGCTTGCTGAGATCAAAATTGCAATTTTTGCATATATCACTGATCTTCAGGCAACCAACTACACAGCCAAAGTACAGTATGTTTCAAAAAATGTAACCTGCTAAATTAACTTTTTATGAGATGGTTTATTTTGGGGTTTCTTTTTGGCGTTCTGCCTTTTCAACCCTGTTTACCCAATACTTTGTTTCTAACTTCGGATTCTTCCTTTATAGTAGCATCGCTTCCTGGCAAGTTAAAGTACAGTAAAAAATTACTAAATAAAGAAATCGCTAAGGCTACTTCCAGTAATCAGGTTAGAAAAATTATACTGTCCAAGCATTTTACTGCCGCCCGCATTGTAGTTATAGTTCTCCGATCCGGAAAGAGTACAGCTTTATGGACCCTGCAAACCCAAAGTCCTAAAGAAATAACTGTTTCTTATATGGATTATATATCCCGCGGTAATGCCCTCACAAAGTTCAACAACCTTGGTGATTTCAAACGCTTTTTTACCGACACACTGGTGTTATTGGATACCCTCCGGATAGACCTCAATATACCAGACCCAGGTTACACACCAGGCCAATATCAATTATCCATTCATTGCGGCGGCAGAGAGTTCACAAGGCCTTTCCCCAATAAAGAAAATCAACTATATCTTAATGAGCAACTTATTGCTGTTTGTGAACCGAGGTATGCCAGTTTGATGATCTTTCATGCTTCCAACCCTGATCATATCCTGGCCAATTGCCGTGTACGTTTTCTTAACCTGGAGGCAAAAACAGAACTGGAAGCTGTAGCCCGGGGCATCAAAGCGGCATATCCAGCTATGGAGACCAAGCACATAAACCTAATGCTGGAATCATTTATTTTTAAAAACTATGGCCGCCCGTATTTTCCGCAATTGGCCGATTGGACAACAAAACTTTAGTCTATTTTGTAATGGAACTACTGAAAAAAATTTACATCTTCATTCCCCTGATCATTGTTTTATTCCTGCTCACAGGCTTGATGGTGAATTACAAATCGATACGCCTCCTGATTATAATCATTGGCTCATTTGTATTGACATGGTTAACATTATTTCAGTTTACTAGCCCCGCCTGGCAATGGAGTCAATCAGCCGAACTATTATCTAAAAACGATAACCCAGATGACACTGCCTATGCCTTTGTGCGTAACAATTTCATTCTGATCGATAATTCCTTGGACAAGGACCTGCTACCTGATGAAGAACATGACCCGGGCGATTCACTGGCCTTCGTGATCACCAACCGGCGAAAACTTGGAACTTTCCTTCAAGCACTGTACGAAAAGGCTGATGTGATAGATCTGGTTGTTTGTGATATCGGATTTGATCGGTCAACCACTTTCGATACGCTGGTAAGGGACGGCTTTTTACCTTTTGCACAAGCCGGCAAATTGATCCTTTCTACTCCTGCCGGTCTTCACAAAAATCCGGTAATCAGTTTTCCAGATAGTATATATGGCAACATCCGTGAACAAACGAACGAGCTTGGATTTATCAGCCACCAAATTCAACAAAAGGGGCACATAAGTCTCCCATACAAGGTCTATCAACACTTGCACCACAGCTCCATCAATGGCGCCTATCTGCACGATAAAGTATTGAGAGAGAAAAAATCGGGACAGGCAAACAGCTGGATTTTAAATCCGTTCTTTCCTACCTTCCAAATAACCAACGAAAAGATATTACTGCAAGGAGGCTTTATAGCTCAGGATTCTATTACTGAAAACATGGAAGAGTATCCTTATTTTTATTATCTGGGAGAAACCAGTAATGTAGGCCTCCGTCAATCGTTCCTCCAGAACCTGAAAAAAAGACATCAAAAAGGAATGCGGAACATTGTTTTGATCGGTTCTTATACATCTGACAAGGAAGACACTTACGCTACTTTATTTGGCCCGCTTCATGGACCAGTGATCTTACTAAATATTATATATGCACTGGAAAAACGAAGCCACCAGGTAGGTATTGGATTGATACTGCTATTGATTTCAGGATATGCCTTGATCTTTTATGTGCTGATAAACCGCTCCCTGAATATTCCCTTGCTTCTTTTTCGCAGTCAGCACCGTCCATCGCAGTCAAGGAAAATTTCATTGGCAGGCAGGCAATTCAGCGAGTTACTTCGTTTCTTTTTTGAAATACTAAAGGCCCTATTTCATTTTATTTTTGTGGAAGAGCTTCACTTTGTATTACTGTTACTCCTTGTTGGAATAGTGAAATGGACAACTGGTATTTTTATCAATGCATTGGCCGCCGCCCTGGTACTTGGCCTGGTATATATCAGTCTTAAATACGCCAGGGAAGTATTATTTAACCGTACTTAAACTTATACAACAGACAAGGGACTGTTACTTATACCCGGATTGATGGTACAAAATAACTGGTAACCCATAAAAACAGGGTTATCACCTGCGTTCATGCAATTTTATCCAATCAATGGTCTTCTTAACAACAAATTCTGCCAGTTTTACTTTATCAGCCTCCGGCCATGTTAACGTAAAAACCTCTTTACTTTGGTCGCCTTTTGCAAACGCTACTTTCATACTCAGCTCACGACCAGTCAACTGGTATATGCCCGATAGCTTATACACCTCCCTACCTTCATTTGCCTTATCATAAAAAAGGATGCTTTGAGGATCTTTACTATACGCAACAAACAGGCTGTCAATTGTTTTTTGTAAATCCCGGTTATCATCCAGGGTGGCCTGGTTTTGAAAATTGCTCTTGGCCAACAGTATCTTGCCACCAGGCAATCTAATTGCATCCTTTAATTTTTTATCCACCAATCCAATACGGAAATTTCCGGCACTGATAATTTGTGGATCTTGTCTGATGGCGCCTAGTTCTTTCAATAGCTCGCGGGCTACCTCATCAGCTGCTGCAAACCATCTTGTTACGCTTAGGTATTTTCCATTCTCCAGTATATCCGCCTTTTCCTTTATCGCTTTGAGCAGTGCATACGTAAGCAACCCCATAGCATAGCGCTCTAATTCATAAGCCTTCTGATTACTGGCAGCAGCAGATAAAATATACATCCCTGACCTTTCGTTTAGCTTGTCGATTGCCTTTAACTGATCTTCATAATCGCCGTCCTTATCATTGGCGCCTGCCAATTCCCCCAGTCGACTGCCGCTTTTCAGATCACTGATCAATGCTCCGCTAAAACAGGCATCCACGATCAACACCCTCTTTTGGGCCTTTATTTTAGCAGGCCTGATCCATTCATAAAGTTCGTCGGTAGTAATACCAATTGCTGTATTTTCCGATGCTTCTGTTGTAAGAAATTTAAATTGTCTTGTTTCGGGATCAGTCATTCCATGACCCGAAAAGAACACTAGCAAAATATCATTGGCCGTTGCTTTGGTAGCAATATCTTCAAAGGCCTGCCGAATGGTCTTTTTTTCCGGAATATTGGCTTGATCACTGTTGTTGAAATTATAAATAAAGACATGTTGTTTTTTATCAATTTCCAGCAAACTGCGTCCGGCCTGCCCCAGAACATTGGATAGTTCCTGTGCATCTTTGGCCGGATATTTCAGGTTATCCAGACTCCCTTTGTAACTACTAACGCCTACCATAACAGCATAGATATTAGGAATAATAGTGGCATTGTCGGGCGCCCGGTAGCTTACGGTTAAACCACGGGAGGAAATGTTTTTATAGGCAGAATAGGCCTTTACCATAATGGGGTTCTCAGCACCAGCTACAAAACTAGTAACCAAATCGGCCCGATTCAATGTAAAAATATAATAATCTCCTTCCTTTACAAGTTCACCCGGCAAATAACGCTGGTGTTCAATACCGTTTACAAAAACAGCCACATCTTTCAATCCTCCCTGCCTGGGCTTAATCCTAAACCGGTAGAGCCCGTTCTTTTCTCCAAGGTTTTCCATATCAGGTATCAAACCACATATCTGGAGGTCCGATAAGTTACTGGAATTTATACGACTACCTGATAATATGCGTCTCACAAGCCCCGGCACCCACAAGGAATCTTTTACCTGATCAAGTGTAATCTTTTCTATACCACAGGTAAGATACAATTGCGTGCGGGCTGCGGGAGTTCCATCAAATCGGCCTTTTGCGTCAGTAACAACATATTCTCCAAATCCAAAATCATAACAGCCATATAAAAAACGACCAGTTTCAGTTGCCCACAGCTTATATGTATTATTGGCTCCCGTGGTAATTATGTTTTTACCATCGGGGCTAAAATCTGCCACCAGAAAATAATTGTCGCCAATATCAAGCTCTGAGATTACCTTGTCAGTAGCTATTTCCGTAATCATGATCTTACGGGAAGAACCAGAAAGCATTCGCTTTTTATCCGGACTAAAGCGAATATAATTGGTGACACTGTTTTTTAAAGTCCTGGTATTGATGATAGCCCCTGATAAGGCATCCCACATAATTACTTTTTGATCGTAACTGGAGCCGATGACCTTTTTACCATCCTGACTAAAAGTAACAAAGAACGATTTTAATTCTTCTCCTGGTTTCTTCGGTGGTTGTTTCATTGTCTTTATCTTTCTGCCCGTAGTCGTATTCCATACAGTCACGGTACCATGCTCTCCGGCTATTAGGATCATTTTATCATCAGGGCTGAATTCAAAATTCAATATATCGCTTACTCCATCGAAATGGCATATTGTCTTACCAGTGATGGCCTCGGCTATCGTAACCGCATTGGACTCCCAGCCAGCTACAATAAAAACTTTTTTTCCATCATGACTAAGGCCTGCGTCTAAGAGTACCTCATCAACGAGGATTTTATATTTGAGTTCGCCTGTGTAGGCGTCGAAAACTTTTACCAGGCTATCGTCATCCACAGTGATAATGGTTTTACCACCAGGTCCATACCGCGCCCCTGAACCATAGCGGCTATCGGAGCAAAATTTCAATACAGGTTCGCCCGTAGACAGGTCGTACACCATGGCTGGCTGCAGACGAGGTTGGTTACCCCATTTATAGGAGGAGGTCATTACATATTTATTGTCCGGACTGTATTCAACGCGGAGGTTTTGATCAAAGGAACCTGATACCCACTTTTTTTCTTTGCCGGTATTGGCATCAATCAGACTATAGCCAGTTGCAGAGGGAACAACACTGATGAGGGGTGCAACAGCAATCATGGAGCCATCTGAACTTACACAGAAACCTAACACAGTTTGATTATAGCTTTCCGAAAACAGTTGGGTCCCCGTGTTCAGGTCGCATTTTTGGAATCTCGAAGAATCGTAAGCATACAGAAACAGGAATCTGTCATCATCGCTTACCACTGCTGTAGAACCAGGACCTCCAGACATCCTTTTTACCAAACGAACCGGGTTTAAGCGCCAAACATTTAACACCCAACTTTCTTTATTGGCAGTATCATGTACTTGCGTTACCGCTATGTTTCCGCTGGCACTCAATGTAACCAATTCATTACCTGCCGGCAGGCTATCTGTCGCGTATGGGTTGCCTGAGCGCCAAACCTTTATACGCTGGTTTCCGGCCACTGTAAGGTAGCTGCTATGATCAGCATTGTATACAAGACGGCTACCTCCGGGAAAGAAGTTGGCCTTTTTGTTAAATGTGTGGGTAGTCATATTGCATGTAATCAGGCTGCCATCCCTCAGCAATACCAATAGGAGGTTATCATCTGTACTAAAATGCAGGTTTTCGATGGCATTTAATTCACAGGGTACCGCAAATAACTGCGTCTTTTTTTCAAGGCTCCATACCCCAATGCCTTTAATGCCTATAACGGCAATGGATTTGCAATTATGGCTTACTGCCGGTTCAAAACTGCCATTTTCATCCTCTTTGTAGATATGAGGTATGCTAAACAGCAAGGCACCATTGCTACAGTTCCACCATTTTGCAGTAGAGTCTGTTGATATAGTCAGCACATATTTTCCGCCTCCGTGAAAGGAAGCTTTATATACCCCGGCGGTATGCTCTGTGAAATCAGCAAGCAGATCACCTGACGGAACACTCCATATCTTGGCAGTCTCATCCATGGAAGCGGTCAATACATATTTATTATCGGGACTAAAACATAAAGAAGTGATCTCTGAGGAATGACCATAGGACAGCATCAGTTTGGGTTGTTGGGAAAATATGAAATTGACCATAAGCAGCCCCATCAATAAACAACCAGCCTTTTTCATTTGGCTCATGTACAGATGTGTCATGCCTTTTACATTTTAGTGATTGCTTTACTTAATTTTCTGGTATCCAATTAATAAGGCGGATTTTACCCACCGTTGATGGTGTAAACCTACGTAAACAAGTAAGCTTTCGATTTGGCAGCGAAAAAATTAGCGGACCAGGTCTTATTTCTTCAAAGGGGACGTACCAAAATACTGATTTGAGGGAGGATAATCCTGAAAATCTGGATAATAAGCCAGGGTACACCTACCTGATCCCTGTTCTACCGATTCCCTTCGACGAAATCATCCCTTTCTTCGACGAAACCAGCGTCTTTAATTTACGTCCAACTAATATCCCGTATGGTAGAACAGGCCTATCCCGCCCCTCAATCCCCCCGTTTCTTTGCTGCATAAACACAAATGATATGCGTTCAATACTTTTTAGCCTGGTCATGATCCTTACTTTGTCAAGCACTGCTCAATTAATCCCAACTGCTACCATTACCCCCATTGATAAAAGAGAAAAATACCTCGATAGCCTGGTAGCCATGATTGGCAACAAACGCATTGTGGCCATTGGTGAAGATACCCATGGTACCGGCGATTTTTATGATCTCCGGGCCGCCATCACCCAGCGATTGATCCGTCAAAAAGGGTTTACCACCGTCATCCTTGAAAACCCACATGAGGATATGATGGCCTTGCAAGACCAACTGGCAGCTGGCAATTTGGATACCCTTATGCGCAAACACCTGTTCGAGATCTACCAGTCAAAAGAAATGCGCCAATTCCTGGTATGGTTCCGTAAACAAGCAGCCAAACAAAAAAACCTGAAGCTGGCTGGTTGTGATGACAGCTACCGGGAATTACTGCCACAATACCTGCAACAGGCTGTAGCACGCTACCATGACAGCAGTCTGAACAGCATGTGCCGGGAACTTTTGCTGCGGCAGACCCTGAGTGTAAAGGAATTTTACCAGCAAACCGGCCGAAAGGATTCCCTGCCCAAATTTTTCAATTACATGCGTGATGGTTACCGGCTGATGGAACGAATGGATTCTTTTTGCACCAGCAAAAAGATCAATGACCCGCTGGTAAAGGAATTGATGTTCCATGCAAAAACAGGATTCGTCTATTATGAGCGCGCTGCTCAAAAGAAACCGGTATCGAGGGACGAGATCATGGGTGAGCGGATCAACTTTCATGCAGCCGACCCTTCCGCAAAGATCATCGTATGGGCCCACAGTGCACATATTGCCCGCTACGCCTGGCTGGAGGATGAGGTAGGGATGATGGGAGCCACCGTAGTAAAACAATTTCCGAAGGATTACTTTGCCATTGGTTTGAGTGGAGGAACCGGCAGTTATTCCTATATCAATGTACGGGCGATCAATGCTGACCATGACTTTAGAGATACTTTATTCCATGCGGATTACCTGCCGGTAGCTCCCGGTTCCTGGAACCAGCAGTTGAGCACCATTAAGCCAGCCGCCTTCCTGGTCAACTTTGCCAAGTTGAGCGCTTTTGAAAGGGTGGAATGGGAAAAACCCCGGACCATCAAAATGCTGGGATACAATAAGGAGAAAGGAGAGCAAAACTATTACCCGGTATCCTTACCACAAATGTTCGACGCCCTCATCTTCGTGAAAGAAACTCATCATACAACAGCCCTCTTTTAAAGCGGGCTATACAATCATATCCAACACCAACACACCGGCCAGGCCAATGATGGAGATAATGGTTTCCATCACCGTCCACGATCGAAGGGTTTGCGATAACGACAGTTGAAAGAACTCCTTGAACATCCAGAATCCTGAATCATTGATATGCGATCCAAATACACTGCCGGCGCCTACGGCGAGGACCATCAGTTCGGGCGATGTTTGACCTGTTGCCAGCAGAGGAGCCACTACACCGGCCGCCGTGATGCCTGCCACGGTGGCCGACCCGATCATGACCCGCAGCAAGGCGGTTACCACCCAGGCAAACAACAAGGGCGGCATATTCCATTGCTTACTGAAGCCGGCAATATAAGTACTGGTACCACTGTCCACCAGCACTTGCTTGAATACGCCCCCGGCCGTAATGATGAGCAATATCATCGCAATGCCGGCAATGGAATCACTGAGCAATTGCATCATTTGCGCAACAGATTTGCCAGCCTTACGGCCCAACTGATAACCGGCCAGCAATACCGTGATCAGCAAGGCGATCATCGAATCGCCGGTAAACAACAAGATCGTTTGCAGCCTGCTTCCTTCCGGCAAAAAATGGCCCGCCACCACGGCCAGTGCGATCAGGCATACGGGCATCAGGGCAAACAACAAACTGGAAGTAATGGAAGGAAGTGCTTTGCTTTGGACCGCAACGGCTGTTAACGCCTCATCCTGTTCTTTGGTGGTGATATGCTGCAATAGCCTGCCCAACAAGGGACCGGCTACGATCACCGCGGGGATGGCCAATATAATTCCATACAGCAGCACCAGGCCCATATTGGCATTGAATGCTTTTACCAATACCACCGGACCCGGATGCGGCGGAAGAAAACAATGGGTAGTGCTTAAGGAAGCAGCCATGGGGATCACGATGTACAACAGGGGCAGGCCCGTCTTGCGCGTCAATGCTACCACCAGCGGCACCAGGATCACGAACCCGGCATTATAATAAAGCGGAATGCCCATTAAAAAACCGGTCAGCATGACCGCCCATTGTATATACTGCTGTCCAAAAGCCCTGATCAGGGTGGAAGTGATCTGTTCAGTAGCGCCCGTTACTTCCAGTATCTTGCCCAGGAAGGCCCCCAGGCAAATGATCAACGCCAATCCTCCCAGCGTACTGCCTACGCCCTTTTCGATCGATACCAACAACTGGTCCGGCTTCATACCCAGGAACAGACCAGCCAGTATGGCTACGATCAATAAAGAAATAAACGGACTTACTTTCCGTGCCGAAAGGAAGACCTGTAACGCAATAGCCAGTAAAATAACAAGTATCGTCATGCGTTATTGTACGGTATTTATAAGTGTGCCGATAGGAGGGATGGTAATGGTTATTTTATCACCGCTTAACAACGTAAAATTAGTACCCGGCACAATCCCCGTTCCCGTCATGATCAGGCAGCCATGAGGAAAGCTGCATTCCCTGAACACAAAGGACACCAGTTCTTCCGGTGTTCTTTTCAATTGACTGATCAATACATCTCCCTCAAAAGCCTTAGCACCTTTACGGCTAATGACCAGGTTGATATTCGTATCCTGGTTGAGTGGTTCATTGGTAACATAGATACAGGGACCCAGGGCAGCACAACCATCATAGGTTTTTGCCTGCGGAAGATAGAGCGGGTTCTCACCTTCAATACTCCGGCTGCTCATGTCATTGCCAATCGTGTACCCTACAATTTTACCCGAACTGGTGACTACCAGTGTCAATTCAGGCTCTGGCACATCCCAGCTGCTGTCCTGGCGGATACGCACCAGGCCTTCATGACCAACAATACGGTGATAGGTGGATTTAAAGAACACCTCCGGCCGGATGGCTTCATATACTTTAGCATAGAAATCGGCACCACCGCCTGCTTTACTTTCTTCCTGCCGCCCAATCTTACTTCTCAGGTACGTAACCCCGCAAGCCCAAAGCTCCTGGTTACTGCTCATCGGCGGCAAGAGATCCCTGATCAGGCTGCTATCGCCTTGAGACAAGGTACCGGTGAGTTTGTTCAGCTTGTCAAACAGCGCATCATTATTGACCAGCTTTTCCCAATGCTCATTGACTGCATAATAATGGCCATCTTTTTCAATAACTGCTCCGTTTTTTGTATTGTATAATTTCATATAGTGCAATTAAGTCTCGTTTGACTGTCTTCCGCTCGCAGCTCGAAGCTAGCAGCTCACAGCTTGCTTTTTAATGTGAATCCCTGGTTACCGTCGATCCCGAGCTACCCTGTAAAAAATCCAGGTCAGCTCCTTTATCAGCGCCCAATACATGTTTGATGTAAAGACTGACATACCCACGGGTCGCCGCCGGTTTCGGCGCTACCCAGGCAGCCCTTCTTGCCGACAACGCTTCCTCACTAACATCCAGGTGCAACCTGCGCTGCTCCACATCCAGCTCGATCATATCCCCATTTTGCACCAGCGCCAGCGCGCCACCGATCGCACTTTCCGGCGATACATGCAGCACCACGGTGCCATAGGCCGTGCCACTCATTCTGCCATCCGATATACGTACCATATCCGTAACGCCTTGTTGCAATAGTTTTTTAGGTAGCGCCATATTGCCCACTTCCGGCATACCGGGATAACCAACCGGGCCTACGTATTTCAATACCATCACACAGCTGGCATCTATATCCAGATCGGGTGTATCGATCCTGGCATGGTAATCTTCTATACTTTCAAACACCACCGCCCGGCCCCGGTGTTTCATCAGCGCAGGAGATGCAGCCGAGGGCTTCATCACCGCACCATTCAGGGCCAGGTTACCTTTTAAGACCACACAGCCCGCTTCAGGCTGAATGGGATTACTCAGCGGAGCGATCACCGCTTCATTGTAGCACACAGTATCGCCCTTCGTATTCTCCTGGTGGTTCTTGCCCGTGACGGTTACTACCTGTTTATGCAAATGGTCCCTCAGCTCATTCAATATCACCGGCAGCCCACCCGCATAATAAAAGTCTTCCATCAAATATTTGCCCGAGGGCATCAGGTTTAACAGCATGGGAATCTTGCTTCCGATCCTGTCAAAGTCTTCGAGCTCCAGCTTTACCCCGATCCTCCCTGCAATGGCCAACAAATGGATAATGAAATTACTGGACCCGCCTACCGCTGCATTGACGATGATCGCATTCTCAAGTGCCTCCCGCGTGAGTATTTTGTCAATGGTTAAATTTTCCCTGACCATCTCCACGATCCTCCGGCCACTGAGTTGTGCCATTTGTTTCTTGCGGCTATCCGCGGCAGGTATGGCAGCGGCACCCGGCAACGTAAGCCCCAGGGATTCCGCCATACAGGCCATCGTGCTGGCCGTACCCATTGTCATACAATGGCCAATACTGCGACTCATACAACTCTCGGCAAACTCACAGTCATCCACCGTCATCTTTCCTGTTTTCATGTCCTCGTCAAACTTCCACACATGCGTGCCCGAACCAATTTCCTGTCCTTTGTATTTTCCATTCAACATGGGGCCGCCGGGCACTACAATCGTTGGCAGGCCTACACTGGCAGCCCCCATCACCGTGGAAGGCGTTGTTTTATCACAACCTGTCAGCAATACCACGCCATCCATCGGGTTGCCCCGGATGCTTTCTTCTGCATCCATACTCGCCAGGTTGCGAAACAACATGGCCGTTGGCTTCAGCAGCGTTTCGCCCAAACTCATCACCGGAAATTCAACCGGGAAGCCACCGGCTTCCAGCACCCCGCGCTTGACCATTTCAGCATGTTCCCGGAAATGCGCATTGCAGGGCGTCAGTTCACTGAACGTATTGCAAATGCCGATCACCGGCCTGCCATCAAACAGGTCATTGGGCATACCCTGGTTCTTCATCCAGCTCCTGTAAATAATGCCGTCTTTGTCTTTTCTGCCAAACCAATCGTGGCTCCTTAATTGTTGCTGGTCACTCATATTTCATGCTTTTAATCTAATCACTTTCCACCTTTTCAACCCCTCAACCCCTCACTGCTTATCCCACCATACCCGCGTACTCAGTTTGTCCGGTCCCTGGTTCGTGATCGCTTTATTCAGGTTCTCTGTATTCACACTCAGCTCCGAAGTAGGGTAGGTGAGCCGCCTGATAAAGGTGCCATTGGGTACATCCGGATTATTGGGCTGTCCGTATGGATTGGGCGTGAGTGCTGGAAAACCGCTCCTTCTAAAATTAGCAAAAGCTTCCGGACTATTCAGGAAAGAAGCGATCCAGTATTGCGTATTGATCTGCTGCAGCTCCGTGCCGGCCACCAGCGGGTTGGCCGTTACATACGTATCACGGGCCGTAGCCGTCACCGCCGAATTGGGATCATATACCCCCATCTGGTCCATATGCGCCCTAATCCCATCCGCAAAATATTGCGCAGCCGTACCCGTGGTCACCCATCCTTTGAGGCGGGCTTCTGCCAGCAGCAGGTTGGTCTGCGCAGCGGTGACCAGGAATACCGGTGAAGAGATCTTCACCATTCTGCGGCGGTCCACCTGGCTGTAATCATAAAAGCTGGCCAGTCCATCCGCAGTGGCCGAAGCCCCAATCGTACCATTGTCTTTCCCAATGGGCATACCAATTTGTTTAGTGGGATCGGTAGATCCTACCGCCACCATTTGCCCGGCGCCGCTGGTAGCGCCTACGTACCGGATGGCAATGGCCTGCAGGCGGGGATCACTGGTATTTTTCAGCTGGTCTACAAATGGTTTGGTAAGGTAGAAGTTGGCTGCCTCACTGCCATTGAGTGTGCCCCCAATGGGCTGCGTAAAATTCGCATCGTGACGGATATAGGCATTGTCAGCATTGGTAGTAATAACACCGCCCGCTACAGCCGCCTGCACCGCGCTTTGCGCTTTCGTAGCATCTATTTTAATGAGCCGCATACCTGCACGCAGCAGCAAAGCATAAGCAAACTTCTTCCATTTGGCCACATCACCGGCATACAATACATCACCCGTTTCAATAACGCCCGCAGGGTTCAACGCCGCAGCGGCTTCCGTGAGCTCCTGGATGATCTTTGGATAAATATCCTGCTGGCGATCGTATTTGGGAAACAGGATATGGCTTGATACGCCGGCGCCGCCTTCGGTGTACGGTATATCGCCAAACTCATCCGTGAGGATCATGTATACATACGACTGATAAATACGCGCCATCTGGTACATATTGCTCCTGGTTGTATTATCCTTTGAACGCGCGAGTGCATCACTCGTATTCTTGATCACACTTTGGTAATAGACTGCCCACAGTGGCTGTGTCGTCACATCCCGGCTGTCCTGGTTAAAATTGGCGCCTGCCAGTACACCGCCATTGGGTGTTACCAGCTGCTGTACAATGCCGGCATCAAATACCAACGATTTTACAGGAAACGAGGTATTGATGATCGCCTGGTTCAACAGCAAGGCCGGATCAAGTCCTGTAGGATTTGTTTTATTGACATTGAGGTCCGAAAGCCCTTTTTCACAAGCCCCCAGCACGGCCATGAATAGAAAGAGTAAACTATAGTGAAGTATCTTTTTCATAATCGAAGTTGTTAGAATTTAATATTCAAATTCAATCCCAGGCTGCGCGTAGTTGGCAGGCCGGGCGATTCCAATCCTACCTGGTTATCAGAGCCAAAACCAAAGGTTTCAGGATCGATATTGTCCACCCATTTCTTCAACATGAATACGTTGTTGGCCACAAGATCAAGCTTCAGCCCTTTGATAGGCCATTTGGCAGGAACGTGTTTGGTAAAGTCATACCCCAGCGATAGCTGCCTTAGTTTCCAGTAACCGCCATTATAGATCACCGGTTCTACAATTTGCTGCGAACGCAGGTGCTCCCAATAAGTTTGTACCGGCGCCACCGCATTGTTGGGATTGCCGTTGGCATCCACACCCACACCTTTTACACCACCCACACGGCCTTCCAGCGTCATTTGGTGCAGGCCTTCCCGCACGGCATTGAAATTGGTACCCGACAGTATTTTACCACCCAGTTTGTAATCGATGAATACCGACAGGTGAATGCCCTTGTAATTGAACGTATTCAGAAAACCGCCTACCCATTTGGGCAAGGCGCTGCCAAACAATACGAGGTCGGACGTACGCAGTGGCAACCCGTTCGACTGGAATATCCGTTGTCCTTTGGCATCCCGCGCATAACCGAAACCGGCGATCTGTCCGATTTCCTGGCCTACCACCTGCCTGGTCTCTCCATTGAATACGTGCGTGCCCGTCGTGATGCGTTCACCGGGTTTATCCGTAATGATGCTCAGTACCCTGGTAATATTGTAAGAAGTGTTGGCTGTAAACTCCCAGGTGAAATACCTGTTCTTGATGGGCACCAGGTTGAGTAACCCTTCAAAACCATAGTTGCGGCTTTTGCCACTGTTGATGGGTGTATTGAAATAACCCGATGCGTCCGATATCTGTACCGATACGATCTGGTCGCTGGTGATCTTCCGGTAAGCCGCCAGGTCAATATTTACCCGGTTGTTGAACATGCGCAATTCCATGCCTATTTCCGTTTCTGCTACGCGGGCCGGCTTCAGGTTGGGATTGGGCAAGGTGGTGGCGCTGGCAGTACCTGGAATGAGATTACTGGTGCCCACTGCTACCGGTGTGCCATTGGGGTTATTAATGAAATTGGCATTGACAGTGTAAAACAGTTGATCTGAATAAGGCAACACATCCACATCACTGCCTACTTCTGCATAACCCAACCTCACTTTGGCAAAGTTGAGCCAGGTGGCAGTGGGCAGGTGTTCTGAAAATACATAGCTGCCCGATACAGAGGGATATAAGATACTCCTGTTGGCTGGTGAAAGCGTGGAAAACCAATCATTGCGCAACGTGCCCGTCAGGTAAAAGATCTTCTGCCAGTTCAATTCAGCCGATCCATACAGCGAATTAACGCCTTGTTCCAGTTGCGTGTACACTGGGTCCTTGGCCCGTCCATTCTGCACGGTATACAAACCCCGGATGATAAAATCCGTGACCACTACATTATTGATTTCCGACCGCTTGCGCATCTGGTTACCGCCCGCATTGACATTGATGCCTAGGTCCCCAAACTCTTTAGTGGCATTCACCAGGAAATCGAGGTTCGTTTCCCTAAAACGGCGCGACTCCTGGGTAAAGATGCCGTTCACAAAGCCGGGAGGGGCAGCTGCCCGGGAAGCCTGCCCCGTGGGAAAATTATTCACGTCTTCATCACGCGACCAGTAATCCTGTCCAAAACGTCCCTGTATGCTCAGCCATTTCAGCAACTCATAGCGCAGCGTCACATTGCCAAAAATGCGGTCTCGTTTAATATTGTGTACTTGTTCTGCCAGTACCCAGTAAGGATTCGTACGATTCGTAAACCGGCTCCAGGGATATTCATTGCCCGCTGCATTGTATTTGTTTTCATTGAGCACAGGCAGCGGCATCGAAGTTGAAATGCCCATCAACGTAGTGGGAATGCTATTATCCTGGTTCGTGATATTGGGTGGATTCCTATTGATCTCACGGGAATAGTTCACATTACCCGCCACGGTAAATTGTGCTGTCAGGTCATAACTGAAACCCAGGTTGATCGTCTTGCGGTTGAATGTATTATTGGGCATGATACCCTTATTCTCCGTATTGTTCAGCGATAACCGCAGGCCGCCTTTGTCGTTACTGCTTTCGAAAGCAATGCTATTGGACATATTCTGACCATGCCGGTAGAATTCCTTGATACGGCTTCCCTGGGGTTGGTAGGGAAGCGTCAGGTTATTAAACAGCACCTGCGTGGCCCCCGGTGTGAATTTCTCACCAAACGACCATTGCCCCGAAGTAGGATTGGGTGTTGTAGGCCGCACCCCGTTCTCACCCTGCCCATACTCACGCTGGTAATCCGTAAAATCAAGTGGCGTTTCATTCGTATAGTTCATGTTATACGTAACTCCAATGCCTTTTACCTTGCCCTTCGTTTTCGTAGTGATCATGATCACACCATCTTTGGCGCGCGAGCCATAGAGCGCCGAGGCTGGCGCCCCTTTCAATACCGTCATGCTTTCAATATCATCCGGGTTGATGCTGGACAAACCATCACCGCCATCAGCAAATACACCGCCACCTTTAACCGAAATGGTGTTGTCATTAAAGTTCGTATTGTCGATTGGAACCCCATTAATAACGATCAATGGGTTATTCTGTCCTGCCAGTGATGATTGACCACGGATCCGGATCTTGGAAGTACCGCCCGGTCCGGTGCCCAAAGATGAAATATTCATCCCCGCCACCTTGCCCTGCAGGGAGTTCATCACATTGCTGGTGCGGTTCACACTCAGTTCTTCGGGTTTCACACTGGTGGCGGAATAACCCAGGCTACGGGCCTGCCGCTTAATACCCAGCGCAGTGACCACCACTTCGTCCATGTTCTGGTTACTGGCCACCAGGGTAATATTGACCACCGTGCGGCCCGCAACACCCACCTCCTGTATTTTATACCCTACCGAACTGAATACAAGGATGGCATTACCTGCCGTACCGGCCGGCACAGCCATGCTGTACCTGCCATCATTGTCGGTCGCAGTTCCCTGTGAGGTGCCTTTTATGATGACAGTAATCTGGGCAAGTTTCGTACCTTTTTCATCCGATACAGTACCCGTAACTGTTTGTGCGTGGGTAGCAGATATAAATAAGAGCAGAAGACATAGCAGCCATAGTCCCGCGAAACGAGAAGGACTGCCGCTGGAATACTTTTTCATACCGGCAAGTTGTTTTGGTGAATAATCGTTAAGCTGCCAAATTATCCGGTCTTGCGCTCAAAAACTTCCAAAATAGACCTGTGTTGAATTTTGTACAAATGACACGAATAAATTTCCTTTCTTTATTTTCGAATTGGTCGGAAAGACCGGAAGACCGAAAGTCCGGAAGACGGAAAGAAAAACGGAGGCTACTGTATTACTTCCGGACTTTACTGACTTTGCCGACTTCCGGACTTCCTGACAACAAGCTAACGCCATATGAATCAATTCCTGCTACAACAAGGCAAGTCTGCAGAACTGCGGTTATTCCCGCACTTGCTGGAAGTGGGTGCAAAAAAGAATGGCGCTATCCAGCTCAACACCTTTCCCACTACTACTTCCGAAAGCCTCCGCCTGTATTATATTATAGAAGGCAAATTTGAATGGCGCATTCATCACCAGCTGTATGTATTTTATCCCGGCGATGTAGCGTTGATCTTACCCGGCATTCCTTTTGGCAGCGACCATGGTGTACTGGAGATCGGTTGCTTTACATGGGTCCACCTGGCCTTGCAAAAACTGGACAATGGCCAATTGCTCACCGGTAAATGGAGTGGCTTATCCGAAATTGAAGGCGCTGCCATTGGCAAGATGTTGTCATTGAACAGCTCGCCCGTATTGTCCCGGTTCAACGAAGCCGGTAAGATATTAAAATGCATACAGGCCGAACTCTTTGCCCATGAGATCGGTTACCAGGCCTGCATCAATCACCAGCTGGATGAGCTATTGATCCAAACCACCCGGCACATGACCCGGCAAAGCCATCCCGGCCGCGACTTCCCCAAAACATTTATGAAACTCGAAGAAGTATTGCGGCAAGACCTTTCGCATCAATGGACCGTGGAGGAAATGGCAGCCCTGGTAGGATTGGGTACCACCTTGTTTACAGAAAGGGTAAAAAGCTATTCCGGTTTTTCACCGATCAACTACCTGATCAATATCCGTATTTCAGAAGCCATTAAATTGTTGAAGCGGCCCGATGTCAGCGTTACCGATATCGCCCTCGATACCGGGTTTTATTCCTCACAGCATTTTTCTACCACCTTTAAAAAGTTGACCGGTTATACACCCAGTGAATTCAGAAAAAACCATTTGAAGCACCAATAATTAATATACACATGAAATGTATCATCACCATTGAGTTAGGAACAAACGGGATCAGGGTGTTTGCCTTTGACCTCAGTGGCCGCGTGATTGGTTCCCTGAAAGGTTATTATCCCACTTTTCATACCGAACCCGATCACAGTGAGCAGGACCCCGAGCAGATATTCATTACCACCCTGTATGTGTTGAAGAACCTGTTGAACGAACACATACATCCGAAAAAATACAAGGTGGCCAGCATTTGTTTCAGCGCTGCCATGCACAGCGTGCTGGCCGTGGACAACCATGGCAATCCCCTGGGCAATGCCATTACCTGGTCCGACAACCGCGCCAAGAAAGAAGCCCTGGAACTACGCCAGTCGGCCGCCGGCAAAAGTTTGTATGCCGCCACCGGCACGCCCATCCATCCCATGAGCCCCCTGCTCAAAATTGCCTGGATCAGGGACCATGATGCCGACCGGTTCCGGCAAACCAGTAAGTTCCTCTCCATTAAAAGTTATATCATTCATCAATTGACCGGTGAATACCTGATCGATTACAGCATTGCCTCCGCTACCGGCCTGCTCAATATCCATACCATCGCCTGGGAAAAGGATGCCTTGCAATATGCTGGTATCAATGCGGCCCACCTGCCTGAACTGACGCCTGTATTTACGACTGCCGGCAAATTGAAAAAAGCCTATCAACAATCATTGGGGCTGCCGGCTGATACTAAAATATTGGTCGGTTCCAGCGATGGATGCCTGGCCACCCTGGGCGATGGCGTGAAAGGAGAGGGCGACGCCACCATTACCATAGAAGACAGCGGCGCTGTACGGATCATGGGACAGTCGGTATTGAAAGATGAGCAGATGCGTTTTTTCAATTACCTGCTCACCGATGGTTGCTATATATCCGGCGGACCGACCAACAATGGCGGAAACATCTTTGAATGGTTCACGCGACAGTTTGGCGATTTTACCAACCCCTTTGATATAGGACAGAGTATGCAACAGCTGATCGAAGAAGCAGCCCAGGTACCAGCCGGTTCAGAGGGGCTCTTGTTCCTCCCTTATTTATTGGGCGAGCGGGCGCCTATCTGGAATGCCAATGCGCGCGGCACTTATTTTGGGCTCAACATCAAACACGAACGCAAACATTTTGTGCGGGCCACCATCGAAGGCATCCTGTATGAAATTTACAGTATTGGCAAAAGCCTGGGTGAACAACGCACCATTCAATCCCTCTCTGTCAATGGCAGTTTTGGCACCCTGCCTTTCTGCACCCAGTTGCTCGCCGATATGTTTAACAAACCGGTTCGTTTGCGGCAACAATTTCACAGTGTGAGCTTTGGCGCCTATTTATTAAGTGCCACCGAAATGGGCATTTACCCATCACTCGATGAAGCGGCGCAAACGGTGGAACTACCTGATGTGTATGAACCCAACAAACAGCACCATGCGGTATATACCGATTATTTTGCCTTGTTCGAAAAGCTGAGCACCAAACTCTTCGATGAATTTGAAGCCATTGGCAACCTGCAGCAAAAGCATGCAATAGCCGAAGAACCCCTAAAAATGTCTTAATCAAACCTGCTATATGAAAAAGCACCCACTCACCTTGATCCTCCAGCTGCTCAGTCGCCAGCCTCTGGCTGGTGACGGTTATTTCAAAGCCTCAGGCTTTGTCTTCAAAGAACACTTCTTCCTAAAAAAGAAGGTTTCCACACTGCTCCTGCTATTCCTTTGTATACGCTTGCAGGCCCAACAGGTAACGCCCACGCCCGAACAGATCAGAGCACTCACTCCCGAATGGAAGGGCGAACGATCGGCCGATGGCCGGCCCCATGTACCCGACCGTTTACTGGAAAGACTGAAAGCGGTACACCTGGAAGAAGCCTGGGGTATTCTTCGCAACAAAGGTTACCAGAATCAATTTGAGGGCGACTGGATGGTATTGCATCCCGATTCCGTCATGACCGGCCGCGCCGTCACCGCTCAATACTGGCCCCTGCGGCCGGATGCCGACAAACTCATCAAAGACAAAGGCAAAACGGAAGGCCGCATCGGCGCTACTAATTCCTGGCCCATTGATGTATTGAAAAATGGAGACATCTACATTGCCGATAGTTATGGCAAAGTAGTGGATGGCACCCTCATTGGCGACAACCTGGGCAATGCCATCTATGCGAAGTCTGCCCGCGGTGTTATTTTCTATGGCGCTGTACGTGATGTGGAAGGCCTGGAAGAGATCAAAGGATTCAATGCCTGGATCAAGGGTTACGATCCTTCCTATATACAACAAATGATGCTGGGTGGTATCAATGTGCCCATTCGAATGGGCAGGGCCACCGTATTGCCCGGCGATGCTGTGCTGGCAAAAAAAGGTGGGGTGGTATTCATTCCTGCCCATTTGCTGGAAGAGGTGGTATTGAATGCCGAATTCATTTCCCTGCGCGATGCTTTCGGACACCAGCGACTGCGCGAAGGAAAGTATACACCCGGCCAGATCGATACCCAATGGACTGACGAGATCAAAAAGGATTTCCTGCAATGGCTCGATGCCAATCCAGGCAAGTTGCCCATGAGCCGTCAGGAACTCGACCAGTTTATGAGAGACAGGACCTGGTGAGGAAAAAAGCTGCGAGTCGCGAGCTATGAGCTGCGAGCACCAATCAAACAAATCAATCAAAAACTTATCCATCATGACACCATCACAACACCTGCTTACCAAATTAGGATTAAAAGACCCCGAGCCAACCCAGGACAACAACTTTCCTGCGCGCGATTCACACAATAGCCGCCGCTCTTTTTTCAAAAATGCCTCCCTGGGCGGTCTTGCTCTGGGCGGTGCCTTCCTGTTTAGTCCCGTAGAGGATATTGTAGCCCAATCCACCCAGCGGGTCAACCGGGCTTCGGCGCCATCGGATCTAAAGATCACCGACATGCGTTATTGCGTTACCACCGTTTTGGGTAGGACCGCCATGATACGCATCGACACCAACCAGGGCATTTATGGATTGGGGGAGGTAAGGGATGGGGCTGATGAGCGCTATGCCTTATTCCTCAAAAGCCGCCTGCTCGGGGAGAATCCCTGCAACGTAGAAATGCTCTTCAAAAAAATCAGGCAGTTTGGCGGACCCGCCCGGCAGGCCGGTGGTGTATGTGCGGTAGAGATGGCCTTGTGGGACCTCTGTGGCAAAGCCTACAACGTGCCTGCCTGGCAATTACTGGGTGGCCGCTACCGTGATAAGGTACGATTGTATGCCGATACCCCCGAAGCCAATTCGCCCGAAGAGCAAAAGAAACTCATCAATTACCGCCTGAAAGAACAGGGCTATACCTGGTTGAAGATGGATATTTCCATCAATGAACTGAAGGACAAACCTGGCACCCTCGTCAATGCAGATGCCTGGCGCAATGCCCAGGGCAACCTCGCCCAATGGGGCGACATGAACAACCCTATGTCCTACGCCAATACCCTGCATCCCTTTACCCAGATACAGATCACTGATAAAGGGCTGGCCGAACTGGCCGGCATTGTAGACAATGTACGCAGCATGGTAGGTTACGATACACCGATTTCTTCCGATCATTATGGCCATTTTGATCTCAACAATGGTATACGCCTGGGCAAGGCCCTTGAAAAATACCGGCTCGCCTGGCTGGAGGATGTCGTATCCTGGGAGCTTACCGATCAATGGAAAACCTTGAGCGATGCCCTGGAAACCCCTTGCCTTACCGGTGAGGATATTTTCCTGTTGAAAGGGTTCAAAGCCTTGATCGATAAAAGGGCGGTGGATATCATACATCCTGATCTGGCTTCTTCCGGCGGCTTACTCGAGACCAAACGCATTGGCGATTATGCCGAGGAGAACGGCATCGCCATGGCCATGCACCAGGCCGGTACGCCCATCTCTTTCATGGCCAGTGTGCATTGTGCGGCCGCCACCCAAAACTTCCTGGCACTGGAGCATCACTCCATCGACCTGCCCTGGTGGGAAGACCTTGTAAAAACAACCGATGGCCGAAAGCTCATCACCAAAGGATTTGCCAACCTGCCCCTGACCGCTCCCGGGCTGGGCATTGAGTTGAATGACGAAGTAGTCAAGCAGCATTTACATGCCTCCGACAAATCCTATTTCGCACCCACGCCCGAATGGAATGCCATTCGGGCGCACGACAGGATCTATAGCTGATGACCAATGTCACCTTAACCGATGTCACCCTGAGCTTGTCGAAGGGGGCTTTCGGACTTTCCGACTTGCGGACTTCCGGACTTTTAAAACGTATTGCTACATGAATCGTTCTACTGTTTATTATCTTATCTCCGCCCTTGTCCTGATCGTCTACATCATCCTCTCCCTGCAGCAACAACACCAATGGGGCGGCTGGTTATTGCTCTTGTTCTTCTTCCCCCTTGCCCTGGCCTTCCGGCAGCATCGCCTGCTGAAAGGACTTTCCTATACCTTAATGATCATGGCTGTTGTAAGCCTGGCCATGTATTACCCGCAGCATTTCAAAACCTATCGCGGCTTTAAGTTGTCCGACCTCATCATTCCCCTCTTGCAGCTCATCATGTTTGGCATGGGCACCGAACTCAGCCTGAAAGATTTTGCCCATGTGGTGCGTATGCCCAGGGGGATTATTGTAGGCGTCGTTTGCCATTACATCATCATGCCGCTGATCGGGTTTTCACTGGCCAATCTCTTCAACTTTCCGCCCGAGATCGCTGCCGGTATCATATTGGTGGGCTGTTGTCCCAGTGGTCTTGCCTCCAATGTGATGTGTTACCTGGCCAAGGGCAACCTGGCTTTGTCTGTATCCGTTACTACTATTTCTACCATGGTAGCTCCCTTTTTAACGCCTTTGCTCATGCGTTTGCTGGGGGGCAGTTTCGTGGCCATTGATTTCTGGGGCATGGTATGGGATATTACCAAGATCGTGATCCTGCCCGTGACTGCAGGTTTGGCTTTTCATTACCTGGTACATGGTAAATTCAAATGGCTCGACAAAGCCATGCCGCTTGTATCTATGGCGGGCATTGGCATCATCCTCACCATCATTACGGCGGCGGGGAGAGACAACCTGTTGAAGGTGGGCGCCCTCTTGCTCATCGCGACTATCCTGCACAATGTATTGGGGTATATCATGGGTTATTGGAGTGCCCGGTTACTGCGTTTTCACGAACGCGATTGCCGCACCATTGCACTGGAAGTAGGCATGCAAAATGCCGGGCTGGCTTCCGGACTCGCCCTGGCCATGGGCAAGCTGTCTACTGCCGGACTGGCGCCGGCCATCTTTGGTCCGGTGATGAACATCAGCGGTTCTTCCCTCGCCAGCTGGTGGCACAACCATCCACCGAAAGACGAACCAAAACCCAATCCTGAAAACGCTATTTAAAAACCACTCACTTCAAACGCCTGCCTATGTCACTTGTAAAATACCTGCTGCCTGTACTCATCACTACAGTGCTGTACAAACAAATGCCTGCACAGGAAGTGCAGATCAGCAAAGAAGAGTTGATTGCCTTAACCCCCGAATGGAAAGGCGAACGCTTTTCTGATGGAAGGCCCAAGGTACCCGATAAGATATTGGAGCGCATGAAACTGGTGAGTGTGGAAGAAGCCTGGGCCACTATGAAAAATGCCGGTTATGGCTACCAGGTAGCTGAGCAGTGGCAGGTCATCAATCCCGATAGCGTGCTGGTGGGGCGGGCTGTCACCGCCCTATTTATGCCTGCCCGGCCCGATGTATGGAAAGCCATCGATACCGTGGGGAAGAAGAAGGGGAAGCGCGGGCAGAATACCTGGCCCGTGGATATATTGGTGAAAGGAGATGTATATGTGGCCGATCAGTTTGGCGCCCACCGCAACGGCCCTACCATTGGCGACAATGTGGGCAATGCTATTTATGCCCGTACCGGCAATGGCATTGTGTATGATGGCGCCCTGCGCGATGTGGAAGGTCTGAAAGAGATCGGGGGCTTCACTTCTTTTTATACCAGTTACGATCCTTCTTATCACAATCCGCCGGGCGACCTCAATACCATGCTCGTGGGTATCAACCGGCCTACCCGTATCCGCACCGTGACCGTCATGCCGGGTGATGTGGTATTGGGCAAGTTGGGGGTGGTGGTATTTGTGCCCCCGCACCTGGCCGAGAAAGTTTGCACCATCTCTGAGATTGTACGCCTGCGTGATATGTTTGGCCACCAACGACTGCGCGAAGGCAAATACACGGCCGGCCAGATCGACACCAGCTGGTCCAACGACATTGAAAAGGATTTTTCCAAATGGGTCAATGACCATATCAACGAATTGCCCGTACCCAAGGAGACCATTCAACAATTCCTGAAGGATCGCACCTGGTAATACTTTAAATAAAACATCATGTCCAATTCCCGCAGATCATTCCTAACCAAGGCCGCCCTCGCCACCGCCATGAGTCCATTGGCCGCACTCAACAGTTTCGGCCATGCATATGAAACAGCTATTGACCATACACCCAAACCTTCGGCCCCTTCCGACCTTACAATCACCGATATCAAATGCGGTTATATCCGCGGCAGCCTCTTTGTTAAAATATACACCAACCAGGATATCTGGGGCTGTGGGGAGGGCGTGGATGCCATTCCGGGCACTTACCACCTCGTTAAAAATTTCGGGCAGCGCATCAAAGGAAAGAGTCCATTGAATGTGCACCGGTTGTTTGAGGACATCCGCAAATCAGGATTCTTCCAGGGCGCCCAGGCGGGCATGTATGTAGCTGTATTGTCGGCCATTGAAGCTGCCTTATGGGATCTGGCTGGAAAGGCCCTGCACCTGCCCGTATACCAATTGCTGGGTGGTAAGTTTCGTGATAAGGTACGTGTGTATTGCGATACCGCGCTCTATCAACGCAACCTGCCTACACCGGCCGATTTTGCCGAAGCGGCAAAGAAAGCAAAGCAGATGGGTTTCAATGCCATTAAGTTCGACCTTGACCAGGCCAATGATCCCAATAAGTATGACTTCTACAACTGGACCGCCAGTCCGGCCGAGCTGCAACGGATGTATGATCAGCTGGCCGCTGCGCGGGAGGCCGTAGGTCCTCATATTGATATCTGTGCCGACATGCATGGCCGTTACGATGCCGTGACCGCCCAGGCCATTGCCAAAAGGTTGGAACCACTCAACCTGATGTGGCTGGAAGAGCCTATACCAGCAGAGAATGTAGAGGCATACAAATTGATCACTGAATCGACCAGTACGCCCATTTGTGCCGGAGAGAATCATTACCTGGCTTATGGATTCCGTAGAATGCTGGAGCTGGGCGCCGTGGATATCATCATGCCCGACCTGCAAAAATGTGGTGGGCTGGGAGAGGGGCAGCGCATTGCCAACCTGGCCAACCTGTACTATACCCCTTTTGCCCCACACATGGTAGCTTCTTTTCTGGGCGCCATGGCCTGTGCCCATGTATGTGCCGCGGTACCCAATTTCATGATCATGGAATGGCAGTCCTATTTCCATACCCAGCCCATGTTCAAAGAAATTGTGACCTATGATGGTGAATGGGTCAAAGACAGTTTCATCACCGTATCCAACAAACCAGGTATTGGCGTAGAGATCAATGAAGCGGGGATGAAGAAGTACGCCCTGCCGGGCGTGCCATTCTTTGAATAATGCCAAGGCGGGTTACCTATTCATCGTGTGCATTTTATTAAAATAATGGGCCTACAGCCACAGATAGAATAAGTTTTAATATTATTGCGCAGAATTGAAACCCCATGCCCATGCAGATCCGCTTCCTGGTTAGTATTTCCATCTTGCTTGTTGTTACAGCCCGTACTACAAATGCACAGTCAACCAATACATCCCTGCCCCTGATACCTGCGCCAAGGCAACTGGAAATGGTCAATGGCAGCTTTCCATTGCCAGGTAAGACGTTGACCTTTTTCGCGCCCACCAACAAGGCGCTATTGAACGCCGTAACCTTTATCCAGCAAGAACTGTTTGGGTTGAACAGCAAACGGGTAAACAAACCTGAAGCAGCTGATCTGCGGCTACTTATGGATCCCGGGGTTGTTTCCGGAGGATATGCGCTTTCCGTTTCCGGCAAAGGCATTGTACTAAAAGCATCCGAAGGGTCAGGTTTTTTATACGGGTTGCAAACCCTGCAGCAGCTCTATTTATTGGCAGAAACACCTGGCAATAGATCCTTGCCCTACATAACGATCAAAGATCATCCGGCATTTGCCTGGAGAGGCGTAGAACTGGATGTTGCCCGTCATTTCTTTTCCAAATCCTACCTGTACAAATTCATCGACCTATTAGCGGCCTATAAGTTCAATAAATTACACCTGCACCTGACCGATGACCAGGGATGGAGAATTGAGATCAGGAAATATCCGAAACTGACCGCGCAAGGCGCCTGGCGTTCACTCAATGACCAGGATTCTGCCTGCCTGCAAAAAGCGAAGGAAAACCCTGATTTTAATTTACCGGGCGAATTCCTCACCACAAAGGATGGAAAGCAGGTTTATGGAGGTTTTTATACACAGCAGGACATCCGGGATATTGTGCACTATGCTGCCCAAAAACACATCGAGGTAATACCGGAAATAGATATGCCGGGACATATGATGGTGGCCACCAGGGCCTACCCGGAACTGTTGCTGGATAATGTCACACCTGGATGGGGGAACAGGTTTTCCGTGCCCATTTGTCCGTGTAAAGAAAGTACGTACACTTTTATTGAAAATGTATTGACAGAGGTGATGGCGCTATTTCCTTCTAAATACATTCACATAGGAGCCGATGAAGTAGAGAAAAAAAGCTGGGAGCAATCGGGCTTATGCCAACAATGGATCAACCAGCAAAAAACAACCGATGTGCATGGCCTGCAAAGCCTGTTCATTAAAAGGATCAATCAATTCATCCGTTCAAAGGGTAGAACAGCCATTGGATGGGATGAGATACTGGAAGGCCCTTCTGATCCCTCCATGGTAGTCATGTATTGGCGTGGCTGGGAAAAGAATGCCCCGTATGAAGCGGTACATCGTCAGCATCCGGTAATTATGACTCCCACCAATCCTATGTATTTCGATTACCTGCCCAATTCCAGCACCTTGGACAATGTGTACCATTTCGATGTATTACCGGCAACCATCCCTGCAGACAAAAAGCACCTGGTATGGGGCGGACAGGCCAATATCTGGACTGAAATGATCCCTTCCAGGGAAAGACTGGAGTTTATGATCCTGCCGCGTTTATCGGCCCTTGCCGAAAGGTTATGGACCAACCGGGACCTGTTTGATACGTACCAGCAAAGACTCATAAAACACTATGCTGTTTGGGATAAAAAAGGTTTACGGTACCGTATGCCCGACCTGAGTGGTTTTGCCGATGAGCAGGTACTGGTTGATGGGAAGGCTGTATTAACGGTAAAGAACCCGCTCGCCAATACCAGTGTACATTATACCGTGGATGGAACCCTGCCTACCTTAAACAGTTCCGTATTGAAGGATACCCTAACATTTTTTGATACAACACGGGTACGTTTTGCAGCCATATCCAGGTCCGGCGCCCGGAGCGAATTGTACCAGGTAAATATCAAAAAAGGCCATTGGGCAGCTGCTTCCGCCGCGGGTAATACTGCCGGAGCCGCAGGCTTGCAAGCGACCCTCTTTAAGGGTTCATTTGCCAATACCACTCAAATAAAAGGAGAACCGATAAGAAAAGAGGTCATTTCCAATGTACACCTGAGCGATACGATCCAATTACCGGCATTTGGTGCAAAAATGAGTGGGTACCTTAGAGTACCACAAAAAGGCATTTACAGTTTTTACTTTACCTGCGATGATGGGGGCGTACTTACAATAGCCAACCAGGTGGTGATCAATAATGATGGCCAGCATGCCCCTGTGATGAAAAGCGGACAAATAGCACTCGAAGCAGGTTACCATCCCTTTCATATCGATTTTATTGAAGCCGGGGGTGGCTTTACACTCAAACTTCAGTACAGTGTTGATGGTTCTCCTATAGGGGCTATTCCCGACAATTGGTTTTACAACAATGTCCGGTAATACTTAAAAAAACGCTGACCGTAACAGGTATTAAGAAAAATAAGCTAAACTTGTAGCTGGAGCCTGCATCAAGTATAAAAGCACCTAATACAATCGTCCAGCATGGCCATTCGTCTTTCAACATGGATCACCGCTGTTTTGCTGTGTTGTTCCCTCACCACTTCGGCACAGGTATGCGATTCCACCCTGGCAACGAAGCAAAGTGCCAAAACAATAGCATTGAAAACCGGACAAGGGGAAACGATTGAACTATCCCTGATCTGGATGCAACCGGGTACCTATCATTGGGACCTATTCGGCCCGGCTAGTTACCAGGTTGCCCGGGCAACGCCTGTAGTGCTGCTGTTTGCAGATGGCAGTGAAGGGAAATACAAAGCCAATTTGCTGGATCGTACGGATGGTACCTGGAGTATCTCAACAGCGCTTATGCATAAGCCTTTAAAAGGTATCCGGCTGCAGCATGCAAAAGGAAAGATCGATCTTACATTAAGTACCACTCAATCGGCCTACCTGAGGGAAGCATTCAATTGCCTGAAACAAAACGAGCATTAACCCCTTTATCTTCCATGACCAACCCCATTGCAGATAGCCATTTTAAGGTGATTGCTTATCGTGGCGGCACTGAATTATTCCCGGAAAACTCCATAGCCGCCATCACCGCCAGTATACAAGCCAATCCCAACATCATTATTGAAGTGGACCTGCAAATTACCAAAGACAATGCAGTCGTTGCCTTTCACGATTTTCATTTGGAAGACCTGACCAATGGGGTAGGGAAGGTACGGGATTACACAGTAGCAGCCCTTCAACAACTATTGCTTAAAAACCCCGATGGATCGGTAAGCGCCACCAGCAGGATGGCCACCCTGGATGAACTTTTTTGCCAGTTTCCCCATCAATCATTTGTGCTTGACCTGCACGAGAACAATAGCCTGTTGTTTGACCGTGTCATTGAAGTGGTGGAGAAAAACAACCGGCAGCATCAAACAGTTATTGTAAGTATTGCCAAAGGAGCCATTGAAGCACTGCGCAAGTTAAGACCCGATTGGACTTTCATGGCATCGCCCCGGGAGACGCGGCAATTCCTATTTGCCGGCATGCTGTCCCTACATCGGTTTGTCAAAACACCTTCTGCCATTATGTTTATACCAGACAAACTCGGCCGTTTAAACATCCTGCGTTCAAAATCGATCAAAGAACTGCATCGCCGGCAGGTAAAGGTTTGGACCTGCAGCAACTTCAAACCTTATCAAAATGTCAATACATCAACCGACCTGGAGCGGCTCAAGGCACTGGGTGTTGATGGTGTTTATACCGATAACCCCCAGTCCCTGATGCCTCCACTTCATTCCACTAGCGCAGCGATCTAAAAGCAGCGCGTAATTCCTCCGTAAAGAGTTGTGGTTGCTCCCAGGCGGCAAAGTGACCGCCTTTATCCAGTTTATTGTAATAGATCAGTTTGGGATAGGCTTGCTGGGCCCAGTTTTTGGGGACTGCATAAATTTCATCCGGGTAAGCGCTTACTGCCACGGGAATGGAAACATTTCTCGGATCAAAGAATCCCCCCTTGGCTACCTGGAATGCTTCCCAGTACAGTCGTGCTGAAGAGACGCCTGTATGCGTGAGCCAGTAGAGCGTGATATTGTCGAGGATATCATCACGGGTAAGGCCTTCCTGCCCGCCATTGAAAACCCTGGCAATGAGCTTGTAACTGCGGTCGTCATGATCCAGGACCCAACTGGCAAGTCCAATGGGAGAATCTTCGATACCATAGAGCGTTTGCGGACGGTTGCCCATCTCCAGTGCATAGCTCAGTCCCTTGGTATAAAAGAAATGCAGTTGCTGGTAAGCATTTTGTTCATCCGCTGAAAGTCCGGCAGGTGCAGGGCTACCGGAAGCAAGCGCTTTTGAAATAGCAGCGGGAACCGTTGCGGCCATATTGGTATGGATGCCCAACAATCCGGGAGGCGCGATCAGCGCCATCGTTTCTGAAATGGCATTGCCCCAATCGCCGCCCTGTGCTATATATCTTTTGTAGCCCAGGCGATCCATCAAGGTGATCCATGCTTTCGCCACGCGTTCGGGGTTCCATCCGGCTTCCGTAGGTTTGCCCGAAAATCCATGTCCCGGAATGGAGGGGATCACCACATCAAAGGCGTCTGCTGCTTTACCGCCATAGGCAGTGGGGTCGGTGAGTGGACCGATCACTTTCAGTTGTTCGATGATCGATCCCGGCCAACCATGCGTGATGATCACCGGCAGGGCATTTTTGTGTTTGGACCGCACATGGATGAAATGAATATCGACCCCATCGATCGTTGTTACAAATTGCGGTAGAGCATTCAGCCTGGCCTCCACCTTTCGCCAGTCGTACGTGGATGCCCAATATTGGGCAAGCGCCTGCATGGTGGCCAGTTGAACACCTTGTGTTTCATCCTTTACAATTTCCTGGCTGGGCCATTGGGTGGCCTGGATACGTTTTTTCAGATCGGCCAGTTCCTGGTTGGAGAAATGGACCTGGTAGGGGCGAATATTTTCTTTCAGTTCACTACCCGTTGAGTTGGCTGTTTGTGCATTGCCCAATGCTGCTTGCAATAGCAGCGCCCCGGTAACCAGGGTGCTTGTCAACATATGCTGGTACTTTTTCATTGTTTGATTTTTAGAATGTAGCATTGATTTGTTTTTGTAAAAGTATCATTGGCTGCCCCCTGTTTCCTACAACCTATCCGGCGGGATGGACCAAGTAACAGGCGGCATGGACAATCCGGCCGGTGAAATTTCAGGTCCCTGTCTCCAGGAAGCCGAACCCCAACTTTTTAAATCAATTAGATTGAAAGCTATACAAACCGAGCCAACCATATTTCGTTGCAGTACGCCCACAGAAGCATACCATACAGGCGCTGACTGACAAACACGCATCAGGAACCCAAGATGCTCATCTTCAATCATTCCTATATTCATAGCGAGTAGTTGAAGTCAACTTTACTTATAATAAATAAATTAGTATATTCCTATATGAACGATACTGCTCTCAAAAAATCGATTAAGACCTTGCAAATGGACATAGTTGCCTTGGCCCAGAAATTTAATTACAATGCATTTAAATTCTGGAATTACCTGGAATACCATAACCAAGAGCCAGAAGAAACGGAAAGTTGTGCCGGTGTACTCACCTGCGACGAAGGCATGCTTGCAGCATTAGATGGCCATACAGACCCTGACTTTGAACCAGCACTGGAAAGAATTACAGAAAAGCATGGGTTTTACCTTGAATGTCAAACTCATGGATCTTTCCATATCTATAGTCATGATGACAACATAAGCGATCACTTTCGAAACTTATTACAATGGCAATGGATGACTCACCTCATTCAACCTGAATACACCACTCTGTATAATGAACTATTCGCTTATTTTGAGAAAAATCCAGACAAGTTGTATTCCTTGAAGCCACGTCAACTGGAATTTTATGTAGGCGAGATATTTAGAAATCAGGGATACGATGTGGAAATGGGACCAGGAACCAATGACGGAGGAATTGATCTACGACTTTATCAAAAACAGGATATTGATCAGATCACCACCTTAGTGCAAGTCAAAAGGTACAAAAAATCCTTACCAATCCGCTTGGATGCTGTAGCTGCGCTGTATGGTCATGTCGAAGCAGAAAAAGCACAGGATGGTTTATTTGTGACTACATCTCGCTATTTGCCTGGAACACGAAACTTTGCCAGCAGATTATCTAAGAAGATCACATTATCCGACTCTAATGATTTAGTAAATTGGAGCAGCAAAGTCAAAACAGCGATTATCAGGAACAAAGAATCACTCGTTTCAGATCAGCAATTACTCAAATTAGTAGATGAGGTGAATTCACGGAAAAAGAATGGTCTTATTTTGGTTCATCATGTACACTCAGGAATGGTCTATTGTGAATATGCCTTACTCCTAAAAGAAACTAAATTTGCAGCCCTACTCATCATGCTACCCAAAAAGGTCTCACATACATATGACCCTCCGTATAATTCAAGAGGCCATGAATTGCCGGTTTTGGATCATACAATTCTGCAACATAGGACGAACGAATACCTGTTCCGAGCAACCGTGTCTACCTATGAAAATGGCTCCAAAGCATATAGAGGACGAAGCATGCACTTTACTTCCTGGAATGGCGAACCAGGCTACTTCGATTTGAATGATTAAATTGCATATAATCTATAATAGGCTATCTATTCAATGCATCAGTAATCAGTTGTTTTTCCCTTTCTATCTCTGCTATTAGCTCTGCTTCAGTAGGTAAAAAAGGCATGTATTTTGTGGCAAACAACTTTTTGTTCTCACTTAATATACTATATTTAACAATAGTTTCATCTTTCTCAGCACAAAGAATTACACCTATAGTTGGATTATCCTCTGCCGACTTCTTTAGCTCGTCGAACATTCTAAGGTACATATCCATTTGTCCAGTATCCTGGTGACTAAGTTTTGTTGTTTTAAGATCAAACAACACAAAACATTTCAGCATGTAATTGTAAAATACAAGATCAATATAAAAATGCGTAGTTTCAGTACTTATTCTAAATTGGCGACCGACATAGGAAAAGCCCTTTCCGAGCTCCAGCAAGAACTGCTGCAAGTTGTTGATCAAGGCCGTTTCTATTTCTTGCTCCGTACCAGTTATTGGTTGTGGAATGTTCAAAAACTCAAACACGTAAGGGTCTTTAATAAAATCAGTCAGGGATGCTTTTTCTAAAGCACCACTATTCGATATAGCTTCATACTTGTTTTTAGAAGATAGCAGCCGTTGGTAATACAGGGTATTTATATTACGTTCCAGCACCCTTGAGCTCCAATTTTGCTCTTCACATTCCTTTATGTAATATGCCCTTGCCAGGGGGCTTTCTACCCGCATAATCAGCCTGTGGTGGGTCCAGGTTAATTTGCTACGCAGTGCGTAGCAATTCTCCGGGTTCGGATAAGCGAGATAGAACTGCCTGAAATTCCGCAAGTTAGCGTAAGTAAAACCTTGGCCGAGTTCTGCAGTTAGGGCAATGGACAAATTCTTTAAAAGAGACTCGCCATAAGTAGCTTTTTCCTCTCCTTTTTGTTCTTCTTCCACGATCCTTTTTCCCATTAGCCAATAAGCCTGTACCATTTGACTATTGACAGTCTTATATGTTTTTTCTCTGGCTGATTGCAAAATGAGCAACACGTCCTTATAGAGCGAAGATCTTGCGAAATTCAGTTTGTTTTCCATAGTCCTTTACTATTTCCCATTCTCGACATCCGAAGTAACAAAATAGAGCAGCATTGAAGCTTGCCCGATCTACCTACGGTAAACAAACCCATTTAGATTGGCAAGTTAAATAGACCTTTTCAATAAGCCTGCCATGCAGGATGGGCCAGGTAGGTGGTAGCATGGACAATCCGGCCGGTGAACTCACGACCTCCTCCTCAGCTCTCCATCCTTTCCCACCACCAGGTCCGAATGATCGTGCGCAGCCATAAAGCCGGGCAGCTCTTCCAGGGGCGCCAGAAAGGCCTTGCCCACGGGTAGCACGTCCGGAATCAAATCGATCCGCACATATTCGATATACTCCCCGTATACCCGCTCCCCCAGCACATTGAACAAAGCCTGCGCGGCCAGGTCCTCCATCTCGCAGGTCCACATCCTGTCTGTTTTAACGTATACCTGGAATGGCTGCCGGTAATCCAGCGGCTCCCGCACATCAAACCAAAAGGGATCTGCTCCCAGCCCGGCAGCTGCCAACTCCTCCGCAATACCCTGTCCCGGACCGGTAGCGGGCATCAGCGCTACAAAATTCCAGGCCGCCAGCCGGGGCGCTTTGTTGATCAGCCGCTCTGCCGTCTTGAATGATTTGGTACGCCCGAGTGCCGAGATCACCAGTTGGCAACGTTTGTTGTCAGGATCCAGACTATCGTACAGGAAGGGCATCAGGAAACGGTGATAAGCCGCCGCATGTGAATGCAGTTCGGCCATCCAGTATGCTTTTGCTGCCTTTGTCAGCCCTTCGAAATTCAGGTAATGGTGCTGGTTACGTCTGAACCAGGCCCAGAAATGCATCGCTTTAGAATGTTTCATATTAATGGATTTGTGAGCGATCATCAATTATAAAAAGGGCGCCTCCCGAAGGAAGCGCCCTGGTAACACCTACTCGTCTTCATGCAATACCGCTGTTTGACTTACCGCACCCATTACACTGCCGGCTACGGCAACATAACTGGCGATCTCATTGACCAGCGTGGGCAGGTCAATAGGCGCTGCCATTACGGTGGCGCCGGCTGTCGCCAGGGAGATACCAATGGTGCGCAACAGCTTGAAGAACTTCGGCGTCTTGCCCGACATACGGTTGATGATATTGCTCATATTAGAATCATTGACTCGTTTACAATTGAAAGACCATTGCTACCGTTCAGCCGCCTGAACCACCTTCCTGTCACCCGGCTGCTACGGCCCCTGCGCAAAGGGCAGTAACAACCGGGGTTCACGGACAGGCATGGAAGCTTCTGAATCAACATGCCTGCCGGCGAATAACAGCAAGGATGGATGGTTGGGCCCGGTTACCGACAACAGATGAATTCAAGCACGCATAGTAGGGCTGCTGTAACAACAGGCAGCGGATTCCTGACAAGGAAGGGTGCCATTCATGGTTGCCGGCAACAATTGTTGCAAGGGTTAGGGTTTATCTACCAACATGATGGTCGTAGCATTGCAGTCGCCCGTCTTCAGTGCATAGCTTTGATTGTTGACCTTTTGGGAGAATTCGATACCCAATGCCACGATGATCGTATCAGGGCTGTTGGCCGGAAGCGCCAGTTCCAGGTTGGTCCCTGCGAAGATATTTTGATCCCATGACAGTTCGTCCGTACTTACCCGTTTGTACTCATAGACCTCGGTATCAAAATTGACTGTTGTCGCAGCGGCTACAATCCTGAAATGCGTCGTACCACCTGGCGCCTGTACCATTACTTTGGGTACAAACGAAGGGATGGTGATCACTACCTGGCCGGTGGGGCGACTGACAACAATCGGGCAGCGTACATAGAAGGTTTCGCGTAAACCAGCACGCACATTGAAATTGAAGCCCTTCAATTGTTGCTGGTCGCCTTTACCAACTGTCCGTTCGCCACGGCCACTGATGGGATCAGCCAGGAGTACCCGCTTAAAGACCTTGAGCAACCTGGCCATGGTGATCCTGTCTTTTGCGAAGATGGTGACGTCCCGGAAGATTTCACGGGTCAGTCTGGCCGCTTTGCCTGCACGGCCAAACTCAGCCATGTTCTCCCGGGTGCGCTCGAAGATGGGATCATTAAAGATCCTGTCTGAAGCAACCCCTTTTGGTTCTTCTTTTTCCATAAATCTGTGTTTTAATTTGTTAAGTAATAGAAACGGTTGGCCGGTCCAACTGAGAAAATCTTTATAGAATTGGGCACAATTAAGCACACAGTCGTGCCCCGTATGCCTGTTTTGCTGAGGGGGGATTGCCTGGGTATTGCCTACGTATTGCCTAACCATTGCCTTGGAGGGGTAGAATTCCTCTAGAATACCCTGGGGATTCGCAGAGAGTAGGTAGGCCATCAGGCTACCAGTCTCAGACAATACCGGTACCAGTACGCTACCATCCAGTCCGGCTATGTTGTGTTGTGTGTGTGTCATATCGATCAGTTTGATGACACAAAGCTGGCGGGTTTGCACGAACCGATTTACCGTGTTCATACCGACACAGTAAAGATTTTTTTTGAACCCAAAAACATAAGAGGAAATGGAGAAATACAGGCACTAGCAGTTATTTATTACCGCTATGTACAACAGGTCATACAACTTATTTTTGATATTCTTTACCGGGACAGTAAATTAAAATTCGAGGTTATTTATCGTCCAAATCATCCATATACTTGAGCAGGCTGTTTTTTAGCTCATCAAGGAACTTGGTGGGATTCATCTTACGTTCCCGTACCTGGCTAAATGTATCATAGTATCTTACTAAGTCTACTTTTAATAATTCAGAGAGGAAGCCCATTACCTCTTTAATAGATGCCCTTCCACCGTTAAAGCATTTACGCGCATATAAGGAATAACCCAGTTCCACGATACTGGTGGTTGTGTCGGTCCACGTTAACTGGATTGTAGTGGGGGGCTGGTTCTTATTGACGTCCTGCTCACCAGCCTTCAGCAACCCTTCAATGTATTGTAGCTGTAGTTCAATCCCTATTAGTTCAGCCAATAGGCCATCGCCGCAGGTGCAAAAGATCTCATCATAGCCGGTCGATAAGGGCATGTCCAACAAGTCATAATTCTCCCGTAGAAAGTAGGCAGCATCGAGTGCCGTACCGCCCGACTGGTAATATTGCCATAATGATTTATGCTCTTCACGAAATTTTACCAGTGCATCCTGCTGCAACCGTAATCGTTCTTTTTCCCTGGACCAGCAGCCTTTCAATTCCCCCAGGTGTAATTGGTAAATACGTTTGTAGTATCGGTGCCGCCCGACAATGGCCGGTTTAATGTGTTTGAAGAAATAGATTTCTGTATCGCGGTCGGGAAAACCCTGGTCGGCTATTGGCTTTCTAAGATGCCGAAGTACTTCCAGGCAATGCCCGCTGCATTGGGCCCATTTTGCGGATAATTCACCTTCTCCTTTTTCTGTTTCGGCTAAGCGATCAATCAAAGCGCGGTATTGGCAGCGGAATTCGGTTATTTCTGTTGACATAAGAAATAATTTTGGTGAGGCTCGCATCAGTATCACTACACTGATGAATAGCGTTGGAGTTACGTGGTAAAAAAAATAACTTTTAGAGAGGAAAGAAGAATGAATAAAAAAGAGAGAGAAAGATGATGTGCAACAAAGATGGTAAAACTTTTGATACGTCCAAAAAAAATATTTCAAATTGTATACTTCCGTTAGCGTTATAAATAGGCTCTTCCATAAAAATACCCGGATCAGGTCAATAACCCCTCCAATCCTGACCGTATTCGGGCATGTGTTAAACCCGTTATAAAAAATATCCACCACGATTGAAAAGGTAATGGGTAAACGCTGTATATTGGAGCGCTACTTACATGGATCAATATTCGTTAACCTGGGCCTCCTTCAGATTGTAGTGATAAAAAAACAATACTTTAATGCCCAGGAGAAAATACACTTCGGCTGGCCCACATACCGCCATGCTATCCCCTGCCACCCGTAAATTTGTTGAGCAACATTATGTCACCTGCAGGGATTATTTGTACGACCATGTTAAAAAAATGGTGAAAGACCAGGAAGCGGCCAGAGACCTTGTAGAAGATGCTTTTGAAGCCTACCTGTCAAAACCGCGCGACCTGCATACAGCAGATGAATTAAGGGCGCTGCTCTATGTGATATGCCGCAACAATGTCATCAATTACCACAAATACGGCAGTGGTTACAAACCTAAACGGGAACTGAATATTGATGATCCCCACCTGCTGCAGCAATACCCGGATATAGATGATCAGTTATTGTGCGATGAATTGACCCGGGAGGGGATCGAGCGGGTGAAGAAGGCCATGAGGCTAATACCCAACCAGGCCCGCACGGTAATTGAACTAATGTATTTTGATGCACTAACTACGCAGGAAGTGGGTCAGCAACTTGGCCTGCCAGAAACGCTTGTGTGGGCAGCTAAATCAAAGGGGCTGGCCTGGTTACGGCGCTTTTTCAACCGCCCATTGCTTTCAATAGCCTGGCTGGCAGGGGAATACTGGTATTAAAAACAACAGATGGCGGCTGTGTAAAAAAATATTTCCGAAAAAAAGCTAGGTTTAGCTCCTCTACTTGTTGTTATATATAGAGAGAGTGAAAGACGGAAAAATCTACAAAAAACTGTTACAATGAAAACCTATTCTGCGAAAGCCAGGGAACTGCGCCTGCTTATTTATAAGTATGCAAAGGGCCAACTGACAATGGAAGAAAAGCAACAACTGGATGAGTTCATGAACCGGTCGCCGGAGAATGCCAGTCTGGTAGAACTATTAACCTCTCCTGAAGGGCCTGCCCAGCTACTCGAAAGGCAGGCCCACCTGGAAGCGGTATGGAAAGGCCATAGCTTTCAAACGATCCTCAACAAAATCAAACAAAAAAGACGGAGACCTTTCAGGCAATGGCATCTTATCATCCTCCTACTGATGTTGCTGCTGGTAGGATCAGCTTATTTCGTGATATTGCTGCTGTCGGAACAGTGAACTGCGCAATACCTACCTACTACTTTCTATTTAATCTACAAAGAGGGCAGGGGCCCCCTCTTCAGTGACAGTTTAGCTGCCGGCAGGTAAATATTTCTGATTTCGTTAACGTTGTTTTATATCGTAATATTACGATATTTGCCAGGTCAATCACCTGCCAATACCTAATCGAGCGCAACCATGCAAGAGATCAAAAACCACTGGGAATCAGTATATGTCAATAAGCAGCCGCATGAGGTAAGCTGGACACAGGAAGTGCCCGAAACTTCACTGGCCTTTATTAAAGGTTTTAATCTACCGAAGGACGCCGCCATTATTGATATTGGTGGTGGGGATAGTAAACTGGTGGATTACCTGCTGGATGATGGATACACCAATGTATCGGTGCTGGATATTGCTGAAGCAGCCCTGGAGAAAGCCCAAAAAAGACTGGGTGATAGGGCAGGGGCGGTAAAATGGATCGTTTCGGATGTGACAACATTTAGGCCGGAAATAATGTATGATTGCTGGCACGACCGGGCGGCCTTTCACTTCCTCACCGAGCCCGGGCAGGTGGATCAATACGTTCAGGTAGCCAGGAAACACGTAAAAGGTTTTATGGCCATTGGCACCTTCAGCCATGATGGTCCTAAAAAATGCAGTGGATTGGAAATAAAGCAATACAATGAGCAGGAAATGCAGACAGCCTTACAAGAGGGCTTTACCCGCCTGCAATGCATTACTGAGGATCATGTAACGCCCTTCAATACCAGGCAAAACTTCCTGTTTTGCAGTTTTAAGGCGAAGGGACATTAAAGCGCCGTGAACACAACAAAAGAATCAGTAATTAGCCCCAATGGGAGATAGGCCATTAATACCAGGATGGAGATGGTTTTCATTTGGAAGGTGGATTTTAGTGATTCCTACAAGTAAAAGCACCAGGATTGGGCCTTTTTGTTATATTTCCGGTTATACCATTTCGTGCAGAGCGTATAGTAGCCGTGTGTATAACCAGTAAATGGCACGATATCAGGTGGAAAGGAATTGGCTGATAAGGATGGGGTATTTAGCACCTTCCGAAAAGTAAGGGGTAAATTCTGCGTATCTATTATCTTGAACCGAACTCGGTGGTCCTGATCATAGAAATAATAGGCATTCTTTCCGCCGGTGGAGATAATTGCCTCAAAGGTTCCGCTATTAAATTCCACACTCATAACGTAGAACACACTATCTGCTGTTACCGCCAGGCTTTTTTGTTGAATACTGTCTACCTTAATAAGCGCATAATGCAACCAACTACGGCAGGATTTGTATACTATGTTGTGGTTTCCCCTCATGTATTTTTTAGGCAATTGTGCAATGGCCTTTCTTTGGCTAGCCAACATGGCTTTTCTTAACGCGTTTGTTTCAAGGGTTAGTCCCAATGGGAGATAGGACATTAATACCAGGATGGAGATGGTTTTCATTTGGAAGGTGGATTTTAGTGATCCTACAAGTAAAAGCACCAAGATTGGGCCTTTTTGTTGTATTTCCGGTTATACCATTTCGTGCAGCTAATATAGTTACCGTGTGTATAACCAGAAAATGGCACGATATCTTGCACGAAGGAATCGGGACATATTGAGGGGGTATTTAGCACCTGCCGAAGGTTAAAGGGTAAATCCCCCGTGTCTTTTATCTTGATTCGAGCCCGATCGTCCTGATCATAGATATAATAGGCATCCTTTCCGCCGGTGGAGATAATTGCCTCAACGTCTCCACCAGTAGAATTCACACTTATAGCGTAGAACACACTGTCTGCTGTTACCGCCAGGCTTTTTTGCAGCATGCTGTCCACCCTGATAAGCGCAAAATGCAAAAAGCTGCGAGAAGTTTGGTATACTGACTTGTGATGTGCCCGTACGTATTTTGTAGGCAATTGTGCGATGGCTTTTCTTTGGCTAGCCATAATGGCTTTTCTTAAAGCGTTTGTTTCAACTGTTAGCCCCAATGGGAGATAGCCCATTAATACCAGGATGGAGATGGTTTTCATTTGGAAGGTGGATTTTCTTTTTTATAATCGTAGTTCGGAACATACACGGAGAAATGGCCCTTCTTAATAAGCCTTGGCCCGTCCGGGTAGTAATCATCTTCTCCGGTCGTAGGGTTATGCTCCTTTAGCTTTTTATAATACGTCCGCAGGGGGAGTCTCATTTCTGACCGCACCTGGTTTTCAAAATGGGTGGTCTGCCATTCGCTCTCTTCCAGACCGGTATTTAGCCAAGGATCACCTCTTAGATCCCCCGTATTGGCCAGGACGGCGTGACCGATTTCGTGGGCAAGGTCTGTCGGGGCATACACCTGTCCCCCTTGTGTAGTCAAAAGTGGTTCTCCTGCCGGATTAAAGGTAATCAATCCTCCGGAGCCGCCTTCAAAGTTTTTGGCGTCTATGGCTCCTGATATACCCTCTTAAAACAAGGAGAAAAATTTATAATAAATTACTTGTTCTTTTCATACCAAGTCCTCCATTTAATAAAGTCATTTCTCGAGAAAAACAATTTCCCTAAAGTTGTTCCGTCCGCATGCCCATCTATTCCCGTTGTCTTCTCCATAAAATCTATTGATTCGCTGCAGCACGTATAGATAGTATCATTGGGATTTTTCTCGACAACAGAGTCTAATATTTTTAAATGTCTCTCAAATTCAATTTCCACAATGGGCTTATTTTTTTTTTCTCCTTCATGCTGTCTATGAGACTTACTATCATTACAACTAATGAGTACTGCAAATACCACTGTATAAGAAATTATCTTTTTCATTGCTCTTCAACTTTAGTTACATTGCCTTCTGAAATATAAATAGTAGTTCCTGTATTTTCAATAATAGGCTTTCCAAAAGCAGCGCCAACTTGCCTGTAGAATTGCAATCCAATTGATCCCGTAAAATGTCCGCCAGCATCTCTCCCTCCGGAACTTTCTTGTCTTGTTGGATGTCGTAAAAAGCCTGAAATATTTCTTTCAGCTTCTACACCTTTTACGTGTGCAGGGGCATATCTTAATCCTTCATTCTGTTTTGCATTCTGTTCAACAATTTCATGTGCTAAAACCGTACTTGCTGACATTGCTTTATTATTCCCCCATTTAGATACATCAGAAACATCAATTTTACCTTGAGCATAACTTCCTCCAATAACACTTTTATCATCTTGAACCAATCCAATTTTTACATTCTCTTTTTGATTTAAAATTGAGGATATTTCTTTGTAGAAACCATTTTGCGATTTCGACATTTTACCTTTTTTATCTGTCTTCTCATAAGACACAGTACCATCCTCACTGATCTTAGTTCTGTAATATCCTCCCAAGGCTTGATTGTTAATTTTTATGAATTCATTTTTTGCAGCATTACTCCCATTTACTCTTAATGTATCTCCTAATGGGTCATTAAACCTAATGGGGTTGTTATTCATAGAGGCATATGGGCTTATAGCCACATCGGGTTTCGGGTCTATTTGCCACCAGCGGCCTAACTGGGGGTCAAGGCTTCTAAATTGTGTTGCATACCATTCAAGTCCTGATCCATCCTTAAATTCTTTATGCTGCAATTCGGAACCTTTGTTGTATTTATATTTGTTTTCTGGCGCATTGTTCAATGATTTGCTACTTATTGCCGCCATCGTCAGTCCATAAGGATAATAATGATACTCTTCCAGAAGTGGCCCCCGCTCATGGGTCAGGTTGAAATTGTCGAAATATACAAACCCATCACTTTCGTTACTCACGTATACCATCACGTACCCATTCCTTTTAATTGAAACCGCAGACAATCCACGCATACTGATCGTCCCAACGGTTCCCGGTTGGTAAGGTACAGCTATTACCTGGGTTGAAGATGGATCGAAACGAAATTGTTCATCAAAAGCCACCACATGTAAATAGGCCTTGGGAGCTTCATTGGCCCCTGATGTATGGGGGTTCGCATTGAGCACAGCGGCCAGGGCCGCATCACTATTCATCTCATTGAGGGAGGTAACCCATTGCATTTTCTGTGGCGTTGATAAAAAGCTGGATGCAAATAGGTGGAAAGCCATGGTTGAAATAAATGCCGCAATTGGGTTGGCCTGGTAGTTTTCTGTATGGGTGGCGGTATAAAAAAAGTCAACACTGGTATGGATCCTGTCTCCTGCCATCACCCGCAACAATTTGGTGGTGCCCACCGGCCAGGAAGATTTGCGAACCAGCTGTACATAATCCCCATTCGTTGTGGCATCACCCATGGCACCTGGCCGGGATACACGCTTTGTAATTACATCAACCGGGTTGCCGTAAAAATCATCCCACATAAGGTTTTGGTTATTTACCTCCGGACTCCCACTGGCGCCCTCCCAGGACAAAGTAGGATATACATCTAATTTAAACTCATTGGTTAGTACCATCCTGGTATTTCCCAAATGGTCCTTGTAAAAATAGTCCCAAATAGCCTTGCTGGCAGCTCCATTGTACCTTATCCGTCCTTCCTCATGTTGAATGGTGGTCAAGGTATCATCATGATCTCCGGGCTGGGATGGATTGGTATGCACACTTTCATAGGTAAAGTCGCCTAAATACGTGGTCGTTTTTTCCATAGGGTAAGTACCTGTTGAGTCCCTAATTATTTTCTTTAACCGCCTTCCTCCGGCATCATACACGTAAAGGATGGTCCCTTTACCTGGAATGTTAATGGCGGTAGGGAGTTTGAGGAAATTGTACTGAATGCCTTGAATGTTTTTGTTCTTATCCCCGGTCAGGCTGCCATTTTCATCATAGCTATAGTCTGTGGCGGTAGTTGTTTTATTGCCGCCCAGGCTACTGAGGTAATCGGCATCGGTCCTGAAATCAGCCAGGAGGGTAGCAGTATCGTTGGCCTTGTCAATCACATTTTTTAGCCGGTTGGAGTAGGGTTCATAAGTATACTGCAACGAGTCAATCACAGCAATGCCTCCCGGTTTCCAACCACGTTGATTCATCGAAAGGAGGTTACCATTTTTATCGTAACTGGCCGATAGGGAGAAATCCAAACCGGCATTCAGGTTAAAGGAACTGCCTGAAAATTGCCCAAAATCCGCAGCAGTTAACCTGCCTAACCGGTCATAAGTATAGGCATACCGCCTTACCCGGCTATCGCCAGCACTTTTCCAGATAATACCTGCAAAATCACCGGTGTATTGGCTGGCAGGATAGGTAAAGCCTATTCCATTGACTGATCCGGCTACCTGATCATAGGCCAGATCATAGCCAAAAAATTGTCCGGTTGTAAAGCCTGTATCCCTGGCAAATTCCCGGTTCATTCCCAATGGCCATCCCCGTATATTGTAAGCAAAGGATTGGGGATACAGGGCTGGCGCTGTTGACGGCTGGCCAAGTGCCTGGCCCATATCTTTTTTGGATAAACGCCCCAGCGCATCATACTTTTTCTCATAGATACGTTGTGCCGGCTGGCCATGGAAGCCCGTTTCCATTTTGATGGTCCTGCCGAGATCGTCGTAGGTATAGGTTGTTGTGAGGGGAATGTCGTAGTTGGTTGTACCCGATTTCTCATGGGCTGTACAAGAACGAATCACATTCCCGGAGAAATTGTATTGTGTTGTAACCCTGGTGCGTCCCCCGGAAGGGTAGGCTGTTATTGTTTGAATATTTCTGCTGTCCTGGTCGTAAAACATTGCGCTATTTACAAATTCACTCCCACCCAGCACTTTTTCCTGCGTCCATGTTATCATTCCCTGGGTCATAGTAGTTGGCTGCCATGCCTCTGCAAATTCCGGGGCTCCTCCATTGGTTGAAAAAGCTGCCTGCTCATACGTACCCGCATTGGCCGTAGTGGGCAATCCCGACGGCATCCCGCTATAATTGTCATAATGAATTACCTGTAGCTCTTCATAAGAATAATTGGAAAGGTTGGGGAATGGCTGATCTAACCAAGTAGCCAAGCCATTACCTGCATATGCATCCATACTGGAAGTTAGCAGCCCGCTGCTTATTTGCCGGCTGAGTGCATCATAGATGAAATAGCGCCATTGCATGGCCCCGCTGTTTTTCATTTTCGAATTTTGTTGCAATACCAGCCGATCCTTGTAGTCATATATAAAGCTCTCCTCAGCTCCCCCAGGCGACCACTTACGTATTTGGTGCCCCCGGTAATCATACTCGAACCGGTAGCATTGCTCCTGCAGGATGGCCCCAGATGCCGTATTGATATTCCAATTGGCTGTCACCAGCATATCAACTCCTGCTGGCTGTATAATCAGACGTATCCTGTCAAAGTTGTCATATATCCTGTAAATGCATTGCCATCCAATATAACCACTGCCTTGCCCTGTATCTATGGAGGCCGTCAACTGACGTTTTTCCAGAATAGTGAGCCCTTTCCTGTTCTTAAACAGGATACTTTCCCTGCCACCCTCATCAATGGTGATTTCCTTCGATAGCTCCCCATACCCATACTGCCCCACCACCGATGCCGTACCCCAGTCACCTGACACATCGGTCATCTTCCACTTTTTTATACTGTCGCTGGTTTTGTTGAAGGTTGCGATCGTTCTTATTCCTCTACCGGCGCCCACCCAACTAGCACCTTCCGGATACTGCCATTCGGTTCGATTGAGGGCTGAAGGTTCGAACCCAATTTTTACATAGGCCCAGTTTTGACCTGTGCCGCCTACATTTGTTTCTCCCACCTGTCCTGCCAGGAGTTGATTGTAAAAAGCGACCTGTTGCTGGTAGGGATTGGTTTTAAAAGTTCCGGAACCAATAGCCGTATTGCCTGCTGCATCATTGGCTGCAAAAGGAAGGTATTGCTGCACCTTTCGCCCGTTATTGTCATAAGTAATGGCCGTAACCAGGTCTCTGGCGGTATCCCCACTAACCAGCGAACCTTTTTTGATCACCGTTTGTAACAGCCTGCCCAGCCCATCATGGTATAGGGTAATCTCCCTGACTTCCCTGTTTGACCTATCCAATACACTGTCTGGTGAGCCGATAGCTACCTGCGGAATGTATTGACGTATGAAATTCACCTTCGTGTTATTATTGTAGGGTTGGGGGATTGGCACCTGAGCGTCCGCCGGGATGGCCGCCCCTGTTACCAGTATCCAACATAAAATATATTTACGCATGAGGGTTATCTTTTAATATTTTACTGATTGCCATGATAGAATTGGTATTGAAATCGCTCCAATACCTTTCCATTATTGTCTAGCACGTAGCGTTTGCGACCAAATTCATCATACCCGAATTTCTTTCGCTGAAACCGGTTGTTGGTGATATCAGTCAAATGTCCGCCTACCCAGGTATAGGTGGTGAAGGTTTGATCATCACCCATTTCCCTTGCACCCATGCGCAGCTCATCGATGTAGTTTCCATTCGTATTGATGGTTATGATGGCTCCGGCATTGCTGTAGGAAAACCGGTAGATCTTCCAGCTCCCATATTCGGCCACCACGGTGGGGGTGACAGACAGTGGTGTGTAGGTATCCGTTTCCTGGCTGTAGCGTTCCAATGAAGGCGCATTGCCGCCAGCAAGGGCTGCCACCAGGATGGCCCCCTGAATAAAGTATTGTGGCGCATTGTACCGTACCCGCCCGGAAAAACTGTACCTCCCTGTAAAGGCCTGCTCCTCGCTCCAGGTACCTATAGGCAGCCAACTGTCGTGATCGCGTACTACGTTTGTAGTATGGTAGTCATCAATGGCATTGCGCATGGTTTCTTTTTCAAACGATGTATAAGCGGGAGAATAAATAGGAATACCATTGGAGGATTGAAAGGTGCCCAGCAACTTCGAGCCTTTATATCCAAAAAACGCGTAGGTGTGAACGCCGGCTCTTTCTTCGTAATCAATGATATTATGGTATGGATCCACTTTAAAAACATGTAGCTGCTCCCGGTACCGGGTGTCCTTTGTCCATTTTGTATTCCCTGTCCAGGTACTTGTCACAGGTACAGTAGCTGTCATTTGGGACAAAGGGAATGGACTTTGGATCGCGAGTGAATATCCGTATCTAACCATGGAGAGTCCGCTATAAGGTTCGTGTGGGTTGAGTGCATATTCGCTTAAGGCAGCCCCTGTTACCATTTCAGTATCCGAGGGTGAATCCTTACTGGTTGATATTTTCTCTATCACCGTATTAAATCCCTTGATATCCTTAATGCTTGCTAAAACAGCTTCACTTGAATAATCGTGAGGATACTTTAGGATTTGCCGGCTTATTGCTCCTCCACTTTCATAGGTAGTGATGCCAGTAACCTGTCCGTGGGCTGCGTTATCGTATGCATATTCAACCACATGCACACTTGAATCAGTGCTGTTCGTTGCCCAGGTAACCGTTCTGGTGCGGGCAGGCTTCATCCAATAAGAGTATTGCCTGATCAAGCTGCTGACAATATAGGACGCCGGCATGGGAAGCGCGTCCGATCTATTTTGATTGGTGGCGTCCAGGATATTCAAACTGATGCGTTTGAAAAATGTACGTGGATTATCCGATGAATAGGCCCCAACAGGATGATAGGTATTGGTTACCCTTTGCAATATTTTCCCGCTTTTCAGGTAGGTGGCTTCCTCCAGCAGATTGCCCCTTTCCTGGTTTCTGGCAGAAAATTCATTATAGGGCGACGGCCATGCATTGAAGCTGGCATCGACCGCCGTATCCGTGAAACCATTGTCATGATTGGAGAATGAATATACCTGATAACTACTGTCCCACTGTCTGGCTACTACTGTAGTATAGCCTACATGATAATCGTCAAATACAGGGTTTAGTGGCTGGTTGGATAGCAGGGTCACTTTGAGATTACGCAGGCATACTGGCAGCTGATCCATTTGCATAAATTGATCCGTCCAGTGATAAGTGAAATTATTCAGGTTGTGTACCCCGCTGCTGGGCAATGCGGTAATTTGGGCATCGGTCAACCCCGGGGAATAACCATTCACATAAAAGAACTCGGTATACCGCTCTGTATTTCCAATGGTATCAACATTCCTGATGCTACGGATCCGAAGGCCCCCGGCATCTTTGTTTCCTCCTGCTGATTCCACGCCTTGCGAGCGATCCATTTTTACCCGTTTGGAATAAGTATTTTGTTCAAACTGGAACTTACTATACCCACCTGTAGGATAAAAGATATGCGTTAACACGCCTGCCCTGGTGTTGGCAAGCACTGGTTTACGCAAAGTATCCAACCCGGCATTCGTTTTGCCATAAACGCTGAGGGTATTAATGCCATTCCAGAAGCCCCAGTGATCTGTTTGCCCCTGGAGATAATCGGGTAGCGCCAACGAGGTATCGTATAGAAAGCGATACTTTTCGCCATTAGGATTTCCTGTAGGGGAGTACTTTTCTACCTCCGACAAAAATAATCGTTGCCCATAGTCAGCTAAGGGGAAGTAAGCAAACTTCCATACCCCGGCATTGCCTTCATTGTCCTTATACTGGATGGAGTCGAGCTTTTTCCATTTAAAATCCAATAGTGCATTGCTTAACAACGTCGTAGTTTCATTGGTATTAGAGTAATACAACCTGACATCAAGCAGATCGGAGTAGATCCGGCTTAGGTATACCGGTGATACAATGGTACTCTGCCTAAGATTACCGGGTAAAGAGAAGTTGGCACCTGACAGGCTGCAGCCATCATTATTCTGTAAAACTGAATACGCAAATTCACTAAGAAACATCGCCCGGTTATACTCGCCCCTTTCATATTCAAAGAACACCTTTCTTTGCCCGTCTGGAAAAGTTACGGCCGAAAGGTACCAACTGGTGGCCTTCCAGTAATCCCAGTATCGTTGACTGCCGTGTCCGTTCTGACCTGGATTGTAATTTTCGCCGATGCTGTAATCAGTAGCATTGAGGTAGTTGAAGCGGTTGCCAAAGTCGAAGATGGTACCATCCTCTGCAGTTATCCGAAAGCCGGAAAAGGTCTTAGGGTACCTGTTATAGGCTTTCCAGGGACTATAACCTAAAAGCCAATTGACGCAGGTGCTACCGGCTTGCGGATCCATATTGGGTGCTAAAAGTCCTGCGGGGAGATCATCATCAGCTCCATATACTGCAGCCGTATATTTTTTATCGGATATTACTTCTATTTCGGTAGGGGACTTGAAGTAGAACTTTCCTGAATGGCCAAACATGTTGAAGGAATATTCATCGGACTGTATATCCCTGGTGCCCAGGTAAAGTTCATCGTTGCCAGCCATATAGGCAGGTAAGAAGTTGCCTGCAAAGGCACTTTGCCAGGAAAAGCATGAATTGTTAAACCAATGGCCTTTGTAAGGAATCGGCGGATCGAATCTGACCCAATTCGATTGAGTGGTAGTGACATCCAGGTTTATAAACGAATTGGTCGCCTTAAGCAGCGTGTTGAGGTTGAAGCCAGTATCCTGCTCTGTTTTGGTAAAGCCTAAATTATAGGTCGCATTGGCGCTATGGCTTTCGCCTGGCAAACAGTCGCATATATTTTCCATGTAGTAGGAGAATTCGTCCGGCAGCCCTTTGACCTGGCGGGTAACCACCCCACCCAGGTCAAGATTCCAGTTAGTACCTACCCAACTGGGGTGAACATCTGGTCTAAAACCGCTGGCGGAGTAGGAAAGGGACATGGGGACAGCATTTTGCCGCTGGACGGACAAGTTGGCCAGGTTAACTTTTATGGAAGGCAGCCCGGTAAAATGAGAAACACTGTTTTGACCATATTCCTGGAAGCTGTAAGCATTGGGTGCGGGTACTATTTTTAACGGCTCGGGGATTTGAGTCATTGCTGGTAGCCAGCTGCTCAGCAATAAGAGCACTAAGAATTTATTTTTCATGAGATTGCTTTAAAAATTGTAGCCTAACCGGAATTTTAATAAAGAAGTACGGGGTGTCTGTTGATAAGCCAGCAGATCAAACAAGAGTTGCAATTTTGTCTGCTTAAGAATACGGTTGGAAGATGGAACCATTTTTGAAAGGCCCAACAGACCGCTGGGAGTCCATGCAGCAGGTGGTCTAATACCGTTGATGCCTTCAATTGGCTGGTAATTCAATTCATACCCTCCACTACAGTAGAGGGTGCCTTTTATTTTCCAGTCAACAAAACTACGGATACCGATTCCCTCATGGGAAATAGTAATCCTGCGCAAATCCTTGCCCCAACCCAACCTGTAACTTCCTCCGATGCCAATGATACTTTTGGGATTGATCTTGTAACCGATGGATAATCCCAAATCGGTAGCTATCGGTGTAAAGGCCCCCCTGCGGGAACTTTGAAGATTTGTTCCCACCTGTAATCGTTTCCAAAAAGAATGCTTTGACTCGGGATTTGGACTTCCTTTGACATCAGGAGGCAATCCTCGTTGTTGGAGGGCCGTTACTTTGGCTTTTAAGGCCTGGATCTGCCCCTGGGCCATATCCACTTGTTGGCGAAGCAAAGAAGTGGCATTGGTGGAGCTGCCAAGTCGTTCAAAGACGGCTTGCCTTACCCGCCAACGACTTTGTAAACCAGCAAGGCTGGGATCTAAATTGCCTTGTGTGGTGGGATCAGGTGGGATGAGTGCAGCAAGCAAGGAATGCTTTCGGAAAAATGCCTGAAAGGCGGGTAGTTGTCGAAGCCTGTTTAACCCTGCTGCCAAAGCCTTATCTGGCTCCATGGCCATTGCACGAAATTGATTCAACCTGATTTGGTATTTACCAATTGCACTTTTATACTTGTTGAATGCGGCCAGGGCCTTGAGCTTACCCAGTTGCTGCTCCAGCTTGTCCACCTGCTGGTTCAGCATATCGGAAATGTTGGAAGATTGAGTGAAAGTCTGCTGCAACTTATTCAACTCATTGTTCCACTGCTCCAGGTGCGGCAGGTTCTCCCTATTGGATAACTGCTTCCTAAAATCCAGTGCTACCTTTACGGAATCCAATAGTGGAATGTACTGTTGATGAAGTGGTGTGATCGTGCCCATTGTATCAGCGAGTGTGGCTTTCAGGATAGCATACCTTTTATTCAGGTCAGCATGCATGTCCTTACTGATGGCAACTTGTTCGCGCAATAATTTCCGCTGTAATCGTTGCTCAAAAATGCCAATTCGCTTCAGCGCTTTTTCTGTTTCTTTGGTAATACGCCCTTGTAATTTGGTCGCTTTATCGGCATAGGAGCCAAATATCCCGGCATCAGGGGGCTGGCCCCTTAATGTAGCAGCATGCAGCAGTCCAAGCAATAGACTGCAAGTCAATAATCTCATAATAGAGCAGCGTTTAAAATAAGTAATGGAAATATTGAACTCGTGTGGGAGTATACTGGTTGGGGTAAGCAAGATTAACTACTTTTTTATTAGCAGCAAAAAAAAGCGCCGTATTTCTGAGTCATAATTGACGCAAATCAATGAAGTCAATCCCAAAGTAAAAAAGGGCACTCATCGGAAAGTATACTGCTTATTTCGTGGTACTGCTGCTGTTAAAGGAGTGAACAATAGTACGATATTTACGGTTATAAGTCAGACCGCCTGCAACATCTAATAGTGCGCAACCATGCAAGAGATCAAAAACCACTGGGAATCAGTATATGTCAATAAGCAGCCACATGAAGTAAGCTGGACACAGGAAGTACCTGAAACCTCGCTGGCATTTATTAATGGATTTAATCTTCCTAAAGACGCCGCCATTATTGACATTGGCGGTGGGGACTCCAAGCTGGTGGATTACCTGCTGGATGAAGGATACACCAATGTATCAGTGCTGGATATTGCCGAAGCAGCCCTGGAGAAAGCTAAAAAAAGACTGGGTGACAGGGCAGGGGCCGTAAAATGGATCGTATCGGATGTGACGACCTTTAGGCCGGAAATAATGTATGATTGCTGGCACGACCGGGCGGCCTTTCACTTCCTCACGGAGCCTGCACAGGTGGATCAATACGTTCAGGTAGCCAGGAAACACGTAAAAGGTTTTATGGCTATTGGCACCTTCAGCCATGATGGGCCTAAAAAATGCAGCGGATTGGAAATAAAGCAATACAATGAGCAGGAAATGCAGGCTGCCTTACAAGATGGCTTTACGCGCCTGCAGTGCATTACTGAAGACCATGTGACGCCCTTCAATACCAAACAGAACTTCCTGTTTTGCAGTTTTAAGGCGAAAGGGCATTGAGAGCAATGAACAGCAATCTATTTACTTGCAACAGCTTTTTTTAGGCAGTAAGACCTTCTTCACGATATTCCATATTTTTTGCCACATCGGGTACTGAGTTTAGCTTTATTAGGTTTCCTTTACTTTTGCAACTCATGGCAAAGATACAACTATGATCAAAATAGGATTGATCCGGGAAGGAAAAGTACCTGCCGACAACCGGGTGGCACTCACCCCCTCGCAATGCAAATGGATCCAAAAGAATGCCCCGGAAGTACAAGTCATTGTACAATCCTCGCCCCAGCGCTGTTTTACAGATAAAGAGTACCAGCTGGCCGGAGTGGAAGTAAGGGAGGACCTGGGCGACTGTGATGTGCTTTTCGGCATCAAGGAAGTACCCATCGGGCAGCTAATACCCGGCAAAACCTACCTGTTCTTCTCCCATACGCGCAAAAAGCAGCCTTTTAACCGGGCCTTGTTCCATGCTATGATGCGGCAAAAGATCACACTCATCGATTATGAATGCCTGGAGCATGAAGATGGGCAGCGCATCATCGGTTTTGGCTTTTTTGCCGGTGTAGTAGGGGCCCACAATGGCATGATGGCCTGGGGCAGGCGTTCGGGCGCCTATGACCTGGTGCGGGTGTACCAGCAAAAAAGCTTCCGCGAACTGATCCATACCTATTTCGGCCTGCGCATACCCGCCATTAAAATAGCTGTAACAGGCAGCGGAAGGGTATCGCACGGTATCCTGGAGGTCATGAACCTCATGGGCATCCATGAAGTGGAGCCGGATGAATACCTGCAACGGCAATATAGCTACCCGGTATATACGCAAATAAAAGGGGCCGACCTGTACCAGCATCGCTCCGGCGAGCCCTACCACCGGGCGCATTTTCATGCACATCCACAGGACTACACCAGCAGGTTCCTGCCCTATGCGCAGGAGACGGATGTACTGATGAATGGTATTTACTGGGACCAAAACGCACCCCGCCTGTTTGAAGAAAAGGATGTGCGCGACCCGGCTTTCCGCATAAAAACGATTGCCGATATTACCGACGACGCCCATGGATCGGTACCCATTAACCTGGGCGATCAAACGATCGATGATCCCTTGTATGGGGTAGACCGCCATACAGGTCAAAAAACAGCACCTTATCTTCCCAATAGTATTGATATCATGGCGGTGGGCAACCTGCCCAATGAATTGCCCCGCGATGCCAGTCGCTATTTTGGTGAACAGCTCATCAAATACATCCTGGAAGACCTTTTTAAAAACCAGGGATCGCCGGTGATACAAAGGGCCACCATGCTGGAGCAGGGAGCGCTGACGCAGCACTTCAGCTACCTAAAGGATTATGCGGCGGCTGAGTAGCCTGTGCACGGAAGGTGAGTCACCCTGCAGCCCTGCATAGCAGCGCGGCAGGGTGACCCACCTTTTAACAGAGGTGTCACCTTTAATCTCGCTCCAATTCCGCTTTCCCCCGGTTCATTTCAATTCTACTGCCTTCAGGGCGCATAAGTTTTATTGCCGAACGGTATTGAGCAACCTTTACGGCGCCACCGGTACACCCGGTGGCGATCCCTTAATCAATCAACATACCATTCGCATTAAACTTAGTTTTATGAAGTCTTTGTTACTCATTATGTCTCTTGTATTCCTGGGCACCCTTGCGGGCATGGCCCAAAACGTGGCCATCAACAATGATGGATCAGTGCCACATACCAGTGCTGCACTGGATATTAAAAGTACCAATAAGGGGCTGCTGATTCCCCGGTTGACCACCGCCGAAAGGACAGCAGTGGCCACGCCTGCCAAAGGATTATTGGTATTTGACACGGATACCAGTACATTCTGGTTTTACAATGGTACTACCTGGACCAACCTGGCAGCTGGGGCATCCTTTGCCATTCCATTTACAGCCAACACCGTCAGCGCTACGGATGTTTTTTCCCTGACCAATAATGGCAAGGGCGTGAGTATTTATGGCCGCAATGATGGAGGCAAGGCCGCGCTGTTTGTAAATACCAATCCAACGAATAAAGATTCCAACCTGGTGGAAGTAATTACCAATGGCAATGGTAATGTGGGCGATTACCGGTATGGCAATGCATCCTCCTTTGTGGTGGACAATACCAATAGTGTAGCTGCCGCCGTAAGAGGAAAAGTAAACACCATTTTTGGCAATTTTGGAGCGGCGGGCATATTTGGTGAATCAGCCGGTACCGGTGGCGTGGCCGGTTTATTCTACTCCTCCAACGCCACTGGCAATGGCAATACCCTGGTAGCCGTCAACGAAGGAAATACCAATGCCATCGTGGCCAGTGCCAAAAAGAATGGCAATGGTATTGAGAGTACGGTGTATGGGACCGGCAATGCCGTATATGGATTTGTACCCAGTTTTGGTACCGGTTCAGCTGCGAAGTTTACCATTCAGAACGACGAAAATAAAAATGATGTGATCAACGTCTCTACCGTAGGCAATGGCATTGCAGGCAATTTTAAAGTGAATACCACAACGGGTACTTCAGCAGCCGTTAAAGGGGAAGTGAATTCCATCTTCGCCAATTTTGGAACAGCGGGCGTGTATGGTGTATCATCGGGGACAGGTGGCTATGGCGGCGCCTTCTGGGCCACCAATCCGGCAGGAAACGGCCCGGCCTTAATTGCTGTTGCAGACGGCAATGGCAATGGTATTACGGCCAATGCCACCAATACCGGTGATGGGGTGGAAACAACTGCCGATGGAACGGGCAGCGCCATTTATGCCTGGACACCCGCTTTTAGTCAGGGCAGGGCGGCCCGGTTTGTGAACTTTAATACCGGCAATATAAATGCTGTATTGACAGTAGAAACCCATAGCACCGGTAACCTGGCCATCTTCAAAACAGGTGATCCTGGTCCGGTGAATGTAGCCCGCATCAACAATGCCGGTAAAGGTTTCTTTAATGGCGGCACACAAACCGGTGGCGCCGACCTGGCAGAAGCATTTGATGTAACGGGCGATATCAGCACGTACGAACCAGGTGATGTATTGGCGGTAGCTACCAGTAAAGACCGGGCGGTTGAAAAGAGTACCGAACCCTATAGCACCCTGGTAGTTGGCGTATATGCCACCAAACCCGGGGTATTGCTGACAGAAGAACATATAGACAGTGACCTGCACGATAAAGTGCCCATGGGGGTAGTAGGTGTTATTCCTACCAAGGTATGCGGGCAGGGAGGCGCCATTAAGCGGGGCGATATGCTGGTGACCTCTTCCATTCCCGGCGTAGCCATGAAAGCCGATACCAACCTCGTAAAACCCGGACAGGTAATTGGCAAGGCCTTACAGGATTTCAATGCCGATGGCATTGCAAAGATCAATGTATTGGTAAACGTTAAATAAATCGCGCCACCCTACAACTACCAATCATGAAAAGATATCCAGTATATACCCTGGTCGCCTGGCTATGCCTTCTCCAAACTGCCGCTGCACAATTGGTGATTGGCAATGGCACCAGCCTCCGGAGTGATAACAACAGTTACATCGTGCTCAATAACCTGGGACTTACCCACCAGTCGGCCACGAGCCTTACGGAACCGGTGTTTAAATTGACCGGCAATACCACCGTTGAGATCAACAGCAATACCATTCCCGCCTTTGGAAAGATCGAGATGGCCAAAGCCAATGGAATAACTGTAAAACTGATGCAGGAAATGATCGTCAACCAGCAGGTCCAGTTCAGTGGTGGCTTGCTGGACCTGAATGGTCACAATATCAACCTGGCCACTGGCGCCCAGTTGCTCAATGAATCAGACAATAGCCGCATCAATAGTTCTGCCACTGGTGAGGTGGTCATTAATGTAACACTCAATGCGCCTGCCGCTGCCAATCCGGGCAACCTGGGCGCGGTGATCACCAGCACGGCCAACCTGGGCAATGTACGCATAGCGCGGGGACATAAAACCTTTCCCATTAATGGCAGCAATAGTATAACGAGGTATTACACGATAACACCTGCCAACAACCTGAACCTGGCAGCCACGTTGCGGTTTTATTACCTGGATGCAGAGTTGAATGGCAGAACAGAGAACGTGCAAGGCCTGTGGCGGAGTGATAACGGTGGTGGGGCTTTCCAAACCATGGAGTATTCGGGTCGCAGTACCGGGCTGAACTATGTAGAAAAAAGCGGGCTTGATCATTTCGCCCTATTTACCCTGTTTGATGCTACCAGCATCCTCCCCGTATCCAACCTGCAATTCACCGCGCAGCGGTTGAACAACCACCAGGTAAAGCTGGACTGGAAAACGGCGCAGGAAACCGATAATGCTGGCTTTCATATTGAACGCAAATATGAACAGGAGACAGCCTTTTCCAACCTTGGTTTTGTGGCTTCTCTGGCGCCGGGCGGCAATAGCAGCCAGCCCCTGACGTACAGCAAAACTGATGACAACTCCTACACGGGTAAAACCTATTACCGGCTGAAGCAGCAAGACCTGAATGGACAGTTTGCCTGGTCGGCCATCCGCATTGTATCCGGCAGCAATAGCAAGACGGTTGCTTTAAAAGTATGGCCCATTCCGGCCAGGGATTTCTTCTATGTAAATGTGGAAGGGATTGAGAAAGACATCCTGCAGGTATATGATATGACAGGTAAGCTAAAATTGCAATTGCCGGTGGTAGGCAATACGCAACACCAGGTGACGCAATTGTCGGCCGGGATGTATATTTTACGACTGGCTTCGCAGAAGGATTTGCAGCAGAAAGTGGTGGTGCAGTGATGGAAGCATTAAATGGCCCACGCTGTGCTCACTTTTTGGCAACTCCGGCTACACGGTTTTTGGCGAATTTGACACGTTTTTAGCCTTTAATTACTCGAATATCGGTTTGTACAAAATAGTAACCTGTACTTAGTTATATTCACGGCTTAATTCACCTTTAACCCTGTATATGAAGCTCTTAAAAATTCTTTCAGGAAGTATTTTGTTGTATTTGTTGTTTTTTTCTGCCGGCACGCAGCTTACCGCCTGTAACCCGGATATTGAATATGTAAAGGATACCATCATTGTTAAGGATACTGTAACTATCCGGGATACCGTGGACTGTAATTGCTACGATCTAAAAGACGGCCTGGTAGCCTGGTACAACTTTAAGGGAGGTAACCTCAATGACAGCAGTGGCAAGAATAACCATATTGCGTTTAACAATGCTACGAAAACTGCGGATCGTTTTGGCAGGCCTAACGGCGCTTATTTATTCGATGGAAGCTCCAATTATATGCGGGTAGCTAATAGTGCGAGTATTAATCCAACCAACGGTATTACTTTGTCGGCTATTGTGAAAGTAAATGACTTCTATAGGGGAGAATGCCATGTTAACCAGATACTGGGAAAAGCATACTTTACAGAATATGCTAATGGTTATTATGCCTTGCGTATTTCGGACCAGGTATGTGGTGTTCCGGTCGACCTGACGAAAGAAAAATTTAGCGGTGCGTATGGAGACAATGCCAATGGAGGCCCTAATGCTATCACGGATACCACCTTTGCAAAAACAGGGCAATGGTATCACATTGTGTATACCTATGAAAGTGGGCATTCCAAACTATACATCAATGGTGAGTTAAAAGCTGAGCGGGATCTGGCCAAGCCATTTACGCCTAATCTTGCTGATGTATTTATAGGAAGGCATGATAATAGTCAATACCCTTATTGGTTTAATGGTGTAATTGATGACATTCGCATTTATAACAGGGCTTTGTGTGTTGGCGAGGTGAAACAATTAAACAGGGTAAAAGACTAATACTTAATTTAAGTTGTTTAACAAAGGGGCTGCTTCAATAGTTGAGGCAGCCTTTTTCATTCAGTGCTGGTTAACCACAAGCCTGGAACTAAAGGAGCCACCCGATTGCTGACTTCGTGTTTTTACAAATGCAGGTAATACCCTTTCAGTAGTTCTATAAAATCATCGGTATAACCGCCACCTTCTTTTTGGATGATGAGTTCGTATTCGGGAGCGAAGTTTTCTTTGTGGCGGCTATAATGCAGGATGGAACGGAAGTTGGCATGTTTCGGGCTTTGCTTTACATACAGGTGTTCTACCAGGTGAAAGCCCGCCCGGGTAGCCAGCTCATGAAAATATTCCCAGCGATGGTAGGGGAGTAGTACACCAAAACTACCCTGGGGGTCGAGGTTGTCATCAATGGCCTGTACCAGCTCATCCAGTTTGAGCAGCTTGCTGTGTTTGGCTACCTGCTCTTCATCGGATTCAGACAGCAGGTCATTCTCAAAAAAAGGCGGATTGCTGATGATGAAATTATACTTCATCGGAAAGGAGTAGGTACGTGCGTCGCCGGGGAATACACGCAGCCTTTCTTTCCAGCTGTTTTGACCTACGTTTTGTTTGAGTTGTTTAAAAGCAGCCAGGTCGATCTCGATGCCATGGATCTCGGCTTGCGATTGCTGCGCCATCATCATCATCAGTAAACCGGTACCGCTGCCTATATCCAGTATATTGTAGTAATCGGGCACTTTGGCGGCAAACCAGGCGCCGAGTATGCAGGCATCGGTGCATACTTTCATAGCACATTGATCCTGGTGAATAGTAAACTGTTTGAATTGAAAGTAGGTATTGGCCATAGGCGGCAATCTAGATACTGGTGGTGGTTTACGGTATAAAGGTAAATTTCCGGCTACAGCCAGGCATCAGTAGTTGTACCTGAATCTGGCTTTTCACTGCCCATATAAATACGTCACCATTCGGCCCGGGCGGTGGGTTCCACCGACAGGTCGCTGAAATCTTTGGCCTGGTATTTATAATAAGCGGTCATAGCGATCATCGCGCCATTGTCGGTGCAGTACTGAAAGGCCGGGATAAAGGTATTCCAACGGAATTGCTGTCCCCATTCCTGCAAGGCTTTGCGCAGGCCGCTATTGGCAGATACGCCACCGGCAATGCAGATGTCTTTAATGCCTGTTTGAATAGCCGCCTTTTTGACCTTGTTGAGCAGGATGGTCACAATGCGGTGCTGAACGGAAGCACAGATATCCGCCAGGTTCTTTTCTACGAATTGGGGATCGGCGGCCAGGTTCTCCTGCAGGAAATACAGGATGGCCGTTTTAAGTCCACTAAAGCTGAAGTTCAGGTCCGGTATTTTGGGTTCGGGAAACTTGAACCGGTTGGGATTGCCCTCGCGGGCGTATTTGTCGATGAGCGGACCGCCGGGATAGGGCAGTCCCAGAATTTTGGCCGATTTATCGAAGGCTTCTCCGGCAGCATCGTCCATCGTTTCGCCAATGACCGTCATTTGTAAGGGCGAGTCGCACCGTACGATCTGGGTATGCCCTCCGCTTACCGTGAGGCAAAGGAAGGGGAAGGAAGGTTTGGCATCGGGCTGGCCATTGGATGCTGTAGGGATGAGGTTGGCCACTACATGGGCCTGCATATGGTGTACGGCAATCAGGGGAATATCCAGGGCCAGTGAGAGGGATTTGGCAAACTGGGCACCTACCAGCAAGGCGCCAATAAGGCCCGGAGCCTGGGTAAAAGCAATGGCACTAAGGTCGGCCATGGTGCATCCCGCATCCTTCATGGCTTTATCGACCACGGGTACAATGTGCTGCATGTGCGCCCGCGATGCTAACTCGGGCACCACGCCGCCATAATGTTCATGCACCTTCTGGCTGGCAATCACATTGGAAAGAATAAGACCGTCCCGGCATACGGATGCCGAGGTTTCATCGCAGGAAGACTCTATGGCGAGGATTGTAATGCCCATAAGGGCGCAAAGATAAATAATTGAAACTTACTTACTCCGGATGGCCTCTACAGGATTCATACGGGCGGCAATGGAAGCCGGGATAATACCAGCCAACACACCTACCAGGATACAAATACCAATAGCCAGGGCCAGGATGCCGGGAGCAATGAAGACGGTAAAACCTGCTGCTGTGGAGATGAGGGAGAGCAGGAAGACACCCAGTACCCCCAACAGACCACCCATGATACACAGGAAGGCGGATTCGAGGAGGAACTCGGTGAGGATGGTGGAGCTTTTAGCGCCAATCGCTTTTTTAAGACCTATTTGGGGCGTGCGTTCGCGCACGGTTACAAACATAATATTGGCCACACCAAACATACCCACGACCAGGGAAAGGGCCGCAATGGCCCAGCCTCCTTTATTGATATTGCCAAAGATATTGCTGGCAAAACTGCTGAAAGCATCAATATCATTCAGGGAGAAATCGTTTTCCTGGGTAGGTTTTAGTTTGCGGATGGAGCGCATGGCGCCGGCCAGTTCATCTTTCAGCTGTGCCATGGGCACTGTTTCCTTGCCTTGCACCATGATGATGGGGCTACTATACCGCTCACGCACCATTTGCCGCATAAAACCCAGGGGCATCAGGATGCTGTTGTCGTACTCCCAACCGCCCACAATACTTTTACCCTGCTTTTTGATCAATCCCACGACCAGCCCTTTTTTCCCTTCTTTCATTTTCACCAGCTGGCCCACCGCCTTATCGGGATTGCCAAACAGGTTGACAGCTACCTCATAACCGATCACAAATACATTGGAACCATTGTCAAAATCGGATTGTTGCAGGTAACGACCCTGTTGGATCTCGATGGGCTGTATATTGGAAAACTCATCGGTAATACCGTAATAGTTCACGCCCGAAATACTGTTATCGCCCACTTCCAGTGTATTGGTGGTACTGATATTAAAAGCAACGTTGGCAGCGCCCGGCACTTTCTTCTTCAACATCACCATTTCATCATGTGATGGATCGGGGCGTTTTACATATTTCCACCAGGGGTAGTCATTGCCACCATCGGCATATTCCCATTTATCAATATAGACCGTATTGGTGCCAAGCGCCTTGATGTCTTTTTGTACAGCATATTCCAGGCTGTTGACCGCCGCCAGTACACTGATGATACAGAAGATACCAAATGCCACCCCACTCAGGGATAGCAAGGTGCGAATCTTGTGGGATTTGAATTCCTGCCAGGTAAGGTTGAGGCTACTGCCCAATATTTCAAAAATGCGGCGCATGTACCAAATTTAATGTTTTCCCGCTAACCGGAAGCGTTAATATGACCATTGGTAGGTAGGCGGGGGAAAATATTACAGCCCTCCGTATCTTGCAGGGCATTTAGCAACCTGAAATCATTTATATGTTTACTATTGAAAGTCCACTGGTAAAAGCTGTGATCAATCCCAAAGGCGCCGAATTAACCAGTCTCGTACACAAAGAAAATGGTTTGGAATACATGTGGAGCGGCGATGCGGCTTTCTGGGGTAAACATTCTCCGGTTTTATTTCCCATCGTTGGCACATTAAAAAATAACCAATACGAATACAAGGGCCAAACTTATACCTTGCCCAGGCATGGATTTGCCAGGGATCAGCAGTTTGCCGTAGAAAACCAGGCTACCGATGCCATTACCTTTTTGATCAAAAGCAATGAAGAAACCGGGAAAGTATTTCCCTTTTCGTTCGAGTTCCGGATACGGTATACGGTGGTAGAAAGTGCTTTGGCCGTTACTTATGAAGTCACCAATACCGGTAAAGAAGAAGGGTATTTTTCCGTGGGAGGTCACCCGGCGTTCAAGGTACCCCTGACAAAGGGCACCAGTTACAACGATTACTACCTGGCCTTCGACCAGGAGGAAGCGGCTCCCCGCTGGCCCATTTCGCCCGACGGGCTCATAGAAGCCGAACCTACTCCTTTATTCCAGGACGCCCGCCTGCTGCCCCTGACCAAGGCCCTGTTTCAAAAAGATGCCCTGGTACTGAAAGGACTGAAGTCTTCCCGCATTACGTTGAAGAGTGATGAGACCAAACATGGGTTGACGATGGACTTTCCTGGTTTCCCTTTCTTTGGGATCTGGGCGGCCAGGGATGCCGATTTTGTATGCCTGGAGCCCTGGTGTGGTATTGCCGATGGGGTGGGCAGCAACCAGCAATTGACCGACAAAGAAGGCATCAATAAGCTGAATGGTGCGGCGGTATTTACCCGCACCTGGACGGTGAGTTTGTTTTAAAAGATCTCCCGCCAAATTGATACCTTTGCAGCGGTTTTTCAAGTAGTTATGGCCGTCAAATGGCCCGTAATAAACGACAACAATAAGCTGATTACTAACAGATAATCAGGCCAATCTAAAATATAGAATGAAATATTTAAACGAGATCCAGAAGCGCAGGACCTTTGCCATCATATCGCACCCCGATGCCGGTAAGACAACCCTCACAGAGAAATTCCTGTTGTTTGGAGGCGCCATTCAAACGGCCGGCGCGGTAAAAAGCAATAAGATCAAGAAGCATGCAACGAGCGACTTTATGGAGATTGAGCGCCAGCGGGGTATCTCGGTTGCCACTTCGGTAATGAGCTTTGAATACAAGAATATCCTCATCAACCTGCTGGATACGCCCGGCCACAAGGATTTTGCGGAAGATACGTACCGCACGCTGACAGCGGTAGACAGTGTGATCCTGGTGGTGGACAGCGTGAATGGGGTAGAGGAACAAACCCGCCGCCTGATGGAGGTGTGCCGCATGCGCGATACGCCGGTGATCGTATTCATCAATAAAATGGACCGGGATGGTAAGAACCGGTTTGACCTGCTGGAAGAGATCGAAAAAGAACTGACTATCCACCTGCACCCCATGACCTGGCCCATCAACAGCGGTAAGGACTTCAAAGGGGTGTACAACCTGCACGATAAGAACCTGCTTTTATTCACGGCCAATACGAAGGCTGCAGAAGATGATTCGATCCGTATTTCGGACCTGTCGGACCCGGTACTGGACGAACGCCTGGGCGATAAGGATGCGTCCCTGCTGCGGGAAGATGTGGAGCTGGTAGATGGGGTACATGGCGAATTGAATGTGCAGGATTATATGGCCGGCAAGGTGGCGCCGGTATTCTTTGGCAGCGCCATCAACAACTTTGGAGTGAAGGAAATGCTGGATACCTTTATCCGCGTAGCACCCATTCCGCGTTGCCGGGCTACCTCTATCCGCGAAGTATGTCCCGATGAGGACAAGTTCTCCGGCTTTATCTTTAAGATCCACGCCAACCTGGACCCCAAGCACCGCGACCGGATTGCCTTCCTGCGGGTTTGCTCGGGCAAATTTGAACGCAATAAATACTTCCACCACGTACGGCTCGACAAGGATGTACGCTTCAGCAATCCCTACACCTTTATGGCCAGGGATAAGGATGTGATCGAGGCGGCCTTCCCCGGTGATGTGGTGGGTCTGTTTGATACCGGCAACTTCAAAATTGGCGATACGCTCACCGAAGGGGAGAGCTTTTATTATACCGGCATACCCTCTTTCTCTCCTGAAATTTTTAAAGAGGTAGTCAACAAAGACCCAATGAAAACCAAGCAATTGGAAAAGGGACTTTTACAACTTACCGATGAGGGTGTAGCTCAATTGTTTACACAGTTTGGCGGTAATAAAAAGATCATTGGTTGTGTGGGTGAACTGCAGTTTGAGGTGATCCAATACCGGTTGCTGCAGGAATATGGGGCTTCCTGTGAGTTCAGGGCGCAGTCGTATTACAAAGCCTGCTGGATAACCAGTACGGATCCTAAAAAGCTGGAAGACTTCACACGGTTCAAGAGTAACAATATTGCTACCGATAAGGATGGTCACCTGGTGTACCTGGCCCAAAGCGAATGGTTCCTTAATACTGAGCGCCAGAACAATCCCGATATCGAGTTTCACTTTACTTCAGAAATTCATAAGGAGGCGGTGTAAGGGAAAGTATTTTACCTTCATTGCATGGTTGAAACCAATCGCCTGCTGATCTCTCCGCTCAACCGGGAGCAGTTGCACCTGTACCTGCAGGCGGATGATCTTTTTGAAAAGTCGGTACGGTTAACCTGCAATGGACGCATGGTGGTACCTGCCGTACAGAATATGGTGAACAAGTTCACCCTCCCGCAAATGGCTGCAGCAACGGCCGACAATTACCTCTTTTATACTTTTTGGGTGGTGGTGGAAAAATCAACCCGCCTCATTGTGGCCGAACTGGGCTTTAAAGGAGAACCCACAGGCAATGGCGATATTGAAATTGGCTATGGTACCATGCCCGCCTACCAGGGCAAGGGCTTTATGACGGAAGCCGTTGGCGGCATGTTGCGCTGGGGCAAAAGCCGGCCGGATGTACAATGCATCCTGGCCGAAACAGATGAAACCAATGCCGCCTCCATCAAAGTACTGCGCAAGAACAACTTCACGCCCTATGCCAGGAAAGGAAATATGATCTGGTGGAAATACAAATGTGGTTAATCCGGATTGGTGCCGATATAATTGTGTGGACTGATCTTCTTCAGCTCTTTTTTCAAGGTAGCCGAGATCTTCAGGCCATCAATAAACTGGTGCATGGATTGTTTGTTGATGCCATTCTTGCCACGGGTTAACTCTTTCAAAGCCTCATAAGGCTGTGGATAGTTTTCCCGGCGCAATACAGTTTGAATGGCTTCGGCCACTACCGCCCAGTTATTATCCAGGTCGTTGTAAATGCGCTCATCATTCAGTACCAGTTTACCCAATCCCTTTTCAATGGATTTGATGGCCAGGATAACATGGGCAAAAGGAACGCCGATATTTCGGAGTACGGTGGAATCTGTCAGGTCGCGCTGCAGGCGGCTCACCGGTAATTTGGCGGCCAGGTGTTCAAGCAGGGCATTGGCAATACCCAGGTTACCTTCTGCATTTTCGAAGTCGATGGGATTTACTTTATGGGGCATGGCCGAAGAGCCAATTTCACCTTTGCGGGTGCGCTGTTTAAAGTAATCCATGGAGACATAAGTCCAGATATCGCGGCAGAAGTCGAGCAGGATGGTATTGATCCGCTTCATGGCATCAAAATGGGCAGCCAGGAAATCATAATGTTCTATCTGCGTGGTAAACTGCTGGCGTTGCAGTCCCAGTACCCCTTCTACAAAATCATTACCCAGTTTTACCCAGTCTTTTTTAGGATAGGCTACCTGGTGGGCATTGAAATTGCCCGTAGCGCCGCCAAACTTGGCGGAAAAAGGGATATAGATAAATTGTTCTACCTGGTTTTCCAGGCGCTCTACAAATACCCTGATCTCTTTACCCAGCCGGGTAGGGCTGGCGGGCTGACCATGGGTACGGGCCAGCATGGGAATATCCTTCCACTCATCCGACAAAATTTCCAACTGCCGGTTGAGGTTGAGCAGGGAAGGGAGGTATTCAAATTCTACCGCATGTTTCCAGGAAAGGGGAATGGCGGTATTATTAATATCCTGGGAGGTAAGGCCAAAATGTACCCATTCGGTTACTTTCTCGGCTTTGACTGCTTTTAATTTCTCCTTTATGAAGTATTCCACGGCTTTTACATCGTGGTTGGTGACCTTTTCGGTTTCCTTGATCTGCAGGGCATCTTCAATGCTAAAATTGTCCACCATTTCACGCAAAGCCTTCCGCATGGGAGCCGTGAGGGAAAAGAATTTCTTATCGGCCAGGAACTGGAAATATTCTACTTCTACCAGTACCCGGTATTTCATGAGGGCAAATTCGGAAAAGTATTCATCCAAATGCTGAACCTGGTTACGGTAACGTCCGTCGATGGGAGAAATGGCTGTAAGTGCGTGTAAGTCCATGAACAATTGTTGTGTCAATATTCTGTTATCTTTGCGCCGTAAAATTAAATGAATTGGAGAAGATTAAGGTTGGAATCGTGAATTATCTGAATACCAAACCGTTGATTTACGGTTTAGAGCAGTCACCGGTGATGGAGCGCATGGAATTATTGGGCGATTATCCCGCCAATATTGCCCGCCTGCTGTTGGATGGTAAAATAGATATGGGCCTGGTGCCGGTGGCGGTGATTCCCTTATTAAAAGAATATTATATCAATACCAATTGGTGTATTGGATGTGATGGACCCGTAGCTTCGGTCTGTTTATTCAGTGAAGTGCCGGTGGAGCAGGTAGAAACGGTATTGCTGGATTACCAAAGCCGCACTTCGGTAGCCCTGGCCAAAATACTGTTGCGCGACCATTGGAAGGTAACACCCCGCCTGGTAGACACCAAGACTGATTTCAGGGCCGATATCAAGGGTACCACGGCCGGTATCGTAATTGGCGACCGGGCACTGGAACAACGCAACAAATCGGCCTATGTATATGACCTGGGCGAGGCCTGGAAACAAATGACGGGATTACCATTTGTATTTGCCGCCTGGGTGAGCAATAAGAAACTGCCTGCCGACTTTGTGGCCGACTTCAACGATGCCAATGCAGCCGGTGTTAATTGTATACCCAGTGTGGTAGCCACCACTCCTTATAAGGTGTTTGATCTGCATGCCTACTATACCCGCTATATCAGTTATGAACTGACGGCAGAAAAGCGCAAGGGCCTGGAAAAGTTCTTACAGTTACACACAGCCCAACCTGTACCTATTTCTACCTATTAAATAAAACTATTGTTTTTTAAGGCATTCCTTTTGGGGTCAAAATTCCTATTTTAGCTGGGAATTTCAGTTACTGCTTATGGGTAGTTGGCGTGCCGGAAAAATCCCCTTCCTTTTTATTGCAATTTTGCTATTCACGGGTAGCAATACTGCCTTTGGGCAAGAATACAGTTATGCCCGGTATGATGTGAAAGACGGGCTGGCAGGATCGGTGGTTTACCATGGAGTAGAGGACCACGATGGCTTCCTGTGGTTTGCTACCGAAACAGGCGTGAGCCGGTTTGACGGTACGCATTTCCGCAACTTCACCCGGGCCGATGGGCTGCCTGATAATGAAATCACCAAACTCTTTGTGGATTCAAAAGGCCGGGTATGGATGATGCCTTTCCGGAATGCCATCTGCTATTACTGGAAAGGCAAGATCTACAACCAGGAAAATGACTCCTTGTTAAAACGCCTGACCGTTGACAGCCATATTTCTGATATGGTGGAGGACCGGCAGGGGAATCTATTGCTGGCGGATAATAGGCGCATTATTTTCATAACCACCAATCAGCAAATTCACCTGGTAGCTAAATTGGATGAGGGGATGTTTATGGCGGGGTGCGCAGGCTTAAACCCAGGGGGTAATTTTACAGTTTTTTTAATTTCCAGTGCAAATGAAGCTTACATGGTCAACTATGCTCCCGATGGAACAGTGACCAGGAAGGAATTGTTGGATTACAGACCAATATACCGGAATTTCATATCCCCTACCGTACAAATATTCTACAAGGCAGATAGTTTGCAGTTTACCACCAATGGTGGACGAACAAAATTAACTATTGAGGCCCCCAGCAATTTTACACAACCCTCTGTTATTAATGACACGATCTTTTCCATCAATACGGGCAATGGTTCTTTTTTATATGAAACTAAAAAGGGGGGGCTGGTCAGGCATGTTTTACAGGGAATGACCGTCAATACTGTTTTCCAGGACCGGGAAGGTAATCACTGGTTCCTTACAGCCGGGGCGGGTATTTTCAGGATCGGGTCCTATGAATTCACCAATTATACTTTTTCGCAAAACGGCACCGGCAACCTGGGCATCTATGCTGTGACCAAATTTGATTCTCTATTGTATGCAGGCTCTGAAAAATCTTTTCTATTTACCATCGACCTTACCAGAAAGCAGGTCAAACCCCATCAGCTATTTAAAGGGGGATTTAATACCAGGATCATGTCCTTCCTTCAACCGCCAGGTAAGCCCATCCTATTGGGTACCAACAAGGGCGTTTATACCCAGCAAGGGAAGGAATGGGGTAAAACCTTGGGACAGGCGGTGAAATCCATGCAACTTGACGAAGAGGGTGTTTTGATCAGCATGCAAAGTGGCCTGCTCAAAATACCCAATGAACATGGCTATAGCGATTTTTGGATGAACTTACGATCTACCTGTTCTTATAAACAAGGAAAAGTATATTTTAATGGTACTTTAAACGGGTTGTATAGCCGCGATAGCCTGGGAAAGGATACCTGGCTGGGGGAAAAAGAGCCTTTATTACGGGGCAGGATCATGGACCTGGAAGGAGCAGCGGATGGCATGATGTGGATTGCCACTCATGGAGATGGGGTAATTGGCTATAAGAATGGAAAAATAGTCCACAGTATCCGCCAAAAAGACGGATTGACAAGCGATATATGCCGTACTATTTTTGTTGCCGGAAAGGATGTATGGGTAGGTACCGATAGGGGACTCAACAGGTTGCAATGGCATCAGGGTGCTTACCAGATCACTACTTTTAACAGTGCTGATGGATTAATAGCAGATATCATCTATGCCATTCATGTGGATGGCGCCCAGGTATCCATAGGCACGCCAGCTGGATTGACCACCTTCGATGCAGATAAAATATCACTTCATTCATTCTGTCGATTACGCATTACCAGCATCCAGGCCGCCGGCAGCAAATGGGCGCTGGATACCACCGGATTTACCCTGCCGCCCAGTAACAATGCCATCCGGTTTGACTATGTAGGCATCTCTTATAGGTCAGCCGGCGATATTATCTACCGGTACCGCCTGGTGGGACTGGACGAAAGCTGGCAAAGCACCCGGGAAACTTTCCTCAATTACCTGTCCCTGCCTTCGGGTAACTATGAATTGCAAGTACAGGCCACCAACAAGTTTGGGGTGTCAAGTAATATCATTTCTATTCCTTTCCAGGTGGAAAAGCTGTTATGGGAAAAGGCCTGGTTCCGGATACTGGCTTTAATAATAGCCTGGATACTGATATGGATTTTTGTGAATACGCGCATCAAAAGGGTACGCCGGTTAAACGATGAGAAACTGCAGGTCAATAACCGGATGGCCGACCTGGAGCAGATGGCGCTGAAAGCACAAATGAATCCTCATTTTATCTTTAATAGCCTGAACTCCGTACAGCAATATGTAATTGATAAGGACCTGCTGGGGGCTAATAAGTTTATTACAGAGTTTTCCCGGCTGATCCGGCTAACGTTGGACATATCCTCCAAAAACAGGATCAGTATTTATGAAGAAATTAGCTATCTCACTACTTATCTTGAGCTGGAAAAAACGAAATTCGAGGACAAATTTACCTATTCCATCGCACTGGTGGGAGAACTTGATCCTTCAGACTGGTATATCCCGCCTATGATCCTGCAGCCCTATGTTGAAAACAGTATCCGGCATGGCGTACGCTACCGCCGTGACAACAAGGGACATATTAAAATTTCCTTTCAATTAAGTGAGCAATACCTGGTTTGCCAGGTAGAAGACAATGGGGTGGGCCGTAAAAAGGCTGGCCAGTATAAAAGTGAGATGCCCATTGAATACCAATCGAAGGGGATGACGCTGACGGCCAGGCGGATTGAAATGCTCAACAAAAACAAGGAAACACCTGTATTAATTGCTATAGAAGACCTAGAAACCAATAACCAACCTGCCGGCACCCGGGTAACCTTACAGTTTCCCTTGCAGGATGCCAGCAGAAACAGCTAAACCTCTGATATGATACGTGCTATCCTAATCGACGACGAACCAAAGAACAACCGCATCCTGAAACTAATGCTCGAAGAATTTTGCCCCCAGGTTCAAATAGAGGGGCAGGCCGACAATGCCGAAGAAGGAGTAAAACTTATCCAGGAAACAACACCCGACCTGGTGTTCCTGGATATAGAGATGCCTTACGGTAGCGGCTTTGACCTGTTGGACAAATTAAAGCCCATCAACTTTGAAGTGATTTTCATTACTGCTTTCAACAACTATTCGCTAAAGGCCATTAAATACAGTGCGCTGGATTACCTGTTGAAACCAGTGAATATTGATGAATTGATCACAGCCGTAAACAAAGCGGCCGATAAGGTGGCCACGCGGCATGTAAATGCCCGTATAGACAACCTGTTGTATAACCTGAAACGACCCGGTAATGGTATCCAAAAAATTGCCTTGCCTTCCAAAGAAGGATATGTGTTTGTATTGTTAACGGACATTATCCGTTGCGAATCAAAAAATGGTTATACCACTTTTTATATCCGGGATATGGAAAAGATCGTATCCTCCAAAAACGTAAAGGAATACGAGCCCATTTTGACGGACAATATTTTCTTCCGCATTCACAATTCCCATATTGTGAACCTGAACTACATCAAAAAATACCACCGGGGCAGGGGAGGATACATTGAAATGGAAGATGGGGCCCTGATTGAAGTGGCTACCCGCCGCAAGGATGAACTGATGGCCCGATTTGGCATATAACGCCACCAAATCATCCTGCTCATGGGTTTAAGAAAATTGTTAGCCTTCCTTTATTTGTTAATAGCTATTGTTCCTGTCACTGCACAGGAATACAGCTATGCCCGTTATGATGTGAAAGATGGACTGGCCGGCCCGGTAGTTTACCATGGAGTGGAAGACAAGGATGGATTCCTCTGGTTTGCTACCGAAACTGGCGTAAGCCGCTTTGATGGTACGCATTTCCGGAATTTTACGCTTACAGATGGACTGCCGGATAATGAAATAGTTAAACTGTTTGTTGATTCAAAAGGCCGGATATGGATGATCCCTTTCAAAAATGCGATCTGTTACTATTGGAAAGGGAAGATCTATAACCAGGAAAATGATTCTCTTTTAAAAAAACTGGTTATTACCAGTCAAATCTACCGGATCGTTGAAAACAAGGCGGGCACCTTACTACTGGCAGATTATAAGTCCCTTCACTTTATTACACAGGATCAGCAGTATAAATTGATAAAGAGCCCGGATAGTGGCAAAACAGTCTTTGGAAATACCTACGATGTTGCAATAGGTCCTTCGGGAAACTTTGAAGCGATTTGCATAACACTTAAAAAAGAAGTGATAAAAATTGAATTGGATACGGGATTATCCATTACAAAAAAAGAAGCCTATCCTTACTGGCCAATCTTTCGCAATTGTAATTATTCATCTCCCAACTTGCAAATATTCAGGCATGGGGACAGTCTCCTTTTCACCAGACTGCCTGGCAAAACCCCTAAAGCCATGGCACTGCCATCCAATTTCAACAACCTTTCCGTTATCAATGATACACTTTGTGCTGTGAGTACAGGCAGCGGCCTGTTTTATTATGATATCAAAGCAAGCAAGGTGATCAGGCAGGTATTGCAGGATAAAAATGTGAACGCAGTGCTTCATGACCAGGAGGGCAATAGCTGGATCCTTACAGCAGGCAGTGGTATTTACCGCATCGGCTCATTTGAATTCACCAATTTCACCTTTTCTCAAAAAGAGGAGGATTACACGGCCATTTATAGCATCTATAAGCAAGATTCCCTGGTTTACGCAGGCGCAGACAGGTCCATGTTATTTATCATCGATCTAAAAAAGCAAACCAGCCACGGCCGCCGTATTTTTAATACGAACCTGAATTCCAAAATTTCCGCTATTGTTCCCTTTACCCGGGGACGCATTATGTTGGCCACATTTGAAGGCATCGTTGACCTGAATGGCGCTAATCAGAAAAGGAATAAGGAGATTTCAGTAAAATCAATGCAGGTAGATGGCAACCGCATTGTTCTTAGTTCGCAAATCGGTATCCTGCAGGTTTCGGAAAATATGGAGTATACCTTCCTGCTTGACACCATGCGCTCTACCTGTTCTTATGCACAGGGTAAACAATACTACAATGGAACCTTGAATGGTTTGTATGTACTGGACAGTACAGGGAAACACAGCTGGCTGGGGGAAAAAGAACCTTTGTTCCGCAGTCGGGTATCCGCTATTACGGGTGCGGTGGATGGAACTGTATGGATTGCCACCCACGGCTATGGTGTAATTGCCTACAAATCAGGAAAAATAATCCATACTATCCGGCAGCAGGATGGGTTAACCAGCGATATAGGACGTTGCTTGTTTATTGCTGGGCAGGATGTATGGCTGGGCACCGATAAAGGACTGAACAGGTTGCATTGGCAGGAAGGGGCTTACCAGGTCACTACTTTTACCCGTGCAGATGGCTTAAAAGCAGACATGATCAATGCTGTTCATGTTGATGGCAGTCAGGTATATGTGGGTACAACGGAGGGAATAACCATCTTTGATGCGGATAAAATATCCCTTCATTCAATCTGTAAGTTACAGATCACCGCTATACATGCACCGGATAAACAATGGCCTGTTGACACCTCCGGGTTCATTTTGCCACCTGCCCACGATGCCATCCGGTTTGATTATGTGGGTATTTCTTACCGGTCGGCCGGAGATATTACCTATCAGTACCGCCTGGTTGGCCTGAATGAGAACTGGCAAACCACCCGGGAAACCTTTCTCAACTTCCTTTCCCTGCCATCGGGTAGTTATGAATTGCAAATACGGGCCAGCAACAAGTTTGGCGTACCAAGCAATATGATACGCATCCCATTCCAGGTAGAAAAATTGTTGTGGGAAAAAAATTGGTTCAGGGTACTTGTGTTACTCGTCACAGGGGCGTTTATATGGCTTTTTGTGTATTACAGGATCAAAAAAGCAAACAAGCAAAATGATGAGAAAATACAGATCAGTAACCGGATGGCAGAACTGGAGCAGCGGGCACTGAAAGCCCAGATGAATCCGCACTTCATTTTCAACAGCCTCAACTCCGTACAACAGTATGTGATTGATAAAGACCTGTTGGGCGCCAATAAGTTCATTACGGAATTCTCCCGCCTGATCCGGTTAACCCTTGACATTTCCTCTAAAACCAAGATCAGTATTTATGAAGAGATCAGCTACCTCACGACTTACCTGGAGCTGGAAAAAACGAAGTTCGAGGACAAGTTCACTTATAGCCTGGTAATAGCTCCGGATATGGATGCCGGTGAATGGTTTATTCCCCCCATGATCCTGCAGCCCTATGTAGAAAACAGTATCCGGCATGGGGTACGGTACCGTCGTGACAAGCAGGGCCATATTAAGATATCCTTTCTACTGGATGCGCAATACCTGGTTTGCCAGGTGGAGGACAATGGGGTGGGTCGTAAAAAAGCTGGTGAGTATAAAAGTGAAATGCCCATTGAATACCAGTCAAAAGGCATGACCCTGACGGCCAGGCGGATTGAAATGTTTAATCAAAGTAATGATACGCCGGTATTGATCGAAATAGAAGACCTGGAGCTGGGCAACAAACCTGCCGGCACCCGGGTAACCTTACGATTTCCTATGACTGATGCCAGTAAATTGAGACCATTCTATGAATTGTAAAACTTTTCTTCCTGTTTTCTTTTTCCTTACCTGCATGCTACCTGTCACAGCACAGGAATACAGCTATGCCCGGTATGATGTGAAAGATGGTCTTGCAGGTTCGGTAGTATACCATGGGGTGGAAGATCATGATGGCTTTCTATGGTTTGGTACTGAAACTGGCGTAAGCCGCTTTGATGGTACCCATTTCCGGAATTTTACCATTGCTGATGGGTTGCCTGATAATGAAATAATCAAACTTTTTGTGGATTCAAAGAACCGGGTATGGATGATGCCATTCCGGAATTCCATAAGTTATTACTGGAAGGGAAAGATCTATAACCAGGAAAATGATAGCCTGTTAAAACGAATACCTGTTGCTGAAAAAATTATTGACATTGTTGAGGATAGCAAGGGAAATTTGTTATTCATGGACGGCAAGTCAATTTATTTTGTCGATACCGATCAACACATTGATAGTCTAACAACGATTGAAGGAGCACGCTTTAATACGAGCAACGCGGGTTTAGCGGCTTCTGGCAATTTTAATGTGCTCGTATTAATTCATGGAGAACATGCTCTTTCCCTTGAGATAGATGCAAAACAAACGATTAGGAACAAAACACCCTGGGCCGGAAAGTTGTTAATGCAACAATCAAGTTTCCTCACTTCAGGGCTTAGTATAGTAAGGCATGGGGATGGCCTTACTTTCAAACAGGGGCTTAAACAACACGTTTTGAATCCCCTCTCTGGCTTAAATTCGCTTTCGCTGATCAACGATACACTCTGTTCCTTCAACACCAATGATGGTTCCCATTTTTATGATATCAATAACCGGAAATATATCAGACATGTTTTGAAGGGGAAAAATGTAAATACCGTACTCCGGGATAAAGAAGGAAATTTTTGGTTCCTTACCGCGGGGGCCGGTATTTTTCGTATCGGATCATTCGAATTTATCAATTTCACCTTTACAGATAACAACAAGGATTACCTTTCTGTATTCAGCTTAAAAACAATCGACTCCCGGTTATATGTGGGATCGGAAAAGTCATGCCTGTTCATTATTGATCCCATTAAACAAAAAGTCAGGCAACAACAAATAATCAAAGGGGTTGTTAACACAAAGATCAACGCCATTGTCTCCTTTGATTCAAATCGCATTTTCCTGGGCACCAACCAGGGGGTCATTAACCTGCGCAGGCCTGAGTTGCATGCCAACCCGAATATCAGCGTAAAATCGATGCACATCGATAAGGATCAGTTGCTGATTAGCCTGCATACAGGAGTGTTAAGAATGTCAGAAGACCTTACTTTTAAATCCATTGTTAATTATACCCGGTCTACCTGCTCCAATGTAATGGATAATTTATATTACCATGGTACGTTGCAAGGATTATTTCAATGCGATAGTACGGGAAGCACAACCTGGCTGGGGGAAAAATATCCCCTGTTTCGTAGCCGGATAACAGCCATTGAAGTTTCACCGGATGGCATTTTATGGGTTGGCACGCACGGCAGTGGCATCATTGGATATAAGGATGGAAAAATAATTAATTCCATCCGTCAAAAAGATGGCTTGACCAGTGATATATGCCGCAATATTTTTATTGCCGGCAAAGATGTTTGGGTTGGAACCGATAAAGGGCTTAACAGGTTGCAATGGCTGCAGGGACGCTACCAGATCACTACATTTTCCAGCGACGATGGCCTGATCGCAGATATCATCAATGCCATCCAGGTAGACGGCTCCCAGGTATATGTGGGCACGCCGGCAGGGCTGACCACCTTTGATGTTGATAAAATATCGCTCAATTCATATTGTAAGCTACGGCTCACAGATATACATGTTGCAGACAAGCAATGGCCTCATGATACTACCGGATTTACTTTGCCGCCCACCAACAATGCTATCCGTTTTGATTATGTAGGTATTTCCTACCGGTCGGCCGGCGATATTACCTATCAATATCGCCTCGTGGGCCTGAATGAGAACTGGCAAACAACCCGGGAAACCTTTCTCAACTACCTCTCCCTGCCATCGGGCTACTATGAACTGCAAGTACGTGCTACCAACAAGTTTGGCGTACCAAGTGAAATGATACGCATCCCATTCCTGGTAGAAAAATTGTTGTGGGAAAGGGCTTGGTTCAGGGTACTTGTATTGCTCGGCACAGTGGCACTTATTTGGCTCTTTGTATATTCCCGGATTAAAAAAGCAAACAAACAAAATGATGAGAAGATACAGATCAATAACCGGATGGCAGAGTTGGAACAGCGGGCATTAAAAGCACAGATGAACCCCCACTTCATTTTCAACAGCCTCAACTCCGTACAACAGTATGTGATTGATAAAGACCTGTTGGGCGCCAATAAGTTCATTACGGAGTTCTCCCGCCTGATTAGGTTAACCCTTGACATTTCTTCTAAAAGCAAGATCAGTATTTATGAGGAGATCAGTTACCTCACAACCTACCTGGAGCTGGAAAAAACAAAATTCGAGGACAAGTTTTCCTATAGCATCACCCTATCCCCGGATATGGATGCCGGTGAATGGTTTATTCCACCGATGATCCTGCAGCCCTATGTAGAAAACAGCATCCGGCATGGGGTACGCTACCGTCGTGACAAGCAGGGGCATATCAGGATATCCTTTCTACTGGATGCGCAATACCTGGTTTGCCAGGTGGAGGACAATGGGGTGGGCCGTAAAAAGGCTGGCGAGTACAAAAGTGAAATGCCCATTGAATACCAGTCAAAAGGCATGACACTGACGGCCAGGCGGATTGAAATGTTTAATCAAAACAATGATACCCCGGTATTGATCCATATAGAAGATCTTGAACACCATCGGCAACCTGCCGGTACCCGGGTAACCTTACAATTTCCTTTGGTGGATGCCGGTAAAATTGGTTAAAGCGTACTTACGTTTACCTGATTAACATGACCGTTCCCTTACGGGTCACTTCCCCACACAAGGTGATGGCCTTGATCACAAAAACGTATGCACCTGCATCCTGGGGCTTTCCATTGAAGGTTCCGTCCCAGCATGTTGCCGGGTTATTGGTTTGGAATACCGCTTGCCCCCATCGATTGTATACAGAGAATAGCTGCACTTTTGCATTGCCCCATCGCTTAATGCCAAAACAATCATTGTTTCCATCGCCATTGGGGGTAAATGCATTGGGCGTAATAAACCGTGGAATACCATCCCTGGTTACCATCACCGCTACAAAAGCAGTGGAAGTACAGCCAAATTGATTGGTGCCGCTTACTGCATATTGGGTGGTTGTGTCAATGGCAGCCACGGGGTTGGCCTTTGTGGGATCATCCAGTCCGGTGGCAGGGCTCCAGGTATACCGTAAAGCACCTGTTACAGTAAGTTGTGTAGTGGGCTTATTGCAATTGACGTCATTGGCTTTTTCAACGGTCAATACAGGATTGGGGTTTACGGTGACCTTCATACTGATGGTGGTATCAAAAGCGCAGGTGGCATCCTTTATATACACACTGAACAGGGTAGTGGTGGCCGGCGTAGCTACGGGAGCAGGAGAGCTGGGATCATTGACCAGGGTGGCGGGCGACCATTGGTAGAAATCACCACCACTGGCCTGTAAGGGTTGGCTGCCACCTTCGCAGATAGCCCGGTTGCCGGTAGCTTTAAAAAGCGGGTAAGGCCGTACAGCAACGCGAACAGAATCCAGGTTAATACAAGAATAACTGTCTGTGATGGCCACCTGGTAAGTAATAGCTTCCGTACCTACAGTGACAAGTGGATGATCGCTGTTTACATTACTCACCTGGCCAGCCGGAGACCAAACATAGGACACGCCCCCGGTTATAAAAAGAGGGAATATGGTATTGCGGCAAACCAGGGTATCGGCAGTTTTGGTGATAACCGGTTTGGGAAAAGTAGCGATCACCACGGTGTCTTTGGCGATACAACCATGAACGGTTGTGCCTGTAACAATGTATTGGGTGGTAGCAGCGGGAACGGCTACCGGATTGGCAATAGCAGGGTTTGATAAGCCGGTCACCGGCGACCAACTGTAGGTAGCCGCTCCGGTAGTGGCTAAGTAAACGGGCTTCTCTTTGCAGATGGTAGTGTCCTTATTGGTTCGTACGATTGGCTTCTCTACTTTGACTACAATACTGTCCTGTTTGATAAATACAGGGGCAAAGGACAGGTCGTCCAATGCGAAATCGTTGCCAATGATATTGGTATTTTGATTTACAATAGCGATTTCGGCGGTGGTACTATTACCAGCATTCCAGGTTTCATAAAATTGCTGCCATTGGCAGGTGGTACTGCTGGCATTAAAAATATTGCCTATTAATTTGCCATTAATAAAGAACTGCAGCCTGGCCGGGTTGGTGGGGAAAATGGATTGTATCCAACAGGAAAAGGCATAGCTGGTATTGGGCGTAATGGCAATGGTTGAATACCAAACCTTTTGCCCGGCAATATTAGCGCCGTCAACCAACATCATATTGCCATTAGCGCCGGTATGATCCGTACATTTGGCGGCCCAGGAGTTCCAGGCGTTTGGATTGCTGTTAATAGCGTAAACGCCCACCACGGTAGTGTTGGCAGTAGTATAGGCATAATCTGAACCAAATCCTGTATTGCCGCCTGAAAAATTGCCATTGGTGATCAGGTTATTGCCGGTGATCTTGGTATTCAGGTAATAGGTGATATCCTGCGGCGTACTGGTCATTGGATTTTGAGCAGCCGGATTATCCAGGTAAGTAGTGGGAAACCAGCAATAACTTAAAGCAGGTTTGGCCCTCAATTGCTTGGTAGCTCCCTCACAAATGACTGTATCGGGGGTGAGGATGATGTCTTCTTTGATCACATGAATGGCGATGACCTTGCTTACGGTATCCACACAAATGCCATCTGCTACACTGAACCGAACGGTATAATTGCCCAATGCCTGGTACTGGTGTTGCAGGTTGGTACTGCCGGTAATGATCTGTCCATCGCCCATATCCCACCAGGGGGCGGCCGTGCCGGTACCCGCATTGAAAAACTGAACGGAATAAGGATTACATACATCCTGTTGAAAACCAAAATCCGATACCAGCCTGGCCGTCACTTTAAAAGTGTCGGTAGCCTTGCAACCAAAGCTGCTGACCTCTACCCAATAAGTGCCAATGCTGGTAATACTGATAGAATCCGTGGTGGCGCCAGTATTCCACAAATAGGTAGCATGTTTGGTACCTGTTCCTATTTTAATTTGTTGCCCCTTACAAAGGGTCAGCGATTGAACAGTTGCTACCGGGGCTGGCATGACCACCACCTGTTTACAAAAAGCAGACTGGGTAGGCTGGCCATCATCTACCGTTAGATTAATATTATAAGTGCCGGGGGCATTATAAGTAACCGGCGGAGGGTTTTGAGCGGTTGAGTTGGGAATGCTGGCATTGGTGCAACCGGGAAAACGCAGGCGGGTAATGGTATTATTGGATACATTGGTCACAAAGCCATAAATATCTTCATTTACCCTGAATAACCTGGAAATGGAATGGGCAAAATCGAGGTTGCCAATATTGCCCAACGAAGCAGGTACAGGAATGGAATTAAGGTCATTGTTGAAATCGAGCCGGACTATATTGCCATAACCTGGTCTTCCATTGGCAACAAAAGCCACTATCTGACCACATGAACGCATAATGGTGAGATCCCTTGGAGAAGTCATCATATTGCCTGGATTGCCCAGGTTTACGGCCGTAGGGTTATTTAACAGCGAGGAGCCGAAGTCGAGCCTTGTCAAGGAAGCGCCATTACCCTCGTTGGTTATAAAGACCTTGTAATTACCATTATCGTTAATGGTATAGATGCCGGTAGGATAGGCCAGCATGCCAATATTACCAAGATTCACGGCAGTGGGGGTATTATCAAAACTATTGGTAAAACTAAACCTGGTAAAGGTATTGTTCTCTGCATTGACCGTAAATCCATACCAGTTACCGCCTTCCTGAAAGATATCAAAGTCAACAGGCTGTGCCATATTACCGATATTTCCCCAATCGGTGGCTATGGGAGTGGGGTTGGTTATATTGGCGCCAAAATCAACTTTCAGTATCCTTGGGTTATATCCACTGGGTGTATGCCCGCCTACAATGATGGCATACCACTTACCTGCATTTTGCACCACCCTGATGCCTTCTGCCCCATTTCCACTGGGTATAATACCACCAAAATTGCCCAGGTTAACAGAGGTAGGTGTATTTAACAGGCTGTTTCCGAAATCAAGTCTTACCAGGCCGCCGGGCATATGGTTCACCAGGAACCCATAATAGTTGTTATTGACAAAAACATAATCCATAAATACAGGCCAGGTCAAATTGCCGCTGATATTGCCCAGGTTAGTCCCAACAGGCGTGCTGGTAATATCGGCAACGCAAAAGTTCCAATAGTAACTGCTGGCCCCGCTGGAAGTATTGGTGATGGCTACCGGATTAGTAATACATACCGTATCCGGTGTTGTAAAACTGGCCACCGCCTGTGACAGGCTGCAATTAACAATATTGACCGACTTATTAATGGTATCGTTGGTATTGCATGACCTGTAGATAATAACCTGCAAAGGATAGGTACCAGGCGCTGAATAAGTATGTGCGGGCGCCAACAGCATGGAACTATCACTGGCATCACCAAATTTCCATTTTACGGAATCGGTATTCGTGGTATTGGTTAAACTGAATGGTATACTGTTCCCTGTACAGTTGCCGTTAAATTTTACAGAGGCAGTATCTTTTTGCAAAAATGTAGCATTAAAAGTAGGCAACCCGATCAATGCCGTTTTGCCATTCAGAAAGATGGCATCCTGCAGGTAACCACAGGCGGCACCATTTAATTCAGGGTTATTGATAACGCCCAGGTATCCGTACCCAATGTCGTAACCATTTTCGGCCGACACGTAGATCTTATTATCGGGCCCCCACTGCAAGGCACCAAAATTCAGGTTAGTGGAGCTGGCAACGATGTATTGGGAGGCATTAATATTGGTGGCAGTGAGATCATATTGGAGTATCTTTTTGCCAATGAGCTCCGTTACGTATAAGCGGTTGTTACTTTGGGAAAACTCAACCCCATAGGGTGAATTGAGGTTATTTAAGGTATTAACGGGACCTGATAATACGCCGGTTTTATTATTGAATGACAGGAGCTCTACCTGTGATAAAGCGCCGGAAGAAGCCGGACCAATAACATGGGCCAACTTACTGCCATCCGGGGAAAACTTCAGGTAACCTGTTGCTTCCCAGTTTGCGCTGCCGGCAATGGAATAACCGAGATTATAGGTTAAAGGCGCCTGCACCCCGGCCGCATTAACGAGGTAAACATAAAAAGTATTGCTATTGATGGTATGGGTAACTACCCAATAGTCTTTTTTATTGCAATGCCGTACGGCAATGAGTTTTTCGCTGCTGGAGCTGTTGGGTATCAGTAAGGTATTTTTATTAGCGGCGATCACATCGCCCAGGCCTCCCTGCAATTGCATATCAATTACGGAATAGCGCACGCCTTGCAACAAGGCTGTTGTAAAAAGATAGTATTGGTTGGGGTTACCGGGATTGGGAACGATAACAGATGATTGGGTACTGGAATAGTCTCCCAACAGACCAGCCCCATTGGGCATAATGCCATGATTCCTGTTCCAAACAGTCGTTCCTTCGGAGTAAAATAATAACTGGCCCGTAATGGGGTCGGAAATGGAAGAAACACCTTCCCGGGTATTGATCTGCCCATTGGTTAATGGGGTAGGTGGGGTAGTACTAAAATCGAGCCCGGCATTTCGGCCAAAATACCAGGTCTGCGCCTCTTTTTGTGCAAAGGAGGGTAGTTCAAAGCAACTAAGGAAAAGTACCAGGGTCGCAATGCTTTTATACATTGAAGGAGGTTGTGACAATAGCATTAAACAATAGCTTAATACTTTCGCCAGGGTTAGGGTGATTTACCAGACAAGATATACAAATTTTCCCGCAGCCATACCCGCAAACCAGTAACTGTGCTGTATTGATCAATAAATGTGCAGTTATGGGAAATAACTGTGTTATGGGAATATTATTTTCTTTTCAATCTTTTCCTTACCACGGCTATAACCTGGGGCAGATCGGGGGTCAGTTGCAGGTAAAAAATACCGGCAAAGAACAACCCAGTGAACATTGCCGACCGCAATAATATGCCTATAATACCATGGATATGCTGGAACAAGAACCAGGTGAGCAGGTAACTGCCGGTTACCAGGCACAAGGCATAGAGGGTTTTTATGGTGAATGGCGTCAAATTGAAGCGATATTTAATAAATACCAACCGGCATATATTATAGACACAAAGCGTACCGGCAGTTGCAAATGCTACACCATCCATACTTGCATATTTGGCCATATAGATATTCAATGGGATTGAAATTGCCAGTAATGTTACCCCTGCATAAAACTCAAATCGCCAGGCAGGTGAGGTTACGATCAAAACGGAATTGGTGCCAGTGCCCAGCTCAAACAGGTTGTACAATCCTAACAGGAGAAAAACAGTTTTACCTTCAGCAAACTTGTCATCTATATGCAAAAACTTCAATCCGTCATCATAATTGATCCAGATATTGATAAAGAGAAAACTACCGATCAATAACAAATTGATGGAGGAGCGTTGATAAATGCGTTTAATTTCTGTGTAGTTCTTATTTTTCCAATGCTGCGCGATCAGCGGGCCGGCAATGGCCTGTACCCCCCGGAAGGGCACTTGTAAAATGGCCGCAGCAAACTGGTTGAGTGAATAAACGCCGGCAGTTGCCAGGTTTTGGGCCCCGGCCAGGGCCAGGGTATCCACCTGACGGGCCATATTAATAATGACCGAACCTCCATATACATACCCTACATAGGTAGTTGCACTCTTTTTCAGTCGCCTGGAAACGCTGCTGAAGCTGGTGGCTATATGCAGTTGTTTGGAAAAGAACAGGTAGGAAACCATGATGGTTAAAATAAGCAGGTAAATGGCACAAAAGCAAATTACAAAAATGGGAAAAGTGATTACCTGGAACATATACAATAGGATCAGTACAAAAACACAGATCCGGTAGGCCGTTTCCTTCATAAAGCTGGGGAGCACGGTTTTCTTCAGGGCCCCCATATAGCTTTCCAGGATGGTAAAGCATAAATAAAAAAAGGAAAACACCAATGACCAGTAATAGAACTCCACCAACAGGGCGGACTTTTTCTGAAAATTCCTGATCACCCATGGTTCGAAAACCAGGCAGGCACTAAAAACAAGTATTGCTCCAATACAGCTAAACAAGATAGCGATGGTGAGCATATCGTTTTTCTTGTTGGGCAAGCGGTCAAAGTAGTAGGGAAAAAAGCGATTGATAAAGGCGGTCATTCCCAGGGCAGCAAGGGGGGCCAGGATCTGTGACAGACTGATAATCACCTGTGTAAGACCATATTGTTCGGGGGTAAATATTCCTTTCCGGGTAAAAAAATAGGTGTTAATAGCGCCAACTCCGAAACCGATATAAGATAGAAAGGAGGATTGAATAACTTGCTTGCGTATTTGCCCCATGATAGTGCTCCGTTGTTTTGCCGGCTCTTGTATGGGGTAAAAATACAGCATTTATGTTATGTACCTCTGCTTACCTGTCCTGGCCACCTTTCCTGCATCATTTTTGTCTGTATGCAAATGATTTTAGCTGTAACTAAGGGTGTGCCACGCTATTCATAGAGGAAACAGGTACCTTGGAAGGGCAATTGTGCCTTTTTTAATCCTTTGCTTGATTATTCCATTTATAACCAATATATTGTCAAGCCTTGGTTGGTTTTTAGCGCTTGAATAATTAGCGTTCTATAATGAGATTTTAATCCTATTTATTCTTAGTTTCGCACCCAATTTAATCTTGATATGGCAGAGACTTTAGGCATGTTGTGTGATAAACTAACCATCGTTAAGTTAAAGGAATATCATACAGAAGACCCCCAAAGACTAAAAAGCTTAAAAGAACAAGCTGTTTTATTGCAGGAGGAAATTAATGAGTATGTTGACCAGGCTATTTCCGGTCAAATACCTGCAAACAGGTTGAGCTTCGCAGCTAATAAGGTCTTTAAAAAAGAAGGCAATGAAGTAGCTGAAGTAATAGGCCATATAGGGGAGGTTTTTTACCAATTGGCCGATGTAAATTGCCGGCTGTGGCATGAGCAGGAAAAAGTATATGAGTTTGAGCAAGTGCCCATGGAAGAAAAAGACAAAGTAGTAAAACAATTAGCTGTGCTGAACCTGGAACGTAATAAGTGCATTGATTCCATCAATAATCAGCTCATAGACCTGGTAAAAAAAGTTAAAAACAGTTAATACCCATAGTTTGTATGCATATTAAGACAAGAACAACCTGTCGTGTTTGCGGATCCTCTTCGTTAAAAAATGTGATCGACCTGGGGCCACAATATTTGCAAGGATCTTTCATTAAACCGGGTAAGGAAATGCCTTCTACCCGTAAGATACCTTGTACCCTGGTACGTTGCAATCCCGAACAGGACGAAAATGCCTGCGGTTTACTGCAAATGGAGCATACCGTTCCTCCTGAAATTTTGTATGCAGCCTATTGGTATCGTTCCGGAACCAACAATACGATGCGCAATCACCTGAAAGGGATTGTGGACACGGTCGTACCGATCATAAAGAAAAAAGATGCCATCGTTTTGGATATTGGTTGTAATGATGGAACACTGCTCAACTTTTACCCGAAGGGGGTTATGAAGTACGGCATTGACCCTTCGGACATTGCCCAGGAAATCAAAGATGAGGATGCAACAGTGGTGCAGGATATTTTCCCGTCTACAAAGCTGGAGGAAGTATTAGGCAGTAAAACCCTGGATGTGATCACTTCGATTGCCATGTTTTATGACCTGGAAAATCCGGTAGAGTTTGTAAAAGGTATCAAACAACTGCTTTCACAGAAAGGGATATGGGTATTTGAAATGTCCTATATGCCCGACATGCTAAGGCTGGATTCTTTTGATACCATTTGTCATGAACACCTGGAGTATTATAGCCTGGCAGTGCTGGAGATCATATTGAAGAAAGCGGGTATGCGCCTGTTTAAAATATCCTTCAATGATATTAATGGAGGCAGTATCCGTTGCTTTGCCACGCATGATACGAATATAGCATACGATAGTCCTGAAGATATTCAATTACTGAATGAAATAAGGCAGAAAGAATTTGACCTGGAATTGGATACCGATAAACCTTACGAGGCTTTCTGGCAGCGCATTGTTAAGTTGAAGGATGAATTGCATGCTTTGCTGGTTAAATTGAAAAGCGAAGGCAAGAAGATCCATATATACGGAGCCTCTACCAAAGGCAATACCATTTTACAATGGTGCAATATTGACAACTCCATTATTGATTATGCAGCGGAAAGGAACCCGGACAAATACGGAGCCATGACGCTGGGTACTAATATTCCCATTATCAGTGAAGCGGATAGCCGGGCCATGAATCCCGACTATTACCTGGTATTGCCCTGGCATTTTAAAGAAGAGTTTTTGGAAAGGGAAAAAGCTACCCTGGAAAAAGGAATCGGATTGATCTTTCCATTACCCAAGATTGAGATCTATAAAAAATAGATGGCAGGATAGTGTACGCATTTAATGACAGAAGGCCTTATGTATGGAAACTGTGTTATTTATTTCTCATCCGCAGAAACAATGTGGTGTTCATGAATTCGGGAAGAATATAGCGGAAGCATTACGGAGTTCTACACGTTACAATATTGTTTATGTAGAGTGTTCGGGAATTTCAGCGTTGTATGAATTGGTCGAAACGCATCAGCCGGCAGCCATCATCTATAATTACTATGCCTCTACAATGCCCTGGCTGACGCGGAAGATCATTCATAAATTCAGAATACCTCAGAACCGGAAAATCAAGGTTCCCCAGATTGGTATATTGCATGAGGTGACGCAATACCTGGCAGACCGCATGGATAACCGGCTTTTTGATTATTATATAGGTCCTGACCCTACCTTATTGCTAAAAAACCCCATTGTATTTAAAACCGGAAGGCTCATTGTAGATTATGCCAACCAATTTCCCCTACCGGAGGTCCCGGTAATTGGGAGTTTCGGTTTTGCCACACCCAATAAAGGCTTTGAGGAATTGGTAAAAGCTGTGCAAACGGATTATGATAAAGCCGTTATCCGCTTTAACATCCCCGCAGCCGATTTTGGAGATAAAGAAGGAGCAAATGCCAGGAAAATAGCCGAGGATTGCCGTAAACTAATTGTCAAGCCTGGTATTGAATTGAAGGTAACCCACGATTTCTTTTCCCGGAGCCAATTAATGGAATTTTTAGCCCAGAATACAGTGAATGTTTTCCTTTACCAGGATAAGCAAGGGCGTGGAATATCCAGTACGATAGATTATGCATTGGGGGTTGACAGGCCACTGGTTGTTTCAGATAGTATTATGTTCCGGCATTTGCACCAGGTTACACCTTCAATAGTATATGGTCGCAATTCCATCAGGCAAATTGTTGAAAATGGCGTAGCTCCATTGGCTAAGCTGAAAGAAGAATGGAATAGCAGTAACCTGGTGTGGGAATACGAACGCATTATTACAGCTGTATTAAAAAGAGAGCAACAGAAAGAGCAGCCAGGTCTCCATACTTATATAACCACCCTGAAGAACCTTGTTCGGAAATTACTTGGCATGCCTCCGAAAGGTTTTACCTGGTTAAGAAACACCAATCAGTCAATCGAAGATGTATTGACGGTTGATAAGAAACAAACCTATACACCTGTTCAATTACCGGCAGGAACACCCTTAAACAGGATATTAGATAATACAGCCAGGGCACAGTATCAACCTGCTATTGATAAATTGAAAGAATTGGTGCCCTTGACCATGCAGAAAAAAATAGCAGCAGCCAATGTGCAGCAAGGTTTTGTTTTTGATACGGTTTACAGCTACATTAAACAATACAATGGGCCTAAGATCTTATGTGTAGGAAGTTATGAGGATACTGCCGCCATGTCATTGATACGCATGGGGTACCCAATTGAAGAAATAGATCCCGTATTGAATTATTATTTGCAGGAGTACGCATCGAAGCCAACTACTGAAAAGCAATCTTACGATATCATTTTTTCCACCTCTGTAATAGAACATGATCCTGATGACGAGTCCTTTGTACAATGCATCAATGATCTGTTGGCTCCTGGAGGAGTGGCAGTTATTACTTGTGACTATAAGGATCAATGGAAACCAGGGGATCCCAAACCGGAGGTAGATGCACGGTTCTATACGCAAAACGACCTGAGAAAAAGGTTATTGGCCTTTATGCCCGATTGCAGGTTGGTTGACGAACCTCAATGGGATTGTCCTCATCCTGATTTTACCTATCTGGGTAAGTACCAATACACATTCGCCACCTTCGTGTTAAAGAAAATAAAATAGCCCAGGTTATGACAGCAATAATATTTGGTGCTAATGGGCAGGATGGCTTTTACCTTTCCGAGCTATTGAAGCAACAGGGATTGCAGGTTATCGCGGTGTCCAGGCGCGGAAATGTAACCATAGGTGATGTAGCAGATTTCGAAAAGGTAAAGGCATTGGTCCAGGAATACCAGCCTTCCTATATTTTTCACCTGGCGGCTAACTCAACCACCCGGCATGACGTATTGTTTGAAAACCATGCGACTATTTCTACAGGTACCTTGAATATCCTGGAAGCTGTGCGAATAGGATGTCCAACAGCAAAGGTTTTTATCTCCGGCAGTGGGTTACAATTTAAAAATACGGACCACCCCATTAAAGAAACGGATGCTTTTGATGCCAGGGATGCTTATTCAGTATCGCGTATTCATTCTGTATATGCTGCCAGGTATTACCGGACATTTGGCATAAAAGCCTATGTTGGTTATTTTTTCAATCATGATAGTCCCCGCCGGTCGGAGCGCCATGTTTGCAAAATGATTGCCAATGCGGTAAAAAAGATCGCTAGCGGTGAGCATACAGTCATTGAGATAGGTGATATGTCGGTAAGGAAAGAGTGGGGGTTTGCCGGCGATATTGCGGCAGCCGTATGGACGCTGGTACAGCAGGAGGAGGTATTTGAAGCGGTATTGGGAACGGGGGAGGCATATTCCATTAAAGATTATATTGAGGTTTGTTTTGATATTATACAGAAGGATTGGACGGGCTATGTAAAGCCGGTAGAAGGTTTTAAAGCCGAATACCGCCAATTGGTATCTGATCCCGCCACCATTTTTTCTTTGGGTTGGCGTCCTTCCACCAGTTTTCGCCAACTAGCCGAACTAATGTTAAGCACAGATTAAGATGGCAAGCTCCAAAATACTCCTGGTACAGTTGTATTCCAATGGCGATTGCCTGTATGCTACAGCGCTTGCCAGGCAGATAAAACATGATTTTCCGGGATGCCACCTAACCTGGGCCGTGGCTACCTTTTGTCGTAATACCATCGCCAATAATCCCTACGTGGATGAGATCATGGAAGTAAGTACGGTTGCCAGGGATGACGTAAAAGCCTTTCTCCGGTTTAAAGCGGAGATTGGGCAACAAAAACAGGAGGGGGTCTGGGATGAAGTATTTATATCGCATATCATGGCTTCCAATGAGGCCAACTATGATGGTTGTATCCGGTCTGCTATCTTTAACGCCTACAACCGGCCCATTACCGTACCCGTTACGCCTTCTTTGCGTTTGTTTCCGGAAGAACTGGAAAAGGTGCAGCAATTTGCAGTCAATCATCAATTGTCCACCTATAAACAGGTAATCCTATTTGAGTTTGCTCCCCAAAGTGGTCAATCCAAAATTACCCGCGAGCTGGCCCTGGAAATAGCAGCGGAATTGGTAGCGCAACCTGGTACGGCAGTTATATTGTCTTCAGCTTTTAAGATCAATCACCCCAATCCTGGCATTATTGATGGTAGTGCACTTACTTTACGGGAAACAGCCGCTTGTACACACTATTGCACTATGTTGCTGGGTTGCTCCAGTGGCATCACCTGGATCAGTACCTCGGATGGGGCCAAAATGCTCCCCATGGTACAACTGTTAAATCCCTGGACCCGCTGGGTAAATCCCATATCACGTGACTTTAACCGGTTCGGGATTTCGACCGATGGGCTTATTGAATTGATAGACTTTAATAAGGAAAAAGTAGTGGCCTGTGTAAAGAAGGCCATGAACCATTTTCCTACTGCAAAAGACCAATACCACCAGGCCATTCCATTGCATTTCCGTACCAGCAGGAATATTGTTTATAACCTGCTTTGCTACCTCAACTTTTCAGCTATTCTGCGGCATATAAAGATAAACCGGCAGGTATACGGTAATAACCTGTCCTTCTTTTACGAAGTAGCCATGGGTTTTATAACCTTCCCTTTCAGGCTTATTGGCAATACCTTTAAAAAGAAGGTACGTCCGCGTATATCATAATTTCTTTATATTGTGTCATTCACATTGTCATTCTATGCCACTTTCATTATCCATTATTATCGTTAATTACAAGACCCCCGGATTATTGAAAGATTGTTTGGAGTCTGTTTACCAGCATACAAAAAGTATAGATTTTGAGGTATTGGTAATTGACAATCATTCCGGCGACAATAGTCAGGAGATCATTACCAGTAGCTTTCCTGCTGTTCGCTGGATACAAATGGCGTACAATGCAGGATTTGCCCGCGCCAATAATGCAGGGATACAACAGGCCAATGGGAAGGTGGTTTTATTATTGAATTCCGATACGCTGGCCTACAGTGATGCGATAGGGGCATGTTATCATAGTTTTGTCCAGTCTGCCTACGTGGCCTGTGGCGTGCAATTGCTCAATGTAGATGGCTCACCACAGATATCCGGAAACTTTTTTATGAAGGGCAGCCTTAATAACCTGTTGCCTTTACCCTACATTGGTAATTTTTTCAAGTGGTTGGGAAATAAAGTAAAGGTCAAAAAACCCAATGTGCCCCACGCAACTACAGCAATAGAAGTAGACTGGATCAATGGAGCCTTTCTCATGGTAAAATCCGAAACGATCAAAAAAGCAGGATTGTTGGACGAAGATTTCTTTTTGTATGCGGAAGAAGTAGAGTGGTGCAGCCGGATTCGCCAGGTGGGTAAGTTGTGTATTTATGGTCAGTATACAATTGTTCACCTGCAAGGTGCAACCGCCAATGAGGCCTTTAACTCCAGCGATAAAGGATATTATAACCTTTATGACAGAAAAGGTTTACAAATTATGTTGTCCAATCTTTTACGTATCCGAAAGCAGTTAGGGGTTGGTTGGTTTATGTTTCACCTGGTCATGTATACAATCGGCGTACCTGTATACCTGGTAGGCAGTTTGCTGGAAAACCTGGTAAAGCTGCGCAATCCCTTTAAACAATTTCCTGCTGCTGTAAAATTTGGAGGCAATGTAATAAAGCTATGGCTTTTTACTCCCCGTATTATTAGCAATAAGCCCTATTTCTATAAAGTATTGTGATCGGGTGTAATGTTTACCCCGACACCCAGAAGGCATAGTTTACACTATGCCTTTTTTTGTAGGGCCAACCCCTGGTTTTGTTTCCACAAATACCAGGAGCCGCCTATTAATACCAGGATGGACAGGATGCCTACTACCAGGGAAATTAGGTTACCTGATTGATAGGACCGGGGTTCGAAACGCAACTCAATAGCATGTTTGCCGCCTGTTACCGGCAAGCCCCGTAGCGCATAATTAACGCGTACAATAGGGGTTTCTTTGCCATCAATGAATGCCTTCCATCCCTCGGGATAATAAATTTCACTTAACACGGCAAACTGGTTACCCGCTGCATTAAACTGGTAGGTTATTTTATCATTCAGATTTTGTACCAGGCTAATGGATGCTGAGGAATCAAACTGAGGGGTAAAGGGAACTTTATGTTGTTCGCGTTTGTCAATGATCACCGTATCCCTGGGATTAAAAGTGTCCAGGGCATTCATTTCCTCATCAGCATTGTTGACATACTTGATGGTTTTAACAAGCCAGGCGGCGCCCAATGCCCCGGCATTTAACTGGGCTACGGGTTGTCTGTCCTGCGGGTGGGAGGTTATAAAATACTTGGTGTTCAGCATATTATACACCTGCATATTACCCTTTGAAAGCTGGCGCTGAATAAGGTCATCATACAATCCCAACCTGGCCGGGTGCTGGCCGCCTACAGAGTTATGAAAATAGGAAGCCCTGGAATCGAGGAATGGATTTCCTACGCTTTGATCCAATACCCTGAAATAGCTGGTATCCTGTTGTATTTGGAGATCGGCCCTGTTGGGAGTAAAATCAGTCGATTCTTCGGCAGCATGATAGTTCTTATGCGACAAATACCGCAGGTCAACGCCCAACAGGTCAAAAGCAGTTAAAGCTACTAATGCGATGACTACCACTTGTACGGAAACATTTTTTTTGAGGTACCAGGCCAGTATACCAGCAGCCAGCAGAATTAAAAGGATAGAACGCAGGAGATCGCCGCTAAATAATGAACGACGGTCATCTTTCAGCGCATTTACAACAGACCGGCCAAAATCGTTGGCCTGTTGCTGCATTTCGGGGGTAGGTTGATTTCCCTGTGCTATTTGTTGCAACATACCTCCGGAAAGGTTTTCCCTAATAGCTGCATCATTTTCGCCTGTATAATCCAGTGAAAAATACATAGCGCCCAATATAACCAGTAGCCCCCCGGTAATCATAAGGGCCTGTTTGAATTTCTTCCAGCGGACTGCTGCATCAAATTTATCTGATAGCAATTCATTTAATCCCAGTACGGCCAATAATGGAACTGTTAACTGGGGAATAATGAGGGCCATTGAGGGTGCCCTGAACTTGTTATAAAATGGCAGGTGATCAAACAAAAAGTAATTCAGGGATTTAAAATTGCTACCCCAGGCCAGCAAAATTCCCAATAAAGTAGCTGCAACAATCCACCCCAGGTGCCAGCCTCTGTAAAATACGAGGCCTACTATAAACAGGAAGCAGATAATGGCGCCTAAGTAAACTGCACCTGATGTGCTGGGTTGAGCCCCCCAATAAGGTGAATATTGCTTGGCAAATTCATTAGCCTGATCTTCCGGCATCCCTGTTTTCTCGGCCAGTACCTGGGCGACTTTAGAATTGTCGCCTATTTCATTCACATACTGGTTATCCAATACGGCAGGGCTGCTGCCACCAAAAATACGGGGAACGATCATGGTAAAGGTTTCCTGGATGCCATAGCTCCAGGTGAATGCATAGTCTTTATCCAGTCCTCCTTCAGATTTATTGGCTTTATTGACAGGAGTGAGCTCTGAACGCCCGCCTCGCATGGTCTCTTTGGTGTATTCACGAATAGGCATCAGCATGACTGCAAATGAAGCTACGCCCAACAAAACAGCTACAATAGCAAGTCCAACAACTGATAAAAAAGGCTTAATCGTTTTTTGGCGAATGGAGTGGATCAAATAGGCAATACCAAGGCACCCGGCTGTCAGAAATGTATAATAAACTACCTGCAGGTGATTCTGATAGATGAGGCAGGTAGTAAATAGCAAGGTGGCCATAAAACCCAATACGTATTTTCGCTGGGTGAGGAGTATCAGTCCCGCAATGAATGCCGGAACATATCCCATCGAGGCCATTTTACTGATATGGCCTACTGCTACAATGACTACGCTATAGGAGGCAAAGGCATACCCCAATGATCCCAATACACCTACCCAACTCCGGGTGCCCAATACCATGCATAAAATGTAAAAACCAATACAGGATAAAAAGAAATAGTTGGCTGGTTCTGGCAGGAATAACGTCAATACGTAATGCAGGTAGCCAATTGTTACATTGTACTTTGATTCCAACGCTATCTGGTAGGCCGGCATGCCACTAAGCATGCTATTGGACCATAAAGGGAAATGGCCATGCTTTTCTTTGAACTCAAAGGACTGGTGTGACATGGCTTTCCAACCTGCCGAGTCATGACCGTTCAATACCATGCCTTTAAAAACAGGTAAGCAATACACACAGGATATTACAAAGAAAATAGCAATTGCTATGATATGTGGCGTGAGCCTTTGCCAGAGCGTTTTGTTCATGTTGATTTTGTTAACAGAAGGGCAAAATAATGCAATTTTTATAGCAAAGGGGCAATAATTTATTGCAATGCGGTGGTTTGCAGGCTACTCTTGACCGGGAAATCATTTTACTCCGATAAACAGGGCTGCTTTTTGAGCGATATTGTCCCAATAGAAGTGTTTAAAATAGGCTTCTGGCAGTGGGGCCTCATATTGGGCAGCTTTTACCACGGCCTGGGCAAACCCGGTTAATTGGTCATCGGTGATCACCAACTTTCCATTACAAATAGCCGGATCAACGCCAATGGCGCCGTTATGGCTTGAAACTGCATTCATACCATGGCCCAATGCCTCCACCAGTTTGGTTTTAATACCACCGCCTTCTACCACGGGATTCAGGAATACATCGGCGCCTTTAAAATAGACGGATATATCGGGAACAAAACCTGCAAATACCATATTGGCGTGGGAACTGCTTATCAGGTCGGCCGGAATATCTTTTCCGCAGATCAGGATGGTATATTTAAAATCAGTAATGGTTTGTAGTGCAGGGTTGATCTGCTCAACAATATGCCGCAGTCCGTTGATGTTGGGGAGGTAATTGAAAGCACCGTTGAATAGCAATAGGCGGTGCCCGGCCGGAATGCCATGTTGTTGGACGAGGAAATCCCTGGCCGCTTTTCGTTCAGCAGCTGCGGGAGGTGCATTCCATTCGATACCGTAAGTAGTAGTGATACATTTTTCGGGTGAGAGGCCAAAATGCCGGATGGCATAGGCGCGGTCATCATCCTGTTTAAAAAAGCTGTAATCAGCCCGCCGGTGAACCCATTTTTCATATAACCACAAACCTTTCCACCACCATTTACCCAGGGTTTTAAAACGCAGGCCTTCTATATTATGAGAGTGGACAATGAGGTTTACGCCGGCAAACCATTTCAGCAACACAGCCAGCCAACCATAATAGGGATGTTCCAGTTCCAGGTGGGTGATCTGCTCCTGCCTGATGATCTTCCGGATAGTAAAGAAATAAAAGATATTAATGTACCGGAGGGGAGAATCGGACAAGCGATTGCGCACTTCATATCCTTCTGCAGCTGAAGGCTGGTTGCTTTTGGTGGTAACACATAAGAGATTTACTTTCCGGCTGAAATACTTGTAGAATAATGAAATATCCTTTTGTCCACCGATTTTAGCAGGTAAAATATTGTACGATACCAGGCCCAGCACTTTCATCAAAGCGTCTCATTTTTTACAGATGGGCAAAATAATGCAATTTTGCAGCAACTTGATCTATGCGGAAACTATTATTTTTCTCCCGGGTAGCCTTTATATGTAATATCTGTTTCTTGCTGACCTGGCTGATGCGGTATTTACCTCCCATGCCCCCAGGCCATATTGGGTCTACCGTGGTCATATTAGGAATTGGTCTTTCTGTGATCTTGAATGTGATCATTAATTTTTTTATTATTGTAGCCTTGTTCCAAAAGAAGGCTGTAACGGCACATATTCCGGCATGGCTGGTAATAGCCAATGTACTATTCATGATCGCTCAACTAATCCTTTTGATTAAATGATCCATAATATCATAAAAGATAAGCCCACCCGTCTGTTTATTATATTGGGGGGCTTTTTTATTGCCAATGCCATCGTGGCGGAAGTGACGGGGGTGAAGGTATTCTCGCTGGAAGATACGCTGGGCTTTCCCAAGGCCAGTATTGACCTGCTGGGTGAAAAAGGGCTTTCCTTCAGCCTTACGGTGGGTGTTATTCCCTGGCCGGTGATCTTTGTAATGACAGACATCATCAATGAATACTATGGGGTGAGGGGCGTACGGTTTTTATCGATCCTTACCGTGGTATTGATCGCTTTTGCCTTCCTGGTATTTTACCTGGGCATCCATACGGTACCGGATGGGGGCTGGCGATACCGCGGGCTTTCGCCCGGTGTAACCGATCAGCAGGCCGCTTATGTGCAGGTATTGGGGCAGGGGATGAACATCATTATCGGCTCCATTACGGCTTTTATGATCGGGCAGCTGCTGGATGCCTTTATTTTCAGGAAGATCAAAAAAGTAACGGGTGAAAAGGCCATCTGGATGCGGGCCACCATCAGTACACTCGCCTCTCAGTTCATAGATAGTATCGTGGTCACGTTTGTAGCCTTCTACCTGTTTCGCGACTTTAGTCTGGCTACTGTAACGGCCTGGGCACTCACGGCCTATATGTATAAATTCCTGGTTGCTATTCTTATGACGCCGGTGATTTACCTGGTACATGGTATCATAGAACGATACCTGGGGCATGACCTGGCTAAGAATATGAAGGAAGCCGCTATGCGGGACAAGTAGTTCAGAGCTTTCTTTCCATCACATAATCGTTCATAAAATATTGATGGCCAATATCAATATCTTCTTCTTTGGTCACCACAAAGCCTAGTTTTTCATAAAACTGGCGGGCTTTATTGTGCCTGTTTACATTCAATCGCAAGGTAGTAGCTTCCGGCACCGGCAACTGGTCAATGATAAAATCAACAAAGGATTTGCCGATGCCCTTGCCTTGTGTTTTGGGGTGTACATATAACTTATGCAGCTTATAAACACCAGCTTCTTTGAGAGGGGAATAGGAGGCAAAACCAACAGGTTCCTCATCCAATTCGGCCATGAGGAAGGTGTGTTTATGCCTTACCATTTGTTGTTGCAGGGAATCGGGGCTATAGATCAGGTCCATCATGTATTGCAACTGTTCGGCCGACAGGATGGCACCATAGGTGCCAGGCCATATTTGCTGAGCGAGATAGCCAATGGTTGGAAGATCATCAATACCGGCACTGCGAATTATTAGCTCATCATTCATATATCAAAACTAAAGGATATCCCTGGGGTTTTCAAATACCTGTTTGGAAAGGGCCTGGTGCTGGCGAATGGAACGCAGGGAAAGCCGGATGGCAATCCAATAGGAAATAAGGGCGCCCATGACCAATAAAGACTCAGACACATACCGGGTAACATTGGGATTATTTTGGAGGAACAGGAAAAAGTCGAAGCTGCCATGAAAGAATACAGCCAGCAAAACCCCTTTCCATAAATGGAGGGCCGACCTGGCAGGGTCAAATTTTGCCAGCCCGGTATGGTATCCCATCAGTACGCCAAAACAGGCATGTGCGGGTACGGAGAGAAACATGCGGAGTACGCCGGTTGCAAAACCATGCTGGAATACATACATTACATTCTCCAGGGTAGCAAAGCCCATACTTACCATTACGGAATAAACGATGCCGTCGAATGGCTCATTAAATGCCTTTTGGCGATAGGAATAAAGCCGTAATACGAGGAATTTACATCCTTCTTCACTAAACGCCACCAATATAAATGCCCAAATGAAGTAATAGGAAATGGAGAAGGGAGATATCAGGTGATCGAGTTGGGGCTGCAGGTTCCTCTGGATGAGGGCTGCCGGCACGGTACATACCACCCCCAGGAGAAAAGAGATAAAAAGGTTCTCAAAGGGCTCACGGTCATATTTATCCTTGGAATAAATATAAAAGATGATGGCTATGCCGGGTGCCAGGGATAATGCTAATAAAGACAGCATACTCAAAAATACGGAACCAGTAGCTTATGTAATATCATTTTTTGTGGTTACGTATGCTGGATAGTACGGATCATAAAAAAGACTTAATTTAACGGATCATAACCCATTACTGCTAATTCCTCACTCATGCTTAGATGTTTTCTGTTGGCCCTGGGACTGCTTGTTGGTGGAATGCTGCCGGCGCAGCAATTTGGCGGTCACCCCACGCGCACGCATTGGAACCAGATCAATACGGATACGGTTCGTATTATATTCCCTGCCGGTTACCGGCAACAAGCTGCCGCCATAGCGGGTATTGTACACCGGCTGGGACAGCAAACCACGCATACGCTGGGGAAGGACCTGCGGAAGGTGAGCATTGTATTGCAACCGAAAACCACCATCTCCAATGGCTATGTAGGGCTGGGGCCATGGCGGAGTGAGTTTTATTTAACGCCTCCGCAAAACAGTTTCGACCTGGGCAGCCTTTCCTGGCATCGTACGCTGGCTTTGCATGAATACCGGCACGTTCAACAATACAGTAATTTCCGCAAAGGCATCTCCAAAGCCTTTTATTTCCTGTTTGGGGAGCAAGGGCTTGAACTGGTGAACAGTGCCGCGGTGCCCAACTGGTTTTGGGAAGGGGATGCGGTATACCAGGAAACATCGTTGAGTGAACAGGGCAGGGGGCGGTTACCTTCCTTCTTCAATGGCTACCGGTCGCTGTGGAGCGCCCACAAGGGTTATTCCTGGATGAAATTGCGCAATGGTTCGCTGCGTGACTATGTGCCGGATCATTACAAACTGGGGTACATGATGGTGGCCTATGGCCGGGATAAGTTTGGTGCGGATATCTGGGGTAAGATCACGGATGAAGCGGTACGTTACAATGGGCTTTTTTATCCGTTTCAGCGGGCGGTAAAGAAATACACGGGGATGGACTACAAGACCTTCCGCAGGGAGGCCATGGATCATTTCAAAGCATCGCTGGCTACCACCCCACAGGATTCTACCGTGGATCGCTGGGCCCAGCAACACCGGCATTTTGTAAGCAATGAAGAATATCCACAATGGATAGATGATCAAACGCTCATTTTTGTAAGCAGCAGTTATAAGAAAGTGCCCGCTTTTTATACCCGGAATGTATTGGGTGGGGTGGATGAAAAGTTGCGCATTAAGGATATTTCGCTGGATAATTACTTCTCTTACCGTAATGGAAGGGTCGTGTATGCGGCTTATGAACCGGATATACGCTGGCGGTGGAAGGACTACAGTGTGATCAAATGGCTGGATGTAAACTCCAACCAGCAGCGCACCTTAACCCATAAATCGCATTATTTTTCGCCTGATATATCGGAAGATGGAACGCAAATAGTAACCGTGCAAATAGAGCCCGGCAAGCCTGCAGAGCTACACCTCCTCCATACCACAGATGGCGCCATCATTAGAAAACTGCCCAACCCGGAGGGGTTGTTGTATACGTTTCCTAAATTTTATGGAAAGGACCAGGTGATCTCCGCCGTACGCAATGGTAAGGGGGCAATGACACTGGGATTGATCAATACTACCGATGGGCATACGGAATACCTCCTGCCTTTTTCGATGAATGTGATCGGGTTTCCGGCCATTCACCAGGATACGATCAGTTTTTCGGCCAGTTGGAATGGGCAAGACCGGTTATTCATACTGGTTAATAAAAAACTGTTCCTGTTTACGCCGCCCGTGGGAACTGCTTCTACAGGGCAATACCAGTTGCAGGTAGCACATGGCCGTTTTGCCTGGAGCGCTTTTACAGCAGTAGGAGACCACCTTGAACAAGGGGTACTAAATGACAGTCAACTCAAGTCACTGGCGACCGAAGAGTTTGCCAATATGCTTGCTGATTTCCAGGTGCAGGGATTGGCGCCGGGTAAAAATATACTGCAGGACGAAATAGCCTCAGACACGTTGTACCCCGTTACCACCTACCACAAAGCATTCAGGTTGTTTAATTTTCACAGTTGGCGCCCCATTGTGGAAGATCCGGATTATACCTTTTCTATTATTGGAGAGAATGTATTGAATACCTTACAATCGGAGTTGTATTTCAATTACAACCGCGATTTCAAGTACAAACAGTTTGGTGGCCGGTTTACGTATGCTGCTTTGTTTCCCTGGATCAGGCTGGGGTCGGTATATACCTTTGACCGTACCACGACCAGTTTGGCAGGACGAGGGGTAAATTATAGTACCTGGGAAAACAGCATTGGGCTGCAAGTCCCCCTCAACCTCACGAGTGGCCGTTTTAACCGGGCACTCACCATTGGCAGTGACCTTATCTATAATAAACCTTATTTCACGGGTATTTACAAAGACACATTCGATAACCGTTCGTTTGGTTATGTTAGCAACTATATAGCTTTCACCAACCAGTTGCAACAAGTGCGCCAGCAGATATACCCCCACCTGGCCCAAAGTATTTACCTCAACTACAGCCGGGCGGTCATCAACCGCAAGGGCAATCAATTTGTGGCCAATGCCAATTGGTATTTTCCTGGATTTAGCCGGGATCATAGTATCATTATCAATACGGCCTTTCATGGACGCGATACATCTTCTACACTAAACCTCCCCACCGCTTTTCCTTTTGCAAGGGGGTATGTGGGCCTGAACCTGCACCGCATGTTTAAATTGGGCGCCAATTATCATTTGGCGTTGGCCTATCCGGATTGGGGCTTTGGCAATATGCTTTACTTTACCCGCATCAGGGCGAACTTATTCTATGACTTTGTGCGCATCCAGGATTATATCAACCGCAACAAGGTGGAACTGGATTTCCGTTCTTATGGTACTGAAGTGTATTTTGATACGAAATGGTGGAACCAGCACAATGTAACGTTTGGCTTCCGCTATAGCCGCTTGCAGGACCTGTCGCGGTTGAATCCTTCGGCTAACCGCTGGGAGTTTATTGTGCCCATTAACCTGCTGGGAAGGGATTAAAAAAAGTGAGTTTATCCCACCTGCAACAGAAGTCTTTTTTTGCATTGGTTGTAAAATAAAAAAGACCGTCTCTTTTTGAAGGGACGGTCTCTTTTATTTAGGATTGTACTTATCAGTTACTATCGGGTCAATATCATTTTTTTGGTTTCGGTTACCTTACCGTCTACAATGAGACTATAGTAGTAAGTTCCGGAAGGAAGGTCTCCTGCTGAAATGACTACCTGTTGATCAGTCTTTCCAGTTAAGTTATATTGCTGAACCATTTTACCCTGCCAATTAGCAATGATCAGGATCACTGATGTTGCGGTGGCCGGATGGTAATATTTTACCGTAGTCGTTTTACTAAAAGGATTGGGACTGTTTTGAGATAAGGATTTATCGTCTGGGATGATCAGGCTGATGCCCCCGTTTTTGATACCATTTACCTGGTCCTTTAATGCGGCCAACTCTTGCTTAAGCAATACAATTTCTGCCAGGAGGTTGTTGATAGAAACAGCTGAACTATCTACTTTGGGCGCACCACCGCGAAAAACATTGCCATCATTGTCTACCAGCAGAAGATTGCCAGTGCCCGAGGGCAGGTTTTGTAGGCGTACGGTCCCATTGGTATGAAAATTAGCCGTTGGTACAGCACCATTCCCAATTGCATCTCCGGCCAGGTTAATACCCACCCTGTCCTGGGGGCTGATGACAATCATTCTTTTTCGGATCACACCATTACCAACAACAGGGGGAACTGAATGATTGGTAATGAAAAAGCAGGTGTCCCGGCCAATACCCATATCATAGAAATTGACCCAGCCTGCGGCCATGGATGGCCCTTGATTAAAACGAAGCAACCTACCCATGGTGTTGCCAATTGAATTTCCCCAGGTTTGATTCAGTATATTTCCACTGATGGTTAAAGGTATTATTGTGCCAACATCGTCTTTTCCAGCTACTGAGAGGTAGCTGGGTGTAGTAGCAGAGCCTACTTCCAGTCCACCATACTGCCCGGAAGTAAGGGACATACGTGGAATATTATTGCTCCTGAATATCAAAGGTGTATTATCTGTTGTTCCTACAAAGTTGGTGAAAGAGCTGGTACCTGCATTACCGGTGGTTGACCAGCTTTGGGCCAGGCCAGGCAGGGCTGCAGTTTGTAATGCCAGGAAGCCAATAATAACACGACTACGTAATAAATTACTCATACAAATCGATTTTAATAAATAATGAGAGATAAGGTTATCTAAAGTCAGCTAATGTAGAGATAGTTGAAAACAGGTAAAATGTATAATGAATAAGCGTACGCTTTTCAGGAATAACTGCCGCTATTGGGGTAATAAGTGCTTTAGGCTTGAGGCCGGATACGGTCCAGGAATTCATCCCTTTTTCGGAAAGAAACTTCCAGGCTTTGACCATTGACCATTTCTACGTAGCCGCCTTTTCCTTTGTAGTATTTTTTTACGTAGTTCAAGTTGATCAGGTGGGAGTTATGTATCCTGAAAAAGATGCCTGGCGGAAGCTTTTCTTCTATTTCCTTCAAGGTACCTGTTACGGTGAGGCTTTTATCTTTTACAAAATCGATATCGGTATATCTTCCTTTTGCGGTACAGGTAACAATATCATCCACATTGTAGAGGGATAATCCTTGTTGTGTGGGCAATGCTATTTTGGAAAAAGCAGTATGATTAAGGATGGGAGCAACGATGTCGTTGGGATTTTCCCTGGTTTGTTTTTCCTGTATCCTGACGACTGCTTTTTGGACAGCCGCCTTGAGTTCATCAATATCTATGGGTTTTAACAGGTAATCCACTGCATTAACGCGAAATGCCTTATGGGCATACTTTTCAAATGCGGTAACAAAAATGATCTCAAAATCAATCTCCGGCAGCTGTTGTAATACTTCAAATGCATTGGTCTTAAACAGTTCAACATCCAGGAATACCAATGGTGGATGCAGCTGTTGGATCAATTGCAAGGCTGATATGCCATTGGTAGCTTCTCCTTCTACAATAAGTTCCGGGCAATATCCACCAATCATCTTTTTTAGAATGGCTATATTACGTGTCTCATCATCAATTATGATACAGTTGATCTTGTTCATGTCTCCTGGTGTCAATTACTGGTAAAAGGGATCCCGATGGTTATGGCTGTGCCAGCTGCCTTACCCGCTTCATCCTTTAGGTCTTTAATAGCTACTGTAATAGCAACTCCCGAATGGCTGTTGATCAGATCGATCCTTTCATTGGTCAATTGCGTTCCTCTTGATTGGTATTGTACCAGGTTGCCTTTTTTGGCAGCCAGGGCAGCTTCCCGGCCAATCCCATTATCAGTTATGGTGCAATATAGTGTGTTATTCGATGTGGAAAAGTGAATATGTATTTGTCCATCCGGGTTATTGTCCCGCCTCATGCCATGACGGACAGCATTTTCAACGTAGGGTTGGAGCAGCATTACAGGAAGCGTAACCAGCTCGGGTTGAATTTCCGGGCTCACCTGTATACTGTATTGGAACATATTTTTATGGCGCAGTTGTTCGAGGCCCAGGTAGGTAGTAAGATATTGGATCTCATTTGCCAATGTAGTGGATGATTGGAAGGAATTGTCCAGGGTCTGTCGGATCAGATTGGCAAATTTAGTGAGGTACTTATTGGCACTTGGGATGTCCTTGTCGAAAATAAATTCCTGCACGGAGTTCATGCAGTTGAAAATAAAGTGGGGGTTCATTTGGGCCCGTAAAGCCTTTTGTTCCAGTTCATGCAGCTGTTTTTCAACCACCAGCCTGGCGGCTTCCTTTTTCCGGGCCTGGCGGTTCCTGTAAGCAAGCACCAGCCAGGTGGCAGCAATAATGGTGACAATACAGCCAATAATAAACCAGGCGGTTTGCCAGAATGGAGGCAATATCGTGAATGCCTGCTTGTAGACACTACTGTTAATGCCGAATTTATTGGTGCCGTATATTTCCAATACATGGTTCCCTGGCGGTAAGGATACAAACTCCAGGGTAGTTTGGGAGGTTGTACTCCAGGCGGTATCTAAATTTTTTAACCGGTACGAATAAATAATTTTACCAGCCGAAGAAAAAGAGATGGCCACATAGTTCAGGCGAATGCTGTTGTTGGCGTAATCCAGCTGGATATTATCTGTAATAGCAGTTTCCTTACCATTCAGGCTAATGTCCAGCATTTTAAAATCGCATACAGAGGCAGGCATGGCATTTTTTTTATCAAAAACGGTGATGCCTTGCGGTGTGCCAGCATACACCGTGTCGCCAATGACCAATACAGCATTGATCATATCGGAAGCTACGGCATCCGATAGGAAGTTGTCCACCCTCACCCCTCCGGAATCAACCCGAATCCTGTTCAGGCCATTGGCGGTCCCGGCCCACAAATACTTTCCATCAATGGCCAGGCAGCGGCTGGCATCGTTGCTTAAGCCATTTTCCTGGGTGATATGATATTTTACCTGGTTGTCCTTTATTCCTACAATTCCTTTGTTGTAGGTAGCTACCCAGATTATGCCATCCCCTCCTTCGCGGATAGCAGCAATACGATTTTTTAACAGGGGGGAAATGGAACCCAAATACAAGATGGACTTGTCGGGTTTCAATAAATACAGGCCATCGGAAGCGCCAAAATAGGTGGAATCGTTCCTGTACAACAAACAGGTTGTCCTTCCCCTCCAATACCGTTCAAACGTATCCTTATTCAGCCGCAGGGAATACAGGCTATTGGAACCCGCCACCATCAGCTCCTGCTCATTTATAAAGGCAATATCCTTGATCAAGTTGATCCCCCTCACTTTTTTGATGGGTGAAAAAGCATCAAACAGAAATACGTATTGATTGGCACCAACTGCCATTAAATTGTTTTTGCGGGCAATGCAATAAGCGGATCCATGTATTGCCTGTTTAAATTGCTTGCTCAGCCATAGCGCCTGCAGTGAATGGCCCTGCAGCCATTGCAGGTATCCCATATCCGAAGCAGCCCAGATACCCCCGGGGCCATTTTCGAGATCGGACACACCCAGGTATTGTCCTTTTGCCACTTCATATTGGATATTCCTGAACAGGGTAGAACTAAGGTAATAGACACCGTTATTAAAGGTGGAGAACCATAGGCCGCCATCTTTGTCTTTCAGGGATCGGCTGATATTTATGTTGGGGAGGTAAGTTTTTTCAATCCTGCCCCGAATTAAATTCAGTAAATGGGTGCCTTTTGCCGTATTCAGGCAGACAATACTATCATTGACACTATAGAGTGAATTGATAGAAGGTGATTCATAGGTATAATCGAGCCCGTAGGTGGCCGATTGTATATGCAAGCGATTCGACTGCTCCGTCCAGCACCGCCACTTGTCACTAAAAATTACCTGGTCGGTATATGCCAGGATTGGGAATAGATCTGCAAGGAATGTATAGGTTTTGGTATTGGTCTTAAACAATTTATAAGTAAACAAAGTATAATAACCACCTGAATCGCTTTCGCTTACTTTGATCAGGGACCTTGGGGGGTATCCCGGCGCATACGGAATAAGATAGACCGAATCATTCCTGTCGATCCGGTAGATATGAGAACCATCATGGATAATGATCTCTCCTTTTTTATTCTCAAAAATGGAGGACACATAGTCGTCCAATACTATTTTATTTAAAAGTGGGGTTTGCTGTGGATTGTATATTTTCCCTTTGTAGTAATAGCAAATAGAATTAAGAAATGGCGCCAGCCATATTCTTCCCCGGGAATCCTCAAAGATCCGAACAATGGCATTATCGGGCAGGCCATCTTTAACCGTAAAATTTTTGAAATGAGTGCCATCAAACCGGCTAACACCCGTTTCGGTAGCAAACCAGATAAACCCCTCTTTGTCCTGGTACATATAATAAACCGAGGAGCCTGCCAATCCATGATGCACATCATAATTCCGGTAATTGTATTCCTGGGCGGTTGCCGGACTGCAAAAGCAGCAATAGAATAAAATGAGAGACAATAAAGCAGCGTTCGATGACGGATACATATTATAAACTGGTCAAATGTACAGAAAAGAAAGTTGTCTGCGGGCCCTGTCCACCTCCTAATCTACCTTGAATAAGTGAATTCCCTATTCCCAGTGACCAAAAACAAAAGGGGTTATCTCAAATACTATTGAGACAACCCCTGTTCCTTTGAAATATGTTGACCAGGCCGGCCGTTCTTCCCACCAGTTGACGGGAGGACAAACCCTGTTGCCAGTTATAGATGAGATAAACTTTCTTCGATGATCTTTATCTTGGTTTCGGCATCAGCCTTCTTCTTTTGTTCAATGCCCACCACCTCGGGTTTGGCGTTTTGAACAAAACGCTCATTGCTCAACTTCTTGTTGACGGATTCCAGGAATCCTTTGAGGTATTCCAGTTCCTTATTGAGTTCTGCCTTTTGGTGCGTGGTATCCACTTCCTTTTCGGAAGTGATGTAGAACTTGTCTTTGCCGATAACGGATGCAATGCTATTGGGCACAGGCTCCTGTACATAGGTGATGGCATCGGCATTCACCTGTTTGGTGAGGATGGGCTCAATAGCCTTGTACAGGGAGTTTTCAGCCGTTTGAATACACAACTTAATGACCTCTTTAGGCTTCAGCTGGTTTTTATTGCGGGAATCGCGGAGGCCCGTGATCACCTCTTTCAGGAGCTCGCCTTCCAATAAAACGGTTTTATCGGCAGGTTGTGCAGGGGCAAACTGTTTTACACAAAGATCATCTGTACGCTCCGCCAGGAGGTGGTAGATCTCCTCTGTAACGAAGGGCATGAAAGGATGCAATAACTGCATGAGCTCTGAGAAAAAGTCAACTGTTTTCTCATATACTTCTTTGGCAATGGGTTGTTCTGGCGCAGGTTTTACCCACTCCAGGTACCAGCTACAGAAATCAGTCCATATCAGCGAATAGAGCGTTTTTAAGGCTTCGCTCAGTTTGAAGTCGGCATAGTTCTTTTCAATATCAGCCTTTGCTTCATTGAGGCGATGCTGGAACCATTCGATGGCGAAGCTACGGGTTACAGGCTGGGAGCCGGGAGCAGCATTTACATCCCCAGTAGTTTGCCTTTCTTCCCACATCTTCACCAGTTTCAAAGCGTTCCACATCTTATTATTGAAAGTACGTCCTTGCTCCGGTGATGAATCATCAAACAGGAGGTCATTACCGGCAGGGGAAGAGATCATTATACCAAATCGTACAGCATCGGCACCCGATTTATCGATCATTTCCAGCAAATCGGGTGAGTTACCTAAACTCTTACTCATCTTGCGTCCCTGCTTGTCGCGTACCATACCGGTGAAATACACATCGCTGAATGGTTTTTCATTCATGTATTCCATGCCGGCCATGATCATACGGGCTACCCAGAAGAAAATGATATCCTGGCCAGTTACGAGCACAGAAGTAGGGTAGTAGTAATTGATTTCAGGATTGCCAGGTTGAGTAATGCCTTTGAATACTTCAATGGGCCATAACCAGGAAGAAAACCAGGTATCAAGGCAGTCTTCGTCCTGTGTGAGGTCATTAATCGTCAACTGCCGATTGCCGACTGCCGACTGCCGGTTGAATTCTTCCAACGCAGCTTCTTTGCTCTCTGCTACGACAAAGGTCCCATCAGGTGCATAATAAGCCGGTATTTGCTGGCCCCACCACAACTGGCGACTGATACACCAATCCTTTACATTTTCGAGCCAGTATTTATAGGTAGCCAGGAATTTATCACCGGGATGGATGCGTACTTCACCACTGGTTACCGCCAATAATGCTTTATCGGCCAGGGTACGCATGGCAACAAACCATTGGGTGGAGATACGGGGTTCTACCACGGCATTGGTACGTTGTGAAAAGCCCAGGCGGGTGGTATAATCTTCTTCTTTAACCAGCAGGCCTTGTTCCTTCAGTAACTTCACAACCTCTTTCCGGGCATCAAAACGGTCCATGCCTACGCATACCTGCGCTGCTGCACTCAACTTACCATCTTCAGTAAGGGTATCAATGATCTCCAGGTTATGCTTCAGGCCGAGGTTATAGTCGTTGATATCATGCGCGGGGGTAACCTTCAGGGCGCCGGTACCAAATTCTTTGTCTACGTATTCATCAAAGATCACTGGAACGGCACGGTTCACCAGGGGAACGATTACCTTTTTGCCTTTCAGGTGTGCATAACGCTCATCAGTAGGGTTCACGCATACACCCGTATCGCCCATGATGGTTTCCGGGCGTTGGGTGGCGATGACAATGCCTTTCTCGTCAGAAGGGGTGCCATCGGCATTGGCTACTTTGTATTCTACATAATACAGTTTGCCCTGCAGTTCCCTGTATTCTACTTCCTCATCGCTTAATGCTGTTTTAGCAGCCGGGTCCCAATTGATCATGCGGGCGCCGCGATAGATGAGCTTCTTATTGAACAGGTCAACAAATACCTTGATCACCGCTTTGTAGTAGTCGGCGTCCATGGTAAAGGATACGCGGTCCCAGTCTACACTACAGCCCAGCTTTTCGATCTGGTGGTAGATGATACCGCCATATTTATCTTTCCATTCGTAGGCATGTTCGAGAAACTTTTCGCGGGTAAGATCACTCTTTTTAATGCCTTTTTCTTTTTCGAGCATTTGTACCACCTTGGCTTCGGTAGCAATGGAGGCGTGGTCGCTGCCGGGCACCCAGCAGGCATTAAAACCACTCATGCGTGCTTTACGCACCAATATATCCTGAACCGTTTCATTCAGCGTGTGGCCCATGTGCAATACGCCTGTAACGTTGGGCGGAGGGATCACTACGGTGAAAGATTTCCGATGATCGGGTTTACTGTTAAAATAGCGCTTTTCCTTCCAGAGGCTGGACCATTTTTCCTCGATTCCGGAGGGGGTGTAATTTTTGCTTAATTCCATCTGTATGATCGTCTTATAGGACGGCAAAGGTAAGGAAAAGAGGCGAGTGGAGAGTAGTAAGTGGCGAGCTGAGCAGACACAAGTACGACAGAACACTGCGCTGGGCTGCAAACTTGCGGGTCAGGAATGGGAAAGGGAGAGTGGTAAGTGGCCCCAAAAGCTTTGGTGAGGGTATTTGCCTCGCAAAGATAGGGCGTTATAAAAACCGAAACGCCCCACTGAAGGTGGAGCGTTTTGAGTAAAAGAGGTGGTACTGCCGGCAAAGCCTTTGCCAGCGGTCTTTGTGTGGTTAAGGTTTCAGCATTTTTATTTATGCAAACCAGTAAAGGTAAGAGAGCAACATAATAAAGAACAGGAATCCAATTGCCAGTAAAACAACTTTACCAGTTTCACCCAAATGAAATAAAGACGTCTTTTTCATACGACTACGTGTTTTTGTGTGTGTTAAGAAGTTGTACGTGTACGATCAGTACAAACGGTCTTCGTAGGGATGTGAATTCTCAGGGGTGGTCAGTCAATAAGATACGTAGTACGATTCAGGGGGTAGTAAAGCAATCAACTATGATCAGAAAATATACTATGGTTGCTTTGTTCCGGGGTCTGGCACAAAAGTAATACAAGGATTTTGAAAGTGCAAGCCAATTTTTACCCAACAAAAAAATACCCGCAGGGAAGTTGGATCCTGCGGGTAAAAAACCTATCCTCATTGATTATCAATGACAATCAACTTTGTGTAAACCAAAATGAAAACAGAATTAAGGCTGAAAAGTAGAGGACAGTAACAGTTGCCAACACGGCATTTTCACCTGCATTTTGTAGGTCGATCTTTTGCATAGATATGGATTTTGAGGTTTAAAGACAGCTCAAAGTCCTCACAGGGGATGGGATCAGGGTAAGAAGCTGATTGACAGCTTCCTGACAGGGTGGTGGTACGTGGATAAAAACCGGTGTGTCTATTCTATTCAATTGCAGGCGCTTCTTCCTAACTTTAATGCCTCATTCTATGTATGCCATTGTTGATATAGAAACCACTGGCGGTTATGCTGCTAATAACGACATAACGGAGGTAGCTATTGTGTTGCATGACGGGGAAAAGGTGGTCAACCGCTTTGAAAGCCTGGTAAGGCCGCAACGAGCTATTCCCTATTATATTCAAGTACTTACGGGCATATCACCACAAATGGTGGAGGAAGCGCCCGATTTTAATGACCTGGCGCCCATTATCCATGGTCTGTTGGAAGGAGCGGTATTTATAGCCCACAATGTGAATTTTGACTACTCGTTTTTAAAACACCATTTATCGCAGGCGGGTTATGAGCTTACCACCCAAAAGCTCTGTACGGTGCGGCTTTCCAAAAAGGTGTTTCCGGGCTTTAAATCTTATAGCCTGGGGCGCTTGTGTGAAAGCCTGGGTATCATGATGGAAAACCGGCACCGCGCCGGCGGGGATGCAGATGCTACGGTAAGGCTTTTTGAACACCTGCTCAGGCATGATGCCATTACGCATATTCAGCAATTCATTAAGAAAGGGGCCAAGGAACAATCCCTGCCACCGCACCTGCCCAAGGAGGAAGTAGAAAAGCTGCCCTATACACCCGGGGTTTATTATTTCCATGACCAAAAGGGCAAGGTACTGTATGTAGGCAAGGCCAAGAACCTAAAATACCGCGTCCGCAGCCATTTTACCCATAACGGAGCCGGCCGCCAGCGCCAGGAGTTCCTGCGTAATATATACAGCATCACCTACCAGTCATGCGCCACGGAATTGATGGCCTTCATCCTGGAAAGTATTGAGATCAAGCGGCTTTGGCCGCCTTACAATAGCAGTCAGAAGCGTTTTACACCCGCCTTCGGTTTGTATTGTTATGAGGACAGGAGCGGTTACCAGCGCCTGGCCATTGACAAAATGAAGAAGAACCTGGTACCCATTTATACTTTCAACCTGCTGCTGGAAGGGCACCGGTTGATGCGCCGGTTAATTGCTGACTTTGGCTTGTGTCCCAAGTTTTGTCATATGCAAACAGATACTACCTCTCCATGCACGGGGATGGAGGAGGGTACCTGCCATGGCGCCTGTGAGCAGCAGGAACCGGTTGCAGCATATAATGAGCGGGTACAGCAGGCACTGGAATACCTGGATCAAAACCTGCCCACTTTCGCGGTGGTGGATGAAGGCAATCAATCCATAGAACAAAGCTGTATCCTGATAGAAAAGGGGCGTTTTTATGGGATGGGCTACCTGCCATCGGATTGTGCCATTCATGACATGGACTCACTAAAAGGTTACCTCACACGTTATCCTGAAAATGATTATATCCGTGGACTGGTTTACCAGCATGTCGAAAAATACCCGCATAAGAAAGTGACCTGGAAGGCGGAAGCGTAAAAGAGACTGACCGCTGCCATCTGGCAACAGGTCTCTCCCTGAAAAAACAAGTAGAAAAAAAGTTTACTTCAGCCGATGCAATTGGTTGATCTGGCTGCGTACCGGCAAACGCAGTGTGGTAGCGGAATTGCTCGTGGATGGCTATTAATTAATGCTTTACGGACTAACTTTCTTTGAAAAATATTGAGAAAAAAGCGAAATAAATTTTGCAGTAATCATCCAACCCTTATCTTTGCACTCCCAAAACGATACCACGGTACGGGAAGAAAGAAAAGAGAGGAGGTTTGGGAAGAAAAAAGGGAGTTTAGCTCAGTTGGTTCAGAGCATCTGCCTTACAAGCAGAGGGTCGGCGGTTCGAGCCCGTCAACTCCCACTAAGAAAAGAGATCACGAAGGTGGTCTCTTTTTTATTTTATGCCAATGGAGGCGGTTTCCCGCTTATTGCGGGATCAACTCCCACTAAGAAAAGGATCATTACTACAGTAATGGTCCTTTTTTGCTTTTATGCCATTCCATCTTTATATCCTTTATTCTGCCAAGCTCGATCGATTTTATATCGGATCAAGCGGCGACGATATGCAAGAACGATTACGAAGACACAACAGCAATCATAAAGGATAATGAGGCCTGACTATAGTCTCCATGGAGCTAGATACTATAACATATTTTAACAGCGGAGAGCATAGGACGAATTTACCCGGGTATCGGGAGATTTCGATGAAGATTGGACAATAAGTCACGTGCATTGCCCTTTAGATTTTTAATGCACACTTTTCGCTGCTTTTCTGTTTGACTTGCGATTTGCCAAATAACGGATTGGTTATCTCGAACGCTTCTGAAATTATTGAATTTCATAGTTGCGTCGGCTATGGGTTGAAAATTCAATACTTGTTCATTAAAATTTCTCACCCTCTCATGATTGGGGTTGAAAATCGAATAGCAGATTTCAATGCCCTTGTCGTCCAGCCAGGTGAACATAGCATAAACCAAAGCGTAAAGGTTGTCCTGATTTGTATAGATTAAACCTGTAGCTTCTGCCTGGATCCTAATGTCCGTATAGCACTGCCAGGTTGCATCGTCTGCAAGATTGATTGAGAGGGGGCGATGATGCGCATTATCTCGATCCCAAAACACGAAACGAGCTATTGCGCCAAAGGTGTCATTTCCATCATCAATAACGAACCAAATTGTTTGATGATCAAATTGACGATCAAATTCATTGTCCCACCCCGTATAACGTTTTGAATAAGCGTGTTGAATTTGATTGCGGGCCGTTTCCACCCGTTCGTCGCTATTAAAAACAAAGAGTTTCATAGTCTTGGCAGTTTTTTAATGACGTCGACCACCCGAGAGGGCTATACTGTAATGCCTTGCAGGAACTGGTCGGACAAAAGTAGAATATTTTTATTTGCATCCCATAGATTCACCATTGAGCGCTATTCTGCGGGCTTCGACTTTGTAGCTTACTTTTACCTTAAATATAAAATCATGCATTTCAAGTTGCAGAAGCATTTTTTGAGTCCTCTTTTTCTCGCTGCATTTGCAATAATGGGCTGTCAACCTTCAGCAAAAAAGGAAAGCAACCTTTCAGGGCAAAACCTTCCCTCCACCTACCTGGTGGTACTGGGTATTGCACAAGATGCCGGTTATCCCCAGATAGGCTGTGAGCAACCTTGCTGCAAGGCCTATTGGGAGGGCAAAGCCAATAAGCAGTACAGTACCTGTCTGGCATTGGTAGACAGGGTCAATAACAAATACTGGCTTTTTGAAGCCACCCCGGACATTACAGCACAAATGCACGAGGTGCAAAAACAGGTAACCAATCCTCCTAACTATTCGCCCAATGGTATTTTTATCACCCATGCGCACATTGGGCATTATGCCGGATTGATGTTTTTGGGAAGGGAAGCCATGGGAGCACAGCATACTCCGGTGTATGCCATGCCAGGAATGGATTCCTTTTTGCGGAGCAATGGTCCCTGGAGCCAATTGGTTTCCTTAAACAACATTCATTTAATGAAAATGAAAGGAGACAGCAGCATGGCCATCAGTGATAAAATAACGGTTACGCCCATTAAAGTACCGCACAGGGATGAGTTTTCTGAAACTGTCGGATACCTGATAGCCACTCCCAAAAAGAAAGTGCTATTTATTCCGGACATAGATAAATGGCATAAATGGGACAAGGATATTATTGAAATGGTAAAGGGCGCAGATCTTGCCTTACTGGATGGCACTTTTTATAAAGATGGTGAAATAAAAGGCCGGAGTATGGCTGAAATACCCCATCCCTTTGTAGAAGAGACCATGCAATTATTTTCATCCACCCACGATTCAATAAAACACAAGGTTAAATTCATTCATTTCAATCATACCAATCCTTTACTGAAGGAAAAATCGGAAGAAAAGGAAAAAGTAAAAGCCAATGGATTTTCTGTGGCTTACCAGGGTGAGATCATTGAATTATAGGGCAAAGGAAGGGCAGGAGGGGCCAGAATATCGGGCTTGCACGGCTGCCTTGCTTTTTATACATTTGTGTCATTAATACCCTGAGTTTATGGCATTTGACGGACCTACACGCCCTTATGAATCGGAAGATGTGGATGTACTCACGGAAAGTGAAGATCCCTGTAGTCTCATCGTGTGGAATGATGAGGTAAATACCTTTGAATGGGTAATAGAAACGCTGGTAGAGGTTTGTGGCCATAGCGCCGAACAGGCCGAGCAATGTGCCTATATTATCCATTTTCAGGGAAAATATGCTGTAAAACAAGGTACTTACGAAGAATTGAAACCTCAATGTGATGCGATCACGGACAGAGGCATCGGTGCCACCATTGAGGTAGTGGCAACCTAACACTGTTTTGGTATGCCATTATTTGCATTAGAAAAAGAATTGTATTTCCCCCCTGTTCATCTTGCAGAGCCCGACGGTATGCTGGCCGTTGGTGGTGATCTATCACTTGAACGATTATTACTGGCTTACCGGCAAGGTATCTTCCCCTGGTATGAGGGAGCACATATTGTTTGGTGGAGTCCCAATCCACGTTTTGTATTATTTCCCCCTGAATTGAAAGTGAGCAAGAGCATGCAGCAATTATTAAAAAGGCAGGCTTTTACCTTCACGGTTAATACAGCTTTTGCCGCTGTTATCGGGCATTGTAAATCGATCAGGCGAGCGGGACAAACGGGCACCTGGATCACCCCGGCCGTTGAAAAAGCCTACATAGGCTTACACCAGGCCGGGTATGCGCACAGTGCAGAGGTTTGGCTGGATGGAGAACTGGTAGGCGGACTATATGGCATCAGGATGGGGAAAGTTTTTTGCGGAGAAAGTATGTTTACCAAAGTCAGCAATGCCAGTAAATATGCCTTTATCAGCTATGTTCAATTATTACAAACAGCCGGCGTTGAGCTGATCGATTGCCAGGTACATACCCCTCACCTGGAATCGCTGGGAGGTAGAATGATCGACCGGGAGGTCTTCATAGGGCTAATTGGCCAACTGATGTAACGAACTAGAACCTGGTACCCAGGTAGTGCGGCAACATAGTCTTCCAGGTGGGCCAGTCATGCCGCCACTCTTGTCCCCAGACATCCAACTCATAATTGATCCCTTTACCATACAGTATTCCGGCAAACCGGCGGGCAGATTCGGGATCCTCATATTCACCGCTGCCCGACAGTAAATGGATATGGTGGCTGCGCCGGATCTGTTCCAGGATCGTATGATCTGTCAGGTTGGGCATATAATGCATGGGGCTATTAAAATACACATCATCATCAAAATAGCCCTTGGTATATTCGGTAAGTTCGTATACACCACTCATGGCAATACAACCATTGATAAGATCGGGTCTTTTGAAGAAGAGGTTGGCACTGTGAAGAGCGCCGAAGGAAGCACCGGATACAATAACAGGGGTCTCCTGACTTGTATGCGTGCGGATAAAGGGGACTACCTCTTCGTACACATAATCATTCCACTGGCGGTGACGGATGGCTTTGTACCGGGGTTCCATTTCATTGTTCATCCAGCTTTCGGTATTGATGCTGTTGATGGAAAAAACCTTTACTTTCCCCGCATCAATGAAGGGCTGCAGGGAGTCTATCAATCCAAAGCGTTCATACTCCAGGTAATCGGCTGCAGCAGTAGGAATGAGTAATAAAGCAAAGCCATAATACCCATAGGTAGCTATGGGCATTTCTTTATTGAGGGAGGGGCTATACCAGGAAGTAATTTGTCGTTCCATGTAGAATTTGATTATTACTTACAATATACTTGATTCAATCTACTTTTTACCACTTACTATTGCTCATCCTGGTAGGTATATACCGCATAATGTTTCAGGGCTGTGATCTTGAGTCGGTCACCCACTACATATACCTTCTTATATTCCCTAAATTGATTGTCTTTGTCCAGAAACCCAATGATACAGGAATATTTTTCGGTTCCCTTCCGGACCTCCGGACGTGGCATAATGCCAAAATTGGGGAGTTTGAGGGTATCTGTACCTTCTATTTCCTCAAATTGGAGACGCACCAGGTAGTAAAAGGTTTTGCGGGTTTCAAATAAGCGGACAGAAAAATACCAATCGTTTAAAGGGTTATCAGTTTTGATGCGGTATTCAGCAACCGGGGCCTTTTGTACCGTATCCCGAAAAGGAGGTATACTGGCAGCGGGATTGACTACGGCTGGCGCTGCGCTACTATCTGCCAGCTTAGTGGCAGGGCTTACGGGAGTTTGACCGCAACCGGCCAGGAAGCAAATGAACAAGACAAAAGGAATGGTTCTCATGGTTGTATGGTACAGTTTTGCCACAAATATGCCTAAAAAGGGGCAACAATAAAAGAACCCGGGGTCTATTGTGCAGCCGATAGCGGATTTGTTGTGTCATATATCTGCCCTTGTTGTTTATCTTCAGCATAATCAAGTATTAACCTTCCTTTTTAAGGGCATTGAACGTTGCCTGTTTGTATGAGCTAACTGTGTAGTATGTTATAATAAAAATTGATTGTATCTTTAAGCCTGACCTTCATCCTATTCGAAATGTTGACTGGCCGGGCTTGCCTGTAGCCCATCAGTTGATCGACTAGGATGAGCCAATACTATTGCATGAACCAGGTTGTTGAATTCTTTGCGAAATTACTGGACACATCGGATTGGCCCCCTCGTTGGCATTGTGGAAAATGGACGGAGTTCCATGGATGGCTATACATCATTAGTGACCTGCTGGTTTGGTCGGCCTACTTTGCAATCCCCTTTTTAATTATTCGTTTTATTTCACGGAAGCATGATGCACGGTTCATCCGCTTGTATTTTTTGTTTGCGGCCTTTATTTTGGCTTGTGGGGCCACGCATTTCTTTGATGCTATCACCTTTTGGTTCCCGGTTTACCGGATCAATGCGTTGGTGCGGGCCATTACGGGCGTTATTAGCTGGATAACGGTATTTTACCTTATAAAGATCCTACCTACAGCCTTCACTTTGCGGTCATCTCGCGAGTTGGAGGAGGAGGTAGAACAACGAAAAAAGGCAGAAGATAAATTCAGGAATTTCCTCGAAAGGTTACCGGACAGTATTATCGTAGTCAATGAGGAAGGGATTATTCAATTGGTCAATGCGCAAACAGTAAAAATGTTTGGTTATTGCCGCGAAGAACTGGTGGGTACCCGCATTGAAGCGCTGATGCCGCCACGGTATGAAAAAATGCACCCCTTCAGGCGGTTCCGGTTTTATGATACGCCACAATCGACGCAGGTAGCAGAAGGCTTTGAACTATTTGCTTTGCGTAAAGATGGGCATGAGTTCCCGGTTGAAATGAGCCTGAGTCCCATGGAAACAGAAGAGGGGTTGATGCTTACCGCATCGATCCGGGATGTATCGGAGAAAAAACAACTGGAAAAGGTGATCCGTGACACCAATATCACGCTTGAACGAAAAGTAAGGCAACGGACGGAGGAACTGGAGCGTAAGAACAAGGAACTGGAACAGTTTGCCTATGTAGCCTCGCACGATATGCAGGAACCGCTGCGTACTACCTCCAGTTTTGTCGACCTGTTGCGCAAGCAGTACAAAGGCAAACTGGATGACAATGCCGATAAGTACCTGGATTACATAGTCCAGTCGTCGGACCGCATGAAAATACTCATCAGGGACCTGCTGGACTATTCAAGACTGGGGCGTGAAAAGGAGCGGCGGCAGGTAGATTGTAATAGCATTGTAGAGCAGGTGAGGGCCGACCTGAACCGGGTGATCCGGGAAAGTAAGGCTGAGATAAAAGCCGGAAAACTACCACTGATCGACGGTTTTCCGACTGAGTTGAAACTGCTTTTCCAGAACCTGGTTAGTAATTCTATTAAGTTCCGCCGGCCAGGAGTGCCCCCACTGGTGGAAATCGAGGCAGTAAAGAGTAATGGAATTTGGGAATTTTCGTTAAAGGACAATGGGATTGGAATTGAATCGCAATACCTGGAACGTATATTTGTAATATTTCAGCGACTGCATAACCGTACAGATTATGATGGTTCGGGCATCGGGCTGGCACATTGCAAGAAGATTGTAGAATTGCATGGTGGAAGGATATGGGTAGAATCGGAACCGGGCGCCGGAAGCACCTTTTTCTTTACTATTTCTGAAATTCAGTAACCAAATGAAAAGAAAACTAGACTGTATATTGCTCATTGACGATGATGAGCCTACTAATTTCCTCAATAAAATGATCATTGAGGAAACGGGGTGCGTTAAGGAAGTGAAAGTAACGCAAAGCGCCCGCGAAGCATTGGATTACCTTTCAGGCAAACAACAAACGGCGGTTGACGGTAAACCACCGATGCCTGAACTGATATTGCTCGATATCAATATGCCAGCAATGGATGGCTGGGAATTCCTGGAGCGGTATGACAAGTTATCACCCGAACAAAAAGCCTCCATTATTGTAGTGATGCTTACCACATCATTCAACCCGGAAGATGAGTTGAAGGCCAGCAGGATTAACTATATTTCAAGTTTCCGCAATAAACCGCTTACGCAGGAGATCATTTTGGGAATACTAGAAAAACATTTCGGATGGGAGAAATGAAGTCCGGAAGACGGATTACGATAAATAATAGTTACCAGTGTTTATAACGGGATATCTACTTTTAATACGCAACCCTGTCCGCTACTGCTGATAATCTCCATATTGCCATTTTGCATTTCTACCCGGCTTACAATATTGTTCAAACCAATGCCCTTGGCTTTCTGTTTGGGGTCAAAACCAATACCGTTGTCTTTGATAACCAAGTGCGCTTTCTTGCGGGAAGTTTTTAACTCTATATCTGCATGGGTAGCGCGGGCGTGTTTTACGATATTGTTCATTTGCTCCTGTACGATGCGGTAAAGGATCAGCTTTTTATTGTTGGAAAGGGTTTCGATGTGCTGGTCATTGGCTTTTATGCGAATATGGAGCTCAGGCGATACAGTCATGTTTTCGATCATTTCCAGCAAGGCTTCTTTAAGGCCGATATCACCCAGGGAGGGGGGGACGAGGTTTTTGGATAATGACCTTATTTCATTAATGGCTTTTGAAATATTCTCATAGCTTTTGTGCAGGAGCTCTTTGCGGATATCCTCATCATTGATGGCCATATCCACGCACAATTTGGCTGTAGCCAATATCTGGTTGATATTATCGTGGAGCTCACGGCCAATTTCCCTTCTTTCCTGTTCCTGGGTTTGAATGGTGATCTGGGTGATGAGCTTTTGGGTTTCGATCTGGCTTCGCACGAGTTCTTCCTGCATTTTCTTTCTTTCGGTAATATCCATCATAGCGCCGATAACACGGTAGGGCCTTCGTTGGTCATTGCGCAGAATATATCCCCGGTCGTATACAAAACGGTAGGTGCCTGCAGCTGACAGGTAACGGTATTCTTCCTGCCACTGGTCTTTCCCCTCCTCGATACAATCCTTAATCTTTTGCAATACCCTTTCCCTGTCATCCGGATGTATTTTCTGGTTATGCCATTCAATGGTATTTTGAACATCAACAGGTTTAAATCCGAAGATGTTGGTAATGCCCTCATTCCACAATATCTCATGGGTACGCAAATCCCAATCCCAAATGGTATCATTGGTGGCTTTGATCAGGGTATTGTAGCGTTCATAGTTCTCGACCACCTTTTGCAGTATCTTTTTGCGCTCAATGCTATACTGGATGGACTTGGCCAGTAGTTTTTCATCAAACTCGCCTTTCAGGAGGTAGTCCTGGGCGCCCATTACGATGGTATTGAGGGCAACCTGGGTATCGGACAGGCCAGAAAGTACAATAATGGATATATGGGGGGCCTGTTCATTAATGCGCACAAAGGATGGGAGGCCCTCACTATCGGGGAGTGTAAGATCAAGGAAGATCAGGTCCGGGTTTTCATCCTGGACAATTTGCAGTGCTTCCTGCAATTTTTCGGCATGAAACAATTCACGTATGGGTAAACCGGTTAAACGAAGGTATTCTGTGAACAGGAAATAGTCACTTGGGTTGTCCTCCACCACCAAAATGCTCAACGGATGTGTTGAAGTGATCATAATAGGGATTTTGAATGCAGGTTTGTGCTACTTCAAACCAGCATAAACGATGTTCGAATTATTCAGAGCCTTCGATTTAGGGGCGCCCATGGTTGCCGGGCAGGGCCGCTGTTAACCACAGCAGGCAAAGGACACGATGCGAAACTGATAAAATGAACGGTGCAGAACGTCTTAAGGTGATCCAAAGAAACTCCGTATAGACAAAGAAAAGGTACTAAATCCTTTATTCAGAAAAAAATTAAGGCAATTTCTTTTTTTAGGCCAGGAGCCGGCTATTTTTGATGCCCGAAATCTCCTTTACGCCAGGGGATTTTCCGGTTTTCAATATGGCACAAGCACCCAAAAAAAGTTATTGCGAGGCTGTCTGGGAGATGGAGTCTGGAAATGTGCATATCCACTATCATGACCATGAATATGGCTTCCCCATTGGGAATGACAACGAATTGTTTGCCCGGCTTGTATTGGAGATCAACCAGGCAGGATTGAGCTGGCTTACAATCCTGAAGAAGAAAGCAAACTTCTACAGGGCTTTTGATGGGTTTGAAATTGATAAGGTGGCGCGGTATACGGACAAAAAGGTAGCCCGGCTGCTGCAGGATGAAGGTATTATCCGCAACCGGCTAAAAATTAATGCCGCCATAGAAAATGCCAAACGCATCCAGCAGCTACAAATGGAATTTGGTTCTTTTCAACAATGGCTACACGCACATCACCCGCAAACAAAGGAGGAATGGGTAAAGTTGTTTAAAAAGACCTTCCTTTTTACGGGAGGCGAGATCGTCCACTCCTTCCTGATGAGTATTGGCTACCTTCCAGGCGCACATATTGAGACTTGCCCTGTTTATAAAAAAATACTGAAAACAAAACCGGCCTGGCTGGATAAATAGAAACTAGTACGCAGACCTATGTGGAACAAGCTTCGCATCATCACCCTTATTCTTCTTGCCTGGTTCTTTGTGCATTGTTTATGGGTAGTAAAAGACGGATTTCGTGATTTTACGGGTAGGGCAGATATAGCCATCGTTTTTGGCAGCACAGCTTTTGCTGATGGTAGTTTATCGCCCTGGCTGAAGGGAAGGGTAGACGAAGGGCTTCGGTTATACCGCAATAAACAAGTGAAAAAGATAATGGTCAGCGGGGGGATAGGGACCTCCGATTATCCGGAAGGGGATGCCATGCGTAATTACCTGGTGCAACAAGGAGTACCAAAGGAGGATATCTGGGTAGATAATGAAGGGGATAACAGCTACCTGACAGCAGTCAATTTTCTATCTTTTAATCGAACTACAGGTTATACATCGGCTGTTGTTGTGAGCAGCTATTACCATATTACCCGTTGTAAATACATTGTTAAAAAACTAGGATTTCCCCATGTAGAAGGCGCCACTTCTGGCTACAGGGCAGTAAAGGACTGGTATGGGCTTGCCAGGGAATTTCCAGCGTTGTACAAATACTGGTGGATGTATTGAGGGGGAACAATTTACTAATTTAGTTGAACTGCGGGCAGGCGGTAATGCTGGCCATCATAGATAAAAAGCTCATCTATTTCGTAGCTCCAGTATTTATGAATGGGGGATTTTACCAGGTATTCTTCTATTTCTTCCTTGTTTTGGGCGGTAAAAGTGATCCATACACGCTGGGTTTCCATAGAGACCACATACTGGTCTATGATGCCCTTCTCAATTAATGTATCGATGTACACACGGTGGGAGGGAACCAGGGACATAAATTCATCGTCCATTTCAAAATGTATCGTAACCTGGAATTTCTTCATACTATCCATTTCTACTAACACATAGCGATTCACAATTGTTTACAATCTGCAGTCGGTTACCTGGTTGGCATAGTCAGCTCTGTAAGGCATGGTCACTTTAATGTAATTATCGGTATAACCTTCCATCATACCATTTTTCTCATGCCTTTCAAATAACACTTTACGTGTTTGACCAGCATGGAGTTGGGTAAAATACTGCATTTTCATATAGGACAAGTTACGCAGCGTTTTATTTCTTTCATGACGGATATTGACGGGAACAACGGGTTCAATTTCCAGTGCCCTGGTATTATCTCTTTCTGAATACGTGAAAACGTGAAGATAAGTTACGTCAAGGGCGTGCAAAAAGTCAAAACTTTCTTTGAAATGGTCATTTGACTCGCCGGGAAAGCCTACAATGACGTCCACACCTACTGCACAATGGGGCATGAGGGTTTTGATCAGGTTTACCCGGTCGGCATACAATTCGCGTTTATACCGGCGCCTCATGAGCCCCAGGATATGATTACTGCCGCTTTGAAGGGGCATGTGAAAATGAGGCATGAATTTATTGCTATTGGCTACAAACTCTATGATCTCGTTGGTGAGGAGATTGGGCTCTATAGAAGAAATTCGATAGCGATCAATACCTTGAACCTTATCCAGTTCCCTTATCAGGTCCAGAAAGCTTTCTTTGTAGGCTTTTTTCCCGGCTTCGGGCATGGCAAGCCCATCGGGCCCTTTGCCAAAATCGCCCAGGTTTACGCCTGTTAACACAATCTCCTTTACGTCGGTGGTAGCCAGTTCCTCCACATTGCGCAACACATTATCAATGGTATCGCTGCGACTTTTGCCCCGAGCCATGGGAATGGTACAGAAGGAACAGTTGTAATCGCAGCCATCCTGCACCTTCAAAAAGGTACGGGTTCTGTCATTGACGGAGTAGGAAGCATTGAAACCTGTGATGGTTTCAATATCGCAGCTGCAGATCTTGGCTGAGTCGCCCTTTGCCAGTTCCCGGATATGTTGGGCTATATTGAATTTCTCAGCGGCCCCCAGAACGAGGTCTACCCCTGGGATCTCGGCTATTTCCCTGGGTTTTAGCTGGGCATAACAGCCTGTGATGACAACCAGGCTTTCGGGGGATTTGCGTTGAATACGGCGCACCAGGTGGCGGCACTCCTTATCGGCATTATCGGTAACGGAGCAGGTGTTGATAACATACACATCTGCCTGATTTTCAAAATCAGTCTTCTCAAATCCTTCATTCTCCAATAAACGGGAAAGGGTGGAAGTTTCTGAAAAATTGAGTTTACAACCGAGTGTATGAAATGCTACTGTCCTTTTTTCTGCCATGACGGGGCAAAGATACGGGGGATTAGGGATTTAGGGGTTGGGGGACAGGATTTAGAATTGGCTAAGGCGTATTTTGCAGCAAATTATGTTCATGAAAAAGTCCCGGGGACCTGTTTCGATAGCCTTATTGGTTTTAGTAATTGTTCTAGGTATTGTATTGAAAAACAATCGTTCACGCGAACGTCAGGATATTAAACCAAGGCAGGAGGAAAGGGACAGGCGGGATACGGGGAGGCGCCAGCCTCGGGAGGACCGCCGCCGCGACAACCCACCCAGTGACGGCCCTGGCAGGGAGGGCGGTTTTGACCGCCGGGTAGGCAAATTGATCTTTACCAAACATGCCCGCTGCCGGATGGCCTGCCGCCATATTGATGAAACGGAGGTGCAGGAGATCCTGGAGCAGGGGACGATCAATGAACGGAAAAGTGACCCCGCTGCCCGGCCTGACCCCAAATATGCGCTGGAAGGGCGAACACATGATGGACAACAGGTACGGATCATCTTTGCGCCTTCGGACCGGGGAATGGTGGTTATAACTGTGATCGACCTGGATAGGGACTGGAGTTGTGATTGCAAGTAAGCTGCAGGCGTACGGATCATAGCGCATAACTGGTAGCTTTATTGGAAGTAAATGCTTATTTTCCGCGATTCAAATACGGAAACTGCCCCATGAAATACGTTTTTGCCCCATTCCGGTGGTTGTATTGTGGTTATGCTTACCTGGTATTCATTGTACTAATGTTACTGGTGGTTATTCCTGTAATTATAGGTTCCTTTTTTGGTAAACTGAAAGGGGGCAATTTTATTTACAAACTCTGTAGTTTATGGGGGGATTGTTGGTTTTTCTTCATTGGGATCAGGCACCGGAATATTTATGAAGTGCCGCATGATAAAAAACAGCAGTACATTTTTGTTGCAAACCATATCTCTTATCTCGATGCGCCCATCATTGTTACCACCCTGCGGCAGCCTGTACGGGTTTTGGGAAAGATAGAAATGTCGAAGATGCCGGTATTTGGGCTTATTTATAAAAATGCAGTGGTAACGGTCGACAGGAGCAGTGCGGAAAACCGGGCACGTAGTGTGCGGGTGTTGAAATCTGTGATCAAAAAGGGTATCTCCATATTTATATTCCCGGAAGGCACGTTCAATGAAACGCATCAACCTGTGAAGGATTTTTTTGATGGGGCTTTCCGCATTGCTATTGAAACCCAAACGCCGATCAAACCAGTGCTGTTCCTGGATGCCTATACCCGGATGCACTATAAAAGCATTTTGTCGCTAAATCCCGGCCGGTCGAGATCGGTATTCCTGGCGCCCATACCGGTAGAGGGATTGACCAGTAAAGACCTGCCTGCGCTGAAACAACAGGTGTATGCAGTCATGGAAAAAAAGTTGCTGGAGTTTAAGGCTGACTGGATTGGGAGGAATAAGGAAGCTGCGAGCCACGAGCTGTGAGCGGCGAGCATGACAAGGCTGATTCTAATAGCGTATCTTGCGCCATAATTTTTTTGATTTGTTTGCAGAAATAATCATACCACTGGCTTTACCCAAGAACTATACCTGGGCGGTACCTGCTCATTTGCTGGAACAGGTAAAGGTAGGCGTGCGGGTGGAAGTAGGGCTCAAGCAAACGAAGCGGTATGCAGGGGTTGTCAAAAGGCTGCACCATGAAAAGCCTGAGTTTTTTGAAGCAAAGGACATACTGAACGTACTGGATGCCGAGCCAATCGTATATCCTGAACAACTCAAGCTGTGGGAATGGATTGCGGGATATTATATGTGCAGTGAAGGAGAGGTTATGGCCGCAGCGCTGCCCTCACATTTCAAGTTAAGCAGTGAAACACAACTGGTATTTAATGAAGAGTATGGTGAGAACTTTGATCAGTTAGATCACGATGAATACCTGGTGGGAGAGGCGCTGCTGTTGAAGAAGGAATTGAAAATTGGAGAAGTGCAGCAATTACTGGATAGCTCGCATGTATATCCTGTAATTAAAAGGCTGATTGATAAAAATGTTTGCTTTGTATGGGAGGCGCTGAAAGAAACGTATACTCCCAAAAAAGAGAGCTTTGTACTCCTGAATCCAATTTATGATAATGAAGAGGAGCTGGCCAGGTTGTTGAATGAAGATAAAAAATTACAAAGGGCCGAAAAGCAATTGGAGTTGTTACTGAGTTACCTGCACCTCATGAAGACCGAAGGGGAGGTATCCAAGGCGCAACTGCTTAAAAAAAGCAATGCATCGGATGCACAATTAAAGGGGCTGGTGGATAAAAGCATCCTATTCCTGGAGAAGCGGCATGTAGACCGGTTGAGGTACCTGCCCCGGAATATCAATATTGATTTCACGCTCACCCCGGCACAGCAAACAGCACTGGAATTAACCACGGCTTCACTGGCTGAAAAACAGGTATGCCTGCTACATGGGGTGACCTCCAGCGGTAAAACGCAGGTCTACGTTAAACTCATTGAGGAATATGTACGCAAGGGAAAGCAAGTACTTTACCTGTTGCCCGAAATTGCGCTTACCTCACAGATCATCCGCCGCCTGCAAAAGCATTTTGGCGGATACATTGGCATCTACCACAGCAAATTCAATCAGAATGAGCGGCTTGAAATATGGAATAAAGTAAAAACGGGTGAACTGAAGATCGTGTTGGGGGCCCGCAGCTCCTTATTCCTGCCTTTTAACGACCTGGGCCTGATCGTAGCCGACGAAGAGCATGATGCCTCTTATAAGCAACAGGACCCGGCACCGCGCTACCATGCACGGGATGGAGCTGTATACTACGCTTCGCTTTTCAATGCAAAGGTATTATTGGGCAGCGCTACTCCCTCGATAGAGAGTTACTACAATGCACAAACCAACAAGTATGGGTTGGTTACCCTGCAGGAACGTTTCGGTGGAGTACAGTTGCCGGTGATCAATATCATTGATACCAAAAAGATACTGCGACCCGATAAGGACAAAGTGATCATTTCGCCCGAAATGCAGGCAGCCATTGAACAATCCCTGCAAAGGAATAAGCAGGTGATCCTATTCCAAAATCGCCGCGGTTATTCGCCCTACCAAATATGCCAGGCCTGCGGTTGGATACCTCAATGTAAATATTGTGATGTTTCGCTCAATTTTCACAAGAATACAAATAAGCTGCATTGCCATTATTGTGGCACGATCTACCCGCCGGTGTATACTTGTATGGCCTGCGGTAGTGACCGGTTCCTCACGCGCAGTTTTGGTACAGAAAAAATAGAGGAACAACTGGAAGAGCTGTTTCCAAAATACCGGATCGCACGGATGGACGTAGACAGTGTGAAAGGGAAAACTGCGCATGACAACCTGATCCAGCAGTTTGAACAGCAAAGGCTGGATATGTTGGTAGGCACCCAAATGGTGGTGAAGGGATTGGATTTTGAACATGTAGAACTGGTTGGCATCCTCGATGCAGACAGTCTTTTGAGTTTTGCCGATTTCAGGGTCAATGAACGGGCATTCCAATTGATGGAACAGGTTAGTGGCCGGGCAGGGCGCAAAGACGAGCAGGGGCATGTGATGATACAGGTATCCAATACGCGTCATCCTGTGTTGGGATATGTGCAGCAACATGACTATCATTCTTTTTACCTGTATGAAATGGAAGGCCGGAAGCAATTTGCCTATCCGCCATTCTCGCGTTGCATACTGCTTACTTTTAAACACTATGTCAAGGATGCAGCGGAAGCTGCAGCGAATAGTATCGCTGCTTCACTGAAAACGGAGTTTGGGAATTTCCTGGTAGGTCCGGCAGAACCCGTTGTAAACCGGGTACGCAATCAATACCTGATGGAGTTGTTGATCAAATTGCCGAGGGAAGCGCGGATCATCCAACGCTGCAAACAACAAATACAGGAACAAATTGCCATCATGCACCAACACCAGCGCTTTAAGAAAGTAGTGGTTATTGTGGATGTGGATACGATGTGATAGGGAGTTGATGAATAATTTTGAGCAGTTTTAAATACCGATATGCAAATCCAGCAAAACACTTCTTTACTTCCCTACAATACGATGGGCATAGATGTGAAGGCCCGGGCTTTCGCTTCTTTTACGGATGTAGATGAATTGATACAACTATTAGAAGCAGGAGCGGCAAACAATCATCCATTGGTATTGGGAGGAGGAAGCAATATCCTTTTTACGAAAGATTATGACGGATGGGTATTGAAGAATGAGGTAAAGGGTATTGAAGTGATAGCGGAAGACGACGATTATGTATATGTAAAAGCGGGGGCTGGGGAGAATTGGCATGACTTTGTCATGTATTGCCTGGAAAGGAACCTGGCAGGGGTAGAAAACTTATCGCTTATACCTGGTAATGTGGGCGCCAGCCCCATGCAAAATATTGGGGCTTATGGGGTAGAGATCAAAGATGTGTTCCAGGAATTGGAAGCCTTGCATCTACACGATAAAAAGGTACAATTGTTCAGTCTGAACGATTGCGGATTTGGCTACCGTGAAAGTGTCTTCAAACACCGGTACCGCAACCAGTTTGTTATTCTCAACGTAACTTACCGGCTTCGTAAGAAGCCCCAATTCAATACTAGCTATGGAGCTATTGAACAGGAGCTGGAACGCATGGGAGTAACACAACCCGGCATACAAGCTATTTCGCAGGCTGTGATCAATATACGCCGCTCAAAACTACCTGATCCGAAAGAGATCGGGAATACAGGCAGCTTTTTTAAAAACCCTTCGATACCCTCCACTTTCTTTAAAGAATTACAAGTAACATTCCCGGGCATTGTTGGTTATGGCAATTCAGATGGCAGTACCAAGCTGGCGGCAGGATGGCTCATTGAACAATGTGGCTGGAAGGGGGTGCGCAGGGGAGATGCCGGCTGTCATACCAGGCAGGCATTGGTATTGGTAAACTATGGCCATGCTACCGGAAAAGAGATATACGACCTCAGTGAAGAAATTCTGCAAAGTGTCAAAACAAAGTTTGGCGTAACACTGGAAAGGGAAGTGAATATTGTTTAAGAGAGGGAGAAATGGGGTACAACAGGGATAAAAAAAGCGGCTCTAATGAGCCGCCTGTGTAACTTATATGCTACAAATACTTTCGACTAATTAAAGTCTTCTTCACCTAATTCTTCATCCGAAAAAGAACTGGCATTACCCAAGTTAAGCATGGACCCCATGAGGTCTTTGAACTCAACCTTATTTTCCACGATCTTTTTACTGATCAGGGAGAAAGAGGCCAACCCATGGAGTACAAATTCCATTAATAAGGCAGCTTCTTTTTCATTGGCCTGTTTAAAGAATTTCTTTACCAGGGCATGAAGGCCATCAACCCGGTACAGTTGCTGGATCTTATCGGCATCGGTCGTATTGAACAGGATGTTCAGGGAATTGCCTTTGTCGAACCAGGTCTGGATAGAACGGTATGGGTTTTCATCAGGCTGTTGTTGGTTACGTTTCTTCTTTAAAGATTCGGGATTGGGGAAGTAGTGAACAAACTGGGTGCGGATCGATTTATCCAGCAGGTTCATAGCCACCTGATAAGGGCCTTCCTGTTCTCCCTCATACACCAATTCGATCTTCCCGGTAATAGAGGGAATAACGCCAATCATATCGCTGATCCAAACCTGGGTATCATTTTCCTGGTTTATGATGACCCGTCTTTCAGCAGCACTGATAGCATTTTCAAATGCCGAGATGCTTAAACGGGCCGATACGCCACTCTTCTTATCCACCAGCTCACTACTGCGTGCTTCAAACGGTATTTGCTCGATGAGCCTTTTGATAAGGTCACTGATGCGCACCTTTTCTTTCTGTTCTGCTGGCACTTCTGCTTCCTGTTCGGTAATGGAGAGGGCCGTTTCGATGTTTTTGGGGTAGTGTGTTAAGATCTGGCTTTCGATACGGTCCTTTAAAGGGGTTACAATAGAACCCCGGTTGGTGTAATCTTCAGGATTGGCTGTAAACACAAACAGTATATCCAGGGGCATACGGAGCTTGAAGCCCCGGATCTGCACATCGCCTTCCTCCAGTATATTGAACAAGGCTACCTGTATACGTGCCTGCAGGTCGGGGATTTCATTGATCACAAAAATGCCGCGGTTGCTACGGGGGATGATACCATAATGGATAACCCTTTCATCGGCAAAATGGAGTTTGAGGTTGGCTGCTTTAATGGGATCTATATCACCAATCAGGTCGGCTACACTTACATCGGGTGTAGCCAGTTTCTCACCATATCGTTCGCTGCGGTGTAACCAGGTAATGGGCGTTTCATCACCTTTTTCCTCAATAAGGTCTTTTGCATAACGGGAGATGGGCTGGAGCGGATCGTCATTGATCTCACTGCCATACACTACAGGAATGTATTCGTCCAATAGTTCCACCATCTGCCGGGCCATGCGGGTTTTGGCCTGGCCCCGTAAACCCAGGAAAAGGATATTGTGCTTGGAAAGCAAGGCTCTTTCTACATCGGGGATCACCGTTTCCTCATAACCCACAATACCATTGAAGGTGTTTTCCTTTTTCTGAAGGGAACATATCAGGTTCTTACGGATCTCTTCTTTTACCGACAGGGGTTTATAACCGCTCTTTTTCAGTTCTCCTAAGGTTGCTGCTAATCTTTTATTCATTACGTGTTATTCAGTTAAATAAATTACATCATTTAGAAGCGTTGATCACTTTGAATTTGCCAATCTTTAACTCTTGCAAGGCTTGAACCGTTGACTTATAGGTTGTATTCTCTTCATTGCCCTCCAATATGATTAGTACTGTAAATGTCTGAAGTTTCCTTTCGACATTGCTTTTTGCTGAAGATAGCAGGTATTTAATATTGGATACAGGGGGATTTTGAATGGTCTTCATTTGCAGACTTCCTTCATCACCCATGTGGTACGTTAAGGAACCATCTTTCGTCACCAACATCACCAATTGTCCCTTTTGCTCAATATCTCGCTGTACAGAGGGCAATCTATCTACTTCATGATTTTTGCAGGCCATACAACAACAAAGCAAAAACAGCCCAGCGAATAATAATTTCATAGGCTTTTATTAGTACACTGTTTTTCTCCTGCCGCTTTCAAAATCTTTAAATATAAAGGCACCCAGTTTGTCTAAGGAAGCAAAGAAGGCCTTTCCATTATTGGTTTCTGTAAATTCCTGCACAAACCTTTGCAAATAAGGGTCGGTAGCGATCATGAAAGTAGTGATGGGTATTTTAAGCTTTTTGCATTGGGCGGCCAGGTTAAGGCACCGGTTGGTAATCTTCCTGTCCAAGCCAAAACTATTTTTATAGTATCGCTTCCCAATTTTGAGGCAGGTAGGTTTTCCATCGGTGATCATGAAGATCTGCTTATTGGGATTCTTACGCCTGCGCAACAGGTCCATCGCCATTTCCAATCCAGCAACGGTATTGGTATGATAAGGGCCCACTTGCAGGTAGGGCAGGTCTTTGATCTCCACTGGCCAGGCATCATTTCCAAATACCACAATATCCAGGGTATCTTTCGGGTACTTGGTAGTAATGAGCTCACTGAGGGCCATGGCCACCTTTTTGGCCGGCGTGATGCGGTCCTCACCATACAGGATCATGGAATGGGAAATGTCGATCATCAGCACAGTAGAGGTCTGGGCCTTGAAATCTGTTTCCCGGATGGAAAGATCATCTTCCTGCATGCTAAAGCTCTCAATACCATGATTGATCTGGGCATTGAGGATGGATGTGGTAAAGTCGATCTGTTCCAGGGTATCTCCAAACTGGTAAGGCCTGGAATCGGGACTGATCTCATCACCCTGACCTGGTTTAAAGGTATGGTGCTGGCCCTGTTTGGTCTTTTTGAGCTTGCCAAAGATCTCTTCGAGTGATTTCTTGCGGATGCCCTGCTCGGTCTTGGAAGTGATGGATATTTGCCCGTTTACGGGATTCTCCTGGATATATCCTTTCTCGCGCAGGTCTTCAATAAAATCGCCCATACCGTACTCATTGTCTGTGAGTTCGTATTCTTTGTCCAACTGGTTCATCCAGTTAAGGGCTTCATTAATATCGCCATTGGTATAAGCCAGTAACTGCATCAGCACGTCCAATAACTGGTCAAACCGACTCTTCCCCTCACTATTGGGATCAAATTTTGTAAAATGATGGCCTATCACAGATTATGTTTTTACTATATAAGGGTTTCTCTCAATTTAAGGATAATTGCCGACAAGGGAAATGGCAATACCTATCAATTTCAATAACAAATTGTTAAGTGAAATTGTTGGCAATGGAAGACCAGGCACCCAGGCAACACGGCATAGGAGCGCCAAGTCCTTCAGGAGGCAAGGAGGAGGGAAGGTATAAAGTCAACGAGACAAGACAACGAGATTCCTTAATTTTTGAGGAAGGATGTTGTTAATTGTTGATCAGCTGATTTAACACGCAATAAGTACATACCCTGTTTGAGTTCGCTTATATTGAATGAAGTTACGATCGCATTACCAGCCGATTCTACGTTTATTGTTCTTACCATTTTTCCTGTGGCATCAATTACCTGCAAGGCTACATTTCCCTTCATGCCAGCCGGCAGTTGAACCTGTAACAAGCTAGTCGCAGGATTGGGGAACAATTGCAATTCAGTATGCTGGTTGTTCAGTCTTATGATGAGTATTTTACTGTACTGTTTTTTACCATCAGCGTCCTTTATGAGCAACCGGTAATAATTGGTAGCTGGTGAGGGGTGTGCATCGGTATACGAATAAGATTTATTGAATGATGTGGTATTAAGTGGTGGCAGTGTACCTATGGATAAATAGCTCTTTCCATCCACGCTACGTTCTACGACAAACTGGGCTATATTTTGTTCATCGGCGGTTTTCCATTGCAGTACCACTTCGTCATTGCGTTTCTGGGCCGAAAACTGGGTTAACAGCAAGGGGAGGGCAGATGCATCGTTTTGAAATGCTGCCAGGGCAAAATTATTATCACCTCCTTGCGATATCCATCCAGCAACGTAGATCGTTTGGCTTATCAGCCTTATTTTCCGGGCATTGTCGTTTTGACCGGAAGCCAGATCAGCGGCAGCCATGCCATCGCCACTAAAGGTTAGATCCAGGGCACCATTGGTGAGGTAACGAACAAGATTAAAATCGCCGTTGGCGCTGTTCCCAGCCAGGAGTATTTTACCATCGCTTTGTATGGCTGTGCCTATTGCCTGGTCATCGGTAAGGCCAGGACCAATATTGGTGGTAACAATCCCAGTACCATTGAAAGTATTATCGGTGGTGCCATTGGTATTTAAACGAATAGCGGCAAAATCATCCTGACCGCTCAGATCTGCCCATCCGGCCAACAGTATCTTACCATCTGCCTGGAGTGCAGATGCATAACAATGGTCATCACCGCCAATAGAAATGGTCACAATGCCAGTTCCGCCGCCAAAGGTATTATCCAGCGTGCCATCGGTATTGTAACGTACAGCAGCAAAGTCATACACCTGGCCGCCCGCACCACTGGACCCCGTTGCAACAAACTTGCCATCGGGCTGTAATAATAACCCGGATATGAAATCTTCGGAACCTCCATTCAGATCAGTCGTTACAATACCATCACCGCCACCGAAAGCAGGATCGGGTGAACCATTGGTATTGTACCGTACCAATGCAAAATCGCCATTGCTGCCTGAATTACGGTATCCGCCTACTACGATCTTCGCATCGGGCTGGATCACTACATAGGAACCATGATCGTCGGACAAGGCACCTGTAATATCGGTCGTAACAATGCCATCGCCATCAAAGCTCAGATCGAGGGTGCCATTGGTATTGTAGCGTACGACGCCAAAATCCTGGCTATTTGTAATGCCCACCGTTCCCACTACCACTATCTTTCCATCTGCCTGTAGTGCTACACCAAAGGCATCATCATCTCCGGGTGTGATATTGGTGGTGACTTTACCGCCGGTGCCAAAAGTATTATCGAGTGTGCCATTTGTGTTATAACGTACCACCGCAAAATCAAGGTCGGTTCCGTTAGAACTATTACCTACGACAACTATTTTGCCGTCGGTCTGTACCACCAGATTCCTACCCATATCGGAACCTGTTCCGATGGGGGTAATGGCTGCACCGCCGGTTCCAAAGGAAGGTACAAGGGCGCCAATTTGTGCATGGGAATAAATAGAGGTAAATAGAAGGGCCAGGAGGCAAGCAAGCTTACTCATAACTACAGTTTTGAAAGGTGAAGAATTAAAATAGCCGGGGATAGTGGACTATGATCTAAGAAATTGGAGATTGAATGAGACTCACAGGGTTGCTTAGGCTAACCTAATTTAATCAAAAAAAATCAAGTAGGAAAGTATTGCGCCCCTTATTTTAATGAAATGGTAGTGCATTAACCAATGGCTAACAGGAAAGCAATAAAAAAGCATCCATGATGCGATCTATGGATGCTTTTAAAAGGGTACAAACAACAGTAATTTACTAACCAACGGGTTATTATTCAGCAGGATAGGGGATTGGGGGAAATCGCCGTTTTAATTATAGCCAGGATTCTGGTCCAGAGCTGGTTGTTTGTCTCTTTCTCCCTGTGGAATAGGAAAGAGGTCAAAGGCTGGCTGGTAAGCACGTTTTTCCAACAGGAACCTTTCGTATTTGAAAGTGGTCCCTGTTTTGGTGATCTTCATACCATATGCGTCTGTAGAGGCTGCTAACCCACCAATACGCCATCTTCTCATATCCCAGAAACGTTGGCCTTCAAATGCCAGCTCAACCCTTCGTTCATGGCGTATCCGCTCCCGCATTTCATCTTTGGAAAGTCCTACAGGAAGGGCTGGCATATTTACACTGGGCCTGGCCCTGATCTGATTGATGGCGTCATACACTGTTTGATCGGGTCCCGCCAATTCATTCTGGGCTTCGGCATAGTCCAGGAGGGCTTCTGTATAACGCATGAATATCCAGTAATGGCTACCCGGCTTATAGGAAGAAATAAGGGTGGCATTTTCATCCAGGTTCTTGGCTACATAGTAACCCGTTTGGGTAGCAGCGGTACTATTGTTCAGCCCATCGGCCCCTGCACCTACAAAGGTATTAATGGAAGCACCCAGCCAGGTACGCCCATTGTAAATGATGGATTGATGAAAACGGGGATCCCTGCCAGTGTAGGGATTATTGGGGTTGTAGCCCGAAGTGGGGTCTGTAATGGCTTTCCCATTGGTCATCTCATACTCATCTACCATATTTTGCAAAGGCTGGAGATTTCCCCATCCGCCACCACGGCTGGGTGGCTCTGTATGCCTTACCCAGTCATTGGAAACCACCTGCCATACGTGGTTGATAGTGGATTGAAAAATGATCTCGGGTGAAGTACGGGTATGGAAAAGGGTTTTATAATTATCATCCAGGCGGTAAACGCTTTTCATGTCCACGACAACCTTGGCAGCAGCAACGGCAGCTCCCCATTTGGCCGCTTTGTTATCAGGATTGTGCAGCAGACTGGCGGCATATAATAAGGTCCTTGCTTTTAACAACAAAGCTGCCCCCCTGGTAGCTCTACCGAGTTCAACAGCTGGCCAGGTATTGGCCAGGTAATTGGTAGCACTGTCACAATCTTTGGCAATAAAGGCAACGACTTCATCTTCCCCATTCCTGGGTAAATTGAGCTTATCATCAATTGTCAAAACCTTATCAATAAGCGGTACTGCACCATAACGTTGATACAATTGGAAATAGAAAAAAGCGCGTAGAAAATAGGCTTCGCCTTTCATCCGGCTTCTACCTGTTACCTGCGCCGGATCATCGGATACGGGAACCTTGTCTATTTTGGCAATGAACCTGTTTACCTGTCTTATATGCTGGTATTTGCCGGCCCATATATCCACAGGATTGTAAGTAGGGGATATGGAACCATTGGTAAATCCTACGGGACTGTTGGATGTAGTATATGGACATTTGGCTTCATCAGAAGCTGCGGCCCAGGTAAAAGAATAGGCGGGCATCCAATCGCCGGCACCGATACCATTGTTATAAACAGCAGCCAGGTAAGCCTGGGTTTGAACATAATCACCAAATACCTGGTCTTCGGTCAATCCGCCCGATTCGGCCTTATCCAGGTAACCATTCACTTTGGAACAACTGGTGAAAACAAGCAGGCTTAGAAGATAACAGACCAATGCCATAGCAGATCTGTTCGTTTTATTATTAAGTATCATGAAAAGAGAATTTATCATATTTAGAACAAGAGGGATGAGATTAGAAATCGGTTGACACGCCAATATTGAACACTTTTAATTGCGGGTAATAGAAGCCTTTCCCACTTGGTGCCTCGGGATCAAAATAATTATTGCCCATTTTATCCCAGGTGATCAGGTTCATACCATTGGCATATACACGCACAGATGAAAGAATGGCCTTTTTGGTAATGGCTACATTCCTGAAAGAATAACCGACCTCAATATTCTTTAGTCGTATATAGCTCGCATCCTTCAGGAAAAAGGATGAAGTGCGCCAGTTGTTGACATTGGAATTGTAATGAAGGGCAGGGTAGGTGGCCGTGGCAGCAGTTTGGGGTGTCCACCTGCCCAGGTGTTGTTCCAGGGCTGATGCCTGGTTGTAGAACTCCCAGGCGCCTTCATGGCTGAACAGGATATTGTAATTGGCTGCACCCTGGAATAAAACGCTCAGATCAAAACGCTGAATACTAATACCGGCCGAAATACCATACAGGAATTCCGGAACATTGGTACGTCCAATGGGGCCTTCATCCAGGGCATCGATCACATTATCGCCATTCAGGTCTTTGTATTTCAGATCGCCGGGAATAACAGTGCCAAACTGTTTGGGACTCTTGGTGATCTCTTCCTGGTTTTGGAAAAAACCAATGGAAGTCAATCCAAAGAACTGCCCCAGGGCTGTACCGGTTCGTTTAAGGTAATCATACCGCCTGTCGACCTCATCCATAAAGCGTATCTTGTTTTTGGCATACGAGCCATTGGCATTTACAAAATAGTTGACCTTACCAAGCCTTTGGCGGTGGCTGATTTCCACTTCAAATCCCTGATTTAGGATTTCGCCCATATTGGCAGGAGGGAGGTTAGCGGAGGATACACCTATGATAGCTGGTACCGATCCGCGCACGATCAGGATGTCTTTGCGTTTTTCACGAAACAAGTCGGTAGTAATACCCAGGAGTCCATTCCATAGTTTTACTTCAAGGCCAATATTGGTTTTATAGGCTTTTTCCCAGGTCACCTGTTCATTGGCCATGGCGCCCTCCATCCGGCCGCCGATGCCCTGCAGGTTTTCTCCATAACTATAGCCGCCAGCGGTATTATATTGGGATACAAATAACCACCTACGTCCACTATTGAGGCGATCGTTACCTGTCAAACCATAAGAAGCCCTTACTTTAAGGAAGTCCAGCACAGGATTTCCCTTCAGGAATTTTTCCTGTGTAAGTACCCAGCCAACGGAGACGGCGGGAAAGAAACCGTACCGGTTATTTTTAGCGAAGTTGTCAGTGCCATTATAGCCCGCATTGAACTCTGCAAAGTATTTATTGCGGTAATTGTAGGTAATCCGGGAAACCAGTCCCTGGGTGACAAATGGGATCAGTTTTTCGGCAGAGGCGGCGGTACCTCCCGCCAGGTACTGAGTTCTATTGGCCAGCAGCATCCCGGTAACGTGGTGGTCTTTAAATGACTGCTCATAGTTGAGGGAGGCATCCATCCAGATGGTGCGGCTTTGATCATAGGCAGGTGAAGGAGCGCTCAGCGGCAGGTCGCTGCTGACATAGGTGTAGCTGGCTGTATCATTGATATCACCTACGCCGTTGTATTTGGCAGTCCTTGCCTGGCGGGTACGTCGAAGATCATTTCTGAAAGCACCATCAAAGGAATAGCTGCCTTTCAAATACAGCCCCCGGGTAATGAAGTCCAGTTTACGGGTTGCCGTGAGCATACCAGACAGGAAGGAATTAAAACTTTGCACATAGCCAGTGGTATTGAGCAAGGCAAAAGGATTGCCCCTTACTTCACCACCATAATAGCCCGTAGGATATTTAATGGGGGAATAGGTAGGGGGCGTTTTAAACAGGTAATTGAATACATCATAGGTAGAGGAAGCTGATTGATTCCTGTCTTCAATAGCACCTGTCAGGTTTAGGCCAATGGAGAAATTTTCGTCGAAGTCAATATCAATATTGGAGCGGAAATTATAACGTTTATAAATAGTATTGGGATCATACTGCGGTTGTTTTTCGGACTTGTACAGGCCATCTTGCTGTGTATATCCCACGTTCACAAAGTATTTGGCCATCCTGCTGCCACCGCTGATGTTAAAATTGGCGCGTGTCATTTGGGAGGGTTTTATCATTTCATCGATCCAGTCTACATTGGGATACTTATAGGGATCTGAATTGGTTTTATAGGCTTGTATGGCTTCTTCCTTATAGGGCGGTAATATACCGGTAGGATTATCGTTGTAATAGGCTTCATTGGCCAACAAAGCCAGGTTATAAGAGTCCAGGAATTGAGGCATACGGGTAGCAGATTGTATGGACCTTTGCAGGCTGGCGCTAATAGCAGGTCTGCCTTCCTTTCCTCTCCTCGTTTTTACAATAATGACGCCATTGGCTCCTTTTACGCCGTATAAAGCAGTGGCAGAAGCATCTTTCAGGATAGTGATATTTTCAATCTCATTGGGGTCCAGCACCGATAATGAGGTGGCGTCCTTCTGAACGCCGTCGATGGTGATGAGGGGATCGGTATCATTGGAGGTAGCGCGGCCCCGGATATACATTTCGGGCATATCGCGGCCGGGATCGCCCGAACGCTGTACAGTGATCAAACCAGGTAACCGGCCTGCCAGTGCATTGGCAATATTGGCCACAGGGCTTTGCTTGATCTCCTTGGAGGTGATGGAGGCGATGGCACCCGTTTGGGCCATTTTCTTTTGGGTTTGACCGAAACCCAATACCACCACCTCATTTAATTGTCCTTTTTCTTTCTTTAGAAGGATTTCCCGTATTACAAGGCTATCTCCATTTATTTCAATACCGGTTAGTTCCTTGTTTTCATATCCTATGGAGGTAATAGCTGCGGTATGACTACCCTTGGGAAGTACCACTGCAAACAGGCCATCCTGATCGGTAATGGTAATATGGGTACCAGACCTGATGGTAGCTCCCGCTACTGGTTCACCACTTTCTTCATCCATTACTTTACCAGTAAAACTACCCGGGATGACAGTTTGCTTTTTGGGATTGGCAGGCTTCTTTCCTGTACGAATTATAACATAACCATTGGTTTCTTCAAAAACAAGGTTACTATTAACAAGCATGGCTTTGAGGATATCCTGTATGGGTGCTTGCTTAAAATCGCGTGCGGGTGTTTTGTACCTCCCTGCTTCTTCGGGATTGTAAACAAAAGGGATACCGGTTTCGGCCTGTAATTTTTCCAATACTGTTTTTACGGTCTCCTCTTTGAAAGAGATACTAACCTGTTTTTTCAGGAGGCCCGGTGATTGAGCATGAAGGAATATACAGCCTGCCAGTAGCAGTAGCAGCAAACTGGCGGTACGCGCTGTTTGGGATAGTAATGACATGGCGCTCCCGGAAAAAGAGCCTGCGCAATTTTTCATACGTTTGTTTAGTTTGTTATAATAGAATGAAACCAGGAAAGGGACAAAGGTGAATGGTTCACCTTTTATATCAATAGATGCTATAACTCCCGTTGGGTAACTTACGATATTGGTTGTGGTACAAGCGGCAGATCACTTCCAGTACTTTTTCGGCTTCCACCTCGCGCTTAAATGTAATAGTATATTTATTTTGTTGTATCGTATGATGGTCAGTATGGACAGACACGTTATAGAACTGGGCGAATGCCTGTGTTAAAGCGGAAAAATCAACACCAGTAAGCACCAGTTCATTCGAGGTCCATGCATTTACCAACGCAACAGGAAGATCATTCACCTGATACTTACCAGTAGCAGATTGCACCCTGAGCTCTTTACCAGGGGGCAATACCGATAATGGTCTGCTGCCAAGGCTCACAGCTACCTTACCCGTAGCTACTGCTACAGCAGGGTGAAGACTGTCTTCCAGGTTTACGGTAAAGGAAGTGCCCAATACTTTTGTTTGCAGGTTCCCAGCCTGTACAATGAATGGGTGGGAGGGATCCTTCTTCACATCAAAAAATGCTTTGCCCTTCTGCAAGGCCACGGTGCGCGTATGCCTGCCATAATCCTGCAGGTATGCTAACCTGGCACCTCCCGATAGCCATACAGCACTACTATCCGGAAGACTGATCTTATAGGTCTTCCCGACAGGTACCTCTATAGTCGCTGCAATAGGAACAGCTTGAGGGACCAATTGGCGATACCAAAACCAGGAGCCTACCGCTACCATTAGTAAGACAGCAGCTGCCGCCGCCCAGCGCCAGGCGAATACTGTTTTATGGGAAGGGCTTTGCTCATGCTCGACAATTGGTGTCGCCTGGTCTATTCCCTGGTGTATTTGTTGCAATAAATTTTGCAGGTGTGCCTGCTTATTGGCTCCGGGCCTGAAAAATGGTTCCTGTGTTTTATTCAACCCGGCATACCATTGTTCCAGTACCGACAATTCCTCAGCTGTAAGGTCGCCTTGTTGGTAGCGTTGCAATAATTGCTGTATATACTGTTCGTCCATAAGAAAAAGGAGCCCCTTTAATTACTTAGCAAATGAAAGAAGTGAAAGTACCATACGGCGGGAAAATATTTTTTATTACCAGCCTCTTGCTGTTATTAAAATAACCAGGAATGAATTTTATTGACTGAAGCACGGAGGCGTTTAACGGCAATCCCCAATTGGTTTTTGACGGTTTGCCTGGATAGATCCAGGTTGCTGGCAATTTCTGGAATACTCTTGTCCTCATTGCGGCTTAGCTGGAATATTTTTTTCATTTCCCTGGGCAGGGCTTCTATTTCGGTATGAACCAGGGAGATCACTTCCCGGTATTCCAACTGTTGTTGAACGCTGTTGACTGTTTCGCCTGCCTGCTGTTGGATATCAACAAGAATGGCCTGTGTTTTCAGGCGACGATGGTAATGGTTGTAAATTTTATGACGTAATGCGGTATGAAGATAGGCGGCAACCTGGAAACTGTTGCCTTTATTGGACTGCACCTCAGGAGCATGCTCCCATACCCAGATAAAGAGTTCCTGTACCAGGTCATCGGCCAGGTGTCTGTCGTTTGTTTTTTGAAAAGCAGTTTGCAATAAAGCAGGAGCGAACCGGTAATATAATTCATCAAAAGCCTCCTGGTGGCGCTGTTGAACCAGCTGCCATAATTCCTGTTCGCTATGGGCTTTCAGATCGTTCATGCGGGGCATTTACTGATGCAAGGTATATTACCTACGTTACGCGATTATTAAGGATCACTGATAACAATGTATCATTTTTTTTCTGATCGCCATGGACTAATCAGCTATTTAAGTGAGCAAACGTTTGCGCAGGAAAGTGCGGTCGCAAAAGGTGATAACATCAAAAAAACCCGTCCGGACAAAAGCCAGACGGGTTTCTTTTATGCAGGATGTACCTGGTTATTTCTTATTCGTATCCTTTGCTGCGCCTTGTGAATCGGGCGTAGAGATATTATCGTTCTGGAGCTCCGAAGCATTGGCAGGTTTGGCACCTCCCTTGAATTGTTTCTCCCATTCACCCAGTTGCATCAGCATCTGGAAGGAAGAATAGATATCCTGAGCAAATACTTCCTGTGAACCGGCCAGGCTATGCCCCCTGTTGTTCAGGTAAGCCAATGCCTGCATGGCCAATTGCTCATTGCTCATATCATCGCCCAGTGTACGATAATAGCGCATTTGCTGTTCCAGGTCGCGCTTCATTGAAGTGTTCACTTTAGCAGCCAGGGTCATATCACCCGCTTCATAAGCCGCCAGCAGGAATGACATAGAAACCCGGTTATGGAAATTACCGCGGTTGGAAGTCATACCATAAGGCACATTGCTTTCCAATACGTTGTTGTCATAGCGCTGCAACACTTTTTTGGCAGAGTCCTTCAGGTTCAGCTGAGCCAGGTTTAACCCCAGCAGGGCATGCGCCTGACGAATGCTGTTGATATGACGACGGTTTTCTTCATCATAATAAACACCGCTTCTGTTGGCGCCACCATACTTAAACTTCTCCATCACATTCGTATACATTACATTGGTCGCAATGTTATTGGCATTTTCGATGGGTACCAGTCTGTAAGACAAACCTTCCATACGGGTGTACTTCTCCAGGCCCAGGTTTTCAAGCTCCTGGGTAGAAGTGAAGTAAATGGGCCTTTTCCAGTTATTGGCGGCGATCAGGGCCAGTACCGCCAGATCGTTCTTATCAATGGAATTGCGGTTAATATCCAGTTTCAGCTCACTTACAATGGTATCGCCGGGATTCAGTTTAATGGTCTTTTTCACGGCTTCCACATCTACAGGGATGCTGAACTTCTTCACGGGGTATACGCTTGGGCGCTCTTCATCACCTTCCATGGGAGCCATCTTGGCTGGGTCCTCGCTGGCTATTACATCTTTAAATACCTTGTACAGATCATAATAATCAGTTTGGTTGTAGCCAGGCAAAGGATAATAGTAAATCCTGTCGCGTTTGCCGCCCTGGATCTGCTCGGGGGTTAAGATCACATCAGCAGGTTCGCTTTCGTTTACTTTATAACGCAACTGGTTGATGTACCAATCGGTGCCCAGGAGGCTATAGTTTACTACCCGCAGGTCCTTGCGCACACCTTCTACTTCCTGGGTGTACCAAAGGGGGTAGGTATCATTATCGCCAAAAGAGATCAGGATGGCATTCTTTTCACAACTTTCGAGGTAATCGGAACCCAGGTCGCGGGCCAATACCTTTTTGCTGCGGTCGTGGTCGTCCCATTCCTGCGATGCCATTATCACTGGCACGGCCAGTAAGGTCACACCAAAGGCAGCATAACCGGCCATGGCGCCCTTGAGGTACTTGCTCAGGAATTCCCTCACCCACAATACACCAAGGCCAATCCAAATGGCAAAAGCGTAGAAGGAGCCCACATAGGCATAGTCCCGCTCACGAGGCTGGTAGCCTGCCTGGTTGAGGTAAATTACAATAGCAAACCCGGTAAAGAAGAACAAGGCGGAAGTCACCAGCCAATCGCGCCGGTTACGGTATTGATAGATCAAACCAACAACACCCAGGATTAAAGGCAAAAAGAAGAGTTTATTATTGGCCTTATTTTTAGAACCGGCAGTTTCCGGCAAAACATCCGGCGTACCGTGGCCAAAGAACTTATCTATCGGAGTGATGCCACTATTCCAGTTACCATCGCGACGATTGCCGAAGCCTTGCAGGTCATTTTGTTTACCGGCAAAGTTCCACATAAAGTAGCGCCAGTACATCCAACGGAACTGGTAGTTGAAGAAATAACGTATTTCCGAAGCCCTGGAAGGTTCTTCATCGGGTTCAAGGCCGCCAAAATTTCGGTATACCTGCTCCTGTTGCCTTTCATTATTGGGATCCCAGGCGCGGGGAAACAAGTGGGCGGTTGGCATGCTACCATAATCAATACCACCATTCTTGCCAGCTACTTCATACTTGTCTTTTCCTTTTACATAGCGGTCGCCCGTAACTACAAAGTTCTCCTGAGATGGTTTATCAGAGAAGTAAGGACCGTAAAGGATGGGCCAATCACCATATTGCTCACGGCTAAGGTAACCTACAAGGCTCACAGGATTATCTACATTGTACATATCCACGGATGGATTGGCCGAAGACCGTATCAACGTAGTGAAATAGGTGGAATAACCCAGGATAACAAATATGGCTGACCAGATGCCGATCTTCAGGAAAGAAGCAACACCTGATTTATAGAAGTAACAAAGTGCGATCAAACCACCTAAACCAAGCAACAGGATCACAAAAGAACCGGCCGACTTGATGAAGGGGAAGCAGAACAACAGGATAATGGCAGAGAGCCATACGGGGAACAGGGTGAATTTTTTGATCTGTGCCTCACCAAAACGAAGACCTATGATCAATAGGGCGGCCAGCAGGATAAAGTAGCTGGCAAAGCCACTGAAGAAAGGTAAACTGAAATCGTTCACAAACAGGATATCAAAAGCGCCGGCGCCCTTGATAGACCATTGAATGATGACTACCTGAACCAGGCCGGTAATGACGCAACCCAGCATAAAGGCGAAAAAAGTGCCCCAGGCGGTAACCTTGTAACGTTTGAAATAATATACCATTACAATGGCAGGAATGGTCAACAGGTTCAACAAGTGAACGCCGATAGACAATCCCATCATGAAGAAAATGAATACAATCCAGCGGTCGGCGCGGGAAAACTTATGGCCATCGGTCTGACTTTCCTTATCTACCTCATGTTCCCATTTCAGGATGGCCCAGAAAACGATGGCAGTAAATAAAGAAGAGAGGGCATATACTTCACCTTCCACAGCACTGTACCAGAATGAATCTGAGAAAGTATAGGCCAGGGCGCCTACTACACCGGCAGCCATTACGGCAAAAGTTTGTTCACCGGTAAGCTCGGCACCTTTTAGCACCAGTTTGCGGGCAAAGTGGGTGATGGTCCAGAAGAGGAATAATATGGTAAAGCCGCTGGCAATAGCATTCATAAAGTTGACGCCCCTGGCTGCATTAGCGGGATCATCGCCAAAAAGAACGATGAAGAAACGGCCAAGAAGAACGTACAAAGGGGCTCCGGGGGGGTGGGGTATCTGTAACTTGTAGGCACTGGATACAAACTCGCCGCAGTCCCAAAAACTGCCGGTAGCTTCCATGGTAAGCACGTATACAGTACAAGCAATCAAACAAACCAGCCAACCTACAATGTTATTGACACGGCTAAAATTCATATTGTGTTGATTTTATTAAACTTGGCAAATATATAGAGTTTCTTGTTTCAGGTTTCTTGTTTCTGATTCTTTATATTCCGGGTTTTTACACCATATATAAAAGGTTTTAGCCATGTTTTTACGGCTGCACCCGGCACAATTAGAGGTACTTACGTTCGAATATAGGAGAAGGTGGGGAAAGTAGCAGAAGAAAAAACGAAAAGCTACGTAGAAAGGTGGGAAGAACGGATAAGCGGATACCTGGATACTATTCAAAATAGATCCTGACCGTTTGGTAAAACAGGCGGTTTTGCATGTTTTGGGATTTCTCGGTAAATCCCTGGAGGCCGAAGAGGCCGGCGGCATTGCCTTTATTAATGGCAATTTCGAGGTATCCGGCGGCATTAAAAAGGGCGAGTTTTTCGCCTTCAGGCACATCGGCATAGGTTTCACTGATAGCTGCAATTACCTCATTGCGCTTAAAAACGATCTTAAAGCTCCTGCCTCTGCGCTGTTCTTCAAACTGGGCATGGGTAATATTAACTACAATGTTCTCAAAGTTGTCAATAAAAATGATCTGCCCTTCGATCCAGTTCTCGTTCAAAAGGGGACGCAGGTGGTTGGTTTCAGTAAACTGTACATCAGGGGTGCCAATTTCCAGGAGGCTGGTACCTGCCTGCAGGGCCTGGACCGCATTGCCCATTACACGGGCGCAATAAAGCGTATTCTTATTGGCAGTTTTGTCGAGCGGCAGACCAATCACCATTTCGGGTTTGCCCTCCAGGATCATGGTAAGCAGGCCATTGTCGGCGCAGAGAATGTATTGCTCCTGGTGGTAGGCCAATAACAATTGCTCCGGCTTTTTCTCAAAAAGGTTCACCAGCAGGAGGTGAAAGGTATAGGGAGGGAAGTTATTGATGGCATTCCGGCAAACATAAGCTGCCTGGGGGTGGTTGAAAGGGGAAAGGGCATGGGAAATATCAATGAGCGTAAAAGCAGGATTGATCTGCAATAGCTGGCCTTTTAATGCCCCTACCAGGTAGTCCTGTTGTCCTATGTCTGATGTCAGGGTTAATAATGCCATTCTATTTAACGAGTTCTCCATTTTTGAAGAAGAACTTATGTACCAGCTTATCAGTCCAGGAGGGGAAGAAACGGTTCATAAACACGGTTCTCTTACCGGTAAAAGTAAGTACAAGGGTACGTTTCCGCAGCTCAATGGCTTTTACGATATGCCGGGATACTTCATCAGCGGTCATGAGTGAACTTTCGTCCATGGGCGATTCGCCTTGTGGATTGCCATCCTTGTTGAGGGCTGCATTGCGGATATTGGAGGCAGTAAATCCCGGGCAAACCCACATTACATTTACTCCGGTTTGCAGCAATTCGGTACGCAGTGCTTCCATCCAGCCCTGCAGGGCAAATTTTGAGGCAGAATAACCACTACGGCCAGGCAGGCCCCGGTAACCGGCAATGGAGGAAACACCTACAATCGTTCCCTGGCGTTCAATGATGGAGTTGAGGGCATACTTGGTACAATGAACGGAGCCATAAAAGTTAATATCCATCACCTTTTTGATCACTTCCACATCGGCATCGCGGAACAGGGCCCGCATGCTTACACCGGCATTATTAATGAGGATATCGATTCCGCCAAAGGTCTTGATGGTGGATTCGATAAAACGCCGGCAGTCCTGCTCCTTACTTAGGTCACAGGTCATGGTATGCAGCATCACACTGCTATGTTGTAACTGGAGTGTATAGAGTTTATCATAATTCCGGGCGCAGGTTGCCACCTTGGCCCCGGCATCGATAAAAGTATTAACAAGCGCCTTTCCTATTCCTTCGGTACCACCTGTAACGACAACTACCTTATCTTTAAAAAACGACATATCTGTTAATTATAATTGCAAAAATAATAAATGGGTAACGTATTTACGAAATAACCCTTGCCCATTTCTAGCTAACAATGCAAATGCCGGAAAATTCCGGCATTTGCAAGGTCCATTGTTGGACAAAAGGCTTCTTTCGGGCGGGCCCTACAAGGTTACTTAGGGGTAGTGATCCACCATACATTCCCAAAAGGGTCGTTCACCCCACTGGTTCTGCCATAAGGCTGGTCAACCGGAGTCATAATGGAAGTGGCACCTGCCGACAGGGCTTTCTGATAAATAGCATCAGCATCGGCCACGTTGATGTACAGTCCGGCTGTAACGGTAGGCCATTGTGGAGTACTGTCGCCAAACATAATGGTACTACCACCAATCTGCACCTCTGCATGCATAATGCCCGGAGCGTCCTCACGGATTACCTTTCTCAGTTCTTTTGCTTCAAAAACATCTTTCATGAATTGATCAAATAAGGCGGCGTTGTCTACGATCAGGTAAGGCATTACGGTTTGATAATTGGCTGGCAAAGTAAGTGTCTTCATGGTGCTGTTGTTTATTTTTTATTGGTGTTAGCGCTGGAAAATTGTTATTGCCGGGCGTGCAACTGGAGGTGATTGTTGTTGGGATCACAGAACCCGGCGTAAAAGCCATGCCCTCCGTCGATGGCAGTTTTTGGGAAAACGATGCGCCCTCCAGCGCGTACAATGGCAGTCAGGGCTGCGTCTATATCGGCTACGTCTACTACTACCTGTACACCCTGCTTTTCAGGAGCAGGTTGCAGGGACGGATCAAGGCCCCCACCGGAATTGGTGTCCCCGATACGGAAAAATGCATAGGCATCGCCCTGGGGAATGATCTCCCATTGAAAAACAGCGGCATAAAATATCATGGCCGCGGCGAGATCGGGGGCCGGTATCTCAATATGGGTAATGGTATGACTGTTTTGCATGGCTATACTTTTAATACTTCAAAACTAATCACGTGCCAGGGGCCGGAATAGGAAAAATGCGACATTTTTAATCCTTCACATACAAGGGTAGACCTCACTGCTAATAATCAACCTATATTTCACAGCCTTTTCTGCTTTAGTTAAATTCTCCTACATTTGCTACGTTACTGGTTTCCGTTTGCATGTATACTTTGTTGCATGTATCTGGAATTAATAGGGAATCCGGTTCAAATCCGGAGCTGACCCGCAGCTGTAAGTTTCTGTTCTTCAATGAACAAAGCCTTGGTTCTACAAACCACTTTCCGTTACTGCGGAAGGGAAGGTAACCAGGGTGAAACAAGCCAGAAGACCTGCCAGTGAACATTTCAATTCATAAGCTTTCGGGGACTGAAGCTTGAATGAGACAGCTATCACTGGCTTTTCATTGTTATTTCCCGTAGGGTTATGCTTAAATTTTAAAGTATTTAAAATTGAGCATCCGCATAACTGCTTTTGTAGGCATGGTGGTATGTCTATCTATCGGTATGACCTACCCCCTGGCTGTTCATGGACAGCCTTACCCGCAACAACCTGTGTTGCCGGGGTATGCCAGCTATTACGAAGCAGATATCAATGGCTTTGCAGACTTCGTCAACGGGGTCTGGAGCCAGGTATACCAATGGGATCCCAGCCAGGAAAGTACGGATCCTGGTGGCAATATCATCGGTGGATGGAAACAGCTGTATCACCACAATCTTGTTTTTGATCATTATACTGAATATGGTGGTTATTGGGAAGGATTCACGGTTTCCAACCGTGATTATGAATATGGCGTGTCTGATCCGCTCAATCAATTCAGTGCAGTTACATTGGGCGGTAGAGATGGACCAGGCACTCCCTTCCTGGTTGGTTATTATGGCCAGCATCCCACCAGGCCCAATTCCTGTCGGGTATGGCTTAATGATGGCGCACCTTGTGAGATAGCCGGTATGTATGTAACCAACTCCGCTTACGCATACCAGTCGATGCTGAAAGGGGATGGATTTGCCCATCCTTTTGGACAGGGAGATTGGTTCCTGCTTACGGCCTATGGTTATGATAAGGATGGACGACCTACTACACAACAAGAGTTTTACCTGGCCGATTTCCGATCGTCCAATGCTGCAGACCATTATATGGTGAAGGATTGGCGGTGGTTTAACCTGCTTTCACTGGGAGCTGTAAGCTCAATTGAATTTGTCCTTACATCAAGTGACAACTCGGTATATGGCATGAATACCCCTGCCTATTTTTGTATGGACAAACTCACGTTGTCGTTATTGTCAATTAAACAACAGCCTTCTTTGCTAACAGTGTGTGCCGGAGAAAAGGCGGTGTTGAAAACAAAAGCCGTTGGGTATGATTATTTCAATCCGGTATTGCAAGACCTGGCGCCCCGTTATCAATGGCGCAAAAATGGGGTGAATATACCAGGGGCCAATGATACGGTATTAACGATACCAGTTATGCAGGAGTCAGACGCCGGTGAATATTCCTGTGTGGTGGCAAGTAATTATCATACAAAGCTGTATGGTGCATTTTATAATGATCCCACTTATACAACTACGGTACTATCGGCCAATGCTCAAATAAGCATCGCGTCTGCCATTCAAATTACACAGCAGCCTTTGCCACAGGAGATATACAGGGGCGAAGCAGCTTCGTTTTCAGTAGTTACTACCACGGGCGCACTTAGTTACCAATGGTATAGGAATGGCCTTGCGCTTGGCAATGGCCATGGAGCGATTTTGACCATCCCGAATACCAGCCATAATGATGTTGGCATTTACCACTGTGTTATTGGCAGCCATTGCCAGGACCTGGTCTCTCGAAAGGTGAGTTTAACGTTGAAGGACAAAGAGCCCTGTACGGGAATACACATCACTTCATCACCAGCTTCCAAAACCTTATTAGGGAAGAGCGATTATACGCTAAATGTGGAAACCAGCGGAGCGGTAAGTAACTGGCGATGGTATAAGAACGGGCAAATGCTATCCGGAGCAACAAACGGTATTTATAAGATCAGCAATGCACAGTTATCGGATACGGGTATTTATCGATGTGTGGTTAGCAATGCTTGTGGCAAGGATACTTCGGTTTCTTTTTCCATCAAGGTAGTGATGCCCTGGAAAGTATATCCCAACCCCGTTGCACCAGGCCAACAAGTGACGCTCAATGGATACAATGGCTTTGTTTTCCGCCTTTATAATGGGGCCGGCCAGGTACTACATACATTCCGGGTCAATAGCGACGCCTGGCGTATTACACTGCCTCATGGAGCCGGTGTGTATACCCTTTATGGAGAGAAACAGGTGGTGGATGCAGATGGTAAGCCCCGGTTGATATTCAATTATGAAAAAGTATTTGTTCAATAAGCGTTGAAAGTCGCATTTCAGGCTTCCTTTTTTAAACCTTTAAATATTATGTTATGAAAAAAGTCCTGTGTTCTTTAAGCATTATCCTGTCCATGATTGCATTGCCCTCCCTGGCGCAAAGGCCAGAGCAGATGTATGCCCGCCGGGGAGTTCTGGGATTAACCACACCAGTAGCCAAGGGAGCTACTGATGCCACCAAAGCCGTTACAACAACCGGCAAACAAGCAGGCATATTGAGTACCTGTCCCACTTGTCAGACGATCCCCTTCAGTAGTTTTTCGCCTACAAGTACTTTCATGAGTGTATATGGTGCCGACTCGGTATGGAGTCAAACCTATACTTCGGTTATTCCTGACCCTGTATGGAGTGGCGGTTACCTGAACTTTGATGCAGGCTGTATCAATTTTACGCATTATGCGGACAATTCTTTTGGTGGCGGCTTTACTTATTGGGATGGTTTTACCGTGAGTAAAACATCTCAACTGAATTGCAGTATTGCCTGCAATTCGACCGACTGTGCGCCTGAAAACCAATTCGCCGCAGTTACGCTTGGGGGAGTAGGGGGTGCTAATGATCCCTATGTAGTAGGATATGACGGCTATAACGATGTGTGGTTCCAGGCCAAACATACCACGCTTAAACTTAACTCAGCTTCCAATATTTGCGGGCTCTATGTAACCAATAGTGCGTATGCTTACCGGTCGATGAATTGTGGTGATTGGGTTGCCCGCAAGTTTGCTCAAGGCGATTCATTTGTACTCAACATCAAAGGTTACCTCGCCGGATCCCTCAAACCCAATCAGGTAAATTACTACCTGGCCGATTTCAGGGGTACTACACAAGCTTATATTGAAAACGCCTGGAAATGGGTAAACCTCACTACGCTGGGTTCAGTTGACTCACTGGTATTTTCATTAATCACCAGCGATACTGGCCCTAATGGTCCCAATACAGCCATGTATTTCTGCATAGATGGTATTAAGATAGGTACGAGCCCCTCCTGTGGTACTTGTGCTGCTACTGACAATACACACAATTGGTTTCCCATGCCCGGTGGCAATCGCTTGCAACAAAGTCAGGCCACTACTGGCACAGAAACTTGGCAGGTAAAAGTAACACCCAATCCTGCTTATGACCAGATCAGCGTAACAGCCCAGTCAGGCGGTCTGTTGGAGCTGTATGATGGATCGGGTAACCTGAAGCTCAGAAAGAAACTAGCCACAGACCAAACCACCGTTTCACTGGCAGGATTCAGGGCCGGTGTGTACTCAGTAAAGGTGACGACTGATAAGGAAGTGAAGACAGCGCAGTTCCTGAAGCAATAATGAGCAGGTGAGCTATCAATGGTGAGTTGTGGGCGCGATCGGGAGGCTGATAGCTGATAGCTGGTTATGGAAATTATTTATCGATGAATAGAGTTTTACTATTCCTGGGCTGCCTCTTTGGGGTGCAGGCAGGTATTGCGCAAAGTAAATTTGCCAATCGGGTATTGGAATTTTTACCGGCACCGGGGCAGTTTACGAATGAAAAAGCCTATCCGGCTTATGCGCCGGGCGATGATGCAGCCACGATGGCCAGTAAAGCCACCGCTATTATGCGGTACAACGGCACCCAGGGTACAGGTGATAATATGTCGACGATTTCGTTGGGCTCCTGGGGTGGCTACATCATTGTAGGCTTTGACCATGCCATTCTCAACAAGCCTTACAGTTATGACTTTAAAGTACATGGCAACTGGTTTGATGGCAATGCCGAATCGGGCATTGTGATGGTATCGCGCGATGTAAATGCCAATGGATTGGCTGATGACCCCTGGTATGAGCTGGCGGGATCGGATTATCATCATCCGGCCACCATGCGACAATATGAGGTAAAATATTATCGCCCGGCTCCATTGAATGGCAACGTGAAGTGGACAGACAACCGCGGCAACAGCGGACTGGTGCTGCGCAATAGTTTTCACACCCAGGAGTCGTATTACCCGTTGTGGTTTAGCGAAGACACGCTTATTTTCAGGGGCACCCGGATGGCCTCTAATGCCTGGAACAGCGCCCAGCCACCGCAGCAGTACTGGCGCTCCGAATCTTTTGCCTGGGGTTATGCGGACAACCAGGGCAACGGGAGTGAGTTGAGTAATTTTGATATTGACTGGGCAGTGGATGTGAACGGCAATCCAGTTAACCTGGAAAAGATCGACTTCATAAAAGTATATACGGGCCTATTACAGGATGCAGGTTGGCTGGGCGAAACTTCGACAGAGTTTTCGCAGGCCGAAGACCTGCATCCTGATTATGTGTTTCCACCTGTATTTAACAGCGATGTGCATATTGTAAAAAGACTTCCTGTTCTATCGGCCAATAGCGCCTGGGTATCAAGCGGCCAGGCTTCCTTTACGGACGATACGGTAACTTTCAAGGCGAGCTTTGAATCCGGGCAATTGAAAGATGGTTTTACATACAGCAATCAAACCACTGATGCCAGCGGGGCCTACCAGGCTGCTTCTGGTGGAGGGACCAGGGGACCAGGCAATAGTTACCTGGTAGGTTATTTTGATAAATCAGCCGCCAATAACCTAAACAGGCTGATCCAGTTTAATGATGGCCTTCCCCATGTACTGGAAGGAGTTTATGTAAACAACACAAAGGCAGTTGTACAACTGCTGCGCAATGCAGGACTACGAAAGGGCGACCAGGTGAAACTGGTGGCCAGGGGACTTGATGCCAGTGGCAATCCCACCGGCACCAGGGTAAATTTCCTGCTGGCCGATTATAGCCTTGCCAATAGTGTGATGCATTATATCGTTGAAAAATGGTGTTGGATGGATCTCTCAGGACTGGGCAGTGTATCCTCCATTGAATGCCTACTGGAGGCCAACCGGCCAGAGATAGTACCCAATTCTTTTTGCCTGGATCAATTGGTGATGGGTATACTCCCCATTACACAACAGCCAGTGGGCAATCCCAATGGGGTGCCGAAGATATGTAGCGGCAGCAGCTATACCTTGACTACGGCTACTGCGACCAGCAATGCCAGTTTCCAATGGTACAAAGATGGGGTAGCAATAAATGGGGCAACGAGTGCCACCTTACCATTTGCGGCTGTACAAGCCCAACATTCGGGTTATTATTATTGCATCATCCGCAGTGGACAAAATCAGGCGCGTACCAAGACAGTCCCATTGCTGGTAAACACTTCTACACGGATAGTACAAAACCCCAGCCCTGCCAGTACAGAAATACCACAGGCTACAGTGATCAACCTACAGGTAATAGCAGAAGGCGACAACCTCAAATACCAATGGTACAAGAACAATCCGGCCTTTCCCAACAATGGGTATACACTCATTTCGCAGGTAACCAATGCTACGGCCATCCAGCCAACGCTGGTGCCGGCTCCCTATGGCTTTGTAGCTGCCAATAATGGAAAATACTATGTACAGGTTACAGGCACCTGTGGTGTCCTGCGTTCTGATACGGTAGAATATAAGGTGGTAGCTAATCCCAACCTGCCTGCACTGGCTATTATCAGTGAGCCAAGGGATACAACCATTTGTTATGGTAATACAGTCTCTTTTAGCGTTCAGGCCACAGGCGCCACCAGTTATAACTGGTATAAGAAAAATGCAGCTGGCGGATTTGGCCTGGTACCCAACTCACAAAGTACCGGATTTGCCAATCCCGCCATTAGCGTATACAATCAATTGACCGAAGGCATTTATAGGGTGGGAGTAACGCAAGACCAGCAAACGATCAATAGCCGGGAAGCGCGGGTGACTGTTGTACAGAATCTTGCTTTCACCAAGCCGGCGGCCATGCCACACCTTGGGTCATACCAGACAGTTGTGAACAGACCGGTGAGCATGGAGGTATCGGCGCCCGACTTTACCCCTACGGCTTATCAATGGTATTACAAAAGCAATACAGATGTAGATTATATCACACTCAGTGGACAAACGTCGGCCAGTTATGAATTGCCCAATGCCAGTTTTGCGGATGCAGGCAAGTACCGTTGTATAGTAATGGGACCGGCCGGTAGCAGTGTGATTGAATATACCCTTACGGTAGTATCCCTCCTGCGTTTCCAACCGGTACGAAATGTTTATACCATCAATACCGGAGCTTCTGGCACACAGCGACCAAATGGGCTCTTTACGCCCGGCGAAAACCTGTTTGTGAGTGCGTCGGTACTGTTGGGACTTACCAATTATACAGCTACCTGGTATAAGGATGGGGAAGAAGTAATGATTCCCGCAGCCAACCTGGACCAACCCACCCATGATGGTGTATCAGGTGGTTATTGGAAGAAAGCTGGCAGTAATTATGCCCCCTGGTTACTCATTAAAAACGTTCAACCCGAACACGCGGGTACCTATGTTTTGAAAATCACCGATGCAACGGGTTTATCAGAACTATCGACGCCGGTACAAATCATCATCAATCCTGAAAAACCATTGATCACGCAGGAGCCAGTCAGTGTAGCGATAAATGAAGATGAAACTTTCACCTTGTCAGTACGTGCCGATGGCAAAGGATTTGCGCCTTCGTACCAATGGTTCCACCAAGGGACAGCCCTACAAGGAGGAACGCTTTCCCCTTATATCAGTTCCGGACCTACTAAGGCCGATCTTGCCCTGGTAGCCAAACCCAAGGATCTGGGTGAATATTATTGCGTGGTAACTACGCCCGGTGGATCAGATACCAGTTCAATTGTTACAGTAAGTGTTCGATCCAAAGTAAAAATAACCAGTCATCCTGCCGATCAGTTATTGGGAGAAGGTGGTCAGGCCAGCTTTACGGTTACCGCCACTGGTACCTCCCTTACTTACCAATGGATGAAGAATGGTTTACCTGTTAGCGGCGCTAATGGGCCCACCTATACGATTAACCAGGTAACGACCACCCAGGAAGCAACGTACAGTTGCCTGGTAAGCGATGGCCTTGCATTACCGGCCACCAGTGGTGGAGCCCGGTTATCGGTGTTACAAAAACCAGTGATCACCGGTAATGTTTTGTGCGCTGGAGAAGGGGAGACCATTTTACGCGTGCAAACGCAGGTAAAAAGCACCCCACCTCGTTACCAATGGTATAAGGATGGCGCGCCTTTAGCGGGAGCTACAGCTACCTGGATCAAGGTTACAGGCATAACAGCACGGGATGTATCGCCCCACTATTCCTGTAAAATTACCAATAGCCAAAATGGTTCATTACAAAGCGATGAGACTATATTGGTTCTGGGTAAGGCGCAAATCGTATCAGACCTGTCAAAGTCAGGTAGGGCAACAGAAGGCGACGTAATTACCCTGCAATTAATCGCCAAAGGAGATGGATTGAGGTATCAATGGTTCCGGAACCAGGAAGTCATCAATGGCGCAAACCAGTCTTCGCATAACTTCACCGCCATTGTCGGAGAATCAAAATACCATTGCGAAGTGACGAATGATTGCGGTATGATAAGCAGTCAGGCGTACACCCTCACTACGTTGCGTCAGGTGCCGGTTATTACCAGTCAGCCTCAAGAGCAGGTAGTATTGAAAGGCGCTTTGGCACGGTTTGCTGTTACGGCTACCGGCAGTGGTCTGACCTATCAATGGTTTAAGAATGGGGTAACAATTACAGGTGCGGCTTCGGATGCCTATACGATCCCGATTAGCTCGCTGTCCGATTCAGGCAGCTACCATTGTGTGGTGAGTAATACAGCAGCTTCCGTGACAAGCCTTACCGTCAGGCTTACCGTAACCCTTGGCGCTGAGTTCATGGTATTCCCCAATCCTGCTCAGGAGTATATATGGATAAAGGCAGAGCTGGGCAAATGGATCCTCATCTATGACCTGCATGGCAAAAAGGTGCACCAGCAAAGAGCCGTTAATGCACTGGAGAAAGTCTATGTGGGCGGATGGATGAAGGGAGTGTACCAGGTACAAATGATGGGAATAGGGAAGGAACAGACGATTCAGTTTATTAAATTATAATATTTCTAAAAGAAAACCGCAAAAGGTAGCAGGGCAAAAATGCTCTGTTACCTTTTTTATAAGATAATATTAGCCATGCAACAGTAACTCGTTTTTACCGGTCACCTGGAAAAATGGTTATGCACAATAAATCTACCTCTCTCATATTGCTGGTTTTATTAATAGCTACTGGAGCATGTAGCAAAAATGACAACAAGAAAACGGATGGTTGCTATCCGGATGCGCTGACTGGCCGTGTGATCACGAACCAGAAAGCTACAGTTTATGTATCCGGCGGACTTAAAACAGGTACCTACCTGGTTGAAGATGGTACTATTGATACTAAATTAGTGCCCTGCAATCCGCTGACCAGCGAGTTTCTGCAAAACGGCATGAAGGTTTTTATTAGTGGCGACGTTAAAGCAACGCCCTATACTTCCGGCGAACCCTGCTGTGTATACAGCTTTGTGATTACCAGTATCACCAAACAATAGATGGGTAATGTATATTTGAGGGTATGACGACGATCATTGCTCTCCGCAACGCTACCCCCGAAGACCAAGCCTTACTAAAATACTGGGATAGCCAGCCACATACGGTAGCCTCCGCTCCCAACGACTTCTCCAACTGGGAGGAAGACCTGGCCTATCAACCTGACTGGCGGGAACAATTGATTGCAGAATTAAACGGAAGGCCCATCGGCTTTGTCCAGATCATTGATCCAGCCCTTGAAGAATCACATTATTGGGGCGATGTGCCACAAAACCTTCGTGCCATTGACATTTGGATGGGGGAGGCTAGTGATATAGGGAAAGGTTACGGTACAGTAATGATGCAGCTTGCTCTGGAAAGATGCTTTCTTCCAGACAATGTTACCGCCGTAATTATTGATCCACTTGATAGCAATACAAAAGCCCGCAGGTTTTATGAAAGAATAGGGTTCAAATTTGTGGAACACAGGCAGTTTGATGAAGATTATTGTGCAGTATACCAACTTACACGTGGCGATTGGATAACTACACAATTGCAACCTTAACAAGCTATCGGGTGGGTCGAACAATTTTGAATAATTTTGCTATATGAACCATGATCCATTCGCAAAGTTGGACAATCCTGCCTGGTGGGCACTCAATGGAGTACAGCAAACCTTCGCTACAGGCACCCCACATGTTAAAAGATACCAGCGTGGCATCCTGCCCTTCGCCGCTTATGAATATGGAACAACGGATAGTATCACAGCCTTAGATGCATGGTTACAACCCAATGAGGTATTTTTCCTGATAGGAGAGCTCCCACCCCTGCCATCACACTGGACCATACTCAACGAGCTACCCTGTGCCCAGATGATCAATCAGTCGATGGTTACGCCACCTGCCGGCAAGGTGACAGTTTCGCCACTAAACGACGCCCACAGTACAGACATGTACAACCTCATTCAAAAAGTACAACCGGGCTATTATGAACACGGCACCCACCGCCTGGGCAACTATTACGGCATCTGGCAGGAAGATAAGCTGGTAGCCGTTGCCGGCGAACGCATGCGCATGGAGGAATTATCAGAGCTCAGCGCCATCTGCACCGATCCTGCTTATACAGGCCGCCAGTATGCTCAGCATTTAATCGCACATCTATGTAATACCAATCTTAACAAAGATATTATTCCCTTCCTGCATGTACTGGAAACGAATGAGCGGGCCATCAGGCTCTATGAATATATGGGCTTCACCCGGCGCAGGACTATTTCTTTTTGGAAACTGTTAAAAACAGGCCAATAACTCCTGACGCAATTATCCCCCTTATTGTCGTACTCACACCCGCCGGAAACAGGAAGGTTCGGTTAATTTGCATGCAATAAAAAATAAACGTATGAAAAGGATTGCTTGGTTTATGCATGTATCGCTGGATGGTTTTGTAGCCGGTCCGGCAGGGGAAATGGATTGGATTAAAGTAGATAATGAAATGTTTGAGTATGCACATATGCGTACCGAAGAATCAGATTCTGCTTTATATGCCCGGGTGACCTACCAGATGATGGACAATTACTGGCCTACTGCCGGTGATCAACCCAATGCTAGCAAACATGATAAGGAACATAGCGCCTGGTACAACAAGGTCAATAAGATCGTGATATCGAAAACGATGGAAGGCAAGCACCTGTCCAATACAAGTATCATCAGCAACAATATTGCCGACGAGATCAGAAAGCTGAAACAAGGATCAGGAAAAGACATCGTGATATTTGGCAGCCCTTCCCTGGGTCATATCCTGGCAGGAGAAAACCTGATCGATGATTATTGGTTATTTGTGAACCCGATAATCCTCGGCCAGGGGATACCCCTGTTCAATGGCCTCAAGAATCAAACCAACCTGAAGCTGGCGCTATCCAAGACCTTTTCTTCGGGTGTGGTGGGGCTCCATTATGAAGTGATCCGCTAATCAATTTAGCCATGGCAGCTACAAAGAAAAACCAACGGACATGTGAAAAGGGGCATCAATACTATAAAAGCAGCGATTGCCCCACCTGTCCTATTTGTGAACTGGAAAGAAAACCAACAGCCGGGTTTCTTTCCCAGCTATCGGCACCTGCCCGCCGGGCATTGGAAAATCAGGGTGTCACAACGTTGGAACAACTTTCAAAATATACAGAAAAGGATATCATGCAGCTGCATGGTATGGGTCCAGGCTCACTGCCCAAACTTCTTGATGCATTAAAGGAAAAGGGGTTATCGTTTAGAGTCAAATAACATAATATAAGAAAGCGCCCTGTACAGTCCCATCAGCCGCATCCAACCATTGCTTCCCATTTTTGGACAACGCTTGTTCCGTTTTGTACAATTTCAGGATTTTGTCCCAGTATACTTTTGTATTCAATAACAAAATCACAGAATAAGAAAACAAACAAGTTATGAAGTCGATCCGTTTTTTCAATCTGCTTTTAAGCACCTCCATATTGTTGCAGTTAAACAGCTGCGGTACATCCACCGCAAAATCAACCGCCAACCTGGAGGAAGCTAAAATAGCAATAGCCGCCAGCAATGCCATCTATTTTGAATCTTTTGCCAAAGGCGATTCTTCTATATTCATTGACCGCTATGCAGAAGACTGTTGTATCATGGCGCCTGAAGCGCCACAGTTATGTGGTCCTATTGCACCACTTGAGTTTTTCAGGATCGCCTATTATGGAATAGGCTTACGCAATGGGAAGTTTACTACCACCGCTGTTTATGGTGATGGTGTGGAGTATGTTACCGAAGAAGGATTGTGGGAGTCGTTTGATGCCAATGGAGTAAGGTTTGACAATGGGAAGTTCCTGGTATTGTGGAAGAAGACTGCCAAAGGGTGGAAAATGTACCGGGACTCTTTCAGCAGCAACAATAAAAAGCAATAATTGATGTACAGGGTATAGCCATGAATAAGCACAGCCCGGCTGTGTACATTCGACCTGCTCACCCGGCAGGTTAACTTACCTCAAAAGGCGCAATCACCTGCAGCTTTTTGGGGTAATTCTTTTTCAGACTATAAACGGAAACAGCTTATAAAAAGTGATGTTCACATAAGGACCTTACAAAACAAGAGTGAAAGTAAGCTGGGATGGAGATCGTGCGTAGAACTACTTAAGGTAGGGGCAAAAAAAAAGGGCCAGCATAAAAATACAGCCCCGTTTTAAAATCCAATATCCTATGAAAAACCGAGACAAAAATAAGGTTTTCAGGCAGACTACCAATACCCCTTTAGTGGTATTTTAAATAAAACTGTTAAAATGATGATGCAAATGGAATAAGGAAGTTAATAAGCAGTACTCATAAGGGTAAGTTTACATATATAAACTTATTAATTCTTTCTATCGGTCTGGTAAATACGGTTATCGATATTTACTTTATAATCTACCTGATTGAACGTACATTCACATAAGGGATTTTGATATCCTCACCCAACCCCATGCTCATTTACACTACTGCCAGAAAAAGCAATTGGCCTTATATACTGAAACGATGGTCTGTATCCATCGCTTTCTTTTTGGTCATCGTTGTGTATGATCAATTTTTCTCCAACAACTTTCTCGATATAACAGATACTTTTTATTGGATTGCCATCATTCTATTGTTAGGACATTTTATAGATCTGATCAGTAAACCAAGGATCAAAAAAATAGTCATTGATGAAAATGCCAGAAATATTACGCAGTATTACCGCAGTCCGTTTTCGGGCGAGGGAGAAAAAGTCCATAACCTGGATAAAGTACAGTTGTATGTAAAAAGTAAAGCATCTTCCTCTACGGGCGCCATTACCACTCAATCATTGGAGTTGTATAAAAGCTGGCGATTGATTTTGGACCTGGATTCAAAAAGAGATGGGTTTTCACCAATCACTTTACAGGAAATAAGACAGGTATTGGAGCAGCTCCTCGTTTCAGTAACCAGTGCAAAATAAAAAAGCCTGCAAGGTATTTTACCTTACAGGCTTTCAAGTAAAAGACAATCGCTTAACGTCTTTCATTAAATACACCGAACTCAGCAATTTGTGGTGGCGCATCAAAACCATCCAGTAAGATGCGTACCCGTTCGCCATATACCCGATCAAACCGGTGTACTTTAATACGTCCTGTATTCTCTCCGGCTAGTAAGGGTTTCCATTTACCATTCTGGTAATATTCCAACCGGTATTTTTGAATGTGAGGCTTCCGTGATTCAGCAATCACCACAGTATTGAATGATTGCTCTCCTTTGAACACCACTTCAAACCAGGGATTCTTAACGGTTGGATTAGATATCCACGGTTTACCAAAATCATCATCGGTCGCAAAATCCATGATCCACATATCCTCGCTCCAACTGGCATTGGTGGTTTGGAATTTGGCCAGGTTGGTTGAAATGATGGGGGCATCAGCTGTCGGTAATTTGGCCGTAGGGCCCTGGTGTTTCCAGGTTTGCCCAATCTGTTTCAAAGCAGCCAGGGCATTATCATCAATAAGTCCATCACGATTGGGCGCCACATTCAGTATGAAATTGCAGTAAGCATTATTGAATGGAATAATATTATCATTCACCAGCTTGTTGATATCCTTCACGGGGCGGGTAGGAAAGGAGGTTTTCCAGAACCAGGCATCGTTGATGGGCAGGCAAGAAAGGGCCGGAAGTTGATTACTTTCCTTTGAAATATGCTGGCCTGCACCCTGCTCATAAGATTTGATATCGGTATAATACAATGCCTCAGCCGGGTATTTGGCTGCATTGAGGTCCATCACCAGGCAATTGGGCTGAATGGATTTTACCAACATGTATACTTCTTCAAAAGGAATATCATCATATGAGATCCTGGACCAGGGGGCGTCCCATCCGTCAATAACCAGGGCGCTGATTTCGCCATAGTTGGTGAGGAGTTCAGTAAGCTGGGCCTTTACCATGGCAATATGCTGGGGGGTAATATGACCGGGCCTTAATTTGTGGTGGGTGTCAAGGATGGAATAATACAGCATGACCTTCAATCCATTGGCCCGGAAAGCATTAACGTACTCCCGCACGACATCTTTCTTATAGGGACTGTTCATCACATTGTAATCGGTGGTTTTGGTATCCCAGATCGCAAAACCGCTGTGGTGTTTGGTGGTAAGGCAACCATAGCTCATATTGGCTGATTTAGCCGCCTTGGCCCACTGATCACAATTCAATTTGGCTGGATTAAACAGGGCCGGTGATGCCTCCGGATCGGCCCAGTCCTGGTCCATAAAGGTGGGGATGTTAAAATGGATGAACATCCCGAAGCGAAGGTCTACAAAGGCTTGTTGAAGAGCTGCCAGGTCCTGCCCGGACTTTGCTTTACCGCCCTGGGCCTTCGCCATCGAAGACAAAAATAATGGGGTACAGATCAATAGATACAATAATACATTTCTTGTTGTGCTTAGGTGCCTCATGATTTCCTTATTATGGTTTAAATTTATTTATTTACTGTGTATTGATTTAATAAAGTTAGAAATGAGGTTAAAGGGCCACGCCTGGAAATTGGGAAGCTGAGGTCCGGTTTCAGCATTCAGACCTCAGGTATCCTGTTTTATCTTAAGGGTTGTACCAGAATGAAATTTCACTCATATGGCTGTCTTTGTCTTTATCAATGGTTTCCAGCACCCTGATACGGATATAACGCACTGGCGGTATGCCCGGCAATAGATCTACTTTATAGGGATTGGTACCATTGTCAGGACGGACTATATCCTTCAACAAGGTCCAGCCCTTGGAGATAGATTCATTTTTCCAACCCGGGTCACTGCCGGGGAGGGTAGTGGCTGCATTGGTGAGATCGGCAATACCCCATACTTCAAATTTCACCGGGTTATGATAGGGATTAGCATTCACCCGGCCAATGTTCTCAAATTTTGTAAGTGCATACAAAGCACCCAGGTCGATGGTAAAATGATGGGGAATACCTTCGCCACCGGTATGGTAAATTTGCGGATAATCGGCTCCTTTGCCGTCCCATATCCAACTCAGGTTGGCACCCCATGCGTTGGCTGCTACATCATTGGGAAGGTTTATCTTAACCCAGGCAGCCTTTGGTACGGGCACATGTTGTACAGCAATTGAGTCTTTGTTCAATACATTGAATTCATCAATGGCTTTGGGAACAGGCTTAAAGCTCGATTGATAGTAAATTTTGCTGCCGATCTTCCAGGAAATGGATGTATTGTAAGTACCCGAGTCGATCGTTATTACTTTCTGTTCACCCGCCTCACTGGTATACCACAACCGGGTATTTACATTGACTGTATCGGCCTTACCCCAGGTAATAGCAACCATCTTCGTATCGGAAGAATAATTAACACTCTGTACCCCTCTATTGAGGAGTGAGCGCTGGTATTTAGTACCATACACTTTTCCGGTTACCGGAGCCGGTACGGATTTATTGCCTTCTTTATCGTAAGTGAATATTTCAAAAGTATAGGAAGTTTCCTGCAAACGGTCAATGATGATACTCACAGTATCAATACCCGGTTTACGGGCTATGTCGACAGTGGCAGAATCCTGCCGGTTATTCCAGAATACCTTTGCCTTGGTAATGGTGGGGTCAGAAACGAGTAACCAGGAAAGCTTGATCCTGTTATTACCCGGAAAGGTAATAATGGAATCGGCCTTGCCGGGATAAACCAGAGGGGCTCCGGGAAGGTATTTTTTATGCTCATCCTGTTTACTGCAGGATAGCCATAACAAACCAGCCATCAGCATCAACATGGCTGTTGTACGATGGTTGCGTATACCATGGCTATTTATTAATGTATTGCTTTTCATAAACCTGAAAGTTGAATGTTTAGGTTAATTGTATTGAAACCTGAGGCCGGCAGCTCATTCCTGCGACGTAAGGGCGATCTGCCTGGCCATCCAGGTATCTGATATCCTACTGGCACTGTGGTATTTAGATCTTAATGCACTGGCCAATTAAGGCTGGCCCCAGACTGAGAGCTCTGCAATATTGGTAGCCGAATTGGTGAAGGTTTCAATGATCTTAAACCGGATATACCGCACTGGTTGTTTATCGAGCGGAATAGTCAGCTCTTCACCTTTTAGTGCAGCAGCAATATCATCCTGTGATAACTGCCCCAGCGGCAGGCCAGAGGGCTTCATCACTTCATGTTCCAGCAATTTGGTCCAGTTATTCCAGCCCCCATCAGTATCGGGATTATTAGAACCCCATATCTCAAATTTCTTAGGGTTATTGGCATTATAAGCCCAGTCAATGGGTGGCACCTGCCGTTGCCATACCGTCATGCGGCTCAACTTCACTTTAATACCCATATCAAATGTAAACCACATGGGGAACGGCTTGGTTTGAGTATGGAACATATCCCAGAAAGTATTGAAAGAGCCATTCCACAAACGCTCCATTGGAAGCCCCCAATCATCGCCTACATCAGTAGGTAATGATACTTTTTTAAAGAGGGTTTTATCAAGTGCTTTCTCATATAATGGCTTATACATGCCTGTTAACGTATCGGAGACATTGCCAAACTTGTCTTTCACAAAGAAGGAGAATTTCCGGGTCGCACTATCAAAGCCCCTGATGGTATAGACGGCGGCAGGTAAGGTGGTATAGTTTACATGGGCTTGCACCATTTCGCCTTTCTCATTGGCTGCATAGGTATAAATAGCCACATCCGCCTTCGTGTCGTTGGTATAGGCAATACGCAGACCGCCAAAATCGGGAGCGATAACCAGGCTCTTGAAAATGGATATTACCGGAGGCGTTAAAGGTTTTACGGTAACCGTTATTGGAGTAGAAGCTATTTCGCTCCTGTTTACTACCTGTAAGGTCACTGTACGTTCCTGGGTATCGCCAAAGCCATCTACAGTAAGCTGGTTGGTGTAATAGGAAGCCTTGACCTCTCTTTTTACGCCCTGCCGACTTTCATAGGCAGCCTTTACGTAGAGAATTGAGTTATCATGTGGAAGGGAATAGGTAATGGTGGCAGCACCCGGCAAATTGGTGACCTCAGTAGATTTTAAGGGCTCGGGTGTTTTATCGTCGCCATATAATGGCGTATGTTCTTCCTTTTTACAGGCCGACAGCGTAACTGTTGCAGCTGAAAGGGATAGTATAATAACAGGAATATATTTTCGCATAATTGATTTTTTAAGTTTACCAACCAGGGTTTTGAACCAGTTTTGGATTTACCAGGATATCGTAACTCCTGATGGGCCACAGGTAATCTCTTACCTGGAAAGTTTGGGTAAACAATGCCTTGGGACGATAATAAGCCGCCGGGCTGGCTTGTGCAATATCCCATCCCTGGATCACTTTATTGAGTTCATCTATAGAGCGTTTCCACCGGCGCAGGTCCCAAAAACGGTTAGCCTCAAAACTCATCTCGATCAATCTTTCCTGTTGAATAATGGAGCGCAAGCCATCCTGGGTAGCGTACTTCGAAGGATTTTTAGAATGCTGGCTCCAGGAGGTTTGCACCGACTGCAAGCCAGCTCTTTCTCTTACGCGGTTCAGGTAGGTAAATATTTCGGGATTGGTGGCGCCGGCTGATTCATTCAATGCCTCGGCATACAATAAATACAGATCAGCCAAACGGAAAAGGGGGAAGGGATAATCTTCAGCCGTTGTACTTTGCCCCTCTTCGATCACAAACTTCCAGTTTACCGTCTTCTTGGTGAAATACCCGGTGACGGAATAACCAAACACATTTTTCCTTGATTGTGGCTGTCCCCACCGTGCCTGGATATTCCACATACCATTTTGCATAAACCATCGTGCTCCATCGAATGAGATATTGGCATAAAAACGGGGCTCCCGGTCAAAATTCAGGACGGCAGTTTCATAACCCTGCTGCATCCTTTCGCCTTCGGCAGCAGTAACCGTGCGCAGGTTGAACCGGTTGGCATAGTTAAAGTCTTTGTCTTCCTCGATAGGCACACCATTTTGAGAATAAAACTGTTCCACAATCTTGATCGTAGGCGCCATCTGGCCCAGGGGGTCCTGATTGCCCATTCGTGAAGGATCGAGTTTAGGACAAGCCAGCCGCTGCATGTACTTATCCATCCGGCTATTGGAAGAACCCCAGATAATTTCTTCATTCCATTTTTCACATACACTATTACGGATACTCATTTCCAGACGCAAAGCATCGGATATGCTGGTGAGGTTATCATCAAATTTATAGAGCTTGATACCAGCAGCATGGCAAGCGTCAATAGCAGCCTTACAAGCCTCGGCAGCCCTGGTCCATTTGGCTGCATCGTAAGCAGTATTGAAAAGGGCATTACCATCGAGGTTTTTGAAATTGGTATAATCGGCATTGCCGTTGAATAGGGGACTGGCGGCTGTTACAAGCAACCGGGCTTTAACAGCCAAGGCAACGGGAGCCGTTACACGACCCAGTTCGGTGGTCCTGGCCTGGATAGCAGGAGGCAAGATCTTAGCCGCCGAATCGAGCAGGGCAGCAACATAATTCACTACGGAATCAACAGGCACGCGCTGTACTTTGACCTGTTCGGCCGTTACATCACTAGGCAGGTTCTTATCTACCACTGGAATGGGACCATACATTTGCAACAGGTACCAGTGAAAATACGCTTTCAGGAAAATGACTTCCCCAACCCAGCGTGTTTTCATATAGGGTTCCAGATCCACCACCTTGTCTACATTTTCCAGGAAAATATTACAATCACGTATCCCTTTATACAAATGGTCCCAGTAACTCATCAGGGGTGCTCCCGCCGTTTGGAAACCCATGGCTATTTTCATAGGGGCAGGGTCGATGGTACTAAAAGAAGGTTCCTGCCAGATCTCATCACCGGCACCAAAGCCGGGATTATTGGCATAATGGCCTTCCTTAGGCAGGTAAGAATAGCAGGTGTACAGGTATTTTTCTGCCTCGGTGCGAATGGTGAACGCATTATCGATGGTAGGCACGTTATCGGGCACCACATCAATAAACTTTTCACAGGAACACAGGCCAACCAAACTCATGGAAAAAATAGCCAGCTTAAAAAGTTTGTTTTTATAATGGAGTTGCATATAGCAATAGCATTTAAAAGTTAATATTTACACCCAGATTGTATACGCGCTGAATGGGATACGCCAACCCATTGCTGCCCATTTCAGGATCCCACAGCTTAAAGCCACTGATCACAAACAGGTTATTTCCATTCATGTAGATGCGTGCACCCGCCAACCTGAATTTCTTCAGCAAGGCAGCCGGGAATGTATAACCCAATTCTACGGACTTGAGGCGCAGGAAAGCCCCGTTGCGCATCCACCAAGTAGAGTTCCAGTAATTATTTTGAATTGTTTTATCACTCAGGCGGGGCCAGAAAGCATATAAATTCCTGTTGTCTTCACTCCAATGGTTTTCAGCAATCACTTTCAGCAATCCGCTTTCCATACCATTGTTCTTTTTAAAAGGCTGGATCTTATCGTTGTCAATAAAAATCGATGAGCGGGCTGAGCCCTGGACAAAAGCACTGAAGTCGAAATTCTTATAGCCAAGGGAAAAACCACCGCCATAAATGATCTCCGGCGTTTCAGGGTAACCAATGGGTACCTGATCGCCATTGCCGTCAATAATATTGTTGCCATCAATATCCACGTATTTGATATCACCTCCGCGCACTTCACCAAAATCCTGACGGGGAGAGTTTTTCACCTCATAATCATCTACAAAAAGCCGTTCAGCAATCAGCCCCCAACGTTGAGAAATGGGGTATCCTACCTTGCTGCTCCAGGAAGTAGGATAAATAGGTTCTTCATTCACCAACAACTTGCTGGCAGCATAGGTGAAATTGCCACGCAATTGCAGCCACAATCCATTCATAAAGGATTTATTGTAGTCAAGCTGCAGGTCGATACCCTTACCCTCAGCTTCGCCCACATTTGCCTGAACGGGGGCATTCAATCCCATGGTGGATGGAATAAAAGCCCGGTTCATGAGGATATTCTTTCTGTGCTCACGATATACATCCACCGTAAGATTAAAGCCATTTAGGAAACGGGCATCAAAACCAATATTGGTTTTGTAGGCTTTTTCCCAGGTAATGGCAGCATTGGCATATCGCTGCACACTTACACCATTACGGCTGGTGCCAAAGTTTTCACCAAAGGTGGCCGCCCGGTTGGCATCGCTCATATTTACGCGCGACAGGTAAAAGAAACGTTCATCGGCATTACCAATCTGGTCATTACCCACCAAGCCGTAAGTAGCGCGCAATTTGAACTGGGATACTACCTTGGCCAGGGGTTCAAAGAATTTCTCGTTGTGCACATTCCAGGCCACACCACCTGAAGGGAAGAAACCCAGCCGGTTGTTTCTGGAGAAACGCTCGGAACCATTGTACCCGAAATTGAATTCGGCCATATACCGGTTGTCATAGCCATAAGTAAACCTTCCGGATAAGCCTTGGTTACGGTTTGGCAAGGAGCTTTGCAGGTCATTTCGTGAGGTATTGGCAGTCAGGTAATTGCGTAAGGTAGTGATCAACATACCCGACACATCATGATTGCCAAAACTCCTGGTGTAATTGATGGCAGCCTCCATATAGGCTGTTGTGTTGAGTACCTTGGCACCCGGCTCATAGCTCAGGTATTCGGTACCATCTTCATTAATAGGAGCCAGGATGGGCTCTTTGGTATCAGCATGATAGGATAGAGAATAATAAAACGGTCTGTATTTCCTGGAAAGATCAAAATAAGCATAACGTTGCGTAAAGGTCATTACACGGGCAGATAAGCCGCTGGTAATAAAATTCAGGTTCTGCCTCAACTCCAGTTGTGCGGTCATGGTGGAGGAATTGGATTGCTGATAACCGGAAACCATATTGGCATAAGGGTTATTGTAGCGGGTATTGCCTTCATCGAGGGTGCTGCCAAATAATGGGTGTTTCAAGCGGGGCAGGAATGAGGAAGGGTAAACCGACGGGAACATGACTGGGTTGGACTGTAAGGCCTGGTTAAAAATATTACCACCACCACCTACAGGTCCATTGTAATCGTCGAATTGGCCCGACACGCGGATAATGGCCTGGGTAGTGGGCGATACATTGATGTTGATATTAGACCTGATCTGGTAGCTGCGCAATTTGATGTTGGAATTGAAGTTGTTCAGCTTATCAACCTTCAATACCCCATTGTCTACATTATAAGTACCAGAGATATAATACTGGGCAATTTTGCCACCGCCGCTCAGGTTGATATTGTAGCGCTGGTTATTCGTATAATCTTTGATCAGCATCCGTAGCCAATCATTGTTGGGATACAGGAAGGGATCTCCACCGGCAGCTGTATTTTCTATTTTTTCGCGTGAATACAAAGGAGCCCGCAGGGGATAGCGGGTTAGCAGGGCTTCATTGGCCAGCTTCATGTAGGTGATATTGTCGGCAAAACGGAAATTCCTCGTATTGCTGGAAAGCGCATTTTCAATACGGACATTAAAACGGGCTTTTCCATCAACGCCTGATTTGGTGTTGATAAGGATTACACCGTTGGCGCCCCTGGCCCCATACAGGGAGGAGGCGGTAGCATCTTTTAAAACAGAGAAACCAGCGATATCGTCGGGCTGCAGGCGGGCGAGGTCATTGGTGGTAGATTCCATACCATCAATCAGGATCAGGGGGTCTACCTTGCCCGAGCCAAACGTCGTTACACCACGTATAAAAAAGCTGGCATTGTCCTGTCCAGGCTCTCCTGTACGTTGGTAGGCGATGATTCCCGAAATCTTACCAGCCAGCATGGTCGTAAGGTTGCTGGTAGGGCCCTTCAGTTCTTTGGGATTGATTGTCGTTACCGAACTCACCATACTTTTTTTCTTTTGGGTACCATAGGCAACCACTGCCACCTCTTCCATGGAGGTATTAGTAGCTTTCAATACCACATTGATAGTTGGCTCGCCTTTTACTTCTATTTCCTGGGCTGCAAACCCCACAAAGGAAAACACCAGGGTGCCATTGGATGGCACTTTGATAAAATATTGCCCTTTTTCGTTAGTACGGGCAGCCACCTTCGGGTCCGCCTTTAAGGAGATCGTGACACCATCCAATGCAGCAGAATCAGAGCGAACAGAACCCTTTACAACGATCTCACTCGTTTGGGCGTTTGCTCCGGCACCGGCACCGAACAGCAGGCAAAGCAAAAGGATATACTTTATCCTTTTGAATACGTAATTACACGTGTTCATAAGCAGTGTGAAGTTTTGATTATTGGAGAATTGGGTATAAAAATAACTTCCAGTCAATCCCGCGCTTGTCAATGGAGTTCAAACGAATTGTTAACGGATATTAAACGGGCAAGAGAATCAGACAGATACCCAGTATCTTTAATGTTGGCCGTTCCCGAAATCATAACTGATGAAGTACACCATTGCTGCCCACAAGATCATTGCTGTTCTTAGCTTTCTTATCCTGACTGCAGTGCAGTTCTTCCTGGTGTACAATACGTATGAACTGAAGAACAAGCAGTTTTACCTGCAGGAAAAGGACCTGATCAAAAAAGAGTATAGTACCAGTGTACAGAGTGACCTGATCTTCCCAGGCGGGGCGAAGATCCTGGATACAGCGATCTACCACAACCTTAACAAAATGGAACAGTTGTTTCATATCAACCAGGCAGCATTCCATCGATTTACACAATATCTGCTCGACAGTACGGCACGGGTTCTACAGCAGGCAGAGAACATGGACAGTATCCTGGCCTTTACCCGCGAAAAACATGGTATCCGCACAGAATTGGGCTACCTGTTGGCTATTGACATCCTTGAAGTAAGTTTTGGGAAAAGGCAATTCATTTCTATTTACAATAAAGAACAGCATTATCCGCTGATCAGCGACTCCATACAGCGTTCTTCAGGACTATGGCTGGGCGGCCAGCTGAAGGATTTCAATGACAACAATAAAATTGTTACAGTGTCGGTAGGCGGGCCTGCAGACCGTACCTATCGCATCGCCTATAGCCTGTATGTGGATACCCTCCATCGCAAACGGGCCATATTGCAGCGTATGATGCCTACCTTTGCCTTATCGTTTTTTTCCATGCTGGCCGTTGTACTATTATTTTTTATAACGCTGCGCAACTGGATACGGCAGAAGAAACTGTCGGAAATGAAATCTGACTTTATCAACAGTATAACGCATGAGTTCCATACACCATTGGCTGCTATTATGGTGGCCAACAAAACCTTACAGAATGATAAGGTACCAGTAAGCAGAGAAACGATTCAACCGCTTACGGGTGTAATAGAAAGGCAGGCAGGCAGGTTAAAGACCCTGATCAGCCAGGTGCTGGATATTACCAGTATGAATCAGTTATTGCTCAAAAAGGAAACCTATGCGGTACATCAATTGCTGGATGAGCTTCTGTTGGATTACAAACTCAGGCTTACAGGAACAGCGGTCACATTGACCCTGGAAAAAAATGCCATCCGCGACGAAGTATCACTCGATGCCTTCTGGTTCACGACTGCACTCCTGAATATTTTTGACAATGCCATCAAGTACAACCGGCAGGATCAAAAAGAGATTACCGTAACCACTTTTAATGACAAAAGGACCTTACTGATCCGCATAGGAGATAATGGTATTGGCATGAGCACGGCCACCAAACAACATTTGTTTGAGAAGTTTTACAGGGATACGCAAATGTTGAATGGACAGGTTAAAGGACTTGGTTTAGGGCTGTATTATGTAAAGCAAACGGTGGAGGCACATCACTGGAAAATAGATATTGAAAGTCGGGAAGGAATAGGAAGTGAGTTTACGATCACGATGCCATTGGCCAGGAATGGAGAATGGGGAGTGGGGGAAGGTAGACCTTAAATAATAAAAATGAAATCAAGGATATTACTGGTAGAAGATGAGATTGACCTGGGTAATGTAGTAAAGCAATACCTGGAGATCATGGATTTTGAGGTGGATTGGAGCAAGGACGGAAAAGCTGCCCTAAGCCAATTCCAGGCAAATTATGGAAGGTATGATATACTACTCATTGATGTATCGATGCCTGAAATGGATGGCTTTGAATTGGCCAACAAGATCATGAAACTTAATCAGCAGGTACCTTACTTATTTTTAACAGCCAGGAATGAACGATCGGACCGCTTATATGGATTGAAGATCGGGGCCGATGATTATATTACCAAGCCCTTCGACATTGATGAACTGGTACTGCGTATCAAAAACATTATTAAACGCAATAGCAGTCACAGTGAGGCTTCCAATCGTACAATTATAGAACGGGGTGATGTAAAATTTCATAAGGATACCCTGAAGCTGATCATTGGCAGCCATGCAGCCATTATCCTTACGCCCCGGGAAGCGGAGTTACTGGAATTTCTGTTTAATAATGAAAACAGGATATTAAAACGGGAAGAAATACTGACGCGCCTCTGGGGAGAAAATGATTATTTTTTGGGAAGGAGCCTGGATGTGTTTATTTCACGCCTGCGCAAACACCTCAACAGATCTAATAATATCAGCATTACCAATGTGTATGGAGTAGGATTTGTATTTAATGTACATACAGGTCAATAACAAAAACGGTACTATGCAAGCAGACCTTTATGTTACCCTTATAAGAATGCCGGTCGTTATCACTGCCGCATAGTACCGTAAGATCTCAGAAGTAAGGAGGTTTTACCCGAGCCGTAAGGCATTTTTTAAGTACCGTAAATCGTAAGGAGCCAAGGGCCTCCTTTTTGTGGTATAACACTGTTCTCATAGGAATATGCAGTTTTTCCGCTATCTCGGAATTGTTCATGTCATGGAAAAAAACAAGCTTAAATACGGTTTTGCAAAGGCCTGGCAGCCTTTCAATTTCATCATGGATCTCTTTCAATACAAAGGTTTCGATCATAGCATGCTCCCCGTTTGTTGCAACTTCAGTTTGCTGGAGCAGTAGGTGGGTATTATCAACAGGGTAGTTCCCGGTAGGCAGCAGGTGGTCAGGTGAATGGTTTCTCATATAACAAGACCTACGAAAACGGATTTACCGGCAGATTTTATTCCTCCTATTTATTGGTTATTATTGCTTTGAATCAAGCAGGGAATCATTTTCCTTTGATCTTTGACAAGCAGTTTTACCTTTTTTAGATGAACTTTCCAATTAAGCAGCCTGAAAGGATAGAAGAATCACGACTCCCCTTCGATAATTCACGATGCTGTTTCCGCAAATCGTAAGAATTGCTGTCATTCCGGGTTTATCTTTGCCCCTCCAAAGTAAACAAATGATAGAAAACCCATCCATAGGTACAACCCCGTCCCTGGTGAATCAGTTGATCCGCACCAGGCGCAGCGTTTTTACCCAGCAGTTTGAGGCCGGCAAATCCATTCCCGATGAGATCATCTGGCAGATATTGGAAAATGCCAATTGGGCGCCCACACACAAGCATACAGAACCCTGGCGATTTACGGTATTCAGTGGAGAAGGCCGCCATAAACTGGCACAGCAACAGGCTGCTATCTACAAAGAATTTGCAGGCGCAAAATTTAAGCAGGGCAAATATGAACAAATGCAAACCATGCCCTTGCTGGCATCCCATATCATTGTGCTAGGCATGAAACGGCATGCCGACATTCCCGAAATGGAAGAAATAGCCGCAGTAGCCTGCGCTGTACAAAACATGCACCTTACGGCCCATGCCTACGGGATTGGCGCCTATTGGAGTACCGGAGGTATCACTTTCCTGGAAGAAGCCAAAACATTGTTCAACCTGAACACCGATGACAAGCTCATGGGTTTCTTTTACCTTGGCTATATCCGTGTACCTTCTACAGACGGCAGAAGAGGAAGCATCGAAGAAAAAGTGAATTGGGTGAAATAAACCCGCTAGGGTTCACTCACCATAATGTATTGAGGCCCTTCCGTAACAAGCGGAATAGTTACAGCCCCATTGGCAACAGGTAAGTCAGTCCTCGTTCCTGCTTCTTTACCAATGGCCATGGTAACAAGGGTAGCTTTAACAGCCTTGCCTACATTCAATTTATAGTTAGTTGTAGTAGAACCATCATAAGTGCCCCGGCATACATAATATACTTTTAACCGGGGATCGGTAGCATGGTCATACCGGGTTACCGTAACCCCGGTACTATCGCCATTCTTCACCATGGTTGACCAGCCTTTGTAATCATGCAATACATTCATCCGCGCGGCATACCACCACCAGATGGGCATCCTGTGCGATCCCTGGTATACATAAGTGGTGGGATCAAATAGCTCCTTTACCATGTACATACTGCCAAACACGCCCGATCCATCAGAGGTATGAAAATAATTATACACTACTTCCAGGCCATTGGGCACCGCCGCCGCACGCTCCAGGGTACGTACCATAAAATTGGCTGCTACTATGGTATCTGGTATACCTGGCACTGATTTTACACTGTAGTCACTATTCCCCGTGGCATACCCAATCTCAGTCCACCGAAGCCCCTTACCCGGAAAATACCGGTCGCGGAAATTCCGGTAAGCCGTAACCCGTTCTGTAACCTGGAATTGTTCGGGACTCACAGCATCTGCATCCGTATTGTGGCTTTGACCACCATAGCGGTTGCTGATATACTGGTTAAAACAAAGCCCGTCGGCAGGAAAGGGCTGACCGGGATACAGCCAGTAATTCAGGAAATACAGGGCCTTCCATTGAACTGTATCCGCACTCAGCAAGGCGCCCAGGTATACCTTGGCAGTGGGGTCTACAGACTTGATAGAATCCCAGGCCACTTTCAGCTTTTGTAATAATACAGTAGGGGAGTGGTAACCAGTAGTGCCCATCCAGTTCTTATCATCTTCATTGCCTATTTCAAATACTTTGATCTTATCCTGTCCCGGCGTAAGATTGGGTTGGGAATTGCCATAAACCCGGTAACTGGCAGGCAAAACAGAGCGGGGGTTATTGGCCCACAAGTGAGCGATCACCTTCCATAAGCGGCCATGATTTTTTGTCCAGGGCTCATAAGCCGTACTGTCTGATCCGGGAGGAATATCTTTGAAGTTATTACTTTGCGTAAGGGCATTGTAATCATCCGTACCTTTTAAATTATTGACCGTTTTGATGTTGGCGCCATTTATATACAGCATCACGGGTGTACCCATTTTCTTTTGAAAGCTGAGCATACTTTTATCGAAGTCGCCATATTTATCGATCTCAAAAGCCTGCTGATCTATCGGAGCTTCTAGGTCATGCACCCAGTGAAATACATTGCTGGGCGAGCGGAATGAACCATACAATGGCAAGCCATTGCTCAATTTCATATAATTGACATCCTTGCCACCAATGGCCGACCCACCCTGGAAACGGATACCGGGATCGGGTAAGGACCGGACAGCCTGAACCGGTACCAGCGGTGAACATTTAGCTACACCATGCCCATAGATGCGCAATTCACGTACATCAGACGAAGGATCGGCCGATTGAAACCGGATAAAACGAATAGGACTGTTAAGGGTACTTAAATTTCCCTGTAACAGGTCCCACTTGTTGCTGCCACCGGTAATGGTATATTCCCCTTTTTGTACCCGGTTACTATCATATACTGTAATGGACCAATTGCTGGCTCCATACCCATGGAAGTAGTCAATGGATAATTTATCGTAGCAACTATCGCCCAGTGATAAAAAGAAGACCATTGGTTTGGCATAATCATTATTCATGAAGTATTCCTGGTCCATCTTATTCCCTTCTGCAATACTTTGGTCAAACAGCAATTCGGGGTTCTTTCTGCCAGTGGTATTCCAAAGATCACGCCCCGGGGAAATAGTGATCAGGTAGGTGCCCGCAGGCGGGATCCGTTTATCGGCCGATTCGGCAGCGCAACCCACTATAGCCACCAGGAGGATAAGACAAAAGAATCTGTACTTCATCAATTGATATTAATTATATGTCCAATGTATCGAGGGCAGTTCCGGACAAATATATCTTACTTTCCGTTGGTTGTCAATAGTTGAATACTGCCAGTCTCACCCTTGATCCTGGCCGTCTCGTCGGCACAACAGGGCAACTTGCCGCAAAACGATACCCGCTTGTCTGCACTCCCTTGTAACTGCCTTGAAAAGGGTACTTTTGTTAATAGTTATGCAAATGTCACGCAAACGGTTGGTGAATATCCTCTTACATGTACTATTTACTACACTGATAGTAATGGTACCCATTTTCCTGATGCCCCTAAAGGAATCCAAAGGCGCACCCGGCAGGACTTTCTATAATATACCTATTTTCATCATGACGGGTATGGCCACCATATCCTGTTATACCAGTGCCTACTGGCTCTATCCCCGCTTTTTATTAAGGAAAAAACTCATCAGTTACCTGACCATTACTATCCTGATCAGCCTGTTTGTGGCCATCATATCGGGCTATGTTACCAACTTGTTTTCTGCCATGCCAGGCCCCATCATCTGGGCACATATCGCCACCAAATTCTTTGTGGTGCTTTTTGTGATGGCAACAGGTACAGCCTACCGCTTTATTATGGATGTGATGCGACAGGAGTATAAACAAAAAGAAAGTATGACCATGGAACTGTCTTTCCTGCGTTCGCAGGTAAGCCCGCATTTCATGTTCAATACGCTTAATAGTATGGTAGCCCTGGCGCGCAAGAAAAGTGATAAACTGGAGCCTGCACTAATTGAACTCAGCAACCTCATGCACTATATGCTCTATGAATCGGACCAGGAGAAGGTTAACCTGTCGAAGGAGATAGACTATATCCAAAGCTATATAGATCTGCAAACCCTTCGCTTTGGGCATAATGTAAAAATTATGTTTTCGGTAAACCAGCCGTTGCCTTCCGATCCTTGTATAGAGCCCATGCTCCTGATCCCATTAATTGAAAATGCTTTCAAACATGGTATTGGACTCATCAATGATCCCGAAATAGATATCCGGCTCCAGGTCGAAACGGGGCAGGTACAGCTATCTGTCCATAATAAATACAATGATAAACTGCTCGAAACAAGAGACAAAACATCCGGTATAGGGTTAGTGAACCTGGAACGGCGGCTAAAGCTGTTGTATCCCCATAAACATACCATGAGCGTGTCGAAGAACGGTGCCTATTTCAAAGCGTCACTTAAACTTAATTTGCATGATTCGGTGTTTGGCTGTTGATGATGAAATGCTGTCGCTGGAGTTGCTGGAAGACAATATCCGCCGTATACCCTTTCTGCAATTGGTGGGGCGCTGCATCAATGCCATTGAAGCCATGGATGTATTACGCCGGGAACAGGTAGACCTGATCTTCCTCGATATACAGATGGGTGGCATTACAGGTACTCAATTCCTGCAAAGCTTGTCTGGCATGAACAACCGTCCCATGGTAATCTTTGTAACGGCCTATAAGAAATATGCACTGGATGGCTTTGAACTCGATGTATTGGATTACCTCGTAAAACCAGTAGCCTTTGAACGTTTCCTAAAAGCAGTTAACAAAGCGGCTGAGTACCATGCACTGCGTACAGCGCCTGTTGCTACAGCAGGTACCGAAGCAGCTCCGGTACCTGCTTCCCCCATGGCAGACTATTTCTTTGTGAATGTTGAGTACAACCTGGTGAAGATTGCCATCAACCATATTTACTTCATTGAAGGTCTGAAAGATTATATAAAAATCTATCTCCAGGGCACCGACAAACCGGTGATCACCCGCCTGCCCATGAAAGCTGTTGCCGAAAAACTACCAGGCAGCCGGTTCATACGCATACACAAATCCTTTATCGTATGCATTGACAAGATAACTTCCATTCGTAAGAACCGCATCTATATACAACAGCATATTATTCCCATCAGCGATTCTTATCGGGAAGATCTCTTCCGTATTATTGATCCGCAGAAGTTAATGTAAATACAAGCTACGAGTTATGAGCTATGAGCTCCGGGTTTCAGCATATGGACTACAGCCTATATAGCTTACCATGGGCGATGCTCAACACTAAATTTAAAATATCCATAGGGGTATATGCAATTCACGTTGTCTACACATACAGGAAACACGTCGCGAAGTTTTTGACACTGGTATACTTCGTTTTAACAAGTAACAGAGAGAAAGCAATTTTATACCAGTAATAACAACCTACATCATGAAATATTCACTTGTTGTGTTGCTGCTATTCATTAGTGGCATCTACTCTTACGCTCAAAACAATACGCAAACAGTAACCGGCACCGTTATTGACAAGGCATCAGAACGCCCGCTGGGCAACGTATCGGTAAGCATTGTGGGCACCCGCATTGGCGCCACCACCGACAGTCTTGGCCGCTTTGTATTACCGGCTGTACCATTGGGGCGGCACCATGTTTCCTTTACGTACATCGGATACAAAACAGTCACCATTCCAGAGGTGTTGGTAACTTCGGGCAAGCAGGTTATCCTGGATGTGCCACTTGATCAACAGATCGCCGCCCTGAATGCGGTAACCATTACCGCTGGCAGAACCAGGAAAGGCATGGCTTCCAATGAATTTGCCGGTAGTAGTTCCCGCTCTTTCAGTATGGATGATGTAACGCGGTATGCGGGCGGACGTAATGACCCAGCCAAGCTGGCCAGTAACTTTGCCGGCGTTGCCAATACCAACGATTCGCGTAATGATATCGTAGTACGCGGCAATTCACCCACAGCTGTATTGTGGCGCATGGAAGGCATCCCCATTCCCAATCCCAATCACTTCTCTACCATGGGAACTACCGGTGGCCCCGTGAGTGCTTTAAATACCAACGCCCTGAAAACCTCCGACTTTTATACAGGAGCCTTCCCGGCAGAATTTGGGAATGCTACAGGTGCCGTATTTGATATTGGATTGCGTAATGGAAATAAAGACAAGTTTGAAAAGACCATCCAGTTGAATATGTTCAGCGGACTGGAAGCCATGCTCGAAGGTCCATTAAGCAAAACCAAAAACGGCTCTTCCTTCCTTATTGGATATCGGTATTCCTTTGCACAAATTGGTCAATCACTGGGGTTTGATATCGGTACAAAAGCAGTGCCCAAATACCAGGACCTTATATTCCACCTAAACTTCGCCAAATCCAAATGGGGCAAGTTCAGCATCTTTGGAATGGGCGGTACCAGCAGTATCGATATGGTTGGCGCCGACCTCGATTCATCCGACCTCTTTGCCAATAGGGATGAAGACAATTATTTCAAATCAAATATTGGTGTAATTGGCCTCAAACACACGCTTGATCTGGGTCGCAATAGCTACCTCCGTACCATAGTATCCTATTCTTATGTGAGCGATGAAGGAACCGGTTACCAGCATTTTGATTCCCTACCTGCACGCATGTTCATGTCTGAGCAATCTACCAAGCACACCGGGTGGCGCTTCTCGTCCTTTATCAATTCCAAAATAAATACCCGATTCACCATGCGCAGCGGCATACTCGCCGAACTGAATGGTATAGATACCTGGTTGCGTACCCGCGAAGACAAGCCCGATTGGGAAACGATCCGCGATTATAATGGCAGTGCCTGGTTAATACAGCCCTATGCACAAGGTAAATATAGGTTCACCGATAAATTATCTCTCAACGCCGGACTTCATGGCATATATTATGGATTGAACGACAAGGCAGCTGTGGAACCACGCGCCTCCTTGAGTTATGCGATTGCCGGCAATCAAACGCTTACTTTCAGCTATGGTATGCACCATCAGCAACAACCTTTACCCGTATACCTTTACCAGGAGAAATTGCCGAATGGCAGTTATGACCAGTCCAACCGCGACCTCGACTTCACCCGGGCCAATCACTATGTATTGGGATACGATTGGGCTTTTGCACGCGACTGGCGATTGAAAGCGGAGGTATACCACCAGTCCATTTCCAATGCACCGGTGGAGCGCAAGCCCAGTGGCTTCTCCGTCCTCAACAGCGGGGCCGACTTCACCTTCCCCGAAAAAGCAGGTCTGGTAAGTAATGGTACAGGCTCCAACACAGGTATCGAGCTCACCGTGGAAAAGTTCTTCAGCAAAGGATATTACCTGCTTACCACGGCTTCTATTTTCGATGCCAAATACAAAGGCAGTGATGGTATAGAAAGAAATTCCACGTTCAACAACAAAGCTGTGGTGAATGTCCTGGCAGGCCGGGAATGGAAAATGGGAAGCGATGGGCGCAATGCTTTTACCATCGATATCAAATTCACCCAGTCGGGTGGTCGTTATTATACACCGGTTGATATCGCTGCATCCAATGCTTCGGGCTATGAGAAGCTGGATGAAAACAGGTATAATGACCTGCAGTTTTCCAGCTACATGCGTTTTGATACCCGATTCGGTATCCGGCTCAATAGCGCCAAACGCAAACTGTCGCACACCTTTTACCTCGATATACAGAACGTAACCAATAGAGACAATGTATTCATCCAGCGATATAATCGCCAAAGGAAGGAGGTAGGCGCAGTAAACCAGGTAGGCTTTTTCCCGGACATACTGTACCGGTTACAATTTTAAGAATAGAAGGCTGCGTACGGCTGAAGCCGCAGTCAATGTGGGTCGTTTGAGTTGACGTTGGATTAAGTAAGAAGAGAAGAACCACAAAGCCCGGGTAGGACCATTTAGCCGGAGTTGATTCAAAGGTTAGGGTTAACAAGGTTTCCTGGTCTCCGGGCTTTTTTAAAATGCGTACATGAAAAGCATTCCTTTTTACATCGGTGTACTATTGATCATTCCAGTGGTGACACAATCGGATAAGCATAAAAAGTTACTCAATGGATATGGTGTGGGCGCCCTCATGGGTAGCGATGAGGCCATCCTGCATGAAGGCATTAAGGATGATATGGAACGGCAGGCGCTGCTGGTTTGGATTGATGGGAAGGGCAAACAGAACGGACACACACCGGCACCGCTCCAGGAAAACATCATGGATAACTTAAGGTATGTTTCTATTGAAAATACCTGGTATAAGATTGTACAGGAGGTAAGCAAAACGAGCTTGCTTCGAAAATCAATAGCCGGCACAGGTGCTATGGACAGGCATAGCGGAGTAAGATTGGTCAACGATGCATTAAGATTAGGGATGCATCCTGGTCACGACACAGCACCTGTTGCCGGCACCGAATCACCAGGTTTTGCTATCAGTTCCAGGGAAAAAGTAGTGGTGACTGTTTTTGCCGGTTCACCTGGACTATGCCAGGTGCCTGGCAGTTCCCAACCAGATCAGCCAGAATGGGCCCTGGTAGTAGAACGGTTCCAATCTCTGTAGCGATTGAGACCTCCAGCATAAAGGTTCAATCAGTTCATATGCATTTTTTGTTTTACCGCCGCCCCGTTTCTACGGGGCGTTTGTTTTTCTTATCGCTTTCTAATGTGGGCGCTGTAAAATAGGGGTTATTTTTGCACCTCCTAAAAAGGCGTACATGAAAGTGTTATTGGTTGAAGATGAAGCAGCTGTATCCGCTATGATCCGCAAAGGGTTAAGCGAAAGCGGGTATGCCGTTTCCGTGGCCCCCGATGGAAAGACAGGGTTGGATATGGGTACCGGCCATAGTTTTGATCTAATGATCCTGGACATTATGTTACCCGGCATCAATGGCCTTGAATTGTGCAAAAGACTCCGCCGGGAAGGCATTGATACGCCCATCCTCATGCTCACCGCCCTGGGCACCACCGAAAATATTGTAGCCGGACTGGACAGTGGCGCCGATGATTACCTGGTAAAACCTTTCAAGTTTGCCGAACTGGAAGCCCGCCTGCGTACCCTCAGCCGCCGGAAAACCAGTACTACCGCCCGGGCAGCCGACCTGCTGCAGATTGGCGATATCACCGTCAATACAGCTGCCAAACATGTGATCCGGGACGGACGCGAAATAGCCCTTACCTCTACCGAATACCGCTTATTGGAATTCCTGGTCCGCAACCGTGGCCGGGTTTTGTCCCGCATAGAGCTGTTGGAAAATGTATGGGGCATCGATTTCAATATGGGCACCAATGTAGTGGACGTATATGTAAACTACTTACGCAAAAAACTGGGCAATGAACATGACCGTAAACTGATCCATACAGTCATTGGCATGGGCTATATTATTAAAGAACAATAGACATGAAGATCCAGGTTAAAACGGCCTTGCTTTTTACAGCAGTCACAGCAGGCATTATTCTATTCCTGAGTTTAGCGGTTTACTATTTTGCCAGCCGGTTTACCTTTAATGACTTCCTAAAAAGACTGGAGTTGCGGGCCAAGATCTCGGCCCGTATCCATTTCGAAGAAGACGAGATCTCCTCAGCCGCCTTTAATGAATTACGCGAGCAATACCTGACCCCCCTCCCAAAAGAAAAAGTATATATCCTGGAATACGATAGCCTGGCCAGGAAACTGAAAAACGATACAGGTCCCAAACTGCCCCAAACCTTTTACGGCTCCGTTATATTACACAATGGGAAGACTGTTTATACCTCCGTTAAACATACCCAATATGCAGGCATCCTGTTCAGGAATGAAAGCAATAAGCAATACCTGGTGATCAGTTCGGCCGTTAATGTTTATGGCGATCAGGTATTGAAAAATCTTGAAAAAGTATTGATAATCACATTTATTATGTCGACTATCGCCATTTTTACTGTGGGCACCTTTCTTTCCCGGCGCATCTTTGCTCCGGTCAGAGAGATCACCCGCCGGGTGGAAGATATCAGCGCCTATAACCTGCACCTGCGGTTGCAAGAGGGGAGTGGTAAAGATGAGATCACGGCCCTGGCGCAAACCTTCAATAATATGCTCGACAGGCTGGAGACTTCCTTTGAGACCCAGAACAATTTTGTAAGCAATGCCTCCCATGAGCTACGGACACCGCTGACCACCATCATAGGCGAAGCTGAAATCGCCCTGTCGAAAGTCCGTTCCGAACAAGAATACAAACAATCCCTCCAGGTTATTCTACGCGAGGCCGCCCGGTTGCAGCACCTCACAGCCAGTTTACTCAAGCTGGCCCAGGCCGGTTTCGACGGCCAGAAGCAGGAGTGGGGCATCCTCCGGATGGATGAATCACTGATGAACGTTAAGAAAACCGTGGATGAAATAGAGCCCAATAACCGGGTCAGGATCAGCCTGCACCTGCCCGAAGATGAACGGTTAGTATCCGTTCAGGGCAACGATCAATTGCTGCACCTGGCTTTAAGTAATATTGTATTAAACGCCTGTAAATATTCTGATAATAAGTCAGTTTTGCTTTCATTAGCCACCTCCGAAAATAAGATCATCATTGCTGTAGTGGATGAAGGAATCGGTATTCCCGCTGCCGAAGTAAAGTACATTTTCGATCCATTCTTCCGGGCCTCCAATACCTTCGATTATGAGGGATATGGTATTGGGCTTCCCTTAACCCATACCATCATCCGCCTGCACAAGGGCGATATCCGCATCCAATCCCAGGTAGGAAAAGGGACTACCGTAATAGTGAGTTTGCCGGTTGCCAGGTTGAGTTAAAACAGGCAGGTCAAACAATTATGTTAAATAGGCGGTCTCTTATCATATTCTTATTTCATTTATCAGTTTCTAATCACCATCTCACTGGCTTCTAATCTGCGCCTTAAACCATGCTAATGGCCGCAGGCCAATTTTGTATCCGATAATCAATTACTGATACAAAAAAAGAAACCATGAGAAATGTATTGATCCCAACAGATTTTTCTGTAGCCTCACTGGAGCTGGCCGATAAAACGGCCCAGTCGTTGGAAGGAGAGTCGCTTAACATTATCCTTTTCCACGCTTTTGAGATCCCATTCTTTGTAAGTGATTTACACGACATCCGGGGCAAGTTACCTTATGCCGAATTGGTAACTGAGGCATTCCGCAATGCCTGTAAAAGGGTAAAATTACAGCATCCCAAAACCATCCGCAGCATTGTGATCCGCCATCAGTACGGTAATACAGCCGCCGTATTCCGGAATTTTGTCGATGCCAATGATATTGACCTTATAGTATGCCCCGACCACTATGTATTCCAGGCAGTACACACTGGTAGTGTTAACCCGGTGTCTTTATTCCAGAAAGGCGGCGTGCCCATGATGAAGGAATTCAAGCCAAAAAGGAAACAGGCAGAGCCAGAAGCACCTGTTCAGGAGCCGGAAATTGCAAGGAAAAGAATCAATGAAACCTTAGTCACCAAAGAGAAAAATTATGCTGTTAAAGAAGAATATCCCATTCCGTTACATATTAGGCAAGATACAGTATGAGCTGCTGATCATCCTGCTCTACACAACTGTCATAGCCATATTGCATGAAACCAACCGGGTCTTACCCATTTCAATCCCCCTGGCCATTCCGGCCTTGCTGGGTACGGTGATCTCGCTGTTGCTGGGTTTCCGCAGCAACCAGGCGTACGACCGGTGGTGGGAAGCCAGGCATATCTGGGGAGCCATTGTCAATGAATCGCGCACCCTGGCACGCCAGGTGCTTAGTTTTACGGATGTCATGGAGGCAGGCGATGATGTGCAGTATTTCAGGGAGCGGATGATCCGCCGGCAGATAGCCTGGAATTTCAGCCTGGGCCAAAACCTGCGCGGTACGCCAGCCACACAGGGGCTTGACCGGTACCTGGGCAAGCGGGAACTGGAAACCGTGAGCCAATACAGCAATGTGCCGGCCGCCTTGCTGGAACAGCATGGCCGCGACCTGAAAAGGGCACTGGAAAATGGCTGGGTAAACCGGTACCAGCAGGTAGAACTGGACCGTACCATATCCCGGCTTTGTGATGCCATGGGCAAGTGTGAGCGTATCAAGAACACCGTATTTCCGCATACCTACAGCTTATACATCCATTTTTCGCTGTTGCTGTTCATCGCCCTGTTGCCCTTTGGTGTGATCGAGTATTTTGGTTTCCTGGAAATTCCCCTGGTAATGGCCGTTTCCGCGTCGTTTTTATTAATCGAGAAAATGGCCATCCATTTACAGGATCCGTTCGAAAATAAGCCTACCGATACGCCCATGACGACCATTGCCCGGAATATTGAACGCGACCTGCGGCAAATGCTCCGCGACCAGGAATTCCTGGAATATGAGCGGCCGGCGAAGGCGTTTTACGTACTGTAAAATGGGATAGAATCCGATAGGAGCTTAGGGGGTCTGGACCCGCCGGCGGGCCTCCAGTTCGCCATCACGTTTACCAGCCCGGTAACCCCGGCGGTAGCAAATAAAGGGAATCAGGACCAGGATGGATAATAGCAACAGCGCGAAAATCCATTCGACGCCACTGGGAAAAGTAATTAGCAGATACATGGGAAAGGGTTTATGATTGAACAAATAAAATACAATTCAATAGTCGATTGGAAGACTGTTAAATTACATTCTGCCGATTTCGGGAGGACAAAAAAACAACCCAGGCGGTCCAGGAACTGTAAAATTAGCCGCCAAAAGACTGTTCATTTTTAATCAATCAGCATCTTATGTAATACAGGCGCCGGCTGGTTTTGAGCCTCAATGCGGGTTAAAAATCAGCCGGTTTATTTTTCCTATAATTAATCTTATGTTAAATAGACTATTTCGGTAAATAAGGCCCTTATCTCCCCTTCACCGGTTTCGATTTCCTGCCTACAAAATTCACACACCGCCAGAGAATTTCAATTCGCCCCGATCATTAAGAAAATTGGACCAGGCTCCCATCAAAATACGTTCCTAGCTCTAGCCAAGTCCATGTGAAACTCAAGAGGTATTCACTAAAGGTTCACTGGGTATTCACTCCGAATTGCACTGGTCCCCTCTGTAGAGGCCTGTTTTAGTGGGTCCCAGTGCAATTCGGCTTGTGGTTTTAGTGGATATTCCCTGTGGCTTACTACAACTCCAAATGGATCCTGCATGGCCCCCCTGGCCTATTTCCATAGGCTTTTAACCGGCTGATTGGTACAGATGGGACACTTCCGGGCAACAAAAAAGGCAAAGCTGAGCCTTCGCCTTTTCGAATAATTTTCAGTGTATTTTTTTCCTTGCTGTTGATTCCTTTGTACTAACCTTGTCCTAAGCCGGAGAATCGGATAACGATGGCCTGGCTGTAAGGTCTGCTTCACTTTTATCCTGTATGTCCTTATACACCCTCAGTTCGCCCGATTTCTCACCACTGCGGTAGCCCATCCAATAAGTAAAACAAGGCACCGTGACAAGAATAAACACAATTAGCAGCAAATCGTTGTAGGTAGACATGTCGCACGTTGATTTAAAGGTTAGGAATCTGCTTAAAAATAAAAAAATCCCCCGTAATAACGAGGGATTCTTTTATAATATTCTTAACAAGTACTGCTAAATCGCAACCCTGTTTCAGGCTACGGGCAGGCCCTTTTTAGTGCTTGCGGTCAACGTTGTTGAACTTTTCGGTGTAAACAGTCGTCTTATCCTGCAGTTTCTTGATATCGGCTTCATACTGTTTCATTTCAGCGGTAGCCTTTTTGGTTTCTGCAGCATTGCGCTTTGTTTCCAACTGGCTGGTCTTTTCTTCGTTGATGGTGATCAGCAGATCCAGTGCATTTTTCAGGATCTCTTTATCGTCCATTTTCAGCTTGGCTTGCTTGTCCAGCAGTTCATCCACCTTCTCAAAATACGGAGTGGCTTCGTCAAATTTCTTCACTACTTCCTGGCGCAGTTCTTCTTTTTTCTTCAGTTGATCAGGAGTCAATTTGGTACCACCTGATGGACGGATGGCTTTGTTCTCGGTATTGATGTCTACGCCCTGGTTGTACAGGATCTGACCCATTACCATATTGGCATTGGCATAATCAGGCTTTTTTTCCAGCGTGCGCTTCATCATTTCTGCAGCTTTGTTGATCAGCTCTTTTGAATTGGCGGGACGCTTGGTCGCATCTTCCTGGTAACCCTCTTTGTACAATTCAACTGCATAGTTGAACAGGAAGATATGGTTATCGGGATTTTCCTTGATCACTTCTTCATATTTCTTGAACAGCTCGGGCTTGGTGCCTTTATCGCTCAGCATTTCCAGGTCGAATCCAGTCCAGAAAGGATCCTGGGGATATACTTCTTTACCCAAGGCAGAGAATTTTTGTGCAGTAGCGATATCATTCTTTTGACGATAATGGTCGGCCAGCCACTTGTAGATCTCTACAAAACCATCGCTCTTGGCTTTGGCTTCGGCTATTTTAGAATAGTATACAGCGGCTTCATCAGGCTTGCTGGCTTTTTCAGCAGAGATACCGGCATATAAAGTGGTGGTCGTATCCATTTTCATGGGAACGATACCCCTTTCGGCCAATACATCAAATACTTCGAGGGTTTTCTTAAAATTGGTGAGGGCATCATTGTAGTTGCCGGCATTGTAGAAAGCAGCACCATCTTTAGAATAGCCAGAATACACATCAACCAGTGGTTGATTGCCATCGAAGGTGAGCATCAGGTACCTTTTGTTGGCATCCTTTTCTTTTCCTTCCAGTTCCAGGTATTTTTTGAGGGCCTGGAAAGCTACTTCCCGGGCATCAGGTACAGTTCCTTTCAGGCTGGAATCCTTATTGATAGCTATATAGATCTTAGCCTTTTGGTAATAAGGTTCAGAAAGCGCCTGGTTCTTATCAATGGCCAGTACACCATCTATTTCGGTTTTTGCTTCAGTTAGTTTCTTTTTACCGAGTAGATCTTTGGCCTTGTCCAGTTTCTGCGCATACAAGCCAAAACCAGTGGCGGCCAGCAATACGGTCAGCAATACCTTTTTCATTGTTTGCTTATTAGTTTTAAAGTGATAGTTGGTTTTATTATGGGTTCTCTGTCTCTTCTTCTCCAGATGCGGTTTCAGTATCACCGGTTGCCTCTTCATCAGCATTTAATCCTTCCACTTCAGCGGCTGTTTCACCAGTAATGGGTTCAGTACCATTTTCTGCAGTCACCGTTACTTCTGTTTCCTCATCGTCCTCATCCAGTTTGGTGATGGCGGCAATTTCGTCTCCCTCATTAACGCGAATGAGTTTCACCCCCTGGGTAGCCCGGCCTTGCTCACTAACACCTTTGATCGGCATCCGGATGGTAACACCACTCTTACAAGTGATCATCAGGTCTTCTTTTTCAGTTACATCCAGTATTCCTACCAGCGGACCGGTTTTATCGGTTACCGTAATGGTCTTAACTCCTTTACCGCCCCGGTTGGTGATCCGGTATTCGTCGATCTGTGTGCGCTTTCCGTATCCTTTTTCACTCACAACCAGTACGGTACGTGATTTATCTTCCTTTCCGACACATATCATGCCAATCACTTCATCCTTGGCGTCATCAACTTCAATACCACCTACACCAATGGCGCCACGGCCGGTAGCTCTAACTTTTTCTTCGGGGAAACGGATGGCGCGGCCACTTTTTACCGCCAGCATGATCTCACAGTTGCCGTCGGTCATCCTGGCTTCCAGCAGTTCATCACCTTCCTGGATGGTGATGGCATTCACGCCGGTCTTGCGGGGATTGCTGAAATCTTCCAGTTCGGTTTTCTTCAGCACGCCTTTCTTGGTGCAAAGTACAATATTATGGCTCTTGACAAAGTCTTTGTCTTCCAGGTCCCTAACATCAATAATAGCACGCACCTTATCATCCGGTGGTATCTGGATCATATTCTGGATGGCTCTTCCCTTGCTGGTTTTCTCTCCTTCTGGTATCTGGTATACATTGAGCCAGAAACAACGGCCTTTTTCGGTAAAGAACAACATGGTATGGTGGGTGGAAGCCACAAAGAGGTGTTCAATATAATCTTCCTCCCTGGTACGGCCGCCGATCACACCCCTGCCGCCTCTTTTCTGGGCGCGGTATTCTGTAGCAGAAGTACGTTTGATGTATCCAAGGTGAGAAATGGTGATCACCACATCCTCTTCCTTGATCAGGTCCTTAATGCTTACTTCATCATCGAGGTAAGTGATCTCCGTTTTGCGGGCATCGCCGTATTTATCTTTGATCTCCAGCAATTCCGTTTTGATCACATCATAACGCATGCCTTCATTACCCAACAGTTCCTTCAGGTAAGCGATCAGTTTCATCAGTTCATCATATTCTTCCTTGATCTTCTCACGTTCCATGCCGGTTAAGCGCTGGAGACGTAATTCCAGGATGGCCTTGGCTTGTATTTCATCCAATCCCCAGCCTGCATTGACCAGGGCTTCTTTGGCTACTTCGGGTGTGGAAGAAGCGCGGATCATCGCAATTACTTCATCCAGGTGATCCAGGGCGATGAGGTAACCTTGCAGAATATGGGCTTTCTTCTGTGCTTCTTTCAGTTCAAACTCCGTGCGGCGTACAATCACTTCATGACGGAACTCAACAAACTCGGAGATCATATCCCGAACACTCAGGATCCTGGGGCGGCCTTTTACCAGCGCCACATTGTTGATACCGTAAGAGGTTTGAAGTTCCGTGTATTTGTACAGTTGGTTAACCACCACATTGGCAATGGCGTCCCTTTTCAGGTCCACCACGATGCGGGTACCTTCTTTTTCGTTGGATTCGTTGTTGACGTGGGCTATGCCTTCCACGATCTTTTCATTGACCAGCTGGCCGATACGGTCGCACAAAGCATCCCGGTTAACCTGGTAAGGTACTTCGGTGATGATGATCTGTTCACGACCACTGGGCTTGGCATCCAAAACTACCCGTCCACGCAGCACTACCCGTCCGCGGCCGGTAGCCATGCCTGCCTTTACCCCTTCCATACCGTAGATGATACCTCCGGTGGGGAAATCGGGCGCTTTTACATAAGCCATCATTTCTTCGATAGTAATATCGCGCTTGTCGATATAGGCAATACAGCCGTCAATTACTTCCGACAGGTTGTGCGGCATAATGTTGGTGGCCATACCTACGGCGATACCGCTGGAACCGTTCAGTAAGAGGTTGGGAATGCGGGAAGGCAATACCGTAGGCTCTTTCAGCGAGTCATCGAAGTTGAGCTGGAAATCAACCGTCTCTTTGTCGATGTCTTCCAGCATGGCTTCGGCCATCTTTTCAAGACGCACCTCGGTATAACGCATGGCCGCCGGGCCATCGCCATCCTGGCTACCGAAGTTACCCTGACTATCCACCAGGGTATAGCGCATGCTCCATTCCTGTGCCATACGCACCATGGCATCATACACCGAACTATCGCCATGGGGGTGATACTTACCCAGTACATCCCCTACGATACGGGCTGATTTCTTGAACGGCTTGTTGTGAGTAACTCCCATTTCATTCATGGCAAACAGGATGCGCCGGTGAACCGGCTTCAATCCATCCCGAACGTCGGGTAAGGCGCGGCCTACAATAACCGACATGGAGTAGTCGATGTAGGCTGTTTTCATCTGCTCTTCAATGTTCACGGGAACGATCCGGTTCTGATCATTCGTTTCTGATGGTGTGAGATTCTCTTCCATAGCTGTATTTAGCTGATTTTATCCATTTTATGTCCGCCAGGATGACGGATCGCGATGGGTGGCAAATCTACCCTATTTAGGGCGGAAAACCCGTTATAAACCAGTGTTTTTTGACCTCATTTTTCCACTTTTGTGGAGAAAGGAAGAAGCCTTACCGGGCACCTGCAACAGCAACAATCTTTACCCTCCAATCGGGTCCGCTGCTGACGTGAAAGGAATCGGCAAAACTGCGCATATTGAGGGCCAGAGAAAAGTTCATCAGGCTGTTCATATAAGCCAGGACCTGCCCTTCCGGAACGGCGCCAAAAGTGGTGACCACGGGCACCTCCTGGTTGAAGAAAATCACCCCTCCCCTGTCAATCATTATTTTTATTTTTTTATCAAATGAACCACGCAACTTATTGAAAACCGAATCATTAATATTCGTCCAAACATTGCCATACTGAATATCCAATACTGGGATACCACCCGTTAAAGTATCACCTTCCAGTACCGGTTTTGGGTACAAAATCCGGACAACTGTATCGGGCAGCAGCTTTCCTACCTGTTCAAAACTGATCACACCGGCTGCCAGGCGGGCGCCTGTGTAGGCATATACATCCCGGCCATGAAAAGTGTAGGAAGCCTGGGAGTTTTTTCTTCTATTTAATACTTCATCAATCTCCCTTACAGCCTCTATTCCAATTGATTCAGATATCAATGTAAGCGTACCATTATCAGGGGTTACGAAGTATTGTCCATTGCGTGCTTTGGCTACTATCGACCTTCTGCTGGTGCCAACTCCTGGATCGACCACGGAAACGAACACCGTACCCGCCGGCCAGTAAGGAGCCGTTTGCTGCAGCCTGTAAGCCGCTTCCCAGATGTTATAGGCGGGTATTTCGTGCGTCAGGTCATACAGCTTAAGATCGGGCGATACGCCCGTGGCCACCCCTTTCATGGCGCTTACAGCGCCGTCCTTTACGCCAAAGTCAGTTTGAAAAACCAGCGCCGCTTTGGGCGCAGGCTGTTGGCAGGCAGCAAGGCCGGCCAGGAATAGGAATAAGGTCCATTGTATTGCTTTCATAAACTTTCTATCTTGTATCCATTGCCGTGGAATAAAACCCCGTTTACCGGCAAATCCCGGGCCATTGTGGTACCGGTTATTTGTAAAAGTACAACAAGATGACGCCCCAAAAACACCTTCGCCGCATCCGCCGCATGATCCTTCTTTTCGTGATCCTGCTGGTACTAAGCGGCATTACCGCTTTCCCTGTTTACACGCAACTCAAATGGGCCATGGACCACGAAGTATTGTCCCGTGATTCACTCGTCGGCGCCTTCCTGTACCAGGTATGGCTGGGTGTAAAGGCCGCCAATGATCAATATCCCTTCCTGTTCTATGGGTTCGACTGGCTGGCGTTTGCGCATATCGTGATCGGGATGGCCTTTATTGGTCCCTATAAAGACCCGGTCCGGAATATCTGGGTCATTGAATGGGCCATGCTGGCCTGCCTGGCTGTATTACCACTGGCCTTCATAGCCGGCCCTATCCGGGGCATCCCCTGGTTCCATATCCTGATCGATTGCAGCTTTGGCGTGTTTGGCCTGATCCCATTATGGATTACCCGGAAATGGATAAAGCAACTGGCCGCCCAAACGCAAACAACCAACCCTTAGTAAGTGCGCTTTAACCCCTAATCCTGAGACTACCTTAAGCCTACCTCCAGGCCAGGGTTACTCATCATGGTGAGCCGCCCGGAAAAGGCGACTCATGTGGGTAAAATGCACCTTTGGACGGCAGGTTGCGTAGTTTCCACTAACCACCAATTGATTTATATATTAATTTCACGCCCAAAGTATTCCCCTTGAAGCTGTTGAAATCATCTTTCTGGTTACATTCTATATTCTATACCCTGTTACAACGCTTTTCCCTTTTCTTCTTTGGAGCAGTTTCTTTCATGATACTGGTCAGGGGATTTTCCAGGCAACCACAGGGAGTAGAAACCAACGGTGTTTGGGCCATGTACCTTACCATCCTGGCCTTGTTTGAAACCATCAAACAAGGGCTGCTGCGCAACCCCACCATCAAGTTCCTGGGCCTTTCGGAGTTTGCAAATAAAAAGAAGGAAGTACAGTCATCCTCGTTGGTTATCAATATTTCATGCTCCTTATTGGTTATTTTACTTTTCACTATTGGCGGGGCCTGGTTATCGCATGTTCTGAAGATGACCGATCTGGTACCGATGCTAACCTGGAGTGTGGTATTCGTCGTATTACTCATCCCCTATAATCACTACGAAGTGCTGCTACAGGCACACTATCAGTTCTCCAGGATCTTCTGGGCCTACTTCGTTCGACAGGCAATTTTTTTTATTGGTGTGATCCTACTCAGTTTTGTTTTCCCTGAATACCTGTCCCTGATCAACCTGGTACTGTTGCAGATCGTGGCGCTGTTGGCCGGGGTGACCATCCTGTTCAGGGCAACAGCCTCCTACCGGTTACGGGGATTTCATTTCGACAGCCAGGTGATGCGCAAGATGTTCCATTTTGGCAAATACATTTTTGGCACCAACCTGTTCTCCAATATGGCCCGCACGTTCGACCATTTTGTGACGGCTTCGCTGCTAAGTCCGGCCGTGGGTAAGCAGTATGTATCTTACTACAATATCGTAGCACGGATCAACAATATGATCGATGTACCCTCCCTGGCAGCTGCTGATGTACTCTTTCCCAAAAATGTGGAGACATTGGAAACGGACGGGTTGGGTAAAGTGAAATATTACTTCGAGCGGATGATGGGCACCATCCTGGCCCTGATCGTCCCCCTTTCCTTATTCATATTTGCTTTTCCCCGGTTGATCATTTATGTACTGGCCGGCCCCGATTATATGCAGGCTGCCCCCATCCTGCAATTGACCATCCTGTTCAGCCTGGTTCGCCCTTTGGGTTTCCAATTCGGTTCAACGCTCGATGCCATCGGCAAGCCACAGGCCAATTTTTATGTGAGCGTATGCCTCACGCTGTTTAACCTGGTAGCCACTTATGCCGGCTTGTATTGGTTTGAAGGTATGGGCGCCGCCTACGCTACGGTGGCATTTAATATCGTATCAGGGATTGTACTGATCGCCATCCTCAAGAAATACGTACATGTAGAAGTTCGTAATATATTCAAATACATGATCCAGGCATATAAGGACTTGTTTAGCTTTGCCCGGAAGAAATTAATCAAGACGAGTGGATCTTAAAAGCGCCATACAGGAAAAGCATTCCAAAGACCAGACGGACCAGATCGTGCAGTATGTGGGGAACGATAAAAAGCGGTTTGATGCACTGATGAAGGTTTTCCTGGAGGGAGATCGTTTAATACAACAAAGGGGTGGCTGGCCATTGAGTTATTGCGCTGCCAGGAATCCCACATTGGTACTACCCCATCTGGGCAAACTATTGAAACTACTTGAACAGCCGGGTATACACAATGCGGTCATCCGGAATATCATGCGCCTGCTACAGGATATCAGCATTCCCAAGCGCTATCACGGACAGGTGATGAACCAGTGTTTTGATTTCATTGCCGATCCACAGCAGCTACCTGCCATCAAGGCCTTTTCGCTCACCGTATTGGAACACCTGGCTACCGATTACCCTGAAATAATTCCCGAGATCAAATTGATCATCGAGGACCGATGGGAACATGAAACACCCGCTTTCCATAGCCGGGCGCGGAAGTTATTGAAGAAGTACGGAAAGATTACAGATTAAGATCAGTTATCTGGGTTGAAAAGGTGGTTGGTTGAAAAGTTAAGATCTGTGCAACTCGCCTTATTGCATTTTAAACGCATAGATCATCCCCATATCAGGGATGGCCGCTGTAGGCCGGGGGAATACAACACTGCTAAAGCCATTGGCGGTGAGCAGTTTTACAAGCGGTTGGTACCCTTTGAAGTGCCATTCGATCTTAATCACCTTGATCTTAGGCAGCAGGCCACTTTCGTTCAGCTTATCGAGTATCTCGTATTCAGCGCCCTCGCAATCAAGCTTCAGCAACAGTGCATCACCCGGGTGATTGGTAAATATCTCCTGAATCACTTCGCGGATATCCTTGATCTTAACAGTAATGGAGTTTGACTGATCGGTATCGATCTGTTGCAGGAAGAAGTCGGTAGTGCTTTTGGTAGCACTGTCTACATTACTGATGGGGATCACCAGGTCGCCAGTACTGCCACCGGCGCCAAGGTTATAAGGAACAATCTTGGGGGAAAGTGCCGGATTAAGGGCAAAGTTGGCCAGGCCTGCCTCATAGGTCTCAGGAAAAGGCTCAAAGCTGTAGACCTTCTGAACGTTCTTCATGTTGGCAAAATACAGTGAGGCTACCCCTACGTTCATACCCACATCACATACCACCAGGTTTTTATCGTAGTGCAAGCTATAAAGGCCTTCAATAAAGAGCTCACTGGCCACATAGAAATTTTCGAAGGTAGCCGCTTTGATCTTGACCTGCTCCCAGGTGATGTATACTTCTTTGCCTGTATTATCAATCTTTACTTTATCGTGGGTAGCAATATTGAGAAAGAGATCAAAACTGGCAGCACAAGGGGCTACCTGCTCCAGGGTAAAAGCCTGACCGGTTTTATTGACAACGATCTTCCCGTTGCGAATCGATATCTCATTAACCCGCTCGAGCGGAAAGCTATCCTTGGCCAGGAAATGAGCTACGCGATAACTCTTAAACTTGAGGAAAAAGTAGAACAGGTTGATGGCTTTAATGAGCTTCTTCATGCAAATGAAATATTTCTATCGAATTCAGGTTGGGCGGCAATATAGATAAATTATCCCTGTAGTACAAGAAACCCTTCCTATACCGTCGTTTTTCTATTATCTTTCGCCCGGTTTGAGAAGCTGAGCCGGCAATCGAGAATCGGCAATCGGCCAGGTGACAGTTCAGTCCCCCTCCGACTTTTAATCAAGAAACATGAAGATCGCTTTTACAATATGTACCAATAGCTTCCTTTCCCTGGCGCGGGTGGTGGGCAAATCACTGAAGGCCCATAACCCGGATTATGAATTTTTCATCGGCCTGTGCGACAAACGCGAGCTGGACCTGGCTACCTGGTACGATGGTTTCAACGTCATACCCTGCGATGAAGCAGGCATTGATAACCTGATGGAGATGGCCATCCATTATGGGGTGAGCGATATCAAGAATGCGCTAAAGCCCTTTTACCTCGAATACTTTGCCCGCAAATACCCACAAGCCGAACATATTCTTTTCATCGACCCGGATATGGTGATCTATGAAAAGCTGGATGAAATTACCCGGCTGCACCAACAAGGTGATATCCTGCTTTTCCCCCACCTGCTGCAACCTCAGCCATTTGACGGCAAAACACCCAATGAAATATCCTACCTGGCTACAGGCACTTACAACCTGGGCCTGATCTCGGTAACGGTCAATGAAAATACACTGCGCTTCATTACCTGGTGGCGCGACCGCCTGCAGCATTATAGTTATGTAGACTGGAAGGCGGGGCTATTCTACGACCAGAAATGGATCATCCTGGCACCGGTATTCTTCGACAAAGTGGTGGTGGTAAAACACCCTGGTTACAATGTAGGCTACTGGAACCTCATGGAACGCAGCATTGCCCGTATTAATAATAAGGTAATGGTCAATAACCATTACGGCCTGGCCATTTACCATTATAGTAATGTAAACATTCCCGGCAACAAGCTGTTCACCGATCAGCAGGACCGGTACCAGGATAGCGAATTCCCACTGTTGGTAGAACTATTCCAGGAATACCGGAAGGACCTGGTAACAGAAGGCTACGAAACCACGAAGAAGAAAGTGTGCTATTATGCCAATATGCACGAAAACCACTACCGCCAACTGGCGCGCAGTACTACCAAGGGCAAGATCAAACTTTGGATAAAAGACAATTTCCCCAAGTCAGTAAAGAACAAACTCAGGAAGGCCTTGTCAGGATTTATGAGTGAGTAAACGTCAGGACCTGAGGCGGCATGGAAGCAGCAGGCTATTGGGTTACTGCAAAAGATGATAAGACCTGTTCTCCTGTTTGCTTGTATTGATCCACTTTGTCCACTTCTGAACTGTAGGTAGCCAGATAAGCTTTTTGTTTTTGAATAAGGCAAATGCTCGTAATGTGCATGTTTAATTTGCCTTGCCTAAACGTATACACAATTTTATACTGGTTGCCTTTTGAGGTACTATCAATGGATGATTCAAGGATCTTTCCGTCGGTAGCATATTGAGCGACCTGTTGTTCTGTAACCTCTTTATACCATTGAAGGTCACTTTGGGGGCTGGGCAAATCCTGGATCACCACATTTATATTTTCACTGAATTTATCTGCCCCATTTTCCAATGGACTAAATATGAACAGGTCGGCGCCCTGCTTGCGCGAAGTATCAACCGTCCAGGTATTGGGATAGTTCAGGCTATACCCTGACCTCGAAATGGTGGTCATTTTTTCTGCAGGTTTGTTTTGACCTTTACAACAGATGGTAAGCGATAAAATAGACAGGGCACCGAACAATTTCATCATGGGATTAGGTATTGAACCACAAAAATAAAAGCTATTTCTTCGGAAGTACGTAGGTCTCCACGTCTTCTTTAATTATCGTTTTGCCCGACAGGATAATCAACCGTTCTACTACATTGCGCAGTTCGCGGATATTTCCGGTCCAGTTGTGTTGCTTCAGGGCTACCAGTGCATCGGGTTCAATACCCTTCTTGGCAATACCATAATCGGCACAGATATCACCCAGGAATTTATCGACAAGTAAGGGGATGTCATCCCGGCGGTCGTTGAGGGAGGGCACATGTATGATGATCACGCTAAGGCGGTGGTATAGATCGAGGCGAAAATTCTTATCGTCCACTTCCTGAAGTAGGTCCTTATTGGTAGCGGCAATTACCCGTACATCTACACTAATGTCTTTATCCCCTCCTACCCGGGTAATCTTGCCTTCCTGCAGGGCCCTTAATACCTTGGCCTGTGCACTGAGGCTCATATCGCCAATTTCGTCCAGGAATAAGGTGCCGCCATGAGCCTGTTCAAACTTGCCTATGCGCTGTTTAACAGCCGAAGTAAAAGAGCCTTTTTCGTGACCGAAAAGTTCACTTTCTATCAGCTCACTGGGAATGGCAGCGCAGTTCACTTCAATCAGGGGGCCGGATACGCGGTTGCTTTTTTCATGTACCCAGCGGGCCACTAGCTCCTTTCCTACCCCATTTTCGCCGGTTACCAGTATGCGGGCATCGGTGGGAGCTACTTTTTCAATGGTTTCTTTGATCCGGGCAATGGGACCTGACTCACCAATCATTTCCTCTACCTTGCTCACCTTGCGTTTGAGCACCTTGGTTTCCGCTACCAGGTTGGTTTTGTCCATGGCATTGCGGATGGTGATCAGCAGGCGGTTCAGATCGGGTGGCTTGGAAATATAATCATAGGCGCCCTTCTTTACCGCTTCTACAGCGGTTTCGATAGTGCCGTGGCCCGAGATCATGATCACCGGCACATCCGGATTGGCTTCCCGGGCTTTATCCAGGAACTCAATACCATCCAGTTTGGGCATTTTGATATCGCACAATACAACATCGTAGCTTTTTTCTTTGAAGCGTTTCAATCCCTCTTCCCCATCCCCTGCCTCGTCGATCTTATACCCTTCATAGGAAAGGATTTCGCTCAATGTTTTACGGATCGCCTTTTCGTCGTCGATTATTAATATGTTTGACATATACTTAACTGTCTTTTGCTATGGAAAAATATATCCTGCTTATCTAACCAAAATGAACCCAAAAATAATGAACTGTATCGACCGCAAGGCGGCTAATTTTTCTAGCCTCCTCCTGTCAATTATCCTGCCGTTTTTGACTGGTTGTCAGGAAATGGCGGCCCAATCCGCCCCTGCTAGCGCCAAATCATTACAAAAAGTAGCCGATATAGCCCTGCCGGCCGGCTATAGCCGAATGGATGGCCAGGATGCAGACTTTGCCCGCTGGTTGCGGCAGTTATCCCTGAAAGCCGACAATAAAGTATATCTCTATGATGGGCGTTTGAAACCTTTCCAGGGGGCTCAATATGCCGTACTGGATATACCGGTTGGCAAAAAAGACCTGCAGCAGTGTGCGGATGCGGTAATGCGCCTGCGGGCTGAATTCTTTTACCGGCGTGGCCTGTACAGCCGCATCTGGTTTTCGGATAACAACGGGAAGAAGTATATCTGCCCTGCCGGCGCCGATCAAAATAAGTTCGAGAAATACCTGGAGCAGGTTTATGCCTGGTGCGGTACCCTTTCGCTGGAAAAACAATTGAAGAAAGTAAGTTCCTTTACCGATATCCAGCCGGGCGATGTATTGATCAAGGGAGGATCGCCGGGCCATGCCGTGATGGTGATGGATGTGGCCATTAATAAGGCGGGAGAAAAGATCTATCTATTGGCCCAAAGCTATATGCCCGCCCAGAGCATTCATATACTAAAAAATCCTATGGATCAAAGTAGGAGTCCCTGGTATAAAGCAGGTAATGAACCTGTTATAGAAACACCGGAATGGACATTTACGCAACAGCAGTTAAGACGTTGGTAGATGAACATCGTAAAAGTCCTATTGCAAACCTTAACCTGGCGCATTACTTTAGTACCAGCATCATCCTTTGAAAAAACTATTATTTAATCCCAAAAAAGTGTCCCTATGAAGGCTCAGATCAATGCCCAGCATCCCTCTTTCAGCAAAACCATCATGCGTTTAACTCTTTTAGGAGGTGTTATTTTAGGCGCCGTTTATGTTTTCCTCATGCTTTGTTCTTCAGCAATAAAAATTATTGAATAGGTCGGATGACCGCATAGCAAGCAAAAAAGAATGCCGGCGTTGAGCCGGCATTTTGTTATTTACTTCGTTACTTCCATTTCCAGTACCGTATCATACTCCTCTTTCGGAACGGCTTTCACATCGATCACCACATAATTATCAGGCAGTACCTGGTATTTTACCGGTGCTTTGCCATTGAAGGTTTTAATAGATTTGATCTTATATGGGATCTTCAGGAATAACTTTTCTTCAGGCGACTTGAGCAGGTGTAAATAAACAGTATTGCCTTTCTCCGTTACAGCACCCCAATCCTGCGGGGCTACAAATCCACCTTTTGTGCCATAGATAGTAGAACCATATTGTTTCAACCACTGCCCCATCGCAGTCAGTCTGTCTGTAAATTCAGGTTGGATAACGCCATTGGGCATGGGCCCGATATTCAGCAGGAAATTGGCATTGTGACCAGCCGCTTTTACCAGGTAATGCACCAGGGCTTTATTGGATTTATAGTTGCGGTCGGTAATGTTAAAACCCCAGGAATCATTAATGGTTTCGCAGGTCTCCAGTGGCAGTGTTGATACAGAGGCGCCGCCAAAACCTGTTGAATTGCCACCGGGCAGGTCTTTTTCAAATGCCTGGAAGTCTTCGCCCGGAATGGGTGTCAGGTGGTGGTTATTGCTGATCATACATTGCGGTTGCAGCCGGTGAATAAGGCTGTAGATTTCATCATACTTCCAATCAACCTTGGACACCGCTTGCTTATTGTGGTCATTTTCCAGCTGGTCCCAATGGCCATCAAACCAAATACCCGCTACTTCGCCATAATTGGTGAGCAGTTCGGTAAGCTGGGCTTTCATAAAGTTGATATAGCTGGGCCAGTTGCTTTTTTCAGTGCGACCAGTGCCTTTACCTGTACGGCCAGTCTCATATTGATAGTCCGTGCGGTACCAATCCAGCAGGGAGTAGTAAAAGAACAACTTGATACCCTGGCGGTGGCACTCGTCGGCCATTTGTTTTACAATATCCTTTCCATAAGGTGTACCCATGATATTCCAGTCAGACTGTTTGGTATCCCACAAACTAAATCCATCGTGGTGGCGGGTAATGAGGGTAATGTATTGCATTCCTGCATTTTTGGCCGTGGTTACCCAAGCCCTTGCATCGAAATTGATGGGATTGAAAATATTGATCAACCGGCGGTATTCCGGTACCTGGATGTTGCGCTGGTTCATCACCCATTCGCCATGCCCCAATACACTGGAAGCACCCCAATGGATGAACATGCCAAAACGAGCACTGTCGAACCATTTGCGGGAATCCATATTTTGAATAGAAGGCGTATAACCGGGCTGCTGGCTGAAACAGGTAACAGAGTAAATAGCTAAGACGCACACAATCGTTAGTCGGATCATAGTGATGTTGTTTGGAATACGGAAGATAATGATAATGCCCTTAATGAAATGGGGGGATTGATAATTAGCGCAATCGATTTCCCGGCTGAATGCAGTAAAACAGTGGCTGCAGAAAAAGTCGCATTACGATCATTGCAATAAATAAACAATCAGGGTGTACAAGCCATAACCTATGGCGCCTATACCAGCCAATATAATCAGGCCATACAAAAAGACATCTACAGACCCCATCTGTACATGAAAATTGCGGGGATTGGCCGGATCATAAAATACGGTCACCTTATCACCTTGCTTCAGGAATGTATGGGTTACCTGGTATTGTTTTGTGATCCACTCGCCGCTTTTGGTTACAAATCGTATCCTGGGATACCTTGCTCTGAAATCTGTGTCACCTGTTGAAACCGTGACGATGGACCCATCATCATTGAGAAAGTCAAAAATAATCCCTTCCACCCGCTCTCCTTTATCTATCAGTTCGTCTCTTTCCCGGAGCCTCTTTGTAGAAAGCCAGATGGCAAGGATTCCTCCCACCAGGGGAAGTAAAATTAATAGCAGTAGTTTGATCAGCTGTTCCAGATCAGTAGGATGAGGTTCCATATTGTTAATATAAAAAAAGATCCCGGAGTATTATCACTCCGGGATCTACTATTGGTAGCTATTCGCTATTATTTATTACATGGTCAAAACCTACACGCTACTTCCTATGCTTATCTTCTCGCATACATCACTTCCTTCACCAGTTTTACCGTACGTGGAACATCAGGTAATGCAAGTGCTACCAGGTTGGGGGCATAGTGCAGGGGGGCGTCAGCAGCCGTGATACGGCGGATGGGCGCATCCAGGTAGTCAAACGCTTCCTTCTGAATGCGGTAAGCAATTTCAGAAGATACAGAACACATGGGCCACTGCTCTTCAACAATTACCAGTCGGTTGGTCTTCTTCACGCTTTCCACGATGGTTTGCCAGTCGAGTGGACGGATAGAACGCAGGTCAATGACTTCTGCGCTAACACCTTCTTTTTCCAGTTCGGCAGCAGCACCCAGGGCCACTTTCATCATTTTATTATAAGAAACGATGGTTACATCGCGGCCTTGCCTTTTTACATCGGCTTTACCAATGGGGATCAGGTATTCCTCTTCAGGCACTTCACCTTTATCACCATACATAACCTCAGATTCCATGAACATCACCGGATCATTGTCGCGGATGGCGGATTTCATCAATCCTTTGGCATCGTATGGGTTGGAAGGAGAGATCACTTTAATACCGGGAATATTGGCATAATAGCTCTCAAATGCGGTAGAGTGCTGGGCACCCAATTGACCGGCAGAGCCGTTGGGGCCACGGAATACGATGGGACAGCTAATCTGCCCACCGCTCATTGCCAGCATTTTAGAAGCAGTATTTAAGATTTGATCTAAAGCCAGTACCGCAAAGTTCCAGGTCATGAACTCAACAATGGGACGGAGTCCATTCTGGGCAGCGCCCACGGCAATACCGGTAAAGCCCAATTCAGCGATCGGGGTATCAATTACTCTTTTGGGGCCAAATTCGTCCAGCATACCCTGGCTAACCTTATAGGCGCCATTGTATTCTGCAACTTCTTCACCCATCAGGAATACATTAGGATCTCTTCTCATTTCTTCGGTCATCGCTTCGCGCAGCGCTTCACGAAATGCTATTAATCTTGCCATCCGGTTATTTAGTTTAATTTTTCTATGCTCCCGACTGCATCAAGACCTTCATCGGGCGACGCAAAATTATTGGTTGAGAGGCAGATAAACAAATTGGAATAAGGAAGTCCTGTCCACAGACCGCCCTAAACTGTCCATACGTCAAACGGATTTCTACCCCCCTCTGCCGGAAGCTAGGTTTGTAAAAAATAACCAACCATGCAAACTGTTTCCTCCCGCCAAAGTTACTTAGACTGGCTGCGCATCCTGGCCATTTTGGGTGTATTGTTCTTCCATTCAGCCATGGCCTATGTGGCCGAATGGGAATGGCATATTAAGAATAAAGAGACCAGTAACCTGCTCATGGAGCTTAATTTTTGGCTCAGCCGGTTCAGGATGCCCCTGTTGTTCTTTATTTCGGGAACGGTTGCCTACTTCATGCTCAAAAGCAAATCGGGCCTGGCCTTTGTTGGCCTGCGTTTCAGAAGGCTATTTATTCCCCTGTTGTTTGGCATGCTCGTGGTAGTACCTCCCCAGATCTATATAGAACGGCTCAACCAGGGCTATAAAGGCAGTTACTGGGAGTTTTGGGCTACTGTTTTCGAATTCAAGCCCTATCCGCAAGGGGGCAGCTTTAGCTGGCATCACCTGTGGTTCATCCTCTACCTGTTTATCTATGATGTGGTATTCACCCCCTTATTCAAGTGGACCTTCAGTGAAAAAGGACAAAAGGCCCTTCGCAAATTACAGGGCCTGGCCAAGGGACGCAGGATCTACCTGATTACCGTTCCCGGCATCATCATTTACACCAGCCTGGTGCTGAAATTCCCTGGCACCAATGACCTGATCCACGACTGGTGCAATTTCTTCTACTGGCTCCAGTTTTTGCTGGCAGGGTTTCTGTGTATGGCCATTCCCTCCCTGATGGACAGTATTGAAAGAAACCGCCGGTTATCCTTTACCATTGCTTTCCTCTCCTTTATACTGATCAATTATGTACGCTGGAATGACCATGAACCCTGGGACACCCTTGTCAACTGGCGTTCTGATTGGCGCACCTATGCCTTTTTGGCCCTCACCCCCATCATGGCCTGGAGTTGGGTATTGACCGGCCTGGGCTATGGCAAAAAATACATGAACAAAAAACACCGGGTACTGGACTACATCAACCAGGCAGTATACCCCTTCTATATATTACATCAATCGGTGATGCTGGTACTGGTGTATTATATTGTTCAAACCACCGAAAGCATCCTCATGAAATACCTGTTTACCGTGGGCGCTACCTTCTTTGTATCCATGTGCATTTACCATTTATTGATCCGCCCCTTTGGTGTGATGCGGTTTTTATTTGGCATGAAACCGAAGGAGAAACGGCAATCGACAGTCGGCAATCGGCAATTGGCTTCGCAGGATTCAAAATTATCCGACAAGTATCACCCTGTAGGAGTTTCCTAATGTCATGAGTTCTGCCATGCATCCTATTTTTCGCAGCTATTCGACTGGATTGATTGCCGATTGCCGATCCACGATTGCCGCATTAAATCGTAACTTCCTGTTCATGAAACAAGTTTGGAAATACCTTTTCCCTGCTTTGTATGGATTGTTGATCTATGCTACCATCCGGCTGATCAATGATACCCTGGAGGACGACAAATTCTGGGAACGCCCCCTGCTGTTGAACACTATCGAGATCAGCTTTACCATCCTGACGGGTTATACCATCTATTTTGCTACGCAGCGTGTATTCCGGCATTTCGACCGGTACCTGGCAGAAGGTCCAAACTCCAAAACCATTAGGCGGGAATTGTTTTGGGTATTTGTAGTAACGGAGATAGTGGTAAACCTGGTGATGACGCCCCTGGTGGCCTTAACGGATGATGGCTTGTCCTGGGGTGATCTTGCCATCATCAATGTCATCCCCCTGCTATACAACCTGATCTATTATACGGTAATACGGAGTAATAAACTACTGAAAGCCTATATCGACAATAAGATGAAGCTGGAAAAGATCACCAATGACCATTTGCAAACAGAACTAAAGTTCCTGAAGGCGCAATACCATCCTCATTTTCTGTTCAATGCCCTGAACACCGTCTATTTCCAGATGGATGAAGATGTGCAGGCCGCCAAGAAGAGTATTGAAAAGTTTTCGAGCCTGCTGCGTTACCAGTTGTACGACCAGCAGCAAACCGTACCCCTTAGCCAGGAAATACAGTACCTCACCAATTTTATTGAGCTGCAACAGGTGCGTACCTCTGAAAAACTACAGCTAACCGTTTATTTTGACCCAGGCTTGAATGGCCAGCAGGTTTATCCCCTGCTCTTATTGCCCATGGTCGAAAACGCTTTTAAATATGTTGGCGGGCAATACAAGCTTCATATTGAGGCCAGGCTGATCAACGACCTGCTACAATTTACCGTTACCAATTCTATTCCTTTGAATATGCCTGTAAAAGCAGACAGTGGCATTGGGCTAGAGAACCTGAAAAGACGGCTGGAGTTGCTCTATTCCGGAAAAAGCACTTTGCGTACAGAAAAACAGGCGGATGCATTTTGGGCCGAGTTACAGTTAAAACTAGACTAATGCCACGATCAATAACCTGCATAATAACAGATGATGAGCCCATGGCCCGTAAAGGATTACAGGGCTATGTAGAGAAAATTGATTTTCTGCAACTGGTAGGCACCTGTGAGGATGCCCTCCAGCTCAACACCCTCCTGAAAAAGCAGCCGGTAGACCTGCTTTTCCTGGACATAGAAATGCCCTACATTACCGGTATCGACTTTCTGCAGCAGGCCGCCCAGCCCCCCAAAGTAATCTTTACCACGGCTTATGAGCAATATGCCATCCGGGGTTATGAGCTGGATGTACTGGATTACCTGCTGAAACCTATTTCTTTTGACCGCTTCCTGAAATCGGCCAATAAAGCATTTGATTATTTTCAACCCTCCCCTGCCGCTGAACAGGCTTATATTTTTATCAAAACCGATAGCCGCCTGGAGAAGGTCAGGTTTGATGATATCCTGTTTGCTGAAGCCATGGAGAATTATGTGGCCATTTATACGGCAGAAAAGAAATTCATTACCCACTCCACCCTAAAAGGGTTGCAGGAGAGCCTGCCGCAAAGTATATTTATTCAGCCGCACAAGTCGTACCTGGTCAACATGCAGGCCATTCGGGCGGTGGAAGGCAATATCCTGCACATTGACAAATACCAGGTGCCCATATCCAAGTACCAAAAGGAAGAGGTAATGGAGCGCATTGGGTATAGGAAAAGCTGACTTTGGGATTTCAAACTTCGGTGTTGTTTGTATGTCCCAAGCTGCGATTAGTACAATTTTACCGGTATTCATCACGCTTTTTACGATTTTTATACGGTGAAGAACAGATTACGACTGCATATACTTTTCTGGCTGGTCTACATGGTGCACGAAACACTGGTGGAGTATGCCTGGTTCAATTCTTATTTTCCTTCTGTAACCGTGGGTACCAGGTTATGGTTGGCTTACCGAACCGTTCTATGCCTGTTTCCCGCAAAAATACTGTTCACCTACTTTATCCTATGGGTGGTGGGCAGGGCAGTCAACAATAACAAGCAGTTGCCCTGGTTGATATTGGCAACCATCCCCGTACTAATGATATGTGTCGTAATTTACCGTACGATATTGAATTATTATGTAGTACCCACCCTGCTGCACAATCCCTGGTCTGAGGGAAAATTCTGGAACCCCAAAAGGCTCCTGGCCAATTCCCTGGATATTATTTTTGTGGGCGCCATAGCTGTATCCATGAAATTCCTGCGGATGAACTGGCAGGTACGGATGCGGGAGAAAAAGCTGCTGCAGGAAAAGCTGGAGGCCGAATTGAAGTTCCTGCGCACACAAACCAATCCCCACTTCCTGTTCAATACCCTGAATAATATTTATGCGCTGGCCCGCAAGAAATCGGATGATACCGCCGATGTGGTGATGAAATTATCCAAGTTACTGCGCTTCATGTTGTATGAATCGCGCAAGGAACGCATACCGGTCAGTGCCGAACTAAGGATGATCGAGGATTACCTGGAATTGGAAAAGATACGGTACAATGAACGGCTTAGTATCCAATTTGAGAAGGAAATTGATGATCCCAATCAGTTTATAGCACCCTTATTACTATTGCCGTTTATTGAAAATGCATTCAAGCATGGGGCCAGCGAAACCAGGTTTGATTCTTTTATTCATATCAGGGTGCATTTGCTAGACGGTCAGTTAAAATTTTGTATTGAGAACTCCAAAGAAGAGAATGGCGAAACGACAGTTACCGATAATATTGGCCTGAGTAACGTACGTCGCCAATTGGAACTGATGTACCAGGAACATACTTTACAGGTCGATAATCAGAAGGACCGTTTTGCGGTTCACCTTACCATTAATCTTAACAACGATGCAACGTTATCATTGCCTAATTATTGAAGATGAGCCCCTGGCGGCTGAAGTATTGCAGGATTATATCCGGCAGGTCCCCTTCCTTGAACTGAAAGGCGTGGCCAGTGATGCCATTTTTGCCATGGAATTACTACAGCAGCAAAAGATCGATCTTATTTTCCTGGATATCCACCTGCCCAAACTAAAAGGGTTTGATTTCATCCGGACCCTGAAACAGCCGCCCCATATCATTATTACCTCTGCCTATCATGAATATGCCTTACAGGGCTATGAGTACAATGTGGTGGACTACCTCCTGAAGCCAATTGAATTCAGCCGCTTCCTGATGGCCGTCAATAAGCTCAAGCAGTCGCCTGTACCGGCGGTTAGCATTACCTCCCTCATGCCTGGCGCCGAAAGGGCCTACCTGTTCTTTAATGTAAGTAAAAAGAAAGTGAAAGTATACCTCGATGAGATCCTGTACATCGAAAGCCTTAAAGAATATATCCGCATCTATACCAAAACCAAGAATATACTCACCAAATTCCAGTTGGGGCAGATAGAAGAGCTTTTGGCCAAAAACAATTTCCTGCGCATACACCGCTCTTTCATTGTGGCCAAGGACAAGATCGATGCATTTACAGCTACCGATGTTGAGATCAGTAGTAAACTGATACCCATTGGCAGAAGCTACAAGGAACTGGTACAATCGATCCTGGAAAAAAGCGCCGGGTAGTACCCGGCATCAACGGCGCATTCCACATCCTCAGCTACACTTTCCATCCCACCAGTAAGATACTGCGGCAGGTACCACTGACTGGTGGGCTTCATCCATCCACTGGTTGAATAGCGGTTTTGTCATGCAGCAAACCGCCGGTTAAACTTATCTACTATAGTAGTATAGCCTGTTCATTAATAAGTAAGCCATGAAAAAACTTGTATTGCCAATTGTACTGGTATCAGGTATCCTATGCCTGGTATCGCGAAAGTTGTATCCGCCCTCACGGGATACTCATTGTTTTTGTCCATTGGAGGAAAAAGAAATACTGCTGCCTGTAGAAAGGTTAATGTGGGCGATGGATGCGCCGTAGGCCAGTCACAAGAGGAAAGTAGGTTCCGTTGGTGTTACGGTAAAGGGCAGTTTAATCAGCACTGCCCTTAGTTACCGGCTTTATCCTTTTGGATGAAGCCGGTTTTTTAGTTATAATCGAATCAATCACCTTCCAAAAGATACAACCAGCGCGCCTGTATGCTGTATATTCTCAAAGCCTTTCACCCTTTAACGCCCGGCTCAACCAATTTTTGGGTTTTGTTGCGAACGATGATGCATTTCTCCCGGTCTATTTCTTTGAAGCCAAACTCATAACAATAATAATAGGTTTCTTTTTCCTTATTGGTGAAGATGCTGGTAAAGAACTCAAAACGGTAGCCTTTCTTAGCCAGATCGACCTTTGTACGGATAGTGGCTTTCTCAATACCTTTCATCGTTTCTTCCAATATTCGCCGGTTACGGCGCAGGATATTGTTCACATTGCGTACATAATTAACCGAATCGCTGTTTAATTGGTTATTGTAATTGTTGCGACAATAATCATCACAAAATCTTTTATCGGCCCTCCCTTTAACAGTTTTATTACAAGCAGGACAACTTCTCGATTCCACATTCATAGTCAATAGTTTAGCTCCAATTTGAGTAATTTAAAAGGCATTTGTAAGCACTTACAAACGTTTACAAACACTTACATCCGACTATAAACGACTAATAACCGACTATGGATTTCCGGGAGTTGCATATTTGTGTTGGCAGCCGGAAAGGGCTGCCTGGAATAAAGAATCTATCATCTATTAAACAGCAGCATTATGTACGCACTTAGAAACAAGGTTCAATTGATTGGACATTTAGGCAATGTACCGGACGTAAGACTTACAGAAAGGGGAAAAAAATGGGCCCGTTTCTCTTTAGCGACCAATGAAACCTACAGGAATACCCTGGGCGAAAAGGTTACAGAAACCCAATGGCATCAATTGGTGGCCTGGGGCAAAATGGCAGAGATCGCAGAGCGGTACCTGCTGAAAGGAAAAGAAGTAGCTGTAGAAGGGAAACTGGTCAATCGCAGTTACCTCGATAAAGATGGCATCAAACGGTATATTACGGAGATCCTGGTCAGTGAGATATTGCTGCTCGGCGCCAAACAGCTGAGTATCGTAGAGGCCGCTTAGCAGGTTTAGTATTCACTTAGTATAACAAAGTAGCAAAGTGCGCAGCTTGCACGCCGGGTAGCCGTGTCTAGCCTGCGTACTTTGCTCTTGTATCCTTTAAATTTTTGAGTGCTTTATAGTTCCTTTTTCATCATCCAGTCGGTTTGCGGATCATTCCCTACCACAAATATGTGTTGACTGAATTTCTGGAACCCCCATTTGGTATAGAAAGCAATAGCCCGGTGATTGTGTTCCCATACGCCCAACCAAACCATGGCTTTCTTTTTTTCGCGGGCAATGTCCAGGCAATGCTGCATCAAGGTACTCCCTACCCCCTTGCCAATGGTATTGGTATCCGCATAAATGCGGGCAATCTCAATGGCTGGCTGATCGCCCAATTCCGGTGGATTGGATACTTCGCGGAGGCGCGCATATCCAGCTATTTCACCCTCCATGAGCGCCAGTAGAAAAACACTGGCCGGATCGGATACCTCAGCCATGAGTTTTTCCCGGGTAAATTGTTCATTCATGAACTTGTCCATATCCTCCGGGGTATTGTCGGCAGCAAAGGAGTCGTAGAAGGTTTTGCGGCTCAGGTCGGCAATGATACCCGCATCCTCCGGGGTGGCTATTCGTATGGTTAGGTTGCTCATAAACTGATCACCATGGCACTGGCTCCGCCTCCCCCATTACAAATACCTGCCGCTCCATAACGGGCATTGTTTTGTTTCAGCACATTGATGAGGGTAACAATGATACGGGCGCCACTGGCTCCCAGGGGGTGACCAATGCTTACCGCACCACCATGTACATTTACCTTGGCGGGATCCAGCTTCATGCGGCGTGTATTTTCAATACCTACAACAGCGAAGGCTTCATTGAGTTCAAAATAATCTATCTGATCCATGCTGAGGCCTGCCTTGGCTACAGCTTTGGGCAGTGCAATGGCCGGCGTAGTGGTAAACCATTCAGGAGCCTGTTCAGCATCCGCATAGGATACTATTTTAGCCAGGGGCTTCAACCCCAACTCGTCGGCTTTTTCCTTGCTCATCAATACCAGTGCCGCTGCGCCATCATTCATGGTCGATGCATTGGCAGCAGTAACAGTACCATCTTTCTGAAAGGCCGGTTTGAGTTCCGGTATCTTATCAAATTTTACATTGTAAGGTTCTTCATCTTTGGAAAATAAAACCGGCTCCCCCTTGCGTTGCGGAATAGAAACAGGTACTACCTCATCATTGAACTTGCCCGCCGCCCAGGCCGCCTGACTACGTTTGTAACTATCTACCGCAAACGCATCCTGGTCTTCCCGGCTCACACCACATTCGCGAGCACACATGTCGGCAGCATTACCCATGGCCTTGCCATCATATACATCCGTCAACCCGTCTTTGGCCAGGCCATCCACCAAACCCGCATTGCCGTATTTATTACCCCAGCGCATCTGGTCTACATAAAAAGGTACATTACTCATGCTTTCCATGCCACCTGCTACTACAATATCCGCATCACCCAGGGCAATACTTTGTGCAGCCTGTGCAATGGCCTTCATACCACTTGCACAAACCTTATTAACAGTAGTACAATTCACTTCATTGGGCAGTCCCGCAAATTTGGCTGCCTGGCGGGCTGGTGCCTGTCCCAGGTTGGCTTGAATTACACAGCCCATGAGCACATCCTGCACCTGTGCCGGCTGGATGCCCGCTTTTTCCAGGGCGCCTTTAATGGCAATGGCGCCTAATTGTGTGGCACTGAATTCTTTAAGGCTTCCACCAAAACTTCCTATCGGGGTACGAACTGCTGAAATGATATATACTTCACGTTTGTTCATATAGCTGATCTTTAATATGTTATAAGGTTCAATTATTGCGAACGCCCACAAAGATAACGATTGTTAGTTTAGTTTAAAAGACGTCTTACAAGGTGAGCTTGCGGCTCTAAAAGCAAAACCCACATACTTGATGTATGTGGGTTAAAATATCGTCCTGAGATTCTTTATTTTTTTTCCAAGAGCTCTTTGGGGAAACCATGTTTTTCCAGAAACTTTTTAGATTCTTCAGCCTTCTTTACAAAAAAAGGATCATTTCCATAATCTCTCACTTTGTCAGAAATAATGGCATTTCCCAGCTTCTTCACATTTTTATCCTTTTTACCAGTATTCATACACCAGACTTTTAAGATTATAAAGTTACATTATTTACGTTTTAATCCACCACCAACTCATACCGCTGTTCAATGACTGGTTTACCAAAAGGCGCTTCGGCAGGTTTTTCCTCTACTACTACAAAGCCATGCTTTTTGTAAAGTGAAGCGGCAGCAGGCAGTTCCTTGGTGGTCCACAGGTAAGAATGGGTATACCCCACTTCATGCAGAAAGGCCATGTACAATTCCATCAATTTTTTCCCCAGGCCTATACCGCGGTAGTCAGGATGCAGAATGAAGTAACGCAACTGGGCAGCATCTCCGCGGTGCATCAAAAGCATAAAGCCCACGATCTTCTCCTGGTGCTCACAGATCCATACCCGGTCACGGGCTGTATCATACTGCTGATAAAACTCGGCCAACCCTTCGGCTACATACGATTCAAATGCCATTCCATAATTACATTCCTTGTTGTATAGCCAACCATGCAGGTAAGTGATATAACCAATATCACCGGGTTGTAGGGTAGTACGTATATGGATATCATTGAGATGGATAGCAGCTTGCATACAATATGATTGAATGTTAAAGATACAATCAGGCGCCAGTATGAACCACCCATTACTTGCTAATATCAAAAAAGCTGATCGCCCAGGCGACCAGCTTTCTTTTTATAGTGTACGGATTAATAACTAATGTACAACCACTTCATATTCGGCCGGAGTAATTCCTTCAATATATGCTTTGAATTGATGGATATCGCGTTCTACGATCCGTTCAAAAGCAGGATTGATGATCTTGCCAATGGCTACGCCGATATCACCTGCCGGTGGCCGGTAAGAAATGACCACCCGCAATTCAGTTCCTCCTTCCACATCCCTGAATTCTACTTTACCCGCATTCTCAATAGCCGAACCGGCAATGGATTGCCATCCCAGCAAAACCCCATATTCATCTTTGACTATTTGCGCATTCCAGCGTATCCTGCCCAGGTTGGCCGGAATGATGGCTTCCCAACGGGAATGTAATTTGTCTACCTCCCGCACGCTGGCCAGGTGATGCATAAAAGTGGGTAAATTTTCCAGTTTGCGCCAGAAACGATATACCTCATGCCGCGGTTTATTAACCACCAGGGAGGTACGCACATTAATGGCTGGTGTTCGCCGCACATTCCTGGTTTTACCCAGGGCACTATAAGCCAGACAATTACCGGAGGCGCCGCGGTACAATAAAAAACCGCCCACTATTCCCTGCAAAAAACTCTTGACAGGATGTTTTGTAAAATGACGCATACCATGACCAATCAGGGCTACCCCTGTCGTGGCAGATAGCAACCGTTCGGGCCAGCTCACATTGATCACGTTATTGGATTTGATATTGGGCAATACCGGATCATCCATCCAGCTTTCCATTGCATCGTAATCTCTCATAACACTATTTTTCTTAATAGTTACTAAAACCCTGCCCACCCGGGAAGCGGAAAATGACAGGCTGTTATGGGGAATATGAGCAACAAAATGGTATACCGGCGGTATTCAAGTTGTTTTATCGCAGGAATTTGTGGAAATTGAAGCAAATAGAATCATACCTGTTGATCTCTCATTTTTGACTTGTAGCCTATGCAGCGATTATTATTCCTGTTTTTATTGAGCGCCTCTATAAGTTATGGGCAAACCGGCAGAACGCCGGTCGCCTCCATGGCCACCACCCTATTATCCGGTCAGGATAGTGCGGTGCACCTGTTTGAACAGGCCCTGGCGTATATGCAAAAGAATCCCTTTAAGAAAGACATTTCCTGGGACTCGCTCGTGGCAGTTGCCCGTGAGCAGCTGTCTGATGCCAGCTCTGTACAGGATGCCCATGTAGTCATTAATCAATGCCTTCAACAGGTAAGCGGAACGCATAGCTTTATCATGCCGGCCCGGCAAGCAGCTTTATACAGCAACAATACAGTCCAGCTCAAACGGGTACCTGCCCTCAGGGAACTGGTAGGCCCCATTGAGACTGAAATTGCCGATGGTGGCATTGGTTATATAGTCGTTCCGCGCATCAGTACTTCGGACCCTACCCTATCCACTCTGCTGGCCGATAGCCTGCAGGCCCTCATTGGTCAACTTGCAGCACAGGGCGCCAAACGCTGGATCATTGACCTGCGCAAGAACAGTGGCGGCAATTGCTGGCCAATGCTGGCAGGCATGGGCCCTTTACTGGGCAATGGCGTGTGTGGTTTTTTCGTACGCAAGGCCAGGGTAACGAGCATCCGGTACCAGGATGGCAATGCGATGCATGGCAATACCATCATGTGTAAAACCAGCAAACCAGTAATGTTGAGCGATGAGCAACGGCAGCAGATCGTAGTACTTACCGGCCCAAAAACCTCCAGCTCGGGCGAAATACTGGCCCTGGCCTTCAAAGGCATGCCCCAGGTACGCCTGATGGGTGAACCCACAGCAGGGTTGACCACCGCCAATACCACTTATGACCTCTTCGATGGCTCAACGCTGGTACTCACCATTTGCCATGAAGCCGACCGGTCGGGCAAGATCTGCGAAGGCAGGATCATTCCAGACGATCTCATTAAGCCCAATCCCCTGCGCCAGCAGGAGGATGTTGCAAAAGCCCAGGCCCTCATGTGGCTGCAAAGCTTCTAACGTTTGTTTTCTTCGTAACTTATAGGAAAATAAACCTATGGCACAAAGCAGGCATCGCCACAAACACACGCATCAACATGCACATACACCACATACTGCTTCCCATTCACGGCAACAGGCAAAAGGCAAAGCAATAAGGATCATGATGGTCTTTATGGGTGTATTGGGACTCTTTGTTGCCTATGTTTCGGCAGGACCCGAACTGTTATGGCTTATTGTAGGCACTGCTGCCGGTGTAACAGCAGGCTATTTTGTGGGACGCAGTATGGACAAGGCTGCCGCCAAATAAAAAAGTGACACCCCCTTCACAAGGTGTCACCTAGAATTAATAAGCAGGCAAGAAAACGTTTAGTTATCTAGAGCAGCGAAAAAGAAACCTTCTTCGCTTAATACAAGTTCATTAGGTATAAACCGTAGCAGCGATTCCCGTACCATATCCTCTGCAGCTTGTTGGTACCGGCTGCCAACCTCGGGCGTCTTCAAAGCAAACTTCCAGCTTTGGATCTTCAGGATCGCAATTTTACTGGCATGGATCGTATGATTCTCCAATAATTTAAATTTCTCAGCCAGGTAATCCTGGTCGTTTTGGATGTTGGGGTTCATAGGGATTGAAATATATGATCGAATAGCCTTACAATTAATTAACGCGTACTTAATGCAAAAATTGTATTGGCATAACAGAAAAATACGATGTAGAAAAACACCAGGCAATTCATAAATATGAACAAAGTATCCACAGCAAGGTATAGTGAATCAAAAGAAGCTGTCTCCACCAACTTTTCTGTTGCCCGGCGCGTGGGATTTGCGAGCTGTAGCTGCTAAATGAGACTGGGATGGAGCGCCCCTTGCCACCCCAATAAAACGAAACCGATTGCGTACGCAAACAGGCTGCTATGGAGGGTTTGAATAGCATCAAAACATGTTAAAAAAGTATTGCTGTTCAAAAGTCCATTTTTTGCTAAATGCTTATAGATAGCTATCTTCAGCCTTGGATGGAGAAAATTGAATAGAAAGTTAAGAAAGCGGTGCCATTTATAAAAAAGTACTGGTTGATTTGTGTTGAACCATCTAAAACTTATACATTTACGACTCCTATTTATATTCATTATTTAAACTTGCCATATGGGCGATCTGCAGATCAAAAAAAGTGCTAAGCAGTATGATGTGGTAATTGTAGGTTCTGGCGCTGGTGGAGGCATGGCTACTTATATCCTGGCCAATGCAGGGTTGAAAGTATGTCTCATTGAGGCGGGACCTATGTATGACCCCAAGACCAACATTACGCAATTCAAGAATCCCTGGGAGTCTCCCCGCCGTGGAGCCAGCACCAAGTACCGCCCTTTTGGCGATTTTGATGCCTGTTACTGGGGTTGGGAAATTGATGGAGAGCCCTATACCAAGGCCAATGGAACGGAATGGGACTGGTGGCGCGCCCGCATGTTGGGTGGCCGTACCAATCACTGGGGCCGTATCTCCCTCCGTTTTGGTCCCAAAGATTTCAAACGCAAAAGCATTGATGGCCTGGGCGAAGACTGGCCCATTGGCTATAATGATATTAAACCTTTTTACGACCGGGTAGACCAATTGATTGGTGTATTTGGCACCAACGAAGGACTGGAAAATGATCCTGATGGCATCTTCCTGCCGCCTCCCAAGCCCCGCCTGCATGAACTGATGATCAAGAAGGCTGGTATTGCATCGGGTGTACCAGTTATTCCATCCCGCTTGTCCATCCTTACCAAGGCCCTGCCTGGCAATAAAGAACGCGGTGAATGTATGTACTGTGCCCAGTGCGGACGGGCCTGTTCTTATGCCTATGCCGACTTCTCTTCCTCTTCCGTATTGGTGAAACCAGCACTGGCTACAGGTAATGTTGACCTGGTAACCGATGCTATGGCGCGTGAGGTATTGACCGACCGGGAAGGAAAAGCCACGGGTATTTCTTATGTGAGCAAGATCGACATGAACGAATACCAGGTGAGTGGCCGCGTAGTGATACTGGCTGCCAGCGCCTGCGAAAGTGCCCGCTTATTACTCAACTCAAAATCGACCCGCCATCCAAATGGCCTGGCCAATAGCAGTGATGTAGTAGGCAGGTACCTGCACGATTCAACCGGTACGGCCATGGGTGGTGTATTGCCCCAGCTTTTTGGCCGCAAGCGGTACAATGAAGATGGTGTAGGCGGTATGCACGTATACTCTCCCTGGTGGGGCGACAATAAAAAACTGGACTTCCCCCGTGGTTACCACATCGAATATTGGGGTGGTATGGGCCAGCCCGCTTATGGTGTAGGTTGGGGTACGGAAGGAATGAATGGCAAATATGCCGTCAACGGTCAAAAGAAAGAGGCCGGTGGTTATGGTAAATCCCTGAAAGAAGACATCCGTTTCTTCTATGGCGCCAGCGTAGGCATGGCAGGTCGTGGTGAAGCCCTTTCCCTGGCCAGCAACTACTGCGCTATTGATCCCAATGTGGTGGACAAATATGGTATCCCTGTTCTGAAATTCAACGTAAAGTGGTCGGAGCATGAGATCAAACAGGTAAAGCACATGAAGGAAACCTTCCAGGAGATCATGCACAATATGGGTGCTATCATTACCTGGGGTAATGATGGAACGGCCGAAAACAACTACGGCATTGATACACCTGGTAAGATCATTCATGAAGCCGGCACGGTACGGATGGGTAATGATGCCAAACATGCAGCCCTCAATAAATGGAGCCAGGCGCATGATTGTAAAAACCTGTTCTGCGTTGATGGTGGTCAGTTTGTATCCCAGGCCGATAAGAACATCACCTGGACCATCCTGGCATTGTCCATGCGGGCCAGTGAATACATCATTGATGAGATGAAAAAACAGAATTTATAAGCGAATACAGTATTTAGCATTCAGAATCCATTATATATTATAAATTATGGACAGAAGAAAATCCCTCAAAGCATTGGCATTAGGAACGCTTTCGGCCGGCGTACTGCTGGAAGCCTGTAATGATGGCGATGCAGATAAAAAAGCTGCGGAAGACAAAGCCAAGGCTGGCGCATCGGCCTCCACCATCGACCGTATGAAGGAAGAGGAGGCACATTATAAAGCAGTTACTGCCGAAACCTTTTTCACCCCACAGGAAATGGCTACCATTACCATCCTGGGCGATATCATCATCCCCAAAGATGAAGTGAGTGGCAGTGCTTCGGAAGCCAAGGTGCCCGAGTTCATTGAATTCATCGTAAAAGATATGCCGCAACACCAGATCCCCATGCGTGGTGGTTTGCGCTGGCTGGACATGCAATGCCTCAAACGCTATGAAAAAGCCTTTAAGGATTGCGATCAAAAGCAGCAAATGGAAATGGTAGATGAGATAGCCTGGCCTGCCAAAGCCAAGCCCGAAATGGCCCAGGGCGTCGCTTTCTTTAACCTGATCCGCAACCTCACCGCTACTGGTTTCTATACCTCCGAAATGGGTGTAAAAGACATTGGTTATGCCGGCAACAAACCCAATAAATGGAATGGAGTGCCGGATGATGTGTTGAAACAATATGGCCTGGCCTATACAGATAAGGAATTAAAGGAATGTGTGAGCTACGATAACAAGCCCTAGCTAGTTCCTTTAACAAACTTCTTAGAGATCCCGGTACACTGGTTTTTGTCCAGTTGCCGGGATCTTTGTATTTTGAAAAAGGCATCTCCTGAAAAACCAAGGAATAATGATTTTACCTATTGTAGCATACGGCAACGATATCCTCCGGCAACCCTGTACTGCCATTGACGCCCAATATCCCGCCCTGCAGGCACTGATTGATGATATGTGGCAAACCATGTATATAGCCAAAGGTTGTGGACTGGCAGCTCCCCAGGTAAGCCATGCCATACAGCTTTTTGTAATTGATAGTGTGCAAACCTATGAGCATATGGACCACCGCAGCCGCAAAAAATACTTTGATACGGATTCGGGTATACAGGAAACCTTTATCAATGCAAAGATCATCGACCACTCCGATGCAACCTGGGTAGAAGAAGAAGGCTGCCTGAGTATTCCTTCCCTGGCCGAAGAAGTAGAAAGATCCTGGGCCATCACCATTGAATACCTCGACCGCGACTTCCAACCACAAACCCGTTCTTTCAGTGGCTCAACAGCACGCATGATACAACATGAATATGACCATACGGAAGGGGTATTGTACCTGGATTACCTGAAACCATTAAAGCGGACCTTATTAAAAGGAAAGCTGCAAAAAGTAAAAGATGGAAAAGTTAAAACAGGTTACCCCATGAAGTATTAAGTAGTGTATGTTTCTTATTCGAATGTTAATAATTTCCGCTTCATTTTAGAAAATAAGCGTTGCGTCGTACATTTGCAGCGCAGTAGCAAGGATATAAACGTAGCATATATTTATAGGTCATGATTATGAAGGGGAATTGGACAAAATATATCATTGGTTATTTTCTTATCATGGTGTTCCTGTGCAATGGTATTGTGCCGGAACTCATGATCCTGACGGGCCCGGTTTCCAAATCAATCGTGAGTGAAACGATGGCCGGCCAGGAGGATGCAAATACGGAAAGGAATACAGAAGAAGCGCCCGGCGACCCCAGAACCGAATACCTGCCCGGCGTTCATTCATCCGATCATATACACCAGGCACCGTTGTTTTTTGTTGCCAATTATGTTATTCCCAGGGATATCGCCTACCGGCAAGCTGTGGTCATACCCGTGCTTACTCCCCCACCCAATGTAACTATTATTTAATCTGTCCGAAGGAGCAATTATTATTTTGTTGTTTCCCGGTAATGCCTGCATTGCCGTTACCTCATTTTTTTTATCTTTAAAAAGCTACGTATGTTTACTAAAACTCAATATATCTTAAAAACAGTATTCTTTTCATTTTTGCTTTTAGCGGTTACCGTGGCCATTGGCCAGGAAAACAATCCCGGCGTGGTGCAAAAGAAAGTTGCCGGCATTGAACATCCCGTGCAAAGTCTTGTTCAATTGGAACCGGGCGTATTTGAATATGACCAGCAGCAATCAAAACAATTGAAATTGCCCCAGGGCAAACATTATGGTTTTACCATTGCAGAAATAGAAGCTGTTTTCCCGGAGTTAATAAAACGCACCACGCATACTTATATGTATGGGAAGAATACCTATCGCACGGCGACTGTAAAAACAGTGGATATGGAAAGCCTGATCCCCGTATTGGTAGCTTCTGTAAAACAACAACAGGCCGAAATTGAACAACTCAAAAAGGAGCTGCAGGAGCTGAAGAAGCCCGTAGCCCTTGTCAAATAGTGGCAGACGGTTTGGCGACCAGTAAAAACAGGTCTGCTTATTTCCGAGTCCCCCTTGTACTGCTGCATCAGTGCCTGGGGGCTCGTTGTTTTGGGGCATTTCCCCTGCAGGGCCTCATTTACCGGCTCTTCCCAGTTGGCAGGCAGGCCTGGGTCGGTATTCCCTAACCGGTTTATGCTCAATCTTATACCCACCATTTACCCAAGGGCTATTTTGACGCTTCCATGTCCCTGTTTCAGCTTATCTTTGCGCGCCTAAAAGGTAGGCTGCAGGTAGCAGCCGATCATAGAAAATCAATACAATATGGCTTTACAAGCAGGCATCGTAGGACTGCCGAACGTAGGAAAATCAACACTGTTCAATGCGGTGAGCAATAGTGCCAAGGCGCAGGCCAGCAATTACCGTTTTTGTACCATCGAGCCCAATGTAGGACTGGTAGATGTACCGGATACCCGCCTCAGCAAACTGGCCGAGCTGGTAATCCCCAACCGCATCGTACCTACCCAGATTGAGATCGTAGACATTGCCGGCCTGGTACGTGGCGCCAGCAAAGGTGAAGGATTGGGCAACCAGTTCCTGGGCAATATCCGCGAGGTGGATGCCATTATCCATGTGATCCGTTGTTTTGAAGACGAGAATGTACTCCGCGATGAAGGGGCCATCAATCCCATCAGCGACAAAGAGATCATCGATACTGAATTGCAGTTAAAAGACCTGGACAGTGTAGAACGCAAAATTGGCCGGGTAGAGAAAGCCGCCCGGGTTGATCCCAAAATGAAGGCAGAACTGGATGTACTGGTCCGTTGCAAAAACCACCTGCAACAAGGAAAGAGTATCCGAGCACTGGACTTATCCAGGGAAGAGCGTATCGCTATTGCCGATATGTTCCTGCTGACTGAAAAGCCCGTACTGTATGTAGCCAATGTGGACGAACCATCGATGCACACAGGTAACAAGTACTCCGAAGCACTGGCCAAAGCTGCCAAAGAAGAAGGCGCACAGATCATTATCATGAACAACAATATCGAAGCACAGATCGCCGAAATGGAAGATCCTGCCGACCGCCAGTTGTTCATGGAAGAATACAAGATGACCGAACCAGCCCTGAACCGCCTCATCACCAGCGCCTATAAACTACTCAACCTGTATACCTATTTCACCGCTGGTGTACAGGAAGTACGTGCCTGGACGATCCATGAAGGTTGGAAAGCGCCACAAGCTGCTGGCGTGATCCATACGGATTTTGAGAAAGGATTCATTAAGGCAGAAGTAATTGCCTATACCGATTTTGTTCAATATGGTTCAGAAGCAGCTGCCCGCGAAGTAGGCAAGCTGCGCATTGAAGGCAAGGAATACATAGTGAAGGATGGCGATATCATGCACTTCAGGTTCAATGTATAGTACCGTACTGCCATACCTGTAAAGGTTAATAGATTATTTCCCCAGGGGTAGCATTCGCTACCCCTTTTTAATGTCAACCAAACACTATTTCAGCGACTGAAAGATCATTATAGAGCAATGTGAATAGTATTTTCCGAAGATGAATGTTAAGTATTTGTTAATACCATTCCATCCATTCTTTCCCTGCAAAATCGGCTAACCCTTATCTACACTGCCTTATACTAAAAAAAGCTAATCCTTTGCCGGCAACAAAAGGCAGCTCAAATCAAGAATCCCCTTTTACGGGGCAATAATTATAATTTCCTTTATACAGTATGACTCTATCCGTTAGAGTTATACTAACGTCCTAACCAAAACGATTAAACCTTGATCCTTCTTGAGAAAATCCAGAGGTGCATCCTATGCCCTTACACGGGGCTATTGGGATTGATCATGCTGACAAGCGTTTTGGCTAACTCACAAACTCCTGCACAAAAACACGCCCCTTCCGGCAGCCGTACTACAACACAAGACCTTCCTGTTACTCCCGAATATAACTACGATTCTATTCCCTGGTATTTCAGGAGCATTTGTAAAGGCATGCAACCTGGCTGGTACCTGAAGCCCGGTGCGCCAGTATTGCCATTAGTACAACAGCAACCAGTTGTGATCCATTCACCCGAAAGAGTGCCCCTGTTGACTATTCATGGTAATGTTCAATATAATTACCTGTACCGGTCGTTTGTTGATACTCCCTTTGCGCAGAATAACTTTCAGCAACATACGATCCAAACCTACCTCCAGGTTACTGTAAAGAACAAGTATCCTTTAAGGGTAAACCTTTCTCAGCGCATCAGTAATTCTCCTTACTTCAGGAACTTCCTGGATCTCAATGCACAGTTTGACAGGAATGCTTATTTGCAACATGCCAGGCAGCAATTATTGGAGCGCATTGCCGGAGTAAATCTGCAGCGTCCTGACCTGTCGAAAGCGGAGCAGACATTGAAAGAACTGATCGGGAAATACCAGGACCTGAAAGACTGGTTGAATAGCGGCGATGTGCGCCAGCGGATCGTGGAAGAACGGGAAAGGCAATACCATCGGGCAATGGCAGCAACGAATAGGGCACCGCAACGACCCGACCCACTCAATAACCTGCCCGATCTTGATCACCGCCGGTTGTTCAAGATGAAAGGTGGTAGTAAGGAATCCGATCTGCCATTGTCTTCCAGGGATAGCAGCTATGTGCAATACATCGATCAAAAGAAAAAGGAACTGGATAGCCTGCAACAGCGCGTGGAGCGGGTACAGGCTTCAACCGACAGTCTGAGGAACAATATCAATAAGAAACTCATCCAGCTCAATCAACAGGTATACAAGGCCCGGACACTGGCTGAGCTAAAGCGTATAGAAATAGAAAATGGAATAAAGGGCGAGAAAACAAAAGGGATGGATCGCTTCCTCTCTCATGTTAAAAGTATTGGACTGGGCAGATCGGTGGTCAATTATTCCGAACTGACGGCCTGGAATGTGTCCCTGACAGGCTTCAATGCAGCGTACAATGATGGCATTTATGCAGCTATTGCAGCAGGTAAGATCGATTATGGGTTCCGGGATTTCCTGGGCAGGAACTCCCGCCAAAAAGGACAGCAATTCTTAATGGGACGCATAGGCCTGGGGGATATTGAGAAGCAGGCCATTATTTTCTCTGCTTTCACTGGCAGGCGATTTACTTATGGAAGCATCTTATCGGATTCTGTTTCCAGTTATGTCAACCTCACCGGCTATTCGGTCGAAGCCATCTATAAAAAAGATGAGTATACCAGCCTCAACATTGAGGTAGCCAAAACCACCAAACCCATCAGTGGGCAGCAGCCGAGAGGTGAAGCCATGAAGAGCTTGTGGCAGTTCAACGACAATGCCAACCTCGGCATAAGTGTGAAAGGGCAAACCACGATACGGAAAACAGGTACTGCATTGAGTGGTATTTACCGTAAAACAGGTGAGAGCTTTCAATCCTTCAGCTTATTTACCTACAATACCGATCAAACCTCCTGGTCGGTAAAGGCGGAGCAGCCTTTTTTCAGGAATAGAATAAGTGTTACCGGTATGCTGCGCAGGAATGACTTCCTCAATCCTTTCACAGAAAAGACCTTCAAGACCAGCAGCATTTTCAAAAGTGTGCAGCTCCAGGTTCGATTCCCGAAATGGCCATCCCTGAGCCTGGGTTATTATCCCGGCACCCAACTCTATATAGTTGATAAGGAAAGTATCCGGGAAAATGCCTATTACATCGTGAATGGCACGCTGATGTACCAATATGCAGCAGGCCCTTCCAGGATGCTTTCTTCGCTGATGTACAACCGGTATGCAGGCAAAGGCACCGACTCGGGTTTTGTAGCGTATGCCGGTACTTCTTACATGGCATCACAAACAATCATGATTGGCAAGGCCCAGTTGCAGGGTGTATACGTGTACACAGACCAGGAGCAAATGCAATACTATACCCTTGAAGCCAATGCGGACTATGGACTTGCTGAATGGCTACAGGCGGGAGCAGGCATAAAATACAACAGGATAGCCGGCGGCAGATCTTATTGGGGCAACCGGGCGAGCCTGGGTATTGACATCAAAAAACTGGGCGGGTTGCGGTTTCAATATGAGAAATCTTATTTGCCTACTATCTGGCAAACATTATATCCCGTTGAATCAGGTACTGTTTCATGGTTTAAATATTTCTGATATGAAAAGGAATCTGGGTACATTCTTATGCGCACTATTACCGTTTGTTTTACAAGCGCAAATTACTGTCAATGTAGTCCTGCCACCGGCAGGCATGGTACAGAAAGAGCAATTGTGGAACCTGGCGCTGTCCAATAATTACAACTCGCCCATCGAGGTGACGATCTACTTTACCCTGCAGGATGCGGTGACCGGGCAATCGGTACTCACTGCCGGTACCAGGAGCCTGACGCTGACCAAGGGAGTCAAGATGCTGCAGGCAAGGGATGTGCAGCCGGTCCAATACAATATTTCTTCTTCGGGCTTTTCCGGCAATTTCCTGCCACTGGGCTCCTACCTCGCCTGTTATACCGTCAACCGGATGAAAGGTGATGGCGTAGAAGCCATTGCAACGGAATGTGTGCGCCTTACGATCAATCCTTTAAGTCCACCACTGCTCAATACACCGGCCGACAGATCGGTGGTAACAACACCCTACCCGCAATTTACCTGGCTGCCCCCTACTCCACTCGATATGTTCGATAACCTGCAGTATGATATCAGTGTGGCGGAGGTGATGCCCGGACAGTCTGCCGGAGAAGCCATCCTGTACAATACGCCCAAATACATTTCGGGCCGGTTGAAACTACCCTTTGGCAATTACCCTTCTTCCTATTCTAAACTGGAGAACGGCAAAACCTATGCCTGGCAGGTTACTGCAAGGAATGGAGCTACCTATGCGGCAGTCACAGAAGCCTGGACCTTCCGGATGGGAGAAGATACCATTGCCAAAACAATCACGGTGGCCAATTATATCCAGCTGCGCAACAAGCAGGAAAAAGCGGGTATCAATTATATCACCGGCAAGGACCTGCATATTAAATACTATTCGTACGACCCGGTAAGAACGGCCATTATCAGGATCACGGGTTTGGATGAAAAACTGATCCGTGAAGAAAAGCAAACCCTGGCGTACGGTGATAATTTTATCAGCCTGAAACTGGACCATCGTTTTCAGAAAGGCCAGGTATACTTTATCACTGTTACCGATCTCCACCTCAACCATTACACTGCTGCATTCGGCATACAATAACCAACCTAACCGGAATTATTATGATCCAATTACTATCGGCAAAATATAACAAGCACATTGCTTACGTTTTTCTGCTGATCTTCATGAGCGGCCTTTTCCCTGTCTATGGGAGTATGCGGGCGATAAAAGTACTCCCGTCCGCCAGCTGGTTTGCTGCCGGCAGACCTGCCGCCGTCAAATCATCGTCCTCCATCAGCAACACCTCCCTGACCAATACGGAGGCTGTGGCGCCTGTTCCGGCTACACCGGCTACGGTGAAAACCAATAAACAGATCTCATCAGGCGGCCCCAGCCAGCCTGAAATGTCTTCCTTTCAACCTGCCGGCACCAAGGAAATGGTGAACCTCTTCACAGGCGATTTCAGCTACAATATCCCCCTGCTGGATGTAGGAGGCTATCCGGTCAATATTTTTTATGACGGGACAGTGAGTATGGAGCAGGATGCGAGCTGGGTGGGGCTCGGGTGGAATATTAACCCCGGCAACGTGAACAGGAACATGCGCGGCATCCCGGATGACTTCAACGGCGAGGACCAACTGATCTCGGTACAAAAAATGAAACCCAATAAAACCTGGGGTATCAACCTGGCCGGCGACCTTGAACTGGTGGGTATTAAATCCTTGCCAGACTGGCTTTCATTATCCATCGGGGCCAACCTGGGTGTTTCCTTTAATAATTACCTGGGGCCGGCCCTTGATCTGGGGATAAAAGGTGGCGTCAACTTCAAGATAGCAGAAAAGACAAAGGGCGAAAAGAGTGGCGATTCTACAGCGCTGAAAGTAGGCGCCGGACTGGGCGCCAATATCAATTCACGTTATGGCTTTACGCTTTCTCCCAATGTCTCCATGACCGTGGGCCACTTTATGAAAACCCGGTCAGTCACCAGTGGTTTATCCCTTAGTACCAGTTACAACTCAAGAAATGGTATCAAGGCACTGCATATCAATGAGCAGGTGAGCTTCAACAGGAGCGAGACCAGGGGCAGGTGGAAAATCAGTAAAGACAAGCTATCTGGCACCTATAAGCCTGTCAAATATTCTTCGACCAATACGTTTACCAGCGGAACCTCGATCAGTTTTACCAAACCCAGCTATATCCCTTCCATCCGTATGCCCGTGACAAATGAAGCATGGTCAGGGCATTTCCAATTGGGGGGCGCCATCTTTGGCGTATATGGATCGGCCGAAGTGGAAGTCTATGGACAAGCCTCTACCATTGCTGCAGGGGATGTAGAACAAAGAAAACCAATGGTAGGCTACCTCTACTACGAAAATGCACAGAACAACCCGTCAGCAGTAATGGATTTTACGCGGTTGAATGACCGGGAAGTTACGCCTACCACCCCCATTATTTCGGCGCCCCAGTATAGTTATGATGTCTTTTCCATTCAGGGAGAAGGCACAGGCGGTTCTGTGCGGGCTTACCGGAATGATCATGGCTATATGCGCGATAATTATACCCGTTCACGGGATAAGAACCTGAGTATTGGCGTCGACATTGGTATACCCGGCCACTTTGGCGCTAATGTCAACAATGTTAAAACGCCTTCCACCATTGGCGAATGGGATCAGGGCAATTTATTGCGTAAAGGTCTTGGATTCAAAAAGAGCAATGGAGCCTGGGAAAATGTTTACTTCCGCAATCCCGGTGAGATCAGTGTACTGCACGACCAGCAATTCAATAAGATCAGCGGAACAGACCTGGTACGTTTCCGGCTTGGCGCCAACAGGACCAACCCTACAGTAGAGCCAGTACTGGAAAAATTTACTGTTTCCGGACAACCATCCGGTACTGTCAATATGGTGAGCACCCTGGAACCTGATGAAAGAAAGAAAAGAACCCAGGTGATCAGTATGCTTACGGCTGCCGAGGCTACACAGGCGGGACTGGATACAACGATCCGGAACTACAATGGCTTTATGCCGCTGGATGGGAACAGCAACCTTCAGTATACCGATATTAAAAGAGTGAGTGAATACCGGAAGGCACACCATATTTCACAGATCAATGTTACAGAGGCCGATGGCAGAAGATATGTATATGGCATTCCCGTGTACAATATCCGGCAGAAGGATTTTGCTTTTTCTGTTGAAACACCCAACAATGAAGCGCAGAATGAAGAAGAGCTGGTGACTTTTAATGCAGCCGACAGCGGACGAAATTCCACACAACTGGCATCAGGCAGTAATGTGGATGGCTTTTTACAGATAACGGAAACGCCTGCGTATGCCCATTCTTTTTTATTGTCCGGATTATTGTCGCCTGATTATGTGGACCTCACGGGCAATGGTATTACGGAGGATGACCTCGGCAGTTCCGTAAAGTTCAATTACTCCAAAGTGGCAGCCGTCAATAAATGGCGTACACCCCATACGACCAACCAGCTGGTGGCCAATTATAATCCCGGTAATCTTTCCTATAAAAAAGACAATAAAGGTATTATCGCCTATGGTGAAAGGGAGTCCTGGTATTTGCATTCTATCGAATCCAAAACCATGATCGCCTTTTTTATCCTGGGCAACCGGGCCGATGGCAAAGGCACTTTGAATGAATCGGGAGGTGTTAATAATTCAGATACTACCCTCAAGCGGCTCGACCGGATCGACCTGTACAATAAAGCCGATCTGAAAAAGAATGGCCTGCAAAATGCCCGGCCGGTCAAATCGGTTCACTTTCAATACAGCTATACCCTTTGCGCCGGCGCTACCGGCAACAACGGCAGTACGGAAACGGTGGATGGACAGAATGTAAATCTTTCCAAAGGCAAGCTGACGCTTGATAAAATATACTTCACCTTCAACAAGCAATCCAGGGCGGCGAAGAATAATTATGCCTTTTCCTATGGGGCCGATACGACCCGCAATCCTAAGTACGCATTGAATGCATCCGACCGCTGGGGTAGCTATAAACTGAGGAAGATGAACCCGGACAATATGAAGAATGCGGACTACCCCTATGCTGTTCAACCCCAGAATGCTACAGACAGTCTGCAGTTACAACAACAGGCCGGCGCCTGGTCGCTGAAAAAGATACTCCTTCCTTCCGGCGGACAACTCGAAATAGATTATGAAAGCGATGATTATGCCTATGTGCAGGATCGCCGGGCAGCAGCCATGATGCGCATCGTTGGTTTTGGCGTAGACAATAATCCCATGACCAACAATTTGTACCAAACCTACTGGCCCAACAATACCCCTGGCAATAATGCAACAGCCGGGTTAAAGGATCACGACCGGGTATATATCAAGGTGCCGGTACCCTGTAGCACAAAACCCGAAGTATTTGAACGTTACCTCAGCAATGGCACACCATTGGGCATAGGACAGCTAGCCTTTAAGCTCGCTGTAAATATGCCTGCTGGTATGGAATATATAACCTCCTATGCCACGGTATTGGATTATGGCGTACAGAGCGCTGCTGATTCTATTATTTGGGTTCAATTAAACTCAGTTGATGGACTGAGTCCTTTATCATTGACGGCCCTGGAATTCCTGCGGGAGCAATTACCCGGCCAGGCCTACCCGGGGTATGATGTATCGGAAAGCAGTGGCCTGAAGCAGATCGGTGAAATGATGGCTGGCTGGGTATCGGCCATCAAAAGCGCCTTTAAGGAGCCCATCAATTACCTGCGTTCACAGGGACTGGCCCAGTCCGTAGTATTGGCGCGATCCTTCGTGCGGCTGAATGATCCCGATGGCCGCAAGTTTGGCGGTGGCAACAGGGTGAAGAAGATCACCCTGAAGGACAACTGGAATACGATGACCAAACAATTTACTTCTTCCTATGGCCAGGAATACGACTATTCGACTACCGAAGTGTTCCAGGGTCAAACAAGGGTCATCAGCAGTGGCGTTGCTTCCTATGAGCCCGGTATTGGTGGTGAGGAAAATCCATTTCAGACCATTGTGCAGGTAGCGAATAAATTACCATTGGGCCCCACTTCTTATGGCGCCATCGAAATGCCCATCCTCGATGCCTTCTTCCCGGCGGCGTCAGTGGGATACAGTAAGGTTACCGTTAAGTCCTTGAACAAAGGTATTCCGGGTGTGAAGAAAACCCGCTCGGGTGTAGGCAGGCAGGTGACGGAATATTATACGGCCAAAGATTTCCCCGTATACTACAACTATACCTCCCTTGATCCCGCATCCGACAAACAAGCGCATTCCGCTGCCCTCAATGCATTTTTTTATAAACATGCTTTCGACAGCCGGGCTTTATCACAGGGCTTCATCGTTGCAACCAATGACATGCATGGGAAGGTAAAATCCCAATCCTCCTATGCCGACAATGATTCTGCTACCCGGATCAGTTATTCCGAAAACTTCTACCGCAATACCGGTCGCAATGGCTTGAATGAGCAATTCGACTTTGCCTCGAACAGTGATGCCGGTCTGGTCAAAAAGGGGAATATGGGTATTGATATAGAACTCATGACGGATACACGCGAGTTTTCCGTTAAGAGCTCCAGCTTAGAGATACAGGCACAGGTGGACCTATTCCCCGTGATCTTCCCGATCTGGATCCCCTTTATCTGGCCGGTATTTGGCAACAGTGAAAATACCTACCGCGCAGTGACCACAACCAAGGTGATCAATTATCATGCAATACTGGATAGTACGGTGGTGATAGAAAAAGGCAGCCAGGTATCCACCAGGAACCTGGTGTATGATGCCGAAACGGGGTCTTTGATCGTAAGCCGAACCAACAACGAATTTGATAAAGCAGTATACAATACCAATTACCCTGCTTATTGGGCCTACAGTGGTATGGGGCCGGCTTATAAGAATACTGATGCGGTGTATACCAATGTCAAATTCGTCGATGGGAAAATAGTATCCGGCATTACCGCACAGGACCTGCCCAAAAGGATCGAAAGCGGTGATGAGTTGTACCTCATCAACCCTGGCACCACTTCTACCGACAATTGCGGCGCCAAAATTGAATCGGGTAAAGGGTATCTCCTCTGGGCTTTCGACACCGGTAAGAATACCAGGTCGTTGACCAATACCGCTCCTGATTTGCTATTCATGGATTCAGTTGGTAAGTTCTATACCAAGGACAATGTTTCGTTCCGGATCATCCGCAGCGGGAAGCGCAATATGCTCAATTCAATGCTCGCAGGTATTATGTCTATGACCAACCCGGTGAATGCCACTACCGGTAAATTGGAGTTTACCACCAACTCGAAAGTGATCAATGCCAATGCTGTTGAGTTCAGGGAAAAATGGCATACGGACAATGACCTTGTCAAGAAATTAGCCCAGGTGTTTAACCCGTCCGACTGTGGTTATACCGAAGTACAGGATCCCAATGGCTACCTGGAAAAGCGTATTAACCCATACCGGAAAGGACTGTTGGGCAATTTCAGGACCCAGAAAAGCTTGCTGTTTTACGGTGCCCGGTCAGGTACCGCTGTAGGTACAGCCACCAACCTGCCGGACAATGGTTTCCTGGTCAACTTTAAAGGATATTGGGATTTTGATGCCAATAAGAACCTTGTGCCCGATATAGCCAGCACCCAATGGGTATGGCAAAGTGAAGCTACGCGCTACAATGCAAAAGGCATGGAGCTGGAATCAAGAGATGCGGCGAATATTTATTCCAGCGCCCAGTATGCCTATAATAAATCCCTTCCAGTTGCCATCACCAGCAATAGCCGTTACTATGAAAGCTTCTATGAAGGGTTTGAAGATTATACCTACCAGGAGAACATAAATACCAATAATTTTCAACACCTCTATCCCAAAAAACACCTGCTCCTGGGAACCATGTCGGATGCCAGGATACTGGATGCCGATTCCATGAACATGAATGCGCACAGTGGTAAATATGTTTTAGGAGTAGAAGGAGGATATATAGCGCAGAAAGAGATCGACATCAGCCCCCTTATACCGGAAACCTATAACCTGATCCCTAAAAAGGATACGACCGTGCGTATGGTGGATGTAGGTGGTAATCAACAATTCACCTGGATGTACCCTTATAATATGAATCCTGTTCCTGCACTAACCTATAACGGATTCAATGTATCGAGCGATGGCACCACTTTAACGGATAGTGTTGTAAACCCCAATACCTGGATATGGTGGTATGACCTCAAAACAAAGCATTATGCCGAAGCAACACAAAGTCAGAATTATACTTTTAAACTGGAAACTCCTGCAATGATCTATGACCTCGGCGGTGGCCTGTCCAGCGGATACCAGGCAAGATATGTTACCGTCAACATAAAAAGGTTGGATGGAAGCATTGTTAAATCCTTTGACGTTAAAACACCCCCCGGCGGTATTTTATCGGTTACAGCTACTGTTTTTTTGTGTAAAGGAATATACGTGATCGAATCAACCATGAGTTCCGAATACCAGTTCAAGCCAGGGTTTTATGTGTGCTGTGCGCAACGTAACCAACGACAGGACAAATTCACCTTTACCTGCCTCAATTATTCCACTACTGCCTACAAATCACTTACCACGCAGAATGAGTGTATCTATAATTCTCCCATGGCTGCCACCGATTCTATCATGAACCCTGCTTTCAAACCGGAAGCCGGTAAGAAAATGGTATTCAGCGCCTGGGTCCGGGAAACCTGCGGCAATGCTGCTGCCGGCACACCTTGCAACCGCAACAGCTATGTCGATAATAACATATCGCTCAGTTTCGGCACCAATGGCAATGCCGGTGTTATCAACTTACAGCCTTCCGGTCCGATCATTGACGGATGGCAACGGGTGGATAGCGTATTTGTAATTCCGGCAGGCGTCACTAAAATGACCTTACAATTGAGGAATTACAATCCCACCACTTATATCAACAACGGCACCATCTATTATGATGATATCCGCATCCATCCCTACAATGCCAATATGAAGAGTTATGTGTATGATCCTGTCAACCTGCGGCTGGTAGCGGAACTGGATGCCAACAACTATGCTACCTATTATGAATACGATGCTGAGGGTGGATTGATCCGCACCAAGGCCGAGACGAATGAAGGTATTAAGACCATCCAGGAGACTAGAATCTTTAAACAAAAATCAGTCACCACCCTTCAATAACCAAGATGCCAACCATGAATATCAAATCCATAGTACGCTGTAGCCTGGTGTTGGCATGCTTGCTCAACCTATGCCAGGTAGCTTTGGCCCAGCGGGTAGATACCCTGGCGCTGATCAGGCAACTGATCAAGGCTGGTACTGCCAGCAGGCAATTGCCCATGCACCTTGAAATGGAGCTGAAAAGCAGCACCAACTTTATTACCAGTGAGGCGGATACAGCCTCCACCCGTGGCAGCTTTTATCTCCTGCCCCAGGCTTCTTATATACGTATCGGTGAAGCCGAACAACTCCTAACTGATTCCCTATCGCTGGTGGTGAGTAATAAACTACAACGCATGATGCTGTATAAAGATGGACAGTCATCATGGATGTCGATGGCCATACCCGGCGGACCGGGCTGGCAGGACTCTTCTACCGCGCAGATCGCAGCAAAGTATATCATTCAATACCTGCCTTCCAATAAAGAAGGAGATGCCTATACCATTGCCGACAAACGGTTGCTGCAGGCTACTACCCTGCCCCGTGAATGGATGCAGATACAACTGGAAGCTGGTAGCAACCGGCTCCGCTCGATGACAACCATCAAACGAACCCTGGTGCCCCTGTCGGCTGCTGATTATGCTTCTATCCGGCAAAACGTCAACCTGGCTGACAAGCTGGTCAATATATCGGATAAGGAGTACTACCTGATCCGGGAACAGGAAACCAGCTTTATCTATACCTCCATCAGCCATGACCCTGCCATCAGGATACCGGTAGTTATAGCAGATAGGGTACGACGCGATCAGGAAGGTGCTTTTCAACCGGTTGAGGGCTATAAAAACTTTGTATTGACTGTTTACTAAAGATACTTTCATCATATACCGACCATCATGCAACCTGAACAACTGCTTATCATAAGAGCGCTTTTGGCAAACAAAACTGCTAAAGCCCTTGGGATATTATTAACCGTCTTATGCTGTAGTATTAGCTCCATGGCCAGACAGCAGGATGACGGGATTGAAGACAACCCGCAGGTGCAACAGCTTACGGGTGCTGCGCTCACGCTGAACAACAGTTCTGTTACCGCTTTCACAGCGGGTACCGAAACCAGTTCATGGATCAGGAATATTGTATCCTTCAAACTGAAAGAAGAGACCCCACTCTTTATCCGCACCAATTTTACTTTTACCATCCAGGTAAAGATCGAATATGGCGCCAGTGCTTCCAGCTTCTATACCATCAACTCACAGGACCTGACGGTGAGCTTCAATAGAGATCCCAGATCAAAATACAATGCCACCAACTATTTTCATTTTTCGGGCGCCAAATATGTGAAGGTTACCATCATCAACCTGCCCCAGACAACCATTGGCGGCATCAATATCGGCGACCTGTTGATGGTGGAAAATGAAATGCGTGTCACCCGGTATTACAACCTCAACAACAATGTGCAGCCGACCACTTTCAGCGCCACCACGCCGGCAACCGGCGATGATGAATTGACAGCTGCCTGGTCATGGCCTGCCAATGCCGGCCTTACGCATACCCAACTGGAATGGACCTGGCTGGAAAATGAGATGGCCTCTTACTATTTTGTCAATGGTTCTTTGAATTACGATAAACTGTTCAGGAACAATTCAACGCGTATTGACCTGCCTTATAATACCAATAATTACCGGATACCGCTATTGTATGGCGATGCCGGCAAACTCTATTGCAGGATCAGGGCGGTCAACTTAAAGAAGAATGGCTCCCGGAGCGACGGCCCCTGGTCCAACCCGGTAGCTGCCACCTTTGTTGGTCACAATGATAGCCTCAACTGGCAGGCTTCTATCAGTTTTGCTGAAGAAGGAAAGCGGGCAGCCGTGATCCAGTATTTTGATGGTTCTTTACGGGGCCGGCAAACTGTAACCAAAGACAATATTACCAATACCACCATTGCCACCGAGACATTCTATGATGGCGAAGGCCGCCCCGCAGTTCAAATCATGCCAACGCCGGGATTGAGCAACAAGATATCTTATGCCGCCAACTTTAACCTGTTTGATGCGAATGCCGCCCTGCAACTCAATACACCGCAGGCGCCCAATACTGATCCATCCGCATATTTTGACCTGCAGCCGGTCAACAATCCTACCAGTCAAACGCCTGCCCTGCAAACGGGCAGTGGCGCAGCCAGGTATTACAGCACCGCCAATCCCGAAAAGAATACGGGTTTCAATAAAAATATCCCCGATGCCGAAGGGTTTCCTTATACGGTAATTCGCTATACACCGGATGGTACCGGCCGTATCCAGGCGCAAAGCAGTGCGGGTGCCGCTTTTCAAATGGGCAAGGGACATGAAACGAAATATTATTACGGAACAGCAGCCCAGGAGGAACTGGATGGATTGTTTGGAACTGAAGTTGGTATCTATACGCATTACTTTAAGAATATGATGAAGGATGCCAATGGACAAATGAGCATCAGCTATACCGATATGCATGGCCGTACCATTGCCACGGCCCTGGCTGGTGAAGCGCCGGCCAACCTGGCACCTCTCGCACGCAATGCCACACATTATCCCAAACAGCAGGGCGACTCCATCACCCGGAACCTGCTCAATGCCGGAACCAATGTGGTGAAGAACAACAGCATCGAGTCCGTCAATACCCTGCTGGTACCGGTACGTACCAAACATACTTTTACCTACAAACTGGATCCGGACAAGCTGTCCTTGCTTACCTGCGCCGGTACCACCGTATGTTATGATTGTATGTACGACCTGGAGATTTCGATGACAGAAGGTTCGGGCGATCAGGCCCCCATCGTGCGCCGTTACAACAACGTCAACCTTGGTGCTGACGATAACTGTGCAACAGCGCCACAGGGCTTCAAAAATGCCATCGGTACCCTGATGGCCAATAATACCATCATTGATACCATTACCCTCGACGCTGGCACCTGGACCATCCGCAAAACACTTACCATCAATGAGGCATCCCTGGCCCTGCAAAAGGCCGCCTGGCTGCAAAAGGGTTTGTGCAAGACGGAGCAGCAATTGATCGATTCGATCAAAACGGTATTGGAAACAGTAACAGGTTGTAATGTACCGGCACAGCCTGTCACCTGTGCTTCCTGCCTCACTGAATTGGGCGACTCGCTCACCTTCCGAAACAATTACCTGCAGGCCACGGGCAATGCAGCAACAGATGCCGAGATCATTGCGGCGTATAAGAATGCTAAAGAGTTGTGTGGTAAACTTTGTAATACTACTTCCCAGCAAACGGTTACCAAACGCCAGTTGATGCTGGCTGATATGATGCCTTATGGCGGACAATATGCGCGGGATACGGGGCTGAGCCTTACTTACCAGAAATACAATATTTTCTCATCCTATTATGGCACCCCCTTCTTCAGGGTACCGCTCCAGGGCAATCAGCCGGGTCCTTATTATTATAATTCCACGGGCATCAAGGATACGGTCAACCAGTCACTGACCACCATTGTTCCCAATGATTTTGTGGCGGCCTTTCAATATTCCTGGGCAGAAGCTTTGTTGCCGCGGCACCCGGAGTACAATAAACTCGTGTATTCGGAAAATCAATTGAAACCCAGTTATAACTGGATCAATACCTTCCTGCAAACCAATACCTGGGCGCAGGCTGAAGCTGCCAATTATATCCTGTATAGCGGCAATACCACTGCTGCACCCTACAACGATCCCTTCTATGCCTTGTCGGCTTCGCATAAAGCCCTGATGGAAACCAAAGTAAAGACCAATTACCGCAGCATCGACAGCCTGTCGCTTACCTTGAGTATGTGGCAAATAGCTTATGGCGATGTGCGGTGTAAGACCCTCATCAACCTGAATTCGCGCAAGAGCTGTTATGCCAGTGCACCTCAACAGCCCCTGGTAAGCCCGTCTGCTCCATTCAATAATCTTACTACAGCCGAAAAAGACCAGGTTTGGCTGGTATTCCGTAACCTCTATGCCAATGAGCGGGATTACCATGTGAACGATTATATCAATACCAATGTGCCCCTGTCGGATGCCGATCAGATCGTGAACAATGGATATCAACTACACTTCCCTACCGAAGCGCAACTGGTACGGCAGAACAACAGCAATGGCGATTGGAATTGGTGGCCTGCTACTCCAGGCGGTGCCCCCAATGTGCCGGGCGATCCGGGCAGTCCCCTGCCGGTAACACAAACCTATGCCAGCCGTTGCGACAGCTATATCAACAACTGGCGGCAAGCTTTACTACAATGTCCGGAACTGGCGGCACATCCCAGCCGGGATGCGATCATTGCAGAGATCACCAGCAAGATGGCGGCCGTATGTAAAAAGGGCAGCGATGCATCCAATCCTTACGGTTCATCGGAAGTAGCGCCCAATACACCGGTGGATGGCAGTCCCCGCAGTTTTGAAGAAGTGATCAACAGCGTATTAACCAATTATGGTATCCCCAAAAGCAATCTTTGTAATCCCTACATGATCGAGTTTCCCAAACCTTACGGAAAAGGTCCGAAGTTTACGCCTGAACTGGTCACCGTATTGGATACCTGCAATTGCAGCCGCTTTACCCAATTGAAAAATGCAGCCTCTACTGCCGGATACAATCCGGCTGTGCTGAGCTCACTCAACCAATATTTTAAAGCTACTTATAAAGACACCATTACAGCTGCTCTTTTCGATGCCTTCAGCAGTTGCAGCCAACTGGGTATGCAGACGGTTTGTTATAATGTGACCGATACCCTTTATTTGCCTTGCAATACATCGAACCCTTGCGGCATTGCTACACGGGCGGCCAATAACACACAGGCAGCGAAGATCACCCTGCCGGCCAATACCCCCAAACAATCCCTCATCAACCGGCCTATTTGCGCCATTGGATATCACTGGAGTTCTGTCCTGAACCGCTGTGTGCCGGATGATGAGCCCGAGCCTCAGCCTTGCCTGATTGGATACCATTGGGACCCTGTAGAAAGGCGTTGTGTGCCGGATATTATCCTCTGCGAGATCGGTTATCACTGGGACCCTGAAGTAGGCGATTGTGTGCCGGATCCAGTTGAATTGCCCTGTCCATTCTATTGCACCCGTACCAAGTGCGTGGATGTGCCTGTATATAACATCCCATTACCATCTCCACAACCCTGGCCCGATTTCCTGAAATGTAACTATACTCTCTCCGCGAAATGCCTTACCTGCGCCAGCCTGAGCAGCCTGACACTTGAGTTCAAGAGCCTGTTTGGCACACCTTATAATACCGCGCCGGTGATCAGCACCAACCTGACTGCCCAGCAGATCAGCTACAATGTGCTGTACCAGCGCTTCATCAATTACCGCACCGGCTTCCAGTACTCCTGGCTGGATTATGCGCGGGCCGCTTCGGATTCCAGTTGTAACCTGGCCAATCCTGCCGGCAATGCCGGTATCGTCAAAACAGTGATCTGTGCCGATAGCAAGCCGTTGAGTGATACGACAGCTGTCGTTCAGGCCGACCCGCCTTGTCAACAAGCATACAATAAAGCGGTATTGATGGCTACACAGCTGTATACTTACCGTACACAGACCTTGCTGGCCGATTTTGAAGCTGCCTATCGTGCAAAATGCCTGGCCGCAAAAGACCTGGAAGTGTTTACGGTTAAAAGCTTCTCAGGCGAATACCATTATACCCTCTATTATTATGATATGGCCGGCAACCTGGTGAAGACGGTATCCCCCAAAGGAGCCAGACCTGATTTCGATACGGCATTCCTGCGACAGGTGAGCATGGCAAGAGCCGGTGGCACGCAGAAAATACCATCCCATGTGATGGTGACGGACTACCGGTATAATAGCCTGAACAATGTTACAGACCAGAATTCACCGGATGGAGGCGCCTCTCAATTCTGGTACGACCGTTTGTCGCGCCTGGTGGTCAGCCGGAATGCACAACAAGCGATCGACAATAAATACAGCTATACCGTCTATGACAACCTGGGGCGGCTTACCGAAGTGGGCCAAAAGCCACAGACCACTGGCATGAGCCAAACCATCAGCCAGGACTCGACCGCACTAAAGAATTGGATCTTTACCGCGGGCGGTGTAAGGGAGCAAATTACTTTTACCGTTTATGACCAGCCTTATGTATTTCAGAATAATACCTACCTCGTGCAGCGTAACCTGCGCAACCGCGTCAGTTTTAGCGCCTCACAAAAGCTGGCCACCGATGCCTTGCATTACACCGCCAGTTTCTATACCTACGATATACAAGGCCGTGTAGATACCCTGCTGAAGGACTTTGCAGGTATCCCGGAAATGGCAGGCGTAAGTCAGCGCTTCAAGAAAATGGCCTACAACTATGATCTCGTCGGCGGCAAGGTCAACCTGGTAAGTTATCAACCAGGCGAACAGGACGCTTTTTATCACCGTTACAAATACGATGCAGAAAATAGACTAACGGAGGTAGAAACCAGCCGCGATAAGGTTTTATGGCAGCGGGATGCCGCCTACCAGTATTATAAATACGGTCCTATGGCCCGCACTGAATTAGGGGCTCAGCGGGTACAGGGTATTGACTTTGCCTATACCTTGCAAGGTTGGCTAAAAGGAGTGAATAGTACCAATACCGGGAATGTAAGTTTTGATATGGGACAAGATGGATTGGCAGGTGCGGGTAATGATGTAGTCGCCAGGGATGCACTTGGATTCTCTCTCCACTATTTTGATGCAGTAGAAGGTAGCAATACCTGGATAGACTATAAAACCATTCAGGGAGCGATACCATTTGCCCGGCCTGTGACCGCTTCCGGTTTTGTGTCGCTATACAACGGTAATCCCGGTGCTATCAGCATGAACAATGCCGGTCTTACTAAAGGAAGTCCGGCTTCCACCAATGCCCTCCCCTTGTTTTACCGGTACGGATACGATCAACTGAACCGTATGGTAAGCATGCAGGCTTATAATGGGCTTGATGTGGGTAGCAATCAATGGGCACCGGTAGCCATCAATGATTACAAAGAGTCGGTATCGTATGATCCCAATGGCAATATACTGGGGTATTGGCGCAACGGAGCACCTTCGGTAGGTGGAGCAACTGTTATGGACTCCCTCAACTATTATTACGATGCTGGCACCAACCGGTTGAACTATGTAACAGACAGTGTACCAGCAAGCCGGTATGCAAAAGATATTGACAAACAGAAACCAGGCAATTACCGGTACAATGCCATTGGCAACCTGGTAGCAGATGATAGTGCAGGCATTACCAAAATTAACTGGGATGCGTATGGCAAAATTGCCAGTGTAGAGAAAGGCAGCAATATTACCACCTATGGGTATGACCCAACCGGCAATCGTATTGTGAAAACAGAAAATGGAAAGACAACCATCTATGTGCGCGACGGAATGGGCAATGTCGTAAGTGTGTATGAAAAGCCGGCTGCTACTGCGCTCAAACAAATTGAGTTGTATATGTATAGCAGTAGCCGCCTGGGAATGGCCACCGCCCCTACGGTAGCACCAGGTAGCGTTGCCCTGCAGGGAGGCCTGGGTGCTGCCACCTTGCGCACACTTACAAGGGGAGAAAAGGTATTTGAGATGACCAATCACCTGGGCAATGTATTGACCACGGTTACAGACCGCAAATTGCAGCATAGCTCAGACAGCAGTTCACGCGATTACTATATGGCTGATATTGTTGCCGCCACTGACTATCTGCCGTATGGTATGAGTATGTCCGGGCGTGAGGTGACCATAGCAGGTGTAGATGATGATGGTAGTTACCGGTATGGATTTAATGGACAGGAACAATCGAAGGAGCTCCATAATTATAGTTATACGGCCGAATTTTGGCAATATGATGCCAGGATTGGCAGAAGGTGGAATCTTGATCCTAAGCCCAACACCTCCTTAAGTCCTTACAACGCGTTCAGTGGAAATCCTGTTTGGTACAGCGATAACCGCGGAGATACGATTATCGACCCTTTGATTGCCAGCTATGTGGGAGAGGATTATCGGGCCTGGAGACCGATGTTGTTTACCCAGGCGCCAGCAAGTTTATTTAAACAGGCCAATAATCGGTTCCGGACACATCGGTTCACCGACCAAAAACTGTCCGATGCATCTGGTCCCCAAATAAATCTCGATTTTTATTGGGTCCAGATCGACCAATTACCGCCTAATTTTAAGACTGCCGGAGATTTTTTTGATTATGTACGGAAGAATTTTGGCAAGTTTTTGACAGGGGGTGGAAATGAGATGGAGCCTTATGATAAAGGAGAAGAGAAGATCTGGAACAGCAGCGATCCCAGTTCTGCCATCATGCGCTTCAGGGGATTTGTTCACGGTATACAACTTGACGATGCAGATGTAATAACCACCAATTATACCCGATCGGATGATATGGGCTACTGGGTTTTCAGGCCAGTTACTGACTATAGTTACATAAGTCAAATCTTTGCCTCGGATAAGGGCCATCCCCTGGCCGGGAACAGGGAATTTGGCATCACCAAACATCCCAATGGATATACTTTCTATATACAGGCAGTTGATCGGATGTGGTCAGTTGGCGATAATTTAGTGGGTGGATGGATCATGGGTGACGAGATATACAGGTCCGCTGATGTATTGTGGAAAGCAGTAATGAACAATATCGTCAATGAAATAAACAGTACGGGAGGAAAAGCCTGGTTCCATCCGGAACAAAGAATTTCGAAAAGGATTGATTATAACCAGGTGATCAAAGAAAGCGATAAAAAGGCGATCTTAGAGCGGGGAAACTAAACAAATACAAGCAATTGGTATGAAACTTAAAAGCATCCTGTTGAATTTCCTGGCGTGCATGGTCCTGAGCCTGTTTATTGATGCTATATTATGGGACAATGGTACGAACATCAGTGTGTTCAGAAAGTTCCTGTACCTGTTGCTTTCTATACTGCCGGGCCCCTTCCTTTATAGTGCCCTGTTGTACGCTGTTTATTGGTTTACTGTTCACTTCCTTATTAAAAAGGTGTCCAATATATATACCGCCATACTGATACTGCTGGTTATCAGTATGGCTTATTTTTATATCATTTTCAGATTGGACTGGTATGCTTCCAGAAAACTGTACCATACAATTGATGAATACCTGCAGGAATTTAGCCATTACCTGGTCTTTGCGATCGTGAGCATGCTCCAGATCAATATCACTGCCATCTGGCACCGGGTTAAAAGCAAGAGCAGGGCTACTTATTGATTTGCATCCTGCTATCGGGTGGCCCATTTCTATGTACCTTGCGGCTAATGAATGCCACTTTCTCCATTTCCCTGCTGTGCCCGGCCGAAGACCGGCCACCCATATCCCATAAAGTGAGGGATTACCTGGTGCAATTCATAACCGATGAATTGCTGGTGCCCAATCACCTGATCCTGGATGGTGAATGGAATATTGAATTGGCCATGCTATTTATACCGGTAGATGAATTTGGCCCGCACCAGGTAGATATTTATGAAGCAGAAATTTATGAGGATAGTAAGCTAAGGTCCTACCCCATTGCAATACCCCTGGATGCCATCACTCAATCGGAGGAGCCTTACCTGAAGACGATAGAACTTCTGTATGAAGGTTTGTTCCGTTTCTTTCCTTCCTTTTATAAGCAGGTGCATGCCCATGATATGCAGGACCTCTGGGAGAAAATAGATTTCGATTATTTATTTTCACTGCCCTATCCTGCCGATATCACAGAACAGCCATACACAGGCGGTTAGAAGTAGTTGCTTGCCGTGAAATACTTGTGAAACCAAGAAAAATGGAGTGTTCCACGGGGAACCACAATACGGGCGTGGTTTTCACGTTACAGTACCCGAATCAAAAATGATGATTTCAGCGGGAGGTAGTCCTCTTTTATTGTTCAATGACTACATTAAATTTTTAGTACCCAAGCGTATATTTGTGAAGGAGCCTTTACTGGTTTACAGGTTTCCATCCGGCGCTATTCATTTAACTGTCTCATTTATCTGTAGCTTTAATTAACCCCTTATTTTATGCTACAGGTCATTTGCGTTTTGGTATTGGATCTTGCAGTGGTAAAGTTTCTTTGCCATCCCGCCTGGTTTCAGATCACCCGGTCATGGCGCTTATTAAGGCAAGGTCAACGAACTAAAGCTCCTATTATAGGATACAATCAATGGGAAGACGCAGATCATTATCTGCAATACGCTCCTATAGTAAAGCTCACTACTCCCGACGGCAAAGAGTACATTATAGAATCGAATGCCTACAGTAACTACCCTGAAGATATCGGTACCCTCGTCACCATTTACTATGACGTTCAATATCCTTCAGATGCCATATTCAAACCCTACTCAGTAATAGGACTTCATTTGTTGATCCTGTTAGTCGTTCTCGGGGCGATGTTGGGTATTAACATCATCTTCATCCATAATCTGCTGGTAGATTAATAGGCTAATAAGTCAGCCCATTGAACCCGTGACGCTCAAACAGCAGGCTTCTTGCCCGTGGAATACTTGTGAAAAACAAAGAAAAATAGCATGTTCCACGGGGAACCACAATACAGGCATACGTTTCACGTTACACCACAATGCTTGACATTAGTCAAATTCGCCAGTAATCCTTCTCCTGTTCACAATAAAGCTTGTGCATGGGCGTTGATGATGCCTACAACATGGGCGCCACCAAACGGGCTGTTTTTTCCATCATCTCATAATACCAGGCGCGGGCTTCCCAGGCAACCGGATCGATCTTCTCCGCCCCTTTCAGGTCTTCATAGAAACAATTACGCAGTTCAGTGGCTATTTCCTGGTCGTAAACAATGGCATTGACTTCAAAGTTGAGGTCGAAGCTCCGGTAATCCATATTGGCGGTGCCTACAATGCCTACCTTACTATCGGTGACCATGGTTTTGGCATGTACAAAACCCTTCTGGTAGCGGTAAATCTCCACCCCTGCTTTCAGCAATTCGCCATAATAAGAACGGGCGGCCGTATTTACGAATACCGAATCAGAAATACCGGGCACCAGCAGTTTTACTTTGAGGCCGCTCAATGCCGAAACGATCAGGGCTTCCTGGATACTCTCGCCGGGAATAAAGTAAGGCGTGGTGATGAGTATCTCTTCCTGCGCCAGGAAGATGGCTTGTAACAGGGAAAATAAAATGGTAGGCCTGTCAGAGTCGGGGCCGCTGGAAGCCATTTGTACCAGCTTATCGCCTTTGGCGTGCAGCAGTACGGCTTTGGGGAAAAATACCTGTTCAGCTTCTATCCGTTCATTGGCGCAAAAGTTCCAGTCGGCCAGGAACAGGTATTGCAGGTAATGAACACCGGGGCCATCAATGCGCAGGTGCGTATCGCGCCAGAAAAGTTTTTTGGTATCCTGGGGGTTGTTAATATACTTGTTGCTCACATTGATACCACCTACAAAACCCACTTGTCCATCCACCACGATGATCTTTCGGTGATTGCGGTAATTAAGCCGGTTGGCCAGGGCTATGAAAATGATCTTGTGAAATGGGAACACTTTCACGCCACCTGCCCGCAGGCGGCGTACCATTTTTTTGCGGATGCTGCGGCTTCCAAAATCGTCATAGATAAATCGTACTTCCACTCCTTCACTGGCTTTGCGTATCAGTATCTGTTCAATGGCGCGACCTATCTCATCATCTTCATAAATGTAGTATTCGATATGAATATGGTGTTGCGCTGCTTCCAGGGCCTGTAATACTTCCGGGAATTTCTGTTCACCATTCACCAATACCTTGACTGCATTGTTGGCTGTCAGCGCACTATTTTCTTCTTTCAACAGCAGGCGCACCAGTTCCTTATTGCTGGCAATGGCCGGGTTCTTTTTTTCCAGGTTGTGCATGGAGTACTGGAAGATCTCTTTGTAGACTTGTTGTTCCAGGTTATTGTCGCGGATCAGCTTTTTGTTGTACATCTTTCTTTTGCGGTAATTGATACCAAAGGAGAAGTAAATGAAGATGCCAACAATCGGGATAAAGATAACCAGCAGCATATAGGCTACTGTTTTGGTGGTGCTGCGGGTATCATAAATTACGCGCAGACATACCAGCACCACCACCAGGACATAGACAATTTCGTAAACGAGGAACCAGTTCATAAGCATTTCCTTACTTGGTATATACTTGACAATCTGGCACCAAGGTAGCTTAATTTTCTTGTTGCTGCTGTTTGTGTAGAAGCCCCGCGTCGCAGATCCCCCCTTAGATTGACAGAAGTGCCCCCCTTCCAATACAAAAACAGGATATAGTTTTGTGTGATCAAAATAACAAGTCATGAAAACAACTAACATTCTTTACTGGATCTTTACCAGCCTCTTTGCCGCCTTTATGTTGCTATCTGCCATACCCGATATTTTCAGTCATCCGGTGGCAGTGCAGGGCATGCATACCGAATTGGGCTATCCGCTTTACTTTATTCCATTTATTGGTGTAGCCAAGACATTGGGCGTTATTGCTATCTTAATCCCCGGTTTTCCCCGCATTAAGGAGTGGGCTTATGCAGGATTGGGGTTTGACCTGATGGGTGCTACTTATTCCATATTCGCTATTGGAAAACCCGACTGGATGTATATGCTTCTCTTTATAGCCTTCTTTTTTGTTAGCTACTATTTCTACCATAGAAGGAAGAAAGCACAGGAGCAAACCAAACTGGCTCCCCGTACTGAAGGTGTATTGGTAACCAGCGCCATAGCCTGATTCGCTTAGGCATCCACCTGTCCTGCCACGATTCGTTCCAGCAATTTCAAAACGTCTTTGGGTAGTGCCTGTGAGGTATAAAAATCTTCACCTACCGGCTGCAGGTCTTTTTCTATCATGAGGCGCAGGCATTCCTGAACAATATACCAGGCCATGTTTTGATTCTTAAAATCAACAATTGGTTTAGCTGTATAGGGCAAAGCTGTGAATTGACCTAAGTTATTAGTGTTGGCAGTCCACTTACAGAAATCGAGAATAATGGGCACTATTCTGAAAGTAGGGTCTTTAGCTTTTCGTTCAAAAGCCTTCTTAATTTCATGCTCATGGATATACCTGGTTTTCATGAAATGAGGGCTAATCATGAAACATACTATATCCGATTGATCAAAATGATCCTGTATTTCCTGGTGCCAGTCTGATCCGGCTGTAAGTTCCGTACAATACCAATGAGCTACTTTGCCATCCAATTGTAGCCCTGTTAAATGCTCCAGGAACATATTTACCAAAGCGAGGTCTTCTTTTGAATACGAAATGAAAATCTTTTTTGATTCCTTTTTCATAGTATTGATTTTTGGATTAATTTTTTTTGAAAAAACGCCCTCCAATAGTTGGTGGATATTTACAGTATCAAAAGGAGGCTCCTTGCATTCAATAGTATTTTTGCCAAATTCTTTCCTTTTCAACAGCTCATTATAGTCATATAAATGTTTCTCTTTATTATCCTCGCATGTAATACAGTTACAAGGGATCGTTTTGTACCAGCTGCTAGTTTGTGTTTGATTTGCAATATTGACCTGTTTAAAATAGTCTTTGTTCAATTCATCTATTTCATGGGTTAATTTACTCATCAATTCTTTGGAAAAGGGCCCTTGTATTCGAAACGTTAGTTGCTTATTGTCCCAGGCTTCTGTTATTTCAGCATAGGTATTGGGGCAATCCATGTGGCTACCATCAATCCGTACTCCGGTTTTCCATACCCATTGCTGGTTGCTTTCAATATGAATATTACGGTTCAATCTGACGATAAGACGAGTAAGCAACCCTCTTGGCATAAAATCATAGCGATATTGTAAAGTAAGATCATCATTAGGTTGCCATAGGCAATCTAATGGAGCCGAATCGGGCAGCATTTCAGGTACGATATAGGCACAAGGTTTTCCTTTATCAACCTGGTAACACAATTCAAATTGCATCATTAACCTCAACAGTTTTTTATGAACCTCCTTGCTATACCCCTTAGCCTTCCAAATATCTTCCAGGTCATGGTCAGTAAACCGTCCATTGGCAGCCTTGACGGCCTCATTATCTAATACAGCAAATACAGCATCAGTAGCCCAAGTGTTTTGCAGTACAATGAAATCATCCAGTATTCCATAATCCTGAAAATGGAGGAACACACCCAGGTCATGAAAAATACGGCTAAGCTCCAGTTGTCTTTCTTCTTCAACTACCTCGAATTGGGAACAAATTGCCTTATACTTTTCAAGACTAATATAAGCAACTGACTGGGACATAGTTTGTAATACCTCCCTGACCAGCACCCAGTTTTTTGGCATGGGAAACCCTACCAAGGGCAATCGGCTAAGTTCCGTTTCTATATCCCGTTTTAAATGGGCGAAGTCCTTCTCACGCTTTTCATTGTATGCGTTTGTTCTCCTAATCAAAGCATTCAGATCTACATTATATTCATTCTTCAGCAAACTAAACCTTCCTTTTTTTTGCTGAATATCCAGGTGCGCCTTCCGTTCGTTCTTTTCATTTCGCACTAATAAGAGCGGACTACTACCCCCCAACAGCTCAACAGCCTGTAGCCAATAGTTAACGGCAGTATCATGATTGCCTACGCTGTCATTACTCGTGTCCATTACCAATACATATAAAGAACGATGGGTTAAAAAGAACTGATGCGTGGTCTGGTAGATCTGCTGGCCTCCGAAATCCCAAATATGGTAATAAAACTTTCGTGGTTTGCTTTCATGATCCTTGATATTAAACTCGAGACGTTGAATGTCAATGCCTCGGGTGGTCTTATCCTCCTCGGGAAGTGCTGCCTGGCTATCAAACAATTTATAGCGAAGCGAAGTTTTGCCTGCCCTTGGCTGACCTACGATCAGTAATTTTGCCTCATATAGGTAATCGACCCCTTGGTTTTCCAGGGCTTTGAAATAATTAAGTATGGCCTTACTTCCTTGCTTTACAATTTCTATGGGTGGGATTTCTAAAGGATTGCCATATACGCTAACATAATCCTCAAAATCCACATAACCTTTTTCGGTTACAATCTCTAAGAGTAGCTGATTTCGTTGTAAAAGTTTCATGAGCGGCATAACATCTTGTATCCAATTTACACTCAAGTCTACTTTCCGAATAGCAAGCAGGTTATCCAGTCCCTTGATCTCAGTTATTTGGTTATTGTCAAGGAGTAACTCTTCCAAGTCTATGAGTCTTTCGAGTCCTTCGATCTGCTTTAGTCGATTACTACTAAGAATCAGGCGTTTCAGTACCACCAAATTTTCCAAACCTTTGATCTTTGTCAGCTTGTTTTTACTAAGTCCTAACTCCTGCAGGGCTGTCAACTTTCCCAGTCCCTTGATTTCCGTAAAACCATTGCCATTCATCCATAACTCTTCTAAAACCATTAAGTTATCCAAGCCTTTAACCTCATCTATTTTATTGTCATTAAGGATTAATTGTTTTAATGAGATTAAAGAATCTAACCCTTTGATTTCAGTTATTTGGTTATAGCCAAGGTCTAATCTAAGCAAGGCGGTTAAATTATCCAAGGCGTTTAGCTCAGGTATACGGTTGCTCGAAAGGTTTAACACTTCCAAAGCGGTTAAAGTTTCCAGTCCTTTGATCTCTAAAATTTGATTATACCCAAGATATAAAGCCCTTAAAGACGTTAAAGTTTCTAAACCTTTTATTTCAGTTATTATATTTCCTCTAAGGTCTAATTTAGCTAACGCCGTTAAGTTCTCAAATCCCTTGAGCTCCGTAATGAGGTTAGCGCTAAGATCTAAAACCTTTAAGGCAGTTAATGCTTCCATGCCCTTAGTCCCCCTTATTAGGTTGCCGCTGAGGTCTAACTGTTCCAAAGCAGTTAAAGCCTCAAGCCAATTGATCTCCTTAATACTATTACAACTAATATCTAATTGCACTAATGAGGTTAAACTTTGTAGCCCATTGATTTCTTCAATATTATTATTAGTAAGGCTAATTTTGCGAAGTTTGGTCAGCCTTGGTAGTGAAACAAAGCGAACGTCCCAAGCTTCATTCTCATTTCCTGCAAATATCAATATTAATAGATTCTCCAATGAAGCCAAGGCTGGTGGGAGAACGGTAAACCGATTTGGTTGACGACCTTTGTTGAAACTCTGAACCAAATTCTTTCTATCAAAGTCATACCACTCATCACTTAGAACAAAGGTTTCTAAATGGAAACATCTTCTTAGCGCCTTATCAACAGGGCTACCTTCAAAAAAGTCATCATCCCTCAACCCACACATTCCCAAATCCAAATATGGATCCTTCGTCTCATAACACTCCTGAATCAGCTTAAGCGCCAGTTTACTCATATCAGTTTCATTTTGGTGTACAACATCGTATACCCACTGAAGATAGCAGATTCTTCCATTTTGCACAAAACACCTGGCTCACCTTTGACAATCATCAAACGCCCTAACACTTCACCTGCACTACCCTGAAAAGGTAAGCGTTCCTACCACACACTGAACGAACCATACCCACCCTACCCCGAAAGCACCAGCGTACCAACGACACATTCAAAGGCACGCCCTGAATCACCTGATTACTTTCCCTACCCAGTCGCCACAAAACATGGCCACATCCTCCAACTATTTATTCCCATTGACCGCTTACGGGTACTCCATAACAAAAGCATGGGAAAAGCATGGTCCCTTCAATCCGCACTTTCAGATATTCCGTATACAATACGTATATGTCACGTAGATATCACGTATATAACACGTCCTTTATAGAGACGTATCATCTACGGAACATATAATGGTTGAATAAGTAACTAGTACGTTATATCTATAAGTGCTGAGGCAAGTATCCATGCACCCTGCATGCTTCAGCTATGGAATTGCTTACCTTTTAAATCATATCATTATGGCTAAAGTACTGGCCGGCCCAGGCGCCGGATTTCAAGGATCCATTGACAACCTCTCTTTTTACAAGATCAAGGGATTGGAAGGCACGTATGTACGCAAGAAAGGCGGTCCTTCGAAAGAACAATACAAACAGGCGCCGGGCATGATCAATACACGCCGGGGCTGCACAGAATTTGGCGGCCGGGCTATGGCCTCCAAATGGATCATGAAGTCGCTACTTTATCAAAAGCCGCTGGCCGATCACAATATTGCCGGGCCCATCAATGCCCTGTTGCGCCCCATACAAAACCTGGACAATGAAAATAGCTGGGGACAACGCAGTGTACGCTTATCGGCCAACCCACAACTATTTAAAGGGTTCTCGCTCAACCGTAATAATCCTTTCGATGCCGCCATCAGGTATCCTATTGAGTATGTATTAGACAGGGAGTATGGCGCAGCCAGTATAGAAATACCCCAATTAATACCAGGCATTAATTTTTTTGCGCCGGAGAAATATCCCTGGTTCAGCATCATTATCGCACTGGGCATGGTACCCGATATCGTTTTCACCAAAAATCATGAAGTAGCCCATCCGAAATATGATGCGTTTACGGATCCTGAAAAAAAAGCGAATATTTGCCAATACGGCTATACAGATAAATGGTATGAGACTATTGATCCAAGGCCTACCACGCTGGTTACCCCCTGGCACCCGGTAAAAAAAGGGCTTGCCGCCACTACATTAACCCTGGCACATGCTTATATAGATAACCACATGCCCCCACCCGATGATTGCTTTGCCCTGGTATTGTCGATTGGGATTAGGTATGGTGTACAGGAAGACACGGAGATCATTAACCAGGCACGGTATGCAGGAGCAGCTAAGATACTGGCAGTTGTCTGAACCAATATTGGAGGATGGAAAGTATTGACAGAAATGAATTGGCTATAAATGCAAATGCCCGCCGTTTCGGCGGGCATTTTTTATGGAAGTATTTAATCTTCTTAATCTGTTTGATCCATCTAACTGCGCTTAGAATACATTGTAGGCAAATGACACATAGTATATGCCCCCGATATAGGGATTACCCAATGCATTGTAATAGTATTTATTGAGCAGGTTGGAAGCGCCCAGTTTTACCATGCTGCGTATCTTCTGGAACTTATAGCTCACCTGTCCATCGAGGGTACCGAAAGATGCAATGGGACCAGCAGCAAAAGTACCTTCCCAGTCTACATCATCCTGCCACCTGTACACGAAATTGAAGCCCCAGGGTCCGCGGGCGATGCCTTCATTGCCAATACCCACATTGAAACGCACTTTGGGGGTATTGAAGAAGGTGGTGAGTCCGGCAGGAACATCACGCAGCTGATCGCCCGATACATTGGCGCGCAGGTTGTAACCGCCTCTTAAACGGTATTCAGCACCGATACCCCAACCAATAGCTTTTACATTGTTGTCGGAGTTTTCGGGATAGGAATAGTTTTCGGTAGTAAGCGGGTTGGCCACATTGACGGGCGTACCCACTGTTTGCCGGCCTACTGCGCGGCGGCCTATGAAGTTCTTGTATTCGCAATAGTATACATAAGCATCCACCAGCAGGTTCTTCATGGGCAGGCCGCGATAGCCAAACTCATAAGAATTGGCAGTTTCGGGCTTGAGCTCTTTAAAAGTAGCCTGTTGCAGTAATGCCGGATTGGGCGCACCACCGGCAACAGAGGCGCGGAAGGCGCCAATGCTCTCAGCTGTGAAAACAGGTTTGGTATTAAAGCTATACAGTGTCTGGAACAATGGCAGGCCGCCAATCAATTTGGCGCCGGGCACATTGAGGTTGATGTACTGATCTTGTGTGGATGGGAAACGGTATGCTGTTTGGAATGACAAACGCAGGTTGTTGTCTTTCGCCACGGAGATCAGGGCAGTAACCCGCGGTGTGAACCGTCCTTTGAAGTTCTCGTTTTTATCATAACGGCCAGAGGCGGTTAATTTGAGTACATCATTGAACAGGCGTTTTTGCAACTGGATATAGCCACCGTATTCGCTCACATTGATGGCGCCAGCAGTATCAACGAAGATGGTTCCTTTTGAATTCAGGTGATAAAGGCGGTAATTGGCGCCCACCATCACTTCCACGATCTTGGTATAATCGCTCAGGTTCCATTGGCCTTCTACATGGTACAGGGCCGATTTATCGGCAAACTTGGCGCCACCGGCAGCGGCAGTCTTGTCGTTGATATTGGTATTGATGGCAGTTTTCAGGGCAGCGTCAAATGCCGGTGTGCCGGGCATTAACCTACCTTGCTCTGCAATACCCCTGGCGGTACCATGGGCCTGTGCGTCGGGCAATACAGGCAGGAATCCACCACCGGGATTGGGGATAATACCCAGGCGGCCTGCTCCATACGTACCGGTGTACTGCTGGAACCAGGTAAGGTTGGACTTCCATAAGTTATTGACAGCCAATGCAGCAGTGGTAGCAGTGTAGGAATCGCCGGAGTTTTCCTGGGTGGTATAGCCACGCAGGAACCAGTTTTTGCCTTTAAACTCTAACTGGTATTGACCCAGTTTAAAGTTTTTGAGTGAGTAGCGGTCGGCCCCGGTATATACGGTGGTACCGGTACCCCAATAAGCCAACAGGTTGGCTTCAATATTGTTGGTGATCTTGTAATACAGACCAGCATTGAGTTTTACGCTATAGGCATTGTAATCCACCAGGTCTTTTTCGTCATACCCGGTACGGCTCACCAATTGGCCACCAAAAGTGCCCTTGTAGGGGTTATTGGCCACAGAGCTGGTCGGGATGAGGAAAGGCAGGAAGGACGCTACAGGGGCAAAGGCCGGGTTGGCGGCAATTTGCGCGGCAGTAAATCCATTTTGGAGCATGAAATCAATACCGGCCAGGGCAGGCGCTGCAGCCGGATTGGCGGCCACGGTAGCCCTGACCACCTGTGCCAGGGAGTTCATGCTTACGCTGGCTTCATCGCCATAGATGTTGATCCCATCATAATTATTGTCGGTTTGGCGGTTGCCATCTTTAATAGAGCTCAATACGTTGTTACGGGCCAGGTTGCGGGTATCATTGGCCTGCCAGTCCTGTCCGGACACAAACTGACCGCCGATCTTAAAGGCCAGCTTTTCGCTGATCTTTTTGCCCCAGCGGAAAGCCCAGTCATAGTAGGGGGCGGTGGGCCTTGCATGGCTGTTTACATGCATAATGCCCTGTTTAACCTGGAAGCTAAGGCCCTGGTATTTGAAAGGATTCTTGCTGGTCATGAGGAGGGTGCCGGTCATACCGCCCGATCCATAAAGGGCCGAGGAAGCACCTTGCAGCAACTCTACATTGTCAATATCCAGTTCGGTAGGACCGGTAATGATGCCTACAGAGAAGTTGAGGGCAGGCGCCTGGTTGTCCATTCCATCCACCAGTTGGTTGAAGCGGAGGTTACCACTGCCATTAAAGCCCCTGGTGCTAAGGGTATTGAAAGTAAGGCTGGAGGTGGTCAGGTCTACGCCCTTGTAATTGGCCAGTCCCTGGTAAAAGCTGGGGGCGGCCGAGGCACGTACATTGGCAGCGCTCATACGTTCGATGGATACGGGCGATTCCAGTATCCGCTCAGCGGTACGACTGGCAGAAACAACAACCTCCAATCCGAGTACAGGCGACGGAACGAAATTGACTTCCACTGCATCGGAAGCGTTGTTGACTGCTATTTCCTGGGCTTCATAACCAATGGAACTGAAGACAAGGGTTAAGGGTGGACGTTGATTGGTGATCAGTTTAAAGTTTCCTTTCTCATCTGAAAAAGTTCCTGTAGAGGAGCCTTTCACCGTAACGGAAACGGCTGGCACCACATCTTTGTTGGCGCTATTCCGGATAGTACCGGTGATGGTGTAAGTTTGGATCTGGGAGTAGGCTGTGGCAGCAAAAAGCAATAGTACAAGGTTCAATAAAGCCGCCGAAAAACGGTAGCGTCTTCTCATGATGGCAGTTTTTGTTTTTGTATTCTACTAATCTACGTATTGTAGCTATTACGTAAAAATTTAATTTTTAAACATCTAAGCCTTGATTGTTAATATCTCAACCATTCTTTTTTTCTGCCATTTGACAGGCTGCTCTATATTCGCGCCATGAATGCCTATCAATTCCCCGGACAGACCCAATTTTACAAGGGTAAAGTGCGTGATGTATACACAATTCAGAATGAATGGCTGGTGATGATCGCCTCCAACCGTATATCAGCATTTGATGTAATATTACCCCGACCCATACCCTATAAAGGACAGGTTTTGAATCAAATTGCGGCGTATATGCTGGAAGCTACCCGCGACATTTGTCCCAACTGGTTACTGAAAGTTCCTGCACCCAATGTATCCATTGGCCAACGCTGCGAACCTTTCAAGATCGAAATGGTGGTACGGGGTAACCTGACAGGGCATGCCTGGCGCACCTATGCCAGCGGTAAGAGAACGCTTTGCGGTATAACGCTACCAGAAGGGATGCGCGAAAATGACTACTTTCCCACGCCCATCATTACGCCTTCCACCAAGGCCGAAGCCGGCCACGATGAAGATATTTCCAAAGAAGAGATCATTGCACAGGGACTGGCCACGGCTGCCGACTGGAAAATACTGGAACATTATACATTGGCCTTATTTGCGCGGGGCAAAGAAATTGCCGCCAAACAAGGCCTGATCCTGGTAGATACGAAGTATGAATTTGGCAAGATCAAGGATGCAGTATACCTCATGGATGAGATCCATACGCCCGATTCATCCCGTTATTTTTATGCCGATGGTTTTGAAGAACGCCAGGCCAAGGGTGAAAGGCAGTTGCAACTGAGCAAGGAATTTGTACGGGAATGGCTGATCGCCAATAATTTCATGGGCAAGGAAGGACAAACGGTTCCTGAAATGACTGATGAATGGATCAACACTATTAGTCAACGTTATATCGAGCTGTATGAAAAAGTGATCGGTCAACAATTTGTACCGCAGCAGCTGGATGAAAACACTACCTATGAGGTGGTGGTGAATGCGTTGAAGGAAATAGGAAAGTAAAGCTTTCTTATACTATAAATTTACAACAGCCCTTGTTTCAACAACAAGGGCTGCTTTTATTTATGCTACTGTTGATTTACTCTACAGCAGCCAATACATTGGCCAGGTTCAGATAGAAAGGTCTTACATTGTAAGGTATCATGCCCATACCGATGATGGCAAAGTGATCATAGCCGTTATACACGCCGATATGGTTCCATACGCCTTTTTCGAGGGTAGCGGGTTCATAGTCTTTGATCCTGCTGGTATTGGGACCACTCATGCCGTATACATTGGCAGCGCCGTCATTGGCCCACCATTTGGCATCGATCACCACCTTGCCAGGAATGTTTTGGGTATAATTGCCCAGGCCCATCAACAAGGGAAAGGGATAAGCAACCGGCACCAGCGCGGGGAACATGGTAAGGCGGGGATATTCCCATCCGGTGAGTAGTCCTTTGACGGTATGTTTGGTGGATACGGAGAAATAATACACATTCCGGGAATCGGGCTCTGCCTGGTTCCAGTCGCGCGCAGCTTCGGGGGTTACATCGTGGCCCGAATAATCATCGGTGGTCCAGATCCTGCTATTGGCCACCCGGCCAGTGTAGGAAGCAAAACTTTCGCCTGGCTCCCTTTCCAGGTCCCACTGTTCCAGGTCAAAATCATATACATTATCCGCTTCCAGGCTGGCGCCGGCCAATGCAGCGGCTGTGGTAACCAGCCCCCTTACTACCGGTGCATAATCGGGCAGGAGTTTATAAGCCAGGGTGGCGCCATTGTGCGGGGTACTGATGGTTGTAACAGAACGCACCCAACCTGTTTTACCGCCACTGAAAAGATCGGCATGATCTGGATCCTGCAGTTCGGCCAGGTCGCCTTTTTCCAGCAGGGTTAATAACTTCCTCACGGTAATGCCACCCATACTATGGCCCATCAAATGCACCGGATGATCGGCATCCCATTGGGGATATACACCAGGATAGTAGCGGCTTTTTTTCTGGTGGTGGCCATAATGGCTGCTGTGGAACTTACCATAATCAACATAACCACCCTTGATGTAGTAATACAGGTCTACCGCCCGGTCGAAATTGCTGCTGAAGGGGCCTACTGAGGTGGCATACGCCGGGAAACCATTACTGGTGAGGTATTGCGGTATATTGTCTACCCCACCCCAGTAATTGAAACCCTGCAGTTCGCCGGGACCAAAACCTCCCAGGCCATGTACCATGATGATGGGCATGGGGGCGCTGTTGGCATCGCGCAAGCCTTGTCGGGAAAAGTTGGGAACAGGTATGGACCGGTTAAGGGGAGTTATGGCCTCCTCCAGCACGGCCTCCGGTAAATGGTTGGTGGAAGGATTTGTAGGGTTTTGTTCATGGGCTGCCTTTTTACAGGCGCCGGCCAGCACCAGGAGTACCAGGCCTGTGGCAAGAGTGTTACAGTACTGTTTCATGTTTTGCAATCGATTTGGTGAGCTGGGGGATCGCCAAAGGTTGCAATAGGTACGAAGAGAGATACGGTCTGGATTTCCGTGGCATGATTATATCATGTAATTTACGGGCATGAAAAGAATGCTCTTCAATTTGCTGTTTTTGATCTTACCAGCACTTGCTATTAGTCAGGAATATTACTTGTTGGTAGGCACTTATACGTCGGGGAAAAGCGAAGGTATCTATGTGTACAAATTCAATAGCGCCACCGGCGAAACAGGCTATGTGAGTAAGGTGGCAGCCAGCAATCCCAGCTACCTGGCTGTATCTAAAAATAATAAATATGTCTACTCGGTATATGAGGATGGGGATGACAATGGCAGCGTAGCTGCTTTTTCATTTAACCGCAAAGACGGTTCCCTCAAGTTTTTGAACAAGCAATCCAGTGGTGGTGATCATCCCTGTTATGTAGCCATTGATGAATCGGGCAAATGGGTGGCGGTAGCCAATTACACTGGCGGAAACTTCTCCTTGCTGGGTGTTAGTCCCGATGGTTTCCTGCGGGCTGCCGAACGTACGGTCAAACATTCGGGCAGCGGCGCTGATAAACAACGACAGGACAAACCGCATGTACACAGTACCGTTTTCGATCCCCACGACAAATACCTGCTGGTGCAGGACCTGGGTATTGATAAAATCATGGTGTATGCTTTTGACAATAAGCTGGGAGAACTGAAGGCGGCTAAAATACCGTCCAATTCTACCCTGCCGGGAGCTGGTCCGCGCCATATTGATTTTCATCCCAATGGCAGGTATGTATACCTCATGGAAGAATTGAGCGGAAATGTAACTGCCTATGGTTATAGCAAAGGGAAACTGCAATTCCTGCAAACGATCTCTGCGATCAAAGAAGGATATAAAGGCCCCATTGGCAGTGCCGATATCCATGTATCGCCCGACGGCAAGTATGTGTACGCTTCCAACCGGGGCGAATCAAATGATATTGCCATCTTTGCCATTGATAAATCAACCGGTAAACTCACCCTGAAAGGCCACCAATCGGTATTGGGCAAGGGGCCGCGTAATTTCAGCATAGATCCTACGGGAGCGTTCCTGCTGTGTGCCAATCAAACCACCAATGATATTGTGATCTTCAAGCGGGATAAAGAAACGGGCCTGCTGACAGATACGGGCAAAAAGATCGAACTGGACAAGCCTGTTTGCTTGAAGTGGATACCGGTGAAGTGAGTTTTATTCCCTGTTCAGCTTCGGTCGTAATCTGGCTTTTGATTTATTGAAGATATTGCTGCCTTTGTCAACGCCTTTGCGGAGTTCTTTTTGTTGTTCTTCGGGCAGGTGAATAAAGTCCTGGCATTCCTTACTGCAGGTACCTTCGTATTGGCGGGCGCAATCCTCGCATTGGATAAAAAGGAGGTGACAGCCTTCATTGACGCAGTTGGTATGGTTATCAGCGGGCTTGCCACATTGGTGGCATTTGGCAATTACATCTTCGGTAATGCGCTCCCCCAGCCTGTCGTCAAATACAAAGTTCTTCCCAATGAACTTACTGTCCATGCCCTGCTCTTTCACCTGGCGGGCATAGTTGATGATACCGCCCTCGAGGTGAAATACATTCTTAAAGCCATTGTGGAGCATGTAGGCGCTGGCTTTCTCGCAACGGATGCCGCCGGTGCAATACATGATGATGTTCTTATCCTGGTGGTCTTTGAGCATATCCACCGCCATGGGCAATTGTTCGCGGAAGGTATCGCTGGGCACTTCAATGGCTTTTACAAAATGGCCCACTTCATATTCATAGTGGTTGCGCATATCAACCACTATGGTATCGGGATCACTGAGCAGTTCATTCATTTGTTCAGCATTGACATACCTGCCTTTATGGGCCATATCAAAACCGGGATCGGTAATACCATCCGCCACGATCTTATCGCGCACTTTGATCTTGAGCACCCAAAATGATTTGCCATCATCATCTACTGCGATATTCAATCGCACGCCATTCAAAGCAGGAATGGAATACAAGGATTGCTGCAGTGCTTCATAGTTACTGGCAGGTACGCTGATCTGGGCATTGATGCCTTCCTGGGCCACATAGATGCGGCCAAATACTTTTAAAGCCTGCAGGGCTTTATACAGCTCATCACGAAATGCCTGGGGATCGGGAATGGGGAAATACTGGTAAAAGGAAATGGTGGTCCGGGCTTCGGTTTCCTGGTACAAACGTTCCTTCAACTCCTTCTGGGAGACTCTGTTGTGTAAAATAGCCATGGGTAAAATTTTGTGACCGTATGCCTGACAGTCAAAATTTTGAAACGCCGCAAAGGTAAGAAAAGAATACAGAATATGGGAGTCAGCATACAGTACACAGCAGGCAGCAGCTGGGACCTGTGACAGAACTACATAATAATTAATGGATAAGAGCCGGGAACAGGCAACTATGTTTGTTGCTTTAGCCTTATTTTAGAGGTTCAAAACTAACCCCTTGCATGAGCATTACCTGTAAGAACTGTCAATACCAATTTGAAGGGAATTATTGTAGCCGGTGTGGTCAAAAGGCAGATACAGAAAGGATCACGTATCATTCCCTGGCGCATGAGATACCGCATAGCCTCTTGCATATCGACAAGGGTATTTTCTTTACGATGAAGGAATTGTTGCTCAGGCCGGCAGCCACCCTACAGGAATATATGGCCGGCAAGCGGGTCAGGCATTTTAAACCACTGGCCTATGTATTGATCCTGACAGCCATCAGCTCCTTCATCATCCACCTGACAGATAATTATGTTACCACAGCGGGTTATCATACAACCATCCTTGCAGAGCCAACGTTGCTGAACAGAATGGTGGTAAGCAGCAGTCATTTTTTTGAGAAATACCCCAGTATCTTTTATTTCCTCATGATACCGGTGATCAGCGTGATCACCTGGCTATTCTTTCGCAAAGGACGCTATAACTACTGGGAGAATATTGTATTGAATATGTATCTCACTGCCCAGATCAATCTCTTATTGATCCTGGCTACTACGTTACGACTGTTCAATGGCGGGCGGATCTCCTACACGCCTTTCCTGATCCTTTATTTTACTTACCTGGGCATTGTGTACAGCCTGTTTTTCAGAACTCCTCAATCGAAAAGGTGGCAACATACGCTGACCATCCTGGCCTTGGTGGCAGCAGTCACCCTGGTCTACATAACCGGACTTTCCTTTGCGGGAATGATGAGCCCCTGGTGGGGTTAGAGCTGCGAGTGGTCCCGGCATAGGCCCGAGGTCATTTCCCAAGTCTGGAAAAAACATCCCACAGCGGGAAGGATTTCAGGGGTTTAAAGGGCAATTCCCCTTTAAACCCAAGCTGGCATGGGTATTGAATACACTATATTGGTTTTTCATAGGATATTGGATTTTGAAAACGGGGCTGGATTTCTATCCGGGCCTCTTTTTTTTATATAGTCCCCTCACCCCTTATTCCGGCAAACGAATGCTTCCACCCAATAACCCTCCCAGCCCAATACGTAACCCCACCTGGCCCTTGTAACCATTGAGGTAAGAAGCTACCACATCCACCCTGAATAGTTTCAGGATGTTTTCAATACCACCAAATACTTCTACGTAGTTATTGTCCTTATTTACAAAGAAGGCATTACCGCCACCCACCAGGTGCCAGTTGAGTCTTTTGAATAAGGGGATCTTATTGGTGAGGAAACCATTGAAATGATGCTCCAGGTGTCCCACGGCATAGAATGCCTCGGTAGTGCTGTTGCGGTAATATGGGGCCAACTGGAAACTATTGAGGTAGCGGCTGGCAAAGATCAACTGGTTGCCATTAAAATGCCGGTAATCCTGTATGGGTACTTTGTTGTTATTGATAAAACCACCGATATCGATGCGGTACTTCATCAGGCCGCGCAATTTGAAGTTCATATTGTCCCATACGGAAAACGACCATTTGTCAAAATCCACATCACTACCCAATACCTTGTCCAATCCTTTTTTATAGGAGGCTGCAAAAGTTGGATATTTAGAACCAATGGCCATCTTGCTCCTGGGGTACTGGATGTATTTCTGTCCGGGCTGGAATTGCAGACTGATACCTGCAATGAATGCCTGGTGGCGCATGAACTGATCAGGTATTTTCTCAAAAGGATAATTGGGTGTAAAGATCTTGTTTCGATCCTTGAATATGGAAAAGTCCGTCGTATTGTCAATCGGAATACGGTCTTCGTACAATACATCCGCAGTTATGCGCAGGTCGTTGTCAAAAGTCTTGGTATAAGCCAGGCGTCCAAAATAATTCTCATAGATCTTCATGTAATTGCGCCTGTTGAACAAGGTATAGAGGCTGTTCATGAGGGGCGAAATGGGATTCTCCTGGTTAAACTGGCTGACTCTTTTACCTCCCGAGGCAGTCCATACGGTACGACTGGTAGTGCCGCCGTCCTGATCCCAGGTAAAGGCCCGTTTCCACCACTGCAGGGTAGCCCAGGCATTGAAATGCTGGTTGCTGAAGCCATAGCGGACATGGGGCGTAAGGCTGATCTGTTGTTTTATTTTCGGGAAAGAGCGTTGTATGGTGGCCTCGGCATTGAGCACCAGGCCTTCTACCGTATTGTACTGCACTTGTGGCAGCAAAGGTTTCCAGTTGAACCATACAGGGCTTTTAGGATTGTAATTATACCGCGAGAAACCGCTGTACAATACTTTCATGACGGTGATCTTGCCCTGCTTTTTGCGCATGGAGTCCGTATAGGCCTTGGTCCAGACCGAATCGCGCCGGTAGGCCATCAAGCTGTCCTTGGTTTTGTAATCCTTTACCTCTTCCAGTTCCAGCTGCACCGGGCGAATGGAATCCCAATAGGCTTTTGATTTTTTATTGACGGCGGTATCGTATTTGATCACCACATTGTTGAAATACTTCTTATTGAAGCTGGGGGTCACTTCATATTTGTTGTATACATTCAGGAAATTACCTACCGCATCAATGCCCATGATATTGAAGGTAAAGTATACTACCTGGTCCTTGGTTTGCCATACATCTTTGGTAACAGGTACATGGATCTGTTTGATGCGCATGGTATCCAGTATCTCCAGTTGTGATTTTTTAGTAAGCGTTAGCTCCAGGCTATGGATGCGCCAGTCGCCTTCGGTGATATTGATGGTACCATTGAATAAGGGCTCATAATTGCGGCGGGCAATAACCTGTATCTGGTTGATCTCTTTGCCATCTTCCCAGAATGAGCCCAGGTATTTATAAGCATAAAAGCCCATGGCCCCATCGGCTATGGGTGATATAAAACCCCTGGGATTGAGTTGAGCGGTAAACACATTGACATTGTCATTGTAGAAATTGATAAAGGTGGGAAAGTTAAAACCATATCCACTGGAGCCGCTTTCACGGCCCGACAATACTTCCAGCTTTATTTTATTAGGCTTTTTGAAGGCAATTTTAGTCAGTGATTCAGACAGGTGGATGATGCCTTTACCGGCAGAATCCACGCCCATTTCTTTCCGGTCTTCATCTTCTATCTTTTGCCCGAACATCTTTTTGGGCAGTTTGCGGGTTTTGACCAGGGTTTTGATATAGGCTTCGCAGGTAAAGGAATCCAATGGCGCTACATAGTTCTTTTTGGCGCGGATGGCCTGGCGGATGATCTCATAAGCGGGATCTTCGGCATTGGCCCTCACCACTACCTCTTTCATGGTGGTTTGTTGTACCGAAAGCTCAAAGTTGAGGGTCAGGGGACTGCTGGTTACCGTAACCGTTTTTTCCACCCGGGAATAGCCCACATACTGGCAGGTGATGGTGTAGGTGCCGGGACCGAGGTCGAGAAAATAATTACCCTGGCTATTGGTGGTGGTGCCGAGGGTGGTGCCTTTTACGAGGATGGAGGCGTAAGGTAAAATATCGCCCTGTTGGTTCTTTACGTTGCCGGTTACCCGGCCAGCCTGTGCACAAATGGAAGAAAGTAATAAGGTGGTTAAATAGAGTAACGTCTTGTTCATAGCAGTTCTTGTGCCGCGAAAATAATGGCTTTCGGGGCAGGAAGCGCTAAGAGGATGCACGGTTAATTAAGTTTTAACAAAATTAACAACTCCCCTACTTCTTGCGCACATAACTACCAGTAAGTGCAGCAAAGCCAGCTACCAGGGCAGCTATGAATGCAGTGACCAGGATTAATACCATATAGGATCCACCGAGGGGAAATACCTGCGCCATCTTTTGGGAAAGGATGTGCTGGTTCTTTACATCAATGAGGGTGGCCAGGATACCCCATAGCAGGAATAACCCAAGGAATCCAGCCAGCCAGGCTTTCCAGGGCTTTTGGGGTATGCAGGCAGCTACAATAAAAGCAGCCAGGGCAAGGCTCCACCAGCCCAGGTACAGGCCGGCAGCAAAGCTCAATAAAGCGGTGAGTATAATAGATACGATGAATTTCATTTCGTTAATTTGAAGATTTCAGGATTGTACAATGTTTAATAATAGGCCACTCATCACTCACTTATCAAAGTTCATGGTGTATTTCACACCGGGGCCCTTGCCTTCACTCTCAGCCATTACCCACAATTTATAGTATTCGCCAGCCGACCATTTGTCAGCAAAATTGTCGTAATACTTACTGCCGGGGTTACCCTGCTGACCGCCAGGATAAACGCCCCAGGCTTCGGTTTTATCCGTCAGGTGTACAATCATTCGCCAACTGGGCCCATGGTATTGTTTGGTAGCATTGATCACAGCTTCACCACCACCCACATTGAGGTGGAGCTTGCCCAGGGGAGCTATTTTGCGCAGCAGGTGGCGCAAACCGGTATCCTTGAATTTGCCCCAGGTGAGTTTTCCTTCGGCATCGGCCCTTTTGATTACAACCACTGCTTTTTTAAAGGCAGTAGTCACCACATCGGCAGTGGTTTCCTTTGCCGGTGTATTGATATTGTCCACCGGAGCAAAGACCGAATCGCGCAAGAGGGCATCTACCAGGGTATAAGCCTCGGGCAACTGGGTAGGCTTGGGCGCCAATTCCAGTTCATCGCTCCATACCTCGGCTTCCAGGTCCTTGAACCAGGTATCAAAAATGGCCACGCCTTTTTCATCGGCATCATTGCGCAGGTTCCAGGAGCGCATGATCTCCAGGTAAGACTTTTCGTCATTGGTCAGTTGGTCTTCCTTCACATACTTTAATAAGATGGGGCGGGCTGTTTCGGCAAATACATTGAGGTTTTCGGTTTGCAGTTTCTTCATGTCATCTACGGTAACAGCATTGGCATTGCGCAGCTGACGGTTGATGACCACACTCCGGTACAGGTCGTAACTACCACCCAGGTAATAGGGGTACGCTGAATCGGCGGGCAACTGGTTGGCGCTGAATAAATACTCAGTACTCGGAAATACATGGGGATTTTCCTGCTGGGGAATATCATATTGCCACATATAACTGCTGTCGGTGCCGGGCATTACAAAATCGCCCTGTTGCTTCCATTTGGCCGGGAACTGGCCCTGCTGCCAAATGGCAATATCATTGTCCTTGCTGGCAAATACAAAGTTTTGTCCGGGGCAGGCAAAGTCTTTAATAGCCGCCAGGTAATCGGTATAACCGGTTGCCCGGTTGAGCAGGTAAAAGGTTTTGAGTTCATTGGAGCCTTCATGGGCTTTCCATTTTACGGCCAGGTTGGCGCCTTTTGAAGTGCGGCCAAAACCGTCGAAGGATGCATCATATTGAACGGGACCAAAGATGGTATAGGCAACAGTATCTGTTAAAGTAATCCCTCCCTTAATGGTAAAGGTTTCCGTTTTTAATTGGGCTTGCTTCCAGGCACTGTCGAACCAGTATTCCTGTTTGGTTTCGTCTTTAAAGCGGATGGCATAATAATCTTTTACATCGCGGTGGGAATTGGTAACGCCCCAGGCGATCTGATCATTAAACCCAATGATGATGGTAGGCGAGCCGGGAAAGCTGGCACCATACGCATTGCTTTGTGGTGTATGAAGCTGCATTTCGAACCAGAGGGATGGCAGGGACAAAGTAAGGTGTGGATCGCTGCACAAAATGGGCCGGCCGCTTTGTGTTTTTTGTCCGCTCACCGCCCAGTTATTACTGCCATTGTCTTTATCGGGTTTGTGCAGGTTGGCCAGGGCAGCACTGTCTTTCCATTGAAAGTACAATGAGTCAGCCGAAGCGGGGGCTACAGGATGAACTCCCGCCGGTTGGAATACGGTTCCCCTGGGCACAATGGGCGCTATAGAATCGGGCGCAGCCAGGGGATAGAACATATTGAATAGCTCCTTGCTAAGGGCCGCTTTGGCATTGGTAAATTCAATATCGGTTTCATTGCCCGACAGGTCATAGCTCATGTATTTGAGGAACAGGGCCGATTTGAGGTTGGTCCAATGTTCGGGCCGGTAGTTGAGCAGCCGGTATTCCAGTGGCAGTGTGCTGGCAGTAACCTGGTCGATATAGGAATTGACACCGGCAGTATAAGCATCCATTGCTTTTTTAATGCTGGTATCGTTTTCCATTGCCTGCAGGGAATTGGTGGCGCCATATACCATGCCAATGCGGCGCATATTGCGGTCGAAGGTGAGGATCACATCGTCATCCCCCTTACCCAGTATTTCCGTGAGGCGGCCTGCGGCTGCATGGGTTTGAAATTCCATTTGCCACAAACGGAATTTGGCGTGCAGGTATCCCTGTACGAAATACAGGTCTTCATCATTTTGTGCGAAAATATGGGGCACCATCCGGTCGTCGAAGTATACCGTTGTTTTCTCTTTGAGCTGCGGCAAATGCAAGGTGGTATTGTAGTCCTGGTCCACAGGTTCGGCATTTTGCCAGAAGCCTTCCTGGGGGCTTAGAAAGCTACCCAGAGGAGGAATAGCCCCGAAAGGCATGCTCAATGCTATGACCAATCCTGTTGTCACAGCAGCGGATATTAGTGTTGGAACGAGTTTCATACTACCGGAAGGGTTTAAAGAAATCGTTTAAAAGTAACACGAACTGGTAATACCACAAAATTGTATTGTGGGGGATGTAATAAGGGTGCAATTTTACAGCAGAGTTTGAGGGAACATTTAAACAGTCGTCGTTTTAATCGAAAGCCTTTATGAAACAAGGTGGCTTATGGGTCATCGAAAACCGGTCCTTCGGGGCCGGTTTTTAAAAGCTCCGGTAAAGTCTGATTTTACTAATATAGGTCATAGGTTGCTAAATCGGTCATTTATGAACCGGCTCCTCTGCGGGCCGGTTTTTACTTTCCTGTCACCAGATACAAGTAACTCACGTTTAGCGATATAGGCAAAACACCTGTTATTATAATTTATTCGTGTTGTTATTTGCATTTTTACCAGGCCTGCATTACCTTGCGCATGTATCCAATTCCTAATCCCCAAATCTTCGTTTATGAAAAGGTCTTCTACTCCCAAATTCAACATGTTCCGCCTGAAAAAATTAGCTGGTATTACCCTTGTCTGCTGCATGTTTGTAGTAGGATTGGTTGTTTAATTACCCGGCTTTCCCCGTCAAGTTAAGTACTAACCCTGATGCCTGGCCCTTTTTGGAATGCCAGCTGTTATCTTATTGCCTGCCCCTCATCCCTGGGCTTACAAAGGCAAATTTTACAACTATGAACACAGCCAGACCTGCCTCATGATAAGGTAGCTACCGCAGGCTTTGCTTTTGTTCCGGTTGACTGGCCATCTGTTTTTTACCGGTTAGGTCCTTATCATTCTATTACTTGCGCCACTCCAAGGGCGCCTGCTTCTCTATTTCCTATCCCCCTGCCCCAGCTCTCCCGCTCTTAATCCGGGCTTTTTTTCGTACCTTATAGGTAGTTCTTTACATATTCCTCACTTCAAAATGTTTTGCTATGAAAAAATCAGCTTGTCATATCATGGCATTGTTCCTGGTTCCGTGGCTGGCCTGTAATGACCAGTCGGCCCACGAAAACGCAAAACTATCTGCCTCCCCCACTCCCGATGCTGCGATGATCCTACCCAATGTACAAGACACTACGCTGCCCAGCGGACGTAAGAATACCTACCTGGTGGGCATGCGTAACAAACCCGGCTTCTTTGTTGAACGTGGCAGCTTTCCGGCCGGTTATAAAGGATTACCCCATATTCACAATGGCGACCTGTACGTAACGATCATTAAGGGTTCGGCCCATATTGGCCTGGGCAATCGCTATGATACCACAGCCGATGTACCGGTATATGGCCCGGGCAGCTTTATCATCATCAAAGCCGATCAACCACATTATGAATGGTTCACGGAATCCTGTATTCTGCAGATCGAAGGCATTGGACCCAATGAAACCTTTTATGTGAATGAACCAGCGGCGAAGAAATAGGAAGAGTCAGGTACCAGCTGTTCGCTTTTAGGTGTTAGCTAAGACCTGTACCAGCTTTTGGACTTCTTGTATGGTATTGAAGGCATGTAACACGATCCTTAATCTTTCGCTGCCCTTGGGCACAGTAGGATATAAGATGGGGCGCACATTCAGGAAGGCCGATTGCAGCCGGCCGGCTACTTCTTTTACCTGATCATTGCCAGGAATGATGACCACCTGTATGGGGGTATCGGAAACCAATTTTTGGTAAGCAAGGGGGGCCTGCTGAAACCAGGACACCAATTGTTGCAGCTGGTTTCTTTCGGCCTGCATAGCCGGAAAGTGTTGATAAGCGGTTTCAATAGCGGCAATACTGCTTTCGGGCAGGGCCGTCGTATAGATGAAAGGACGGGAAAAATTGATGAGGTACTGGCGCAGGGTTTCACTACCCAATACTACTGCTCCATGGCAACCAACGGCTTTGCCAAAAGTATGGATACGGGCAAAGCAGGCTGCTTGTAAACCCAATTGCTGCACCAGTCCTTCCCCTTTAGGGCCTACCACTCCGGTGGCATGGGCTTCATCTACGATCAGGTGGGCCTGGTATTGGTTACACAACTGTACCATTGCTGCCAACGGCGCCTTGTCGCCATCCATGGAGAATACTGATTCGGTTACCACAAATATATTCCCGGAAGCTGCCTGCAGCCTGCTTTCCAGTACAGCCAGGTCATTGTGCGGAAAGGAAAATGATTGGGCAAAACTCAGGCGGATGCCATCGCGCAGGGAGGCGTGGCTCAATGAATCATAAATAATGGTATCGCCCCGTTGAGGCACAGCACTGAGCAAACCCAAATTGGCATCATAACCCGAATTGAACAGCAAACCTGCCGGCGCTTCATGAAAAGTGGCCAGGGTTTGTTCCAACTGCTCTACCCGTTGATAGTTGCCTGCCAGCAAACGGGAGCCTCCTGATCCATGAGGTAAGGGACGTCCATCCTCCTGCATCCTTCTTTCCAGTAAGCCCTGGTGAATGATGCCCAGGTAATCATTGGAACAGAAGTCGGTTTTACCATCGGGCAACCGGAGGGTACGGAAAGCCTGTGCAGCTTTACGTTCATCGAGCTTTTTATGGAGAAAATTGTCGTTCATCTGTTGATCCCTGATTATTATTAAGGTGGGCTCCCGCACTACTGCGGGACTGCGCTGCAATGCGGGGCTGCAGGGTGACTAACCTTTTTTGGTGGCAAAGGTAAATATTATAATGCGCTGGCCAGTATTTTGATGCCTTCTTCCAGTGATCGCGGATCCAGGGAAGCGTATCCCAGGCGCAAGGCAGGTTGTGTTTTTTTATCGAAGAAAAGGTTTTCACTGGGGTTGACCTGAACTCCCCTGGTCAGCAGTTTAGCAGCCAGTGCGGTTGTTGGGATGGCTTTATTGAAATGTACCCAATAAGCAAGGCCCCCTTCGGGCTTTTGATAATGGATCTTAGGGGCCAGGTATTGATCGAGGCAGCTGGCCATCTGGTCGCGCCTGGCTTTATAGGTATTGAAAGCACGTTTAGCATGCCGGTGAATGGCGCCACCTTCCATGAGTTCGGCCACCGCATTTTCCATTACGGTATCACCCTGCCGGTCGATGATCATGCGCAGGGCGGATAGGGAGTCGATGAATGCCTCCGGGCCTGTGACATAGCCAATGCGCAAGGCTGGCGACAGCAGTTTGCTTAGGGAGCTGATGTAAATAACATTGCCGGTAGTGGTATCACTCGCCAGTGGCAGCAGGCTGCGGGCGCCAAAGTGGTACTCATGGTCATAATCATCTTCCACAATAGCAAAACCATATTGGCGCGAGAGGGCCAGCAAGGCCAGTCGCCTGCCTATCTTCATACTGACAGTGGTAGGAAACTGGTGATGGGGAGTAACATATACGGCCTTGATCTTTTTCCTGCTGCACAATTTTTCCAGCGCTTCAACACAGAGACCTTCATCATCTACTGGTATGGGTTCCATCAGGGCGCCTGCCTGTTTAAAAGCTTCCCAGGCCGGCCGGTAGCCGGGGGTTTCCATCGCCACGCGGTCGCCGGGCTGTACCAGGGTATGGGCTGTGAGGTACAAGGCCATCTGGCTGCCACGGGTAATGCAAATACGTTCGGGCTGTACATTCAAGGCCCGGTCGTGCATCAGCATATTGCACAAAGCACTGCGCAGGCGCAACTCTCCCTTGGGACTTCTATAACCCATCATACACCACCGGGCATTTTGGAGTAAAATACGTTTGTAGGCTTTCGACAATTCATCCAATGGAGTGAGCCTTGCGTCGGGCAGGCCGTCATCAAATACAATGAGGGAAGAAGGATTATCCTGTACGCTGGCTTTTTCACGCTGGCGAAAGTTAAAATGATGGGGCGCTACAACAGGGCTATCGGATGTCGCTTTGCGCGGCTGCTTTTGTTCGGGCAGTTGTTCCGAAACAAAGGTGCCGCGTTTATGGGCTGTGCTCAACCATCCGGTATCGGTCAACTCCTCATAGGCCAATACCACGGTTTTGCGGTTTACCCCCAGGTCATGGGCCAGTACGCGGCTACCGGGCAAAGAAGCGCCCGGCTTTAAACGGCCTTTCTTTATTTCCCCAATAATACCATCGGCTATTTGCAGGAACACGGCTTTACCGCTGTTCAATTCTAGTTGCAATATTGTTTTCCAGGGTCTTAACATCTGGACCATCTGATTTAATGAAAACTGGATGATTTGGACCATCCAAAACTACACAAAATTTGCAGTACACAATTATTGGATGCATCCGGAAAATATTCTTACACCATTTAAAACGTACAAGATGTCTGTAACAAAACCTAATCAGCAAGACGCCTTTTCTTCGAAGGATTTTCATCAAACCTTTGCCCGTCCGGTCTATGTAAAGCCTGGTAAACTGATCCATAAAAATGTGGAGCGGGCCGGTGAGCACAATCAATTTTCGACAGAACGTAAGCACCCTGTATTCTTTGTTGACCTGCCTACTAAAAATGTAAGTATGACGATTGGTGGTTTGCTGCCGGGACAACTGACGAATAAACACCGGCATACTTATGAAACGGTATTGTATGTGATCGAAGGCAAGGGATATACGGAAGTGGAAGGAGAAAAAGTGTTTTGGGAAGCCGGTGATGCGGTATACATTCCCAGCTGGGCCTGGCACCGGCACCAGAATATCAGCAATGAGGAGTCCGCCAAATACATTGCCTGTGAAAATGCACCTCAATTACAAAACCTGGGCGTGGCGCTCAGAGAAGAAGAAGGCCGCGACTTGTAAAACTAAAAAGCAATTCATGAAAGCTCATTTATTTAAAGGCATTATCGCCTACCCTATCACGCCTTTTGATGTGGAGGAAAAAATAGATATCCCACTTTTTAAAGTATTGGTCGAAAGATTGGTGCAATCGGGGGCACATGGTATAGCGCCGCTGGGCAGTACGGGTGTGTTGCCTTACCTGAGTGATGAAGAAAAGGAAGCAGTAACGGAAGCCGCCCTGCAACAAGTGAACAAGCGGGTGCCGGTATTGGCCGGGGTTTCGAACCTGACCACGGAACGCACGATCTACCATGCCAAATTTGCCGAGAAAGCTGGTGCAGCTGCGGTGATGATCTTACCAATGAGTTATTGGAAATTATCGGATGATGAAATATTCAGGCATTATGACCAGGTGGCGCAAGCTATTTCAATACCCATCATGGCCTACAACAACCCCGCCACGGGTGGACTGGATATGTCGCCGGCCTTGTTAAAGCGGCTGTTGGAGATACCCAATGTAACCATGATCAAGGAAAGTACAGGAGATGTACAGCGGATGCACTATTTGCGGCGGGAATTGGGAGAAGAAGTGGCCTTTTACAATGGCTCCAATCCACTGGCGCTGGCAGCCTTTGCCGCCGGGGCACAGGGCTGGTGCACGGCAGCGCCCAACCTGATACCGCAATTGAACCAGGTCTTGTATTCGGCCATTTCCAATAATGACCTGGAAGGAGCGCAGGGAGCATTTTACAAGCAACTCAGCCTGCTGCAATTCATTGTTAACAAAGGACTGCCCCGGGCCATCCAGGCAGGACTTCAATTGCATGGAGTGGAAAGCGGTTACCTGCGTAGTCCGCTGCAAGCATTGACCAAAGAAGAGAAGGGGCAACTGGAGCAAATTCTTGCGGGGCTGAATTAAATACAGTCGGCAATCGTGAATCGGCAGTCGGCAATCGTTTGCTTCGAGGGCCAGGCGAGTGGAGTTGTGGACAGTGCGGCATTTTTGCTCGTGGCTCGTGGCTCGCAGCTAGTAGCTCGAAGCTTTTTAACATCATAATTCATCAATCAAACATAACAAAATGGAAAAGTCCATTTTTTATCATGCAGGTTGTCCTGTATGTGTAAGTGCCGAATTGGAGATCATCTCACTTATTGGCAGCAATAAGGTGGAGTTGGTGCACCTGGGAAATGACAGGAACCGCATTGCGGAGGCGGAAAAAGCCGGGGTTAAATCCGTCCCAGCGCTGGTAACGCCCAATGGACAGGTATTGCACATCAATTTCGGCGCGAGCATGGCGGATGTGAAGGGGTGAGGGCAAGCTGCGGGCGGGAAACGGATAGTGGAGCGGCGGGCGGCGGGCATTTTGCTCGCGGCTCGCAGCTCATAGCTCGTAGCTTTTCTTCCGCTCGTCGCTTTTTCTTTAATTTGCGCCCATGGAAACGAATGACGTAAAGAATATCCTGGGATTGCACCTACCTACTGATCCACGTTGGGTAGACCTGGCCTCGATATCGCTGGAAGATATCCTCACCGACCATGCTTATTGTGAACAAAAAGCAGCCACCAGCTGCATATCGCTCATTCAACGTTATAGTGACCGGGACAAACTGGTGCGTGAACTGTCGCCCATTGTAACGGAAGAATGGGGACATTTCAGGCTGGTGCTGGCCGAACTGGACAAACGCAAGCTGAAACTGGGCAAGCAGCGGAAGGATGAATACGTTAATGAACTGATGAAGTTTCAAAAGAAAGGCGGTTCACAGGAAGAGCACTTCCTGGATAAGCTACTCATTTTTGCCTTGATAGAAGCACGCAGTTGTGAACGCTTCAAACGATTGAGTGAAGGGCTGGATGATGCTTACCTGCGCAACTTCTACCGCCGTTTCATGGAAAGTGAAGCGGGTCACTACCACCTCTTTATTGAACTGGCCGAAACCTATATTGACAAGGCCCTGGTGCGTAAGCGCTGGCAGGAATGGCTGGCCTATGAGGCCAACATCATTAATAACCTGGCTGTACGGGGCGATAGGATGCATTAGATTTTCGATTGTATATTGCGCTCTTGTTAAAGGTAGATTCCATATCGCTGGTACAATTTAAGAACTACAACCAGGCTTCTTTTACTTTCAATGACCGTATTATTGGTATTGCCGGTAAAAACGGGGTGGGTAAAACCAACCTGCTGGATGCGCTGTACTATTGCTGTTTTACCAAAAGTTATTTTGCCCGGTCCGACGGTCAGAACGTGTTAAAGGGCGCTGGTGGTTTCAGGATCGAAGCACATTTCACTTTGCAGGGCGAACCGTTAAAAGTGGTTTGCATATTACGGGAAACTGGCAAGAAGGAATTCCTGGTCAATGACGAACCATACGAAAAGCTGGCACATCATATTGGCAAACTACCCTGTGTGATCATTGCGCCGGATGATATACAGATCATTACGGGAGGCAGTGAAGAACGCAGGCGATTCCTGGATGTGTTGCTCTCCCAACTGGATGCGACTTACCTGCAGCAGCTGATAGATTATAACCGGGTATTACAACAACGCAATAGTTTTCTGAAATCGCTGGCTGAAAGAAGACTGCATGATACCCACCTTTTAGACGTTTACGATGAACAATTGAGCCGATACGGGCAATACGTATTTGATAAAAGAAAAGATTTCCTGCAAACCTTTATTCCTGCAGTACAAAATTTTTACCGGCAAATAGCTGGCACCACAGAAGAACTGAATCTGATCTATGAAAGTCAGTTACTGAATTACTCCTTCGCTGATTTGTTTTTCCGTTTCCGGGAAAAGGATATGCTGTTGCAAAGGACCACTGGAGGAATTCACAAAGATGACCTGGACATACAATTGCAGGGAAATTCTTTTAAGCAGATCGCTTCGCAAGGCCAGCGGAAAAGTTTACTGTTTGCACTCAAACTCGCTGAATTTGAAGCATTAAAGACTTCCAAAGGATTTGCCCCCCTCCTATTGCTGGATGATGTATTTGAAAAGCTGGACGAACAGCGGATGCACAACCTGCTAAGCCAGGTATGTGTAGAAAATGAAGGGCAGCTATTTATTACAGACACGCATGAGGAACGCATCCATAAACATTTTAGCAATCTTGTCAATAGTTTTCAGATAATTTGCCTTTGATCAATTATCAAATTCTCCGCAAGGAAAAGGTAGTTTTACCCGTCTAAAAATGGTGTTTAAAACGTATATTACAATAGGAGAAGACGATTGCTTATGACTATTGAATCTGTTATTGCGTTTCTGGAAGAAACGAACGACCCCAAAGTAGCCTATTTTACTTACACCACTGATGAAGCAGGCGAATCAGGTGCTATCAGCGCCAACAAAGAAGGACTGCGACTCTATGCGCTGGAACTGCTCAGAAAATCCCTTGAAATAGAAAAAATGCCTGCCCAAAGCAGCCTGGTATTTTGTCCGCGGGAATGGATGGTGAGTGAAACGGGCTATAACCTGATCAACTGTGTACGTCCTCAATACCATTCGCGTGAAACGATCCTGTCGGTGATTGAACCTGCGCGGTACTGGACACGCGATCCTAAATTTGAGTTGTAAGCCGATTTCTTACTAACTTGCACCCATGGGAGAGTATTCAATGAGTGATGCGCTGAAGCACTTTATGCGTAATCCGCGTATCAAAGGATCTATGCAGGCTTTGCAAATTGAAGATGTGTGGGAACAGATCATGGGAAAAACCATTGCCAAATACACGGACAAAATACAGATCTACGGCAGCACTTTATATATTACCACCACAGTAGCTCCACTAAAACAAGAATTGCTTTACCAAAAAGAGCAGATCATCCAGCGCGTTAATGAAACGTTGGGAGAAAACACGGTGAAGGAAGTAGTGATCAAGTAAGGCGAACACGCGGGTCCACTACTCCATACAATACATCGGCCAGTATATTCACCAGGATAAAGAAAAAGGAGGTGATGAGTACAGAACCCATGACCACGGGGAAGTCCAGTTTTTCCAGGGCATCTACGGTGACCTTACCAATGCCTTTCCATCCAAAAATATACTCCACAAAGAAAGCACCTGCCAGCAACTCGGCAAACCAACCTGTAATAGCTGTGATCACGGGGTTTAGGGCATTACGCAGTCCATGTTTCCAGATCACTGTACGGCGGGTAAGCCCTTTGGCATAAGCGGTACGTATGTAATCCTGGTTCAACACATCGAGCATGGAGCCACGGGTAAGCTGGGTAATGATGGCCAGGGGACGAATTCCCAAAGTAAAAGCCGGCAGGATCAGGTTTTTCAATTGCAGCTCACGGTGCCAGCCGGGCGGTGTGGTATCGAATAAGGTGCCGGTCATATTGAGTCCCGTATACTCACTCAAAACAAACCCAAAGAGATAGGCGATAATGATACCCATGAAAAAAGAAGGGGCCGAAATACCCAGTACGCTGGTAAAAATGGCCGAAGTATCCATCCAGGTATCTTTTTTTACGGCAGCAATCACGCCCAGTGGAATACCAATAGCAATGGCGATCAAAATAGCGGCCAGGGCCAGTACCAGGGTGCCGGGTAAAGCCTCCATCAATACCTGCCACACATCTTTCTTGGTTTGATAGGAACGGCGCAGGTAAGGCACTTTTAAACCCAGCCTGGTTTCACCACCCACAAACCAACCCTTTAATTGTTTCTTCTCTATTTCCTGTTGCGTATGAACGGCAATGGGCGACACATCATTGAGGTAGAGGGTGAATTGTTTCCATACGGGCTGGTCCAGGTAAAGCTCTTTGCGGATATTATCGCGAGTAGCGGCATCGGCACTTTGTCCCAGCATGAGCCGGGAAGGATCACCAAAGCCCTGAAACAGGAAAAACACCAATACCACAACACCCAGCATAACCAGGAGACCGTACAATATTCGTTTGGTAAAGTACTTGAGCAAAGGTTGTAGCTTTTAAATGTTAGGTGTTACTGTGCAGGCAAAGTCAGGATCACCGGCAATGCTTTATCCAGGTCGGCATAGGACCATTTCTGGATAATGGTTCCTTTTTTGATCAGGAATAAGGCAGGGTTGGTACGGGCAGCGGTTTTAATAGCTACCGGGTCACAACTCAATGGCAGTAATTTACTGAATACGCCGGGAGCGTCATTACTGTACAACTCCGGCAGGGGCATGCTGGTAACCAGGAAACCTTTGATATTCTTTTCGGTGGCCGACTGCAGGATCACCTCCAATGTTGCCGGCCAGGTACCCTTGTTGTAATCATTGCGCAGGAAAAGGTACAGTTGGTAATGGTCGTCCTGCAGCAGGGCCTGGGTGGTATCGTTCTTATAAAAGGTTTGCAGGGCAAAGTCTTTGATCTTGGCTACGGCATTACCCTTGCGCACCACCTTATCGTAGCGTTTTACAAACTTATAGAGGGAATCATCAAAGTCGTCGGGAAACTGAGCGGCTGAAAATTCTACTTCCTTGCCTTCTTTGGTATAAACAAAGTTGATCACAGTGCTATCTGGAATGGCGCCGGCAGGTACTTTCATTTTCTCGGCTATATTATTGCCCACTTTATAAGGCAGGCAATCTACTACCGGCAGGTGTTGCAATACAAACCACTGAAAAGCGAAAGAAAATATGGTAGTAAAGAAAAGGATCACCAAACTGCCAAGGGTGGGCAGGGCCGGTTTGATCTTATTGCGATAGAGGAAGATAACTCCAATGAGCACCAGCAACAGGAGGTCTTTCATGAATGACTGGTCGGCAGTTAAAGGGATACAGTCGCCAAAGCAACCACATTCGCGTATTTTACCAGAGAACAGCGCATATCCTGTGAGGAAGGTGAAAAAGATGATCAGCAGCAATAGCAGCCAGCTAAATAAGCGCATTTGCCAGCCTACCAGTACGGCCACGCCAGCAATGATCTCAAAAGCGATCATGGCTACGGAAAATGCCAGGGTATAATTGTCGAGGAATCCCCATCCCCAGATCTCAAAAAACTCCTGCATTTTATAACTGAGGCCCAGGGGGTCATTGGCTTTCACCAACCCGGAAAAGATAAACAGAACGCCTACAATGATCCGGGATATGGTAAGAAAATATTTCATAAATGTATAGGATGCTTGATAATGGTATGCAAGATAACAAAACCGGATTCTCAATCATCACGGCTTTATTCACAATAGCCTGAATAAACAGGGTTTGAGGGGGGAGATTTGTGGCTGAATGATGACCCAATTGATCACTAAACGCAAAAAATGTTATGCTACGTAACCCCAAAATCATGATCTGTGTCCTGCTACTGCTGGGCCCCTTGTTGTCAAAAGCCCGCCAGTACAGCGATACCGCCTTTGGCACTTATGCCAGCCAGCAGGATAAGGTGTTTGCCGGTTTATACAAAACCAGGGAGGTAAACGCTTATACGGAGCTGCTGCAGGTATGGCAGGACCGGTATCGGCAGCTGCCTGATTCGGTCCAAAAGCAATACAGGCGGTACCTGGCCAATGCCTGTTATAACCTGGCCTGTGCGCAAGCCCTGGTGGGCAACAAACAGGCCGCCCTCGACAACCTGGAACAATCCATCCGGGCGGGCTACTACAACTATGCACATATGATGAAAGATGCTGACCTGGATATTATCCGGCAGGAACCAGCATTCAGCAAATTGCTGCAACCTTTGCGGGCTACGGGCGATTACCTGTACATTTTGCAAAAGGCCGGTGATTACAATAACCAGGATAAACGCCCCTTGCCGGCATTTCGTTACCAGGCTGCAGCCGACAGTAACCTGACGGCGCTGCGCAAGGCTTTTAAGCTGGATTCGATTGCCGGCCAGGGCAATGATGTAAGCCAGGTATTGCAGGTATTGCATTGGGTGCATGAAAAGGTGCCTCACGATGGCAACCATGAAAACCCGGCTGTTAAAGATGCGCTGTCGATGCTGGCTGTTTGCCACAAAGAGAATAGGGGATTAAATTGCCGGGGCCTGGCCACGGTACTGAATGAATGCTACCTGGCGCTGGGGTTTGCATCGCGGTTGGTAACCTGCCTGCCCAAGGATAGTCTTCGGGTGGACCCGGATTGTCATGTGATCAATGCGGTGTATATACCTTCGCTAAAAAAATGGATCTGGGCGGATCCCACTCAGGATGCCTATGTGATGGATGAAAAAGGAATGTTATTAAGTATACAGGAGGTACGGGAGCGCCTGGTACTGGGTCTGCCGCTCATTCTGAACCCTACCGCCAATTGGAACCACCAGGTATCTGCCACCAAAGAAAACTACCTGTACAACTACATGGCCAAGAATCTATATATATTGCAATGCCCGGTGAACAGCAGCTGGAATATGGAAAAGGCGGTAACAGGAAAAACGATGCAGTATATCCAGCTATTACCGATGGAGTATTTTAAACAAGGCCCTGACGTAAAGGAACAGAAGAACAAGCAGTCGGGCACCACTTACCAATATTACAACACCAATAATGCCGCCAGCTTTTGGCAACTACCCTAATATGAAACAATTACTCCTAATTTTCCTGCTTTGTTGCACGCAGGCACACAAGCTGGCAGCTCAGATAAATGCCACGATCACCACCCACGCTCCCGATATAGCCTGGGATAATTATTCTACCTCATTCCTGGGTGCAGGCAGTGACAGTATTCCGCTGATCGTTACAGCGATCCCCTATAATGGAATTTATGACCATAACGACGGGCATTCGGGGAATACGCCGATGGACCTATCATTTGAAGGATACCGGTTCCGCTCACAATTGGCCAATACGTCGCAACAGTTGTATACGTATGATTCGGGAGCGGTATACTTCCTGACTCCGGGCATCTTTCACCACAATGCTGGCCAATATGAGTTCAGGGTATTGGAGAACAACCAAAAAGAGATCAAAGCCTGGGGGCCTGTAACCACGTTTGTGGATGCTTCCCTGCAAATGAATTTCTTCCGGGCGAAGTTTGGTTACCTCGGAGAGTTTAAAACCACCTGGGGCAATTACCTGGTGGTGGAGCTGCGCAGGAAAAAGGATTCTACGGCTTTCACCAGTGCGGTGGTGTTTTGGCAATCGGCCAGGCCGGAACTACAGGCCGTGTTCACCTCCCGCGAGCTCACGAGCAGGATGCTGCGCCTTACCAATGATTACCGGATAGATGATGAGCTTAAGACAACCTCAGGCGACGATGCCATTGCCGGTGTAAAGGTCTCAAAAGGCCTTCCCAAGCATTGGGAGGTAGATCCGCTGCAAAATGGATTGATCTTCGAGGTACGTGCAAGGATCTACAAAAAGGGGGTGTTGGAATACCGGATCCTGCGCCATGGCCGGCCATTGGTAGATTGGACGGGCAATAAAGCGAATAACAGTTATATCTGGATCGACGATCCTGGTCCGGGGGATTATGTACTGGAAATGCGTTACCGCAAGCAACGGCACCAGGTAACCTCCTACCCTTTTACGGTACAGCCGGCCTGGTACCAAACCTGGGCTTTCCGGATTGTGATGGTCTTATTGCTGCTGGCGCTGATTGGTTTTGTGGTGGTACTGTTCAAACTGCGCCGGCAGCGTAAAAAAACGGCAGCCGAACAGGCGAAAAAAGAAAGGTTTGAGCTGGGCTTGAGATCGGTCTATGCACAATTGAATCCGCATTTTACGTTCAATGCACTGTCGTCCATCCAGGGGCTCATCAACAACAATGATATTAAAGGGGCCAACCGGTATTTATCGGATTTTGCCAGCCTGGTGCGTAGTTCGCTGGCCGATAGTGAGCAGGCCAATATTCCTTTGCAAAGGGAATTGCAAACTTTAGATACTTATCTTACGCTGGAAAAGCTGCGGTTTAACTTTGCTTTTGTGATCCATTGTACTGAAGAGGTGCCAGCTGCAGAAACAGATATCCCTTCTTTGCTGCTGCAACCGCTGGTAGAGAATGCAGTAAAACATGGGGTTGGTACGCTGGGGGAAAAAGGGCTGATTAAAGTAGATGTGTTACGGCAGGGAGATGATATGATGATCCGCATCAGTGACAATGGAGTGGGATTTGTACCCGGAACGGAGGTAACAGGTTATGGACTAAAATTGACGAAAGACAGGATCCATTTACTGAATGAAATGGCAGGAACAGAACAGATACGTATGCGTATAAAGAGTGTACCGCAACGAGGAACGGTTGTTGAATTATTATTTAAAAACTGGCTGGCATGAGTAGGATAAAAGCCATATTGATAGATGATGAACGCAATAACCTGATCAACCTGGAACAGTTGTTAAAAGCTTACTGCCCGGAGGTAGAAATTATAGCTACTACCATGGATGCAGCCACAGGCAAAACCGCCATCCTGCAATACCACCCCGATCTGCTTTTCCTGGATATACAAATGCCCGGTAAAAATGGGTTTGACCTGTTGCGGGACTTACCAGCTTATGATTTTGAAGTGATCTTTGTAACGGCCTTTGACCAGTATGCCATTCAGGCGGTGCGGTTTGCTGCGGTGGACTACCTATTGAAACCCCTGAACATTGAAGAGCTACAGCAAGCGGTGGGAAGGGCTATGGCACGTAACAGGAATAAAAAGAAGAATCTACAGCTGGAGAACCTGCTACAATTATTGCAGGTACAAAAGGAAGAACACCGGATCGCACTTACCACGCTAAAGGAAACCCGCTTCATCCGTACACCGGAGATCGTACGATGTGAATCATCCAATAACTATACGGCTTTTTTCCTGGCCAGCGGAGAAAAGCTTACCGCCTCAAGGCCCATCTTTGAATACGAAGAATTGTTGAAGGACTATGGTTTTATCCGCTGTCATCAATCACACCTGGTGAACAGGAAGTTTGTGAAAAGCTGGGTAAAAGAAGATGGCGGTTACCTTTTAATGGACAATGGGCACCAGGTGCCTGTTTCGCGCAATAAAAAGGACGTGGTAGCCTGGGCGCTGAAAACGTGAATCGACAATCGGCAATGGGTGGGTACCCTCACCCCTTGTGTTTCCCTTCATCAATCATGATGAGGGCAAAGATGGAATAATTGATGATATCAACATAATTGGCATCTATGCCTTCGCTGATGAGGGTTTTGCCTTCATTGGCCAGTATCTGGCGGATACGCATGAGCTTCATCAGAATGAGGTCGGCATAACTTTCCTGGCTCATGCTTCTCCAGGCTTCACCGTAATCGTGGTTCTTATCCAGCATGGTGTTTTTGGCAAAATCGATCTTTTCGGTATACAATCTTTCCACTTCTGCTACGGGCAGCTCTTCCATCGCACTGTCCTGTAATTCCAGCTGGATAAGACCTATTACGCCATAGTTAACCATGCCTTTAAATTCTCCGGCAATATCATCCCCTACCCGCTGGGTACCTTTTTCCTGGATGGTACGGATGCGCTGGGCTTTGATGAATACCTGGTCTACAATGGAAATGGCCCTCAGCACCCGCCAGGCTGTGCCATAATCCCTGGTTTTCTTAATGAAAATGTCCCTGCACGATTGTACTGCTGCGTCGTATTGTTGGATGGTATTGCTCATGCGCTATGCTATATTCTTTACCTTTAAGCCGCCAAAAATAACGAACAAAGGTTAAATGTATACACTCAATTGTAAAGGAAAGCTGCTGGTGGTGGATAAACCCCTGGTAATGGGTATTATGAACACTACGCCGGATTCCTTTTATGCCGGCAGCCGCTACCAGGATACGGAGATCCTGCGGCAGGCGGAACGGCTTTTAAAGGAAGGGGCTTCCATACTGGATATTGGCGGGCAAAGTACACGCCCTGGCAGTGAGCGGGTGGGTGTAGAAGAAGAACTGAAGCGGGTAACGGGTGCTATCCAGGCTATCCACCAGGCGTTTCCGGAAGCGGTCATCTCCATCGACACGTACCAATCGCGGGTAGCTGCGGAGGCGGTGGCGGCTGGCGCCTCCATTGTCAATGATGTAAGTGCCGGCAGTATCGATGCTGCCATGATACCCACCGTGGCCAACTTACAGGTGCCCTATGTACTGATGCACATGCAGGGCACCCTGGAAACCCTGCGCGAAAAAGCGGTCTATGAAAATATAACGCGCGAGGTATTGGATTTTTTCATCCGGCAGGTAGCCTTGTGCCGGGAGGCAGGGATCAAAGATATCATGCTTGATCCCGGATTTGGTTTTGGTAAGAATGATCACCATAACCTGGAGCTGTTAAAAAACCTGCGCACGTTGTCTATGTTACAACTGCCCATCCTGGTAGGACTATCGCGCAAACGCACAGTATGGAAAACCCTGGGCATTACAGCCGGCGAAGCCTTGAATGGAACCACTGTATTAAATACGATCAGTTTATTAAATGGTGCACATATACTGCGCGTACATGATGTGAAGGAAGCAGTCGAAGCGGTGAAATTGTGGCAAGCGTATGAAGATGCATCTGCCTTGAGATGATATTACTGGATATAAATACAAGTAATGAAATAGTAGTCAGGCTACTGGCAAAACACCTTTAATAATTACCTTTTATTTAACAGCTTATAGCTACTCATTAGCTCCTGGTTTTATGGTCCGGCAATAAGTATTCCTTAAATTGCCTGAACCAAACCCCAGCTGTCATCCCATGAATAAATTAAAGTTCAGCAAAGATGAAGGCTCTGCATTCTACAAAGAACTGATTGAACAAATAGATCAGTATTTCACCTCCAATGGCATCCACAAGACCGGCAACAACAAAATGTACTTTAAGATATGCCTGTATTTTTCGCTGGATATCCTGTTCTATGTTTTAATGATCACCAGTACATCTTTGGCGGCATTCTTTGCATTTTACCTGCTGATGGGATTGTCGGTATTATTAACAGCCTTCAATATTTCGCATGATGCAGCGCATGGTGTAGCAGTTAAAAGTAAATTCTGGAACAAGTTCTTATTCTCCCTGAGCTTCAACCTGCAGGGCAACAATGCTTATGTATGGGGCAAAAACCACAATGAATCGCATCACCTGTATACGAATGTTGAAGGCAGTGATATTGATGTATTGAACAATCCATTGTTCCGGATGACGGAAACGCAGGTGCTTAAATGGTATCACCGTTACCAGTTCATATATGCTCCCCTATTGTATTTACTGTACTCGCTGAACTGGTTTTTCTTCCGGGAAACGCTGATGTTGTTTAATTATTCCAGTCGCACCATCAAGATCACCATCCCCCGGCGTGAAGTGATCCTGCTGGTTATTTTCAAATTGCTGTATATAGGATATATGATCGTATTGCCGGCAGTATTATTACCCTTTGGCACCGGCACGGTATTATTGGCCTTTGTGCTCAATCATTTCATGATCTCCTGGCTCTTTGTAGGTGTACTGGGTGTTTCGCATGTGTCGGACTACGTATCACATCCAACACCCGGACCTGATAATAAGCTGGACATCAGCTGGCCCAAACTACAATTGCTTACCTCCGTAGATTATCACGCGGGCAGCCCCTTTTTCAATTGGACGCTGGGTGGGTTTAATGCGCATGCGCTGCACCATTTATTGCCCAATATATCGCATGTACATTACCTTAAAATACTGCCTATTTTCAGGGAGTTGTGCCATAAGTACGGATTAACGTATATGGAAATGCCCTATGGGCAGGCGCTCGCCGCGCATTTCCGGTTCCTGAAAGCCATGGGACGAAACATACATATTAAACCCCAGGCATTTGCGGGATAAGCATATACATATTCCACAGGACAGTGAACTGCTCAAGACGATCTACCGGCAGGTAGAGGAACAGTTGATCATTGATCAACGGGCAGCCAGGCGCCTGATCCTACTGAAGTTTATAGTGTACTTTACTCTGTCAGCCTTCAGCTATGAGGCCTTGTACCAGATTACGGAGCCCTTGCTTTTTATAGGTTGTTTTATAATATATGGTTTTGTACTCCTGCTATTCGCATTCAACTTCTCGCACGACTTTTCACATAATACAGTCTTTAAAAGTAAAGGGCTGAATAATATTTGCTTCACCATCATCTATACCCTGGTGGGCGCACATGCCGAAGCATGGAAACAACGGCATATCCATTCGCACCATTACGCACCCAATGTAGAAGATTATGATTCGGATCTTCAGATCACCAAACTGATCCGGGTAATTCCCCACAGTGAATACCGCTGGTATCACCGGTATCAGTACCTGTATGCGCCCATCGCGTATATGAGTTATTCACTTTTTTGGGTATTTATCAAAGACTTTGTGATCCTGTTCTCCCGGGATATTTATAAAGCCAGGAAGGATTTCGCCTATCATGTGTCGTTCTGGATACAAAAAGCAGTTTACTTAGCACTTACGTTGGTGCTGCCTGTTTTGTTTACCGCGCAACCCTGGTATATTGTTGCAACGGGCTTTCTTTGCATGCACCTCATGCAATCACTGTTCCTGTTGTTTACCTTTTTCATGACGCACCATGTAGAAAGTACTGCATATCCGGTAACGGACGAAGAAGGCTATATCAATACTTCCTGGCTTATGAACCAGGTAAAAAGCTCCAATGATATGCATCCCTTTAGTGGCTGGGCCAATTTCATATTGGGCGGGTTCAATAACCATATTGCGCATCACTTATTTCCGCACATTCACCATATTCATTATCCCAGGTTGAATAAGATATTATACGGTATACTGCAGCAACACCATATCAAACCCAATCAAACCACGTATTGGGGTGGAATTGTTTCACACCTGCGTTTGTTGAAGAAAATGGGGTATGCTTAAGCGGCTTGTACAGGTATAATAAATGCACCTCGTTCGGGGCCTGCCCCTACTACAGAGATGCATACTTTGTCGCCCGGTTCCAATATACCTGCCTGCATATCATCATCCAGTAATTTAATGGTGCTGGTACTTACCAGGTTGCCATACTTCACTACATTGATGCCCATTTTATCGCGACTGATGCCATGATCTTTGATGAGGGTATCAAGGAAAGCATTGGTCAATGTGGGACTGGCCTGGTGGGTATAGATCTTTTTTACCTGGTTTAAATAATCGGGTTGCAGGTTCAATAATTGCTGGTGGTTAAGGGTCATACCCTTGATATAATATTCCTTGATCCTGGGACCTGCCATGGCAAAGCAGGACAAGGCTTCGCATTTTTCGGTGCCGGGAGGGTCCCAGGCGCCGCTGCCGGTATAATGGATGAGGGGATCATCAAAACCCGCTTCCTGTCCAAAGCTTAAGGAATCCCTGGAATAGAATGAATACCCGGTAGGTTCGGCTGTTTTTTTCAATACCACCGCTGACACACCGTCGGAAAACAGGGCTGCCGACATCCAGAGTGATTTGGCATACGGATGGTGATCGTTGTTCTTATATACAGGGGTTTGAGTATAGAGACTGCTGAGGCTGTAAGAAATAAGGAGGATGGTGTTGGCTTTCATTTGAGCGGCGAGGGCCATAGCGCGAGCAAAGCCGGCGCATCCAGCCCCTAATAATACAGGAACGATATCATCTTTAAGGCCTATTTCTTTGTACAGCAGAAAAGCATCCTGGTCTAACTGTACCATGAAGGGTGAACAGGTAACAATGATAGCGGCATCAATATCAGCCGCATCGACCTTAGCCCGCCGCATGGCTTCCTTAGTCGTATCAATGACTACCTGGGGATCTTTAAACACATCGGGCGCCCAGCTTTTGGATTTAATACCCAGTATTTTTTCTACCATTTTACCATCTAAATACTTCCCTTCGGTTTGCCTGTCGGGCACTTTGAAGGCGGAGGCCCATTCATCAATACTGATCGGTTCGGCAACGAATGAAGAAACGCCTGTAATAGCCAGGTTGATCTGGTGCATAAACTTATATTGGTTGTTTAAGAAATGTAATGGCAGGCAATCGGGGAAAGGCTAAGGAATAATGCTTTTATAGGATGTCTGAAATGATCCTGTTGTAGCAGGTAGTTTTTGTAGTAGTAGCTGGTAGTGGGCTGCAAGGTGTAACAGAAATGTTGATTGGGAAAGTAATAATCTATCAGTGACCTGCTATGGCGACGAAGTTCTTTTGGGAAAGGACGAATGCCATTATGCTGGCAAAAAAGTATCCCGGCCTGTAACATTTGCCTTTACCTCTTCGTCGAAGGAGAATCCAAAACAGCCATCATGCTTAAAAACTACATCAAAACGGCGCTTAGAAACTTCCGGAAGAATAAGTTTTATACCTCACTCAATATTATTGGGCTTGCCATTGGTATTGCCACCTGCCTGATGATCTTTTTGTATGTACAGGATGAATTAAGTTATGACCAATACAATACGCACGCAGCCAGGATCTACCGCATCAACAACGAAATAAAGTTTGGCGACAATCACCTGGATCTGGCGCAAACACCTGCATTATTGGGCCCTGAGGTAGCGAAGCAGCTCCCCGGGGTGGAGCGATATACCCGGCTGCGTTGGCGTGGCCCTCTGTTGATCAAAAAAGGAGTTACCAACCTGCGGGAAAACCGGGTGGGACATGCCGATTCAACCTTGTTTGAAGTATTTAGCCTGGAAATGATCTCCGGAGACGCGCATACGGCCTTAAAGGCCCCTCACTCCATGGTCATTACTGAATCGATAGCTAAAAAGTATTTTGACCGGACGGATGTAGCAGGGCAATACCTGACGATCAATGATACGGTCAATTATAAGGTTACAGGAGTTATTAAGGATATACCCGGCAATACGCATTTCAATTTCGATTTCCTCCTGCCTTTTGCAGAAATGGAGGACAGTAAAAGTGATAATTGGTTTAGTCAAAACTTCAACACCTATATCGTTCTAAAAAAAGGGATGGACGCGCATAAAGCGGAGCAGCAGGTACAGAGCCTGTTGGATGGATTTATCGGGCCTCAGCTGAAAAGTGTGTTGGGCATCGGGTTGGCGGATTTTTCAAAGCAGGGGAATTTTGTAAAGTGCTCGCTTACGCCTTTAACAGCTATACACCTGCACTCCAACCGGATTGGAGAGTTGGCACCCAATGGGAATATTCAATATGTATATGTATTCTCGCTGGTAGCGTTCTTTATATTGGTTATTGCCTGCGTTAATTTCATGAACCTCTTTACGGCACGTTCGGCCAACCGGGCCCGGGAGATTGGAGTAAGAAAAGTGTTGGGCTCACTACGCAAGAACCTGATCCAGCAATTCCTGACAGAATCATTGCTTATCAGTTTCATTGCCTTATCGGTTGCGTTGCTGGTCACCTGGCCTTTATTGCCATTTTTTAATCAACTATCCGGAAAGCATATCAGTTTGGGGGTATTGTTCAGGCCTTCGATGGTGCTGATCCTGCTGCTCTTTGCACTCCTGGTGGGCTTATTGGCAGGCAGTTATCCTGCCTTCCTCTTGTCGGCCTTTCGCCCCATTGAAGTACTGAAAGGCAAGTTGGCCAAAGGATTCAAAGGCAGTTCACTCAGGAATGTGCTGGTTGTATTTCAATTTTCGATTTCCATCATGCTCATTGTTGGTACAATGGTCATCTACAATCAGCTTTATTATATGCACCACAAGGATATCGGTTTTAACAGAGAGCAGGTGCTGGTGATCCAAAATACGGATGTACTCAAGGGGGGATTGACGGCATTCAAGAACCAGCTACAACAAATCAGCGGGGTAAGGAATGTAACGGTGTCGGGTTATCAGCCGGTGGATGGCGACCGGAATAACAATGCCTTTTTCACCTCCCCTGCTCTTGATCCCAAAAGCGCCATCTCTATGCAATCGTGGTATGTGGATGAAAACTATATCCCCACCCTGGGCATCCAGCTGGGGGAAGGGAGAAATTTTTCACAGGAGTTCTCTACCGATTCTATGGGTATCATTCTGAATGAAGCAGCAGCCAGGTTCATGGGTATCAAAGACATGCTGCAAACAAAATTGTATGTATTACCGGATATCAAAAGCAAAGTGCCGGAAGTATACCATGTAATTGGGATCGTGAAAAACTTTCATTTCAATTCCATGCGGGATGCAATTACTCCGCTGGCCTTATTCCTGGGTAAGGACCGCAGCCGTATTGCCTTGCGTTTGAATGAGCAGCACCTGGCAACAGTGATGCCAGCTATTAAAAATGCCTGGCAGTCAATGGCTCCCGGACAACCCTTCGACTACTCATTTATGGATGAGGAATTTGACCGGTTGTATGCTTCCGAGCAGCGGATAGGCCAGATCATCATCAGTTTTGCAGTGCTGGCTGTATTTATAGCCTGCCTGGGGCTTTTTGGCCTGGTGGCGTATGCGGCGGAACAACGATTAAAGGAAATAGGCATCCGGAAAGTGCTGGGCGCTTCGATCCTTACCATTGTACGCCTGCTTTCCTTCAACTTTTTGAAGTTGGTTGTGCTGGCAGCGCTGCTTTCTTTTCCGCTGTCGTGGTGGGCCATGCATAGATGGTTACAGGGATTTGCCTACCGGATCGATATAGGCTGGCAGGTATTTGCATTTGCCGGAGCCGCCGCCCTTATAATCGCTTTGTTAACCATCAGCTTCCAGGCTATCAAAGCAGCTACTACCAATCCAGTGAAAAGTTTGCGGGCAGAATAAGCAGCCTGACGAACTACAGCTTACCTTCAAAGGGTTTTAACAGCTTTTAGGATTGCTGTGGTGAGTTCGTATAATTTTCTGCCTGCCGTATCATTGTTTTGATTGGAAAGCAATACTATGCCGAGATCATAATCGGGATAAAACGCATAAAAGGTTCTGAAGCCTGGCGTTCCACCATCAGCCCGATAATAAAAATCCCAATTCCAGGTTTTGCCGGTGGTCCATTGAAAGCAGGTGGCGCCTTCATCTACATTTCCATATAATACCCGGTGGGTCATTTTCACCGAAGCATCTTTTTCATCCAACTGGTAGCGCATATAATGCAATATATCGCTTAGGGTAGACTTAATACTTCCGGCTGCAGGAAATGACGTGTAAATGGGCGATGCTTCCAAACCAGCCGCGTCGTAGCCTTTCAGCAGATGGGCTTCTTGCTGCTGATCTATGCTGACGGTGGTGGCGCGCATACCCAATGGCTTTGTAATATAGCGCTCCAATAATTGCTGATAGGTTGCTCCATAAATATTTTCCACTATCCGGCCCAGTACCTGGTATCCTGCATTGGAATAGCGGTAAGTAAAAGGCTTTAATGTATCGGGCCTGTAGGCAGTCAGCTGCCGGATGAAGGAAGTGTCGGACAGGCTGCCGTCGGCTGCCCTGTCAAATGAATTGGGTAATTGGCTGGTATGGGCCAGGAGATACCCTATTTTCAACGGGTCGCCGTTGGGGTACTGTAAATGCGGGAAAACACCCGGCAGGTATTTTCTGATGTCATCGGTTAGTTTGATCCTTCCTTCGGAGATAGCGTGGGCAACGAGCAGTCCGGTAAAGGTTTTGGTCATGGAGCCGATCTCGTACAGGCTTTCATTGGTAGGCAACCGGTGCGTACCCCTGGCGCTTTCGCCATAATGATAGGTGAATTGCTTTCCGTGGAGTACTACACCAATGGAGCATCCTACGCGGGAAGAATCCTTCATATAAGTGAGGGCAGCTATGTGAATGGCTGAATCGAGCCGGGTACGGAGGGAATTGTTGTTGGGAATATGCTGCGCCCTGGTGGGTAGCCAGAGCATCAGTAATGGCAGTACGGGGAAAAGCTTTCTCATGGTATAACAGCGGGTTCAAATACTATAGTCGGGACCGTTTGACAATTGTTGCATGCTGATAATAGTTTGTTAAATCGGCTACCCCGTATCTCATGCCCGGTACAGTTATACGTTATGACTTATTAAATCTTACAAAGCATGATCCTTCGCAAGCATACCTTTTTCCTGCTGCTATTTGTGATCACCTTTGCGCCCTTCCTGATCTATAAGCTGGTATGGATAGCCCATTCTGAAAGAACCATGGGGGTAATGGGCTTTGTGGGTAAAAGCTATACGGGGCAAATACAGCACTATTACTCGGTGATCAGCTTCCAGGCAAACAACGATACGATATGGTTCAATGGAAATGACAATATCTTTTTTAAAGAGGGAGAATTGGTTCCGGTCCGATACCAGAAACACCAACCCAGTGAGGCGAGGGTCGATATTTTCCCATCTATGTGGGGAGACACGCTTGTGTATGGCGGGATACCTGTTCTTATACTACTGGTTCTTTACCTGCACCCACATATATTTCCGCGCAATACCCGGTTCCGGTTTTCCAGCAGAAAACCATTTATTCACCTGATCCAGAAGGGTCCCACAGCTTTGGAAGGATAATCTTAGGGAGCGGAAAATCCATCATGAAAAACATTTCCCGTATTCAGGTCCCTGAGTTGTAACTTATTTACTTTACCTATCCCGGCAAAGGAAATATTCACACCGTATATTTTCCCCAATGGCTTTTGATAGGTTGTCTCATATATCTTTTTATTGTTGATCCAGACGGTAACCATTTTGTTGATCACCTGCAATTTAATGAGACCACCGGCTGTAAGATCGGCTCCCAGGAAGCTGAGGTCATCGGTTTCGCCATTTTTCGACAGCTCAGAGAACCGTAAATTGATCCAGGAGGTACAACCTGGTTTAATGATGAACAGGGAATGCAGGGCCTGCTCGCCATACACAGAAGCCCTGACTTGTGAACAACGTATACCTGCCCGGGCCGGCGAAGCTTTTACATCGGTTATCAGTTCAAAGTTGTCTCCATCAATACCTGTGGGCCTGGTATTGATAAAATCAATAAAGAAGGTCCTGTTGGTGTCTACTCCTGCCTGGAATACCTGTTGTGTATTCACCTGCATGCTCCCCTCGCTGAAGAGCGAACCGAGGGTTACGGGATATACCCGCACCGTATCGCGCTCTACAGTGGCCGTGGCAGTCCAGCCATTGGTTTTGAGATAAACGGCTACGGTATCTATCGCTTTATTATTATATAATAAGGTAGCATAATACCTGCCAGGAACTTCGTAATAGTGAGTAAGCAACACACCGGGTAATATTCTTTTGGGTCTTCTGCTATCACCAAAATGCAGGTAAAAACTATCCTTATTACCAGTAAAGTTTTTGGCCAGTTCCAGTTTGAATACCGCTGAATGTGGGTTCTCGCCATCCGGGTTATTGCAGACAATGCTGGCTTCTCCGGGGCGGATATCTGCCATTGTTTTATCAGGCCAGGCCCACCAACAAATCAAGGCCAGTACAGGAACAAGCAATAACAAAGGTATTGTCCAGCGCTTTTTGGGAGCCTTCTCGGGCGCTGCAATAAGTGTCGGCTTATCGGGTGGTGATGGCTTGATCAGCTCAGTTTCGGATTGTTTGGCTGGGCGCTGATGTAGTACCAGGAAATCTTCCCAATCTTTGTACCCTGCATAGCGGGCCAGGGCATCGCGGGTGGCTTTCTGGGGGTAATAACGTTCGGGTGTTTTTAATTTACCGAAGATGCGCTTGAGGGTATTGGGGCTTATTTGTGTGCCCGTATTGTTTGAAAGTATACTACTTAGCCTTATATAGTCACCATTGGTCCATTGAGTAATTATAGGATGGCCATATTTCTCTGCCACATACCTGCAACAGATCTCCAGGTGGTAGAAAGACTCTTTACTTTCATGTTGTCCATTTATGGCAGCCATACAACTGCAAAATACTTATTTCCATTGGCTTATGTTGTCCAAAGTTTTGGTTAAGGGATTGGGTAAGCTCCTGTGGGGGAATTGCTTTGCGCGACTGGTAATTTTAAGCCCTAACCCCGAATACGGGTATCACACCAAAATGATTGCTGTATGAAAAAACAACTGTTTTATGTATTAACGGGATTGCTGCTTTTTTATGGGGAAGCCATGGCGCAATCCAAAACGGTTACCGGCCAGGTAGCCGATGCCGCTAAAAAACTCCCACTGGCTGGTGTAAGCATCTCCCTTCCGGGCACAGGTACTGGCACCACCACTGACAGTACCGGACAATTCAGGCTGACGATACCCATTTCGGCCAAAATGATCCAGGTATCGCTGGTCAATTATCTTACCCAGAGCATAGCAATCAATGAAGGGCCCATACAGGTATTGCTTGTTGGTGCTGCACAAGGGCTGGATGAGGTGGTAGTGGTGGGCTATGGTACGCAAAAAAAGAAGGACCTGACGGGCGCCATATCCACCATAGGCGCGAAGGATGTTGGTGGCCGGCAAACGATCCAGGTGTCGGAGGCCCTACAGGGTAGTATTGCTGGTGTATCGGTCACCCGCAGCAGCGGTGCCCCGGGAGCAGGCGCCAGCATTTTGATACGCGGCATTACCACGCTGGGCACCAATAGCCCTTTGATCATCCTGGACGGTGTTCCGGTTGGTAATATCGATAATGTGAACCCCAATGATGTAGAAAATATTACGGTGTTAAAGGATGCCGCCAGTGCGGCCATCTATGGATCGAGGGGTGCAGCGGGAGTAGTACTGGTCACTACTAAAAGAGCTAGGAATGGCCAAAGCAGTCTGGAATATAATTATGAATATGGCGTACAAAAGGCAACAGCCTTACCAGCATACGCTAATGCACCGGATTACATGCGTTATTTTAATGAACAGGCCACCAGTGATGGTGCATCAACAGGTCCGTACCCTATTGCTTTCATCAACAATTTTGCCGACAGTAACCGGCTCTATCCTGATAAATTCCCCTTTTCGAATACTGACTGGCAAAAGACGATCATGACGGAGACTTATGCACCCAGGTACCGGCATGACCTTGTTTTTACGATGGGGACGGGTAAGATCAAAACGAAGGCCTCGCTGGGTTATTCCAAAGCGGGTGCTTTTTATGATCACTACACGTATGAACGTTACCTGTTTCGTGTGAATAATGACCTGCAGATCAACAACAAGTTAAGTGCCAACCTGGACGTAGCCTATAAACGTACCAATACGGTTTCGCCCATTGGCAATCCGATCTATGAAGCAAGGGTAATGCCGGCTATCTATGACGATTACTACAGTAATGGCCGGTATGCATTAGCCAAGGATGGCAGAAACCCGGTAGCACAGTTACAGGAAGGTGGCACGGGCAAAACCTACCTTAACCAGATCACCGGGCGGCTGGTGTTTAACTACAAACCCCTGCAAGACCTTACGATAACAGCCTTGATCTCTCCTACTTTTGACCTGGATAAAAGCAAGTCATTTTCCAAAAGGATATCCTTTACCAATCCTGATGGCACCCCGAGCTCCTTTAGCAATCAGGCCAGAAGTGTATTAACTGAGGGAAGATCAGAAACCCTGGCCATTACAGGGCAGCTGTTGGCGGACTATCACAAGGAATTCACAGGTGGTAACAGTATAGGTGTATTGGGCGGTTATGAGGAGTTGTATTATTCCAACGAATCGCTGGGGGCTTCGCGCAGTGGTTTTGCATTGACCAATTTCCCCTACCTCAATGCAGGTTCACAGGAATTGCGGGATAACTCAGGCAGCGCCAGTGAATCGGCATTGCGTTCTTTTTTTGGACGGGTGAAATATGATTTCAACAACAAATATTATATACAGGGAAATCTCCGGTATGACAAATCCAGCCGTTTTGGCAAGCAGTACCGGGACGCGCTCTTCCCTTCCCTTTCTGCTGGTTGGGCTATCTCGGAAGAAGCTTTAATGAAGGATATTAAATGGTTGTCGTTTTTGAAGGTACGCGGCTCCTATGGAGAAGTGGGCAATGAACGGATTGGCAATTATCCCTACCAGGCTACGATCAGTTTCACCAATGCTTTATTTTATCAGAATGGTGTAGTAGTGCCCTTGAATGGTGGGGCGCAGGTGGATTATGCAGTAGAAAATATATCCTGGGAAACTACCCGTACGCTGGATGCCGGTGTGGATGCCGCTTTCCTGAATAACCGGTTGACGGTTACGGCTGATTATTATCACAAGAGGACGTATGATATCTTGCTGGCACTGGACATTCCTTTATACCTCGGATTTGAAAAACCCAGTCAGAATGCCGGCACACTGGATGTTAAGGGCTGGGAACTGGAAATGGGTTGGAAAGACCGGGTGGGTAAACTCAACTACTCGGTAGCTTTTAATATTTCGGATGCAAAATCGAAGATCATCGATATGAAGGGCACTCAGCTATTGGGCGCCCAAAGTACGTTCAAGGGGAGTGAATTCAATGAGTGGTTTGGTTACCGCTCCAATGGCTTGTATCAAACCAGTGCCGACACAGCGGGTTCGCCTAAACTTAATTCGAATGTAAGTCCGGGAGATGTACGTTATGTAGACCTTAATAAAGATGGAAAGATCACACCCGATGATAAGCAATTGCTGGGTGGCTCCCTGCCCCGCTACCTGTATGGCGGCAGCATCCGGGTAGATTATCTTGGTTTTGATATGGGCCTTGCTTTCCAGGGAGTAGGAAAAAAACGTTCACGACTGAGCAGTGAGATCGTTCAACCTTTTGCAGAAGCCTTTGGCAATGTACCTATGGAAATAGTAGGTAAATATTGGAGCAAGACGAATACCCCCGAACAAAACCTACAGGCACGTTATCCCAGACTGTCCACCCGTTCGCTCTCCAACAACTATGAGATGTCGGACTTCTGGCTGGTGAATGGTGCCTATTTCCGCATCAAGAACCTAACATTGGGTTATACGCTCAAACAAGAACTGGTAAAAAAAGCCGGCATTCAATCATTGCGCTTTTATGTCTCGGCCAATGACTTGTTTGCCAGTCACCATTTCCCCAAATACTGGGACCCCGAAGTGGGCACTTCTTCCTACCCTATTGTAACAACGATTATGGCGGGCGCAACGGTGCGGTTTTAGCCGGCAATGCTGAATCGGCAATGGTTGCTGAGGCCCGGACCTTGTTTAAAATGGTAACAACTTAAAGATTATTTCAATGAAAAAGATATTCGCTATAATACTGATTGCTTCAGGTTTAGGCGCCTGCACTAAGCTGGATCTAAATCCATTATCGGAACCCTCAACTGCCAGTTTTTATTCCAATCAGACGGAGTTGGAGCTGGCAGTGAATGATCTGTACCGGCTTGATTTCTGGGGTAATGACAATGAGCAGTTCACAGACAATTACTGGCATCGCGGTCAGTTGGGCAATGCGGTAACCTTTGGCACCATGAATGCAGAAGATGCTACGGCACAGGCCTTGTGGTCGACCTGTTATAAAGCGATTGCCCGTGTAAATACCTTCCTGGCCAATAAGGACCGGGCAGCAGGTAATACACCGGCCAGTGTACTCACAACGCTGGAGGCTGAAATGAGGCTGATACGCGCTTATCAGTATTCGCGGCTGATCACGCATTATGGAGACGTTCCGTTCTTAACAGCGCCCATTGCCCTGGACCAATCCTATGGTATTAAACGTAGCAGTAAAGAAGAAATCCTTCAATTCATATTTACTGAACTTGACTTTGCCTCGGCCAACCTTCCTCAATCTTATGGGGGATCGGCCTTGAAGCGGCTGACCAAGGGGGCGGCGCTGGCGATTAAAGCACGTACAGCATTGTACATGGAAAAATGGGGCATCGCCAGGGATGCCGCCTGGGCAGTAATGCAGTTTACAGGTGCAGGGGCTTACAGTCTTCACCCCAATTATTCGCAATTGTTTTTAAAAGCGGGTGAACCCAGTGGCGAGCTCATCATCAGTATCCCAAGGGATGAGGCGCAGAAAGTATTTACCACGGGCACGAATGTCCAGGACCAGATACCCCGTAATACGGGTGGTTTTGGTGCCCAAATACCCACCCGTGAGATCGTGGATGCCTATGAATGCACAGACGGAAGACCAATTGATAAATCCCCACTGTACAATCCTTTGAATCCTTTTACAAACCGGGACCCGAGACTGACCGCCAGCATTGTCGAATTCAATACCCAATGGCTGGGATACAGTTATCAACCGCATCCTGATTCGTTGACGGTTTTTAGTAGTAAAGAAAATAAACGGGTTTCCAATCGAGATAACCGGTCAGTGGCGGCATTTGCCAGTTTTACAGGATTTCTATGGAAGAAAGGAATTGACCAAACCTGGGCCGACAAGGTTTCAGAGGACAATGATGCCATCATTATACGTTATGCAGAGGTGTTATTAACGTATGCGGAGGCTAAAATAGCATTGAATGAGGTAGATGGCAGTGTATTGGACGCCATCAACCGGGTAAGAGCAAGGGCATACGGTGTAACTGTAGGACAAACTACGTTATATCCGGGCATTACAACTACGGATATAAATGAATTGAACAAGATCCTTAAAAGGGAAAGAAGGGTGGAATTTGTGAAAGAGGGATTACGGTATATGGACCTCATACGATGGAAGTTGGCAGAAAAAGCATTAACAAGGCCGGTTATTGGGCTGCCCGATCCGGCGGTTCAAAATCGAAGTAAATGGCCTTTCCCGGGTGTGACGCCTATTGATGATGACGGTATTCCTGATTATTCAGGTTTTGGAGCAGATGTAAAAATAGTAGCACAGCGGAATTTTGATAAAAGCCGTCAATATTTGTGGCCTATTCCTGCCATTGAAAGAAGGGTAAACCCAGCGCTGGATCAGAATCCCAATTATTAGAAAGCTACAACCATCGAGGCATGAACTGCCAGTGAAATTTTGCTGCAAGGCAACCTTGCGTTTCACTATTCAGATTCACTGTAAAAATGTAACTATCACAAATCATAATTCATGAAGATCTTAACTCGTTGGCTGAAGATGCCAGCAATCTGTATCCTGTTGTCCTGCAATGCCCGTTCACAACAATCGGGGGATGGTTATAAACCATTTGTAACTGCACCGGCGAAGCCTTTGCAGATCAGCGGGGTTTATCCGCATCTGGCGGTGTTTAATGAAGGGGGCGGTGTTAAATGCATGGGCGATGGCAGCGAAGGAGGTATTGGAGCGATAACACCCTGGGCAGGTAAGTTATGGTTAATCACCTATTCACCACATTGTCCCAATGGTAGCTCTGACAAATTGTACAGTATAGACAACGGCCTTAACCTGTTTACTCATCCGGAAAGTGTGGGAGGAACACCTGCCAACCGGATGATCCATAAGGAAAGTAATCAATTGATCACGGGTTCTTATTTTATTGATGCAAATGGGAAAGTACGGACGGTACCGCTGACAGTTATGCCAGGCCGGATGACTGCAACTGCCAGGCATTTAACAGACCCCGCCAATAAAGTATACTTCTATGACATGGAAGGGATGTTGTATGAGGTGAATGTACATACGCTGGCTGTGAATAAGCTGTTTCATAAACCTGTTCCGGGCTGGCATGGCAAAGGGGGATATACTGCCCAAAAGCAATTGATCATTGCCAATAACGGGGAGCATAAGGTATTTGATATTGATCCTAAAAACCTGCAGGCCGGCGGGGCACCTGCCGGTAAAGAAGAAATGGGGGTACTGGCTTCCTGGGATGGCAAAACCTGGAAGATCATTGAGCGGAAACAGTTTACTGATGTAACAGGCCCGGGGGGTATTTATGGATCGCCCGATGATGCAGCACCCGCCTGGAGTATTGGCTGGGATAAGCGTTCGGTGATCCTAAAATTACTGGATAGCGGGCAATGGCATACGTACCGGTTGCCCAAGGCTACGCATACATATGATCATTGGGGAGGGTGGTATACGGAGTGGCCACGCATCCGGGAAATTGGTCAAAATAAGATGCTGATGGATATGCATGGCATGTTCTATGATTTTCCAAAATCTTTCAGTTATGCCAATCATGGAGGTCTTGCACCCATCAGCACGCACCTAAGGTATATACCTGATTTTTGTAACTGGAATGGACAATTGGTATTGGCCACGGATGAAACTACCATCCTGGAAAATCCTTATGCCGGCCGCTCTCAATCCAATTTATGGTTTGGTAAAGTTACCGATCTGCAGGAATGGGGGGCTCCAACAGCCTGGGGTGGTGTATGGGTCGGGGATACGGTGAAAGCAGGATCGTCTTCTGATGCTTTCCTGGTGAGTGGATTTGACAAGAAGGTGTTGCACCTAAGTCATACTTCGGGGGAAGCGGTCAGCTTTACGATTGAAGCTGATATAGCCGGCAATAACCAATGGCATCCCTACGCTACCATTACTGTTCCCGCCAATGGATACCGTTACTATCTATTTCCCAATGGATTTAATGCGGGTTGGGTACGGGTAAAAGCAAACAAGGATTGTGTAGCCAGTGCCTTCTTTCATTTTCCAGCGGCCGCGCATGAAAAGCCAGCAGCGCTGTTCGATGCTCTTGCGGGTGTGGAGGAAACTGGAGAGGTAAGTGCAAACTTTATACGCCCGGCAGCCAACAATAAGAACCTCCAGGTATTACAGCTAGCGGGGAATGGAGATAAACAGTATACGGAAGTAAATGAAACCATGAATTTTATGGCTGCTTCGCCAGATAGTATTGAGGTGCTGAATAAAATACTGGCTGTAAAGAAAGATTTTGAAATAGATGAGGCCTCTGTGATCATCAGGGATAAGACAGGCAGTTTTCGTTTGCCTAAAACATCCGCCCGGTATGACAAGCCATTTGCTACGGGTTGGCCCCGTGGTGCCCGGGAACTGGAGTCGGAGCGATTTATGTTGAATGCACATGGTACCTTTTATGAAGTGGGGCGTGAGTCGGGCTATGCCGCCATACGGCCCATTACTACGCACAAAAGAAAGATCATTGATTTTTGTACCTGGAGGGGATTGTTGGTGATCAGCGGAACCAAATCAAATGCGCAGGCCGACGGCCATTATTTTTCTAATGCAGCCCATTCAAATGGGTTATGGTTTGGCGCCATTGATGACCTGTGGAAACTGGGTAAGCCTGTTGGTGAAGGTGGGGTATGGAATAACACAACAGTGAAGGCCAATACGCCTTCCCTACCCTTCCTGATGACTGGCTATGATAAGAAGACTATTTCTCTGAAAAGTGATAAAGCGGTTACTATAAGACTGGAAGTGGATACAGAACTCAATGGATGGCATGTTTACAAAGCAATAAAAGTACCTGCCGGGAAAACCATTTACCACGAATTTCCAGCTGGGTATAGTGCACATTGGATCAGGGCTACGGTCGATAAGGACTGCATAGCTACTGTATGGCTGAAGTATGAATAGGTCTGTATCTACTTACTGGTTGATTCCATGTACTTGTCGAACGACCAGCGGCCATTGCCGGCCACCAGGAAATAACATAGGAGAAGCAATACCACTATTGCCAGCAATACTTCGGCAAATGGCGTCCACAAGCCGGAAGCAGAGCCACCAAAGATGATGGCGCCGACCAGGATCGGTATATTGATGAGGCTGGCAAACCGGGTGAGCACACCCAATGTAAGTAGCACACCGCCCAGTAGATGAGCAAACACAATGAGGTGACCGATGGAAAGGAGGAAAAACGAACCCCAGGATACATAGTTGGCAATACGCCCCAATTCGGCGCTCATGTTCTCGAGAAAAACAATGCCCCTGTAGCAGAGGAATATGCCTAAAGCTACACGTACTATATCAATCCATCGGGGGTGATGGGTATCACCCCAATGCTCAATGCGTTGAAGGAGACTCATAGTGTATTTTTTTACGTGAAAGAGAAAGAACTGTTCTTAAAGTTACGGATATTTTATCATGTACCCTCCTGGTCCTAAAATGGGGCGCTGAGCATAACTGGCTTACAATAATTGTCGCAATTGGCTTTGTAAGAATGCCGTATTCACCCGGTATCCCAATGAGTTATACGCAGTAAGTTTGCCTTGCTGCAGCAAGTTCATTATTACAAACCATTCCATCTTAATTGAAACAATTATGCAATCGAAGATATTCAGTATAGCCAGTCTTTTATTATTGCTGTCCTTATCAAACCACTTGTTTGCACAGCAACCCATTGAATATGGATCTAATAAAGGGAAATACCTTACGATCAACAATACGAAGGTATATTATGAAGAGTATGGAAAAGGTACGCCCTTACTCTTATTACATGGCGGGTTAAGTACCATTAGTCTTTTTAGCACAGCCATTCCCGACCTGGCAAAGCATTTCAGGGTCATTGTGGTAGATGCACCTGGTGAAGGCCGGTCTGAAATGGCTGATTCTGTGAGTTTTCCATTATTGGCGACCTACTCTTCCAAAATGATCGACCTGTTGGGACTGGACAGCCTGTATGTGTATGGATTTAGTGTAGGAGCTATCACCGCTCTGCACCTGGCCGCCAACAGGCCCGACAAGGTAAAAATGGCGGTGATCCATTCGGGAGCCTTTCATTATGATGGGTATGGTCCCGGTTTTGGTGGAGATAAGGTGGTGCCGGAAATGCTGGAAGCCAATCCCAAATTCTGGCTCAATGAGCATTTAAGTAAGTCGCCCCAGAAGAATGAGTGGAAAAAATATATCCGGGACTTTGTCAAAATATTTGACAACCACGCCTTTATTCCCGAAGCACGGTTAGGGCAGATTAGTGCGCAGGTATTGATCCTGCAAGGTGATATGGACCTGGTAAAGACGGAACATGCAGTACAAATGAACCGGCTGATCAAGGGTAGTCAATTGGCCATTTTACCTTCCTCCACGCATTTTGCGCTGTATGAGAACCCGGAATTGGTAAAGAGAACGATCATTGACTTCCTGCTCAAAAAGCAACCGGCTTTCAGATTGGGCATGTAATGAAAAACCAATATTAACCTGATCGATTAAAGACCCTGGCAGTTCATCCGAAAAACGGGATCCTGCCAGGGTATTTTTTGGAGTGTATCAGGGAATAAGTTGCAGGTCTTTAAATTCCTGGAAATTGCGCAACATCAGGGCCAGGCTGTCGCCCGGCATGCCTGTAAATCCATAACGTCGTGCTTTGTTCACATCAAAGAAAGCATCATGCTGGCCATTGAATATAAAATCACCAAATGGCCATTTCACCAGGTTGGCCAATGTATAGGGTTGTAATCCATACCGTTTTACCATATCTGCCCACACGGGTTCTTTATCGGCCATGAATTCCTGCAAGGAGAAGGTAATGGGAGGTCCGTCATTAAGTCCAAAAAAACGGGCCAATGCCGGCCAAACCTGGCTCCAACGGAATACATCGCCATTGGTTATATTGAATACTTCTCCTTTAGTGGTTTCGGTAATAGCGGCCCATTCCATGGCCTGTGCCAACACCCCTGCATCGGTAACGTTGACCAGGGCATTGTAGGCCTGTTCCGTTCCGGGGAAACGGAAAGGCACCTGTAGTTCTTTACACAGGCTGGCATATACAGCGATCACATTGGCCAGGTTCATCGGGTTGCCTGGTGTAATACCCATTACAATATCCGGTCTGATAGCAGTCCAGCTCCAGGATTTACCTTCCGCTTGTTTGCGTAGGAAATCTTCCTGGCTATAATAGAAATTAGGCGGGAAGTGACGGATATCTGTTTCCAAAGCAGGGGTTTTGTATTTACCCAGGTGGGCTCCGTATGCCTTACCCCCTTGTACAAAAACGATGTGTTGCAGCAAGGGAGCCACCCTCTCCAGGCCACTTACCAGGTTTTGGAGCAAGGCGCTGTTGATGCTCGTTTGTTCCAGCAAACCGGCACGTTCGATATACGCCCCAAAGAATACATGGGTTACCTCTTTTAATGCTTCAGCTTGTTGTATTACGGCTTGCTCATCCAGCAAATTGAGTTGTATGAAACGGGCAGTTGTTTCAAAGTTCAGGGGAGAAAAAGAAGTAACAATTACATTCCATTTACCCGATGACTGTAAGTATTGGGTAAGATTACGGCCAGTGATGCCATTGCCCCCTACAACGAGGGCGGTAGATTTGTTGTTCATGATTTTACTTTAAGATTATTGATTGTTGTTTGTTTTCTACCCGCTCACTGAGCAGATGACAACAAAGGCTGATAGTCCAGTACAAGAATATCCTCTAATATGGGCCTGATATGTCTAACAATCAACTGTTGGTGATAGTCGGACTTATTGAAGTCCTCCAACGATTTCCTGTCCTTGAACACCGCTACTTCCGCATGGGTAAATCCTTTTGCCCTACCCGTGAAGTCTTCGCCGAAAGTTATCTCCAGTAGCCCGGGTATAGTACCTTTCTGTTTCAGGATTTCATCTTTAAGGCGCTGTATCTGCGCGGTGGTGGTTCCCTCTTTGAACTTGAACAACACAATATGAACGGCTTTTTCTTTGCCTGTTTTCTTTATGCTTTGTGCGGTTACTGAAATAGTCATGCTACCCATGAGCAGGGCAAACAATATGACGATGACATGCTTCATCTTATTTATTTTTTAGGGGTTATAAATTTGTATTGCCTGCAAGACCACTTTTTTCGGCTACATCACGCTTTACAAGCGGTGTAATGCCAGGAGTAGCTAATGCGTGTTTCGCTATCTCGCCTTTGGTGGCATACCAAATCCCATCGTGCTGTGCCACGTATTTTAGGAAACGCTCTATCACACGCACACGGGAGGCATGACCGGAAATACGGTCATGGAAACTAATCAGCATCATACGCCTGCGGGTAGCTGCTTCTTCATAGAGTTGGTCAAACTCGTCTTTCAGTTGTTGTTCGTAGTCGGCCGGTGAAAAGCCAGGGAAGTCATACGAACCGATGTCGTTCATGTGAATTGTGTACGGCATGGTGACAAAAGGCTTTCCGTTCAGCTCCTGTACATACGGCTCGTCACGGCTTAAATCGTTGTTATGGTAGATAAAGCCCAGCTCCTGGAGCAGGCTCAATGTATGTACACTCCCACGCATCCAGTAACAGTCGTACCCCAATGGAGTAACACCTGTTGCCTTTTCAATAGACAGCTTCACGCTCCTTATCCATTCCCGTTCTTCATCTTTCGATAAATGGTACTGCCAAGCCCATTCCTTGCCATGCGCCGCAGGCTCATGCCCACGCCTAACTATTTCACGGGCTAATTCGGGGTTGTTGTCCACCGCTTTTCCCACCATGAATGAAGTTGCCCTGACACCGTATTTATCGAATAAGTCGAGCAACCTCGGAAGCCCCTCCTGTACGCCGTAATCGAAATAGGAATTGGTAGCTAAGTCGGGGTAGCCTTTTTTAATGGGTTCGGGTATCAATCCACCTGCCCCCGAAATGGGCTGCCCGCCCGCTTCAAATTGCAGGGCTATGGAAATGGCCAACCTTGCTCCGTTCGGCCAAAAACCTTTGGCTGAACCGGCTGTTTCTTCTTCCGTCGTTTTTGCTGCTGCGCCAACCCATCCCGGAATAGCCAGTGTGGATGCTCCTAAAGAGGTCTTTGTAATAAAATCCCGTCTGTCCATGTTATTGTACTTATTTAAAGATTATTGATTGTTGTTTGTTTTCCACCCGCTCAATTAACGGATGACAACAAAGCCTGGTAAGTGAGTACCTTGAACTCCTCGCCGATGCGCCAATAAGGGGAAAGGTATTCCTGTGTAAACAGCAGTGCGATCAGGTGTTCCTGTGGATCAACCCAGGCATGGGTGTTGAAAGCGCCTCCCCAACCAAAGGCACCGGGTTGTAAGGGCTGCAGATAATTATTGCTGGCTGTTTCCAGGGCAAAGCCGCCTAACGAAAAGGCAAAATTTTCGGGCTGTGGAGGATCGGGGGATATGCTCATGGCAGGTGTTAACTGATTGGTAAGCATGAAGGCAATGGTGGCAGGGCTTACGTGTTGCAGGCCTTTATATTGGCCGCCGTTGAGGAATATGGACAGGAATTGGGCATAATCGTTGGTGGTGGCTACCAACCCGGCACCACCACTTAGGTAAGTGCCTTTGAGGTTGGGAAAAAGCGGATCAACGCCTTCGTAGAGGGGATGGTTGACTTTGACCAGGTCGGCTCCCTTGCTTTCATACAGGCTTACCAGTTTACCCTGACTGGCAGGAGGTAAATGGAACCAGGTGTCCTTCATAGCAAGGGGCGCAAAAATGTGTTGGTGCATAAAGCTGTCCAGGGGCTGGCCGCTCCAAATTTCAATGAGGTAGCCCAGCAGATCGATGTTCAATCCATAGGTAAACGCTGCACCGGGATCGTGTTGCAATGGCAAGCTGGCCAGAAGGGTCATTTTGGTTTTCAGGTCGGAGGCTGTAGTACCAATACCGCTGGGAACACCCGCTTTGGCATAAATGGCCTGCATTTTTTTGTCGCTGAACAGGGCTGCATAGGCAATCCCGGAGGTATGGCGCAAGAGGTCGCGGATGGTTATTTCCCTGGTGGCCGACCGGGTGGTAAAACTGCTGTCTTTTTCATTAAACGATACCAGTACGCGGGGCTTGGCAAATGCCGGCAAATAGCTTGATAAAGGATCATCGAGCAGGAACTTCCCCTGCTCCCACAGCATCATTACGGCCAGGCTGGTGAGTGGTTTGGTTTGTGAAGCTATGCGGAAGATGCTGCCGGTTTGCATCGACTGCCGGTTTTCTACATCGGCATAACCAAATGCTTTGTTGTAGATCACCTGACCGTTCTTAATGATCAAGGCTGTAGCACCGGGTATATGTTTTTGGTTGATGTGCCGGATAATGAGGCTATCAATTCTTTGCAGTCTTTGTAAATGTGGTGGCGTTGTAGTTTGTGCCTGCAGAGAGTGGATAGTTCCAATAAAGATTAAATAAAACAGGCGTTTGCTAATTGTTTTCATGCTATTTAATTGTAAAAAATGAATACCAATGATGAGTCGTTTAGCAGGCAGGCAATCGATGAGGGTACAAAGTTGGGGCAGGTTTTACTATAAATAAAATAGCATGATTTATAGTCATTCATAAATTTATTTATAGCTTTGAAGGATGGTAAACTTTGAATGGTACAGGACTTTTAAAGCCATCTATCAAACAGGTACATTGACCGGTGCGGCGCAGGAGTTACTGATCTCGCAGCCCAATGTAAGCCAGCACCTCTCCTCGCTGGAAGCCTATATTGGCAAGCGGTTATTTGAAAGGAAACCGCGCCAGATGCTCCCGACAGAATATGGGAAGCTGTTCTATACGCAGATCATTGGGGCCGTGGAAAGGTTGGAAAAGGTGGAAACTGACTTCAGGTATCCTACCCTGGCCAAGTCAACACCCCTGAGTTGCATTGGCGCACCGCGTGAGTTCTTCCACGCTATACTGGGGCCCCGTATCAGCCAGTCGGGCATGCACCTGGCTGTAAAATTTGGGGTTACCAATGACCTGATGGCAAAGCTGGTGAAAGGGGAATTGAATTTTATGTTTGCCACGTACAAGATGGAGGAAAAGAATATTGTGTATGAACCGGCACTGGCCGAAAACTTTTACCTAGTGGGCAGCCCATCGCTCGATATAACGCCCTTTAAAAAAATGATCGCAGCCAGGGACCTGGATAAAGCGGAGCACTGGCTTTGTACGCAAAACTGGTTTGCCTATAGCAGTGACCTGATGATCATCCGTCGATTCTGGTTGGAGAATTTCAAGAAGAGGCCGCCTATTAAACCCACCTTCATCATACCGGACTATGATTCCATCATAAATGCAATTTGTCATGGTAATGGGATCACTGTAGCTCCTGATTACCTTGTTGATGGCCTCATCAAAAAGAAAGCGCTCAAGGAGATCTGGAAAGGAGATGGGCCTACCAACAATACCATTTACCTCGCCTATGATAAGACAAGGATCACGGCCAACCTTTTACAACAGGCCCGCTTGTTATTGAAGGAGTAATACAGACGAAGGAGATTTACTTTTCAAAGTCTTTGATCATTTTAGGGGTGGCCCGCATACGCCAGGCTGTCAACAATAGTTGCTGCAGGTCTTTGTCCTTTACTTTATTGAGCCTTACCAGCATCATGGGATAATTGCGGTAGTGATCGGTAAAATAATAAACGGCTGGTTGTTTGGCAATCCACTGGTCTCTATCCTCCGTATAAATGGCCAGGGTTTCGCCATCCTCTTTCATGCGCATCATGAGTTTTTTGCGCACATAAAATGCCTGGGTGCCGAAACAGATACCTTCATTTATCTCCGGCAAGTGGGCTGTGAGGGCACGTAGTTTGTCCAGGTATATAAAAGTATCCATGTTCATAATAAGCAAATTATTAAATTCTTGCGGGATATTGATCCTTTGATCGCCGGCAGGCTTAACTTTATTGCTACACATTATCAACCACATATGAAAACCCTCCTTTTAGCAGCCTTTGCCCTGATGGTTTGCGCTGGTTGTAAAACCACCAAAACCGCTACGGATAACAAGAAATGGATCTCGCTATTTAATGGCAAAGACATCGATGACTGGTTTGTAAAGATCCAGCACCATGAAGTAGGCGAAAACTTTGGCAATACTTTCCGGGTGGAAGACAGTATGATCAGGGTAAGTTATGACCAATATGGAGATTTCAATGATCAGTTTGGGCACCTGTATTACAAGGTTCCCTTTTCCTATTATCACCTGAAACTGGAATACCGCTTTGTAGGGCAATTGCAAAAAGGAGCGCCCAGCTATACTTTGCGCAATAGTGGGGTGATGTACCATTCGCAAGATCCGCGTACGATGCCGAAGGAACAGGATTGGCCCATTTCGATCGAAATGCAGTTCCTGGGTGGATTGGGTGATGGTAAACCCCGGCCTACGGGCAATATGTGTTCGCCAGGTACGCATATCGTGTACCAGGGTAAGCTGGATACGCGCCATTGTATCAATTCAACGTCCCAAACGTATGATGGTGACCAATGGGTGCGGGCTGAACTGATCGTACTGGGCGATTCGCTGATCACGCACATCATTAATGGAGATACGGTAATGCAGTATTCCAAACCACAGATCGGCGGCCCGGTAGTGAATCGTTATGATCCGGCCATGAAACAGGACGGCAAGATCCTGAATAAAGGATTTATTGCCTTGCAAAGTGAAGGGCAACCTGTTGATTTCAGGAGGGTCCAATTGTTGGACCTGTCTGGCAGTATCAACAAATAAAGGGATAGCCGGAGGCTACGGCAGGTAGGTCAGCACGGTTACGCCACAATCGAAGGGTTGGGTATCGACCAGTTGGAGACTTAGCTTATGACTTGGGTCTTTGAAGATGGACAGACCGCTGCCCAATGCGATGGGATTGACAAATAAATGAAACTCATCAATAAGGCCGGCTTCAATGAGCGCAGCAACAAAGCTGGCGCCTCCGTATACGATCATGTCCTTTCCTGGTTGGTTCTTCAGCTTATTAACCTCAGTTACCAGGCTACCTTTGGCCAGGCTGGTGTTTTCCCAGACTGATTGGTTGAGGGTTTTGGTGAATACAACTTTGGGAGCAGCTGTGATTGCTTTGGCGAACGCCTGTTGAGGCCCATCGGGGTTGGCTGCTACGCGGGCCCAATGGCCTATAAATCCTTCCTCAGCCATTTTCCGGCTTAATAAGACGGTATCAACGGTATTGTGCAGATCGACAAAATGCTTTTGTAAGGCATTATCCCAGGTCCATTCGGGCCCCCAGTTCCATACCATCCAATCGGTTCTATCCTTGGCATCGGCAATAAACCCATCGACTGAAGTTTGTATCTGCAGTTTTAGTTTTTTCATGGAAACTTTCCCTGTTTAATGTGTTGGCATCAAAAGTAGCGGGAAGGCAGCACCCTCCCGGGGGGGCAACACGACTTAAGACGGGGGTATTTGCGCCATCCCCTTTAAGGGGGCTGGAAGGGATCAGAGAATAAATAACTTTCAGAATATTTTGAAAATTTGAAATAATCTACTACCTTTGAGTCAGCAAATGAGCCTTCTACCACACTTTAAACTTTACTGGTATGAATATCCTGGCTTACGTTCTTTACCTGGCTATTACTTACATTATCACGGTACGCGTTGGATTCTTGTTTTACCGCAATGGGCGTGTTTTTATACTGGGACTATTGCACAATGATGTACAGCTTACAGATTTTATCAACCGGCTATTGTTAACGGGTTATTACCTGCTGAACCTGGGTTATGCGGCACTGATGTTGCAAAGTTGGGATACGATCACTTCCTGGACGGGCTTATTGGTAAGCATTGTGGCCATGACGGGCAAGATCCTGTTAACGCTGGCGGTCATGCATTTTTGCAATATGGCAGTTATATACTTCATCGGAAAACGGACGAATCATTTTGTTAACTCCAAAATATAGTTATATGAACACCTCTTACAATTTCATGGCGTACTTAATTTACCTGCCCGTAGTGATCATTCTTACCTGGTATGTAGCACATACGCTCTTCAAAAACAGTAAGGTTTTTATGCTGGATATATTCAATGGAAAAGCGGAAATAGCAGTGGCCACCAATAAGTTATTCGAAACGGGCTTCTACCTGCTCAACCTGGGTTTTGCGTTTTGGGTGATGGAGATCACGAGTGATATCAGCGCCACGCGCAGTATGTTGGAAATATTGAGCACCAAGATTGGCGGGTATTGCATCTACTTAGGCATCAGCCTGTTCTTCAACCTGTACCTCTTTTTCCGCGGCAGGAGGATATCAAAGGAGCGGGCAAGATTAATAACACAGGTGCCCATTCCTAAATCTTAATAGGCGAGGAAAGGCAGCAAGGCAATGAGGTAACAAGGAAGGAGTTATCATGGGAACCTTTTGAACACAGATCAACAATCATAAAGACACGCCTTTCTTTCTTTCAGCTCGAGACCGTCCGGCTAATGACCGGCGGTCTTTTTGTTTTAAATCAACAGTTGCCGGAACTACCGGTATAGATCAATTGATCCACATCAAAAAAACGCAACAACAGGCAAGATTCGGCAGTCCGCTATTTGGGATAATACTAGCTATGTGTATCTTTCGTTTGTATATAAGCGAAACAAACTGAAGCACCGGTTTCGCCACCCTTAACCTGTTGTCCCTATGAAAAAGTATTACCTGTACAATGGCGCCCGCCAATACGGGCCTTTCAGCTATGCAGAATTAAAACACCAACACCTGCTTCGTGATACACCCATTTGGTATGAGGGACTGAATGAATGGGTAACGGCAGGATCGGTAGTTGAATTACAGGCCATTTTGCCGGCTGCTTTGCCTCCTCCCTTCATTGTTTCCAACACCAATCATGGTAATTCTTCCAAAACGCTCCCCCCTCCTGCTACCTCCAAGATCAAAACCAGGTTCCTTAATAAGTTGTTTTTTATTGCCTGTATCATTGCCTGCCTATTGCTTGTTTTAACTTTGATTATTATCAATCTACATTAATTACCCCTCACATTCAATTGACTTACAGACATATACTAATCTATACAGGAATTAATGTATAAAATTGTTATGATTATTCCGGGAACGTTTCTATATTAGTGCCTCCAATATCCACTCTACTATCCTATCTCAACAGAATCCACATCTTCCCTGCTGAACCGTTTTCAATCTCTGAACCACCAAAAATCAAGCTATGTTAAAGCTCTACAAGAACCGGAAGCGGTTTGCCTTCCTCCTTTTTGGATCATTGTTAACTTTCCCAGCCATTTCGAACACTTATACAGTAACCAATACCAGCAGTAATGTATTGACTACAGGGTCGTTGGCCTGGGCTATTAAATCGGCCAATGATAATGTGGGCGTGGCAGATGTGATCGAATTTGCCCTTGACCCCAACCAGCCATGTATTATTGCGCTTACAACAGCGTTGCCTACGATTACAGAGGCAGTATTTATCAATGGATATTCTCAGCCAGGGTCTTTGAAGGGGCCTATTGCCACCCGCATCATCCGGATCAATATCAATGCGGCCGGTACAGGCGGTAATGCTTTTACGATAACAGGCGATGACGTAACGATTGCAGGTTTAGCAATCTACAGTGCTCCGGGTTATGGCATCCAGGGGACTGCGGTTCCTGCCAGTGTGAGTAACCTGCATATCTGGGGCAATTATATTGGTACGGATAGTACGGGCATTGCAACCGGACTGGGTAATGTGGGAGGAGGCATTGAAATCAATTTAGGAAGTAGTTTCACTCCCTCGAATAATATTACAGTGGGTATTAAGGACGATGGTGTTGATGATGCCAATGAAGGCAACCTGATTACCAGCAGTTCCAGTGGCTCCCCCAATAACGGAGATGGAGTTCTTTACTGGCGTTGTACCAACTCGACGATTGCCGGTAATATTATCGGATTCAACAAAAACGGAACGGGTACTGGTCTGGGCAATTCGAGGGATGGCATTGTGGTAACAGTGGGATGTACCAATGTTGTGATCGGAACTGATGGTGATGGAAGTGCCTCTGACGCAATAGAAGGAAATATTATCGGCCGCAATGGACGCAATGGTATTTTGCTGGCGGCCATATCCACCAATAATATCATTGCGGGCAATACAGTGGGTGTGGACCTGGCAGATGCCGGGGCCGCCAATAGCTATGGCATTGTATTGCTGAATGCTTCAAATAACAGGATCGGTACGGATGGAAATGGTACCAGTGATGCACTGGAAAAAAATGTAATCGGATCGAACACTTTTGCAGGCCTTCGAATCAGTAGTGAAAGCTTTTTTGGCGCTGCTTATGAATCAGGCTCAAATGGCAATGTAATAAAAGGTAATGTCATTGGATCCAATAGTGGGCTTACTGTGAGCCATCCCAATCTGGGGAATGGTGTTGAGCTGCAGGCTTCCTTGTCTCCCTTTACTGTCAATGATAATGTATTTGGTACAGCGGTTAATAATACCGCAGAACGCAATATCATTGTTAACAATGGCACCAATGGTATCCGGGTATTGACCCCGGCGGGTGGGACTGCTGCCACGGGTAATAAATTTTCGGGTAACCTTATTTACAACAATGGCGCCCTGGGTATTGACCTGCAGGGTGGCGGCATTGAGACCAGCGGTGTAACGGTAAATGATGATGGGGATGGTGATGCAGGCGCCAATGACCTGCTCAATGCACCGGTTATTACTTCAGCACGGATTGACGGCAGTGACCTGGTATTGGATGGCTTTAGCCGTCCCAATAGTGTGATTGAATTTTATGTGGCAGATGCAGGCCCCCACCCCAACCCATTGATTGGCACCAAGAGCTTTGGACAGGGTCAGTCTTTTGTGGTACGTGCGCAGGAAGGTGGTACGCTGGGTAGCATTACGGATATTGAAGCTACCACTGGTACTTATGATGCGACCATAGAAGGTGCTGGATCGGGTGGTACACGTACGGAAAACAAGTTCAGCTTCCGTATTCCGCTTGGTTCTATCCCGGCTGTAACAGCAGGTACGCGGTTTACAGCGCTGGCCTATATGAATACCACGGGCGCCGGCAGCACTTCTGAATTTGGCGGGGTATTGGCCATATCGAACCTGCCTGTTCACTTTGCCTCCTTTACCGGAAGGATCAAGGACGGCAAATCATACCTAAACTGGGCTACGACAGAAGAGCAAAACAACAGTTATTTTGAAATACAGAAAAGCACTACGGGCAGTGACTTTGCTGCTATTGGTAAGGTGAGCCCCAAGGGAGGCGTTTACAACCAATACGATTTCACAGATGCTGCCCCATCGGCAGGCATTAACTATTACCGGTTGAAGCAGGTAGACCTTGACGGCCGATCAATGTTCAGTAAGATACTGACGCTGAGGAGTAACCTGGAAAAACTGGAAGTAAAAGCAGGTCCTAATCCATTTGCCGGCAATATCAATATTTACTATCAACTGGAAAAAGGGGAAACGTTACAGATCCGTTTGTATGACCAGGGTGGCCGTACGGTGAAACAATACATTACCAGGGGCGGCGCCGGTGTGAACACATTCAACATTACGGATGTGAATAGCTTACCCAAGGGCAATTATACGCTGGAGCTTACTGGTGAAACGGTGAAGCACAGGCAACAGATCGTCAAGCAATAAATATTAACAATATTAATATAATGCAAAGGCTCCCATAACCGGGAGCCTTTGTATATTAGTGTAATAACCCCAAATAAAACACAACATGAACCGTCTCACCAAAACACTTTTTGCTGTTATTGTTATTGCCATCCTGTCCAGCTGTGCATCCATTGTAAGTAAGAGCAACTGGCCGGTAACGATCCATTCGAATCCTTCGGGCGCCAACGTTACGATCACGAATAAGAAAGGTATTGAAGTATACGCTGGCAAAACGCCCGCTACCATGAAATTGAAATCAGGCTCCGGCTTCTTTGGCAAAGAAACTTATACCGTATTGCTGAAGATGGATGGCTATGACCCCAAAGAATTAACATTGAGTTGCAAGCTGAATGGCTGGTATTTTGGCAATATCCTATTTGGCGGAGTGATCGGCCTGCTCATTGTAGATCCTGCTACCGGCGCTATGTATAAACTGGAAAAGGATTTTCTGGAAGAAACATTAACGAAAGGAGGCGGCGCCACTACGCTTGCACCTGCTCAACAACCAACGCTTCAAATACTGAATAAAGCTGATCTGCCGGCGGATTGGACTAAGCATTTGGTGAGGTTGTAAATTGTCGTGAATCGGCAATCGGCAGTCGTGAATAAGTCGCTACTAATACAATAGGCTGATTAAACGGGACATTCTGTTCGATTTAATCAGCCTCTTGCTATTTTAGCAGGTTATTGAGGAGTTACGCCCTCACCATTCCGTCAATGCGTTTGAGGAGTTCCATACAAGCCCTGCCATTGTGGTAGGGGCATTTCCAAAGACCGGCTTTATCTTCCCATGACATAACGGTCTTATCGGTACCGGATGCCTCATTGAGGACACCCCAACGCCATTCACCAAATTCGGGGTCAATGATATTTTCCCTGATGAATTCCCAGTTATTGAGGGTATGCTTCAGGAAGGCGTTGTCATTGCTAACCTGCCAGGCATGGAAGAACCCTACGAGGGATTCGGCCTGCGGCCACCAATGTTTTTCTTTGACCCATAAATTGGTAGCGCTGTCCTGCTCGTACCACATTCCCCCATCAAAATCCAATCCACGGGCGGCGGCATAGGCCATTTGAAGGGATACTTTTTTTACACGCAGGATCAGTTCTCCATCGGAAATAATATTGGCAGCTTCTGCCAATAGCCAGGAAGCTTCGATATCATGACCAAATGAAACAATGGTACTGCGTGCATGCCAATGTTCATCAAAAAACAATACCTGGTGGTAGGTAATGGGATGTATAATATGGTTCAGGAAATTATTGATGAGGCGGGTAATTTGCCGGCGCAGACCTTCATCGGGCCAGATGCTGTAGAGATTGGTATAGGCTTCCAGCACATGAAGGTGGGTGTTCATGGACTTTTTTTCATTGGCATCTTTGGCGCTTAGGCGAAGGTCTTTCAGCGGCCTCCATTCCTGGTCGAAAGCTTCAAAATAGCCTTCGTTTTCTTTATCGTAGCTAAAGTGTTCAATAATTGTATAGAGTTCAATAGCCCGGTCTTTCACGGTTTCCTGGCGACAAGCTTTATAATATTCGCAGAAGGCATACAAGGTAAAGGCCTGTCCATATACCTGTTTCTTGGTATCAAAGGGGTGACCGGCATGGTCTACCGTCCAGAAGACGCCGCCAATCCCATCATCGGCAAAATGGGTAACCAGGTATTCATAAGCGCGGGTAGCGATGGTGAGGTATGGCTGGTGGCGGGTAAGATTCCAGGCAGCAGAAAAGGTCCATAATATCCGGCTGTTCAGCACAGATCCCTTGGGGGCCAGTATATCGATGGTGTTGTGGTGATCGATGCTGCCATAAAAGCCGCCATATTGTTCATCAATGGCATGGTCCATCCACCAGGAAAGGACGGACTGAAGTTCGTTTTCAATCTCTCGACGGAATAATTGTAGCTGCTGACGTACAGGCTCATCCTGTATAACAGGGGTTGTCATGCGTAAATATAAGTAATGAAATACATAACCGGTAAGTACAACTACGGAGAAGAAACCGTGGATCGTAGAATTTGATTTTAATCAGTTCGGCATGTCCGATACCCAGTTCCGGGAAAAGGTGTTCATTGATTATCAACGCATCATATCAGGCGTTTTTTTTGACCGATCTGTCGCTTTCTACAGTCAGCCCATTCCCCTGTTGATCCAGATAAGTTTGATTGGCCTCAATAATATGCACCAGGGTTCCGGCGGAAGCAGCCGAGCGCAGACCATCGGGAGGGGTGTGCATGACGTAGTCTGTTAGTTGTTCAAGGGTGGAGGTAGCCACATGCAAACGGGTGTCGGAAGAGGCATAATAAATAAACACGGTACCGTCTTCATCGGCAATCCAACCATTGCAGAACAAGACATTGGAGACATCCCCTATTCTTTCGGCTCCTTCGGGGGCCATAAAATAACCCGCGGGTTTGTAAATCACTTTGGTCAGGTCCTGCAGGTCGGTCATGAACAGGTAGAGGACGTACCGTAATCCTGCAGCGGTATTTCTTACACCATGGGCCATGTGCAGCCAGCCCTGGCTGGTTTTGAGGGGTTCGGGCCCCAGGCCATTCTTGGCTTCATATACGGTATGGTACATTTTGTGGTCGATCACCCGTTCCTCTGTTATTTCGGCTTGTTCAATGGATCTACTCAGGCCAAAGCCAATGCCGCCGCCGCTACCGGCGTTGATGAAACCATCCTGTGGGCGTGTATAAAAAGCATATTGTCCATTGACCAACTCAGGATGCAATACCACATTACGTTGCTGTGGGGAGGGGGTTTTAAGATCGGGCAGTCGTACCCAATTCACCAGGTCCCTTGTGCGGGCGATGCCACACTGGGCAATGGCAGCGGACTGATCGGCATCGGGCGCGCTGGGGTCCCTTCTTTCTGTACAGAAGATACCGTATATCCATCCATCCTCATGTTGCACTACGCGCATATCATAGATATTGGTATCGGGTGTGGCAGTTTCGGGCATCTGGATGGGGTAATCCCAGAATTTGAAATTATCAATGCCATTGTCACTTTCTGCGACGGCAAAAAAGGATTTGCGGTCCAACGCTTCTACTCTTGCAATCACGAGGTATTTCCCTTTCCATTTGATAGCGCCGGCATTGAATACTGCATTGATGCCAAAACGTTCCATCAGGTGTGGATTGGTATCATAATTCAGGTCATAACGCCAGAATATGGGTGTATGCTGGTGGGTGAGTACGGCATTTTTGTAACGTTGATAAATACCATTGGATGATTCGATTGCTTCGTTGGGTATACGGACCAATTGATCGTAACTGTTTTCCAGGTGTTCTAATCGTTGAATAAATCCTTTATACATCTTGTTTCTTTTATTGATACTTCGATACGCCTGAGAGCTTCGAGCCACGAGCTGCGAGCTTCGAGCGAATACAACTGCTGGCTAGTGGGAAGTGATTAACAGCCTTTAATCCTCTAGCTTGTCCCACCAGGTTCTTTTAAGGATGAGGACTATGATGAGTAAAATAGCTACGGTGATCAGCAAGGGGAGCTGTAACCACAGTACAATGTACATGGGCAGCAGGGTGAGGCAGCATTGTGCTATAATGCCCAGTGCTACATTGAACATATCGAGCTTAAAACGCTTATTGGGCACAAAGGAGGGGTCTTCTGCTATCACCAGGGCATGAATAGGCTGCCAGAATCCCCAGGGTTTGACGGTACGGTAAAAGCTTTTTAATATGTGGGAATCGGTAGCTGGCGCAGTATAGGTGCCCACGATACAGCCAGCCAGGGATACCAGGAATAACAAAGGCCAATTGTACAGAGGAAGGCCCTTGAACAGGTAAGGGAATACCAACGCCGCTACAATACCGCTGGTCATACCCCAGAAGAAACCATGTGCATTAAACCGCCACCAATACCATTTGAGCACATTGGCGGCAATGTAACCTCCGTACAGGGCGCCTACGATCCATTGCAATATGCTGTTGACATTTTTAGCATAGAACCCCAACACGATGCCTATTGCCACCACGGTTATTCCGGCCAGGTAATTCATAGAGATCACGCGTTTATTGGAAGCCTGGGGGTTCACATATTTCAGGTAAATATCGTTTACGATATAGGCTTGGGCGGCATTGAGGGTGCCGGAAAAAGTACCCATGAATGCGCCCAATAATCCGGTCAAAACCAGACCCAGGATACCCATGGGCAAGAAGGCATTGATGGTAGCGGGCAACACTTTTTCGAAGTCGGTGCCTGTTGTGGTGGCGCCAAGGTCCAACTGATCATAATACAACAAAGCCAATACGGTTAACCCGATGACCATTGAATAACGGATGGGCAACAGGATGATGGATACAAAGCCGCTCATTTTAGAAGCATCCCGGGGAGAGCGGGTGGATAATACTTTCTGCATATCATAATTAGGGGTCGGCCCGGCCAGGCTGGCCAGTACACCTTTGAACAGCATCATCATAAAGAAGATACCAAAGAGGCCAAATCCATCCTCGGCAATCTTCTTATTGGCATCTGGTATTATCTGGCTCCAGTTGAGATTGAGTTTCCAACCAAAGAAAGGATTGTCCCACCCAGCAGGTACGGTCAAGGAACGTCCATGCAAATGGATCATGGCGATGACGGCAATGGAAATGCATGCCACGGTCATTACACAATACTTGATAACATCACCCAATACAATGCTGTGCATACCGCCCAATATGGAATAGAACATGGCAAAGAGGGTGAAGATGATGCCATAAAAATGGGGTACAAATTCTTTGGAGACGGCAAAGGGAATATAATCTTTCACCAGTTCCCAGGGCACAAAGATCTCAATGAACTTACCAAGGCCCACAAAGCCATAGGCCAGGAAACCGAAGCAACTGAGCAAGGCAAAGGCGACTACAATATTGTGGGAACCCTGTACGCCTTTGCCGCTAATGCCAAACCGGGTAGCCAGCCATTCGGCTCCGGTAATAGCATTTGACCGGCGTAACCACTTAGACAGGAACATCATCATAAATACCTGGTTAAAAACAGGCCATAGCCAGGGTATCCAAAGGCTTTTCATACCATACACAAAGCAGAGGGCTACCATCCACATGGTACCGCTGATATCGAACATATCAGAAGCATCGCTTAATCCCAACATATACCAGGGCAGCTTTTTGCCGCCCATGAGGTAGTTTTCTTTGTTGGTACGCGCCTTTTTTCTAAGTACCCAACCTATCACTACCATGGTTGTGAGATAGGCAACGATGATACTACTATCGAGCAGGGTTAGTTTCATACAGTTTATACTTCGCTACATCTTTCTCAAATAAAGTTTTATCTGATTCATAGAACTTAATAAAATCAGCTTCGGAGGTTTGGCCTTTATAAGGAGCATAATAATGCATCTTATTATTCCAGCTGGCCAACCCATGATTGCGCCATACCAATACATAGGATAGCTGGTGATTGCCCAGGGTCTTTAACAAAGTTTCTGTCCACCAATTGGCATAGGGAATGGCTTCATAGCCCGTTTCGGAAAAGGCGGCCAGCTTATTCTTTTCGTGGGCTACGGTGTCCAGTATACCTAATAAGGCATGGGTATTTTTCAGGAACCAGTCATTGGTAAGGGGATCTTCATACTGGTAAGCGTCAAAGGCCACCATGTCTACCATATCATCATCGGGGTAGCGTTGAAGGAATTCTTCTTTTGTTTTAAAGTCGCCGCTGGTGCTGTATACATACAAAAGCTGATGTACCTTTTTTTCCTGCTGCAGGTAATACTTAGTAAAGCGCCAGAGGGTTTTAAATTCAAATTCGGTACAGGCATTGCGGCCCCACCAGAACCAATTGCCGGTTAATTCATGCCAGGGCCTGAATAGAACGGGTATTGGTTCCCCTTTTTTTCCTTTTAAGGATAGCAGAAAAGCGGCTACTTTATCGAGCCATTCTTTGTAAAAAGCATGTTGAATACCACCGGGTAAAATGGATGCCACCGTACCGTGGGTAGTATCCCAGGCACCCTTTTCTTTACCGAGGGGACTGCGGGCATGCCAGCTAATGGTGATCACGCCGCCCCTTTCATAACCTTCCTGTATGTATTGGCGCATTTTTTTAAAGGGTATACCATCGAGGTTGTTGGGACTATCCATTTCCAATCCACCCAGGTCCCAGCCATACACAGCGGGGTAATCGCCGGTCACTTCTTTTACATCGCTTTTACCGGCCACGTATTTCCAGCCCACACCATAGGCAAGGTCGTCCTGGTGGCCAAACATAATTCCGGTAGTGGCCAGTTTTTTCAGGTTGCGGTACAAGTTGACGGTCTCTTTGGTAGCATCGGGGTCAGCCGGTGTATCCTGTGCCACCAGGCAGGTGGCGCATACCAGGCCCACTATCCATGCGAATATTTTCTTCATGCTTTATTTTATGCCTTTGTTTGCCTTGCCTTATTTTACCAACAGGATATTATCAAATAACAATGTTTTGGGATCATCATTGATCTGCATGATAAAGGTTTCCAATTCTGAAACACCAGCATTCTTGAAGATACCCAGGTCGAACTTATAATAGGTCCATACATTGGGCGGAATGGTCAGGGTTTGGTCGTTGGTCCAATTAAAGTTAAACTTCATTTTCTTCTCTACATCGGCGCCCTTGATCCAGAAGGTAACATATTTATAAGGCGCCAGTACGGCTTTTACCTTGGCATGTAATTGCATACCTCCCCAGGCACCGCTGTAAGCGGCCTGCATGGACGCTGTGCCGCTTATTTTTTCGGCAGTAAAGGGGGAATTGGTAAGGCTCCAGGACCAATCTTCCCAATCGGTATGCAAGGCATCTTTAAAGATGGCATAGGCCGCCTCTACATTGGTGAATACCTGGGTGGTGGTCATGGTACCAGAGGCATTGGTGATAACCAGTTTACAGGTATTGACGGCCGTTGCGGGCATGTTGATGACCAGTTTCTTTTTTTCTTTCGATACAATGGTGGCTTCAGTGGTGGTTCCATCCAACAATACCTTACTAACACTTTCGAGGTTGCCACCGGTAAGGGTAATGGTAGAGCCTGTCTGGAAATCAACCGGGAAAGCACTGGCCACGGTGGGTAGGGCCACCACAGAAAAAGCAACTTTAACAGACTTACCATCTACGTTGGTGAAAATAATGTTCTGATCGCCGCCATTGGCTGTATCAGGCACACGGAATATAACAGCGTCCGAAGTATTAAATACAGGGTTAAAGGCTGCTGGTACATTGCCGTTATCAAATACGATGGACCGCATATCGGCCAGATCGGCACCGGTTAAGGTCAACACGGTGCCGCCAGAGGCTTTTACCGGGTCCAGTTTATCGGCGCGGGGATTGGCACGACCTTCGTTGGCATCTTTTTTACAAGACAGGATCAGCAAAGTAGTGACTGCCATCAGCATCCCAGCCCTGGTTATATTGAGAAGGATAGATTTCATATTCGTTTAGTTTTAAGCAATTGTTATTAAACTGTCGCTTTAAGGTGAGCCGCCCTTCAGCGCAGCAAGGCTGCCCCACAGGGCGACCCACCTTTGGTATAATTAATAATAGGCAATGGCTGGTTCTTTCAGTTTAGGGTTCTCTACTGTTTCTGATTGAGGAACAGGCAAGAATAATTGGCTGGGCGCACTCAATATTACCTTGAGGCTATTGACGGTACCATTGTCATTGTAATTGCCCCGCTCCTGTTTAGAGATCATTTCCTTTGCTTTTTCAAATCCCTGGCGCTGGATATCGAACCAGTAATCGCCCTCAAAGGCAAACTCCACTTTGCGCTCATGGAGCAATATATCTTTGGTAAGATTGGTAACGGCGGTTAATTGTGCGCGGGTATGAACAGCATTGAATGCGGCCAGCGCCGTACCATCGGCAGTGGAGCTACCGCTGCCCATCACGGCTTCGGCATAAATGAGCAATACATCGGCATACCGCAGGATATAAGTACACATACTGGTATGAGGGCCATTTACGGGTTCATCGGCCCGTTTAGGCCCTACAATGTATTTCTGTACATTGGAACGTGTAGGTGTTTTGATCTTAAAATCATTGGTTGCGGCAGTGGTGGTATCATACATAAATCCAGCGGGAAAGTTCTCATTGATCCAATCGGCTTTTTTAAATCCATGCTGCATGACAGACCAGTCGCGCCTTTTATCATCAGCGGCATAACCCGTAGCGGGATCCAGCATATCGAGGGAAGGAACGCAGGCGGAATAGCCATCGGCCGTAGTAGGTTTTGGTTTCAGGAGTGGCTGAGGGCCCAGGTATTGCTGGTAGGGATTGCCGCCATTCCAGCTCATGGAAGCCTGCCATTGGAGGGCAAACAGTGACTCTTTATTGTTGTTGGCTTTGGAAGTTGTGAACATGTACTGATAGTTGTCCACCAGTCCTATTTTACCGGAGGCGGTAGCATAATCAATTACTTCTTTTGCTTTGGCTTTTGCATTGTCGTACTCCTTATTGTACAAATACAATTTAGCCATGAGGCCTTTGGCGGAATATTTGGTAACGCGGCCTGGCTGATAAGGATCACCGGGCAGGTTGGCTTCGGCAAATTTGAGATCTTCCAGGGCAAAGCGCAATACATCTTTCTGGAAATAACGGGGCACTGCATATTTGCCAGGAGCTGTGAGGGAGATGGGATCTTCTACAATGGGCGCATCGCCAAAAGCACGGGCAATGTAGAAATAAGCAAAACCACGGATAAACCTGGCTTCGGCTATGCCTTGTGTAAGGTAGGCTGCGTTTCCTGCCTTGGCGGCTTTTTGTTCAAAGGTTTTAACCAGTACAGCTGCATTGCCGGCGGCCTTGTAACAGGATTTCCAGGTGGCGCCTACCAAGCCATCGGTACTTTGTACATTGAAATTGTAGAAGGTCTTATAATTGTCATCCCTGGTGTACAAGGTCCCTCCCATTACATCGCCTACATCAATAAAGGCTTTGTCGAACCAATCGCCCCATACGGAATTGTACAGGATGCCGGTAGCACCATTTACTTCGGTGGCGTTGTTGTAATAATTATCGAGGGTGGGACTCGTTTCGGAAGGATGGTCGAGGAACGTTTTTTTGCAGGAGGTAAGAACACTACCGGCAAAAAGGGCTGCTATGATGAGTTTTGATTGCATGGTGTTGAGCTTTAAATGGCTATTAGAATTCAATGTTTGCGCCGATGGTAATGGTACGGGGATTGGGATAATGGCCGTCATCAATATTCATGCGGGTTACGTTGTTGTTTAATGAACCCAGGTCGGGATCATAGCCGGAGTAGCCGGTAAATGTATAGATGTTCTGTGCTGATACATATAAGCGGGCATTGGTCAATTTGGCTTTACTGATCAGGTTCTTAGGCAGGTTGTATCCCAGGGTAAGGGTTTGTATCCGCAGGAAGGAACCATCTTCCACAAAGCGATCTGAAATGCGGAAGTTGTTGTTGTGCCAGGGATTAAAGCGGGGTAAAGCGCCATTGGTATTGGTGGGGGTATACCTGTTCAGCACATCCTTGGACTGGTTATTGTAAGCATTGGTGAGCCCTTCGGTATGGCGGCGTACAATATTGAAGATCTTAGCGCCTACGCTTCCATACAGGAATACACCCAGGTCGAAGTTTTTATAAGACACGGTATTGTTGAACCCGAAAGTGAATTTGGGGTTTGGATTACCGATGAACTCCACATCTTTATCGTCGATCACTTTATTACCATCGAGATCCCTGTACATCACATCACCCAGCCAATAGGTTTTCATACCTACAGGTAAACCCCAGGCCGTGCCACTATTCAGTTGGTCCATGGAACGGAACAAACCATTGGTTACATAACCATAGAAAGCGCCAACGGGCAGTCCTTGTTTGGTGAGGGTTACTACAGGGTCGTTGCCTGAGTAATCCGTTTTTACCCTGCCGGTAATGGCGGCATCGGGTGTATTGAGGCGATTGAGGATGTTTTTGTAATGGCTAAAGGTGAGGGTTGTTTTCCAGGTGAGTGCTTTGGTTTGGATATTGTAGGTGGTGAGGGAGATATCGATACCGGTATTGGTCATTTCACCATCATTGGCGATGGGTGTCCAGATGTCATTCCAGTTGTTGGGATTGGTTTGTTCGCCCAGGCCGGAGAAGTCGCCCAGCTGGGTGGCCAATAGCATATCCGTGGTTACTTTTTTGTAGAGATCGATGGTGAGGTCAACGCGCCTGTTGAACAAGGAGGCGTCAATACCGGCATTGTAGGTGATGACAGATTCCCAGCCCAGGTCGGGATTGCCTACGTTGCGGGGAATACCACCGGGGCCAAAGGGGCCTTCGGTGAGGAGGCGGATATTGGTGGTATAAGAATTGGCAGCCACGTTCTGGTTACCTACTGCGCCTGCCCCTACTCTTAATTTCAGGTAATTGAGCCATTTGATGTTTTGCATAAAGGCTTCATTGCTGGCAGTCCAGGAAACGGATGCTGCGGGGAAATAACCTACGCGGTTATTTTCACCAAATGCGGAGGAGGCATCGCGGCGTATGGAAGCGCTCAAGGCATATTTTTCATCGTAGGTATAATTCAAGCGGGCGAAATAGGACTCCATACTCCACTCACCTGTACCCGCTCCTATCTGCTCTCCCGATCCATTACCACCTGCACCGGCAGCCAGGGAAGGCAGGTTGAGGGTTAGGTTGGTTCGGTAGGCCTGAATATTATCCCATTTGGAATATTGAGCTTCATGGCCGCCAGTAGCATTGACGGCGTGTTTGCCAAAGTTGTTGTTGTAGGTGAGGTAGCTTTTTACGGCCCAGTAGTAGCTATTGCCTCTTTCTTCGCGCAGGTGGCTGGGACTTAGGATGATCTCTTTGGACGCTTCGTTTTGTACAAAGGGCTGATAAGCCTTGCTGCTGGAAAGGTTAAAATCATAGTTTACTTCATTTCTGAAGGTAAGTCCTTTGAAAATGGTGAGGTCGGCATAGAGGCTTCCGAATGCTTTGGATTGAATGGTACGCACATCGCGCATTTCGGCCAGGGCTACGGGATTGCGGGGATTACCGAATGTAATGCCACCGATGGAAGTGGTAGTAGCATAATTGCCATCGAATGTACGAATGGGAGCAGCGGGGCTGTTGTAGAGGACTACACCGGTTACGGCATCAAATCCATCGGTAAGGGCTATTTTTTGGTTGCTACGGGAGAGGTTGGCGCTTACGCCTGCCCGCAGCCAGGTCTTCACCTGTTGATCGAGGTTGAAACGCAGGGCATAGCGGTTAAATTCGGACCCGATGATGATACCAGTTTGATTATAATAGTTGCCTGAGAAATAATAATTGGTTTTGCCCTGACCACCTGAAAAAGAAAGCTGGTGATTCTGGATGAGGCCTGTTCTGAAAATGGCATCCTGCCAATCGGTTCCGCCACCGAGTAAAGCGGGGTTCTTGAATTCGCCGGTACTGTCCATGCCGTCACCGGCCGCCCTTACCTCATTCACCAGCGAATTGAGGTAACCGCCATATTCCTGCAGATTCATGATGGGGAGTTTTTTAGGGATGGATTGCCAGCCGTAATAGGTATCATAGGCAATTTTTCCTTCACCTGCTTTACCACGTTTTGTATTGATCAATACGACGCCATTGGCTGCACGGGAACCATAAATAGCCTGTGCAGAGGCGTCTTTCAGGATGTCGATAGAAGCGATATCGGAAGGGTTTAGGCTGGCCAATACGCTTTGTCCGGTTTGGCCTGATCCGCCGCCCAATACGTTTTGCTCGAGGCTGCTGATAGTGCCGCCCATGGGCACGCCATCAATTACATAGAGGGGATCGTTGCCATTTACGCTGGTGATACCCCGAACGCGAACGGATACACCGCCGCCGGGCTGTCCGCCATTGCTACTCACGGTTACCCCTGCTACCTTGCCCTGGATGGCCTGATCGGCGCCTGCTACGGGAATGTTTTTCAGGTCGCGTTCGGTAACAGAAGAAATGGAGGAGGTTACATTGGCACGTTTGGCAGTACCGTAACCAATCACCACTACTTCATTCAACCTGTTATCGGTAACCTGCAGGGTAGCCAGTACATTGGTCTTGCCTTCGATGGATATTTCCTGGTTATCCATGCCTACATAGGAAACGATCAGGGTTTTAGCATTGGGAGGAACGGCAATTTTGAAAGCGCCGTTGGCATCGGTGGTGGCCGTTAGCTTCTCCCCTTTCACACGTATGGTAGCATTGACGAGCGGAGCGCCGTTTTGATCGGAAATGATACCAGCAATATTTTTTTGCTGTGCAAAAGCGAAGGAAATGGCGGATAGGCATAATAAGACAGCCAGCAGTATCCGTGGGAATACTTTGATTCTCATATAGCAAGTATGTTTGACCCAAAAATATTCCTGTCAATCATACACTACAAATACTTTTTTAACCAATTCAGGTATTTTTTATCCACAATACCAGTCTAATCAAATTAGTATTTTTCTTAAAACAGGCTAGCACAGCGCATTATGTCAATTTTACAAACAAAACATTGTCCTGATACTTTATTTACAATTCTTTGTATAAATTTGATAACACACCAGTATTTATCTCCTTATTTATGAGTAAAGCGGCCAAGAATGATATCCTCCGGGAGATCACTCCCCTTACGCAAAGCGATTGTTTTACCTTGTTTTCACGGGTAAAAGAAGGTTTTGATTTTCCGCTTCATTATCATGAAGAGTTTGAGCTAAACTTCATACAACATGCCAAACATGCGCAACGGGTAATTGGGGATCATATGGAGGAGATCGAGGATATTGAGCTGGTACTGGTAGGCCCCAACCTGCAACATGCCTGGTTTACGCATAAGTGTAAAGGAAAGGAAATCCGCGAGATCACAATACAATTCCACAAAGACCTTTTTGATGAGAAGTTACTCCGCCGTAACCAGCTGAACTTTATTCGTACGATGTTTGAGAAATCGGTACGGGGTATTTTATTTTCGCGGGAAACAGCACAGCAAGTAGCGCCCCGCCTGATTGACCTGAACCGCAAGCATGGTTTTGATTCGGTATTGGAGCTCATGTCGATATTGCATGACCTTTCCACTTCGCGCAATATGCGAACGTTATCGGACTCCTCCTTCCATACAGCAGAGCCCTTTAGTTACAATAGCCGCCGGATAGAAAAGACGTTTGAGTATATGAACCAGAATTTTGACAAGGCGGTGGGTCTGGGCGAGGTGGCCAAACTGGCCAATATGTCGGAAGTAGCTTTCAGCCGTTTTTTCAAACAACGTACAGGCAATACATTTATAGACAGTTTAACGGAGATCAGGTTGGGGCATGCCTCCCGGATGTTGATCGATACGACGCAGTCGATAGCGGAGATCGCTTACCATTGCGGGTTCAACAACATTTCCAACTTCAATCGCATTTTCAGGAAAAAGAAAGGGTGTACCCCCAGGGAATTCAGGGAAAGCTTTTCGGGGAGAAGGATATTTATTTAATCCCCGCCCTAAAGGGAGGGGCAATACCCTAGAGAGCGGGGCAATACTCTAAAAGGCGAAGCAATACAGGGGATATACAATTCATTGGGCTAAAGCCCAACCCTATTTATAGCCTTTTTTGGTCCTCGCCCTAAAGGGCGAGGCAATACAGGGAGAAGCGATCTTATAGTTCAAAGATCAATTGGTCATCACGGTTCTCGACGGGAATCCTACGCATAAAATTATCATAGCCGGCCTCATTTTCATGGCTGCTCACCGCACCATAAGCATCCAGGCTGTACCCTATTAATCCATCCCTGGCTTCGATGAGGTACAATATGGAGGAGTCATCAGGATTCGACTCTCCTTCAAAACGGAAAATCCTGATAATCTTCAGGTCTTCGGGCTGATAGTTCTTCCCCCGCCCTGCGGTAAAGCCTTCGGGAGTCCAACGGAACTCATTGTCCTTCTTTTCCAGTCTTAATTTTTCCAGTACCTGTAATACGGTAGTCATTTGTCCGGAGGTGTTCATGGCGGCTTTTAGGAGGCTATTTTCAAAAGCTATGCCATGAGGGAGGGCTTCGGGAGGGGGGCATCAGGGTAAAGGGCCGCTGCCATAAGGGGATTTTTTGTATAGATAAATCCACAATCATGAAGGGTTGATCGGTTGACAAGTTGAGCGGTTCAACAGGGCAGGATAATAAAGAAGGGCCGAGAAAGGGAAGCAATGAAGGCAACTCATTGGGCTAAAGCCCAACTATGTTTATAATCTTTTTTGTCCCTCGCCCTAAAGGGCGAGGCAATACAGGGCAGGACGAGGCAATAGCCCAAAGGGCTGGACAATAGGAAGGGGGAAAAAGCGCGGGGCAAAGAAAGGCAAATACCTTCAGGGCAAGGAAACCATTGGTCAGTATATGTGTTTAAGGATAGATGCACAGGAGTTAGCACGGTTCATGACGGCTTTCTATCATTTCACAGATCATTAACTAATATTTCTGGCGGGTATGGTACTACTTTGCAACCTGTTCAACCTTTATTTATGAGAGTATTCATCGTTATTGTAGTCTTTTTTGTAACGTATGCGCTGCATGCAGAAACTACGCCATTGGATAGTCTGCTTCAGCGGCGGCAATATTTTCAACTTCGTGCAGCACTTTCCTCAGCCTCCCAGGACCAACTGCCTGAACACCGGAGATTGTATTTTCAAGCCTTCGTCAACAATTTCTTTCATGAGGGAGCGACCTCCAACAAGGATATCGAGACGCTATTCAAAAAGTATAGTGGCCAGTTTACAGATAAGGAGCTGGGCAGGTTGTTGGGCAAAAAGATCGACAACCATGCAAAGCTCTATGAATATCAACAGGCGCATACCACGAGTGCCCTATTACTGTCCAAATACGGTCATACGCTGAGTGAGGAGGAGAAAACGGACGTGGTTAATTCGGACCTGATCTGGAAGGGGCTGGAAAAGGTGCCGGCACAGCGCACACGCATCCGCAAAGACAGCCGGGTATTTTATAAACGGGATAAGGCGGGACTGATCAATGTCCCGGTGCAGTTCAAGGACAGCACCTTCGATTTTGTATTTGACACAGGGGCCAACTTATCGGTAATCACTGAAAGTTATGCCATCAAAGCTGGACTGGATGTACACAATGTAGTGTTTAAGGTAAAGGCCATTACGGGCATTGATGTGGATGCCAAACTGGGTGTGGCTAAATTGCTGAAGCTGGGTGATGTGGAAGTAGAAAATGTAGTGTTCATCGTATTTCCGGACAGTGTTTTATCCTTTGCCGGGGGCGCCTATACCATCAATGGTATTATTGGCTTCCCGGTTATTGAACAACTGCAGGAAGTACGCATCCACAAAGCTGGCTTTATTGAAGTACCACAGGAAGCGGTCGATAAATCCATCCACAATTTTGGCCTTGATGAGCTGACGCCGGTTGTACATGTAATGGTGAATAAGGATTCATTGGCTTTCACATTCGACACCGGGGCACAAACCACGGACCTCAACCAGCCTTTTTATGAACAATATAAATCTGCTATTGAAGCCTCGGGCAAACGCTATGATATGCAGCAAGGCGGTGCGGGTGGTTACACCAGCTCCAAAGCCTGGCGGGTACCAATCACGGTATTTACAATAGGCGGGCAGACGGTTACGATTCCCAACCTGGGCGTAAAAACCACCAACACCAACAGTAAAGACAGTTTTTATTATGGCAATCTGGGACAGGATGTGATGTCGCAGTTCGGTGAATTGGTGATCAATTTCAAGTATATGTATGTGGATTTTGTGAAGTGAGGAAAACAATTCCTTGGGCTAAAGCCCAACCCTATTTATAATCTCCTTTGGTCCCCCGCCCTAAAGGGCGGGGCAATACCCTTTAATGTCGATGTAATACACTTTTGAATTGAACCAATACCCTAAAGGGCGGGGCAATACAAAGCAGGACTTCCGGGACTTGAATGGCTTATTGATTATCCGCGGTCTCCGCCGCCTTCGTCCATACCTCCACCTTCACTGCGGTTATTGCGTTTGAAGAGGTTGAAGTCGGATTTACCAAACTTATAAGTAAAAGTTATGCGGAAGCTGCGCACATTGCGGCGACGATAGGAATCCTGGTAAAAGTTGTCGGTATCATATATGGTACCCCAACGGCGTGAATTGAATACGTCGTTCACACTGAAGGTAAGGGTACCCTTATTGCCCTTCAGAAAATCCTTGCGCAAGGCAGCATCCACACTCAACTGATCCTTACGCTTGCCCTGGGGCAATACCTCGGGCGACTCATATTCTCCAATGGTTTGGAAACTTAGTTTATCGAACAGTTTCGACTTGCTGGAAATGCGGTAATTGGCGATCAGCTTGGCCTCCCAATTGAAGCCATCATTGCTCAAATCGATCTTGTCGAGCTTTGCATTTACCCGGGTGTACTGCATGCTTACCGTAGGGGTGAAATCAAAGTTCTTACCTATTTTTTGCTGCAGGGTCAACTCACTACCCCATACGTTTTCGGTATTGGCATTGATAAAAGTGCTTAGAATGGCATTGGGATCAACAGCGGCATTATTGAGTTGCTCATACTGTTTTGCAGTAATGGTATCACTATACTGGGTGATCTCTCCTTCGGTATGGCTGTAATAAACCACTCCAAGGAAGCTACCTGAACTATAGGTTTTATTGTAGTTGAACTCAAAGGAGTTGGTAAACTCTGGCTTGAGGGATGGGTTACCCTGCCGCAGGTTGAGGGGATCGTTGATGTCCACAAAGGGATTCATTTGCCAGAAATTGGGCCGACGAATACGGCGGGTATAATTGACCTGGATATCTTCACTTTCGCTGATGGCCTTGGTAATAAAGAGACTGGGGAACAAGGCATCGAACAGGTTATTCAACTTTTCGGGATAGGTATATCCAAACTTCTTTGCGCTGTCGATAAGCTCACCGTCGAACTTTGAATATTCAGCGCGGAGCCCCAGCTGGTAAGTGATATTGCCCAGCTTACTGCTGTAGGTAGCATAGGCGGCATTGACCATTTCGCGGTACTTGTAATTGTTGCTCAATGCCAATTTTGTTTCGGCACCATTGGCCAAGGCAAATGCATTGAACTGGCTACGATAGTTGTTGATATAAGAGCGAATACCGGTTTCAAACTTGGTGTGCTCGCCCATTGGGTCGGTAAAATCTACCTGCATGGTTACCTGGTCATTATCATCATTGCCATCATTACGAACGATATTGGTATTGGCAGCGGGAGTGCCATCGGGTTTAAAATAGTGGTTGGTAATGAGTGAACTGTTGCTACCGCCACCCGTATTGTAGCTGATATCGGCACTCAGTTCCTTACCCGCTTCGGCAAACTTGTGTTTGTACAAAAGCTGGGTATTGCTCCTATTGAAATTGCCTTTGCTGTTGGCTATACGGTCGCCATATTGGGTAAGTTCGTTATTGAGGTTGGTGTAACGTTGGTCCTGGGTTTCGTCATTGCGGTCATTACCGCTTACGAAGTTCTGGGAAAGGGTGAAGGTATTGCGATTGTCTATGAAGTAATCGACGCCGAAACGTACGGAACCAAACTTGCGGAAACGATCAGCTTCTGATTGCTGGTTGAAATAATCGGTTGCAATGCCTGCTTTCCTGTTTTGGCGGAAGGATTTGCTTTTGGCAATACCCCCGGATTGGTTGTAGTTGCCACTGGCAAAGAAGTTGAATTTATTCTGGCGCAGGTTGAGGGTAAGGTTGCCATTGAGGATATCGGGATAACCGGCACCTATGGAAGCCAGGCCATTCAAGCCCAGTTTTTTGTTCTTTTTGAGGATCACATTGATCACACCACCGGTACTGGCTGCATCAAATTTAGCTGAGGGATTGGTAATAAGTTCAACGCGCTCAATATTATCGGCCGGGATCTGATCGAGGGTAAGAATGGTTGGACGGCCATCCACAAATATCTGGGGAGTGCTGTTGCGTAAGGTAACGTTACCATCCACATCCACGCTCACGGAAGGAATATTCTTCATCACATCGATGGCGGTACCGCCAGCAGCAGTAAGGCTTTTGTCGACATCGAAGAACTTGCGGTCGATGCCCATTTGGAGAGCGGGCTTTTGCCCGGTTACGGTGACGACATCGAGGGTATTGGCATCCTGTTCCAGTTTGAGGTTGCCCAGGTCTTGTTCAGCAGCACCGGCTCCGCCTTTTCGGAAGGCTACGGACTGGTCAAATTCTTTATACCCGATGATGGTGATATTGAGCCGGTAATTGGCGGAAACAGGCAGGTTTTCGATGTTAAAATCGCCATTGGGCTGTGACAGCATACCGCCAGCCAGGCTGTCTTTGGCTTGTCCGTCTGGTCCTTTCAGGATGAAGTAGAGGCGAACGGAAGCGGCTTCTACGCCTTTATTGGTCTTTGCATCTACAATCCTTCCATACAAACGGCCATGGGGGGCTTCGCGGTGGTCGCCACCGGCACGGTTCCTATCCTGGGCAAATACATTAATGGCCAAACAAACAAGGGCGCACAAACTTCCTATTTTTCTCATTACCGGGTAAAAATTACGTCATTAATAGATTGACTCTCTTTGGAATACAATTAGACGCTGAATAGTGGGCATCCTTGCAGGGCTGGAGATTTTGGCATTGCTTTAACATTTGGGGAAGGAATCTATGAGCTGCGAGCTTTGAGTGAAAACAGACATTGAGGCATGCATCAGGGCGTCCCAACCTTTTGGGGCAAACAAAAATGCAGATCAATTGCCTGAGCAGCAAATAACCTGCATTTATCACGGGTAAGCACAATCATTCAGCAATAGTCGCCGTTTTTAACAGCCCTGAATGGTTGGATCACTGGTTTAGACTTCCTCTTTAGCGAGTTTATGATAATCGTCCTGTAATTTTTTCTGTATTTCACCGGGTACGGCGGCATAATCTTCAAACTGCATGCTGAACTTGGCCCTACCCTGAGTAATGGACCGCAGGGAGGAGGAATAATCATGCATTTCGGCCAGGGGTACTTTGGCAAGTATCCTGGTAAAATGGCCTTCAGAATCCATGCCTTCCACAATGGCCCGGCGGGTTTGGAGATCGCCAATAACGGCTCCTGTAAGATCGTCGGGACAAAGTACTTCTACATGGTAGATCGGTTCGAGTATCTGTGGATCGGCCTGAGCAAAGGCTTGTTTAAAGGCCATGAGTCCTGCAATCTTGAAAGAGATGTCATTGGAATCAACAGGGTGCATTTTGCCATCATAAACGGATACGCGTACATCGCGTACAAAGGAACCAGTTTGCGGGCCTTCGTGCATTTTTTCCATGACGCCTTTTAGAATAGAAGGCAGGAAACGGGTATCGATCGCGCCCCCTACAATACAATTGTAATAAACCAGTTTACCGCCCCAATCGAGTGGATGTTCCTCACGGCCGCGCACGTTAAGCCCTTTGGGATCGGGCATGCCTTCATACCAGGGTTCTATGCGCATAAATACTTCTCCAAACTGGCCATTGCCGCCGGATTGCTTTTTATGGCGGTAATTGGATTCGGCCATACGGCGGATGGTTTCGCGATACGGAATGCGGGGCCTGGAGAATTTCACTTCTACGCCATGGAGGTGTTCAATGCGCCATCGGATGACGGTAAGGTGTAATTCGCCTAAACAGTGAATAATGGTTTGTTTCAGTTCTTGTGAAAACTCCACCCGGATGGTGGGATCCTCTTCGGGCAACTGGTGGAGGGCCACAGAAAGTTTCTCCTCCTCCCCTTTTCGCACTGATTCAATGGCCATGCTCATATTGGCCATGGGGAAGATGATGGGTTCCAGTTCGAGGTTTTTCCCTTTTTCGTGCAGGGTATTGTTGACATGTGTATTTTTCAGTTTGAGGGAAGCGCCGATATCACCTGCTACCAGTTCAGGCACATTGATGCGTTTATTGCCTTCTACGACAAACAGCTGGTTGAGCTTTTCGGAAACGCCGGTTGTTTCATTGACCAGCTCCATTCCGCTTTTAAGGGTGCCTGAGTATACTTTGAAGAAAGACAATTCGCCTACATGGGGCTCTGATACTGTTTTATAAACAAAAAGGCAGGCAGGCCCGGCAGCATCGCAAGGAAGCAATTGCTGGGAAGCCACCAATTTGGCGGGGCGCATTTCATTCGCACTGGGGCAGACATTATCTATAAATCCCATGAGGCGACCGCTTCCCATATTCCGTTCGGCAGACAGGCAGAATAAAGGAAAAAGATCATGGTTGATCATCGCTTTTTTCATGCCTTCTTTCATTTCATCTTCATCCAGTTCGCCTTTGTCGAAATATTTTTCCATGAGGGCTTCATCATTGCCTGCTATAGCCTCTACCAGCTCGCGGTGCAATTCATCGGCCTTAGCCTTTTCCTCATCGGGAATGGCCATTTTTTCGGGTTTACCACCGGCATCATGGAACTTGTACATGGTCATGCGCAACACATCAATGATGGCATGAAAACCGGCACCCTGTTGTTGTGGGTATTGTACGACGACGACTTTATTGCCAAAATGGCCTTTGGCTTCTTTGACGGTATTGTCGAAGTCGGCATTGTCATCATCGAGTTTATTAACGGCGAAGATCATGGGTGTTTTAAACTTGTCGGTATAATCCCATATAATATCGGTACCTACTTCAACGCCCATGACGGCATTGAGTAGCATAACACCGGTATCGGCCACGCGCAGGGCAGATACTACTTCACCGGCAAAGTCGTCATAACCGGGCGTATCAATGATATTGATCTTGTATCCGCGCCACTTGGTATGTAGTAAGGTGGAGAAGATGGAGTTACCACGTTCTTGTTCGAGCTCGTGGTAATCGGAAACGGTATTACGCTCCTGAACGGAGCCACGGCGGGTGATGAGGCCTGCTTCAAATAGCATGCATTCCGCCAATGTTGTCTTACCGGTGCCGGCATGGCCCAGCAAGACTATATTTTTTACGTGTGAGGTATCGAATTCTGGCATAGCAAAAGGTTTTTAATGTTAAGTAGTATTGATAAGGCGGGAATTAAGGGGATAGTAATAGGTTACGTACTGGCGCAAGGCGGTACGTAAAAGCAATAGTGTAACCGGTCATTGATGAATGCCGCTACTGCCATGATTGGTTAGCCCTGGGCGGGCAAGGTCACGTTCGGTCTACGAAATCTTTAAATTCCTGTTTTACTTCGGTTAGGGTGTGTTCGAGATGTTGGTACTCGTCAAAGAGGTTTTCGTGGCTGGCCGCGGTATCATCATTCAATTGGCCTTTGGAGGTTTCCGCGTCGATCTTCCGGGTGTGGGATTTGATGGCGTGCTTGAGGTCGTGGATGTTGATGAGCTGGATGTGGAGCTGATTGTCCAGGTGGTCTACTTCAAGGAGGTCTTCTTTGGTTGTTTGCCGTGCGGCAACATCAACGAGCCTTTGTTTAAGCTGGCCGAACTCGTCGCGCCAGGAACGCAATGTCTCCCTCCAGGCATTGCATTCTCGTGAGAGCTGTGCTACATCTGTAGTAACCATGGGAGAAAAATTTAGGTGAAGAAATAAAGAACTAGTTAGAAAGGGGTGGACTGATTGCTTAAGTGTTCTGATTCCTAATTTAGGAAGATTTGGGCAAAGGGCGGTATTAAAATTCCGGATTTAGGATTTTGTTTGGAGGAATGGGGATTACTTGTGCAAAGGAGTAGCTTCGAGCCGTGAGCCGTGAGCTGCGAGCTACGAGCCCTGAGTTTTACGTTGCTGGAAGGCGGAACAGGTTAGGAACTTCGAGCTTTTAAACGCCAGCAACCAACAGTCTGCTTTCTCACCCCCGACTGACAGATTCTGTATTCTGTGTCCTGTATTCTGTCTTCTCTCGATAATTGCGTATTTTTGGGGTTTCCTAAATAAATATTTGTAAATCAGTTGATAACACAGCAAACGATACAGCAGATCCAGAGCCGCGTGGATGTAGTGGAAGTGGTAGGGAGTTTTGTAAAACTGAAGAAGCGGGGAACGAACTATATCGGGCTTTGTCCTTTTCACAACGAGAAATCGCCTTCATTTTCAGTATCACCTTCCAAAGAGATCTATAAGTGTTTTGGTTGCGGCAAAAGTGGTAATTCGATCAGTTTCCTAATGGAACATGAGAAGTATTCTTATGTGGAAGCGCTGCGGTGGCTGGCTAACAAATACAATGTTGAGATCGAGGAAACGGAGGTGAGTCCGGAACTGCGGCAGCAATACCAGGTTGCAGACAGTTTGTACATCATAAATCAATTTGCGCAGCAATATTTCTCGGAAAAGCTCTTTGAATCAGAGGAAGGGGAAGATATTGCGATGAGCTACCTGAAGGAACGGGGATTCAGGGAAGACATTATCCGGAAATTCCAGATCGGGTATTGCCTACAGGAAAGGGATGCATTTGCCAAGGCTGCCATTGCTGCTCAATACAACCAGGAATACCTGCAAAAGAGTGGTCTGATCGTTGTCCGGGATGACCGGACCTATGACAATTACCGGGGGCGGATCATTTTCCCCATTCATAACCAGAGTGGTAAAGTGCTGGGGTTTGGTGCCCGGGTGATTGGTAAAGCGGAAAAGGCTCCCAAATACATCAATACGCCGGAGAATGAGATCTACCACAAAAGTAAGATCCTCTACGGCTCTTATTTTGCCCGACATACAATTGATAAGAATGATGAATGTTTGCTGGTAGAAGGTTATACGGATGTAGTTTCATTGCACCAGGCGGGTATTGAGAACGTAGTGGCTTCGGGAGGTACTTCGCTGACGCCTGACCAGTTGCGGTTGATCAAGAAATATACGAAGAACCTGACGATCATCTATGATGGTGATGCGGCTGGTGTAAAGGCAGCATTACGTGGGCTTGACCTGGCACTGGAAGAAGGGCTGAATGTGAAACTGGTGCTGATCCCGGATAAAGAAGATCCGGACAGTTATGTGAACAAGATCGGAGCCACACAATTCCAGGATTTTATCAAGGCGAATAAAAAGGATTTCATCCTGTTCCAGGTGGAAATACTGCTGAAAGATGCAGGGGAGGATACGAATAAAAAAGCCGCACTGGTAAACCAAATTGCTGAGACGATTGCCAAACTTAATAAGGCAGAAGATTTTACGAAGCAGCAGGACTATATCAGGCGTTGTGCGGACCTGTTGCGTATTGAAGAAGTGGGATTGAATAACCTGGTAAATAAGTTCATCCGGGATAAGGTACAGAAGCAGGAAGGGAAAAACTTTCAGCAGCCGGATGATGGGCAATTCTATGATGATGGTCCCCCACCCTTCATTCCGGAAGAAGATGCCGGCTCGCTGTTCAACAAAGATGAAATGAATGAGCGGGGCATGGTGCGTTGCCTGCTTGAATATGGCCTGAAACCCTGGGATGAGAACCGCCGGGTGGCGGATTATATTTTTGAAGAGTCGATCGAACAAAATATGATCGACAATAAAGAGCTGGTACGGGTAATGAACCTTTACAAGCAGTGGTATGATGAAGGTATTGAGCCGGGGCCCAAAAACTTTCTGTATCATGAAGATCAGACATTGGGGGCCATGGTCGTGACGGTAACTGAATTTGCCTATGAATTAAGCGCTAAATGGAGTGAGCATTTTGACGGAAAGATGCCCACTACAGAAGATACGTACCGGAACGATGTGACATCAGCGATCACCTATTTGAAGATCCGGAAGATCCGCCGGCTGATGGAAGAAAATCAGCGGGATATGCAACGCCCGCATAGTTCAGAAGAACTGATGGTATTATTGCAAACGCATGTGCACCTGAAGCAGCTGGAGCAGGATATGATCAAACAAAATGGAACGGTAATATTGAGATAGGGAGCAGCAGTCCTTTGAGTTGAAAACTTCGGCAATCGTGAATCGGCAGTCGGCAGTCTTTTGCGAGGCTGATTTGGGGAAGAATACAGTAGTTTTCAAGAGAAAACTGCTCATTTTACTTTATAGACGAATCCGGAAAATACAAGGGTCTGGTACTTCCCCGAGAAGCCTTCCTGTTCGGTAGGTATTGGTAGTAGAATTGTTTTTCCACTCTCCCTGATCTTTATGGTGGGTATTTTATCCCGATCGCTGAATTGGTGGGTATCGAATTCTACAAACAGTTTATACTTTTTATCCGGGAAAACGACCGGATTGACAAGCTGGTTATTTTCTATTCTAAAAGCCCTCAGTTCCTGCCAGGGCAATACAGTGGAACCTTGTCCGCGGCCTTGTGCCAGGTAGAGATTGCCTTTGGCGGTGTTGATGGAATAAAGGGTATCATAACGCATTAAGGAATGCTCAATTCCTGTTTCGATAGAATCCGTCAACATTTTATAATTGATGGTACCATCGGCAGTTTTAAAGATGGCCATGGTAGCAAAAATGATCATGGTACCTCCCATCCTTGTATCCCAGGATACGAGACTAAATTTGTTATCGGGCGATTTGGCAATGTACAGGAGGTCAAAATCGTGAGCATCGTCTAAATTAAATATCTCAGCCCGGTGTCGGGCAATGGTTTGAATGAGTTTTTCGTTTTCCGCCTCCAGACCTTCTACATCTTTCCATCGCAAGCTGTCTATCAGGTTAAAATGTTTTTGCGCTGCGGGGTAAAGGCCGATGGTGTTTTTTCCTTTGGTTGCCCGGCCGGCCTTTTTTTGAGCGCCTGCCTGTAAGGCAGCTATGATGAGGAAGGATAGGATTATGTATTTCATTTGGACATATAGTTTTTCTTTTGAGCGGGGCTCAGGTGTTCTATTGCATAGCGCAGCATGGTACGTGGCATGGACGCGGCATATTTATCCAGAAAGGCCAGCAACCTGGGCTGATCCTGCCTGCCGGCCTGTCTTATCCATCCGCCAGCGGCTTTATGGATCAGGTCATGTTCATCCTTGAGTAGTAATTCAGCAATCTTAAAAGTATCATCGGTTTCGCCTTGTCGAAGGAAGAAGGCGGTACTGGTGATGGCGGTTCTGCGTTCCCACACATTTTTTGATTTGGCGAGTTTATACAGGAGGGTGCGGGGTTTATCAAAAAGCCAGGCGCCGACCACAAACTGGGCGCTTCTATCGACCAGGTCCCAATTATTGATCCTGTCATGCCGCCTGATGTAGAGATCAAAGAGTTCTTTCTTCCTGGCTCCGGGTGTTTTTTTATCGCGTGCCTGGAAATCCATGATGCTTACGGCCCCTGCCCTGATCTCGTGTATATCGCTCTCCAATAGTTTTTCTACTTCCTTCAGGGGCATTTGGATATAAGCTTTGGCCAGGGTGAATACCTCGCCCATACGTACGCCCATGAACACATCGCCTTCGCCATATTGGCCTTCGCCGGATTTAAAGTAGCGTTGTATTTTTTTTAGCTCGGCCTCAGATACCAATAGCTGCATGGCTTCGATAAAGCTGTTGGCGGTCAGGTTTCCAGCCTTGCTTTGCGTAGAGGCGTTAGCCTTTTTCAGGGGTGTTGTCTTAGTTTTAGGCAGGCTTTTGGCTGTTACTTTTTTGGGCGCGGCTTTTTTAGGGGCAGGCTTTTTTGTTTTAGAACTGGTGCTCATGGCGTTTTGTTTGGATAAAATATTGGCTGTTTAAGATATTCCTTTTTTTTCAATATGCCAATGTAAATGAGTAGCCGAGGCCCATCGGGCTACATTACAGTTCATACGCCATTTTCCACATTTCATACAAGGGCTATGCCAGCCATAGCGACCCTAAACAGGGATATAGTGTTAATCCAGTATTTTTGAAGACAGCATCCTTTCCCTGATGGTTCTATTACGCTCACCCTTTTATTCTTCTACCGACCGGCGGCTCAGGTTGCTGGGGCCGCTTATATTATTTATGGTGGGAGCACTTTTTTTCCGGCTGCAATTGTACCTGTCCACTCCGCGCCCGAAAATACCCATCCTGGTAAGTGTGGCGCTGGGAAGTGGGTACATTGGGTGGGAACTCGCCAGGCTAACAGCTATGTTTATACAGTACAAACTACCGGGCCTGGAACGGATACGGCAAAGATTGATCTTCCTGATCCTGGCCATCATCGTGCTTTCACACTTAGGGTATATTTTACGCAACTTCATACATGGCGTGGTTGGCAGTTTTCCCTGGCGCTGGCCTGACCTGGTTGATTATACCTCGGGCCTGGGGGTACTGATCTTTTATGCCACGGTGACGCTGAATATTTATGAAGGGGCCTACCTGTGGAAGCAATGGCGGCAAACGTTTGCCGAAAAAGAGCAGCTCATCCGATCGGAATGGCAGGCCAAGTTTGATCTGCTCAAGAATCAGATCAATCCTCATTTTTTGTTCAATAGTTTAAATGCGCTTAGTTCGCTTATCAGTGAAGATCCAAAACAAGCGGAGCAATTCACGGATGAATTAAGCAAGGTGTACCGGTATCTACTGCAAAGTAATAACCAGGAAATGGTTACGCTGTCTGCCGAACTACAATTCATACTCTCCTATGGGCACCTGCTGAAAACCAGGCATGGAGATGGTTTCAGGCTTTCGATCGATGTAGACAAACAATACCATAGCTGCCTGATCCCTTCGCTCACGTTGCAATTGCTGGTAGAAAATGCGGTCAAACACAATATCGTTTCGCGCGAGCAGCCATTGGAGGTAATGATCGGGTACCGGCCCACAGGTATACTGGTGGTTGAAAATAAGATTCAGAAAAAAGAGATAAAGGTCCTATCAAACGGGGTGGGTCTTTCGAATATCAACAATAAGTTCCGCTTACTGAACCTCCCTGAAATAGGGATTGAAGTTACACCGGAGCGGTTTGTGGTGCTGGTACCATTGGGGGAAGAATCGGCAGCCGGCAATCGGCAGTCGTGAATCGGCAATCAATCTTCGTGAATCGGTAATCGGCAGTCGGCAATCTTTTGCTTCGATTGGGGATACTTACAATTCGCTATTTAACAGCATATCGCTATAGGAGTACTGAAGGAGGTCTTCGTCTTTTATTTCAAAAGCCTTGCGGTAGTATTCACATTGTTCCTGCAATTTCTCCACGGGCAGGTCTTCGGTTTTGTTGCTGGCTTCTACCTCTACAAAAGAGCCAAGTGTATCGAGTTGATCCAGGTGAAACTTCACGTTGCCGATAAAATAGATCTCGCGCTTTTTTACGACGGTTACTTTGATGCCCAGTGCATTGGTCAATGTTTGTTTCAAAGCAACTGCATCGGTTACGGGAGTGAGGAGGAAATCGGATTGTTTGGGTCCGGCCTGGTTATTCCGCTGGTACCAGATGAGGTTATTCTCAATATTACCTTCGCGCAATTTTAAGCGGCCATTGGGTACCTGGAAGTAGGTATCGGTTTGTAAATCGGTGCCCCGGAATTCAGCCCCTCTGTTCAACAGGTATTGCCTTATCTGGTTTGCTTTTTCTGTGCGGGCTTTGATCTCAATATTGATAAATGGCATCGAATAAAAGTATATGGGAGCAATTTATGCTGCATTTTTTATATTTGGTGCTTATTCTACCAAGGTTACAATGAAAAAAAATAAGGACATTACAAATGCAGGGGTAAAGGAAATTGCCCGTAGGGCAAAAGTTTCCACCGCCACGGTTGACCGGGTGATCCACAACAGAACAGGGGTTTCGGCTAAAACAAAAGACCGTATCAACAAGATCATCCAGGAGTTGAATTACCAACCCAATGTGTTGGCGCAAAGGCTGGCACTGGCCTCCAGGGGTACGGTACGGCTGGCAGTATTGTTGCCCGAGATCTCAGAAGAAACGGAATACTGGAAGGCTCCACTGGAAGGGGTGAACAAGGCAGAATCGGAGGTCAAACAATACCGGGTACAAATTGAACGGTATTTCTTTGATCAGAATGTAAAGTCATCCTTTGCACAGCAGGTAAAACGTATCATGAAGGACAAGCCAGATGGACTATTGGTGTCGCCTACTTTTGAGGAAGAATCCAAACAGTTGCTGACTTATTGCCACAAGGAAAATATCCCCTGTGTATTGATCAATTCAGATGTAACAGGGTATGACCGGCTTTGTTATATCGGTCCGGAATTGTTTCATAGTGGTTATCTATCGGCACAGTTGGTAGATTACTGTATTGACAAGGGGCAAAAGGTAATGATTGCCAATATTGCGCGGGAGATTGAGAACAATTTTGCGATCCTGCGGAAGGAAGAAGGGTTCCGTACTTATTTTAAGGACCATCTATCAGAAGATCTGTTGGTACCGCTTAACTCTACAGATACGGACTATGCTACCGTTTCGGCCAAATTGTCAAAACTGTTGAAGAAGGAAAAGGAGATCAGCGCGATCTATGTCACCAATTCACGGGTTTCGCTGGTGGCCAAATGGCTGGAAGTGATTGACCGGAAGGACATATTGTTGATTGGATATGATTTCCTGGATGACAATGTAAGTTATCTTGAAAAGGGGTTAATCGATTTCCTCATTTGTGAGAAACCGCAGGAGCAGGGATACCGGGGTGTGATGACGTTGTTTCAACGATTGGTGTATTCATCGCCTGTAGAAGAAAACTACCTGATGCCTATAGATATCATTACACGGGCCAATTATAAATTTTACAGGAATTAAGCGCGGGCTATTTTTTTGCCTATATTCGTGCACGTGCCCGTAAATTCGGGATCGTTGAACAAAAACCGGCTATTTATGCACGGAACGAAGCTTGCCCTAGTAGTCTTGCTGCTATGGTGTCATCTTGCTGGGGCACAGGTATTGGACCTGAAAAAGGAGTATGCAACTACGCTATTGCAATTGACAGAAACGTTGTTGCAAAGGCAGGTAAATGATGAGCAGTCTCCTACCTGCGGGGCTATTGCCTGCAAGGCTTGTACTGTATGGCATACGAGGGCAGCAGAGGCGGTCTATCCTTTTGCGGTGGCTTATGGTATTACAGGTGAGGCCCGGTACTTGAATGGGGCTATAGATGCCGCTAAGTGGCTTATCCGGCAACAGGAGGTTAATGGTAGCTGGAAGGAAACGCCTGAAGAATGGACAGGCACTACTACGGATCAATTGTTGATGATGATGTTGGCCTACGAACTCATCCACACTCATTTAACTACTACAGAGACGCAAAGCTGGAAGGAATCAATTCGTAAAGCGGCGGATTATTTATATACGGTGATGAAGCCTGAATTTGCCAGTATCAACTATGTAGCTACAACCACGGCTACGCTGGCCAAGGCTTATGCATTTTCACAAAACAAACAGCATTTAGAAAAGGCCCGGGAACTGGCGCACAGAACGATCTCCAAGATGGATGAATATGGGTTCATCAATGGGGAAGGCGGCCGTGGCATTGGTAATAAGCTGGGAATCGACCTGGGGTATGAAATGGAAATGTCGTTGTGGGGGTTAGGCTTGTATGCACGATTGACGCAGGATTCGCTGGTGGATAATTATGTACGGAAATCACTGAAAGAGCACTTGTACTTCATCTATCCGGATGGTTCATTGGATAACTCCTGGGGAATCCGCTCCAATAAGTGGACCTTGTATGGAGGGGCCACTTCGGATGGGTGTCAGGCCTTGTTTGCACTGTATGATGATGACGATGAACGTTATGCTACGGCCTCCTGGCGCAACCTGCAATTTATCCGCAAGAGTATATTGCCTGAAGGGTTGATCGGTTATGGTCCGCATCATTACCGGGCGTTGACGGTACCACCTTGTATCTACCCCACTTTTACAAAAGCCAAAAACCTAGCGATGGCTTATCAGTTGGATAAGAAAGGGAAACACAGGCTGGGCAAACTGCCGGCAGATTCAACGGGTTGGATGAAATATTTTCCTTCGCTTGACCTGGTGCAGGTAAGGACGAAACAATTCATGGCTACCATTACAGGGTATCGGTATAAAGACCAGGCAGCAGGGGCGCGTAGTAAATACATGCACCGGCCCAATGGAGGGACGCAATCGTATTTGTGGTTAAAGGACTTTGGCGCTTTACAAGTATCGAGTGTTACAGCTTACTCACGTCCCGAGCCAATGAGCTTTCCCGAAGCACCGGGGGTGCAATGTCTTACGCCACAAATAGCCTATCGTGATTCTACAGGCTATTTCACGAACCTCTATGAATTTGACAGCCAGCTTCGTACGCAGGTACTCAAGGGGCCTGTCTTTAAAGTAATAGCTACGGGTGAATTGAAAAACAAGGATTGGATCAATGGCGGAGTGGCTTATCAGCTCACCTACGATTTTGGGGATGATTATATTGATAAAACAATCCGCTTAACCTATCACGATGCTTTTCCGGTGGTGACGATTACGGAGCCCTTTGTAGAAGCAGCAGGGAGCGTATTCACACAGTTGGACAGTACGCATATACGGATGCGTGCGCAAGGCAAAGCGATCCATTTAGATATACAGAGAGGCAAGGCCAGGCTTTTTATGGGCAGGAATGAAGGTAACTACCGGATGCCCTACCCCGCAGTGAAAGCCTATCCCATTGAACTGGAGATAGCGCCACCGGTGAATGGGTTTACACAGGAGATCAGGTATCGGGTATGGGTGGAGAAGTGGGAAAAGTCCGAAAGACGGTAAGTCCGGAAGTCGCGGAAAGCAGGAGGGCTCTTTAATGACGTGGAAGTGTGGTGGTATGGTGTTGTTGTGCAGGATTGCGGCGGGGAATTTTAACAAACCGCCGGTAAAAGAAAGGATAAAAATATTTGGTTGTTTAATTATTTTGAGTAGATTCGTGCACGTGCCCGCTCTTATCCTACGCAAACACTCCATTTCCATTTTACCTTATTAGTTCCCTAGCGGGATTTTATTTTTCTCAAAACACGGGCACGTGCCCGAAACAATGAAGAACCACCCTGAACAAATGATGGAATACTCTGAAAGTATGTGCTGTGCGTATCTCTATATTATTTCCAAGTATGGTTATCCCCCACCGGTGGAGGATACGGAAACACATATAAAGGAGATGGCTCAATTGGGTTTCAGGCATATTGAGTTGGAAGGGATTGGAGAGGAAAACATCAATTATCTCTACCAGCACCGCAGCCGGATTGCAACGGCCCTGGATGCCCATCAATGTACGGTGCCCATACTTTGTATTGTACTGCCACAACTGGGTTCGGGGAATACCGCTGAACGGGCTAAAAGTCTGGCCCTGTTTGAGAAAGGTTGCGCCACGGCCAAAGCGCTGGGTGCTGAAGGTGTGCTGGATAATGGCCCACTCTTGCCCCTTACCTACCCACCAGATATACCGGTGATGCGTCATTATAATGATGAGGTGCTGGGCAAGTTGCTGCCTCCGCGCCACCTGAACTGGGAAGATTACTGGCTGGAGCTTACGACCACCTACCGGGAGGCTTGTGCTATTGCAGCCAGTTATGACCTGGATTACCACCTGCATCCCTGTGAGGGCAGCCTGACGGTGGGCACGGATTCTTTCCTGCATTTTTCGCAGGCGGTGGGTGCGCTCAACCTGTATTTTAACCTGGATACGGCCAACCAATATTTTATGAAAGAGAACTTATCGCTGAGTCTATTGAGGCTGGCGGATAAGATCAGTTATATCCATCTTTCGGATAATTCGGGAGCAAAGGTAGAACACCAGGTACCGGGCGCCGGGAATATTTATTGGGATGGTTTCTTTTCGACATTACAAAGCATTGGATACAAGGGCAGGTTTGCCATTGATGTGGGCGGAGCGGAAACAAAGATCAACAATATAGAACAGGCCTACACGCAAACAGCCAGTTGGCTGGATACGCAAATAAAAAAGTACTTACACTAAAATAAGGTTCATGGTATTGGTTGGAAAATTCAGGAGACAGGTTTTATTAACAGGGTTACTCAGCTCGGTGATGGTGCTGCAAAGCAGTTACGGGCAACAGTATGATATTACGCACTCAGGGGCAGTAGGCGATGGTGTTACAGACAATACAGTTGCCATTCAAAAAGCAATTGATTCCTGTACAGTAACGGGGGGCAAGGTATATTTTCCGGTAGGCACTTTCTTATCGGGCACGATTGTTTTGAAAAGCAATGTAATGCTGCACCTTTCGGCCAAAGCGACGCTGCTGGGCCAGCCAGCTTCCAAACATTATCCTTATCAGCAGTCAGGCATTCCTTTTTATGGTGAAGACTGGGCAAAGCAGGCACTGATCTTTTGTAAAAATCAGGAAAATGTGGGTATTGAAGGGGAAGGAACGATTGACGGACAAGGGGGTTCTTTTGTGATCAATACGATCAAGAAACCGGACCGTTACAAAGACCGGCCTTACCTGTTGTGGTTTGCCGGCAGCAAGAAGATCACGGTGAAAGGGGTACGGTTGAGGAATTCAGCTTTCTGGATGCAGCACTACCTGGGTTGTGAGCAGGTATTGATCGATGGGGTGGATATCTGGAATCATTCGAACAAGAACAATGATATGATTGATATTGATGGCTGCAAGTATGTGACGATCTCGAATGTGCGGGGTGATTCGGATGATGATGGCATTACGATCAAGAGTACTTCCAAGCTGGTCTCGGAGCATATTACGATCACGAATTGCATCCTGAGCAGTCATTGTAGTGCGCTTAAGTTTGGTACGGAATCAACGGGCGGCTACCGGAACATTGTGGTTTCCAATTGTGTGATCAAGCCTTCGGCGCAGGTAAGTACAATCTATGGGCGTCCTGCAGGCATCAGTGGTATTGCATTGGAGGTGGTAGATGGCGGCATTATGGAAAATATTTCGATCAACAATATGGTGATAGAAGGGCCAGAGGTGCCTTTGTTCATCAGGCTGGGCAACCGGGCACGGAAACATGTTGCAGCGGCCCCCACTCCACTGCCGGGCAAACTAAAAAATATCAGTATATCGAATATCATCGCTACAGGAGCCAATGACATTGGCTGTTCGATATCGGGTCTTGACAAAGCACCAGTAGAAAATATATCGCTGCACAATATCAGCATTGAATTCAGCGGAGGTGGCCGTGTGGCGGATGGACAAATCGTGCCGGAGGAAAAGGAAGTGGATTATCCGGAAGCTACGATGTTTGGCAAGTTACCGGCTTACGGATTCTTCATTCGTCATGCCAGGGATGTCCGGCTATCGGATATCCGGCTACGGTACCAACAAGCAGATGGCAGGCCAGCTTTTGTGGTTTCGGGAACGAATGGCTTTACGCTGAATGGGCTTAATGTACAAACTGAGGCTACTACTGATGGGGTGGTTGTTGTGAATAACAGTAAGAATGGTATAGTGGGTAGTAATGTAGCAGAGTTTCCGGCGCGGCGGCTGGTGAAGCAGGATCAGACATCCTCTAATATAAAAGTCATTAAATAGTGCTTATCTACCTAACGATACAAAGTTTGAAGAAGGATATTCAATATTTATTCCGTTGTGCCTTGCTATTGCTGGTACTGGCAGTAGGTGGGCATGGGTTTGCACAACAGGGCGCCGATGCGCTTTCGCTGGCCAGGGAGGTAGCAGACCGGTTTGTGAAGGATACGCGGTTTGATTTTGTATATGAGCCGCAGGAGGAGGTATTGGGCATGCAGGTAGTGGACTTCAGGCAACTGGGATTGCAAGTAGGACAAAAGGCATATGCTTATTGTCAAACTGAGGCCAGTACAGATACGCTGGTTCGATTTGGTGTAAGCAGCGGGGTAAAGATCAAGATATGGGTGAATGATGAAATAGTATTTGAACAAGGGAATGGGATGTACGCACCGCCCCGGGAAATAGCCTATGGTAAATTCCGGTTTGGGCAATACTTCACAGCTTTACAGCATAAAGGGGTCAACAAATGGCTTATTGAACTGGAGCCGGTAAGTGCGGCAGCACGGGTGGTTTTGCTGCGCCCGCAAACAGTGGCGGATGACCTTGACCTGCGTGTAATCTTCAAGGGTACAAATTCCGGTAGTGGCTGGCTTTATACGGGGCCATTTACAGCTTCGCAGGCTGCCCTGCCGGCAACAAAAAATATGCAGCCTTTTCATTTGGAAGGACCGGCCTTAATCAACTGGCAAAATGGGCCGCAGCGGTTGCTGCCCACGTTGCGGATCGACCCTACAGCCATTTACCAGCGGGAATCTTATGCCAACTGGCATTACTCACATGGGCTGACGGTATGGAGCATTTGGCAACTGGCACAAGCTACAGGTAATAACTCTCTTGATGGGTTTGTAAAACGATACACAGACTTTGTATTAACGAATAGTGATTACTTCAAAAAGCAATACGAGGAGTTGTATGCCTACCGAGGAACGCTGCACAGGCTGTTTCGCCGTACGATGCTGGATGATACAGGAGCGCCCATATTGCCCTTTGCAGCGCTTTACAGCAGCAGCAGTAATCCTGTGTTGAGGGCGTTGGTGGATAGTATTGGGCAGGTGGTACGTACGGAACAGTTGCGATTGGCGGATGGTACTTTTTGCCGGCCAGAGCCGGTGGCCTATACGGTATGGGCCGACGATCTTTTTATGAGTGTACCCTTTCTCTCTATAATGGCAAAGGCTACAGGCAACGCCAGTTTATTTGATGAAGCAACGAAACAGGTATTGCAATTCCAGCAGTACCTGTTTATTCCTGCCACTGGTTTGTACAAGCATGGCTGGTTCAGTACGAGCCGGGAGCAATCGGTGGCCTACTGGGGCCGGGCCAATGGCTGGATCATTTGGGCTACAGCGGAATTGTTGAATGTATTGCCGACTAACCACCGCGATTATAAAAAGGTGCTGGGTATCTTCCGGCAGCATGCTGCAGCGCTGGTTAAATACCAGCAAAGCAATGGCATGTGGCGTCAATTGCTGGACCGGCCGGGGGCTTATGAAGAAACCTCTTGTACAGCGATGTTTACGCTGGCGATGGCGCGTGGGGTACGCATGGGATGGCTGGGTAAGGAATATAGCAAATATGCATTACTGGCCTGGCAGGCAGTGGCCAGGCAAATTGAAGGAGGTGGTATTGTACACGGCATTTGCCGGGGAACGGAAATAGGCTTTGATGAGGCTTTCTACCTCAACCGGAAACAATTGGATAATGATCCACGTGGACTGGGAGCAGTTATCACTGCAGCTATAGAAATATCAAAACTGGATAGCAAACAAAAAACGAATAAGGGGCATTGAAACAAGGATTGCTGATATGGTTATTGGGTTGTTGCCTGTTGGGCGGCTGTACTTCCGGCAAGGCAGTCAATGCTTTGTTTGATATGGGGCCAGCTGGTTCAGCTACTGTACCGGGGTATACGCGGGTTAGTCAAACAGATGATTACCAGGCAGCAAAGGGTTATGGCTGGCTTGTAAAACCAACAGGCAGTTTTGATTCGATGTACAATAAGTTGCCCGACAGTTTATTGAAGGATGGGGTAACTGGTGTGGATAGTCTTGTATTCAGGGCTGATGTTGCGGATGGTGATTATTTTATTACGGTGGTTACGGGGCATCATGGGGCAGATAAAATGATGGCACATATTGCCGTGAATGGTGAGGTGATCGCTGATAGTGTAGGTACGCCCTGGTTCCGGCTGCCATTTAAAAGTATCCGGAAGAAAGTACATATCACGGATAATAAAGCGATCATCCGTGTTGGCAGCATTGGGGCAAGGGCGGTAGGTATTTTCAGTATTGAATTAAGACCTGTTACGGCGATGCAGGATATCCCTTTTACGGATAAAAGTCCAGAACAGGACACGGCTGTAGCAGCAAAATTTGAGCATCAACTCGTTCAGGTTATAGGCAATAGTAGCAATCCCGAGGCGGCCATCAACCAGTTGCACTCGCTTCGTCAATACCTGCAAGCCTGCGGGTATTACAACGGGGGCGGCTGGGGATGGGCCACCAGGAAAACAGGCATGAATCAAATTCAGCGGATGTATACGGCCGCCGACCTGCTGGAGCAGGTAGTGGCGGACCAGGCTGATCCGCTTTATTACAAAGCCTTGTACCTGCTTGCCAGGATCCATTACTGGCTATACCAGGAAGATGAGGATTTATATCCTGACAGCAAGGCGACTGTTTATTTTACGGAACTGGCCAAGGTATTTCCGAAACATGAAGTACTTCAGATGTACCTAGGCAAGCAAGTAGCTGATACTTTCATACCGGGCGATACTACGGGTGCACCCCGCTGGGCGGTATTGCAACATGAAGCGATGAGCAGGATGCTAAAGCTGATCCATTGGTGGGTAGAGCAACGGCAGGCGGCTAATGGAGAGTTGGGCGGCAAATTTGGGGATGATGTGGAAATGTTGCGGTGGTGGCTTCCTGCAGTGGTGGGTGCGGATGACAGTATTGCGCGCAAGGGTTATACAAGGCTGGCGGATGGTATCTGGAACAGCGATCTGCTGTATCGCGGCTACTCTAAGGGCGTGGATGATGTGGAGCATTCGGCGGAACTTTTCAGGGATTCGCATCCGGGTATGTTCATGATCCGGTATGGTGATCCGGCTTATATAGAAAGGTGCATGATCAGTATGCAGCATTTCAGAGATGTTTGGTCGGGCATTACACCGGGCGGGCATCGTCATTTTAAATCTTATTACCTGTCGGCAACGGAAGCCTGGGAGCATGCTCCCTATGGTGTAGACGTGCCATTGAATGCAAGGGCATTGTTGCCTGGACTGTGGACAGCCTGGTATAATAATAATCCCACCCTATTGCGGTTGTTCACGGAATGGTCGAATGCCTGGGTAGCTGATGCAGCAGCAACCAAGGATGGCAAGCCGGCAGGTGTTTTTCCCGCAGCAGTGCATTTCGGGGATGAAAGTTTTGGAGAGGAATGGTATGCGCCGCGGCTCAAGTATGATTATTATGACTGGGATCACCTGGGGCATGTGGGTGAATTGTATTATCATTTAACGGGTATGTATTACCTCACGGGGCAGCGTCATTTGCTGGATCCGGTAAATCATGCAGCCAGGCTCATTACTGAAGCCAGTCAACATGCGCCAGCTGCCGATGCACCCAAGGGATCGGCGGAATGGGTGAAGAAAATCCTGTTGCAGGGAGGTGAAGATAAAACGGCAGGAACGCATCCACTGGGACAGGTATTTGCCATGACACGGCAGCTTACAGGGCAAACCGGTTATGATGAGCTGGTTTCTAAGCTAGCCTCTCCTTACAATCAATATACGCTTACAGGAAATGTGGCCAATTTGCTGGAGGGCTTTACTCCCATCCTGGCCTCGCTACGCTATAATTTCCCTTTGCTAACGCGTGAAGTAAAATTTACGGACCGGGTATATGTACGGGGCAGTGACCTGCTTACCGGTATGTATACGGGCCATTTTGGAAGGGGATTTGAATTCCCTTCGCTGGTGGCTACCTGGAAAAACACAGGACCAGGGGTATCTGTTTTCGTACGCCGTGGTGATGAGCGTTCAGCAGTAGTATCGCTGTTCAACCGTGGGGAAGCCAGGACGATTGAGATGAATAGCTGGCGTTTGACGCCGGGTGAATATAGACTTACGATTGGGACTGACAGGAATGATGACGGAAAGGCAGAAGAAATACTAACGGAACAAAGGATCCAAATCACAGAAAGAATCGGCAGGATTGCGATACCGCTACCAGCACAAAAGCTTGTGGTATTGCAGTTGCAGCAGCTTCGGGCAGATGGGCAGGCATTAACTCAAATAGCTGATCCAGGGATCAGTGAAAAGGATATTACGATTGGGCATCAACAACTGGAGGCAGGGGATGTAGGGGATATATTGTGTACGGTACACAATATAGGCGGTGTGGCTGCCCGGCATGTTACGGTTACGCTGTTGGTGGATGGGAAGTTAACGGACCGGCATATCATCCCCCTTATTGAAGCGCCCAATGATCTGGAACCGCGGACGCAGGTGGTGCGGCTGCAATGGAAAGCCAGGGAAGGAAAGCACCAACTCACGGTCCGGTTAAGTTATCCAGGAAAAGAGATCACCACCATCAATAACGAGGCTAGTATCGGCATTGGAATTCCTTATTGGCCATCAAATGATCATCGATGATTGCAAGGACACTGATACAAGGATTGTTTTTTCTATTGCTGTGGCAGGTTGTAAGGGCCAATAATTTACCGGTATTGCCGTATCCTCAATATGTGCAGGAAGGGCAAGGAAATATTGGCTATCCTGCCAGGCTCCAATTTCAGATCAGTGGCTTAAGCAAAGAGGCAGGTAACCGGCTCACTCGTCACTGGAATGATTTTGCGGAAAAGACAACCGGGCTTGCGGTAGGCAGTGCGAAAGTATCGCTGGTATTGCTGGGAAAAAATGCAGGCACGGATAAAAAGTTGCAGGCAGCTGCCGGTAGCCGGTGGAGTCAGTTGGGCCAGGAAGGTTATGTGTTGATGATAAATGCACAGGAGCGGGTAATTGCAGCACATACGGAAGCCGGGTTATTTTATGGGTTACAAACGCTGAAGCAGTTGACCAGGGGGCAATGGACAATGGGGGTGTTGATTGTAGACTGGCCGGCATTTGCCACGCGTGTGATCTATGATGATATTAGCCGGGGGCCTATTTCAACGGTTGATTACATCAAGCAGCAGATTGAAAGGATGGCAGAGCTGAAGATCAATTATCTCTCCTTCTATATTGAACATGTAGTGCAGCCACTCTCCCACCCCGACTTTGCACCGGCGAATGGCAAACTCACGATTGGGCAGATCAAGGAACTTTCGGCTTATGCCGAACAATACCATTTGCAATTGGTGGGAAGCTTTCAATCGTTTGGGCACTTTGAAAAGATACTATCGTTACCACAGTACAAGTCGATGGGAGAAACGAATACGATGATCTCACCCCTTGATCCCAAGGCAAGGCAATTTCTTGAAAAAGTGATTGGTGAATTGTGTGATGCCTTTAATGCACCCTGGTTCAATGTGAACTGTGACGAAACTTTTGACTTAAATAAAGGAAGATCCAAAGCGTACATTGACAGTATTGGCCCGGCCCGTTTTTATTCCGACCATATCCGGTTCTTGTATGACATTGTCAAGAAGCATCACAAGAAGATGATGATCTGGGGAGATATCGCCCTTCAGTACAAGGATATCCCGGATATGTTGCCCCGTGATATTATTTACCTTACCTGGGAATATAGCGACCAGCAGAGTTATGCCCGGTGGATACAACCTTTTGCAGACCGTAAACTGGAGTATATGGTTTGCCCGGGCATACTCAATTCTTACCGCATGTTTCCTGATATGGTGATGGCCAAGGGAAATATTGCGGGTTTCCTGGAAGCGGGTAAACGGCAAGGGGCTACAGGGGCTTTCACTACTATTTGGGATGATGGGGGGAATTACCTGTTTTCAGCGGACTGGTATGGTGTATATGTTGCTGCCGAAAAAAGCTGGAACCTGGAAAGGGCACAGGATAGTTCTTTCGACCGGCGATATGAGCTCAATGCGTATGGTACGGAGAATGGTAAGTATATAAAGGTAATGTTCAAATTGATGGAGTTAAGAGGGCTTAAGCTTACTTATAACCTGAATGACAATTTGTGGAACCAGGTTTTGCTGCCCGCACAAGGGAAAAAGTTATTGTTGAACAATAGTTCGGTCTCCACAGCCAAGGCTATATTGTCAGCAGCAAGCACCACGCTTGCAGGTGCCAGTCCCCAAAGGAATGGGGAAGATGTGCATACGCTTCAACATGCGATTGACCAGTACACAATCATGATGGATACGCGGCTGGTGCTGGTGGAAACGGTGAATCAATACCGGAAAGCACTTGGTGTAGCCGCGGCCCAACCTCAGCAGGCTATGGCCTTGTTAACCGCAGCAACCAAGCCAGTACAAGAACTCATCAAACGATACCAATTGATGAAGGAGGGGTATACGGCTGCCTGGAACAGGGAAAACCAGGCTTATTGGTTGAAAGAAGTGTTGCAGCCTTATGATAACAAGATCGGCGACCTGCGGCAGCTTGAGCAAACTTTATTAGCAGCAGGTTCTGCCATCCAACAACAGCGCGTTCCTGCTCCAACAGCCAGTACACGACTGGATATTGTTGAAACAACGTTTAGTTATTTCCAAAACTGGATGCTCACAGGGCCTTTACCGGCGAAAGGGTATGGCATGGTTCCGGATTTCCTGTATGCGGAGAACAAGGAGTATAATAAACCTCCATCGCCTGGCGATTTCACGATGTATGAGGGTAAAACGTATCGCTGGCAAAAATTTGCCGCTACCAACGGTGGCATTGTAGAGTTGGATACCAAATTTGGGAAAGGGGGGCCAGCCAGTGCTTTTGCTTATTGTCATATTACCTCCAAAGAGGCAGTTACTACCGGGGCTTACTTAACAGCACCAGCCGGTTCACAGTTGTTTTTCAATGGGTCGTCCATCAACCCTGTAACAGGTAGTGATACGATGCCCGGGGAAAAGAAATTCCAATTACCCTTTATAGCAGGCATGAACCATTTGCTGTTGAAAATACCGCAAGGAGAAGGTACTATCTGGCAATTCCAGTTCAGGCTCGCGCCGGAAGTAGAGGTGATCAATCAGAAACACAAATACCAGACTAATCCCAAAAACAAAGTATATGAAGCTGAATAACGGTTTGCTGTCTATTTTTTCGTTGGCCATTTTGCTTTGTTCAGTCAATGTAAGGGCGCAGGTAAAAAAAGATGAGGTATTACTGGCCATTGATCAGATGGCCGGTTATGTATCAAATGTATTGCTGGATGAAGAAGGGAAAAGCCGCTGTGACTACAACCTCACAGAAGGAAAATGGTATCCTTATGAAGTACCCTGGCATACAGGACAGGCGGTGTATGCACTGCTGGCTGCTTACAAGCAAACGAATAACAAGGCTTACCTGGATGCGGCCATCCGGGGCGGTAATTTCTGGGCCGGGCTGGAGATCAAGGACCATCCGGTGATGAAGGGTATGGTAGCCGGAGTGCATGGGGATGCGTTGGGCGACGAGTTCATTGTATTTGCCACTATTTCGGATGGTACACCGGGTATCTATGAGTTATCGCGGGTTACGAAGAACCCACGTTATGCCAAGGTGGCTACGAATGCGGCCAGCTGGATGCTCAAGAATATGTACTACGCAGAAAAAGGTGTTTGTTATGATAATATAGATGCCAAAACGGGGGAAGTATTGAAAGAGTATAGTCCGTTTTGGAAACTGAAAGATAAAAAGGAGCAAAAGTTATTTGATGTATCACGTCCCAATACGGAGGGCTGGCTATTCAAAGACGCCTATGAATTTTCGGGTGATAAAAAGTTCAGGGATGCTTACCTCAACCTGTGCAATAGTTTGTTGGAAAAACAAGGACCGGAAGGGGTTTGGATGCAGTTCATGCCCAATTTCATAGACGAGAAATCATTCCATCCCCGGTTCTCTTTGTGGTATGCGGAGTCGCTGATCCATGCGTATAAAATGACGCAGGACAAGAAGTACCTGGAGGGGGCGGCCAAAACAGCGCGGGCTTTTGTAAAAGCCCAGCAGAAAGACGGGACGATCTTTTATGACAACTATATGAGTGACCGGCAACCGGATAAAGGATCGGCCACGGGCAGTTCAGTGGCGCTGGCGGGTATTGTGTGGATCGAATTATCACGCTATGGCTATAAGGAGTTTGATGGCAATATTGAAAAATCTGCGCAATGGCTCATCAATAACCGGTATGCACAGGACCATCCGGATCCCAACCTGCGGGGAGCTGTGCTGGAAACAAGAACGCGGTTCAGGAAGGGGAAAGTATGGCTTACAAACCGGGATATAGGTACCAGCTTCGGACTTCGCTTTTTGGTTGACTACCTGAATTTCCATGCTAAATAAACTAACATTAATAACTGCCTAAATTCTTGCACATGAAACGATTGATCAACAGCTTGCTGATACCGCTCTGTTTACTGGTAGCAGCTTTTGTATTGCCAACATTTTTTTCGACGACCCAGGCGCAATCTACCAGCGGCCAGGTAAAAGGACAGGTTACGGATGGTGATGGGAATGCGCTTCCTGGTGCATCTGTAACGGTAAAAGGAACTACGATCAGTGCAGCTACTGACCTGTCCGGCAACTTTACGCTGGCCGGAGTAAAGGGAGGCAAGCAAACGATCGTGGTTAATTATATGGGATATGCCCCGGTAGAAAAGGAAGTAGATGCCAAAGCCGGTCTTACGGTTTCTTTAAATTTTAAGTTGACCACGCTGGCGCGCAGTCTTACGGCGGTAACGGTAGTAGGCAGCAAGGAAGGTCAGGCCAAGGCGTTGAACCAACAAAGGAATGCGGACAATATCAAGCAGGTTGTTTCGGCGGACCTGATGGGCCGTTATCCCGACCTGAACGTGGCAGAGTCGATGCAAAGGCTACCGGGTGTAACGATTGGCCGCAATAGCAGTGGTGAAGGGGCAACGGTGCAACTGCGTGGTACGCCAGGTAATTTCACAAATATCAATGTAAATGGTGAGCAGATCATGGGTACGTCGGAAGATGGTTCACGGAATGCACAACTGGATGTAATACCGGTGAATGTATTGTCTTCAATGGAAGTGATCAAGACGCTTACGCCCGACCAAGATGGAGATGCCATTGCAGGGGCTATCAACATGAAATCGCCCACGGCTACTTCATTAAGGCACAAATTTGCTGTTGACCTGGGAACAGGCTACAATAACCTGCGGAGCAACTTCAACGCCATTGGCAATGCTTCCTGGAGTAAACGTTTCTTTCCTTCGGCAGGTAGTCCCAATGGCCGGTTGGGTATCATGGCTACGGGTAGTTATTTCAGAACAAAGAATGGCTATGATGAGATCCGGGCGCAGGTATGGGAAGAGAAGGACTATGGGAAGGGAAATGTATACTTCCCTACCGACGTAAGGTTGTTGTATGTTGAAAATGAACGTACGCGTACGGGAGCCTCGCTTACGCTGGACTATAATTTCAGTCCCAATACCAGCATCGTGGCCAACCTCATGTATGCGGATCATAATAATGACCTGACCAGGTACCGCAAACGTACACGGATGCAAAGCAGCCGTACGACGCTGAATGCGGATAATGAATATGTAACTACCCGGGGCCGTGGATATAATGAAATAAAGGCCGCTACGGAAAAGAACAGTAACCTGAACTTTAATGTATCCGGCGAAACAAAGGTGGGCAGGGTAAAGCTGGATGCAGGTATTTTCTTAAGTCAATCGGAGTTTAAGAACCTTTCGGGTATTTACAACTTCATTACGAAGGATATACCGCTCAAGATCAAAGATATTTCAACGGACTACCTGCAGGCGTATGGAGCAGATTGGAAAAATGATGCTTCGTTGTATACATACAACACAGTAGAGCGGGATTGGTGGACTACGAATGGTAAGAACTTTACAGCCAGGCTCAATGCGATGCTGCCCTACTCTATTGGCAAAAATGCCTCTTCACTGAAGGTAGGTGGTAAGTTTAAAAGGATGCACAATATCCGTTTCCGCCCCGACAATACGATTGTTACTACCTATGCAGGTGCAGCTGCTGCCGGTGGTTTGGGCAACTTCCTCGGGCCATCAGAAGTATCTGACGACCTACTGGATGGAAATACCAATTTTGGATTGGGTGTTGACAAGGATAAAACGATCAGCTTCCTGGATGCCAACCTGGGAAGCAGTATGTTTCCCATCAATGTACCCGCTACCCGAATGAGCATTGATTCGTATTTCTATGATGCGGTAGAATCAGTTACCTCTGGTTATGCTATGAACCGTATCCAATTCAACAAATTTATGGTGCTGGGCGGTGTACGGGTGGAAGCTACTTCGGTAGATTACAAAGGGAATATCATTGCGCAGGATAAAGATGGTATCTGGGTCTCTACTACCCCCAATCGTAAAAAGAATGATTATGTGAAGGTATTGCCGAATATCCAGGTGAAGTATGACCTTACCAAATCATCGTTGATCCGTGCAGCACTTACATATGGTTATTCAAGGCCCAATTTTGTGGATCTGGTTCCCGGCCGGGTAACGAGCATTCTTAGTGAAACGGTAACAGATGGTAATCCTGAACTGGAACCAGCTTCGGCTGCCAACTGGGACCTGATGTATGAAAAGTACCTGCCCAACCTGGGTATTCTTTCTGCCGGTGTATTCTACAAAAGGATCAATAAATTCCAATACAACAGTGTGGTGACGCTGCAAGGGGATGAATTTGATAATGCAGCTGTTTACAAGGGCTGGAGATGGTACAGAACGCTGAATGGCAATAAAGCAGACGTATTTGGTATTGAGTTGAATGCACAAGCCAACCTCACGTTCCTGCCCGGTATTCTGAAAGGTTTCTCCGTGCTGGCCAACTATACTTATACGCATTCCAAAGCGGATGCTCAATTCAGGAAAGGTCTTCGACTGCCTGGTCAGGCGGATCATACAGCCAATGGTTCACTGTCATTTGCCTACAAAGGGTTTACGATCCAGGGTAATTTGAATTACAACAGTGCCTATACGGTCATACTGGGTGATAAAGATGCTACGGATGTAATACGGCATGACAGGATACAAATTGACATGAACACCTCTTACCGCATTAACAAAATGTTCTCGGTATATGCTGAAGCGCTCAATTTAACCAAGGCGCCACAACTGGATTATTTTGGTGAAAGATCAAGGATCTATCAAAAGCAGTTTTATTCATTCTGGGGTCGTGCGGGCATCAAGTTCAGGTTGTAAATAAACAGGCAATGACGCATAGAGGTAGCGAGACGAATGGACAGTGCGTGGGGTATTAGGGTGAGCCGCCCTTTAAGGGCGACCCACCCTGAAAGCAGCCTACGATAGCCCTTGGATCGCCCTTCGACAAGCTCAAGGTGACATGGCTCAGGGTGACACCGATGCAATGCTCGTTAATCATCATTAAATATAAAAGAACATCGTTTATCATGAAAGAGGGAATTGCAGATCAGTTAAGGGTAAAAGTGTATAGCAACAGGAAAGAGCTGGGAGCAGACGCGGCTACGATGGTGGCGAATAATATCAATGGTTTATTATCGAAGCAAGAAAGTGTTAACATGATCTTTGCGGCGGCGGCATCACAACTTGAATTCCTAGAGGCGCTTATTCAACAAGCGGTGGACTGGAGCCGGGTAAATGCTTTTCATATGGACGAGTACATTGGCTTACCGGAGGGTTCACCACAGGAGTTTGGACATTTTCTGAATGAAAGGATCTTTCATAAGGTGCCGTTCCGCCAGGTGTTTTACCTGAATGGGCAGGCTACCAATCTGGAGGAAGAATGTACACGTTATGGAGCTTTGCTGGAACAGTATGCAACAGATATTACTTGTATGGGAATCGGCGAGAATACGCACCTGGCTTTCAATGATCCTCATGTAGCCAATTTCAATGATCCGGCGCTGGTGAAGGTGGTTGACCTGGATGAAGCCTGCAAGCAACAGCAAGTGAATGAAGGTTGTTTTGCAGCAGTTCCCGAAGTACCCAACGATGCGTTCACGCTTACGGTACCTGCCTTACTAAAAGCAGGCACGATCTATTGTATGGTGCCAGGAGCTTCCAAAGCACAGGCAGTTTATCACACGCTGGTCAATGAGGTTTCGGAAAACTATCCGTCCACCATCCTGCGCACGCTACCTAATGCGATCCTGTTTCTTGATTCAGCCAGTGCAAGCAAGGTGCAGCAGTTGCCGGTTTGGATGCCGGCTATCAGTAGTAATTAAAAGCATTTGTTATGGCTACAGTAAACGATCTTTCGAAGTTTCATTATATCCTTTCGGACCTGTTCCGGTGGCCCACAACGCCATCGGAATGGGATGCTTACCGGCTTACAGATGAGCAAGTAGGATTCTTTGAGGAGTATGGCTACCTCAGCAATATCAAGTTACTGGAGGATTGGCAAATTGAAAGGCTAAATGAGGAACTGGCAGCAATCATCAATCCTGCCCATCCGGGCAATGACCTGTTTTACCAATTCTATTCGAATGAATCGACAGATGCAGCATCGGTCTTATTTCATGCGCTGGGGGCCTGGCGCATCACGCAGGGATTTCATGATGTACTGTGGAACCCGGCTTTTGTGATGGCAGCCAGTCAGCTGTTGGGTAAGCAGGCGGTACGTTTCTGGCATGACCAGTTGTTTTATAAACCAGCCCGGCATGGCGGTGTAGTGGCCTGGCACCAGGATTATTCTTACTGGACACGCACTACTCCTATGCAGCACCTTACGTGCTGGGCAGGATTGGATGATGCCACAACAGAAAATGGTTGCTTGTATTATGTACCCTACAGTCATCGCTGGGGTTTACTGGACAAGCCGGAACTGGCTGGCAATATGGAGGGATTGATGGACTACCTGACGGATGAACAGAAAGCGCAGTTTAAACCGGTGGCCATTGAACTGAAAAAAGGATATGGCACATTCCATCATCCGTTGATGGTACACGGCTCCTATGCCAATCATTCTCCCCAACCCCGCCGGGCTTTTGTATTGAATGTATTTGCTGATGGTACTTTGTCCAATTCGGAAAATGGGGAGCTGTTGCCCAAGACACCTGGTATAGCCAAGGGGGATAAGATGCAAGGGCAATTTTATCCGCTGTTGTATACGCCGAAGTGAGAAACCAATCGACAGTCGGCAATCGAGAATCGGCAGTCTTTTTCTTCGAAACGATTCGAACGATTAAGGGGCTAACTTTTTTCATTGATATTATATACATGGTACAAGAAAGAATAACAGAACAGGCATCGCGTTACCGGCACCTGGAACAGATGGGGGTAATGGAGCTCATTCAACATATTAATGGGGAAGACAAAACGGTGGCATTTGCAGTGGAGCGGGCGCTGCCCCAAATAAGTGCTCTGATCGGTCAGCTGGAAGCAAAAATGCTGAGGGGTGGGCGCTTGTTTTACCTGGGGGCGGGCACCAGTGGCCGGCTGGGCGTATTGGATGCCAGTGAATGCCCACCTACCTACGGAGTACCGGCCACGCTGGTAACGGGTATTATGGCTGGTGGAGATGAAGCATTGAGAACGGGTACGGAAGACGCCGAAGATGATCCGGCAGGTGGCTGGCACGACCTGCAACAGCACGGGGTAACTACACAGGATATGGTGATTGGCATAGCGGCCAGTGGCAGCACGCCTTATGTAGCAGGCGCCTTAAAGCGCTGTCGCCAGGAAGGCATAGTTACTGGTTGTATTGTCAATAATCCGGGTACAGCTGTTGCAGTGCAGGCTGATTTCCCTATAGAAGTGATTACAGGACCTGAATTTGTAACAGGCAGTACACGGATGAAAAGCGGTACGGCTCAAAAGATGGTCTTGAATATGATCTCCACGGCGGTGATGATACGACTAGGACGGGTGTATGACAACAGGATGGTGCACATGCAGATCAGCAATGATAAGTTACTGGACCGGGGAGTTAAAATGCTAATGGAAAGATCGGGGCTTACTGATTATGCAACGGCCAAAAGCTGTTTACTGCAATATGGCAGTGTACAGGCCGCTCTTGACAATCTCAAACAATAACAAATGGAACAATCAGGGCACGGAAAGAAGATCGTTATTATTGGTGGGTTCTTCTTCATTTTCGGTTTCATTTCCTGGATCAATGGTACGCTGATCCCCTATTTACAGATAGCCTGTGAACTGGAGGAATGGCAGGCCTACCTGGTTACTTTTGCTTTTTATATTTCTTATACGGTGATGGCGATGCCTTCGAGTGTACTGCTCAAAAAAACAGGCATGGTGAATGGGATGAGCCTGGGATTGATCATCATGGCAGTTGGCTGCCTGAGTTTTATTCCGGCAGCGTTTGCACGTTCCTATTTGTTGTTCCTGGTGGGTTTGTTTATTGTAGGTACGGGGCTCACGTTGTTACAAACAGCGGTCAACCCCTATATTACCTTACTAGGTCCCGAAAGTACAGCAGCCCGCCGCATCAGTATTATGGGGGTGTGTAATAAGGTAGCGGGTATTTTGGCGCCGCTGGTGATGGGCAGCATCATACTCAAAAATTCCAATGGATTGCTGGCCGAACTGGCAAGGCTTTCACCGGAGGCCAGGAGTCTACGGTTGGATGAGTTATCCAGAACGGTGATACTCCCCTACTCCTGCCTGACGATTATTTTGCTGGTGGTAGCCATTGCTATCCGGTATGCACACCTGCCGGAGATCAATAAGCCGGATACCTCAACAGCAGGTAGCAGCAGTCATTATGAGCAAGCAACGCTTACGCCATTGGTGCCCAAACAATTTATCCTGGGCTTCCTGGCTATTTTTGCCTGTGTAGGAGCTGAGGTAATGGCGGGTGATACGATTGGCAATTATGGTTTGTACCATGGTGTGGCATTGGATATTTCCAAAAGTCTCACCTCTTATACGCTGGCGGGCATGATGATCGGCTATCTGGCGGGCATCTTTGCGATACCCCGGTATATTTCGCAGCAAAACGCTTTTTATTTTTCTTCGCTGGCCGGACTTTTCTTTACCTTACTGATCCTTATCCTTCCAGGACAGTATTCAATTTTTTGTGTGGCGCTGCTGGGACTTGCCAATGCCTTGTTGTGGCCGGCCATCTGGCCACAAGCGCTGAAGGGGCTGCAAGGCAATTTGCTCAATAAAGGGGCTGCGATTCTCATCATGGGCATTGCAGGCGGGGCATTACTTCCATTACTTTATGGTTGGTTAGCCACAGTATTCAACAACCAACAGGCTTATTGGCTATTGTTGCCGGTATACCTGTTCCTGGTCTATTATAGCTTTACGGGTAAAAAAGTAACCTCATAATTATCCAAACATGCATGCAACAACAGGAAGGTACCGGTGGACGATCTGTGCCTTGCTCTTTTTCGCAACGACGATCAATTATCTCGACAGGCAGGTATTGGGATTGCTGAAACCGGTGCTTGAAAAGGAATTCAACTGGACAGAAAAAGATTATAGTTATATCGTAATGGCTTTTACTGCCACTTATGCCATTGGACTGGTGGCATTTGGCCGGTTCATTGACCGTATTGGTACCAAGCTGGGTTATACCATTTCGGTTACTGTATGGAGTATTGCGGCCATGCTGCATGCGGTGGTGAAAAGTACGCTGGGTTTTGGCATTGCGCGTGGTGCATTGGGAATTGGAGAATCGGGCAATTTCCCTGCGGCTGTTAAAACGGTAGCGGAGTGGTTTCCCAAAAGGGAGCGGGCACTGGCTACGGGCATCTTTGATTCAGGGGCTAATATAGGCGCCTGTGTAGCCCCCATACTGGTGCCCTGGATACTGGGCGCTTATGGATGGAGAGAGGCGTTTATTATTACAGGCGCGATTGGCTTTTTGTGGTTGGTTGCCTGGCGCTTTTTTTATGAGCATCCGGATAAGCATAAAAAAGTATCGAAGGAAGAACTCGCTTATATCCGCATTGACGATGAGGAGGGTGCAACTGGGGGAGGCACAACAAAGCGCATGGATGAAGCAGCGCCCATCAAATGGATACACCTGTTCAGGCTTAAACCCACCTGGTCATTTATTGCCGGTAAATTCCTGACTGACCCTATCTGGTACTTTTTTATGTTCTGGCTACCCTCGTATTTCAATACTACGTTTAATCTTGATCTTAAGAAACCTGGGTTGGCATTGGTGATCGTATACTCTGCCGCTACAGTAGGTGCTATTGGAGGCGGTCTGCTATCCTCCTGGTTTATCCGCAAAGGATGGACGGTATCGAAATCGCGTAAAACAGCCCTGTTTATTTCGGCCTTGCTCGTATTGCCCATCCTGGCTGCCCGGTTTGCGACGGATATGTGGACTGCGGTGGCGCTGATCAGCCTCGCTATTGCCGGCAATGCGGCCTGGAGTGCGAATATTTACACGATCGTATCGGATATGCTGCCCAAGAAATCCGTGAGTTCTGTCATTGGTATTGGTGGCATGGCTGGGGCCATAGGGGGTGTTATTTTCCCCTTGTTCATTGGATTTATATTGGATTATTATAAAGGGATGGGCAAGCTGGTAACGGGGTATAATATCATTTTTTTGGTGTGTGGGTTTTCCTTCCTGCTAGCCTGGCTGGTGATCCACTGGTTAACACCCACCATGAGACCTGTTACGTTGGCCGATACACAACGATAAACTATCAAACAAAGGATGCAATTATTTATGATATGCCCCATTTGGGGAATGGCGGGGATGCCGCTGAAGGACTCGCTGCAGAGGATCAAAGACGCAGGTTATGATGGGGTGGAATATGGCTGCGAGCTGCATGATCCCATCCGCAAGGAGTTTATGCAGCTTGCCAAGGAGTTGGAATTGGAAGTAGTAGCGCAACAGTATGGAGCCTCGGGTAATAGCTTTGCGGCTTATGCGCATCATTTTGAGGCACACCTGCGGTACCTGGCTTCCTTCAATCCGTTGTTCATTAATTCGCAAACGGGGAAGGATTTTTATTCCATAGAAGAGAATACGGCATTGATCCAACTGGCAGCAGCTATTGAACAGGAAACAGGCTGCCGGATCGTTCATGAAACCCATCGTGGCAAGTTTGCCTATAGTGCAGCCACTACTTTGCAATATATTGAGCGGTTGCCCCGGTTGAGGCTTGCTGGTGATTTCTCGCATTTTTGTACGGTATCGGAATCGTACCTGGAAGATCAGCAACAAGCGATGCAAGCTATCTATCCATATGTATACCATCTGCATGCCCGGGTAGGTCATCCGCAAGGGCCGCAGGTTACTGACCCCCGGCTGCCCGAATGGCAATATGCGCTGGAGCGGCATTTGCACTGGTGGGACCAGGTGATACAATATCACCGGGAGGCAGATACGCCTTACTTCACGATCACGCCCGAGTTTGGTCCTGCGCCCTATATGGCAATGGCTCCTTTTACGCAGCAGCCCATTGCCAGTCAGTGGGACATCAATTTGTACATGTGCCGTTTACTGCGGGAACGGTATGCTACGACTCTTTAATTTTTTCACTATAATGTTACAATCATGTCAATAGGAATCACGCAAGCACAAGTTGATTTTTTTGAAATGGAAGGATATCTCATAGTGCCCAATTTATTATCAGCAGAAGAAGTGGGTTATTACCGGGATCTGTATGAAGACTTCCTTGCCAACCGGATCGATGCATCGCGTTACCGTTCGGATCTGGGCAGTCATGCGGACAAGGATGCGCCAGCGAAGAAGGAGCGGATCACGCAGATCATGGTGCCTGGGCGGATATTGCCTGAATTACTTGAAAAGCCATTGCACCAAAAAGCGCTGCTTTTGGCACGACAATTAATGGGACAGGATATGGCACTTGATTTTGATATGCTAATCGATAAAGCGCCTTACTCGAATACGCCCACCCCCTGGCACCAGGACTGTGCTTATTGGATTGCAATGCCGGATACACGGGCTACGAGTTGCTGGGTAGCGTTGGATGAAGCAACGAAGGACAATGGCTGTATGTGGTATGTACCGGGTTCGCACATGCTGCCCATCCGTACGCATGTGCCTGCAGGTAAAGGTGGGGGTGCCCTGGAATGTGTAGCTGATGAAACGGAAGGGCTGGCCATTGAGATAGCTCCTGGTACAGGTATCTTTCATCATGGACATACGCTGCATTATTCAAGGGGCAATTCAACCAATACCCGTCGGCGGGCCTTCATTACGAATTACCGGCCGGCAGCGATGATAGCCTATGAACGGGAGCAGGGATATGATCATACAGGTGACAGGGAGGTGAGGAATGAGAAGGCATAAATACAAGCTACGAGCCGTGAGCTACGAGCTTCGAGTGAATACAGACCAGAAGATGTTCCGGCCAGGATAGCAGAAATAGTAAAACAGACCCATGTACTAAATGGGTCTGTTAGCAAAATAAGTTGTGTGTGACGACGGATTGATTAATCGACCATAGCTGGTACACGTTTGCCGGGTACGGGGGCTCTGCGACCGGTTTTAGCAACAGGCGCTGTAGGGGCTGTAGGCACTTTGTTGAAACGCATGGCGGTCCATACGTGGTCCAACGCTACTTCTCCTACGCCTTCAAAACCGGCATTCCGGATGCAGTCCCAACTGCATTGGCGATTGAGGTCTGTAACGATCTTGGAAGTGGTTTTTGGATATGCGATCCAAAATTTACCTTCTTCCTGCAATGCTGGCAGAACATCCTTCATGATACCTGTCAATTGGCTTTCGTTGACTGCAAATACCAGTGCAAAGTCGATTTTGCGCGACTTCAGCAAAGGGGTTACATTCTTAGCGAAGGCTAATTTTACAAACTGTTTCTCGATTGAAGAAGGAAGTCCCTGAATCAGTACATTTTTTTCTTCCTGGAGCTGAAGCTTATCTAACAAGTTTTGCGACATGCCTGAGAAGTTTTTTAGTAAGTGATTTAGGATTGGTTTAGACGGGATTGCAAAGGTAAGGTAAATAGGATACGAAACCGTACTTTTTACATTAAAAAACCCGCCATGGGCATTAATAGTGCCCTGGCGGGTAGTATAAAATCGCTTATAATATATTTTTTACTTACTTATTTACCCATTGGTTTATAATACTTAAGGGCTTCGGGCATGAGCTCGCGCAATTTCTCAATGCGCGTTGCTTCGGCAGGGTGAGTACTGAGTATTTCCGGTGGTTTTTGACCATTGCTGGCTGCTGCCATGCGCTCCCAGAGGGGAATTGCTTCCTGAGGATTGTATCCGGCCATGGCTGAAAAGATAAGGCCATACCGGTCAGCTTCCAGTTCCTGTTTGCGGGAGAAAGGCAGTAAAGCGCCTACCTGGGAGCCGATGCCATATGCATTCATAAAGAGGTTTTGAGCAGCAGGTGTTTTATTGGCGATGGCGACCTGGAGGGCTACGCCACCCAATTGTTGTAAGCTGGCCTGGCTCATTCGTTCATTACCATGTTTGGCAAGGGCATGGGCAATTTCATGACCCATCACCACAGCGAGGGCTGCTTCATTTTGAGTAATGGGCAACAAACCTGTATATACGACAATCTTTCCGCCGGGCATACACCAGGCATTGACCTCTTTGGAATCAACCAGGTTGTACTCCCATTTGTATCCCTGTAATTCCTGGGAAAGGCCCTTGGTAGCGTAATAATTATTGATGGCGGTAGTTAGGCGCTGCCCTATCCTGCGCACCATTTCGGCATCTTTATTAGCACTGGTGCCAACCACCTTATTCTCGCTAAGGAACTGGGTGTACTGGGTAGCGGCCATACTCTGAATATCTGCCTCATTGTATAAAGACAGTTGGTTTCTGCCAGTAATGGTATTTTGGCTGCAACCAATGATCAGGGCTAAAAGCGCGGCTGCAACAAAGATTCGTTTCATGGAAAGTAATTTTGTCAAAAATAGTACTAAAATGATACCAGCCTTTCGGTTGAGTACGGAATTTAGGATATATAAAACAGGTTATAGATCCTGGGGAAGCTGCCCGTTTTTTTGGCAGACCTGCCAGTGGTAAGTACGTAAAAATGTGACTAGTAGATTAAGGGCTTAAAAAACAAACATCCGCTACGACTGCAGCGGATGTTACTATTTTATATGCTAAATGCGGTTAATCTTCTTCTTTGGCCAAGCGACGTTTTTCGCGTTTGCGATCCCGGTGCTTCAGGATGGGCACTTTGCTTTCACTACCACGTAACAGGCGGGTAATGTTCTTTTGGTGGGTGAGCACTACCAGGAGTGCAACGGCAATGGCAAAGGCTCTGTACAGGGGCTCTTTTTCATTAAATATGAAAAGGATCAGTACGGCAAAGGCTATACTGGCCAAGATGGAACTAAGGGATACAAACCGGGTGAGGTATAATACGAGGAGGAAAACGCCTACGCAGCAAACGGCCACCAGGGGCTGAATAGCGAGGATCATTCCAAATAAGGTGGCAACACCTTTACCACCTCTGAAGTCGGCCCAAATGGGGAATATATGGCCCAATACAGCGGCAAGACCGAGGCCTACCATGAGGTTGGTACGATCCCATTCATTGATGCTATTGGCATAAAAAGGTAGTAAGAGATATAGACTGGTAGCAGCTACACCTTTGAGTACATCCATAATCATTACGAAGGTACCCCAACGTGAGCCCAGTACCCGGAAGGTATTGGTAGCACCGGCATTTCCGCTTCCGTATTCACGGATATCGATGCCGAAAAAGCCTTTAGAGACCCAGACAGCAGTAGGAACAGAGCCGATCAAATATGCTATTACAATGACGAGCACTTCTTTCATTGAATAGTTGGTTGAAAGTTGGAAAATTCAAATATAAGTAAAAACAGTTTAATTCAGTGGATCACACTGCATTATTCTGTTACATGGTAGTTAATTGTAAAGCGATCCATGCATGTTGTTGTTTTTCATCCACAATTTTTAATCCATTACTAATTGCGGAGGCTTCAATATCAGCACGATCGCCTGCCAATAAACCACTCATTATAATAACGCCACCCGGTGTTAAATGTTGTTGTAAGGCGCCCATATTTGCCAGCAAAACATGCTTATTGATGTTGGCCAGTATGATATTAAATAAACCAATTTTTTCTAAACTATCGGCCTTTTCCAGCACAATGTTTGTGGCGCTGTTTACAGCTATGTTCTCAGCAGCATTTTCCACGCTCCAATCGTCATTGTCGATGGCGGTAATATGGGAAGCTCCTTTTTTCTCTGCCAATACAGCCAGGATTCCGGTACCAGTACCAAAGTCGAGTACCGACTTACCAGTCAGATCCAATTTTTCCATATACTGCACCATCATGTAGGTAGTGGCATGATGGCCGGTACCAAAACTCATCTTGGGTGTAATGATGATCTCGTATTGTACGCCGGACTGGGGTTGGTGAAAATGAGCTCGGATAGCACAAAAATCACCTACTATCACGGGTTCAAAATTCTTTTCCCATTCTTCATTCCAGTTGCGCTGGGCAATGCGTTCAGTAGTCCAGGACAAGCCGCCAAACTGCAGGGCCAGTTCCCGGATATTTGCTTCTTCCCATTGCTCTTCAGGAACAAATGCTGACAAGTATTGAACGCCTTCTTCAAATCCTTCATAACCCTGATCACCTAAGAGGGCAATGAGGATCTCTTGAACTTCTTTGTCAACAGGAGCGAACTTCAGATGGATGTAAGTAGACATAGTGCGTCTGCGTAAAAGTCTTTTATAGAAAAGGGTGAGCGGCTTTAGAAGCAGCTCACCCTTATTATTCGATCAACGTATTAATTCCCGTGGGCTTACTGCTGGGGAGCAGCGCCGTTGGTACCCTGGGGCGACCTTGGTGCGCCATCGGGTTTAGGCATTAATACTTTACGGCTCAATTTGAATTTGCCGGTCTTGTGGTCGATGCCAATCAGTTTCACTTTTACCTTCTCGCCTTCTTTCAATACGCCTTCCATTGTTTCGAGGCGTTTGTGAGAGATCTCACTGATGTGCAACAAACCTTGTTTACCGGGCAGGAACTCTACGAAAGCACCAAATTCTTTGATGCCTTTAACGGTAGCTTCGTAAACAGAACCAACTTCGGGCATGGCAGTGATGCCTTTGATCCAGGCAACTGCTTTGTCCAAACCTTCTTTAGCGGGGCTGAATACGCTTACTTCACCGTAGTTACCAACTTCTTCAATATTGATGGTAGTACCTGTTTCGCGTTGAATTTCCTGGATGATCTTTCCTTGTGGTCCGATCACTGCACCAATAAATTCCTTGTCGATGAACAGCTTCTCCATTCTTGGAGCATGTGGTTTCACTTCTTCACGGGCAGCTGGTATACACTCGTACATGGCTTCCAGGATGTGCAAGCGACCTTTACGGGCTTGCTCCAATGCTTCGCGCATGGTATCCATACTAAGGCCATCGATCTTGATGTCCATTTGCACACCGCAAATACCTTCCCGTGTACCGGTTACTTTGAAGTCCATATCACCCAGGTGATCTTCATCGCCCAGGATATCGGTAAGGATAGCATACTTGTTATCAGAAGCGCGGGTAATTAAACCCATCGCTACACCACCTACGTGTTTGGGGAAAGGAACACCTGCATCCATCAATGCCAGTGAACCAGCACAAACGGTAGCCATGGAAGAAGAACCATTTGATTCCAATACATCGCTTACAATACGCACGGTGTAAGGATATTCATTACCGGGCATCATTTGTTTCAGGGAACGCATGGCCAGGTTACCATGTCCTACTTCACGACGACCGGGGCCGCGCATCATCTTTACTTCACCGGTGGAGAATGGCGGGAAGTTATAGTGCAGGATGAATTTTGTGTATTCAGAATTAGCAGCGCTTTCTACCAGCAGTTCATCCAACGGAGTACCGAGTGTTACGGTAGTGAGGGATTGAGTTTCACCACGGGTAAATAAAGCTGAACCGTGTGGAGAAGGCAGTGGATCAATTTCCATGGCCAGGCCACGTACCTGATCCAGCTGACGGCCATCAAGGCGAACACGATCATTGAGGATCATATCGCGCACGACTTCCCACTGCAGGTCTTCGTAATATTTCTTGGCTTGTTTCTTTGTTTTGTCGTCCACTTCTTCACCAAGGCTTTCGATGAGTTCCTTCTTGAGGGCATCGAATGCATCGCTGCGGTCGTGCTTGGCAGAAGCACTCTTAGAAATGGTATAGATCTTATCCTTGGCAAATGCTGCTACTTTTTCACGCAGCTCTTCATTTTGCTCGGGTTTGGTGTAGTCGCGTTTTCCCTGTACACCCGCTTTCTCGCGCAGTTCATGCTGTGCTTTGATCTGGATGCGGATCGCTTCGTGTGCAATTTCCAACGCCTTTACCAGGTCTTCTTCACTGCACTCTTCAGACTCACCTTCCACCATCATCAGGTTCTTTTCTGTTGCGGCGATCAGGAAATCCATATCAGCAGTGGCCAGTTCGGTACGGCTGGGGTTTACGATGAAGTTTCCTTCTACGCGTGCTACACGCACCTGAGAAATAACTTCTTTAATGGGAATATCTGAAACTGCGAGTGCGGCAGAGGCAGCGAGACAAGCCAATGCATCGGGCATTACTTCTTTATCGCTGGATACGAGGGTTACCAATACCTGCACATCACAGAAATAATCTTCCGGGAATAAGGGGCGCAGTGAGCGATCGATCAAACGGCTTACGAGTACTTCATAATCGTTGAGCTTTCCTTCGCGTTTGAAGAAAGAGCCTGGGATACGACCGGCAGAGGCAAATTTTTCGTTATAATCAACTACCAGGGGAAAAAACTCTTGTCCTTCTTTGGGGTCTTTATTGGCTACAACGGTAGCCAGCATAATGCTGTTTCCCTGGCGAACGGTAACAGAGCCATGAGCCTGGCGAGCCAGTTTACCGGTTTCGATGGATACCATACGGCCACCACCAATGTCAAATGTTACACTAATAGGTTGAGAGAGCATACAGTCTCAATTTAAGGTTGGCAATCGCAAACGTGTAGGCGGGAATAAATGGTTTGTGAGAGCAACCAGGTTTAAAATACAATTTTCGGTCAACAAACCAGTATGTCAGTAAAACAAGTATTCCCAACTGGTTTTGTACAGTTGGGAATAGTATCTTAAAGCATATACTGATTACTTTCTGATTCCGAGTTTCTCGATCAATTGGCGATAACCTTGCAGGTTGTGCTTGCTCAGGTAGTTCAGCAGGCGCTTACGTTGACCTACCATCTTCATCAATCCACGGTGGGTAGAGAAATCTTTCTTATTCTGCTGGAGGTGTTGGGAAATCCCGTTGATACGCTCTGTCAGCATAGCAATTTGTCCTTCAATAGAACCGGTATTGCTGGCTTTTCCGCCAAATTGGGTGAAGATATCTGATACTTTTTCTTTTGTTAAATACGGCATCTCAATTTTTTTTAAAACATCCAAATTTTAACTTCTTCTATAATTTGGCGGCAAAGGTATGGAATTAATCGTGATTTTAATATCTTGCCTGCCCGTTTTTTTTATTATCCAGAGAAAAAGGGGCGTTCAGATGGTTGATACGGGCCCAAAGTTCGGTCAAACCAATAAGTTTATAACACCTTTAAAACCAGCGTCGTTCTCTTGCCGGCATGAAACAGCTTGTATTTACAGTCACCAACGATCTTAGCTACGACCAGCGTATGATACGGATCTGCACCTCGCTGAGCCGGGCGGGGTATGGGGTGAAGTTGATAGGCCGGAAAATGAATAGTTCAGTGCCGCTGCCGGCACAGCCTTTTAGTCAGAAAAGACTGTCCTGCTTTTTTTCCAAAGGGAAAGGGTTTTACGTAGAATACAATATCAGGCTCTTTTTTTACCTGATAACCAGCAAAATAGACGTAATCTGCGCCATCGACCTGGACACTATCCTCCCCTGTTATTGGGTATCGGCCATCAAAGGCATTCCCCGGGTATATGATGCCCATGAGCTTTTCTGCGAAATGAAAGAAGTTGTTACGCGGCCCCGGATATACCGGTTCTGGAAACGGGTGGAGCGTTTTGCGGTGCCCCGCTTTAAAGCCGGGTATACAGTCAACCAACCGATTGCCGATGCGTTTAAGGAAATGTATGGGGTGGATTACGGGATTGTACGCAATGTGCCGGTGCAATACCCACTGACCATTCCGCATAAAAAAGAAAAGTACATCTTATACCAGGGAACAGTAAATGAAGGCAGGAGCTTTGAAACGCTCATACCGGCTATGCAACAGGTGCCCGCCCAGCTGATCATTTGTGGGGATGGCAATTTTATTGCGCAGGCAAAGGAATTGGTTAAAAAGCATGGACTGGAAGAAAAGGTCTTATTTAAAGGCCGGGTGCTGCCACACGAATTGCAGGATTATACCGTTAATGCCTGGATAGGCATTACTTTGTTTGAAAATAAGGGGTTAAGTAACTATTATTCCCTGGCCAACCGGTTCTTTGATTATATACAGGCAGGAATTCCGCAACTGGGTGTGGATTACCCGGTTTACCGGGAAATAAACAATCAGTACCAAATAGCTGTTCTAATTGACGATCTGAGCGCTGACAGCGTTGCGGGTCAACTTAACAGATTGTTAAATGATGAGGATCTATACAAGGAATTACAACAAAACTGCCTGACAGCAAGAGGCGTTTTTAACTGGCAACAGGAAGAAAAGAAACTGGTTGCATTTTATTCAACAAATATTTGAGTCTGGTATTTTGGAAAAGCATGTACATATAGTTTCGTCGGATATTCCTTATCCCGTAGATTATGGCGGTGTGATTGATATATTTTGTACGGTAAAGGCCCTGCACGAAGCAGGTGTGAAAGTTCATTTACATTGTTTTGATGATGGCCGTGGTCAGCAACCAGCGCTGGACCAGTATTGTACAGCGGTTCACTATTATCAACGACTCACCGGGCACAAATGTATTACACCGCGCTTGCCTTATATAGTGGCTTCCCGCTCCTGCAATCAATTGCGGGAAAAACTACTGGAAGACAATCATCCCATACTCTTGCAAGGTATTCATTGCACCTACCTGCTGAACGATGATCGTTTTGACAACAGGAAGATACTGGTGCGGCTCATGAATGTGGAATATGAGTATTATGAACAGTTGTGCAAAACCACTACGGTATTGCAACCGTTGAAGAAGATCTACTACCATCATGAAAGCCGGTTGTTGAAGAACTATGAAAAAACGATTGCTGATAAGGCGATGTTCCTGGCCCTATCAGAAAAAGACGTAGCTGTATACCGCCAAAAGCTACATGCTAAAAATGTAGTGTGCCTCCCTCCTATGCTGCCATTTACGGCAGTAGAAACAGAAACGGGCATTGGCTGTTTTTGTTTATATCATGGTAACCTCTCGGTAGCCGAAAATGAAGAAGCGGCCATCTGGTTGCTGACGAATATTTTCAATAAGATAGATGTCCCCTTTATTATAGCGGGTAAACAACCTTCGCCCCGGTTGGAGCGCGAGGTCAACCTACATGGTCATGCCTGCCTCATCGCCAATCCATCGGCGCAGGAAATGCACGACCTGATCAGGAAAGCACAGATACACGTACTACCCTCCTTTTGTCGCAAGAGCAGGTCGGTAAAATTACTAAATGCGCTATTTTCCGGAAGGCATTGTGTCGTGAATCCTACCATGGTAAATACATCCGGACTTGACACAGCCTGCCATGTGGCCACAACAGCCGAAGCATTTCAATCCATCATCATCCAGCTCTATCATCAACCTTTCGATGAGCACGAACTGTTGCTCCGCAAAGAAATCCTTGCTCCTTTCTTAAATCATGGTCAGTTAACCAAGCAATTGATCTCATTGATATGGCAGGGAGAGGCGATCAGGCATTGATCAGGAAGTCATGCTTAAAAGTTGATAGGTTGAAAAGTTGACAGGATAAAAATCTTAGTTACTTATGCAGCCTGATGAAATACTGAAGTCTGTACAGATCGAAGTAAGTCAGGGAAGGCTTACAGGAAAACAGGTTGCGCCGGATAGGGCTTTTAAACAGGTTGTACAGCAGTAATGGTATCCACTCCCCTTTCCAGGACTTCAAAGAACGGTATATTCTGAATAATTTTACATGCCTGGCCAAATCGGCAGGCGGCACCAAATTGCTTAGGCGGTGCAGGTTGACCAGGGCATTTTCTGATTTGGTAATAAACACGTTATTCCTTTCCAATCCAGCATGCAGTACGGGATTATCAATATAGGCAACAGGAATAGCTGCCTGCTCCAACTGCATACCAATCCAGGTATCTTCATGACCATATCCCTCTCCACCTGTTTCAAATGACAATTGCTTAAAACATTGGGCTTCGATGATGAAGTTATTGGTCATAAAAGCCGGTTGGTGTTTTTTGCCTGCTCTCCTGTTTTCACGGGCGAGGCCGTAGGTCCAATGTAACCGCAGGGTACAATCTTCGGGTGGTGCAGTGTCATAGGTTCGACCACCCACTATTACCCCTGTATGGGTTGCTACAGCCTTGGTATATTTGTCCAGAAAATCATCGGTTATCAATTCACTATCGCCATCCAGGAACAGGAGCCAATGACCTGTAGCAGCTTCTGCCAGCTTTTGCCGGATGCGTATACGGCCCTGGTTTTGGGACTGGATACTGTATCGAACAAACGGAAAGGAGGCAATATCGTTATTGACCTGCTGGAAGGCGGCATCTGATGCATCATCCATCACTATAATTTCGCCGGCCCCTCCTAAACGGGAAAACCCGGCGCTTAGCCGGGCCACCAATGTATTGATATCCTGATTAAATACTGGGATTAAGACGGAGATCATACCATATCGATGCTTGCATTATCGATCACCCTGCCCCTTTCGGTACGTACCATACGGGCCGGGAACTTATTGATCACGATATAATCATGGGTAGCCATGACAATTGCAGTACCATAGTCGCGGGATATATGGAACAGGAGCTGCATGATCTCATCGGAAGTTTCGGGGTCCAGGTTACCGGTTGGCTCATCAGCCAGGATCAGCTTGGGGGAATTGAGTAAGGCCCTGGCCACATCCACCCGTTGTTGCTCGCCACCGCTCAGTTCGAAAGGCATTTTAAACCCTTTTGACTTTAAACCTACCTTGTCCAACACATCTATGATCTTTTCATCCATGAGTTTTTCATCTTTCCAGCCGGTAGCCCGCAATACAAATTTGAGGTTGTCATTCACGTTCCGGTCTGTGAGCAGTTGAAAATCCTGGAATACCACGCCCAGGTTACGACGCAGGAAGGGCACTTTTTTCCAATCCATTTCACGGAGATTGAAGCCAACTACGGTACAATCGCCTTCATTGAGGGGAAGATCGCCATAAAGGGTTTTCAGGAGACTTGATTTTCCGGTACCTGTTTTACCAACAAGGTATACGAACTCCCCCTTTTGTACCCTGAGGTTCACATCCTGCAGAACGAGATTAGTACCCTGGTATATATTTACGTGCTTTAATTCAATGATTGCATCCTGCATAATAACCGGTTAAGTCAAACAAAAATAATGAATTATGGAATATCGGGGGCGGGAAATAGGTTTTAGGCGTTGGCTTTTAGTTATTGGCCATTAGCTTTAAGATTAAGTTTTTAGCCTTTAGCCGGAGACAACAGGCTGGCCCCCATTAGTACAATGGGTTTCTTCCCGCCCGGCATGGTGATCAGTCTTTCGTACGTCAGACCCAGTTTTTCCAATAACCTGAGCGAACGAACATTGTCCTGATCGGTAATGGCCAGGATATGTTGGAGGGCATATTTATCTTTTGCATGGGCCAGCACAGCTGTGGCTGCTTCATAGGCATAGCCTTTCCCTTCATAGGCGGGCTGGTAAGCAAAACCTATGTCGACATGCTGGAGGGCGTCTCTTTTAATGAGTCCACACATACCAATAGGAATCTGTTCTTCTTTCAGCAGCACCAGCCAAAGGCCAAAACCATTATCATGGTAACTTTTGAGGGGAACGGTGTGTATGTATTGCACAGCATCTTCGAGGGTTCTCACGCCTTTATCGCCAATAAACCGTAGCCAGGCGGGTTCGTTGAGCAGTTGCAGGATAAAGGGAGCATCGTCTGGTGTTATTTGTCTAACGAGCAAGCGTTCTGTTTCGGCAATTATCATGAGCGTTGTTCAGTATTTATCTTTTTTACCACCACTGTTCACTGTTGAAATTGATTTGATTAACTGTTAGGTGGGTTTTATTATTTTCTTCTGACAGCTTTCCTAAAGTTACGCACTCAATCTTTCTCCCACTTTCTTTTGTGGGAGCCTTCCTGCCGTACCACTGTCCAGCCATTGCCCCTGGCTTTTTTGAGCAATCTTTTCCGCAGTTTTTTGGGGTAAAATATTTTCAGTGCGGTTTTCTTGCGTGGATAGCTTTGCAGGATCCCCAGTTGACCAAGGATCTCATAGGATGCCGATCCACATCGCATACCAACCAGGGCATAATCATAGGGTGTTTGCTGAAGATAGGCTTTTGCAATGCTGTCAAACTGTTGCTTTTGCCGGGCACTGATGGGAACGTATATGATGGCTTTTTTAACGCTGTCCGGGTTGCCACCCAGGATGCTGTAAAAACCAGGCTCATTATGTTCGGCATAGGTACTGTGCCGGTTATTTTCTTTTTTAAAAACATGGAAAGCCCCCTGGGGCAGGAAATTGAGAATCTGGTTACTATCGCCTTCAATACCCACATGGCCACCCAATATACCGCCAAACCATTTCGGTTCGCTGGCTGCGTATTGCTTCAATGGTTTTGAACCATACAAAAAATGAACTTTCAGGAAAGTCGTATCGCTGGCGCAGGCCGGTGAGGAGAGGAAACAATATATACAAATAAGGAAGGGGCGCATAGGCTACCCCTTCAAGATAGCACAAAATCCAGTACGATTTGCGTATTATTTAGGCTCAATCAAATCCCAAAGGTTGCCATAGAGGTCGGCAAATACCGCTACCCTGCCCCAGGTTTCCAGTACAGGTTCACGTACAATGGCAATTTGTTGGTCCAGGAGATTTTGGTAATCCCTTGCAAAATTGTCGGTAAACAGGAACAGGAATACCCTGCCGCCAGTTTGATTGCCTACCCTGCTTTGTTGTTCTTCATTAGCGGCTTTGGCAAGCAGGAGGCAGCACCCATCCGATCCGGGAGGAGAGACTACAACCCATCGTTTTACAGGGTTTAGAACCGTATCTTCTATGAGGGTAAAATGTAATTTTTGGGTGTAGAAAGCAATGGCTTCGTCGTAATCATCTACTACCAGGGCTATGCGTGCGAGTGATTGTTTCATGACTGTGTTAATAGCGAATTTGATGGCAACAAATATGCGTATAATGTTGTCTGCAGCCAAAACAGTTTTTTCAAATACGATACCATTTCACAGCATCAGCTTCTACTTTCTTCACAAACTCATCCTTGGCTTCATTATAAGCAATGCCATCTTTAAAATCCTGCTGAGATTTTTTTCGTTTCAGGGCATCATACTGAGCTGCCACATCGGGATGTGTTCTCAAATAATCACGGAAAGCAATATGTCGCGTCCAGTGTATTGTATCCTTTACCAATAAATGAATATGGGTGACGGACTTAAAATCCTGTCCGATCACCAATCCCTCTCCAATATCAACCATAGCAGGAGGCTTTTGTCCCTGGGCGTCGAGCAAGCGTACATAAAAACGCCGGTAAGGCATTCCCGGTTCATGTTTCCGAAAATAGGTATATCCGGCTGCCATCATGGGCGGTATGGTTTGATCGAGCTGATCTTCCTGCTGAATACCTACCAGGATATCAATAATAGGTTTGGCTCCCAATCCAGGCACTGAGGTACTGCCAATATGTTCAACTTGTGGAGACAGCTGGGCTAAGGCAGTTTGTATGGTGGCTTTTTCCTGTTGGAATTGTTGTACCCAGGCTGGTTGATAGGCTTCAATGATTATTTTCATGGCGTTGGAGGAATATGGACGCCGCGAATGTAAGTCATTATGATAAAACGTCCTGAAATGCCGGAACCTACCATCAGGTAATGGCAGGTTCGCGATAGAAAAGGCAATTTTTATACGTGTTGTACTTTACCAGAATTGATCAGGGGTAATAATTTGTTTTGCAGGTATTGCGTCCAGGCTGGTGCACAGGAATCATAACACTCAATCTCCGGTGTCAATCCTTCGTGGGTGAATACGAGTTGTGTTTTGCCGCCTTTCTCTGAAATATCAAAGATTATTTTCGACCCCACCCATTCCTGTCTCTTTTCAATGAAACTCAATTCGCTTTCGGTAACCAGCCAAACAATCTTTTTATTGGGAATCACTTCCACTAATTTTTGCTTACTGTAATGAACGCCATCCCCTGCACGAAAACTAAACTCATCATTCAGTTTTTCGGTGGGACCTTCAAATTCTTCTGCATAATATCCCTGCCACCAGCCACGCACATTGGTAACTGCCTTAAATACTTCCTGCGGCGTGCGTTCGGTCAATAGGGTCAATTTAAAATCTGTTGTTGCCATGGCTTTAAATTTATAGTGTTGAAATTTCATTCAAAGCTATTGGCTAAAGGGAGCTTTCAGGGGGTGTAGAATAGACTTTATGATGGGTAAATTTGGACAAAGGCATCCTACAAGACCGGTCGCTATCCGGCTTTATGTAATTTCTCAATGATCTTCACCTGTTCGGAAGTAATGGAATAGATCAATTGAAACTGATCGGTAATGGCTTTCAGGTCGGACAGGGTTTTGCGCACGGATTGTTCGGGCTTGCCTGCACCTGGCTGCATTTCCAGCCTTCTCTGCTCCAATAATTGCTGCAGGCGGGCCCGTATGGGATATTCGCTTGCCTTTTGATCGGTCTTCAGGACTGCCTGGTTATCGAGCACATTGGCCGTATTCTGGAATTGATCGTCTACCTGTTTTACGAGGGGAGCAAATTCGGGAGAAGCATATTGTGCTGCCGACCGCTGTGCATAATACGACAGGGAGGCTATATGTGAATTAAGCAGATGGCTGGTTGCCACAAACTGGTGATAGTGGGGTAAACCAGGCTGTTTATTCTTCGGTTCGGAAAGCATCCGCTGAAAATGGTCCGACATATTGGCGAGGGCTACAAATGCTTCTTTACGGGCAGTACGGTAGTTGCTGTTGGCAGGCGTTTGTCCGGTAAAGAAAGCGGCTACCATATTGAAATACTGGCGACTGGCGGTGATGGATTTCTGGATGAAGGGTTCCATTTGTTCATGTTCCCAAAGGGGCAATACAAAGGAGGAAACCAGCCAAGCAATAATGGAGCCGATCCCCGTATCCACAATCCTGTCCTGCAATACATCCGTCAGGCCACTGGGATTGATAAAGTGGAAGCTGAGCACCACATAGGTGGTGATACCTGCCGACCCCACCAGGTAATTCAGTTTCAGGTAGCTGTAGGCCAGGATCATGGCCACCAGCATTATGATAAAGAGGGCTGTATGGTCTTTGATGAAGAACAACACACCAAATGAAAAGGCCGCACCTATGAGGGTCCCTCCTAACCGGTGAAAGTTTCTTTGACGGGTAATGCTATAGGCAGGCTTCAGGATGGTAACAATGGTCAGCAATATCCAGTAACCATGCCCCAGGGGGTAAAGCAGTGAAATAATGTAACCGATCATCATGGCCAGGGTAACCCGGATGGCATGCCGGAAGTGGGAGGATTGCAAACTAAGGTTATCGACCAGTAAACGGATATTGAACTCCTGCCCTGCCGCATCCTGCTCTTCGATACGATCGGGATCGATCTTTTTGTTTTTGCTTATGCTGCGGTCGTAGGTTGAATAATGGGCCAGTATCCCTATGCGTTCTACGAGGTCTTCTATGCTGTACAGGATATGCCGTAACTTGATCAACCCCTCGATGGTATGCGGATTCAATTGCTGGTCGCGGTGGGCAAAAAAGATGCTACTGGTTTCCTTGAATGCCTGATCGAGGCTATTGTCGTTCTTATAGGGCAATCCTTCCTGTACAGCCAGGCCAATTCTGTGCAACTCCTCTGACGCCTTCATGATCATGCGGTGATATACGGGCAGAATCTCGGTATCATCAAATTCTTTGTGCAGGGACTCATAATCCTGCTGGGTGGTCATGATTCGCTCGAAGAGGTCCATGCTATCGAGGAACATCATCATGAGGATGCGGCCTTTGCTGGTGGATTCAAACAACACGCGCCGGGCCCGGAACAGCATTTCCCGCAGTTCATCCTGGTGCAGGTGAATGGTCACCTGGAGGCGCATCAACTCCCGGTAAAGGCTGTCGGTATCCCGGTCCTTATTATAAAAGGCGGCTTTGATGCGCAGGTAGTCGGCAATTTCCATCAGGTTCTCTCCCAGTAATTGCTGAATGGGTTTGTAGGGCCGCAGGGTATACAGGGTAAGACTGAGAATGGCGTACCAGGCGCCACCGACTGTGAACCAGGCAGCATCGCGCCAGATATTGGAGGATGCCAGGTGACTATCGATATTGAAAATGAAAACCAGCAAGGCGATGAGGCCGATGGCATTGACCCGGTTGCCATATACGCCTACCAGGGAAAAGAAGAGGCCAAAAATGATGATCTCCAGGCCTATGAGCCAGGGGGAATGCCGGGTGAGGCCGACAATAACCACGATGATAAAATTGAGCAGGATGCTTACCAGCATCCCATTGCGGCGGTGCTGGGGCGGTCCGGGGGTATCGGTGGTGCTTACCACCAGGGCGCCCAAGGGAATGGCCATGAGGTGCGAGAGCAGCCCAAAATGGTTTAAAATAAGGGCTGGAATGATGGCACCGGCCGTAATGCGCACACCGGCATATAAATACTGACTACTGATAAACTTCCTGAATTCCCGGGTATAATCCATAGTGTGTATTCATAACTAAATTACACCCTGTTTTGTTGGCAGGGGCCAGGAGGCCGGTTTAAATTTCTGTAACTCACCGGGTTGTAAAAATATTTTGGGAGGCGGTAATAAAGGGTACCTCGTACAGGTCAGGCTGCTGCTGGGTTTCAGGGGATTTCAAAAAAACAAGTAAAAATGATCCACAGGATGTGAAAATAAAATATAAAATAAATTTGGTGCGATGTGTTTTTAGCGTATTTTTGCACTCCCAAAAACGATATAACGGTCCTGAAAATGAGACAGTTACTAAGTAGAAAGGGAGGATTGAACTCGTAGCTCAGTTGGTAGAGCACAACACTTTTAATGTTGGGGCCCTGGGTTCGAGTCCCAGCGGGTTCACCGGATAAGAAGAGGTTATCGAAAGATAGCCTCTTTTTTTTGTGCTTACTTAAAAGCGTATGCTTATACTATGAGTACGTTTGTTTAGTCGATTTTCTCCACTTGCATTACAGGGCATAAAGCGCGGTATTTACTATAGTTTTGCGCAAAAAAGAAGATGGCATTTTCCGCTTTGGGTTTATCTGCACCGTTGTTAAAGGCTATAGGCGAGCAGTCATTTACACAACCTACGCCTGTGCAGCAGCAGGCTATTCCTGCCATCTTACAGGGAAAGGATATACTCGGCATATCCAAAACCGGCTCTGGCAAAACTGCCGGTTATATATTGCCTATACTGGAATTGTGCCAGCGCCGGGTAGAAAAGAAAGACAGGCACGTACGGGTACTGGTAATGGTGCCCACCCGTGAGCTGGCTATACAGGTAAGTGATGTTTGTAAAACCTTCTGCGCTCACCTGCCGAGTAAAATAAAAACAATGGCGGTGTATGGTGGTGTTTCCATCAACCCGCAAATGATGGCCTTGCATGGCATCGAAATATTAATAGCTACACCGGGCCGGTTACTTGATCTGATAGACCATAAAGCCGTGCACTTGTCACAAGTAGATATACTGGTGCTGGATGAAGCCGATAAAATGCTGAACCTGGGCTTTAAAGAGGAGATGGAAAAAGTGTTTCAACTGCTACCGGCCAAACGCCAGAACCTGTTGTTCTCTGCCACAGCCAGTGAAGATATTAAAGATATGCAGCGTCACCTGCTGCACCAGCCTGTAACGATTGAAGTGGCAGAAGAAGAGCATAGCATTGAGCTGATTAAGCAACTAGCCTATCATGTAACCGCAGCACGTAAGGGGCCATTTTTACGCTACCTGATCAAGCATGAAGATATGCAGCAGGTGCTGGTATTTACTTCTGCCGTAAGAACGGCAGATAACCTTACCGGCAAACTTATCAAAAATGGTATACAGGCAGCTTCTTTGCACGGGCACTTGAGCCAGACTGCCCGTCTTGAAACCCTGCAACGTTTTAAAGCAGGCAAGCTGCGGGTACTGGTAGCGTCTGATCTTGCTTCGCGGGGTATTGATATTCAGCAATTGCCCATAGTCATTAACTACGAGCTGCCACGTTCTCCCAAAGATTATATTCACCGCATCGGCCGTACCGGCAGGGCAGGGATTTCGGGCAGGGCTGTTTCGCTGATATGCCCTGAAGACCAGCATCATTTTGGCATCATCCAGAAAAAGATGGGAAAAAAAGTAGAGATACTGGAAAGTGACGATATTAATCTGCAGGGCTTTTAATAATTATGCCGACTATAATTTGCGACCGTTTTTATTTAAGCTCCCCTTTAATTGCTTTAATATTTTGATATTTATTCATTATTTCTATTGGCTGGCAAATCTTTTCATAAAGTTGCCAAAATTTATCCTCCCAAAATTCGTCTTCCTGTTTTTGTAGTTCAGTTCTTATTTTTTCGTCAATTTCAAAATCCCCTTTGTCAATAAGTATTTGGTCGTAACTCTCAGAATAAGCTTTCAAAAGTTGTCCCTTGTCTGCTAAAATCCAACGTATTGTAAAAATCCAGGGATCAATAAAGAAATAATAAACTTTCGTGTTTAATTTTTCAGAAATATGAAGGGTTAATCTTTCTGCTTCGTCAAAGTCCCAAACATTCCATCTTAAATAATTCCAATTATTTATTTTGTCATAGAGTACGAAACGTTTTTTATTCCTATCAATTTTGTCTCCAAATAAAAAGTCCCAATCAAATTCTTTGTCAAATAGAATATTCTCTGTGAAAGATGTGTCCAGAACGGTTAAAATACTTTCAGCCGTAGCATTCTCAATACAGAAATGGTGGTTTATTAGTGTGTTTATTAAAGGGTGTTCATTTTCCATTGCATGTCTTTTGTTTTCCGCCTTTTCCTTGTTAGCGGTTCGTTGTTATTCAGTCCTATTATCCGGTTTGTCTTTCGCGCGGCCTGCCTCCTGTTTGGCGATTCTAAATCCTTCAGATGAAAGCAGATCGGATAGTATCGCACCGTCAGAAGCCGGCATTATAATTTTTGTACGTAAATTTTGTATTTCACAGCCGATTTCTTTACAAAAGTCCAGGAACCATGATTGTCCGGGAAAACCCATTGCTTGTTCCTGTGCGTTTACTTTGATATTACAATGAAATTTAACGAAGACTTTATTTTCTTCTTTACTCTGTTGTAAAATAAGAAGGGAGTCGTCCTTACAAGTGTATGTTTCTATGTCTTTATCCTCGTTTTTGTGATCAATGTAAATATAAAAATAGTCCAATACCTTTTGTTTATCTACGGCTATTGACGTTCCTATTTTAAATTTTGGAATACTATCCATGTTGAATTTTAAAATGTTGTTCGCAATGCCCATGGTCCTCCTACTCCATTGAACCAAACCAAAAGTTGGGTGCAGCACAAATCATCCAGACAGTCAACTATTTTTTAAAGTTCCGGCCGATGTTCAGAATGCCTAAATAGGCCGACAAATTGTAAGAAATCATTGTCGATTGCTTTTGGTACAAAATCAAATAAGTTATCATTTACGCCTCCATAAATTACATCTTTTTTACCCGAAAGCGAGATAATTGAATTTTTGTCAATGTAATTTATTTTACCAATGCTGGTTAATAATTGCTCTTTAAAATTTTCCACGAATGAAAATCCATCAAGTTCTTTCAATAAGCTAAACGGTGGTGTTAAATATGCGCTTTCAAAAAAGTCATGATCAAAATGGTTAAGTCCAATGTCATTAGCAAACTTGCATCCTGGTCCGTCTTCGTCGTCTGAATGTTTACAATCAACATACTTTGTCAGCTCTGTTTCGTTGCCAAATTTCGCCAACCATATTCCTGTTATAAATTCAATTTCCATAGGATCTTATTCTACTTGTCATCTGGCGGGTTGTTGTTTGCAAGGGTGGTCAGTTCGCTTATTTCGATTTCGAGCTTTCGCTTAGTTTGCAAATAGCTTTTTAAGTCAATTTGTCCTTTGTCCTTGTCATTTTTAAGTTTTACCAGTTCTTTGTAAATATCAGTTATTCTTTTTTCCTTCTCAGTCGGTTCGGGTGGTGGATATAGTATATCGAGTTCATCTTCAATATTTGAAGTCTTGCTTAACACTTCGTATAAAGTCCTACCTATAACCACCGAACTTTCATATTCTAAATCTCCTGCACCAACGGCAACTATTTGAATATCTTCTACATTTCTAAAGTCATAGGCATAGAATTTTCCGCCACCATTAAAAGCAATTGGCAAAAAATACGGTGTCCATTTTGGAAAACCATAGGCGAAGTAATAGTACCGAATATCCTGTAATGAAAAATATCCAAATTCTCTGTCGCCATTTATAATTCCACCACCATTTGAATATTCCAACAGTTCACGATGTTCTGTTCTCAAAGTGAGTTCAACCGGAATATTGAAATTCTCATTTTCTAAAAATTCCGGGTAAAGTTTTTTTATGTCAGGATACAATTGAATTTCTTCTTCTGTTAAATATTTAGAAAAGTAACTGTCGGTCGGAACTTCTTTAAGTCCGTCCTGTTTATCGAAAAAAGTAAATTTTTCATACCACATTTCATGGTGTTTGATGGGTCAGCAAAGTTGTACCTATCTCTCAAATATATGCAACATATTAGTATGTTTAATTTCATCAGGAATTGTTCTCTATTAATAGCAGATATGAGTATAGAGATCATCCAAGTAAGCGGCACGTTATAGAAGTGTCCGAATCAAGTGCCCCGAAGATTTCTGCCTAAATCTTGCACAGTTTTCTTTATTTTCGGGTATAATTCTACTTTTCTTCAATTTGAGCGTATGGTGGATATTGTACTACAGTAATTACCCAGGTAATTACCTCTTCATCCGATAATTCAATTCATGGCTTCTGCGCCTGTGGCAGCGGGAGCATCTTCTATTTTTATTTAATTCAGACAGTAATGTACAAATACAATTATACCATTAGGAGGGAAAAGCCTTCTGATATCGAAGCTATTGATCAGGTTACGAAGGCAGCATTTGTCTCAACTGCCTATAGCAGTGGAACGGAATCCTTCATCATAAAAGCTCTGCGCGCAAATGGCCAACTTACTGTTTCTCTGGTAGCAGAGGAAGAGGGAATATTGATAGGACATATTGCTATATCACCTGTGACCATTTCTTCAGGAAGTGAAGGTTGGTTTGGACTGGGGCCAGTATCGGTGATCCCTTCCAAACAGGGATCTGGCGTTGGTTCCTGCCTGATCAGGGCCGCCCTTGATGCATTGCGGGAGCTACAAGCATCCGGCTGTGTGGTATTGGGCGAGCCTTCCTATTATAGCCGGTTCGGATTCAGGAACGATGGCCGCTTGCAGTACGTGCATGCTCCTGCTGAGTATTTTCAGGTACAGTCATTTACAGGAGAGATCCCGGAGGGGACTGTGGAATACGATGATAGCTTTAATGTCACCAGCTGAAATTAATCAGTAGTAAATAGAAGGGGCTGTCTCATAAGATTGAGCAGCCTCTTTTTCTTTAGGGGTTCTAATAGAGGCTGGAAGGCATTCAAGAGATCCTCATCGCCTTCGGTTGTTTTCGATACTTTTTATCACTTAAATGCAGCGGCCATCAGTGTTTGCTCACCGCGTGGAATACCTATCTCTGTTGCGATCTTTTGCCAGCCGGCAACAGCCCTTCGAAGGTCGAATACTATATTATCCATTTCTTTTACGCCTAATCTAAAATAGACACCTACGCTTCGAGCCAGATCAATATCCAATGCATTATTATCCATATCGATATTTAAAGCCAACCCATCTTTGTCAATGGAAGGATTGACATCAAAAGCAGGCGATAACCGCCAGCCCCCACTAGTAAGGATAAACCCATGATTTCTTAAATGATCATCCGTATTGGAGATAAGGATATTAAACACCATCCTTCTCCATAACTGATGCAAATCCTCTTCAACATTTGTTCCCGAGAATTGAATGAATTCAACAATATCCAGATAAGATGGAGTTTCATCCCGAATAAGTTCTTCATTTTTGCCGGTCATTGTCATAGCAGAAGCAAAGTGGATCCGCTCCTGGTTGTCCCTGTCAAAACGTTTGGTAAAAAAGGTATGATGTGGTCCTGCAACACGTTCAATCTTTGAAGCTGCCATACTAATACCTGAATTGATGGCAAGCCGGTAAGCAAGGTATTCCCATGCCCCCTTATTAACGGCATCATTCTTTGAAGGAAATTTTGCTATCCAGGGATGCCCGCTCTCATCCAATACATTCGCCTTCGGCCTGGCACCTCCCAGGGAAGAACCGGGAGCCATTAACATGGAAAGCCATTTTCTGGCATCGGCAGTATCTACATTGGCTTCCACCATTTCAGCACTATGCTGCAATTCCCGTATGCCCGTCCATGGTGGAGCAGGTGAAACAGTATCGTTATCCAGGAAATCACCTTTAGGGTCTCTTTTAAACCTTAAAGCCCCCATCCGACTTAAATCATGAACACCCAGAAGAAAATCAATATCATATAATGCAGGGGTAGTTTTTCCCTGGTCTTTTGCATGGAGGGCCGCCCGGCGTTTCATTAAGGTTCTTCCCCAGGTATCTGGCATAGAATCAAGGAACACACCGAAGTTTTCCTTTCCATTTGGGTATTGCTGACCTCCATACCAGGCAATATCCGGATCAAGCAATAATTGCTCACGGGAAGCAATCCAGTTTTCATCATAAACAAAGCTAAATGCCTTCCTCCCTTTTGCTTGTTGGGCCGACAATATACCAATGCACCTGGGAGCATCCATATCCTTCCAATGTGCATATACCCATATATCGGTTCTATCTGCCATTGCCTTTCTTTCTAAGCAGTTTTAAATCTTGCAACTTTCTTCCAAACTCATCATCAGCTGCCAATTTTAAAAAGTCATCCTGAAGCCCCAGCACCCTGAAGACATTAAAATATGCGCCCATTGAAACACTGGGATTCCCCTTTTCTATTTGATACAAAGTGGAACGATCAATACCGGCCCGTTCAGCTACCTGTGTACCGGTAAGGCTTCGTCGTTTTCTAGCCAGTTTAATATTTTCACCTACCTGTTCCATCATTTTTTGAAACTTCGGAAGTAGGTTTTGCTTTTTAGACTGCACAATTTGTCGTTTATTATCAACAAATATATAAATTTTGCCTAAAATATACAACACTTTAGGGAGTGTTTCAATAAAAAAGACTGCTTGCCCCTATAGCCCCGGCATGACCACAAAACTGCAACATTCGTTTGGTTATCAACATCTTTAAGCTCCAAAAGCGCCTTAGAATCCTAGCTATATTTGTTCGACAATCATAAAGTCAAATCACCTGGCAACGAGGCATTGAGGGAACAAGTTATTGAGGGAAGGAGGGAATACTATTTTGCTCTTAGACCAGGGTGAGCCGCCCTTCGAGGGCGACCCACCCTAAAGATGGCTTCGAGGAGTTACAAGGCAACTCACAAATCCCGGCGATTTGCATGGAATAACCGATTCCCGGTTAGCAGCTACAACCCAGTATATCGGTGTACACTTTTACAATGGCTCCAAAAGAAGAAAGTAGAAAAAACCGTTTATTGTTTTGCCAATTTAATAGATCCTCCATCCTGAAACTTTAATAAATACATGCCGCTGTGCAATGCACTCAGGTTAATAGTTTGTGTATTATACTGAATATTTATTTTCTGCAATAGCTTGCCATCCAGGTTTACTAATGAAACTTGTGTATGTAATAAATGATTACCCACCGATAAAGTAGCTATATCAGTTATTGGATTGGGATAGATAGCTGCACGCACATTACCACTGCCAGTGCTACGCAATTGTATAACCCTGGAATAACTATGTTCTCCATCTATATCTGTTTGCAAAATGCGATAGTATGCTGTGCCGCTTATTGTATTGGCATCAGTAAAAGAATAATTATTTTCGCCATCGCCTTTGCTGTTTATTGTGCCCACATTACCATACGTTCTGGCATCAATAGATTTTTGAATTTGATAAGTAGTAACATTTTGTTCCTGCACTTTCCAATTGATAATAACTTGCTGTTGGGGATTAATATTACCCGTGACAGCCAGCCATGATAGCGGCAATGTAGTTGTAGCTGTTTTTACAAAAAAACCACTAAAGCCAGTTACATCAAAGGTTACCTCCCAACGGCTATCTGTGCCATTCCATATAATATCTGTATCAGCAGGATCAATGGTTACGGCTGTGCCGCTATAAGTGGTGGGCAGACCAGTGCCATCGCTACTGGTACCAGGGCGTTTTTCTATACGCAGATTTGCGGTACGGGCAGTGATAGTAGCAGCAGCATCGGTGCTAACAGGCAGCAGCAATGCCGGTGCTGCAGCTTGTGTATTAAAAGCATCAAACTCGGCATCGGCAAAATACAATGTAACTTTGCCAGTAGCCGTGGCGGCATTGGCAGCTGGGGTAATTTCATAATGCCGTTTTACAAATTGGACGGGCTGGGTGGCTTCTACCCACACTTTAGCAGTAGTACTGCCTGTAATGCGTGAAAGCGAATTAATATTGTTGCTGACGGAGGCTATTAATGCACAACCACTACTGTATATCGTATTTTGCCCCTGCTGCATCGTGGCAGTGCTATTGGTATTTGTAAGGCCGATAAAAACAGGTGCCGAACCAACCTGGATTGGCGCGAGCTTAGTAATATTGGTGCCATCGCCCAATTGTCCGTAGAAATTATATCCCCAGGCCCAGATCCTGCCATCGGTTGTAAAACCTAAGGTATGAGCAGCGCCAGCGCTCACTGAAGTCCAATTGGTGCCGCTGCCAATCTGAGTGGGTGCTATATGATCGGTAGTGGTGCCATCGCCCAATTGACCGATGTTATTACGTCCCCAGGCCCGTAGCTTGCCATCGGCAGTAGTAGCCAGGGAATGACTGGCCCCTCCGCTCACCGATGCCCAATTGGTGAGTGCGGTTATCTGAGTGGGCCGCATTCGGCCAAAGAACGTGCCATCTCCCAATTGTCCGTAGTCATTACGCCCCCAGGCCCATAGCTTGCCGTTGTCTGAAATACCCAATGAATGGTAGCCGCCCGCACTGATCGAAATCCAATTGATAGTTATGCCAATTACGGTGATCTGGACGGGTACTGCCACATCGTTGTTGCTGGCATCCCCCAGTTGACCATCTGCATTGTATCCCCAGGCCCATAGCTTTTTATCGGCGGTAATACCCAAAGAATGGTAAGCACCAGCACTCACCGAAACCCAATTGGTGGCGCTACCTATTTGGGTGGGTACAGGTTGATTGGTGTTGGTACCATCACCTAATTGCCCATAGAAATTATATCCCCAGGTCCATAAAGTGCCGTCACTTTTAATGGCCAGGGTATGTCCAGTGCCGGCACTCACCGATACCCAATTGGTGGCGCTGCCTATTTGGATAGGAACATTCCTGTTGGTGGTGGTGCCATCGCCCAATTGCCCGAAATTATTTCTCCCCCATGCCCATAATTTACCATCGCTGCTTACCGCCAGCGAAAACTCCAGCCCAGCACTCACCGATACCCAATGGGTGGCGCTGCCTATCTGGGTTGGAACATTGCGGTTGATGGTGGTACCATCGCCCAATTGCCCGTAAAAATTATATCCCCAGGCCCATAGCGTGCCGTCACTTTTAATGCCCAGGGTAAAATCGCCTAAACTACCCGGTACCACTTTGGTAAAATAAGTGCATTGAGCCAGTGCATCATTCATGGCGGTAATACTTATTACCATAATGGCGGTAATTCGCAAAATTATTTTTCTCATTTGGTTAATTTCCTTGTGTAGGCTGTTTTGGTTAAGGGATTGTGGTACCGGTGACTTCCAAAGGTGTTTTTTTTAAAACCTCCTCAATTTCCCGGCTACGTTGCCAGCTTTCAAAAAGCAGGTACAATAGCAGTATAATGACTATTGCCAGTAGCCAGTAACCGGTATGATCCTTTTCTTTAGGCAATTAATTTTTTGATGCCGTAAAAGTAATTTTGCGGACGAGGGCATACAATTTTTGAGCACGACATAACAGGACAAGCCCGTGACAAAACGTGACAAAGCCTTTGTTTAAAGCTATTTACCTGTAGATGGGGGAAGAAAGGTGGCTGTTAATCAGCGGATGCTTTTAATAAAATCTTCCAGCTCTGTTTCTGCAGAAAGCTGCAGCCTTAGGCGGAGTCGGCTTTTTGTTTTACGAACGGCATCGGTACCAATACCCAGCATAGCAGCGATATGCTTATTCCCTACATTAAGGCGGGTAAGTGCTGCAAAACGTATTTCGGCAGCAGAAATATCCGGGGCAATTAATTTTAGCTGATTGATAAAGCCCGGGTTGGCTTTATCAAACATATCTTTAAACCGCAGCCAGTCGTTTTCGGTAAGTATGGATTGATCAAGAAGTGCAGAATTGATCTCCCTATTTTGCAGTTGCAATTGTTGCTGCAGCTTTTCAATCAATTCATTATTTTCAATAATATGATTGGTGAATGCTACCAGTTGTTCCCGGGCGTTGTTCATTTCCACTTCGGCCTTTTCTTTTTGGTGCGTCAATTGCAGTTGCTCGTTTTGATGGGATTGCTTTTGCCACCTGAAATAAAGCCAGCCAGCAACTATTAACAGCACTATTCCTGCTAACAAAAGATTGCGTCTATTTTTCTCCGACTGTTTTTCCCGTAATAAAATATTGATATTATTACTCGTTTTCTCAAAATCAAGTTTTGTTTGAACCACATCGGTGCGATTACGTGCCACGGCCTGGTTAAGTGAATCATTCAACCGGTGATAAATATTGGCATAATAAAAGGCACTGTCTATATTCCCCTTTTTTTTGAACACTTCACTGAGTGTAAAATAAGCGTTGCGGATAAACCATTGGTTTGCCGGCTTACAAGTGCTTACAATACGAAAGCTCTCTTTGGCAAGAAGAAAAGCACTATCAGCCTTATTATGCCGGAGGTATATGAGCGCAATGCGGTGCAGGCTGTTGCCGGCATTATTGATCTCATTGTTAACAGTTGTATGGTAATCTGCCCAGAGTAAAGGCAATGCTTTGTCATCTTCTTTTTGTTCAAAATACAGCGCGCCTATATTGCCTTTTATAATGGCCTGCCAGATGGTATCGTGGTTTGCCATGGCACCGGCCATGCTTTTATTATACCAAAAGGAGGCAGCATCATAGTTACCCAGCCGCTGGTAGGCAAGCCCTATCGTGTTTAACCAGGAAACAGGTTGTTTTTTTTCATTAGTGGGTAGATTGATGCATTGTTGTATATATTGAATTGCCTGTTCATACTCCTGCATTTTATACAATACTTCACCCAGGGTGCCAAACGCCTGTCTATTCTTGCTGAAAAAATAGCTGTCACCCAATTTTTTTCTTAATTCGGCGGACTTCAAAAAATAAAGCAGTGCTGTTTCTGGTTTGTCTGCCGAAAGGCAATATTCACCGTATATTTCAAAACATTCTACCATCAGGTACTCGTTACCAGTTTCCACCGCTTTTTTTATTGCCTGCTGCATGTAAGTACTTCCTTCATTGCTATAAAAAGGAAAACGTATCATCACTACTGCTTTCCAGGCCAGGCTGCGGGCAGCAAGGAAAAGATCGTTGCTGTTGGTTTGTTCATTTAACAAATTAAGCCACGTAACTCTTGTAGCAGAATCTGATTGAAGATAGTAATTGCGAATCAGTGAATCATTTTTGGCAAAGCGCCGTTCATCCCTGTCGCCAAGTATACTAAGAAGGGTTTGGTCACCAACCTTTTGCTGAGCCGATAAAGAAAAAAATGCAATAAGGGACAAGGTTAAAATGAGTATTTGCTTCATTGAAGCAACCTGTTCTGTTCCAATAACTCTAAGCATAAAAAGCTAATGTGTTTCGCCAGTTCATGGGTGTTTGCTGCTTATTATACTGACTGGCAAGTCTCAAATATACGAACCTTATCATATTCCAATCACGCCAGGCATTCCAGGGACGATTACCTGAGGTATAACCTATCTACATCCGCTGTTGCTTTGGGTGGGAGGCGCCAGCTTCCCTGCCACTTTGTACAAAAGTGGGCTGTTTTTGTGTTTGTCGTTATTAGTATACTTCATCTATTCTGAAGGTATACTTTAGCTATACTGAAGGGATGGCTGATTTACCTTTCCTTTCTGTTGGTTTCTTTCCTTACTTGTCTTTATTTTCTGTTTTCAACAACACTTTTAAACAAACATACAATAACGGACAGGCCATTTCCAAATGCGCTCATGTCGATTCGACTATTTTTTGTCGAAAGCGCTATAAATCGACGTAATTGACGTCGATTTATAGCCGAAACGACATAAACCGGCAATTGGGTATTGGAAACGGGTACCTGAATGTTGTATGTTTGAATTGCTGATCGACTGTGTGGACGGGGCCCCTAAGCACGGTTGATGTATGAGGAGTGTTGTGCAACACTGAATACAAGCTACGAGCTGTGAGCTGCGAGCTTCTAGCTTTACGCAATTAGCAATTAGCAGTCAGGGTTTAGGTATTAGCTATTAGCGGTTGGATTTTAGCAGTTAGCCTGAAGGTTTCGTTATCAACAGTTTGTTGATAGCTACCGGCTGAGGGCTATTGCCACTGGTTTTCGTTTCTCTGGCTGTGATCTATGAAAAGCTTCGGTGAGCCAGCCACCAGGCGATGGACGGGGTCCGGATGCAGCGGGGAATGAAAAAAAGGTTTTGGCCGGGACAAGGACCTTGGCTTTAATTGTTGGAACCCAACAGTTAGGTAGTTTATTTTTTCACCTTAAAATGTATCATGAGTAAATGCAGGAATCCATGTTTATTCCTGGACCAGACTATATTCCTATGATGTAGCCCCGTTCGCAAGAGCGGGGCTTTCTTTATTGCAGATCCATGGGGAGGAATCATGCCTTCGTCTCATTCTTCCTGTAAGCCGAAGGAGATAATCCCATAATCTTTGTGAAAATTCGCGAAAAATAGGAAGGCTCTTCAAACCCAAGCCGGTCACCAATTTCATGGAGTTTTAAATTCGACAGTTCAATGTACTCACATGCTTTTTGGATTTTCAGGTGAATAAAGAAATTAATCGGAGAAAACCCGGTTTCTTTATGGAAAAGCATGGAAAAGTGCGAAGGTGAATATTTAAAATAGCCGGCCAGTTGATCAAGATTCAGGTTGCGGGCAATGTTTTCCTGCATATAGTAAATAACCTTTGCTGAAAAAGGGTATCCATTAAGCGACCTGGCCGTAGCGTTTTGATACGCTTTGACGTAAACGAACGAAGCGAGAAAGGAATAGAGCGACATGGAGGCATATATCATATACTCCTTAATATACCCCATTGAAAACCGGCTGTAGATCTCTTCAAACATTTGTATCCGCTCCTGTAATCTCGACTGTTCATCGGGAAGTATAGTGACGGGATTTGCGTTGTCAGGTACAAAACGATGACTCAACTGTCCCCGGAAATGCAACCAGTAAATCGTCCAGGGATCATCTGCCTGCGCACCAAAGGAATAATTGGTTCCTGCGGGAATTATGATAAACTGATTGGCTGTTATCGGATATTTCTTACCGTATATTGAATACCAACCTCTCCCCTGCGTGCAGTAGATCAGCATGGCATAGTCGCACTTACTGGTTTTCTGCACATAGTGAAACTTTACTTTGGGGAAATAGCCGATTTTACGAACATAAAGATGGCTGATGAGTGGGTCTTCGCAGTAGGTTTGTAGTAGTTCTTCAGGCAAAGAAATGCTCCGCTCACCCTTAAAACCCTCCTTCATTTTTTTCATGTGGAAATCGTAAGATAGTATAACTAAATCGTGATAAAATTACTTTTAAATCCACCAGCAACAAAATACTTTTACAGCTATCATCCAGCAAATAAAGTCGTATGCCTGTAAAAAGTTGCTATCGTTTGATTGTGTTATTTTCCCTGGTATTCCTTTCCTGTTCGAGGGAAGCTTTCAAAGGCGGTGCTGGTCAGCGGAATATTAACCAAGAGGTGTTATCACAATATGTAGAACCCCGGATTGGTACGGCACATGCCCGCTGGTTTCATTTCACGCCGGGCGCCCTGCCATTCGGGATGGCCAAACCTGCGCCATCCACCAACGGGCATATCGGCAATAATGGCGGGTGGGAAGCTACTGGTTATGATTATCGAGACAAATCCATTGAAGGCTTTCCCTGTTTGCATGAATTCCAGGTTGGCGGGATTGTGTTAATGCCTGCTTCAGGTACACTTAGAACTACTCCCGGACCGGTAACTGATACAACAAGAATTGGCTACCGTTCCCGTTTTGATCGTTCGGATGAAATTGCTATGCCAGGCTATTATTCGGTATTGCTGAAGGATTATCAAATTAAAGCTGAACTTACCGCAACACCGCGCGTAGCTTTTCAGAGGTATAGTTTTCCTGCAGGAAAGGAGAACCATATTTTATTTGATATTGGCAACCGGCAAGGTGAAAGTGGTGCTGTTAAAGATGCGTACGTGACGAAAACGAGTGATGGCCGGATCGAAGGCCGGGTCATCACCGAGCCGGAATATGTTAAAAAATACCAGCCAGGCGCAACTGTTTCACTCTATTTCTCTGCCATTGTTGATCAGTCTCCGGCTGCATGGGGTACTTTTATCGGCAAGGCCGTGCAGGGAGGACAAACCAAGGTTTCAGGCGCCGGCGCAGGTATGTACCTCACTTTTGCATCTCCTACTAATGAAGTCATCACCGTTAAAGTAGGTCTGTCTTATACTTCGATTGCCAATGCACGCGTGAACCTGGAGGAAGAAGCGGCAAAGCTGAATTTTGATCAGGCGAAAAATAATGCCAGCAAAGTCTGGGAAGATTATCTGGGACGCATTCGGGTAGAAACTTCCAATAAAGCGGATAAGATAAAATTCTACACAGGACTGTATCATGCATTACTGGGAAGAGGACTTGCAAACGATGTTAACGGTGCCTATCCGCGTAATGATGGTAAAATCGGCCAGCTTCCTTTACGGCACAATAAGCCTGTGCACAATATTTATAATACGGATGCTGCCTGGGGTGTACAGTGGAATCTTTCGCAACTATGGACGCTTGTCTATCCCGAATACCATTCAGACTACCTGAGCAGTCATTTGCAGACGTATAAAGATGCGGGATGGTTGGCAGACGGAATCGCCAATGGTCAATATGTTTCGGGGGTGGGTACAAATTTGTTAACGACATTATTTGCAGGCGCCTACCAATGCGGCATTCGGGATTTTGACGTAAAAACAGCTTATGCAGCCGCGCTAAAAAATGAACTGGATGGGGAGAACCGTCCATTAGGAGCCGGTAAGATGAACACCAGCTCCTTTACGAAATACGGGTATGTTCCTGTGGATGCGGATACGGATGGTTTCTCGGCATCGCATACGCTCGAATATTCGTATAGCGCCTGGGCGGTAGCACAATGGGCAAAGCAACTGAACAAAAGGGGCGATTTTAACCGGCTCATGTATTTATCCAAGGGATGGGAACGCTTGTACGATTCGTCTACCAATTTTGTACGTCCGCGCAATGCTAATGGAACGTTTATTGACAAATTTAACCCGCTACAGGTATGGCGTGGATTCCAGGAAGGGAATGCCTGGCAGTATACCTTTTACGTGCCGCACGACGTACCCGGTTTAGCGGGAAAATTAGGCCCGGAACTGTTTAGCCGGCGATTGGATAGCATTTTTACTGTTGCACAGCAAAATATATTCGGAGGCGGGAAGAAGCTGGATGCCTTTGCAGGACTTGAAACGCTCTATAATCATGGCAATCAACCTTGCTTACACATCCCGTGGCTGTTCAATGAGATTGGGTATGCTTCGCTAACACAGAAATGGGTCCGTGCTATCTGCAATGATTTTTACGGCACTGATGGCATTCATGGATATGGCTACGGTCAGGACGAAGACCAGGGACAACTGGGCGCCTGGTACGTCATCAGCTCCATCGGTTTGTTTGATGTAAAAGGTCTTACCGACACAGTACCTTCGTTCGGCATCGGGAGTCCGCTTTTTGATAAAGTCACGATTCAACTGAATAATCGTTATTACAAAGGGGAGCAGTTTGTCATATCCACCAAAAATAACAGCGGCACGAATGCTTACATTCAGCATCTGACGTTAAATGGTAAGCCACTTTATGATACACGTATGCTATTCAGTTCGGTTGTTAATGGTGGCAAACTTGAGCTGGAAATGGGTAATCATCCTAAAGACAATTACAGCAATCGATAAAGGTCAGTTAGGGATTTTTCTCTAACGGACCTCAACCCCATATCGTATAGCCTCTTCAAGTACATCCATATTTATATCTTTCAACGTTTTGAACTTAATGCAATACCCGGTCACACTCGCCTTGCCTATTTTTTTCCCATATGCTTTGGCTAAGTAAGTCTTATCGCTGATGCCCATGATATAGACGGAGATACCGGCTGTATTGGCACTGAGACCAATTTGATAGAATTCTTTGGTTTTTCCATCCGCATATTTTATGGTAAGGGATCCATAACCTATGTTAGGATTAGAGACAGTTTTATTATCGCTGTCTTTGCCATCCAGGAACCACAATTTACAGGCAGGCATTAGTTCCAGTATTCTCCGGTGCAACGCTTGCATGTCGCTACATTTGGGTTCAGGTTGGCTGGTAATATACTGTTGTATCTGTTCTTGTACGTTCATATTATATATTAAATTACGGATTGCATTCTGATTGACAAAACCTCCGCAAATTGGGCCAATACTGGGAGATAGTTGCGGTTATGTTCGCTAATAATTAACCCGCAAGGCCCAGAAATCTGTATTGCTCAAGTAACAAAGCCCCCAACTGCGGGCATCCAGCACCGCTAATTATCATAATTATAAAAAATACCCATCCCCATCATCCGGCAACGCTGGCTCTTCGTATATCCTATTTGCATCATAAGTAACAAATCAACATAAATCCATATTATATGAAAAAGCAAGACCTGTTTATCGTCATACTGCTTTTGTCAGTTTCCTGCTCAACTGTAAAAAACACAACTTCTTCTTCAGGCTCTACGGTAAAAAAACATTCGACCGGCGCGGTATCAGAAAAACTATCTCCCAAAGAAAGCGGGTCGTCATTTCAAGCGGCCAGCCTCAAAAGTCTGGTTGCAGTTCCTAGCAAAAACCCTGCTGTCGATACAGCCTATGTCAGGAATAAATTACCTGATTGCTTTCTGGGTGCACTGGCTGAATTTGGGTTACCCGATACTGCTGTACTACGATATTTTTCGGAATACAATAACAATCGCTGCAATAAGTTATTCTTCAATGGCGTAGATGAGATTATTAATACCAATCAGTACAACCTTGCCAACTGCGATGTTTATGCCTTGTGGAGCTATACCACCCGCCTCTATTATTGGGATCTGAATAAATGGCTGAGAGAAGGTAGTAACGCATCAAAAACAGCCGCTATTACCCGCGAAATTGTCAATGCGCTCAATAAACTGCCGAAATATGAAGGGGGAAATTTATACCGTGGAATTGCCATTCCGACTGAAGAGTTACAGGATTTTTTAAAGGGCTATAAGGCGGATAGTAAAAACACCTGGACCAGTTTTACATCGTGTGGGGGAACAGAAAGCGGGTCTTTTGCAGGCAGGACCACTATTAATGTTATTTTTATAATTGAACACCTAACGGGTAAAGACATCTCTGTTTTTGCTGATGGCGTTCGTTGCGGTGTACCACCTAATACCCCTCCTGAAATCCTGATCAAGCCCAATAGTACATTTATGTCCACAGCTAACCCCTCGTTTGATGCTGATAAAGGAAAATGGCTTATACATTTAAAGCAAATCCAATAATTGGCGTTACTCTATGGCCAGGAAACGAAAACAGCAACTATCTGAATCAATGAGTTTCGAGGAAATGAGTAAGCTTCCCCGAAAGGAATTTATTGACCGGATGGCAAAGCTGCAAAACAAAAGCCTGCAGGAGATGACTGATTTTGGCGATCCTGCATACGCTGGTTATACTTTTGAGCAAAAAGTCAAGTTTTGGGAATCATCCCTTCATCAGCAAATGCGGAGGCAGGTGGAGAGTGGGCTTAATGCATATGGTATTTTTTCATACCACTGGTATCAAGCCGTATTAAAATTGGAGCCTCAATTTGAGCTGATAATGGATCAGGTACTTAAAAGTCCAACCTGGGAGGAATGGAATAAGGATGAAATTATTGAGCGTATTAAAAATAAAGATTTCAAATAGGACAGTTAATCGGGAATTGTCCTTCTATTCATTCCTCAGGACTGTCACCGGATTACTCCTCGCTGCCTTCAAGGTCTGCGTTCCGATCATAATGAACGCGATCAGCAATACAGCCAATAATCCAACAAACAATTCGGTGATTTGTACCGGGGTATGATAGGGGAAACTGGGAAGCACAATGGCATTGAAGAAGAGATAAGTGGCCGGTAAAGCAATTAATGCTGATATGGACAGTAGCATTAGAAACCCGCGGCTCATTAAGTAGATCAGGCTGCCAATACCGGCGCCCATCACTTTCCGGATGCCGATCTCTTTCAACCTGGTTTCGGTAGTGAATACTACCATTCCAAACAGCCCCATGGATGCGATGGAAATGGCCAGGAACGCCAGGAAACCAATGATACTGATCATCGTTGAAAATTCGCTGTAGGCATCTTTTATTGATTCATCGTAGAATTCAGCCGTAAACGGATGGACCGGATCAATTTGTTTCCATACGGACTCGATCCTGGCCATGGTAGCCGGCATATCGGCACTTTGTATTTTAGCACTGATGATGGTCCTATCCTCCGGTGTCCAAAAGGTGTACGCAACTGGTCCAATAAGATTATCCACCTTGCCATAATGAAAGTCCTGCATGACGCCAATAATGGTCATTTTGCGCCCATTTAAGGTAACCTGTTCCCCGATCGCTTTTTCAGGGTTGCTGGCGCCAATATTGAATCGTTTTAAAACCTGCTCATTGACAATCACCTCACCAACGGCCTCAGCTGTGACAGGCCGGGCTATAAAGTTTCCGCCGGCAATGAGTTTATAGTTATGCAAAGGCAGGTATTGTTCGTCAACATGGTTGGTCATGACCAGGGCAGAATCCCGCGCATCTTTGTATTTTAAATTGCCGCCCCAGGCATTTCCAACACCGGTGGTAATCAGCGACCGGGACAGCGCAGTTACCTCCGGTATCTCTCTAAGCTCTTTGAGCATTACGTCAGGCTTATTATCCAGCATATTAATGTTCAGGATATTGGCTGTGCTGAATCCCAGGTCGAATGCCAATATGTTTCTATACTGCACATAGCCGATGGCGGTTGTTGTAATAAAGATCAGGGTAACGGTGTATTGAATCACCACCAATGCACGCCGGAGAGGTAGGTGTTTGAAGATCTTCATGGAAGAAATATTTCCGAATGCAGTACGGGGGCTGATCCTGGAAAAGAATAAAGCGGGTAAGAAGCCCGCAATAATACCTACGGTGATGGAAAAGACGATGAAAGCAACCACCATGGATGGCTTGAGATCAAGTTTCACCAGGTGCTGCATTTCCGGAGCCATGCTGATCAGCACCGGCCGCAATAACAGGAACAGGAGGAATGAGAACAGTAGGGCGGCCAGGGAGATCATCACCGCCTCGGTCAGGAACTGTAGCCGTACCTGCCCCTTACCTGCGCCAATTGCTTTGCGAAGTCCTATTTCCTTCATGCGCCGCATGGCACGCGCTATCGAAAGATTGGTATAGTTGAAACATGCAGACAATAGCACAACCAGTGCCAGTCCACCGAATATCCAAAGCACAATGGGTGACAGATGAGGACCCGAGAAGCCAGGGCCTCCCTCGGATTGACGAAGGCTCTCCCCTACTACTATGTTATATAAAGGTAGCAGCTCAAGCTGTATCCTTGTATTTTCTTCAGCGCGGTTTTCTTCCCCTGCAATTGTGTTCAGCTGCGACCGGATGACAGACATATCTGCCTTTTCTGCAGGCAGCAAGTACACGGAATTGGACCACATGTTTGTCCATGCAGCAAAAGATGGATCAGCTTTATTAGCTTGTTCAATCGTGGATAGGGATACCAGGGCTTCGAAACTGATGTGCGAAAAGAAAGGAACATCCTTCATGATACCGGTCACCTGGTAAACCAGTGAATCGACGCTGATGGCCTTACCAAGTGCAGACTGGTCACCAAACAGTTTCCTTGCTGCCGTCTCCGTGAGCACAACTGACTGCGGTTCTTTCAACGCCGTTTCGGGATCTCCTTCCAGCATAGGAAATGTAAATACCTTGAACAGCGACGGCTCTGCCCAGTAGCCCTTGATCGGGAGCATATTGTCGCCCACCTTTGCATCGCCTGAGAAGTTGTTGCGTACAATTGCCACTTCTTCTATACCCGTCACTTTCTCACGGATAAGTTTTCCGGTCTTGATGGAAGTGGTAGCATACTTCCCGTTTTCGCTGTTGGAGGTCAGTTTATTGGTGATGCGATAGATCCGCTCTCCATTTTTATGGAACCTATCGTACGAACGTAGGTCGAATACAAATGCGATCAACAGTAAACCAACAGACATACTAATGGCCAGTCCAAAAATATTGATGAACGAAAACAGTTTGTTGCGTATGATATTGCGCTCTGATGCTTTGACGTAGGATCCGATCATGTTCCGGCTTGTAAAAAGGTTGAGCAATATTGATCGTCGTACTGTATAACTTCTGAAGAACTTGATGCAATCGATAATGTAGATCAGCTTTGCACGGCGCGGTCCCAGAGATATTAGGTTCCGCTCAAAACACTCGTTAAGGTCCCCCGTGAGATCCTCTACCAGTTCAGGCTTACAATACCATGTTACAAAACATTGTGCCCAGGCAGGCGGGTGGTGTTGCCGTTGTTCTTTCATACTACATTTTATTCCATGCTAGTGCCGGTATCCTGGCCCATAGCTGATCGCGCATCAACTTAGCATTGACCAGTGCATCCTGTCCCTGCATTGTCAGTTGATAAAACCTTTTGCGTTTACCGCCGCGCGCCTTTGTTGCCTCCCCCAGTTCACTTTTTGCGAGCCCCTTCTCTTCGAGCCGGTTAAGCACTGCGTGCACCACACCAAGTTTCACCGAACGGCCGGTATGACTTGAGAGCTCATCACATATCGCCACGCTATAGGCTTCGTTCATCAATGCCGCAATAGTGAGCAATACCAATTCTTCGAATTCACCCAGGTTTGTACCTTTCATTTCCAGTATTAATTACGTAAATGTATGTAAAAGGCATATATTATACATACAAAACAAGAATTAAACCTACAACATGATAAGCAGGAGCACACTTACCGCCCAAAGCTGCACGATTTCACCTTATTCCAGCACACTTATCGGTTTGAGTTACTGCCTGAAATCTGTTGGTGTATATTCGCCGGGCAAAACTCCCCTACCACATGAATGATTATGAATCAGCAGGCTTAATACAGCTTTTATTATTATGAGACCTATACCCGCCAATTATACTGATTTCCTGTATTGGCTAAAGCATCATACGGAGCATTTCTGGAGTCAGGACCCCAGGACCTCCTTGTCCGAAAACAAATGCCCGCAATGGGCTTATGGTGCTAAATGGATTGGCATGACGGACGAGCAAATCGATCAGGTACAAGAGAAATATTCAATAACTTTTACACCTGAGCACAGGGAATTTCTTAGGATCCTGCATACGATTGATCGAAAAGCAAAAGTATATGAGGACGATGCTATTGAAGAAGGATCATTTGTTGAACAACCCTTCTTTCGCAACTGGCTGGAGGACGAGGAGGATATCAGGTGGGCATTGAAGGCTGTGCATGATTATATATCAGAAGATATTACACGGTCAGCATTTTGGTTGAATTCCTGGGGAGCAAAGCCTGATACGGCTGAAGAAAGAATCAGGATCTTTAACGAATTATATGCAAAAGCGCCTAAGCTGGTTCCAGTGCACGCTCACAGGTATCAGGTTGCAGATCTGTCTTTAGAGAAAAGGCCGGTTTTATCCATATTGGGCACAGATGTGGTTTACTATGGTTCTGATTTCAGGTATTACCTACTCAATGAAATGGCAGCGCACCTGGACATTTACCATCGTGAATATGACAAGGAGGACAATGTGTGGTATTGGGTTGAAAATGAGGAATACAAAGCATGTTTTGAGTATTACGATAAAGCCAAGCTCTCTCCCCTACCCTTCTGGAATAACTTTGTCTTGTATGATTGGACAAATCATGCGAATAATGTCCATTTGTGAATTCAATCTAAAACTTCCACCCCATCTCGTATAGCCGCTTCCTATATACTTTGGCTAAGTAGGTCTTATCGCTATAACCCAAGATAAAGATTATAGGCTAATTTCTAATTCGCTTTGGATTTTAAAGTTAAATGAATTACTTTGCATTTCAAAGTACTTTTATTTCATTTAACTACAGTTATATGAAAATCTCACGAACCAAATTTGTCATTACCTTTCTGATTGCTGCGTTTGTCTTTCAGTTTATCACCAATTCACTTTTGGGTCCCGAAGTGCGGCTCTTTCCTGCAAACGGCGAATGGTTTCCGGGAGCAGGATCGCCCATTACCTGGAAGAGCACCTTAGCTACGATTGTATACCCTATCAAGTATGTGCTGATAAGTCCCTTGTCATTTTTAGCCAAGGATCCAGATCCGGCACCGCCGGTTTTGCTTTTCGCATTTGCTTTGTACTGGACCGTCGTAGCATTGGTCCTTCATTTCCTGTTTAGTAAAATCTTCCCGCGTAAAAAAGTATGATTTTGGCTGCCTGGGGCTGGAAGCAAAACCACCAAAAGGTTCCGTGTCATGTAATCAATAGTTAGTTATGAACAGGATGGAAGAAATATACTATGAGGCCAAGTCTGATATATGGCTAAAAGGGTTTGCTGTTTTTTGTCGCATCGCACTGGCAGCCAGTTTTCTTCCGGCAGGCATCGTAAAAATTATGGGCGAACGTTTCGCCAGTGGTTTGCCATCCAACAATCCTTTGGGGCATTATTTCGATGCGTTGTACCTGACAGGGTATTACTATACTTTTATTGGCATTGTTCAGGTTATAACAGCCATCTTATTACTGATCCCGCGAACTGCCCTGCTAGGCGCCCTGATGTACTTTCCCATCATTGTCAATATTTGCGTACTGACCTATGCTACCCGCTTTAATGGTACCCGGCTTAACACGATGATGGCATTGGCGAGCCTGTTTTTACTCATCTGGGATTATGATCGTTTAAAACACATTTTGCCATTTAAGCGGCTCGAAAAAGATCCCCGTGTTATAAAAAAGCCTTTGGGTAAACGATACCGGTTTATTTTCTTTGGAGGTTCTATTGCGGTCTTAGCCTTTATCATTATCGGCACTTTCCATTTATATGAGATTGTGCCCGGCAACTCTGAAGCTGAATGCTATCAATGTGCTTCGAGTAAAACCCCAACTGCCTGCGAAGTTTTCTGCGACTGCATTTATAAACAAGGGCAGTCGCTGGATAGTTGTCTGACTGCTTTTGAAAGGGCAAAAGATATACTCAAATCCAATCGGAAGTAGTAATGATCAACCCTTTGTAAACCTTGCCTCCCAGCATCCGGCTAGCCGGGTAACCAGTGTTCGCTTCAGTTCAAATCAAATGATTTCCGGAATTCAAGCGGGGTGAGAGACGTTTTGCTTTTGAACAGTTTGCTGAATGACTGCGAATGCTCAAAACCCAATAGGTAAGCTATTTCGCTTACGCTCAGGGAGGTGATGGACAATTTCTCTTTGGCCAATTCAATCAACTTCCCGTGAACAAATTGCTGAACAGTTTGCCCCGTGATGGTTTTGAGCATGGTACTTAAATATTTGGGCGAAAGATTCAACTTTTCTGCAAAATATTGTACTGTAGGAAGGCCTTGTGTACCAGCCATGTCATCGCGGAAATAACCTGCAAATAATAACTCTAGTTGCTCCAGCATTTGATGACCAGCCCGCTTCCGGGTAATGAATTGACGATTGTAAAATCGCTCAGCGTAATTAAGCAGTGTTTCAAGCTGGGAGATAATAATGCCCTGGCTAAATTTATCAATGTTGGCGTGGTACTCCTGCTCTATATTTTTGATGACACCCATCAAAGTATCCTCTTCTTTTTTTGACACAAACAGGGCTTCGTGGATGGTATAGCTGAAATACTCATACCGCTTAATCCCTTTGGCCAAAGCGGTATTCCAAAGAAAATCCGGGTGGATGAGTAACATCCAACCGGATCTATCAGCGGGTGTACCTGCTAACTGTTCTATATGGAATACCTGGCCCGGAGCAATAAAGAACATAACACCTTCGTCAAAATCATAGGTTTGTTGACCGTAGTTAACCTTGCCTCCAATATTTCGTTTAAGTGCTATTAAATAAAAATCAAAGGTCCATTTATATTCATAATATTCGGGCAACATCTGAATATCGGCATAATCAACAATACTGATCAGGGGGTGCTCCGGCGGATTAAGCCCTCTTGTTTGATGAAATTCTTTAATTGTCTTTAATTTTTGAATATTCCTCATACGCTTACGTTTTCAGCAGGACCATGATGTCAATCAAACATGCTCACCTGGAATTCACTCTCCGGAGTCTTTTGTTCAAAATTAATAAATCCTTTTAACAGACCTTATCCCCTATTATACGCTTCGGCAAAGTCTTTGGCAAAGTCTTTCAGCTTCACCTTGCCTAAGGACGGTTTGTGCTGATTGTAATCTTCGTAAAGTCTTCCGCTACCCTGGCTTTCCTGCAGTTCGACAAAGCCCCTGGCTACCTGTTCATTAAAACCAATGCTTAGCCAGCCATCCAGCAGCTGCTGACTGGGAATAACCAGCCATTGCAGGTCAGGTTTACCGATGGCTTCTCCCAGGTCCCTGGCAATATCGTTGGGCGATACCTCATCGCTTGCCACGTAGTGTATTGATTTGCCCACAAATGGCCTGCCTACCTCTTCGGCAATAACAGCAGCAATATCTTTTGGTGAGACCCATGGTTCTTTTATATCTCCACCGTAGTTGGAAATGATTGCACCCCGTGACTTGATGGTATGAATCAAAGAAAACAGGTTGATGTAGAAGCTAACGGGACGAATAAACTTGATCGATATATCAGCCGGCAGTTGACGAAGAATGGTCTCAACATTGTGGTGGAAACGGATTATACCTGTTCCCTTATCTGTATGTGCACCAATACTGCTGAGATGAATGACCTTCTTCACACCAGAGCGTTCTACTGCCTCTTTGTAATTTTGGCCGATTTTGGTAATGTCGCTGATAAAATCAACTGATTTATCAAACATATCACCAGCAGCTTCCATTGTTTCCATCAGGTAAACGATGTCAGCACCCTTAAAGGTTGCTGCCAGGAATTCCACCTCCTGCATTTGTCCAATGGCAGCTTTCGCGCCGAGGCGTTCGATTTCCTGCTGACGTGCTGGATTGCTGCTGATAACAGTAACTGCATGACCGTTTCTTACCAGCGTTTCGGTGAGTGGCTTACCAATATTTCCCAGTGAGCCCGTGAGTACAATGTTCATTGTTTTGTTTTTTGTTGATACAAAAGTCAGGACAATGAACAAGACGGATGTAGCCTAAAGTCGCTATGTTGTAGCCAAAAGATGGATAACGCAATACTTTGGTGTTGCGGCAAGGTGCAGGGAATAAGTAATTCTTATTTTAATTTAGGTGGTGCTTCCTGGGCAATTTCACGCAGGGTGAGCCAACCAGTGGGACTGCTTTTATCCTGAACATAAATTACCATTGAACGTCCTCTGGCTATGGAAGAGGCCCCGCCGGTTTTTGGAGTCGTTTTAATTGAAAAAATCGTAGTCTGTATTGCAGTTTTCCCAACAAATTCTGTATTCTCAACGGTGTTTTCAATAAACTCTACTTTTGAATTTTGAAACCAGTCTTTGGCACCTTTTTCTACCGCATCCCTTCCAATTATTACATTATTTCCACCGAAATATTTAATCACGGTGGGGCTATGCAATTGTGCTACCAGGACCGGGTCCCCTTTTTCAAAAGCACTTCTGATGGCCGCAGTTGCCTTCTCTAAGGATTGCCTTAGGGCTGCTGTGTCAGTTATGTCTTGCGAATAGGCAATGGTTGAAAATAATACGATGCCTGTTAATAGAAAAGCCGATTTCATTCAAGGAATAATTAATAGCTAAAAAATGGTATATACACCTTTGTATTGGCTGTATTTTTCAATATACTGAATATTTAATCATATCCCATCCTCCACCCATAGTATCATACAGACTTCTTCACGACTTCTTGTCTTGAGCATATTACGTGTTTTTTAACGTGGTAATGGGGCCTTCTGCCTGGAAGTGAGCATTTGAAGGTGAGCCGTACAGACAAGTAATTTGAGCTATGGGCGAAAGTGATGACAGGAGCAGGAGCCGACCTTTGTGGTTGTTAATCAAAAAAATAGCATCAATGACAACAATTACAAAGATCGCTTTAGGCCCCAATGGACCACTGGTGTCCAAACTTGGATTGGGTTGTATGCGGATGTCGCCGGTTTGGGGCGGCGGGACGCGGGATGAACGTGAAAGTATAGCCACGATACAGGCAGCATTGGACAGTGGTATTAACTTTTTGAATACAGGAGATTTTTATGGTAGCGGTCACAATGAGCTACTGGTAGGGAAAGCCATTAAAGGCAGAAGGGATGATGCCTTTATCAGCGTCAAGTTTGGCGCCATCTTCTATGGTGGGCAGTGGCTTGGGTTGGACCTGCGCCCCAATTCCATCAAAAACTTCATCAATTACTCCCTGGTACGGCTGGGCATTGATACCATCGACCTTTACCAACCCTGCAGGCTGGATAACAGCGTTCCGTTGGAAGATGTGATTGGAACGGTGGCCGACCTGATCAAGGAAGGCAAGGTCCGTCATCTTGGCGTTTCTGAAATAACGGCTGATCAATTGCGGAAGGCGAATAGTATTCAGCCGGTAGCAGCATTGGAAATAGGCTATTCCCTGGCCGACCGCCAGATTGAAAGTGACCTGCTTCCTACGGCTAAAGAGCTGGGCATCGGTGTAGTGGCATTTGCCAATACGGCCGAAGGACTACTTACGGGTGAAATGAAAGCCCCGCTTCCGGCCAATTCCTATCATCACCACTTCTCACGTTTCCAGGGAGAGAACCTGGTAAAGAACCTTGAAAAAGTGGAGGTATTAAAGCAACTGGCCAGGGAGAAAGGATTTACACCGGCCCAACTGGCCATTGCCTGGGTGAATATGCAGGGTAATCATATCATGCCGCTGGTAAGCATGAGCCAGCGATCAAGGTTACCAGAAAACCAGCAGGCCATGGACATTAGGTTCACTCCTGGTGAGCTAAATACGCTGAACACCCATTTTTCCCAGGGCGCTATATTGGGTGGCACTTACCTGCAACGATAGCAGCCTTGTACATAAGCGCCAGCAGTTTTGTAGCTTTATAGTATGACGAATCCAACTGAACTACTTCCGGGAGTCATCTTTTTCTCCTATTACTCCGACATGAGAAAGGAAAAGGTGGCTTTCATGGAGGACAATACGCTGATATTGCAGGTACTCGGGCAGTTTACATTGGAAACTGCTCATCAGCGGACTTCGATGAGTGCCGGCGAAATGATGCTGGTACGAAAGAATCAATTGGGAGAAATTACCAAGGCCCCTTTGGATAGTCAGGGTTATCAAACCATTGTTATTCGCCTGAAAGAGGACTTACTCAGAAAAATTGCGCTTGAGGAACAAATAGTGATCGACAAAAAGTATGCAGGTCCTTCCAATCTGCTGATTCCAGTTAACGATTTCCTGCATGCTTTTTTTCAATCGCTGCTTCCCTATGTGCGTCACCCGGAAAGAAAGATCACCACGGAGGTAGGTATGCTTAAAGTAAAAGAGGCAGTATACCTCCTGCTGGATGTGATGCCCGGCCTCCGGGAATTCCTGTTCGACTTTTCTGAACCCTATAAGATGGACCTGGAAAAATTCATGCTCAGCAATTTCCATTACAATATACCGCTTGAACAATTTGCGCGGCTCGCAGGAAGAAGTCTAGCCGGGTTCAAGCGTGATTTCCAGAAAATATTCGGGATGGCGCCCCGGCAGTGGTTACTGGAAAGGCGGTTATCGGAAGCCCGGTTTCTAATTGAAAAAAAGAATAAAAAGGCCTCCGCTATTTATCTTGATCTGGGATTTGAAAGCCTTTCCCATTTCTCGCATTCTTTTAAGAAGAAATTTGGGAAGGCTCCTTCCGATTGGTCTGTTGTGCAATGACCTGAGCAATGAATCCTGCCTATACCCTATAACCTGGTCAAATGCAGCTGAACAATCTGCTCACCCAGTTTTTCTTGTGACACCAATTTGAACTTGGTAGTCAATTCATTATCTGTACCCAATACACCTCCATGTCCAATGATCACAGGATGGATATTAAAGTAGACATCAGTGATCCAGTCTTTCTCCAGAAAGGCATTGTAGGTCGCTGTTCCTCCGCCAATCGCTATTTCCGAAGATCCTTTTTCGGCCAGGTAGTTGATAGCCTCCTGAGGGCTGGGAACTACTTTGTAATCATTTGTTTCAATTCCTGCAGCAGAGATCAGTACCAGTTCTATTCCCGGAAAAGCATTTTTAGTATCTCCCAGCACCCGCTGTAACATGTCAAAGGTTTTCCTTCCAATCACCAGGTTACCTGCCCTGGCAGCTACGTTCATAAATAACGCCATAGCTTCCTGGGGCGCCTGGTAGCTGGTGTTTTCAGACAATAATACTTTTCCATTTGCAGCGATATTGGCAATTAGTGCTATTTTCATTGTATCAGTCTTTTATTTAGGCTTTAAAACTATTTCAACTTCCACTTTCCTGCACTATCCCTTACCTTGAGGAAAGTAACCAATCTGATTTACCATGACATTGATCCAACGCTGCGAAAAGGACACAGGAAGAGACAGGGGGCTGGCATTGAGGGATGCGATTGAATTATTGGGAGGCAAATGGAAAATATGTATTCTTCAGAGTCTCTCTTATTCCGGCACCATGCGGTTCAAAGATCTGCAGGAAGCGGTTGCAGGCATCTCCCCAAAAGTCTTAACAAAAGAATTACAGCAATTAGAACAAAACTTTCTTGTAACAAGAACGATCAATAACACCAAGCCCATCACGGTTTCCTATTCCCTTACTGAACATGCCTACGCTACACGGGATGTTTTTAATGCCTTGCTGGAGTTTGGGTCCAGGCATAGAAAGCTGGTAAAGGCCCAGGTTAGCAATCCTTGCTAGTCTGATAATAAATGCTAGTCCTGATAAATAAGAAAATATGAATCCACAAGAGAAAGTATTAGACTGTTATAACCAGGTAGCGGAAGACTATGCTACTGAGCGCTGGGATGAACTCTCCAGAAAACATATTGACCGGTTGTTATTGAAGGAATTTGCGGCTTCGAATAAAGACAAAGGGCTATGTGCCGATTTTGGTTGTGGTCCCGGACAAACAACCCGGTTTCTGTACGACCATGGGCTGCACGACATCGTGGGGATTGACCTATCGCCCGCCATGGTGAATGTGGCCCGGGAACTTTCTCCTGCAATTAACTTTGAAACGGGAGACTTACTGAATATCGCTTTTCCGTCAGATCATCTTGGAAGTGTACTTGCCTTCTATGCTATTGTACATTTTACGCCTGACCAGGTGCGGCAGTGTTTTGGAGAAATAAACAGGGTGTTGAAGCCAGGAGGTGACTTTTTATTTTCCTTTCACGTGGGAGATGAAATAGTGCATTTCGACAAAGCTCATGACAAAGTAATAGATGTTGATCTATTCTTCTTCAAGACAGATGACATCGTTCAATTACTTCATGAAACGGGCTTTACGGTAATAGATGTCATAGAGCGGCGCCCGAATGAAAATATGGAATACGCCACCAGGCGGGGATATATCTGGGCCGGGAAAAAATAAATAGATTACCCGGTATTCACTTGACCAATACCAGCGGCGAAAACAATACAAAAAGCAGCACAGCCATGATCACCAACAAAACGGTATAAAAGTGGCGGTTCTTCCAGGGTTTAATATCTACCAGGCTATTCTCCGGCAACTGAAAAGGCACGGCCATCGGCCTCCACCTTCCAATGGCCAGCATAATGCCGGTAGTTACTACAAACAAAATAGCCAATACATGCAAAAAGTGGAGTTTTACATCAAATACCATTTGGGTACAGGTATAGGCTACCACAAAAAACAGTAATCCGATCTTGGCCGCCAGTGCAGGCACTTTTTTGGTCAGGAGGCCCACGATCAATATGGTAAAAATAGGCACGCTGAATAAGCCGCCTATCTTTTGCAGGTAAGTATACAACCCGCCTTTCGCAAACATGATAAAGGGGGCAATAAACATGGCCACAATGCAAAGTATGAACTCAAAGCGTTTGGCCACCCGCAAACAATCCTTTTCATCCAGGGACCAATTTCTTTTTATAGCCAGCGGCTTGTAAATATTCAAGGTAAATAAGGTGCCGGAGCTGTTCAATCCTGCATTGAAAGTGGTTAAGGCCGCCCCAAACAACAATGCTGCCATAAACCCGGAATACAATGGCGAAGAAACATCGGAAACAAGCCTGGGAAAGACCTCCACTGAATTGGGCATACTGGCATATATATGCACGGCTATAATACCTGGGATATTGATCAATAAGGGCAATAGCAGTTTACCAAGACAGGCCAGGGCAATGCCCTTCTGGCAATTGGCCAGGTTGCGGGACCCCAGCACCTGCTGTACAATGTATTGCTCCGTGCCCCAGTAATACAGGTTTACCAACAGCATGCCCGTAAAGAGGGTCCCAAAAGGGATTGCATCCCTGGAAGACCCGATGCTATTGAGATGACTGGTATTTGAGGACAATACTTTATGCAAGCCTTCACCAATACTACCCTGCCCTAGCTGCTGCAAAGCAAAAAAAGGCAGCAATAAACCTCCTGTATACAAGCCAATACCCAATAACACATCAGAAACGGTAATTGCTTTAAGTCCACCCAGGAAAGAATACAAGCCGCCAATCGACCCCATGATCCATACCAGGATCCAGATGGTAGACCAATAGTCGATCTGGTAATAATCGGAAAAATGAAAGAGCCCGTTAAACGCTACTGCGCCGCTATACAACACAGAAGGCAGCAGGTTGATGATATAGTTGAGCAGGAAGATGAAGGTTACAATGGTCTTAGTTTGGTGATCATACCGGATGGCCAGGAAGTCGGGGGTGGTAGCAATACCCACTTTAAGGTAAACGGGAATAATAAATTCAGATACGGCCAGCATGGCAAATACCGAGGTAACGCCCCAGGCCATGACGCTCATATTGTTGATATAGGTTAGCTCATTTTCCCCGATAAACAAAGCGGTATTGATGTTGGCAAACAGCAACCCGCAGCCAACGGCAATAAACCCCAGGTTTCGATTGGCAAAAAACAATCCCGACAGGGTATTCAACTGCTCCTTCCTCGTTTTGATCCACGACAGCAGAGCTACACCCATGGTGATGGTAAGGAAAGTTAGCAAAGCAATCGTATTCATCGGTTAAAGCTATTCATTACAATACAAAGTGCAGTGGTTTTATACCATTCCAGGGTACTGTTTTTGCCGGTTTGCCTGCTTCCTGTACGCGAACGCGGTATTTACTGCCTACGCGCTGTACGGTAATATCCAGACTCGTATTAAATGCCTGCATCTTGTGCAGGGACATTTGCTGCCATGCTTTGGGTAGCCGGGGGCAGATGGTGAATTCCCTGAACCCGACCGGATCAAAGCCCCAAAGCCCCTCTACTACTGTACGACAATACAGGCCGCTTTCGGCCGACAGATGACGTTGGTTGCCTTCAGGCCAGGCTTCAATCGCATAAGGCACATGCTCGCCCAATAGTCTTTGGGCAGCGTAATAAGCAAAATAAGGGTAGGTAGTGTCTGTAGCACCTGACCTGAACAGGCCACGGAAACCATAAAGGGTCGACCGGTCCCAGAATGTGGTGGAACCTGATTGGGTAAGCAGGCCATTTTTGGTCCATAAATGGGCAGATAACAATGCATCCCTGGTTTGGTCCTTGCGGTCATTGATATCCATCACAAGGGGCAGGCAGATCCAGGAACGCAGTTTGTCGTTGCCCTCGTAATACCGGTAGGTATCATATCCCTCTACCGAAGCACCAAAGTAACTATTGATATTTTTCACCAGGGTTTCGGCTTCTTTCTCCCACTCCTTTGCTGTCGCAGTTTTACCCAGTACGGTAGCCAGTCTTGCGCCATACCTAAAGGAGCCTAAAGCCAACACGTTGGTGGAGAGGTTTACTTTTCCTGCCGGGAATCTTCCTTCCAGCTCATCGGATTCGGAGGCTATCACGCCTTCCGGTGTTTTTTTGCGGAGCAGGTAAGCATTGCACCAATCGATCAGTGGCCAAAGGGAGGTAGCCACCGCTGTATCGCCACCCGTCAAGGCAAAAAAAGAAGCCCCATATCCGATCATGGCCTGGTCGCCGCGGTCGCCTGCACCATTCCAATAACTGGCTCCCTCTGCAACGATGGAGCTGGGAATAGGAATAAAGGAAGGGTTCATATAGCTGGCAAAGAGGCGGAAGCTATTGCGTGCCGATTCAGTACCGGTAGCATAGCCCAGGTAAGCAAACAAGGGATTGACGTATTCGGCCTGGTCATTGGCCCAGATGGCTGCGTAGTACTCTCCCCCACCCGGTCCATGCATCAGGCCTTGTTTGGTATCGTAAATACTTTCACCTGCCCGTATCTTGGCAAAGGCAAACATGCGATTGATGGTATCGTTGGGTGTTTTCAATACCAGTTTCTCCTGCAATTGTTCCACCAGGGCCAGTCGCTTTTCCCATTCGTACCTGACAGCGTAATAATAGGGCTCCTCCCAAACTTTACGCGCCGATATGACTACTGAAAACTGAAGTTCGCCATGGCCGGCCAATGTTTTTGTGCCGCCATCGTATACTTTGTAATTAACGTTATAGGCACCATACACGCCTTTTGCTGCATCTGTGAGCTGGTTTCGATCAATCTCCGGTATATGTACCTCAACTACTGTCTTGCCATTATTTCGTATAGTGTAGCTTTCAATGAAGGCAGCTTTATCAACAGAGGGGAATACCCTTTTATGGATACTAATGCCTGCACTCAGTTGCGCACCAGCTTCCAATACACCCTTGAAATAAAACCATTGAGGAACTTCTTTTACCAATTGCCCTCCGATTGTAATAGAGTCGGTTATATTGTCGGTAAACTCCCTGATCAGGTTACCCCTGGTGTCATTAGGGATTGTCCTCAACAAGGGGAAAACCAGCTTGCGGCTGTATATCCGCTTCCCCGATTGATCCACTCCATAACGCACAATAGCCGACACCTGCTTCCCACTCATTTCTATATGATCTGAATGGGGCTGGTTGGCTTGCACCGTCCACCGGATGCCACCATCCGGCGTCATTTGCCAATATTGCTGCTGGGCAGACAAAGAGATCCCTGCCAGCAAAAATGCCAGCACCATCAATTGTTTCATGTGTTTGTATTTTATCCTGCTGTTATCAGAGAGAGGTTCTTCTTGCCAGCACAATGGGCAGTGTAACCTGTATGTTTTCTTTCTTTAGTATTGATTGAGCGGCCATGGTGCCCATTAATCCAAAGTCGGCCGAATAGGTGGTTATTCCTACAAATTCCTTAGCCGGCTCATCGTTGTGGGATAGTACGCCCACATCCTTGCCTGGTTTTAACTTTTTGGCTTTACACTCCTTTAATATTTCCCACATGGCAAAGTTGTCGAGGGTAAAATACACCTTCCCCTTTTCAATGGTGCCCGGAACAAACTCCCGGATCACCCGGCCTTTTACCTTGTATGTTTTGAGGAATTTCTTAAAAGCCTTTACAATTTCTTTCGGGTCAAGTGAGTCGGGTGAATGATAAAAGACGATTTCATCAAACTGTTTGATCTCCCCGGCCAACTCGCTGAATGCTTTATAAGACGATTGTTCAAATTCCTGGGTTATATGATTAAACGCTCCATCCAGGGCTTCAAAGCGGTCAATCATCAGGAATTTTTGACGGGGAATGCTTTCCAGCAATTCCTTTGACCTTGGGTCAGGGATCGGAGCGATGACATACATGCCGAAACGGCCTTTGATGCGTTGAAGAATGGTTTCAAATATCTCGATATTGCCGTGGTGGAAGAAAGTCTGGAGCTCAACGCCACTGCCCAATGTATTCCTGAAGTTGCGGTAAAACTGCTCCTCAAAACTGTCCAGGTTATACATCAGTAAGGCGACCTTCAGCAGTTGCCCGGTATTGCCATTCGCCACAAAGTAGCCCAACCGGTTCTTTGACTCAACAATGCCCCTGCTCACCAGGTCATGGTATCCTTTTATGATCGTTTCCCTTGAAAAGCGCAGCTCCCTGATCATGGTATTGACAGAAGGAAGGGTATCATCGGGTACCAATACCTTTTCGTTAATGGCATTGATAATGCCCTGCACCAGGCGATCATGCTTGGAATAAGCCGCTACCTTTTCCAGTTCCCTTATCTTTTCATACAATACATTGGTCATCCAACATCTATTTAAGTCTACAGGCTATTTATAGTTCCTAACTTTTCTTAAACCCCGCTACCAGCTTTTTGCCTGGCGGCACACGCACCTCTACGTAAGAAATAAAATTACCCATTATTCCGCACTCCTGGGTGGTTTTCATTTTCCGTCCGCCCACAGTGATATGAGGAATCCTGCCATTGCAAGCGACCCGCCAGTTAACAGGCTTCTTTCCCTCATTCAATAAGGAACTGCCGTTTGGCCAATGCTTTACAGTTATGCTTGTTGACAATACAGGCAAGTGGGTTATTACAGCACTATCGGCCCTGTGGCTACGGTAAATGGTTGATACGCGGTTAAACCTGGCATCGGCGTCGATACCCATCAATCCCTGCACGATGCCTTCTATTGCCCCGTACGACACTTCGGGATATTCCCTTCTTTTGGTGGTTGGATTGGTGAGGTACAGGATGTAGCTATATGCCTTGTCCCAATACCCATATTTATACATCTGATAAGGCTGGTAGGACAAATTCTCTACATTCCATTCATTGTTCAGCAGGTGGGCAATCGTCTTCCGTATCCTGGCACTATCATTCAATGCATCGAACCAAAGGAGAAAGGTTTCGCCCTCTCCTTTTCCAAACACGCCCTGGTTGGTGACATGGATATGATAGCGTTCTTCCTCCTTATCCCACCAAACAGCTTCCAATTGTTGGCGATAGGCCTCGGCCTTCTGGTCATACAGGGCTACTGATCTTTTATTCCCCATCCACGCTTCTGCTACCGACCATGTTTTTGCTGCCCGATACATAGCAGCTACCAGGTCGACCCCCATTTTCAGGTCGGCCACATTTTCGACATACGAAGGCAATCCCCTGCAACGATGAAAATAGTCATTGATATTAAAAGGAACCGGTGCATTAGGATAGGGCGGTCTTTTAAGCAATGAATCTGGCTGCAGGGTCCAACGATCAATAAATTCATTTAGAGAACGAAGATGAAAGGATCCAAAAGCGGGATGCCTGATATAAGCGGTATCGCCCGTCCACAAATACAGTCGCCAGCAGGCATATACAATTTCAAAATTGGCATTGAGGTTGTACCAGAAGGCAGTATCATTACGATAGTCTTCCGGCGCCGGTTTGCCCAGGTAGTTCATTTCCCAATAGGTACACCAATCCTTCTTTTCTGAAATATTGGAAACAAAATGAAGGAACATGTTTTTGTTTTCGGCCCCCATGCCCAATGCTTCTGCTGCCAGGCATTGATGGGACACATCCCTGATACAAAAGGCCCGCCTGGTAGGCAAGGCGGCTTCATACCAGGGGCCTACAGGATCTGCAGCACTTCCCCGGTAATACAAGGCCATTTGGCTGGCATTGCTAAATGCCGTTTGCAGGGCAGTATCCGAAGAGGTAAACTCAATGGGCTTCGCCTGGGCACAGGCTATTTCACTGGCCCACAAAAACACTACTACAACAATAAAGCTCCTGATCATGCTGATTACCATTTTTATTGAAAACTACCTGCCTACCCAACTCTACCCGCTCACAAAAATACAGTTTCCGCATAAGTTGGATAGGCAGGAAGGGACGCTCTTAATTATAACCCGGATTCTGAGGCAGCCCGGTTCTTTCGATCTCTGTCCGGGGGATGGGCAATAAATAATTACCGGGTTTAAAATACCGTTGTTCCAAATCCTTGTATTGGTATGTTTTTGTGCCATTCGATGCACGCGTAATGATCACCTGGCCAACGGGCCCGTTTTGGGTAACCTCTGCAATCTTCCATCGACGTACATCATAATAACGATGGCCTTCAAAACACAATTCAATCTGCCTTTCATTGCGTATCCGTTTTTCGAGATCGGCGCCGCTTTCTGTAAGGTCAATTGTAATGCCAGCCCGCTTGCGCAACAGGTTCAGGTACTGCCTGGCCGTTGCTTCATGGCCCAGGTAAAACTCAGCCTCTGCATAGTTCAGGTAAATTTCTGAAAGCCTTGACAATATCCAGAACTTATTGTTTTGGGTTACTACATTGAAATCGTAGGTGGTGTCCATGTATTTCCGGAAAGTATACCTTGTTTCGCTGTTGTTCCAGGTATCGATGCCCTGTGGAGAATCCAGTCCGCCTTCATAAAACTCAGCCAGGGTGCCGTCGGGATTGCTGCTGCTTTTTCTCCAATCTACAAAGCTGGCGCTCCCCAATGAGCGGCCATCAAATACAATATTGGCATAGAACCTTGGATCACGGTTTATATAGGGCTTCTGCGGATCATAACCAGAGGTAGGGTCAGCAATATACTTTCCATTAGCAGTGCCAAATGCATCCACCAGGTTTTGCGTAGGTGCAAAAGCCGCCCAACCATGAAAGCCACTGGGGTAACACATCATTTCAATGCCGTTAAATGCACTCCAGTCATATTGCTTATTAGACAGTTTAACACCGATCAACTCCGTATTGAACGTGGTGAAAATATCGGCATAGTTGCCAGTATACAAGCTAAACTTGTTCAGGTCCAATACAGCTTTGGCAGCAGCAGAAGCAGCGGTCCACTTAGCCTGGTCATTGGTTGCGTTCCATTGGGGGCTGGCAGCATACAACAATATCCTCGACTTGATGGCCAATGCCAGCGGAGCGGTAATGCGACCAGTGGCAGATCCTGCACTTGACGAAGTCAACAGGTTGGCAGCCATATCCAATTCCGATACGATAAACTTCACCACTTCTTCATAAGAGCTGCGTGGTACTTTGAAATCGGAGTTCAGCTCAAATGGCTTTTTGATCAGGGGTACACCTCCATAATCATTCACCAACTGAAAATAGGCATAGGCACGTAAAAATGTAACCTCCCCTTTTATCCGTTTACGGAGGGCTTCGTCTCCGGGGATGGCATCAATTTTAGACAGGAAGATATTGGCATTCTGGATATGGCTATAATTCTTTGCCCAGATATCAAAATCCCCGGCATTATCCGGTGACAATATTCCTTTTGTGATCACGCTACGTATGTTGGCATAATCAAACTTATTATACCCTTCATCAACAGCACTGGACAGCAGGAAACTCCTGTTGATGGACTTTCCCCAATCATACGTGCAGGTAGGAAGTATATTATAAATATTATTGGCAAATGCTTCTGCCAGTTTCAGGTCGCTCCATACGGACTGATCTGTATAGGAATCCAGCGGTGCTTTATCCAGCACCCTGGAACAGGAAAACAACAAGGTATTGCTAATAAGAATACCAACCAGTATTTTGAGTTTCATATAGCCTTTTTAAATAGTAAATAAGTAATTACAATCCGACATTAACACCTGCCCTGAAGATCCTGGACTGCGGATAATTGACCCCTGTTATATTATTCGTTTCCGGATCAATACCATACTGCTTCAAATTATCAAACGACAGGAGGTTATACCCGCTGGCATATACGCGCAGGCTGGAGAAACCAAACTTCGCGTAAAGCTGCGCAGGCAGGGAGTAGGATATCTCAACGGATTTCAACCGCAGGAATGCAGCATTCTTCAGCCAGAAATCGGCATAAATACTGTTATAGCTATCGTTGCTATTGAATGCCCGTGGATATTGTCCGCCGGGGTTATCCGCAGTGGTTCTGCCATCATACAACCATTTTGGCGGTGCAATCAATGATCCCTGCATTTGCGACAGGATCATTTGTTTGGCCATTGCCTGACCAGAGAATAACATGTTAATGCCTATGCCTTTATAAGATGCACCCAGGTTTAACCCATATACCAGTTTGGGAGTGGCCGACTCGAATTTCCTTACCCGGTCATTGCTTGTTATACTGTTGTTGCCATCAACATCCTTGATCCACAGATCGCCGATCCTTGCACCGGGCAGGTGTACTGATCCATCGATCTCTTCTTTTGTGTGGTACACACCTTTGGTTTCATATACCAGCCAGGAATCAATGGGATGTCCCTCCGATTTTTGCCATGCAGGAATATTGGCTGCCTCATCGCGGAATAATACTTTGCTTTTGGCATAGGTCAAGTTCACCCCAATATTGTATTGCAGTGCGCCTTTCCGGTTATTGTACATGGCAGAAAAATCAAAACCCCTGTTCAGTGATTTGCCAATATTCTCTGCAGGCAACGACATTCCGGTATACAAGGGAATGGAAGCGCTGCGTTGGGCAAGAATGTCCTTTCTGAGGTAGCGGAAGTAGTCAACAGTGATGTTCAGTTTACCTTCCAGAAGCGTGGCATCGAATCCAATGTTCCGGGTATCCTGTTTTTCCCAGGTGATATCAGGATTGGGCGTGCTGGACAATAATAAGGAAGGAGCCAGGCCATAATCATTGCCAAAATAGGTGTAATAATTCTTGTTGCTCACCAGTTGATACCTGGTGAGGTATAAGTATTGGGCTACTGCATCGCTACCCATCATACCCCAGGATGCCCTTATCTTCAACTGATTGATGAAATTGACATTTTGTTTGAAGAACTTCTCTTCCGAGATCCTCCAGCCTGCAGTTACGGCTGGGAAAAGCCCCCACCTGTTGGACGAAGGAAAGTTGAAGGAGCCGTTGTAACGGAAAGAAACTTCTGCCAGGTACCTGTTGTCAAAATTGTAAGCGAGCCTGCCGAGATAGCTGGCCCGGCCATCCTGCGCGGCTGCACCTGTTGCATTTTGCCCCTCAGTATTCCCCGTAAAGATCTGGTCAATCTGATCACTCAGCAGGTCTTTCCGGTAAGCATAGGTTTGAGAATAATTAGAAGAGGTTTGTTCATACGCAGCAAACGCATTGATATTGTGGAGCCCAAACTGTCTGTCGTAGACAAGCTTAATAAAATAAGTACTTGCATAGGTCAGCCGGTCATCCTGTGTGATGCTGGTAATGGATGTGGACGTTTTTTGATTTGCGTAATCACCGGTAGTCCTGTTATAAGAATATGCATCCCAGGGCTTGGTAAATATCTTTTCATTGCGCAGGTTGATATCGTAAGAAGCATACCCACTGACGGATAAGCCCGGAGTAACGAAAGGCAACTGCAATTCAAACCCAGCCAATGGGGTCAACGCATAGTTCTTGATCTTATCATATCCCGGATCGCCTGTTACGAGGATGCGCGGATTTCTTCCATTGGCCACTCCGGCACTCAACGAACCATTGGGCCAACGCACGGGGATAAAAGGATACAATGACCTAGCTTCGTGAAGAATACTGTTGACCCCATACGTAGGATACATCCGGTCTTCCCTGCGGGCAGCCAGATCAAGGTTCACTTTCAGGTTCTTCGATATCCGGGCATCGATATTGGAGCGGATATTGAATTGCTTGTAATGTTCAATACTGTTGCGGAAGTTACTGGACTGATCGAGGTACTGGCCCGAGAAGTAGTATTTAATATTGTCCGTACCACCGCTTACCGAAAGGGAATGTGCTGTTTGGGGAGCATTTTTCCGAAACACCTCGTTGATCCAGTCGGTACTGGTATAATTGGGATCATTGCCAGCTTTGTACTTATCGATATCAGCCTGTGCGTAGGTACCAGGTTTAATTTCATTGTAATAGGTCATGTACTGCCAGGCATTTACTATTTCGGGCAGTCGGGTCAATTGCTGCACCCCATAAGATCCATCGTATTGAATGGTGGGTTTTCCTGTTTTACCCCTTTTGGTTGTTACCAGTATAACGCCGTTGGCGGACCTGACACCATAAATGGCAGCAGAGGCATCTTTCAACACAGTGATATTTTCAATATCGGCAGGATTGATACGAGTAAAGTCCCTGTCGGGAACGCCATCTACTACTACCAGCGGGCTGGTTCCACCACCAAATGAATTGAATCCCCTGATCAGGATAGTAGATCCATCATCACCTGGGCGACCGGAACGATTATTGGCTATTACACCGGGTATTCGTCCGGCAATAGCATTGGAAAGGTTGGCCGAGCTGCTTTGTACCAGGTCGCTTCCTTTTACAGAAGCCACGGCACCGGTTACAGAGGCCTTCTTTTGGGAACCGTATCCAACCACCACCACTTCATTCAATCCTTTATTTTCAAGGGACAATACAATATTCAGTGTCCTGCTATTGCCAATGGCCATTTCCTGTGGCTGGTAACCAGTATAGGATATGGTCAGGATGGCATTATTGGCAACGGTGAGACTAAACCTACCATCTTCTGAAGTAACCGTTCCGTTTGTGGCACCTTTTTCCACAACGGATGCCCCTGCAACAGGTTCATTTTTTTCGTTGCGGACAATGCCGGTTATTACCTGGCGGGTAGTCTGAGCGGATGCGGACAGCTGGAACCCAACTATGAACTGCAGCAGCAAAAAGTTAAATAGCAGGCATTTCGTTAATACAGGGCATGCGAAGGCCAGGCCCCTGGGAGAACATTTTTTCATAAATAGCTTTTTTGGTAAATAACAGTAAGGGGTAAAACAATGAGCAGGTATGGTAGCGAACTGCTAACTACTGTCGTGCGGAAGACAAGAAGCAATTATTGGCATAGCAATCGTTTTGTGTGTGTGGAAAGTAACCAGCCACCCCTTACTCAAGGCCTTCCCACTGGAGTGTGCGTGCCTAAGCAAAGATTATTGGTCTGGTCTGGTCTATTCTGTTTCAAAAATAGAATAATTCCCCATACCACGAAAAATATTTTATGCCTGTTGGGGTACCTGGATAATTTGCAGCAAAAAATGGCTACTCACTGATCCGGGACCAGTGAGTAGCCATTGTGAAGTATAATGTGGTAGATTTTTCTGCCGGAGATTACCGGGCTGCCCGTTTTTCCTGCCAGGGAATATAGTTTTCCCAATACCAGGGTGTATACGTATCTCCAATAGCATAGGCCAGCAAGTCGCGGAAGATACTCTCGCCATTGTCGGAGTTCGTCATGATCACAATCGCTGTTTTCTTATCTGGAAAAGCGATGGAATAATGCCCCCATCCCTGGTCATTACCTTCTTTGAAATATCCGCGCCCATACGGCGTCTGAATTATTCCAAAACCCAACCCATAAGCCAGCCCGATATTATCATTCAGTGTACTGTCCTTCCAGGACAATGGTCCAAACTGTTTTATAGAATGGATCCTGATCTGTGGCCTGGTCATCTCCTTCCATTGCTCCTGTTTTAAACCTTTGGATTGCAAAAGGGCTGTATAGAATTTACGATAATCGCTTAGCGTGGTGATCATAGATCCTGCTGCACTTGCATCAGGACGCCGGGGGAATTCAAAAGTACCCCCGGTGGTATCATGGCCAACCACCAGGTTTTCTTCAAACCTCGGCTGCCATTTGTAGCTGGTATTGGTCATCTGTAATGGTTGAAATAATCTTTGCTGTGCAAGGGTCTCATAGTCGATGTGCAATATTTCCTGGATAACCAGTTGTAACAGATACATGCCTTCACCCGAATAGCTTACCCTGGTACCCGGTTCAAACTTGATACGTAGTTTTTTGTCCGGCTCAAACCAACGGAAATTAGGAAAACCGGTTGTGTGATCCAGGCACATGCGTGCGGTAATTTTCTCATACCGTTTGTCGCCCTCAAGATCCCGGTAGTGTTTTAATTTTCCGGGAAATGTATATGACAGCAAAGGTTGTGGTAAATACTGCACCAATGGTTTATCGAGATCAATAAGGCCTTCGCCAACCAACTGCATAACCAGGTAAGCAAAAACCGCTTTGCTAAAGGAAGCGCCGTACAGGTGGGAAGAATCGGTAAACAGCTGTTTCGCGGGTAAATTGGCATAACCAAACGTCCTGGTATAAACCGGTTTGTTGTTATTGAAAACGATAATTCCCAGGCCGGTGACATGAGCGGTGTCCATCAGTTGCCGGATACGCGTAGTGAGGGCTGTGGCATTGAGGGTACTTGCATCCAGGCGCCTGATGGTTTGCGGCTGAACAGATTGTGCCATGAACAGCATAGATAAAATCACACCTAAGTGCCGACCAATAGTTAGTTTCATCCCTGTAATTTGATCAGGAAAATACGCTGTTTTTGCCGGTGTGAAAAATATACTGTATTACCGGTTCTTCTCCATTTGCCCGATGGCGATCCACCCCTCCGGGGTAATGCCCATGATCTCTGTGGCAACGCCCAGTGTTTTGTAGGTGTCGAAGAAAGCCATTCGTGCAATGGGATGGTCGACCTCGCTGATAAGTGCAAAACCCTGTTCGTGCAGGTCGTTGGTGACCCGCTCAAAATCACTCACCGGCAACCGGAAGGCCAGGTGTTGTGTTCCGCCGGCAGGATATTGGGCCAGGTAGTCATGGAACATGCTTTGGCCGGAAAGCGGCTGTACCAGTTCAATGAAGGTGCCGCCGTTATAGGTCTGCGTAGTCAGCCATTCACCTGGCACGATCTTGCCATAATAGGTCATATCCAGGTCCTGTGCCCGCACATGTGCCGGCGGAGGGAAGCCGGCAATGCCCAGGGTACCTGACAGGAATTGTGCGGCAGCATGAATATCAGGAACTACCCAACCAATTTGGGCCAGTTCAAGTCCGGCGATGGTGTTATTGATTTTGTTCATGGTTTTTACCTTTTGTTTTGCAATTGATCCATTAAAGGTAAACCAGTAAGCTTGCTTACTGCAAGGGCATTTACGTCAATAAAAAGGCAGTTTACGACCAATAGCAGGCGTGTCGCCTCTCAACATCACAGGTGATCTACGCGTACCCACCGCATTCCGGCGGCTTCGGCTGCCTGCACACCGGGAACGCCGTCCTCAAATACCATGCAGCGGGCAGGTTCCACGCCCAGTTGGGCAGCAGCCTTTAAAAAAGGATCAGGAAAAGGCTTTCCCCGGACGGTCTCTCCCGCACATACCAATACCTCCACCAGGGAACTGATGCCCAGCATCCGGAGTGTGCGTGACACAGCAGCACGACTACCGCCCGACACCACCGCAATCCGTACTTTACCCGCATGCGCCTTCAAATGCTCCACCACAAATTCAATTGGCCGGGTTTCCTGAATAAAAGACAACTCATACATACTATTCTTTTGCCGGGTAAAAACTTCCGGATCAAAATCAGCCTCATACCGCTTCCTGATCTCCTCTGCTACCTGCAAAATGGGCCATCCGGCCAATTCATCAATAATGGTATCATCCAACTCAAACCCATACATAGCAGCCACGGCCTTATAGGAGGCCTTGTGGGCCCCCATATTATCCGCCAGGGTACCATCACAATCATACAGAAAGGCGCCAAAATCACCGCTGGTAAGCCGTGTAAGGATCGCTTGTTTGTCGGGTAAGGAAGAAGAAGCAGTCATATTGGATACAATTAAACAATTTTATGCAAATAAGCCTGGAAGAACTTTGAAAACCAACCCTGCCGGGAGATGCCCCATTCCACCAGGGAGATACCTGCACCTGCTGTGCAAATACCCGCCAGCACATCCAGTACATAATGGTGGCTTGTATATACGGCTGAGCACCAAATGCCCAACATGATGGCTGCAAAAACCAGGTTCATATAACTAAAGCGCCCTTTTGCTCCATAAAACAGTACAATGACGGGGTAAGCGGAGTGCAAGGAAGGCATGGCTGCAAAAACATTGGAACCTTTAGCATACAATGATTGAAAAACGGTAAGCCCCGTCAGTTCATCAAAACGTTTCAGACCAGCGGTATTTCCGGGTGTAGCGGGCAGGAATTGAAACCCATGCTCCTGCACATACCAGGGTGGAGCTGCAGGATACACATAATATACAACAAAGCCCAGCAGGTTGACGACAAAAAAAGCAATAGCAAACTGCAGGAACAAAGGGCGGTTCTTAAAAAATAACCAGGCGGCAAATAACAAGGGAATGGGCACCCAGCACAGGTAAAAAATACCACTCAGCATATCCAATACCCAATGCTGGTGCTGTTGAAAATACTCATTTGGGGTAAGTATTCCTCCTTCGGAGGCGATACCAAACCAGGCTTTTTCGGCATTGTACAAACCTTCAATATGCACATCGCTGAAGGCATAATTGGGAAAGGCCTTCATATAATCATAAATGATCCAGTACACTATAAAAATGGAAAAACCCGTTATGAACTTCCGGGTTGTATTGGCACCATAGTACAATCCATTGAAAATAGCGATCAGCACAAGCTGGTCCGTCTTAAAACCCACCAGTAATACCGACAGTAACAGGTAGGCCAGGGAGATCAGCGATGTGACCAAAACAGTTTTTGGGGCAAAAAATAAAGCCGGAGCAGATCTATACATATTACCTTTTCTTCTTGCTGGGAAAATCCGATCTTAAAATAGCGTCCCACAAAGAGGAACTGACACCATATCCTTTTGTTGGGTCATCGTAATGGTGCAGCATATGGTGTTGTTTCACCCGCTTCATCAGGGAGCTCTTAAAATTATAATGATGCATGGCATAATGCATCATATCATATACCAGGTAGCCTGCTATAAAACCACTGTAAAAAGAATACAGATAAACCTGCTGCTCAAACAGCAGGGAAAACAGGAAATAAAAACCAATGGCCAGTGGAATACTGGCAGAAGGTGGCATTACCAGGCGTTTGGCATCTTTGGGATAATCGTGGTGCACGCCATGAAAAATAAAATGGATACGTTTGCCCCAACCGGAAGAAGGCTCAAAATGAAAAACAAACCGGTGCAGTACATACTCCGTACCCGTCCATACCGCTAAACCAGCTGCCAGGAACAACAAATAATATCCCAGCGAAATACCGGCATCAAATGCCTGCCAGGTCATAAAGCCGATCACGGGAATATAAATAAACAAAGGAATAGAAAAATGCACCTTCGACAGGGCTTCCATCCAGTTGCTCTTGAACATCCGTATGGATTCGGTGGAATTTGAAACATACAGTTTTTTCATCACAGGAAATTTATACAACAACAAAAACTACTCTTTTATCTCATTGGTCAAAACCTTCCTTCTTTCGACAACAGGCTGACCCGTAGCAGGATCAAACCCGCTAACCTCGAAATATTCTATATCCGGTGACCACATGGAGCCGCCGGTGATCTTAACAAAGATGCGGTTGAGCACCATCAACTGCCCGTTAATAGGCGCATATATGCGGTACTTTCCATCGGCACCTTTTTTCAGGTACATGGAGTAGCCGGCATAAGAAACCAATTTAACCCGGTAACTACTATCTGGCAGTTGCTTAACCTTCACCCCATAAGCAAATACACGTTGGATAAAATTCAACTCCGCCCGTTGGTTTTGTTCCGTGTACCGGATCCAGAAAGGATGAACAGGACTGCGCAGATCCAGTTTCCCATTCTTATAATTCAGTTCATATACAATGGTATTGTGGTTGGAAGTGCGTTGCAGGTAAAACAATTGCAGGGCATTGCCTTGCGGAACAGGGAAACCCTGCTGTGCATTTCCCCACAAAGAAGACAGGCTGCACAATACCATCAACCAATATTTACGCTTCATACTTTATTATCAAGTGCTTTTTTAGCATCCATTAATCTTTTAATAGCGGTAACATTGGTCAATACGGCCATTACGGTAATGGGGATCGTAAAAACCGACATTGTTTCAAATACGTGGAAAGGGATCCCTGGCACAGACAACTTATAATCTCCACCGATAACAGAAGCTGTAACGCCGCAAGCGATGGCTGATACGGCTGTCAGCACAACCCTTTCCGGCCGTTGCATTAAGCCCCCCTTATTCTGGATACCCAGTCCCTCGCTACGCGCCCGGGTATAACTTACCATCATGGAACCGATAAGGGCAATAAAAGCAAATAAAGAGCTCAAAAAATAATGATGGGCCACCAGGTAATAACAAATACCCAGGAACATAAAGAGCTCGCTATAGCGGTCCAGTACAGAATCATACAAAGCGCCAAAGGTGGAACTCATATTCCCCACCCGCGCTACCTGTCCGTCCAGCATATCGAACAAGCCGGCAAACAAGATCAAGGCCCCTGCCCAGCCTACATAGGATAAGTCTCCCCGGTTGCCTTCCTCAGCGCCAACAATAAAAACTACGGCTACACCAATATTGAGCACCAGGCCGGTGGTGGTGACGAAATTGGGGGTGACCCCTACCCTTACCAAGCCCCGTACCACAGGGTCAATTACACTGTAAATGCCCCTTTGCAAACGGTCGCGCACTGCTATTTCACTCATAGTTGAAAAATTTGGATCAGAAATCAAACTTTACTCTTGCCCTGATACCCCAGTTGGGTGCATCCGGATTTTCGAGGTAGGTAAGCCGCTTTACCAGGTCAACCCGAAGCACTTTAAAAATATTCCCTATGCCCACATTGGCTTCGATATATGGCTTCTTGTCCAGCGAGAAGGTGGTTGTTTTACCATCCTCATCGGTAGGGAACAAAAACGTATTCTTATTATAGGCTGGATTGTTTTCCTTGCGTACGCCGCCATACAACAACTTGAAACCAGCCACTTCCCGCAGCTTTAGCTTTTTGATCAACGGCAGCTTGTTGAAAATAAAACCGTTGAAATAATAATCGGTGCTTACAGATACATAGTGATCGCTTACAAACTCCATGAAGTTCATCATGTTGAAAGAATTAAGCTGGTAAGCATAGGTCTGGTTGGCCCGGTGAATGGTGAGTAAAGGATAAGGCAACTGCCCAAACGTATAACCACCTTCCGTGACCACATCGGCATAACCAAACTGTGACAGGTAAAACCGCTTGAAAATATTGAGGGTTACCTGCTGGTAATCATAATCGCCATTTACAAGTCCTCTAATACCGGAAATATACCGAAGGCGGAAAATGGGATACTTATTATAGATGGGGATCCGATAAGCCTTACCCTGGTAAAACTGTTCATTAGGCGCCCAACGCAATTCGGCCGAAAGTTCGGTAGTGGTCAGGTCCGGGATGGTAGTAACATCAGATCCATTGGGCTTTTGATAAACGATGGTACCCGCCGCCTGCTGCTTCCAGTTCTTAAAACCAAAGGTGTAACTGATATTCTTGCCGAATTCCCGTACATACTCGGCCGTGAAAATGTCATTGTACAACCACTTGTTATTATCCCCTCTTTTAAAAGAAAGTAAGAAGTTATCTTCCTGTACAAACTGGAGTTCCTGGCCTGGAATCTTCGTGTCATGCTGGAAACTCACCCGGAGGAAATTCAGGGGAAAGGAATAGATGGATTTTCCGTTGAAGGAATAAGCGCCTGACAGGAAATACTTAAACTTTTCATCCTTAAAACCATAAGCGGCATAGGTTTCAAAATAAAGCCGCTTGCTAAACTTGGGTGTACTGCGTCCTCCAAACCGGAGCCTAAAACCTTCCACGGGGTTAAAGCTATAAAATGCATTTACCGGTCCGATATCAAAAGGCCCGGCCGACTTGTATCCAGCCAGGAAAAAAGTAGCCCAATCCATCAGCCGTCGGTACGACTTCATATTCTTCAGGCTATCCATATTTGTGTAAGCCTTCTCTTCTGTAGCAGAAAGGGCGGTATGCCGGTTGGCCACCCAGAAACTATCGGTAGTGGTGGCGGGCAGATCCAATACTACTTCCGGCTTGCCGGCATATACAGAATCAGGGCCTGGTTGGTTGATCACGTAATCCTTGTAAGAAACAGAGCGTTCACCCACCAGGCCACCGGAAGCTTTTTTCGATAAGGCAAACTCTGAAAGTATATCGCTCATGACTACATGGTATCGGCCATCGGTACCACGCTCGAAATCCTGTTTAATGCGCAGCTCCCTTGTCCAGTTGAGGTTGGCATGCCTTGTCAGCTCCATTTGAATCTTCTGCACCGCATAGTTGCTATCGAGGGTGACGTACATCATTCCCCTGAACAAAAGGTCATTGGGATTGCGGGGAGCGAAATTCAAACGCACCAGTTTGATACCATCTAATTCGATAGTATCCCGCAGGTAAAACCTGTAAAAAGTAGGGGCCAGGTCGGAAATGGGGCTTAATAATTGATTCGACAGTAAAGTAATATTGGGCTCGTAAATATCGATGGGCATGTACATGCTGTTGAGGTAGCGGGTTATGCCGTCATTGTCTACAAACTCACCAAGGTTGACTTTCTTTTTGGCCAGTACATAGGTCTTTTCCTTGCGGGGGTCTTTACGGTAGAACTTGTTGGAGATTGTTTCTTCGATATAAATAGGCACAAGGCTTCTTCCTTCGATCTTCGAAGTATCCTGGTTCTCTACCAGGAACCTGTAATTCTTCAAAAGCCGGCTGTTCATCAGCTTTTCCGGTTTGTTGGTAAGAGAAAGCTCCATTTTCTCGTACTGCTGGTATTGTAAGAAATCAGCAGCGCTCATCCGGTTGCGGTCCCTGTTGTCCACTACCTTCCTGATGAGGTCTACCGCCGGGTTGTTCTTATTACTGTATTTGGTTCTTCTTCTCTTGTTCACCACCACTGCTTCCATCTCCTCCGGTTCCATAACAACATCGATGTCTTGTATGGTGCCGGCAACGATCGTTTTCTGCAATACCTTATACCCGGCAAAGGAAAACAACAACGTTATATTCTTCGGGTTGGTGGTGGAAATTGAATACCTGCCATCCTCGTCGCTCACCACGCCTTTACTACCTTTGAAATATACGCTCACAAAAGAAAGCGGGGAACGTGTTTGTGCGTCCCTGATAATACCTTTCACTACCGTTTGTGCCTGAGCATGCCAAAACAGGCAGGTAAAAAAAACGAATAAGGCTATTCCTTTCCTGAAATCAATCAAACTAATCATCGTCTACCAATTATTGCTAAACACAAAATTCTTTTGCAATGGATAATTATACAGCAAAGCAACCAGCAGGGCGGTGACTACTTTTGATGCGGCGTAATGGAAACCGGCACAGGAAGCCAACAGGTATACGCCGCCTGTATTCAACAACAGGTTGCCGGTCCACACCAGCAAGTACTTCCCCAGCTGTCTTGCCGCCTTATCATCACCCGATTGAAATACCCAATGCCTGCCCATTAAAAAATTAACCACACCACCCGTTACTGTTCCTGCTACAGCCGCTGGCACTACAGGTACATTGCACCATTGCACCAGCAATACTGTCATTAAAAAATCAATCACCGAAGCCAGCAGTGAAGCCATATTGGCTTTCAAAAAGGTGATCATGTCATAACAATTTAGCCATCACGATTGCCCGTAAAATAATCTGGGCGTACAGGCCTGCCAGTACATCATCCGCCATCACCCCAATACCACGGGGCAGCAGCTCGGCCCGCTTAATGCCCAGCGGCTTTACGATATCAAAAAAGCGAAACAATACACAGCCAATAAAAATATAAACAACATCATACGGCAAAAAAGCCAATGAGATCATCATACCAGCCACCTCATCAATAACGATCCTGTTGCTGTCGTGCTCCCATACTTCTTCCATTTTTGTAGCGCTCCAGGTACCCGCTGCGAGTAATAAGACCAGCAGCAAAACCTGGTACGTATACCCCATGGGGAAAAAATACCATGCAATACAAAAAACAACTGCGGCGGCTGTACCTCCCCCTTTTCTGAGGAAGCCAATACCGCCCGCAGTCGCAATTATGCTGGCAATGCCGGTCATAAAGCCGGCACTGTTTCTTTGATAAGCGCCAACGCTGGAATATCCAGGGGTTCCTCCTCCATCATCGTACGCAATACATTCTTCAGCGTATTCAGTTGTTTGAAAATATCATTCTCGGCAGGCACACCATGCTGCGTCTGGGGTGATTTAAGATAAAACGACAACCAGTCCTGCACACCATACATACCGGCACGTTGGGCCAGGTCGGCAAACAATGCCAGGTCCAGCACAATGGGAGCAGCCAGGATAGAATCGCGGCAGAGGAAGTTGATCTTGATCTGCATGGGATAATTCAACCAGCCAAAAATGTCGATATTGTCCCAGCTCTCTTTATTGTCGCCATGAGGAGGATAATAATTGATCCGGATCTTGTGGTACAGCTCACCATAAAGATCAGGGTGGAGGTCAGGACGCAAAATATCCTCCAGTACCCCCAACTTGGAAACCTCCTTGGTTTTGAAGTTCTGTTCATCATCCAATACCAGGCCATCGCGGTTGCCCAGGATATTGGTAGAAAACCAACCTGTAACACCCAGTGAGCGCGCTGCGAGACCAGGCGCCACAATGGTTTTCATCAGGGTTTGCCCTGTTTTAAAGTCCTTACCACCAATAGCTGCCTTCGTTTTGCGGGCCAGCTGTACAATAGCAGGAATATCTGTCGTTAAATTCGGCGCACCATTGATAAATGGAATTCCCTGGCTCACGGCTGCATACGCATACACCATGCTTGGCGCAATGGCTGCATCATTATTCTTTAGTCCCGCTTCAAAAGCAGCGATCGTTTCATGCACCGCTGATACCTCCAGGTACTTTTCTGTAGAACCTGTCCAGACAATCACCACCCGGCTTACACCATTCGCTTTCTTAAAATTGTTGATATCTGCAATCAATTCCTGGGCAGCATCCCACTTGGTAGCCGATTGTTTGATAAACTTCCCATCCAGGTTCTTCACATAATCCCTGTCAAAAAAAGCCTTCATCGGTTTTATGAGTTCCAGCTCGGGCCTGATGGCATCCAGCAGATGCTGATCAAGTACCCGTGCATGCGTTGCAGCCTGGTATACATTGTCTTCATAAATATCCCATCCGCCAAACACGACATCCTCCAACTGAGCCAGCGGAACAAAATCCCTGATCAACGGATAACGGTCTCCTTTTCCATTTCCCAATTCGATATGGCCAGTTTGCGTAAGCGATCCGATTGGTTTGGACAAACCTTTGTTGGTTGCTATCACACCTGCTATCATAGTAGAAGCTACTGCACCCAACCCAGGGAGCAGGATACCTAATTTTCCTTCTGCCGGCAATATTTGTTCTTTCATAATCCTTATTTTAATAATTAGATCCAATTGTGTTGACGGTACCATTGCAAGGTCTCCCTGAGTCCCTGCTCCAATGAATACCGGGGATAATAACCCAGTTCGGCTTTCGCTTTGTCAATGCTGCAATACCAGTTCACCGCAGTGAGTTCATGCAGTTTCTCTACATTCAGGGCAGGTGTCTTTCCACGCCACCCATAAACCCTTTCCATACCAAAGGCAAGTCCCTTAATAATACTACGTGGCACATGTAGCCGCCATGTTTTCCTGTTCAGTATCTGTTTGGAGTAATCAGCCAACTCGTATTGACCATAAATCCTGCCATCAGAAATATTAAAAGCAAAAGTTGATGGTCTGGAATACAAGGCATTGATCGCTACAGAAGCAAGGTCTTTTACATATACAAAACTCAGTTGCTGGTCGATCTTTCCGATATAGGCTTCCATACCGCGACTGATGGCGCGCAGCATAATCAGGATATCCTTCTCCCGTGGTCCGTAGACAGCTGTTGGCCGCAGTACAATAAGTGGAAGACGCGTCAGCTCCTGTAGCCGACGCTCTGCCAGCAACTTACTCCTTCCATAAGCCGTAACAGGAGCTGGTGCAATGTCTTCCGTAATCATCGTGTCCTTGCTGTTCAAAGGACCGAGTGCTGCCAGGCTGCTCAGAAAAACAAATTTCAATAGCTTGTTACCCAACGCCTGCATGGCTGCACTGGCCAGATTGAAGGTATAGTCTGCATTGACAATATTATATGCCTCCTGCGAACCTGTACGTGTAGTACCGGCAGCATGAATAATATATTGACACCCGATCGCTTCCAGCTGTTTTGTCAACAGCTCCACATTGCTATAATTCAATTCACAGAACCGGATATCATATCCTTTTAAATGCCGCACATCACTGCCGGCCCGAACCGCTGCGTACACAGTAAGTCCCCTGCTCAGGGCCGCTTCAATCAAATGAAACCCGATGAAACCACTTGCTCCTGTTATGAGAATGCTTTCCTTCATAGCGGCTTTTCATAGATGCGGTAGCGTTTATACACCTTACCATTCATCCGTTCAATACCTTTATTCATCAGTTCATTGTGTTCCAGTATCCAGGAGGCTTCACCCCCTTTCATTTTGCGCTCACCCGCCCTTCTGATAAGGGCAGCATAAAAGCAGGCCTCGATACCCATCTTCCTGTACTGTTCTGTAACCCCCAATGCCAACACCCGCACCCGGTTGATCTTCTTCATTTTGAACAATAGCTTGAAGATCCCGGTGGGAAGCAGCCGGCCGCGCCGTACCTTGATCAACGCCTGGTTAATATCAGGTATAGCCAATGCAAAGCCTACCTGCTTGCCCTGGTGTTCAGCAATCAAACAAAGCTGATCATCCAGCACCAGCTTCAGGTCCTTGGCCAGGTAACTGAACTCCTTATCGGTCATCGGTACAAACCCCAGGTTCTTGTCCCAGGCGGCATTGTATACCTCCTTCACCTTCAATGCTTCATTTGCCAGGTCCTTCTTATTCACGGTTCGTATGGTAATATCCTTCATTCTTAGCCTGGCAAGCAGTTTCTCTTCTAACTGTACAGGTCGTTCATCTACCACTCCGATGGGCAGATCATAGGCCAGCAGGTCAACTTTCTTACGCAGTGAAATGGCCTCCATCAGCGTTGCGTAATAAGGTTTATTGTAGACCATCATAGCCAGGGGAGGCATATCAAATCCCTCTAACAACAGTCCGCATGGCTCATTCGTTGATGGATTGACAGGGCCAATGATAGTAGTGGCGCCTTGTTCCTTCAGCCACTCTTCTGCCGACCCAAACAAGGCGGTTGCTATTTCCAGGTCGTTGACAGATTCAAAAAAGCCAAAGAACCCATCTGTCGTATTGTTAAATTCATTGTGGTTGTTATTCAGAATGGCAGCAATCCTTCCACTGATCATCCCATTCCTGTAATATAGGAATAGCTGCACCTTCGAATGGTCATGAAAAGGATGCTTGCCGGGCGTCAGCAGGTCACGCTGTGCAATGAAAAGCTCCGGCACATAATTATGATCTCCCGCATACAGATCATGTGGAAAATCAATAAATGCTTTCATTTGTCTGGATGTACGTACTGTTACAATACCAGTCATGCGCTTGCTTTTTTCAATTCGAGGCCAATACCCAAGCTAAGAGCCGTCTCCCTCATCTTGTCCACAGCCTCTTCAATCTGGTTGAAAGAATGCGTGGCCATCAGGGAGAGTCTTATCAGGGAAGATTCTGAGGGAACAGCCGGTGATACCACCGGGTTTACAAAAATGCCATTGTCCTGCAACGCTTTCGTAAACAGGAAGGTCTTATGATTGTCTCCTATCCTTACGGGAATGATCGGACTTTGTGTATCACCTGTATTAAACCCATTTTCCTTCAGCAGCTGGATCATATGGTTTGTATTGTCCCAAAGCTTATGGATGCGTTCAGGTTCTTCGGCAATAATATCCAGGGCTGCAATCACACTCGCGGTAGAAGCAGGTGTCATACTGGCGCTGAAAATAAGGGACCTTGCTTTGTGCTTCAGGTAATCTATTACATCCCTGTCGCCCGCTACAAAACCACCCAGCGAAGCCAGTGACTTGCTAAAGGTGCCCATGATCAGGTCTGTTTCCCGGGTAAGGTTAAAGTGAGAAGCGGTGCCTGCCCCGTTGACGCCAATGACACCCAACGCATGAGCATCATCCACCATAATGGCAGCGCCATATTTATCAGCCAGTACGGCTATTTCCGGCAGGAGGGCAATATCGCCTTCCATACTGAAAATGCCATCTGTTACAATCAGCTTAAACGCATCTGCAGGAAGATTCCTTAACCGGTGCTCCAGGTCCTCCATATCATTGTGGCGATACTTGATCACCTTTGAAAAAGAAAGCCTGCTGCCATCGATGATGGAAGCATGATCATATTCATCCAGTAGCAGGCAGTCGGCCCGTCCGGCCAGTGCCGACAATACGCCCAGGTTGGCCTGAAATCCGGTACTGAACAATACAGCATCTTCCTTTCCCGTATAGGCTGCCAGCCTGCCTTCCAATTCAATATGGAGATCAAGTGTACCATTTAAAAAACGGGAACCCGCACAGCCACTACCATACTTTTGAATAGCCCGGGTGGCCGCTTCAGCAATTCTTGGATGGTTGGTAAGCCCCAGATAGGAGTTAGAGCCAAACATCAACACACGTTTACCATTTAGCGTAACCTCCGTGTCCTGGCCCGATTCTATTGCCCTGAAATAAGGGTATACACCTTGCTCTCTGATCAGATCCGCGTCCTGAAACAATGAAACCTTTTGCTTTAGTATATTTCGCATGTATCTACTTTCCACTTCGTTTATTCCGGCATTGGAATAAATGCAAAGTTGAAGATGCATGGACATTATGGCAATGTCTGAAAGTCCCCGGAATATGTCTATAATTCCTCTCATTGCAGACAGATCGGATCTTCAAAAAAATACAGCTCATCAGGCCGAACAATCACTCGTCCGCCTTTGTTTTGCGGAAATTCACTTTGACAAATGTGCATGCAAAAAAGGCCACCAGTCAGGCAGCCGTTCCATACCGCTTATCACTAGGCGCGCTTACGGTAATCGGAAGGAGTAACCCCGGTATAACGTTTGAAAAATTTGCTGAAGAAGAATTGGTCACTAAAGTAAAGGCGGTCTGCCACCTGGGCAATGGACAGGGAGGGATCGCGCAGTAGGTTTTTGGCTTCTACGATCACCAGGTCATCGATATATTTACCCGCCGTTTTGCCCGACACTTTCTTTACTGTTTGTGTCAGGTACTTCGGTGTTACGTACAGCATATCGGCATAAAACTGTAAACTCCGTTCTGTTTTCACATGGGTTGGCAACAGGGTAAGGAACCGCCAGAGGAGGTCCTCCTTGCGGTCATGTATCACCTTCACCTGGTTGGTATATTTATAATACAGGCCGGCCAGCTCAAATTGGAATACATTAAAGAAATGGCGTACTACCTCGGCGGCAAATGGATTATCCTCCTCAGAATAATTTTTTTCCTGTAACATGCGGATCACGGTCATCAAACGGGCGGCATCTTCAGCCGACAATTGCAGGTGGGTGCAGGGGCTTTTGGAGAGGTATTCGAAAGAATCAATATGTCTTTGGGATATTCCGGCCTCAAATAGAAAATCGGGTCTAAAGGCCACGCAGGCCATGTCGCAACTGTGGCCTGCCTCAGACGGCTGCCGTATGGTATGTGGGGGTACGATCAGGAGATCATTCTCCTGCAATACATATTCCTGGGAATTCAATTGAATACTCAGGGATTCCCGCGATGCATTATTGGTAACAAGAACTACCCAGTAAGAATCAGACCGGAAAGGTTGCTGATATACATGCTCATGCCCTTTGGGCTTGCGCAATAAGACCTGAAGATCATCCGGATACCAGGAGCGGCCGGTAATATCTTTCAGCTCCCTGATTGTATGCAGGCCAACAGGATTAGCTTTCATACAAAAAGGCTAAGGTGAACGTAAAAGGACAGTAAGCCCAGATTATTGGTCATAGCAGTATAGGTTCTCAGCCCCCCGGCATAAGTATGCCAGCGAGGCCAGGTTTAATGTCGACCAAAACAAACATCAGAAATTGACAGATTGTTCAATTTTTTTTAACAAAAGCTGTTTTTTTTAAGAAGCTAGTCCTATTACCCCTTGATCGATTGAATGATGCAGCCCTCTATATTAACCCCAAACGCACTCCCCTATCCAAATGGCTATCAATTCATTAAAGTCACCTATCAAGCAATCTAACGGAGGTATTGTCACTGTGATCTAGTCCTGGAGAACCAATATGGTAATAGGTGTGTGTTGCTGAAGATGCTCAATCATCATTTCATATTGCTGCCTGCAGTAGGGCAACAGCTTTTCAATAAACGGTTTGGCCATCAGTCGCTGTGGAGTGGCCAGCAAGATAACGGTGCCTTGACCCAGAAACCGGTGCAACACCTGGAATAGTTGATCAAATTGGTCCGGATCATAATTGATATCACTGAGCAGCAATACATCAGGCTGAAGGTCATCGGGCAGGTGATTCCAATCCAACACCTGGCAGGTAACATTGGAAAGCGCTAAATGATGAACAGATCTAGCCATGGTTGTAACTGCCTCCTCCTGGTAATCGCTGCAGCAAACGGCTTTTGCATACCGGGCAGCTATAAAAGAAGGCAATCCCAGCCCGGCTGCTAATTCCAGCACGATCTTACCTTCCACCAGTTCAACATGCTGTTGCAGGCAATCGCCCAAGGCCAATGCAGCAGGCCACAACTTCGTCCAGTGCGGAAAAGGTATCCCTGCCTGCTCCTGTATTAATTGAAAGTAGCTGGCTTTCACTTCCTGCGCGTTGGGCACCAATAAGTCGATGGAATAACCCGGTCTTTCCAGGTGTTGTAATTGCAATGATACCTGCATGTATTTTAAATGAGCGCGTAAAGTAACTACTTTTTAATACAAACACACCGTTGCTCCCCATTAACAACACACCCTAACATTCCATGGTTAGCCATTGGCTAATTACCGGGCTGCTTTTCCCGGAACCACCTATTTTACCCATGCAACGTCCAGCTGATTGGTGTAATCATAAATGTACCCCCCGTCCTGTCTGCACCAACATTGAATGCTATGAACCAATATTTACTCATCAACTCCTGCAGGGTGTTGCTGCTCTGCATTGCTTTATCCCACACAACAAGTACAGTACATGCCCAATACAAAAAAGCAAGGGTATTATTTATTGGCAACAGTTATACCTATGGAAACGACCTACCGGGTCTGGTAAAGGAGGCAGCCGCTTCAACTGGCGATACGCTGGAATATGATATGAGCGCACCAGGTGGTGCGGGTTTTGGCGCTCATGTTGATCCCCGTTTTACTGATATCTATACTTTGAAAAAGCTACGGGCCGGCGGCTGGGATTATGTGGTCCTGCAGGAGCAAAGCCTGATCATTGCCAGCGAACCCTATCTCTATTACGGCTACTCATTTGCCTCGGGAAAACAACTGGTAGATTCAGTGAGGCGCTACAACCCTTGTGCTGAGATCATTTTTTATATGACCTGGGGTAGAAAGAAAGGATTGGCTGCTTATTGCGATTATACTCCCTGGCCATATTCATGTACTTATCCAACTATGGATAGTGTAATACGTGCACGCTACCTGGAAATAACTTACTTTACCAAATCCACCGTATCTCCTGTGGGCGCAGTATGGCGGTATATAAGGACCCATTACCCCGCCGTTGACCTATACGATCCTGATGAGAGCCACCCTTCCCTTGCAGGCTCTTATGCAGGCGCTTGCAGTTTTTATACCGCCATCTTTAAAAAACCAGCCAGTACGATCCGGTATAACGCTTCGCTTCCGGCAGCAATAGCAGCCAATATCCGGACAGCGGCCAGCAAGGTAGTATACGATAGCTTGTCAACCTGGCACATCGGTAAAACCGAAACAGTAGCCGGTTTTAACCACCATGTACAAGGCAGGCGGGTAGTCAGCTTAAGCAACCAATCACTCAATGCCCGTGAATACAAATGGGATTTGGGTGATGGGCAAACCTCAACAGCAATCAACCCAATCCATACCTATCCATCCTCAGGCGTTTATACGGTACGGCTGATAGCCACCGGTAAATCGTGCAGTGACACAGCCTATGCGAGGGTCCATGCTACGAACGATCCCAACGCAGCCTTGTTTACCATTGCGCCCAACCCCGTCGCAGATAAACTGTACATCACCTCCGGATCATTTGGACAGGATAATTACCGCCTGCAGCTCCTGAACAGCCAGGGTCAGGTGGTATATGAGCAGCAGGCATCCAATGCACCGGTACAATCCATCACGGTATCTGGATTACCCGGTGGTATGTATACACTCAATATCTGCAACTCCAGGCAGGTATATTATAAAAAAATCATTATCCGGTAGTACCTAATCAATGCACATGAATCAATATTTACGCATTACTGTTTACAAAAAATGGCTGGTTGGTTTTGTTGTATTGCTTACTGTCAACGCACTGTACGGTCAAAAAAAAGCACGCGTATTGTTTATCGGGGACAACTATACCTACACCAACAACCTGCCGGAAATAGTAGCCAATATGGCGGCATCAACCGGTGACCTATTGGAGTACGACATCAGTGCACAAAGAGATGCTTCGTTTGGAGATCATTCCGGCCACTGGTCAAACACCTTACCCACCCTGCAAAAGATACGGGCTGGTGGATGGGATTATGTTGTGTTGCAGGAATGGAGCATCGCCTCAGTAGCACCCGTAGAACCCGGCAATGCCATTTATTATGCCGCTTCTTTTGCATACGCCAAACACCTGGTTGACTCTGTGCGACGGTATAATAGCTGTGCTAAGATCATTTTTTTCATGACCTGGGGCAGAAAAAATGGGGCTACGGATGCCTGCAGGAATTACCCTCCCTGGCCACATTATTGTACCTATCATGCCATGGATAGTCTGATCCGTATGCGTAGCATAGAACTGGCAGAATTCAATAAAACGGCCTTGTCTCCCGTAGGTGCTGTATGGCGGCAAATCAAAAACACCTACCCGGATATAGCGTTGTATGCACCTAATGACAGTGATCCCAGCCCGGCTGGCTCTTATGTAGCAGCCTGCAGTTTTTATACCGCTATCTTCCAAAAACCTGCTGCAACCAGCAACTATCATTATTCCCTCCCGGCCGAAGTTGCTGCGCGCATCAGAACGGCTGCCGACAAAATAGTATACGACAGTCTCTCATTCTGGCGTATTGGCAAAAATGAAACGAAGGCCGGTTTTACCCATACTACCCATAGCCTGCAAATGGTGAGCTTTACCAACCAATCGGTCAAAGCCAGGCAATACAAGTGGAATTTTGGCGACGGGGAAACCTCCACAGCCGTCAACCCCATCCATGCTTATACTTTGTCGGGCACCTTCCTGGTAGAGTTAATAGCATCGGGGCCCTCCTGCAGTGATACAGCCAATTTGATGATAGAAGTTGCGGATGCAGGCGATGCAGCCTTGTTTGTCGTCAGGCCCAACCCGGTTGCTGATAAGCTGTACATCACTTCCAGGTTATTTGAACTAGATAACTACCGTATGCAGTTATTGAACAACTTTGGGCAGCTGGTCCACGATCAACGGGCATCCAAAGCTCAGCACCAGTATATTCATGTATCGGGGTTGCCAACCGGTATGTATACGCTGCGGATCTATTCGCCCAGTGAAACTTATCATAAGAAGATCCTTATACAATAACGGTAAACCATCACCTAATCTACATTTACTATATATTTACACCGAAAAATATGTTGAATGAGCAAGGATCGTATGAAAAGGAATGCTTTATTGATTATTTGTTTTGCACTGATCTATTCCCTTACCAATGGGCAGTCAGGTAGTAAGGTAGATAGCCTGGAGCAGGTTTTGGCTACTGTAAAAACAGATACGGCCCGGATTAGTGTCCAGAACAAACTGGCCAAAGAGTATTTGATGCAAAACGACTCTGTCCGGGCATTCAAATATGTTTACAGCTCCCAGGCGCTGGCCAAAAACAATCCGTCGCTGTACCACAAGGCCCAAACAGATCAAATACTGGGGTATATCCACACGATTCTCATGCATGAGGACAGTTCGCTTTATTATAACAACAAGGTAGTATCCCAATTGCAGGATCAAACCTCAGATGCCTATATACGGCTCACCGTGTATGCCACCAATAATATAGCTGCGATCTATGCTACGAATGGGAATATTAAAAAAGCAGCTGAATTACTGATCGCTAATCTGCCCAGACTTGAAAAGATACAGGACCACCACGCTTATAAGGTGACGATCCTGAATATATCGGCCAGTTTTAACAACCTCGACGAACACCAGAAGGCCTACCCCTATATGCGGCAAAGTATTGACCTGGTGGAGAACAACAATAGTACACCGGAAGAAAAAGTGGGCTCCTACCTGAATGGCGCTTTCGTTATGTATAAGATGGACAGCATTGACAGAATGGGGGGATATTTGATCAAACTGAAAGAAAACCTTGATAAGCAGGGCCACGCTACCCCGTTCACCGGCAGGTACTATGCTTACAAAGCATTGTATTATGCCAAAACCCATCAGGTAAAGGAAGCGGAGGCCATGTTGGCCAATGCGGTGAAGGAATTGAAAACATTCGGTATTAGGCCCAGTTATTATGACGTTAATATAGCCAGGCAGGATGTGGCGCTTGCCCGGAATGATTATCGGGGCGCCAGGGAAGCAGCGATCGCCTTATACAATCTGGCACTTGAAGACAGGTACAATGAAACCATCCTTGGCTCGGCCAAGGAGATTGCCGATTACTCTGAGCATTTAGGGGATTATAAAACGGCTTTTGAGTACCAGAAAAAATATATCAGCTTTGAGGATAGTGTAAAGTATCAGCAAACTGTGCGGGAAGTACATGACCTGGAAACAAAATACCAAACATCCGAAAAGGAGAAGAAAATAGCCAGCCTGCAGGTAGAAAAGCAGCAGGCACTATTGAAAAACAAAGACCAACAGCTGCTCAATTGGTTGTTGAGTATCGGGGCCGGTGTATTGTTGCTCATAACGGTGTTCCTGGTCTATTTTTATCGAAACAGCAAAAAGCAGGCGCAGCAACAACTCCGGGAAATTGAACAGCAGCAAGCGCTTAGGCTTACCCAGGCCATGCTGGAAGGTGAGGAACGGGAGCGAACACGTATGGCGCGTGATTTACACGACGGACTTGGTGGAACCTTATCGGGTATCAAACTGAAGCTTTCCAGCCGTCATAAAGCCGATACACAGTTGGTAGACGAAGCGGTGCTTCAGCTGGAGGATTCTATTGGAGAGCTAAGGCGCATTGCCCGCAATATGATGCCGGAAAGTCTTATGAAGTCAGGTCTGGAAACAGCCTTGCGTGATCTGTGCGCCTCCATGGCCAGTCAAAACCGGGAGGTAGAATTCCAGGTAAACGGGATCAGCAAGGACCTTACGCTTACTTCGCAGGTGAATATTTACCGCATCATCCAGGAGCTGCTGGCCAATGCGGTTCGCCACAGCAATGCAACCAAGGTCATTGTACAATGCATCCAGGAAAATAATAACTTCCTCATCACCGTCGAAGACAATGGCAAGGGGTTTGATACCAATACGGCCCAACAGCAGCAGGGAATAGGTTTGAGCAATATCTATAACCGGGTGAATTACCTGAAAGGCCGGGTGGACATCTCCTCTTCGACCGGTGAAGGCACCTTTGTAAACATTGAATTGTATGTCTGAGCATAATAAGGTATTGGCAGTGGTGGATGATCACCCCATTGTTATTGAGGGTATCAAACATCTTTTTAAAGAAGATCCAAAGTATGGAGCGGTATTAAGCTTTGTTACGGCAGCTTCTTTTTTGGCTTATATTAAGGACAATCATGTGGACATCGTTTTACTGGATATGATGCTGCCCGATGGTAATGGCGTAGAGTTGTGCAAAGAGATCAAATTACAAATGCCTGGTGCGTGTATATTGGGCATGAGTAATTTGGCCGAACGCAGCACCGTACTAAAGCTTTTACAAAACGGCGCTTCGGGTTACCTGCTCAAAAGTGCACCAGCCACTGAAATACTAAACAGCCTTGAATTGGCGCAACAGGGTGAGATCGTGCTCAGTCCGGAGGTAAAGGAATTACTCACCAACTCTCCTATTAAATCAGACAAAGCGCTACCCTCCCTTACAAAAAGAGAAAAACAATTGCTGACCTTACTTGCTGCCGGTAAAACGACAGCCATGATTGCCGATGAACTACAACTAAGCCGTTTCACAGTGGATACGTACCGTAAAAACCTGCTCCAAAAATTTGAAGTCAAAAATACCAGCGAACTCCTGATGTTGTTGGTACAGGAAAAGTTACTTTAGTTAATTCCGGTTTACCACGCTCCTACCTCCTATAATTAGGAGGGTAAAATGCCCTGCTTCCCGGTATTGTCGCGGGTACACCATGCATATACCTTTGCTCTATTAATCATATTTAACCTAAGAAAATGAGAACGAACAGAGCAAAACGTATTATTTGGAGCATGTGTTTGGCAGCAGTTGCAAGTTTTGCATTTACCGCATGCAGCAAGAAGGATGATCCCAAGCCCGGTAATGAAAAAATATCGCTGAAAATAACACTTACAGTGAATGGTGCTGACAACAATGATCAAGTTGATTTCAGCGTAAGCGCAGGAAACCATGACGCCAGTCAATACGGTGCACCTGTTTGGAAGAAAAATGGGGCTACGCAAGGCAATGAAGATCATATCCTGATCGATGAGAAGTCTTTTTTCGGCAGTACAAAAACGTATGTATTCGAAACCGTTAAACCGTTTGATTTTGGCCGTCTGAACGTAAGCTATTCTAATCTCGATGGAGGTCCCATCACCCTGAGTTATAAGACGGAAGTAGATGGTAAAGTAGAAACCAATGTAGAGAACCTTGTCATTTTAGCCGGACAATCCCAATCGAAAAACTTCTCTTACACAAAATAGCTATGATCCAGGCCGCACCCTAATCCGGCCTGGGTGGTTGTATCTTGTATAGGTTAACGTAGCTGTGTACCAGGTTAATCTGTAAACAATAAAACCGCTGGTGAGGCGGTTTTATTGTTATTCTGCGTAGCGTGGTAACTTCCCGCTAATTAAAACCTGTCCAGGTTCATCACTTTATTCCAGGCTGCTACAAAGTCTTTCAAAAACTTACCCTGCCCATCAGCACTGCCATACACTTCAGCCAGGGCACGCAATTCGGCATTGGAACCAAGAACCAGGTCGGCCCGGGTAGCTGTCCATTTTACTTTACCGGTAGTGCGGTCACTTCCTTCGTATAACTCCTTGTCGGCTGCTACGGCTTTCCAGGCAGTGCCCATATCGAGCAGGTTTACAAAGAAATCATTGGTAAGTTGTCCGGGGCGTGTGGTGAAAACCCCGTGTTTAGTACCATCAAAGTTGGTATTCAATACACGCATACCACCCACCAATACCGTTAATTCAGGAGCTGTAAGGGTAAGCAATTGCGCTTTGTCTACCAACAGACCTTCTGTTGACGCAGGGAAATGAGCTTTCCGGTAATTGCGGAAACCATCGGCCAGGGGTTCCAGGAAACCAACAGATTCAACATCTGTTTGTTCCTGTGAAGCATCCATACGGCCAGGAGTAAATGGAACGGCAATGGCCTGTCCTGCATCTTGTGCTGCTTTTTCAACACCAACACCACCAGCCAGTACGATCAAATCGGCCAGTGACACTTTTTTACCACCTGTTTGTGCCGCATTGAACTCTTTTTGTATGCTTTCCAGCTTATCCAATACTTTTTGCAATTGGCTGGGGTTGTTTACCGCCCAGTATTTTTGAGGCGCCAGTCGAATGCGGGCGCCATTGGCGCCACCGCGCTTATCGGATCCCCGGAATGTAGAAGCCGAAGCCCAGGCTGTGGAAACCAGTTCGGATACGCTCAGTCCTGAAGCCCCTATTTTTGCCTTTAAAGCTGCCATATCCTTTTCATCTATGAGCTTATGATCAACGGCAGGGATAGGATCCTGCCAAAGCAGTACTTCCGCCGGTACATCCGGGCCCAGGTAACGGGCACGCGGTCCCATATCACGGTGTGTTAATTTAAACCAGGCACGTGCAAAAGCATCTGCCAATGCATCCGGGTTTTCCAGGAAGTGCCTGGATATTTTTTCATATGCCGGATCAAATCGCAGGGAAAGGTCGGTAGTAAGCATGGTGGGCAAATGCTTTTTTGAAGCATCAAACGCATCAGGAATAATGGCTTCCGCATTTTTAGCTACCCATTGATGAGCGCCAGCAGGGCTTTTAGTAAGCTCCCATTCAAAACCAAAGAGGTTTTCGAAGAAGTTGTTACTCCATTTTGTAGGCGTCTTAGTCCAGGTTACTTCCAGTCCGCTGGTAATGGCATCAGCTCCCTTACCGGAAGCATAACTATTGCTCCAGCCCAGGCCTTGTTGTTCCAGGCCGGCCGCTTCGGGCTCTTTACCTACATGGGTAGCAGGAGCAGCACCATGGGCTTTACCAAAGCTATGTCCTCCGGCGATCAGGGCTACTGTTTCTTCGTCGTTCATGGCCATCCGGCCAAAAGTATCACGGATATCTTTAGCGGCCGCAATGGGGTCCGGATTACCGTCTGGTCCTTCAGGATTCACATAGATCAATCCCATTTGTACGGCGCCAAGCGGGTTTTCCAGGTTGCGGGAATGGATATGTCCGTTTGCATTGTTATCGGATGAAACCACGCCATGTTCCTTTGCCACACCATGGGAACCATGCGCATAACGCAGATCTCCACCCAGCCACGTGGCTTCAGAACCCCAATACACATCCTCATCCGGCTCCCATACATCTGCCCGGCCCCCTGCAAAACCAAAGGTTTTAAAGCCCATTGATTCCAGGGCTATATTGCCCGTAAGGATCAACAGATCGGCCCAGGATATCTTGTTACCATATTTTTGTTTGATGGGCCACAAAAGCCTGCGGGCCTTATCCAGGCTCACATTATCGGGCCAGCTATTCAGGGGAGCAAAACGTTGTTGTCCTGCACCTGCCCCACCACGACCATCGCCCACGCGGTAAGTCCCTGCACTATGCCAGGCCATACGAATAAACAGCGGACCATAATGTCCAAAATCGGCCGGCCACCAGTCCTGTGAGTCCGTCATAAGCGCATGCAGGTCTTTCTTCACCGCCTCCAGGTCCAGGCTTTTAAATGCCTCCGCATAATTAAAATCTTCTCCCATGGGATTGGATAAAGACGAGTGCTGACGCAGGATACCTAACATTAATTGATTGGGCCACCAGTCACGATTCCTGGTACCGCCCCCACCTACAGGTTGTTTCATACTGCCATTATGAAATGGGCATTTGCTGATGTCGTTTGATTCTTTTTCCATTTTAATAAGTTTATTGTATCGAATGAACACTTACCTGCCTGGTATTTGTGCAGGATGATAAAATTATGCCTTTGGGGAAATAATCATAATCAATTAATTCTATACTTTGATAGCTAAAACCTATTAACTTATCAGGGAGAGGGGTGTCGCTGCACAGGTAGCAGCAGGAATAGCCTGTCAAATATAGGCACAAATTACAATACGTAGATCACCTGGTTGGAGTAGGCGCCGTAGCAGCAGGTGGATGCTTGTTTCAGTGGGTCTGCAGATCATCCAATTTAATCTTATAATAATCCAGCGCCACTTCATAGTCTCTATTTGCAGGTAAGAGGGTACCCAACTCCTGGAATGCATCGTGCGCTTTCTTGCAAAATAAGACGGCCGTATCATGGGGGCCCCGCTGACGATAAAGGTCAAAAAGATTGGCATATACCATCGCCAGGTTATGCTTATGACCAACTATATTTGGATACTTCCCGATTAACCCAATTCCCAAGTCGTTGGCTTCCTGTAAATGCAATACTGATCTATCAAATTCGCGGGTCTTCAAATAAAGAGCTCCCAAGTGCATGGCAGCCGACATTAAGTTGGTCGTTTTCGTTAAATCGCCCGGGTCGTCATGATATAATTGCTGAACAATGGCATATTGCTGCTCATAAGCGATCAAGGCAGCCTCAACTTCACCCGCGGTAAGATACCAGTTGCCTAGTTTTTCAAGTGAAATTATCAAGCCAGTACAAAACTCATAGTTATCCCTGAATGCCGACGAAAGCTGGCTGGCTCCTTCATACGTTTTTCTGTAGTAGCAAAGTGCTTCATCCATATTGCCACTCAACCGATAGGCATCCCCCAAACCATACGCTGCAATTACAACTTGCATCCTGGTATCCGGATCGTCCGGGTAGGCATCTAACCGGTCCATGCACAGATCGTAACATTCAGATGCCAAAGGCAGCGCCTCAGCCCCTTTTTGCTGCTTAATGTAGAAGTCACTTAGGCTTTGACACGATACAGCGTGCAATCGCGTCCATTCTAAAAAAGTTGCCTCGTTGGGCGCTTCAAATTTCATTAGCCGGGCAGTGGCATTATACAGTTCCTGGAAAAACAGGAAGGCATATTCCAGGTTCCCTATTTTCGAATAGATCCTACCCCTGCCCGCATAACATATCGCAAGTGTTAACCCCGCATAATTATCATTCGTATTATGGCTTAATAGCTCAACTGCCAAATCACTTGCTTCTTCAAAAAAAGCTATGGATTGCTCAAACTCTCCTGCTGCCTCATAAAATTCGGCCAGGTAGCAAGCTGATGACAAATAGCGATAAACATGTAACTCCCTGGCCATTTTCGTAGCAGTCATGGCATAGCTGATAGCCTCTCCCAAATTCCCGCTTTTGCCAAGCGACCCGGAAAGTGCAAGCTTTAAATTAAACAGGTCATCATCAACGATCATAAAGAACAATTGATATACCTCATTAGTATGCTCAGGATAGCATACCAATAAAGACCTTTAACCGGGTGATATAATCATTGGGAGCCAGCATGGCCAGGTTGGTCAGTCCATCATTGCGCAGGTTGGCAAAAGCAGGTTTATTATAGGTAAACCCCGATTGCTTAATAGCATCCAGCACCGCAGGCACGGCGGCAAATCCCTGATCGTCCAGCAAAGCCTGCACACGCCTATTAAAGTGTACCAGCTCACTAACCTGGTCAATGACCTCCACCGGCACCCGGTATTCTGTTCCTCCATACGCAGCAGTATGCTTAAATGGTTGTTTCAAAGCCAGGACTTTATCAATACGGCAAATGGCAAAATCCTCTACCTTATCCATGTTAAAAACGGGTATTTGCAGGGAGTTGGTTTCCTTTTTTACGGCATCACTCACAGCAGCAAAGGTTCTTAGCACCGTAGCAAACTCACCGTTGGTGCCATCGCCACCATCCAGGGCCTGCACCAATGCATCGGTAAATACGCTGTATTGCGCATGGGCATGTATCCTGGAATACTGATCATGGCGGGAAGAGGCCACCACTACCCGCCCCTCTCCTTTGTGTAATTCATCATACAAGGCCTGGTTGGAGGGACGGAAATTATTTTCCATGCTCGATTTGGTTGCAATACCCGCTGCATGACAACAATCCAGCATAACTAGTAATTTCCGGGCATTCACCGCATTCACCTTATCGGCAAATTCATGCTTAAAGAGTGCGGAATGCCTTTTACTCCAGGTAAACTCATAGGGAGCCAGTAGGTACTCCTTATTGCCGCTGATACCCCCATGCCCGGAAAAGTAAATAAGGACGGTTGCCTGGGGATTTTGCCTGGTACATTCAATCAGCCAATCAAGCCCATCCAGGATACCCTGGCGTGAGGCAGCTTCATTGACCAATAACTTTACCTGGCTTTCCGGATAACCCGCCCTGTCGGGGTTAGTAAGCAATTTATATAATACCGTAGCATCGTTTACCGTAACCGGCAAGGGGTTTACATACGGATAATTGCCTACACCAATCAAAAGTGCATACCCATTGGCAAAGCAGTTGTTTTTTTCAGGCATTGTGCTGGTTTATATCGTTTCTCCTGTTCTTTCTAAAGATAAACATTGGTTTTTATTTCATGTAATCGCATTAGTGCTTTTTGCGCTCCTGTGCCCACCGGGGCAGGCTTACGGAAATATCTCCCTTCAGGTCATAGCTGAACTTACCGAACACTTCTTTCCAAAACCTGTTGAGTGAATCCTGTTTGATAATACGTTGCGAAGCGGCTACCAGCGTAATTTCCATATTCTTATAGTCCGAGAATGTAGAGGTGGGTGTGGGCATACTGGCAAGCCTTTCAAATGCCGGGGCAAAATCAGCACGATCTATATTGATCCTGCGTAATCCATTCTGGCAATCTTCCAGCAGGTCGGAAAGAATAACCATTTTCACAGGTTGATCTATCTTACCCGGCCCAATGTCCCGGGGCATCGAATTGGCCACTTTCTCAATCGTCCTGATGATACAGGTATTATTGGAAGAAGGGAGCTGGCAGATCCTTTGCATCCTTCTGCGGAGGGTATCCCCCTGGCTGATCTTTTCCTGCTCCAGCTCCTTAAGCCGGGTGCCGGTTACGAAACTGGGGCATTCCAGCTTATAATCGAAGAAAGGTTTTTCAAATTGCGCAGCACTAATATCCATATAAATGATCCGGGCATTTTGCCGGCACATGACCTTGAACAGTGAATCGGCATTTTCCATGATCACCTGCAGGCTTTGCCTGCCCTGGCTGGCCGAAAAATCGCACAAAACATAATAAGTAGGTTCCTGCTTCTTTACAGGTTCCTTCACCGTATTATCCTCACTACAGGATGCTAATAGCAGCAAGGGTACTAATAGAAATATCGTTGATCTTTTCATGGCTTTATTTTTTTATGGTTTTGGTTGGACAAGCCAATGTGAACATTGATCTTCCGGGAGACAGCCACACTACGCCATTCCAGTATCTTATTAAAAAAGTCCTCCCCACCGGCATATTTATCAGGTTGCATACCGCCAATAGCATACCCCCGTTCGTAAAAAGCAACCAGGTAATCCTTGTAATCTTCTACAAATAAGCCATCACTGATGAGTTTTTCATCGGCCGCCACCAGGTCATAGTACCGCCGCTCAACAATCGTAAATTTTGCAACTGACCTGATCCACTGGCGCCTTCTCCATTTAGAGTCGTATTTGGCAAACCACAGGCGGATCAGATTTTGAGAATTGTTCAACGAATGAGATAGGCAAATACCTCCAATGAGCGGAAACAATAAAGTAATGGCCACAAAAGCAGCCCCACTGAAAAAAGTAACCTCAAAGTGGTCTTTGGCGGCCGTTTGAAGGCGGAAGAGGGATAGGGCGACAATGGATAGAATGGTGATAAAAAATAAGACGGTTTTCAGCACCCCTTTCATCCGGTGCTCTTTTAACACGCTCTTTTCATCTTCTTTTGCAGTAAAACCGTTTTCCGATAGAAATCGCTTAAAGGTCATGAGCCGGTTGGCATAGGGAGTACCTACAAATTCGTCGTAGTATATTTTGATATAAATAGTACACAAAGCAATACCTACTGCTGTAAATACCGTTTCCCAATTGGCAAACAAAATTTGCCTGAAGTTTCCCAGGAACAGGTTGGGAAACTGTAGTTCCGAATCACCGGGGCTTTCCAGATCAAATCCTTTCTGGATAAGCCTTAATGCCAGTGGGATATCGGCTACGATCAGGGCCACCGCCAGCACCAAATACAAAGCAAACAGGAACAGGGAATGGCTGCGTGGGAAAAACCGGTATTGGTATTTCGCATAATCATAATAGGCTTTTTCCCTTTTATACAGCGTTTCATCATGCTCCTGGATATTTTTAGCCACTTCAAACTCAGCTTTCAAAGTACCCAATTGTCCACGTATGATCACATAAATATGCCTGAACAACTCCAGGGCATTGGCACGTGCAATGTTCAACAGGTTATCAAGGGTAACCCCCAGCGCCCCATCCCGCCGTCCCATTTCATACATGTATTCCTGGCTCGCAGCAATCCGTTTGTGTACACCCAGTTTTACGATCACGTCGTCCAGTTCATCTATGGCACGTACATAATCGCTAAAGGAGCTGTCTTCATCCAATCCAGGCTTTTTGGTTGCTTCCTCATCAATAGGTTTCCTTCCTCCTTTTCTCTTCAAGGACTTCTTTAACCAGGTGGTAAATGACCCCAGGGCATCGCTTACGCGCGAATGCCAGGAGCGTTCTTGTTCCTTTATCATGATGCTGATTGATTTGAGGTGATCAATATGGGTTGCGGTGCAGTGGGCTGTCCATTCGGCGCACAATAGTCATAATACCCGGGACGAGGCCCCAAACCATTTTCCCGGTAATACATACCCAGGTGAAAACCATCCTGCAGATCGGTAATTACTGCATGATAGGTGTCTTTAATTTGCTGACATTGTTCTGCCTTTTCCTGTAGTGTTGTCCTGATCTGGCTATGGTATTCATCAATGTTTTTCTTACATTTTTCAATGTCACTATCAAAACGCCGCTGTTCGGTGGCCCTTGCGGTTTTATGATCATCAATATCGTCTTCTGCCTTTTGAACCCTGGCTTTTCGTTCCCTATATTCAAATTCTACTGCTTTCACTTCATCTGTCAGGTGCGGGAAATACTTTTCTTCCCAGGGCAGTAAAGGAACAACGGGCGGTGGATCCGGCACCTTGGGTTTATCTACCAGCTTAAGCGCGATAGCCACCTTCTCAAAAAAGGTCAGTGGCCTAACCCTTATCCGCTGAGCCGCCGGGTTGGCTATATTCAGCGAAGCTTTAAACAACAGTTGTTTCAGCACATGCTGTACAATATTGCCCTGCTCTTCTGTTAATCCATTGTGTAACGACGGTGACCTTGGAGCAGAACACCGGGCTATCAGGTCATTGAGCCTGATGAGTATTACCTCCAGTAAGCGGCTGGTTTCGATCAACCCATGACTGCGAACGCTGTAAGCAAATGCAATGCTACCGCCCAGCGCCACGCCAATAAACAATAAGATAGAAAACCGCGTGCGATGGTCTATTTGTATAATATTGAATTCCTTTTCAGGATAATAGGGAATGGCAATGATACAAATGCAGAACAGGAGAAAAATGCCGATCACGGCTACCAGTTCCCAGTTGGCCCTTCCCCAGTTAACGTGTACCCCAGGATTGGCCGTATATTTCTTTACCAGGCGGGGTTCTACAATTTTGACGATATAGAGATAGATCAAACCAGCCAATGCAATGGCCATGCTGGTGCCTGCAATCAACCCTTCCGAACTGGCATTGATGGCGCTAATGCTGCCGGGATGCGCCTTGAGGGAAATACTCAGGATAAGCAATCCCGCAATAAATACACCCGGAATAAGCTGCAACCAGAAGGCATACCAATTATTGCTTTTTACTTTGGCATGAAAATTCATATCCTCTTGCTCTTCGCTCACTTCGCCCCCCATCATGAACTCACTCATGATCTCCTCTTCACTTTTCCTTTTCAGGCGATTCAACAGGTAATTGCAACCAATGCTGATCAGCGTTACCAGCACGATCAGCCCGAGCAATACGGCAATTTTATAATACAGGGAACCTTTTTGCTGCGCAGTATCAATTAACCCCTGCAACACAAAATTCAACATGCCCTGGTTGCCAAACCCTGTGGCGCCGGCAAAGGTGGAGAAGAAAAATCCGGCAGCTGCAAAAGAAACATTGCCCACGGTAATAAGTATCCTCGTGGTAGCCGGGTTAATACCATCTACATCCAGGGTGCTTAAATGCAGGTTGATCTTCCGGTAACGGTCCTCATAATAAACCAGCAATGCCTGGTAACATTTAGACAACCTGGCCAGGTGATCCTTTTCATCAATAAACTTTTTACTGTTCATGGTATAGGTCTCATCATAGATCGTCTTTTGAATACCCAGGGCTTTTTTTACCTGCGCTTCAGCATCTGCCAGACTTCTGTCAATAATCCCGGCCTTTGCTTCTCCCAGCTTTATCCGCACATCCGTCAGCCGGTCGCGCAGGGCCGTCAATTCTTTTTCCTGGCTATCCCTTTCCGCTATTAACTTCTTTAGCACTTCGTCATCATCTGGCTTGTACAGGTCAGCCTGCTTTAATTTCTCTTTCAGCTCATCGATCCTCCCTTTGCAGATCCCTATCTGATCGTTCAGGAATTTGATATGTTCTTCCGACGCATCCGTAACTTCCTTAAGCCTTACAATGGCCTCCTGTTTAAACTCATCCAGTAAGGCAGTCATTCTTTTCACCGGGCATTCGATATAACTTACCGATTCAAAAAAGCCGCGGCGCTTCATTAATTCGGCATAAGTGATTTCCCGGACTTTCTTTTTGGGTTCTTTGTCAGTGCCTCCTTCGGGCTCCTTTTCAGGATCCTTTCCTTCTTTATCTTTTTCTTTTTCTTTTCCACCCGGTTCCTCCGGTTTAGGTTCTTCTGGTTTATCATTATACCCCCATTGGCTGGCGGCAGTTTTGTTTTCATCACCCATGGTAGTAGTTTTTAGATGGTTTATATTTTGAAAGGACGTTTTTTCACAAATTGATCGGCGCCCGGGCCAAACTTGAACAGATTGGGTATTGATTTGGGAGGCATATGCTGAGCGATCCTATTATGCAGCTCCCGGTAGCTGTCGCAGAACTCATATTGCTCCAGTACTTTAAGCATCCAAAATGTATAAAGGCTATTATTGAGGTTATTACCGGTGTAAGCAGACTGGTGATCCTGGCAGGCAGCCAGCAGGATACAGGAAGCCAGCACCTCATCGGTTTTCACGAGTGGGAAATTCCGGGCCTCCACCGGACCGATGGACCTGGTCCGCTCATTTCCATTGCCGTTCTTAATGCTAGTGCCCGAATGACAACTATCGGCAATCACCAACACCCTAACCCCTGGCCTGAATCCTTTTAATTGCTCATACAGGTCATCGTCAACAAGCATCCGGTCGTATAAGCACCAGGCCTGATCATGCGACCCTTCCTCATCTCCGTTATGGTCCCAAACCAGGCCGCCATGCCCGGAAAAGGTCAGAAAGAAAAAGTCACCATATTCCAGGTGCCTGGCTGCCACTTTCATGTCAAAAAGGATATTACTCACCGTCGCGCCCTCGTTGAGCCTGATGGCTGATTTGAAATGGAAACGATCGGCGATGGCCATATAGGCAATAGCATCTTTTTCGCAATTGGGCAATTCCCGAAGGGACAGGCGCTTCTTTTTATAGGCAGCCTCGTCATAATAATTGACCCCTATATGCAGTGAAATACCGTTGGGCATAGACAATTGGTTTAAGTGCCCTAAAGTTGTTGCAATGGCCAAACGCTGGCAACAGGGGAATAACTTAAATCCCTTTAGGGGGTTTTCCTGTATCTTAGTGTAACCCCGGTATTGAGAGGCTACCACCTACAAATCAATCAGTTAAAGCAAGGATTATTTTTGGGTGAAATCACTATTGTAAGGGTTTTACCGGAAATGTTATTTTGGTCATCTAATTTTTAATCCTAAATAACTGTTTATGAAACGCAAGAGATCTGCCAAGCCGCTACCAGAAATCTTCATCTCCAAGGAAGTGGTAAATGAACGGGTACAAAACTTCATTTCGGGCAAACACGCACTGCTAAGTACTGCTATGGGAAAGCCCGAAACAAGGGCTGCCTGGTATTCCTTACAGCAATTTGAACAACTGATGCGTGAATTTTACTACCTCAATGCCGATGGTCTGAGGATCTATTTTGGCGCTTATCCGAAGGACGACCTGCAGTATCCCGATCACCTCACTGTTATTTTTGTTCCTACCTACCTCGATGAAGAGACTGGTAAGCAAAAAGACATTATTATCGACGATGATGATGAATACACGACCAGGGCTGCCAGCAAATCTTTCAAATTCGACATCCCGAAAAACCTTGATTCAATAGGTTTGTGCCCACCCGGCTGTGATGGTGATGGCGGAGGCGATCTATCTTATCCCAATGATACCAAGTAACCCACTACTATGAATAAATGGTTCTTATACATCTCACTATCATCCGTTTTAGTAAGTTTTATATCCAGCCTGAATGCATTCAGGCTGGATATGCCTAAACCTTTTAAGTATTTTTCCTTTTTCCTGCTGTTTGTATTGCTATCCGAAATATTTGGCATCGCCTGGGCTAAGAAATTATACCAGTACACTTCCTATTCCAGGAATAACCAATGGTTTTATAACCTGTTCCACTTTTGTAGCTATTTGTTTTACCTGTATTTCTTTTATACAGTAATACAACTTAAAATCCTCAAAAAATGGATCAAAGGATTGGCGGTTTTCTATATCCTGTTTGCCGCCGGCAATCTGCTCTTTTTTCAGGGCTGGCTACACCTGAATACGTATACAGAGTTGGTAGCTTGCCTGATCATGGTTTTCCTGAGCATTGCTTATTATTTTCAGTTGCTGCACAATAAGGAGATTATTTCCCTGAAAAGGGATAGCGTGTTTTGGATCAGTACCGGGTTGCTGATCTATCACCTCGGCAGTACCATGGGGCTGCTCCTGATCAATGTGATGAATGTTTACTCGCTCGAAAAAGCCCGCAATATTCTGTTGATCATCCAGTCTTCAGCAATCATTATGTACTTAAACTTTTCAATTGGTTTTTTATGCAGGATGAGAAAATGATCTGGGCAACTGTCATTTTTGGGACCGGATTGCTATTGGCACTCGGCGGGGTCATCATTTCATTTATTTTCCTGTACCAGCGCAAAAGATACCGTCACAAACAGGAAGTCATGCAGATACAGGAAACCTTTACCCAGGAAATGCTGCATTCAAAAGCCGAGATACAGGAACAAACCTTGCAGCATATTGCCACGGAACTGCATGACAATTTCACGCCTACCCTTTCTGTCATTAACCTCAACCTGGCCAGTGTGGCGCCCTTGACGGAAGACCCGGTCAAGGAGAAAATTACCGATACCAAGGTATTGGTGAAACAATTGATGGCCGAGATGAGGGCCTTGTCCATTAGCCTGAATACAGATCAGATATCCAAGATCGGATTTTCAAGGGCCTTGCAGCAACATATAGAAAACCTCCGTAAGTCTGGCTTCTATGCCATTGCATTTCATGAGCAAGGTGAAACCTACCGGCTTTCGCCCCATAAAGAGATCATCCTTTTACGCATGTGCCAGGAGGTGCTCAACAATATCGTTAAACATGCGGAGGCCAAAAACATCGTTATCCGGCTCATTTATGAGGTCAGGCTATTCAGGATAGAGATCACTGACGATGGCAAAGGATTTGATCCGGAAAGCCTCGCTGTCAATCCGCTAAAGCAGGACAGTAATGGGCTGAAGAACCTCCGGAAAAGGGCGTTGGCCCTGAACGCCGAGCTAACCCTCAATAGCCAACCAGGTCAGGGAACAAACATTATTATATCCATTCCAATCTAATACCAACCTTATTATTATGCAACAACTAGCAACCAGGATAAAAATAGCCATCGCCGATGACCATACCATGTTCAGAAAAGGGCTGGCAGGGCTACTGAAACCCGACCAATACGAACTGCTCTTTGATGTTGAAAATGGGAAAAAATTGATTGAAGCCATCCAGGGAAGTGAGGCCATGATACCCGATATTGTTATTATGGACATTGCCATGCCCGGTATGAACGGCTATGAAGCTGTCGCCTGGCTGCGTGACAATTATCCCGATATCAAAACCCTGGTCGTATCCAGCGTAAATAATGATGAAGACATAGTAAGGATGTTGAAACTGGGCGTAAAAGGTTATTTGACCAAGGACATGGAGCCTGAAGACCTCTATGCCGCCTTACAATCCATCGCACAGAAAAACTATTATTATACGGATTTCGTGACCAACAAGCTGATCCATTCCATTCAAAAAGAAGCGGCCGACAACAACGACACCATTGTTTACCATAAACTATGGGAAAGCCTGAATGTAAAACAAAAGGAATTTATCCGGTATGCCTGTACCGAATTGAATTACGTGGAAATAGCTGACAAGATGAATGTGGCACCCAAAACTGTAGATGGATACCGGGATGCTGTATTTGAACGCTTTGAGATCAAAAGCAGGGTGGCCCTCGTACTTTATGCCATCAAAAATAAACTGGTCACTATTTAATCGATACGAAAGAGACCGCCTCAACAAAATGAGGCGGCCCCGCTCATCCTAAGCAACTTATGAAAATATTACCAGGCGTTTACAAGCTCATCGGTGGTGGTTACCCGGGCATACAATCCGTTCAGGGCAGTCATACCGGCCAGGTAAGCCTCATTGACAATTTCAGCCTTCATGGTTTTGCCATATAGTGACCGGTCGCGGGTAGCGCAGGCATCACCAACAACGGTAGTAACAAAACCAAGGTCCATGGCGGCTCTTACCGTAGCGTCTACACACACATCCGTCATCATACCTAAGATGACCAGGTGGCTTACGTTGTTTTGTTGCAGGAATTCCAGCAGCTTCGTTTCCCTGAAACTATTTGGATAATGCTTGGTGATCGTTGTTTCACCCGGTGCCGGACATACACTGGCATGTATCGCTGCACCAGGCGTATCGGGAAGAAAGAAATCCGCCCCTTCATTAATAGCAAGGTGTTGTATATGAACAACGGGTAGCTGTTGTTTTCTTGCAGCCTGCAATACTCGTTGAGCCTGGCTGCCGGCCTCTGCAGCATTTACAAGTGTGTGGTTACCCCCTTCAAAGTAATCATTCTGAACATCGATAATCAACAATGCTTTTTTCATCGTTTTGTGTATTTAGACCCCAAAACTAGCAAGCTGCTATCCCCTAAAATTTGAACTAGTTCAAAAAACAGGATTATTTACCGGATAGCTTCTTCCTGATCTTGCTCAGGAACTCATGTGATATGCCCAGGTAGGCGGCCAATTGTTGCTGGTTGAGACGTTGTTCAAGTTCCGGATATTTTTCAATAAACTCCAGGTACCGCTTATCAGCGGTTTTGCCCAACGAAGAGATGACCCTGCGTTGAAAGGCTACCAGTGACTTCTGGTTCATGATCCGAAACATCTTTTCCACCTTGGGCAAAGTTTCGTACAAAATATCCTTGTTGGGCTTATTAATGAGTAGGACTTCACAATCTTCCAGGGCTTCTATATTAAGAATTGACGGTCGCTGGTTGATAAAACTGTCAATATCCGTAGCCCACCAGCCCTCCACTGCGAAATACAATATCTGGGCAAAACCTTTTTCGTCCAGATAAAAAATACGGAAACAGCCCCTGGTTACAAAAGCTTCATACTTGCAGACCTCCCCTTCGCGTAATAGAAATGTTTTCTTCTTTAGCTGCGTGGGTTTGAAATAGCCAGCAAACAGTTCAAATTCTGCATCTGTAATTGGAATGTATTGTTCAATATTCTTTCTGAGCAAATCAAGGTCAGTCATAAAACAAGTTTCAGGTAAATACTGATCTTATTCTTAAAATTATGACTTTTTAAGACATACAGGCTCCCGGTTACTTTCCCTTATTCCAGGAACTACCTTTATATCCGCTCCTGCTCTTCGATACTGCTGGCTTTTTTGTTAACCAGTTTGCCCCCGATATGGTAGCGTATTGAAAAACCAATACGGTGCGCATCGGGCCGGTCGTAATACTGGTAGTTGGTGGTAGTGGACAGCGACTTACCCTGCAATCGATAGGTACGCAGCAAATCCGTAAAACTCAACTGGAAGGTCAGTTTTTCTTTGAATACCGACTTCCGGAGTCCCGCATCAGCATACAACATTTCATCTTTCAGGTACACGCCCCACAACTCACGCGAATAAAAGAATGCAGCCAGTTCCAACCTGAAACCAGCAGGCAACTTTAATTGCTGTTGCAGTTGCAAACTACCAGCCCATCGCGCAGTAGTAGCATCCCCATCAGTCTGGGGTAAGGGATACTGTGAATAGTTAACACCTGCCGATACCTGCATGCTCCAGGGCCCAGCATTGAAAGGCGCAGCAAACAGCAAGTCGAGTCTTTGCATATTACTGAAATTGGCCGTTTGACTTTTTACCGCATGCGCCGCGGAGTCCATAGCCAATCGCTTTGTCATAAACTGATCCCTGAATCCATAGGTTACCGTAAAGATGTATTTCCTGTTAAAGGTCCAGGCACCTGATAACAGCCAGGCCATTTCGGGCACTAAAGCAGGATTACCTGAGTAATAGAAGTATTGATCCGTATACCAGCGCACAGGATTCAGGTCGGCATAGGTAGGCCGGTTGATACGACGGCTGAGCGAGAGATTCAGCTTATTTTGCCCCATCTCGTGATCAACCGATATACTGGGAAAGAAACTGGTATAAGTCCACTGGTTGGCAAAATCCCGCTTCCTGGTATACCCATCCGCATGCGTATGTTCTACCCGTAACCCGGCCAATATATTTGTCCGGTTGTACTTTTTAGCTATCGAAAAATAAGCGGCGCCTATCCGCTCCTTGTACAGGAAATGGTTCGACATGGTAGTAGCTTCCTGAAAGCTGCCTCCGATCAATGAATCAAAACGATAATTGTTGTCGTTGGACACCGTGGCATATTTCAACCCGGCTTTCAGGAAATAGCCCCGGTAAGGCCATTCAAGATCGGCTTTCACCGAACGGATATGGATATAACCGGGTTGGTGCGAACGCAGGGCATTTTCAACCGGTAGTATGCCCGGTGCAGTGCTGTTGGTGAGGCTGGTCATCAACCCGTCAGACAAATTGCGGTAATTGATCAGATGTCCTTCTGCAGTTATTTTTTTACCGGTCGAATCCAAAGTCCAGGTATAGGCCAGGTTGCCGGCATCGTAGTGATAGGGCTCTGTAATCGTATTTTGGGTACGCACCACCGAATGCAGTTGATGAGCCGCATCGTATTTATTTACCGTAGCCTCCTTGGGAGCCAGAAAATCGTCAAAATACCCATGGTAGTAAAAACTGAGCTGGTGGCGCTCATTAATACGCCAATCGGCTCCAAAGCGATAGGTATAAAATTTGATCTTGTACAAACTGGTATTGGTCCGCTCCAGGCGAAATAATTTTCCATCCTCCTTCACTTCATTACCACTGCGGCTTGTCAATTGCCGGTTGGGCGTATTGTAATCGAAAGAACCATACAAACTAAACCGCCGGGTATTGAGGTTGGCTGTAATATTTTCATTGAAGAGCCAGCCGCTGCTCCGGGTAACCGAAGAACGGAGATCAATGGCATATCCACGTACCGTTCTTTTGCGGGTAATAATATTGATGATACCTCCATTGCCAGCAGCATCAAATTCGGCTGTAGGGGCCGTAATGATCTCTATCCGCATTACATTATCTGCCCCCAACCCTTTCAGAAAATCAGCCAGTTGCTTGCCGGAGAGGTAATTCATTTTGCCATCAATGAGTACATTGAGCCCTTCCGTACCACGCAAACTGATCTGATCATCCTGGCCAATACTTACGCCTGGCATCCTTTTCAACATATCAAACACCGATGCCCCCGTAGTAAACGTGCTTTGTGCCAGGTTCATCACAATCTTCCCATTCTCCAACTGCAAGGGATTCTTTTGCGCTGTAACCGTCACTTGCTTCATGGAATCAGTACGTGGAAATACCAGCGTATCCTGCATACCCCGTTGTGCCTTTTTTCCAGGCATACTATCGGCCTGCTGTTGAGCTAAGGTAGAGAGGGGAAGTATTGCAATGAGCATACAACTCAGGCAGTATAATTTTGGCATCATGGCGTGCAGGACATTAAATGGTTTCGAGGTACAGTTGTTGTAGCTGGTGCGCGTCAATGTCCCTGGCACGGAGGGTATGGATCAGTTGCCCTTGCTTCATGATACCAATGGTGGTAGCCACATTGACCGCATTGAAAATATCGTGCGTGGCCATCAATACCACTTTCCCCTGCTTACCCAGTTGTTGCACAATACCAGTAAACTCATTCGTAGCCTTGGGGTCCAGACCACTCGTAGGCTCGTCCATAAAGATCACATCAGCGTCTTTGGCAATCGCAATGGCAATGCCCACCTTCTGACGCATCCCCTTGCTGAAGGTCCCTACCCTTTTGCCAAAAGCTTCCGGCTGCAGCCCCGCCTGCTGTAGAAAACCCTGCAATTCGCCTTTGTTGTATTTAAAACCGGCTAGTCGACTGAAAAAGTCCAGGTTTTCCAGACCAGTCAGTTGCTCATACAGGCGTACCACTTCGGGTATATAGGCAATGTATTTTTTAGTGAGGTTATCGGCAGGTGATACCTTGATGCCATTGATATAGGCCGTTCCCCCACTGGCAGCTATAAAACCAAGAAAGATATTAAGGGTGGTGGTTTTGCCTGCCCCGTTTTGTCCAAGCAGGCAAAACACCTCACCTTTATCCACAAAAAGATTAAGATTATTGAGGGCCGTATATCCCTTGTATTGCTTTGACAATTGAACCGCTTCTAATGCGTACATGTAACGTATATTTTATTGAATAAAGAAGATGATGCAGTCGATACTCCGTGATTCCTATAACCTGTACCTGAGCCTGAAAAAAGCCACACTCATTACCAGGGCCAGCAATAGCCACAACCACCCCAGTCCTTTTAGCATCGTACCAGTCATATTACCGGCAGGGGCTGCTTTAAAGACCGGGATATGGACAAAATCGGCTTCCGTCATTAGCCTGCCGGCAAAGAGTGGCTTAAAACAAAAATCACTGAGCTGCCAATGAAAAGCCATAATGGACTTACGATAACTAAATGCGTTTTCAAGTCCGCTGCCCGCCCAGGCATTCAACAAGTGCTGCGTATTCACTGCCGGATTGATGAAGTTAAAAGCATTGATGGTTTCATGCCGATCCCACACATGCTGGTAATAGGCATCCACCGATGGCTGCGCTTCTTTGTCGAGCAGGGTCACAAAGGCCGAGTAGGCCTGAAACTCCAGAAAATGATTGGCAGCACTGGTATCAGCATTTCGGTATTGCGGGTACAGCGCATAAAAACGATCCAATACCGCCTGCTTTTCCTGTCTTGATTCGCCCAGCCCCTGGCGGCGGCGAATGAAGTCCGTTAGCCTGTTGGGGTCGATACTTTTATCGGCTGCAATAGAAAGGTTGAGCAAGGCAGGTATCACTACCAGGAAGAGGAGCCATACTGCCAGCGAAGCCATGGCATTAAAAGCACTGCTTTTTTGAAACGTATTGATCAGCAGCGTAAAACCAAACCAGGTGGCAGCATAGCTAAGTGTGATAGTGAACCACCACCCCAAGGCACTGGCCTGTGCAGCACCCATACCCGTCCATACAAATGCAATTGTGGAAAGCAGGATGATGATACCTGCAATAATGGCCAACCAGAAAAGGTATTTATAGGCCAGTACCTGTTGCATACGCACTGGCTGCACTTTGATAACTGCCCAGGTTCCCCTTTCCTTCTCTTCGGATAACAGCGGGTACGTACAGGCAATGATGAGCAAGGGCAGCAGGTAAACCATCACAAAAGACAGATCGAAATTGCCCGCCAATAGCTTCCTGGGATTGGCAATCTCGGATTTGAATAACTGCAGGTACAGGTTTTGCGCATTGAGTTGCAGGTAGTAATTATTTACGTCCCGCTGTCCTATGGACAATTTGGCCTGTACAGCCGGTTCATTCATTGCATAATAATTGAGGAAGAAGCGGGCTTTGGAGGGATAAGCTGCTTTTTCCCAGGCAGCCAGTCCCGCAGGTGTTGTAGTATCTGCCCGGAGGCCTGCCGCCAGCGCCGCCTGCTCCTGCGCATTTTGCTGCCTGATCTGTTGGATATTGGCTTGCTGCTGGTTGATGGCTGCATTGCCATAATAAATAGCATACAAGCCGGCCAATACAAATACCGCCAGTACCAACAGCAGCATCCTGTTGCGCCTAAACAACTTCCATTCATGACGGACTACCAGGATAAAGAGGTTCATATACTTTTTATAATGGGTATGTGTTTCAGTTGTGTAAAAAACAGCAGCAACAGGATGAACAATACAGTAAAGAGCCCAGCCAATTCCATCCAATACAATGACAATACCGTCCGCAAAGGCATGGGCGTATACCTAAAGTCGGGCACGGAAGCATACAGGGCCCTGGTCGATTTATAATTCCAATCCCCCAGCTTCGAATTGTTCTTCATGTCCTCATTCATCTGTTGTACAAATTTTCGCCTGTATGCTTCTGTGTCCTGCTGAAAGTCTATATGCGTGTAAATATCTGTCGCAGCCAATCCCATCGACAGCCCCTGCACTGCCAGGTAAGGATCGACCAGGCCGGTATAGCGGCTGTATTTGTCCTGGTCGATAAGTGTTTGCTGTAACTGGTGAAAGTATTTGTCATATACCAGGCTGCTGTATTCCTCGCCGGCCTGCATGATATACCCTTCAAAATTGAATGGGAGCTGGCTGACCTGACTTACGTGGTATTGTCGCAGTAGTTTTTCTTCCAGTGCTTTGGCCCGGGCGCCTTTCGAATCGTGTCCATTAATACCATGCGCAATATCCTGTTGGATGGCTTCACGCAATGCATATTGCGTAGGCAGTGGATGCCGGTTACTACCTATATTGGCTGCCGCCTTGGGCAATACAATACAGCATAGTATCCAGCTACATAATAAGATGAGCAAGGCATTACCGGGATGCCTGCTCAGTGTAGATACATATACCGTAAGTAGCGTAAAAATCAAAAAATAAACTCCATACAGGCCCATCAGCAATACCAGGCGTTGCCACCAGGTGCCACCTCCTACGGGCGCCTGCACATAAAAGAACCCGGCACACAACAGCAGCGCAGGCAATAAGATCACCACCAGGGCAGTAAATTGACCAAGCACTTTACCCAAGGCTATTTTGTGCAGCTGTACGCCTGTACTGTATAGTAATGGCAGGGTACCCTGGTCCCTTTCCTGCGTCATCGAAGCAAAGCCCATAAAGATGATGAGCAGTGGCACCAGCAATTGCAATACAAGGGCAACCGATAGCTGTCCAAAACGGATAGCGCCACCATCCTCTTCGGCAGGCTTAAATACAAAGTCATTTTGCCGGTGTGGTTCCAGGTAGGCATAAGCCCCGGTATAATTATCCAAACCTGCATCCATCATGCTCAACCAGGTCTTGGGTTTGTAGACAAATGTGCCAAAATGTGCCGCAAAATGTGGATGCTTGGGATCCTGGTGCAGCCATTGCTGCCTTTTTTCCTGTTGGGCCAGCTCCCGGCTATTTTTTACGGTATGGTAATTCTTATATCCGCCATAGGCCGCCACTAATAGCAAGAGCAGGATGATGATGGCGTTGACCACCACCACCCTATTGCGATATACCGTTACCAATTCTTTACCTGCTATTTGTAAAATGGTACTGCTCATGATTATTGTAGTTTATCAAAGCCAGTGCATTTACCACCGGTAAGCGTGATCTTTTTAGCCACTGTCCCGTCCTGCAGCTGGTAACTGTAAATACTGTTCTCCGACTTGGTAGAAAGCGCAAACAGGATATTGTCTTTCTCAAACTTGCGCATCACAGCACCATTGGAGCCATAAACATCCGGCAGGGCGCCCAGCTTTCCCCCACTGGTTTGTTTGGAAACATTGATGGAATAAAAACTGTAAGAAGGCCCATTGATCTCATAATCGTCGGCCGGGTTGATGAGCGCCAGTGTAAAGGCAAGCCCATCATCAAACAACGAGATGCCCCGGCATTTACGGCCTGTTGCGGCCTGCAGGTCGAAGAAATAAGCCGCATCAAAAGCCGTTTGCCCCTTTTTGATCCGCAGGATACCACTCGGCGTTTTTTTATCGCCCAGTCCAGCCACATAGATATCGCCACTTTTATCAATGGCAAATGAATTATAAGCCAGGAATACACTGCCCGTTCTATAATCCTTGATCAGCTTTTCCAGTTTGCCTGTGGCCAGGTCAATCACCGCTACGAAGGCTGTATCGTTGTATTTTTCTACAAAGCCTGCCCCTTCATAATACACCCCCATGAACAATTTACCATCACGTGCTTTCATACCCAGGTAATACATCACCGGCGCCTCACTCCTTAAGATGGAACTAAGATCAACCTCACCCGTACGTTCCATGGTAGTAGGATTGAACCTGATCAATTTGGCCAATCCTCCTGCCACCGAGGCGTATGCTTCCGTAGCGCTGATGAACTCAACCGTTGAATAGGTTTTGGCGCCGGGCACAATCAACTCACCGGCCTTGGTAGCTTTTCCCGTTTTATCGAAAGTATACCGCGTCATCGTGGCAGGTGAGTTGTACACAGTAATATAGGCAGCTCCGTTATAGGTAAGCATGCGCCCACTGCCCGGCAATTCAGCCGCATTGCCATTGCCCAACGAAGTGGCGCCAAAGCCTGCCAATCCCTGTATATAGGTAGTTTGCGCACTACCAGTTCCAGCCACCAGGGCAATGGCATATTGATTGGCATCGGTATCAACCTTGTCTTGTTGATCCTTATCTTTTTTACAGGCCGTCATGGTAATGACGGTCAGCATGGTTGTGATGATTACGGGGGAGAGTAGCTGCCTTTTCATTGTTTATTGTTTGTTTTGTTGGTCAATAAATACACTTAGTTTAAGGTTCCAGGAGCGGCCTGGCAGTTGCACATTGAAGTTGTCATACAAGGCCTCGCCACCCAGGTTGCGCACTTCCATACTCAGGGCTGCTTTATTATTGACAAGGGCATAACTGGCCCCTGCATATTGCACCCATTGCGTAGGAATAATTGATTTGGTATCCCGCCTGCCATCATTGGACCAGTAGAGATAAAACCAATTGACATAGTTTACCCCATACCAGCATTGCAGCGTATGGCCTGGGCGAAGCATCCCCTTCCTGCTCCATTGAATTTCTGTATTGGCAAAGAAGTAGGGCTTATTGGGCAAACGAAGGTTGTAATAGCGGTTATCGATATTGCCCGTATTTTCCTTTTTTGATTTGTTGATGATATGCTGGTAAGTGCCATTGGCCCACATAGATAAGGAAGGCGAAAACCGGTAATTGAATTCGGCTTCTACACCTGCCGACTGCGCTTTAAGCAGGTTTTGGTATTGTGAGCTGCGGGGTGATGCCTGTAAGAAAATGATATTATCGGTAAGCCGATAAAAGGTATTGATGGCAACAGCCAGCTGGCGGCGATTGTATTGCGTAATAAAATTGATATTGTGACTCACTTCGGGCCTGATGGAGGGATTGGCTTTTACCAGGCTGAAATCGCCAAATACTTCCCTATCATCCGGCAGCCGGGTGGCATATTCATAAGAGAGCTTCAACAACCAATCCCTGTTAAGTTCCCATTTCAGCGATTCGCTCCAACCCACCTGTTGTGCATTCCGGGATGCCTCATTAAATACCAGGTTATCAATGGTAAATCCTTGGGCATGGTATCCATAATATTTGACCGCAGTGACACTTACGATCCTTTTAAACCGGTGCTGATAAGCCAGGCCGGCAGTGGCTTGCTGCATTTGTACAGCATGGCCATAAAAATCCTGTCCATAATATTGTTTTGCAAGGCTATCTTTCCCTTTCCGGTGAAACAAGCTCCCCGTCACCGAGAAGCTTATTTTATTATTGCTATCAATGGCATAATCGAGGTGTAACCGGCTCACCGTATTGCGGGTGGTAAACAGCAGGTTGGTACGCGAACTTGATATTTCGCCATAGGATGTTCTTCTTTCATATACCTTCCCATCCCAGGTCCAGGCGTTTAAGGAAGTATCTATAAAATGTTCCTGCACAATACCTGTATTGGCATAGAAAGAAAGACTGAGCCCCGGTAGCAGGTTTTGCTTGAGGTATTTAATACCGGCATTCCAGGTACGTTCGTCACGCGTCACAGCCCCATAGGGTTCCGTCATGATGAGGTTGTGTTGCACGTCCTTATCCATGGCATAAAAGGAAGCATTGATACTGAGTAGATCGGCCCAATTCTTTTTTGTAACACCTGCCTCGGCCTGCACATAATAATCCCGGTATCGATCGTGGAACCGTTTTACCCGTTGTTTTTTGGGATTGCCCAGTTGGTCGGGCACATCGGCAGTGATCCGGTAGTTATTGTCGGAATAATTGTAAAAAGCGCCGGCCTGCACAAAGTATTGACGGGTATTGGAACGATAGGTATTAATGGCCGCCCGATGGGTATTGAAAGACCCAACGCTATAATTGGCATCCAGGTAATTGTTCAATTGCTGGCGGGTGACCAGGTTGACGGCACCACCCAGGGCATCACTACCCAATTCAATGGGCACTACCCCTTTGTACACCTCAATGCGATCAATGGCATTGACGGGGAATATATTGATCCTGTTGCCCGCACCCAACAGATCGGCCGGAATACCATTGATGAAAAATTTCACCTGGCGACCGCTGATGCCATTGATGGATAGATCGGCCTTGCTACCCAACCCGCCATCCTGCCGCACCCGCACACCGGGCGATTGATTGAGCAGCCCAACAGCTGTGGCAGGCCGGTTATAATATTTTTTAGCATCTATCACCGTTATCGCCCGGGTAGATTGTTGCAGGCTTTTAACAGAAGTTGCGCTGACGGATACCGTCGCCAATGCTTTGGCTGGCTTAGTCGTATCTGCACCCGTTTGAAACAAGAAGCAGGTGGCTATGGAAAGGATTGTATTCATGTTATTTCTTCAATTAAGCGATTGGCCACCATTTCATCATAGAGCGCACTGTTATTGCTGTGCCTTAATTGTTGCCTGGTACTCATACCATCTGCGGCCATCCAAAGCTGCTGTTGCACACCTGTCAGCCGGTAGCCCGTTTCTCCTTCCTTGGGCAATACATAGATCACGTCCTCTCCCCCTTCCTGTTTGCTGCACCAGGGGAACTGCTGGTTGCGCACACAACGCTTTTGCCCCAGCCCATGCAACATCAACACGATGCGTTCTTCATTGTACACCAGCAACAATTCCCGGTCGCCCGGGTCTACTTCATAATGACCGGCTGCAGGTATTTCCAACACCTGGATATCAAGGGGGGAGGTATGTTGGCCGGGGGCATAATGGACCAATTTTACCGGCACGGGTTCAGCTGAGTGATTGTTGATCGTAACCCTGCCTTGCGCATCCACCGAAGCTGTCACCTGTTCCACATAAAAGAAATCATCTTTCGCAGTGCCAGAATATTTTACCGAACCATTGATATGCACTTCCGACAATAACTGGTACTTGCCGGGCAACGCATCGGGCGGCACCATCCAGGTAAAATAATAATGACGACCCGCCTGTATATTACCCAGTACCTGTACCAGCTTTTCACGCGGTTGACCACCCGATAAAAAGGAGGCCAGTAAGAGTAATGGCGTATGCTTATTGAGATACAATAATTTATTCTCCTGTTCCAGGTACGTAGGAGCCGGCAATCCCGTACCCGGCATTACCAGTACATGCCCTTCAAAAAGCATGGTTAATTGCCCGGCAGGGTCAATGATACCGATACGGATCAAAGGACATAATGGTGTTGCCTGATCCATGGGAGCATGCAGGTTCCAATGAATGGTAACGGAATTACCGGCTACTGTACGCTTGGGGAAAATGCTCATATCAATTCTTTCTGAGTTTCCTGATGACTTCTTTACTGTATTTGGCAGGGTACACCTGAAACCATTTGGCCACCGTGTCTTGCCCCAACTGTTCATAGGTAACCGATAGCAGTGCTGTTAATTTTTTATTGAAGTTTGCGCGTGCATCTTCCAGGTTGGTCATGATCGATTGCTGGTGCAATTGTTTGGCAGCCTTTGTAGCGGGGCTGTGGTGCAGGTAACTGCCAAAATAGAAAGCACAGAATTGCTGGTATTCCTGCGTGAAGAGGATGAAGTTGTGCCACATTTCATCAATGATCAGCAACTCATCGGGTATGAACACACCAGGCAGGCCGCTGATGTACAGGAACTTCTTGGTTTCCGTAAATATATCTCCGGCCTCCTCCTCCGATACATTAAACAGGTCGGTAAACCGGGAGAGTATATCTTCATTATTGTATTTCATGATCTCCGTCAGGGTGCTATTTCGCATGGTAAGGTGTTTTGTGGGAAATAAACAGCGGAGGGAAACTCCGCTGTTCGTAGACAGACTAATCCTGAACGGGGCAGCAATGGTCTGAACCACAGCAATGGCTACTCATTTCAAGCGCCCTGGTTTGAATGATGGAAGCAATGAATGCATCCTTGTTGATGATTTCCATAGTAAACTGTTTAATTTGTTATTGCCTACTAGGTTCAACTGAGGTGTTCGGCTACTCCTCATTGCTTTAAGTGCACGGGTACCACGTGCCTTACAGCAATTATTTGATGCCGGGAGCTTTGATCTCCGGACAGAAGGTAATGTGGGGAATAAACAGGAAATGAGCTGATCCTGGCTGAGGGCTTTGATTACTGCACATTAACCCGGCAATTGGCAGGGGAAAAGGCGTAACCTTACAATAGTTTGTTATGTAGAAAGGAACTGTACCAGGAAAAAAGATCATCCCTGGATGGAAGGAGGCCCCCTGCTATCGAGGGTCAGTAATGGATGAACATTGATGGAAGTGAGCAGCCTGCTGTAAGTGGGAGAAAGAAAAACAGGTGCTATTTGAACCAATACTTCCCCGGTAAAGGAAGCATCTTTAGCCAGCTGGAAATCGCAAATAGAACAAGCCGCATGTACAATGGATGCCTTGGCATAAACCTGCTCGTGATGAGCCTTACAGAGAGAAGAAGACGATGCGTGGGTATGCAGGACCTTGGTTACATGCACCAGAAACATCACTGCCATCAGCAGTAATGCTATCAGTTGCCTGGTTCGTAATGGTCTTGCATGCCTCATCCAAACAAAGATAAGCGTATTTCCATTTAATGCAACAAAGTTGTATTTATTATTTTTCCGTCTGGATAGCCTTATCTACACCTTGTCTTAACCTTGTGTTATCCTTGCCTTAACCATGAGTGACCTATATGTGGGGATATACAGGCATAAAAAAAGCCCTCCGGTTCCAGAACCGGAAGGCTTTTGAATAATAACCCTATTGCTTGACAAAAACCTTCTTCACCTCGGCTTTTAGCTCCTTGCTCATTTTATCAAGGGTTATACCCTTTAATTCGGCCACCATCCGCACCTCTTTTTCATATTGCTGGTGGAGGGGTGCTGCATTCAATTTAAGCGCAGGAATATGCTCCTTGAAGCGGTAGAGGGATACTTTTACCTTGGGCAGGTCCTTTTCTGTGATCAGGTTGCCGGGTATCCTTACGCTGAAATCAAAGCTGGGGAGGATGGTAATATGGTGCCCTTTCGCGCCTTTATCACCCGGCATGGGAAAGCTTCGTTGCTCACCAAAATCGGGAATGGAGGCAATGTTCAGCCGGCTTTCCTGCAAGGTAGCCTCATAAGTAAGGCCACCCTGGATAAGATCTTCATGCCGCTCCAACGTGCTATCCACCCTTTTAGCGCCAGTTACCGATATTTCTCCGTTCTGTACGTGCATACGGAAGACCAAATAGTGTTCACCGGCAACTTTGCGAACGGCCCTGGCTTTTTGCTCGCCCGAATGGGGCTGAATGGCCTTTTTGTCAATGCCGGCAAAAGCCGCCATTTGTTTGCCTTCATCAACGGCTTTTTTAGATGGCGCTGCCGTATTTTCTTTCACATTCTCCATCAGTTGCGGTTTCTTCCCCTTTTCCGCTACCGGCAATGCAGCTTTTTTGATGACTGCATCATTCATTACCGGCAGTTTGTTATCTTCCACTATGGGATCGGTGGCTTGTAGATTCATGGTTTTACCATAAATGCCTTTTGTTGTTTTTCGTGTCATAACCCTCAATTATTTTTACCAATTCCTACCATGGCGGTAGTTGTGGATCCATTTATAATATAATTTCTGCAGGCTTAAAGTAGGAGTAGCTTTGATCATGCCAAACCAGTTTTGGTTGTGCACAAACAGGTCGCGTTTACCGGCGGCTCCTTCAAAGTTACAAGGAATAAACCGGTCAACACTGCCCAGGTTCCACTCCCCTACCCAATTCTCTTTCCAGGCGCAAGACAAAGCTGTACCATTGGAGATCATGGTGCCTAAGTATTCTGTACTCCAATCCTGGTAATTGTACACAAACAGATCGGCCTTGTTATCGCCATTGATATTGGCTACATAATGCTGGTCATTTTTCCGCATTTGCCAGCCAGGCGCATTGCCATCATATCGCTTTACCATGGAAAGGGCTGTGCCGGAGGAACTTAGCATACCCAGGTAAGCCATGCTCCAGTTGGTTCCGTTAAATACATAGATATCTGCTTTGCCATCGCCATTAAAATCGCCTACATAGAACTTATCCCCCTTGGTCATTTGCCAGCCAGGCAGGAATTGATCATACCTTTTCACATACTTGTATTCTGTACCCGTACTGCGCAGCATACAGAGATAAGGAATAGACCAGTTATCGCCATTAAACACATAGAGATCGTCCTTACCATCTCCATTCAGGTCACCCACAAAGAATTTATCGCCCTTGGTCATTTGCCAGCCCGGCAGGTTTTGATCATATCTCTTGATCAGGGTAAATCCGGTTCCAGACGAACGCAGCATACCCAGGTAAGGATACACCCAGTTAGTACCATTGAAAACCAGGAGGTCTTTCTTGCCATCGCCATTAAAATCGGCTACAAAGAATTGATCGTCCTTTTTAAAATCCCATCCCGGCATTGAATTATCATAACGGGCAATCAGCTTCAATCCATTATTGCCATCATCAGCCAGTAAGCCCAGGTATTCCATTACCCAATCGGTGCCATTGAATATGGCCACTTCATCCTTTCCATCGCCATTAAAATCACCAATATAAAACTGGTCATTGGGTTGAAACTGCCAGGAACCCGGCACCCGTTCTACCGTACTGAATACTACATCCAACTGTGAACCATTGGAACGGTAGATCATGATGGAATTGCCATTGTGCACCAGCAGATCGGATTTACCATCGCCATTGAAATCACCCGCATAACATTTCAGGAAATTGCGGCCGGTATAACCGTGCATCTTGTTCTTCATCTCCGTATAACATACCGGACAGAATTCGGGCGAATTGCCCCGCATACGGCAATTGATCACAGGACGGTAAATACCCGAGTTATTAGTGCCTCCCCCTTCAAATAATCCCACATCATGGTTGGTGGACCAACCCGGAGGTGGCGCGCCTGCATTATAGCCGGCGCAGTTACCTGTACCCGTGGGTACTGGTGTGGCAGGCGCCACAAACTTTTTCCACTTCAGCGTATTGCGGTTCGTATTGGTAGTGATGTTTACTGAACCTGGTTCAGGTCCGGAATACACATTGGAAGTACAATATTCGTCGGCCAATCCACCTGTACCATGGCCAAATTCATGGGCCAGTACCGGCCAGGTTACGCCCCTTGGTATGATCTGAAAGCCACCACCTCCACAACCACCATAATTGGGATTGTTGAGGATAACCACTACCAGGTCATAATCGGGCACCCAGGTAGTGAGGGCTGCATTGACCAATGCACCCGTTTGTGCAGTGCCTTCCAGCCAGCAATGCGCCCAGGAACCGCTGAAGATATACTTCAGCGCCGTATTACGCATCGTAGTACTGATAATTGTATCATCCGATCCATCATCGGGTGTACCATGTTCATCATACTGGCGGGTACTTACCCCGGATTCAACGGAGATCAGGTTGACCCTGAAAACATTAAATGCCTGCTTATCTTCATAAAAATAATCGTGACCAAACACGCCGTCCATCAACAAGGATTGTACGGTATCATTATAAAGTGTTTGATCAGCCGCCGCGAAGCCATCGCCCAATATGGCGATGTTCAATTTTGAACCAACCGGACCGGCTTTTTGGATTTGCGTTACACTGTCAGCCATAAAGTCATGTTGTATTCCAGTGCATACGGCCATAAATAGCCGGCATACCCTGGAGGGTTAATAAATAAGGATCAGTAAGCCCTGAAAAGCTTATTAGTGAGAAGGATAGTTTTGAACGATGTAACTACGGTACTAATCAGAAGTCCGATGCTAAGGATCGGGATTAAGCGGCAGGAAATATTAATAACTATATGCTAAATATAACACCAAGTTAGTTCAATACAAAAGAAGAAACAATACCACTTTAGTGGTATCTGATCATTAGAAGTGCTGTACCTCACTGGCGTCAGGCACAGACACCGCGCTGTTTCCGGTCAATTAGCCGGTCAGCTTTTTCTCCATGTAGATCGTTCCGGCAATGGGGTTATGGCGATAGGCATCAATGGTATAAAATCCGAGCGAACGATATAAGTTATGGGCTTTCTCCTGGCCGGGCACGGTATCCAACCTGATGAACTGGTAGTTTAAATCTTTGGCTGTGGTGATCGCCAATTCCAGCAGGTGCCGGCCAATCTTAAAGCTCCGGAAAGCTGGTTTTACATATAGCCGTTTTAATTCTGCTGTAGTTGAAGTTAGCTGACGGATACCGGCACAACCCACCGCTTCCTGCTGTTCATTAAAACACAACAGCAATGCCCCCATCGGAGCCTGGTATTGCTCACTGATCACATTCAGCTCTTGTTGGAAACCCTGGAACCCCAGGTCAAAATCCAGCGAAGCTGCATATTCCACAAAAAGCGCCTTCCCTGCCTCAAATTCGCCGGGTGTCCGGGCAATAATGATATTGAAACCTTCCATCTATAGTCGTTTGACTTGTCAATTTTTTTCCAATAGTTGTTTCACTTGTACCATCAGGCTGACCAGTTGCTCACGCTCCCGGGTATCCAGGTGCTTTACCAGTTGCTCCACCTGCTTATCGGATTGGCGATTGATATCCGCAGCGATCTGTTTTCCTTTGGCGGTAAGGTCCAGGGCAAAGATCCTTTTGTCCTCCCTGGATTGCTTTTTTACCATGATGCCCTGTTTCACAAATTGGGCTACCATGCGGCTCAGGTACCCTTCATCCAGTTGCAGCTTTTCCTTGATGGCCCTTGCTGTGACGCCTTCCTGGCTACCTACCTCATAAATAATCCGTGCCTCAGTAAGCGAGTAATTGCTTTCCAGGATATGGTTGTTCACAATACCCAGAACAGCTGTATAAAAACGGTTAAAATCCCGAATGGTGTGGATCAACTCCTTTTTCATGGTACAAAGATAAAGGATAATACTTGACAAAGTCAAGTATTTATAACTTACCTTTAAACTATTGCCACTGCTGGCTGTTCAGCCAGTAGATTTTCTTACCGTTGGGGAATGAAAAAGAACCAGGTGGCGGAGGCCTGTTACCAGGTGGTGTTAAGCATTACAGGTTTTGTATGGCCCATTGTTCAATTTGCTGGCACTCCTCCCGTTCCTGCCGGGCGGCATGGATGTGCAGGTGAAATAAAGTATAATGAATATTGTAACACCGTAGTCTTTCTTCAAAGTTTACCAATTCACCTCCCCTGCTTGCTACATCCTGTTTCCATAACTCAACAAAGTTCATTCCTTCCGGTTGATTCCAGGGTTCATTCATGTGGATCAGATCATATATCGGGTCGCCCAGTAGCATTTCGGCCCAATCAATAACAGCGGCAATTTGATGATCAGGAGTCAAAAGCACATTATCATAGCCATAATCTCCGTGTACTACGTGTTTTGTAGCCGGGAGATACGGGAACCAGGTTTTCATTTTATCAAGCAGCCTGGTAAACAAATCTCCGTTCAGCCACCCCTGCTGTACCAGTTCCTGCCAGCTCACCGCCATTTTTGAATTATGAATAGACAATAAAAATGCTGACCAACTGCCGTAAATGCCCTTCCCGCTGGCATCCGTATATCCCCAACCTTGCAGGGAGGTCGTATCCATTGCATGGATGGTATGGAGTGGCTGCAAAAGCGTCAATGCCAGCTGGCGATTGCCGTCAATATCCTTAGGCATTAGTATCCTGTCGGATGGAGTGCCTGCTATAAAGTTGGAGATGCAGAAATAGTGGCTGTCATCATAAGACCCGGTGGCCACTACTTCGGGTATTGTCAAGGCAGGACTACTAAAATGTTTAAAGGCAAAAACATCCTTCTGAAAATCGGTTGGGTGCTGATTGATGCGCAACACCAAATCTTGTTGTACAGTAGAGAAGCTAAGGGCTTGCGACCACCAACCATTGGCTAGTGGTTGCAGGTTATGTACGTCAGGGTATCGCCTGGTTAGAAATTGTTGAATCGCTGAAATATCAAAATGCATGGCGCAAAGGTACAAACCTACACTTTTCCGGTCACCAGATTTTACACCTCTACTTCATCGGTGAGCCGATCATTTTCAAACCCATGCGATCGCTCAATTTTTTCAAGGGCAAGGACCATTTGTAAGGTCAATGAAAAGGCAACTGTATACCCACCAGCTTTAAATATCCGGGCTTTTAATATGTCAATATCCCCTTCCCCAACGACTGCATCTTCTGACCGGTACTCTTGCTTAACTTCAGACAGCACCCAATTGATCAGCTCCAATGCATTGGCTGTTTTCAGGGGCGTTTTACAAATAGCATGTTTTTGTCCATCGGGCGTTATAATGCAAAAAGGCATTTGATTTGCTTCACAAATAACCTCACCACCCGGTGGTGTGGGACATGAACACCTGTTGTCTTGTGACATATACTATGTTTTTATGACGGTATAAATATTATTGGTTACCTGTACCGTATAATCCGGTAAAGCAGTTGACAAATATTTCAATTGAGCAATACCCTCTTCTACTGACTTAGCCTGCACCTCTGCACCCTTCAACGGGATCGCTAATTCTTCCTTTGAAAAGTTCTTAAGGAGGCAAATGCCGTTATTAGCTTCGACAATAGTATCCACCACCGATCCAAAGGATGTATTATCCAGTACCTTAAAAACAATTCCAGCAGGGTTTGTGTCCTGGGGCGGCTCTTCTCCCTCGCCTGGCTTAGGTGGTGATGGAAAAAAATATTCTATCAGGTTCTCAATTATCTTTTTAAATAGGGCTGCCAAAATAAAAGAAGCAACACCTAGTATGATGATCCATAGGCCAGTTTTTGCCCAACTGCCACTAACGAGCTTATCAAATTCTGTTGGTATCAATTCCTGGTTTTCCACCAATATAGAAGAAACCTTTCCTGAACCCACTAACTTCAGCTGCCAGGATCTTTCTTCATTATTAGGCGTAAATCCCGTTACAGCAAATTGGCAACCGCTGGATCTAATGCTCACCATAACCGGCATATCCTTCGGCTGGTTGGGGGCATCCATTCCCTGAATCTTAATAAGCGGATTGATACAGGAATAGATATTAATTACTGAATCTGTAGGTACATCAACATTCACCAGGACATGTTTGGGGGTAATGTTTTGGCTGGGGATGGCAGGATTAAAATACAATACACTCTTCCTGGGTAATGTATCCGCCTGGGCAGTAAATTGGGCATTCACAAGCCGGTTAACCGGTGGTTTTAACTGTAATCGAAACGATGCTTCCTTACCAAACTTCTCCATGACCGTTTTATCCTGAATGATCAGCTTGTTCAGCTCTTTAAAGTTGATCTGTTCACTCTCTACCTGTATGGCTGTATATAAACCTTTGCCCGTATTCATTTCAAGTGCCGGTAAGTTTGTTTGATCCATCAAACTACCACTCAGCAAAGTTCCTTCCGGCAGCAGTAAGCGTGCTTTTTCACCAGCTCTCCCACTCAGCTCGGCTAATAGGGAAGTTTGCCCGGTTTGTGTAGCCTTATTGGCTGATATCTCCAGCTCTTTATTACTCAATGCAACAGTTGATTTGCCGGTTGATACAATCGCTTTTTCCAAAGTACTTAATTGTACATCAAACCCGTGAGCATTTAACCTGGAAAAAGGAGGGAATTGAAAACTATCTTTTTGGGGTATCCTGAAACCCTGACAAGTACCGGAAAAGTAAATATTTTGTGCAACCCGGTGGTTAAAACAAAGGAAGAGGAGATAGATCAATATGCCCAGTATGAGCAGCGTTCCAACAGACAAAACCAAATATCGTTTACGCTTTTGGCCAGGAGCTTTTTTATCAGCAGTTGGTTTATTTGTCATTCTATTACTTTAAAGGGTAATGGAATCTTTCTTCAAACCGGCTATGCTCTAAAATACTTCTTTTGCCCCTATTTTTATGAAAATTACGTGGTTTCGTCAGGAGTTTCCGATCTTTGAACAAGTATCCTTGCCAGCCTTCAGATGCCCGGCAAATGGCAGTCCGAGTGTACCCACCTTGCCGTGGTATCCTATCCGAATCCCCAAGGGATTGCCTGCATATCCCCTACACACTGTATAGGGATTCTACCCCTCCAAGGCAATGGTTAGGCAATACGTAGGCAATGGTTAGGCAATACCCCCCTTATTACACTACCATCCCCAGGCCATTGGACTACCACCAGAAACAGGAAAAGGTCTCAAAAATGGGCTACCTATCCAGGTAATCGGTCCATAGGAATTGGCTGTTTGTGAGGCGGGCGATGGCCTGAAAAGAACTTAGGCTATATTAAGGGGATAAACCAGCCACTTATGGGAAATCTCCTGCCTGCAAAAACCGGTCAATACCTGTATGCCATTGCCTTACTTGCCATTGGAGTCATCCACCTGGCTACCGGGCATTTTCCTGCCGGCCTTTTACCGGTACCGGCCACCTTACCGGGCAAAACAATACTGACTTATATCAATGGAATTGCCATGATCCTGGCTGCTTTATGGATATTGCTCAAACCACAGGGCCATCAGGGGCCATTGGCAGCCGCCTTGCTCTGGTTATTGTTACTGGCGCTGGTACACCTGCCCCTCCTCCTGCCCCACCTGGATAATGGCGGCGAATGGGCGGCAGCGCTGGAAATAATTGCTTTTTTGAGTGGCGCCCTGGTGATGACGGGAATGAATAAGCCAGGGACGGGCAGCACTTATATTAAAACGGGGCAATACCTGTTTGCCGCCACCCTGATCGGGTTTGGTATCTTACATTATATCTACAACGATTATATCATTACGTTGATACCTGCCTGGCTGCCCGCCAAAACATTCTTGTCATGGCTGGTCCTGATCGCGTTTTTTGCCGCCGCCTTTAGTCTTATCCTTGGCAAGCTGGTAAAACTAGCCATGTACCTGTTGAGTGCCATGTTCTTCATTTGGGTAATCATCCTCCATTTGCCCAGGGCATTGGACAAGCAGGCAGAGCCAGAATGTACCAGTCTCTTTGTAGCCCTTGCTATGAGTGGTATGGCGTTAATCATGTATGCAGCAGGGAAAGCAAGTAAATGAACAGTCTACAAACTGTTTTTCCCCTTTCCTTGTGTTAGCCGCCTTCGTATACGGCTGAGGGAAGGTTGTTTAATGCCTATATAGGATGCCAGATGCGACAAAGGCACCCGTTCCAGTAATTGAGGATGTATGGTTGAGAGATTCAGGTAGCGGGCTTCTGGCTTATCCAGCAATAACATTTCTGTACGCAATTGGGCAGCCACATAGGCATTCTCACTGGCCATCCGGCCAAACCGCTCCCAATTATTACTTTGTTGGAATAAGCCTTGTAATTGATCATAGCCAATGAGCAGCAGTTCAGTATCCTCCATCGCTTTTATCCACATCCTGCTGGGTGTTTGCCGCAGAAAACTATGGTAGGCCTTGGGCCATTGCCCTTCAAAATAAAACTGACAGTTCACTTCTTCTCCATCAATGAGGTAGTAAGCCCGTAATAAACCTTTCAATACAAAACCTATGTGCTGATACACTTTTCCCTCTTCTACAAAATAAGCGCCCTTTTTGATAGCTCTGTACTGCAATCCGACCTCACACAGCTCCCAATCATGGTCTGTAATGGGGGTTATTTGCTCAACAGCACTACGCATGGCCTGGTATGGAGGATTCATAACAATGGATTATACAATAAAGTTACAGCCCATTTTATAACCTGGGTTATAGTATTACCTGGAATAGCAGCGTTAGGTTTGCCCTATCCAAATCAACACCATTTACAATGAAAAAGGCAGTGTTAACGTGGGCGCTATCAGGGCTCATCCTTCTTACTTATGGACAATCAAAAAACGGAACCAGCTTAAAGACATCCACTATGCAACAGCTACTAACCATACACCAGGCATTGTACAAAGCACTTCCCGAAAGAGCAGAACCGATCATACAGGAAACCCTGCATCCCGAATTTGTATTTAGCTCTGCAAATGGCGATATACAGGCCAAAGGAAGCTTTATTAAAGATTTTGTTATGAACGCTTCCATAAAGATCCAATCCCTGGCCACCAGCCAACAAAAGCTGGTGATCATTGACAACACCGCCATCCTTACCTGCCTGATGCATATTCAGATCATAAGAGATGTCACCAAAGACAATACCGTACTGGAACTCTGGGAAAGGGTCACAGAAACCTATGTACAACAAGGGACGACCTGGAAAATAGTCGCCTTACATGCTACCTACACCAAGGACCGGTAAGGGAGCCGCAGCATTAACAATTGGCTTCAACTTCGTACCAATCAGCTCAATGGCATGCATCAGTTTTTCATGGCCCACAGAAGCCGTATCCATCTGGAAAGTGAGCCTTGAAATACCACCCAGCGCTTCACTATGCCGCAGTATCTTGGCAGCCACCTCTTCCGGACTTCCTATTAACAAAGCACCCTGATCGCCCATTTGCGCTTCAAAGCGGCCCCTGGTCATCGGTGGCCAGCCACGCTCCTGTCCAATGCGGGTCATGCTGGCTGCATAACCGGGATAGAATTCTTCAATGGCTTGCTCTGTAGTATCGGCTATATAACCCAGCGAATGCAGTCCAACCGTAAGTTGTTCTGGTGTAAAACCAGCCTTTTTGCCAGCCTGCCTGTAGAGATCGATCAGGGGCCGGAAACGATGGGTTTCACCACCTATGATGGCCACCATTAAAGGAAGTCCCAACATACCGGCGCGTACGAATGATTCAGGTGTACCACCTACGCCCAGCCAAATGGGTAAAGACTCCTGCACGGGCCTGGGATATATGGGTTGATTGCGCAATGCCGGACGGAATTTTCCCGACCAGGTCACAAATTCGTTCTTGCGGATATTGAGCAGGAGGTCCAGCTTTTCCGTAAAGAGCTCGTCATAATCCCGCAGGTTCAATCCAAATAAGGGGAAGGCATCTGTAAAAGAACCGCGCCCTACTACCATTTCGGCCCGGCCCTGTGAGATCAGGTCGAGCGTGGCATATTCCTGGAATACCCTTACCGGATCGGCTGCACTCAATACAGTAACCGCACTGGTAAGACGGATCTTATTGGTACGGGCTGCCGCAGCAGTCAATATCAAGGCCGTCGCAGAATCTAAGAAGTCTTTCCGGTGGTGCTCACCAATACCAAATACATCCAGGTCCATTTTATCGGCATGTTCCATACGCTCCAGTAATTGTGCCATGGCCGTGGCATTATCCTTGGTGACACCTTTATTGCCTGCCATTTCAGCGGCAAAACTATCTATTCCTATTTCCATCATATACTCCTTTGCAATGTTGAAATGCAAAGGTAATACAATGGATAGCCGGTTCCTATTAGTAAGCAGTATACAAAAGTATAGCGACCTGCAACCGGCGCCTAATTGTCAAAGCTTTGTGAAAAAAGCCGTTATAACCTATGATTGGGTAGTTAATTCCTCATTCAGGCGGGAGGTATGTTTGGTATCCTTCATAAACAGGTAAACCAACAGGGAGATAGCGATACAACCTGTTATATACCAGTAGAACCAGGTTTCATGCCCGATCTTTTTCAACCACAGGGCAATGTATTCCGCACTGCCCCCAAAGATGGCCACCGTGAGTGCATAAGGCAATCCCACGCCCAATGCACGTACTTCAGCCGGGAACAGCTCTGCCTTCACCACGGCATTGATACTGGTATAACCACTTACGATGATCAGCGCGGCCATGAGCAACAGGAAGGCCACCCACAAAGAGCTGGTATTACTCAAAGCGGTAAGCAGGGGCACTGTACACAACACGCCCAGTACGCCAAAACCAATCAGCAGTGGCCTCCGCCCGATCCTGTCGGACAAAGCACCGAGCACAGGTTGTAATAAAGCAAAGAGCAATAAGGAAATAAAAGACAGCCGGGTAGATTGTTCTTTGGTAAGATGAACAGTGTTCACCAGGAACTTCTGCATGTAGGTGGTATAGGTATAAAATGCCAGCGTTCCCCCCAAGGTCAGTCCCACCACTGTGAGGATCGCCCGTGGATGCTTCAGCAATTCCTGTATCGTCCCCTTTTGCGATGTCTTTTGTTTTTGTTGTCTTTCAAAGGAGGGTGTTTCCTGCAAGGTACTACGCAGGTAAAGAGCAATGATGGACAATATTGCCCCGATCACAAAAGGGATACGCCATCCCCAGCTGTGCAATTGTGCTTCGGTTAAAAAACGTTGCAGTATTAACTGTATGCCCAGGGCAATCAACTGGCCGCCGATGAGTGTTACATATTGAAAACTGGAATAAAAGCCCCGCCGGTTGCGCGTAGCCATTTCACTGAGGTAGGTGGCGGATACACCATATTCGCCACCAACACTTAACCCCTGCAGTAAACGGGCAATCAACAAAATGATGGGCGCCAGGATACCAATGGTGCCGTAGGTGGGTGTACACGCAATGAGCAGGGACCCGAAGGACATGAGCAGTACCGACCAGGTCATTGATTTCTTACGTCCCATCTTATCGGCAATGTAACCAAACAACCATCCTCCAATAGGGCGCATCAGGAACCCCAGGGCAAATACGCCTGCTGTATTAAGCAATTGTGCGGTGGCATTGCCCGTCGGAAAAAAAGAAGCAGAAAAATACAAGGCAAAGGCTGAATAGGCATACCAGTCATACCATTCCACCAGATTGCCGATCGCTCCACCAATAATGGCTTTCAGTCGGGAAATGGAGATGGCTTCTGCGGGCTGTTGTGTAAGTTGCATGCTGCGAATGGGTATTATAAAACGAACTTAACTATAAAACGGGAATATTATCCACACTTGCACCCTTCCACCAGGAAACAGCCCAAAAGATAAACAGAAAGCTGGGATTGCTCCAAAACAGCTTAAACTTGTTTGCAGAAAATAAAAAATCCAAATATGCTAAAACAACAGATCCAGGCACTGGCAGGAAAAAAAGAGGGGCCCTGCATTACCCTTGCGCTGCGTACACACCGCACCCACCCGGAAAACCTGCAGGATCCTATTCAATTGAAGAACCTGCTTACCGAAGCAGAGAAACGCCTGTTGCAGGAATACGACAAAAGAACCGTGGCCAACCTGCTCCAAAATATGCATACCATCGAGCAGGACATAGACCATAATTTTAACCAGGATGGGCTCTATGTATTTCTTGCCAATGACACCCAAACCTATATCCGTACCATTTGGCCCCCCACAGAAAATAAGGTTTACCTCGATGATCAATTTGCATTGCGCGACCTGGTCAAAGCATTCAACCGGGCCGAAGATTACTATATTCTACTGCTCGACCCCGCAGGGGTACAGCTCTTTGAAGCCCTGGATGAAAAGGTACAGGATGAGGTAAGAGAACATGGTTTCCCAGCCAAAGAAAATACCCATTACCTTACTGATCAACTTAAGGCCAGTGATCCCAAACAGGTGGACAATCAATTGAAAGAGTTCCTGAACAGGATTGATAAGAATATGGTAGCCGTTCACCGCCAAACCCCTTTGCCAGTGATCGTTGCCGCCAACCCCGTTAATTACAACCACCTGCTACAGGTAGCTGATGTAGCATCTATCTATGCAGGCCACTTCCCACTTGATCATCATCGAAAAGATATTCATCAATTGGCCGAAAAAGCATGGCCCCTCGTCAAAGACCTTCAACAAGCCAAAAGGACTGCAGCCATCAATGAATTGTTTGCCGGCGTATCTGCAGGCAAAGTGATCACCGACCTGCAGGAGATCTGGCAGGCTGCTAAAGAAGGCCGCGGCGAACTACTAATGGTAAAAAATGATTATACACAGGCCATCGGGATCACCAGCAATGGTTTTGAATTTGCAAAGGACTCCACGGTACCAGGGATAACCGATGACATTGTAAATGATATTGTATGGGAGGTGGTTGAGAAAAAAGGGCGGGCTTATTTTACAGACCAATCCACGCTTAATGAACTGGGTGAGATTGCCCTCCTTACCCGGTATTAACCGAAACAATAATCATTACTATCAGGCATAATCGACCCAAGAGGTTAAAATAGCTTACAATTTAGATTATACGCTAGATTTTCAGGTAAAGGAAAATTGGGTTATTTGTAATATTGTTAACCAAAACTATTGCAAATGCTATACTAGCATGGCAGGGCTATTAATACCCATAACTATCGACCTGCCAGCCAAATCACTTCCACCACTTCAATATTACTGCTAACCAATTTCATCATCATTGATGATGTTCAACTATAAAGCCGAACCAACCCGGTACGGTACCTGCTGTCCCATCTCCATGAAAACCCCTGACGACTGTAACTGTTCGCGCTAAACCGTTTGTTATATGAAAAGACACCTAACATTCATGGCCTCCGTGCCCTGTACATTATTCCGCTATTTATTATTATCAGCAGCCCTTGCAGTGTTCCTGCTCAACATCAACTATTCATAAGAGATACCTTTTCCGTACTCCACTTATTGTTATCCTTTTAATCTATGCTTCTGTTGCTAACAGGAGCATGGCATGTTATATTATTTAAATACACGATCATGAGATTGAAATTAACACTGACTATCTTACTGGTTTGCGGACTCCTGGGCGCCCATGGCCAGGGCCGTACCTGGTACTGGGTAGGCGGACTAGGCGGCCCCAGCACCAGCCTGCAAACCATTACCAACTGGAGCTCCAAACTGGGCGGCGGCAGCGGCGGCATTGCACATCCCGGCGCTTCCAATACAGCTTCTGCGCTCATAAACGGTGACACGCTTATTATTGATGGCAGCAATATTGGATTTGGTGTTGTATCGGGCACTGACTCTATCCGGATCCCCTTTTTTACGCAAAATAACATAGCACGTATCCATATCATCAATGGAGCCCGTGTAATATTCCATAAATCAACGGCTACAGGCACCAACACCCTAACGATTGTCCCTACCGATCCCAATGGCTCCAGTGATGGCAAGGATGTTTATATTGATGCCACCTCAGGTGTTGCCATGCGGCACAATGGGTTGGGTACAGGCGCTGCCGTTATATCTATGAATACAAAGACAAGGGCACTTATAGAAGGCAACCTGTCCATTGTGGGAGGAGTTAACAACCGACTGGCCATACCAACAGGAAGCCTGATACCTGCCATCAGGTTTGCACCAGGATCCTCCTTTCGATCGGCCGTCACCAGCGCCTCCCCCTTTAACAATGCAGGCGCGGCCGGCTCTGTGGTCTTTGAACCAGGTTCCAGTTTATCGTATGAGGGCTTGTACTCACCCGAAGGCAATAGTACTACGGTTCAGATGTTGAATTTTATTGCAGGCAGTAACTATATTATCAACAGCAGTACTACGGGACAACCCGGTAGTTTTTTCAATGCCAAGTCATACGCCAATGTGCTGGTTGGTGATGGCATAAAAGTGGTAACCGTTCCTGCAGGTGGTCCTCTTACCAGGATCGATACACTGGTGGTACGAACAGGCTCTACCTTCACGCTGAATGGCAGTACACCAACGGTCATTTATGGTGACCTGACGATTGATGGAACACTAGCAGCCGCCGGAAATCAAACCATCACCTTTGCGGGCAGCGGAAAAAAGCAAACCATTAGCGGCGGTGGCAGCATTACCTTGCCCAATTTAACGGTGGGCCCCACTGCCTACCTCTCCCTGTCCAGGCATACCAGGGTAACCACCTCAGCTTCCATCGCTGGCAGGATCAATTTCGGCAACTTCCAACTTACAGATAACGGAACCTCCACAGCCAGCTTTATAGCCACTGCAGGCGCTGTATTACAAACGGCCCATGCTAATGGATTTGATCCCGCAGCAGGCGCTGTATTGGTACAGGGAATTAAAACCTATGAGCCGGGTATCAGCTACATTCTTGAAGGGCCTACAACTACTCCTTTCGGCATTAGTTCCACCCCTGCCGGTGGACCATTGACCCTGGGTTACCTGAAACTAAATACCAGCGGCCTGGTAACGCTCAATAATGATATACGTATTAAGGACAGCCTGGTCATGCTATCAGGCCGGCTCAACCTGCGTACTTCTGATACAATAACCTTGCTTGACGGCGCATCGCTGAAGGGCAGCAATTTTGGACCTGCCAATTATATTATCACCAATGTTGACCGTACCAGCGGAGAACAAGCTGCATTCATCTATCAGGGTATTGACACCTTCACAGTAGCCCCCCTCGGCAGCCCTGCCAACTACCTGCCCATTGCCTTCAGGCCCGATGCTGCATCGGATTATACGATGACTGTTTTTGAGGGTATTACAGACAATGCAACTCCTACTGGTACGCTATTACCGTCCACCGCCAAAGACACGATGGTCAATGCAGTGTGGAATATCCAGCGAACAGCCGGCTCCGGTATTTGTGATATCACCCTGCAATGGACTGCTGCACTGGAAGGCAATCAGTTTAAAACACTGGCGCTGCTCAATACCGGTATTGCTTCTTATGATGCCGGCACTACCAGTTGGCAAGCACCAATCGGGACCGGCCTGCCCAATAGAACTGCCAGGGTCATCCTGAACAGCTTTATACCTTTAACAGTAAGCAAGTTTGCAGCAGGCAATCCACTGGTGATCTTTGATCGCCTTCCTGTTAAAACGTATGGTGATGCTATTTTCGATCCGGCCGCATTGACCAACCAACCTGCCGTTCCGGTAACTTATAGCAGCAGTGACAACCAAATTGCTGTTATATCCGGCAACCAGGTACAAATTGTAGGAGCAGGTACAGTGACCATCACGGCTTCGCAAGCCGGCGCCACTGCCCGCACACAACCATTAACCATTACCAAAGCTGTGCTGACCATTAAGGCCAACGACAGCACCATGCGACCCAATAACCCCATCACCGGCTTTAGCTTCACCTATAGCGGGTTTAAGTATGCGGATCATCCCGGCAAACTAACCGTACTACCTGTTGCTACCTCCAATGCCACCACCAGCTCGCCGGAAGGGATCTATGATTTAATTCCCGGTAATGCCCAATCACCCAATTACAGCTTCATTTATATTAATGGTATACTACGACTGGCCAAGGATCCCCAGGCCATCACCTTTGGTTTATTGACCGACAAACGTTACGGCGACCCTGATTTTGATCCGGGCGCAGTAGCCTCCAGCAACCTGCCCATCAAATACAGCAGTTCTGATGAAAAGGTAGCCATCGTGGTCAACAATGGTACCCGTATTCGCATTGTAGGCCTGGGCACAGCTATCATTGCAGCTTCACAGGAAGGAGATGCCAGCTATACCAGGGCCGATACCATTAAGCGCACCATCCAGGTTTTCCAAACCCCGCTCATTATACAAGCGGGCGATATGGAGAAACTGCAGGGACAACCTAACCCTGAACTCAAAACCATTAAATACACGGGATTTGTAAATGGCGAAGATGCTTCGGTATTAACCCGGCAACCAATACTCAGTACTACGGCAGTCCTAACTTCCTATGCCGGCAACTACCCCATTATTGCCAGTGAAGCAACTGCCCTCAATTACAAGATCAGTTTTGTGCCCGGTACGTTAACCGTAAAACCCATTGATGAAAGCAAGGATCCCCGCCAACTACAGGCTTATGTGAATAGCAGTACTTCCTTACGGGTTCAGATTAAAGTAACAGTACCTGGCCCCGCTGATGTATTCCTGTACGACGTTAATGGCAAACCCATGGCGCGTCAAAAGGTAGCCCTGAATCATACATCCGGCATCAATGATTTCGATATCCCGGTTTACCATTTACCTCCAGGCATCTATATCGTTCAGGTTACAGGTGAAGGATGGAAACTTCAAAAACGCCTCTCCATCCTGCGACCATAAATTGACTAATTATGCAAAAGAAAATAGGTTTACATATTTTTCCGGTACTGATCAGCCTGCTGCTATTGGCCGGATGTGATAAAGATGAACAGCCCGTACGTCCTCCCTCAGGTCATATCGTATTGGTTTCTTCAACTTTTAACAACAACCATCTCTATGCCCTGGATGCCATTCATGGCACCCTCTTATGGCGGTTTACATTCACCCATCCCAATCAACCGTTAAACTCCTATTCCAGTCCAACGGTGGCCGATAGCCTTGTTTACATTGGCAGTCATACCAAGCGTATCTATGCCATCAACCTGTATACAGGTTTACAAAAATGGGAATACCAAACGGGGGATACCGTTCTTGGCAGCCCCATAGTGTCCAAAGGTGTAGTGTTTGCAACCAGTGGCGATGGCAAAGTAACCGCACTGAATTCCCTCACCGGCACCCGTCGTTGGGAATCGGCCACTGGCTCCAAAGCATTTGCGAGCCCTACCCTCACCGGCTCCATGGTAATCGTTTGCAACCTGTTGGGAAATATAACAGGTGTAGACTCCGCCAAGGGTACCATCAAATGGATAGCGCGCACCCGTGGCGCCATTTATTCCAATCCCGCAGTGGTGGATGGAAGAATATATGTAGGTAGTATGGACAGCAGTCTCTATGCTTTTGACACCCTGGGGGGTCTCAAAAAATGGGAATTTACTACGCCCGAAAGGATCGTATCAAGTCCAACGGTATACAACGGTACTGTATATGTAGGCTGTTACGACAATAAGCTGTATGCAGTAGATGCCGCAACGGGCACTAAAAAATGGTCCTTCGCAACAGGTTACGTAATTGCCTCCAGCCCGGTAGTAAAGGACGATGTTGTATATGTTGGCAGCTATGACAATAAACTGTATGCCATTGATGCCAATACAGGCCTGCAAAAATGGGCTTTCTCTACCGGAGACCTCATAGAATCGAGCCCTACGGTGGCCAATGGATTGGTATACATCGGCAGCAGGGATAATTACCTCTATGCGATAGATGTCAATACAGGCCGGCAACGATGGGCTTTTAAAACTGCCGACAGGATTGCCAGTTCACCTTGTGTAGTGGATGCTACCGGCACTGTATTTCATTCCAGCATCAGCGGCGCTACTCAATAACACACCACAAGGTGTGCATCATGTAGTTCTTACTATTCTATTATTGCCAAAAACTGAATTATGATAAACTCTTACACCATCAAAAACGAAAATAGCAGGCCCTACGCTAAACCAGGAATAGCCTCGCTGATCTGGCTGCTTTCGTTTTTGTTACCCCTGTTACCGGGTGTAGCCACTGCCCAGGTTGAAAAACCTGTCAACGTGCTCAAACTGACAGGTACTATTAAAGGTGATGCCGGCATCGGCTTGTATAACGTAAGTATTGCTGTTAAGAATACCAAACTAGGCACATTTACCGATGCAGCCGGTAAATTTACCCTGAATGTGGGCGATAGCACTGCTGTGCTTGTTATCTCTTCTGTAGGTTATGCCACCCAGGAAATTAAGGTGGGTAAAAGAAGGGTATTCGACATCTCGCTCGTTGCCAGCAACAATAATATGGAAGATGTGGTGGTGATTGGTTATGGTACTGCCAAAAAGCGGGATATCACCGGCGCCATTACCACCATTACCGCCAAACAAATTGAGGAGCGGCAAGCCACTACCCTTGCCGACGCGCTGCAGGGATTTGCAGCCGGTATGCTGGTGATCAACGATGCAGGCAAACCCGGCGCCAGTGGCACCATCCAGATCAGGGGCGGCTCTACCTTTGAAGCAGGCAATGCTCCGTTGTTTGTAGTAGATGGGATGTTGAGAGACAATGCCGATGATGTGAATCCCAACGATATACAATCGGTAGAAGTATTAAAAGATGCAGCGTCTGCCGCTATTTATGGTTCCCGGTCGGCCAATGGGGTGATCATTATTACCACCAAACGCGGTCAGGAAGCAAAACCCAGGTATGAAATAGGTTACCTGCGTAACTACGGTAAAATTGCCAATAAGATCAGACAGGCCAATGCTGCTGAAGTAAGGCTGTACCGCCAACTTCAGAGTGGCAGCCTGGGCTTACAGGGTATGAGTGGTGACTCGCTGAACCCTACTTATAATGCGGATATCAATTACATTGATGAACTAACGCAGGTGGCCATTAAGGACCAGGCCGATGTTTCTGTTTCAGGAGGTAGTCCCAACTTCAGTTATTTTTCCAGTTTACGCTTTGTCAACGACAAGGGATTAATTATTAATAGCTGGGCGAAGCTCCTCCAGGGAAGATTGAATATTGATTGGATGGCCACTAAGCGACTCAAATTCACCAACCAGATCGCTTTTGGCTGGCGCAATGTGGCCGAAATTGATGAAGGCTCCAGTATTGGCAACGGCTATCAGCGCGATCCCCGCTACCGGTTGTATACAGCAGATGGCGACCTGATCCCCAACCTTGGCGGCCGCAGAAACCCCGTATCGGAAGCCTTGTTACTAACCCGCGATGGCGAGCGCTATAATGTGAACATTTTCAGCCAGGCCTATGTTGACTTCTCTAAATACCTAAAGCTTACCACCAACTTTAACGTTGATTACAACAATACCATCAATGTACGGTTCAGTCCTACCGTACTGAGTACCACCAATGACAACAACAATGGTAGTGAAGCCTGGAGTAAACAACTCAACTGGCAATTCCAGGGCTTCCTGAACTATGGCCGCAACTTCAAAGAGCACAACGTAGCCGTGCTCTTAGGTACTTCGGTAGAAAATAACAGCAGCCGTAATATAGCTGTATCGGGCGTTAATTATGCCACCGAGGAAGTGTTAACCCTTAACTCGGCGGGCCAGATCGTTGTGAGTGGTTCACCCGGTACCCGGTCAGGAGGTACGGAGAACGCCATGGCAGCTGCTTTTGGCCGTGTATCCTATAGCTATAAAGGCCGTTATGCCGTGAATGGTACTGTTCGCTATGATGGCTCCTCCCGGGTAGGCGCCGACAACCGATGGGGTGCTTTCCTGGCAGCCGGCGCCTCCTGGCGATTCTCAGAAGAAAAGTTTATGGATTGGAGCAGGGGCTTTTTGGATGAAGGAAAATTGCGCTTCAGCATCGGCCAGAATGGTAATGAACGGGGAGGCGATTATATGGCGCAGCAGAAATACCGCTTTGGCAGCAACAACTACAATGGGGTAAACGGCCTTATACTGGACAAAACCTTTGGTAACCCTACGCTTGGCTGGGAACAAACGGTGCAGAAGAACCTGGGGCTTGAATTGCAGTTACTGAAAAGAAAGGTGAATGTGACGCTGGATTATTATATCAAAACGACCACGGACCTCTTGTATGCCCAGGAAATTGCCAAGGAAAGCGGATACAACCAGGTATATGTAAACGTAGGAGATATTGAAAACCGTGGCGTGGAATTGTCCATTAACGCCAATGTGATCCGCACAAAAAATATGGACTGGACGGTAAGTGGTAATATTTCTTTTGAAAAGGGCTATATCAAGCGCCTCGCCAACGGCGATTTTATCAGGGGTAATGTGGAAGGTACAGGATCGGCCTCTTATCTCATCCGGGAAGGTGGCGCTATTGGTGATTTCTATGGCTGGAAGACTGGCGGTATTTTTCAATTTGATGAATCCAATGCCTTTACTGAGGACTGGAAGTTGTTGACTCCTATTCTTGGGTCCAATGGCGTATTGGCAGGCTATACTTATGAAGGGAGGCCCTATACCGGCAAGATCAATAATATGTATTATGGCGACCGCAAATTAAGAGGTGGAGACCGGTGGTTTGAAAAATACTATTTCGGCGATAGCAACAGTGTTGACCGCGACCGGGTGATCATGGGCAATGCACGTCCTAAATTCTATTATGCCATTACCAATGACTTCCGGTATAAGCAGTTCCGGATGACGTTTACGGTAAATGCCAGCGTAGGCGGTAAAATATACAACTCTTTTGCGCAGGGTATGAACGTTTATTCCACCAGCAATGGTATTGCTTTGCCCGCACTCATCTATGGCGCCTGGCGCAAACCAGGTGATGTAGCGATTTATCCAACTGGCAGGGATTTTAGTAAAACGGGCGGTGGCCGTACAGGCGACTATGCACTGGAAGATGGCTCCTTTGTTCGACTGGCTTATATACGGCTTACCTACAACCTCCATCCACAGGCCCTCTCCAAAATATTTGCAAGGCGCATGAGTGCATTTATATATGGTAGTAACCTGGTGACCTGGACTGACTACTCCTGGTTTGATCCTGAATTTTCCAGTGGCACGCTAACGCCCGGAAATGACAGCGGCCGTTACCCAAGGAGACGTGAACTGGGTGTAGGGCTCAATATTGGATTTTAACACATTGAAATGCTAAATCTATAGTATATGAAACTTACTTATCTGATCATGGTTTTGCTATTGACCGCTTGCCTGGGTGGGTGTAATAAGCTGCTGAATAAAAAACCGATCATGGACCTGCCAGCCGAAGATTTCTGGAAAAACAGGAGTGACCTCAAAGCAGGTATGGCCGGGGTTTATTCCGGTATTCAGCAGATGCTAAGTGTCAACTTCCTGATATGGGGTGATATCCGATCGGACAACCTGGAAGTGGGCGGCAATAATACTTATCGTTACCATGCAGTTAATGCATTAACCGCTACTATTCAGGGATCGGATTGGACGCCTGTTTACAATGCCATTGGCAATATCAACACGGCTCTTAAATACGTGACCACTATCCGGGATCGCGATCCCTCCATCAATGAACTGGAAGTACGTGATAACCTGGCGCAGCTGTATGCCTTGCGCGCTTATTGTTATTTTACCATTATCCGCCTATGGGGCGCAGCCCCCATCTGGACAGAACCCTATGAAGATATCAGGCAGTCGCCCAATAAGGCCAGGAGTTCGGTAGACAGTGTGATGAACCTGGTGATCCTGCCCGACCTCAACAAATCCATTACCTTATTTGACCCTACCAAAGTAAGGGTGGTATGGTATGTGAATGTAGGCATGGCCTATGCATTACTCACCGATGTATATATGTGGCGAAAAGAATTTGCCAAGGCATTGGAAGCATCCAATAACCTCATTGGCAAATATGACCTGCTGCCCAAGGACAGGTGGAAGGAGCTATTTATAGCGCCAGACCAAGACAATTCCAGCAAAGCTGAAAACATCTGGAGTATTCCCTGGGACTGGAACCTAAATGGTACCTCGGGACTATACAGCCAATTGACCAATGGCAGCAACCAGGTACTTTGTGGCATGGATGAAGACCTTTACAATCGCTGGGTAACGGATAGGTATACTGATATCCGGTTTTCATTGACCACCGATACCAATTCCACCAGCCGCCAGAAGAACCCCAAATTCATTCCTGTTGTACTTGATGCCAACAAGATGCAGATCTATCCCAAAAATGGCCAGCAAAATACCCACTACTGCATTTACCGGATGGCAGATATCCTTTTATTGAGGGCCGAAGCTTTTGCCCGCCTTAGCAGGTTCCAGGAAGCACAGGACATTATCAATGCCGTTAAAGTAAGAGCAGGCTTACGACCCATTATTTTGGGAGGCGGCGATGTGGAAGGTGCAGTTGACATCATTTTGATGGAAAGACAAAAAGAGCTCTTTTGTGAATCAAAACGGTGGTACGACCTGGTACGTAACGATCGGGTTACCGCTGTCATGAATCCCATCGTATTCAGGAGGTCATTGTTTGCTTTTAACTGGGGTACTGATCTGCGCAAGATCTTATGGCCCATTAACCGCACAGTATTGAACAGTAATTCCTTATTGGTAGCCAACCCTCCCTATACCGATTAGTATACTCTAAAAAAAGCGACATGAAACAATATAATAACACGCTATACTTATTGCTATTGATTACCCTCCTGGCTACAGCAGGCACCGGCTGCTACAAAGCACAGAAAAGCTGGGAACATCAGCCCGTTGTACTGGATCCAAATATGAATATGTCGGCCTGGGAGCTTTTAAAAAGCCGGGGAGTAGGCGGATACAGGGATACTCTTTTTGCGTTGATGATGCGGGGCATTGAATATGCCGGCATGGAAGAGGAATACAAAAAAGCAGGAAGGACCTTTATTTTCCTGCAGAATGCAGCTATAAGAGGTGGTGTAGATGCCTACTTCACCCAATTCCAGATAGATGATGTAGATCTGTTGGGTATACCCATTACAAGACCTGCCAGGGGATGGGAAGAATATCCCGTGGAACAGATCAAAAATTATTTCCTTGGTCTTATCATTGATGGGAAATACACCTACGAGAATGTGGGGTCCAATAATTTTTTTGTAAAAACCCTGCGTCCGGAAGGCACCGACCCTACCAATCCCAAGAGCGAGATGGGCATCCGCAACTACCCGGGGCCCTCCAGCAGTGATTTGCGCAATACCAAATTATGGCTCAATGCCTACCTCAATGCGCCACGTCCTATTGAAGTAGTAGCCGGAGGTTTTATTTGTACCAATGGCCCCGTGCATACCGTCACAAAAGCAATCTGGTAAATTAACTACCTGGTAAATAAAGATCGGGCGCCACACCATGGGCGCCCGATTTGTTTATACCTATAATCGCATCAATACTATTAATGGTGAAAACCGCCACCTTCTGCCTGGGTTAATGGTACGGATACCGGATGTTTCTCAAAATGTTCTACACAACGTTTGTAATCGTCGATCAGCATATCGGCCATATCCCGGCTGAATCCATGACGGATCAATACGCGTTGCACAACGATATCACTGGCCGAGCCGGTTAAGGGATAGGAAGCGATCTGCCAGCCGCGCGAACGGATCTTATCAGTTATATCATACAACGTAAATCCATGTTTGCCTTTCTTTTTTAAGGTCCAGCAGGCGCCGGGCAAACCGCCACGGCCATCATACAGTATATCAAAATGCCCCATTTTACCAATGGCGTCAGCAATGTAAGCCGCATGGTCCAGGCAAGCCTGTTGCAGCTTGGCATATCCTTCCCTTCCATGTCGCAGCAGGTTATAGTATTGGGCCACGATCTGTCCGCCCGGCCGGGAGAAATTTAAAGCAAAAGTGGGCATATCCCCGCCCAGGTAATTTACCCGGAAGATCAATTCTTCCGGCAGGTCATGTTTTTCGCGCCATACTACCCAACCTACTCCCAATGGACTGAGGCCATATTTATGCCCCGAACCGTTGATCGATTTCACACGGGGTATCCTGAAATCCCATTCCAGTTTAGGATCAATAAAGGGTGCAATAAACCCACCGCTGGCTGCATCTACATGGATTGGGATATCCCATCCCTTTTGTTTCTGTAACTTATCCAAGGCGTTAGCGATCGCCTTCACCGGTTCATAAGTAAGCGTAAAGGTGAGGCCAAAGGTGGGCACAACACCAATGGTATTCTCATCCACCAGTTCCAATACTTTTTCGGGCGACAGCTCAAGGCGTCCATGCTCCATCCCTACCTCGCGTAGCTCTACATCGAAATACCGGGCAAACTTGTGCCAGCAAACCTGCACAGCTCCACAGACCAGGTTGGGCTTATCAACCGGTTTTCCTTCTTTTAATCGTTTGAGCCGCCATTTCCATTTCAAGGCCAGCCCGCCCAACATAGCCGCCTCACTGCTACCGGTAGTGCTGCATCCAATCGTATCAGCACTGGCCGGTGAGTTCCATAGATCGGCCAGGATATGTACACAGCGGTTCTCGATCTCTGCTGTTTGCGGGTACTCGTCCTTATCGATCATGTTTTTGTCCAAACATTCATCCATCAGTTGATGTACATACTCGTCGAGCCAGGTCTGGCAAAAGGTGGCCAGGTTCATTCGGGAATTGCCATCCAGCATTAACTCATCATGCACCAGGTGGTAAATGGTTCGCATATCCTGTGCATGGTCGGGCATTTTGTATTTGGGAATGCTGTGCGTAGAACTATCCATTGCATACATTCCTAATACCGACCGGGCAGCATCTTTCTTCTTTGTGTAAAGTGACATGGGCAAAAGTTTTATGAATAGAATATTTAACCGGCAACCAACAGGCAGGGGTAACGTCATTCAGCCGACGTAGCTGACACTGTTAAATGCAGTGCCTAAACTAATGGAGGAGTAAAGAGGTTGGCAGGTGTTCGTTTGAAATATGAGCCGTATGCAGATGGTAAATGAAAGGTACTGAAAGACATGCTATATAAAAAGTATTTTTTATTTGCCTAATATTTTAAATATTATAATTCAATGAATTTACTATCCCAAAAAGCCTTACCTTAATCAAATATTCCCCCGGCGCCCTCCAACCGAGGAAACACTCCCCCTGATTTTTCGGATCAACTCCTACCGGCTCCCCCCAATCACCGATGCCATCGATCTAATTACAGTCTTATGCAAAGAAAAAATACAGGTGGTGGAAAAAAGTACTTGTGCTTCATGGGGCTCTCGCTCCTTATTACCTTAGCATTACCCGCGCAGGAGAAGAAAGCTGACCAGGAAAAAGGAAAAGGGATCACCCGCAATGATATTGAAAGCGGCACCTATGAAGGATTGGTATTTACAGATGTAAAAGGCGTTCGTCTCCGCTTCAATGGTTTTGTACAGGCCGATGGCATCTTTGATCTGTACGATATGAGTAATAAATATGGGTTTCAGCCATCCAGTATAACAGTGCCAGCCTTACATGACGCCAATACCAATTTTAGCATTCGTCAGTCACGCTTTTCATTTACTGCCCTGGGACCTACCGACAGTCGGGGACGTTCTTTAAAAGGCATACTGGAGTTTGATCTATGGGGTAATAACAACGGCAATCCCCGTTTGCGCCACGCCTACATACAGCATGGAAAATGGATATTGGGACAAACCTGGAGTAATTTTATGGATGCCAATATCTGGCCCAATATAGTTGACTTCTGGGGGCCTAATGGCAGTATACTGGTACGGCAACCCCAAGCCCGGTTTACCCAATCTTTCTCTAAACAATACCTCCTTTCCTTTGCAATAGAGCAACCCAATGGAGATCTGACCATCCCTGCCACCTGGCAAAAAAGAACCGTTCTGCCCGACCTTACTGCAGGTTTCCAAAAGAACTTTGGCCGCGACAGTGCCAGTCACGTACGCATGGGCTTCGTACTGCATCCCCTGGATTATAAGAATGATGTTGGCGATAAAAATACCACCCTGGGTTATGCAGGGAATATCTCGGGCAGCATTAATCTCGGAGGCAGGGACGATGTCAGGTTCCAATCAGCTTTTGGTACCGGCTATTCCCGGTTTAGTGAAGGCATTGCCGGTCAGGGTTATGACGCGTATGCCAAAGGGGCGAAACTGGAAGCTGTAGATATGTTTTCCTATTGGCTATTTTACGACCGGTACTGGAATGAAAAATGGGGAACCGCCATTGGCTGGAGCGCTGTTCGGTTGTACGATACGGAAGCTATTGGCCCATCGGCCTTGAAGTATGCTACTTATGCAGCACTGAGCAATAGCTACTATTTTACCAATTACTTCAAAGTGGCACTGGAACTATTGTATGGTCAAAGAAAAAATGTGAATGGGGAATCCGCCAATAACGTGCGGGTACAATTCACTTCTTTTTTCCGGTTTTGAGCCGCTAGGCATTAATGGCTTTGATAACGTATTTGATAAAATCTTCCACCCCGCCAAAAACGATCTGTCCGCCAATACACAATAAAATAAAAGAAAATATCTTCATGATCACCTTCCGCATTTGCAGGGAAAGACGCCCCATTACATAATCGGTAGAGCCATAGCAGAGGTAAATGGTAAAGGCTATGAGGAGGATGGAAGTAATGGCCCCGGCATACTGCAACATGCTGTGGGTACTATTACCCCGGTGTACCAGCGATTCGGCACTAATGGTAAGCGCCACCGAAATAGTGCCTGGCCCTACCGTAAAAGGGAAAGTGAAGGGATAGAACAATTTGCTTTTGTAGGCTTCAAACCCGCGGATGCTGTTGGCCAGCTTTACTTTATCATCACTGTCGTTGGTATCGTCATCTTTTTGCAGGGAACGCCATCCCATGGCCAGTATCACCATGCCGCCACATATTTTTACAATGGGCACTGTGATACCAAATAATTTCAGGATATAAATGCCCGCCATCAAAATTACGATCAGCATGACGGCCGCATTGATGGCTATCTTTTTGGCCAGCCGCCTGCGTTCTTTGCCATCCGCACCCGGGGTAATATTATAGAACAAGACTCCCGACCCTATGGGATTCATGACATGAAATAGGGCGACATAGGTCAATGGAATAATACTTACAAAATACTCCAGCTGTGCAATATAGTTTCCCGGCATACCCCAAACCTAGGAAAAATGGACTATCCCGCCAGCAATTGGTGTAGAAATATCCAGCCGGATCGGCCATTTGCTTATACAACATCCGCCCTGGGCCAACCACCATTACACAATGTCAGGCAGCATCCTCTGGTCTGCAACCTAACCCTGAAAGTTTATGCTTACCTGCCTATTTATTCAATGTATAACCGCATCATCAAATATAAGCTTATCATAAAGTATATCGCAATTGTCAAATGCAATCGTTTTCATAATAACCATTCTTAATACAACGCATAAGCCACCACGTAAAAAACAAACGCTAATGTGCATGTGGATAATTATAATTTCGTACGTTTGTTTTATTGTACTATTTTAGTTTTGCTATTCCACGAACACCCAAACTAACATTGCATGAACCCTATCCACCTGAACTTGCTGCCGAAGCAACAGGTTCGTACACCTCGACTACTCAACAGCACTAAGAACAATCACTCCCCAGGACAGTCAGGCTAACAAAGCGCATTATTATATTTTTACTAATTGCGCCAAGAAATAAGTACTGCAATTTAAACGTGCAGCATTGCTGTGTGCTGCGTCTCCCACGATTTAACCTGCATATACCCGATCAACATGTTGTAGCTGCCTGTCAGGCAGGTATAGCTTGCCCTATGCATTAAATACCCATCCTACCCTCATGGCAAACTGAATGTGTTTCAGTGGCATGGCGATGCTATGCCCAAACCATAACCAAACCTGTCTTATGCTTAGTCATTTCCGGCCTTCCATTTTGCAGTCCTCCATTTTTAAGATAGTTGCCATACTGCTACTTATCTTATTTAATAATAGCCAGAGCATGGCCCAGGCTACCTACCAGGTTGAAATCAGACTGGTGGGTTATGGGAATAATTACTTTGAGAATAATAGCCGGGGGGGACGTATGCAGATACTCCGGGAAGACGGTTTTGAAAACTGGGTTGGTATTACCAATTCAATTTGCGTCAATACAGGTCAGGGAAGCATTACGGGTATCAACCAATATTTGACTTCCTTCAATAAACCTGCAGACTCTTATCCTCAAATCAGGATAAAGCTGAAAACGCACCATGAACGTTTGGCTGGCAGCGACGACTGTACGCCTCAGTATTGGCCCGGCCAGGAGGGGGATTTGTGGGGAAGAGAAGAGGAGTACAATATCAATCTATCCTCCATTGCTCCAGGTATCCCCACCACCCTCGCAAGAATGGAAAATATTTACAACATTACTCGCAACAATCAACCCTTTAATATTACTGCATGGATTCAGCTACAGGTAAAGTATGTTCTTTTACCTCCTACGATACCTATATTAAAGAATGCCGATTCATTGGGCGTAAATATTTGCCCCAACCAGTTACTCACCTTAAAAACAAAAACCAATAATTTCCATTCTTCGGTATCACTCAAGTGGGAATACATGATTTCGTCCAGTCTTGAAATGATCCCTAATCCAGAGTATTGCCCAGAATATAGCACCCCATACGGATGTGGTTATTGGTACCAGGAACCGATAGACCCCGGCAATGGTGGGGGATTTCCTCCTGTCATTGACCCGGTTTGGATTCAAATGTACTGCTGTGATCTTCCGCCTTATATACCAAAAGGTACCTGGCGTACCCTGACCAATACACTACCTGTCAATTCTCCCCGTGCAGATTCAATTGTATTTAATCCGTTGGCAGATATTTTTGCCAATAACCTACTTCGCAATCAAACCGTTTACTTCCGCGTAAAAGTGCTGGCGGGGTCAAACCAAACAACCTGGTCCCCTGTCATGTCACTGCAATTCGCTGCTCCGCCACCAAACCTGCCTGAAGTGGCGCAAACAACCCCTTCCTGTATCCGCAGTGCAACGGGCACCATTTCAATGTCCAATATTGCAGGTGTGGGCCGGTACAATTACGTACTCAATACCGGTTACAATAATGTATTAACCCATTGCGATCCTGCCGTACAAAATTGTGTGGGTTTTAGTGTAGCGTCAGGTTCTCTCAATGGCAGCACACTTAATCTCATCAACCTGCCTGCCGGCGAATACACCCTCATGCTGAGCAATCCAGGCGACTCCGTAGGAAACTGTATGACCTATCAAAACATTAAAATAGATTCGATTCCCGAACTAAAGCTGAAAATAGATACCTTCAGCCGCACCGTCAGCTGTTTTGGAACGCAGGATGGATATATAAACCTTTCCAGCACAGGTGGCAAGCGGACAGCCCTTACCTATACAGTTAAAAATACCCTAACCAACGTTCCGCTCACAAATAGTACCGGACAATTCAGTAACCTGGCTTCGGGCAATTACCTCGTTTCGGTAACCGATCCTTGCAGCCAAACATCTCAGGAATTGATCGTAATCGGTGAGCCCACCCGTGTTAGCGCATCACCGGTTATCAATCAGCCTACCTGTAATGCCCCGCACAATGGAAGCCTGTCCGTAACAGCCCGCCTGGGAGGAGGACTGTACAATTATTTGCTTACAAAAAACAGTGATACCGTTCGATCAACTACCTGGTCCAGCGATACCCTTTGGGACGTACGCAACCTGACGCCCGGCACCTATCAACTGTACGTAAAGAATGCAGAACGCACCAATTGTCCGGCTTACGATACCACTTTCATCATCAACAATCCAACGCCCCTCAGCCTGTCGCTCGTGGCTAATACCCCGGTTACCTGTTACGGAGCCGCCAATGGCGAACTTTCGTTCCAGGCTCAGGGGGGACAAACAGCTTACCTGTATTACCTCGTAGACACCACTACCAAACAAATCATTTCCACTTCTATAGATGGCCAGTTCCATTTTGTACCGGCTGGTGTTTATCGGGTCACTGTTAAAAACATAGACCTTACCTGTACCGATAGTATAAGCTATTCCACTCCCATAGTCGTTACACAACCCAATGAAGTTCAAATGATCTTCAATATCCAACACATTACCTGCAAAGGCAATAATAATGGAGCCATTACTTTATCTGGTATATCCGGAGGATCAGGCGCCTTACAATACACCTGGCAACAAAAACTGAATGGCTCCTGGTTTGATTATACCGCCAATGGGCAAGGAACGGGTAATGCACTTACCAACCTGTATGCCGGTACATTCCGTTTGAAAGTAACCAGTGCACAACAGTGTGAAAAGTATTCCAGCGAACTGATCGTCCAGGAACCGGCCTATGACCTGATCCTTTCCAGTGTCACCTGGTCCGACATCAAATGCATCAACCAACCCACCAGTATTGTGCCTGTGGCAGCAGGAGGTTATGGCGCCTACACCTATTACTTTACACCTTCGGGTGGATCGCCCACCTTGTACAATCCCCTTACTTATACGTTTGGGGCAGGCACCTATACCGTGAAGGTCAGGGATTCGCTGGGCTGTGAAGTAACCCATCCCGACCCGATCACCATCACCACTCCCACAGTAGCTTTGGCATTTACATCTACCCTTTCCGTTTACAATGGCTTTAATATTTCCTGTTCCGGCAACCTAAACGGCAGGATCACCGTCACTGCCACCGGCGGCAATGGAGGCAATTATACCGGATATCAATATGCCCTGGGTAATATCAACGGCCCCTATCAGAATAGCAATATTTTTGATAGCCTGGGAGCGGGCGCCAAAACAATCTACGTGAAGGATGGCAGGGGTTGTATTGTGTCACAAACCGTAACCCTCACCCAGCCTACCTCCATCATCAACGCTACTACTACTTATACAAATCCTGTTTGTATATACGATAGTACAGGCACCATCACCATCTCGGCATCCGGAGGTGTACTACCCTACCAATACAAAATAGTAAAAACCGGCTCGCCAGGTGCGGTGTGGGAAAATTGGCAATCAGCCAATACCTACAGCAATCTACCGGCTGGCCAATACACCATTACTATAAAAGATATGAATGGCTGTACCCGTGTTACAACAAGAATTCTCAGTGCCAAAAGTGCAGGCCCACCCCTCCTGGTTACCAAACAACATATCAGTTGCTTTAATGGCAATACGGGTTCAATTAATGTGACCGTTAATCCTGACGTTGCGCTCCTTAAATTTCCACCATTCACCTATAGCTGGACAGGTACCACCGGTACCAACCCTGCCGTATCTTCCCTTACAGCTGGCGCTTATACCATTCGCGTAACAGATGCATTTGGATGCAAAAAGGATTCCACCATCGAACTCACACAGCCTGCCAGGATACAAACTACTCTCAACTCACGTCCTATTTGTACGGGATCGGCCGATGGAAAACTCACCTTTATAGTGAGTGGAGGCACCTCCCCTTATACTTATTCCATCAATAGTGGAGGCACCTATCAACCATCCAATGAGTTCAGCAATCTTACCGCAGGTTCGTACCCCATAAAAATAAAAGATGCCAACAATTGTGTAGATTCTGCAACTGCTGCTGTAGTAACCAGGAACCTGGGAAATACTTATGTCAACTTTATGGTATCCAGCAAGCAGAATGCTTTCGACACTGTGGTGGTGAAAGAAGTATGCAGTCCCAAACCCGATTCGGTGAAGTGGGTATATGATACAGCTGCCTACGTGATTGATCAAAACCAATATTCACCGCGCATTAGGTTCAACAAATCAGGCTCCTTTAAAATTAGAATGACCCCATACTTTGGCGGTTGCGACCTGCCCATGGAGAAAACTGTGAGCATCAAACCATTTGATACCACCGTCGTATTCAACAATCCCAATATTGTGGGGATCGATACCGTATTGATCATGCCCAACCCCAATACCGGCGCATTTTCCGTACAGGTAAAGTTGCTCCGGCAGCAAAAACTGGATATCTATATCAGGAGTATCACCGGCAGCCTGCTCTACTACCGTCATTGGAACAGCGTGAAAGAAGTAATGGAAACCATCAACCTGAATAACAACGGGCCAATACCCAATGGCATTTATTTTCTCAAAGTGCTCACAGATAACGATGCCCGCGACAAACTGATCATTAAACAATAATTAAACCCGGTAACAAACAAAACTGATTCATACACCCTTCATGATAAAAAGGCCCCTCATATTGTTGTTCCTGTTTTGTGCCGCCATTACTATACAGGCGCAAGACCTCGATGCCGTGGAAAGCAAGGTGCGGGCCTTTAGTTTTAAAAAGGGTATCCGGATGAGTGGTTCACTCAACCTCAATGCCATCAGCTATTCCGCGAATGGTACAACGGGCAGGCGCGATCCTTTTAACTGGTATGCCAACAGCAATCTCAACATCAACCTGTTTGGCCTCGACGTACCCTTTAGTTTTTCTTATACCAATGCCAGACTGGGGTATACACAACCTTTTAACCGTATCCGGTTCTCGCCCAAATACAAATGGATCAAAACCCATGTTGGTACCAGCAATATGACCTTTTCCAGCTATACCCTGGCAGGCCATCAGTTCAAAGGTTTTGGCCTTGAGCTTACACCCCGCAAATGGCGCTTCATGGCCATGTATGGTAAATTGAAGGAACCCGTTCCCTATACTGATATCCGCAACCCGGCCAGCAATACCAATGCCTCCTTTAAGCGCATTGGTTATGGTTTCAAGGCAGGTTATGAATCAAACGGACAGGCAATAGAAGCTATCTTTTTCAAGGCTAAAGATGACCCCAATTCCATTCCTTTTATTCCTTCTGGTGGATTGGTAACACCCAAAGAAAACGTAGTAGTAGGAATAAGCGGAAAAAAGAAGATCGGCAGAAGGCTGTTTGTAGATATGGAATATGCGATCTCCGGGCTTACCGGTGACCTGCGTTCCGATACAGCCAAAAAAGTGACCACCAACCACAGCTTACTCGCCCGGTATATCAAAGCACGCAATACCACCCGGTTTTACGACGCGGCCAACGTGGGAATAGGGTACACCGGAAACAATTATGCCATTCAACTCAAATATGAAAGAGTAGCGCCCGAATACCAAACCCTGGGCGCCTATTATTTCAATAGCGACCTGGAAAACTATACCATCATGCCCAGCTTTCGCCTTTTCAAAGGGAAAGTGAATTTTTCCGGCAACCTGGGTGTGCAAAAGGACAATCTCGACAAACAAAAAACCTCTACCACCAAACGGTTTGTAGGCAATATGAATGTCAACCTGATCCTGAATGAAAAGTGGAACCTTGCAGGTACTTATTCCAACTTCTCCACTTACACCAATGTTCGGCCACAAGCCGATCCTTACTATCAAAATACTTTTGACACGCTCAACTTTTACCAGGTAAACCAAACCTTCAACGGAATGGCCGGGTACAATTTTGGCAATCGCCGGTTCCGCCATGGCATTATGCTCAACGCATCCTTCCAGCGCGCCAATGACCAGGGTACTGAAACCGGTAAACAGAACCTGTCTGACTTTTATTCCGGTAACCTTTCCTGGTCCCTCTCCATTACGGAGAAGCAAATCAACCTGGTGTCCGGATTCAACTATAATAAGAACACTGCCGCAGGCGCCAATACAGTATTCATGGGACCTACATTCAGTCTCACCAACGACCTGTTTAAAAAACTGGTCAAAAGCTCTGCAGCCATTGCTTACAACAAATCATTAACCAATGGCCTGGTGAATAATGACCTCTTAAACCTCCGGTGGAGCCTTACTTATTCGCCCCAGAAAAAAGAATCCGTGGGAAGGAAAACTGCCCCGATGACCAGGGCGACTACGCTATCAGGGCCAGAGACCACTAAGGACAAATCGACACAGAAAGAAAAAATGAAGCTCATAACAGGACATAGCGCTTCATTCAGCATCAATTATACAGCACGTTTCAGGAACAGTGTACAGAAGAACAGCCTACGTGAAATGACCGTCACCCTGGGATATGTATTCAGTTTTAGATAACATCAACAGGCATCAGGCGTAAGCCGACCTAAACCTTAACCCATTGCTTATGTACAGGCATGTAATCCGGTTCGTTTCTTTTGTTGCCGGGAACATTTTATCGAGAAAACAAATCCTGGCTACCCTGGCCTTGTTATTGTGTTTGTTCACCTCCCAGGCACAAACCATCTTTCCGGTACAATCTACTACCAGGATACTTCCGCCTTATTCAGTATACCTGGCCGATTATGCTGTCAATGGCAATGACAAGCTGCAATGCATATTGGTTAACCGCGATGCCACCCAAACCACCTACCAGGTTCGTCTCCGGCTTACGGTAAAACTGAATGGCCGGGTGATCATGCAAACCAGTCCAGGCTATAATCCACCAGCCATCACCTTATCACCCAATATAGCCCAGGTATTTGCAGGCGCTACCCTGGAGCCCTACCTCAAATCCGAAAACCTCGATTTCATTGGCTATAGCCAGGAACTGTATGAGCAAAATCGTGCCTTACCCGAAGGGTTTTATGAAATAGGTTTCGCAGCATTCGATTACCTGCGCCAGGATGTGCAGGTAAGCAATGATGGCTGGGGATTTTACTTCCTGGCAAAAAATGAACCGCCCCTGATCAACCTTCCTGCCTGCGGCACAAAACTACCAGTACAATATTCCACTCCCATCCGGTTCACCTGGCTGCCCCGCAATACAGCTTCCCTCAATTCGGTCAATTCAACCATTTATCGTTTTTTCCTGTATGAGGTAAATCCGAAAGGCGCCAACCCCAACGATATTGTCAATAGTCTGCCCCCCATATACGTTGACAGTACGCCGTTGAATCAAACATTTTTTGACCTGATCCCTACGACCAACTTATTTCGGGACAGCTTTCAATATGCCTGGCGTGTACAGGCTGCGGACATCAATGGCGCCGACCTCTTTCGCAACAATGGCTTCAGCGAAGTATGTACATTTACCTGGGGCGGTCCGGGCGCTAATCCGGCCGGCAGTCTCGATCCTGTTCTGAACCTGAATGCCCTGGGTGAGACTGAACGCAAAGGAAGAATGTGGTGGACAAAAGACCTGGTCAAATTTGATGGCTACAAGGTTTATTACAAAAAAAGTGGTAGCGGCTATAGCTGGTTTACTTCAGAAACAGATAAGGATACCCTCCGTGTATTGGATCTGGAGCCCGATACCGAATATGAATGCCGTATACAGGGGCAAAAGAATGGTAGCTATGGTATCTATTCGGATGTAAAATATTTCCGGACGAAGAAGATCGTTCCTGTAGAATGCAGTAACCGCACCGATGTGCCTCCCGTGTCCAATGGCAGGCCCCTACTCAACCTATTGAGGGGCTCTACCATTACTTACCGCGATTTCAATATACTGGTTACTGACAGTATTGTGTCGAAAGGCAACGGCATGTTTGCTGGTAAGGGGGCAGTCAGTGTAGGTCCCCCGCTGGGGCTTTTATTCGAGGTAAGATTTGAGAACATTTTTATAGATGATGCCGGCATGGTATCTCAAGGGGAGATCCATTTTGTTAGCAGGGACCTGCAAGCATGGTGGAAAGAGAAAAGGGACGAGCAGGAAGGTGGAAATAATGTGGGCGAGGTCATCTCTGGAAATGCCACTGCCAACTACACTACCAATTACGACATCACATCGCCCAATAATATTATGCCGGTTCTGCCAATTATCAATGGCAGTACCAATATCATCATCATTCGACCTGATAATACCAGAGACACTCTCCGGAATATTTCCTTACCCTATACCATCCAGGATAAAGATGGAGATGTATACAGCATCGATAAAAATGGCCAGGTAACCAGTGCGGGCAAAGTGGGTGCTATGCCTGGACTCAATGCCGCAACACTCAATAAGCTATCCCAGCAAAAAGCCAAAGTAACGTTTAAACAACATCCGGCTCAATTATACGGATTCGATGGCTGGCAAAGCAATATTGTTGGCAAAAACCTAATAGAGAAAGAATATGAGCGGATCGTAGACAGTGCCACCAACACACCTTATTATGTAGCCAATAAGTCGATAGGAGCAAGCAAAACAGACAAGGTAATCGCGAAAATAGAAATTTTCGACACCCAGTTATTTACAGCCGACAGTGTACGATTTGTAACAGGAAAAGGGACCTTATTTAATGCTGCCAAAACCTCCGTCGCTGGAGAATATGAGGTAAACCTCATTGGTGGCCCAGGCAATGACGCCCAGGAATTATTTGCCATTCACCCCACAGGTTCCGGTCAGTATGCCACCTTAGGTAAACTCAAGCTCGTTTCCTATTACACCCTGGTAAAACAAATAGTACTGGTCCCTGTAACAGATAACATCACTGACATTACACCTGTCCAACAATCAGTAAATGACTGGTTTAAAACTGCCAACGTTCAGGTGTCGATCCAGCAGGACAAGCCATTTACCTACACGGGTTGGGATAAAAACAAGGACAGTGCACTGGATGTTTCGGGAAGTGGATTGTTCAGCCAGTATACCTCCGAAATGAGGTCATTGAATGCAGCTTATAAAGCACAACGGTATACCGATAAGAATAAACTGTACCTCTTTGTTGTAAAGAAGTCTGCCGGCGTCCAGGGTATAGAAGGCGACATGCCAAGAGGTAGTCAATTTGGGTACCTCTTTAGCGGAGCATTGGGCACCGACAAAAAGAAGATTGCCAAAACCATTGCACACGAATTGGGCCATGGCGCATTTAACCTGAAACATACTTTTGATGAAGCCATCGGATTACCGTTGAAAAGTAGCCAAAACGTAATGGATTATACCAGCAACTACACCACTCCATTCTCTTTGTACAAGTTTCAGTGGGACCAGATGCATGATCCAGGCACGGTTGATCCCATATTCGAAGCAGATGCAGATGGACAGGCTGTAAACATAGGTATCTCCTACTTGTCGGAATTTAAGAATCCGATAGATGGCAATTATACCTTCATCACACCATCAGGAAAGTATATTACCTTACCCAAAACCACGAAAGACGTTACCTTCTCAACACTTGACAGGCTGGCTGAATTAAGCAACAACAGGCCATCCGAGGAATTGGTGCCCCTTGGATCACTTATAAGTTTCACAGATGATCAGAATGTTCACTATAATTTATATGTAGAAGGAACAACCTTTAAAGGTTATATCAGAGCAGGAACAAAAAACACGTTCTACAGAGATACCATTTCAGCCGACTATCAGGAGCGCCCCGGCAGCGGCATCGCTTTATTCATTGGTGTCAAAGCCAACAAGTTTGTAGGATACATTTCAAGATTTCCAAGCATTGCTGCCACCCCGGCATTGGATGCGACTATGCAAGGAGCAGGACCGCTTCTTAAGGACCTGGCTGTCATTCCCCTGGGAATAGCCGACATGGACTTGCCCATTGCGCAAATACTAAATAGTAAAAAAGCGCATTCTGTCTTAAAGGAACAAGACAATATATCCGTCCTGTTCAGCAATGGGGATATCGTTTTCAACTATGCTGATGGCAACAAGACATTAACAGAGTTCATGTTGCAGGCGCTTGTTGAGAGCAGTAAACTAAAAGACTACCTGGGCTTTTTCAATTTTGCCAACCTGAAACGCAATGAAGTACAGGCATTTGCAACCTGCCTGGAGTCTCAGCTTAGGTATGACCTTACTCAATTAGCGGCCAGGGTAAGAAATGCGATCAATACCGCGGCTTATGGTGAATCAGGAAGACTCAATCAGGGTCCTGCCATGTTCAAAGACATTAAGGCCAGAACGCTGGAAGAACTCATGTTCCTGGCCAATACCAATCTCACAATAGCCACCCTCCTGCGCCAGGCCGCAATTGCACAAAAACCAGCAGACACCTTACATGCCATTATTAAGAACAATTATGTACCCTGCGCTTTTGGTGCCATTGACTACAATACCAGATTGTACATCCTGAATAAGTTCCTGAGCCTGGATTTCGACAACGACCGCTGGTATACTAATCCCCAAACAAACCCATTTGCCGATGATGGCAGTTTCATCCTCAAGCCCCTTATCGAGTCTACCCCAGTATATGACCAGGTAAAGCTGTTAAAAGAGGGCTTTATGAATAACAATTACTTCTGGCTCAGAAGGCTCTGGTCGGATGCGAATGCAGAATTAAACGGCGTTGCTTATATACATGTTGCAGAACTATTGAACATTGTCACCGGTTGGGTAAAAAAACATTACAAAGATCTTTCTATTTCCTCTGCTCAATACACGGGCATGCTGAACGATGTGGAGGGGCCGGTTTTTTATAAGTATTCTGCAGGATCTGTCAATTATTACCTGGGCTTAAGGAACAATGAAGAATTTAATGTTACTCCTTCTTATATCGTAGGCCTTTATCAATACGGAACCCCTTCAGATATCACATTCCAAAGCGATGGAAAGATCAGGTTCAAACAGAATTATTATCGCTATAATACCAACAGCTATTTTTATGACCTAAAGACAAGTACGCCGAACAGGCAAACCTGGGTAACCTATGACGAGATAATGGACCCATTTGAGTTAATGAACATTACGATCGCCGACAACTATGCAGAACTAGGTTTTAACAGGGGCGATCAGTTCCTGATACCAGCGTACCTGGCAATGCTCTATGCCAAAAACATAGAGAAAAAGATCGTTGAGCGACGCCTCGAATTCGTTTCCGATCTCTTTACTATCGCCAGTGCAATACTTGCTGCTCCTGAAACTGGTGGACTTTCATTCGCAAGCATAAGCCTGTTCTTCTCCCGGGTAGAGGCAATTGCCACCCCATTTTTTATGCGAATCAAGGCTGAAAAAGCCACGCTAACCACCCAACAACTGGAAAGCAATCGAGGGTTTTATGAAGGCTGGGATGATTTCATGGAAGCAGTAAGCGATGCAGGATTAGGAGCAGACTATATTGACGATGCTATTAAAAAGGCAACCAAATTCCATCTGGCCGCCAATGCCTGGAACAAATTCAACGATTACTGCAAAAAGAATATTACCAGTATCCCTGGTCAGATTAAAATCGCCTGGAATACCTTCCGTGCCAATAAGTTCTTCACTACCATATCCAAAGAAAAGGTACGGGAACTGTTGCCCAATGAATTTATGAGTGTCTTAAAAGATTTTGGAAAATCAGAAGACGAAATCCTGGAATACTTTAAGGTTTACCATAACGATAGGTCAAAGGCAATGTTCTTTAATGATATTGACAATTTAATTACAACTAATAATTTGTCTAATCTCACAAAAGACGAAGCATTTGCCTTGTGGGGTTACACGACGAATTTCTTCTACTATGACCTGAACAATTTCCTTAGAACATCAGAAAACTTAGCAAGAACTACTTCCATTTCAAGGCTTCTCAATAACGCACTCAACAAATTACCCTATTATACAGGAGAGTATGTTTACAGGGGCATTGCCATTGAACCAGATAAACTGGATGAATTCCTTAACACTTACGCAAGCGGAAAGATCCATCCGTGGAAAAACTTCACCTCTTGCGGGGGGTCAATAGGAGCTTCTTATGCTGAAAGAGATCACATTAATATAATTTTCAAGATCAAACATTTGAATGCCAAAGACATTTCAAACTTTTCAGATGGGATAAAATACGGTAATCCGCCTATGCCCAAACCGGAGATCCTGATAAAAAGCGGTAGCATTATGCGGGTAGTTAGTACCCCCACTTTTGATGTTGCCCTGGGAAAATGGGTGATTCAAATTCAACAAGTACAATAAAAATTAGTTACTCCTACACCAAATAACTGCCTGATGAAAAAGACCTTATCCTCCTACCTTGCCAACCTATTATGGCCGATGCTGTTCCTGATCCTGTGTTGCAGCAAGGCCTTGGCTGGCAATGGAAGTTCCGATAAGCCCGGCAACCCCGATCCCGGCGACCTGGCTGCTTACGTCAAACAAAAAGTAGATTTTGTAATTAAAAACAATTTGCTGGTTTCCCAACTGGACCCCAGTGAACTCATGACCCTGCCTGTTGGCATCGTCACACAAGTTAAAGGTGGCAAGTCTGTTGTCCTTGCTATAGATAGTGCACGCATCACCCCCCAGGGAGGCTTTTTTAGCGCCTATGCAGCCATCAAATTACCCAATACCGCCGACGATGACTACCTGGCTTTTGCTGCTAAAAATGTAAAGTTTAAACCCAATGGGGGCATTGATTTTTCTAATGCCAAGCTGGTGTTGGTGTCAAACAGAACCATCCGCATTAACGAAAAGTTGAAATTGTATTTACCAGGCGATGGCAGAAATGCAATAGAATGGGATTGTAACGGTTTTAAAAGCATTAGCCTTGCCGGTCAATTGATCTTCGATCCCAGTTTGATCAAACCCGACCCCGAGCTCGTTCCCAATGAGACTGAAGTAAAAGTAGACTTCCTCGTGTCTGGTAAAACTGGTTTTAATTTCCTCCTCGAGGTACCAACCATGACACCCTTCGTTATTCCAGGCCTCAAGGACTTCGGATTTACCGTAAATGGTATCGCGGTAGACTTGAGCGACCTGGAAAACCCTACCGACTTTCAATACCCCGTCGATTACCCTTCCTACTATGGTGGTGATGGCAACCTATGGCGTGGATTTTACTTAAGGGAACTACAAATCAGGCTACCCAAGGGGCTCACCAGCGACAGTGGGCGGATCAGTATTGCCGCCAGGAATGTGGTGATTGATGACATGGGGGTTTCAGGAACGGCAAGTGCCTCGCATTTGTTACCCATTGGCAAGGGGTCACTCGAGGGTTGGCCCTTTTCAATTGACACCATCGGCATTCAAATTTTACAAAACAGGCCAGTAGGAGGCATCATGGGCGGCTCACTCAACATACCTTTCCTCAAAGCTGATTCGCTGAGCTATACTGCCCAACTGGAACAGCGCAATGGCAGCACCGTTTTCAATTTCCTTGTTCAAACCGATAAGGATCGTGAATATGATATGGCTTGGGGTGGAAAACTCAGGCTCCTCGCAGGATCAAACGTATCCGTAGAAAAAATTAATAACAGATACACTGGCAGGGCCGTCCTTCATGGTTCGCTCACTGTGGCCCAGCCCATCTTCAAGATCAATCAACTAAAATTCCAGAACCTCGACCTCTGTACCTGCAGCCCCTACCTATTGGGAGGTACATTTGCACTAACCAATACAACTACAGATACCAGTACCCAAAAACCCAGCCTGGCTAAATTCCCCATCTCCTTCAACAATATCTATGTCTCTGTCAACAATGGTACAGCCAGGCTTACTACCGATATTTCGCTGAACCTGATGAATTCAGAGTCTAAAGGATTTAGTGCTCAAACCTCTGTAGCAATAAAAGCCAAAGTAGAAACCACCTCTACATTCATCAATGGAGAAGAATACAAGAAACATAAATGGCGCTATGATGACCTAGAATTCAATGCCATTACCCTGAAAGCCAAAACAGGCGCATTAGACCTGGATGGTTCCCTTACTATTTTTAACAACGATACCATTTACGGTGATGGCTTCCGGGGAAATATCAGGCTCAAATTCCCTCCATTGCAAGATTATGCACACGCCAATGTATATTTTGGAAGCAAAGACCATACTGAAGGTAATTTCCGGTATTGGCAAGCCAATTTGTATGTACCCAACCTCGATCTCCCAATAGTCCCTCCCATCGTTAGCCTTACCGGTATCCTGGGCGGCCTTTCCTATCACATGAAACGCCAACAGGGTAATACCAACGCCACTTTCAATACCCTGTCAGGAAGCTCCCTCCCTCCTACCACTGATACCAGCGGTCTCAAAGGTATAAGGGCAACACCCGAATTTGATTATAGACCTGATCCCAATATAGGGCTGGGTATTTTATTGGGCGCTACCATGAAGGTAAAAGATGAAAAAGTGCTGAAGGCCGATGCTACCCTCGAAGTACTTTTCAACACCCACGGAGGCATTAACCAGATCGCTTTTAAAGGAGCAGCCTACCTCTTCTCCACCCAACCAGGCCAAATAAGAAATTTCTCTAGCGCAAATGACGTTGCTACCGGGAGCAGTGCTCCGGTTAGGGCCTTTATAGATGTCTTGTACGACAATCCCAATAAGGTATTCCATGCTAGTATTGACACGTACATCAATGTTGGCGGCTTTTTAACTGGTGCAAGTGGTAGAGGTAACGGGCATGTAGGTCAGGCTGTAGTCCATGTTGACCCACGCGATTGGTATATCTATATCGGCAGGCCCTCACAAATGATGGGGCTCTCAATTTTAGGGTTGGCAACCGTCCGCTCCTATTTTATGCTGGGCACCAAAATAGAGTCCATGCCAGCCCCACCCTCACAAATAGCAAGCATCCTGGGTGGTAGTTGGTCTGCACCCAATTATCCGCCCGGCCTGTTTACCTCCGGCAATGGGTTTGGATTTGGCGCCCATTTTGCAACGGCCAAAGAGTTTACCATGGGGCCATTTTATGCCGGATTTGATATCGGAGCAGGAGCCGACATCATGATCACTCAATTTAATGGAGAGGTAAGATGTGGCAATGATGTCTTTAGACCAGGTATTAATGGCTGGTATGCTGCCGGACAAGCCTATGCCTATTTACAAGGTGGTATTGGCATTAAGATCCGTAGAAGAAGGTTCAGCATTATTGATGTGGGGGCAGCCGTTATTTTACAGGCACGCCTCCCTAACCCCACCTTCTTAAAAGGAGCTGTTGGTGGCCGCTACCGCTTACTAGGTGGTCTCATCAGAGGCACGGTTCGTTTCTCATTCACTATTGGGCGCGATTGTGTACCCGTTAATGGCGGCAGCGAGATCGACAATATCCAGGTCATCGAAGCGATCAAACCAGATAATTCGGCAACGGGGGTAAGTGTATTTGTCAAACCCTCCGTGACTTTCAAAACGGCCTTGAATACCGAAATGCCCATCATGGACGACAATGGCAATATCAGGTATTATAAAGTTGTTCTCGACACCCAAAAAGACTTTAGCCTCGTTAAAGTGGCAACCGGCGATACTGCCTATGCTTCAAAAGAGTTCAACTCCTCCAACAATGTGTTAGTATACAATACCAATGTCATGTTGAGCGGCAATACAGACTATAAATTCAGGGTGAAAGTAAAATGGCTGGAAAAGATCGGTGGCAATTGGGTAAACCCCGATAACGGTGCCGAAGAGGCCGAGATCAAAGAATATATATTTAAAACCGGTGAAGCCCCCACCGCCGTTGCATTAGACAATATTGCTTATTCCTATCCTGTTTCCAGGCAGTACAATGTGTATAAAAACCAGGTCAACCAGGGGTATATACAATTGAAAACCGGACAGCCGACAGTATTTTCTGGCTATGCAGATCAGGGCCGTTGGGATTTCTATGCAAGATATGTTGGCGCCGATGGACAAAAGATCGACACGAATATTTCTTATGACAATGCCAATAATCGGGTTAATTTCTCCATTCCCAATTCGCTGGCCAATAATAAAGTATATAACCTGGTCATATTCAAAAGATTTGTATCCAATACACAAACGACCGACACCTCCGGTACCGGTAATCATGGCGGCGGAAGGGTCCCCCCACCACTGGTTATACCAGATGAAAACTTGTATGTGAGCGATCAATCTGCTACACTGGATGAAATGAACCAGGGATTCCAGATGGTGAACCAATCAGAAATGGATTCCATCAATAAATACAATTACGTTAAACCCCCACCCATACAAGCACCCGTAAATCCCCAAGGTTCCGGAGGCGGCTCGACTGTTGTTAATTCCGTGGAGACTCCTACAGATTTTATACTATACAGAGTTAGTTTCCGGACTAGCCTGTTCAATACCATAGAAGCCAAATTAAATGCGCTCACCAATGAACAAAATGTATTGAACGTGGTATCGGGCAATGTGACTGCCATCGCCAAACGGTATTCCTCTACAGAGGGGTTTGATGAAATGGAGCTATTCGGCAAGGGTAATAATGATGTGCCATTAATCCAACTCAGCGCAACACCCAACAACGACTGGTACAACCAGTATATGCGCCCCTTGCTATATGAACTGTATGGCGCCGATCCCAACCTTACCATCGGATGGCGCAATCTTAATGACCTCAGCAATCCTGCTATCAGCTACCCTGCCCCCATGAAGGCAGTCAAGCTGCACAACAACCTCAACTTCAATGGATACACCTTATCCGATGATGATGTTAGATTGGGTACTGCGCCTGCCCGCGCTGATGATATCATGTTTGCTTATTACCTATCCTATTATTGTGTGCGCGATTACCAGGATCTCAGGAATAAAGCAGCCTCGTTGTACCTCGCAGATGAATCCAGTATTAATTTGCCACCTGTTGCCCAAAGGCTCCTTTTTGCCAAGGGATACACCGATCTGCTGCCAGGCCAATACGAATTAAAGGCCAATTACATGCTGCCTGGTCCCGGAGCTGGCACGACTAACTTTACCAAGACCCTTAACCTTTTATTCCGTACCAACAACCCTTAATCCTTTTGAATGAAAAAACAGATCCTATTAGCCAGCCTCCTGATCACGCTATTTGGTATAGTTCGTGCACAAAAACCAAAACAGGGTATCAGGATGCTGGCCGACGGCAAAGGAGACTCTATTTTATTGCGCTGGGCGCCGTCCTCGCCGTTTTTATGGCAAATGGGCAATCGGTATGGCTATATACTGGAAAGGTTTATCATCCAGGAAGATGGTCAAGCAATACCCGCCAAAGCGCGTAAACAAAAGCTGCTGACACCCCTCCCCTTGATGCCCGCCAGCAAAGCTGGCTTTGATTCACTTGAAACCCTTGACGACCGTACAGCCATCGTTAAGGAAGCCATTTATGGCGATGAGTTCAAATTGGAAACAAGCCTAAAGGGAGGTGGAGGCACATTAAAGAAAACTGAGGAACTGGACAATCGCTTCGGCTTCTCTTTGCTCATGTGCGACCTGTCGCCCCTGGCTGCCAAAGCCGCTGGACTATCCTTTACCGACCGGGATGTAAAGCCCAACACCCGCTACATCTACCGGGTAAAATTGGCAAAGTCGATACCTAATTTTAACTATGAACCAGGCGTTATTTTATTGGACGGCAATGAAAGCTTCAAATTAAACACCATCACCGACCTGAACGGAACTTTCTCCGACCGGTCGGTTATGCTGAAATGGTCCATCTTCCTCCACCAGGGTGTCTATTCAGCCTATGTCCTGGAAAGATCAGAAGATGGTGAACATTTTCAAAAAGTATCCGAAGAACCACTCATCAATACTTCCGAAAAGGACAACCAGGAGTATGCCTATTTTATGGACTCGCTGGCCAATAATACCACTAAGTACTACTATCGCATTCGTGGCCTATCTCCCTTTGGAGAAGCCGGCCCATCTTCCAATGTATTTTCGGGAAAAGGTAAAGAAGAACTGGCCTTACTTACCATTGTAGATAGCGCTATTGTACAAAAAAATGGGAAGGTTAAACTCAATTGGCACCTCGACAATCCGGTCAACCAATCCATTAAAGGCTTTTATGTGATGAAAGCTGCCAAGGATGAAGGTCCGTATAAGGAGCTCAATGCAACGATGCTTCCCAACAACGTGTTTAGCTTTACTGACCCTTCACCTGGCCGCAGCAATTATTATCGTGTCAAGACCATTCTGGACAATGAGGATATCTCTGTATCCCTTTCACGACTGGCCTTGCTGGCGGATAGTATACCACCAGGCATACCCGCCAACCTGGCTGGCAATATCGACTCATTGGGCGTCGTTCGCATCAAATGGAACAGCAACAAAGAAAACGACCTGTTGGGATACCGCGTATTCCGTTCCAATAGCCTGCAGGAAGAATTTGTAGAAGTAACCAGGAATATCCTGGCCAAACCAACCTTCAAAGACACCATCACTATTAACACACTCACTTCCAAAGTTTATTATAAAGTGATTGCCGTTGACTACAATTTCAACACTTCCGATTACTCACTTGCTTTTGAACTTAAACGACCCGATACCATCGCCCCCGCCTCACCAGTATTTGGACAGATCAGGAGGGTTGACACTACGGTACGCCTCAACTGGATATCAGGCAGTGGTGATGATCTCGCTAAACAGGTATTGTACAGAACCACAAAATCTGATAGCTCCAAAGTAAAACTGAAAGAATGGCCTGCTGGACAGCTCCCCAACACCTATACCGATAACCAGGGCTTAAAAAATGGCGCCGCCTATATCTATACCCTCGAAGCTCACGACAGTACCGGTAATATTTCAACTGCCACTTCGGGCGATATCTACTTTGAAACGGGTATCCGGAAACCCATACTCGATATCAGCGCCAAAGCTGAAAGGGAAAAACGCCTCATCAGTATTCGTTGGCAATACCCTGAAAAAGATATCCGGAAGATCATTGTTTTCCGCAGTAAACAAGGTGAGCCCACTACTATCTATGAAACGATTAATGAAAATCCCGGCAACTTTGAAGACAAGGACCTCTCCATTAACAATACCTATATCTACAAAATACAGGCAGTTTTTAATGGAGGCGCCAGGTCGCCCATCAGCAAAGAATTAATAGTAAAATATTAGATAGCCTATCAACGAATGATCATCACATAACCAGACATTCTTTTGCGGCCTTCTTTGGGATCAATGAGATAATAATAAGTACCTACCGGTAAGGGCTGTCCTTTGAACCGGCCATCCCAGGGAGTAGTATAACCTGCCGAGCGGAATACCAATTGCCCCTGGCGGTTGTACACCTCTACTGTATTGGCAGGATAACTATCCAGGTACCTGATCTGCCAGGTATCGTTGATACCATCACCATTGGGCGTAAAGGTATTGGGCACTTGCGGCAACTTCAGCACTTTCACTTGCAGTTCATCGTAGCTGGCACAGCCTGCTTTACCAGTTACAGCCAGCCGGTAAATGTCGTTTTCAATAGGCGTAATAACCGGTGTCAACAAGCTGGCATTACTTAAATACCTGCCGGGCGTCCATTGAAATTGCAGGTCTGTTCCTTGTGCACGGGCCTGTATAAGGGCGCTTTCACCTTCCAGGATGGTAAGATCAGGTCCCGCAGATACCACCGGATAAGCATAAATATTCACGACTCTGGTAAGTGGCGCCGAGCTACACCCCGCACTATTGGTGACCAGTAAACTTACAGACTGTGCTCCTGGATTTGCAAATGCATGTCTCAAACTGGGATTGGTAGAAACGATATCGTTTCCAATTTGCCAGCTCCAGGCTACAATGGGCTTAACTGTCGATTGACTTTTATCTGTAAACAACAAAGGCACGCCGGTACAGGCTTCTGCAGCCACTTCAAAACCAGCCACCGGGCTCTGCGCAATTTCCGTCACCAGCTTACTCCCGGTTGCAGTACAACCCTTGCCAGAACTTACCTTCAATGAGACCTGGTAAGGCCCCTGACCTGCATAGTAATGGGTAGGATGTTGTAAGGAAGAAAAATTATTACTACCTGTGGCAGGATCTCCAAAATCCCAATAATAATTGAATACCGGCTTCGTTTCACCAGTGATGGAAGAAAGATCGGTAAAGGTGCTCTTACCCAAGGGCAGGCAGATGGTAGGAATGCTAAAATCGACCACCGGCAGCGGATGAATTGTTACTTCTTTCGTAGTAAGCGGGCTCCTGCACCCTTTATCCGTAACGGCCTGCAACGATATGGTATAAGCACCTGTATTATTATAGGTATGGCCCATATTTACAGCAGGTGTACTTTGCATTGGCGACTGATCGCCAAAATTCCAGGTCCATGTTTGGACAACCTGGCCGCTGGCGCCACCTGAAGCCATAAAGATAACCTCCGATTGTTGGCAGGTTGTCCCCGGCACAGCAATGATAGCCTGTGGCAATGACCACACCCGTATATCCTGCGCCTTTTCTGATGAACAGCCCGCATTGGATGTAAACTGAAAATGTATTGCATGTACCCCACTACCCGCAATACTGGGTATAAATTCCTGGTTGCTATTAATACCCGGTCCACTGAAAGTACCTATGCCTGCCAGGCCATTTATTTCCCGCACTTGCGTAAGAGGCAGCGCGGCTCCATCCATACATTGATCAGGTACCGGCAAAAATTCAAGAACCGGTTTCGCATGCAGCGTAAAGGTTTTAATCACCTCCTGTACACAAAGCGTTCCCGAATAAGCCATCATCCTGATCTGTTTTATCTCACTGGCCTTGTTGACTAAGGCAGGATATAGGTACTCATACATTTTACCCGGCACAGGATCCTCATCGCTTATCATCACCGAAGGATGGTTTACGTAGTCCCACCAGATCTCCAGCCTGGTGATTCGACCCATATCAACTGTGGAGGTATTCCTGATACGGATGGTTTGATCATTACAGGCTTTCACTCCCTGATCAATGGTGAAATCAGCCACGGGCGATGCACCGTTGAGGGTAAACGATTGAGTAAGACTATCGGCACAACCTTGCGAGGAGGTCACTTTGAGCTGAACAGGATAATCGCCGGCCGCTGTATAATGATGTTGACCATGCTGAACAGGTGACTGATTATTCAAAGGATCAGTAGGATCGCCAAAATTCCAGGACCACGTGAATTGTGCTTCCGTATGATCGGCAATGCTACTTTGATCCGTAAACAAGGCAAAGGGATCCAGCAGGCAGGCTTCCGGCAATTGGAATTTCACAGCAGGCAATGAATGGATCTGGACTGTATTGGACAATACCGTACTCCGGCAGCCCTTATCCGTTTCTACCTGGAGTGTAAGCGGATAATTCCCGGCCTGTTGCCAGGTATGGGTGACAATACCTGTTGTAGTACCCAGGGTAGTATGGTCGCCAAAATCCCAGTTCCATTTCACCACCCTATCTCCCTGTACAGTAGAAGCATCCAACAATTGCAGGGCCTGCTTTTCGCAACGGGCATTGCCCCAGGTATAGGCAGCCACCGGTATAGCATGAATGATGAGCTGCTGTTTGATCGTATCACTATGGCATCCTTCTTCTGTGATCATATAATGCGATAACTCAAACGTGTCTGCAACTGGATATTGGTGAACCGGATTTACAATTGTGGAATTAGCGCCATCTCCAAAATCCCACATCCACCCCCTTATATTCCTGCCCCGAGAATCGGATGCATCTGTAAAGCCTATAATGGCTCCCGCACAACTATCCGTTTTTGAAATCCCCATACCGGCAGTTACCTGGCTGTAAATAGATGAAAACACCTTCATGGTCCCAGCTTTGCACCCCTCGGGTGATACCACCAACAGGCGAACAGGATAGTTACCTGGCTGTGAATAAATATGAGTAGGATGTTGCAGGATGGAAGAATCCGGGTTGGAGGGATCAGCATGTGGGTCACCAAAATACCATTTATAAATCAACGGGCCGGCCATGGAATGATTGACCGATTGATCCCTAAAGCTTGACCGGCCATCGGGCAGACAAACTACCCCTGGCAACTGGAATTCGGCAGTTGGCAAGGCATGAATAGTGATGGTTTGTTCAAAAGCCACACTATAACAACCTTGTTGTGACTTTACCACCAGTTTTAGGGTATACGTACCAGCGTTGGCATATACATGATGAAAGGGAGTTGGTGCCGTGGTGTGGTAAAGGGGTGCTGATCCATCTCCCAGGTCCCACTGCCATTCTATAATGGGTACAGGGCTGTGCAAAACGGAAGAATCTGAGATCAGGATACGGTTGTTGGCACAATAAACACCCGAAGTACCAAATTTTGCCACAGGCGCTTGTTTTATAACCACCTGCCTCGTAATGGTATCGGCCACGCAACCAATATCTGTCATTACCGTAAAACGTACGTTATAGGTACCTGGAAACTGGTAGATATGTTCAGGCTGTTGCGTAGTACCCGTATTAAGATCGCCAAAATCCCAATACCATTGAATGGCCTTTCTTTCACCCAGGTCTGAAATGTCATGAAAAGTTGCGGCTGTTGCTGCACATTCGTTACCGGCCGTAAAATCGGCTACGGGTTTGCCAAATACTTCAAAATCGTATTCAATTTCCTGCTGACCGGAACAACCCTGTGCAGTAGGATTATCAACAGTAACTTTTAGCGAATGAACGCCAGGCGTATTGTATACATAGGTACCTGGCAATTTATAAACATATAACAGTTTACCATCTTTCATGATGGCTTCCGTATAAGCCGGCGCATTGTCGGTGATAGTAGGATACAAAGGGATATCCCAAACCAATTTAGATGGCTGATAAGGTAAGGTCAGGGCAATGGTAAAAGGTAGGTCTTTACAGACAGCCGGCGAATTGGTACTGGCATGCTGGTTGGTAATGGTGAGGTATTGATAAAGATCAACCACATTGGCGCCGGCATTGTAACCATACGATTCAAAATTGCCATAACCGTAGGAGATAGCATTAAAACCACTATCGGCCCTTAGCTGATGAGGGCCACCGACCACTGCCAGCTGCGCATAAGCATAAGCCCCGTCAACAGGATGGGGTACAAACTGACCAGGCATGGCCACCCCATCCAATTTGAAACTATTGACCGCATTGGCTTTCAGGATCACATTGATGTAATGTTGGGATATCTGGTAATTGGGCGTAGAATTAAGCGTGATCTTATCAATCGTTTGTTCTACCGGACTGAGGTAGATCATTTCCGGATCGCCGTTTAAACCAATCATATTATTACCACACTCCTGTTGGGTGCTTATGTACTGCGCCACCATCACCGGTTGAGTGGCTTCGATAATATTGGGTGTACCAGATGCAAACTCATAATAAAAACCTTGCTGCAGGCCAGTCAATGGCAGGCCATTGACCAAGACCTGCGTTGCAGGATCACCTACAGCTACCCGGTAAATATTATTGGGCATCCCTTGCGTAGGCGCAGTAAGGTATTTTTTGCCCCAGGCCCCTGCCGGAAAAGCCTGTTGCATAATATTATCCGCACTGTTCTGGTTATTATTACAAGCAATATAGATCTTCCCCGTACCGGAAAACACGGCAATCTTCTTACAACTGGTAGTACCCGAGCTGATCGATCTGATCTTTGATCCCGTAAGGTCTTCATCTGAAAGTACATTATATATCTCTCCCTTCATTAATGTTACCTGGAAGGGAACACCGGCTATTTTACCACCCCGTGTATTTTTAGATGATACAATTTCTACCAGCGTATTGTCTTCTGTTGCTACGGCATAGAACCAGGAGTAAGACCCAGGTTCATTGGATTGCTGGGTAAAATTGATAGAATAATACTCAATACCTAAGACGTTAACAGGAAAAAGCAGGCTGGCGCCTGATACATTTTGATTATAAACATGTGCATAAGCTACGATCGCCCGGTCGCTGGTAATATGGATACCTCGTTTATACAAACCTTCATTCACTAATCGGGCATCATGTAATCCAGACTTGGGAATAGGTGGACTGGAGATTACTGCATTGGCCATTACAAAACCGGTATAAGACCACCCGGTGCCCGGTATTTCAATTTTAAAGTTGGCATTTTGTGCTGATGTGATGTACAACACCATCTCCTGGGCATTGGATTGATTGACGGCAGCCATTTTCACATGATTACCATAACCCACCCAAAAGTCCCTTCCTCTATTGGAGAAATCCTGCGCATCAACCAGGGATGGCATAACAATCAAAATTAATACATAGGTCCAGGGCTTCAGCATACAGTTAGTTTGGCGGCAATATTTCCAGGGGGTCAGTACATCACATTAAATCAGTACATCCATAACAGTAACTAAAAATAACAGCTACACGAAAATATAATTCATTCATAGTAAATCCCAACACTTTTTATCCCTATATTTATAACCGTTCCATTTTTCTCAATTGCTATTTAACACATATCAATTTTATAAACCCAAACTGCTTGTTACTATGAAAAAGCTCCTCCAAGGAAGCCTCCTACTCGTATTTTTCCTTTCAATTCTCAATCCTTCCAACCTCCGGGCCCAGGCATACTGCCCGATTAAAATTTTCAACAATTCACAGACAATAGGTTTGTCTGTAACCGACGCCATATACAATGATTTTGTAAACGGGAACTATTTTCTGACTATTATTTCAGACAACTATTTGGGTTGTGTGGAATACTACGACTTACTGGTCCCGGTAACTAAAACTGCCAACCTTACATCCGTGATCACCCCGGCAGAAGCTATGAAGGGCATCACCTTCACCATAAATAGTATGACATCCTGTATACCCAACCTGCCAGATAATGCCTTACAAACCGGTTCAGTAAGTATCATTCTCAGGAAAGCGAATGGAGATGAATTTTTTAGGCTTAATTTTTTGGATGGTTCCGCAGAAGAATGTCCTTATATTGCTTTCCCCGTCACCTTTGGCTCCTTCACCGCCACCCAACTTACCAACCCCACCAGGTACAGGTTGAATTGGACCACCTATACAGAATCGGTGATGGGTCATTTTAGCATTGAAAAAAGTGTAAATGGTAGTACTTACTATAAAATCGGTCAGGTAGCTGCCACCAATAATCCCAGTGGCAGCAGCTATCAGTTTTTTGACAACAGTCCCAATAACAAGAACTACTACCGGATCGTATCCGTAGACCTGAACTGTTACAAACAAAACACCAATATTGTGTGGACTTCTTGTTCCACCTGCCCCACCACCTTCACCCCTCCTTCCATAACACCCGATTGCACGTCACCTGTTACCACTCCTTATATAAGTGGACCAGTTTCTATTTGTGATAGCAGCCGCAAGATTTTTAAACTCAACAACATCAAAGGCGAAGCCCAGGTAACCTGGAGTGTTTCTCCGGCCAACCTGGCCACCTTATCCCAGATAGGAAGGATGGTAACCGTCAAACGAACAGCCACACCGGGCCAGGGTACGCTCACCGCCACTGTTGTGAAAAATGGCGCAACTACTACCTATAGCAAGCAAGTTGTTTTTGGGCTTCCCACTCTGGTACTCACCGGAAGCAGTACATCTCCCGATCCTTGTACCGGCTATTACCAATATACCGCCAGCGTATTGATGCTGCCAGGTACCAATGCCTCCCAATATGATTGGTACGAGGGCAGTTACTATATGGGATCAGGCCAAAGCTATACCTGGACGATTACATCACAGTTCAATTACAATTTTCAGGTAAGGTACAATGGTCCATGTGGGCAATCCATTGCTTATGGTACAACTCCAGGTGGTAGTTACGAACGGATGCAATCTGGCCGTTATGTGGCATCCGCCAAACCCGGCAATGCCAATATCACGATTCAGCTATTCGATTGCCCGGTCGATCCCATCCCACCCTACCAGGATCGGCATGCTGCTAATCGTGCAAGTACCATCGATGTCAAGATCTATGATATGTACGGCAATTTCAAAAAAGCCGCCAAAATGAAAGCAAGTGATGCTCAATTGACCATCAATATTCCCGGCCTGCGTGAAGGCATATACTATGTGCATTTAATAGAACCGGGCAAGAAACCACAGGTACTTAAAGTGTGGAATGGCAAATAAACCACTCAATCAAAACCACCATATAATCATGAAGAAAATGCTTCAGCACAGCATCCCCGCCATGCTGTTACTGATCCTGTTTGTCCCATCAGCATCCCAGGCTCAGGAATACTGTCCGATTAAAATTTATAACAATGACCAGACAATAGGATTGTCTGTAACCGACCCTATATACAATGATTTTGTAAACGGGAACTATTTCCTGACTGTTATTTCAGCCGATTATTATGATTGCCTCAATTATACAGACCTGTTCATTCCAGTGGCCAAAACAGCCAACCTCAGCGGGGTGATTGCTGGTGCAGATGCCATAAAGGGTATCACTTTTACTTTACCTAATACCATGTCCTGCATGGGGTCCACTCCCCTCAACACATTACAAGTTGGCGCAATAAGTATTGTTCTAAGGAAAGCAAATGGGACCGAATTTTTAAAGGTTAATTTCACCGATGGTGTTGCAGATGAATGTCCATACATCGCTTTCCCTGTCACTTTTGGTTCCTTCACACTTACACCGCTGACTGGTCCTACCAGGAACAGGTTGAATTGGACTACCTATACAGAATCACAAATGGGGCATTTTAGCATTGAAAAAAGTATCGATGGCAGTACTTATTATAAGATCGGAGAAGTAGCTGCCACCAATAGCCCTTCGGGTAGTAGCTATCAGTTTTTTGACAATAGCCCAACCAATAAAAACTTCTACCGGGTAGTATCGGTGGACTTGAATTGCTACAAGCAAAAAACCAATATTGTATGGGTCAATTGTTCCACCTGCCCCACCACCTTTACGCCCCCATCCGTTACCCCCGATTGTAACCTGCCCACACCAACACCTTATATCAATGGTCCGGCTTCTATTTGTGGTACCAGCAGAACGACCTATCGGCTTAATGACCTGAAAGGTGAAGCTCAGGTTACCTGGAGTGTTTCTCCTGCAAATCTTGCTACACTTTCGACGGTAGATAGAATAGTCTCCCTTACTCCTACAGGTACGTCAGGAACCATTACTTTAACTGCCAAAGCCGTACAAAACACTGACTCTACCTTCATCACAAAAAACATTATACTCGGCACACCACCACTTACCGTAACCACTCGTCGCACTCCGCCCGACAGAGCAGGCGTAAAGATCTTTATCGCCAACGTAACCAAACTGCCCGGAAGTAATAGCCTTGACTATTCCTGGTACCAGTCCGGACAACTGGTTTTGTCAGGCTCCACCGCTTGGGATATAGACCTTTTTCAAGGTGATGTGATCCCTTACTCTGTAGTATACAATGGACCTTGCGGACAATCGGTTAAGAACGGAACAGCCACCTATGGAGCACCACCCCGCAATTCGCTCAGGTACTCCATAGCCACCAACCCAACGCGGACAGATATTACGATAAAGCGGGAACCACTCACATCTGGATTACAGAATAACCAACAACCTGCCACCAGCGGAACTGTGGATGTAAAGGTGTATGATATGTATGGCAATTTCAGAAAAGCTGCCAAAATGAGTTCAACCGATACCCGGTTTACCATCAATACCCTGGGCCTGCCAACAGGACTGTACTATGTACATGTAATAGAACATGGACAGGAAACAACTAAACTAAAGGTATGGGTAGAGAAATAATCGTCAGCTATTAGGCATTAATGGATCTCAACAGGCTGCCTTTCCAGGTATCATCAACCATACCCGGAAAGGCAGCCTTTCTTTTTTTACAGTGTAAGTATTGGTAAATGTTATTTTTCCATGATCACCTCATTTAATCCCTTCCATAAACTATACCCCATCAGTATAAGCAAAATACCAAAAGGGAGGCCTGTAATAATTGTAGCTGTTTGCAAGGCCTGTAAACCACCTCCCCATAGCAATACCATGGCAATGGCTCCTTGCATGATGGCCCAGTAGATCCGTTGTGTAGCAGGTGTATTGGGTGCGCCACCCGATGTGATACTGTCGACTACCAGTGAGCCAGAATCGGAGGAGGTGACAAAGAAGAAAGCGATCAGCAAAATGCTCACGACCGAAATAATCGTACTAAAGGGAAACTGCTCAAGAAACACAAACAAACTCACCGCCACATTGCCCTCTGCTGCATTGGCCACCGCCGGATTTCCCTGCAGTAACTGCCGCAACGCCGTACTGCCAAAAACGGTGAACCATAAGAAGGCTAATAAGGCCGGCACCAATAATACACCCGTAATAAATTCACCAATCGTACGGCCTTTGGAGATCGTGGCTATGAATATCCCTACAAAGGGACTCCACGCAATCCACCAGCTCCAATAAAAGATCGTCCAGTTATTTTGCCAGCCCGTATCTCCAAAACTATCACTCCAGGTACTCAGGCTGATCAGGTCATTCAAATACCCACCAATATTCTGGACATACGATTTAATGATGAAAGCCGTGGGTCCCAGCACCAGGATGATCAACATAAGCCCCAGCGCGATCATTACATTTAATTTACTGAGTTGCTTTACCCCTTTATCCAGACCACTGCCAACGGAAATAATAGCAACAGCCGACACCACTACAATGATAATAGATTGCATGGCCGATGAATCCGGCAAGTGTGTTACCTGGTTGATGCCGGCACTCATTTGCCGGGCGCCAAACCCCAATGTAGTCGCCAAACCAAATAACGTGGCCAATGCCGCCAGAATATCTATCCCATGTCCCAGCCAGCCATGCAGCCGTTCTTTCCAAAGCGGATAGAACAACCAACGGAAGGTTAAAGGCAAATGACGATTAAAACTGGCATAGGCCAACGCCAGGGCCACCATTGCATAAATAGCCCAGGCATGAACACCCCAATGCAGGAAGGTAAACGACATGGCTTGCCGGGCAACTGCCGCCTCACTTTCCTTGGGCAAAGGAGGATGCCTGAAATGCAGCAAAGGTTCTGCTACCCCATAAAACAAGATGCCAATCCCCATACCCGCACTGAACAACATCGAAAACCAGGCGCCCTTGCTAAAGGCTGGTTTTGCATCAGGCCCGCCCAACCTGATATGCCGGAACCTGCTTTGCACCAGGAAGATGGCAAATACCACCAACAGGTCTACCGAAATGATCAGTATCCATCCTAGCTTGGAAGTAATATACAATTGTACCTGCCCCAGGCCTTTCTCAACCGCCGTATTGAATAGGCGACAGATCGTGAGGGCAATGATAATAACTGCTGAAACCGTCCAGAATACAGGTTTATTGATAACCCAGCCTTTGATAAATGCCATAGCAGCTTGTTTTGTTAATGGAGTAACAACATTGTAAGTGAACAGCCAGGGAATGGGGATGGTAGCCAGTGCTACCTGGGGGATATCGTTTTATAAACAGGCTATCTAAAGATAAGGCTAAAACACTACCCTACAATGTCGCAATACCCCTCTTTCATCAACGCCGGAGTTCATAAGTTTGCTAAAACAATTACACCATGTCATTTCAAGCATACTTAGACAATATCAAAGCAAAGACAGGCAAGACTGCCGCTGATTTCGTAAAGCTCGCAGAAAAGAAAAAATTCATCCTAAAAGGAGAACTGGACCCCAAAGTGAAAGCCGGGCAAATTGTACAGTGGCTAAAGGATGATTTCGAACTGGGCCACGGACATGCCATGGCCATCTATGCCTATTTTAAAGGCAAACGGGATTGACGCTTGTAACTAATTGCGGTACAAGATATAATAGCTCAAATTGAAAAGGGCGCCTCCTATAAGGAAGCGCCCTTTTCTTGCTATTACTAGCCTATAAAAATTTCAATACTTCTTTCCCTATAGCTTCCGTACCTAAAATTCTATCGGCAGGTGTTTGACCATCTGCAATATCCCTGGTGCGGAAACCTTCTTTCAGCACTTTATCTACTGCACTAATTACCAACTCCGATTCGGCTTTCATGCCAAAGGAGATGTCCAGCAGCAAGGCTGCCGACAGGATGGAAGCCAAAGGATTGGCCACCCCTTTACCGGTAATATCATGGGCCGAACCGTGAATGGGTTCATATACACCCGTGCCATCACCAATGGAGGCTGAAGCCAGCATACCCATTGAACCAGCAATTTGTGACGCCTCATCTGTAAGGATATCGCCAAAAAGGTTGGCAGTAACCACTACATCAAAACGGCGGGGATCTTTGATCAGCAGCATGGCTGCCGCATCTACAAACTGGTGTTCTACTTCAATATCCGGATATTCCAGGGCCACCTTTTGCACCACTTCTCTCCACAGCCTGGAAGTTTCTATTACATTCGCTTTATCAACAGAGCATAATTTCTTTTTCCGGGTACGAGCAGCATCAAATGCCTTACGGGCTATACGCTCTACTTCATACCGGCTGTATTCGGCAATATCATATGCCGTATCCCCATTGTTCTTCCGGCCTTTCTCACCAAAATAAATATCACCGGTAAGCTCACGGAAAAACAGGATATCCGCACCTTTTAATATTTCGGGCTTGATGCTGGAAGCACCCAGTAATTCATCAAACAATTTGATCGGGCGCAGGTTGGCATATAAACCCAACTCCTTGCGCATCTTCAGCAGACCTTGTTCGGGCCTTACCTTGGCCGAAGGATCATTATCGTATTTCGGATGACCTACCGCACCAAACAATACAGCATCCGACTTTCTCATTTTTTCCAGTGATTCATCAGGCAAAGGGTTGCCTGTTGCTTCAATGGCCACATGTCCTATCAATGCTTCATCATAGGTAAACGTATGTCCGAACTTTGCAGCAATCTTGTCCAATACTTGTTTACCAACTGCTGTAACTTCCTGTCCTATTCCATCACCGGGAACGATTAAGATGTGCTTATTTGCCATGAAAGGTTATTATGATATGAATATTTCTTTTGAGGCTGCAAATATAATTACCAATTGCAGGTTGCCCATTAAATCAGGTTGAGCATTTTAGCAGTGGCCTTGATAGCCGATACGGTCTGGTCACTATCAAGTCCCCGGGTAATAAATTCCTTATTGTTAAAACTCCAGGTGATGATCGTTTCACACAACGCATCACTTTTACCTCCCGGGGGGATACGTACGGCATAATCCGTAAGCGATGGCAGGTCCTGCTTGCGCTTCTTATACACTTTTTTCAGTGCATTCATGAATGCATCGTATTGTCCATCCCCCTGTGCATGCTCTTCATACAATTCGCCCTCGATGGCTATTTTCAGCGTTACCGATGGGTTGAGGTTTTTGGAATGCGTGAGCACATAGTTCTCAATGGTCACTTTTTCCTCAATGGCATTGCTGTTCAGTACATCCGAAATGATATAGGGCAGATCGGCCTGGGTAACCACTTCTTTACGGTCGCCCAGCTCAATGATGCGTTGCGTTACCTTTTTCAGATCGGGCTCTGAAAGGTGCAAACCCAGCTGTTGCAGGTTATTTTCAATATTGGCCTTGCCACTCGTTTTACCCAACGCGTATTTACGCTGCCGGCCAAAACGCTCCGGCATCAGGTCACTGAAATATAGTTTATTCTTTTTATCGCCGTCAGCATGGATACCTGCCGTTTGTGTAAACACATTCTCCCCTACTACCGGCTTATTGACAGGAATACGAAAACCAGAGAAACTCTCTACCAGTTTGCTCACCGTATACAATGATTTTTCGACTACCGAAGTTTTGATCCCCGGCATAAAATCATTCAGCACTGCAATGGCGCTGGCCAGCGGGGCATTCCCTGCCCTTTCGCCCATACCATTGATGGTAAGGTGAATTCCATGCGCACCGGCCTTGATGCCTTCCAACACATTGGCTGTACCCAGGTCATAATCATTGTGTGCATGAAAATCGAAATGCATACCGGGGTATCGCTGTACAATGGAGGAAACGAATTCATATACTTCCGAAGGGATCAGCACACCCAGTGTATCGGGCAACATGACCCTTTTTACGGGTTGGTGCTGCAAAAAATCGAGGTATTGAAATACATACTCCCTTGAATGACGCATGCCATTGCTCCAGTCTTCCAGGTATACATTGCACTCCAGTCCTTTTTTACGGGCCAGGCCAATTACAGCCGCTACTTCCGCAAAATGCTGTTCGGGTTTTTTTTTCAACTGATGCGTAAGGTGGTTGAGGGAGCCTTTTGTAAGCAGGTTCATCACCTTGGCGCCTGCCTTTTGCATCCATTGTACCGACACATCGCCATCTACAAAGGTGAGTACCTCCACTTTATTGAGCAGGTTATTGGCTTTGGCCCATTTGGTGATGGCCTTTACCGCAGCAAATTCCCCGTCCGATACGCGGGCCGAGGCGATCTCAATCCTGTCCACCTTTACATCGGTCAGTAAAAGCTGTGCAATGGTTAGTTTTTCCGATGCCGAAAAAGAAACACCACTGGTTTGTTCACCATCACGGAGTGTGGTGTCCATTATTTCAAGATACCGGGAAGCAGAAGACATAACTGATAAAGGCTGTTTTATTAATACATGCTTTGCGCTGCAAATGTCTGGATCTCGTTTTTCATAGCCTGTAAGTAATCAATATCATCAAATCCATTGATCATGTTGTGCTTTTTATAGCCATTGATCTCAAATGATTCTTTATCTCCCGTAGCCAGGATGGTAATGGATTGTTCGGGCAGGTTAATTTCCAATTGCGTATTGGGATCGGCCTCAATAGCCTTGAAGATCTTATCCAGGAAAGCAGGACTTACCTGCACTGGCAGGATACCGATATTCAGGGAGTTGTTCTTGAAAATATCTGCAAAAAAGCTGGATACCACGCAACGGAAACCGTAATCATAGATCGCCCAGGCGGCATGTTCACGACTGCTGCCGCTTCCAAAATTGCGGCCACCTACCAATATCTTGCCCGAGTAGATCGGATTGTTCAACACAAAGTCCTGCTTGGGGGTGCTATCTCCATTGTAACGCCAGTCGCGGAACAGGTTATCACCAAATCCCTTCCGTTCAGTTGCTTTTAAGAAACGGGCTGGAATGATCTGATCCGTATCAACGTTCTCAATGGGCATGGGAACCGCTGCACTTGTCAATACCGTGAATTTATCGTAAGCCATGTTTGATATATGCTGCGAGCTGTAAGCGTTGAGCTACGAGCTCTTTTGATGAATGTTGTTAATACGCTGTTGCAAAACTTGTTGGCTCAATGCCTTTTTGCCTTGATGCCTTCCTTAGATCAATTCCCGCGGGTCTGTCACCACACCTGTTACAGCGGCTGCGGCGGCTACCAGCGGACTGGCCAGCAGCGTTCTGGCGCCGGGGCCTTGTCTCCCTTCAAAATTCCGGTTGCTGGTGCTCACAGCATACATACCGGCAGGGATCTTGTCATCATTCATGGCCAGGCAGGCAGAACATCCAGGTTGACGCAATTGGAAGCCAGCTGCAGTTAATATGTCCAGGATGCCTTCATCCTTGATCTGCTGTTCTACAATATGTGAACCGGGAACGATCCAAGCCGTGATGTGTTCAGCTTTCTTACGTCCTTTTATGATGGAAGCAAAAGCGCGGAAATCTTCAATACGTCCATTTGTACAGCTGCCGATGAAAACATAATCCACTTTCTTGCCCAGCATCTCTTCGTCTTCATGGAAGCCCATATACTCAAGCGACTTATCGTAGCTGGCTTTGCTGCCACCCACCTGTTGGGCGGTAGGAATATGTTGGGTAATACCCATGCCCATGCCCGGATTGGTACCATAGGTGATCATGGGTTCTATATCAGCTGCTTCGAAATTGTGTTCCAGGTCGAAAGTGGCGCCTGTTTCTGTTTTCAATGTTTTCCAGTAAGCCAGTGCTTTTTCCCAGGCTTCGCCCTGGGGCGCTTTTTCACGGCCTTTGATATAAGCAAAAGTGGTTTCATCCGGAGCAATCATACCGCCACGGGCGCCCATTTCAATACTCATATTACAAACCGTCATACGGCCTTCCATTGTCATATTCTCAAATACTTCCCCGGCAAATTCTACAAAATAACCTGTAGCCCCTGCTGCGGTGAGCTTGGAGATGATGTACAATACCACATCTTTAGGCGTAATACCCTTGCCCAGTTTGCCATGCACATTGAGGCGCATTTTCTTAGGTTTGGGCTGCATAATGCATTGGGAAGAGAGCACCATTTCCACTTCGGAAGTACCAATACCAAAGGCGATGGCGCCAAAAGCACCGTGGGTGGAAGTATGTGAATCGCCGCAAACGATGGTCATTCCCGGCAGGGTAATGCCGTTTTCGGGGCCTACTACGTGTACAATACCATTTTTAGGATTGCCCAAACCCCAATGTGAAATACCATATTTGGAGGAATTAGACTCCAGGGCCTTCAGCTGGTTGGCCGAAAGGGGGTCCTGAACCGGCAAATGCTGGTTAATGGTGGGCGTATTATGATCGGCTGTAGCAAATGTCTTTTCGGGGAATATCACCTTTAAACCACGGGTTTCCAGGCCCAGGAAGGCCACCGGACTGGTTACTTCATGAATGAAATGGCGGTCAATAAATAACACATCAGGACCATCTTCAATTTTCCTGACCACATGGGAATCCCATACTTTGTCAAATAACGTAGCAGGCGTCTTACTCATTTTGTATATTTTAAAACAGGACTGCGAATTTCTTAAATTATATCCGGATATTCAGGTTTTAATAGGGATTTTTTCTAATAGTAGAGCCAGAAAAGTAAACAACTGTTAGTTCAGCGCTAAATCAAGCCAAATAAGCCCCCTTAACTTTACAACCCATTATGAACCCATTAGATAGCCCTGATCTCAACGAAGTCCTCAACGAAGCAAAGAACCTGGCCATTGATTGTAAACACGGATTTATACACATCGATCATATACTGGTGGCCATGCTTACTACGGGTTGCACCACCCCCAAATACCTGGCCCCTTTATCCCTGGAGGATTGCCACAGCTGGCTGCGCAATCTTTATCCTGCTTCCTCCAATGCTACCGACGAAGATTCGCTGCCCCTCACTTCGCAGACAGAACGCATTATCTGGCATGCCACCTGGTTTGCCCATCAAAATAAGGATCAGGGAGCTAATAGCCTCCACCTACTGCTGGCCATACTGAGCTTTGATAACCAGGCAGCAGAAAAAGCCAAACAAGCAGGGGTGATCTTTGAGGACATTGCCGCAGCCCATTACAAGCAACCTTTCCCCAGGAAAGGCCCTGAAGTAAAACGGAGGACATTTAAAAAACCTACTGTCCTGGCCCGTTTTCTCCGGTTGGCGCCCTCTGTTGATCAGTTTGCCGAAGAATTGTATCAACATGCACAAGAGCTATGGGAATTTCAGCAATATGATGATTGCATCACCGTTTGCCAGGAAGGGCTGGGTCTAATTTCCGGATTCGACAAACTGGAAATCTTGCTGACACAGGCCTACCTGAAACAAAAAAATTATTCCCTTGCATTGCCTGCCCTTCTTGAGCTGGTCCAGTTATATCCAAAAGCGCTTGGATTCAGGTTCTCGCTGGGTTCTATTCATATGAATAAAGGTGACCAAGGCAAATCGCAGGAAATCTACCGCCAATTGTTACTGGAATACCCCGACAATACCTCTGTCCTAAACAACATAGGATTTAGTCTTTATAAGCAGGGGGATTATGCCGCCGCGGTTCCGTATTATGAAAAAGCCATCCAAATCGCCCCTTCACAAGCTTATCCCTGGAATAACCTGGGTTTTGTCAAATACAAACTGGGCTTTACAGAAGAAGCCCTGCAGCTGATCGACAAATCATTGGAACTGGACCGCGGTAATTCCTATGCCTATATGTACAAAGGGACCATCTTCCTGGAACAGGGTAATAAAGCCCTTGCCATGGATCAATTCCGTCAGGCCCTGCGGTTCCGGTTCACAGCAACCTACGGAAATGAAGTTTTGGAGCTGATCAAAAAATGTGAAGCCCTTGATTAATTCCTAATTCCTATATTTAACCCATGAAACCGATTCCTTGCCTCTTATCATTACTGCTGGCCTTCCAGCTAAGCTTTGCGCAACAACCAGATACCCGCATCTATGAACTCAGGATCTACTATTGCCATCCCGGCCGATTGGCAGCCCTGGAACAACGTTTTTCCAACTACACCACCAAGCTTTTTGAAAAACATGGGATGACCAATATAGGATACTGGCTGCCCGTGAACAATCCCGACAGTGCCCTGTATTATGTACTGGCTTTCCCCAATAAAGAAGCACAGGAGGCATCCTGGAAATCCTTTGTAGCCAGTCCGGAATGGAAAACGATCAGTACTGAATCTCAAAAGGATGGCCAAATCATTGCCAAGATTGTTTCGATCAATATGAATGCAGCCAGTTTCTCGCCAATTATCAAGGCATCCCAACAAGATCCCACCCGTACATTTGAGTTGCGTACCTATACCTGCCTGCCAGGCAAATTGCCCAACCTGCTCACCCGCTTTCGCGACCACACGCTTAATATCTTCGAAAAACATGGCATGACCAATATTGCCTACTGGACAACGGTAGAAAAAGACACTACCCAACCCAAACTGGTCTATATCCTTGCCCATAAAAATGAAGAGGCTGGTAAGAAGTCCTTCGATGCGATGAGGGCCGATCCGGCATGGATCTCTGTCCGGGATGCTTCGGAAAAAGACGGCAAGATTGTGGAAAAGATAGAATCCATCATCTTAAAACCACTCCCCTTTTCAACGATTAAATAATCACCTTACAACCTATGCTTATCGTGCATAGGCATATCAACGAACAATTCTACTTCCTGCCCGTTGTATCAGGGTAGTGAAACATAGTCGTATTCTCCCCCTTCAAATGGCGCAATACCACCGCAATACTTTGAATAAACCACTCTAAGTTTGCACTATCAAATTAACACACTATAAAAAATACAAGTATGGCACAGATGATCTTTGTAAACTTACCAGTAAAAGACCTTAACAAATCAGTAGCGTTCTTTACTAAACTGGGATACACATTTAATCCGCAGTTCACCGATGAAAAAGCAACCTGCATGATCATCAGTGATACCATTTTTGTAATGCTATTAACAGAGCCTTTTTTCCAAAGCTTTATAACCACCCCCATCAGCGATGCGAAGAAAAGCACCGAAGTGATCGTGGCTCTATCTGTCGACAATAAGGCGGCAGTGGATGAGATCGTTAAGAAGGCTGTTGACGCAGGCGCTACAACTCCCAAACCAGCACAAGACCTTGGTTTCATGTATAGCCATGGATTTGCCGACCTGGATGGCCACCTGTGGGAATACAACTATATGGACATGAGTGCCTTTCCGCAGAGCTAAATAGCCCGCTTGCGTTGATACAGTAAACCTCACAATACAAAGGAGGATGCATCTACCCGATACATCCTCCTTTTATTATATGTCCTTGGCGATAAAGTAATTTATCTCAACCTTCCTTTCGGCGGCGCCGGCATAGCAGGATTGCCCACCACCGTAGCTCCAGCCGGTACATCACGCGTCACCACGGCGCCCGCTCCTACAATGGCATCATCACCAATAGTTACTCCTGGCAGGATCAAGGCCCCTCCGCCAATCCACACATTACTGCCAATATGAATGGGTTTACCCGATTCCAGTCCCTCTTTGCGCAAAGCCGGATCACGGGGGTGATCGGCAGTCAATATCTGTACACCTGGGCCAATCTGGGTAAAATCACCAATATGAACGGTAGCCACATCAAGTATCACACAATTGTAATTCAGGAACACACCTTCACCAACGGTGATATTGTAACCATAATCAATATGGAAAGGCGGCCTGATGGTAGTACCTGCTCCCACTGCACCAAATGCTTCCCGGAGCAGCGCCTGGCGTTCAGCACCGGTAAGCGATTGTGAAGTATTGTATTTACTCATCCACTCCTTTGCTGCTACAGCATCTGCCTGCAACTCCGGACTGCCCGCATTGTATAACTCTCCGGCCAACATTTTTTCTTTCTCTGATTTCATGGGAATGTATTTCCTGCTTTTCTTTCAAACAGGGCACAAATGTCAGGCATTTATCGCTAAGGAAATGATAATTTAAAATGAAGTTGTATGAAACCTGAAAGTTGTCAGCCTGACCCACCATCTATAATGGCATTAATTGGATGCTTTCATTTTCATGTGTAGGAAATTGTACCCGCGCACCATTGAGTGTTTCGGCTTTTTTGCGATTGCGTAAGAGTTGTATGGTTTTCCCTGGCCAGGGATTTTCAAGCAGGCAGGGACGCCCTTTTTCACTGAGCAGGCGCACATATTCTATGCTGCCATTTTTCAGGCTGCTGCTTACCAGGAAAGCCCCATAGGCCCTTAGCTGATCAAAGGAGGCATCTTTTGCGCGGTTCCAGTTGGGGAAAATACGTACTACGCCTTCATAACTTTGCAAGAGCATTTCATTGATGGTAAGCGGTACTGCCGCCAGGGTTTCAATACCTCCTCCCCCTTGTGTGATCCACAAATTGGGTAAGGATTGAACGGCAATACGCTCTTTGAGGTAACCCAGTATTTCATCGGAGTTGTAACCCACACGTACCGCAGCAGGAAAGCAGGTCTCAATTCCATTGTTCAAGGTGTTGCCCCACTCGGCAGGCGCCTTCATCTTGTCTTTCCAATGCGCCACATCATTCAGCAGTATATGATTGAAGGAGGAATCCGTTACCGGACCAGCCACACCGCCCGGCAGTATCAAACCATGAATAGATACCCGGTTCAAGCCCGCAGGCCGTTCATAACCCCAGGGCCTTTTTTCCACGCTTTGCAAACTGGGTCTTCCATCCACCTCGGCTACCGGGAATTTACTGAGGTGGGTAAGGATATGATTCCATTTTTCCTGCCGACCTGCATCCTTTCCCAGGTAAGTACTCATATCCACCATTCCCTTGAACAACATCTTTACCAGGCCAAGGGAAAGCGTGGAATTAAAATCACCCAACCGGTCGCGCCAGTTACCCGTGGCACCCAGCCGGGGCATTACTTCATTAAAGTGGTCCATATAGATCACATATCGCCCCTCTTCAAATTTCAAATAGTCTTCCCAGAAATTGGCGCATTCCAAAACATAATCATATACACGGGCAGCGTATGCCTTATCGTAGGTACTATAAAAACGCATCAGCATATTCCCTACACTAAATACGGCATTGATCTTTTGTCCAAGGAATTTATAGCCCCCATCAATGGTGTTCTCCCGCGTTCCGTATCGCTTCTCCATTTCTTCAGGCGTTAATGGCCAGCGTGTAGTGACCAGTCCGCGTGGCCCAATGCCTACCGGGTAATAGATACCCCGCATATTCAACAGCTCCCTGGCATGCACCTTGCCCTTCTCCATATAATCAAGTAAAGGCTGATCAAAATTGTCCACCAGGTCAAGCTGATTGGAAGAGTATGCGGCCCAATAGGGCGCCTGGTAATTATAATTGAGGTGATAATCTCCACCCCAGGAAGTGGAATCTTTTGTAATGAAAGGCCCCCAGATGCCGGGAGCAAACTTGTTGCCACGCGAAGCGCAGGCCAGCAGGTATTGCGAAGCATAATAGTATTTTTCGAGCCAGGGATCGCCGATCTGCACCGCTGATCTTGTCCAAAACTGCTGCCACCAGCGTTCATGGGCAGTTCGCATTTTTTCAATGCCGGTAGCCGTCAATCCGCTGGCTGTACGGATAGCATGGTCCTTCCACTGCGGATGGTCAAAATTGGTGAAGAGCGTAAGTATAATGATCACCTTTTTACCGGGGAGGAGCGCTATCGCGTTGTCTTTAATGGAAGCTCCCAATACCTTCATGGCAATAGCCACATCACAGGGCCACTCCAGCAAGGCAGTATCTTTAAAAGAACGGGAAACCCATTGTACACCGTTGGAAGTACCAGTATTATTAACAGAAGTATTGCCTTCCGGCGCCCATAATTTCAATTGCAGCAGGCAGCGTTCAGTGGCTGTAAATTCAGCGACTACTGTATTATGCGTAGCCGCCACCCAGGTATTGAGCGATACTTTTGTTTGTCCATTTGTAAAACTGGCCTGGATAGCAGCTTTGTCCATCACTTGTTCCGCATTCCAGGAAGCCCCTTTCAAGGCTGCTATATTTACCTGCAGTGCACCGGGAAAAGCAATACCGCCACCGGGATAAACCGGCCAGGCCCGCCAGAAATCATTTTTGCCCAGGTAAAAGGACAATTGATCAGGTGTGCCACCAAGTGTAAGCCCTATATCGCCATTGCCTGCCAGGGGAGCATCGGGCACTTTACCCGTGGGCGCCATGCGGGGAGCTGCTGTAAAACTGGCCTTGTATCGTCCAGCATAGATTTCCTGCGCATTCGTATACTTCGAAGCCAGCAAACAAAATAGCATACAGAAAGCCCAGAGCATAGCAACCCGTTTCATATTGTTCATTTTAGCGTAACAAAAGCCCGTGCCTTTGCAAGCTAAGCATGATTCAGGTATCATCTCCCGTCCCAGTTTTACCTTCCTGTAAGCTATTTTGTCAAAAAGAGCTACGAGCTGTGAGCTATGAGCTGCGAGCCAAATCCCCCAGACTTTCTCGCTGCCTATTGCCTTGATGCCTTGGTGCCTTGGTGCCTTCTCTTAATAGATCCTATAAAACAAAGAGCCTCCATTCCCCGTACCACCGCTTCCCGTAGTGGTAATATGGCCCGTATTGCCATTGCCATCATAACCACTGGCTTTGTTATTGCTGGAAGTACAATTGGTAACCGTGTGGGGTACATTTTGACCGGCACTGCCCAGTTTGAATCCATTACCATCGCCATTGGCGCCATACCCATTATTGGTAGCCGTACAATTGGTAATGGTCACCGTAGATGGTTGTCCATACAGATCCCAGCCATCATCCGAGTTGTGATTGGCCGTACAATGGTCAAATTTATTGCCGGCGCCAGCTGATAATTTGCAGGCAAAGCCATCGGCATTTTCCCCGCCATTCTGCGTGTCATAGTTTTCGTTGGATTTACAATAACTGATATTGTTGTGGTGCGATCCATTGTATATCTGCAATCCCGAATCATGATTGCCAGTAGTGGTTACATTGTACACATAGTTATAGCCACCCGTTTGAAATACCAAACCGCAATCGGGTCCATTCTTAATGGTCATATTGGTAATGTTCCAATAACTGCCATTGCATTTTACTCCCCAGCCCGATGCAATACCCGAACAATTCAATACACCACCTGTGAGATTGATCTTGGAACTGGCAGTGCCGCTGGCCAGCAATTGCAAGGTACTGGTGAGATTAATGGTGCCACTGATGGTAATAATATCACCAGGTGCGGCGGCTGCTACAGCCGACTTCAAAGCTGCTTCGGTTGTAACTGTTACACTACGGGCCGAAGGCGTGAGAATGGGTGGCGGTACAGTTTCTTCTTCTTCAACCAGTGGTTCAGGAATAGATTCTTTTGATTTCTGGCAGGACAAAATGATAAAACATAGCATGAGCATGCTACAATAACTTTTCATAAATAAGGCTTTTAATCGTTAAGAGATAAAATAGATTACCAACCTAAATTCAATAAATAAACGAAGATTCATACAAGCCCCTGCACTTTTTATTTACGCAATCGATGCCGGCAACGATTGCGCTTTCCTGTCCCACCCTTGCTCACAAACATCCATCTCCCCTCCCATAATTACCTTTCAACATGGCGCTATCCCGGACCCATCTTCCAGGCTTTCCAGCCTTCCTTCCTCGTTGCCTTTTGCCTTATTACCTGGCGGTCTTAATGCCTCCCTGCCTCCTTGCCTAAAAAACAATCGTTTGCTTAAAATTTTTGTTGCATAAGTTCAAACACAACCAGCTGCCAAAGCCATTTCTTTAAGGGAAATAACTACTTTGCAATTGTTTATGAGGTCCCCGGAACGACTGGATGAAGCAACCATATTGAATGAGATTGCAAAAGGCAATGAAACTGCCTTTCGGCAACTCTTTGAACAATGGCATCCCCTCCTCGCCGATTATATCTTCCGCCTCACCAGGTCCAAAGAATTAGCAGCAGAAACAGTACAGGATGTTTTCCTAAAAATATGGGTAGGCCGTGAATCATTGGCCGAAATCAGGAACTTCAAGCCCTATCTCTGGGTCATTAGCCGTAACCATGTTATCAATCTATTAAAGAAAGCCATGCGGGAGCTGCAACAAGCCGAAGCCTGGAAAAAAGACCATGCACTGACCCTACCTGAACCAGAGGAATCAACCGACATCTACAACTTGTTGGATGAAGCCATTGATAAGTTACCAGCCAGGCAACAGGAAGTATACAAGCTGCACCGCCACGAACAGTTAACTTATCAGCAAATAGCCCTCAAGCTGGGCATTGGAAAAGAATCCGTCAAAACACATCTTAAGCTGGCATCCCAGTCCATTAGCCGGTACCTGCAGGACCGCCGGGCCGTCCTGTTATTGTTGGCAGGCATCATTTCAAAAAAATTCTGATCTCCCCTTCCCCCTTTTTGTATCATCCCATTGTCCTTACTATAGAATGGCCGAACATCAACGATTAATCACCTTATTGGAAAGGTATATGGCCGGATCAGCCAGCTCCGAAGAAAAGGAGGAACTGGCCACCCTGGTTGGCGTTGCCGATACCGACACCTTATCCGGAATACTCAGTAATTCCTGGCAGGATTTCAATACCCCTTCCACTATACTGGATACGGAGGAGGCTGAAAAGATCCTGCAACAGATACTGCAAAAGGAAAACAAAGTAGCAAACCTTCATCCTTACGAAAATAAAAAAGGACTATCCCGCCGTTGGTATTTTACTGCCGTTGCGGCGGCCATACTCCTGCTGATAACAGGCGGCTACTGGTTCTTTAAAGAGAAAACACCAGCCCCTGCAACGGCAGCGGTAAGCCACAGGGATACTGCACAGGATGTGCAACCTGGTAAAAACAAAGCAGTGCTGGCTTTGGCCGATGGCAGGAAGATTGTATTGGACAGTGCAACCATGGGGCTATTGGCCAGTCAGGGCAATGCACAGGTAGTGTATAAAGATGGAAAGGTATCGTATGAAGCCCCAGGTGCAACAGGCAATTCCGGCCCGCTCTTTAATACCTTGTCTACGGCCAATGGGGAAAGCTTTTCCCTCACCTTATCCGATGGTACCCGTTTGTGGTTGAATGCAGCCTCCTCGGCCCGCTTCCCCGTTGTTTTTAACGGTCCCGAACGAAGGGTGGAAATTACCGGCGAGGTGTATTTTGAAGTGGCTAAAAATAAAGCACAGCCCTTTATCGTATCGGCCAATGGCATGGAAGTGCAGGCATTGGGTACAGCTTTCAATGTCAATGCTTATACCGATGAACGGTCCACCAAAACAACCCTGGTGGAAGGATCAGTAAAAGTGAGCCACCACCACCAGCAGGTTATGTTGCAGCCTGGCCAACAATCCACCCTGCAGCAGGATGGCAAACTAGCGCCGGGCAAGGCAATCAATGTACAGGAAGTAGTGGCGTGGAAAGAAGGCGTATTTTATTTCGACAATGCAACCCTGGAAACCATCCTGCGTCAGTTTGCTCGCTGGTATGATGTAAGGGTAAGGTATGAAGGGACAATCAAAGACAGGAAATTCTTCGGAATTATAGGCCGCAACAGCAACTTATCCAGCGTGCTGAAATTGCTTAAGGCCAATGACATCAGCTTCCGTATTGAAGGGAAAGAACTGGTGGTTACCTCCATGTAGTAAGTAAATCGATGCAATATAATCGACCAATAGGAATAGGCCCCTGCTGGTACCAGGAGCCTATGGTCCAGGTCGACAGTTGACAGGTGACGAACCCATTTATTGTAAACCTAAACATGACAAAGTTATGCATTTACCCAAACTGCTGCGTATTATGAAAATCACTGCATTTTTGCTACTCACCGTCTGTCTGCAGGTGGCCGCCCGGACAGAGGGGCAAACACTAACGCTGTCGATGAAGAATGTACCCGTAAAACAGGTACTGCGTGAAATTCAAAAACAAACCGGCCTGAATATTCTCGTAGATGAGGCCCTGCTTCAAAACAATAGCATGGTCAGTCTACAAGGACGCAACCTGTCACTACAGGAAGTGTTGGAGCGCTGTTTCGACAAGCAATCCTTTATTTATGCAATTGAGAATGGCGCACTTGCCATCAAACCCAGGATCACCGCTGTGCAGGTTGCTGCCCCGGTAATTCTCCTGAAGATCCAGGGGCGCGTAACGGATGAACAAGGTCATCCATTGTCATCGGCTTCTGTACGCCTGAAAGGCTCCGACAAAGGCGCCGCTACTGATGCCGACGGCAATTTTACACTGGAAGTACCCGGCGAAACAGCCGTACTGGTCATTTCCTATATCGGTTATCAATCACAGGAGTTGACTGTTTCCAATGCCAATAAGCTCAATATTGTTTTAAAACCAGCCGCTACTACTGGTGAAGAAGTAGTGATCATTGGTTATGGTACCCGTAAAAGATCACAACTGATCGGTTCTGTTTCACAGATCAATGCCGATAAAGTAAATAACCGGACCGTGACCCAACTGTCCAATGCGCTAGCAGGACAAATGCCGGGTGTTACCGTAATACAGCGATCCGGGCAACCCGGTGCCAGTGGAGGTAACATCCAGATCAGGGGTGTTGGCTCTTTCGGCGCTGGTACCGGAGCTTTGATACTGATAGATGGTATACCCGCCAACTCCTTTAATGATGTTGATCCCAATGATGTAGAAAATATATCGGTGCTTAAAGATGCTTCTTCCGCCGCCATCTATGGCGCCCGCGCTGCCAATGGTGTAATCCTGGTGACTACCAAAACAGGCAAGGGCGAAAAACTGAAAGTAAGCTACAATGGGTATGTAGGCACCCAAAAAGCTACCGCCTATCCTGAATTTGCACGTTCCTGGGAATATGCCACTATGCTCAATGAAGCACAACCCGGAGCTTATACGGACGCACAGATCCAAAAGTACAAGGATGGCAGCGACCCGGACAATTACCCGGATATGGATTATATCGACCTGGTATTCAAGAAATCAACCTTGCAAACCGGGCACAATATCTCCTTCTCCAACAACAACCGCAATACGGCTTACCAATTGTCATTTGGTTATCTATCGCAAAATGGTATCGTAGCCAAAAACAATTACAACCGCTACAATATTCGCCTCAATATTACCAATACCCTGGCTCCTAATCTGAAACTCACTTCCCGCTTATCGGCCATTCAAACTCAAAATGATGAGCCGGCCCCTCCTGCCACACTCGACTTTGATGACATGATCAATGCCATCAGCAATGTAATACGCACGCCAGCTATCTATGCCAATAAACTCAGCAATGGCGATTGGGGTCCTGGTGTAGTAGGAAAAGGAACACCTGTTTCTTACCTCGACAATGCCTCCTTTTATAAATACAAGGGAACTGATCTGGCAGCCAACCTTCGGCTCGACTGGAATGTGATACCTGACCTGAAATTGTCATTGATCGGAGGTTATACCGCCTTATTTGAAAATTCAAAGCGCTTCCTGGCTTCTCAACGCATCAATGCCAACGTAACCCTGGGGCCTTCCAACCTCAACCAGTCAAGCGCCAATTCGAATTACAAAACCCTTCAGCAACTGGCGGAATACCGCAAACAGATCAACAGGCATGAGTTCAGCCTGATGGCAGGCCACTCCTTTGAAGCAGGCTATAGCGAATCCCTGAATGCCTTCCGCAATGATTTCCCCGGCAATGATTTGACCCAACTCAATGCAGGAGGTGTTACCGGTATGACCAACGCCGGCACCGCATCAGAATGGGCGCTGGATTCTTATTTTGGTCGCCTGCAGTACAACTATGCCAATAAGTACCTGGTAGAAGGGGTATTGCGCTATGATGGTTCCTCCCGCTTCCCTGAAAATGAGAAGTATGCTGTATTCCCTTCAGCCGCTGTAGGCTGGCGCATTGGGGAAGAGGGATTTGTAAAAAACAATTTCGACTTTATCGACGAACTGAAACTGAAAGCATCTTACGGCATATTGGGCAATCAGAATATCGGTAATTACCCTTACCAGAACATCCTTGCCCCAGGTTACAACTATGCTTTTGGCAATGTGATTGGCACCGGCGTAGCCCGTACCACTATTACAGATACCACCCTGCGCTGGGAATCAACCCGCACCAGTGATATAGGTATTGAGGCTTCCATACTCAAGGGACTGATCGCTTTCAGTGTTACTTATTTTGATAAATACACCTACGATATCCTGGTGAGTCCTTCGGCCAGTGTATCGAATGTATTGGGCTTTAACAGTGGTGTTCAAAATACTGGTAAGCTGAAAAACACCGGTTGGGAATTTACCATCGCCCATAAGAAACGCTTTGGCAAGTTCAGCTATTCAGTAGATGCCAACTTCTCCATTATCAACAATAAGGTAACCGACCTGGGCGTGGGCAATGTAAAACAACCCAATGGACTGGTAGGTAATGGTAGCTCTTTATTTATAGGCCACCCCATGAACCTGTATTATGGTTATGTTTCAGATGGACTATTCACCAACCAGGCCGAAATAACCAATTGGGCCAATATGGCGGCCATCTTTGGCGGCACTGTTAATTCCAACGTAAAACCCGGTGATATTCGCTACCGCGACATCAGCGGTCCCGATGGTAAACCCGATGGCATTGTAAATGCAGCTTATGACCGCGTAGTACTGGGCAGCACCATTCCCAAATACTCGTATGGTATTAACCTGGGTGCCAATTACAATGGGTTCGACTTCGCTGTATTGCTACAAGGTGTAGCAGGCGTAAAAGGCAACCTGAATAACTATGCAGGATGGGCTTTCTATCAAAACGGCAGTATTCAAAAGTGGCAAATGGATGAAAGATGGACCTCCGACAATCCACGCCAGGATGCCAAATACCCTCGCCTTGAGATCATTACCAACCAGGGTACGCCGAATACACAGCTTTCTTCTTACTGGATGCTCAACAGTGCTTATCTGCGCATCAAGAATATTCAACTGGGTTATAACCTGCCCGGCGCCTGGCTCAAAAAAGCACATATTGGCTCCCTGCGCATCTATGCCAATGCCGAAAACCTATTCACCTTCAGCAATTACCGCAAAGGCTGGGACCCCGAGATCAATACCGGTGGCTCTTACTACCCCATCCTGGCTAATTATACTTTAGGTGTTAATGTTAATTTTTAATACTAAACCACGGCTATTATGAAAAATATTCATCCCTATACACGTTCTATTATCGGTGCTCTATCTGCCTGCATCCTATTGCTATCGTCCTGCCGTAAAGAGCTGGATAAATCACCCCTTTCGCAATTTGCCAATGAAACCTTTTGGACCTCCGAAACCAATGCCTTATTGGCTTTAACCGGCGTATACCGGGGCAATATCCAAATGAATGGCCTGGCCGAATTTTCAGCCACCGACTGGTGGTCGTACCACGGATTGTTGTACCTGGAGTTTGCCACCGACAATGCTTATGACCGTCGCGGCGACAACTCGGCCATGAACCGCCTGTCGAATGGTACCCTTACTGCCGACAATGGTTACCTGGGTAATTATTGGAGCGCCAGTTATAACCGGATTGCCCGCTGCAATTACTTCATGGAAAATGTAGCCAAGACACCGGTAAGCGAAGCCAAACTAAAACGTATGATGGCCGAAGCCATGTTTATCAGGGCCTGCCAGTATTTCTACATGAGTCAATACTGGGGCGCCGTGCCATTGGTTACTAAAACCCTCAGCCCAACTGAAGCCAATAATGTGAGCAAGGCGACCAAACAGGAACTGGTTGATTTTGTGATTGCCGAATTAAAGACTGTCGCCAACGACCTGCCACAAGCCAAAGACCTGCCGGCGGCAGAAAGAGGCCGCGCTACAAAGCAGGCAGCCCTGGCTTTCCTGGGAAGATTACAACTGGCAGAAAAAAAGTATGCTGACGCAGCTGCTACCTATAAAACCATCATCGACTTCAATGACAATACTATAGATCCAGACTTTGAAGGCTTATTCAACGGCACCAACGAAAGCAGCAAGGAAATCATTTTTGCTACGCAGTACCTCCAGGACCTGGCGGGTAATGGGATGTTGCAACACGATTACCCTGCGATGGTAGGCGGCTGGCATTTGTATTGCCCGCTTGGCAGCCTGGTAGAGTCATTTGAGTTCAATGATGGAAGTACTTTTTCCTATACCGATCCACGCTACCAGGCGATAGACCTGGGCGCCAACCGCGATCCCCGGTTAAAATATACAGTATTGTACAACCAGCAAACCTTCCGGGCAGTAAAGTACATTACGCATCCTGATTCATCCAGGTCTTCAGATCAGCTTACTACTACCAAACAAGCTACCCGTACCGGCTTTGGGTTGAAGAAATACAATTATGAATCCTTTGCCGGTGGCAACCTCCAAAATTCAGGTATTGACCTGCCCATCATCCGTTATGCGGAAGTATTGTTGAGCTACCTGGAAGCAAAACTTGAAAATGGGGATGCTATTGACCAAACACTGCTTGATGCCACCATCAATAAAGTGCGGGGCAGAGCTTCAGTGAACATGCCTAAAATAACCGAAACAAATGCTGCCGCCCTGCGTACCATACTACGGCGCGAACGCAGGAATGAACTGGCCTGTGAAGGTATCCGGTATTGGGACCTGCTGCGTTGGGGAGTTGTTGGCACAGTATTAAATGGCGACTTTTATGGCGCACCTTATCCTACGGCCATCAATCTTCGCAAAAAAGGAAGTATCATTGATCCATATAAACGTTGGTATGTAACCTCAAAAGCATTCCGTACCGGCACGGATGAAAAATGGCCCATACCATTAAGTGAGCAGAATATAAACCCTAAATTGAAATAGTAAATTCAAGGATTTCCTAAGGGTGGGTCGCCCTTCCCGCCAGTTGGCGGGACTGCTCACCCTTGTTTACGCAGGCAGTAGGTTTACATAAAGTCCCCGCTAAGCCATTCGGCAAGGCGGGGCTTTTGAATACTCAACATAAAATGAATGACATTGAAACAGGCAACTAAACATTTATTGGCAGTGCTGGTGTTCCACCTGGCAGGCATGCTGCTTATGGCGCAACAAAAGCCCAATATCATTTTCATCCTTACTGATGATCTTGGTTATGGCGATCTTAGCTGTTATGGAGCTACCAAACTCAACACCCCCCATATTGATAAACTGGCCCGGCAGGGTCTCCGGTTTACCAATGGGCATACTACCTCTGCCACCTGCACCCCTTCCCGGTATGGACTGATGACCGGTCAATATCCCTGGCGCAAAAATGGTACTGGCGTATTACCTGGCGATGCTGCCCTGATCATTCCTGCAGGCACCACCACCCTGCCTTCCCTCCTGAAAAAAGCAGGCTATCAAACAGCTGTAGTAGGCAAATGGCACCTGGGCCTGGGCGATGCTGTTGAAAAGAACTGGAATGGCGATATTAAACCCGGCCCCAATGAAACCGGCTTTGATTACTCTTTTATATTTCCCGCCACAGCCGACCGTGTACCCACCGTATTTTTAGAGAATCACAAAGTAGTGGCACTTGATACGGCCGATCCCATTGCAGTTGATTACAGAACAAAAGTAGGCAATGACCCCACTGGCAAAGAACATCCCGAATTATTGAAAATGCTTTCATCCAAAGGTCAGGGACATGACAATACCATTGTAAACGGTATTGGCCGCATTGGCTACATGAGCGGCGGCACCAAAGCCAGGTGGGTGGATGAAGAGTTATCCCTTACTTTTTTATCCCAGGCCAAAGGATACATTGAAAAAAACAAACGCAACCCCTTCTTCCTCTACTTTACTTTAACCGAACCCCATGTGCCCCGTATGCCTGCGACTATGTTCAAAGGTAAAAGTGGCTTAGGTTATCGCGGTGATGCCATCCTACAACTGGATTGGACCGTAGGACAGATCATGCAACAACTGGAACAGCTGGGCATTGCACAAAATACCATCATCATCTTTAGCAGCGACAATGGCCCTGTACTGGACGATGGTTACCAGGATGAAGCCGTAACCCGGCTCAATGGTCATACCCCCGCTGGTCCTTTGCGTGGCGGTAAATACAGTGCATTTGAAGCTGGTACCCGTGTGCCCTGGATCATCAGCTGGCCCGGTAAGATCAAGCCAGGCGTATCAGATGCCCTGATCTGCCAGGTAGACCTGTTGGCTTCTTTTGCCCAATTTACCAAACAAACACTGGCCCCTGCTGACGCACCGGATAGCCATGATACCTGGGATGCCTTCACCGGTAAATCCAAAACCGGCAGGAAGGTATTGGTACAACAAGGTGGCGCCTTATCCATTGTACAAAACAACTGGAAATACATAGAACCCCGGAAAGGTGAAAAGTTAATGGCAGCTGTAAATATTGAATCAGGCAATGATCCCGAACCTCAATTGTATAACCTGAAGGAGGATATTGGGGAGCAAAACAATCTGGCCAAAACCTACCCTGATAAAGTAAAGGAGTTGCAAGTTTTATTACAACAAATAAAAAGCGAAGGCCGCAGCCGGAAATAACCGGTTACCTGCCCTCGTTTACCGGCGCGGTGCTGATCCCATCAGCACCGCTGCTATTTGTTTGGAGATAGCATGGTTGCATAAGGTATCCAACCAAAAATATTCACCGGCTGCATTTACTTCCAGGAAATAATATTTATCTGCCGGCGTAAGGATCAGGTCAATGGCCCCATAGTTCAAACCATAACTGTCCATAAAAGCCAATAGTTTCGTTTGCATATCCGCTGGCAGTAAATAGGGTTGCCAATCATTCACCATCTTAGCCCCCTCCTTTCTCCAATCTACCTTTGCATTGGCTGCCTGTTGCGAATCAATGCTAAATGCAAATATGGCCTGCCCCACAATCGTAACCCGTAGCTCCAGTTTCTTTTCCAGTTGCTGCTGGAATACCATCGGGCAATAACGCAACCCGTCCAGTTGTTCCAGATGATCGGCTCTCACCGTATTGGTAAACACGACCTGTTCTTCTCCTTCCTGGTAAATAGCAAAGGAGCTTTGCATTTTACTGATTACCTGCCCTTGCGCTTGTATAAACTGTTGCACCTGCTGTGGATCATTACTGATGCAGGTGGGTGGAATCAGTAAGCCATTGCGTACAGCCACCTTCAACTGTTCTTCCTTGCTATCCAGTCGCCGGTATACACTGTGCCGGCCGAGGTGAAAAGCATGCAACCCTTCCAGCATACCCAATAGCGTTCGTTTAACCTCTTCAATGGTTGCAGGCAGGTAAGGCGCATCTACTACCGTTTGCAACCCCTTGCCCATATTGTACCCCCTGCGGTACCACACAGCCGTTACATCCTCCAGCTCATGTACCAGGCCATCTATCGTTAAAAGTATTTGCCAGCCCCTGGCGCCATACGATGTGGTGAGGCTTGCATCCAGCGGGTAACGGTCTACATCCAGCCGGATGGCTTCTGCTCCAGCCTCCCGGATATAGTCTATGACAATTTGTGTGCTGGTATTATCAGCACTATGTGTTACTATCAGTATCTTTTGTTTAGTCATTGTTGATGCGGTTGATGAGTTTAGCAGCGATCGTTTCGGCTATGGGATAGCCCAGGTGTTTTTGTAACATACCCCATTCGCCCTGTGGATTAACTTCCAGGAAAACATACGCCCCGTTGGTATGCCTGATCATATCAATGGCGCCAAATGCCAGGCCCAACTTTTTCATCAGCAACTGCAATTGCTGCTGTATCAGTGCCGGCAGTTCATAGTATTGCCACTGAAAGGCATGGCCTCCCTGCGTTCGCCAATCTACCGGAACAGCCCCTGCATGAGGTATCTTACCCGTAAAACAATCCCCGTCTACATAAGCAATGCGCAATTCATACGCCTTGGGAATATATTCCTGGAAGATCATGGGACAATAAGTCAATTGATCAAGATTGTCCAAATGTGCTTCACTTACCCGCGTAGTGGGAAAGAAAGGTCCATCACCTTGCATACTTTTTGACAAGGCATTGTGCAATTTCATTACCATCGAACCCTTACACAGGTTATAAAATGCCTTCACCACAGCCGGATCGTTGGAAAAGATACTGGCCGGCACCTGCAGTCCCACCGCTCGCGCCATGCGCAGTTGTAGTAATTTATCGCCACTCACGGCATGATCGGCCTCCATAGCATTCATCCACGGCAGGTGTTGCAGCACATTAAAAAGCAGTTGCCGGTAAGTACCATACTCTTTAATATAGGCGGGCACAAAAGCAGGGTCTAGATCAGCAGGCACCTTCATATCCCATAGCTTCCTGTACCATACCCCCGTGAACTGTTCACTGGAAATGGATTGCAATTGATTGTATAAACGCAGTCCCTGCGTAGAATAATGCAATTGATAATCGATAGCAAACAGATCGGTATTCAAACGAAAGGAAGGGACGCCACTTTTTTCCAACGCCTGCTGTACAAGATCAATGGTATAATGATCATTGGAATGCGTAATACATAAAACCATAGTGCCTTAGTAAAAACAAGCAATAGCCGGTTGACTATTGCTTGCCAGGTTTAGTGAATTAGATCAATTCCATACAAAGCCTAGGTTTCATCACCATCCGAAGGATACTTCAGCGTGACTTCCATATCAACAAAAGGCTTTGAGGTAAATACGGGGTCAATCATGCCCGTATAATTTTCACCGGTTTCCGGTGTACGTTTTTGCGCTTCGAGGAATTGCGCAAAAAAAGGCTGCTTTAACGCATCCTGTTTCATAAGAATAAAATTTAGATAATTAAGAAAATACCATCTTCAATTTACCTCAATTCAGCACCTGACCCAAACAGTAATATCCACATCAATACTTATCTGCTATCGTTTGTTGGAATTTAGAAACAGGCCGATCAGCACACATGATAATATCATTTTAACACAACCTGACACCTTCCTTTTTTATACAGGGCAAGTAGTCTATTGTCATTAGTAATCAGGAATTCGTACGGCAGAATGTGCCATCAGGGTAAACACTTAATAGAGCCGATCGATTAGGACCTGCTCCAAAACTTGTTTGAATTTTGTAAGTATTTGTTTGAATTACGATATTCCTCCACTGAACATCCTTTCGCCAGCTGCTGTTATTTTACCTATAACCAATTAAACACAGTAAGATGAGCACAACAACAATTGAACAAACAACCTGGAAATTGGGTGGCGATATAGTAATCAACCGGATGGGTTATGGCGCTATGCGATTGGCAGGTAAGGGAGCATTTGGAGATATTAAGGACCGCGAAACAGCTAAAAAAGTATTACAGGCTGCCGTAGCAGGCGGTGTAAACTTTATCGATACAGCCGAAGCGTATGGGCCTAAACTGAATGAATCATTAATCGCCGAAGCATTACATCCTTATCAAAAAGGCCTTGTCATAGGCACTAAAGGAGGCTTTGTACGCCCCAATGCTGATCAATGGATAACAAATGGAAAACCCGATCATATCCGGGAAAATATTGAAGGCAGTTTAAAAAGGCTAAAGGTAGATACCATTGACCTGTGGCAGCTGCACCGCATTGACCCTCAAACGCCGGTAGAAGAAACCCTGACGCCGGTGGCTGCGGCTGTAAAAGCTGGTAAGATCCGTCATGTAGGCTTATCGGAAGTAACAGTAGAGCAAATTGAGCGGGCCGAAAAGGTTGTACCCATTGCTTCTGTACAAAACCTGTATAACCTGGGCAATCGCCAATGGGAAAGTGTACTGGATTATACCGTAAAACGCCAGATAGCCTTTATTCCCTGGTATCCCCTGGCAGCAAGCCCGGAAAGCCTGGCCGGTAAGATCAGCGGCATTGCGGCTGCCCACAACGCCACGGTAGCACAAATTGCCCTGGCCTGGTTACTACGTCGTGCCAATAATATCCTGCTGATACCCGGTACCAGCTCCCTGGATCACCTGCAGGAAAACCTGGACGCAGCAGATATCGTATTGAGTGACAAAGAGTTTGAAGAATTGTCCAAATAAGCTAGAAAGGTGCATTAGGTGGAAGGGCTGTCCGGGTGGGCAGCCTTTCTTTTTGAATTTATGCAAATCGTACAGTTTGCGCATCCCCCCTTCAGTACCGCCACCTAAACATACCTGGGATGAAAAAAAATATACTTGTCAAAGGGATTACTTTGCTGGGTTTTGTACTCTTAATATCGACCTTTATGCTGTACAGGGCCGATGTATTTGATCCCTCCGGCATCCGACCCATAGCAGACTACCACCCATGGAGCGATACCACCAGACCACCTACCCTGGATTCGCTCAAACGCACCAGCCCCGAGGTCAACAGACACGAATTGATGTCTTCCTCCAAAAGCATGGTCGTCCTTAAAGCATATGATCCGCTTTTCGTGGATTCAAATTACCGGAAATTAAAAAGAGAGCCCTCCGTATTGAAAACACCTACACGGATGAGCAGCTCAAAATCTAGCCAGGTTATTTCGCCTGATGCTCTGCAACGGCTCATGGACACTAAGCGTATTGACACCAGCTCAATTAAAAAGCCCTTATTACGCTTGCGGCCCGATACCAGCAAAATAATTCGTTTAAAACCATGACCCCATGAACTGGCAATACTTGTTGCTGGCCACGGGCGCCAGCTTTCTTTTTCTGGCACTGGTATTCATTCCCATGGAAAAGGTGTTCCCGGCCAATAAAGACCAAAAGATCTTTCGCAGGCATTGGCTATTGGACCTTTGCTATTTCCTGGGACAATACCTGTTATGGAATGGCGTGCTATTGTGGGCACTCAATCATTTTGGCGCCTGGCTCGATGGAATGGTACCCGGGACATTCAGGAGCGCCATTACCAGTCAGCCCCTGTGGCTACAGGCCTTGGAGGTGCTGTTCCTGAGCGATCTGTTGATCTATTGGGGACATCGGATACAACATAAAGTAGATTTTCTATGGCGCTTCCATAAGGTACACCATAGTGCTGAACAATTGGATTGGCTGGCAGCACACCGGGAACATCCGCTGGATTCCATTTACACGATCGGGTTGATCAACCTGCCGGCTTTTATCATGGGATTTGAATTGGGATCACTGGCAGCCATTGTAGCCTTCAGGGGCATCTGGGCCATCTATATACACTCCAATGTGCGCCTGCCTTTAGGTCCCTTAAGGGTACTGATCGGCTCTCCGGAGCTGCACCACTGGCACCATGCTATTGACCGCAATGCAGGCAATTATGCCAATATCTCACCGCTGATGGATAAATTGTTTGGCACCTATACCTGCCCGCCGCAAGAGCCAGAACAGTATGGCATTAAAGAGGATTTTCCCCAACATTATGTTGGACAGTTACTACAACCCATGATCCCTGGTCAGTCCGGCAAAAGCAGCAGCAGCAAGAAGAGGGGATCAGTCAAAACCAGTATCATAAAAACGCAGCGACCTCACGGGGAAGACGCTGCGCAGTAAAATAGTTGCAGTAGCATTGTTGGCCAATAGGCTACCCTTTACCTGGCTACCTGCAAAGGCAAAGCCTGGCGAAGGCCTTTTTGGGGATGTTGTACGACCAGCGTATACCGGCCCGCTGCAATATTGGTGACAGGTATTTGTAATAGATTGCCTGAATTGTTGACACCAGCTGCTACCTTTTTGCCGCCCATATCAACGATCATCCAATGCGTAGTTCCCTGTTCCCAATCAGCCGGCAACTCCACCACCGTTTTGGACGATGCAGGATTGGGATAGGCCGTCCAGTTATGCGTTCCAGCACCGGGGCTTAGCTTGCGCAAAGCCGAATAGGTAAACCTTCCATCCAGGTCTACCAGTTTAAGCCGGTAATAAGCGGCACTGGTTAATGGATTAAGGTCGGAATACTGATACCGGTTTTCTGGCGTATTACCTCCCTGGGCAGGTATGCGGGCAAGACTTGTAAAATTTACCCCATCCGGACTTCGTTCTACTTCTAAATAGGCCACGCCTTGCTCATTAGTGGTCACCCAATCCAATAATACCTTGCCATCGGCTTTACGGGTATTAAAGCTTTTCAATGTCAGGGGTAATGTACTGAATATTTGGGTGCTAGTGGATGACACATTATTCGACAGGTCATTGTCCGTAATATTACCCGACCCCACCGTGACGACATTCAGTAGTAGGGCGTTGGGTGAGGCACCTGTATATTTTCCGTCCACTCTAAATGCGACAGAAGTATTTGCAGGCAGATCAATGAAGGCGGTAATGATACCTCCTGGTGTAACATTGAGGTCCTGAACCTGCGTTGCAGCATTACCGAATTTATTGACAACGATATCGGCCAGGGTAGCCGTATAGCCAAATGGCAGCGGGTCATTGAAATTTATACCCGTTACGGTGCCTGCAGTACCATTGGTAACCTCCATATAATAAGAAAAGGGGGTGCCGCCTGCTGAATATGGCACTGTTAATGGTGCTACTTTTAGTACACGAACATTACCCGGGGTAGTGATGAGCACATTTCTTATCTCATGGTTATTGATGAAAGCGCCGGTAGAAGCTGCAAAGCCCACTTTTAACAAGGCAGGAGGGGGTGTGGCCAGTATCGTAGGCCCCAATAGCGTTACAAAATTGCCTGAGAGGCTTGTTTTCCATCTAACAGTAAGTACATAATTACCGCCTGAAGGAACTATTTCAAATTGTAATCGCCTGAAAAATTGGGTAGACGTAGGGCGTGTGGCGGTAAGCGTATTATAGTCTACCCCCCCATTATCGCCTGCTCCTGCATCAGAAGCGATGATCTGGTTGCCGGTGATATAAGTATAGGTAGGTTGGGGACCTCTTACCGCCACTGAATTAGGCCGTTGGCCCGGGCCTCCATTCTTACCACCCGTGGTACTTGAAAAATTGCCAAACTCATCTACTCCAATGCCCAGGTAGGCCCCTGTTAAACCAGGATCAGATGGGCTGTTATTATTAGCATATCCCAGGCTTCCCCCATCGCCCCCAATACTGAAGGGACTAACTGCGGCATCAAAAAGGAAAACAGAGAACCCATCCGCTCCCGAACCGGAGCCCCGCCAGGCCGTGTATTCAAAATCGACCAATACACCCAGGGTAGAAGGAAAGGTAGAATTTACAATGCCATAACCCAACTGATTGGTGGTAGCCGAAGTTAGCCGAAGCCAGCCATCGCCCGGAGGATCGACCGTACCGGAAGTAAGCATGGCATTGCCGCCAAGCGTTACGCCGACGGTAGAAGAACCCCGGAAGGTTTCATTAATGGTAAACTGAGCGGCACTGCTTATGGAAATAAATAGCAAAGCAACATACAGTTGCATTCTCAGCAAGTAAGTCATACGTTTCTTTTTGTGGTTTGCAGATGTGAAATGGAATGATGCACGGGTAAGGCCGTGCTGATCACATGGTGTTACCTGCATTGCTAAGCCAGTCACCAGGTTCTAGCCGGTGCAATGGATAGCTGTTTTGTACGCACAAAAAAGGATGGTTCTACAGGTCCATGAAATAGGTATCCTTAGCAGGATCAAACAAACAGGGAGGACAGATCAAATATAGTAAAAATACAATTCATTTATTTAATATATCTGTAAATCAATTTAATACCATTATTTCGGTGACTTTATTGAAGGCCGGAGTGCCGGAAGGATATAATTTTCCATGATCTTCTCAGGCTGCCACACGCGCCCATTACGAAAATTGCCCGAAGTGACCACGGCAACCAAATCATAGTCAGGAATGATGAAGATATATTGACCGCCCGCTCCACGGGCTTCGATAGAGGCAATGGTTTGACCACCCACCCGGTACTGATAATGCCACCAGAAAAAGCCATATTCATTTTTCTCCGGGTGGTTTTCCAGGACCAGGTATTTCCCAAAAGAGGCTTTTACCCACTGACTACTGATCAATTGCCGGCCTTTCCAGTTCCCCTTATTGGCATAAAGCAATCCAAACTTCAGCAAGTCACGTGGGGTAAAGAACATGCCTCCGCCAAAATAGGGCCGTCGCTGGTCATCCTGTTGAAGGATGTAATCCTTTATTTGCAATGGCTGTAACAGGCGTTGATCGATAAAAAACTCCAGGGGTTGCGGAACCACCTGGTTCAGTGCTACACCCAATAAAAAAGGATTGGCCGAACTGTACAGCGCATGTGCACCCGGCTCGTGGAGCATGGGAGCATCCGTCACTGTTTTTAACCAATCAGCTGTTTGCTGGTAAACATCTTCCGAAGCGGCAGAACGGCGGTTGATGCCAAAATCCACCGCATCCAGCCCCGAGCTCATGGTAAGCAGGTTACCGATATTGATGGACGCTTTACGGGCATCGGTGTTGACGGATTCCCGGTAAGAGGCAGGCAAGAGGGAAAACAATTTTTGTGCAGTATCCCGCAGGTAACCTTTATCCATGGCTATGCCCACAATAGCCGAACCAATGCTTTTAGAAGCCGACCTGGTATCATGAAGCGTAGCAGCGTCAAAACCACCAAAATACTGTTCATAAACCAGTTTGCCTTTCAGCGCTATCAATACACTATGTGTTTCGGTAATGGCGCCCGCATTGATGCTATCAACCATCTTGCTCAGCCAGTATTCATTGATCCGGAATAGGGGATCATGGATATTGCCTACAGTAAGTCCATCAGGCCGGTTGATGGGTGGCTGATAAACAGTAGATGCTTTGACAGCTGGTTTCAGGTTCCACTCGGACGGAGAACGGTACAGGTTTAATTTGGCCATTACCAATCCGGCCGACCGCATAGTCAGCGCAATGGTATCTTTCAGCAGCAGGCCTTCAAACCGGATACCACTGCGAAAATCATTGAAATGAAGCAGGCTGTCTTTCTTACTGAAATTATAACAACCAAATCCCGGCCATCGTGGATCGGCAGCAAAAGCATAAGCTTCATACTGCTCACCAGCAGCATTTTCAATACTCAGGTAAAAAGGAGAACGGAACTCTTCATTCAGCAATACCTGCCATTTTCCGGTATAGGTATCGGTTCCCTGGTATTGCAAGGGCACATGGTGCAACCATTGGCCGGCCTGCACAAAGAAGGATAGTTCGTTTTTTAGGGGATCAATAACCCCTTTTAGCAACACATCTTCCCCTATGGTAATAGTAAATGGCTTGTTATTTTGATAGGTGAATGAGTGATTACTAGAAACCCCGCCACCAGTAAGCGTGAGCATGCCCCGGCCAGCTGGCAGTTTTTTAATTGAAATATTTACATGGAAGGCTTTGTTGTTGCTGAGCCCACTTTCCCAATGCCCCTCATAATCTTTCATGTCGGTTTGTGCGTTCGTCACTGCTGATAGCAGCAGGCCAAAAAAGAAGATCGGGAACCAACGGTAATACTGCATCATCAAATAGCGCTTGTTTTCACTGCAATACTAGCCCCCTTAACGCATGAAAAATAGAATATCCTTAACCTCTTTTAAGAAGTTTGCGGTATTGCAGTGGGGTAATGCCCCATTCCTGTTTAAATGAACGGATAAAATGACTTTGGTCGGAATAATTACACTGGTAGCTGATGGCAGTTAGCGACAATCCCGTTTGTGACAATAAATGGGCGGCTTTTTCCATTTGCAGGTTACGCAGGTATTGACCTACGGTGGTATGGAAATAGCGGGGAAAACTGCGGGAAAGATGCACCGGATGTATGCCGGCAATGGCTGCCAATGCATCGTAGGTCAGGGAATCCACAGGCATATCATAGAGGGCGGCTTTCACTTTTTTTACCCAAGGCGGGGTTCTGAGTGGCAATGGCCGGTTTTGGCCTTTCAAACGTTCAAATACCTGAAGCAGCAAAGCATCCACACCCAGGGGGACAATGACGTCGTTCTTTTTTGTTTCCAGGTATAGTTTACGGAATAAGGTCTTCATCACTGGATCTTCCAGCCTGCTGCTGCCTTCGGCAGGTGCTGCCGGCAGTCCATATTGTTCAAAGAAACCCGCATCCAGCTCCACATGAAATCCCTGCACATAGCCCTTTCCCTTTATATTGTAATGAGCGTCCTGCCAATGGTGGTACAGGAGCGTACCGACACTGCACTCATGGGCCTTGCTTTTATTCACCTCCAGCATGGAACCCTGTAGTAGGAAAGTAAAATAGGGATGTTGGTGATAATGCCAATCAACCTTTTCTTTGGTGTATTCAGTATCTGTGATCACCATCCGGGGCAGGTTGAGTACCTGGTGGTGGGAACCAAAGAAATTTCCTTTCGGTAGTTGCAGCATGGTAATAAAAAACGAAAGCTACAACATTTTATGTCCATTTTACCGTTGGTATGCCGGAGGCAAAAGGGTAATTTTCACAAGAATTTCAAGGCAGGTAAGACGGGCGTAAACAAAATAACAGCAGGAAGTGTTGTAAGCGGATACCTGCAAAAAGGACTATCACGCCGCGCTGAACTCATTTATTACATAGTTTCAAAGCATGAAGAGGAGCTTTTGGTATTTTATTGTATGGCTAACCAGCCTGCCATCATTAAGCATCCTCGCCCAGGAACAGGCGGGCAATAAGTATATGTTCAAGATTTATGAAGACAATGACCTGTTCAATTTCTACAATATAGGCGCCGACGGGGGGTATACAAATGGTACAAAGCTGGAGTTATCCTGGCAGCAGCAAAAACCATCCTTCACCACCCGGTTAATGCCAAAGGCCGGCGCTGGCAGCATTAATACAGCAGCAGTGGGCCTGATGCAGATCATCATCACACCCGATAACATTGTCCGTTACCGGCCTGACCCATCTGATTACCCTTATTCGGGGGCCCTTTTTGTAACCCATAGCCTGCACTCCTCCAATCCTACGAAGAAAATATCCCTGCAAACAGAATGGTTACTCGGTGTCATGGGGCCTCCATCAATGGCCGAGGAAACACAGAAATTCATGCACAGCATCATACAAGCCCAACAACCCCGGGGCTGGTCATACCAACAGCCCGCCGATCTATTGCTGAACTATCAGTTTACCGTTAACAAAGGACTGGCCCAAATAGAGAATTGGGCCGAATTGATTGGCAGTGGACAGGTATATGCCGGCACCATGACCAATGGCGCAGCTTTATATGCCACCCTAAGGCTGGGCAATATGCAACCCTATTTCAATGGGTATAATTCACAATTCACCAGGAGCAAAAGTGCAACAGGAAAAAAATGGCAGTTGTATTTTATCGTTCAACCCGGTATCGCCCTGGTATTGAACAATGCCCTACTGGAGGGAGGCGTATTTAATCACGAAACTAAGAACCCCGACTATAGTGAATACCAGTATGTAAGACATGTTACCAAACGACAACTGATTGCGAGCGTTGATATGGGATTTGTCGTGTCCAGGGGCAATATTGGATTGTCTTTTACCCAAAAAAGTGCCTCCTCGCCCATCAAGGGGCTACCCCGCATGGAGGTAGGTAATATTTCCCTCTATATTGGCTGGTAAATTGCCTGCGAACATAGCTACATTCTAATATTATTCTAAGATGCACCCCCACCCTGCCTGTGTATCTTTGCATTCCTATTTTGTAATGTGTAAATACCTTGCATGGAGTTATACTATTCGTTCTCTATTTTGATCGTACTGGCCTCTTTCTTTTCGTATATCAACCTGCGGGTATTGAAATTACCATCTACCATTGGCGTTATGATCATTGCCATGCTGTCGTCAATCCTGTTGGTAATCAGTGGTAGCCTCTTCCCTAAATTCTTTACCCATTTCTCCACCCTGTTGATGGATGTTGACTTTACCGAAGTACTGATGGGCGCCATGCTCAACTTCCTGTTGTTTGCTGGCGCCATTCATATTAACCTGAAAGACCTGCGTGAACAGAAATGGCCCATCATGGTATTTTCCACCGTTAGTGTATTAATATCCACCTTTGTAATTGGCTTCATCCTGTACTATGTTTTTGCCTTCCTGCATATCGACCTGCCCTTTATTTATTGCCTCTTGTTTGGCGCATTGATCTCTCCTACTGATCCTATTGCCGTAATGGGTATCCTGAAAAAAGCCAACGTGCGAAAATCGCTGGAGACAAAGGTAGCTGGTGAATCTTTATTCAATGACGGGGTGGCCGTAGTGGTATTTTCTGTGATCCTGCAACTCGCCCAGGGTTCGGAGATTGATACTTCTTTTGGCAGTATTAGCTGGCTGTTGATCAAAGAGGCACTGGGCGGCTTTATCCTGGGCGCCTTATTGGGTCTGGGTGCTTCCAATGCCATGCGCAAGATCGATGATTACAATGTTTCCGTACTCATCACGCTATCTGTTGTCATGGGTGGATACCTGATAGCCCATGCCCTCCACATGTCGGGCCCCCTTACCATGGTGGCCGCCGGTATTGTCATTGGCAATTATGGTAAAAGAACCGCCATGTCTGCCACCACCAAAGATTATCTTAATAAGTTCTGGGAACTGATCGATGAGATCATGAACGCCATCCTCTTCCTCTTTATTGGGTTTGAACTGTTGCTGATCCCCAACCTCAACAACTACTGGCTCATGGGTGGCATAGCCATCCTGGTGGTATTACTGGCCCGTTACATTTCCATTTGGACACCCGTAAGGCTCATTCCATTCCGGAATAAGTTTAGCAGCGGCACCATCAAAATACTGGTATGGGGTGGCTTGAGAGGTGGTGTTTCCATCGCTCTGGCCCTATCAATTGATAATGGTCCTTATAAACAGGCCATTATTGCCATTACCTATTTTGTAGTAGTATTTTCCATCGTAGTGCAAGGGCTTACCATTGGGAAAGTGGCCAATAAGGTATTGTCCAGGGAGGAAATATAACCCAATCCATTTTAGCTACCGGCCATACAGATGTCAGCTTGCAGCTTGAGAAACTGTGTGGGAGAAATGCCCAAATAGTGGGTAAAATCGTGTATCAGGTGGCTTTGGTCATAATAACCACTATCATCGATCACATCAAACCAATCGACCGAACCATCTTTCGCATAAGCTGCCTGAATAAAATGCACAGTCTTCTGAAAACGTTGGTAACGGCTCATCTCTTTGGCACTATAACCCAGGTACTTTTTATAATTGAGTTGAACACTTCTTTCACTCTGTCCGCTTTTTTCAGCTATGACCTTTACCGGGCTCATGGCAGTATCCTGCAATCCATCGCGGATAATGGTTTCAGAAGCGGCCTCCCTGTCATGCAGGTACCCGACCGAAAAATCAAGGATGCGTTGCACCCGCTGTTCCAGTGTCAACATCCTATTTAGCTCCTGCCACAAGTCAGAAAAGCAATGGGTTTTGATCAGCTCATCAGGATTTTTAACCAGCTCATTACAGGCTTTCAACGCAGCGCCAAAGAACCTGTAAAAAGCATCAAACCGGAAATTGACCACCAGTATTTCACTCCCGGTCGGCAATTCATACTCCAATACCTTCTTCAAGGGGCCCAGTACTATACTCCTGCCCGATGACAAGGCTCCGGCTTCACCATAAATAGTAGCTGGATGACCAAAATTGAAAACGAGAATGGTTTGAAAGGTAGGAAGTAATTTCTTGCTGATGGGCTGCACAGTACGATTGGCCGCATAATAGAAATAAGTGAACACCTGCACCCATTCAGCCGGAATGGAAATACGTTCACTGATATATCCAGTATTTTCTTCGGCAGCTTCCATCAAGTGCTTTTTACTTTTAAATTGCAGTATGAAGATAAGCACCTTACTGCTCACTTGTTTGCTATTGCTCCAACTAGCTTATGGCCAACAGCGCCCCAATATTATCCTCGTATTTGCCGACGATATGGGTTATAGCGACCTGAGTTGTTTTGGCAATCCGCTGATCAAAACGCCTTTCCTGGACAAGATGGCCGGCAAGGGTATTAAAGCTACCAATTTCCTGGTGGCCTCTCCTACCTGTACCCCTTCCAGGGCCTCCCTGCTTACGGGTCGCTATGCCACTCGTATGAACCTGCCGGTACCCATTGGTCCCGGTGCTCCCAATGGACTGCCAGATGAAGAAGTAACCATTGCAGAAATGTTGAAACAAGCTGGCTACCGCACCGCCCTCATCGGTAAATGGCACCTCGGTGATACAAAACCCTATTACCATCCCAATGCTCAGGGCTTTGACCAGTTTTTCGGCACCCTGTACAGCCATGACTACAAGAAACCCTATGTGCAAACAGACACGGTGATGAAAATATTCCGCAATCGTACGCCTGAGATCATCAGGCCAGCCGATACCATCCTTACCGAACGGTATGCCCAGGAAGCTATTCGATATATCAATTCCCAGTCAAAACAAACGCCTTTCTTTTTATACCTGGCTCAAAACATGCCCCACCTGCCATTGGCAGTGCCCGCTAAATGGGCCGGACATTCCGCTGGCGGTCTGTATGGTGATGTAGTGGAACAGCTGGATGAAAGCCTGCAACGAATCTGGCAGGCGCTGGAAGCAAAAGGGATGGCTGATAATACCCTCTTCATTTTTACGAGTGACAATGGTCCCTGGATCGGCTTCCCCGACAGGATGGCGGGGGACGGCTATACAATGCCCTGGCATGTGGGCACCGCAGGCATTTTCCGGGGCGCCAAGGGCAATACCTATGAAGGTGGCCACCGGGTACCTTTTATAGCCTATTGGAAGGGACATACAGCTTCTGGCAATACTATTACCGATCCCGTTTCTTCGCTTGATATATTACCCAGTATTGCCCAGTGGGTGGGCATTCCTTTACCCAAAGGAAGGACCCTCGATGGGCAATCGGTGACCAGCTTATTGGAAGGCAAACTGGCTACGCCACACCGGCCCATCTATTATGTACATAACCAGGCACAGGCAGTACGGGATGGACAATGGAAACTGCGGGTAACAGGAACAGGAGCAACTGCCATTACCGAACTTTTTGACATGAGCACAGATCCGGGCGAGCATTTTAACATCGCCAGCAGTCACCCTGAGATACTTGCCCGGCTGGAAAAGCTGTTGCAGGCATTTCCGGGTATGGTGCCGTGAATGACCAAATGGTTACATAAAGAATTGTTCTTCTATGATCTTACCATCCTTTACTTTGTATACACAGAGTTCCGTCATTTGCATACGGCCCTGCCCCTTCATAGTTATGTCCATAAACATCGTACAGGCAAAATAATTCGTTGCTACAACAGGGTCCGAAACGGCAAGGCTGTGCATGGTCTCTACCATGGAGTCAAATTTCTTTCCCTTTTCAATGATGGCGGGCAGGCCTTTTGTTTCCTTATCAAAGGCAGGGGTGGCTTCCGGTTCTATACTGATGGCATCGGGGGAATACAATTCCTGTTGGGCTTTTCCCCAATCGCCCTTACGGCATATTTTCACCAATTGGTCGGCAATCTGTTGAATAGTCATAGCATGTAATTTGCAAAATACACGGCAAAAAGCGGGCCTGACCATTTTAGAGAAAGGAGATGCCAGAAAAGGCTGATTGCGACATCTATTCAGCAATAGTGTATGGGATCTTTTTGGTGATAGATTCTTGTGAACCATCGGGTTTGTGGTATTTAAAATTCACAGGAATAGAGTGTTCACCAGGTTTTCCAGTTGCCTTAAAAGAATAAACAGCTACACCCTCAACATCTATTTTAGCAGGAGCCCCATTGATGGTAATAGAAGGCTTCATGGCCGCGCTGAACTCCCCTACACCAGCAGTCACCTCAATGGTTTGGCCTGATCGAACATAGCTACTATTGACAGTTGCAATTGCACGGAACTCAGTGTAACCACAAATTAATGCACTGGTATGATCATAACAATACTGAATCATATGATAGGATGACACCAATACATCGTGTTGCAGCTTATTCAATATAGCTATTGCAAGTAAAGGTGTAGCAGGCTTACTGTATTTTGTACACCAGGCATCCAGCCCGTTCAGGCTTTCGCCCACACTATCGGCTTTTATCGAAAACCTGTCAGCCAATTCTTTTCTAAAAGATTCCATATCCTTTCTGAAATGAACATGTACTATGGGATTGTCTGACACCATTGATGGATCGAGTACTCCGACAACATCTTTTACATATTTTACCAGCTTACTATATAGCCAGGCTTCTTCCTGCTGAAATAATTGCTGTCCCCCCCGCATATCATCATCCTTAAGCGACTTAACCTGCTGCTTAAGGCTATCCAAATAACTGATAAGGGTTGTTGACAAATCTCTAACCTTTAATGCAGGAGGTGACCAAAGGCTTGCCTTTTCCGCTGTTATCATATCTCGCCGCCTACCTTCCAACGCCTCCAATACCATCTTGTTATTGGTGGTAATAATCTCATTAGATTCCATTAAAGCTTTATTGATTGCTTGCATGGTTGCAGCATTCTCCCTGGTTTGACAGGCAGCCAAAGAAAAGAAGAGGCCAATACAGGCCGGCAGTAGCTTGCGCATGGTTAACGGTGTGGGTTAGCACCCAAACGGAGCGCTTATTGTTTTAGTACGCCGCAGAAAGCCATCAAAATGTTAAAACAATTATTGCCCATGTCGCTTGGCCATGGCTTGGGCAATAATACTAACGGCAATGAGCTGCAAGGCATGATACAGCATAATGGGCAGCAAGAGGATACCAGTAAGGGGACTGTTTGCAAAGATCACTTTGGCCATCACCGTACCATGGATGATGGATTTCTTGGAACCGCAGAAAGTAGCCGTAATTCTGTCTTCCCAGTTGAAATGCAGCAGACGGGCAATATACCCAATGATAAAATAACATATAAAAAATAAGACCAGCATACCAGCTGCCAGCAGCAGCAATTCGACCACACCCAGGTTGCTGAACATGTGTTTGTCGAAAGACTCACTAAAGGCTGTGTATACAATGGCCAGGATGGTCAACTGGTCAAAATACTTCAGTTGTTTATTGTACTTCCCCGCCACCTTACCCAGCCTGGTGGGATTGAGCAACAGCCCCAGTACCACAGGCAACAGTATCTGCAACAACAGCTTCACAATAATATCACTCATATCCACATGCTCATGATTGCCGCCCGTAACGATGCTCATCCAGATGGGGGTAATAAAAATGCCCAGCATACTGGAAATACTGGCGTTAAAGATAGCCGCCGGAATATTGCCATTGGCAATAGACACCATTACTACGGATGAAGAAACGGTAGAAGGCAGTGCCGCCAGGAAGAAGGTGCCCAACCACAATACCTGTGTATCGCCCCTGTCGAGCAAGGGCCTGATGGCCAATACCAGCAAAGGGAATAGGATGAAAGTACCAGCCTGTACCAGGATATGCAACCGCCAATTGCTAAGACCCGCTACCAGTTTGCTCCGGTTGAGCTTTAGCCCATAGAAAAAAAAGATCAGGGATACGCCAATATTAGCAATGGAGGATATCGAAAAAGGCCCGTCGGCCACGCCCGGTCCGGGGAATTGTGAGGCCAGCACGATAACGCCGATCAGGGAGAGAATAAACCAGTCCAATCCGAAGCGTGCCAAAAAATAGGATACCTTATTTGCCATACAGGCTGCAAGATACGATGCCAGCGTTTATCCTGTGATGCCGCCCACTTCAACTACTACTTCTCCGGCAGCTACAGGACATCCTATTGGTTTCCTGCAGGCCTTAAAGCCTTCTTTTCGTTTTCTTACAATCCCAGGGATCACCGCCCTGCTACTTTTACATCATTAATAACACAAAATATTACTACCATGTCAACAGCAACAGCACCCACTCTATTGATCACCGGCGCTACCGGTACTATCGGATCAGCACTTTCCACCCTACTATCCGCCCGCGGTTTTTCTTTCCGGGTAATGGTACGGAGCATCGACCAGGTAAATGGGCTCGACAAGCTGCCTGGCGCAACAATCGTGGAGGGCGATTTTAACAACGCAGCAAGTCTGGATGCCGCTCTTCAGGGTATCGACAAGGCTTTCCTGCTTACCAATTCCTCCCAATTAGCCGAAAGTCAGCAAAAACGATTTGTAGAGGCAGCCAAAGCGGCAGGTGTAAGTCACCTGGTGAAATTATCTCAGTGGGCAGCCAGCGCCAGCTCCCCCGTACGTTTTTTGCGTTACCATGCTGCCGTTGAGCAACACATCATAGAAAGCGGTATACCTTATACCTTTTTACGGCCCAATTTATTCATGCAGGGATTGATTGCCCTGAAGGATTATATAGCCACCAGGGGCATATTCTTTGCTGCCGTAGGAGATGCTACCATCAGCACGGTAGATATTAGGGATATAGCGGAGGTTGCAGCAGCAGTCCTGACCGGAATAGGACATGAAAACAAAATATACCACCTCACGGGACCGGAGGCCATCACCCATTACCAAATGGCCGACTACCTGTCTGCAGCGCTGCACAAAACCGTTCACTTTGTTGACACCTCCGATGAAATTATGCATAGTTCATTGTTGAAAGCAGCCTTTCCGCGTTGGCAGGCAGATGGATTGATTGAGGACTATGCCCATTACCGCAACAACGAAGCCACCGCCGTAACGCAGGATGTGCAACAAGTAACCGGCCACGCCCCACGCAGCTTTCAGCAGTTTGCCATGGATTACGCTTCCCTGTTTACAAAGTCCCAGGACCAAATCACATCCAACTTACAAACCCATTGAAGCGCTGAATAATAGGAAAAGGGAGCAGCACAAAGTTGGCCGCTCCCTTGTTTCTCATGGTTATTGAAAAAACTTAGGTTGTTTTTACTGAAAAGTAATACGTCCAGGCAATAAAAATGATTTGCAGTGGCACCCTTAGCCATAGGTAACGCAACCCCGGTCCATCAAAGGTGGCCTTCTCATAATTTACCTGGTGAATAGCTGCATATATATTGGCCGGCAGCAGTAAGATCAAAAAAACGATTACAGCTATACCGGCATAGTTCCTGACCGAAGGGAAAAGCAGCGCTAGTCCAAAAATGATCTCGATAATCCCGGTCAGGTAGATCAACTCTCTTTTGAAAGGAATAAAAGCGGGCACCATCAGTGTCATGCCCTCGGTAAACATAAAATGACCCAGGGCAGTAAAAAAGAGCATAAAGGTCATAGCCAGGTTACCCCCAAAGGATAAATTCCAGCTTCCAGTGGTAAGTTTAGAAATGCCCGCACTGATAACAAAGACAGCCAATAATAAATAAAACGGTTTCATTGTTGAGTTTCTATGATGATACCGCAAAGTTCAATCGAACAGGGGCACCTAAAAATGATGTATGTTAGCTTCTGGCATGCAATTTCCGGATGCGGCTTAAACTTTCTGGCTGAATACCCAGATAGGAAGAGAGGTGTTTGACCGATATTTGCTGTATCAATTGCGGATTTTTCTCCATCAATTGCACATACCTTTCTTCCGCAGTATACGACAGAAAATCCATTTCCTTTCTTATGCGTTTCACATATTGCGCTTCAGCCATCAACCGGCCTATTCTTTCCCCATTATGATGCTCCTTATAAAAATGGTGAAGTGTTTGGTGAGCTACCTCCACCACTTCCGCTTCTTCCAGCCATTCTATAAAAATGGAACTGGGCTCACGTGTAATGAAGGAAAAATAAGCCGTCACAAAATCACCCGCAAACTGAAAGTCAACCGTAAACTCCTTTCCATCCTTTAAAAAGTAATTACGCGTCGATCCTTTATTGATAAAATAGATCGCATTTTCCACCTGCCCCTCCCGGATCAGGTAGTCGCCCTTCTTAAAACGCCTGATTTGGAGTTTGCCTGCAAAAGCAGCCCACTCCTGCTCGCTTAGTGATTGGAACCTGAGTATCGCCTGTCTGATCGCTTGAAATTCATTCATTGCTGATTTTTAAAATGCGTAACAAGGTAAGAACTTATCACCAACTGTTGCTTCACAAATAGTTAAAAAATACCATATTCAACTATATATCAAGCCATTAAGCTCTATCCCTACAATATCATCCGGTAAAGCACCGTTATGGCAGGTAAAAGATGCTCTCCAGATTCTTCTCATTATCCTTATTACTGCTTATCTGTACATTCTCCCATGCTCAGAATAAAATATTTTCCTATCCCTTTGAACTGGGGGCAACAGCTCCATTATTGGGTCAATTTGAAAACATACAACAAAAGTCCAACATAGTTGAGCATCCCAATAGCACTGAATTCTGTATGGCGTTGCAAAACAACAGAAAAGTGGAGTATATTTTATTGGACAGTAATTTCAAGGTGATGAAGAAAGTTGTTCCGGATGAGAACAATTCACTCCTAAGTAAACCCGGAAGCTTATTAGGTTACAGCGGAGGTACGGTTTCCGGAAAGAAGTACAATTACATATATCATCATCAGCGCAGGTTTTATATGGAAACGGTGGACTTTGCCAGCAAAACAGTAACCAACAAGCCATTGCCTGAATTGCCAAAGGATGAAAACTTCATCATTTCGTTCAGTGACAACAATATCCATTATGTCTTATCCAGCAGTAACAAAGCCAATGAATTGATCGTCAATATTGTAAATGACAAAGGAGAAACCTCCAGGAAAAATATCCCATTAAAAGTACCAGAGGTCGTTAGCCGAAAAAGGGCTGGATTCGCCATGTACCTGAAAGATTGCATGATCATCCATAATGACGGCTCTACAGATAATAAAATACAATCTAATCCGGTTAAACTTTATTGCCAAAAAGACAAATTCAACCTGGTTATCAATGATGCAGGCAACCCCACCAGGATCATCACCCTTTCCCTGCCCGATTTTCAGTCAACAGAAAAGACTGTGGATTACACTGACATTCTTAGCGACAAAGAAAAAGAGGATGCACATATCAGTAGCTTTCTGAGAGCGGGTCAATTGCATTCGTTGGTATCCAATAGCAAAATGATCAGCATTGTCACTCATGATCATCAAACAGGTAAACTTCTCAATAAATACGAGATCAAGTCCTCCATGGATATTATCTCCCTGGCCACTGTACCTGTAACCTCAACCTATAGAGATGTTCTGGTTGAGGCAAAGGAAGTAAACAGTGCAAAAAATTTGATCAAGGAATTCGACGTCAGCACTAACTGGATCGAGGTAACGGAAAATGATGCCCGACAACTGGTTGTTACTCCTTATTCTATTACTTATGGTACATCCAATGGTATGTATGCGAATTATCCTTATTACAAGGTTACCTGTTTCCAGGTGATCCTTGATTCCTCCACCTTCTCAATCGCCGATGGAGATGTAGAGACAAAAGCCCAGCGGATCAATGCATATACCCAAAAGATCAAATATTCCAGGGCTACGAACCAGTTTTCTATGTGGAATAACCAGTACTATGGGTATTATAATAACGATACCCGATCTTATGTGGTAGAACAACTGGAAATACAGTAACAGGCTTTTGAAAACACAGTCCTTTAAAACAGTATTGAAATAAATACTAAATAAGAAGAAATTCCCTGAAATAGGGAGGTCGTAGTAAATACATTAATTTTAAGCCTCCTATTTCAGCCCATGACTACAGACAACAAGGTACTGCTGGACGATTATACCTCCCGTATCAATCGGGTGATGGATTATATGGATGCCCATCTTGAAACCCCTTTGACATTGGATGAGCTTGCCATGGTATCCCATTTTTCCAAATTCCATTTCTCCCGTGTATTCTGGGGCCTTACGGGAGAAACGCCTTTTGAATTCCTGAGTCGCTTACGCCTGGAAAAAGCCGCCTCCTTATTAAGCCAGCAGGCGCATTTGCCCATACTCCAGATCGCCCATAGATGCGGATATCCCGACAAATCAGTGTTCTCCCGCAACTTTAAAACACAATTTAAAGTTGCACCCTCTGTTTACCGGAAAACTCGACAACAGAATAGCAATAATAGTCAACTGGTCAGCAACAGCAATCAACAACTCCCCGACCCCGCAGCCTACTTTTATGATGAATCACCCACATCAAAAAAGAGGTCAATTATGGAACTAATTCAACAAGTGGAGGTAAAACACCTTCCCGCTATGACAGTAGCCTATCTCAGGCATATCGGCCCATTCCAGGGAAACGGGGCCTTATTTGAAAGTCTCTTCAAAAAAATGACTGCCTGGGCCGGAGCACGGGGCCTGATACAGCCCGGATTCAAAGCCATCGCCGTTTATCATGATGATATCTGTGTAACCGACGAAAGTAAGACCCGATTAAGCGTTTGTGTAACCGTACCACCTGATACCAACGTCGATGGTGAAATTGGTAAAATGGAACTGAACCCCGGCAAATGTGCCGTTGCCCGCTTTAAACTATATCCGCAGGAATTTCCCGAGGCCTGGCGCTGGCTCCTGGGTACCTGGTTCCCCACCAGTGGTTATCAGCCTGATGACGGCGTTTGTTTTGAGGTATACCCCGAGGAACCAAAAAATGATGGCCTTACCGTAGAGATCTGCATTCCGGTAAAACCGTTATAAACCAACAAGGTTTCCCTTGCCCTTATTGCTGTTTTTGGAGCACTTAAAATGGTGATCAGGGAGTAAACTGTTGTTCAGGTAGTTCATAACTGCTTTCTGTATACGGTAAACAACGGATTATACTGTTAAAGGGTATTCCTGTAATGCTTTTGGCTACATTCATAGCTAAATAAACATTTCCATGAAAAAATTACTTCCAATCATTGCGAGCTGCCTCTTGTTATTGGCAGGTTTTGCCACACCGGCCTCTACCGCAGCAACACAGGTGCATCCTGTGATCAACGGCGAACCGGAACCACATCCCAACAACCTGTATGTGAAATTGAAAGTGAATGGGCAAACCACCATTCTCTGGCTACTGGTTTTCCCTACAGACACGGTTGGTGATGTAAAAAGCGAAGTAGAAAGCATGGTGGGCTTCTCTATTAATTATTTGTCCTATAAGGGACAGGTCCTGGCCGAAGGGGCTACGCTGGCATCCTATGGGATTGGCAGCAATGTTACGCTCAATGCTTATTAAGCAGGTGCGTTTATAGCCAGAAAACGCCGCCGGTTTACACCAGCGGCGTTTTTTTATGCGCCCGTTATCTTATCAAGTATACCTCGCCCCGAAAAATCCTGCTGTGCAAGCCCGCACAGTTGCTGTAACAAAACCGGACAATCTCCATTCATCCATAAGCCATAATTAACTGGCAAACAAACAGATAGCAAATTGGTATCTTTTTAGCCTAAGCATCTCCATCAATTGTTGTGATATGCTAAAAAACTTTTTCAAGATCGCCTGGAGGAACCTTTTGCGCAACAGATCATTATCCTTCATTAATATATTTGGCCTGGCGGCAGGTATCACTTTTGCCCTGCTCATTGGCTTGTGGATACAATATGAAACCAATTTTGACACCTTCCATACCAATGGTAATCGCATAGCCCTGGTATTGAAAAATACACTATTCAACAATGAAAAGAATACCCAGGAGCCTACCCCCCTTCCCTTGCACGACGCGTTAAAAAATGAATACCCCGAGGTTAAACGGGCTACCCGCATTACGTGGGCCTACAGCCATAGCCTGGTAGCTGGCAACAACAAATTCAACAAAAAAGGACGTTATGTAGATCCTGCATTCCTGGAAATGTTCTCCTTTCCCTTGTTGGAAGGCAATATCAACACTGCATTAAAAGACCCGAATTCAATCATTCTTACGTCCTCCCTGGCACAGGCATTATTTGGTTCGGAAAACCCCATCGGTAAAACCATTCGGATCAATAATACCACCGATCTGAATGTAACGGCCATCGCCCGGGATGTACCTCACCAGTCTACCATTGATTTTGAATTCCTGGTACCATTTGAATACCTGATCGAACACGACGAATGGATCAGGAACAACAAGACCGACTGGAGCAATAACTTCCTGATGAACATGGTAGAACTTAAAGAAGGAGTTTCCATGGAATCATTTACGAAGAAGATCAGTCAACTGAATACACAAAAGGACGCCAGGCTTAAAAATCAATTTCTTTTCCTTCACCCGCTTTCCCAATGGCACCTGTACAATGAGCACAAGAATTGGGTAAATACAGGCGGCAAGATCACCTACATCTGGCTATTTGGCATTATCGGCATTTTTGTATTGCTGATTGCCTGTATCAACTTTATGAACCTGAGTACCGCCCGTTCAGAAAAAAGGGCTAAGGAGGTAGGCATTCGCAAGGTAGTAGGATCACGCAAAGCCGACCTGGTAATACAATTCTTAAGCGAATCAGTACTCACTGCCTTCCTGGCTTTTTTAATTTCCATTATCTGCATCCAATTATTATTGCCATTTCTAAAAGACCTGGGCTTTGAATACATCCGCTTCGATTTGCGCAATATATACCTGTTGTTAATTGGATTGGCTGTTTGCCTCGTCGCCGGATTGATTGCAGGTAGCTATCCTGCTTTTTACCTGTCGTCATTTATCCCGGTAAAAGTATTAAAAGGCGCCTTTAAGCAGGGCTCCGGGCCGGCTTTGTTCCGGAAAGTGCTGGTGGTTTCACAATTTACCATTGCTGCTGCATTGATCATGAGCACCCTGATCGTATTTCGACAAATAGAACATGCCAGGCAACGTGCTATTGGGTACAACCCCAACAATATGATCAATATCACCGCCAGCCACGACCTGGCAGTTAACTATGAAGCCCTGAAGCAGGAGGTATTGAATTCCGGCTATTTTGTGTCGGTAGCCAAGGCTTCACAACCCCTCACAGCCGTTTACAACCAATGGAGTGACTTCTCCTGGGAAGGCAAAGATCCTACCGCTGATCTTGCCCTGGACGCCATACTGGCTGATTGGGATTTTGAAAAAACAGCCGGCCTGCAATTCAAACAAGGGCGGGCCTTCTCAAAGACTTTTCCAACTGACTCCAATGGCATAATTCTGAATGAAGCCGCCCTCCAATTGATCGGATACAAAGATCCTATAGGGAAAACCATGAAATCGGGCGACCAGGTAAAAACGATCATTGGTATTGTAGAGAATGTCGTATTAACAGATCCTTTTAAGTCGGTCGGACCTTTGGCTATTATTTTTAACAAGAGCAAAACGGATGCAGTAAACAATATCTTTTTGCGCCTGCAACCAACTGCCGATCTGAAAAAGGCCTTGGCAGCCATTAAACCCGTCTTTGATAAGTACAACCCTTCCCTGCCCTTTGAGTACAGTTTTGCGGATGAGGAGTTTGGTAAAAAGTTCGCCGTTGAAAACCAGGTAGGGAAACTGGCCTCCATTTTTGCTGCACTTACCATCCTGATATCCTGCCTGGGATTATTCGGGCTTGCCATGTTTATGGCCGAACGTCGGATCAAAGAGATTGGTATCCGTAAAGTATTGGGTGCTTCTATAACCAATCTTTGGCTGCTATTATCCAAAGAGTTTATGTGGCTGGTGTTTATCGCCTGCCTTATTGCTTCTCCACTGGCCTTCTGGCTAATGAAAGACTGGTTAAATAAATATGAATACCGGGTCGATCTTAGTATCTGGGTATTTGCGGGAGTGGGCATCCTCTCCCTGGCTATTGCGTTATTTACTATTAGCATACAAATCATTAAAGCAGCTATTGCCAACCCCGTAAAAAGCCTGAAAACAGAATAGCTGCTTATCTTTGCACGCTATGAAAAGTTTCTACAAGGAACCTGTTACGGGCGGTGAACTGTTACTGACCGAAAAAGAAACACAGTTTGACCGGTTCTTTTTTACCCGCGACCGGCAAAATAAATACCTTACCATTGCCTGGAACCTGGGGAGCGCCCAGGAGGTAGTGATCGATGAAGTGTTGTATACATTTCCTGCCAATACATTATTACCCCTGGTAACCAGCCAATCATTCCGATTTGAGCAGCCGGATCAAATCGTAGCCTGGCAATTTAACCGTGAATTTTACTGCATTATGGATAATGACAAAGCAGTAAGTTGTGTAGGTTTTATCTTCCTGGGATCAACTGAAACCATGTTCATCCGGTTGGATGACAAGGAACACCACAATTTTACCCGCTTGTTGGAAGTATTTAAAGACGAGCTGGAAAACAAAGACGATATTCAGGGTAGCATGCTACGAATGCTGCTGGTGAGACTGATCATTAAGTTAACCCGGTTGGCCAGGAAACAGTACCTGAATCCTTCCCTGCTGGAGGACAATAAAATGGACATTGTACGCCAATACAATCTCCTGGTAGAAAACCATTACCGTGTTCAACACCAGGTACAATTCTATGCACAGGAGCTTAACAAATCACCCAAAACACTTTCTAATCTATTTTCTCTGTACAATCATAAGTCGCCCTTACAGGTAATTCAAGACAGGATTACCCAGGAGGCGAAAAGACTTTTTCACTATACCGATAAGTCTGCCAAGGAAATCTCCGGTGAATTGGGATTTGAGGATGCGGCCCATTTCAGCCGTTTCTTCAAAAATCAGACAGGTATCTCCCCTTCTGAATTTAAGAAATCTTTCCAGGCCCGGGCCTAGGTCAATAGCTGGCCATTTTGGAGGTTTAGGGAAAAATCGGCAAGTATTCGGGAAGAGCGTCCATTTTCAATGGACCCGAACGGTTGCATTTTTACATCGTCAATTATGACAGTAAAAATCAAAAACAATAAAGATGAAACCGTTCACAGTTCCTGCAAGAGAAAATGTTAGCCCAGCCAACCAGGTTTTGTTCGATAACCTGAAAAAAGCCATTGGCAAAGTCCCCAACTTATATGCTACCATGGCTTATTCACAAAATGCCCTGGGGAATTACTTAACCTTACAAAGTGGTAAAACTTCCATCAAGGCCAAAGAAAAAGAAGTGATCAACTTGGTAGTAAGTCAGGTAAATGATTGTGCCTATTGCCTGGCTGCTCATACTGCCATAGGCAAGTTAAATGGCTTTACCGACGACCAGATTTTGGAAATACGTTCAGGTTCCGTAACTTTTGACTCCAAACTGCAAGCCCTGGCAGCCCTTACCCAAAGTTTTGTTCAGAACCATGGCAAACCTGATCCCGTATTAATTGAACAATTCTTTACTGCTGGCTATACTGAAGAAAACCTGGTAGATACGATCGTTCAGATTGGCGACAAGATCATTACCAATTACCTGCATGGTGCTACTAATGTTCCGATTGATTTCCCTGCCGCCCCAGCCCTACATACTGAGAAAGCATAGACCAAGGCAGTTGTGAATTGTACAACGAATGCCACGGTTTATCAATTGAATCACCCTTACGACCTTGCTACTTTTGTACAGCATTAGTAATGCGGTAGGTAGCAGGGTCGTAATGACAGAATCCCATCCTCCATAAATTTCAACCATAAAAATCTTTAGCAATGAGTACTACAACCATTTCTCAGCCAACAACCATTTTACATTGGTCAGAAGATCCAAGGATCGATTCGGGCACCAAGGCTTTCCTGAAAGTTCTGAATTCCGGTGGCGCCCCCCTGGAAACCCTTTCCAAGGAAGATGCCCGTAATGTGTTAGTGGGTGCCCAGGCTGGCGCAAAAGTAGACCTGTCGGGTATTGAAGAATCCGAAAAAACAATAACTGCAGATGGCTACACCGTAAAATTAAACATTGTGCGTCCGGAGGGAGTAAAAGGGAATCTGCCCGTATTTATTTTTATCCATGGAGGTGGCTGGATATTGGGTGATTACCCTACGCACAAACGTATGGTTCGCGACCTGGTAGTGCTTACTGGTTATTCGGGGGTGTTTGTAAACTATACGCCTTCACCGGAAGCTCAATATCCACAAGCTGTTAATGAGATCTATGCAGCTACCAAATGGGTGGCAGATCATGGCAATGAAATTGGCGTAGATGGCACCAACCTGGCCATAGTAGGCAATAGCGTAGGCGGCAATATGAGTACAGTTACCGCCATCAAAGCCAAGGAGAATAATGGTCCCAGGATCAAATTACAAATATTGATGTGGCCCTTGGTGGATGCCGATTTTGACAATGGATCTTACCAGCAATTTGGGGAAGACCGGTTCCTGACAAGGGATGTGATGATGTGGATGTTTGATCAGTATACTACTAATCCAAAGGAGCGTAAGGAAATTTATGTTTCTCCGCTAAATGCTTCTGTAGAACAACTCAAGGATTTACCTCCTACCCTGATACAGGTAGCAGAAAGTGATATACTGCGTGATGCGGGTGAGGCTTATGGCCGCAAACTGGACCTGGCAGGCGTACCTGCAACCACCATTCGATACAATGGTATGATCCATGATTTTGGTTTATTGAATGCCCTGGCCGATTTGCCTGCGGTTAAATCAGCATTCGTTCATGCTGCCGCCGAATTGAAAAAATACCTGGGATAATAAAAAATGAAGGCCTACTAAGGAACTAGCAAGAAACAGGGCTTCCTGTACCGGGAAGCCATTTTTTGTATCTATTGCTGACTTTACTCCAGTTTAATGCGTACGTCGTAAATAAAATCCTGTACTGCCAGTATTTCGAAATTAGTACTTCCTGCAAAAAGCGGGTTAAGTATATAATTATATTCATCAGGTACTACAGTTGAGGGTACCCGGATAATCGAAGCGCCGTTCTTCAAAAGGCGTGTACCAAAATCCTTCGTGGATGAGGGTGCTGGAACCGATCTCCAGTCGCCTGGCAGGTTAGCCGTAATAATCCGAAGAATTTCATAATCGGGTATCTCGTAGGTGGTAATACTTAACGCGCGGGGCACATCATCTACATTGATATTGACGGTATATTCCAACACAGCCAGGGCCCTACTTTCAGAAGTGTAAATGCAAGGGGTAAGTTTATGGTTCCAGCGTCCTCCGTGCAACCTGGCTCCTTCGCCTGTAAGATCTCTTGCAAACTTTGTTTTTCCGATCCGGTATACAATCATAAGGTAAGTAGGTCTATGAATAAACGCCGTAATCAATTCTTCCGATGATATCACGAACTTCTTCGCGGCCAAACTGGCTATCCATTAGATCATAAGGAGCTTGCCCTCCCAATGCTTTATTGGGGCGAAACATCCACTGATTGAAGCGGGCTTCATCCTCAAAAACTTCATAGCCATAAGAATAGAGGCTGGCCAGATCAAGTATACGTTCGCTGAGGGCGCCATTGAATTTTTCGGTACCTTTTTTATTAATAAGGGTGGCTCTTGTAACTGCTAATGCAATAGCCAGCTTATCGTAATCAAGTGCTGTTTTTTCTTTGAGGCTTTCGAGGTCTTTTTTGGTGATGCCATCCCGGACAATACCTACTTTTTCGAGGGGGGTCATCTGGCTTTCGGGCTTATCAGTTGCATCCGGAAGGATCACTATACCGCTTTTCATAGGGATATATTTACTGGTATGATCGATGAGCATTTTTCTCGCCGGCTTTTTATTACTATAAGATACCGCTTCTTCTTCTACTGCATATTTGGGAGGAGCTTCCGTAGCATAGGGCTTTATCTTATTGGTTTTGGAGCTTTTTTTGGGAGGCGCCTGAGGGCCTTGCTTATTGGATTTAACACCTTTTGCCATAGTACAAAATTTTACCTCTTTCAATACAAATTTAAACCACCCCTTCTGTACTACCAAATATTTTTATAATATGTTTTCCACAACGTGAGGCAGGAAAAGCATCGCCATTCCTTACCAAAAATCTTTCGAATACCAGCCAGGACTATTTCTTCAATATCATCAGTTTAATACGGCCGGTGGAACTGCCAACGCGTATGAAATAGAATCCATTGATAAGCCCTTGCAGGTTGAGATGAATAAAATTAGCTCCTTTTGCAAGTTGAATAGGTAAAGTAAATACTATCCGGCCATCATACTGGCAGATACTCAAGTTGCTGTTTGCGGGTTCTGTTGCCTCATAATATAAAGTGGCCTCAGAGGCAGCAGGATTTGGATATACCCTGGCAGCTGTTGAATATTGATCCTTCATTAGCAATACCCGGCTATAAGTTACCTTATCATATTGGTCCGTTATACGCAAACGGTAGAAATTACGTCCTGTATATGGACTATGATCAATAAAACGATATTGATTTCTGTAATCTGTGACGCCCGCAATTCTACCAACTGTTTTATAATCTACTCCATTAGCACTTTTCTCTATAGCAATGTAAGACACCTGCCAGTCATCCGCCAATTTCCATTGCAATACATTCCGTTGCGCGTCGCGTTCTCCAAAAAACGAAATAAGTGTTAATGGTAAGGCTACCGGACAGACCGCTGTTTGCATGGCAAACCCATCGCCTTTCCCTCCAAAATACGGAACACATACCAGGGAGGGGGTACGATTGGACGAAGCCCCATCTGTTATACCACCAAAATAAAACGGACAGGCAGTAGCGGCCGAAGCAACCCCTCTATACCCTGAGCCATTGCCCCCGGTATAAGGTGTTACCTGTGCATCCGCTATCAACACTATCATAAAGCCATTTAATAATAAGATCAGTTTTTTCATACACTATTATTGTCGCCTTGATACACCACGACCTCCAAAGGAAGCACTTCGTCCTTTGCCGTCGGGATTGGGTACAGAGGTGTTAATAATATAGGCATTCCTGTCAGACACCTTCAACATGTCTGCATTATTCACACTTAACCATGCTCCGCCTCTGGCAGCCATTGAAAAGTATTGCGTGGTTAAATCTCCGGGTATTTGGCCTGGCCAGTTTTGATTGGCATAACCTGCAGCCGGAGCAATAGACAATTCGCCATCTCCGTGATTACCAGTAAAGTTTTGCCCTTTGCCAAACTGTGAACTATCTGTATTATAGCATAACTCATATAAATTACCGCTCATTTCCATCACTCCATAATAAGAAGAACCGGCTTCAAACCTTGTAGTGGCCGATTTAGCAGCAAAACCGCAACGCAGCGGACCTTGCACACCAAACCCACTCCAATTGGCCAATCCTGTACCCGTAGCAACGGGGTCGCTAACCGACTCTGTAGGCAACCCATCTGTACCCGGCACAATTGTATTGGCGTCAGTAACCTGGTTGCCTCCCCAGGCAAACTCACCCGCTACAGGTAAATTGATGCTATTCCCCCTGCAAGCCTTTTCAAATTCAAGTTCTGTCATAGGACTCAGCGCCGACCAATCGAGGTAGGCGTACAGGTCGTCGAAACTTATCCAATTACAGGCCCTATCAGGTGCAGCTGCTGCCATAGCAGGCCATGATCCTGAAATGGTGTATCGCGACAAGTTGATTTTGCCTGCATCATACCGGTTAAGGAAAGCATCCTGGGTAATGGCATTGAGAAAATCCGCATATTGACCCTGTGAAATTTCATATTTCATGCAATAAAAGGCATTATAACCTTTGGGATAGGCAGCAGGTAAGGTAAATGGACCTGCTGTATTGGAAGTACTCCACAAGTTGGTTCCAGTTGCACTTAGTAAGATGGCGTTTTCATTTGTCACTAAATAAGGATTATTGGTAGCCCCTGTTTTATACCTATAGGTGGCCACACCATCACCCAGGTAAAAAGCTCCCTGGTTAATATATACCATTTCAATACCAAAAACTTTGTATTCATAACTGCCAGATGGAGGTGCATCTAACTTTATCTGGATACTTATATTACTAATATTCCCGGTCCCGGCCGTAGACCGGTAGATCATTACCCCTCTTTTATCAGCATAGGCATCGGCCAATAATGGCATGCCTGCAGTATGGTCTGCATCCTGGCCCGATAAATCAGCATGCTGCCATTGGATAGCAGCACAATCCCGGCGTTTTACAAATAACCAAACAGCATCCCAATTGCCAGGATTACTGGTTACACGCCAACTATTATCCCAACTAATAGTAAAGTTGAGAAAATGGTTTCCGCTGTTAACACTTTCGCTTACCGGGCCAATCTGTAAATTGTTGGCTGAGCAAGTAGCAATAAAAGAAAGTAAATAAAAACAGGTAGTCAGGTATTTATACATGAGTTCGATTTGTGTATTTCATAATGAGGACAGGTAATAAAAGCATTTTAAGGCCCCTTGAAGAATTTTGCAAAACGGAGCCTGGTTGATGCTTTTACTGCTCACCAATCAGAAACGAACCAAATGAATTCATTACGAACCTGTTACAGGAATATAATTCAAGGTAAGATTTAAAGCAGCCTCAACCAACGGGGTTTTCCCTGTATTTTAAGACAGGGAAAAATGATCTTAACCCTTATTGGCACTACTAATTAATGGATCTTCAAGGTAGCTATCACCGGCAAATGATCGGATGCATATTTTTCATCAATGACTTTATGAGATAGTACCGTGAATCCGGCTGTTGGTCTGTAGGCAATGAAATCAATGGTTTTAGAGGGGCTTTCTACAGGTATGGTAAAGCCGCAATCCTGCATACAGGTGCGGGTAAAATGCTGGTCGAGCGTGTTGATAACCGCGCCGCCTGACGTAGCATTGAGGTCGCCCGTCAGGATAACAGCCCCCTTTTCGTGCTGAAAATAATCTGCAATAGCGGCAATTTGAAGTAAGCGGTTCGTATCACTTCTTTGTGCATCCAGGTGGGTACATCCTATTATTAACTTTTTTCCGTTAACCTCTATCTGGGCGGTTGCCAATACCCTTGGCTCTCCATTTGAACCTGCTAATGTAGGGAGCGGCAGCGTAGATCCGCCCGACAGCGTATACTTCGATAAAATAGCTACTCCATATTGTCCGCCGTCATAGTCAATGGCCTTGGCAAAATAAAAGTTCATTTTTGTTTTTTGCGCCAGGAGGGATGCCTCATTCAGGCCCGATCTTTTGGTATTCACATCAACTTCCTGCAAGGCCACTACATCGGGTTTATGTTTATTGATAACAGCAGCAATGGCATCTACATCAATAAGACCGGCTTTGGAAGGAGGATTGGCATGGTGGATATTATAGCTCATAATAGTAAGCTCCTGCCTATTACTGGTTTCCCTGGTAGCTTTATTTACTCCGCAAGCGCCTGTTGCTAAACAAAACAGTACAAAAAAGAAGGTACGAAGCTGCATAATGGTTGGTTTTATGATCCGTGGTTCAGGCTACAATATTATAGATTGTTTTCAAAGCTTCCCCGGCAGGCAGCGAAAAATACGCCATTTAGTTCAGTATGTCTTTAGATTCGGGATTTATGTTTGCTGCGCATTAAAACCAACCGCATGAGAATAGGGGCAATTATTGGCCTGCTTTTATTGTTGGGGTCCGGCATTCGTGCCCAGCAAAACAACACTGAAAAAGGAGTCGGAAAGATCACTGGAAAAGTAATGGAGTCTGCTGCCGGCACCCCACTTGAATATGCTACCATTACAGTATTTGATAAAAACACGGGTAAAACCCTCACCGGCACCACAACCGACAAGACTGGCCTGTTTACGATCACTGCTTTAAATACAGGCGAATATAAATTGATGATAGAATTTATAGGCTACAAACCATTTGAAGTACCGGTTGTCAGGATCAGGAAAAATGAGACGGTAGATATCAAAACAATTCAATTGATCAGGGGCCAACAGAACCTGGAGGCCGTTACCGTTACCGCACAGGCAAAGCTTATAGATAACAAAATTGACAAGCTGGTATTTAATGCCGAAAAAGACCTGACCTCACAAGGAGGTATTGCTACCGACCTCTTAAAGAAAGTACCCCAGGTATCAGTGGATGTAGATGGGAATGTACAATTGGCAGGGAATTCAAGCATTCGGTTTCTGATTAACGGAAAGCCCTCTACTGCTTTTGGCAGTAGCATTACCGATGTCTTGCAATCCATACCAGCCAGTCAGATCAAAAGTATAGAGGTGATCACTAACCCGGGTGCCAGGTACGATGCACAGGGGCTGGGAGGCATTATTAATATCATCCTGAAACAAAATACCGCCAGGGGCATCAATGGCAATTTATCCCTTACAGCAGGAACCAGGATGGAAAATGGCTCATTCAATTTTAATGCACGCAACAAAAATTTCGGGATCAACGCATTTATTAGTGGCAACGCCAGGCTGGCCGTAAGTACACGTAATTCAAGCCTCCGCCATTCCCTTGATACATTCAGCAAAACCAATGGGCTACTGGCGCAGGAAGGCAGCACCCAACTCAAAAGGCATGGTATTGAATCAGGTATAGGATTCGACTGGACCTACAAAAAGTACAACAACTTTACAGCTTCTGTTAAATACAATGTATTTGGCAACAGCAATAATGGTCAGATCAGGCAATCCCAATCCACCACGGATTATTCAGGCAACCAGCTTTCCCACCTACTAAGCCTTAATAATACCAACAACTCCAATCGCTTCCACAATGTAGATGCAACATTCATTTATAAACGGACTTTTAACCGGGAGGACCAGGAATTAGAGTTTTCCGTCAATACCAGCCTTGGAAGATCTACATTCAAGGCAAACAATGAGCAGTTAATGCTACCTGCCGATTCACTTTATTACGGAATACAAAACCGTAATCCAGGAAAAGAAAATGAAACCCAGGTCAGCCTGGATTATACACAACCTTTCTCTGAAAAGATCATATTGGGAACAGGGATCAAAACAACCTTTATTGACATCAACAGCGATGCTACCGTACTCAGTTATCAGCCTGGCGGCAAATTATACCAGTACGATGGCTCTTTATCCAATAGCCTTTCCTATCACCAGAAAGTGTATGCAGCCTATGCAGAGCTAAGTTTTCCGGTGGCAAAGCTATTTGATGTAAAACTGGGCAGTCGGTATGAACGCACAGAGATCAACTCCTGGTACTCCAATGCACAGCAGGCCGTTAAAACACCAGGCTATAATACTTGGGTGCCCGCTATTTTCCTTTCTAAAAAAATGGGTGAGGACCACGTAATTAAACTGAGTTACTCCAAAAGGATTGAACGGCCCGATTATGGCGACCTGAACCCATTTATCAATACCAGTGACCCTAAGAACATCACAGCAGGAAATCCGTACCTGCTTCCTGAATTGGGACAGCGTATTGAACTAAGCTACAGCAGAGACATGCACAGCCTTGGTTCGGTGATGATAACAGCCTTTTACCGGCACAATAGCCAGGACATTCAACCTTTCGTAAAATACTATACTGCCTTGCAGGTAGGCGATTCGGTGTACCACAATGTATCAGTGAGTAGCCGCGAAAACATTGGAACGGAAAACAATACCGGCATCAACCTATTTAGCGACCTTCACCTGAATACTAAATTGGGCATTAGGACCAACCTGTTTATGTTCCACCGGAAGATCATCAATGCCATTGATATAGGCAACAGCCGAACCAGTTTCAACTACCGGTTCAACCTAAATGCCAGTTACCAGTTTACCAGCATGCTGGCAGCCGAATTTTTCGGGAGTTTTAATTCTGCCAGAAATGAGGTACAAGGAAGATACCCTTCTTTAACCACCTATAGCTTTGCAGTCAGAAAACAATTCTGGAGCAAAAAAGCAAGCCTGGCCTTAACGGCCATTAACCCCTTCAATGAATATGTTTCACAAAAACTGGAGATAGCAGGACCTAATTTTACAACCACTAGTATCCGAAAGATCCCTTTTCGTTCAGTAGGCATCAACTTTACCTGGAAATTTGGTTTGCTGGAGTTTAAAAAAGACAAAGAGGAACAGAATAACGAGATGAATATTGCACCTTAACAGTTGCCCCTGCCATGGCTTCTTGCACAAGGGGCAAACAGTCTGGATTGATCCTTTCACATAAGTGGTGAGCAGCACGTTGAAACATGGGTGGCGGAAACCTAAATCAATCGTATCCATATTCCATCAAACTGGAATACATGAACCAATCCACCAGTTGTATAGGTTATGGTAGCCAGGGGCAAGGGATTGGCTACATACGCCCCCACATATCCGGTTGCCGGGTCATACACCTGGTTGTTATTGATCGCAATCCAGTGCGTGCTACCATTTACCAGCAGTAAGTGTGCTTCATTTGCCGCAGGAAGATTATTATAATCCTGGGCACCCAATACATTTCCATAAGTAGGCGAATCAATGAGCGCGACCTCCGTTTCAAATAAATTACCAGCACCCCCATTGTTGACAACTGCTATGGCATTGAATGCCTGTTCTGCTGCATTCGTGTAATTGATATACAGGTGTGCAGGATCAACTCCATAATTAACCGCCATATAGGCCAATGCCGAAGGTGGATTCATATCACCTACCGGAGCCTGGTACCGGTAATTCGCATGCAGGTTGGCCATATCCAGGCTCAGACAACCCGTAACCTGGTAAATATCCTGCGCCAATGCCTGGGGACCCGGCTGATTAAAACCCTGACCCAGATCGGCAGTATTCAATACATTGGTGACCTGGGCCTGCCCCACATGGGTCAGGGCTGCTGCCAGGGCGAATGCGCCGCAACTATTGGCAGTGGTTTGTGCTACATTGTTAAAAGCTGCAAATGACATAGTTTTTAATTTTAAAAGATGAAGAATAGTGAATTGTCTAGATAGGCTGTCCTACATAAACCTGATGAGGTAGTTTACGTATACATTCTTAGCCCTTGTTTCAGTACTGGTGCGTACACCGCCGGGTGGGTCAGCAAGGTTATCGGTAGGTGTACCGGATAGCTCGCTGGTAACGGCTACAACTGCAGGCGTGGCACCCTGCCCTGCAGGAGAAGAAGGTGTAGCCGGCTGCTGATAGCTGTGTTGATGCACCTGCAATGCATCCTGCTGTATGGATCCTACCTCACTGCTGGTAGTACCATTGGCCAATACCCGCGTTGCAGCATCAGGATCGTTTGTAGTGCCCGTGCTGGTCATCCGCAGGAAATATCCCCTGTAATCGGGAATACTGAATTGCCCCGAAGGCTCATTACCCGTATTGTACAGGTTGCCGATGGCTGCATAGAGCATACCATAATCTGCAATAGCAAGTGTACGTCCGTCGCAGAGCATCCAGCCGGCACTTTCAGTAACCGTACTGTAAGCCGATTGCTGAAGTGGGTTTACAGGCGGCGTGGCCACCTGGCCGGCAAAAGCAATGACAGCGCCAACAGGCATCGTACCTGCTACCGGTTGAGGTATACCCGGTATGTTTGGAAATGAAGGAGTCATAATAATACTTATTTAGGTGTGATAAAATTGGGTAAATGGTTTCCTTCCTGTATCACTTGCATGGTGGTAGGCAGTGTAACATGCCAATGCTTTTCTTCCTGCCCTTCATGATGCCAGTGGGAAATGTTTTTCAAGCGGGTAGCTATATCCAGCGAACTAAAGTCGGGGCTACTGGTTGCCGGAATATTAACCGGCACAAAGGGATAGCCAGCCCACCAAATCAAGCCAGTCATTAAGTAATACAGTACCTGGAAATTAAAATCAGGCCGCACGGGCAAAAAAACTGTAGCTGTATTGGCCTGCAGGAATGGCCTGAGCGAATCATCCGTTCCTGAAAAAGCATAACTGTATTTAGCAGGCTGGTCATTAAAGCTCCAGGTCATTTCATCCCATTCCAATGCTTTCTCTAAAAATTGGCGATAGCCTTGCTCAATGCCGATTTCAGAGGTCCCTGTCCCGCCTCCTGCCAAACCTACTTTTTCAGCATTTACATGCAATAACATACCTATGCAATTATTGGACAGTGCCGTTCTTTCAATCGTATTCAACAGTAATGGATTGCTTGTCTGATCTTCCCGCGCAAACCGGGTAATATGCTCATTGTACTGACGCATCAATTGCTGATAGGCCTCCCTAATTTCATTGTATACCGTTAGCTTCCATTCATTGACCTTATTATCCGATACATTGCTAACAACAGTGGCCACCAGAACAAAGTCACCAGGCTGAACTGCCGGCACACCAGGCACCGTTACAGCAGCCACGGCCAATGCCACCTGCGTAATCTCATTATCCAATGTAATATTACTTTGCTTGGGCGCAGCATTGGTTACACTAAAAGGAGTAGTGCCAACGATACCTGTTATGGCCGTGATCAACGCTCCTGCACCGATCTGTCCGGTTACAGTAGCTGTGGCAGCCTGGTAGCCTGATGGAACAGGAATATACTTCTCCGTTTCACTTTGCCCTACCGTAACACTGGTGGTTAAGCTGGCTTCGGGCGGCAACATCATTTTAGCAACCTGGTAATAGCTGAGCAGTGTGATGTAATTATCAGTAGTGATATCGCTAAAACTATTGATCTTTTGCTGTTGGGGTGATAGCGGTTTCTCCAGGTTGGTATTATTCAAAGTTTGTTGTGTAGCAATAAAATCCCTGGCAGGTTTTCTCATATTCAATTGCAAGAGAAAACGGTAACCATAATTTTCAAGGCTAATACGATATACTTTATTGACCCAACGGTATACGCCCCTGAAATTATCCTGCCCCTGTTGATTATCAAATAGGCTTGACTGGGTTTCCTCCTGCTCTCCGTACGAATAAGAGGTTCTTGACTTTAAAACCGATTCCTGAATGCGGTTGAGGGTTTTATTGATGACAGTCGTTGCAAAACTATTGGTATTTTCCACGCCTGGTGCTCCAGCCGTAATGCTATTGGTATAGGAACCATTATAAACTGCCTGGGAGGGCGGTCCATAGGATACCGTCAAATTGGTGTAGTTGAGCGATTTCGTCAATGCCGCGATGGTTTTCTGCACCTCCGATGCCAACTCATGCGTACTTTCATTGGACTGATTGCTTTGTTCGCTGTCATTTTGAGTATGATGCGTTGATTGTTCGCCCTGATGACTGAGTGAGCGGCGAACCACTTTTTTCTTTTCTCCCTTCAATACGTTTACTATCAGTGCTACTTCGCCCAAACTGTACGATTGTAACTGGTACCTGGTCATTTTAAGCTGTCCGATGGCATAGGGCTTAACCCGGTTACTGATCAGCGCTACTTCTACATAGGATGGTAATGGGAAAAGCGTATTGGGCAGCAGCACGGTGGCTTGCAAAAAGCAAGGCAGTATAGACTGCTCCAACGGTAAACTGGTTATTTCCGATTGATACAGCTCATCAATTAAATTAATAAGTAGCAGTATCTTATTGATAGCAATAAAGAAATGTTCCTGGTAACCGGCAAAGATGGCCAGCGCAAAATAGTTTTGCCATATTTCGTCCTTTACCTGATCATAATTATTTTCCAACAACCACGCCATATAGTCCTCCATACTATCAAATCCCACCAATTCCAATAACAGATCCTCCAAATTGCTGGAACCATCAGATTCCCGCAGCGCATTGTAAATTGGCGGAAACCCGTTGAATGGAACAGGAACATTGTCCAGGCTGCCAAAATAATTACCCGTAAAGGGTGATTCGTTTTGCAGGAACTGTAAAGCCAGGTTTTCCATACCTGCCCGGTCATTATTTCCTTTCGGTACCAGCAGCAAAGTATACAAGGAAGTGGCTGGCGTATTGGCAGGATCATAGCTAAAGAATTGCCAGGGCAACGGGGCAGCAGGGGAAACAGGCCAGGCCTGCACATCAATATACGGGAACAAAGGCGCTCCCAGTGACATACCAGGCGCCACATCCTCCCTACTTCCTTCAGACAAGGGCACAAGCGGAGATACAGGTTCAACAATTACCTTTTCATAAGGGTAAATAGCGATCGTCCCTTCAAAATGACTTTGCAACGCCTCATTAGGGCTAGGTCCGTAAAACAAATTTCCAAACAACACCATTTCATCCTCACTCAAAGTCGTAAGCAAATGACCATGAATATATCCTCCCGGAGCCTTGCAGCGCACCACCTGTCTGTTCTCGCCTGTTAACAAACCACTCATAAGAGCAGTTGGATGTTCAACCGGATAATACAGATCATAACTGATAACAGGCTGTTTCTCCTCCTGCATAATAGTAGAATAGCTAAAGGAGGTTACGATCCGGATGGTTTTATTGATCACATACTCAGTCATGGCGAACAATTGAAGGAGTGAAGGAAAAGAGGGTGGCAAATAAGAGCCACCCTGTTACAAAAAGAACAATTAATCAGGCATACACAATATTCTCCAGGGTGAATTTGAAGGGAGTAGCTCCTGGGCCAGGACCTCCGCCGGTCATTAAAATGTCGGCGCTTTTAATCCCAAAGAGCGATAATTCAGTATTGATCTGTGATAAGATCGCAGAATTCATCACAGTACCCTCTTCGATTTGCGATACCACCCCGATCCAGATGGAAGGCTTGAACTGGAATACGGCTTTTTGTCCAGGTGCAATACCCGTTTTTGTAGCCAGCAAACGACCATTTTTATAGATGTTGGCATCAATAGCGCCTAGCTCCAGCGCATTGAGTACTTCTACTTCATTTTGACTACTGGCCTGGCCACCATATTTAAGGATATCACCCGACTTATCTTCCAGCACCTGGAATTGTTGACCGTTAGAGGCACCTAACTGTTTGCTGTAATTACCCCAACTATCACTGGCTGTTACATACATTTCCATGGGATAGTTAAAAGGATGGTTCCAACCCTGACCGCAGTTTTGAATAACCATCCATGCTACCGCCAACTCTTCATAATTGGTAGCCTGGTTCTTCTGGAAAATGACAATTTCAGAATTGTTCCTGTCGTTGGACTGGTTGATGAAATTCAATTTAATGTGAGGCATGTCTTTAAATTTAAAAATGGAAAATTAAGTTTATGCAGCAGTGTAATACCGGTATTGCTGTATCGAAGTTATCACTACCCCATTCCGTTTTGCAGGCAGATGGCATAAGTGGATGACTGATGGGAATAAATGGTCAATTTTTAGCTATAAGATAAAAAGGGGTATATTTGATTATCCCATTACCATAAACCTAAACTTATGTCAAATCCACTGACGGTGTCCGGTCCGCCGGCCATTAACTTAGTTGCCTCTGGTTTGGTCGACTACTTTTCCACAGAACCGCTTGTTGCTGTTATACCCCATGCTACTCAATCAAACTCCTATCTTTTATTGATCCATCTTTATATCCCGGATGGGCCCACACCCAAGCTCAATGCCGATTTCAATACCATACAACAAATACTAACTGATGCCGGTGAGTTGTTTTTACGCTTGATCTCAATTGATTATATACGCCCGCCAAGGGGCACGACTACTTATTCCTTGTGGAAGATCCGGGTAGAGTATACAGTGGAAGGACCTGGCGCGGAGGCATTATGGGTCAAGATCTTTCACCCAATTGATTCTGATCCCGTCACTTCCCGCGGCACCGTGACCTCCGTTGCAACAACCTTTAAAATATGACCAATTGCCACGGGCTGGTACCAGTAGTACTACTGTTATTTTCTTTCACCTTACGTAGTTCTGCGCAACCACCACATGTTCCCCGGCACCTTATTGATCACCTTAAGCTACATTGCACCGTTTGTCAGCATAAACCAGCCGACTCTTTATTGCTCACAACAGGCAATGCAGATCAATATGCCATCCATTTCCACAACAGCCTGGTAGCCCTGCAACAGAACTATTTTGATGAAGCCTATACCTATAGTTTGCAAACCATTTCGGCCCTGGATGGAAAGAAAGACAGCAGCCTTTATCAATATGCCTATTTTATCAAAGCCAAAGTACTTTACTACAAGCACCTTTACCAGGAATCCATTGCACAGTACCAATTACTGCTTGACAGGTACGCGAGGGATTCCGGCATTATTTCACCCGCCTGGACCAATATGGGTGAAGCTTACCTGGAACAAGGCAATTATGAAAAGGCGCTATCCTATCTAACCAACTGGCAAAAGCTTTTCCTTGCCAACGCCGATTTTGTGAGCACCAAAAACTATTACCACAACAAGGCGCTTTGCCTGTTCCACATGAACAAGTATCCGGAAGCAGAAGCACTCTTTTTAAAAAACATTGAACTGGAAATAAAGAACAAGGACTCGTTAGGGCTCGCTATTTCCTATATGAACCTGGCCAACTTATATTATAACCAATTCCTGGACAACAAGGCCATCCCCTACTTTCAAAAATCACTGGTATGCGCACAGGCCGCAGGTGATCTGACTATCTTAAAAAATGCCTACCTCAATGCGGCCGTAGTAGATGAGAACCGGAAATTATTCCCTTCGGCACTGGTCTATCGTAAACAATATGAACATTTGCAGGATAGCAGTTGGAACCGCGACCAGGTGTGGAAACTGGCGGCACAGGAACGTAAGTTTTCTTTACAGCTCAATGAGAATAAGATCACGCTGCTGAACCAGGAAGCCAACCTGCGCGATGCCGATTTGCGGGCAAGAAGCCGGGAAAGAAATACCTTATTGGTTGCGGCCATTGTATTCCTTCTTTTTTCAGGGTTTGTATTTTATGCCTTCCGGGCAAAAGTGAAAACAAGCCGTATCATCAGCCAACAAAAGGAAGAGCTCAGTGTATTGAATACCATGAAAGACCGATTGTTTTCCATCGTGGCACATGATCTTCGGTCGCCTGTTCATGCCATCAAAACCAATGCAACCAATATTCAGTCGGCCATTAATGATCAAAATACAGCACAGGTGCAATTGCTTACGGACCGGCTGTCTCTTACCGCCACCAGCACCTGGAGCCTGCTGGACAATATGCTGCACTGGGCCCTGGGGCATACCAACCAGCTATTCTTCAGACCAGAGAAGCTGCACTTGTTAGCCATCATCAACCAGGTTTGTTACGATTATACACCATTAGCCCTTACAAAAGGAATTACCATTCATACAAGTATACCGGCCAACATTTTTATGCTGGCCGACCAAACATCCGTCAAGATCATCTTCCGCAACCTGCTGGACAATGCCATTAAATACACCCATCCGCAGGGAAGCATTTCCATTACAGCCACTACCCTGTCCACCCAATGCAGTATACAGTTCAAAGATTCTGGCATGGGTATGGACGAGCAGGTATTGCAAGCTGTAAACAACCAGTCATGGCAGCAAATACGGGAAGATACGCAGGGCAACAGGAGTACAGGGTTTGGACTGGAGCTCGTTAAAATGATGATCGACCGGAACAAGGGCACCTTATCCATTTCCAGTGAAAAAGGCACAGGTACTACCATTGTCCTTACTTTTCCTTTAGCATAAAATCATGGCAAAATGGAAGCACTCAAATTACTGGTTATTGAAGACAATGAGACCGATGCAGGAACCATCACCGGTTTAATACAACAAAAAGGTTATCACGTTTGTGGCATCGCTTTCAACCTGCAACAAGCAATACAACTGTTCAACAATACCCAGCCCGATCTTTGCATCATAGATATTTACCTGCAAGGAAAGCCTGACGGCATTGAATTTGCCCGGCAGGTAAACAACAATGAACAACAAAAGCGCCCCTTTATATTTTTAACCAGTGCAACAGACAAGCAAACTTTTGATACGGCCCGGTTAACCAACCCGTTCAGCTATCTGCTGAAACCCTTTAACGAACTGGAATTACAATATGCCATCGAACTGGCAGTCGAGAAGTTTGGCCGGGAGGAAGATGGTTATTTTGCAGCAGCTCCAGGGTCGGCCTCCATCCTTTTGCAGGATGTTTTCTTCGTAAAACGGGGCAATATGCTGGTAAAGATCATGGCTGCCGAGATCAGGTATATTGAAGTAGATGGCAAGTATTGCAAGCTGGCGTATGGCACCGAAAGGTTTGTGATCCAGCGTTCACTGAAACAATTACAGGAACAATTACCACTTAAAACCTTTGTTCGTACACACCGTAATTACATCGTAAATGTCAAAGAGATCGTCAAGATCAACCTGCAGGACCATGAGCTGGTATTACAGGATGGCAGCGCCCTGGCCTTTAGCAGGCGCTACCTGGAGGAACTGACACAAGCTTTCAGTGTGCTGAAATAAACAATCACCAGGCAATAAAAATGGTGAGCCACTTTTTGACAAGTGACCCACCAGGCGGGTTTGGGATCAGTAAGGCTATTACGGTTTGGCTTTTTTCAACAGGGTCTTCATCTCTTCTATTTCCTGTTTCAATTGTTCATAGGCCGCTACCTGCTTTCTTAATGCATCGATCTCTTTTTGGTGCTCTATCGTATACAAGGTAAGCTCTTCTATCTTTTGCAAAAGACGGGTATTCATATCGTGCAGGGAATAACCTTCTTTTTTAATGGTTGCCTCAGCCGGCATATCGGGCAGGTGATGTTCTGCTTGTATAAAGGCCGCTACTTCGTGCAGTGGACGCAGTTTATAATCAGTAGCAAAAACATAATCGGCCCAGGTAGTGGGTGCGCCTACTGCAAAATCGTTGGCTACTACGCCTTTTTCTACCCATAAACTAAAGCTGGCTTTTTTAGCGGCGGGGATATTATTAAACCGGGTAATATCGCTTCCGATCAGGTAATTGCCATTGAACCTTCCATCACCGCTTACATCCAGTTTTGCCTGCGGCGCAACAAGGCCAATACCAACATTCCCATTCTGTTGTACCACCATTCTGGGGCCATTATAACCAAATACCAGTTTACCTACATTACCCCATCCTCCCTGACTAATTACCCAGGGATAGTCTGTAACAGTGGTCTTACCGTACAAGCCAATACCGGATTCTCCGTCATCAACATTCGGCAGTATCCTTAAGGTCCCGGAATTGCCAGCTCCCCGTATTGTAAGGGCCGATGCAGAACTTGTACCTATACCCACATTACTATTGACAACAACGCCGTTTCTGGCGAATAGATTCAGTTGATCATCAACGCCCTCTTCTATATAGGAGTAATTACCGTCTCCAAAATTTAGCCTGGCCCCGTAGCCCACACTACCATAAGGTCCTATTAATCTTACGGCATTGATATCTGGGCTGGCTATCGTTAGTTTATGGGAGGGGGCGAAGACGGTGCCAATACCGATAGAACCCTGAGTATACAAATCGTTGTAGAAACGGCCAGAGCCATTCACATCCAGCTTGTAAGCAGGAGTCGTTGTGGCAATACCCACATTGCCATCCTGTTGGATCAACATCCTGGATCCATTGTAGCCAAATACCAGTTTGCCATTGTTGTTCCAGCCACCCTGACTAACGATCCAGGGCAAACTTGAACCCAAAGTGCCATACAATCCAATGCCCGCTTCACTATCACCGTCTGGATACAACCTGATGGTTCCGCCGGCTCCCGGACCATGAACAGCTACCTGTCCATTGGGAAAGATGCTCATTTTCTCCTGGTTATCTATGCTGAACATAATACCCCAGGGAGCCGTAGTGCCTGGTGTCGATCGCATCCTGGCCTCGGTCGCCACGTTATTGTCCCATGAATAGAGTCTGAATTCTTTTGAATTGTAAAAGGGTTGTTGACTATATCCGGCAACACCAATGATACCAGGTATCATTGCTAAAACTAGTTTCCTGCAAATAGCTATATATTTCATGTTATTGTATTTTTTTATTTGGAGAATACTATTTCTGTATGATCACCTGGCGGGTTTCATGCAGGTTATTTCCTTCAAGACGTATAAAGTAACTGCCTGGTAACAAGTTCAGGTGATCCAACTGGATCTGCTGTATGCCTTTTTGCAAAGTATATTGGCGTTTGTAAACCGTCTTCCCTTCGGTATTCAATAGGGTTACCTGTACTGCAGTGTTTGCTTTCAGTGGCAGCCTGATGGTGAGCTGGTCATTGGCCGGATTGGGGAATACCTGGATGCCTTTATCCGGCAATGGGGCCGTCGTGTCTTCTGTTGTGGTCTTTTTCGTTGACGTACTTTCCCTCAGGACGGTTACTCCTTGAGCACAAATAGTGCAAGGGGTATTACCAGATGATTCACTTGACCGCAATGCACATACTTCTTCGGTCCGCAATGGCCAGTTGTAGATCCTGAAATCATCCAGCCGCAGGTCTTGCGACGTAGACGGCCCCCCACGATAACCCAATCCCCATTCGGTAATATTGGCGGCTGACAGGTCTTGAATACCCAAATAGATCGACTGGCAGGCACAGGAACCATCAGGCTTAAAAAGATACATCCTTAACCAGTCGGCATACTGCACCCATATTACCTGGAACCAGCCTTCCTGTGCCCGGAAAGAGAGGGGATCGTATAACCACAGGTACCAGGGGTAGCGACTATTGGCTACGATGTCATTGTACCGGAAGATGCCCAACCTGTCGACAATCTTTTGCATGCCAAAAAGGTTATTGCCGCCGCCGGCGCCATAAAATATTTTCTGACGCGGATCACTGTCAGTAAAGGGTAAGCCTATGCCACCACTGGGACTGGATTGTGCAGGACTGATGTACATCCAATAGGAGATGGTAAATCCCTTTTGTTTGTTGTTATTATAAGCCACGTAATCATTGAGGTAATCGCCAAAGAAGGGGGGCAATTGCATGTATGCATTGAGCTGTGGAAAACTAAGGGCATGATTGCTGTTGCCAAACCGGTCCGGCGCAGGTGTTACACCCGATGCAGAGAGGGCATCGCGGTTTCCGAAACGGGTAACAGCATCTTTCTTAAACTCATTGAATCCACCTCCATCCAGCGGGTAGTAAGCATACATGTTCTTTTTAACATACACATCATTGGCAGTATAAGTATGCAATGCCCAATTCAGGTCTTCCTGGTAAAGGGCATCCAATTGGGAAGTAGTCAACGCATCATCATAAAACTTGACCAACGCTATTTTTCCCCGGAAACTGGCATCGAGTATTTGAGAAAAATTTTGACTATAAGGAGCGCCGGCGTTCTCATCTTCCAGCTCGCTCGTATAAGCCGTGCCCTGGTATTTGCGGGTATAGGACAAGTGAGAACTGGCAACAACAATAAAATACCAGCCCTCCCCATTAAAAATGGTCGTGGAGGAATATTGCTGCAGACTGTGCGACCCATTTATACCCAAATAGATTTTGCTGTTATTTAAGCGTATTTCGAGGTCGGGTGTTTTAATAACCGTTTGATCAGTAAAAGCCATATCACTCCGCCAGTACACCCAAAAACAGATGGTATAGGAGGAGCTGGAAGTATATTGGGGATAAGGGTTGGGGATGGTGATGTAAACAGCATCTGCACCCGGTTTATTGACACAAGGGATCCCCGTATTGTTGGGAAAAGAATCCCGCTCAAACTTTGCATCATAGAAGGTTTGGGTAGCCGGGTCGTAAGTATTGCCATGCCTGGCATTACCAGATATATCCCAGGGCTGTATCACGTTGTACTGCCTGTATTTATCCATATACAGGGGGTAACTCGCTACCGGGAAAGGCAGGGTTTGCGCCATAGCCTGTTGAAGCCAGCCACTGGCAATTAAGAAAAGCAGCTGGTACAGGAAGGTGCTGACCGCTCTTGTACTTTTTTTCATTATACAATTTTTTCTTGGTAATGGTATTAAAGTCCCTGTTGCAGGCCATTGGCACTGAGTAACTGCAACAACACTTCCAGTCTGTCAGAAATGATGAGGGTGGGCCTACGCTCGGGCGTGTCCAGTAACCAGTTCCAACTGTTGCGATAATCTATCCGCGCATCAGTAATGATGTGATCACAGTATTCAGGCCACATGGGGAACTGGATCACCTGTTTGTTTTTGGTTTTGATGTAAGATATGAGCTGATACAGACCGTCGTCCTTCACCTGGTAAATAAGCTCAAACCCCGGACAGAAGAAGTTACCCTGACTGATTCAGTTATCGATGTCACCGGTGGTCACCGTGTTTTCTGCAAAATAGGTCGGCGTATACATAAACTCCGTCCAGTTCACATCGGGAAATGCGTTCTGCATTTGCTGCGGGTTGCTCCAGTTCTTTCCTTTTACAATGGCATACCCTTGCATACCACCGGCCTTTACTTCATTCCACACAAGATGAAAAGGCGCCTGATTACGGGTAGGCCCCTTATCTATTTTATCCATATCCAACAGTGTTCTATTCCGGCATAAGAACAAGGCTTCCTGCAAAGTAGGCATGGGCTGTACATCATCCCCGTCCTGCTGCCCCAGTAACACAGGTTGACAATTGTAATCGGTACTGTTCCAGGCGCAGGCATTGTTGCAAAGGTCGGGACGCAGCTCGCAGAGGGTAAGCTCGGAAATGGGTATGCTAGTTTTACCCGGTTGCAGTTTGCTCTTTAAGCGGTCTGGTATACGGGTGCGGGGCGTCTGCCCAATCTCGGCATCGTGCGATAGCACCCACACAGAATCCTTGGTATGCTGGATATCAATTTCCATCATGGGCACATTGAGACCGATGGCCAGTCGCAGGGCCGCCAGGGAATTATCAGCTACATCACGAAAGTATCCCCGATGGGCGGCCACCATCAGGTAGTTGGGAAATTGACTGGGATTGGTAAATACATTGCGCATGGACGTAATGGGATGTGCCTGTCGGTAAAAAGCATCATACGGCGCAAAGACACCGATACCCGGCAGCTTGAGCATGGTAACGGTAGCATTGATCACCTCCATAGAAATAATGACGGGCAGCCTGTTCCGGCCGGTTGATTGCACGGCATTGGGCGTACCACTGATGCCCAGGTAAGCCTGACTGCCGGCCAGCGTAGGCTTGCGGGAATCAATAGAAGACCGTGTCTTGGTGAATAGCAGGTTGTAAAATGCCTGGCTGAGTGGATGCTGTGGATCAGGTTGGTCAGTAATCGATACCCCATTTTCAACAAATGTACCCGTGTTGGTTACATCACTATAGCACTCATAGAGCAGTGGCCCAAAACCATCATCCTTGTGTTGATCGTACAGGTACATTTTCAGGGTTACTTTACCACCCGCCTGCATGGAAGCCATGATACCGCCCGAAGTCCAGGGACTGTTGAGCCGGAGCACCTGCTCCATGCTAAGGGAAGGATAATGCTCGACCCCAACGGTAGGATCGTCATTGCCATTGGTGGAATAGAGCGACAATGTACCGGAAACCGTAACAGCCCCGCTGTTGTAGTTCCAGGTTGGCTGCCCTACTGCATGCTGCATCCAGGCGATACAGGCAAGCAGGATAAGCAAGGGAAGTTTTTCTTTCATGGGAGACTCTGTTTAGGTGAGCGTTTGATTTATGAAAAGAAGTTGGTTATTCGCAACTATAGGGCCCATGTACTTTTACCACCTGCAATTGCTGCTGGCGGTATTCCAATACATACACTTTAAAATCGCGGCCGCCCGGTGATACCCGGATCAACACATGCCCCAGCATACTTTTGTAATTCTTCGTAAGCCAGGGACCCATATACACTTTTGTTTCTTCGTGCATATTGGTAGCAAACAGGTCGCGGGAACCAGGATACAGGTCCGGAGCGATCATCCGGTGTAGCACCTCCTGTCCCGGATGATCAGAACACCATACCTGCTGCACGATCACTTTAGGCCGCAACCCTTTCAGGAAGTTTTCATTGGTCGCATCGCGGTTGCCATGATGGTCCAGCGTCAGCGCCTCTACCCTGCCCACCGCTCTGGCCATGGGTGTTTCCACGTCAAACCATGCAGGCATACCATAGCCTTGTAATCCTGTATTATCGCCACCCGTATAGTAATCAAACAAACCGTATGACAGCTTAATGGCGAGACTCAGCGGATTTTCATTGAAGCCACCTTTGCTGTCCAACACCTGTCCGGCTTTCAGGTGATCAGTCACTTGCCCGCCTTTACCCGTCCAGATGGTACCGTTGGCTTTTACATTCCTGATATAAAAATCAGGGTACTGAGCAGGTTTATGTGTCAGCTGCAATTGCGACCGGCTGCCAGCTTGCAAAGGCTGCCATACCATTCCCTTTTCTTTTTGCTGCCAGGCGGCAAAAGACAGGTAGTTGCTGAACGTCGGGTTATTGCTGTAATATTTCGCCAGGTCGAACGGGAAATCGGTACCCCGGTCGATCAGGCATTTTACAGGCAGGTATTCCGCCACCTCTGTCACCCCGGATAACTTGTAAGGGCCTGTAGCCGAGGTAGTCGATCGCTCAGTGATCACGCCATAATGATCGCCGTGGAAATGTGAAATAAGTGCATAATCGATCTGCTGCGGAAGGTAACGTGGCAATACTTGCCGTATATAATGCACGATCCATTGCCCTGCCGATAAAGAATCATTCGGCCAGGCGGCCGTTACTTTCAATGGCGCATTCTTCTTCACAAAGCCTTCTACTTCCAGATCGCCCGCATCAAACAGCATCGTTGTACCATCGGGCAAGAGGAAAAAGGCAGCATTTCCCCGCCCGGTATTGATGTGGTGGATATCCAGGTACCCTTCCTGCCAGGGAGGTAGCGTATCCGTTGTCTGAGCAGTAAGTTTTGTAATAAAAAGTAGCAATAACAGCCAATAGAGGTATCGCATAAAAGGAGGGAAATGGTCAATGTTCAATTAATTGTACTCAGGGTTCTGTTTGATCTTATCGGGATTGGTATCTACCTGGCTTTGCGGCACAGGAAATACCAACTGGTGTTTCTTCACCGTAAAGCCGCCGCCCGATGCATTCATGACCTCCAGGGCACGGTTCGTTCTCACCAGGTCGAACCAGCGGTGATTTTCAGTAGCCAGTTCGAGGCGTCGCTCTTTTTCAATGGCCAACCTAAAATCACCCTGAGTAGGCAATTCAGTAGTGGTAGCGCTTGTCAAAGCGGCCCTGACACGTACGTTGTTCAGGCATTTCCAGGCATCACCCGTACCCGTGGCGTCATAAGCCAATTCATTCAATGCTTCGGCATACATAAGCAATACATCCGCATAACGCAATACGATAAAATTGTTGCCTGCATCATTGGCCAAACCCGGTACATCCTGCCCTACATATTTTTTAGCATAGGTTCTGCCATCGGCAATCGTACCAATGGTCACAGCCTTACGCACATCATTGGCGCTATAAGCATTGGACAGGCCAGCAGTTGGTACATTATCGCCCAGCGCCGTACCAATGCCATTGGTAAACTGGGTTGTATTGGCAGGAGCAAACAGGTTCACAAAACGGCTGCCTTCCCCAACTCCTCCTTTCAGGAACTGCACTTCAAATATGCTCTCCTTGTTGTTTTTGTTCGTTACTTTAAACAAGTCGCCAAATACCGTCAGCAACCCCAATACATTGGGATTGGCATTGGCATAATCCACTACCTGTTTCAACTGATCACGTGCTGCTGCATAATTCTTCTGCGTGAGGTATACCTTGCCCAGTAATGTTTGCGCTGCAACTTTAGTGGCCCTGCCCACTTCTTTGCCCGTAAAGGTTACCGGCAAGGCCACGATTGCCTCCTGCAAGTCTTTAATGATCTGTGCATAGATACTGTCGGTACCCGTCCTTCCAAATTGAAAGGCATCATAAGGATTGGTCACTTCTTCCGTTACCAGCGATACTGGCCCCCATATCCGCACCAGGTTAAAGTAAGTAAGCGCCCGCAGGAATTTGGTTTCCCCCTTCCGGATATTCCTGGTGGTTTCATCCATCGTGATCGGATCAATGCGGTTCAACAACGTATTGCAACGAATGATGCCCGAATAGCAATGCTGCCAGGTCAGGTCCAATACCGAATTGGAAGGCACCACCCTAAAGAGATCGAAATCACCATACACCCCGCCGCTATTGGTAATGCTTTCCTGTTTTGAGTTGTCACTGCTCACCTCCATGAAATACACAAAGTTTTGTCCGTATTCGCCAGTAGATTGTAACGCATCATAAGCGCCAGCCAATGCCTGGTCAATATCGGCAGCCGATTGATAAAAATTCTCCACACTGCCTTGTGATTGTGGCTTTAGGCCCAGGAAGTTTTTAGAGCAACCCACACCAAGAAGAGTCATCGGCGCCAGGGCCATGAGTAGTTTACGTATCATAACTCGTTAAAAGTTTAAGTTTAATCCGATAACAAAAGTTTTAGCCGCAGGATAAGCACCAGCGTCGATGCCAGGCTCCAGGGCATTGGAAGCGTTTTGGCTGGCTTCGGGATTGTAGCCTTTGTATTTGGTGAACGTAAAAGGATTTTGCGCTGAGGCATATACCCGCAATCTTTGTATCGATAAGCGTTTGGTAATACTTTCCGGCAGACTATAACCAGCCGTAATATTCCTCACCCTGACAAACGATCCATCTTCCACACTCAGGGAAGAAGTTCTGTAGTACGTATCTGTAGGTTGTACCCGTGCCCTGCCAAATCCCTGCCCCGTATTTTGCGCATCCACATACCGCTTATTGTACATATCCTTGCCAGTATTGGCCCAACCTTCTTCACTTACCAGGTAGGTAGTTTTCAGCGTCTGGGTTATATCAAATCCCTGCACCGTATTGATCAAAAAACTGAGGTCAATATTTCTCCAACTAAAAGTGCTGCTGAACCCCACTGTATAATCCGGGAAGGGACTGCCAATAATCGTTCGGTCGGAAGAATTGATCACCTTATTGGTGTCTATATCTTCATATATATAGCTGCCGGGAGTAGAAGTAGGCAAACTTGGATAATTGTCCAATGCGTTTTGGTCCTTAAATACGCCCAGCACTTTATATCCATAAAATGATCCAATGGGCGAACCGATCTTCGTAATATTCCTGCCGGCAATGATCTGCGTCTGCCCGGGCCCCAACGCTTCCACTTTGTTACGGTTGGCCGATAAATTCAAAGCACCCGTCCACTCCACCTGGCCAATGCGGGCCTTTCCGTTCAGTACTATTTCGATGCCTTTATTGCTCACCTTCCCCACATTCTTTAGCATCGTGTTAAATCCCGAAGAATAAGGCACCGGCACATCCAGCAACAAGTCGTTGGTACGTGAAGTATAGTAGTCGAATGACAACGACAGGTGATCCTTCAATAAACCAAGATCCAGGCCCAGGTTCACCTGGTCTGTCTTTTCCCACGACAAAGCAGGATTGGGCGCACTGCTGGGTACCTGACCATTGATCACACTGCCGCTCAACACATAGTTATTGGAGGAGAGGAGTGCATAAGAGCCATAGTTGGGTATCTGGAAATTACCTGTCTTTCCATAACTGGCGCGCAACTTCAGATCACTGATAAAACCAACAGCTGGAAAGAAGTTCTCCCGGCTGATACGCCAGCCCACCGAAGCCGATGGAAACCACCCCCATCGATTATCCACACCAAACCGTGAGGAGCCATCCCGGCGTATGGAAGCACTGAGCAGGTACTTGTTGTCAAAATCATATGATACCCGGCCTATGTAGGACAGGAGCGACCATTCCTGTACCGTAGACGTGCCTGCCGAAATTTGTGTTGCGGCACTTATAGCATGTACCTGGTCGTTTGGGTATTTGGTACCTGTTACCGAATTGCTTTTCCTGTTTTCTTTTTGTACCGTGTAACCAGCCAATACCGCCAGGTTATGTACTCCATTGAACTGAGCCGTATAGTTAAGCGTATTCTCGCTTACATAATTAATATTGTTGGCCGTAGATGATTTGCCCGTAGCCTGACTGGGAGGCGCTACCCGGTATACACCTAACACAGAAGGACGGAAATAATCTTCCGTAGAAGAAAAATAATCAGCGCCAAAATAGGACTTGAAATTCAACCCCTTCATCAACTTAATATCGAGGTAGGCACCACCTAATAAACGAAAGTTGTTAACCTTGTTATCGATCAGATTGGCCACTGCTACCGGATTTTCCAATACCGCCATGCTGTATTTACTCGCTTCGCGGGCCTGGTTGCCCAAAGCATAACTTCCATCGGCATTGTACACTGGAAAATTGGGCATGGCGATCAGGGCCGTAGTAATTACGCCGTCATTGGAATGTCCTCCTTCCGAGATGAGTTTCTGCTGCGTATAGGAAGGTGCCATATTCAGCCCAAAAGTGATGGCCTTCGAAAGCTTGGTTTCAATATTAGCGCGTACTGAATAGCGCTTAAACGCCGAATTGATCACAATACCCTCCTGGTCGAAATAATTGCCAGAGACATAATATTTGGTGGCCTCATTGCCGCCCGACACACTCAACGAATAGTTTTGCATACCAGCATTCCGGAAGATGGCATCCTGCCAATCCGTATTGGGCAGCCCCTCTTTCCCTTCCAGGTAAGGCTGTAAAAAATCAGGTATTTTACCTACTACGTTCGATCGAACACTATTGGGGTCGCTGGCGCTATTTCCTGGTTTCTGATCCACCCACCAGTTATTACGTGCATCGGTTACAAAGCGTGCATATTCATAGGCATCCATCATGTCTATTTTCTTCACTACACTTTGCTGTCCATAGAAGGTTTCAAAAGAAAACCGGGGCTTTGAAGTACTCCCTTTCCGCGTAGTGATCAACACCACCCCATTGGATCCCCTGCTGCCATAAATGGCCGCTGCTGCAGCATCCTTCAGTACATTCACCGATTCAATATCGCCCGTATTCAACATGCTCAGGTTGGCCTCGTTGGCCGGGAAACCATCGATCACATACAGGGGCTGATTTCCGGCAGTAACCGATCCCAACCCACGTACCCGCAACATCACACCGGTACCCGGTGTGCCGCTATATTGCACCACCTGCACGCCTGCCAGTTGACCTGCAATGGCCTGTTCTATACGGGTAACCGGCATGTCCTTAAAGCTATTGGACTTTACCTGCGCCATGGCCCCTGTAGACCTGGACTTGTTTTGTGAGCCATAACCGATCACCACCACCTGATTCAGATCATCGGCCAGCGCCTTCAACGTGATCACCAACGATTCTTCCCTGCCCGGATTAAGCTGCGCTTTACGTATGATCTTCTTTTCGTACCCTACATGTGTAAGGGTAATGGTATAGGGTCCCTTACTTTCCAATTGCTGAAAAGTAAACAGCCCTAACGTATCGCTGGTAGCCGTTAACTGGGTTTTCTTTTCCTCGTGCATCAGTGATATAGAAACCCCTGCAATAGCTCCTCCTTTTTCATCTTCCACCAACCCTCTTATGGCAGATTTTTTATCCTGTGCCTGGAGGGTTAAACAACCCAGCCAACACAACAACAGCAGGAGAACTGATCTTCGACAAAGAGCCTTAACATAGCATTGCCTTGTGATAAACATAATGGTCATTTTTAGTACATAGCTTTCCCTGGCCCGCTGCCGCGGGCCTAATGGGCATTCCTGAATAATTGGGTTACTGATTTTTTCTGATACGATAGCCCGCAGGCGTTTTAATAACTTCAAGCCGGTGCAAAAGCGCAATACGGTTGATCACTTTTGCCAGTGAGTCCTGCTTATTGATCTTCCCCGAAAAATCCATGTATGCTACATCATCCCTATTATACTGTAACCTTACCCCGTACCCCTTGGCCAGTTGTTGCAATACCTTCTCCAGCGGTTCCTGCTCAAAAGTGGCCTCCATACTTGTACGCGATCCGGCAGATAAAACCTTGACCTTATTAATGCCAGGTTTGTGGGGGACCAAAGCCAGGTTGCGGATATCGGCAGTGGCCGTTTGTACATGATAGGCCAGTTCCTGTCCCGGCAACAGGTAGGCATCCTGTATTTTTTTATGAGTGCCTGGCATGACCGATCTTACGACCACTTTCCCTTCCTGCAACTGCACTTTTACCTGTTGGTCTTGCGGGTAAGCAGTGATGGTAAAAGCTGTACCCAGGGCTGTGGTACTGATATCGCCACTAAATACCGTGAAAGGCCGGCTGGCATCTTTGGCTACTTTAAAGAAGGCTTTCCCCTTCAGGTAAACATCCCGCTTATTGTTCCTGAAAGGTTGTTCATACTCCACCCGGCTGTGGGCTGCCAGAACTAAAACAGTACCGTCTGGCAAATTGTATTGACAGGTAGTATCACTTGTATTGTCTAAGCCAAGGAGGCGGGATTCCGGCAAACTATCTGCTCCCTGGCGGGTCGATACCTGTTGGGGAGACCGGGCGTGGGTTTTCCAGAAATACCACCCGGTGGTGAATGCGATTATAAGCGTGGCCGCCACTGCTATAGCCCGGAGGATCAGCAGGCGGGCAGCAGGTCGCTGCACCGCAGTATTGGCTTCAGCCATTTGCTGGTGGAGGGTTTGCAATAAAGGAGCGCTAAAAGCCGCTACACCTTCTTTGTCCGCTTCATCCAATAAGCCCGCTCTACCCTCCTGTTGCCCGGCATACCATTGCTCAAATTCCTCCAGTTCTTCCGGGGTAACCTGTTGATCCAGGTAGCGCTGCAGCAAATATTGTAATCGCTCATTGGTCATAGATTCCGTGTCGGTACAATTTCCTAACACATAGCTGCACCATTATCCCCCACTCCCCGGAATAAAAAATGGTGGACTTAACATTTTGGTCATATAACCCGCGGAGCCGGCACCGTATACCCCGGCTTCACACTAAAATAATTTTTGTATGTGGCGAATCGGGATATTTTTGTCCCGCCAAACTTTCACCGCTATCAACTTCTATACCCACTATACCGATTTGCAGCTATGGGAACAGATCAGGGCCAACAACAATGCCTGTTTTGATCAGCTGTACCAACGTACCGTAGTGGGACTCACCAACCAGGCTTATAAGATCTTACAGGATGTTGACCTGACCAGGGACACCATACAGGATGTCTTCCTGAAAATGTACCTGAAAAGAAATGAGCTACCCGCCAACCTCAATATAACAGGCTACCTGCATACTGCGGTAAAACACAAATCACTTAACCTCCTTCGTGATCAGCTCATCCGCCAAAAACACCATGCCATCATCCTGGAACAATCCATCAGCCAGGAGAAAAGTCAACCTACCGATGTATATGAAACCACGGAGCTAAAAAAAATGGTACAGAACAGCATACAAAAGCTGCCCCATAAATGCCGGGAGGCATTCATGCTGAACTATTATGGTAATCTCCCTTATAAGGCCATTGCCGAGCAATTGGATATTTCAGTGAAAACCGTGGAGAAATACATCAGTAAAGCCTTCCGCATCCTGCGGCAGGAATTGGGTAGTGAGCACTACCTGGTACTGACGGTATTGATGGGAGTTATGTAAAGACAAGAATACAGCATTTAGAACACAGAAGCCAGGAGCCTTTACGCAGCATCCGCTACGCAACTGCTTGTATTCATTCTACATTCCAAATGCTGTATGCTTGATTTCCTCTATTTCACAAATCGTTTCGTAACCGACTTCCCTTCTTTGGTAAAGATCAGGGTATAGATACCGGAGTTTAACTTCGACACGTCTACGTTATTACTGGTGGCCTTTGTCTGCAACACCTGCCTTCCTGCCATATCATAAATACGCACCATACCGCCCAGCAGGTCTTCTGCAGATGACATGCGCAAGGTATTGCCCACCGGGTTGGGATAAATCTCCAGCTCCCCACCTGCTTTAGCTGTCGCGTCGGCTGTTGAGGAGGCTGTCCTGGCCAGTGGTTCCTGCGCATTGACCGTCACGGTAGAAGCTACTACCACAGACGAAGCCTTGTCATTCCAGGCATCATTCACCAGGCAATCATCATCAGCTGTTTTTACCAGCGTAGTACCTCCAAAATTATCATCCCAGTATAAGGTTACTTTGTAACCGCTTTGTACCCTAATGGAGGATATATCATCATTGAGTATACCTTTTGCCTGCAATTGGGCCAGGGTGTAACTGCCCGGCACCAGGGGCACTGCATACCCACCGTAACTGCAATCCTTATATACCGTTACCGCACCATCGGGATAGGTGAACGGGAAATCAATACGCGCCTGGTTGAACTGTGTTTCGTAGGTAGCCGGCCAGCCAAAAGCGGTAGTAGCCATGGGCTTCAGGTTTACTCCGGCAGCCCCGCTCCAGAAGTGAACAAATTCACCCCAGTTCATACTGCGGCTATAAGCGCTGCCCGACTTGGGAAAATATTGCGCCAGCAAGGTGAAATACCGGTTCAGCGTTTGTGTGCCTCCATAAGCATTGTAAATCGGGTAAAACCAATCGCGGAACCAATAGGTATTGGCCCGGGGAAAACTACTGGCGCCATTGATCATGAGGTTATACCAACGGGTTACATCACTGGTACGGCCCAGCCCACGGTATACATCATAAATAAATATCTCGGCCCATTTGCTATCGCCCCAGATGCCGAATGCCGGTGAATTCTTAATGCCCTTGCTGGCCCCTTCCACAATATGCGCCACTTCGTGCGTTACAATATCCAGGTCATTACCCGCGCCACTGGTCCAGGGACCGGGGCCCACATCGATCACATTGCGGTTATCATGGCTCGCATCAAAATACGTTGAGGGGTGGCCGCCACTGTATTTATTGGTGTGAAAGACGGCAAATAGATGAGGATCACTGCCAAAAGCGCCATAGATCGACTTGGTATAGCGCCATACATCACCCGCAAAACTATAGGGCCAGGTAACCGAGGCACTTACGTCGTTGTCGTAGTATACCGCTACATCATTGTCGTAAAACTTCCTGTTCAACAACTGGTTATGTTCAAACCAATGCTCCTGCCAGGTAGCAGGAGGCGTTTGCGCACTGATAGTGCCAGCCAGGCAAAGCCAAAAAAGCAGAAAGGAAACATGTTTCATAATGCATAAAGGTTTAATTGGTGATTGTATGTTGCTATGACAATCAAAATAACCTTCACCATTAGTGAGGATAAAAGAATACAGGAGGCAGCATTCAGAATGTAGAAGTCTTTGCGCAGCAACCTATAAGTCAGCCACCTGTATTTCTTCTGTATTCTGTGTCCTGTCTCCTGTATGCTGTATTCTAAATTCTATATTCTCTTCTTCCCTACTTCACAAACTGCTTAGTGATCAATTTTCCCTTCTTCATAAATACCAGCGTGTAAATGCCGGGCGCCAGGGCCGATACATCTACCTGGTAACTGGCCGCACGGACAGGTATTACCTGACGACCATTGATATCCAGTATCCGGATAGTTGCACCCACCAACGACTCACCCGTCCGTAGGTTCAATTGATTACGCACCGGGTTGGGAGAAATACGCAAGCCGGCTCCTTCCACTGACTCATCACCAACGGCTTTACCAGTAGCTGTTCTTCCATTTGCAGTAAGCCCTGTTCCGCAGGTACCCATCGTTTTCCACCACCACTCTGCCGTACCAGGCGTTACATTGTACAGGTTACTGGATTGACTTTGGTACAATACATTATTGTACACCACCAGGTCGCCATTGTTGTATATTTTGGGGTAAGGCTGGTAAGCGGGTACGCCTGTACAATTCACACCGCCACCTGTTGTAGTTACTGTAATAGCAATTGCTGCCGAGGTAGTTACTGCACCGGCATTGTCTGTAGCGCGGGCAGTAAGGGTATAAGATCCTGCCCCCACATTGGTCCAGCTATAACTGTACGGGCTGCTGGCATCAGTACCCAATAAAGTATTGCCATTATAGAAAGCTACCTGCGATACGGTACCATCTGCATCTGCAGCAGTAGCCTGGATGTTTACAGTAGCCGGTGCCGTAAAGCTGGCATTGTTGGCAGGGGCTGTAATGCTTACCGTAGGCGCCGTATTGCCACCCCCGCCACCACAATCCCGCACATAGGCCCAGGGCTTCCCATCACCCGTATTGATATCAGGTTGATTGCCCTGTGTCCACCATTTAGCCTGGTATACTTTATTATTGTAGACTACCTGCGCGCCACCATTATAAGGGGTGGTAGCATTCCAGGCAGGGATACCACTACAATCGCCTCCACCGGAGCTGACAGTAATCGTTACTACAGAAGAAGTGGTAACTGCACCTAAATTATCAGTGGCCCTGGCTGTAAGGGTATACGTACCATTGGCTACATTGTTCCAGGCATAACTATACGGACTGCTGGCATCGGTGCCCAGCAAGGTGCTGCCATTGTAAAAGGCCACCTGCGATACCGTACCATCTGCATCAGCCGCTGTAGCCTGGATGGTAATATTGGCAGGAGATGTAAAACTGGCATTATTGGCAGGCGCCGTAATACTTACCGTAGGCGGGATATTACCACCTGTCACTGTAATATTGATAATACCCGATGTAGTCACCGCACCCGCATTGTCGGTTGCTCTGGCGGTGATGGCGTAGGAACCATTGCCTACATTGTTCCAGGCATAACTGTAAGGACTGGTAGCATCGGTACCCAACAAGGTGCTGCCATTGTAAAAGGCTACCTGCGATACCGTTCCGTCTGCATCCGCAGCTGTAGCCTGGATGGTAATATTGGCAGGAGCGATAAAACTGGCATTGTTCGCAGGAGCAGTAATACTTACAGTAGGCGGTATATTGCCCGGGCCGCCCGTAGCAAACACCGCATTGATTTTATTAACCAATGGATTGGTTGTATTGGGGCAATAAATGAGCTTGCCTTTGGGCACCGTACTACTGGTCATATTCGTCATATCGCCATATACCTGCCAAATGATCACACCGGCCAACCCATTGTCCTTGATGTATTGCGCCTTCTCTCCTACTGAACGTTCATTGTCATAACTCAGAAAATAATTACCCTTCGTTTTATAAGGCACTTTGGCATTATCGTCCCAATAATCTGTCCAGCCCGAACCAGCACCGGTTGACAATTGAATGATGGCATAATTGGGCGTTCCATCCCATAGGTCCTTTGCCCAATTGGTATAATCCGCGGAGGTTTGAATGGGGCCATCCGGCTGAACGGTCTCCGCCCTTTTTACCGTAGTACCATTCAAAGTAGCCGCTGCTGCTGTTATTACTCCCCGTCCATAAAAAGGGGCGCCGATATTTACCTTACTCAGGTTAACGCCCAGTTGACGCAAGCCCTGCACCGTAGCATGGATGGAATAATTACTGTATTCAGCACCCGGATAATCATACAGGGGTGAATTGTGGCCGGCCTTGTTCGACCAGCCGCCATTGTAATCATACGTCATCATATTTAGGTAATTGAGTGTATTGCTCAACCGCGGCCAGTCGAAACCTTGTAATTTGGAAGTAGAGGCCGAAAAGCAGGAGGTCATGAGTTTACTGCTGCCAATGGCCGCCCGCACCTGCTCTAGCAGGATGGCAAAATTGGTATAGTCCGCAGCACTATAATGCTCAATGTTCATACCGGCATCATTGGGATACTCCCAGTCGAAATCAATGCCATCAAATCCCATATTGATCAGCTTCACACAATCGGCCACAAACTTCGCCCGTTTGGTAGCATCAGCAGCCACTTCCGGGTAATGCTTGCACATGCTCCAACCACCCACAGAAGCCAATACCTTCACCCCTTTCTGGTGGGCTAATTCCAGGATGCCGGGCGCCCCGCCCTGCTTGTGGATATTCAATGGAAAACTGCCCGTTTCATTGGTATTCACATTCTTCCAGCCGCTGCCTTCATTGCGGTAGCCTTGCTGATAAGCATAACTGCCATCGGAAATGTAATAGAGCGTTTCCAACTCCCCATTGATGAGGTAGAGGTCCCAACTGCTGTAGATATCTGTATTCAATAAAGGCGCCGGCGCCTGCACAGCACCTACCTGGTAAATACTCTTATTCCGGAAGTCACCACTGTGCAGGGATCCGTCCTGCGCCACACCAAAAAAGGAGAAGTTGAGGATGGTGTATTGGGAATAATCCACATTCAATTGATTGTATCCCCCTTTGGGTACCAGGTTGGCCACTTCCTTCCAGGCATCCCATTGGGTAATGTATCCAATAACCTGTTTACTGTGCTGCGCCGTAGTAGCCGGCACAGTTGGACTTACCTGTGCAGTAAGCAGATAAGTATTGAACAGGCATAAGCAGCACCAAACCAGCCTTTGCAGCCGGTTGATAGAATTGCGTTTCGCGTTACTAAGCATATTGTAATATTTTGATTGTTTGGAATAGAAACCAGTATTTAGAAATCAAGGGAATCTTCCCTACTTCACAAACTGTTTAGTGATCACCTTTCCTTTCTTCGTAAATACCAATGTATAGATGCCTGGCGCCAGTGCCGATACATCAACCTGGTAACTGGCCGCACGCGCAGGTGTTACCTGCCGGCCATTGATATCCAGTATCCGGATGGTGGCACCCGCAAGGGACTCACTGGTTCGTATGTTCAACTGGTTATGTACCGGGTTAGGTGAAATACTCAAACCAGCTGCATCAGCCGGATCATCGCCCACAGCTTTACCTGTAGCGGTATTATTTCCTGCCGTAAGACCAGTTCCACAGGTACCCATCGTTTTCCACCACCATTCTGCTGTACCGGGTGTTACGTTGTACAGGTTACTCGATTGACTTTGGTACAATACATTGTTGTACACCACCAGGTCGCCATTGTTGTATATTTTGGGATAAGGCTGGTAAGCGGGTACACCTGTACAGTTTACGCCACCACCCGTACCAGTTACCGTAATATTCACAACAGCAGAAGTAGTCACCGCACCGGCATTGTCTGTAGCGCGGGCCGTCACTGCATAAGAACCTGCCCCCACATTGGTCCAGCTATAACTATAAGGACTGCTGGCATCGGTCCCCAATAAAGTGCTGCCATTATAGAAAGCTACCTGCGATACAGTACCATCTGCATCGGCAGCAGTGGCCTGGATAGTAATACTGGCAGGTGCCGTAAAGCTGGCATTGTTGGCAGGAGCTGTGATACTTACGGTTGGCGCCGTATTGCCACCGCCACCACCACAATCCCGTACATACGACCAGGGTTTCCCATCACCCGTATTGATGTCCGGCTGGTCACCCTGTGTCCACCATTTGGACTGGTACAGTTTGTTGTTGTATACCACTTGCGCACCGCCATTATAAGGTGTAGTAGCGCTCCAGGCAGGAATACCGGTACAATTCCCGCCTCCTGAACCCACAGTAATGGTTACAGTGCCCGAGGTAGTCACCGCGCCCAAATTATCCGTAGCCCTTACAGTAAGGCTGTAGGTACCATTGCCTACATTGTTCCAGGCATAACTATACGGGCTACTGGCGTCCGTGCCCAGCAGTGTGCTGCCATTGTAAAATGCCACCTGCGATACCGAACCATCTGCATCTGCAGCGGTAGCCTGGATCGTAATATTGGCAGGAGCCGTAAAGCTGGCATTATTGGCAGGCGAGTTAATGCTGGCCGTGGGTGGTAAATTACCCGGATTGGAACCAGAGAAATAATTGTAAAAGTTGGTAGCGAAATCGTCATTATTCGTTTTATCCCAGTTGACCGACCAGGTCATAATGCCCCTCAAACCAGGATAGCCCGCAGGTTTACGAAGTATATATTGCCCGCCAAAAGATATCCCCTTGGTGAGGTAGTCGAGCGCCTGCTTTACACTGGCCGGCGCCAGGTGACCACCCGAAGGGGCCGCTGCCGGTACAGCCGGTAAGCCAAATGCCACCTGGTCTTCGCGCAAGGCAGGGAAATTCATTCCTGTACCCGCTACCGGAAAACCATACAACAGCATCTCCGTCATGGCCACAATGAAATCGGGTGTAGACTGGAAATAGACCTTGTTGTCCATGCCCATCACCGAACCCGTATTGTAGTACTGTGGATGAATGAAGGTGAGCTCATTGCGCAGGCCATAGATCAGCGGCAGGTAGGCGCCCACCAGTGGTGCATAAGTAGCCCCATAAGCAGTTTGCACATAATACGTTTCCGGTGCCATCGTAAGCCAGCAATCCTTGCCCTGCCCTTTACGGTAATTAATGATCTCTTTAGCCGCAGCGATCATATTGACCACTTTGGGCGTGGTGGGACTGGTGAAATTATTATCGCCATTATCCATTTGAAGCGATAACCCGCCTTCAATATCTATATCAAATCCATCGAAATTGTACTGATCCAATATCGCTTTCATAGTAGTAATGAATGCCTGTTTCTGCGCGGCTGAAGTCAACACGATCGTTCCATTTTGTCCACCCAACGAAAGCAATACCTTTCTGCCCTGGGAGTGCAGGAATTGGATATCTGAAATAAAATCGGCAGTACTGATATTTTCAGGAGCAAAACTAATGGTGGCATAATCGGCGGCACTACTGCCAAAAGCCACTTGTATCACATTGTATTTGGGGTTCACATCCCGCAATCGGATATAAGGTGGCGAACCGGTGGTAGAGCCCCAGTTGTGCCAATAACCTACGATCACTTTAGCAGGGGAAACCTGTGCAGTAAGAGAGGGCGGACCTCCCAACAACACCATCAGCAAGAGGAGGCATGATAGCCAGTAAGTAACTGTACTTTTTTGCATAAGAAGGTTTTTAAATAAAAAAGAATATAGTTTCCGGCAAATAGCATCCGGAATGTAATACAGACCACAGGGCACAAGCAACTCCATACACACTGGTTTGCCGTACACTGTTGATCCTATATTATATATTGAATGCTATTTGCTGAATACTATATTCTACCTGCAGAACCCAGTATTTCGGATTCTATATGCTTGCTCCTCTACTTCACAAATTGTTTCGTAACCGTCTTTTCTTTCCTGGTATAGATCAGGGTATAGATGCCTGGCGACAGGGATGATACATCCAGTTTGTACGTAGCCGCTCTGGGAGCGATCACCTGACGACCAGCAATATCCATTACCCGGATGGTGCCGCCGGCAATATCCTCACCGGCAATAATTGTCAGTTGATCCTGTACCGGGTTGGGATAGAGCACCCATTTTCCGGCACTTGCTTCTTTAGCCGCTTCCTTAACCGTTATGGTACTTCCCGGCGTTGCAACCCGTGCTCCTGAAGGCCTGGTTATTTTAATCCAGTTAAGGTTCCAGCCACCAGCCTGCGCAAACACACCTACATTATAGGTACCGGCATTCACGTTTACATTATGCGTAATAGTCGTCCAGTTTTGCCAGCCGCCGGTAGATGGTACCGCCAATGCACCCAACTGGATAGAACCTGCATTCAGATCAAGCGATAAAGTACCACCGCCATTCAAACTGGCCACCCGGTATTCTACCTTATAGGAACCAGTTACCGGGAAATTGATATTGTAAAAGGCCATCCAGTCATTGGCATCAATGTAACCCACATTCTGTCCGCCACCGGCATCTGTACAGTTTTCCACCTGAACACCCAACATGCTGTTATAACTTTCGGCCTGGATGGTAATGGTGCTGCCACCGCCGCCGGTTCTTTGTACTACGACTTCGTTGATAGCTGATAACAGCGAATTAGCTCCTGTAGCATCCTGCGAAAGTTCCCACATCATTATACCATTGCCCTGGTCAAATGCCAGGTTGGTTTTACTCTTGATGGTAGGAATGCCATTATACCCCACACCACTGAATACATCGGCATTGGGACTGGCGCCACGGGCTACCAGGGCCGCAAACGACTCCCAGGATGGCCGGCCATAGAAGGGAACACCCAACACTACTTTTGAAGCAGGCAATCCCCTTCCCTTCCAGTAATTGATAGATTGAGTGGCATAACTATACGTAGAATGATCAAAATTATTCGCATCATAAGCCATCAGGTTCAGGTAGTCAACCATATTGAACACACTGTTCAATATGCTCGATCCATTGATCGCAACCACAGCAGCCGTCAGCAACTTACCCCGGTTATGCATTTCGGTACTCAGTTGCTGCATCAGCGTCGCGTAATTATTGGCCGAAGCGCCGTTGTCCGGATACTCCCAGTCAATGTCAATACCATCAAGATTGTATTGGTTTACAAAATTGATCATATTGTTTACAAAGCTGTTGCGGTAACCAGCATTGGCAGCCAGGCTTTCAAAGGCGCCATCATCGCCATTGTTCCAACCACCTACGGCTATCAATACTTTTTTGCCATTGTTATGCGCCAGCGTTACCAGGCTTTGCAACTTGGAAGGATTTTCAATAGCCTGTAATCCACCCGTTGAGGTAGGCAGCAGGAAAGCATAATTAATATGCGTGAGTTTACTGTACTGAATAGAATTAACACTACCCGCCCAGGAAGGCATATAACCTACCACTTTAAATTGGGCAAATGAACAGGAAACACCAATGAATAAAAGAATAAATAAGATAGTTGACTTCTTCATGATATGATTTTTTAAATGAGAGAATACAGGATCCTGAATTCAATACACCGCCTACCGGGCATGCAGCCAGTGTTCCCGTGAAAGCAATCGCTTTCCAGGAGACCTTTTTTCCCTTCCGGTGGAAAAATGGTCGCTGGCTTATGCCTCGTTCAACAATTTTGATACAGGACTCAGCAATTCACTTACTTAATAAATCTCCGTGTGATCGTCTTTCCGTCTCTGGTAAATAATAGCGTGTACACTCCAGGCGGGAGCTTCGCTACATTGACCCGGTTGGTAACCGTTGATGAGCTCATCACCTGGCGGCCCATGGGGTCATAAATGCGGAGCAATCCTCCTGAAAGACTTTCGTTTGTAGTAATTCTTAACTCATCAGCTACAGGATTGGGGAACAGTTCAAAATTGACATTCCCGGGAGCTGTTTTGCGTTCATTATCAGTCGTAGTATTAGAAGCTATTCGTGCCGATCCCTGCCGGGTGATACGTATCCAGTTCAGGTTCCACCCAGCAGCCTGGGCAAAGACCCCTACATTATACGTACCGGCATTGACATTGACCGTATGCGAAATCGTAGTCCAGTTTTGCCAGCCACCTGTAGAAGGTACATTCAAAGCACCCAACTGGATGGAACCGGCATTGAGGTCAAGCGATAAACGGCCACCACCATTCAGGCTGGCCACACGGTATTCAACCAGGTAACTGCCTGTTGTAGGGAAATTGATATTATTATAGGCCATCCAGTCATTCGCATCAATATAACCTACATTCTGTCCGCCACCGGCATCTGTACAGGCTTCGGTTTGCACTCCCAGCATAGCACTGTAATTTTCAGCCTGGATGGTAACACTGCTGGGCGGGTTGCTGGTTTGCTGGTACACCCGCACATAGTCTACATACATATTGGCAGGCAAGGCCCCATTGTTTACCGTAAAGCCGGGCCAGTTGCCACCAATGGCCATATTGAGGATAAGGAATTGATTGTTGTGGAACTCACTCGTGCCATTAACTCCATTTAGAATATTGGCCTCATGGAATTGAACGCCGTCCACAAACCATTTGATAGACGCTGCCGTCCATTCAATAGTATATACATGGAAACCAGTGACACCTACAGCTGTATTGCCACCATAAGAGGCATAATTGTTATTGGGGTCCGACCAGTGAATAGTGCCATAGGTCCTTTGTTCCGCATTTATATGTTCCATGATATCTATTTCCCCGCAGGCAGGCCAGCCGGCCGTACCTATGTTATCACCCAGCATCCAGAAAGCCGGCCATACGCCCTGAAAAGCAGGCATCGCAATCCGGGCTTCTATTTTTCCATACTTCCAGGATTTACGCCCCTGCGTCTTCATACGCGCTGAGGTATAATTCATTCCGCCAAAACTTTCATTGCGGGCCGTGATCACCAGTTGCCCATTCTGGACCGTAGCATTTTGACTGCGATAATATTGCAGTTCATTATTACCCCAGCCACCAGAGCCGGTGCCTGTTTCAAATACCCAATCGGGTCCAATGCCATTCGTAAACTCGTCCTGCCATACTAACTGCCAACTTTGAGCGGCAGACCGGTAGCTGGCAAATGATACAGAGAGTAGTAAAATTACAAGTCGTGTAATTCTTTTCATAAGCAAGGTTTTAAGTTGATGAATAAAAAATAGCAGACAGGCAAGTTACGAATTCTCACTACTAGTTCCCGTTAGTAATACGTTTGTAATGGCATTTAATACACTTTTTTATACACATCGTAGAATTACCAAACAACTTTAGTAGTAGCCGTATTTACAGGTTAGCCTCACTGATAGTACCATCATTTTCAATGATGCAAAAAGAAAACAACCTATGCAGTAACGGAGCATCGATCTCAACTGCTTTACCACTCACCACTACTACACAGCTACTTCACCGCTGTTCATTACTGCGTTATTACTACGTCATACCTGAAACAATACATTGTTATCCAATGCCCATTGAATCCGCCACAGCCGCCGGACGTTGACCATACCACTACCACCAGCCCGAACAATGCAACAACGCTTCTTTTTCATAATTACTTATCTTTGAGCCGGAACACCATCGACCCAATTACTCAATACATTCAAACAGCGCTTTCATGAAGCAACTATTTAAGGCCTTTATCCTTTTGTTCGTATCCGGCACCGCAGCCGCACAAAACAAAACCACCGTTGCCCCGGCCCAATTTGAAAAAGGCTTGCAAGTCAAGGGCGTTCAGTTACTCGATGTAAGGAGACCGGAAGAATTTAAGGAAGGACATATCAAAGGAGCGGTACTGGCCAACTGGCAGGATGAAAAGCAATTCCAGGAGCAAGCCGCCAAATTAGACAAAAACAAACCAGTATACCTCTATTGCCTGGCCGGCATCCGTGGCGATAAAGCCGCCAACTGGCTCGTTAAGAACGGATTTACGGCAGTAGTAAACCTGGAAGACGGCATCAAAGCATGGAAAGAGGCAGGTAAACCAATCGAAGTGGGGCATTGATCGAACCATGAGCGCATTTATTAATTTCCTGCTGTCATTTACTTTCAGCTTCACAGGATCACTTACCCCCGGCACCGTCAACCTTAGTTCCGTACAGCTGGGACTTGATAACAAAACCTACCTGGCCTGGCGTTTTGCATTGGCGGCAGCCATTATGGAATACATCTACGCATTCCTGGCAGCTACCTTTGAAAATATTATCAGGTCTTCACCTGTCATCGTACAAAATTTTCACCTCATTGCTGCTGTAGTGATGCTAACCCTGGGCATCCTGAATATCCGGTCGGCTTCCAAACCCACCAATTTTTCCGTACGGCTGCAGAACAGTGGTTTCCGTCGCGGACTGGTACTTGGTCTCCTCAATCCACTGGCCATGCCTTACTGGATTGGCATGATCGCCTACCTCAAAAGTCAGGGTTGGATCAACTTAACTACCCCACTTCAGTTGCATAGTTTTTTATTGGGCGTATCGGCCGGGGTATTTACGTTATTGGTGCTGGTAGCCCATTTGGCAAGTAGGGTTATTAAACTATACCAGGAAAATCAACTGATCAAAAAATTCCCGGGCTACCTGATGCTAATATTGGGCATTTATGCCTTAATACGCTACATCATCATGCTTTTATACCCTTCCAACTAATATCTTTGGAATATGGAAAAGAAGGACTACGATGCCATCGTTGTCGGGTCGGGCCCCAATGGGCTATCAGCCGCCATAACCCTCCAGCAGCGTGGTTTGTCTGTATTACTGCTGGAAGCCAGGAACTCCCTTGGCGGTGGCATGCGTACAGAAGAACTCACCCTTCCCGGCTTTTACCACGATGTTTGCGCCGCCATCCTTCCTATGGCCGCCACCTCTCCCTTCTTTGCCACACTTCCCCTGCAACAATATGGACTGGAATATATTTACCCTGCTGTGGCAGCCGCCCATCCATTCGATGATGGCAGCGCTGCCGTATTAAAATCGTCCGTTCAGGAAACCGCCCAATTACTGGGCGCAGATGCAGGTGCTTACCTTTCCCTGATGAAGCAGGTAGTGGAAGACTGGCCCTACATTGCCCCCGATATTCTGGGCCCTTTTCATTTCCCCAAACATCCGGTACGTATGGCGCGGTTTGGACTGAAGGCCCTTCCTTCGGCTTCCGCCATCTCCAAAAGGTTCTCCACCGAAAAAGCCAGGGGATTGTGGGGGGGTATGGCTGCTCATTCCATCCAGCCACTCACCAATTATGCTACCTCGGCCATCGGGCTGGTATTATCAGCTGCCGGCCATTTATACGGATGGCCTGTACCCAAAGGAGGTACCATTGCTGTGGCCCATGCACTGGCCCGGTATTATGAGGCACTGGGTGGCAAAATACAAACAGGGTTTATGGTGCAATCATTGACACAATTACCCTCCGCACACGCCGTATTGTTTGATATTACACCCAAACAATTAATGTCCATTGCCGGCGACCAGTTCAGCTCCCTGTATAAGTGGCAACTGAACCGCTATCGCTATGGCATGGGAGTTTTTAAAGTAGATTGGGCACTGAATGCACCCATACCTTTTACAGCACCCGAATGCCGGGAAGCAGGCACGGTACACCTGGGCAATACCTTTAAAGAGATTGCTGCCGGCGAACAACTGGCCGCCTCAGGAGGGCATCCACAACGGCCCTTTGTATTGCTGGCACAACAAAGCCTGTTCGACAGCAGCCGCGCCCCGGCCGGCCAACATACCGCCTGGGCCTACTGCCATGTACCCAATGGATCTACTGTAGATATGACAGGCATTATTGAAGCACAGGTAGAACGTTTTGCACCAGGGTTTAAACAAACCATCCTGGCCAGGCATACCTTCAATACCGTACAACTACAACAGTACAATCCCAATTATATTGGCGGCGATATCAATGGTGGTATCATCGATCTGGGTCAGCTCTATACCCGCCCGGCACTTCGCCTTTCTCCCTATAAAACATCCGCCAGGGGCCTGTATATCTGCTCTTCCTCTACCCCGCCCGGAGGAGGCGTACATGGCATGTGCGGCCATCATGCCGCCCTCAAAGCACTCCGCGACGTATTTAAAATAAACTAATATACACGTCCCCTTCTCTTGTCATCTGCCAATAGATCAATCAATTGGCCCTGGCCAACTTTTCACCCCGGCCCAAAAACTTAACATTGCAGCTTGAACCCATCTATTATCTTTATATTATCCTTATATTATCATTTTGTAAATTGTAAACAAATCACTTCACATGTCCACCAGTAAGCACACAGAAGCGCAGAGCAATCATTCCAAAAAGGAAACACGTAAAGAGATCGGTCTTCAGTTAGCCACTGCATTAAACAACCTGAAAGAGACCCTGGGAGAAAAGAAGTTTGAACGCCGCATTAAAAAAGCAGCCCGTTTATTGACTGCCGGCATCAAAACAAAGCCCGCAAAAAAAGAAAAGAAGGGTAAAGGAAAAACAAAGACCAACCAGTCCAACAAAACTAAAAAAGCTGTAGCACCCAAGGCCGTTGCGGAATAAGCATTTTATTCCAACACAACCATTCTACAGGGGCAGGCTGCTATTCCCATCATCGTCCGTATTTGAATGGCAGACCTGCCGCTCCCTCCCCTGACTCCCGCGCCAACATCCGCCAGTTAACCCATAGGTAATATTGCTCCCCTAGCTTTGTTAGGTATGGAGTACATTATTATTATAGGTGCTTTCCAGGCACTATTGGCCCTTTGCTTGTTTATGGCCAACAGGCAAAGAAAACCCGCCGACAACCTCCTTACCTGGATACTGATCTGCCTGTTCACGCATCTCTCCATCAAATTCTTCATCTATGCAGCATCAGGTAATACCTTACTGAAAACAGGTTTCAATACTTTTATAGACCTGGGCTATGGCCCACTATTGTGGATGTACACCCGAAAGGTACAGAACGATCATTATCGTCCCTTACAACATTGGTTTATCCTATCGCCCATGGTGGCAGCAGCAACCTTGTACACCGTCATTGCTTTAAAGTTAGCAATCGATCCTGCCGGTGCAGTAAACTGGCTATTGGTATACAATGAGGTTACCTTATACCTTATTATGGTATCCATGACAGTGTTTCCCCTGATGAGCCTGCAGGTAAGCCGCCAATTGCCAGCCTTCTGGAAAAGCGAACAGCAACTGATCAAAAAAATGGCCTGCTGTTTCCTGCTGATACCTGCTATGTGGATCATTACCAGTATCATCAATGCACTGCAAATAGCAGATGGCGCCACCATCAATATAGCCAGCCGCATCATTGCCTATTCCAATTTGCTCATCATTTGCCTGTTCATTATACAATACCGGCTGGAAGCACGAACGCAGCTGAATAGCACGATCACGCCGGAACAAATGCCTGCCGACCTGCCCAATTACCCCCACCCGGCCGTGCTGGTTGAAGAAATAGAAACAAAGGCATTGAGTATACAAGCTACTACCTTGCCAACGCAGCAGCAGGAACCACCTTCCCTACGCAAGTCTACTTTAACCACCTTACAACAGGAAGCTATTGCCATCAAACTGTCCACCATGATGCAGGAGAAAAAGAGCTATACCGATCCGGAGCTCACACTGGAAAAATTGTCAGCACTCCTGAAAACACCCAGGCACCATCTTTCTGAGGTATTAAATCAATACCTGCACCAAACATTCTATCAATACATTAATGATTACCGGATCAGGGAAGTCTTAAACCTGCTGGACCGTTGCCGCCAACAACAGGTAACCCCCAATATACTTTCCCTGGCTTATGATGCAGGCTTCAATTCCAAATCGTCCTTCAACCAATACTTTAAAAAGACAACCGGCCATACACCTACAGAATACCTGAAGCAACCGGAAAAAGTATCGGCCGACAGATTGACGCCCACCTTCATGGCCCTAATTCACCAGCGATAATATCGGACTCCAAAGAGTTGACAACTTTCGTTTGCAACGTAAGGGCAAGGTGTAATTGCTGAACCAACTATTTTGATAACCTTAGCTTAATACGCGCAACCTGTTGACAGTCAACCACCGCAAGTGCAAACAAATCCATCAGCACGCATGTAGGTACAGCTCCGCCGGGATGGACGTTTACCAGCATCCCCTATTGCAGCTTTGCCGCAAATAACTTCTCCATGAGCATGCAACATCGCACTAACTGTCGATTTCTCTTCCTGCTTTTACTGTACAGCCTGGGAGCCATTTGCCCCCTGGCGGCACAAACCATTAAAGGCATAGTATCGGGCAAGGATGGACAACTGCCCGGCGCTACTGTCTCAGCAACCGCCATCAAAAGATCGGCTGCTACCGATCTGAATGGCGCTTTTACCCTGACACTTCCCAGTTCCGGGAAAACCACCCTTACCATATCCTATACTGGTTACGAGACCAAAACAATAGACATCACCGTCCGGGAAGGCATTACCAATGCTGGTATCATTGAACTAAGCGCAGCCCAAACGCAATTGGGAGCAATCGTGATCAAGGGAACCCTGGCCCCCTCACAGGCAAAGGCTTATCATATCAAGAAAAATGCCCTGGCCATGATGGATGTACTGGCCGCTGATGCCATTGGTAAATTGCCCGACCGCAATGCTGCCGAAGCCGTGCAACGCATGCAGGGAGTAGCAGTAGCCCGCTATCATGGAGAGGCAGATGCCGCTACCGTAAGGGGAACGCCTTTTGCCTGGACATCCACCATGTTCAACGGAAGCCGCCTGCCCAGCTCCAACGTAATGGGCAATCGCTCCTCGGTATTGGATGCTGTACCCTCTGAGATCATTCAATATGTACAGGTGGCCAAGGCCCTTACCCCCGACTGGGAAGGGGATGCCATTGGCGGCTCCGTCAATTTTATTACCCGTACAGCACCGGTGAAAAGACAATTAAATGCCAGTGTAGCCGGTGGCTACAATACCTTTTCAAAGAATGGCACTTACAATGCCTCACTGGTATATGGTGATCGGTTCTTCAACAATAAACTGGGTATTATACTGGCCGGCGCTATCTGGGACCGTCAATGGGGCACCGATAGTTATGATGTAAGCTACAATACCGGACTGGCCAACCCTGTACAACAAAAGTCGATCAACACCATTATGTTCAAACGCTATATGGGCAAAAGACAGACCTATGGCGCCAACCTCGGATTGGAATATGCCTTCAATTCCGCACATAAACTGTTCTTCCGTGGCCTCATGGACAAGTTCAATGATATACGGCCGGTATATGAATCGTATATTGATTATACCAATAGCCGCTACCAATACAATTACCGCTATTCACATTACCAGACAAAACTCAATGGAGCCGAACTGGGTGGCGAACACCAGCTTACCGGCCGCTTAAAGCTGGATTGGTCCGTGAGTGATTATATCTCTAAATATTTCCTGGAAACACCACCAACCAGCGGCAATAAGGGCTTGCCCATTGCTACCTTCCGGCAAAAGATTACCGGAGGATTCAACAACCTTTCCAGTGATGCAAAACGCTATTGGGGTTTTGATTCACCCGATGGTATTGGTGGCGATCCCCTTCATTTTGATGCCGGCGTTAAGAACAGTGCAGAGCTAATGGACGATTCCAAGCTTAGCCTGCAACAGCTGGTCATTGCACAACTGAACACCAAAGAAGAAGACAAAACTGCACAGTTGAACCTGAAGGTCAATGCCACTGCTAAAGTTAACCTGAAGTTTGGCGGCAAGTACCGCCACAAATACCGCGAAAGTACCTTTGGCTCCAATTTAGTATATCTGCCAGGCGCTGCATTGGGAGTTCCCAACTCACCAGCCTTACTGACACTCAATAAACTCAACCGGGCCGATTTCCCCATTGGGCATGGCTTTTTCAAAGAAATGGACAGCAATTACAATCAATACATAGTTGATCCCCTTTCCAAACAGCAATTATTTGACCTGTACAATGCTGATACCCTTCGCAAGTATGGATTCAGGGACCTCACCTCAGCTGCCAATGCTACCAATTATTATACAGGCACAGAGGATGTAATAGCTGCTTATGCTATGGCCGAAATAGATCTTACTGAAAAGTTGAAACTGGTAGCCGGCGTACGCAATGAATACACCAGTTTTAAACTGAATGGTTCCAAAGCCACTACCACCGGTACACCTGCCACCACTACCATTACACCGGCATCGGTCAAAAACAATTACAATGCCCTGTTGCCCATGGTGCATATTAAGTATAGCCTGAACAAGCAGGCCAATCTGCGCGCAGCCTTTACCCGCACCTTTGTACGCGCCAACTTCAATGACATGACACCGGGCGAATCGGTGGACAATACCAAGGCGCCCATTGTCATTACCAGGGGGAATCCTGACCTGAAGCCTACTTTCGCCAACAACTTCGACCTGATGGGAGAATATTACTTCAGCAATATCGGGTTATTATCCGGCGGCGTATTTTACAAGCAATTACAGAACGTGATCTTTAGTGACAAAGTTTTCTATACCGAAGGCGGCAACAATTATGTACTCACCCAATCACGCAACCTCGACAATGCACACCTGTATGGATTTGAAGCAGGTATCAACAAACGCTTTAACTTCCTCAAAGGATTCTGGAGTGGATTGGGTGTTGAGTTCAATTATACCTGGATCCGTAGCGAAGTAAAAGTGCCCCGGCTTGTTGGCTCCAACAGGGTGATGGACAAAACCAGCCTGCCCAATCAATCCAGGAACCTGTTCAATGCCATCCTGTTTTATGAGCGCAACGGCGTCATGGTACGCCTGGCTGGCAACTACCGTGGCCAATCGGTGGAGTCCATCAACCAGCAATTAGGACCCGATTTCTACATTTGGACCGATAAGAATTTCACCCTCGACGCCTCCGCCACCGTTGGCATCACCAAACACCTGAAGGCTTTTGTGGAACTGAACAACCTCACCAATGAACCTTTAAGGACCTATATGGGCGATAAGCGCCGCGTAACCATGACAGAATGGTATGGCCTGAGGGGCCAGGCGGGCATTCGCTGGGACATTATTAAGTAAGCACACCATTAAATATCAAATCATGAAACAACTCATTATCATTATAACGATCTTATTCCCTTTTATGGCCATCGCACAACTGGCCGACAGTTCACAACGCCTGGTACGTATGCAGGGAGCCCTCAATTTCAGGGATGCAGGCGGCTATACTACTCAAAACGGCAAACAGGTAGTTTGGGGTAAGGTATTCCGCAGTGCCGATATCAGTAAGCTGACAGATACAGATCTTCAACTAATGGCCAGTAAACATATTTATACAGTAATTGATTTTCGCGGTGTGAAGGAATCGGCAGCAGCCCCAGACAAGCTATTGCCCGCCACCGATTATACTTTATGCCCCGCTGGCAGCGATAGCCTGCCAGATATGAAACAGATAGCCCAATTGGTAAAACAGGGCGGTTTCCTGGAAAAGTTTTATGGTGATGCCAGCCTGCCTTATTATGGAGCCCGCTACAAACCCTTTTTCCAGAAACTCCTGTCATTGCCCGATACAGCAGCTATTTTATACCATTGTACCGGTGGCCGCGACCGGACAGGCATGGCATCCGCATTATTCCTGTATGCGCTGGGCGTACCGGAAAGCACTATTGAAGCCGATTTTACAGCTTCCAATATTTACCTGGTCCCCATGCACACCCGTATGTACCAGGGTATGTCGCAAGGCATGGGATTGGACATGGCAACAGTTAAAAAGGAAATGGAACTGCGTCCGGAACTACTCCGTATTTTCTTTGGCACCATTAAAAGTAAATATGGCACTATAGAACAATTTATGGAGCAGGAACTCAGTGTGGGCGGCAAGGAAATAGCCATTTTGAGAAAGAAATATACGAGATAAATCAAAATACATCGGATTGAACAGGCCGTCTCTTTTTTTCAGGGGACGGCCTTCTACACATCAGGGTAAACTACTTTTTCTGCACACACCAGGTAGACATACACCGGGCATTTTGCACATTGGTGGTTTTTATAGGTTCATGAAGCATTCCGAATTCTTGGGTATACTTTAACAGCATTTGTTCATTCACCAAAAACCGTTCAGACCCATCGGGTAATAAATAACGCCTGTTACCCAACGGTTTTACCAGTGTTTCTATTCCAATATCCGAAGCTAACCGTGCAAAAAAGTATCCGCCTGGTTTTAACACCCTGAACATCGACCGCAACATCTTGTCAAATTGATCTTCTTCTTTTGCAAAGTGTAATACAGCGCTGCAAACAACGAGATCAAATATTGCGTCACCGTACGGCAAATTTTCTGCATTGCCTACCACAAAATTGCCCAGCGGGTTAGCAGGAGCAAGTGCTATTGACAATTCCTTAACCGCATCCACTGCCCTGGGATCGGGGTCAATTCCAAATACCTCGAAACCATTACGTAAGAAATAAAACAGGTTTCTCCCACTACCACACCCTACGTCCAACACATTTTGAAGGTTGTCGTACTGCCCCTTCAACAATTGATCAAACAAATAAATATCAATATTACCGTAAATCGTTCTGAGCATATTCTCCATAAATGATACTTAAATAAAACAAATTAAGTACAAAAGAAGGAAAATTGGCTAATAACGTGTATAAGGCGAATCCTATTGGCTCCCCCACTGCTAAAATACTGCAGTCATGTATGGTAACTTTGAGAACAAAGCCCTTTCTCATGAGAAAGTTTAAACCCCTCCTTTTATCCCTCGCAGTCGTATTTGTAGTGGGTGCAGCCTTAGCTGCCAATCGCGTAGCTGCCTGCCCCCAGCCTGAGTATTATAAAGTGGGCAACAATTACTTTCCGGCCGGCATTGAAGGAATAGACTACTCCTGTGAAACAGGTACAGGTATCTGCACCTATTATTACGATCAGTCCTTTGGTCAATACCGCCCCTGCAAACCAGGCAAATACGTAGCACTCTGATAAAACTCTCCCCAATCCACATACGATTGGTATTGCATCCGGCTTACTCCTGTTCGCATCCTGCCACTGCAGCAATATTGCAGTGCTGGTTACTATCTTCAGCTCCTAAAAACATTATCACATGAGAAAAATCAAGACCGTCCTAATGTCCGTTGCTGTTTTAATAACAGTAGGTGCTGCATTGGCTTCCAATTCAAAAGCTCCCTGCAGCAGTTTGCCTCAATACTGGAAATACGGCAACAACTATTATCCCGCAGGCATCGAAAATTTCGACTATGTATGTGAATTCGACCACTTTGGTACCTGTACGTACTATTATGATTCCAGTACCAACACCTACAAGCCTTGCAAATGGGGCAAGATCTTATGGCTAAGGTAATACTGCCAGCCTCAAAAACTACCCATGCGCCGGCTTATCCTTGCGCATGGGTTGCTTTTTCCAATAGGTCAAACTCCGCCACAACCACTCAAAGGGGCCAAAATTAAAATACTGCAACCACAGGTGACTCCAGATAATTTGAACTAACCATACTGCAAGAACAAAATAATACACTTCTACCCGTTGTAGTTTGCCATACATACCAAAGCCAATTCCATAAAAATAAACACCACAAATGATCGACTGGGTGAGGTAATTGGTAAAAGCCATTTGACCTACCGGCCGCATCAGGTTGAACAACCAGTTTACCCAGCCCGACTTGTACAGCAATATGATCAAACCCAATAGGCCCAGCGAACGTCCCAAACGCGACAACGTATAAAGTTCAAATACATCATTTTTAGTAATATCATACCAATTGAACTGGTACCTGATCAAGGGCAGCATCCGTAGCCAGGACAGCCATAGCCCAATACCCAGCCCCGCAATGGTCAGGATCCAATACACCCTGGCGGAAGCCTGCCCCGTAAGCACCCCCATTTTAAAGAGCGCCATACCCAGGAACATAAAAGAAAGTACATCCCAGATATTATAGTACATAAACCTGACAATGAAACCCATGTACAGATCGCCCCGGTATTCATATAGATCAGCCCAGCTACCCGTTGTTTTCCGGATCGACTTTTCGGCCCGCTTTAACTTTCTCTCCCGGGTACTCCTTTCTTTAAAATCCTTCATCGCCGTCAGGTCCTCCTTCTGTTGTTCCGTCAGTTTTGTTTTCGTAGTATCGATGGCTGCAACTTTTTCGCCCTTGCTGATAATGGCCTTGTCTTTGTACATATCCCTGGTTTCTCTGACCATCATCAACAAAAAACAGATACCGGCTACGATCAGGAGATGCTTGCCCGACAACCTGCGAAAAGTAAACAGAAGGATGCCCAGGCAGGCATAATCAAACAAAATATCACCAAACCACAACAACAACCATACATCTATCAGGCCAAATACCATTAGCCATAGCTGCCGGCGCAGGAAATAATCCGCCGGCCAGGTACCCTGCAGCTTATTTTCGGCGCGGCTGGTAAACAGGATAACGCCTGCTCCAAACAACATCGAAAAGATGGCCCGCTGGGTCCCTTCGGGTACCAGGTTCACATAATACCAAACCTGGTAATTAATAGTCCCCACCTCCTTCCATACAGAAGGATCGTTGCCCACAGAGCCTGGGAGACCGAAACCGGGAATATTCATCAATAATATGCCGAGGATAGCAAAGCCGCGAAGTGCATCCATAAGACCAATACGCTCGGATTGGCTTACAGGTGCGGCCATAGGTGCAGCAGCAGTCATAGATAAGGTTTATTTAGGTTTAATGGCTGTAACGGCAAGCTATAATGCCCGCCGTACCAGGATAAGGGAATAAGATACTGATTTTTCCCATCATTCTCATTGCCTTTCAACCTTATTACGACTACAAACGGAACGCGCCATTCGCCCGGCACACCACTACCCGGTACAAAGGACAGGCTGAATAGGTCAGAAGGCGGTTAGTTAAGCGTAAACTTTTTCCTGTAAGCGGTGGGACTCATACCCTTGTACTTTTTGAACAACCTGTTTAAATGGCTTTCATCTGTAAATTGTAGTTCGGCGGCAATTTCTCCAATGCGTTTGTCACTGTGCAATAGCCGGGTTTCAATTAACCTTAATTTGTAATGAGTAATGTATTGTTGCAGGGTTTCACCGGTTTGCTTCTTAAAATAACGCCCCAGGTAATGCAGGGAAATACCCAGCTGCTTACTAATATGAGGTGACTTGAGCTTTTCCGGATCGCCAATATGCAATTGTATGTACTGAAGAATATCCAACACCACCTCACCTGTATTTTCCTTCACTTTTTTGGGCAATTTCAACGCAATATTCCTGGCCACCACAATGATCAGTGTATTGACAATTTGCTGAATGATCTTGTGGTGATACAATTGTTCCTGTTCCATTTCCTTCACAATACTTTCAACCAGTGTAGCTACCATTGGCTTGTCTACCTTATTCTTTAAAATACAGCCAGGCCGGTGACTGGCATTTTGCAAAATGAACTCCATGCGTTGTACCCAGTCATTATCCTGGTTGGCCCTGGGCTTCACATAGCGGTTGCTGAAATGAAGAAAGAAAAACTGCGTTGTGGTGGTAATGGTAAAGGAATAACTGTCCTCCGGAGTTATTAAGAACAGGTTGCCTTTACGATATTGAAAACTAAGGTTATTCGTGTATTGCAAGCCCGTACCCTCTACTATATAGATTAAGGTGAAATAGTTATTGCGATAGACCGTGCGCGGAAACTGGTCCATCTTTTTATACTCCAAATCGAAAGGCTGGTATAACGACTCCTTCATCATACCTGAAATTACTGATTTAGTGCAAAAATGTACAGGAAACGAGGTGGATCATCCACCTAATTTTATCACCTCAAATTAATTACATGAAAAAACAACTGGTCCTGCTCCTGCTTACTTTAGCTACCCTATCGGCTCATACCCAACAACAAGACCGGTCGCTGTCAGGCAAAACTTTACAGCAACAATTGGCAGGTACCTGGACCCTGGTAGCCGTTGCCAATATCTATCCCGACAGCAGCAGGATGTACCCCTATGGAAATGATCCCAAAGGCTTGCTATTTTTTGATGAACAGGGCAATTATGCCATTCAGATCCTGCAAGCAGGACGGCCTCCCCTTGCATCTGGCGATAAGAACAAAGCTACTCCTGAGGAGTATGCTGCGCTGGTAAAGGGCAGTAATGCTCATTTTGGGCATTATACCATCAATGAAGCAGATCAAACCATCAGCTTCCGGATTGAGCATGCCAGTTTTCCCAATTGGGAGGGCACCCTGCAAAAACGCAGGTATACTTATACAGGTCAGGAGTTAAAATATGTGGTAACACAAACCACCCAGGGTGGCCAGTCGGTGATTGCAGAAGTGGTGTGGAGGAGGTTGTAGCAGCTGAACGATGCCTTTACTCCCGGGTGTATTTACTACGGTATTCGTTGGGGGTCATGCCCGTAATCTTTTTGAACAGGTCCCGGAAAGTTTTAATATCGAGGTACCCTACATCATACATCACCTCATGAATCGATTTCCTGCCTGTTTCCAATTGTTTTTTCGTGGCTTCAATCTTTACCCGCTGTATGTACTCCACCACCGTATTGTTGGTAGCCAATTTAAACCGGCGCTCAAAGGTGCGGCGGCTGATATTGGATCTATCCGCCAGCTGATCAACCGTTAATTTCCCGGCATAGTGTTCCTCAATGAACTCCTGTGCATGCAGGATCGACTCATCCTCATGATTCTTTTGTCCGTTAAAAATGATGAAGGGCGATTGATCCCTGCGCTCCAGGTCGATCACAAAAAACTTGGCCGTATGAATAGCGATCTCACGCGAGGTATATTTTTCTACCAGGAACAACAACAGGTTCCAGTAAGCATTGTTGCCACCACTGGAATACAGTCCATGCTGGTGCGTCATTACCTTTTCATCCACCAGTTTCACCTTCGGATAATAATACCTGAACTCATTGGCATAAGCCCAATGCGTGGTACATTGCTTACCCTTCAGCAAGCCCGTATAGGCCAATAAGAACGCACCCACACAAAGACTGGCCACTTCGGTTCCCTGCTTGTAGCGCTCGGCAATCCAGGGCGCAAAATCCTTATTCATATACGTATTACCTACTGCATCCCCCGTCATGGAAGGAATGATGATCAGGTCCGTTTCTTCCACTTCTTCCAATACCTTATCAGGTTTAAGCACAAAAAGGTCACTGCCAGGCACTACCTCTTTAGACAAGCCAACCAGCTGCACTTTGAACAAGGGCCTTTTACCGGCTTTTTTCAACAGGCCATTAACAACTTTAAACAGGTAATCAGTGTCGGCAACAGACGCCACCACGCAGTTCTTAAGTGCTAATACAGATATCGTAATCATCTTTAAATGTAGTACAATTACCTGGCGCAATACCCCCCTCAATATTGTCGGATTACCACTCCTTTTAATAGGATTATTGCCACTACTTTTGGTGCAACAAACAAAATAGTTATGATCAGCATCAATCCTTATTTGAATTTCATGGGCAATACCGAAGAAGCGATGAACTTTTACAGATCTGTATTTGGCGGTCAGTTCGGCGCACTGGAACGGTTTAAAGACAGTCCCGGTTATGAGAAAATGCCGGAAGAAGACTGGAACAAGATCATGCACGTTCGATTGCCACTTGGCCCCAAGGATGTGATCATGGCCACCGATGCCCTCGCTTCCATGGGACAAACACTTACAACAGGGAACAACTTTTACATCCGCATCAGTACCGAAAGCGAAGCAGAAACAGATAAGTTTTTCAATGCCCTTTCTGCAGGCGGCACCATTGAAATGCCCCTCAACAATACCTTTTGGGGAGCTTATGTCGGTATGTGCACTGATAAATTCGGCATACAATGGATGATCAATTATGACCTGCAATAAACAGACAACAAGCAACCTGGTCATTTAATGAAGAGTAGCCAGGTTGCCTGGCTTACCAGCCTCCACTACCTCCCAGGGCACCAACACCAGCTTTTTCACTTAATTTTGCCCCAAATTCCATGATTTGAGTGCTACTGTGTTTTTGCTGACGCCGCCTTTTACACAACTGAATACGCCTTACCCGGCAACAGCTTACCTGAAGGGATTCCTGAATACCCGGCATATCACCGCTTTCCAGGCCGATCTGGGTATCGAAGTCACCCTGGCCCTCTTTAGCCGCCAGGGCCTCCAGGAACTGTTCAACCGCATCAACAACCAGCAGCCAGCCGCACTATCCGATAATATTACCCGCATCATTGCCCTGCAGGATGAATACATCAGCACCATTGATGACGTGATACACTTTTTACAAGGCCACAACCCTACCCTGGCCCACCGCATCTGCAAACGCGATTTCCTGCCCGAAGCCAGCCGCTTTGCACAACTGGAGGACCTCGATTGGGCATTCGGCTCCATGGGCAACCAGGACAAAGGCAAGCACCTGGCCACCATGTACCTCGAAGACCTGTCCGACCTCATCCGTGAATGCGTAGACGAGCATTTTGGCTTTAGCCGGTATGCTGAACGCCTGGGCCGGTCGGCCAATAGCTTTGACGAGCTGTATGCCGCCCTGCACAAAGAATACACCTATATTGACCAGCTATTGATCAACCTGCTGCAAAAACACATCGCAGCGGTTCAACCCAAACTGGTAGCCATCTCTGTACCATTCCCGGGCAACCTCTACACCTCTCTGCGCTGCGGCCAATGGATCAAACAAAACTACCCCGGCATCAAAGTGGTGATGGGTGGTGGTTTTGCCAATACCGAATTGCGCTCCCTGTCCGACGCCCGGGTATTTGAGTTCTATGATTTCATTACCCTCGATGATGGGGAGGCACCCATCGAAAACCTGGTACATCATATCGAAGGCACAAAAACCATCGAAGAACTGAAACGCACCTTTACCCTTGTCGATGGCGCCGTAACCTACTTCAACAACAAAGCCTGTACGGATTATAAACAAGGACAGGTAGGCACACCGGATTACAGCGATTTTCCGCTGGATAAATACATTAGCGCCATTGAAGTGGTGAATCCCATGCACCGCATGTGGAGCGATGGACGCTGGAATAAACTCACCATGGCCCATGGCTGTTATTGGGGCAAATGCACCTTCTGTGATATTTCACTCGACTATATCCGACTGTATGAACCCATTGCGGCCTCGCTTTTGTGCGACCGCATGGAAGAGATCATTGCCCAAACAGGCCAAAATGGTTTTCACTTTGTAGATGAAGCGGCGCCGCCCGCCCTCATGCGGGCCCTGGCGCTGGAAATAATAAAACGCAAACTGGTAGTAAGCTGGTGGACAAATATCCGCTTTGAGAAAAGCTTTACCCGCGACCTCTGCCTCCTGCTCAAACGATCAGGCTGTATTGCTGTTTCCGGCGGACTGGAAGTAGCCAGTGACCGCCTGCTGGAACTGATCCAGAAAGGCATCACGGTAGCACAGGTAGCACAGGTAAACCGCAACTTTACCGAAGCAGGCATTATGGTGCATGCCTACCTCATGTATGGATTCCCCACGCAAACTGCCCAGGAAACGATTGACTCCCTCGAAATGATCCGCCAGCTCTTTGCTGCCGGCATCCTGCAATCTGCCTTCTGGCACCTGTTTACCATGACCGCCCATAGTCCCGTAGGGTTGGAACCGGAAAAGTTCAACGTACGCAGAGAAAATAACCTCACCGGTAGCTTTGCCAATAATGACCTGGTACACATTGACGATACCGGCGCCGACCATGAAGTATTCAGTTTTGGACTCAAAAAATCATTACTGAACTTTATGCATGGTATTGGCCTGCAGGATCCTCTTCAAAAATGGTTTGATTTCAAAGTGCCCAAAACTAAAGTCGCACCTGATCATATTGCCAAAGTATTAACGGAAGATCAATATGCAGTCTCCCGCCCTACCACCAAAGTGGTGTGGCTGGGTAAACAACCGGCGGTAGAACATTTCACCAAATCGAAAAAAGGCAATAGCTGGGAAATGACCTCCCTCACTTTCCAGGATAAAAAAGAAAAGTACAGCATCAGCGTAGATCGTGAACAAGGCGATTGGCTGGCCACCATGCTCAACCAATTATCCATCACCAATCCCAAAACACTTACCCTGCAGGAAGTAATGGACAGCTACCGCGCTGCCGGCCTTGAAGATTTTGAACTTTTCTGGGATAATAAACCCGTGAATACCCTACATAAAGTGGGGTTGTTGAAGTTATAAAGGAGCATCCTAATTACCTCGAGTTCAACACATTAAAAGCCAGGTAAAATTCATACCTCACCTATTCCTCAGTCCCTCTTAACATCCTCATTGTCAACCCAAAGTACAAGGTAAAAGGCCCCCTCTCCAGGCAGAGGAGCGATAGGCCATCGACTTAAAGGCAAAACCTGCCAATAGGGCAAGGTGAGGCCCTTTATAATCTTATCAGGATAGTCAGATATTCCGTATATATTCCGTATATATCACGTAGATAACACGTATATGATACGTTCTTATAAAGGACGGAATATCTACGGATTGTCTAAGTGTTGTATACCTTTTATAATCGTATTATCTCTGGATCCCTCGAGGGGGTCCTATACCTTATGTATGCCTTCCCCTTAAATGGCAAGGGCATCCTGCCTAAGCAAGATGCCCCCGTTTTTAGAGGTTCATGTTGGTTATTCGTAGCCAGGATTCTGTGGCATTTTCGCAGGATTGAGCTTATACTCGTTTAGGGGTATGGGGAAATAGTAATCTTTGGTGGTGATATTGCTTAAGGGTGAATTGTTGTAATCTGCCTGGCTCTTGGTCTTGAAATAAGCCACCAGCTCTTCCTTATTGAAGAAACGTGTCAGGTCGTGCCAGCGGTGGTGCTCAAATGCCAGCTCTATCCGGCGTTCATGCAGGATGGCCAGTTTCAAAGTAGGATACCTGGCTGCATAAGCCGCATCGCCCAGCATAGCTGCATACAACGGACGCGCTGCCCGGGCCCGTACCATATCCAGGTAACTAATGGCCGTAGCATTGTCATTCAGGTACATAAACACTTCCGCCAGGTTCAGGATCACATCCGCATAACGGATCAATATCCAGTCATTACCGCCATACCCTAAATTGGTAGCGGCAGCACTGTTGTCCCTGAACTTGGTAATGAAATAAGCCTTCACCGAGGGGTCATTGGCATACTTGATCGAAAAATCTGTACGCACATCGCCCGTTTCAAATTCCTTCAGCAGGTCATTGGTAAACGTGCCGCCAGCCCCTTGTGATACGGCCAGCGAATTGATCGTTTCGCCCTTGGCCTGGTTACTGGCCGCCAGGGAAGAACGGTAAGTAGGATCGCCCTGCTTGTACACGATCTGCCAAATAATTTCCTGGTTCGTGCTTTTCTTATTGACATCAAATACATCCGCGAAAGGAATATCCGACAGTTTACCAAAGCCACGCATATTGTAAGAAGCCAGCAGGTAAGTTTTGGCACTATTGAGGTTGGCCGTTTTATTGGCTGCATCCAAGGTGGTAGCCATTGTCAAATATACTTGTCCCAGCAAGGCATTGGCAGCTTGCAGCGATACCCGGCCCTTATTAGCAGCGGCTTGTACATTGGGTAAATTGCTGCCGACAACATCCACGAGGTCTTTGATGATCTGTGCATACACATTCTCCCTGCTTTCCCGGAAAGTAACCCGGTTCACATCATCCAGCGTATTCAATCGTTCCGTTACCAACGGTACACCGCCAAACTCACGCACCAGGTTAAAGTACATATATGCCCGGAGGAACTTGAGTTCGGCAACATACTGGGTTTTCACCTTATCATCTGCAAACGTGATCTTATTAATGGCCGACAGTACCTGGTTGGCCCGTGCAATAGGTAAATACAAGGCTGTCCAATGGCTTTGCAGATAAGTATTGCTGGCTACCAGTGAAAAAGCGGTGAACTGGAAAGGCTCCCCATTATTGGATTGGTTGTCGGTAGTGTTCACATCATCCGCGCGGTCATCCGTCCACAAAGAAGCACCTTCACCTACACAGTTCGCACTCCGGAGTGCCGTGTAAACACCATTTACTCCCAGTGCTACATCACCTTCGGTTTGAAAACTCTTGTCTACATTCACCGAATTGGGATTGCTTTGCTCCAAAAAACTCTTCGTACAGGAAGGGGCAGCAACCACCAGACCCATTCCCAATATTGCTACAACTATATTACGCATACATGGTTAGTTTAGTGTTCAACAATTAAAACTGCATTTTAATACCGAAGTTGAAGGCCCGTACCAGCGGATACTTACCATAGTCAACACCCGGTGTAAGGTTGGTGCCATTGTTATAATCCACTTCGGGGTTATAACCCAGGTATTTAGTAATCGTAAAGGCATTGTCAACCGCGCCATAAACCCGCAAACCATTAAAGCCCAGGTTACGTACAAAGGCCAGCGATCCAAGATTATAGCCCAGCGTAATATTGGTGCAACGCAGGAACGAGCCATTCTGCAAATAGAAATCCGACAAGCGCGTACTATTACTTTGCGTACCTGCACGGGAAGCACGGTATATCTTACCATCGCCAGGTTCTGCTTCTGAACGGTACCTGTTTTTTACCACCGCATAGTTATTGCCCGATCCTTCCATGTTCTTGATGTAATAATCCTGGCCGTCCACTACATCATTGCCCTGTGAACCGTTGAAGGAAGCACTGAGGTCAAATTGCTTATAACTCATAGAGAGGTTGAAACCATACGTAAAATCAGGATAGGGGCTGCCAATCACCTGCTTGTCGGCCTCATTCACAATACCATCTCCATTCACATCTTCAAAATAGAGGTCACCGGGATTGAGCGGTGTAGCAGAATAAGAAGAGCGGGGAGGCCCTTTTAACTTATACCCTGATGGGAAGGTATTATTGGGCAACAACGCCGCATTATCGGCCTTGATATTGGCCATATCCGATTCGCGTACCATACCCGCAACCTTGATGCCATAGAACATGCCAATGGGCTGCCCTTCCATCGTTACGTGGGTGGTATAACTTCTTTCGGCGCCAATGGAATAAATGGTGCTGGCGCCGCCCAGGCTTCTTACCTTGTTTTTATTGAAAGTAATATTACCACTCAGGTTCAGGTTGAAATCTTTGCCCGTGATCACCTTGGCATCGATCTGTGCATCCAGTCCCGTATTGCGCACATCCGCATCTTTCAGGTTGGTCCAGATAGAAGTAGAACCCGATGCAGCCGTGATATTCTGACGCACCAGCAGGTTATACGACTTACTGATATAATAGTTGATGATCACCGACAGCCTGTTATTCAACAAATTCACATCAGCTCCAAAATTGTACTGCGAAGTAGATTCCCAGCCCAGTTTCTCATCGGCAATATTGCCTGCTGCATTGGCCGTATAAATATTGTTGCCAATGACTACCCCACCGGGCGCAGCCATGGCCTGCTCATAATTGTAGTTACCAATATTGTTATTACCACTCAGACCCCAGCTGGCGCGCAAACGGATGGTTGAACCGGCGCCCAGCCAATTGTCATAAAACTTTTCATTGCTCAGGTTCCAGCCGGCTGATACAGATGGGAAATTACCCCAGCGGTTTTTCGGACCAAATCGCGAAGAACCGTCTGTACGGAAAGAAGCCGTTAAATAATACTTGTTGTCGTAATTGTAAATAGCCCTTGCCAGGTACGATACCAGCGTAGTGGTAGACTTACCGGTAATCGTTCTATTGAGACTAAAATCGGCTGCATTGGCGCCACCGGCAGTAAGCTCCGGTACCAGGTCGTTGGAGAAACCCTTGGCTGTTACACTCAATATATCACTCGTTGTTTCCTGAGCAGTATAACCAGCCAGTACATTCAGGTCGCCCTTGCCCATTTTCTTTTTATAGTTCAGCGTAAACTCTGCCAGCTTATCCAGCGTATTGAGCGTTTGCGCCGAAGCATTGGCGGCGGCAATCGCCTGTGGCGAACCGGGAGGGTTCACACCACTACTTAAGTTGGTAGGATAATAATACTCGTATTTTTCATTATAGGTTTGAGCACCAATATTCACCTTGCCCTGCAAGCCGGGAATAAACTCATACGTAGCACTGGCATTATAAGTACCCCGCGTAGCTTTGCGGGTAATATTTACCCTTTCGGCCAGGGCAACCGGGTTTTCAATACCCTGGAAGGAATAGTTATAACCATCAATGGGTGAGGCAGCTGCTCCCAATGCCAGCGATCCATCGGCATTGTACAGGGGGAAGAATGGCATGTATACCAGCGCACCAAGGATGGGACCATTGTTGAAACGGCCTTCCTGCACTTCGCGGTTATCAGTATTGGTAACAAACATGCTGGAACTTACTTTCAGCCGCTTGGTCACATCTGCATCAATATTAGCCCGCAGGTTGATCCGCTTTTGGAAAGTGCTCACAATTATACCGGGCTGATCCTGGTAACCGCCGCTCACCATATACCGCGTGCCATTGTTACCACCTGAGAAGGAAACATTATGGCGTTGCACCAGGGCATTGCGGTACAGCGCATCCTGCCAATCTGTATTGTACTGCGGCTGCAATACCTGCTGGTTCTGAAAATCATACAAAGATTTGATGATCGTTATATTACCGGGATTGGAACCCAGCCTGGCAATACGTGCCGCATTGTCGTCGGAATAATAGGCATCATTCCAGGTAACTCCTTTGGCAATGAGCTGGTCTTTATAAGCGCCATTACGGCCATCTACAAACAGCTTCGCAAATTCATAGGAGTCCAACAACGCTACTTTTTTAGCCAGTTGGTTCACGCCTACCTGGTAGTCATAAGCCAGCGTACCCTTGCCTTGCTTGCCCCGTTTGGTAGTGATGAGCACTACCCCACCAGCGGCACGGCTACCATAGATGGCAGCCGAAGCAGCATCCTTCAATATTTCAATGGATTCAATATCATCGGGATTGATAAAAATATCGTTACCCGCAGTAGCGGGGTTATAACCACCCGTGCCATTACCACCATTACCGGGGCCTGAATTGATATTGCCACCTACCGGGTAGCCATCTACTACATACAAGGGTTCAGAGCTGGCATTGATAGAACCGATACCCCGTACACGGATCTTGGTGCCCGAATAAGGTGCACCACTTACCTGCGATACCTGTACCCCGGCCACCTTACCTACCAGGGCCTGGCTCAGCGTTGGTGTACTCAGGTTCAGTTCTTTTGATTTTACGCTGGAAACGGCCCCTGTCAAATCACTCTTGCGCAAACGCTGGTAGCCTATGGATACTTCTTCCAGCATCTTTGCTTCTTCCTTCAGTTTTATATGTACCACCGTTTTATCTCCAACTGCAATTTCCTGCGTACCATAACCCGAAAAACTGATCACCAGCGTTTCACCGGCAGCAACTGCCAACGAAAACTTACCATTGCCATCGGCAACTGTCGATTTACCCGATTGTTTGGCCACTATGCTGGCGCCCGCTAAAGGCTCATTGCCATCCGAACTTACGGTACCCGAAACAACGCCTGTTTGCGCCAGCACCGGTAATGAAAGCAGGATAAAAAACGACATCATCAAAAACAATAGCTTTGGGATCATTCCTTTGCCACTGGACAAAGGAATGGCATGTGCAAATTTCTTTTGCATTAGTTATTATTTGGAATAAGAAAATGAAACCTGTGGCGGCAATCGTGCGGGTTACTTCTTCCAGTCCACTTCTATCAAATTCACATTGTTCCTGCGGGATGAGCTTACCGCAATTCCTTTCAAAGCATTATTAAGAAAAGTAAACCCTTCCAGTTCATCGGGTCTTTCATTGATATCTATTACTTTGATCACCTGTTCTGCTCCCGCTTCCAGCGACTTTTCAAAATCGAGGAAGGTAAAGCGCCATTTCCTGCCTTCTACCTGGTTTTGGATCAGCACCAGCATATTCTTACCCCGGACAAAGTGCAGGTTTTGCACCCAGGGCGAGCAGGTGAACTTTTTTACCAATACACCTTTTTCCGATGTCTTCCTGGCATGTTGTAACAACACAGGGTCATACAACCTTACTTCATTGCGCTTGCCTCCATAATCGGCAGTGGCCACATACCATTTACCTTTGTATTGTACATATTCAGGCCGTGTGCCCTGAATACAGGCATCATCTTCAATTGTGTTGAGCAGGTTACCATCCAACGTACCTGTACGCAACAACCCTTCCCAATTCACACAATAGATCATGGCTTTCCACAAAGTACCTTCCTTGTTCAGGCGAATGCTGTTGCCAATAAAGCTGGGCATTTTAGCATGAACGGCAATGCCCGTAGGATGATTGATCACATCCGTATCGTGTTGAGTAAGTTTGTATTCTTTATTGATGTATACCAGTGAATCATGGTCCATCCGGTATTCCCTGATCATGCCCACTTCCCGGTCGCCATACAGGAACAGTCGCCCCATTTGCCAGGAGCTGCCCTGACAGGCGCCCAGTGAATCAACCGACCAGGTACGGCTGATCTGCATATCCACATCACGCTGATGGCTGGTCATGGACATTGAAAGGAAGACAATAATAACCAACAGCATTTTCATGATATATGACTTTAGTCGTGAGTCCTGAATTTATTCATCAAACATATTGCCGATTAACGATTGCCGTCAAGGATCCATTGGTTCGGTAGGATCAATATGCAATGCTTCCAGCAGCGGATAAAATACCGCTTCCGTTTCACTCAACCGTTCACCCGGTTTATAAGGTACTGCATCCAGCTCACGCTTGCATCTTTCTACCAAACTGCCCGTGATCCAGCTGCTTTGGCCTCTTTCCGTGGAAGTGAGCGCTGGTTTGTTCATGGGAAATCCATACCGGAACATCAACCTAACCGCATTGCGCATGTTGGTTGTAGTATGCCGGGCATGAGGCTCCATGATAATAGCATTTTCAGGAACTCGCAGTTTCTGTATCAGAAAACGCTTCATTTCTTCCGCCTCATTGTATTTCGTTTTATAGGGATGTACTTTCCCACCCGACACCATGATAAAAGGAGCCAGGCCTTTGAAGTATTGTATGGCAGCCAGCCGGCAGCGCAACATACCGCCTGCACTCAAGGGTACAGCCGGGTCATCGGGTCCGGCACCGGGTACCAGGATCAGTGAGTATTTAAAATTATTCCAGGGTAGTGTTTTAATGCGTTCGTATGCCGCCTTATTCACCGTGCTTTCCATAGGCTCATAATCCCCTGCCTGGTCCCTTTCATTTAGTTCTATAAATTGCAGCGAGGCCGTAAGTGGCAATTGGAAGAATAAACTTGTACCTGCGCATTCCTGCAATACTACATAGGCAGGCGCGTACAACATACTGCCATAGCGCGGGTTATTTACATTAAAACTGATGGAATCAATGAGTGGATAATTGGCTTTCTTACCTTCAGCATATACCCCAATGGCAAAATTGACGCCCATGGCATCCTGCTCCCAGGCTTTACGAAGCAATACAGCCGGACTTTCGTTGTGGAAAAGAATATAAGTGCCGGAAGCCACCAGGTGTTGCTTTACCAGCTTTCCCAGTGCATTGTTGTCCTGGTATAAGGCCGTTAAACGCTCACCCGCCACCTGTATCTCCTGTTCTGTAAACTTTAGCTGTTCGGTATAACAAGCAACAATATTACCGCAGGTTTTTAAGGCATTTCCAAGGCCGGCTTCTTTACGCTGTGCTATATTGCTGAGTGCTGTATCGGCCCCGATCAGCTTCCGAGCCTCTTTATCTTCCAACAATAAGGAAAGTAGATAATAATTTTTAGACCGGACAAAGTTCTTTCCCGTTACCAGCTTATAACGCTGATCGGGAGCAGCCTGTTGGGCAAAGAGGTAACAGGCCATGAGTAGCATGGCAGTAGTGAGAAATACCTTAACCATTAATCAGAGTTTGCTATTGGACCGCAAAACTCCTGCGTACAGGTTAACACAATATCACCCCTGTATTACCGCATTGTTACGATTATCATAAAATTCCTTTCTTAATTTCTGCGCCCATAATCGCTTACGGTTTCCCTGCTTAAACTTTTCCGCCATGTCTAATACCCAGATCAATGCAACCAATGGAGACACAATCACGGTAATAATGGACAGTAAAATGAATTCTCCTGTCTTAATAAGTATCGGAAGAAATCTAATATAATTAAACATGATATCATTTTTTAATTGGGTCTTCTGATTTCAATACTCCTGTTGGCAGCTCCGGCAGACTGGTATTGCTCTTTAATGTCATGGAATGAAAATACTTTATTCCTTAGAGGGGTAATATCTACTGCTGTACTGCCATAAATTAATTCAAGCGCTTTGTCTACCGGCTGATCACCGGGATACCCCATTGGTTGCAATGGAAGCCTGCTGAATTCATTGATCGTATGATCTGGCGGTAAACCTTTGTCGTAACCTCCCCTGCCATTTGCATCAGCTACCTTGTAAACTGTAGGCATCAGTATCCATTGCACCTGACGTGGGTTCCGCTTATCTTCAATGCGAAAGGATGCTTCATCTTTGCCATGTGTCTTACCCCCAATGCGTATAACCTGCAAATAAGGTTTCAGGTTATTACACAAAATTTCAGCCGCAGATACAGTAGCCGCGGAAGTGAGAATAAAAACCCTTTGCAATCCGGCATTCCGGTCTTGCAGTTCCTGCATCCGCTTACCATAACCATTACCGGAGAAAGCAATCGTTTGACGGAAAGTTTGTTTCACCGTCCCTCCATGCCGATTACCCTGGAAGGTAACATATACCTGGTCGGGATTGAAAGCCGGTACCAGCATGGCCGCCAGTTTAGCCGAGGAAGCTACACTTCCTCCGGGATTAAAGCGCAGGTCAAGGATCAGTTCACGAATCCCCGCATTCTTAAACTTCTGCATACTTTCCAATAACTTATCATCTTCACTTTCATAACACAGGAAATAAGCCAGATAGCCTGTTTTCACGCCATTCTTTTCAAAATAATGGGTACTGTAAATACTTTTATAAGGTACATTTCCACCGGTAAATGTCACAGGTGTCGAATCGGAAAGACTGGTACCATTATTACTCAATACAGCCAATTGTAAGGTGATTAAACTACCAATGGCCAATGCATTATTGATCGCGCTAATATTAGCTGTACTTACTGAAACATTATTCACTTTTGTAAAAATAGCACCGCGCTGAAGATGCCGGTTGGCCGCATCTGTACCAGGCATCACCATGGTAACAATACCTACAAGTCCTTGCGCATCAAAAGGGTGAGTAACCAGCGAATAATGAAAACCATATTGCTCAAAGGTAGATTTAGCGGGCATCACATCCCGTCCATTGAAGAGGACAGAAAAACGATCCTCCGTGGGAAGCAGGCTTTTAAAAAACGCAGTTGTAGCCAGTGAATAATCAGGCTTACCCGGCAACTTGTCATTCCAGTAATAATACAGCTTAAGACTATCGTATACCCATTTATTATTGATACCCAATTCATCTGTAGGTTCAAAGGCCGCAATTTTTTTACTGCAAAACAGGTTTTGCAGGGATATCTGCGACAACAATATGATACATACCCATTTACCTGCTCGGTGAAACTTCAGGGGGAGGCATTTCTCCTGGTTAAGCCATATCATAAGACTCCTGTTTTAAGAAATATTTATTTTTTCGTTACCATTTGATAGGTAATTTTGTATTGGAATTAAACAATTACAACAAGCATTAGGGCAGCCGTTCACGCGGAAGCCCTTTTGTATTTTTAGGCTCCTGCCCAGTATTTGCCTTACCATCTTTTCTGCCCAAATAACAATTACCTGTGAAGTTGCCTCCACAGGTAATTGAGTAAATTCATAGGAAAACTTCCTGAAAAGGCTTATTTCTTGATGAATGACTTGCTTTGACGTTGTCCGTTTACGCTGTATATCAGGTAATAGCTACCTGCTACCAGGTTCTTAACGCCCACACGTGTTTGTACCGAACCTTCTGGTACATTCTGCGTCAGTACCTGCCTGCCGTCAACACCTACTACCTGCACAGCAGCACCAGCCTCAGCTTTCGGGTGTTGCACCAGTAATTGGTCGGTTACAGGATTGGGATAAACATTGATCTTGATCACACCTTGTACTTTCAACGCTTCACTGGTAGTTCTCGCGCCGTCTTTACCTACCATTACCACGCGATAGAATGAAGTGGTTTCCGTACGTGTATCTTTCAACTCATAGATCTGCTTATCAGTTCCTTTCCGGATGCTTCTAACCGGGCTAAAGGTTTTACCGGCATCGGTAGACCTTTCTACAACATATTCAGATGCTTCCTCATCGGCCGGAGAGGCCCACTGGATCGTAATCCTGTCTTCTTCAATCGTCTGTTCGCCCGACAACCAGATATTGATGCCCAATACTTTTGAACCATCAATTACAAATACACTACCAAGTCCGCCTGTAGGATTCCGGGTATCGATCAATGTATTGTTGGTAGAAAGCCAGCGGAAACCAATGGTCAGCGGATTCCAGGTTTCAATAACCGGATAAGGGAAATACGATCTTTTAAAGGCGCCATCAGCCAATGCATGGACATCCATTCTCAGTAAGCCATTGGGAAGAGTATTTGGAATGATAGTGCCAAAGGCCCTATCCACACCATTCACGTTATCGGCATAGAAGGGTGCATAACCATTGGCCAGGGTTCCAGCAGTACCATCACTTTCCACATAAGTACTGGCAATTGGCCTGCCACTGGCATTCAGGTTATCATACAGTAGAATAAACTGCTTTGCGGCAGCTTTTCTCAGCGGTGTAGCACGAAGCCCTGTTCCACTGGCGGCATCAGCACCAAAGTTAATCACACGTACCGGGCTGGTTGACGTGAGGAAGGTATTGATGTATTCACCACCTGCGCCATCATTGATCAGCAAGTGAAAGAAAATATCAAATCCAGGAATGAAATTGCCGGAAATAGCAGGCTCCGTAACAAACCATCCGGTATAAGAACCGGCAGCATCAGTAATAAATTCACCATGCTCACCTGGCGACATGGACGGAACTTCAATGCGCTTAAAACCGGTATCCTTAACCAGGACTACGGTACCTTCACCCTGGCTAAAATTACTTTCGTTTACACCAATGAAAGTATTGTAATAAAAATAAGTAGTATTGGGTAGCAACCCGTCTACTTTTACCCGGCAAGCAAAAGGCACCCTGCGTTCTGCTGCGGGATTAAATGCGCCAACGCCCTGTATATAACGAGGCATATATATATCAGTAATGGTTTGCGCAGAAGCCCCACCCACTACCAACAGTAAAGCCAATAAGATAGATGTAAGTTTCATGATCTGTTTTTTTTACAGTTTAAATTAAAAATGGCCGGGGTATGTATAATCTTTACACATGGTCCCGGCCACTGAAATACAATTACCTGTTCATAAACATTGAAAAGAAAAGGATTAATGAACCAGCATTATGGGTGCTTTGTCCAACCTTGTAACCAGTTGGCATTGGCAACATTGCAAGGAGCAAAAGCGCCTTTATAGGTTACAACCTGGAAGCCTTCGCCAGAAATATAAGCATCTGTAAAATTAGCGCCAGATGAACCATAAGAACCAACTTTAGGCCTGAAATCAGGGCACTGCCAGTTGCAAGGATTAACCAGCTGAACACTGTCATTAGCACTGGTACTATTGCTTGGACCAGTACGGAATGTAATGTTAGAGATATCCAATGTTTTACCAGGAGTTACTACATCATCAAACGCCTGAATGATATTGTACTTGATCTTTGGTCCGATCATACCAGCTCCAGTCAGCTCAATTCCTCTTGGGAAGCCCATGAAGACAGAGTTAAACAGTACAAAGGCAGAATCATTACCAGTCCTTCTGCGGATATGTGCGCCATTCAACAGCACATCACCTGATCTTTTTGCCTGAGCTGAATCACATACACCAACAACCGTCATATTAGAGATACGGGGACGTGTATATGGTTGATCAGTGCTACCAGTTGCATCGTTATCGCACTCAATACCATTGGGGTTAGCAGAATAATCATCCACATTGTTCAGGATAGATACGGCATACTGGATACGACCAGTATAACCAAAATCAAAATCGAATGCATCATCATCAGGAATATAAGCATACAGGTGATCAGCATTTACAGTACCACCAAAGAATTCAAAGGCATCATCATTACCTCTGTATGCCTGAATAAAGCTAAGTGTAGTACCGCTACCTACGCCACCGCAGGTCAAGCTGTTCAATTCATTGTCTGTAGCAATAGCAGCACCAGCATATTCAATACGTACATAACGGAGGATACCTGAATTGTCATTGCTGACAGTACCGCCATAATTCACATCAACACCAGCAGGTACGCTGGGCAGGTTGATACCTTCAATAGTGGGGTTTACCTTGTTAACAGGTGCTTTACCCAACAATACAATACCACCCCAGTCGCCTGTAGTAGGTACAGCCTCGTTCGATGTAAAAATAATAGGGCAGGTTACAGAACCGTTCGCATTGATCCTACCGCCACGTGTAACAATAATGGCAGATGCAGAATCATTGGTGCTACGTTTGATCGCCTTAACAATGGTACCAGCATTTACAATTAACTGACCACCATCTTTTACATAACACTTGTAAGGCAGGATCCAGATCTTGTTATTTGTCAGCGTGAAGTTAACGCCAGTATTAATGATCCTGGGCACTGTATCGATCAGTGTAGGAGTAGTAATACTACATACGTTGGATATGCAGGAAACGGGTGTGCAGGTATCCACAATTACTGGACCAGCATCCGTACCACGTGCATCAAATTTGTCGAAGCTTCTTTTACAGGCAATAATGGTCACTGCAGCAACAGCAACTGCTGCGAGACCGAAAAAGATTTTCTTTTTCATAGTAAATAAGAAATTTGGAGTTAAACAATTACAACAATTAAATACAATTACAATAATTATGAACAGGTAATCTCTTATGGTTTAATGGTCATTAAAGGCGTTCACGCTCACTTTAGGTCAAACAACAATCCAAAACGAACGGTATTGGTTAAGGGGTTTCTATTGATCTTTTCACCTGTTGGAACCAGGTAGGAAAAATTTACTGTTGCGAAACTGAAATGAATGCCTGCGCCGGCAGTAATGTTCTGCCAGTTTCCCGATTCGTAAGAACGGCTATTGAATCCCAGGCGCAGGTGCAATTGGTCGTTATACGTGTATTCCATGCCAAAGCCAAACTGCCAGGCCTTATTACCAAAAGAGTCGAACCAGCTTCCGGCAACACCTTTATCGCGGTAGGCTTTCATATCCTCTCCATTATGGGGCAATTCTGGTACCAACAATTTATTTACATCGACTGCGAAAGTCATCTTATTGTTATCATCCCATCCTTCCGTATAGGCAGCACCGATACCCAGATTGGCAGGTAGAAAATCCTTTTCATCGGCATTGTCCGTATAGCCTATTTTGCCACCCAGGTTAGATAAAGAGAGGCCGGCTGTCCATCCCACTTTTTTTTCATTCAGTCCATTATAATAAATGGAAAGATCGCCTGCCACTGTATTGCCGGCCTTGTAACTAACGCCATTGATATTGCCGGTGGACAAATTGGAGTAAATGTATCGAAGGGCGGCACCGATAGCCCATTTATCCGACAGCTTACGGGAGTAACCCAGATCAATCGCCATTTCCCGGGGATTGGCAGTTTGCAATTTGTTGCCATTATAATCCACCAGCGAAAGCTCGCCCAGACTAAAGTACCGCAGCGAAGCTGCTAATGACTGATTTTCGTCCAGCTTATAATAACCTGCCAGCGTTGCCAGGTACACATCGTCCGCTATTTCTTTCATCCAGGGTGTATAGGTAACACCAATGCCATACTTCCCTTCTGCAAACGGTGTTTTGGCCAGGTTATAAAAAATACTATTGGCATCTGGACTCAGTGCTATACCTGCATCCCCCATACCTCCGCTCCGGGCATCCGGAGAAATGCGTAAAAATGGAACGGCATACGTAGTGATATTGATCGTATTATTGCTATTGCCCTCCTGCGCCTGCAGCCTGCCACTTACAACGAAGAATATTATTAAACAGCATACAAAACGGACTCTATAAACAAGTTGCATGGTTATTATTTGAAATGATTCTTAGCTATTAATTATTTTATATCACAGATACTGACTATCGTATAACCAGTTTGTGCTTAAGGATAAATTCCGGTCCATACACCCGTACGTGATAAATACCGGCCACCAGGTTACCCACCAGCAGGCGGGGCGTATTATAGCCAGCCACCAAGGTGTATACCGTTTGCAGTACCCTGGTTCCCTGCTGATCAAACAACTGAATAGTAGCCTTTCCAGGTTTTACACTATAAATATTGACCTGCAATTGGCCTGGCCCACTCATCCATGCCGTCATATTATCCTGCCCCTCTCCTAATGCGGGCAATACCTTCAGTATGCCACCCACCTGGGCAATGTTGTAATTGGAAGAGGTAGCGCCAGAAACCGAAATAGTATACCTGCCTGCGATGGAATTGGTAGTAGCTATTGTACTAACTACCGGCTGCCCGGTAAGTGCCGTAGCATCTTCATTTTTCACAAAGCCGCTGTATAAGATCTGCAAGGGCGGATTAGCCTGCCCTTCCAATTTAGCCGTATCCAATGCCCGTATCTGTAAATTGGCTTTCTGTACCGTTAATGTTCTTGCCACATCCTGGGCGGCTGCATGCGAAGCATCTCCCGGTTGTGAAGCCGTGATATTGGTCACACCTGCACCCACGATTATTATCGTACCATTACCTTGAACTGTGGCCACCTGTGTATTGCTGCTGACATAAGCAACCGGAAGCCCCGAACTGGCTGTTGCACCTGCCATGATATTCCCATCACCATACCTGCTTGCTGGTAAAGCAGTAAATGTGATGACCTGGGATGGCAAGGGTTCAACAGTTAGAACCCCTTCTACCTGACTGATTGTATAGTTGGCGGCAGTAGCCCCGGTAACAGTAATGGGGTAATTTCCTACCGGAGAAGCGGCAGTAGCAGCTGTAGCGATCACTGGTTGAGTAGTCAGTACACTACTCGTTTCGTTATACGCAAAACCAGTATAAAGAATGGTAAGTACTGGATTGGCCTGACCTATCAGCCTGGTCTTATTTTCGGCTTTAATAGTTAAAAGCCCTTTATTGATCGTAAGTGATTGCATGACGTCTGTCGCAGGCTCATAATTCGCATTGCCTGGATGTGCAGCTGTAATGTTCACTGTACCTATACCTTTGATCTGTATTTTACCGTTCACGATGACTGCCACACTGGGATCGCTGCTGCTATAAACAATAGGCAGGCCAGAGCTAATGGTAGCGCCGGGATCAAATTCAGCAGCTCCATAGGTTTTGGCGGCCAAAGGTCCGAATGCAATAGTTTGCGCCTGCTTGGCAGCCGTAACGGTCAATTTACCTGCTATATAAGTGAAGTTATAATTGGCCGCTGCACCTCCACCGGCAGTGATCGCGTATTCGCCGGCAGGAGAATTCGCATCTGCCGTGGTACTGCCAGTAGGCGCTGTAGTTAATACAGCAACTCCTTCATTGTTTACAAATCCAGCGTAGGTCACTGTGAACAAAGGCAAGGGATCACCTTGTACCTTTACTTTATCTTCGGCTGTTACAGTAAGCATGGCCTTGTTCACTGTAAGCGTTTGCACTACCGGCGTAGCTGCCAGGTAATCTGCATTACCGGCCTGCACGGCAGTAATATCGGTAGTACCTGCTCCCGTAATATGAATGGTATTATTGTTAACGATAGTAGCCACGGCAGGATTACTGCTGGTATAGGTTACCGGCAACAAAGAACTGGCTGTAGCACCCGGATCGAAATCAGTAGCACCATACGTCTTAGCCGCCAGTGTATTGAAGTTAATGGTTTGCGGTAAAGCAACAGGCATGCCAAGCGTAATAACATTACCATCCAGGACAATCACATTTCCGGTACCTCCACTGGTATTCACAGTACTAACTACACCTCCCCCGGCTTGTGCCCAACTGCCGTTGGCCGAGGTTTTGTATCCAACCTCTGTACCATCGGCTATGCTATACTGAGCAATTCTTTTTATACCATTGGCCAGGTTATTGGGAATAATGCCGCCCCATGCTTTATTAACCGCATTGACATCGTTTGAATAAAATGCAGCGTAATTATTGGAAGTTGAATTATCAATACCGTCCGACTCAATCAAAGTGCCCATTACTGGCGCTTCTCCGGGAGCAGGATTGGTACTACCATAAAAAAATACAAAGTTTTTGGCGATGCCATCAGTAGCTGGCGTACTGCGAATAGCCGTGCCGCCATCCGCTGCATTGCTAAAATTAATGACATTGATACTTTCCTGGCTGGTAATATAGGAATCAAACCATCCGCCACCATTACCATCGTTGAGCGTAAGGCGAAAATATACTGTTTGACCAGGCGTAAAAGCAAAACTTCCATCCGGCTCGTTCACAAACCAACCAGTATAGGAACCGGCAGCATCCGTAGTAAATTCACCACAAATAGCAGGATCATAAAAATCAGGAAACTCTACCCGCTCAAAGTCTCCATTGGGTCTTATAAAAATGCTGACACCCGATCCATAGCTGTCAGTAGGAAGGGTTACAAAATGGTTTACATACCGGTAAGTAGCATTCGCACGAAGGTCTTTCACCGTAAAACGACTAACGTAAGGCATCCTGTCTCCCCCCGATCCATTTCCCTGCATATGGGTGGGGAAATAAATAGGTACAAGGGATTGACCAAATGCAGTAACGGTCAGTAAAAAGCAAGTTAGCAAGGCCAGAAAATATCTCATTGCTTGTTCAATTGTAGAATATTAATAAAGTTTTTTGCTATCCAATGAAAATACACCGCCGCCGCTGGCCCTGTCGAACAGGAAGATGCTGAAATCCGGATTGGTTTCCACGAATTTGTCAGCCGAAACTGTAGCCACCAACTTTCGTTCAGGCCCCGTTGAAAACATTTGCAGGCGGGGTTTCCTATTCTTAAGATTTCTGCCAATAAAGTATTTCGAGAATGTGCCTTTGTCAAGCATAAAACTATCTGTGGCCGCATACACATTGCTGGTTTCTGAAACCGCATTTTCAACGACGATCCTCATAGAGGGCGGCAATAGCGGGGCAGTATAAATGATCGACACTTTCAATTTGCCATCCCCCGCCAATGATTCATTGACAGGAGGACCGATCCACCGGAGTGCTTCACCTGTCCTGTCCTGGTAAAAAGTGATAACATAAGGATTACCCTTGAAAGTGATGAGCGTGTCAAGCAACAAGGCATCACCATAAAAATTATACACTTTGATCCTTCGCTTAGGATCATAATAGGTAGAAAGAACAGTGAGGCGGTTACCTGGCGACATCAGCGCATTGGTTAATTCCCTTTCACCATCCATTACTTTAAGACGCAGTTGATCGGTTGTAATGGCCTGCAAATAAAGGCCACTGAATTCAGCTTCCTGTACCGGTTCCTCATTCTTGGAACATCCTGCCGGCAGGATCGTTACCAGCACAATACCATATACAATTAAAGAACGGAGTAAATTTTGGACATTCATGATGCCTGGTTAAAATGTATACTATTATTCATTAAAATCTGTAGGTCGCGCTGATGCTAAAATTGCTTCCTCTTTTTACCTTATAATTGATCAGGTCAAGCTTTTCATTAAATGCATCTCCTTTAGGGTCATTATTGGGCCCTGGCGATGTAGTCACCCCATCTTTGGTATTGGTGTTCGAGTAAATGATAAAAGGCTGGTTCAATAAATCCCCCAGGTTGGTTTTGATCTCCAGCTTTTGCTGCATTAACCGCAGGTTGAACTGTAGATCCAGCACACTCCTGGAATTCTCCCACTGAATAAGCTCATTGATGGTGCCGCCATTTACAATCCGGCGACCTATCCGGTTAAAACCAATATTGAATCCCCACAATTTTTCCTGGTAATTAATGCCCCAGTTAATAATATAAGGAGACAACCCTTGTATCGGCCGGTCGGCCGATACAACATAACTGGTATCTTTCTGTGTTATAGGGCTTTTTTCAAAAACCCTGTCTTCAATACTCCCATCCAGGTGTGTATAATTGGCACTTACAAACAACCTCTTCAGCCAAATGCTGCCAGGACTGATAAAACCCATTGATTTACGGATATCAATTTCAAAACCCTTGGCTGTGGCCTTATACAGGTTACTGTACTCTACCATATTCGAAGTGGTTTGAATATGGTAAAACCTTTCTACCGGATTGGAAAAATCTTTATAAAATATAGAAGCAGATAATATCTCATCGCCCGATGGATAAAACTCCAACCGGAGATCATAGTTCTTAATACGTGAAACCTGCAAGCCTTTTTGACCAAATACTTCAGCCAGTTCTGTAAAATCATAATACATATAAGGTGAACGTTCCACAAAATCCGGCCGGGCCAGCGTTTTACTATAAGCAGCCCTTATATTTAATTGCTCCGTAATACTGTAAATGATATTCACTGAAGGCAGCCAGTCTTTTTCCAGATAAGTACTGTCATCAAGCTGAGGATTACCTGTTAGGTAGTCATAAAAGATGGTGGTCAACGACATTTTATTGTGCTCATACCGCATGCCGCCTGTAACACGGAGGTTCTTAAACGGTTTAATATCCAGCATGGCATAAGCAGCCTGTAATTGCTGCGTCCCTGCATATCGATCACCAAGGCTGCCGGATCTCGTAGAGGTAGGCCTATACCAGATATATCCTTTCCTGAAGGCTTCCTGTGTTACTATTTTATGATAGGGGACCAGCCCCATGGACTCCGTGTAGCCAGTCTCATTATCCCCTTGTATCCTCAAATTGGCAGCATCAAAGTCTGCATTTCTATCCGACCAGGAATAGCCCATCTTTAGCAACTGTTTTTCTCCTCCCACCATTAAAGGGATCGAAAGATTAGCCCCTGCATTTTTCCTTTTTTCTACCAGCAGCGAATTAAATACCCCACCCTTTAACAACAAAAAATCACTGAAATCATACGTATAGATCGGCTCACCTGCAATCCCATAGTCCTGTCCCGTAATAAAACGGGTATCCGGCTGATCGCGTTTGAGTTGAATGTAATCACCACTCCAATCAAACTTAATCCCCCCGGCAGTGATCTTGTGTTCTCCTTCCAGCCTGCTATGGATCATCCTGTTGTCGAGCGTTACTTCACCCGTTCGCCTCGCTATATAACCTTGTGCAAAATAATCACCGGTGCGCCAATCCAGTTGATTGCTGTATCGCTTATTGTACAGGTTCTTCCAGGCCAGCCGGTGATTTGCTGTTTTGAAAGCAGCGTTGAACAAGCCACCAATCGTAGTATTGTACCGGTAACGCTCACTGTCAAAATTATACTGACTGGTAATAGCCGCTTGTCCCTCTTCTACAAACTGCTCATTGAGGTAGGTAAGGGCAGCCACAAAACCCACTGAACTCTTAGCGAATCTTTTATTGATCCCGCCTGTCAATTGATAATTTTTGGATGGCTGATAAGGATACTTATAGTATTGCCAGCGATTGGGGACCTGTGCGCCGATCTTCCGCATGGTAGCAGTATCATTCTCTGCCAGGTATTTGATATATTGAACCGGATCAAACAACCTGCCATCACCAAAATACTTTCGATTATCATCTACTTTACCCATCCAGGCCTTGTCATCACGTTTGTAGCTGACAAGCTGTTTATTGACACTGGCTGTATTAAACCCCGTGCCAACAGTAACTGCCAAAAAGTTTTCTGTTGGCACTTCTTTCGTATTGATCTGGACCAACCCACCGGTAAATTCACCAGGAAGATCGGGTGAAGCTGTTTTATTCACCACGATATTATCCACCAGCTGACTGGGTACAATATCAAAACTAAAATTGCGGCGGTTGGGCTCTGTACTGGGCAAGGAGGCCCCATTGATCAATACATTGTTGTAGCGATCACTAACGCCCCGTATCGTCACAAACTTATCATTCTGCACCGTAATACCGCTCACCCGTTTTAGCACCTGTCCCGTGTTATTGTCGGGTGTAACCCTGATCTGCTCTGCACTGATCCCATTGGTCATGCTGGCATTGTTCTTCTGCGTCATCAACAACGATCTGGTCGATTCCCGGCGAGCGCTGCCCGACACGACAACAGCATCCAACTGCCGCGCATCACTTTGAGAAAGCGTAACACTCAGGTCCGTCACCTCCCCTTCTTTCACCACCACCTCCGTGATCTGGCGGCTCTGATAACCAATAAACGAAACCAGCAACGTATAAATTCCAGGCGCAAGCGCTACTGTATAATCACCCGAAACAGAACTCGTAATCCCTTTTTCCACTCCCTGTACCGTAATACTTACACCCGGCATCGTTTCATTCTTATCATTACGGATAACCCCGGTTATCTTTCCCGGCTTCCCCCCCGTTGTAACAGGCTGGGCAGGCACTATCGTAGTAACCCGCACCGCTATGATCTTTCCCGATACCTGGCACACCAGGCCCGCCTGCGCACTCAATAGATCGAGCGCTTTGCCTAAGGCTATATTATCATGATTAAAGGAAACAATAGTTATTTTCTCTAACTGCGTTTGTGTGTAGGAAAAATCATAGGAGCTTTGCCGGTCCAGCTCCTGCAGTATTTTCAAGGCAGTCGTATTCCTTAATTTAATACTTACTTTTTCGGTAAGCCCGGAAAGTTGTCCATGTGCAAAAAAACTTAACAGTAGAAACAAAGGGGTACAGCACAGCCATCGTATTGCTACGCAGCCGCGTAAACGGTTAGTTAAGGTCATATCAAACATCCTTGTATTTTAAATTAGATCCGGAAAAACTACTTCCTGTATCAGCTAGGTGGTGATCATTACCTTGCCATCTTTGATCTTAAATTCCAATCCATGTACAAACAATATATTGCGGAGGATCGATTGCCAGTCATTACCCGTAAAAATGGCCGTGATCCGTTTATTGTGTAATAGCTTTTTGTTGTAATCCATCACCAGGTGAAACCGGCTGCCCATTCGCACCAAAGCTTCTTCCAACGGCACCTCATTAAACACCAACGCCCCTGTAGTCCAAGCACTGATATTGCCAACTGCCATGGGCATTAATTCCCATTCCCTGGTTTGTCGTGAATAACGGATCATTTGATCGGGATTCAATATCGCCGTATCGGAAGTGGCTTTATTTTCCAGGGCTATTTTTCCATGCACCAACGATACCCTGATCTCTGACTCCTGTTGATAGGCCTCTATATTAAAGGAAGTACCCAGCACACGCGTATGTATCTGACCTGTTTCTACAATAAATGGCCTTGTGACATCCCTGGCCACTTCAAAGAAACCTTCTCCCGAAAGCTTCACATACCGTTCTGTTTGATTGTATTGTTGATCGTCAAACTCCAGCCTGGAGTTCCTGTTAAGCCATACTACTGTGCCATCCGGCATCGTAACCTTACGTACTACATTCCGGTCATTTTCAATAACCGCTAAAGTAGTAGCCATTTGCGCAGCAGGAGTACCCTGCCTGCCTTTGAGATACCATATTAAAATACCTGTGCTAAAAGTGAGCACAATAGCCGCCGCAGCAGCATACCGGCGCAACAAACCTGTTCTTTTTACCTTAACAACAGGCGCCCCTTTTATTTGCAGCATCAATTGTTGATGCATGCGGACTTTTACTTCCTCCAGCCACACAGGTGATAATGTCTCCCCTTTTTCATTCAGATCCAGCCCGGCAATCCACTTCCTGAATAAGTTAATTTCTTCCTGCGTGCAATCGCCGTTTTGCAGGCGCTGCATAAATGCTTCAATGGATTGTCTGGAGGGTTGCATGTACTAGTAGTAACACAGGCCCCAAAAAGTACCAGGCCTTTTGTATTACCAAAATGTTAAGAGCAACAAACAATAAGTTACACGCTTGAAAGCCACCCGCAACCGCTTGGAAGCCAGGTGCAATTGGTTTTTTACCGTTTGTTTTGACAAATACAATTCTCCCGCGATCTGGTCAATAGATTGCTCCTGGTATACATTGCGTATAAAAATATCCCGCATCTTGCCGGGCATATCCGTAATGGCCAACGAAAACGCCTCATCGATCGATTCCCATTTTTGCTTTTCCTCTTCTGTAAAATGATATTCGTTGGGACTGGTCTGCTGAATAAGAAAAGCTTCAAAGCTTTTATAATGCTTTTCCTGTAATCCTTTGGAACGGAAATAATTAAACACTTTATGGTATAAAGATGCCACCAGGTAGGACCGGAGGGAATCCGGTGGGGGCAGTGCATGAAAGTTTTTCCAGATATCTGCTAAAAGATCATGTACCAGGTCGTAAGCATCTTCTGCCGACCCGGTTTTTTTGTAAGCAAGCCGGAACAAAAATTCCCAATAAGCATGATACAGCTTATTAAAAGCCGCTTCCTTTTCATCTTGGATAGGTAACTGGTGGTGCATAACCGGTACCAGCAAATGTAAACGGTAATTTCACGAATTACCCCTTTTGGCCTGTTATCAAAATATGAAGAGGGAGGAAAAACAGGGCGCTATTTAGCTTAAAAAACACCTAATGATGGATGTAGAGGATAGGATTCCGGGCCTCTTTCTCTGAAAGATTAATAACCTGATTATCAACTTTGAAAGAATACATCGGATTACTACAACCACAAGGAGCCTTATCCATCCACCCAAAACCGGATCGGCATTTTCCGGTTGTTTTTACCAAACTAATAGCTGCTATTGATACCGTTTTGCCATTAGCAGGGATATTCAGTTGCCAGTCATAAGCTGCCAGCATTTCGTCCCTGGAAAACCCAATCCAACGTGTCATTGTATCCTTAACCACTCTATACAACGACTGGGAATCAATTCTAATAAGAACCGTATCGATAAGGTGCTGGTAATTATCTCCTAACTGGAACTTTCTGATCACTATGGTATCAATCTCGGATTTCGTGTAACCAATAAACCGAAGGTCAAAAGAAGGATCCTGACAATTAATTTCTTCTCTTTTGCAGCCACTCAAAAAGGCACTTAGTACAAGGATCAATAGCCAGGAGTTAGCTGGAAGGATATATTTATTTTTCATAAGCAGCAAGGGTTTAAAAGGAACATGATCCAATGCTGACAAAAGGCTAACCCCGAACGTTGCGCACTCGGTACGCTTATTCTGGCCTTGGCCATCACCATTATTGAGGTTTCCCTCTTGGGACAGGTCACTATGTAAGTGCCTTTCTTAACGATTGATATTTATGAAGGGATCCCGGACAATTTTTTCGGGCAAATAGACAAGCTGGTTATCAATCTTCAAGGAGTAAACCGGGTTGTAACACCTACAGTGGTACTTATGCCCCACGGTTGGACACTGACCGGTTTCCTTGCCCTGATTAATGATGGCTATTGAGATTGTTTTGTCAGTACTGGGTATAAACAGCTGCCAGTCATAAGCAGCCAAAATGGGTTCCTTGGAAAATTGCGTACTTGCCGCCAAGGCACCATTTTTTCCTGCCCTGATCATACTCGTATCAAATTTAATTATGACTGTATCAATAAGTTGCTGAAAATTACTATCCTTCCTGAACTTTCTGATCACCAGCGTATCCATCTCTGGTTTTGTATAACCTATATATTGGAGTTCGAAATAAGGATCCTTGCAATCATACGTACGGGAGCAGCCACCCAAAAGAGCGCATAGTATAATGACGAATAACCAGGGTTTTCCTGCCAGGGGTTGGGTAAAATTCATAAAGAACAAACGTTACAATAGTTATTTAATACTTTTTTTTGACAGAAGGCTAAAGTAGAACGTTGCAAAGGAAGAAAGTTTAAATAATACCCAAACATTATCCAATTATGATTATCTTTCAATTGATTATAAACCCGATCCTGCTCACTGCCCCTGGCTTTATGCAATAACCCTATACTGTCCGTTTACAAACATCCATAACTTATTATCGCATGGCGCAAACTAAGTATCTACACCCCCGGTTAAAGATCGCACTGCCCTTTTGGACCCTTATTTGCCCGATTATTGGATTATTGCTCATATTATTGGTGCCCGCTATTCATCATGGCGCCTTCGACCTGATCATGGGCATATCACTCATCTCAGTAGTTTTAAGCGCTGTACACCATGCCGAAGTGGTAGCCCATAAAGTGGGCGAACCTTACGGCACGCTCATACTGGCCCTGGCCATCACCATCATAGAAGTATCCCTCATCGTTACCATCATGCTCAGCGAAGGTGCCAGTGGTTCCACCCTGGCCCGCGATACCGTATTTGCAGCCATCATGCTCATCCTGACCGGTATCATTGGCGCCTGCCTGTTATTGGGTGGGTACCGCCACAAAGAACAGTTATTTGTAAAACAGGGGGTAAGCGCTTCACTGGTAACCCTTACCACCATTGCCATCCTTACCCTCGTATTACCCAATTTTACAACCACCACACCCGGCCCTGTTTATTCCACCAGCCAGCTCATCTTCGTAGCCATTGTATCCCTCGTGCTGTACCTGGGCTTTGTAATGGTACAGGCCGGTCGCCATCGCGGTTATTTCCTACCCAAAGAGGCGCCCGATACCGATGAAGCAACACCCGAACCACCTTCCAACCTCACGACCGTCACCAGCCTCCTCTTTTTGCTGATATCTCTTACCGTGGTGGTAATCCTATCCAAGATGGAATCGCCCGTTATTGAATCCATCGTCCTCCGCATGGGCGCCCCCAAAAGCCTGGTAGGCGTTATCATCGCTTTTGTGATCTTATTACCCGAAGGATTGGCTGCCCTCCGCGCTGCTCACCGCAACCAATTACAAACAAGCCTCAACCTGGCCCTGGGTTCAGCCCTGGCCAGTATCGGCCTCACCATACCAGCCGTGGCCATCGTAAGTTATTTCACCGGCTTTACCATTACCCTGGGGATTGACAGCAAATCCATCCTGCTGCTGGTACTCTCCCTGTTTACCATCACCATTTCCTTCAGCTCAGGAAAAACCAATATCCTGCAAGGCATCGTATTGCTCGTTATATTGGCCACCTACCTGTTCACCACCATTGTACCGTAAATACAGGCTTTTACAGGAATGGGGCAAGTTAGATTGCACAATCAATTATTTTTGCCCCTTTGCATCAAACAATCAACCAGGCATGAATACCAACGCGGCAACGGTCGAATCGATTAGGGTGGTCCTGCTCTATTATGAAAAATTGGGTTATGATCCCCTGCAATTGTTACAGCAAGGTGGTATCAGTCCTGACACCCTGCCGATCGACCGCCACCCCATCAGCATGGCCGCTTTCAGTCATTTTTTTGCCACCGCCTGTCATCTTTCCGGCGATCCCCGGCTGGGCCTCCATATAGGTGATATCTCCAACCTCGATGCCATGGGTATCATTGGCCAGTTATACCGCTACAGCCGCAATATGATCGAAGGCACCCACCTTATCACACGGTACCTGCCCTTAATGCATACCGTTTTTACCTATGAACTCACCGAAGGCGATGAACAGGTACAGATCATCCTTACGCCTTGCTTCAACCAGCCCGAAGCGGCTTTTGTTACCCGTCAGCTCATCGAACTGGCACTGGCATTTACCCGCCACGGCATACAGGACGGGACCCAAAGCACCATCGATCCTGTTACCATAAAAGTTACCTGGCCATTGTCTGCCACCGAACAATCAGAATATGAATCCATTTTCCGATGCCAGGTATTGGACAACCAGTCTCATAATATCCTTATCTACGATAAGAAAACCATTGATATACCCCATGTTTTCCACGATTCCACCCTGCTGAAAGCCCTCGAAGCCAGTGCCAATGCAGGCCTCCAGTTCTCGCCCTGGAGCAGCAATGACCTGCAAAAAGCCCTCCTCATCATGAATGCCGAAGAAAAGGAGCGTAGTCGCATCGCCCGTAACCTCCATGATGGTATCTGCGGTACCCTCGCTGCAGTAAAAATGCACCTGAGCGCTGTGCAGGCCCAATACCCTTTCCGTGAATCAACCGATTTTAACCAGGCATTGGCCTTACTGGATGAAGTATCCAATGAGGTACGCAAAACCGCCCATAGCCTCATGCCTGAAGTATTACAGAACTATGGATTGGATGAAGCATTGAAACGCTATTGCCAAAACCTGGCCCCTTGCTGTACCGCCAGGATCAATTATTTCCGGTCTGGTACCCCCTTGCGGTTTGAAGGAGGTTTTGAGCTGGCCACCTACCGCATTGCCCAGGAACTGATGCACAATGCCATCCGTCATGCACAGGCCCACCAGGTATTGGTACAACTCAACCTCGACGAAGACCTCGTACTCACCATTGAAGATGACGGTATCGGCTTCAAACAGGAACAGTTAAGCCCAGGATCAGGACTCGATAACCTCCGTCAACATGTCAATAGCCTGGGTGGCGCTATCTACTGGGAAAGCAATGAAGCCGCCGGAACTGCCGTCACCATCACCTTTCCCGAACAACATCTACCTTATAAAATTTAGCTAAATGGGATTGACCATTGCCATCACCGACGACCACCTGCTGGTAATAAATGGCCTGAAGTCCATGTTAAAACAACTGCCCGAACTGGAATTGCTCTTTGCCTGTATCAACGGTAATGACCTCCTCCTGGAACTGGAAAAAGTGCAACCCGATGTATTATTGCTCGATATCCAGTTACCCGATATTCCCGGCACCGAACTATGCAGGCGTGTTACCAAACAATATCCACAGGTAAAAGTGATTGCATTGACCAGCCACGATGATGCCAATTACGTAAAACAGATCCTGCGAAACGGTGCATCGGGCTACCTGTTGAAGAATACCGATCTGTCCACCCTCCATAAAGCCATCCTCACCGTTTATGAAGGCGGCAGGTTTGTGGATGAACAAATACAAAAGAACCTCCTGCACGAAGCCCTCACTGGACAACGCTTAAGCAATAATGATATCCCACTTACCAAACGGGAAAAAGAAATACTCACCCTCATCGCTGGAGAAATGAGCAACCAGGAAATTGCCGATAAACTGTTCATCAGCTTACGTACAGCCGAAAACCACCGGTTTAATATTGCGAAGAAATTAGATGCCAAGAATACCGCCAGCCTGGTAAAAGAAGCCATCCGTAGAGGATTGATCTGATAGCTGTGGAGATGGGTTTGAGCGCCAGCAGCAACATTTTCCCTAGGTATAAAAACAGAACGGAAAACCTCCTTATAGCCATTACAGGCCACTGGGTTAGTTTTCCGTTCTGAAAAGCAGTTAGCAAAAACAGTTTTACTTTGGTAACATCCGGAACTTGGCCGAGAGATACAGCGTAAGCGTCACAATATTCAATAAAAATGTTGCCAATCCACAGGCAAGCATGATCTGCTTACCTTCCATCCAGCCAAAGATGGTCCAACAAAGCGTGGCCGGCATCATCAATACCAATATCCCTACAGAGAGATAGCGGGCTTTTCTTTTTTTCAGTAATCTGATCGATTGAAATAATAACAGGCTGCTAACAAGCGAATTGGCAAAAATAGCCACCAGGGTGTCCATAGATATTAGATTTTAGGGGTATAGATAAGCAGTTTAATAGGTTTTACGCGTATCAGATTTTTTGTAATTTCATAGTCAGCACTCATTCTTAGCCATGAAATACCAGCAATTACCACCACCGGATTTCCTGAAAGACTATGTCCAATCTTTTTGGACACTGGAAGTACCGGCCGATAACGCAACACCACAGTCATTCCGCACTTTTGCCGATGGCAATCCGGGACTAATCTTCCAACAGGTTGAACAAGGGTCATTATTCCAGTTCGACAAAGAATTACCCGGCCTCTTTTTGTATGGTCAGGCCACCACCCATGCCCAGCTCAACGCAACTGGTAAACTAAGTATGGTAGGCGTTTTCCTTCGTCCCAATGCCTTGAAAGCCGTTTTTGGTCTCAACGCCGGTATCCTTACCGATACCTGCATGGACGCCAGCACCCTGGCAAAGGGGAAAGCCATTTCGCTTCCGGAACAATTACTGAATACAAGAACTACTACAGGGCAAATCGAATTACTGGCTGATTGGATTAAGGTTCAGGCTGATAAGAACCATGCGCAAAAGGACGACATGATGAAATATGCCGTTTCCGTTATTGCACGGTCTAAAGGGAACGTAGCTTTGAAAGGGTTACAGATTGAGTTACAATTATCCGAAAGAAGCTTTGAACGTAAATTCAAAGAATATATTGGGATCTCTCCTAAATTATTTTCCAGAATATGTCGCTTCCAGGCTTCACTTCAACAATTAAGGAACAACGATTTCTCCAAACTCTCCGACATTGCTTTTGAAAATGACTATGCCGATCAGTCTCACTTCATCCGGGCCTTCAAGGAGTTTGCCGGCTTCTCCCCTTTTCAATACCAGAAATCATCTCCAGAGGTCGTTGAAAATCTTGCCACATTACTAAAATGATTAAACCGTGCTTTTTATTGTAAGCCGGTTAAAAAAAGACCCCAGGGTTAGCTGGGGTCTGGTATTATAACGATACACATGAAAACAGTTTATTCTGTCCGCAGGCTCTTGACCGGATTGGTCAGCGCAGCCCTGATAGCCTGGTAACTCACCGTAGCCAACGCAATCAATACCGACAGTACACCGGCCATTACAAATACCCACCATTGAATAGGCACCCGGTAGGAATAATCGCTCAACCAGCTATGCATGGCCCACCAGGCGATGGGCGAAGCCAGCAGGATTGATATCAATACCAGCTTCAGGAAATCCTTTGACAACAAGGTGGCCAGGCCCGTAACTGACGCGCCCAACACTTTACGCACCCCAATCTCCTTGATCCTGCTTTCGGCCATATAAATGGCCAGACCAAATAAACCGAGGCAGGAAATGAAGATCGTAAGCCCGGCAAACAAGGCAGCCAGGGTACCTGTACGTTTTTCATCCTCAAACTTGCGCTCAAACTCCTCGTCCACAAATTTGTATTCAAACGGATACTCAGAATTGTAATTGCGAAAGATCGTTTCCGCCGTTTTCAGGTTACTAGCGGTAGAATTAGCCGGATTAAACCTGATCAGGATCGTATTAAACCAGGCGGCACCGCCAGAAATAAGCATGGGTCGTGTGGGTTCATAAGGATTGGTCAAAATGAAATCCTTGATTACCCCAACAATATGCCATTCCTTTCCATTGTCCTTCACTATTTTGCCAATGGGGTCCTTAAACTTCATCACCTTCAGCGACGATTCGTTAATGATCATCCCCAATGAATCCGTAGGATATTTCCGGAGATCAAAATCGCGCCCCTGCACAAAGGTCAACCCTGCTGTAATACCCAATCCCTGATCCGCATTGTAACGGTAGAAGTCCGTTTTATCATTAGGGTCTTTTCCCTCCCACTCCTGGCCCCAGCCATCACTCCAGCTTTCCGTAATGGGTGCACTCGTTTTGGTGACGGAAGAAGCAGCTCCAGTAGACAGCAGCTCATTCTTGATCAACTCAAAATTCTTCTCCATATCACCCGTGAAAATATGGTACACCAGGTTGTTCTTATTATAACCCGTATGCCGGCTTTGCGCATAATCGATCTGCTGCTTTACAATGATGGTGCAAATGATCAGGATAATGGCAAATGTAAACTGTAGCACTACCAACACCTTGCGCGGCGCGATCAATGCCTGTGTTTTCTTGAAAGTACCTTTCAAGACCTTCACCGGTTGAAAGGAAGACAGGAAAAAGGCCGGGTAACTGCCCGCCAGCAATCCGGTAAACAATACAAACACAACACCGCCCAACCAGAACCAGGGATTGCCATAAGGCACATAAAGCTGTTTATCGGTAAGCTTATTAAAACCGCTTAAACTACATTGTACCACAATAATGGCAAATACCCCCGCTATGAATGCCAATAACATCGACTCGCCAATAAACTGACTGATCAGCGATAATTTTTGTGCCCCAACAACTTTACGGATGCCTACTTCCTTAGCCCGTTTTTCACTGCGTGCTGTGCTGAGGTTCATAAAATTGATGCAGGCAATCAACAAAATGAAAGCCGCCACTATGGCAAACAACCGTACAAAGGTGATCCGTCCCGTACCATCTTCCTTACCATTGGTAAAGCTCGAATATAGCCGCCACTTGTTCATCGGGTACAGGAACATTTCCCATTTGGGTTCATCTTTCGCATACCGTTGCTTCATCACCCTCACCTTCGGCGCTGCCGATGCCAATGTAGTATTGGGCTTCAACAACACATAGGTACGCGTACTGTTATTACCCCAGTATTCATCATCATCACCCAAAAAACGTTTATAAGCCCAGGGGACCAGGTATTCAAACCGGCTGAACCGGGTATTATTGGGCATATCCTTCAAGATCCCCGTTACCGTAAAATTCTCCTTATTATCGATCTTGATGATCTTGCCCATTGGCTCCTCATTCCCGAATAATTTTTTGGCCAGCTTTTCCGTCAACACAATCGAATGCATGTCTTTCAACACCAGTCCGGGATGGCCCTTTATCAGCGGAAATGTAAATACCTGCAAAAAGTTGGAATCCACCATCGTACCCCGTACCGTCAACTTCTTATCACCAATGGTAAACAGGAAATTAGTGCCCCAGTCTACCCGTACCGCCTGTTCTACCTCGGGCACGTCCCTCTCCAGCGCCCTGGCCAACACTTTGGGCGTGGTATTCCAGCAATTAAGCTCCCCACTGAACTCGGCCCGGTTCCAGGCCTCATAGATACGGTCCTTCTTTTCATGAAACTGATCATAACTCACCTCATTCTGGATCCACAATAAGATCAGGATGGCGCTGGCCATACCTACCACCAGTCCAAGAATATTGATGGCCGAAAACCCTTTACTACGCAGCAGGCTGCGCCAGGCGATCTTGAAGAAGTTTTTTATCATAAACGCTGGTTAACTGATTATAAACCTAAGTACGCGCGAAACCGGAAGATGTTACAGCTTCGCGCAACTTTTTTATAACCAGCAAGCAGCCTTACTGGAGCAGCACCTTAAATGTCTCCCCTTTTCCGGCCTCAGGTTGCACCCTTAGCCAATACACTCCCTTCGACAAATGAGCTACTGGTACGGTAATTTCACCCGTACTGATCGCTTTATAATTATCATGAAAAAAGGTCTGTCCCTGTGCATTGACCAGCATAAGCCGGAAAGGTCCTGCATTGCTCACCCGCAGCCGGATGCTACTCTTTGCCGGGTTTTCCATTAAATAGAAGCCTGTCTTACCGGGGGCTTCAACTGGCTTTTTGGCCATCCGGGCGGTACCACTTTGCAGATAAGCAGCCGACTGACAAATAAGATCATTCCGTACATTATCACTTGTAATACCTTCAATCGGAAAACCAAAATACAATACGCTAAAACTACCCTGGTACCCCACTCCGGCGCCGCCACCCGATCCGCCAGAATAATTCAACACCAACTGTGATCCTCCATTTATATTCACCACATCCGGAAAATCCGCATCATAATATCCGTTAAACCCATTACCGAAGGTGCCTGTGGTACCATTCAATAAAGCCGGGGTACCTGTAAAATTGTACGTACCCGCATCATCGCCTACATAAGTTGCTTTCAGGTAATTGTTGTAAAAGCTAAGGTCTACATTGGGTGATGCCGCCCGGCCCAGGTCCCATCCTATCTCTGCCCCCGAGATCATCAGGCGCCCGCCAGCATCCAGGTAATTTTTGATCAGCAACTTCTCCGTGGCGTCCAGCGTTCGCTCAGTAGTGCTTTCTTCCCCTACAAACCAATCCACCCCCACATAACTGCCAAGGCTTACTACACCAGCCCCTACTGCTTCATTTTGCGCACCGTCAAATGCAATATTGCAACTGCTAAAGCCATTCCCATGCTCCACCATGTAACTATAGTTATTCATTTTATCCAATACCATCCTGCGCACATTACCCAGTACTGCACTTTCGTTCTTCAGCAACATAGCCGAAGCATCCAGCCGGTCAAACCCATCTACCAACAGGTATTTGTCAGTCACTCCCCCGGCAGGTGTACGGGCCGCCACTACACTGGATGCGAATGATTCACCACCCGAATTATAAGCTGTCACTTTAAAGAAATATGTCGTGCCGGGCACACCACTAAATGTATAGGAGGTGGTAGCTACCTCTACCGGGTTACCATAACCCCGCCCATTTTCACTGATGTATACCCTGTACCCCGTGGCCGCATGTCCATAAATACCTCCTGTAACAGGCGCAATCCAGCTCACCTGTATTTGTGAGCTGCTGGTATTTTTGGCTACCAGTCGCGTAGGTTCTTCGGGTAAAAATACCAGTGGCACCCCATCACGATAGCGAAAGAACTTCAGGATACCTTTGTACATGGCCCGGGCCGCTATCCGGCGAAATTCCGGCGCCTTCAGGTCTGTAGCATCAGCCGCCAGATCATGAAAAGCCAACTCCACCAGGGTGCCTGGGATATTGTATAACTCCCTCAACTCCCCAAAATTGGCTTCCTTCACCCCACGGTCTGCCCAGGTGTTCCGCCAGCCTGCCCGCAGGTCCGCAATAATTTGTTTGTGAATACTATCCCGTAATTGTGTACTGCCTGGTGTGATAGAGGGATTCGATCCCAATCCATTATAACGATACGTTTCAGTGCCCGTACCACCACCCGCATTTGTATGCAAGGCTACATATACCGCATTGTCCATTTCGGCAGATACCCCTTTCCCCAATTCCCACTCTGCATACGTAGGCCTTACCGTAACATCTTCCCGGCATACCGGGTTGCCCTGGTAGCGGGCATATTGTCGTGCCGACTCCTCAAACCTTGGCCTGCTGCTCGCAGACCCGCCATTCAAACAATCCGGATCTCCACCGATGCCACCTCCCAATCGTACTGCATCCGCAATAATGGCCTGACCCGCCTCGGCCGATTGATTGCTGATGGCGACACTATAATTACCACCCGCAAAAAAATAAAACTGCCCCAGGTAAACCCAGGTATCTCCATGCACTTCCTCGTTAACCGTATAAGTAGCAGTGCCACCCGCATGGGTAATGGTATATTTTGTATCCGTAGTGCGGTTGGCCCCACTGATAAAACGTACCGACACCCAGTACAAACCACTTGTGGTCACCGTAGGTTTAAAAGTAGCAATAGCTGTGGCCGTAGTGGCCGCTGTACTAAAACGGTAGGTGCCTCCATAACCAGCAATCGAACCAGTTGACCAGGTACCTGTTTCTGTATAGGCAGGCGCCCCCTGGTCATTGTTAACGATGATCTCGCTGGTATTGATATCCCGCTCCCGCACACTCCATACATTGGCCCCCGCATTCATCAGGTAATGCAATAAATAATAGTCTACCGTTTCCGCAGTAATGAAATCTTCTACCAATTGATTCGTGGTACCCCGCTGCGTAATAAATCCCGTGCCTGTATTATGCCATCCATGTCCCGGACTTAGCCATACCGTTTTACCCGTCAATGCCCCCGTAACTCCAGGCTTGCCGCCCCCGGGAAATATACGTGCCTGTGCAGGCGCCGCCTTACCCGCTATTTCCGGAAAGGGATCCCGGTTCTTCACAGCCGAGTATTTTACGATGGGTAACTGGTTTACAAAATAGTCCAGCGTTTTCCAGGACTGTGATCCCTGTTCCATGGCCAGTAAAACCACATTCTGGGTAGCCGTTTCTGTAGTCAGGTGCGCCAGCAATTCTGTCAATGTTTCTGACTCCATCTCCCCCACATCGCCTTTATTAAAGGACTTGTCCGTATTAAAATACACCTGTAATAGCCCTTGCGTTTTTACAACACGGTCGGCCCGGAAACGGGCCACCTGCCCATCACCGATCAGCTTATTAATATGTAGTAAGAGTGTGGAATCATGCTGCGCGAGGGCAGCAGTGGCTGGCAGTAAAAAACATACCAGCAGTAGGATGTTAGGTTTTCTCATGTTTGTTACAGTTAGTTGGTTCGTAACTAAACTTACTAAAAAACAAACATAATTTCCATAGCATTCTTTTGCGGTTATTCTGACCAGTCATGCAATTTAAAAGAAGTAAAAATAGCTGCCACGCCAGCCATTGATCCGGACATCCTGCCAGCACTTATTGCAGAACCCTTGAAAATGAACCGCATCAACCTGTACCTGGCTACTACCCGGGTGCATGCGTTTTTTTGCAGTCTCCCACATCAAAAGAGTAAACACAAGTTTAAAGAGTGGATAAGTTCTTTATTTTTGCGGCCAATACCAAAGCTACCCAGGCCATGCACAATAACTTTATCACTTATATTATCCTGGTCCTCGTCATTCTTTTTCTGGTCATGCTGGCCCAAAAGATCAAAGTATCTTATCCCATCGTGTTGGTTATAGCTGGCCTCATCACCAGCTTCATACCTGGGCTGCCTGCCATCACCATCGACCCTGAGCTCATCTTTGTCATTTTCCTGCCGCCCCTGCTATATGAAGCTGCCTGGAAAACCTCCTGGAAAGAACTCTGGAAGTGGCGGCGCGTCATTACCAGCTTTGCTTTTCTGATCGTTATACTTACCTCCACCGTAGTGGCAGTGGTATCCAATTGGCTCATTCCTACTTTTACCCTGGCCCTTGGCTTTTTATTAGGTGGTATCATATCCCCGCCCGATGCCGTTTCAGCCTCCTCCATTATGGCCTCTGTAAAAGTGCCCAAAAGAACCATCTCCATTGTTGAAGGCGAAAGCCTCCTGAATGATGCGGCCTCCCTCATCGTTTTCAGGTTTGCCCTCATAGCTGTTAATACGGGCAACTTTGTTTTCCGTGAAGCTGCGCTTAGCTTTTTGGTAGTGATCGTAATGGGAGTAGCTACCGGCATCATCATTGCCCTCATATTCTATGCTATCCACCGCTGGTTGCCCACCACGCCGCAAATGAATATTGTACTTTCCTTTATCGCTCCCTATACCATGTACATTGTGGCAGAACAATTCCACTTTTCAGGCGTCCTCGCCGTGGTAAGCGGCGGTCTCTTCCTGTCCTTACGCAGCCATTTGTTCCTGGACCACCGCAGCCGTATTCAGGGATGGACAGTTTGGGAAACCATCACCTTTGTTTTGAATGGATTGGTATTTATGCTCATTGGCCTCGAACTTCCCGTGGTGATCAATGACCTGGGCACGGCCAATCTGCGTACCGCCATTTGGTATAGCGCCATCATTTCACTCCTTATTATCGTATTGCGATTGGCCTGCACTTTTGGCGCCTCCGTGTTTACCGTATGGGTTAGTAAATACATTACCACCGCCGATAACCGGCCAGGTTGGAAAGGACCCCTCATATTGGGATGGGCCGGGATGCGCGGAGTGGTATCCCTTGCTGCCGCTTTGTCCATTCCCGTTTACCTCGACAATGGCAGCCGCTTTCCCGAGCGAAGCCTCATCCTTTTCATTACCTTTTCAGTAATACTTGTGACCCTCGTATTACAGGGCCTCACCTTACCCGCCCTCATACGATGGGTAAATATGGAAGACCCCGACTATACCATGCCCCAGGAAGAACAGGATGCAGCCGTTAAAAAGAAAATGTCCCAGGCTGCCCTCCGGTTACTCCAAAACAACCATGCTGATAAACTGCAAACCAATCAGCTCCTCCAAAGCCTCCAATCAAGGCTCGAAGCCGAGATCAATATCCTAGGTCATAATAATAACCCCGCCATTGATCCCGAAACCAGCGAGGCATTCATTCCTCATTATCAGCAGGTCTACATTGAACTCCTGAATGAACAACGCCAGTTATTGCACCAACTCAACCACAAGGCCGAGGTTAATGATTCCATCATCCGAAAATACCTTTCCTTATTGGATATTGAAGAAGAGAAACTCTACGTACAGTACCACAACAGCGATCACTGATGATACCTGTGGGTACTTACCAGGTAGGCCTTGAGTAATGCAGGCTGATCCGTTTGGATAATATTGGCCCCTTCTTTCAGTACCCCTTCAAAAGCCGCTGTATTACCTGCGGCAACCCTCATATCGACCTCGCCCAAGGCATTGATCCACACCCGGGCACCATGACCTTTGATCTTATTCACCACCGCGGCTGTATGATGCGAGGGGTCAATATGCACGGCTTCTGTTTTCACCATCCCCAGGGCCGTATCTACTTCGCCAGCACTATTCGTTCTTAAAAGCGACTGGAAAGCCGGGTTCTTACCTTTCAACATTTGTACATGCTGCGGCTCACCTAAAAAGAAGAAACAGTTATCCGATGTCTTCGTTTTAACGACTGTTTCCATGATCACCTCAATACAATTGGCTGCTTTAATATCCAGGTCTACCAGTATTTTCCCTTTCGCCAACATCAAAGCCTCTTCCAGCGTAGGTATTTGTTCATCAGTCAGCTTTCCCTGGTGCTTGAGTCGCAACTGGCGGATCTCTGCAAATGTGAAACTATCTACCGGCCCCTTGCCATTCGTCGTACGGTTCACTGTTCTGTCATGCATACATACCAACACCCCGTCCTTGGTACAACGTACATCCAGTTCAATGATATCAATGCCCAAGTCAATAGCTTTTTGAAAGGCCGCTATAGAGTTTTCCGGCGCTTCCAGGTGAGCCCCCCGGTGCGCTGCCACCAATACCACCTGTGAGTTGGCGTCCAAAAATGCGGTTTTGATCTTGTTGAAGTTACTGCCTGTTGATTGTGCAAACCCTGTAGCTGCCAGCATCAATAATCCGGCTCCTATCGATAATACTTTATTGTACATACTTGTTTTGATTATTAATTATTTTATTATTCTCCTTATCAAAGCGAAGGACTGCCGATTGCCGATTCACGACTGCCGATTGCCGACTGCCGATTGCCGCCTAATAATATCCATTATTTTGTTCCACTTCAATCGCTCCTTTCGGATCCAGGCGGTCAATATGCGTTTGTGGTATCGGGCGCAGCACGTGGAAATCACGGATATTGCTGGCATCCGGGTTGTATTTCTTCACCCGCTCTACCAGCTTTTCACAACGCGCCAGGTCTTCCCAGCGGCCAAACTCACCCAACAACTCACGGCCACGTTCTTCCAGTATAAAGTCTGTAAATCCATTACTGAGCTGCGCGCCTGTGATCATCATTTGTGGCACCGTAGAAGCAGTCCTGTCCGCATAATTCCCACCTTCAAACGTCCAGTATTGCGTTGTTTTCATTTCCCCTTCCTTATAGGCTGCCCGCTCCCGTACCAGGTTGATGTATTTGGCGGCATTGTCAAAGTCACCTTTCCGGCCATACCCTTCCGCCAGTATCAACAGCGTTTCAGCATAACGCATCATCACCCAATCCCGGCTCCCATTGGTCTCATTCGTAGTAGGTCGCAAGGGGTCCAGCCACTTACGCAATCCCGGGAAAATGAAATTATACGCAAAGGGCAGATAGGTATTCAAGGGCATGTACACCGCGATGCGCTTATTTTCCTGGATGGCTCCATTCAACTCTGTTGGCGTATTGTAGTAGACCGGAGAAAAATAAATAGCGGTATCCCCCACCTTCACATTGATCGTATTACCTGCCGTGGTCACAATACCATTGGCGGCTTTATTGGCTATATATCCCCAAACAAACGATTTGGCAAAACGTGAATCATACTTGCGTGTATCCCCAAAAAGTCCATTGTATACATAAGGCGTTGGACGTACCCGTCGATATGGCCGACCATATTCAACCGAACGCGCCAGTATCTTCGTATTGATCGCATCATATTGCGGCACATGGTATAAATGCTGTTGATTGCCACTGCCATTATTGAGTAACGTACTCGTAAATTGCACCGCAAATATCACTTCACTGTTTACCTGGTTGGTGATATCAAACAACTTACCATAATCAGCCACCAACGAAAAATTACCCAGCTCTTTATTCACAATTTTGTTGGCGTAATGGATCACACTATCCAGGTCAGTCCCCTTCGTTCCACGAATTTCTTTTTGTTCAGCCGATACCGCACTGGCCCTAGCCAGGTATACCTTGGCCAGGAGATGCGCAGCAGGCGCTTTATAGGCCCTGCCGGGCGCTTTGGCCGTAAGCGGCAACGCTTCATAAGCAAAGCGCAGGTCGGCCAACACACTGTCATAGATCACCTTTACGGCCGTCCGTTTAAAATCCGTCTTTATTTTATCATACGCTTCCATCACCAATGGCACCGATCCATAATGCTGTACCAGGTCAAAGTAATAATAGGCCCGCAACAACCGCGCCTCGCCTGCCATCTCCAGCTTCCGTTTTTCATTCATGGCTACCTTTGGCAGGTAAGCAAGCGTAACATTACAGATCGAAATACCCTTATAATGGTAATCCCAAAAATCCGCTACCCGCCCTTCCAGCGAAGACAAAGTGGCCAGGTATTGATTGAAAGCCGTATTCCCATCCGAACCCACCGTAAACAGGTCAGTACCTGCGTCACTAAAAGTGAGCATCCGTTCAGAGCCTACCCCAAGTCGCAGCTGATTATAGGCAGCTACCAGGGCCCCTTCCAGTCCATCCTCGGTTTCATATAATTGGTACGACACCTGCGATACCACCTTCTCCGTTAAATATTTTTTACAAGCCGTAAAATGAAGCATCATTATTAGGGCTGAACTAAAAAGCAATACCTTCTTCATAATTGCCGAATTGTCTTATTCTGAATTCTATATTCTAAATGCTGGTTTCTAAAACGAAATATTCACCCCCAGTAAGTAAGTCGTTACACTGGGTTCATCAAAACCTGTAGCCCCCTCCGGGTCTGTACCCGGAAATTTGGTGATCAGGAACGGGTTTTGCACGCTGGCATATACCCGGCATTTTTCCATAAATCCTTTACGCAATAAGGCAGGGGCCAATGAATACCCTACTGAGATATTCTTCACCCGCACAAATGAACCATCATAATAATTCAACGTGCTCAGGTAGTTTACACTGGCGGTGCCCAATAATGGTCGGGGGTATTTATTACTGGCGTTTACTGGTGTCCAGTAATCAAGCTGCGGCTGATTGTAACGCCCGTCAAACCGCATATCCAGGTCGTGATTAAGCGTTTGTCCAAACATGCCTACCAGGAATACCGATGCATCAAATTGCTTATACCGTACATTATTGGCCCAGCTCGCTGTCCACTTGGGGTCCTGCTGTCCGATTATATACCGGTCGCTCGCATCGATCTTGAAATCACCATTGCGGTCAAGCGGCTTGATATCACCCGCTTTGAATGTGGACCCATTGGCATTGAATTTCTTCATGACCGCTTTGTCCTCTTCCGTATCCTGCCAGATACCATTAAAGCCAAGGTCATAATATACTTTCACCGGTTTGCCAATAAACCAGTTGGCGCCTACATCATCCTGCTTGCCATTGTACAGCTCTACTATTTCCTGCTTATTCAAAGAGAATATCCAATCCGAGCTCCACTCAAGGTCCCGCTTGCGAACATTCACCGTTCGCAGCGAAAACTCAATCCCCTTATTGCGTGTCTTACCTACATTGGATACTATTTTATCAAAGCCCGACGCGGTGGGCAATTGCCGCTCCAGCAACAGGTCATGCGTTTGTTGCAGGTAAAACTCCAGGCTACCAGTAATACGGTTATTCAACAAGCCGAAATCTATACCTGCATTGTATTGCCCCGTGGTTTCCCAGGTAAGATTGGGATTGATCATTTTATTGGGCACAAAACCCAATGCCGTGGCCTCCCCAAATACATAGCGTATCGTTTGTAATTCCCCCCAGGTGGTATACGCCTCTACCCCTGAGTTGCCTGTTCTACCCCAACCCAGTCGCAACTTAAGATCACTGATCACCGAAGAGGTTTTCAGGAAGTTTTCATTCTTCAGTCGCCAGGCAAGCGCCACCGAAGGAAACAATACCCATTTCCGGCCTTCTGCCAACCGCGATGAACCATCATAGCGCGCAGAAACCGTAGCCAGGTATTTACCTTTATAGCCATAATTTAAACGGCCCATGAAAGAACCGAGCGTCCATTTCGCCAGCCCGCTATTCACTCCATTAAGCGTTAAAGCACTTCCTACATTATAGTACAGTTGCTCATCATAAGGCAATTCCTTCACCGATATACCCGATGATTCAATTTTCTCCGACTGTATCGATTGTACCAGCGTAGCATATACCGAATGCCCATCACCCATACTCTTATTATAACTCAGGATATTTTCAAGTGTATACATGAATTTCCGGATACTGCTATTGGAAGCAGCCGAAGGAGCCTGCCCGCCGGCAGCAGCCGTATTCTTACCATTGAAATCCAGGTTTTGCAAGGCCCGGTAATCTAAACCCAGGTTGGTGCGAAAGTTAAAGTCATGCAGGAACGATACTTCTGCATAGTAATTACCTAAAAAGCGGTCCAGGTTCCTCACCCGCTTCGTTTTGTCGAAATTCGTCACCGGATTGGGCGTTCGTGTATTGTTGGTAGGAAACAATGCCAGCGTTTTACCATCTTCTTCATAAGGCGAGGCCAGCGGATTGAAGCTCTTTAGCCCATACCCGTCAAACACATCCCCCCAGCCCGCATTTTGCTGACCACGTGAATACACCGTTTGCGTACCGATCTTAATCGCCTTGTTGATATTATGCTCTGCATTGATCCGGATCGAATACCGCGTGTAATCCTGGTCACGAACCACCCCTTTATTATTAAAATAATCTGCCGACAACAGGAACTTGGTAGGCTCACTGCCACCCCGCACACTCACCTGGTGGTCCTGCATGATCCCCGTACGCAAACCATAACTAAGCCAGTCTGTACTTACCAATTTCGAAGCATCATATACCCCGCCTTCCCAGGCCCTTTGCATATTGGCCAGCATATACGGCGTTGCTACCAACTGCTCATTCTTAAGGTCCAGCTCCTTATTCGGTTTACTATCATAAGCCCCGCCCAGTGAGTTACGCTGCGCCTCCCGCGAATATTCTACAAACGCTGCAGCATCCATCAATGCCGGCAAGGGTTGGTTTTTCTGGATGCCATAATATCCATTGTATTCCACAATCGTTTTTCCCTGCTTTCCCTTCTTTGTCGTAATAAGGATAACCCCATTCGCGCCCCGGTTACCGTAAATTGCCGTGGCCGAAGCGTCTTTCAACACTTCAATAGATTCTATATCATTGGGACTTATCTGGCTGATCGCATCCACAAAAGGTATCCCGTCTACCACATACAGCGGTTCATTGTCGGCCGTGATAGAACGGTTACCTCTTACCCGCACCTGCGAGGGATTACCGGGTTTCCATGATTGCGTTTGCACCATTACCCCCGATACCCTGCCTTGCAACACCTGCGTAGCATCGGACGAGGCTACTTCCATGATCTTATCCGATTTTACCGAACTGATAGCCCCTGTAACATCTTTTTTCTTCACCGCCCCATAACCGATCACTACCACCTCATTAAGTCCCGACGATACCTCCTTCATCCGCACGATCAATGAATTATTTACACCCGCCTTGATCCCAAATCCCTTTACATAATAAGGCTGATAGCCTACATGCGTAAAAGTAAAATGGTACTTACTCCCGGCCACGAGGCCATCCAGCGTAAATACCCCTTTATCATTCGTGGTATACGTCTGCTTTTCTTTATTACCTTCTCCCTGTACGGTAATGGATACCCCCGCCAAAATGGCCCCATCCTCAGCTGTAACCATCCCTTTCAGTTCAACCTTATCCTGGCCATACGTGACCATCGTGCTTATCAAGGCCAGCAAAACTGGCCAACACCATTTTACAATTGAGTACTTGCGTGCTATCATATACTTTGTTTGTTACTTTTTAAGACAATACCTCCCCACCACACCACCTGGGTATGTGCCACAGCTACTTCGTGCTTACTGGATTATTTTAATTTGCTGACAACAATCGCCCCGTTCTGCGTAGTGAAGGATAACCCGTTGACGGTGCCCAGAATAGACAATACACTTTGTAAGGAATCAGATGCCAGAAATCTCCCTGTCACTTCTTCGTTGTCTAACTCTTCTTGCTGATAGGAAAAATGGACTTTATAACGCTTGCCAATGGCAGATAGAACATGAATTAATGGCTCCTGCTTAAACTCAAGCGCAGTTGCCACATGTGCGGCAGGTGCCGGAGCCTGCCTGCTCACTATAACCTCCTCTTTTTTCGGCGCCGCCTCATTAAACCGTTTCACCAGGAAACCTTGTTGTAACTGGTTCACCACACATTCCTCGCCTGGCTGCAGGTATACCTCTTTCTTCATCCTGTTTTTACCCACCGTTCTGACCACTACCTTTCCTTCAAACAGCCTTACCCCTACCTGGTCTTTCACCAATGTATTCACCATAAATTGCGTTCCCAGTGCTGTAGTTGCAATATCGTTGGCATATACCGTAAAAGGTCGTAAACTGTCTTTAGCCACCGTAAACCAGGCTTGCCCCGACAAACTAATATCACGCCGTCCACCTGTAAAAGGTTCATAATAACGGATAGAGCTGCCCGGTGCCAGCCTGATGAGTGAACCGTCTTCCATGACCAGGTTCCGATCCGTTTTACCGGCATTCGTCTGCAACCTAAGTTGGCTTATAAGTTGACCGGCTGCAGGATCAGCCCCCTGACTATTGGTTTTGTGTTGAAATTGATGATAACCGATGCATACCAGGGCCGTAACGGCAGCGGCGATGGCCCACTTGAATACAACACCCAGACCAATTATCCGCCCCTTCTTTTGTTCCTGGCCGCTCATCTCCCGGGCAACGATCCGCGCATGTAATTGCGCAAGTACCTCCTTCGATCGATCCTGCTGCAAGTACATACGGCCTGCATGCGTATCCTCCCAGTATTCCTTTTCTAATTGCGCCTTCCATTCCGTCTCTTCCTCCAGGAAGCTCACCAGCAAGGCTTGCTTTTCTTCGGCCGATAACCTTTCCTTCCAAACTTTTTCCAGTTGCTTTTTGTATTGCTCCATATTTATAGCGTCCTGCCTGGCGCTCAATATAAATACTCAGCCAGCCTTAAAAGGTGATGCCTGTTTGTATTACCGAATTGTTAAGTAAAATAAATCAACAACAAGGAGAGGGAACTAATTTCAAATTGAGGATAGCGACTGTGCACATATTGCCTGATAAACTGTGTAGATTGTTTGAGGTAATCCTTTACTGATAGGACAGAGATGCCGAGTTGGTCTGCTACTTCATCGTGCGATTTTCCTTCAAAGCGGCATAGCCGGAATACTTCCTTTTTACGTGCCGGCAGGCGGTTGATCGCTTCTTCTACTACCAGCAAACGCAATTGATACAACTGCTCATCCGCGGCCTCGGGAGCAGCCACCTGCCCGGACAAACTGCTTTCAGCAACAAATACCCTTGCCTCTTTCAGCTTCCGTTTCAAATGAGTAGCCGCCTTATTGTAACTGACCACAAACAACCAGCCCGCCACTTTTTCCAGGTCAAGCTGTTGCCTGTTTTCCCACAACGACAAAAAAACTTCCTGCAAAATATCTTCTGCATTTTGCGCATCACTTACCAGTTTGTAGATATTGGCGTAAACCGCCTGGTGGTATTGGTGATACAACCTGTCAAAATGAGCCAGGTCGGCAGATAGATCTGTACTGAGCCGTTGATTGTGCAATTGCGCCTCCTTCATCCTGAACATTTTGAAGCAGCCTTAACCGGGGCCGGATGATATAAAACTGTAGACCGGCGCAAAATTACAGCCTGCCTCTTTCTGCCTAAGTTATATAATTGTAAAATGAAAAAGGGTGAGGCCTTTTACAGCATCACCCTTGTACAGAATCTTTTGGACGTGATCAGGAAAACTTAACCTTGGTTTTTCAGGACAATTGGATTCAAACTATTGGATAAGGTTCTTAGCTGTTAAATGATATGGGTCCCGTGGTTTTTCGGATATTGGCATCCCTATTTAAGACTTGGTTTTTCATGGATATGCTGGACTGTGGGAAACCGTATCATCTAATCAACAATACAAACCTACACACCAAAGGCCGCCGCTGCAAGCGCAAAACCGCCCTTTCGCTGTTCTTCACCAACTACGGAACACCTCGTAAAATTACGGGTATCCCCATAGGATATTATTTACTCTGATCTTAGTGACTTCACAGGGTTTACTACGGCTGCTTTAATCGCCTGAAAACTAACCGTTATTATTGCAATACAAGCCGCTACCAGGCCCGCCAGCACAAATACCCACCATTGCATCGGAACACGGTAAGCAAAATTCTCCAACCAGTTATGCATAGCATAATAACCTATAGGTATCGCTACAAAAATGGCCAGCACAACAGGCTTCAACAGGTCTTTCGATAACAATACAACAATACCAGATACCGAACTGCCCAATACCTTGCGTACGCCAATTTCCTTCGTACGCTTGGCAGCCGTAAAAGAGGCCAGGCCAAATAAACCAAGGCAGGCAATGAAAATAGCCAGACCTGAAAAGATCGTCAGTATCGTTTGCTGCCGCACATCCGTTTTATACAATTCATCAAACTTTTGATCCAGGAAATCATATTCCAATGGATATACAGGCGCCACTTTAGCATATTCCCTTTTTACCATATCCAGCGAGGATTGAATATTGCCGGGCCTTAATTTAATAGCCACCGTCCGCCAGTCCCGGTTGGTTGAAATAACCAACGCATCCATACTTTCTTTCAAGGAAAGAAAGTTAAAGTCTTCTATTACCCCTATAATCCTTCGCCTGTTATCATCCCGCACCGTATTCTTGATCCATTTACCTACCGCTTGTTCGGGCGTAAAACCCAGTATCGTGGCAGCCGTCCGATTGATCAGTACTGCTTCTGAACTATCTGTAGCAAATTGCGGTGAGAGATCCCTCCCGGCAATGACCTTTAATCCAAGTGTTTTTACATACTCAAAATCAGCAAACTCCGACCTCGATTTCCAGGGCTCTGTTTGTCCCTCTACTTCAAAGGCCTGGGTGTCAAAAAAGCCGCCCGGCTCACCCGACATCAAGGATACCGATGCCACATTACTATTGGCCTCCAGCCCACGCTTAAAAGCAAACATATTGTCATAAATATCATTATTGTCAATCGGTACCAGCACCGTATGTTCCTTATCATATCCCAGTTCCTTGCTCTTAACATAATGCATTTGCCGCATAATGATAATGGTGCCAATGATCAGCAATACCGAAATACTGAACTGTACGACTACCAACCCTTGCCGGAAAAATGACCCGCCTTTTCCAAGCCGTAACTTTCCTTTCAACGCTTCGATAGGAGAAAACCCGGATAAGAAGAAGGCTGGATAACTGCCCGCCAAAAAACCAACCACGATGATGACTCCCACCAGAAACAGGTAGATCGGAGCACTATTCCAGGAAACTGTTAGCGTAAAACCAAGCAACTGGTTATAGAAAGGCATCAGCAATTGCAATAACGCAATCGAAAACACACAGGATATCAGCGTCAGTAAAACCGATTCCCCAATAAACTGCCACACCAGGTGATTCCGTAAGGCCCCCATCACTTTGCGCAAGCCCACTTCCTTAGAGCGCTCCACCGCCCGTATCGTAGCCAGGTTCATAAAATTGATACAGGCAATCACCAGGATCAGGATAGCGATCGACAAGAATATTACCACCACCTTTCTGTCGCCATGTTTCACATCGTCAAAAGCGGAGGTTGGTTCAAAATAGATATCCGTCAGGGGTGTAAGTGCCAGATCAAAATGATAGCCAAACCTGGCCATATCTTTACCCATGTACTTATCCATGAACTGTGGTAAGCGCTTTTCGATCTTTACTACATCCGCACGCTTGTCCAACAACAAATAGGTATAGAAATTATTATTGATCCACACATTGAACCAACTCCTTCCGTAGTAATTGGAAAGTGGCACCACCAGGTCAAAATCAAGATGAGAATTTGAAGGTATATCTTTTACTATTCCAGTCACCTTTAATTGGTAATTCTTATCAAACACGATTACCTTACCCATGGGGTCTTCATTCCCAAAGTACTTTTTAGCAGTAGAGGCTGTGAGTACTACACTACCAGGTTCTTTTAATGCTGTCTCAGCATTGCCCTTGATCATCGGGAAACTGAACAAGCTAAAAAATCCATCATCAGCCAGGTACAATTTCCTTTCATTGAAGGCCTTGTTGTCAAAAGAGATCATGCCGTTCGTGATCATGATACGAACCGCTTTTTTGATCTCGTTGGGGAAATCATTCAACAAAGCAGGTGCATAAGGTCCCGACAGGTAAGGCGCCCTGCTTTTGGTGCTGTCGTATCCACGCATCACCCGGTAGATCCTATCTTTTTGTTGATGGAAAGTATCAAAACTGTACTCATTCATGATGAACAGGTAGATCATCATGCAGCACGTAATGCCTATGGTTAAACCGAAGATATTAATAAAGGAAAAGACCCTATTCTTACGCAAGTTTCTCCAACCTGTCTTTAAAAATACTTTAAACATAGTGTATCAATTGAGGGGAAATAGAACGCTATCCCTAACAGTCCAACAAAATGCCGTTTTTACAACCCGTTCAGGATCAGCAAAAAGAGCGAATCTCCCGGCTACCTGCCTGTCCGTTTTTGATACACCACCTGTACTGTTTTGCTATAAAGGCTTGATCTCCACATGCCGGAAGTCTATCGGAGCCCCCTCATATTGCAATAAGATACGGCCACTTTGAGAAGAGGCCTGGCTGCCTTCATTCACCAGCGTTCCATTGAGGTATTGAAAACACGTACCTTTTACATGCCTGATCAAAATGGTATTCCATTCCCCCAACGCTTTTTCCTGTTCCCCCAGGCGTGGCACTGCCACACTTTTGCCCGGCCCCTTCGTTTCTCCCCTGACAGCCATCGTAACATTTTCCAACAAAATAAAATCACCCGTGGCTCCTTCCTTTACCTGGAACTGGATACCCGCCGGCCATAATACATCCCGGGCCGTATCCGGCACGTTGTACATGACCCCACTATTCTTTTTTCCACTCCCCCGCTGAAATGCCGGTTCCATATTCCACCGGTACTCCAGCTTCAACTCAAAATCCGTATACGAGTGGGTAGACATAAGGTACCCCAGTTTATCACCAAACAAACGGATCATGCCATTGGTGATGGTAAATACTTCCCAGGGGTTATTATACTTATGGTCCTTGGTATAGGCATACCAACTGACACCTGTATTACTGTTGGAGGTTTGAGACTTATGGAGTTTGGAGCTGCAGCCCGCAAAAACGAGTATCGTCAGGCAGGCCATCGCGAAGGTTCTGATCATGTAATTGGTTGTGTGGATAAGCCAGCAAAATAAAAGCATTTTGCTAAAAACCAATAATTGATCAATTGGGAAGGCAGTAGGCAAAAAGAAAAAGCCCTGAAAAATCAGGGCCTCATTAACTTTTTTGGACGGTCATCAGGAAAATAAATCACACAGCTTTTCCCGGATAATTGGATATTGACATTGGACTTTAATGGTCGTTAACTGATATTGTTTCCCGGTTTTTGGATTTGGACATTGGATGCTATCAGAGCCTTGGTTTTTCGGATATCTCGGTGTTGTTCACCTTTGGATTTGTTTGGAAACCGTATCAATTAATCAACAATACAAAAATAGTTATCAACAAGTGTGAATACAAGAGCAAAACTGCCCGATCTCAAAACTGCATCAACTACGCAACAAATCGTAAATCTACGAATACCCTGATAAGTTTTTAAGCCTGAACCCCTTAATCCGTGAAAACTACCTACATCTGCATAATCTGCGATTCATCCCCCCAACCACTACGCTCCTGTACTTTCTTTTTATCGTACAGCGTAGATTTTGTTGGTTTGCTATATAAACAGGGATACCGATCATGTCACACAAAAGAGCACTGTCACTTTATTGGAAATGCCAACTCATTGGCTGGTCCCTGGCATCGCTCTATTGGAACTTCATTGGGCTGATAGGCACCCGGTTCAGTCCCTGGCTGGCTGTACTTCATTTCATAGGCGATCTACTCATTTATATACCCATTACCCATCTCTTTCGCAACTTGTCAATTCATTACAAATGGCACCAACTAAGCCCCAGGCAATTATTGCCCAGGATCGTTCCGGCCATGCTGGCATTAGCTTTCCTTTTTATGCTGCTTACCATTGGCAAAAACTACCTCATCCGTTACTGGTTTGAATATGGTTTCACCACCTCTTTTAAGGAAGAGTTCAGCCAAAGGGCTTTGACCACCTACGTTACCGGTACCCGCCTCATGAGCATCTGGCTCCTGGCTTACTATGGTTATCATTTCGCCCAGAGAGAGCTCCTGGCTACCCGCGAAACTGCCCGCCTGGCCCTCATTGCGAAGGACGCACAATTGAATAACCTCACCGCTCAGTTGAATCCTCATTTCTTCTTCAATTCCCTCAACAATATAAAAGCATTGGTGATCGACAATCCACAAGCCGCCCGGCGGGCCATCGATCTCCTGTCCGAAGTATTGCGAACAGCCTTGTACAACAGAGATACCCCGCTTATTACGGTACAGCAGGAATTGAGCCTCATCAGCGATTACCTTGAATTGGAAAAGATGCGCTTCGAAGAACGATTGCAGGTGCAAATGGAAGTGGATGCCGAAGTCAACAAGGCCCCCATACTCCCCTTAAGCATACAAACCCTTGTTGAAAATGCCATCAAGCATGGTATTGCCCGGCGCAAAGCTGGTGGCACCATCACCATCCAAATAAACAGGATAGAAAACAACCTGCATGCTACCGTACAAAATCCTGGCACCTTACAATCCACCAATACAGGCGGACTGGGATTGAAGAACCTGGCCGAACGCCTCTATTTACAGTTCAATGGCAAAGCCAGCCTGACCCTTACACAGCCAACCGCCGACACCGTTTTAGCCACCATCACAATCCCATTGCAATGAAACCATTCTCCGTTGTGATAATTGACGACGAACGCCTGGCACGTGAAGAAATGAAACGCCACCTCCTGCCCTACACAGATTTTGAAGTGGCAGGCGAAGCAGCCGATGCCGACGAAGCCGAAACCCTCATTAATACCCTCCGGCCCCAACTTATTTTCCTGGATATTCAAATGCCCGAAAGGTCGGGGTTCGACTTGCTCGAATCACTCACCGATTGTCCCGAGGTCATTTTCACCACTGCCTTTGATCAATATGCTGTACAGGCATTTGACACCAATGCCCTCGACTACCTTGTAAAACCCATACGGGAAGAACGCTTTACCCGCGCCATAGAAAAGATCAGGACAAAACTAACCGCCAGCAATACCATTACCCAGGCAACAGCTTCTCAAACATTATTTATAAAAGAAGGTGAACTTTATCATTTTATACACGTAAAAGATATTTACCTGGTTGAATCAACCGGCAACTATGCCAGGATATTCTACCAGGATAAAAAGGTATACTGGAAACGATCCCTGAACCAACTGGAAAAAACATTTGATCCCCATCTCTTTTTCAGGATCAGCCGGACAACCCTGATCAATACCAGCTTCATCAAACAAGTTGCCACCCTACCCGGTGGAAAACTGGCAGTAACCCTGCACAACGGACAAGCCTTTCCTATGTCAAGCCGGCAATCAAGTGCTTTTAAAAACAGGAGCATGCCCTAACCGCATTTCCCAATAACGTTTAATTTTATTTTTATGAGATTCATTTCTTCACTGGCATTCCTATGCCTGATCATTAACTATTCCTCACTGGCACAATCCATCCCAGCCAATGACAGTACCCTCAGCAAGCGCTATATTATCAACGACAGCGTACTGATCAAAACCAGCGATGGTGCTCATATCTCGGCCCTGGTAGTCAGGAAAAAAGAGCAACAGGTACCACAAGCAGCCATCCTGGTATTCACCATCTATGCCCGCAAAACAGATATCAAAAAAGCCATCGAGGCTGCCGACAGCGGCTATGTGGGTGTTGTAGCCTATACCAGGGGCAAGCGGTACAGTCCCGATGCAATAGTGCCCTATGAATACGATGGCGCTGATGCTTATGATGTAATTGATTGGATCGCCCGGCAACCCTGGTCCAATCAGCAGGTAGCCATGTATGGTGGTAGCTATAGCGGTTACACCCAATGGGCCGCCACCAAACGCCTCCATCCTGCCTTGAAGACCATTGTCCCCTCCGCATCCTGTGCACCGGGGCTTGATGTGCCGCTGACCAATAATGTACAAATGAGTTTTACCTTTCCCTGGATCTGGTATGTATCCAATAATAAATGGCTCGATGAAACCGATTACCGCAGTCCTCTTTGGGAAAATGTATACCAACAATGGTTTGAACAAGGCAGCGCTTACCGCGCTTTAGACACCCTGGCCGGCCGGCCTGGCAATACCGTATTCCAACGCTGGATTAGCCACCCTTCCTACGATCAATACTGGCAGGCCATGATACCCTACAAACAGGATTTTGCCCATATCAACATACCTGTATTAACCACCACCGGGTATTATGATGGCGGCCAAATAGGCGCTACCTATTACCTGCGCGAGCACCTGAAGTACAATCCCGGTGCCAACCATTATTTCTTAATAGGGCCCTATGGTCATTTTGGCTGCCAGGGATACCCCGACTCCGTATACAACGGTTACCCCATCGACCCTGCCGCCCGGATACCTATTCACGATATTATTTTCCAGTGGTTTGACTATATCCTGAAAGGAGGCCCCAAACCTGCCATCCTTAAAAACAAGATCAACTACCAGGTCATGGGAACCAATCAATGGAAGCATACCCCTTCCCTGGAAACCATGGCCAACGACACACTTACATTTTACCTGGCTCCTGCTACCAGGGGCACGAAGCACCAACTTATAACCCAACGTAACTTAAAACAAGCCTTCACCAAACAATCCATCGATTTTGCCGACCGCTCCCGGCGACATAGCTACTACTACGCCAACAACATTATTTATGACTCCCTCCTTACCTCTGGCCTGGTATTCACCAGTCAACCATTAAAAACACCCCTTCAACTTGCAGGCAACTTTTCCGGCAAACTGGCAGCTATGATCAATAAAAAAGACATGGACTACAGCATTGTGCTGTTTGAACAAATGCCCGATGGCCGTTATTTTTACCTCTCTTATTTCATGGGCCGCGCCAGTTATGCCAGCAACCCATCCCACCGGCAATTACTCACGCCGGGAAAAAAAGAACTCATTCCCTTTACAAACACTTATATCACCAGCCGGCAACTACAAAAAGGGAGTAGGATCGTGGCCATTCTCAATATCAACAAAAGTCCCTTTGAACAGATCAATTATGGTACAGGAAAAGATGTAAATATCGAAACCATTAAAGATGCTAACACGCATCTCCATATCCGGTGGTACAGTGACAGCTACCTGAAAATACCCGTGTGGAAATAATTGGCCCTGGGCAGGGTACAAGGCCTTTAACACAACCATCATGCTAAAGGAAAAATGTGTTACCTTGTACCCTAGCCATATTAGCCATGAAAGATACCAGGACACACACCACCAATTACCAAAACACCTTTATTGAGATCGCCGACGATTGCCCGGTTAAATTAGGTGAGGTACCTCCGCAAAAAGGAGAAAATAAAACCGTAGCCAACAGCCAGTTTGAGCTCATTGCACACAATCCCTATAAATACACCTCCGATGATATACTGTTCCAGGTATACGCAGAAAGAAACCATATCAGCCGGAGCGAACAACCAGCTGCCCGTGCCGAATTCTTTTCCAAGGGACAACCTTGCCTCCGCTCTTCTCCACTTACCAAACGTTACGGATGGGGCGTGCACAACGATGCCGAAGGCAGGGTAGCCATTTATGCCGTTGATTCACCAGAGTATAAACAATATGTCAAAGACAAATCCCTCCAGCATGTCAGGGCCATGCGCACCAAACGTGGATAAGCTGCAGCACCAGTCTCCCGACCAAAATTCATAAATTCTTTTTCCCAGGGCTCATCATATACACACAAAATATCTTATCTTAGGATAGGACAACCACTCCCATCTCAAAATAGTACTCACCAAAACCTTATCCCACTACTTCCAATCCTGTTTAAACTTCCCAATTCCAGTATAGACCGCCAATATCAATATGGCAAAAACAACCAAACCACCTGTTTCCCGCAAACCTGCGCCCATTATTGATTGACGTACCAAAACCTGTTTATGCAAGTGATGTACACACCTGCAGCTATTTTCTGTTTGATTGCCGTGGTCCTCTGCCTGCTCACCGGCAGCATACTACTTACTTTTTCACCCCATACCACCAACCGTTTAGCCAATCGGCTGCTCGGAGCAGCCTTCTTATCCTTTAGCATTACCCTATTTATCCTGTTCCTCATCTTTACCAGGTTGTTGCTCCTGTTACCCCATTTTTACCGTGTTGGCAACATCTCCTGGCTACTGTACATTCCCCTATCTTATTTGTATGTACGCACAGCCATAAAACGATTACCCCTGTCTCCGTTCGATCTCCTCCACCTCCTGCCAGCACTTATCTACCTGGTCGATTATAGTCCCTTTATCCTTTCTTCAGCAGCTACCAAATTGCCTTTTATCAAAGCTGACCTCGACAATCTTGAACTGGTCAATAGCTTCCGGCAGGGATGGTTATTCCCTCCTTATTTCCATGCCCCTGCAAGAACCCTCCTGGCAGCCTTTTACTGGATCCTGCAGGTAAACCTCCTGAGGCGTATTGACAAAACCACCAGACAGCAAAACCCCATTTGGTTCCGTTGGCAACTCCTATACAACCTGTTGCAAATACTACTGTTCGGCCCTACTTTTATCAGTATGATCATCGGTCATTTTTCCGTATGGGCCAGCACCATCCCTCCTGCAGCCGGTGCCTTACTTTCTGCCATCACCTTATACCTCTATCCACAGATATTATATGGTTTAAAAGAAGAGAACGAACAGTCTCCAGGGTCATCCCCCACTCCATCCCTGGCCCCCTCCACTCCCATCCGTCATCGCGCCCAACTTGATGAAGCATTTGTGGAGCAACTCAACCAGTCTTTGGAGAAACTCATGATAGATCACCAACCCTTCCTCAATAGCAATTATTCCCTTAAAGAGCTGGCCATCGACCTCAATATTCCTTTGCACCAGGCGTCGGCATTCATTAATCAAACCACCGGCAAACACTTTAATGAATACCTCAACTACCAGCGCATTGCCTGGTGCCTCGAATTTATTAAAGCAGGAAAAGCAGAACACCTCAACATGAATGGCATTGCACAACAATGTGGGTTCAACAACAGGAATACCTTTGCTATTGCATTCAAAAAAGTAACGGGCAAACTACCCTCTGAATACATTACAGGGTCAGCTACCAATACCTGATCCCTGCCGTCATCATCCCCGGCACACAATCTGGTTTTTTATTGTTAATATTGCCATACAATTCACTCAAATGAACCACACTTATTTTTCTTCCACACCTCCGCCCCCGGTTAATTTCCAGGCATAATAACCGGCAGATAGCTCATATAGGGTATTTCCTTGTTAAGGAATAGTCTCTTTTTTTCAATGCTCCAATTGGGGCCCGGTTGTTATTTCCCATCAACAGTCCACTTAGCACACAGGCAACACCTGCCTGCAGATCATTTATTATCTAAACAACCGGAAACAATGACTAAATATATATGGATGGTTTTTGCCGGAGCATGCAGCTTTGGTATACTCTCAACTTTTGTAAAACTGGCTTATCAGGAAGGATACACTGCGGCAGAGATTGCTGGCGCCCAGGCATTCACGGGTATGCTGGTATTGTGGTTATGGGCATCGTTCAGCCGTAAACAACAAAAAGAACCGCGTACTTCTCAAAACTTGAAGGTTGTCTGGTGGCAGGTATTGGGCACCGGCGCCACTATCGGGTTGACCACCTATGTGTATTATGTATCTGTACAATACATCCCGGCATCTATTGCCATCATTATGCTCATGCAGTTTACCTGGATGGGTGTACTCCTTGATTATGTCTTCTTTAAAAAGAAACCCGGCTCCACCCAGCTTATCATTATTGCAGTGATTTTGGCAGGCACCGTCATGGCCAGTGGCATGACCCAATTACGAATGGATGCGTCTTTTGTAAAAGGCCTGTTATATGCATTGGCGTCTGCCTTTTTCTATGCCCTTTATGTGGTAGCCAATAGCCGTTTTGGCAATACGATCCCGGCACCCCAAAAAAGCGCCCTGATCATGACCGGCTCTACCATCGCTATTACTTTGGTCAATATCCAACAATTAGCCGCTAGCAATCATTTTGATAGCGGCCTGCTTAAATGGGTCCTTTTCCTGGCCCTGTTTGGCACCATTATTCCTCCCATTTTATTCGCCATAGGCATACCCAGGATGGGTGCAGGCGTCAGCGCCATCATCATGACCGCTGAATTACCCGTGGCTATCCTATCCGCAAATATTGTTTTGGGTGAAAAGATCAGCTCCTGGCAATGGGCTGGCATGGTGGTGATGTTGTTGGCCATTGTTTTGATGAATTGGCGAAAAACTACTTACAAAGTCGCTTAATATCATCCAGTACAAACGAAGCTTTTACCCATTTTACCTGGTATTCACTGCTGAAGAAAAGGTATTGCCCATCTGGCGAAAAGTAGGAGCAATATTCGTATGTAGGGGTGTTCACACGTTTACCCAGGTTGGCAGCTTTACACCAGCCATGCCCTCCTATGTTGGTAGAACCATATAGGTCGGCCTCTCCGAATCCCTCTTTACGATCGGCAGCCGTGAATACCAGGTAATCCTCTTTGGACGAAATGCAGGGATCATGCTCTGTGAGTGGCGAATTAATGGCGGGCCCCAGGTTTTCCGGCTTCGTATATTGTCCATTCACCAGTTTGCTTACATAAATATCCCCTTCTCCAAAGCCGCCGGTGCGGAATGAGGCAAAATAAAGATTCCCATTGCCGGCAAAGGAGATATAATATTCTGTGCTGTCTGAATTAATGGCTGCTACATTCTCCGGTTCACTCCAGCCTCCGTTGGCCAGCCAGCGCCTGCGCCAGATATCATAATCAGCCGGCGCATCGCCGGCTTTACGAGGCCGGTTGGAAATAAAATACACGGCACCATCCGGACCAAAAGTAGCATCGGCCTCCGCATAAGCGGTGTCTGCAAAAGGAGCCGGTACCGGTGCACTCCATTTCATACCGTCGTAATGCATTTCCATCATCACCCATTTTTTGAGGCGACGTGTAAAATAGAACGATTGCTTGTCGGGCGAGAAAGCCGCATTGAAGTCGAGCGAATCACTACAAACAATGCCTGGCATATAGGGCAATGCAATAGAATCCGGAGTGGGCGATGGATAGGCAATGGCTGGGGCCGATGGCATGGGGCTGCAATTGGTCAGCAGGGCAATACCAGCCAGGCAGGCCAAGGTTTTAATGGTGTGCAGGCGATTCATGGCAAGGTGCTTTCCTATAAAGATAAAGCCAATGGGTCATTATTTTAGGCTACGATTCCGGATCCCGTAAAGCCTTGTATTACAGCATAAAAAAAGCCCCCGTGTTGCGGGGGCTCAAAATCTTTTGGACGTGATTCAGAAAACATTAACCATGAAGATTTTCCGGGATAATTGGATATGATACTGGAATTTTAAGGGTTGTTAAATGATATAGCTTCCGTTTGGTCTTTTTGGATGTTGGATGTTTGGTTTTTCCTGGGATATTTCGGTCTTTCAGGATGTTTGGATTTTTCGGAAACCGTATCGCTTATCAACATCATAAAAGTAGTTTTAAAACAGTTTTAACACAAGAGGAAAACTGCTCGATTCTAAAATTTCGGCAAATACACCCCGCATCGTAAAAATACGAAGGCGCATTATTGGAGGAAAACGCCTTAAGACCAGGAGAGCCATTGCTCGGTTTTGTCCTAAAGCTGTACGGTTATCTTTCCAACCTGCACACTTACGGGTTTGTGTTTTGTAGCTTAGAAATTTAATACGTACTTCACCATAACCAAACAGTGCTTTTCTACCATTCCCTAAACCTAACTGTTGCATGAGAATCGCTCGTCCGCTTATCCCGATACCAAACATATCTTACGTACTAACTAAGGTAGGTAAGGGTAAATCTCTCTTCAAAAGTGGTTCCGTTTCTCCGCCATGCCACTTTTTATAACACAAGCCATATAGTTTTCATGACCCTGATTCAGGCGCAAATCACTTATTCCATGCAACACCAGTGCTGGTATTGTTGGAGTCTTTTGGCCTGTAGGTTTAGAAAACAACTTAAGACCAGATATAATTTAAAAGTCAAATACGGATTTAACCAATGCAAAAGCTTACCTCCTTTTCAATTCTTAGTTTATTGCTACTTCTAAAAGTATCTCCATTCCCCTCACATTGCAATACCAAGGTGGTGGGATTAAGGCAGAAGATGATAACTATTACGTAGGTCTTGGTTGGGCCTTAAGAGGCGTAGGCTCGATTACACGGACAGTTCGGGGCAATGAAGATGAAGGTGTCCAATAGGTATTACAGAGAATTTGTTTGATCCTGAAAAATAATAATGATGATGTATAATTTTATATTTTGGTTTTGCTATCGCGCCCGTGAGAGGGGAAGAGGCGAAAAATCAACTTTTTCATCAGCGATGATCGTTGCTTTGACAATAATGATACATGTGGGATTGGTATATGCCACAATAAGATACTTCACTGGGTATAATGTGGGCACCTTTAGCAATGATTATTTTACAAATAAATTGATGTTAGCTCCGTTTATAATACTCCTTTTTGTTGTGGTGTACCTATTTTACTATTTCCGGGGTGTAGAAAATGTCCTTAAGAAGTTCGATGGAAGGAAACTATTTACACTCGCGAATATTGCACTAATGGTTTTGATTATAGTGGTTCCGCTGGTAATTGCCGCTATGGTGACTAATCTCGCAGTAGCCAAATACAATCATTGAGCCAGTTTGGGAAACAGAGTAATTGAATTCGTTATCGCTCTAAGCAAAGTCTGTGGGAATACAATCCTGCAGACTTTCATCGGTCAAAATGAACGTAGGTTCATACTGTCACAGATACTTCCCCGGTCCAATCCAATAACTGACTCCGGCCCGATCCATTCCATTACCCGCATAACACCGCCCTTGATCAACTGCGGTTTTTCGCCTACCATTTTGTAAAACAAGATACCTACCAGCCAAAAACAACCTTGCTCATCCAATGCCGGTATAATCTCCTCCACAGCAAAGCCATCACCAGCTTTACGTCCCATCACACATAGTGGCCCCTCCTGTACGGTGCGCGTAAATGTCCCCGACTCAAAGTCGATCTGGAGCAAAAAGGAAACCAGCCGGTAATGCGTGGCCTCCTTCGGTATGCTTTTCTTCTTCCGTAAGCGGAATGCCGGGATATCAATCTTAACCGTATTGCCTTCCCGTAGACAGTGATTGGCCGTATTGAAGGGCAGTACATCTTCCAACTCATGGGCCGGGTTAAATTCAAATCCCCCCAGCTTGGAAAAATCACCAGCCCGCATCACCCGCTCCCCCCAATCATGTGTACCATCACTCCTAATCACCGGGTGCAACCAGCCATTCATGCGGCTGCTCAACTGCATACCGTTCACCCCAGCCAGCACCGGTCCCATCGCCTGCCGGAAAAGCTTCGCCGCAGCCGTCACCTTGATGAACGGTAACACCCACTGCATAAGCTGGTATACCCGCTCCAGTGTATTGTCGGGACCTTCCTCACTCGCCCTTGTCCCATAGCATTCCCTGATCACCGGGTGGTGCACGCCCCATTACTGCCATAGTAGTTCCTGGGTAAGTCCTGGGATCTCCCTGGTCAAGTCCAGGTGAGACGTAAAGCAACAGTAAAGGAATAGTAAAGCAATAGTAAGACTGGGAGGCTCAAATGCAGGCGGGACGCTCGTTTGTATTGTTTTGGATTGGCAAACGCAGCCCCTTTGCGCGTTTGATCGAAATAGAAGATTTTAAAACAGACTGATAATACATAACAATTGCCTCTTGATTCAATATACGAAATATCTCCCAATTACCAGCCTGTAGCCCCCTTGTCACCTTATTAATCTTTCAACCTGCCAACCTCCTCCTCTTTCAACCTATTAACTTTCCCTCTTTCCAGACTTCAAGTTCAACTTCTCACTCTATCAGCATTCCCTCCATTCAACTTATCAACTTAAACCACCACAACAATTCCCTCCACCCTATCATGAAAAGTTTATGAGTAAAATGATCCTTTTCCTGCCTCCCGCTTTCATTATCTCCACCAATTCAATTATTACCTCATTCGGGTAAATAATACACTTATTAACAATTGTTGAGCCTTCAGCACGTGCGCAAACGGTTGCACACTCCCACAGCCTGCTAAATTGTTTTAGTCAAGGCAAAATATGTTAAAGAAAAGTGAACATCTGCGTAATATTATCATGGTAATACCCCTACCTTTAGGTTCAAACCAAATTAACTGCAATGATGAAAAAGCACTTTTTATCATGTGTATTACTATGCCTGTTCTTTATCACCCAAGCGCAGGAAGTAATTATCACGGGTATAATCAGCGACTCCAAAAACGAACCCATACAAGGGGTCAGCATCAAGATCAAAGGCACCGACCGCGGTGTCACAACCAACGAAAGAGGTTTCTTCTCCCTTCCATCCCGCATCAATGACGTCCTGGAGATATCCTCGGTGGGCTATGCTACCCAAACCATCAAAGTCAGCAGTGAAAAACCCCTCGCCATCAAGTTGGCCGAATCAAACAGTAACCTTACTGAAACCGTCGTGATCGGTTACCAGAAAGTAACCCGTAAGAAAAATACCGCGGCTGTGTCCAGTATTTCAGGAAGGGAACTGGCCAATCTGCCGGCATCCAGCTTCGACCAGCTCTTGCAGGGAAGGCTTTCCGGTGTGAATGTCCAAAACTTCAGCGGTGCCCCCGGCGCTACTCCTACAGTAAGCGTACGCGGAAGCTCCCAGATCAATTCTTCCTATGACGAATACAGCATTCTCAATACGCCTTTATATGTAGTAGATGGGGTGCCTCAGCCCAATGAAAGTTTTGAGGGTCCAAATGGAACCGGCATGAACTACCTGGGCGGCATCAACCCCAACGATATTGAATCTATTGATGTATTAAAAGATGCCTCCGCTGCAGCCATCTATGGTTCGCGCGCTGCCTACGGTGTCATCCTCATCACCACCAAAAAAGGAAGAAATGGTCCACCCAAGGTCATCGTATCAGGTTATGCCGGTATTACCCAGCGCCCCAAATTGCGCGATGTAACCCTCGGCGCCGAAGAAAGAAGGGCCAAACTGTCCATCCTGCAGGCACAGCTCGATTATAACCAGCAGCGGAATTTACCTGCCCTGCTTACAGACAGCCTTAATCCAGCCTTTAATGGTAATACTGATTGGCAGGATATGTTTTATCAGCCAGGTAACGTTAAGAGTGTTGACCTTAGCTTGAGCGGCGCCAGCGAAGGCGGTACCAATTATCGCTTCAGCACCAACTACTATGACGAAAAAGGTACCATCAAAGCTACCGGCTTCAAAAGGTATACGATGCGCTTGAACCTCGGCGCCCGCACCCTGGGTGGCAAATTGGAAATCAACCCCATCATCAGCTATGCCCGCACCGATAGAGCACGTGGTAATGGCAATGGTGCCAGCCCCATCAGCCTCGGTTCAGGCAGTATGCCTTCTTCCCTTTTTAACCTCGACCCCAAAAAAAAGGACTTCTTACTGGGCCAGTATAAAGATAACCTTGACAAAAACGTCGCCAATCAGCTCAACTTTACACTCAACCTTTCCTATGCAGTCAGCAACCATTTAAGACTAACCTCATTAACATCCTATATCTACAAAAACTCACGCCGCGACTATACCCGTACCAACGAACTGATGAACGGAAACGGTAATGCCGCCTCTACGTTTACCGACAATGGCATCAATGTCATGTCGTCCAATTACCTGAGCTATGTCAATGAATTTGGTAAACATAATCTCAGTGTTATTGCCGGCCAGGAATTCACCTACGATCAATACCAGCGCACAATCGCAGCCGGATATGGCGGAGCTGCCGATCAGATCCAGGTAATACAGGGCTTCCAACAAACGAAGATCAGCGCTTATTCCGATTACCAGGCCTATGGATTGTTGTCCTACTATGCCCGGATGGCTTATGATTATGAGGGTAAATACCTCCTTTCTGGTAGCATTCGCAGAGATGGATCTTCCCGATTTGGCGAAAACAACAAATGGGGTTTCTTTCCATCTGCATCAGCAGCGTGGATCCTCACAGAAGAACCCTGGATGAAAAGAGTGGCCAATACCTTCTCCATGATCAAGCTACGGGCCAGCCTGGGTACAGCCGGCGCCCTGCCCAACGACAATTACCTGCAATACAACCGGTATAGTGTGAATGCAGGTGCTTTCAATGGAAATCCTGCAGCCAGCTCCTATAATTCCATCACAGCTATTACCCCCAATTTCTATGATGGTGCAGCACAGAAAGACCTGAGCTGGGAAAAATCCAAGCAATGGAATATCGGTGCCGACTTCGAGATCATGAATGGAAAATATTCCGCATCACTCGACTTCTATAACAAGGAAAACTCCTTTGGCTTGTACAAGTTGGTGCTTCCCGTAACTTCCGGTTACGACTCCGCCCTTACCAATGCCACCGGCGTAAGAAATGCGGGTGTGGAACTAACCCTGGCAGCAAATCTTCTGCCCAATAAAAGCCAAATTAAATGGTTCTCCCGCCTGAACATTGCCTACAATAAGAATACCATCATGAACCTGCCCAATGGTGGTCGTGATATCGTGATGCAGGGTGACCGTTTCGACAAATCACATATCCTTTCAGTAGGCAGCCCCGTCAATGCCTTCTACCTGTATAAAACACTGGGCGTTTATGCCTCCGATAAGGACGTTCCCATCAATCCCTATACCGGTACCCCCTTCAGAAACCCCAATGGCGAATACAAAGGAGGCGACTTCCAGTTTGCCGACCTTGACGGCGATTATCTCATAGATATATTTAATGACCAAATCAACCCGGACAAGGTACCTGTTGGCGATCCCAACCCTAAAATAACGGGTGGTATTACCAATAACTTTACCTGGAAGAATTTCACCCTGGGAATCTTCTGCACCTTCACCTTCAAGAGAGATGTATTGAACCTCTTCAAATCCGACCGTTTCGCCAATTCACAGGATGGAGATCCTTACTACAACTTTGTCAGGTATTCCATTCCCGATCTCAATAAGATCAATATCTGGCGTGAACCAGGTGATAGAGCCGAATATGCCAAATACGATCTGGGTACCTATCGCTATTATTATACATCTGCCCAAACATTCTTCCTGGAAAAAGGCGACTATTTCAGGATCAAGAGTATCATCCTGGGCTATGAAATTCCCCGCACTCTCCTGAATAGATTTAAAATTGACCGTTTCAAAGTATTTGGCACCATCGACAACGTGGCCATGTTCCAGCGTTCAAAAGACCTGCCCGATGCCGAAGCTGTTAACCCCTATGGTGAGTACAATGGTAATGGTTACCCCATTCCAAAGAAATTCACCATTGGCCTGGAAGTTCAATTTTAATCCAAACATTTAAAAGGAAAACAATGAAACCTACATTATCAAAATATAGCCTCGCCTTTTTGCTGGTGTGTGTACTGGCAGGCAGTTCTTGTAAAAAAATATTGGAACAAACGCCCAAGAATGCTACCTACGATGAGGTGTTCTGGAAAACCGGCCGTGATTATCAATCTGCCATGGCTGGTAACTATGCCTTGTTAAGGAGTGCCGTTACCGACAAAAGCAACCGTTACTATATGTATGGTGATGCCATTGCCAAGAATTATTTCACCATGAAGTATACCGGTGATGGGTTGGAAGGCATCCAAAATGGTGATTTTACGTTCAAATACAATGTGACCACCCTGGGTGATTGGAAATTGTATTACAAGACTATCACCATGAGTAACCTCATCATCGACAAGATCAATAAATCAACTGATGCTGATTTCAGCGATGTGGAGGGAGATATTCAGGTCTTTAAAAATAAAATGAAAGGTCAGGCTTTGTTTATCCGGGCCCTCACTTATTTCATGATGACTCGTGTGTGGGGTGATGTACCTGTGGTAGTAGAATCCTATCCTGATCCACTTAAAGCACCTCAAATTGGCCGTACTCCAGCTGCCGATGTGCAAAAGCAAATTGAAAAAGACTGTAAAGAGGCAGCCGCCTTGATGGACTGGGGTTATAAGGAAAAATCAGAAAGAGCCGTAACAGCCAATCGTGGCTCCGTATATGCACTCTTGGCACACCTCTATCTCTGGCGTGCTACCATGAGCAACCTTAATTCCAATACTCCCAATGCAACCGATGTAAACAATGCCGACACTACAGTGACCAAATTGCTGGCTCAGGGTGGTTATGCTTACACCGATACCTCCAATTATTACATGACCTTTATTGGCCGCAGCAATACGACCACTTCTTCCGAAGGCATTTTCCAATTGTACATGGACGACAGGACCCAGGAAGGTTCATCCAGTCATATTGGCCTGGAATTCCTGCGTGGCGATGAATACCTGATGTATAAAGGGAACAGCGCCCGTTACTGGGTGCCCAATACCTATTTCAACAACAATTACCAGTTCTGGTACTACAATGGGACTGATTGGGAGCGCCCTATCGATACACTCGATATTCGCTACCGCAAAAACTTCGATTATGTAAATTCGCCTGAGCCCATGTGCCGCAAATACAGTAATGTTATCTACCGTAATGCAGGCCAACAACGCGATCCTTACCTTAGTAATGACCTGATCATTTTCCGGTATTCGGACATGAAACTGCTGCAGGCCGAAATAGCCCTTTACAAAAATGACCTCAATACGGCTATCCAGGTTATCAACGACTCCAGGCAAAGGAATGGCGCCCATCCCGACAATCGCGTGGATAACTCCTATACCAGGGACGACCTGATGCAGGAATACATCATGGAAAGAGGTAAAGAATTGTACGTAGAAGGCCATATTTTCTACGACCTGCTCCGCACCAGGCAATACCCCAATTTTGTTGACTGGCTTTCTGCTGGCAGGTTTGGCCGGGGAGGATTTTACTGGCCTGTTAGCCCCTTGCTGTTCAAGGAAAACAGGTTCCTCGTACAAACTCCTTATTGGCTGGGGAAAATATAACTACCATCTATTCATTTAATTAATTACTGTATATGAAAAATATTTTTGCATCCCTGTTTGTCCTGGTTGTTGCAGCCAACCTGGTATCCTGCAAAAAGGATAGCTATAAAGTAGACGGGGGTACCCATAACCCCAAGGTCAATATGACTACCTATGATTTCCTTAAATCCAAACCACAGTTCTCTTCGCTCGTTCACCTGATCGACAGAGCCGGTCTAAAGGAAACCGTCAATGGGAATATCACCTTTTTTGCCACCACGAATTATGGGGTGGATGAGTTTGTAAAAGCCCGGTACAACAGAAGGGCCATTGAACTAAATGACGAGAATATCAAATATACCCTCGACAGCATCCCTGTTCAGGAAGTGAGGGATTCACTGAAAATGTATATGTACAACGGTGATCTTGGCCGCGATAAATTGACAGTGGAAGGCAAGTATTATCCAAACCTGCTGGGCACTATCCCCAATGTATCCTTCTACATCAAGCTTAGAAGAACACAGGATTATGGTGAATACATTGACCATGTGGATTATATCAACTTTACCAAAGTGATCGGCACCCGCGATGAAACCGTGCTGGACCCTAGTACCATCCCAACAAACCAAAAGGATATGGGGTACGATTGCCAAACCACCGGTATCATTTCTACAACGGGTACCATTCATGTTTTGAGCAATAACCACCGGTTATTCTTTAATACCGAAAAACTACCGGGTTAATGCAATCCGGCATTAAAATAACATTCTTATACATAAGCATATTCACCATGAGAAAAATAATCATCTTACTCCTGGCCATCGTAATAGCTATTGCCGGTTGTAAAAAAATTCAGGAAGGTTTCCTCAGTGATACCATGCGCTATATCGACAAGAATTTATATTGTCTGCGTGGCCTTCCCCTGGTACAAACCACCCCCATCGATGTGGACGGCTCTACCCCCATTGTTGGTTTTGAAATGTTAAACCTGCGCGATGAAGCTGGTAAGCCTGCCCCTAAAGAGTTCTTTGAAAAATACGAGATCCTCGTGTTTAAGCCCGGAATGACCTTTGATATTAAAACAGATACCACTGTAGCCGAGCTTAATAAAAAGCGCGAAAAAAAGACGGTGCCTCCAATGGAATTCAACCCTGTTAGCGGGCAGATCAGCTTCAACCGCGGCTCCGTTAATATACCCATTGGCAAATACACATTCGATCTGCAGGCAACCAATAAAACAGGCACCAAGAAATTTTCCGAATTTGCTATCCTGAATATTGTAGATCCAGTTGCAGACGATATCTTTTTACAGGAGGACAATGTATCCAATGCCTTCCATAATGTAACCGGAGCGGCAACGCCCCACAAAAACCCCAAGCTCACCTTTACCAAGGTTTCCAATGACGGCGCCAGGATCATCCTCAAGCTGACAGATAAATTTGGCCGTCCCTTCAATCCCAAGGCCGGCGAGATCATCAAACGGGGTGACCGCCCTACTTTCGAGAACTACGCACGCTTTACACCTGTTAAGTTTACCGATACCGCCATGATCTGTGATTTTGAAGTAGCTCCCTTCCCCCTGGCAAAGTATGTAGCCAATAATACCGATTGGGGCCACCTGATCTATTACCGGATCCCCAGCCAGTTTATAACAGTGGATGGCTTTACGCCAGGATTGTATTCCGTTAATCCCCGTTTTGCCTTCACGCTTAAAATGGAAGGAACTTATATCATTGAACTCAGATTTACTGATGCAACCCGGGTTAACTAACGTTATCAAGACCCAACCAATAGCAATTTCTCCGTACGCTGTATAATCCATGTTCCGCTAAGCATTCTGACCCTCACGGGCCAGAATGCTTTTTTATTTTATCTCCTTGAACCTAAAATAAATAGGTCCTCCCATAATAAACAGCGGTTGCGTCCCGTTTGAGCATTGAAATCCAATATTGGGAACTCAAACCATTCCCCGAGACTATGCTGTTCAATTCCTTTGAATTCCTGATCTTTTTCCCGGTAGTGACCCTCCTGTATTTCCTGTTGCCACACCGGTTCAGGTGGTTTTGGCTATTGGCATCCAGCTGCTACTTCTACATGGCATTTGTGCCCATCTACATACTCATCCTTGGCTTTACCATCGTTGTCGATTATTATGCCGGTATCTTTATCGAAAAGGCCAGCGGCAAGCGAAGGAAACTATTCCTGGTCTGTAGCCTGGTAGCCAATATTGGCGTACTGGCAGTTTTCAAGTATTACAACTTCATTAACGAGAATATTTCGGTACTCTGCCAGTCATTAGGATTCACCAACAATATTCCCTACCTGTCTATCCTTCTGCCCATTGGCCTCTCCTTCCATACTTTCCAGGCCATGAGCTATACCATCGAAGTGTACCGGGGTAACCAGAAAGCTGAAAAGCATTTCGGTATCTATTCACTCTATGTCATGTTTTACCCCCAACTGGTAGCAGGTCCCATTGAGCGCCCTCAGAATGTATTGCACCAATTCCATGAATACCACAAGTTTGATTATTCAAAGTTCGTAGCCGGGTGCAAGCTCATCCTTTGGGGTTTTTTCATGAAAGTAGTGGTGGCCGACCGCCTCTCTATTTATGTGGATGCCATCTACAATCACCCCGCAGATCACAACGGAAGCAGCCTCCTGTTGGCAACCTTTTTCTTTGCCATCCAGATCTATTGTGATTTTGCCGGTTATTCCACCATTGCCCTGGGATGTGCCAAAGTAATGGGCTTTGAGCTCATGGAAAACTTCCACCGACCTTACCTGGCCACCTCGCCCGCAACCTTCTGGAGACGATGGCATATATCCTTATCGACCTGGTTTCAGGATTACCTCTATATCCCCCTGGGCGGCAGTCGCGTCACCATCCCCAGAAACTGCTTCAACCTCTTCATTACTTTCATGGTCAGCGGCCTTTGGCATGGAGCCAGTTGGACCTTTATTATATGGGGAGCCCTCAACGGCTTATACATGGTGGGTGAACGGCTTATCAATGTTGCCCGGAAAAAGGGAGGATGGATCAGCCATGTTAAATTACCCAGGCTTGTCGCTTCACTCATTACTTTCCTGTTGATCAGTTTTGCCTGGATCTTTTTCAGGGCCAACAACACACACGACGCCTTACTCATTGTACAAAAGATATTTACCAGCAGTGGGACGCCATATATAGAAAGCCTTTCCCAGATCATGTTTGCACTCGTCGGTATAGCCGTACTGTTCCTGTACGATCTGCAACAGGAGTTTTACGGAGAGAAGGCCCTACTGCTCAACAGCAGGAATGTAATCATCAGAAATGTCACCTACGCATCCATCATACTCCTCATTCTTCTGATCGGGGTTTTTGATGGCGGCCAGTTTATCTATTTTCAATTTTGATCTACTATGCAAGCCCTTAACCATAAACCGCAACGGCTCCTGTATAAATTATCCGTCTTTGTACTGATCATCGTAGTCGGTGATTTTCTACTGGGTCATGGGTTACGTTACTTGTATTTCAAACAACAGTCCGGCCTTCTATACCGTACTACTTACGCTATGGAAATGACCAATAGCAAGGCCTTGATCTTTGGTTCCTCCAGGGCCAACCATCATTACCACCCCCAGGTATTGGAAGAGGAACTGGGCATCTCCACCTATAATACAGGCAGGGATGGCAATTTTATACTGTACAACACGGCAGTGCTGAAAAGTACGCTGAAACGATATACTCCCAGCGTCATCGTACTCGACCTTGATATTTATTCCTTCAACCGGTCAACGGAAAATTATGATCGCCTTTCTTCCCTCCTGCCCTATTACAAAACCCATGAAGAGATCAGGGACATTGTGGAACTAAGGGGGCCTTTTGAAAAGATAAAGCTGCGCTCCTCAGTCTACCCCTTCAATTCCATGATCTTCAATATTGCCATCGGTAATACCGCCATGAATAAGAAAAGGAAGTCCGACCAGAATGGCTATGTACCCCTTACCACTATATATAACAAAGAGATCAGGGAGAATAATGTACAGGAAGAAATAGACGATCAGCTCGTAAAGAGCTTTGCAGACTTCATTACGGCAGCAAGGGCCGCCGGTTCCAAAGTATTTGTAATAGCATCCCCGGTATATTACCGCTATCACCAATCCAGGACCCTGGAATTGGCCCGGGAAATATGTCTGCGCAAGCAGGTAGAGTTTTGGGATTATAGCCAGGATACAGCCATCCAGCAACAAAAGGACCAGTTTGCTGATCCCGCCCACCTCAACGATACAGGCGCCAGGCTTTTTTCAAAACGAATAGCAGCCCGCATCAAAGAGCATATAAAATAATCAACAACCTAAGCCCTTAACCCAACCCATCATCCTGCCCCCGGCAGGATGTTTTTTTAGTATATAAAAGTCCCACAGCCTGAATTTACCATCATCACATACAACCAATTTACTATATGGTACCTGCCAACTTAATTAATTAAAAATTAAATAGGTATCGTTATAATAAACACCATTTTGTCCCGTTTAGAGATTTGTAATCCAATATTGGGAAAACACCCCGGTTGCTTGCCATTGCTTTTGCTTTATCACCTGTTCAGGAGTTGGTGCCGCCAGGTTTAAATTGAAAAAACCATTTAGTCAAAATCTAATATCGGATGAAACCTATGAACCGGTTAAGTCTATCCTATTCTGTAGTGCCCCTAATACTATGTGCAATCCTGTTTGCCTGTTCATGTGGTACCAATAAAAAGATCACCTACTTCCAGGACACACCCGATTCCCTTTATACCTTACCCAAGGTCCTCGCTGGCGCCCCTTACCGGGAGCCCCTCATTCAATCGAATGATATCCTGCAGATCTCCATCCTCACCCTCGACCCCCAGGTCAATAATATTCTGGCTGCCGCCAATGCTGCTGCTATTACTATTCAACCCGGATCAACCGGCGCTGCACCACCTGCACCTGCTGCAGTAAGCGGATTCCTCGTAGATGCAAAAGGCTTTGTAGAGCTCCCCGTAATAGGCAAGATCATGGTGGGCGGTATGTCTACCGCCACGGCAAGGGACACCATTCACGACAGGGTGGCTGTTTATTATAAAAACCCGGTTGTGAATGTGCGCTTTGCCAACTTTAATGTAACCGTACTCGGTGAGGTAGCCCGCCCGGCTACTTATGTGGTACCCAGTGAAAAGGTGAGTATCCTCGATGCCCTCGGTATGGCCGGTGATTTGACTATTTACGGGAAACGGGAAAATGTATTGTTGATCAGGGATTCTGCTGGCGCCAAACACATGATCCGGTTTGACCTCAACTCGTCTGCCACCCTTTTATCACCCTATTTCTACCTCCGGCAAGGCGATGTGGTATATGTAGAACCCGCTAAATCAAAAATTGCCTCTACGGATGCTGCCAAGGCAAGGAACATTACACTGCTGGCATCAGGGCTTTCATTACTCGTTGTCATTTTTACAAGACTTTAAGCATGGATATGTCAATACAACATAAAGCTGTAAGCATAGAAGCACAGGAAGCGGAAAAAAGCAACCAGCTTATCCAGAAGTTTGCCAATAAGTTCTTCTCCCTCTGGCCATGGCTCATTGTATCGGCCGTATTGGGCCTGGGATTGGCTTATTTCTACCTCCGGATATCCTTTCCTGCTTTTAAGATCCATGCATCGGTATTGGTACAGGACGACAATAAAAGCACCGATCTCGGTGAAGCCAGCATCCTCCGCGATTTTGGCTTGTTTGGCAAAAGCAATGTAGACAACGAAGCAGAAATATTTAAAAGCCGTTCCCTCATGGAACAGGTAGTGAGGGATATGCGGCTCAACGTAAGTTATTTTTCAGAAGGCAAAGTAAAGAATACGGAAACCTATGGTGGCAGACCCATCGACTTCAGGTTCCTTGTTCCCTCTACCGACACATCAGACATTACCTCCCAATATGTCCTGCAGTTCGACAAAGCCAGCATTACCAATTTCACGTTAACCAACCAGGAACAGGAATTCAAAGGCCACCTGGGCGATACGATACATTTACCCGAAGGTCCTGCCCTGGTAACACCCGCTTCGGGTTATGCCAAATGGCATTATGAAAAGCCCCTCACCATTGCTATTGCACCCGTAGATGCGGTTACCCAGAAATACCTGGCATCCCTTAAAGTGGAGATCCCCAATAAACAGGTGAGTGTTATTTATCTTACCCTCAGCGATATCATTCCTGCCAAAGGAGAAGCCATCCTAAACCAGCTGATCACCGCTTATATGCAAGCCAACGTAACTGATAAAAACAGGATTGCCGACAGCACCATCCAGTTTATTCAGGAAAGGTTGCGACTTGTATTTGGGGAACTCAATGATATAGAAAAAGACATTGAACGATTCAAGACCGCCAATAAATTAACCGACCTTACTGCTCAATCCGGTCTATTGCTTCAAAATACCAGCGAATATGCCAAACAGCAAACCGGCCAGGAAGTACAGCTATCTGTAGTACAGGCACTGGAACAATTCCTAAAAGACAACCTCAACAATTCCCGGGTGGTCCCTTCTTCCCTCGTGATGCAGGATGCTAACTTTATAGCGCTTGTACAGCGGTACAATGAAACGCAAATGCAGCGCGACAGGATGCTGATGAGCTTAACTGCCAGCCATCCTTCCGTGATTACTACCGAAGAGCAATTGAGCAACCTCCGTATTGAACTCCTTAGCAGCATAGCCTCTGTAAAGAAAGGCATTGAAGTAAGTGTGAATGAACTGAAAAAGCGCACCACCGGCATGGATGCAGCCATCACCACCATACCTGCCAAGGAAAGAACTTTTCTCGACTATTCCCGGCAGCAGGCCATTAAACAGGAGCTCTACCTTTTCCTGTTGAAGAAAATGGAAGAGACAGCCATTTCCAAATCAGCTACGATTGCCAGTGCCAGGATCATCGACCGCGCCAAGTCCGATCCCAGCCCCTTCAAACCCAGCAAAACCATGATCCTCTTTATGGGATTAATGGGTGGCCTCGTATTACCCTTTGCCGTCAGCTTTGGCAAAGACATCATCAATACGAAAGTGGCCTCCATGGAAGATATCGTCAACAATACCACCATCCCTGTCCTGGCAGAAATTGGTCACAACAATGCCAACCAGATCGTGGCAGTGACCATGAATTCACGGCAATTGATAGCAGAGCAATTCCGCTCCCTTCGTACCAACCTGCAATACCTGATACCCAATAAGCAGGAAAAAACGATCCTCATCACCTCCAGCATGAGCGGTGAAGGAAAATCATTCCTGTCTATCAACCTTGCCGCTACCCTGGCTCTGGCCAATAAAAAAGTGATCCTCCTGGAGCTTGATCTCCGCAAACCCAAAATATCAGAAAACCTGGGGCTGCAGAAAACAGGCTTTACCAATTATATTATTTCAGAAGGGGCCGACTGGCGGACCATGATCCAGACTGCTGGCGATCATCCCATTTCCTTCGACATATTGGCATCGGGCCCCTTGCCGCCCAATCCTACTGAATTACTGATGTTGCCCAAAGTATCCCATCTGATGGAGGAATTAAAGAACTCCTATGATTACATCATCATCGACTCCCCTCCTGCCGGCATGGTAACTGATGCAGAGATCATGGCCTCTTATGCCAACCTCACCATCTATGTGGTAAGGCACCATTACACTTACCGGCAGCAGATCAGGTTGGTGGAGAAATTATACCATAAGCAAACCCTCCCCCGTATCAATATCGTGGTGAATGATGTAGAGATCAGGAAAGGCCGTTATGGATACGGTTACGGCTATGGATATGGTAGTTATCATGCAGAATCATAATTAAAAACAGGAATGCAGATCAGCAGGCTTTATATTAACCACAAACATTCCATCAGGAACCTCTCCCTTTACTTCACAGCCAATATTGTACAGGTGGTGATTGGGTTATTGCTCAACCCATTGCTCTCATCACACCTATCTGCTGAGAACTTTGCGGTGATCGGGTATTATGACTCCTTCACCCTTTTCATACTGCCCTTCCTCAGTTTTTCCCTCTCTTCCTATTATGCGAAGAACTATTTTACCTGGGATGAAGCAAAGCGGGAAGAAGCCCTCAATACGCTTGTATTATTTCAGGGAATAGTGGGACTTTTTACCACAGCCCTCTTGCTCATCGGCTTGAAAATATACTTCAACCTGCAGCACATCACTTTTGACTTTTATCCTTTTGCCATACTGGCTTTTGGCAAGGTATACCTGCAGTGCATTTTCTCTTTCTACTTTATGCACCTGCGCCTCCAAAAAAGGGCCAAAGCATTCTTTAATATCAACGTATTGTACAACCTGCTCAATGTAGTATTTGTATTGTTGCTTGTAGTGGCTATGCGGGGAGAAGCCATTGGCCGCATGGAAGGTTTGTTCATCGTCAACCTGGTCTTTGGTATCTATGCATTTAGAAAACAGGTAAAGAAGGCTTCCATCAATTTTGCCATTGCCAAAGATGCCTTGCGCTTTTGCTGGCCACTGATGTTCTCGGCCCTGCTTACCTATTTCTTTTCAGGTTTCGATACCCTGCTGCTGGAGCGGGTAGATGATGTACACAATCTGGGCCTGTACAGCGTGGCCGTAAAAATTGCTTCCTATTTCCTGTTGTTCTCCACCTCAATCGACTCCACCTTTGAGCCCGATTTCTACCGCCATATAGCCAACAACAACCGGAAGGGATTGATGAAGGTGATCCTTACCACCAATGTATTGAAGATAGCCCCGGTATTGGTATTCCTGGCCACGGCCGAACTGGTGATGGGTATCCTCACCAATTATCGATACCTCGATGCTACCAGTTTTGCCCGCATTATGGTATTTGCCAGCATCACCCGGTCCATCAGCTTCACCCTGTCAATGACCATGGTGGCCTGTGGTTATTCAAAACTATCCCTGGTGGAAAAGATCACCGGCTCCCTGCTCGTTATTGTTATGTATATCGTACTCATCAATAATTATGGATTTGCAGGTGCTGCCTGGGGGCAGGTATTGGCTTATGCCATCATGTCTGTCATCAGCATTTGCTTTCTGGCCTGGTTATACATGAATAAGAAAATATTTCAGCCCATCAATAAAACACCCTAACCCCTTATCATGGTGCAGCATCCGGAAGCGCCGGTTTTATTAGTCACATTCAACCGGCCAGATTATACGAGACAGGTTTTTGAGCAGATCAGGAAGGCACGGATCAGCCGGCTCTATGTTTTTAATGATGGCCCAAGGGCAGGCAATGCCGATGATGAAGCAGCCAGGACCGAAATACGGGGACTGTTGCAGGAGATTGACTGGCCCTGTGAGCTCCAGGTACTTTTTCCCGAAAAGAACCTGGGTTGTGCCGTAGGTGTATCCTCGGCTATTTCATGGGTTTTCCAACACGAGGAACGCGCCATTATACTTGAAGATGATACGGTACCTTCTCTGGCTTTCTTTACTTTTTGCCGTGAAATGCTGGAGCAGTACAAAAACGATACCCGTGTATGGATGGTCAGTGCCAATAACTACAATGAAGAATACCAACTTCCCGCCAGCTATACTTTTTCACGCAGTGCCATCCATATTTGGGGATGGGCTACCTGGAAACGTTGCTGGAACCATTACAATATTTCACTGGATGCATGGCCACCCTTTTCCCAGGCTGGTGGATTCAGCAACCTGTTTGGGTCAAAAACAGAAATAGACTTCTGGACGCAACGGTATGAGCGGCTGTATGGTGAGCGGGAAACGGTAACCCGGAAAACCTGGGACTATCAATACGTGCTGTCCCTCCTGATCAACGGAGGCTTATGTATTGTACCCGCTAAAAACCTGGTCACCAATATTGGCCTCACTGGCACCCATACCGGGGGTGCGCACGCATTTCACAACAGGCCGGTGGATGATGACTTTCTTGTTCGCCAACATCCCGATTTCATTTTGGCCAATGCAGGGTATGACAGCCACCATGTGCGGTCGTTCTGGAAAAAGAAAAAACCCGTCACTACCAGGATCAACAATAAATTAAAAAAAATACTAAGCAGGTAACCCGGAATTCTATCTTGTATGAAAGTACTTTGGTTCACAAATACTCCTTGCGCTGCTGCGGAAAAACTGCAACTCAAAAGCCATGGCGGGGGCTGGTTAAAAGCCCTTGAGCTGGAACTCGGCAGCTATCCGGATATCGACCTGCACATTTGTTTTTATAGCGCACAACCCTATGAGCCATTCAAATATGGCAACACCACCTATATTCCAGTTCAGCGGAAGAACAGGGGCTCTAAACTCCAACGGTTAGTCCAACGCATTACCGAAAAGAATTATGACCAACAGGAACTTCAGCATTTGCTGGCAGTAACAAAAACAGTACAACCCGATATCATTCATATTCATGGTACGGAAGATAATTTCGGTTTGCTGCAGCAACAAATCCAGGTGCCAGCCGTATTGTCCATACAAGGTATCCTGAATCCTTTGAGTGAAAAATTCTTTGCCGGCATTCCAGCCAGTGAAGCCTTGCGGAAAGAAAGCCTGAAGGCCAAGCTGAGCTTCAGATCAGCAGGCCGTTTGCACAAAAGCCTGCGGAAGAATGCTGTTCGCGAAACACAAATATTGAAACAAACCCGCAACGTAATTGGCCGCACCGATTGGGACAAAAGGGTTTCCCGCATCATGGCCCCGGGCAGTCAGTACTATATCAATAATGAGGCATTGCGGCCCGCATTTTATGAAGCCCGTTGGAACAAGCAGGCATTCAACCAGCCATTGAAAATTGTCACCATTTCCAGCGATGCCATCTACAAAGGATTTGAGACCATCGTTAAAACAGCCCGCCTGCTGACAGCCTACCCTGCCCTTCAATTTGAATGGGTCATTGCAGGCCTGCATATGAATAGTGATATTGTGCACACCACGCTCAAATGGCTGAAAGAAAATACCGGCTCACTCAATATTAAGCTGATAGGTAGCGCCAGCGAAAAAGAACTGGTGCAACTCCTGCTGGAGGCTGATATCTACTGCCAGGTAAGCCATATTGAAAACAGCCCCAATAGTTTGTGCGAGGCCATGCTCATTGGAATGCCTGTTATAGCCAGTTATGCAGGCGGAACAGCCTCCTTGCTCGACAATGAAAAGGAAGGCATGCTGGTGCAGAATGGAGATGCCCATGCCCTTGCAGGTGCCATCATTCAATTGAACGATCATTTTCCCCTGGCCGCAGCCATGGGAGAAAAAGCAAGGGCCCGCGCACTGCAACGACATAATAAACAAGCCATAACAAGCGATTTAATACAGATCTATAAAACCGTGATCAATCATCGCTCCCTGCATGAATCATAACCCGGCCATACCTGTTTTTGATTTCCTGGATGTAAAAAGCGTGCTGCGCTATTTGCTCATTTTTGCCATCGTACTGGTGGGAGGTGTAGTAGCCAGGGAAGCATTCGCTTTACTCGTAGTGGCTGTTTTCTTGTTCTATGTGGCCAGTAGACGATTGTTCAAGACCATGGAATGGTGGATCATTTGGCTCTTTTGTTTTGGCTTTTACCAGGGGCAGCTACTCATTAAAACAGCCGCCATCGCAAAATATGTAGCGAAGCCTACCTTTTTATTGTTCCTCGTTTTCGTCGTTTTCTTTTATAAAATACCACCCCAGGCAAAACTTTCCCGCTATATCATTAGCTGGATCGCCTTCCTCGTCCTGGCCCTCCTTAGCCTGGTGTATCACGGTCAATCTCCCTTTGTATTGATCACCACCAGCGCATTTTTCCTCCTGTTCATTGTATTAAGAGGCACTACACTTACTGAAAAGAACTGCTTCCAGCTGCTCAACCTGTTCACAGCAGCCGCTATCTTACAAACCGTGGTTTGTATTTTGCAGGTAGCGCAGATCATCCCCCCTTCCTCCAGTATGATGGATGATGGCTCAGGCGGCCAGTTTGAATGGGTAGCCGGACTGGATGATGTGGCTTGCGGAACATTCGGTCCCGTATCCGGTCACATCGTATCCTGGTACGTATCCCTCATGGCTGTCTTCTTTATGCTTGTCTGGACTGTCAACCGCCAATCTAAATACCTCATCCTGGCAGGTATTTCACTCCTCCAGTTTGCCACCATCGATTCCAAAACCATCATGGGTGTCATGGCAGCCATGATGATATACCTTTTCTATTACCTCACCAAACACCGGCAAGTGTTCAGGCTCCCCGCACGAAAGTTGGGGTCCTTTGGTATGACCGTGGGTGTCATGGCCTTTCTCCTTTTTATGGGATGGCAATACTATTATGAATACCAGAACAAAGCAGGAGGCGCTCTCAACAGAAGCAACTTCAGTGAAGTATATGAATCGGAGATCAAAAAATCACAGGAATTGATCGTTGAGAACATCGGCGACTGGGGCAAGATAAAAGGGTTTTCCTACGTTTTCAATGACTTTATTGAGTCCGATCCCTTTGAAGTATTCTGGGGATATAGTTTATTGGGCTATAGCTTCAACAACAAAATGGGCTATATAGAAAGCAAGGATACCCCCATCATGCAATTGAACAACTTTACCAAAAGCCGCTCCACATTCATCTCCCAGTTTGCCCAGAGTGGCGTCCTGGGATTTACCCTGTTCATGCTGGCCCTGTACCTATGGTTCAAATTCAATGTAAATATCCAGGTAATGAATCCTGTAGACCTGGTAAGGATATCCCTGGTGAAAATATTCTTACCCTTTACCATGGTAGCGGCTTTTCTGTACAATATCACGCTTAGCAGTATTACCATGGTAAGTTTTGCGGCCATAATATCACTGCTTAAACAGTATTCAGATTTTTTAGAACTAAGTAAAAAGACCGGTTACAATAGTGAGCTATGAAATTCAGGAACCTTGCACATACCGTCTATACCCTTCATACCAGGTGGCGTGAACTATTGGGAAAACGCAACAGGTGGCATGCAGCCTGGTGGGGTGTAAAGCTAGGCAGCCAGTCCAACTTTATAGGCAGGAGTTATTTTAAAAAATACCCTGGCACCCATATCCGGATAGGGAGCCATTGTACCTTTCTGTCCAGCGCCAATGCCAACCTGATCGGCATTAATAAACCCTGCATTATTTCAACCCATCAATCTGAACATATTGCCACCATAGAAATTGGGGACCATTGTGGTTTCAGCGGTACTGTGATTGGTGCTTTTAAGTATATCAAAATTGGTAACCATGTACGTTGTGGGGCCAATACCCTCATAAGCGATGCCGATTGGCATCTTGATGACCCCAGAAGCGGGCCACCGGCAGATGTGATCATAGAAGACAATGTATGGTTGGGGGTCAATAGTGTAATATTAAAAGGGGTCACTATCGGCGCCAATACAGTGATCGGCGCCAATAGCGTTGTTACTAAAAGTATCCCTGCCAACGTTATTGCAGCAGGAAACCCCTGCCGGGTGATCCGGCAACTCAACCAAAGCCAATACCCATGAAGCACAATATTGTATTCTTAGGCGCTACAGATAATTATCCCCTGAAATTCACCGCCACCAATTCTAAAAATGAGCTGGTGGCAAGAGGGCTGTTGCCACATGCAGAGAAGATCACCTTTATCAATTCACCTTTAGGCATCAATAAAACAACACCCGATGGGGAGCTTACCGGTCATAAACATGGCTATGAATACCATGTATTCAGAAAAAGCCGGGGCTTAAGCCTGCTGAAAAACATACGAGGTGTTTACAGATTGTTGAAGGAAAAGCGAAACCCTGGGGGCAGCAATGTCCTCATCATGGAACACAGCTATATACCGCTGTACCTCTTGTACACCCTGTTTGCCAAAAGACTCCGGTATAAGACAGCCGTCTTCATCACTGAATGGCATATCTATTTTGAGCACATGCCTTTGCACAAAAAGATCGACTATGCCATCTTCGATTATACGTTTGGCTATTTTACCCATGCCATCATGCCCATCAGCCATTTGCTGGAACAAAAGCTTGGTCATTTTAAAAAGCCCATGTTGAAAGTACCCGTACTGGCCGACTTTGAAATGCTTAAGCCCATCCAATATGCACCGGCAGCGACCAACGAGGAGTATTTCATGTATTGCGGTACCCTGGGCTATTTCTCCGTCATCCAGTTCATCATTAAGAGTTATGCGCTGTTCGTGCGCCGTGGTTACCAGCAAAAGCTCCGCCTGGTACTCAATGGCAGTGAAGAGCGTATGCAACAGGTAAAACAACTGATCGTTGCCGAGCAACTCGGAAACTATGTGATCATTGAACAACGCCTGCCTTTCGGCAAGCTCCTTGAAGGATACCAACAGGCATTGGCCCTCCTGATACCATTACGTCCGGAAAAACAAGACAAAGCCCGGTTCTCGCACAAGATAGGAGAATACCTTTCCAGCGGCCGGCCCATTGTAACCAGCCAGGTGGGTGAAATTGAACACTATTTCGAACACCGGAAGAATGCCTTCATCGCTACAGCCTATACGGAGGAAGCCTATGCAGATGTACTCTGCGAGGTAGCCGATGACAGAAGGTTGGCCAACCAGGTAGGTCTGGAAGGCAGAAAGCTGGGAGAAACGTCATTCAATTACCTGCTCCATGGTCAGCAGATAGCCGATTTCATCAATAAAATATAAATACCATTACCAAACTTTTACAACAGTATCAAGATGAAAATCCTCATGACCGGCCCCAACAATGACCCCGCCCAATCACTGGGAGGCATTGTTACTGTGATCAACATGATACTGAACAATGTATCGCATGAAACCGATTTTTTCGACCGCGACCTGGGCAGTAAGAACAAAACAGCTACCTGGATTCAGAAAGTAAAACAATTTAGACGCACGCTCAACAGCCATCATTACGACCTTATACATTTTCACTTTTCATTTGATAAGAAATCTGTGATCAGGGAGTTCATTTACCTCTACCTGGCTAAACAGAAAAATATTCCCTTCATTATTCACTTTCATGGTGGAGTACTCGCCTACCAGAAAAGCAATTCTTTCCTGGTAAAGTGGATACTTTCGGCAGCCAGCCAATTGATTGTATTAAATGAAGATGAAAAAGAATCCATCGAACGGCTCTACCAGGTACCTTCTGATAAAGTATTGATACTGCGTAACTGTATTGACCTGAATGAAATTCCTGTTTTCATCAACGAAGCTCCTACCTATAACAGGATCATCTATTTTGGTCGCCTCCACCTGCCCAAGGGTCTCAAAGAAATTGTGGAGGCATTAAAGATCATCAAGACACAGCAACTCAACTTCAAACTTGAAGTATACGGATCTGGTCCCGACGAAACCTGGTTCCTGGATGCATTGAAAAACAGCCTGGGCGATTCCTTTGAATACAAGGGAGTAGTATGGGGGGCGCAAAAATGGCATTCCCTCAATAACTCCGATATATTCCTCCTCCCTTCACATGGTGAAGGGATGCCCATGGCCTTACTGGAAGCCATGGCCCTGGGCAAAACAGTCGTTGTATCGGATGTGGATGCCTTCAAAAAGGTAGTGATCGACAACGAAAACGGGTTCCTGGCACAACAAAAGTCTTCCGACGATCTTGCCCGTTCATTGGCAGCAGTATTGTCCAATCCGGCCAGGCAATCTGAAGTGGGTAAAAAAGCAAGGGCAACCATTGAAAAAGACTACTCTTCAGATTATTATATCAAATCTTTGAACTCCGTATACAATAGTCTGCTTAATAATGCGATAAGATAATATGGGCATCTTTAAAAAAATATACCTGCTGATCTTCCTGCCACTTAACCTGCTCAAACTCTGGTTATTCCGGGTAAAGCATGGAAAGGTTACCATCTTTGGTCCGCTGCTCATCGTCAATCGTGGCCAGATGGTGTTGGGTGATCGTGCAAGGATCAATTCCGGCAAATACAAAAACCCCATCGGTGGCGATACCAGGAGTTCCATTGTGGTTAAGGCCAATGCCTCGCTGGTTATTGGCACCAACTTTCGCATGAGCAACTCGGCCATTTATTGCGCCCAGGCCATTACCATGGGCAACAATGTAATGATTGGGGGAAGTTGCAAGATATGGGATTCCGATTTTCATCCCATCGACCCCGATGTGCGGTTGGCTACTCCCAATGAACACTACAAAACAGCGGCCATTCATATTGCCGACAATGTATTTATTGGAGGTGCGTCAATTATTCTGAAAGGAACAAGCATTGGCGAAAACGCTGTGATCGGTGCAGGCAGTGTAGTTTCGGGTACCATTCCCCCCAATGAGATCTGGGGCGGTAATCCGGCCCGTTTTATTAAAAAACTTAAATAGGATGGACAACAACAGATTTGATTTTTTAGGTGTTAAAATATCTGTTATCAATCCTGAGATAGCAGCACAAAAAATAAAGGAATACCCATTTAAAGCACCTGCTTATATATGCTTTCCGGATGCTTCTGTAGTAAAGGAAGCCTATACAGATCCGTTGCTCAGGCAGGTGCTCAATACATCTTACCTTACCATGCCCGATGGCAAACCATCACAAATAGTAGCCAGGCTGAAGGGACACAAAACCGTGAGCACTGTTTCAGGTTTTCACCTGTGTCATGCACTATTGCAAACAGACCTTACTCATTACTTTTATGGGGGCAATGAGGAGACGCTGGAAAGCATGAAAAAAAACCTCCAACAGCAATTCCCCCAGGCAAAGATACTGGGATACAAGGCCCCGCCTTTTGTGGGTGCTGCTGAAATTGGCAGCAGTGAACAAGTAAAGGCCGATATAGAAAGCATCCGTGCTTTACAACCCAACCTGGTATGGATAGGCATTAGCAGCCCCAAGCAGGATTACCTCATGCATCATTTTTATCAACACCTGCCTCAATCGCTGATGCTGGGCGTAGGTGGTGTATTTCTTTACTTTGCCGATGAATCATTAAGAAGTCCTGAATGGGTAAAAAAGATGGGCTTAAGATGGGCTTACCGCTTACTAAAAGAACCCAAAAGATTGTGGCCAAAATATTATGCCACTATAAAATTCCTGCTGCAAAACAGGTCTTTCTTCTTTAAACTACTGCTCAGGAAAAAGCAACATGCGGTTACCTGATACACACCAATAGCTTCCAATAAAAAAACATGCATCTAATATGCATGTTTTTTATTTAGATTATTTTTTAACAGGGAATAATTAGTCTCTTAGCCTACGCGCAAAGTGCAGGTTATACGCGATCATAACGCCTGCTACACCTATTTTTGCCATAATAGGATTGGCCGTAGTCGTATAATAAAAGGCGGAAAAATCTACCTTGCCATTCAGCGAATACCCTACTGCAGGCATATAACAAAAAGAGTTATAGTCCGTACCAATAAAAGACCAGCCAATCTGGGGCTCCATGTAAAAATAACTATAGTTGTCCTCTTTTCTGAAATCATACCTGTACCCTATCATACCCGACAGTATATCGCGCTCCTTTAAACCTTTACCCTTATAGTTACCGTTAATACTGATAGCATTCATAGACACAGTACAGTAATCGTTAGTACCCAGGGGCAGGGCAAACTTACCTACGCCTCCGGCAGCCCAGCCATAGGCTTTTATTTCCTTATTGAGCGGCATACCGACTTGTCCACTGATACTTAAAAAAGGGCCATCACTCCATTGAGCATAGCCGGAACTGGCTGATAGCAGAATTAATATAACCCCTATGAAGCGGGCTTTGCAAAATGATTTCATATTAGGTACGAATTAGGGGATGAATTATGGGTTATCAAATTCGGTCTCAAGATAATACCCACGTTTAGTAAACGCAATAGCGTTAAGCTTATTTTATATCTTATCGTTTAACTGTTACGTTGACACCGTTTTCCCATATCCGGAATTTAACTGTATAAATAATTAAGCCGCCCCACATACCATATAAATGAACCCTTTACGTTACTATGGCAAAGGGAGAATTTAATCACAACAAAATACAGTTTCAGCATGATAAGGCTATTTATATTGCTCAATATCAAACACTATAAAGCATTGATTAAGTCAAGTTTGCAATCAGCAATAGATCAGTACTAATAATATGGTATCGTGAATATATAACCAGATAAAAATTATGTCCTTTTACTATAACATGCGACATATAACTAATAGTTTTACGTTAATATATTGGCTATAGGTGCAGAATCACTATGGCCCCGTGATCCATTTATTCTATTGAAAACTTAACCCATATCCTTAATTATGATCCGTTCAGATCGTCGACTAACCCTTTTGTATGGCGCGGGTGATTTTATCACCTTGATTGCCTCCTTTGCGGGTGTGGTGTTGTTCTACAGAGATCAAAGTTTGAGCAACCAGGATTATTTGTATATGGTAACCCTGATCTTTGCCTGGATCCTACTTACTTCCAAGAACAAGGTTTATTTATTGCATTTGCACAATGGGCTTAGGTATCGCCTAAAGAACCATCTGAAAACACATTTTGAATTAATTGCCGTTCTTTCTCTCCTGTACTTATTGCTGGGTATCCCTGCTGATTATACCAAATCGCAGTTCATGTGTTTCCTCCTGGGATTCCCTGTAGTCAATATGATCACCAACTATCTCTTGTTTACCATTGTACGCCGCCTGCGCCTAAATGGGAGGAATGTACGCAAAGCATTGGTAGTAGGTGCCGGACGCGTGGGCATGCATATTGAAACCTATTTTCATCAAAACCCCGACTTCGGTTACCGCATCATTGGCTTCCTCGACGACAATCCGGAAGACTCCGACCTGCAATACCAGATCATTGGGCGTCTCAAGGATATGGACAAGGTGCTTACTTCTAAAAAAGTAGATGAAGTGATCATTGCCTTGCCCACTCACCTCGATGAAAAGATCCAGTTTGTGGTAGACAAAGCCGACTATTATGGGGTCCGTGTAAGACTGGTGCCCGACTATTTTCGCTTATTGGGCAGGAACTACAAAACCACCAGTTTTGGCGACATGCCCATTATCAATATCCGGGAGATATCGCTCGACAGGTTTCGCTTTGCTTCGTTGAAGCGCATCTGTGATGTGATCTTTTCTGTCACTGCCCTCCTCATGCTGGCCCCCTTATTTATGGTTTTGGCCATCATGATCAAGTGGGAATCGGCCGGGCCTGTATTTTATTGCCCTATCCGTTTGGGACAGGGCGGCCGGCAGTTCAAACTGTACAAGTTCAGGAGTATGTTCCAGAACGATGCAGCCATGGCAGGTAAAGCATCTACCCAAAAGGATGATCCCCGGGTAACAAAGGTTGGACGTTTTATCCGCAAATACAGCCTTGACGAATTGCCTCAATTCATCAATGTATTGTTGGGTGATATGAGTGTGGTAGGCCCCCGCCCCCACCGTATCTTCCTTAATGAAATGATGCAACGTGAAGTGGATAATTATATGATCCGTCATTACCTTAAACCCGGCATTACCGGTTGGGCCCAGGTAAATGGCTGGAGAGGTCCCACGGATACAGAGGAACAACGCAATAACCGTACAGCCCACGACCTTTGGTATGTGGAGAACTGGACGCCCTTGCTGGATATCAAGATCATATTCCTCACCGTATTCAGTGAGAAAACACACAAAGCAGCTTTTTAACCCCCTAATAACTAACCAGGGAGGGTGATGCCGGATGATACCCGGCACCACCCTCCCTGCCTGTTTTATGTAACGCCTGTTACCTTGATAATCAACATTTTTTCAACCATCCAGCCAATTCCGGAGTAATACCTTAACTTCGCTCAATTTTTTGAACAATGGTGTTGCTTATTCAACAGGCTTTCATTACAGATCCATCCTCTCCCTTTCATGAAACCAGGCAGGATATCCTTATTGAATCCGGCGTGATCAAAGACATTCAAACCCGCATAGAAGCAAAGGCCGATCAGGTGATCGATGCCCGCTCCTGGAATGTTTCACCCGGTTGGGTAGATATCTTTGCCCAGTTTGCCGATCCGGGTTATGAATACAAAGAGACCCTCGAAACAGGTGCGGCAGCCGCTGCTGCAGGTGGTTATACCGATGTGTTGGTAATACCCAATACCAAACCTGTTATCGACAATAAATCACAGGCCGAATACATCAGCCAAAAATCAAAAGGGCTGCCCGTTAACGTATACCCCATTGGCGCCATATCCAAAGGTGCCGAAGGGAAAGACCTGGCGGAAATGTATGATATGCGCGCCAGTGGTGCTATTGCCTTCAGCGATGGCCTCCACCCTATTCAAAGCGCCGGTCTGCTGATGAAGGCCCTGCAATATGTAAAAGCCTTTGACGGGGTGGTGATCCAACTGCCCGACGATAAAAGTGTAGGCGCCGGTGGTCTCATGCACGAAGGAGTTATTTCCACCCAATTGGGCCTGCCCGGCAAGCCCATGATGGCCGAAGAATTATTGGTAGCCAGGGATATCAAACTGGCCCGCTATACCGATTCAAGACTTCATTTTACGGGTGTAACCTCGCCCCGTTCACTGGAATATATTAAGAGAGCCAAGGAAGCAGGTCTGGCTGTTACATGTTCCGTAACCCCCTATCACCTCTTCTTTACCGATGCCGATCTGCAGCAATACGATACCAACCTGAAAGTATATCCTCCCCTGCGCACAGCTACGGAAGTGAATGTACTGAAGAAAGCCATCCTCGATGGTACCATCGATTGTATTGCTACGCACCACATGCCCCATGAATACGACAGTAAAGTACTGGAATTTGAATACGCCAAATATGGCATGACCGGTTTGGAAACCACTTATGCTGTATTGAGAACTGCCATGCCCGATGTACCAGTCACCAAATGGGTGGAACTACTGAGCACCAACCCCCGCAATATATTTGGATTGGAGCAGGCAGCCATTCAAAAAGGCGCCCGCGCTTGCATTACCCTGTATGATCCGGCAGCAACAGTAACCGTGAGTGCACAACAATTACGGTCCAAATCAAAGAACTCTGCTTTTATTGGTAAAACACTTACCGGTAAAATAGCAGGCATTATTAACGGTGAAAAAATAACACTCAGCGTATAAACCAGGTATATGGACACTACTTCAAAGAATAATTCTACCGTAGGTTGGGTATATGGATTGATTGCAGGCCTCGCCATGGTGGTCTTTACCCTCCTGATGTATATTGGCGGCGTGGAAGCTTATATGGGTTCCCAGGCCTATTTAGGCTACCTGGTGATCATTGCCATTGCTGTGTTGGGCGGCTTACGCCAAAAAAAGCTGAACGGCGGTTACCTGTCCATGAGTGAAGGGTTGAAAGTTGTTTTTACCATATTTGCCCTGGGTTTTCTCTTGCAAACCCTCTTTAGCCATATCCTGTTAAACTATATAGATGTATCCTTCCGGGATGCCCTTACGCAGGCAGGCATTGAAAAGATGGCCGAGATCATGAAGCGATTTGGCGCCAGTCAAAGCCAAATTGATGAGGCCATCAAAAAAGCGAATGATCCGTCGAACAATAACTTCCTTGGCATCCTGTTCAACTATTGTATTGTGTGTGTGATCTTTTTTGTGGTTTCACTGATCATTGCAGCCATTATCCGGAAGAAAAGACCGCCATTTGAAAACCTTACCAACCAATAATATGGACGTTACCATCGTCGTACCATTGTACAATGAGGAAGAATCACTTCCCGAACTTTGCGCCTGGATAGAACGGGTGGTGAACGAACACCGGCTGTCGTATGAGATCATACTGGTGGATGATGGCAGTACGGATACTTCCTGGGAGGTGACAGAATCATTGAGGCAACAAAATCCCAACATTAAAGGCATCCGCTTCCAACGTAATTATGGTAAATCGGCAGCTCTCAATGAAGGCTTTAAAGCAGCCCTGGGCGATGTAGTCATCACCATGGATGCCGACCTGCAGGACAGCCCCGATGAAATACCCGAACTGCGCCGCCTGATCGTAGAAGATGGTTATGACATGATCAGCGGTTGGAAAAAGAAACGATACGACAATACGCTTACCAAAAATATTCCCTCCCGTTTCTTTAACTGGAGTACCCGCCGTATATCAAAGATCCCTTTACACGATTTCAACTGCGGACTTAAATCGTATAAACGCAAAGTGGTGAAGAGCATCGAGGTTTATGGCGAAATGCATCGCTATATTCCTGTATTGGCCAAATGGGCCGGCTTTCGCAAGATTGGGGAGAAAGTAGTAGAGCACCGCAAGCGCAAATACGGCACCACCAAGTTTGGCTGGGAACGGTTTGTCAATGGCTTCCTCGATCTTACTTCCATCATGTTTGTAAGCAAATATGGTAAGCGCCCCATGCATTTCTTTGGTTTGATAGGCACCATTAGTTTCTTCATCGGCTTACTCATGATCCTCATCCTGATCATTGGTAAAATAGCCGATCCCAATAAGGGCCTTACCAATCGCCCCCCATTCTATATATCCTTAACTGCTATGGTGATCGGTACACAACTCTTCATGGCAGGATTTTTGGGCGAACTGATCGCCAGGAATGCCCCAGGCAGGAATAGCTACCTGATTGAACAAAAAATTGGTATTGAATAACTAAGTGTCAGGCTGAGCCTGTCGAAGACCTTCGACAAGCTCAGGGTGACAATTACTTTCATAACGTTGATCTTCTTTCATGGCACACAAAAAGGTCGTCATCATTGGTCCCGGTCATCCTTTGCGTGGAGGTCTTGCCACCTTCAACCAACGTTTGTGCAAACAATTCCTTGATGAAGGGCATACCTGCACCATCTATTCTTTTTCCCTTCAATACCCTTCCTTTCTTTTTCCTGGTACTACCCAGTACTCTTCTGAGCCTGCACCCAAAGACATGGAAATTTATTCCGTGATCAATTCCGTACATCCCCTTAATTGGTTACAGGTAGGCAATACCATTAAAAAAATTAAGCCCGATATTATCCTGGTGCGTTATTGGCTGCCCTTGATGGGGCCTGCCCTGGGCACCATCTTACGCCGTGTAAGGAAGAACAAGCATACCCGCATTATTGCGTTGACCGATAACGTGATCCCGCATGAAAAACGGCCTGGCGATACCCCGTTCACCCGTTATTTCCTGAAAGCCTGCGATGCTTTCATTACGATGAGCGAAAAAGTAATGGCCGACCTGCGCCAGTTTGAACCCACCAAACCGGCCCTGCTGGTCAATCATCCTTTATACGATAGTTTTGGCGACGCTGTTCCCAAAGCAACCGCCCGTCAACACCTGGGCATTGCCCGGGAAGATAAAATTCTCCTGTTCTTTGGCTTCATCCGTGAATACAAGGGACTGGACATCCTGCTGGATGCCATGAAGATCATCAAGGATAGAAGCGGGAAGTTGGAAGCTGGAAGCATCAGGCTGCTGGTAGCCGGTGAGTACTACAAGGACAGATCAGCCTATGAGGAGCAGATCAAACAACTGGGTATTGAAGACGTATTGATCCTGCGCACGGATTTCATTCCTGATAGTGAGGTGAAATATTACCTGTGTTCGGCCGATTGTGTGGTGCAGCCCTATCGCAATGCCACGCAAAGCGGGGTTACTCCCCTGGCCTATCATTATGAAAAGCCCATGATCGTAACCAATGTAGGCGCCTTGCCTGCGCTGGTGCCGCATGAGCAGGTGGGCCTGGTGACAGAACCCGATCCCGTATCCCTGGCCAATGCCATTGAACGCTACTTTGAGATGGGCGAAGCCCATTTCCTGCCATACCTGCAAAAGGAGAAAGAAAAATACTCCTGGCATACGCTGGTGCAAACCATACTGGAACTATCGGCCACATCATCTAATTTCGTCAGCTAATTTTGTATATCAACCATGTACCGGAGTAAAGCACCTTTACGGATTGGATTAGCAGGTGGCGGCACGGATGTAAGTCCCTATTGCGACCTCTATGGCGGCGCCATTCTCAATGCCACTGTATCGCTCTATGCCTATGCCAATATTGAACCCCTCAAGGAAAATAAGATCATCCTGCAGGCCATGGACAGGCAAGAGGAACAGCAATTTGAGTTAGCACCTCAATTACCCCTGGATGGCAAACTGGACCTCCTCAAGGGTGTGTACAACCGCATCCGGCAGCAATATGATATGGCCCTAACCGGCTTTAAGCTGTCCACCTATGTAGATGCGCCGGCTGGCTCGGGCCTGGGCACCTCCTCTACCCTGGTGGTAGCCATTCTGGGCGCTTTTGCCGAAATGCTGCGCCTGCCGTTGGGCGAATATGATGTTGCCCACCTGGCTTATGAAATTGAACGCAAGGACCTGCAGATGGCCGGTGGCCGGCAAGACCAATATGCCTGTACTTTTGGTGGCGTCAATTACATGGAGTTCTATGCCGATGATAAGGTGATCGTGAATCCCCTCCGGATCAAACAGCAATACCTGTTTGAACTGGAGAATAACCTGCTGCTGTATTATACAGCTACCAGCCGCGAATCAGCTAAGATCATTGAAAAGCAAAGCCTCAATGTGGTCAATAAAAAAGAAAAATCCATAGAGGCCATGCACCAGTTAAAAGTACAGGCACAGCTTATGAAAGAAGCCCTCCTTAAAGGCAGGGTACACGAAATTGGGGAGATCCTTGATTTTGGCTTCCGCCAGAAAAAGCAAATGGCCGAGGGCATTTCCAATCCGCTCATTGACGAACTGTATGAATCGGCCCGCAATGCAGGCGCTACAGGGGGCAAAATATCAGGGGCCGGCGGTGGCGGCTTTATGACCTTTTACTGCCCGGGCAATACCAAATATGCTGTGATTGAAGCACTGAATAAATTTGGTGGCTCCGTTAAACATTACCAGTTTACACAGCATGGCATGACATCGTGGACAATTTAATTGAATATACTATGCAAGACAAAATAAAAAGTATCATCAGCGAATCGATAGACGTTAAAACCAAGGTGTTGCAAAATGAAGCCCTGCTCAAAACAACTGAAGCAGTGGTAGCAGCCATGGTGGCGGCTCTGAAAAATGGCAACCATATTTATTTTTGTGGAAATGGCGGCAGTGCCGCTGATGCGCAGCACCTGGCAGCAGAATTTTCCGGTCGCTTTTACAAAGACCGCGAAGCCCTGCCAGCTGAAGCCCTGCATTGCAATACCTCCTATTTAACGGCCGTGGCCAATGATTATAGCTATGATGTGATCTATGCACGCCTCATCAAAGGCATTGGCAAAAAAGGCGATTTCCTGGTAGGCCTTTCTACCTCCGGTAATTCCACCAATATCATGAAAGCATTTGAAGTGGCCCGTGAAAAAGGCATTGTAACCGTAGGTTTTACTGGTGAAACAGGTGGTAAAATGAAAGACCTGAGCGATTACCTCATCAATGTGCCTTCGAAAAATACGCCCCGCATCCAGGAAAGCCATATCATGCTGGGACATATCATCTGCGAATTGGTAGAGGAACAATATTTCGGATAACAATAGCAATTCATTTAGTTGTCACCCTGAGCTTGTCGAAGGGTGCTCATTACAGAAATATGGCAGGTCTCATCAAAGAATGTATTATCCTGGCCGGTGGGCTGGGCACCAGGCTCCGAAGCGCTGTGCCCGACCTGCCCAAATGTATGGCCCCGGTTGCCGGCAAACCCTTCCTGTCCTATGTAATTGACTATTTCAAACAACAAGGCATTGAACGGTTTATCTTTTCACTGGGCTACAAACATGAAGCCATTGAATCATTTTTACAGTCCCGGTATCCCGGCCTGTCAATAGCCGTTGCTATTGAAGAAGAGCCCCTGGGTACCGGTGGCGCCATCAAACTGGCCTGCGCCAAAGCCCTTGAACAAAATGTGCTCATCCTGAACGGTGATACTATTTTTACCATACAGCTTGATCAGTTAGCCACCTTCCATACCAGTCACAAAGCCGATTGTACCCTTTCGCTAAAACCCCTACAGCACTTTGACCGCTATGGTGTGGTAGAACTGGCCGCTGATCAATCCATCAATAGCTTCCTTGAGAAACAATACTATGCATCCGGCCTCATCAATGGCGGCGTTTATACCTTACAGGTAAGTTCCTTTTTACAGGAAAGTTTTCCCGATAAGTTCTCCTTTGAAAAAGACTACCTCGAAAAATTGTACCGGCAGCGCAATATGTATGGCGTAGTGCAGGACCAGTACTTCATTGATATTGGCATACCGGAAGATTATGAGAAAGCCAACAGGGAGTTTATCCATCCCCCTTTCTAACTGATTGATGATTCACCACTCACTTTACACTACTATGCTTGATCTTACACAAATTGATAATAGCTGGACCTTATTTCTTGACCGTGATGGTGTGATCAATCATGAGAAGCACCAGGATTATGTATACAATTATGAGGAGTTCAGGTTTTATGAGGGGGTACCGGAAGCCCTGGCTATGCTGGCTGGCCGTTTCAATAAAATTGTGATCACCACCAACCAGCGTGGTATTGGTAAAGGATTGATGACGGAAGCCGATCTGCACCAGATCCACGCCAGTATGCTGGCCGATATTGTAGCTGCCGGCGGACGGATTGACAAAATATACTACTGTACCTCACTTGATAACGATCATCCCAATCGGAAACCGCATCCGGGAATGGCCTGGGAAGCTGTGAAAGACTTTCCGGAGATCGACCTGCATAAGTCACTCATTATTGGCAATAACATCAGCGATATGGAATTTGGCCGCAATGCCGGCATGTTTACCGTATTTGTTAAAACCACTCACCCGCAACAGCCTCTACCCAACCCTGCGATCGATCTGGCCGTCAAAGATTTACCGGATTTCGCAAAAGCTTTGCAATTGGCATAAAATTTAAGCGTAGCTTTTGCGTTCCTTGAAAGGTACTGGTATAACTTTGCTTTTATATCCTATTAAGTTGATTGTACTTTCATTATGAATAAACGGATCATCAAATATCTTTCCGCTGGCAGCTTATTGCTGTTGGTGTTTCTGACTACCAACTCTTTACAGGCCCAGCAGATCGGCCAGGCCGACAAGGCGGTGCTGAAGAAAAAAGAAGATTCCCTGAAGGTTTTTTCTTCCCGCATGGTCTTCGATTCCATAGCGGCCAACAGGTTTCGTAGCGACAGCAACTTCGTGCGCACCTTTGTTCGCGCCCTGCTTACTAAAAACTCATTTTACTATCCGTTTGATTCCCTCAACATATCCCGGCTCTATGCGCCCGATAGCAGCTTCCGCATTTTTACCTGGCAAATGAAGAAGGATGAATACGTGTACATGCAAAAGGGGGCCATTCAAATGCAAACAAAGGATGGCTCGTTGAAATTATTCCCTTTGTTTGATGCCTCCATGTTCACTAAAAATCCCATGGATTCGGCCCGGTCGGCCCGCAACTGGATCGGCGCCATCTATTACCGCATCATTATGAAGGAGCACAATGGTAAAAAGTATTATACCCTGCTGGGCTTTGACGATTTCAGTGTGAACAGCAATAAGAAATGGATGGAAGTGTTGTCCTTTAATGATCGGGGTGAGCCTGTTTTTGGCGGTCCCTTTATTTCCTTCAAAGATGATTCGGTCAAAAAAGCGACACAATCCAGGTTTTCCATTGAATACAAGAAGGATGCCCGGACCTTCCTGAATTATGATCCAGAAATGGATGTGATCCTGGTGGATCACCTGATATCAGAAAGTGATGAGCCTGAAAAAAAATGGACCTATATACCGGATGGCGATTACGAGGCCTTTAAATGGCAAAATGGCCAGTGGGTACATGTCAATAAGTTATTCAACCAGCAATTAAAAGACGGCGAATTTCCCCGGGAAGCGCTCATCCTGGACGATGCCGGTAAGGCCAATGAACTCCAACTCGAAGAGGCCTCCAAACGCAACCTGGAAAAGGCCAAAAAGAAGCCGGAACCTCCTAAGAAGCGGGACAATTAAGGCGGGGCTACCCCTACCCGGATACACGCCGGGTCCATGTGGAATAGCCTGAATAGCCTACCATAATTGCACTGAGACCCACTCCTAATTGCACTGGCTCCCTATGGTTGAGTGCAATTTTCCTAGTGCTCCAGTGCAATTATCTGGCATCTTTTAGGCGTATACACTAGGCCCAGCCTAGGTTTCAGCTAGTCCCAGCCGTGCATTTTAATACAAAACAACCCCGTTGCCGCCTGCCTGAAGAAGGGATGTTTTCGCCGCAGTATCCAATAAATGTTTGATTATAAGTCAATTACTTCTCAGCCAGGGATTGAGGTACCTTATCCCAGCAGTTTGCTTTTAGCCTTATTGTACTCTTCTTCCGAGAGGACACCCTGTTGTTTGAGCTGGTGTAGTTTTTCAAGCTCTGAGGCAATGTTATGGGCTGGAGACTGGCCTGCGCCAGCCACGCCTGCGGTGGCGGTGGATTGCCATCCCATGGCAGCAGCCATTTGTTTGGCCTGACTGGATAACTGCAGGTTCTTGTATTCTGACTGGGCCAGGGTAATGGTATCTTTCAGGCGTTTGGGATGGTGTACGTTAAAGTAATCCGTAGCCCCTATTTCAGCAGCTGTTTGAATTTCTACATGTCCATAGTTAAAGATGCGGCCCCAGATATTCTGGTCATAAGATACGTTGTTGATCTTTTCCAGCGGGCTTTCCTTTGCAAAATGGTTGATGAGCCCGGTCTCATCGATGACGCGGTAATTGGTCACTACCCAGATGTCTACTTTCCAGTTCCAATAAGCAAACAGGAAATAAAGTAAGCCAGCCACTGCTGCTATCCATCCCCAGTATTGGATAAAACCAATTAACCAGGAAGCTACAAAGCCAACGATCACCAACAAGGCCGGTACGATCATCTGCAGCCAGCTTCGGTGGGTGATCAGTAAAACTTGCTCTTCTTTTTGCAAGGGAGTGCGCATGGGTAATGTTTAGAGAATAAATGTAATACTTTCGGGGCAACCAACCTTACCTGTAACAGGGCCGGGCGGCCAATAGTTCTTTCAACAATTTATCCCATTTCTGTTGCTCGGGAATATTGGTGCCATGACGGGTTTCGGAATCATATAAGATTTGCATATTATTCAATTCCCGTTGCTTTTGGGCCTGGATCTGCTCCAGTTTCTCCTGGTAATTTGCTTTGGTAAGCTGTTGCTGCTGCAGGGTATCGGCCAGTTCACAGGCTTTTAAGGCAGTGATATCAAAATGCCCTTGTTCATGTTTTAGGATGGCTGCATTACGTTGGTGTTTTGCAAGAAACCAGGACCTGGATTTATCAAAATAAGGCAAGATCATTACCTGAACTTTGATCTGCGCGCTATCCACACCGGACAAATATTTTACCTGGATAGCGCTGGCTGTTTGTGCTGCAGCCCGGCTCAGTTCATCGGGTGTGGCAATAAAATCGTTTACCATAAGCGGCCGGTTGATTGCATATCCTACCTGGTTGTCATCCTTTGAAGTATTGACCAGTTCAATTTGTAATTTTATGGGTGCCCCTTTTTCATAGAGCATTCTGTTCTTATCCCAAAAGCCGTCAAACTCCTTCAGTGTGTTGCGTAAGTGCTGCCTAATCACATCTTCTATATGTTTAAAAACATCGCCCATGGTCAGCACCTCAGCATTGCCACTGTAATCCATCGTTTTATTACCCTCTATATAAAAAGCTATGTTGACATGCAATTCCACCTTGGTTCTCAGGCCGCCCGGGAGTTCTTTGATATCCATTTCATTAATATGCAACACCGCCGGAGTAAGGGCTGTATTCTGCTGATAGTTTTTCTGAACATACTGCCGTATGGAGGTCGCAGCGCCATTTTCAAAATTGACGATGGCTGTTTTCTTGCCGAGCAGGCCGGTCTTTAGTGTGCCCAGGGAAGTGGTGTCCTTCCGGTGGTCCTGTACATCCGCAATATAATAATGCAAGATCCGCTGTCCGGGATTGTCATCCCGGAAGCGGATCAGCCTGGTATCTTGTGCTTTGACTACTTGCGTTAAAAAGAGGGGTATTGCCAGCAACAACAGCTTTCTGTTCATAGTATGGCAATATAAGAAAGAGAAAGGATTTCATCAATCATCCAACTTCAGTACGGCCAGGAAGGCTTCCTGGGGTACCTCTACGTTTCCGATCTGGCGCATACGCTTTTTACCTTCTTTCTGCTTTTCGAGGAGCTTACGTTTACGGCTGATATCACCACCATAACATTTGGCAGTAACGTCTTTACGCATGGCCGAGATGGTTTCCCGGGCCAATACTTTAGCACCTACTGCGGCCTGTATGGCAATCTGGAATTGCTGGCGGGGCAATAACTCTTTTAATTTTTCACAGAGTTTGCGGCCAAAATCCTGTGACCGGCTGCGGTGAATAAGGGCGCTCAGGGCATCCACTTTATCACTATTGAGCAGGATATCCATTTTCACGATATCACTGTCGCGGTAGCCGATCGGATGGTAGTCGAAAGAGGCATAACCACGGGTTTGGCTTTTCAGCTTATCATAAAAGTCAAACACGATCTCGGTGAGGGGCATTTCAAACTGCAGTTCTACCCTTGTGGTGGTGAGGTAGCTCTGGTTGAGCAAAATACCCCGTTTGCCCAGGCAAAGGGTCATGATATTACCAATGTATTCAGGTTTGGTAATGATCTGTGCTTTGATAAAGGGCTCTTCGATCCTATCGGTCTTTACCGGGTCGGGAAACTCGGTAGGGTTGTTTACAATGATCTTTTCTCCCTTGGTCGTGTAGGCAATGAAACTTACGTTGGGAACAGTTGTGATCACGGTTTGATCAAATTCCCTTTCCAGGCGTTCCTGGATGATCTCCATGTGGAGCATACCCAGGAATCCGCAACGGAACCCAAAGCCAAGGGCCTGGGAGGTTTCCAGTTCATAGGTAAGGGAAGCATCATTCAATTGCAATTTGTCCATGCAATCGCGCAGCTCCTCAAACTCATCAGTATTAACCGGGAAGATACCGGCAAATACCATCGGCTTAACTTCCTGGAAACCTTTGATCATTTCGGTGGTAGGCCGCGTAGAATTGGTAATGGTATCACCCACTTTTACTTCTTTGGCATTTTTGATGCCGGTAATGAGGTAACCTACGTCGCCGGCGCCCACTTCCTTCTTCTCGGTCATTTTTAGTTTCAGGATGCCCACTTCGGCCGCCTCATAATTCTGGTCGGTTGAAACGAACTTTACAATATCGCTCTTCCGGATGGTACCGTTCAGTACGCGGAAGTACACAATAATACCCCGGAAGCTATTGAATACGCTGTCGAAGATCAGGGCTTGCAAGGGAGCTTCAGGGTCGCCTTTGGGAGCCGGAATACGCTCTACAATGGCGTCCAGGATGCCATCCACACCAATACCGGTACGGCCACTGGCCAGTAAGATATCTTCGGGTTTGCAGCCGATCAGTTCAATGATCTGGTCCTTCACCTCTTCGATCATGGCCCCGTCCATATCAATTTTGTTGATAACGGGTATGATTTCCAGGTCATTATCAATGGCCAGGTAGAGGTTGCTGATGGTTTGTGCCTGGATACCCTGGGTGGCATCCACCAGTAGCAGGGCGCCTTCACAGGCGGCCAGGGCCCGGCTCACCTCATAGCTAAAATCTACGTGGCCGGGTGTATCGATCAGGTTCAGGATATACTCCTGGTTGTCTTTGTGCTTATAATTGATCTGAATAGCGTGACTCTTGATGGTAATCCCCTTTTCCCTTTCCAGGTCCATATCATCCAGTACCTGGTCCATCATTTCACGTTCACTGATGGTGTTGGTAGTCTGTAACAATCTGTCGGCCAGGGTACTCTTGCCGTGGTCAATATGGGCGATAATACAAAAATTGCGGATATTCTTCATGTACGTTGCTTCCTCTGTTTAGGAGGTGCAAAAGTAGTTGATTTTGAGGGAGCGGTCAAACAAAAAGTCCCCGCAGGAGGCAGGGACTGGTGATATCTTGCTAAGGATCAGATTAGTTTTTATCGTATACGAAGGTATTTTTGGTTTCACCGCGGGGAGAAGTGGTGGTATTGTCGATGGACAGTGATTTGCCGCCATCCAGGAGTTTCCAGATCTCTACGCTTTTAATTTCGATGGTATTGCCATCTCTTTCAAAATTGGTGGTGGAATTGATCGTGAGTTCTTCACCGCTGGCGCTCCATGCCGCTGTTGATACTTTCTTGTTGTTGCCAAACACGGTGCTTTCTGATGGCTTGCCATCGGTAGTGATCTTTTCGGAGCTGGTTCTTGATTCACCGTTCGGGGTATTGGAAGTACGCTCGATGACGATGGCATCACCATCGGCCGTTACTTTTATCTTTTGTGCATTCATCCTGAAACGGCCTTCACTGAGTTTGCTTTTCTTTTCATTGAAGCTCCATTCTCCTTTAAAGTCGGCATTGACAATAATGGTGGCTGCAGTACCCAGGATGGCGATACCTGCCAGGATAATGGCTGCTAATCTGCTTTTCATAAACGCTGGTTTTGAGTGTGTTAAAATGGTAAGGAAGTTAAGAATTTATCTTGTAGGCAGTCAGCATATAATTTTCATTGATATGTTGGCTACCATCCAGGCAGTCAACGAGGCATTAAGGCTCCGTGGAATCTGCTGCTAGGTTTAGACGTTGCGGTGTAATTAAACTGGCGGTCAAGGTACATTAGTATACCGGTGAAGAGGCATTTACTCCCACAAATGGAATATCGAAACAGAATTGGGAAAAGGTAGGTGTATCCTCTCCTTATAAACAGCTTGTAATCAAGGTAAAAAATTTGGTACGGCCTTTGAATAACCCATGCCAACCTTAACAGTATGATAATACAACCTTCAGTACCCAGCCGCCGCCCGATGCAACAACCTACAAAAGTTGCAACAGTTAGTGTAGCTTTTCCTGATCAATTCCTGAGGAGGCGCGTATTGTTTGGTGCATTGCTTTTAACGGTACTGTACCTGTGTTTCCTGTAAATTGAGTGTGAACTACCGGGTAAGTGTACAGTACCACTGTAAGAGCAGGTTTTGACTATTACTACAAAAAAATATTATATAAGTACGATCCAACAAACGTCCCGTTTCCACGGGACGTTACTGTTTTATAGTACGATGCCGGGCAGAGATACATAAATCAAATTCTGTTCAAAGACTACAGACTTTTCCTTACATTCGCGATAAACTTAATGTGAATATGGACCTGAAAACCCTTTTTGAACAAGCTACTGCAGATAGTAAGAATCTAACCGACAGGCCAAGCAATGATACGCTGCTACAATTGTACTCCTTGTATAAACAAGCAACAGAAGGTGATGTAAATGTTGATCCCCCGGCCAATCCATTCGATTTTGTTTCCAAAGCCAAGTTTGAAGCATGGGCAGGATTAAAGGGTAAAACCAAAGAAGCTGCTATGCAGGATTATGTAAGCCTCATTGACAAACTAAAGGGTTAGCTAGTACTATCCAGGTATTCTGCTGATTGTAATACCTGGTTGTAATATTGCAGATGGCGGACCCCGATCGTATTATAATTGAATGCTGCTTTTGCTGCTTCGGCAATAGCAGGCCGGTTAAATTGTTGATGCTGTTCAATCATTGTTTTCATTGCCAATACCAGTGCATCAATATCCTCACTTTCAACCAGGATACCATTTGAATCATTCACGATATCTGGAATGCCCCCTACCCTGGTGCTGATCACAGGCAGCCCGCAACACAATGCCTCTAAAAGTACACAGGGCTGGCTTTCAAACCTGCTGAACAATACAAAAGCAGCAGCTTGTTGCATATTAACAGCCACTTGCTGATAAGGGATAGCTGGTTGAAAGAAAACGAAGGTATCTAATACGCCCAGTTGCCGGGCATGATCCTGAAGGGCAACCTCATCATTCCCCACCATCAACAGTTCGAATAGGTAACCTGCAGCAGATAATCGCGCGGCTGCTTCAATAAGACCCTCCGGGTTTTTGTGAAAATTCATGGCGGAAACATGCAGAAACCTAAATGGTTGTGGCGAGAAAGGCTGGTAATAAAAAGAATCGGTATTTACAACATTGGCTATGGTATGGAAGGGAACCTTTAGCAAATGGTCGTTAATAACCTGACCCAATTGACTGGTAACAGGTAAAAACAAATCCGCTTTCCCCAGAACCTTTTTGGTCATCCGCCGAATCCAATAATTACCCTGGTAAATGTTGGGGATACATTGCGGGTAATAGCCAGACCAATGTTCGGTAACGATAAAAGGCAGCCCTCTTTTCTTTTTTAATTGCAAGGCCAGGAGTCCTGCCTTCATGGCTATTTGTACATGTACCAGCGCCGGTGGGCCATATTCTTTTTCCACCATGGCCAATACCTGGTTTTGCAATTGTTTAAACTGGCGAAACGACTGTAATTTTTCTACAATCTTATTGCGCTTTGTACTCCCATAATAAGCCTTATAAACGATCAGGTTGCCGTTGACAGCAATATCCAATTCAACTTCACCGCTGGATAACTGTTCATCTTTGGTTACCAATATGACCACCGTTTTTATATGCAGGCTTACGGCCTGGGCATGTCTTTCAATAAAATCACCGGCAAATGCATCTGTGCGATTCGGATACCAGGATGGTAACCACAAAACGTATGTATTATTTTCCTTTCCCAATAAACCTCCAGGTTATTTGAATGAGTGCCGCCCAATCGGCCTTTACAGGGATTAAAACACGCTGCAATGGTTGTTTGGTGATACGGCAAAATGCATAGACGCTGTAAAAGGCTGTAATGCTATAGGCGATGGTACTGGCAATAGCAGCACCGGTTTTCCCCCAGGCGGGTATCAACAGGAAGTCCAATAACAAAACGGCTAAGAGGCAAATGGCAGAACCGTAAAGATTGATCTTTGACTGGTTGATACCAGAAAAAAAAGCAGCCAATACAGTGGTAATACAGAACAGTAACACACCGGGTAACAACCAAATAAACAGGCCTACACTGGATTGGTATTCCGTACCAAAGAAAAACGGAATTAGCCACCCAGCCACCGGCACGCCTATGACCGCCAAAGCCATGTTAATCATATTCATAATCCGGATCAGCTTCATGATGTTTTCGGTGCCGGTTTGTAGTAATTGGCCTGCTACACGGGGAAACAGGATGCTGGCCAGCAAATTAGGCACGATCCAGAGGAACTGCACCAACTTTACTGCCAGGGCATACCACCCTACTTCTTTTTCGCCATGATAATAATTCAGGATCCAGTAGTCAACGCGATAAGCCAGAAATTGTATCACATTGGCGGTATAGATAATAGCTATATAGGTACGAAAGTTTTTTATTTCGGTGGCATCCAGGCTTTTCAGGCTAAAAGAAACACCCGCCACTTTCCTAAAGGTAATAACGAAGCCTATCGTTTGTACAAAGGACAACAGGATAAAGGCCAGCAGGTAACCGGTAGCTCCGGCGCCACTGCCCATCCATCCGTAAATGGCCAGTATTGCCACGATTGCGGTATTACTAATCAGTGTAAAACGGTTGAGGGCAGTATATAAATGGTAGCCATTGAATAAGGCCGTTATTTTTTCGGTAACTGATATGCTCAACAACAACATCATTCCTGCCAAAACAGTTTCCAGGGAAGACAGGGAAAGCAGGAAGGCCCCATTATATATGAATATTAACAATACGGCTGCTGTCACAGCGATCACCAATTGTACGATCAGTATTCGCAGTACAAACCAGTATACGCCAGCCGGGGTTATTCTTCCAGAAGCAATAAAATAGGTGATCCCCCCATCTGAGCCAAATGAGGTAAATAAATTGAATATGGTGACGGTAGCGATGACGAGTGAGAATATTCCATATCCCTCAACCCCCATTAACCTGGAAAGGAGGATAGTGGTAATAAATAGTACCGCAATATTCAGGAGGCGGTATACACTGTTTATGGCAATGGTTTTATCTAAGGCCATAATTTATAGCTCATTAAGACCAGGCATTCCTCAAAATAACGTTAATTCATCCGCACCTGCCAATTATTTATTTAACTTGATAGCTGTTTTATGGAATTATCTTGATACTGCATCTTCCCATTAAACTACTGCGGCATGAACTCCTTATCATTACCCGTTGTACACCCCTCGTTCCAGAAATTAAAGCAAGCTGGCCGCCTTTTGCATTTGGTTGCAGGAGGTTTGATACTGGTGCATGCTATATCGCATTTCAACCAGCCCCAGAGCAGCCCGATTTACCTGGGGTGTTTACTTTTAATAGCGTTGGACATCTTTATCCTGGTATTTGCGGGCAAAAATATCCTCCAGGATATGCCAAAGGTGAACCTGTTCTTCCGGCTGACGGAGATCTTGTTTTTCCTGGGCATCGGGATCGTCCTTTTTATAGAAAAGAACTGGTGGATGGGCAGCCTCCATATTGCATTGAGCCTGGTTTACAGCTATTTGTTCTACTGCGAAAAACAGCTCAATACGGAAGAATTTGTGGCAATCCACCATACAGGCATCCGCATCCCCGCTTTACCGGAAAGTAAATTCCTGTTGTGGACGCATGTAAATGGGGTAGATGCGCGCTATGACTGCATTACGATCAATACCTCCTCGGACAAATCTTACCAGTTTGACCTCCAAAAAAATCTTGCATTCGAAGAACTCGATCAAATTCACGAATTTTGCAGACATTATCTGGGGGAATAGTTGAAAGGTTGGAAAGTTAACAAGTTGACAAGGCACTGATAATCAGTACTACCTGGTAGTGGAAAAGCCCTGCAACGGGGTTTCCCCTTTAAATTTTTCAACCTATCAACTGGTCAACCTTAGCGTATTCGTGAATTATAACAAACATGTCTGTATTAAAACAATCGCCGTACTTATTGTACTCTGACGGAAAGGGGAATATTTTTGAAGATACCACGCTGTATGCCTCAGGGCGTGCAGGCTGGGATGCCTTTGAGGTGCCAGTGGAAGACTGGATTGTACTGCCAGATGGCGGTTCGATGTATGAGCTACCTGGCCGCCGGGGTATTGGGATCGACGTTGAAACCGGCGAGATGCGGTTGTGTGAAAAGGGATGGGCTGTAGCAGCCTTTATTCCCCCCGCTCATACGGGCCTGTACCTGGCTGCTTATGAAACGGGGCATGATGCGCCTACGCTTCCTTTATTTTGCTATACAGCCGCCGGCTGGCTCAATGACCAGCTGTATGTACCGGCTGTTCGGATTGAACAGGATATCCGGCAGGAATGCGCTGGATTTGATCAGGGAGTAGTGCAATCGGGGGTGGCCCATTTCCTGGAGGCTTATCCGCATAACAGGCTGGTAAAACACCTGGCCAATAATTGTGCACTGACCTACCATTGTCCGGCCGCCCGCAATTACTTTATGGGCCGCTGGGAATGTCCCATACCCAGCTCTCCGGCTTGTAATGCCAATTGCATTGGCTGTATTTCGTTCCAGCCGGCTGATGAAGAGATCGTTTCCACACAGGACCGTCTTACATTCAAACCTACGGCGGAAGAGATCGTAGAGTTTACGGTGCCGCACCTGGAAAGCGCCCCCTATCCTATTGTGAGCTTTGGACAGGGCTGCGAAGGGGAGCCACTGCTGATGTGGGAAACCATCCGGCAATCGATCATTGAGATCCGCAAGCATACGCCCAAGGGCAGTATCAATATCAATACTAATGGCTCCAAGCCAGCTGCTGTGGATGCGCTTTGTAAGGCAGGGCTGGATTCTATCCGGGTGAGTACGAACTCGGCACAGAAGTATATTTATGAAGCGTACTACCGTCCCAATAATTACCAGTTTGAAGACATTGTGGAAAGCCTGAAAGTGATGCGCCGGCATGGCGGTTGGGCCAGTATCAATTACTTCGTTTTCCCCGGAGTAACGGATAGTGAAGCGGAATATGAAGCGTTACGTAAGCTGATACGGGATACGGACCTGACAATGATCCAATGGCGCAATTTCAATATTGACCCCGACTGGTACCTGGGCAAGATCAACTTGTACGAAGCAGGTGATTTACTGGGTATCAAGCAATTGCAGGAATTGATCCACGAAGAGTTTCCCAAGGTGAAATACGGTTATTTTAACCCGCCAATGGAACGGATCAAGGGGAACTTTGAGGCTGATTTTGCGCATTATTAGCAACTATATAAAAGGTTAAAAGGTGCCACCTTTCTATTGCCACGCAAACGAAAGGTGGCATCTTTTTTTGCCTCAGCTCCGGTCTTAAAATTGTTTATTCAGGACAGCATTTTATTTTTCAGTGGCCTGATCTGTATCAGTAATAAAGCCATGAGCAATAATTCTGGTATCACTTTATACCGTACGATGGCTCCCGGAAAAGGCACTATGTAGCCAATAAAGAGATACAGGGAGATACTAAAAAACAGCAATACCCAGTAGAAGGAGGTGGTTGAAAAAGCAGGGACGGTTCTATCGCGCCTTAAGAAGGCCAGGACTACCAATACCCAGAACAGGGCTATTTCCAACGCCGCCATGATCTGCAAAAAGCCTTTGGCTTCCCACAAAAATGGGCGCAGGAAAGTATTGCTCACGGCCTGGGGCAATACCTGCATAAAACTAAGCACACCTGGTTCCAGTGGATCCAATTGAAACCTGGTATTGCCTTTCAGGATCATGAACTCCTGTTGGCGTTCCACAATCACCATTGGCAAATTTGGGATACCGGGTATATAAGCGCTTCCAAAAAATAGCAGGATCGAAATACTGTATACGATTGCAAAAACCGGTAATGGCTTGCGATTAAACCTGACGGTGATAAACCAGCCAATCAATGCCGGCACCAACAGCAACAGGACCATATTCCTGAGGATCAAAATACCTGCGGCACCTACCAGCACATACAGCAAAGAAATATTCCTGTGTTGGTGTATCCACTTAAAAGTATGCAGCAAGAGTAAGGAGAGGTATAAAAATATCAATCCATCTGAACGAATACCGCTCAACCAGAAAATTACGGGTGGAAAGAAAAAGATGAGGAGTAACAGGGCTTTTCTTTTCTGCGGAAACAGGGTAACCAGGAGTTTAAACAACCAATAATGCCCCCAGAAGGTGAGGAAACTAAAAAATACAGCATTGGCATAATAGTTACCCTTGCTGATGAGGTTGAAAAGGCCCAATGGCTTGGCCATGTGGAAGTATTCCAGATCGGCCAGGTATAACCGGAAAGCCAGCATTGTATTGCCATTGGCAGTTTGCCAGACCTTTGTAGAACTGAGTTCGCCAAAAAACTTACCGGGATCGTCCAGCAACATCCTGTACTCTCCGAGGGCATCGTTGTGGATCTTCCAGGTATCATCTCCTCCAAAATAATGAAGGAAAAGATAACCATAAGCACAGGCCATGAGTACCTTGAATGCAAAAGCAGCCAGGGTCTCTGCCATTGTAAGACCAGCATCTCCGCGGCGTGTAATCCATACAACCAGCAAAGCAAACAGTAAGAATAAAATGATGGTTAATAACATGAGCCGGTTTCCTGTTTATGGCAATTGCGGCCAAATCTATACATTTAAAACAATATTCCGGCCATGTGTGGTAAGGTAGCGCGCTGTATTATTAACTGAAAAATTCTTTTGACAACTGTTTTAATTGATGAGGAGGTCAGTAAATTTACAGGGCTAAAACAGCACCCATTATCATTTTGAATTCTCCACGCCCCGCCTATATACTGCCGTTAATTGTGATTGCCCAGTTTGCCGGTACTTCGCTTTGGTTTGCCGGTAATGCCATCCTGGCTGATATTCCTGCGCTGGCCAGCCGGTCGCACGCGATTGGTCAAATGACATCGGCCGTTCAAATTGGTTTTATAGTAGGTACCCTGGTATTTTCCATTTTGTCTATCACAGACCGGTTCTCTCCCTCTAAGGTGTTTCTGCTTTGTTCTTTGCTGGCGGCGGGATCGAACCTGGGCATTATTTGGTTTTCGGACAATTATAGCAGCATATTGGTGTTGCGGTTTATGACAGGTTTCCTGCTGGCGGGCATTTACCCGGTAGGTATGAAAATAGCGGCGGACTGGTTTGATAAAGAGCTGGGCAAGGCATTGGGCTACCTGGTGGGCGCGCTGGTATTGGGCACGGGTTTCCCGCATTTGCTAAAGGGGATTGCCTGGCATTTTTCCTGGCAACAGGTGATGCTCTTTACGTCGGCCTTTGCAGTAATGGGTGGTTTATTGATTATTTGTTTCATTCCGGATGGCCCATTCAAAAAGCAGGCAACCGGCTTTCATCCTTCTATGATTGGCCAGGTGTTCCGGTCGAAGGAATTTCGCGCGGCGGCCTTTGGTTATTTTGGGCATATGTGGGAGTTGTACACGTTATGGGCTTTTGTACCGGTAATGCTGGCTATTAATGGCGCCGAGCACCAGTCGCCGATCAATGTACCACTGTGGTCATTTTTTGTTATTGGTATTGGGGGTATCAGTTGTATGGTGGGCGGCTTTCTTTCGCAAAAGGTGGGCAGTGCGCGGGTTGCTTTTTTTGCCTTGCTGGGCTCGGGCATTTGTGCGGTCACCTCCTTCTTTTTTATTACGCTGCCACCAGCGGTATTCCTGTCCTTTCTGCTGATCTGGGGAATTACGGTAACGGCCGACTCCCCGCAATTCTCTACCTTAACGGCACTGACGGCGCCACCGGCTTATAAAGGAACAGCGGTAACAGCAGTCATCTGCATGGGTTTTATCATTTCTATTATCAGTTTACAGTTAGTTAGCTTTCTATACCACAGTTATCCGCATGCTACGGTTTTCCTGACCCTTGCGCCGGGCCCCATATTGGGGCTCATGGCCTGCCGGCGACTGGTAAGCAGGCAAAATGGTTAAAAGGAAAGGACTACTTTTGCGCATCTTTTAACCCATGACTATTTCCAAAAAGGAACTATATACGGGGATCTTACTGGCTGTGCTGGCTACGATTGTCTGGTCGGGCAATTTCGTGGTAGCGCGTGGGGTGATCAAGCAGATACCGCCTGTGGGTTTGGCCTTTTACCGGTGGACAACAGCCACACTGATCATGCTGCCACTGGCCTGGAAATATGTGCGGCAGGAAAAAGTGATCCTGCTTCAACACAAGCGTTATTTTTTCTGGACTGGCCTCACGGGTGTGACGCTCTTTAATACGTTTGTATACATAGCCGGGCATCATTCACCAGCCATCAACCTGGCGCTTATTGGCACTACCTCCTCGCCTGTTTTTGCGATCATACTCGCTGCTATTTTTTTAAAGGAGCCCATTAAGCCGCTGCGTATTGTGGGGGTATTGCTGTGCCTGGGCGGCATTGTATGGTTGCTTTCGCAAGGCAGCTGGGAGCGCTTAAAAGCATTCCGATTTTCGGCTGGTGATGGATGGGTATTGCTGGGGGCCTTGTCTTTTGCCATCTACAATACTTTTGTGAAGCGCAAGCCGGCCGGGGTACATCCACTTAGTTTTTTATTTACGGTATTCGCCACCGGTACGGTGTTGTTGTTGCCCTTTTATTTAATAGAATTGACCCATGCGGCGCCTGTGCATTGGAATACGAACCTGGTATTGATCATCCTTTACCTGGGGGCGGGCGCCTCGGTCATCGCCTTTCTGTGCTGGAATATGGCGATAGCTCGTTTAGGCGCTGCACGTACGGCTTTATTTGGTAACCTGATACCGGTATTCAGCATCCTGGAAGCGGTATTGATCCTGGGAGAGCAATTCACGATGGTCCATGTACTGAGTGGTATGCTGGTGATTGCCGGGGTAGTAATTGCTAATTTGAAAAAATGACAACTGAACTTATACTGCTTTGTATTGCGGCCTTTCTGGCGGGATTTGTAGATGCGATCGTTGGTGGTGGCGGCTTGATTCAAACACCGATCGGATTGATATTGCTGCCACAATACCCGGTGGCTACGGTATTGGGCACATTGAAGATACCTGCCTTTTGCGGAACCAGTTTTGCTGCGGTTCAATATGCGCGCACAGTGAAGCTGGATTATAAACGACTGGCTGCCATGACGGCCATTGCATTCTGTGCGGCCTTCACGGGCTCCAAGTTATTAACGCTGGTGAGCAGCAGCTTTATGAAACCCATGTTATTGATCATACTGGCAGGAGTAGCTATTTATACGTATACCAAAAAGAACTTTGGGGCGCATACAGAGAAAGACCATAGTGACAAGCAACAATGGTGGTATGCAGCGGGCATTAGCCTGGTGATTGGTTTTTATGATGGCTTTATCGGGCCGGGCGCCGGCAGTTTTCTCATACTGGCTTTTGTAACCTTGCTGGGATACGACTTTCTGAAAGCCAGTGCACATGCCAAGTTTGTAAACCTGGCCACCAACCTGGGATCGATCATTTTCTTTGCTATCAGTGGCAAGATCATCTATGCCATTGCCTTGCCCATGGCCGTTTGTAATGCACTGGGCGGTTTCACGGGTGCCCGGCTGGCCATCCTCAAGGGCAATGCGTTTATACGTATCCTCTTCCTGGTAGTAGTATGTGGTACGATCCTGCGTTTTGCGTATGATATCTTTTTAAAATGAGGGGGAATGTAAGCTGCGAGCTGCAAACGGAATACAGCTTTAAAATGCGATCAACGAGCCTTGAGCTATGACTTGAAGCAGGGTTTCTTTTAACAGTTCGCAAACAGTTACCCATGCAATTAGCATGTTCTTTGTAGCGTTTTACCGTAAAACATTGGTAAATTCGTGTAATCGAATCTCTTGTATATGGTAGACAATTTTGAATCAAAGAAGAATATGCAGGCAGGTGGCTATACCGCATTGGTATGTGGTCTCCTGCTGGTGATCTTCCTTTTTGTGCGATGGTCCTTACCTGCCTTACCTGAGCCACCTGTTGAAGAAGGCATTGAGGTGAACCTGGGAAGCAGTGATGCAGGTATGGGTGATGATCAGCCCTTTGAACCGGGTCCTCCTGCGCCTGCCGAACAACAAGCCTATACCCCTCCGGCTCCCACACCGGTTCATGAAGAACCCGCTAAGGAGATAGCAGAAGACAATGAGCCGGATGCACCCGTTATCAAGAAACCCACGATCACTAAACCAACCGCTACCAAGATACCTGAAAAGGATGTGGTGAAAAGTAAACCGGTCAAGAAGCCGGTGGAAACACCACCCGCACCCGTGGTGGTAAAACCCAAAGCCGTATTCAAGGGTGTTAATGGAACAGGTACTGGTGGCAATGAAGCGGATACGTACAAGAAGGGTGGCAATCAAGGTATAGCTGGCGGACAAGGCGACCAGGGAAGACCGGGCGGCAATCCCAATTCGGATAATTATACAGGTGGTGGAAGAGGAAGCGGTGGTATCTCCGTTAAATCTGGATTGGGAAACCGGAAGGTGACAGGATGGCCCAAACTCACTGACGATTTTGATGAAGCAGGCAAAGTAAATGTAGCCGTCAAATTTGGCCCCAATGGCCGTGCCATTGACGCAAACATTGTTATTAAAGGAACAACTACAGCCAGCCCCCAATTAAAAGAAATTGCCCTTCGCAAAGCCAAAGAGCTAAAGTTAAATGTCGATGCCAATGCCACTGAAGAACAAATTGTTGTTTTTGAATTGGTCTTTAAACTCACCAACTAATACGCAGTTTACTAATCCCGCGATATATGCAGCGCCACGGTTTTGGAACCGTGGCGTTGCTTTTATAGCTTTGTTGTCCCAATACGCACCATGAATTACGAAGAAACGCTTCATTATCTGTTTACCCGCCTGCCCATGTTCAGCCGCATTGGAGCAGCTGCCTATAAAAAGGACCTTACGAATACGGTACAACTGTGCGATTTTATTGGTAATCCACAGCACCGGTTCAAAACGATCCATATTGCAGGTACGAATGGTAAAGGCTCTACCAGTCATATGCTGGCGGCCATACTGCAAACAGCAGGTTATAAAACGGGTCTATATACCTCTCCCCACCTGCGCGATTTCAGGGAACGATTCCGGATCAATGGGGCCATGATCGAAAAAGAATTCATCATGGATTTTACGCGCCGTATCCAACCAGCAATAGATCAGATAGAACCCTCTTTCTTTGAGATCACGGTAGCGATGGCCTTTGACTATTTTGCACAACAGGAAGTTGATATAGCAGTGATTGAAACGGGCCTGGGTGGCCGGCTCGACAGTACGAATGTCATTACCCCGGAATTATCGATCATTACCAATATTGGCTGGGACCATATGAACCTGCTGGGTGATACGCTGGAGCAAATAGCTTTTGAAAAAGCAGGGATCATTAAACCCGGCATACCGGTCATTGTGGGAGAAACAGCCGCTGCCACCCGGAAAGTGTTTGAGGAGACAGCAGGCAATCAGCAATCGCCTTTATGCTTCGCCGATCAATTGCGTTATGTAGCAGACTGGAAATATGAACACCATGAATTGAAGGTGCAGGTTACGCGCAACGGGCACGATGAGCGTATCCCCTATCAGCTTGACCTGCCCGGGTATTATCAAACCAAGAACCTGGTAACTGTATTGGAAGGGGTTCATCAATTGCAACAGTTGGGCTGGCAATTACCGCTTGAAACCGTACAGGAGGCTCTGCACCAGGTAAAGGCACTTACCGGCTTACATGGCCGTTGGGAATTGATTCACCGCAATCCAGGTGTGATATTGGATGTAGGACATAATGAAGATGGGATGCGGCAGATCATTTCGCAAATCGAGCTCACCAATTACAACCACCTGCATATTGTTATTGGCATGGTGAAGGACAAAGAAGTGGAAAAGGTATTGGAGCAGTTACCGCGGGAAGCAGCTTATTACTTTACGAAGGCACAAATACCCCGGGCCTTACCAGAAGACCAACTGGCGGCGCAGGCTGCCAGGTACGATCTGCGTGGACAAGCCTATGCGGATGTAAATACAGCCTTGAAAGCCGCCTTACAAAAGGCGCATAAAGACGACCTGATCGTTGTTTGTGGAAGTGTGTTTGTAGTGGGGGAAGTGAAAATTTAACCTAATTTCAGCTTTGCTATGGGTTTAATCTTTTCCTGTATAACCCTCCTGAATTGTGCTGAACCTGGCAAAATATGAAACCCATTTGATTGTATCCAGTAGTAAGGATGTTTACTCTTTGCCTTCAAAACATTTAGTTGTGGAGCTTTCGTATTAAGCCAGTCTATCAACCACTGAAGCTTTCTTAATACAACATCAACTTCACCGGTATGAGCAGAATGAACCTCAGCAAAAAAGACCTCCGTTTTATATGAAAAACAGTAATCCCATCTATTGTCCTGCGGGTATGTCTGTAGTACGGCAGCGTCTATATCGACACTCCCTTCGCAAAATGAGGTATCGGCTAGCTGGATTTTCTGCCGATGCTCTTTTTTTAAGGCTTGCAATCCACTTCGATAGGCATTAGAAATATCTGACGTACTTTCTACTACTTGTTGAAAACCATTTGCACTTTTCTTTTTGCCTCCCTTTTCAACCTTAACATTCTTCTTATTTTTCATTGGCCGTAACTTTTAGAATCATATCAGAAGCTTTGGAGGCGAAGGAAGATAAGCCTCCCCATTGCGAAATGGTTTCATCATCGCTTCCAGCATCCAGGCTGGATATATCCTTGACCTTTACAGCCTTATTCTCCCGATTGAAGGAATAGGTTTTTATCTGTTTTCCTAAAACGCCATTAAGCATCCCTTTTATAGAAGGTCGAAAGTCTTTTAAATCAAACAGTTGTGCAAGAGACTTGTAGTCTGCCTTGTTTTCTTTCAAATATTTAAAAGCCCATGCAAATTCTAACAAAACAGGGGAATGGGTAGAAATAATTACTTTATAGCCCCTGCTCATCAAATCCATTACTTGGAGAATTACAGATTTAATAGCTTGTGGATGAAGCCCCATTTCAGGCTCTTCGATGATTACGTAATTAATACTATCTTTTTTTGCAACACGTGAAGGAGGGCATAACCAATAAAAACTTAATAATAACGGCATAAATTCCTTTTGCCCTGCACTCCATGCCATGAATGGGATACTTGATTTTCCTACCTCAAGTTTAAATCTTTTTTTTCCAGTTTTATCTATCGTGATTTTCCCATCATGAAATATACTTTCATTAAAAGAATCCCTTAAAGGTTCTTTAAGTCGTTGCTGTTGCGGGAAAATAGTATCGCTTTTTTTATCAAGTCCACTCTCCAAGAGTTGTCGAAGGGTTTCACTAAAGTGCCTTAACACATAGGGTACGGAATCTTCATACTCAGTAAAAAATCGAGGCCATCCATTTTGTAGGCACACTACCCTTTGAGCGGGTACATAAAACAATGTTTCCTCCGCATCTCGGATACTTTCCTTTTGTTTAGGCAAAAGAAAGTTCAACGGATAGTGTTTTTCGTTAAAAGTTATTTCAGTTTTTTTACTCCATATGCCTGACATGCCTTCTCCAAAATACCTGTTTAATATTTCATCCTCTTTTTTCCCCCAAACAAAGCCATATTGACCTAGTGTTCTCCTAATGTGTTTTTTATCCAGGAGTAGTTTTATAAGTTGTAGCAGGATGCTTTTCCCGCTTGCCTGTGGGCCTACAAATAAAGTCAAGTCCCCGAAATCAATATCCGCATGTTGTATAGGGCCTAAACTTTTTACCTTTAAATTTTCCATCGCATTACATTAAACCGCTCATAATAAATTGAGCTTATAGGAAAGATACAAATTTATTTCCCCATTCCCCAAGGCATCGACTGATTCTTATGCAGCCCTTCTAATTTTTACTTTAAAGCTTCCCCAGCTTCTTCAATCCATAATAAATAGCAGTGACGTGCATGGCCTGGATGATCTCGTTGTTGTCCAGCATTTGCATTAGCTCATCAATGGTGGCGAGGTGTATCTCTATATCTTCATTATCGTCCAGTGATTGTTCTTTTACCAATTTGCCCCCGGTAGCCAGGTACATGTGCATGAGGTTGCTGTTGGTAGAAGGGTTGGCGCTGATCTTGCCCAGGTATTCATACTTTGTAAAGGTATAACCGGTTTCTTCCAATAGTTCGCGAGCAATGGCTTCTTCATAATTGGCATCGGTATCATCCACACAACCTCCGGGAATTTCAAGATGTGTCTCTCCCAGGCCCTGCCGGTATTGCCTTTCGAGGATCACCTTTCCATCTTCCGTTAAAGCCAGCGCAGTGACCCAGTTCGGGAATTCATAAACGTAGTATGGGGTAACGATCTTTCCATCGGGCCGTTCGCAGGTATCCTGTCGTACGGTAAACCAAAGGTCTTTGAAGAGGTATTCTGATTTAAGGGTTTTCCAACTAAGGTCGCGCATAGGGTTGAAAAGTTGATAGGTTTACAAGTTGACTGGCTACCAGCCGCTGGCCAGCACATCGGCAATGTGCATGGTTTGTATGGGAAGTCCTTTATGGCGTATATAACCATCCAGGTGCATGAGGCAGGAGTGGTCGGTAGAGATGATACAATCGGCGCCGGTTTGCCGGGCATTGGTGACCTTTTGATCGGCCATGCCCATTGAAATGGGTTCAAACTTAACAGCGAAAGTACCCCCAAAGCCACAGCAGGTTTCCACATCATTCATTTCTGTAAGCTCCAATCCCTTTACATGGGATAATAAAGCTCTTGGCTCGGGTTTTATTTTACACTCCCGCAAAGCTGCACAGGAATCATGGTAAGTGGCTTTGGTATGGAGTGAAGCGCCCAGGTCTTTTACCTGCAGCACATTCACCAGGAAGTCGGTGAACTCAAAGGCACGCTTTTGGAGTTCTTTGACCTCATTGTGGTGGGAGGAGTTATCAAACAGCTGCGGATAGTAGTTGCGGACAAAGCCAATGCAGCTGGCGCTGGGGGCCACTACATAATCGGAACCACTGAAATCGCGTAGGAATTTGGTGCATACCTCTTTGGCTTCCCGCTGGAACCCGGCGTTGAAAGCCGGTTGGCCGCAACAGGTTTGTTCGGCATTGTATTGCACTGTACAGCCCACTTTCTCCAATACTTTCACCATATTGAAGGCTGTTTGCGGGTACAGCTGATCTATAAAACAAGGTATAAAAAGTTGTACGTTCATGCTCCGCCCTTGCCCTGCCCCATCCTTGTCTCTGCCTGCTGAATGAATGGCTTAAGACCAGGATGCCGGGTTTTTATTTGTTAAAAGAATTGACCAATGCGATCATTTTGATGGCGGTAATGGCAGCTTCTTCGCCTTTGTGACCATGTTTACCGCCAATACGCTCATCGGCCTGTTGCTGGTTATCTACGGTCAGTACCCCAAAGATAGTAGGTACGGGGAGGGTGAGGTTAAGTTGTAATACGCCCTGGGTTACGCCCTGGCATACATAATCAAAATGGGGGGTATCGCCCCTTAATACACAGCCCAGTGCGATAAAGGCATCGGGCTTGTCGTCTTTGTATTTGTTGGCATCCCAATAGCTTTTTACACCAAAAGGTATCTCAAAAGCACCGGGAACATTTACGATATGGATATGTTTTACGCCCTGCTGTTCCAATATACGTACGCAGCCCTTCTCCAGTTCATCAATGATAGCGGCATTCCATTCAGTGCGTACAATAACAACACAGGCATCCTTCTTTAGAATGCCTGTGTTGACTTGTAATAATTTACTATTGCTTACTTCGGCCATAATTCAATCAAGGTTCTGGGAAGCTACGAGCTTTGAGCTATAAGCTCCGAGCCTTTCGCTTCGAATCGGTGTTTAATAACGCGCGGCCCGTTACTTATTTCGTATCACCCCACTTACCGAGGTACTTATCAATATCCTGACCGCCCTGTGCCTGTGGCATGATGCTGCGGGGATACTTATTCTTTACCTGTTTTGCCAATTCAATAGCTTCATTGGTTTTACCGGCATCCTGCAACAACAGGGCTGCACGGAACAGGTATTCAGGTGAGTTTACTTCATCTTCGGGTAAAGCGGCTCCTGCTTTTTTATAATAGGAGATGGCTTCATCCTTTTTACCCAGTTCGGAATAGGCATCTCCCAATAAACCGTCGGCACGCATATTGGCCACCACTTCATTGGAAGAGAAGTCTTTCAGGTATTTAACTGCATTGTTGAAATCGCCCAGTTGGAGGTAGCAAGCACCTGCATAGAACTTAGCCCTGTTGCCGCTTTTAGTACCACCATATTTAGAGATCACTTTCAGGAATCCCTGGTTGATACCATCGCCATTCAAAGCCAGCTTTACTGAATCGGTTCTGAAATACTCTTCGGCTTTCCAGATCGCTTCAGCAGCTTTTAATTCTTCGGGACGTTTGTAGAAACTGCTATAGGCAAAATAGCCGCCTATCAGCAATACTACAACCGCCAGTGCTATGCTGATCAATTTGCTGTTTTTGCTCCAAAACTGTTGGGCGCCCGCCACTACTCTTTCTTCAGAAGTCTTTTCTACAGGCGCTTGCCCGGTTGGCTGATTCACAGTAGCCATGTTTGTTCGTTTGTTTTAGTGTTGGTTTGTTTGGGTTATGCTTAGTCTACGATGAACGGATAATTCTGATCCATGCACACATCTTTCAGCACTTCATCATCAGCCGGCCAGGGAGATTCTTCTGCAAACTTCACAGAAGCTTCTACTGTTTCGTTTACGCGTTTATCGATAGCTGCAATTTCGTCTTTTGTAGCATATTTATTCTTCAGGATGGTATTTAATACCAGCTGAATAGGGTCACGCTGCTTGTACTCTTCCACTTCTTCCTTGGTACGGTATTTCTGTGGATCGGAAATAGAGTGTCCTTTGTAGCGGTAGGTCTTAATTTCCAATAAGGTAGGACCATCGCCTTCGCGGGCTCTTTTTACAGCGCGGGAGATTGCTTCATGTACGGCCTCAGCGCTCATACCATCAACGGTATCGCCGGGCATTTCATAAGCATCTGCCAGTTTATAAATATCCACTACGTTGCTGGTACGTTCTACCGAAGTACCCATGGCGTAGTTGTTGTTTTCGCAAATAAACACCACCGGCAATTTCCAGGTCATGGCCATGTTGAAGGTTTCATGGAGCATACCCTGACGGGCGGCGCCATCACCAAAGAAAGTGAGGGCAACATTGTCGGTACCCTTGTATTTTTCAGCAAAGGCCAGTCCGGCGCCGGTGCCAATCTGAGCACCTACAATACCGTGACCGCCAAAGAAATAGACATCTTTACCAAAGAAGTGCATGGAACCACCTTTACCTTTGGCAGCACCGGTAGCCTTACCATACAGTTCGGCCATACAGGAATCCGGAGACACACCTTTAGCCAGGGCGAGACCGTGGTCACGATAAGCGGTCACAAAGGGATCTTCGAGGCGGGTAGCGGTCATACAACCGGCGGCAATGGCTTCCTGGCCGATATAGGCGTGGAAAAAGCCGCGGATCTTACCGTCCATTTTATACTTTTCTTCTGCCATGAGCTCAAACTGACGGATAAGCTGCATCAGTTCATACCAGTACAAATAAGTCTCTTTACTGAATTTGGTTGCGGCCACTATGCTTGATTTGAGGTTATCTGCCTAAAAATCATTTCCTCACCCCGGGATTCCGGAAGGAAAAGGCGGGGGCAAAGATAAGGGGTAAACCGGAAACTTGTAATAGATTGTTGTGCATTTAAATGGCAGTTTAATAAACTGAAGTGTAGGTAGTTATTGGGCGTAACCGGCCCAATATGCCGGATTTTTGTGGCGTTTATGGGGATAATTGGTGGGTACCTTCAGACAGGGGCCATATACGGATGTGAGTCGGATGGTATACGGCTGGAGGATGGATATGGGTCCCGATAAAGTCCCGATAAGGTCCCGGTAAGGTCCCTATAAGGTCCCGATAAGGGTAGGTTTAAAAGAGAACTTTGGCGGCCGTGGAGGCCAGAAAAGGAGGGAATGTATTGATGTGTACCAACAACATAAAAAAAGGAATGCCTTGATCCGGCATTCCTTACAAATTACGAATTTCTTATAGAGATTACATGCCTCCGGGCATCTTTTTTTCCTGTTTCAGGTCTTTCAATGAAGGGTCCATAGCAATGGCCTGGTTGCACAGTTGTTCTCCTTTTTGCTTATCGCCTTTTTTCTGGTAAGCCATCCCGATCATGTACAGGGCATTGGAGTTTTTCTTATCGATGGTGAGGATCTGGTCCCAGGTATCAATGGCATCCTGGTATTTCCCACTGCGGTAATAAGCATCGCCTACATTGTAAATCAGCTCGGCGTCCTGTGGCCTGTGTTCCAATACAGCTTTCAGAAGGGGTATACTTTTGTCGTATTGTTTGAGGTTGAGGTAGGCATTGGCCAGGTTTTCGAGGTACACGTCGGTACGTTTGTATCCCTTCTCCCCTGCCAGTTCGAACCAGTAAACAGCCTTTTTATCGTCGGGGATGGCATAGGCCACCATACCTGCTTCAAAGATCCAGTTGGCATTATTGGGATTACGGGTGATGGCTTGCTGGTAGCAGCCTTCGGCCCTTTTATAGTTGCTCATTTCTACAAAGCAACGGGCGGCGATATAGGGCACATCTGCCATGGTGGAATCATCGCGGAAGGCCTTTTCGCTATACTTGAGGGCTTCGCCAAAATTGTCTAATTCGTAATAGCTTTTGGCGATAAAGAAGTTCATGGATTTGGAGCCGATCTTCATTTGCTGCATTTTCTGGGCGTACTTGATGGCATCGGCCCATTTGCGTACGTTGACAGATAAGGAAGCGAGGTTTTCAATGACCACGGGGTTATTGGGGTCTTTGGCTTCGGCCTTTATGAATTTATCCCGGGCTTCCATGTATCGGTTTTGGGCCACGAGCACATTACCCCAACTAATGAGGTTGGCGGCATTATCGGGTGCAAACTGATCGGCTTTGGCAAAATACTTCTCTGCTTCGCGGTATCGGCGGGCCTGTTCTTCGGCCTGGCCTTTCTGGGTATAAAAAGTGGCGCTATCGGCATTTTGAGCCAGACTAGCGGTAGATACAATGGTACATAGCACGAGCCACACGAACGGGTACTTTCGCATAGAAAAAAAGGATTATAAGGTAATCAGAGCCTATTTAAGTACAAGAATTCCCAACGGTGGCAAATGTATATTTATTTCGTAGCGATTTTCCTTTTTATCCACAAGGGAGGTTAAAATTTTCGGATTGAAGACATCGCCCGTACCGCCATAGCTGGCAAGGTCGCTATTGAATATTTCGGTCCAGGCTTCTTTGCCCCCTGCATACAACTTCCAGTCGCGCCGTACCACAGGGGTAAGGTTGAGGACAATAAGCAGGTCATTGGCGGGGTCTTTGCCTTTGCGGCGGTATACCATCACACATTCCGGGCGATGGGAAAGGTCCACCCACTCAAAGCCGTTTGTATTAAACTGGTTTTCATAAAGGGCTGGCTCCTGACGCAGCAATTGGTTGAGGTCGCGCACACAGTCTTTCAGTCCCCGGTGACTTTCATATTTGAGGAGGTGCCAGGGCAATTCGGTTTTATAATTCCATTCGGTCGTAGCACCAAATTCATTGCCCATGAAAAGCAGTTTGCCTCCCGGGTGGGTAAACATGTACCCATAGAGTGCGCGCAGGTTGGCAAATTTTTGCCAGTCGTCGCCCGGCATTTTATACAACATGGGGCTTTTTCCGTGTACTACTTCATCATGGCTGAGGGGCAACATGAAGTTCTCATCATAATAATACATCATGGAAAAAGTAAACTTATTCTGATGGTACTGTCTTTCGATTGGATCGAGTTTAAAGTAATCGAGGGTATCGTGCATCCATCCCATCATCCATTTCATGCCAAAACCAAGGCCGTCCATGAAGGTGGGTTTAGAAACGCCGGGCCAGTCGGTGGCTTCTTCAGCAATGGTTTGTACATCGGGGAAATCGCGGTAAATGGTTTCATTGAGGTCTTTGATAAATGCAATGGCCTCCAGGTTGCCATCACCACCAAATTCATTGGGCTCCCACTCCCCTTCTTCGCGTGAATAATTGAGTTTAAGCATGGAGCTCACGGCATCCACGCGCAAACCATCAATATGGAATTTATCGAGCCAGAAACGGGCGCTGCTGATGAGGAAGGATTTTACTTCGCCCCGCTTATAATTAAAGATATAGCTGTTCCAATCGGGATGAAAGCCTTTGCGCATATCGGCATATTCGTAGGTATGGGTACCGTCGAACATAAAAAGGCCATGGGCATCGTAGGGAAAATGAGAAGGGACCCAGTCGAGGATGACGCCAATACCTGCCTGGTGAAAAGCATCTACCAGGGCCATGAAGCCCTGGGGATCACCAAAGCGGGAGGTGGGGGCAAAAAAGCCTATGCCCTGGTATCCCCAACTGCCATCAAAGGGATGTTCGGTGATGGGCATCAGCTCAACATGTGTAAAATGCATCTCTTTTACATAATTTACAAGCCGCTCCCGGAAAAAATCGTAGGTATTGTAGCGTTCTTCATCGTTGGGATCGGGCCGCATCCAACTGGCCAGGTGTACTTCATAAACACTCCAGGGTGATTGGGTACTATTATGCGTGGCCCGTTCTTTCATCCATGTTTCATCGTTCCAATGAAAGCCCAGTTCCCAGGTAATGGAGGCGGTATCGGGGCGCCGTTCCCAGAAATTGGCATACGGGTCGCCTTTATCCATTTTACGGCCACGGAAACCATGTATATGATATTTATAGACTTCTCCTTTGGGCATCCAGGGTATAAATCCTTCCCAAATGCCCGAATTATCCAGCCGAACGTACAGGGGATGTGACTGGGTATTCCAGTCGTTGAAGTTGCCGGTTACAGAAACCCAGGTGGCGTTGGGGGCCCATACGGCAAAGTAATATCCTTTTTTATCTAATACGGTGATCTCACGCGAGCCAAACAGCTCGTATAACCGGTAATGGGTACCACGTTGAAAGTTTTCAATATCCTCTTCTGTAAACAGGGAATAATTCCATACCGGACGGGTACTGTCTACAAAATGGATGTCCTCATACTTCTGTTCTTTAGCCACGTGTAAATATTTTATAGGTCTTATTTATGGATTCTTTAACTACCTGCATCATACCTTATCCGTTGAACCATGCGTTTGACCGGTGATCACTGAAAAATGTTAAAAGGGAATTAAAGCATTTAAGATAAGCATGAATATACAGATTTTTGCGGCCTGAAGAAAAGAAAGACGGCGGCCCAACTTTTTACGGTAGTTCATTCGTCCTAGTTGAGTATGCTTTTCGCCCTGTTTGCAGATAGACGTTCCCGGCTTGTAGATTTTGATTTGATGCAGGTGCCCGCGCATGTAGTTTTACTAAGGTTCAGCGTATAGAAATAATGTTAAATTAACACTGATCAGCAAAACTTAGCCAAATCATAATTAACCCAGCAAAGAACCGATGCAAAAACTAACGTTGTTTTTTTTGGTACTGATCGTATCAAGCTCTTCTTTATTTGCCCAACAAGCTACTATTAAAGGTACCATCATTGATACCAGTGAAAAGAAAATTCTTACCAATAGTGTAGTAGCCTTACTTAGAAAATCAGACTCCGTGCTGGTAACCTTTGGACGAACGGATAAAACCGGTCAGTTCACCCTCTCTAAATTTGTTCCCGGCAAATTTGTTTTAATGGTGACGCATCCCGCGTATGCAGATTACATGGACGAAATTGAAGTTAAAGATGCCTCCCCGGTTAACCTGGGTAAAATAGCCATGATCCTGAAAAGCCAGTTGCTGCAGGAAGTGGTGGTATCGCACAAGCTGGGGGCTATTCGTATTAAAGGAGATACCACAGAATATAAGGCAGATAGTTTTTATATGAAGGCGGGATCGTCGGTGGAAGACCTGTTGAAAAAGCTACCGGGTATCCAGGTAGACCGGAATGGCAAGATCACGGCCCAGGGAGAAACGGTACAGAAGGTACTGGTAGATGGGGAGGAGTTCTTTAGTGATGATCCTACGATCGCTACGCGGGGGCTCTTGTCGGACGCGGTGGATAAAGTACAGGTATTTGATAAAAAGAGCGACCAGGCTACTTTTACGGGTGTAGATGATGGCATAAAAACGAAGACGATTGACCTGAAGTTAAAGGAAGATAAGAAAAAGGGATTTTTCGGTAAGCTGGAGGCAGGCAGTAATGGTGATAAATACTGGAACAATAGCGGGATGTTGAATGCTTTTAAGGCCAAGCGTAAATTCTCTGCTTTCGGTATCATGTCGAGTACAGGAAAAACGGGGCTTGACTGGAATGAAAGGATGAACTATGGCGGCAATTCTGGTATGGAATCGGGTATGAGTGATGATGGTGGCATGTACTTCATGATGGGCGGCGGTGGAGATGATTTTGATAATGGCGGCTCCTACTGGGGCGAAGGCTTGCCCAAAGGATGGGCTGCTGGTATACACTACTCCAACAAATGGAACCAGGACAAGCTGCATCTAAACGGTAGTTACAAATTCAATAAACTAAATACAGAAGCCAGTGGCCGGAATACGAGCAAGTACATACTGCCGGATACGTTGTATTACGTGAATGAATTTGGCAATAACTACAGCAGCAAGGAACGCCACCGGATTGATGGTATGTATGAGATCCAACTCGATTCCTCTTCCTCCCTCAAAATTACCGCAGGTGGCTCCACTGGCAAATCAAACAGTTTCAATATCAGCAATACGGAATGGCTGGATGAGGATGGCAAGCCGGTTCGCAAAATTGATCAGCGTACCAGCTCGATTGGAGAAAACAAAGCCTTTAACTCTAGTCTCTTGTACCGCAAGAAGTTTAAAAAACAGGGCCGTACAATCTCCTTCAATTTCAACCAGGATTATAAAGAGAATGAGTCGCAAGGATTTCTGCTGGCCAAAAATGAATTCTTTGACAGCAATGGCAACAAAACGGAGCAGTTGATTGATCAGAAAAAGATCAATGACAATATTACTTCATTGGTAAGTGGTAAGGTTTCTTATACGGAGCCGCTGACCAAACGGGCGTTGTTGGAATTCAATTATGGACTGAGTAATAACCACCGGCAGTCGCGCAGAACAGCGCTGGAAAAACTGGCCCCTGGCAGCCCCAAATACGATGAAGTTGTAGACAGCTTAAGTAATGACTACGCCTTCAATGTATTGAACCAATCGGCCGGTATCAATTACCGGTATGCCAAACCCAAGCGGCTCTCTTTTGGCTTTGGGGCCAATATAGCAAGGGCCGATTTTACCCGCAAGGACCTGAAAACAACCAAGGATGTAAGGTATAGCTTCACTAATTTCTTCCCATCAGCAAATATGACCTGGACGCTGGGATCGAATGGCAGCCTGCGCTTCAATTACAATGGTAGTACCCAGGCGCCCAGTATTGACCAGATACAGCCAGTGGCAGACAACAGTGATCAATCCAATATCAGAAGGGGTAATCCAGATCTGAAGCAATCTTTCCGTCAGCGGTTCAATATCTCTTACAACAACTACAAGATATTGTCAGAAAGAGGAGTTTATATGAGCATGAGCTTTTCTACGGTACAAAATGACTTCAGTTCTATGACGTCTATCAAGGACGGAACACGTATTACCACACCAGTGAATGTAAACGGTAATTACAATATTAATGGCTGGTTTGATTACAATAAGAAGGTGAAACTGATCGATGCGCAGGTAGGTCCGAATGTCGAATTCAGTAAGAGCCGGAATATCAACTTCATCGACGGTAAAGAAAATACCAATAACAATTACAGCATTGCCTTTGGTATCAATCTGTGGAAACAAAAGGAAAAGAAATACCAGTTCAGCTTCCGCCCGGAAATAAAGTACAATGAATCAAAATCCTCTCTTCGTCCTGATATGGTAACCAAATTCTGGACGCAGGAGTATAATGCGGACCTGAACATATTTTTACCCTGGAAGTTGGAAATTGGCAGTGATGTGAGTGTGAACATTCGTCAAAAGACCAGTGACTTTGATAAGAATAATAATGTGGTCAGGCTGAATGGACGAATTGAAAGGAAGGTGCTGAAAAACGATGCGGGACGTATACGGTTTTCAGCCTTTGATATCCTGGACCAGAACATTGGTTTTAACCGGAGCATCAACAGCAACTTTATCAACGAGCGTACATACGATACCTTCCGCCGGTATTTTACACTAACGCTGATCTGGAATTTCAACAAGAACGGGAAACCGATGGGATGGTAAGGAATGGCTAGTGGCTAATAAGAGAAACGAATTAGAAGTATTAATTAGATTTCCAAACATTAACAAACTTATTATATGCAATTACGATCTATTATAATAACAGTCTGTATGCTGGCGGTGACGGTAGCATCACAGGCACAACAATATGTTACGCACGGGAAGATAGAATATGAGCGTAAGACGAATCAGCATGCTTTCCTGGAAGAAGGGAGTATGTGGGATGAGATGATGAAAAAGAATTCGCCCAAGTTCCATACGGCTTATTTTGATCTGTATTTTAAGGATGGTATCTCGTTGTACAAGAATGGTAAAGAACCGGAAACGCGCCAGAATAAGGTATGGGGTGTATTTATAGCCGAGAATACGATCCAAACCAACCTGGAAAAGGATAGTTCTACCACACAAAAGGATATTATGAACGACCTGTACCTGTTATCCAATCCCCTGCGTAAAATAGATTGGAAAATTGGGGCAGAGATACGCAAGATCGCCGGATTCGATTGCCGCAAAGCGGTAGGCAAGATCATGGATTCGATCATTGTGATCGCGTTTTATGCGGATGAGATCATTCCTTCCGGTGGTCCGGAATCTTTTACGGGACTGCCCGGCATGATCCTTGGTTTGGCCATACCACGTATGCATGCCACCTGGTATGCCACGAAATTGGAATTGATAGAGGTATCAGATAAGGACCTGCAAGCCCCCAAGAAAGGCAAAAAGCTTACCGGTGACGCTTTCCAGGTACAATTGAAGGAAATCATGAAGGGATGGGGAGATGAAGGAAAGCGGCTGGTACCGCAAATCCTGCTGTAGGAATACAATAATATCTGCTGACTGATATATACGTGCTGAAAAACAAAGGCGTCTCATTAAAATATGAGGCGCCTTTCTCATTATAGAAAATCAAGTGCTGTGGGAAGCGGTTTTTCTTACCTGTTTTTGGGCGTATAGATCAGTTGCACCACACCTGATTTGAAAACCTTGGTTCCGGCCAGTACCAGGTCAAGTCTGGCAGCAATATTGAACAAGGGCTTGCCGGCTCCTAATGCAGTAGGGTGTACAGAGATCATATATTCATCGACCAGGTTGTGTTCGATAAAAGTGGTGATCAGTTTGGCGCCGCCATAGAGCCAGATATCTTTTCCCGGTTGGTTCCTGATCCTTTCTACCTCAGCTACTACACCCGTACTAATGAAAGTGGCTTTATCATCTTCCCTTGATTGGCTGGAGAAAACGAATTTTTCCTTAGACTGCATCGCTGCGGATAGCTGCTTCTCCATATCCGGTGCAGCTGCATCAGGCTGGTAATTGCCCCATAGATCATAACTCACGCGCCCGTAGAAGATGGTGTCAATAGAGTCCAGGAAACTATCGAAATGCATATCGTCCTCCAGTATGCACCAGTCCACCTCACCATTGGCGCCTTCAATAAAACCATCCAATGTGGCGGCCAGATTCAGTATTATCTTTCTCATAGGTCAAAGGTAATGTGGAAGGACAAGAGCCGGTTTGGAAAAAGACGACAAAATTACAATCCGGATGGAGGCAGGCCGGTATACCGTTTTACTTCATTTGTTAAATGGGCGTGGTCGTAATAGCCATGTTCAAGGGCGATATCCAATAAGCTTTTGTGGTTTTTATTATGGGTAATGTCCATGAGGGCATGTTGGAACCTGTTGATGTTAATGAACTCTTTTGGGGTGATACCAATATGCTTCTGAAAACTTCTTTCCAGTTGTCGCGGGGTTGTGTGGTTCTTTTTGGCCACTGCTTCCACCGTGATCTGCCCCCTGCTTTCTTTAATACATTTTACGATACCTGAAAGATCCTGTTTGGGTACATTGAGCCGCTTGAGAAAAAATGAGTTTAGATCCGCAAACGACAGTTCCTTCATTTTGCAAGTGTCTGGCGCCAAGGCTTTTTCCAGTTCTACTGTCTGCTCTGTAATTTCTGCCAGAGGCAGGTAGTTATACAACTGCGAGAAGGCGCCTGGCTTAAAGCATACGCCGAGCAGGTGATGCTTTTCGTTGAGATAAGTTTCTTTATAAGAGGTCATGGCCCCTACTATATAAGTGCTTCCAGGCTGCATGGTTACCAGGCCATTATCGGTAGTACATTTTTCGCCCAGGTTCAATACCAGCCCAGGACTGCCATCCGGAAAGATTCGTTCTGTATGTAGTTCACTTCCTGCACCTTCTATTGACCAGTAGCAGTCAATATAGTGGGCCAGTGCAGCATGTGGTTGCGCCTGCTTAAGGATCATGCTCTTAATGCTGTTTTAGGGGTGCAAGGTCCACCTTTTTCCGGCAATCCGGGCATGAAAATGAGGGGCCATCAGGGCATCAGTTCCAGCACCAATTGGGTCTTGGCAGGTATCTTCATTTTGCCCTGGATAGGGATAGTTTTCGCTGTAACAATATCTTTTGCTTTGGTAAAACCTTTCAACCTTTCTTCAAAGCGGGCGGTAGTCAATTCTATTTCCTTATCGGTAGGATTCATAATACACATAACGGTTTGCCGGGCATCATACCGGAAATATACATACACGCCATCCTCCGGCACATACTGCATGAGTTTGCCGGTTTTAATGGCAGAAGAAGTTTTGCGAAACTGTGCCAGTGTACGGGTATAGTTGAACAAACTGTCCTCTGACAATGTACGGCCGGCAGGGGTAAATTTATTGGCGCTATCGCCCGGCCATCCCCCTGGAAAATCCAGGCGCACGAGGCCATCAGGATCAGCAAAGTTCTTCATCTTAACTTCGGTGCCATAATACAACTGGGGCACACCTCTGAAAGTAAGCAGCCAGGCCAGCCCGATCTTTAGTTTTTGCACATCCTCTCCTACTACTGACAGGAAACGACTCAAATCGTGGTTGTCTAAAAAGATCACCTGCTTCATCGGGTCTTTGTATACAAAATCATTGGAAGCGGTGAGGTATAAGCGGTTTACGCCTTCTGTCCATCCAAAAGCCTGGTTAAGCGCGGGGACAATACCATACAGGTTCAGTTGAAAATCGGTCACCGCAGGCAGGTTGCTCTTAAAGGGTATCTGGTATACGTTCTGTGTAAAGAAAGTTTGATTGGGAATACCATGCACCCAGGTTTCGCCAAAGATGTGCAGCTGGGGATATTCATCCAGCAGGGCTTTGTTGCAGCGATTCATAAAGGCCAGGTCATTGTAGGCATAGGTATCAATACGCCAGCCATCTAGGCCAAATTCTTCGGTACACCAAAGGGCATGCTGTATGAGAAAGTTGGCCACATAAGGATTGTGCTGGTTGAGATCGGGCATGGTGGGTACAAACCAACCATCGCTCATTTTCTTTTTGTCAATGGCTGCTGCGTAGGGGTCCATCAATACCTGGTCTTTGTAGGTGGTATTGGTATAGGTGGGCCAAAAATGGAACCAGGTACTATCGGGCAGGTCACGAAACAGGAAATGTTCAATGCCCACATGGTTGTACACCGCATCCTGTATCAGTTTCATGCCTCTTTTGTGCAATGCATTGGCCAGGGAATGATAAGCAGGAGCGCCGCCAAGCCGGGGCTCTATGGTATAATGATCCGTAGCTGCATACCCATGTTCTGTACGTTCGGGCATATCGTTTTCCAATACAGGATTCAACCAAAGGGCAGTAACTCCCAGGTCCTGCAAATAATCCAGGTGGTTCTCTATGCCCTTCAGATCGCCGCCGTGGCGGTCGAATATTTTGGTACGATCAAGGCTTTGGTCTTTCATGCCGGCTATGCGGTCGTTGGAGGGATCGCCATTGCTGAAGCGATCGGGCATGATGAGGTAAATGAGGTCTTCGCTGGTAATGCCTTTGATCCTGGTTTTACCATTTTCTTTGCTGCGTGACTTCAACTCATAGTTTATAGTATGGGATTCACGCAAGGAAGGATTGGCAATGCTGAGGTTCTTCATACCGGGCCGGGCATTGGCAGAAATTTCTACATCAATAAACAAGTAATGTTTATTGGCTGCTTTATAGGTTTTCAATACCCTGATATCGGGACTATTGGATACCACAGCTGTTTTGGAAGTGGTCAATCCGGCGGGGTGGTAAACCATCAATTGAAGCTTGTTGTTCTTCATGCCGGTCCACCAATGGGTAGGGTACACTTTGAGTTCGCCCTGGGAAAAAGCCAGCTGTGTGGAAAGTAAAATGGAGAACAGCACGAAAAAGCTGCGAGCTATGAGCTGCAAGCTGCAAGCAGGAATACACGAAATATGAACATTGAGATACAAACTACGAGGGGAACTATACGCAACAGACATTTTATACAAGTGATTTTATCTACAATAGGTCTTCTTTCATTTTATCTTTCACGATCAGGGCGCAGACAAAACCAGCGAGGATCAACAACCACCCTCCTATTTGTACGGCCATGAGGCGATCATCGTGTAGGAAGTTTTCCATGATCTTGCCAAAGAACAGGGAGGCCAGTATTTCGGGCAATACAATGAAGAAGTTGAAGATGCCCATATAGATACCGATCTTGTTTTCGGGCAGGTGGCCCGCCAACATGGAATAAGGCATGGACAGGATGGAAGCCCAGGCAATACCCACCATGCTCATGGATACATACAACATGGAAGGGTCGGTAATATAATTCACCGAGATAAGCCCTACCCCACCGATCAGGAGGCAAAAAGTATGGGTCATCTTCCTACCCACTTTTCCTACCCAAAAAGGAAGGGAAAAAGAAAAGATACAGGTAACGAGGTTTAGAATGGAGGAAGTAGCACCAGCATGTTCTATACCCTGTGTAAACAGATCACGCAGGCCTTTATCAGTCGAAGTAGCATCTCCTTTATAGATATCCCTGGCTACACCGGTAGAATAGTAAAACCACATCAGGAATAAGCCGGGCCAGGTTAGGAATTGTACCAGGGCCAGCCTTTTCATTTGCTGTGGCATATGCAGGATGGAATGGGTTATTTCTTTCACGGCGCCACTAAAGCCACTGCCATGTTGTGCATTGAGCTTTTGTTTCCAGTTGGGATCGCGGGGCGGGTATTCTTTGCTGCGCAGTACGGTATACAACACGGCTCCCAAAAACATAATACCACCGATGTAGAACGACCACATAATATTTTGTGGAATACCGCCACCTGCATGATCGCGTGATACGCCAAACCATTTTACCAGGTAGGCTGGCAGGAAGCCGGCAATGAAGGAAGCAGCACCAATAAACATGCTTTGCATGGCATAACCAAAAGCGCGCTGTTTATCGCTTAGGTTATCGGCTACAAAGGCCCGGAAGGGCTCCATGCTGATATTGATACAGGAATCGAGTATCCAGAGGGTACCTGCCGCAATCCATACGGTGGGTGAATTGGGCATTACAAATAAAGCGAGGGAGCTGAGGATGGCGCCCACCAGGAAATAAGGTCTTCGCCTGCCCCACCGGGGATGCCAGGTGCGGTCGCTCAGGTAGCCGATAATGGGCTGAACAATGAGGCCGGTCATGGGTGCAGCCAACCATAAACCGGGAATTTGTTCAGGCTTGGCGCCCAGGTATTCATAAATGGCGCTCATATTGTTCATTTGGAGGGTCCAGCCAAACTGGATTCCAAAGAAACCAAAGCACATATTCCAGATGGCCCAGAAATTGACGCGTGGCCTGGCTTGAAAGGCTGCTTCAGTTTCCAGCGTAAGGGGTGTAACAGGTTCCATAGCAATCGTTATTTGTTATTGGCAGCGGAAAGATAGGGGTTTATTGTGTAAATGGTACGCAATATATACCTTGATCGGTCGAAATGTTGAAAAGGAAGTGGTTTTAAGGACAGCGGGCAGGTGGATCTTAGGGCCTGGGGACGGGTTTAGAGGAGAAAAGTGGCGTCCATCAGGGTTTCAGTTGGTCCTGCAGGTCGATAAAGTTCTGCTGCGCCCGGTCGAGGGTAATGAGGCCACGATGGGGCCGGTCGAGGTCGAGGATGGAAAAAATGGTTACGCCGATCATAAGGGAAAAGCCGGCTACCATTATCCAGTCGATCGTTTTTTTACTGCCATAGCCTACTATGAAACCAGAAGCCAGGCAAAGGGCAAACAGGAGAAAGAGGATGGAATCGGGGATGGTGGCTTCGCGGGACGCCTTGCGGGTGGTTACGGAGTCGATCATGGGATTAAGGGCATTGACCATGAGGGAGGCGCTGTTGCGGGTTACCATATCGGGGCTTTGAGCGGCCAGGGCTGCCATGGCCCAAAGTTTGGCGCCCGCTTCATTGGTTTGGCGCTGGGCGGCTTCATTTTGCTGGCGGTTAATACCGGCCTTATACAGGTCGATACGGGCGTTGACGTATTCCCGGAAGCCAGTGCGGTATTGGTTGCGGGCAGAATCGGGAAACAGATCGGCCCGCAGAATGGCAGTACCAATATTGTTGGCTTCCTGTACCATTACCTCATAGCGGTTGTCGTGACGTGAGTTGGACATGCTAAAAGTAAATGACAACAGCAGAGCCAGCAAACCGAGCAGGGATCCCTGGATGGCCCCAAAACCTTCATCACTGTATTCAGGGTATTTTTTAATCTTCTTCAGCTTTAACCAATAACCCCATACATAACACGCTACCATCAATAAAGTGATGCCGCTGGTAATGGTAAAGGAGGAAAGTTGATACAGGATAGAAGATGACATACGCCTGGTATTTTACGGATGGTATAATAAATACTCAATATACGAAAAACAATATTTTTTATCTACCTTCCCTACCCCTAATTCATGACCTGATCCATGCGCCTGATTAAACAAGTTACCCTTTATTTTAAGGAAGGAAATTCGGACAAAGTATATGAGATTGACCTCTGCGATGTAGGCAATGATAAATATGTGGTGAACTTCCGTTATGGCCGCCGGGGCAGTCCGTTGAAAGAAGGCAGTAAAACACCGATACCGGTATCACTGTCGGAAGCAGAAAACATTTATGCCAGTGTAGCAGCAGAAAAAACCGATAAAGGTTATACCCCTATGGAAAGCAGCCAGGCTCCTACTACCGCTACCTCCTCCTTTTCATTGACTATTCCTGCCTCGGCAACACTTATTAACAATGGGGCCTCTTTACCAGCAGGCAGGCACAAAGCCATATTGCAACGCTTGCAACAAGCGGTTGAGGCCAGTGCTACGCCGCGGCGAAAGCCCTGGAAGTTGAGCCGGGTAATATGGAAAGCCGGTGAATACAAGATCAAAGAAGCCGGACCTGCTATTATTCAATTGTTCTCAAAGGGGGATACGCTTCATCAATACGTTTGCACCTGGGCGCTCATCAGATGCGTCCATGAGGCAGCGGTGGAAGTATTACCCTTCATTCATAAAGACCACCCCTCTCCGCTGGTGCGACGGATAGCCGGCGCCGGATTGATTGGACTGCTTAGTGGTGATGACCGCAACCAACACCTGGTACAATACCTGGACGGGTTACCGGAAAACATGAAAGGAGCCATTCAGACCAACCAGGTGAAGGTGCTGGAAACATTGCTGACAGATAGTATAAAACAAGCTGCACCCGGCTATGCCTGGCTGGAGAACATCTACCTGTTGTCGATAGAACAGCGATGGCTTCGCCCCCTCCTCAAAAAAAACCTATTACAGGCACCCCTGCAGCCTAATTACTTTAAGCATATCCGGGCTATTTATAAGTTGGCAGAGGTGCTGGATGATTTTGAAATAACAGGGCTATTGGGTGGCCGGCTGGAACGGGATACTGAAATGTTTGCCCACCATGTATCGGGCAAAGACCTCGAAACAGAAATAGACCTCGATGAAGTGGATGATTTTATCAATCCGCATATAGAGTTAAAGCGAAAGAACAGCCGCCTGGCTTACTCGCAAAAAACGCGCTGGTACCTGCATCGTCGTATACGGCGCCGGTTGAAGATGCTGGGCAATACAGGCAATACGGATTACGTAAAACTTGCCACGGCCTTATTGATTGCCTATAAAAAGGATTTGGATTTTAAGGAGGCCTTTGCCACCAGCAGCAGGGAGTGGAATGGCCGCAGCTATATTACTTTAGAAACGCGCTATCCGCAAAATGCGCAGCTGGTATTGCTGCACGAGTTATTAAGCGGAGACCATCCCGAACTGGAATTGATCAAAGGCCAGGTATGGCAAATGAGATCAATCAAAAAGATCAGCCCCAGTCAGCAAGGCGGTATCAGCAGCAGTCAACAGTCTGGCGGTTTGCTGAAAAAGCTGATCGGTTTGTTTGGCCAAAAGAAAACGGCCTCTCCTGCGCAACCAGCAGCATCACAGGCAGCTGCTCAATCAGCCCCCAATGAAAATGGTACGCCCTACCTGCATTTGTGGAATCAACTGCCGCAATCCTTTCTGCAATTATTGATCGAAGCAGAGTTGGAAGAGATCCATGAATTTGCACATGGTGCATTGACCATCCATCCGCAGTTCCAGGAGATCAAGGGGAAGTTGGATGTACCGGTATACAAGCGCTTATTGTTATCGCCCTTTATATTGCCAGCCGAATTTGGTTATACACTGGCAGTAGAAAAATATGCCTATCTGCAACCCCAGGGGGAGCTGGTAACGGCCATGCTCAATTCCGCCCTTGAAAAGGCGCGCCACAAAGGAAAAGAATGGGCCATTGCGGGTCAGGTGGATTATTTCCATCAAAGTGAATTTATTAAAGACCTGTTGTTTGTTCAGCATAACGATATCAGGCAATGGGCTAGGGAATTGATCCGCAACCGCTCTATCAATCCTGATATCAGAAAAGCAGCAGTAGGCAAGGCTATCGCAGAGATGATGAGCGCTACGCTGCCAGCAGGCAGGATCACTGACGCCAGCGATGGGCTGATTGAATTGTTCAACCCGGAAATACAGGAAGTGCCGCTGGCCATTATTGGCGACCTGTTGCAACACACGCAGGCACCGGTAGTATTGTTTGGCTTAAAACTATTGAAGCTGCAACGGCAACAGGCCAATGCGGACGCCCTGAATAAATCGATCTTGTTCGACCTGCTGCGGCGTGATGATGCGGCGGTACGGGCAGCGGGTATTTCGCTGCTGGAACTGGTAAGCAGCCCAGAACTGGTGAAGCACCAGGAAGCACTCATTGTGGCTTGTTATTCCACCTACCGGGATGTACGGCAGGGATTGGCGCCGCTCATTGGCCGCCTGGCAAAAGATGAACCATCCTTTGGTCATTTAGCTGCCGAAACGTTCATGCCTTCGCTATTGCGCAAAGAAACCACCGAAGGGCTACATTCAGACATCAGTCGGTTGTTGTGTAATGAATTGAGTGATTACCTGCAAAATGCCAATAAGGAAACAGCGCTGAACCTCTTATACGGTAATTACAAAGCCGCACAGGATGTAGGCGTAATGATCCTTGAAAAATACACGAACCCGGATCAATTGACGATACCCCAGGTAATCGCCCTGGGAGGACATGAAAACCTAAATGTACGTGCCTGGAGCTGGAAATTTTACCGGGAGCAAGCGCCACGTATCCGGTTTGAGAAGGAAGCGGCGGTGAAACTATTGGAAAGTAAGTGGCAGGATACGCGGCAATTTGCGATGCAGTATTTCCGGGAGCAGTTTACAATGGCCGACTGGTCACCGGAAGCACTGATCACACTGGCTGATTCGGTAAAGCCGGACGTAGAAGCCTTTGGCCGTGAGTTGATCACGAAATTCTTTGACGGTGAACATGGCCAGCAATACTTATTGCAATTAAGTCAGCACCCCAGTGAGAAGATGCAATTGTTTGCCACCAATTACCTGGAACGTTATGCGGCAGATGATGTGGCCAGGATCAGTTCATTGGAATTCTATATCCGCTCGGTATTAACGCGGGTAAACAAAGGCCGGGTAGCCAAGAACAGGATCTATCAATTCTTATTGACGGAAGGCCGCAAGTCGGGCGAAGCAGCCAAAGTGGTAAGTGGCATCTTATCGGATGTTTCGGCCACGGGGGCTATTGGCGATAAAGCCAAATGTATAGAAGTATTGTTACAGCTGAAATCGCTGTATGAAGTAGAAACACCATTAACCCTAAAGCCTTTCGTAACCAGAATGGCATCATCATAAACGGTAAGCATGTTATTCAAATATCGCTTTGCAGGCAGCAGTAACGTTACCAGTACCTCGCAATCTACGGGGGTATCATTTGCTCCGGACACTTTGCGTGAAAGTGCCTGGTTCGTAGGCAAGCTGCACAAGAAGCTGGCATTCCGGGAAGCCATATCAGCGCTGCATGATGTAGTGATCAGTGACCTGCGGTTCAAACCCAGGGACAAAACAGATTATAAGGAATGGGTAGCGCAGAACGAAGCGTTATTCCTGGCCGAGTTCATGGCCAGTTATGATGAGGAGGCAGCCAAGAGCCGGATGGCCAGTATTCAAACGGAGCTGGCAGCCATTGCGCAGGAAAAAGATAAGTTATTCGCGAACTTTTACAAGGCGAGGCGCAAATATTACAACTACCTATACGAGAAGGACAAGGACATGTGGTTTGTGTTGGATCCGGTGATCACCATACATCCGGATGAATTGTTCTTTGAATGTTTCAGTGAAGATGAATCAACGTATGGTAAACTGGGTTGCAATTACAATGTGTTTAAAGAAGTGAATGATTATAAATGCGGCACTACGAATGTTGATTATTCGGCTGGGCTGTATGAAGAGTTTCAAAAGATACGGGATTACAAGGAAACGGAGTTGAAGGTAGACCCGACGGGGTTTACGGTACAAACCACGCACGAGGAGTCGTTCAAGGAAAAAAAGATTGACCTGCCGGAGAGTTGGGTACGGGGATTTTTACAGGTAAGCAGTGCTATGACGCTGCCCACGATACAGGTAGACCTGCATCCCATGGACATCTACAGCATCTGCCTGTTGTTACGCCGCTTTAAAGAAAAGCATGGGCCCCGGGCATTGCGGTATGTGCTGGAGCCGGGTCATCCGGTAAAGATCCTGCTGGAGCCCTGGGGCAAAGAGATCATTTGCGCCCGCAGTATCTATACGGGTAATACCCGGCATGAAATAAGGACCTGGGGTCGAAGAAGGTTGTTGATATTGGAAAGATTGATACCGGTGGCCAGGAAGTTCACCCTGCATTTGCTGGGCACGGGATTACCGGCATTTTACATAGCGGACCTGGGAGATATGAATTTCACGCTGGGGCTTAGTGGATGGACGAATAATGACTGGAGCCATGCTGGTAATTTTGACTTGCTGGCACCCAGGCTTACGGTAGATGATATTACGAAACAGCAAGTGTTTGGGGCCTTACAAAAAGAATGGTTGGCTACTCCGGCACATATCGGTCAAAAGCTTGGTATGGATACGGCCAAAGTAACAGGCGCTTTAAGTGCTTATACGCAGGCCGGGCGAGTGATCTACGACCTAAACCGGGGGGTGTACAGGTTGCGGGAGCTGAGTCGTGAACCACTCCCCTTCGAGCAGTTGCGGTTTAGCAATGCGCAGGAGGAACTGGCGGCTCAATTGTTGAATAGCCAGGAAATTAAAGTAACGGCCAACGTACTACCCGGTAATTGTATTGGGCTTTCTGGTGCCGTAAAGGGTACACGCAAGAGCTTCCATCCGCAATTGGAGATTGATGGCGATGAGAAGATAAAAACAGCCAGCTGTGATTGCAGTTATTATAAAGAAAATAAATTATACAAGGGGCCATGTGAGCATATGCTGGCCCTGCGACAGGCATTCAATAAAACAAGGGTACCAGGCAACGGAATAAAGTAGGTAGTAGTGAAAAAGATGCCGGGCAAATCCTAGAAATTAAGCAACAGGAACTTATATTTGTTAACCGCTTTTCGTGTTCTTTGACAGAGGGGAAAAAGAAATGCACCTTGCTTCCGAAAGGAAAGGGCGATGTTTCGTCGTCCATGCAACATGAATTATTCATGCATCACCAAATGTAATCTTTACTATGGCATACCACCTACCATCCACATCTTTTCAGGACTGGCACGGTGTGCCATAGATGTTGATGGTAGGTGGTATGCCTTGCGTTGATTAATCTGGTCGCAGGCATGCACGAAGGCAGCATATTTCCCTCTGTCAGAACATGATCTCTATGTTTCAAACTCTATGGCTGATAGTAAACTCACCCGTCAGGAATTGTACGACCGAATACGCCAAGGTTCCAAGGATATGGTGGTATTGGAAGAAATGCAGCGCCTGGGCTTTTGGCCCAAAGGTGATGGATCACCTTCTGTACCGGAACTGCTGATCAAAAAAGAGACGGAGCTGAATAAAGAATTCCGTCGTTTGTTTGATGAGCGTCGCCAATACCAGCAAAAGGAGGAAGTGTTGAAGGCCATGCGGCAGAAACGGATGGCCGAAGCCAGGGCAAAGCGGGAGGAGAATAAAAAGAAACGGGCCTTGCAACGGTTGGAAAAAGCAGCCGCCTGGCAGCAAAAAAAAGCCACCGAGATCATTTACCTGGGTGAGGATGTTTCTATAGGACTTAACAACACAGCAAGCAACCTGGCAGCTTTGCAAAACCACGGGTTACCTGTTTTTGCTAATGAAACTGAGTTGGCAACTGCTCTTGGCATCACCCTTAAAGAACTACGCTTCCTGGCATTTTCGCGCAAAGTATCCCCTATAACGCATTACCGGAAATTCTACCTGCCCAAGAAATCGGGAGGCAAAAGATTGATATCAGCGCCCATGCCCCGGTTGAAGAAAGTACAGTACCAGGTATTGGAGCTCATCCTTAATAAAGTAAAAGTACACCAGGCAGTACATGGCTTTGCTCCCAATCGTTCCATTATCAGCAATGCCTTGCACCATGTAGGCAAAAAGACGGTATTGAATGTAGACATGAAAGATTTCTTTCCTTCTATTCATTTTAAACGGGTTAAAGGCTTGCTGCAGGAATTGGGTTATTCAGAAAAGTTAGCCACTATCCTGGCCTTGTTGTGTACTGAAGCAGTAACGGAAGAAGTGGCGATTGATGGAAGGGATTACTTTGTACAAAAAGGCAAACGGGTATTACCACAGGGGGCACCTACCAGTCCGGCCATTACCAATATTCTTTGTTATTCACTTGATATCCGCCTGCAAGGTCTGGCTACCAAACATGATTGCACTTATACGCGTTATGCAGATGATGTGAGCTTTTCCTGGAACAATACGGATATCAACGCCCAGCAAATGGTTTGGCGCATCAAAAAGATATTGACGGATGAAGGGTTTGAAGTGCATCCCGAAAAGATCCGGATCATGCACCAGGGTGCCAGGCAGGAAGTAACAGGACTGGTAGTGAATGAACGACTGGGAATTGACAGAAAGAAGCTGCGCCAGTTCAGGGCCTTGCTGCACCAGTTGCAAACGAAAGACGCTGCAGAGCTAATGCCTGGACAAACCAGTCCGGCCAATGTAGTAATAGGTTATGCCAATTTTGTAAAAACGATCAAGCCTGCACTGGGAGCCAGATTTTCGCAACAGATCAATGAGCTGTTCAAGGCCGGGCGGTTGCAATACCTGGTAAAAGAGAAGCCTCCTACTGCTGCAGGAAATGGGCAACCTCCTACCCCGCCCCCACCCAGTCAGCAGTCTGGTAAAGATGACGACAAGCCCTGGTGGAATGTGGTGTAGGATGATTAGCTATGTAGAAGGACTACACAGTCCCAAAGGATTTTGTCACTTCTATCTTGCCTACTATATGGCTATTAAACTCTTCCAACTCTTCCGCTGGTACCCAAAGCTCATTGTGAATTTCCCCACCAACATTTTGCACCTGGAACTTTGTCACGTAATCTGTTCTGACTTCAAACTTCGTAACAAACCCTGATCCGGAAGCAGGCACATTCCAGTCACGGGCAATCTGTATTGCATATTCTTCATTCATAACAGGATAAAAGATAGGTTGCTGCATTAAGCGGGGAGGGAATTTTGTCCAACCTGATTCTACAATCAATGCCAACTCATTTGGGCCTACGGGACGATATAAAGTAGTAGTTTCTACGTTTTGCATAATTATTTCTTTAGGGTTGAGTGGCTACCACCCACCCTCCAAAGGGTTTCACGGTAGCACAATTAGGGGTACCATCTTTGCCTGTGCCGGGTACTGAAGTTTGCAATACAGCATCCGGATTGTCTTTAAGCTGTTGCACCATTTCCCAGGTAATACTCCGTAATGGGATCTTCAAACGCCGGCTCCAGGGTGAGGTAGCTTGTCCGGCACTGGTACCGATGGTTATGTAAATGAACCTTTCTTCGACAGGTCCCTGTACGAAAGGCCCGCCGAAGTCAGGCAGACCATCCTTACCCGGTTTGATAGTAAAGGAAACACTAAATCGCTCGTCGGCCCCGGAAGCTTCCCTGATCTGCACAAGTTCATGTTTGGCCGCCTTCCCTTTTTGGAGCGCGTACGCAACACCTGCCACCGGCGCCTGCAAAATGATCATACCATTAAACTCCTGGCTCATGAAGGGATGTGATTTAAAAGTAATGGTGAAGGTACCTATTTCAGTTGCCAGCCTTTGCTTTTTAGAAATGATTTACACGCGGTACAAAAGTCATTTTCTTCATCCAGTGGGTTTCCGCCTTCTGCATCACGCATAAAGCAGTTTTTCACCGTACAATGCGGCAGTCCCTGTGTATGGCCCAGTTCATGAATAGCCACCTTATAAAACTGATCCTGCTGTTTGCTCATGGTGAGCCTGAAAGAAGATACCACACAACCATTACCGGGGCTGTACCCATAGCCCATTACACCCCAATCCGGGATGGAATCTTTGGTAACACTGATATCCTTATTGGTTAGCGCTATGATCACCGTATCAGCATTCCCCAGTCGGTTTAAATACTTGATCAATGAATCGGCCCGGTAACGGTTTCTTGGCGGATACCAGGAAGATATAGGAAAGGGAATAGCTGCCCGGGTGATGATATTGGGATGGGTTTTCTTCAGCTCCCGTAATAAGGTGGTGACCTGGGCAGCAGGAAAATCAGCCAGGGGTTGAATCACCACTACTCTATTGGAATGAGGCGTTTGCCTGCAGGAAAGTGCTGTCAGCAAACAAATGGCTATTACTGCCATTAATATCGTTTTACGCAACATATTGACGACTGGTAAAATACACAAAGAAATCGACGTTTGGAAGTAGTTTTAATCGCGTGGCTCAAAGCCATTGACCTTCAGGAAGGCTATCCGGTCCTCCAGCAGGTGCAGCACATATCCATTATCGCTGCCTGCAGTTCCCGGCACGACCAGGGTTTCAACAAATATCTCGTCAAACTTCAGCCCTTTTGGCTTCAGCAGATCAGCTAATTCCTTTTGGGTCCTGCGATCAGTAATGTTTTCATGGACACCAATGAATATGCTGAACCGTTTGGCAGAGCCGCCTATTTTAACGGGAAAGCCATCAACTGTTCCGGCGATCCTTTTACCGGCAAAAAGGAACCTTGATTTAACAGCAGTCAATTCTGTTTTAAACCCTTTATCGAGGAGTAGTTTAAAAGGCGCACTGGCAAATAAATCAGTGGCCCGGGAATAATCAATGAAGGCGCCAAATAAAAACACCAGGTATCCAAAGAAGGAAAGTGCCAGGCTCATGACGATATTGGTCCAGATCTTTTGCAGACCAAAATCAAATGGTGTTCGATTGACAATGCTTAATACAATAAAAATGGCCAGGAAGAAGATCACCAACCCCCAGGCTTTCTTTTTATTTAACAGGATGTAGTCGAGCATATAGCTATAAAAATACTATGTTTCTGCCAACTGTCCACCCTTTACTTTTCGGAAATGATTTTCAGGCCCTCCTGGGTTAGGCGTCATTCACGCAGGGGTGCGGGTCAATAGTGTTCAATGCAATCAACCATTGCCCACTCCCCTGAATGAATGGCCAGTCATTATTCTTTGGTTATTCTGAATGTTGTTCCATCTACCTCCAACAGGTATATGCCTGGATGCAGGCCGGCAATGGGTACCTGCGCCAGCAATAGCCGGGGATCAATAGTGAGTGATTTCATGACCCTCCCGGTCAGGTCTTTGATCACAATGCCGGCTGAATGCCGCCTGCCACGGATGTAAATTACACCGGTTGCAGGATTGGGATATACATTGATTACAACACCTTGTGGGGATACCTTTCTGATGGCTGAATACACCAGGTTACCGCCTTCATTTTCTACACCTACCCGGTAATAACTATCGATAAACATGGGATTGGGATCGACAAAACTGTATTCCCTGATGTAAAGGATGTTCGGTAATACCTTAATGGTCTCCCAGTTCCGGGCATCGGTCGACCTTTCCACCAGGAATTTTGTAACGCCCTCGTATGGCGGCACAGTCCAGGTAATATTGGGCACACCAGTTTTAGTAGAAACGGTAAATTGTTCAATCCTCACTGGCATCACGATCGCATTCTGGTAATACACGGTTATAATCACCTGGTCAATGCTGGCTGATAGCCCTACACTCGCTATTCCTGCCGTGAGAGTTGTTTTAATGGCTACGCCAAAATTGGCGGCATTAATATCGGCTGGTAACCAGGATAGTCCCCACAAATCCGAGTTGCTTCCATAGCTGGCATTGGCATCACTGCCGGGCCAGGCTGTGGCACTGGCATGGTCCGTGCCACTGATAACACCATTTTTGACCAGTTTTATTGACGCATCTTTTACTGATCCGCCCAAACTGATACCACCTGCACTTCGCTCCACAGTTACAGCGATACCGCAAATGGAAGCACCTGCAGGGATCGTAAAACCTGGACTTTCTGCAACCAGGTAATGGGTATTTGCAGAAGCCAGTAAGGACAATACTACTGAGGCCTGTGTTAGGTTATCATCGGACAAGACCGCATTGCCGGGATTGCTCCAGCTTACGGTGCCCGACACACTGTTATCAGAAAAAATTGCCAGGCTCAATGGGCCCGACTGAATACATTGTGAAAAAGAGGGGTTGCTGCTGAATAAGGGGCATAGAACTGCCATAAAAAGAGTAGCTCTTCTCATAAAATGTGGTTTAGGATTCAACAAATAGTTACCCAACCAGGAGCATGGGCCGTTCCTGGCAAATACAGGGGTTATCCCAACATGCATTGTTTGCTGAGACACCCGGTGATTGGTGTATGAATGAAATGATTAACCGGTACCGGTTAAGGATAAGGTGGGCAATAGGAGCCCTTTGCAGAAAATGAATGCGTGATACAGTGCTACAGAACAGAGTGAACCAAAAAAAGGAATAGGTGGAGCGTTGCTCATTTATAACGGCTATGAAAGGCTTTTATGATTAGGAGTTTTAACCTGTTCTAATTATTTATCATATATCAATAGCCGATCGCAATTGTATGCATAAAAAATCCCGGCGCTGTGGCCGGGATCCTATAGTATAGAATTATAACTATCCGATTTGTAAGAGTATTCCCTTATATCACAAACCCATCGGGCAATATGGCTCCCTTCTTCACTACTACAATACCATCTTTGATGGTGTACAGTGAGTGATCGGTATTTTCCAGTTGATCGCTGCCATTGATGCGTACATCATTGCCTATGCGACAGTTCTTATCAATAATGGCATTCTTGATATAGCAGCGGTCGCCAATACCCAGAGTAGGTAATCCGCGTTCCTGGGCATGGGTCATTTCTTCAATGGTTTCGTAATAATCAGTACCCATCAGGTAACTGCTTACAATGGTAGTGCCATAGCCAATGCGGCTACGAATACCAATTACGCTGTGCTCAATACGGCTGGCATTGATGATACAACCTTCGGAGATAATGGCTTTCTCAAGGGTGGTACCACTGATCTTTGCCGGAGGCAGCATGCGGGCACGGGTATACACGGCATTGGAATTGTCGAACAGGTTAAAGGGCGGTATCTCATCGGTGAGGGCCAGGTTGGCCTCAAAGAAGGAGTAGATATTACCAATATCGGTCCAGTAACCATCGTACTGGTAACTGGCCACCTTGTAGTTTTCCAGTGAACCGGGTAGTATCTCCTTACCGAAATCGGTACAATCCTTATACACATCCATCAACAGGTCGTTGAGCAACTTCCGGTTAAAGATGTAGATACCCATGGAAGCCAGGTAATCTCTTCCCTGGGCATGCATTTCCTCGCCGGTATCACTCGACCACTCAGGCAACAGTTCCTTCTTCGGCTTTTCTATGAAAGAAGTGATCAGGTTATTTTCATCGGTTTTTAAAATGCCAAAGTCAGAGGCTTCCCGCGCCACTACCGGGATGGTAGCGATGGAAATATCAGCACCTGAATCCTTATGGTTTTGCAACATCTTCTGGAAGTCCATCTGGTAAAGCTGGTCGCCCGACAAAATGAGTACATATTCACATTCATGCTGATTGAGGTGGCGCAGTGACTGGCGTACGGCATCGGCCGTTCCCTGGTACCAGGAAGGGTTATCGGGCGTTTGCTCGGCCGCCAGGATGTCTACAAAAGCGCTGCTGAAAATGCTGAAATGGTAAGTATTCTTGATGTGCTTATTCAGCGAGGCGGAATTGAACTGTGTCAATACAAACATCCGGTTGACGCCGGAGTTGATACAGTTGGAAATAGGAATATCCACCAGGCGGTACTTACCAGCAATGGGCACAGCAGGCTTGGAGCGGCTGGCGGTTAGGGGGTACAACCTCGTGCCGGCTCCTCCACCCAATATGACTGCAATCACTTGTTTACTCATAATTGTTGGGTTTTTATATTTGATCAGTGCTTTACGTCAATCTTGAATCGGCAGTCGACAGTCGTCAATCGGCAATCGACAATAAGCAATAACATGCCTAATAACAGAATGTTTAGCCAAGAGCTGCCTGGTATACTGCGATATACTGCTGCACGCTGGTTTCCCAGCTGAAGTCGAGCTGCATCATTTGCCGGCGGATCTGTTTTACCGTATCCTTTTGCTGGTACAATTCTGTTGCCCGCCACACGGCCTGGGTAATATCGCCTACACTTGCCTCGTTATAACAGATGCCATACCCACCCGGATCGCCATAGTCGATCACGGTATCTTTTAAGCCGCCGGTACGCCGCACCATGGGTACGGTACCATAGCGCATGGAATACATCTGGTTGAGGCCGCAGGGCTCTACACGCGAAGGCATCAACAGAAAATCCATACCAGCATACATAACGTGGCTAAGTGTTTCATTATAGCCTATATAAACGTTGTAATCGTATTGGGAAAGGGGTTTGATATCGGATAAAGCGCCTTCCACTTCGGGGAATCCGCTGCCCAATACCAGGAAGTTCATGCGCCGGCCAATATGGTTCAGGGAATCGCGGATGGCCTGGGGCAGCAGATCGGCCCCCTTCTCTCCTACCAGCCGCCCGATAAAACCGATCAATGGTTTGTCGAAATCCAGGGAAAACTGGTCGCAGAGCTGCATTTTATTTTTGGCCTTACCGGCTTCCATATCGTCCAGCCCATACCGGTGTGCCAGGTATTCATCTGTCTGGGGGTCCCAAACCTTTACATCAATGCCATTCAATATGCCGTAGCATTTGCCTTTTTCGTATTCAAAGAGCGCTTCCAACCCATTACTCATGTATTTGAGTTCATCGAGGTAGCTGGGGCTTACGGTAGTGACCTTATCGGCGCATTTGATACCGCAAGCCAGGGGATTGATGTTTTTATTCCATTCCAGCAAGCCCCACTGCCACATATCATAAGGGGGAATGAAGATGCCCTGGTTCCAGCTCATCCAGCCCTGGTATTGGGCATTGTGGATGGTAAGAACGGTATGAATGCCAGCGATGGGCCGGTATTTAATACAATGCTTCAGCATGAAGGGAATAAGGGCGGTGTGGTGATCATGCACATGGATAATATCGGGCAGGTGCTGCCAGGCATTGATCCAATCCAATACCGCGATCTGGAAGGCGGTGAAACGTTCGGTATCGTCATCATAACCATACACCTTTTCCCGGTCCAACAGGCCATTGATATCTACCAGGTAGAGGTCGAAACCCAGTTTATTATTCCTTTCCTTGATCACGGTAAACTCAAACCACCAGTTGCCCAGGTTGGTATATCCTTTATGGACAACATCCCATTGGTTGGCATACAGGAATTTGGTACGGTACATGGGCATTACCACCTTGGCAATATGGCCCGCTTCATTGAGGTATTTTGGTAAGGCGCCCACAACATCGCCCAATCCACCAGCCTTGGCCACCGGGTAACATTCTGCGCTGACGTGTAAGATCTCCATGCTGTTCTACAATTGGTGTGCGAAATTCCCTGTCAATTTAGGAAGGATTTTGATTCATTGTTGCACAGGGAGTAAAAAAGACAAAAGATTACTCATGTATGGGACCAAGGCTTTGAAGTATTATTACAAAACATACATTTGCGGCACTATTCATTGGATAACTTATAAATTTTGAGCGTCCGGCATGGGCGAAGGCAAAAAACTGTTACTTTTAAAAAATTTTATTAAAACGATTCCTGCATGAGTCAACAAACCAAGTGGTCCCAATTCGGTGTTTTGATCATCGTATTCTTCTTCTGGGGCTTCGTAGCTGCTTCCAACAGCATCTTTATCCCTTTTTGTAAAAAGTTCTTTAACCTGGATCAGATTCAGTCACAGCTGGTAGGTTCAGCCTTTTATGGGGCCTATTTTTACGGGTCACTTATCCTTTATATCATGTCGGCCATTGGTGGTACCGACCTGCTGAACAAGATTGGATATAAAAAAGGCATTATCTATGGTTTGTTGATCTCGGTTGTAGGCGCCTTGTCCCTGGCCTTTATCAGTGGTTCAGGCAATGCTACTTTTGGCCTGGTATTACTGTCCTTCTTTATTATTGCATTGGGCTTTTCACTGCAACAAACATCTGCGCAACCGTTTGCAATTGCCTTGGGTAGTCCCGAAACCGGTGCACACCGACTGAACATGGGTGGCAGTGTCAACTCATTCGGAACTTTGCTGGGTCCTCTGGTAGTAAGCGTGGTACTGTTTGGCAGCATAGCTTCTAAAAAAGAAGCTTCGATCACCAATATCCAAACATTGTATTTCTTCCTTTCGGGCCTGTTCCTGTTGGCGGCGGCCATCTTCGCTTTTGCCAAGCTGCCTAAAACCACTTCCAACGAGAAGCTGGAAAAAAGCCCCAAAGCCTTGTATACTTTATTGATCATCGGTCTCATATTCCTGCCTGTACTATTTGCCGATTTCGTGAAAGAGCAAACGGGCATCAGCAAGAGCGCCATCGTGATCGGTTCACTGCTGATCATCCTTGGTATTCTCTTTGCCTCCATGTTCCTGTCTTCAAAGACCCCTGCAGGATGGGGCGCCATGCAGTATCCTCAGTTGGTACTGGGCATGATCGCCATCTTTATCTATGTGGGTGTGGAAGTAACGATCGATAACAACTTTGCCGCCTTGTTGAAACTGCCTGCATTTGGCGGGTATGATGAGTCGGAGATCGCTCACCTGGTATCCCTGTATTGGGGTAGCTTGATGATCGGCCGCTGGACGGGTGCTGTGAGCGTATTTAACCTGCCCAAGAGTACCAAAAGGATATTAGGACTGGTAGTACCAATAGTAGCTTTTGCGCTGATCCTGCTGGTGAATTATATCAAGGGTGATAATGTAGTGATGGAGTTTCTCCCTTACCTCATTCCCATCATCATTGCCGCTTTAGCCTTCCTGTTTGCGGAAGAAAAACCGGTAAAACTGTTGCTGACGGTATCGGTACTGGCAGCCGTTTCGATCCTCATCTCGTTGTTAACCACGGGTATGGTCTCCAACTTTGCCATCATCAGCTGCGGTCTGTGCTGCTCGGTGATGTGGCCTTGTATCTTCGCACTGGCAGTAACTGGCCTGGGTAAGTATACCAGCCAGGGTTCGGCCTTCCTGATCATGATGATCCTGGGTGGTGCGATCATTCCGCCCGCACAAGGAGCCATCATCGACCTCGATCAGGCAAGATTGGCGGGTACAGGCACTGGACCCAATTTCACCCACCTGTCGTACATCGTTCCAATGATCTGTTTTGCCTACCTGGCATGGCATGCAATTAAGACCAAGGGTGTCTTAAAAAGCCAGGGGCTGGATATTGATGCACAGGTAGCCGGTGGCCACTAAATCAACCAAAATAATTTGTACATTGCGTCCCGCTAAAAGCGGGACCTTTTTTTATAATCACTAATCATGGCAATCAGTCAAAAGCAAGAGCTGGCAATCGGTATTGATATAGGTGGCACCAACACAGTATTTGGGGTCGTAGATCATCGCGGGGATATTTCGTACCGGGGTGCTATCTCGACGAGGAAGCACAATAATGTTACTGATTACATCAATGAGTTGTATGATGCATTGATGCCTGCCATTGATGAGGTAGGTGGCATGGGCGCTATCCGTGGTATTGGTATTGGCGCCCCCAATGGCAACTATTACAATGGCACCATTGAATATGCTCCCAACCTGCCCTGGAAAGGGGTGATCCCTTTGGCGCAATTGATGACCGATAAGTTTGGTGTACGCTGCTCACTTACCAATGATGCCAATGCAGCGGCGGTAGGCGAAATGATGTATGGAGTAGCACGTGGCATGAAAGATTTCATCATGATCACGCTGGGTACCGGTGTAGGCAGCGGTATTGTAGCCAATGGTCAGCTGATCTATGGCCACGATGGTTTTGCCGGCGAACTGGGACATACCACCATCATTCCGGATGGACGTAAACACAAGGGTACGGGTCTGCACGGTTCACTGGAGTCCTATGCTTCGGCTACCGGGGTAGCGTTAACGGCCATTGAATTCCTGGATCGTGACAATCACGTAGACAGCCTGCTGCGCAATTATGCCAAGGAAGAGATCGATAGCCGTGTGGTATACGACTGCGCCATACAAGGCGATAAGCTGGCACAGGAAGTATATGAGTTTACAGGTAAAGTACTGGGCCTGGCGCTGGCCAATTTTGTGATGTTCTCATCTCCTGAAGCCATCATTTTATTTGGCGGGATGACAAAGGCAGGCGACCTGATCCTGAAGCCTACTCGTGAACACATGGAGAAGAATATGCTGCCCATTTTCCAAAATAAGATCAAGCTGCTGTTCTCTGAACTGAAGGAGGCCGATGCGGCCATCCTGGGCGCCAGTGCGCTGGTATGGGAAATGAAGAGCTAAGCAAAAAATAGCAATATGAAATACTTCCTCATACTGTCCTTGTTGGTAGTTGCATCAGCCTCTTCTTTTGCTCAAAAAGACAGTACTGATATTACAGGTACCTGGCGCTGGATGATAGACAAAGACAAAAAGGGGTTCATTTTTCACAAAGATGGATTTGTTACGGTACTGCATGGCAATACCAAACAAGGAGGGCCTCCAGGCGCTGATGCAGAAGGGAAGGAGTACTTAAAGTACAAGGTGGGGAAAATAAAAGGCTTCTTTACGCTGGATTTTATTAACGTTAGAATAGTCAACAAAAAGCAAGTAGAAATAAAACGGGCCTCGGGGATCTTTATTTACTTGAAAGATGGTAGAATTAAAGTAGCACTGCCTGAACCGGGAAAACCCAGACCAACTAAACTGGTCAGCGGAGAAACGGTTGTACTTACCAGGCAATAGCCATCAAATATATTCAAGTCAAAACGGTCAGGTTAATGCTATCAGTGCCATTAATTTGACCGTTTTTGCTTTTTGCTTTTCTGCTTAATGATAAATACAGCCGGAACGGGCCTTTGTCCTGTTTTGTCAGAAGGTTGGATGGTTTCTTTTCCGTTTACCAGCACACAACTGCTGCCGCCTCCATCGAGGTTCAGGGCTTCCACACATCCCAGATCAGCCAGTATCTTCGCCTCTTCGGCCAGGGTAGCGCCATCGGCCACACCGGGAAAACGCCCCTGAATGGCCAGGATGAGGAGTTGGCGCTTATGGTTATAGCCCATGGCGGTTCGTGGATGCCGGTCGTTTTCGCCCTTCACAAACATTTGTTCTTCCTCATTGGTCACGTTGATCAAACCGTCTTTCACCAGTACGGGTCCGCCACCAATGGCTGTCTGCATTTTCCACCATTTCCATTGGTCCAGGGTATGCAGGTCTTTAAAGGAGGGATCAGGGTTGGTACCTTTTGCCAGGATGGGCCGTTCCTGGAAAGCAAAGGGCCATTGCTGGGCAGTATCAGTAAACAACCAGGCCACATCGGCCCGTCGGTGTTTGGTAATACCCAACGCACTGCGGGTAGGGTAATAAAAAGAGTCAGTTTTGGGTTGTTGTAAGGCCGGTTGATTATAAGCCACCATGCTGTCATTTTTAATGACCACATTGAGGTTTTGGTTAGTGGCAAAAGAGAAGAAAGTGCCATTCATCACCAACAGGGGTTTACCCTCCTGCTCATAGAACTGGGAAGGGGTAAAACGTTTGCCTTTGCTTACCTGGGTAGTAAATTCCAGCTTTCGGTCTTTCAAACGGGCCACTATTAAGTAGGCCACAAAGGGGTGGCCATTGAGGGAATCGGTAGTTTTATATACCTGCACGGAACGGGGCAATTTGCCAAAGGCTGAATCAACGCGATTCCAGTTCAGTTGAGCGAAAGAAAAAGGAGCATACAGAATGATCAGTATGCTCCATAAAAATATTTTCATTGTATTCATTAACTGTTAACCAGGTCCTTCTGTAGTTTCCATTGGGAAATGCCATAACCGGCAATCACATGCTTATCGCTATGGTAGGAGGAACGTACCAACGGACCACTTTCCACATAATCGAAGCCCATTTCATAACCGGCTTCACGGAAGGCGGCAAACTCGTCGGGATGTACAAACCTGATCACCGGTAAATGCTTGCGGGTAGGCTGCAGGTACTGGCCAATGGTGATCACATCAACGCCACTGTTGCGCAGGTCGCGCATGGTTTGCAGTACTTCTTCTTTCTCTTCACCCAGGCCCAGCATAATTCCGCTCTTGGTGCGCATACCGCCTTCTTTCAATACTTTCAGTACATCCATGCTCCGGCGGTACTTGGCTTGTATCCGTACCTGGCGGGTAAGGCGCTCAACGGTTTCTATATTGTGGGATACCACTTCGGGGGCGGCTTCTACTATGCGTTGTATATTTTCCTGTTGACCCTTAAAATCAGGCACCAGGGTTTCGAGCGTAGTTTCGGGATTGAGTGATTTGATGGCTTTGATGGTATTGTACCAGATGATGCTGCCGCCATCCTTCAATTCATCGCGGTCAACGGAAGTCACCACGGCATGTTTTACCTGCATGAGGTAAATGGCTTCGGCCACCCGTTGGGGCTCATCCCAATCCACTGCATCGGGCCTGCCGGTAGCTACCGCGCAAAAGCCGCAGCTGCGGGTACATACATTGCCCAAGATCATAAAAGTAGCGGTTCCTTCGCCCCAGCACTCTCCCATATTGGGACAGTTACCGCTCTCGCAAATCGTGTGTAATTTGTGGGTATCTACCAGGCCACGTACATGTTTGTAGTTTTCGCCGGTAGGCAACTTCACCCGTAGCCAATTGGGTTTCTTTACTTTGGAACTTTCGGGTACCGTATTAATGATGGGTAATTCCTGCATAATTTGTCTTTCTGTGATCTGTATCAACAACTTAGGTTAGCAAGTTGTTCAATAGCCCGCCTTGGGCAGGACCCGCAAAAATACATCACTTTCTTCTACCAAGCAGCAGGGTCACATAACCATTAAAGAAAAACTGTTTTTCCTTATTAAAGGCCATCTGGGATACCTTCTGGGCATAGAATTCGGCGGAAATGCCTACTTCTACGGCAGTGACCGTTTCATTGAAACGCCCAAAATCAAACCGCATACCGGCTTTGGCATGGGCACCCGGGCGGATCTTGACATCGCCCCAGCCTACGGTGAAACCGGAAGCGCCGATCTCGGTATAGGAACTGTCAATAATGGTAGGATAAGTAGACCGGATACGCTCATCGTTCTTTTTAGCCACATCCACATAATAAGGCTTCTGAAAACCTATGGACAGGCCGCCGGTATAGACCGCCATTACGGCCACGCCATTTTTATTGCCTTTGCCGCCAATAATGCGTTGCTGGCCTACGCCCAACTTCAACTGGTAGAAATTATTGGTTTTGCCATAGATCACGCTATTCACATTAAAAGCCCCTACAGCATAAGAGGTTCTTTTTTCCTTAGGGTGCTTTTTCTCATTGAGCTCTACCTGGAATATAGTAGCCACCCGGTTGCTCTTGAATTTGCCCCACTCATACGAGAGGCCATAGCCGTCCGTAGCGAGTTTCATTCCAAAAATGCTTTGTTTATTGAAAATGATCTCCCCTTCCTCCTCCATTTTCAGCAAATTGTTGATTTGCTCCCGGCGGGCCGCTTTTTTGTCTTTTTTAGCAGTTGGAGATTTGGGACTGGGATTATTCTGCGCCCAGGCAGAACAGGTTATTAGACCTATGAGGATGACCAAAACAAGTTTCTTCACCGGCTGTGATTTAATTATTCAACGTAAATTTAAGGCAAAATTACACATAATGACCTCTACTGTTGTTTACGAAGGAAACCTGAGAACGGTTTGTTCACATTTAAAATCAGGCACTGAAATACAAACAGATGCCCCAACCGATAACCAGGGCAAGGGTGAACGCTTTTCCCCCACCGATCTGCTGGCTACCTCACTCGGGGCTTGCATGATGACGATCATGGGGATAAAAGCCCGGGATATGGAGGTAGATCTTGCAGCGACGAAGATTGAAGTAGAAAAGATCATGGCAGCCGATCCGCGCCGCGTAGGAGGCATAAATTTAACATTTTCTTTCCCGGATAGCTTACAGGTTGACGAAAAGCAAAAGACCATATTGGAACGTGCCGCCCATACCTGTCCGGTTATTTATAGCCTGCACCCCGATATCAAGATCAATGTCGTTTTCAACTGGAATACGGTTTTGATCTAAGGATTTCAAGGTTGGAAAAGCTGCGCCACCAGTACCTGATTTTACGTGGTTAAAAAATTAACTATAGACCATGATACGATTACCTGGGTAATTGAATCATGGTCTTTTCTTTTCTCCCCCCACCTTTCCCGGATTATTACAAGAGTACTTTCTTCTTCAGGAGGGCATTGCCCACCGCACAATCCAGGCACCGTTTCTGGTCGCAATAGCTGGTCTTTAATTCAATGAGGGCCTGCGATTCGAAAGCATTGCTGCTGGCAATACCACATTGTGCAAATCCGCGGGTAATGGTATTTTCCTCCACCATTACTTCTGTAAGCCATTGCAAAGCCCGGTCTTTGTACAGCTGCTCCTGCCGCTGCAGGCCATAGGCAAAAAGGGTGGGCACCACGGTGTTGATGATGAGGTTGTTGATCATGCCCTGGCCTGTTCTTTTAGGCCTTGCCACCGTGGATAGCTTATCAAATGTATAATGCTGGTCCCAATACGGGCTGGCGCAGGTATCCAACAGGCATTTAACATCTTTTACTGAAATAATCTCCTTAATTTTTGAGAACAAATGACCTGAACTATGAACCAACGCCGCCAACTGGGCCAACCTAATGGTAGGAAAAGAAGCCGGTCTCATTCGAAGGAAAAGAGCGGCATTTGGTCGCTGCTGGAGTTTGTATTTGGTCTTTTGGAATTGATAACTTTCATTTAATTGCCGGGCATAATCATCTTCATACGGTTTCTCCAATAAACCAGCCTGTCCCATTAAAACAGCTTCGAGCTGCAACAATTGATTCTTTTGTTTGCTCAATAGGGAAAGCGGAATACTCCGGGCCATGCTCTCAAAGGCATCGGCATTTACTTTCATACCGAAGTGGCGTGCCAGGAGCCACCAGAACGTCTCTTCCCAATGCTGCTTATTCTGCTGCAGGAATTCAAATACCAGGGTCGACTTCCGTTGTAACCTTTCAACCAGTAAGCGCTCATTCCATGCCAGCCAGGTGATACCACTAAGCTGCCCCACCTGCTGTTCGCAGGCAATGAAACGGGGACTATTCATCCAATCCTCAAATTGCTGCAATAACAATTTCGATACCCTGTCGCGCAGTGCCAATACAGGAATGGTACTATGGGAACTGTCCAGGTCGTCTTCCCATACCACATGCAATATGACTTTGCTGTACAGGGGATCAAGCTGATGATGGTGCTTGTACCAGCCGGAAGTTTTGATATGCAACTCTACCGGCCCGATGATCAGGGTATCCCCTATTTTAACCCGGGCTGCCAGGAAATCGGGCCCCTGATTGGTATTGAGCAGGCCGGGGTGAATGATCTCAAATGGTTCGCCCGTGGGAAGCTGAAGACTTTTATTGTTGAAATACTGGAATTGCCAAATAAACTGGAGCAGTCTTTCGGTCATGGGAAATTGAATTTGGGGTATATACGAAACTTTCAGGCACCCGTATTTACAAGCGCCTGAAAGTTTCTAAATAGATCCCCTACCCTTTCCCTTGCACATTTACATCATCATTATTGATCTTCTTTCTTTCCTTCTGTTGAAACATCGTACCAAACTCCCAGTTAAGGGTAAACTTCAATGCACGACTGTAGTAACGGTTATCTACGGTTGACTGAAAAGTTGGACGGCTGGTCAGCACCGACTGGGCTACGTATTCATTAAAGGGATTGATGGCGGCAACTGTAATAGTCAGTTTTTGTTTCTTGATCTCCTTCTTAACGGCGAAGCTATAATAATAACGGCCGGTTTGGCTGCCCAGCAAGGTAACAGCCCTGGTATTGTATTCGCCAAAGGCCTGCACCGTAAAAGCACTTGGCAGTTTATAGAAAGTATTGATGTTGACATCCGTCGCCCAGCCTGATCTATATATCTCCAGGCCTCCGCTTTTGAAGTCCAGGTAATTGAGGTTAAGATTGCCGTTGAGGCTCCACCTGGGGGATACATTGAGGGAGGAAGATACGTTCAACCCCATCTGTTTGTTGGCAGCCAGGTTTTGTTTGCTGGTATAAGAAATACCCTGGTCATCAGTACGCATAAACTCCACGATCGCATTGTCGGTTTGCTTCCAGAAAAAGGAAGCATTTAAAAAAAAGTCCGGACCCGTATTGAGGTTATAGGCCAATTCGGCCTGGTGGGCCAGTTCGGGCTGCAGGTAGGGGTTGCCACTGATGATGTTCTTGGGATCACTGGCATTGACGTTGGGGCTCAGGTCCCAGATATAGGGCCGGGTGAGCCGTTTGGTATAGCTTACGGACAAGGTTTGCCGGTCGTCGATCTTTTTAGAAAGGGTGGCTGTAGGGATCAGGTTGGTAAAGTGGTTGCTGAAGTTGGTAGCCGCTCCTGCAATAACACCTTTTAGCCGGGTTCCCTCAACGCGAACACCCAGCTCTGCATACCAGTTATTGTTGAGATTGGATTTCAACAAGGCATAAGCGCCCCATACATCCTGGTTGTAGCTAAAATTATCCGACCGGGTGGGGTCGGGTTGCAGGCCGGGAGGCTGCAAAGGATCGCCGGCTAATACGCTATACCGGTTATTCACATCACGGAAGATGAGTTTCACGCCCGATTCCAATATATACTTCCCTTCGGCTGCCAGGGGATGCACATAGTCGGCCTGGAAAGTCCATTCTTTATTGCGGGTATGGTTATCATTGATCTCCTGGTAATAGGGTTGACTGGTTTTATCACTCAGCCAGGTTTCGTAAGGCTCTTTGCTTTTAGATGGGGAAAATTGGGCCAGCAAGGTGATCTCCTGACCTGGATTCCTGAACTTCCGGTTGTACCCCAGGTTGATATCCGCTCCCAGGTATTTCTCCCGGGCATGAATCGATTGGAAGTAGTGTTCTGCGATTGATCCATTGGGCAACCTGCGGATGGTTTCCATATTCCGGTCATCGGGCCAGTTGCCAAACCAGGCATTGACACCGGCGGTGAACTCACTCACTGAATCGGGTTGAAAACTGATGGCCAGGTCGCCCGAACCATGGGGAGCAGCATTGTCTTTTTCCATTTTTTGAAACAGCTGACCGGCAGGCTGACCATTTTCAAACTGAGTACGATTGGTGACCGATGCTTCTTTGAAACGCAGGCGGTGGGCATGACCATGGGCTGCAATGCTCCATTTACCGGTATTGATGGCAATACGGGGATTGAACACTTGCTCCAGGTTACTGGCACTTAATTCAAGCGCGCCGCTAATGTCCTTCCTGCCCTTTTTGGTGATGATATTGATCACCCCGGCCGCGCCTTCGGCATCATACCTGGCAGAAGGAGTAGTGATCACTTCTACAGACTGGATGATATCTGCAGGCATCATGTTGAGCGCATCGGCAGGACTGCGGGCCATCTGACCCGAGTACTTGCCATTGACCAATATTTTCAGGTTGGAGCTGCCCCGCATACTCACATTGCCCTGTGCATCTACATTCAGTACCGGAGCCTTGCGCAATACATCAGCGGCTGTGCCGCCTTTATTGGTGGCATCATTGGCCGCATTGTATACCAGCATACCCGGGCGTACTTCTATTAATTTCTTTTTGGAGGTAACTACTACTTCCTGCAAGGCGCCTGCCGTGGGAGAAAACAAGATATCCGGAACCACCACTTTCGTTTGGGAGGCTAGCACAGTAACCGGAATTTCCTTACTGGAATAGCTGACGGCAGAGAGTTGCAGGACATAATCACCCGCCTGGCTTATTTCAAAAGCAAATGTCCCTTCCTCAGCTGAAAATGTGGATCTAAGCTTTTTCCGTTGTCCGTCCAGCAAGGTAATGGAGACATAGGGAACAGGTTTGGAGGAAAGTGTATCGATGATCTTTCCGGTAATGTGCTTACCGGAATTGCTGCTTTGTTGGGCCAAAGCAAGAAAAGGAAGGAAACAAGCAAGCATGCAAATGCCAACAAACAAACGGGCACGGAAACCTTTCATCAATGTATTCTATTTAGGCCGGTAAAAGGATGGTTCATTTCACAATCTGTGAAAACGCAAACCTAAATATTATACGAGGTAAGGAATACCGTTAACAGCAATTTAATTTCCGAGATCGGGAAATATGTTCTACTTCCCCATTGCTTTGCGTCGTTGAATCACCGCTTCTATATATTGTTCAAGGTAGGGCCGTACAGATTCCAGGGTTGCTACCCCATCCAATTCAACAATTGGTTTTCCAAAATAATCCTGCAAACGGCTGATTAATCTTCCATTGCTATAAGTTAAGATCAATGTTTTGCTAACAGAAGCATCTCCATCAAGTTCCAATGCAAATTCAACCAGCTTTTGGGGGCAATATTGTGCACCCCAAACAAGTTCGTCTATTGATTTCGTGTTAATTCTTGCCTGGCAGGTGATGGTATAAGCCGTAAATCGCTCAACGTTGGCTTGCGTTAATGGCAGCATTGGATGACCGGGTTGCAGCTCTTTGCCAAAGAGACTTCCTGTCTCTTTCTCAAACCAAAATCCTTTGGCAATGGCCTCTACAAACTGATCATGAAACTGAAAGAGGTAGTGCGAAAAATCAGTTACCATTTCCTCTACATTTCCACCAAACTCATACGCGTTTTCATAGTGTTCCTTTTCGTATGCATAACGCTCCCTTTGCCAGGTTGAATGATCAACCTTGTACACCCACAAAGTCCCTTCCTGCCCTTCCCTATCAACCGCATACGGCAGGTATTCTCCCCTGCATACCCTGATCGCATCCAGGTGATAAAAAGTGATTCTGCCAAACTGATCATCCCCGGTTTGAAAATAGATACCCGTTAACTGGTCATTGTAATAAATAGCCGGACTTAAAACACTGTCACACACAACAGGAATATGAAGGCCGTTTGCTATTTCCATAAATAAATAGTTCTATTCATTCGAAGATACAATTCTTCTATTCCATCCCCGATTTCGCTATTATTTATTCACACCAACTAATGATCGCATTCTCCCCCACATCCTAATTCATGCAATCGTTTTATTATCTTTTCATCTGTACCTCCATACCGAAGTCCGGCAATGCAGGAAACCGCAACGGCGTTAATGGCTCTTTCCACTTCTTCGGGAGTTTGGGGCTGTCGTTTAAAGTGACAATGACCCCACCCGCTTGGTGAGTGGGCGATCAAATCCGGCGCTTCGGCTTCCGGTGCCCCACAGGTGATGCAGACACCATCCATTGAATAAAAGTCACCGGGAGCATTTTCCGGATGACGTTTAGGAACTTTATTAAATAAGCCCATACCTCTGTTTTTTAATTAAATTAGTTAAAGCTCAACGTCTACCACTCCATACTTTTCCATCTTTAAATCTATTGTACTTATCTTCTGCATCCCACTCCTTATTGGCTACGAGGTGGAAACTGGCTGCATCCACGCCCGATATCGAGTCCGCTTCATAAAACACCTTCCTGGTATCCTTTATGTATTGTACAAAAGGATCGGTGGTATCCGGAGGGTATAATACCTGCACGTTCCTGACATCAAGTCCCTCCAATACATCCGTCATATAGAATACATAATTCTTATCAATTCCCCACCGGTATTCGCATAACCTTTTAAAAGAAGGAGGGTCTGCCTTGTCTATTATTAAACGAACCCCACCGTCGGAAGTTCCCTGAAAATAATAGACCTGCTTTTTATCCTTCGAAAACTCGGTATCCTTAATTTCCTCGAAAGAATTTACATCAATAACCTTGTTCAAAGGAACCTCAAGCAGCGTGTCACTTTTATATACATTTATAATACTATCATAATAAACCGTAAAGCTAAAAAAATCTGCCGTATCGGCATCCAAGACAAGCTTTCGCTCACAGAGCTGGCCATTTTTGTGTACATACAAATTATAGCGGAGATGGTTGTAGTCGGCACTATCATTAGGCTCTCTTTCCGATAGAGGACCGTCCGGCCGGGAGGTAGTTTTATTATTGACGCAAGCGGTATAGGCCAATAACAAGATGGCTATCACAGGAACTAGTCTCATACAGTTGAGGTTTATTACAGGATGAAAGAGCTGCCATTTTCCATAAAAAGAGCAGCTTTCTCTGCTCACCCCAACCCCTTCAGCGCCTGCACTACCCGGCTTACGGGCAGGCCCATCACATTGTAGAAATCGCCATTGATGCGTTTGATACCGGTTACGCCAATCCATTCCTGGATGGCATAGGCACCGGCTTTATCGAAGGGACGGTATTTGTCAACGTAGAATGCAATTTCGCCAGTGGTAATGGGATGAAACCACACTTCGGTGGTATCGGAAAAGGCGATCTCCTCCCCATCCTGCAGGATCACCACACCCGTAATTACCAGGTGCTTTTTTCCGGAGAGGGAACTAAGGATATCAATGGCATCTTCCCGGTCAGCAGGTTTGCCAATGATCTTATTGTCCAATACTACCACCGTATCGGCCGCTACAATGGTAGCATTGGCTTTATACAACCTGTATTCATCACAGTTTAGCACAGCCAGGGCTTTCTGACGGGCAATATGTACAGGAATGGCTTCTATGGAAAGACCGTCGGGCCAGGTTTCATCAGTCGACCTTACAATGATATCAAAAGGTATCTCGGCCCATTCCAGTAACTGTTTCCGCCGGGGACTTTGTGAGGCCAATACAACTCGTTTGATAGCCATTATGCAAAATAGATTTTAAAGAAGATCATGGACACAATACCAGTAAGCATCACCAGCTTTACCCAACCGCTTATATGATGAAATTCACGGCTGGCCTGCGCGGTATATAACTTACGCAATATATACAAGAGCGGAATAATGATCAACAATACGCAATACAGGGCCGATCCCCACCATTCAAAAGTGAGTACATAGGCCTGCACAATGATCAAAGCGGCTACCAATACAATGATCCAGGTGCCTACAAATACCTTCGACACATTTACGCCCCACACAATGGGCATGGTGCGACAACCGTATTTCTGATCGCCTGCCATGTCCTCAATATCCTTGATCACTTCCCTGATCAGGGAAATAATAAAAGCAAAGCCGGCATACAGGAAAGTAATACGCATGATCTTGGAAGCCTCCACCAGCCCATACAAGCCAGGTGTTTTGATCACTTTATAATGTACCATAAAACCCACCACCATCACTGTCCAGGCGGTTAATAGGGAAATAATGATATTGCCGCTCAGTAGCTTGCGTTTAAAGGTGGTAGAATAAAACCAAAGGGCTATCACACAACACAAATTGGCCGGGGCCAGCCACCACACCCTGATCTTCCAGGCTACATAAGTACTTAGCAGTATACCTGCAGCCGATAAAACCCAATGCCATACGATGGCCCAGCGGCGTTTGATGATCTTTTCCACCACCAGCCTGCGGGGCTTATTGACCTGGTCAATATTGAGGTCAAAATAATCGTTGATGATGTAACCGCCTGCGGCAATCAATACAGAAGCAATGGCCAATAACACAAACTGGTAAATGGGGATCACCAGGGGCATATTGGCCTGGCGAAATACGGGTATCACTACACAATACAGGAATAACAGCTGGGTGAATGCGATAAACACCAGGTTCAATGTTCGTACCAGCCGTAAAAATGCTACCAGTAGTTTCATGCAGGTGCTAAGATAATCACAGAATTAAAGATTCCAAGGTGGCAGGTTTCAAGATTTTAATACATTTATTGGATCATGGACCCGCTTTTCCTTGTTTGCCAGCGGGCTACCCTGTATTCATCAAATCCTGAAATTTTATAAACTGGCCGTATTCGTGTGCAAGTCCCAGTGATCGTTCAGTTTCAGCACTTTTTCGATCACATCTCGTACACAGCCCATTCCGCCGGGGTAGCTGGAAATATAATGGGCCATTTCCCTTATTTCGATGGCCGCATCGGCAGGCGCACAGGCCAGCCCCACCGATTGCATTACTTCATAATCGGGTATATCATCGCCCATCATCAATATTTCGGCAGTTTGTAGGTTATGCTGGCGCATGTATTCCTCCAAACGGGCTTTTTTATCCTTTACACCCATAAACACATCTTGTATACCCAGTTTGTTCAGGCGCTCTACCGCCGGATCACTGGTACTGCCCGAAATAACGGCTATCCGGTACCCCTTTTTGATGGCCAGTTGCAAAGCAAAACCATCCTTGATACTCATACGCCGGTATTGCCCGCCCTCCAGCACATACACGGTACCATCGGTCAATACACCATCCATATCAAATATAAACGTAGTGATCTGCTTGAACTTATCTAAAATACTCATGGCAATGGGTTGGTAATAAGCAGCAAAAATAGGGGAATCCACAAAAAAGAACGCTGAATGGCAGGTATACCATTCAGCGTTCACTATTCGACAATTGTTATTTAATTATTCCGGCCGTTGCCATTGGTATTGTATACCAGGTTCTTTTGCACGATCATATCATTGATCACATTGATGGCTTCGCCCAGGTAAATATCATTGTTGCGCAAGGATTTGATCCATTGTTTAAAACGCTCCAATTTACCGGTATCGTACTCAAATTTCTTCAGGTCTTCAGGCATGGCTTCCACATTCAGCTCCTTAGCCGATTTATTGATGGAATCAATTTGCTTGCCTATAGCCTTGATCTGCCGTTGCTCTTCCTGGAATTTCTTCAGGTTGAGCGGTGTAATTTTATCATTTTGCTTGGCCAGCCATTCAGCATTCGCTTTAATCTTAGAGAATGCGTCACTGCTCTTGATACGGTCATCACTGGATTTCTTAATAGGAGCCAGGTCCAGACCATACTTCCAGCGTTTGTAATCAGCTTTCGCGATCTCATCCCAGGGCAAAGCATCAGGGTTGTCTTTTTCGCGCAGTTTGGAATACTCTGCCAGATCGGGCAGGGCAATATCCGAACTTACACCACGCAGTTGCGTAGAACCACCATTGATGCGGTAAAACTTCTGCAAAGTAAGTTTTACGGTACCCAGTTCGCTATTGGGATTGAGCATACCCAGGTTCTTATCAAGACCAATATTACGTTGCACGGTTCCTTTACCATAGGTAGTGGTGCTACCAATGATCACACCCCGGTCATAGTCCTGAATAGCTGCGGCAAATATTTCTGAAGCAGAAGCACTGAACTCGTTAACCATTACAGCCAGGGGTCCATCATACAACAGCGACTTATCACGGTCCTCATAAATGGTGGGTTTACCATCGCGGTCTTTTACCTGTACAATGGGGCCGCCTTCAATGAACAGACCTACCATTTGTACCACATCATACAGTGATCCACCACCATTGTTACGGAGGTCCATCACAATACCATCTACCTTTTGCTCTTTCAGTTTGATGATCTCTTTGCGCACATCTTCGGCACAACGGGGACCTTTAGGATTATCAAAGTCTGCATAGAATTCAGGCAGGTATATAAACCCGATCTTGCCACTGACAGTATTCACGATGGCGCTACGGGCAAAAGTTTCGTCCTGTACAATTTTATCGCGAACCAGGGTAACCACTTTTACGGAACCATCGGTTTTCTTCAACGTCAGGCGTACTTCGGTACCTTGTTTGCCACGGATCAGTTTCACGGCATCTTCAACAAAGAACCCAGCCAGGTCGGTGGGTTCAGCAGCGCCCTGCCCTACTTTCAGGATCAGGTCGCCTACCGCAATTTGACCCGATTTCCAGGCGGGACTACCAGTGATGAGGGTATTGATCTTGATACCGCCTTCACCATCCAACAGGGAAGCGCCAATACCATAGAAAGTACCGCTCATTTGCTCATCAAAGTAACGTTTGTCAACAGGCGGGAAGAAGGTAGTATGTGGGTCCATCGACTCGGTGATGGTTTTCACAAACTCATTGAACCGGTCATCATCACTCACCTTTAATTTCAGGCGCTCATACAGGCGATCCATGATCTTCATTACCCGGTCGCGTGCATCTTTTTCCAGCTCGGCATCCGTTTTCACTTTCACAGTGTCTTTGCCCTTGTTCTTTTCGCGGGCTTCCAGCAGGTCGGCATAACGGTCCAGCACCAAAGATTTCATTCTTTTGCGCCATACCTCTTTACGCTCGGCCTCGTTTTTAGGGAAATCAATTGCATCGGTATTGAAATTAGCCGATTCATCTTTGGTAAATTCAAATGGCTTGCTCAATACCTCTTTATAGATCTGTTCTGTTTCCAGGATACGTTTCTTCACGATCTCCGAAACCGCAGGGACAAACAATACCGGTTCACCCAGTATCTCATCGTCAATCCTGGTTTCATACTTCTTCAATTGTTGAATATCAGACTGCAGCAGGATATTCTTGTTCTCATCCACATAACGGTTGGTGAGAAACTTCTTAAATACCTCTTTGGAGAAATTATCGTCAATCTTTTTAGGACTGTAGTGCGCTTCCGAGAGCATTTCACCTACCGTATGCAGGATCTTCTCATATTTTGTAGCCGGTGGTTTATTACCTCCTCCGATTCCCAGGGTACGGAATGCCAGGAACAAACCGGCACCCAAAATGATCAACACAACGGGCAGATTCTTTCTTTTAACCATATAACGTAATACTTTAGTCATTGCTTCCAAAAATAACGATAAATAAGGTGGGTTGTTGCAATACAAAATGAATATTAACAATCGGTTTTGCGTAAAGTCATGGAAATCGGGAGGATCGGAAAAGAGGGGGTATAAACGGCGCCTCAATTCATCTTATTGAATACCAGGTGCATGAATCCACCGCTATTAACCTCAAAACCTGTGACCCTGTTTTTAGCATCCCGCCTTAATTTCAAATGCTGGAAAAAGGGCAGGTCAGTTACCAGGTGATCGCCTGTCAGCAGGGTCAACTTCTCCTCACCTTTTCTAAAATTGCCCAGGTACAGCTGCCCCTCTTTCAAGGTAATGGCGTAGGTGCAATCCAATTCAGCGCTGTAATAATTGCCTGTAAAGGCCTTTAATGACCGGTCATTTAAAAATACCGTGTCGACTTTGTCCATAGGCAGCGGCCGGTCCAGTACCGGAGAGATCAGTTCCACATAAGCTCCCGTGGATGGATTGCCCCGGTGGAATACAAATTGCGTGGCCGGGTTGATAAAAGCATAAAATGAATCGACTGATCTTTGTACCAATACCCGGTTGTTCATCCAAAATTTGCCCGCTTTCAGTGAAAATGTAAGCTGGTAACCATCCGCTGCTATATAGGTGCCCGGAAGATCTTTGACAGCTTCCGGCTGTTTCAATACCTGGAGTGTAGTATCCGTGAGCACGGCCTGTTGAGGAAGTGTAGCAGCCCCCTTTTCCGGAACAAACAGGGCGGCCAGCTGATCTGATTTTCTATACACCTCATTATCCCCTCCATTACCAAAAACAACAAAGCCCATTTTAAGATCAGGAAATACAGCGATGATGGTACGATAACCGGCCAGGGAGCCATTGTGCATGTACCGTTTCCAACCCCGCACACTATCCACACTGATACCAAGGGCATAATTGATCTGTTTGCCATTATTGAGTTTCCCCCTTTCGGCCAGTTGTTCTATATCCTTTGCATCGCCGGCCTTTGGTTGGTAGAAATTCATGACCCAGCGCGTCATATCGTCCAGGTTGGTAAATAGTCCCCCATCACCCAGGGTGTATACATTGTGCAGACTATTTTTATATGTGTTGCCTGCAGCAGCCTGATAGGAAGGCGCCCTGTTGGAAATCAGTTCCAGGCCATCTTCCACAAAACGGCTGCTTTTCATCCCCAGGGGTTTGAATATTTGTTCCTCGATAAAGGAACGGAAGCTTTGTCCGCTGGCTACCCGTACAATTTCGGCCAGCAGTACATAATTGGAGTTTGAATAAGCATATTTTTCGCCGGGCGCAAAGTTGAGTGTACGTTGCCGCATAAGTAACTTGAGGGCATACTCCTGGCTGATCATAGCGCCATCTGGCAACCCTGCCATGCTGATCAGGTTCAGGTCATCGCGAATCCCACTGGTATGATTCAATAAATGGCGGATGGTAATAGGCTTGCCAAAATCAGCCATCCTGGGCAAGTAAATATGGATATCGTCATCCAGTTTCAATTTGCCCTGCCGCGCCAACAATACCACGGCATAACCGGCGAATTGCTTGGACACAGAACACATATAATAGATGGTCTGCGATGTGCTGACAGTATTGCTTTCCAGGTTGGCCAGTCCAAACCCTTTGGCATACAATACCGAATCGTTGCGGATAATGCCTGCTACGCAACCCGGCTTATCGGGCACATCCCATTTTTTGAACAGGCTGTCTATTTTCTGCCGTAAGGTATCTGGTAGGTATTGGGCCGCTAACCAGCCCGGCGCTAACAAAATGAGCAGTAAAAGGAAGGTTATGTTTTTCATAACCCAAACATAGGAATTATTTCGTACGATTACATTCCTACCAATAATCAAATAAAAAAGAGACAGTTACCTGTCTCTTTTTTCGGGTGGATGACCGGGTTCGAACCGGCGACCCTCAGAACCACAATCTGATGCTCTAACCAACTGAGCTACAACCACCGTATTGGGAGTGCAAAAGTAAAGTAAATCTGCTTCTCTCCAAAAAATCAGGTTCAGATTTTTTATATAAATAGCTTTTTTTATGCACAAAGTGGGTTGATTATCATAGGAAAGATGTCCCGTCCTGAAATCACTTTACAGATTTGGGTAGGAAGTATGGACATCTAATTTTACCCAACAATGAGTTTAAACAAAAAGGAAGGCGCCGCACCTGTTTATGACAACAGTTTGAAAATAGCTGT